>Ga0209563_100005_pt1 | contig 1774893 bp, 1588 predicted proteins | sample AraplaCvi_mMF_r2_FD_184271 | JGI IMG/M metagenome (GOLD analysis project Ga0209563, IMG submission 184271) | Arabidopsis root microbial communities from North Carolina, USA - plate scrape CL_Cvi_mMF_r2 (SPAdes) (version 2) | ecosystem: Host-associated > Plants > Roots > Endosphere | place... | reverse complement strand
CAAGTTGGCCCCACCCCTTCCCATCCCGAACAGGACCGTGAAACGACTTAGCGCCGATGATAGTGCGGATTCCCGTGTGAAAGTAGGACATCGTCAGGCTATTTACCCCCTCAAAACCCCCGGTTCGTAAGAATCGGGGGTTTTGTCTTTTGGGGAATTGATATCTGATAATGGAGATATTGGTTTCTCGTAAGCGCCAGCTGACTGCGCGCCACGCTGATCCGCGGCTTCAGTCATTTCGTCGCCGATTTCCGCAGTTCGTCGCTTCGGGATGGCCTTTGACCAGACGCCTTGCGACACTTCAGCATCCAAAAGTTCGCGCGAGCTTCAAGCTCGTTCACACCATGATGATCCATCGTCTTCTGATCGCAGCGATTGCAGCCCTGGCCCTGGTCCAGATTCCGGCTCCCGCCAGCGCGAGCGAGGTCGTCAAGCTGGCCCGCCTGGTGTTGACCGGCAAACGGACGACGACGGATGCGCCGAAGACGGACTCATCGCCCTCCACGTCGAGCGGTGAAAAGAGTTCGCCTTCGCCCGCGCCCTCGGGTGACACGTCGGCCGGCGCAAGCCCGGATCTGGGCGGCGGCGGCGGCGCTCACGCCGCATCGGGCCACGTCTTCCTGCGTCCCTTCTAAGTCGGCGCCCACCCGGTCACTCGCCGTCAGCGCAATGCTGGCGGTTTTGGATGCAGTCTGGCCATCGGCACCGTGTCCACATACTGGCCGTTGCGCATCCCATAGGCCTTGAACAGCCCCTCTCGCTCGAAGCCGAAGCGCTCATACAGACGAATCGCCCGCTCGTTGTCCGCATAGACGGTCAACTCGACGCGCAACACCTGAGCCCAGTTGTCCGCATAGTCCAGCAACGCCTCCATCAAGGCCGACCCGACGCCTCGCCCCTGCTCGGCGGCGATCACCGAAATGCCGAGCGACATCGCATGCCGACGTCGCAATGACATCCCGCCCGGATGCAACCCTGCGCTCCCCAGCAGCTTGCCATCCCGCTCCGCCACCAGATGCAGGTCCGCCTTGCCCATCGCGCACTGCTCCTGCAGCAGTTGGCGCCAGCGATCTTCGACCGGGTAGGGCAGTTGCAACAGTCCGGAGAAGACCTCCGGATCGCCCATCATCTCGACAAACCCGGCAGCATCCGAGGGCACCGCGCGGCGGATCTGGAAATCGCGTGTCATGAACAAGCTCCTTTCTGTTCTTTTGAAACGGGAACGGCAAAAACAAAAAAGCCCGCTGAGTGAGCGGGCTTCTTCTGGGGATGAACGACTTTTAGATCTGCTGGCCCGCTAGCAGCGACGGTGGCGCACGAAGACGCGCATCGTCTGAATGACGACGGCGACTAGCGCTTGGCGTTGGGAGGCAAACTGGAAGTTCATGCGACCCAGTATGCAGAGGCGACGCACACCGCGTCAACCGGAATGCTGCATTGCAGCAGCTTCAAGACAACAGCTGCCGCGTCTCCGGCCTTTGCCAGAACAGCTTCAAGTCCTGCACGCAGAACAGCGCGTCGTCGAGCAGCACGCCCTGATCGACCATCTCCGGGTCGTCATAGGCTTCAGACAAGAACTGATCGAGCCGCTCGCCCGGCTCCATGCCGACAGCGGCAATCGCCATCAGCATCGCGTCCAGCTCTTGCCCGACTTCGCTCTTCGGATCGAACCGGTGCCAGTCCATCTCATGGTCCTGCACCGCTCGCAGAAAGCCCTGCACCCAGAGCACGCCTTCAGCCGGCAGCGCATCCATTTCATCGAAGTGCATCGCACCGCTGGCGATCAGCTCGGCCTGCGTCGCGTCGTCAAACAAGGTCAGCAGCGGAGTCAGCTGCATCTGCTCGCGGTCCGCCTCAAGCAGCGCAGGGGAGAGCGCCCCGGTGATCTCCGTCCAGCGCTGATGCAGCGCGTCCATGAACGGATCCGTCAGGTCCTGCTCGTCCAGCACCGCCGCCCACGCATCGCCATAGAGCGCGTCCATCGCCTGCAAGGGATACGCATAGATCGGCCCGCAGGCCAGCGCCGTCAGATAGCCATCGAGCGTGTCGATGAGGACGATGTCCGCGCCCTCATCCGCGCGCGCGGCGAGGCCCTTGAGCATCGCTGCCAAGGACTCCGCGCTGTCATGGTCGATGGGATGCGCCACGCGCGATCAGGCCCGTTCGGCGACCCAGCCCTGCACGCTCGCCAGCGCGGCGGGCACGCCGGCCGGATTGCTGCCGCCGGCCATGGCCATGTCCGGCTTGCCGCCGCCCTTGCCGCCCAGCTGCTGGGCGACGAAGTTGACCAGCTCGCCGGCCTTGACCTTGTCCATGCTGTCGGCGGTCACGCCCGCAGCGATCTGGACCTTCTCGCCGTCGATCGCAGCCAGCACGATGGCGGCGGTCTTGAGCTTGTCCTTGAGCTTGTCCATCGTCTCGCGCAGTGTCTTGGCATCGGCGCCCGGCAGCGTGGCCGCCAGCACCTTGATGCCCTTGACGTCGACGGCCTGGTTGACCAGCTCATCGCCCTGCGCCGAAGCGAGACGGCTCTTCGCAGCAGCGAGTTCCTTCTCCAGCGCCTTCATCTGGTCGAGCACGGCGTGCACGCGCGATTCCAGCTCCGTCGGCGAAGCCTTCAGCGCGCCGGCCAGGCCGTGCACCGTGTTCTCCAGCGATTGCAGGTACGCCAGCGCGTTCTCGCCGGTCACGGCTTCCACGCGGCGGATGCCCGCGGCCACGCCGCCTTCGCCGACGATCTTGAACAGCCCGATATCGCCCGTTGCCTTGACGTGCGTGCCGCCGCAGAGTTCCTTCGAGGAGCCGATGCTCAGCACGCGCACGGTGTCGCCGTACTTCTCGCCGAACAGCATCATCGCGCCGCTCTTCTGCGCGTCGTCGAGCGCCATCACTTCGGCCTTCGCACCGGCGTTGGACAGGATCTCAGCGTTAACGATGGCTTCGACCTTGGCGATCTGCTCGGCCGTCATGGGCGCGTTGTGCGCGAAGTCGAAGCGGGTGCGCTCATCGTTCACCAGCGAACCCTTCTGCTGCACATGCGTGCCCAGCACTTCGCGCAGGGCCTTGTGCATCAGGTGCGTCGCGCTGTGGTTGCGCACGGTCTTGGCGCGGGCTTCGGTGTTGACCTTGGCGGTGAACACGTCGCCGGCCTTGATCGAACCTTCCAGCACGCGGCCGTGGTGGCCGAACACGTCAGCCTGGATCTTCAGCGTGTCCTCGACCTGGAAACGGCTCGTGTTGTTGCGCAGCTCGCCGCTGTCGCCGACCTGGCCGCCGCTCTCGGCGTAGAAGGGCGTGTGGTCGAGCACGACGACGGCGTCGTCGCCGGCCTTCGCCGCGGCCACCAGCGCACCGTCCACGTAGACGGCCGTGACCTTCGCGCCTTCATGCGCCAGCTCTTCGTAGCCGTGGAACGTCGTCGGCGTGCCCTTGTAGTCGAGGCCGGCAGCCATCTTGAACTTGCCGGCTGCGCGGGCCTGCTCACGCTGACGGTTCATCGCCGCGTCAAAACCGGCCTGGTCGACGGTCACGCCGCGCTCGCGGCAGACGTCAGCGGTCAGGTCGACCGGGAAGCCGTACGTGTCGTGCAGCTTGAACGCGGTCTCGCCGTCGATCTGCTGCGCGCCCGTAGCCAGTGCAGCTTCCAAAATTTCCATGCCATTGGCGATGGTCTGGAAGAAGCGCTCCTCTTCCTGACGCAGCACTTCCGTCACGCGCGCTTCGGACTGGCGCAGCTCGGGATAGGCGTCGCCCATCTGCACGACCAGCTCATGCACGATCTGGTGGAAGAACGCCTTGCGCGCACCGAGCTTGTAGCCGTGGCGGATCGCGCGGCGCGCGATGCGGCGCAGCACATAGCCGCGGCCTTCGTTGCCGGGGATGATGCCGTCCACGATCGTGAACGAGCAGGCGCGGATATGGTCGGCCAGCACCTTCAACGAAGGCGAATCCTTGTCGCAGTCGTTGCCCGCGGGCGCAGCGCCGTCCACGGCCTTCTTGGCCGCGGCGATCAGGCCGACGAAGGTGTCGATCTCGTAGTTCGAGTGCACGTGCTGCAGCACGGCCGCCAGACGCTCCAGACCCATGCCCGTGTCCACGCTCGGCTTGGGCAGCGCGTGCATCACGCCGTCTTCCGTGCGGTTGAACTGCATGAACACGTTGTTCCAGATCTCGATGTAGCGGTCGCCGTCTTCCTCGGGCGAGCCGGGCGGGCCGCCGGGGATCTCGGGGCCGTGGTCGTAGAAGATCTCGGTGCAGGGGCCGCAGGGGCCCGTGTCGCCCATCATCCAGAAGTTGTCGGACATGTAGCGCGCGCCCTTGTTGTCGCCGATGCGCACGATGCGCTCGGCGGGCACGCCCACGGTCTTGTTCCAGATCTCGTAGGCCTCATCGTCTTCCGCGTAGACGGTGACCCAGAGCTTGTCGGCCGGCAGCTTGAAGTGCTTGGTCAGCAGCTCCCACGCGAACGAGATCGCGTCGTGCTTGAAGTAGTCGCCGAACGAGAAGTTGCCCAGCATCTCGAAGAAGGTGTGATGGCGGGCGGTGTAGCCGACGTTGTCCAGATCGTTGTGCTTGCCGCCGGCGCGGATGCACTTCTGGCTCGTGGTGGCGCGCGAGTACGGGCGCTTGTCGAAGCCCAGGAACACGTCCTTGAACTGGTTCATGCCCGCATTGGTGAACAGCAGCGTGGGATCGTCGCCAGGCACGACCGGGCTCGAGGCCACGATCTGGTGACCTTTGGATTCAAAAAACTTCAGGAACGTCTGACGGATCTCTGCTGCTTTCATGCCCTGGGCTCTCTATGTAAATGCTTGATTTTTGTGAGCTTTCGATTATAGGCGTGGGGTTGTTCGGCTCACGGTAGAGTGGTGGAAAAGGAGTTCCCCATGAGCGCTGTTTCCCCACTGAACGAACTGCAGGACGCCAGCCTGCTCAAGAGCCACGCGCTGATCAACGGCGAGTGGGTGTCCGGCAAGAGCCAGTTCCCCGTCCACGATCCCGCCACCGGCGCCTTGCTGGGCGAAGTCGCCTGCATGGGCGCAGCCGACGCCGAAGCCGCCATCGCCGCCGCCGCCAAGGCGCTGCCCGCCTGGCGCGGCCGCACGGCCAAGGAGCGCGCCGCCATCCTGATGCGCTGGCACCAGCTGCTGATCAAGCACGCCGACGACCTGGCCCGCATCCTCACCGCCGAGCAAGGCAAGCCGCTGGCCGAAGCAAAGGGCGAGATCGTCTACGGTGCCAGCTTCATCGACTGGTTCGCCGAAGAGGGCAAGCGCGCCTACGGCGAGACCATCCCGACGACCGATCCGACCAAGCGCTACATCGTCCAGCGCCAGGCCGTCGGCGTCTGCGCGGCCATCACGCCGTGGAACTTTCCTAACGCCATGATCACCCGCAAGGTGGCGCCCGCGCTGGCCGCCGGCTGCACGGTCGTGATCAAGCCGGCCGAGGCCACGCCGCTGTCCGCGTTGGCGCTGGCCGAACTGGCCCAACGCGCCGGCATGCCCTCGGGCGTGCTCAACGTGCTGAGCGCCGATGCCGAGAGCTCGATCGAGATCGGCGGCGTGCTCTGCGCCAGCGACGCGGTGCGGCATCTGTCCTTCACCGGCTCCACCGAAGTCGGCCGCATCCTGATGAAGCAGTGCGCGCCGACGGTCAAGAAGCTCTCGCTCGAACTCGGCGGCAACGCGCCGTTCATCGTGTTCGACGATGCCGATCTGGATTCCGCCGTCGAAGGCGCCATCGTCAGTAAGTACCGCAACGCCGGCCAGACCTGCGTCTGCGCCAACCGCATCTACGTGCAGGCCGGGGTGTACGACGCCTTCCTTGAAAAGTTCGCCGCCAAGGTCGGCGCGCTCAAGACGGGCGGCGGCTTCCAGCCGGGCGTGATCGTCGGGCCGCTGATCGACGATGCCGCCGTGGCCAAGGCCGAAGCCCATGTGCAGGACGCGCTGGCGCTCGGCGCGCGGCTGCTGGTCGGCGGCAAGCGCGCGACGGAACTCGGACCGCAGTTCTTCGAGCCCACCCTGCTGGCCGACGCAACGCCCGCCATGCTCTGCTCGCGCGAGGAAACCTTCGGCCCCGTCGCGCCCGTCTACAAGTTCCAGACCGAAGCCGAAGCCGTCACGCTCGCCAACAGCACCGAGTTCGGCCTGGCCAGCTACTTCTACAGCCGCGACATCGGCCGGATCTTCCGCGTCTCCGAAGCGCTGGAATACGGCATGGTTGGCGTCAACACCGGCCTGATCTCCACGGCCGAGGTGCCGTTCGGCGGCGTCAAGCAGTCGGGCTACGGCCGCGAGGGCGCACGCCAGGGCCTGGACGACTACCTCGACTGGAAGTACCTCTGCATCGGCGACGTGCAGAAGTAATCGCCCAAGGACAGACGAAAAAAAGCCCAGTCATCGACTGGGCTTGAATCGGCACGCGAGGCACCGAGGAGACAAACGGTTCAGTGAGTCTGGATCAAGCAGCCTTGCGAGCGGTCTTGGTCGCAGCCTTCGTGGTCTTGGCGGCAACTTCGGTGGCAGCCTGGAAGTTGGCTTCGGCCACTTCGGCGGCTTGCTTGGCAGCCTTCTGCACGGACTCGAAAGCGTTGGTGGCGGCGGCAACAGCCGACTTCACCAGGGCGACAGCGTTCTCGGTGCCGGCCGGGGCGTTCTTGGAGGCCGTGTCGATCACGTTGGCGAACTTGACTTGCATGTCGGCCAGTTGGCCTTCGGCGGCCTTCACGACTTCAGCGTTCGTGCTGGAGGCGATTTCGTACAGGTGGCGGCTGTAAGCGGCGGCCTTGTCGGCGGTCGGTTGCAGCAGGGTGCTTTGCAGGGCCAGCAGCTCTTGCGCGTCCTTGACGGACAGGGCAGCTTGCGTGGTTTCTGCGGCTTCGCCCAGGGCGGTCTTCGCGACGGCCAGGTTCAGTTCGACGAGCTTCTCGACGCCTTCGAAAGCCTTGTTGGTCAGGCCGAAAAGGGTTTCGACATTGGCCTTTTGAGCGGCGAAGATTTGTTCAGCGGTCAGCATATTGGCTCCTGATTTCGGGGCCCCGCCCCGTGGTTGAAGATTGAATCTCTGTCCCGGTCCAGCTGTTTTGCTGCACCGCACAATTCCAAGTATAGGGACCTCTTTCGGGATTGCAAGCACTTTTTGCTGCGATGCAGCAAAAAGATGGGCCAGCCGGGCCAGGGGCAGTAAATTCCACAATGCAGGAGCGTCAGCGAGGGCGGCCGGGCGGTGGAAGAATGGCGCCTCCCTGCCCAACTGCCGCCGGAGCCCTTGATGACCCCGACCGACCCGATCGCCGCCGTGGACGCCGCCATCACCAGCCGCCGCTCCCTGCGTGCCTTCCTGCCCACGCCGGTGCCGCGCGAACAGATCGAGGAGATCCTGTCCGTCGCCGCCCGCGCGCCCTCTGGCACCAACACCCAGCCCTGGCAGGTTCACGTGCTGACCGGTGCCGCCCGCGACCGCCTCTGCACGAAGGTCCGCGCCGCCTACGACGACCCCGAAGAGCGCGCCCGCCACTCGGAGGAGTACGCCTACTACCCGACCGAATGGCGCTCGCCCTACATCGACCGCCGCCGCAAGGTCGGCTGGGACCTGTACGGCCTGCTCAACATCGCCAAGACCGACAAGGCCCGCATGCACGAGCAGCACGGCCGCAACTACGCCTTCTTCGACGCGCCGGTCGGCCTGATCTTCACCATCGACCGCGTCATGCAGCAGGGCTCCTGGCTCGACTACGGCATGTTCCTGCAAAGCGTGATGGTCGCCGCCCGCGCCCGCGGCCTGCACACCTGCCCGCAGGCGGCGTGGACACAGTTCCACCGCATCATCGAAGAAGAGCTCAAGCTCGCGCCCGAGCAGATGGTCGTCTGCGGCATGGCGCTCGGCCACGCCGATTTCGGCGCCGTCGAGAACAGCCTCATCACCGAACGCGAGCCGGTCGCCGGCTTCACGCAATTCCTGGAGAACTGAACGCATGTCCAAGAAGAAGATCCTTGTCTCCCGCCGCGTCTTCCCCGACGTGATCGCACGCCTGTCCGAGCATTTCGAGGTCGACCACAACGAACCCGACCACCTGCTCACGCCCACCGAACTGGCCGCGCGCCTGCAAGGCTGCGAAGGCGTGTTCATCACCGGCAGCGACAAGATCGACGCCACGCTGCTCGATGCCTGCCCGCAGCTCAAGGCCGTCTGCGCCATGACGGTCGGCTACAACAACATCGACGTGGCCGCCTGCACGGCGCGCGGCGTCCGCGTGTCCAACGCCCCCGATGTGCTGACAGAGACGACCGCGGACTTCGGCTTCGCCCTGATGATGGCCACGGCCCGTCGCATCGCCGAGAGCGAGCACTACCTGCGCAGCGGCCAGTGGTCGCGCTGGGCCATCGACATGTTCGCCGGCTCCGACATCCACGGCGCCACGCTCGGCATTCTCGGCATGGGTCGCATCGGTCAGGCCATCGCCAGGCGCGGGCATCTCGGCTTCGGCATGAACGTGCTGTATCACAACCGCAGCCGCCTCTCTCCTGAGTTGGAAGCGCCGCTCGGCGCGCGCTGGGTCACGAAGGACGATCTGCTTCAGCAGGCCGATCACGTCGTCCTAGTGCTGCCCTACACGCCCGAGAACCACCACACCATCGGTGCCCGCGAGCTGGGCCTGATGAAGCCGACCGCCACGCTGACCAACATCGCGCGCGGCGGCATCGTCGACGACGCGGCGCTGGCCGAGGCGCTCAAGGCCCGCACCATCGCCGCGGCTGGCCTCGATGTCTATGAAGGCGAGCCGCGCGTGCTGCCGGCGCTGCTCGAAGTGCCCAACGTCGTCCTCACGCCGCACATCGCCAGCGCCAGCATCCCCACGCGTCGCGCGATGGCGATGCTGGCCGCGGATAACCTCATCGCCGCATTGACGGGCGGCACCATGCCGACCCTGCTCAATCCCGAGGTGAAGGCTTGAAGGCCCGCGGCTGGCTCGCGGGAGCGGGCTTGCTGTATGCGTGTGCCGCGCAAGCGGCGCCAGCCGTGGAACTTCAGGAGGCCGCGAAGGCGGGCCGTTGCGCCGCGGTGCTGCCGGCCCTGCAGGCCGAGGCCAAGGCCGGCAAAGCCGACGCGCAGCTGCAGTTGGCTGCAGGGGCCGCGGGCGGCCACTGCGTGACGAAGTCCGAGGCACAGGCCTTCAAGGGGTACTACGCTGCGGCCGAGCAAGGTTTGGCCGAAGCGCAGTACGCCGTCGCCCGTGCTTATGACCACGGCCTGGGCGTCGCTGTCGACGTCAACGCCGCGGCCTACTGGATGCGCAAGGCGGCCGTGCAGGGTCACGCCCGGGCGCAGCAGCAGCTGGGCCTGCTCCACGAGGCAGGCCGGGGTGTCGTCAAGAACCTGCAGCTCGCGGTCGACTGGTATCGCAAGGCGGCTGAGCAGGGCGACCCCACCGGCCAGACCTACCTCGGCGACATGTACGCCCAGGGGCATGGCATCGAGAAAGACGCTCAGCAGGCCATGGCCTGGTACCTCAAGGCCGCCGCGCAGAACGACGCCGGCGCGCAGGTGAACATCGGCACGCTCCATGAAAACGGACGGGGCGTCCCCGTGGACCTGGCGCAAGCTGCAAGCTGGTATCGCAAGGCGGCCGATCAGGGCGATGCACGGGGCCAGACCTATCTGGCCGACATGTACGCCCATGGCAGCGGCGTCGCGCTGGATCAGCATGCGGCCTCCAAGCTGTTTCGCCAGGCGGCCGAGCAGGGCTATGCGAATGCGCAGAACAACCTGGGATGGCGTTATGCCACCGGGCTCGATCTGGCCAAGGATGAGGTGCAGGCCGTCGCCTGGTACCGCAAGGCGGCCGATCAGGACCTGGCTCGCGCCCAGGACAACCTCGGCGACATGTACGCCCAGGGGCGCGGCGTGCCCAGGGACGACGTCCAGGCCTTCGCCTGGTACTCGAAGGCTGCAGAGCAAGGGCTGGCCGACGGCCAGTTCGACGTCGCGCACATGTACGCCGAGGGCCGCGGGACCGCGCGTGACGACGGCCGCGCCGCCGAGTTCTACCGTCGCGCCGCCGAGCAGGGCCATGCGGGCGCGCAGAACAACCTGGGCAGCCGTTACCAGTCGGGTCGCGGCGTGGAAAAGGATCCGGCGCAGGCCGCCAAGTGGTACGCGCTGTCGGCGGACCAGGGCAGCTCGATCGCTCAGTACAACCTGGGCGACCTCTACGCGCAGGGTCTGGGCGTGACCAAGGACGAGAAGCTGGCAGCCGACTGGTTCCGCAAGGCGGCCGAGCAGGGCGATGCTGACGCTCAATATGCGTTGGGCCGCGCCTATCGCACCGGCACCGGCCTGCCGCGGGACGATGCGCAGGCGGCGCAGTGGTACCGCAAGGCGGCGGAGCAGGGATCTGCCGACGCACAGAACGGATTGGGCGCGCTGTACGCCCTCGGCGAGGGCGTGGCGGCGGATCCGCAGCTCGCGCTGCAGTGGTACCTGAAGGCGGCCGAGCAGGGCCACGCGGTGGCGCAGTTCAACCTGGGTGTGTCCTACCGCCAGGGGCGGGGGGTGAGCCGCGACGACAAGCGGGCGGCCGATTGGTATCGCAAGGCCGCCGAGCAGGGCGACGCGGACGCGCAGAACAACCTCGGCGCCCTGTACCGGGCGGGCGAGGGCGTGGCCAGGAATCCGGCGCTGGCCCTCGAATGGTTTCAAAAGGCCGCCGCGCAGGGGGATGCGGATGCGCAGTTCAACATCGGCTGGATGTACGACGCCGGCGAAGGCATGCCGCAGGACGCCTCGCAGGCCTTGCTCTGGTACCGCCGCGCCGCCGAGCAGGGGCACGGCATGGCCGCCAACAACATCGGTGCGTCTTACGAGAACGGTGAGGGCGTGGCGGTCGATGCCGTCCAGGCCGTGCACTGGTACGAGATTGCGGCCCGCGGCGGCAACGGCCTGGCCCTGGGCAATCTGGGTGCGCTGATCATGAAGGGGGAGGGGGCAAAGGCCGACCCGGCACTGGCGTACGCATGCTTCCTGCTCTCGCTGCGCAGCGACGAACCCCATTCCCGCGCTGCCACGCTGAAGGCATCGCTGGACGCCCAGCTCGACGCCGCGCAAAGGGCCAGGGCCGAGCGCCTGGCCATGGCGTGGAAGACTGGCCAGCCCCTCCGCTGGCCGGAGTGATCACGTCTCGGCGCCGAGCGTCAGCCCGCCGCGAGCAATTGCGGCAGGGTCTCGGCGAGCTGGTGGTCCATCATGCGGACGAGGTGATCCACCTTCTGCTGGGAGGTCAGCGTGGCCCACGGGTCGGCGTTGTCGGCCTTGGAGCGGGCGGCTGACAGCGTCGTCGAGATATCCACCATCTGCTCGCGCAGCACGGCACGCCGCGGCAGATCCACCAGCGTCAGGCGCAGGTACACATAGGGCGCGATGTAACCCCGGCCCACTTCGCCCGTGTCGTTGCGGCGCATGCGCTTGCTGTAGTCGACGTAGTAGCCGAGCCCTTCGAGCATGCCGGCGCCGACGCTCGCGTGATGGGCCTGGAGGTCGGCCGTGCGGCGGTGGCGCGTCAGCAGGAGCAGCCGCTCGACGCCGTCCGCGACCATGGGCTGGAGCAGCGCGTCGGGCAGCACGAGCTGCTCGTGGTCGAACAAGGTCTCGGGGTGGCGCGCCAGTTCGGCGTCGTGGTTCACATAGAGCATGACCTTGCCGGCGTCGGGCGTGGACTTCTGCACGCCCGTCTGGATCATGCGCAGCGCCTCGAGGTCGAACAGGTCCTCGTCCAGCGTGACGGTGCGCCGGTCGTTCGGCTTCACGCGCGAGTCCGTGGAAGTCAGGTAAGTGATGATGCCCAGCTCACGGCCGATGGCCGACAGCACGCCGTAGCGCGGCGCCCGCGCGGCGGGTTCGGCGCGGGCCAGGCCGAGGCTCGACAGGGCCGAAAGAGCGATCAAGGTATCGCGACGGTTCATGGGCATCCTCCCTCTGATTTTTTGATGCCCGGAATTCTGTCTTTGCGCCGCGCGAAGCGATCCGCTCTTTACCGATCTTGACGATCAGCTGTTGCTGCTGGCCGGCGGCGGCGCGAACAGCAGCGGGCCGCAGATGCGGTTCCAGGCGTTGATGTGGCCGATGGCCGAGGTCAGGAAGACGACCTCGGTCTCGTTGAAGGCGGCCTGCAGCTGTGCGTAGACAGCGGGTTCGACATGCGCTTGCGGCATGCGGCAGAGCGCTTCGGTCCAGGCCAGGGCGGCGGCTTCGCGTGCGCTGAACAGCGGGGAGTCGCGCCAGACGGCGAGCTGGTCCAGCTGCCCCTGCGGCACGCTGAACTTGTGCGCCTCATTGACGTGATACTGCACGCAGAAGGCGCAGCCGTTGATCTGCGAGGCGCGGATCTTCACCAGCTCGACCAGCCCTTTGTCCAGCCCCGACTCGGCGATCGCCTGGCCCATCGTGCGCAGGGCGGCAAAGATCTGCGGCGCGACATGGCCGAACTGCTTCATTTCGATGCGAGGTGTGACGCTCATCTGTGACTCCTGGGACGGGCCGACATCCTAGCGACAATGCGCCCATGACCCTGATCGAAATGCTGCTGCTCGCCCTGTTGATACTGGCCCTGGTGCTGCTTGTCATGCTCCTGCTGCGCAAGCCCGCCAGCCTGGAGCCCCAGCTCGAACGCCTGGAGCGCGAGCTGCGCGACGAGCTCGGCCGCAGCGGTGCCAGCACCCGTCAGGAACTGACGCTGGCGCTCTCCCAGTTGCAACGCACGGTCAACGAACAGACGCTCGCCTCCCGCACCGCGCAGGACGCCGCGCTGGCGAAGCTCACGGATGCACTGAATACCCGGTTAGGTGAGCGCATGTCCGAGCTGCGCCACACGGTCGAGCAGCGTCTCGCCTCCATCCAGGAAGTGAACGAGAAGAAGCTCGAACAGATGCGCGCCACCGTGGACGAAAAACTCCACGCCACGCTCGAGCAGCGCCTGGGCGAAAGCTTCAAGCAGGTGGCCGAGCGGCTGGAGCAGGTGCACAAGGGCCTGGGCGAGATGCAGGGCCTGGCGCGCGACGTCGGCTCGCTCAACCGCGTGCTGGTGAACGTGAAGACGCGCGGCACCTTCGGCGAGACGCAGCTCGCGGCATTGCTGGAGCAGGTCTTCACGCCCGAGCAGTACGCCGCCAACGTCAGCACGCTGCCGAACTCGAACAACCGCGTGGACTTCGCCATCCGCCTGCCGGGCCGCGAGCAGGGCGGCGCGCCGCTCTGGCTGCCGATCGACGCCAAGTTCCCACGCGAGGATTACGAGCGCCTGGTCGATGCCCAGGAGAAGGGCGACCCCGTGCTGGCCGAGAGCGCGGCCAAGGCCATCGAGATGCGCCTTCGCAACGAGGCCGCCTCGATCCGCGAGAAGTACGTCGCCCCGCCGCACACCACCGACTTCGCCATCCTCTTCGTGCCGACCGAAGGCCTCTACGCCGAGGCGCTCCGCCGCCCGGGCCTCGTGCAAGCCTTGCAGCAAGACCACAAGATCATGCTCGCCGGCCCGACTACGCTGCTGGCCACGCTCAACTCGCTCCAGATGGGCTTCCGCACGCTGGCGCTGGAGAAGCGCTCGGCCGAGGTCTGGGAGGTGCTGGGCGCCGTCAAGACCGAGTTCGGGAAGTTCGGCGAGGTGCTGGCCAAGACCAAGAAGAAGCTCGACGAGGCGGCCAACACGATCGAATCGGCCGAAGTCCGCACGCGGGCCATGACGCGCAAGCTGCGCGGCGTGGAGGCGCTGCCCGAGGCGGATGCTCAGAAGCTGCTCGACATCGCCGCCAACGATCCCGAGGACGAGGTTTGAAATCCACCACCGCTGCGCTGGTCGAACGGGGCTTCCCGTGGCTGATTGGCAGCCTCGTGGCCACGCACGCCGGCATGGCGGTGACGCGTGTGACGGCGAGCCTCTGGCTGCTCTCGCACGGCTACGGCGAATGGCTGGTCGGCGTCTTGATCAGCTGCTCGGCGGCCGGTGCCGTGCTCCTTTCGCTCTGGGCCGGCAGGCAGGCCGACCGCTTCGGCTTGCACCGCCCGCTGGCCATTGGCACGGTGGTGAGCCTGTCCGGCTCATCGCTGGCCCTGTTCTGGCCGACAGCCTGGACGATGGCGGTGGCCGCGTTCCTCTGCGGCACGGCCGTCGGCATCCTCGCCGTGGCGATCCAGCGTGAGGCGGGGCTGATCGGCGAGGAAGTGGGCGACCTCAAACGCGTCTTCAGCTGGGTGGCGCTCGGTCCCGCGCTGTCGAACGTGCTCTCGCCCGTCGTGGCCGGTCTGCTGATCGACCATTCGGGCCACGCCGCCGCGTTCGGACTCGCCGTGCTGCTGCCGCTGACGGCCTGGTTGCTTGGATCCAAAGTCCCGCGCCATGCGCCGCGCGGCACGGCCGATCACGCCAAGGCGGGCCCCGCCTGGCTGCTGCTGCGCGACCCGGCGCTGCGCAACCTCCTGCTCATCAACGTCGTGCTCACGTCCTGCTGGGACGCCCACACCTTCGTCGTGCCGGTGGTCGGCCACGCGCAAGGCCTGTCGGCTTCCAGCATCGGCCTGGTGCTGGGCTCCTTCGCCACCGCCGCCACCGTCGTGCGCCTGCTGATCGTGCGCTGGGGCAAGGGCCTCAACGAGCTGACGGTGCTGCGCACCGCGATGACGACCGTCGCCATCACGCTCGCCGTCTACGCCTGGCTGCCCGGCACGCCGGGGCTGATGTTCGGCTCGGCCATCCTGGGCTTGGCGCTCGGTTCGTACCAGCCGATGATCCTGTCCGCCCTGCACCAGGTCACGCCGTCAGACCGTCAAGGCCAGGCGTTAGGCCTGCGCATGCTGGTCAGCTCCGGCATGAGCATGGCCATGCCGCTGAGCTTCGGCGCCATCGCGTCCGCCACCGCCGCCTTCGGCCCCTTGTGGCTGATGGCCCTGCTGGCCCTCGGTGCGCAGGCACCGGCCCGTTCCCTCAAACCGATACTCGACCGTCTTTCACGAGAGGCTACGCCATGAAGAATCTTCCCTGGTCCGCTCTGGCGCTGGCCGTTCTGCTCGTGGGCACCGCCGAGGCTGCACCGAAGACAGCCCTGAAGCCCGTGGCCAAGACTGCGAAGAGCGTCGCCTTCGCCGAGCCCGAATTCGTCCGCGAACTGGGCGGCATCAGCGAATACCGCCTGGCCAACGGCTTGCAGATCCTGCTGTTCCCCGACGAAGCGCAGACGACCACGACGGTGAACATCACCTACCGCGTCGGCAGCCGCTATGAGAGCCAGGGCGAGTACGGCATGGCCCACCTGCTCGAACACCTGATGTTCAAGGGCACGCCCAAGCACAAGGACATCCCGACCGAGTTCGCCAAGCTAGCCCTGCGCTTCAACGGCACCACCACGGCCGACCGCACCAACTACTTCCAGTCCTTCAACGCGGACGAGAAGACGCTGGCCTATGCGATCGACCTGGAAGCCGACCGCATGGTGAACAGCTTCATCGCCAAGTCCGACCTGGACAAGGAGATGAGCGTCGTGCGCAACGAGTTCGAGCGCGGCGAGAACGAGCCCGGCGCCGTGCTGCAAAAGCGCGTGCAGGCCGCGGCGTACGACTGGCACGCCTACGGCCACGCCACCATCGGCCCGAAGAGCGACATCGAGCTGGTGCCGATCGAGAAGCTGCAAGCGTTCTACAAGCGCTACTACCGCCCCGACAACGCGACGCTGCTGGTCGCCGGCCGCTTCGATCCGCAGAGCACGCTCACGCGCATCGCCGCCGCGTTCGGCCCGCTGAAGGCGCCGGCCGAGGCCGTGCCGCAGCCCTACACGATCGAGCCGGCGCAGGACGGCGAGCGCACGGTCGTCGTGCGGCGCGTCGGCGGTCAGCCGATGCTGATGGCGGCGTACCACGTGCCCGCGATGGGGCACCCCGATTCCGCCGCGCTGCTGGTCTACGGCCTGCTGATGTCCATGCAGCCGAGCGGCCATCTCTACAAGGAACTGGTGGAGACCAAGCTCGCCGTCTACGCGGGCCTCGGCGGCCTTGGCCAGCACGACGCCGGCACCGCCACCGCGTATGCCGTGCTGCCGAAGGAAGCCGATCAGGCCGCGGTCGAAGCGCGCTGGCTGGACCTGGTCGAGGACCGCAACGACAAGCCCTTCACCGAAGACGAACTCAAGCGCGTGCGCGACATCGCCGTGCTCTCGTACCGCAACCAGATGAAGTCGCCCGAGGGCCTGATCGGCCAGATCTCGGGCCTGCTCGGTGCCGGTGACTGGCGCCTGCTCTTCCAGCTGATGGAAGACCTCCCGAAGGTCACGCTCTCGGACGTCGAGCGCGTGCGCAAGGCCTACTTCAAGCCGGCCAACCGCACGCTGGGCCGCTACCTGCCGGCCGAGAGCGTGGAACGCGTGGAGATCCCCGCGGCACCGCCGCTCGCCGAACGCCTGGCCGGCCTGAAGCCGCCGCCCAAGGTGGAGGAGGGCGAGCGCCTCGATCCCTCGCCGGCCGTGCTGAGCAGCCGCAGCGAATTCAAGACGCTGCCCAGCGGCATCAAGTACGAGAGCCTCAAGAAGCAGACGCGCGGCAACACCGTGACCTTCAACATGCAGCTGCGCTGGGGCGAGCCGAAGGCCACGACCGTGGCGCTGGGCACCAACATGATCGACGAGCTGATGTTCGAGGGCACGCCGTCCGTCGACCGCCAGAAGATCCGCGACGAATTCGTGCGCCTGAAGGCCAGCGTCAGCATCGACGGCGGCAACCAGAGCGGCGTGCTGCACATCACCGCCGAGAAGGACACGCTGATCGACGCGCTCAAGCTCGCCGCCGACATCATGCAGCACCCGCTGCTGCCGGCCGACGCCTTCGACCGCATCAAGAAGGCCCAGCTCGCGGGCCTGGAGTCCACGCGCGAGGAGCTCGGCACGCTGCGTCTGGAAGCCGTGCGCGGCTTCCACAACAAGGCCCGCGGCGTGAGCCTGGGCGACCCGGACTACATCTCCAGCCTGGACGAGCGCCTGACCGAGACGCGCAACACCCAGCTCGAAGATGTGCGCAGCTTCTACAACCGCTACTGGTCCGCTGACGATGCCCGCGTGGCCGTGGTCGGCGCGGTGCCGGACGGCCTGGAGGCCGCCGTCGATCAACTCTTCGGCAACTGGAAGAAGCCCGACGCCCCGCGCTTCACGCGCTGGGTGCCGTCGCCGATCACGCTGCCGGTCACGCGCGTGGACGTGCAGGCCAAGGACAAGACCAACGCCGAAGTCCACATGACCGAGCGCTTCCCGCTCAACCAGCTCGACGACGACTACCTGCCGATGGTGCTGGTGGCGCGCGTGTTCGGCGAAGGCGGCATGGAGTCGCGCCTGTCCACCCGCGTGCGCCGCACGGAAGGCCTCACCTACGGCATCAGCGCCGATCTGGCCGTGCCGTACTACGGCCAGGACGCCGGCCTGACCATCCGCGCCAGCTTCGCTCCGGTCAACCGCGACAAGGTGATCACGGTCGTGAATGAGGAACTCGCCCGCCTGAACCGCGACGGCATCACCGCAGAGGAACTCGCCCGCGCCAAAAACGACGTGCTCGAAGCCCGCAAGCGCGGCCGCGCCTCGGACGGCGCCCTGGTCGGCAAGCTGAACTTCATGGCCGAGACGGGCAAGCGCTGGGACGAAGAGGCTCGCATCGACGCACGCATCGCCGCCGTCACGCTGGAGCAGGCCAACGCGGCCTGGCGCAAGCACGTCAAGCTGGACGCCTTCCTGACCAGCACGGCCGGGGATTTCGAGGGCAAGACGCAGGCGAAATAAGGCGTTGGATCGCCGGAGGAGGGGCGCCTTGTTGCCGGAGCGACACGGGAAGTTTTCCCTACGTAGGAACCGCAGACGCTTGACCAAGGCCCTGCCGATGGGGGATTCTCCGCCCGTCGCACCGTTGCGGGGCCTGGGCGTCATGGTGGCGTAAGGCGGAGGCCGCAGCGTGGCGGACGCGCAGGGCTGATCAACAGCCCGCGAATCATCAAACCCACTACAGCGAGACAAGCCCATGAACATCCACGCCAAGTCCCTGCTGGCCGCCACACTGCTGGCTGCCTTCTCGATGGCCCAGGCTGCCGACCCGATCAAGATCGGCGTCTCCGGCCCGTACACCGGCGGTTCGTCCTCCATGGGCGTCTCGATGCGCGACGGCGTGCGTCTCGCCGTCAAGGAAATCAACGCCGCCGGCGGCGTGCTGGGCCGCCAGCTCGAAGTCGTCGAGCGCGACGACGAAGCCAAGAACGAGCGCGGCGTGCAGATCGCCCAGGAGCTGATCAACCGCGAGAAGGTCGTGGCCACCGTCGGCTACATCAACACCGGCGTGGCCCTGGCCTCGCAGCGCTTCTACCAGCAGGCCAAGATCCCGGTCATGAACAACGTGGCCACCGGCTCGCTGATCACGCACCAGTTCGACAACCAGCCCGAGAGCTACATCTTCCGCAACGCCGCCAACGACAGCATCCAGGCGCCGATGATCGTGGAAGAGGCCGTGCGCCGCGGCTTCAAGAAGGTCGCCATCATGGCCGACTCGACCAACTACGGCCAGCTCGGCCAGAAGGACCTGGTCGCCGCGCTCGAGAAGAAGGGCATGACCCCGGTCGTGAACGAGAAGTTCAACATCGGCGACGTCGACATGACCGCTCAGCTGCTCAAGGCCAAGGCCGCCGGCGCTGACGCCGTGCTGACCTACGGCATCGGCCCCGAGCTGGCCCAGCTCGCCAACGGCATGACCAAGATCGGCTGGAAGGTGCCGATGGTCGGTTCGTGGACGCTCTCGATGGCCAACTACATCGACAACGCCGGCCCCGGCGGCGAAGGCGCGCGCATGCCGCAGACCTTCATCCAGGAGCCGACGAACAGCAAGCGCCAGAGCTTCATCATCTCCTTCATCAAGAACTTCAATCCGAAGGGCGGCCGCATGGACTCGCCGGTCTCGGCCGCGCAGGGGTATGACTCCATCTACCTGCTGGCCGCCGCGATGAAGCAGGCCAACTCCACCGACGGCCCGAAGATCAAGGCCGCGCTGGAAGACCTGAAGACGCCGGTGGAAGGCGTGGTGACGACGTACAAGAAGCCGTTCAGCGCCAAGAACCACGACGCGATCGACGCCGCCATCCCGGTGTTCGGCGAAGTGAAGAACGGCCGCGTGGTCTACGCGTACGACGCCGACCAGAAGAAGGCCGCTGCCGAAGGCAAGAAGTAATCCCGCCTTTCTCGATGCTGTAAAAAGATCCCGCCGGGCCGCTCAGACGCCCCGGCGGGATTTGCCTTGAATCCGGGGAACTCATGGACCTGCAAATCCTCACCCAGCTCATCTTCAGCGGCATTGCGCTCGGGATGATCTACGCGGTGGTCGCCTTCGGCTACCAGCTGACCTTCGCCACCTCCGACACCCTGAACTTCGGTCAGGGCGAGGCGCTGATGCTCGGTGCGCTGGTCGGCCTCTCGCTCACGAACTGGGGCGTCAACTACTGGCTGGTGCTGCCGCTGGTCTGCATCTTCGGCGCCTTCCAGGGCGCGCTGGTCGAGTTCATCGGCGTGCGGCCGGCGATCAAGATCAAGAGCGAGTTCGGCTGGATCATGTCCACCATCGCACTGGGCATCATCTTCAAGAACGTGGCCGAGAACGTCTGGGGCCGCGACCAGATGCCGTTCCCCTCGCCGGTGCCTGAAGCGCCGCTGCCCTTCCTCGGCGCCAACGTGCTGCCGCGCGAACTGCTCGTGGTGTTCGGCGCGCTGGCGATGATGCTGGCGGTCGAGATGTTCAACCGCCGCTCCATCTACGGCAAGGCCGTCGTCGCCACCTTCAACGACCGTGACGCCGCCAAGCTCATGGGCATCAACACCAGCCTCGTGATCACCTTCTCGTACGCGCTGTCCTCGATGGCTGCGGCGCTGGCCGGTGTGCTGGTCGCGCCGATCACGCTGGCCGGCGCAACGATGGGCGGCACGCTGGGCCTCAAGGCCTTCGCGGTCGCCATCATCGGCGGGCTGACCAGCGGCATGGGCATCATCGTGGGCGGCATCATCCTCGGCGTGGTGGAGAAGCTCTCGGGCTTCTACATCTCCACCGGATATCAGGATGTGCCGGGCCTCGTGCTCCTGCTCATCGTGCTGGCGATCAAGCCGGCGGGCCTCTTCGGCAAGACCGCGATCAAGAAGGTTTGAGCCGCATGAAAAATACAAAAACGCTTGTCGCCGGCCTGATCGGCGCCGCGGCCCTCGCGGTCTTCCCGCTGGCCGTGACCAACCCGTACTACATCCACCTGCTGGTCACGATCATGATCTACGCGATCGTGCTCTTCGGGCTGGACATCGTCGTCGGCTACACCGGCCAGGTCTCGCTCGGCCACGCCGGTCTGTTCGGTGTCGGCGCGTACACCGTCGGCACGATGGTCATGCACCTGAACGCGCCGGTGATCGTGGTGCTGGTCTCGGCCATCGCCGTCACGGCCGTGTTCGGCGCGCTGCTGGCGCTGCCCGCGCTGCGTGTGACGGGGCCGTATCTCGCGATGGTGACGCTGGCCTTCGGCACCATCATCCAGATCCTGATCAACGAGATGGATTTCCTGACCTCGGGTCCGCTGGGCATCATGCTGACCAAGCCGGTGCTGCTCACGCACCAGCTGACGGACACGGAGTTCTTCTGGGTCGTCGCCGCGCTGATGATCGCCTCGCTGATCTTCGTGGACCGCGTGCTGCACTCGCACCTGGGCCGCAGCTTCGAGGCGCTGCGCGGCAGCCCCGTGGCATCGGACTGCATGGGCGTCTCGGTCTACCGCTACAAGGTCTACGCCTTCGTGATCAGCGCCGGTCTGGCCGGCCTGGCCGGTGGCCTGTACGCCTTCTCCGAGCAGTACATCTCGCCGAACACCTACAACTTCGAGCTGACGGTGCTGTTCCTGCTGTCGGTGATCATGGGCGGACGCAAGTCGCGCATGGGCTCGATGATCGGCGCCACCATCCTCGTGATGCTGCCCAACCTGCTGGACGACATCAGCCAGTTCCGCGTCGTCGCCAGCTCGCTGGCGGTGCTGGTGCTGATCTCCGTGACCGTCGCCATCCGCCGTGGCAAGCTCACGCTGAAGTCCGCTGCGGTGCCGGTGGTCGGCAGCGTCGGTCTCGCCATCGTCTCCTTCGCGCTGAACGGCCTGGCCGACTGGCGCCTGACGATCTACGGCCTGATCACGCTGTTCATCGTCTACTACCTGCAAGACGGCATCGTCGGCTTCCTGCGCGTGGCCTTCAACTTGAAGACCGGTGCTGCCGCCGCGGCCGAAGAAGCCCGCGTGGCTGCGGCTGACGGCACCAAGGCCGTGGCGCTCACCACGCAATCGACCGGCAGCGGTGAGACGCTCTTGCAAGCTAAGCAGGTCCTGATGCAGTTCGGCGGCCTGAAGGCGCTGAACCAGGTCGACCTCGACGTGCGCCGCGGCACCATCCACGGTCTGATCGGCCCCAACGGTTCGGGCAAGAGCACGATGATGAACGTGCTCACCGGCATCTACGTGCCCACGGCCGGTGCCATCACCTTCAAGAACAACCCGGTCAACGGCCGCAGCTCCGCGCAGATCGCGCTCTCCGGCATCGCGCGCACCTTCCAGAACGTGCAGCTGTTCGGCGAAATGACGGCGCTGCAAAACGTGCAGGTCGGCCTGCACCACGCGTACAAGAGCAACCTCTTGCAGATCGCGCTCTCGCTGCCCGGCTTCAAGCGCGAGCGCCGCGCCAACGCCGCGCGCGCGCTGGCGCTGCTCGAGTTCGTCGGCCTGGCCGACCTCGCCGGCGAGGAAGCACGCAACCTGCCGTACGGCAAGCAGCGCCTGCTCGAAATCGCCCGCGCCCTGGCGCTCGACCCGCAGCTGCTGCTGCTCGATGAGCCCGCCGCCGGCCTGACCGCGCCCGACATCAAGGAGCTGCTGGAGATCATCCGCAAGATCCGCGAGCAGGGCGTCACTGTCATCCTGATCGAGCACCACATGGACGTCGTGATGAGCCTGTGCGACACCGTCTCGGTGCTGGACTTCGGCCAGAAGATCGCCGAAGGATTGCCCGCCGAGGTGCAGGCCAACGAGAAGGTCATCGAGGCTTACCTCGGCGGCCAAGCCGCTTGACGCCGAGGTAACGAGTTATGTTGACGATCAAGAATCTCAGCGCCGGCTACGGCAAGGTCCAGGTCCTGCAAGGCATCGACATCGAGGTCCCCAAGGGCAAGGTCGTGACGCTGATCGGCTCCAACGGCGCCGGCAAGACCACGACCATGCGCGCCATCAGCGGCATGATCAAGCCGACCGCCGGCGAGATCACGCTCAACGGCAAGCGCATCGACGGGCTGGAGAGTTATCACATCGCGCGGTTGGGCTTGGCCCACTCGCCCGAAGGCCGCCGCGTCTTCGCCACCATGAGCGTGACCGACAACCTGCGGCTGGGCGCCTTCCCCCGCTTCACCGGCTCGCGCCCGCGCGGCGACGTGGCGGCGGATCTGGAAAAGGCGATGGAGCTGTTCCCGCGCCTGAAGGAACGCCGCGAACAACTCGCCGGCACGCTCTCCGGCGGCGAGCAGCAGATGCTCGCCATGGCGCGTGCGGTGATGCTCAACCCCGAGCTCGTGCTGCTCGACGAGCCTTCGATGGGCCTGGCGCCGATCCTCGTGGACGAAGTCTTCAAGATCATCGCGCGGCTCAAGAGCGAGGGCGTGACGATGCTGCTGGTCGAGCAGTTCGCCGCCGCCGCGCTGGCAGTGGCGGATGAGGCTTACGTGCTGGAGAACGGCCGCATCTCGCTGCACGGCCCGGCGGAAAAGCTGCGCAACGACCCGGCGGTGAAGGCCGCCTATCTGGGCGGCGGGCACTGAGCGCGGCTCAGTTCTTCGCCAGGCGGTCGAGGCCGAAAGGCGTCCGCAGCTTCGCGTCCATCGTGCGCGTGGGCAGCAGGCGCTTGAGCAGAGGCAGCTTGGTGCTCAAGGCGCCGGCGCGGCAGATCGGGCCGGCATTCGGATCGAGCAGGTGATCGGCCACGATGCGCGCGAACTCCGCTGAAGGCGTGGCTCCAGATTGCGAGGCATGGGCGCGCTTCTTCACGGCGCTCTCGATCGGCGCAAACGGTGAATCGGCAGCGAGATGGATGTGCTGCTCGCCGGTGTTCCCGAACTCCGAGGCGATCGCGCCCGGCTGGATCGTCACCACCCGCACGCCAAGCGGCGCGAGTTCCAGCCGCATCGCATCCGCCACCGCATGGATTGCGGCCTTGCTCGCGCAGTAGGCACCGGCGAATGGCGTCGTCACCAGCCCCGAGATGCTGCCCACATGCGCGATGCAGGCGCGCGAACTCTTGCGCAACAGCGGCAGCAGCGCGGCAGAGAGCTGCACGGGCGCGAAGACATTGGTCTCGAACTGCGCACGCAGCGCATCGAGCGGCACATCGACCATCGGCCCGAACACGCCGAAGCCGGCGTTGTTGATCAGCATGTCCGGCACGAGGCCGCGTGCATCCAGTTCCTTCACCAGCGCAGCGATGCTCTCGGCGCTGTTCACGTCGAGCGGCAGCGCGATCACGTCAGGCAGGGGCGCGACGGCCTGCGGCTTGCGCGCGGTGGCAATCACGCGATGGCCGCGCGCCGCGAACTCTTTCGTCAGCGCGGCGCCGATGCCGCTGGAACAGCCGGTGATGAGGATCGTCTGCGTCGTCGCGCTCATGGGCAAGGTCTCCTGATATCGGCGGCGATTGTGAGCCAAGCCGATCAGGCGAAGCGCCTCCCCCTCAGACGCGCACGGTCACCTTCAGGAACGTTGCCGGGATGGAAGTCTTGCCCGGCTCGGCGCTGCGGTTCTGCGCAAAGAACAGGTCGCCCAGCTCGGCGGCCAGCTGTTCGGCGCGGCCGTCCTTCTCCGCCGCGTCGAACGCGTTCATCGTCGGCCCGTAGTAGCGGCGGAATTCATCGACCAGCTGAACCGGCTGACCTTCGTACTGGAAGTGGAAGGTCTCACGGGCAAAGTCGATCTGGTCGCGTCCAATGCCCGCCGCACCGAAGCGCGCCACGACTTCATCCTCCACCCCCCACAACATCGGGCTCACAAAGCCCTCGGGCGGCGGCGGTGTGTAGGCCGAGCTGATGCGCAGCACCTGCGCCACCAGCGTCGGGTCCTTCGGAATCCAGTTGCCCATGACGATCCGGCCGCCTGGCCGCGTCACACGCACCATCTCGCGCGCCACGTCCAGCGGCTTGGGCGCGAACATCGCGCCGAAGACGCTGACCACGAGATCGAACGACGCATCGGCCAGATCGACCAGCGCACATGCGTCGCCATGCTGGAAACGCAGGTTCGTCAGGCCCGCCTCCTGCGCACGGCGGTTGCCGGCGTCCACGAGGTTGCGCGCGATGTCCACGCCGAGCACATTGGCGCCCAGCGCGGCGGCGGGCAGGGCGGTGGTGCCGTCGCCGCAGCCGAGGTCGAGTACCGCCATGCCCGGCTTCACGCCGAGCGTGCCCATGAAGGCCGCCCCGCTGTCGCGCATCGACACGGCGATGCGCGTGAAGTCACCCTTTTCCCACAGCGCCTGGTTCGGATTCATGATCGTCGCTCCTGGATTGCAGCTCACGGCAGCGCGCATCTTCCGCCGACCGCCGCTCTTTGCCAAGGGTGAATGCGTCTGAATCACGCGTTAGCATCCGGCCACCCCCGCTCGTGGAGTTGCGATGCGCGCGATTGCAATCGGCTTGGTGTCCGCCCTGGTGCTGGGCTTGTCGTTGGCGACGGTGCCCGCCCGCGCGCAGTCGGAAGACGAGCCGCCGGACAGCGACGTCGTGGAGCTCGACACGCCCAAGCTCGATCCCGCGCAGGCCCGCGCCATCCTCGCCAAACCTCTGCCGGACGCGCTGCCCGAGCGCATCGCCTTGCTGCAGCAGCAGGCCGGCGCCGTGGGCACACTCGAAGACCGGCCGCGCCAGATTGCGATCCTGCTGGAGCTCGCCAAGCTCAGCGCCGGCCGCCCCGAGCTCGAGAACTGGGTGCAGACCTACCTCTGGGCCGAATTCACCTTCGGCAACCAGGGTCTGGCGCGCTCGTTCGGCGACGCGGTGATGGACGACAAGCGCTACTCGCAGCAGTTGCGCACGGGCGTGGCCCTGAAGCTCGCCTGGTACGCGGCGCAGGGCACGGACCGCGCCATCACGGCGCGCCTGGCCTCGAAGGCCGACGGCATGGCGCGCGAGGAAATCGCGCGGCTCGGCCCGACCACCACCGCGGCGATGGCCATCGAAGTGGTGCGCTTGCAGGTGCGCTCCGAGACCGAACGCTGGAACGGTGATCTCAGCGCTTCCACCGCCACACTGCGCGAGGCCGCGCGCGTGGGCGAGAAGATGCTTGCCGCCGCCAAGGATGCGAACACGCGCACGCAGGCGCAGGGCCTGATCGACGGGGCGCTCGGCATGCTCTGCTACTCGCTGGTCCGCAATGGCCGTGCGCCGGAAGCGATCGCGATTGCCGACGGCTTCGTCGCGCGCTTCCGTGCCGGCGAGCTGACGAACAGCTCGGGCGCGCGCTGGCTCTATCGCCAGGCGCATTCGCTGATCGCGGCGCAGCGCTATGCGGCGGGCATCGCGGCGGCGGAGGAATCCGATCAGCTGCTCGAACGCACGGGCGCCGCAGCTTCGAGCCACACGCGACTGCTGGCGCGGCTGGAGCTGCTGCGCGGCCTGCTCGGTCTGAAGCGCTGGGCCGAGGCCGACAAGCTCTACGCCGACTATCTTGCCGCGATCGCCAACGATTCCTTGGCCAAGGAGCGCGCCGCCGACTGGCGCCTGCGCGTGCTGCTCGCCGCCGAGAACGGCCGGCTCGACGACGCGCTGCAAGCCGTGGAGCGCGTCTACCGCCAGCGTTATCGGCTGTACGGAGAGGCGCATCCGCAGACGCAGGAAGCGGCCGGCGTACGCGGTCTCGTGCGGCTGTTGAAGGGCGATCTCGGTGCGGCGATGAAGGACTACGAGCAGCTCTTCGTCGCCCTGCTCGACACGCCCGGCGGCTGGCTCGACCTGGAGCTGCGCGGCGCGCGGGCCTATGTGCTCGGCGTCGCGCTCGATCAGTTCCTCGACGTGGTCGCTTCGCGCACGTTGGCCGGCCAGCCGGTGGACCCGCGCATGATCGAGCGGGCGCTGCAACTGGCCGATCGCTTGCGCCTGTCCAGCACCCAGCGCGCGCTGGTGGACAGCTCGGCCCGCCTGCGCGCCGGCACGCCGGAGCTGGCCGCCCTGCTTGCCGAAGAGCAGGACCTGCGCCGCCAGCAGGCCGAGCGCGCGGGGGCGCTGGGCAGCCTGCTGGGCGAGGAAGACCAGATGCGCAAGGAGATGGCGACCGAGGCGTTCAAGGCGAAGCCGCAAGCCGAGCGTGAGGCCGCGGCGAAGGCGCTCAAGGAGCTGCGTGCACGGATCAAGCAAGGCCAGGAGGGCGTCGGCAATTCGCGCGCGGCGCTGACCGCGCAACGCGAACGCATCGCCAAGGCCTTCCCGGCTTATGGCGATCTCGTGATGCCGCCGACGCCGAGCGTGCAGCAACTGCGCTCGCTGCTGGCGCCGGACGAGGCGCTGCTGCTGATCCACAGCCTCGACCACGCGACGATGGTGTGGTGGGTGACGCCGGGGCAGGAGACGGCGAAGCTGCATGTCAGCAAGCTCGGCGAAGCGGAGCTCACGGCCAGGGTCGCCGGCCTGCGCAAGATGCTCGACCTGAGCGAAACCGACAAGCCGCCGCCGCTCGACGAGGCGGGCCTGCTCGCGCTGTATCGCGAGCTGATCGCGCCGCTGGCACCGGACTTCAGCAAGACGCGCTCGCTGATCGTCGCCAGCAGCGGTGCGCTCGCGGGGCTGCCGCTCTCGGCGCTCGTCACCGCGCCCGCGGCCAGCGGCCCCGAGCCCTGGTTGCTGCGCCAGGCCGCCGTCACGCAACTGCCTGCCGCGGGCAGCCTGGCGAGCCTGCGCCGCAGCGCCCCACCACGCCCGGCACCGAAACCGCTGATCGGCTTCGGCGACCCGGCCTTCAACGCCGCCAAGGCGGCCGGTGGCACGCGCGCCCTCGGCGCCGCGGCGACACGCTATGACGCCGCCTGGGGATTCCGTTATGCCGACATCCCGCCGCTGCCCGAGACCCGCGCCGAACTCCAGGCGCTGGCCAAGCAGCTCGGTGGCGGCGAGCTGCGCTTCGGCGCCCAGGCCACGCGCGACGCCGTGCTGGCCGCGCCGCTGCGCGACAGCCGCGTCGTCGCGTTCGCCACACATGGCCTGATGCCGGGTGAGCTGCCCGGCGTCTCCAAGCCCGCGCTCGCGCTGGCCGCCACCGGGCGCGAGGGCGAGTCGCCGCTGCTGGAGCTGGACGACGTGCTCGGCCTCAAGCTCAACGCGCAATGGGTGCTGCTGTCGGCCTGCAACACCGCGGCGGGCGAGCAGGGCGGGGCGGCGATGACCGGTCTGGTGCGCGGCTTCTTCTTCGCCGGGGCACGCTCGGTGCTGGCCACGCACTGGTCGGTCGACTCGGCGGCTTCGGCCAGCCTCGTGCCGCCGGCGCTGGCGCAGGGCACGTCGCGAGCGGAGTCGCTGCGCCAGGCGCAGCTGGCGCTGGCCGAGGGTCGCGTGGGCGCCGGCCGCTGGACGCACCCGTACTACTGGGCCGGCTATGCACTGTTCGGTGACCCGCTGAAGTAACGGGTTATTCCCCTGCACGCCCACCCATTTGCACTATTGGCGCGGTCTGCGATTGCCCCTAGCATGCGGTAACGAAATGTGAGGGACGGTCATGCGTGCGATCCTGCTTGCCCTGTTCGGGGCTCCCGTGTTGTTGCCTGTTCTCGCGGTGTCGGCGCAAGCTGCGCCCGTGTGCGACGTGGCGGCGCTCTCCGGCGAGGCGCATGTCGGCGCCAAGGCCTTGAAGGTGGGCGACAAGCTCGAACCCGGCACCGAGGTCAGCACCGGCGCCAAGGGCCGCATGCGGCTCAAGTGCGTGGACGGCTCCAGCGTCGTGCTGGGCGATGCCACCACGCTCAAGATCGCCGAGTTCAAGCCGCCCGCCGAAGGTCAGCCGCGCGCGGCCACGCTGGTCCTCACGCTTGGCGTGATCGGCCAGAAAGTGGCGCCGGGCGGCCCCGGCAGCAGCTGGGAGGTGCGCACCCCCAGCGCGGTGACGGCGGTGCGGGGCACGGAGTTCCTTGTCGAGGTGTCGGGCGAGCAGGCCACGTCCGTGCTGGTGCAGACCGGCGAGGTGGCGGTGGAGAGCACCGCCAAGACACGCGGCATCGGCCCGCGCAAGCCGATCAAGCTCAACCCGGACGCCGCCGGCACGCAGTGCAGCGTGAGCAGCGGCTGCACCGGCGCCGCTAACTGGACGCCTGAACGCATGCGCGAGGTGCAAGACAAGCTGGCGGGCATCTGACGATGTCGCCGCGCGCGCGCCTGGGCCTGGCGTACCTGGCCATCGCCCTGCTGGCCTCGGCGATCGCGATCTGGTCCTGGGTCAGCCGCGCCAATGCCGGGCCGATGGACCGGCTCGACCGCCTGACGCTGGACACGCAGATGCTCTGGCGCGGTGAGCTGAGCCCGCAGGCGCCGATCACGCTGCTGGTGATCGACGACAGCAGCCTGCAGGCCATGGGCGGCCTGGAGCGTCGGCGCATCGCGCAGATGATCGACAAGTTGACCGAGGCCGACGCGCGCCTGATCGCGCTGGACCTGCTGCTGACCGAATCCACCGAGCCGGCGACCGACATGGAGCTGGCTCGCGCCATCGCGCGCTCGGGCCGCGTGTTCCTGCCATTCGCGCTGCCGCCCGAAGGCGCGAGCGCGCCGGGCGTTGAAGTGCCGCGCCCGCTGCTGGACAACGCCTTCACCCGCTGGGGCGGCGAAGACGCCGTGCAGCTCGTCCCCGTGCAACCCGCGCGCCTGCTGCCGCCGCGGCCCGAGTTCATGGTCGGCGCCGCAGGCCTCGGCCATGTGACCTCCGGCCGCAGCCCTGACGGCACGCTGCGCTTCGATCTGCCGGGCCTCGTGTACGAGGGCGAGGCGTATCCGTCGATGGCGCTGCGCATCGCCGCGGCTGCGCAGGGCGTGGACTGGCGCCGCGTCGGCCTGACCTTCGGCAGCGGCATCGAGCTTGGCACGCAGGCGCTGCCGATCGATGCGCTCTCGCGCCAATGGGTCAACTACTACGGGCCGGCCGGCCGCTTTGAGGAAGTGCGCCTGGCCGATCTGCTGCAAGGCCACGTGCCGCGCGAGAAGCTGGCCGGGCGCATCGTCATTGCCGGTGTGACCGCGCTGGGCAGCGGCGACAACTTCCCCACCCCGTTCGACGGCGGCCTGCCCGGCGTGGAGCGTGTTGCGACCGTGGTCGACAACCTGATCAGCGGCCGCGTGCTGGAGCGCCCGCTCTGGGCCGGTGCGTCCGAAATGGTGGCGATGATCGTGCTGCCCTTGCTGGCCGTGGCGGTGATCGCGGTCTGGTCACCGCGCCGTGCGCTCGTCGTGCTGCTCGTGGTCGTGGTGGCGCTCGGGGCGCTGCTGCAATGGCGCTTCGTCCAGCAGCGCGAGTTCCTCTCGCCGGTCTTCCCGTTCATCGCGCTGCTGCTGGCCAGTGCCGGCGCGATGGTGCTGCGCAGCGCCGTGGAGCGCACCGAACGCATGGCCGCGCTCAGCGCGCTGCGCGAGAGCGAACGCCGTTATGCACTCGCCGCGCAGGGCGCGAACGACGGCCTCTGGGACTGGGACATCACGAGCGGCGCCGTGCACTACTCGCCGCGCTGGCTCACGCTGATGGGCCTGGACGCCGATGAGGCCGCAGGCATGGACGCCTGGAAGCAACCGCTCTCGCCGCAGCAACGCACGGCCTTCGAGCAGGCGCTGCAGGAGCACCTCGCCGGCCGCAGCCAGCAGTTTCACCACGCGCTCGAGTTCACGCAGGGCGGCCAGCCGCGCTGGCTGCTGGCCCGGGGCATGGCGACGCAGGAGAACGGCAAGCCGGTGCGCATGGCCGGCTCGCTGACCGACATGAGCGAGCAGCACCGCCTGCGCGAACAGCTGAGCCACGACGCGCTGCACGACCGGCTCACCGGCCTGCCGAACCGCAACCTCTTCCGCGCCCAGCTCGAACAGCTGCAGACCAACGGACCCGAAGCCAGCGCCGCGAGCGTGGGCATGGTGCTCGTCGGCATGGACGCGATGCGCGCCTTCAACGAAAGCCACGGCGTGATCCAGGGCGACGCGGCGCTGATCGAGATCGCACGGCGCCTGCGCCGCATCGAGGGCATGGCGGTGCCCGTGGCGCGCATCGGGCCGGACGAGTTCGCCATCGCCACGACGATGCGCCCCGGCGATTCGAGCCTCGTGCAGCAGGTGATGGACTGCTTCAAGGAGCCGCTGACGCTCGACGGCGGCGCGACGCAGCGCGTCTCGGCTTGCGTGGCCCTCGCGCATGCGAGCGAAGGTTTGACGAGTGCGGACGAGCTGATCGGTGCGGCCGAGAGCGCGCTGGCGCGTGCCAAGAGCCACGGCGCGGGCCATTCGCACCGCTTCGACGCGGCCGAGCAGCTGGTGGAGCAATCGCGCCGCTGGATGATGGACCAGATCGACGCGGCGCTCGCGTCCGATCAGCAGTTCCAGCTCCATTACCAGCCCTTCGTGCGCCTGAGCGACCGTGCGCTGCTCGGTTTCGAGGCGCTGATCCGCTGGACGCATCCGGTCAAGGGCCTGATCATGCCCGGCGACTTCATTCCGCTCGCGGAATCGACCGGCCAGATCGGCGCCATCGGCCGCTGGACGCTGTTCGAGGCCGCCGCGCAACTGCGCCGCTGGCGCGAGATCGGCTTCACCGGTGAGATCGCCGTCAACGTCTCCGGCGTGCAGCTCGAGAACGACCTGCAACTGCTGGCTGACGCGCGTGCAGTGAAGGAAGCGTTGGGCCCGGTGCCGGCGCACCAGCTCAAGCTCGAAGTGACCGAGAGCATGGCGATGAGCAACCCGCAGCGCAGCGCCGAGACCTTGCAGGAGCTCGCGCGCATGGGCTTCAAGATCTCGATCGACGACTTCGGCACCGGCTACTCGTCGCTCGCCTACCTGCACCGCTTCCCCTTCGACACGCTCAAGATCGACCGCAGCTTCGTCATGCGCCTGTCCGCCGGCCGCGAGGCGCAGGAGATCGTGCGCACCATCGTCGGCCTGGCCGATGCGCTGGGCAAGCAGACGCTGGCCGAGGGCGTGGAAGACGAGAAGGCCGCGGCGATGCTGCTGCAGCTCGGCGTGCAGGTGGGGCAGGGCTGGCTCTGGTCCAAGGCGCTGCCCGCGGCGCAGGCCGAGACCTGCATCAAGTTGGCGCCGTGGGTGGCCAAGAGTGCGACAGGGGCTGCCGCAGCCCCCCGGGTCGCCACCGCTTCCTGACGCTGAAGCCCGGCGTTATCCTCGCTTCACATCCGTGCATGGGTGCGACTCTCGGAAGCGTCATGCGAAAGCCCTTTCTCGCGCTGGCCCTGGTGCTGGCCGGCTGCTCGATGTCGGGTGACAGCAAGGTCGCCCAGGCCGAAGTCGTCACCTTTCACGAGCTGCTCGACGCCGGCCAGTTCGAGAAGATCTACGACAACGCCTCGGCCGATCTCAAGAAGGCCGCCACCAAGGAGAAGTTCGTGGACCTGCTCCAGGCCATCCACAAGAAGCTGGGCAACACCCGCGCCTCGGACATGAAGGGCTGGACGGTCAACTACAACACCTCGGGCAGCTTCGCCACGCTGACCTACCAGACCTTCTACGCGGATGACGAGGCCAGCGAGCAGTTCGTCTACCGGCTGGAAGACAACAAGGCGCTGCTGGCGGGCTATCACATCGAGTCGAACGGGCTGATCACGAAGTAGCCGGATTCAGCGCGAGATCATCGCCTGCACGGCAGGCGCATAACGCGCACCCTGGACGGGTTGCGCGGCGCAGGCGGCGTCGATTGCCGCGAGGTCTTCAGCCGAGAGCTGCACCGCCGTGGCGGCCACGTTCTCGTCCACGCGGTGCAGTTTGGTGGTGCCTGGAATCGGCACGATCCAGGGTTTTTGCGCCAGCAGCCAGGCGAGCGCCAACTGGGCCTGCGTGATCTGCTTGCGCGCCGCGATGCCGGCCAGCGCTTCGACGAGCGCGCGGTTCGCGTCGCGCAGCTCGGGCGCGAAGCGCGGCAGCGTGTTGCGGAAGTCGTTGGCGTCGAAGGCGGTCTGCGCATCGATCGCGCCGGTCAGGAAACCGCGGCCCAGCGGCGAGAACGGCACGAAGCCGATGCCGAGCTCTTCGAGCAGCGGCAGGATCACCTCCTCCGGCTCACGCCACCACAACGAGTACTCGCTCTGCAGCGCCGCCACGGGCTGCACGGCGTGCGCGCGGCGGATGCTGTCGGCGCCGGCCTCGGACATGCCGAAGTGCAGCACCTTGCCTTCGCGGATCAGCTCCTTCACGGTGCCGGCCACGTCCTCGATCGGCACGTTCGGGTCGACGCGGTGTTGATAGAGCAGGTCGATGCGGTCGGTGCGCAGGCGCTGCAGCGCGTCCTCGGTCACCTTGCGGATGTTCTCCGGTCGGCTGTCGAGGCCCTTGGCCGGCACGCCTTCGCGAAAGCCGAACTTGGTGGCGATCACCACCTGGTCTCGGATCGGCGCCAGCGCTTCGCCGAGCAGTGTTTCGTTGGCGCCGGGGCCGTAGGCTTCGGCCGTGTCGAAGAAGTTGATGCCGCGCTCGAACGCGTCGCGGACGAGCTGGACGCCGTCCTTCTGGTCGATGGCCGGGCCGTAGGCGAAGCTCAGGCCCATGCAGCCGAGGCCGAGGGCGGAGACGTGAAGGCCGCTCTTGCCGAGTTGTCGGGTGTTCATTGCAGATGTCCTTTCCGTTGGCATGGAAGGAACTGTAGGGACCAGTGCTGCACATGACTAGACTGCTGAATCGACTATCACTGATAAGGCAGGCTAATCAATGTCGCAGTTCGACGACCTCGCAGGATTCGCCGCCGTCGTGCGCGCGGGCAGCTTCACGCGGGCGGCGGCGCGGCTGGGCGTGAGCCAGTCGGCGCTGAGCCATACGATCCGCGGGCTGGAACAGCGCCTCGACCTCAAGCTGCTCAACCGCACGACGCGCAGCGTCTCGCCGACGGAGGCCGGCGAGCGGCTCTACCAGACGGTCGGTCCGCGCTTCGAGGACATCGAGGCGGAGCTGGCCGTGCTGGGCGAGCTGCGCGGCCGACCTGCGGGCACGGTGCGCATCAGCGCCAGCGAGCAGGCGATGAGCCGCATCGTCTGGCCGCGGCTCGAGCCGTGGCTGCCGCAGTACCCGGACATCAAGCTCGAGCTCAGCTGCGACAACGCCTTCATCGACATCGTGGCGGAGCGCTTCGACATCGGCATCCGCATCGGCGCTGATGTGGCCAAGGACATGGTCGCCGTGCCCATCGCGCCGCAGCTGCGCATGGCGGTCGTCGGCAGCCCCGGCTATTTCGCGCGCCACGGCCGGCCGATCAAGCCGCAGGACCTGACCGCGCACGACTGCATCGGCCTGCGCCTGGCCTCGCACGGCGGGCTGATGAAATGGGAGTTCATGCGCCGGCGCAAGACGCTGAACGCGCACGTCTCGGGTCGCCTGGTCTTCAACTCCAGCGAGCTGATCATCTCGGCTGCACTGGCCGGCTTGGGCCTGGCCTGGCTGCCGCTCAGCTCGGTGCAGGATCACATTGCCGCCGGCCGGTTGGAACTTGTGCTGGAGGACTGGACCGCGAGCTTCGACGGCTATCACGCCTACTACCCGAGCCGGCGCGCCTCGCCCGCGGTGAAGCTGGTGGTGGAGGCGCTCAGGGCTTCGGCTGTTGCTGCTTGAGCGCGAGCTGCTCGATGGCCTTGGAGGCGCGATCGGCGTAAACAGCGCAGCTCACGGTTTCCTCATGCGGCTTGGCCGCATTGCCGTAATCCCAGCCGCTGAAGTCCGGATGCGGCGTGAGCAGCAGGTCGCAGGGCAGCTGGCGCACCATCGCGAAGCTGCGGCGGTAGTCATCGAGCAGGTGCGGGTAGCGCGGGTTGCCCACGATGCGATAGCCCGGCGCCGTCATGCTGTCCACGTAGGCGATGCGCACGGGCTTGCCGCCCTGCGTATCGGTCCAGGTCCAGCTCATGCTGCCGGGCGTGTGGCCGGGCGTGAAGTGGACCTGCAGCGTGAGCGCGCCGAGTTGCACTTCCTCGCCGTCCTGCAAAAGACGATCCGCTTGAACGGGCGGGTAGCTGATGTCGTCGCCAAAGTGGATGTCGGCCGTGCCGCCCCGCGCCAGCATCGTGGCGGACTCGGCGTTCGTGATCAGCGTGGCACCCGTGGCGCGCTTGACCGCGGCGAGCGGGCCGACATGGTCGGCATGCGCATGCGTATGTAGGATGTAGCGCAGCTGGCCGGGCCCGACGCCGAGCTGCTTCATCTGCGCCAGCAGCGTGTCCGCCATCTGCGGCATGCCGCCGTCGATCAGTAGCGCGCCAGCGTCGGTCTTGATCAGCAGCGCGGTGATGCCCTGGCTGCCGATCTGCCATACGTGGTCGCTGATGCGCAGCGGTTGCGCCATGGGCGTGCGCCAGGATTCGGGCGCTTCGTAGGCCTTGAGTTGCGGCAGCGCCGCGGGGACGGCTGTTGCGGATGAGCCGAAGAAAGCTGCTGCCATGAGGGCCGCGAATGGGGCAAGGGGGTGACGCATGGCGGGCAGTATCGCCGCAGCTTCTGCGCGCGATTTAACGCTTATGCCCGGCGTCTTAGGTAGCGCAATCATGACGCAGCAATGAAACGCTGCATCGAAACACCATTCTTTACCGTCCTCCTCAGGATTGGCCCTAGGCGCCGCTTTTTGCCTCACTGATAGCGTTACCAATATTAGATGCAGTGATCCAAGCTGTACCCACCCCAAAGAGGAGACAAGAGATGAGAACGCACAAGCGGACAACGCTGTCCCTGGCGGCCGCGCACGCCCTGTTGATCTGGGCCGCGCCGGCCATCGCGCAGGAGGCCGCACCGCCGGTCGGTCAGGCTGCGACCCCGGCCCCCGCGCCGAGCAAGGACGCGAAAAAGCCCGAGAAGGAATCGCTCGAGAAGGTCGTCGTGACCGGCATCCGCGGCAGCCTGCAGTCGTCGCAGGCCCTGAAGCAGAACGCCGACCAGATCATCGATTCGGTGACGGCCACCGACATCAACGCGCTGCCCGACCGCAGCGTGACCGAGACGCTGCAGCGCATCAGCGGCGTGACGGTCGATCACTTCCTCGCCGACGACGATCCGGACCACCCGTCGGCCGAAGGCAGCGGCGTGCTGATCCGCGGTCTGCCTTATGTGGCCAGCCAGTTGAACGGCCGCGAGAGCTTCTCGGCCAACAACGGCCGCTCGCTCGGCTTCCAGGACGTGCCGGCCGAGCTGATGGCCGGCGTGGACGTGTACAAGAACCCGTCCGCCGAGATCATCGAAGGCGGCATCGGCGGCACGGTCAACCTGCGCACGCGCATGCCCTTCGACAGCGCGGGCCGGGTGACGGCGTTCTCGCTCGGCGCGAACCGGGGCGACATGGCCAAGCAGACCAAGCCTTCGGCCTCGTTCCTGTACAGCAACCGCTGGAACACGCAGGCCGGCGAAGTCGGTGCGCTGCTGGATGTGGCTTATTCGCGCCTGAGCACGCGCAGCGACGGCATCCAGACCAATCCCTACGTGCGCGAGAGCGCCACCAGCCTCGGCGCCTGCCCCTGCGAGCCGACGGCGATGGACGGCACGGTGGCGATCCCCGGCGACATCAACTGGTCCGAGCAGCAGATGCAGCGCAAGCGCGTCGGCGTGTACGGGGCTCTGCAATGGAAGCCGAGCGACCAGCTCGAAGTGTCGACCCAGTTCTTCCGCTCCGACTACCGGCTGCAGTGGAACCAGCACTGGGTGCAGACCAACGAGGGCAACTACTTCGACATGGTGCCGATGCCCGGCACGGCCTTCACCTATGGCCCGAACGGCATCTTCCAGAGCGGCACGATGGCGGCCAGTTCGTGGAAGGGTTCGCCCAGCGCGGCGCCGACGGTCAATCACGGCGACTATTCCGACGGCACGCCGCTGGGCGGCGCCAACTACTACGCCGACAACCGCCTCTCCACGCAGACCACGAGCACCACCGACTGGTCGACGGGCTTCAAGTACCGCGCCAACGACCACCTGCGCTTCAGCGGCGACGTGCAGCTCGTCAAGTCGACCTCGGACACGCTGGACTTCTCGGTCTACAACCAGTTCTACATGCCGCCGTCGACGGTGAGCGTGGTGGGCACACCGAGCCTCGTGGTCACCAATCCCACCTACCTGTACCAGCCCAACAAGGGCAGCGTCGTCACCAGCGACCCGAACAGCCTGGCCGACGCGAGCAACTACTACCTCGGCGCGGCGATGGATCACATCGAGCGCGACACCGGCACGCAGCACAGCGTGCGGCTGGACGGTGAATACGACTTCGACGACAACTGGCTGCAGTCTGCCAAGTTCGGCGTGCGCTTCACCGACCGCAAGGCGCACAGCAACAACACGAACAGCAGCTACAACTGGGGCCCGATCAGCCAGGTCTGGATGAGCGGCGCCACGCCCGCCACGCTGCAATGGATCACGAAGCTGCCCTCGTGGATGAACGAGCAGTGGACGATGAGCAACTTCTACAAGGGCGCCAATGTCCCGACCACGCTCTGGTTCCCGAGCATGGCGCTGGTGCAGAACTACGCCAAGGCCGTCGCCACGCTGCCGCAGTACGAGATCGCCTCGGGCGGCTGGTGCCCGCAGGGCACGACGGACGGTTCGTGCTCACCCGGCTCGCCGATGAGCGACAACGGCATGCGCGAGAAGACGCAGGCCGCCTACGGCTCGCTCTACTTCGGCAACGAGACCGCGCTCGGCGTGCCGATGGACGGCAACATCGGCCTGCGCGTCGTGCACACGAGCGTGAACGCCAACGGCTCGGTCTCGTACCCGTCGGCCTCGTCCATCACCGGCGATTCCAGCACCATCACGCCGGCGCAGATGGCGCTGTTCAACCTGCCCACGCAGCCGATCGACGGCAGCACCAGCTACACCGACGTGCTGCCGAGCCTGAACATCCGCTTCAAGCTGCGCCCGGACCTGCAGCTGCGCCTCGCGGCCTCCGAGGCCATGAGCCGGCCCGACATCAACCAGCTCAACTCGTACATGAAGATCGGCTCGGCCTGGTCCACCACGGTGGCCGGCCAGCAGGCGAGCTTCGCCGGCTTCACCGCCAGCACGGGCGGCAATCCGGCGCTCAAGCCGATGAAGGCGGACCAGTTCGACCTGGCGCTGGAGTGGTACTTCTCCCGCACCGGTTCGCTGTACGGCACGGCGTTCGAGAAGAAGATCAAGGACTACGTCACCACCGAGACCTGGACCGACACCATCATGGGCCAGCCCGTGGCCGTCACCGGACCGGTGAACGCCGGCACGGGCACGGTGAAGGGCCTGGAGATCGGCTACCAGCAGTTCTTCGACTTCCTGCCGGGCTTCCTCAAGGGGCTGGGCCTGCAGGCGAACTTCACCTACCTGCAGAGCACGAAGATCACCGGCACGACCTCCTGCGACCCGAATCACGGCAACGGCTCGTGCAGTGCGGACTCCATCGTCACCAACCCGGCATTGCCGATGGCCGGCCTTTCGCCGCACAGCTTCAACCTGACGCTGATGTACGAGAACTCGGACTGGTCGGCACGCCTGGCCTACTCGTGGCGCAGCAAGTACCTGATCACGACCGAAGACTCCGGCGACACCTACCTGCCGATGTGGAACGCCGCCTTCGGCCAGCTCGACGGCTCGGTTTTCTATCACCTGACCAAGGACATGCAGATCGGCTTGCAGGCCAACAACCTGAACCGCGCCACCACGCGCGTGCTGATGGGACCGACGACCTACACCAGCGGCTTCGTCGACCCGAACCTGTACACGCGGGCGATCTTCCAGAACGACCGCCGCGTCGAGGCGGTGTTCCGGGCTTCATTCTGAACTTGTCGTCATAGCTCCTGCCCTTTGCCTCGATGTGGGTCGTGATCGAGGGGAGGGTTCAGTGCCCTGCCGCGTGCAGGGCATTTTTTTGGGTGCAGCTTCGGCCCGCGTTGGTGATTCTGAAGATGGATTGCTGGATGACAGCCGTTGCCGCTCGCGCACGGAACGGAATCCAGAAGGCCCTTCAGATGAACGCTCGACGCAGCCCGACTGGAACGCCGGCGCGCTGGTCGACGGCCGCACGCTCGGGCACGACAAGCTGTTCGTCGACCTGCGCTTCACCGCGTCGCTGCCGCAATTTCCGTGACTCCCTGGTCACCGAGGTCAGCTGTGGGCCAGAGTCCTGGCTCTGGTACAAACGGCGCGCACCGCCGCGTCTGTGCGGCCCGTTACGCCATATTTTCAGGAACGACGACATGCAACGCCATCACCAGCTCCTCGCCATCGCCGCCGTCTGCGCCAGTCTCGGCGCGGCCCCGGCCTTCTCCGCACCGTCGGCTGGCGAGGGCGCCGTCGTCACGCAGGGCAACAGCATCGCCATCAAGTATGAGAAGGTGGTGATGCCCAACGGCTTCGAGCTGATCCTGGTGGAAGACCACCGCCTGCCGCTGGTGGCCGTGAATCTCTGGGTCCATGCCGGCCCGCGCAACGAGGCCGCCGGCCAGACCGGCTTTGCGCATCTGTTCGAGCACCTGATGTTCGCCGGCACCAAGCACATCCCGCGCGGCGAGGCCGACAAGATCGTTGACGCGGCCGGCGGCACCGATGCCAACGGCTCGACCAACAACGACCGCACCAACTATTTCTTCACGCTGCCGTCGAACCAGCTGGAACTGGGCTTGTGGATCAAGTCCGACATGCTCGGCTACATGATCGACGAGGTCGACTCGGTGGCGCTGGCCAACCAGCAGGACGTGGTGCGCAACGAGCGCCGCCAGACGCACGAGAACCGCCCCTACGGCATGGTGCGCGAAGCGATGATCCAGGCGCTGTATCCGGAAGGCCACCCGTACCGCTCCGACGTGATCGGCTCGCACGCCGACATCCAGTCGATCAAGCTCGAGGATGTGAAGGCCTTTGCCCGCACCTACTACCGGCCGAACAACGCCACGCTGGTGCTGGCCGGTGACTTCAAGCCGGCCGAGGCCAAGCGCCTGGTGGAGAAGTATTTCGGCCCGCTCAAGGCCGGCCCCGCGGTGCCGCCGGTGAACGTGGCGCCCGTCAAGCTGACGCAGGAGAAGCGCCTGCAGGTGACCGACCGCGTGGAGCTCTCGCGCCTGTCGCTGGCCTGGATCACGCCAGCCATGTTCAAGCCCGGCGATGCGGACCTGGACATCGCGGCCAGCATCCTGGGCGGCGGCAAGTCCAGCCGCCTGTACAAGAAGCTCGTGTACGAACGCCAGATCGCGCAGAGCGTGCAGGTCTCGCAGCAGTCGGCCTCGCTGAACTCGGTGTTCGAGATCGACGTGGTGGCGCGGCCCGGCAAGTCGCTGGACGAGATCGAGGCGCTGGTCGATGAGGAACTGCAAGCCCTTGCGACCACGCCGCCGACGCAGTCCGAGGTGGACCGCGCGCGGGCCGAGATCCAGACCGGCGCGCTGAGCCAGCTGGAGAAGATGACCACGCTGGCCAACCTCGTGAACCAGTACAACCAGCAGGCCGGCGACCCGGGCTACATCACGCAGGATCTGGCCCGCTACCAGAAGGTGACACCGGCTTCGATCAGTGCCGTGATCGCGGCCAACCTGGGCAAGCAGAGCCGCGTCGTCATGCAGGCGACGCCGGGCCCGAAGGTGCTCGGGCCCGAGGTGCCCACGCCGCCTGCAGCCACGGCGGCGGGCAAGAGCGAGCGCGAATCGCTCAACGCCGACGCGGCCTGGCGCAACAAGCAGCCGGCCGCCGGCAAGGCGCTCGCGCTCAAGCTGCCCGAGGGCAAACGCTTCGTGCTCGCCAACGGGCTGACCGTGATCCACATCGCCAAGCCGGGCCTGCCGCTGGTCAGCGCAGCGCTGGTGCTGCGCGCCGGCCAGATGGCCAATCCGCAGGACAAGCCAGGCCTGGCGAGCTTCACCGCCGGCATGCTGCAGGAAGGCACGAAGACGCGCAGCGCGCAGCAGATTGCCGACCAGATCGCCGATCTGGGCGCCTCGCTGAGCAGCACGGCCGGCCGCGAGGACGCGCGCATCGAGCTCTTCAGCCTGAGGTCCAATTTCAAGGCCGGCCTCGCGCTGGTGGCCGACGTGGCGCAGAACCCCGCCTTTGCCGATGCCGAGATCCAGCGCCAGCGCGCTTCGCGCCTGGCCGCGCTGGCGCAGCAGCGCGAGCAGCCGCCGGCCATCGCCGCGGCCGTGGCCAACGTGGTCACGTACGGCCCCGGCCATCCGCTGGCGGCCAACGCGATCGGCGACGAAGCCTCGCTCAAGGCCGTGGACAGCGCTGCGCTCAAGGCCTTCTGGCAGGCCAACTACCGGCCCGACCAGGCCGCACTCGTGGTGTCAGGCGACGTGACCGAAGCGGAGCTGCGCCAGCTGGCCGGCGAACTCTTCGGCGGCTGGCAGCGCCCGGCCGCGGCACCGTCGAAGCAGGCCGTCATGCCGATGAAGCCCGTCGATGCGCGTGTCGTGTTCGTGGACAAGCCCGGCTCGCCGCAGACGGCGCTGGCCGTGGTGGAGCCCGGCCCGCGGGCCAACGATCCGGACGCGGAATCGATCAACGTCATGAACGCGGCGCTCGGCGGCCAGTTCACCTCGCGCATCAACAACCAGCTGCGTGAAGTGAAGGGCTACACCTACGGCGTCTACTCGTTCTATTCGATGGGCCGTGACAGCGGCCAGTTCAGCATCCGCGGCAGCGTGCGCACCGACGTGACCGGCGCTGCGCTGGCGGACATGTTCAAGGAGATCGACGGCATGCGCGCCAAGCCCATGGAGGCGGCCGAGCTGACGCGCGTGCGCAATTCGAGCCTGCTGTCGCTGCCGGGCCAGTTCGACACCAACCGGGTCGTGGTCAGCGGCTACGCGAGCTACTGGACCTGGGACCGGCCGCTGAACACCATCGTGCAGCTGCCCGGGAAGGTCAGCGCCGTCACCGCGGCCAGCGCCTTCAAGGCGGCGCAGCAGCATGTCGATCCGGCGGCGCTGATCGTCGTGGCCGTCGGCGACAAGGCCAAGGTGCTGCCGCAGCTGGAGAGCTTCGGGCGCAAGCCGCTGGAGGTGCGAGACGCGAACGGAGCGCTGGTGAAACAGGACTAATAGGCGCGGCGTCCGCCGACCCAGGTCTCCAGCACCTTCGTCTGCAGCAGTTCCTTCGGGGGCACCGTCAGCGGATCGCGGTCCACGAGGATGAAGTCCGCGCGGTGGCCTGGCATCAGGCTGCCGAGGTCGTCTTCGCGGTGCGTGGCGTAGGCGGCCCAGGTGGTGAAGCAGGCGAGGGCCTGGACGCGCGTCATGGCTTGCGCGCCGTACCAGCCGCCGGGCGGATGGCCTTCGGCATCTTGCCGCGTGACGGCGGCGTAGAGGCCGGCCCAGGGCGTGGGTTCTTCGACCGGGAAGTCGGAGCCGCAGGCGAGGTGCGCGCCGCTTTGCAGCAGGCGCTGCCACGCGTACGCGCCCTGGATGCGCTCGTGGCCCACGCGGTCTTCGGCCATGTTCATGTCGGAGGTGGCATGCGTGGGCTGGACCGAAGCGATGACGCCATCGGCGGCGAAGCGCGGGATGTCGGACAGGGCGATGACTTGCGCGTGCTCGATGCGGTGGCGGAGCATCACGCTCTTGGTGCCGAAGACGCGGCGCATGGACTCGAAGGCGGTGAGCGTCTGGCGGTTGGCCGCATCGCCGATGGCATGGACGTTGACCTGGAACCCCAGCTCCACCATCGGACGGATCTGCGCCGTCAGCTCACGCTCGCTCTGGAACAACAGACCGCGCGATTCGGGTGCATCGCTGTAGGGCGCGAGCAACGCGGCGCCGCGGCTGCCCAAGGCGCCGTCGGCGAAGACCTTGATGGCGCGCAGGCTGTACATGCCGTCGGCCATCGGCTGAACCGGGCCGCTGGCGCGCAGGCGCGCGATCAGCGCGGGCTCGGTGATGCGGGCCATGCCGTCCACGCGCAGACGGAGCTGGCCGCTTTGCGCCATGGCGCGCAGCTCGCGGTCGGCGCGGTCGTCAATGCCTGCGTCGTGGATGCCGGTGAGGCCGAGGCTCAGCAGTTCCTTCTGTGCGGCGTCGAGCGCGGCGTGGACTTCGGCTTGCGTGGGCGCGGGCACGTGGCGGTCCATCAGGTCCTGCGCTGCGTCCACGAGCACGCCGGTCGGGTTGCCGTCGGCGTCGCGCTCGATGCGGCCGCCGCCGGGGTCGGGCGTGTCGCGCGTGATGCCGGCGATCTGCAGGGCGCGGCTGTTGGCCCAGCCGGCGTGGCCGTCCACGCGGGCGAGCCAGACGGGGCGGGCGGACTCGGCGCTGTCGAGTTCGGCGGCGGTGGGGAAGCGACCGAGTTTCCAGATGGCCTGGTTCCAGCCGCTGCCGGTGATCCAGGCGGCGTCGGCGTGCGCGGCGGCGTAGCGCTTGACGGCATCGAGTGCGGCGGCGAGGTCCGGTGTGTCGCGCAGTTCCAGGCTGCGGCGCGTCAGGCCGAGGTCGAGCATGTGGCCGTGCGCATCGGTCAGGCCTGGCATCAGCACGCGGCCCTGCGCATCGATGCTGCGGGCGCCCTTGGCGGCGGCTCGCAGGTGCACGGCCTGGCCGATGGCCTTGACGCGGCCGTCGGCGTCGGTGAGCAGTGCGTCGAAGCGCTGCACCTTGCCGTCGGCGTCGAGGGTCAAGCCCTTGGCGTTGTGGATGAAGACGGGGTCGGCGGCCGCAACGACATCAGCGGTGGTGAGCGCGGCAAGCAGCGGCAGGAGCGAGAGGAGCTTTCTCATGCGCCGCAGTATCTGCCGGTTAGGCCGGCGGCGGGCTCAGGCGCTGCCCTGATCCGCGGCGTAGAGCGAGGCCAGCGCGCGGGCCTGCCTCGCCATCCGCTCGCGCAGGTCCTTCGGGCCGAGCACGAGCGCTTCCGGGCCGAGGCGCAGCAGCTGGCCGGCGGCATGCTCGGCGGACTCGATCGGGATGCGCACGAGTGACCAGCCTTTGCGCTCCGGATCTGGCCGAGCATTGCGTCGACAGGCCGCGGCTACGGCTCCGCTGAAGTCGTGAGTCAGCCATTTGAGCGCCCGCGGGCTGACCGTGAGCCGCGCCTCGCCTTGATACAGCTCCGCCTCGAAACGCCGCGTCGATTCGCGCCAGTACTCGGCCAGGTCGAAGCGGGCCGGGCGCTTGAAGCTTTCGTTCAGCGGCTTCAGTTCGAGGATGCTGAGCAGCCGGTACGTGCGCGGCGGCTTAGCCGCGCCGCTGCGCGACACCACATACCAGCCGCCGCCCTTGAGCACGAGGCCGAGCGGCTCCAGCTCACGCTGCGTCTCGCCCTGCCAGCTGTCGTAGCGCACGGCGATGCGCTGCGATTGCCAGACGGCGCGGGCGACGGCGGGCAGGTGGTCGACGGGCGGCGTCTCGCGGTACCAGTCGACCGGGTCGAGGTGGAAGCGCGCGCCGACGCGCTGCGCGTCGTCCTGCCATTCGGCCGGCAGCGCGGCCTTGAGCTTGAGCTGCGCGGAGGCGAGCGCTTCGCCCAGGCCCAGCTCGGCGGCGGGGCCGGGCAGGCCGGCGAGGAACACGGCTTCCGCTTCAGGCACCGTCATGCCGTCGAGCTTCGTGCGCCAGCCCTCGCGCAGCTGGAAGCCGCCGCTGCGGCCCTGCTCGGCGTAGATCGGCACGCCGGAGGCGCTGAGGCGGTCCACGTCGCGGTAGATCGTGCGGACGGACACCTCCAGCTCGGCCGCCAGCGCCTGCGCCGAAACGCGGCCGCGGCCTTGCAACAGCATCAGGATGGAGAGGAGGCGGCTCGCTTGCATGGTGATTCCATTGTGCTGCTTAAACGCTGACAGACATTGTCAGTATTTGGCGAGCAGCATGGCGGCTCTTGTCTCAACCCACTGAGGAGATTCGCCATGACCGAGACCGTCTTTGAGCTGCGCCACTACACCTTGCACCCGGGCCGCCGCGACGAACTGATCACGCTGTTCGAGCGTGAGTTCGTCGAGCCGCAAGAGGAGGCCGGCATCACGCTGGCCGGCCTCTTCACGGATCTGGATCGCCCGGACCGCTTCATCTGGCTGCGCAGCTTTGCCGACATGGCGGCCCGGCCGGGCGCGCTGGGGCGCTTCTATGGCGGGCCGGTCTGGCAGACGCATCGCAATGCGGCGAACGAGACGATGATCGATTCGGACGATGTGCTGCTGCTGCGTGGCGAGGTGGTGCCGGGCTCGCGCAACGGCCAGCTGTTCCTGTGCATCGATTGCGTGACGGAAGCTGAAGCGGAGATCGAGGCCGAGCTAACTTCAAATCTCGACGGCGAGATCGTCGGCCGCTGGATCACCGACGCGACGCCGAACAACTTCCCGCGCCTGCCGGTGCGCGAGGGCGAGCGGCACGCCGTATGGCTGCTGCGGCTTTCGCAATCGCCGGATCTGGCGGCGCTGGCCTCGGCGCTCTCGCCGTGGACGATGACCGAGCCGCGCCTGCTGCGCCTGCAACCCACCGCCCGCTCGGCCCTCCAACTCGACGCTGTGGCACCGCGTTGTGTCGGCCGCCCCGGCGACTTCGACTTCCTGGTCGGCCGCTGGTCTGTGCGCAACCGCCGCCTGATGTCGCGCCTGCAAGGCAACACCACCGACTGGCGCGAGTTCCACGCGCTGATGGAAGGCTGGAGCCACATGAACGGGCAGATCAGCTTCGATGAGATCCACTTCGAGACCGAAGGTTTCAGCGGCGCGACGGTGCGCACGCTGGACCCGCAGTCGCGGCAGTGGTCGATCTACTGGGTCAACAGCCGCGCCGGCAAGGTCACACCGCCGGTGCTGGGGGGCTGGTGCGGTGAGCGCGGCGAGTTCTACGGCGTCGAGGAAGACGGCGGTCGAACGGTGCTCGTGCGCTTCGTCTGGCAGCGGCTCGGGCGCGATGCGCGCTGGCGCCAGGCGTTCTCGATCGACGGCGGGCGCAGTTGGGAGGAGAACTGGGTGATGGAGATGACGCGGCTCTGAGGCCGCGTCACATTACGCCATGCCTTGATGCCGCAGCAGCGCGTCGATCGTCGGCGCGCGGCCGCGGAAGGCCTTGAAGTTGTCGATCGCATCGCGCGAGCCGCCCATCTCGAGGATATTGTGCAGGTAGCGCTGGCCGGTGGCGGCGTTGAACACGCCTTCTTCCTCGAAGGCGCTCCACGCGTCGGCGCTCAGCACCTCGGCCCACTTGTAGCTGTAGTAGCCGGCCGCGTAGCCGCCCGCGAAGATGTGGCTGAAGCTGTGTTGCATGCGGTTGAAGCGCGGCGGCACGAGCACGGCCACTTCCTGGCGCACGTCGTCGAGCAGAGCCTGGATCTCGACCTCTTTGCCTGGCTCGGCGTGCAGGCGCATGTCGAACAGCGAGAACTCGATCTGGCGCAGCGTCTGCATGCCGCTCTGGAAGTTCTTTGCGGCGAGCATCTTGTCGAACAGCGCGCGGGGCAGCGGCGCGCCGGTGTCGACGTGCGCGGTCAGCTGTTGCAGCACTTCCCATTCCCAGCAGAAGTTCTCCATGAACTGGCTGGGCAGTTCGACCGCATCCCACTCCACGCCGCTGATGCCGGCCACGCCGCGTTCGTCCACTTGCGTGAGCAGGTGGTGCAGGCCGTGGCCGAATTCGTGGAAGAGGGTGGTGACGTCGTCGTGGGTCAGCAGCGAGGGCTTGTCTCCGCTCGGCGCCATGAAGTTGCACACCAGCTGCGCGACGGGCAGTTGCAGCTGGCCGTCGGGGCGCGCCCAGCGGCCGCGCACTTCGTCCATCCAGGCGCCGGGGCGCTTGCCGGGGCGGGCGTAGAGGTCGAGGTAGAACTGGCCGATGGTCTGACCGCTGCGCTTGAGCTCGTAGAACTTGACGCTGTCGTGCCAGACCTCGGCCTGCGCTTCGGCGATCTTCACGTCGAACAGCCGTTCGATGATGCCGAACAGGCCGGCCAGCACGCGCGGGGCGGTGAAGTACGGGCGCACCTCTTCGTCGCTGAAGGAGTAGCGGGCGAGCTTGAGCTTTTCGCCGGCGTAGGCGACGTCCCAGGCTTGCAGGTCGGTCAGGCCCAGCTCCGACGCCGCGAACTCGCGCAGCTCGGCGAGGTCCTTCTCGGCGAAGGGGCGGGCGCGGCGGGCGAGGTCGCGCAGGAAGTCGAGCACTTCGGCCGAGGAATCGGCCATCTTCGCCACGAGCGAGGCTTCGGCGAAGTTGGCGTAGCCGAGCAGCTGCGACTCTTCCTGACGGAGCATCAACAGTTCCTGCATCAGCGCGGAGTTGTCGAAGCTGGGCTCGCCAAGATCGCTGGCGCGGGTGGCGTAGGCGCGGTAGAGCTGTTCGCGCAGCCCGCGGTCTTCGGCGTATTGCATCACGGGCATGTAGCTCGGGAAGTGCAGCGTGATCTTGTGGCCTTCCTTGCCTTCGGCTTCGGCGGCAGCGCGGGCCGCGGCGACGACGTCGGCCGGCACGCCTTGCAACTGCTCTGCGGTCGCGTAGAGCGAGAAGCCGTCGGTCGCGTCCATCACGTGTTCGGAGAACTGCTGGCCGAGTTCGGCGCTGCGTTCCTGGATGGCGGCGAAGCGGGTCTTGGCTTCGCCTTGCAGCTCGGCGCCGCCGAGCACGAAGTCGCGCATGGCGTGGCGCAGCACTTGCGTGCGGGCGGGCGTGAGCGGCGTGGAATGCGTTGCCTGGTCGATCGCCTTGTACTTGGCGTACAGCGCTTCGTTGGCGCCCAGGCGCGTGTAGAACTCGGTCACGGCCGGCAGCATGGCGTTGTAGGCCTCGCGCAGTTCGGGCGTGTTGGCCACGGCGTTCAGGTGGCCGACGGCGCCCCAGGCCACGCCCAGGCGTTCGCACGGCAGGTCGAGCACGCGCAGCAGCGTTTCGTAGTCGGCCGGCGTTTCGGGCGAGGTGGCCGTGGTGAGCGCGGCGTCGGCAGCGGCCAGCAACTCGGTGATGGCGGGGGCGATGTGCTCGGGCTGGATCTGCGCGAAATGGGGCAGGGCGTCGGTGGAGAGAAGCGGGTTGCTCATCGTCGTCATGGTTCGGTGATCTGCGGGAGCGCGTTGAACGTCAGGCCTCGATGATCGCGCGGTTTGCGCTGGCGAGCGCGAGCTGCATCATCAATCCATAGACCCGGGCCCGGTCTTGCGGTGCCTGGGCGAAGTGCTGGTCGAGGGGGTGTGGCGAGCCGGCGACGATCTCGTGGTGGCGGGAGGCGCAGCTTGCGGCGGCGTCGAAATAGCGCTGCTGGATCTCGGCGGGGACGACGGCGTCGGCACCGGCGGAGATGATCTGTACATGGCTGCGGTAGGCGGCGACGGCGTCGAACGCATTCGAGTCGCGCCAGCTTTGCGGCTGGCGGATGGCGTTGGCGAAATCGGGGCCGAAGCGGAGTTCGGCGGCGGCTGCGCTGTAGGCCGCGGCGATCACGAGGCCGACGCCTGCGAAGCCATGCCGATGGGCCGCGAGGGCGGCGATGTGGCCGCCCATGCTGAAGCCGATCACGGCCATGGTTTGCGCTTGAAGCTGTCGCGCTGCGATCACCGCGTCGACTGCGGCTGAACGTTCGGCCAGCGAGGAGCCGATCAGCGTGCCCTCGCTCTTGCCGTGGCCGATGAAGTCGAACGCCGTGGAAGCGATGCCGCGCTCGAAGAGATATTCGCGGATCGGCGCGAGGCCGTTGCTGGTGGAGCATCCGCCGCCGTGGAGCAGCAGGACGGCTGCTCGCGCGTTGTCAGGTTGCCAATCGCTGCCCTGCAGGCGGCGGCCGTTGAGGTCGACCTCGAATTCCTGAACCGACATCGGCGCCTCGATCAGAGCGCCATCGTCATGAAGACGCTGTACGGATCGGGCTGGTAGTCGCCGAAGGGGCCGCACTCGGTGAAGCCGAAGCTGGCGTAGAGCGTGCGCGCGGGTTGGAAGCCGTCTTGCGAACCCGTCTCCAGCGAGAGCCGTTCCATGCCGCGACCGCGCGCGGTGGCGACGATGTGCGCCAGCATCAACCGGCCCGCGCCGCGGCGGCGCAGCTTCGTGGGCGTGCGCATGGACTTGATCTCGCCGTGCGTGGTGTCGAGCATCTTCAGCGCGCCGCAGCCGACCAGCTCGCCGTCGTCCCAGCAGGTCCAGAAGGTGATCTCGGGCTTGCGCAGCTTGTCGAGATCGAGCGCATGCACGCTCTCCGGCGGAGATTGCTCGTGCATGTGCGCGAGGTGCTCTTCGAGCAGCGCGCGGATCTCGGGGCCGGTGAGGTCGTCGATGCGAATGTTCATGCGCTGACTCGCTCGGCCGACTCCATCGTATTGACCAGCAACATCGTGATCGTCATGGGGCCAACGCCACCGGGCACTGGCGTGATGTAGCCAGCCACTTCCTTCACCCCGTCGAAGTCGACGTCGCCGCAGAGCTTGCCTTCATCGTTGCGGTTCATGCCCACGTCGATCACGACGGCGCCCGGCTTGACCATGTCGGCGGTCAGCACGTCGCGCTTGCCAACGGCAGCGACGACCACATCGGCCTGGCGCGTCATGGCACCAAGATCCGCCGTGCCGCTATGGCAAACCGTCACCGTCGCGTTAGCCGCCAACAGCATCATCGCCATCGGCTTGCCCACGATGTTCGACCGGCCGATCACCACCGCATGCTTCCCGCGCAAATCCTTCATCCCGATCGATTCGAGCATCTTCATGCAGCCATACGGCGTGCAGGCCTTGAAGCCGGGCTCGCCGACCATCAGCGCGCCGGCGCTTTCGACGGCGAAACCATCCACGTCCTTGGCGGGCGAGATGGTCTCGATCACCTTGTGGTCGTCGATGTGCTTGGGCAGGGGCAGCTGCACGAGGATGCCGTGGATCGCCGGATCGTTGTTCAGCGCCTCGACGCGGGCCAGCAGCTCGGCTTCCGTCAACGTCGCTTCGTACTTCTCCAGCACGGAGTGGAAGCCGACGTCCTCGCAAGCCTTGACCTTGTTGCGCACGTAGACGGCGCTGGCGGGGTTGTCGCCGACCAGGATCACGGCGAGACCTGGCTTGACGCCGCGGGCGGTCGAGGCGGCGGCGCGCGTCGCCACCTCGGCGCGGACTTGTTTGGAGAGGGCGTTGCCGTCGATCAGTTGGGCGGTCATGAGGAATCTCCTTTCAAAGCAAAAAGGCCGCTGGGAAGCGGCCTTTTGGATGGGGTGCGGTGTCAGTTCTTGACCGGCGCGCCGAGGGCGATCTTGAGCAGGTCGGCCACGGTGTTGGCGTTGAGCTTTTCCATGATGTTGGCGCGGTGCGCCTCCACCGTCTTGATGCTGATGCCCAGGTCGTCGGCGATCTGCTTGTTCAGGCGGCCGGCGACGATGCGCTCCAGCACCTGCGCTTCACGGGTGGTGAGGCGCGAGAGCAGGGCGTCGCGGCTGGCGGCTTCCTGGTGCGTGGAGAAGGCCTGGCGGGCCTGGTCGAGCATGCGCTCCACCAGGGCCAGCAGTTCGTCTTCCTTGAAGGGCTTCTCGATGAAGTCCATCGCGCCCTTCTTCATCGTCTGCACGGCCATCGGCACGTCGCCGTGGCCGGTGATGAAGACGACGGGCAGCGGGCTCTTGCGCTCGAGCAGGCGGTCTTGCAGCTCCAGGCCGCTCATGCCTTCCATGCGGATGTCGGCGATCAGGCACGCGACTTCACGCGGGTCGTAGCGGGAGAGGAAACTCTCGGCGGAGTCGAAGCACTTGACGCGGTAGTCCTTGCCTTCGAGCAGCCACTGCAGGGAGTCGCGAACGGCCTCGTCGTCATCGACAACGTAGACATTGCCCTTCTTCGGAATCAAGCTCATGGTGTCGCAGTCAGGTTTGCAGCATTGCCCGGCAAGGGCTCGGGCTTGGAGGAGTCGACGGGAATGGTGAAGGCGAACCTGCACCCCACTACAGCCGGGCCATTGTAGAGGTTCTCCGCCCGCATCCGGCCCTGGTGGGACTCGACGATGGACCGGCATAACCCTAGGCCAATCCCTAGTCCGTCGACCTTGGTGGAGAAGAATGCCTCGTACATCCGGGTGAGAACTTCCTCCGGAAGACCCGGCCCCATGTCGGTCACGCTGAATTCGATGTGCCCCCCGAGTTCGGGGGAGTGCTTGGGCACGACGCGCAGCTCGATGTGCCGGCGGGAGGCCGGCAGGCTGGCGTTGTCGATGGCTTCCGCGGCGTTCTTCAGCAGGTTCAGGATCACCTGCTCGATCAGGATCGGGTCGACCTGCATCGAGGGCAGGCGCTGCGCCACATAGGTATGCAGCGCGACGCTGCGGCGGCGCAGCTCGATGCCGGCGAGGTCGACGGCGTCTTCCACGATCTCCGAGGCTGCGGCCGCCTGCCGCTGCGGCTCGCTGCGCTTCACGAAGTTGCGGATGCGGTGAATGATCTGGCCGGCGCGCTGGGCCTGCTTGGCGGTCTTCTCCAGCGCGGCGAGCAGGTCGTCCTTGGCGATGTTGTCGCTCTTCACCCGCGAGACCATGCCGTTGCAGTAGTTGGTGATGGCGGTCAGCGGCTGGTTCAGCTCGTGGGCGACGCTGGAGGCCATCTCGCCCATCGTCATGAGGCGGCTGGTTACGGCGGCCTTTTCGGCCTGTTGCGCGGCCTGGGCCTCGGCGCGGCGGCGCACGGTGATGTCGGTGGCGATCAGCATCTGCGCGAGGCGGCCGTCGGTCCATTGCAGGTAGCGGGAACGGACGTCGAACCACATGTCGAGCGAATCGACGTAGACCTCGCGCGGGTCGGAGCCGGCTTGCTCGGCCAGGCCCTGGTTGGGCAGGGCGTCGAGGTCGCCTTCGGCGTCGAAGTCGCCCAGCTCGCTGATCGGCGCGGCTTCCTCTTCAGGCGGCGTGCGTGCGAGCGAACCGCCGGCCAGCAGCGCATGCCCGGCCGGATCGGCGCCGAACCACAAGCGATAGCTGCGGTTGGCGAACAGCAGCTCGTTGCTCTGCACCGAGAGCACCGACACCGCCGCATCCAGCCCTTCCAGCACGGTCGTGAACCGCTCGTGCGAGGCCGACAGCTGGTCGCGCACGCGCTTGGCTTCCGTGATGTTCGTGATCGACGCCATCCAGCCGCTCTGCTTGCCCTTGGTGTCCACCAGGGGCGAGACGTACATGCGGGCGTCGAAGACGGTGCCGTCCTTGCGCATCACCTTGACCTCGGCGCCGCCGGCCGGGCTGCGGCCCTGGATCTCCTGCTGTTGCAGGCGGGCGTTTTCGTCGAAGCGGTCGGGCGGCCAGTACGGGTAGGGCGGCTTGCGGCCGATCAGCTCGGCCTCCGAGAAGCCCGTCATCGCGCAGAACGCCGGGTTCACATAGGTGATGCGCGAGTCCATGTCCATCGCGCGCATGCCGGTCAGCATGGAGTTCTCCATGGCGCGGCGGAAGTTCATCTCGCTGGTCAGCGCGTTCTGGATCTGCAGGCGGCGGCGCATGTGGCGCCAGGTGCCGAGCAGCATCCAGACGGTCAGCACGGACAGCGCCACCACCATCCAGAAGAGGGCGCTGGAGATCAGGCCGCCCGAGGTGCGGTAACCCTGGCCGCGCAGCACGAGGCCGTTGAGCGCGGGTGCCAGCGGTGCCTCGCTGAAGATCGACGCGCGCACCGGCTTCTTGCCGGGCATCGGCGTCAAGGTGCTGGAGACGATCTGGTCGTTCGCATCCAGCACGGCGATCGGGTGGTGCGTGGCCACCTCGGTCGGGACGGCGTGGCGCAGCAGCGATTCGACCGAGTACTCGGCGATCAGCACGCCGGCGAAGGTGCCGCGGTCCAGCAGCGGCACCTGCAGCTGGAACACCGTCGTGCCGCTGCTGGCGTTGAAGGGCTGCGAGTAGATCGGCTGGTGCCGCTCGCGCGCGGCGGCGAAGGCCAGCTCGGCCGAGCTGCTCTGGTTGGCCTTGGGCAGCGAGGGGTCGTTGCGTGTGCCGACCAGCGGGCCTTCCTCCATCACGCTGCCCTGGCTCACGCCGGTGCGGCGCTCGCGCTGGGCGGTGACCCAGAGGACCTGCGTCAGCTCCGGCCGGTCGCGCACCAGGGCCAGGGCCTGGAAGTTGAAGTCGCGGGCGTCGATGGCGCGGGTGGTCAGCTCGCGGGCGATGCGCACGAGCTGTTCCTGGTTCTCGATCAGGCGCAGGCGCACCTGCTGCTGGGCGATCTCGGTGTCGCGCTTGACGGCCTCCGACTCGCGTTCGATTTCCTCGTTGCGCAGGTACCAGAAGGCCGAAACCATCGCCGCCAGGAAAAGCAGGACGGAGATCAGCGGGCCGAGCGTGGCGAAGCGGTCCTGGCGCGAGGGCGACTGGCGGCGCCACCAGCCGCTGGCGAGCCGGCGCACGGGCTGGAACATGCGGCGTGCAACGGCGCGGGGATCAAAAGGCAAGGGCATATTCGCAAATTATCAGGGCTGGCCTCCGTCACGAATCTGACTTGACAATTCGCAATATGAAATGAACTTGCGCGATTTGGAATTTGCAAAAGCATGTGCGACACTCGCCGCCGGCATCCGTAAAACATTCCGGGCGCGTGGTTCAGTGCGCGCTCGACAGTCTGGAGACACATCATGTCCGCACAACCGAACGCCACGCCTGAATCGCTTGCAGGCGCCCTGGCCAACGACGTCGACGCCCAGGAAACCCGCGAGTGGCTGGACGCGCTGACGGCCGTCATCGGCAATGAAGGCGGCGAACGCGCGCACTTCCTGCTCGAAGCCCTGATCGACCAGGCCCGCCAGGCCGGCATCGACATGCCGTTCTCGGCCAACACCGCTTACTTGAACACCATCCCGCCCGAGCAGGAAGCCCATTGCCCGGGCAACATCCCGGTCGAGAAGCGCCTGCGCGCCTACATGCGCTGGAACGCGATGGCGATGGTCGTGCGCGCCAACCGCCTGAACCCGGACGACGGCGGTGATCTGGGCGGCCACATCGGCTCGTTCGCCTCGGTGGCCAGCATGTTCGGCGCCGGCTTCAACCACTTCTGGCACGCCGCCAGCGAGGACCACGGCGGCGACCTGCTCTACATCCAGGGCCACAGCGCGCCCGGCATCTACGCCCGCGCCTACCTCGAAGGCCGCCTGACCGAAGAGCAGCTCGACAGCTTCCGCCAGGAAGTGGACGGCAAGGGCCTGTCCAGCTACCCGCACCCGAAGCTGATGCCCAACTTCTGGCAGTTCCCGACCGTCTCGATGGGCCTCGGCCCCTTGATGGCGATCTACCAGGCGCGCTTCCTCAAGTACCTGCACGCCCGTGGCATCGCCGACACCGCCAACCGCAAGGTCTGGGTGTTCTGCGGCGACGGCGAGATGGACGAGCCGGAATCGCTGGGCGCGATCGGCCTGGCTGCGCGCGAGAACCTCGACAACCTCGTGTTCGTCATCAACTGCAACCTGCAACGCCTGGACGGCCCGGTGCGCGGCAACGGCAAGATCGTGCAGGAGCTGGAGAGCGAATTCCGCGGCAGCGGCTGGAACGTGATCAAGCTGCTCTGGGGCAACGGCTGGGACACCCTGCTGGCCCGCGACACCAGCGGCAAGCTCAAGCAGCTGATGATGGAAACGCTGGACGGCGACTACCAGGCCATGAAGGCCAACGACGGCGCCTTCGTGCGCAAGAACTTCTTCGGCAAGTACCCCGAGACGCTCAAGCTCGTCGAGCACATGACCGACGAGGAAGTGTTCGAGCTGCGCCGCGGCGGCCACGAGCCCGCCAAGGTCTACGCCGCCTTCCACAAGGCCAACGAGCACAAGGGCCAGCCCACCGTGCTGCTGGTCAAGACGGTCAAGGGCTACGGCATGGGCAAGGCCGGTGAAGGCAAGAACACCGTCCACCAGACCAAGAAGCTGACCGACGACGACATCCGCTACATCCGCGACCGCTTCAACATCCCGGTGCCGGACAGCGAACTCTCGAAGATCCCGTACTACAAGCCCGCCGACGACACGCCGGAAATGAAGTACCTGCACGAGCGCCGCAAGGCCCTCGGCGGCTACCTGCCGGCGCGCCGCGCCAAGGCCGAAGAGAGCTTCGTCGCCCCGTCGCTCGAAACCTTCAAGGCCGTGCTCGACCCGACCGCCGAAGGCCGCGAGATCTCGACCACGCAAGCCTACGTGCGCTTCCTCACGCAGCTGCTGCGTGACCCGGCCCTGGGCCCGCGCACCGTGCCGATCCTCGTGGACGAAGCGCGCACCTTCGGCATGGAAGGCCTGTTCCGCCAGATCGGCATCTACAACCCGAAGGGCCAGCTGTACACCCCGGTCGACAAGGACCAGGTGATGTACTACCGCGAGGCCACCAACGGCCAGATCCTGCAGGAAGGCATCAACGAAGCGGGCGGCATGGCTTCGTGGATCGCCGCGGCGACGTCGTACTCGACGAACAACCGCGTGATGATCCCGTTCTACGTCTACTACTCGATGTTCGGCTTCCAGCGCATCGGCGACCTGGCCTGGGCGGCGGGCGACATGCAGGCGCGCGGTTTCCTGCTCGGCGGCACCTCGGGCCGCACCACGCTGAACGGCGAAGGCCTGCAGCACGAAGACGGCCACAGCCACATCCTGGCCGGCACGATCCCGAACTGCATCTCGTATGACCCGACCTTCGCGCACGAAGTGGCGGTGATCATGCAGCACGGCCTCAAGCGCATGGTGGAGAACCAGGAGAACGTGTTCTTCTACATCACGCTGCTGAACGAGAACTACCCGATGCCGGGCCTGAAGGCCGGCACCGAGGAGCAGATCCTCAAGGGCATGTACCTGCTGGAAGAAGCCGCTCCGCAACCGCTGACCGTCAACCTGCTCGGCTCCGGCACCATCCTGCGCGAAAGCCAGGCCGCCAAGAAGCTGCTGGAAGAAGAGTGGGGCGTGGGCGCCAACGTGTGGAGCTGCCCGAGCTTCAACGAGCTGGCCCGCGACGGCATGAACGCCGAGCGCTGGAACCTGCTGCACCCGACCGAACTCGCCTGCGTGCCTTACGTGACGCAGCAGCTCTCCAAGGTGCAAGGCCCGGTGATCGCCTCGACCGACTACATGAAGAGCTACGCCGAGCAGATCCGCGCCTACATCCCGCGCGGCCGCGACTTCAAGGTGCTGGGCACGGACGGCTTCGGCCGCTCGGACTTCCGCTACAAGCTGCGCGAGCACTTCGAGATCAATCGCCACTACATCGTCGTGGCCGCTCTGAAGTCGCTGGCTGACGAAGGCAAGATCCCGGCTGCGAAGGTGGCGGAAGCCATCGCCAAGTACGGCATCAACGCTGACAAGATCAACCCGCTTTACGCGTAAAGCGGGTTCACCTTGGGGCGGAACTCATCTCGCTTGCGAGGTGAGTGGAGACCACAAGATTCGTTGCAGTAATTCGGTTTGGAGACAAGACATGGCATTGGTTGAAGTGAAAGTGCCGGACATCGGCGACTTCGATGGCGTGGGCGTGATCGAAGTGCTGGTGAAACCCGGCGACACGGTCAAGGTCGAACAGAGCCTGATCACGGTCGAGAGCGACAAGGCCTCGATGGAGATCCCTTCCAGCACCGCCGGTGTGGTGAAGGAGATCAAGGTCAAGGTCGGCGACACGGTCAAGGAAGGCAGCGTCGTGCTGCTGCTCGAAGCCGAAGGCGCTGCTGCTGCGGCCGCTCCGGCTGCTGCACCGGCTCCGGCGCAGGCGACGATTCCCGCGGTCGCTCCGGCGCCGGCTCCCGTGGCTGCCGCTCCGGCTGCTGCTGGCGGCACGGTCGAAGTGGTCGTGCCCGACATCGGCGATTTCGACGAAGTGGCGGTGATCGAGGTCTTCGTGAAGACCGGCGACAGCGTCAAGGTCGAGCAGAGCCTGATCACGGTCGAAAGCGACAAGGCCTCGATGGAAATCCCGTCGAGCCACGCCGGCGTGATCAAGGACTTCAAGGTCAAGGTCGGCGACAAGGTCAAGAAGGGCTCGCTGCTGGCGCTCGTGGAAGTGGCTGGCGGTGCTGCCGCTGCACCGGCTCCAGCCGCTGCGGCGCCTGCGGCTGCTGCCTCGGCTCCGGCTGCTGCGCCTGCCGCTGCGCCGGTTGCTGCTGCCGCCGCGCTGCCCGCACATCAACCCGGCACGCCTTCGGGCTCGCTGCCGCACGCCTCGCCGTCGATCCGCAAGATCGCCCGCGAACTCGGCGTGCCGCTGGGCGAAGTGAAGGGCTCCGGTCCGAAGGGCCGCATCACTGAGCTGGACGTGCAGGGCTTCGTCAAGGCCGTCATGGCCGGCACGACGCAGACCGCTGCGCAAAAGGCCGCTGCACCCGCTGGCGGTGCTGCCGGCGGCGGCGCCTTCCCGGGCCTGCTGCCCTGGCCCAAGGTCGACTTTGAGAAGTTCGGCCCGGTCGAGCGTAAGGACCTCTCGCGCATCAAGAAGATCAGCGGTGCCAACCTGCACCGCAACTGGGTCACGATCCCGCACGTCACCAACCACGACGATGCCGACATCACCGACCTGGAAGCCTTCCGCGTCCAGCTGAACAAGGAAAACGAGAAGAGCGGCATCAAGGTCACGATGCTCGCCTTCATGATCAAGGCCGCAGTCGCCGCGCTCAAGAAGTTCCCCGAGTTCAACGCCTCGCTCGACGGCGACGGCACGCTGGTGCTGAAGAACTACTTCCACATCGGCTTCGCGGCCGACACGCCGAACGGCCTGGTCGTCCCCGTGATCCGCGATTGCGACAAGAAGGGCATCGTCCAGATCAGCCAGGAAATGAGCGAGCTGGCCAAGAAGGCCCGCGACGGCAAGCTTGGCCCGGCCGAAATGACCGGTGGCTGCTTCTCGATCTCGTCGCTGGGCGGCATCGGCGGCACCTACTTCACGCCGATCATCAACGCGCCGGAAGTCGCCATCATGGGCGTGTGCAAGAGCAGCACGCAGCCCGTGTGGGATGGCAAGGCCTTCCAGCCGCGCCTGATCCTGCCGTTGAGCCTGAGCTGGGACCACCGCGTGATCGACGGCGCTTCCGCCGCTCGCTTCAACGTGTACTTCGCTTCTCTGCTGGCGGACTTCCGCCGCATCGCGCTGTAAGCAAGGAGAAGCAGACATGGCAACGATTGAAATCAAGGTGCCCGACATCGGCGACTTCGACGAAGTCGGCGTGATCGAGGTGCTGGTGAAAGCCGGCGATAACGTCAAGGTCGAGCAGAGCCTGATCACCGTCGAGAGCGACAAGGCCTCGATGGAGATTCCGTCGAGCGCGGCCGGCGTCGTGCAAGAGGTGAAGGTCAAGGTCGGCGACAAGGTCAAGCAAGGTAGCGTGGTGCTGACGCTCGAAGCAGCGGGTGAAGCCGCGGCTGCAGCGCATGCACCGGCCCCGGCTGCGCAAGCGCCGGCACCCGCGGCGGCGGCTCCTGCTGCCGCTCCGGTGGCCGCGCCCCAAGCCGCGACCTACGCCGGCGCCAGCGATGCCGACTACGACGTGATCGTCCTCGGCGGCGGCCCCGGCGGCTATTCGGCGGCGTTCCGCGCGGCCGACCTCGGCCTCAAGGTCGCCATCGTCGAGCGTTACTCCACGCTCGGCGGCGTCTGCCTGAACGTCGGCTGCATCCCGTCGAAGGCACTGCTGCACGTCGCGGCCGTGATGGACGAAGTCAAGCACTTCGCCGACCTCGGCGTCAGCTACGGCGAAGCGCAGGTCGACATGACCAAGCTGCTCGCCCACAAGCAGAAGGTCGTCGGCAAGCTCACGGGCGGTCTGGCGGCGATGGCCAAGATGCGCAAGGTCACCATCGTGCGCGGCTACGGCACGTTGCTCGACGCCCATCACCTGAGCGTGGCCGAAACGACCGGCAGCGCGCAGGAACAGAGCGGCAAGACGCAGGTGCTCGGCTTCAAGGCCATGATCCTCGCGGCTGGCTCGCAGGCCGTGCGCCTGCCGTTCATGCCGAACGATCCGCGCGTGGTCGACTCGACCGGCGCGCTGGAACTGACGGCCAAGCCGAAGCGCATGCTGATCGTCGGCGGCGGCATCATCGGCCTGGAAATGGGCACGGTGTACTCCACGCTCGGCGCCCGCCTGGACGTCGTCGAAATGCTGCCCACGCTCATGACCGGCGCTGACCGCGACCTGGTCAAGGTCTGGCAGAAGATGAACGCGCCGCGCTTCGACAACATCATGTTGAACACGAAGACGACCGCCGCGGAAGCCACGCCCGAAGGCATCAAGGTGACCTTCGAGGGCGAAGGCGCACCGAAGGAACCGCAGGTCTATGACCTCGTGCTGCAAGCCGTCGGCCGCACGCCGAACGGCAAGAAGTTCGGCGCCGAGAAGGCCGGCGTCGCCGTGAGCGACCGCGGCTTCGTGCCGGTGGACGTGCAGATGCGCACCAACGTCCGCCACATCTTCGCCATCGGCGACCTCGTCGGCCAGCCCATGCTCGCCCACAAGGCCGTGCACGAAGGCCATGTGGCCGCGGAAGTGATCGCCGGCGAACTGCTCGGCAAGCCCGACCTTGCAAAGAGCCAGTTCGACGCCCGCGTGATCCCGAGCGTGGCCTACACCGATCCGGAAGTGGCCTGGGTGGGCCTCACCGAAGACGAAGCCAAGGCCAAGGGCATCAAGGTCAAGAAGGGCCTGTTCCCGTGGACCGCTTCGGGCCGCGCCATCGCCAACGGCCGCGACGAAGGCTTCACCAAGCTGCTGTTCGATGAGGAGTCGCATCGAATCCTGGGCGGCGGCATCGTCGGCACGCACGCCGGCGACATGATCGGCGAGATCGCGCTGGCCATCGAGATGGGCGCGGATGCCGTCGACATCGGCAAGACCATCCACCCGCACCCGACGCTGGGCGAAAGCATCGGGATGGCGGCGGAAGTGGCGCACGGCAGCTGCACGGACATTCCGCCGCAGCGGAAGTAAGGCAGCGAATCGGCGCGCGAGCGTCGCCCCGAGGGAAGGCCGAACGCCGCGAGGTGCTCGGCCTTTTCTTTTGCGGCTAGGGATGCTTCGGGTTGATCGACTTGGGCGGCATGCCTACGATCTGCCGCGCCATGCCCGCAACAACACACAGGGAGACCGCGTGAAACCTTGGCAACGCCGATCCATCGGCATCCTGACCTTGCTCGGCGGCATCCTGGGCGCCGTGATGGCGACAGGCATCCTGCTTGCGCGCGGCAATGTGCTCGAGGTGCTGATCTGCGTCGCGTTCATTGCCTACTACCTCTGGGGCATCTGGTGCGGCGTGAACCTGTTGAGAAACTCGTCGGGCGCCGTCCGCAGCGCCGTCAGGCATTGGGCCTGCCAGGTGCCCACGTTCGGCTCGCCGCTCATCGGCTACTTTCTGGCCAGCGGTTTTCATTTGACCGTGTGGCTCAATTTCTCGGATCTGAAGTTCGGCGTGAATTTCCTGCTCGGCAGCACCTTCACGTATTCATTCATGGAGCCCGGCAAGCCTTGGTATCTTGGCGTCAACCTGTTCGCTGCAGCGATGGTCTGGTGGCTCGCGAGCGTGAAGCGCAAGGCCGCGGCGGTTGAAGCGCCCGAGGCGCAAGTGCTGACCCGATCGGCTTGAGTCGGAACATGCCAAGAAGCCTTGCCCGGCCACTCCAGGCAGCCTTGTCGGCCCGCAAATTCGTCAGACTGACGCGCAGGTTTGAACAGGGTCAGATCAGGGGCTACGTGCTCGCGATTGAGCGATCGCATTTCCTGCTTGCGTTGGTCGACGATCGCGTGCGCTTCGCTGGTTTCGAGTGCTTACGGATCAAGGACCTCGAGTCGATTGAAGAAGATCCGTACGCCGCCTTTGCCGAAGCCGCTTTGAAGAAGAGAGGCTTGCGTCGGCCGCGCATGCCCCATCTGGACATGAGCTCGATCAGAAGCGTTGTCGAGTCCGCGGGTGCAGCTTTTCCGTTGGTGGTCATCCATCGCGAAGAGAATGATCCCGATGTCTGCCACATCGGGCAGGTTGTCGCGGTCAGCCGGACGCAACTTGCGTTGCTGGAGATCGGCCCGGACGCCAAATGGGATGCTGATGCAACGGCTTACGCACTGCGCGAGATCACGCGGGTGAGCTTCGGCGGCGACTACGAGAATGCGCTGTTCCTTGTCGGCGGACCGAGCCGTTGGTGATCAGAGCCGGAGATGTGGATTGATGAGCGAGCTGCCGGTCTTCCCCGCGATTGAAACCGAGCGCCTCACGCTCCGTGAAATCATCGCGTCGGACGCCCCCGCCCTCTTCGCGATCCACGGCGACGCCGATTTGATGCGCTGGTTCGGCTCCGAGCCCTTGCAGGATCTGGAAGGCGCGCGGAAGCTCGTGGAGCTGTTCGCCGGCTGGCGAGCACTGCCCAACCCGGGTGTGCGCTGGGGCTTGCAACTGAAAGGCGAGACCGGGCTGATCGGGACTTGCGGGCTGTTCAACTGGAACCGGAATTCACGCAAATGCACGCTCGGTTATGAGCTCGGGCGCGCCGAGCAGGGCAAAGGCTATGTGCAGGAGGCCGCCCGGGCCGTCTTGGACTGGGGCTTCGAGCGCATGGACCTGAACCGCGTGGAAGCGCAGATCCATCCGTCCAACGTCGCATCGCTCAAGTCGATCCGCCGTCTGGGATTCTTCGAGGAAGGGCGGTTGCGCGAAGGCGGCCATTGGGGCGGCAGGTTCCATGACCTGCTGCAGTTCTCCCTGTTGCGTGAGGAATGGCGCGCGCAGGCCCGGCCCTACTAGGTTCGCAGGCCTGATCAGGGCATCTCTTCGAGCGGCCAGATTTCGACGACGCCTTGCGCAATCGCACACGGCGACTTCGAGACCCGCTCGATCGCCTCGTTCAAGTCCTTCGCCTCGATCACCGCGAAACCGGCGAGCGGCAATCGGCTCTGCATGAAGGCGCCCGGCAGCATCAGCGTCCCGGTGTCGTCCGGGTTGCGCACCTGCACCGGTTTGCCTGCGACGCCGATCAGCGCGCCGTCGGCCTTCAACTTCGCGTCATGGGCATGCGCGGCGTTGCGCAGCGCGGGCGCGGTCTGCCGGTAGCCCTGTTCGTCGCCGTAGCCGATGGTGATGAACTTTGCCATGAACGAGCTCCCATTTCGAGTTCAGCGCGCGGCCTGCCCACCGAGGCCGGTAGCGCTCCAATAGATTCCCCCCCACAAGTGCGCCAGGTATTGCGGATCCCTGTACACCTCGCCGTTGTGCCCCAGCGCCGTCACGAACACGCGACCCTTCTCGTAGTTGTGGGTCCAGCTCACGGGGTGGTCCGCACCCATGCCGTGCGCCACCTGCCCGGGCCAGATCTTGCGTGGGTCGTAACTGCGCTCATCGACGGCGAGCAGCGGATGGACGGTGATGTTGTGCGGGTTGTCGAACTCATACCACTCGTCGCTCCAGATCCAGTGGTCCGGCACGCCGAAGGTGGCCGGGTGGCCGGCGTCGCGCTTGTTGACCACCGCCGTCTGCAGGATCGGGTGGATGCGGAAAGACCGGCCGACGAGCTTCTCGTACCAGAGCCATTTTCCGGGTGCAGAGATGATGGCGCGATGCACGACCGACACGTTGCCGCCGCCCCGCAGGTAGCGCTCGAAGTTCTGGCGCTGCGCATCGTTGAACTCCTCACCGGAGCTGTTCAGCAGCACGATGGCGGCGTACTTGGACAGGTCGCCTTCCAGCGCCTGCGGCGTCGCGCTCCACGTCAACTCGAAGTTATGCACGCGCGCCAGCCGCTCGAAGCTCTCGCGCGCCACGGGGATGTACTCGTAGTGGTATTTCGTCGGCAGGGCGAGCACGAGGAGCGAGAACTGCGTGTCTGCTGCGAGGCTGGGCAGAGCGGTGCTGGCGAGTGCTGCGGTGGTGAAGGCCATGAGGGTTCGTCGGCGCAGGTGCATGGTGGGCGTGCCTCGGGTGCGCACCGATTCTGCCAGTGGCCCGGCGCGGCTTGCTAACGCACTGATTCAACTTACGATGGCAGCCTCTTCCTCATGTTCGCTGCGAGGCTGAATCCATGGACCCGCTATCCTGCATCGGCCAGTTCTTCGCTGGCGTTTTCCTCTGCAATGCGCTGCCGCATCTGGTGGCCGGGCTGATGGGGCGGCCGTTCCCGACGCCGTTCGCGCGTCCGCGCGGCGTCGGCGATTCCTCCCCGCTGGTCAACTTCCTCTGGGGCTGGCTGAACGCGGTGATCGGGGTGGTGCTGTTGGCGCGTTCGCCGCTGATCGTCGGGCCGACCGTGGGCTTTGCCTGCGTGATCCTCGGGGCCCTGGCGATCGGCATCTATCTCTCGCTGCACTTCGGCAAGGTGCAGGCGACGAAGGCACGCGGCTGATGTTCTCGCATGTCTACTTCGGTGTGAGCGATTTCGAGAGCGCGCTGGCGTTCTATGCGCCGGTGATGGCGGCGATCGGCGCGAAGCAGCGCTTCGTGGATGCGGCGAAGCCCTGGGCCGGCTGGCAGCCCGCCGATGCGGTGCGACCGCTGTTCCTGATCGGCCGTCCGTTCGACGGCGAGTCGCACGCAGCCGGCAACGGGCAGATGGTGGCGTTCATGGCGGGCACACGCGCCGTGGTCGATGCGGCGCATGCGGCCGCCTTGGCGAACGGCGGCTGCTGCGAAGGGCCACCGGGTCTGCGCCCGCAATATCACGCGAACTACTACGGCGCCTACTTCCGCGACCCGGATGGCAACAAGCTCTGCGTCGCGTGCCACGAGCCTGAACCTTCTCCCCACCCAGCGAGGTCCGCATGAAATACCGTGCCAGCTGCCATTGCGGCAAGGTCGCCTTCGAGGTCGAAGGCGAGATCCAGAACGCGCTGTCCTGCAACTGTTCGATGTGCCAGCGCCGCGGCTCGCTGCTGTGGTTCGTGCCGCGCGAGGAGCTGCACCTGCTCACGCCGGAAGACGCGTCGCAGGTCTATCTGTTCAACAAGCACATGATCCAGCACCGCTTCTGCACCACCTGCGGCATCCATCCATACGGCGAAGGCAAGTCGCCCGACGGCCGGGCGACGGCGGCGGTGAACATCCGCTGCATCGAGGGCATCGATCTGGCGGCGATTCCGGTCACGCACTACGATGGCCGCGCCCTCTGACGGCGCAAGCAGCGCGCCCGCGCTGCTGGCTGTCCATCCGGTTCTGGCGGCACGCGACGTGATGGAGTCCGTGCGTTTCTTCGAGCGCCTGGGCTTCGCACTGCGCTTTGTCGATGACGCTCAAACGCCACGTTATGCAGCGATCGCACGCGATGCGGTCGAGTTGCATCTGCAGTGGGCGGATGCCGCCCAATGGGTCGAGGGCCTGGATCGGCCCGTCTACCGCTTCCCGGTCGAAGACGTGGACGCCCTGCACCAGGCCTGGGCAGCACCGCAGAGCACCGGTCCCTACGCGCGTCCGGCCGATACGCCCTGGGGCACGCGCGAGTTTCATCTGCGCGATCCGGCCGGTAACGGGCTGCACTTCTACCAGCCCTTGTGACGGCTGCAAGACGCCGGCGCGGACCTCAGCTAGAGGTCAACCCGGCTTGTCCGCCCCCGCGAGCTCGGCCAAAGTAACGGCCTGTTCAGATGGAGGATGCGATGAGCGACGGTGTGGAGTTTCCCGGTGAGGTGCTGGGTGCGGCGGTGGTGGCCCATGCGGCGGCGGGCGGGCAGGGTGACGCCACCCATGCCGCCCACGGCGGCGCCTGCGCCAACTGCGGCACGCAGCTGACGGGGCACTTCTGCAACCAGTGCGGCCAGCGCGCGCACGTGCACCGCTCGCTCCTGCACCTGGTGGAAGAACTGCTGCACGGCATCTTCCACTTCGAGACCAAGGCCTGGCGCACCCTGCCGCTGCTGATGTTCCGCCCGGGGCGGCTGACGCGCGAGTACATCGACGGCAAGCGCGTGCGCTATGTCGGCCCGCTGCCGCTGTTCCTGTTCATGATGTTCGCGATGTTCCTGACCTTCTCGCTCACCAGCGGGCACGGCAACGAGCTGCCCGTGACCATCGACGAGAACGGCGTGACGCAGACGACCGACGTCAAGACGGCGCGGGCGAAGATCGAGGCCAAGCTCGCTGAGCTGCCGGCCAGCGGCGCACGCAACGCGAAGGAGCAGGAGAAGGCCGAAGAGCTGGAGACTTCGCTCAAGGCGCTGAGCATGGTGCCCTCGATCACCGGCAACGACGACGATGAGGAGGATGGCCAGCTCGTCGGGCAGGACAAGGGCAAGGACAAAGGCAGCGCCGAGGACAAGATCCAGAGCAAGATAGAAAGCAAGGTCGAGGGCAAGCTCAAGAAGCCCCACACGCCGATCACCGAGGAAAAGCTGCACCAGCAACTGCTGGACGCCGGCATGACCTGGCTGGCCACGCCGAGCTTCGAGCGCAAGATCATCCACGCGGACAGCAACCGCGAGCTGGCGCTGTACAAGATCAAGAGCGGCGCCGCCAAGTTCGCGATCCTGCTGGTGCCGCTGACGCTGCCCTTCCTGAGCCTGCTGTTCCTGTTCCGCCGTGGCGTGAACATGTTCGATCACGCGATCTTCGCGTTCTATTCGCTGTCGGCGATGGCGGTGCTGATGAGCGTGCTGTCGATCATGGGCATGTTCCACCTGGGCGGTTTCGTGGCCCTGCTGGCGACGGTGGTGCCACCGGTGCACATGTACAAGCAGCTCAAGGGCACGTACGCGCTGTCGCGCTTCGGCGCGTTCTGGCGCACGGTGGCGCTGATGACCTATGCGGCCATCGCGCTGCTGATCTATCTGCTGATCGTCGTGGCGATCAGCATGTGAGTCGGACGAAGGCTCAGGCCTCGTCCAGCCGCGCGTGCGAGGCCTCTTCCCACTGGTCGAGGTCCTCGAGCGTGATGTGCAGCCAGTCCAGCGCGCGGGCGTGGTGGGCCTTCCAGTCGACGTCGTCGTCCAGGCCTTCATGGCGGCGCATCAGGTGCTCGGCCAGCAAGCCGGTGGCGACCAGCGTCTGCACTTCGGGTTCCACATCGGCAGCGCCGAGCACGTTGAAGTCGTGGTGCAGGCGTACGGCGGCCATCAGTTCGGGCGGCATGTTCCAGACGCGCGCGACGAGCGCGCCGACCACGGCGTGATCGGTGCGGTGGTTGGCGTTCTCGGTGGCGATGAAGGGGCGGTCGATGCGCGCCTCGGCTTCCACCAGCGTGGAGCCGTAGCCGCGCACGCTTTGCAGCAGCACCGGGATGCCGACGTGCATGAAGAGGCCGTACAGATGTGCCAGCTCGCGCGACATGCCGGCCAGCTGCTCGGCGATGAAGCCGCAGGCCGCGGCGCGCTTGGCGGCGCGCTGCCAGTAACGCACCAGGCGCGGGTGGTTGACGGGGATCGCGTTGACGGTCAGGAAGCTCGTCATCAGCAGCAGGCTCTCGTGCAGGCCCAGGCGCGTCAGCGCCTGCCCCACATGGGTGCACGGCGGACCGAGCGGCCGGTAGATCGCGCTGTTGGCCGTGCGCAGCAGGGTGGCGCTCATGGCCACATCGCTGGCGGCGATGCGGCCGATGGCGTTCAGGTCGGGTTCAGCCTGCTTCATGACCTGCTGGAGCTGCACCAGCGCGTCGGGGCAGGGCGGGATCTTGATCTGCTTGAGGCTGCCGCTGCTGCGCGAGCTGTCAATTTCTTGGCGGATTTCTTGGGTATTCATCGTGGACTGCGCGCATGCCGTGCAGATGGGCGGTTAGCAACGGCCCCTGCCTGTAAAGTGCGTTGGATTATCGGCAAGCAGGGCCTGGCGGCCCGGAATGCAGGCCTGGCGAATCAGGAATCCTCCACGCAATCCTCGCCAGGGCCTGGGACGACACCACCCTCGAATGGCTTTCACGACGCGCAGCGCTCAGGTTTTCATGCGCTGGCTGGCGCTTGCCCTGGCGCTGGCCTGTCTGCCTGCGCCCATGCCGGCGCCCGCGCTGGACAACAACCGCCTGATGGAGGCCGCCACCGCGCGTGGCCCGAAGGCGCTGGCCGGCGCGCAGGCGCTGATCAAGCTGATCGAGCGGGCCTCCAAGCTCGACGAGGTGGCGCGACTTTCCGCCGTGAACAGCTTCTTCGACGACCGCATCCGCTACGCCGAGGACCAGGAGGTCTGGGGCGTGCCCGACTACTGGGCCAGCCCGCTCGAGATGCTGCAAAAGGGCGCTGGCGACTGCGAGGATTACGCCATCGGCAAGTACATGACGCTGGCCTCGGCCGGCGTGCCGATCGCCAAGCTGCGCATGGTCTACGTGCGGGCGATGCTGAACGGCAAATCGGTGGCCCACATGGTGCTCGCCTACTATGCGCAACCGGGCGCGGAGCCGCTGATTCTGGACAATCTGATCAGCGAGGTGAAACCCGCCTCGCAGCGGCCCGACCTGACGCCCGTGTTCAGTTTCAACAGCGAGGGGCTGTGGAGCGGCGTGGGCGTGAGTTCCATGGGGAATCCGGTGGCGCGGTTGTCGCAATGGCGGGACCTGCTGGCCAAGGTGAAAGAAGAGGGGTTCTAGAAAATGTCGAAAGAAATGTCGAATAGAGGAGCGTGGACATGTCTTTGATGCGGCAAGTGTGGCTGCTCGTGCTGGGCGTGGTGCTGACCTCGCTGATCGGCAGCGTGGCGGTGTCGGCCGGCTCGGTGCGCCACCTGATCGGCACCCAGCTCCAGGTCAAGAACGCGGACAACGCGGCGGCCCTGGCGCTGGCGATGTCTCAGCAGCATGGCGATGCGGCGCTGATGGAGCTGGTGCTCTCGGCGCAGTTCGACCTCGGCCATTACGAGCGCGTCACCTGGCGCAAGGCGGACGGCAGCGTCGGCTTCGAGAAGAGCGCGCCGCAGCTGGACACCACCAACGCGCCGGCCTGGTTCGTGCACCTGCTGCCCTTCCAGGCGGACCCCGGCATGGCCCAGGTCTCCGGTGGCTGGAACGCGATGGGCACGGTCGAGGTGGTCAGCCACTCGGCCTATGCGTACGACGAACTCTGGAAGAACCTGGTCCGCAACCTCGTGCTGCTGTCCTGCGTCGGCTTGACCGCCGGCCTCGTGGCGCTGGGGGTGCTGCGTCGCATCCGTCGCCCGTTGGACAACGCGGTGGCGCAGGCGCAGTCCGTCGTGGAAGGCAGTTATCGGATGGTCGAGGAATCGCGCGTGCCGGAGTTGCAGCGCCTGACCGCCGCGATGAATGCGATGGTGCAGCGTGTGAAGGCGATGTTCGATGCGCAGGCCGAGCAGCTGCAGGTGCTGCGGGTGCAGGCGCACTGCGACGTGCTGACGGGCATGAGCACGCGCAAGCATTTCCTGGCGGAGTTCGAGTCGGCGCTGACGCATGACGAAGGTCCGGCGCGTGGCGGCCTGGTGATGGTGCGTCTGCGTGATCTGCTGGGCATGAACCAGCGCATGGGTCGTCCCGCGGTGGATGATGTGCTGCTGGCGATCGCGAAGGCCGTGAAGGCCTATCCCGACAGCGTGAACGGCTGCTTGGCCGGTCGGCTGAACGGCGCTGATTTCGCTTTGTGGCTGCCGGCTCCGGGCGTGGCCTCGGAAACGGCGCATGCGCTGGCCGAAGCCTTGCGCGCGAGTTTGCCGGCGTTCGGCAACGGCATTCGCGTGGCGCTCGGTTCGGTGGAATTGCCGCGCGAGCGGCCGATGGGCCAGTGGCTCGGCCAGGTCGATTCGGCGCTGGCGAAGGCGGAGCTGCAGAGTGGCGCCATCGTCGAGGCCGTGGCGGAGGTGAGCGCGGACGACGTGCCGGTGCAGGGCGAGCGCGCCTGGCGGGCGCAGATCATCGAGGCGCTGAAGGCGCGTCGTGCGCGGTTGATCGAGTTTCCGCTCGTCGATGCGCAAGGCCAGATCGTGCATCTGGAGTGCCCGCTGCAGTTGCGGCTGGAGGCCGATGGCGAGTTCGAGCCAGCCTCGCGCTGGCTGCCGTTGGCGGTGCGCAGCCGCTTGACGTCCGAAGCCGATGCCGTGGCCGTGCAACTGGCGCTGGAAGCCATCCAGCGCGACGGTCAGGCGCGCGCGGTCAACATCGCTCAGGCGTCCCTGCAGGACGGCGGCTTCATCGCCCGCCTGCGCGAGCTGATCTTCGCGCAGCCGACGCATGCGCGTCGCCTGAGCCTGGAGGTTCCGGAAGCGGCGGCCATCCAGCATTTCGATCTGCTGTTCGAGATGGGTCGCCAGCTGCGTCCGCTCGGCGTGAAGCTGGGCCTGGAGCATGCCGGCGCGGGTCTGGCCCAGGTGGAGCGTCTGTTCCAGGCAGGACTCGATTACATCAAGCTCGACGCCGCCGTGGTCACCGGCCTGAACGGCGACTCGGCGCGCATCGCTTTCGTGCGCGGTTTGCTGGTCATGCTGCGCAGCCTCTCGCTGAAGGTCTACGGCGAAGGACTGATCGAAGCCGACGACGTGCGCGAGCTCTGGGACTGCGAGCTGGACGGCGTCACCGGCCCGTGGGCGACGAAGAAGCTGTCGGGTTGAAGCTTCAGACGATGTCGGCGCTGTAGAGCGAGGGAGACCGACCCAGGCGCCGGTCTTCGAAGAAGCGCGTGAGCGTTTCGCGCACGGTGCGGAAGGCGATCTGGTCCCAGGGAATCTCTTCCTCGCGGAACAGCTTCGCCTCCAGCGTCTCCGGCCCCGGATCGAACACCGGCGACAGCAGCTTCGCCCGATAGAAGAAATGCACCTGCCCGACGCTCACCACGTTGAGCAGCGTGAACAGCTCCTGCAATTCGATCTGCGCGCCGGCTTCCTCGGCCGTTTCTCGCGCCGCGCCTTCGGCCACCGTTTCTCCCAGCTCCAGGAACCCGGCCGGCAGCGTCCACAAGCCGTACCTCGGCTCGATCGCACGCTTGCAGAGCAGCACCTGCGCGTCCGCGCCTTCGCCCCAGATCGGCAGCGTGCCGACGACGTTGAGCGGGTTCTCGTAGTGGATCTCGCCGCAGCGCGTGCAGGTGGCGCGTTCGCGGTTGTCGTCGGCCGGCACGCGGTATTCGCACGGGGCGCCGCAGCTGGGGCAGAACTTGTATCGGCGGGCTTTGAACATGATGCGCGGAGTTTAGGATGGAGCGTATGGAACTCTTCAACTACTTCCGTTCGTCCGCCTCCTGGCGGGTCCGCATCGCGCTGGCGCTCAAGGGCCTGGACTACGACTACCGCACGGTCCATCTGCGCAAGAACGAGCACTTCGCGCCGGAGTTCGGCGCGCTCACGCCGGCGCAGTTGATCCCGCTGCTGCGCGATGGTGAGAACGTCGTGACGCAGTCGATGGCGATCATCGAGTACCTCGACGAGACGCACCCCGAGATTTCGCCGCTGCTGCCGAGTGATCCGCTGGGTCGGGCGCGCGTCCGCGCGTTGGCGCAGGACATCGCCTGCGAGATCCATCCGCTGAACAACCTGCGCGTGCTGCGCTACATCACGAGCGAGCTGGGGCTGGATGAAGGTCGGAAGAATCAGTGGATCCATCACTGGCTCCTGAAGGGCCTCGCCGTGGTCGAGCAGCGTCTGCAAGCGACGGCCGGCAGCTGCTGCTTCGGCGACACGCCGGGCATGGCGGATTGCGTGCTGGTCCCGCAGGTCTACAACGCGCAGCGCTTCGACTGCCCGCTCGATGAGTTCCCGACGGTCCTGCGCGTGAACGCGCATTGCCTGACGCTGCCGGCGTTCGCCGAGACGCATCCGTCGAAGTGTCCTGACGCGGAATGAGCGAGGACGCGCTGAACGAAGACTGGCTGCGGCCGGACTGGCCGGCGAGCCACGTCACGGCGTTCATGACGACACGGGCGGGTGGCGTGAGCCGGGCGCCGCACGAGAGCATGAACATCGGGCGCTCGGTCGGTGACGACATCGAAGCGGTGATGGAGAACCGCGCGAGGGTCAGCCGGGCGGTCGGCGCGACAGCGATCTTTCTGCCGCAGGTCCACGGCAATGCTGTGCTGCGCTTGCAGTCGGAACACGCGCAAGCCGGCGCCGATCTGCCGAAGGTCGACGCGGCTGTGAGCACCGATCCTGAACTGGCCGTCGCCATCCAGGTCGCCGATTGCCTGCCGGTGCTGTTCGCCGCACCCGGCGGCGTGGCGGGCGCGCACGCTGGGTGGCGCGGTCTGGCCGCGGGCGTTCTGGAGAACACCGTCTCTGCCTTGTGCGAAGCCGCCTCCTGCCGCCCCGACCAGATCCACGCCTGGCTCGGCGCCTGCATCGGCCCGGCCGCCTTCGAGGTCGGCGCTGACGTGCTGCAAGCCTTCGGCCGCGAGCCGCCTCACAAGGATGTCGAACACTTCCGCTTCCAGCCCAACGCCGCCGGCGAACCGCGCTGGCGTGCGGATCTGGCAGCGCTGGCGAAAGAGCGTCTAGCCCCGCTCGGCCTCGCCAGCACCAGCGGAGGGCATTGGTGCACCGTCAGCGGGCCGCAACGCTTCTTCTCCTACCGCGGCGAGGCCCGGGGTGGCGCCAGAGGGCGGATGGTCGCCGCTATCGCTTTGAACGGTGCCCTGAGGCGCGGCGGCTGAGGCCTCCCGCGCCAGCCTCGCCCTGCGCCGGTGCGGCGTTGCGCCGAGATAGAGCACGATGCCCAGCGGCAAGAGGCCATAGAGCAGCAGGGTGAAGAAGGCGCCGATCACGCTGCCCGTGGGCGAGGTGGCCTCGGCGGCGGCGGCCAATACGGCAACGAAAAGCCAGGCCGCGGCAATCAGGTGAAGCATGGCCCTAGCATAAGGTGCGCTGGCAAGGGTCTTGCATAGCTCCATCGCAAGTGCCTTGTCACGGTCTGCGGTTAGCATGGGCCGACAAGACAAGAGCCGGACCCGAGGAGACCTATGCAGCAAGCATCGCCAGGCTTTTCCGTTGAAGACATGGGCAAGGCCCTGTTTGAATCCATGGGTGTGGGCCTGGGCGGCCTGAGCGAAGCGCTGAAAAATGCCTCGGCCGGCAGCGGCGGCACCCCGCCCACCCTCGACCCGCAAGCCCTGGCCAAGATTCAAGCCGACTACCTGGCCGAAGCCGCCGAGCTCTGGAACGCCAGCCTCCAAGGCAGCGAGGCCCCGCCCGTCAAGGACCGCCGCTTCGCCAACCCGGCCTGGTCGGCCAACCCGCTGAGCCAGTTCGCCACCCGCCAGTACCTGCTCAACGCCAAGGCCATGATGCGCCTGGCCGACGCCGTGCAGGGCGACGACAAGACCCGCGCCCGCGTGCGCTTCGCCGCCCAGCAATGGGTGGATGCGGCGGCGCCGAGCAACTTCCTCGCGACGAATCCTGAGGCGCTGCAACGGGCCGTCGAGAGCGGCGGCGAGAGCCTCTCCAAGGGCATGCAGCTGCTGCTGTCCGACATGCAGCGCGGCCACGTCTCGCAGACGGACGAAAGCGCCTTCGAGGTCGGCCGCAACGTGGCGACGACCGAAGGCAGCGTCGTCTTCGAGAACGACTTCTTCCAGCTGCTCGAATACAAGCCGCTGACCGCGCAGGTTCACGAGAAGCCGTTCCTGCTGGTGCCGCCGTGCATCAACAAGTTCTACATCCTCGACCTGCAACCGGAGAACTCGCTGATCCGCTACGCGGTGGAGCAGGGACATCGCACCTTCGTCGTCTCCTGGCGCAACCCGGATGCCTCGTGCGCCGCGTGGACCTGGGACGACTACATCGAGCAGGCCGCGATTAAGGCGATCAGCGTGATCCAGGAAATCAGCGGCTCGAAGACGATCAACGCGCTCGGCTTTTGCGTCGGCGGCACGATCCTGAGCACGGCGCTGGCGGTGCTCGCCGCGCGCGGCCAGCAGCCGGCGGCCAGCCTCACGCTGCTGACCACGCTGCTGGACTTCACCGACAACGGCATCCTCGACATCTTCGTGGACGAGCCCTCGGTGCGCCTGCGCGAATCGACGATCGGCCCGCAGGCCGCCGCCGGCCCCGCGCTGCTGCACGGCCAGGAGCTGGCCACCACCTTCAGCTTCCTCCGCCCGAACGATCTGGTGTGGAACTACGTCGTCGGCAACTACCTGAAGGGCGAGGCGCCGCCGGCCTTCGACCTGCTCTACTGGAACGGCGACGCCACCAACCTGCCGGGCCCGATGTACTGCTGGTACCTGCGCCACACCTACCTGCAAAACGAGCTGCGCGAGAAGGGCAAGCTCACCATCTGCGGCGAGGAAGTGGACCTGGGCGCGATCCAAGCGCCGGCCTACGTCTACGCCTCGCGCGAAGACCACATCGTTCCCTGGGAAGCCGCCTACCGGAACACCGGCATCCTCAAGGGCAAGAAGCGCTTCGTGCTCGGCGCTTCGGGCCACATCGCGGGTGTGATCAACCCGCCGGCCAAGAACAAGCGCAGCCACTGGATCAGCAAGAGCGCGGCGCTGCCTGCGAATTCTCAAGACTGGCTGGCCACGGCGACCGAACATCCGGGCAGCTGGTGGACCGACTGGTCCAAGTGGCTCGCCACCCACGCCGGCGCCAAGAAGGCCGCGCCCAAGCAGCCCGGCGGGAAGGGTTACAAGGCCATCGAACCCGCCCCTGGACGCTACGTCAAAGCCAAGGCATAAAGACTTTCCGAATCCGCAAGCCACGAGGAGACTCACATGGACATTGTCATCGTCGCCGCCGCCCGCACGGCCATCGGCAAATTCGGCGGCACGCTCGCCAAGACCCCCGCGGTCGACCTCGGCGCCGCCGTCATTCAAGACCTGCTGCGCCGCACGGGCTTGAGCGGCGACCAGATCAGCGAAGTGATCCTCGGCCAGGTGCTGCAAGCCGGCTGCGGCCAGAACCCGGCGCGACAGAGCGTGATCAAGTCCGGCCTGCCCAACACCGTGCCGGCCATGACCATCAACAAGGTCTGCGGCTCGGGCCTGAAGGCCGTGATGCTGGCCGCGCAAGCCATCCGCGACGGCGATTCCGAAATCATCATCGCCGGCGGCCAGGAGAGCATGAGCATGAGCCCGCACGTGTTGCCCGGCTCGCGCGACGGCCAACGCATGGGCGACTGGAAGATGATCGACACCATGATCACCGACGGCCTCTGGGACGTCTACAACCAGTACCACATGGGCATCACGGCCGAGAACGTGGCCAAGAAGTACGGCATCACGCGCGAGCAGCAGGACGGGCTGGCGCTGGCCTCGCAGCAGAAGGCCGCCGCGGCCCAAGATGCCGGCCGCTTCACCGCCGAGATCGTGCCCTTCAGCATCCCGCAGAAGAAGGGCGATCCGGTCGTCTTCAGCACCGACGAATTCGTCAACCGCAAGACCAACGCCGAGGCGCTGGCCGGCCTGCGCCCCGCCTTCGACAAGGCCGGCAGCGTGACCGCCGGCAACGCCTCGGGCTTGAACGACGGCGCCGCCGCCGTGATGGTGATGAGCGCCGAGAAGGCCAAGGCGCTGGGCCTGGAGCCGATGGCGCGCATCGCCTCCTACGCCTCGGCCGGCCTCGACCCCGCCATCATGGGCATGGGCCCGGTGCCCGCCGCGAAGAAGGCGCTCGAGCGCGCCGGCTGGAAGCCGGCCGATCTCGATCTTCTGGAGATCAACGAAGCCTTCGCCGCCCAGGCCTGCGCCGTCCACAACGAGATGGGCTGGGACATGAGCAAGGTGAACGTCAACGGCGGTGCGATTGCGCTCGGCCACCCGATCGGCGCCTCGGGCTGCCGCGTGCTGGTCACGCTGCTGCACGAGATGGTCAAGCGCGATAGCAAGCGCGGCATCGCCTCGCTCTGCATCGGCGGTGGCATGGGAGTTGCATTGACGGTGGAGCGTTGAAGCAGAGGCGCTCAGCGCTCAGGATTTCTTGTTGAGTGTGTTGATGAAAGAGCCGAAACAGGCAGAAGGAGACAAAACATGAGTACCAAGGTTGCATACGTGACAGGCGGCATGGGCGGCATCGGGACCGCGATGTGCCAGCGTCTCCACAAGGAAGGTTTCACCGTCATCGCCGGCTGCGGCCCGAGCCGCGACTTCAACAAGTGGCTGGCCGAGCAGGAAGTGCTGGGCTACAAGTTCCACGTCTCGGTCGGCAACGTCGCCGACTGGGATTCGACGGTGGCGGCCTTCGACAAGGTCAAGAGCGAGTTCGGCACGATCAGCGTGCTCGTCAACAACGCCGGCATCACGCGTGACGGCCAGTTCCGCAAGATGAGCCTCGCCGACTGGCAGGCCGTGATGAGCACCAACCTCGACAGCATGTTCAACGTCACCAAGCAGGTGATCGACGGCATGATCGACCAGGGCTTCGGCCGCATCATCAACATCTCTTCCGTCAACGGCGAGAAGGGCCAGTTCGGCCAGACCAACTACTCCGCCGCCAAGGCCGGCATGCACGGCTTCACGATGGCGCTGGCGCAGGAAGTGGCCGCCAAGGGCGTGACGGTGAACACCGTGAGCCCGGGCTACATCGGCACGGACATGGTTCGCGCGATTCGTCCGGATGTGCTGGAGAAGATCGTCGCCACCATCCCGGTCAAGCGCCTGGGCACGCCGGAAGAAATCGCGGCGATCGTGGCCTGGCTGGCGGGGCCGGATTCGGGGTTCACGACGGGTGCGGATTTCAGCTGCAACGGCGGCTTGCACATGGGCTGATCGAGGAGGAGCGGACGCCATGAGTGATTGGAAACACGATGGCGTCCGCGTCATCCCGGCGAATCAACTCGACGCCAACACGGCGCAGACGCCTGGGATGGACCGCAAGGCCGCGATCAACTTCGCGCGCGTGGGTGCGCAGAAGCTCTGGGCCGGTACGGTTCACATCCATCCGAATGCCAAGACCGGCGCGCATCACCACGGACCGCTGGAAAGCGTGATCTACGTGATCAAGGGCCGGGCGCGGATGCGCTGGGGCGACCATCTGGAATTCACCGCCGAGGCCGGGCCGGGCGACTTCATCTACGTGCCGCCGTTCGTGCCGCATCAGGAGATCAATGCGAGCGCGACCGAGGTGCTGGAGTGCGTGTTGTGCCGCAGCGATGGCGAGGCGGTGGCGGTGAATCTGGACATCGAACCGGCGGAGCCGCCGGAGGATGTGAAGTGGGTGGATCCGACGCATCCGGCCTGATGCCGGCGCATTCGTTCGCGCGCCGGCAGGTGCTGCTGGCCTTGCTCGGCACCGCCTGCTTCGCGATCGCCTTGCTCCTGCCAGCCTTCAGCACCCGGGTTCTGGGCGCGCCAGTCAGCGTCGAAGGTTGGGTCGCATGTTTCGCGTCGCTCGACATGCTGGCCGAAGGTGTTTGGCGGCCCGACCACTTGCTGGGTGCGCCGCTGGTATGGGTCGGTGCGGCCTTGTGCAATCTGGTGTTCATCGCGGCGCCCTTCGTCCTGGCGCGCCCGAGGGAGACGCGCTGGCGCTATCGGCTCGTGCTCGTGCCGAGCGCGCTCGGCCTGCTGCTTGGCTTGCTATCCACGCACTTGCTGACCGTGACCCGGGTTGAACCCGGCTATCAGCTTTGGCTTGCGGGTTTCGCGGTCGTGCTGCTGGCAGGGCACCTGCGATCGCACTGAGACGCCGACCTCATTTCACCTGCTTCTTGTCCAACTTCCGCGCCAACGTGCGCCGATGCATCCCGAGCCGGCGCGCCGTCTCCGAGATGTTGAACCCCGTCTCCGCCAGCGTCTCGTTGATGCGCTCCCACTCCAGCGTCTTGATCGAACTGGTGCGGTTCGTCAGCTCGACTTCGGTGTTGCCTTCACCGCGCTGGAAGGCAGCTTCGATGTCGTCGGTGTTGCTCGGCTTGGCGAGGTAGTGGCAGGCGCCGAGCTTGATGGCCTCCACGGCCGTGCCGATCGAGGCGAAGCCGGTCAACACCACGATCAGCATGTCCGCATCGCGCTGCGCCAGCGCTTGAACGCAGGACAGGCCCGAGGCTTCGCCGGTCAGCTTGAGGTCGACGACGGCGTGCGTCGGGGCGTAGCTGTCGAGCAGTGAAGTCAGCTGTTCTAGCCCGTTAGCCAATTGCACCTCGTAGCCTCGGCGCTCGAAGGAGCGGGCGAGGGTGCGGGCGAAGGTGGCGTCGTCTTCGACGATCAGCAGGCGGCGGTCAGTCATGGGCGAGGGTTACGGCCGAGAGCGGCAGCTTGATTGTCGCCTGGGCACCGCCGGCCTCGCGCTGAGCCAGCGCCACGCGGCCGCCCAGCGTGCGCGCAACGTTGAAGACCAGGAACAGGCCCAGGCCCGAGCCGGGGCGGCCTTTGGTGCTCATGTAGGGCTTGCCTGCCTGCGCGAGGATGTGCGGTGCGAAGCCGGGGCCGCGGTCGCTGACCTGCACCACGAGGTCTTCACCCTCGCGGCTAACCCGCAATTCCTGCTGACCGGGCGACGCTTCGAGCGCGTTGTCGAGCACGTTGTCGATCATCTGCTGCAAGGCGGAGTCGGCCACCATCGGCTCATCAGGGCCGAAGTCGTTCGAGAAGGTCAGTGCCGCGCCGGGCCGCGTGCCTTGCCAGTGCGCGACGAGATCCTCGAAGAACTCATGCACTGTCGTGGCTTCGCTCGACTCGCTGCGCGCGCTCGACGCCGACAGCAGGATGCCCGAGACGATCGCCTTGCAGCGGCGCACCTGCGCTTCCATGTCCTGCACCTCTTCGAGCAGCTCCGGCTCGGAGGTGAAGTGCGGCAGGTGCAGCCAGTCGCCGAGGATCACGGCGAGCGTGGACAGCGGCGTGCCCAGCTCATGCGCGGCACCGGAGGCGAGCAGGCCCATGCGGACGATGTGCTCTTCCTCGCTGGCGCGTTCGCGGGCGGCGGCGAGGCGCGCGTCGCGGCGGCGGATGTTGCCCATGATGCGCGTGACGAAGGTGACCAGCAGCGCGGCGTTGAGGGCGATGCAGGCGATCAGGCCTTCGATGTAGACGCTGGCGAGGCCGTCGCCGTGGCTGATCGCTAACGGCACAAACCAGCGGCTCAATCCTACGAGGCAGAGCAGGCTCACCATCACCATGATCCACGCGCCCCACACGGGCAGCAGCACCGCGCCGAGCACGACTTGCAGCAGGTAGAGCGAAGCGAACGGGTTGCCGATGCCGCCCGTCAAATAGAGCTGCGCAGTGAGTACGGTCACATCGACCAGCAGCGCGGCGAAGAGTTCGAGGTTGCCGACGTCGCGCTCGCGCTTCACGCGCAGCCACGAGAGCCCGTTGAACAGCACCAGAAACGCCAGCACGCCGAGCATCTGCGGCAGTGGCAGGTCGATGCTGAAGCCGTAGTGCACGACCTCGATGGCCATTACCTGGCCGAGGACGGCGGCCCAGCGGAGCTGGATCAGCAGTTCGAGGTTGTTGTGCCCCGAGTCGCGCAGGGGCGAGGAGGTGGAGTCAGTCAGCGGCATGGCCGCGATTGTCTCCGCGCCAGACGAAACGGCCGGCCACGGCGCAGAGGATGCACAAGCCGAACCAGGTCAGCGCGTACTGCATGTGGTTGTCGGGGAACTGGATCACGGTGAGCCCTCCGCGGGGCCACGTGTCTTTGGCGCCGTTGGCGTCCTGGTCGACGAAGTAGGGCTCGGCGTGGGTGAGTTGCAAGCGGGCGGCGATGGCGGCCACGTCGCGGGAGAACCAGCGATCGGCGGTGGGTTCGTTCGCGCGCAGCAGGCGGCCCTTGGGCTCGGACAAGCGCAGCAGGCCGGTGACGACTTGCGGGCCTTCGGGCGCCGGCGATCCGCTCATGCCTTGCGGCACGAAGCCGCGGTTCACCAGCACCTCGCGGCCATCAACCAAACGCAGCGGTTGCAGCACCCAGTTGCCCACACCTAACACCGTGCTCGCCTGCACAAGCACCGAGGAAGGCGCAAACGTGCCTTGGAGCCGAACGTGCGTGTATTCCGCATCGGCAGCAAAGCTCGCACTCGGCGCCGCATGCACCCGCGCATCGACCCGCTCGATCAGCGCGTGCTTCCACGCCCGCCGCTCCAGTTGCCAGACGCCCAGCACCGCGAACAGCACAAAGAAAAAGGCCACGCCCGTGAGGAGCGCGGCCTTGGCCTTGTTGAAGGACCGGGTTGCCATGCTTAAGGCATGGCCTTCAGTTCTTCCATCGACGGCATCATGTTCACGTTCATGTGATGCATGACCCAGAGCGAACCGGCCAGCGTGATGACGACGATGACGACGGTGAAGATCAGCGCCAGCATGGTCCAGCCGCTCTCGGAGCGCGAGTTCATGTGCAGGAAGTACACCATGTGCACGACGATCTGCACGGCCGCGAAGCCGAGGATGACCATGGCGGTCATGTCCTTGGACGGCAGCACCTTGGCCATCACCAGCCAGAACGGAATCGCGGTGAGGATGACCGACAGGATGAAGCCGGTCATGTAGCCCTTCATGGTGCTGGGCTCGTGGCCGCCATCGCCATGACCATGGTCGTCATGGCCGTGATCGCCATGGTGATCGTGATTGTGGTGGTCAGCCATTACATCGCTCCCATCAGATAAACGAAGGTGAACACGCCGATCCACACGACATCCAGGAAGTGCCAGAACATCGACAGGCACATCAGGCGACGCTTGTTGGCAGCGGTCAGACCGAACTTGCCGACCTGGAACATCAGCGTGATCAGCCACACGATGCCGAAGGTGACGTGCAGGCCGTGCGTGCCGACGAGCGAGAAGAAGCTCGTGAGGAAGGCGCTGGTCTGCGGGCCGTGGCCGTGCTCGATCAGGTGGTGGAACTCGTACAGCTCGAGGCCCAGGAACGCGGCGCCGAACAGGCCCGTGATGAAGAGCCAGATCTGGACCGAGGCGACCTTGCCCTTCTGCATCTCGAGCATGGCGAAGCCATAGGTGATCGAGGAGAACAGCAGGAAGGCCGTGTTGACCGCCACGATGGGCAGGTCGAACAGTTCCTGGCCGCCGGGGCCGCCCGCGTAGGAGCGGCCCAGCACGCCGTAGGCGGCGAACAGGCAGGCGAAGACCAGGCAGTCGCTCATCAGGTAGAGCCAGAAGCCCAGCAGCGTGCCGTTCTCCGGGTGGTGTTCCTTGACGAGGAAGCGGTTGTTGTCGAGGGTGGTGTCAGACATGTCTGTGCTGCCCTTAGATGCCGGTCACGGCGAGTTGCGCGAGCTGGGCCGTGCGGGCCTCTTCGGTCTTCGTGACCTCATCGGCCTTGATGTAGTAGTCGCGGTTGTAGTTGAAGGTGTGGACGATGGCCGTCAGGATCAGCGCAGCGAACGAGACGCCGGCGATCAGCCACATGTGCCAGATCATCGCGAAGCCGAACACCGCGGCGATGCCCGCCAGGATGATGCCGGCGCCGGTGTTCCTGGGCATGTGGATGTCCACGAAGCCGCTGGTCGGGCGCTCGAAGCCGGCGGACTTCATGTCGTGCCAGGCGTCGTTGTCATAGATGCGCGGCGTGAAGGCGAAGTTGTAGGCCGGCGGGGGCGACGAGGTGCTCCACTCCAGCGTACGGCCGCCCCACGGGTCGCCCGAGACGTCGGCCAGTTCCTTGCGGCGCCAGATCGACACGCCGATCTGCACCAGGAAGGCGCCGATACCGCCGGCGATCAGCAACGCGCCGAAGGCGGCGATGATGAACCAGACTTGCAGCGAAGCGTCGTCGAAGTGGCTCATGCGGCGGGTCACGCCCATCAGGCCCAGCACGTACAGCGGCATGAAGGCGAAGAAGAAGCCGATCTGCCAGAGCCAGAACGAGACCTTGCCCCAGAACGCGTCGAGCTTGAAGCCGAAGGCCTTGGGGAACCAGAAGTTGATGCCCGCCATCAGGCCGAACAGCACGCCGCCGATGATCACGTTGTGGAAGTGGGCGATCAGGAACAGGCTGTTGTGCAGCACGAAGTCGGCCGGGGGCACGGCCAGCAGCACGCCGGTCATGCCGCCGATCACGAAGGTGACCATGAAGCCGACCGTCCAGAGCATCGGCACCTCGAACTGGATGCGGCCACGGTACATCGTGAACAGCCAGTTGAAGATCTTCGCGCCCGTCGGGATCGAGATGATCATCGTCGTGATGCCGAAGAAGCTGTTGACGCTGGCGCCGCTGCCCATCGTGAAGAAGTGGTGCAGCCACACGAGGTACGAGAGGATCGTGATCACGATCGTGGCGTACACCATCGAGGCGTAACCGAACAGGCGCTTGCCGGAGAAGGTCGAGACCACTTCCGAGAAGATGCCGAACACTGGCAGCACCAGGATGTAGACCTCGGGGTGGCCCCAGATCCAGATCAGGTTCACGTACATCATGGCGTTGCCGCCGAGGTCGTTCGTGAAGAAGTTGGTGCCGACGTAACGGTCCATCGACAGCATGGCCAGCACGGCGGTCAGCACCGGGAAGGCGAAGACGATCAGCACGTTGGTGCAGAGGGCCGTCCAGGTGAAGACGGGCATCTTCATCATGGTCATGCCGGGCGCGCGCATCTTGACGATGGTGGCGATCAGGTTCACGCCGGATAGCAGTGTTCCGACGCCCGCGATCTGCAAGGACCAGATGTAGTAGTCCACCCCCACGTCAGGGCTGTAGACGATGCCCGACAGCGGCGGGTAGGCCAGCCAGCCGGTCTTGGCGAATTCGCCGATGAACAGCGACACCATCACCAGCGCGCCGCCCGAAGCCGTCATCCAGAAGCTGAAGTTGTTCAGGAACGGGAAGGCCACGTCGCGTGCGCCGATCTGCAGCGGCACCACATAGTTCATGAAGCCCGTCACCAGAGGCATGGCGACGAAGAAGATCATGATCACGCCGTGGGCGGTGAAGACCTGGTCGTAGTGGTGCGGGGGCAGGAAGCCCATGTTGTCGCCGAAGGCCATGGCCTGCTGGGCGCGCATCATCACCGCGTCGGCAAAGCCGCGCAGCAGGAAGATGATGCCCATGACGATGTACATCACGCCGATCTTCTTGTGGTCGATGCTGGTGAACCACTCGCGCCAGAGGTAGCCCCAGAGGCGGTACTTGGTCAGCAGGGCCAGCACGAACAGGCCACCGAGCGCCACGGCGGCGAAGGTCGCCACGAGGATGGGCTCGTGATACGGAATGGCTTCGAGGCTGAGCTTGCCCAGAAGCAGGGTTTGGATGTCAGTACTCATTGCGCGTTACTCGTCTTGTCTTGCTTGGCGGCGAGCTGCGCTGCCAAGGCGGCGCGGGCGGCCTTGCGGCGGGCCAGCTCCTCGGGCGTGCAGTTTTCGTCCGAAACGCCCATCGCGGTGGCGTGGTCCTTGGCCATCATCTGGTCCACGCAGACGGAGCCTTCGGCCACGCAGCGGTTCAGGATGGCGCCGTACAGGTCGGGCGCGACGTTGTTGAAGTAGCGCACGGCTTCCTTGTGGCTGGGCTTTTCCAGCACGAGGTAGCGGGCGCGGTCGAGGTTCTCCGCGCCGCCCTTGACCTTGGCCACCCAGGCGTCGAAGCCTGCGGCGTCCACGCCGTGGAACTTGAAGCGCATGTCGGAGAAACCGGCGCCGCTGTAGTTGGCGGAGAAGCCCTCGAACACGCCGGCTTCATTGATCACCGCGTGCAGCTTGGTTTCCATCGCCGGCATGGCGTAGATCTGGCCGGCCAGCGCGGGGATGAACAGGCTGTTCATCACGCCGGACGAGGTGATCTTGAACTCGATCGGGCGGTCCACCGGGGCGGCCAGCTCGTTCACGACGGCGATGCCTTGCTCCGGGTAGATGAAGAGCCACTTCCAGTCGAGGGCCACGGCCTCGATCACCAGCGGCTTCACGTCCTTGCCGACCGGGCGCTTCTCGCCGATGCGGTCGAGCGGGCGGTAGGGGTCGAGCGTGTGCGTGGAGATCCAGGTCAGCGCACCCAGCGCGATGATGATCAGCAGCGGCGCTGCCCAGATCACCAGCTCGAGCTGCGTGGAGTGGTCCCACTCGGGTTTGTAGGTCGCCTTCTTGTTCGATGCGCGGTAGCGCCACGCGAACAACAAAGTCAGCAGGATCACCGGCACGATGATCAGCAACATCAGGTAGGTCGCAATCACGACCAGTCGGCCTTGCTGGGCCGCGATGTCACCGGAGGGGTTGAGCACCACGGTGTTGCAGCCCGCCAGCAAGACGGTCAACGCTAACACGGCAGGTCCGCGGAGTTTTTTAGGGAAAGACATGCTGTAGGCGGATTTTGGGATCCATAAAACAGGAGCAAAATGTATCGGCAAGGGCTTGCGAACGCGATTGGACGTTTTGTCCCATCCCTGCGCAAGGTTTTCCGAGAACGCCCTACAGGTATTCAGTTCGTTAGGAAGAGGAAGCGTGAACGATGTCCAGCCTTAGCCACCTGCATGACCACCCCGAAGAGTTCACGCCCGATGGCGAACACGGCGCCCACGACGTAGCCCCCGGCGATATCGCCGTCGGTGTCGTGATCGGCCGAGCCTCCGAGTATTTCGACTTCTTTGTCTACGGCATCGCCTCGGTGCTCGTGTTTCCCCAGCTGTTCTTCCCGTTCGCCTCCGCGCTCGATGCGCAGCTCTGGTCCTTCGCCGTCTTCTCGCTGGCCTTCGTGGCCCGGCCGTTCGGCACCGCCATCTCCATGGCCATCCAGCGCCGCTGGGGGCTGACCACCAAATTGACCGGTGCCCTGTTCCTGCTGGGCACCTGCACGGTCACCATCGCCTTCCTGCAAGGCTATGCCGCGCAGGGTGAGCAGGCCATCGTGCTGCTCGTGCTACTGCGCATCGGCCAGGGCCTTGCGCTCGGCGGCTCGTGGGACGGCCTGCCTTCGCTGCTCGCCATGAGTGCGCCGCAGGGGCGCCGCGGCTGGTATGCCATGCTGGGCCAGCTCGGCGCGCCGATCGGCTTCACCATCGCCTGCGCGCTGTTCGTGTTCCTGAACAGCAACCTCTCGCACGAAGACTTCTTCTCCTGGGGCTGGCGCTACCCGTTCTTCGTGGCCTTCGCCATCAACGTTGTGGCCCTGTTCGCCCGGCTGCGCATGGTGGTCACGCCGGAATACGCCGAGCTGGCCGAGAAGCGCGAGCTGGAGCCCGTCTCCACCCGCGAACTGGTGCGCGCCCAAGGCGGCAACCTGCTGATCGGCGCCTTCGCCGCGCTGGCCAGCTTCGCGCTGTTCCACATCGTCACGGTGTTCCCGCTGTCCTGGCTGCACCTGTTCTCGCAGCAGTCGGTCAACCAGATCCTGGGTTTCCAGGTCTTCGGCGGCTTCCTGATCGCGGGCGGCATCATCGCCTCGGGCTACATCGCCGACCTGTTCGGTCGCCGCCGCACGCTGGGCACGCTGGCCACGCTGATCGCCGTGTACAGCGGCTTCGCGCCCACGCTGCTCAAGGGCGGCCCGCTCGGTGAAGACTTGTTCATCTTGCTGGGCTGCGTGCTGCTGGGCCTGTCGTACGGCCAGTCTTCGGGCTCGGTGACGTCCAACTTCCTGCCCAAGTACCGCTACGTCGGCGCCGCGCTGACGGCGGACATGGCCTGGCTGGTGGGCGCTGCCTTCGCGCCGCTGGTGGCGCTGGGCCTGTCGGCCAAGTTCGGCCTGGGCTTCCTGAGCGTCTACCTGCTCTCGGGCGCCGGTGCCACGCTGCTGGCGCTGCGCCTGAATCGCGCGCTCGAATCAAGCAAGGATTAAGCCGCCGCAAGCTAAAGTCCGAACCCGGCGTGGCCATGAGGGCTGCGCCGGGTTTTCTCATTTCTGTCTGGAGAGTTTGTCATGGCCATGGACGTCGTTGATTTCGAGATCAAGGGCAGCGAGATGCAGTTCGTCGAGGTCGAGCTCGACCCGGGCGAGGCCGCCATCGGCGAAGCCGGCAGCATGATGTTCATGGAGTCCGGCATCGGCATGGACACCGTCTTCGGCGATGGCTCGGCCAACCAGGGCGGCTTCTTCGGCAAGCTGATGGGCGCGGGCAAGCGGCTGATCTCCGGCGAATCGCTGTTCACCACGATCTACACGAACGAGAGCAGCGTGAAGCGCCGCGTCGCGTTCGCCGCGCCCTACGCCGGCAAGATCATCCCGATGGACCTGCGCCAGCTCGGCGGCACGCTGATCTGTCAGAAGGACGCCTTCCTCTGCGCCGCACGCGGTGTTTCGCTCGGCATCGCCTTCCAGAAGCGCTTGGGCGCCGGCTTCTTCGGCGGCGAGGGCTTCATCATGGAAAAGCTGGACGGCGACGGCATGGCCTTCGTGCACGCCGGCGGCACCATCGAGAAGCGCACGCTGGCGGCCGGTGAAAGCCTCTTTGTAGACACCGGCTGCGTCGTGGCCTACACGCCCGGCGTGGATTTCGACATCCAGTACGTCGGCAAGATCAAGACGGCGCTGTTCGGCGGCGAAGGCCTGTTCCTCGCCAAGATGACCGGCCCCGGCGAGATCTGGTTGCAAAGCCTGCCGCTGTCGCGCCTGGCTTCGCGCATCTTCGCCGCGGCGCCGCAGAACGGCGGTCGCAAGGAAGAGGGCTCCGTCCTCGGCGGCTTCGGGGCTGCCGGCATCCTCGGCGGCCTCATCGGCGGCGATGACGAATAATTGCGGCTGCTGACCACTGGAATATTCGATGTTTTCTAGACTTTGCGGCGCACTGGCGCTTGCGTTCGGCCTGAGCGTTAGCGCCCACGCCGCCAACCCCATCTTCGTCCTCAACTCGCTCGATGCCGACATCAGCGTGATCGACCCGGTCAGCTTCAAGCAGATCAAGCGCATCCCGACCGGCAAGGAGCCGCATCACCTGTACCTGTCGCCCGACGACAAGTCGCTGGTGGTGGCCAACGCGCTCGGCGATTCGCTGACCTTCCTGGACCCGGCCACCGCGCAGGTGCAGCGCGTCGTGCGCGGCCTGGGCGATCCGTACCACTTGCGCTTCTCGCCCGACATGAAGTGGTTCGTCACCGCGGCCAACCGCCTCGATTTCGTGGCGCTGTACCGCTGGGTGCCGTCGCACCCGGATGAGCCGATGCAGCTCGTGAAGCGCATCCCGGCGCCGAAGACGCCGAGCCACCTGTCCATCGACAGCAAGAGCAGCGTCGTCTACGCGAGCCTGCAAGACAGCGACCAGCTGATGGCCATCGACCTGAACACCCAGGCGCCCCGCTGGACGATCCCCGTCGGCAAGATGCCGGCCGACCTGTTCCTGCTGCCCGACGACAAGACCCTGCTGCTGGCCCTGACCGGCGACGACAAGGTCGAGGTCTACGACGTCTCCGCACCGGGCGGCGCCAAGCTCATCAAGCGCATCTCGACGGGCAAGGGCGCCCATAGCTTCCGCAACTGGGGCGACGGTCGCCATGTGCTGGTCTCCAACCGCGCCGGCAACTCGATCAGCAAGATCGACACGAAGACGATGACCGTCGTCGACCAGTTCCCCGCACCGGGCGGCCCGGACGACATGGAAGTGCTCAAGGACGGCAAGACCATCCTCGTGACCTCGCGCTGGATCCGCAAGCTGACCGAGATCGACACGGTGACGCACAAGGTCGTGCGGCAGGTGACGGTCGGCAAGTCGCCGCACGGTGTGTACACGCTCGATCACATGCCGAGGCAATGACGGCCGATGATCCGCAGACGCAGTACCTTTGCATTGGCGCTGCTGCCATGGAGCAGCGCCTTTGCCCGCCATCAGGCCGCATCGGCGCCGCAGCCGAATGAGAAGAAGCCTGAAGACAAGCGCATCTTCCTGAGCTTCGACACCGGCCACATGGGCGTGGCCAACCTGATCGCCGACACGCTCAAGCGTTATGACGCGCGCGCCACCTTCTTCCTCGCCAACGAACCCACGCTGACCGGCGGTTTCACGCTCGACGACGAATGGGCGCCGTGGTGGAAGGCGAGGGCGGGAGAGGGGCACGACTTCGGCGCCCACACCTGGGACCACGACATCTGGCTGGAAGATCTGCCCGGCGACAAGTTCAAGGTGCGCACGGTGGCCGGCATCAACGCGCCGGTCGTGCATGAGATCACGGCGGCGCAGTATGGCGAGAGCCTCAAGAAAGTCGCCGAGCGCTTCAAGGTCATGACCGGCCGCGAGATGGGCCCGATCTTCCGCGCACCGGCGGGCAAGACCTCGAAGGCGCTGCTCGCTGCCGCGAAGTCCGCAGGCTTCGAGCACGTCGGCTGGAGCCCGGCCGGCTTCCTCGGCGACGAACTCTCCAGCGAGAAGTTTCCCAACGCCGAGCTGCTGGAAAAGGCAATCAAGACCGTGAAGGGCGGCGACATCCTGCTCGCCCACCTCGGCATCTGGTCGCGCCTCGACCCGTGGGCGCCCGCTGTGCTGGAGCCGCTGATGCGCTCGCTGAAAGACCGCGGCTACACCTTCGCGCCGATCCGCGAGCATCCGCGCTACGCTTCCCTTTTCCGCAGCAGCAGCAACGCCGGCAACAGCAGCAACAGCATCAAGGCCTGAGCATCTTGGAAGATCTTTTCGCCGCCGCCCAAGGCTGGCTCTTCGAGTCGGTCGTGGAACCCGTCGTCTGGTGGCTGGGCTGGGGCAACCTGCTCGAAGACGCGTTCGACGCCACGGGCTGGCTGATCGTCGGCGTCCTGCAGATCATCGTCATGCTCACGGTCCTCAAGGGCCTGGAGCGCTGGCACCCGGTCGAGCCCGTCACGGACCGCAAGGCCGTGCGGGTGGACATGATCTACACCTTCATCCACCGCCTGGGCCTGTTCCGGCTCGCGCTGTTCTTCTGCATCGACCCGGTGTGGGATTCGCTCTCGGGCCAGATGCGCCTGGCCGGCATCCCGACGCTGCAACTCGACGCGCTCTGGCCCGGCGTGACCGACATCGGCTGGGTCAGCTTTGGCCTGTACCTGCTGCTGTTCGACTTCATCGGCTACTGGCTGCACCGCGCGCAGCATGGCTTCGAGTGGTGGTGGCAGCTGCACGCGCTGCACCATAGTCAGCGGCAAATGACCTTGTGGAGCGACAACCGCAACCACCTGCTCGACGACCTGATCATCGACGCCACCTTCGTGCTGATCGCGCGGCTGATCGGCGTGGCGCCGGGGCAGTTCGTCGCCATCGTTGCGATCACGCAGCTGATGGAGAGCCTCCAGCACGCCAACGTGCGCCTCGCCTTCGGCCGCGTCTTCGAGCGCCTGGTGGTGAGCCCGCGCTTCCACCGCCTGCACCATGCCATCGGCATCGGCCACGAGACCTCGGGCAAGGGCACGCTCGGCGGGCACAACTTCGGTGTGCTGTTTCCTGTCTGGGATCAACTCTTCGGCACCGCAAACTTCGAGGATCGCTACGACGCCACCGGCGTGCGGGACCAGCTGGCCGAGGAAGGTGGGCGAGACTACGGCCGCGGCTTCTGGCGCCAGCAGTGGCTGGGCTTGAAGCGTCTGTTCATCCGAGGAGCCTGAATGGTCAAGACCACGGGGCGCATCTTTGACGCCTTCTGGCGCGCCGTCGCGTACTGCCTGCATCCGCGGGTGATCGTGCTGTCGCTGCTGCCGCTGATCGGCACGGGCCTGCTGGCCTGGCTGCTGGGCTACTTCTTCTGGGAGAGCGCGAACGACTCGGTGCGCGCCACGCTCGATTCCTGGAAGCTGATCGACTCGATGCTCGGCTGGCTGAACTTCATGGGCGCGAACAACCTGCGCGCCTACCTGACGCCGCTGATCGTCGTGGTGCTGGCCACGCCGGTGCTGGCGGTGTTCTGCCTGTTCGTCGTCGCGCTGTTCATGACACCGGCGCTGGTGCGCCTCGTGTCTGCCCGGCGCTTCCCAACGATGGAGAAGAAGCGCGGCGGCGCGGCCTGGTGGCGGGCGCTGCCATGGTCGCTCGGCCACTGCATCGTCGCGGCCGTGCTGCTGCTCGTGAGCCTGCCGTTCTGGCTGTTCCCGCCGGTGGCCCTGATCGTGCCGCCGCTGATCTGGGGCTGGCTCGGCTATCGCGTGTTCGCTTATGACGTGCTGGCGGAGCATGCCTCCGTCGAAGAGCGCAAGGAACTGATGGCCGAGCACCGCGGCCCGCTGCTGCTGGTCGGTGTCATAACGGGTTATGTCGGCGCAGCGCCGGCCGCGATCTGGGCATTGGGCGCGTTGGCCTTGGCGCTGGCGCCGTTCCTGGTCGTCGTGTCGGTCTGGCTCTACGTGCTGGTGTTCGCCTTCTCCACGCTTTGGTTCACGCATTACCTGCTGGCGGCGCTGGCCCAGATGCGGGCTCGTGCGGCTGTTGTCATCGAGCCCGCGCCGGTCGATCCTTCCCTTCCCCCGCTGCCCCCGGCAGACGTCATCGAGGTCCTGCCCCCATGAAAATCGGCCTGATCGTCATCGGCGATGAAATCCTCTCCGGCAAGCGCGAGGACAAGCACCTTGCCAAGTTCATCGCGCTGCTGAACGAGCGCGGCATGTCGCTCGCCTGGGCCAAGTACCTCGGCGACGACCGCGAGCACATCACGGCCGAGCTGCGCCAGGCCTTCGAGAGCGGCGATCTGGTGATCTCCTGCGGCGGCATCGGCGCCACGCCGGACGATCACACGCGCCAGGCAGCCGCCGCCGCGCTGGGCCGCCCCCTAACGCTCCATCCCGACGCCAGGGAACTGATCTGGAGCCGCGTCCAGCAGATGGCCACCGAGCAGGGCACGACGGCCGACCCCGACCACCCCGACACCCTGCGCCGCTTCGAGATGGGCGTCTTCCCCGAAGGCGCGTCGATCATCCCGAACCCGTACAACCGCATCCCCGGTTTCTCGGTCGGCACCGTCTATTTCGTGCCCGGATTCCCCGTCATGGCGCATCCGATGATGGCCTGGGTCCTGGACGAAAAGCACCCCGAGCTGCACCGCGCGCCCAGCACGGCCGAGCTCTCTCTGATCGTGCGCGGCGCCATGGAAGCCAGCCTCACGCCGCTGATGGAAGCCGTCGAGGCCGAGTTCCCGGGCATCAAGGTCTTCAGCCTGCCGAGCGTCGATCACCCCAAGTGGGGCCGGCACATCGAACTCGGCGTCAAGGGCGACGCCAGCCGCATGGAAACCGCCTACGCCCGGCTGCGCCAGGGTGTGCTCGATTTTGGTGCAACCATAGACGCCGAAATGGTGCGTTAGCACGCGCCGACATGGTGCGGGCGTATGATCGCCCCGCTATTTTCCTGAGGGCAGGGCCGTGCCGGGCTTGGCACAAATCCTGCTCTTTCCCCAGCGGTGCCGGACCCGTCCGGCGCGACCGAATCTACCAACCGTATTCCTACGAATTCCCTGAGGAGCAATTGATGGCCAAGACCGTCGCCGACGTGATGAGCATCGTGAAGGACAACGAAGTCAAGTTCGTCGACTTCCGTTTCACCGACACCCGTGGCAAGGAACAGCACGTGACCGTGCCGGTGTCCCACTTCGATGAAGACAAGTTCGTCTCCGGCCACGCCTTCGACGGCTCCTCGATCGCCGGCTGGAAGGGCATCGAAGCCTCCGACATGCTGCTGATGCCGGACCCGAACACGGCCAACATCGACCCCTTCTTCGAAGAGCCGACCCTGATCCTGTCCTGCGACGTGGTCGACCCGGCCGACGGCAAGGCCTATGAGCGCGACCCGCGTTCGCTGGCCAAGCGCGCCGAGGCCTACCTGAAGTCCTCCGGCCTGGGCGACACCGCCTACTTCGGTCCGGAACCCGAATTCTTCATCTTCGACTCGGTCCGCTGGGGCAACGAGATGAGCGGTTCGTTCTTCAAGATCGAATCCGAAGAAGGCGCCTGGAATTCCTCGAAGGAATACGAGCACGGCAACAGCGGCTACCGTCCCACCGTCAAGGGCGGCTACTTCCCCGTGCCCCCGGTCGACAGCGGCCAGGACATGCGCTCGGAAATGTGCCTGATCCTCGAGCAGATGGGCATCCCGGTCGAAGTGCACCACCACGAAGTGGCGAACGCCGGCCAGATGGAAATCGGTACGAAGTTCAGCTCGCTGGTCCAGCGCGCTGACTGGCTGCAACTGCAGAAGTACATCATTCAGAACGTCGCCCACGCCTACGGCAAGACCGCGACCTTCATGCCCAAGCCCCTGGTTGGCGACAACGGCTCCGGCATGCACGTTCACCAGTCGGTCTGGAAGGACGGCAAGAACCTGTTCGCCGGCGACGGCTATGCAGGCCTGAGCGAATTCGCCCTGTACTACATCGGCGGCATCATCAAGCACGCTCGCGCGCTGAACGCCATCACCAACCCCGGCACGAACTCGTACAAGCGCCTGGTGCCTGGCTTCGAAGCCCCGGTGAAGCTGGCCTACTCGGCCAAGAACCGCTCGGCCTCGATCCGCATTCCATACGTCGCCAACCCCAAGGGTCGACGCATCGAAGCGCGCTTCCCGGATCCTTCGGCCAACCCGTACCTGGCCTTCTCGGCCCTGCTGATGGCCGGTCTGGACGGCGTGGAAAACAAGATCCATCCGGGCGAAGCCGCCACGAAGGACCTGTACCACCTGCCGCCGGAAGAAGACGCGAAGATCCCGACCGTCTGCCACAGCCTCGACCAGGCGCTGGACTACCTGGACAAGGACCGCGCGTTCCTGACCAAGGGTGGCGTGTTCACCGACTCGTACATCGACGCCTACATCGACCTGAAGATGCAGGAAGTGACGCGCTTCCGCATGGCGACGCACCCGGTCGAATTCGACATGTACTACGCCCTGTAAGACACCATGGAACAGCGTGCGCTCCACGCTGTCCCTGGACACACGGGACGGCTTCGGCCGTCCCGTTTGCATTTGTGCACAGCGCAGGGGCACGGGCTTGGTTCACAATCGCAGCATGCAACGAATCGCCCTGGCTCTGCTTCTGGTCGCGTGCGGCGCTCAACAAGCGCATGCCGAGGTCTACAAATGCCCCGGCCCGCCCGTGCTCTACACCGACGGTCTCTCAGCCAAGGAAGCCGCCGAGAAGGGCTGCCGCACCATCGAGGGCCAGCCCATCACGGTCGTGCAGATGCCCAAGAAGCCCAGCCCGGGTGCCGTGGATGCGCAGCGTGAATCCGCCAAGATCGAAGCCGGCCAGCAGAAGGCCCGTGACGACGAACGCCGCAGGGTGCTCGAGGGCGAGCTGCGCCAGTCCGAATCGCGCCTGGCCGCTGCGCAAGCCGAATACCAGAACGGCAACGGCGAGAAGCGCGGCGACGAAGCGCGCAACTACCAGAAGTACCTGGACCGCATGGCCGAGCTCAAGGCCAGCATCAATCGGCAGGAAGCCGACATCGCTGCGCTCAAGCGCGAGATCTCCAAACTCCCCTAATTTCCCCGCAGCCCGTGACTGACGAAGTCCTTCCTGATTCGAAGGGCTTCGAAGCCCTGGACATGCTGGCCACGATGGTGGCCGTGGTGAACGTCGACGGCGCCTGCCTGTTCGCCAACGCCGCTTTCGAGAACGTGCTCGGCCTGCCGCGCCGCACGGTCCAGCAGCGCAACCTCTTCGACTGGTTCCTCGACCCCGGCATCCTGCGCGAGACGCTCGACGGTGTGACGCGCAACGCCTACGCCAGCAGCCGCTTCGAGGCGCAGCTGCGGTGGAGTGCGCGTGCGCATGAGGAGCCGCTGCCGGTCCACGTGATCGTCTCGCAGATGGGCGGCGAAGAGGGCCGCGTGAGCGATCGCGTCGTGATCGAACTGATCGAGAACGGCCAGCAGAGCAAGCAGGAGCGCGAGGAGCGCAGCCTCGACCAGGTGCAAGCCACCAAGGAGCTCACGCGCAACCTCGCGCACGAGATCAAGAACCCGCTCGGCGGCATCCGCGGCGCGGCGCAGCTGCTGGCGATGGAACTCTCCGAGCCCGAGCAGCTCGAATGCACGCAGGTGATCATCCACGAGGTGGACCGGCTGCAATCGCTGGTCGACCGCCTGCTGGCCCCGCACCGCCGGGCCCAGGAGTTAGGCGACGTGAACATCCACGAGATCTGCGAGCGTGTGCGCGCCGTGATCCAGGTGGAGTACCCCAAGGGCCTGACCGTCGAACGCGACTATGACGCCTCGCTGCCCGATTTCCGCGGCGACCGCGAGCAGCTGATCCAGGCGCTGATGAACATCGTGCAGAACGCCGCGCAGGTGCTGACGCAACGGATCAGCGAAGGCACGGCCCGCATCCTGCTGCGCACGCGCGTCGCCCGCCAGGTCACGATCGGCAAGCAGCGCTGGCGCCTGGCATTGGAATTGCATGTGGAGGACAACGGCCCCGGAGTACCGGCCGACATCCAGGAACGCATCTTCTATCCCCTTGTCTCCGGACGGGACGGCGGATCGGGACTGGGCCTCACGCTCTCGCAGACGATCGTGCATCAACACCAGGGCATGATCGACTTTGAAAGCGTACCGGGAGCCACAAGCTTCAGAATCACTTTACCGCTGCCATGAAATCCATCTGGGTTGTTGACGATGACCATTCCATCCGCTTCGTGCTTGAAAAGGCGCTGAGTCGCGAGGGCCTTCCGGTACGGAGCTTTTCGCACACCCGCGAGGTGATCGAGGCGCTGGAAACCGACAGCCCGCAGGTGCTGGTCTCCGACATCCGCATGCCCGGCGGTTCGGGCCTCGAACTGCTCGGCAAGCTCAAGGAGCGGCTGCCGCAGCTGCCCGTGATCATCATGACGGCGTACTCCGATCTGGACAGCGCCGTCGCGGCCTTCCAGGGCGGCGCGTTTGAATACCTGCCCAAGCCCTTCGACCTGCCGCGCGCCGTCGAGCTGATCCGCCGCGCGCAGGAAGAAAGCCAGCGCGAAGCCGTGCTCGACGAAGCCGCCGCCGAGGTGCCCGAGATGCTCGGGCAGGCGCCGGCGATGCAGGACGTGTTCCGCGCCATCGGCCGGCTCTCGCAGAGCCACGTCACGGTGCTGATCACCGGCGAATCGGGCTCGGGCAAGGAGCTGGTGGCACGCGCGCTGCACAAGCACAGCCCGCGTGCGGAAGGCCCGTTCGTCGCGATCAACACGGCGGCGATTCCGAAGGATTTGCTGGAGAGCGAACTCTTCGGCCACGAGCGGGGCGCGTTCACCGGCGCGCAGGCCACACGTCGAGGCCGCTTCGAGCAGGCCGATGGCGGCACGCTGTTCCTCGATGAGATCGGCGACATGCCGTTCGATCTGCAGACGCGCTTGCTGCGCGTGCTGTCCGACGGCCAGTTCTACCGCGTCGGCGGCCACGCCCCGCAGCGCGCCAACGTGCGCGTGATCGCGGCGACGCACCAGAACCTCGAAGAGCGCGTGCGCCAGGGCGCGTTCCGGGAGGACTTGTTCCACCGCTTGAACGTGATCCGCCTGCGCCTGCCTGCGCTGCGCGAACGTCGCGAAGACATCCCGGCGCTGGCCCGCCACTTCCTCTCGCGTAGCGCCACGGAGCTCGGCGTAGAGCCCAAGCGTTTGTCTGAGGCTGCGCTGGTCAGCCTCACGAATTTCGATTTCCCCGGCAACGTGCGCCAGCTTGAGAACGTCTGCCACTGGCTGACGGTGATGGCGCCGGCGCAGGTGATCGAATCCAAGGACTTGCCGCAGGAATTGCTGGTTAGCAATGCGCCGGTGGTCAGCGATGGCGGCGCTGCGGCGCCGATGCCGGTCGCTGCTTCGGCGAGCGCTTCCTCCGGTCAGGACGATTGGCTCGCCGATATGGCCCGAGAGGCGCGTCGCCTGCTCGAAGCCGGGCAGCCCGAGGTGTGGGACCAGCTCACGCGCCGCATGGAAGCGAGCCTGATCCTGACTGCGCTGGAGGTCACGCGCGGACGCCGCATCGAGGCCGCCCAGCGCCTGGGCATCGGCCGCAACACGATCACGCGCAAGATCCAGGAGCTGGGACTCGATCCTTAAGCGGCTTCTTTTCGGAAGGCTGCGGGCGTTGCGCCCATCGCCTTCGCGAAGGCCTTGTGGAAGGCCGCTTCCGAGCGGTAACCCACTTCCATCCCGATGTCGCCCGTGCTGCGCTGCGTCTGTTTGAGCAGCGCCGCGGCGCGCGACAGGCGCAGGTTCGTGAGGAACTCGCCGGGTGTGGTGCCCGACACTTCGCTGAAGTGCCGCATGAAAGTGGCGCGTGACATGGCCGTTAGGTCGGCCAGTTGCTCCGTGCTCCAGTCGTGGCCGAGGTCGGCCAGCATCGCCTGGATTGCACGCGCCAGCCGCGCATCGCCGATCAATCGCAGCAGGCCCGGCTGTTGATCGCCGAGGTGCGCACGCAGCGCCAGCGTGAACAACGCACCGCAAAGGTTCGAGACCAGCGTCAATGCACCGGGACGCAGCGCTTCGACTTCCTCGCGGATCAGCGCCACCAGCGGATCGAGCGTGGCCGCCACCGCCGGCGTCGACTGCGCGAGCGAGGCGTGCAGCGCGCCGGGCAGGCTGGCGAACAGTCGCGCGCTGGCCTTCGACGCGCTGCCGAGGTGGCCGCAGAGAAGGTCCAGCTCCGCCGGCTCATCGCCGTTGCGGCGCAAGGCCAGCGCTTGATCGCGGTGCGTCGTGAAGGGCGCGTGGCTTGCCGAATCGGTGCGGCTTCTCACGCGGTGCGATGCCCCTTGCGGCAAGGCGAGGAAATCCCCGCGCTCGAGCTCGAAGCTCCCGCTGCCGTCCACCTCGACGCGGCATGCGCCCTGGAGCACCAGATGGAAGGTGATCTCGCCGACCGGCGCCGGCTCGTGATCGACCTCGTACGCGCCGGCGAACTGACAGCGCAGATCGAGCCGGGCTTGCAGTCCGGCCAGCTCGATCAGGCGGCTCAAAGGATCAATGGGCGAGGGCATTCAGCGTCGGTCAGGCAATCTCCACCGCGATCTTCCCTCGTGCCTGCCCGCTCGCCATCCATTCATGCGCGGCCGTCGCATCTTCGAGACGGAACTCGCGCGCGTCGACTTCGGGCCGCAGCAAGCCTTGATCGGCCAGCAACGCCGCCTCGCGCAGGATCTCGCCGTGATGCGCGAGGCCTTTGCCGGTCAGCAGCGGCATCAGCGTGAACACGCCCGAGTAGCTCGCACCGCGGAACGACAGGGGCGCCAGCGAATGCGAGCCCCACCCGAGGATGCTCGCCACCCGGCCCGTGTAGCGGCGCACGGCATTGAACGAGGCGTCGAGCGTGGCGCCGCCGAGCGTGTCGAGCACGACGTCGAAGCCTTCGCCGCCCGTGGCCTGCTGCACGTAGGCTTCGACCGTCTGCGCCATCGCATCGATCGGCGTGGCACCGAGTTGCTCGATCCGGTCGAGCTGGCCCGGCTTGCCCGTCGCCCACACCTGAGCGCCCCGCGCTTTCGCGAGCTGCACCGCGATGTGACCCACGCCGCCCGCGCCGCCGTGCACGAGCACGCGCTGTCCAGCGCCGACCTGGCCGCGATCGACCAGACCTTCCCACGCCGTGATCGTGATCAGCGGCATCACCGCCGCTTCGCGCGGCGTGAGCGCAGCCGGCCGACGTGCGAGCAGGCGCGCATCGACGGCGATGTATTCCGCCAGCGTCCCCGGATGGCCGCCCACGCCGCCGACCATGCCGAAGACTTCATCGCCGACCTGCCAGCCGTGCACACCCACGCCGACCTCGGCGATGGTGCCGGCCATGTCGATGCCCAGCACCGCCGGCAGCGGCTGGCGCGCATGGCCGGCCTGGCCTGCGCGGATCTTCGCGTCCAGCGGATTGAGGCCGCTGAATGCCACCTTCACCAGCACCTCGCCGGGGCCGGGTTTCGGCACGGGCACGTCACGCACGATGAATGGCGCGTCAGGCGATTCGACGAAAGCGGCTCTCATGGCGAGCGTCCTTACTTGGCTTGATGTGCAGCCAGCGCGTCCAGCGTGCGGGCCGAATAGACCATCGCCGCACCGGCGCTGATCGCGACCGCGATGCCCAGCGCTTCCGCCACTTCAGCTTCCGTGGCGCCATGCTTGGCGGCCTGCGCGGTGTGCACCGTGATGCAACCATCGCAACGCAGCGCCACGGCTACGGCCAGCGCCATCAGCTCGCGCGTCTTCGGGTCGAGCTGCCCGCCCGGCGCGCTGGCGTGCGACAGCGCCTGATAGCCCTTGAGCGTGTCCGGCGAGAGCTTCCCGATCTGACCGACGCGAGTGCTCAATTCCTTTTGATAGGCAACCCAATCCAGCATGACTTTCTCCTTGTGAGGCATCGCGCCCCAGTGGCGCGACGTGCATGCAGAGTGTGGGCGATCCAGGGCGCGAAGGCCATGCGCGCAGGGCTCGAAATCCTGCGCAGGAGTCTCAAGCGGGGATCAGGCGGCCATCACCAGATCGCGGCCGGCGGCCTTGGCCTGATAGAGCGCCTGGTCGGCGCGGCGCAGCGTGCCGTCGACCTCGGAATGTTCGTCATCGCCCAGTTCAGCCACGCCGACGCTAACGCTGACCTTCAGCGTCATCTCGCCGATCTTCACCGGCACGCGGCGCACGGCCTGGCGCAGCTTCTCCATCAGCGGCATGGCGCGGTCAAGGCCCGTGAAGGGCAGGGCGATGGCGAACTCCTCGCCGCCGATGCGGCCGATCAGGTCCGAGTCGCGCAAGGAATCGTGCAAGCGGCGCGAGACCTCCGCCAGCACGGCGTCGCCTGCGGCATGGCCGTAGCGGTCGTTCACGGACTTGAAGTGGTCGATGTCCACGACGACGAGGCTCATCGCGCCGTCCTGTCGGCTCACGAGCTTGCGCAGGCTTTGCGCGCGCTCGAAGAAGGCGCGGCGGTTGAGCAGGCTGGTCAGTTCGTCAGTGGTGGCCAGGCGCGTCATCTGGTCGAGCGCGGCGGTCAGCTCGCGCTTGGTCCGGCGCAGCGAGATCAGCGCGCTGACCTGGCGCGCCAGGCCGCGCAGCAGCTGCACTTGCGCGTCGGTCAGGTGGCGCGGCTGCGTGTCGGTCACGCAGAGCGTGCCGAGCTTGGCGCCGTCTTCGGACTTGAGCAGGGCTCCAGCGTAGGCCACGATCGGCGAGCTGCTCATGCGGGCGGCGATGGCCTGCGTGCGCGAATCCTGGCGCACGTCGGCGGCGATGAGCACGTCTTCTTCGGCGAGCGCCGCGGAGCAGTAGGTCTCCTCGCGCTTGGCGGCCTGCGCGCCATCGTTGGCTGCGCCGCGCGTCCAGATGTGCTCCGGATCGGCCAGCGTGATGAAGGCGTGCGATGCACCCGTCACGAGCTTGGCCATCTCCGTGAGCACGTCGAGATCGGCGGCCGTCTGCGGGTCCGTCAGGTCCAGGGTCTGCAAGGGGTTCATCACGGCTCGATCTCCAGGGAGGACGCTTCGGCGTTCCCGGCTTCAGCGGCGGGTTCGGCGAAGTAGCCGGGCACGTTGCCCACATAGAGGGCGATGCGCGTGGCCAGGCGTTGCAGCTCGACCTTGTCGCTCGCGCTCCACTTGCGTCCGCCGTGCTGGCCGCAGCAGACGATGCCCAGGAAGCGGCCGTTGAACATGGCGCCGGCGTGCAGCAGGCTTGCGCCGTCGGCGTCGCCTTGCGGATGGAAGCGGCCGGCCTGCGTGTCTTCCGCGACGCCGACGGGCGAGCTGTAGACGCCGTTGCAGGCCAGATGCCGCAGGTAGTCGGCCACATCAGCTTCATCGATCCGGTGCGGCGGGTCGAGCACCAGCGCATCGGCGTAGCGCTCGGCCGTACAACTGAGTCGGCGCGTGTTCGGCTGTTCGCTCTCGCCGCCGTCCAGCCGCCAGAGCAGGACTTGCGCGCAGTCGAATCGGTCCCGCAGCAACTGCGTCACCTCGCGGCGAAAGCTGCGCAGGTCCAGCAGGCCCAGGGTCAGGTCGCTGCCAAGACGGCGCAGCGCATCGTCGTGATGCAAGGTGGAGTTCATTCGGGTTTCCTCGTGGGCGCAAATATAATTAAACGTGTTTAACTGCGGAGCTAACGGGGATATTCGATGGCAGGGTTGAGAAGTTCCGGGCAACCGAAATTGATGCGCGCGCGGTCCGAAGCCGACAAGCAACTCGTGCGCGAGGCATTCGTCGCCGCGGGCCGCAAGCTGTTCTCGCGCGGCGATCCGGCCAGCGTCTCGCTGCGCGCCATCGCGGCCGAGGCCGGTTATTCACCGGCGGCCATCTACTCCTACTTCAGCGACCAGCACGACCTCTTCACCCGCATCCGCGAGCTGGAGATCGAGCGCGCCGTGACGGTGCTGCACCGCGAGATCGAAGGCGTGACGGAGCCGCGCGAGCGCCTGCTGACGCTGCTCACCGCCACGGCCGAGCATTGGGTCGAGCGCATGGATGACTTCCTGCTGATCTTCCCGCGCCATTCCGCCTCGATGCCCACCGAGCCGCCGGACGCGAACGCCGTGGCCTTCGCCGAGACGCCCGTGATGCGCCGCATGCTCACGCTCTATGAGGGCGCCGTGGTCGACTACTTCGCCACGCTGCCCAAGGCGCCGATGGACCCGCTGATGGCCACCGACATGCTGATCGCCGCCGTGCACGGCACGCTGATGATCCCGTGCATGGCGCGCACGAAGAAGTGGAACTGCTCACGCACGATGGTGCGCCACCTCGTGACGGCGGTGGTGGAGTGCTGGGACGGTCAGTTGAACGAGGCCGTCAGCTCGAAGCCGGCCGGTCGAGCCAGATCGCGATCCCCTGCGCGTTGAGTTCGATGTCCATCGCGAGCAGGTCGAGGCAGCGCTCGGGCGCCAGTTGGCTGCCGTGGGCGGCCAGGCTTTCCAGGTAGAGGCCGCTCAGCTCAGCCTTGAGCTTCTCGTGCCGGTCCTCGGCGTGGCGCAGTGGTTCGACGATGGCGACGGTGGCGTCGATCAGCGTGAGCAGCTGCTGCGCCAGGCCGTCCGCATCGCCGAGCGCGCCGAAGTGCGTGAGGCACACGCGCTGCGGTTGCAGGGCCGCCAGGCGGCGCACCGAAGCTTTCATGTCCTCGGGATCGAACTGCACGGGCGAGCTGGTCGGGAAGATCCACGGGCCGCGCGCCGTGTCGAACTCGCGGTAGGAGATGCCGAAGGTGTCGCCGGTGAACACGCTGCGGCTTTTCTCGTCCCAGAGGCAGATGTGATGGCGCGCGTGGCCCGGCGTGTCCAGGGCCTGGATGCGGCGGCCGGCGAGATCGAACACTTCGTTGTCGCCCAGCGCTGCGGCGCGTTCGGCGGGCACCGCGATCAGGCGGCCGTAGGAACGCTCCATTTCGTCCTCGCCGTACACGGCCGAGGCGCCGGCCCAGAGCTGGGTCGGATCGATCAGGTGGCGCAGGCCGCGCTGGTGCGTGAGCAGCCGCGCGCTCGGCAGCGCCCGCATCAACGCGCCGGCGCCGCCCGCGTGGTCCAGGTGCACATGCGTCGGCACGATGAAGTCGACGGCATCACGCGCCACGCCCACGCGATCGAGCGCTTGCAGCATGCGTTCGAGGTTGTGATTCACGCCGCAATCGATGAAGGCGGCGCGTCCGGCCTCGACGATCAGGTAGGCGGCGTCGAAGCGCGGGCGGACATAGCCGGTGTCGATGGCGAAGACGCCCTCGCCGAGGTCGATCAGAAAATCCTGCATGATGCAGACAAGCGTAACCCACCTCCGCAGAACCGATGGCCGTGCATGAAATCCTGAAGATGGGCGACGAGCGCTTGCTGCGCGTCGCCCAGCCCGTGACCGCGTTCGGCACGCCCGAGCTGCGCGCGCTCGTGGCCGACATGTTCGAGACGATGGCCGCCGCCAGCGGTGCGGGCCTCGCCGCGCCGCAGATCGGCGTGGATCTGCGGCTGGTGATCTTCGGCTTCGAGAGCAACCCGCGCTATCCGCAGGCGGAGCCCGTACCGCCGACGGTGCTGGTCAATCCGGTCATAACGCCCTTGTCCGACGTCATGGAGGAGGGCTGGGAAGGCTGCCTTTCCGTACCGGGCTTGCGTGGTGTCGTGCCACGCTTTGAACACATCCGCTATACCGGCTTCGATGCAGAAGGCAACCCCATCGACCGCGAGGCCCACGGCTTCCACGCCCGCGTCGTCCAGCATGAATGCGACCACCTGGACGGCCGGCTCTACCCCTCGCGCATCACCGATTTCAGCCGTTTCGGCTACACCTCGGTGCTGTTCCCCGGCCTGGACGTCGCCGACGACTGAAAGACGACTGCAAGGGTTTGTAAGCACACGTCAGCCGCGTCTGATTGCCAGACGTTGAAGCGGCAGGGGATGCTTCCATCTGCAAGCCCCAGGAGCAAACATGAGCACCGAATCGAATCTCCGCATGAGCCGTAGCACCTGGCTGCGCTTGTCCTTCGCGCTGCTGGTCAGCTTGGCGGTGCCGTTAGGCCACGCCCAACCCGCGCCGGGGGATCGCACCGACCCGCCGGCCCGCGTCGCCCGCGTGACCGACGTCATCGGCGACGCCTGGCTGTTCGACGACCAGAACCACGAATGGACCCGCCTGCTGCGCAACCAGACGATCGCCGAAGGCGACCGCCTGCGCACCGACGACCGCGCCCGCGTGGAGCTGCGCGCCGGCTCGACGGGGCTCTGGCTCGACGAGAACAGCGACCTCGTGATGGACCGCCTCGACGAAGGCGCCGTCCGTCTGCAACTCGACCAGGGCGACCTCGCCGTGCAGGTGCGCAGCCAGGACGCCCGCGACCTGCGCGTGCAGACGCGCGAAGGCGTGCTGACCCCCGAGCGCGACGGCCTGTACCGCGTCGAGCAGCTCGACCGTGGCACCCTGGCCCGCAGCTGGACGGGTGGCCGTCTGCGCTTCGACCCGGCGCAAGGCGGCGCCACGAGCTGGATCGAAGGTGGCGAGCAGGTCGAGTTCTGGAATGCCGGCGGCGGTCCGCGCGCCGAGCGCAGTGCGATGCGCGGCGACGCCTTTGGCGACTGGGTCTGGTCGCAGTCGCGCGATGGCGTGATCAGCGCTTCGACGCAGCGTTATGTCTCGCCCGAGATGACCGGCGCCGAGGATCTGGACCGTTATGGCGCCTGGGAGCAGACGCCCGACTACGGCGCCGTCTGGTATCCGCAGACGACCGTCGTGGACTGGGCGCCGTACCGCTACGGCCATTGGATGTGGACGCGCTACTGGGGCTGGTCGTGGGTCGATGATTCACCGTGGGGCTTCGCACCGTTCCACTATGGCCGCTGGGTGCAATGGCGCGGCCGCTGGTGCTGGGCGCCGGGCCAGTACGTGGCTCGCCCTGTGTATGCGCCGGCCCTGGTCGCCTTCGTTGGCGGTCCGCAGGTCAGCTTCGGTGTGAGCTTCACCATCGGTGGCCGTCGCCCGCCGCCCCCGAGCGGTGCCTGGGTGCCGCTGGCACCGCGCGAGGCCTTCATCCCGGCTTATCGCCACTCCGACATCTACGTGCAGCGCCTGAACGGCAGCCGCGATGTGCGCCCGGTGCAGCGCCCGCGCTTCGAGGGCGTGCCTGCGGCGATCAGCCGTCCGATCGCGAACCGGCCGATGCCGGCGCCGCGTCCGGCTGCGGACATGCAGTGGCGTGGGCCGAACAAGGGTGAGCGTGATCGCGACAACGCCTGGGGCCGCGAGCGTGGTGCCGAGCGGGACGATCGCGGCCCGGCTCGCGTCGATCGCAACGACCGGAACAACAACGACCGGAACGACCGCGTCGAACGCGCGCCGAATCAGCAACAGCAGGACCCGCGTCAGCGCCCGCAACCGGCGGTGCAACAGCCGCAGGTCCAGCAGCCGCAACGCGAGGAGCAGCGCCAGAACGAACGCCAGCCGTGGCAACGCGGGCCGGATCGTGCCGAGCCGCAGCAGCAACAGCAGCAACAGCCGAGCCGAGACCCGCGTCAGCGCCCGGAGCCGGTGGTGCAGCAGCCGCAACAGCAACAGCAGCAGCCGCAGGTTCAGCAACAGCGACAACAGCCTGAGCAAGGCTGGGGTGGCCGCGACCGTGGCGACCGGAACAACGACCGTGTGGAGCGCGTGGAACGGGCGGACCGTGCCGAGCGCGCGCCGCAGCCGCAAGTCCAGCCTCAGGTCCAGCAGCCGCAACAACAGCCGCAGCGCCCGCAACCGCAGGTGCAGCAGCCCCAAGCGCAGCCCCAGGCCCAGCCGCAGCAACAGCGCGGCGGCAATGACGAGCGCCGCAACACCGGCGAGCGCAAGCACCGCGACGACAAGGACAAGTGAGCGGCCCGGCCGGGGCTCAGAGCAGCTTCTTGAGCTCCGGCCAGACGTTCTCCAGGATGAACGGGTGCGCCTTGGCGAGCGGGTGGATGCGGTCGGCCTGGAACCAGTCGGCCACGTCGGGCTTCTCGGCGATGCCGGCGAGCAGGAAGGGCACCAGGCCCGTCTTCTCGCTCTTGGCCAGGTCCGCATACATGGCGCCGAAACTCTCCACGTAGGCGCGGCCGAAATTGGGCGGCACTTGCATGCCCACGAGCAATACCTTCGCCCCCGCGGCCTTGGCGGCGTGGATCATCGCGGCGAGGTTGTCGCGCGAGCTGGCCAGCGGCAGGCCGCGCAGCATGTCGTTGCCGCCGAGTTCGATGATCAGCACCGCCGGCTTGTGCTTTTGCAACAGCGCCGGCAAGCGGCTGCGGCCGCCCGAGGTGGTGTCGCCGCTGATGCTGGCGTTGACGACGTCGTAGGGCCGCTTCTCGGCCGCGAGCTTCGCGCTCAGCAGCGCCACCCAGCCCGTGCCGCGTGCCAGGCCATATTCGGCCGACAGGCTGTCGCCGAGCACGACGATGGTCTTGTGGCTCGCCTCGGCCGCATTGGCGAACGCGGGAAGCGCGGCGCTCGCCGCAAGCAGGCTAAAGTGCTGCAGAACTGTTCTTCTACGGGTGCCCATGACGTCCCATCTGATCGAAGTCGATGCCGTGACCAAGCGCGTGAGCGATGCCACCGGCGATCTGACGATTCTGCATGACATCAGCTTCGTGCTGCGCGAGCGCGAGTCGGTGGCCATCGTCGGCGCCTCGGGCTCGGGCAAGAGCACCTTGCTGTCGATCCTCGCGGGCCTGGACATGCCGTCTTCGGGCACCGTGCGTCTGCGCAACCAGGACCTGTTCGCGCTGACCGAAGACCAGCGCGCCGCCGTGCGCGGCGCCGAACTCGGCTTCGTCTTCCAGAGCTTCCAGCTGCTGCCCAACCTGACGGCGCTGGAGAACGTGATGCTGCCGCTCGAACTGCACGGCGTGGCCGACGCGAAGGCGCAGGCCACGCAGATGCTGGAGCGCGTGGGCCTGGGCCAGCGGCTCTCGCACTATCCGCGCGTGCTGTCGGGCGGCGAGCAGCAGCGCGTGGCGCTGGCGCGCGCCTTCGTGCAGCGGCCGGCACTCCTGCTGGCGGACGAGCCGACGGGCAGCCTTGACCACGCCACCGGCGAGCAGGTAATGGCGCTGATGTTCGAACTCAACCGCGAGGCGGGGACCACGCTGGTGCTGGTCACGCACGATGCGGGCATCGCGGCGCGCTGCGAGCGGCAGTTGCGGATCGAGGCGGGGAAGCTCGCGGCCTGAGCTAACGGCCAAACCAGACGGCCAAAGAAAAAGCCCGCCGGGCGCGAACCCGGCGGGCTTGCTTGTTTTGACTTCGCTCAGTCAGCCGCGATCAACGATCACCAGCAAACTTGTACTCGGTCTTGGCAGCCTTCTTCAGCGAGGCCTGGTACTCGGCCAGCTTCTGCTGTTCCATGCGCTGCATGATCTGCGCCTTGACGTCGTCGAAGGCCGGGAAGGTGGCCTGGCGCGTGTCTTCCAGCTTGATGATGTGATAGCCGAACTGGCTCTTCACCGGCGTCTCGGTCATTTCGCCCTTCTTCAGGCCTGCCAGTGCAGCGGTGAATTCCGGCACGTAGCTGTTGCCGTTGGCCCAGTCGAGGTCGCCACCGTTGGCGGCCGAGCCCGGATCCTTCGATTCGCTCTTGGCCAGGTCTTCGAACTTGGCGCCGAGCTTGATCTTGGCGATCAGGGCCTTGGCCTGGTCTTCCGACTCCACCAGGATGTGGCGGGCGTGGTATTCGGTGCCCGAACCGGCGGCCTTGAACTTCTCGTACTCGGCCTTGGCCTGATCTTCCGTGATTGGGTTCTTCTTCATGTAGTCCGCGAACAGCGAACGGATCATGATCGACTGGCGGGCCAGTTCCATCTGGGCCTTGTAGTCGGCCGTCTGCGGCACGCCGGCCTTCTCTGCGGCCTGCATGAAGATCGCGCGCAGCACGACTTCATCCTTGATCTGGCCTTCCATCTCCGGCGTCACCGGCTGGCCGTTCTTGCTGACCTGGCTGAGCAGCTGGTCGTACGCCGCCTTAGGGACGGGCTTGCCGTTGACGACGGCGATGTTTTGGGCGCCGGCCGTGGCCGACAGCGCTGCGATGACAGCGGCGAGAACGATCTTCTTCATGGTGGAAGCGATGCGATGGACAGGTAAAAAAATGGCGCCCGGGGATTGGCCCTGGTGCGCCGGATCAACTCTCGCCGGGCGCGCGGGCATCGATCGCCAAGGCGTGGATGCCCGAGCGCATCAGCTCGGCGAGCGCATGATATACGAGGCGATGTCGGGCCACTCTGTGAACCGCTGTAAAGCGATCGCTGACGATCAGCACGCTGAAATGGGCCCCCTCGCGCGCTCCGGCGTGGCCGGCGTGGAGGTGGCTGTCGTCGGTGATGACGAGTTCGGTCGGCGCCAGCGCCGCGGTCAGCCGCGCGTGGATTTCATCCTTCAGCATCGTCGGCTTTCTTTGTGGCGGCGTCAGTGGCAGGTACTTCTTCCAGATGGCGGCTCATGTAGAAGCCCTGCGCCAGCATGAACACCAGCATCAGCCCGGTGGCGCCGAAGACCTTGAAGTCTGCCCAGGCTGAAGTGGAGAAGTGATAGGCCACCCAGAGGTTCACGACGCCAAGTGCCGCGAAGAAGATCACCCACGCCCAGTTCAGGCGGCGCCAGACGGGCTCGGGCATCTGCAGCTCGGCGCCGATCAGCACCTTGAGCAGGTTGCGGCCGAAGAAAGCCTGGCTGGCCCAGAATGCGATGGCCATGCCCCAGTAGTAGCCGGTCGGCTTCCACTTGATGAACGTCGGGTCGTGCAGCCAGACGGTCAAGCCGCCGAGCACGACGACGATGCCCAGGTTCACCCAGAGCATCAGGTCGATGCGCTTGCCGCGCAGCTTCTGCACGAGCACCTGCAACAGCGTGGCCGCGATCACGACCAGCGTGGCCAGCAGCACGGGCGCCTCTTCGGGCCCGACCTTGCCGCCTTGCACCAGGAAGCCGAAATGCTCGCTCGCGAAAGCCGCCGCCCATTCAGGCTGGGTGTCCGCGTACTTGAAGGTCGCGAAGAACAGCAGCAGCGGCAGGAAGTCCAACAACAGTTTCATGGGCGGCGAGTCTAATTTAAGAGGAGCAGGAGACTTCGAGCTCGTTCGCCCAGTCCGGGGGGAGGGCCGCGTCGGCCGGGTTCTTCGGATCATCGAACGGCGTGGAGAGCACGCCGAGCAGGCGCTGCACTTCGGAGAAGTCGCCGCCGTTGGCCGCGCGGATCGCGTTCTCGGCCATGTGGTTGCGCAGCACCACGGCCGGGTTCACGGCGCGCATGCGCTCCAGCGCGCCGGCCGGTTCATGCGTGAGGCGTGCTTCGTGGCGCGCCGACCAGGCCTCGAAAGCCCCGCGGTCGATGAACATGTCGCGCGCCTGCGGCGTACCCAGGCGCCGATGCGCGATCGTGAAGTCCACGCGCTCCTTGCCCAGCAGCTGCAACCAGTCCTCGATCAGCTTGGCGTCCTCCTCGCGTTCGGTCGTGAACCCGAGCTTCGCGCCGAAGCGGCGGATCAGCGCATTGGGAAAAGCCTCGCGGTACACGCCGATCGCCTCCAGCACCGCTTCGCTCGCGGCCTCGCCCTCGCCGGGTACTAGCGGCAGCAACGCGTGCGCCAGCGCATGCAGGTTCCACAGCCCGACGTTCGGCTGGTTGATGTAGGCATAACGCCCGCGTTCGTCGGAGTGGTTGCAGATGTGGCCGGGGTTGAAGCCGTCCATGAAGCCGAAGGGGCCGTAGTCCAGCGTCAGGCCCAGCATCGACATGTTGTCGGTGTTCATCACGCCATGGCAGAAGCCCACGGCCTGCCACGCGGCGATCAGCTCGGCCGTCTGGCGCGCCACCTTTTCGGCCAGCGCGAGCACGGGCACCGGCGCGTCGCGGCATTCGGGGGCGTGGTGTTCGAGGAAGAAATCGAAGAGCTGCTTCAGCTCCGTCAGCCGCCCGTTGTGCGCGAAGTGCTCGAAATGCCCGAAGCGGATGAAGCTCGGCGCCACGCGGGTGACGATGGCGGCGGTCTCCACCGTCTCGCGCCGCACGGGCAGATCGGTGGACGCCGTGATGCAGAGCGCCCGTGTTGTCGGGATGTCGAGCGCAGCCATCGCCTCGGAGCAGAGGAATTCGCGGATCGACGAACGCAGCACGGCGCGCCCATCGCCCATGCGGGAATAGGGCGTGCGGCCCGCGCCCTTGAGTTGCAACTCGAACGCACCTGCATTTGTGCGCATCTCGCCCAGCCAGTGCGCGCGCCCGTCTCCGAGCTGCCCGGCCCAAACGCCGAACTGGTGGCCGCTGTACACGCTCGCCAGGCTCTTCATGCCCGGCCAGAGCGCATTGCCCGAGAAGACGCGCAGCGCCTCTTCGTCGGCCCAGTCGGCCGGCAGCCCGAGCAGCGCGGCGCAGGCCGGGCTCGTGGCGACCCAGTGCGGATCGGGCAGCCCCTGGGTCGGCAACTCGGTATGGAAGGCGGAGCCCAGGGCCGCGAAGTGGTTGGGCCAATACAACGGCGCGTTCATGAACTCAGTGTAGGCCGTGCGTCAGTCACGTGCCGGATGCTGCTGAGTTTGGCCGTTATGTTCAAGAATCGTATGGTGAGCAGATGAACGAACGTCAACCGGAAAGTATCCCGGCTCCATGACCGACGACCTCGACCCCGCCCTTGACGTCCAGCCCGGAGAGCTCGATCCATATTTCATGGCCCGGGTGCTCGCCTGCGCCTCGAAGCGCCGCGTCGAAGCGGCTGCGGACGTCGTGGCCACGAGCCGCGCCAAGCTCGTCGTGGCCGGCACGCCGATCGACGTCGAGGTGCTCGGCCGCCTCCAGGGCGCCACGCTCATGCGGCCGCTCGAAGACTGCCTGGCCGTGCGCGACGGCGTCAGCTCCACGCAGATCGTCGAGACCGCGCAGCGCCTGCTCCAGCAATACCCGCTGCTGGCCCGCATCGACGCGCCGGACGCGGAGCTGAGCATGATCGAAGTGCTCGCCCAGCTGCGCCTGACGCCCTCCATGCAGGCCCTGCTCACGCTCTACGCCGATGAGCGCGAAGGCCGCCTCGAACACGCCGTCTGCGTGGCGCTGCTCACCTTGGCTCTCGCACGCCGGTTGCTCCCAGGCAAGGGCCTGCTGCACCGTCAGCTCACGCTCGCCGGCCTGCTGCACGACATCGGCGAGCTCTTCATCCCGCCGATCACGCAGGACCGCGACCGGCCGCTCACGCCCGGGCAATGGCGCTCCATCGCCAGCCATCCGGTGATTGGCTCGCGCGTGCTGGCCCGCATGGAAGGCGCCGGCCCGGTCGTGGCAGAAGCGGTGCTCTGCCATCACGAGCGGCTCGACGGATTCGGCTACCCGCGCGGCCTCGCCGACGAAGACTTCAACATCCCCAGCCAGCTGCTGGCCGTGGCCGAATGGCTCGCCGGCCTGCTCGACCACGGTTCCGACTGGCTGATGCGCGCCACCGTCGCCTCGCGCCTGATCCCCGGCGAGTTCAGCCCGCGCGTGCTGGAGCCGATCCACAAAGCGCTGCGCGGCACGGCCGAGCACTCCGAATGGCTGGAATCCCAGCAGGCCACCCTCGGTGACGATGGCATGCCCCAGCTGCCACGCCCGCCCCAGGGCTTCGGCGCCGTTCAGCAGTGGATCGCCACGCACGGCATCACCGCCAGCCCGGCGCTGCGCGGCGTGATGCTCAAGGCCTACCAGCGGCTGCACCGCTTGCAGGCCTCGTTTGTCGGCGCTGGCTTGAACCTTGACGCGCCGGAGCAGGTCGAAGAGGGCCTCGGCGACCCCGAGGCCCGCCTGGAACTGGGCGCGCTGCTGGCCGAGTTCGGCTGGCGCGTGCGCGAGCTGGAGCGCGCCTGCCTGCTGCGCGCGGCCCTGCTCGGCGAGGATGATCTGTCGGTGGTCAACGAGATGTTGGAGATGTTCCGCGCCGAGTGAATTCGGGGCCCACGGCAGGGAAACATGGCGTTATGCTGAACCGGACCTTCATCCCAGCGGACCCTGGTTTTGTCGCAAGCAACCCCTTCCGTCCCTCCAAGCCCGCCTGAGCGCCGGCAGCGTTCGCGCAGCGGGCCCTCCTTGCAGGCGCTGTTCTTCAGCGTGCCGGGCGTGCAGTTGTGCCTGCCGCTGGAGCATGTGCACAAGGTGCTGCCGCTGCTGGAGTTCCACGAGGTGCCCGACGCGCCGCCGCACGTGGCCGGCCTCATCAACCTCGCCGGCGAGGTGGTGCCCGTGGTCGACCTCGGCCTGCTGCTCAAGCGCGAAGCCTTCTCCTACACGGTCGACACGCCGATCCTGCTCTGCGAATCGCGCGGCCGGTCCTGCGGCGTCGTGGTGCAGGCCGTGACGGGCGTGGGCCAGATCGAAAACAGCCAGCGCCGCATGGCCGAGGTGGTGCGCGACGGGCGCGCACCGTTCCTCACCGTCTTCGAAAGCCACAAGGGCGACGGCGGGCTGATCTTCATGCTCGACCTGGAGACTGTCTGCGACGGCCTCCAGCTGGACCTCGCCCGCGTGGCCGTGCACGCATGACCGCAGGCATGACCGAGGCCGCCAACCCCGAGCTGGATCTGCTGAGCCGGCAGATCGAGTTGCGCATCGGCCTGGTCTTCCACCCGCACCAGGTCGCCAACCTCGCCGACACGGCGCTGGCAGCCGCCGAACGTTTCGGTTATGCCGACACGAACGAACTGGCCCGCGCCTTGCCCGGCCTGGCCGACGGCGCGCCGGAGCTGGAATACCTGATCTCGCGCCTGACGGTGGGCGAGAGCTTCTTCTTCCGCGACGCGGCGCAGATGAACTGGCTGCGCCTGCAATACCTGCCGGCGCTGATCGAGCAGCGCAGGAGCGAGGGCCGGCGCACGCTGCGCGTCTGGAGCGCCGCCGCCGCCTCGGGCCAGGAGCTGTATTCGATCGCCATGCTGCTGGTCGAGCTGCTGCCCGACATTGCGCAGTGGCAACTGCATTTGATCGGCACCGACCTGAACGCGCGCTCGTTGCAAAGCGCGGTGGAAGGGCACTACCAGGAGTGGTCGATGCGCGCGGTGGACCGGCTCACGCGCGATCGCCATTTCGAGGACGACCCGGCCGGCGGCGCGCGCGTGAAGTCCGAGCTGCGCCGCATGGTGCGCTTCATGCCGCTGAACCTGGCCGGCGATGGCTTCCCGTCGGTCGAGGACGGCCTGCACGACTTCGACCTCGTGCTCTGCCGCAATGTCTTCATCTACTTCGAGCAGCAGCGCGTACGTGAGGTGCTGGCCCGCGTGGCGCGCTGCATGGCGCCCGACGGCGTGCTGATGCTCGGCGCCTCGGACGTGGTCGATGCCCACATCGCCGGCTTCGAGACCGTGCAGACGGAAGGCATGTGCTACTACCGGCGCAGCGACGGCAGCGCGCCGGTGCTGAGGCCGTGGGCGCCGTTGCCGTCCGTGCTGACGGTGGCGCCCGTGTCGGCCTCGCCGGCGGCGATCATGCCGCCACCGGATGTCCCGACCGAAGCCGAGCTGCGCGCCCAGCTCGACGAAGCGCTCGCTCAATCGCGCTGGACCGAGGCCGTGCGGCTCGTCGCCGGCCTCGATGCCTACGAGCTGCGCGGTGACGCACTGCGCTGCCGCCGCATCGCCTCGGCCTACGGCAACCTGGGCCGCCTCGAAGAAGCGCTGCACTGGTGCGCGCGCGCCGTCGAGCTCGACCCGACCGACAGCGCCACCCACTTCCTGCAAGCCGTGCTGCAAGTCGAGGCCGGCAACGACGAAGCCGCGCTCGAAGCCTTCCGCCGCACGCTGTTCCTCGCCCCGCAGGACCTCGCGGCGCAGCACCAGATGGCGCTGCTCTACCTGCGCCTCGGCCAGCGCGAGCAAGGCCTGCGCCGGCTGCGCAACGTGCTGGACCTCGCCCGCCAGGCGCAGACCGGCGGCGACGATTCGGCCGAGGCTGCGCGCCTCATCGGCATCATCCGGGACGAACTCCTGATCCATGGCGAAGACCAAGACCCCGCCCGCTGAAGGCACGCGCCTCCAGTTCCCGCCGCTGGCTGCGCTGGCGGTGGACGAGCAGGCGTTGGCGCTGCTGAAGAAGCGCGCGGAGGAGCTTGCGAAGCCCGCCGAAGATCCGCGCCCCGCGGCGCAGGAACCGTTCCTGCATTTCCGCCTCGGCCGCAGCGAGGAGTACGGCGTGCCCGGCACGGCGGTGGAAGAGGCGGTGACGGTCACGTCGATCGCCCGCGTGCCCTGCGCGCCGCCTTCGGTCGTCGGCGTCATCAACCGCCGCGGCCAGATGCTGCCGGTGCTCGACCTCTGCCAGTTCTTCGGCCTCGAAGCCGAGCCGCGCGAGGACGGGCAGCCGATGGACATCGTCGTCGTCGGCGCGGCCGGCTTCACGGTCGGCGTGCGGGTGGACGAGCTGCTGGGCATGTCGGCCTATGTGCCGGACGAGCTGTCGAGCGGCCTGCCCTCGCAGGGCTGGCTGGAGCGCAGCCATGTGCTGGGCCTGCTGGACGGGCGCATCACGCTGCTGAACATCGAACGTGTGCTGGCCGATCTTTGCGGCTGAACGCACGGACCGAACGAACGATCGAACGAACGAACAAGCTTTGAGGGAGACACCATGCAAGGCGACGACCACCCCGACCGCACCTTCACGCTGAGCGCGGCCGACCGGCAGGCGCGGCTGCGCTTCATCGGCTTCACCGACGAGGACGCCCACCTGCTGCGCGAGATCGGGCCGATGGTGGAAGCGATCTCCGACGAGATCGTCGATGCCTTCGTCAAGAACATCTCCAACTACCCCGCGCTGCTGGACGTGATCAGCCGCGCCGGCTCGACGGTCGAGCGACTCAAGGCCAAGCAGCGCGGCTACCTGCTGGAGATGTTTGCCGGCGAGTACGGCGAGCGCTACTTCGAGCAGCGCCTGACCATCGGCACCGTGCACAACCGCATCGGCCTCGGTCCGCAGTGGTTCCTGGGCAGCTACGCGCTGTACTCGCGCATGATCGTGCCGCTGATCCTGCGCAAGAACCGCTTCCGGCCGGCCAAGGCGGAACGGATGATCGACGCGCTGAACAAGATCATCAGCCTGGATTCGCAGCTGGTGCTGGACATGTACGTGCACGGCGTGACGTCGGAACTGTCCGGCGCGGTGCACGACTACACGGCCTTCGTCGAGCGCGTGGCGACTGGCAACCTCACGGTGCGCGTGGAGCCGCCGGCCAACCCGGACCTGGGCCGCCTGGGCGTGCGGCTTAACGAGATGACCGGCTCCTTGCGCGAGATGGCGCTGCGCACGGGCAAGGCGAGCCAGGGCCTGTCGCGCGTGGTCGGCGAGATGCTCGATGCGGTGAACGTGCAATCGGCCGGCGCGAGCCAGCAGGCCGCGGCCGTGAACGAGACGACGAGCACGCTGGAGCAGATCCGCGCCATCTCGCGCCAGACGCAGGAAAAGGCGGAGGCGCTGGGTTCGACGGCCGAACGCACGCGCAACCAGGGCGAGAAGGGCGCCGAGATCGTCGGCAAGACGATCGCCTCGATGGAGACGGTGCGCGCGCAGGTCAACGACATCGCCGACAAGATCCTCGCGCTGTCCGAGCAGACGCACCAGATCGGCGAGATCACGGGCACGGTGAACAGCCTGGCGCAGCAGCTCAAGATGCTGTCGCTGAACGCCGCCATCGAAGCCGCGAAGGCCGGCGATGCGGGCAAGGGCTTCGCGGTCGTCGCGGCCGAGGTGAAGGAACTGGCCGAGCAGTCGCAACAGGCGACCGTGCAGGTCAACGCGATCTTGCAGGACATCCAGCGCGCCACCGACAAGGCCGTGATGGTGACCGAGGAAGGCACGAAGAGCGTGGACCGCGGCACGCAGATGGTTCAGGAGGTCGGCGCCGCGATGCAGCAGCTGACGGAGGCGATCCGCGAGGCGGCCATCTCCAGCCAGCAGATCGTCACGGCGGTGCGGCAGGAGGGCATTGGCATCGACCAGATCGCCACGGCGATGCGGGAGATCAACATGGCCACGAGGCAGACCGTCGAGTCGACGCAGGAGACGAAGGGCCGCGCGGAAAAGCTCGGCCAGCTCTCCGCCGAGATGCGCGACAGCGTGCGGCTCTACCAGCTCGGCAGCTGATCCCAGCCAGGACCCGCCATGGCTGGCATGAGTCTCGACCCGCAGTTCCTGCGTTTCCTGATGGAGACGTTCAGGACGGAGCTGCACGAGCAATTGCAGGTCATGACGGACGGGCTGCTGGAGCTGGAGAGCGGCGTGGAGCCGCAGCGTCAGGCCGAGGTCGTCAACGCCGTGTTCCGCGCGGCGCACAACATCAAGGGCGCGGCGCGCGGCGTGGAAGCGGCGGAAGTGGCCGACGTGGCGCACCAGCTCGAATCGCTGTTCGAGGAGCTGCGCGCCGGCCGCGTGCGCATCACGCCGGAGCTGGTGGACCTGAGTCTGGCGGCCTGCGATGCGCTGCGCGAGACGGCGAAGGCGCTGGTGGAAGGGCGCACGCCGGATGGCCATGAATCGCTGCTGGAGCGTCTGGCCGAGGCGAGCGAGGGGCAGGCGCACCCGCCCGTTCAATCCGTGCCCGTGCGGTCGGCGCCGACCGGATCGAGCGTGGTCGTTCCCGAAACCAGCTCCGCCGCCGAACCGATCAAGGTCTCTGCGCAGAAGCTGCAACGCGTCTCTGCGCTGACCGAAGACCTGCAACTCGCCAAGATCGCCATCGGTGAACACTATGAGGCCATGCACGCGCTCTCGCAGCGCATGGGCAAGCTCGAAGCGCGGCTGCGGGCGCTGCGCTCCTCGCTGCGCACGAGTCCGCGCGCGCAGCGTCCCGAACTCAATCCCGACGCTCGGCTGGCCCTTGATGAAGGCCTGCCAGAACTGGCCGAACTGCGCCGCAACGCCGCCAGCCTCACCACCGCGCTGCGCGGCACGCTGACCCGCACGACGCACGTGACGGCCGCCATCCAGGGCGACACCCGCATGATGCAGCTCGTGCCCGTCTCGCAGGTGCTGCGGCCGCTGGCGCGGATGGCGCGCGACCTCGGCCGCGAGCTGGGCAAGCCGGTGGAGCTGTCGATCTCGGGCGATCACATCGAAGTGGACCGCGCCGTGCTCGACGCGCTGCGCGATCCGCTCACGCACCTGCTGCGCAATGCGGTCGACCACGGCATCGAGGAGCCGTATGAGCGCCGCGCCGCCGGCAAGCCGGAGGTGGGCGCACTGTCGATCGAGGTCGGCACTTCGGGCGGCCTGATCCACCTGACCGTGTCCGACGACGGCCGTGGCATCGACGCCGAACGCATCGCCGCCACCGCGCTGCGCAAGCAGATCATCAAGCCCGACGAACTCGAGATCCTGAGCGAGCAGGAGAAGCTGATGCTGATCTTCCGCCCGGGCTTCTCGAGCAAGGAGATCATCACGGACCTGTCGGGTCGTGGCGTGGGCCTGGACGTGGTGGTGGCCAACCTGCGCCGGCTCAAGGGCTCGGTCAAGCTCTTCACCGCCGACGGCTTCGGCAGCGAGTTCCTGCTGGAGCTGCCGCTCACGCTCTCGATGGAACGCGGCCTGCACGTGCGCGCCGGCGGCGAGAACCTGCTGATCCCCACCATCGCCGTGGACCGCATCGCCGAGCTCGGCCGCGGCGCGGTGCTGGAGGTGGCGGCGAGCAACGCGGTGGTGATGGACGGCAAGACCGTGGCGCTGCGCGAGCTCGGCGCGCTGCTGGATCTGCCCACGCGCGTGCGCCGCCGCGAGGAAGTGCTGCCGGTGGTGCTCGTCTCGCGCGGCTGGTCGCGCGTGGCGCTGCTGGTGGACGAGGTGGTCGGCGAACGCGAGATCGTCATCAAGCGGCTGCCTGCGCCCTTGCAGGCCGTGCCCAACATCAGCGGCGCCACGCTGACCGGCAACGGCGAAATCATGATGGTGCTGAACGTGGACGACCTGATCGACAACGCGCAGCGCCAGCAGGGCCGTGCGCTTGGCGATTCACGCGAGCCGATCACGGTGGACCGGCGGCTGCACATTCTCGTGGTGGACGATTCCGTCACCACGCGCACGCTGGAAAAGAACATGCTGGAGTCGCACGGCTTCCGCGTCAGCGTGGCGACCGACGGCCTGGCGGGCTGGGAGCTCTTGCAGAAGGAGACCTTCGCGCTCGTCATCACCGATGTGGAGATGCCGCGCTTGAACGGCTTCGAGCTGACCGAGAAGATCCGCAAGAGCGGCCGCTTCCCGCAGCTGCCGGTGATCATCGTCACCTCGCTGGCCAAGGAGAGCGACCGGCGGCGTGGCGTCGAGGCCGGCGCTGACGCGTACCTTGTGAAGAGCGATTTCGAGTCGCGCGCGCTGCTCGACATCGTGCGGCAGCTGATCTGACGGAACAACAGGAAAGGGCCGAGCGCAGCACCATGATCCGCGTCCTCATCGTCGAACCGCACCGTGCCGTGGGCGAGCTGCTGCAGAGCCTGCTGCAGCGCGACCGCTCGCTGGCCGTGATCGGCTGCGCGACGGACGACGACGAGGCGCTGATGCTGACGCTGCAGCTGATGCCCGACGTGATCGCGCTCGGCCTGCACGCGGTGATGGGCGCGGAGCTGGTCGGCCGCATCATGGAAGACCGGCCGACGCCGATCGTCGTGATCTCGGCCTCGAATGGGCAGGCCGATGCGCTGGCCACGTTCCGCGCGCTGGAGCTCGGCGCCGTCTCCGTCTTCGCCGCGCTGCCCACGCCGGGCCACCCGCGGCTGGAGGCGCTGGGCCGCGAGCTGGCGGAGATGCTGCGCTCGATGGCCGGCATCAAGCTCGTGACGCGGCGGCCTGCGGGGCAGTCCGGCTTCATGAACTCGACGATGAGCATGGATCTCGAGCCGGACGCCGACCTGCCGCGCCTCCTCGCCGTGGCCGCATCGACCGGCGGCCCGCAAGCCTTGGCCGCGCTGCTGCGCGATCTGCCGGCGAGCTTCCCGCTGCCGGTGCTGGTGGTGCAGCACATCTCGCCGGGTTTCGTGAACGGCATGGTCGACTGGCTCGGCGAGAGCAGCGCGCTCGAAGTGCGCGTGGCGCAGGACGGCGAGACGATCGAAGCCGGCGCCGTGCTGGTGGCGCCGGATGGCCAGCACCTGACCGTCGAGCAGTTCGGCGCGCGGCTGGTCGTGAAGCTGGAGGCTTCGGCGCCGGTGGCTCGGCACCGGCCGTCGGCGGATCCCTTGTTCGCTTCGGTGGCGCGCGTGCTGGGGCGGCGAGCGGTCGGACTGGTGCTCACCGGCATGGGCTCCGACGGCGCTGAAGGCCTGCGTGCGCTGCATGCGGCCGGCAGCCTCACGCTCGTGCAGGAGCCGCGCAGCTGCGTCGTCGACAGCATGCCGCGCGCCGCGATCGAGGCCGGCGGCGTGAGCGAGGTGGTGCCTCTGGCACAGTTGGCGCGGCGGCTGCGCCAGGCGGCCGTGACGCCGGTCACGCCGTCCGCGCTCTCGTCGGGCCTGATGAGTCTGGATCCGATCGCTTCTCCGGGTGGAGGCGCCGCTTCCGGGCCAGAATCCGACATGACCTACAAGGCAGTCCGCAAAGGAGGGAAACCATGAACGCATTGATCGTCGAAGACTCGCCCGTCTTCCGCCAGATGGTGCAGCACACGCTGGAGCAGCTGGGCTTCGAGACGCATTGCGCCGAGGTGGCTGCCGACGGCCTGGCGGCGCTCGAACAACGCCGCTTCGATCTGCTGATCCTGGACCTGCACCTGCCCGATCAGAGCGGCCTGGAGCTGGCCCGCAAGATCCGCGCGCAGGCCGCGCACCGGCTGCTGCCGATCCTGATGCTGACCTCCGACGACAGCAAGCTGCTGATGCAGCGCGCGCTCGACGCCGGCGTGACCGAACTGTTCCGCAAGACCAAGATCGCCGAGCTGCACGACTCGCTGCGCGAATACATCGGCCGCATGCAGCGTCAGCTGCGCGGCCGCGTGGTGCTGGTGGAAGACAGCCCGACCACGGCCGAGCTGCTGACCTACATGCTCAAGAAGATGAGCCTGGACGTCGACCGCTTCGAGACCGGCGAGGCCGCGGTGGAAGCGATCGCCAAGAACAACTACGACCTGATCCTCAGCGACATCGTGCTGGCCGGCCAGATGACGGGCCTGGGCCTCACGCGCGCCGTGCGCAGCATGGAGGGCGAAGTGGCCCGCACGCCGATCCTCGGCCTCTCGGCGTTGGAAGACGCGGCGCGCAAGATCGAGATGCTCAAGATGGGCGCCAACGACTACGTGGCCAAGCCGGTGGTCGAAGAGGAATTCGTCGCGCGCGTCAGCAACCTCGTCACCGCCAAGCAGCTGTTTGACCAAGTCCAGCAGCAACGCCGCGAACTGCGCGAACGCTCGATCCGCGACGCGCTCACGGGCCTCTACAACCGCCACTACCTGGCCGAGATCTCCAACCAGCTCTTCGCCCAGGCCGACCGCACGCAGCGCCCGCTGGCCGTGATGATGGTCGACCTCGACCACTTCAAGAAGATCAACGACACCTACGGCCACGACGTCGGCGACAAGGTGCTGGCCGGCGTGGGCGCGATGCTGGCGCAGAGCTGCCGCCAGGGCGATGTGCCGGCGCGTTTCGGCGGCGAGGAATTCGTGATCCTGCTGCCCGACTGCACGCAGGCCGCCGCCACGCAACGCGCCGAGCGGCTGCTGGCCGAACTGCGCGACCTGCGCCCCGGCGAGATCCCGATCACGGCCAGCATCGGCGTCAGCGCGCAGGGCAGCTCGCAGATCATGGGTTTCGATCAGCTGTTCAAGATGGCGGATGAAGCCGTGTACGAAGCGAAGCAGGGCGGTCGCAATCGCGTGGTCAGTCGCGAAAGATGAACGGCGGCTGAGGTAGGCTTCGGCGGTTGTCTCAACCGCAGAGGAATCCTCGCCATGGCCAAGAAGCCCACCGCCTCCCCGGCAACCGCCATCAACATCGGCATCAGCGACAAGGACCGCGCCGCGATCGCCGCCGGCCTGTCCAAGCTGCTGGCCGACACGTACACGCTCTACCTCTCGACCCACAACTTCCACTGGAACGTGACCGGGCCGATGTTCAACACGCTGCACCAGATGTTCATGTTGCAGTACACCGAGCTCTGGAACGCCGTGGATCCGGTGGCCGAACGCATCCGCGCGCTGGGCCACTTCGCGCCCGGCTCGTACGCGCAGATGAGCAAGCTCACCAGCGTGGCCGACGCGCCTGCCAAACCGCCCAAGGCGATGGACATGGTCAAGATCCTCGTCGAAGGCCACGAGACCGTCGCCCGCACCGCGCGCGGCCTCTTCCCGCTGGTCGACAAGGCCAATGACGAGCCGACCGCCGACCTGCTGACGCAACGTCTGACGGTGCACGAGCAGACGGCCTGGATGCTGCGCAGCCTGCTGGAAGAGTGAGCGCCGTTCCTGATGAAGCGCGCGTGATTCGCGTCGGGCTGCTGGGGTTCGGCTACGCGAGCCAGACCTTCCATGCGCCGTTGATCCAGGCCGTGCCCGGCCTGCAGATCACGGCCGTCAGCAGCAGCGACGCGGCCAAGGTCCATCAGGCGCTGGGCGCGGACGTGCAGGTCTACGGCGATGCCGAGGCGCTGATCGCTGCGGCCGATGTCGACCTGATCGTGATCGGCACGCCCAACCTCACGCACCATCCGCTGGCGCGTGCCGCGCTGCTCGCCGGCCGGCATGTCGTCGTCGACAAGCCGTTCACCGCGAACGCCGCGCAGGCGGAAGAATTGATCGAGCTGGCGCGAACGCAGCAGCGCGTGCTGAGCGTGTTCCACAACCGCCGCTGGGACAGCACCTGCCTCACGGTCCGCAAGCTGCTGCAAGACGATGTGCTCGGCCCGATCCGCCAGGCCCGCATGCACTTCGACCGCTTCCGCCCGCAGCCGCGCATCCGCTGGCGCGAGGCTGAGGGCCAAGGCGGCGGCTTGTGGATGGACCTCGGCCCGCACCTGATCGACGAAGCGCTGCGCTACTTCGGCTGGCCGGCGGCGATCCAGCTGGACCTCGCCATGCTGCGGCCGCAGGCGCAGATCGACGATCACTTCCAGGCGGTGCTGCGCTATGCCGACGGCTTGCGCGTGACGCTGCATGCCACCGTCGTCGCTGCGGCTCCCGGGCCGCGGATCGAGCTGCACGGCTTGAAGGGCAGCTATGTGAAGCGCGGCATGGATAGGCAGGAGGACGCGCTGAAGGCGGGGCAGCGGCCGCGGCTCGACCAACCTGAAGCCTGGGGTGCCGATCCCGACGAGGGCGAGCTGTCGACCTTGGACGGCGAAACGCTCCTGCGGCGACCGGTCGCCACCGAGAACGGCGCCTACCCGGCGTACTACGCGCAACTGCGCGACTGCGTGCTCGGCCAAGCCGCCAATCCGGTGCCGCCCGAAGAGGCGCTGGCCGTGATGCGCCTGCTGGACCTGGGCCTGGAGAGCGATCGCACGCGGCGCGAGGTGCCGACCTCCGACTTGGCTAGCGCCTGAATACAATCCGCGCCCTTTGCCTTGCCAGAACCCGCGCCCATGGACATTGTTGTCGACGAAGAGCTCAAAGCCTACATCGCTCCCTTGACGGAAGAAGAGCACGAAGCGCTGGAGCGCAGCATCCTGGCCGAGGGCTGCCGCGACGCGCTGGTGCTCTGGGGGAACGTGCTGGTGGACGGCCACAACCGCTTCGGCATCTGCCAGAAGCACGGCCTGCCGTTCCAGACGGTGCAGAACCCGCGCTTCCAGTCGATGGAAGACGTGCACCTCTGGATGATCGACCAGCACCTGGGCCGGCGCAGCGTCTCGGACTTCCAGCGCGGCGTGCTGGCGATCCGCAAGCGCGAGATCGTGGCGAACCGCCGGCGCGCGGCCTTGCAGGAGGCGCCCGAGCCAGCACCCGCTGCGGCGGCTGATGCGCAGCCCGCCTCGCCGCCTGCCGTGATGAGCCTGCCCGCTTCCGAAACGCTCGCCACCCGCGAAGCGCTGGCCCGTGCCGCGCGCCTGAGCCCCAGCCAGGTCGTGATGATCGAGAAGATCCAGAAGCAGGCGGCGCCCGAGTTGGTCGAAGCGGTGGCGGCGGGCACGATCTCGATCAACGCCGCAGCCGCGGTGTCGACGCTGCCGACCGAAGAGCAGGTCGCCGCCGTGGTGGCCGGCAAGGACGAGCTGAAGCAGGCGGCCAAGCGCGTGCGAGAGGCGGCCAAGCGCAAGCCGGCGGCCGAGAAGGCGGAACCGGCGGAGGCGGCAACAGCCCCCGAAGCCAGCGTTGAAACACTCCAGCAACAGCTCGCCACCCTCACCGCCGAGAACACCGCACTGCGCCAGCAGGTCGAACAGTTGCAGCAGGCACTCGCCGCAGCCGGCGTCGCCTGATTTCTCCAGGGTAGACACCCCTCCGGTGTCACCGCCGGGACATGCGCCCGGCCCGTCTCTCCTCCTAGAATCGAACGATCGTTCTATTCAACAAGTTGGAGACTCGTTCATGACAGCCCATTACGAAGTTCGCGGCCCCGTGGCCGTGATCACGCTGGACAACCCGCCGGTCAACGGGATGGGCATCGTGACGCGCAAGGCCATCGCCGACGGCATCGCCAAGGCGGAGGCCGACGCGGCGGTCACGGCGGTCGTGATCACCGGTGCGGGCAAGGCGTTCTCGGGCGGCGCGGACATCCGCGAGTTCGGCAGCCCCAAGGCGCTGGCCGAGCCCAACCTGCTGTCGCTGATCCTGCTGGTCGAGAACTGCTCGAAGCCCGTCGTCGCGGCCATCCACTCGGTCTGCATGGGCGGCGGCCTGGAGCTCTCGCTCGGCTGCCATTACCGCGTGGTGCAGAAGGGCACGAAGATCGCGCTGCCTGAAGTGAAGCTCGGCCTGCTGCCCGGTGCCGGCGGCACGCAACGCCTGCCGCGCGCGCTGGGCGTCGAGCCTGCGCTGAACATGATCGTCAGCGGCGAGGCCGTGCTGGCCGAGATGCTGGCGATGGTCCCCGGCCAGAAGCTGTTCGACAAGGTCGTGGCTGAAGACGTGCTGGACGCCGCCGTCGAGTTCGCCGAAGGCATCGCCGACAAGCGTCCGCTGCCCAAGGTGCGCGACCTCAAGGCGCTGCACGACAGCCCCGACGCCTACTTCCAGTTCGCCTGCAACATGGTTGGCGCGCAGAGCAAGAACTACCCCGCGCCGCTGCGCTGCCTGGAGGCCGTGGCCGCCGCGGTGAAGATGAAGTTCGACGACGGCATCCGCGCTGAGCGCGCCGGCTTCGCCGAGCTGATGATGACGCCCGAATCGAAGGCGCTGCGCCACGCCTTCTTCGCCGAACGCGCCGCCAGCAAGATCGCCGATCTGCCGGACGACGTGACGGCCCGCCCGGTCGACAAGGTCGGCGTGATCGGCGCCGGCACGATGGGCGGCGGCATCGCCATGAACTTCCTGAACGCCGGCATGCCGGTGACGATCCTGGAGACCTCGCAGGAAGCGCTGGACCGCGGCATCGCCACGATCCGCAAGAACTACGAAGCGCAGGTCAAGAAGGGCAAGCTCAAGGAAGACCGCTACGCCGCACGCATGGCGCTGCTGTCCACCACGCTGAACTACAGCGACCTGGCCACCGCCGACCTCGTGATCGAGGCCGTGTTCGAGGACATGGGCGTCAAGGAGAAGGTCTTCACGCAGCTGGACAGCGTGATGAAGTCGGGCGCGATCCTGGCCTCCAACACCTCGACGCTGGACCTGGACCAGATCGCCGCCTTCACCAAGCGCCCGCACGACGTGGTGGGCATGCACTTCTTCAGCCCGGCCAACGTGATGAAGCTGCTGGAAGTGGTGCGCGGCAAGGCCACCTCGCACGAGGTGCTGGCCACCGTGATGGCGCTGGCGAAGAAGATCAAGAAGACGGCCGTCGTCTCCGGCGTGTGCGACGGCTTCATCGGCAACCGCATGATCGAGCAGTACTTCCGCCAGGCCGGTTTCCTGCTTGACGAAGGCTGCTCGCCCGAGCAGGTGGACAAGGCCGTCGAGAAGTTCGGCTTCCCGATGGGCCCGTTCCGCATGGGCGACCTGGCCGGCGGCGACATCTCGTGGGCGATCCGCAAGCGTCGCGCGGTCGAGAAGCCGGAGATGCGTTACTCGAAGAGCGCCGATCTGGTCTGCGAACTCGGCCGCTTCGGCCAGAAGACCGGCGCCGGCTGGTACGACTACGCCCCGGGCAAGCGCGACGCGATTCCCTCGCCCGTGATTGCCGAACTGTTGGAGAAGCACCGCGCGTCGCTCGGCATCACGCCGCGCCGCATCAGCGATGAAGAGATCGTCCAGCGCCTCGTGTTCGCGCTGGTGAACGAAGGCGCCAAGCTGCTGGAAGAGGGCATCGCCCAGCGCGCGTCGGATGTGGACATGGTCTACCTGACCGGCTACGGCTTCCCGCTCTGGCGCGGTGGCCCGATGTGCTATGCCGACACGGTCGGCCTCTTCAACGTCGTGCAGGCGATGAAGCGCTTCGCCCGCAACCCGCTGGACGACGCGGCCATGTGGGAACCGGCGCCGCTGCTGGTGCGTCTGGTGGCTGAAGGCAAGTCCTTCAGCTAAAGGGCCGCCGCATGAAAACGCTCAAGAGGCTGTTCCTCGGCCTGCTCCTGCTCATCGTCGTGCTGGCGGTCGCTGCCGCCATCAACACCTTCCGCCAGAAGTCGCGGCAGGTGGAGGTGCAGCCGCTCGCCAAGCTCAATGTGGACGAAGCCGGCGTGGCCGGCCGGCTCAGCGCGGCGGTGAGGATCCAGACCGTCTCGATGGACGGCCAGCCGCTGGCCAACGCGGACGCCATCGAAGCGCTGCAGGCGCAACTGCGCCAGGACTATCCGAAGCTGCACGCCGCGCTGAAGCTCGAACGCATCGGCTCCAGCCTGCTCTACACCTGGGCCGGCAGCGATGCCAAGGCGCAGCCCATGCTGCTGATGGCGCACCAGGACGTCGTGCCCATCGCGCCCGGCACCGAGAAGGACTGGACCGAGCCGCCGTTCAGCGGCGTGATCAAGGACGGTTATGTCTGGGGCCGCGGTTCCTGGGACGACAAGGGCAACCTGATCAGCCAGATGGAGGCCATCGAGATGCTGGTCGCCAGCGGCTACCAGCCGCGCCGGACGATCTATCTCGCGTACGGCTCCGATGAGGAAGCCGGCGGCACGGGCGCGATGGCGATTGCCAAGACGCTGAAGGACCGTGGCGTGCGCCTGGAGTTCGTGCTGGACGAAGGTCTGCTGATCACTGAAGGATTGGTGCCCGGACTGAAGGCGCCGGCAGCGCTGGTTGGCGTCGCGGAGAAGGGTTATGTCTCGCTGAAGCTGAGCGTTAGCACGGCGCCCGGCCATTCGAGCATGCCGCCCGCCAAGGGCCAGAGCGCCATCGCGCTATTGGCCGGCGCCGTGCAGCGCGTGGACCAGCAGCAGATGCCCGGCGGCCTGCGCGGCGTGGCCGGCGACACCTTCGCCGCGCTGGCGCCCGAGATGAGCGGCCTGCCGCATGTGGCGCTGACCAACCTCTGGCTGTTCGGCCCGCTGCTGGAAAAGCAGTTCGAGGCCGGCGCCAGCACCAACGCGATGCTGCGCACGACGACCGCGCCGACGATCTTCAACGCCGGCAACAAGGAGAACGTGCTGCCCGGCCGCGCCGAAGCCGTCGTCAACTTCCGCCTGCTGCCCGGCGACACGGTGGACGCCGTCGTCGCGCACGTGAAGAAGGCCGCGAACGACGAGCGCATCGAGGTCAACGTGCTGCCCGGCGCGCAGGAGGCGAGCCCCGTCTCGCCGCAGGACGTGCTCGGTTATCGCTCGATCGAACGTACGGTGCGCGAGGTCTTCCCCGGCACGCTGGTGGCACCCGGCCTGATGATCGGCGCCGCCGACGCGCGCCACTACGCCGGCGTGAGCAGCAACATCTACCGCTTCTCGCCCGTGCTCGCCAAGCCCGAGGACCTGCCGCGCTTCCACGGCACGAACGAACGCCTTTCCACGGCCAACCTGGCCGACATGGTCCGCTTCTATCACCGCCTGGTGAGCGAAGCGGCCAAGTAATCGATCAACGAACACCACCAAGAGACAACCGAATCATGAGCAAAGCCCTGATCGTCTCCACCGCCCGCACGCCGCTCGCCAAGAGCTGGAAGGGTGCCTTCAACATGACGCACGGCGCCACGCTGGGCGGCGCTGCCGTTCACGCCGCCGTCGAGCGCGCGCACGTGCGTGCCGAGGACATCGAGGACGTGATCATCGGGTGCGCCTTCCCCGAAGGCACGACCGGCAACAACGTCGCCCGCCAGATCGCGCTGCGCGCCGGCCTGCCGGTCAGCGTGTCGGGCTTCACCATCAACCGCTTCTGCTCGAGCGGCCTGCAATCGATCGCACTGGCGGCGCAACGCATCGTCGCCGGTGAAGGTGATCTGTATGTGGCCGGCGGCGTGGAATCCATCTCCTGCGTGCAGAACGAGATGAACCGCCACATGATCGCGGACCCGTGGCTCTCGCAGCACAAGCCCGAGATCTACTGGAGCATGTTGCAGACCGCCGAGAACGTGGCCAAGCGCTACAACATCTCGCGAGAGCGCATGGACGAATACGGCGCGGCGAGCCAGCAGAAGGCCTGCGCCGCGCAGGCGGCCGGCAAGTTCTCCGACGAGATGATCCCGGTCACGACGACGATGGGCGTGGTCGACAAGACCATCGGCCTGATCAGCAAGCAGGTCACCATTTCCGCCGACGAAGGTCTGCGCGAAGGCACGACCGTCGAAGGCATCCGCAACCTGCGCAGCGCGCTGCCCGGCGGTCTGGTGACGGCGGGCAACGCCAGCCAGTTCTCCGACGGTGCCGGCGCCTGCGTGCTGGCCAGCGAGGCGTACGCCTCGGCGCACAACCTCCAGCCGCTCGGCCGCTTCCTCGGCTTCGCCGTGGCCGGCTGCGAGCCCGATGAGATGGGCATCGGTCCGGTGTTCGCGGTGCCGAAGGTACTGAAGAAGCTGGGCCTGACGGTTGCCGACATCGACCTCTGGGAACTGAACGAAGCGTTCGCCGTGCAGGTGCTGTATTGCGCTGACACGCTGGGCATCCCGATGGACAAGCTCAACGTCAACGGCGGCGCGATCGCGGTCGGCCACCCGTACGGCGTGTCGGGCCAGCGCCTGACCGGCCACGCGCTGATCGAAGGCAGGCGCCGCGGCGCCAAGCTCGTGTGCGTGACGATGTGCATCGGCGGCGGCATGGGCGCGGCCGGTGTGTTCGAAGTCCTCTGATCGAAGCCTGACCGATGCGAGACACGCTCGACTTCCTGTTGTTCGACTGGCTGCGTGTTCAGCAGTTGTGCGAGCGTGAGCGCTACGCCGATCACAACCGTGAGAGTTTCACGGCCGTGCTCGACGTCTGCGAGAAGGTGGCGCGCGAACGCTTCGCGCCGCTGAATCGGCTGATCGACGAACAGGAGCCGCGGTTCGAGAACGGTCGCGTTGTGCAGCCGGAAGGCGTGAAGCAGGCATTGCAGGCCTTCGTCGATTCGGGCCTGCTGATGGCCGATGTCGATGCGGAACACGGCGGCATGCTATTGCCGGCCGTGATCTCGATGGCCGGCACGGCGTTCTTCGCCAAGGCGAGCATTGCCTTGCAGGCGTACATGATGCTCACGCATGGCAATGCGGGGCTGCTGCTCGCGCATGGCAGCAAGAAGCAGATCGAGGTGTTCGCGAACGCGGAACTCGATGGCCGCTGGTTCGGGACGATGTGCCTGTCGGAGCCGCAGGCGGGCTCTTCGCTCGGCGACATCAGCACGCGTGCTGAGCCGGATGGAGCGGGCTTCGAGTCGGACGAACTCGGCCCGCGCTACCTTCTGAAGGGCCACAAGATGTGGATCTCGGGCGGCGAGCACGACCTCTCCGAGAACATCGTCCACCTCGTCCTGGCGAAGATTCCTGACGCCTCAGGCCGACTGACAGCGGGCACCAAGGGCATCTCGCTCTTCATCGTTCCGAAGATCAAGGTCGACGCCAATGGCGCGATGACCGGCGAGCGCAACGACGTGCAGCTGGCAGGCCTCAATCACAAGCTCGGCTACCGCGGCACGACCAACTGCCTGTTGAACTTCGGCGAGCAGGGCGGGGCGGTCGGCTACCTCGTGGGCAAGCCTGGCGAGGGCCTCAAGTGCATGTTCCACATGATGAACGAGGCGCGCATCGCCGTCGGTCTGGGCGCGACGATGCTCGGCATGGCGGGTTACGAAGCGAGCCTCGACTACGCGAAGCAGCGCCCGCAAGGCCGCCCGCTCGGCGCGAAGGATCCGGCCACGCCGCAGCGGCCGATCATCGAGCACGCCGACGTGCGCCGCATGCTGATCGCGCAGAAGAGCTTTGTCGAAGGCGGTCTCGCGCTCGGCCTGTATTGCGCGCGCCTGCTCGACGAACAGCGCTCGGGCGATGCGCAAGCCGCACGTGAAGCGAGCCTGCTGCTGGAGATCCTCACGCCGGTGGCGAAGAGCTTCGGCAGCGAGTGGGCGCTCGAGGCGAACTCGCTCGCGATCCAGATTCTCGGCGGCGCCGGCTACACGCGTGACTTCCCCGTCGAGCAGTACTGGCGCGATAACCGCCTCAATATGATTCATGAGGGCACGCATGGCATTCAGGGCCTCGACCTGCTCGGCCGCAAGCTGCTGATGGAAGACGGCGCCGCGATGAAATTGCTCGCCGCACGCATGCAGGTCTCGATTGCTGCAGCGCCGCATGCTTGGCGCGAGCACGCGGCGCAGCTGGGTGTTGCGCTGCAGCAGACAGTGAGCGCTGCGCAGGCTGCATGGGCGGGCGGTGATGCAGCCTCGGCCCTCGCCAACGCCACTCTTTTTCTGCAAGCCTTCGGCCATCTGGTCGTGGGCTGGCTCTGGCTCGACATTGTCTCGTCACAGGGGAGTGATAGTCCCAAGGACAAGGGACGTGCCGCGGCCGCACACTACTTCTACCGCTACGAAATGACCAAGCTGCACGCATGGCTTGGCGTCGTGTCCCTACGGGAGGAACACGCGAGAGAGGTAGGAGATGATGGTTTCTGAAAAGACCATTCAGTGGCTGGACCGTCTGGTCTGGCTGTTCATTTACGGCGGCCTGCTGGCCGTGACGCTGGGCGTGTTCGTCGAACGCGAGACCCATGCCCAATGGACCTGGCTTCTCATTGGCAACGGCACGGCATTTGCGCTGATCGGCTTCGGGCTGATCTGGCTGCGTTCGACGATGCACATTCGACGATGAATTCAAACTTGCAGGGCCTGTTCTCTCTTTCGGGCCAGGTGGCTCTTGTCACTGGCGGCTCGCGCGGACTGGGTCTGCAGATGGCCGAAGCGCTCGGCGAAGCCGGCGCCAAAGTGATGCTTTGCTCGCGCAAGGCCGCTGATCTCGAAGAAGCAGCGCAGCAGCTGCAAGCCAAGGGCATCGATGCCCGCTGGGTGGCGGCCGACGCGGCCGACGAAGCCCAGGCCCGCCACGTCGTCGCCGAGACCCTGCAGCGGTTCGGCCCGATCGACATCCTCGTGAACAACGCCGGCGCCTCGTGGGGCGCACCGGCCGAGGACTATCCGATGGCGGCGTGGGACAAGGTCATGAACCTGAACATCCGCAGCCTGTTCGTGTTCGCGCAGGAAGTGGCGCGCACGAGCATGATTCCGCGGCGTTCGGGCCGCATCGTCAACATCGCATCGATCGCCGGTCTGGGCGGTAATCCGGCGGCGATGAAGACCATCGCCTACAACACCAGCAAGGGCGCCGTCGTGAACTTCACGCGCGCGCTGGCGGGCGAGTGGGGCGCGCATGGCATCTGCGTCAACGCGATTGCGCCGGGATTCTTTCCGAGCAAGATGACGGCCGGATTGCTCGATACCGTCGGCGCGGATGTGATGGCTTCGCATGCGCCGCTCAATCGTCTGGGTGACGATGAAGACCTGAAGGGCGCGGTGTTGCTGTTCGCAAGCCGTGCCGGTAAGCACATCACTGGGCAGGTTCTTGCCGTTGATGGCGGCGTGAGCGCGTTGGTCGGCGGCTGACGCGTTTCCTGTCACGGCCTGAGCGTGGCGCCGGGGAGCGGGCGGGCGATACCTCCGTGGCCCCCGGCCCAGCCGCCCTCCTGCGTTCCCCGCACGACGACAATCCAAACCATGGACTTCCCCGCCCACATCCCTTTCATCGAGCACCTCGGCTTCCACCTCCTCCGCATGGAAAACGGTGAAGCGGAGATCGCCCTCGACCTCCGCCCAGAGCACCTCAACTCCTGGCAAGTCGCCCACGGCGGCCTCCTGATGACGCTGCTCGACGTCGCAATGGCCCACGCCGCCCGCAGCACCGGCGGCCCCGATGGCCCCGGCGTCGTCACCGTCGAAATGAAGACCAGCTTCATGCGCCCGAGCGAAGGCCGTTTGCTCGCACGCGGCAAGGTGCTTCACCGCTCCACCACGCTCGCGTTCTGCGAAGGCTCCGTGACCGACGACACCGGCCAACTCTGCGCCCACGCCACCGGCAGCTTCAAGTACCTGACCGCGCTGCCCAGCCGCGGCCGCGAGCTCAAGGCCTTGCAGCGCAAGCCCTGACACAAGGCGGTTACGGCCGCCCGTGATAGCCTTTCGCGCCGCTTTTCACGTCGGACCCCTCAACCCACGTTCATTGCCCGTCATGCTGCCGTCGCGACTGTTCCCCTTCCTCTTCCTGGCCCTCACTGCCGTGGCCCAGGCGATCGAAGTACCGGCTCCTCCTCCCGGTGCTCCGCCAGCCGCTGGCGCGCCGGATGGCCGCTGGCACGGCGCCGTGGCGCTCGGCGGCGTGCTCGCCTCGGGCACGACCACCACGGGCACGGTCAACGCCAACCTGCTGGGCATCCAGGAAACCGAGGCGGGCAAGCTCACGCTTTGGGGCATCGGCAACTACTCGGCCTATCACGCCGCCGGTACCAACACGACGACGGCCAACAGCGTGCGCATCGGCAGCCGCTACGACAAGCCGCTCACGGACCTGGCTTTCGTCTTCGCCGCGCTCGAAGGCGAGACCAACCGGCCGTCCGGTCTGTCCAGCCGCATCAGCGGTGACTTCGGCACCGGCTACAAGCTGCTGCGCAGCGAGACCAGCAGCTTCGACCTTTTCGTGGGCGTGGGCGACACGAGCAACCGCTTCACCAACGGCAGCACCGCCGAGGGCTTGCAGGCGATGTTCGGCGAGGAATCCAGCCACAAGATCAGCGCCACCACCAGCCTGCGCCAGCGTCTCGCGATCCGTGGCGGCGCGGGCGATGTGGGCTCGCTGACCACCTTCGATTCCACGCTCGCCACCAAGGTGGCCGGCGACTGGACGCTCAACTCCGGCTTCCAGGCGCGCCGCACCGGCAACCCGCCGGTCGGCGTCAAGGCCACCACCAGCCTGCTGACCGTCGGCCTCGGCTACAAGTTCTGACGCCAGCGTGACACCGTTCGTGGTGCAGACGAGGACAATGGCGGCTCTCCGTATTTCGAGGGCCACCCATGAAGAACCGCCAGATCCTGCTCGCCTCGCGCCCCAAGGCCGAGCCCACCGCTGAAAACTTCCGCCTCGTCGAGACCGACACGCCGGCACTCGCCGACGGCCAGGTGCTGGTCCAGCACAAGTTCCTGAGCCTCGACCCCTACATGCGCGGCCGCATGAGCGATGCCAAGAGCTACGCCGCGCCGCAGCCGCTGGACGCCGTGATGATCGGCGGCACGGTGGGCGTGGTGGTCGAGTCGCGCCACGAGCGTTTCAAGGCCGGCGATTCGGTCGTCGGGATGGGCGGCTGGCAGGAATATTCGGTCGTCGACGCGGGCCAGCCCGGCGCGCTGCGCAAGGTCGATACGACGCACATTCCGCTCTCCGCCTACCTCGGCGCTGTCGGCATGCCCGGCGTGACGGCCTGGTATGGCCTGATGCGCATCATCAATCCGAAGGCGGGCGAGACCGTGTTGGTCAGCGCTGCGAGCGGCGCGGTCGGCTCGGTCGTCGGCCAGCTGGCGAAGGAGCGCGGTGCACGTGCCGTGGGCCTCGCCGGTGGCGCTGAGAAATGCCGTTATGTGGTCGAGGAACTCGGCTTCGACGCGTGCATCGACTACCGCGAGCATCCCGATCTGAAGAGCCTGTCCGGCGCGCTCAAGGCGGCCTGCCCGAACGGCATCGACGGTCACTTCGAAAACGTCGGCGGGATGATCCTCGATGCCATGATGCTGCGCGCCAACGCCTTCGCCCGCGTGGCCCTCTGCGGCATGATCGCCGGCTACAACGGCGAGCCGATCCCGCTGCAACTGCCGCAGCTGATGCTGACGAACCGCATGAAGGTCGAAGGCTTCATCGTCACCGAGCATCTGGAAGACTGGCCGGCCGCGCTGACCGAACTCGGCGGCCTGGTGGCCAGCGGCAAGATGAAGTTCCGCGAGAGCGTGTCGCAGGGCATCGAGAGCGCGCCCGAAGCGTTCATGGGCCTGCTCAAGGGCCGCAACTTCGGCAAGCAGCTGGTGGCGTTCTGATGAAGAGCTTCAACGGCAAGGTGGCCGTGATCACCGGTGCGGGTTCCGGCTTCGGCCTGGAAGTGGCGCGCGTCGCCGCACGCGAGGGCATGAAGCTCGTGCTGCTGGATGTGCAGGCCGATGCGCTGGAGCGCGCCGCGGCAGAGTTCGCGGGCAGCGAGCTGATCGCGCGCCGCATCGACGTGTCCAAGGCCGATCAGATGGAGGCGCTGGCGAAGGAAGTGGCCGAGCGTTTCGGCGCTCCGCACTTCGTCTTCAACAACGCCGGCGTCGGCGCGGGCGGGCTCATCTGGGAGAACTCGGTCGCCGACTGGGAGTGGGTGCTCGGCGTCAACCTGATGGGCGTGATCCACGGCGTGCGCCTGTTCACGCCGATGATGCTGGCGGCGGCGAAGGCCGATGCCGCGTATGAAGGCCACATCGTCAACACCGCGTCGATGGCCGGCTTGCTGGCGCCGCCCAATATGGGCGTCTACAACGTCAGCAAGCATGGCGTGGTGGCGTTGACGGAGACGCTGTATCAAGACCTCGCGCTGGTGACGGAGCAGGTGCGCTGCTCGGTGCTCTGCCCGTACTTCGTGCCGACCGGCATCGCGCACAGCGAGCGCAATCGCCCGGAAGGTCAAGCCAACGCGCAAAACACGCGCAGCCAGAAGGTCGGCGCAAAGATGATCGAGCAGGCCGTCAGCCACGGCAAGCTGACCGCAGCCGGTGTGGCGGCGATGGTGTTTGACTCGATGCGCGAAGAGCGCTTCTACATCCTCACGCACCCGCAGGCGATGGGTGGCGTGCAGGAGCGCATGACCGACATCCTGCAGAACCGCAATCCGAGCGATCCGTTCGCTGCCGTGCCCGAGCTGGGCCAGCATTTGCGTGGAGCCTTGCGTGGTTGATGCTGTCGTTGTAATCGGCGGAGGCCCTGCTGGCCTGATGGCCGCCGAGGTGTTGAGCAATGCAGGCGTGGCGGTCGATCTCTACGACGCAATGCCCTCGGTCGGCCGCAAGTTCCTGCTCGCAGGCAAGGGCGGTTTGAACCTCACGCACTCCGAAGAGTCCGTGCCCTTCCTCTCGCGCTTCGGCGACCGCGCCGCGCAGATCGAACCGATGCTGCGCGGCTTCGACGGCCCGGCCGTGCGCGCCTGGGCGGCGGAGCTGGGCATCGAGACCTTCGTCGGCACTTCGGGCCGCGTGTTCCCGACCGACATGAAGGCCGCGCCGCTGCTGCGCGCGTGGCTGCACCGCCTGCGCGAGCGCGGCGTGCGCTTTCACATGCGCAGCCGCTGGCTCGGCTGGACGGAAGAGGGCGCGCTGCGGCTCTCGAATGCTGACGGCGAATTCACACTGACGCCGCGCGCCACCGTGCTCGCGCTCGGCGGCGCTTCGTGGCCGCAACTGGGCTCCAACGGCGCGTGGGTGCCGTGGCTCGAAGCACAGGGCGTTGAAGTGGCGCCGCTGAAGGCCGCCAACTGCGGCTTCGACGTGGCCGGCTGGACGCCGCTGTTCGCCGAGAAATTCGCCGGCCTGCCGGTCAAGCCCGTCGCGCTGCGCGTCGGCGATTTCCGCCGCAAGGGGGAGTTCGTCGTCACGGCGACGGGCATCGAAGGCTCGCTCGTCTACGCCGCCTCCAGCCTGATCCGCGAAGCGATCGAGCGCGACGGCGAATGCCGCATCGAGCTGGACCTCCTGCCCGACCACAAGCCCGAACAGGTCGCCGCCGAGGTCGCCCGGGGCCGCGGCTCGCGCTCGATGTCCACGCACCTGAAGTCGCGCCTGAACATCGAAGGCCTGAAGTCCGGCCTGCTGCACGAGCTGTTGAGCAAGGAGCAGTACCAGGACACGGCGCACCTCGGCGCCGCGCTCAAGGCGCTGCCGATCACGCTCATCCGGGCGCGTCCCGTGGCGGAGGCGATCAGCACCGCGGGCGGCGTGCGCTTCGAGGCGCTGGACGAGCAATTGATGGCGCGCGCCAGGCCCGGCCTCTTCTGCGCCGGCGAGATGCTCGACTGGGAAGCGCCGACCGGCGGCTACCTGCTGACGGCCAGCCTGGCCAGCGGCCGGGTGGCCGCGCAAGGGGTCCTTTCGCTGCTTCGCCTGGCCTAGCGTCGGCGCCGCCTGGCCACGGCTGCCAAGCCGAACAATCCGACCGGCAGCATCAGCCACGTTGCCGGCTCGGGCACGGCTGCCGCGAAAGCGACGTGGACGGTGGGAAAGTAGCCCGGCGCGATCTTGAAGCTTGTGTACGTGGCCAGACTGCTGTCGGACAGGTAGACGCTCCCGTCGTCGCTGCCGATCACGAGATTGCCAGAGGCGTCGATGTCGATGTCGGTGAGGCTGCGCCCCAGGGACAGCGTCGCCAGCAGGGTGCCGCTCGCGCTGTACTTGGAGACGACGCCCTCCCAGCTGGCGGTGTAGGCATTGCCGGAAGCGTCGACGGCAGTCCCGCGCACATCGCCTGCGCCGGGCAATTGCAGGGTGCCCAGGCTGGTCATCGTCTGAGGATCGAAGATCTGGCGGTCAGCGTAAAGCCGGCCATCGAGCCCGATGCTCAGGTCCTCGAAGCCGTAGTTGGTCGCGAAACGGCTGGCCGTGCCATTGCTGAGATCGAAGCGGACGATGCCCCCCGCTTCTCCACCGCCGTAGGTGAACATGTCGGAGACGAAGACGTAGGAGCCGCTCACGGCGATGCCACCGTAGCTGACGTTGTTCACCGTCGACCAGCCGGGCATGCTGTAGTTGCTGATGCTGCCCGTGCTGGGGTCCAGCACCGTCATCCACGGCGTGAACGTGCCGTTGAACATGAAGATGCGCCCATCTGAGCCCTGGACCACATCGCGCAGATCGGCGAAGTTGGGGTCCGAGCGCGGAATCGTGAAGGTCTGGACGACAGCGCCCTGACGCGTGTATTCGGTCAGCGTGCCGGCCGAGAGATTGGTGACGAGCAGGTCGCCTGGAGTCGTCGGGGCCGCTATTGCGCAGGCGGCGCCGGCGCTGCAGGCCAGCGCGAGCAAGCCGCGAAGGAGTGCTGCTCGACGGACGGTCTTTTTCATGATCGTTTTCTCCCTGATTGTTCCGGCGCGACTATAGGCAAGCCGGTCCCCGCGATGAGCAGGGTGATACCCGCAGCGGGTCTATGGGACAAAGGGTGCGGTCGTGACCTGTCCTGGCGCGGTCATGGAGCGCCACCCGAAAGTCACGGAAAACCCTGAGCACTCCTTGCCACGCCGCGCCGATTTAGCGGGCAAACCCGGGCCGGCGAACTGCATAGCTTTTGCTACATTGCCCGACAACCCCACAGGGCAAACGTGGAGACAACGATGAAGAAGACGAAGAACATCAAGGTCCGGGGCATGGCGACCGCCGTGGGCGCCGCACTGGTCCTGGGCGCGCTGGCGACGCTGGGCGGCTGCGGCAAGAAGGACACGGGCAGCAACGCTGCCATCGACAGCGAGCTTCAGAAGAAGATCCAGGAACAGCTGCTCGACGCCAAGCCGGGCTCGGTGATCGAGATCCCCGCGGGCAACTACCACTTCGATCGCGGCCTCTCGCTGCGCGCCAACGGCGTGACGATCAAGGGCGCCGGCAAGGACAAGACCATCCTGTCCTTCAAGGGCCAGCAGAGCGGCCCGGAAGGCCTGATCGTCTACGGCAGCGACTTCACCATCGAAGGCCTGACGGTGGAAGACACCAAGGGCGACGCCATCAAGATCAACGACGGCGAGAACATCACCGTGCGCGGCGTGCGGGTGCGCTGGACCGGCGGCCCGAGCACCAGCAACGGCGCCTACGGCATCTACCCGGTCAAGACGAAGAACGTGCTGATCGAGGACAGCGAGGCCTGGGGCGCGTCGGACGCCGGCATCTATGTCGGCCAGTCGCAGAACGTCGTCGTGCGTCGCTGCCACGCCGAGCAGAACGTGGCCGGCATCGAGATCGAGAACACGATCCATGCGGACGTGTACGAGAACACCGCCACCGGCAATACGGGCGGCATCCTCGTGTTCAACATGCCCAACCTCTCGCAGCCGGGCCACAGCACGCGCGTCTACAAGAACAAGTCGTTCAAGAACAACCTCGCCAACTTCGGTGCCAAGGGCACGGCCGTGGCCAGCGTGCCGGCCGGCTCGGGCATGGTGATCAACTCGAACAGCAAGGTCGAGATCTTCGACAACGACGTGTCCGACAACCAGACGGCCAACGTCATCATCTCGAGCTACTACTCGACGGGCTACGCCACCACCAAGGGCGTGGAGCCGAACTACGACCCGTATCCGAAGGCCATCCTGGTGGTGGACAACCGCTTCAGCGGCGGCGGCGATTCGCCGGACGGCCTGGACCTGAAGACGCTCAAGACGGTGCTGTTCGGCCTCAATGGCCACTTCCCCGACGTGCTGTACGACGGCTATGCCGACCCGAAGAACAAAGGCCCCGAGGACCGCATCTGCGTGAAGAACGGCGGCAAGTCCGAAGTGCTCAACGCCGACGGCCCGAACAAGTACAAGGACCCGAAGGTCGACACCAAGACCTTCGATTGCGAACTGCCCCGTCTCCCCGCCGTGGAGCTGAAGTCCACCGCTGCCTGAGACCTTTCCCGTGAATTTGAAGAAGATTTTTGCCGCTGCGTCGGGAATGACGCTGGTGCTGGCGCTGGCCGCCTGCACCAAGCCCGAGGCGCAGTTCGGCCCGGTCCACTTCGCGGCCGAAGGCAAACCCGCCAAGCTCAGCGACTGGCAACTGCTGCAAGCCAGCGGCGGCAAGCTCAAGCTCAACAAGGGCGTCGAGCCCTATGAGCTGAACTCGCCGCTGTTCTCGGACTACGCGCACAAGCTGCGCACGGTGTGGATGCCTGCGGGCCAGTCGGCGAAGTGGTCGCAAGACCAGGCCTTCGACTTCCCCGTTGGCACGGTGATCTCCAAGACCTTCTATTACCCGAGGGGCTCGGGCGAGACCTTGGTGAAGTCGATCTCCGACACCGGCGCAGAGCTGGTGAACGGCGAGCTGGATCTCTCCAAGAACCGCCTGATCGAGACGCGACTGCTCGTCAAGCGCGCCGACGGCTGGGTGGCCATGCCCTACGTGTGGAACGCCGAGCAGACCGAAGCCACGCTCTCGCGCACCGGTGACCAGGCGCAGCTCGATCTCGAAGGGCACAAGTTCACCTACGTCGTGCCCAACGAGAACCAGTGCGCCAGCTGCCACATGGCCAACTACAACAAGAGCAAGGCGCTGGAGCCGATCGGCCCGAAGGCGCGGCACCTGAACCGCGACCTGTACGGCGAGAACCAGCTCGCACGCCTCGTGCGCGTGGGCTACCTCACCGGCGTGCCCGGCTCGACCGACAAGGGCCTGAGCGCGCAAGACCTCGCCGGGCTGCCGCGCAATGCCGACTGGCACGACACGAAGGCGCCGATCGACGCCCGCGCCCGGGCCTACCTCGACATCAACTGCGCCCACTGCCACAACCCCTCGGGTCCGGCCAGCACGACCGCGCTGAATCTGCAGCCCTTCCTCAAGCCCGACCTGCATCTGGGCTTGTGCAAGCCGCCGGTGGCGGCGGGCAAGGGCACGGGCAACCGGCTTTTCGACATCGTGCCCGGCGATCCCGAGGCATCGATCATGCTTTACCGGCTGGCTTCGAGCGAAGCCGGTGAGATGATGCCCGAGCTGGGCCGTTCGACCGCGCACACCGAAGGCGTGGCGTTGATCCGCGAGTGGGTGGCCTCGATGAAGGACGGCTGCACGCCGGCGACCCAACAGAACACCAAGATCCAATAAGGAGTGAGACCCTCATGAACAAGCTTTATCGCCCGACCCTGATCGCGATCGCCGCCGCGCTGGCGGCTGCCGGCGCGCATGCGCAGCAACAGCCGGCCGAAACGCCGCCCGAGACGCAGAACCTCGGCGTCGTCACCGTCACCGGCCAGAGCCGCGTGCAGCAGCTGCAGGAAGTGCCGATCACGATGAGCGTGGTCGGTTCGGACACCATCAAATCGGTGGGCGCCACCAACATGTCGGGCCTCGACGGCCTGCTGCCGGGCCTGGACGTGGACGGCACGCAAGCCACGCAGCCGCAGTTCAAGATCCGCGGCCTGGGCAGCGGCGACTTCGGCATCGGCACCGACGCGCCCGTGGGCATCTACATGAACGGCGTCTACGCCGGCAAGACCGGCGGCGCGCTGCTGAACTTCAACGACGTCAAGCGCATCGAGCTGCTCAAGGGCCCGCAGGGCACGCTGTTCGGCCGCAATGCCGCAGCGGGCGCGATCTCCATCGTCACCAACGAACCTTCGCGCCAGCAGGAAGCCAGCGTGATGGCGCGCCTGGGCAGCTTCGGCGAATACCACGGCGAAGTGCTATACAACGCACCGCTGAACGACAGCACCTCCATCCGTTTCACCGGCGTGCGCGAGCACAAGGACGGCTGGCAGAAGAACCTCTACGACGGCAGCACCTACGGCGGCGACAACGGCTGGGGCACGCGACTCGCCGTCAAGTGGACGGACGAGAGCAGTTCGGCCCTGCTGACCTGGGAACACGAGAAGCTGGCGCAGAAGCCGCGCTCCTTCCTGGCCCTGCCGACCGACACCAAGCTGACCAACAACCCGTTCCCGGAAGACCCGACCACCTGGCGCAATCCGCTGACGGCGCAGTTGAACAACAACTACCCCGACCAGCTCGAAGCCCGCAAGTTCGACGGCGTGACGCTGCGCGTCACGCATGACCTGAACTTCGCCACGCTGACCAGCACCACGGCCTTCCGCCAGTTCACCGCCCAGAACGTGCAGGACAACGACGGCAACGGCGTCTACAGCGCCACGCTGTCCACCGGCAACTTCGAGCACAGCCGCGGCTGGCAGCAGGAGTTCAAGCTCAACGGCGGCAACGACACCATCGACTGGGTGGCCGGCGTCAGCGGCTACTACGAGAACGCCAAGCAGCAGACGGCGCTGTACTCCAACACCTCGACCGTGGACAGCGTGCTCGGCCACGCCAGCGGCGGCCTGCTCACGCCGTTCTCGATCACGAACCAGCTGAGCCAGGTCTTCGGCATCCCGGGCATCGACCTGATGCACGACAGCTGGACCGAGTCGATCTACAACACCGGCAAGTACAAGGCCGCGGCGATCTACGGCGACGTGATCTGGAAGCTCACGGCGGACACCAATCTGACCGTCGGTGCGCGCTTCACGCACGACTCCAAGAGTTTCACCTGGTACAACCCGCAGCGCACCGCGCCGCAGCTGGACGCGACGATCGCCGCCCTCAAGGCCGGCGGCTTCTTCGACGGCGTGACGGCCAACCAGGCCAGCATCGCAGCCAGCAAGGGCCTGACCCTGGCCCAGCTGCAAGGCGCGCTGGCGATGAATGGCCTGTCCACCAACCTGGGCACGGCGCTGCAGCAGGTGATGGGCTCCAACATCAACTTCAACGCGCCCGAAGCGACGACCAGCGTGCTGGGCAACAGCGGCTCGTGGAACAACACCAGCCCGCGTATCGTCCTCGACCACCACTTCGACAAGGACACGATGGTGTTCGGCTCGGTCACCCGCGGCTACCAGGCCGGCGGCTTCAATGCCATCTACAAGAGCGGCATCTCGACCTTCAGCCCCGAGACCATCACCAACTACGAAGTCGGCGTGAAGGGCGGCATCAAGAGCGCCGGCCTGTTCTACACGGCCTCGCTGTTCCACTACGACTTCAACAACCTGCAGTCGATCGGCACCACCACCAGCTCCAGCGGCGTGCTGACGTACATCGTGCAGGTGTCGGACCAGAAGGCCAACGGCGCCGACCTGGAAGCCTACTGGCAGCTCAACAAGAACTGGCGCATCAACGCCGCCACCGAGCTGATCAACCAGACCTACAAGCGCTACAGGTTCCAGCCCGACGCCAACCCGCTGCACGACGTGGACATGGCCGGTCAGGCGGTGGGAACGCCGCGCGTGTCGGCCACGCTGGGCCTGAACTTCGTCGCCCCGATGCTGGGCGGCGAGGGCAGCGCCACGCTGAACTGGGCCTACAAGGGCGCCGATCGCTGCAACTCGGAAAGCACCGCCAAGTACGCCTGCGGCCAGCTGCCGACCTTCCGCGTCGGCGAGGCCACCAGCCGCTTCGATCTGCGCGTGGGCTGGGACTCGGCCAACAAGAAATGGGGCGTGGCCGGCATCGTCAACAACCTGACCGACAAGCAGTACGTCGATTACGTCAGCTCGACCGGCTCGGCCGTGGGCTCGCGCACCGCCAACATCACGGGCCCGCGTTCGTTCGCCATCGAAGTGAACTACAAGCTCTGATCGCAGCGTTGCTGCAAGCAAGGGAAGGGCGCTGCGGCGCCCTTTTTTCTTGTCCGGATGTATTTCGGAGAGCTCCTACAGACGCCGCTTTCGGATGGGCATAGAACTGCAAGGCTAGAAGTGAAGGAGCCCTGCCGTGTCCATTGCCCATGCCTGCCAAGCCTGCCAAGTCGATCTTCTGTACCGTGGCCACGAGGTCAGCGTCGTCGCCGCCGAGACCTCGCTCGGCTGGAACTGGGCCGCGCTGATCGACAGCCGCTTCGCCCTCGAAGGCGACCAGGGCGCGCTCGACACGCCGATGCTGGCGCTGTCCATCGGCAAGATGCAGGTCAAACGCCTGATCGACACGCGCACGGTGTCCACCCACTGAAGCGGGCGCCCTGCTTCGCTCCTCGCCGCAGAGGGCGGGTAGAAGTCGTGTCGGCGACGCCAATGAAAAAGGGCCCCGCGAGGGGGCCCCTGTCATCTCACCGCATGATGTCGATCACGGATAGCTGATCGTCAGGATGTACGGCGTCGTGGCGCTGGCGCTGGTGTAGCTCTGCACCTTGATGAAGACCGTGCGTGCGCTGCTGCCGTTCGTGAACGTCAGCGATTCGGACGCCGTCGAGCCTTCCGACGAAGCCAGGCCGGCGCCGGACGACGAGACCAGGTAGAGGTCGTAGTCCACACCGCTCGGGCCGCTCATGTCGACGCGGATCTTCTTGTTGGCCGGCAGGTCGATGCGGTAGTAGTCCTTGTCGCTCGCCGTGCTGATGAAGCCGGTGATGGTCGTGGCGGTGCCGACCACGTTCGCCGTGGCAATCGTGTTGTTGGGCTCTGTCTCGGCCAGGGAGGCGCCGGCGTTGGTGATGGTGAAGGTCACGGGCGTCGAGGCCGTGCTGTTGGCGGCGGCGTCGAAGGCCTTGGCGACGAGGCTGTGCGAGCCGTTGGGCAGCGTCAGCGAGTCCAGCGTCATCGTGTATGGCGCCGTGGCGCTGCTGCCCTTGAGCGCACCGTCTACCCAGAACTCCACGTTGGTGACACCGACGTCGTCGCTTGCCGTGGCCGACAGCGTGATGGTGCCGCTCGTGCCGGTCTCGCTGGCGCTGACCGTGGGCGGCGTGGTGTCGCCGTTGTTGGCGGCGCCCTGGTTCACCCAGATCGGGGCGGACCAGAGGATCTTGCCGTCGTTCTGCGTCAGCTTGGCGTAGTAGACGTGCATGCCGTCGTCCGGCGTGAAGCTGTAGGTCGCGCTGTTGGTCAGCACCGTCATCGTGCCGTTGCGGCCCGGGACGCCTTGCCAGACTTCGACCTTCGACACTGTCTTGCCGTTGGTGTTGGCGAAGCCGATGTTCAGGTTCAGCGGGCCGGTGTTGTTGATCCGCGAGCCCATGATCGAGCCGTTGGCGCTGAACACGATCTGCGAGAACTTGTCATGCGTGGCGAAGGCGCGGCGGGCGCGCAGGGCCTCGATGAAGCTGTCGCGGGTCAGCGGCGTGCCGTTCGGGATCAGCACGGCGGTGCGGTTCGTGTACGAAGCCCCCCAGTTCGCGCAGTGGTTGTCCTGGTTGCTGGCCGGCGCCACGTGGAAGCCGCGCTCCAGGATGGTCTTGAACGCAGGCTCATAGCCGGAGCCCGGCTGCTGCGTCTCGTCGTCCTTGTTGGAGAAGGCGCTGGTGTTGGACACCTCGGCCAGCACCATGACTTCGTCGCCGTCGGCCGTGTAGCCGAAGGACGTGCCGTTGACGATGAACTGGCCGCTCGAATCCGGGTGGTTGAACTGTCCGACCTGGCCGGCGTTGCGCATCACCGTGTAGAGCGACGCGTAGTCGTTCTTGGCGATGAAGCGGTCGCCGTAGAGCTGGTTGCTCGGGTCGTACTCCCAGGAGTAGAGCTCGTCGCTGTTGAAGATGTTCAGGTGGCCGCCGCCGCTGATCACGCCCCATTCCATGCCGTAGATGGCCAGGAAGCCGGGGTTGGCGGCGTTGAAGTTGGACGCGACCGCCAGACCCGCGTGGTAGCGGTTCTTCGCGTTCGCGGCGGGGACGGTGCCCAGGCCCGAGCTGCCGTCGAAGTAGTGGTTGTGGTCGGAGTCGGCGTAGATGTCGAGGCCGCGGTTCTTGGCGTACGGGAACGCCGCGTCGGGGCCGTACTTGCCGGTCTGCGCGGGCGAGGATTCGCTGCAGGTGGCGAGGTCGCCGCCGCCATCGGAGTCGTTGGTCTGGCCGTGCAGCGAGCCGTAGTAGATCGTGTAGGGCCAGGCGCCGACGGTGACGCTGGCGGACTGGATCTTGGCGCGGCCGGCATCGCTCGTGGCGGCGCTGCCCAGGGCCAGCGCCTTGTACGTCGGCATCTTGACGGTCGGCGGGGTGCCCAGCGCGAACTCGAAGGATTCCGTGTGCGCGGCGTTGCCTGCGGCGATCAGGCCTGCCAGGCGGGCGTCATCGCTGTCGCCGGCGATCGTGGTGTCGGCGTCGACGGCGAAGGCGGTCAGGCGCGCCTCGTAGATGCCGTTGGCCATGTCGCCGACCTTGGCGCGGCCGGTCCAGTCGAACTGCACCGACACCGGCTTGCCGGTGTAGTGCTCCACGCCGGTGTAGGTCTGCACGACCTTGCCGGCGGGAGACACGAGTTCCAGCTTGTAGGCGAACTGCTGGCCGGACGGCGCACCTAGAAAGTCCATGTTGACGGTGAAGCGTCGCGCTCCCGTGGTCTCGTCGCCGGTGAAGGGCACCAGCAACTCGGCCTCGAACTCGTGGTGGTCAGGGTACTTCAGGGCCGGGTTGACGGCCGCCGTCTTGACCGTGGTTTCCGTGTCCGTCGCGGCAGCGCTGGACTTGGAGGACGAGTCGCCGCCGCCGCAGGCGGCCAGCAGCAGAGGAATGGCGCAGGCGATGAGCGTGCGCAGGGGGAGGTGATGAGCTTTCACAAGGACCTTCCGGGTGAGGGTTTCATGGGGCCGGCCGTCCGGCCGCGGGCGGTCGTCCGATCAGTTCGCGCGGCGGCGGCGGGCCACCACACCCAGGGCCAGCAGGCCGCCGAGCATCAGCGCGTAGGTGTGCGGCTCAGGAACCGGGTCCACGGGCACGTCAGGGATCGCGTCGCCGGTCAGCGTCACGTTGTCGTAGCGGATCGTGCCGGCGGCGCCGTAGGTGGAGCCGGTGCCGGTGGCGGCGTAGGCGCTCGTGCCCGGGGCGAACATCGTCAGCAGGCGCACGCCGAACGAGCTGTTGTTCTCGGCGGCCGTGATGCCGGTGAAGTCGTACGTCAGGCCGGTCACAAAGGTGGTGGACTGGGCGGTCGACATGAAGAAGTCGGTCGCCTTGGTCCAGGTGCTGCCGTCCACCGTGTACTGCAGTTCGGTCCAGGCCGATGCGGTGGCGCTGTTGCGCTGCGCGAAGGTCAGCACGAGGTCGGTGTAGCCGGTCGTGTCGATGTTGTACTGGACGCCCTGGGTCAGGCTGCCCGCGCCTTGAGCGGCGTAGCCGGCGGTGTTCAGGGCCTGGTTGGAGACGCCTGCTGCGAAGGAGGTCGTGATGCTGCCGACGGTGTTGAACGAGGCGCCGTTGGCGCTTTGCGTCTGCTTGGTCGAGGTCGGCGTGGCGCTGTAGTCCCACAGGGCGACAGTGTCAGCATGAGCGCAAACGTTTGCCAAAGCGAGCGTGGCAACGGCCAGGAAATGGAGTTTCATGTCGAGCTTTCGGGTTGAAGTGAGAAATACAGCACGCTTTATGGGTGCCGTAACAGGGAACGGGTGGGAGCGTATCGACCAAAAATTACAGGACTGCAAAAGCAATCCCTAGGTGTTTCGACCTGGACAAGAAACGACGCGCGCCCGGCGCTGGTGCAAACCCCCGGTTTCCCTGGGATAAAGCTCTTTGTCTGTCGGACGACAAAGAGGCAGCCGCTGCCCTGTCCTACCCCGCGTTTGAGGGGGTTTTGGCCCCCCGCCGTGTGGCGGCGAAATCACGCGCAAACGTTGGCTAGGTCAGTCCCTGGTTGCCAGCTTTGCCGCCAGGTGGCAGGCGGAAGGCGCGAACGGCGCTGTGGCAAACTGCGCCGCTCTTTCTTTCGCATTGAGCCCTCGAAGTTTTGGACAAGATCCTCCTGCAAATCGCCGCCGAGCTGAAGGTTCGGCCCGCCCAGGTCAACGCAGCCGTCGAGCTGCTCGATGGAGGCGCCACGGTGCCCTTCATCGCCCGCTACCGCAAGGAAGTCACCGACGGGCTGGATGACATCCAGCTGCGCGAACTCGAAGCCCGCCTCGGCTACCTGCGCGAGCTGGAAGAACGGCGCGAAGCGGTGCTCAAAAGCATCGACGAGCAAGGCAAGCTGACGCCTGAACTGCGCGCAGCCATCGAGGCCGCGCCGACCAAGCAGGAGCTCGAAGACCTCTACCTGCCGTACAAGCAGAAGCGCCGCACCAAGGGCCTGATCGCCCGCGAGGCCGGCCTGGAGCCGCTGGCGGACAAGCTGTTCGCCGATCCCTCGCTCGACCCGATGGCCGAGGCCGCGGCCTTCCTGAACGCCGACGCCGGCTTTGCCGATGCCTTCGCCGTGCTCGACGGCGTGCGCGACCTGCTCTCCGAGCGCTGGGCTGAAGATGCCGTGCTGGTGGGCAAGCTGCGCGAGTGGCTCTGGGCGGAAGGGCTGTTCAAGTCGAGCCTGATGTCGGGCAAGAACGAGACCGACCCCGAGATCGCCAAGTTCCGCGATTACTTCGATTACGCGGAGCCGATCCGCACTGTGCCCTCGCACCGCGCGCTGGCCGTGTTCCGCGGCCGCACGCAGGAGATCCTCGACGCCAAGCTCTCGCTCGACGAAGAGCTGCAGCCGGGCAAGCCGGGCCTCGCGGAAGGCCGCATCGCGGTGCACCTCGGCTGGAGCCACGCCAAGCGCGCCTCCGACGAACTGCTCCGCAAGACCGTCGCCTGGACCTGGAAGGTCAAGCTCTCGATGAGCCTGGAGCGCGACCTGTTCTCGCGCCTGCGCGAAGAGGCCGAGAAGGTCGCCATCAAGGTCTTCGCCGAGAACCTGCGTGATCTGCTGCTGGCCGCACCGGCCGGCAAGCGCGTGGTGATGGGCCTGGACCCGGGCATCCGCACCGGCGTGAAGGTGGCCGTGGTCAGCGACACCGGCCGCGTGCTGGACACGCACACCGTCTACCCGCACGAGCCGCGCAAGGACTGGGAGGGCTCGCTGCACACGCTGGGCCGCCTGGTCGCCACGCACGGCGTGAACCTGATCGCCATCGGCAACGGCACGGCGAGCCGCGAGACGGACAAGCTGGCGGCCGATCTGATCAAGCGCATCGAGCAGCTGGCGCCGGGCACGCAGATCGAGAAGGTCGTCGTGTCGGAAGCCGGCGCATCGGTCTACTCGGCGTCCGAATTCGCGTCGAAGGAGCTGCCCGAGCTGGACGTCTCGCTGCGCGGCGCCGTCTCCATCGCTCGCCGCCTGCAAGACCCGCTGGCCGAGCTCGTGAAGATCGACCCGAAGAGCATCGGCGTCGGCCAGTACCAGCACGACGTGAACCAGAGCGAACTGGCGCGCACGCTGGACGCCGTGGTGGAAGATTGCGTGAACTCGGTCGGCGTCGATCTGAACACCGCCAGCTCGCCGCTGCTGGCGCGCGTGTCGGGCCTCTCGGCCACGGTCGCTTCGAGCATCGTGCGCTGGCGCGATGCCAACGGCTCGTTCCGCTCGCGCAAGCAGCTGCTCGACGTCACGGGCCTCGGCCCCAAGACCTTCGAGCAGGCGGCAGGCTTCCTGCGCATCCGCGACGGCGAGAACCCGCTCGACCTGACCGGCGTGCACCCGGAAACCTATCCGGTCGTGCAACGCATCCTGAGTCAGGTTGGCCGCCCGGTGGCCGACGTGATGGGCAAGAGCGACGTGATCCGCGCGCTCAAGCCGGAAGCCTTCGCCGACGAGAAGTTCGGCGCCATCACGGTCAAGGACATCCTGACCGAGCTGGAAAAGCCCGGCCGCGATCCGCGCCCCGACTTCAAGGTGGCGCGCTTCAACGACGGCGTGGAAGACATCAAGGACCTGGTCGAAGGCATGGTGCTCGAAGGCACGGTGTCCAACGTCGCGCAGTTCGGCGCCTTCGTGGACCTGGGCGTCCACCAGGACGGCCTCGTGCACGTCAGCCAGCTCGCCAACAAGTTCGTCAACGACGCACGCGAAGTGGTGAAGACCGGCGACATCGTGAAGGTGCGCGTGCTGGAGGTCGACCTCTCGCGCAAGCGCATCTCGCTGACGATGAAGCTCGACGCCGCGGTGCCGAAGAAGGGCGCCGGTGGTGACAACGCCTACCGCCCTGCGGCACGCAACGAGCAGCAGCGTGGCGGTGGCCGCTCTCCCGAGCCGGCCGCCGGCGGCGCGATGGCCGCTGCCTTCGCCAAGCTCAAGCGCTGAAAACAGCAGCGCCTGGCTGGCAGGCCGGGCGCGCTGCGTCTTTCGGAAGTTCGAATGCCGGGGTGACGCTCAGGCGCTCTTCGCCTTGCGCCGCAGCTTCAGTCCCGCACCGGCTGCCAGGCCGACCAGCATCAGCCCGATCGAAGCGGGCTCCGGCACGCTTGGCGTGACCGACACGTAGTCGAGCGTCAGGTCGTAGCCCGGCGCGCCGTTGATGCGCAGCGCCAGCAGTCCGCCGCCGCTCAGGTCGGTGTTGCCGAGCGGGATGTCGAAGGTCTGGTTGTTGATCGCGCCGTTCTGGTTGTAGCTGCCGATCACGGCGCCGTTCCAGAGCAGGTCGATGGTCATCGGCGATTCGTCGGCGTGGATCACCTGCATGGTGAACGACGAGGGGCCCAGGCCCGCGGGCACCTGGCCGGCGGAGAGATTCCACTGCACCAGCGTTTGCATGCTCTCGTTGCTGGAATTGGTGATGTCCAGCACGCCGCTGTCGACCTGCGCCTCGGAGTTGATCGGCGGCGATGAGGTGGTCAGCGTGGCCGACAGCGTGCGCCAGGCGTTGCTGTCGCTGCCCGTGGTGCCGGGGACGTTGCCGTTGCCGAAGATGATGTGCTGGTCGCCGTGGTTGAAGTCGTCGATCAGCGTGCTCTGGGCCGAAGCCGGCAGAGCGACGGCCGCCAGGGCGGCGATCAGGCCGGTGGCGGCCCAGGTGCGGAAACTGCCGTGTGCTTGCATGATGGATACTGCCTTTGCTCCCGGAACTTCAGGAGGTAGCGAATTGTGGGCAGCGGCTTGTTGGGGTGCGCGCCACGCTCCCCCGCGATCGGTGTCGCTTCGAGCCCCCGCGAACGGGGTCCCCGCTTGTCCATGGCGTTAGAGTTCGGGGCAACACCAAAGCCCAGGAGGCACCCATGAAGCGAGTGGTCGGTATCGGCGGCATCTTCTTCAAGTCCAAGGACCCGCAGGCGCTGGGCGAGTGGTACCGCGTGCACCTCGGCGTGCCGGTCGAGACCTGGGGCGGCGCCTCGTTCTCCTGGCAGTCGCCGGACAACCCCACGGGCGTGGGCACCACGCTGTGGACGCCGTTCAAGGAAAGCACGACCTACTTCGGCGCCGGCGCGTCCTTCATGATCAATTTCCGCGTGCACGACCTGCATGCGCTGGTCGCCGCGCTGCGCGCCGAGGGCTGTCAGGTCGAGGACAAGGTCGACGAGTCGGAGTACGGCAAGTTCGGCTGGGTCATCGACCCCGACGGCAACCGCGTGGAGTTGTGGGAGCCGCCCGCCGGGCAATAGTCGGTCGCCGTTCCCGCACCCTTTGAATTTGACGACAGGAGTATTCATGACCCGTTCGACCTCGGCCCGCGTGGGCTTCGCTTCGCTGGCCCTGGCCTTGATGGCCTCGGCCGCCCACGCCGACGACGCCTGGCCTTCCAAGCCCATCCGATTCATTGTTCCGTTCGGTCCTGGCGGGTCCAACGACATCGTCGTGCGCGCCGTGGCGGAGGCCGCGTCGAAACAGCTGGGCCAGACCATCATCATCGAGAACAAACCGGGTGCAGGCTCGGCACTCGGCGCGGAGTACGTCGCCAAGTCGGCACCTGACGGCTACACCTTCCTGGCGCCGGCCGCCGGCGTGATCACGAACTTCATGATCCGCCAGCACATGTCGTACAAGGAAACCGACCTGGTCCCGGTGGTGATGATGGCCGTGAGCCCGTCGGTGGTCGTGGTGCCGGCCGATTCGCCGATCAAGGACCTGAAGGGCCTGGTCGCCGCGTCGAAGAAGGGCCAGGGCCTGAACTTCTCGACGGCCGGCACGGGCAGCACGCCGCACTTCGTCGCCGAGATGCTCAATCTCAAGGCCGGCGCGCACCTGCAGATCATTCCGTACAAGAGCGGTTCCGAAGGCGTGGCCGCCGTGATCGGCAAGCAGGTCGATGCCACCTCCGAAGGCAGCCCCGTCGTGCTTCCGCAGATCAAGGCCGGCCGGCTCAAGCCCATCGCCTCGACCTGGAACCGCCGCATCGCCGCGCTGCCCGATCTGCCGACGGCGGAAGAGCAGGGCTTCAAGGACATCTTCATCGGCCACTGGACGGGTCTGTTCGCACCGAAGGGCACGCCCGAAGCGATCCTCGACAAGCTGAACGCCGCCGTGAACGCAGCGCTGAAGACGACCGAACTGCGCGCCCGCCTGATCCCGATGGCGATCGATCCGCAAGGTGGCTCGCGCGAGGACTTCCGCAAGTTCCTGACGGCAGAGAAGGCGCGCCTCGGGCCGGTGGCCAAGGCTGCGCAGATGCGCGAGGACTGAACGCCGCGGCTACTTGTCCAGCGGCCAGACGGGCCGGGGCAGGTGCTTGTACGGCATCGCGCCCAGGTCCACTTGCAGCGAGCCCGGCGAATCGGCGTAGATCGTCGCGGCCGCCAAGCCGTCGAAGCCGGCGCGGAAATGCTGCGTGGACTTCACGACGATCAGGTGCTTGTCTTCCAGCGTCACGCCGAGCTCGGTGAAGCAGTCGGGCGAGAACACCTGCTGCCGGATGCTGTTCAGCACGATCGTGATGCCGTGCGAGCGCACGGCCGCGCAGGCGCCCAGTGCATCGAAGCCGCCCGGCGTGAGGCCGCGCTGCTTCGCATCGCTGCGAAGGGCCAGCACTTCCACCTCCATGTCGACCGGATCGCCTGACAGCGGCCCGACCTTGCCGCCGATGCGCAGCGGCAGCCTTGCGCCGACGCCGGCAGCGGTGGCGATGGCCACGGCCTGCGGATCCCAGATCATGCCGAGCGCTGCATCTTGAATGCCGCGCGCCAGCAGTTCCTTCAGCACGAAGGTGCTGTCGCAGGCCGCGCCGCCGCCGGGGTTGTCGGCCGTGTCGGCCAGCACGACCGGGCCTTGGTAGAGGCGCATCGCAGCTTCGGCCTGATCGAGTGCGGCGTTCAGCGGCAGGCGCTTGGCTGCCGCACGGTCGCGCACCGCGTAGAAGCTGTCGGCCACCTCCGCCATCGTCGTTCGAGCCATCGCCGTAGCCTCCGCGGTGTCTTCCGAATAGACGAGGATCGCCGCGCTCGTGTGCGGCGTGTCCGACCAGGGGAAGCCGTGCATCGCTGAGATCGACAGCAAGCCCGGCCGCGCTTCCAACGCCTCAAGCCCACGCACAAACTCGCGCATCGGTCCTTCGGTCGTGCCGAAGATGCCGAGCATCGGCACGCGCTGCCATTGACCGCGCACCGCCAGCTCGCCGGCCGCCATGCGCCGCAGGAGGCCCATCAGCTCGCGGCCGCGCGCGGCGTAGTCGATGTGCGGATATTCCTTCACGGCGATCAGCAGCGCGCCGGAGTCGATCATCGCGGGGCTGAGGTTGCCGTGCAGGTCGAGCAGGGCGCCGACCGGCACGCTCGGCCCGACGACGGCGCGCACGCGGCCGAGCAGATCGCCCTCGCAGTCCGGATAGCCCTCGGCCAGCATCGCGCCGTGCAGCACGAGCACGACGGCATCGACCGGCAGCGAGGCTTGCAGATCGGCGAGCAGCTCCTCGCGCAGTAGCTCGTAGTCCGCGCGAGAGAGCGGCCCCGAAGGCTGCGTCTGCGCGAACAGGCCGGGCAGCAGCGTGTCGCCATGCGCCTGCGCCTCGGCCACCACGCCGCCGAGCTCGGCCTGCGCCGCGATCTGGTCCATCGCGCCGGCGTCGCCACGGCGGATCAGCACCGTGTCCGCATAGCTCTGCACATTGGTGGGCAGCGGCGAGAAGCTGTTGGTCTCGTGGACCAGGCCGGCGACGAAGATGCGCATGTCTCTATCTCAATACCACTGGTTGGTGCTGATCATGTGGTGAGCGAAGCCGACCACGAGCAGCACGGCGAAGCTCAGCACCCACACGAGCGCCAGGCTGCGCGACGCGAGCGGGCCCTTGGGCAGCACGGTCTTTGCATTCCACACCGAGGCGATGAAGCCGCCGATGAAGGCAATCGCGGTGAGGATCTGCGCGATCGGCAGCGAGGTGCTCGTGTCCTTCAGATCATCGAGCCCGGCCACCACCACGCCCCACATGCCGATGGCCACGAGCGCCAGCACGCTGGCCGCACGCACCCAGCTCACGGCCTTGGCCGGCTTGGCTTGCACCCCATGGCGGCGGCGCAGCACGGCGGCCACGGGCCAGAGCAGCACGGTCAGCACGACGGCGAACAGCGCAGCGCAGAAGGCGATCAAGACGGAGGTACTGGCCATCGCCGGCACGGGCTCGAAGATGAAGGCGAACACATAGGGTTCGAGGCCGAAGTGCACGACGCGGCCGTTCTCGACCTTGGCTTGCAGGCGGCGGTTGCCGTGTTCCTCTTCCCAGTAGAAGGGCTTCACTTCATGGAACACGCTGCGCGATCCGGCCAGGTCCATCGCCACGCGGCCGTCCTCGAGCGCCTGCACGCGCAGCGGGCTCAGGAGCGCCAGCAGCGAGAGGAAGGTCGAGTCTTCGCGGCGCGTCGTGCGGTAGGCGCCGGCCATCAGCTGCGCATGCTGCTTGGCGGTGGCGGCGTCCACCTCGCTCTTGGCCGGCGTGCGCTGGTCCGGCAGGTAGCGGTCGGCAAAGGATTCGAACAGGCGATCACGCAGCCACTTGCCCTGGCCATGGCCCGAGCCTTCGCCGGGCGAGTTGACCGAGATGTAGATGCCCAGGTTGTCGTCCGGGAACAGCAGCAGGTCGGTGTGGAACAGCACCGTGTCGCCGCCATGGCCGACCACGCGGTGGCCGTTGATGTCCTGCTGGTAGAAACCCAGGCCAATGCCCAGAAGATCGGGCAGCGGCTTGGTCAGCTTCGTGTGCATCAGCTGCACCGTCTCGGGCTTGAGGATCTGCGCGTCACCGAGCTTGCCCTTGCCGAGGTAGGCGAGCATGAAGCGACCCATGTCGGCGCCGGTGGAGGAGAGGCTGCCGGCCGGCGGCATCGAGATGATCTCGAAGCCCAGCGGCTTGGCGTCCGCGTCCTTGTAGCCGTGCGACATCTGCGCCTCCAGCGCCTTGGGCAGCGGCTGGCGGAAGGTCGAGTTCTTCATGCCCAGCGGCTGGAACACGTGCTGCTCGATGTAGTCGTCAAAGGGCTGGCCACTGACGCGCTGCACGATGTAGCCGGCCAGCGAAGTCGCGTAGTTCGAGTAGCCCGGCGTGCTGCCCGGCTCGTAGATGTAGGGCGGGATGTAGCGCTTGAGCACGCCGCCGAGGTCGGGCGTCGTGTTGTTGTAGGTGAGCAGGTCGCGCGCCACTTCCTCGAAGCCCGAGGTGTGCGTCATCACATGGCGCAGCGTCAGCGCCTTGCCGGTCTTGTACGCGGGGATCTTGAAGTCGAGGTATTGGTTCAGGTCGGCGTCGAGATCGAGCTTGCCCTGTTCGACCAGTTGCATCACCGCGGTCCAGGTGAACAGCTTGGAAACCGAACCCGGGCGGAACAGCGTGCGCTGCGCGTCGACGGGCGTGCTCTTCTCGTAGTCGGAGAAGCCGTAGCCCTTCTGCACGACGGGCTGGCCGTCCTTGACGATCACCACCACCGCACCGGGCACGCCGGCCATGCGCAGGGCCGAGGGCATCAGGCCGTCGAGCCAGGCTTCGGCGTCCGTCGTGTTGAGATCCTTCGCCGTCTTCGGCGCAGCGGGGGCATCAGCGCCGATCGCCGGCTGCAAGGCGGCCAACGCACACAAGGCCAGGGCGCACAACGGTTTGAACATCTTCATCTTCATGGAAGCTCCGGGATTCAGAAATTGACGCTCAGGTTGGCACCGATCGTGCGCGGCTGCGCCACGGTGGCATGCAGCGGCAGGCCGAAGGCGGTCAACGCAGTATCGGCGCCCAGGATGGCGCGCTTGTTGGTCAGGTTGCGCACGAAGGTGCTCAGCTGCCAGCGGCCGAAGGTCACACCCCATTGCGCGTCCAGCAGCGTGTACGCCGGCATGCTGAAGTTGGGCACCGAGCTGCCCGCCATGTCGAAGCCGGCGTTGCGCTGGCCGACATAACGCACATTCACACCGGCATACGACGCGTTGCCGGAGATCGAGAACAGGTAGCGCGCGCCGGCGGTGACGGCGGTGCGCGCCACGTTCGGCAGCCGCGAGCCGGCCGGGCCGAGCGAGGGCGCGTCTTCCGAGAGCTTCGGATCGGTGAAGGTCAGGCTGCCGTTCAGTTCCCATTCGCTGCTGGCCTGGTAGCGCGTCGCCAGCTCGAAGCCGCGGATGCGCGCCTTGCCGGCGTTGGTGACGATGGTGCTCACGCCCAGCGCCGTCGGCTGTTGCAGGTCGTTCCAGTCGATCTGGTAGAGCGCCGTCTCCAGGCTCAGGCGCTTGTCGAGCAGGTCGGCCTTGTAGCCGAGCTCGTAGCTCCAGAGCGTGTCGTGGTTGAAGCTCGTCGGCGTGTTCGGGATCACTTGCAGCGTGCCGTCCAGCGCGGGCGGGTTCGGGCCGCCGGGGCGGTAGCCGCTGGCCGCGCGCAGGTAGACGCTGCTGGTCTTGTCGAGCGAGTAGCGCAGCGTGGCGAGGTAGGTCTTCGATTCGTCGTTCGAGTGGTTGTCCGAGTCGAGCGGGCCGGCGCCGACGATCGAGTAATGCTGCTTGTTCCGCGCAAAGCGCGCGCCGCCGGTCAGCGACCAGTCGGCAGTGATGTTCCAGGTGAGGTCGCCGTAGACGGCGGTCTCGCGATACGTGGACGGCTGCGCGTTCGATTGCAGGTCCATGCTGGCGCCGTGGCCTGCGAGCTGGGCCCACAAGAGCTGGCCGACCGAGCCGACTTCCTCGTCGTGATACACGCCCAGGATCCACTCGACCGTGCCGCGCGCCGAGGTGGCGCGGAGTTCCTGCGTCTTCTTGCGCAGGCTGATCGTGTTGTCCAGCCGCGCGAAGTCGAAGGCCGCGGCGCTGGCGCCGAGCAGGGCGGTGGCGTCCTGCGCGGTCGCCATGTCCAGGCGCTGTTCGGAGGCGATCGCGTTGACGCGGGCGAAGCCGAAGTCGTACTCGACGTCGGCGGAATACAGGCGCGTCTTCACCGTGTACGGCTCGCGCGTGGCGAGCTGGCGGGCCAGGTCGCCGTAGAGCGTCTTGCCGGTGGTGGCGTCGTAGTCCACGGTGTCGGTGCCGTCGCGCTTGATGTCCTGCGTCGTCGCGGCCAGGCGCACCTTCATCTTCGACATCGGCTCCAGCAGCAGCACGGCGCGGGCGCCGCGGGTGTTGCCGGCGTTGGTCTTGTCGCCGGCGGCCAGGCCGGTGGCGCTGATGAAGCCGCCGTCATGGTCGTTGAAGGCGGAGACGCGCAGGCCGGCCACGTCGGTGGCCAGCGGCACGTTCAGCACCACGTTCTCGGTGTGACCCACGCCGCCGTCCTGCGTCGTGCGCACGCCGAGGCCCACCTTGCCGGAAAAGGTCGAGGTGTCCGGCTCGTTGGTCACGTACTTCAACAGTCCGCCCATCGCGCCGGCGCCGTACAGCGTGCCCTGCGGGCCGCGCAGCACTTCCACGTGGTTCAGGTCCAGCAGCGAGAGGTCCAGCGCCTGCACGCCGCCGTGCACGAAGGCGCTGCTGGAGCCGAAAGCCACGTCGTCCACGTACATGCCCACGGTGGCGATCTGCTGCTCGCCGTTGCTGACGCCGCGCATCGTCACCGAGCCGCGGCCCGGGCCGCCGTCGGTCTTCACGTCCACGCCGGGCAGGCCGCCCACATAGTCGGCCAGCGAGTTGGCGCCGGTCTGTTCCATCGCCTCGGCGCTCAGCACTTCCACGCGCAGCGGCACGTCGCGGATGGGTTCGCGGCGGCGGGTGGCGGTGACGGTCACGACTTCCAGCTGCTTCAGCTCGCGGCCGTCGGCGGTCTTGGCCGCGCTGGCGGGGGCGGCATCGGCACTTTGCGGCGCAGCGGCCGCGGGTGCCTCTTGAGACCAGACGGCAGGCGCAAACAGCGCGCCCATGCAGGGAACCAGCAGGACCGCGAGCTTGTGGCGTTTCTGCGGCGCTTTGCCATGGTGGGGACGGATCGACCGGCGCATGTGCAACTCTCCAGATGGGTGTGTGGAATGAGACGGAGTTTCCAATTTGGAAAAATATTTCCCATCGGTGTAAACCTGAATGAAATTCGTCACCCTTGTGCGAAAGCGCGGCGGCTTGGGGAACTGGAGCGTTTCGGCGCTGTTTCCCTCGCCTATGATCGGCCGCGACACCCTTCCACCAGCATGGCCACTCCCACCAACAATCCCGGCGATCACATCCGCAGCGTGCGCAAGCGCCTCGGCCTGACCCTCAGCGATTTGAGTGCCCGCACGGGCCTGGCGGTTTCCACCTTGTCCAAATTGGAAAAAGGCAACGTCTCGCTGTCGTACGACAAGCTGATGCTGCTGAGCCGCGGGCTCGAGGTGGACATGGCCGAGCTGCTCAGCGGCGCGCCGGGGGCGCAGCCGGTGCCGGGCGGCTCGGGCCGCCGCGTGGTGCACCGGGCCGGGGAGGGGCAGCCCGTCGAGACGCAGAGTTATGCGCAGGTCTACCTGGCGTCGGAGCTGCTCAGCAAGCGCTTCACGCCGATCGTGGTCGAGGTGAAGGCGCGCTCGATCGAGGAATTCAAGGCCGAGTTCGGCGACCTGATCCGCCATCCGGGCGAGGAGTTCGCGTACATCCTGGAGGGCGAGGTCGCCTTCCACACCGACCTGTACGCGCCCGTCGTGCTCAAGGCCGGCGACTCGATCTACTTCGACAGCGAGATGGGCCACGCCTACCTGAAGGCGGCTGAAGGCCCGTGCCGGCTGGTGGCGAGTTGCGCGCCGCGCAACAACCAGGCGGAGACCGTGGCGCAGCCGTTCCTCGAAGCTTCGCAGCGGCGGTCCGAGCCCGCGGCGGCGCCTGCTGCACCGGTGAAGGCGCGTCGGCCGGCGGTCAAGGCCAAGCCCAAGACCGCCAAGCGTTGAGCGCCGCCTAACGGTCGATTCGGCGGACCATCGGGCCGAGCGCGAGCAGCACTGCTGCCGAGCCCGCGGCAATCGCGGCCAGCAGCCCGAAGAACACCGCCGGCCCCATCGCCTCGTACGCGCGGCCGACCAAGCCAGACAGCAGGTTGCCGCCGAACGATGCGAGGAACCAAGCCGCGATGACCGTCGCGCCCATGCCCGCCGGCGCGAGTCGTGCGAACAGGCCGAGCCCGACCGGCAGGATGTACAGCTCGCCCAGCGTGTAGAGCGCGAAGAAGACGATCACCCAGAGCATCGCAACGGGTTGCGTGCTCGTCGCCAGCCCTGCGAGCAGAGCGAACGACAGCGCCACGCCCGCCGCGCCCAGCGCCATCTTGGCAATCGCCGACGGTTCGCGTCCGCGCGTGGCCGCACGGCGCCAGCCGGCCACCAGCAGCGGAGTGAAGGCGAAGACGAACAGCGGATTCAGCGCCTGCATCCAGCTGGCCGGGACGAGCCAGCCGAGCAGGTGACGATCCACGCGCGCGTCGGCCCAGACGGCGAAGGTGTTGCCGCTCTGCTCGTAGGCGCTGCGGAACACGACGACCGCGAGCGCCACGAACAGCAGGGGCAGCAGGCTGCGCGGCGCGCCCTTGGCGTCGGAGGATGCGGCGGGCTCTCGCGAGGTCGGACCCGCGCGATCCGGCGGCAGGTGCCGCCCGTTCAGTGCGTAGACGAGCAAGCCCACGCACATGCCCACGCCCGCAGCGCCGAAGCCCGCGTGCCAGCCGTAGATCTCGCCCAGCGCGCCGCAGCCGAGCACGCCCAGCAGCGCGCCCAGATTCACGCCCATGTAGTAGAGGTTGTAGGCGCCGCCGCGGCGCGGATCGTCAGTCGCGTAGAGGTCGCCGACCTGACTGGGGAGGTTCGGCAGGAACAGCCCGTTGCCCAGCGCGATCAGCACCAGCGCGGGGAAGAACAGTGCCTCCGCCGTCAGCGTGAAATGCCCCAGCGCCATCAGTCCGCCGCCGATCAGGATCGCGCGCTTGCGGCCCAGCCATCGGTCAGCGATGTAGCCGCCGACGATGGGCGTCAGGTACACGCCGCCCGCGTACAGCCCGTAGACCATCGACGCATCCGCCTGCGAAAAATGCAGCTGCTTGATCATGTAATAGACCTGCAACGCCCGCATGCCGAAGAAGGAGAACTTCTCCCACATCTCGGTCAGGAACAGCACCACCAGTCCGCGCGGCTGGCCGAAGAAGTCGCGCTGGCCCGTGATGTCGAGCGAGGCCGTCGGGGATGGGATCACGGGTTCTCCATAGGATTGCTCGATGAGTGTCTGGATGGTACATTGATTTTCCAAATTGGAAAATTACTGGAAAACGAGCCCTGATCGTGACCGACAAGACGACTTGCAAGACGGTGGACTGCCTCGTGATCGGTGGCGGCATGGCGGGCGCGGCGGCGGCGGCTTCGCTGTCGGCGCACGGCGAGGTGGTGATCCTGGAGGCGGAGGCGCAGCCGGGCTACCACTCCACCGGTCGCTCGGCGGCGCTCTATTCGGCGCTCTACGGCAACGCGGTGGTGCGCGCGCTGACGCGCGCCAGCCTCGGCTACTTCCGGGAAGCCCGTGAACAGCCGCTGCTGCAACCGCGCGAGACGCTGTTCCTCGTCGGCGCCGGGCAGGACGCCGAAGCCGAGGCCTTCGCGGCCGACGCCGACATCCGCCAGTTCACCCGCCGCATGAGCGCCGATGAGGTGATCGCCCGCGTGCCGATTCTGCAACGCGGGCGCGTGGCCGGCGCATTGCTCGACCCTGGCTCCGCGGACATCGAAGTCGATCTGGCGCACCAGGGCTTCCTGCGCCAGGCGCGTGCGCGCGGCGCGCAACTCGTCGTGAACGCGCCGCTGCGCGCGCTGGAGCGCGAAGGCTCGAACTGGATCGCGCACACGCCGCAAGGCGATTTCCGCGCCCCGCTGGTCGTCAATGCCGCCGGCGCCTGGGCCGATGAAGTGGCGGCGCTGGCCGGCCTCGCGCCGCTGGGCCTGCAACCACTGCGCCGCACGGCCGTGCTCGTGGACGTGCCCGAGGGCCTGGATGCGAGCCACTGGCCCGCCGTGATCGCCGTGGACGAGAGCCAGTACTTCAAGCCCGACGCGGGCCTGCTGCTCGTCTCCGCCGCCGACGAGACCCCGAGCCCGCCTTGCGACGCGCAACCCGAGGAGCTGGACGTGGCCATCGCCATCGACCGCTTCGAGACGCTGACCGGCCGCCCGGTGCGCCGCGTGCGCCACCAGTGGGCGGGCCTGCGCGTGTTCAGCCCGGACCGCACGCCCGTGCTCGGCTTCGAGCCCGCCGCGCCCGGCTTCTTCTGGTGCGCTGGACAGGGCGGTTATGGCATCCAGACCTCGCCCGCCATGGGCCGCGCCACGGCCGCGCTCGCGATGGGGCTGCAGCTGCCGGCGGATCTGTCGGACCTGGGCGTGGAGGCCGCGAACCTTTCGCCGCTGCGCCTGCGGCGTGGCTGAATAGGACGCCTCCTACTTTTCAAGACTGGCGGGGCGGGTACTCCCACGCGTAGCATCGGTCTCACCCGAAGCGACGAAGACAAGGACACCCGCATGACCCCGAAGAACACCATCTGCCTCTGGTTCGACGGCGCCGCGCTCGAAGCCGCGCAGTTCTACGCCAAGACCTTCCCGGACAGCGCCGTCACCAGTGTCCACAAGGCGCCGTCGGACTACCCGTCCGGCAAGGCGGGTGATGTGCTGACCGTGCAGTTCACCGTCTGCGGCATCCCGTGCATGGGCCTGAACGGCGGGCCGATGTTCAAGCACAACGAAGCGTTCTCCTTCCAGATCGCCACCGACGATCAGGCCGAAACGGACCGCTACTGGGACGCCATCGTGAACAACGGCGGCGCCACCAGCGCCTGCGGCTGGTGCAAGGACAAATGGGGCCTGAACTGGCAGATCACGCCGCGCGTGCTGACCGATGCGTTGTCCAACCCGGACCCGGCCGTGGCCAAACGCGCCTTCGAGGCCATGATGCAGATGATCAAGATCGACGTGGCCCAGATCGAGGCCGCCGTCAAAGGCTGAAAGCTTGCTGGAGGTCTTCGGATCTCCGGATCGGACAGCGAGGGAGGTGCCGCTTGCTCATGTCGATCCTGTCGCGATGGCAGCAACGGCTGAACGAACGGGCCGAGGCCAGTTCCTCGCCCGTGCTGCGCATGCGCCGTCTCACGCAGCTGGCCGCGTTGATCGGTGTGGCGTTCACGGTCTCGCTGGCCAGCTTCATCGGCACCGCCTCCGACGTGATGGTGGGGCTGATCGTTGCGGGCATCGCGGTGCCGCTCGCGGCCTGGATCGTCGGCCGCGCGCTGCGGCCAGAGGCCGGCGGGCTGGTGCTGCTGTTCGGCAGCGCGGCCATCCTTGGCTGCCTGATCTGGACCAGCAACGGCCTGCACGACGAGGGCATGCTCGTCTTCCCCGTGCTGCTGCTGATGGCCGAGCTGTTGATCACGACGGCGCAGTTCCTGCTGTTGACCGCGGCGATGCTGCTCTACGTGTTCGTGCTGGCCGTCGCCACGCACTACGGCTGGCGCACGGATGCGCCGATGACGACGACCTGGGACGCCTGGGAGACGATCACCATCTCACTGGTGGCCGCGGCGGTCGCCTCATGGCTGGTGCTCAACGACCTGCGCAACGCGCTCGTGCGGCTGGAGACGCAGATGGAGGCCACGCAGGCCTCGGAGCAGCAGGCGCTGCACCTGTCGGCACACGACGGGCTCACCGGCCTGGCCAACCGGGCGCACGGCCGCGCGCAGATCGAGCAGTTGCTGGCGCAGGCGCGGCGGGACCGGCGCAGCGTGGCCGTGGCCTTCGTGGATCTCGACAATTTCAAGCTCATCAACGACAACCTCGGCCACGGCGCGGGCGACGAGTTCATCCGCCAGACCAGCGCGCGGCTCAAGAGCGCGGTGCGCGGCGGCGATGTGGTGGCGCGCTTCGGCGGTGACGAGTTCATCCTCGGCATCTCGGGGCTGGCAACGGTGGAGGATGCGATGCGGGTGGTCGACAAGGTGCTTGATCACCTCAAGGGCACGCTGCATGCGCTCGGCCACGAGCTGACGGTCACCTGCTCGATCGGCGTGGCGCTGTTCCCCAGCGACGGCGACGACTACGAAACGCTCGTGCGCAAGGCGGACCTCGCGATGTACGACGCGAAGGCCGCTGGCCGCAACTCGATCCGCTTCTATGAGGCGACGATGAACGACTCGGCGCGCGAGAGCCTCTGGCTGATCCACGAGCTGCGCGGCGCGATTTCGCGGGGCGAGCTGTCGCTGCACTTCCAGCCCATCGTCGATCTGGTCACCGACAAGGTCATCCACGCCGAGGCGCTGCTGCGCTGGCAGCACCCGGCGCGCGGCGCGATCCCACCCTCGGAGTTCATCCCGCTGGCCGAGTCCTCGGGCCTGATCGTGGAGATCGGCGAATGGGTGATCCGCGAGGCCTGCCGCAGCGCTGCGGCATGGCATCGCGCGGGCCTGGCAGGTGTGGGCGTGGCGATCAACCTCTCGCCGGTGCAGTTCCGCAGCGGTGAGATCGTGACGGTGGTCGAGCAGGCGTTGGCCGCGCACGGGCTCGATGCGCGCCTGTTCGAGCTGGAGATCACGGAATCGCTGCTCGTGCATAGCGATGAGCGTTTCCAGCGCTCGATGAGCGCGCTCAAGGCGATGGGCGTGCGTGTCGCCGTCGATGACTTCGGCACCGGCTATTCGAACCTGGCTTACCTGCAGGACTTCAAGGTCGAAGTGCTGAAGATCGATCAGTCGTTCGTGCGCCGCCTGGGCGAAGACGAGCAGAAGAGCAGCATCGTGCGGGCCATCATCCAGATGGCGCAGAGCCTCGGGCTCAAGACCGTGGCGGAGGGCATCGAGACGCCGCAGCATCTGACGATGCTGCGCCAGCTCGGCTGCAACAGCGGCCAGGGCTACCTGCTGGCGCGGCCGGCGCCGTGGCAGGACTTCGTCAACAAGGTCAGGCTGGGCCTGGGCGAGCTGCCGGTCTCAGCATCACCTCCTGATGCCCGCAGCCCGCGGGAATCATCGGAAAGCAGTTTTCCTCCGGCCTGACGCGTACGTCGAGGAAGTACGGGCCGTCTGAGGCGAGGCATTCCGCCAGCGCCGCGTCGAGCGAGGTTCGGTCGTCCACACGCGCGGCCTGCCAGCCGAAGCCCTGCGCCACGGCCACGAAGTCCGGCATGCATTCGTTGTAGCTGTGGCTGTAGCGCTCGCCGTGGATCAGCTCCTGCCACTGCCGCACCATGCCCATGTGCGCGTTGTTGCAGAGCACGAGTTTGACGGGCGTGCGGTGCTGGCGCGCAGTGGCGAGTTCCTGGAGGTTCATCAGCACGGAAGCGTCGCCGCTGACGCAGACCACGAGCTTGTCCGGATGCGCGATCTGCGCGCCGATGGCCGCGGGCAGGCCGTAGCCCATCGTGCCGGCGCCGCCGGAGGTGAGCCAGCGCATCGGCCGCTCGAAATCGAGGTGCTGGGCGGCCCACATCTGGTGCTGGCCGACGTCGGTGGAGACGATGGCGTCGCGGTCGCGGAGCTGGGCGTTGAGTTGCCGCATCAAGGCTTGCGGCGCGATGGTCGGGCCGGTGTCTTCGAAGCCGAGCGAGTCTTGGGCGCGCCAGGCGTTGATCTGCTGCCACCAGGCGTCGATGCGATGCGGTTCGAGCGCTTGCGTGAGCAGCGCGGCGTGCAGCGCGTCGAGCAGTTCGCCTGCATCGCCGACGAAGGGCAGGTCGGCCTTCACGACCTTGTGGATGGACGCCGGGTCGATGTCGAAGTGGATGACTCGCGCGTGCGGCGCGAAGCTGTCGAGCCGGCCGGTCACGCGGTCGTCGAAGCGCGCGCCGATGCAGACGATCAGGTCCGCGTGGTGCAGCGCGAGGTTGGCCTCCAGCGTGCCGTGCATGCCGGGCATGCCGAGCCATTGCTCGCCCGACGCCGGGAACGCGCCGAGGCCCATCAGCGTGAGCGTGCAGGGCGCGTGGCTGAGGCGGACGATGTCGGCGAAGCCGTGGCAGGCGCGGGGGCCGGCGTTGATGAGGCCGCCGCCGCCGTAGAACACGGGGCGCTGCGCTTCGGCGATCCATTGCGCGGCGCGGGCCATGCGGTTGGCATCGCCGCCGCTGCTGCGGGGCTTGGGCTTGCGTACATGCGCCAGCAAGGGCGTCTGAACGGCGCACTGCTGTTGCAGGTCCTTCGGAAAGTCCAGCAGCACCGGCCCCGGCCGCCCGCTGCTCGCCACCTCATGCGCATGGCGCACCAGCGCCGCCACCTGGCCCGCATCGCGGACCTGCGCGTTCCACTTTGTCACCGAGCGGCTGATGCCTAAAGCGTCGCACTCCTGGAAGGCGTCGGTCCCGATCGCGGTTGTCGCCACCTGGCCGCTGATGCAGAGGACGGGGATCGAGTCCGAGAGCGCATCCAGCAGCCCGGTCGTCGTGTTGCTGATGCCCGGGCCGGAGGTCACCAGCACGACGCCGACGCGGCCGGTCGTGCGCGCATAACCCTGCGCTGCGTGGACAGCCGCCTGCTCATGCCGCACCAGGATGTGGCGGATGCGGCGCTCGCCGTGCAGCGCGTCGTAGATCGGCAGGACGGCGCCGCCGGGATAGCCGAAGACGGTGTCCACGCCGAGTTCGGCGAGGGTGTCGAGGAGGACTTGGGCGCCGGTCAGCACCGGCAATTCGAGGCGCGCATTCATCGAGCCAGTGTCTGCCGGATGCAAAAGCAAATGCTCCTTCGTTTGCCGCTTTGAATATCATTCGCGGCAAATTTTGCTGCGAGGCCGCAATGAACAAGGAAATCACCCTGGACCGCTACGACCTGGCCTTGCTGCGCGCGCTCCAGCGCAACGCCCGCGCCAGCCTTCAGGAATTGAGCGCCGAGGTCGGCCTGTCCAGCTCGCCGTGCTGGTCGCGCATCAAGCGCATGGAGGAGGCTGGCGTGATCGAGGGCTACACGATCAAGGTCAACGCGGAGCTGGCGGGCGTGCCGGACCAACTGATCGTGCAGCTCACGCTCGACTCGCACACGGACGATGCGCTGGAGGCGTTCGGGCGGCAGCTCGAAGCGATCCCCGAAGTGCTGGAGGCGTACCTCGTGTCAGGCGATTACGACTACGTGCTGCGCATTGCCGTGAAGGGCACGCGCGATTACGAGCGGCTGCTGCGTGAGCAGCTCTACAAGATCCCCGGGATCCGGCACAGCAAGTCGAGCTTTGTGCTGCGGCGGCTGAAGGCCGGACACCTGGCGCTGTAGATCAGCTCTGCAAGGGCAGCGTGATGATGAAGCTCACGCCGTCCGGCTCGTTGCGCGCCTCGATGCGTCCGTCCATCTTCGCCAGATAGCTGCGCGCCACGAACAGGCCCTGGCCGCGGCGTTCGCCGTTGTGCGTGGGTGCGTCGCTTTCCCCGTACTCGAAGATCGTCTCGAGCCGCTCAGGCGCGATTGACGGGCCCTGGTTGTGGACGCTGAGCACCGCGCTGTTGCCGTCGATATTCAGCGTTAACGTGATCGGCGTGCCCGGCCGGTGGTGCCGCTGGGCGTTGCGCAGCACATGGGTCAGCACGTCCTCGAGCGAGTATTCGTCGGCGCTGACCCAGAGCGGGTCGCCGGTCCATGGCACCAGCTGAACGTCCTCGATACCGGCATAGCCCGCGTTGCTGGCGAGCTGCGCGGCGAAGGCGGCCAGGTCCATCCGCTGACCTTCGATTTGAGCGCCGGCAAGCGCCTCGCTTGGGCTGGCCGTGCCGTAGAGCACACGCACGGCCTGCTGCATCCGCAAGAGATAGCGGCGGCTTGCATCCCCTTCGCCATGCAGCGCCAGCAGTGATTGCAACGGCGACATGATCTCGTGCCCGACTGCATGCCACATGTCGCGCTCCTGCTCGGCCCGCAGCTGTTCGCGGCGCAGCGCGAGCTTGGCGCGGGCGAGCAGGTCGGCCAGCGTGCCGGCGAGGATGCCGAGTTCGTCGGAGCCGCGCAGGTCGTCGACTTCCAGCTCGCCGATGCGCTCATCGATCCGCGCCGGCTGCATGTTGTACGAGACGGCCGCCGCGCGGCGCGTCAGCCGCGCGATGCGGCGCATCAGCCCAAGCGCGATCACCAGCCACGCGAGCAGGATCGCCAGCAGCATGCCGCCGACCAGCCAGGACACGCGCGACGCACCGGCGCTCAGCGCGCGGTCCACGCTCTTCACGTCGCCCTTGAGTTGCAGCTCGTAGCGGCCCAGCGGCGTCGCCACGCTCTCGGTGGACAGCAGCGTCGGTTCCGCCTGGTTCAGCGGCAGACGGCGGATCAGGCGGGTGAGCCAGGGCGAGGGCAGGTCGTCGGGTTGCGCCTTGCCGTGCAGCTCCGCGATGGGCTTGCCGTCGCGCTGGATCGTCAGCACTTCGCCGGCTTGCAAATCCGCTTCGAGCGAGCGCAGCTCCAGCGGCGCGCGGCTGGCGGCGGCGCTGTCGAAGACTTCGGTGTTGTTCGGGCCGAGCAGTTCCAGATGCACGCTGAGCTGGCCGAGGTCGGCCGGCGGCCAGGCCAGGGATGAGCTGGGCGGGCGGCGCTGCATCAGCGCCTCGGTCAGCGCGCCGACGGGCAGGCGCAGCGAGAAGAAGCTGCGACGCGGGCAGGTGGCCTCATCGGCGCCGGTGTAGACGCAGGGGCCTTCGCGCCAGATCCAGCCGCGGAAGTCGCGGTCGGGGTGCGAGCGTTTGACCAGCTCATCGCCGGTCTGCCCGATTGTTTGTGTGAAGCCGGTGAGCCGGCCGCGCTGTTGCCAACTGCCGGCGTCCATCGCCTCGAAGGGCGCGATCCAGTGCTGTTCGACGCCGCGCCATTTGAGGCTGACGCGCAGTCGATGCACCTCGCCCAGGTCGAGTTGACCTCGCCCGCGTGAAACGAGCGGCGGCGCGTCGACGCTGCCGACGGCGTAGACGAAGCCGCCTGCGTAAGGATTGCTGCCCACGGCCAGACAGAGGCTCGCGCCGCTCGCGTACTGCCGCGCGCAGCCGGACATCTCGACCGCGCTGCGTGTCTTGGCAGGATCGTCGAAGTCGATGGTGGAGAAGGGCAGCAGCAACGGGCCTTGCTCGGCCTCGGGGTTCAGCAGCGCGAGCTGGCCGGTCGGATGGCGCAGGCGCGCGGCGAGCGTGGACAGCGATTGCTCGAAGCCTTGCGCGTAACGCTGATATGCGCGCTCTTTCTCTTCACGCAGCAAGGTCACGGCCAAAGCCAGCGTCGCCAAGGCCAGCGCCAGGAACACGGCGTGGACGACCGCGCGGTTGCGCCAGGCCGCGAGACCCAGCCGAGGCATCGGCGGGAGCTTCATGCGCTCCAGCGGAAGCCGCGCATCGGCACGTTCTCGATCGCGTCGAACTCGGGATCGGCGTCGCGCAGCGCTTCGCGGATCGCGGCCACGTGCTTGCGCACGTTGTCCTTGCTGCGGCCGCTCTTGACCACGTCGAAGAGGTCTTCATACGCCACCACCTCTCCGCGGCGCTGGTAGAGCGTGGCGAGGATGCGTTGCGCCGTCAGCGGCAGATTGATGCGTTGGCCGCGCCAGACGGCGGAGCGTTGCCACAAGGGGTCGAGTTGCAGCGGGTCTTCGGCAGGCGCCTGCGCGGGCGTTCCCGCTTTCGCGCGGGCGGCGCGCAGCATGTCGAGGAAGGTCTCGATGAATTCGGCTTCGCTGAAGGTCGTCTTCTGCAAATAGTCCCAGGCGTCGAGCGCCTTCATGATCGAGCGGTAGATCGCGGCGGGCATGGCCGAGACCACCAGCACCGGCGTGCCCGCGTGGCGCTTGTTGATGGCGTTGATCAGCGCCACGCCGGCATGGCGTTCGCGGCCGAGCTCGATGTCGAGCAGCACGAGCTCGTAGCTCTGCGCGGCGAGCGCGGCCTCGGCGGTGTCGCGGTCGAACCATTGGTCGATCACGAGCTCGGGGCGGGCGGCGCGGATCCAGCCGGCGAGCTGGTCGCTCGTGGGCCGGTCGTCTTCGATGATGGCGATGCGGGAGGGCATGGCTGCGGATTATTGGTGCACTCGCTGCCGATCGCACGGAAGCTTTCTTCCGCGCCCCGGAGCGAAGACGGCCGGCGCCGGCATTGAGGGCTCGTGGGGCTGAACGGAATCATGCAGACACCTCAACCAGGAGCCTGTCATGAACCTCCCCGACTCGATCCGCAACATCCCTTCTCGCCTGGCCGGCGGTCTGCCCGCGCTGCGTCGCGGCCTGCCGCGCCTGGCGCTGATCGCCGTTGCGGCGGGTGCCGTCTACGGTGTGGTCCGCCACCCCCCTTTCTACACCGTGCCCCGCGGCGAGGCGGCGGTGCGAACCAACCTGTTCACCGGCGGATCGACCGTCGAGCGCGAGGGCCGCCTGCTCGTGCTGCCCGGCGTGCACGAGGTGCGCAGCCTGCCGGTGCAGGATCAGGTCTATCACGCGACGACCCTGGCCAAGGCCGACGGTTCCGGCGCGCTGCAATCGCTCGAAGGCCTGTCGCTCGGCATGGACCTGACGCTGGCCTGGCGCGTGGATTCGACGCGCCTCGCCTCGCTCGCCACCAGCCTGCCCGAGAACATCGAGCGCGACCTGATCGCGCCGGCCTTGCAGGCCAGCATCTATCCGGTCGTTTCGCAGCACACGGTGCGCGAGATCTTCTCCTCCAAGCGCGATGAGATCGAGAAGGCCGTGGCGCAGAACCTGCGCCAGCGCCTCAAGCCGGAGGGCATCGAGCTGCGCAGCCTGCAAGTCGGCCACGTCGACCTGCCGCCCGACTACCGCCGCGGCATGGACGGCCTGCTCGCCGAAGGTCTGGCCGCCGAGAAGATGCAGTTCACGCTCGACCTGAAGGCCAAGCAGGTCAAGCAGACCGAGCTGGAAGCCGAGGCCGACAAGGCGCGCCGCGAGGTGCAGGCCGAGGCCGCGGAGCGCGAACAGATCATCGCCGCTCGGGCCCAGGAAGAAGCGATGAAGCACGTGCTGCCGCTGCGCCAGAAGCAGATCGAGCAGCGCTCGCTGGAAGCCGAAGCCGCCAACGCGCAGCGCATCAAGCTGGCCGAAGGCAACGCCAAGGCGCGCGCCATCGAAGCGCAATCCGAAGCCGATGCGCGCAACAAGCTGGCGGATGCCGAGGCCTACCGCATCGGCCAGCTGAGCAAGGCGGATTCCGAGCGCATGGCCCGCGAGGGCGTGCTGCTGACCCAGCACCCGCTGCTGGTGCAGAAGGCGCTGGCCGACAAGCTCTCGGACAAGGTGCAGGTGATCATCGCGCCGCCTTCGGTCAGCGGCGGCTTCATCGGCTCGGGGCTGATTGGCACGCAGGCGAACGCGCAGCCCGCAGCGGCGGCTCCGGCGGCCGATCAGCAGCAACAACAAGCTCAGGGGACGGAGTAAGCCATGAAGCGCTATGTGTTCGTTGTGGTGATCGCACTGGCCGCGGCCAGCATGCAGACGGCCTGGGCGGCGACGGCCGTAATGGCGGCACCAGCGACTCCGGCAGCACCCGCGCCGCGCACGGCCCTGGTCCTGCTGGACGGCGCCAACCTCCGCGCCGCGGCCAAGGACAGCGCGCCCGTGCAGGCCAGCCTCGTGCGCGGCGATGCCGTCGAGATCCGCGCCGAGCGGCTCGACTACTGGCAGGTGTGGGACTACCGCCGCGAGCGCGGCGGCTTCCTGAAGAAGAGCCAGACGCTGCTGCTTTCCAGCGATCCGCAGACGTTGCTGGCGCAACTTCGCCTGACCCTGCCGCAGGATGGCGGTGAAGGTCTTGCGCTGGCGCTGGCCGTCGCCTACGTCCAGACCGCCAGCGGGAAGGAGCTGGCCGGGGAGCAGGGCGCTGAAGTGCTCGACGCCCTCGGCCAGGTCGGCCAGCGCATCGTCGCCAACACGACGACGCGCCACGCCGGCCTGCTCGACCTCGCCGCCCGTTATGGCCTGCGATTCGACAGTTATGCCCAGGCCGACGGCAGCGTGCGCCAGTGTTACGACGGCGACGCCTTCCGCCGCGTGATGAGCCTGCCCGCCACGCCCTCGCAGCGCACCCGCGCCGCGCTGGCCTTGACCCGCGCCGATTGCCGCCCTTCCACGCTGACGGCGGCGCAGGTGCAGTCGCTCGACGATTGGCGCGCCCAGGTGTTGAGTCACGCCGCGCTCGATGGCCTGGCCCCCTTCGAGAAGAACCGCCTGCTGGTGCGCCGCGCCAGCGTCGCCGCCAGCCGCGCCTTCTCGCGCGGCGACGCCGAGGCCGCCCGCACCGCGCTCGCCGACTTCGCCCAGATCGAGCCGGCCGAGATCGCCGAGGACGACATGCCCGACTACAACGACGCCGCCATGCGCGTGAACGCCGTGCGCTGGACGGCGCTGCCCTCGGTCGAGGAGCGCGCGCTCGGCAACTTCAAGCTCACGCTCAAAGACAGCGCCACGCCCGGCGAGCATTGCCTCGCCCTCACCGACGCCCGCGGCACCGAGCAACTGCGCCGTTGCAGCTTCGGTCGCATCTCTCTGGCCTCGGCCGTGCTGAGCCGCGAGGGCAAGGCGATCGCGCTCTCCGCCCAGCCGCTCGATGGCTGGCGCGAACTCTGGGTGCTGCGCGCCTCGGGCAAGGGTTGGCAAGTGCATGTGCTGCCGCCCGCCGCCGCCGAGCCGGGCCTGGGCTACGCCGAGTTCGCCGGCTTCGTGCCGGGCAACAAGCAACTGCTCGTGGTGCAGGAGTCGCGCGCCGAAGGCCGTTACGCCAGCCGCCGTTTCCTGGTCATGGACCTGGACACGCTGACTCAGCAGCACGTGGCGCCCGATGCCACGCAGCTGGGCGCCTTCCAGCGCTGGTCCGACCCGGCGTGGAAAGGCGCTTCGCTGGCCCTGCGCTGAAGCGAAAGGCCGATCGCCGCGGAACTTTCACGGGCGTCAGCTCCAATATGGGGCGAGTGGCGCACGGTCAAGCATGACTTTGGTCTGGTAAACCCCAGTCGTGCATGATCCGCGCCTTTGTCTGTCCCACTGCCGCTCTTTCGGCTCCCGAGAATGCACAAAACAAGAATCACCGCCCTGGCCGCTGCGGCCTTCGTCGCCAGCCTGGCCCACGCCCAGGAAGGCCTGCCGAGCGACGGCGCCGCGCGTCCGAGTGTCAAGCTGGACCGGGTGGAGGTGCAGGCCAAGCCGCAGAGCGACATCGACATGCGTCGCAAGTCGCAGGTCGCCAAGCAGATCTATGGCCGCGAGGAGATCGACAAGTTCGGCGATACCAACGTGGCTGACGTTCTGAAGCGCCTGCCGGGCGTGAGCATGTCGGGCAACGCGCCGCGCATGCGCGGCCTCGGCTCGGGTTACACGCTGGTGCTGATCAACGGCGATCCGGCGCCCCCGGGCTTCAACCTCGACCAGCTGGACCCGGCCCAGGTCGAGCGCATCGAGGTGACCAAGGGCCCGACGGCGGACCAGAGCGCGCAGGCCGTGGCCGGTGCGATCAACATCATCCTGAAGGACCCGCCCAAGCAGACCCAGCTGGATCTGCGTCTGGGGATGCAATACAACGCCGACCACCCAACGCCTTCCGCCACCTTCACCTATGGTGAGAAGAAGGGGGGTCTCTCGTTTTCGGTGCCGATCTCGGCCTTTCAGTGGCGCGGCAAGAACGAATCCTCGACCGAGCGCGTCCAACCCGGCGTCGACGGCAAGGCCTCCGACGTCATCCAGGCGCAGACCTCCACCGTCGGCGGCCATGGCGTGAACAGCGTGCCGCGCCTGAACTGGAAGATCGACGACACGCAGTCGCTGATGGTCATGGGCTTCCTGCAAAAGGGCCAGTGGCAGTTCGACAACGGCTATGCGAACACGATCAAGGAAGGCCTGCCCATCCTCGACGCCGCGTCGACGAACTACGGCAGCTTCCAGATGCTGCGCGGCAACCTGCAGTACCAGAACCAGTTCAGCCCCTCGCAGCGCATCGAGCTCAAGGGCAGCGTGCAGGACGCCAAGGGCACCTTCAACAACGTGACCGAGGCGATCCCCGCTTATGGCACGCCGGGCCGCAGTTCCACCGGCAACAACGAGGACCGCAGCTATCAGCAGAGCGGCAAGTTCGCGCAACTGCTCGGCGATTCGCACAGCCTCTCGGCCGGTTGGGAGCTGGAATGGCGCCACCGCGATGAGCAGCGCAAGGTCACGATCGACGGCGGCGGCGCGCAGATCCCGGGCCTGGACGGCCTGCCGTTCGACGCCCGCATCCAGCGCCAGGCCTATTACGCGCAGGACGAATGGGAGATCTCGCCGCAATGGTCCGCCTACATGGGCCTGCGCAACGAGCGCATCGAGACCTCGACCGGCGCGGTGGCCCCGAACCCGCCCTACATCGGCGATCCGGCGCACCGCAACGTCAGCAGCGTCACTACGCCTTCGCTGCACGTGAACTTCAAGCCGGACCCCAAGGGCAAGGACCTGATCCGCGCCAGCGTGACGCGCTCGTACAAGGCACCGAACCTGAACGATCTGCTGGCCCGCCCGGCGATCTCCAGCCAGCAGCCGGACCTGACGCAGACGAACACGCAGCTCTCGCCCGACCGCATCGGCAACCCGGACCTCAAGCCCGAACTGGCCACCGGCCTGGATGTGGCCTATGAGAAGTACCTGTCGGGCGGTGGCATGGTCAGCCTGGGCGGCTTCTACCGCAGCGTCAACAACCTGATCCGCAACGTCACGGACCTGGAGTCGGTCAACTACACGAACGTGCAGCGCTGGGTCTCGCACCCGGTGAACTTCTCCAAGGCGAAGACGGCCGGCATCGAGTTCGAGGTCAAGGGTCGTGCCGGCGAGCTGATGCCCGACATCTTCGACCCCAAGCTGCCGCTGAACCTGCGTGCCAGCCTGAACTGGTACAAGTCCAAGGTCGAGGCGCTGCCGGGCCCGAACAACCGCCTGGACGGCCAGCAGCCCTGGTCCGGCACGCTGGGCGCGGATTACCGCCTGACCAGCCTGCCGCTGAACATGGGCGCCAGCTTCGTCTTCACGCCGGGCTACACGACCACGCAGACCGACATCCAGACCCTGGTGCAGTCGCGCACCCGCGGCCTGGACGCGTTCGCGCAGTGGAGCTTCAGCCGCACGACGACGCTGCGTTTCGCGGTGAACAACCTGTTCGCCGTGAACACGCAATCGAACACGATCACGAGCGGGCAGTACTACGCGTTCACCGAACGCAAGGGTCGCCCGTTCTTCAACATCGGTTTCGAGACCAAGCTGTAACTCGGGCAGCAGACATGGCGCCTAAACTCTGGCGCCATGTCTTCCCAAGCCCTGCAAATCTTCGCCGGCCCGCGTGCGCGCCGGCACCTGCAAGAGCGTGGCCTCTCGCCCGCTGACGTTCACGCCATCCCCGCCGCGGCCGGCGGCCCGAAGGGGCTGATCCTCAACGCGCTGGACCAGCACCTGTTCGGCGACTGGCTGCCCCGGGCCGGGCACGAGATCCACCTGCTCGGCGCTTCCATCGGTGCGTGGCGCATGGCCACGGCCTGCCTGACGCGCTCGAAGGTCGAAGTGGTGGCCGAGTTCGACCGCCTCGCCAACGAGTACGCGCACCAGCGCTACGACGATCCGACCGACCCTTCGCCCAAGGTTCACCGCATGCCCGATGCGGCGACGGTGACGCGCGGCTTCTCGGCCAAGCTCGATGAAGTGTTCGGCGGGCGCGAGGACCTGGTGCTCTCGCACCCGCAGTTCCGCCTGCACGTCTTCACCTCGCGCGGCAAGCACATCCTCGGCCGGGAAGGGCGCCTGCGCACGCCGCTGGGCTACATCGCGGCCTTCGGGGCTAACGTGATGAACCGGCGTATGCTCGGCGCTTGGTTGGAACGCGTGGTGTTCTCCGATCCGCGCGATGCGCTGCCGCTGCCGCTGAACGATTTCAAGAGCCGGCAGGTCGGCCTGACGAACGAGAATCTGCTGCCCAGCATCCTCGCCAGCTGCTCGATCCCGTTCTGGCTGCAGGCCGTGCATGACATCCCTGGCGCCCCGCGCGGCGCCTACTGGGATGGCGGCATCACCGACTATCACCTGCATCTGAACTACGCGGCCGGCGAAGGCCTCGCGCTGTACCCGCACTTCCAGAAGAGCGTCGTGCCGGGCTGGCTGGACAAGGCGCTCAAGGGCCGCCACGGCGCGACGGCGTTCCTCGACAACCTGATCGTGCTGGCACCGAACCCCGAGTGGGTGGCGAAGCTGCCGCGTGCCAAGCTGCCGGACCGTGACGACTTCAAGCACTACGGCCTAGACGTCGACGCGCGCGCCAAGGCCTGGCTGAAGGCCGTGGCCGAAGGTCAGCGGCTGCGCGATGAATTTGCCGAAGCGTGTGCGAAACCGTCGATCGAGGCCCTGCCGCTCTGATGAACTTCAAGAACCACAAGATCCTCTGGGGCGGCCTCGCGGCCGTGGTGTTGGTGGCAGGCGGTGCGGCGGCGTGGTGGTCGCAGCGTCACGTGGTGGCGACGGCGGCGGCCACGCCCGCGGCGCGTTCGAACGCCGAAGCCGCCGTGCTGCAAGCCGATCTGCGCAACCTGCTGCTGCGCCAGCGCCAGATCGTCGTGCTGATGAACGGCCGCGACGCGTTGCCGCCGGCGCAGGCGCGTCAGGTGCTCGCCGTCGGCCAGGCGCTGTTCCACGACAAGGTGAACATCGAAGAACGCCTCGGCGAACGCGCCCAGAAGCTGCTCGACGTGTCGCAAGGCCCGGGCCGCCTCGTGATCGCGCAGGACGTGCTCGACTACGTGGAGTCGGCGCCCGACCTGTTCGACGCCGACCGCCTCGCCTTCCGCCAGGCGCTGCTGAACCTGCGTACCGCGCTGAGCGGCGATTCGAGCCTCGCCGTGATCCGCCTGCACAAGCGCATCGGCGAAGACCTCGACGCACTCGATGAGATCGAACGCAACTACGACAAGGAAATCTCCCGCAGCTTCGCCGGCCTGGACACCCGCGGCATCGAACTCAAGCGCGAGAAGTGGGGCGACTACCTGACCAAGATCCAGGCGCTGGTCTCGCGCGAGCAGGTGCTCAAGGAGTTCGGCGTGATCGTGCCGTACGCGGCGGCCGATCTGCCGAAGGACGACACGCCGGCCGAGATCTTCGGCAACGCGCTGCCGCCGAAGACGATCGCGCTGACCTTCGACGACGGCCCGCATGCGATCTACACCGAAGAGATCGTCGCCATTCTCAAGCAGTACGGCGTGCCGGGCGCGTTCTTCGAGGTGGGGCGCAACCTCGGCAGCGTGGACGCGCAGAACAAGGCCAGGCTCGGGCCGAATGCGGCGATCTCCAAGCGGCTCGTGGCCGATGGATATGCCGTGGGCAACCATAGCTTCAGCCATGCGCAGCTGTCCAAGGAGACGGGCGATGCGCTGAAGGCCGAGGTGCTCCAGACCGATGCGCTGCTGCGCGCGGTGGACGCGCAGCGTGCGCCGATCTTCCGCTTCCCGTATGGCGCTCGCAACGCCGAAGGCCTGCAAGTGCTCGGCCAGGCGCAACTGCGTTCGGTGATGTGGAACATCGACTCGATGGACTGGGCCGATCCGGTGCCGAGTTCGGTCGCCGATCGCGTGCTGCGCGCCATCGCCAAGGAAGGCAAGGGCATCGTCCTCTTCCACGACATCCACCCGCAGGCGGTGAAGGCGCTGCCGGTGATCCTGGACAAGCTGGTGGCCGAGGGCTACCGCTTCGCCGCGTGGGACGGACAGGGCTTCAGCGTGAAGGCCGGCGATGCGAAGGTGCAGCCGGTGACCTCGGGCTACGCGGATTCGTATGCGGTCGTGATCGGTATCGACGACTACGCCAAGTGGCCCAAGCTCAAGCACGCGGTGCATGACGCCGAGGACGTGCGCAAGACGCTGGTCGAGCGCCTGGGATTCGACGCGTCCAAGGTGATCCTGCTGAAGAACGGCGAGGCCACACGCAACGGCATCCTGAACACCTTCCACGAGCGTTTCGGTGACGGCAAGTTGCAGCGCAACGACCGGCTGTTCGTGTTCTACGCCGGCCATGGCGCGACACGGCAACTGCCGTCGGGCCGCGAGGTCGGCTACATCGTGCCGGTGGACGCCGACCCGAAGGACACGCCGACCGACGCGATCTCGATGAGCGAAGTGCAGAACATCGCCGAGAGCCTGACGGCCAAGCATGTGTTCTTCGTGATGGACGCCTGCTACAGCGGCCTGGGCCTGACGCGCGGCGGCGCCGGCAACTACCTGCGCGACAACGCCAAGCGCACGGCGCGGCAGATGCTGACGGCGGGCGGCTCGGACCAGGAAGTGGCGGACGACGGCCCGGAAGGGCACTCGGTCTTCACCTGGACGCTGTTGCAAGGCCTGGCCGGCAAGGCCGACCTGAATGGCGACGGGCTGATCACGGCAACCGAGCTGGCCGCCTATGTGGCGCCGGCCGTGGCGGCCGTCTCCCAGCAGACGCCGGGCTTCGGCAGCCTGCCGGGTTCGCAGGGCGGGGATTTCGTCTTCGAGCTGCCGGCGCAGCAGGAGTTCATCAGCGCGGACACTTCGCAGCTCGGCGGCGCGGCCATCGCGCTGAACGCCAAGATCGCCGCCGCCGGCCCGGCCGTGCAGGCGGGCGCGCCGGGCCGGCCCGCGCAGGTCGCTGACGTGAAGGTGCTCGACCTCGCCGGCAAGGAGCAGACGATCAAGAACGTGGCGATGGTGGCGCCGAGCGTGCGCCAGGCCGCGCAGCAGGCCAACGACCGCGCGCTGCTCGCCTACAAGGAGAAGCGCTACGCCGAGGCCGAAGCTGGGTTCACCGAGGCGCTGAAGCTGCGGCCCGACTTCGCGCAGGCGGCCAACAACCTCGGCTTCGTCTACTTCAAGCAGGAGAAGTTCGCGGAAGCCGGCCGCTGGTTCGCCAACGCGATCCAGCTCGACCCGTCGCGGGCCATCGCCTATCTGAACCTGGGCGACGCGTTGGCCAGGAGCGGGGAGGGCGACAAGGCCAAGCAGGCGTACCGCACGTACCTCGAGCTCGCACCCAAGGGTCCCGGGGCTGACTACGCTCGCCAGCAGCTGTAGAATCGACGCTTCCTGCAATCAAAAAGGGCGAGAAAGGCACGATGGTTATGACACCGCGAACTACGACAACCACCCCCACTCGGGTTTAGTCGCCGCGGCCTGCTCACGTCTGTTCCTTCCCCCAAGACAAAAGCGCGGCACCGGCCGCGCTTTTTGTTTATGTCCCCAAGGATTTCTCCCATGATCGCGATCCAACTCCCCGACGGCTCCAAGCGCGAATTCGACGCGCCCGTCACGGTCGGCCAGGTGGCCGCCTCCATCGGTGCCGGCCTGGCCAAGGCCGCGCTGGCCGGCAAGGTCGACGGCAAGGTCGTCGACACCAGTTTCCTGATCGACAAGGACAGCCAGCTCGCCATCGTCACCGACAAGGACGCCGACGGCCTGGACGTGATCCGCCACTCGACGGCTCACTTGCTGGCCTACGCCGTCAAGGAGCTGTTCCCGGAGGCGCAGGTCACCATCGGCCCGGTCATTGAAAACGGCTTCTATTACGACTTCTCGTACAAGCGCCCGTTCACGCCCGAAGACCTGGCCGCCATCGAATCGAAAATGACGGAGCTGGCCAAGAAGGACGAGCCCGTGACGCGCACGGTGCTGCCGCGCGACGAAGCGGTGGCGTACTTCAAGAGCATCGGCGAGGCCTACAAGGCCGAGATCATCGCCAGCATCCCGGCCGGCGAGGACGTGTCGCTCTACGCCGAAGGCAAGTTCACCGACCTCTGCCGCGGCCCGCACGTGCCCAGCACGGGCAAGCTCAAGCACTTCAAGCTGATGAAGGTGGCCGGCGCCTACTGGCGCGGCGACCACCGCAACGAGCAGCTGCAACGCATCTACGGCACGGCCTGGGCCACCAAGGATGAGTTGCAGAAGTACCTGTTCATGCTGGAGGAAGCCGAGAAGCGCGACCACCGCAAGCTGGGCAAGGACCTGGACCTGTTCCACATCGACGAGCACGCGCCCGGCGTCGTCTTCTGGCACCCGAAGGGCTGGACGGTCTGGCAGCAGGTCGAGCAGTACATGCGCCAGGTCTACCGCGACAACGGCTACCAGGAAGTCAAGGGTCCGCAGCTGCTGGACCAGTCCTTGTGGGAAGCCACGGGCCACTGGGGCAAGTACAAGGAAAACATGTTCGTGACGGAATCGGAAAAGCGCGACTACGCGCTCAAGCCGATGAACTGCCCGGGCCACATCCTGATCTTCAAGCAAGGCATCAAGAGCTACCGCGACCTGCCGCTGCGCTTCGGCGAGTTCGGCCAGTGCCACCGCAACGAGCCCACGGGCAGCCTGCACGGCATCATGCGCGTGCGCGGCTTCACGCAGGACGACGGCCACATCTTCTGCACGGAGGACATGATCAAGGCCGAGATCACGGCCTTCACGACGCTGCTGCAAAAGGTCTACGCCGACTTCGGCTTCACGGAGATCATCTACAAGCTCTCCACGAGGCCGGAAAAGCGCATCGGCACGGAAGAAAGCTGGGACAAGGCCGAAGCCGCCCTGGCCGAAGGCCTGCGCGCCTCGGGCTGCGACTTCACCTACCTGCCGGGCGAGGGCGCCTTCTACGGCCCCAAGATCGAGTACACGCTCAAGGACGCCCTGGGCCGTGAATGGCAGTGCGGCACGATCCAGGTCGATCCGAACATGCCCGAGCGCCTGGACGCCGATTTCGTGGGCGAGGACGGTGCCCGCCACCGCCCCATCATGCTGCACCGCGCCATCGTGGGCAGCCTGGAGCGTTTCATCGGCATCCTGATCGAGCAACACGCCGGTGCGCTGCCCGTCTGGCTGGCTCCGGAGCAGGTCGTGGTGGCCAATATCACCGACGCGCAGGCCGACTACGCCCAGGGAATCGTGAATTCGCTGCAAAAACAAGGGCTTAGGGCCAAGGTCGATTTGCGGAACGAGAAAATCACGTATAAAATCCGCGAGCATTCCATGCAAAAGGTCCCGTACATCCTCGTCGTGGGTGACAAGGAGAAGGCAAACGGAACCGTTGCGGTGCGCGCCCGCGGCAACCAGGATCTGGGCGTGATGTCCCTGGCAGACTTCGAAATGAAGCTCCAGGCAGCCATCACCGAAAAGGTCTGAGGGAGCCCTTCAGGGCGCGCTTTGCTTTTATTTTGGGCCTGTCGCCTTCAGGCCCGATGAAGGATTTCCACCATCGCTACTTTTGCTGATCGTCGAGCGATTCCTGAGCGCAAGCACAGGCTCAACCGCGAAATCATGGCTCCCGAGGTCCGCCTCAATGGCCCCGAAAATGAACCCATCGGGGTCGTGAGCATTCAGGAAGCCCTGCGCATGGCGGGCGAGCTGGATGTGGATCTGGTCGAGATCTCTGCCACCGCCAATCCGCCGGTCTGCCGGCTGATGGACTACGGCAAGTTCAAGTACCAGGAGCAGAAGCGCGCGGCTGAAGCCAAGGCCAAGCAGAAGGTCATCGAGATCAAGGAAGTCAAGTTCCGCCCGGGTACGGACGAAGGCGACTACCAGATCAAGATGCGCAATCTGCGCCGCTTCATCGCCGAAGACGGTGACAAGGGCAAGGTGACGCTGCGCTACCGCGGCCGCGAAATCACGCACCAGGACATCGGCATGCGCCTTCTGGAGCGGATCCGCGACGAGCTGGCCGACGTCTCCGTGGTGGAGAACATGCCGAAGCTTGAAGGTCGGCAGATGATCATGGTCCTGGCGCCGAAAAAGCGCTAAGAACCGCTGAGGAATTCAGCCCGTCGATCTGGTCGTCGGCGGGCTTATTAGTCTCCTGAGGCCAAACAAGTGCACCGAGGAATCGGGGCCGCCCCAGGGACATCTTAAAAGGAGCATCACATGCCCAAAATGAAGACCAAGAGCAGCGCGAAGAAGCGTTTTCGCGTCCGTCCGGGTGGCACCGTCAAGCGCGGTCAAGCGTTCAAGCGCCACATCCTGACCAAGAAGACCACGAAGAACAAGCGCCATCTGCGTGGCGCCGTCACCGTGCACGAAACCAACATGGGTCACATCGCTCAGATGCTGCCCTTTGCTGGCCTGTAATTCCATCCATTTAACTCAAGGAGAAACATATGCCTCGCGTTAAACGTGGTGTTACCGCCCGTGCTCGTCACAAGAAGGTCCTGGCTCTGGCCAAGGGCTTCCGTGGTCGTCGCAAGAACGTCTTCCGCATCGCCAAGCAGGCGGTGATGAAGGCGGGTCAGTACGCCTACCGTGACCGTCGCACCAAGAAGCGCGTGTTCCGTCAGTTGTGGATTGCCCGTATCAACGCGGCAAGCCGTGGCCTCGGCCTCACGTACAGCAAGTTCGTTGCCGGCCTGAAGAAGGCCCAGATCGACATCGACCGCAAGGTCCTGGCCGACCTGGCAGTGCACGATCCGGCTGGCTTCAAGGCCATCTTCGACAAGGTGCAAGCCGCGCTGTAAGCAAAGTATTAGCGGGTCACCTCGGTGGCCCGCTCTTTAGCTTCTTGCAAGGCCGACACCTTGGTTGTCGGCCTTTTTTATTTCCAGCATGAACGACCTCGAACAATTGCTGCAATCGGCTCAGGCCGAATTCGCAGCGGCCGCGACGCCGGCCGATCTCGAAAACGCGAAAGCCCGCTACATCGGCAAGTCCGGTCGCGTGACCGAACTGATGAAGGGCATGGCTGCCCTGTCGGTGGAAGAGAAGAAGACGCGCGGCGCCGAGATCAACCAGCTCAAGCAGGGCATCGAAGCCGCGCTGAATGCGCGCCGCCAGGCCCTGGCCGACGCCGAACTCGAGAAGCAACTCAAGTCCGAGGCGCTCGACGTCACGCTGCCCGGCCGCGCCCGCGGCACCGGGGGCCTGCACCCGATCACGCGCGCCATGGAGCGCATCGAAGGCATCTTCGGCTCGATGGGTTTCGACGTGGCCGACGGCCCCGAAATCGAGAACGACTGGTTCAACTTCACCGCCCTGAATACGCCCGAGGACCACCCGGCGCGTTCCATGCACGACACGTTCTACATCGAGAACGGCTACGTGCTGCGCACCCACACCAGCCCCATGCAGATCCGCTACGCGGTCCAGCATGTGAAGAAGCACAAGGCCATGATGGACGCGGGCGGCACGATGCCCGAGATCCGCGTCATCGCCCCGGGCCGCACCTACCGCGTGGACAGCGACGCCACGCACTCGCCGATGTTCCACCAGGTCGAAGGCCTCTGGGTCGGCGAGAACATCTCCTTCAAGGACCTCAAGTCCGTCTACCTGAACTTCATGCAGCAGTTCTTCGAGACGACGGACATGGAGATCCGTTTCCGCCCGAGCTACTTTCCGTTCACCGAGCCCAGCGCCGAGATCGACATGATGTTCAACAGCGGGCCGCTCAAGGGCCGCTGGCTGGAAGTGTCGGGCTCCGGCCAGGTGCACCCGCAAGTGATCCGCAACATGGGCCTGGACCCCGAGAAGTACATCGGCTTCGCCTTCGGCTCCGGCATCGACCGCCTGGCGATGCTGCGCTACGGCGTGAACGACCTGCGCCTGTTCTTCGACGGCGATCTGCGTTTCCTGAGTCAGTTCAAGTAATCGCTTAGCTAGTCAAGAATTCAAGAGTCATGCAATTCCCAGAATCCTGGCTTCGCGCCTTCTGCGACCCGAAGCTGAACACGCAAGAACTCGCCGAGCTGCTCACCATGAGCGGCCTGGAAGTGGAAGAGCTGCGCCCCGTGGCGCCGGCCTTCCACGGCATCGTCGTGGCCGAGATCCTCACGGCCGAGCAGCATCCGAATGCGGACAAGCTGCGCGTCTGCACCGTCAATGCCGGCGGCGCTGAAGCGCTGCAAATCGTCTGCGGCGCGCCGAACGCCCGCGCCGGCATCAAGGTGCCGCTGGCCACCATCGGTGCCGAACTGCCGCCCGGTGAAGACGGCAAGCCGTTCAAGATCGGCAAGGGCAAGCTGCGCGGTGTCGAGAGCTTCGGCATGCTCTGCTCGGCCCGTGAGCTCAAGCTCAGCGAAGACCACGGCGGCCTGCTGGAACTTAGCCCTGATGCGCCCATCGGCCAGAACATCCGCGAGCACCTCCAGCTCGACGACATGCTGTTCACGCTCAAGCTGACGCCGAACCTGGCCCACGGCCTGTCGGTCTACGGCATCGCACGTGAAGTGGCAGCGCTGACCGGCGCACCGCTGAAGAGCCCGTCGTTCCCGGCCGCAACCGTGGCCTTCAACGACAAGCTGCCCGTGCGCGTCGAAGCGTCGGACCTCTGCGGCCGCTTCTCCGGCCGCATCGTGCGCGGCGTGAACACGCAGGTGAAGACGCCGCAGTGGATGGTCGACCGCCTCGCGCGTTGCGGCCAGCGCTCGGTCTCGCCGCTGGTGGACATCTCCAACTACGTGATGTTCGAGTACGGCCGCCCGAGCCACATCTTCGACCTCGACAAGATCGACGGCGAGCTGGTGGTCCGCTGGGGCAAGAAGGGCGAACAGCTCAAGCTCTTGAACGGCCACACGATCGAAGTGGATGAGACGGTCGGCGTGATCGCCGACAAGTCCGCCGTCGAATCGCTCGCCGGCATCATGGGCGGCGATCACACCGCCGTGTCCGACGGCACGAAGAACATCTACGTCGAAGCCGCCTTCTGGTGGCCCAAGTCCGTGGCGGGCCGCTCGCGCCGCTACAACTTCTCGACCGACGCCGGCCACCGCTTCGAGCGCGGCGTCGATCCGGCGCAGACCGTCGAGCACATCGAGCACATCACCGCGCTGATCCAGCAGATCTGCGGCGGCGAAGCGGGCGCGATGGACGACACGGTCACCGCGCTGCCGGAACGCAAGCCCGTGACGATGCGCGTCGCGCGCGCTGCCAAGGTGATCGGCATGCCGGTCACGCAAGAGCAGTGCGCCGGCGTGTTCAAGCGTCTGGGCCTGAGCTTCACTGAAGACCAAGGCACGATCACCGTCACGCCGCCGAGCTTCCGCTTCGACCTCCAGATCGAGGAAGACCTGATCGAGGAAGTGATCCGCGTGATCGGCTATCCGAGCCTGCCGGCCACGCCGCCGCTGGCACCGGTCGTCGCCAAGGTCCGCAGCGAATCGCGCCGCGCCATCCACGCGCTGCGCCACGCCGTGGCCGCGCGCGACTACTTCGAGACCATCAACTTCAGCTTCGTGGAAGAACGCTGGGAGCGCGAGCTGGCCGGCAACACGAACCCGATCCAGCTGCTCAACCCCATCGCCGCGCCGCTGGCCGTGATGCGTTCGAGCCTGATCGGCAGCCTGGTCAACGTGCTCAAGTACAACCTCACCCGCAAGGCCCCGCGCGTGCGCGTGTTCGAGATCGGCCGCGTGTTCCTGCGCGACGCCTCGGTGGTGGAGAGCGACACGAGCATCAACGGCGTCGCCCAGCCGATGCGCATCGCCGGCCTGGCCTATGGCCCGGCCGACCAGCAGCAATGGAGCCAGCGCGACCGCACGGTCGATTTCTTCGACGTGAAGGGCGACCTGGAAGCGCTGTTCGCACCGCGCGCACTGACGTTTGAAGCCGCCGAGCATCCGGCCCTGCATCCGGGCCGCAGCGCCCGCGTGCTGCTGGACGGCGCGGCCATCGGCGTGATCGGCGAGCTGCATCCGAAGTGGCGCCAAGGCTACGAGCTGCCGGGCGCTCCGGTGGTCTTCGAGCTGGAACTCGACGCCGTGCTCACCCGCACCCTGCCGCAAGGCCAGGGCGTGGCCAAGCAGCAGGCCGTGCAGCGCGACATCGCGCTGATCGTCGGCGAGAGCGTCACGCACGACGCGCTGATGGGAGCCGTTAGCAAGGCGAACACCGAAGGCCTGATCCGCTCCGCCCGCCTGTTCGACGTGTTCAAGCCCGCGCAAGCCAACGCCGAGATGCGTGAGGGCGAGCGCAGCATGGCCGTGCGCCTGGAACTGCTGGACGACGAAGCCACGCTGACCGATGAGCGAGTGGAAGCGGCCGTGGCCGCCGTGATCGACGCCGCCGGCCGTGAACTCGGCGCGCGCCTGCGCGGCTGATGGGGAAATAGGGGAGACGAAATGATGGACGACAACACCACCGACCGTCCCGTGCTGCTGCCCAGCCTGGAAACGCCCACGCTGACCAAGGCCGAGCTGTCCGAACTGCTGTTCGACAAGCTGGGCCTGAACAAGCGCGAGTCCAAGGACATGGTCGAGGCCTTCTTCGACATCCTGCACACCACGCTGGTGCGCGGCGACGACGTCAAGTTGTCGGGCTTTGGCAACTTCAACATCCGCCGCAAGGCCCCCCGTCCCGGGCGTAATCCCCGGACTGGAGAGTCGATTCCCATCGAGGCGCGCAACGTCGTGACTTTTCACGCGAGCCACAAACTGAAGAGTCTTGTGCAAGGTGATACAACGGCAGGCGAAGACTTCGAGTAGAGTCTGACCTCCTTTTGTGAACCCCTTGATTTCCATGGAGAAATCACTGCTGCCCTCGATTCCCGCCAAGCGCTACTTCACCATCGGTGAGGTCAGCGAGCTTTGCGGCGTCAAGCCGTACGTGCTCCGCTACTGGGAGCAGGAGTTCACGCAGCTCAAGCCGATGAAGCGGCGCGGCAACCGCCGCTACTACCAGCACCACGAGGTGCTGCTGATCCGCCGCATCCGCGACCTGCTGTACGACCAGGGCTTCACCATCAGCGGTGCCCGCAACCAGCTGACCGAAGTGGGCGCCGTGCGCGCCGACGCCTCGGCCTTCAAGCAGGAGGCGGCGCTGGCCGCCGGTGTCGAGGAATTCGAGGCCGCGCTGATGATCGACGGCGATGACGACGGCGACGTCGCCCTGGCCGTGCGCCCCGAAGTCGCCGTCACGCGCGTGCACAGCAACGAGAAGCTCAGCATCCAGCAGGTGCGTGCCGAATTGCAGGCCATCCGCGAGCAACTTCTGTTCTGAAATTCGCCAATTTGGCCAAGAGGCGTGAAAACCACGCTATACTCTTGGACTCAGTCGGAATGTAGCGCAGCCTGGTAGCGCACTTGCATGGGGTGCAAGGGGTCGCGAGTTCGAATCCCGCCATTCCGACCAAAAACAAGAAGAGAAATCAACGGCCCAGAGGCGCAAGCTTCTGGGCCGTTTTTCATTGGGCCTGCCGATTCTCAGCGCCGGCGGTCGACATGGAGAAGAATCTCGCCATGAACGACAAACTCCTGGCCCTGCGCATCTTCGTGCGCGTTGCACACACGGGCAGCTTCTCGGCGGTGGCGCGCGAACTGGACCTTTCGCAGCCGTCGGTGTCGCGCATCATCGCGGCGCTGGAAAAGGAGGTCGGCGCAGCGCTCGTCACGCGCACGACGCGGGCCGCCACGCTGACCGACGTCGGCAACGACTACCTGACGCATGCGGAGGCGATCCTGGCGTCGATCGAGGAGGCGGACCACATCGCCCGCGGATCGAAGGAGCTGCGCGGCGAGTTGCGTGTCGGCATGCCCTCGAGCTTCGGCGTGCGCGAGATCGTGCCGCTGATGCCGGGCTTTCTCGCACGGCATCCGCTCTTGAAGGTGAACCTCTTGATGAGCGACCAGCGGCGCGACACGATCAAGGAGGGCGTCGACGTGACGCTGCGTCTGGGCGAGCTGGCCGACACGACGGCAACGGCGCGCACGATCGGACGGACGCAGCGCTTGATCGTCGCGTCACCGGCCTATCTGAAGGCCAAAGGCATCCCGCAGACGCCCGCGGATCTTCTGGCCCACGACACCATCGTCGGACCCGCGGGCACCAGCGGAGGCACCTGGACCTTCGAGAAGGACGGCGAGCGCATGTCGGTCCGCATCAACAGCCGGCTGGCCGTCTCGGTCAACGAAGGCGCCGTGGCCGCCGCAGTGTCGGGCATGGGCATCGTGACCACCGCCACCTGGGGCTGCCGTGCGGAGCTCGGCAACGGTTCGCTGATCCAGCTGCTGCCGGAGTGGCGGATGGGCGATGTCGAAGTGCACGGCCTGTTCACGCCAGGGCGCCTGCCGAAGCCTTCGGCGCGCGCCCTGGTCGAGTACCTCGCCGCTGAATTGCGCCGTTAGGCGGTCAGGCGCGCTGGCCGCCGGAGGCCGTGATCCGTTCGCCGGTCACCCAGGCCGAATCGTCGGAAGCCAGGAACAGCGCCACGCGGGCGATGTCTTCGGGCTGGCCCGGTCGACCGAAGGGAATCGACGCGACCACGGCTTTCACTGCTTCCTCCGGCCAGCCGAGCGCGGCGATGCCCTCGGTGATCGTGGCGCCCGGCGCGATGCTGTTGACGCGGATCTTCTTCGGCGCGAGTTCGACCGAGGTCACGCGCGTGATCGAGTCGACGGCGCTCTTGCTCGCGGCGTAGACGACCGAGTTGGGCATGAAGCCGACGCTGGCGATCGAGCTGATGTTGATGATGCTGCCGCCGTCCGGTCCGAAGTGTTTCGCCGCCTCCTGCGTGGCGGTGATGACGCCGAGCACGTTGGTGGTGAACTCGCGGTGGAACTCTTGCTCCGTCGCGGCCTCGAGCGGAGCGAAGGCGTAGACGCCCGCGTTGTTGACGAGGATGTCGAGCTGGCCGAAGGCGCGCTTGGATTCCGCGAACAGGCGGCGGATGTCTTCGGTCTTCGAGAAGTCGGCCTGGATGGCGACGGCCTTGCCGCCGGCGGCCTGGATCTCGGCGACGAGTGCATGCGCTGCCGCTTCGCTGCTCGCGTAGTTCACGACCACGGAGGCGCCAGCCTGGGCGTAGAGTTTGGCGATGCCGGCGCCGATGCCTTTGGAGGCGCCGGTGACGATGGCGACTTTGCCGGTGAGTGAGGTCATGGTTCTTCGTTCCTGTAGAGAGTGGGCGCCACCGCGGCGCCTGGAAGAACTTTCTGACATCGACGCCTGGCTGAGTAGGAGCACCGGCGACTAAGAGTTATTCGCGGCGCGGATGGATCTCCTGTCGCTCGCCGGACAGTGCGTCGCCGCGATCGCCGCAACAATGCGAGAGGCCCACCTCACCTCATCGAAAGACGCCGAAGCATGAAAGCCTGGATCTGCAACGAGACGACCGGTCCTGAAGCCTTGCAGTGGAGCGAGGTGCCTGCGCCCGATCCGAAGCCCGGCGAGGTTCGCGTGCGCATCCGCGCCGCGAGCCTGAACTTTCCTGACCTGCTGATGGTCCAGGGCAAGTACCAGATGAAGCCGCCACTGCCCTTCGTGCCCGGCTGCGAGTTCGCCGGCCATGTGGATGCGCTGGGGGAGGGCGTTAGCGGTTTCGGCATCGGACAGCCGGTGGCGTCGTTCGGCGGCCTCGGCGCCTTTGCTGAAGCTGCGACGGTCGACGCGCGCATGGTGATGCCGTTGCCGCCGGGCTTTGCGCTCGAAGACGCGGCGGCGTTCATCTGCACGTACGGCACGACGCATCACGCGCTGATGGATCGCGCGGCATTGCAGTCCGGCGAGACGGTGCTCGTCCTCGGCGCAGCGGGTGGCGTCGGCACGGCGGCGGTCCAGATCGCCAAGGCTGCAGGCGCACGCGTGATCGCCGCGGCGTCGACTGACGAGAAATGTGCGGCCTGCAAGACGATCGGCGCGGACGAGACGATCAACTACGCGAAGCAGGACCTGCGCGAGGCGTTGAAGGCACTGACCGCTGGCAAGGGGCCGGACGTCGTCTACGACGCCGTCGGCGGCGATCTGGCCGAGCCGGCCTTCCGTTCGATCGCATGGCGCGGTCGCTATCTCGTGGTCGGCTTTGCCGGCGGCGCGATTCCCGCGCTGCCGTTCAACCTCGCGCTGCTCAAGGGTGCGTCGATCGTCGGCGTGTTCTGGGGCGAGTTCGCCAAGCGGGAACCCGCGCGCAATGCGAAGGCGATGATGGAACTCGCCGGCTGGTATGCGCGCGGTCTGGTGAAGCCCGTGATCGATCAGCAACTGCCGATGAGTGAGCTGAAAGCGGCGTTCGCGCGCATGGCTTCGCGCCAGGTGGTGGGAAAACTGCTGCTTCTGAACGAGGCCTGAGACTGCAGTGAAAACGGCCTGTCGGCGCTAACGCCACGCTCGTGCGGCCTGCCGCGCAGCCTGTCGCGTTGCAGGTGCATCGATGTGGCGATCTCCTTAAGCTGGGAACCATCGCAACTGACCTTTTCCCTGAAAGGAGTCCACCATGTCCAACGCAGAAGAACTCTCTCGGCTCGCCGACTTACACGACCGCGGCGTGCTGTCCGACGAGGAATTTGCGCAGGCAAAAGCGAAGGTTCTCGGTGGCATCGGCGGCGCGAACTACGCCGGCAACGGTGGCAGCAACGCCGCCGCCACGGACCTGCATCGCCTGCGCCGCAGCCGCGATGACGCATGGATAGGCGGTGTCTGCGGTGGTGTGGCCGATTTCACCGGCGTGCCGTCGTGGGTCTGGCGCCTGTTCTTCATCGCCCTCGTGCTCTGCGCGGGCACCGGTTTCCTGCTTTATCTGCTGTTGTGGATCTTCGTGCCGGCCGAGTGAAGAACTTCTCAAGTTCTGTTGAAATCGGGGGGAGATGCAAGCCACCGCCGAACTCCCCCCGACCCTGACCCGCGAACCCACCGCCGCGCGGCTCGGCGGCGCCTGGACCCTGCTGCACCTGCGGGAACGTTTTGAAGACCTTGCCGCGCAGGCCAAGCAGGCCCACGAAGAGCGCAACCTGGAGTGGGACCTGCGCGAAGTGCAGCGCCTGGACCATGCCGGCGCGCTGATGCTCTGGCAGGCCTGGGGCGGCCAGAAACCCGAACGCATCGAATGGCGCCCCGAGCACGAGGTGCTGTTCGCCGGCATGGACGCACCGTCCGCGCCGCGCCAGCGCCGCCGCCGTCTCGCCGCCGAAGGCGTGCAGCCGCTCTTGCTGGGCTTTGCCGGCCACATGATCGACGCGACGGCGTTGCTCGGCCGCATCGCGCTCGACGTGATGCTCATCATCCGCCGCCCCAAGCTGCTGGCCTGGCGCGACATCTCCGCGCAGATCTACCGCAGCGGCGCGCAGGCGCTGGTGATCACGGCGCTGGTCGGCTTCCTGGTCGGCGTGACGCTGTCGTATCTGACCTCGCGCCAGTTGAAGAACTACGGCGCCGACATCTTCGTCGTCAACATCCTGGGCCTCTCGGTCTGGCGTGAACTGGGGCCGCTGCTGGCGGCGATCCTGCTCGCCGGGCGCAGCGGCTCAGCCATGACGGCGCAGTTGGGCGTGATGCGCGTAACGCAGGAACTCGACGCACTCTCCGTGATGGGCATCTCGCACACCGTTCGACTGGTGCTGCCGCGCATGCTCGCGCTGATGGTCTCGCTGCCGTTGGTGGTCGTGTGGACGAGCAGCCTGATCCTGGTCGGCGGCATGCTCGCGGCCAGTGCCATCCTCGGGCTGGACTACATCCAGTTCCTGCGTGGCATCCCGGCCGCGGTGCCGATCGCCAATCTTTGGTTGGGCCTCGCGAAGTCGGCCGTGTTCGGCCTGCTGATCGCGTTCACGGCCTGCCATTACGGCCTGCGCATCAAGCCCAACAGCGTGAGCCTCGGCGCGGGCACGACGGATTCGGTGGTGGCCTCGATCACCATCGTCATCATCGTGGACGCGCTGTTCGCAGTGCTCTTCTCGGACGTCGGCATATGAACGAACCGATCATCGAAGTCGACAAGGTCACGACGGTCCTGGGCCGCGCGACGATCCACCGCGACCTGAGCCTGGCCGTGCGCGGTGGCGAGGTGCTGGCCATCATCGGCGGCTCGGGCAGCGGCAAGACGACGCTCTTGCGCCTGATGCTGGGCCTGGAGCGCGCGACAGCCGGCGAGGTGCGGATCTTCGGTCAGGCGCTCGGCCAATGTGAGCAGACCGAGCTCGACCGCGTGCGCCACCGCTGGGGCGTGCTGTTCCAGCAGGGCGCGCTGTTCTCCTCGCTCAACGTGTTCGAGAACATCGCCGTGCCGCTGCGCGAGCTCGGCGGCGTGCCGCCGGAGATGGCGGCGCAGCTCGTGATGCAGAAGCTCGTGCAGGTGGGCCTGCAACCGGCCGATGCGCTGAAGCTGCCGGCCGAGCTGTCGGGCGGCATGATCAAGCGCGTCTCGCTGGCCCGTGCGCTGATCCTCGATCCGCAACTGCTGTTCCTCGACGAGCCGACCGCCGGCCTGGACCCGGCGAGCGCCAAGCAGTTCGTCAAGCTGATCGAGGAACTGCGCGCCGAGATGAAGCTCACCGTCGTGATGGTCACGCACGACGTGGACACGCTGTTCGCGCTGGCGGACCGCGTGGCCGTGCTGGCCGACAAGCGCTTGGTGGGCCTCGGCACGCTCGGCGAGATCTGCCGCGTCAACCACCCCTTCGTCCACAATTTCTTCCTCGGCCACGCGCACCGCTGCGCCGAGGAGAACGTCCGCAGCTACCGGGCCGAGCTCTCGACCGCCTCGCTGCTTGAACAGGAAGCCTGAATGGAAAACAAAGCCCACGCGTTGGCCACCGGACTCTTCGTGCTGCTGCTCGGCGCCGCGCTCGTCGGCGTGATCGCCTGGTTCCAAGGGGACCATCGCAGCACCATCCAGTACCAGGTGGTGGCGCGGCAAGGCGTGCCTGGACTGAACCAGAAGGCGCAGGTCAAGCTCTCGGGCGTGGAGATCGGCAAGGTGGCGAGCATCGGATTCGATCCGCAGAACCCGCGCCAGGTGCTCGTGACGATCGAGGTGGCCGCCGATGCGCCGCTGCGCTCCAGCACGAGCGCGCGACTCGGCTATCAAGGCATCACGGGCCTTTCGTTCATCGACCTGAGCGACGACGACACGCAAGGCACCGACGCGCCGCTGCCGCCGGGCTCGCGCATCGAGCTGCATTCTTCCAAGCTCGACGAGCTGATGGGCAACGCGCCGCGCGTGCTGGCCGCCATCGACACCGCGGCGCGGCGCATTGGCACGCTGGTGGACACGAACCACCAGGACCAGCTGATGCACGCGATCAAGAGCATCGACGACGCCGCGCAGAACATGGGTTCGCTGGCCGCAGACATCCGCGCCTTGAAGCCCAAGGCCGGTGCGGTGCTGGACCAGGCCAACGGCACGCTCGCCAGCGTCGACAAGTTCGCCAACGAGGGCGCGGACACGGCGCGCGAATGGAAGCAGCGCGCCGAAACGCTGGACCGCATGGCGGCCGCGGCCGATCAGTTGCAGAAGACGGCGGCACGGCTGGAGCTGTCGATCGCAGGGCCTGATCGTGGCCAGCGTCAGCCCTTGATCGATGCGGTCAACAAGGCGGCGAACGCGATCGAGAAGGCGGCCAAGACGATCGAGGATCAGCCGCAGGGCGTGCTGGTCGGCAAACCGAAGGCGGCGCCGGGGCCGGGTGAGGCGGGCTTCGATCCGAACCGGAAATGATGATGATGACGAAGAAGACTTCTTTCGCGAAAGGCTCGACCATGCGCCGTGGGCTTGTTGTGCTGGGTGCCGTGCTGCTGTCCGCCTGCTCGGGGCTGCTGCCGCAGCCAGCGCCTGCGCCAGCCGTCTACGACCTCGGCCCGGCGGGCGCTACGATCTCGGCGCCGGTTCGTTCGGCAGATGTGTCCGCGCCGGACTGGTTGGACTCCAACGGCATGCTGTACCGCCTCGGCGACCCGCAGCGCGTGCAGCGATTCACCGAAGCGCGCTGGGCATCCACGCCGGCGCAGCTGCTGGCCGAGCGCTTCCGTCAGCGCCTCGTCGCGCAGGCTTCGGGCCGGCAGCTGGGCATGGCGCTGGAGGCCTTCGAGCAGCGCTTCTCGTCGAGCACGCAGAGCGAGGTCGTGGTGCGCGTGCGCGCGACGCTGGGCGACCAGCAGAAGGTGTTCGAGGTCCGGCAGCCGGGCGGCGCGAATGCGGCCAGCGGTGCGCGGGCGATGGCGGCGGCGGCGGATGCACTCGTCGAGCAGGTGCTCGCCTGGGCGGGCACGGTGCCGGCAACGGCAGCCTCCGCCGGCTCAGCGCCGACGGCTCAGTGAGTGGTGCGCAGGCCTGTGGTGCTGCGGTCCACGCAGCGGTGCAGGAAGGCTTCGGCCAGCGCTGAGCCCGCATCGAGGCGCTGCCCGATGTAGATCTCCTGGCGGCGCTCGGCGATCTGCGAACGCAGGCGCGAGGCCATCACGCCGAGCGGATCGAGACCTTGCGCTTCGGCCTTCTCGACGGCCTCGCAGAGCTTGCGCACGGCGTGGGTCTCGAGCAGCGCGCGGTGCGCCTGCACGACGCGCATCCGGCCCTGCACCGCCACTTCGCAGCGGCCCAGCCAGTAGCGCATCGCGTCGGCATTGCCGCCGGTGACCTTGACCGGGTCCTCGCCGTTGGCGAGCAGCAGGCGCTCGAGCGTGGCGCGATCGTCGAAGGCATAGGCCTGGTTGACGGCCATCATCTGCTCTTCGCGCTGGCGGCGCACGCGGTCGTTCGGCGCGAGGTCGGGATGGAAGCGCTTGGCCGCGCGGCGGTACAGCGTCTTCAGCGACGGGGGGCCAAGTTCGACCAGGCCGCCTTCGGGTTCATCCGGCAGCGGCGCACCGGCCGGCAGGCGCGGCAGCTGGGGCAGGGCGGTGGGCTGCGGTGCGCGCGGCAGGCGGGCTTCCACGCCGTTGCGGCGCAGCGCTTCGGCCAGCAAAGTGGTGGCGCAGTGCAGCTGGGATTCGAGGGCGTCCAGCTCCATGTAGAGCGGGGCCAGGGCGTTCGTGTAGCGGTCGACGAAGGTCTGGAGGCGCTGGCGCTCCTGGTCGAACTGCTGCTCCTGTTCGGAGACGAATTTCTGGAGGTCCTGGAGCTGCTGACGGCGACGCGTGAGATCGTGTTTGGTGATCGACGACGCTGCCGTATTGCTCATGCCGCAATTGTGCGGCTTCTCACGGAGGGCTTGAGCAAAAAACACAGCCCTCGTGCGAGGGCTGTGTCATTCGGAGCTAGGTGATTTCCCGGGTCAGGGCGCCGAGGCGGCTGACGCTGCGGACGCCGCGGCTTCGGGCATCACCGCGGCAGGCATCGAAGCCGTGTCGGCGGGCGCCGAAGCAGCAGCCGCGGCCATCGGCACCGGCTCGGCGATCTTGTCCGCCGGGCTGCTCATCGGCAACAGCGGCACGATCAGCAGCGCCACGATGTTGATGATCTTGATCAGCGGGTTGACGGCGGGGCCGGCGGTGTCCTTGTACGGGTCGCCCACGGTGTCGCCGGTGACGGCGGCCTTGTGCGCTTCCGAACCCTTGCCGCCGTGGTGGCCGTCCTCGATGTACTTCTTGGCGTTGTCCCACGCGCCGCCGCCCGTGCACATGGAGATGGCGACGAACAGGCCGGTGATGATGGTGCCCATCAAGAGGCCGCCGAGCGCCTCCGGCCCGATCAGCAGGCCCACGATGATCGGCACGATCACCGGCAGCAGGCTGGGCACGATCATTTCCTTGATGGCCGCGCCGGTCAGCATGCCCACGGCCTTGCCGTACTCGGGCTTGGCCGTGCCTTCCATGATGCCGGGGATCTCGCGGAACTGGCGGCGCACTTCTTCCACCACCGAGCCGGCGGCGCGGCCGACGGCTTCCATGGCCATGGCGCCGAACAGGTAGGGCACCAGGCCGCCGATGAACAGGCCGATGATGACCTTGTGGTTGGAGAGATCGAAGCTCACGTGCATGCCGCGCGACTCCAGCGCGTGCGTGTAGTCAGCGAACAGCACGAGGGCGGCGAGGCCGGCGGAGCCGATCGCGTAGCCCTTGGTCACGGCCTTGGTCGTGTTGCCGACGGCGTCCAGCGGGTCGGTGATGTCGCGCACCGAGTCCGGCAGTTCGGCCATCTCGGCAATGCCGCCGGCGTTGTCCGTGATCGGGCCGTAGGCGTCGAGCGCCACGACGATGCCGGCCATGCTGAGCATGGAGGTGGCGGCGATGGCGATGCCGTACAGGCCGGCCACGTAGAACGCGCCGCCGATGGCCATGCACACGAAGATCACCGGCCAGGCCGTGGAGCGCATGGAGACGCCCAGGCCCGCGATGATGTTGGTGCCGTGGCCCGTGGTCGAGGCCTGCGCCACGTGCTTGACGGGCTTGTAGTCGGTGCCGGTGTAGTACTCGGTGATCCAGACCATGGCCGCGGTCAGCACGAGGCCGATCACGCAAGCGTGGAACAGATTCGTCCAGCCGATCGTGCGGTCGCCCATCGCGATCGGGTTGGGGAACATCTGATGCGTTACCGCGGCGAAGGCGATCAGCGAGAGCACGCCCGCGATGATCAGGCCCTTGTACAGCGCCGGCATCACGTTTTTCATGCCGGGGCTGGCCTTGACGAACATGCAGCCGATGATCGACGCGATGATCGACACGCCGCCCAGCACCAGCGGGTACACCAGCGGCGTCGCCGAGGCGCCGCCGAAGGTCAGCGCGCCGAGCGCCATCGTGGCGATCAGCGTGACGGCGTAGGTCTCGAACAGGTCGGCCGCCATGCCGGCGCAATCGCCGACGTTGTCGCCCACGTTGTCGGCGATCACGGCCGGGTTGCGCGGATCGTCCTCGGGGATGCCGGCTTCGACCTTGCCCACCAGGTCGGCGCCGACGTCAGCGCCCTTGGTGAAGATGCCGCCGCCCAGCCGCGCGAAGATCGAGATCAGCGAGGAGCCGAACGCCAGACCCAGCATCGGCTTGAGCGCCTTGGAGTCCAGGTCCACGCCACCTGCGGTCACGTGCCAGAAGAACAGGCCGACGCCGAGCAGGCCCAGGCCCACGACCAGCATGCCGGTGATCGCGCCACCTTTGAAGGCGACATCCAACGCAGGCGCGATGCCCTTGGTGGCCGCCTGCGCGGTGCGAACGTTGGCGCGAACCGACACGTTCATGCCGATGAAGCCGCAAGCGCCCGAGAGCACTGCGCCGATGACGAAGCCGATGGCCGTCTGGTGATCCAGGAAATAGAAGATGAGGATCGCGAGCACCACGCCAACGATGGCGATGGTTCGGTACTGCTTGCCCAGGTAGGCCGCCGCACCCTGCTGGATCGCGGACGCGATCTCCTGCATGCGGGCGTTGCCCGCGTCCTGCCTGAGGATCCAGGCCCGTTGGATGAAACCGTAGAGAACCGCCACCAGCCCGCAGGCCAGGGCAAAACACAGCGCAACTTCCGTCGACATCGAGGGTCTCCTTTGAGTGCTTATCTGTAATGGCTTGTGGCCCTGCAGAACGCTGAGCCAGGCTCGGGCGGAGCTTACGGGAGCACCCGTGACGGACCGATTGGCGTTTCCCTGGGGATGACGGTCGTTAGAATCCGGGTTTTCCCCCGCGCATTTACAAAAGTCATGAGCCTTCACAATGTCACGCCGGGCGCCAAGGCGCCTGAGGAATTCAACGTCGTCATCGAGATCCCGATGAACGCCGACCCGATCAAGTACGAAGTGGACAAGGAGAGCGGTGCGCTCTTCGTCGACCGCTTCATGACCACGGCCATGCACTACCCGTGCAACTACGGCTACATCCCCCGCACGCTGTCGGACGACGGCGACCCGGTGGACGTGCTGGTCGTCACCCCGTTCCCGCTGACCCCCGGCGTGGTCGTGACCTGCCGCGCTGTCGGCGTCCTGAAGATGACGGACGAAGCCGGCGGCGACGCCAAGCTGCTGGCCGTGCCGACCAGCAAGATCCTGCCGATCTACGACCACTGGCAGAAGCCCGAGGACATCAACCAGATGCGCCTCAAGGCCATCCAGCACTTCTTCGAGCACTACAAGGACCTGGAGAAGGGCAAGTGGGTCAAGGTCGAGGGCTGGGAAGGTCCCGAGTCGGCCAAGGCCGAGATCGTTGCGGGCCTGGAAGGCTACGCCAAGGCTCAGAACAAGTAAGGCGTTACTTACTTGCCATGGAAGAGGGCGCCTGCGGGCGCCCTTTTACTTTTCCGCCGTCGCCTTGAACGGCGCGTGCTCGGCGAGATCGTCCATGTAGTGCTCCATGGCGCGGCCTTCCTTGGCGAGGAAGTCGCCGACGGCCTGGGCGAAGTCCGGGTGCGCGAGCCAGTGGCTGGAGCGGGTGGCCGTCGGCATCAGGCCGCGGGCCATCTTGTGCTCGCCCTGGGCACCGCCCTCGAAGCGCTGGTAGCCGTGCTCGATGCACCAGGCGAGAGGCTGGTAGTAGCAGGCGTCGAAGTGGAGGTTGGGGATCTGCTCGACGCTGCCCCAGTAGCGGCCGAAGGCGGCGAGGCGTTCCGGGTCGAGGGCGATCAGGGAGCAGGCGACGCGCTCACCCTCGCGACGGGCCAGGAACATCAGCCAGTTCGCCGGCATGTCGGCGGCCATGCGCTGGAAGAACTCGCGCGTCAGGTACGGGCTGCTGTGGTGGGCGCGGTACGTGAGGCGGTAGCAGCGGTGGAAGAAGTCCCAGTCGTCGGCACTGATCTGCGCGCCTTCGAGCACCTCGAAGCTGACGCCCGCGTCGCGCACGCGGCGCTGCTCTTGCTGGATCTTCTTGCGCTTCTCGCGCTGCATGCTGGCGAGGTAGTCCGTGAACGTCTTCTGGCCGCCGTTGATCCAGTGGAACTGAACGCCGGAGCGGGCGAGCCAGTGTTCCTCGTTTGCCGCGGCGTGATCGGCTTCGTCGCCGAAGAGCAGGTGGATGGAGGAGAAGCCTTGTTGCTGGGCGAGCGCTCGCAAAGCTTGCAGCAGCACGCGGCGTGAGGCGTCGTCTTTGGCCAGCAACCGGCTGCCGGGGACGGGCGTGAACGGCACGGCAACGAGCAGCTTGGGGTAGTAGTCCAGGCCGTGGCGTTGGTAGGCGTCTGCCCAAGCCCAGTCGAACACGTACTCGCCGTACGAGTGGGTCTTGATCCACGCGATGCATGCAGCCTGCAACTCGCCGTCGTCGCCTTCAACCGCCAGCACCAGCGGCGCCCAGCCGGTGTCCTCCGTCGCAGAGCCCGAATCGATCAGCGCTGAAAGGTACTCATGCCGCATGAACGGCGTCGGCTGCGGGCTTTGTTCGAGCAGCGCGTTCCAGGCGTCAGGAGCCAGGGCGGCGATGTGCTCTTCGATACGGATCTGGGGCATACAGGCCAAATGATGGCACGATGCAGGCTATGCACTTCGACAACCTGTATTCGCACGATTTCGCCCGCATCGCCGTGGCCGTGCCGACGTGTCGCGTGGCCGATCCCGCGTACAACGCGGTGCAGACGGTGGCACTGTTCGATGAAGCTGTCGCGCAGGGCGCGGCACTTGTGGCGTTCCCGGAGCTGGGCCTGTCCGGCTACACCTGTGACGACCTCTTTCATCAGCGCGCGCTGCTCGATGCTTGCGAGGCCGCGCTGGCTTCGGTGCTGGAAGCGAGCCGTGAAAAGCCGACCGTCGCCATCGTCGGCATGCCGCTGCGCGTGGACCAGCGGCTGTTCAACGTCGCGGTCGTCGTGCATCGCGGCCGCATCCTCGGTGCCGTGCCCAAGACTTACCTCCCGAACTACGGTGAGTTCTACGAAGCGCGCCAGTTCAACTCGGGCCTGGATGCGCACTCGACCGAGGTCGAACTGTTCGGCCAGACCGTGCCCTTCGGTTCGCAGCTGCTGTTCACCGCGAGCGATCTGCCACTGCTGAGCTTCGCCGCTGAAATCTGCGAAGACGTCTGGACACCGATCCCGCCGTCGAGCTTCGCTGCGCTGGCCGGCGCCACGGTGCTGGTCAATCTCTCGGCTTCGAACGCGCTGGTCGGCAAGGCCGGCTATCGCCAGCAGCTGGTCTCGCAGCAATCGGCGCGCTGTCTCGCGGCGTATGCGTATTCGTCGGCGGGCGAGGGCGAGTCGAGCACCGATCTGGCGTGGGACGGTCACGCGCTGGTGTGCGAGAACGGTGAGCTGCTGGCCGAGAGCCGCCGCTTCGCCCAAGGCGCCCAACTGATCTGCGCCGACGTCGACCTGGAACGCCTGCAACGCGAGCGCATGCGCCAGACCAGCTTCGGCGCATCGGTGCGCGTGCATGCCGCTGAAATCGGCCGTTATCGCCGCGTGAGCTTCGAGTTGGGCCTGAAGGCCGACACACCGCTGCCGCTATCCCGCCGCGTCGAGCGCCTGCCCTACGTGCCGAGTGACCGCAGCCGCCGCGACGAACGCTGCCACGAGGTCTACAACATCCAGGTGCAAGCGCTGGTGCAGCGGCTGCGCTCGAGCGGCATCCAGAAGCTGGTGATCGGCGTTTCCGGCGGCCTGGATTCCACGCACGCGCTGCTCGTGGCCGCGCAGGCGATGGACCGCATGGGCCTGCCGCGCACAAACATCCTCGGCGTGACGATGCCCGGCTTCGCCACCAGCGAGCGCACGCGCGATCAGGCGTGGAAGCTGATGAAGGCCGTCGGCTGCGACGCGCGCGAGATCGACATCCGGCCGAGCTGCGAGCTGATGCTCAAGGACCTCGGCCATCCGTACGCCAAGGGCGAGAAGGTCTTCGACGTCACCTTCGAGAACGTGCAGGCCGGTGAGCGCACGAACCACCTGTTCCGCCTCGCCAACCATACCGGCGCGCTGGTGCTGGGCACGGGCGATCTGTCGGAGCTGGCGCTGGGCTGGTGCACTTACGGCGTGGGCGACCACATGTCGCACTACAACGTGAACGCCAGCGTGCCCAAGACGCTGATCCAGTACCTGGTGCGCTGGGTGGCGGAGACGGGCCAGCTCGGCAACGTCGACGCGCAGGTACTGATCGACGTGCTCGAAACCGAGATCAGCCCGGAGCTGGTGCCCGGCTCCATGCAAAGCACCGAAGGCTCGATCGGCCCGTACGCGCTGAACGACTTCAACCTCTACTACACGCTGCGCTTCGGCTTCTCGCCGCGCAAGATCGCCTTCCTGCAGCGCCATGCGTGGGCCGGCGAGCAGCCGCTCTCGGAGATCAAGCGCGTGCTGCGCATCTTCGTCTCGCGCTTCTTCAAGGGCAGCCAGTTCAAGCGCTCCTGCGTGCCGAATGCACCGAAGGTGGGCACGGGCGGCTCGCTCTCGCCGCGCGGCGACTGGCGCGCGCCGAGCGATTCGGAGGCGACGGTCTGGTTGGCGGAACTCGACCGGATTCCGGACGGCGCGTAAAGATCCGTGCTAAAACCGCAGACGATTTTCCCCATTGACGGAGCAGGACCATGAAGCAGATCACCGCCATCATCAAACCTTTCAAGCTCGATGAGGTCCGCGAGGCCCTGGCCGAAGTCGGCGCTTCCGGCCTGACCGTCACCGAGGTCAAGGGCTTCGGCCGCCAGAAGGGCCACACGGAGCTCTACCGCGGCGCCGAGTACGTGGTGGACTTCCTGCCCAAGGTGAAGGTCGAGGTGGTGGTGAAGGACGACGACGTCGAGCGCTGCCTGGACGCCATCGTCAAGGCCGCCAAGACCGGCAAGATCGGCGACGGCAAGATCTTCGTCACCGCGGTTGAGCAAGTGGTGCGCATCCGCACCGGCGAGACGGACGAATCGGCCGTCTGACGCGCTGCTCAGGCTGACGGCTGCTTCAGTCCGTCAGCCGATGCCAGAGGGCGGCGCCCCACACGCCGCCGGCGAGCGTCAGGGAGAGAAACACCGCCGCACTGGCGATGTCCTTGGCGCGCTTGGAGAGGTCGTGCAGCTCGAAGGAGACGCGGTCGACCACGGCCTCGACGGCCGAGTTCAGCAGCTCCACGATCAGCACCAGCACCAGCGAGCCGATCAGGAGGCTCACCTCCACCCAGCCATGCCCGAGCCAGAAGGCCAGCGGCGTGGCGATGGCGCAGAGCCAGACTTCCTGGCGGAAGGCGCTTTCGCCCGTGTACGCGCCCTTGAGCCCGTCCATCGAGTAGCCGAAGGCGCGCAGGACGCGATCGAGGCCGGTGCGGCCTTTGTGCGGGTTGGTGTCCTCGGTCATGGCCTATTCTTGTTCGGCAGTTGTGTCACGAGTCTCGTTCCGCAGAGCAGATCGTGCAGAAACTGACGGCTCGGGTGCAGACGGGCGATCAGCACATAGGCGATCACGCCCGCGATCATGCAGCCGAAGATGCCGCCGGTGGTCTTGAGGCCCGCCAGGTAGGCGCTGGCCAGGGCCGGCAGGAACCAGAGCCAGCTCAGCACATAGCGCGCCAGCGCGCGGCCTTGGGTCAGCGGGCGGCCGAGCGAATCGACCACGCGCAGGTGCCAGGCCTTCATCGCCACCGTCTGGCCGCCATGCGACCAGAACCAGCCGAAGTAGATGCCGAGCACGACGAACAGGAAGGCCTGGCCGGCCGCGCGGCCCTGCATGGCGTTGCGCTGCTGGGTGAGGGCGGAGAACAGGTAGTCGGCGATGAAGACGACGGCGAACAGCAGCACGCCTTCGTAGCAGAACGCGGCCAGGCGTCGCGCCAGGCCGGGCGCCTCAGTCTCAACGGTCATGACAAGTTAGCGAGAGGTCTCGCGCGTGGGTTTCTTGGGCAGCAGGGTCTTGCTGTCCACCAGCTCGGGATCGGCCCAGACCTTGGTCTGGCCGGCCTGCTGGTGCGCGGGCGCGATTGTCGCCTGGGTGATGAGCACCGTGGTGGCGCCCGGTTTGGCCTGCACGACCGTCGGCGCGATCGCCTTGGGCGGCAGGGCCTTGGTGGCGGCCGGCACGAGGTTGGACTTGGGCTTGGCTTCGAGATCGGCCATCGCAGCGCCGCTGCACTTGCGGCCGGCCGGGCAGGCCTGCGAAGCCTGCTTGCTGGCCGCCTTGGCCGCCAGTTCCTGGCGCTTTTCGGGCGGCAGGGCCTGGTAGGCCTCCCACTTGGCTTCGCGGTCGTCGGCCTTGTTCAGCTGCTTGGCCCACTGGTAGCCGGCGCGGGCCTGCTGGCGCTCCAGCGGCGAGAGGGCGACCCAGGCGCGCATGCGCTCGTGCAGCCGCTCGCGTTTGGCCTCGGGCAGGGCGGCGAAACGGGGGGCGATCTCCAGCCACTTGCTGCGCTGGGTGGCGTCCATCGTCGGCCAGTCCTTTTCCAGCGGGGCGAGGGCCTGGCGCTGGGCGGGGGTGAGGCCGGGCCATTCAGGCACGGATTCGAGGCTGCTGGGCGGCTTGAGCTTGGCGGGCGCGGGCACCGAGAACGGCGCTGGCACCGGAGCCGAGGCGGCGTCGGCCTGCGGCGCGGCTTGGGCAAAGCTCGTTGTGGGCGCCAAAAATGCGCAGGCCGCCAGCAAGCCGGCGGCCTGGATCAGGGCGCTGAGTCGATTTGGGTTATTGGTTCTCGTCATCGCTCAGGTATTCGGAGAAGCCCGGGTCGCTGTACGCGCTGGGCGGCAGCTTGTCGGACAGCAGGGCCGTGTCGATCTCGGCGGCGGCCAGCACCTGTTCGTACCAGTCGCTGTGCTGGATCAGGGCCAGGCCGGCGACCAGGAGCAGCAGGGGCAGGACGGAAGCCAGCTTGAACCAGCGGCCCGAACCGCTGCCGGGGCCGCCCAGCAGCGCCAGGCTGTTGCCGGAGCGCACGACAGCGGGTGCGGCCTGCGTGACAGGGGCGGTCTGTACACGGCGGGCTTGGCGGGCGCGTTCCAGGGCTTGCTCACGGGCGAAGCGCAGGCGCTCGGTCACGCTGTGGGGCAAGTCGTCGCTTTGTTCCGACAGGCCGGCGGCCACGGCGAGGCCGAAGCGCGCCATGCGGGTGTCGAGTTCCTGTTGCGAGTGCTGCTTGTTCTTCATAGCGTGATCCCCTTGGCCTTGAGCGACTTTGCCAGTGCACCGACTGCACGGAAACAGTGCGTTTTCACACTGCCCTCGGAGCAACCCATGACGGCGGCCGTCTCGGCGACGTCCAATTCCTCCCAGTAACGCAGGAGGAATGCTTCCCGTTGACGCGCTGGAAGCTGAGCCACTTCGCCCTCGATCACACGCAAGATCTGTTCCCGTGAAACCTCATCGGCCGCGCTCAGCGCCCCCAGGGCGCCGTCCGCCGTTTCCAGCGATTCGAGCAGGTCGAAACTGTCGTCCGAATCATTGGATTCGAAATCCGACATGTTGGTGAAGAGCGCATTGCGTACTTTTTTACGCCGGAACCAGTCCATCGTGGCGTTGGACAGGATGCGCTGGAACAGCAGGGGCAATTCCGCCGCCGGGCGATCCGCGTACTTCTCGGCCAGCCGGATCATGGCGTCCTGCACGATGTCGAGGGCGGCGTCGTCGTCGCGCACCATGTAAGCGGTGCGCTTGAAGGCGCGTTTGTCGACGGTGCGGAGGAAGTCGTTGAGTTCTTTGTCGGTGGCCAAAGGGCGCTCAGGGTGGGGGAATCGGCGGCGATTATGGCATTCGTGTAAACCAGCGCGTGGTTTCGCCAATCGCAAAGGCTCGTTGCCGTGGGCTGGGCATAATCGAAGGCTCGCACAAAGAAGTTTCTGGTCTTGAGCGGCGGCCGACCCGGCAGCCGAGTATTCCAAGATCGCGCAGGTTCCGAATCCGCCTCACGAGGGCGTGAAGAGGGGCACCGATGGTTTTTCGTCAGAGAAATTCACTGAGGTTCACTATGAACAGTATGTCTAGCGCGGAAGTCACCCGTGCCGCCTCGTCCGCAGGCGCTGCACCGTCGAATTCCCAAAACCCCCCCGTTTCCAACGTTGACCCGTCGGCTGAGCTGAACGGCTCCGATGTGCTCGTGCGCTGCCTCCAGGCCGAAGGCGTGCAGTACCTCTGGGGCTATCCCGGCGGCGCGGTCCTCTACATCTACGACGCCCTGTACCGCAACGGCGGCATCCAGCACGTGCTGGTGCGCCACGAGCAGGCGGCGGTCCACGCAGCAGACGGTTATGCCCGCGCCACCGGCGACGTCGGCGTGGCCCTGGTGACCTCGGGCCCCGGCGTCACCAACGCGATCACCGGCATCGCCACGGCCTACATGGACTCGATCCCGATGGTGATCGTGACCGGCCAGGTGCCCACGCCCGCCATCGGCCTGGACGCCTTCCAGGAGTGCGACACCGTCGGCATCACGCGCCCCATCGTCAAGCACAACTTCCTGGTGAAGGATGTGCGCGACCTGGCGCTGACGATGAAGAAGGCGTTCCACATCGCCCGCACCGGCCGCCCCGGCCCGGTGGTGGTGGACATCCCGAAGGATGTCTCGATGGCCAAGGTCCCCGGCGCCTTCGAGTACCCGAAGACCGTGGAGATGCGCTCCTACAACCCGGTCAAGAAGGGCCACTCGGGCCAGATCCGCAAGGCCGTGGCCCTGCTGCTGGCGGCCAAGCGCCCTTACATCTACACCGGCGGCGGCGTGATCCTCGGCGAGGCCACCGCTGAGCTGCGCGAGCTGACCAAGCTGCTCGGCTACCCGGTCACCAACACGCTGATGGGCCTCGGCTCCTCGGCCGCGAGCGACCCGCAGTTCCTCGGCATGCTCGGCATGCACGGCACGTACGAGGCCAACATGACCATGCAGAACTGCGACGTTCTGCTGGCCGTGGGCGCGCGCTTCGACGACCGCGTGATCGGCAATCCCAAGCACTTCGGCTCGGTCGAGCGCAAGATCATCCACGTGGACATCGACCCGTCGTCGATCTCCAAGCGCGTGCGCGTGGACATCCCGATCGTCGGCGACGTGAAGGAAGTGCTGACCGAGCTGATCCACCAGATCAAGGAAGCGCAGGCCCGCCCCGACGCCAACGCCATCAACGCCTGGTGGAGCCAGATCAACGAGTGGCGCCGCCGCGACTGCCTGGCCTACAAGAAGTCGTCCGAAGTGATCAAGCCGCAGATGGTCGTCGAGACCCTCTGGAACCTGACCAAGGACCGCGACACCTACATCACCTCGGACGTCGGCCAGCACCAGATGTGGGCCGCCCAGTTCTACCGCTTCGAGCAGCCGCGCCGCTGGATCAACTCGGGCGGCCTGGGCACGATGGGCGTGGGCCTGCCGTACGCGATGGGCATCAAGCTCGCCAAGCCGGATTCGGACGTGTTCTGCATCACCGGCGAAGGCTCGATCCAGATGTGCATCCAGGAGCTGTCCACCTGCTTCCAGTACAACACGCCGGTCAAGATCGTCTCGCTGAACAACCGCTACCTCGGCATGGTGCGGCAGTGGCAGGAACTCGATTACGGCAAGCGCTATTCCCATAGCTACATGGACGCGCTGCCCGACTTCGTGAAGCTCGCCGAGGCCTATGGCCACGTGGGCATCAAGGTCGAGGATCCGGCTGATGTGGAGGGCGCGCTGAAGGAAGCCATCCGCCTCAAGGACCGCACCGTCTTCCTGGACATCCGCACCGACCAGACCGAGAACGTCTGGCCGATGGTCCAGGCCGGGAAGGGCATTTCTGAAATGCTGTTGGGGGCCGAAGACCTCTGATCCGGCGAAGCCCTCCTCAGGGCCGCTGCGTTACCGCGCACGGCTGGTGAGAGGGCGGAACCGGGCCTGAGTCGGCTCATTTGCAAGAACCCATCGAACAGCGTCGCCAAGGTCCGTCGGTTACCGCCGCCGGGTTGAAGAGCACGCAGGACGAGGACCATGAAACACATCATCGCTTTGCTGATCGAGAACGAGCCCGGCGCGCTGTCGCGCGTGGTGGCCCTGTTCTCCGCCCGGGGCTACAACATCGAGAGCCTCACGGTCGCACCGACCGAGGACGCCTCGCTCTCGCGCATGACCATCGTGACCACCGGGTCCGATGAGGTGATCGAGCAGATCACCAAGCACCTGAACCGCCTGATCGAAGTCGTCAAGGTCGTGGACCTGACCGAAGGCTCGTTCACCGAGCGCGAGCTCATGCTGATCAAGGTGCGCGCCGTGGGCAAGGAGCGCGAGGAGATCAAGCGCACCGCCGACATCTTCCGCGGCCATGTGATCGACGTGACCGAGAAGACCTACACGATCGAGCTGACCGGCGACGCCGGCAAGCTCGACGCCTTCATCGGCGCCATCGACCGCGCCGCCATCCTTGAAACCGTACGCACCGGCGCCAGCGGCATCGGCCGCGGCGAGCGAATCCTGCGCGTCTGAGACCCAGACGCGCGTTTGACCCCAACACCCTAACCCCGAATTTCCCTGGAGCACGACATGAACGTTTACTACGACAAGGACGCCGACCTCTCCCTCATCAAGGGCAAGAACGTCACCATCATCGGCTATGGCTCGCAAGGCCACGCCCATGCGCAAAACCTGAACGACAGCGGCGTCAAGGTCACCGTCGGCGTTCGCCGCGGCGGCGCGTCCTGGACCAAGGCCGAAGGCGCCGGTCTGAAGGTGGCCGAGATCGCCGAAGCCGTGAAGGCCGCCGACGTGGTCATGATCCTGCTGCCCGACGAGCAGATCGCCGAGGTCTACAAGAAGGAAGTCGAGCCCAACATCAAGCAAGGCGCTTCGCTGGCCTTCGCGCACGGCTTCAACGTGCACTACGGTCAAGTCACGCCCCGCGCTGACCTGGACGTGTGGATGGTCGCTCCCAAGGCCCCCGGCCACACCGTGCGCGGCACCTACCGCCAGGGTGGCGGCGTGCCCCACCTGATCGCCGTCTACGCCGACAAGTCCGGCAAGGCGCGTGACTTGGCCCTGTCCTACGCGGCGGCCAACGGCGGCGGCAAGGCCGGCATCATCGAGACCGACTTCCGCGAAGAGACCGAGACCGACCTGTTCGGCGAGCAGGCCGTGCTGTGCGGCGGCGCCGTCGAGCTGATCAAGGCTGGTTTCGAGACGCTGACCGAAGCCGGTTACGCGCCCGAGATGGCCTACTTCGAGTGCCTGCACGAGCTGAAGCTGATCGTGGACCTGATCTATGAAGGCGGCATCGCCAACATGAACTACTCGATCTCGAACAACGCCGAGTACGGCGAGTACGTGACGGGCCCGAAGGTGGTGACCTCCGCCACCAAGGACGCGATGCGCCAGTGCCTGAAGGACATCCAGACCGGCGAATACGCCAAGAGCTTCATCCTGGAAAACAAGGCCGGCGCCCCCACGCTGCTGAGCCGCCGTCGCCTGACCGCCGAGCATCCCATCGAAGTCGTCGGCGAGAAGCTGCGCGCGATGATGCCCTGGATCAAGGCCAACCGCCTGGTCGACCAGTCGAAGAACTGATCAGTCCGCAAGTCCTGCGAAGGCCGCGCAATGCGCGGCCTTTTTCATTGATCAGGTATCCTCCCGCCCCATGAACGATCCCATCCAAGCCCCCGAGCACCACGAGGCCCCGCGCCCGCGTCGCAAGGGCATCTACGTCCTGCCCAATCTCTTCACGCTGGCCGCGCTGTTCAGCGGTTTCTACGCCATCGTGATGGCCATGGGCGGCCGGTTCGAGCAGTCCGTCTACGGCATCTTTGCCGCCGCCGTGCTCGACAGCCTCGACGGCCGCGTGGCCCGCATGACGCACACGCAATCGACCTTCGGCGAGCAGATGGATTCGCTCTCCGACATGGTCTCCTTCGGCGCCGCCCCCGCGCTGATCATGTACAGCTGGGCCCTCAAGGACCTCGGCCGCTGGGGCTGGTTCGCCGCCTTCGTCTACATCGCCGGCGCCGCGCTGCGCCTGGCGCGCTTCAACACGAACATCGCCGTCGTGGACAAGCGTTACTTCCAGGGCGTGCCGAGCCCGGCCGCTGCCGCGCTCGTGATCAGCCTGATGTGGGCCTGCGTGGACACCGGCGTGGTCATGGACCATGTCACGCAATGGACCGCCTTCGGCTTCACGCTGTACGCGGGCCTGACCATGGTGACCAACGCTCCGTTCTACAGCTTCAAGGATTTCAGCCTGAAGCGCTCGGTGCCGTTCGTGACGCTGGTGGTGATCATGCTCGGCATCGCGCTGATCAACCTGGACCCGCCGCGCGTGCTGTTCGGCCTGTTCTGCGTCTATGGACTGTCGGGTTATGTCGTCTATGCCTACAAGAAGGCCAAGGGCCGGCCGGTCAGCGTGATCGCCATGTCCACCGACGAACCCGACGAAGAAGGCCTTCACCGTTGAGCAAGGCTTGGGCCTTGAACTCGGTGCTATATTCAATGCCATGTTGACGAACCAAGCCCTGCTGCTACTAGGCGCCCCTCTGCGGGAGCGCTGATCGCACACGTCCATTCGTCCACGATCTCCACGGCCCGTATGCAACCCGCAGCGGGCCGTTTTGCTTTCTCGGTGCCTGCGGTTGCAAGAAGAACCTCCTCAACCCAGGAACTCCGATGCTCAAGCAACCTTCGCAGAAATACCGCGCCTTCGCCCCCATCGCTCTGGCCGACCGCCGCTGGCCCGATGTGCAGCTGACCGAGGCGCCGATCTGGCTGAGCACCGACCTGCGTGACGGCAACCAGGCCCTGATCGAACCGATGGACGTGCAGCGCAAGCTGCGCATGTTCCAGCAGCTGGTGAAGATCGGCTTCAAGGAGATCGAGGTCGGCTTCCCCTCGGCTTCGCAGACCGAGTTCGATTTCATCCGCCTGCTGATCGACGGCGGCCACATCCCCGACGACGTGACGATCCAGGTGCTGACCCAGGCGCGCTCGCACCTGATCGAGCGCACGTTCGAGTCGCTGCACGGCGCCAAGCGCGTGATCGTGCACCTCTACAACGCCGTGGCGCCGATCATGCGCCGCGTGGTGCTGGGCATGGATGAAGACGGCATCGTCGCGCTGGCGACCGAGCACGCTCGCCAGATCAAGGAATGCGCCGCGAAGCAGCCGGGCACCGACTGGCGCTTCGAGTACTCGCCCGAGATGTTCTCCGGCACCGAGCTGGCCTTCAGCAAGCGCGTCGTCGATGCCGTGACCGCCGTGTGGGAGGCGACGCCCCAGCGCAAGGCCATCATCAACCTGCCGTCCACGGTCGAGCATTCCACGCCGAACATCTTCGCGGACATGATCGAGTGGATGCACCGCAACCTGGATCGCCGCGATTCGATCGTGCTGTCCGTCCACCCGCACAACGACCGCGGCACGGGAACGGCGGCCGGCGAGTTCGCGCTGATGGCGGGCGCCGACCGCGTCGAAGGCTGCCTGTTCGGCAACGGCGAGCGCACGGGCAATGTGGACCTGGTCAACATCGCGCTGAACCTCTACACGCAAGGCGTCGATCCGAAGCTCGACTTCTCGGACATCGACGATGTGCGCCGCTGCGTCGAGCACTGCACGCAGATCCCGGTGCATCCGCGTCATCCTTACGTGGGCGATCTGGTCTACACCTCGTTCTCCGGCTCGCACCAGGACGCGATCAAGAAGGCGTTCGCGGCTCGCAAGGACGGCGACATCTGGGATATGCCGTACCTGCCCGTCGATCCGAAGGACCTGGGCCGCAGCTACGACGCCGTGATCCGCGTGAACAGCCAGTCGGGCAAGGGCGGCATCAGCTATCTGCTCGAAGCCGAGTACGGCCTGGAGCTGCCGCGCCGTCTGCAAATCGAATTCAGCCAGGTTGTCCAGGCCGTGATGGACGACAGCGGCAAGGAGCTGACGGCAGCGGACATCTGGCAGATCTTCGAGCGGGAGTACGCGGTCAACCAGAACACGATCGCGCACCCGGTGATCACGGAGCAGGACGATGTGGCGACGTTGAGCGCGGACGTGCAGCTCGGTGCGAAGACGATCAAGCTGCAAGGCACGGGCAACGGGCCGATCGACGCGTTCGTGAACGGCCTGGGTGACAGCACGGGGCAGAGCATCCGCGTGCTGGACTATCACGAGCATTCGATGGGCAGCGGCGCGGATGCGCGTGCGGTGGCCTACATCGAGCTGCGCGTGGGTGAGCAGACGCGGTTCGGCGTTGGCATCGATGCCAATATCGTGCGGGCTTCGTTGAAGGCGATTGCTTCGGGCTTCGCTCGAAGCGCGGCGGCGCAATCCAATGCTGCGGTCGCCTGAGTCGTCGAAGTACCGCTACGACGGGCGTGGCACGAGCAGGAGGGCGGCTGGGCCGATTGCGGAAGTAAAGGGGGAATCGAAACACCGACAGGTGTTTCGAGGTGGACATGGAGCAATCGGCCCAGCCGCCCTCCTGCGCTCTCGGCAACGGGCAACTAGAATTTTCCCGAGTACTTCCCCAAAGGAATGGCGATGACCGACTCCCTGATCATCTTCGACACCACCCTGCGCGACGGCGAGCAATCCCCCGGCGCCTCGATGACCAAGGACGAAAAGCTGCGCATCGCCCGCCAGCTCGAGCGCCTGAAGGTGGACGTGATCGAGGCCGGTTTCGCCGCTTCGAGCAACGGTGACTTCGAGGCCGTCAAGGCCATCGCCAACATCATCAAGGACAGCACCGTCTGCTCCCTCGCCCGCGCCAACGACCGCGACATCTCACGCGCCGCTGAAGCGCTCAAAGGCGCACACCGCTCCCGCATCCACACCTTCATCGCCACCAGCGAACTCCACATGGAGAAGAAGCTGCGCATGACGCGCGAGCAGGTGCTGGAGCAGGCCAAGCTCGCCGTGCGCTTCGCCCGCAACCTCTGCGGCGACATCGAGTTCTCGCCTGAAGACGGCTACCGCTCCGACCCCGACTTCCTCGCCCGTGTCGTCGAAGCCGTGATCAACGAAGGCGCCACGACCATCAACATCCCCGACACCGTCGGCTACGCCATCCCCGAGCTCTACGGCAACTTCATCAAGACGCTGCGCGAACGCGTGCCCAACTCGGACAAGGCGATCTGGAGCGTGCACTGCCACAACGACCTCGGCATGGCCGTGGCCAACTCGCTGGCCGGCGTGAAGATCGGCGGCGCGCGTCAGGTGGAATGCACGATCAACGGCCTGGGCGAGCGCGCCGGCAACTGCTCGCTCGAAGAAGTCGTGATGGCGATGAAGACGCGCCGCGACTACTTCGGCCTCGACGTGAAGATCGAGACGAACCAGATCGTGCCGGCCTCGCGCATGGTCAGCCAGACCACCGGCTTCGTCGTCCAGCCCAACAAGGCCGTCGTCGGCGCCAACGCCTTCGCCCACGCCTCCGGCATCCACCAGGACGGCGTGCTCAAGGCCCGCGACACCTACGAGATCATGCGCGCCGAAGACGTGGGCTGGGCCGCCAACAAGATCGTGCTGGGCAAGCTTTCCGGCCGCAACGCGTTCAAGCAGCGCTTGCAGGAACTGGGCATCGCGCTCGAATCGGAAGCCGAAGTCAACGCCGCCTTCCAGCGCTTCAAGGACCTGGCCGACCGCAAGAACGAGATCTTCGATGAGGACATCCTCGCGCTGGTGATGGACGAATCCGTGCAGTCGGAGTCCGAGCACTACCGCCTGGTCACCATGTCGCAGCGCTCCGAGATGGGCGAGCAGCCGCACGCCGTGGTCGTGATCACCGCCGGCGGCGAAGAGCGCCGCGCCGAGAGCGACGGCAACGGCCCGGTGGACGCCGTGCTGCGCGCCATCGAATCCATGGCCGAAAGTGGGGCGGAAATGATCCTCTACTCGGTCAACGCCATCACCAGCGGCAGTACAGAATCCCAGGGTGAGGTGACGATCCGGCTGCAACACGCGGGCCGCGTGGTCAACGGCGTGGGCGCGGACCCCGACATCGTGGTCGCCTCCGCCAAGGCCTACCTGAGCGCGCTGAACAAGCTGCAAAGCAAGGTCGAGCGGGTGGCCGCCCAGGGCTGAACGCGGGCTGATCGAACGCAGAAGGGCGCCAATCCGTGCGGAAACGCACGGTCTGGCCTTGATCTGGGGTAAGTCCCTGACCCACCGGAAGTCAACCTCCGATTGAATCAAACGTTAGGAATAGTGCTCAAGGGCGGATTGAGTCACACGAAGCGGCGCTTTAAAAGCCTCGCCTAAGTTTTTGATCTTGTGTGGGATTTCTTTGTCCCGTACACTGCGCCGGACTTTCGGGGGCCCCATTGAAGACAGTTGCATCCATTCTTTCCGGCATCGCCCTGAGCCTGGCATTCCTGCCCGCACACGCCGAAGCCGCCGTCAACTGCAAGACCCAGCCCAAGGCTGCCGCTTGCAAGAAGGTGGCTCAAAAGGCCACGACCACCACCGCCAAAGCCAAGACGACCAGCAAGGCCCGCACCACCGCCGTGGTCTCGCGCGTGCCGCGTCGCGTGGCGGCCGTGCCGTCGTTCGGCCAGATGTACGGCCTGCACGGCGTTGACGATCCGCTCGACCTGAGCTCCAGCGTGGCGCTGGTGATGGACCAGGACACCAACGAGGTGCTGCTGTCCAAGAACCCCCAGGCCGTGCTGCCGATCGCCTCGATCACCAAGCTCATGACCGGCCTGCTGGTCGTCGAAGCCAAGCTGCCGATGGATGAGAAGATCACCATCACCACGGACGACAAGGACACCGAGAAGGGCACCGGCTCGCGCCTCGCCTTCGGCACCACGCTGACGCGCGAAGAGCTGCTGCACCTGGCGCTGATGTCGTCCGAGAACCGCGCCGCCCACGCCCTGGCCCGCAGCTACCCCGGCGGCCTGGACGCCTTCGTGGTCGCCATGAATCGCAAGGCCGCCGAGCTCGGCATGGCCGACACGCACTATGTGGAGCCCACGGGCCTCTCCAGCCGCAACCAGTCCAGCGCCGAAGATCTGGCTCGCCTGATCAAGGTCGCCGAGACGCAGCCGGTGCTGCGCGAGTTCACGACCTCCAAGGAAGCCACCGTCAAGATCGGCCGCCGCCAGATGGCCTTCCATAGCACCAATGCACTGGTCCGCGCCGGCAAGTGGGACATCGGTCTGCAAAAGACCGGCTTCATCAACGAAGCCGGCAAGTGCCTGGTCATGCAGGCCAAGCTGGCCGGCCGCAAGCTGATCATGATCTTCCTGGACACGGCCGGCACCCGCACCGCCGATCCGGAGCGCGTGCGCCGCTGGTTGGACAGCAACCCGCAGGCCGCTACGGCAACCGCGGGCGCCAAGGAATCGAAGCTTTGAGCATGACGCTCGATTAACGAGTTAATCGAGCTGACAAGGCCAACGAAAAACGCGCCTCTAGGGGCGCGTTTTGCATTTCTGGGTGGGGCGAAGCGGATCAGGCGCCGCGATACCCCAGCGCCGAGGAGATCTGCCCCGCCGTCTCCTTGAGCCGCACGAGCCAGCCTTCCTCCAGCCGGTCGGCCGGCGCCGAGATCGACAGGCCCGCCACCAGCTTGGACTGGTCGTCGTAAATGCCCGCGGCCATGCAGCGCACGCCCAGCTCCAGCTCCTCATCGTCCCGCGAGACGCCGCGCTGGCGGATCAGCGCCAGCTCGCGCTCCAGCGTGCCCACTTCGGTCAGGCTGTTGCGCGTGTGGCCGGCCAGGCCGGTGCGCGTGGCGTAGGCGCGCACACGCTGCGGGTCTTCCACCGCCAGGAACAGCTTGCCGACCGAAGTCAGGTGCAGCGGCGCGCGGCCGCCCACGGCGCGAACGACCTGCATGCCCGAGCGCTCGGAATACGTGCGCTCGATGTAGACGATCTCATCGCCCTGGCGCACCGACAGATTGACCGGCTGGTGGGTGAACTTGTGCAGCTCGCGCATGGGCCCAAGCGCCGCATCGCGCACGTCCAGCCGCGCCTTCACCAGGTTGCCCAGCTCCAGCAGCCGCATGCCGAGTCGATAACTGCCGGCTTCTGGCCGATCGACAAACCGGCCCAGCGTCAGGTCGTTGAGAATGCGGTGCGCCGTGGACGGGTGCAGCCCGGTCGTCTCGCTGATCGATTTCAGCGAGACGGGGTCCTGGTGGCTGGCCAGCACGTCCAGCAGCGAAAACATGCGTTCCAGCACCTGGATGGCCGGCGTCTGGTTCTCTTTGTTTTTCATGATCCGAATTGTGAGGGAGAACCCGCTTGTTTTGCATCGCGAAAATGAAACGGCTTGAGGCAGGTGGCGCGGGGTTCGCCCAGGCGGTGATCGTTCGCATCGTGCAATGCACGGTGTTGGCGGGCTTGCCTTGGGTGGCCGCGGCGCAAGAGCCGGCGGCTTCGCAAGCGCCCGTGGCGGCCGTGGCTCCTGTCGCTGCGCAAGCCGCGCAGCCGCAGCCGATGGTCCGCATGCCGCGCCTGCAAGGCCGCATCACGGCGCAGACGCTGGGCCTCGTGATCAATCTCGACGATCCGTATTCGGTGGCCGTCGGCGAGTACTACCAGCAAAAGCGCGGCATCCCGGCCGAGAACATCGTGCGTGTGCACCTGCCGGTCAAGCCGCGCCTCACGGTCGCCGAGTTCGCCACGCTCGAAGGCGAGGTGCGCAAGCAGATGCCCGAGGCCGTGCAAGGCCTGGCGTTGGCGTGGCGCCAGCCCTACGCGGTCGAGTGCAACGGCATCACCTCGGCGCTGGCGCGCGGCTTCCAGCCCAAGATCTGCGAGCAGACCTGCGCACCGTCCGAGCCGTCGCCTTACGTCCAGTACACCAGCAACCAGCCGTTCACGGAGAAGGGCATCCGCCCCACGATGATGATCGCCGCGCGTTCGGTCGAGAGTGCCCGCCGGCTGATCGACCGCGGCGTCACCGCCGACGCCACGCTGCCCAGCACCTTCCTCGGCGCCAACGCCTGGTTCATGAGCACCAGCGACGGCGCCCGCAACGTGCGCTCGATCTGGTTCCCGCCGGCCGGGATGATGCGGCCCTGGGGGGTGGACGTGAAGCGCGTCACCGCCGATGTGCTGCCCAAGCTGCCGCGGGCCTTGGTCGTGCTGACGGGCCTTGCACGCGTGGAGGGCTTGGATCAGGTCGAGTGGCTGCCCGGCGCGCTGGCCGATCATCTGACCTCGTACGGCGGGGCGCTCGACCAGCCGCCCGGCGAAGGCCAGATGAGCGCGATCGACTGGATCGAATCAGGTGCCACGGCCAGCTACGGCACGGTCAGCGAGCCTTGCAACCATTGGCAGAAGTTTCCGAACCCTCAAATGCTGCTGCTGTCTTACGTGCAGGGCGTGAGCGCGCTGGAGGCGTATTGGCATAGCGTCGTTTGGCCGGCGCAGGGTGTATTCATCGGCGAGCCGCTGGCGGCGCCGTTTGCGTCGGCCTTCTAGATACCTCAAAAGTTCAACAAGGAAAGTCGGAATGCGCTTGTTCACCTGCGTAGTGATCCTCGTGTTCTCGGCGGCATGCCATTCGCAGGAGGTGTTCACCTTTGCGAATGCGCCCGGCCCCCATGGCGTTGGCGTTCAAATCGTCGAGCAGCACGACGACTCGCGCTCGTTTCCAAGCGGAGCCGCTGGCGAACATCGCCCCATTCAGACCGTGATCTGGTATCCGGCCGAGAAAGGCGGCAAGCCGTGGAGCTACAACGCCTATCTCAAGCTCATCGCCTCCGCAGACAATTTCTCGCGCACGACGGGCGAGCAGCAAGCGATGGTCGACGCGGACATCTTGGGAAAGACTGATGGAAAGTCGGCTGCTCAAATCGCAGCGGCCAGAGGCCGGGCCACCTGGGCGGTGCCTGGCGCGCCGGCTGAGGCAGGACGGTTTCCCATCGTCATTTACGCGCCGAGCATCAGCGGCGATTCATTCCAGAACTCCGACCTTTGCGAGTACTTGGCGAGTCACGGCTACGTCGTCATTGCCAGCCCTGGTTTGGGCACGGACAGACGAAATCAGTCGTTGAACCTGATCGACATTCGGACGCAAGCGACGGACATCCGGTTCCTGATCACGTTCGCGGCTTCGCTGCCGCAGGCCGATAGCTCGAAGGTGGTCGTCGTCGGCTACAGCGTCGGTGGACTTTCCAGCGTCTTCGCGGCGGCGCAGGACAAGCGGATCACGGCATTGGTGGAGCTCGATGGTTCGGTCCGCTACTTCAACCGTCTGGTTCAGCAGGCCGGCGATGTGACGGCAGATCGGCTGGCAGTGCCGATGCTCTATCTGGCGCATCGGCCGCTTTTCGATGCAGTAGAGAACCAGATCAAATACAAGGCCGATCTGTCCGGAAGCCTGATCAACGAAATGCAGGCGTCGGATCTCTACCTGTTCAATATCAACGCGATGGATCATCGCGACTTTTCGTCATGGTTCATCCGTATTCGCGATGCGGCCACATTTGAGGACTACACGCCGGCTGAGGTTTCGACTGGCTATGGCTGGATGGCTCGCTACGTCTTGGAATTCCTGAACGCTTACGCGAGCTCAGATGCCTCCGCCAAGAAATTTCTGGCAGCGCGTCCCGAAGACAACGGAGTTCCCCGGCATCTGATGGAACGGGTGATTCAGCGTCAGAAGTGATCGAAGCGGAGCTGCCCGGATTCCTTCACCGTGGCAGCGCCGCGCCGGCCGATCGCACCGCGCCTTCGAGCGTGGCAGGGTAGGGGCCTTCGATGTAGTCGCCGGCGGCGGTGATGCGGTCGGCGATGCGGGTCGGTGGCCTTGCCAGGTCCGGTGTGCAGGCGAAGGTGGCGCGCTTCTCGGTCACCACGCGGAGCACGCGGGCCGAGGCCCAGCCGAGTTGCGAGCGAGCTTGTTCGAGCACGGCGGCGCCGGTCGCTTCGAGTCCTTTTTCGACCCAGGGCGCGGCGGCGCTGATCGAGAAGGCGAAGACCTGCGGCGCATGGCCCAGCAGGCCGAGGTCGAACACGAACTGCGCCGGGCCGTCTTGCAGCATCAGCATCGGCGCGGGGAGTTGTGCTGTTTCGTGGACGACGTAGGCCGTCGTGATCGGCTCGAAACGCAGGCCGCGGGCTTGCTCGGCCCACGCGGCGTTGATCGGTTCGGCAAGACGCGCGGCCTCGAGACTCGGCGTGGCGAGGACGACGCGATCAAAGTCCGACAGCTCACCGAGCGACTGCACGCGCTTCGCCAGACGAATCGTCGCGCCGTGTTCGCGCAGCCACTTCTCGGCTGGATGCGCCAGCAATTCGGCCAGCGGCACGCGCGGCAGCAGCAGATCGGCGCTGCCGGGGCCACTGAAAAGGGCGTCATGCAGCACGCGCAGGAAGACCGTCCCGCTCGCCTGCGGCATTGGCGTGTTGAGCGCGGCGACGCAGAGCGGCTCGATCAGGTCGTGCAGGATCGGCGCAGGCAGCTTCGCGCAGAGCTGGCCGACGCTCAAGTCGGGCGCGCAGCGGAAGCCGCCGAGCAGCCAGCGCGTGGCCTGCGTGAGCAGGGCCAACCGCGCATTCAAAGGCCAGGTTGGATGCGCCATCACGCCGCGCGCAAAGGCGATCAGCGGTGAGCCCGGCGGCAACGTCAAACCCGCATCGTTCGGCCCGCGCAATTGCAGCGGCAAGCGCAGCAGCGCTTCTTCCGGCACCACGCCCACGCGCCGCATCAACGCGAGCGAAGCGCTGTACGCGCCGATCAGGATGTGCTGGCCGCTGTCGAGGCCGTCGTCGAGGCTGCGCGCACGACCACCGAGCCGCGGCGCCATCTCGAACAGCTCGACCGTGTGACCGGCGTCGACGGCCTGGACGGCAGCAGCCAACCCCGCCCATCCACCGCCGACGACGGCAACTCTCACTTGCCTTGCCAGTTCGTCTTCATCGCGATCCACAACTTGCGGATCGGCGTCAGCGAGATGCGCTGTTGCAGCACCTGGAAGTTCTCGGCCTCGATCTCGCGCAGCAGGGCGCGGTAGATGTTGGCCATCATCAGGCCGGGCTTCTGCGCACGGCGGTCGGCCTCGGGCAGCAGCGCCAGCGCTTCGTCGTACGCCGCATGCGCACGCGCCGCCTGGAACTTCATCAGCGCCGTGAAACGCTCGCTGTAGCCCCACGGTGCATCCCGCTTGAGCAGCTCGTGCGCCTTGACGTCGAACTGCTGGAGCTCCGACACCGGGATGTAGATGCGGCCGCGGCGCGCGTCGTCGCCGACGTCGCGGATGATGTTGGTCAGTTGCAGCGCCAGGCCCAGCTTGTGGGCGTAGGCGAGCGTGGCGTCCTGCGTGCGGCCGAAGATGTTGGCTGCGACTTCGCCGACGACGCCGGCCACCAGGTGGCAGTAACGCTGCAAACCCGCGTAGTCGAGGTAGCGCGTCTGCGTGAGGTCCATCTCGCAGCCTTCGATCACGGCGTAGAGATGCTCGGCGCGGATGTCGTACGGCTTCGTGTGCGGCATCAGCGCGCGCATCGCCGGGTGCTGGGAACTGCCGGCATAGGCGATTGCCACTTCCTTGCGCCACCAGGCGAGCTTGGTCGCCGCCACGCCAGGGTCCTGCACCTCATCGACCACATCGTCCACCTCGCGGCAGAACGCATAGAAGGCGGTGATCGCCGCGCGGCGCTCGGGGGGCAGGAACTTGAAGGCGTAATAGAAGCTGGAGCCGCTCTTCGCAGCCTTGTCTTCGACGTATTGCTCGGGCGTCATGCCTTCATCCTCAGCGCGCGCCAAATGAGGGTCGGGGCATCGAGGGCCGTCAGGGCAGGGCGCTGGGTCAGGGTCGCGAATCGCATGGCGCGGATTCTCTCAAGAATGCGCAGCCCGCCCTGGACAACGAAGCGCAATTCCCAGCCGGCGCGTCCCGGGATGCGCAGCGCGAGTGGCGCGCCGGACTGCATCAGCGCTTCGGACCAGCCGACCAGCTCCTCGATCAGCGTGCGGGCGGCCGGGCTGTCGTGGCAGGCCAACAGTTCGGCGCGCTTCAATCCATAACGCTCAAAGTCAGCGGCAGGTGCGTAGATGCGGCCGCGCGGGTGGTCGCGGCTCATGTCCTGCCAGAAGTTGATCAGCTGGAGTGCGGAGCAGATGGCGTCGGACTGACGCAACGATTCGGCGTCGTCGATGCCGTAGAGATGCAGCAGCAGCCGGCCGACCGGATTGGCCGAGCGCTCGCAATAACGCAACAGTTCAGCGCGGTCGGCATAGGCAGTCTTCACGAGATCCTGCTCGAAGGCGTCCAGCAGGGCGTGGAGGAGCGGTGCGGGCAGCTCGAACTGCCGGATGATCTGCCCGAGCGGCGTGAAAACGCGCGCCCAGCGCGGGGAGTTCTCCGGGGCGTAACGCCCTTCCTCGACGGCACGCAGATCCGCCCGGTAGGCCTGCAAGTCGGCCTGCCGTTCCGCCGTCGTTGCCTCGCCTTCATCGGCCAGGTCGTCCGCCGTCCGGGCGAAGTGGTAGATCGCCGTCACCGCGGGCCGAAGCCCCGGCGGACAGAGGAGGGAAGCGACCGGAAAGTTCTCGTAGTGATCTATGCTCACGGCCGGCATTCTCGTGGCTCTTTACACGCCGGACGGCGATTGACTACATTACTGACCGGCAAGTCAGTAATTCTGATCGAGGTCTTCATGCCCCCATTTCCCAAGTCCGCCAAGTCCGGGCTGTTGTTCCTTCTGTCGGCTGCGGCCGCGCTCACGCTGGCCGCTTGCGGCAAGCCGGCCGATGCGCCGGAACCCGTGCGCGCCGTGCGCACCCAGGTGATTGCTGCCGGCGATTCCGGACTGACACTGGAATATGCCGGCGAGGTCCGCGCGCGCTACGAGTCGCGGCTGGGCTTCCGGGTGGGCGGCAAGCTGCTGTCCCGCAAGGTGAACCTCGGCGACACCGTGCGCGCCGGGCAGACGCTGGCGAGTCTGGACGCCCAGGATTTCGTGCTCGCGCAGGAGGCCGCCAAGGCTGCGATGCAGGCGGCGCGCGTGAACCGCGATCAGCTGGGCAACGACTACAAGCGCTACATCGATCTGCGCGACCAGGGCTTCATCAGCGCCGCTGAACTGGAGCGCCGAGAGAACGGCTTCAAGGCCGCGCAGGCGCAGCTGGAACAGGCGCGTGCGCAGGCCAGCGCCCAGTCCAACCAGGCGGGCTATGCCTCGCTGATGTCCGATGTGTCGGGTGTGGTGACGGCGGTGAACGTGGACCCGGGCACGGTGGTGGCCGCGGGCACGCCGATCGTCAACGTGGCGCAGGACGGGCCGCGTGATGTGGTGTTCTCGGTGCCGGAAGACCAGGTCGCCAAGGTGCGCGCCGCGGCCAGCCAGCCGGGCGCGCTGAAGATGAAGATCTGGGGCGCGAACCAGACGGAACGCGCGGTCACGCTGCGCGAGGTGTCTGCTGCGGCCGATCCGGTCACGCGCACCTTCCTGTTCAAGGCCGATGCCGGCAACACCGACATCAAGCTGGGCCAGACGGCCACCGTGGTGCTGACGATGCCCAAGACCGAGCAGATCATCAAGCTGCCGCTGGCGGCGGTGATGCAGTCGCAGGGCACGACCTCGGTGTGGGTGCTCGATCCGGCCTCGATGAAGGTGCGGGCTCAGCCGGTGACGGTGAGCACGGCCGACGGCAACGACGTCGTGATCGCCTCCGGCCTGAAGCCGGGGCTGGAAATCGTGGTGGCGGGCGTGCATGTGCTGACGCCGGGCCAGACGGTCAAGCGCTACCAGGCTGCCAGCGCGTCCGGCGCGGCCAGCCAAACCCCATAAGCTCAAAGGCAGCCGCATGAGTGCACCGCAGTCGGCTGAACCCAGCCGCTTCAACGTTTCGCGCTGGGCGCTGGAACACCCGGCGCTGACGCGCTACCTCATGGTCGTGTTCATGATCATGGGCGCGTTCGCCTACTTCTTCCTTGGCCAGGACGAAGACCCGCCGTTCACCTTCCGCCTGATGGTGGTGCAGGCCGCGTGGCCGGGCGCCACGGCGCAGCAGATGGCCGAGCAGGTGACGGACAAGATCGAGCGCACGCTGCAAGAAGCACCGTACGCCGACAAGATCCGCTCGTACACCAAGCCGGGTGTCTCGGTGACGCTCTTCCAGGTCAAGGACCAGACGCCGCCGGGCGAGGTCCAGAACATCTGGTACCAGGTGCGCAAGCGGGTCAACGACATGAAGGACACGCTGCCGCAGGGCGTGTACGGACCGTACTTCAACGACGACTTCGGCGACGTCTACGGCTCCATCTACGCGCTCTCGGCCGACGGCTTCTCGCGCGAAGAGGTGCGCCAGTGGGCCGAGCGCGTGCGCTCGCGGCTGCTCAAGGTGAACGACGTGGCCAAGGTCGAGCTGTTCGGCGTGCAGGCCGAGCAGATCAACATCGAGATTTCGCAGAAGCGCCTCGCCGCGCTGGGCCTGGACTTCAACCAGGTGATCAACCAGCTCGGCGCGCAGAACGCCGTGGAAGGCGCGGGCCTGCTCGACGCCGGCACGGGCAATCTGCAAGTGCGCGTGCAGGGTCAGTTCAATTCGGTGGAGGAGCTGCGCCAGTTCCCCATCCGCGGCATCAACACGGCGACGGGCCAGGCCAGCAGCCTGAAGCTCGGCGACATCGCCGACGTGAAGCGCGGCTACGTCGACCCGCCGACGACGATGGTGCGCTACCAAGGCAAGGACGTGATCGCCATCGGCGTCTCGATGGCCAAGGGCGGCGACATCATCTCCATGGGCAAGGCGCTGAAGAAGGGCGCCGACGAAATTCGTGCCAGCCTGCCCGCCGGCATCGAGATGGCGCAGGTGCAGGACCAGCCGACGGCGGTGACCAAGTCGGTGGGCGAGTTCGTGCACGTGCTGGTCGAGGCCGTGGTGATCGTGCTGGCGGTGAGCTTCCTCTCGCTCGGCCTGCACTTCAAGCCGGGCGGCGGTTTCCGCATCGATGTGTGGCCGGGCATGGTCGTGGCGATCACGATCCCGCTCGTGCTGTCCATCACCTTCGTGGTGATGTTCTATTGGGGCGTGGGGCTGCACAAGATCTCGCTCGGCGCGCTGATCGTGGCGCTGGGCCTCCTGGTGGACGACGCCATCATTGCGGTGGAGATGATGGTGCGCAAGCTCGAAGAGGGCTACGACAAGATGCGCGCCGCCACGTTTGCGTACGACGTAACCGCGATGCCGATGCTGACGGGCACGCTGATCACCGCCGTGGGCTTCCTGCCGATCGGTCTCGCGCGCTCCATGACGGGCGAATACACCTTCGCCATCTTCGCCGTCACGGTCGCTGCGCTGCTGATCTCGTGGCTGGTCTCGATCTACTTCGTGCCCTACCTCGGCGCGCTGCTGCTCAAGACCAAGCCGGCCCACGCGGGCGAGGTGCACGAGCTGTTCGACACGCCGTTCTACAACCGCTTCCGCAAGACGGTGAACTGGTGCGTGGAGCACCGCTGGAAGACCATCATCATGATGATCGTGCTCTTCCTCGCGGGCACGGCGGGCATGAAGCTCGTGCAGCAGCAGTTCTTCCCGGATTCGAGCCGGCCGGAAATTCTGGTGGACCTCTGGCTGCCTGAAGGCTCGACGATCGCGCAGAGCCGGGCCGTGACGGAGCGCTTCGAGAAGCGCATCGCCAAGGAGCCGGGCATGGTGTCGGTGACGTCCTGGGTGGGCGAGGGCGTGCCGCGCTTCTACCTGCCGCTGGACAACATCTTTGCCCAGCCCAACGTCAGCCAGCTGATCCTGCTGCCCAAGGACCTGGAGACGCGCGAAACGCTGCGCAAGCGCCTGCCTGCGCTGCTGGCCAGTGAGTTCCCGGAAGTGCGCGGCCGCGTCAAGCTGCTGCCCAACGGCCCGCCCGTGCCGTATCCGGTGCAGTTCCGCGTCGTCGGCGAAAAGGTCGAGGAAGTGCGCGCCTGGGCCGACAAGGCCAAGGCCATCCTCGCCGCCAGCCCGAACATGCGCGGCGTGAACGACAACTGGAACGAGCCGATCAAGGCGCTGAAGCTGGAAGTCGACCAGGACAAGGCGCGCGCCCTCGGCGTCACGAGCCAGAGCCTGGCGCGCTCGGCGCAGACGCTGCTGTCGGGCTCCATCGTCGGCCAGTACCGCGAGGACGACCGGCTGATCAACATCGTGCTGCGCCAGCCGCTCGAAGAGCGCCAGGTGATCACGGACATCGCCAACGCCTATGTGCCGACCGGCACCGGCCGCACGATCCCGCTGACGCAGATCGCCAAGGTCAACTTCGGCTGGGAGCCGGGTGTGCTCTGGCGCGAAGGCCGCAGCTACGCGGTGACGGTGCAGGGCGACGTGGCCGAAGGCCTGCAAGGCGCGACGGTCACGGCCGAACTCTGGCCCAAGCTCGACGCGCTGCAAAAGCAGATGCCGCCCGGCTACTCGATCCAGATCGCCGGTGCCGTGGAAGAAAGCACCAAGGGCCAGGGCGCGATCTTCGCCGGCGTGCCGGTGATGCTGTTCATCACCTTCACGCTGCTGATGTTGCAGCTGCAAAGCTTCTCGCGCGCCATGCTGGTGTTCCTGACCGGACCGCTCGGTATTGCCGGTGTGGCGATGGCGCTGCTGGTGTCGGGCCGTCCGTTCGGCTTCGTCGCGCTGCTCGGCGTCGTGGCGCTGATGGGCATGATCCAGCGGAACTCGGTGATCCTGATCGACCAGATCGAGCAGGACCGTGCCCGCGGCGTCCCGACCTGGACCGCGATCGTGGAGGCGGCCGTGCGCCGGTTCCGGCCGATCGTGCTGACCGCGGCTGCGGCCGTGATGGCGATGATTCCGCTGTCGCGCAGCGGTTTCTGGGGCCCGATGGCCGTGGCCATCATGGGCGGCCTGATCGTCGCCACCGCGCTGACGTTGCTGGCGCTGCCGGCGATGTATGCCGCCTGGTTCCGGGTCAAGAAGCCCAAGGAAACCCAGGCCTGATCCCCCGTCCCCTGGGGCTTGCCCCAGGGTGGCGGATCGCGCGATCTGGCGGGCTACAATCTCCGGTTCGCATAAATACCATCGGGTGCGGGCACACCAACCGCTCCCGGACAAGCCGCGCGGGTGGCGAAATTGGTAGACGCACCAGGTTTAGGTCCTGACGCCTTCACGGGCGTGCCGGTTCGAGTCCGGCCCCGCGCACCACGAGTCTCTTCTCTTTGTTCATTGAGTCTGGAAAATGGCCGTTACCGTCGAAACCCTCGAAAAGCTCGAACGCCGCATCACGCTCACGCTGGCGGCCGCTGACATCAACAGCGAAGTCGAAACCCGCCTGAAGAAGCTGGCACGCACCGTCAAGGCCGACGGCTTCCGCCCGGGCAAGGTCCCGATGAGCGTCGTCGCCCAGCGCTACGGCTACTCGGTGCAGTACGAAGTCGTGAACGACAAGCTCGGCGCTGCGTTCTCGGCTGCGGCCAACGAAGCGCAACTGCGCGTCGCCGGCGCTCCGAAGATCGAGCAGAAGAACGACGCGGCCGAAGGCACGATGGCCTTCGACGCCACTTTCGAGATCTACCCCGAAGTCAAGATCGGTGACCTGACCGGCGCCGAAGTCGAGCGCGTCAGCGCCGACGTGACCGAAGAAGCCATCGACAAGACCGTCGAGATCCTGCGCAAGCAGCGCCGCACCTTCCAGCTGCGCGCCGCCGCTGAAGGCGCCGCTGTCGGCGACCGCGTGACGATCGACTTTGAAGGCAAGATCGACGGCGAGCCGTTCCAGGGCGGCAAGGCCGAGGCCTTCCAGTTCCTGATCGGCGAAGGCCAGATGCTCGAGCAGTTCGACCAGGCCGTGCGCGGCATGAAGGCCGGCGAAAGCAAGACCTTCCCGCTGGCCTTCCCGGCCGACTATCACGGTCAAGACGTGGCCGGCAAGGAAGCCGACTTCCTCGTGACGCTGAAGAAGGTCGAAGCCCAGCACCTGCCGGAAGTCAACGAAGCCTTCGCCAAGAGCCTGGGCATCAAGGACGGCACGGTCGAAGCGCTGCGCGCCGACATCAAGAAGAACCTCGAGCGTGAAGTGAAGTTCCGCGTGCTGGCCCGCAACAAGGCCGCCGTGATGGACGCGCTGGTCGGCGCCGCCGAACTCGACGTGCCCAAGGCGCTGGTCGAGAACGAAACCAACCGCATGATCGAATCGGCCCGCGAAGACCTGAAGAAGCGTGGCGTGAAGGATGCCGAGAAGGCCCCGATCCCCGCCGAGATCTTCAGCCCCCAAGCCGAGCGCCGCGTGCGCCTGGGCCTGGTGGTCGGCGAGCTGGTGCGCGGCAACAACCTGCAAGCCAAGCCCGAGCAGCTGCAAGCCCACATCGAAGAGCTGTCGCAAAGCTACGAGAAGCCGGCCGAAGTGATGCGCTGGTACCTGTCGGACCGCGAGCGCATGGCCGAAGTGGAAGCCGTCGTGATCGAGAACAACGTGACCGACTTCGTGCTGGCCAAGGCCAAGGTGACCGACAAGGCCCTGCCGTTCGACGAACTGATGGCTGCCGGCAACTGATCGCTGGCGAGCCACTGAAGAAAGGGCTGCGCAATGCGCGGCCCTTTTTTGTTGCGGGCATTTGATGTCCAAAAGAGGCCTGCCTCTTGAGACGACATAATCCATCCCCATTACAAGCTGGTAACACGCAACGAGGATTTGCAATGAGCGCGCTGGACACGAACAACCTGGGCCTGGTGCCCATGGTCATCGAGCAATCGGGCCGCGGCGAGCGGGCCTACGACATCTACAGCCGCCTGCTGCGCGAGCGCATCGTCTTCCTGGTCGGCCCGGTGAACGACGCGGTCGCCAACCTGGTGGTGGCGCAGCTGCTGTTCCTGGAGAGCGAGAACCCCGACAAGGAGATCTCGCTGTACATCAACTCGCCGGGCGGCAGCGTCTCAGCGGGCATGTCGATCTACGACACGATGCAGTTCATCAAGCCCGAGGTCTCCACGCTCTGCATGGGCATGGCCGCGAGCATGGGCGCCTTCCTGCTGACGGCCGGTGCCAAGGGCAAGCGCTTCGCGCTGCCCAACAGCAAGATCATGATCCACCAGCCGCTCGGCGGCGCGCAGGGCCAGGCGACGGACATCGAGATCCACGCCCGCGAGATCCTCAAGACGCGGGAACAACTCAACCGCATCATGGCGGAGCGCACCGGCCAGTCGCTGGAGAAGATCCAGTCGGACACCGAGCGCGACTACTTCATGTCTGCGGATGAATCGCAGGCGTACGGCCTGATCGACCAGGTGCTGGCCAAGCGCCCGTAAGCAGTCGCTGAAAACGCCGCCAACGCCCGATTCACAAAAAATCGGGCGTTGAGCGCGCAACTATTGCCATTTCGGGGGCTTTTTGACCCACAAGCCCCCGGTGGTGTTTGATCTATCATCCCTTTCAGACCACTCTGTCTGAATCTCAGCACGCAGATCCATGGCCGACAAAAAAGGCGCTTCCAGCGAAAAAGTCCTGTACTGCTCTTTCTGCGGTAAGAGCCAGCACGAGGTCAAGAAACTGATCGCGGGCCCCTCGGTGTTCATCTGCGATGAATGCATCGAGCTGTGCAACGACATCATCCGCGACGAGGTGCCGCCCGAGAGCCCCGCCGCGAAGGCCGGCAAGTCGGCTTCCGACCTGCCCGTGCCCAGCGAGATCAAGGCCAGCCTCGACCAGTATGTGATCGGCCAGGACGTGGCCAAGCGCACGCTGTCCGTGGCGGTCTACAACCACTACAAGCGGCTGCGCCACATGGGCGCCAACAAGGACGGCGTCGAACTCAGCAAGAGCAACATCCTGCTGATCGGCCCGACCGGCTCCGGCAAGACGCTGCTGGCGCAGACGCTGGCGCGCCTGCTCAACGTGCCGTTCGTGATCGCGGATGCGACGACGCTGACCGAAGCCGGCTACGTCGGCGAGGACGTCGAGAACATCATCCAGAAGCTGCTGCAGAACTGCAATTACGACGTCGAGCGTGCGCAGCGCGGCATCGTCTACATCGACGAGATCGACAAGATCAGCCGCAAGGCCGACAACCCGTCGATCACGCGCGACGTGTCCGGCGAAGGCGTGCAGCAGGCGCTGCTCAAGCTCGTGGAAGGCACGATGGCTTCGGTGCCCCCGCAGGGCGGCCGCAAGCATCCGAATCAGGACTTCCTGCAGATCGACACGACCAACATCCTGTTCATCTGCGGCGGCGCGTTCGATGGCCTCGAGAAGGTCATCCAGAATCGCTCGGAGAAGTCCGGCATCGGCTTCGGCGCCAGCGTGAAGAGCAAGAGCGAGAAGCGTGTCTCCGAAGTCTTCCGCGAGTGCGAGCCCGAGGACATCATCAAGTTCGGCCTGATCCCCGAGCTGGTCGGCCGCCTGCCGGTCGTCGCCACGCTCGGCGAGCTGACCGAAGACGCGCTGGTGCAGATCCTCACCGAGCCGAAGAACGCGCTGCTCAAGCAGTACCAGCAGCTGTTCCAGATGGACGGCGTCGAGCTGGAGATCCGCCCCTCGGCCCTGAGCGCCATCGCCAAGAAGGCGCTGGCCCGCAAGACCGGCGCGCGCGGCCTGCGCTCGATCATGGAGCAGTCGCTGATCGACACCATGTTCGAGCTGCCCGGCCTCGACGGCGTGGAGAAGGTCGTGCTGGACGATCACAACATCGAGGAGGGCGCGAAACCCCTGCTCGTGTATCGCGAACAGCACAAGGCGAGCGCCTGAGCGGCTCGTTAGTGCTTCAATGGGCCACCAGGCTTTCTCGTTTTTCCCTACCGACCCTGGCAGTTCGGCATCTTGCATTTGTTCTCTCGGGCCTCATCTCGGCCTGAGAAAGAGAGGTTTTCATGTCCGGTCATCCCGTTCTGCCCGCTGAACCCATCACCTTGCCGCTGCTGCCGCTGCGCGACGTGGTGGTGTTCCCGCACATGGTGATCCCGCTGTTCGTGGGACGCCCCAAGTCCATCAAGGCCCTCGAAGCCGCGATGGAAGCCGGCCGTCAGATCATGCTCGTGGCCCAGAAGGCCGCCGGCAAGGACGAGCCCAAGCCCGAAGACATGTTTGAGGTCGGCTGCGTGTCGAGCATCCTGCAAATGCTCAAGCTGCCCGACGGCACCGTGAAGGTGCTGGTCGAAGGCCTGCAACGCGCCACCACGCAAGAGATTACCGATGGCGAGGAGCACTTCTCCGCCACCGTGCTGCCGATCCCGCCCGAGACCGAGGCCAAGCCCGAGATCGAGGCCCTGCGCCGCGCCGTGACGCAGCAGTTCGACCAGTACGTCAAGCTCAACAAGAAGATCCCGCCGGAGATTCTCACGAGCATCGGCGGCATCGACGAAGCCGGCCGCCTGGCCGACACCATCGCCGCCCACCTGCCGCTCAAGCTCGACGCCAAGCAGTCGGTGCTCGACCTGTCTGACGTCTCCAAGCGCCTGGAAAAGCTGCTCGACCTGCTCGAGCATGAAGTCGACATCCTGCAAGTCGAGAAGCGCATCCGCGGCCGCGTCAAGCGCCAGATGGAGAAGAGCCAGCGCGAGTACTACCTGAACGAGCAGGTCAAGGCCATCCAGAAGGAACTCGGCGACGGCGAAGAGGGCGCTGACCTCGAAGAGCTGGACAAGAAGATCCAGGCCGCGCGCATGCCCAAGGAAGCGCGCAAGAAGGCCGATGCCGAGCTGAAGAAGCTCAAGCTGATGTCGCCGATGTCCGCGGAAGCGACCGTCGTGCGCAACTACATCGACACCCTGGTCGGCCTGCCCTGGAGCAAGAAGACCAAGATCAAGCACGACCTCAAGAACGCCGAGGACGTGCTGAACGAAGACCACTACGGCCTCGAGAAGGTCAAGGACCGCATCCTTGAATATCTCGCGGTCCAGCAACGCGTGGACAAGGTCAAGGCCCCGATCCTCTGCCTGGTCGGCCCTCCCGGCGTCGGCAAGACCTCGCTCGGTCAGTCGGTCGCGCGCGCCACCGGCCGCAAGTTCGTTCGCATGGCCCTCGGCGGCGTGCGTGACGAGGCCGAGATCCGCGGTCACCGCCGCACCTACATCGGCTCGATGCCGGGCAAGGTGTTGCAGTCGCTCTCCAAGGTGGGCACGCGCAATCCGCTGTTCCTGCTCGACGAGATCGACAAGCTCGGCATGGACTTCCGCGGCGACCCGTCTTCGGCCCTGCTCGAAGTGCTGGACCCGGAACAGAACCACACCTTCGGTGACCATTACATCGAGGTCGACTTCGACTTGAGCGATGTGATGTTCGTCGCGACGTCGAACTCGCTGAACATCCCGCCGGCGCTGCTGGACCGGATGGAAGTGATCCGCCTGTCCGGCTACACCGAGGACGAGAAGGTCAACATCGCCCAGCGTTACCTGCTCCCGAAGCAGCGCAAGAACAACGGCGTCAAGGATGAGGAGATGGAAGTCACCGAGTCCGCGATCCGCGGCATCATCCGTTACTACACGCGGGAAGCCGGCGTGCGTTCGCTCGAGCGCGAGATCTCCAAGATCTGCCGCAAGGTGGTGAAGAACCTCGCCCTGCGCGTGACCGAAGGCGCGGCCACCGTCACCGAGGACAACCTCAACGACTACCTGGGTGTTCGCAAGTACGACTTCGGCCGTGCGGAGAAGAAGAACCAGGTCGGCCAGGTCGTCGGTCTTGCGTGGACGGAAGTGGGCGGCGATCTGCTGACCATCGAAGCCACCGCGATGCCGGGCAAGGGCAACATCATCCGCACCGGTTCGCTGGGCGACGTGATGAAGGAGTCCGTCGAGGCTGCACGCACCGTGGTGCGTTCGCGGGCTCGCCGCCTGGGCATCAAGGACGAACTCTTCGACAAGCGCGACGTGCACGTCCACGTGCCCGATGGCGCCACGCCGAAGGACGGCCCGAGCGCCGGTGCCGCGATGACCACGGCCTTCGTCTCCGCGTTGACGGGCATTCCGGTGCGCGCCGACGTGGCCATGACGGGCGAGATCACGCTGCGCGGTGAAGTGACCGCGATCGGCGGCCTGAAGGAAAAGCTGCTCGCCGCACACCGCGGTGGCATCAAGACCGTGATGATCCCGGAAGAGAACGTCAAGGACCTGCAGGACATCCCCGAGAACGTCAAGAACCAGCTCGAGATCGTGCCCGTGCGCTGGATCGACCGCGTGCTGGAAGTGGCGCTGGAAGCCGTGCCCACGCCTTTGCCGGATGAAGAGCCGGTCGAGGCGCCCAAGGGCGAAGTGGCCGCCGCCGCCCCGGCGTCGACGCACTAAGCAGTGCTTGCAGAAAGTGGCCGCGGAATTTGCCGTGGCCACTTTTTTCGGTATATACTCTTAGCTTCAGCGATTCGGCAACGGATCATTGAGGCACAAAGCGGGTGTAGCTCAGTTGGTAGAGCGCAACCTTGCCAAGGTTGAGGTCACGAGTTCGAGCCTCGTTACCCGCTCCAGGCACGATGATGGGAAGCCCCGGCTTCCCATTTTCTTCAGGGCTCACCAAAGCCTTGAAGTGGTTAGTTAAAAGCAAAGATTCTCGGCGCGATAGCAAATCGGTTATGCCCCGGATTGCAAATCCGGTTAGGCCGGTTCGACTCCGGCTCGCGCCTCCAAGAATCCAAGCGGGTGTAGCTCAGTTGGTAGAGCGCAACCTTGCCAAGGTTGAGGTCACGAGTTCGAGCCTCGTTACCCGCTCCAAGATCCCGGTTCGCGCCGGTCTTTGGTTCACCAAGCCAAAGAGAAATGCGGGTGTAGCTCAGTTGGTAGAGCGCAACCTTGCCAAGGTTGAGGTCACGAGTTCGAGCCTCGTTACCCGCTCCAGTTTGAAAAAGGGAAGCCCATGCGGCTTCCCTTTTTTCTTGGCTGGTCCGCAGATAATGCAGCGCCCGCCCGGGTGGTGAAATTGGTATACACAGCGGACTTAAAATCCGCCGCCGCAAGGCATACGGGTTCAAGTCCCGTCCTGGGCACCAGATCAGGCGATGTTGACGTGCGCCACGTCCGCGCCAGGCCACCCCAAAGCCGCTTCGACGAAGCGCGTCAAGGTGGCGGCATCTCCCGTCGTCCTCAACGCAATCCCCGCCGGTCCACCCGCGTGCGTCCACAAGCGCTGCGCCTGCCGCGCCACCGCGGTCTCGATGTCCAGCAACTTCACCTCCTCACCCAGCGTGCGCTGCAACAGCGGCCGCACCAGCGGATAGTGCGTGCAGCCCATCAGCACCGTATCCACGCCCGCCTCACGCAAGGGCGTGCAAAAACGCTCCACCAAGCCTTCGAGATTCGGCGAGCCAAGGTCTCCCGATTCGATGGCGTCGGCCAGTCCTGGGCACGCCTGACGGAAGATCGTCGCGCCTTGCGCATGCCGCTCGATCAACGATTCAAACCGCGCACTCGCCAGCGTCGCCGGCGTGGCCAGCACGCCGATCCGGTGATTGCGGCTCGCTTCCACCGCAGGCTTGATGCCCGGCTCCGTCCCTACCACCGGCAGCCCCGGAAACCGCTCCCGCACCGCCTGGATCGCATGCGCCGTCGCCGTGTTGCACGCGATCACCACGAGCTCCGCGCCCTGGCTGCGCAGCCATTCCACGATGGCGACGCTGCGTTGCGCCAAGAACTCGGGCGTCTTCTCGCCGTAAGGTGCGTGGGCCGCGTCGGCCAGGTAGAGGAGGGGGGCGTCGGGGATCTGGCGGTGCAGCTCGCGCAGCACGGTCAGACCGCCCACGCCGGAATCGAACACGCCGATGCAGGGCGTCTGGTCTTTCATGGTGCGGCAGTCTAGGGCTTCCCGAGACCGCGAGAGAGGACTTGCCAGCCGCCGCGTCGTGTATAAAATCGAACGATCGTGCTTTTTTGCGGCGACGCGGCAAAAGACGCCCTTAGAATCCACTTAACGTAAACGTCAATTAGCCTTTTTGGAGACTTCGATGAAGGTACTGGTCCCGGTCAAGCGAGTGGTCGACTACAACGTCAAGGTGCGCGTGAAGAGCGATGGCACGGGCGTGGACATCGCCAACGTCAAGATGTCGATGAACCCCTTTGACGAGATCGCCGTCGAAGAGGCCGTGCGCCTGAAGGAAAAGGGCGTGGTCACCGAAGTGATCGCCGTCTCCTGCGGCGTCACGCAGTGCCAGGAAACGCTGCGCACCGCGATGGCCATCGGCGCTGACCGCGCGATCCTGGTCGAGACGGATGCCGAACTGCAACCGCTGGCCGTGGCCAAGCTCCTGAAGGCGCTGGTCGACAAGGAACAGCCGCAGCTCGTGATCCTCGGCAAGCAGGCCATCGACGACGACTGCAACCAGACCGGCCAGATGCTCGCCGCGCTGACGGGCATGCCGCAAGGCACCTTCGCTTCGAAGGTCGAAGCCGCTGACGGCAAGGTCAACGTGACCCGCGAAGTCGACGGCGGCCTGGAAACCGTTTCGCTGACGCTGCCGGCCGTGATCACCACCGACCTGCGCCTGAACGAGCCGCGCTACGTCACGCTGCCCAACATCATGAAGGCCAAGAAGAAGCCGCTGGAAGTCGTGAAGCCCGCCGACCTCGGCGTGGACGTGGCCCCGCGCATCAAGACGATCAAGGTCGAGGAGCCGCCCAAGCGCAGCGCCGGCATCAAGGTGCCCGACGTCGCCGCGCTGGTCGACAAGCTCAAGAACGTGTCCAAGGTCATCTAAAAGAATTCAGGAGAACAACGTCATGACCGCTCTCGTCATTGCCGAACACGACAACGCCTCCATCAAGGGCGCCACGCTGAACACCGTGACCGCTGCCGCCGCTGCCGGCGGTGAAGTGCACGTGCTGGTCGCCGGCTCGAATGCCGCCGCCGCCGCTGCTGCCGCTGCGCAGATCGCTGGCGTTGCCAAGGTGCTGCACGCCGACGCCGCTTCGCTGGCCGACAACCTGGCCGAGAACCTCGCCGCGCAAGTTGTCGCCATCGCCGGCGACTACAGCCACATCCTGTTCCCGGCCACCGCCTCGGGCAAGAACACCGCGCCGCGCGTCGCCGCGCTGCTGGACGTGGCCCAGGTCTCCGACATCACCAAGGTGATCTCGGCCGACACCTTCGAGCGCCCGATCTACGCCGGCAACGCGATCGCCACCGTGCAGTCGTCGGATGCCAAGAAGGTGATCACCGTGCGCACGACCGGCTTCGACCCGGCCGCTGCCACCGGCGGTTCCGCTGCCATTGAAACGCTGGCCGCTGCCGCCGATTCGGGCAAGAGCGCGTTCGTCGGCCGCGAGGTCACGAAGAGCGATCGCCCCGAGCTGACCGCTGCCAAGATCATCGTCTCCGGCGGCCGCGCCCTCGGCTCGAACGAGAAGTTCATGGAAGTGCTGACGCCGCTGGCCGACAAGCTCGGCGCCGCCCTCGGTGCTTCGCGCGCCGCCGTGGATGCCGGTTACGCCCCGAACGACTGGCAAGTGGGCCAGACGGGCAAGATCGTCGCGCCGCAGCTCTACGTGGCTTGCGGCATCTCGGGCGCCATCCAGCATCTGGCCGGCATGAAGGACTCCAAGGTGATCGTCGCGATCAACAAGGACCCGGAAGCCCCGATCTTCTCGGTGGCCGACTACGGCCTGGAAGCCGACCTGTTCGTGGCCGTGCCCGAGCTGGTCAACAGCCTCTGATCCAACGCAGCCAGACCTGTCGAGGCGCCGCTCATGCTGGCGCCTCTTTTTTGCCCGAATCCAGTTACCACGGAGTAACACGATGACCTATCGCGCCCCCGTCAAAGACATGCTGTTCGACATGCAGGAGCTCGCCGGCCTGCAACAGCTCACCGAACAGATCCCCGAGTTCGCCGATTACGGCATCGACACCGCCGGTGCCGTGCTCGAAGAGTGCGCCAAGCTGAACGAAGACGTGATCGCCCCGCTGAACGTCGAAGGCGACCGCAACCCGTCCTCGTGGAAAGACGGCGTCGTCACTGCCACGCCGGGCTTCAAGCAGGCCTTCAAGCAGTTCGCCGAGGGCGGCTGGCAGGGCTTGCAGCACCCGAGCGACTTCGGCGGCCAGGCGCTGCCCAAGACCATCGGCGCCGCCTGCGGAGAGATGTGCAACAGCGCCAACCTGAGCTTCGCGCTCTGCCCGCTGCTGACCGACGGCGCCATCGAAGCGCTGCTGACCGCCGGCTCCGAAGAGCAGAAGACGACGTTCATCCCGAAGATGATCGACGGCACCTGGACCGGCACGATGAACCTGACCGAGCCGCAAGCGGGCTCGGACCTCGCGCTCGTTCGCACCCGCGCCGAGCCGCAAGGCGACGGCACCTACAAGATCTTCGGCACCAAGATCTTCATCACCTGGGGCGAGCATGACATGGCCGAGAACATCGTCCACCTCGTGCTGGCCCGCGTGGCCGGTGCGCCGGAGGGCGTGAAGGGCATCAGCCTGTTCGTCGTGCCGAAGTTCCTCGTGAACGCGGACGGCTCGCTGGGCGCACGCAACGACGCGCACTGCGTCTCCATCGAACACAAGATGGGCATCAAGGCCAGCCCGACCGCGGTGCTGCAATTCGGCGATCACGGCGGCGCCATCGGCACGCTGGTCGGTGAAGAGAACCGCGGCCTCGAATACATGTTCATCATGATGAACGCCGCCCGCTTCGGCGTGGGCGTGCAGGGCATCGCGGTGGCCGAGGCCTCGTACCAGAAGGCCGTGGGCTATGCGCGCGACCGCGTGCAAAGCCGTCCGGTGGACGGCTCGATCAAGGCCAGCGCCGCGATCATCCATCACCCCGATGTGCGCCGCATGCTCATGACGATGCGCTCGCTGATCGAAGGCTGCCGCGCGATGGCGATCGTCGCCGCGTCCGCCTACGACGTGGCCCACAACCACCCGGACGCCGACACGCGCAAGCAGAGCCAAGCCTTCTACGAATTCATGGTTCCGCTCGTGAAGGGCTACAGCACCGAGATGAGCCTCGAAGTGACGGACCTCGGCGTGCAGGTGCACGGCGGCATGGGCTTCATCGAGGAAACCGGCGCGGCGCAGTTCTACCGCGACGCCAAGATCCTGACGATCTACGAAGGCACGACCGCCATCCAGGCGAACGACCTCGTGGGCCGCAAGACCACGCGTGACGGCGGCGAGCTGGCTCGCGCCGTCGCTGCGCAGATCGAGAAGACCGAAGGCGAACTGGCCGCACGTGGCAGCGACGCCGCGAAGGCCATGGCCAAGCGCCTGAAGGCCGCGCGCGAGGCTTACCTCGACGTGGTGGCGTTCATCGCCGCCAACGGCAAGAGCAACCCTAACGCCGCCTACGCGGGCTCGGTGCCTTACCTGATGCTGGCCGGCAACCTCGTGGCCGGCTGGCAACTGGGCCGCTCGTTGCTGGTCGCGGAAGACAAGCTCGCCGCCGGTGAAGACGCAGCCTTCATGACCGCCAAGATCGCCACCGCGCGCTTCTACGCCGAGCACATCCTGCCGCGCACGCAAGCGCTGCGCGATGCCATCGTCGAAGGCGCCGACAGCGTCACCGCGCTGGCGCTCGACCTCTTCTGATAACCGTTGAATTGAACGGAGACCCGTACGTGTCCAAGCTCCCCGCAGTCCTGAAGAACACGCCGCTGCCGATCATCGCCTCGCCGATGTTCATCATCAGCACGCCGCAGCTCGTGATCGAGCAGTGCAAGGCCGGCGTGATCGGCTCGATGCCCGCACTGAACGCCCGCCCGGCTGAACAGCTCGACGACTGGCTCGCCGAGATCACCGAGACGCTGGCCGCCTACAACGCAGCGAACCCCGACAACCCCGCCGCGCCTTTCGCCATCAACCAGATCGTGCACAAGAGCAACCCGCGCCTCGAGCACGACATGGCGATGTGCGAGAAGTACAAGGTGCCGCTCGTGATCACCTCGCTCGGCGCGCGTGAGGACGTGAACCAGGCGGTGCATAGCTGGGGCGGCGTGGTGATGCACGACATCATCAACAACTTCTTCGCCAAGAAGGCCATCGACAAGGGCGCTGACGGCCTGATCGCCGTCGCCGCAGGGGCTGGCGGCCACGCGGGCCTGAAGAGCCCGTTCGCGCTGATCCAGGAAATCCGCCAATGGTTCGACGGCCCGCTGGCGCTGTCGGGCTCGATGGCCACGGGTGATGCCGTGCTGGCGGCGCAGGCGATGGGCGCCGACTTCGCCTACATCGGCTCGGCCTTCATCGCGACCGAAGAAGCGCGCGCCGTGCCGGAGTACAAGCAGATGATTGTCGACAGCAACAGCGACGACATCGTCTACAGCAACCTCTTCACGGGCGTGCACGGCAACTACCTGAAGGGCTCCATCGTCAACGCCGGCATGGACCCGGAACACCTGCCCGAGAGCGATCCGAGCAAGATGGACTTCGCCGCCGCCACGAATGGTGCGAAGGCCTGGAAGGAAGTCTGGGGCTGCGGCCAGGGCATCGGCGTGATCGACAAGGTCGTGCCGGTGGCGGAGATGGTGGCGCGCCTCGAGCGCGAGTACCAGGCGGCGCGAGCGCGTCTGGCGCTGTAAAACAAAGGCCGCTTTTTCAGCGGCCTTTTTTCAATCACTTCACGGTGGTGAACCGCGCCTCCGGCCGGTCGTTGCTCCGGTACGCCGTCGTCACGTTCTTCTTCATCGCCCAAGGCCGCATCTGGTGGTGCAGCGGGATGAATTCGTATTCATCGCGGATGCGCAGCAGCGCCGAGCGGATCAGCGCGTCGCGCTTGGCCACATCGGTCTCGGTCTTGATTGCGTCGATCATCTTGTCGAGCTCCGGATCCGAGAGCTTGCAGAAGTTGAAGCTGCCGTCCGCGCCGCCCGAGCGTGTGCGCGCCAGCGCCTGCATGGCGTAGAGCGCGTCCATCGTCGAGACGCCCCAGCCGAGCATGTACAGCGGCGCCTCGCCGCGCTGGAAGGCCTGGCTATGTTGCGACATCGGCTGCGCGATGAGCCGCGCCTTCACGCCGATCTTGGCCCACATCGCGACGACCGCCTGGCAGATCATCTCGTCGTTGATGTAGCGGTTGTTCGGGCAGTTCAGCGGCACCTCGAAGCCGTTCGGATAGCCGGCCTCGGCCAGCAGCTTCTTCGCCTTGGCGGGATCGGCCTTGAGCGGTTGGTCGATGTCGGGCGTGTTTCCGTGCACGCCGGGCGCCACCATGATGCCGGCCGGCACCGACAGGCCGCGCATCACGGCGCGCTGGATCGCCAGCCGGTCGATGGCGATGGACAGCGCCTCGCGCACGCGGCGGTCCTTGAACGGGTTCTTGCCCTTGACGTCGGAGCCGCGCAGCTCGTCGCTGCCCTGGTCCATGGCGAAGAAGATCGTGCGCGTCTCGTTGCCTTCCATGAGCTTGAGCTTCGCGTCCTGCTTGAGCTTGGCGACGTCCTGCGTGGGCATGTCGGTCAGCAGGTCCACGTCGCCGGAGAGCAGGGCGGCCACGCGCGTCGGCGCGGACTTGATCGGCAGGTAGGTCAGCTCGGTGACGTTGCCGGCGTTCTGGTCCCACCAGTCCTTGTTGATCTCCATCGAGACCTTCTGGTCCGGCACCCACTCGAGGATCTTGTACGGCCCCGTGCCCATCACGTGGCGCGAGGCGTAGTTCTCTTCCTTGGCCTTGTAGTCCTGGATGCTCGTGGCCTTGTTCTTCTCGGCCCATGCCTTGCTCATGATGCGGAAGTCGACGAGGTTGCGCAGCAGCACGGGGTTGGGCGCGTCGAGGATCAGGTCGACCGTGTTGGCATCGACCTTCTTGATCTCCTTGATGCCGCTGACGTAGACCTGCATCGTGCCTTGGGGCTGGCGGATGCGCTCGAAGGAGAAGATCACGTCGTCGGCGGTGAACGGTGTGCCGTCGTGGAATTTCACGCCCTTGCGCAGCTCGAAGCGCACCTGCGTCGGCGAGACATTGGTCCACTTGGTGGCGAGCGCCGGCTCGATCTCGAACTTCTGGCTGTAGCGGGTCAGGCCTTCGTAGGCGTGCTGGAGGATGGCCTCGGTGGTGGCGTGGTCCTGCGAATGCGGGTCCAGGGTCAGCACGTCGTTCTGCGCGGCCCAGCGCAGGGGCGCGGCGGAGGCGCAGAGGCTGGCAGCCAGCAGCAGGGAAGCGAGGAAGCGTCGTTTCATCATGGCCCCATCCGTGGTTGAAGGGCCATGCTAGTCAAGCACCTGGCTCAGGGCGTCAGTGCTTGTCCGTAGTTTCGAGGAAGCAATCGCAGCCCGAGCCCGCGGAGATCCAGCGGTGTAGGACGGGCTTGAGCAGCGTGGGCGCCGCTTGGAGTGCACCGCAGAAGTAACGGGTTTCCTTGTCAGACCAGCGCAGCATGCGGCACGCGCCGCTGCGCTTCAAACTCAGCACCATGCCGATGGGGCAGGGCTCCGCGGCGCAGCAGACACCGCATCCATTGCACGTCGCGCCGACAGCCGGCTTGGGCGGGGCCTCGACGTGCAGATGGATGACGCGGGTCACAAGCTCACATCTTCACGCCGAGTTCGCGCAGACGTTCTTGCAGGTAGGCATCGGCGGTGTAGCGGTCCGACAGCACGACGTCCGGGCGCGGATGCAGGAACAGCGGCAGCGACACGCGGCTGCGCTTGGCGCCTTCGCCCGTCGGGTTCATCACGCGATGCTGCGTGGACGGGTAGTAGCCCTGCGAGGCTTCCTGGAGCATGTCGCCGATGTTGATGGTCAGCGTGCCGAAGTCGCAGGGCACGTCGTGCCAGGAGCCGTCCTTGCCTTGCACTTGCAGGCCCGGCTCGTTGGCCGCGGGCAGGATCGTCAGCAGATTGATGTCGCCGTGCGCGGCGGCGCGGATCGAGCCGGCCGGCTCGTTGCCCGTCAGCGGCGGGTAGCGCAGCACGCGCAGCAGGGTCTGCTGGCTGTCCTTGATCATGTTGGACAGCGGCTCGCGGTAATGCTGGGAGATCTCCGGCGGCGTGTACTTCTCGACCCAGGACAGCAACTCGGCGGCCAGCGTGTTCGCCTGCTGGTAGTAGGTCATCGCGTCGGCCTTCAGGCTCGGCGGGATGCGGCCCCAGGGGTACAGGTGGTAGTACTCCTTGAGGTCCTTCTGGGTGTGGCCCTTGGCGGTCTCGGAGATCTGGGTGGAGAACCAGCCATCCTGGGTCTCGGGCGAGAAGGCGTAACTTTGCTTTTCTTCGCCATTGAAGAAGGCCAGCCAGTCGGCGTAGATCTTCTCCACCAGGCTTTGCTGGATCGGGTGGTTCTTCAGCACGCCGAAGCCGGTTTCGTGCAGGGAACGGGTGAACTGTTCGGCCGCGTCAGGGGCCCGGTAGTCGACGACTTTGACTTGCATGAGGAGGTGTCTCCGAGAGGCGCCGTCACCATTCAATGGCGGGGTGATCGGCGCTTGCAGGCTGAAGTCTAAAAGCTACGGCGGCAAAAAAGCCAAACGTTTGCGCTAAGTCGGTTCGAGAAATTTTTGGCGGCCCTTGAAACTGCCCACTCCGCTGCGATCTGGAGTTACCTAGGGTTTCCAAGGAGTGCTACAGTCCACGCCACCAAACGGGTGTCGCAGCCTGGAGGTCCTTCCCGTCCCTTTTCGCTGGCAACAGCAAAGGTGGGTCGCAATCCGCCAACCGGTGAAGCCGTGTCGCGGAAGGTTGTTCAACCAGCCAACAGCCCTGGAAACCGGGGTTAGAAGGTGAGCGAGAGATGATGCAGCAATACAGGACGAACTCGTACCTGTTCGGAGGCAATGCGCCCTACGTCGAAGAGATGTACGAGGCCTACCTCGACAACCCGGGCTCCGTGCCCGACAACTGGCGCGCCTATTTCGACGCGCTCCAGCACGTGCCGGCCACCGACGGCAGCGAAGCCCGCGACGTCGCGCACGCTCCGGTCGTCGAATCCTTCGCCCAACGCGCCAAGGCCAACGCCTTCGCCAACAAGGCCTCCAGCACCGATCTCGCCGTCGCCCGCAAGCAGGTGCACGTCCAGTCGCTGATCGCCGCTTACCGCTTCCTCGGCAACCGCTGGGCCGAACTGGACCCGCTCAAGCGCGCCGAGCGCCCCAAGATTCCCGAACTCGATCCGGCGTTCTACGACCTGACCGAGTCCGACGCCGACATCGCCTTCTCCGCCTCGAACACGTACTTCGGCGGCGAGACGATGACCCTGCGCCAGATCGTGCAGGCCCTGCGCGAAACCTATTGCAGCAGCATCGGCTCCGAGTTCATGCACTGCACCGACCCCGGCGAAAAGCGCTGGTGGCAGGAGCGCATCGAAAAGGCGCGTGGCCGCCCGAGCTTCGATGCCGCCAAGAAGAAGCACATCCTCGAACGCCTGACGGCCGCTGAAGGCCTCGAGCGTTACCTGCACACGAAGTACGTCGGCCAGAAGCGCTTCTCGCTCGAAGGCGGCGAGAGCTTCATCGCCGCGATGGACGAACTGATCCAGCGCGCCGGCGAGAACGGCGTGCAGGAAATCGTGATCGGCATGGCCCACCGCGGCCGCCTGAACGTGCTCGTGAACACCCTGGGCAAGATGCCCAAGGACCTGTTCGCCGAGTTCGACCACACCGCGCCGGAAGACCTGCCCTCGGGCGACGTCAAGTACCACCAGGGCTTCAGCTCCGACGTGACCACGCCTGGCGGCCCGCTCCACCTGTCGCTGGCCTTCAACCCGTCGCACCTGGAAATCGTGAACCCCGTGGTCGAAGGCAGCGTGCGCGCTCGCCAGGACCGCCGCGGCGACACGGCCGGCGCGCAAGTGCTGCCGGTGCTCGTGCACGGTGACGCGGCCTTCGGCGGCCAGGGCGTCGTGCAGGAAACGCTGGCGATGGCCCAGACCCGTGGCTACCGCACCGGCGGCACGGTCCATATCGTCATCAACAACCAGATCGGCTTCACCACCAGCGATCCGCGCGACCTGCGTTCCACCACCTACTGCTCCGACGTCGTCAAGATGATCGAGGCCCCGGTGCTGCACGTGAACGGCGACGATCCGGAAGCCGTCGTGTGGGCTATGCAGCTCTGCATGGACTACCGCGCCGAGTTCAAGAAGGACGTGGTGCTGGACATCGTGTGCTTCCGCAAGCTCGGCCACAACGAGCAGGACACGCCGGCGCTGACGCAGCCGCTGATGTACAAGAAGATCGCCCAGCACCCGGGCACGCGCAAGCTGTACGGCGACAAGCTGGTCGCTCAAGGCGTGCTGCAGACCGAAGGCGAGAACAGCCCGGACGGCATGGTCAAGGCCTTCCGCGCCGCCATGGATGAAGGCCGCCACACGGTCGACCCCGTGCTGACCAACTTCAAGAGCAAGTTCGCCACCGACTGGTCGCCCTACCTCGGCAAGAAGTGGACCGACAGCTGCGACACGGCCATCCCGATGTCCGAGTGGAAGCGCCTGGCCGAGAAGCTCACCACGCTGCCGGCCGATTTCGCGGCCCACAAGCTGGTGCGTGACCTGTACGCCAACCGCGCAGCCATGGGCCGCGGCGAAGTGAACGTCGACTGGGGCATGGGCGAGAGCATGGCTTACGCCTCGCTGGTCTCGAGCGGCTACCCGATCCGCCTGTCGGGCGAAGACGCCGGCCGCGGCACGTTCACGCACCGCCACGCGGTCGTGCACGACCAGGAACGCCAGAGCTGGGACGAAGGCACCTACGTTCCGCTGCAAAACGTGGCCGACGGCCAGGCGCCGTTCACCGTGATCGACTCGATCCTGTCGGAAGAAGCCGTCCTCGGCTTCGAGTACGGCTACGCCTCGGCCGACCCGGTGACGCTGACGATCTGGGAAGCCCAGTTCGGCGACTTCGTCAACGGCGCGCAGGTCGTGATCGACCAGTTCATCGCCTCCGGCGAAGTGAAGTGGGGCCGCTCCAACGGCCTGACCATGATGCTGCCGCACGGCTACGAAGGCCAGGGCCCGGAGCACTCTTCGGCACGCCTGGAGCGCTTCATGCAGCTGGCCGCGGACAACAACATGCAGATCGTGCAGCCGACCACGGCCGCGCAGATCTTCCACGTGCTGCGCCGCCAGCAGCTGCGCATGTTCCGCAAGCCGCTGATCATCATGACGCCCAAGAGCCTCTTGCGCGCCAAGGATGCGACCTCGCCGCTGACCGAATTCACCAAGGGCGAGTTCAAGACCGTGATCGGCGAACAGAGCGCCGAGATCGTCGATAACGCCAAGGTCAAGCGCATCATCGCCTGCTCGGGCAAGGTCTACTACGACCTGGTCAAGGCACGCGGCGAGAAGAAGGACGTGGCGATCATCCGTGTGGAACAGCTGTACCCGTTCCCGCACAAGGCCTTCGCTGCCGAGATCAAGAAGTACCCGAACGCGACGGACATCGTGTGGTGCCAGGACGAACCGCAGAACCAGGGCGCCTGGTTCTTCGTGCAGCACCAGATCCACGAGAACATGACCGAAGGCCAGAAGCTGGGTTACGCCGGCCGCGCAGCCTCGGCATCGCCGGCCGTGGGCTACGCCCACCTGCACCAGGACCAGCAAAAAGCGCTGCTGGAGCAGGCCTTCGCCAAGCTCAAGGGCTTCATCCTCACGAAGTAAACAAGGCCCCGGCCCGCCGCATATAGATGCCGCGGGCCGATCGCCCACGAACACCGAAAAGACACACCATCATGGCAATCGTTGACGTCAATGTCCCCCAGTTCTCCGAGTCCGTGTCCGAAGGCACGCTGCTGACCTGGAAGAAGAAGCCCGGCGAGGCGGTTACGGTCGATGAGACCCTCGTTGAAATCGAGACCGACAAGGTCGTGCTCGAAGTGCCCGCGCCGTCCTCCGGCGTGATGGCCCAGATCCTCGTGCCGGACGGCTCGACCGTCGTCAGCCAGCAGCTGCTGGCCAAGATCGACACCGATGCGGCCGCCAAGGTCAGCCCCATGGAAGTGAAGGCCGTGCCGGCCGCTTCCGCACCGGCTCCCGCCGCCGCTGCACCTGCTGCTGCCACCGGCGGCAGCAAGGGCGACGTGGCCATGCCCGCCGCCGCCAAGATCCTGGCCGAGAAGGGCCTGTCCGCCACCGACGTTCCCGGCTCCGGCAAGGACGGCCGCGTGACCAAGGGCGACGCCCTGGCCGCCAGCGCCGCTGCACCGGCTGCCGTTGCTGCGCCGGTCGCCGTCGCCGCCAACCCGGCCGTCGCCAAGGCGCTGCCGGCCGTGGCCGCACCGACCGCCGCCAACCTCGGCGATCGTCCTGAACAGCGCGTGCCGATGAGCCGCCTGCGCGCCCGCATCGCCGAGCGCCTGGTGCAATCGCAATCGACCAACGCCATCCTGACCACGTTCAACGAAGTGAACATGGCTCCGGTGATGGAGATGCGCAAGAAGTTCCAGGAGAAGTTCGAGAAGGAACACGGCGTCAAGCTCGGCTTCATGAGCTTCTTCGTCAAGGCCGCGGTCGCTGCCCTGAAGAAGTACCCGATCATCAACGCCTCGGTCGACGGCAACGACATCGTCTACCACGGCTACTTCGACATCGGCATCGCCGTCGGTTCGCCGCGCGGCCTGGTCGTGCCGATCATCCGCAATGCGGACCAGATGTCCTTCGCCGACATCGAGAAGAAGATCGCCGAATTCGGCCAGAAGGCCAAGGACGGCAAGCTCGGCATCGACGACCTGACCGGCGGCACGTTCTCGATCTCGAACGGCGGCACCTTCGGCTCCATGCTCTCCACGCCCATCATCAACCCGCCGCAGTCGGCCATCCTCGGCGTTCACGCCACCAAGGACCGCGCCGTGGTGGAGAACGGCCAGATCGTCGTTCGCCCGATGAACTACCTGGCGATGAGCTACGACCACCGCATCATCGACGGCCGCGAAGCCGTGCTGGGCCTGGTCGCGATGAAGGATGCGCTGGAAGATCCGGCTCGCCTGCTGTTCGACATCTAAGGCGAGGAAGTTCAAGTCATGAGCACCAAGCAATTCGACGTCGTCGTCATCGGCGGCGGCCCCGGCGGCTACATCGCGGCCATCCGCGCCGCGCAGCTGGGCTTCAACACGGCCTGCATCGACGAGTGGAAGAACGAGAAGGGCGGCCCCGCACCGGGCGGCACCTGCACCAACGTCGGCTGCATTCCGTCCAAGGCCTTGCTGCAATCGAGCGAGCACTTCGAGCACGCGAATCTGCACTTCGCCGAGCACGGCATCTCCACCGGCGAGGTGAAGATGGACGTGGCCAAGATGCTGGGCCGCAAGGACATCGTCGTGAAGCAGAACAACGACGGCATCCTCTATCTGTTCAAGAAGAACAAGGTCACGTTCTTCCACGGCCGCGGCTCCTTCGTCGCAGCCAAGGACGGCGTGTATGAACTGAAGGCCGGCGAAGAGGCCATCACCGCCAAGCACGTGATCGTGGCCACCGGCTCGAACGCGCGCCAGCTGCCCGGCGCTCCGTTCGACGAGGTGAACATCCTCTCGAACGACGGCGCGCTGCGCATCCCCGCCACGCCGAAGAAGCTCGGCGTGATCGGCTCGGGCGTGATCGGTCTGGAACTCGGCTCGGTGTGGCGTCGCCTCGGCGCTGAAGTGGTCGTGCTCGAAGCCATGCCCACCTTCCTGCCGGCCGTGGACGAATCCGTGGCCAAGGAAGCCGCCAAGCTGTTCAAGAAGCAGGGCCTCAACATCGAGCTCGGCGTGAAGATCGGCGAAGTGAAGTCGGACAAGAACGGCGTGACCGTCGCTTACACCGACGCCAAGGGCGCCGAGCATCACCTCGCCGTGGACAAGCTGATCGTCTCGATCGGCCGCGTGGCGAACACCATCGGCCTGAACGCTGAAGCGGTCGGTCTGAAGCTCGGCGAGCGCGGTGACATCACCGTCGACCACGACTGCAAGACCAACCTGCCGAACGTTTGGGCGATCGGCGACGTGGTTCGCGGCCCGATGCTGGCGCACAAGGCTGAAGAGGAAGGCGTGGCCGTTGCAGAACGCATCGCCGGCCAGCATGGCCATGTGGACTTCGACATCATCCCGTCGGTGATCTACACGCACCCCGAGATCGCGCAGGTCGGCAAGACCGAGCAGCAGCTCAAGGCCGAAGGCCGCGCCTACAAGGCCGGCCAGTTCCCGTTCCTCGCCAACGGCCGCGCCCGCGCGCTGGGTGACACCAATGGCTTCGTCAAGTTCCTGGCCGATGCCACGACCGACGAAATCCTGGGCGTGCACATCATCGGCCCGCAGGCGTCGGAGCTGATCTCGGAGGCGACGGTTGCGATGGCGTTCAAGGCTTCGGCCGAAGACATCGCCCGCATCTGCCACGCCCACCCGTCGCTCAGCGAATCGACGAAGGAAGCGGCGCTGGCGATCGACAAGCGCACGCTGAACTTCTGAGTTAGCGGAAAGCAAACAAGGGGCGGCGCGAGCTGCCCCTTCTTCCATGAGCATTGCCCATGACGTCGGTCACCGAGCTTTATCACCAGACGCTGAAAGAGCGCGGCTTCACGGCCGACGAGGCGCAGCTGCGCGCCGTCGAATCGCTGCAACGCTGCCAGGACGAATGGGCGGACTACAAGGCGCGGCGCTCCAACGCCGTGACCAAGCTGCTGGTGCGGCCCTCGATCCCGCGCGGCGTCTACATGTACGGCGGCGTGGGCCGAGGTAAGAGCTTCCTGATGGATTGCTTCTTCCAGGCCGTGCCGCTGACGCGCAAGACACGCCTGCACTTCCACGAGTTCATGCGCGAGGTGCACCGGGAGTTGCAGGAGCTGCACGGCATCGCCGATCCGCTCGAAGAACTGGGCAAGCGCATCGCCAAGCGCTTCCGGCTGATCTGCTTCGACGAGTTCCACGTCTCGGACGTGACCGACGCGATGATCCTGTACCGGCTGCTGGACTCGATGTTTCGCAACCGCGTGTCCATCGTGACCACGTCGAACTTCCAGCCCGACGAGCTCTACCCGAACGGCCTGCACCGCGACCGCATCCTGCCGGCCATCGCGCTGCTGAAGGAAAAGCTCGAAGTCATCAACGTCGACGCCGGCACCGACTACCGCCGTCGCACGTTGCACCAGATGGACTTCTACCACTGGCCGCTCGACGACAAGGCCGAGGCGGCGCTGAAGAAGACCTTCGAGGATCTGGCCGAGGCCAAGGACGAAGACCCGCTGCTGCACATCGAGCACCGCGAGATCCGTGCGCTGCGACGCGCCGGCGGTGTCGTGTGGTTCGACTTCAAGACGCTCTGCGGCGGTCCGCGTTCGCAGAACGACTACCTGGAGCTGGCGAGCCAGTTCCACACGCTGATCTTGTCTGGCGTGCCGGAGATGCCGCCCAAGCTGGCGAGCGAGGCGCGCCGCTTCACGCTGCTGGTGGACGTGCTGTACGACCGTCGGGTGAAGCTGATCATTTCCGCTGCGGTTCCCGCCGAGGAGCTGTACAGCGAAGGGCCGCTGGCGCACGAGTTCCCACGTACCGTTTCGCGCCTCGAAGAGATGCGTTCGCGCGAATACCTTGAACTCGCACGGAGAGACGTGGACACTTCGCTCACATGAAGACGTCCATCCGCCTTGTCTTGCTGGCCCTGATCGCATCGCCCGCGTTTGCCGCGACCGAGCGCGAGCAGCTCGCGCAATCACGCGCCGCCATCGAAGCCCGGTTCGCCGAGCAGAGCCAGGAGTGCTCGCACCGCTTCGCCGTCAACAGCTGCATGGATGCGGCCCGTGCCGAACGCAGCGCGGCGCTGAAGCCGGTCGTGCATCGCGAGCAGCAGCTCGAAGCCGAGGAACGCCGAGTGCGTGCCGAAGAGCAGGCCAGGCGCGTGCACGAGCGCCAGCAGGAAGCCGCGAAGGCCGAAGCCGAGCGGCTGGTGGCGCCGATCAAGGCGAGCGAGCCCAAGGCGCTGAAGGCCGAGCCTAAGCCGCGCACGGTCACTGATCCCGTCAAGCGCGCCGAAGTGCAGCAGTCGCGCGAAGAGGCGGCTGAACGCGGCGCCGAGAAGAATCGCGCCGCCCAGCTGAAGCGCCAGCAACAGCTGGAATTGCGCCGCAAGGACGCGCAGAAGAACGCCGAGAAGGTGAAGGCCAAGGGCGCGGCGAGCTTGCCCGTGCCGAGTCCGGCGGAGATCGCCAAGCTCAAGGCCGACAGCGCGGCCAGTGCGGCCAGCGCCGTCCGGCGCTGAACCAACTCAGCTGATCGCTTCGAGCTTCACGATCGCCAGCGACAGGTTGTCGCCCGCGCCGCGCGCGCGTTGACGCGCCTTGTTGATCAGCAGCTCACACGCCTCGCGCGGCGGCAGGCTGTGCAGCACGGTGCCGAGTTCGCGGTGGGTGAAGTAGTGCCAGAGGCCGTCGCTGCAGCACATCAGCGTGTCGCCGACCTGAAGCTGGTCGAAGCGCGTGCTGGTCGGCTCGGGTTCGGTCACGGTGCCCAGGCACCCGGTCAGCAGGTTGGACTGCGGGTGGACCGAAGCTTCTTCCTCGGTGATCTGTCCTTCGTCGACCAGGCGCTGCACATAGGAGTGATCCATCGTGCGCTGAACCATCGTGGCGGCACGGAACAGGTAGATGCGCGAATCGCCGGTGTGGATCCAGTGGCAGCTGCGGTCCGCCTCGATGATGAAGGCCGCGAGCGTGCTGTGCGGCTCTTCCTCGGCCGCGATGGCGGTCAGCCGAATCATCAGGTGCGCTTCCGACACGAGCTGCTTGAGCATGCTCTCGGTGTCTTCCTCGCCGGGCACGAAGCGCTCGAAGAGCTGCTGCGCCGTGAGCACGACCTGATCGGCCGCCTTGCGCCCGCCGCTCTTGCCGCCCATGCCGTCGGCCACGACCGCCATCACGCAGCCGCTTTGCCGCGGGTGGCTGATCACCTGCACCTGGTCCTGCTGGTACTGGCGGTCGCCGCGGTGGCTGCCGGTGGCGGCAGTGAGCCTGAAGCCTGGATTCGTCTTGCTCGACATGACAGCCCTAGAGTAATGCCAAAACTATAATTGCCTTTCCCATGGACGAAGCCCTCCACTCGCTCTCCCGCCGCCTGATCGAACTCCGCATGGAACACGCCGATCTGGACGGGATGATCGACCGCCTGGCCGAAGCGCAGCCGGTCGACGAGCTGGCGGTGCGGCGCCTGAAGAAGCGCCGTCTGGCGCTGCGCGACCAGATCGCCCGCCTCGAGCGCGAGAACGAACCGAGCGAACCCGCCTGAGCCGTCGTCCGTGAGCACCTCTGAACTCGAGCAGTGGGTCTCGGCGGCCTTCGATGCCGGCGGCCCCCTGTCCAAATCACGCCCCGGCTACAAGCCGCGCCCGCAGCAGCTGGAGATGAGCGCCGCGGTGGCGCAGGCCATCGACGCGCGCGAAACGCTGGTGGTGGAAGCCGGCACCGGCGTGGGCAAGACCTTCGCCTACCTCGTGCCGGCCCTGCTGGCGGGCAAGCGCGCGCTGATCAGCACGGCGACCAAGAGCCTGCAGGACCAGCTGTTCCTGCGTGACCTGCCGGCGCTGACCGATGCGCTTCAGGTGCCTGCCCGTCTGGCGCTGTTGAAGGGGCGGTCGAGTTACCTTTGCTTGCACCGTTTGAAGCTTGCGCGCCACAGTGCCGAGCTGCCGAACAAGAACGCCGTGTTCCAGCTCGCCCGCATCGAGCGCTGGGCGATGGGCACCGCGAGCGGCGACTTCTCCGAGATCGAGGGCCTGGACGAGCGCTCGCCGATCATCCCGATCGTCAGCTCCACGCGCGAGAACTGCCTCGGCCAGGAGTGCCCGGACTACGGCGCCTGCCACGTGGTGAAGGCGCGGCGCGATGCAATGTCGGCCGATGTGGTCGTCGTCAATCACCACCTGTTCTTCGCCGACATGGCGCTGCGCGATTCGGGCGTGGCCGAGCTGCTGCCGAGCGTGGAAGTCGCCGTCTTCGACGAGGCGCACCAGCTCTCGGAAGCGGGCGTGCAGTTCCTCGGCACGATGCTCGGCACCTCGCAACTCATCGACTTCGGCCGTGATCTGCTCGCGACCGGCCTGGCGCAGGCGCGGGGCCTGCAGGACTGGGCCGGCCTGCGCGACCGCATCGAACGCGCAGCGCGCGAGCTGCGGCTGGTGTGCGCCGGCTCGCTGCGCGAAGTGCGCGGCATGCTCAAGCTCGGCTGGAAGGAAAGGGCGGGCAAGGAAGGCTTTGCCGAAGCGCTGACGGGCGTGGCCGAAGGCCTGAGCGCCGCGGTTGACGCGCTGTCCACGGTGATGGACAGCTCGCCCGACTTCAAGCGCCTGCACGAGCGCGCCGACGAGTTGCACAAGCTCGCACTCGTGTTCGCCAAGGACGCGCCGCCGGGCGATGTGCGCTGGATCGACCTCTCGCCCAACCAGGCGCGGATGGTCGAATCGCCGCTCGACATCCGCGACGCCATGCGCGAGCAGATCGACAGCGCCGGCGGCCAGAGCAAGGCCTGGATCTTCACGTCGGCCACGCTCGGCGACGACGAGCGCCTGACCTGGTTCACCGAGCCCACGGGCCTGGACGGCGCCCGCGTGTTGCGCGTTGGCAGCCCCTTCGACTACGCCGGCAACGCGCGCTTCTACGTGCCGCGCGGCTTCCCGAAGCCCGCCGAGGCCGAGCATCCGCTCAAGGTGGCCATGATGGCCGCGCTCTGCGCCCGCGCACTCGGCGGCCGCTGCTTCGTGCTGACCACCACGCTGCGCAACCTCGCCACCATCGGCGATGCGCTGCGCGCCGATTTCGAGGCGCAGGGTGACAACATCGCCGTGCTCCAGCAAGGCGCCGCGCCCAAGCGCCTGCTGCTGCAGAAGTTCATCGACGACCCGCGCGCCGTGCTGGTCGGTTCCGCCAGCTTCTGGGAAGGCATCGACGTGCCCGGCGACGCGCTGCAGTGCGTGCTGATCGACAAGCTGCCGTTCCCGCCGCCGAACGATCCGCTCGTGGAAGCGCGCGTGCAGCGGCTTGAAGCCGAAGGCCGCAACGCCTTCGCCGAATACTTCGTCGCCGAAGCGGCGATCGCGCTCAAGCAGGGCGGCGGCCGGCTGATCCGTACCGAACACGACAAGGGCCTCCTGATCGTCTGCGACCCGCGCATGGCCGGCATGAATTACGGCCAGCGCCTGCGCGCCGCGCTGCCGCCGATGACACCGGTGGCGACCTTCGACGCCGCTGTCGAATGGTTGCGACAGCTCGCCTCCGAGCGCTGATGCCCGGTGGTAGGCTGCGCGCCATGAACAAACGCGCTCTCCTGCCCCTGGTTGTTCTTCCCCTGCTGCTGGCGGCCTGCGCCGCTCCGATCAGCCCCGACAAGCCTGCCACGCATGAGCGTGTGGGCCAGGCCGTCAGCGCGCCGCTGTCGGACCTGAATCTCGTGAAGGCAGACATTCCCGTCGTGCTGCAAGTGGCCGTCAAGGCGCCGTATGCGCTGCCGGAAGACGCGAGCTGCCCGGCGCTGATCAAGGACGTGCAGTTGCTTGATGCCGTGCTCGGCGCTGACCTCGACAAGCCGCCGACGGACAAGGACCCGAGCCTGGTCGCGCGCGGTTCCGGCGCCGCCGAGGATGCCGCCTTCGACGCGTTGCGCCGCACGGCCGAAGGCGTCGTGCCCTTCCGCGGCTGGATCCGCAAGCTCTCGGGCGCCGAGCGCTACTCGAGGGAAGTGCAGGCCGCGATCGCGGCGGGCACGATCCGGCGCGCGTTCCTCAAGGGCCTCGGTCAGGCGCACGGCTGCGAAGCGCCGGCCGCGCCGCGGGTCGCCATTCCGCCGAAGTCGTAAAAGAAAAGGGGCCTCGCGAGGCCCCTTCTGCATTCGGGTCGGCGTCAGCCGATCACCAGAACTTCCACCAGGCCTTCTTGGCCTGTTCGTTGCCGGCGATGTAGCGGCTGTTCGGGTAGTTCAGCTGCAGCACGCGCTCGGCGTCCTTGCGCAGTTCGGGCAGGTCGAGCTTGTCGTAGGCCTGGACCATCAGGTGCAGGGCTTCCTCGCCGCTCGGGGCGTGGGGGAAGTCGGCGATGGCGCGCTGGGCGCGGTTGGCCGCGGCCATGAAGGCGCCGCGGTTGTAGTAGTAGCGCGCCACGTGGATCTCGTAGGCGGCCAGCGCGTTGGAGATGTAGTCCACGCGGATGGCGGCGTCCTGCGCGTAACGCGAATCGGGATAGCGCTCGGCCAGCTCGGCGAAGGCGAGCATCGCATCGCGCGAGGCCTGCTGGTCGCGTTCGGTGATGTCCTGGCTGGCGAGGCGGCCGAACAGACCGACGTCGTCGTTGAAGTTGATGATGCCCTTCAGGTAGAGGGCGTAGTCCATCGCGGGGCTGGACGGGTTCAATTTGATGAAGCGGTCCAGCACGGTCAGGGCCGTGGCCTTCTCTCCGCTCTTGTAGTTGGCCCAGGCCTCGTACAGCATGGCCTGCTGCGACATCACGGTGCCGGCGGCACGGCCTTCGATCTTCTCGAAGGACTTGATGGCGCGGTCGTAGCTGCCGGAGTCCAGGTCATCCTTGGCCTCTGCGTACAATTTGTCGAGACTGGCCTGGGAACTCGGGTCGTCCTTGGTGGACGAGCAGCCGGCCAGCGTCAGTGCCAATGCGCCGATCAAGGTCGCCAGCGCGGCATTCGCTGCATTCAGGCCGCGGCCCATGCCGTTGCCTTTGCTTTTCTCACTCATTTTCCCAAGTCCCACGGCGAAAGCCACGATGCTGAATACGGAAGCAGCGATTCTATATGGATGAAATTCGCGCCCTGGGCGAGGAAGAACGTGAAGACGACGGCGAGGTCGAAGCGGCCGAAGCCCCCGAGGTGCGTGAGGCGCAGGTCGATGCGGCTTCGCATGGCGGCCGGCTGGACCGCTTCCTCGTCGGCCTCGCGCCCGAGTTCTCTCGTAATCATTTGCAAAGCCTCGTCGAGCGCGGCTGCGTGAGCGTGGGCGGCGTGGTCGTCACCAAGGATGCGCGCAAGCTCAAGGCCGGCGAGCAGGTGAGGGTGGAGTTGCAGCCGACCGAGGAGAGTCGGGCCTTCCGCGCCGAGGAGATGGAGCTCAATATCGTGTTCGAGGACGAACACCTGCTGGTGGTGAACAAGCCGCCGGGGCTGGTCGTGCATCCGGCGGCGGGCAACTGGTCGGGCACGCTGATGAACGGCCTGCTGGCGCACCACCCGGCGGCGGCCACGTTGCCGCGTGCGGGCATCGTGCACCGGCTCGACAAGGACACCTCGGGTCTGATGATCGTCGGCAAGACGCTGGAGGCCGTGACGGCGCTCTCCCGGGCGATTGCCGCCCGCGAAGTGCATCGCGAATACGTCGCCCTGGTCTACGGCAGCGTGCCGGAAAGCCTCGTGATCGATGCCCCCCTCAAGCGCGATCCGGTCACCAAGATCCGCATGGCGATCCGGTACGACGGCAAGCCGTCCCGCACGGACGTCTACCTCCTGGGCGAATCGCAGATCGAAGGCCGACCCGTGCTGACGGCCATGAGCGCCGTCCACTGCGTGCTGCACAGCGGCCGGACGCACCAGATCCGCGTCCACCTGGCCAGCCGCGGCCATCCCCTGCTGGCCGACGCCCTGTACGGCGGCGCACCGGCCCTGGGTCTGAACCGCCAGGCCCTGCACGCCGCACGCCTGAGCTTCAGCCATCCGATCTCGGGCGAACCGCTGAGATTTGATGCAACCCTGCCACAAGATCTGCAGTCCGCCTGGGACGAAGCCGGACTGGTTCTGGAAACCCTGGAGGAGCGGCCGATCTGAGGGCGCTACAATACGCCCAGGATCGCTGCACGGGGAGTGCACCGATGCCAGGTTGCCGGCGCCGAGTGATTCGCGCCGGCCCCTCCCAAAAGCGCCTGTTGCCGCCGACGTGCCGCACAGGCTTATGACCGGGCCCGTTTTCGAGAGTCCATGAACACACAGGATGCAAAGCGCGTCCTCGAGACCGCGCTGATTTGCGCCCAGCAGCCGTTGACCCTGCGCGACCTGCGCAGCCTGTTCGCCGATGAACTCGGTGCGGACAGCCTGCGCGCGCTCCTCGATGAGCTGACCCGCGAATGGGAAGGCAAGGGCGTGGAGCTGGTCTGCGTGGCCTCGGGCTGGCGCTTCCAGAGCCGCCCCGAGATGCGCGAGTACCTCGACCGCCTGCACCCCGAGAAGCCGCGCCGCTACTCCCGTGCGGTGCTGGAGACGCTCGCCATCATTGCCTACCGCCAGCCGGTGACGCGCGGTGACATCGAAGACATCCGCGGCGTGGTGGTCTCCAGCGAGATCGTCAAGCAGCTCGAAGAGCGCGGCTGGATCGAGGTCATTGGCCACCGCGAGGCGCCCGGTCGCCCGGCGCTGTACGCGACGACGCGGCAGTTCCTCGACGACCTTGGCCTGGCGAGCCTCGATCAGCTCCCCGCCCTGAACGTGGACGCCGAACCCGGCCAGCCGTTGCAAGGGTTGCTGCTCGAAGAGACGCCGGAAGAAGCCGCGCCCGAAACGCCGGCTGAAGTGCCGACTGAAGCGACCGCCGAACCCGCCGCCGAAACCCCGGGCGACGAAACCCCCTCCGAAGCTTCTCCCGCAGAAGCCTCCACCCCCGAACCCAACGCGCCTGTCTCCGAAGACGCTGGCGCACCCCCGGCCCAGCCGGACCTAGACGCCGCCGAACAGGCGCAAGCCGACGCATGAATTCCCAAGACAACGACCAGCCCATCGACGCTCAGGCGCCCGCCACCGAAGAAGCGCCCAAGAAGAAGCGCGCGCCCCGCAAGACCGCGGCGGCCAAGGCTGAAGAGGCCGGCGCTGAAGCGAGCGCTGCGGCGCCTGCTGAAGCCGTAGAGGGCGCCGAGCCTGCGCCGAAGAAGCGCGCGCCGCGCAAGAAGGCCGTTGCGGCTGAGGAGTCGTCGGCTGCGCTCGTCGAGCAGGCTGCCGCTCCGGCTCCTGCGCCCGCGCCGGCTCCCGTGGCTGCCGAAGCCGCTCCCGTCGAAGCGCGCAGCGAAAGCCGCGCCGACGACGGCGGCAACGATGGCGATGAAGGCGGCGAAGGCGGCAGCGAAGCCAGCGCCGAAGGTGAAGGCGAGGGTGGTGAACGCCGCGGCCGCAACCGCCGCAACCGCAATCGCAACCGCGACAAGGATCGCCCCGAATTCGCGCCCGCCGGCGTCGAGACCGAGCCGCCCGCACCGGAAGTGCTCGAAGCCGCCGGCGCCCGTTTCTCCGACCTGCTGACCGGCAGCTTCGACACCGACGCCGAGCAAGGCGAAATCGCGGAGCCGGTCGAAGCTTCGGCCGGAGCCGAAGACGGTGAACAAGACGACGAAGGCGCCGAAGGCGACACCAAGCGCGTCCTCGCCCCCGAACCCGATGCGCCCAAGCTCCAGAAGGTGCTCGGCCAGGCCGGCGTCGGCTCGCGCCGCGACATCGAGGACATGATCGCCCAGGGCAAGATCGAGGTGAACGGCGAAGTGGCCCACATCGGCCAGCGCATCTCCTTCGGCGACCGCGTGAGCGTCAACGGCAAGCCGGTCAAGATCCGCATCCAGCCGCCCACGCCGCGCATCCTGGCGTACCACAAGCCCACCGGCGAAGTGGTGACCTTCAACGATCCGGAAGGCCGCCCGACCGTGTTCCGCACCCTGCCGCGCGTGCAGGGCAGCAAGTGGCAGTCGATCGGCCGTCTCGACATCAACACCGAAGGCCTGCTGCTGTTCACGAACAACGGCGAACTGGCCAACCAGCTGATGCATCCGCGCTTCGGCGTGGAACGTGAGTACGCGGCCCGCGTGCTCGGCTCGCTGTCCAACGAGCAGCGCGACAAGCTGCTCGCCGGCGTCGAGATCGAAGGCCAGGCCTGCGCGTTCAAGGCCATCGAGGACGGCGGCGGCGAAGGCGTGAACCGCTGGTACCGCGTCACCATCACCGAAGGCCGCAACCGCGAAGTGCGCAAGCTGTTCGAGTCCGTCGGCATGGCCGTCAGCCGCCTGATCCGCATCCGCTACGGCACCGTCGTGCTGCCGCGCGGCCTGCGCCGCGGCGTGTGGGTGGAGCTGGGCGACAACGACGTGGCGATGATCCGCCGCCTCGCCGGTCACCAGGACCGCCCGCGCCACGAGCAGCAACAGCAGCAGCGCGATGACAAGAAGAAGCGCCGCCCGGACCGCAACGCGGGCCCGCGCCCGAGCCGCCCGGAAGCCCGTCAGGATCGTCCGGATCGTGAGGACCGTCAGGGTCGCCCGGAGCGCGCTGAACGTGAGCGTTATCCCGACCAACCGCAGCACCAGCCGCAGCAGCACCAACAGAACCAGCAGCCCCGTCGCGACCACGACGACGAGGACGACGACTTCATCCCGCGCAACATCAATCCGCTGGAGCAGACCTTCGACCGTCGCTTCGCCACCGGCAGCAAGCGCATTCCGCAGGGCTTCGGTGCCGGCGGCAGCGCGCAGGACCATGGCCAGGGCGGCGGCGGCGGTGGAGGTAACCGCGGCGGCAACAAGGGCAAGGGCGGCGGCCAAGGTGGCGGCCAGGGCGGCCAGCGCCAGCCGGACCCGATGCAGACCTCCGTCGGCTACATCGGCGCCGATGCCTACCGCCGCGGCGGTGGTGGTGGCCGACGCGGCGGTGGCGGCGGTGGTGGTGGGGGCGGCGGACGCGGTGGCCGAGGCCGCTGACACGCGGTCAGGCTACAATCCTGGGTTACCCCAATCCCTGCAATTCAGCAACTCATAACAGGAGCCCATCATGGCCATCGAACGTACCCTCTCCATCATCAAGCCCGATGCCGTGGCCAAGAACGTCATCGGCCAGATCTACGCCCGTTTCGAAGGCGCCGGCCTGAAGGTCATCGCCGCCAAGATGGTGCACCTGTCGCGTGGCGAAGCTGAAGCCTTCTACGCCGTGCACAAGGCTCGCCCGTTCTTCAACGACCTGGTGAACTTCATGATCTCCGGCCCGGTGATGATCCAGGCTCTGGAAGGCGAAGGCGCCATCCTGAAGAACCGCGACCTGATGGGCGCCACCGACCCGAAGAAGGCTGAGAAGGGCACCATCCGCGCCGACTTTGCCGACAGCATCGACGCCAACGCCGTGCACGGTTCGGACGCTCCGGAGACGGCCGCCGTTGAGGTGGCGTTCTTCTTCCCCGGCATGAACGTCTACGCCGGCCGTTAAGTTTTTCCCTCGCCTCGAAGGAGGCTATTCGTATGGACGCAGTCAACCTGCTTGGTTTTGATCTCGACGGGCTGGCTGCGTACTGCGAAGAGCTGGGTGAGAAGCGCTTTCGCGCCACCCAGCTGTTTCGCTGGATCCATCAAAAGGGCGCCGCTGATTTCACTCAGATGAGCGACCTGGCCAAGTCCCTGCGGGACAAGCTGGCCACGCGGGCGCGCATTCAGCCGCTGCCTGTCATCTCCGAACACAATTCTGCCGACGGCACGGTCAAGTGGCTGTTCGACGTCGGCGCCGGCAATGCTGTCGAGGCGGTCTTCATCCCTGAAGATGATCGCGGCACGCTCTGCATTTCCAGCCAGGCCGGCTGCGCGGTCGGCTGCCGCTTCTGCTCGACCGGCCACCAAGGCTTCTCGCGCAACCTCGACACCGGCGAAATCGTCGCCCAGCTCTGGTATGCCGAGCACACGCTCCGCAAGCGTTTCAACACGACCGAGCGCGTCATTTCCAACGTGGTGATGATGGGCATGGGCGAGCCGTTGCAAAACTACTCGGCCCTGGTTCCCGCGCTGAAGACCATGCTGGACGACCACGGCTACGGCATGTCGCGCCGCCGCGTGACGGTCTCGACCTCCGGCGTCGTGCCAATGATCGACCGCCTGCGCGAAGACTGCCCGGTGGCCCTGGCCGTGTCGCTGCACGCGCCGACCGACCCGCTGCGCGACCAGCTCGTGCCGCTGAACAAGAAGTACCCGATCGCCGAGCTGCTGGACGCCTGCAACCGCTATCTGGAGCGTGCGCCGCGCGACTTCATCACCTTCGAGTACTGCATGCTGCACGAGGTGAACGACTCGCCCGAGCAGGCGCGCGAGCTGATCAAGCTGCTCAAGGGCAAGGTGCCCTGCAAGATCAACCTGATCCCGTTCAACCCGTTCCCGGCGTCCGGTCTGCTGCGCTCCAGCAACGAACGCGTGAAGGCGTTCGCCGATGTGCTGATCCAGGCCGGCATCATCACGACGGTCCGCAAGACCCGTGGCGACGACATCGACGCCGCTTGCGGTCAATTGGCCGGAGAGGTGCAGGACCGCACACGCGCGCATGTCCGCATGGTCCGCGCCCCGGTGGTGGTGGTAAAAGGCGCGGGCGCGAGCTGAGCTCGTTCCCTAGAGAGACACCTCCACATGACCTTCGACCGTCGGTTTCTGATCCCTCTCCTCGCGAGCCTGCTGCTGGCGGCTTGCGCGGCACCCAGCGGCCCCGCCGCCACGCCGAAAACGGCCATGGACCAGACCGACGCCGACCGCCGTGCCAGCGTGCGCATCGAGCTCGCGGCCGGCTACTTCTCGCGCGGCCAGTACAACACCGCGCTCGACGAAGTGAAGCAGGCGCTGGTGCTCAAGCCCGGCATGCGCGAGGCGATCAACCTGCGCGGCCTGATCTACGGTGCGATGGGCGAACGCGGCCTGGCCGAAGAGAGCTTCAAGAGCGCGCTGACGCTCTACCCGAACGACCCGGACACGCTGCACAACTACGGCTGGATGCTCTGCCAGGAGCGCCGCTTCCCTGAATCGTTCCAGCAGTTCGACCGCGCGCTGGCGCAGGACAGCTACCGCGCGCCCGCGCGCACGCTGCTGTCCAAGGGCGTCTGCGAGGCCCGTTCCGGTCAGCTCGGCGCCGCCGAGAAGACGCTGCTGCGCGCCTTCGAGTACGACCCCGCCAACCCCGCCCTGGCCTACAACCTGGCCGACGTGCTTTACCGCAACGCGCAGTACGACCGCGCGCTCTTCTATGTGAAGCGCGTCAATTCGCAGCCTGAACAGATCAATGCCCAGAGCCTCTGGCTCGCGCTGCGCATCGAGCGCAAGCTGGGCGACAGCGTGGCCGTGAGCGACGTGAGCCGCCAGCTGCGTGCCAGCTACGGCCAATCCCCGGAGACCCAGGCCCTCAACGCGGAACGATTCGATGACTGAGGCAGAAAAAGAAGGCAGCGCCGCGATGGACGCGGACGCCGCCGCCAAGCCGCAGACCGCCGGCCAGTGGCTCAAGGCCGCTCGCCAGCAGCGCGGCCTGCACATTGCCGCGCTCGCTGCGCTGCTGAAGGTGCCGCAATCCAAGCTCGAAGCGCTGGAGGCGGACCGCTATCAAGATTTGCCGGACGCCACCTTTGCCCGTGCGCTGGCCAAGGCCGTGTGCCGCACCTTGAAGGTCGATCCCACGCCGGTGATGGCCCTGTTGCCGAGCGGTCGCGACCACGAACTGCATGTCTCGCTCGGCATCAATGCGCCGTATCGCGAGCCCGGCTCGCGCGGCGACGGCCTGTCGATGCAATGGCTCAGCCGCCCGGTCGTCTGGATCGCCGCGCTGATCCTGCTCGGCGCTGCGGGCGTGTATTTCATGCCGGCACAATGGCTGGAACGTGCGACCGTCGCACCGGCGGCCGCCACGGCGAGCGAGCCGGCGATGGTGCAGGCGCCGATGGCTTCGGAGCCCGCGTCGGCCCCGACGTTCACGCCGACCACCACGCCGCCCGCCCAAGCCCAGGCCTCGGCCCCCGCGCCGCAACCTGCTGTCGTGACTGCCGCCGCCTCCGTGCCGGCCTCCGCCCCGCGCCAGGCCGCCCCGGTCGCCTCCAAGCCGGTCGCCGTTGCCGGCGCTAACGGCGAACTCGCGCTGACCCTGAAAACCACGGCGGCTTCCTGGGTGGAAGTCGTCGACGCCAACGGCCAGACGCTGATTTCCCGCATCGTCCCTGGTGGCGAAGAGGAGCAGCTCAGCGGCGCCGCACCGCTCAAGGTGAAAATCGGCAATGTCGCAGGCACCCAGCTGGTGGTGCGCGGCAAGCCGATGGACCTGCTGTCGCAGTCCAAGGACAATGTGGCACGCTTCGAACTGAATTGAAGCTGAACCGAGTTCACCTCCCATGATTGATTTGCAGTCCACGGTCGAAGAGGCCATCGCCGCCGCTCGCCCGCTTCCGCGCCGCTCCCGCCAAGCCCGCGTGGTCTGGGGCGACCGCGTGGTCACCATCGGCGGCGATGCCCCGGTGCGCGTGCAGTCCATGACGAACACCGACACGGTGGACGCCATCGGCACGGCCATCCAGGTCAAGGAGCTGGCGATCGCCGGCTCGGAGCTGGTGCGCATCACCGTCAACACGCCGGAAGCGGCCGAGCAGGTGCCTTACATCCGCGAGCAGCTCGACCGCATGGGCATCGACGTGCCGCTGGTGGGCGACTTCCACTACAACGGCCACCGCCTGCTGACCGAATATCCGGCGATGGCGCAGGCGCTGTCCAAGTACCGCATCAACCCCGGCAACGTGGGCAAGGGCGACAAGAAGGACCGCCAGTTCGCGATGATGGTCGAAGCGGCCATCAAGTACGACAAGGTCGTGCGCATCGGCGTGAACTGGGGCTCGCTCGATCAGGAACTGCTCGCGTCCATGATGGACGAGAACGCCAACCGCGCCGAGCCGTGGGACGGCCAGCAGGTCATGTACCAGGCGCTGATCCAGTCGGCGCTGACCTCGGCCGAATACGCCGCCGAGCTGGGCCTGAATCGCGACAACATCATCATCAGCTGCAAGGTCAGCGGCGTGCAGGACCTGATCTCGGTCTACCGCGCGCTGGCCAAGCGCTGCGACTACGCGCTGCACCTGGGCCTGACCGAAGCCGGCATGGGCACGAAGGGCACGGTCGCGTCGAGCGTCGCGCTGGGCATCCTCGCGCAAGAGGGCATCGGCGACACGATCCGCGTCTCGCTCACGCCGCAACCGGGCGAATCGCGCACGCAGGAAGTGGTCGTGGCGCTGGAGATCCTGCAATCGCTGGGTCTGCGCCACTTCAACCCGAGCGTCACCGCCTGCCCCGGCTGCGGCCGCACGACCAGCACGACCTTCCAGGAACTGGCCAAGCAGATCGACGACTTCCTGCGCGAGCAGATGCCCGTCTGGCGCGGCAAGTACCCCGGCGTTGAGAACATGAAGGTGGCCGTGATGGGCTGCATCGTCAACGGCCCCGGCGAGAGCAAGCATGCCGACATCGGCATCAGCCTGCCCGGCACCGGCGAAGCGCCGGCCGCCCCCGTGTTCATCGACGGCGTGAAGGCGTTGACCCTGCGCGGCGACAACATCGCGACCGAGTTCCACGCGCTCGTCGAGAACTACATCGAGAAGCGCTTCGGCGCCGACGCCACCGTCTCCGCCTGAACCCCATGAGTGAAAAGAAGTTGACCGTCCTTCAGGCCGTGAAGGGCATGAACGACATCCTGCCGCCGGAATCGGCGAAGTGGGAATGGCTGGAAGCGAAGATGCGCAGCGTGCTGCAGCGCTACGGCTACCAGAACGTGCGCACGCCGATCGTCGAGCCGACGGCGCTGTTCGTGCGCGGCATCGGCGAGGTGACGGACATCGTCGAGAAGGAGATGTACGCCTTCGAGGACCGCGCCGACAAGCACGGCCAGGCCGAGCATCTGGCCCTGCGCCCGGAAATGACCGCCGGCGTGGTGCGCGCCATGATCGAGCACTCGTTCCTGCGCGACTCCGGCCGGCGCCTGTACTACTTCGGCCCGATGTTCCGCCGCGAGAAGCCGCAAAAAGGGCGCTACCGCCAGTTCCACCAGATGGGCATCGAGGCGCTGGGCTTCAACGGCCCGGACGTGGATGCCGAAGTGATCCTGCTCGGCAGCCGCCTGCTGAAGGAGCTCGGCCTGGTCGAAGGCGATCACTTCCGCCTGGAGCTGAACTGCCTCGGTTCGCCCGATGAACGCCGCGCGCACCGCGAAGCGCTGATCCAGCACCTGGAAGCGCACGTCGAGCTGCTCGACGAAGACGGCAAGCGCCGCATGTACACGAACCCGCTGCGGGTGCTGGACACGAAGAATCCGGCCTTGCAGGACATGGCCAACGCGGCGCCGAAGCTGCTGGACTTCCTCGGCGAGGAATCGCTCGCCCACTTCAACGGCGTGCGCGCGATCCTCGACGCCGCCGGCGTGAAGTACACGATCAACCCGCGCCTCGTGCGCGGCCTGGACTACTACAACCTCACCGTCTTCGAGTGGATCACCGAGAAGCTCGGCTCGCAGGGCACCGTCTGCGGCGGTGGCCGCTATGACGGCCTGATCGAGCAGCTCGGCGGCAAGCCGACGCCGGCAGTGGGCTTCGGCATGGGGTTCGAGCGCATGCTGCTGCTGCTGGAAGAGGTGGGCGTGCTGCCCGCGCCGCCGGTGCCGGATGCGTATGCGATCGTGCCGTCGGCTGCCAGCGTGCCGCAGGCGATGGTGGCGCTGGAGCAGCTTCGCGCTGCCGGCGTCTCGGTCGTCATGCACCCCGGACAAAGCAGCATGAAGTCGCAGTTCAAGAAGGCCGACGCCTCGGGCGCCGCCTGGGCGCTGATCTTCGGCGACGACGAACTCGCCCGCGGCGAAGTCGGCCTCAAGCCGCTGCGCGAGCAGGGCGGCGAACAGCTTTACCTCCCGCTTACCGCCGTACCCGAATGGGCTGGCCGTTTGACCCAGGGCTGACCCAGCCATAATCGCGGCTTTGCCGCTTTTCCAAATATCTCCATGGCGTCGCATCTCGATCTCGAAGAACAAGAACAGCTGGAACAGCTCAAGGCTTTCTGGAACCAGTGGGGCAACCTGATCACCTGGGTGGTCACCGCTTGCCTGGCCGTCTTCGCCGCCTGGCAGGGTTGGAACTACCTGCAGCGCACGCAAGCCGCCAAGGCCGAGGTCGCTTACGTGGCGATGCAGAAGGCCGTACAGGAAGGCGACCTTGCCAAGATCGAGGCCGTGCAGAAGGACCTGCAGGGCATGTCGAGCACGAGCTTCGCCGCGCAAGGCGTGCTGCTCGCCGCCCGCGTGCAGTTCGAGAAGGCCAAGCCCGACGCGGCCAAGGCCAGCCTGAACTGGGTCATCACCGAAGCCAAGCAGAGCGAGGTCCGCGACGTGGCCCGCCTGCGCCTGGCCGCCGTGCTGATGGACGAGAAGAAATACGACGAAGCCGGCAAGCAGCTCGACGCGATCACCACGCCCGACTTCACCGCGCTGACCGCCGACCGCCGTGGCGATCTGCTGATGCTGCAGAAGAAGCCGCTCGAGGCCAAGGCCCAATACCAGAAGGCGTACGACACGATGGACAAGACGGTCGAATACCGCCGCCTGCTCGAAGCCAAGCTGGCCCAGCTCGGCGTGACCGTGGCCCAGGAAGAAGCCCCGGAGGCCGCCAAGTGAGGCGCGCGCTCCTCCTGATCGCCGCCGCATCGGCTGTGGCTCTCGGCGGCTGCTCGCTGTTCGGCTCCGACGCTCCGAAGCCCGCTCCGCTGGAATCCGGCCTCGCCGCCCCCACGGCCAAGGTGGCCTGGACGCTCAAGATCGACGCGCCGGCCTTCCCGATGCAGATCAACGCCCGCGGCGATGAGTTCGTCATCGCGAGCAACGACGGCGTCGTGCAGGCCGTGGCCGCCAGGACCGGCGCCGTGCTTTGGCGCGCCGACGTGGGCCGCAAACTCGCGGCCGGCGTGGGCAGCGACGGCAAGGTCTCGGCCGTCGTCACGCGTGACAACGACCTGGTCGCCATCATCGGCGGCAAGGTCGCCTGGAAGAAGCCGCTGGGCACCATCGTGATCGCCTCGCCCTTCGTGGCCGGCGACCGCGTCTTCGTGCTGAGCGTGGACCGCACCGTGTTCGCGTACGACGCGCAGGACGGCTCGAAGCTGTTCCAGATGCAGCGTCCCGGCGATGCACTGACGCTGTCTAAGGCCGGCGTGATCGGCGCCTACCAGGACACCCTCGTGGTTGGCCAAGGCCAGCGTCTGACGGGCCTGGACCCGCTCAAGGGCCTGGTGCGCTGGGAGGCGAGTCTCGCCAACCCGCGCGGCACGAACGAAGTCGAGCGTCTCGCCGATCTGATCGGCCCGGCCTACCGCCAGGGCACGACGATCTGCGCGCGCACCTTCCAGACCTCCGTCGGTTGCGCCAACGCTGACCGCGGCGCGCCACTCTGGATGCGCAACGCCGCCGGCAGCGAAGCCATCGGCGGCGATGCCGACCAGATCTACGCCTCCGACGCACAAGACCGTCTGTCCGCCTACAAGCTCAACAACGGCGACACCGTCTGGCTCGCCGAGCAGTTCCTGAACCGCAAGCTCGCCGCGCCCACGGGCCTTGGCGGCCAGGTGATGGTCGGCGACCTTGAAGGCTGGCTGCATTTCCTGGACCGCAAGACCGGCAAGACCGTGGCCCGCCTCGCCACCGATGGCTCGGCCATTGTCGGCGCGCCGGCCGTGCTGGGCGACATCGCCGTGGTCCGCACCGACAAGGGTGGCATCTACGCCATCCAGGCCGCTCCGGCGGCAGCAAGCAGCAACTGATGAAACCTGTTCTCGCCCTCGTCGGCCGCCCCAATGTGGGCAAGTCGACCCTGTTCAACCGGCTGACCAAGAGCCGTGACGCCATCGTGGCCGACTTTGCCGGCCTCACGCGCGACCGCCACTACGGTGACGGCCGCCTGGGCGATCGCGAGTTCATCGTCATCGACACCGGAGGCTTCGAGCCGGACAGCACGACGGGCATCGTCAAGGAGATGGCCAAGCAGACCCGCCAGGCCGTCGCCGAGGCGGACGTGGTCATCTTCGTCACCGACATCCGCCTGGGCCTCTCCGGCCAGGATCAGGACATCGCCCGCTACCTGCGCCAGGCCAACAAGCGCATCCTGCTGGCCGTGAACAAGGCCGAGGGCATGAGCGACTCGCCGCACCTGGCCGAGTTCCACGAACTGGGCCTGGGCGAGCCGCACCCGATCTCCTCGGCGCACGGGCAGGGCATCCGCAGCCTGCTCGAAGCCGCGCTCGAAACCTTCGAGTACGACGACGATGCCGACGCCGATGAAGACGACGGCGTGATCCGCCTGGCCGTCGCCGGCCGCCCGAACGTGGGCAAGAGCACGCTGATCAACACCTGGCTCGGCGAGGAGCGCCTGGTCGCCTTCGACATGCCCGGCACCACGCGCGACGCCATCAGCGTGGACTTCGAGCGCAACGGCCAGAAGTTCAAGCTGATCGACACCGCCGGCCTGCGCCGCAAGGGCAAGGTCTTCGAGGCGATCGAGAAGTTCTCGGTCGTGAAGACGCTGCAGGCGATCGCCGACGCCAACGTCGTGCTGCTGCTGCTGGACGCCACGCAAGGCGTGACCGACCAGGATGCCCACATCGCCGGCTACATCCTCGATTCCGGCCGCGCCGTCGTGCTCGCCATCAACAAGTGGGACGCCGTTGACAGCTACCAGCGCGAGACGCTGCAACGCTCGATCGAGACGCGCCTGGCCTTCCTGAAGTTCGCGCCGATGTTCAACATCTCGGCGCTCAAGCGTCAGGGCCTGGGTCCGCTCTGGGGCGGCCTGGCCGATGCCTACGCCTCGGCCTACAAGAAGATGACCACGCCGGTGCTGACCCGCCTGATCCACGAGGCCGTGCAGCACCAGACGCCCAAGAAGCACGGCCACTACCGGCCCAAGCTGCGCTACGCCCACCAGGGGGGCATGAACCCGCCGATCGTCGTCGTTCACGGCAACTCGCTGGACGGCGTGACGGACGCGTACAAGCGCTACCTCGAAGGCCGCATCCGCGCGCACTACAAGCTCGTGGGCACGCCGATGAAGATCGAGATGCGTTCGTCGGCGAATCCGTTCGACGAAAAGGACTGACCGCCCGTTTGAGGGGTGCGTGAGCACCCCTTGAGCTGGCCGCGTGGGGCCTCAGCGGGTATTCCCTGCCGCCCCGGCTACCGTGTGATAAGGTGTGGCTTCGATCCTCACATCCAACACGGAGCCAATATCGTGAGCAACAAAGGCCAACTCCTGCAAGATCCCTTCCTGAACCTGCTCCGCAAGGAACATGTGCCGGTGTCCATCTACCTGGTCAACGGTATCAAGCTGCAAGGGCACATCGAATCCTTCGACCAGTACGTCGTGCTGCTGCGCAACACGGTCACCCAGATGGTCTACAAGCACGCCATCTCGACCGTCGTCCCCGGACGCGCCGTGAACTTCCACGCCGCTGAAGGCACCGGCGACGCCGCCTGATCGAACATCAGACCCAAGGGGCTGCGGGACCAACTCCCTCGGCCCCTTTTTTCTCCATACTTTGAGTTCCAACTCCCCCAACGCTGCGCAGCAGCCTTCTGACGAAGCGCGCGCCATCCTCGTGGGCGTGGAGTTCGCACGCGGCCACCATGCCGAAGCGGGCTTCGATCCCACGCTCGACGAACTCGCCCTGCTGGCCGAATCGGCTGGCGATACGCCCGTCGCCCGCGTCGTCACGCGGCGCCAGGCGCCTGACGCCGCGCTGTTCATCGGCTCCGGCAAGGCCGACGAGATCAAGCTCCTCGTGCAGACGCATCAGGCCCACACGGTGCTGTTCGACCAGGCGATCTCGCCGGCGCAGCAGCGCAACCTGGAGCGGGCGCTGGGCGTGCCCGTGGCCGACCGCACGGCGCTGATCCTGGAGATCTTCGCCCAGCGTGCCCAGAGCCACGAAGGCAAGTTGCAGGTCGAACTCGCGCGCTTGCAGTACCTGGCCACGCGCCTCGTGCGCCGCTGGAGCCACTTGGAACGCCAGAGCGGCGGCATCGGCATGCGCGGCGGCCCCGGCGAGGCTCAGATCGAGCTGGACCGCCGGATGATCGACGACCGCATCAAGACGACCAAGGAGCGCTTGAAGAAGGTGCAGAAGCAGCGCAGCACACAGCGCCGCTCGCGCTCGCGCAATGGCGTGTTTCGCGTCTCGCTGGTCGGCTACACGAACGCCGGCAAGTCGACGCTGTTCAATGCACTGGTCAAGGCGCGCACCTACGCGGCCGACCAGCTCTTCGCGACGCTCGACACCACCACGCGCTCGCTCTATCTCCAGCAAGCCGGCGCCAGCGCCTCGCTGTCCGACACCGTGGGTTTCATCCGCGACCTGCCGCACAAGCTGGTCGAGGCCTTCAAGGCCACCTTGCAGGAAGCGCTGGACGCCGACCTGCTGCTGCACGTGGTGGACGCCGCCTCTCCGCAGTTGATGGAGCAGATGGTCGAGGTGGACCGCGTGCTCGAAGAAATCGGCGCCAGCCACATCCCGCAGATCCTGGTCTACAACAAGCAGGACCAGCTCGACGAAGACCAGCGCCCGCGCGCCAATCCCGACGTGCTCGAACGCGACGGCCGCCGCACGCCGCGCGTGTTCGTCAGCGCACTCAAGGGCGAGGGCCTGGATCTGCTGCGCGAACAGATTGCGCAAGCGATGCAGGCCGAACGTCCGCCCGAGCCGGTCGACTACGATCCCCGCATGCACAATCCGTCGCAAGACTCCGACAGCCCCGACGACTCCAACGCTCAAGCATGAACATCCTTCAGCGCGCCAGCCGCATCTTCAACAGCCGCAACGACGGACCGCCCGATCTCGATGAGCTCTGGCGCGACTTCAACCGCAAGCTCTCCAACCTCTTTGGCGGAAAGGGCGGGAAGGGCGGCAACGGCAGCGACCGCGGCGGCGACCCGTCGCCCGAGATGAAGGGCGCCGGCATCGGCGTGGGCCTCGTCATCGGCGTGGTGGTCGTGGCCTGGTTCGGCAGCGGCTTCTACATCGTGCAGGAAGGCGAACAGGCCGTGGTCACGAGCTTCGGCAGGTACAGCGAGACGCAGGGCGCCGGCATGCACCTGCGCCTGCCTTACCCGTTCCAGGCGCACGAGATCGTGGCGGCCTCCAAGCTCCAGCAGGTGGACGTGGGCGGCGTGTCGATCGTGCAGGCCACGGGGCTGCGCGATTCGTCCATGCTCACGCACGACGAAAACATCGTGGACATCCGCTTCACGGTGCAATACATCATCAAGGACCCGCGCGACTACCTGTTCGAGAACGCCGAGCCGAACGACGCCGTCAAGCTCGCCGCCGAATCGGCCGTGCGCGAAGTGGTGGGCCGCTCGAACATGGACACGGTGCTCTACGAGCAGCGCGACGCGATCGCCGCGGACCTGTCCAAGTCCATCCAGGTGCAGCTCGACCGCTTGAAGGCTGGCATCCTGATCAAGAACGTCAACCTGCAAAGCGTGCAGGCGCCCGAGCAGGTGCAGGCGGCGTTCGACGACGCCTTCCGCGCCAGCCAGGATCGCGAGCGCGCCAAGAACGAAGCGCAGGCCTACGCCAACAACGTGATCCCGGAAGCGCAAGGCAAGTCCTCGCGCCTGCACGAGGAGGCCGAAGGCTACAAGGCCCGCGTCATTGGCACCGCAGAGGGCGATGCCTCGCGCTTCAAGAGCGTGCTGGCCGAGTACCAGAAGGCGCCCGCCGTCACGCGCGACCGCCTCTACATCGACACCATGAAGCAGGTGTACAGCAACGTCACCAAGGTGATGGTGGACAGCCGCAGCGGCTCCAACCTGCTGTACCTGCCGCTGGATAAGCTGATCCAGCAAGGCAATTCCAGCGTGACGACCACGCAGCCGGTCGTCGTCTCTTCGGGTGATTCGAGCACGCCCCCCACCACCAGCGATTCGCGCGGCCGTGACGCCACGCGCAGCCGCGAAGGCCGTTGATCGGGGAGCGCACAGACTATGAACCGCATCATTGCCACCGTCGTTGCCCTGCTGGTCCTCTTCATGGGGGTCAGCTCGACCGTCTTCGTCGTCGACCAGAAGCAGTACGCCGCCGTGAAGACCCTGGGCGAAGTGAAGGAAGTGATCACCGAGCCCGGCCTCAAGGCCAAGATCCCTTTCCTGCAAACCGTGGTCGTGCTCGACCGCCGCATCCAGACCCTGGACAGCGCCGAGTCCAAGCCGATCTTCACGGCCGAGAAGAAGAGCCTCGTGATCGACTGGCTGATCAAGTGGCGCATCACCGAGCCGCGCCAGTTCATCCGCAACAGCGGTGGCGGCGGCAGCGACGCGATGCGCACCGTCGGTGACCGCCTCTCGCCGGTCGTGCAGGCCGCCTTCAACGAGGAAGTCACCAAGCGCACCGTGCTGGCCGTGCTGGCCACCGAGCGCGAGAAGATCATGAACGACGTGCGCCGCCGCCTGGAAGACGAAGCCAAGCAGTTCGGCATCGAGGTGGTGGACGTGCGCATCAAGCGCGTGGACTTCTCCTCCAACATCACCGAGTCGGTCTACAACCGCATGCAGGCCGAGCGCAAGCGCGTGGCCAACGAGGCACGTTCCACCGGCACGGCCGAAGGCGAGAAGATCCGCGCCGACGCCGAGCGCCAGCGCGACGTGATCCTGGCCGAGGCCTACAAGGAAGCGCAGAAGATCAAGGGTGACGGCGATGCCCAGGCGTCGGCCATCTACGCCGAGTCCTTCGGCCGCGACCCGAACTTCGCGCAGTTCTATCGTTCGCTCGACGCCTACCGCGAGACGTGGAAGAACAAGAGCGACGTGATGGTGGTCGACCCGTCGAACACCGAGTTCTTCAAGGCGCTGCGTGGCGGCGGTCCAGCACCGGGACCGGCGCGCAAGTAAGTTGACCGAGGGCAGGGCGTGCAAGGCGCGCCCGGCTTTGTGATCTTGTTCTTGTTCTCGGACTGAACGAGAGCTCCGGGTTTGACTCTAGACCCCGGTACAATGCCGTTTTTAACCGCCCCCAGTCGCCCATGTCTTCTGCTTGGCTCCTGCCTGAGCACATTGCCGATGTCCTGCCCGCGCAGGCACGCCGCATCGAAGAGCTGCGCCGCGAGCTGCTCGACATGGCGGCCGGCTATGGCTGCGAACTGGTCCAGCCGCCGCTGCTGGAACACCTCGAATCGCTGCTCTCCGGCGCCGGTCACGCGCTGGACCTCAAGACCTTCAAGCTGGTGGACCAGCTCTCGGGCCGCTCGCTCGGCCTGCGGGCCGACACCACGCCGCAAGTCGCCCGCATCGACGCCCACCTGCTGAACCGCCAGGGCGTGACGCGCCTTTGCTATTGCGGCCCGGTGCTGCACACGCGCCCGGACGGCCTGCACGCGTCGCGCGAGCCGCTGCAATTCGGCGTCGAGGTCTACGGCCATGCGGGCCTCGAAGCCGACCTGGAAGTGCAAGAGTTGGCGCTCGACGCCGTGCGCCGCGCCGGTCTCTCGGGCATCACGCTGGACCTGGGCGATGCACGCCTGGTGCAAGGCATCCTCGGCGAGACGTGGCTGCCGGACCAGCAGTTGCAAGACATCGTCGCCGCGCTGGCCGCGAAGGACGCGCCGACGCTGGCGAGCCTGACGACCGGCCTGCCGGAGTCGGCGGCCAAGGGCCTGAACGCGCTGCTGCGCCTTTACGGTGGCGCCGACGTGCTCGACGCCGCCCGCCGCGAACTGCCGCAGAACGCCGCCGTCACCCAGGCGCTCGACGATCTGCAATGGCTGGCCCACCACCTCGCCGCCTCGCACACGGACGTGACGCTCGGTTTCGACCTGGCCGACCTGCGCGGCTACACCTACTACAGCGGCGTCCGCTTCGCGGTCTATGCTTCCGGTTCGAGCGATGCCGTGCTGCGCGGCGGTCGCTATGACGAAGTCGGCGCCGTGTTCGGCCGCCGCCGTCCGGCCGTCGGTTTCAGTCTCGACCTCAAGGCGCTCGTGACCTTGAGCGCCGCCAAGCCGCTGCGCGCTGCCGTGCGTGCGCCCTGGGGCGAAGACCCGGGCCTGCGCGCCGCCATCCGTGCGCTGCGTGCCAAGGGCGAGACCGTGGTGTGCATGCTGCCCGGCCACGAGCACGAGCAGGACGAATACGAATGCGACCGCGAACTGACGCAGGTCGGCCCCCAGTGGGTGGTGCGCGCGCTCTGAGCCGCCTCACTCGACAACCCAATCATCAAGTACTTGGAACTCGATATGCAAAGCGAAATCGCGCGCGGCCGCAATGTGGTGGTCGTCGGCACCCAGTGGGGTGACGAAGGCAAGGGCAAGCTGGTCGACTGGATGACCGATCACGCGCAAGGCGTGGTGCGCTTCCAGGGCGGTCACAACGCCGGCCACACGCTGGTGATCAAGGGCGTGAAGACCGCGCTGCAACTGATCCCCTCGGGCATCATGCGCGACGGCGTGCCTTGCTACATCGGCAACGGCGTGGTGGTCGATCCGACCCACCTGCTCGGCGAGATCGAGCGCCTGGAGAAGGCCGGCGTGGAAGTGCGCTCGCGCCTGTTCATCAGCGAGAACTGCCCGCTGATCCTGCCGTTCCACGTCGAGGTGGACAAGGCCCGCGAAGCGCTGCGCGAGAGCAGCGGCAGCGGCAAGATCGGCACGACGGGCAAGGGCATCGGCCCGGCCTATGAGGACAAAGTCGCCCGCCGCGCCCTGCGCGTGCAGGACCTGAAGCACCCGGAGCGTTTCGCCAAAAAGCTCAAGGAACTGCTGGAGCTGCACAACTTCGCGCTGACCGGCTACCTCAAGGGCAACGCGCTGGAGTTCCAGCCGATCTTTGATCAGGCCATGAAGATGGCCGAGCAACTCAAGCCCATGATGGCCGACGTCGGCTACCTGATCCACAAGGCCAACAAGGCCGGCGCCAACATCCTGTTCGAGGGCGCGCAAGGCACGCTGCTGGACATCGACCACGGCACGTATCCCTACGTCACGTCGAGCAACTGCGTGGCCGGCAATGCCGCCGCCGGTGCCGGCGTGGGCCCGCAGATGCTGCACTACATGCTGGGCATCACCAAGGCGTACGCCACGCGCGTCGGCTCGGGCCCGTTCCCGACCGAACTCGAGTGGGAAAAGGAAGGCACCGTGGGCTACCACCTGTCGACCGTCGGCCAGGAGAAGGGCACCGTGACCGGCCGTGCGCGCCGCTGCGGCTGGATCGATGCGGCTGCGCTCAAGCGCTCGATCATCATCAACGGCATCAGCGGTCTTTGCATGACCAAGCTCGACGTGCTGGACGGCCTGAAGGAAATCCAGATGTGCGTCGGCTACGAGCTGAACGGCCAGACCATCGACATCCTGCCGCTGGATGCCGACGAGATCGCCGCCTGCAAGCCGATCTACGAAACCTTCCCCGGCTGGGAAGGCACGACCTTCGGCGTGACCGCCTGGGACAAGCTGCCCGAGAACGCTCGCACCTATCTGAAGCGCATCGAGGAAGTGATCGGCGCGCCGATCGCGATGGTCTCGACCGGTCCCGACCGCGAGCACACCATCGTGCTGCGCCACCCGTTCGTGGCCTGATTTTTCGCCTAACCCAACATCTGCACTGACAGGAGATCCACCACATGTTGACCGACGACGGCAAGCACTTGTACGTGTCCTGGGACGAGTACCACCTGCTGACCGAGCGGCTGGCGCTCAAGGTCCACGCGTCCGGCTGGCAGTTCGACCAGATCCTCTGCCTGGCCCGTGGCGGCATGCGCCCCGGCGACGTGCTCTCGCGCGTGTTCGACAAGCCGCTGGGCATCATGTCCACGAGCAGCTACCGCGCTGAAGCCGGCACCATCCAGGGCCGCCTGGACATGGCCAAGTACATCACCATGCCCAAGGGCGAACTCGCCGGCCGCGTGCTGCTGGTCGACGACCTGGCTGATTCGGGCGTGACGCTCAAGGCCGTGGTCGAACGCCTGCGCGGCATGCCCGCCATCACCGAACTGCGCTCGGCGGTGATCTGGACGAAGAAGGTCTCGGCCTACGAGCCGGACTACTACTGCGAGATGCTGGAAACCTCGCCGTGGATCCACCAGCCGTTCGAGGAGTACGACGGCATGGGCCCCGAAGCCCTCGCGAAGAAGTTCGCGGTTTGAGGAAGCAACAACGGCCGTCTCGAACGGCCGTTTTTCATGGCGCACTGGATGTGTGCCGCATAATGCAAACGTCCCGCATGCGGGACGGCGCAAAGCAAAAAGCCAGCGCAAGCGCTGGCTTTTCGATGGTATTTGGTGCCCAGGAGAGGACTCGAACCTCCACGGAGTTACCCGCTAGTACCTGAAACTAGTGCGTCTACCAATTCCGCCACCTGGGCATTTCAGGAAAGACAGAGAGTCTATCATAAAAAATTTCAAGAATGCAATAGGGGTCACGAAGGACAGCGCCGGATTGCTCGGCGAGGTCGAAGGCACCTTGCAAGGGCATCGCGACGGCCACGGCTTCCTGATCCCCGATGACGGCTCGGCCGACATCTACCTCTCGCAGCAGGAAACCCGCGCCGTCATGAACGGCGACCGGCTGCGCGTGCGCGTGATCCGCATGGACAAGCGCGGCCGCCCCGAGGGCAAGGTGCTGGAGATCCTCGAGCGCAAGAAGCGCCCGATCATCGGCCGCCTGCTGCTCGAATCGGGCATCTGGCTCGTGGCTCCCGAAGACAAGCGCATGGGCCAGGACATCCTGATCCCCAAGAACGCCATCGCCAGCGCGCATGCGGGGCAGGTCGTCGCGGTCGAACTGACCGAGCCGCCATCGCTGTACTCGCAACCCGTCGGCCGTGTGGTCGAGGTGCTGGGCGAGATCGACGATCCCGGCATGGAGATCGAGATCGCCGTGCGCAAGTACGACGTGCCGCACCGCTTCTCGCCCGAGACGCTGCAACAAGCCGCCAAGCTGCCTGAGCGGCTGCGTGCCGCGGACCTCAAGGGCCGCGTGGACCTGCGCGACGTGGCGCTGGTCACCATCGACGGCGAAGACGCCCGCGACTTCGACGATGCCGTCTACTGCGAGCCCTACAAGCAGGGCCGCGGCAAGAACGCGATCAACGGCTGGCGCCTGTTGGTGGCCATTGCCGACGTGAGCCACTACGTGAAGCCCGGCGAGCCGCTGGACGCCGACGCCTACGAGCGTGCGACGAGCGTCTACTTCCCGCGCCGCGTGATCCCGATGCTGCCGGAGAAGATCTCCAACGGCCTCTGCTCGCTGGTGCCGTACGAAGACCGTCTGACGATGGTCTGCGACATGCTCGTGAACCAGGACGGTGAGGTCCAGGCCTACCAGTTCTACCCGGCCGTGATCCGCTCGCACGAGCGCTTCACGTACACCGAGGTCGCTGCGATCCTGGGCAACACGCACGGTCCCGAGGCCAGCAAGCGCCGCGAACTCGTGCCGCACCTGCTGCACCTGCACGAGGTCTACCGCGCCTTGCTGGGCCAGCGCGCCAAGCGCGGCGCCATGGACTTCGAGACGACCGAGACGCAGATCGTCTGCGACGAAAACGGTCGCATCGAGAAGATCGTGCCGCGCACCCGCAACGACGCGCACCGCCTGATCGAAGAAGCGATGCTGGCCGCCAACGTCTGCGCTGCCGACTTCATCTCCAGCCACAAGCAGATGAGCCTGTACCGCTCGCACGAGGGCCCGACGCCCGAGAAGCGCACGGCCTTGCAGGCCTACCTGCGCACGCTGGGCCTGAACCTCAGCGTGTCCGACGATCCGAAGCCTTCGGAGTACCAGGCCATCGCGGCCGCGACCAAGGATCGCCCAGACGTCGCGCAGATCCACAGCATGCTGCTGCGCTCCATGCAGCAGGCGATCTACACGCCGACCAACTCGGGCCACTTCGGCCTCGCATACCAGGCGTACACGCACTTCACGAGCCCGATCCGCCGCTACCCGGACTTGCTCGTGCACCGCTGCATCAAGGCGATCCTGGCCGGCAAGCCCTACAAGCTCGACGCCGCCAAGATGAACGTGCCCACGCCGCCCAAGCGGCCGGGCAAGGCGCCGCCGCTGAACCCGGCGGACGCCAGCACCGAAGCCGAGCGCTGGGAAGTCGTCGGCGCGCATTGCAGCGCCAACGAACGCCGCGCCGACGAAGCCTCGCGCGACGTCGAAGCCTGGCTCAAGTGCCGCTACATGCGCGAGCATCTGGGCGAGGAATTCGCCGGCACCGTCAGCGCGGTCACGAGCTTCGGCTTGTTCGTCACGCTCGACGCGCTCTACGTCGAAGGCCTCATCCACATCACCGAACTCGGCGGCGAGTACTACCGGTTCGACGAGGTGCGCCAGGAACTGCGGGGCGAGCGCACGGGCATCCGCTATGCCACGGGCGCGCGCGTGCAAGTGCAGGTCAGTCGCGTGGACCTTGACGGCCGCAAGATCGACTTCCGCCTGGTGCGTGACGGCGAGGAGCTGACCCGTTCGCGCAGCACGGCTCGCCCGGCGCCCGCGAGCGCGCAGGACGAACTGGAGCGCGTGCGCCAGAGTGATCGCGAGATCAAGGCTGCGGCGAAGGCAGGCAAGGGCGGTGCCGGTCGCAAGACGGCCGCCAAGTCACCGGCTGCCGGCGCCAAGACCGCGATGAAGAAGGCCGCCAAAGTAGGACGACATGCCGAAGTGAAGGCGCGCCGTCCTCGGTGAGCACTGAAACGTAGTGATCGGGGCGAACGAAAGCCCCCATCGCTGCGCGAGCCGCACGCTGTCGAGAGAATGGCCTCATCCCATCCCCATGGATTTCCGATGAGCAACAAGACCTCTCTCGCCTCGCATCCCATCAGCCAGAAATGGCCGGCGCAGCACCCCGATCGCATCCAGCTGTATTCGCTGCCCACGCCCAACGGCGTGAAGGTGTCGATCCTGCTCGAAGAGACGGGCCTGCCGTATGAGCCGCACCTCGTGAGCTTCGATCGCAACGACCAGCTCTCGCCCGAATTCCTCGCGCTCAATCCGAACAACAAGATCCCCGCGATCATCGATCCGCAAGGCCCGGGCGGAAGGTCGCTGCCGCTGTTCGAGTCGGGCGCCATCCTCGTCTACCTCGCCAGCAAGGCCGGCCGCTTCCTGCCGGAAGACCTGGCCGCGCGCTACGAGACGCTGCAGTGGGTGATGTTCCAGATGGGCGGCATCGGGCCGATGTTCGGCCAGGTCGGCTTCTTCCACAAATTCGCCGGCAAGGACTTCGAGGACAAGCGTCCGCGTGATCGCTACGTCAACGAATCCAAGCGCCTGCTCGGCGTGCTGGAGCAGCACCTCGCAGGCCGCGACTGGATCATGGGCGACGAGTACACGATCGCCGACATCGCCATCTTCCCGTGGGTGAACAACCTCGTCGGTTTCTACGGCGCCGGTGATCTCGTCGGCTGGAGCGACTTCAAGAACGTGCAACGCGTGCTGAAGGCCTTCCTGGCGCGGCCTGCGGTGCAGCGCGGGCTGGGGATTCCGAAGCGCGCCTGAATGCAGAGCCCATCGATCAGGGCTTGAGATCGACGACCACCGATCCCGCGATGGGATCGGCCGGCTCGGCGGTCCAGCTCAGGTCTTCCAGGTCGTCTCGCAGACGGTTCAGCACCGCGCCCATCTGCGGTCTCGCGGCGACGAAGCTCTCGAAGCTGGCCCACTCGCCGATCATGCAGTAGCTGCGTTCGCCGGTCTGGATCAACGCGCCCCTCAGGAAGCCGCGGAAGGTCGGGTCCAGGCGGCGGTGCGCTTCGACAAAGCCCTGCTCGCGGCCCGGCTTGACGCGGAACCGCACGATGTTGAAGGCGTGCATCTTGTTATCCCCGTGGTGAAGCTGAAAACTTAATCGCTGCGCGGCAGCGTTTCAAGTTGGCACAGCTAACGGAAAGACTGCATGCACCCGACGAGGTCGGCCGCCAGCATCGGGCCGTGCTCGGCGCGCTGGCCGGCGAGGCCGTGCAGATGGACACTGGCGCACGCCACGCCGAAAGCGCTCGCGTCCGGGTGGCGCGCCCACCAGCCGGCGCTCCAGCCGGCCAGCACGTCGCCGCTGCCGGCGGTGGCGAGGGCGCCGCTGCCGCTGCTGTTGATGGCCGGGGGTTCGCCGGGGGCTGCGATGACGGTACCTGAGCCTTTGAGGATCGCCGTGGCGTTGAAGCGCGCGGCCAGGGCTTGTGCGGCGGCAACCCGGTCGGCTTGGACGCTGGCGGTGTCGGTGCCGAGCAGGCGGGCGGCTTCGAGCGGGTGCGGCGTGAGCAGCGTCGGCGCCCTTCGAGCGCGCAATGCGCGGGCCAACGACGGCTCGCGAGCAACGGCGTTGAGTGCGTCGGCGTCGAGCACGAGACGTTGGGCGTGGCGGAACACGTCGGCCAGCCGCACTTCGATCTCCTGCCCGCCGCCACAGCCGCATGCGATGGCGGCATAACGGGCCAGATCGGCGTCAGGCGCGGCGCGCATCAGTTCGGGGCGGCCGGCGTCGGGCAGGTCCTGGCTGCCGTCGAGCAACCCGCACCAGACGCGCCCGGCGCCGGATGCGAGCGCGGCCCGCGCCGCCAGCAACGCAGCGCCGCGCATGCCCGGCGCGCCCCCGAGCACGAGCACATCGCCTTGCGAGCCCTTGTGCGCGCTATGCGAGGCGGCGGCACCGAAGGGGCCGAGCGCGTCGCGGCCAAGCAATCGAGCGGTGGCTTCCATGTGGGGCGCGACACTCAGATCATCGAACCAGATCTCGCCGCAGAACTCGCGCCCTTCACCGGTGAATCCACCCGGCTTGAGCGTCAGCAGTTGCAGCGTGTGATCGGCGCGCGCCGTGGGGCCGAGCGGCTGGCCGCGGTCGGCGTCGAGGCCGCTCGGCAAATCGATGGCGAGCACCGGCGCGGGCAGGGCATTGATCTGCGTGATGCGTTCGGCCCAGGCGCCGTCGATGGCGCGTTTGAGGCCCAAGCCGAACAAGGCGTCGATCACGAGGCTCGTGTCGGCTGGCGAGCGGTCTTCGACGCTAACGGGCAATCCCAGCGCAAGAAGAAGTCGCGCCGCCACGCGGCCATCGCCGCCGTTGTTGCCCGGGCCGCAGGCGATCCAGATCGAACCGGAGCCCGAGTAAAGCGCCAAGGCCAGCTTTGCAACCGCGAGCCCTGCGTCTTCCATCAAGTCAGGCCGCAGCTTCAGCGCCTCGGCCTCGACGGCCCGACTCGCCGCCACATCGAAGAGCGGCAGGCTCTTGTCCAGTGGCAGCAGCTTCTTCAGCATGACGCTCAGTCGAATCTCGACAGATCGAGGTTGGCGATGTCGATCTCGGCTGCCTGTCCGGCGATGCGCTGCGCGAGTGCGCGCGCCGCGCCGCAGGCCAGCGTGAAGCCGGCATCCGGATGCGCGAAGTTCGTCCACACGCGGTCCAGGCCGCTGGCGCCGATCACGGGCAGGCCGTCGGGCAATTCGGCGTGCTCGCCGCTCCACAGCAGGGCCTGGCCTGGCAGGCTCGCGCCCGGGAACCAGTCGTTGAGGGCCTTGTGCAGCTGCGCTTCGTCCTCGCCGCTGGCGCGCACGCGCTGGCCAATGCGCGAGAGCGTCACGCCCATCTGCTGGTCCGTCACGCTGCCGCGCGGACCGAGGTCCGGGTGGGCTTCGAGCTGGCGCAGCGGCGCGGTGACGGTGTGGCTGGTGGCCGTGCGCAGGGGCAGCTTGCGGCCGAGCAGGCGCGCCGCGTCGAGCGCCGTGCAGATCACGATGGCGTTGAAGCTCTCGCGCTGCGGGCCGGTGATCTGCGGCTCGGTGTCGCCGCCTTCGCCGGGGCGCGAGGGCTGGCCGGACACGTCCTCCGGCGGCGTGTATTCATGGACGAGTTCGCCGCCGCCAACGCTGCGCACGGTCGTGTGGAAGCGAAAGCGCACGCCGAGCTTTTGCGCCTCGACGCGCGCCAGATGCGCGAACTGCCGGCAGTTGCCGACCTCGGCCAGCGGCAGCTGGATGCCGCCGTGCAGCTTCGCTTCCGGATTGAGGCCGGGCTCGGCCTTGCGGCAGGCTTCGGCGTCGAGCTCGCGCGTGACCAGGCCGAGCGCGGTGAGGCGTTCCAGGCCGTAGGCGATGGCTTCTCGATCCGCGGCAGTGCGCAGCAGCACGAGCTGGCCTTCCGCGCGCTCGTAGTCGAGTTGGAGCAGCTTGCGCAGCGCCTGCAAGCGCTGGTGGCTGTAGACCGCCAGGCGCAGCGTGCTGGCGACACGCTCGTTGAAGGCGGGCTGGCGTGCGGCGCGCCATTGCTTGCCGGCCCAGCCGAGGCCGAAGCTGGGCTTGGTCCAGGGCAGGGCGAGTGCGGGCGCGATGGTGCCGGCGTTGGCGAAGCTCGCTTCGGCGGCCACGCTGCCGCGGCGCTCGAAGACGGTGACGTCCTGGCCTTCGAGGGCCAGTTCCAGAGCAGTGGTGACGCCGGCAATACCGGCGCCGATGATGGCGATGCGGGGCATGTTGTTCAGGGGGCTCCGCGGGAGGAGAAAAGTTGTTCGGCTTGCAATGCGATGTCGAGGATCGTGTCGTCCTGAAGCGCCTTGCTCCACAAACTCAGGCCGACCGGATGCTGTCCCTCTCCGAGGAGAGGGTGGCAGGGTATCGAGATCGCGCAGCCGTCGAGCGCGTTGACGACCGCAGTGTTGCGCAGGAGCAGGCCGTTAGCAGCGAAGTACGCTTCGTCGCTGTCGATCAGCGGTTGCAGCAGCGGCGCGATCACCGGGACGGTCGGGCTCAGCACGGCGTCGAAGCCTTGCAGCGCGGCTTCCATGGCCGCGATCCAGCTGCGGCGGGCGTGCAGTCGGTCGATGTAGTCGGCGGCGCTGATGTCGCGGCCGAAGAGGATGCGTTGGGCCACGCGCGGGTCGTAGGCGTCGACCTGCGAGGCCATCAGCCCGCGGTGCCAGGCCCAGGCTTCGGCGGCCACGACGATGCCGCTCGGCAGCGCGGTGCGCAACGGGGGTAGCGCGATTTCCTCGATCCGCGCGCCGGCGTTGCGCAGCGCGGCGAGGCAGGCTTCAAAGGCGGCGGCGACGGTCACGTCCATGCCGTCCTGGAAGTAGTGGTTCACCACGGCGAAGCGGCGCTCGCTGAGCGGCCTGTTTGCAAGCTGCACGCGGCGTGCGGCGAGGATCTCGTGCAGCAGCACGGCGTCGCGCACCGAGTGCGTGATCGCGCAGGCCGTGTCCAGCGATTCGGACAGCGGCACCGTGCCTTCGATCGGCGTGAGGCGCTGCGTGTTCTTGAAGCCGACCAGACCGGTCAGCGCGGCGGGGATGCGGATCGAGCCGCCGGTGTCCGAGCCGAGCGCGGCCCAGGCGGCGCCGGCGGCCACGCTCACGGCGGCGCCGGAGCTGGAGCCGCCGGGGATGCGCGCCATGCCGTCGATTTTGTGAGTTACGGGATTCAGCGGCGTGCCGTGATGGGGATTGAGACCGAGGCCGGAGAAGGCGAACTCGGTCATGTTCGTGTGCCCGATCAGCGAGGCGCCGGCGGCGCGCAGTCGGGCCACGGCCGGGCAGTCGGCCTGGGCGGGCGGCGCATCGGCCAGCACGCGCGATCCGGCGCTGGTGGTGTAGCCCGCGACGTCGTAGAGATCCTTGATGCTGACGGGCCGGCCACTCAGCGGACCGGCTTGAAAAGGCTCCGCCTCGAACAGCCGCACGAAGGTGCTCTTGCATGCGTCCAGGGCGTCGGTCAGGTCTTGGGCCATCAGATCGTGTATACTCTTTGGGTTTTGCCGGGTGTGGCTCGTGGTGAGTCACATTGCAGAGGCAGAACAAATCGCAAATCCGGCCCTGAAAGGTGTCTCGATGCAAAACTTGCAACGAGATTCGCGCCGGATTTTAGACACAACCCTTCGGAGTTAAATATGTCCGTCACGATGCGCGAAATGCTGGAAGCCGGTGTCCACTTTGGTCACCAAACCCGCTTCTGGAACCCCAAGATGGCCCCGTTCATTTACGGCCATCGCAACAAGATCCACATCATCAACCTGGAAAAGACGCTGCCCAAGTTCCAGGAAGCGATGAAGTTTGTGCGTCAACTGTCGTCCAAGCGCGGCAACATCCTGATCGTCGGCACGAAGCGTCAAGCCCGTGAAGTCGTGGCCTTGGAAGCCCAGCGCGCCGGCATGCCTTTCGTCGACCAGCGTTGGCTCGGCGGCATGCTGACCAACTTCAAGACGGTCAAGGGTTCGCTGAAGAACCTCAAGGACATGCAGGCTCAAGTCGAAGCCGGCACCCAGCCCGCCATCAAGAAGGAAGCGCTGATGTTCCAGCGTGACCTGGCCAAGCTGGAAAAGAACATCGGCGGCATCCAGAACCTGACCGCTCTGCCGGACGCCATCTTCGTGATCGACGTGGGCTTCCACAAGATCGCCGTGGCCGAAGCCAACAAGCTGGGCATCCCCGTGATCGGCGTGGTCGACACCAACCACTCGCCCGAAGGCGTGGACTACGTGATCCCCGGCAACGACGACTCGGCCAAGGCCGTGGCCCTGTACGCCAAGGCTGTCGCCGACGCCGTGCTGGAAGGCCGTGCCAACGCCACTGCTGAAGTGGTGCAGGCTGTCGCCGGTGGCGACGAATTCGTGGAAGTCAACGAAGGCGCCTAAGCCCCTCGTTTTCTTGCACACGGAAGGGGCTGTCACAGCCCCTTTCCTTCAACTGAATTTGAATTACGGAGATTGAGATGGCTGCAATTACCGCAAGCATGGTCGGCGAACTGCGCGCCCGCACCGACGCCCCGATGATGGAATGCAAGAAGGCCCTGACGGAAGCCGAAGGCGACCTGGGCCGTGCTGAAGAAATCCTGCGCGTCAAGCTGGGCAACAAGGCCGGCAAGGCCGCCTCGCGCGTGACCGCCGAAGGCGTGGTCGCCACGGCCGTCGTCGGCAACGTCGGCGCCCTGGTCGAAGTGAACTGCGAGACCGACTTCGTCTCCAAGAACGACGCCTTCCTGGCCTTCGTGAACGCCGTCGCCGGCCTGATCGCCGAACAGAACCCCGCTGACGTGGAAGCTCTGTCCGCTCTGCCCCTGTCGCAAGAAGGCTTCGGCCCGACGGTGGAAGACGTGCGCAAGGGCCTGATCGGCAAGATCGGCGAGAACATGACGATCCGCCGCTTCAAGCGCTTCGCATCGGGCGCCAAGCTGGCTTCGTACCTGCACGGCACGCGCATCGGCGTGGTCGTCGAGTTCGAGGGTGACGACGTCGCCGCCAAGGACGTCGCCATGCACGTGGCCGCCATGAAGCCGGCCGCGCTGTCGTCGGCTGAAGTCGCGCCCGAGCTGGTCGAGAAGGAACGCAAGATCGCCACCGAGAAGGCTGCCGAATCCGGCAAGCCGGCCGAGATCGTCGCCAAGATGGTCGAAGGCTCGGTGCAGAAGTTCCTGAAGGAAGTCTCGCTGCTGGACCAGGCCTTCGTGAAGGCCGCCGACGGCAAGCAGACCGTCGCCGCCATGCTCAAGGAGAAGGCGACCACGGTGAAGGGCTTCACGCTCTACATCGTCGGTGAAGGCATCGAGAAGAAGGTCGACGACTTCGCGGCCGAAGTGGCTGCTCAAGTGGCCGCTGCCAAGGGTCAGTAAGCTCCGCTGATCTGAAAGGGCGCCATCATTCGGTTGATGGCGCCCTTTACACTTGTGCGTCTGCTGCTGAGGCCCACAAAGCCTAGGCGGCACTCGCATCACCCCCACACAACAGAGGTCCACCAATGCCCGCCCACAAACGCATCCTGCTCAAGCTCTCCGGCGAAGCCCTGATGGGCGATGACGCCTACGGCATCAACCGCGCCACCATCGTGCGCATGGTGCAGGAGGTGCGCGAAGTGACCGAGCTGGGCGTCGAGGTGGCGGTGGTGATCGGCGGCGGCAACATCTTCCGCGGCGTCGCGGGCGGTGCGGTCGGCATGGATCGCGCCACGGCCGACTACATGGGCATGCTGGCCACGGTGATGAACTCGCTCGCCCTGGCCGACACGATGCGCCAGGAAGGCATGACGGCCCGCGTGATGTCGGCCATCGCCATCGAGCAGGTCGTCGAGCCCTACGTCCGCCCCAAGGCCTTGCAGTACCTCGAAGAGGGCAAGGTCGTGATCTTCGCCGCCGGCACCGGCAACCCCTTCTTCACGACCGACACGGCCGCCGCGCTGCGCGGTGCCGAGATCGGCGCCGAGATCGTGCTCAAGGCCACCAAGGTCGACGGCGTGTACACGGCCGACCCGAAGAAGGACCCGACCGCCACGCGCTACGCGCGCATCAGCTTCGACGAAGCCATCACCAAGAATCTGCAGGTGCTGGACGCCACCGCCTTCGCGCTGTGCCGCGACCAGAAGCTGCCGATCAGGGTGTTCTCCATCTTCAAGGCCGGCGCGCTCAAGCGCGTCGTCATGGGTGAAGACGAAGGCACCCTGGTCCACGTCTGACAGGAACTGAAATCATGAGCATCGCTGACATCAAGAAGAACGCCGAAGCGAAGATGGCCAAGTCCATCGATGCGTTCAAGAACGAACTGCAAAAGATCCGCACCGGCCGCGCCCACCCGGGCATCCTGGACCAGGTCCACGTGGACTACTACGGTTCCGACCTGCCGATCTCTCAAGTGGCCAACGTGAGCCTGCTGGACGCCCGCACGATCAGCGTGCAGCCGTGGGAAAAGCCGATGGCCGCCAAGATCGAGAAGGCCATCCGCGAAAGCGACCTGGGCCTGAACCCGCAATCGCAGGGCGACCTGATCCGCGTGCCGATGCCCCCGCTGACCGAAGAGCGCCGCAAGGACCTGACCAAGGTCGTGCGCCACGCCGGCGAGGACTGCAAGGTGGCCGTGCGCAACGTGCGCCGCGATGCCAACGAGCAGGCCAAGCGTCTGGCCAAGGACAAGGAAATCACCGAGGACGACGAGCGCCGCAGCAACGACGACGTCCAGAAGCTGACCGACAAGACGATCGCCGACATCGACCGCCTGGTGGCCTCCAAGGAACAAGAGATCCTCGCCGTCTGATGGCCGCCGAGGAACTTGCCGTTCCCAAGCACATTGCCATCGTCATGGATGGCAATGGCCGCTGGGCCAAGAAGCGTTTCCTGCCGCGGTTCTTCGGGCACAAGGCCGGCGTCGATTCGCTGGTCAAGGTGATCGAGGCCTGCATCGAGCGCAAGGTGGGCCACCTGACGGTGTTCGCCTTCTCCAGCGAGAACTGGAAGCGCTCGGACGACGAAGTCTCGGCGCTGATGGGACTGATCCTGGCCGCCGTCTCGCGCTACCTGCACAAGCTGCATCGCCTGGGCGTGCGCGTGCGCGTGATCGGTGACCGCGACATCGCGCCCAAGCTCAAGAAGGCCTGGGACGAGGCGGAAGCGCTGACCGCGGGCAACACCAAGCTCGAACTCAACGTGGCCTTCAACTACGGCGGCCGTTGGGACATCGTGCAGGCTGCGAAGGCGGCGATGGAAGCGGGCGTGCCGGCTGCGGAAATGTCCGAAGCCAAGCTCTCCGAATTCATGGCGCTGCGCCACGCCCCCGATCCCGACCTGTTCATCCGCACGGGCGGTGAAGTGCGCATCAGCAACTTCATGCTCTGGCAGGTGGCCTACAGCGAGTTCGTGTTCTCGGAGGCGTTGTGGCCGGACTTCGGCGCTGCGCAGATCGACGAAGCGATCGCTGCCTTCCGCAATCGCGACCGCCGTTTCGGCGGCGTCAAAGAAACGACCTGACACCATGCTCAAGCAGCGCATCATCACGGCCGTCCTCCTCCTGGCGGTGTTGTTGCCCGCGCTGTTTGCCCCGTCTCCCTTGCCGTTCGCGGCACTCACGCTGCTGATGATCGGCGCGGCGGGGTGGGAGTGGGCGCGGCTGTGCGGGTTGAAGGGCGGCTCCGCCGTGGCGCTCGGCGTCGTCGTGGCCGCAGCTTGCGGCATCACGTACGTCTCACTGGGCACGCACCCGGCGCCGAGCTGGGCCTGGTGGCTGGTCGGCGCGATCTGGGTGCTGGGCGGTGCCTATGCGCTGCGCGGCGGCCCTGCGGCCTGGCCCAAGCTCGCGCAGGCTCCGCGGCTGGCGCTCGGCGTGCTGGCGCTCTGGGCGGCCTGGGCCGCGATGAACGAGGCGCGCAACCTCGGCATCAACTTCCTGCTCTCCTGCTTCTGCCTCGTGTGGGCGGCTGACGTGTTCGCCTATTTCGGCGGCCGCAGCTTCGGCCGCAACAAGCTGGCCCCCGCGATCAGTCCCGGCAAGAGTTGGGAGGGCGTATGGTCGGGCATGGTCGGCGTGCTGGTGCTGGCCTATGTCTGGTCGCACTACATCGACTACCACCTGCATGTCGATTCGCCGAGCCTGTTCAGCCACCTGCTGTGGAATCAGCGCTGGCCGATCGTCGTGCTCGAGCTGCTCTTCCTGTCCTCGATGAGCGTCGTCGGCGATCTGTTTGAATCGCTGATCAAGCGGGCCGTCGGCGCCAAGGACAGCAGCCAGCTGCTGCCCGGCCACGGCGGCGTGCTCGACCGCGTAGACGCGCTGTTGCCCGTCCTGCCCTTGGCTCTGGCGCTGAGCTCTCTCTAGGAGTTGTCATGAAACGCATCTCCATCCTCGGATCCACGGGCTCCATCGGCACCAGCACGCTGGACGTGCTCGGCCGTCACCCGGAGTCCTTCGAGGTCTTCGCGCTGTCCGCGATGAGTCGCGTGGATGAGCTGGCGGCGCAGTGCCTGCAATGGCGCCCGCGCTTCGCCGTGATGCCCGATGAAGCCAAGGTCGCCGAGCTGCGCGCCAAGCTCAAGGCTGAAGGCAGCCGCACCGAAGTGCTCGGCGGCGCCCAGGCGCTCAGCGACATCTCCTCGCACCCGGACGTGGACATGGTGATGGCCGCCATCGTCGGCGCCGCCGGCCTCGCGCCCGCGTTGGCCGCGGCCCGCGCCGGCAAGCGCCTGCTGCTCGCGAACAAGGAAGCCATCGTCCTCGGCGGCGCCTTCTTCATGCACGCGGTGGAGGAGGGCGGCGCGCAGCTGCTGCCGATCGACTCCGAACATTCCGCCATCTTCCAGTGCCTGCCCGAAGACCGCAGCACCTGGCACCAGCGCATCGACCACATCGTGCTGACCGCCTCGGGCGGCCCGTTCCGCACGCGCGATCCGCTGACGCTGGCCGACGTCACGCCAGAGCAGGCCGTGGCGCATCCGAACTGGGTGATGGGTCGCAAGATCTCGGTCGACTCGGCCACGATGATGAACAAGGCGCTCGAAGTGATCGAGGCGCGCTGGCTGTTCAACCTCAAGCCGGAGCAGATCAAGGTGGTGATCCACCCGCAGAGCACGATCCATTCGATGGTGGTCTGCCGCGACCGCTCGGTGCTGGCGCAGCTCGGCACGCCGGACATGCGTGTGCCGATCGCCTACGGCCTCTCGTTCCCAGAGCGCATCACCTCGGGCGCCGAGCCGCTGGACTTCCTCTCCAAGCCGAACCTGACGTTTGAAGAGGCCGATGAGCGCCGCTTCCCCGGCCTGTTCCTGTCGTGGCAGGCGCTGCGCGGCGCGGAGGGCTCGACGGCGATCCTCAATGCTGCGAACGAAGAAACCGTCGCGGCCTTCCTCGACCGCCGTCTGCGCTTTGACCTCATCACGCGTCTGAACCGCGAGTGCCTGGAGCAGTTGCAGGCGAGCGCGGATGAGACCGCGAGCGTCGAGGGCCTGCTCTCGCTCGATGAGCGCACGCGGCGCCATGCACGCCAACTGATCAGCAAGGCGGGCCTCTGATGACGACCCACGATCTGCTTGTCGCGGCGCCGGCGCTGCTTGTCGCGCTGGCGGTTCTGATCGGTCTGCATGAATACGGGCACTACCGTGTCGCCAAGGCCTGCGGCGTGAAGGTGCTGCGCTTCTCGCTGGGCTTCGGCCGGGTGATCTGGCGCCGCCAGAAGGGCGAGACGGAATTTGTCCTGAGCGCGATCCCGATGGGCGGGTATGTCCGCATGCTCGACGAGCGTGATCCGGACGGCGGCGCGATCGCGCCCGAGGAGCGCGATCGCGCGTTCAACAATCGACCGCTGCTGCAGCGCGTGGCCATCGTGGCTGCGGGGCCGGCGGCCAACCTGGCCCTGGCGGCGCTGCTGCTGGCGGTCACGGTCTGGATCGGTGCGCAGGAGCCGCGCGCGCTGCTGGGCACGCAAGCGACCGGCTCGCTCGCAGAGGCCGCCGGCCTGCATGCCGGTGATCTCGTCGGCGCCACGTCTGTCGACGGCGGTGAGTGGCGCGAAGTCCGTTCGCTGATCCAGCTGCAAAGCCGCGTGATCGAAGCGGCGATGGACGGCAGCACACTGAAGCTCGATGTGAGCGATGCCGGCGGTCACGGCCGCCGCGAAGTGACGCTCAACAGCACCGGCCTGGCAGGCCGCGAACTCGATGCCGCGATGGCGAACAAGCTCTTGCTGACGGGCCTGGCGGAGCCGGTGATCCACGAGGTCACGGCCGGCAGTGCCGCAGAGCAGGCTGGCCTGCAGGCCGGTGACCGGGTACTCAGTGTCGACGGTGTGGCGCAGGGCGACGTCGGCACGACGCAGGCCGCCATCCTCAAGGCTGTCGAAGGCGGCGAAGGCCGGCCGATGCAATGGCTGATCGACCGCCAGGGCCGCACGCTGCCGCTCTCCGTCACCCCGCGCGTGGTCGGCGAAAACGGCCAGAAGCTGCCGCGCGTCGGCATCCGTTTCCTGAACAAGCTGCAAATGACCGAAGTCCGCTACGGCCCGCTCGAAGGCCTGGCTTACGGCGTGCGCCGCACCTGGGAAATGTCGGCGCTCACCGTGCGCATGATCGGCCGCATGATCGTCGGTAAAGCATCAGTAAAGAACCTCAGCGGCCCGATCACGATGGCCAAGACGGCAGGGCAGGCCGCAGAGGCCGGGCTCACCGTGTACATCGGCTGGATGGCACTGATCAGTGTGAGCCTTGGGGTGCTGAACCTGCTGCCGCTGCCGATGCTCGATGGCGGACTGCTGATGTATTATCTTTTCGAGGGTCTATCCGGTCGTCCCGTCTCGGAACGGGCGCAGCTGCAACTGCAACGCGTTGGCGTTGTCGTGCTGATGCTGATGATGGGATTGGCCCTTTTCAACGATGTGACCCGTTAGTTCTCGTCTCCATTGACCGCTCGTATCTACGGGTTGCACTGATTCCACACTAGGCATGTCCTCTTTCTTCAGATCGGGAGCGCACCAGCGCCCCTCAGTCCTGGCTTTGGCTCCCGTTGCCACTGCTGCCCGCGCTGCCTTCGTTGCCGCAGCGATCCTGCCCGGCGCGGCATGGGCGGTGGAACCCTTCACCATCCAGGACATCCGCATCGAGGGCGTGTCGCGGACCGACCCGGGCACGGTGTTCGCATCGCTGCCGTTCCGGATCGGCGACAACTACAACGATGAAAAGGGCGCTGCCGCCCTGCGCGCGCTGTTCGCCACGGGCCTGTTCAAGGACGTGCGCATCAACATCGACGACAAGGCCGTCGTGGTCGTCATCGAAGAGCGCCCGATCATCGCCAACGTCAGCTTCGTCGGCCTGCACGAGTTCGACACGGACGCGCTGTCCAAGTCGCTCAAGGAAGTGGGCATCGGCGAAGGCAAGCCCTTCGACCGGGCCCTGGCCGACCGCGCCGAGCAGGAGCTCAAGCGCCAGTACCTCACCAAGTCCTACTACGGTTCGCAGGTCGCCACCACCATCACCCCGATCGAACGCAACCGCGTCAACGTGGTGTTCACCGTGACCGAAGGCGACCCGGCCAAGATCGGCGAGATCCACATCCACGGCAGCAAGGCCTTCTCGGAAAGCACGCTGCTGGGCCTGATGGACCGCACCGAGACCGGCTGGCTGACCTGGTACACCAAGACCGACCGCTACTCGCGCACGTCGCTCAACGGTGACCTGGAAACGATCAAGTCCTACTACCTGAACCACGGCTACCTCGAGTTCAACGTGACGGGCACGCAGGTCACGATCTCGCCGGACAAGCGCCGCATCAACATCGACGTCACGGTCAGCGAAGGTCAGCCCTACACGGTCACCGCCGTCAAGCTCGAAGGCGAGTACTTCGGCCGTGAGGAAGACTTCAAGAAGCTCGTGGCGCTGCAGCCCGGCCAGCGCTACAACGGCGACCTGGCCGCGTTCACCACGCGCTCTTTCACCGACCTCTTCGGCACCTACGGCTACGCCTTCGCCCGCGTCGAGGCCCGAACCGACATCGACCGCGCCACCGGCCAGGTCGTCGTCACCTTCGTGGCCGAGCCTTCGCGCCGTGTCTACGTGCGCAAGGTGCTGATCGCCGGCAACTCGCGCACCCGTGACGAAGTCATCCGCCGCGAGTTCCGCCAGTTCGAGTCGGCCTGGTACGACGGCCAGCGCATCAAGGCCTCGAAGGACCGGGTGGCGCGCATGGGCTACTTCAAGGACGAAGTGACCATCGACACGCAGGAAGTCGCCGGCGCGCCCGACCAGGTGGACGTGATCCTCAAGGTCGAGGAAAAGCCGACCGGCAACATCCAGGTCGGCGCCGGCTACTCCAGCCAGCAGCGCCTGTCGCTGACGGGCTCGATCCAGCAGGACAACGTCTTCGGTACCGGCAACTACCTCGGCCTGTCCGTGAGCACGGCCTACACGGGCCGCTCGCTGGTGCTGTCCACGGTGGACCCGTACTTCACGGTCGACGGCATCTCGCGCGCCATCGACCTGTTCTACCGCACCATCAAGCCCTACAACACGCTGGGCGAGCAGTACGAACTGATCAGCCACGGCGCCTCGATCCGCTTCGGCGTGCCGTTCTCGGAAATCGACACCGTGTTCTTCGGTGCCGGCTACGAAAGCACCTCGATCAGCACGAGCCACGGCCTGCCCAACAGCTACCTGCTGTACTCGCAGCAGTTCGGCCGCAACAGCGACGCCTTCCCGTTCACCATCGGCTGGCAGCGCGACAGCCGCGACAGCGTGGTCTCGCCGATGGCCGGCAAGTACCAGCGCGTCAACGTCGAACTGAGCCCGGTCGGCGACGCCCAGTACGCGCGCGCCAACCTGCAGTACCAGCAGTTCTTCCAGCTCACCAACAAGATCACGCTGATGTTCAACAGCGAGCTCGGCTGGGGCGTGGGCCTGGGCGGCAAGCCCTACCCGATCTTCAAGAACTTCTACGCCGGCGGCCTGGGTTCGATCCGCGTCTTCGAGGCCGGCACGCTCGGCCCGGTGGACGTCACGGGTTCGTACAGCGGCGGCAACCGTCGCCTGAACATCAACAGCGAAATCTACCTGCCGGTGCCCGGCGGCGGCAACGACAAGACCTTCCGCCTGTTCGGCTTTGTCGACGCCGGCAACGTCTGGGGCCCTAACGAGAAGATCACCTGGAGCTCGCTGCAGAGCGGAACCTCCATGCTGCGGGCCTCGGCGGGCCTGGGCCTCTCCTGGGTTTCCCCAATGGGCCCCCTGCGCCTCTCCTACGGAACGCCAATCCGCAAGGATCCGCGCGATAGAATCGAAAGATTCCAATTTCAGATCGGGACTGCATTCTGATGAAGACCACGTTGTTCAAGGCCGTTGTGGCCTCGGCTCTCCTGTCGCTGTCGGCCATGGCCGCGCACGCGCAGGACGCGCTCAAGATTGGCTACGTGAATGGCGAGCGCGTCATGCGCGAGTCCAACCTGGCCAAGGCCGCGCAAGCCAAGCTCGAGGGCGAGTTCGGCAAGCGCGAGAAGGAACTCCAGGACATGGACGCCAAGCGTCGCAGCCTCGCCGAGAAGCTCGACAAGGACATGCCCACGCTGTCTGACGCGCAGAAGAAGCAGCGCCAGCGCGAGTTCGACGACCTCAACGTCGACTTCCAGCGCAAGGGTCAGGCCTACCAGGAAGACCTGAACCGCCGCAAGAACGAAGAACTGCAGAACATCAACGAGCGCGCCAACCGCGTGATCAAGCAGATCTTCGACAGCGAGAAGTACGACCTCATCGTTCAGGACGCCGCTTTCGTGAGCCCCCGCGCGGACATCACCAAGAAAGTGATCGACGCCCTGAACGCGCAGAAGTGATCGAGACGACACTTCGTGAAATCGCCGCCGCTCTGGGCGGCGATCTTCTTGGTGACGACGCTTTGCGCATCACGCGCATCGGTCCGCTGGAATCGGCCGACGGCGAGACGATCGCCTTCCTGGCCAACCCGCGCTACGCCGCCCAGCTGGGCACCACGCAGGCCGCCTGCGTGATCGTGGCGCCGGCCTCGGCCGAAGCGGCCGCCGCGCGCGGCGCGGCCATCGTCACGCCCGACCCCTACCTGTACTTCGCCCGGCTGAGCCAGTGGTGGGCGGCGCGCGTGCGCCCCTTGCCGCCGGCGAGCATTCATCCGAGCGCGGTGATCGCGTCTGACGCCCAGATCGCCGCGGGTGCTGACATCGGCCCGCTCGCCGTGATCGAGAGCGGCGCTGTCATCGCTGAAGGCGCCCGCATTGGCCCGCACACCGTGATCGGCGCGCGCGCGCGCATCGGCGCCGGTACGCGCATCGCCGCCAACGTCACGATCGGCTTCGATTGCACGGTCGGCGAGCGCTGCATCATCCACGGCGGGGTCGTCATCGGCGCCGACGGCTTCGGCTTTGCGCCGAGCAAGGGCACGACCGGTCCCGAGTGGGTCAAGATCGAGCAGCTCGGCGCCGTGCGCGTCGGCAACGACGTGGAGATCGGCGCCAACACCTGCATCGACCGCGGCGCGCTCGACGACACCGTGATCGGCCACGGCGTGAAGCTCGACAACCTGATCCAGATCGCCCACAACGTGAGCATCGGAGATCACACCGTGGTGGCCGCGTTCACCGGCATCGCCGGCAGCGCCGTGATCGGCAAGCACTGCCTGATCGGCGGCGCCGCGCGCATCCAGGGCCACATCGAGATCTGCGACGGCGTGACCGTCTCCACCTGCACCTTCATCAGCCACTCCATCAAGAAACCCGGCAACTACAGCGGCGCCTATCCCTTCGAGGAAAACGCGAGCTGGGAGAAGAACGCAGCCACCTTGCGCCAGCTGTACCCGCTGCGCCAGCGCGTTCGCGCGCTTGAAAAGAAGCTCGACGAGCAAGACCCATCATGAACATCCACGACATCCTCAAGAAGCTCCCGCACCGCTACCCGATCCTGCTGGTGGACCGCGTGCTCGAGATCACCGATGAGGGCAAGCGCATCCGCGCGCTGAAGAACGTCTCGGTCAACGAGCCGTACTTCGTCGGCCACTTCCCGCACCGCCCCGTGATGCCGGGCGTGCTGATCATCGAAGCGCTGGCGCAAGCCGCCACGCTGCTGGCCCTGAACGTCAACCCGGACGTGGTGCTGGACGACAGCACCGTCGTCTACTTCGTCGGCATCGACAACGCCCGCTTCAAGCGCCCCGTCGAGCCGGGCGACCAGCTGATCCTGGACGTGACGCTGGACCGCGCCAAGGCCGGCATCTTCAAGTTCACGGCCAAGGCCTGGGTCGGTGATTGCGTGGCGACGGAAGCAGAGCTGATCTGCACGATGCGCAAGGTTTGAGCGCCGACGTATGACCTCCAAGATCCACGCCACGGCCATCGTCGATCCCGCCGCCGAGCTCGACAGCTCCGTCGAGGTCGGCGCCTATTCGATCATCGGCCCGCACGTGAAGATCGGTGCCGGCACGAAGGTTGGCCCGCACGTGGTGATCGAAGGCCACACTTCAATCGGCCGCGACAACACCTTCTTCCAGTTCAGCTCCATCGGCGCAGCGAACCAGGACAAGAAGTACGCCGGTGAGCCGACCAGGCTCGTGATCGGCGACCGCAACACCATCCGCGAGTTCTGCACGCTCAACATCGGCACCGTGCAGGACCGCGGCGAGACCACGGTCGGCAACGACAACTGGATCATGGCCTACTGCCACCTCGCGCACGACGTCGTGATCGGCAACGAAGTCGTGATGGCCAACGGCGCCACGCTGGCCGGCCATGTGCAGGTGGACGACTGGGTCACCATCGGCGGCCTGACCGGCGTGCTGCAACGCATGCGCATCGGCGCGCACGCCATGATCGGCTTCCAGGCGCACGTGGCGCAGGACGTGCCGCCCTACATGACCGTGGACGGCAACCCGCTGACCGCGCGCGCCGTCAACCTCGTGGGCCTCAAGCGCCGCGGCTTCAGCGACGAGCAGCAGAAGGTGATCCGCCAGATGCACAAGCTGATCTACCGCTCGGGCCTGACCACCGCGGAGGCCGTGACGGCCATCGGCGAGCTGCGCGGGCAGGGCGCTGACGGTGACGTTCAGCGCATGCTCGATTTCATCGCGGCCTCGACCCGCGGTATCGTCCGCTGATGAGTGATCCAGCGCCTCGCTTCGGCATGGTGGCCGGCGAGGCCTCCAGCGATCTGATCGCGAGCCTCATGCTCGTCGGGCTGAAGGCGCGCTGGCCGCAGCTCAAGGCCGCGGGCATCGGCGGCCCGAAGCTGGAGGCACAGGGCTTCCAGGCCTGGTGGCCGAGCAGCAAGTTATCCATCTTCGGCTATGTGGACGCGCTCAAGAACCTGCGCGAGCTGCTTTCCATCCGCCGCCAGCTCGGCAACCGCCTGCTGGAGCAAAAGCCCAGCGCCTTCATCGGCATCGACGCGCCCGACTTCAACTTCGGCCTGGAGAAGCGCCTGCGCGAGGCCGGCATCAAGACGATCCACTTTGTCTGCCCGTCGATCTGGGCCTGGCGCCCGGAGCGCGTGGACACGATCCGCGCCTCGGCAGATCACGTGCTCTGCCTGTTTCCCTTCGAGCCCGACCTGCTGCGCAAGCACGGCATCGCCGCGACGTACGTGGGCCACCCGCTGGCCGACGAGATCCCCACGCAGGTGTCGCAAGCCGCCGCGCGCAAGGTGCTGGCCGGGCACGACGTGCCGATCCCCGACCGCGAGGCGCTCGTCGCCCTGCTGCCGGGCAGCCGCAAGAGCGAGATCGAGCACATCGCCGCCCCCATGCTCGCCGCCGCCGCGATCATGCAGCGGGAGCGCCCGGAGCTGCGCTTCGTGCTGCCCTGCGCGCCGGGCATGCGGGCGCTGATCGAGCCGATCGCCGCGCGCCACACGAACCTGAACCTGAGCCTGCTCGACGGCCTCTCGCACAAGGCGCTGGCCGCCTGCGACATCACGCTCGTCGCCAGCGGCACAGCCACGCTGGAGGCGGCGCTGTTCCGTCGGCCGATGGTGGTCTGCTACCGCGTCGGCCGCCTCAACGCCTGGCGCATGCGCGGCAAGAATCTGCTGCCCTGGGTGAGCCTGCCCAATGTGCTGGCGCGCGAGTTCCTGGTCCCTGAGCTGATCCAGGAACACTGCACCGCCGAGAACATCGCCCGCGAGGGCCTCGCCTGGCTCGCCGACCCCGTCCGTCACGCCCAGGTGCAGGCGCGCTTCGAGCAGCAGCACCAGATGCTCCGCTGCAACACCGCCAGGACCGCCGCCGATGCGATCGCGCAGATCATCAGTGCCTGAGCAACTCGGCCTGTCCTGGGACGCGCCCGGCCTGATGGCCGGCGTGGACGAGGCCGGCCGCGGTCCGCTGGCCGGGCCGGTGGTGGCCGCCGCCGTGATCCTCGACGACCTGCAACCGATCACGGGCCTCGCCGACTCCAAGGTGCTGACCGAGAGGAAGCGCGAGCTGCTCTTCGACGAGATCCGCGCCAAGGCCTTGTGCTGTTGCATCGCCGAGGCCTCGCCCGAAGAGATCGACACGCTCAACATCCTGCAGGCCACGATGCTGGCGATGCGCCGCGCCGTCGAAGGCCTGCGCCTCAAGCCCGCCAAGGTGCTGGTGGACGGCAACCGCCTGCCCGTGCTGCGCGTGCCGGCCGAGGCCATCGTCAAGGGCGACGCCAAGGTCAAGGCCATCTCCGCCGCCAGCATCCTGGCCAAGGTCACGCGCGACCGGCAATGCGTGGTCATGCACGAGAGCCACCCGCAGTACGGCTTCGCCACGCACAAGGGCTATCCGACGCCGGAACACCTCGCCGCCCTGCGCGAGCACGGCGTCAGCCCCTGGCACCGCCGCAGCTTCGCGCCGGTGCGCGAGTGCATCCAGGTGAGGATCACGATCAAATGACCGACGCCCAGATCCTCCACATCACCGCCCGCGATAACCCCCAGCTTCAGCGCATCCGCAAGCTGGCGCAGGACGCGGGCGCCTACCGCAAGATCGGCAGCATCTGGCTCGAAGGCGACCACCTCGCGCGAGCCGCCCTGGCACGCTCGCACCCGGTGACGCTGGCCGTCATCACCGAAGCCGCCTGGGCCGACGACGCGCTGCGCGTCATCGCCGAGGCCGCGCCCAAGGTGTTGGTCGTGCCGGTGGCGCTGTTCAAGACGATCAGCGGGCTGGAATCGCCGGCGCAGATCGGTTTTGAGGTGCCGCACGAGGCGGCGGCCGTGGTCGAGGCCGGCGTCGATTCTGTCGTGCTGGATCGCCTGCAGGACGCCGGCAACGTCGGCACCATCCTGCGCAGCGCCGCGGCGCTGGGTTTCCGGCAGATCCTCGCGCTCAAGGGCACGGCGGCGCTCTGGTCGCCCAAGGTGCTGCGCGCCGGCATGGGCGCGCATTTCGGGCTGCGTCTGGTGGAAGGCCTGACCGTCGAGGACCTCGACGCGCTGCAGGTGCCGATGGTGGCGACCAGCTCGCACGCCGAAGCCGAACTGCACCGCCTGCGCTTGCCCAGCCCGTGCGCCTGGGTGATGGGCCACGAGGGTCAGGGCGTATCGCCGGCGCTTATGGAGCGCTGCGCGCAAACCGTGCGCATCCCGCAGCCGGGCGGCGAGGAATCGCTCAACGTCGGCGCCGCCGCGGCGATCTGCCTGTACGAGTCGGCCCGCCAAAGGCTGAACTGACCGGTCTTTCCGGCCCATTTCGGGGCGCGATGCCGCCGAAACTTTCAGTTAGCTAACGAGCAACCCTTCAACCTTCAGATGCGGGTATCGGCACCCGGGCCCAATGGCTAAATTGCCTCCATGGGCCGCCGATATCACGGTTGAAGGCCCGGGCAGCGCAACAAGAACAACGCAGGCGCTGATGGGTTCAGGAGGGTTCCATGGCTTTGTTTTCCCGCGCACAGCGCAGCGCTTCCTACGAGCGCAAGACCAGCACGGCAGCGCCGAGCGGCTGGTATGAGTCGAGCTTCGAGTTGATGCACGGCCTGGAATTGATCGAGGACGTGAGCTTCGAAGAGTACGAGCGCCTCTGCGCCCTCAACGTCTCGCCCCAGTCCAGCGCTATACGCCCGCAAGACCGATCACACCGCCCGCGATGAACGCGGCGCCGAGCAGCCGCCAGTGCCGCTCGCCTTCCTTCAGCAGCTGACCGCCCAAAGCGGCCGCCACCAGCATCGACAACTCCCGCATCGGCGCCACGCGCGACACCGGCGCGAGCGTGATCGCATAGAGCACCAGGATGTAGGCCAGCGGGCTCAGCACCGCCATCATGAACACGTACGGCCACTGGCGCTTGAACGCCGGCACGAAGCCGGCGCGGTCGCGCAGCACGGCCGGCAGCGCGAAGCCGATGCGGAAGACGTTGCCCACCCAGTCGATCACCAGCGGCGAGATCGCCAGGATCTTCACGGCGTAGCTGTCCACCAGGGTGTAGCCCGAGATGGAGATGCCGGTGAGCACGCCCCAGATCAGGCCCTGATGGCGACGCTTGCGCGCGGCCTCGTCGCCCGTCGGTTTCCAGAGCTGCGGGCCGGCCGCGATCAGCACGATGCCCGCCACGATGGAGAGCAGGCCCAGCAGTCCGGCCGGGCCGAGATGCTCGCCGAACAGCAGCGTGGCCGCCAGGCTCGACAGCAACGGCCCGCTGCCGCGCGCCACCGGATACACCACGTTCAGGTCCGACACGCGGTAGCCGCGCAGCAGGGTGCTGAAATAGATCATGTGGATCGCCGCGCTGGCGATGGCGCAGATCCACGCGGCGGCCGGCCAGTGCGGAATCTGCGTCCAGCCGGCCCAGAGCGCCGGCGGCGCCCACAGCACGGCGACGCCGATGGCGCTGGTGAACACGAAGTGGTGGTCGCCCTTGGCCTTCTTGGCGCCGAGGTTCCAGACGGCATGCAGCAGCGCGGCCGCGAGGACCAGGGCGAGAGCGGTGTGAGACATCAGCGAGGGATCAATACATCAGGCGGTCGGGCCGCAGGTCGCGCAGGATGGTCGTCGCGATTTCCTCGATCGACTTGTGCGTGGACGAGAGCCACGAAATGCCCTCGCGCTTCATCATCTTCTCGGCCTCGTTGACCTCGTAGCGGCAGTTCAGCAGCTCGGCGTACTTGCTGCCCGGGCGGCGCTCGGAACGGATCTGGTGCAGCCGCTCGGGATCGATGGTCAGGCCGAAGCACTTCTTCTTGTGAGGAATCAGCGGCGTGGGCAGCTTGCCGCGCTCGAAGTCTTCCGGGATCAGCGGGCAGTTGGCGGCCTTGATACCGTGCTGCATGGCGAGGTAGAGCGAGGTCGGCGTCTTGCCCGAACGCGACACGCCGACGAGGATCACGTCGGCGATGTCGAGGTTGCGCGAGGACTGCCCGTCGTCGTGCGCCAGGGAGAAGTTGATCGCCTCGATGCGGTCGTGGTACTCCTGGCTCTTGGCGATGTCGGAGAAGCGGCCCACGCGGTGGTTGGACTTCATCTCGAACTCGTCTTCGAGCGGCTCGATGAAGGTGCCGAACATGTCCAGCAACCGGCCCTTGCAATGCTCGCGCACGACGGCCAGCACCTCGCGGTTCACCAGCGTGGCGAAGACGATGGCGCGGCGGCCCTCGCGCTCGCAGTTCTCGTTGATCTCCTGCACCACGGCCAGCGCCTTCTCCGCCGTGTCGATGAAGGGCCGGCGCACGTGCAGCGGCTTGATCTGGAACTGGCTCAGGATCGAGTTGCCGAAGGTCTCGGCGGTGATGCCGGTGCCGTCGGAGACGAAGAAGACGGTGCGGTTGGACATGGTGGTACTTCCAGGAAAGGTGAGGCGCCTATTTCACGCCGTAGAGCTGCTGCGCGTCGCGACGCAGCGCAGCCATGCTGTCCGGCCGCGAATAGAACATGTGGCCGCCCGGATAGGCCTTGAAGCGCACGCGGTTGGCGTCGCCCATCACGGGCAACTGGTCGACGATCAGCAGCGAGGCCATGTAGGGGCAGGAGAGGTCGGTCCAGCCGTGCGCGATCAGCACCTGCAGGCGCGGGTCGACGGCGACGGACTGGCGCAGCTCTTCCACCGAGCCGTGCAGCACGCCCTTTTCCTTGTCCGACTCCCAGTTCCAGGCGCCGCCCACCTCGTAGCTGAGCGCATGGAAGGCGCCGCTGTACTTCCAGCCGACGGTCTGGGTGATGAAGTTCACCATCGCCGTCGTGGTGGGTGCGATCAGCGTCATCAGCATCGGATCGTCGGTGCGCTGCTGCGGCGAGAAGGGGAAGGGGTCCCAGGCGGTCACGTTGCTGTCGTAGCGGCTGCCGAGCTTGCCCTCGTTGCGGTAGACCTCGCGCAGGTAGGCCTGGGTTTCGAGCCGGCCACCGGCGCGGCGCACGAAGGCGGGGTCGAGGCCGGTCAGCGCCGTCACGCGCTGCACGATGCGGTTCAGCGCCTGCGGGTCCGAGCGGCCCTTGAGCAGGTCGGTCACGTATTCGCCGCGGGTGTACTCGATCACCTCGCGCATGGCGGCGTCGGTCAGCTTGCCCTGGCGTTCCAGGTTCGCTGCGGCGATGGAGCCAAGCGTCTGCATCCACGGCACTGGGGAGAAGTCACCGCCGGACTCGGCGCTGGGCTCGAGGAAGGGCGAGATCAGCACCAGCCCGTTCAGGCCGACGCCCAACTGCGTCTGCAAGGTGGCCGTGATGCGCGGGCCGCGAAAGCCGCCGTAGCTTTCGCCGACGAGGTACTTGCGCGAGGTCAGCCGGCCGTTCTTGAGCAGCCAGTCGTAGATCACGCGCGAGAGGTAATCGATGTCGGCCGTCGTCGTGTAGAAGGCCTTCTTCGATTCCGCTTCGTTCACGCGCGAGCGCGAGAAGCCGGTGCCGACGGGGTCGATGAAGACGAGGTCGGTGAAATCGAGCCAGGTGCCGGGGTTGTCCTTCAGCTGGGCGGAGTCGGAGGGCGAATCGCCTTCGCTGCCGAACTGCACGCGCTTCGGGCCGATGGCGCCCAGGTTCAGGTAGACGCTGGCCGCGCCGGGGCCGCCGTTGATGGCGAAGGTGACGGGCCGGTCCGTGCCCGACGCGCCAGGCATCGTGTACGCCGTGAACATCACGTCGCCGATCGGCTTGCCGTCCTTGCCCGGCACCGGCAGCGAGCCGACCGTGGCCGTGTAGTTCAGCGTACGGCCGCCGAGCTGCATCGACTGGGCCACGCTCTTGTCCGCCGGGAAGGCCGTGAAGGCGGGTTCTTCGGGCTTGGAGGCGGCCGCGGCCGGCGCTTCGACGGCCCAGGCCGGCAGCGCGACGCTCAAGGCCATGCACAAGCTGGTAGCGATTCCTGCAATGCGGAATGCGGACATGGTTTTCCCTTTTCTTATGGGAGTTTTCGGGGATGGGAACAGCTGCCGGCCAGCATAACAAGCATCAAGCGCGGCGCGCCTCAGACCCGTAGAATCGCCGCCAAATCTCGCCTTCTTGCAGCCCGTGTCCAACCTCAAGCCACAACTCGAATCTACAAGCCTTGAGGCAGGCCGTGCCCTTTTTGCGGCGGGAGCCCCGGTTTCACAACATCACGGAGTTTCCCCATGTCTGCACGCTTCGAGTCGACCGCCCTGGTCGTCCCGTTTGAACATCTGAGAATGACCGACGTCGAGGTCGTTGGCGGCAAGAACGCCAGCCTCGGCGAGATGATCTCGCAACTGGCCGCCTCCGGCGTGCGTGTGCCCGGCGGCTTTGCCACCACGGCCCACGCCTTCCGCGAGTTCCTGAAGCACGAGGGCCTGGATCGCCGCATCCAGGACCGCCTGTCCAAGCTTGACACCGACGACGTCCGCGCGCTGGCTGAGGCCGGCGCCGAGATCCGCGGCTGGCTGGAAGCGCAGCCGTTCCCGGCCGACCTCGAAGCCGCGATCCGCACTTCGTTCGCCCAGCTGACTGCGGACAACCCCGGCGTGTCCTTCGCCGTGCGCTCTTCCGCCACCGCTGAAGACCTGCCCGACGCCTCGTTCGCCGGCCAGCAGGAAACCTTCCTCAACGTCGTCGGCATCGAAGACGTGCTGCACAAGATGAAGGAAGTGTTCGCGTCGCTCTACAACGACCGCGCCATCAGCTATCGCGTGCACAAGGGCTTTGCCCATGCCGACGTGGCGCTGTCCGCCGGCGTGCAGCGCATGGTGCGCTCCGATCTCGGCTCGGCCGGTGTCATGTTCACCATCGACACCGAATCCGGCTTCAAGGACGTCGTCTTCATCACCTCCAGCTACGGCCTGGGTGAGACGGTGGTGCAGGGCGCCGTGAACCCGGACGAGTTCTACGTCCACAAGCCGGCGCTGCGCAACGGCAAGCAGTCGCTGATCCGCCGCAACCTGGGTTCCAAGCTGATCAAGATGGAGTTCGCGTCTCCCGAAGAGAAGGCCGCCAGCGGCAAGCTCGTGAAGACCGTGGACGTTGAACCCGAAGCGCGCAACCGCTATTCGCTGGCTGACAACGAGGTCGTCGAGCTGGCCGCCTACGCGCTGATCATCGAGCAGCACTACGGCCGCGCGATGGACATCGAGTGGGGCCGCGACGGCGTCGACGGCAAGCTCTACATCTTGCAGGCGCGCCCGGAAACGGTGAAGAGCCAGGCCGAAGGCCAGGTGGAGATGCGCTACAAGCTCAAGGGCCAGGGCACGGTCTTGGTCGAAGGCCGCGCCATCGGCCAGAAGATCGGCACGGGCCCGGTGCGTCTCGTCGAGAGCGTGGCCGAGATGGAACGCGTGCAGCCCGGCGACGTGCTGGTCACCGACATGACCGACCCGAATTGGGAGCCGGTGATGAAGCGCGCCAGCGCCATCGTCACCAACCGCGGCGGCCGCACCTGCCACGCGGCGATCATCGCGCGTGAACTCGGCATCCCGGCCGTCGTCGGCTGCGGCGACGCCACCGAGATCCTGAAGGACGGCCAGCTCGTGACGGTGGCCTGCTCGGAAGGCGACACCGGCTACATCTACGACGGCCTGCTCGAAACCGAGACCAGCGAAGTGCACCGCGGCGAACTGCCGTACTCGCCGGTCAAGATCATGATGAACGTCGGCAACCCGCAGCTGGCCTTCAACTTCGCGCAGATGCCGTCGGGCGGCGTGGGCCTGGCGCGTCTCGAGTTCATCATCAACAACAACATCGGCGTCCACCCGAAGGCCATCCTCGACTATCCGAACATCGATGCGGACCTGAAGAAGGCTGTCGAGTCGGTGGCCCGCGGTCACGCATCGCCGCGCGCGTTCTACGTGGACAAGCTGGTCGAAGGCATCGCCACGATCGCCGCGGCGTTCTTCCCGCGTCCGGTGATCGTTCGCCTCTCGGACTTCAAGAGCAACGAGTACCGCAAGCTGATCGGCGGCTCGCGCTACGAGCCGGACGAAGAGAACCCGATGCTCGGCTTCCGCGGCGCCTCGCGCTACATCAGCGGCGAGTTCTCGGATGCCTTCGCGATGGAGTGCGAAGCGCTCAAGCGCGTGCGCAACGACATGGGCTTCACCAACGTGGAGATCATGGTGCCGTTCGTGCGTACGGTGCGCCAGGCCGAACGCGTGGTCGGCATGCTGGCCGAGCGCGGCCTCAAGCGCGCCGCTTCGGGTGGTCACGACGGCCTGCGCATCATCATGATGTGCGAGGTGCCGAGCAACGCCATCCTGGCGGAGCAGTTCCTCGAACATTTCGACGGCATGTCCATCGGCTCCAACGACCTGACCCAGCTGACCCTGGGCCTGGACCGCGACTCGGGCCTGGAACTGCTGGCCGGCGACTTCGACGAACGCGACCCGGCGGTGAAGGCGATGATCTCGCGCGCCATCGCGGCTTGCCGTGCGACGGGCAAGTACATCGGCATCTGCGGTCAGGGTCCCAGCGACCATCCGGACTTCGCGGATTGGCTGGCGCAGGAGGGCATCACCAGCATGTCGCTGAATCCGGATTCGGTGGTGGAGACGTGGCAGCGACTCGCGGCGCAGCGTTGATCCACGGTTGACGCGCAATCCGAACGGGGCCTCAGGGCCCCGTTTTCCATTTGGAGCGCCGCTGATGGGTCAAGCGCCCGCCCTCCTGCCGACCCGCCGGGTTCTTCTGAATCGACGCTGCCAACGCACACTGCGATGATGCGCAGGTGGACTCCTTCACCCGCCGCCTGACCCGCGCCTACGGTCGCTACACCCTCGGCTTCGTGCTCTTCGTGGTGGCCCTGGCCTACCTCGAACGTCGCGGCATGCCCAAGACGTGGATCGGCTTCTGCTTTCTCGCCGCCACCGTGGGCGTGTATGCCGTGATCGGTGTGCTCAGTCGCACGACGGACACCGAGGAATATTTCGTCGCCGGCCGCCGAGTGCCGGCCGTGTTCAACGGCATGGCGGCCGGGGCCGACTGGATGAGCGCGGCCACCTTCCTGGGCCTGGCCGGCACGCTCTACCTCTCGGGCTTCGGCGGTCTGGCCTATGTGCTCGGCTGGACGGGCGGCTTCTGCCTCGTGGCGCTGCTGCTGGCGCCGTACCTGCGCAAGTCGAACGGCTACACGCTGCCGGATTTTCTAGGCACCCGCTACGGCTCGACCACCGTGCGCGTGGCTGCCGCGCTGGCCGCGGTGCTGGTCTCCTTCGTGTACCTCGTCGCGCAGATCTACGGCATCGGCCTGATCACGACGCGCCTCACCGGCATGAACTTCGAGCTCGGCGTCTTCATCGGCCTGGGCGGTGTGCTGGTGTGCAGCTTCCTCGGCGGCATGCGTGCGGTGACCTGGACGCAGGTGGCGCAGTACATCATCATCATTGCGGCCTACATCGTGCCGGTGGCGTGGCTCGGCTTGCAGCAGAGCGGTACGGCCGTGCCGCAGGCGGTGTACGGCCATCAGCTGCAGGCGCTGGGCCAACGCGAGGCGCAGTTGCTCAAGGACCCGGCGGAGCTGCAGGTGCGCGCCGTGTACGCGGAGCGTGCGCGTCAGCTCGCGCTCAAGCTGGCCGATGTGCCTGATGCGCTGGCCGCGGAACGCGCCGCCGCCGCGCGCGAGGTGAACAAGCTCAAGGCCGCCGGCGCCAGTCTCGCCGACGTGCAGGCCGCCGAGAAGCGCCGCGCCGCCTTGCCGCGCACCGAGGCCGAAGCGCGCGAACGCTGGCAGCGGCAGAAGGCGCAGGACGAAGTCAGCGCGCAGCCCTTGGCCGGCATGCCGGTTCATGCGCAGGCCTTCGCCGGTGATCCTCACGGTACCGCCGAAGACCGCCGCCAGTTCGACGACTCGCGCCGCAACTTCCTCGCGCTCGCCTTTTGCCTGATGGTCGGCACGGCCGGCCTGCCGCACATCCTGACGCGCTACTACACGACGCCGACCGTCTCCGAGGCGCGCCGCTCGGTGGCGTGGACGCTGTTCTTCATCGGGCTGCTGTATCTGACGGCGCCGGCGCTGGCGGTGATGGTCAAGACGGAGGTGTTCAACCATCTGGTCGGCACGCGCATCGATGAGCTGCCGGCGTGGATCACGCAATGGTCGCGCGTGGACCCGAGCCTCCTGACGGTCGACGACATCAACCGCGACGGCATCCTCCAGCTCGGCGAACTGCGCCTCGGCGGCGATCTGGTGATGCTGGTGACGCCGGAGCTTTCCGGCCTGCCCTTCGTCATCTCCGGCATGGTGGCGGCCGGCGGGCTGGCGGCGGCGCTGTCCACGGCAGACGGGTTGCTGCTGACGATCTCCGCGGCGCTCTCGCACGACATCTACTTCCGCAGCGTGCGGCCGGCCGTGCCGTCGACCCGGCGGGTGACGCTCTCGAAAGCGCTGCTGCTTGCCACCGCCATCGCCGCCGCCGCGGTGGCCACGCAAAAGCCTGCGGACATCCTCTTCCTGGTCGGCGCCGCCTTCTCGATCGCCGGCGCCGTGTTCTTCCCCGCGCTGGTGCTCGGCATCTTCTGGCGCCGCGCCAACGCCGCGGGCGCGCTGGCTGGCATGATCACGGGTCTGGTCGTGACGCTGGGCTACATGAGCGGCGCCACCGGCCTCTGGTGGGGCATCCAGCCCTTGTCGGCCGGATTTTTCGGGGCGCCGGTGGCGTTGCTGGCCCATGTGCTGGTGAGCCTGCTCACCCCTGCGCCGAGCGCGGCACAGGGTCGCTGGCTCGACGACATCCGCCGCGCCTAGGCAAAACCCCCAACTCCTGTTATCATCGCGGGCTTCCCTTGCTGTGCCTTGGTTGACGCTTTTGGCACAGCTTCCGTAAACAAACAGCACTCTGACCGAGCGCTGTAGCAACCACAGCCTTTTCTGGCGATGGTTGTGGAATCCACAAGGAGTTCAAATGCGTCACTATGAAATCGTTCTGCTGATCCATCCGGATCAAAGCGAACAAGTTCCGGCCATGCTGGAACGCTACAAGGGCCTGATCACCGCTGGTGGTGGTGCAGTGCATCGCGTCGAAGATTGGGGCCGCCGTCAACTGGCTTACCTGATCCAGAAGCTTGCCAAGGCCCACTACCTGTGCCTGAACATCGAATGCAGCAAGGAAATCCTGGCTGAGCTCGAGACCGGCTTCCGCTTCAACGACGCCGTGCTGCGCCACATGACCGTGGTGAAGAGCAAGGCCGAGACCACGCCTTCCGTGATGATGAAGGCCGTGGAGCGTGAAGAAGCCCGCAAGGCTCCTCAGGAAACCGCTGCCTAAGCACCGCCCTTTGGTGTCGAGTCAGCACAGCAGCTCCAGTTGCTAACGGCGTGAATCAACTGATTCTTCGCGCCGCGGTTCTGGAACTGGGATCGATCCGCTACACCCCCGCCGGCCTGATGGCCCTGGACCTCAGCTTGAAGCATGAAGGCCAGAGTCAGGAAGACGGCAAGCCCCGACAAGTCTCCATGGAGATCCGGGCGCTGGGAATCGGAGAGATCTGCAAGCGACTGCAGTCGCTGGGTGTCGGAAGTGAAAGCCTCTTCAAGGGTTTTCTCGCCCACCAGCGCAACGGACGCGGAATGATCTTCCACGTCACCGCAGTCCAGCCTGTCGAGACCGGCGCCTGATGTTCGTTCCGGATTGAAATTTAACGAGGTTCACCATGCCCGCACCCCGTGGTAAAGGTCGCTTCTCCAAAGACAAGAAGCCCAAGCGCAACCAACAATCGCTGCTGTTCCGCCGCAAGCGTTTCTGCCGTTTCACCGTCGCCGGTGTCGAGCAGATCGACTACAAGGATGTGGACACGCTGCGCGACTTCGTCGGCGAAAACGGCAAGATCACGCCGGCTCGCCTGACCGGCACCCGCGCCTTCTTCCAGCGTCAGCTGACCGTCGCCATCAAGCGTGCTCGCTTCCTGGCCATGCTGCCGTACAGCGACCAGCACAAGGTCTAAGGAGCCACAGCCATGCAAATCATCCTGCTCGAAAAAGTGGCCAACCTGGGTAACCTGGGCGATGTGGTCAAGGTCAAGGACGGCTACGCCCGTAACTTCCTGATCCCGTCCCGCCAGGCCCGCCGCGCCACCGCTGCCGCCATCAAGGAATTCGAAGCCAAGCGCGCTGAACTGGAAAAGGCTGCCGCTGAAAAGCTGGCCGCTGCCCAGAAGGTCGGCGAAGCCCTGGCTGGCAAGACCATCGTCATCAGCCAGAAGGCTGGCGTCGACGGCCGCCTGTTCGGTTCCGTGACCAACGCCGACATCGCCGAAGCTGCCAGCAAGCTCGGCAATGAAATCGTCAAGTCGCAAGTGCGCCTGCCCAACGGCCCGCTCAAGGCTGTTGGCGAGTTCTCGGTCAGCATCGTGCCGCACACCGATGTGGTCGTTGAAGTGACGGTGCAAGTCGTCGCCGCCGCCGAATAAGTTTCTCAACTAGAGAAGCTCGCGAAGAGCCGATGGTCGAGAGGCCATCGGCTCTTTGCTTTTCGGCGCCCAGATATACAGCGCAGATCACCGCATATCCACAGGCTTGTCCACAGCCCCGTCGGGGACAGCGCCTTATAGTTCCTTCCCATGTCCGCACTCCTTCAGAACCCGGCCGCGTCCGACGATGAAATCTCGCGCCTGCGCGTGCCGCCGCACTCGGTCGAAGCCGAGCAGAGCGTGCTCGGCGGCCTGCTGATCGACAACTCCGCCTGGGACAAGGCGGCCGACCTGCTGGCCGACTCCGACTTCTACCGCTACGAACACAAGCTGATCTACGCCGCCGTCGGCAAGCTCGTGAACGCGGGCAAGCCGGCCGACGTGGTGACGGTCTTCGAGGAACTCACGTCGCTCGGCAAGGCCGACGACTGCGGCGGCCTGAGCTATCTGAACGCACTGGCGCAGAGCGTGCCCAGTGCCGCCAATCTGCGCCGTTATGCCGAGATCGTTCGCGAGCGCGCCGTGCTGCGCAAGCTCGTCAGCGCCAGCGATGAAATCGCCACCGCCGCCATGCAGCCGCAAGGCCGCGCCGTGACGGAAATCCTCGACGATGCCGAAGCCAAGATCCTCTCCATCAACGAGGAAGGCTCGCGCGGCAAGCAGGGCTTCCATTCGATGGACCGCCTCATGGTGGACCTGATGGACCGCGTCAACGAACTGGCCGAGAACGGCTCCGAGGACGTGACCGGCGTGCGCACCGGCTTCTACGACCTGGACCGCATGACGGCCGGTCTGCAGAAGGGCGACCTGATCGTGCTGGCCGCGCGCCCCTCGATGGGCAAGACCGCGTTCGCGATCAACATCGGCGAGAACGTCGCCATCAACGAAGGCCTGCCCGTCATCATCTACTCGATGGAAATGGGCGCCGCTCAGCTGGCGCTGCGTATGGTCGGCTCCATCGGCCGCATCGACCAGAGCCACCTGCGCACGGGGCGCCTGAGCGACGAAGAATTCGGCCGCCTGGCCGAGGCCGTCGACAAGCTCGGCAACGCGCCGATCTTCATCGACGAGACGCCCGGCCTGAGCCCCTCGGAAGTGCGCGCCCGCGCGCGGCGCCAGAAGCGCATCTGCGGCGCCGTCGGCCTGATCATCATCGACTACCTGCAGCTGATGAGCGGCAACGGCGGCAACGAGGAAAACCGCGCCACCGTGCTCGGCGAAATCTCGCGGGGCATGAAGGGCCTGGCCAAGGAACTCGAGTGTCCGGTGATCGCGCTGTCGCAGCTGAACCGCTCCGTGGAGCAGCGCCCGGACAAGCGCCCCATGATGTCCGACCTGCGCGAATCCGGCGCCATCGAGCAGGACGCGGACATCATCATGTTCATCTACCGCGACGAGTACTACACCAAGGACGAGTGCAAGGAACCCGGCGTGGCCGAGATCATCATCGCCAAGCAGCGTAACGGCCCGGTCGGAACGGTGAAGCTTCACTTCCAGCGCATGCACACCAAGTTCGAGAACCTGGCGCCAGGCTATACCGGTCCGGAAGAGTACTGATCCGTCAAGCCGCCGCGCTGTTCGCGCCGAGGGCGCCCAGCGCCTGCCGCAAGCGCGGCGCGGCGAAGTCCAGAAAACGCCGCATCTTCAGCGGCATCATCCCGCGCGCCGCGTGCACCAGGTGCACCGGCGCGGGCTCCGGCTCGTAAGCCTCCAGCACCCGCTGCAAGGCCCGGCGCTCGAGCGCCGCCACCGCCTGGTAGTGCAGCAGCCGGACGACACCGACGTTGCGGACGGCCGCATCGGCCGCAGCCTCTGGCGTCGTCACCATCAGGCGCGGCTGCAACGGCACATCCATCGCGGCGCCTGTCCTGGGATGGCGAAAGCGCCAGGACGGTGAGGGCAGCGGTGTGTCGATCGCCACGCAGGGCAGGCGCAGCAAGTCTGCGGGCTCGCGCGGTTCGCCGTGGCCCGCCAGCAGCGCGGGGCTGGCGCAGGTCACCAGCCGCATGACGCCGATCTGCGTGGCCACCATCGAACTGTCCGGCAGCTTCCCGATGCGCACCGCCATGTCCACGTGGTCGCCGACCAGGTCCACATTGCGATCCGCCAGGAGCAGCCGGATGTTGATCTCCGGAAAGGTCGCCAGGAAGTCGGCCACGACGGGCAGCACGTGCACGCGGCCGAACATGATCGGCGCCGTCACCACCAGCTCGCCCTTGGGCACGGTGAACTCGCCCGCGGCCTGCCGCTCCGCCTCCTCCACGTCTTCAAGAATGCGCCGCGCTGCGGCGACGTAGGCGATGCCGGCGTCGGTCAGCGTGAGCTTGCGCGTGGTGCGGATCAGCAGCCGCGTGCCGAGCCGGGCCTCCAGGTCCGAGACCTTGCGGCTCAGCGTGGCCAGCGGCACGTTCAGCGCCCGACCGGCGGCCGACAGGCTGCCTTTCTCGGTCACCGTCACCAGCATTGACATGGCTTCAAGGCGATCCATGGCGGTCCATTTCTTTCTTCCAGTTTTCGGTAGATATATTCCTCAATTCACCAGATTATCAATTCAGGTGGAAAGGCACAACATGCAGTCCGGCGCGTCAATTCCGACTCGCCCGACCTCAAGGAGAACCGCATGTCCCGCCTTTCCATCCCGACGCTCGACACCGCCCCCGAAGCCTCCAAGCCCACGCTAGCCGCCGTGCAAAAGCAGCTCGGTGTCGTGCCCAACCTGTTCCGCCTGATCGGCAGCAGCGCCGCCGCGCTGACGGCCTTCACGAGCTTGCAGGGTGCGCTGGCCCGGACGCTCGACGTCAAGACCCGGGAACGGATTGCACTCGCCGTCGCCCAGGTCAACGGCTGCAGCTACTGCCTGGCTGCCCACACTTACCTCGCCCTGAACCTGGCCAAGATCAGCCCGCAGGAGATCGAGCTCAACCGCAAGGGCGCGTCGGGTGACGCCAAGGCCAACGCCGCTGTCGCCTTTGCCGCCAACGTGGCACGCCTGCGCGGGCATGTCAGCGCGGCGGACATCGCCTCCGTGCGCGAAGCGGGTTTCACCGATCCGCAGATCGTGGAAATCGTCGCCCTGGTGGCGGAGAACAGCTTCACCAACTACCTCAACGAAGTGGCCAAGACCGAGATCGACTTCCCGGAAGTCGACGTTGTCGAGGTCGCGTGATCGTCGCGAGGCCGGCGCGACCCGCTGCCGGCCCGCGCTTCTTCATCCTCATCGGAGCGAGCCATGTCCTACGGTTTTCTAGACATCGCCATGACACCGAGCGTGCGCGAAGTGCAATCGAAGATGGGCGTCGCCCACGCCTGGCAGGACTTCAGGGGTCATCGCGCCTTCGAGCGTTTCACGCCCGACGAAGCCGACTTCATCGCCGAGCGCGACAGCTTCTACATGGCCACCGTCTCCGAGACCGGTTGGCCGTACGTGCAGCACCGCGGCGGCCCGCGCGGCTTTCTGCACATGCTGGACGATCGCACGCTCGCCTTCGCCGACTACCGCGGCAACCGGCAGTACATCAGCACCGGCAACCTGGCCGCCAACGACCGCGCCTGCCTGTTCCTGATGGACTATGCGCACCGCGCGCGGCTGAAGGTCTACGTCCACGTGGAGGTCCTGACGCCGGACGAAGAGCCGGCGCTGACCGAGCGGCTGACGGTGCCCGGCTACAAGGCGAAGATCGAGCGCATCTTCCGTCTGCGTCTGGATGCGTTCGACTGGAATTGCCCGCAGCACATCACGCCGCGCTTCACGGAGCTTGAGGTTTCGGAAGCAGTCCAGCCTTTGCGAGACCGACTCCAACAGCTGGAAGCGGAGCGCGACACGCTGCGCGCTCGCCTCGCGGCCGTCAGTCTCCAGCCTTCCTCAGACGATACAGGCCCACGTCCACCCGACCGGCCTTGAAGCCGGCCTCGCAATAGCAGAGGTAGTAGGTCCACAAACGCTTGAAGGCGGCGTCGAAGCCGAGCGGCTCGATCTGCGGCCAGTTCGCGAGGAAGCGCCGGCGCCACTCGTTCAGCGTGCGCGCGTAGCCCATGCCGAAGCACTGCACTTCCTCGACGACGAAGCCGGCCCGCTCGGCCTGCTCGTGCAGCACGCGCGGGCAGGGCAGCATGCCGCCGGGGAAGATGCAGCGCTGGATGAAGTCCGCGCCTTGCCGGTAGGACTCGAACTGCGCATCGTTGATCGTGATCGCCTGCAGCACGGCCACGCCGCCGGGCTTGAGGCGCTCGCGCAGCGTGGCGAAGTAGGTCGGCCAGTAGGCTTCGCCGACGGCCTCGACCATCTCGATGGAGACGATGCGGTCGAAGCGGCCTTCAACGTCGCGGTAGTCCTGCAAGCGCAGATCGGTCTGCGCGCTAACGCCCCATTCAGCGGCACGCTGGCGGGCGAAGGCGAGCTGCTCGGACGAGAGCGTCACGCCGGTCACGCGTGCGCCGCGATCTCGCGCCAGCGTGGCGGCCAGCGTGCCCCAGCCGCAGCCGATCTCGAGCACGTCGGCGCCTTGCGGCACATCGAGCATCTCGATGATGCGATCGAGCCGGCGGGCCTGCGCCGCTTCCAGCGTGTCGTCGGCCGACTCCGAATACAGCGCGCTCGAATAGAGCATCGTCTCGTCCAGCCACTGGCCGTAGAAGGCGTTGCCGAGGTCGTAGTGGAAGGAGATGTTGTGGCGGCTGCCGCGCTTGGTGTTCGAGCGCGCGAGGTGCCACAAGCGCGCCAGCCAACGGCCGGGCCCGCGACCGGCGAGCAGCGAGCCCCATTCGGCCTCGTTGCTGATGCCGAATTCGAGCAGCGCCAGCAGGTCGGGGCTGTCCCAGTCGCCATCGCGGTAGGACAGCGCCAGCCCCAGATCGCCTTGCAGCGCGAGGCGCGCCAGCGGCCGCCAGCGGTGCAGCTGCAGGCTCGCCTGCGGACCCGGCTCGCGGCCGACGGCTTCGAGCCGCTTGCCGTTCGGCAGCGTCAGCGTCAGCCGGCCGAAACGCGTGCGCGCCAGCAGCCGGTGCAGCGGCGAAGTGCCGGTGGGTTGCGCATCGGCGAGGCGATCCTGCGCGGCGGTGGAAGTGTTCATCAAACTCATGGTCGCTCGCTCGATGTGGAAACGATGGTGAGATCGCGCGCCGGTGCGGCCGGGCGCGCCTGCAAGGGCACGCGCTTGAGCCACAAGCGCAACGCTTCCCAATGGATGGCGCCCACGACCTTGAGCGTGAGCAGCGGATGGCTGAGGAAGACGCGCAGCAGTGCGGCGTCGGTCAGCTGGCGGCGGTCGCCGTCGAGGCGTGCGTTGAGCACGGCGCCTGCGTCGTCATGCACGCTGACGCCGACGGAGACGCGCGCGGCCGGCGGCGCGACGCGGAAGCGGTAGTGCAGGTCCATGCCGTTGAACGGCGAGACGTAGAGCTGCTTGTCGCAGCCTTGATCGATGACCTGCTTCTTCGCCGCGTCTTCGGTCACCGGGATCAGGTAGCTATGGCGCTGGCCGAAGGTGTTGTTCACTTCGTAGATCAGCGCTTGCAGCACACCGCCGCCGGGCGCGTAGCAGAACCACACGTTGATCGGATTGAAGCCGTGGCCGAGCAGGCGCGGCATCGTCAGCAGCCGGATCGCGCCGCCAACGGGCAGGCCGGCGCGCATCAGGCGCGCCTCCACCTGCGCGCGCAGATCGCTGCCCGAGCCATCGCCATAGTCGCTGGCGTGAAAGCTGAACAGATTGAAGCGGTCGAGCGAGAACCAGCGCAGGCGCTGATGCAGCGCGGGCAGTTCGTCGATGTCGAGCAGCAGCTGGTAGACGCGGTAGCTCAGGCGGTGCCGGCGCGGCTTGAGCCGCTGGTGCATCACGCGGCCGACGTACAGAGCCGAGGCACCGGGCTTGCTCATCGCAGCTGCGCCTCGCCCAGGTGGATGCGGCCCGATTCCTGCGGCACGCGCCACGGCCGGCGTGCGCCGCCGAGCGCCTCTCCCACGGCGAGCCCGGCCTGCAAGCCGTCTTCGTGGAAGCCCGCGCCGAAGTACGCGCCGCAGAACCAGGTGCGCTGGCAGCCTTGCAGGCTCCAGAGCTGGCGTTGCGCGGCCATGGCGGCAGCGTCGAACAGCGGGTGCTCGTACAGCTCGGTGCGGACCAGATGTTCGGGCCGCGGCGCCACGGGCGGGTTCAGCGTGACGAACAGCTCCTCTCCGGCGCCTTGCGGCAAATGCGGCTGCAAGCGGTTCATCCAGTAGCTGACGGTCGGCGCCGCGCTGCTGCCGCGCTCGGCCAGGTAGTTCCAGCTCGACCACACGGCGCGGCGCTGCGGCATCAGCGCGGGGTCGCGGTGCAGCACGGCGAAATTGCGGCTGTAGGCGAAGCTGCCGAGCAGGCGCTGCTCCTCGGCCGAGGGTTCGCTGAGCACCGCCAGCGAGATGTCGGCATGCGTGGCCAGCACGACCTGATCGAAGCGCTCGGGCCACCAGCCTTCGCGCGTGCGCAGCCGCACGCCGTCGGGGCCGCGGCGCACTTCGAGCACGGCGCGGTCCAGGCGCACGCGGTCGGCGAAGCTCGCGGTCAGGCGCTTCACGTACTCACGGCTGCCGCCGGTGACGGTGCGCCAGACGGGCCGGTCGCTGATCTGCAGCAAGCCGTGGTTCTCGCAGAAGCGCACGAAGGCGGCGATGGGATAACGGCCGACTTGAGCGGCAGGCGCGGACCAGATCGCGGCCGCCATCGGATAGAGGTGATCGTCGCGCAGCGCGCGGCCGTAGCCGTGGGCGTCGAGGTAGTCATCCAGCGCCATGTCGCCGGCGGCTTCGGCGTCGCGCGGGGCCTCGCGGTAGAAGCGCAGCAGCTCGCGCATCATCTGCCAGAAGCGCGGGCGCAGCAGGTTGCGCTTTTGCGCGAACAGGCCGCGCAGGTCGGTGCCGGCGTATTCGAGTGCGCCGCCGTCCAGGCTCACGCCGAAGGACATGTCGGTGGCAGCCGTGGGCACGCGCAGGTGCTCGAACAGCGCGGTGAGGTTGGGGTAGGCCGGTTCGTTGTAGACGATGAAGCCGGTGTCCACGGGCACGGTGCCGCCGTCCTGAGCCGGCGCGTCCACCGTGTTGCTATGGCCGCCGGCGCGCGCCTCGCTCTCGAACACCGTGACCTCGTGCCGCTGCGCCAGCAGCCAGGCGCAGGAGAGCCCGGCGATCCCCGTGCCGACCACGGCGATGCGCTGGTGCCCGGTGGCGCTGGCATGCGGCGTGGGCAACTGGGGCTGGACAACGGTCGGCGGCATGGCGGTCTCCTGGTCTTGTTTCTCATACGCAAACCGATTCACTTTGGATCTTTGCGACCTGCGATGATCCGAACGAGGCCGACCTGCGTAGAAGTTGCTGGAACCGCCCATGGCCACGCCCTTGCAACAACCCCAAGCCATCGACGCCGCACGCCGCGAGCGTCGAGCCCACGCCTTGACCGTCGTCCCGATCGACCCTGAGCGCCGCGCCTGCCCCGATGATTGGGCAACGCTGCTCTGCGCCGTGGGCGAGCGGCAGGACCGCGAGGCTTTTGGGGCGCTGTTCGCCCATTTCGGACCGCGCATCAAGCGCCACCTGATGCAGGGCGGCAGCCCCGAAGTGCAGGCCGAGGAGCTGGCGCAGGAATGCTTCGTCGCCGTCTGGCGCAAGGCCGCGATGTTCAACCCGGCGCAGGCCGCGGCCTCGACCTGGATCTTCACGATCGCGCGCAATCTGCGCGTCGATCTGCTGCGCCGCCGGCAGGGCATCGAATCGCTGGACGAGGACTTCGACTTCGACGGCATCGAGTCCGAAGAGCCGGCCGCCGACGAGCGCCTGCACGCCGCCCGCCAGACCGAACGCCTGCGCGGCGCGCTGGCCCAGCTTTCCGCCGAGCAGCAGCAGGTGCTGCGGCTCTCCTACTTTGATGATGAACCGCACTCGCGCATCGCCACCGAGCTGGGCATCCCGCTCGGCACGGTGAAGTCGCGCGTGCGCCTGGCGGTGGCGCAGCTCCGCCGCTTGCTGGACCGCTGAAGTTGAAGCCGATGGACATCCGACACCACCCCGAAGACGAGCTGCTGCTGGCGCTGTCCGCCGGCAGCCTGGAGACGGGCACGCGGCTGGTCTTGTGGAGTCATCTGGAGTTGTGCGCGGAATGCCGCGAGCGGCTGCGCGTGCTGGATGCGGTGGGCGGCGTGCTGCTCGACGAGATCGAGCCGGCGCCGCTGGCTGAAGGTGCGCTCGACCGCGTCTTCGCCCGCATCGACGAAGTGGAAGCCGCCGCACCGCGGCCCGTGAAAGTTACTGCGCCGCCGCCGCTGCCCGAAGGCGCGCGTTGGCCGAAGTCGCTCGCGCATTGCAGCGCCACGCCCTGGCGCTGGATCGGCCCCGGCATGCGCTGGAGCCGCGTGAGCGTGCCCGAGGCGCCGGACGCTAACGTCTTCCTCCTGCGCATTGCCGCCGGCAAGTACCTGCCGCAGCACACGCACCAGGGCCTGGAACTGACGCAGATCCTCTACGGACGTTTCCACGACGGCCGTGCCCTGTTCGGCCCCGGCGACTTCGATGCCGCCGATGCCGAGATCCACCATCAACCGGTGGTGCAGGACGGCAGCGAGTGCATCTGCCTGGCCGCGCTCGACGGCAAGCTGGTGTTCGAGAGTGTCATCGCGCGCTGGTTCGGCGCGCTCGTCGGGATGTGAGCCAGGCGCCGGCCCAGGAGGCGCAGGCGCTGACCGTCGTGCCCCAGGCCATGTCGATGGCCGTGATGCTCCAGGGCCAGTCGCGCAGCGTGGCCTGGTTGGTCAGGTCGTAGGCGGCATAGGCCATCAGGCCGAGCAGCGCGCCACGGCGCAGGGCGGCGAGAGGCTCGCGTTGCTCCAGCGCCGGCCGGATCGCAAACACCAGAAGGCCGAAGAGATACAGCGGATAGAACAGCGCCACCGGCAGCCAGTTCGGCTCGGGCGCCATCAGCCCGCCGAAGGCGGGCTTGTAGAGCGGCGCACTCGTCAGCGAGAGCCAGCACGCGTCCATCAGTAGGAAGCAGAGCAGGGCGGCGAGGTAGGCGAGGAACTGCTGGCGTGGCGAGACTCGGTTCATGGCGATGCGGCCTTGTCGGGCAGGAGACGGTAGCTCAGGCGCCGGCCGCCCTTGGCCTCGGCGTCGAGCGCGATCCAGCGGCCGCCGTCGACGGCGTACCAGACGGTGATGCGTTGCTGGTCGGCGATGAGACGCCAGCCGTGCGCTTGAACGGGCTTGCCGCGCACGTCGATCGGCGCATCGGGCAGCGCCTCGAAGCGTGCGGGCTCGATGCGGCCGGTCTGCGGGTCGACGAGCTGGCGCTGCTGAACGAGCCGCGGGTTCCAGTAGGCGAAGCCCATCAGGCAGTCGGCGTCGAATCGTCGCGCCACCTTCTGCGCCTTGCCGTCGTCGTCGGTATCGGAGCGCAGGTCGCGCATGCAGTCGCCCTGCCAGCGTTCATCGGCCTGGTGCTGGTAGCGATAGACGGCGATGCCGAGCATGCGCACGGTGAAGTCAGCGCGGCTTTGCACGCTGCGTGCCGCGGGTGTGCCGGTGACGGCGAAGCGGTGCGTGCCGATGGGCTTGCCGTCGAGCGTGGCGGTGAAGTTCCACTCGCCCGCTTCGACGGTCGTCTCTTGCGCCAGCGCTGCCTGGGCCGCAAACGCGAGCAGCAGCGCGAGCACCTGCCGCATCATGACTGCGCCTTGCGCCGTGGCGGCCACGGGATGAAGGCGCTGGTGCGCGCCATGTAGTCGAGGTAGGCGGGGCGGCGCTCGACGATGTCTTGCTCCAGCAGCGCCACGCCAGAGACCTTGAGCAGCAGCGCCGTCATCAGCAGCGGCGAGACGAGGCACCAGGCGGCATCGGCACCGCCCGCGGACAGCGCCATCAAGCCGAGGCCCCACCACACGCAGCATTCGCCGAAGTAGTTCGGGTGGCGCGACCAGGACCAGAGGCCACGGTCCATCACGGCGCCTTGCTGCCGCGGCTCGCGCAGGAAACGGGCGAGCTGCGCGTCGGCCAGCGCTTCGATCACGATGCCTCCTGCCGTGATCACGGCGCCGACGATGTCGACCGCGTTCAGCGGCGCCGGATTCGAGACGGCTGCGAGCACCGGCCAGCTGACGATCCACGCCAGCACCGCCTGCAAGCCGAACACGAGGTAGAGGCTCTTCATGTCGAAGCCCGGCTCGTTGCGCTGGCGGATGGCGACATAACGGCGATCTTCACCGTGGCCGCGGTTGCGTGCGGTGACATAGAGCGCCAGCCGGATCGCCCAGATCCAGAGCAGCGCGAGCATCAGCAGGACGCGCGGGCCCGCGTCTTCGGCCACCGCATAGGCCAGCGCCGGTGCCGCGATCATGAGCGACCAGATGCGGTCGGCCAGGCTCGCGTCGCGCAGCGGCAGGCTGACGCCCCAGGTGGGCACGGCGATGGCCATCGCCACGAGCAGGCCGAGCGCGGCGAGCGTGATCATGAGCGGGCCTCGAACAGGTAGTGGCTGACCCACCATTGCCCGCCGTCGGCGTAGGCGAACAGCTCTTCCACCGAGAGGAAGAACAGCCGCCAGCGCATCCACCAGGTCGCGGCTTCGGCCTCGCCGTAGACCTCGTTGAACAGCGGCATCAGCTGCTCCCGCTGCCCGTCCATGCGCGCGAGCCACGCGGCCGAGGTGCGCGCGTAGTGGCGGCCATCCCAGCGCCAGCGTTGCACGACGCGCAGGTCCTCCTGGCAGCGCAGCGCGAGGTCGTCGCTGGGCATCATGCCGCCGGAAAAGAAGTGCTCGCTCATCCAGTCGCTGGCGTCGCGCGGCTCGAAGGCGTAGGGCGCCTCGCGGTGCGCGAACACGTGCATGAAGAAGCGGCCGCCGGGCGCGAGCCAGCGGGCGACGTTGGCGAAGGCGCGCGGCCAGTTGCGCAGGTGCTCGAACATCTCGACGGAGACGATGCGGTCGAAGCGCTCGGCGGTGTCGAAACCGTTGAAATCCTGCGTCAGCACTTCGAGGTTGGCCAGGCCGCGGGCCGCCGCCTCACCGGTGATGTAGGCGCGCTGCGAGTGCGAGTTGGAGATCGCCGTGATGCGGGCGTTCGGGTAGCGCTCGGCCATCCAGAGGCTCAGCGAGCCCCAGCCGCAGCCGAGTTCGAGGATGCGTTGTCCGTCGGACAGGCCGGCGCGTTCGCAGGTCTTGGCCAGGGCAGCGGCCTCGGCCTGGTCGAGCGTGTTCACGCCCTCCGGCCACCAGCAGCAGCTGTACTTGCGGTGCGCACCCAGCACGGCGCTGAAGAACGCGGGTGGCAGTTCGTAGTGCTGCTCGTTGGCCTTCTCGGGCAGCGGGGCGAGGGGCGCTGCGGTGAGGTTGCGCAGGAACGTCTCGGTGATCCGGGCGCCGGCTTCCGGATCGCCCGTGTGCAGCTCCGTCAGCCGCTGGCGCAGCAGTCGGCGGATGCCGAGCCGAACGGCGCCGTCGGGCACCAGGCCCTGCTCGACCCAGTGGATCGCCCGGGCCGTGTTGTCGGATCTGCGCATGGGAGCCTCCGTCGCGTGGATGTCTTGAGACTTCTACGCAGCCGGAGCGCGCTTGGATCAGCCGTTAGCGAGAAAGATCAGCCAGGAAATCCCTTCACGACCTTGTAGCGCTCCATCGTCTGCATGCGCGCGATCTCGTGGCGGACGATGGGCTCCGGGTAGTCGCGGCCGAGCGTGATGCCGGCGGCTTGCAGGTCGATCGGCTTGGCCTGCCAGGGGGCGTGGATCAGCGCATCCGGCAGCTTTGAGAGCTGCGGCAGGTAGCGGCGGATGAACTGGCCTTGCGGGTCGAACTTCTCGCTCTGCGAGACCGGGTTGAAGATGCGGAAGTAGGGCTGGGCGTCGCAGCCGGTGGAGGCCGCCCACTGCCAGCCGCCGTTGTTGGCGGCGAGGTCGAAATCGTTCAGGTGCTCGGCGAAGAAGGCTTCGCCGCGGCGCCAGTCGATGCCCAGATCCTTGGTCAGAAAGCTCGCCACCACCATGCGCAGCCGGTTGTGCATGTAGCCGCTCTGGCGGATCTGCAGCATGGCGGCGTCCACGAGCGGATAGCCGGTGCGGCCTTCGCACCAGGCGTTGAACCATGCGTCCGCCTCGGGACCTTGCTCCCATTCAATCGCGTCGTAAGCGGGCTTGAAGGCGCGCCCGACGACGTGCGGGTGGTGATGCAGAACCTGGTGATAAAAATCGCGCCACACGAGCTCCGAGAGCCAAACGGCGGCACCGGGCGAGCCGGCGCGCATGCGCTCCCAAGCCAGCGCCGCGAGCTGGCGGATGGAGACGGTGCCGAAGCGCAGGTGCACCGAGAGGTAGCTCGGGCCGCGCACGGCGGGGTAGTCGCGGGCGGTGCCGTAGTCGTCGATGCGGGTGAGGAAGTCGTCGAGCAGTTGCTGCGCGCCTTTCGTGCCGAGCGGCAGGCGCAGCGCGGTGAGGTTCGTCGGCGCGAAGCCGAGATCCGCGAGCGTCGGCATGACGCCCACATCGCGCGGCATGGGCGCAAGCTTGTGCGCATGCCGCTCGATCGGATAGGGCTTCACGAAGAAGGGCTCGATCTTGCGCAGCCAGGCGTTCTTGTAGGGCGTGAAGACGCTGAAAGGCGTGCCGCCGGCGGTGAGCACTTCGCTGCGCTCGAAGATCACATGGTCCTTGACCGTGTGCAAGGCGATGCCGTGCGCGGTCAGACGTTCGCTCACGATGGTGTCGCGGGCGAGCGCGGCGGGTTCATCGTCGTGGCTGGCGACGACCAGATCCACGCCCAAGGTCTGGGCCAGACGCACGATCTCGTCTTCCGCCCGGCCGTGGCGCACGATCAGCCCTGCGCCGGGTTGCAGCTCGCGCAGCGCGGCGTCGAGCTCCTGCACGGCGCCGAGGATGAACTCCACGCGGCGGTCCGCGCGCGGCAGTGCGTCGAGGATGTCGGTGTCGAAGATGAAGGCGCACGAGACCTGCTGCGAACGCGTCAGCGCACGGTGCAGGGCGGCGTGATCGCTGGTGCGCAGGTCGCGGCGGAACCAGGCGAGGGCGCGGGTGGAAGGCTTTGGAGCGTGCGTCACAACGCGAGTATCAACGCTCGCGTTGCGCTTGAGTTGCGCCGAAGGATGCCGTTAGCATGGATCGCGAGTTCCAAGATCCAATTCAAGCAATCCCCGGGAGGGCGTGTGATGAAGCGTGTACAGGACTGGAGTGTCAAGGCCAAGCTGATGATGGGCTTCGCAGCGGTCGTCGTCACTGGCCTGGCCGTTGCCCTCGTGGGCATCGGCGGCCTCAAGGTGATCAACGGCTACAACGACCGGCTCTACAACAAGGAGCTGCTCGGCATCTCCTACATCAAGGAAGCCAACATCGACCTCATCTACGCGAGCCGGGCCAGCGTGCGGTTCCTGGCTGCGCCCTCGGAGGCGCAGCGCAAGGCCGCGCGCGAGGACCACGAGAAGTCCGTCGGCATGATGAAGGGCTGGCTCGACAAGGCCGGGCCGCTGATCGTCTCCCCGGAGGGGCACGAGCTGTACGCAAAGATCTCTGAGTCCGTCCCGACCTGGGAGCGCACGATGGAGGCCTACTACCAGGCGGCCGGCGCCGTGCCCGTGCAGGCCGGGGACGAGGACGTCGCCCGCTCCGACATCCGGAGCCGCCAGCAGACGAACGAACTCGACGACCGGCTGACCGCGCTCACCAAGATCAAGGAAGAGCAGGGCCTCAACACGGCCAACGCGGGCGCGAGCACCTACGAGCGACTCAGCGTGATCATGATCGCCATGACGCTGGTCAGCGGGCTGATCGGCCTGGCCGTGGGCTATCTGCTGCCGCGCTCGCTGATGCGCCAGCTCGGCGGCGAGCCGGGCAGCGTGGCGCAGGTGGCGTCGGCCATCGCGCAGGGCGATCTGAGCACGGCGATCGATACGAGGCAGGCTGCGCCCGGCAGCGTGGTGGCCGCGATGAGCGAGATGCAGGCCTCGCTGCGCACCGTGGTCTCCAAGGTGCGCAGCGGCAGCGAGAATGTCGCCACCGCCAGCGGCCAGATCGCCCAAGGCAACGCGGACCTGAGTCAGCGCACCGAGGAGCAGGCCAGCGCGCTGGAGGAGACCTCGGCCACCATGCAGGAGCTCAACGCCACGGTGAAGAACAACGCGGACAACGCGAACGTGGCCAACCGCCTGGCCGGCGCCGCGAGCAACGTGGCCGACAACGGCGGGCGCCTCGTGCGCGATGTGGTCGAGACCATGCGCGACATCCAGGGCAGCAGCCAGAAGATCGCCGAGATCATCAACGTGATCGACGGCATCGCGTTCCAGACGAACATCCTCGCGCTCAACGCGGCGGTGGAGGCGGCGCGTGCCGGCGAGCAGGGCCGCGGCTTCGCGGTGGTGGCTGGCGAGGTGCGGGCGCTGGCGCAGCGCAGCGCCTCGGCGGCCAAGGACATCAAGACGCTGATCCACGCTAGCGTCGAGCAGGTGCAGGAAGGCACGAGCCTCGTCGACAAGGCCGGGAGCACGATGGAGGAGATCGTCAGCTCGATCAAGCGCGTGAGCGATCTGGTCGGCGAGATCAGCACGGCCAGCGCCGAGCAGAGCAGCGGCGTGGCGCAGATCGAGCAGGCGGTGACGCAGATGGACCAGGTCACGCAGCAGAACGCGGCGCTGGTGGAAGAGGGCGCGGCGGCGGCTGAGAGCCTCAAGCAGCAGGCGCAGGAACTGGTGCAGGCGGTCTCGATCTTCAGATTGGCGGCTTGATTGAAAGTCGAAGCCGCATACTGTATAAACGTACAGTATGCAGCAAGACATCCCACCCGACGCCATCAAGGGCCGCGGCAGCGCCTGGGCGATCGCGCACCGCTTCGAGAGCCGCGAACGCGAGACCTACGACGACGGCTGGGGCACGCTCGACCAGCAGGCGCGTGAGGAGCACCTGCCGCCGGCCACCGAGATCATCGAGGAGCTGGCGAAGTCGATCATCTCGACGAACCAGTCGCCGGACATCTCGTTCGACCGCTCCATCAATCCCTACCGTGGGTGCGAGCACGGCTGTATCTACTGCTTTGCGCGCCCCACGCATTCCTACCTGAACATGTCGCCGGGCCTCGATTTCGAGACCCGCATCATCGCCAAGACGAATGCGGCCGCGCTGTTGCGCAAGGCGTTCATGAGCCCGAACTACGAGCCGCAGACGATCTGCATCGGCACGGCCACGGACGGCTACCAGCCGGTCGAGCGCAAGCTGGGCATCACGCGGCAGCTGATCGAGGTGATGAGCGAGTTCAACCATCCGTTCTCGATGGTCACGAAGTCGAGCGGCTGCGAGCGGGACCTCGACCTGATCGCGCCGATGGGCCGGCGCAACCTCACGGTGGTGTACGTGTCCTTGACCACGCTCGATGGCGATCTGGCGCGCAAGCTGGAGCCGCGCGCCGCCGCGCCGCACCGCAGGCTGCGCACGATCCAGACCTTGGCGGAAGCCGGCGTGCGCGTCGGCGTGAGCGTCTCGCCGGTGATCCCGTTCATCAACGAGCCGGAGCTCGAGCGCATCCTCGAAGCGGCGGCGCAGGCAGGCGCGACCTCGGCCTTCAGCATCCCGCTGCGCCTGCCGTGGGAGGTGGCGCCGCTGTTCAAGGACTGGCTGGCCCAGCACTTCCCGGACCGCGCCGAGCGTGTGATGGCGCGCCTGCACGACATGCGCGGCGGCAAGGACAACGACCCGCGCTTCGGCTCGCGCATGAAGGGCGAGGGCATCTGGGCCGAGCTGCTGCGCCAGCGCCTGCGCAAGGCCAGCGCGCGGCTCGGGATGAACCACGATCGCGCGCCGCTCGATACCAGCCTGTTCAGCCGCCCCGCGGTGGTGAAGCCGCAGGGCGAGCTGTTCTAGATCGACGCGGGCTTCAGCAGCCCGTGAGCAGGTCCCACTCGGGCTTGTACACGCTCGTCTTCACACCCATGTAGCCCATTACCGTGTGGCTGATGTAGTCGTGCGAGATCGGCTGCTGCAGGTGGTTGGCCAGGCAGGCGCGTTGCGGTTTCTGCTCGACGGGCAGCCACATGATCGCGGGGACGTGCGTCTGCTCGGTCGGCGCGAAGGCGTACGGCACGCCGTGCAGGTACAGGCCGTTCTCGCCCAGCGATTCGCCGTGGTCGGACATGTACAGCATCGCCGGGTTGTAGTGCGCCGTCTGCTGGCCGAGCCAGCCGATCACGCCGGCCAGCACGTGGTCGGTGTAGGCGATCGAGTTGTCATAGCCGTTCACCACCTGCTCGCGCGGGCATTGCTGCAGCGCGTTGCTCTGGCACTCGGGCGTGAAGGGCTTGATCTCGGGTGACGAGCGCTTGTAGTACGCGGGGCCGTGGCTGCCCATCTGGTGCAGCACGATCACGACGCCGCGCTTGGCGCGCTCGGGGTCGAGCTTGGCGAACTGTTCGGGCAGCGACTTGACGAGCGCCTCGTCCATGCACTCGTCGCCGGTGCAGAGGTCGACATGCGGCACGCGGTCGCAGGCGCCCTTGCAGCCGCTCTGGTTGTCCACCCACACGACCGCCAGGCCGGCGCGCTGCAGCACGTCGAGCAGGCCTTCCTGCGGCTTCTTCAGCGCTTCATAGTCCTGCTTGCCGAGCACGGAGAACATGCAGGGCAGCGAGGCGGCGGTGGCCGTGCCGCAGGACTTGGCGTTGGCGAAGCTCAGCACGTCCAGCTTGGCCAGCTCCGGGTTGGTCGGGCGCGCATAGCCGTTGAGCGAGAAGTTCATCGCCCGCGCCGTTTCGCCGACGACGAGCACCATCAGCGGCGGCTTGGTGCCGGCCGGGCGGTCGATCAGCTTGGCATCCAGGCCGATGGCCTCGGGCGGGCCGCTGGGCTGCTGCTGCGAGCGCACGGCCACGGCGCCGATCGAGTACAGCGCGTTCAGCGGGTTGATCAGGTAGCGCACCTGCTTGTGGTTGCGCATGGTGGAGGCGAAGTCGGCCGAGACCGAGAGGATCAGCAGCACTGCGGCCACGATGCCGGCCACGAAGGCCAGGATGTTGATGACCAGGCGGCGCGGGAAATACACGCGCTCCAGCGTGCGGCGCCAGAGCCAGATCGCGGGCAGCACGCCGAGGATCAGCAGGCTGGCGGCCAGGCGCACGCTCAGCAGGTCGCCGGCCTCGCGGGTGTCGGTCTGCAGCACGTTGATGACCATCGTCGGGTCGATCACCGTGCCGTACGAGCCCATGAAATAGGCGATCGCCGCGGCCAGCAGCAGCAGGATCGTCAGCGCGGGCTTGAGCACCGGCCGCCAGGCCAGCAGGCTCAGCAGCGCGCCGGTCAGCGCCACCACCACGCCGGCGAAGACGCCGATGAACAACAAGCCACGGCCGTTCGCCAGTTCGGGCAGGCCGTGCAGCAACTGCCAGAGCGGCCAGTTGCTCAGCAGGCCGATCCACAAGGCGGTGAGCCAGGCGAGCGTCAGCGGGGATTGGAGCGAGGGCTTCTTGAAAAGAGGGCGCATGAGAGCCGGGCAAGTCTTGCGAGGCTGGGATTGTGGCTCACGGGCCTGAAGCGCCGCTTTGCGCCATCCGGCGCCCACGAAAAAGCGGCCCGCAGGCCGCTTCCGCTCTGTGCAGGAATGACGCTTACGCGGCCTTCGCAGCGCGGCGGCGCGCGAACGCGGCACCGAGCAGGCCCACGGCCACCAGCGCGACGGAGCCCGGCTCCGGCACGGCGTTGCCGATCACCTGGACGTTGAAGTCCGAAGCCTTGTCCCAGCCGAACTGGGCCGTGGAGAAGGAGTCTTGCGAGACGCCGATGCCGCCGACGAAGTTGGCTTCCCAGATCAGGCCGTCCGAGCCGTCCTGCGCCGAGCCGCTCAGGGCCGCGTTGGAAGCGCTCATGAACGGCACCACGTAGCTGCCGCCCGTGCCGTTCAGGAAGAACGAGTATGTTTCGCCGGCGCCGAGCATCAGATTGACCGCGAAGTCGATCTGCGTGAGGCCCAGCGTGCTGCCGCTCTGCGTGGTGTAGCCGGCGCCGCCGGCATAGGTGGTGGCGCTGGCCGTGTAGCTGGTCGAGATCGTCGACAGACCGCCCGCGCCAGCGCTGGACAGGCCGCCCACGAGCGAGGCTGTGTCCATTGCGCCGACCACCCAGACGCGGATCGTGCTGATGTTCCAGGCGCTGGCGCTGGTGTTGCTGAAGGTGTCGCCTTCGAGCCAGTAGTTGCCGGGCGTGGCGCTGGGCGACTGTCCGCCGTCGACCCAGGCCACGTTCGAGCGGCTGGCGTCGGCGGCGTTCAGGTTGGCGGTCGGCAGGCCGCGGTCGACGAGCACATCGGCGCGGGCGACGCCGCTCAACGTGACGCTCAGGGCCAGCGTGCTGGCGGCGAGGGCGAGAGACGAGGTCTTGAACATGGTGCGCTCCTCCAGGTTTGTGTTTCTGGGCTGGAGAACGCAAGAAGCGGGCCGCCTTTCAAGAACCTTTCAAGTTGTCCTATGAATCAAGGACTTGAATACGTCAGGAAAAAATGCTGCGGCGCGCAAACGAAGCGCGGCGTCAAGAATCCCGACGCTCAAGCCCAATCGGTGGCCGCAGCGAAAGCGGCGACGGCTTCGGCCATGCCGCGCGCGTCTTCTTCATCGAAGCGCGCGAGCACCGGGCTGTCCATGTCGAACACGGCGCGCAATTGGCCGTCCACGACCACCGGCAGCACCAGCTCCGAGGCCGAAGCCGAATCGCAGGCGATGTGGCCGGGGAATGCGTGCACGTCCTTGACGAGCTGGATCTCGCCCGTGCGTGCGCAGGCGCCGCACACGCCGCGGCTGAACGGGATGCGCACGCAGGCGACCTTGCCCTGGAAGGGGCCGAGCACCAGTTCTTCGCCCGGGCGCGCCATGTAGAAGCCGGCCCAGTTCAGCTGCGGCACCGAGCCGTACACCAGGGCGGAGAACTGCGCCAGATTGGCCAGCAGATCGCGCTCGCCGTGGAACAGCGCTTGCACCTGCTCGCGCAGCAGGCGGTAGGACTCGCGCTTGGCCTCGGGTGTGGACATGTCGAGGAGGCCGCTGGTTTCGAAGCTCATGGTGATTCGGGGAAGGTCTGTCGGGAAGGGCGCAATTGTCGACGCTTTGCAAAGTCTCCGACGCGTCAACGTCAATCCCTGGAACTCCGTAGAATCTTCTGTAGCGATCACTACAATTTGATTGACTTGAGCAAGCTTTTTGCCGGTGCGCTCGCTTTCCATAACAACAGTGCCCTCAGTTCGGGCCAGACCACGTGAAAAAGACAAGCATTACCCTCGCCCTGACGGCCGCCCTGGCCGCTTTCGCTTCCACCAACGTCCACGCCGCCGGCTACCGCTTCGGCTCCCAGAGCGTGGCTTCCCAAGGCAACGCCGACGCGAACGCCGCCGAAGCCAACGACGCCTCGGTCCAGTTCTACAACCCGGCCGGTCTGAGCCGCCTGAACGGCACGCAGATCCAGGTCGGCGGTACCGTCGTCGCCCCGCACTCGTCCTACACCGACGAAGGCTCGACGCGCTTCACCGGCACCTCGACCGGCGGCCAGAACCCCAGCGACCGCATCGTGCCCAAGGCCGTGCTCGCCCCTTCCGTCTACTTCAGCACCCAACTGAACGACCGCTGGACCTTCGGCACCGGCCTGTACGTGCCCTACGGCACCAAGATGGACTACGGCAACCAGTGGGCCGGGCGCTACGCGCTGAACAAGATCGAGCTCGAATCCGTGGCGCTGAACCCCTCGGTGGCGTACAAGATCGACGCGCACCAGTCGATCGGCTTCGGCGTTTCGGCTGAATACATGAAGGCCAAGCTGAGCCAGTCCGTGGACGTGCCGGGCACGGTCGCGGCCCTGTCGGGCACCGCCACCGGCAACGCGCTGATCCAGCAGATCGCCGCACTCGGCGGCAATCCCGCCGTGCTGGCCGCCGTCAAGGACGGCTCGGGCAAGAACGACGGCCACGGCTGGGGCTACGGCGCCAACATCGGCTACCTGTACCAGCTCGACGCCGGCACGCGCTTCGGCCTGGCCTACCGCTCGCCGGTGCGCCACAAGCTGGACGGCAGCACGGTGTGGGACTTCTCCACCGTCACGACCGACCCGATCGTCAACCAGGTGCTGGCCGCCGCTTCGGGCAAGGCCAACTCGGACGCCCGCGTGCGCCTGACCACGCCGGAAACCGTCTCGGCCAACGCCTTCCACCAGATCGACGCCCGCTGGTCCGTGATGGGCGATGTCACCTGGACGCGCACTTCGCGCCTGCAGGAACTGCACATCGAGTTCCCCGGCACGAAGGAAGGCGACGAGGTGATCCGCCAGTACTGGAAGAACACCTGGCGCGTGTCCGTCGGCGCTGACTACAAGATCAACGACCAGTTCCTGCTGCGCATGGGCTACGCCTTCGACCAGTCGCCGGTGCGCGACTCGACGCTGACGCACCCCGCGCTGCCCGACGGCAACCGCAACACGCTGTCGGCCGGCCTGAACATCAAGCTGAACGAGCAGTCCTCTCTGGACCTGGCCTACAGCTTCACGATGCTGCAGGACGTGCAGGGCAACTACAAGAACGCCTGCTCGCCGGTGGCCACCACCTGCACCGGCAACGGCGAAACGACGAAGGGCCTGTACCAGACGCACCTGCAGATGCTGGGTCTGGCTTACAACTACCGCTTCTTCTGAGCTTGAGCCCCTGAGCCCGCGGGCTCAGCGCCACATCAAGGGCCGCTGCGATTGCAGCGGCCTTTTTCATTGGCGAAGACTTCGTGCAAGACAAGCGAGCTTGAGTTGGTCAACGCGAGTGCCATACTCAAGCGACAAGCGCAGCGACGCTGGGTCGCTCGCGTTGTTCGGCTCCCACTGCAAAGGACCCAAGATGACCTCCAAGACTCTGCTTCGCATCTCCCTGGTTTGCGCTGCGCTCGTCGGCAATTTCGCGGTCCTCGCCAGCGCGCAGGCCGCCACCCAGACCCATCACTGCAAGATGGCCGATGGCAGCATGGACATGAGCAAGACGCACAAGGCCTGCACCGCCGCCAAGGGCAAGTGGGTCAAGGATGCGCCTGCAGCGGGTGCCGCGACGCCGGCTCCGGCCGCTTCGGCAACGCCCAAGAAGTAAGGCTCTGCGTTGTCTCAGCCTCGCCCCGGCGCGAGGCTGATTGCATCGTCGCGCTGCCGAAGCCATGGCCTTGCAAGGCCGCGATGGCTTCGCGCCGCAGCGATTGATAGAAGGGATGACCATCGCGAGCGCGGCGGTCGTTCGCATGGCTGAGCTCGGTCAGCCCCACGAGGTAGTCGGCCGCGCAGACCGGATGCTGGTCCGCGTGCCAGTCGAACTCCTGTTCGGCCAGCTCTTCCAGCGCCTGCGCGCCGCGCGCGTAGTTCAGCTCGCCCAGTCGGGCCAGAAACGCCGCCTGCCAGGCCGCTTTGCCGCGGAACTCGGCCGGCGTGGCCGGTGCCACCGAGACCCAGGCCAGTTCCATCATCTCGCCGTATTCCTCGGGCTCCAGACCGTGCACGTTGAAGCCGCTCGCCTGGAACGAGGCGTCCAGCGCTGCGCCGCAGGCGTCGTACCAGCGGCGCTGGACGGCCGTCATTGCATCGGTCTTTGCCATGCAGGGCGGCAGGCCGCCATCGGCCAGACAGTCCAGCCACGCCAGCAGCACATGCGCGGGCGAGCCGCCGAGTGATCGCTGCAGCGCCGCACGGGCCGCCTCGCGGACCCGGCGGTCGCGCGCCAGAGCGGCGGCGTCATTCGACCAGATGGCGGCCTGCGTCATCGACAAATCAAAGGCGTAGTCCATCGTCAGCTCCAGTCCGTTCCATGAGGAGGCGCCCATGCGCCAGGGACCGAATGATGCTGTACAAATATACAGTTATCAAGACGCAGCCGACCGGTTTTGTCAGCAGTGTGGAGGAGGGCGAGGCACCGGTGATCTGAGTGGTCCGCAGCTTAGCGTCTGGCAAGGTTCCTCATGCCGATCAAGGTCAGCAGCAGCAGGCCCGCACCAAAGCCGTATCCCAACAGCGGGCCGCCCAGCCACCAGACGTGCACCCCCATCATTTCGGGCATCTCAGCAACGCCACGCTTGAGCGGCAAGTACTGGACCTCGATCTTCGTGTACGACCGGTAGTGGCCATCGGCATCGACGTAGCGATAGAAGACTTCGCGGCTGACGTCGAAGTCCTTCGTTGTGCCAGCGTAGGCCACCTGGAGGGAATAGCCCATCGGAATGAAGGCGAGGCGGTGCCGTGTGGCGCCCACCAGGTAGCCGGCCTCGATCTGCCCCATCGACTTCAGCTTGCCGCGCTGGATGCTGCCCTTGAGTTGAAATCCCAGGATGGCCATGCCGATCAGCCGAGTTCGGCCGGCAGCCCAGGTCGCTCGGGCATGCTCAACTGTGCGAGCGTTGAGCACTTTCGGCAGCACACGAATGCCATTCACCTTCCTCCTGTTTCAAGCCGGAATCGCCTTGGCCTGTGCGGCGCCGTTAGCGCTGGTCGGCGCTCTGGCGAGCTTGGCCTCGCGGGCGCTTCGCCCCTTTGCGTTCAAAGTCCTGAAGGTCGCGTTCCTGTCCGCCGCTGTCATGGGTGCGGCGAGTCTCGGCATGACCGCGTCCGCGCCCTCTGTTGGGACTGCCCCAGGTCAACTGGCTCTCGCTCACGCCGCAGTGGCCTTCTCGATGGGGGCCATCGTTCAGACTTGGCTCCTGCTTCGACGTCATCGTCCTCGCCGCACCGAAGATTTGGATCAAGCCAGTGCCGCAGCGGACCGGCTTCGCTAGGCGTTCAAGGGATGCCGATCCTCTTGAAGACCGTGGCAGTTGCTGCTGGCTTGCTGCTGGGGGTTGTGCTCGCGGGTTTGTCTGGTGCAACCTTTTTTCTGTGGCCCACGAGCGTTGCGGATCGCTCGTTGCAGATCACCCCGGCGAACTTGGATCAGCTTGCCAAGTTGAAAGCTGAACGGAAGTTTGTAGAAGACAAGGAGCATCTCTACTTCGGAGCGCCCAGCGAAGTGGAACGGGCCAAAGCCCAGGCTGCCGTTGACGCTGCAATTGAAAGACTGCAAGCGGAACTACCGACGACTCCTCGCCGGTCCGTGGTGCTCGGCATCTTCAAGGAAGCGCAGGCCAGCTTTCCTTCAACTGAATCGGAAGAGCGCGACCAGTTCCTGGTCTATCTGGAGCGGATCATGGGCATCCTGGGTATCTCCAGCTCAGGTGAACTGTTCAAAGTTTGGCGGTATGGGTTCCCATACGGCTGGTTCCTCCAGAATGGGCGTGTCTGACTCGCTACGCCAGTGAACCGGCTTGCCCGCCTGGCAGATGAACGTCATGCCCGAATCATCCAATGCAGCCCACCATGACTTTGCGAATCCTCACGGCGACAACTTGTTCTCTGCTCACTGCGAGCGCCCTGGCGGCACCTCAGAAGTGCTCGATTCCAGGCGAGGTCTCGCATTGGGTGGCAGATTTCTGCATGTACTCAGCGGAGACGGACGACTTCTCGAACCCAGAGGTGCAGAAGTGCTTTGCCAAGCAACCCAAGGTGCCAGCGGCTGCGGCTTGCAAAACAAAACTGAAGTACAAGCGAGGGCTGTGCGAAATCGCTGTCCGGAATGGCATATACGAGAAGTCCGTGAGGCAGTGTGTGCGAGACAAGTCGTTCTCAGGCTCCACGGTTCGCAACGGTGGGCTCAAGGTCTGACGCGGGCCGCCGCTCGAGGCTGTGCGCAGTCATTCGAAGCGCACCGCCAATTAACGGCGTATCCGCCCCAAGCGAGCGTCAACGATGACGTTCAGCGGCTGGCAAAGGTCAGCGTCACCATGTCGTCGTGCGTCTCTAGCTGGACGGGCCCCACATTGCTGTCAGCGGCCGGCTTCGGCTTAACCAGAGGCATCTCCAGGCGGAGCCTATAACCGCTGGTTTGGCTGGAGTCGGCCACTCGGGTTAACAAGATACGCTGACCGTTCGGCAGATCGAGCGTGACGGGATCGTCGCCGGTGACCTTGATCTGTAGAACGCCGCGGTGCCTCAGATCAGCGGTAATGGTTGCACCTTCAGACACCCGGAATTCAGCAGCCCAACTCGGCACGGACAAGACGGCGCCGAGCGCCAATGCGATCAGACAAGAGATGCGTGTCATGCAAGCTCCTTGAGCGTAAGTTGTCGGCGGTTGATGCTAGCCAGCCAAAGGCTGCAATGCAATCGACAGCCTTAGGCTGGGAGCGGTCTGTGGTGCAGGCGGACCGACGGGGACTTCGGGCGGCGAGCCGTGCTCCAAGCCGCGTGACGGTGCGCGTGCTCAAAAGCCGGCCAGAATTCGTTGACGATCCACATGCTACAAGCTTCGCCGCAACTTATGTCCGCTGCCCTTTGGTCATTCGAAGTTGATCACTCTGCGCCCGCTACCTATCTTGCCGATGGGGCACTGTTAAGAGAGACAACCGCACAAGGCCTTTCGCCTTCCACGGTAAGGTCTGCAATCGAGGTCCGCTCCGCGGACGCCACGCTGAACCTAGAACTCATCATGCCCGACGGCTCCGGGCTATACGACGCTGCGCCCGCCGCTCTGGGTGACATGCTCCTGTTCCACTGGCTGCCCATCTTTTCTGACGCGGCATATCGTCTTCTACTGAGAGAGGGATGCGCCGCCGACGAATTCATCGAATGCCGATTTCGTGTCCAGAGTGATGTTCCGTACAAGCTTCATGTTCCGCTCATTGCGCATGAGGTCATTGATTTCGCACGGTCAGTGGCGTTGCACAGCATTCCACTTCATCGGGGCGTATATGAAGGAAGGTCTTGGGCCAGTGCCGCCATGCTTTCGCGTGCCGGCTCCAGGGCACCCCCAGGTCCTAGGTGAACTCTTCGCGCAGGACCGACTGCGTGAAGCTTGGCTCTCTGCTGGCCTCACTGGCGCGACGTTTAGGCGGCTGGCGCATGGTGCGGGCTAACACCTCGACCAAGCGAGCAAGCTGCTGCAGGCGAACGACTGCAATCGCTGCATTGGAGTCTCTCCACCGCTAGCTCTCCTGCGCCCAAACCACTGACCGCCTACGCGTGTTTGATCGGCACTCGCGGCCAACTGCACTGGCTCGCCAGCCGTCCCTCCCGCCGCCGGACCCACGACGCCCCTGCCCTCAAAGCACCATCGACAACCCGAACGTCAGCACAAGCCCCGTCACCGAGATCACCGTCTCCATCATCGACCACGTCTTGATCGTCTGCCCGACGGTCATGCCGAAGTACTCCTTGACCAGCCAGAACCCCGCATCGTTCACGTGGGAGAAGAACAGCGAGCCGGCGCCGACGGACAGCACCACCAGCGACAGCTGCACGGGCGGCAGCCCGACGGCCAGCGGCGCGACGATGCCGGCGGCCGTGACGATGGCGACCGTGGCGGAGCCGGTGGCCAGGCGGATCAGCACGGCGACGATCCAGCCGAGCAGCAAGGTGGACAGCCCGGCGGCCTGCGCGATCTTGGCGATGGCCAGGCCCGTGCCGCCGTCCACCAGCGCCTGCTTGAAGCCGCCGCCGGCACCCACGATCAGCATCACGCCGACCACCGGCAACAAGCTGGCGCCGATCTTCTTGCCCAGCACTTCGAGGCTGAAGCCGACCGAGGTGCCGAAGGTCACCATCGCCAGCAGCACCGCGGTCAGCAGCGCGAACACCGGGTCGCCGATGAAATCGAGCACGGGCCGTAACGGCGCATGTTTGTCCAGCCCGATGTCGGCGCCGGCCTTGGCCATCATGAGCACCAAGGGGAACAGCAGCGTGGCCATGACGGCGAAGAAGCTCGGGCTGCGCGTCGACCTCACGTCGGCATCGCCTTGCTTCGCGCCGCCTTGCGTGACGGCCAGACCCGCTCCGGCCGCGCCGATCGGCACCAGACGCGCCGCGACGATGCCGTACAACGGCCCCGCGATTGCCACCGTGGGCACGGCCACCAGCAGGCCGAGCGCGAGCGTGATGCCGACGTTGGCATGCAGGATCGCGATCGCCGCCAGCGGACCCGGATGCGGCGGAATGAAGCCGTGCAGGACCGACAGCCCGGCCAGCGCAGGGATGCCCAGGCGCATCGCCGGGCCCTGCGAGCGGTGCACCGCAAGCATCACCACGGGGATCAGCAGCACGAGCCCGATCTCGAAGAACATCGGGATGCCGATGATGGCCGCGATCAGCGCCATCTTCCAGGGCAGGGCCGGCGCGCTGCCGCGCAGCAGCGTGTCCACCACCTTGTCTGCTCCGCCCGAGTCGGCGAGCAGTTTGCCCACCATCGCGCCGAGCGCGATCAGCACCCCCACGTAGCCGAGCACACCGCCGACGCCGGCCTCGTACGAGGCGATCACCTTGTCCAGTGGCAGGCTCGAGCCGGCGCCGACGATCAGCGCGCCGACGGTCAGTGCGATGAAGGCGTGCAGCTTGAGCCAGACGATCAGGATCACGATCACCGCGATGCCCAGCGCGGCCACGGCCAGCACCTGGGTGTCGTGGGCGTTGAGCGCCTGATGGATCAGCTCGGACGCGCTGGCGGCGGAGGCGGGTGCGGATGCAGCGGAGGCGGCGGCGGTGAGGGCCATGGAGTTACTCTCCCAGTGACAGTGCGGTGGCGATCTCGTCGGCAATCTGCTCGGGCGCCGCGCCGATCTCGACGCGGATGGCGGGCTCATCGGGTGCCGGCTCCTCCAGCGTGGCGAACTGACTGTCCAGCAGGCTGGTGGGCATGAAGTGGCCATGGCGCTCGGCCAGGCGCGCGGCGATCAGCTCTCGCGAGCCGTGCAGATAGACGAACTCCACGCCGGCGCCACGTCGGCCGATCAGCTCGCGGTAGGCGCGCTTGAGCGACGAGCAGGTGATGACGCCGCACTCGCCCGCGTCGAGCCGTGCTTCGACCCAGTCGGCGATCAGCGCCAGCCAGGGCGCGCGGTCCGCGTCGTCCAGCGCGTGGCCGGCCGCCATCTTGTCGACGTTGGCCTGCGGGTGCAGCGCATCGCCTTCCTTGAAGGGCCAGTCCAGGCGCTGCGCGAGGATCTGGGCCACGGTGGTCTTGCCGCAACCGGAAACGCCCATCAGGACCAGGACGACGGGGCGAGGCAGATGTTGAACTGGGGCGGTCATGTGGTGGTCGTTCGGGCTCGGCCGGCGCGCGCGCCAGCACGGGTTGTCTCTGGGTCGGCTTATACAGCAGACCTCGAAGCGGCGTCACCGGCGCGTCCGCGCGGCGCGCAAACCGACGTCAGACCCAGTCGATCGTCGTCGGCTGCACGCCCGGGAACACGCGACCCAGGGCGTTGGCATCGAGCCCGTAGACGCGGCTGAACAGGCCACCGAGCAGCCCGCGGTATTCGTTCAGCACCGGGTAGTCGCGGTTCTGGAACAGCGTTCGCGCCTCGACGCTCGTCTGCTCGCCGCGGATGCCGCCCTTGACGCCGCCGCCCATCACCCAGTAGACCGTGCCGTGGCCGTGGTCCGTGCCGCGGTCGCCGTTCTCGCGGAAGGTGCGGCCGAACTCGCTGAGCACGACGACGGTCGTGTTTTTCCAGGCCGGGCCCATCTCTTCCGAGAAGCCCGCGAGCCCGCGGCCCAGTTCGCCGAGCCGCGTGGCCAGCGTGCCGGTGGCGCCGCCTTCGTTGACGTGCGTGTCCCAGCCGCCGACGTCGATGAAGCCCAGGCTCACCTGGTCGCGCATCAGCCGCGCCACGCGCCGCGCTTCGAGCTCGAAGCCCTTGGCCGGAATCGCACCGCGGTTGGCCGCTTCCATCTCGCCGGCCATGCTCGTCATCTCGCGGTTGACACCCTCGCGCACGTCGAAGCCGCTGCGCACCGTGCTGGCCATGCTCGTGGACGCGTACATGCGCGTGATCAGCTCGCTCTGGCGCGCATCGATCGCCGGCTTGCCGACGTTGCGCAGCGAGAGGTTCGCCACCTCCTGCGGGCCGCGCATCGCCAGCGGCAGCTGATCGGTGAAGGCCATCGCGGAGCCCGAGGTGCTCGACAGGCTCGGCGCCGGCAGCTTCAACTCCACGGCGAGGCGATTCAGGAAGCCGCTCGCGAAATCGCGCGGTGCGCCGGGACTGCTGCCCAGCTCGATCGTGTCCTGCGTTTCGAAGTGGCTGCGCGTGAGGTCGAGCGTGCCGGCGAACGGCACGAAGGCCAGCTCGCCGCGCGCCAGCATCGGCCCGAGCGGATCGCGCAGCGCGGGCGCGAGGCCCCAGAGCGCGTCGATCTCGACGGCGGCGTTGTCGCCGCTGCCCGGCTTCGGCACCGCGATCGTCGGCCGTGAGGCGTAGTAGAACGGGCTGCCATACGGCACCAGGACATTGGCTGCGTCATAACCGCCGCGCAGGAACACCACGAGCACGCGCGGCGTCGAGCTGGATTCGGCGGCCCACAAGCGCGTGCCGGGCAGCAGCGCCGAACTTGCGGCGGCGGCCGTTTGCAGCCACCTTCTGCGATTCATGTTCGGAATGAAGATTGACATGAGAGGCCTCCTTCAACGGTGCATGAACTCGGGCGAGGAGAGCAGCAGCGCGCCCCATTCCTGCGGTGTCTTCGCCTGTTCCAGGACTTCGCGCGTTGGAGCACTCAGGCGCGGCTCGATCGCCTCGAACCACGCCGGATTGGACAGCTGCGGGAACGCCGGCTGATCGACCGCGCCGGCGCCGTCCGGCTTGAACAGGCCTGCGCTGCCGCCGCCGATCGAGCGTGCGATCTCGAAGCGCGCGTTCATCTGGCCGGGCGCACTCCACGCCATTTCATCGAGCGGAAAACCGTCTGGCGTCTGGCGCGTATAGGGCGCTTCGCCGAGCCGGTACAGCCAGCCGAGCATCGGGCTGACGTTGAGCACCGGCTTGCGGTCGTAGGCGAGTCGCACCGCGGAGACGACGAAGTGCATCGGGTCCTTGAACTTGCGGCCGAGCGAGGCGGTGAACTCGGGATCGCGGATCAGCACCTGCATCACCTGCGCGATCTGGTCATCCGCCTTTTCGGCTTGCAGGAAGCGTGTGCTCATGCGGTCGACGAGGGCGGCCGAGGGATCGTCGCCGATGAAGTAACGCGCCAGCTTCCTGCTCACGAAACGCGCCGTGGCCGGGTGGCGCGCGAGGCGGTCCAGCACGGCCTCGATCTCGCGCACGCCGCCGCCGTTGGCCGGCACCGCCTCGCCGAGCACCTGCTTGGCACCCGTGTCATGGCGGGCCGGGTTGAACTCGGTGAGCCCGTCGCGCCAGTACAGCGGCTGCTGCGCCGGCTTGAGCTTGGGCTGCTCGACATCGAGCCGCACGCCCAGGCCCGTCAGCACGCGCGCCAGTTCCTGCACGTCCTGCTGGCTGTAGCCACCGTCCACGCCGAGCGTGTGCAACTCCAGCAGTTCGCGCGCGTAGTTCTCGTTGATGTGGCCGGCCGCGTTCTGCACGTTGTCCAGGTACTGCAGCATCGCCGGATGGAAGACCGAGACCTCCAGCAGATCGCGGAAGCGACCGAGCGATTTGGCGCGCAGCCTGGCTTCGTAGTCGCCGACCATCGCGCGCAGCTGGCCCTTGTCGCGGTGCACGCTGAAGTGGTTGAGCCAGAACCAGCCCAGCTGCTCGCGCAGGCCGTGTTCGCTGTAGGTCGCGAGCAGCAGCTCGCGCGAGGCGGCTTCCTTGGCGAGGGCGTTCATCTGCTGCTGCCAGGCGTCGCGCGCGGCCTGGCGTTGCGGCGGATCGGTCAGCGCTTCGGCGGCCTTGCGGCGTTGCTCCATGTCGCGCACGAGGTCCGGCATCGGCGTGCGTTCGACGCTCATCGTGGCGATCTGCTGGGCGACGGGCGGCGGCAGACTGTCGTCGGCGCCGGGGTGGAGTTGCTCTTCGAGCCAGCGCGTGCGGCCGCTCGATTGCAGCCGCTGCCAGTCATGCGTGTTGACGCCCCAGCTCAGGCGGTCGAGCCAGAGGCCGTCGGCCGCAGTTCCGGTTCGGACCGAGGCGGATTCAGCCGCCGGCGGCGCATTCGCGCAGCTGCAAAGCAGGGCGATCACGCAGGGCAGCGACAGCAGACGGTAAACAGTTGCACGGCTCATGAAGTGGGCGACACCCGATGATGTTGGCGTCATTCTTGACCGTCACGCGCGCCTTCCATAGTCGTTGGCCGGCACTTTGCAAAAGCGAAGCGTAACGAGCTGCGTTGTTGTGGCGTGGCGTCCTACGCCAGCCTGTAGAAGCGCACGGCGTTGTTGTAGAGGATGTCGCGCTTCTGCTGCTGGCTCAGAAAGTTCGCCTTCTGGATGCGCCCGATCGCCAGGCCGATCGCATCGGGCCAGTACATCTGGTCCGTGCCGAACATGATGCGATTGCCGAAGCCGGCCTTCACCAGCGCGCCGAGGTAGTCGTTGAACGCGGCCTCCGGCAGCAGCCAGTCGATGGCGCCCGTGTCAGCGTAAACATTCGGGTAGAGCATCAGCATGGCCATCGTGTCTTCGAGATACGGCCAGCCGCAGTGCATCAGATTCAGGCGCAGCTTCGGGTGGCGGTTCAGCGCTTCTTCGACCAGCTCCGGGTTGCCCAGGCGCGCGCGGGCGGTACGGCAGCACGGGTCGAAGGTCGTGCGCTCGGGCATCGTGCCGGTGTGCAGCGCGACGGGCACGTCCAGCTCCTCGGCCAGGCTCAGCAGCGCCTCGTAGTGCGGGTCGCTGAGCGAGCGGCCGGCGTATTGCGACGTCAGCTCGCCGATTACCTGCAGCTTGCCTTGTGCGTGCAGCTGGCGCAGCGCGTCGAGCGGTGGCAGCGGTGTGTCGTCCGAGCCGCGCACACCGGCGCCGACGAGGATGCGCGCGGCGTCGCGGTCGCGCCATGCGACGGCAGCAGCAAGCCGGTCCCCATCGCCGCCGCTGACGATGCCGCGCGTCACGTTCCAGCGCTTCATCTCGGCCAGGCAAGCGGCCATGTGCTCGGCGCCGTTGCGGATCGGAGAGGGCTTCTTCGAGATCGGGTTGACGATCGGCCCGTCGAAGGCCTGCGTGGCCGGGTAGGCGTGCAGATGGACATCGATGATCGGCTCATGCGCATCGACGGCGGCGTCGATCAAGGGCGCCGTGCCGAGCGCGACCGCGCCGGCACCGAGTTTCAGGAAGTCGCGACGGGAAGCGTGCATCGGCAAAGTTCCTCAGCTGAAATCGTGTCAGCTGAACTGTAGCGTCAGCACGTTCAGCACGGGCGCTTCAGCTCGCGACCCCCGGCACGGCCATGCCGCCTGCCGCACGTTCGCGATGCCGCGGCGTGGCGTGGATCGCCAGCGGCGCCACGAACTTCTCCTGCAGCACGGCGATGCGGGTGTGCAGCTCGATGGCGTCGTCGATCTTCTCCGCCTGGCGCTTGAGCACCAGGCCCGCCATGTCGATCAGCTTTGCGTTGCGCGTGGCCTCGCCCTGCTGGATCAAGAGCGTCACGCCGTCGCGCGGCGAACCGCGCATCGAATGGCGCATCGCCATCTCGGCCACGCCGAAGATGCGCGTGTGGCAGCCGCGCAGCTCGGCGATGGCGGTGGCGTTGCCGTCGCACATGCACACGAGCACCTCGGTGCTGGCCTTGCTCGTGCAGTAGCGCAGGCCGACGCGGGTGACGATGGCGTCGAACTCCTCGGGCTTGACCTCGGGGCCGGTGAGCCGCACCCAGAGCGCGAGCAGCACGCCGGCGGCCTCAAGATCGAAGTCACCTTGCTGCGCCTCGATGGCGAGCCAGCGTGCAAGCTCCAGCGCCTCGGGGCCCTTGCGCTCCTGCACGCAGCGCAGCGCCCGGAAGACCATCTCGAAGCGCTCCAGCCGGCGCGAGCGCGAGGTCTTGTCCAGCTCCTTGACCAGCGTGTCGTGCACGTACTTGAAGCCGCGCGTGTCCTTGCCGTCGTGGCGCAGCAGGCCGAGCAGCACCAGGTTCATGAAGTCGAACATCTTGGACGACAGGCCGGTGGACATCGCCTTCTCCAGCTGCTGCTCCGCTTCCTTGCGCTGGCCGGCGTAGAAGGCGAGCACGCCGTAGCGCTGCTGGCGCGCCAGGCAACCGGGCGTGAGCGAGGCGGCGCGGCGGTAGTTGGCCAGCGCGCCGTCGATGCTGCCGGTCTCCAGCAGCACGTGGCCCATCACGTCGTAGGAATCGGCGTAGTCGGGCAGATCACCAATCAGTGCTTCGAGCGTGTGCTGCGCGGCGGTCGTGTTGCCGCCAGCCAGCTCGGCGCGCGCCACGCCCAGGCGGGCCCAGGGCAGGGTGCGGGCCTGCTGGATGGCGTCGAAGAGCTTGCGGGCTTCGTCGTGCCGGTGCAGGCGCAGCAGCAGCTCGGCGCCGATGCGGGCGGCGTACAGCCAGAACTGGCCGCGCGCCTCGAAGCGTTGCAGGCACAGCTGCGCCGCGCCCTTGAGATCGCCCGCTTCGACGCTGACGAAGATGTCCTTGAGGATCTTCTTGCGAAACCGCGCCTGCGCCAGCCGCTCGGCCAGCGCGGCGGCGGTGTAGGGGCGGATCAGGTAAGCGTCGAGCGCGGCCTCGGCCGCTTCGGCCACGCGGGCGTAGATCGCCTGCGAGGTGATCATGATGAAGACGGTGGAGAAGGGCAGGATCTGCGCGCGGCGCAGCTCGTCGAGGAGGTCCTGCGCGCCCATCTCCTCGCGGTCGGATTCGTCGCCGCAAAGCACGATGTCGAAGGCCTTGTGCTCCAGCAGCGGGCGCGCGTCCTTGGGCCGCAGGCATTGGCGGATCTCCTTCACGCCGAGGTCGCGCAGCTGGGCGGACATGACGCTGCGCGAGGTGGCGTTGCCGTCGATGATCAGCGCGCTGGCCTCGTAGATGCCACTGTCCATCTGCACGGATCGCTCTCCCTGGTGAGGCCCTCGCATGACGCAGAGCGATATTAGAGACAGAGCTTCGCCGGGCGCAAGGCGCACACGAAAAAAATGCCGCAACCCCGGGGGGCGCGGCACTTGGCATGTGAATTCGGTGTTAGCGAATCGTCACTTGAACAGATCCTTGACCCGATCCGTCCAGCTCTTGGCGTTCGGCGAGTGGCGCTCGCCGCCTTCCTTGAGGGACTTGTCCAGTTCCTTGAGCAGCTTCTTCTGGTGCTCGGTGAGCTTGACCGGCGTCTCCACGGCGATGTGCACGTACAGGTCGCCCGGATAGCTCGAACGCACGCCCTTGATGCCCTTGCCGCGCAGGCGGAAGGTCTTGCCGTGCTGCGAGCCTTCCGGCAGCTCGATCTCGGCCTTGCCGCCGAGCGTGGGCACTTCCAGCGCACCGCCGAGTGCGGCCGTCACCAGACCGACCGGGATCGTGCAATGCAGGTCGTCGCCGTCGCGCTCGAAGATGTCGTGCTGCTTGATGCGGATCTCGATGTAGAGATCGCCCGCCGGGCCGCCGTTCACGCCGGGCTCGCCGTTGCCCGCGGAGCGGATGCGCATGCCCTCGTTGATGCCGGCCGGGATCTTCACTTCCAGCGTCTTCTGCTTCTTCACCTTGCCCTGGCCGTTGCAGGTGGTGCAGGGGTCGGGAATGATCTTGCCGGTGCCGTGGCAGTGCGGGCAGGTCTGCTGTATCGAGAAGAAGCCCTGGCGCATGTGCACCGTGCCCGAGCCCTGGCAGGAGCCGCAGGTCTTGGCGCTGGTGCCGGGCTTGGCGCCCGAGCCCTTGCAGGTCTCGCAGCCTTCCCACGAGGGAATGCGGATCTGCGTTTCCTTGCCGCGGGCGGCTTCTTCCAGCGTGATTTCCATCGCGTAGGAGAGATCGCTGCCGCGGTAGACCTGCTGGCCGCCGCCGGCACGACGGCCTGCGCCGCCCGCAGCACCGCCGCCGAAGATGTCGCCGAAGATGTCGCCGAACGCCTCGGCGAAGCCGCCGAAACCTTCTCCGCCCGGGCCGCCGCGACCGCCCATGTTGGGATCGACGCCGGCGTGGCCGTACTGGTCATAGGCCGCGCGTTTCTGCGCGTCCGTGAGCATCTCGTAGGCCTCCTTGACCTCCTTGAACTTCTCTTCGGCAGCCTTGGCCCCGTCACCCTGGTTGCGGTCCGGGTGGTACTTCATGGCCAGCTTGCGGTAGGCCTTTTTGATCTCTTCCTCGGTGGCGGTCTTGGCGACGCCGAGGACTTCGTAATAGTCACGCTTGGCCATCAATTGCTTTCGGTGCTTGAAGCGAACACGCCGCGCAGGGTCGGAACCCTGACGCGGCGGCTTTGCGGCTCATGAGCCTGCTCGGGCTCGCTTACTTGCTGTCCTTGACTTCCTTGAACTCGGCGTCGACCACGTTGTCGTCGGCCGGCTTGCCAGCCGGTGCCGCTTGCGGCTGCTCGGCAGCGCCTGCGGCACCTTGGGCGGCGGCGGCTGCGGCCTGGGCGCCTTGCGCCTCGGCGTAGACCTTCTCGCCGAGCTTCTGGCTCGCGGTCATCAGGGCTTCGGTCTTGGCTTCGATGGCTTCCTTGTCGTCGCCCTTGATGGCTTCTTCAAGATCCTTGATCGCGGCTTCGATCTTTTCCTTCTCGGCGGCTTCGAGCTTGTCGCCGTGCTCGGTCAGGGACTTCTGCACGCTATGCACCATGGCGTCGCCCTGGTTCTTGGCCTGCACGAGTTCGACCTTCTTCTTGTCTTCGGCCGCGTTGGCTTCGGCGTCCTTGACCATCTTCTCGATCTCGGCTTCCGACAGGCCCGAGTTCGCCTTGATGGTGATCTTGTTTTCCTTGCCGGTGCCCTTGTCCTTGGCGCCGACGTGCAGAATGCCGTTGGCGTCGATGTCGAAGCTCACCTCGATCTGCGGCGTGCCGCGCGGTGCCGGCGGGATGCCTTCGAGGTTGAACTCGCCCAGCGACTTGTTCGCCTGCGCCAGCTCGCGCTCGCCCTGGTAGACCTTGATCGTCACGGCCGGCTGGTTGTCGTCAGCGGTCGAGAAGGTCTGGCTGAACTTGGTCGGGATGGTCGTGTTCTTGGCGATCATCTTGGTCATCACGCCGCCGAGCGTCTCGATGCCGAGCGACAGCGGGGTCACGTCCAGCAGCAGCACGTCCTTGCGCTCGCCGCCCAGGACCTGGCCCTGGATGGCGGCACCGACGGCCACGGCTTCGTCCGGGTTCACGTCCTTGCGCGGGTCCTTGCCGAAGAACTCCTTGACCTTCTCCTGCACCTTGGGCATGCGGGTCATGCCGCCGACCAGGATCACGTCGTCGATGGCCGAGACGGACACGCCGGCGTCCTTGATGGCGGTGCGGCAGGGGGCGATCGTGCGCTCGATCAGCTCGTCCACCAGCGACTCCAGCTTGGCGCGGGTCAGCTTGACGTTCAGGTGCTTCGGGCCGGTGGCGTCAGCGGTGATGTAGGGCAGGTTGACGTCGGTCTGCGAAGAGTTCGACAGCTCGATCTTGGCCTTTTCCGCCGCTTCCTTCAGGCGTTGCAGGGCGAGCACGTCCTTCGTCAGGTCGACGCCCTGGTCCTTCTTGAACTCGGCAATGATGTAGTCAATGATGCGCTGGTCGAAGTCTTCGCCGCCCAGGAAGGTGTCGCCGTTGGTGGACAGCACCTCGAACTGCATTTCGCCATCGACGTCGGCGATCTCGATGATGGACACGTCGAACGTGCCGCCGCCCAGGTCATACACGGCGATCTTGCGGTCGCCCTTGCCGTGCTTGTCCAGGCCGAAGGCCAGGGCCGCGGCGGTCGGCTCGTTGATGATGCGCTTGACGTCCAGACCCGCGATGCGGCCGGCGTCCTTGGTGGCTTGACGCTGGGCGTCGTTGAAGTAGGCCGGCACCGTGATCACGGCTTCGGTCACTTCCTCGCCGAGGTAGTCCTCGGCCGTCTTCTTCATCTTGCGCAGCACTTCGGCCGACACTTGGGGAGGCGCGAACTTCTTGCCGCGCACTTCGACCCAGGCGTCGCCGTTGTCGGCGGCGGCGATGGTGTAGGGCATCAGGTCGATGTCCTTCTGCACTTCCTTCTCGGCGAACTTGCGGCCGATCAGGCGCTTCACCGCGTACAGCGTGTTCTTCGGGTTGGTGACCGACTGGCGCTTGGCCGAGGCACCGACCAGGATCTCGCCGTCTTCCTGGTAAGCAATGATGGACGGCGTCGTGCGAGCGCCTTCGGCGTTCTCGATCACGCGGGTGGTGTTGCCTTCCATGACGGCCACGCACGAGTTCGTGGTGCCGAGGTCAATACCGATGATCTTTCCCATGATGTTCTCTCCTGAATTTCTGAAAATCTGAATGCCTTGAATCTGCGGCTCAGCGCCCAGGTTTCAAGGCGTTTTTGCTTTATTTCGGTGCGGAAACCGTCACGAGGGCCGGGCGCAGCGTGCGGTCGGCGATCGAATAGCCCTTTTGCAGGACCATGACGATGGTGTTCGCCTCTTGCTCGGCCGGGACCATCGAGATGGCCTGGTGCTGGTGCGGGTCGAACTTGGTGCCGGCGGGCGGGTTGATCTCGTTGACCTTGTTGCGCTCCAGGGCGGCGGCCAGCTGGCGGCGGGTGGCGTGCACGCCTTCGAGCACGGCCTCGACCTTGGCGTCGGGCATGGCGATGGCGGCGTCCATGCTGTCCATCACCGGCAGCATGGCTTCGGCGAAGCCTTCGACGGCGAACTTGCGGGCCTTGCTCATGTCTTCTTCGGCACGGCGGCGCACGTTCTCGGCCTCGGCCTTGGCACGCAGGTAGGCGTCGCTCATCTCGGCCAGGCGGCCTTCGAGGGCGGCGATCTGGTCGGCCGGGTTGGATTCAGCGGCCGTTTCCGGGGCTTCGGTGCCTTCGGGCAAGTTGTCGTTTTCGGTACTCATGATGGGTACTTGGGGTCGCAAGAAAAGCAATCGCGCCCAGATGGGCGCGTTGTCCGGAAATTCAAGAGGGCGATTTTATCGGGGGAAACCCCGGAAATTCGGTTCGTGCTATCCGCGAGAACCTATTCGTCAGCCTCGGCGGACCAGCGGTTCCAGTCGGCCAATTGCCGGCGGTCCGCCTTGGTCGGGCGGCCCTGGCGGGCGTCGGCGATGGTCTGGGCCGGTTCGGGCGCCAAACGGCGCGCTTCGGCGGCCTTCTCCCGGGCTTTGATGCTTTCCGGCGTCTCTTCGTAGAGCGCCTGGGCGACCGGCGCCGGGCCGCGCACGTGGGAGATGCCGAGCACCTTCACCTCCCGCACGATCACGCCCTGGCGCAGGCGCACCATGTCGCCGAGCTTCATGTCGCGCGCGGGCTTGGCCGACTGGCCGTTGATCTCGACCCGGCCCTTGGTGATTTCGTCGACGGCCAGGGCGCGGGTCTTGTAGAAGCGCGCGGCCCAGAGCCATTTGTCGAGGCGGACGCCCCCACTCTCGGATCCACTCATAGATTCTGTTCAGTCACCGCGACCAGGGCGCGGATGCCGGCCTCGCTGTCGTTCAGCGCCGGGATGTAGGTGAAGTCTGTCCCGCCGGAAGTCAAGAAGGCCGTGCGCGCTTCGAGTGCGATCTCTTCCAGCGTTTCCAGGCAATCGGCGGCGAAGCCGGGGCAGATCACATCGACCTTGCGCAGACCGGCCTTGGCGCGCGCGATCAGCGTCGGTTCCGTGTACGGCTCCAGCCACTTGGCGCGGCCGAAGCGGCTCTGGAAGGTGACGATCCATTCACCGTCCTTCAGGCCCAGACGCTGGGCCAGCAGCTTGCCCGTGGCCTCGCACTGATCGGCGTACGGATCGCCGAGCTTGCGCGTGCGCTCGGGCATGCCGTGGAAGCTCATCACCAGCAACTCGCCGCGGCCGTTCGTCTGCCAGGACTTCAGCACGCTCTGCGCCAGCGCCTCGATGTACAGCGGCTCGGTGAAGTAGGCGCCGGCCAGCACCAGCTCAGGCAGAGCGCGGCGGGTCAGCGCCCAGCGGGAGACTTCGTCGTGGACGCTGGCCGTGGTGGCCGCGCAGTATTGCGGGTAGGCCGGCAGGACGACGATGCGTTCGAATCCGGCGTTAGCGAGCTTGTCCAGTTCTGCTGGAATAGCCGGCTGGCCGTAGCGCATCGCGTGGCGCACGGTCACGGCCTTGCCGGTCTGTCCGAGAAAACCTTGCAGCAGCTTCGCCTGCTTCTCCGTCCACACCTTCAGCGGCGAACCTTCGGCCGTCCACACCATCGCGTACTTGGCCGCCGACTTGGCCGGCCGGGTGCGCAGGATGATGCCGTGCAGGATGAGCTTCCACACCAGCGGCGGGATCTCCACCACGCGGCGGTCGGCCAGGAACTGGGCCAGATAGCGGCGGGTGGCGGCGGGCGTCGGCGCGTCGGGGCTGCCGAGGTTGCAAAGCAGGACTGCGGTTTTCTTCAAGGCGGAATTCAATCAGCGTCGGATCAACGCACGGTATCGACGAAGTGCAGCACCTCGAAGCGCACCGAGGGCGCGCTCGCGTCCACCGGCGGGCTGCCCAGGCCGATCACGCCGCCGCCGTGCAGCGTGCAGCCGCCGCGCTTCAGGCTGACGATCTCGCCTGCATTGCCGAAGCGCACATAGGTGCCGTTGTACGAGAGGTCGGTCACCGAGAAGCTGGTGCCGTTCCACTCGATGCGGGCGTGCGAGCGCGAGACGCGGCCGTCGGTGATGCAGTAGGTGGCCTGCGTGCTGCGGCCGAGCACGATGGGCATGGCCTCGATGTCGAAGACGCGGTCCAGGTCCATCCACACGAGGCGGATGCCGTCCGGCGTCGGGTTGCTATGAATGACCTCGCCGAACTGCGTGGCCACGTCGCCGGCCACGGGCTGGTCGAGCACGTGCACATGCACCGGCTCGGCGCGGCCGCGCACGTTGATGAGGTCCAGGCTGCGGAAGCGCGCCTTCTGCTGGCTCGGCAGGCCTTCCAGCACTTCGGCGGTGATCAGCGTCTCGTTGTCGCCGGCGTGGTCGAGCAGGCGGGCGGCCACGTTCACGGCATCGCCGAAACAATCGCCGCCGAGCTCCACCACCTCGCCGCGGGCTAACGCCACCTGCATGCGCAGTCCGCGCGTGTTCGAGCGCTTGCTGCTGCGGGTGTTGGCGCGTTCCAGGAAGTCGTGCATCCGCGCCGCGGCCTTCACGCCGTCGCGCGGGGAGGGGAAGACGGCCATCAGCCCGTCGCCCAGCGTCTTGATCAGCCGGCCGGCGCATTCGTCGACCGCGCGGCCGATCTGGCTCACGGCATGCGTGACGACGGCGCTGGCCTCGGCATTGCCCAGCGTCTCGTAGAGGCCGGTGCTGCCGCGCAGATCGGCGAACAAGACGGTCAACTCACGGATTTCTGCCATGGCGCGGAGTGTAGCGGCGCGCGCCCATGAAAAAGGGGCTGGAAAACTCCAGCCCCTTGTCTCGTTTTCGAGCGGCGCGATGCTCCGCTTGTGCCGCGCCTTGCTGCGCAAGTCGCGGCGCAAACTCCGTGCGTGCTGCGGTGCAGCCCGCCCCGCCGCAGTGCGGCGGCGACGCATCCGGCCAACCTGATTACAGGTTGTCCAGATACGTGCGGAGTTTGTCCGAACGGCTCGGGTGCTTCAGCTTGCGGATCGCCTTGGCTTCGATCTGGCGGATGCGCTCGCGGGTCACGTCGAACTGCTTGCCGACTTCTTCCAGCGTGTGGTCCGTGCTCATCTCGATGCCGAAGCGCATGCGCAGCACCTTGGCTTCGCGCGGGGTCAGCGAGTCGAGGATGTCCTTCACCACGTCGCGCAGGCCGGCTTGCATCGCTGCTTCGATCGGCGCGGTGTTGTTGGTGTCCTCGATGAAGTCGCCCAGGTGCGAATCGTCGTCGTCGCCGATCGGCGTTTCCATGGAGATCGGCTCCTTGGCGATCTTCATGATCTTGCGGATCTTGTCTTCCGGGATCTCCATCTTCTCGGCCAGCGTCGGGGCATCCGGCTCGAAGCCGAATTCCTGCAGGTGCTGGCGCGAGATGCGGTTCATCTTGTTGATCGTCTCGATCATGTGGACCGGGATGCGGATCGTGCGGGCCTGGTCGGCGATCGAGCGCGTGATGGCCTGGCGGATCCACCACGTGGCGTACGTCGAAAACTTGTAGCCGCGGCGGTATTCAAACTTGTCCACCGCCTTCATCAGGCCGATGTTGCCTTCCTGGATCAGGTCGAGGAATTGCAGGCCGCGGTTGGTGTACTTCTTGGCGATGGAGATCACGAGGCGCAGGTTGGCCTCGATCATTTCCTTCTTCGCGTCGCGCGAGGCCTTCTCGCCCTCGTTCATCTTCTTGTTGATCTCTTTCAGATCTTCAAGCGGCACGACGGCGCGGGCCTGGATGTCGATGAGCTTCTGTTGCAGTTCCTGCACGGGCGGCAGGTTGCGCGAGAGGATCACGGCGTACGGCTTGCCGCTGGCGACTTCCTTCTCGGCCCAGCTGAGGTTCAGCGCGTTGGGCGGGAAGGTCTTGATGAAGTGCTCCTGCGGCATGCCGCACTTGTCCACCACGATCTTGCGCAGTTCGCGCTCGTAGCGGCGCACGTCGTCCACCTGCGAGCGCAGGATGTCGCAGAGCTTCTCGATGGTCTTGACCGTGAAGCGGATCGTCATCAGCTCCTGGCTGATGGCGCCCTGGGCCTTGTTGTACGAGGCGGACTTGTAGCCGTCCTTCTCGAAGGCCTTGCGCATCTTGTCGAAGTTGGCCGAGAGGCTGTCGAGCTTCACCAGCGCGGCGTTCTTCAGCTCTTCGAGCTTCTTGGTCAGCGCCTTGGAGCCGCCGTTGCCGTCGTCGTCGTCTTCTTCGTCGAATTCGTCGAAGTCTTCTTCGGCCACGTAGTCGTCGGCCTCATCGGCAGCGACGAAGCCGTCCACCACTTCCGAGATCTGCATCTCGCCGGCGCGGATCTTGGTCGAGAACTCGAGGATGTGGGCGATGGTCGTCGGCGAGGCCGAGATCGCCAGCATCATGGCCTGGAGGCCGCCTTCGATGCGCTTGGCGATTTCGATTTCGCCTTCGCGCGTCAGCAGTTCGACCGTGCCCATTTCGCGCATGTACATGCGCACCGGGTCGGTCGTGCGGCCGAATTCGGAGTCCACCGTCGAGAGCGCGGCTTCCGCGGCTTCTTCGGCTTCTTCTTCCGTCGAGGTGGCCGTGGTGCTGCCCTGGATCAGCAGGGTGGCGGCGTCAGGGGCCTGCTCGTAGACGGCGATGCCCATGTCGTTCAACATGGAGACGATGGCCTCGAGGATTTCCTCGTTGACCAGCTTCTCGGGCAAGTGGTCGTTGATTTCCTGGTGCGTCAGGAAACCCCGGGTCTTGCCCATCTTGATCAGCGTCTTCAGCTCCTGGCGGCGCTTGGCGGATTCTTCCTCGCTCAGCGCCGTTTCTTCCAGGCCGAATTCACGCATCAGCGCGCGCTCCTTGGCGCGGCTGACCTTCATGCGCAGCGGCTTGGCCTTGGGCTTGTCTTCGGCGACTTCCTCGACCTCGGCCACTTCTTCCGTCTCGCCCTCCAGCTCGGCGTCGATGTCGGAGAAGTCTTCCTCTTCCTCGGCCGGCTTGGCCTTGTCGGCCTTCTTGGCGGTCGTCTCGGCCTTCGGCTTGCGGCCGCGCTTGGGCTTGTCTTCAGCCACGACTGCGGCGGCCTTGGTCGTCTTCGTCGGCGCCTTCGCAGGTGCTGCCTTGGCGGCAGGCTTGGCCGCCGCAGCCTTCGTTGCAGGCTTCGCTGCTGCTGCCTTCGCCGCGACCGGCGCGGGCTTGGCCTCGGCCTTGGTGGCCTTGGCGGCAGGCTTCTTGACGATTTCTTCGGCCTTGGCGGTCTTCTTGGCAGTCATGCAGGTCCTTTGGAGGTGGCGAGGGCGGCTCGGTGCAGCTTGAGATTTTGCGATTCGGAAATGCGGCAGCCACCTGTTGGCGAGAACCGACCGCGGCAAAGCGGGAGGGGGCCCCAGGTGGCTTCGTCATGAAGCCCAGGTCTATATGGGGCTTCATGTGGCGCGCTCAAGCTGGCGTGAACGTTCTTGAGTGCAGCTCTTGGCGGATAAAGGTGGCGCTTGGTATCAAACCCAGTGTCTGCTGGGCGGCCGGGTCCGGAAGTGGCTGCCGTTACTCTTGGCGCGCTCGGGAAACCGCCTATTGTCGCCTATTTTTTGACGTCGTCAACCGCCAGCGCCCGCAAACGGGCCAGCACCTCGCCCAGTTCCTGGGCCCGGCCAGCGGCGGCCAGGTCCTTGCTGCGGGCTTCGAGCTGGCTGCGCAGGAGCTTGCGCAGCGCCCAGGCGAATTCGTCGAAGCTTTCCTCATCGCCCACCAGCGCGCCGGCCGTGAAGCGGCGGGCGTGGTCGATCAGGCCGTCTTCCTCCAGCGCCGATTCCAGCACCGGCCAGGGCGCCGGGCCGTGGTTCACGAGGTAGCGCTCCAGCCACTGCACGAGGTCGCCGTGCGGCGAGGGCAGCTCGTGCAGCATCTGCTGATCTTCATGGCCGAGCTGCTCCCACCAGCCGGGCTGGAGCAGGAGCATGCGCAGGGCGTGGTCGGCGACGGAGGCCGGCTGGCGGCGCGGCGTGCCGGCCGTCGGGTCCTGAGGGCCGCGCTTGCTGCGCCAGTTGGGGTCGGGCTTCCAGTCCTTCTTCCATTCGCGGCGCGGCTTGCCGCCACCACCGCCGGAGCCGCCGCCTTCGGACGAACCGCCGCCGCTGTTGCCGCTGCTCTCGAAACCGGGCACCTGCCACATGCGGGCCAGCTCGTTGTCGGGCAATTGCACCCGCTTGGCCAGTTCGCTGAGCAGGCCACGCTTGAGCAGGCCTTCGGGCAGGGCGGACCAGAGCGGCTTGGCGTTCGAGAGCATCCGCGCCCGCCCTTCCACGCTGCCGAGGTCGCAGTCTTCCGATGCACTCTCTTGCAACTGGCGCGAGAGCGGCACGGCCTGCTCGACATAACGCTCGAATCCGGCGGCGCCGTGTTCGCGGACGTAGGAGTCGGGGTCGTGCTCGGGCGGCAGGAACAGGAACTTGATCGAGCGCGTGTCGGTGGCGTGGGGCAGGGCGGCTTCCAGCGCGCGGCCGGCGGCGCGGCGGCCGGCGGCGTCGCCGTCGAAGCTGAAGATCACGCTCTCGGTGAAGCGGAACAGCTTGTGCACGTGTTCGGCCGTGCAGGCGGTGCCAAGCGTCGCCACGGCATTGCCGAAGCCGTGCTGGGCCAGCGCCACCACGTCCATATAGCCTTCGACGACCAGTGCATAGCCGCGCTTGCGCAGGCCGACGCGACCCTCGAACAGCCCGTACAGCTCGCGGCCCTTGACGAAGACCGGCGTTTCCGGCGAATTCAGATACTTGGGCTCTCCCTTGTCGAGCACGCGCCCGCCGAAGCCGATGAACTCGCCCTGGACGTTCCGGATCGGGAACATGATCCGGTCGCGGAAGCGGTCATAACGCTTGGTTTCCCCGCCTTCCTCGTTGACGATCACCATGCCGGACTCGGCCAGCAGCGGGTCTTCGTAGTCGGGGAAGGCGCTGGCCAGCGGCCGCCAGCCTTCGGGCGCGAAGCCGAGCGCGAACTGCGCGGCGATCTCGCCGGTCAGGCCGCGGCCTTTCAGGTAGTCGATGGCGCGGGGGCTCTTCTTCAGCTGCGTCTTGTAGTGACGCGCGGCGCGCTCCAGCACGTCGTTGAGCGTGTGCTGCCGGGCCTTCTGCTCCTTGGCCTTCTCGCGTTCCTCGGGCGTGCGCGAGTCCTCGGGCACGACCATGCCGGCCTGCTGGGCGAGGTCTTCCACGGCCTCCACGAAGCCGGCGCCCGTGTACTCCATCAGGAAGCCGATCGCGTTGCCGTGCACGCCGCAGCCGAAGCAGTGGTAGGTCTGCCGCGAGGGTGTGACGCAGAAGCTCGGCGACTTCTCGCCGTGGAACGGGCAGAGGCCCTTGTGCGTGCTGCCGGCCTTTTTGAGCTCGACATGGCGGCCGACGACCTCGACGATGTCGACGCGCGCGAGGAGGTCCTGAATAAAGCCCGGTGGAATCACCGCGTCAGTTTACGGTCTCGGTCCGGCGGATCGGGTCGAGTTGCTTGAGCCAGGGGGATTTGGAGAACGCCACGCACCATTCCGCAACCTCTGCGGCCGGCATGGCGGCGGCGATGCCGTTGCCCTGGCCTTGCTCGCAACCGAGACGCAGCAACGCTCGCGCATGGGCGGCGGACTCGACGCCCTCGGCCACCACGCTGCAACTGAAATGCCGCGCCAGGCCGACCACGCCTTCGATCAGCGCCATGTCCTGCGCGTCGATCAGCATGTTGTGGACGAAACTGCGGTCGATCTTGAGTGCGTCGACGGGCAGGCTCTTCAGATAGGTGAGCGTGGAATAGCCGGTGCCGAAATCGTCGAGCGCGAAACGCACGCCGAAGGCTTGGCAGCGCTCGATCAGCGCATGCGTGGCGACCGTGTCGGCCAGCGCGGCCGATTCCAGTACCTCCAGGCAGAGATGCCGCGCCACCGGCTCCGGATGCCGCTGCACCAGTTCCTGCAAGCGCTGCGCGAAGTCCATCGATTGCAGCTGGCGCGCCGTGACGTTGACGGCGACCTCCAGCTCCAGGCCTTCGGACAGCCACTGCGCACTCTGCTTGAGCGCCTGGTCGATGATCCAGTCGCCGACGTGCACGGCGAGGCCCGTGTCCTCGATCTGCGGCAGGAAGGCGCCGGGCAGCAGCAGGCCCTGCTCGGGGTGCTGCCAGCGCAGCAGCGCCTCCATGCCGAGCACGCGGCCGGAGCGCATGTCGATCTTCGGTTGGTAATGCAGCTGCAGCTCGCCGACGTCGAGCGCCTGTTGCAGACGCGCGAGTTCCAGCAGGCTCGCTTCATCGCGCAGGCGCTTGGCGGCGTCGAAGAAGCGGAAGGCGTCGCGGCCGGCGTGCTGCTTGACGCGGTAGAGCGCGTGGCCGGCGTTGCGCAGCAGCGTCTCGGCGTCCTGCGGATCGGCGGGGAAGAGCGTGGCGCCGATGCAGGCCGTCAGCTCCAGCGTGGCGCCGTCGAGCGAGCCGGGCAGGCGGCAGGGCGCGCGCACGACGTTGAGCAAGCGCTCCAGCGCGAGTTGCGCTTCGTTCATGTCGGCCACGCGCAGCACCAGGCCGAATTCGTCGCCGGCCAAACGGGCGATCTGGTCGGACCATTGGCGCGCATGGCGCAGAGCGCCTTGGAGCCGACCGGCGATCTGCTGGAGCATCTGGTCGCCGACGTCCACACCGTGCTCGGCGTTGACGCGCTTGAACTGGTCCAGGTCGACGCGGCAGACGCAGAGCATGAAGCCTTCGCGCGCCGCCACCATCACGCTCTGCTGGAGCTGGCGCGCGAATTCGTCGTAGTTGGACAGGCCGGTGAGGGCGTCCTTTTGCGAGTGCTGCTCCAGGCGGCGGCGCTGGGCGAGCGTCTCGGTCAGGTCGGTGATCGTGACGACGCGGTAGCGCGGTGCGCCGGGCGTGCGCGGCTGGCGGACCTCGCAGATGCTCATCGAGAGCGTGCAGGCGCTGCCGTCGGCGCGGACGGCCTGGATCTCGCCGGACCAGGCGCCTTGCTCGTGCAGTGCGTCCATCAGGCGTTCGGTGTTCATCCCGGAGCGCGCGAGCGTCGGGGGCTGGAGCAACTCGGCGGCGCGGCCCACGAGCGTCTCGCGGCGCGCGCCCATGATGCGGCAGTAGCTCGGGTTCACGTCGACGATGCGGTGCTGCGCGTCCACCACCAGCAGGCCTTCGTGCAGGTGCTGGAACAGGCCGGCGGCGAGCAGCTGGCGCTCCTCGGCCTGGCGCAGCGTGTTGATGTCGGAGAGCAGCAGCAGCGCCTCGATGGCGTGGCCCTCGCGGTCGCGCTTGAGCACGTGCAGGCGCAGCGCGTGCCAGCGCCAGGCGCCCGAACCCTGCACCGGCGCGAGGCCGCGTTCGGGCGAGGGCAGGCGCAGCGGCTCGTGGCAGAGCTCATCGCCGCCGGGTTCCAGCGCTTGCTGCAAGACATTGCCGACGCGCTCGCGGTCCAGCGGGTGGGCGACGGCGAGCCAGAGCACGGGGTCGCTGTCCGGCGGCAGCGGCTCGGTCGTCACGGCTTCCCAGTTGGCCGACGGGCGCATGCCGCCGCGCTCGGTCCATTCGGCCAGCGCCGTGCCCTCGTTGCGCAGAGCCTGCATCCAGCGGCGGTTGCGTTCGTCGCGGCGCATCAGCATGGCGCTGACCATCGGCGCGATCAGGGCGGCGGTGCCGAGCAGGCTGGCGAGCTGGAGCAGGCCGTTCAACGGTCCCGTCGCGTGGGCGAACGGGCCGAGGCCGAGGGCGGTGAGGACCGTGCACAAGACGGCGAACAGCAGCGTCGAGCCGGCGGCGATCCAGGCCTGGCCGCGCAAGGCGAGGGCGAGAATCAGCAGCAGCGGGACGCAGAGCAGCGGCTCCAGGCCGGGCACGCGCAAGGCGGGCAGGGCGAGCAGAGCCGGCAAAGGCAGCCAGAGCACACCGATGGTCCGTGGCAGGCGAAGGCCTTCGAGCGCGAGCACCGGCGCGCCGATCAGCAGGATGCCGAGCAGGTCGGCCAGCGGGTTGATCCATTGCCCGTCGGCAAGGAGCCACGCCGTGCCGGTACTCAACAGCGCGTTCAGGCTGACGCCCAGGCCCAGCAGCAGCGCCAGGTCGCGCAGCGGCCGCTCGCCCTGCTGCCAGCCGGATTGGCGCATCAGGCTCAGGCTCAGCGCCGGCGCCAGCCAGAGCGTCAGACCTTGTTCCGCGGCCGGCAGCCACGGCAGGCCGAGCAGCCGGGCCAGCAAGGTGCCGCCGACCAGCAGCGCGCCGGCCATCGACGGACCCCAGCAGTACAGGGCCGCCAGCGCCATGCCGGCGGGCGGCCAGAAAGCGGGAGCGGGGGAGGCCAGCGCGGCCAGCCAGCCGCAACTGAGCAATGCGCCGGCCAGCACGAGCTGGCGCAGCAAATTCACGAAAACCGCGGGCGCGGTTGCCGGAGGCGGGGGCGCTGCGTGAGCGTCGAAGGAAGGGGCGTCCGGCGGCATGGAGGTGGGATCGGTGGCGGGGGTTTCGCCAACCCAGACAACGCGGCGGTGCGAAAGCGTCGGCATGCTAGCTTGCGGACTTTGTTGTCCCTTGCTTCGTGTCCCCTGCAAATAGGTGGAATCGGGGTTTGTTCCCTCCGGAGGAACCCACAAAAACGAAAGCCACCGCAAAGGTGGCTTTCAGTTGCTTGACGGCAAGGCCTTTAGACGTGGAAATCTTCGAGCTTGGCGCCGCCGGTAATTGCGGCCTTGAGCCACTTCGGTTGCAGGCCGCGGCCGCTCCAGGTTTCACCGGTGGCCTTGTTGCGGTATTTGGCGGCGACCTTGGCGGTGGTTTTGCCGGCCTTGGGCACGCGGGCGCTCAGGTCGGCCACGGTCAGGCCATATTCGGACATCAGCGTCTTGATCTTGCTGACGGCTTCGCCGCGCTCGCGATCCTTGGTCTGGGCAATTTGTGCATCCAGTGCAGCGCGCTGGGCCAAAAGGTCTTTCAAGTTCGACATCGTGCTATTCCTCGAGTTGACTCGCGTCGACGGGTGAAATCTACCGTCTGGCGATGATTATAGGCACGAGTATTTTTGAAATTCCAGCCAGCGATTTGTCCAAATACCAACAATCGGGGCATTCGCCTTCAATATGCCCCTTAAATCAGGCGATCAGACCCGCGGGCTCATTCCGTCGGCGGCACATAGCCGGCCGGTTGCTCGGCGCCGCCACCGAAGAAGAATTGCTCCATCTGGCGCGCCAGATACTGGCGAGCACGCTGGTCGGCCAGATTCAGGCGGTTTTCATTGACGAGCATGGTCTGGTGCTTCATCCACGCGGCCCAGGCTTCCTTGCTGACGCCCTGGTAAATGCGCTTGCCGAGTTCGCCGGGATACGGGGCGAAGTCCAGGCCTTCGGCTTCCTTCTTCAGATAGACGCATTGAACGGTACGGGGCATGACAGCTTCCTAGATTTCGTTGAGAGGTGAGGGTGGCGAAGCGAAGGCTTCAGCCGAGTTTCTTGACGAGGACCTGCGAACGCCGGTCCCAGTTGTATTTGCGCTTGCGTTCTTCGGGCAGCCATTCCGGCTCGACGACGCGGAAACCGCGCTTGATGAACCAGTGCATGGTGCGGGTGGTCAGCACGAAGATACTGTCCAGGCCCATTTGCTTGGCACGTTGCTCGATGCGCTTGAGTATCCGGTCGCCGTCGCCCTGGCCTTGCACTTCAGCCGAGACGGTCAAAGCCGCCATTTCCGCGGTATGCGCTTCCACATACGGATAAAGTGCGGCGCAGCCGAATATCACGCCGTCGTGCTCGATCACGGTATAGGCCTCGATATCGCGCTCGATTTCATTGCGGTCGCGTTTGACCAGTGTGCCGTCGCGCTCGAAAGGCTCGATCAGCGCCACGATGCCGCCGACGTCGTCTGGCGTCGCCTCGCGCAGGCTCTCCAGCTTTTCGTCCACCACCATCGTGCCGATACCGTCGTGGGTGTAGACCTCTTGCAGGAGCGCGCCATCGACCGACAACGGCAGGATGTGCGAGCGCTCCACGCCGGCCTCGCAGGCCCGCACGCAGTGCTGCAAATAGAAGCCCACATCCGTCGGCTGCGTGGCGCGCGGCAGGCTGGCGATCAGGCGCTTGGCGTCGGCCAGGGCCAGCTCGGTGTCGATCGGGCTTTCCGGGTCGCTCGGGTCTTCGTGCACGCCGTCGATCTCGGTCAGGAACAGCAGCTTGTCGGCTTGCAGCGCGATGGCCGTGTTGGTCGCCACGTCTTCCATCGTCAGATTGAAGGCCTCGCCGGTCGGCGAGAAGCCGAAGGGCGAGAGCAGCACGACGGCGCCGCTTTCGATGGCGCGCTGGATGGCGGCGGCATCGACCTTGCGGACCAGGCCGCTATGTTGGAAGTCCACGCCGTCCACGATGCCCACGGGCCGCGCGGTCAGGAAGTTGCCGGAGACGACGCGCACCGTGGCGTTCGCCATCGGCGTGTTCGGCAGCCCCTGCGAGAACGCCGCCTCGATCTCGAAGCGCAGTTGCCCGGCGGCCTCCTGGGCACTGTCCAGCGCGATGGCGTCGGTGATGCGGATGCCCTGGTGGTAGCGCGGCTGCTGGCCCTTGGCCGCTAACTGCTCATTCACCTGGGGCCGGAAACCGTGCACCAGCACGATCTTGATGCCCATCGCGTGCAGGATGGAGAGGTCCTGCACGAAGGCATTCAGCTTGCCCGCCGCTACCAGCTCGCCCGGCATGCCGACCACGAAGGTCTCGCCCCGGTAGGCGTGGATGTAGGGCGCGACCGCGCGGAACCACGGGACGAAGGTGTGCGGGAAGACAAGGCTCATGAGGACGGAATTGTGCAGGAGGCTTGGAGGGAGATGCTTGGTGATTCGGCGTTGGCCTTCGATTATCGAGGGCCTGCCAACGTTCAAGGAGACTCCTCATGGATCCCATGCAAACCCACGGCGCCTTCAGCTGGAACGAGCTGATCACCACCGACCCCGCCAAGGCGGCCGAGTTCTACGGCTCGCTGTTCGGCTGGACCATCGAGTCGATGGAGATGCCCGGCTTCGGCACTTACCGTGTGGTCAAGGTCGGCGACCAGCAGATCGCTGGCGTGATGGCCGTGCCGCCCGATGCAGCCGGCATGCCGCCGCACTGGAACGGCTACGTCACTGTCAAAAGCGTGGATTCGACCGTCGACGCCGCGCAGCGCCTGGGCGGCAAGCTGCTGGTGCCGGTCATGACGATCCCCGGCGTCGGCCGCATGGCTGTGATCGAGGACCCGCAAGGGGCGGTGATCAACGTGATCACCTACGGCGAGGCCTGAACTTCACGGGCTTTCAGGGGCGGCGATAATCCTGCCCCAGTGAATTCACCGCCTTCCAAGACGCCCCGGCCCCCGCGCCCGGCGCATGGGCCCCGAGGAGCCGCCCCCGCTCCCGCCACGCCCATCCCCCCGATCACCTTCCCCGAATCGCTGCCGGTCTCCAGCCGGCGCGAGGAAATCATGCGTGCGATGGCCGACCATCAGGTCGTCATCGTCTGCGGTGAAACGGGCTCGGGCAAGACGACGCAGCTTCCCAAGATCGCCTTGGCGATGGGCCGCGGGCGCGGCAACGGCGGCGGGCTGATCGGCCACACGCAGCCGCGGCGGATTGCCGCGTCGAGCGTTGCGAAGCGCATCGCCGAAGAACTGAAGTCGCCGCTCGGCGAGGTCGTCGGCTACAAGGTCCGCTTCCAGGATCGCCTGCAACCGGGTGCCTCGGTCAAGCTCATGACGGACGGCATCCTGCTGGCCGAGACGCAGACCGATCCGCTGCTCAAGGCCTACGACACGCTGATCATCGACGAGGCGCACGAGCGCTCGCTGAACATCGACTTCCTGCTCGGCTATCTGCGCGAGATCCTGCCGCGCCGGCCGGATCTGAAGGTGATCGTCACCTCGGCCACGATCGATGCGGACCGCTTCGCGCAGCACTTCGCCTCGGCCAAGGGGCCGGCGCCAGTGCTGATGGTGTCGGGGCGGCTGTTCCCGGTCGAGCAGCGCTACCGCCCCTTCGAGGAATCGCGCGAGTACGACGTCAACGATGCGATCTGCGACGCCGTGGACGAACTCTGGCGTGAAGGCTCGGGCGACGTGCTCGTCTTCCTGCCCGGCGAACGCGAGATCCGCGAAGCCGCCGAGGCACTGCGCAAGCACCACCCGCCCGGCGTCGAAGTGCTGCCGCTGTTCGCGCGTTTGTCGGAAGGCGAGCAGAACCGCGTCTTCGAGCCGCACGGCAACCGCCGCATCGTGCTGGCCACCAACGTGGCCGAGACCTCGCTCACCGTGCCCGGGATCCGTTATGTGATCGACCCGGGCCTGGCGCGCGTCAAGCGCTACAGCTACCGCAACAAGGTCGAGCAGCTCCAGATCGAGAACGTCAGCCAGGCGGCGTCCAACCAGCGCGCCGGCCGTTGCGGCCGCGTCAGCAACGGCATCTGCATCCGGCTGTACTCGGAGAAGGAATTCAACGAGCGGCCGAAGTTCACCGATCCGGAAATCCTGCGCTCCTCGCTCGCCGGCGTGATCCTGCGCATGAAGGCGCTGCACCTGGGCGTGATCGACGAATTCCCGTTCATCGAACCGCCGCCGCGCAAGGCGGTTGCCGACGGCTACCAGCTGCTGGCTGAACTCGGCGCGGTGGATGAGACCAACGAGCTGACGCCGCTGGGCCGCGAGCTGTCCAAGCTGCCGCTGGACCCGCGCGTCGGCCGCATGATCCTGGAAGCCCGCAAGCGCGATGCGCTGACCGAGGTGCTGATCATCGCCAGCGCACTCTCCGGCCAGGACGTGCGCGACCGGCCGCAGGAGGCGCAGCAAGCCGCCGACGAAAAGCACAAGAAGTTCGACGATGAGAAGTCGGAGTTCATGGGTTATCTGAAGCTCTGGAAGTGGCTCGGCGAATCCAAGGGCGGCGAGGGCGAGCACAAGCTTTCCAACCGCAAGCACGAACAGCTGCTGCGGGACAACTTCGTCTCCGTGCGGCGTGTGCGCGAGTGGCGCGACATCCATTCGCAGCTGCACACGGTCGTCGCCGAACACGGCTGGCGCCTGAACGGCGCGCCGGCCACGTACGAGCAAGTCCATTTGTCGATGCTCGCCGGCCTGCTCGGCAACATCGGCCTGAAGGCGGACGAAGACGACTGGTACCTCGGCGCCCGCGGCATCAAGTTCTACCGCCATCCGGGCGCGCACCTGAGCAAGAAGCCGGGCCGCTGGATCGTCACCGCCGAACTCGTGGACACGACGCGCCTGTTCGGCCGCGGCATCGCCGCCATCGAGCCGCAGTGGCTGCCGGGCCTGGCCGGACATTTGCTCAAGACGCAGATGTCCGACCCGCATTGGGAGAAGAAGGCCGGCGAGGTCGTCGCGCTGGAGCGCGGCACGCTCTACGGCATCCCGATCTACAGCAACCGCCGCGTCAACTTCGGCCGCGTGGACCCGATGGCCGCGCGCGAGATCTTCATCCGCGAGGCGCTGGTCAACGGCGAGTGGGAATCGCGCCTGCCGTTCCTCTCGCACAACCGCAAGCAGATCGCCAAGGTCGAGGAGCTGGAGCACAAGTCGCGCCGGCAGGACGTGCTGGTGGACGACGAACTCATCTACGCCTTCTACGACTCGCAAGTTCCCGCCGAGGTGCATTCCGGCGCAGGTCTGGAGAAGTGGTGGCGCGAGGCGTCCAAGGCCGATCCGAAGCTGCTGCACATCAGCCGCGAAGAGCTGATGCGCCATGAGGCGGCCGGCATCACGAGCAACGCGTTTCCGCGCACCGTTCGCCTGGGCGGCGTGGATTGCACCGCGACCTATCTGCACCAGCCCGGCGATGCGCGCGACGGCGTGACGGTGTCCGTGCCGATCTACGCGCTCAACCAGGTGTCCGAAGAGCGCTGCGAATGGCTCGTGCCCGGCATGCTCGAACAGAAGGTGATGGCGCTGCTCAAGAGCCTGCACCAGAAGCCGCGCTCGCGCCTCGTGCCGCTGCCGGATTTCGTGGCCGAGTTCATCGAGCTGAATCCGTTCGGGCAGGGCAGCCTGATCGAAGTGCTGCTCAAGGCCGTGAAGGAGCGCACCCAGCTCGCGATCCAGCGCAACGACTTCAAGCTGGAGCAGCTGCAGGCGCACTTGTTCATGAACTTCCTGGTCGTGGACGAACACGGCCGCCAGCTCGGCATCGGCCGCAACCTCTCGGCGCTGAAGGCTGAGCTGGGCGGGCAGGCGCGTTCGGCGTTCCAGGCGCTGGCGGCGTTGAAGTTGCCGGCGGCTGCGCCGGTTGCAGCGCCCGCGCCCGCCAACGCGCCGACTGCTTCCAAGGCAGCGCCGGCCAAGCCTGCCGCACCGGTCAAGGACAGTGCCACCGCCTACACCGACTGGACCTTCGGCGAACTGCCCGAGCTGATGGAAGTGAAGAAGGGCGCGCAAAGCCTGATCGGCTTCCCGGCCCTGATTGACAAGGGCGCGCACGTCGAGATCGAAGTCTTCGACGAGCCCGACGTCGCCGCCGCCAAGCACCGTCTCGGCCTGCGCCGGCTGGTCGCGCTCCAGCTCAAGGAGCCGCTCAAGTACCTGGAGAAGAACATCCCGGACCTGCAGAAGATGTCCGTGCTGTTCATGAATCTGGGCACGGCCGAGGAACTGCGTGACCAGATCATCGGCGTGGCGCTGGACCGCGCCTTCCTGAACGACCCGCTGCCGACTGATCAATTCGCCTTCAAGCGTGTGATCGAGGAAGGCCGCGCGCGGCTGAACCTGATCGCGCAGGAAGTGGCGCGCCAGACGGGCGTGATCCTGACTGAATACGCCGCAGCCACGCGCAAGCTCAAGGACGCGAAGGCGCCCAAGGATGTGGCCGAGGACATCACGGCGCAACTGGGCGCGCTGGTCGGCAAGCGCTTTGTCACCGGGACCTCGTGGGCCCAGTACGCTCATTTACCGCGTTACCTGAAGGCCATCGTCGCCCGCCTGGACAAGCTCCGCGCTGATCCGGCCCGCGACGCCAAGCTGATGGCCGAATTCAAGCCGTTGGAGCAACGCTATATGCGCCGCCTGGCCGAGCGCAAGGGCGTGGCCGACGCGCGCCTGGCCGACTTCCGCTGGCAGCTGGAGGAACTGCGCGTGAGCCTGTACGCGCAGGAACTGCGCACGCCGCAGCCGGTCAGCGTGAAGCGGCTGGAAAAGGTCTGGTCGCAGCTGTCGAACTGACCGGTCCTACAAAGCTAGCTAACGTTCTGTTTCAACGGACACCGTTCCGGAGCTTGCTTGCGCCTTGCTGGGCCAAATATGGAGCTAAATCCCGCACAGTTCCGCCAAATATTTGGTGTGGAAATGTGTCAAATGAGGCCACACTAAGTGCATGGAGGCGACCATCGGACCACGAGTCTGGAGGTCGGTCCCGCAAACGACGAGCACCGCAGATTCCCCGAGAGACCGTGGCAGAACATACGACAGCCCCCCAGCCCAGTGGCCAGGCGGCGCCCCTCAAGCGCTTTGGCCGCTTCGATCTCCGTGCGCTCATTGCCAAGAGCCAGCGCAGCATGCTCTGGCTGGTGTTCGACGAACGCCTCGGCCAGGAGCTGCTGCTTTGCGTGCCGCGCCAGGCACCGAACAGCCCCGCCGCACTCGCTTATTGGCTCCGCACGGTGAACGCCGCTGCGCGCCTGCAACACCCGAACATCGCGCCGGTCGTGGAGATCGGCAACGTCGAGCAGTGGCCTTACGTGGCCTACGACCGTGCTCTGGGCGAAACGCTCGACGAACGCCTCTCCCGCCAGGCCCCGCCGATCCCGATCGAGACGGCCGACTGGATGGCGCAGTACCTCTCCGGTCTGGCCTTCGCGCACGAGGCCGGCCACTCGCACCGCAACGTGCAGGGCTCCTCGCTGCTGATCGACACCAACGGCAAGGTTCGGCTGATCGGCCTGGAGGTCGTGCAGGAAGTCTTCCCGGCGAACGTCGACCCGATCAACGCCGTGCACCGTCCGGCGCGCGAGCAGGCGGCTGAGGATGTTCTCTGCGCCGGCCTGATGCTGCACCGCATGCTGACCGGCAAGCTGGTGCTGGACCGCAACGATGTGTCCGAGATCCTGTCGCAGCTGCAACCGCAGGGGCACGAGATCGTGCGCCTGGGCTGGGAGACGGCGCACCCGATCCCCGATCCGCTGCGCGCCATCGCCAACCGCTCGACCGACCGCCAGCCGCGCCAGCGCTACCAGATCGCCCGCACCTTCCTGCGCGCGCTCGAAGGCTGGAAGGCCGCGGCGTCCAGCGACGACGGCGGCCCGATCGCGCTGCTGATCGACAAGCTCCAGCGCATCGGCCACCTGCCGACGACCACGAGCCAGTTCAACCACGTCTCCACGTCTTCGGGCTTCGCGGCGCAACACACGGCGGCGCTCTCCGAGCTGGTGCTCAAGGACATGGCGCTGAGCCTGGAGCTGCTGCGCCGCGTGAACAACTCGCTCAAACAGAGCGGGGCGCCGGTGGACGGCACGATCCTGAACATGCAGCGCGCCATCGCGATGGTGGGTCTCGGCGGCCTCGAAGCGGCGGCGCGTTCGCTGAAACCCTGGCCCGGCCCGCTCAACGAACAATCGGCCGAAGCGCTGCGCAGCCTGATGCGCCGCGTGCAGCGCGCCGGCCAGATCGCGCAAGCCCTGCGCCCGGCCGGCTACGACGCCGAGGTGGTCTACCTGATCACGGTGATGCAGAACCTCGGCCGGCTGCTGGTGCAGTACCACTTCCCGGACGATGCGCAGCAGATCCGTCAGTTGCAGATTCCGCCGGAGCCGACGCAGGATCATCCGAACCCCGCTGCGCTGACCGAGCAGGCCGCCGCGTACGCCGTGATGGGCTGCGATCTCGATTCGCTCGGCAGCGCCGTGGCGCGCTACTGGAGCCTCGGCGACGAGCTGCTGCACATGATCCGCCGCCAGCCGCCGGAAGCGGCCGTGCGCCCGTCCACCGAGGACGGCGATCAGTTGCGCCTGACGTCGAGCCTGGCCAACGAGATCGTCGACTCGCTGGCGCTGCCGCAGCACAAGCAGCAGCAGGCGCTCGAAGCGATCGCACGCCGCTACGCACGCGCGCTCGGCATCAGCCTGCGCGACCTGCAACTGGCCATCAACCCGGAGACGCCTTCGGTGGGGGCAGACCCAGACGACGATGCGCCGCCGCGTGTCGCCGAACCCAAGGCCTCGCCGCTGCGCAACCGTTTCGCGAGCAAATCGGACGCCGGTCCTTCGTCATCTTCGGGCGGTAATCAAGGCCGATGAGCAGTTTCCAGGACTGGCAGCGGCAGCGCCGGCCAGTGCAAACCGACAGCACCATGTCTCCCGCCTCCAAGACGCCCTCGATGCCGCCCGAACTCGGACGGTTCAAGCTCCTGCAATCGCTGGGGCAGGGCGCGCAGGCGACCGTCTGGCTCGCGCATGACCCGCGGCTGGACCGCGAGGTCGCCGTCAAGGTCCTGCGCCCCGGCGCCGATCCGCTGGCCGTGGAAGACTGGCTCAATGAGGCCCGCGCCGTCAGCCGTCTGACACACCCCGCCATCGTGCCCGTGTTCGAGGCCGACACGCAGGGCGCGCAGTCGTACATGGTGTTCGAGTACGTGCCCGGCGGCACGCTGGCCGAGCGCATGCGCGGCAAGAAGGCGCTGCCGGCGCGCACGGCGGTGGAGATCGCGATGAGCGTGCTCGACGGCCTCGACGCCGCGCACTCGGCCGGCGTAATCCACCGTGACTTGAAGCCTTCCAACATCCTGATCGACGCGCAGGGCCGCGCCCGCGTGATGGACTTCGGCATCGCCGCGCGCATGACCGATGCGGGCCGCCCGCAACGCGTCGTCGGCACGCCGGGCTACATCTCGCCCGAGGCGGCCAAGGGCGAGAAGCCTTGCCCGCAGATGGACGTGTTCGCCTGCGCGGTGATGCTCACCGAAATGCTCTCCGGCGAGCGCCTCAATTACGACCCCGATCCGTGGCGTGCCGTGCGCCGCGTGACCGAGGTGGATTTCGAAGTGCCCACGGGTCTCGCGAACGACGTGGACGACGAACTGCGCGCCATCGTGCGCCGCGGCCTGTCGCGCGACATCACGCGCCGCTGGCCCAGCGCCCGCTCGTTCCGTGATGCGCTGTCCGCGTGGCTGAACCCGGTGGTCGTGCCGGAAGGCGAAGGGCAGGACAGCGCCACGCTCGAATTCCTGCTGCGCCGCATGCGGCTCAAGACCGACTTCCCGGCCATGACGGATGCCGTCGGCCGCATCCAGAAGCTCACGCTCTCGGAGAGCGAGAACCTCAACACGCTGTCCAACGAGATCCTCAAGGACGTGGCGCTGACGCACAAGCTGCTGCGGCTCGTGAACACGGTGCAGTTCAGCCAGGTGGGCGGCTCGGTCTCGACCGTCTCGCGCGCCGTGGCGTTGGTGGGGCAGGCGGGCATCCGCAATCTGGCGCTCTCGCTGATCCTGCTGGAGCGCATGGAGAACCAGGGGCACGCCAAGGTGCTGCGCGAGGAGTTCCTGCGCTCGCTGATGGCGGCGTCGCTCGCGAGCGAGTTGTGCTTGAGCCAGCGCGAGAGCGAAGAGGCCTTCCTCTGCGCGATGTTCCACAACCTCGGGCGCATGTTGTCCGAGTTCTATTTCCCTGAAGAGGCGCAGCAGATCCGCCGCATCTCGCGCCCTGAGCCCGGCCCGCGCGGCGAAACGGTGCCGGCGGTCTCGGAAGCAGTGGCTTCGACGCAAGTGCTCGGCATCAGCTACGAACAACTGGGCCTCGGTGTGGCACGCCAATGGGGTCTGCCGGAAGTGCTCCAGCGCAGCATGCGCCGGCCCGAAGGCGATCCGCCGACGCGGCTGGTCGAAGCGGCGAACGACCGCCAGCGCTGGCTCTCGCGGGCCGTCAACGATGTGGCCGACGCGATCCTGCGCTCGCCGCCCCATGAGGCTCACGCGAAGGTGCGTGCCGTGGCGCAGCGCTACTCGCGCAGCCTCGGCGTGTCGGCCGAGCGTTTCGACAAGGCCGCCGACGAAGCGCGTCAGCGCCTCGCTGCGATGGCCGTGGCGATGGACGTCAAGATCGAGAAGAGTTCGCCCGCGCAGCGCCTGCTGGCGCCGTTGCAGCCGAGTCTGGACGATTCGCTGAGCGAACACACGCTGCAGGCCACGCAGGTCATCGAGCGCCCTTCGGAGAAGAACGAGCAGGAGTACTCGCGCGAGAAGGCGGTCGAGATCCTGGCGCTGGGCATCCAGGACATCACCAACGCGATGGTCGAGAACCTGAAGGTCAACGAGCTCGTGCGCATGGTGCTGGAAACCATGCTGCGCGGCTTGCAGTTCCGCCGCATCGTGTTCCTGCTGCGCGATCCGAAGACGGACACGCTGATCGGCCGTTTCGGCCTCGGCGAGAACGTCGAAGCGGTGGCGGGCCTGTTCCGCATCCCGCTGAAGAACCCGCCGACGGGTCAGCCGCACCTCTTCACGGTGATCGCGCAACGCGGTGTGGACACGATGATCGCGGACACGGCGCTGCCGAAGATCTCGGAGCGCCTGCCGGATTGGTATCTGAACTCGCCGGCGCGCGCCGCGAGCTTCATCCTGCTGCCGATGGCCAGCAAGGGCTCGCCTTTTGCGGCGATCTATGCGGACAAGGACGTTGCAGGCAGCATCGACCTGGGCGAGAAGGAGCTCTCGCTGTTGCGCACGTTGCGCAACCAGGCCGTGATGTCATTCAGGCAGGGCGGCGGCTGAGGCCGCCTCTGCAGGTTTTCGGGCCTTCAACGGCCGCGGTAGCCGCCGTGATCGTGGTCGTAGCCACGGTCATGGTAGTAGCCACCGTGGCGCGGCGGCACGACGATGCAGCCCGAAACGGCGATGGCACAAAGACTGGCGATGAGGAGGGCGGCAATGCGTCGCATGATGCGTTGTCCAGGAAGGTTGAACATGCCTGAACAACGCAGCGGGTGCCGCTTGGGTGGACCGGTGTTGCGATTGCTTACGAGTCGCGGGGTGCCGACTCTGGCTGAGAGCGCGCGCACAATGCGCGTCCTGTTCGGTGTCCGCACTGGAACGCACCGAGTTCGTATTTCTCTGACGCTGTCGTAGCTACAGTCCGCCACTCAAAAATACAGGGAGAGTGGTGTGGTCGAGCTTGCGTCTTGGGTCATTGTTGTTGTCTTCGGCCCGGCGGCATTGATCATGCTGATTTGGGCGGGCTGGAAGATGCTGCTCTATGCCGCCGTGGCGGTCGGTGTCGTCATCGTCCTGCTCGCAAGCGTCAGCAAGAAGGAGACCAATACCTCCCTGGCGCAGGAGAAGGTTTACGAGGCCCAAGCCGCTCATATCGCTGAACTCACCAAGCGGCCTTCGTGCAAGTCGCGCAGGCCTATGAAAAGGCGGCAGCTTCCGGAGAGCGAGCTGATGAGGACGTGATCGGCGCCGCCACGTATGAGAAGTTCAAGGCCGGAGAGGGGCGGGTGCGGGCGGCAGGACATGATCAGGCAGCTGATGAACTTGCCAATCTGCGAGGCCGATTCCAGAAGCACCGTGACGCGGTAGACGCTGCGAGAGGGCCTTCGCATCAGGCGCTTGTTGAGCGAAAGGAGCAGGCTGAGGACATCACCTGGGGAGGCCTGATCCTCGCGGCCCTATCGGGATTCTGGATCCTCAAGCGCTGGGACACTTGATGCGCGTCGGCTGTAGCCGTTACATCGTTGCGTCCATGTCCAAGATCAGGTTGAATAAGTCGCCGGGCCATAGGTCCGTATGCAGAATCTGCCGCCCGTTGTCGGCGGGTGAGTAGCTCATATTTCGCCAAGTCACCGCCGGAGCGTTGGAGTTCGTGAACGTGATCTTGCCTCCATGCGACATCGCGTTACGTACGACGCGGCCAAAGTCCCATACGGCAGGCCAAGATTGCGATCCGGCCCCAAACCTCGCCTTTAGCTGAGGGAGATTGCGCTCATAGAAGTTGGTAGCCAGCGCCTGCCCGAAGTTGTACAGCAAGGCATCCAAGGCGCCGAGCTTCAGCGTCTCATGGGCGGGAGGCTGCTCACACGGCCGTCGCTCAAGAAATGCCAATGGTGGTGAGATGTTCTTGGTGAGCAGCGCGACGGTCGCAGAGGGCTCCCAGATCCATTGCTCCGCCGATTGCTTGCACCCCAGCGCCACAAAATCTCCTGGCCGGTACGACGATGCTGGTCCGCTAACGCTGGCGTCAACGACGAGTGCAAAGCCGTGCAGGGCCACGAGATACGTCTCGAAATCCGCAAAGTATCGTTGGCTGCTTGTGATTTGCCCCTGAATCGCAGGTGGTAACGTCGCATTGTTCGAGCCACCTAAGGACATCCTAAGCACCGGCATTCGTCCTTCGCCTTTCTCATATGTAGTTGTGGGAGTCCATTCGAGGATAGCAATGCCTGCCGCTCACTTGCTCACATGACGCCTAAGCAGCTTGTTGAATCGCGGGGATATGCCGTTCTACCGTCATTTCATCCGGCCCTGAGCCCGACGGATGCGGCATCGGTACTTGGCACCCCTGAAATGGTGGAGGGCCTGCGTCTTGTGCATGAACTCGTGCCAATGACGCCGGACCTGACGACTCCAAATACCTACAGTGGCAACTTTGGTCTCGGCAGCTTCCCTTTGCACACGGATCTTGCGCATTGGGCAAAGCCACCTCGGTATCTGATGTTGCGATGCGCAGTCGGCGATCCAGAAATCGAGACCAATCTCATTGATGCACGTTTGCTCGTTGAGTCGGTGGGATCAAGCATGCTGTCCAGATGCCTAGCGCAGCCACGTCGGCCCATAAACGGTGCCCTTCAGCTGCTCCCGATTTGGCAGCCAGAGACTGCATCTCAGCGGCAACTTATACGTTGGGACAGCATTTATCTCCGCCCTGCTAATGACTACGCCCAAGGCGTCTTTCAACGAGTTGCAGACTGGCTCTCAGCCGCGCAGTCCAATAAGCAAGTTCTCCTCGATCAGGGGGATACGCTCTTATTGGACAACTGGCGAATGCTACACGGACGGTCTGCGGCATCAAGTTCCGCTTCATCGCGGAAAGTTCACCGCCTCTACCTAGATTCACTTATATGAGCAAAAAGCCAATCAGCGCGGCCAAGGCATCGCACCCATGGTCCCCGGAGGCTTTACTTGCGAAGGCGCTCCGCTACGCTCAGGAAATGCAGCCACTCTCCCGAGAGGATTGGCGCTTTGGTCTGATGTCAGCCTTCGTTCTCGAGTTTTTGGCTCGAAGCACGCTTGCGGCAACGAGTCCGACCTTGCTGGCTGATGCCAAAGATTGGAACAACATCCACTTTGCACTTGGTGGACGGCCAACTGCACCAAAATTCATTCCCAAGTCGGTAGAGGTGTCGTCAGTCTTGACAAGGTTGCGCGAGATTCACCCTTCGTTTACGACGGAGTTAGAAGGATTTTCGGCGCAGCACATAAACCGGCGAAATGAAGAGCTACACGCGGGATCGATACCGTTTGAAGGTCTTCCTACAACTTGGCTAGCCCCCTTTTATCAGACCTGCAAAGTGCTCCTCGCGGTGCAGTTCAAAGACCTTGAATATCTGTTTGGTGCCCATGAAGCGGAACTTGCGGAGCAATTGATTACGGCTTCACGCGACGAGTCAGCGAAGGCTGTGCAAAAGGCAATCGCAGCGCACAAAACGATATGGGAATTGAACGATGCCAAGGAGCGTAAGAAGCTCGAACAGAAGGCTACCGTCTGGGCTGCACGGCAGCACGGTCATCGCGTTAAGTGCCCGGCTTGTACGTGCGTCGCGCTGGTCCTAGGTACAGCAGTTGCCGCGCCAGTCAAGCGGCTTGAGGGGGACCTCATTATCGAAGTTCAGGACCATCTGCCAACCAAGTTCGAGTGTGTCGCCTGCAATCTGAAGATTGCGGGGCTTTCACAACTCACTGCCTGTGGCCTGGGCTCTACTTACAAGTCAACTTCAACCTACGACGCAGCCGCCTACTACGCGCCCGAGGACGAGCACGATGAATTTGAGGACGACAACAACGAGTATTGAGGGAAATGCAGCGTCGCAGCGGACGTTGTATCCCGGTCTCAGGCGGTAGCGTACGGCTACTGGTGACTCAAGACCTTGGGGACTTTGATGCGCCATTGCCACGAGGTTGAGCGAGCGATGCGGCAGACGCCTGTTTCAGGCTTCGGCATGGCTTCTTTGGTCATCTCGGGTTGTCCAGGTGACACACTGAAAAGACACACCAGCCGCTGCTGAGTCCCTGCCATCAAAAAGTTCTTGATTGACAAAGACTTGGAGAAGAAGGTTGACGAGCCCTAGCCCCGGCACTGGTCACAACAGTTAGGGCTGCTTGGTTCCCCACCTGACCCGGTTGGCCGTGCTTCCATGCGAGGAGGCCCGTCAGCGGTCATTGTAGCCGCTTCAGAAGCCCGCTCTGGTGATCGAGACGAACATCACCAGACCCATGCAGGCGAGCGCGATCACATAGCCGATCTGGTGGAACTGACCCTTGCCCATCGACCAGTGGCCGCTGATGAAATAACCGATCAGCGCGACCATCTTGATCATCAGCCACGGCGCGGTCCAGCTGTAGTGGACCGAGACCCAGAGCGACAGGCCGCTGACGATCAGCAGCGTGTTGATGGCGAAGGCGAGCACCAGCAGGCGGCCGTCCTTGGCGATGCGTTCGGACCAGGGCTGGTCGATCTGCCAGACCAGGCCGCGCGCCAGGAACAGGGCGAAGCTCGCCCAGGCGAGCTTCACGTGCCAGTCCACCATGCCGGTGTAGAACCAAGACATCTTGCGCGTCCTTTGAACAGGAGGCCGTCGGCCCCCAACAGAAGGCTATCGGCCGAATCTCAGCGCAGCTGAAGGTCGTCGTCGCTGAAGCGGATGTTCAGGGGTTCGATCAGGAGCTGCTTTTCGCCGTCTTCCAGCGAACCGGCGACCCAGGCGTCGATGCCGCAGGCCTTCGCCACTTCGACGGTGCGCGCTGCGTCAGCGGCCGGCACGAAGATCGCGAAACCGGCGCCCATATTGAGCGTGGAGTAGGCCTCGCGGTCGTCCTGCTTGGCGTGCTCCTGCATGAACTTGAGCACCGGGGTGACAGGAGGCACCGTGTGGATGCGATACGTGAACTTGCCCGGATGGCGCAGCAGCTTGCGCCAGCCGTGGCCGGTGATGTTGGCGCAGTAGTGCGGCTGGATGCCGGCCTTGAACAGCGCCTCGGTCACCGGCGAGTACAGCACCGTGGGGGCGAGCAGGGCGTCGCCGTAGGTCAGGCCGGGCTCGACTTCGGTCAGGTAGCCGCTCGGCAGGCGCTCCACGAGCTTGCGCGCGAGCGAGAGGCCGTTGGCGTGGATGCCGCTGGAGGCCAGCAGCACGATCGCATCACCCGCGCCGAGCTTGTCGCCGACCGAGAGGCGTTCCTTGGGATTGATCAGGCCCGTGCACGAGGCGGCCAGGTCGATGCGGCCGCTCTCCACGATGCCGGCCAGCGCGGGCGTCTCGCCGCCGCCCCAGGCCACTTGGCACACGTCGCAGGCCTTCTTCCAGCCCTCGACCAGCGCCTGCGCGCGCAGCTTGTCGCCGAACCAGTCCGAGCCGCCGGCAGCCCAGTAGGCCTGCACGACCAGCGGCGTGGCGCCGACGGTGATCAGGTCGTTGATCGCCATGGCGATGGTGTCCTGCGCGATGCCGGCGTAGTAGCTGGCCTTGCCGGTCAGCTGAGCCATCTCGTCAGCCACCAGGGTCTTGGTGCCCAGGCATTCGACGATGGACGCCACGTAGAACGGGCCCACATCCACCACGTAAGCCGACTCGCCGCGCGAGGCCAGCACTTCGGAAAAACCGTGGCCAGCCAGGTGGGCGCCGGTGGCGGCGGCCGCGCGCTGGGCGGAGATCTTGAGGGGGTCGATCAGGTCGTAATTGACGCCGGCCTGTTCGTAGCTGAGGGTGTCGGGGGAGGAGGGGGCGTGGGAGCTCATCCCGCGATTATCGCAAGCCCTCGTGCTGATTCAGCAGCGCGCGTTGCGTCGTCGTGCTGCGGAGCTGCTGCAACCACCATTCCAGCGCCCGGCCAGGCTTCTGGCCGGTGTTGCGCCAGGCGAAGTGCATGGGGCCGATGCGGCGGCCGTCGAAGGTGGTCTTGCGCACGAGGCGGCCGGCGTCGATATGACGCTGAACCATCGAGGCAGGCAGGGCGCCGCAGCCCAGGCCCCGGATCAGCCCTTCGAGCTTGGCGGCCATGCTGGGCAGGGCGAGGACGTCCTGGCCGGGCACGACGCCGACGGTCATGGCGGGCAGGGTGCGGGCCGTGTCGGCCACGGTGATGATGCGGTGCTTCACCACCACGTCGGCCTGGATCGGCTCGGCGGCGCCGGCCAGCGGGTGGTGCGGCGCCACGCAGAAGACCAGTTCCAGCTCGCCCAGCGGTTCGCAGATGGCGGTGCTGGAAGGCGGCTGGTTGGTCACGCCGATGGCGAGGTCGGCCAGGCCGGAGACGAGCGCCTCCCAGGTGCCCGAGAGCACGCCGGTCATGAAGCGCAGCCGGGTGGGCGGCGCCTCGCCCTCGTCACCGGAGGCGTAGAAGGATTCCATCAGGTCGAAGAGGGCGGGGCGGGCGATGGCGTCGTCGAAGACGATGGTCAGCTCGCTCTCCCAGCCGGTGGCCACGCGGCGCACGCGGTGGGCGACGGCGTCGAGCTCGTGCAAGAGGCGGCGGCCTTCCTGCAGCAGTTCGCGGCCGGCTTCGGTCAGCTCGGCCTGGCGGGAGCGGCGGTCGAACAGCAACACGTCCAGCGCTTCTTCGAGCTGGCGCACGCTGTAGGTCAGGGCGGACGGCACCTTGCCCATCTCGCGCGCGGCGGCGGCAAAGCTGCCGGTGCGGGCGATGGTGTCCATCATGGTGAGCGCTTCGGGGGTCAGGGCGTGCCGTTTGTCCATGAGTTCATCTTATTTGAATGGTGGGGTCGAAGCGTTCCTCCCTCAGGCAGGGTGTCGCTCTCTACAGTGAGGACATCGCAAACCGAAGCAGCAAACCAAGGAGCACACCATGCTGGAACTCATCCGATCCGCCGAACGCGGCCACGCCGATCATGGCTGGCTGAAGTCCTTTCACAGCTTCTCGTTCGCCGACTACTACAACCCGCGCCGCATGGGCTTCGGGCCGCTGCGTGTCATCAACGAAGACCGCATTGCCCCGGGCACCGGCTTCGGCACGCACGGCCACCGTGACATGGAGATCATCAGTTATGTGCTCTCCGGCGAACTGGCGCACAAGGACAGCATGGGCACGGCCGAGGCCATCCGCCCCGGTGAAGTCCAGCGCATGAGCGCCGGCTCGGGCGTCATGCACAGCGAGTTCAACAACGCGCCGAACAGCGAGACGCACTTCCTGCAGATCTGGATCATGCCGGACGAGAAGGGCGTGAAGCCGGGCTACGAGCAGAAGGCGTTCTCCGAGGAAGAGAAGCGCGGCAAGCTGCGTCTCGTGGCATCGCCGGACGGCGCCGAGGGCTCGGTCAGCATCCATTCGAGCGCGAAGCTGTATGCAGGCCTGTTCAACGGTGACGAGGCCGCGAGCCTGACGCTGCCGCAAGGTCGACTCGCCTATGTGCACCTGGTGCGCGGCGAGCTGACGGTCAACGGCGAGGCCCTGAGCGCCGGCGACGCCGCGCAGATCAGCGATCTGGACAAGATCGAGATCAGCGCCGGTCGTGACGCCGAAGTGCTGGTGTTCGACCTGCCGCGCTGAAACATCGGCGCGCAATGAAAAAGGCCACCCTCGGGTGGCCTTTTGCTTTCAGGGGCGACGTTCGATCAGAACGAGTGGCGGATGCCGACCATGAAGCCGCTGAACGTGGTGAACGGCGTGAAGGCCGGAGCACCCAGGGCCGGGAAGGCAGCGCCGGACGTGCCGGTGGCATGCGTGCTGTAGCCCGACAGCACGGTGGCCGTGGTGGCGTCGTACATGTAGCCGTCATGCAGCTTGGTGGCGAAGTAACCGACGTTGAGCAGCGTGCGCTTGGACAGGTAGTAGTCCACGGCGGCGACGAAGGTGTCCTTCTTGCCGGCACGGCCACCCGGCAGGGCTGCCGAGGCGGCGATGCCCGTGCCGGTGTCGTGGTACCAGGTGCCGCTCAGGTCCATGTTCGGCGCCAGGCTCCAGCGGGCGCCCACGATCACGACCTTGTCGATCTGCGGCGCCAGGGCGGCCGAGGTGGCGTTCTCCAGCTTGTTGTGCAGGTAGCTGGCGTAGACCTTGACGGTCCCGAAGGTCATGTTGCCGCCGGCCATCCAGCTGGTGGCGGTGGCGTTCGGGTTGGCGTTGGTCGGGGGCGCCTTGTACTGGATCAGGGCGCCGCCGATGTTGTAGTCCTTGCCGTTGGTCTGGTTCAGGTCGAAGGCGTAATGGCGGCCTTCGCCGTCATCGAAGCCGTAGCTGATGCCCGTGTCGATGCCGAGCGAAGGCACGATCACGCGGTACTTGACGGTGTCGTCCGAACGGTTGTCATTGGCGATGTTGGTCGCGTTGGTCGGCGAGTAGCGGTTGATGCCGTACAGGGCGATCGGCGTCGTTTGCAGGCCGTTGCCTCCCACGTTGTACGGATCCAGCGTGCGCACGGCGCGGTCCACGAAGGCCGAGAACTGGCGGCCGATGGTGATGGTGCCGGTGGCGCCGGTGTCCAGGCCGACGAAACCCTGGCGGTTCCAGAACTTGGTGGAAGCGCCTGCCGAGCCGGTGGGACCGCCGGCCGTGCCCGCGTCCAGGTTGATGCCCGACTCCAGGCGGAAGATGGCCTTCATGCCGCCGCCGAGGTCTTCCGAGCCGCGCAGGCCGAAGTTGGAGACGTAGAACTCGTTGTTATTCACGATCCATTGGTTGCCACCGGCGCCAGCGCCTTGGTGGTTCCGGTACTCAACCCCGGCTGCCAGCTGGCCGTACAGCGTCACCGACGTCTGCGCTGCGGCGGAACCGCAGGCGGCGAGGGCGGCCAGCGCCACGGGGATGAGGTTCAGCTTCTTCATTTCTCAATGTCTCCAGAATGTTTCCATGGCCTCGGGGCGGGCCAAATGTTCGACTCGTGCATCGTAAGCAGAGCTATCGCCTTGCAACTGTCTACAACTCAACAGTCCCGCGCATCATGCCCGGGCGTCCGCGCACCGTTTCGCGGCCTGGGCGCATGTCGCCCCCCATGAAAGGTGCATGCCGCTGAGGGCGGCGCGTGTCGCGCCGCTCAGGGTTTCTGCTTGTTGTTAGAAAGACTCAGATTCACGGGCCGGACATGGTCCGTTCCGCGTCAGAAGCCCAGCAACTTGCCGGTGCGCAAGGCCTCGCGGCCGGCCACCTTGGCGATGCGCATACCTGCCGTGGCGAAGCGCAACGCGTCGCGGGCGTAGAGCAGGCCGTCGACGGGGCTCGCCAGTTCGGTCACCGCATTGGTCACCGGATCGATCACGTGAGCCAGCACTTCGCCGGCTTGCACCGTATCGCCTGCGCGGCGCAGGAACACGAGCACGCCGGGCGAGGGCGCCTTGATCGGCATCGAGCCTGACAGCGGCCGCGCGTCACCGACGGCCTTGGGCAGCGGGTGCACCTCGCCGGTGATGGCGCCGCGCCAGGTCAGGTAGTCGATCAGGTTCTGGGCGTCCCGGGCGGCGACGGCGTGGTCCACCTCGACCGCGCCGCGCAGTTCGACCGTGACCGACAGGCAGGCCAGCGGGATCGGGAAGCGCTCGCCGAAATGCTTGCGCCACTTCCACCAGACCTGCGAGCAGGCTTCGTCGAAGGGGTTGTCGCCCGAGTCCTGGGCCAGCAGCGTCACGCGGCTGCCGAGGTAGCGGGCCAGCGGCTCGCAGTCGGTCCAGCTGTCGGTGTCGGTGTAGAGGTGCAGGACGGCCTGCGCGTCGCAGTGCAGGTCCAGCACCACGTCGGCGTCGCAGGACAGGCTCATCAGCGTGCGGCGCAGCGAGTGCAGCTCGGTGTCGATCGGCGACTCGATCACGGCCTGCTTGAGCGCTGCGCGCAGCACGCGCTTGTTGTGCTCGGCGTCCTGGGTCAGCTGGCTCTCGATCGAACTGGCGACGACGTCGACCCGATCCGGGTAGTGGCGATTGAAGTTCTCGCCCGAGGTCATCTCGAAGCGGCCCATCGGCGAATGCAGGAAGTGCTGGGCCAGGCCGATCGGGTTGGCCATCGGCACGAGCACGATCTCGCCGTGGATGCGGCCTTGCGCCTCCAGCGCGTCGAGCTGCTTGCGCAGGTGGTGGGCCACCAGCATGCCGGGCAGTTCATCGGCGTGCAGGCTGGCCTGGATGTAGATCTTGGGGCCCGATCCAGCCTGGCCGTAGTGCAACGACACGAGTTCGCGTTGCGTTCCCGGGGCGGGCGAGAGCAGCGGGTGGATCTGGGTCTGCATGTCTTCAGTCCTTCTTGGCGCGGTGACTTTCCGATTCTGGCCGAGCAATCACCGAGGCCGGGTCGAGCCGCGCATCGAGTGCCTCGCGCTCGTCGAACACGAAGCAGCCGCCGTGATAGTGGGGCGCGCCCGCGGTTTCCTCGAAGTACTTGAGGATGCCGCCTTCGAGCTGGTAGACCCGCTCGGCCACGCCTTGTTCTTGAAGATAGATCGCCGCCTTCTCGCAGCGGATGCCGCCCGTGCAGTAGCTGACCACCGTCTTGCCGGCCAGCTCTTCGCGGTGGGCCTGGACGGCTTCAGGGAACTCGCTGAACTTGGCGATGCGCCAGTCGATGGCTTGATCGAAAGCGCCGTAGTCGACCTCGAAGGCGTTGCGCGTGTCGAGCATCACCACCGGGCGGCCTTCGTCGTCATGGCCCTGGTCGAGCCAGCGGGCCACATCGGCGGGGCGCACGGCCGGGGCGCGCTCCTGCGCGTCCGGGCGGATCGCCGGGTGGTTCATGCGGATGATCTCGGGCTTGACCTTGACCAGCAGCTTCTTGAACGGCACGGCGTCGCTCCAGCTCTCTTTGGGCGCGATGTCCGCAAAGCGCGCGTCTTGGTGCAGCGCAGCCACCCAGGCGCGAACGGCTTCGCCCGGCCCGGCGAGAAAGAGGTTGATGCCCTCCTCGGCGAGCAGCACCGTACCCTTGAGCTGAAGCGCCTCGGCGCGGTCGAAAAGAGTGGAACGCAGCGTTTCGGCGTCCGGCAGGCCCACGAATTTGTAGGCGGAAATATTGAGGATGTCGGCCATGGTCAGGGGCGAGATTGTAAATTTCGGGGATGAACACTGAAGTCAACGCCGAAAAGCGCATCACCGAGCTGGAAATCAAGGCCAGCTACATGGAGGACACGATCGAGCAGCTCAACGACGTCGTCGTGCGCCAGCAGCGCCAGATCGACGCGCTGATCCACGAGCTGTCGGAGTTGCGCCGCCGTGTGCCGGAAGGCGAGGCAACGACGTTCAGGAGCCTGCGCGACGAGTTGCCGCCGCACTATTGAGCCGGAGCTGGCTCAGTTCGAGCGCTCGCTCTGCTGCTTCGCGGGTTCCGCGGTCGCGTTGTGGTCGTCACGGCGCCACACGCCGTACATCGGCATCGGCACGCGCACCGGCGTGATGTCCAGCCGCACGTTCTCCACCGTGTATTCCTCGGCGCCGCCTTCGGTGCTGCTCCAGCCGACCGTGTCCGGCGCCTTGTAGAGGCGGAAGTGGAAGCCCAGGTCCGCCAGCCGGTCGCCCGGCTTCACGCGCGGATCGAAGGCCAGGCCCTGCACGGAATCCTGCTTCGAATCGACAAGCTGCGCCATCGCGTTGGCGAGCGTGGAATCGCCGAGGATGTCGAGGTCGAAGCGCTCCTCCGTGTAGTACGGGTCGAAGCCTGGCGCTCCCGGCTGCAGTCGGTCACCGCGCATCTTGGCGGCTGACGGCGCGGCCTTGCGGTTGCGGACGTTGTAGTGGTCGCCGTGGTCGAGGTAGGTCAGCCGCGCACCACTGACGTTGAAGGCGCCGAGCGTCGGATCGGACTTCATCTCGTTCAGGTCCACCAGCAGCGCGCCGCGTCCGCCGATGATCTCCACGTCGTCGCCGTGGATCACGGCGGCGGTGTTCTCGTCCACGCCCAGACCCATGCGATAGCCCTTGGCCATCATCAGCGGGATCATGCGGCCCACGCGGCCCCGGCGCAGGAAATGCTGATCCACAAACAGGTCGGCGCCGACAAAGCCCAGACCGCGGTCCACCTGCTTGCCGTCGGTCCACTTGCCCTTCATCACGTCGATCACGTTCGGCGCATCGCGGAACATCACGGCGCTCATCACCGCGGCGCCGGCCGAGGTGCCGGCCACCACGCCGCCCTTGCGGTAGACATCCCAGATGGCGTCCAGCATCGGCGTGGTCTTGCCGCCGGGTTGCAGCACGTCCACGATGCGGTCCTGCGAGCCGCCGGTGAAGAACACGCCGCGCGCGTTGCGCACCTTGGCGATCAGCGCCGGGTCGCGCACCACCTTGTTCAGGTCCACCCAGGCGAACTTCGGCGCCACGGGTAGCGCCTCGGCCACGGCGCCGCGGCGCTGCAGCAGGTCGACGATGGCCTTGCCGCTGGCTTCCGGATCTTCCGACGCCGTGCCGAACACCACGAAGCGCGAGCCCTTGCCGCCGGCCAGCGCGACGATACGCTGCCAGACGTCGTCGTTGTCGTTCTTGAGCGCGCCGCCGATGGCGATGGCGTAGCCCTTGATCGCCGGCTGCGGGTCGGCCGGCGATGTTGCGGGGGCCGTGGACTGCATGGGGGCGGGCGCACTGGCCGGGCGCGCCACGGCCGGCGGCGCACCGTAGGCGCTGGCCAGCACGGGGGCGAACAGCAACAGGAAGCTGGCGAGGACGAACAGGGGTTGGCGGAACTGCATGGCTTGGATCAAGAAAATTGGAAACGGGCTGTGTCTGCAGGCTAAGCCGTTCTCGATGACTTTTCCAGGGAAAAGGTCGCAAACCCGACAAAACCCAGGGCGTTCATCTTGATGTGGGGATTGCGTCGGTGAGAAATGCCGTTGTTGCATGGCCGCCGCACCCTCGCAAACCTCGCTTGGAAGCCCCGTTGGGGAGCGCTACCGTCGCCCGGTTCGTTCACAAAAGGGAAACGACCATGCGAAGACTGCATCTGCTTGCAAAGGCCGCGTTGCTGACCTGTGCGCTGCCTGCCATCGCCCAAGATACGCCGCCGCCGGCACCGCAAGGCAAGCTGGAGCGCGTGGAGGTCACCGGCTCCTCGATCAAGCGGCCGGTCAGCGAGGGTGCGCTCTCGGTGCAGGTCATCACCAAGGCGGACATGCAGAAGGCCGGCCTGACGACCGCGGCCGAAGTGATGGCCACCGTCACGGCCAGCTCCAACAACCTGACCGACGGTGTGTCCATCGGCACCGGCGGCGCCAAGGACCAGATGGGCCTGAATTCGGCCAACCTGCGCGGCCTCGGCACCTCCAGCACGCTGGTGCTGCTGAACGGCCGGCGCATGGCCAACTTCGCCTCGCCGGGCGACGACACCGGCGTGGACCTCAACAACATCCCCGCCGCCGCCATCGAGCGCGTGGAAGTGCTGCTGGACGGCGCCTCGGCCATCTACGGCACGGACGCCATCGGCGGCGTGGTGAACTTCATCACCAAGAAGGACTACCGCGGCGTGCAGCTCGACGTCTACGGCGGCAAGACCAGCGAGGGCGGCGCCGGCAAGCGCCAGGCTTCGTTGACGGGCGGGGTGGGCGACATCGCGAAGGACGGCTTCAACATCTTCGGCGTGCTCGACTTCCAGAAGACCGATTCGCTCAACACTTCGCAGCGCAAGTTCATCTCCGACTTGCAGATTCCGAAGCGCCTGCCGTGGCTGCTGTCGGGCTACGGGTTCCCGTCGAATCTGCGCATCTCCTCCGATGCGCTCGATTACCTGCAATCGAAGAACTTCCAGGTCGGCGGCAAGCTGCTCGACAGCCGCACCTTCAACCTCTCCGTGCCCAACTGCAATCCGCCCGGCACGCTGTATCTGGCCGAAGGCGTGGGCGGCGAGTTCGGCTGCACCTACGACTTCATGCGTGACCTGGAGCTGTATCCGGAATCCAAGAAGATGAGCTTCCTCGGCCGCGCCGAAGTGGCAGTCGGCTCGGACCATCGCCTGTTCGTCGAGTTCTCCGGTGCGCGTTCGCGCACCTGGTATGTGGGCACCAGCAACCGCTTCCCGCAGGCCGACGTGAGCATGGCCCTGATCCCGCAGCTGGCCGCCACGGGCATCGTGGACGACCTGCCTGACGACGCCTACGTCACCGTCCGCGGCCGCCTGCTCGAAGGCGGCAACCGCGCCAGCGAGCTGACCAGCATCGGCACCCGCACACTCGTCGGCATGGAGGGCACGGTCGGCGCGTGGGACTACAACTGGGCCTACAACCACAGCATCAACATCATCCACGACCGCGACACGCGCGGCTACTTCCTCTACGACAAGGCCGTGGCCGGCGTCGAGAGCCTGCTGATCAACCCGATCGGCCCGATGACGCAGGCCGGCAAGGACTACCTCAAGAGCATCGAGATCAACGAAGAGGCCCGCAGCGCGCGCGGCGTGATGGACGCCTTCGACTTCAAGGCTTCGCGCTCGCTCGCCAAGATGGCTGGCGGCGACCTCGCGATGGCGCTGGGCGCGGAGTTCCGCCGCGAGAAGGCGGCCTCGCGCATCTCCGATCTGCTCGCCTCCGACAACATCCTCGGCGACGACACACCCGGCGACGCCAACACCACCGACAACTCGCGCAAGGTCTGGGCCGTCTACGGCGAACTGCTGGCTCCCGTCACCAAGGACCTGGAGCTGAGCCTGGCGCTGCGCCACGACCATTACCAGGCCGTCGGCAGCACCACCAACCCGAAGTTCAGCTTCCGCTACACGCCGGCCGCCGACGTGCAGCTGCGCGGCTCCTTCGGCACGGGCTTCCGCGCGCCGTCGCTCGTGGACCTGTACCGCCCCGAGAAGGTCAGCTTCTCATCCGTGCTGCCCGATCCGGTCTGCATGGCCGAGAACGGCAACGACCTCGCCACCTGCGCCGACTCCTGGGAGCTGCACACCCACGCCAACTCGCACCTCAAGCCCGAGCGTGCCGTGCAGGGCTCGCTCGGCGTGCAATGGCAGGCCAGCAAGAGCTTCGTGGCCAGCGCCGACTGGTGGTTCGTCACCAAGCGTGACCTGATCAACACGCTCGGCGACGACGTGATCCTGGCCAACGCCACCAAGTACGCCTCGCTGATCCATCGCTACAACCAGCCCGGCAACGACCTCTGCGACTACGACCCCGACGACAGCAGCATCTGCTACATCGACCTCAACAAGGAGAACCGCGGCAAGCTCAAGGCTTCGGGCATCGACTTCGTCGTGCAGTGGCAGGGCGCCTCGACGCCGCTCGGCAAGTTCGGCGCCAAGCTCAACGGCACGCTCACGCTGCGCTCCAAGGAGCAGACCGGCTACGGCGACCCCTTCGTCTCCAACCTCGGCAAGTTCGTGACCGACGGCGTCGTGCAGCGCTGGCGCCATCGCATCACGCTCGATTGGGAAAAAGGCCCGTGGAGCCTGGCCGTCAGCAACAGCTACCTGAGCGGCTACGAGGACCAGAACTCCGTCATCGACACCAACACCTACACCGTGGTTGCGCCGAACCATGTCAAGGCCTATTCGCTCTGGGACCTGACGGGCGCGTGGGAAGTGACCAAGACGATGACGTTGCGCGCGGGGGTGAAGAACCTGTTCAACACGAGCCCGCCGTTCTCGAACCAGGCCTACTTCTTCATTTCGGGCTATGACCCGAGCTACACGGATCCGCGCGGGCGGTTCATGTACCTGAGCGCTACGGCGAAGTTCTGAGCGTTGTGACAGAGTGAGGCGGATGTTCGCGGTCCAGAACGAGCACGCCGTCGAAGGCGCCGGACCAATCCGCCTCCTGATAGACATGCAACATCAGTCCCGCGGCGGTTCGGCCTGCAGCCTTCAGCGCCGAAGCGCCGACGAGCACGGCTGAATCCGGCGTGGCCGCGCAGGAGAGGGCTTCCAGGGATCCTGCGGGCGGTACGGGCAGCGCTCGATTCGCGCTGCGCGACCAGCGGAACTCGCCGGCGCAGGCGGTGACGCCGAGCGCGTACATCTGGCTGCCGAAGCTGCGGGCTGCAATCGTCCCGAGGTTGTTCGCGCCAGGTGAGCTGCTCAGCACGCCGGCATTCCGCGCCGCGTGCGCGTTGTGCGTCCAGACGATCACCTTGGCAGGCGTCTCGGCGTGGCGCTCGATCAGCCAGAACAGGTTGTCGGCCATCATGCGGTCGCGCGAGTTGCTGAAGGACTGCGCGTCGCCGTCGATGTGGTCCAGCCACTCCCGCATGTTCTTCAGCGCCTGCATGCGATCGGCCTGCGCGGCGGTCCCGCCCGGTGCGGCTTGCGGGTCGGCTGCGATGTTGTCGAGACAGCGCTTCAAGGTGGCGTCTCGCTCCGCCGCCGGCATGCCGTCGGGCGGCGCGCTGCCGTAGACGCGCGAGTGATACACCGCGAGGCAGGCGGTCCGGCGCGTGGAGGTCAACCCCACGGCCATCTCCGCAAACAGCACCTCGTTGCTGTACGGCTGACCGAGGCCACCGACCTGGAAGTCGAGGCCGCCCAGGCTGAGGAGCTTCTCGTTCACGCCTGCGGCGAGGAACCCGAACAGCGGCTGCATCTCCTGGTCGAACTTCCAGACGCCGCCTACCGCCGCTGCAACAGCCTCGGCAGAAACGGGTCGGCGCTGGCGGGCGTTCCGCGAGACGGACAGGAATTCGTAGAAGCTCGATTCGAAGAACACGGCGTTGAAGCCGCACTCGCCGACCAGGCGCTGCACGAGCGCGGCCTTGATTTCTTCCGTGCGCCCGTCGCCGTGCGAGGCCTCACCGACGAAGACCAGGCGCTTGTCGCAAAGCGTGCGCACGGTGGTGTCCAAGGCAGAAGGCGCAGCCTCCGCCGCACGCGCCGCGTTGGCAAAGGCCATGGCCAGCGCAAACAGGGCCAGCAGCGCGAAGAAAGAACGGAAGCGTGTCTTCAGAATTTGTACCCCAGGCCGACGGTCAGCAAAGTGTCCGTCTTCTTCATCCCAGGTGCCACCACGGAGGCGTTGCGGATCGACAACCCGATGTTGCTCGTCCACCCGCCAGCGATGCTCGTCGCCAGGCTCAGATCCCAGGTGCTCAGGCGCCCGAGCTCACCGCCGGCGAACTGCATCACCAGCCGCTGCTTGAAGAGCGAGGTCTTGGACAGCTGATGGCTGGACTCTTCGCCGATGAGCGCCGTCGCGCCCGAGCCTGCGGGCAGGTTCGTGTACGTGGCGTGTGCGTAGCCCACGCCGGCGAACACATCCCACTTGTTCTCTGCCGTGCGCACGAGGTGATATCCGGCGCCGACTTGCGCGCTTTCGCGAGAGCGCAGGCCGCTGATCTTGTTGGTCTGGTATTCGCCGAGGCCGAAGCCGAACAGCTCGGCGCCGAGCTCGCGGTCGTAGCGGCCGCCCAGGCGCAGGTCGTCGGCGGTGGTGGTGCGTTGATCGCTGGCGTTGGTGGTGGAGCCGTAGTTCACCTGGCCGAACAGCGAGATCTTGTCTTCGTTGGTGGCGCGGGCGGCGTCCGCCATGCCGGTGAGCACGCGGTTGCGCGTATTGCCGGAACTGAGCGAGCCGCCGAGCGAAGCGGAACCGTGCCATTGGCCGTCAGTGGCCGGATCGGCCCAGGCGGTGGCGCAAGCGAGGAGGGCGAGGGCGGGAACTGCGAGGTACTTCATGGGTGTCAACGGCGTGGAAGTTGGACATGCGGAGCGCGCTCAAGGAGCGCTCCGCCATGTTCGTCCACGCCGCCGCCATCGCCCGCCGCGATGGCTTGACTCAGGTCAAGGCAGAGGCCGGGTCGGGACCGTTCCGCTGCAAATATCGGTGTGATCCGGGTTGTGCACGTACCAGCTGGTCCCCTCCGTGACGCGGCGGCGGCGCGCGTCGAGCAGATCGGACCAGGTCTGGCTGTCGGTGCGCAGCACTTGGAGCTTGGGGCGGTCGGCTTCGGGCACGTCGGCGGCGAGCTTGATGCTCTGGATCGTCACGCGCTGTTCCGGCTTCTCGTAGAAGCCCAGCGGACCGGTGCCGCGCGGCAGGCTGGACAGCAGCTCCATGCCCTTGATCACGCGGCCGACAGCGGCGATGTTGTTCTCCAGCGAGCGCGGCGCCTGGCCGATGGCCACGTACAGGCCGCTGCCGTTGCCCGAGTCCTTTTCGTTGCCGCGGGCGACGCCCACGGTGGAATAGCAGTGAGCGACCCAGGCGCGGCCGGTCTTGGGATTGGCGGCGACGGGGAAGCCGTCGACGAAGCCGGTCAGCGGCGCCCAGCCGTCCACATCTGGCAGCTTGCTCAGCGGCAGGCCCTTGAGCGGTGCGTTGAACGGCTCATCGATCTTGGCCTTGGCGCCGGCCGGCAGGGGCTTGGCCTTGGCGTCGTCCTCTTCCGGATCGCCCCACTGGGTCACGTAGTTTTCCTGGACGCGGAGGATGGACAGACCATCCCAGTAGCCGCCTTGGGCCAGCGCGCGGATGTTGGCGATCAGCTGCGGCGCAAAGCGCGGCGCCAGTTCGATCACGACCTGGCCCGAGGGCAGGTTCATCAGCAGCACGTTGTTGGGGTCGAGGCCACGCCAGTCGCTGGCGGGAGAGTTCTTGAGGATGTCGGCGCCGTTCTTGACGGGCTTGGCTCCGGCCGCGGCCGGCGCGGGCTTGGTCGTCTTCGATTTGGCCGTTTGCTTGGTGGCAGGTTTGGCCTTGGCAGCGAAGGCGGCCGGGGCTGCGAAAGCGGTCAGCGCAGCAAGCAGAACAAGGGCGAATTTCTTTTGCATGAGTGGTCTCCTGTGCGGCCCGCAGCATAGCCCCGAATCCGAACGCCGCGGGCTCTCTAAAATGCACCAAATGTCTTTCGTTCACCTGCGCACCCACACCGAGTTTTCCGTCGTCGACGGCACCCTGAGGACCGACGACGCGGCCGACGCGGCGGCCAAGGATGGGCAGGTGGCGCTGGCCATCACCGACCTGGCCAACCTCTTCGGCGGCATCAAGCACTACAACGCCTGCCGCAAGAAGGGCGTCAAGCCGATCCTGGGCGCCGATTGCTGGCTGGAGCCCGAGGGCTCCGACAAGAACCCCTCGCGCCTGTTGCTGCTCGTGCAGGACAAGCAGGGCTACCTGAACCTCTCCGAACTGCTTTCGCGGGCCTGGATCACCAATGTCGTGCGCAACCAGGCCTGCCTGAAGTGGGAATGGCTGGAGGAACTGAACGGCGGGCTGATCTGCCTCTCGGGCGCCGAGCACGGCCTGCTGGGCCAGTCGCTGCGCGTGGGCGATGGCGCGCGTGCGCGCAGCATCGCGCAGAAGCTGGCGGAGATCTTCCCGAACCGTTTCTACATCGAGCTGCAACGCGCCGGTCTGCCGGGCCAGGAAGCGCTGGTTCAGGCCAGCGTGCCGCTCGCCGCCGAGCTGCAACTGCCCGTCGTCGCGACGCATCCGATCCAGTTCCTGACCGAAGAAGACTTCGAAGCCCACGAGGCGCGCATCTGCGTGGCCGATGGCGAGACGCTGGCCAACCCGAAGCGCGTCAAGCGCTTCCTGCCGGGGCAGTATTTCCGCTCGCAGGCGGACATGGAAAAGCTGTTCGCCGATATCCCCTCGGCGATCGCCAACACGGTGGAAATCGCCCGCCGTTGCAGCCTCTCGCTCGTGCTCGGCAAGCCGCAGCTGCCGGACTTCCCGACGCCCATTCAGGCGGACGGCAAGCCCATGCCCATGGACGAATACTTCCGCCAGCTCTCCTTTGAAGGTCTGGAAGACCGGCTGAAGCTGCTCTACCCCGATCCCGCCAAGCGCGACGCTGAACGTCCGCGTTATGTGGAGCGCCTCGAGTTCGAGCTGGCCACCATCATCAAGATGGGTTTCCCGGGCTACTTCCTGATCGTGGGCGACTTCATCAAGTGGGCCAAGGAAAACGGCTGCCCGGTCGGCCCGGGCCGGGGTTCGGGTGCCGGCTCGCTGGTGGCGTACGTGCTGCTGATCACCGACCTCGACCCGCTGCAATACAACCTGCTGTTCGAGCGCTTCCTGAACCCCGAGCGGGTCTCGATGCCCGACTTCGACATCGACTTCTGCCAGGGCAATCGCGACCGCGTCATTGACTACGTCAAGGACAAGTACGGTCGCCCCGCCGTGAGCCAGATCGCCACCTTCGGCACGATGGCCGCCAAGGGCGCGCTGCGCGACATCGGCCGTGTGCTCGGCATGGGCTTCGGCCATGTGGACTCGATCGCCAAGCTCGTGCCCGCGCCGCCCGGCAAGACGGTGACGCTGGCCAAGCTGCCGCCGAACTTCGACCCCGACAAGGCCAAGATGGTCTACGCCCGCCACGAGGCGCCGGAGATCGAGGAGCGCGAGAAGGAAGACGAGGAAGTCGCCGGCCTGCTCTCGCTCGCTGCGCGCGTGGAAGGCACCGTGCGCTCCATCGGCATGCACGCCGGCGGCGTGCTGATCGCCCCCGGCAAGATCACCGACTTCTGCCCGCAGTACCAGCAGCCCGGCTCCAACAGCGCGGTCAGTCAGTACGACAAGGACGACGTCGAAGCCATCGGCCTCGTGAAGTTCGACTTCTTGGGCCTCGCGACGCTGACCATCATGGAGATGGCGAAGGACTTTATTCAAGCGCGTCGCCCCGGGCAGCAGGACTTCGCCTTCGAGAGGATTCCGCTCGACGACCGCCGCACCTACAAGCTCTTCTCGGACGGACTCACCGAAAGCGTCTTCCAGTTTGAATCCACGGGCATGCAGAAGATGCTGCGCGACGCCAAGCCCTCGCGCCTGGAAGACCTGATCGCGCTGAACGCCCTGTACCGCCCGGGCCCGATGGATCTGATCCCCACCTTTGTCGCCCGCAAGCACGGGCGCGAGGCGGTGGAGTACCCGCATCCGCTGGCCGCGCCCGTGCTGGCCGAGACCTACGGCATCATGGTCTATCAGGAGCAGGTGATGCAGACCGCCCAGGTGCTGGGCGGCTACAGCCTCGGCGGCGCCGACATGCTGCGCCGCGCGATGGGCAAGAAGAAGGCCGACGAGATGGCCATGCACCGCGACCTGTTCCGAAAGGGCGCGGCCGAGAAGGGGCTCGACGAGAAGAAGGCCGACGAGGTCTTCGACCTGATGGAGAAGTTCGCGGGCTACGGCTTCAACAAGTCGCACGCCGCCGCCTACTCCCTGCTGGCCTATCACACGGGTTACCTGAAGGTGCATTTCACCGCGGAGTTCTACGCGGCGAACATGACCATCGAATCGGACAACACCGACAAGCTCAAGGTGTTGCTGAACGACGCCAAGCTCTTCGGCATCGACTTCGAGGCGCCCAACATCAACCTCGGTGTGCACCGCTTCGAGCCGATCACTGACAAGAAGATCAACTACAGCCTGGGCGCCATCAAGGGCACGGGCGTGGGCGCGATCCTGGCCATCGTGGCCGCTCGCAACGAAGGCGGCCCCTTCAAGAGCTTCTTCGACTTCTGCGCCCGCGTGGACCGCAAGGCCGTCAACAAGCGCGTGGTGGAAGCGCTGATCAAGGCGGGCGCTTTCGACTGCCTGCATCCCGAGCGCGAGCGCGTCCTGGCCAGTGTCGCGCTGGGCTACGCCTTCGCCGACAAGCTCGCCGCCGACGCCGACCAGGGCGGCCTGTTCGACTTCGACGACTCGCACGCCAGTTCCTCCGCCGAACCGCCGCTGGAGCCGGCCGCGCCGTGGAGCATCAAGGAGCGCCTCTCGCTGGAGAAGACCGCCATCGGTTTCTACCTGAGCGGCCACCTGTTCGACCAGAGCGGCGAGGAAGTGCGCCGGATCGTCAAGCGCCGCGTCGTCGACCTGGCCGACAGCCGTGAGCCCGTGCTCGTGGCCGGCATCGTCGGCGACCTGCGCGTGATCAACGGCGCGCGCGGCCGCGTGGCGATCTTCAAGCTCGACGACAAGTCCGCCAGCATCGAAGCCGTGGCGAACGAGGAGCTGATCAACCAGCACAAGGACACGCTGAAGGACGACGAACTGATCATCGTCTCCGGCAAGGTGCGCGACGACCGCTTCTCCGGCGGCCTGCGCCTGACGGTGGAAGCCGTGTGGGATCTGGCCGCCGCGCGCGCCCGTTTCGGCCGCTGCTTCGAGGCCAAGGTCAACGGCAAGGTGCCGCCGCTGCTGGACGTGGTGCGCCAGTGGCCGGCCAAGCAGGTGCAGACCGATGAAGGCGCCACGCTGCGCCAGGGCCTGCGCATCGAGACCCGCCATTACCTCGAAGCGCGCGCGGAATTCCGCCTCGCGCTCGGGGAAGAGAGCCGCTTCTGGCCCTGCGACGAAGCGCTGGAAAAGCTCGCCGGCTTCGGCCAGATCCTCTACGAGGCGGGTTGAATCCGGGTTTGTGACGACCGCATAACGGTCGGATTCGACGCATAAGCAACGCGGCCATCCACCGCGTTGTGCACCAATTCGGCGATGATCCGCCGGTGAGCGCGGCGCACGTCAATCCGACCAGCCCGGGCATCCCTGGCCTGCCGGGGATCCCGGCTTATGAGGCATCGACCACCGGTCTGATCCTGACCGGCGGTGGCGCTCGCGCGGCCTACCAGGTGGGCGTGCTGGCTGCCATTGCGCAGCTGCGGCGTGACGCCGGCATCACCGGCGGCAACCCGTTCCCCATCATCGCGGGTACCTCGGCCGGCGCCATCAACGCGGCCACGCTCGGCTGCCAGGCCGACGACTTCGACTCCGCCGTCGACGGCCTGGTCTACATCTGGCAGAACATCCACGTCGACCAGGTCTACGACGCCGACGCCCTCGGCGTGGTGCGCAGCGGCGCGCGCTGGATGACGATGATGAGCATCGGCTGGGCGCTGGCGCGCTGGCGTCGCTCGCGGCCGAAGAGCCTGCTCGACAACAAGCCGCTCGGCGAGCTGCTGAGCCGCTGGGTCAAGCTCGACCGGCTGCAACGCATGCTGGAGCAGGGCCATCTGCACGCACTGGCGATCAGCGGCTCCAGCTACACGTCGGGCCAGCACGTCACGTTCTATCAGACGGCCCGCGAGATCGAGCCCTGGCTGCGCTCGCAACGCGTAGCGCAGCGCACGGAGCTGACGATCGGCCATCTGCTGGCTTCGTCTGCGATTCCCTTCATCTTCCCGGCCGAGCTGCTCGACCTCGGCGGCCAGCCCGAGTGGTTCGGGGACGGTTCGATGCGCCAGAGCGCGCCGATCTCGCCGGCCGTGCACCTGGGCGCCGAGCGCGTGCTCGTGATCGGCGCGGGCCGCATGCACGAGCCGCCGGGCCGCCGCACCGTGGCACCGACCGGCCACCCGACGATGGCGCAGATCGCCGGTCACGCGCTGTCCAACATCTTCCTGGACGCGCTGGCCGTGGACGTGGAGCGCTTGCAGCGCGTGAACAAGACGATCTCGCTGCTCTCGCCGGAAGCGCTGGCGAAGACCGATCTGCGGCCGATCGACGTGCTGGTGATCGCCCCGACGCGGCGCCTGGACGATCTGGCCGCTGAGCACGCCGGCAGCTTGCCGACCTCCATGCGCGCGCTGTTGCGCGGTGCGGGGGCGGGCGGCTCCGGCCAGCAAGCCAGCGGCTCGGCGTTGACCAGCTATCTCCTGTTCGAGCCCGCCTTCACGCACGAGCTGATCAACCTCGGCATGAGCGACACGCTCGCCCGCCGCGCCGAAGTGCAGAAATTCTTCGGCTGGCCTTCGCAGGTGCCCACCACGGACCCGGCGGCGATGCGCAAGCGCCGCGCCGGCTTTGCCGAAGACTCGACCCTCGGCGCCTAACGAGGAATCCGCACGGTGGCGCGCAGACCGCCGCCTTCTTGCTGCGGCCGGTTCATCAGCTCGATGGTCGCGCCCATGCCGGCCAGCAGTTCCCGTGTGATGTACAGGCCCAGGCCGGCGCCGCCGGTGTCGCGGTTGCGCGAGGCTTCCAGGCGGTAGAAGGGCTGGAACACGGCTTCGAGCTTGTCGGGCGCGATGCCCGGGCCGGCGTCTTCCACATGCACGATCACGGCCTCCGGCGTGGCTTCCAGCCGCACGTCGGCGCGTTCGCCGTAGCGCAGCGCGTTGCCGATCAGGTTGCCGAACACGCGCTTGAGCGCCATCGGCTGGACCGTTGCCACGACAGGCTCGCCGTGGAAGCTCACCGGACGGCCTTGCTCAGCCAGATCGTCCACCTGCGCGAGCAGCAGCGAGGCGAGATCGACGGTCTGCGGCGTCTCGCGGCCGGCGGGCGTGTCGCCGCGGAACAGTTCGAGCGTGCTGCCGACGAGCTCGTTCACTTCGGAGATGTCGGCCACCGAGCGAGCATGCTGCTCGGGCGTGAGCTGCATGGTTTCCAACCTCATGCGCAGGCGCGTCAGCGGCGTGCGAACGTCGTGCGACAGGGCCGAGACCAGCAGGCCGCGCTCGGCAAACAACCGGTGCAGCCGCGCTGCCATCGCGTTGAAGACGGTCGCCGCGCTGCGCACCTCGCGGGTGCCGTCGTTCGCGTTGAGCTGCGGCGGACGATCGTCCTTGCGGCTCAGGCTCTGGCCGAGTTCTTCGGAAGCCGTGGCGAGCCGTTCCATCGGCCGCGACAGCCAGCGGGAGCCCCACCAGGCGGCCAGCGCGATGATGACCAGGCGCACGCCGTAGTCGAGCCAGAGGAAGCTGTGGTCGCGTTGCATTGGCCGCGGGAAGCGCTGCGGACCGTCGGGGCCCGGTCCGGGTCCCATGTCGGCCGGAGCGCCCGGGTCCATCGACGGCCGCGGGCCATTCGGGCCATCGGGCCGCCCCCGCCGCTCACCACCAGGGCCGCCATCGCGCATCGGCGGTGGCCCGTGCCGGTCGGTCAGACCCGGCGTCGGCGGCAGCGACGGCATCATCGGTACATGAGACAGCGTCCACGCATCGTCGTGATACACGAGCATCACGGCGCTGTAGCCGGCGATATTGCTGACCACCAGCGCCGCCCACATCAGCAGGAACAGGCGCCGCGCCAGCGAATCGGTGAACCAGCGGAGCACCTTCACTTGGCTTCGACCTGCGTGTCGAACAGATAGCCCTCACCGCGCATCGTGCGGATCAGGCCCGGATCACGCGGCGAGTCACCGAGCTTGCTGCGCAGGCGCGAGACGGCGAGGTCGATCGAGCGGTCGTTCACCTCGACGCCGGGGGCGCGCGTCAGCTCGATCAGCTGCTCGCGGCTCAGCACGCGGCCCGGATGCTCGACGAAGGCCGAGAGCAGGCGGAACTCGGCGGAGGACAGCGGCATCATCACCTGGTCCGGCGAGAACAGCTGCCGCGCCAGCAGATCGAAGCGCCAGCCGCCGAAGCTGACCGAACGCGTGGTCTCGGCACTGCGTGTGCCGCGGCTGGAGCGGCGCATCACGGCGTTGATGCGCGCCACGAGTTCGCGCGGCTCGAAGGGCTTGGCGAGGTAGTCGTCTGCGCCCATCTCCAGGCCGAGCACGCGGCTGATCGGGTCACCCTGCGCGGTCAGCATGATCACGGGCGTGCCGTACTCCTGCTGCACCCAGCGGCAGAGCGAGAGGCCGTCTTCGCCGGGCAGCATCAGGTCCAGCACGATCACGTCGAAGCGGCGGCTGGGCAGCAGGCGGCGCAGGCTCGGGCCGTCGATGGCCACTTCGACGCGCATGCCGAAGCTCTGCAAATAGTCTTGCAGCGATTCGCGGATTTCAAAGTCGTCGTCGACGACAAGGCAGTTCAGCATGTGGGGGACGATATCAGGCAGCAATGCCCGCTTTCAAGGTAGCGACGTAGCCGGCGGAGACGCTGCCTGTCATGGTGGCGAGCTGGGTGCTGTAGCCGTCACTGAAGACGCCGTCGGTGGCGAAGCTCATGCCCGACAGGTTGGTCGCGCTGCTGCCATAGCCGCTGGTGGCGTAGACGGTGTTGCACACGTCGGTGGGGAACGCGATCTGCGAGGTGCGCAGCGCCTTGGTGTAGGTCGTGGCCGTGCTGGTGCTGGCGTAGACCTCGAAGTGGATGTGCGGCATGCGGCCCGCGTAGCAGCCGGGGAAGATCGTCGTGAACGTCGCCTTGCCGTCCGACCCGGTGGACTGCACGCCGCGCAGGTAGTTCTCGGCGGTGACGCCGGTCGAGTACATCGAGTAGCGGCCCTGGGCGTCGCAGTGCCAGATGTAGATGGCATAACTCGTTAGATCGGCGCAAGAGCCGTTGGTGTTGACGAGTTCGATCTCCAGCGTCAGCGGCACGCCCGTGGCGATGCCTGTAGCGCCGGCGATGCTGGAGCGGAGGTCGCTGCGCACGATGCCGGTCAGGGTCAGCGCGTTGGCGATGCCGCTGCCGTTGCTGTTGGAGCCGTCGCCGGGGTAGGGGCCGTTGGTCTCCTGCGGGATCACGCTGCAACTGCCGGTCGTCGTGGTGCCGGTGCTGCTGCCCGAGCCGGTGCTCGTGCCGGAGGAGCTGCCCGAGCTGCTGGAACCCGACGAAGAACCACCGCCGCCGCAGCCGGTCATGCCCAGGCTCATCAGCCCGCCCGCACCGGCCACGAAGGCGAGCAGGCGGCGTCGGCGCATCGCTTCGATCCGAACGAGGTCTTCGATCAGTCCGCCGTCATGAGGGTGGTGCATCGCTGGCTCCATGCCGCTGAAAAACATGGAGGCATTGAAGCAGCGCGGCTTGTCGGGGGTTTAGCCGCTTTGTGTCGTGGCCGACACGTAAGGCCGGCCTTGTATCCGCAGGCCGGCGTCGGAGAGCTTTTTCGCCGTGCTGGCGCCGATGCCCTTGACGCGCTGGCGCAGGTCGGGCCAGTCGGCGAAGGGGCCGCTCTGCCGGGCCTGGAGGATGCGCTCGGCCAGCGAAGGGCCGACGCCGGGCAGCGATTCGAGCTGCGCTTGAGAGGCCGTGTTGACGTCGAGTTCGCTCGACTGGGCGCGACCGCTAACGCCGAAAACCAGCGCCAGCAGCAGCAGCGCCCGCCTACTCGCCATGCTGCGCGCGCACCATGTTCGCGTAGGCGCCATTGCGCTCGAGCAGCTCGGCGTGCGAGCCGGTCTCCACCAGCTTGCCGTCGCGCAGCACGTGGATGGCGTCGGCCGAACGGATCGTGGAGAGCCGGTGCGCGATCACGATCAGCGTCTTGCGGCCCTGCCAGGCTTCGAGCGCCTGCTGCACGGCGCGCTCGCTCTCGGTGTCCAGCGCCGAAGTCGCTTCGTCGAACACCCAGATCGGCGCTTCCTTGTACAGCGCGCGGGCGATGGCCAGGCGCTGGCGCTGGCCGCCGGAGAGCTTGCTGCCGTTGGCGCCGACCAGGGTGTCCACGCCCTGCGGCAGCGTCTGCACGAAGTCCCAGAGGTGGGCGGCGCGCAGGGCCTGCTCCAACCGAGCCTTGTCCATCGGCTGCGCGTAGGCGATGTTCTCGGCCACCGAGGTGTCGAACAGCACGATGTCCTGCGAGACCACGGCGAACTGGCGGCGCAGGTTCGCCTTCTTCAGCTCCTGCGTGTCCACGCCGTCGATCCGGATGTGGCCGCTGTTCGGCGCGCCGAAGGCCAGCAGCAGGTGGACGATCGAACTCTTGCCCGCGCCCGAGGAACCGACCAGCGCCGTCGTCTGCCCCGCCTTGAAGGTCAGCGAGAGGCCGTCGAGCGCGCGGCGTTCCGCATCGGGGTAGCTCAGCACCACGTCGTCGAGCTGGATCTCGCCGCGGCAATCCTTGAGCTCACGCGTGCCGTTGTCGGGCTCGGGCGGCATGTCCATCAGCGTCAGGCAGCCGCGCGCGACGACCAGCGCCGTGGTGATCGGCTGGGCCAGGTCGGAGAGGTGGCGCAGGCGCGAGGTCAGCAGCAGCAGGGCGCTGACGAAGGCCGCGAAATGGCCCACGCCCGTGCCGTTGATGCGCGACTGGTACAGCGCCAGGGCCACGATCAGCGACAGGCCGACGCTGGCGATCAGCTGCGAGAGCGGCTGCGTCATCGAGCTGGCCGCGGCGGTCTTCAGGCCGTTCTGCTGGACTTCCTTGGCGCGCTGGTTGAACTCGCCGCGTTCGTGATCCGCCGCATCGAAGCTGCGCACCACGCGCCAGGCGCGCGTCACGTCGTCCACCTTGTTCACGAGCGAGAGCTGCGCGTCGTAGGCACGCGTGCCGACCTTGCGCACACGCTGGTTCACCTTGCGCACCACCCAGGCCATCAGCGGCGTGGTGATCAGCGAGAGCAGCGTGAGCTGCCAGTCCAGGTAGAACAGATAGCCCAGGCTGGCCACGGCGGGCAGGCCGTCGCGCAGCACGTTGATCAGCGTGTTGCCGAGCAACTGGAGGATCTGCTGCGGATCGTTCACCACCTTGGTCACGGCGGTGCCGGGCTGCAGGCTGGTGAAGGTGCGGGCGTCGGCGCGCAGCAGCGCATCGAGCAGGGCGGCGCGGAAGTCCATCACCGAGCGCGACAGCGTCCAGTTGAACAGGTACTGGCCGAGAAAGCCGAACAGGCCGCGGAAGAAGAACAGGCCGATCAGCACGACGGGCACCCAGTAGATCGGGAAGGCGTCCGGCGCAAAGCCGCTGCCGAACAGCTTGTCGATGATCCAGGGAATCGCCGGCTCGGTGGTGGCGGCGCAGATGTAGGCGAGCAGCGTCAGCAGCAGGCCCGTGCGGTACGGCTTCACAAAGACGGCCAGCCGGCGGGCGATGGGCGTGAGATCCTGTTCAGGTGCGGTCATGGGCGGGGATTGTCGGGCATAAGCGGCGGCCGGCGAGGGCGGTCAGCGCACGCTGGTGTAGCATTGTTCGGCACTTTCTCCTCTCTCGATGACCTCCCTTTTCCTTCGCAATCTGGCCGAGCATCAGGCGCTCATGACCGCGCTGCCGGCGCTGGACGACGCCATCGCCGCAGCCGGCCGCAAGCTCGCGCAACTGCTGGCTGGCGGCGGCAAGCTGATGTTCTGCGGCAATGGCGGCTCGGCCTCCGACAGCCAGCATCTGGCCTCCGAGCTGACCGGCCGGTTCATCAACGACCGCCGTCCGCTGGCCGGTCTGGCGCTCAGCACCGACAGCTCGGCGCTGACCTGCATCGGCAACGACTATTCCTTCGACGACGTGTTCGCTCGCCAGGTCGCAGGCCTCGGCCGCGCGGGCGACGGGCTGATTGCGATCTCCACTTCCGGCAACTCGCGCAACGTGCTGCGTGCCGTGGCGGCGGCCCGTGAGGCCGGCATCTACACGCTGGGCCTGCTCGGCCGCGACGGCGGCCAGCTGCGCGACGCGTGCGACGCTTCGATCATCGTGCCGAGCCCCGTCACCGCGCGCATCCAGGAAGCCCACATCCTGATCGGCCACACGCTCTGCGGCCTGATCGAAGACGAACTCGGAGTGGCCGGATGAGCGGCGCAGTCCAGCTGCCCTCGGCCGCCGAACTCGCGCAGCACCGCATCCTCGTCGTCGGCGATGTGATGCTGGACCGCTACTGGCACGGCGCCGTGGAGCGCATCTCGCCGGAAGCGCCGGTGCCTGTCGTGCGGGTGGAGCGTGAGGAAGAGCGCCTCGGCGGCGCGGCCAACGTGGCGCTGAACGTCAAGACGCTCGGTGCGCGCGCGACGCTGCTGACCGTCGTCGGCGCCGACCACGCGGCCGAATCGCTGAGCCGCCTGCTTGCCGCACGCGGCATCGAGGCCGTGCTGCGCACCGACCCGCAGCTGTCCACCATCGTCAAGCTGCGCGTGATCGGCCGCGCGCAGCAGCTGATCCGCGTGGACTTCGAGAACGAGCCCGATCACGAAGTGCTCGGCCAGATGGTCGATGCCTTCGCCGAGCAGCTGCCGCAGCACGATGTGGTGCTGTTCTCCGACTACGGCAAGGGCGGCCTCGCCCACATCCCGCGCATGATCGAGCTGGCCCGCGCGGCGGGCAAGCTCGTGCTGATCGATCCGAAGGGCAGCGATTACCGCCGCTATGCCGGCGCCAACGTCATCACGCCGAACCGCGGCGAGCTCGCGCAGGTCGTCGGCCACTGGCGCGATGAAGCGGACCTGCTGGCACGCGTGACGGCGCTGCGCGAATCGATCAACGTGGAGTCCGTGCTGCTGACGCGCTCGGAAGAGGGCATGACGCTGTTCGGCCCCGGTGGCATCAGCCATGAGCCGGCGCGTGCACGCGAAGTGTTCGACGTGACCGGCGCGGGTGATACGGTGATCGCCACCTTGGCGTCGATGCTCGCGGCAGGCCTGCCGCTGGATGCCGCGATGCGGCTGGCGAACAAGGCCGGCGGCATCGTCGTCGGCAAGTTCGGTACGGCCACGGTCAGCTACGAAGAGCTGGCCGCATGAGCTCGCTCGGCTGGCAGCTGGAAGACAAGCTGATCGACGCCGCCGCGCTGGACGACGCGGCGCTGGCCGAGCGCATCGCCGCGCTGCCGCGCCCGCTGGTGTTCACCAACGGCGTGTTCGACGTGCTGCATCGCGGCCACGTGAGCTATCTCCACGCGGCGCGGCAAGTCGGCGGCAGCCTGATCGTGGCGGTGAACACGGACGCTTCGGCGCGCGGCCTGGGCAAGGGCCCGGAGCGGCCGCTGAACCGCGACGTCGACCGCGCGCTGGTGCTGGCCGGGCTGGCGAGCGTCGACGCCGTGACCTTCTTCGCCGAACGGACTCCCTGCGAGTTGCTCGTGCGCGTGAAACCCGACCTCTACGTCAAGGGCGGTGATTACGACATGGAGACGCTCGAAGAGACGCGCCTCGTGCGCTCTTGGGGCGGCGACGCGCTGGCGATCCCCTTCGTCGACGGCTATTCGACGACGAAGCTGGTGCGCAGCATCCGCGGCGGTTGAAGCTGCGGTGATGGACCCGCGCGACCTCCCGACCATCGCCATCGAGGCGACCTTCCTCACCGATGAGCGCGCCACCGGCATCGGCCGCTACACGCGCCAGTTGATCGAGGCGCTGTCCGCGCTCGATCTGCCTGCCGAGCAGGAGTTCCGCCTGTTGCAGCTGTACAAGCGTTCGCGCTGGCGGCTCAAGCACCGGCTGGCACACGGCCCGCGGCTGGACAGCGCCGCTTGGTTCGGGCCCCTCTGGCCGTTGCCGCGCCCGTCGGCGCAGGTGCTGCACGTACAGGACGAGCGCGAGCCGCCGTGGCGTACGCCGCTGGTGGCGACGATCCACGATCTCTACGCCGCGCTGAACATCAACTACACCGACGAGAAGCGGCGCCTGCGCAAGGTGCGCCATTACGAGCATCTGCGCGACCGCTGCTCGCGGCTGGTGTGCGTCAGCGAGAACACGCGGCGCGATTTCCTGCGGCTGATCGGTGGTGATCCGGAGCGCTTGAAGGTGGTGCCGCTGGGCGTCTCGCCGATGTTCCGGCCGCACGCGCCGGACGAGATTGCGGGGCTGCGCTCGCGACTCGATCTGCCGAAGCCGTACCTGATGTTCGTGGGCGCCACGGCCAACAAGAACCTCGCGCGCACGCTGGCCGCGTTCAGTGCCGGGGGTTTCGCGCGCGACTTCACGCTGGCCGTGGTGGGCGAGCAGAAAGCGCCGACGCAAGCGCCGGGCGTGCGCTACCTCGGCCACGTCGACGATGCCGAGCTGCCGCTGCTTTACGCCGGCGCCGAGGCTTATCTCTTTCCGTCGCTCTACGAGGGCTTCGGACTGCCGATCCTCGAGGCGATGGCCAGCGGCACGCCGGTGCTGACGAGCGATCGCGCGAGCTGCCCGGAAGTGGCGGCGGGGCACGCAGTGATCGCCGATCCGGAGGACGTCGATGCACTGGCCGCCGGCATGGCGGGCGCGCTGAACCTGTCGCAAGGGGAACGCGAGGCAGCCCTGGCCTACGCGCGTTCGCGCAGCTGGGAGGCCACGGCGCGTGGCACCTTGGCGGTGTGGCGTGAAGCGATGGCGGAACCGGCGCGCCGTTAAGGGTCGTTGACCAGCTTCGAGAACAGCGGCTGCTCGGGCCGCACCTGGGTGGCGTAGTCTGCACCTTGCGGGCAGCCGCCGAAGAAGGGCCGGTTGAACAGCGGAACCCAGTCGAACTTGCGCGAGCGCAGCGGACCTCGGTTCACGCGGATCTCGCCGTAGCGGTCGCCCAGGAACTGGCGCTCCACCTGCGTGAAGGGCAGCATCAGCTCCGCCATGCGGCCGTCGCGCTCGATTTGCGGCGTGCCCTGCTGCGCCGCCAGCGCCTCGAACTGGTCGCTGCCGATCACCTGGATCGCCGTCTCGGGCATGTCGTAGTACGGGGACCAGAGCACCGTCCAGCCGCTGCGCAAACTCTCGAGGTAGCTCAGCAGGCGCGGCGTCAGGACGAAGGCATCCGACTCGATGTGGATGATGCGCTGCGCGCCCAGCGCCCGGGCGACGTTCACCGAATGCAGGAAGCTGCGCCACCAGCCCGGATAGCTGAAGCGCTCGGTCCGGCCCAGGCGCTGGTCGAAGCGCACGATCAGCGGCTCGCAGCCGCTCAGCTGGCTCAAATCCTCGCTGCTGGACACGCAGCGGATCTCGGCGGGATCGGGCGTGTAGGGCGATGCGTCATCGATGATGACCAGGCGCGTGTCGGGCAGCTGGAGCGCGCCGTAGTAGGCGAGCCAGCGGGCATACCGCTGACGCCAGGCGGCTTCATCCCGGAAGTAGCCGGTACAGAAAAGGATGGACTTCATGGGGGAGCGCGCTCAGGCGCCGAGCAGCACGGAGGCCACTTCGGCGGGCCGGATGTCGGCCAGGCTGGGCGCCTGAAGCAGTTTCAATTTCTCGGGGTCGTGCGTCAGCGGCGGGCGCGGGCCGAGCAGCACCCAGGTCGGCGTGCCGACGGCGGCGGACATCTGCACGCCGCCCGTGTCGTTGCCGATGTTCTGGTCGGCGATCGAGAGCGCGGCCACCGTCTCGGCGACCGTGCCCTTCGTGATCGCGAGAAGGCCGGCGCGCAGCTCGGGCGCCACGCCGGCAACGATGGCCTCTGCGACCGCCGTCTCGCCGGGGCCGCCGAGCACGAGCACGCCGTGGCCCGCCTGCAGCAGCTGCGTGGCGAGCGCTGCGAAGTTTTCCGCGCCCCACTGCTTGAACGGCTCGGACGCGCCGATGGAGAACGCATGCAGCGGCCGCGGCAGGTGCGCGAGGCGCTCTTGCATGCGGGCCAGCGCGTCGGGCCGCACGCTGATCCGCGGCACGATCGGCGCCTTCGCGAAGCCCTGCGCCAGCGAGAAGTTGGTGGCGTCGATGTAGCCGGCCACGTCCGGGCCTTCGTACATCTCGATCCACGGCGTCTTCGTCAGCATCAGGCGCTGTATCCAGTTGCCGCCGAAGCCGATGCGTTTCGGAATGCCCGCACGCCAGGCCGCGATCACGGCACGGCCCGGGTGGTCGGAGAACAGCACCATGCGATCGAGCTGCTTCGGCGCCAGCTCCGCGCCGAAACGCATCAGTCCGCCGAGGCCGGAGTGCTTGCCCGTGCGGCGCTGGTCCTGGCGCGGGCGGCGGTCGAAGTCGATGATCTCGCGCACCCACGGCTCGTGGCCGATCAGCTCGCGTGCCATGGCGCTGGGCGCCGCGATCACGCTGACCTGGCCGCCTTCGCTCTGCTCGGCCACGCAGCGGAAATACTCGGCGTGCCAGACGAGGTCGCCCATGCCGCACAACTGCAGCTGGACTGCTGTGCGTGGGCGTGGGTCGGGGGCGGTATTCATGCGTTCAATGCAAGCGAGATCCGTGCCACTTCCGCCGGCTGGATGGCCGCAAGGCTCGGCGCGGTGATCATGTGCAGGGTCTCGGGATCGTGCGTCAGCGGCGGGCGCGGGCCCAGGATCACCCAGGTCTGCGTGCCGACCGCTGCCGACATCTGCACGCCGCCGGTGTCGTTGCCGATGCAGGTTTGGACGATGGACATCGTCGCCACGGTTTCGGCCACGGTGCCGTCGGTGAGCGCCATCACGAGCGGGCGCAGATTCGCGTCGATGCGTTCGATGATGTCCTTCGCCATCTGGCCTTCGGCCGGCCCTGCGACGAGCAGCACGCCGCGGCCGCTGCGCGCGATCGTGGTGGCGAGCGCGGCGAAGTTGTCGACGCCCCACTGCTTGTAAGGCTCTGAGGCGCCGATGCAGAGCGCCACCTTCTGCGCCGGCAGGCTCTGCACGCGGGCGCGCACGCGCTCCAGCGCGTCGGGCCGCACGACGAGGCTCGGCACGATCGGCGCATCGCACCAACCTTGGGCGATGGAGAAGGCCGTGGCGTCGTTGTAGGCCGTCACCGCCGGGCCCTTGTAGCGTTTGATCCAGGGGCCGCGGGTCAGCAGGCGGCGTTGCAGCCAGCTCGTGCCGTAGCCCAAACGCTCAGGGATCTCGGCGATCGTCGCCACCATCGAGCGGTTGGTGTGGTTGGTGAACAGCACGATGCGATCGAAGCCCATCTCGCGCAGCTCGCGGCCCATGCGCCAGAGGCCCAGCACGCCGCGGTGGCGGCCCTGGCGGCCTTCGTGGCGGCGCGGGTGGCGGTCGAAGTTGATGACTTCCTCCAGCCAGGGCTCGTGGCCGATCAGCTGATCGGGAAAAGTGGTGGGTGAGGCGATCAAGGTCGCCTGGCCGCCGCGGCTGGTCTCGGCGACCTTGCGGAAGTAGGGCGCATGCCAGACGAGGTCGCCCATGCCCACCCATTGCAGCAGCACGGCCGTGCGGGGGCGGGTGTCGACTTCGACATCCCGGGCGGAGGCCGTTCGCGGAGCCACGACGGTTGCGGCGTCGGCCTCGGGGGCCGATGGAGTCATTTGCATTGTTCGAATCGTGCTGTGGCGGACGAATTTTAGGCGGACGAACCTTGCCTGATAATTTCAGAATGAATCCCAGAATTGTCGAATTGCCCATTCACGACTGGGCGGCCGCCTCGGAGAACCCGGAGTGGATCGCCGATCTCGAAGCCGGCAAGGTGCTGTATTTTCCAAATCTGGCGTTCACGCCGCGTGAAGAGGAGAAGCGCCTGTTCACGCCGGATATCCGCGATCCGAAGTCGCGCAACATCAGCTTGAATGCCGACGGGCGCCTGGCCGGAGCTGCGGGCGACGAGGCCACGCAGGCATTGCTGGCCGGCATGGTGGGGCGGTTTCGACAGCAGGCGATCGGGCTGATCCACGACCTGCTGCCGCGGTACACGCCGGCATTGCGCATGGCGCCGACAAGCTTCCGTCCGATGCAGGTCGAATCGCGCGTGCAAAGCTGGCGCGCGGATGATCGCCGGCTGCACGTGGATTCGTTCCCGTCGCGGCCCAACTACGGCGAGCGCATCCTGCGCGTGTTCGCCAACGTGAATCCCGAAGGCCAGCCGCGCGTGTGGCGCGTCGGCGAATCATTTGAGGCCATCGCGGAGCGTTTCGTGCCGCGTGCCAAGCCGTATTCGCGCTGGCAGGCGAAAGCGCTCAACGCACTGCACGTGACCAAGTCGCTGCGCAGCGAGTACGACCACCTGATGCTCCAACTGCACGACGGCATGAAGGGCGACCTCGACTACCAGCGCGATTGCGAGCAGGTCACGATGCCGTTCGCCGCGGGCTCGGTGTGGGTCTGCTTCTCGGACCAGACGGCGCATGCCGTGATGTCGGGGCAGTACATGATGGAGCAGACGCTGCATCTGCCCGCCGCCAAGCAGTACGACCCGGCGGCGAGCCCGCTGGGCATTCTTCAGAAGCTCACGGGGCGTGAGCTGGTCTGAAGAGGGTGGGGAGGATCACTCCTTCCAGTGGTCCGCGATCCACGGCGCCGGCCGCATCTTGCGCCAGACGCTGTGGGACTCGCCGATCAGCGCGTCCGGCGGATTCGCCGGGCCGTGGAAGATCAGGATCTTCGCGCCCTTCGGGATGCTCGGGTCCTGGAAGTAGCTCAGCGGCCAGGCCGGCACGCAGTGGTACTTCCAGCTGGCGCACCAGGCGTCGTCCCAGTACTGCAGCAGGCCTTGCTTGTGCAGTTCGTCCGAGAGGTAGGCCTGCTCGTTGCGGAATTCCTTCCGAAGCGCAGCATGCTCGCGGCGGAATTTGGCGAGCACGTCAGCATGCGCGCCGATCTCGAAGCGATAGACCGACGAATTGCCGGTCACGCGCCACGGGCGCTTCCAGTCGTGAATGATCAGGAACTTGCCGGGCACTTCAAAGAACGGCGTGATGTCGTCGACGATCACCACGTCCAGGTCGAGGAAGAGGGCGGTGCCCTTCAGGCCGTAGAGGTCGCCCTCGAAGGTCGTGAGCTTCTTCCATGCGCCGTCGCGCTTGGCTTCGGCGATGTTCATCTCGGGGATCGGGAAGCACTGCACTTCGGCGCGGATGCCTTCGGTGCGGTCGGTCAGGCAGACGAACTTGAAATCGCCCTTGAGGTGGCGGCGCACCATCGCGTAGAGGCGGTTGACGTACTCGGGGCCGTACTTGGTGCCCCACTTCATGCAGAGGATGTAGCGGTCGGCCATCTCAGAGTTCTTCCACGTGGCGGGGAGGGTAGGTGTCCCAGTTGAGGCAGCCCGGGCATTGCCAGAAGTAGTGCGCGGCCTCGAAGCCGCAGGCGGCGCAGCGGTAGCGCGAGAGCGGGCGGGCGACGCGGTCCAGGGCCGAGGAGATCAGGCCGGCTTCGTCTTCGGAGAGCTGGGCGCGGACCTCGCTCTGCTTAAGCAGCAGGCGCGCGGCGGTGAGGGTCGGGTGCTGGCGCAGCAGGCGCACGAGGCGCTGGCGCTGAACATCGGCGTTAGGCTCCAACTCGGCCAAGGCGAGCAGCACGGCCATGCCGGAGTGGCGGTCGAAGTGGCCAGCCAGCAGTAGCAGCGCCTGCGCTTCCTGGCCGGCGGTCTTCGCGGCTTGCGCGTATTCGCCGGCCACGAGCTGGAAGGCTTCCGGGTTTTGCGTGAGCAGCTCGGCAAACGTGGCCGCGGCCTCGGCGGGTTTGCCAAGGCGTGCCTGCATGCGGCCGATCAGCACATAGGCGCGGGCCGATTGCGGGGCGATGGCGCGGGCTTCCTGAAGCAGCGCGAGGCTCTCGGCGTCCTGGTGGCGGGCCTGGGCTTCCAGAGCCAGTTCGCAGAGGTAGTGCGCGATGCGGCCGGTGTACGAGCCGCTGCCGCTCTTCTCCAGCGCGCGGGCCACATCGGCGGCCTTGCGCCAGTCGCGCGAGCGTTCGTAGAGCGATATCAGCGCCTGGCGCGCCTCATGCTCGAACGACGTGCCGATCAGCGCCTCGAAGGCGCTTTCCGCGCGGTCGAAGATGCCGGCCTTGAAGAAGTCCTGCGCCAGCGCGTTCTGCGCGCGGTCGCGCTCGGTCTTGGGCAGGTCGCCGCGCGAGAGCAGGTGCTGGTGCACGCGCACGGCGCGCTCGTACTCGCCACGGCGGCGGAACAAGTTGCCCAGGGCGAAGTGCAGCTCGGAGGTGTCGGGGTCGGCCTGGACGGCTTCGATGAACGCGTCGATGGCCTTGTCCTGCTGCTCGTTGAGCAGCAGGTTCAGGCCCTTGAAATAGGCCTTCGGCGCATCGCGCTGTTCGCGCTTCCACTGCCGGGTGTCGAGCTTGGAGGCCAGCCAGCCGATGAAGAAGGCGGCCGGGATGATGAACAGCAGCCAGCGCAGGTCAAATTCCATCGATGGGAGCCATGGGTTCAGGAGTGGAAGAGGGAGCGGCGGCAGCGGCGCCTGAAGCGGCGGCCTGGCTGCGGGTGGCGACGCGGCGGTGCTTCCACCAGGCCGGCACCATCGCGAGCACGCCGAGGGCGGCGCCGAGGCCGAACGCGGCCAGCACGACGATCACGAGCGGGGAGCGCCATTCATGGCCGAAGAACCAGTGCACGACCACGTCGTGGCTGTTGTTCAGCGCGAAGGCGAAGAGTGCGAAGAAGAGGAAGCCGCGAAGCAGCCAGACAACGATGCGCATCGGCGCATTCTCGCCCAATCTCTCCAGAGATCAGAGCGCGGCGTCCTCGGCCTTCTTGTTGGCATCCACCGCTTCACGCAGGGCCTTGCCGGGCTTGAAGTGGGGCACGAGCTTCTCGGGGATGGGCACCTGCTCGCCGCTGCGCGGATTGCGGCCCATGCGGGGCGGGCGGCGGTTGATGGAGAAGCTGCCAAAGCCGCGGATCTCGATGCGGTGGCCCTTGGCCAGCGCCTCGCTCATCGCGTCGAGGATCGTCTTGACGGCGAACTCGGTATCGCGCTGCGTCAGCTGGCCGAAGCGATCGGCAAGAAGGGCGACGAGGTCGGAACGGGTCATGACGATGGGAATTCTTGTTGGGGGAAGTGAACAGGCTCGCCGGAGCGAGCCTGTGGAATCACCACGGACCCTAGGCTAGCAAAAAGCCCAGGGCCCGTCATACGGGATTAACCGTTGTTGTTGTCCAGCTTTGCGCGCAGCAGGGCGCCCAGGCTCGTCGTGCCGGCGTTTTCACGCTCGTTCGACTGGCTGATGCGCTGCATGGCTTCTTGCTGGTCGGCCGAGTCCTTGGCCTTGATGGACAGCTGGATGTTGCGGGTCTTGCGATCGATGTTCACGATCACGGCCGTCACTTCGTCGCCTTCCTTCAGCACGTTGCGGGCGTCTTCCACGCGGTCGCGGGAGATTTCCGAAGCGCGCAGGTAGCCCAGCACGTCGTCAGCCAGCTCGATCTCGGCGCCGCGCGGGTCGACGGTCTTGACCTTGCCGGTCACGCTCATGCCGCGGTCATTGACCGAGGTGTACGAGGTGAACGGGTCGCTGTCCAGCTGCTTGATGCCCAGCGAGATGCGCTCGCGCTCGACGTCCACGGCCAGCACCACGGCTTCGACTTCCTGGCCCTTCTTGAAGTTGCGCACGGCCACTTCGCCAGTCTCTTGCCACGACAGGTCCGACAGGTGAACCAGACCGTCGATGCCCTGGGCCAGGCCCACGAACACGCCGAAGTCGGTGATCGACTTGACCGGGCCCTTGACCTTGTCGCCGCGCTTGACGTTCTCGGCGAACTCTTCCCACGGGTTGGCCTTGCACTGCTTCATGCCCAGGCTGATACGACGCTTGTCTTCGTCGATTTCCAGGACCATGACTTCGACTTCGTCGCCGAGCGAAACGATCTTCGACGGAGCAACGTTCTTGTTGGTCCAGTCCATTTCGGAGACGTGCACCAGGCCTTCGATGCCCGGCTCGATCTCGACGAACGCGCCGTAGTCGGCGATGTTCGTGACCTTGCCGAACAGGCGGGTGCCGGTCGGGTAGCGGCGAGCAACGCCGAACCACGGGTCGTCGCCCAGCTGCTTCAGGCCCAGCGAGACGCGGTTCTTCTCGGCGTCGAACTTCAGGACCTTGGCGGTCAGTTCCTGGCCAACCGTCACGACTTCCGACGGGTGACGGACACGGCGCCATGCCATGTCGGTGATGTGCAGCAGGCCGTCGATGCCGCCGAGGTCCACGAACGCACCGTATTCGGTGATGTTCTTGACCACGCCCTGGACGATCGCGCCTTCCGACAGCGTTTCCAGCAGCTTGGCGCGCTCTTCGCCCATCGAGGCTTCAACCACGGCACGGCGCGACAGCACGACGTTGTTGCGCTTGCGGTCGAGCTTGATGACCTTGAATTCCATGGTCTTGCCCTCGAACGGGCTCATGTCCTTGACCGGACGCGTGTCCAGCAGGGAACCCGGGAGGAAGGCGCGGATGCCGTTGACCAGGACGGTCAGGCCGCCCTTGACCTTGCCCGACACGGTACCGGTCACGAAGTCGCCGGACTCCAGAGCGGTTTCCAGGCTCAGCCACGATGCCAGGCGCTTGGCCTTGTCGCGCGACAGGATGGTGTCGCCGTAGCCGTTTTCGATTGCATCGATGGCCACCGACACGAAGTCGCCGACTTGAACTTCCAGTTCGCCCTGGTCGTTCTTGAATTCTTCGATCGGCACGTAGGCTTCGGACTTCAGGCCGGCGTTGACGACGACGAAGTTGTGTTCGACGCGAACGACTTCAGCGGAGATCACTTCACCAGCGCGCATGTCGGAGCGCTGGAGCGACTCCTCGAACATGGCGGCAAAAGAGCCGGCTTCGGGCAGGGCGGTTTGAGCTTGGGACATTGAATTTCCTTGACGCTGCAGGCGTGCGTTGCCTTGCGAAAGCGTTGTGCAGCAGAGCTGCGGTTAGGTTTTGCGGAATCACCGCCCTCGATGGACTGTCGTCCGGAGGGAAGGGCGGCGGGCCCAAAAGCCGTCTTAAAACCTAACGCCAGGGTCTAAAACGGCCGGCGATCAGCCCACCAGCTCAAGACCAGATCCCTTGATTCCTCAATGGTCTGGACCGAGTTGTCGAGCATCAGCGCGTCTTGCGCGGGATGCAGAGGTGCGGCCGCTCGGGTCTTGTCCCGGGCGTCGCGCGACTCCAAATCTGCACGCAAGCTCTCAATATTAGCCGAAATTCCCTTTGCGATCAACTGCTTATGTCGCCGTTCGGCGCGGGTTGCGGCGCTGGCCGTCAGAAACACCTTCAGCGGGGCGTCCGGGAAGACGTCCGTGCCCATGTCGCGGCCGTCGGCCACCAGGCCCGGCGGGCGGCGGAAATCGAGCTGGAGCTGGTTCAACGCCCGGCGAACGGCCGGGTGGACGGCGACGCGGGAGGCCATGATGCCGGTGGCTTCCTGGCGGAGTTCGTCGCTGATGTCCTCGCCGGCCAGGAAGGTGCGGCCCTTGGCGAAGCGCAGGTCGAGGCCGGCGGCCACGGCGGCGACCTTGGCGCCATCGTCCAGATCGACGCCTGCCCTGGTCGAAGCCAGGCCGGCGGCGCGGTAGAGCGCGCCGGAATCCAGCACGTGATAGCCCAGCGCCTCAGCCACCACATCTGCCAGCGTGCCCTTGCCCGAGGCCGTGGGGCCGTCGACGGCGATCACCGGGATCTCGCTGCGACTCGTGGTCACCACGTCGAACAGCGTCTCGAAGTAGTCGGGGAAGGTCTTGGCGACGCAGTGCGGTTCGAGGATGCGCACCGGCACCGGCTTCTCGCACACCAGGCCGTTGAAGGCGGCCAGCGAGAAGCACATCGCCACGCGGTGGTCGTCGTAGGTGTGGATCGAAGCCGGCTTCCAGTCGGTCAGCGGATGCACGCGCAGCCAGTCCGGGCCTTCCTCGACCTGCGCGCCGAGCTTGCCGAGCTCAGTCGCCATCGCGGCGATGCGGTCGGTTTCCTTCACGCGCCACGAGGCGATGTTGGTCAGCGTGGTCGGCGCGTCGGCGTACAGCGCCATCACGGCCAGCGTCATGGCGGCGTCGGGGATGTGGTTGCAGTCCAGCGTCAGGCCCTTGAGCGGCCACGCGCCGCGGCGCACTTCGAGCCAGTTCTCGCCTTGCTTCACATCGGCGCCCATCGCTTCGGCGGCTTCGACGAAACGCACATCGCCCTGCATGGAGCCCGAGCCCACGCCTTTGATCCGCACGGGCGCGTCCACCGCGGCAATCGCGCCCAGCGCCACGAAGTAGCTGGCGGACGACGCATCGCCCTCCACATGGATGCTGCCCGGCGAGCGGTACGCGCTGCCGGCCGGGATCGTGAACCGCTGCCAGCCTTCGCGCTGCACCTCGATGCCGAAGCGCTTGAGCAGTTCCAGCGTGATGTGGATGTAGGGCTTGGAGATCAGCTCGCCGACGACCTCGATCACGACGTCGTGCTTGGCCACCAGCGGCAGCGCCATCAGCAGCGCGGTCAGGAACTGGCTCGACACATCGCCGCGCACCTGCACCGGCTTGTCCAGCGCCAGCGCGGACGGGCCGGTCAGGCGCAGCGGCGGGAAGCCTTCGTTTTGCAGGCATTCGACCGTGCAGCCGAGGCCGCGCAGTGCATCGACCAGGTCGCCGATCGGCCGCTCGTGCATGCGCGGCACGCCCGACAGCTCGAACTCGCCGCCTTGCGTGGCGGCCAGCAGGCTCAGCGCCGCCGTCAGCGGCCGCATCGCCGTGCCGGCATTGCCGAGGAACAGCTTCGCCGCTCGCGGCAGCAGCCGGCCGCCGATGCCCGTCACTTGCAGCGTGCCGCCCGCGTCCTTGCGGATCTGGCAGCCGAGCTGCTTCAGCGCTTCGAGCATCACCGCCGTGTCGTCGGAATCGAGCAGGTCGTGCACGGCCGTCGTGCCTTCGGCCAGGCCGGCCAGCAGCAGCACGCGGTTGGAAATGCTCTTCGAGCCGGGCAGGCGCACCGTGCCCGCGGCCGACCGCAGCGGCGGCAGGTCAAGGAAAGGGATCTTGTACATAACGGGTTATTTCTGCGGCACGGGTGGCTTGGGAATGCCCATCTGCCACTGCTCGCGCGCCTCGGAGATCTGGCGGATGCGGGCTTCCAGGCCCAGCGTGTCGCCGGCCTTGATCATGGCTTCCAGCCCGTCCAGGGCCTGGCGGAAGCGCTGCGACTGCACGAGCACCTCGGCCGCGTTGGCCAGCAGGATGTCGCGCCAGACGGCGGGCTCGCTGGCGGCGATGCGGGTGAAGTCGCGAAAGCCCGGGCCGGCGAGGTTGAGGTAGTCGCGCCCGTCGGGTTGCGAGGCGACCGATTGGAAGAAGGCGTAGGCGATCAGGTGCGGCAGGTGGCTCACGGCGGCGAAGGCCTGGTCGTGGTTCTGCGCCGTCATCTTGAAGACCTGCGCGCCCAGGTGCGACCAGATGTCGGTGGCGCGCTGCACATGCACCTCCGACGTCTGCGGCGTGGGCGTGAGGATCACGTGCCGGCCCTGGTAGAGCGCGGCGTCGGCGTTCTGCACGCCGCCGGTTTCCTTGCCGGCGATCGGATGCGCGGGCACGAAGGAGGCCGCCGCCGGGCCGAGCGCGCTCTGCACGGCCTGCACCACGTCGCCCTTGGTCGAGCCGACGTCCATGAAGAGCACGTCCGGCTTGACCATGTGGCGTACCGCGCGCAGCGTGGCTTCGGTGGCGGCCACGGGCACGGCCAGCAGCACGATGTCGGAGCCGGCCACGGCGAGCAGGGCGGATTCGGCGATCTGGTCGATCACGCCGAGCTTCTTGGCCAGCACCGTGGTGGACGGCGACTTGCTGTAGCCCACGACCTGCTTCACCAGCCGCGCCTTCTTCATGGCCAGGGCAAAAGAGCCGCCCATGAGGCCGCAGCCAATGACGCCGAGTTGCTTGAACATCATGCCTGTTGGAATCGCGGGAAGTGTGCGACGAGCAAAGTCCCAGTCTAACCGGCCGACGCAGCGGAGGTGTCGCTTTGCTATCCTCGCCGCCCACCTCTGTCTTCGCGAGTCGATTGCCCATGCTTCGTCTGACTGCTGCACTGATTGCTTCCCTGGCCTTTTCTGCGACTTCCCTGGCTCAATCCCAGGCTTTGAGCCCCGCCGACCTGGCCGCCGCCGCCAAGCTGCGCGACGCCGGCCTGCAAAGCCCCGTCGCCTTCGACATGCTCGATTCCCTTTGCACCGAAGTGGGCGCCCGCCCGGCCGGCTCAGAGGGCGACCGCCGCGCCGTCGCCTGGGCCGCCGCCAAGCTCAAGGCGCTGGGCTTCCCGGAAGTGCGCGTGGAAGCCGTGCCGCTGAAGGCCTGGCACCGCGGCGCAGCCAGCGCGCGCCTGACTTCGCCGGCCTCGCAGGAACTGGCCATGACCGCGCTGGGCGGCAGCGTCGCCACGCCGGCCGGCGGCATCGACGCCGAGATCGCCTACTACCCGTCGCTCGCTGCGCTGAAGGCCGACACCAGCGACCGCGCCCGCGGCCGCATCGTCTTCATCGACCAGCACACCGAGCGCACCAAGGACGGCCGCGGCTACGGCCCCGGCTCCATGGCGCGCTTCGCCGGCCCGGCTGAAGCCGCGCGCCACGGCGCCGTGGCCTTCGCGCTGCGCTCGGTCGGCACCGACAACAACCGCCTCCCGCACACCGGTGCCACCGGCTATGTGGAAGGCGTGCCGCGCATCCCGGCGATGGCGCTGAGCGTGCCGGATGCCGATCTGCTCGCCCGCCTGAACCGCGACGGCAAGACCGCCCGCCTGCATGTGGAGCTGCAAGCCGAAGGCGGCATCGACGCCGTCTCCGCCAACGTGATCGCCGAAATCCCGGGCACGGACCTGAAGAACGAAGTCGTCATGATCGGCGGCCACCTCGACAGCTGGGACCTCGGCCAGGGCGCCATCGACGACGGCGCCGGCGTGGTCATCGCCAGCGGTGCCGCCAAGCTCATCCTCGACGCCGGCCTGAAGCCGCGCCGCACGATCCGCGTGGTGCTGTTCGCCAACGAGGAGAACGGTCTGGACGGCGCGCTGGCGTATTACGAGAAGTACAAGAACCAGTGGCACCAGATGGTGGGCGAGAGCGATGAAGGCGCGGGCACGGTCTGGCAGATGCGCAGCCGCGTGCGGCCGGAGGCGCTGCCCATCGTTCAGCAGATTGCTGCCGCACTCGCGCCGCTGGGCGTGGCCGCGGGCGACAACGCCGGTAGCACCGGCGCCGATTCGGGCGTCGGCGTGCGTCGCTCCGGCTGGGCCGCGGTCGGCCTCTCGCAGGACGCGAGCCAGTATTTCGACTACCACCACACGGCCAACGACACGCTCGACAAGGTCGACCCCGCGCAGCTGCGCCAGAACGTCGCGGCCTGGGCCGTCACCGTCTGGCTCGCCGCGCAAAGCCCCGAAGCCTTCGGCCCGATCCAGATGCCCGCACGCGCGGCGGGGAGCGAGTGAGGCGCGTATCCCCGGCCGAAGTTTCTTGAGGAGAAGTCGATGAGCACCGAATCGAAAGCCTGGGGCGTCGAAGACGCCACGAGCGCGCTGGCCCCGATGACCATCACCCGCCGCGACCTGCGCGACGACGACGTGGCCATTGCGATTGCCTACTGCGGCGTCTGCCACTCCGATGCGCACACGGCGCACAACGACTGGAAGGGCACACGCTATCCGTGCGTGCCGGGGCACGAGATCGTCGGGCGTGTGACTGCGCTGGGATCAGCCGTTAGCGATTTCAAGATCGGCGACTGGGTGGCGGTCGGCTGTATGGTCGATTCCTGCACTTCGTGCGTCGCCTGCGATGCCGGCGAAGAGCAGCATTGCGTCAAGGGCGCGACCTACACCTACAACGGCAAGGACCGCGTCACGGGCGAGATCACCAAGGGCGGCTACACCGACCACATCGTCGTGCGCGATCGCTTCGTGCTGCGTGTGCCGGATGCGCTGGACAAGCGCCGCGCCGCGCCGATCTTGTGCGCGGGCATCACGCTCTGGTCGCCGTTGCAGCGCTTTGATGCGGGTCCCGGCAAGCGCGTGGCCATCGCCGGCCTGGGTGGTCTCGGCCACATGGGCGTGAAGCTGGCGGCGGCGCTGGGTGCGCATGTCACGGTGATCACGACGTCGCCGTCGAAGGCGGCTGAGGCGTCGAAGTTGGGTGCGAACGAGGTGCTGCTTTCAACCGATGCTGCCGCGATGAAGGCGGCGGCGAGCAGCTTCGATCTGCTGATCGACACGATCCCGAAGGCGCACGATGTGTCGCCGTATCTCCAACTGCTTGGGCGCAATGGCGCGCTGGTGATCGTCGGCGCGATTGAGCCCATGCCGTCGCTTCACTCGGGCCTTCTGCTGCGCAACAACCGCAGCATGACCGGATCGGCCATCGGCGGCATCGCGGCCACGCAGGAGTTGCTGGACTTCTGCGCGGAAAAGAACGTGCTGCCGGAATGCGAGTTCGTGCCGATGGCGGAGATCAATGGCGCGTGGGCGCGGATGATGGCGGGTGACGTGAAGTACCGGTTTGTGGTCGAGATGAACGGCGCCTGATCAAGCTCTTGTTCTGGTGTCCGCCTTGGGACTAGAGTGGGTCGTTTTCGAATCGAGGCGGAGTCGGTCAAATGAAGCTGCGAAACGCTCTCTATGGCGGCGCATTCCTGCTTGAGCTTGTCTTGTTTGCGTTCCTGTTCAGCAAAGGCTATTTCTTCCTTCTCGGCGCGATGACGGTGCTGGAGTTACTGGTTGCCGTCCTGCATGGCAAGCAGAAGAACACTTGAGCTTTGAGTGAGGAACGCTCACCTTTGAGATGCCACTGGTCTGGGCTTCTGGCCTGAGGGTGCAACCCGCGGGACTCGCCCCGCCTGGCGACTCCCTTTCTTTGCACCAGCAAAGAAAGGGAGTCGCCAAGCGGGGCGAGTCCCGCGGGTTGCACCCTCAGGTCAGAGCCCTCGACCAAAGCCCGCAATCAAGCCTTGACGGGGTAGGCGCCAATTACCTTGTAGAACGCGCAGAGCTGCCGCAGCTCTTCCAACGCCGCCGCCACATTCGGCTGCGACGGATGCCCGTCCAGGTCCATGTAGAAGTAGTACTCCCACTGGCCGGTACGCGCCGGGCGGGATTCCAGCCGTGTCATCGACACACCGTACTTCTTCAAAGGCACCAGCAGGTCGTGCATCGCGCCGGGCTTGTTCGCGACCGACACGATCAGGCTCGTGCAATCGCGGCCGGTGGCCGGCGGCGTGGCCATCGTCTGCGGCAGCGTGATCACGGCGAAGCGGGTGCGGTTGTACGCCTCATCCTGCACGGCATGCGCCACGATGTGCAGGCCGAACAGCGTCGCTGCACGCTCGCTGGCAATCGCCGCGTAAGCAGGGTTCTCGGCCGCGAGGCGAGCGCCTTCGGCGTTGCTCGACACCGCGCGGCGCTCGGCGTTCGGCAGGTTCTTGTTCAGCCAGTTCTGGCACTGCGCCAGCGCCTGCGGGTGCGCCAGCACCGCTTGAATCTCGCCGAGCGAGTTGTTCTTTTGCAGCAGGTTGTGGCGGATCAGCAGGCTGACCTCGCCAACGACGTGGCAGGGCGTGTGCAGGAACAGATCGAGCGAGCGCGTCACCACGCCTTCGGTCATGTTCTCGACCCCGACGACGCCGTACTGCGCGCTGCCGCTGGCGGTGGCGTGGAAGACCTCGTCGAAGCTGGCGCAATAGATCAGGTCGGCGGCGCCGCCGAAGTATTCGATCGCGGCCTGTTCGCAGAAGGTGCCGAAGGGGCCGAGCACGGCCACGCGTTGCGGCGATTCGAGCGCGAGGCAAGCGCTCATGATCTCGCGCCAGATGGCGGCCACGTGTTCGCTGCGCAGCGGGCCGGCGTTGGCGGCCTTGATCTTGGCGATCACCGCCGCCACGCGGTCGGGGCGGAAGAAGGGCGTGCCTTCCTTGCGCTTGATCTCGCCGACCTGCTCGGCCACGTGGGCGCGCTCGTTCAGCAAGGTTAGGAGTTGCGAGTCCAGCGCGTCGATCTGCTCGCGCAGACCTTTCAGTGCATCGTCAGCCATGGCGTTTCTCAAAGTCCTGGAGATAGCGGGTGAGGGCCTGAACGCCCTCGAGCGGCATCGCGTTGTAGATCGATGCCCGCATGCCGCCCACCGACTTGTGGCCTTTGAGTTGCAGCAGTTGCGCTTCCTTGGCGCCGGCCAGGAAGGCGTCGTTCAAACGTTCATCCTTCAGGTAGAAGGGCACGTTCATGCGCGAGCGGCAGTGGGCCGGCACGCGGTTTTCGTAAAGCGAGGAGCCGTCCAGCACGGAGTAGAGCAGGGCGGCCTTGTCGATGTTGCGCTGCTCGATGGCAGCGAGGCCCGACTTGCCTTTGTATTCAAAGGCCTGGATCCACTGGAACACGAGCCCGGCCACGTAGATGGCGAAGGTGGGCGGCGTGTTGAACATGGACTGCGCCTCGGCCACGATCTTGTAGTTGAAGGCGCTGGGGCAGATGGCTTGCGCGCGGTCGAGCAGATCTTCGCGCACGAAGACGATGGTCAGGCCGGCGGGGCCGATGTTCTTCTGGGCGCCGGCGAAGGCGCAGCCCACGCGCGACCAGTCGATCGGGCGCGACAGGATGTGGGAGGAACAGTCGATCACCAGCGGCGCGGTCGAGACCTGCGGCAGCTCGTGGAACTCGATGCCGTCGATGGTCTCGTTGGTGCAGACGTGGACGTAGTCCGCGCCTTCACGCAGGTGCCACTCAGACACGGGCGAGAACGCGTTGGTGACCACCTGCACGTCGGCATAACGGCGTGCCTCGGCGGCAGACTTCTTGGACCAGGAGCCGGTCACGGCCACGTCGACCTTGCCCTCGGATCCGGGTCCGGCCAGGTTCATCGGGACGATGGCGTTCTCGCCGAGGCCGCCACCCTGCATGAACAGGATGCGGAACTCGGGAGGCACCGAGAGCAGCTTGCGCAGCGTGCTCTCGGCGTCTTCGTAGATCGAGATGAACTCGCGCCCGCGATGGCTCATCTCCATCACGCTCATGCCGCTGCCGTGCCAGTCCAGCATCTCCGCGGACACTTGTTGAAGTACGGGCTCGGGCAGTACGGCCGGGCCGGCGGAGAAGTTGAACGGGCGCGGTCCTGCGGTCATTACTTCTTCGTCGGAGCCTTGGTCGCGGGCGCGGGTGCCGAAGAGGCAGCGGGCGGCGGCTTGATGCCCAGCGTCTTGATCATGCTCTGTTGCAGGTTCTTGAACTTGGCGTCCAGGGCCGGGCCGTTTTCGGCCATCAGCTTCTCGACCAGGGCCTTCTGCATCTCGGGCTGCACGCCGCCGAACTTCTTGCTCACGGGCGACTCGAACCAGGCCACGGCGGTGCGCAGTTCGTCTTCGGTGAAGCGCTCGTCGAAGATCGGAGCGATCGTCGTCGGGGCGAGCTTGACGGCGCTGGCCTTGAGCTGGGCGACGGATTCGTCCACGAACTTCTTGGCGTCAGCATCGAGCTGCTTGCCGGTGGCTTCGCGCTTGTCGGCGGGCACTTGTTGCAGGGCCTGGGCGGCTTGCTGCAGCAGGGGCACGAGCGGGCGCTGCACCAGCTCGCGGGCCAGGTTTTCCAGACCTGGCTGCTGCATGACCATCAGCTTGTCGATCAGCGCCTTCTTGGCGGGCGAAGTGGGAGCGGCAGGAGCGCTGGCGCCTTGAGCGGCGGCGAGCGAGCTGACGGCGATCAGGCCGGCGGCGGCGATGAGCTTGATGGAGTGCTTCAAGTGCTTAGTCCTTGGTGGGTTCTTCAGGGGCGCCTTCAGCACCGTCGGCGTCGGGGGCGACATCGGTGGCGTCGTTGGCATCGTTCTCGACGATTCGCTGCAAGCCGGAAAGCTTGGAGCCGTCGTCCAGGGCGATCAGGGTAACGCCTTGCGTGGCGCGGCCCAGTTCTCGGATCTCCGAGACTCGGGTGCGAACGAGCACGCCCTTGTCGGTGATCAGCATGATTTCGTCGTCGGCGCGGACCAGCGTCGCAGCCACGACGCGGCCGTTGCGCTCGCTCTGCTGGATGGCGATCATGCCCTTGGTGCCGCGGCCGTGGCGGGTGTACTCGGTGATGGCGGTGCGCTTGCCGTAGCCGTTTTCGGTTGCAGTCAGCACGCTCTGCGTTTCGTCTTCAGCCACCAGCATGGCGATCACGCGCTGGTCAGGTTCGAGCATCATGCCGCGCACGCCGCGGGCCTGGCGGCCCATCGGGCGGACGTCGTCTTCGTCGAAGCGAACGGCCTTGCCGCCGTCGCTGAAGAGCATGACGTCGTGCTTGCCGTCGGTCAGCGCGGCGCCGATCAGGAAGTCGCCATCGTCAAGGTCCACGGCGATGATGCCGGCCTTGCGCGGGTTGGAGAAGTCCGGCAGCGCCGTCTTCTTCACCGTGCCCATGGCGGTGGACATGAAGATGTAGTGGTCTTCCGGGAAGGTGCGGAACTCGCCGGTCAGCGGCAGGACGACGGTGATCTTCTCGTCGGCTTGCAGCGGGAACATGTTGACGATCGGCTTGCCGCGCGAGTTCCGCGAGCCCTGCGGCACTTCCCAGACCTTGAGCCAGTAGACGCGGCCGCGGTTGGAGAAGCACAGGATCCAGTCGTGCGTGTTGGCGATGAAGAGCTGGTCGATCCAGTCGTCTTCCTTCGTCTGCGTGGCCTGCTTGCCGCGGCCGCCGCGGCGCTGGGCGCGGTACTCGCTGAGCGCCTGGCTCTTGATGTAGCCGGTGTGGCTGAGCGTCACGACCATGTCGGTCGGCGTGATCAGGTCCTCGGTGCCGAGTTCCTGCGCGTTGTGCTCGATCTGGCTGCGGCGCGCGCCGAGCTTGGTCTGACCGAATTCCTGGCGCACGGCGATCAGCTCTTCGCCGATGATCACGGTCACGCGCTCGGGCTTGGCCAGGATGTCCAGCAGGTCGGCGATCTCGGCCATCACGTCGCGGTATTCGCCGACGATCTTGTCTTGTTCCAGGCCGGTCAGGCGCTGCAGGCGCATCTGCAGGATTTCGCTGGCCTGGTCGTCCGACAGGCGATAGAGGCCGTCGTTCTGCATGCCGTAGATGGCGGGCAGGCCTTCGGGGCGGTAGGCCTCCTTGCCGCCTTCAACGCGCGCCAGCATCTCGCGGACCAGGCTCGAGTCCCAGCTCTTGCTCATCAGCGCGGCCTTGGCGACCGGCGGCGTCGGCGATTCCTTGATGGTCCGGATGAATTCGTCGATGTTGGCCAGCGCAACGGCCAGGCCTTCCAGCACGTGGCCGCGGTCGCGGGCCTTGCGCAGTTCGAAGATGGTGCGGCGGGTGACGACCTCGCGGCGGTGCTCCAGGAAGACCGTGATCAGGTCCTTCAGGTTGCACAGCTTGGGCTGGCCGTCGATCAGCGCCACCATGTTCATGCCGAACGAATCCTGCAGCTGCGTCTGCTTGTACAGGTTGTTCAGCACGACCTCGGGCACTTCGCCGCGCTTGAGCTCGATCACCACGCGCATGCCGGACTTGTCCGACTCGTCCTGGATGTGGCTGATGCCTTCGATCTTCTTCTCGTGAACCAGCTCGGCGATGCGTTCCAGCAGCGTCTTCTTGTTCACCTGATACGGGATCTCATCAACGATGACCGCCTGGCGCGAGCCCTTGTCGAGGTCCTCGAAGTGGACCTTGGCGCGCATCACGATCTTGCCGCGGCCGGTGCGATAACCGTCGCGCACGCCCGAGACGCCGTAGATGATGCCGGCGGTCGGGAAGTCCGGCGCGGGGATGATTTCCATCAGCTCGTCGATCGAGCAGTCCGGGTTCTTCAGCGCGTGCAGGCAGGCGTCCACCACCTCGTTGAGGTTGTGCGGCGGAATGTTGGTGGCCATGCCCACCGCGATGCCGGTGGAGCCGTTGATCAGCAGGTTGGGCAGGCGGGTCGGGAGGACCAGCGGCTCCTTGTGGCTGCCGTCGTAGTTGGGGCCGAAGTCGACGGTGTCCTTGTCGATGTCGGCGAGCAGTTCGTGGGCGATCTTGTCGAGACGGATTTCGGTGTACCGCATCGCGGCGGCGTTGTCGCCGTCCACCGAACCGAAGTTGCCCTGACCGTCGATCAGCATGTGGCGCAGGCTGAAGGGCTGCGCCATGCGCACGATGGTGTCGTAGATCGCGGAGTCGCCGTGTGGGTGATATTTACCCATCGTCTCACCCACCGCCTGTGCCGACTTGCGGTACTTGGCGTTGTAGGTGTTGCCCATCTCGTTCATGGCGAACAGCACGCGCCGGTGCACGGGCTTCAAGCCATCTCGGGCGTCGGGCAGGGCGCGCCCGACGATCACGCTCATCGCGTAGTCCAGGTAAGAACGGCGCATCTCCTCTTCGAGGCTGATGGGCAAGGTTTCCTTGGCGAACTGGGTCATGCGGGCTTCTTGAGCTGTTGGAACCGATACGGGTGAGCGCACCGGCCCTTATTGATTTGGCCGAAAGGAAAGATTCTAAGTGCGCGGGCGCTGTAGCAGCGGTGCAACATCGTCACCAAGCCGTCTGACGTAGCCCGCCACAATGCGTGAGGTCCAAAGCCTGCATGGCACAATCGTTGGGTCCCTGGGATAAACCCGCATCCGCAGTTTTCTGAAAAAAACGGCAGTTAGCGCTTGTCCCTAGGTTTTGTTGGATGACCAAGGACATACGCAGGGCAACTGCGGCAAATCCGTGAGAGGAGAATCATGAAGAAATTGAATCGAGTGGCGTCGTTGTTTGCCGTCGCTATGGTGGCGGCTTCTGGTGCTCATGCGCAGCAGAGCATCGACAACTGGCGTGCCACCGACGGCACCGTTTGGAAGAACGGCACGAACGAACTGTGCTGGCGCGATGCCTTCTGGACGCCGGCTACGGCCGCTCCGGGCTGCGACGGCGCTCCGGCTCCCGCACCGGCTCCGGTCGTTGCGCCGCCCGCACCTGTGCCGGCACCGCCCGCACCCGTGCCGGCGCCGCCCGCACCGAAGCCCCCGGTCGCCGTGACCGAGAAGATCACCTACGGCGCTGACGCACTGTTCGACTTCGACAAGTCGGTGCTCAAGCCCGAAGGCAAGGCTTCGCTGGACGAGCTGGTCAGCAAGATCGGCAAGGTCACGCTGGAAGTCATCATCGCCGTGGGTCACACCGACTCCATCGGTACCGATGCCTACAACCAGAAGCTGTCGGTGCGTCGCGCTGAAGCCGTGAAGACCTACCTGGTCGACAAGGGCATCGAGAAGAACCGCATCTACACCGAAGGCAAGGGCGAGAAGCAGCCGGTCGCCGACAACAAGACGACCGAAGGCCGTGCCAAGAACCGCCGCGTCGAAATCGAAGTGGTCGGTACGCACACCGTCATGAAGCAGCAGTGATGAGCCGGGGCTCCGGCCCCGTCTGCGTCCTGTCTGTCCAACCCCGCTTCGGCGGGGTTTTTTTTGCTCCAAAATCGCGAACATGACTGTCAATGCCGATCCTCAAGAGCTCGCCAAGTTCGGCGAGCTGGCCCACCGCTGGTGGGACCCCGAGAGCGAATTCAAGCCGCTGCACCAGATCAACCCGCTGCGGCTGAACTGGATCGACTCGCTCGCCCCGCTGAAAGGCAAGACCGTGCTGGACGTCGGCTGCGGCGGCGGCATCCTCACCGATTCGATGGCGCGCAAGGGCGCGGCCAAGGCGCTGGGCATCGATCTCTCGACCAAGCCGCTCAAGGTGGCGCAGCTGCACGCGATGGAGGCGGGCACCGAGAACGTCGAGTACCGCGAGATCGCCGTCGAGGCGCTGGCCGCGGAAGCGCCGGCCAGCTTCGACGTCGTCACTTGTATGGAAATGCTGGAGCACGTGCCCGACCCGGCTTCGGTCGTGCGCGCGCTCGGCCAGCTGGTCAAACCCGGCGGCTGGGTGTTCCTCTCCACGCTGAATCGCAACGTGAAGAGCTTCCTGCTCGCCATCGTCGGCGCCGAATACGTGCTGAAGATGCTGCCGGCCGGCACGCACGAATACGCGCGCTTCATCAAGCCGAGCGAACTGGCCACGATGTGCCGCGAAGCCGGGCTGGAGCTGCATTCGAGCAAGGGCCTGACGTACAACCCGCTGACGCAAGCGTACAAGCTCGGCTCGGACACCGACGTGAACTACCTGCTCGCCTGTCGCAAACCTTGAGGCAAGCCGGGCTGATCCTCTTCGACCTCGACGGCACGCTGATCGACAGCGCGCCCGATCTGGCCGGCGCCACGAACGAGATGCTGCTGCGGCGTGCGCTGCCGGCGCTGCCGCTGGCGCATTTGCGCCCGCATGTGGGCTCCGGCGCGCGCGGGATGCTCGGCGCGGCGTTCGGCATCGGACCCGGACATGCGGATTTCGAGCCGCTCAAGGCCGAGTGGTTCATCGAATACGAGGCGCGGCTGCTGCGCGAGACCTTCGTCTTTCCTGCGGTGGCGCAATTGCTCGACGAATTCAGCCGCCGCGGGCAGCGTTTCGGCATCGTCACGAACAAGGCGGAACGCTACGCGCTGCCGGTCTGCGAAGGCCTCGGCCTCTCGAAACAAGCCGCCGTCATCATCGGCGGCGACAGCACACCGCATCGCAAGCCGCATCCGGCGCCCTTGCTCGAAGCCGCCAAGCGCGCCGGCGTGGCGCCCGAAGACTGCATCTACGTCGGCGACGACGAACGCGACGTGATTGCCGGCCGCGCTGCCGGCATGCTCACCGTCGCCGTGCGCTGGGGCTACGTCGATTCAGGCAGGCCGATCGAGGAGTGGGGCGCCCACCATCTGGTCGACACGCCCGAGCAACTGCTTCAAGCCCTTGCGAAGAACTGACTCGGCGGCATGCCCATCGTGCGCGTCACCATCGCCGTGAACGCGCTGGCGCTGGCATAGCCGAGCTCAGCGGCAATCACCTTCATCGACTTCTTCTTCGCCGCCATCGACAGCGCGTGCGCCAGCACCACCTGCGAGCGCCACTGCGCGAAGCTCATGCCGAGCTGCTCGCGGAACAGCCGCGACACCGTCCGCGGGCTCGCGCCGCTGCTCGCCGCCCAGTCTTCCAGGCTCGCGTGCAGACCCGGCTCCGCCAGCATCGCTTCGCACAGGCGCCGCAGCCGCGCATCCTGGGGCAGCGCCACGCCCAGCGCCAGCGTGCGTGCCCGGCGCAGCTCGTTCACGATCAGCTCGCTGAGCAGCTTCTCGCGCTCCGGCTCCGGCGCGGATTCCGATTGATGGTCCGACTGATGGTCGAGCTGCTGCGCCAACTCGCGCAGCAGCGGCGTCACCTCGATCACGCGGCACTCCTGCCAGTCCGGCCCCGGCAGCAGCGAGGGCGCGAAGTAGATCGTGTGCAGCTCGGCCTGCTCGATGGCGCCCGTCGTGTGCGCCACGTCCGGCGCCACCCACACGGCACGCGACGGCGGCACGATGTAGGTGCTGTCGCCGGCCTGCACGCGCAGCGCGCCTTCGGTCGAAAACACCAGTTGCGCCCAAGGGTGCGAGTGCAGCTGGATCTGCGCCTGCTGCCGCAGCGTGCGCACCTTGCCGCGCAGCGGGCGCTCGGGCGTCGGTGCGAAGGCGTGCGGGTCGATGGGCGGAACGAGGGCGCGTTTCATGGTTTGGCCGGAATTCGATAGATATCGTCCTTCCATCGTAACCCGGCCTCCATCACCTTTGCCACCATAGGGGCCATGAACACCGCTGTCCTCACGCTCGAAGAGCGCACCCAGAGCCGCCGCGACTACGGCACGATCAGCCTGATCGGTCTCGCGCACGGCACCTCGCATTTCTTCCACCTGCTGCTCGTGCCGTTGTTCCCCGCACTGCAGGCCGAGTTCGGCTACACCTTCGCCGAGCTGGGCCTGCTGGTCACGACCTTCTTCGTGATCTCCGGCATCGGGCAGGCGCTGGCCGGCTTCGTCGTCGACCGCTTCGGCGCGCGGCCGGTGCTGTTCCTGGCCTTGTCCTGCTTCGTGCTCGCTTCGATTGCGGCCGGCACGGCGCAAGGCTTCGGCGGCTTGATGCTCGCCGCCGGCCTGGCCGGTCTGGGCAACTGCCCCTTCCACCCGATCGACTTCACCATCCTGAACAAGCGCGTCTCTCAGGCGCGGCTCGGCCACGCCTTCTCCGTGCACGGCATCACCGGCAACCTCGGCTGGGCTTTCGCGCCAGTGTTCACCATCGGCATCTGGCACGCCACCGGCAACTGGCGGATGGCCTACGTCGGCACGGCGCTGGTCGCACTGACCGTGATGGGCCTGCTGGCCTGGCAGCGCGACCTCATCGACGACAAGCAGGGCAGCTGGGCCAAGACCGCGGACGCCCCCAAGGGCGAGCACCCGATGGCGTTCCTGAAGCTCCCTTCGGTCTGGCTCTGCTTCTCCTTCTTCTTCTGGAGCACGATGGCCCTGACCGCCATCCAGAGCTTCGCCAGCCCCGCGCTGCAACAGATGTACGGGCTGCCTCTTGAGCTGACCGCCTACGTCGTCACCGGCTACATGCTCTGCGGTGCCGCCGGCATGGTGGTCGGCGGCTTCCTGGTCGGCAAGGTCGAGCGGCTGGAGCGCACGATCGCCGCCGCCATGGCACTCGCCGCGCTGCTGCTGCTCCTGACCGCCAGCGGTGCATTGCCCGGCCTGCTGGCTGCTGGCGCCGCTGCGCTCGCTGGTTTCGGTACCGGCATCGCCGGCCCGTCGCGCGACATGCTCATCAAGCGCGCCGCACCGCCCGGCGCCACCGGCCGCGTCTACGGCACCGTCTACTCGGGCCTGGACACCGGCTTCGCCCTCGGCGCGCCGGTCTTCGGCCTGCTGATGGACCGCGGCCTGCCGGCCTGGGTTTTCGCCGGCTCTGCGATCACCTTGCTGATGGGTATAGCATCCGCCGGCATGGTCGGCATCGGGATCATGAGGAAGCGGGCGTTGCAGGCTGCGACTTGACGACGCAGAGGCCCGCGCCGACCTCATTCAAACCAAGGAGCGGGTCTATGAAATATCGCACTCTTGCCCTCGCAGTCGCTGCGGCGCTGCTGTCTGCACAAGTCATGGCGCAGGCGCCTTCATCCACCATCACCAGCGCGGTCAGCGATCAGGCGCGGCCCGACAAGGACAAGCAGCAGGACGCGCTGCGCCATCCGGCCGAGCTGGTCGCCTTCTCCAAGGTGAAGGCGGGCGACACGGTCATGGACATCGTGCCCGGCGGCGGCTACTGGTCGCGCCTCTTCTCCACCGTCGTGGGGCCGAAGGGCAAGGTCTTCGCGTATGTGCCGGCCGAACTGGCCGGCTTCAAGTCAGATCCGGTCGCGACGGCCAAGGCCATCGCCTCCGAGCCGGGCCACGGCAACGTCGAGACGGTCTCGGTGCCTCTGTCTGAGCAACGCCCGGCATCGTCCAACAACACCCTCGACGTCGTCTGGACCTTCGAGAACTATCACGACTTCCACGACGCCTTCATGAAGGGCGCGGACGTCGGGGCGTTCAACCAGGCCGTCTTCAAGATGCTCAAGCCGGGCGGCTATTACATCGTTGGCGACCACGCCGCGGCCGCGGGTTCGAAGCTCAAGAACACGGAGGATCTGCACCGTATCGATCCCGAAGAAGTGAAGGCCGAGGTCGTGAAGGCCGGCTTCGTCTTCGATGGCGAGATCAAGGTGTTGGCGAACGCCGAAGACGACCACACGCTCAAGGTGTTCGACCCGGCGATCCGTGGCAAGACGGATCGCTTCGTTCTTCGCTTCAAGAAGCCGGCGCCGTAACGGGGCCGGCGGCGGGCTTATGACCCGCAGCCAAGCTGGAATGAGCCTCGTCTTCGGCCGCAGCGTTAAAGTCTGGCCATGACGAAGAACACGACTCGACTGGCCGGGCACGCCCTGGTGGAGGCATTGATTTCGCAGGGCGTCGACACCGCCTTCGGAGTGCCAAGCGATACGGCATCTCAACGTTGCGCCGTCATCCGCTGAAGCGTCTGCGATGCGGCAGAGTTACGCGTTCAGCCGCCCAGAGCCCTGCTTGCAGCATGCATGTGATGTAACAGATAGGGCGTTAGATGGCGGCTAGGCTAGGCGCTGCGACGGCCCATAGTGACCAATGTCATGGTTCTCTAATCGCAATTTATGCGAGAATTTCTCCTAAATTGCTCTTGGGGGATTGTTCATGCTGCTGCGTTTCGGAGTCGAGAACCATGGTTCGATCGCCTCCTACCAAGAGCTTCAGCTCACGGCGACCGCTCTGAAGGACGATCACGCCGGGGTCATGATTGCGGATGGGGGCTCCATCGACAGCTCTCGTGCATTGCGAGTGCTTCCCGTGGCGGGAATTTACGGCGCCAACGCGTCGGGGAAATCCACGGTGCTGCGTGCCATGGACTTCTTTGTCAATGCCATTGCGCATTCGCATTCACGCGTGGCGAGCCGAACAGGCACACCCTACGACCCCTATCTGCTGGATCCCGAGTCTCGCAACAAGCCTTCCCGATACGATGCCGACATCGTGCTGGGCGGTACCCGGTACCACTATGGCTTCATCCTGGATGGAAAGCACATCCTGCAGGAATGGCTGTACTCGTTTGACTTGGCCGCATCGCGCCAAGTGCGTTCGGTCATGTTTGGGCGCGAGACGTCGAGTGACGGCGCCGTCGAGGTCGTCTTCCCCGGTAAGAGCCTCAAAGGTGAGAATAAGCAGATTGCCAAGCTTGTCCGACCCAATAGCCTGTTTTTGTCCGTTGCGGCGCAGAACTCTCATCCGCAACTCACGCCGATATTCGAGTTCTTCGAGCAAGTCGTCAGTCGTCTCAATGCGAACCTCAGCGAGTTCTTTGTCATCGATCAGTTGACGGCCTACTTTGCGCTGGATGCGCAACGAAGGGAGGCCGCGCTTGAGTTCCTACGAGCAGCCGATGTCGGCATCTCGGGCATCGACTTTTCCAGGATCCCAATCGCGGAGAAGGAACTGCAGGTTCTTAAGGGCATTGAGCAGGTGATCAGGCAACACGTGGACATCCCTGAGTCCGAGAAAGGCGGCATGCCCTCGGATCTCATGAAAGAGAGGGTCTCGGTGAAGCTCGGGCACCGGGGCAAAGATGGCGAGATCTACCCAATTGCCTTGGATGCAGAGAGCACTGGAACCCAGGCGCTGCTGCAGCTACTAGGGCCAGTCTTTGCAAAGCTGCACGCCGGCGGAACTATCTTGATTGATGAACTCAACACCGCGCTGCACCCCTTGGTCTCTCGTGAGCTCATCAAGCTGTTCCAAAACCCCATCACTAATCCTGGGAAGGCGCAACTGATCTTCTCCACACACGACACCAACTTACTCACAGGTGCTCTGCTGCGCCGCGACCAGGTGTGGTTCGCCGAGAAGGATGCACAAGGCTGCTCGCACCTTTATTCGCTGAGCGATATCAAGGTCCGCGCGACCGACAACATCGAGCGCGGTTATCTGATGGGCAGATTCGGTGCGATCCCGTTTGTGGGGTGTGGTTTGGATGAGTTCGCCAGTTTGCTTACCAAGCAGCCCGCGCAGGAGGCAAAGTGATGCACTTGCCGGACCCGCCTGGCCTACAGAGGAAGTCAGCATTCGCGGAGCCCAAGGTGGAGATCGTCATTGCCTGCGAAGGCAAGGTGACGGAGAAGAGCTACCTCAACAGGTGCAAGAGTGAGTACGGCGCGGGCATGGTGCAATTGCGCTGGTTGCCGATCACTGGCGTGCCGCTGACCGTGGTTAGTGCCGCCGTTGAGGAACGACAGCGACTGTTAGAACAGGCGCGAAAGAGCAAGGACAGCTTTGACATCTTTCGAGTATGGGCGGTGTTTGATCGGGACGCCCATCCGAAGGTGCCCGAGGCCCTGGCGCTAGCGGAGCAGCACGGGATCGACGTGGCGTTCTCGAATCCCTGTTTCGAGCTGTGGCCGTTGCTGCACCTGGAGGACTATGGTGGCGTGGAGGGGCGGCATAAGGTGCAGGACCGCCTCAGTGCCAAGATGACCTCTTACCACCACGAAAAATCCCCTGTGGTGGATTTTGATGCCATCAAGAACGAGTTCCTTAACGCCTACAAGCGGGCTCAGCGCCTGAACAAGGGACGAAGGGATGACGGAGATGTTTTCGGCTGTCCGACGACCACCGTGGGCGAATTGGTCAAGAAGATCATCGACAACGGCCGCGGCGCGTTCTCACGCGCGGTGCGGGGTAGGTCGCCAAACCGAGCTCTATGACGGCAGCCTTACTCGTGGGCCAAGCCACTGTTGAAGATGACGTAACAAATCGCGCTCTCGCGCCCACGTCGGGCTTGAGCTCATAAATTCATTTGATCGGCGGGCCGGGCTGAGCGAACCGCCCGTTTGTTGAGCATCTAGTCCACGAGCGTCTCTTGCGGTTTATGACCGGCTGCCGAGCTGGAATGGGTCGGGCGTTTGCGTACGGCGCTACAGTCCACGGATGACTACGAATGCTCCCCGTCTAGCCGGCCATGCCTTGGTCGAAGCACTCATTTCGCAAGGTGTGACTTCTGCCTTCGGAGTTCCCGGTGAATCCTTCCTCGCCGTGCTCGACGGCTTCCACGAGCACGCCGACAAGATCCGCTTCATCGCCTGCCGGCAGGAGGGCGGCGCCGCCTTCATGGCCGAGGCGCAGGGCAAGCTGAGCGGCCGGCCGGGCATCTGCTTCGTCACGCGCGGCCCCGGCGCCACCAACGCCTCCATCGGCCTGCACACCGCCTTCCAGGACAGCACGCCGATGATCCTCTTCATCGGCCAGGTCGCTTCGGATCAGCGCGACCGCGAGGCGTTCCAGGAGGTCGACTACCGCCAGATGTTCGGCCCCGGCACGCTCGGCATGGCCAAGTGGGTCGGTGAGATTCATGACGCCGAGCGCCTGCCCGAATACGTGGCGCGTGCCTTCCACACCGCGATGCAAGGCCGCCCCGGCCCGGTCGTGCTGGTGCTGCCCGAGGACATGCTGACGAAGGCGATCGAAGCGCCCGTGCTGCCGCGCGCCGAGCCCGCACTCGCGTGGCCGGCGCCGCAGGCGCTGGAGCAACTGCGCGAGAAGCTGCTCGCCGCCAAGCAACCGCTCGTCATCGCCGGTGGCGGCGGCTGGACGCCCGAGGCCGTGCAGGCGCTGGAGCGCTTCGCCGAAAACTGGCAACTGCCCGTGGGCTGCGCCTTCCGCTTCCAGGACACCTTCGACAACCGCCATCCGAACTACGCGGGCGACGTCGGCATCGGCATCAATCCCAAGCTCGCCGCGCGCGTGAAGGAGGCCGACCTGATCATCGCCATCGGCCCGCGCCTGGGCGAGATGACGACCGGTGGCTACACGCTGCTGCAAGCGCCGCGCCCAGTGCAGCAGCTCGTGCACATCCACGCCGGCGCCGAGGAACTCGGCCGCGTCTACACGGCCGACTTGATGATCAACGCCAGCATGGCCTGCGCCGCGCCTGCCCTGGCTTCGATGACGTCGCCGGACAGCGTCAGCTGGTCCGCATGGACCGAAGCCGCCAACGCCGACTACCAATCCAACCTCGTGCAAAAGCCCGTGGCGCCGCTGGACATGACGACCGTCATCCATCTGCTCAACACGCACATGCCCGAGGGCACGATCTACACCAACGGCGCCGGCAACTACAGCGGCTGGCTGCACCGCTTTCACCAATACGAAGGCCTGCACCAGCACGGCAAGGTGCAACTTGCACCCACGAGCGGCGCGATGGGCTACGGTGTGCCGGCCGCGGTGGCGGCGGCGCTGCTGACCGATCGCTGGGTCGTCAACATCGCCGGCGACGGCGACTTCCTCATGACCGGCCAGGAACTGGCCACGGCCACCGGCTACGGCGCGAAGAAGCTCATCAGCATCGTGGTGGACAACGGCACCTACGGCACGATCCGCATGCACCAGGAGCGCGAGTACCCGGGCCGCGTGGCCGGCAGCGACCTGTTCAACCCGGACTTCGCCGCGCTGGCCCGCGCCTACGGCTGGAACTCAGGCTCCGTCGTCGATCGCACCGATGGCTTCGAGCCGGCGTTGCGTGCGGCGCTGGCATCCGACAAGCCGACGCTGATCCACCTGAAGCTGTCCAGCGACGTGTCCACGAGCCGCAGCAGCCTGACGGCGATCCGCGACGCAGCGATGAGGCGCTGAAGCCCGGCCGGGCAAGGCTGCGACAATCGCCCCATGGACTTCATTCTTCGCGGCGAATACATCGAACTCGACAAGCTCCTCAAGGCCACCGGCCTGGCGGAGAGCGGCGGCCGCGCCCGCATGATGATCACCGAAGGTCAGGTGCAAGTGGACGGCCAGCCCGAGTCGCGCAAGACGGCCAAGATCCGCGCCGGCCAGGTCGTGACGCTGGGCGGCGAGCAGATCGCTGTCAAAGCGGAATAGGCGTTAGCTGCCCGGCTTGAGATAGCGTTCGGCGAACGCATCGCCCGCCATCGCCGGCGCAAACAGCCAGCCCTGCGCCAGCTCGCAGCCGGCTTCCAGCAGGATGCGCCGCTGGCCTTCCGTCTCCACGCCCTCGGCCACGACGGCCAGGCCGAAGGTCTGCCCGATGCCGATGATGGCCGTGGCCAGTGCGCGGCCGTCGGTGTCGGTCTCCAGGTCGCGCGTGAAGCTGCGGTCGAGCTTGAGTTCGCTGACCGGCAGGCGCTTCAAGTACGAAAGACTTGAATAGCCCGTGCCGAAATCGTCGAGCGAGATGCGCACGCCCATCGCGTCGATCTGGCGCAGCTGTTCGCGTGCATGCTCGTCGTCTTCGAGCAGCAAACGCTCCGTCAATTCCAGCGTGAGATCGTCGGGTGAGAGCCCGTGCTCGCGCAGCAGCGTGGACACGAGCCGCGCCACGTCGTTCTGAAGGATCAGCGGCGGCGAGACGTTCACCGCCAGCGGCGGCACCGTCATGCCCGCCGCGCGCCACTTCGCGATCTGCGCGCAGGCGGCGCCCAGCACCCAGCGGTCGATCGCGCTCACCAGGCCCGCTTCCTCGGCCACCGGGATGAAGCGATCGGGCGGCACGGCGCCCAGCTCTGAATCGGTCCAGCGCAACAGCACCTCGGCGCCGGCCAGCGCCGAGTCGCTCAGGCGCACCTTCGGCTGGAAGTGCAGCACGAAGGCCTCGTGGTCGATCGCGCGGCGCAGCGCCGCTTCGATGCGCAAGCGCGCATCGAGCGCCTCGTTCATCGCGCGGTGGAAGAAGCGCGTGCAGGCCAGGCCGGCCCGCTTGGCCTCGTACATCGCCAGTTCGGCGTTCGAGAGCAGCGTCTCGAAGCTCACGCCGTCGGACGGGAACAGGCAGATGCCGATGCTCGCGGTCAGCTGAAGTTCCGCGTTCCCTTGCTCCTTGCACGGCGCCTGGATGGCCTCCTGCAAGCGCGCGGCCATCTGCTGCGCTTCGAGCGGCCCGCAGTCGGGCAGCAGCAGGACGAACTCATCGCCGCCGGGGCGCGCCACGGTGTCCGTCGTGCGCGCGATGGCCTTCAGGCGCTGGCCCAGGCCGTGCAGCAGCGCATCACCGGCGCGATGGCCCAGCGATTCGTTGATGCCGCGGAAACGGTCCAGGTCGATCAGCAGCAGGGCGCCCGTGCCGTCGCGGTGCGCCGCCATCTGCAAGGCCTGGCGCGTGCGGTCGGCCAGCAGGTTGCGGTTGGGCAGGCCGGTGACGGCGTCGTAGTACGCGAGCCGCTCGATGCGCATCTCGTGCTCGTGGTGGCGCAGCGCGATCTGGCAGAGCTGCACGCAGGATTCGACCATCGCGCGGTGCACGGGCAGCACCGGTTGCGCTTCGCGGTAGTACAGCGCGAAGGTGGCGCCCACGCTGCCCTCGCTGCGGAACACCGGCGTCGACCAGCAGGCCGCCAGGCCGAAGGCCAGCGCGAGCGGGCGGTAGTCTTCCCAGAGCGGGTCGTTCGCGATGTCGCTGACCTCCACCGGCTCGCCGCGCCACGCGGCCGTGCCGCAGGAGCCGGCCTTCGGCCCGATCGGCTGTCCGTTGATCGCTTCACTGAAGCCCGGTGGCATGCTCGGCGCGGCCAGCGGTGTCACGCGGCCGTCCGGGTTCACGCCCAGCACGGTGCAGATCACGCCGGGTGCGAGCAGTTCGACCTGCGTGCAGAGCTCCGTCATCACCTCGCCGAGCGGCTTGCCCATCGCGACGGCGCTGAGCACGCGACGGTGCAGCGCATCGATCGAGACGTGGTCGATGTGTTCCGGTCCTGCGGGCCTGGGATGCGACACCTTGACCATCCGCGAGAGTGGAGGTGCGCTGATTGTGCGCGAGCGGGGCGAAGCCGGCCATTGCTTGTGCGCATTGCGGTGAAAAGTAACAGACGCTGGGCGAATGGCGATGGCTATCCTTGAATGCACAGCTTTCTGGAGTCCGTCTGCCATGAAATTCATCTGTCTTGTTTGGGTTGGCGCCTGCTTTCTTGCTCAGCCTCCGGCGCGTGCGACCGAGCCCCTGGTCCCGAGCAGCGCGGCGGTGGCTCTGAAGTCCGCCAGCCCGGCCCCTTTTGTCGTCGGCTTCGAATTCAAGGCCGTCCATCCGGAAGATGTCGACTGCGCCAAAGCCGTGCTGACGGCTTTCGGTGGCCCGAAGGCGACGTTTCGTGTCACGGTGACTGAGGTCGGAGGCGGTGCGGCGGAGATGAAGTTGGCGCTGTCCAAACAGGTGGCCGCAGTGGACCGCTCGGTGGATCGCGTGGCGGAGCGTCTCGGCGAATGCAGCTGCTGCCGCGAAGCCAGTTCCTACACCTGGTCGGTGCAGCGCAAGCTCCAGTGAAGCCGCTGCGGTTCGGTCCGACGGCGAGGGTCTGACGGACTGCTTACACTCGCCCGATGAGCTTCGCCGCACTCCGCAAACACGCCGCCAGCCTGCCTGGCGCCACCGAGAGCATCAAGTGGGGCGCCGACTGGGTGGCCAGTGTGGGCGGCAAGATGTTCTTCGTCGGCGGGCCGGAGCCTGCGGGCTGGACGCATTGCTCGTTCAAGGTCGAGGAACACCGCTTTCTTGAACTCTCGGGCCTGCCCGGCTTCATGCCGGCGCCGTACGCGGCGCGCTACCACTGGGTGGCCTTGCAGGACCCGAAGGCCTTGCCGCTGGCGGAGCTGAAGGCGCTCATCACGCGCTCGCACGAGCTGGTGGCGGCGAAGCTGCCGAAGAAGACACGCATCGCGCTCGGGATCCCTGCATGAACATCTTCACCATGGCCCTGCGCCAGCTGCTGCGCGATGCGCGCGCGGGCGAATTGCGGCTCCTGATGCTGGCGGTGACGCTGGCCGTGGCCGCGTTGTGCGCAGTTGCATTTCTCTCTGATCGTCTGGATCAGGGTTTGAGGCGCGATGCGGCGCAACTGCTTGGCGGCGACGCGGTGATCGTCAGCGATCAACCCACACCGGCCCAACTGCGCGAACTCGCGGCCCAGCAGCAATTGCAGACTGCCACGACGGCCAACTTCCCGAGCATGGCGCGTGCGTCCGACGCCAAGGGCGGCGGCAGCCGGCTGGTGGCCGTGAAGGCGGTTTCGGGCGGCTATCCGCTGCGCGGCGTGCTGCGCCTGAAGGACGGCCGCAGCGCCGGCACGCCGGCACACGGCGAGGTGTGGGTGGACGCCGCCGTGCTCGACGGCCTGGCGCTGACGCAGGGCGACGAGCTGCTGCTCGGCGACGCGAGCTTCACCATCGCCGGTGTGATCGACAACGAGCCCGACCGCGGCGCCGGCTTCATGAGCTTCGCGCCACGGGTGATGCTCAATGCCGACGACCTGTCGGGCACGCACCTTGTGCAGCCGGCCAGCCGCGTGAGCTATCGCTTGCTGGTGGCCGGCACGCAGGCGGCGGGTTTCATCCAGCAGGCGCGCACGCAGATCGACAGCGGCCAGTGGCGCGGTGTGCGGCTGGAATCGCTGGAGAACGGCCGGCCGGAGATGCGCCAGACGCTCGACCGGGCAGGGCAGTTCCTGCGCCTGGTGGCGATGCTGTCAGCCTTGCTCGCGGCCGTTGCCGTCGCATTGGCCGCGCGTGATTTCGCCGCTCGCCATCTCGATGCCTGCGCGATGCTGCGCGTGCTCGGCCAGCCGCAGCGGCGCATCGCGTGGGCCTATGGTCTGGAGTTCGGCGCGGCCGGCCTTGTGGCCAGCCTGATCGGCGTGGGTCTGGGCTTCGGCCTGCACTTCGTGTTCATCTCGCTGCTGGGGAATCTGGTCGGCGTGAGCCTGCCGCTGCCGTCGATCATGCCGGCGCTGCTGGGACTGGGTCTGGGTGCGGCGCTGCTGCTGGGCTTCGGCCTGCCGCCGGTGCTGCAGCTGGCCAGCGTGCCGCCGCTGCGCGTCATCCGGCGCGACCTGGGCGGGCCGCGTGCGGGCTCGCTGGTGGCGCTGGTGCTCGGCCTGGGCAGCCTCGCGGCAATCCTGCAGGTGATGGCGGGCGACGCCAAGCTCGGCTGGATCGCGGCCGGCGGCTTCGCCGCAGCGGTGCTGTTCTTCGCGCTGCTCGCCTGGTGTGCCGTGCGCCTGCTGCGCGCGCTGGTGCCGCAGTCGGGCGTGCCGCGCTGGCTGCTGCTGGCCACGCGTCAGCTGGCGGCACGACCGATGTTCGCCGTGCTGCAGACTTCAGCGCTGGCCGTCGGCCTGCTGGCGCTCTCGCTGCTCGTGCTGCTGCGCACCGACCTGATCTCCAGCTGGCGCGCCGCCACGCCGGACAAGGCGCCGGACCGCTTCGTCATCAACGTGCAGCCCGATCAGGCCGATGCGTTCCGCGCGCATCTGGCCGCGGCCGGCGTCGGGCCCTACGACTGGTACCCCATGATCCGCGGCCGGCTCGTCGCCGTGAACGGTGAAGCCGTCAATGCCAAGCGTTATGGCGAAGGCCGCGCGCGCGGCTTGGTGGAGCGCGAGTTCAACCTGAGCCACAGCGCCACGCTCCCGGAGCACAACAAGCTCGCAGCCGGCTCATGGGAAGTGGGCGACGGCCTGAGCGTGGAAGAGGGCCTGGCGCAGACGCTCGGTCTCAAGCTCGGCGACGAGCTGCGCTTCGACGTGGCCGGTACCGAAGTGGCCGGCAAGATCACCAACCTGCGCAAGGTCGACTGGGCCTCGATGCGGGTGAACTTCTTCGTGCTGTTCCAGAAGGCCGACATGCCGGAGCTGCCGGTGACGTACATCGCGGCCTACCGCACGCCGGCGGCGCAGGCGGCGGCGCTGGACAAGTCGCTGGCGCACGACTTTCCGAACCTCACGGTGGTGGATGTGTCGGCACAGCTGAACCAGGTGCAGGCCGTCATGGACCAGGTGATCGCCGCGGTGCAGTTCCTGTTTGCGTTCAGTCTGGCGACGGGCCTCGTCGTGCTGCTCGCGGCGGTGGCGAGTGTGCGCGAGGCGCGCACGCGCGAGTTCGCGATCATGCGGGCGTTCGGCGCCACGTCGAGTCTGCTGGGTCGCGTGCAGAGCGCGGAGCTGCTCGGCGTGGGCTTCCTCGCGGGGCTGCTGGCCGGCGCCGTGGCGCTGGTGATCAGCGCGCTGCTGGCGCGGCAGGTGTTCCAGTTCGAGTGGCAGCCGCGCTTGTGGGCGCCGCTGGTGAGCGCGGTGGCCGGTGCGCTGCTGGCGCAGGCGGCCGGCTGGTGGAGCCTGCGCGGCGTGCTGCGCCGGCCGGTGGCGCAGACGCTGCGCGAGGCCAGCGCGGAGTGAGCGTGGCTTAGAAGGTTTCCCAGTCGCCTTCCGCTTCGGCCGAGGGGGCCGGGGCAGGGCGGGGCGCCGGGGCCTGCATGGCCTTCTCAATCAACGGGCGCTTGGCTTTCGCCGCAGGCTTTGCGGCGGCCTTGGCCGGCGCTTGCGGGGCCACCTTCGCAGCGGGCTTGGGCGCTGCAGCCGCCGCCGCTCTGGGCGCAGCCTTGGGCGCGGCTTTCGGCGCGGCCGAGTGAACGACCGCCTTCGGCGCTGCCGCGACGAGCGTCTTCTCCCCCGCATGCACATCCACGCGGAAGACCGACACCGCCGCCACCAGCTTGTGCGCCTGCTCGCGCAGGCTCTCGGCCGCGGCGGCGCTTTCCTCGACCAGCGCGGCGTTCTGCTGCGTCATCTGATCGAGATGGGCGACCGATTGGTTGACGCTCACGATGCCGTCGCTTTGCTCAGCAGACGCAGAAGAGATTTCGCCGATGATGTCCTGCACGCGCTGCACGCCGCTGACGATGTCGCTCATCGAGACGCCGGCTTGCTGCACCAGCTGCGAGCCGACTTCCACGCGCTCGACGCTGGCCTGGATCAGCGTCTTGATCTCCTTCGCCGCTTCGGCCGAGCGCTGCGCCAGCGAACGCACCTCGCCAGCCACGACCGCAAAGCCGCGGCCCTGTTCGCCGGCACGCGCCGCTTCCACCGCCGCGTTCAACGCGAGGATGTTGGTCTGGAACGCGATGCCGTCGATCGTGCCGATGATGTCGTTGATGCGGCGCGAGCTCGTGTTGATCTCTTCCATCGTCGAGACGACCTGGCCGACGACTTCGCCGCCCTTGGCCGCAGCCTCGGCGGCGGAGCTGACGAGCTGGTTCGCCGTCATGGCCGAGTCCGCCGTCTGGCGCACCGTGCCCGTCAGCTGCGTGAGCGCGCCGGCGGCGGCTTGCAGGTTCGAAGCCGTCTGCTCCGTGCGCTGCGACAGGTCCTGGTTGCCCGTGGCGATCTCGCTGCTCGCCGTGCTGATCGAATCGACCGAATGGCGCACCGTGCCGATCGCCTCGGCGAGCTTCTCGCGCATCGTCTCGGTCTGCTGGATCAGCAGGCCGATCTCGTCGTTGCGGCGGCTGCGCACGGCGTGCGTGAGGTCGCCTGAGGTGATCGAGCCCAGCGCTTCGGTCAGCGAATCGAGCGGCTTGGCGACCCAGTTCCTCATCATCCACGCCAGGCCCAGGCCCATGCCGATCACCACGACGGTGAGCAGGCCCCAGATCACCCACATCAGCTGGCGGGTGGTGGCTTGGGCTTCGGCGCGCGAGACCTGCGCGACGACCCAGAATCCCGTCTTCTCGCTCTTTTGCAGAACGGCGAAGTTGTCCTTGTCCGGGCTGGCGAGCACGTTGGGCGCGTCGGCGAGGAAGGACTTGGTGTCCTTCAGTTCGGCGAGCGTCTTCTCGAAGCCCGGTGCCACGTCGGCTAGCAGCTTGCCCTTGGCGCTCGGGTGCGACACCAGCACGGCCTTGGCCGGGTCCTTGGTGAGGTTGACGATGTAGGTGCCGCCGTGGTCGAAGAACTTGGCGTTGGACGCCATGCGCTCGATGGCGCCGTCGAAAGCGTCGAGGTCGAAGCCGATGAACAGGATGCCGACGATCTTGCCGCTGCTGTCCTTCACCGGGTCGTAGCGGGTCATGTAGTTCTTGCCGAACAGCGTGGCACGGCCCGTGTAGGGCTGGCCGCTGCTGACGCTGGCGTAGGCAGGCGAGGCCTTGCCGAGCATGGTGCCCATGACGCGCTCGCCGGCCGGGTTCTTCAGCGAGGTGCTGATGCGCTGGAAGTCATCGCCCTTGGCGGCGAACACCGTGGCCACGCCGCCGGTGACGGCGGTGAAGCGGTCCACCTGGTCGAAGTTGCCGTTGAGCTTGACGCCGCCGTTGCTCAGTTCGGTGGCACCGCTGTCGAGCGCGAAGTCACCCTTGAATTCGCCGCGGAAGTAGCCGTAGTTGCGCTCCACCATCTGGCGCGCTGCGCCGTCCATGGCGTCGAGCGCGTCGACGAGCGAAGCCGTCTTGTCGCCGATCCACGTGCGCGTGCGTTCATCGCCGGACCTCGACAGCATCAAGCTGATGGTCAGGCTCATGGCGATGAGGATGACGGCAATGCCGACGGAGCCGAACAGCGAGATCCGGCGCGAGATAGAGGTCGAGGCGATGGCCATGTTTTTATTGACTCCCAAAGAACGAAAAAAAGGCGGCCCACATCGAGTGTGGCCGCCTCTTCAGAGCGCGGCCCCGGGCCGCTTTGCAGCGGTCAGGCCGCTGCTGCGACGCTGTCCATCAGGCCCATGTCGGCGCTGCTCATCAGGCCTTCGATGTCCATCAGGATCAGCATGCGGTCGGCGACCGAGCCGATGCCGGTGATGAAGCTGGTGTCCACCGAGCTGGCGGCCAGTTCCGGTGCGGGACGGATCGCGTCCTTGGCCAGTTCGAGCACGTCGGAGACGGAGTCCACGACGGCGCCGACGACGCGGTTCTTCACGTTCAGCACGATCACGACGGTGAAGCTGTTGTATTCAGCGGTCGGGCATCCGAGCTTCAGGCGCAGGTCCACGATCGGCACGATCACGCCGCGCAGGTTCACGACGCCCTTGATGAAGTCGGGCGCGTTGGCGATGCGCGTCGGCGGCTCGTAGGAGCGGATTTCCTGGACCTTCAGGATGTCGATGCCGTATTCCTCGGCGCCGAGGCGGAAGGTCAGGTATTCGCCGCCGGAAGCGCCGGGGCCCTTGGCCTGGACAGCCAGTGCGCCTTCCTGGCGCAGCGCGGGGACGTTGGAAGTGCTCATGTGCAAACCCTCGTGATGACTTGTTGGATCTTTTGACTTCAGTGACGCGAGCGTCGGACCATGCTGCCGACGTCAAGAATCAGGGCCACGCGGCCGTCGCCCATGATGGTGGCGCCGGACACATCGTTGACCTTGCGGTAATTGGCTTCGAGGTTCTTCACCACGACCTGCTGCTGGCCGAGCAGCTCGTCCACCAGCACCGCCACGCGGCCACCTTCGGCCTCGATGACGACCATGATGTTCGAGGACTTCTCGAAGTCGAAGCGCGGCACGCGGAAGATCTCTTCCAGCGAGAGCACGGGCATGTATTCGTCACGCACCTCGACTACGCGGCCGGAGCCGGCCACGGTCTTGATCGTGTCGGACTCGACCTGGAACGATTCGACGACGGAGGACAGCGGCAGGATGTAGACCTCTTCGCCGACGCCCACGCTCATGCCGTCCATGATGGCGAGTGTGAGCGGCAGGCGCACCGAGACCTTCATGCCGTAGCCTTCGGCCGAGTCGATCTCGACGGTGCCGCCGAGCGATGTGATGTTCTTCTTCACCACGTCCATGCCGACGCCGCGGCCGGACACGTCCGTCACTTGATCGGCGGTGGAGAAGCCGGGCGCGAAGATCAGGCTCCAGGCTTCGGAGTCGGTCATCGAGTCGGGCGCATCGATGCCCTTTTCGCGGGCCTTCTTGATCAGCTTGTCGCGGTTCAGGCCGCGGCCGTCGTCGCGCACTTCGATGACGATGGAGCCGCCCTGGTGGGAAGCGACCAGCGTGATCGTGCCTTGCTCGGGCTTGCCCTTGGCGGCGCGCTCGTCCGGCATCTCGATGCCGTGGTCGCAGCTGTTGCGCACCAGGTGGGTCAGCGGGTCGGTGATCTTCTCGACCAGGCTCTTGTCCAGTTCGGTCGCTTCACCCTGCGTGACCAGCTCGACCTTCTTGCCGAGCTTGGCGGCCAGGTCGCGCAGCATGCGCGGGAAGCGGTTGAAGACCATCGACATCGGAATCATGCGGATGGACATGACCGACTCTTGCAGGTCGCGGGTGTTGCGTTCCAGATCCGCCAGGCCCGAGGAGAGCTGCTGGTACAGGCCGGGGTCCACGCCGCGGCTGTTCTGGGCAAGCATGGCCTGCGTGATCACGAGCTCGCCGACGAGGTTGATCAGCTGGTCGACCTTCTCGATGGAGACGCGCAGCGTGGACTGGTCCATCGCGGCGCTCTTGCCTTCGGCCTTCGGCGCGACGGCGGTCTTCGGTGCGGCGGCGACGGCGCCGGTGTCGACGGGCTTGACCTCGGTCGTCGTCGAAGCGGCGGGGCTGCCGGGCAGGCCGGGCGCGTCGTCGAAGAAGCCGTAGCCGGGGTCCTTGTCTTCGACCACTTCAGGCGCACCGGGCGCGCCCTCATGGAAGCCGAAGCCGGGGCCGTAAGCCGTGAGCTGCACCTGTTCGCGCGCCACGTGGAAGGTGAACAGGTCCAGCAGGTCGTTGTCGGCGCTGCTGGTCAGCACCTTGAAGCGGCGGTAGCCGTCGGCGGACGAGCCGGCGTCCAGCGGTTCGATGGTGCCGAGGTCCGTGATCTCCTTGAACAGCTCGACGAGGTTGTCGGCCAGGCTCATGTCGGTCAGCGGGCCCACGCGCAGTTCGAGCAGGCGGGCCGAGGTCTTGATCTCGGCGGCCGGCGCGGCAGCGGCCTTGGGGGCCGGCGCTGGGGGAGGGGGCGGGGCGGCCTTGGTGTCGACCGTGCCGCCTTCGCAGAGGATCTTGTAGCTCGACACGAGGTGCGAGGTGTCGACGATCTCGCTGCTGGCACCCTGGTGGCGCGCGAGCTGGCCCTTCAGCGCATCGCCCGACTGCAGCAGGATGTCGACCATCTGCGTGGTCGGGTTCAGCTCGTGGCGACGCAGCTTGTCCAGCAGCGTTTCCATCTGGTGGGTCAGCTCGGCCACATCGGAAAAACCGAAGGTGGCCGCACCGCCCTTGATCGAGTGGGCGCAGCGGAAGATGGCGTTGAGCTCTTCGTCGTCCGCCGCATCCACGTCGAGGTTCAGGAGCAACTGCTCCATGCTGTCCAGGTTCTCTCCGGCTTCCTCGAAGAAGACCTGGTAGAACTGGCTCAGGTCGATGCCAGCACTGGCGCTTGCGCTGTCTGAAGACATGTCTGCCATGGCCCTGTTTTGACTTGCTTGTTTACTTGATGACCTTGCCGATCACTTCGATCAGCTTCGCGGGGTCGAACGGCTTGACGAGCCAGCCCGTGGCGCCGGCAGCGCGGCCGGCCTGCTTCATCTGGTCGCTGGACTCGGTGGTCAGGATCAGGATCGGCGTGGTCTTGAACTTGGGGTTGTCGCGCAGCTTCTTGGTCAGGCTGATGCCGTCCATGCGCGGCATGTTCTGGTCCGTCAGCACCAGGTCGAAATCGCGCTGCGAGGATTTTTCCCAGGCATCTTGACCGTCGACCGCCTCAACCACATTGAAACCGGCGTTCTTGAGGGTGAACGAAACCATCTGGCGCATCGAGGCCGAATCGTCCACAGCAAGGATTGAATGCATCGTCGTCTCTCCGGGAATTCTGCTTGTATCGGGTTGAGGAGGTGTTCAGAAAAGTTCGATGGACCCAGCGTCCATCTCATCCTGCGTCACGGGGTTCGGGCGCAGGGGAGCGATTTCGACCACGGTCACGCCGTCCTCGTCATCGCCAAAGGTGTCTCGGGCCAGCTGGTCCGCGCAATTGCGCAGCCGTTGGCTGGTGTGGGCGATGAGTTGGGTGGCCATGTCCTGGAACTGCAATGCCGTGATCGCTCCGGCGATGTCCGTCATGACTTGCTGCAACCTGGCATTGTCGGTGCTGTCAACCCCTTGCGCCCCCTTGATCAGGGCGGAAATATGGCTGGAAGCGCTGTAAAAATGCGCAGAAAGCGCTTCGCCAGCGTCGTCGAGCAGGCGTTGCAGCCGCTCGAGATCGTTGGTGACCGTCATCAAGTGGTCCTGGAGCTCGGCAGCCGCCAGCAAGGGGGCCATGCCCTCGCCCTCGGGGCCTGAAATTTCTTCCATCTGCTCGCGCTCTCCGGGTTTTATTTATCGCCGTGTTATGGGGTTATCGGCCACAACACTTACTTACAGGAACTGATCTTCGACAATTCTTATGCAGATGTCGATGAGCCTAAGCCTGCGACGTATCAACTTGTTAAAGTTTCGAGGCTTTGTTGGCAGGTATTAGGTAAAAACCCTAGCCTATAACCATTCGGGCGGCTTACGGCTGTTGTGTCTTCGCCCACGCGCCCATCAGCCGGCATACTGCGCGCCCATGCCAACACCCCTGCCGCCTCCCGAACGAAGCCTGCGCATCCTGCATGTCGAAGATGCCGAGCTCGATCACCAGCTGCTTTGCGTGCAGCTGGAGCGCTCGGGCCTGAAGGCCGAAGTCCTGCGGGTGGATACGCTGGCTCAAATCGAGACGGCGCTGCTGCAGCCCGAACCCTGGGATGCCGTGATCGCCGATTTCGACCTGCCGGGGCTGTCGGGGCTGACGGTCCTCAAGCGGTTGCGCGAGATGAAGCGCTTCATTCCCTTCCTGCTCGTGTCCGGCCAGATCGGCGAGGACATGGCCGTGGAAGCGGTGCGCGGCGGTGCATCCGATTACCTTTTCAAGGGCAACCTCACGCGCCTGGCGCCAGCGCTCCTGCGCGCCATCGAGGCCGCCGAGGCCCGCAATGCGCGCTTCGAGTCCGACCAGGCGCTGCGCCAGTCCAAGCAGCGCCTGCACGAGCTGGCCGGCCATTTGCAGACCAGCATCGAGATGGAACGCGCGGCCATCGCCCGCGAGATCCACGACGACGTCGGCGGTTCGCTGACCGCCGTGAAGTTCGACCTCGCCTGGATCGCCCGCCATGCGCAGGAGGACATCGTCCGCCAGCGCACCCGCGCTGCGCTCGACACGGTGACCAGCGCGCTCGAAGCGAGCCAGCGCATCATGCACAACCTGCGCCCCGCCATCCTCGACCAGGGCTTGGTGGCCGCCGTGCAGTGGATGGCTGCGGGCTTCGAGCGCCGCACCGGCATCCAGTGCAGCGTGCAGGCCAGCGAGGAACAGATGCAGCTCCCGCCCGGCGTGCCGCTGGTGGCCTACCGCGCCGCGCAGGAGGCGCTGACCAACGTCTCCAAGCACGCGCAAGCGTCGCGCGTGGACATCGAACTCTCCATGCAGGCCGGCGTGCTGACGTTGGAGGTCAACGACAATGGCCGCGGGATTGCAGCCGAAGACTTGGCCAAGGCGCGATCATTCGGCATCCGCGGTCTGCACGAACGCGCGGCCACGGTGGGAGGATGGGTGGACTTGAGTTCGAACAGCAAGGGCAATGGCGGCACGAGCGTGATCCTTTCGGTTCCGCTCGAAGACGACGCCATCGACGGCGGCAGCGCCTGGGGTGACGCATGATCCGCGTCATCCTCTGCGACGACCACGCGCTCATCCGCCGCGGCATCCGTGACACGCTGGCCGACTGCGTCGACATCGAAGTCGTCGGCGAGGCCGGCGATTACGGCGAACTGCGCGCGCTGCTCCACAAGCTCGGCGACAAGCCCTGCGACGTACTCGTGCTCGACATCAACATGCCCGGCCGCTCGGGCCTGGACGTGCTGCATGTGCTCAAGGACGAAGGCACGGCGATCCGCACCCTGATCGTCTCCATGTATCCCGAAGATCAGTACGCGATCCGCGCGCTGAAGGCGGGCGCGTTCGGCTACGTCAACAAGGGTGGTGATCCGGCGCTGCTGGTCCAGGCGGTCCGCACGGTGGCGCAAGGTCGCAAGTACGTGACGCCCGAGATCGCGCAGATGCTGGTCGAGAGCCTGACCACGCCGGCGACCGAAGCCGCGCATCAGAAGCTCTCGGACCGCGAGTTGCAGACCCTGGTGATGATCGCCTCCGGCAAGCGGCTGTCCGACATCGCCGAAGAGCTGAACCTCAGCCCGAAGACGGTCAGCGTCTACCGGGCGCGCGTGCTGGAGAAGCTCGGCTTGGCGAACAACTCCGAGCTGACGGTCTACGCGATCCGCAACGGGCTGGTCGAGAGCTGATCGGTCCCGCCCGGATCCGCAACCCGCAGGACGCGGTTACGGGAATGTTCCCAGGGCTGCACCCGATATCGGCGGCTTAACAAACCGCTACCATCGCCGGGCTCTGCCTGGGAGACCATCATCGATACCGGATTGCTGAAGGAATTGCGCATCGAAGGTGCGCATCGTGAAGACCACGGCGGCGGTCCGCCGAACTGGGTCTGGGGCGTGCTTGCTGGCATCGTCGTGCTGGCGCTCATCGCCGGCGGCGCGTGGTGGTTCTTCGCGGGCAACAAGCCGACGCCGGTGCAAACGGTGATCGCCAAGACCAACGGCAGCGACTCCTCCGCCAGCGCCGTGCTGCAAGCCACGGGTTACGTCACCGCTCAGCGTCAGGCCACCGTGTCCGCCCTCGTCACCGGCACGCTGTCGCAGCTGCTGATCGAAGAGGGCATGAAGGTCAAGAAGGGCCAGATCCTGGCCCGGCTGGACGACCACAACCAGGTCGCCGGCCTGGCCGCCAGCAACGCCAATCTGCGCAGCGGCGAAGCCAACCGCGAGCAGGTCGCTGCGCAGCTGGCGCAGGCCCGCACCGATCTGCGCCGCCAGGAAGAGCTCTTCGCCAGCGGCATGACGAGCAACTCCGCGCTCGACAACGCGCGCCTCGCCGTCGCCGCGCAAGCGGCCTCGCTCAAGGCCCGCGACCGCGAGGTCGACGCCATGCGCGCGCAGGTGGCGCAGGCGCAATTGCAGCTCGACTACACCACCGTGCGCTCGCCCTTCGACGGCGTCATCACCGCCAAGGCCGCGCAGGTCGGCGAGATCGTCTCGCCGCTGTCCGCCGGCGGCGGCTTCACGCGGACCGGCGTGGGCACCATCGTCGACATGGATTCGCTCGAAGTGCAGGTCGACGTGAACGAGGCCTACATCGCGCAGGTCAAGACGAACATGCGCTGCGAGGCCGTGCTCGACGCCTACCCCGACTGGAAGATCCCCGCCCACGTGCTGGCCGTCATTCCCACGGCTGATCGCGGCAAGGCCACCGTCAAGGTGCGCGTGGCGATGGAAGAGCGCGATGCCCGCGTCGTGCCCGACATGGGCGTGCGCGTGAGCTTCCTCGCCGAGACCGCGAAGGTCGAATCCAAGCCCGTGCCGGGCGTGCTGCTGACGCCCGATGCCGTCGTTCAACGCGACGGCGCCAAGGTCGCCTTCGTGATGGACGACAGCGGCCACGCCCGCCAGCGCGCCGTCAAGCTCGGCGCCGACGTGGCCAAGTTCAAGCTCGTGACCGAAGGTGTGAAGTCCGGCGAGGCGGTGATCGTCTCGCCGCCCGCTGAACTCAAGGACGGCGCCGCCGTCGTCTTGCAAAAGGAAGACTCCAAATGAGCGCTCTGATCGAGATCCGCGACCTCTCCAAGGTCTACACCCGCGGCAAGCAGAAGGTGGAAGTGCTGCACGGCGTCAACCTCGACGTCGCTCAGGGCGACTTCCTCGCGCTGATGGGCCCGTCGGGCTCGGGCAAGACCACGCTGCTCAACCTGATGGGCGGGCTGGATGCGCCGAGCGGCGGCTCCATCAACGTGGCCGGCGAACACATCGACAAATTGAGCGGTGCGGCGCTGGCCAAGTGGCGCGCCGCCAAGGTCGGTTTCATCTTCCAGTTCTACAACCTGATGCCCACGCTGTCGGCGCAGAAGAACGTGGAGCTGCCGCTCTTGCTCACCAAGCTCTCGGCCGCCGAGCGCAAGAAGCGCGCCTCCATCGCGCTGCAACTCGTGGGTCTGGCCGACCGCGCCAGCCACAAGCCGACCGAGCTCTCCGGCGGCCAGCAGCAGCGCGTGTCGATCGCTCGGGCCATCGTCTCCGACCCCACGCTGCTCGTCTGCGACGAGCCGACCGGCGACCTGGACCGCCAATCGGCTGAAGACGTGCTGACGCTCTTGAACGTGCTCAACCGCGAGCACGGCAAGACCATCGTGATGGTCACGCACGATCCGCGCGCCGCTGCGCGCGCGAGCCACACGCTGCATCTGGACAAGGGCACCTTGGTCGAACAGGTCGCTGCCTAAGCGGGAGGCGCCATGAAATACCTCCACCTCATCTGGGCCGCGCTGTTCCGGCGCAAGGGCCGCACCTTCCTCACGCTCGTCTCCATCATCACGGCCTTCCTGCTGTTCGGCCTGCTGGATGCCGTGCGCGTGGGCTTCGATCAAGCAGGCAAGAGCGCCAACGGCGCGCAGCGCGTGCAGACCACCTCGAAGCTCAGCTTCATCCAGCTGCTGCCGATGGCGCTGGGTCAGCGCATCACGGCCATCGACGGCGTGAAGGACACGACCTGGGCCAACTGGTTCGGTGGCGCTTACCAGAAGCCCGAGAACCAGGTGTTCAGCTTCGCCGTCGCGCCCAACTACCTGGACATCTATCCGGAGATGGAGGTCTCGCCCGAGGCGCGCAAGGCCTGGGCCGAGACCAAGGACGGTGCCATCGTCGGCGAAGGCTTGGTGCGCCGCTTCGGCTGGAAGGTCGGCGACACGGTGCCGATGATCTCCACCATCTTCCCGGACCGCAGCGGCAGCCAGAACTGGAACTTCAAGATCGTCGGCGTGATCCACGTGGCGGACAAGAAGGCCAACGGCTGGTTCGACCAGATGTTCCTCTTCAACTGGAAGTACTTCGACGACACCACGCCGTGGAACAACGGCGCTGTCGGCTGGTACGTCACGCGCGTGAAGGACGTGAACCAGGCCGACCGCATCGTCAAGGCGATCGACGCCATCTCCGCCAACTCCGACCACGAGACCCGCACGCTGACCGAAGCCGCGGCGATGTCGAGCTGGATGAAGCAGCTGGCCGACATCAACCTGATCGTGACCTCCATCATGGGCGCCGTGTTCTTCACGCTGCTGCTGCTGGCGGGCAACACGATGATGCAGGCCGTGCGCGAGCGCACCGGCGAGATCGCCGTGCTCAAGACGCTCGGCTTCTCGGGCGAGAGCGTGCTGGGCATGGTGCTGGCCGAATCGGTGCTGATGCTCCTGATTGGCGGTGCCATCGGGCTGCTGCTGGCCAGCGTCATCGGACCGGCGGTCGGTGCGGCGAGCAACGGCGCACTCAACCTGCCGGCTGCCGGACTCAAGAGCTGGGCGATCGGCGTCGGCCTGGCCCTGCTGTTCGGCCTGCTCGTCGGCGCACTGCCGGCGCTGCGCGCCATGCGGGTCAACATCACCGACGCTCTGGCGGGGAGGGCCTGAACATGAAATTCCTCAAGAACCTCGGCCTGTTCCTGCTCATGGTGCTGGCGCTGGCCGTCTGGGTGGCGCTGCCCTGGTGGGGCGCCATCGTGATCCTGGTGCTGCTGGCGCTGTACCTGTTCGCCTTCCGCTCGGGCATGCAGACGCGCTCGGTCGCCTCGGTGGGCATCAGCACGCTGACGCAGCGCATGGGCTCGTCGGCAGTCATCGTCGTCGGCATCGCCGGCGTGGTGGGCGTGCTTGTTTCGCTGCTCGCCATGGCCGAAGGCTATGCCGAGACGCTGCGCAACTCCGGCAGCCTCGACACCGCCATCGTCATGCGCGGCGCCTCGGCCAACGAGGTGTCGTCCTCGCTCTCGCGCGAAGACATCGTGCAGATCGAGCAGGCGCCCGGCGTGGCCCGCAACGCCAAGGGCGAGCCGATCCTCTCGGCCGAGATGGTCGTGGCCGCCAACCTGCCGGTGCGCGGCAGCACCACGGGCGATGAAGGCAGCGCGCAGTTCCGCGGCGTCAGTGAAGCGGCGTTCGCGGTGCGGCCCAACGTCAAGATCGTCGAGGGCCGCAACTTCCAGCCGGGCCTGCGTGAACTCGTCATCGGCAAGGGCGCGGTGCGCCAGTTCGAGGGCCTGAAGGTCGGCGCCACGATCAAGCTGGCCAACCAGCCGTGGACCGTCGTCGGCATCTTCGCGTCCGGCGATGCGATGGAATCGGAACTCTGGGCCGACGCCAACGTCGTCAGCGACACCTACCGCCGCGGCGCCAGCCGCAACTCGGCCACGGTCAAGCTCACCAGCGCCAAGGACTTCCAGGCCTTCAGCGATGCGCTCGAAGCCAACCCGCAGCTCAAGGTCAAGGCCAGCACCACGCTGGACTTCTTCGCCAAGCAGAGCGAGCAGATGACCAAGATCCTGCGCATCATCGGCATCGTCGTCGGTTCCATCATGGCCGTGGGCGCCGTCTTCGGCGCGCTCAACACCATGTTCGCCGCCGTCGCCACGCGCGCCCGCGAGATCGCCACGCTGCGCGCCATCGGCTTTCGCGGCATGCCGGTCGTGATCGCGGTGATGCTGGAGACGATGCTGCTCGCCTTGATCGGCGGCGCCATCGGCGGCCTGATCGCCTGGGCGATGTTCAACGGCTACGAGGCGTCCACCATGGCGGCCGGCTCGGTGGGCAAGCTGAGCTTCAACCTGCGCGTGTCCGGCCAGTTGCTCTGGGAAGGCATCAAGTGGGCGCTGGCCATCGGCTTCATCGGCGGGCTGTTCCCGGCGGTGCGGGCGGCTTCGCTGCCCGTGACGACGGCGCTGCGGGAGCTTTGAGAGAAGTCTGAAGATCGCGGTGGTGGGGCGGGGGCTAGCCGCCGCCTCAGCCAAACACCGCCAGCAGCCGCTCAAGCGCCACCCTGAATGGTGTCTCCATCAGCGGCAGCGTCGCGACCATGCCCACGAGGCCGACCGACACGGTGAGCGGAAAGCCGACCGAGAACACCCCGATCTGCGGCGCTACGCGCGAGATCACGCCGAGCACGAGGTTGACGAACAGCAGCATCGTCACCAGCGGCAATGCAATCCACAAGCCGATGCTGAACACCTCGGCACCCCAGGCCTGCGGCTGCGCCACGCGCAGGAAGTGGAAGGGCTCGTCACCGACCGGGAAGGCCGTGAAGCTCTGCACCAGCGCGTGAATGAGCATCAGATGGCCGTTGATCGCGACGAACAGGAACGCCACCATCGAGCCGAAGAAACGCGAGCTCGACGTGCCTTGAGAGCCGGTCGCCGGATCGAAGAAACCGGCGAAGTTCAGGCCCATCTGCAGGCCGATGACTTCACCGGCGAACTCGAGGCCGGCGAACACCAGCCGCACGGCGAAGCCCATCGAGAAGCCGATGATCAGCTGCTGCGCGAGCAACAGCAGCAACATCGGCAGGTTGTCGAGCACGACGACGGGCATCGGCGGCAGCGAGGGCTGCGCCGCCATCGAGATGAAGATCGCCAGGCCGATGCGCACGCGCAGCGGCACCGACCGCTCGCTGAAGATCGGCATGCCGCCGAAGAGGGCGAGACAGCGGATCGTGGGCCAGAGCAGCGGATTGAGCCAAGCCAGCAACTGGGCTTCGTTGACGCTGAACATGGGCGTCAGCCTGAGCGGATCAGCCGACCACCGTCGGAATCATCTGCAGCGTGCGCTGGATGTACTCCACCAGCTGCGTCATCATCCACGGCCCGGCAATCGCCAGCACCAGCACGGCGGCGACGACCTTGGGCACGAAGGACAGCGTCGCCTCGTTGATCTGCGTGGCGGCCTGGAAGACGCTCACCACCACGCCGACGAGCAGCACCACCAGCAGCACCGGCGCGGCCACCATCAGCAGCATGTACAGGCCTTGCTGGCCGAGCGTGAAGACTTGTTGGGAATCCATGGCGCGTGGAAGAACTACGTGGCGAAGGAGGCGGCGAGCGAGCCGAGCAGCAGGTTCCAGCCGTCGGCCAGCACGAACAGCATCAGCTTGAACGGCAGCGAGACCAGCACCGGCGAAAGCATCATCATCCCCAGGCTCATCAGCACCGAGCTGACGATCATGTCGATGACGAGGAAGGGGATGAACACGAGGAAGGCGATCTGGAACGCGCTCTTGAGCTCGCTGGTGACGAAGGCCGGCACGAGCACGCGGAAGGGCACGTTCTCGGGCTTCACGTCAGCCTCGAGCTTGGCCAGGCGCGAGAACAGCGCGACGTCGCTCTGGCGCGTCTGCTTGAGCATGAAGCCGCGCATCGGGCCCTGCGCGCGATCCAGCGCGACCTCGAAGCCGATCTTGCCTTCGCTGTAGGGCTGCCAGGCGTCGGTGTACACCTTGTCCAGCGTCGGGCTCATCACGAAGAAGGTCAGGAACAGCGAGAGGCCGACGATCACCTGGTTCGGCGGCGCGGCCTGCGTGCCGAGCGCCTGGCGCATCAGCGAGAGCACGATGACGATGCGGGTGAAGCCCGTCATCATCAGCAGCACGGCGGGCAGGAAGCCCAGGGCCGTGAAGAACAGCAGCGTCTGGATCGGCACCGAGTAGCTGCTGCCGCCGGCACCCTGGCCGACGAGCAAGGGCAGCGTGGCGGACGGCGGCTGCTGCTGCGCGAAGGCGGGCAGGGCGGCGCCGAGCGCGAGGACGGCGAGCGCGGTCAGGATCGGCTTAGCGCGCATCCGTCGGCCCCTTGTTGAACTTGCCGAGCAGCTGTGCGAACGGCTGCTGCGTGGCCGCCGTGTTCTCGGGCTGCGGCGCCATCGTGTGCAGCGTGTTGATGTTCTGGCCCGTCACGCCGAGCACCAGCCAGCGGCGGTCCTCGCCCTGGCCCACCTCGACGATCATCAGCCGCTGGCTCGGCGAGATCGGCTGCGTGGCGATCGTGCGCATCTGGCCTGAAGCGGCAGCGCCGCCCATCGGCGTGCGCTTGAGCAGCCAGAGGGCGATGGGGATCAGCAGCAGGATGCCGATGAAGGAGAGGATCGTGGGGAGCAGGCTTTGCGACATGGCTCGGCCATTCTCGGCCGGACTTGAGGGCCGCAATCCCCGGGAGAAGGCCGCTCAGGGCGCACTTATCGGCGCTTCAGCGCCGAGGGTCCTCAGTGGCCCTTCGAGAGCCGGCGCATCCGCTCGGACGGCGTGACGATGTCCGTCAGCCGGATGCCGAACTTGTCGTTCACCACCACGACCTCGCCCTGCGCGATCAGGTAGCCGTTGACGAGCACGTCCATCGGCTCGCCGGCCAGCGCGTCCAGTTCCACCACCGAGCCCTGGGCGAGCTGCAGGATGTTCTTGATCGGGATGCGCGTGCGGCCGAGTTCCACGGTCAGCTGGACGGGGATGTCCAGGATCATGTTGATGTCGCCGGACGGCAGCTGCGTGTTCGTCGCGCCGAAGTTGGTGAACTGCGCCGGCGCTACGGTTTCGGCGGCGGCCGTCACTTCGGAAGCGAATTCCTCGGCGGGCCGGGCGGGCGCGCTTTCGGCTTCGGCCAGCGCGGCAGCCCACTCGGCCGCCATTGCATCTTGTTCTTCCTGGCTCGGGCTATCAGGTGACATCTCGCGCTCCCAACCAGCCCGCATCGGGGCCGGTCAACATCTTTTCTACCTTGACGGCGTAGCGGCCGGCGGACGTGCCGTAATGGCAGTCGAACACCGGCACGCCATCGACCTTCGCTTTGATCATGGCTTCGAGGTCCAGCTCGATGAAATCGCCGGGCTTGAAGGCCAGCAGCTGTTCCACCGTGGCCGGCGCCGTGCCCAGCTCGCAGACGAGCTCCACCTGCGCGGCCTGCAACTGGTGCTTGAGCAGGTTGACCCAGCGGCGGTCGGGCTCGGTGGAATCACCGACCGTCGTCGAATACAGCACGTCGCGGATCGGCTCCAGCGTGGAGTAGGGCACGCAGAAATAGATCGTGCCGCTGGTGTCGCCGATCTCCAGCGTGAAGGAGGTGCTGACGACGATCTCGCTCGGCGTCGCGATGGTGGCGAACTGCGGCTGCATCTCCGAGCGCTGGTATTCCAGCTCAAGCGGATAGATGCCGGTCCAGGCCTTGCGGTATTCGGCCGTGATCACTTCGACGAGGCGCAGGATCACGCGCTGCTCGGTGGCCGAGAAGTCGCGGCCTTCGATGCGCGCATGGAACTTGCCGATGCCGCCGAACAGCGAGTCGATCACCGCGAACACGAGCGTCGGGTCGCAGACGATCAGCCCCGAGCCGCGCAGCGGCTTGACCGAGACGATGTTGAAGTTCGTCGGCACCACGATCTCGCGCAGGAAGGCCGAGTACTTCTGCACCTTGATGCCGCCGATGGCGACTTCCGGGCTCTTGCGGATGAAGTTGAACAGGCCCACGCGGATGTTGCGCGCGAACCGCTCGTTGATGATTTCCATCGTGGGCATGCGCCCACGGACGATCCGCTCCTGGCTCGCGAGGTTGTAGTCGCGTATACCGCCGGCCTGCTCCTCCTCGACCTCGAGCTTCTGGCTCTCGCCGGTGATGCCCTGCAAAAGGGCATCAACTTCGTCTTGCGAAAGGATCTGCTGGTTCATGTGCGGTCGGTCCTGGCCGTGCCTTACTGGACGATGAAGCTGGAGAACAGCACCTGCGTGATCGGCAGGTCGCCCTCGGAAACGCGCTTCTTCTTTTTCTTCTTGCCCGCGGCGGCGGCCGTGTCGTCGTCGTCTTCCAGATCGAAGCCGAGCGGGCGCACGGCCTCGCGCAGGATGTCGTGGGCGAGCTTGTCCTTGCCGTCGGGCGAGAGCAGCTCGGCCGACGTCTTGTGCGAGAGCAGCACCAGCACGTTGCTGCGGATGGCGGGCAGGAAGGCCTTGATCTCCTCGCCGGCATGGGCGTCCGCCACTTGCAGCGTGACGCCGACCTGCGCGAAGCGGTCGACTTCCTTGTCGGAGAGGTTCACGGTGAAGGGCTCCAGCGGCACGAACACCGGCGGCTCGCCCTTCTTGGCCTCGTGCTTTTTGGCCGGGGCGTGCGTGGCTTCGCCGCCTTCTTCGTCCGTGGCGGCGGCCTGCTTGTTCATCATCAGCAGCAGCACACCGCCGCCCACGAGGACCAGCACGGCCACCGCAGCGATGATGATGATGAGCTTCTTCATGCCGCCTCCCTTGGCGGGAGCATCAGCGGCGGCACCTGCTGTGGCCATGAGCACTCCTGTGTATTTTTCGACGCCCCATGACGGCCATTTCAGGCGGCAGCAGGGGCAAGCTAACGTCGATTATTGACGCAGCCCGGGCGGCTCATGCGGGAAAAAGGCTGGACCGGCGGGGGCAATTCCTTGGATTTGCTTCTGAATATTTCGGCCGTTCGGCCACCGCACTGAAGCGTGGCGCGAAGTTCAGGCGTACAGATCGACCACGCCGCGCGGCTGCGCCACGCGAACCGGCTGGCTCGCCGCCGCGGCAGTGACGGAACCGGCGTCGCCGCCGAGCTGGCCGCTGCCGGCCGTCTGGCCGTCGCTGCCCTGGCGTTCGCGTCCGCCCTGGCTCTGCTGCTGGAACACGCCGCCGCCGGCCAGCGTCAGGCCGGCGCCGGCCAGCGCTGCGGCCAGGTCGGGCAGGCCCTGTTCGAGCACGTTGCGGGTGTCGGCCTGGGCGGCGTGGAAGGTCACCTGCGCCTGCTGGCCGTCGAGCTTGATGTTGACGGCCACCGGGCCCATGTCGGCCGGGTTCAGGTGCAGCTCGGCGTGCTGGACGCCGTCCTGCGCCAGCACGGTCAGGCGAGCGCCGAGTTCGCTGGCGAAGCCGGCGTCGTCGAGGGGCTGGGTGATCGTGACCGGCACCGGCGTGGCGGCGGCGTCTTCCTTGGCGGCGGTCGTCGCGGTGCCCGTGCCGGCGGTCGCGGTGGATTGCGCCAGGCCGTCGATGCCGCCGACGTGCGTCGGGCCGCCCTGGGCGGTCAAGGTCTTCAGTTCGGTGGCGAAGGTCTGCGCTGCGGCGGCCTGGGTGTTCTGGCTCTCACCGGAAGCGGCCTGCAGGAGCGCGTCGCGCGCGGTGACCTGCTGGTCCTGTGCGCGCTCGGTGGCGCGGCCCAGCGCCTGATCGACGGCGCTGCCCTTGCCGGCATTGGCGGCCGTCGCGGTGCTCTTGTCCTCCGGGCCGGCCGGCAGCTCGCAGGTCGCGTCCTTGAGCTTCGCCGACACCGGCTTCGCCGCGGTGGCCGTGGTGGCCGCATCGGCCGTCTTGTCTTGCGCGGCGTTTTGCGCGGTCGGATCGGCGGCCGTGTCGCTGGCCAGCTTGCGGCTGCGCTTGAGCTTGGAGGCGTCGGTTTCGGGGCCGGTCGTGGCCTTCTCGCCGCCGGCGTCGGCCTTGGCGGTGCTGGCGTCTTTGGCGTCCTGCGTGGCGTCAGCCGCCTTGCCGGCCTTGTCGGTGCTCGCGGTCTGGGCCGTCTTGGCTGCGTCGGAGGCCGTGTCTTGCTCCGTATCCGTCTGATCCTGGCGGACGGCAGGCTGCGCGGTCGGCGCTTGCGACTGGAGGCGCTGCGTCTCGGCGGGCCTGGCTTCGGCGGGCTTGGCCGGCGCCGGATCGGCCGGTGTCGGCGTGGGCTCGGTCGGCTTGTTCATGCCGCCCAGGCTGTCGAAGTTCTTCAAGAGGCCAGCGAAGTCGGCGCCGCTGGTGCCGTTGCTGCCGGCCAGCTTGGACGGGTCGAGTTGCAGCAGGGCATCGGGGCCGCCTTGCGACGTGCGCAGGCCGGCGTTGAGCGAGTTGAGCGTGTTCATCAGGTCCTCGGATGGTTTCTCAGCTGTTCGCGGGCCACGCGGGCGGCGAACTCATCGCTGGCTTTCTGTTCCTGGCGCATCTGCAGCAGTTGCGCCTCGGCGGTGCGGCGCTCGATCAGCTTCTTGATGGCGGCCACGCGCATCTCCACGGCCACCAGGGCGGCGCGGGCGGCTTGCAGGCGCTGCTCGGCGTGGCTCGCCAGGTTCTCCTGGGAGTCGATCGCATCGGTCAGCTTGCCGGAGAAGTTCTGGTAGCACTGCACGATGTCCATCGTGCTGCTCTGCGCGAACTGGCGGCCCCAGCGCTGCTCGTAGTCGTGGCGGTATTGCGTGAGTTCGCTCGCGGTGGCGCGGGCCTGCGTGGCGCGCTTCTGGCATTCGATCACCCACGCCTGCGCTTCGTCGCGTTCGGACGAGACCTTCTCCAGCAGCAGGTTCAGCGTGTGCATCGAATGGGTGGCACTCACGGGAACTTCCTCGTCAGCCCTGGACGCTCAATGCCGCCAGCGCCTTGACGCTGGTCTGCAGGTTCGCCTGGGCGTTCATGTCCTGTTGCAGCAGGCGGTTCATTTCCGCATGCAGCCGCACGGCCAGATCCAGCTCGGGGTCGTGCCCCGGGGCGTAGGCGCCCAACTGGATCAGATCGCGCGCCTTGTTGTATTTGGCCAAGAGCTGGCGGAAACGTCGCGCGGAATCGACGTGGTTTTGCCCCACTACATTCGTCATCACCCGCGAGATCGAACGCTCGACGTCGATGGCCGGGTAGTGGCCGGCCTCGGCCAGATCGCGCGAGAGCGTGATGTGGCCGTCCAGGATGCCGCGTGCCGCGTCGGCGATCGGGTCCTGCTGGTCGTCGCCCTCCGACAGCACCGTGTAGAACGCCGTGATCGAGCCCGCGCCCGGCAGGCCGTTGCCGCTGCGCTCCACCAGCTGCGGCAGCTTGGCGAAGCAGCTCGGCGGGTAGCCCTTGGTGGCGGGCGGCTCGCCGATGGCCAGCGCGATCTCGCGCTGCGCCATCGCGTAGCGGGTCAGCGAATCCATCAGCAGCAGCACGTGCTGGCCCTGGTCGCGGAAGTATTCAGCGATCGCGGTGGCGTAGTGCGCGCCCTGCATGCGCTGCAGCGGCGGCGCGTCGGCCGGCGCGGCGACCACGACGCTGCGCGCCAGGCCTTCCTCGCCGAGGATGTCCTCGATGAATTCCTTCACCTCGCGGCCGCGCTCGCCGATCAGGCCGACGACGATCACGTCCGCCTGCGTGTAGCGCGCCATCATGCCCAGCAGCACCGACTTGCCGACGCCGGTGCCGGCGAACAGGCCGAGGCGCTGGCCGCGGCCGACAGTCAGCAGCGCGTTGATGGCCCTAACGCCCGTGTCGAGCGGCGTGCGGACCGGGTCGCGGTCCATCGCGTTGATCGGGCGGCGCTGCATCGGCTCGCTCTGCACGTGTTCGAGCGGGCCGCGGCGGTCCATCGGGTGGCCGTGCGAGTCGACGACGCGGCCGAGCAGCCCGTCGCCCATCGGCAGGTGCAGCGCGCGGTCGCTGCCGCGGCGCCACGGGTGGTTCGGCTGGCCGAGCACGGGCTTCTGCATCGGCAGCGTGCGCGGCACGACGCCGGCGCCGCTGGCGAGACCCGCCACTTCGTCCGTCGGCATCAGGAAGGCGCGGTCGCCGGAGAAGCCGACGACTTCGGCGTTGACGGGGCGCTTGCCGCGCTGCGGGTTGGCGCCGGAGGAGGGCGGCAGGATCTCGCAGACGGAGCCGACCGGCACGGTCACGCCCGAGGCTTCCAGCACCAGGCCGGCCACGCGCACGAGCTTGCCCTGCGATTCGAGTGGTGCGTTCTGGGGGACCAGGCGCGGGATCTCGGTGAGGAACTGCGACCAGCGCTCGCGGCGGTCCATCTCAGGCCTCGCCTTCGGGCGCCGATGAAGCTTCGAGCGGCGGCGGTGCGGGCGTGGGGCCCGGCGGCGGTGTCTGGGCGCGAGCGGCGCGGCGGTCCTCCCAGACCGAGGTCTGGCCGAGCGTCGCGGCGGCGTGCTGCCAGCGCGTGGGCAGCGTGGCGTCCACCGTGCCGATGTCGCTCTCCACCGTGCAGCCGCCGCGCAGGATCGATTCGTCCGGCAGGATCTGCGCGTTGCGGGCGCGCATCTCGTCGCCGGCGCCGGCCTTCACGAGCGGGAAGTCGTCCGGGTGCACGCGCACGCGCACATGCTTGGCCGAGAGCTGCAGCGCCTCGACGGCGTCATGCGCCACGCGGGCGATCAGGTCGGGGTGGGTCTGCAATTCGTTGCGCACGACCTGGCGGGCCAGCTCGACGGCGCAGCGCAGCAGCGAGTCCGCCATCTGGTCTTCGAGCGCGCGCAGGTCGGCGTCGAAGCTCGTCACCAGCGTGCCGATCTGGCCGCTGATCTGGCGCGAGAAGCTCTGCTTGAAGGCGTCGAGCGCGGCCAGGCCGTCGCGGTAGCCGTCCTGGTAGCCGCTCTGGCGGGCGCCCTTGGTCAGCTCTTCGATGTTGGCGGGCGGCGGCGGCGCCTGTTCGTCCGTAGGGCCCGCGCCGGCTGCATGGGATTTGGCCGCTTCCGGCTTCGGCTCGGGCGGTGGGGGTGCGAAGATCGGCGGGCGCGCGATCGGCGGGCCGTTCAGCGCCTCCGGGCTCCAGGCCTCGATCTCTTCCGGCATTTCCTCGCGCGGGATGAAGCGCGCGTAGGAAACCCGGCGCTCGCCTCCGCGGCGATCGGGTTCGGGGACTTGCCGTGGGGGAGGGTGCAGCGGCATAACTCGTTACTTCAGCGTCAATGGTACGGCGCGTCAGACGAACGCGTCGTCGCCGCCGGACATGATGACGATCTGGCCTTCGTCCACCAGACGACGCACGATCTTGAGGATTTCCTTCTGCTCGCCCTCGACCTCCGAGAGGCGCACCGGGCCGCGGCTGTCCAGGTCTTCGCGCAGCGTCTCGGCGGCGCGGGTGGACATGTTGGCGAAGATCTTCTCGCGCAGCTCGGCCGTTGCGCCCTTGAGCGCGACCAGCAGCGATTCGGACTGCACTTCCTTGAGCATGGCCTGCAGGCCCTTGCCGTCCAGCTTCTCCAGGTCGTCGAAGGTGAACATGTTGTCCATGATCTTCTGGGCCAGCTCGGCGTCGGCTTCGCGGATGTAGTCCAGCACCGAGGTCTCGATGCTGGTGCCCATCATGTTGATGATTTCCGCCGCCGTCTTCACGCCGCCCAGGTTCTGCTTCTTCATGCGTTCGCCGCCGGCCAGCACCTGGCTCATGACCTCGTTCAGGTCCTTGAGCGCCATCGGCTGGATGCCGTCGAGCGTGGCGATGCGGATCAGCACTTCGTTGCGGTGGCGCTCGGTGAAGGAGCGCAGCACGGAGCTGGTCTGGTCGAAATCGAGGTGCGAGAGGATGGCCGCGATGATCTGCGGGTGTTCGTTGCGCAGCAGCTCGGCCACCGAGCCGGCGTCCATCCACTTCAGGCTTTCGATGGACGAGACGTCCGAGCCCTGCAGGATGCGGTCCAGCAGCAGGTTGGCCTTGTCTTCGCCGAGCGCCTTGCGCAGCACGGAGCGCACGTATTCGTCCGTGTCGGCCACGAGCGCGCTCTGCGTCTCGGCGACCTTGTCGAAACGCTCGAGCACGATCTCGACCTTCTCGCGCGAGATCACCTTGAGCTTGGCGATGGTCTCGCCCAGCGCCTGGACCTCCTTGGGTTCCAGGTGCTTGAACACTTCAGCCGCTTCTTCCTCGCCGATGGACATCAGGAGGATGGCTGCTTCTTCGACGCCGTCTTCATCCATTGCTGCTGCCTTCCTAACGCGATGATTCCACGCCAGTCATCCACTCGCGCATGATATTGGCAACGGCGGCGGGGTTATCTCGCGCCAGCTGGCGGGCGCGCTCCAGGCGGCTGGTGTGCAGCGGCGATTCGAGCGCCGGCACCACCGGGCCGCCGTGCTCCAGGGCCTCGGCTTCCACCAGTTCGGCAGCGGTGGCGCGTTCCTGCTCGTCGCGCTCGCGCTGCTCCTTCACCATGTTCAGGGCAGGGCGAACCATGCCGAAGACGGCGATCAGGGCGATGGCGACCAGCGCCAGCGGCGTGATCAGGCTGCGGCCGACATCCAGCACGCTGCCCTGGCGCCAGAACGGCACGTCGGCTTCAGGCTTCTCGCCGACGAAGGGCGCGCTGATGATCTTGATGGAATCGCCGCGGTCGGCCGAGAAGCCCATCGCCTCGCGCACCAGGCCATCGAGCTTGTCCAGCTCGGTCTGCGGCACCGGCTCCTGCGGGTTCTTGGCCTTCGGGTCAGTGCTCGGGCGGAAATTGACGACCACGGCGGTGCTCAGGCGGCGCACGTTGCCGACCGAGTTCTTGGTCACGCGGACGGTCTTGTCCACCTCGTAGTTGGTCGTGGCTTCCTTGCGCGAGCTGTTCGCGCCGCCACTCGTGCCCTGCGTCGTCTGCAGCGGGGCGGAGGCGCCGTTGATCGGGGCGGTGGCCGGCACGGGCGGCTGGTTGGTCGCGGCACCGGGCACGCCTGTGGGCAGCGAGGGCGAGCTGTTGATCGATTCGCTCGTCTGCGCGCTGCGGATCGAGGCGCTGTCGCGGTTCTGGTTCGGCTTGAACTCTTCGGCGGTCGCTTCCACCTGGTTGAAGTCCAGGTCGGCCGTGACGGTGGTGCGCAGGTTGTCCTTGCCGACCACGGGTTCGAGCAGTTCCTGGATGCGCTTCACATAGCTGGCTTCGACGCGCTGCTTGTAGAGCAGCTGCTGGTCGTCGAGGCCGCCGGTGTTGTTGTCCGAGGTCGCCGAGAGCAGGGCGCCGGTCTGGTCGACCACGCTGACGTTCTTGGGCGAGAGCTCGGGCACGCTGCTGGAGACCAGGTGCACGATGCCGGCGATCTGGTTGCGGTCCAGCACGCGGCCGCCGCGCAGGGTCAGCATGACGCTGGCGCTGGGTTTTTGCTGTTCGCGGAAGAAGCCGTTCTGCTGCGGCAGGGCCAGGTGCACGCGCGCATCGGCGACGTCGGCCATGGCGGTGATGGTGCGCACGAGTTCGCCTTCCAGGCCGCGCTGGAAGTTCAGGCGTTCGCTGAACTGGGTCTGCCCGATGGAGCTCTTGTCCATCAGCTCGAAGCCGACCGTGCCGCCCTTGGGCAGGCCCTGGCTGGCGAGCTTCATGCGCAGGTCGTAGACCTGGCCGGCCGGCACGCTGATGATGCCGCCCGGCTCGTTGCGGTAGGGCACGTTCATCTGCGCCAGCTGGGCGATCACCGCACCGCCATCCTTGTCCGACAGGCCGGTGAACAGCGGGCGGTAGTCGCCCTGGTTGCTCCAGAGCGTGATCGCCAGCACGCAGGCCGCCAGCACGGCCAGGCCGGCGCCCATCAGCAGCTTGTTGCGCAGGGGCAGGCCGTTCAACCGCTCGACGAAGGTCACGGTCTTGTGCTCTTCCACCGTCGTCGTGGTCGCGGGGACCTGGGCGTTGGGGGCGAGTGCCGGAGCGAGTGCGTTGTCCATGGGACTGGGGCGGGATCAGGCGGACCTGAAAGCGGAAGATGGGCTGGATTCTGCGTGCTTGTCTCCCTCAAGAATGGTCGGAACAGGCCGAGGAAGGGGCCGCAGTTCGCTCCATTGCTCCGCTGAAGTAACGCGTAACCTGCCGGCCATCATGCAAGTGAACCTGCAACCGTTCGACTTCAACGCCGCGCTGGCGCGGGCGGGGCTGGACGCGTCCGGCAACCGGATCCAGGGCACGCAGGCGGCGCAGGCCGCGCGCCAGGCCCAATCGGCCAAGGCCGTGGGCGGCACGAGCTTCGGCGATGCGATGAGCGCCGCGCTCAAGGACGTCAGCCAGACGCAGAACTCGGCCACCGAGATGCAGCGTCAGGTTCAGCTGGACAACCCCAATGTGAGCCTGGAAGACACCATGGTCGCGGTGCAGAAAGCCCAGATCGGCTTCCAGGCGGTGCTGCAGGTGCGCAACCGCCTCGTCTCGGCGTACTCCGAGATCATGAACATGCAGGTTTGAGTCTCACGCAAAAAATGCGCCCGAAGGCGCATTGAAGAGGGAGACAAGCAAGTAGCAGGTCAGGTTCAGGCAGCGGCCTGCTGGCGGCGGCGCGCCACAGCCCCCACACCGACCAGGCCTAGGGCCATCAGCGCGTAGGTCGAAGGCTCGGGCACCGGCGTCAGCACGAAGCCGTGCACCCGGTTGCCGTCGGTGACGTTCTGCGTGTAGCCAATGATGTCGCCGTTGTTGCCGATGCCCAGCACCACGGTGGTGTTGGTGCCGCCCCAGTTCCAGCCGGTGGTGTCGACGTAGTCGCCGAGCAGGTAAGACGTGCCGGCGATGTTGATGAACGGCACCTGACCGTTGGAGCCTGGCAGGCCCTTGGCATAGCCGACGATCCAGCCCTGGTCGTTGATGCCGGTGACCCAGCCCGCCGTGGCGCCGCTGGGCAGCGCAACGCTCATCAGCGTGCCGTCCGCACCGAAGGTGTAGGGCATGGAATCCACGCCATTGGCCGCGGCCACGTTGGCCACGCCCATGCCGTTGTTGTTGATGCCCGTGATCTGGTTGGGCACGATCGAGCCGTCTGCGCTCTGGATGCGCGTCATCGAGTTCGTCACCGAGTTGTAGAGCAGGCCCACGGTGCTGCCGGCAAAGGTGCCGGTGCCGTAGATCAGGCCGCTGTCGTTGATGCCCAGGGCGGAGGTCATCGCCACGCCGTCGGCCGAGGTGGCTGTGATGGAGGTGGTCGTCAGGGTGCTGGTGTTGTAGATGACGGCGGTCTCGGTGGGGCTGCCGACGGTGCCGGTGGAGCCCACGGCCAGGCCGCTGTTGTTCACGTCGAAAACGCGGCCGCCGGCGGCCAGCGGCGTGGCCGTGCCGTTGATCCAGACCACGGGCACGGGGTTGGTCGTGTAGTAGGAGATGCCGGCGTCCACGTTCGCGGAGGACGAGGCCATGCCGACGACCAGGCCGGCGTCGTTCACGCCGGTGGCCCAGTTGTTGTTGTAGCCGGCGAGGCCGTTGAGGTCGGTGCGGCCGCTGGCCTGGCTCCAGACGTAGGCGTGGTTGTTGCCCACCACGCCGCGACCCACGGTGTATTCACCGCTCGAGGAGATGTCGGTGGCGTGGCTGACGTTGTTGCCCGTCGGACGGCCGATGTCGTTGATGGTGTACTGCGGCGGCGTCTGGGCCAGGGCCGGGGCGGCGAGCGAGGCCGAGGCCATCAGTGCGAGAAATAGCTTGGAAACTTGCATGTGTACTGCTCCGCAAGGGTTGTTGATGCGCCGCGAGTCTAGGAAGGCGTCAACAGGAGCAGCAGCGGGTCCACCCCAGGGGACCGCAAGGTCAGTGATTTCAAGACAAGAGCGCGCAGTTATCGGGCCCTTTTTCGACGTCCTGTCCCGGGAACCGACGACCGAGGGAAAGTGGCCCTCGGCGGCGTTTCAACGCTTGGCCAGGCGGTTGAGCTTTTGCGTCTGGTCGATGTAGAGCTGCAGCAGACGCTGCGCGTCGGGTGCGAGCTGGACGAAGGCGCAACCCAGCGGCGTGCCCAGGGCCTCGTCGCCGATCTCGACATGCTGCAGGCGCAGGCGAGCCTTGAAGCGGGTGTGACGGTCCAGTTCCACTTGGGCGTCGTAGACGGCGCCGACCAGAGGCGCGGCGCCGGCTTCGGCTTCGTCCAACCGAATCAGCTGCGCTGGCAACAGCAAGGCCATGCCGCCCATGCTCACGTCGAGCACGCGCAGGCGCTGCACGGCGCCGCCTCCGACGGGCGCCAGATCCGCATGAGGCGTGCGCGAATGCGGCTTGACGCGGAACGCCTTGCGGCGCTGGAAGCGGTAGACGAGGGCGGGCAGGCTGGTCTGGAGGTGGGCGTCGCGGCCGCTGCCGGCGCGCACCGGTGGGGCCAGCTCGAACTGCACGCGGATCTGATCGAGGTAGGCCTCGGCCGTCACTTCGAGGCCCTTGCAGACGTACTCGGTCATGCCCAGCGGCATTTCCAGCGCCAGCAGGCCGCGCGGCAGGTCGAGGGCGACGATCCGGGTGACGAGCGGCGGCTCGTCGCCGGGCGTGTCTGCGGCATCGGCGTCGATCAGGGTGATCAGCGCGCCGGACTCGTGCAGCTCGCGCAGGATGGCGGCGATCTCGGCGCTGGAGGCGACGCGGAATTCGCCGAGGTCTTCCTCGGCGAGGGTGGCGAAGTCGGTTTGAGGCGCGTCGGTGCTCATCGCCCGAAGCTTACCGGCTAACGTGGGGGCTCAGCGCAGTTCAGTGCACGGCGCGCGAGCGGCCAGTGAGAACTTTGTCCAGGTCTTCGAGCCAGGGCTCGGCCAGGTGTCGGATCTCTGCGTCATTGAGCAGGATGCGCTGCATGATGCGGGTCTTGAGCTTGGCCTCTTCGGCGGGCAGTGCGCTTTCCGCGGCAGCCTGCTTGAGCTGCGAGATCAGCAGCACGCAGGCGCCTTCGAGCTTGACCACTTCGTCCCAGTTGCCGCAGCGCGCGGCCGAGAGCATGTCGGCGCTGGCCTGCTCGATCGCTTCGTAGTAGCTCAGAAGTTGCGTGTTCATGGGGATGTGCGGGATCGGGTTCTGGGGATCGGGGAGAACTACGGAGCGGAATTCTTCTTCGCGGTGCGGCGCGCTCAGGCGGCCACGGCGTGCTGCTGGCGCTCGCCGATGGCGAGCCAGGCGTCGCGTACCGGCGTGAGCACGCGCTGGCATTCGTCCAGCGCCTTCAGGTCGCCGTGCAGGTTCACGTGCGTGAGACGGATGCACAGCCAGGAGTAGAGGTCCGAGAGGTCTTTGGCGAGCTGGCCGGCTTCGAGGTCCAACGCGGACTTCAGGCCTTCGTCGAGGATGCGCACGGCGCGCGAGATGCTGCGGGCCTTGAGGGCCTTGTCGCCGGTCTGGATGGCCACGCGGGCCTGGTTCATGTCACTGAACACACCCTCGAAGAGGAGGGTGACGAGCCGGTGCGGGCTGGCGCTGCCGACATCGGTTTCCACGCCCACGCGGCTGTACAGGCTGGCAGCCGAGCCGCGTTGTGCGAAGGGAGATGCGTTGGAGCCGTACATGAACTTTGCTTCCTTGTGCTGCCTGTCTTACGTCTTGCCTTGTTATCGGCAAGCCAGAGAGGAACTTGAAGCAAAGTTGCTGGCGGGCGCTCACCGCCCGTCCAGCATGCGTGCGGCTTACTTGGTCGTGCTGTTGGCCAGCGCCGTCATCTGCTGATTGACGTACGAAGCCAGGCTGTTCAGCTGGCTCATCTGCGTGTCCAGCGCGTTGTAGCGGTCGCGCAGGCGCTGCGAGAACAGCGTCAGGTGGTCCTGCAGCTCGGTGGTGCGGGTGTTGTTCTGGTCGATCCGGCTTTGCAGGCCGTTCTGGGCGGTCTTGAGTTGGCCGTCGAAGCTCAGCGCCGTGTTGGCGAAGCTCAGCAGCTGCTGGCCCAGGCCGCTGTTGCCGGCGTTGGTCTTGTCCGTGCCCATGAAGAAGCTCTTCAGGTCGCCCGAGTTCGCCAGCGCGTTGGTCAGCTTGGTGCTGTCCACGGTCAGCGTGCCGTCCTTCTGCGGATCGAGGCCGATGTCGGCCAGGCGCGAGAACGCGCCGCCCAGGTTGGTGGAGCTGCCACCGATGGTGCGCATCAGGTACTGCAAGCCCGTGGCCGAGGAGTCGCCCTGCAGCGGGCCTGCAGTCTTGGTGGATGCGTCGTACTTCGTGTCCGTGGCGAACAGCTGCGCCATCGCGTTGTACGCTGAGACGAAGGTGTTGATCGCGCCCTTGATGCCGTCGGTGTTCTGCGTGACGCTCAGCGTTGCGCTGCTCGATTCCTTGTTCAGCGTGATCGTCAGGCCGTCCACCACGGTCTTCAGCGTGTTGGATTCCGAGCTGATGTCCAGGCCGTTGACGACCGCCTGCGCATTGCCGGCCGCGACCTTCTGCGTCATGGAGTTCACGCCGCTGGAGGGGTCGAAGGCCAGCGCCGAGAGGCCCGAGGCGTCGGTGTTGTTGCCGTCGCTGTCGCTGGCGGTGATCTGGAAGCCCTGGCTCTGACCGGTGTTCGCGCCGCGCATCACCAGGCGCGAGCCGGTGCTGTCGGTCACGATGCTGGCCGTCACGCCGGCGTTGGCGGCATTGATCTGGTCGCGGATTGAGGTCAGCGAGCTGCCGGCGGCGATGCTGATCGTCACCGGGCCGCTCGAACCGGCGGTGAAGCTGCTCTGGTCGGCGCTCCACTGTCCGAACTGGATCGTCAGCGAGCCGCCGCCCACGGCGTCGGTCGTGTTGCCGTAGGTGCCGCTGGTCAGCGTTTGCGCTGTCGCCAGCTTGCTGACCGAGACGGACACGCTGCCGGCCACGGCGCCGTCGCCGGCGCTCACCGTCACGGCGGACGAATCGCTCGAGCTGGCGGTGACGGAACTCCAGGTGCTCGGGTTGGTCAGCGCCTGCAGGGCGGTCTGCAGCGTCGACATGCTGCTCTGGATCTGCCCGTAGGCAGACAGCTTGGTCTGCAGCGTCTGGGTTTGCGTCTGCAGATCGTTGATGGGTTGGCTTTCGGCGGCCACCTGTTTGGACAACAGGGACTCCAGATCCAGGCCGTTGGTGCCGATACCGAGCGAAGTGATGGTTGCCATGCTGCTTTACTCCTGGGGACCATTCAGCCACAAATCGGGCTGGGAACACGTAACGGCTTGCTCAAGCTGACTTGTCGCATTCTGCAATGCGGAAAAAGCCAACAAAAAATGGCCGATATGCCATGGCGATATCGACCAGAAGGGGAAGAACTTGAGGGGCAACAACCCGATAACCCGCCTGAGGGACGGGTTATGCGGGCGAAGAATCAGCCCTTCAGCAGCGTCAGCACCTGCTGAGGCATCTGGTTCGCCTGGGCCACCATCGCCGTGCCGGCCTGCTGCAGGATCTGCGCGCGCGAGAGGGCGGCGGTTTCCTGGGCGAAGTCGGCGTCCATGATCCGGCTTTGGGCGGCGCTCTGGTTTTCCACGGCCACCTGCAGGTCGGAGATCACGGCGTCGAAGCGGTTCTGCGAGGCGCCGAGCGTGGCGCGCTGCGAGTTGATCGTGTTGATCGCGGCGTCGATGTTGCCGATCACGTTGGCCAGATCGTCGGTCGAGGTGGTGCGGTCGATCACCGCGCGGCCTGCGCCCGTGTTGTCCGTGCCGGCGACCTTGACGATGGTGTCGTCGGTCGTCAGGTTGTTGGTCGTGATGTCGATCGAGTCGTTCGTCGTCGTGTTCGGACCGATCTGGAAGGTCTGCGTGCCCGACGAGTCGGCAAGGATGGCCTTGCCGTTGAAGGTCGTGCCGCCCAGCACGCGCTGGATTTCCTTGGCCAGTTCGCCGAACTCCTTGTCCAGCGAATCCTTGTCGTCGTCCGAGTTCGTCGCGTTGCGGGCCTGGACGGTCAGCTCACGCATGCGCTGCAGCGATTCGGTCAGCTGACCGAGGGCGCCGTCGGCGGTCTGCGCCAGCGAGATGCCGTCGTTGGCGTTGCGGATGGCGACGTTCATGCCCCGCACCTGCGTTTCCATGCGGGAGGCGATGGCCAGGCCGGCCGCGTCGTCCTTGGACGAGTTCACGCGCAGGCCTGACGACAGCCGCTGCATCGCGGTCGACAGCGAACTCTGAGAGGCATTCAGATTGCGCTGTGCGTTCAACGAAATGATGTTCGTATTGATGGTCTGGGGCATTTCAGCACTCCTGAGAATTCCGGGTCCCTGGGCCCGGTCGGAACACCCGTTTCAGCCGTTGGCGGCGTGACGGGCCCGGGGGCCGGACTTCGGGCCATGTAAAGCCCGATGGACCGAATTCTGAAGATGCCGTGCCTTTCCAAAGCCTCGAAAAGGCCCCTAAACCACGTCCAAAAGGAAACCGGGCCTGACGTCGCCGCCAGGCCCGGGGTCCCCTGAACTCACCCTTGATCGAAAGGATTCAGGAGGGAAAACGGCAGAAGGGAATCAGCGCTGCAGCAATGTGAGCACCTGCTGCGGCAGCTGGTTCGCCTGGGCGATCATCGCCGTGCCGGCCTGCTGCAGGATCTGGGCGCGCGACAGGTTGGCGGTTTCGGCGGCGAAGTCGGCATCGGTGATGCGGCTCTTGGCGGCGCTCTGGTTCTCCACGCCGACCTGCAGGTTGCTGACCACGGCATCGAAGCGGTTCTGGGCGGCACCCATCACGCTGCGCTGGCTGTTGACCGTGTTGATGGCCGAGTCGATGTTGTCGATCACGGTGGCGATCGACGCCGGCGTGGCGGTGTTGTCGATCACCGAGCGGCTGGCGCCCGTGTTGTCGGTGCCGGCCACGGTGGTGATGGTCGAGTCCGTCGTCATGTTCGTCGTGGTGACGTCGATGGAGTCGTTGGTCGTCGTGTTGGCGCCGATCTGGAAGGTCTGGGTACCGGAGTCCGCGCCCAGGATGTTCTTGCCGTTGAAGCTGGTGCCGCCCATCACGCGCTGGATTTCGCCGGCGAGCTGGCCGTATTCCTGGTCCAGGGAGTCGCGGTCGGCGCTGGTGTTGGTGGCGTTGCGGGCCTGGACGGCCAGTTCACGCATGCGCTGCAGGTTGGCGGTCACCTGACCGAGGGCGCCGTCGGCCGTCTGGGCCAGCGAAATGCCGTCGTTGGCATTGCGAATGGCCACGTTCATGCCGCGGACTTGCGCTTCCATGCGCGAAGCGATCGCCAGGCCGGCGGCGTCGTCCTTGGCGGAGTTCACGCGCAGGCCGGAAGACAGCCGTTGCATGGAGGTGGCGAGCGAACTCTGGGTCATTGATGTGTTGCGCTGGGCGTTCAACGACATCAGGTTCGTGTTGATGATGGCAGCCATGGTCTGTCCTTTCCGTGTAGGAAACCGTAGAAGGTTCTTCCCCGGCGCAGTGCCAGGAGCCACGGGCCCGACGTATTGCCGGGCTCGTTGAACCTTTTATCGGACCCGTCCGGAGCGGACTTGAGCCATTTTTGAAAGGCCCTACGGCCCGCTCTCCGTTTTCGGGAGGGCGGGCTGAGGGCGTTCCGGTCGCCTGCCTGACTTGCCGTCAGGCCACCGCGACGGCCGGCGTCACGGTGCCGGAGCCTTCATCGAAGAAGCGTCAGCACTTGGCTCGGCAATTGATTGGCTTGGGCAATCATTGCAGTGCCAGCTTGCTGAAGGATCTGGGCACGCGAGAGGTTGGCGGTTTCCGCAGCGAAGTCGGCGTCGGTGATCCGGCTCTTGGCGGCGCTCTGGTTTTCCACCGAGACCTGCAGGTTGGAGACCACGGCGTCGAAGCGGTTCTGGGCTGCACCCATCACGCTGCGCTGCGTGTTCACCGTCGTCAGGGCGGTATCGATGTTGTCGATCACGGTGGCGATGGTGGACGGCGTGGAGGTGTTGTCGATCACGGCGCGGCTGGCGCCGGTGTTGTCCGTGCCGGCAACAGCGGTGATGCTGGTGTCGGTCGTCATGTTCACGGTCGTGATGTCGATCGAGTCGTTGCTCGTCGTGTTGGCACCGATCTGGAAGGTCTGGGTGCCGGCATCCGCGCCGATGATGTTCTTGCCGTTGAAGGCGGTACCACCCAGCACGCGCTGGATTTCCTGGGCCAGCTGGCCGAATTCCTGGTCCAGCGAGTCGCGGTCGGCGCTGGTGTTGGTGGCGTTGCGGGCCTGGACAGCCAGTTCACGCATGCGCTGCAGGTTGTTCGTGACCTGCGACAGGGCGCCGTCAGCCGTCTGGGCCAGCGAGATGCCGTCGTTGGCGTTGCGCTGGGCGACGTTCATGCCGCGCACTTGAGCTTCCATGCGGGAGGCAATGGCGAGACCGGCGGCGTCGTCCTTGGCGGAGTTCACACGCAGACCCGAAGACAGACGCTGCATGGCCATGGCCAGCGAGTTCTGCGTTTGCGCGGTGTTGCGCTGGGCGTCAAGGGACAGCAGGTTGGTGTTGATGATGGCGGCCATTTGGGCTTCCTTTCACAAGATCAGATTCAGATACAGAGATACGGCTTGCACTGGGGCACGACGCTGGCCTTTGCCGGCCGGGCCACGGATCCGATTTCGCACCCGTTGAAGTGGTTGTCGGCGCGTGGCCGGCAGAACTTGAGCCCGATTTGTCAATACCCTCGATCTTTTGAAAAGAAGGGCCTACAACGGGCATTTCTTCTCGGTTTACAAAAATGGGGCCAATGAAGGCTCAAGCGCGTGAGCAGGGGGCGGAAGGCCCGGCTTTTCCCCTCAATCGGACAGGGTCGCTGAACCTAAAGTTTTCCGGACGGCAGCCGAGGGGCAAAGCCGTACCAAGGAGATGCTCATGCTGCACACCGATACCGCCGCCACCGTCATCAACGGCGCCCACGCCATTGCCGACGAGATGCGCCGCACCGAAGGACCTTCCCACGAAGCGCTGCTCCTGCTGAGCCGCGCCCGCAACCAGGCTTACGCCGAAGTCGCCCGCGGCGACCTCTCCGGCGGCCTCACGCTGCTGAACGACGCGCTGACGCAAGTGCCGACCAGCCACGACCTGCTCTCCGACATGGCCGCACTGCTGCTGGCTGCCGGCGAGCACTCGATGGCCGTCAACTACGCCGTGCGCGCCCTGGCCATCAAGCCGATCCACGGCCCGAGTCTGTACACGCTGGCCTTCGCGCTGGCTGCTCAAGGTCACACCGACCGTGCCATCCAGGCGCTCAAGGAACTGGCCGTCGACGGCCCGGCCCGCGACAACCTGCTGGTCGAGGCGCCGGACCTGGCGCCGCTGGTCGACCTCGAGCTCGAGCGTCTCTCGCGCTGAGATCTCGCGGCAAACTCCGCTGAGATTGCGCTGATTTGCGCTTGTGAAGCAGTGCTTCACGGCCGCGCATTTAGCATTGCAGCAGCATCCCGGCCCCGGCGGTGCCTTGTGCGCCGGCGGGGCTCCGTCATTTCATGAACAAACGTCAGGCTTCAGTCGCCCTCGTCGTGATCGCCCGCAATGAAGCACCGCGCCTGGCGCGGCTGCTCGACAGCGTTCGGCCGTACGTCGACCGCATGCTGGTGCTGGACACGGGCTCGGACGACGGCACGCCCGAGCTGGCACGCTCGCTCGGGGCGCAGGTCGAGCATTTCGCCTGGGTGGAGGATTTCTCCGCCGCGCGCAACCGCGCGCTCTCGCTGGCGGGCGCCGACTGGCACCTGGTGCTCGATGGCGACGAATGGCTGGAGCAGGGCGGCGAACTGCTGCTGGGCTTGCGCGACCTGACGCCCGATTTCGTCGGCGCTGTCGAACTGCTCGATCAGTTCGAGGGCGGCACCGCCCATCAGTGGTTGAGCCGCGTGCTTCCGGGCCGTGTGCGCTACGCCGGCCGCGTGCATGAACAGCCGCAACACACGCTGCCGGTGCGCCGGCTGGGCTTGCGCATCGGGCACGACGGCTATTCCAACGAACGGCTGGTCGCCAAGCGCGGCCGCAACCGCGAGCTGCTGCAGCAGATGCTGCAAGAACAGCCCGACGACGCCTATCTGCTCTATCAGCTGGGCAAGGACCACGCCGTCTACGACGAGCACGCCGACGCCGAGGCCGCCTTCGCGCGCGCAGCCGCGTGCGTGGCTTACAGCGGTGGCGTGCCGTCCTGGTGGTTCGACTTCGTGGCGCGGCGCCTCTATGGCCTCAAGTGCCTGGGGCGCCACGCGCAGGGCGTGGAGTTCGCCCAGGAAGAGATGGCCAGTTGCTCCGATTCGCCCGACTTCTTCTTCGCCCTGGGCGATCTGCTGCTGGACTTCGCCGCCGAAGACACGGCGCGAGCCCCCGAACTGCTGCCGATGGCCGAAGCCGCGTGGCGCCAATGCCTCGCCATCGGCGAACGGCCGGACCTGGTGGGGGCGGTGGCCGGGCGCGGCACTTCGCTGGCCGCACATAACCTCGCCGTCGTACTGACCGGCACGGGACGCGCCGCAGAGGCGGAAGTCGTCCGCGAGGCTTACGGCTTGTAGGAAAAAACCTGACAAGGGCCACCGAAGAATCGGGACTCAAGAAGAAGAAATGGCCTGATCCCGGTCAACTTATCGGCTCTTCACAATGCGATCCATGCCGCTGCGACAAAGCAAACAGGCAGCAACGCAAAAGTGGAGCCCGACATGAACGCCGATCAGATCCTTACCGAAATTCGCGAAGCCAACCTCTCGTACCTGATGCTGGCGCAGAACCTGATCCGCGCCGACCGCGAGCAGGCGCTCTACCGCCTGGGCATCTCGGACGACACGGCCAGCCTGCTGGCCATGCTCTCGCCGGCCCAGATCATGAAGATCGCAAGCGGCAACACGCTGCTGTGCCGCTTCCGCATGGACGACGACCTGGTGTGGGGCCTGCTGACCAGCCACGGCAAGAACAGCGCCAACGACAGCGTCAGCCGTCTGCACGCCTCCATCCTGATGGCCGGCCGCCACGCCGAAGCCGCCTGATCCGGAGACCGACGCCATGCGCAACAAGAGCATCCTCTCCGAAGCCCGCCAGATCGAGCGCGCCGTCACGCTGATCAACCTCGGCGCCCGCCTGCAGGTGCTGGAGTCGGAAACCGACCTCAGCTATGAGCGCTTGCTGCGTCTGTACAAAGAGGTGTCCGGCAAGAGCCCGTCCAAAGGCCAGTTGCCGTTCTCGACCGACTGGTTCATGACCTGGCAGCCCAACATCCACGCCAGCCTGTTCCTGAACGTCCATGAATACCTGAACAAGGTGGCCGAGATGGACGAGATCGACACCGTCATCAAGGCCTACCAGCTCTACCAGGAACAGACCCGCGCGCAGGGCCTCGAAGAACTGCTCTCCGTCACCCGCGCCTGGCGCCTGGTGAAGTTCGTGGACAACGGCATGCTGACCATGACCCGTTGCAGCAAGTGCCAGGGCCAGTTCGTCACGCACCCGCACGAGATCGCGCGCCACTACGTCTGCGGCCTGTGCAACCCGCCCGCACGCGCCGGCAAGGGCCGCGCCCAAGGCTCCATCAAGATGCACTGAAGCATCGCGTTAGCTGCAAGATCGCCCCTTTTGGCGACGACGGCCCTGCGGGAAAGCACCGCCGGGCCGTTGTCATTTCTGCACCTAGCATCCGCTGCGCTTGATGGAGAAGACAAGTGGGCGAACAGAACAAGACAACGGAGACATTCGACTACGTGATCGTCGGAGCCGGGGCGGCCGGCTGCGTGCTGGCGGCGCGGCTGTCCGAGGATCCAGCCGTGAGCGTGTGCCTGATCGAAGAGGGCGGCCGCGACGGCAGCGCCCTGATCCGCGCGCCGCTGGGCTTCGCGCTCGGCGCCAACCTCGGCCTGCACGCCCACAAGTTTGAAAGCGTGCCGCAGCCCGCCTTCAACGGCCGGCGCAGCTACCAGCCGCGCGGCAAGGTGCTGGGCGGCAGCACGGCGGTGAACGCCATGATGTATGTGCGCGGCCACCCGCAGGATTACGACGACTGGGCCGCGGCCGGCAATCCCGGCTGGGACCATGCCTCGGTGCTGCCGTACTTCCGCCGGGCCGAGAACAACGAGATCTTCGGCGCCAGCGATCAGCACGGCCAGGGTGGGCCATTGAACGTGCGGCACTTGCCGGACCCGACGCCGCTCGTCGACGCCTTCCTGCGCGCCTGCGAGGTCGACGGTCTGCCGGTCACGCCCGACTACAACGCCGGCCAGCCCGAGGGCTGCTGGCCCACGCAGGTCATGCAGATCGACGGCGAGCGTTGCAGCGCGGCGCGGGCTTACCTGCGCGGGGCCGAATCGCGGCCGAACCTGCACGTCCTGACGAATGCGCGGGCCGAACGGCTGGAGATCGTCGGCAAGCAAGCTAACGGCGTGCATCTGCGGCACGGCGGTCAGGCGAAGCTCGTGCAGGCGCGCCGCGAAGTGCTGCTGGCCGGCGGTGCGTTCGGTTCGCCCAAGCTCCTGATGCTGTCCGGCATCGGCCGCGGCGCCGATCTGCAGAAGCTCGGCGTGCCGGTCGTGCATGAATTGAGCGGTGTCGGCCAGAACCTGCAGGACCACATCACCTGCAACCTGACCTGGCGTTCGCCGTCCGGTCCCGACACTTTCGGGATGTCGCTCGGCGGAGCATCGCAGCTGATCCGCGGCATCTCGCAATGGAAGCGCGAACGCCGAGGCCCGATCACCAGCAACGTGGCCGAGGCTGGCGCTTTCCTGCGCAGCCGGCCCGACATGGCGCGGCCCGACATCGAGCTGGAGCTGCTGCGCGGCATCGTCGACGACCATGCGCGCAAGCAGCGGCTGGGCCACGGCTACACGGTCCACGTCGTCCTGCTTCGCCCCAGGAGCCGCGGCGAGGTGCGTTTGCAAAGCGCCAATCCGGCCGCGGCACCGCTGATCGACCCGCGATACCTGAGTGCCGAAGAAGACTTGCAGGACCTGATCAACGGCGCGCGCCGCGGCCTGGAAATTTGCGAAGGTGCGGCATTGAGCGCTTATCGTGGCGCCATGCTGTATCCCATGGACCGCCGCGACCCGGCCTCGATCGAACGCGAGATCCGTCGCTCTGCCGATACTGAATATCACCCGGTCGGCACTTGCCGCATGGGGCCGGCGTCCGATCCGCAATCGGTCGTTGACGCGCAGTTGCGCGTGCATGGCATCGAGGGCCTGCGCGTGATCGACGCCTCGATCATGCCCGCGCTCGTCAGCGGCAACACGACGGCGCCCACGGTCATGATCGGCGAGAAGGGCGCGGACATGATCCGCCAGGCCGCCCGATGAGGCGTTGGCTGATCTGGCCGCTGCCGGCGCTGCTCAGCTGGGCGGCGGCGTGGGCGGTGTTCATCTTGATTGCCCCCTTCTTCGGCGATCTGCTCGGCCTGCTGCTCGGCACCATGGCCGGCGGCGCGCTGGCGCTTCTGCAGACCCGCCGCTGGCGCCGTGTGATCGTGGCGTTAGGTTTCCCGCTCTCGCTGCTGTCGCTGGCCTCGGTCGTGCCGGCCTGGGCGTGGCTGATTCCGGCAGTCCTGCTGCTCCTGGTCTACCCGGCGAGCACCTGGCGCGATGCGCCGCTCTTCCCCACGCCGCGCGGCGCGCTCGATGAGCTGGCGAAGCTGGCCCCGCTGCCGGACGGCGCGGCGATCCTCGACGTCGGCTGCGGCCTCGGCCACGGCCTGCGCGAGCTGCAGCGTGCTTACCCCCAAGCCCAGCTGACCGGCATCGAGTGGAGTCGCCCGCTCGCCTGGGCGTGCGCCCGGTTGTGCCCGTGGGCCACGGTCGAGCAGGGCGACATGTGGGAGCGCGACTGGCGCGGCTTCGGCCTGGTCTACGTCTTCCAGCGCCCGGAGTCGATGGCCCACGTCTGGTTCAAGGCCCGCATGGAGCTGGAGCCCTGGGCCTGGCTGGTCAGCCTGGATTTCGAGGTGGCCGGCGAGGAGGCCGCGGCGCAGGTCGATCTGGCTGACGGTCATCGCCTCTGGCTTTACAAACCGGCAATTGCCGCACAGTTGGACGGTTAGCAGTCTCGCAACACTGGCAAACTCGGGCCCTCCGCCCTCATCCGTCCTCAATTACCCTCAAGGCCTCAGGGTCTGCCGCCGATATCGGAAGCAGAGCCTTTGGGTCTGCGGCCTTGAACCGGTCAGGGCAGCACCCCGGGCACGCACGGAACTAGAACATGTTTGTCATCATCGGCTGGGTCCTCGCACTGGGCTGCGTCTTCGGCGTCTTCATTGCCCACGGCGGCAATATCGAGGTCATCCTGCACGCGCTCCCGTTCGAGATGATCACCATCTTCGGCGCAGCGCTGGGCGCCTTCCTGGCCAACAACCAGATGAAGGTCGTCAAGGCGACGATGGCGGGCCTGGGCCGCTGCTTCAAGGGCAGCAAGTACAGCAAGGAGCGCTACCTCGAGCTGCTGGCGCTCCTCTACGACATCCTGCAAAAGGCCCGCAAGGAAGGCCTGATGTCGATTGAGAAGGACGTGGAAGAGCCGCACAACTCGCCGCTCTTTCAGAAGTACCCGAACGTCGGCCACGACCACCACATCACCGAATTCATCACCGACTACCTGCGCATGATGGTCTCGGGCAACCTGAACGCGCACGAGATCGAATCGCTGATGGACAACGAGATCGACACCCACCACCACGAGGAACACGCCGCCGTGGCCGCCTTGCAGCGCATGGCCGGCGCGCTGCCGGCCTTCGGCATCGTGGCCGCTGTGCTGGGCGTGGTGAACACCATGGGCTCGGTGGGCCAGCCCCCGGCGGTGCTGGGCGGCATGATCGGCTCGGCGCTGGTCGGTACCTTCCTGGGCATTTTCCTGGCCTACGGCTTCGCCGAGCCGCTGGCCGGTCTGCTGGAGCAGAAGGTGGACGACGGCACCAAGGAATTCCAGTGCATCAAGACGACGCTCTTGGCCAGCATGCAGGGCTACGCGCCGCAGGTGGCCATCGAGTTCGGCCGCAAGGTCCTGTACTCGGGCGACCGGCCGACCTTCGGTGAGCTGGAAGCTCACGTGAAGAAGAAGTAAGGTCGCCAGGAATCCGCTAAGGTAAGCAGTTATGGCTGGTGACAGCAAAAAGCTCCAACCGATCATCATCAAGCGCGTCAAGAAGGGCGGCCATGCCGCCCATGGCGGCGCCTGGAAGATCGCCTACGCCGACTTCGTGACGGCCATGATGGCCTTCTTCCTGCTGATGTGGCTGCTGGGCTCCACGACCGAAGGCGACCGCAAGGGCATCGCCGACTACTTCTCCAGCCCGCTGAAGGTGGGCATGTTCGGCGGCACCGGTGCCGGCGATGCGTCGAGCCTCGTGAAGGGTGGCGGCCAGGACCTCTCGCGCCAGACCGGCCAGGTCAAGGCCGGCGAGGTGGAATCGCCGCGCAAGACCATCAACCTCAAGGCCTTCAAGGAAGAGCAGCGCCGTGCCGAGCGCAACCGGCTCAAGGAGCTGAAGGCCAAGATCGAGCGCACCATCCAGGCCAGCCCCTCGCTGGCGGCGCTGGGCGGGCAGATCCGGCTGGACATGACGGCCGAAGGCCTGCGCATCCAGATCGTCGACCAGGACAAGCGGCCGATGTTCGACAGCGGCAGCGCGGTGCTCAAGCCCTACATGCGCGAGCTGCTCCAGGATCTGGGCGAAGTGCTCGCCGAAGTGCCCAACCGGCTGACCGTGGAAGGCCATACCGACGCCCAGGCTTTCCCCGGCAACCAGCGCGGCTACAGCAACTGGGAGCTCTCGGCCGACCGGGCCAATGCCTCGCGCCGGGAGATGGTGGCCGGCGGCCTGCCCGACGGGCGGGTCTTGCGCGTTCAGGGCCTGGCGGCGTCAAAATTGCTGGAACCTGACGAACCCAACAGTCCGCTGAACCGTAGGATTAGCATCATCGTCATGAATCGTGACGCCGAAGATGCAGTGTTGAAGAATTTGCCCGATGATGAGGAATCTTCCCAGGACGACGCGGCAGCCGCTGCGACAATGAGCAGCTCGGCACCCAAGCCCTGACCTAACTCTCTGATTCATCAGATTCCTGCTCCTTTGAGGAAAACGCCATGAGCGCTGACATGAAATTTCTGGTTGTCGATGACTTCTCGACCATGCGCCGCATCGTCCGCGGCCTGCTCAAGGAGATCGGCTACAACAACTGCGAAGAAGCGGAAGACGGCGCCGAAGCGCTGAACATGCTGCGCGCCGGCAAGTACGACTTCGTCGTCAGCGACATCAACATGCCCAACATGACGGGCTTCGAGCTGCTCAAGGCCATCAAGGAAGATCCGGCTCTGAAGCACCTGCCTGTGCTGATGGTGACGGCCGAGGCCCGCAAGGAAGACATCGTGCTGGCTGCGCAGACCGGCGCCGCCGGCTACATCGTCAAGCCCTTCACCAAGGCCACCTTGGAAGAGAAGGTCCAGAAGATCATGCAAAAGCTTGCGGCCGCGGCCTGACCAGGAGGCCCGCCATGCAAGCAGAACAAGCTTTCGTCCAGCTCGGGACGGGCAGTGAACCGTTGATGGTTTCGCCCGAGGTCTTCCAGCAGCTCGGCTCCATCACCCGCGTGCTGCACGACACGATGCAGCAGCTCGGCGTGATGCCCAAGCTCCAGACCGCCACCGACGGCCTGCCCGACGCGCGCAGCCGCCTGACCTACATCGCCAACAAGACCGCCGAAGCCGCCAACAAGGTGCTGAACTCGGTCGAGCAGGCCAAGACCGATCACGCGCACATCAGCGCGGCCGCGAACGAGATGGCCAAGGCCATCCTGGCCGACCCGGTCAAGGCCGTGGCCACCGGCGCGGTGTTCAACTTCGTCAAGGACGTGGAGAAGTCCACCGCCTCGATCGACCAGCACCTGACCGACATCATGATGGCGCAGGACTTCCACGACCTGACCGGCCAGGTGGTGGCCAAGGTCGTGACGCTGGCTAACGATCTGGAAGACAGCCTCGTGAAGCTGCTCGTCCAGGTGGTGCCGCCTGACCAGCGCGAGAAGGTCGACCCGAATATCCTGCAAGGCCCGGTGGTCAATCCCGAAGGCCGGACCGACGTGGTCAGCAGCCAGGGCGAAGTGGACGATCTGCTGGCCAGCCTCGGTTTCTGATGACGCTGAAGTAACTGGTTAGTTGATTGGACGAAAACCCGCCGCTGGCGGGTTTTCTTTTTTCTGGTCGTGGCTTGCGGAGGGCGGAGCGATGGGTCGGCACGCTCCGGCCCGCCACCACCGAGTGCGCGCAAGAATCGCACTGCCACCATCGTTGGGGAGCCGTCGTGTTTCTCCCCCCGGCCGCCGACATAAGCGGGTTCGGAGGTGGCCGGGGGGAGGGACGCGACGGCGGAGCGCACCACCCGCCGCAGGACCGATAGAACGCCTCACCCAGCGACGCGAATATCCCGCGCCGCCTCACCCGTCACCGCCAGCGCGTGCGCCTGCGCATAGCCAGCCTCCAGGCTGCGCGTGAACGACGGCGTGTCGAACAGGCGGCTCGTGAAGCCGCTGGACACCAGCCGCTGATGCAGCGCGTTCAGCCGCGCGGGCGCCGCAGCCAGGCCGATGGCGAGCGCCACGTATTCGTCGGCATCGTGCGCGATCAGCTCTGGCAGGCCGGCCGCTTCCAGCAGGCTGGCCGCCATGCGGCCGGCGAGCGAGTGGCCGAGCTGCGTGAGCACGGGCAGCCCCATCCAGAGCGCGTCGCTGGCGGTGGTGCCGGCGTTGTAGGGCAGGGTGTCGAGGAAGAGATCGGCCGCTGCGAGATTGGCCAGATAGGCCTCGCGGCCGGTGCGCTTCGCGAACACCAGACGTTCAGGTTCCAGCCCGTCAGCGACCGCCTGCGCCCGCAGGTTCTTCGGTGCTTCCGAATCTTCATCGAGCAGCCAGAGCACCGAGTCCGGCACGGCCGCGAGGATGCTGGCCCAGGCGGCAAAGGTCTCGGGGCTGATCTTGCAGGGGTTGTTGAAACAGCAGAACACGACGCCCCGGTTCCCGGCGCGCTCGGGCAGGCCGAGGCTTGAACGTTCGGCGGCAACGGGCCGCGGCCGCATGCGGTCGTTGGCCTGGTAGGACGGCAGCTGCATGAGGTGCTCCTCGTAGAAAGGGCGCGCTTCGGGCGGAATCAGGGTGGCGTCGGCGATCAGATAGTCGTAGAGCTTCGTGCCCGAGGTGCCGAGGTAGCCCAGGTAGCTGATCTGCACCGGCGCGGCGCGGTGGGCAAAGATGCCGCTGCGCGCGCCGTCGGTGAAGCCGGAGAGGTCCACGGCGATGTCGACAGCCAGCGTGCGTGCGAGCTTGGCGATCTGCGCTTCGGGGAGGTGCTCCACGTCCATGAAGCTGTCGAATGCGGCGCGCAGCCGTTGCTGCATCGGGTCCTGGGTGGCGGGGCCGTAGTTCAGCGCGATGACCTCGAAGCGCTCGCGGTCGTGCAGTTCGATCACCTCGGCGATCAGGTAGGAGACCGGGTGCGAGCCGAAGTCGCGGGAAATGTAGGCAATGCGGATCTTGTCCTTTGGCGCCGGGCGGGGCGGCGGCTGCAAGGGCGGGCAGGCGAACTGTGTCCAGAGTCGCGCGGCCTTTTGCTGCAAGGCGGGGTCGTCGATCAGGGTCTGAAGCGCGAGAGGCTGGATTGCGCGTGCGCCTTGCATGACAGCCTGCGCAATCGCGGGGCGCTCAGTGGCGTGCCGGCTCCAGTCGAACAAATGCGAGGCCGCGTACAGCCGGGTGCCGCGCAGCCAGTCGATGCCGGGCTTGAGCGCCATCGCCGCGTCGAGGTCGGCGAGTGCGGGCGCGAACTGGCGCGAGCGCATGCGCAGGTGCGCGCGGTTGCTCAGCGCTTCGGCGTGCTGCGGCTGGGCGGCGATGGCGGCGTCGAAATCGGCTAACGCTTCATCCGGACGGCGCAGGTTCTTCAGCGCGATGCCCTTGAGGTTGCGCACATCGGCGTCGTTCGACCGCTGAGCCACCAGGCGTTCGAGTTCGGGCAGCGCTTCGGCATGGCGGCTCAAGTCCAGCAGCAGGCGGGCGTGCTCGATGGCATAGCGCGGGTTCGCGGCGTCGAGCTGCCTGGCGCAATCGAAGGCCAGCAGCGCCGCGTCAGGTGCGCGGATCGCCCGGTAGGCCAGGCCGAGCGAGCAGCAGGCCTGCGCGTAGTCGGGCTTGAGGGCCAGCGCGCGCTCGTAGGCGGCAATCGCCTCCTGCGGCCGACCCAGCTCGAACAGGCTGACGCCGTGGTTGTGCTGCGCCACCGCGTGACCAGGGCGCAGGCGGCAGCTGGCGGCGTAGCAGGCCTCGGCGGTGGCCCAGCGCGAAGCCCCGGCCTGCTGGTTGCCCAGTTGCAGGCACTGCTCGGGGTCGCTGGGCAGCTGCAGATTCATAGCCCGCCAGTATCCGCATCGGGCCGCCGCGCTCAGCGCCGGATCAGCGCCGTGATCGGCGGCCTGTTTCCCCCTGACGCCTTACTTCAGCGCGGCCAGCTCCTGCGAAACCAGCCTCACCACCAGCCGGTCCAGCGTGTCCACGGAGTAGTTCTGCACGTCATGCACCGTCTCGCGGCCCGGGCCGCTGGAAGGATCGCGGGCGTTGGCGTAGGTCAGGAACACGAAGCGCCCGCCCGTGTACTGCGCGATCTGGCGCTGGATGTATTCACCCTGCTTGTCCAGGCCGCTGGCGCCCACGCTGAAGATCTTGATGCCCTTGCCCAGCGCCGCCATCATGCTTTCGTCGTACTGCACGCCGCCGTAGTCCAGGTGCGGCGGTGCGTCGGCCACCAGCACCACCAGGCGCGTCGCGCCGTCGCCGCGCCAGCTGATGTTGCGCACGGTGTCGTCCAGCGCCTCGTTCATCGCTTCGGGGTAGTCGCCGCCGCCGGCGGCGCGCAGCTGGTTCAGCGCGCCCTGGAAGCCGTCCACGCTGTTCGTCAGGTCGTGGGCCTTGATGAGGAAGTCGTCGCCGCGGTCGCGATAGGCCACCAGGCCCAGGCAGAGGTCGGGCTGGCTCGGCAGGCCGTTGATCTGGCGGACGATGTCCTTGAGACTGGCGCGCAGCTTGTCGATCTCGTCGTCCATCGAGCCGGTGGCATCGACGAGGAAGACGAGGTCGAGCTTGGCGCGCTGGCTTTGCGCCACCGGCAGGCGAACCTCGACGGCGCTCTTCTGGCCGCGCTGCAGCTGCGTGCTGGCCTGCTGGCCGGCCTTGCGGGCGGTGACCTCATAACGCTCGGAATGAGCGGGATCAAAGGCGTCCGGGTGCAGCCAGACGCGGCCGGCCGTGTCCGTGCGGGCCCACATGGAGACGCCTTGCGGCGAGCGCACGGCGACCTCGGCATCGGCCACGCCGTGGCCCGCGGCGTCCTTCACCTGGAGCAGGTAGCGGTCACGCACGTCGCGTTCGTGGTGCTGGACCTGGGTGCGGTCGCGGAAGGCGAGGTATTCGCCGAAGTCGGCGTTGTCGTCGACGACACCGGCGGTGACGACCTGCTGCGCGGCCGCCTGCCGGGAAGGGGCGGCCCAGGTGGGGTTGGCGCGGTCGACGGTCATCGGCGCAGCGTCGGGCGCCACGGCCTTCGCCTCGAAGACAGGTGCCGGTGCCGCCGTGGGTGCCGGTGGTGCCGGCGGCGCGATCGCCACTTCGGGCGATGGGGCGTAAGGCACCGCCGCCGGCACGGGGCCGCCGCGCCGGGTTCCCGTCACCCGCGCCTCCCGGCTCACGTCCGGCTCGGGGTGCATGCTGCTGCGGCCTTGCCCGGCGTTCGGCACGACGCGCGTCTGCAGCGGGCGCTTGCAGTCGTAGGCGCTCGGAGCGCTGAAATTGGGCAGGTTCGGCACGGTCTTCAGCTGCGGCTGCGGCTCGGGCCATGCGGGACTGGCAAAACGCGCCGCCTGGACGGGCAGCGTCAGCGCGGTGCAGAGCAGTGCGGCGACGGCGCGCCGCAGCGGGGTCGGGGAGGTTGCGAGTTCGGCCATGAAGCTCTCCTTCGTGATGGATGAGAGCCTGTACGGCCAGCGCCCGCGGACGGGGTTAAAAGATTTTTGACCCCGTTTCCGCCCGGCAGCCGTATCCACCTTCGTCACAATGCGCCCATGCCCTCGGCACCCGACATGCCCGACGACGATCTGATGCTGGCCTACGCACGCGGCGACGCCGCCGCTTTCGAGCATCTCTACGCCCGCCACGAGGCCGGGCTGTATCGCTTCGTCCGCCGTCTGCTCGGCGCGGCTTTCGCAGCCCAGGTGGACGAGGTGTTCCAGGAGTGCTGGCTGCGCATCATCGCGGCGCGCACGAGCTTCGAGGCCGGCAGCGCCGACGGCGCCGGCCGCTGGCGCGCCTGGGCCTACACGATCGCCCACAACGCGGCGATGGACCGGCTGCGGGTCAGCGGTCGGGAAAAACAGATCGACGGCGCAGACGACGAGGACACGGGCCTGGACTGGCTGCAGGCGCAACTCGGCCTCACGCACCCGGCTGCCGAGGATGAAGCCTTCTGGCGCGCCGCCGGCAAGCAGATGCTGCATTGCCTCGACGAATTGCCCGCCGAACAGCGCGCCGCCTTCCTGCTGCACTACGAAGACGGAGACACGCTCGAAGGCCTGGCCGCGCGGCTCGGGCTGGCGTTCGAGACGGCCAAAAGCCGGCTGCGCTATGCGCTGAAGAAGCTGCGGCACTGCATGCGTCACTACCTCGTGGACATGGAGGTGGGGGCATGAGCGGCGGCAACGACAAGCAGTGGCGCGACGCCCGATTCAAGAAGGCGCTGGAGATGGCGCCCGATGCTGCAGCGCGACCGTCCGATGCCATGCGCGAAGCCATCCTGACGAAGGCCCGCGCCACGGCGGCCGAAGCTGCGGCCGCCACCGCTCCCCCAGCTGCGCTCAAGCGCCGCGGTTGGTCGCTCGGCCTGCCGTGGAATTCGGCGCTGGCCACCGTGGCCGTGGTCGGCTTCGTCTCGGTGCTCTGGTGGCACGAGGATCTGCCGAAAAAGGCGCAGGAAGCGGTGCCGGCCGCCGCGCCCGAGGCCGACTCGGGGCCTGGAGGCAGCACGCCGGCCCGGCCGGTTCCCGAAACGACGGCCGATCTTCAGGCGCAGGCCCGGGACCGCACGCATGCGCAAGCGTCGGAACGTGCGAAGTCGGAGAGCCGACCGGTCCATGAAGCGGAGCGCAAGGCGGCGCGTGAGGCCGCTGAAGCGTCGCGCATGAAGATTCCGCCGCCGGAAGTCGAAATCCAGCCGCCGAAGGTTGCCACGGTCCCCGCGCCGGCACCTGCCCTGGTCAGCATCGCGCCCGCGCCGGCGCCCGTGCCGGCCGCGCCGCCGCCGCCGCCGCCGCCGCCGCCCGCCAAGGTCGTGATTGCTCCGCCGACCGTGGCGGCGTACGCATCCGTGCCGCCCCCTCCGTCGCCGGTGGCCGCGCCGGCGCCTGCGCCCGAACCCCGGCTCGAGCAGATCACCGTGACCGGCCGCCGCGCCGAAGCCCTCACGGCCTGGACGGCGCTGCGCATCCGCACGCCGGGCGGACCGGTCGTTCTGCCCAACGATGCGCTGCCGGGCGGCGCCCAGGTGCTGCTCCAGCGCGAGCTGCGTGAGCTGCGCGCGCGCACGGCCGATGCGGCGTCGAGCGATTCGCTGCCGCGCAGCGCCGGCGCGGCCGCCAAGCCCGTTGCGGGCCTCGAGGTCGACGTGCTCTACGAAGACGCCGTCGTCGGCCATCTGACGCTCGGCGCGGGCGAGCTGCGCCAGCAGATCGAAGCCGCCCTGGCCGCCCAGGATGACAAGGGCAAAGATAAGGCCCGATAACCCCCGCCTTTTCCCCTCTCATCCGCCTTAAGTTTTCGGACCTCCGACAGAACAATGCTCAGGCGGGCACCCCTGCCCATTCAGCGTTGTTTTCATGGCCGAAGCACAAGCTCAAGACAGAAATCTGCCGGCCTCAGCCAAGAAGATCAAGCGATCTCGGGCTGAGGGCCAGCTGCCGCGTTCGCGGGATCTGGTGCATTTCGGCGTGATGCTGGCCGCCGGCCTGGTGCTGGCCATGGGCGGCAGCCTGATCGTGGACAAGCTCCAGCACCTGCTGACGGCGGGCCTGTCGTTCAACGCCGCCACGATCGGCCGCGAAGGTGCGATGGGCGATCGCCTGGGGCAGCTGACGCTCGAATGCATGTCGGTGCTGCTGCCCGTCTGCGGCACGTTGGTGGCTGCCGCTGTCCTCGCCAACCTGGCGCTCGGCGGCTGGAACTGGACCTGGAAGCCACTCAGCCCGACCTTCACCCACCTGAACCCGCTCAACGGCCTGGGCCGCATGTTCACCGGCTCCGGCCTGGGCCAGGCGCTCAAGGCCGTGGCGCTGGCCCTGGTGCTGGGGGTGATCGGCGCGATGGTGCTGAAGGACCGGATGGCGAGCTACGTCGGCATCATGTCCGTGCCGCTGCCGCAGGCCATCAGCTATGCCGGCCACCAGCTGATGGGCGGCCTGCTGTTCCTCGGCATCGCGCTGGCCGTGTTCGCCGGCATCGACGTGCCGCTGCAGCGCACGATCTACCTGCGCCGCCTGCGCATGACGCGCGAGGAAGTGAAGCAGGAAATGAAGGACAACGAAGGCTCGCCCGAGGTGCGCCAGCGGATCCGTTCCAAGATGCGCGAGATGGCCCGCCGCCGCATGCTGGCGGCCGTGCCCAAGGCCGATCTGGTCGTGATGAACCCGACCCACTATGCCGTGGCGCTGGCCTACGAAGAAGGCTCCATGGGCGCGCCCAAGGTCGTGGCCAAGGGCGCCGACCTGCTGGCGATGAAGATCCGCGACATCGCCAAGGAATCGAAGGTGCCGGTGCTGCAGTCGCCGGTGCTGGCGCGTGCGCTCTATGCCCACGCCAAGCTGGACCACGAGATCCCGGCCGCGCTGTTCACGGCCGTGGCGCAGGTGCTCGCTTATGTCTACCAGCTCAAGGCCGCCCTGGCCGGCCGCGGCCGCGTGCCTGACGTGCCGACGCCCCAGGTGCCGCCCGAGCTCGACCCGCACAACAAGCCCAAGGTGGCCGAAGACGCCGACCTGTTTGAACAAGACGATGCCATGACTGCCGCCGCCGGGGAGGGCGCCGCATGAACGAGTTGATCCTCCGTGTGCAGAACGCGTTAGGCCCGCGCCAGCAGATCGTGGCCGCGCTGGGCGCGCCGATCGCCGTGCTGATGGTGCTGGCGATGATGGTGCTGCCGCTGCCGCCGCTGATGCTGGACCTGCTGTTCAGCTTCAACATCGCGATGGCCGTGATGGTGATGATGGTGTCCGCGCACATGGTCAAGCCGCTGGACTTCGCGGCCTTCCCGACCGTGCTGCTGCTGACCACGCTGATGCGTCTCTCGCTGAACGTGGCCTCCACGCGCGTCGTGCTGCTGCAAGGCCACACGGGCACGGCCGCCGCGGGCCACGTGATCGAATCGTTCGGCCACTTCCTGATCGGCGGGAACTTCGCGGTCGGCCTGATCGTGTTCGCGATCCTGGTGGTGATCAACTTCATCGTGGTGACCAAGGGTGCGGAGCGGATCGCTGAAGTCGGCGCACGTTTCACCTTGGATGCGATGCCCGGCAAGCAGATGGCCGTGGACGCCGACCTGAACGCCGGCCTGATCAACGAAGCCGAAGCCAAGCGCCGCCGCGCCGAGCTCGGCGACGAAGCCGACTTCTTCGGCTCCATGGACGGTGCCAGCAAGTTCGTGCGCGGCGACGCCGTGGCCGGCATGCTGATCCTGGTGATCAACGTGATCGGCGGCCTGATCATCGGCGTGGCGCAGCACGGCCTCTCGCCGGCGCAGGCGGCCGACAGCTACATCCTGCTCGCGGTCGGCGATGCGCTGGTGGCGCAGGTGCCGGCGCTGCTGATCTCGGTCTCGGCCGCGATGGTGGTCTCGCGCGTGGGCAACGAGAAGGACATCGGCACGCAGATCGGCCGCCAGGTCTTCGGCTCGGCCAAGAGCCTGGCCATCACGGCCGGCGTGGTCGGCGTGCTGGGCCTGATCCCGGGCATGCCGCACTTCGTGTTCCTGCTGATCGCCGGCATCCTGGGCTGGGCCGCCTGGGCGCAGAAGGAACGCGAGCGCAAGGACGCCGAAGCCGCCGTGGCCGCCGCCAAGAAGCCGCCGCCCATCCCGGAAGCCGGCTCGGAAGCGAGCTGGGACGACCTCGTGCCCATCGACGTGCTGGGCCTGGAAGTGGGCTACCGCCTGATCAGCCTGGTGGACAAGAACCGCGGCGGCGATCTGCTCTCGCGCATCAAGGGCGTGCGGCGCAAGTTCGCGCAGGAGGTCGGTTTCCTGCCGCCGGCCGTGCACATCCGCGACAACCTCGAGCTGCGCCCGAGCCAGTACCGCATCCAGCTGCGCGGCGCCGTGGTCGGCGAGGGCGAGGCCTTCCCCGGCATGTGGCTCGCCATCAACCCCGGCCAGGCCACGCAGAAGCTCATCGGCACGCAGACCAAGGATCCCGCGTTCGGACTCCCGGCCGTGTGGATCGAGGAACGCCAGCGCGAGATGGCCCAAATGAGCGGATTTACGGTCGTTGATTGCTCGACCGTCGTGGCCACCCATCTCTCACACTTGATGCATGTCCATGCTGCCAAGTTGTTGGGCCGTGTGGAGACCCAGTCCTTGATCGATCACCTGACCAAGCTGGCCCCGAAACTGATCGAAGACGTGATTCCCAAGATGGTCGGCACCGCCACCTTGCAACGTGTCCTGCAACTGCTGCTGGAGGAGGGCGTGCACATCCGCGACATGCGCTCCATCGTGGAGACGCTCTCGGAAGCCGCCGGCCTCAACATCACCGACCCGCAGGAGCTCGCCCGCCGCGTTCGCGTGGCGCTGGCGCCCGCCATCGTCCAGCAGATCTACGGCCCGACCAAGGAGCTGGACGTGATCGCCCTGGAGCCCGAGCTCGAACGCCTGATCACGCAGGCCCTGAACAGCCCCGCCGGCGCCGCCCTCGACCCGGGCGTGGCCGACACGCTCACCCAGAGCGCCGCCCAGAACCAACAGAAGCAGGAGGAGCGCGGCGTGCCGGCCACGCTGCTCGTGCCCGACGTCTTGCGCGCCCCGATGGCCCGGCTCCTGCGCCGGTCCGCACCGCGCCTGAAGGTGCTCTCGCACAGCGAGATCCCTGAGACCCACACCATCCGCATCGGCTCCATCATCGGAGGCACAGCATGAACTACCGCCGCTTTACTGCCCGTTCTTCTCGCGAAGCTCTTCAGCTCGTGAAACAGGCCTTTGGCGATGACGCCGTCGTGCTCTCCAACAAGAAGGTCGCCAACGGCGTCGAGGTGCTGGCCATGCCGCCCGAAGGCTTTGCGCAGATCGAGCGCGCCGCCACCCGCGCCCCGCGTGCGCCCGAGCCGCAGTACCAGCCCGCGCCGCAGTTCGCTGCGCCGGTCGAGCCGGCCAAGCCCGCGAAGAAGAGCTTCGCCGAACGCGCCGGCCTGCGCCGCGACCCGGGCTTCGGCCCCGAGGAAGCGCTGGCCGAGGCACGCGCCGAACTGCGCGCCGGCTCGCGCCAGTCCGTCGGCGAAGACGTGCAGCAGCTCGCGATGAGCACGCTCTCGTTCCAGGACTATGTGCGCGAGCGCGTGCTCAAGCGCCGCAAGGCCGACATCGAAGGCCGCGCCGATCCGGTCATGCAGGCCGCGCTGCAATCGCAGCCGCAACAGCAACACGCGCAAGCGCTGCCGGACAACGTCGGCACGCTCGCCGAAGCGCGCCGCCAGCGCGCCGAAGCCGCCCTCAAGGCCATGCAGCCGCGCCGCAAGGCCGAAGCCCAACCGGCCCCGACGATGCAGCCGCAGATCCAGGCCACGCCCGCTCGCCGCGCACCGCCCGTGCTGCGCGATGAGATCCGCATCGCCCGCAGCGAAGTGCCGGCCGCGATGCCCGCCGCCCGCACCGCTGCCGCGCCCGCACGCCGCACCGAACCGACGCTGGCCGACGCCCCGCAACTCGGCGCCGACGCGCCTCGCGGCCCGCGCGAACAGCAGGACATGATGCGTGAGCTGCGCGCCATGAAGGGCATGATCGAAGAGCGCTTCGGCGCCCTGGCCTTCATGGAAAAGCTGCAACGCCAGCCCGTGCAGGCCCGCCTGACGCAACGCCTGCTGGAGTGCGGCTTCTCGCCGGCCCTGGTGCGCAAGCTGGTCGACGGCTGCCCGGCCGACCTGGCCACCGTTGGCGGCGATGAGAACGTCTGGGCCTCGCACGTGCTGGCCCGCAACCTCGCCACCGACGAAGGCCAGCCGGCCCTGGAAGAGCAGGGCGGCGTGTTCGCGCTGATCGGCTCCACCGGCGTCGGCAAGACCACCAGCACCGCCAAGCTCGCGGCCCATTTCGCCCAGCGCTTCGGCGCCGCGCAGCTCGGCCTGATCACGCTCGACGCCTACCGTGTCGGCGCCCACGAACAGCTGCGCGCCTACGGCCGCATCCTCGGCGTGCCCGTGCACACGGCGCACGACCGCAGCTCGCTGGAGGACCTGCTCGAGCTGCTCAAGGGCAAGAAGATGATCCTGATCGACACGGCCGGCATGGCGCAGCGCGACACGCGCACCGCCGAGCTGCTGGACATGGTCAAGCACCCGAGCATCAAGAAGCTGCTGGTCGTGAACGCCGCGCAGCAGGGCGAGACGATCGAAGACGTCGTCATGGCCTGGCGCGGCGCCGACTGCCACGGCGTGGTGCTCTCCAAGATCGACGAAGCCGTCAAGCTCGCCCCCGCGCTGGACGCGATGGTGCGCCACAAGCTGCGCGTCGTCGGCGTGGCCAACGGCCAGCGCGTCCCGGAAGACTGGCACCGCCTCTCGGCGCAGTCGCTCGTGCAGCGTGCGATGAAGGTCAGCCCGGGCGGCGCCTGGCGCATGGACAACGCCGATGTGAGCCTGCTGTTCGCCGGCGCCCCGGTGGTGCAGGACATCGCTTCGAGCGTGCACTGAAGACTGAGCAGCAAAGGCAGTCCCGATGAACAAGAGCCGCATCTCCGCTCGCAGCCACAAGGACCAGGCCGACGGCCTGCGCCGCATCTTCAAGGGCTCGCGCCTGCAAGTGGTGCCCGTGGTCAGCAACCCGCACGTGGCCGAAGGCGGCGTGCTGGTGGAAGCCTTGTGCGCCGCGTTCGCCGAGCTTGGCCAGCACACGCTGGTCGTCGACGCCGCCGAGAACGCACCCGCCGCCGATGAGCTCGCCAGCGTCGACCTCGGCGCCTCGATCGAGCGGCTGTCCAAGGAAGTCTCGTACCTCGCCGCGCGCGGCCTGCCGATGCGCCACCTCGACTCGCAAGGCTCCGCCACCAGCTTCATCGACGCCCTGGCCGAAGCCCAGCCGCAGGCCGAAGTGCTCGTGCTGCACGCCAGCGCCGCCGAACTGGCCCGCCTGGTCGGCACGCGCGAGCTGCGCCCGGTGTTGCTGGCCGGCATCGAGCCGCAAAGTGTTACGCATGCCTATGCCGGCATGAAATGGCTGGCCCAGCGCAGCGGCATCATGACCTACAGCCTGCTGCTGGCCGCGAATCCACAATTGACGCTGGCGACTCGCATCGCGGAGCGGATTTCCTCCTGCGGCGACACCTTCCTGGGCGCCTTGCTGCGCGATTGGGCCTGCTTCGACCCCCGCACGCCCCTGGCTGCGCAATTGCCGGCAGAATTGAGCCACATGGCCCGTGAACTTTTGAACATAACGCTCTCTTCCAGCGCAGTGGCGACTGGCGGACAGGGCGAGGCCTTGCGTCCCCTGGCCACACCGCGCTACGCTTTCCTGGCCGGAGCCATTTGAGAAATTGAATCTCGCGATGTACACCGCCAAAGGCCGCCTCGACAACTCTGACCTCATCCGTCAGTACAGCCCGCTCGTGCGCCGGCTGGCTCACCAGATGATTGCCAAGTTGCCGGCCAACGTGGAAGTGGACGACCTCATCCAGGTCGGCCTGATCGGCCTGTCCGACGCGCTCTCGCGCTTCGACGCCGAGCAGGGCGTGCAGTTCGAGACCTTCGCCACCCAGCGCATCCGCGGCGCCATGCTCGACGAGCTGCGCGGCGGCGACTGGATGAGCCGCGGCACGCGCCGCCAGCAGCGCGAGATCGAGACCGCCGTGCACAAGCTCGAGCAGCGTCTCGGCCGTGCCCCGCTGGAAAGCGAGATCGCCGCCGAGATGGGCCTGCCGCTGACCGAATACCAGGAACTGCTCGGCAAGGTGCGCGGCACCCAGCTCGTGTACCTGGAAGACATGAGTGGCGACGACGGCGATGAGGACTACCTCGACCGCCATGTGGCCGACCATGGTTCCAACCCGATGGCCCACCTGTCCGACGGCCGGATGCGCGCCGCCCTGGTGCAGGCCATCAAGAACCTGCCCGAGCGCGAACAGTTCGTCATGGGCATGTACTACGAGCACGACATGAATCTCAAGGAGATCGCGGCCGTGCTCAAGGTCACGGAGTCGCGCGTGTGCCAGCTGCATAGTCAGGCCATTGCAAGGCTCAGGGTTAAGCTACGCGACTGGTAGCCGGAAGGTGCTGTCCCGGCGAATAACGAGTTATTCCACGGAGACAACACAATGCTTTTCGGAGGCAAGCGGGGCTACCCCGCCGTGACGGAGCCGTCCGCCAGCTCAGCACCTGCGGCTCGCACGATCCATTCTTCTTGCAGCGGCGCCGAGCAGGCGATCGCGAAACTCTCCAAGACGGCATCGGCCCTGGGCCGTGACGCCGCCGAAGTGCGCGGCGCGCTTGAAGACACGCAGCGCGTGGTGCAGATGCAGGTCGATGCGATGAATGCGCTGGCCGCGGAGCTGGACCGGGTGCGGGCGACGCAGGATGCGATTGCCGCTGCCACTCAAGCCAGCGGTGCTGCGGTCGGCAAGGCGCGGGGTGCGCTGGCTGGCGTGGGCGGCGAGGTTGGCGGGATCGTCCAGACTCTGAAAAGTGTTTCCGAGGCGGCGGGTGACATCACCAAGATCGCTTTGCAGACACGGCTGGTGGCGTTCAATGCTTCGGTGGAAGCCAAGCGCGCCGGTGATGCGGGCCGTGGGTTTGGCGTTGTGGCCGATGCGGTGAAAACGTTGGCCGGGCAGGTCGAGGCGTCGAGCAAGGCCATCGTGGGTGCCATCGCAACCCTGAACGAACGCGTGGAGCGCTTCAGTCGCGAGCTCAATGCCGATGATCGGCACACCAGCGCCGTGCACGAGGCATTCGGGATGGTCGAACAGGACGTCGCCCGCATCGCGCAGACGGCCGAGACGAGCAGCCGCACGGTGCAGACGCTGAACGAGCGTGCCGGCGAGCTGGGCGAAGACGTGCGCCAGGCGATGAGCAGCCTGAAAGTCGCCTTCGCGGGCAGCGACCGCTTCCTCACGGCCTCTGAGCATCTCATCGAGACCATTGCGGAGAGCGGCTGCGAAGTCGAAGACACGCCGTTCATCCGCGCTGCGCAGGAAGCGGCCGACGAGGTGTCGGCGCTGCTGGAGCAGGCGCTCAAGTCCGGCTCGATCAGTCAGGCGCAGCTCTTCGATGAGCAGTACCGGCCGATCCATGGCACGAACCCCGCGCAGTTTGAGGTCGCCTTCAATGGACTGGCCGACCGCCTGTTCCCTCAAGTCCAGGAACGCCTGCTCAAGTTGAGCGACAAGGTCGTCTTCTGCATCGCCGTCGATCGCAACGGTTATGTCTCCACCCACAACAAGAAGTACTGCCAGCCGCAGCGTGCGGGCGACACGGTGTGGAATACGGCCAACAGCCGCTACCGGCGGATCTTCAACGACCGCACCGGGCTGGCGTCAGCACGCAATCAGAAGCCGTTCCTGTTGCAGACCTATCGGCGTGACATGGGCGGCGGCAGGTTCGTGCTGCTGAAGGAAGCCGCTGCGCCGATCACGGTCAATGGCAAGCATTGGGGTGGGTTGAGGTTGGCGTTCAATTTCTGAGCGCTGGCAAGCGAACGCGCCGGACGCTCCGCGGAGGCATCCGGCGCGGTCGGCGGAGTCGACTCAGAAGTCGTAGCGCGCGGTGAGGCGTACCGACCGCGGGTCGGTGAAGTACAGCGCGCGACCGTAGCTCGCGTTGGCTGTGGAGCGCAGGTTGGCGGACGCCTCGTAGTACGCCGTCGGCGTCTGCGAATCGAACACGTTCAGCACATCAGCCTGAAGCGTCAGCCCCTTGAGCTGGCTCGGCGTGAACGTCACGCTGACGTTGAAGGTCTTGGTCCACGGCGTGGTGCCCATGGATCCGCGTGGCGAGAACACGTAGCCGGGATCGGTCTGCACGGGCGTCTGCGAGGACGTTTGTGCGCCGGGAACGCCGCAGTAGTGGTTGTAGCGGGGATCGTCGTAGCTGTTCGGATCAGCGTATGGGTAGTAGCTGAAGCAACTGCGTGGGCGGCCGCTCTGCACGATGGCGGATCCGCCGATGGCCCACTCGGGGTTCAACTTGTACGAGCCGAAGACCTTGATCTGATGGGTGCGGTTGTTCGGCAGCGGCCCGTTGGCGCCTTCCATCAGGAAGGTGTTGTCCCAGTCTGAGGTCACGCCGACATCGGCCTGGCCGCCCGCGCCCGTGTCGTTCGACGAGTTGAGCTGCCCTTCAGCGTTGCCGTAGTTGCGCGACCACGTGTACTCCAGCTTTCCGTACAGGACCGGGCCCTGATATTCCGCGAAGAAGTCCAGCGCAACGTAGCGGCGCTTGAGCTTCGGAAAGCCCATTTGCTCTTTCGAGAACTTCTCTTCCGTGTAGCCGCCGTTCCCATCAGGAATCTTGAATGTGGCGGCTTGGCCAGGGTTGAAGATCCGGCATTGGTTGTGCACGCAGACGTCGTCGATGGCGCTCTTGAGGTCGCGGTAGGTGCCTTTGGCGCCCCACACCCACTCCTTGGTGAGCTTTTGTTCCATGCCGAGGATGAACTCGTCCTGGTAGTGGGGCTTCAAGCCGACGATCGTCGCGGTGGCCGGGTCCGGCGCGTTCGAGCATTCGCCGTTGGTTGAAACCGCGCCGGTCCATGGCCCGCTGGTGCAGACGCCATGCGCATCGGCGCCGGGGGCGATCTGGTGGAGGCCGTTCGGGGTGCCGTCCGCATTGATGCCGTCGTAAGTGAAGTACTTGCTGGCATTCAATGAAGCGTTGGCCTGACGGACGGCCACGTTGTTGGGCATGGCCAGGAAGTAGCGGCCCGCGTTGCCGAAGACCTTCAGCGTTGCGTTGCCGTTCACGTCCCAGACCGCGCCGAGGCGCGGCCCGCGGTTGTTCTTCTGGGTCACGAAGGCGATGCCGTCGTTGTTGAAGTTGGTGAAGCTGTCGTTGCGGAAACCCAGCGAGAGCAGCACGTTGTCGGTCACCTGCCAGCGGTCTTCTGCGTACCAGGCCTTCTGCACGGTGCTCTGCTTGCCGCCGTTGGCGCTGAAGCGTTGCTCGACGTAGTAGCCGTCCGAGCCATAGGTGCCGCCGACGCTGGCCGGGGAGCCGATGCCGAGGGCCGAGTCGATGTCGACGTTGGCCGGCGTCTGCTGCCCGTAGACCCATGAGAACTGATCGGGTCCGCTGGCCTTGTTGGCCAGATAGGACTTGGCCTTGAAGTAGTCGTAGCCGACTCGCAGCTCGTGCTTGCCGAGCAGGTAGGTCAGGTCGAGGCGGTAGCCGGTGGTCTCGTCCTTGGATGGCTCGTAGACGGTGGAATAAGGCTGCGCCGTGTTGGAGATGCCTCCGAAGGCGGCAGGCACCGTGGTGGGGGAAATCGAGACGTAGTTCTTGCTGGCGTCGTAGCCGGGCAAGGGGTCGGGATTGTGTTTGATCTTCTGCTGGCCGGCCAGCACCGAGATGGACAGCTTGTCCGTCAGATTGCCGGTGTACTTGGCGACGTACAGGCGCGAGGTGTCCGACAGCACGTGGTCGCCGTTGAACTTCGTGGAGTCGTGCGCGCCAGTCGCGTAGTTGAAGCCGTAGTACGCGTACTTCTCCTTGGCGTTGTCCTGGATGGCCGTCAGCTCGAACTGATGGTTGTCCGTGATGTTCCAGTCGACCTTGAGCGCCGCTCTCGGGTAGGTGTTGATGCTCTCCTTCCAGCCTTGGGCGGCGTTCGAGGCCGTCAGGCTCTGCACGCGGGTCATGCGAACGCTGTCTGCGTCGTCACGGTTCTGTTCGACGTTGGCGAAGATGAACAGGCGATCACGGATGATGGGGCCGCCCGCGTAGGCGCCGTAGGTGACGTTGGTGGTCGCGTTCTGCTCGCGCAACTGGTAAAGCGTGCCGTCCGTCCAGGTGCTGGTCTTGGCGTCGTAGTGCGTCGTCGCGTTGTATTTGCCGGTGTTGGGGTAGTACGGATTCACGGGCACGCTCTTGAAGGCGGCCGGGGTGAGGATCGTGTAGGCGCCACCCTTCCACTCATTCGTGCCTCGCTTGGTCACGATGTTCACCACCCCGCCGGTGGAGCGACCGTATTCGGCGCCGTAGCCGCCGGTGAGCACCTGCACCTGCCCGATGGCGTTGAAGGGCAGGCTCGTCGCGCCGATGTTGGTCAGCGGATTCGTGACCGGAAAGCCATTGACGTAGAAGGCGTTCTCCGACGCCGCCGAGCCGCCGAAGCTGCCGATGTTGGCCGAGCTGGCGCGCCCCAGCGGGTTGTTCATGTTCGACGCCGTGGACGGCACGTTGTAACCGTTGCTGTTGACCACGCCGGGCGCCAGCATTGCGACGGAGTTGATGCTCTGGCCGACCGCGATCTTGGACAGCGTGTCCGCAGTGAACACCGTGCGCGTGTCGACCTGGCTGGTGTCCAGCGAAGCGAAGCGCCGGCCCGTGACCACCACGGTCTCGAGGGTCTTGCTGAACGAGATGTCGGTGCCGCCGCCGATCGTGACCGTCGCCTCGCGCTTGCCGAGGCCCTTGGCCTCGACGGAGTAATCGCCGGCCGGCAGGTTGCCCACGTTGTACCGGCCGTCCGGCCCTGCGGTCACCGTGCGCGTGATGCCGTTGCTGCCCGTCACCACCACCTCGGTTCCCGGCGGCACCTTGCCGAAGAGTCCCCCCGTCGTGCTCTGCGCCATCACCGGCCCCGCCAGACAAACGCCGACCGCCAGCGCGATCAACGACTTCGTTGTTCTCATCGACTTCATGAGAGTTGCTCCATAGGTTTGAAAGTCACTCAGCGCCGACAAGCTGCATGGTTTGCCGTCCGCCGTTTGCAAGCGAGCAGCATTCCACGGGCATGCATTTCGACGCGTGCCCTGTGCGTGCTTCAGGGCAGACCCTATTTACGGAGCAGCGCGTGCATGCGCTGAAGGCCGCTGTTATCCCAACAGCGGCATGGAGATCTCAAGCGGATGGCGCCTCGCTGCGCCGCTGCGCTTCCTCGTGGATCCAGGTCCGGAACGACTCCAGCCGCGACTCGTTGCGCTTGGATTCCGGGTAGACGAGGCAGTAGGCTTCCTCGCTCCTGAATCCGCCCGCGTAAGGCGCGACCAGGCGACCCGTCGCCACTTCATCTTCGATCAGGATGCGCGGCAGCAGCCCGAGGCCGAGCCCGGCCAGCGTCGCCTGCAGCACCATGTACAGATGCTCGAAGCGCGGCCCCGCGAGGGCGTTGACGTCGTGCACGTCGCGGCTGTCCATCCACTGCGTCCAGCAGGTCTGGCGGCTGGTCTGCTGGAGCAGCACGTGGCGCCCGATCTGCGAGGCGCTTTGCAGGGTGTCGCGGTGTGCGTTGAAGTAGCTGGCGGAACAGACCACCAGCAGTTCGTCGCCCACCAGCTTCTCGGTCACGACGGCGCCCGGCCAGTCGTTCGCACCGTAGTAGATCGCGGCATCGAATGGCTCGGTCTGAAAGTCGAACGGCTTGGCGTGCGTGGAGAGGTTGATGAAGATGTTCGGGAAGCGCGCCGAGAAGCCCGAGAGCCGCGGGATCAGCCAGCGTGTGCAGAAGGCCGGCGGCGTGGCCAGGCGCAGGATGCCGCCCTTGCCCTTGTGGGCGAGCAGGTTGACGGTGGCCGTCTGCATCTGCTCGAGCGCCGCGCGGATGTCGCGCACATAGGTCTGGCCGGCGTCGGTCAGCACGAGGCGCTTCTTCACGCGCTGGAACAGCATCAGGCCGAGGTATTCCTCGGTCTGGCGGATCTGACGGCTGACAGCGCTCTGCGTGAGGTTGAGCTCCTGCGCCGCGCGCGTGAAGCTCAGGTGGCGGGCGGCCGCCTCGAAGATGCGCAGGGCCGTCAGGGAGGGAAGTTGCCAGCTCATGGCCCCGATATTAGGGCGCCGGCCACTCCTTGAGCAAAGCCGTCAGCTCCTGTTTGTCCTGCATCGTGAGGGGCCACGCGGCCGGCGGGCGGGCGGCGCCGCAGTCTTCGCCCATCAGTTGCAGCGCGGCCTTCACGACGCTGACGTTGGCGCCGTTGCGTTCGCGGGCGCGCAGGTCTTCGAACGGCTGCATCTGCGCAATGAGGCGGGCGGCCTCGGCGTAGTCACCGGCTTCCAGCGCGGCATGAATCGCAACCGAGCGCGCCGGCGCCACGTTGATCAGCCCCGATGTAAACCCACGCGCGCCGACGGCGTACAGCGGCGGCGCCCAGATCTCGGCCAGGCCGCAGACCCAGGCCAGGTCGAGGTCGGCGGTGCGGCGGATCGCCTCGGCCAGCACGAGCGGCGTGGGGGTGGCCCACTTGATGCCGGCGACGAGCGGCAGGCGGCAGAGCTCTTCGATCGCCGGCAGCCCGATCGCCTCGTTGCGCAGGTAGAGCATCACGGGCAGGCCGTCGCCTGCGTCGGCCACGCGGCGCACGTAGTCGAGCACGCCGCGCGGCGCGGCGAAAGGATCGGGCGGCTGGTGGACCATCAAGCCGGCGGCGCCCGCGCGTCTGGAAGCGCGGGCCAGTGCGCAGGCTTCGTTGACGCTGCGGCCGACACCGCCGAGCAAAGGCACGCGGCCGGCGATGTGTTCGGCGGCGGCGTGCACCATCGCTTCGGCTTCCGTCGCTTGCAGGCTGTAGAACTCGCCGGTGTTGCCGTTGGCGACGAGCACGTGGACGCCGGCGTTCACGGCGCGGTCGACGATGGGCGCGAGCTTCGCCGGCGCCGGTTGATCGTCGGCGTCGAACGGCGTGACGAGGATGCCGGAAATGCCGTTGAGCGCGGCGCGCAGTGAAGTGCTCATGGGTTGGAAGATTGTGCGTAGTGAATCGTCGTTAGCGCCTCAGACGACGCCGCGCTGACGCAGCCCGTCCACATCGGCCGCCGAACACGCCAGCCAGTCCGCCAGCACCTCGGCGTTGTGCTGCCCGACGCGCGGCGGCGGCGTCCAGTCGCCGCTGGCATCGAAGCCGGAGTAGCTGACAGCGGAGGCGATCTGCGGCGGTGCATCGCCTGCGCCGCGGACGACCATCTCGCGGCGTGTAGAGCCGCAATGCGCCAGTGCCTCGGCGACCGTGTGCACGCGCTGGTGCGGCACGTCTGCCTCCCGCAGCTCGATCGTCAGCGCCTCGAAGTCGAGCGCCGCCACGCGTGGCTCCAGCACGGCGTACAGCTCCTGCCGATGCGCCAGTCGCATGGCGGCGGAAGCGAAACGCGGGTCGCGTTGCAGACTGGGACGGCCCACGGCTGCGAGCAGCCCGGCGAAGTGATCGTCGCTCGTCGCATCGATCACCAGCCAGGCGCCGTCCCGCGTGCGAAAGGCCTTGCGCGGCGCGGCGAGCGTGCTCGAAGCCCCGCGACGTCCCGGGAGCTTGCCGTTCTGGAACCAGTCCACCGCCGCGTCGGCCAGCAGCGCCACCTGGCTCTCCAGCAGGCTCGTCTGCACCCACTGGCCGCGGCCGGTCGTCAGACGCTGCAATAGCGCGGCGCCTATCGCGGCCTGGCAGTTCATCCCTGCGGCCAGATCGATGGCCGATGTGCCCAGCTTGATCGGCCCGGCGTTCTCGTCGCCGGTCAGGCTCATGTAGCCGCCGAGCGCCTGGATGGTGAGGTCGAAGGCGCCGCTATGGCTGTCGGGCCCGTGCGAGCCGTAGCCGGAGATCGTGGCGTAGACGAGGCGCGGCGCGAGCTTGGAGAGGCTGGCGAAATCGAGGCCCAGGCGCGCCATCACGCCGGGCCGGAAGTTCTCCACCAGCACGTCGGCCTGCTCGGCGAGACGGCGGGCGAGGGCGATGCCTTCGGGCAGCTTCAGGTCGATGGTGAGCGAGCGCTTGTTGCGGTTGCAGGCGAGGAAGGTCAGCCCGTCGCCCCTGTGAAACGGCGGGCCCTGCTGGCGCAGCGGATCGCCGGTCTCCGGCAGTTCGAGCTTGACGACGTCGGCACCCAGGTCGGCCAGCAGCATCGTGCAGTACGGGCCGGCGAGCACACGCGTGAAGTCCAGCACCTTCAGGCCGGCGTACGGTTTGGTGTTGAGCGTGTTCATCTGCGCGCTCAATCGACGAAGGCCTTGATGTTCATCGCCACGGCGACGAGCTCATCCCGCTGGTTCAGGCATTCGACCTTGGCCGTGATGCGGCGCTTGGCCACGTCCACCGTCTCGACCGTGTAGCGCGTGCGGATCGTGTCGCCGAACAGCACGCCCTTGAGGAAGCGCACCTTGTCGTAACCCAGCGAGACGGTGCGGCCGATGCGCAGCCGTGCCGAGGCCGTGGACATGAAGCCCATCAGCAGCGTGCCGTGCGCGATGCGGGTGCCATAACTGCCGGCTCGCATGTACTCCTCGTCGATGTGGTTGGGCGAGAAATCGCCGGTGATGCCGGCGTAGAGATAGACGTCGGATTCCGACACGGTCTTGGTGAAGACCACGCAGGTGCCGATGACGACGTCTTCGATCCGGCCGGTGGGAGATTGGAAGTATTCGAGGTCCATGCGGCGGTCCGATCAAAGAGCGGCGGGGGCAAGCCAGTCGCGCAGGACTTGCGCGGTGTGTTCGCCGTGGGAGGGCGGTGGCGTCCAGTCTTCCGTGACCGCGAAGGCGGAGTAAGTCGTGGCCGGGCCGAGCACTTCCGCACCGCCGGGCAGCATGATTCGCATCCCGTGATGCCGCACCTGCCGATGCTCGAACACCTGTGCCAGATCGTTGACCGGTGCGCACGGCACACCGCCGGCCTCCAGCTGCTCGAGCAACGCTGCGGTGCCGTGGCGCTTCGTCTCCGCATCGAGGATGGCGTACAGCGCTTCGCGGTGGCTCACGCGCCCGGCGAGGATGGCGAAGCGTTCGTCCGTGACCAGGTCCGGCCGCCCCAGTGCCTGCACGAAGGCCTCGTACAGCTTCTGGAAGCCGGCCGCGACGATCAGCCAGCCGTCAGCCGTCGGGAAGGCCTTGTAGGGCACCTGTTGTGCGTGTTCGGAGCCCCAACGCTGCGGCTGCGGGCCGCCGAGCATGCATTCCATGCCGGCGTTGACGAGGAAGGCGATCTCCGATTCCAGCACGCTGGCCTCGATGTGCTGGCCGCGGCCGGTGGCGGCGCGCTGGAACAGGGCGGCGAGGATGGCGGCGTGGCAGTTCATGCCGGTGAGCATCTCGAAGGCCGAAGTGCCGAGGCGGCTCGGCGTGCCGTCGCGGCCGCCGGTGAGGCCCATGTAGCCCCCGGCGGCTTCGGTCATCAGGTCGGTGCGGTCCTGTTCGGCTGCTGTGGCGGAGGACGCGGACTGCATGATGCTGACATGCACGAGCCGCGGCGCGGCGTCGGCCAGCGCCATCCAGTTCAGGCCGAGGCGGCTGAGCGTGCCGATGGGCAGCGCGTCGATCAGCACGTCGGCTTGCAGGCAGAGCTGGCGCAGTTGCGCGCGGCCTGCATCGGTCGTCGGGTCCAGCCGGAGCGAGCGCTTGTTGCGGTTGTACGCCGCGTGATGGAAGGGCTCGGCGGCGGCAGCGGGATCGACGCGCACCACGTCCGCGCCGAGGTCGCCAAGCAGCTGCCCGCAGTACTGGCCGGCGATGGAACCGGTGGAGAACTCCAGCACGCGCAGGCCGTGCAGGGGTTTGGATAAGGAGCTTGCGTCGGTCATCATTTACTCGCCCCGGAAGACCGGCTTGCGCTTCTCGAAGTGCGCGCGCATGCCTTCCTGGTTGTCCAGCGTGGCGTCGAGCGGGCGGCGCAGTTGCTGGTCCAGCGCGAAGGCTTCGCGCAGCGGCAGATCGGCGCCGTCGTTGAGCGAGCGCTTCAAGGCGGCGATGGCCAGCGGCGCCGTCGCCGCCATCTCGGCGGCCCATTGCAGCACGGCGCTCATCAGCTCGCCGGCCGGCACGACACGTTCGACCATCCCGGCTTGCAAGGCCTCTGCCGCGCTGAACCGCTTCGCCGTGAACAGCAGCTGCTTGGCCCGCGCCACGCCGACGACGCGGCTCAGCGTGACCGGCCCGCCGCTGCCCGGATACGCGCCGAGCGTCATCTCCGGAAAGCCGAAGGTGGCGTTCTCCGCGGCGATGCGCAGATCGCAGGCCAGCGCCAGCTCTGCGCCCCCGCCCAGGCACCATCCGCCCACGGCGGCGATCACGGGCTTCGGGCATTCGGCGAGCTCGATCGACAGCGCCAGCAGCAACTGCGACTGCGCTGCCTTCTGCTCGGGCGACAACGTCTGCCGTTGCTTCAAGTCCGTGCCCGCAGAGAACGCCCGATCCCCGGCGCCGGTGATGACGACGGTGCGCGCCTCGCGCATCGCACCGGCCCGCGCCACTGCATCGCGCAGCGCATGCACCAGCTCGAAGGAGAGCGCGTTCAGCGCCTCCGGCCGGTTCATCGTCAGCACGAGCGTCGTGCCATGCAGCGCTTCCAGAAGAATGCTCACCCGTTCGATCCTCTTCTTCAGTCGTTCTTGATGTGCTGGTCGCGCACGACCTTGAGCCAGACCGCTGACTCCTTCTTGATCAGCTCGTCGTACTCGGCCGGCGTGCCGGGCATCGGGTCCGCGCCCAGTGCGACGAGCTTCTTCACGATCTCCGGATCGCCCAGGGTGCGGTTGAGCGCCTTGTTCAGCGTGGCGAGCACGGCGGGCGGGGTGCCTGCAGGCGCGACGAGGCCGAACTTGCCCGAGACATCGAAGCCGGGGTAGCCCGACTCCGCCATCGTCGGCAGTGTGGGGAACAGTGCGACGCGCTTCGGCCCGGTGATGACGAGCCCGCGCAGCGTGCCGGCCTGGATGTAGGGCGTGAGCGCGGCGACGTTCTCGAAGGTGGCCTGCACCTGGCCGGCCAGCAGGTCCGACAGCGACAGCCCGCCGCCCTTGTACGGCACGTGCGTGATCGGCGCCTTGGTGACGGACTTGAACAGCTCCGCCGCCAGGTGCGTGGCGCTGCCGTTGCCGGCCGAGCCGTAGAAGAGGCTGTCGGGCTTGGCAACGGCCAGGTCGATGAACTCCTTGACTGTTGCGGCCGGCACCTTCGGGTTGATGGCCAGCATGTACGAGGTGGTGGCGATCTCGCCGACGGAGACGAAGCTCTTCACCGGGTCGTAAGGCAGCGAGGAATACATGCCCGCGGCCGAGGTGTGCGGCAGCGTGTTGATGATGAGGATGGTGTAGCCGTCGGGCGCGGCCTGCGCGGCCAGCGCGGTGCCGATCGTGCCGCCGGCGCCGGCGCGGTTGTCGATGTAGACCTGCTGCTTGAGCTCGTCGGAGAGCTTCTGCACGATCACGCGCGCCAGCACATCGTTGCCGCCGCCCGGCGGGTAGGGCACCACGAGGCGGACGGGCTTGCTCGGGAAGACGTCGGCGGCGTGTGCGGCCGGTGCAGCCAACGCGAGCGCAGCGCCGGCGGCAAGAAGGACCCGATGAAGCGACGAGATGAAACCGTGATGCATGGTGTCTCCGTTGTTGCTCTTGGTGAAAGCTCTGCGCTGGCTGTGGACTACTGGATCGGCTCGGTGCTTTGCAGCAGCGCGTGCCCGCCGGGTCGGCTGAAGGAGATGTGATGCAGCCAGCGTGCATCGTCCATCTCGGGGAAATCGGTGCGCTGGTGCGCGCCGCGGCTCTCGGTGCGGGTCAGTGCGGCGAGCAGCACCGTCGTGCCCACCTCCGCCATGCGGCGCGCCTCGCCGAGCTCGACAGCGGCTTCACGGCTGCCCGCTTCCATGCGGCCCAGGCGCTGGCGCATGGCTTCGAAAGCGGCCAGGCCCGCCTCCAGCCCCGGGGCGCTCCGCCAGATGCCTGCGGCCTTGGCCAGCGATTCACGCATGTGCTGCTTGAGCTGTTGAACTTCGTGGAGCGAGGCACCGTCGTCAGTGAACGCCAGCTGTTCCATCGCCCGTGACTCGATGGCCGACCAGCTGCGTCGGCGCGGCGGCAGCATGCCGCGTGCCGCGCCTTCACCGGCGATGGCGCCGAAGACCAGCGTATCGCTACAGCCGTTGCCCGCAATGCGGCTTGCCCCATGCACGCCGCCCGCGGCCTCGCCGCCGACGTACAAACCTGGCACACCGGACCAGCCATTGCCGTCCACCGCCACGCCGCCCATCATGCTGTGCGCGGCCGGCGCCACGATCGGTGCGGTGTGGGCCAGCTCCACGCCCGCGGCGCGCAGCCGGCGGCAGTGGGAGACGTAGCTCTCGCGCTGGGCGTCCGCCAGCACCGTGGCGTCGAAGGCCACGCCGCCTTCCGGGAAGCCGCGGCCCTCGTCGATCTCGCGCTGGATGTGCAGCGCGAGCCGCGCCTTCTCGATGCCGCGCTCGCCCAGTTTCGGGTTGTGCGCCAGCATGAAGCGCTCGCCGCGGTTGTTCAGCAGGTGCGCGCCGTCGCCGAGCATGGCGGTCGGCATCTCCATGCCGCGGCAGGCCTCGGGCCACATCGTCACCACCGGCTCGAACTGCACGAACTCCATGTCGATCAGGCGTGCGCCCGCGTCCAGCGCCATGCCGAAGGCGTCGGCGCTGACGTCGGCCGGGTAGGTGCTGTCGGCGTACAGCCGGCCAAGGCCGCCCATCGCGATGACGACGGAGCGCGCGTAGATCGCGGTCAGCTGGCCCGAATGCGGCTTCCAGAGCAGCGCGCCGGCCACCTCGTCGCCGTCGCGCAGCAGTTCCACGACCTTGTGGCCGGCGATCTGGTGGATGCCCAGCAGCTTCGCCCGCTCGTTCATGACCTGGAGGATCGCGCCGCCAGTGCTCTCAGGCACGAACACCGAGCGCGGGTAGCGGTTGCCGCTCAGATGGCGTTGCATCACGCGGATGCCGCCGGTGGCGGAATCGGGCCCTTGGGCGAACGGCACGCCCCAGGCGGACAGTTCGTTGAACGCCTCGATCGACTTCTCCGCCAGCAGCCGCACCAGCCGCCGGTCGTTGAGCTGGTAGCCGCCCTTGACCACGTCCTCGAAGTACACCTCGGGGCTGTCGGCCGGGTCCATGCTGGCGATCGGCGCGTTGAAGCCGATCACATAGGGCGAGGCGCCCTTGGCGCGGTAGGCCAGCAGCACGTCGGCCCCGCGGGCGCGGGCGGCCAGCGCCGCCCGGTAGCCGGCCATGCCGCCGCCGAGCACGAGCACATCGGTGGCCAGTTCCTCGACGTCCCACTGCATCCCACGTCTCCTTGACACGCGCCCGGCACCTCGGCCGGATGCGGCGGATTCTGCTCAGGGGGAAAGGGGAGAGAAAGCGATGAATCGTTGCGAGTTGATGAGTAAAACGCAAGAACCGCGGCGGCGGCCCGTTTACGCCTGCAGTTGGGGAACGGGCGCGGCCTGGAGCGAAACCACCTTCTTGCCGTTCTGCACGGTCTGGCGGCCCACCTCGCGGAAGGCGAACTTCGCGTGGAAGCGCTCGGAGACCGGGTTGGGCGGCTCGACGTCGAACTCGCAGGTCAGCCACGGCACTTCCGTGGCCGCCGCGTGCGCGAACGCGTTCCTGTACAGCGCGCTGCCCGCGCCGCTGGCCTGCAACTGCTGGGAGACGACCACGCGGTCGATGTAGAGAAAGCGCGCATACCGCGCGGAGAACCAGCGGTAGTTGACGCTGTCGTAGGCGGCGCCTTCGCGCAAGGCCAGCAGGAAGGCGACGACGTGGCCGTCTTCTTCGAGCACTTGATGGACTGCGGCTTCGGCGTGCAAGGCCGCGAGCCGCGCACCGTCCAGCGGGCTCAGGAACTGCACCGACTCTTCGTTCAGGGCGAGGACGGCGGGGAAATCGGCCGGCGTGGCGGGGCGCAGGGGCATGAGCAGGTTCGCTTATTGTCGTGAGCGCCAGACGGCCAGACCGAACACCGCCAGGCCCACGACGAGTGCCGGCACCAGCGTCACAACGAGATTGCCGTCGGGCGTCGCCCAGGAGACCACGCCGGCCGCGACAAAGGTCGTGATCGCGCCGAGGGCGATGGCCTTGCGCGGAATCTTGGGAGGCGAGGGGCTCGCGGTCTCTGGGTCAGGAACGTCTTGCATGCGTCTGTTTCCTTCGTGTTGGCCGGCCGTCAGGGATGCAGCTTCTCACCGCGCGCCAGCATCTCCACGTACTGCGCGATCTTCCTGGCTCGGGTTTCGGCCTTCTTGACATTCTGGATCCTGAACAGGATGGCGTACCGGTTCTGGCTGTTCAACGTGGCGAAGAACGCCTGGGCCTTCGTGTTGGCATCGAGCGCGCGCTGCAGATCCTCGGGGACCGTCGCCGTACTCGATGATGCGTACGCCGCCTCCCAGCGTCCATCCTGCCGAGCCCGCTCGACTTCAAGCAGACCTGCGGGACGCATCCTTCCGGCGGCGATCAGCGCCTCGGCTTTCGCCGTGTTGATCTTGGACCAGATGCTGCGCGCCGTTCGAGGTGTGAACCGCTGCAGCCAGTGGTGCTCACCTTCGGAGCGCTTCTGACCGTCGATCCAGCCGTGACAGAGCGCGCTGTCGAGGGCTTCGGGATAGGTGACGGTTGACGACCCCGCGCCCTTCTTGGCAAGGCGGAGCCACAGACCCGTGCTGTCGCTCGCATTGCTGTCGAGCCAGGCGTCCCAGTCGGCTTGGGTCGCAAAGGTGAGGATCGCGTCCGTCATGCCTGCCATCAGCGCTCGCGCCGGTAGTGCATCGCCACGGCGCCGTTGCGCAAGGGCTGGGCCTCCAGCAGCTCGAGCCGCCGCGTGCTCGCCAGCCCGCGTTCGTAAAGCGTCGGGCCGTGCCCGGCGATCCGCGGGTGGACGAGCAAACGGTACTCATCGATCAGATCCAGCCGGTCCAGCTCGGTCGCGAGCTTGCCGCTTCCGAGCAGCACGCCGTCCGGTGTCGCGTCCTTGAGCTGCTGCACGCTTTCGCGCAGGTCGCCGACGACGTGGTGGCTGCGGGCCCAAGGGAAATCGGTCCGCGTCGCTGACACCACGTACTTCGGCTTGGCCTCCAGCTTGACAGCCCACTCTCGCATCGCCGCCGGCGCTTGCACGTCGCCGCGAGCCACCGCCGGCCAGTAGCTCTCCATCATCTCGTAGGTGACGCGGCCCCAGAGCATCGCGCCGGCCTCGTCCATCAGACGGGTGAAGAAGGCATGCGTCTCATCATCCGCAACGCCTTCGCGGTGGTCGACGCAGCCGTCGAGGGTGAGGTTGAGGCTGAAGGTCAGGATGCCCATGGGATTCCTGGAGCCCAGCGAGGGTGTTCAGCGGTGCCCGATCGCGGTGAGACGAATGACCACAGAGTTTGTCTCGATCGAATCCGTTTCCAATGCGGAGAGGACACCAGGCAGCAGGCCAGCGTTGCAATGGAGAGTTTGAGCAGTTGCATGGCCAATCTTTGAATTCAACAGAATTTAAAGCTTTCCCTGGATGTTCTCAGCGCCCACATCCCAACGATAGAGCTGGCCCGTCGCCCGCGATACCGCGTACCAGCCCACGATGCTGCTGCCTGTCCAGTCGGGGTCTGAGCCGGGAGGCGCCGGATAGTGCGAGTAGAGCCCGAACACGTCGTACGAGCGGCCCACGCCGTCGGCGCCTTCCTTCGTCAGCTCGCATCGATACTCTCCCACGCCATGCGGCGCGGAGAGCAATTGTGCGACCCGGATTTTGAGGCGCAGGCAGGCGCGGTCGCTGGAAAGGCCCGAGGGCTTCGCAGGTGCGGATGCACACACCAGAGCGGACGCCAAGGCGCAGCCGAACTGGAGTGTGCGCTTCAAGCTCATGGCTCGTCGGCGGCCGATTCCTTCAAGGCATCCATGATGGCAGCCTGCATCTTTGGCAGGACCGACTGCATCAGCGATTGCGAAAGCGCCATCGACTTCTGGATGACCAGCGGCATCTTGCGGATGAGTGCCTGGCCCGCAGGGCTGGTATAGAAGGCCAGCATGCCGTCCACGTCCGCCTGATCGAAGGTCTCGCGGTAGATCTGCAGGTACATGGGCTTCATCTTCTGCCAGCTCATCTCCTCCCGCATGACGCCGACGAACTTCGCAGGCACCAGATCCAGTGCGCGTTGCTGCTGAGCAGTGAGCTTCTTGTCCTTCAGGGACTGCGCCATGATCTGTCGCATCGCCTGCTCCATGCCGGCGTACATGGAGTCCATCGTCGACTCGACCCGGGTGACTTGCATCAGGGCTTCGATGGAGGCATCGCTGGGCGGCGCGGCTTGCGCGCTCAACGAGGACAGGAGGGCGATGATGGCGACGATGGCGCGCATGGAAATGTTCCCGTGAAGTGGGCGGTTGAAAAGTCGTGCGAGGATCACGGCGCCACACAGGCCCGGTTCTTCCCGGTGTGCTTCGCCTCATACAGCGCCACATCCGCCCGATCCAAGGCCGCTTCCAGCGTTTCCCCGACGCGGTACAGCGTGACGCCCGCCGAGAAGGTCACGAAGACCTCCTTCTCTTCATGCGTGAAGAGGCTGGCCGACAGCGAACGCTGCAAACGCGCGAGCACCTGCTGAGCCTCGTCGATGGGCGTGGAGGGCAGCAACAGAACAAATTCTTCGCCGCCGTAGCGCGCCACCATGTCGCCGGGGCGCAGCAATCCAGAGACCCGCGCAGCCAGGGACTTCAACGCCTCATCGCCCGCCGCGTGGCCGAGCGTGTCGTTGAGCTTCTTGAAGTTGTCGATATCGAGCAGTGCCAGGGCCAGCGGCCGAGGCTCGGCGGCTTCCGCTTCGCTTTCGCGCACGGTCTTGGCCTGCTCCTGCTCGAACGCGCGGATCAGACCGCGGCGGTTGGCGATCTGCGTGAGCTGGTCGGTCTGCACTTCGCTGGAGAGCTGGCGCAGTTCGTCTTCCAGCGCCTGCACCTTGACGCTCAGTTCGGTCGTCTGCTCGTGGCTGAAGCTCAGGCGGCTTTGCGTCTGCTGCACGAGCTCGCGCACGCTGCGGCTTTCCTCGACCATTTCGCGCACGGTGCCGGCCAGGCTTTGCAGGCTGTCGGCCTTCTCGATGGCTTCGGCATAACGGCCGACGTTGTTCTGGAAGCGGTCGGTGTGCTGGCCGAGTTCGCCGAGTTCGGCGAGCATCTGCTGGATCAGGCCCTTGAGCGAGTCGCGGGCGCGGCTGCGTTCCTCGCGCAGCACGGCCTGCCGATCGCGTGTCGCGCTGAGCAGCTCGGAGACCGAACGCACGCCTCGGCCACCGAGACCCTGCTCGATGGCGGCGGACATGGCTTCGGCCTGGCCGCGTGCCCAGGAATCGTCCTCAGCGAGTTCGACGAGGCTGCCCGAGAGTTCGCGGCAGAGCTGGCCGAGTTCCGTGAACAGATGTTGCCGGTGGTCGAGCAGGTGGCGGGCGCGGGCGCAGAGCGCCTGCACCTGCAGCATGCGTTCGGGCGTGGCGCCATCGCGGCGCAGGCCTTCGAGGGCGGCGTCCAACTCGGCGGAGAGCGCCTCGGCGCGGTTGTTCGGGTGGGCGACGGCGTGGCGCACGGTGCGGTGCAGCTCGGTGCCGATGTCGGACCACTTGTCGGGCGGCGCAACGGCGGCGCCGTTGGCGTGGCCGTTGCCGTTGCCGTTCGCCGCAGGCACTTCATCGAGCGCGCCATGCACGCTCATGTCCAGCTCTTCGGGCGTGAGGAACTGGCTCGGCGTGTCCAGGGGCTCGACGCTGTCGTCCGCGTCGGCGCCCGAAGCCGCATCCCAGCTGTTCACGAGCTGGGACAGGCGGTGCATCAGGCGCTGCGCGTCGCTGCGGTTGGCTTCCAGCACGCGCAGCACCGCATCCTTCTTGCGAGCCACTGTCCAGCTCTTGCTGCCGCGCTCCAGCCCGCGCACGAGCTTGGAAAGGCTGGCGGACCATGCGTCGCCGCTGACTTCAGGCTTGTCTGCCTTCTCTGCCTTGCCTGGAGCGGCCGGCACGTCGGTGCCGGCTTCCTGCGCATAGGCGCGGCCGTAGTTCTCCGGCGTGGGTTCGAGCTGCTCGCGCGAGAGGCGCAGCAGTGCGGCTTTCGCCAGTTGGGCGGGCGTGGCGGCGGCCATCGGTCAGGGCTTGAAGAGGGGCGGGATACCTGCAGATCCTTCGCCGGCTTCCTGCATCCACGGTGCCTTGCGCGGCAGCACGGTGTTGGACAGCCAATGCTCCAGCTCGTTCGGCGGCAGCGGCTTGCTGAACAGGAATCCCTGCATCTGGCTGCAACCGAGGCGGTGCAGCACTTCCATCTGGCGCAGCGTCTCCACGCCTTCCGCGATAACGCGCAAACCGAGCGCACGCGCCAGCGCGATGATGGCGGTGACGACGGCCGAGCTCTGCGGCGTGATGCCGAGGTCGCGCACGAAGGTGCGGTCGATCTTCACTTCGGAGATCGGCAGCGTGGTCAGGTAGGCAAGCGAGGAATAGCCGGTGCCGAAGTCGTCGATGGAAATCTCCACGCCGATCTCGTTCAGACGGTGCAGCGCCGGAATGACGTTCTGCAGGTCCTTCATCAGGTTGTTCTCGGTGATCTCCAGCTGGATCGCGCGATGCGGCACGCCGTAGGCGCTGACGCACTGGTGGATGTGCTCGACGAGGTCCGAGCGCTCGAACAGCCGGCTCGGCAGGTTCACGGCGATCGAATCGGCAAAGCCGAAGTTCAGCTGCCAGACCTTGGCCTGGCGCGCCGCCTCACGCAGCGCCCATTCGGAGAAAGGCACGATCAGGCCCGTCTCTTCGGCGAGCGGGATGAACTCGGCCGGCGGCACCAGGCGGCCGCCGTGCTGCCAGCGCATCAGCGCCTCGGCGCCCACCATGCGGGCGGCGCGCACGTCGACCTTGGGCTGGTAGTGCAGCACGATCTCGTTGCGTTCCAGCGCCTTGTGCAACGCGCTTTCCAGCTCCAGCTTCTCGCGGCCCTGGCCGGCCAGGCGCGGCGTGTAGACGGCCGCTGCATTGCGGCCCTGCGACTTGACGGCGTACATCGCCACGTCGGAGTTGCGCAGCAGGTCGGCCATCGTGGCGCCGTCGCGGGGGAACAGGGCGATGCCGACGCTGGCGGTGACGAAGCAGTCCTGCCCGCCCACGTAGATCGGCTCGCGCATCACTTCGAGCACACGTTGCGCCACGCGCTCGGCATCGCGTTCGTCGGCCACTTCGGGCAGCAGGGCCACGAATTCATCGCCGCCCAATCGGCCCACGGCTTCGAGCGCGCGGTGCGAACGGCCACCCACGGATTCGAGCAGGCCTTCCATCACCTGATCGGAGTGGCGCACGCAGGAGCGCAGACGCCGGCCGACCTCGATCAGCAGCTCATCGCCGGCCGCGTGGCCGAGCGTGTCGTTGATGACCTTGAAGCGGTCCAGGTCGATCAGCAACAGGCCGACCTGATGGCCGCCGCGGCGCGCCTGTTCGATCGCGCGCTCCACGCGCCAGATCAGCTGGCGGCGGTTCGGCAGGCCGGTCAGCGAGTCGAAGTGCGCGAGCTGGCGGATGCGGTCCTCGGCCTGGCGGCGGTCCGTCACGTCCTGCAGGACGCCGCTGTAGCCACAGGCATTGCCGTGCTCGTTGAATTCAGGTTCGGCTTCGATGTGGACCACGCGCTGGCGGCCGTCGAGCAGCGTCACCGGCAGGTCGGTCACGAGCACCGAGTTGTGCGTCAGCACGTCGCGCAGCAGGCGCAGGAACATCGAGCGGTCGCCGGCCGGCACCATGCGCATCACGCCGACGAAGTCGAGCGGCTCGTGCGGGCCGCGGCCGAACACGCGCAGCGCTTCGGCGGCCATCGAGAAGCCGTTGGCGTGGTCCCACTCGAAGCTGCCCATGCGGGCCAGGTCCTGCGCGCGGGCCAGCCGTGCCTTGCTGCGTTCGAGCTCGATGCGGGTCCGCGAGCTGCGCAGCAGATAGCGCAGACGCCCGCCGAGCAGGCTCCATTGCTGGGATTTGACGAAGAAGTCGGTGGCGCCGACCTGATAGGCGCGGGTGATCGAGTCCTCGTCGTCGAGCCCCGTGAGCATCAGCACCGGCGTGGCGTCGAAGCCGGGCAGGGCGCGCAGCCGCGTGCAGGTCTCGAAGCCGTCGAGCTCCGGCATGATCGCGTCCAGCACGATGATGTCGGGCGGGTCCTCGGAGATCTTGCTCAGCGCCTCGGCGCCGCTGCGGGCCTCGGTGATGTCGAAGCCGCGCTCGCGCAGGGCGGCGGCGGTCAGGATCAGCGTGACCTCGTCGTCGTCCACGAGCAGGACTTTCGTCTGCCCGGGCAGGTCGTCGGCGATGGCGGCGGTGATGTGCATGGCGGTCAGGTCGATTCTTCTTCTCGTGGCTTCCTGGGCGCGGCCTCAGGCCGCTTGCAGGCCGGCCAGTGCCGTGCGCGCTTCGTCGATGCCGGCCAGCATGGCCTCGATCTCGGCATCCAGGGTCTCGGTGCGGCGCTCGCGCGCCAGGGCTTCCACGGCGGCGCACTGTTTGGACAGCTTCAGCGCGCCCAGGCTCGCCGACGAAGACTTCAGCGTGTGCGCCACCTGGCGCACCTTGTCGCAGTCCAGCACCGGGCGGCGCGCGGCTTCGAGTTCGGGCAGCAGCTTGGCCAGCGAATCGAAGTAGGCGCGGATCACGCGTGGCAGCAGGCCGTTGGCGCCCTGCGGGTCGAGCTCGCGCAGGCGTGCCAGCGCTTCCTCGTCGAGCGGGCCGGTCTGTTGGGGGAGCGTCTGCATGTGGCGTGGAGTTGTTCGGTTAGCTTTCGCTAGGTCCTCGGCGCCGGGCCAAACGGCCGGGCAGAGGGAGCCTCAGGCTGGGAATGTACCGCGAGCGCTGCCCGAACAGCGCACCGGAGCGTGAAGGATTTGCGATTCGCCCACGGGGCCCGCCCGGGGCGTTGTGCTGGTGCTGACTGCCTACAATCGTTGCCATGAACAGCCTCAGCGACACCGGCCCGCAAGCCCGCCCCTCGGGAAGAAGGCCCTGGCTGATCGGCACGGCGCTGGTGCTGGCGCTGGCCGTGCTGGCGGTGCTGATCACGGTCGACGGCTCCAACCTCGGCCTGCTGATCGGCGCCTTGTTGGTGATGACACTCTTGCTGCTGGCCATGGCGGCACTGGGCTGGCACGTGGGCGTGCGGCTGACGCGCCAGCGCTACGGCGAGCTGCTGCGCGAATCGCGCATGCAGCTGCAGGCGGCGCAGCAGCTGCAGCGCGACTGGCAGTGGGCCAGCGATGCCGATCACCATCTGGTGCGCTGGCGTTCGCCGCAGGGCACGCCGGCTTCGAGCTGGGTCGGCCATGCGGCCACGGAGACGCTGTTCGAGCGCTTCGACTGCCCCGGCGAATGCGAGTTGCGCTCGGCGCTGTCAGCTCAGAGAAACCTCGACGGCCTGCCTGCGCGCGATCGCTCCGGCCATCAATGGCTGTTGCGCGGCGTGGCCTGCTTCGACGGCCAGGGGCGCTTCGGCGGCTATGTGGGCACGGCCGAGCCGCTGCGCGCCAGCGACGCCGGCGAACAGGCCGAGCAGGCGGCCTTCGGTTACACGATCTCGCACGACCTGCGCGCACCGCTGCGCGTGGTCGAAGGCTTTGCGCGCATCCTCAAGGAAGACTACGGACCGCAGCTCGACCCGCGCGGGCTGGACCACCTGGAGCGCGTGCTCGGTGCGGCCGGCCGCATGCAGGGCATGATCGACGCGCTGCTGTCGCTGACGCAGCTCTCCAGCCGGCCGCTGGCGCACGCCTCGGTGGATCTCTCGCGCATGGCCAGCTCGATCCTTGATGACCTGGCGCGCGGCTCGCCGGACCGTCCAGTGGAGTTCGCGATCGAGCCGGGCTTGACGGCCGAAGGCGACCCGGCGCTCTTGCGCATGGCGCTGGAGAACCTGCTTGGCAACGCCTGGAAGTACAGCTCCGCCAAGCCTTGCACCAGCATTCGCTTCGAGGCGAAGCATGAAGCCGGTCGCCGCGTGTACGTCGTCGCCGACCAAGGCGCCGGCTTCGACATGCGCTTCGCCGACAAGCTCTTCAACGCCTTCCAGCGCCTGCATAGCGCCAGCGATTTTCCGGGCCACGGCATCGGCCTGGCCTCGGTGCGGCGCATCGTGCGCCGCCATGGCGGCGAGGTCTGGGCCGAAGGCGCGGTGGGCGAGGGTGCGAGCTTCTACTTCACGCTGGCGTGATCGAGCAGCGAGCGGGCGAGGTCCGCCAGCGTCGTCCCCGACGCCGCTGCGCGCGCTTCCAGCCGCGCCAGCGCCACGTCGGCATCGCAGTCTTCGCGCGCCATCACGAAGCCGATCGCCATCGGCAGGAACTGCTGCAGCACCGGTGAGCGCGGCGCGCTCGGCGTCGGCGCGCTGCGGCCGAGCGCCTCCTCCAGCGTCGGCAGGATCTGCCCGATGTCCAGCGGCTTGACGAGGCAGGCCACGGCGCCCAGTTCGCGCACGCGCTCCATGGTCTGCGCATCCGAGAACGCGGAGAGGAAGACGAACGGAATGTGCAGGTGCTCGCGCAGGTAGCTCGCCACGTCGAAGCCGCTCAGGCCCTGCATGCGGATGTCCAGCAGTGCGAGGTCGGGCTGCATGTCGCGGGCGAGCAGGATGGCGTCATCTCCGTTGTCGGCATCGAGCACGTCGTAGCCGGCCTGCTCCAGGCCGAAGGTCAGTGTGGCCAGCACCAGCCGGTCGTCGTCGACGACCAGGATGCGGCCTTTGCTGCGGTTCGCCGGGGTCTTGCTGCTCATGACCGGGGTTCTCCTTGCTGCGGTTCAAAGCTGCTCGTGCGAGGGCCGGGGCGCAGGCTCGGCGGCTCCAGCTCCAGACGGCACATCACTTGCGGTCCCTGCTGCTCGAACAGCAGCCGCGCGCCGCGCCGCGGCAGCAGGGCGCGCACGAGCGAGAGGCCTGAGATGTCGCGCAGCCGGCCCGGCTCGAAGCCTTCGGGCAGCTCGCCGCGGTTGCGGATCTCGATGCTCACGCCGTTCTCCAGCGCGCCGAGCTGGCAGCTCACCGCGCTGCCGCTGCCGTGCTTGATCGCGTTGGTCAGCAGCTCGTTCAGCGCCAGCGCCACCGGGATGGAATCGACGGGCGCGAGGTACCAGGGCTGGATGTCGGCATCGGTGCTGCCGGCGCGGATGCCGTGGCCCGACATGCGCTGCACCGAATCGCGGATCGCCTCCACGAGTTGATCGATGCGCAGCGGACCCGCGCCACCAACCTGCAGACCGTAGACCTGCGCGATCGTGTTCACCTGCCCGACGGCATCGGCCAGCACGCCGGCCACTTCGGGGTGGCGTTGCGCGGTGCCGCGCAGCAGCCCCGCCACGCCCTGCAGGTTGTTCTTGATGCGGTGGTGGACCTCGCGCACCAGCAGCTCGCGTTGGGCGATGGCGTCGCGCAGCGTCTCGGCCTCGGCGGCGCGCTGCGCCGTCACATCGGTGGCGACGAGCAGCACTTGCCCGGCGTCGCCGCTCAAGGCGCTGTCCTCGGCGCCGCTCAGGTGCAGCAGGCGCAAGTCCCAGACGCGCTCCTGCTCGCCGGCGCCGGAACGCACTTCGCGCTGGATCACGCCGCCGATGTCGGCGCGCATGGCCAGCTCCATGTCGGCGGCGATGCGCTCGCCGGTCTCGCTACCGAACAGGGCTTGGGGCGGGGCGCCGATCAGGTCCTGGCGCGGCCGGCCGGCGAGCGCGGCGGCGGCCTGGTTCAGTTCCTCGATACGGCGGGTGCGGGCATCGTGCAGGCTGATGGCGAGCGGCGCGGCTTCGATGATGCGGGCCAGCGAGGCGCGGGCGGTGCCGTTCTCGAGCGGGCGCGGGCTGCGGTCCTCAAGGCGGATCAGATGGCCGTCGCCGACGCGCACGCGCCGTGCAGCGATCTGGCGCGTACGGCCGAGGCGGTCGTGGATCTGGCCGGTGGCCTGGTGCAGCGCATCGTCCTGCGGCGGCCAGGCGAGCAGCCGGCGCAGTTCGGTGGAGGCGACGTCGAGGTGGTCGACCTCGCAGAGTTCGCGCAAGGCGGCGTTGCTGCGCAGCACCTGGCCGGCATCGTCCACGCAAAGCAGCGCCTCGCCAGCGAGAGCGTCCAGCAGCGCGAACGCTTCGAGCAGCGAGGCAAAGGTGTGCGCCATGCGCCCAGTGTAGGCAGCGCCGCCTGAAGCCGCGCTGATCTACCCGGGATTCACTCCAGGTGCGAGGCCTTTTCGAGCGCGCGCAGCAGGCTGTCGTTGACCTCCTGGGCGCCGAGCATCAGGCCTTCGGTGGCGTCGCGGAAGTCGAAGACCGACTCGGCCTCGATCGCGCGCACGAGGCGCAGGTAGGGCTCGTACGGGCCGCTCTCATCGACCAGCGCCTGGCGCACGCGCTCGGGCACCGGGATCGACTGCAGCAGCTTGTCGAACGGCTGCTTGAGCATGTGGTCGAGCAGCGAGAACAGGCCGCAGACGAACATCTCGTCACGCATCTCGGAGTCTTCCATGCCCTTGGCGAGCTCTTCCATCAGCAGGCCGCGGCGCAGCGCGCCGAACATGATCGGGCGCATGCTGTGGTCCTTGCTGGCGGTCGTCAGCAGGAGCGCCAGCCAGCGCTTCAGGCGCGAGTAACCGAGCAGCATGATGGCGTGGCGGAAGCTCGAGACCTCCACCGACAGGCCGAAGGCGGCCGAATTCATGTAGCGCAGCAGCTTGAAGGCCAGGCTCGGGTCGCGCTTCAAGGTCTGCTCCAGGCGGTCGATGTCTTCGCCCTGGTCGACGCGCGACATCAGTTCCACGATCACCTGCAGGTCGGCCTGCACTTCCTTGCGGGCCGGCGCGTCGGCGGGGGCCTGGTACACGCCCTCGAACGGCCAGGCGGTGACGGCGACGGCGCCGCGCTTGAAGGCGGCGTCCACCTCGGCGGCGCCGCGCACGCCGGTGATCAGCTTGGCGGTGTTTGGGGCCTGCCCCAAGGCTTCGGTGCTCGGGTCGAGCAGGCTGAACTTGAACGCCGGCAACACGGCGGCCGACATGCCCGGTGCGGGCTGGCCTTTCAGCAGCAGCTTGTTGCCGTTGGCCTTGAGCGTCTGCAGGGCGTCGGCCAGCGATTCGTCCGCGGCGATGAAGGCCGGCACTTCGAGGCCGACATGCGCGGGCGGCTTGGCGGCGATCACACCTTTCAGAAGGGCTTCATGCTGGATGGCCAGCAGCACGGGCGTGCCGGTGCCGGTCCAGACCTCGGTGACGGCAGCGATCAGGTCGGCCGCGTCGAAAGCCGCGTCGGGCTTGAGCGGCACGACGTTCAGACGCGTGGCGGTGACCACGCGTTGCGCGTCGAACTGGGGTGCGTAGCCGAGGGCGACGGCGCCGAGGATGTTGTGACTCATGTGTCTGTTCTTCCCGGGCTGCCGCGTTGACGGTGGCCCTGTGCTATCCGGTGATGTACTGCAGCAGCGACATGCGCTGCACCGACGCGTACGTCTGCAAAGCGGCCTGGTAGCCGGTCTGCTGATTCTGGAAGGTCGAAATGCCCTGGACCATGTCGAGGTCCTCGGCGTTGGACTGTTCCGTCTGGGCGTTCAACTTCAGCGCCGCCATCCGCGATTGGGTGTTGTCGAGATTATTCATGGTCTCGCCCACCTGGCTGCGGACATTTTGCATGTTTCCCATCACGGCATCGAGGTCCCGCAGATTCACGGCGTTAGCCTGGCTGATCTGGGCGCCGGTGCGGTTGGGCGTCTTCAGGTCCGCGATGGCCTGGTCGATGACGTTGAACACATGCAGATTCGCGGCCGACGGATCGACGTTGAACTGGTCGCCGTCGACCGGCGCGCCGCTGATGGTCATGGACATGCCGTCGAAGCGGATGGCGTTGCCGGAGCTGTAGTTGTCGCTGGCGACGACGTTGCCGGTGCTGTTGTCCGTGACGACGTAGTTCTGCGAGGGCGCGTCACCGTTGATCTGGATGGCGTAGGAATGGCCCGTCAGCGCCTTCGGGTCGATCACGTTGCCGCTGTCCACCCAGGCGCCCGGCGCGTCGCCAGTGTTGACGTTGGTACCGGCGCTGGTCACGAAGCTGCCGTTGCCGCTGCGCGCCTGCTCCCAGGCCAGGCGCCCGTCCACCGACAGCTGGTAGTTGCCGTACACGCCGGTCTGGTTGGTGCCGGCCACGCCCACATAGGCCACGCCGCCGTTCTGGTCCAGGAAGGGCGCGCCGCCCGAGCCCTGGCCGGCAAAGAGGTAGTTGCCGGCGCCGTCCGTGCGGTTGGCGACGGTGAAGAGCTGGTTGCGCAGGTCCTGCACCTTGCTGGCCAGCGCCTGGCGCTCGGAGTCGGTGTAGCTGCCGTCGCCGGCCTGCACGAGCGTCTCGCGGATCTGCTGCATGAGGTCGGTGGCGTCACCCATCGCCGACTCGGCCAGCGTCATCGCGTTCTGGCTGGCCTGCACGGCGCGCGTGTCGGCATCGATGCGGCTGACCTCGGCGCGCGAGCGCTCGGCCTGCGCGGCGCCGGTGGGGTCGTCGCTGGCCTGCGAGATGCGCTTGCCCGACGTGAGCTGGATCTGCGACTTCTGCAGCTGCAGCTGGCGCGACTGCAGGTTCGAGATGGTGAGGTCGAACTGGTTCGAGGTGGCGATGCGCATGGTTCAGGTCCCTCAATCAGGAAGCGATCGTCTGCAGGAGCGTGTTGAAGAGCGACTGCGCGGTCTGCAGGATCTTGGCGGAGGCCTGGTAGGCCTGCTGGAACTGCATCAGCCGCGCGGCTTCTTCGTCGATGTTGACGCCGGCCTGGTTGGCCCGTGCCGTCTCGGCGTTCTGCGACACCGAGCTGGAGACCTGCGCGAGGTAGGTGGCGCCCTGCACGCGCGCGCCGATATCGCCCATCGCCGCGGCGTAGGCGTCGTTGATGTTGTTGCCCGGGCTCAGCGTGCCGTCCGGCAGCTTGCTGCGCCCGACGAAGTCTTCCGTCTGCATGTTCAGGAAGGCTTTGGCATTGCCGTTGTTGTTGCTCGTGTAGACGGTGGCGGTGATGTCCACCTCGTCGCCGGGCTTGGGCACGCCGGCGAGCTGGAGTTCGAAGCCGAGGTCGATCGGCGGATCCGCGTTGGGCTGATTGCCGATCGCCTGGCCGGCGGCCCAGGTGCCGTTGAGCACCGTGCCGTTGGACAGGCTCAGCGTGTAGTCCATCTTGGTCGGGTCGTCGGCGTTCGGCCCCGTGAACTGCAGGCTCATCGGCGCCAGCGTCGGATCGACGTTCTTGTTGACGGCGTAGAGCGAGCTGACGGTCGTCGTGCCGGCGTTGGTCGACGCGATCGCGGCCGAGAGTGGCGAGGCGGCCGCGATGCCGTTCGGGTCGGACAGCACCGTCTTCATGTTCTGTGCGGCCTGGCTCACCGGCTGCAGCAGGAAGCTGTCGCCCGAGCTCATCGTCGCGCCGCCCATCGTGATGGTGAAACCGTCGATGGTGTCGCCGTCGGACACGGTGCTGACCTTGCCGTCGGAATTGCGCGTCAGCTGATACGCGCCGGGCGTGCCGGCGGGGTCGGCGCGCAGCGTGTACGTGCTGGCCTGGAGCTGGCTGGCGTCGGCGATCGTCAGGCCCACCGAGCTGGCGTAGGTACCGTCCGGGTTGCGCGCGTTGGTGCTGGCGGGCAGAGCCTTGGGCGCGATGGTGCTGAAGATCGGGCCGCCGGCGCTCGGCGGGTTGGACAGATCCAGGCCGAGCGCCTGCTGCGCGTTGACGCGGTACGTCATCGCCGTGGCCATCTGACCGAGCAGGTCCTTGGCGTGCTGCAGGTCGTCGTTCTGGAACAGCAGCCGCGCGGTGATCGAGCCGCCCGTGAGCACGCTGGAATCGAGCGTGCGCGCGCCGTTGGTTTCCTGGATGGCGACGCTGGCCTTGCTCGGGTCGTAGGTGTCCGACTGCACGCTGAGCTTGAGCGCCTGGCCGCCGAGCACGAGGCGCTGGCCGCCGCCGATGAACACACCGAGCGTGCCGTCGCTGGCCTGCAGCGTGCTGACCTGCAGGAAGGAGCTGAGCTTGGAGATCAGCTGGTCGCGCTGGTCGAGCAGGTCGTTCGGGGTCTGGCCGTTGCCGGTGGCGCGCGCCACGGCGAGGTTGGCCTGCGCGATCTGCTGCGCGAGCTGGTTGACCTGGTCGACGTCGGCCTTGAGGTCGCTGACGACACCGGACTGCATGCTCGTGAGCTGCTGGCCGGCCGAGGCGAAACGCGCCGCCAGCTCCTGCGCGCCCGACAGCGTGACCTGCCGAGCCGAGGGGTCCGACGGCGAGTTGGAGACGTTGATCAGGTTGCTGAAGAAGGTGCTGGCCGCGGCGCCGATGCCGGTGTCGTCGGTCGGGAAGACCTTCTGCAGCGAGGTCAGCGAGTCGGCGTGCGTCTGGTCCATCGCCTGCGTGGAGGCGGCCTGGATCGACTGCGCGGTCAGGAACTCGTTGTGCGAACGGACCACCGTCTCCACGCTCACGCCCTTGCCGAAATAGCCCGAACCCGTGAACTGGCCCGGCGGCGTCGTCAGTACCACGCTCTGGCGCGAGTAGCCCGGCGTGTTGGCGTTGGCGATGTTCTGGCCGATGGTCTGCAGCGCCGCCTGGTTGGCGAAGAGGCCGCTGATGCCGAGGTTGAGCAGGCTGGACATGGCGCTCCTTCAGCCGCGCGGGGTCAGGCCATGGCGCGCTGCACGCGCACCGTGGTGTCGATGACCTTCGCCAGCTTGGCGGCGTAGGCCGGGTCGGTCGCGTAGCCGGCCTTCTGCAGGCCCTGCGCGAAGCTCGCGGCGTCGCCCTTGCGCGCCTGCTGCACCACGTTGGCATAACGCTCGTTGGAGCTGATCAGCTTGGCGTAGTCCTTGTAAGCGTCGGCATAACTGTCATACGCGCGGAACTTGGCCGTCACCTTCTGCGCCTTGCCGTCCACGTATTCGGTCGTCTGCACGTCCACGGTCTTGCCGGTCCAGCCGGGCGTGGCCTTGATGGCGAAGATGTTGTGCGAGGCCGTGCCGTCCTTGGCCGTGATGGCGTGGCGGCCCCAGCCGGTCTCGTGCGCGGCTTGCGCGAGCATGAAGCTGGCCGGGATGCCGGTGGCCTGCTCGGCCGCACGGGCGGCGCCCTCCTGGCTCTGGATGAAGCTCTGCACGTGCGGCTGCACGCTCTTCTTGGACAGCGTGGGCAGCGGCTGCACGGCCTGCTTGGTGGCCGTGCCGTCGGTGATGCCCATCTGGCGCTGCAGCTGCTTCTGGATCGCTTCCGAGAGCCCGCCGGGCAGGCCCGTCATCTTGGTGGCGAACTGCTGGTCCAGCATCTCGGTGCCCATCTGCGTGGCCTGGTTGTCCAGCATGCCGGTGGAGAGCGTGGACGCACGCATGCTCTTCATCACCTCCTGCATGAAGAGGGACTCGAACTGCTTGGCGGTTTCCTTGATCGACGCCTTGGGGTCGCGCGCGGCCGCGCTCTTGAGCGCGTCCAGCGTGTGGGTGTCCGACGCGAGCCCCGTGTTGAGGCTGGCCGGATTGAACGTACTGCTGGTCATCAGATCACCTCGAGCTCCGCGTTGAGCGCCCCGGCGGTCTTCATGGCCTGCAGGATCGCGAGCAGATCCTGCGGTGTGGCGCCCAGCGCCGACAGGGCTTTCACCACGTCGGAGAGGTTGGCGCTGGCGGGCATCTGGATCAGCGGGCCGGGTTCCTGCTTGATCGTGATGTCGGATTTCTGCGTGACGACGGTCTGTCCGCCGGATAACGCGTTAGGTTGGCTGACCGAGGGCGTCGTGCTGATCGTGACGGACAGGTTGCCGTGCGCCACCGCGCAGTTGTTCAGCGTGACGGCCTGGTTCATCACCACCGAGCCGGTGCGGGCGTTGAACACCACGCGGGCGGCCGGAGCGGCGAGGTCGATCGGCAGGTTTTCGAGGTCGGCCAGGAAGGCCACGCGGTCGTCCGGGCCGGTGGGGGCGCGCACGCGCACGACGCGGCCGTCCAGTGCCTGGGCCACGCCTTCGCCCTTGGCGCGGTTGATGGCCTTGGCCACGGCGCGGGCGGTGGCGAAATCGGAGGCGTTGAGGTCGAGCTGGATCGAGTCGCCGGACTGCAGGCCGTTGGCCACGCCGCGTTCGACTTGCGCGCCGTAGGGGATGCGGCCTGAGGCGAGCTGGTTGACCTGCACCTTGGAGCCGTTGGCCGAAGCGCCGGCACCGACGATCACGACGTTGCCCTGGGCGATGGCGTAGATCTGCCCGTCCGCACCCTTCAGGGCCGTGGCGACGAGCGTGCCGCCGCGCAGCGACTTGGCGTTGCCCATCGAGGAGACGTTGATGTCGATCTTCTGGCCCGGCTGCGCGAACGCCGGCAGCTCGGCCGTGACCATCACGGCGGCGAGGTTGCGGGTCTGCATGGTCACGCCCTGCGGCAGCGTGACGCCGAAGCCCTGCAGCATGGACTGCAGGCTTTGCTGGGTGAACGGGGCCTGGGTGAGCTGGTCGCCCGTGCCGTCGAGGCCGACGACCAGGCCGTAACCCGTCAACGCGTTGGAGCGCACGCCGGCAACGGCGGCCACTTCCTTGATGCGCACGGCCTCGGCCGAGGTGGCGAAGGCAAGCAGCAGGAGGAGGGTGGTGATCAGGCGCATGGTCGGTCGAGAACAGCTAGGGGCTCGGCCGATTCTGAAGAAACTTGAGTTCCGGAAGCGGCAGAAAAAGCCAACGTTCCTGCCGCTTATCCCGCCGTGTAGTCCCGTGCTGTGTTTTGCCCGGGTCGGGCGCCGGGCCGCTCCCAAGCCGGCCCGTCTGCAGCCGCGAGCGGCTGCGTCCCCTCGGGGGACCGACCAGCCTCGCCCGCGTTCAGCGCGGCGAGGTTGGGCGAGGGGCTCACATCACGTCGGAGAAAGGTTCAAGAAGAAGCGCGAAAGCCAGCCTATTCCCTGGGCGTCCGCCATCGCGCCCTTGCCGCGCTGCTCGATGCGCACATTGGCGACGAGCGTGGACTGCACGGTGTTGCCCTGGCCGATGGCGCGCGGGTCCACCTGGCCGGAGAAGCGCAGCACGTCGACGTTCTGGTTGACGCCGATCTGCTTCTCGCCGGTGATCATCAGGTGGCCGTTGGGCAGCACCGCGGTGACCACGGCCGTGATCGAGCCGGAGAAGTCGTTGGTGTTGGTGTTGCCGCCGACGCCGTCGTGCTTGATCTCGCCCGAGCCGGTCGCCGTGGCGCTGGCCAGGGCCTTGGCCGCGTTCAGGCCCGGCACGGCGGTGACGCCGGCCGACAGCGAGCTCTTCTTGTCGATCGTGCTGGTGGCGTTCTGCGTGGCGCTGATCTTCTCCGTGATCTGCACGGTCAGCGTGTCGCCGACGAGGCGGGCGCGGTTGTCTTCGAACAGCGGCCGGTAGCTGGCGGACTGGAAGATCGAGCCGTTGGTCGGCGGCTGCGGCGGCGTGAGCGGCAGGTCGACGACGGGCAGGTGCTCGAGCTTGACCTGCGGCGTCGGGTAGATCGTGCTGCAGGCCGCGAGCGGCGCAACGAGGAAGAAGGTCAGCAGGCGCTTCATGACTTCAAGCTCCGATCAGGTTCAGATTTGGGCGAGCTTCTGCAGCATCTGGTCCGACGTCTGCACGGCCTTGGAGTTGAGCTCGTAGGCGCGCTGGGTCTGGATCATCTGCACGAGTTCCTCGACCACGTTCACGTTCGAGGTTTCGACGTAGCCCTGCTGCGTGGAGCCGATGCCGTTGGCGTTCGGCGCGCCGGTGTTGGGCGTGCCGGACGAGGCCGTCTCGGTGAACAGGTTGCCGCCCTTGGGGTCGAGGCCGGCCGGATTGATGAAGGTGGCGAGCTGGAACTGGCCGACCGTCTGCGGCGCGGCCTGGCCCGGCAGGGTGACGCTGACGGTGCCGTCCACTCCGATGGTGATGGTCTGCGCGTTGGCCGGGATCGTGATGCCGGGCAGCACGGTGTAGCCCTCGTTCGTCACGACCTGGCCGTTGGCGTCGAGCTGGAAGGAACCGTCGCGGGTGTACGCGGTCGTGCCGTCGGGCTGCTGGATCTGGAAGAAGCCGTTGCCCTTGATGGCCATGTCCAGGTTGTTCGTCGTCTGCTGCAGATTGCCCTGCGAGTAGATGCGCGACGTGGCCACGGGGCGCACGCCGAGGCCGATCTGCAGGCCGGTGGGCAGCTGCGTCTGCTCGGTCGTGTTGGCGCCGCTCTGGCGGAGGTTCTGGTACATCAGATCCTCGAAGATCGCGTGCGAGCGCTTGTAGCCGTTGGTGGCCGAGTTGGCCAGGTTGTGCGAGATGGCGTCCAGCTGGGTCTGCTGGGCTTCCATGCCGGACTTGGCAATCCAAAGGGAACGAATCATGTTCAGCTCTCCGACAACAATTTGGCCGATTCCTGGCCTTGGGTTTGCGCGATCTGCAGGAGCTTCATCTGCTGCTCGAACTGACGCGCCGAGGCGATCATGCTGACCATCGTCTCCACGGGGCTCACGTTCGAGCCTTCGAGTGCGCCGTCCTGCACGCGGGCGTTCGGGTCGGCTTCGAGGTCGTTGCCGTCGCCGGCGCGGAACAGGCCGTCGTCGCCGCGCTGCATCGGGCCTTCAGGCGTCACGAGCTTCAACTTGCCGATCGGGATCGAGCGCGTGGAGTCGGCCGTCTTGGCGCTCACCGTGCCGTCCGCGCCGATCGAGAGCTCGCTGTTCGGCGGTGCCTGGATCGCGCCGCCGTCGCCTTGGACCTGCAAGCCGTTGCGCATCACGAGGATGCCGTCGGCGTTCACGTCCAGCGCACCGGCGCGGGTGTAGGCCTCGGTGCCGTCCAGCGCCTGCACGGCGAGCCAGGACTTGCCCATCATCGCCACGTCGAGCTTGCGGTCGGTCGAGGTGAGCGGGCCGGCGGCGTCGTCGTAGCCGACGCTCGTTTCCAGCGAGTAGGCGCGCGTGCTGGCGCCGTCGCCGCGGATCGGCACGGCGCGGAAGGCCTGCAGCTCGGCACGGAAGCCGTTGGTGGAGACGTTGGCCAGGTTGTTGGACAGCACGTCCTGACGCTGCATGGCCGCCTTGGCGCCGGCCATGGAGAGATAGATCATGCGGTCCATCGTGGGCTCCTAACTCGTCAGATCAGCGCAGGTTGACGATGGTCTGCAGGATCTGGTCCTGCGTCTTGATCGTCTGCGCGTTGGCCTGGTAGATGCGCTGGGCCGTGACCATGTTGACGAGCTCGCCCGTCAGGTCGACGTTGGTGTCTTCCAGCGCGCCGGACTTCAGCGCGCCGAGGTTGCCGTCGCCGGGCACGCCGACGATCGGGTCACCGGAGGCGAAGGTGCGCGCCCACACGTTGCCGCCCTGCGGCGCCAGGCCCTGCACGTTGCGGAAGTTGGCGAGCTCGACCTGGCCGGCCGGCTTGCTCTGACCGTTGGAGTAGCGGGCCAGGATGATGCCGCTGTCGTCGATGCTGATCGAGGTCAGCTGGCCCGGGGCGTAGCCGTCCTGCGTCAGGTTGGTGACGCCGAAGGACGAGCCGTTCTCCGTCGCCGAGGTCATGTTGAACTGGATGCCCGTGATCGGCAGCGTGGAGGCGCCGACCGAGTTGGTGCCGGCGGGGATGTCCATGTTCACCGCGGCCGACGGGTCGATCGGCTTGCCGCCTTCGGCAGGGAAGGTGATGGTGGCGTAGGGCGAGGTCGGGTTGCCGTTGTCGTCCACGCCGATGTCGTCGCCGTAGGCGTCGGTGGCGAAGGGCTTGCCGTTGGCGGTGGCGAAGATGTTCCAGGTGGTCGAGCCGTCGTCGTTGTCGGCGTTCTTCTGGTAGTACATCGTCACGGCCACTTCCTGACCCTTGGCGTCATAGACGGTCATGGAGGTGGCGTTGTTGTAGGTGGTCGGGTCGTTCAGGTCGATGGAGCCCGGGTTGACGTCGGAGGCCGTCACGGCGGCGCGCGAGTCGAGGTTGAACTCCATGTTGACCTTGGTCGTCACGGCCGGATCGATGCCGGCGGTGGGCAGCTGCAGCGGCTTGGCCAGGCCCGGCTGGATCACGCCCTGGCCGTTGGCGGGGTAGCCCAGCAGCTTGAGGCCGCCGTTGTTGACGATGAAGCCGTCCTTGTCCAGCTTGAACTGGCCGTTGCGGGTGTACATGGTCGGGTTCAGGCCGTCGGTCACCTCGAAGAAGCCGTTGCCGTTGATGGCCAGGTCCATCGAGTTCTCGGTCGTGGTGATGTTGCCCTGCGAGAACTGCTGCGCCACGGTCTGCAGCTGCGTGCCGATGCCGACCGGGTTGCTGCCCGCGCCGCTGAGCGCGCCTGCGTACACGTCGGCGAACTCGGCACGCGAGGTCTTGTAGCCGTAGGTGTTCGAGTTGGCGATGTTGTTGCCGATCACGTCCAGGTTCTTGGAGGAGGCGTTCAGTCCGGAGAGGCCTTGTTGAAAACTCATGGTGCTTCCTTGATGGAAAGGCTGGGGTGTCGAGCGGAAGGAGGGAGATCAGTTCGCGGCCACGACGGTCGAATAATCGACGGTGCCGAGGTGCGTGAGTTCGAGCGTGAGCTTGGTGCCGTTCGTGTTGACGGCTTCCACGGTGTCGGAGGCGTAGGTCGTGGCCTTGACGGCGGCGGTGCCGCTGGTGGCCGTGATCTTGTAGGTCAGGTTGGCGTCGGCGCCGTAGGTCGTGTTGGCCCAGTTGAAGCTGTTCATGCCGGCGCCCTGGGCGCCGAGCTGCACGCTGTCGATCACGGTGCCGGCCGAGGTCATGATGTCGACCTTGACGTTGTCGGCGGCCGCGTCGAGCTTGAAGGTGCCGGTGCCGCCGGTGGCGCTCATGTCCACGCGGTTTCCGGGCACGAGCACGTCGTGGCCGACCAGGGCCACGCTTTGCAGCGTCTGCATCTGCGTGAACTGGCTCGACAGGCCGGTCATGCTGTCGTTGAGCGTGGACAGACCCGACACGGTCTGGATCTGCGCCATCTGGCTCGTCACCTGCGCGTTGTCCATCGGGTTCAGCGGGTCCTGGTTCTGCATCTGCGCCACCAGCATCTTCAGGAACGCGTCCTGGGTCTGCTGGGCGGTCTGCGTGGCCGTGGCGCCTGTCGAGCCGGACGACGAACTCTGCGTGTTCAGGGTGGTGTAGTCGAAGCTCATGATCAGGAGTTGCCCAGCTGGAGGGTCTTGAGCAGCAGCGTCTTGGCCGTGTTCATCACCTCGATGTTGTTTTGATAGGAGCGCGAGGCCGAGATCATGTTGACCATCTCCTCCACCGGGCTCACGTTGCTGTAGGTGACGTAGCCGTCGGCGTCGGCCTGCGGGTTCTTCGGGTCGAGCACCTTGCGGCCGGGCGACTGGTCTTCGCTGACTTGCGAGACGCGCACGCCGGCGGCGCTCATGTCGTCCTGCGCGCCGACCAGCGCCGTCTGGAACGTCACCTGGCGGGCCTTGTACGGCGCGCGGTCCGGGCCGGCGACGGTGTCGACGTTGGCCAGGTTGGAGGCCACGGCGTTGAGCCGCTGCGACTGCGCGCTGACCGCGCTGCCGGAGATGTTGAAGATCTGGAACATGGACATGGTGGGGAACTCCTAACTCCAGAATCAAACGGCGTTCGGGGACTTCATCGCGTCCATCGTGGTCTTGACCTGGCCGTTGATGAAACGCAGCGTGGCCTCGTACTTCACGGTGTTGTCCACGAAGTTGGCGCGCTCGCGGTCCATGTCGACCGTGTTGCTGTCCAGGTTGGTCTGGGCGGGCAGGGAATATTGCTTCTGCGAATCCGCCAGCGCACCGGCCGGCGGCTGGATGTGGCCCGCGGACGTGGTGTTCATGAGGGGCGTGGGCTGGATGTCGCCGGTCGCCTCGCGCAGGGCGCGGGGGAAGTCGATGTCGCGGGCCTGGTAGCCCGGCGTGTCGGCATTGGCGATGTTGCTGGCGAGCTGGCGCTGGCGCTCCGCCCGCAGCGAGAGCGCCTGGGCCTGGAAGTTCAACGAATCAGTCAATCGGTTCAGCATGCGGTCCTCCCCCTTCAACGGATTCCGGGGTTTGGGGCATTGTTTGTCGGGTGCCCGGAAATCTTTAGCGGAAATAGCAAGGGCAAAGCCCGCTAATTCCGGCATCGGATGCAGGCATGCCGTCGAACAATCTCGTCATGTCCAAGCTGCGCACCCTTGCTGTATCGCTGCTCGGCCTGCCCATCCTGTTGATGGTGGCGGGCGGGGTGGCTGCGCAAACCGTTCCGACGCCTTCCGTGATGCCCTCGGGGCTCGACGAGCAGGTGCGCCAGCTCGCCATCACGGCCGCCAAGGCCCAGCAGCAGAGCGCACGGGTGGAGGTGGAGGTCGGCCAGTTGAACCCGCGTCTGCGCCTGGCCGCCTGCGCCAATATCGATCCCTATTTGCCGCCGGGCGTGCCGATGTGGGGGCGCACCCGCATCGGGCTGCGCTGCGTCTCGGGACCGGTGCGCTGGAACGTGACGCTGCCGGTGACCGTGCATGTCTACGCCCAGGCCCTGGTGGCGGCCCAGCCGCTGCCGGCCGGCACGGTGCTGGCGCGCGAACATCTGAAGATGGCCGAGATCGACCTGGCCGGCGAGTCGGGTGCGCCGTTTCTGGAAACAGAAGCGCCGATCGGCCGCACCCTGTCCCGGCCGCTCCAGGCCGGGGAAGCGGTGCGGGTTTCGGCCCTGCACAAGCGCCAGTGGTTCGCCGCTGGTGAAGTCGTGAGCGTGTCGGCGGGGGGCTCGGGATTCCGGGTCGACGTCAGCGGCACGGCCCTGTCCCCCGGTGTCGAGGGCCAGGATGTCAGAATACGCCTCGAGAACGGTCGCACCGTGACGGGGCGTGCGGTGGGGGAACGGCAAGTGGAGGTGCTGCTGTGACCCCCCGGATGAGCGTGTTACCGATTTTTTCTGTTCCGGACCCTCAAGTCCGGCCAGGATGCGTCGATAGAACCGTCAGACCCCAAAGGTATTCGGTCAGGAGAGCATCATGAAGATCGGCAACAGCTCAGAAGTCGCTGCGGCATCGGTCGCGGTCGAGAAGTCGGGAACTGCCAGCCAGAAGCGCTCGCAGGGCACCAGCACGACGGCGCGGCCTGCGGCCACCCCGTCGTCGGCGCCCGAGGCGAGCACGCAACTGGATCTGTCCAGCACTGCCACCCAACTGCTGCAAGGCACGGGTGCGCAGTCCGACACGTTCGACGCCGCCAAGGTCGCGCGCATCACCCAAGCCATCTCCGAAGGCAAATTCAGCGTCAATGCGGACGCCATCGCTGACAAGCTCCTGTCCAACGCGCAGGAAGTGCTTGGCTCGCGCAACAGCAACTCGCATTGAACCCGCTGGAGTGCCGATCGACCCGGACTCCTACGCATGCTCGACCGTGAACTGCCCGCCGCCACCGCCCTCGAACGGCCTCTGCACGAGGTCGAGGCCTGCCTTGAGCGGCTGGGCGCCGCGCTGATCGACCGCGAATCGGGTGACGCCGGTGCGTTTGAGCCCAGCGCCATCGAACAACACGCCGCACACCTGCACGCTGCGCTCAAGGATGCCGTCGAGGCCTTCCGCAGCGCCGCCGCACTCGGCCAGATCCCCGCATCGCTGCGCCACCGCCTCGTCGTGGCCGGCGGCCGCATGGCCGCGCAGCGCACGGCGCTGTCGCGTGCCAACGTCTCGCTGGATCGGGCGATCGACGTGCTGATGCCCGTGGAACTGGGCGACCTCTACGGCGCCGGCGGCAAGGCCGATCGCCGCCTGCTCGGCGGCGGCTCGATTCAGGCCTGACGGATCAGCCCGCGGCGGCCGGTTTCGGCTGCCGCACCACCAGGCTCACGCCCAGCGCCGTCAGCGCAATCCCCGCCACCGTCAGCGGCGTGATCGCTTCCCCGAACAGCACCCAGGCCATCAGCGCCGTCGTCGGCGGCACCAGGTAGAGCAGGCTCGTCACCTGCGTGGCCGCGCCGCGCTGGATCAGCAGGTACAGCAGTGAGCTGCCGCCGAGCGTCAGCCCCAGCACCGACCAGGCCAGCGCGCCGATCATCTCGCCGGTGGGCTGCACGGCTTCCGTTTCCATCAATGCCAAGGGCAGCGTGACGGCCAGCGCTGCCAGCAATTGCACGAGGTTGGCGCTGCGCACGTCGCAGGGCGCGACGAAGCGCTTCTGATACAGCGTGCCGACCGTGATCGCGGCGAGCGCGAACATGCAGGCCATCAGGCTGCCGGTGGTCACCTCGCCGTGACCGAGCTTGCCCCAGACCACCATCAACAGGCCGCCGAGCCCCATCGCCAGCCCGAGCCACTGCCAGCGCGTGACGCTGTGCCCGCGCGCCGACAGCCACATCGCCGTGATCATCGGCTGCAAGCCGACCAGCAGCGAGGACAGCCCCGCGCCCATGCCCAGCTTGACCGCCGTCCACACGCCACCGAGGTAGACCGCGTGCATCAGGATGCCGGTCAGCGCCAGGTGCGCCCACTGCGCGCGGCCCTGCGGCCACCGCACCTTGGCGGCCAGCACCCAGATCCCGAAGGCGAGGGCGGAGAAGGAGTAGCGAAGCGCCAGGAATTTCATCGGCGGCGCGTGCGGCATGCCGAAGCGCGCCACGATGAAGCCCGTGCTCCAGATCAGCACGAACACCGCGGGCATGAACCGCAGCGCGGCTTTTGCCGCGCTCATCGGGTCGCTGCGCGGCGCACGGCGTCCAGATAGGCGTGGCCGTCGGGCGGCAGGCCGGAGCGCTGCGAGGTCCAGATCATCTCGCCCAGCGCTTCCATCGCCACGTGGTGCGCCTCGTGCAGCGAGTTGCGCTTGGCGCTCAGCAGATCGACGGCCTGGCGGATGCCGGTCGGCTGGTCGATCGAGCGCTGCTCGGCGATCGTCAGGTGCATGGAGAGGTGCAGGAAGGGATTCGTGCGGCCTTCTTCCACCGAATAGACGGCGGCCAGCGCCGCTTCCTCGTCGGCCAGCTCGACCTGGTACTCGGGATGCTGGTCGATCCACTCCGCCGCGATCGCTTCCATCGGCGTCAGCGGCATCTTGTCGATGAGCTTGCGGTAGGTGGAGCAGAAAAAGCGGCGGACTTCGAGCTGGGACGGGGCGAACATGGGCCAATTGTCGCAGCGCCGTCCGCAGGCGAAAAAAATGGGGGCCGAAGCCCCCACGCAAGAACATCGACGGGCGGAATTACCAGCCGACGTCCTGCAAGAGCGTGAAGGTGATGTCGATGGGCAACGTCACCTCGTGCGTCAGGTCGCCGTTGATGGCGGGTTCCATCAGCTGGTTCGGGATCGCGCTCACATCCACGTGCGAGACCGAGGAACCGGACTGGTACGGGTTCGGCGCATACATCAGCAGGCGGCCAGCGGCGTCGGCGCCGGCACGCACCGCCAGGTTCACCCCGAGGTTGCCGTACATGCCCGAGTGCGTGCGCGAGCGGGTCGCCAGCGCGGCCTTGAGCGAGGCGCCGTCGGCCTGCGTGATGCGCGCCGCCGGGATCGTGATCGTCGCGTCCGTGCCGCCCAGACCGGGCGGCGGCGAGCCGGCGACGTTGTCCGCCACGATCATGCCCACCGCGCCCGCCGCCTGCACCATCGCCGCCTTGACGTTGAAGGTGCAGGTGCCGCGGTCCACCAGCGCGATCTTGCCGTTCACGGCCAGGGCGTTGGCCGCCGACAGCGGCGTGCAGGCCAGGCCGAGGTTGGGCGAGGTGTCCACCACCGGCATGATCTCCGCCGTGACGCCGGGGCTGGCGAGCGCAGGCCCGAAGGACGCCGTGCCGACCGGGTAGACGCCGGCCACGCTGGCGGGCGCCGTGAGGGTCAGCAGCGGCGTGCCGGCCTGCAGCACGCTGGGCACGGCGGCGGTGACGAGCGGGCCCGTCCACACCAGCTTGCCGTTCTTCAGCGACGAGGCGGCGCGTTCGGCGTCGGTCATCACGTTCCAGGTCTTGCCCGTGGCGCTGTCCAGCAGGTAGAAGTCCCAGATGCTGGGGAACGCGGCCAACTGGGCGCCGGTGGAGCCGTTGGTGTACGTCTGGAAGCCCAGGCCGTGGCCGAACTCGTGGGTGAGCACGGTCACGAGGTCCACCAGCGCGCCGTGGTTGTTGTCCAGGCCGAGGTAGAACGGCGTGCCGGTCAGGCAGCCGGTGTTGCCGAGGTTGATGTTGAAGCGGGCGCGGATGTCGGCCGTGGCGGGGTCGGGGTCGGCGCCGAACAGCTTGCTGGCCTGGGCCTTGCCGTACCAGGCGCCGGCCACCGGGGCGCCGGTGAAGTCTCTGAAGACCTCGGTGGCACCGGCGCTGCCGAGCACCGCGCTGGTGGCGGTGCAGGTGAGCGCCTCCCAGGTGGCGAGCACGCGGATGGTGGTGGACGAGGTCAGCGTGGCGCCCCATTTGGCGGCGGCGGCCTGGAAGGCGTTCAGGCGCTGCGCACCGAGCGTGGTGCCGCTGTTGCCGCCGACCGGCGCGACGCCGGTGGCGTCGTTGAAGCCGACGCCGGCGGGGTCGCCGTTGACGATGACGATGGTGGCGGCCGAGAAGCTGGCCGCGGAGGCCGTCAGCAGCGCGACGCCGGCGCAGAGGCTGCGCAGGGCAGAGGTGGGGAGTCGGGCGCTCATTTCACTTCTCCCTTCACCGGCATTGCGGGCTGGGTGGCCAGCGTCTTCAGCGCATGTTCTTCACCGGGGGCGCAGACCTCTTCGAGCGTGCCGTCGGCATTGCGGCGCACGACGGCGTAGCTGTCCTGCGCGGTGTCCAGCGCCAGGCCCACGCCACCCGCTGCGGAGCGGACGGTCTTTGGCGCGATGACCGCCAGGCTGCGCTGACGCAGGGCGGACGGGGCCGCGGCCGGCTGCAGGCTGGCCATGTCGTCGGCGCTCGGCTGGGTGAGCTTGCCGGTCGCGGGATCGATGGTGGCGACGAGGCCTGCGTCGGCGGACTGCCGGGTCGACGTGGCCGCAGCCTTGGGCGTGGCGACTTCGACGCGGACGTTCGCGAAGCTCATCACGCCGTCGCTGCGCTGCGGGGCGGCGGCCGGGGCTTGCGCCGTGTCGGCCTGGGCCAGGCTCGCCAGCGTGGACAGGCCGGCGAGAGCCAGCCAGCGCAGCGGTGCGCGTGTACGGGAATCGTTCAGCATGGGTAAATCTCCTTGGAAAGCGGCAATGCAGACAAGGGAGCCGGCGCGGCGGCCGGCCGGGGACCAGCTCAGGCGATCGATCAGGCCTTGCGGCGGCGCGCGAAGGCGGCGCCGGCCAGGCCGAGGCCCACCAGCGCGATGGAACCAGGCTCGGGCACGCTGTTGGCTCTGACGTTGTCCAGGCCGACGTAGTCGCCGGCCGTCGAGACATCGCTCACCACGTAGCGGAACGCGAAGCGGCCGGAAGCCGTGCCGCCCAGACCGCCGAGCATCATCGACTCGTCGACCCAGCCGGTGTCGCTGTCGGCGGTGTAGGTGGCCAGCAGTTGGAAGTCGCCGGTCGAGGTCGGCGTGCTGCCCACGTTGCTGCTGCCGGCGTTGTTGCTCCAGTAGACCTGGACCGTGTCGAGGAAGCCCTCGCCGAGCAGGCGCAGCGAGAAGTTGAACAGCACGTTCTGGCTCAGCGAGATCTCGGGCGTGATCAGCCAGGCGCTGACCGCGCCGGTGTTCGACACCGCGAAGTTCGAGCCGGCATAGGAGTTCGTCGCGCCACTGTCCGCGGCGAAGATGCCCGGATTGCCCTGGAACCAGGCGGTGGTGAGCGCGTTCGGACTGGAGCTGTTGTTCTTCATGACCCAGCCGGACCCGGCCAGGGTGCTGAAGCTGTCGAAGCCTTCATTGAGCAAGCTGTCGGCGCTTGCAGAGCCCGCAAGGGCCAGCGCCGCGAGTGCCGCGGCGGTGAACTGGAGTGCACTTCTCATACCCAACCCCTCGTTGTGAAGAAATGTGAGAAATCCACATTACGAGCGGCTTTGATCTAGCGCAACGGTGTAAGCGTGATTGTTATGTTTCTGACAATTGAACAGGCCGAAAAGCTAGGGTCTTGCCGCCCCCTGATTCGCGGGGGGGGGCCTCGGGCAAGTCGACCGCCGTCAATCCGGCCCGCCGTCCGCGGTTTCCGGCGAGGGCTGGGCCCAGTCGTGCCGCTGCGGCTTGTTGGCCTTGCGCGCGGCCTGCTCTTCCTTGATCAGCGTCTCGAACTGCGTGCGGCCGGCCTTGGCGGCGGCGATCAGCGAAGCCTGGTCGCCGCGCAGGGCCTTGAGTTCTTCGAGCTGTTCGAGGTTGTGGCGCTTGAAGCGCCAGGCGAGGTTGCGGGCGGCGTGAGGCTCCCAGCCCATCAGCTCGAGCACGCTGCGGCCGGTGTTCAGGGCTGACTCGAACGTTTCGCGCTCGATCAGCTGCACGCCGACTTCGCGCAGGCGGTAGAGGTGCGTGACGTTGCGAGCGCGGGCGACGAGCTGGAGTTGCGGGAAGTGTTCGCGGGCCAGCTCGGCGATCTCCAGGCTCTGGTCGATGTCGTCCACGGCGATGACGAGCACGCGGGCGCGGGCGGCGCCGGCCGTGCGCAGCAGATCGAGGCGGGTGGCGTCGCCGTAGAAGACGCGCCAGCCGAAAGGCGTCAGCGATTCGATGACGTCGGCGTCGTGGTCCAGCACGGTGGCGCCGATGCCGTTGGCGAACAGCATGCGGCCGACGATCTGGCCGTAGCGGCCGAAGCCGGCAATGATGACGGGCGCCTGCTGCGGCTCCTGCATCTGCGCTTCGGCCGGCACATGGCGGCGCGAGAGGCGCGGCACGAGCCAGGCCTGCGCGCCGGCCAGCAGCGCGGGCGTGAGTGCGAGCGACAAGGCGACGGCAGCGACGAGCGTGGCCTGGAGACTCGCGTCGATCAGGCCCGACTGCGCGGCCAGCTGGAAGACGACGAAGCCGAACTCGCCGCCCTGCGCCACGAGGATCACGAACACGGGCCGCTCGGCCGGCGCGATGCCCATCCAGCGCGACATGGCGATCAGGAGCAGCGTCTTCGTGGTCAGCAGCGCGATCAGCAGCAGCAGCACCGTCAGCGGTTCATGCAGCAGCACGGACAGATCCAGCCCCGCGCCGACGCCGATGAAGAACAGGCCCATCAGGAGGCCCTTGAACGGCTCCAGGTCGGTCTCCAGCTCGCGGCGGTATTCGCTCTCGGCCAGCAGCACGCCGGCGAGGAAGGCGCCCATGGCCTTGGAGATGCCCACGAGGTCCATCAGCGCAGCGGTGCCGATCACGAGCAGCAGCGCGGCGGCGGTGAAGATCTCGGGCGTCTTGCTGCGCGCAATCCAGCGCAGGGCGGGGCGCAGCAGCAGGCGGCCGCCGAGCAGGATCAGCGCCATCAGGCCGACGATGCGGCCGGCTTCGAGCAGCTGGGCCGTCAAGGTGTGGTGTTCGCGGGCGGCGCCCAGGGCGAGCACGGGCACCAGCGCCAGCACCGGGATGGCCGCGATGTCTTGCAGCAGCGAGATCGACAGCACGTACTGGCCGGCGGTAGTGGAGCCGAGGTTGCGCTCGGACATCACGGCTAGCGCCACTGCGGTGGAACTCATCGCCAGGCCCAACGCGGCGACCAGCCCCATGCGCCACGGCCAACCCATCATCGTGAAGATCGCCAGCAGCAGCAGCGCCGAGCCCACGAGCTGCACCGTGCCCCAGAGAAAGATCGGCCGGCGCAGCGCCCACAGGCGGCGCGGCTCCAGCTCCAGGCCGACCAGGAACAGCATCAGCACGACGCCGAACTCGGCCAGCTCCAGCACGGTCTCCGGCGAGTGGATCAGGCCGAGCACCTCCGGGCCGATGACGATGCCGGCGGCGAGGTAGCCGACGATGGTGCCCAGCCGCAGCGCACGCGCCAGCGGCACCGCGACGACCGCCGCGGCGAGGAAGATCAGGGGGACCTGGAGCCAGTTGCCGTGGTTCATCAGACGGGAGCGATCGGAGAGAAAAGGGCGGGGCGCTCGTCGAGCGGGACTTCGACGGGTTCTTGCAACCGTTCACCCGCCGTCCAGTGCGGGTAGTCGGACAGCAGTCCGCAGAAGCGGCGGGCGTGCTGAATGAGATCGGGTTCTTCGAGCTGGTGCGCACCGTGCAGCAGCAGCGGCGGCAGGAAGCGCATGCCGCAGTAGCGCGCGGTCTGGCGGTAGGGCAGCAGGTAGGTGTCGATCGGGTGGGCGTTGTGGCCCGTCTCGCTGTACGAGTCCGCGGTGCCGCCGGTGCTGGAGACAAGCCAGAGGTCCTTGCCCGCGAGCGCCCGGCCGCCGGGGCCGTAGGCCCAGCCGAAGCGCAGCACTTCGTCGATCCAGAGCTTTTGCAGGCCCGGCATGCTGTACCAGTGCAGCGGGTGCAGCAGGACGACGAGCTTCGCCGCTTCGAGCGCGCGCTGCTCGGCGGCCACGTCGATGGCGTAGTCGGGGTAACGGCGGTAGAGGTCGACGATCTCGATGTCGGGCAGGCTCGCGGCCCTGGCGGCCGAGAGCATGGCATGGGTGACGCGCGAGAGCGCGAGGTCCGGGTGGGCGGCGATGAGCAGGATGTCGGCCATAGGAGGACGGAAGACGGAGACGTCAATTTGAGACGCGAGCCTAACAGCGGCATGGTGGGCTGCAAGCGGCGCCGCTAATATGCGCGGCGAATCGGTGATTCATCGAGCTTCATCAAAAGGGGGAGCGCTCCATGCCCGTGATCGTGATCGCCAATCCCAAGGGCGGCGTCGGCAAGAGTACGGTGGCCAGCAATGCGGCCGGGTTCCTGGCGCGGCGCGGCCTGCGCGTGATGCTGGGCGACGTGGACCGGCAGCAGTCGGCCCGGCGCTGGCTCGACATCCGCCCGCCCCAGCTGCCGCCCATCGAGGGCTGGGAGCTGGAGGGCCGAGATGTGGTGAAGCCGCCCAAGGGCGTGAGCCATGTGGTGCTGGACACGCCCGCAGGATTGCACGGCAAGCGCCTGGCCGCCGTCTACCAACTGGCGGACAAGATCCTCATCCCTTTGCAGCCGAGCCTGTTCGACATCCAGGCCACCTTCGATTTCGTGCAGGAGCTGCGCGAGCTGGGCAAGGTCGGCAAGCCGGCACCGGACATCGCGGTGGTCGGCATGCGGGCCAAGGAGGGCACGCTGTCGGTGGAGCAGTTGCAGCAGTTCCTGGCCGAGCTGAAGGTGCCGGTGCTGACGCTCTTGCGCGACACGCAGAACTACGTGCAGCTGGCCGCGCGCGGGGCGAGCTTGTGGGATGTGGCGCCGAGCCGTGTGGAGCGTGACCTGCTGCAGTGGGAACCGCTCGGGGAATGGCTGCTGCGCTCCTGAAGCATGAAGGTCCTGCTCGCCGACGATCATCCGCTGATCCTGGCGGGCCTTGCGCCGCTGGTCGAACGTGTGCTGCCGGGGGCCGAGATCCTCTCTACCGGCACGCCGCACGGCGTGCGTGCGCTGTTGCAGCGCCATCCCGATTGCGGCCTCGTGCTGCTGGATCTGGAGCTGGGCGCGGCGAGCGGCTTCGACCTGCTGGCGTGGATCATCGAGCGGCGGCCGGAGCTGCCGGTGGTGATGCTGGCGGCTTCGGAGAACGGCGCCGATGCGATCCGCGCCGTGGACGAAGGCGCGATGGGTTTCGTGCCCAAGACGGCGCCGCTCGATACGCTGGCGCAGGCCTTGCGTCTGGTGCTGGCGGGCGGGGTTTACTTGCCGATGGTGGAGGTCGAGTCGGCATCGCCGCATCTGTCGCGTCGTGCGGCGCTCGAAGCTGCGGCCTTGAGCACGGGCGACTGGCCTGCGGCGTTGAAGGCGCTGGAGCTGACGCCGCGCCGCCAGCAGGTGCTCGACGCGTTGCTGCACGGCAAGACGAACAAGGTGATCGCGCGCGAGCTCGGGTTGTCGGTCGAGACGGTGAAGGACCACGTGGCGGCGTTGTTCAAGGTGCTCGGCGTGAGTTCGCGCACGCAGGCCGTGCTGGCGGCGGCGCAGCTGACGCAGCGGCCGCGCCATTGAAAACCGCGAGACTGTCGCCTGGATGACCGCGCGCTTCGCGCCATCGGTGCAAAGTTGCGGCTCCCAAGAGATTCACGATGGAGACAGACCCATGAACATCCCGTCCTTGAAGGGCCAGGTCAGCGCCGAGGAATGGCAGCTGCGTTGCGACCTCGCCGCCTGTTATCGCCTCGTGGCGCTGTACGGCTGGAGCGATCTGGTCTTCACGCACATCAGCGCGCGGATGCCGGGCGATGGGCACCGCTTCCTGATCAACCCGTACGGCCTGATGTTCGATGAGATCACGGCCTCTTCGCTGATCGAGATCGACCAGGAGGGGAAGAAGCTCAGCACATCGCCGTTCGAGGTGAACGCCGCCGGCTTCACGATCCACTCCTGCGTGCACGCCGCGCGCGAGGACGCCGGCTGCGTGATCCACACCCACACGCGCGCTGGCGTGGCGGTGAGCGCGCAAAGGGGCGGCGTGCTGCCGATCTCGCAGCAATCGACCTTCGTGCTGGCCTCGCTGGCGTATCACGACTACGAAGGCGTGGCCCTGCACGATGAAGAGAAGCCGCGGCTGCAAGCCGATCTCGGCAGCGCCAACTTCCTCATGCTGCGCAACCACGGCCTGCTGACGGTGGGCGTGTCGATCGCCGATGCCTTCCTGTCGATGTACATGTTCGAGACGACCTGCCAGATCCAGCTGGCCGCGCAGTCCGGCGGCAGCGATCTCGTGCAGGTTGATCCGCGCATCGTCGCGGGCGTGGGGGAGTCGATGCGTCGGCAGACGCAGGGGCAGGCGGGCGCCTTTGTCTGGCCGTCGCTCAAGCGCAAGCTGGACCGGCAGAGTCCGGGCTACGACGTTTAAGCGTCTTCCTCGGTCGCCGCAACGGTGACCGGCGTGTACGCGAGCCGCACGTAGATCGGGGCGAAGGCCTCGGCCTGCGTGATCTCCAGCAGCCGCTCGCGGCCGAGTTCGAGCATCGCGATGAAGGTCACGACCATCACCTGCGGGCCGCGCTCGATCTCGAAGAGGTCCTCGAACATCACGAAGCGCTGGCCTTGCAGGCGGCGCAGCACGATGCTCATGTGCTCGCGCACGGAGAGCTCCTCGCGGCTGATCTTGTGGTGGGTCTTGAGTTTGGCGCGGCGCAGGATGTCGAGCCAGGCTTCGCGCAGTTCGTCCGTCGCCACATCGGGGAAGCGCGGTTGCAGCGACTGCTCGATGTGGATCTGCGCGCGCAGGAAATCGCGGCCCAGCACGGGCACGGCGTCGAGCTTGGCGGCGGCGAGCTTGATGCGCTCGTATTCGAGCAGCCGGCGCACGAGTTCGGCGCGCGGGTCTTCGGCTTCCTTGCCGTCCTCGGTCTTCTTGGGCGGCAGCAGCATCCGCGACTTGATCTCGATGAGCATCGCCGCCATCAAGAGGTACTCGCTCGCCAACTCGAGGTTGGTCTTGCGGAGCTGGTCCACATAGCTGAGGTACTGGGCCGTCACATCCGCGAGCGGGATGTCGAGGATGTTGAAGTTCTGCTTGCGGATCAGGTAGAGCAGCAGATCCAGCGGGCCCTGGAAGGCTTCGAGGAAGACCTCCAGCGCGTCGGGCGGGATGTAGAGGTCCAGCGGCAGTTGAAAGAGCGGCTCGCCGTAGAGCTTCGCGACGGCGACGCCGTCGACGACTTCGGGTGTGGACGCGGCATCGCCTCGCGGCGGCGCGTCCTCAACCAGTGCAGAGGTCAAGACTTCGTCTGGTAGACGTAGGGCTGCTGCTCGACGCGGGCTTCGCTGTAGTCCGCCTGGGCGCTGCGGTCGATCGCCTTGTCCCAGAGCAGGGCGCGGCCGGCGCGTTGCTCGGCTTCCAGCGTCGGCTTCTTGGCCTTCAGCTCGTCGATGAAGTTCGTGACGTCGGACTTGTAGGGCTTCCAGAAGAGGGGCATGGCGCGGGCGCTCGGTGAGGTAACGGGGTGAATCGGCGGATTTTAGCTGCCCAATGCGAAGCGGCCGGGCGAGGCCGGCCGCTTTCAAGCGCAAGGTGAACTCAGGCCTGGGCAGCAGCCCGGCGGCGCACGACGGCGCCCACGCTGACCATGCCCGCCAGCATCAGGGCCCAACTGGCGGGTTCCGGCACCGGCGCCAGCAGCAGGGTGTGGACGGCGCCGCCCGTGGTGGCGATGCCGGTGACCAGGATGTCGCCGTTGTCGGCGATGCTCCAGGCGGCCGAGCTCGTGCTGGTCAGCGTCCATCCCGAGTTGGGGGCCAACAGCGAGGTCAGGTTGTACGTGGTCGTGCCGTCATTCAGGAACGCGTTGCTGCCCTCCTTGCCTACGGTCCAGCCCGCGCTGTTGACGCCGTAGGGGGCCGTCGAGCTGCCCGGGACCAGGCTGGCGATCGAGTGCATGCCGGTCGAGGCGGACCAGATCCAGGCGGTGTTGCCGATCTGGCCTGTCACGTAGCCGTTCTCGCTGACGCCCAGCACGCTGATGCCGCCGGTGCCGATGCTGCTGGCGTCGAGCGTGCTCATCACGCCGCTGGCCGAGTTGTAGACCAGGCCGACCTTGGTCGTGCCGTCGGCCGCCAGGCCCGTGCCGACGATCAGTCCGGCGTTGTTGATGGCGTTCGCCTGGTTCATGACCGAGCCGTCTGCCGTGGTGGCTGAGAGGATGCTGGCCGTGTTCGTGCTGGTGTTCCAGATCACGGCCTTTTGCGTGGCGCCGGAGCCGACGAGGCCGACGGCGGTGCCGCTGTCGTTCACGTCGGCGGCGCGACCGGTCGTGTAGCCGGCGGGCATCGCCAAGGCCGTCAGCGTCGGGTTGCTGACCGACCACATTTCAGGAATCAGCGTGCCGCCGCTGAGTGTGGTGCCAACGGTCGCCACGGCCAGCCCGTAGTTGTTGACGCCCCCGCCGCTCATCACGCTGCCGGTCATGACGTATTTGTTGCCGGTGGCGGGCATGGTCCAGTCGATGCGGCCCGTGCCGGCGGACCAGACGAAGCCGGGGCCCGACGTGCCCAGGCTGCGTCCGAGGGCGTAGTTGCCGCTGGACGAGAGGGCCGTGCCCTGCGAGGTGGTGGTGCCGGCGGCAGCGCCCAGGTCGATGACCGAGTACTGCGGGACGCCGTCCGCGTGAGCGGCCAGCGAAGCGGCGGAAAGTGCCGCCGCAACGGCGGTGACTGCGATCAGGTTCTTGCTCTTCATGGATCCTCCAGACGAAATCTGTGGCGACCACCGATGACGAAACCGCGTGTTGCGGAAAATCAATGGTGTGTGAAGCCAGTCTAGGAAGGACCCTCAAATGGGCGACTAGGGTGCGCCCGGACGAGCGGTGAACTTGCGGGAATTCGATCAGAAACGCGCAAAAACAGAAGCGGCCTGCAGTGATTTCCCCCTCGTTTGAGTGGATGTTGTTGACAACAATTCACGTCAGGCCGCTTCGAGGCGGGAAACCCTCCCGGGCTTCGCCGCCGTCAGTTCATCGCTCAGGCCTGTGCGGCGGCTTGGCGACGGCGGGCGATGGCGCCCACGCCGGCGATACCGGCGAGCATCAGCGCCCAGGTGGCGGGTTCCGGCACGGGAGCCAGCAGCACGGCGTGAGCCACGCCGTTGTACAGGGCCGTGCCGATGATGTAGCCGTTGTCGGCGATGCCGCTCATCATCACGGAAGAGCCCGTGAAGCTCCAGCCCGTGCCGTTGGTGAGGATGGAATCGATGCTGTAGGTGCCGGTGCCGTCATTCAGGAAGGCCTGGTTGCTGCCGGTACCGGTCTTGCCGATGATCCAGCCGTCATCATTGACGCCGCTGCCGCTGCCGGTGATGCCAGTGTCGACGTAGCCGCCCTTCTTGGTCCAGGTGAAGGAGTGGCCGGTGTTGGAGTCCGTGCCCACGACTTCGCCGTACTCGTTGAGGCCCGTCGGGATGATGCCGACGCCCAGTTCCGTCAGCGTGCTGCCGCCTGTGTCGATCAGACCCACCGTCTTGCCGTTGACGTCCAGACCGGAGCCGATGACCCAGCCGTTGTCATTGATGCTCTTGGCCTGCGTCATGTACGAGCCGCTGGCGCTGGTGGTCGTGATGATGTTGGAGGTGCCGGAGAAGGTGTTGAAGGTGGCTGCGCGTTGGGAGGTGCCCGTACCGACCTGGCCGACGGCGGTGCCGCTGTTGTTGATGTCCAGGGCGGCACCGGTGGTGTAGCCGGCGGGCATCGTCAGGTTCGACACGGCCCCGTTCTTGTACATGACGGGAACGGCGTTGCTGCCGAACGTCGTCGTGCCGGCGGCGCCGACCGAGACGCCGGCGTTGTTCACGCCGCCGCCGACCGGGCTCAGGAAGGGCTGCGAGCTGTTCATCGTCCAATCAGCGCGGCTGCTGCCTGCGGCAGTCCAGCCGGGATAGCCGGAGGTGCCGGCCAGCGTGCGGCCCATGGTGTACGAGCCGTCCTGCGAGATGGCGAAACCTTGCGAGTTCAGGCCGGCGGCGCCGAGGTCGATCACCTGATACGAAGGATCGGCCATGGCGGCCATGGATGCGAGGGTGAGGGCGGTGACAGCGAAGAGACTTTTTGCTTTCATGTGTACTCCTGAAAGTAGTTGTCGAAACACGGCCCGCCGACTTCGCGAATCCAAAGGGTTGCGCCAGGTACAGCGGGAGCGCGACCGCAGTCTAGGAATGCCCATGCGGGCGCTCGCCTAGGGTGCGCACCTAGGCGGGAGCAAGTCAGTGAGATCGAAGCGGCACTGAGCAGAAAGCACGTCCGCGGTAGGGGAACTCCCCCGCGAGCGCGGGGGAGTGAAGAACTCAGCGCAAGAGCGAGTCTTCTAGGGGCTTATCAAGCCCCGCAAATTTCAGGCGATCAGTTCAGACGATCAGCGAACGCGCATGCCCGGTTGAGCACCGGCGTGAGGTTCGAGCACGAAGATGCCCGGGTTCGCTTTTTCATCGGCGTGGCTGGCGGCGAGCACCATGCCTTCGCTGACGCCGAACTTCATCTTGCGCGGGGCGAGATTGGCGACCAGCACGGTGTGCTTGCCTTCGAGGACCGACGGGTCGGGATATGCGCTCTTGATGCCGCTGAAGACGTTGCGCATGCGGCCTTCGCCGACGTCGAGCGTCAGGCGCAGCAGCTTGTCCGAACCCTCGACAGCCTCGGCCTTCACGATCTTCGCGATGCGCAGGTCGATCTTGGTGAAGTCGTCGATCTTGATTTCAGGCGCGAGGTCTTCGCCGCCGGGAATCACCTTCGGCGCGGCGGGCGGCTCGAACAGCGCTTCCAGCAGCTTGATGTCCACGCGCTGCATCAGGTGCTCGTACGCGCCGATGGTGTGCGCGCCGAGCAGCTTGCCGGCGTCTGCAAATTGCAGCGGCGCCACGTTCAGGAAGCCCTCGACCTTTGCCGCCAGCGCGGGCAGCACCGGCTTCAGGTAGATCGTCAGCAGACGGAACGCCTCGATGCAGGTCGTGCAGACGTCTTGCAGCACGGCATCGGCGCCTTCCTTCTTCGCCAGCTCCCAGGGCTTGTTCGCGTCCACGTACTCGTTGACCTTGTCGGCCAGCAGCATGATTTCGCGCAGCGCCTTGCCGAACTCGCGGGTGTCGTAGAGCTCGGAGATCGTGCCGGCGTGGGCCTGGAGCGCGTCGAGCAGCGTGCGGCCTTCGACGCCCACTTCGGCGGACAGCTGACCGCCAAAGCGCTTGGCCAGGAAGCCCGCGGCGCGCGAGGCGATGTTGATGTACTTGCCGACCAGATCGCTGTTGACGCGGGCGACGAAATCCTCGGGGTTGAAGTCGAGGTCTTCCACGCGGCTGTTGAGCTTGGCGGCCAGGTAATAGCGCAGCCACTCGGCGTTCATGCCGAGGTTCAGGTACTTGAGCGGGTCGAGGCCGGTGCCGCGGCTCTTGCTCATCTTCTCGCCGCCGTTGACGGTCAGGAAGCCGTGCACGTGCACGTGGTTGGGCGTCTTGCGGCCGCTGAAGTGCAGCATCGCGGGCCAGAACAGCGTGTGGAAGTAGGTGATGTCCTTGCCGATGAAGTGGATCTGCTCCACGTTCGGATCGGCCATGTACGTGTCGAAGTCCTGGCCGCGCGTCTTGAGGTAGCCCTTGAGCGAGGCGAGGTAGCCGATGGGCGCATCCAGCCAGACGTAGAAGTACTTGCCCGGCGCGTCGGGGATCTCGATGCCGAAGTAGGGCGCGTCGCGCGAGATGTCCCAGTCGCCCAAGCCCCCGTTGCCCTCTTCGTCCTTGGTGAACCACTCCTTGATCTTGTTGAGCACTTCGCTCTGCAGGCGGCCGGGCGTCTGCGTCCACTCTTGCAGGAAGTTCACGCAGCGTTCGTCGGAGAGCTTGAAGAAGTAGTGCTCGGAGCTCTTCATCACCGGCGTCGCGCCGGTCAGCACGGAGAACGGGTTCTTCAGTTCGGTCGGCGTGTAGACGGCGCCGCAGACTTCGCAGGAGTCGCCGTACTGGTCCTTGGCGCCGCACTTGGGGCACTCGCCCTTGATGAAGCGGTCGGGCAGGAACATCGACTTCTTCGGGTCGAAGAACTGCTCGATGGTCTTGACCGAGATGAGTTCGTTGTGGCGCAGCGCGCGGTAGATCTCTTTCGACAGCTCGTGGTTCTCGGCGCTGTCGGTGGAGCTCCAGTGGTCGAAGGCGATGTGGAAGCCGTCGAGGTAGGTCTTGCGGCCCGAGGCGATACCGGCCACGAACTCCTGCGGCGTCTTGCCGGCCTTCTCGGCGGCGATCATGATCGGCGCGCCGTGGGCGTCGTCCGCGCAGACGAAGTGCACCTCGTGCCCCTGCATGCGCTGGAAGCGCACCCAGATGTCGGCCTGGGTGTACTCCATGATGTGGCCAATGTGGAAATTGGCGTTGGCGTAGGGCAGGGCGGTGGTGACGAAGAGCTTGCGGGTCATGCGGCGGGATCCTTGGAGGAACCCGCGATTTTAGGCTAGGCCTTGGGGTCGGCACTGCGTCGGGCATAACGGCCCGCGAGCACGGAGCACACGATCAGCTGCACCTGGTGATAGAACATGATCGGCAGCACGATCACACCGAGGCCCGGCACCGGGCCAAACAGCAGCTTGGCCATCGGGATGCCCGAGGCGAGCGTCTTCTTCGAGCCGCAGAACACGGCGGTGATTTCGTCTTCGGTCGAGAAGCCCACGCGGCGTGCGGCCCAGGTCGTGATCGCGAGCACCAGCGCCAGCAGCAGCGCGGCGCCGACGAGCGCTTCGACCAGCAGGCCGGCGCCGTAGTTGCGCCAGAGACCTGCTTCCACCGAATCGCTGAACGCGCCGAGCACCAGCAGCAGGATCACCGCGCGGTCGATGCCCGAGGTGTAGCGCTTGTTGCGGTGGTGCCATTTCGCCAGCACCGGGCGGCACACTTGGCCGATCACGAGCGGGATCGCCACGAGCTGGCCGACCTTGACCACCGCATCGACGAAGGACAGCGAACCGCTGCCGCCCACATGCGCCGTGAACACGAGGATCGCGGGCGTGAGCACGATGCCGATCAGGCTGGAGATCGTGGCGTTGAAGATCGCCGCCGGCACGTTGCCGCGCGCCATCTGCGTCATGGCGATGCTCGACGAGATCGTCGAAGGCAGCGCGCAGAGGTAGGCGAAGCCGAGCGCCAGATCGCCGGGCAGCCATTGCTTGAACAGCAGCGTCAGCCCGAGACCGAGCACCGGGAACAGCAGGTACGTCGACGCCTGCACCAGCAGGTGGATGCGCCAACGCGTCAGGCCGCCGGCCAGCTCTTTCAGCGACAGGCCCAGGCCCGTCAGGAAGAAGATCAGCGCCACGCCGGCGTCGCCGAGGCGGTCCAGGTGCAGCACGCCGCCGGTGCGGCCCAGGTCGGGCCAGAAACTGGCCAGCGCGATCATCGCGAACAGGGCGACGAGGAACCATTCCTTCTTCAGGCGGCGCAAGACATTCATGGGGGAGACGGGAGAGCAGTGGAAGGAAAAAGGGCGGCGCGAGCGCTGTTGCGGCCCGGCCAGCGGCACTGTAACCGTTACCAATTCGCCGGGTGATCCGTGCCGGAATAGGCCATGGCACTTAGCGCCGGAAGCTCATCCGGGGATGAGGGAGCGCGCTTAAGTCCCTGATTCGTAAAGGTCCGTAATACTATCCACTGCTACTGTGGATAACTTTGTGGGTAAGCCGGTTTGGAGGCCGCTAAACCCTTGTGGAATGCCGGTGTGCCCTAGCCTGCCTCATTTTTAGGCAAGTGCGCTCGCCGTATATGAATCAATCACTTAGCGCATATCTCATGCTGCGCCGCCGCACCCAATACCGGGCCTGCAAGCCCCACTTGACGATGGTCAAATTTGGGGATAAGTCGCGCCGGGGTGGACCTTGTGCACGACTGCGCCTACACGAATTTCAAGCGATTTCGCGGTTTTGCGAAGCCTTTTTGCGCTTCGTCAGCACCCTTGGGCGGCTGGCGGCCTACCGGCTGGGGTCAAGCCGGGTAAACGCCGTTCGGCTCGAAACGGGGAAGGCCCGCAGCCATCGCTAGAATCCGCGCTTTCGCACGCTCGAACCCTGCACAAATTCACGATGGCTCTCGTTAAACGAACGGCAAAAAAGGCGCAAGCGGCCGAAATCTTCGACTTGAAAAGCGCCTCGCTGAGCTTGCTGTCCGTGGTGCTGAAGTCGGCCGACCTGGAGCTGCTCCGCGCCGAACTGGAGAGCCGCCTGGGCGAAACGCCCGGGATGTTCAACTTCGAGCCCGTGCTGATCGATCTTTCCGGCCTGACGCGCGCTTCGGCGCTGGCTGAAGGCGAGCAGGGCGCGCTGGCGCTCGGTGAAGGCGAATCCAGCGTCACCGCCATCGACCTGGCCGCGCTCGTGCCGCTGCTGCGCGAGTACCGCATGCAGCCGGTGGCCGTGCAAGGCGCGAATGCCGCTGAACTGGCGCAGGCGCAAGCGCTGGGCCTGGCCGAAGCGACCGACGATGCGCTGACGCCCGCCCGCGGCGAGCCGCGCGAAGTGATCCGCGAAGTCGTGCGTGAAGTGCGCGTGGAAGTGCCGGTCGAAGTGCCCGTGGAACGCGCGGCGGTCGCAACCGCAGCCACCACGGTGATCGTCGACAAGCCCCTGCGCTCCGGCCAGCAGGTCTACGCCAAGGGCGGCGACCTGATCGTGCTGGCGCTGGTGAACCCCGGCGCCGAGGTGATCGCCGACGGCAGCATCCACGTCTACGCGCCGCTGCGCGGCAAGGCGATCGCCGGCGCCAAGGGCGACGAGAACGCGCGCATCTTTGCCGCCGTGATGGAGCCGGAGCTGATCTCCATCGCCGGCACCTACCGCACGACTGAAAACCCGCTGCCGGCCGACGTGCTCGGCCGCGCCGCACAAATCCGGCTCGATGGCGAGAAGCTCGTCATGGAGCCTTTGAAGTTCTAGATGGCCCACCCCCGAAGCGCTGCGCGCCTCCCCCTCAAGGGGGCGACCCCAGCGGCCCGGCAAAGCCGGTTCCGCGGCGTCCGCTGGGCTTCGGCTTGTTGTACGCATTGACCGTGCTGCATTTGCAGCGTGACTGACTGAATTGAATTTTGATAAGAGGAATGATTCGATGACCAAGATCGTCGTGGTGACTTCCGGCAAGGGCGGCGTGGGCAAGACGACCACGAGCGCCAGCTTTGCCACCGGCCTGGCCCTGCGCGGCCACAAGACCTGCGTGATCGACTTCGACGTCGGCCTGCGCAACCTCGACCTGATCATGGGCGTGGAGCGCCGTGTGGTCTATGACCTGATCAACGTGATCAACGACGAAGCCAAGATCAGCCAGGCGCTGATCAAGGACAAGCAGGTCGAGAACCTCTTCATCCTCGCCGCCTCGCAGACGCGCGACAAGGACGCGCTGACGCAAGAAGGCGTGGAGCGCGTGCTGAACGAGCTCAAGGGCATGGACTTCGAGTACATCGTTTGCGACTCGCCCGCGGGTATCGAGACCGGCGCGCTGATGGCCATGCACTTCGCCGACGAGGCGCTGATCGTGACCAACCCCGAGGTCTCCTCGGTGCGCGACTCAGACCGCATCCTGGGCATGCTCAACAGCAAGACCAAGCGCGCCATCGACGGCGCCGAGCCGATCAAGGAACACCTGCTCATCACGCGCTACAACCCCAATCGCGTGGAAGGCGGCCACATGCTCTCGCTGGAGGACATCCACGAGATCCTGCGCACCCCGCTGATCGGCGTGATCCCCGAGAGCGAGATCGTGCTGCAAGCGTCCAACCAGGGCACGCCGGCCATCGCCATGCAGGGCAGCGACGTGTCCGAGGCGTACAAGGACGTGATCCGCCGCTTCCTCGGCGAAGAGCGCCCGATGCGTTTCATCGAAGCCGTGAAGCCGGGCCTGTTCAAGCGCCTGTTCGGCCGTTGATCGGGAGGAGCGAAGCGATGGGATTCCTCACCTTCTTCCTCGGTGAAAAGAAGAGCACGGCCAGCGTGGCCAAGGAGCGGCTGCAACTGATCCTGGCGCACGAGCGCAGCGGCCGTGGCACCAGCCCCGAGTACCTGCCGCAGCTGCAACGCGAGCTGCTGGCGGTTATCTCCAAGTACGTGTCCATCAGCCCCGGCGACCTGCAGGTCACGACCGAGACGCAGGACGGCGTGGAGGTGCTGGCCGTGAAGATCGAGCTGCCTGAAGTGCGGCAGTGATCTGAGCTGAGCAAAAAAGCAAAAGGGCCGCGCCTTCTCAGGTGCGGCCCTTTTTCATTGAGCGACGGAATCAGATCGTTTCGGTCCGGGCGTTCAGCCAGTCCAGCGCGGCGCCCTTGAGCAGCGGCGCGAGGCGATCGCGCACGACGACGTGATACGCGTTCAGCCAGGCGATCTCATCCGGGCGCATCAGGCTCTTGTCGATGCAGCGCGTGTCGATCGGGCAGAGCGTGAGCGTCTCGAACGCCAGCATGTCGCCGAACTGGCCGTTCTCCGGCGTGTTGAACGGCACGTTGAGCACCAGGTTCTCGATCCGCACGCCCCACTGGCCGGCGCGGTACAGGCCCGGCTCGTTCGAGGTGATCATGCCGGGCTCCATCGCCATGTTGGCGTTGGGCACGGCCTTGGAGATGCTCTGCGGGCCTTCGTGCACGTTCATGAAGTAGCCCACACCGTGGCCGGTGCCGTGACCGTAGTCGAGGCCGGCTTGCCAGAGCGGCAGGCGCGCGAAGGCGTCGAGCATCGGCGAGAGCGTGCCGCGCGGAAACACGGCGACTGAGAGGCCGATCATGCCCTTGAGCACCAGCGTGTAGTCGCGCTTGTGCTCGGCGCTGACGGTGCCGATGGGCCAGACGCGCGTGATGTCGGTCGTGCCGCCGAGGTACTGGCCGCCCGAATCAATCAAGAGGAGACCATTGCCTTCGATCCACGCATACGAGTCAGGCGTGGCGCGGTAGTGCGGCATCGCGCCGTTGGCGTTGTAGCCGGCGATCACGGGGAACGAGAGGCCGATGAAGCCCTTGCGCTTGGCGCGCTCGGCGCTGAGCCATTCGTCGACGGTCAGCTCGGAGAGCTTCTCGCCGGCCGCGAGTGCAGCCTCGAAGCGGGCGTAGAACTCGCACATCGCGGCGCCGTCTTCGGCCATCGCCTCGCGCACGAATTCGGCCTCGGCCTTGGTCTTGCGGCTTTTGGCGAGCGTGCTGGGGTTGATCGCTTCGATCACCTTCACGCCAGCCGGCACGGCTTCGCGCAGGCCCCAGGTGACGCGGGCCGGGTCGACCAGCAGCACGGCGGTGGCGGGCAGGGCGGCGAGGGCCTTGGGTGCGTCGGCATAACCGTGCACTTCCACGCCATCGGCCTTCAGGCGTTCGGCCAGCTCGGCGTTGATCTTGCCGGGTGCGACGAAGAGCTGGACCTTGCTGCCGTCGAGCAGCACGTGGGCCATGAAGACGGGGTTGTAGTCGACGTCCGCGCCGCGCAGGTTCAGCAGCCAGGCGATGTCGTCAACGGTGGAGATGAAGTGGTGGCTTGCGCCATGACGGGCCATCGCGGCGCGCACGTGGGCGAGCTTCTCGGCGCGCGAGACGGCGGCGTGCGGTGCGAGGTGTTCGTAGACGGCGCCTTCGGGCAGACCGGGGCGGTCTTCCCAGGCGGACTGGATCACGTCCACGTCCGTGCGCACCTCGATACCGGCTTGCTTCATCACCATGCGCAGCGCGTTGGCGGCGCCCAGGCCCAGCACCTGGCCGTCGACGACCAGCGTCTGGCCCGCTTGCAGCTTCTGCGCAATCCATTCCAGATGCACGGGCGAGACGGCCGATTGCGTCTTCACCAGTTCGATGCCGCTGCCGTCCAGCTCCTTCTCGGCCGACGACCAGTAGCGGCTGTCGGCGAAGACGGCGGCGCCGTCCAGCGTCACCACGAGCGTGCCGGCCGAGCCGGTGAAGCCGGACAGCCATTGGCGGCCCTGCCAGCGCTCGGGCAGGTACTCGGAGATGTGCGGATCGCTCGACGGCACCAGGGCAGCGTGGGCGCCGGCGGCGCGCAGGGCGTCGCGCACGCGCTCGAGGCGCAGGCGGATGGTGGAGGTGCGGGTGTCCATGGAGCGGCTCCAAATCATTCGGGAAACGTTGATTTTAGGTGGCAGCCTCGCTGGTGCTGGTCCTCACGGCGGGCGAGCACCGATTTGGCGCATCTGATCCAGCGCAAAGAGCGTTGTGAACAACAGCACAAACCCCTCCGCCGACCCCTCGCATGCGGTCCCTCCAGAGGCGGGTTCAGGCCTCCGGGAGGCGGCGTCACCTCCTAGAGTCACGTCGCCATGCTTGGAAGTCTCAGGTGGAGCGGATGATCAGGGATACAGAAACAATGAACGACTCGGTGGACGACGCCCAGCAGCGTGTAGCTGCGCGGTTCGACGTCCGTCTGCGAGCGGTGCTGTTGCGGCGCGCGGCCAGGCGCCAATGGGTGGGGTCTCTGAGCACCGTGGTTGGCATCGCCTTGCTGGCCTTCATCCACTGGGGCGGTCCGGGGCAGGGGTTGGTGCCGTACTTCGTCGTGCTGCGGTTGTTGATCCTTGCCTACAACCAGTGGATCGCGCGGCGCATCCTGTCCCTGGCCGCGCAGCCCGAAAAGGTGGTTGCGCTCAAGGGTGAATTCATCTTCGGCATGGCTGCGGCGGGCGCGTGCTGGGGCATGGTCGGCTGGATGATGCCCAACATGGACATGGTCGGCTGGTCGGCCCGCGACATCTTTTCGTTCGTCACGCTGGTCTACATCTCTGCCGTGGCGCTGATCACGGCAGGGCATGCGCCGCGGGCCTTCGTCGCACACATCACGGCGCAGTGGCTGGTGGTGCTCACACCGCTGGTGGCGAGCAACGAAATGCGCAGCGAGAACCTGCTGATCGTGCTGGTGGTGCTGGGGATGATGCTCACGACGCTGCTGTTTGCGCAGATGCTGCTGTTGCAGACGCGGCGGGGTGTGGAGGCTGAGTTGCAGCGTGCCGACCTCACCGAGAGCCTGCGTACCGTGAACCGCGAGCTGGCGCTGGCGCTGGAGCGGGCGGTGGAGACGGCCAGCCGCGACCCGCTGACCGGTGTGCTCAACCGCCGCGCGATGCACGGCTGCGCGGACTATGTGGAGGCGGCGCGCAGGCGCCACACGCAGCCGTGCTCGCTGCTGCTGCTGGACCTGGACTTCTTCAAGCGCATCAACGACAGTTACGGCCACGCGGCGGGGGATGCCGTGCTGGTGGAGGCGGCCGAGACCCTGCGCCTGGCGCTGCGCGAGGTGGACCTGATCGCGCGCTGGGGCGGCGAGGAGTTCCTCGTGCTGATGCCGGAGTGCGATGCCGATTCCGCCTTGATCCGCGCCGAGGAACTGCGTGCCGCGATCGAGCGCATGGTGGTGCCGGCGCTGCCGACGGGGCGCGCGATCAGCGTCTCGATCGGCGCGGCGGACTGGCCGGCCGGCACGAGCTTCGTGCAGGCCGTGGACCGCGCCGATGCGGCGCTCTACTGCGCCAAGGATGCGGGCCGCAACCGCGTGATGCTGGCGGCTTGACGTCGTCTAAAGCTCAGTGCGCAGCGCCCAGAGTTCCGGGAACAGCACCACGTCGAGCATCTTGCGCAGATAGCTGACGCCGCCGGTGCCGCCGGTGCCGCGCTTGAAGCCGATCACGCGTTCCACGGTCGTCACGTGGCGGAAGCGCCAGAGGCGGAAGGCGTCTTCGAGGTCCACGAGTTCCTCGGCCATCTGATAGAGGTCCCAGTGCGCTTGCGGCGTGCGGTAGACCTCCAGCCAAGCGGCCTTCACGTCATCGCTTGCGACGTAAGGCTGCGTCCAGTCGCGCCGCAAAGCCTCGGCCGGCACGTCGATGCCGCGACGGCGCACCAGCTTGATCGCTTCGTCATACAGGCTCGGCGAGCGATACGCTTGTTCCACTTGCGCCAGCAGATCGGGCCGATGCGCATGCGGCTTCAACATCGCCGCGTTCTTGTTGCCGAGCAGGAACTCGATGCGCCGGTACTGCGCGCTCTGGAAGCCGCTGCTGTTCGCCAGATACGGCCGGATCGCCGTGTACTCGGGCGGCGTCATGGTCGCCAGCACGTCCCACGCGTGTACGAGTTGCTCCATGATCCGCGACACCCGCGCCAGCATCTTGAACGCCTCGGGCAACTTGTCCGCCGCCACGTTCGCAATCGCCGCCTGCAACTCATGCAGCATCAACTTCATCCACAACTCGGACGTCTGGTGCTGCACGATGAAGAGCATCTCGTTGTGCTCGGGAGAGAGCGGGTGCTGCGCCGTCAGGATCTGGTCGAGATGCAGGTAGTCGCCGTAGCTCATGTCCCGAGAGAAATCGAGTTGAGCCTTTTCCTCCGTCACGATCTTTTCGCCGCTGCTCATTTCCGTCCCCAAAAGCAATCGATGGACCAGCCGCCGTGTTCCTGCCCCCGGCCGCCGACATAAGCGGGTTCGGAGGTGGACGGGGGCAGGGACGCGGCGGCTGATGCCACGGTCGTTGCAGTGCCGAAGGTCTTCGCACGCCAAGGTTGGAGCGGGGAGCCAGCACGCTCCCGCCCGCGTCTACCTCCGAACCCGCTTATGTCGGTAGCCGCGGGCGGGAGCATGCTGGCGCGTTGCGTTGAGGTGTGGCTAGAGGTCTTGTGCGCGCTCATGTGACGGCGCCCTTGCGGTTGAACTCAGGTTTCTGCCACTCTTTTGTGGAGAGCACCTGACGCAGATGTTCGACGGCGTCCCAGACCTCGACGAAGCCGATGTACAGCGGCGTGAAACCGAAGCGCATGAGGTTCGGCTTGCCGGCGCGGTAGTCGCCGATCACGCCGCGGGCGATCAGGGCCTGGACGGTGGCGTAGGCGGTGCCGTCCATCTCCTCGGAGAGCGCCAGCGAAACGTGGCTGCCGCGGATCGCCGGATCGCGCGGGCTTTGGACCGTCACGCCGAATTCGGCCAGACGTTCGTCCACGAGTCCGATGAACGCCGTCGTCAGCTCCACCGACTTGGCACGCAGCGCCGTCATGCCGCCCAGCTTCTCGGCCTTGAGCAGCGTGTCCACACCGCATTCCAGGATCGCCATCGACACGACCGGCGGGGTGCCGCAGATGTAGCGATGGATGCCCGGTGCCGGCTGATAGTCCGTCGTGAACGCGAACGGCGCCTCGTGGCCCAGCCAGCCCGACAGCGGCTGCCAGAACTTGTCCGCATGGCGCGGGTTGGCCCACACGAAAGCGGGTGCGCCCGGGCCGCCGTTCAAATACTTGTAGCCGCAGCCCACCGCGAAGTCCGCGTTGGCGATGTGCAGGTCCACGGGAATCGCGCCCGCCGAGTGGCAGAGGTCCCACACCGTCAGCGCGCCCACGCCGTGCGCCTGCGCCGTGATCGTCTGCATGTCGTGGATGCGGCCGGTGCGGTAGTTCACCTGCGTGAGCATCAGCACGGCCAGTTCTTCGTTCAGCACCGAGGGCAATTCATCGGCACTGTCGATCAGCTTCAGCTCGAAGCCGTGCTGGCGCGCGAGGCTCTGCGCGATGTAGAGGTCGGTCGGGAAGTTCTCTCGTTCCGAGACGATCAGCCGGCGGCCTTCCGGCGCCAGCCGCAGCGCCGCCGAGAGCACCTTGTACAGATTCAGCGAGGTCGAATCGGCCACCACCACTTCGCCCTTGCCGGCACCGATCAGCGTCGCGATCTTGTCGCCGATGCGGCTCGGCAGGTCGATCCAGTGCGCGTCGTTCCACGAGCGGATCAGCCCCACGCCCCATTCGTCTTCGACGACCTGACGCGCACGTTCGACGGCATCGAAGGGCAGGGCGCCCAGCGAGTTGCCGTCCAGATAGATCGTGGCCGGTGGCAGCACGAACTGCTTCTTCAAAGCGCGCAGCGGGTCGTGCGCGTCCAGCGTCTCAAAATCTTGTCTCGTTTTCATAGAGTCCTACAGCTTTCTCAATACCGCGCGCACCGGCGAGGCGCAGGCCCCGGCCAGTTTGAGCGGCAATGCAATCAATTCATAGTCGCCCTCGGGGACTTCATCGAGCACGAGGTTTTCCAGCACGCGCAGGTTCAGGCGCAGCAGGCGCTGGTGGCTGTCCAGCGTCTTGCTCGTGGCCGGGTCGACCGAAGGCGTGTCCAGGCCGATCAGCACGACGCCGCGCGCGGCCAGCCATTCGACGGTCTCCGGCGCGTAGGCGGTGAAATCGGGGTTCCACTGTTCATCGACGCGTTCGTTGCAGCGCACGAGCACGCGGGGCGGCAGGTTTTCAGCAGCGTGTTCCAGATGCTCGATCCGGATCAGGGGCCCGCGACCGATCGCGTGAATCACGCGGCACGGCCCGAGATACGCATCCAGATCCACCTCCGCCGCCGCCGGCTGATCATTCCCGTAATGCAACGGCGCATCCGCATGCGCTCCCACATGCGGCGACATCGTCAACGCCGACAGGTTCACCGGGCAGTCCGGCCCTAACTGCGCCGTCCAGCGCAACGCATACGGCTCATCGCCCGGGAAGATGGGCGACTGCGGCGAAACGAGAGGGGAGATATCCCAGAGCTGCTTCTTCATGGGGCGCGAACCTTAGCAGCGCTCCAAGGCGCGTGGTGTCGGTTATTCCCAACTGAACCGGATTCGTCAAGAGTGTCTTGCAATCTTCCATCTTGTCGCCATGTGTCGGCCTCCTGACAATTCACCCCATGCGCACCTTTGACAAGCTCATCGCCACGATTCCGCACCGCCGGAGCGATGCTTGCGTGCGTCCGTTCATCGGTAGCCGCTCCGGTTTCGTCCTGCACGAGTAACGGCGCCAGGTGATGTCCATCTGGCGCGGCCAGACAAGGAATCACCATGAACTCGAACATCACAACCCCCCGCGCCCTGCGCAACATCGGTGTCATCGCCCACGTCGACGCCGGCAAGACCACGACCACCGAACGCATCCTGTTCTACACGGGTGAGCAGCACCGCATGGGCGAAGTCCATGACGGCGGCACCACCATGGACTTCGATCCGCAGGAACGCGCGCGCGGCATCACCATCAACAGCGCGGCCACGACGGTTCACTGGCGCGGCACGAAGATCAACCTGATCGACACGCCCGGACACATCGATTTCAACATCGAGGTGCGCCGCTCCCTGCGCGTGCTGGACGGCGCCGTCGTCGTCTTCGACGGCGTGGCCGGCGTGGAACCGCAGAGCGAGACCAACTGGCGCCTGGCCGACCAGTACGGTGTGCCGCGCATCGCCTTCGTGAACAAGCTCGACCGCACGGGCGCGGACTTCCTGCGTGTCGTCGCGATGATGGGCGAACGCCTGGGCGCCCGCACGGTGCCGCTGCAATTGCCGATCGGCGCTGAAGGCGGCTTCGTCGGCGTGGTCGATCTGATCGGCGAACAGGCCCTCGTCTGGCCGAGCGACGACGCGTCCAGCGCGCCCGAGATCCGAACGATTCCGGCCGACATGGCGGAAGCGGCTGCGCAGTGGCGCCAACGCCTGATCGAAGCTGCGGCTGACGCGGATGAAACCGTGCTGAGCGCCTGGATCAACGGCGAACCGATTGAAGCGTCGGCCCTGCGCCGTGCCTTGCGTCGCGGCGTGATCGAACAGGGCTTCGTGCCCGTGCTCGCCGGCTCGGCCTTCAAGAACCGCGGCGTGGAGCCGCTGCTTGACGCGGTCGTCGACTATCTGCCCGCCCCCGAAGAAGTGAAGGGCGTGGATGGTCTCGACCATGCGCAAAGCGGTTTCGCCGGCCTCGTGTTCAAGATCGTTGCAGACGCTCACGGTTCGCTGGCCTACGTTCGTGCGTACCGCGGCAGCGCGGAGCGCGGCTCGGTGCTGCTCGACGTGAACAGCGGCCGCAGCGAGCGCATCTCGCGCATCTACGAGATGCACGCGGACCAGCGCGTCGAACGCGAGCGCATCGAGGCGGGCGACATCGTTGCCATCGTCGGCCCCAAGGAGCTGCTGACCGGTCACACGCTGGCCGATCCGCACGCGCCCGTGCAGCTCGAAACCATCGAGACGCCCGAGCCCGTGATGCACCTGGCCGTGGAAACGCGCACGTCGGGCGAGCTGCCGGGCTTGTCGAAGGCGCTGCAAGCCTTGCTGCGCGAGGACCCGAGCCTGAAGCTGGCACAAGACAGCGAAACCGGCCAGACGATCCTGTCGGGCATGGGCGAGTTGCAACTCGAGGTCAGTCTCGAGAAGCTGCGCCAGCGCACGGGCCTGGCCTTGCAGGTCGGCCGTCCGCAGGTGGCGTATCGAGAAACGCTGGCTGCGCCGGTGGAACTGCGCCAGGTCCACAAGAAGCAGAGCGGCGGCCCCGGCCAGTTCGCCGAGGTCCAGCTCAGCTTCCGGCCGCTGCCGCGCGGTGAAGGCTTCCGTTTCGAGAGCCGCATCGCCGGCGGTGCGATCCCGCGCGAGTTCGTCCCGGCCGTGGAGCAGGGTCTGCGTCGCGCCGCACAAAGCGGCCTGCGCGGCCACCCGGTGGTGGACTTCGAGGCGGTGCTGCTCGATGGCGCCTTCCACGAGCGCGATTCGTCGCAACTGGCTTTCGAGCTGGTCGCCGCGGCCGCGCTGCGCGAGGCGATGGAGCGTGTGGGCTCGACGCTGCTGGAGCCGATGATGGCCGTCGAAGTGTTGACGCCGCCGGAAGCGCTGGGCGACGTGATCGGCGACCTGAACCGCCGCCACGGCCGCGTGCGCGACCAGGGCCAGCGCGGCCAGACGATGACGGTCGAGGCGCAAGTGCCGCTGGCGCAGATGTTCGGCTACATCGGCGCGCTGCGGGCGCTGTCTTCGGGCCGGGCGCAGTACTCGATGCGCTTCGATGAGTACGCGCCGGCCTTGGAGCAGGCCGTCGCCGCCTGAGTCGGCTTGTGCTGTCTCAAGAGGGGCAAGTCCTTCGGGGCTTGCCCCTCTTTCTTTTCCAATGCTTCATGCCTAAACTATTCAGGTCTGAAAGGAACCTCACCCATGCGCATTGCCTGTATCGGCGGCGGCCCGGCCGGCCTGTACTTCGCCCTGCTGATGAAGAAGCAGGACCCGCGGCATGAGGTCACGGTCTACGAGCGCAATGCCGAGGGCAGCACCTTCGGCTGGGGCGTGGTCTTCTCTGACCAGACGCTGGCCGCCTTGCAGGCCGCCGATCCGCAGACGGCGGCGCAGATCCTCGATGCATTCAACCATTGGGACGACATCGACGTTCGCATCCAGGGCCGCACGATCACCTCCGGCGGGCATGGTTTCTGCGGCATCGGCCGGATGCGGCTGCTGAACATCCTGCAAACGCGCTGCCGTGAGCTGGGCGTGGTGCTGAAGTTCGATGCGGAAGTGCCGGACGACGAAGCGCTTGAAGCCGACTTGATCATCGCCGCCGATGGGCTGAACAGCCGCGTCCGCAGCAAGTACGCCGCGACCTACCAGCCCGATGTGGACCTGCGCCAGTGCCGCTTCGTCTGGCTTGGCACGAGCCGGCTGTTCGACGCCTTCACCTTCGACTTCCAGAAGACGGATTGGGGCTGGTTTCAGGCGCATGCCTATCGCTTCGATGCGGACACATCGACCTTCATCGTCGAGGCGCCCGAGAACGTCTGGCGCGCTGCCGGGCTCGAAGACATGGACAAGGAAGATGGCATCGCCTTCTGCGAGCGGCTCTTCGCCGATGTCCTGCAAGGCCACGAGCTGGTGTCCAACGCCAGCCATCTGCGCGGGTCGTCGCAGTGGATCCGGTTTCCGCGGGTGATCTGCAAGCAGTGGGTGAAGTGGCGTGCAGATGGCGTGCCCGTCGTCTTGATGGGTGATGCGGCGCACACGGCGCATTTCTCGATCGGTTCGGGGACGAAGCTGGCGTTGGAGGATGCGATTGCACTGGCACGCGACATCGGCAGCCATCAAGGTGAGCTGCGCGCTGCGCTGGATGAATACACCGCCACGCGTTCGATCGACGTGCTGCGCATCCAGAACGCCGCCCGCAATTCGACCGAATGGTTCGAGAACGTCGAGCGTCACGCACGGCTCCAGCCCGAGCAGTTCGCCTACTCGCTGCTGACCCGCTCGCAACGCATCTCGCACGAGAACCTGCGGCTGCGCGATGCGCATTACGTGCGGGACTTCGAGCGCTGGTTGGCCGGCAGTGACCGCGCCGTGCCGCCGATGTTCACGCCCTTCAAGCTGCGCTCGGTCGAACTCAAGAACCGCGTCGTCGTCTCGCCGATGGCCCAGTATTCCTGCGTGGAAGGCGTGCCGGCGGACTACCACCTGATGCACCTCGGCACTCGCGCCATGGGCGGCGCGGGGCTGGTTTTCGCTGAAATGACCTGCGTGAGCCCCGATGCACGCATCACGCCGGGTTGCCCGGGTTTGTGGAACGACGAACAGGAGCGCGGTTGGAAGCGCATCGTCGATTTTGTCCACACAAGCACCTCCGCCAAGATCGCCTTGCAACTCGGCCACGCCGGGGCCAAGGGCTCGACACGCGTGGCCTGGGAGGGCATCGATCAGCCGTTGACCGAGGGCGGCTGGCCGCTCATCTCCGCATCACCGCAGCAATACCTCGACGGCGTGAGCGACTGGAGCCGCGCAATGACGCGTGCCGACATGGACCGCGTCAAGGCCGATTTTTGCGCGGCCACCGAGCGCGCCGCCGGCGCCGGCTTCGACTGGCTGGAATTGCATTGCGCCCACGGCTATCTGCTCTCCAGCTTCATCTCGCCACTGACGAACCAGCGCGACGACGAATACGGCGGTTCGCTTGAAAACCGCCTTCGCTTCCCGCTCGAAGTCTTCATCGCGATGCGCGCGCTCTGGCCCGAGCATCTGCCGATGAGCGTGCGCATCTCGGCGCACGATTGGGTCGAAGGCGGCATCACGCCCGAAGACGCGGTGCTGATCGCCGCCGCGTTCAAGGAAGCCGGCGCGGACCTGATCGACGTGTCTTCGGGCCAGGTCTCCAAGCAGGAGAAGCCCGTCTACGGCCGCATGTGGCAGACGCCGTTCTCCGAGAGCATCCGCAACCGCGTCGGCATTTCGACGATCGCGGTCGGTGCCATCTCCGAAGCCGATCACGTGAACAGCATCATCGCCGCCGGCCGTGCCGATCTCTGCGCCGTCGCCCGCCCGCATCTGGCCAATCCCGCTTGGACGCAGACCGAGGCCGCACGCATTGGCTTCACCGGCGTCGAATGGCCCCGCCAGTACATCTCGGGCAAGCAGCAGATGGAGCGCGAATTCGAGCGTCAGCGCGCGCTCGCCGCGGCGCCCGTTGCTGACGAGGAGAAGTTGTGAAGGATCTCCATGCGGTGTTGACGGGCGGCGGCAGCGGCATCGGCCTCGCCGTTGCGCAGGCTTTGTCGAATGCCGGCGCGCGCGTGACCGTGATGGGCCGCAATGCCGAGCGCCTTCGCGCCACGGGCTTTGCGCATCAAGTAATCGACGTGAGCAACGAGGCGAGCGTGCAGGCCGCGTTCGCCGCGGTGGGCGCCGTGGACGTGCTGGTCAACAACGCCGGCATGGTCGAATCCGCGCCGCTCAAGCGCACGAGCCTCGACCAATGGAACCGCATGCTGCAGGTGAACCTCACCGGCAGCTTCTTGTGCAGCCGCGAGGTGATCGAAGGCATGAGCCAGCGCGGCTTCGGCCGCATCGTCAATGTCGCCAGCACCGCTGCGCTCAAAGGTTATGCCTACGTGGCGGCCTACTGCGCGGCGAAGCACGGGGTGGTCGGCCTCACGCGAGCAATGGCGCTGGAACTGGCGGGCTCGGGCGTGACGGTCAACGCCGTCTGCCCGGGCTACACGGAGACGGACATCGTAGAGACGGCACTCGCCACCATCTCCGCCAAGACCGGCCGCAGCCGCGAAGAAGCGCTGAAGTCGCTCACGGCCGCTAACCCCCAGGGTCGGCTGATCCAGCCCGAGGAAGTGGCTGCAGCCGTGCTCTATCTCGCCAGCCACGAGGCCGCCAGCCTCACCGGCCAGGCCCTTTCAATCAGCGGTGGAGAAGTGATGTGATGAGCGTCGATCTGGAAACCCGTGTTGTCGCGGACGATCACCAAGCCTTGAAGCTCTGGTTGCGGCTCCTCTCCTGCACGACCCGCGTCGAGTCGCAGGTGCGCAACCGGCTGCGCATGGAGTTCGCCACCACGCTGCCGCGCTTCGACCTGCTGGCGCAGCTGGAGCGCTACCCGCAGGGGCTGTCGATGCGCGAGCTGTCGCTGCGCCTGATGGTGACCGGCGGCAACGTCACCGGCATCACCGACCAGCTCGAAGCCGAAGGCCTGGTGCTGCGCGAGACGCATCCGGCCGATCGCCGGTCCTTCAACGTTCGGCTTACGCCGGCCGGAAAGAAGGCCTTCCGCAAGATGGCCCAGACGCACGAGGAATGGGTGGTCGAGCTGTTCGAGGGCTGGAGCGCGGCGGAGAAGGCGCAGGTCTACGGCCTGCTGTCCAAGCTCAAGCAATCACTGGAGACGAAACATGGATAAGCATCTGGTCGAGGGCAACCAGCAAAGCCTCGGCAGCTATGCACCGCGGTATTTCCTCTGGGAGCAGCGCGGCGCCGTGGGCGTGATCACGCTGAACCGGCCGGAGCGCAAGAACCCGCTGACCTTCGAGTCCTACGCCGAGCTGCGCGACCTGTTCCGCACCCTGTCGCAGGTGAGCGATGTGCGTGCGATCGTCGTTCAAGGTGCAGGCGGCAACTTCTGCTCTGGCGGCGATGTGCACGAGATCATCGGCCCGCTGACGCAAATGAGCATGCCGGATCTTCTGGCGTTCACGCGCATGACGGGCGATCTGGTCAAGGCCATGCGCGCTTGCCCGCAGCCGATCGTGGCGGCCATCGACGGCGTGTGCGCCGGCGCTGGTGCCATCATGGCGATGGCGTCCGACATGCGTCTGGGCACCGCGCGCAGCAAGACGGCTTTCCTCTTCACACGCGTGGGCCTGGCGGGTTGCGACATGGGTGCCTGCGCCATCCTGCCGCGGATCGTCGGCCAGGGCCGCGCGAGCGAGCTGCTGTACACCGGCCGCTCGCTCGGCGGTGAGGAAGGCGAGCGCTGGGGCTTCCACAACCGGCTGGTCGAGCCTGACGATCTGTTCGACGCCGCGCTGACGCTCGCCAACGACATCGCCACCGGCCCGAGCTTCGGCCACGCGATGACGAAGAAGATGCTCCACCAGGAATGGGCGATGGGCGTCGATGAAGCGATCGAGAGCGAAGCGCAGGCGCAGGCGATCTGCATGATGACGCAGGACTTCCATCGCGCGTACCACGCCTTCGTGGCCAAGCAGCGGCCGAGCTTCGAGGGGAATTGAGCGATGGACCATCTCTCCTGGCCCTTCTTCGAGGAGCGGCATCGCGAGCTGGCGGCGGCGCTGGAGCCGTGGTGCGTCGAGCATCTGGCGCATGTCGATCACAAGGATGTCGATCAGAGCTGTCGTTCGCTCGTGCGTGCGCTGGGGCAGGGCGGGTGGCTGCACCATGCGGTCGGCGATGTGATCGATACCCGCGCGATTTGCCTGCTTCGCGAAACGCTGGCGTCGCACGACGGCCTGGCCGACTTCGCCTTCGCCATGCAAGGCCTCGGCTCGGGCGCGATCTCGCTCGACGGGATGCCCGCTCAGCGTGAGCGATATCTGCCCAAGGTGGCGGCCGGCGAGTGGCTGGCGGCGTTCGCGTTGTCGGAGCCTGAGGCCGGTTCCGACGTCTCCGCCATGCAGTGCAGCGCCACCGCCGATGGTGACGGTTATGTGCTGAACGGCGAGAAGACCTGGATCTCGAACGGCGGCATCGCGGACTTCTACGTTGTCTTCGCACGCACCGGCGAAGCGCCCGGCGCGCGAGGGATCAGCGCTTTCATCGTCGACGCGAACACGCCGGGCTTCGAGATTGCCGAACGCATCGAGGTGATCGCGCCGCATCCGCTGGCGCGCCTGAAGTTCACGAACTGCCGCGTGTCCAAGGATCAACTGCTCGGCGTGCCGGGCCAGGGCTTCAAGCTGGCGATGCGCACGCTCGACATCTTCCGCACCTCGGTCGCCGCCGCGGCGCTCGGTTTCGCGCGTCGCGCGCTGGCCGAAGGCCTCGCTCAGGCGAAGGGCCGTTCGATGTTCGGCAAGACGCTCGCCGACCAGCCGCTGGCGCAGGCCAAGCTGGCCGACATGGCGTGCACGGTGGACTCCTCGGCGCTCCTGGTCTACCGCGCCGCCTGGGCGCGCGACCAGGGCCGCAAGGTCACGCGCGAAGCGGCGATGGCCAAGCTGATGGCCACCGAGGGCGCGCAGCAGGTCATCGATGCCGCGGTGCAGCTCTTCGGCGGCCGCGGCGTGCGAAGTGGGGAAGTCGTCGAGTCTCTCTACCGGGAGATCCGCGCGCTGCGCATCTACGAGGGCGCCAGCGAAGTCCAGCAGCTCATCATCGCCAGGGAGATCCTCAAATCATGACGAGGAAGTCGGCCCCTTATTCCGCACACAGGGACACCTTCGCCCATGATCGCCTGCCGCCTCGCGATCAGTGGCCGGACCTGATCTTCGAGCTGCCCGAGTTGCAGTTCCCCGAGCGGCTGAACTGCGCCGGTGAGCTGCTGGACCGCTGGGTCGAGGGCGGGCAGGGCGATCGCTTGTGTCTGCAAGGCGCCGATGTGCGGTGGAGTTATGCCGACCTGCAACGCGAGGCGAACCGCATTGCGCATGTGCTGGTGGGGGAGCTCGGCGTCGTGCCCGGCAACCGCGTGCTGCTGCGCGGCGCCAACTCGCCGATGTTCGCGGCCTGCTGGTTCGCGGTGATGAAGGTCGGCGCGATCGCCGTGGCCACCATGCCGCTGTTGCGGGCCAAGGAGCTGGGCCAGGTGATCACGAAGGCGGCGGTCACGCATGCGCTATGCGAAGCGGGGCTGGCTGAGGAACTCGGCCAGGCGCAGGCGCTTTGCCCCACGCTGCTGACGGTCTGCCACTACGGCGACGGCGAGCTCGAAGACCTCGCGGCCACGCAGCCGGATCGGTTCGGCAACGTGGACACCGCCGCCGAGGACTGCTGCATCATCGCCTTCACCTCGGGAACGACCGGTCAGCCCAAGGGCACGATGCACAACCATCGCGACGTGATGGCGATCTGCCGCTGCTGGCCGCCGCACTGCCTGAAGGCGGGGGCCGACGACATCTTCATCGGCTCGCCGCCGCTGGCCTTCACGTTTGGCCTGGGCGGCCTGCTGCTGTTCCCGATGAGCGTGGGCGCCTCCAGCGTGCTGCTGCCGAAGGCCGCGCCCGAAGTCCTGCTGCCCGCGATCGCGCACTACCGCGCCACGGTGTGCTTCACGGCGCCGACCTCGTACCGCGCCATGGCAGCGCAGGCGAAGCAGCACGACATCTCCTCGCTGCGCAAATGCGTGAGCGCCGGCGAGGCGCTGCCCGCGGCCACGCGCCAGCTCTGGAAAGACACGACGGGCATCGAGCTGATCGACGGCATCGGCGCCACCGAGATGCTGCACATCTTCATCAGCCATGATGAGTCGAACGCCAGGCCCGGCGCCACCGGCAAGCCCGTGCCCGGCTATTTCGCCTGCGTGCTGGGCGACGACGGCGAGCCGCTGCCGGCAGGGCAGGTCGGCCGTCTCGCCGTGAAGGGACCGACCGGCTGCCGCTATCTCGCCGACGACCGCCAGCGCAACTACGTGCACAACGGCTGGAACCTGACGGGTGACGCCTACTGCGTCGATGCAGACGGTTACTTCATCTATCAAGCGCGCACGGACGACATGATCATTTCCGGCGGTTACAACATCGCCGGCCCCGAGGTGGAATCGGCGCTGCTCACCCACCCGGCTGTGGCAGAGTGCGCGGTGATCGGCGTGTCCGACGAGGAGCGCGGCCAGATCGTCAAGGCCTTCGTCGTGCTGCGCGCCGGCCACACGGGCGACAAGGCGCTGGTGCGCGCACTCCAGGAGTACGCCAAGGCCACCATCGCGCCCTACAAATACCCGCGCGCCATCGAGTTTCGAGACTCGCTGCCCCGCACCGAGACCGGCAAACTTCAACGCTTCAGGCTCCGTCATGTTTGAAAGACTTCAGACCGTCCGATTCGGCCATTGCGACCCGGCCGGCATCGTGTTCTACCCGCGCTATTTCGAGATGCTCAACTCCTTCGTGGAGGACTGGTTCCGCGACGGCGTGGGGCTGCCCTTCGAGGATCTCCTGCAAAAGCGCAAGCTCGGCATGCCCACCGTCTCGCTCAAGAGCGAATTTCACGAGGTCAGCCGCTTCGGCGAGGTGCTGGCCCTGCGGCTGTACCTGGTGCGCGTGGGCAGCAGCTCGATGACGCTGACCGTCCACTTTGACGGACTAGACAAGCGTCGCGCCACCTTCGAGCAGGTACTGGTCTGTACCGACCTGGAAACGCACGTCTCGCGGCCTTTTCCGGACGATCTGCGCGCCGCGCTGGAGCAACAGCTGTCATGACGAACAAGCAGATCCTCCAACCCCCCGGCTGGGCCGCGCCCAAGGGCTACGCCAATGGCATCGCCGCGCGCGGCACGCAGGTGTTCGTGGCCGGCCAGATCGGCTGGAATGCGCGGAGCGAGTTCGAGAGCGACGATCTGGTCGACCAGGTCCGCCAGGCGCTCACGAACGTCAAGGCGGTGCTGGCGGCGGCCGGCGCTGAGCCGCGCCACATCGTGCGCATGACCTGGTATTTGCTGGACAAGCGCGAATACGTGATGCGGGGCCGTGAAATCGGAATGGCCTACCGCGAGGTGCTGGGGCGAGAATTCGGGATTGCCATGTCGGCCGTCCAGGTGGTCGGCCTGGTGGAAGATCGCGCCAAGGTCGAGATCGAAGTGACCGCCGTTGTGGATACAGAAGACTGAGGAGACTGTTGTGAGCAAACCCCAATTCCAATGGGACGACCCCCTGCTGCTGGAAGATCAGCTGACCGAGGATGAACGCGCCGTGCGCGACGCCGCGCGCGCCTACTGCCAGGACCGCCTGGCGCCGCGCGTGCTGGAAGCCTTCCGCAACGAAAAGACCGATCCTGCGATCTTCCGCGAGATGGGCGAGCTGGGCCTGCTCGGCGTGACCATCCCCGAGGAATACGGCGGCGCCGGCCTCAACTACGTCTGCTACGGCCTGGTGGCCCGCGAAGTCGAGCGCGTGGATTCGGGCTACCGCTCGATGATGAGCGTGCAGAGCTCGCTCGTGATGGTGCCCATCAACGAATTCGCTAACGAAGCAACCAAGCGCAAGTACCTGCCCAAGCTGGCCTCGGGCGAGTGGATCGGCTGCTTTGGCCTGACCGAGCCGAACCATGGCTCCGACCCCGGCTCGATGATCACCCGCGCCCGCAAGGTCGACGGCGGCTACTCGATCAGCGGCGCCAAGATGTGGATCACCAACAGCCCGATCGCTGATGTGTTCGTCGTCTGGGCCAAGGACGACGGCGGCCAGATCCGCGGCTTCGTGCTGGAGAAAGGCTGGAAGGGCCTCAGCGCGCCGGCCATTCACGGCAAGGTCGGCCTGCGCGCTTCAGTCACCGGCGAGATCGTGATGGACGAAGTGTTCTGCCCCGAAGAGAACGCCTTCCCCGAAGTGCGCGGCCTGAAGGGCCCGTTCACCTGCCTGAACAGCGCCCGCTACGGCATCGCCTGGGGCGCTCTCGGCGCCGCGGAAGACTGCTGGCACCGCGCCCGCCAGTACACGATGGATCGCAAGCAGTTCGGCAAGCCGCTCGCCGCGAACCAGTTGATCCAGAAGAAGCTGGCCGACATGCAGACCGAGATCACGCTCGGCTTGCAGGGCTGCTTGCGCCTGGGCCGTCTGAAGGACGAGCACAAGGCCGCGGTGGAGATCACCTCGATCATGAAGCGCAACAGCTGCGGCAAGTCGCTCGACATCGCCCGCACCGCGCGCGACATGATGGGCGGCAACGGCATCTCCGACGAGTTCGGGGTGGCCCGCCACCTGGTCAACCTCGAGGTGGTGAACACCTACGAAGGCACGCACGACATCCACGCCCTGATCCTGGGCCGTGCGCAGACGGGGATCGCCGCGTTTTGATCCAGCGTCGCTCGGCCGGGTTCAGATGCTCGGCCAGCGGTGGGGATCGATATCCAGCCGCGTGTACCAGTCCGAGGGCAGGCTGCCGGCCCAGCAGAGGTTGTGGTGCGGGGTCAGGCGGCGCTTGGCGAAGGTCATGCGCATGTCGGCCAGGGCGAGCAGTTCCGCGCCGGTCCACTGCCCCTGAGCGGGGCTCGCAGCCACGCCGACAGTGACGGTCAGCGGCGGCTGCGCCTTCACGCCTGCGAGGCCGTCGGCCACTGCTTGGCGCAGGGTCTCGCCCAGCGCCTGGGCGGCCGTGATGTCGGCCTGCGGCAGCACCACGAAGAATTCGTCGCTGCCCAGGTGCACGAGCCGCGCCGCGGCCGGCACGCTGTGCTTGAGCAGGCCGGCGAGCTGTTCGATCACGGCCTGCGCCTCCGCGGCGCCGGCTTCGTCCTGGTAGTTCTTGAAGTGGTCGACGTCCAGCGTCAGCACGGCCAGCGCCTGTGACTGCTGCCGCGCCTGGCCGGCGGCTTGCTCCAGCATTTGCAGGCCCTGGGCCCGGGGCATGGCGGCGCTCGTGGTATCCGGCATCAATGTCTCCTTGTTGCACCATCCTAGGCAGGACGGGGCGGTGTCAGCTGCTCCATAACCCTAGAGTTTCGGGGCGCTGACCGACTGTGCCATGACCAGCGACAGGGTGGCCGGTCGGGCGTAGTATTGTGTTCAGAAAGTGGAGAGTGGGAAGGAGACCCCCATGAGCACGCTGTACCGTCGGTGGACCCAGGTTGCGACGCTGGGACTGTTCTTGCTGGCATTGGGTGGATGCGCGACATCCAGCATGCAGCCTTTGGAAGCCGGCCCGTTCTTGAGCGATGCGCGCTTCAAGCCGCCCAGCGCGCCGATCCCCGCAGCGGCCGAGGTCCTGGCACCCAGTGCCGAGATGCGTGACTACCTGCAGCACAACCCCGAGTTCAGGATGCTCGTCCATCGCCTCGGCGAGCGCGAGGCGATGGTCCAGAGCTTCTACGCCAAGGGCATGCTGCAGATCGACTACGACTCCAGCATCACCCGCAATGCGTCCGAGGCGTTCGCCTCGCGCAGCGGCAACTGCCTGGCCCTGGTGCTCATGACGGCCTCGCTGGCGCACGAGCTGAAGCTTCCGGTCCGCTACCAGGTGATCTACACGGACGAGTTCTGGTCGCGCGGGGGCGGGCTCAACCTGATGGCTGGCCACGTCAACCTCACGCTCGGCGTGCCCGTGCTCACCACGTCCAACATGTTTCCGGACCTGCTGCAGATCGACTTCCTGAGGCCGGCGTCGATCAGCAACTACCGCCGCATGGAGGTCGATGAAAGCACCATCATCGCGATGTATTACAACAACCGCGCCGTGGAGCAGCTGGAGCAGGGCGACGTCGATGACGCCTACTGGTGGGCGCGCGCAGCAGTCATGTACCAGCCGCGCTACACGACGGCCTACAACACGCTGGCGGTGATCTACCGCCGGCACGGAGACAGCGCCCAGGCCGAGGCCGCGCTGCGTGCCGTGCTCACGCGCGAATCCGCCAATGTGCAGGCGATGTCCAACCTGGCGCTGGTGCTGACGGATCAGCATCGCACCGATGAAGCCAAGGTCCTGCAAGCGCGGGTGGCCGAGTTGCAGCCTTATCCGCCGTTCCGGTTCTTCGACCTGGGCATGGAAGCGATGGCTCGCGGCGAGTACGTCAAGGCACGCGATCTGTTCAAGCGCGAGATTGCCCGCGCCGGCTACTACCACGAGTTCTATTTCTGGCTGGCGATGGCCGACTACGCGCTCGGCGACACCCGCGAGGCCAGCAAGAACCTGAACCTCGCGGCCGAGAACAGCCTGACGCGCAAGGACCACGACCGTTACGCCGCCAAGCTCAGCTGGATCGAGCAGAACGGCCGGCCGCGGGAGCAGCAGATGCCGCAGCCCTTGCCTTCGCAGCCGATGGGCGGGCGAGGCCTCTAGATCGGCGGCAGGCCGTGGCGGGCCCGCGCGCGTGCGCAGGCCTCGTCCCCGATGCCCATCGGCGCCCGCAAGCCGAATTCGCGGCACGGCGAAGGTCGCCACTCGTAGATGCCGCAACCGGCCTGCTCGCCCACCTTGCCGGTGAGCGCCGCGCAGCGCGCCGGCGTGTGGTCGGTGCCGCGCATGCGCACGAGGCTGCTCGTCAGATCGACCGTCAATCCGTCGGGCACGCTGCCGCCTTCGGACATCAGTTCCTCGCGGGCGAAGTCGACGCGGAAGGCGGCGCAGCAGGCGCCGCAGCTGGTGCAGGGGTTCACTATGATGAGTGGATTCAAATGACGAAGAGAACCACGATGAAGAAGCTGTTCGCTTTTGCCGTGTCGGCCGTGCTGGTCGGCGCCAGCCTCAATGCTAATGCCCAGGTCAAGGTGAGTGCAGCCTGGGCGCGCGCCACGGTGGCGCAGCAGAAGGTGACGGGTGCCTTTGCGCGCATCGAGTCGCCCGAGGCGGCCCAACTGGTGTCGGTGACTTCGCCGGTCGCCGGCCACGTGGAAATCCACGAGATGGCCATGGACGACGGCGTCATGAAGATGCGCGAAGTCGGCACCATCGCCGTGCCCGCCGGTCAGGCCGTCGAGCTCAAGCCGGGCGGCTTCCACCTGATGCTGATGGACCTGAAGAAGCCCGTCGTCGCCGGCGAGGCCGTGCCGCTGAGCTTCGTCTTCGAGGACAAGGCCGGCAAGCGCCAGACCGTCGAGGTCAAGGCCGAGGCGCGCGCGCTCGGCAAGTAAGTGTCATTTCACGCGGACGACGGTCACCGAGCATTCGGCCTGCGCCACCACCTCCGTGCTGACGCTGCCTAAATAGCGCCGCAGCGTCGAAGCGCTGCGTGCGCCCATGATGATGTGATCGGCGCCGCTCTTGGCGGCGAACTCCACCAGCGCCGAGGCGACGTCAGGCGCCTCCAGCACCTGAAAAGTGAGCCGGCCATCGTCCAGCGACAACGACTGCGCCAACGGCCGCGCCCAGGCGCGCATCGCCACCAGCTGCATCACGTGCTTGCTGCGGCCGGCGCTGTCGGTCAGCTCGTCCATGCCGATGCGGGCGGTCTTGAGCACGCCCACGCAAGCCAGGCGCGCGCCGGGCGAGGTCTGCACCGCGCGGCGGACGGCCTCGCGGATCTGTTCGAGCAGGTCGGGTGTGGCGCCTTCCACATCCAGCGCCACCATCGTGATCGGGCTGCGGGCGAGTTGCTCGGTGGCCGGCGCCGTGTGCGGCTCGGCCCCTAACGTCGAGAACCAGCGGCGCAATTGATGCAGCCGACCTTGCGTGCGCATGCGCTGAGAACGCGAGGTCAGCTGCACTCCCATGGGCTGGCGCAGGTCCAGCGCGAGCTGCGCGGCGCTCGGGTGGCGGCGGTCCGGATCGACCTCCAGGCAGCGCAGGATGATCTCCTGCAGCCACGGCGGCACGGCAGGGTTGTGCACGCGCGGCGGCACCGGCTCGCGGTACAGACGCTGGCGCAGGCCGCGCACGGAGTCGGGCTGGCCGAAGGGGCGCTCGCCGGTGGCCAGGTGGTAGAGCATCACGCCGAGCGCGAACAGGTCGCTGCGCGGGTCGTTGCGGACGAACTGGACCTGCTCGGGCGACATGTAAGGCCCCGTGCCCATCGGCAGCTCGAACTCTTCTTCGAGCAAGTCCGGCAGCCGCTCATGGCGCGACAGACCGTAGTCCACCAGTACCACCGTGCCGTCGGCGCGGAACATGATGTTGCTGGGCTTCACGTCCAGATGGATCACGTGCTGGCGGTGCAGCGCGTGCAGGGCCAGGGCGACGCGGGCGCCGATGTCGGCCACTTCGTCGATGGGCAGCGGCGCCTCGTCCAGCCGCGGGCGCAGCGAATCGCCGGGAATGCGCTCCATCACGATGTAAGCCTGGCGCGTCCAGTCACCGCGGGCGACGAAGCGCGGCACGTGCGGACCGGTCAGCGCCGGCACGATCATCTGCTCGACCTCGAAACCGACGATGGTGGCTGGGTCCTCGCCGCCCTTGATGCGCGGCACTTTCATGATCAGCGGGAAATCCTCGCCGGCTTTCGGCTCGACGCGGGTGACGGTCCACAGGTTCGCCATGCCGCCCTGGTGCAGCCGCTGCTCCAGGCGGAAGCCGTCAAGCACCATGCCCGGCGTCAGCGGCGGGCCGAGCAGCACGTTCTGGACGCTCTCCTGCGCCATCGGTCAGTGCCCCTCGGAGAGGCGAGCGGCGAGGCGCTCGGGCAGACCGGCTTCGCGGATGCGTGCGGCGGCGGCTTCGACGTCGTAAGGCACGCGGTGGTAGGTGAGGGCGGAGCGTTCGTCGTCGAAGACCGCGTAGCAGGCCGCCGGGTTGCCGTCGCGCGGCTGCCCGCAGGAGCCGGGGATCACGAGCCACTGCCGGTGCGGCAGCAGCGGGATCTCGATGCCGGGCTCGGGCCGGAAGTCGCCGGCCTTCCCGGTGCCGGACATGTGATACAGCATCGGCTCGTGCATGTGGCCGCAGAACGTGTAGTGCGCGTCCGTGGCCTGCAGGCTCTGCATGGCCTCGGCGCGGCCCTGGATGTAGATCCAGCTGGCCGGCTGGTAGGCCGAGGCGTGCACGAACAGGCATTCGCCGCGGCGCTCGGTGATCGGCAGGTTGCCGAGGAATTCGAGTTGCGCGGGGCTGAGCTTCTCACGCGTCCATTCGAGCGCGATGGCGGCGTCCGGGTGCATGGTGCCGGGCACGGCGTGGCAGGTGAAATGGTCGTGGTTGCCGCGCACGGCGATCGCGCCGTCGCCCCGTACCATGGCTGCGATGCGGTCCACCACCCCGGCCGGATCGCCGCCGTAGCCGACCAGGTCGCCCAGGAACACATGGCGGTCCACCCCGCGCGTGGCGGCGTCGGCCAGCACGGCCTCCAGGGCTTGCGCGTTGGCGTGGATGTCGGTGATCAATGCAAACTTCATGGTGCGAAGCATGCCACGCGGCGCCCGTTAATCCGGCCGGCGCGGGTCCGGGGCAGGGAAAGCCTCATGGTCGCGGCGAGGCCCGCAGCCAAGAATCGGGACAGGGAGGGCAGCTTGCCCCCGATAACAACGGACAGCGGCGCTGCAAAGGATGTTTTCACCATGATGGCGAGGCCCGGCCGGGCAACAGGACAGCTGCGCGCGGGGGCGGTCGCCCTGGCGCTGTCGTCGCTGCACACCTGGGCGATGGCCGCCGGCTCCGGCCCGATCTGCAGTCGAAGCTTGCAGGTACCTGTTGCGCAACTCGGCCTGTCGATCACGGTCCACGGCAACGACGTGGACGGCATCTACCCCCGCGCCCTGCGCAGCCTGGCTGAAAACTGCCCGATCGAGTATGCGGTCGTGCCGCGCGCCCGCCAGCAGGCGATGTTCGAGCTCGGCAAGGCCGACCTGCTGTTGCCCGCCACCCGCACGCCGGAGCGCGACAGCTACGCCGTCTTCGTTCCGCTGATCGCCAACCGCGCGGTGCTCATCTCCGCCAACCCCACGGCCGGCGCACCCCGCCCGCCAGTGCGCAGCCTCCCCGAACTGCTGGAGCGCCGCGAGCTGCGCCTCGTCGTCGTGCGCGGCTTCGATTTCGGGCCGGTCTACCAGCAGCTGGTGGACACGCTGACCACGCAGGGGCGGCTGCGCCAGGCGACCGATGTGCAGTCCGTGGCGCGCATGCTGGAGCAGGGCATGGCCGACGCCACGCTGATGCCCAGCTCCATCCTGCTCGGCGCCACACTGGGTGAGACGCGCTTCGCCAACCTGATCGCGCAGCTGCGCTATGAGGCGCTGCCCGAACTGCCGTGGGGCGAGTCGGGCATCTACGTCTCCACCATCTCCGGGCTGACGGCGCCCGACCGGCGCTACATCATCGAAAGGCTCGAGGCGCTGGCGCGTTCGGGCCAAGTGTGGCGCGAATTCGAAAGGCGCTACCCGCCGGGCTCCATCTCCGCTAGCATCCGGCCGCTTTCCGCCAAGCCGGATGTCAAGACAGAGGAGACCGGGAATGCTCAGCGCTGAGGGATTGTGCAAATCGTTTGGTGATCGACGCGTCGTGGACGGCGTGTCGTTCAAGCTCCAGCCGGGGCAGACGCTCGGCCTGCTCGGCCCCAACGGCGCGGGCAAGAGCACGACGGTCGCGATGCTCTGCGGTCTGCTGCCGCCCGATTCGGGCCGCGTGCTGGTGGAAGGCCAGCCGCTTGCCGGTGACGCCGACCCGCGCAAGCGCCGTATTGGTCTGGTGCCGCAGGAACTGGCGCTGTACGACACGCTCAGCGCCCGCGCCAACCTCGAAACGTTCGCCGCGCTTTACGGCTTGAGTGGCGCGACGCGGCGCGAACGAGTGGACATGGCGCTCGGCGTGGCCGGCCTGAAGGACCGCGCGGCCGACGTGGTCGCCACCTACAGCGGCGGCATGAAACGCCGCCTGAACATCGCCTGCGCGCTGCTGCACGAGCCTGATGTCCTGATCTTCGACGAGCCGACCGTGGGCGTCGATCCGCAAAGCCGCAACGCGATCTTCGACGTGCTGGAGAGCCTGAAGCGCCAGGGCCGTGCGCTGCTCTACACGACGCATTACATGGAAGAGGCCGAACGCCTCTGCGAACAGATCGTGATCATGGACCACGGCCGTGTGCTCGCTGCGGATCGTCTGGAAGCGCTGCTGGCCGGCATGAAGATGGCGGCGATGCTGGAGGTGCGGATCGAAGGTGAGCCGGACCGCGCGGCGCTCTCCAGCGTGGCCGGCGTGCTCGGCGTTGAGGCCGAGGCCGGGCGTTTGTCGCTGGGCCTGGCGCATCTGGAAGACGCAGCCGGCGTGCTGCTCGAACTCAAGCGTCAGGGCGTCCGGGTGCAGCAGTTCTCCACCGCGCGGGCCAGCCTCGAAGGGCTGTTCCTGGAACTGACCGGCCGCTCGCTGCGCGACTGATCGAGAGCGAGAAAGACAAGAACATGGCTGCCCTGATCGCTCTCGTCAAAGTCCAGATCCAGCTCTATCTGCGCAACCGCCGCGCGCTGATGATCAACGTGCTGGTGCCCATCCTGATCGCTTCCTTCTTCGGCTCGCTGTTCGGCGGCAGCGGGAAGAAGGACGCGGCGCCGCTCTCGGTGCCTGTCGCCATCGTCGATGAAGACGGCAGCGACATTTCCAAATCGATCGCCACCAAGCTGGCGGCCGATTCGTCGTTGAAGGCGCAAACGCTGGAGCGCGCGGCGGCCGAGTCGCTCGTGCGCGAAGGCAAGCTCAAGGCCGCGCTGATCCTCGACAAGGGCTTCGGCGCGCAGGCCGGCGGCGCGATGTTCGGCGGCGGCGAGAAGGCCCGGGCCGAACTGCTCTACGACCCGTCCGACAACATGGCGCTGGGCCTGCTGCGCGGGCTGCTGACGCAGTACGCCATGCAGGAGGTGATGACGAAGTCCTTCACCGGCGCAGGCGGCCAGCAGCAGATGGACGACGCGCTGGCGCGCGTGGAGAACTCCAAGACGCTCGATCCGAAGCAGCGCGACACGCTCAAGGGTTTGTTCGCCAATGTGCGCGAGATCCAGAAAGATTTCCCGGCCGCCGCTTCGGGCGCTGCATCGGACTCTGCGTCGGGCGGCAATCCGATGATGAGCCCGCCGTTCGTGCTCGATGAGAAGGGCATGTCCTCCGGCGACGGCGGCTACAACGGCTACGCCCATTCCTTCGCCGGCATGGGCGCGCAGTTCGTGCTGTTCATGGGCATTGAACTGGCCACGGCCATCCTGCTGGCGCGCCGCACGGGCCTCTGGCAGCGCCTGCGCGCCGCGCCGCTGTCGCGCTTCACGCTGCTGGCCAGCCACTTCCTGAGCACCACCGTGATCGCCAGCGCCGTGATGGCCGTGATCATGGTCGCCGGCATGGCGATCTTCGGCTTCCGCGTGCAGGGCAGCTATGTGGGCTTCGCACTCGTGATCGTCGGCTATGGACTCTTCGTGGCCGGCTTCGGCTTGTTCCTCGCGGCGCTCGGTCGTTCGCCCGAGGCGATGCGCGGCCTGGCCGTGATGGCCTCGCTGATGATGGTGATGCTCGGCGGCGCGTGGGTGCCGAGCTTCATCTTCCCGGCCTGGTTGCAGAAGCTGACGCTGATCGTGCCGGTGCGCTGGGTGATCGACGGCCTCGACGCCATGACCTGGCGCGGCCTGCCGTTCGAGACGGCGGCCTTCAGCTTCCTCGTGCTGGCCGCGTTCGCCGTGGGCTTCGCGGCGCTGGCGTGGTGGCGGTTCGACTGGAAGGAGTAGGGCGCTTGTTGCGCTGAAGGCCTTGAGCGATCAGGGCAGCAGCAGCACCTTGCCGACGGTCTGGCGGGCTTCCAGTTGGGCGTGCGCTTTCGCGCCGTCGGCGAGTGAGAAGCGCGCAGCGATGGGCACCAAGAGGTCGCCCGAAGTGATCAACGCGAACAGCTCGGCCGCACGCTGACGGCGCGACCCGGCCGAGGTCAGCACGTTCCACAAGTCGCCGCCGACCAGCCGCTTGGAGCCGTCCATCAGCACGCGCGGATCGACCGCGGGCGGCTGGCCGCCGGCCATGCCGTAGAACACGACGGTGCCGCCGGTCTTCACCTGACCGAGCGAATCGAGCACGGTCGTGCCGGTCGAGTCGTAGACCGCGTCGAAATCGCTGCCCGCGGGCGGTGCTTGCGTGATCGCCTCGAAGCCTTGTGCACGCAGATGCTCGGCCTTGGCTTCGCTCGAAACCAGGCCGACCATCGTGGCGCCGCGCGCGCGGCCCCATTGCATGAGCAAGCCGCCGACGCCGCCGGCAGCCGCATGAACCAGCGCACGTTGACCCGCACCGAGCACATGGCTGTCGGCTGCGAGGAACTGAGCCGTCAGGCCCTGAAGCAACGAAGCCGCCGCCGTCTCATCCGACACCCGATCCGGCAACGGAATCAGCCGATCGACATCCACCGCCGCCAGCTCCGCATTCGCGAATGGCGAGTCGGCAAAACCGACCCGATCGCCCGCCACGAAGCCGCTGCCTTCCGGCGCGGTGAGGATCACGCCCGCACCTTCGTAGCCGGCGATGTAGGGTGGCTCACCGCGCAGGTGATAGCGCCCCTGTCGTCGGTAAACATCGGCGAAGTTCAGCCCGATGGCCGTGAGGCGCACGAGCGCCTGCGCCGGCCCCGGCTGCGGGTCCGGCACCTCGATGTACTGCAACACCTCGGGGCCGCCGAAGCTGGAGAAGGTCAGTGCGCGCATGGCGTTAGCGGATCAACCGATGCGGCCGAGCAGCAGGTACTCCATAAGCGCCTTCTGCACGTGCATGCGGTTCTCGGCCTCATCCCAGACGACCGATTGCGGCCCGTCGATCACATCGGCGGAAACCTCTTCCCCGCGATGCGCCGGCAGGCAGTGCATGAACAGCGCATCGGGCTTGGCCACGGCCATCATCTCGGCGTCCACGCACCAGTCCGCGAACGCCTTGCGGCGTGCCTCGTTCTCGGCTTCGTAGCCCATGCTGGTCCACACGTCTGTCGTGACCAGATCGGCGCCGCGGCAGGCGTCCATCGGGTCCTTGAAGACCTTGTAGCAGTCGCGGTTCGAGATGCCGGCCACGGCCGGGTCGATCTCGTAGCCGCTCGGCGTGCTGACGTGAACCGTGAAGCCCAGGATCTCCGCCGCCTGCAACCAGGTGTTGGCCATGTTGTTGCCGTCGCCGACCCAGGCCACCACGCGGCCCTTGAGGCAGTCCGCATCCACGATGCCGCGCTGGTTCATGCCGCGCGCCTCGATGAAGGTGAACAGGTCCGCGAGGATCTGGCAGGGGTGGTACTCGTTGGTGAGGCCATTGATGACCGGCACGCGCGAGTGCGCCGCGAAGCGCTCGATCTTGGTCTGCTCGAAGGTGCGGATCATCACGATGTCGACCATGCGCGAGATCACGCGGGCGCTGTCCTCGACGGGCTCGGCGCGGCCCAGCTGGCTGTCGCCGGTGGTCAGGTGCACCACCGAGCCGCCCATCTGGTACATGCCGGCCTCGAAGGAGACGCGCGTGCGCGTGCTGGCCTTCTCGAAGATCATCGCCAGCGTGCGGTCCTGCAACGGCTGGTACTTCTCGTAGTTCTTGAAACGCCGCTTGATGGTGGCGGCGCGCTCGAACAGATGGGCGTATTCCTCGGCGCGCAGGTCCTTGAACTGGAGGTAGTGCCGCATCAGCGTGTTGCCCGGCTTCATGCTGAGAGGAACTTCTTGACCAGCGGCACGAGGATGTCCGCGATGCCGGCCGCTTCCTCGCTGGAGAGGATCAGCGCAGGCACGAGGCGGATCACGCGGTCGGCCGTGACGCTGATCATCAGGCCGGCTTCTGCGGCCATGCCGAGCAGGGCGCCGGCCGAGCGGTCGAGTTCCACGCCGATCATCAGACCCTGGCCGCGCACTTCCACCACGCCGGCCACGCCGGCGAAGCCTGCGGTCAGTGCAGCCTTCAGCTCGGCGCCCACCTTGGCGGCGTTCTCGAGCAGGCCTTCCTCTTCCATCAGCGTCAGCGTTTCCAGGCCGGCGCGCATGGCGAGCGGATTGCCGCCGAAAGTCGTGCCGTGGTTGCCCGGCTGCATGATCTTGGCGGCACGCGGGCCGCACACGACCGCGCCGACCGGCACGCCCGAGCCCAGGCCCTTGGCCAGCGGCATCACGTCCGGGACGATGCCGGCCCATTGGTGCGCGAACCACTTGCCCGTGCGGCCGATGCCGCACTGCACTTCGTCCAGCATCAAGAGCACGTCGTACTGGTCGGCGATGCGGCGCAGGCCTTGCAGGAAGTCGATGTGCGACGGCTTGACGCCGCCTTCGCCCTGGATGGTTTCCAGGAAGATGGCGGTGATCTTTGGGTCGGCCTTCAACGCAGCTTCAACCGCAGCCAGATCGTTCAGCGGCACGCGGACGAAGCCGGGCACCAGCGGGCCGAAGCCGGCGTGGATCTTCGGGTTCGCCGTGGCCGACAGCGTGGCGATCGAGCGGCCGTGGAAGGCGCCCTCGAACACCATCACGTGCGGGTCGTGGTTGCCGCGGTCGTTGCCGAACTTGCGGGCGAGCTTGAGCGCTGCCTCGTTCGCTTCCAGGCCGGAATTGCAGAAGAAGACGTTCGTCATGCCGGAGACGGCCACGAGCTTCTCGGCCAGCTTTTCCTGCAAGGGCACGTGGTAGTAGTTGCTGCAATGGATCATCTTGGCGATCTGATCCTGCAGCGCCGGCACGAGCTTGGGGTGGTTGTGGCCCAGCGTGTTGACCGCGATGCCGCCCAAGCCGTCCAGGTATCGTCGACCGTCCGTGTCCCAGACCCAGCAACCTTGACCGTGCGAGAGCGCGACGGGCAGGCGGCCATAGGTTTGCATCACATGCGGTTCAGACGACGGGGAGACAGGGGCGTTCATCGGGTCCTTCCTTCAATGGAAATAGGGAAAAAATAGCGACCGGTCTGGGTCGCTGACTGATTCTAAAGGTCATGCGGGTCCAACCCGATTTCCAGGAGCCTAACCGTGAGCTTGTGCGGGTTTGATGACCCTCGACTGCTGCGACGCAGCACGAGCAAGGCACAATAGCGTCCGTCATGAGTCAGCCCCCGAAACCGCGCGAAGTCTTCATCCAAGGCGTCACCCTCGACGGCCGAACCTTCCGGCCCAGCGATTGGGCCGAGCGGCTGGCTGGCGCGATGTCCTGCTTCCGCCCCGGCGGCACGGTGGGCGGCCCCGGCGCCTTCATCGGTTACTCGCCGTATTGCACGCCGCGCGTGATCAACGGCGTCAAGTGCGTGATCGTCAGCGAGGAACTCAAGGACATCGAGCCGATGGCCTGGGATTTCGTCATGAACTTTGCCCGTGACAACAAGCTCCAGGTCGCCGAGGCCTGCACGCTGCCGGACAAGCCTGCCTGACGCGGGGCCTTCAGAGCCCTTCTTCCCCCCGCGACTGGATGTTCGCGGTCGCGACCCCGCAACGACCCTGACCCTGCCGTCGATTCGGACGGTTATTCTTCGGCAAGTGCCGCGGGATCGAGGTTTGGGTGAACCTGTCCTGGCCGTCCAGGGAGCAGGGAAATCAAGGCATGAGTCGCAGTACCGGAGGTTCGTCACCGATCTGGCTGTTGCTGCGCGGCATGTCCCGCGAGGCTGCGCATTGGGGCGCCTTTCCGCAGCAACTCTGCGATGAAATCCGCCAGCGCGACCCCGACGCCCGTGTCCTGATGATGGACCTGCCGGGCAACGGCATCCGCTTCCGCGAAGCCAGCTCCGCCAGTGTGCGCAAGACCGTCGAACGGCTGCGTGCCGATCTGGCCCGCGAGGGCATCACGCAGCCGGTGCACCTGCTGGGCATGTCGCTCGGCGCGATGGTGGCGACCGACTGGGCTTTTCTCCATCCGGAGGAGGTCTGCGCCACGGTGCTGATCAATCCCAGCATGCGGCCCTTCATGGATTTCCACCGGCCGGCGCGGCCACTGCGTTTTCTGACGCTGGCGCTGCTGAGCCTCACACGCCTGGGCGTGCGTTCGCGCGAGGCGAAGGTGCTGAACATGACGACCCGGCTGCTGCCCAGCCGCGAGGCGGTGCTGAACGATTGGGTCACGGTGCAGCGTCAGCATCCGGTGGCGCTGCGCAATGTGGCGCGCCAATGGCTGGCGGCGCTGCGCTACAAAGCGAAGCTTGCGCGGCCGGTGCCGCCGGTGCTGCTCTTGTGCAGCCAGTCGGATGAGCTGGTGGATTGGCGCTGCTCGCGCGACATGAGCCGGGCCTGGGGCGCGCCGCTGCGCCTGCACACGCAGGCCGGGCACGATCTGCCGCTGGACGATGGCGCCTGGGTGGCGCGGGCGGTGGGGGAGTGGCTCTCGCACGAGCCGCGCAGCTTCGAGCTGCAACCCTGAAAAGACGGAAGCGAATCGGCGCGACCATGAAAAAGGCCCGCTTTGCAGCGGGCCTCGTTCATTGCACCGAACTGGGATTTAGGCGGCCAGAGCCTTGATCTTGGCCGACAGGCGGCTCTTGTGGCGAGCAGCCTTGTTCTTGTGGAAGATGCCCTTGTCAGCGACGGAGTCGATGACAGCTTGGGCGCTCTTGAAGAGTTCAGCGGCCTTGGCCTTGTCGCCAGCGACAACAGCCTTTTGCACGTTCTTGACGACCGTACGGAATTTGGAACGCAGAGCCGTGTTGGCGGCGTTGAGCTTGACGTCCTGGCGAGCGCGCTTGCGACCCGAGGCCAGACGGACAGTCTTCTTGACTTTCGATGCCATAGTTGTTTTTACCCAGTTGGTGCTAAGACCGCGAGTGTAGCACTTAAATGGTTGAAAGACAAAGCCATGATAATGCGCGGCCCCATCTGAACCCCTGCCAATGAATCTCTTTCGCGCTGCTTCGCTGATTTCCGCCCTGACGCTCGTGTCGCGAATCACGGGCCTTGTCCGCGAGCAGATGCAGGCCGCGCTGTTCGGCGCCTCGACGCTGACGGACGCCTTCACCCTGGCGTTCCGCATCCCCAACCTGCTGCGCCGGTTGTTCGCGGAGGGCGCATTTTCCCAGGCCTTCGTTCCGGTGCTGGCCGCCGCCCGTGCCAAGGATGGCGATGAGGCCACCCACGCGCTGATCGACGCGGTCGCCACCGTGCTGGTCTGGGCGCTGCTCGCGATCAGCGTGATCGGCGTGGTCGGCGCGCCGGTGCTGGTCTGGGCGCTGGGTGCCGGCTTGCCAGACGCGGGCTTCGATGCTGCCGTCGTCATGACGCGCTGGATGTTCCCTTACATCGGCTGCATGTCGCTCGTGGCGCTGTCGGCCGGCATCCTGAACACCTGGCGACGCTTCCTCGTGCCCGCGTTCACGCCCGTGCTGCTGAACATCACCGTCGTCGGCACGACGCTGGTGCTGGTGCCGCACCTCAAGACTTGGGGCTATCCGCCGATCTACGCCATGGCCATCGGCACGATGCTGGGCGGCGTGCTGCAACTGGCGATGCAGGTGCCGGCACTGGCCAAGCTGGGTGTGCTGCCGCGGCTGAAGCCGCTGCGCCAGGCGTGGTCGCACGACGGCGTGAAGCGCGTGCTGCGCCAGATGGCGCCGGCGCTGCTGGGCGTGGGCGTTTCCCAGCTCTCGCTGCTGATCAACACGCAGGTTGCGCTGTTCGTGGGCCCCGGCGTCGCCACGTGGCTGACCTACGCCGACCGCCTGATGGAATTCCCCACGGCGCTGCTCGGCGTGGCGCTGGCCTCGGTGTTGACGCCGAGCCTCTCGGCCGCCCAGGCCAAGGGCGAGACCGAGCGTTACTCGCACCTGCTCGACTGGGGCCTGCGCCTCGTGGTCCTGCTCACGCTGCCTTGCGCCGCGGCGCTGCTGACCTTCGCCGGCCCGATGATCGCCGTGCTGTACCAGCGCGGCGCCTTCAGCGCGGCCGACGTTCAGCACACCGCCTACGCCTCGATGGCCTACGGCGTCGGCCTGCTGGGCATCGTCGCCGTCAAGGTGCTGGCGCCGGGCTTCTACGCCCGCCAGGACATCCGCACGCCCGTGCGCATCGCCGTGCGCGTGCTGATCCTCACCCAGCTGATGAACCTGGCCTTCGTGCCGTTCCTCGGTGGCGCGGGGCTGGCGCTTTCCATCGGCCTGGGCGCCACGCTCAACGGCGCCATGCTGCTGATGGGCCTGCGCCGCCTGGGCTCGTACCAGCCGGAACCCGGCTGGGCGCTGTTCCTGATTCGAGTGCTGATCGCCAGCGTCGCGATGGGTGCCCTGGAGTGGTGGATGGCCCAACACTTCGAGTGGATCTTGCACGGTCACGGCGAACTGCGCCGCGCCCTGCAACTGGCCGGCTGCCTGGCCGTCTCCGCCGTGGTGTATTTCGGCGTCCTGACGGCCACCGGCATGAAGCTTCGCCATCTGCTGAAGCGGGCTTAGACTTGGGGCCTATGGGCCAGAAGCTTCGTTTCACTCTGCCGACGCCGCTCGAATACTTCGCGGCCCTGGTGGCTGACGACGGCCAGATCAACCTGCTCGAAGCGGCCGCCTGCATCGCGCAGGACGAATTCCCGCAGCTCGACGTGCAGGCCGTGGTCGATGAGGTCGACAAGCTCGCCGACCGCCTCGTGCGCCGCCTGCCGCCCGATGCCGCCGCCGGCCACCGGGTGAGGGCGCTGACGCGCTACTTCCACGCCGAGCTGGGCTTCGCCGGCAACGTCAACAACTACTACGACAGCGGCAACAGCTACCTGCACCACGTGCTGGCCACGCGCCGCGGCATCCCGATCAGCCTGGCCGTGATCTTCCTGGAGCTGGCCTCGCAACTCGGCCTGCGCGCCCAGGGCGTGTCCTTCCCGGGCCACTTCCTGGTCAAGCTGCGCGTCGGCACGAACGAGCTGCTGCTCGACCCGTTCACCGGCGAATCGCTCTCCCGCAGCCGGCTCGATGAAATCCTGCAGTCCTACCGCCATAGCAGCGGGTTGGGCGCCGAAGGCGAAATGCCGCTCGAATACTTCCTCCAGCCGGCCACCCACCGCCAGATCCTGGCCCGCATGCTGCGCAACCTGAAGGAAATCCACCGCCAGGCGCAAGACTGGCAGCGCCTGCTGTCCGTGCAGCAGCGCCTGGTGCTGCTGCTGCCGCACGACCTGCAAGAGCGCCGCGACCGCGGCCTGGTGCTGGAAGCGCTGGGCCACTGGCCGGCCGCCGCCGCCGACCTGACGCATTACCTGAGCGCACAAGGCGAGGGCGGCGAAGCGCAAGCCGGCGCTGACAGCGAAGAACTTCGCGCGCGACTCGAGCGCCTGAGAAGCTCGGGCTCCCCGCCGCTGCACTGATAATCGCCGGCTCCATGACCCTGAACTCCCACCAACGCATGGCGCTGGCTTGGGGCTTGGTGGCTGCGGTGGCCTTCGGGCTGCTCTGGCTGCTGGCTCCGGTGCTCACGCCCTTCATCATCGCGGCCGTGCTGGCGTACGCGCTGGCGCCGGCCGTGGATGCGCTCACCCGCCGCCGCGTGCCGCGCGCGCTGGCCGTGCTGCTGGTGGAGCTGGTGTTCTTCCTGATCGTCATGGCGCTGCTGCTGCTGGTCGTGCCGATCCTGGCCAAGGAGCTGCCGCTGCTGCGCAACCAGATCCCGGCGCTGGCCCAGTCCTTCGATGCGCGCGTCTCGCCCTGGCTGGCAGAACACGGCATCCCGATTTCGCTGGACCCGGCCTCGATCAAGGCGTTCGTCCTCAAGTACCTCGACGCCAACCTCGAAGAGTGGCTCGGCACCGCGCTGTCCTCGGCCCGCATCGGCGGCAGCATGCTGCTGGCGCTGGTCGGCAACCTGGTGCTGATGCCGATGGTGCTGTTCTACCTGCTGCTCGACTGGCCGCAGCTGATCGAGCGGGCCTGGAGCTTCATCCCGCCGCGCCTGGTGGAGCGCGTCCGCGGCTTCACGAGCAAGTGTGACGTGATGCTCGGTCAGTACCTGCGCGGCCAGCTGCTCGTGATGGGGGCACTGGCCGTCTACTACTCCGCCGCGCTCGCGCTCTGCGGCTTCGACCTGGCCGTGCCGATCGGCGTGTTCACGGGTCTGGCCGTCTGCGTGCCGTACCTCGGCTTCGGCCTCGGCCTCGTGCTGGCGCTGCTGGCCTCCGTGTTGCAGTTCGCCAGCCTGGAAGGCGTGCTGCTCGTGGGCCTGGTCTTCGGCTTCGGCCAGTTGATCGAAAGCTTCTTCCTGACGCCGCGCCTCGTGGGCGAGCGCATCGGGCTTTCTCCCTTGATGGTCATTTTCGCCCTGCTGGCCTTCGGCCATCTGTTCGGCTTCGTCGGTGTGCTGATGGCGCTGCCGGTGAGCGCCGTGGGCGTGGTGGCCGCGCGCCGTGTGCGCGGGCTCTACATGAGCAGCACTCTCTACCGTTCGCCTTGAAGCAGATTCCGCTCTCCATCGGCCCCGCGCCGCTGTTCACCTTCGACAACCTGCTGCCCGGCGCCAACGCCGCAGCTTTGGCCCATCTGCACGCGCTCAAGATCGGCGCGCCGCCCGTCTTCCTCTGGGGCGCGGCCGGCAGCGGCAAGACCCACGCGCTGCGCGCCCTGGCCCATGAGTGGCAGCAGGGCGGGGCGCAGGTCGGCTGGTATGACGCCGACACCTCGCTGCCCTGGGAGCTGCCCTCGCACCCGAGCCTGCTGCTGTTCGACGACACGCAGCGCTTCGACGCGCTCCAGCAGCATGCCGCCTTCGCGCTCTTCGTTGAAGCGGCCACGCACGGCCTGGCCGTCGTCGCCACCGGCAGCGCGCCGCCCGTCGATCTGGACCTGCGCGAAGACCTCCGCACCCGCCTCGGCTGGGGCCCGACCTTCGCCATGGAGCCGCTGCCCGAGGCCGAGACCCGCGCCGCCCTGCGCCGCGAGGCCGACCGCCGCGGCCTGCTGCTGTCAGATGAAGTGATCGATTATTTGCTGACCCGCTTCGCCCGCGACCTCAAGCACCTGATGGGTCTGCTGCTGCGGCTCGACGATTTCTCGATGGCCCACAAGCGCGCCATCACCATCCCTTTGCTCAAACAGATGCTCGCCGATGAATCTGACGCTTTTTGACCTCGACGGCACCCTCATCCCCGGCGATTCCGACCACGCCTTCGGCGGCCACATGGTCGACATCGGCTGGGCCGACGGCGAGGCCTGGCGCGCCCGCAACGACCAGTTCTACGCCGACTACTGCGCCGGCCACCTGGACCTGAACGCCTACATCGACTTCACCACCAGCGTGTGGCGCCAGCGCCCGGCCGAAGAGGTGGCCGCCATGCAGGAGCGCTTCATGCGCGAGGTGATGGCCGAACAGCTGTTGCCCCAGGCGCGCGCCCTGATCGAGCGCCACCAGGCCGAGGGCGATCTGGTCGCCATCGTCACCGCCACCAACGAATTCGTCACCGCGCCGATCGCCCGCGCCTTCGGCGTGGAACACCTGATCGCCGTCGAGCTGGAACGCACGCCGGAAGGCCGCTACACCGGCCGCATCCACGGCACGCCGTCCTTCCAGGCGGGCAAGATCACCCGGGTGCACGAGTGGCTCGCCAGCTTGGGGCGACAATGGCAGGATTTCGGGCGCGTGAATTTCTACAGCGACTCGATCAACGACCTGCCCCTGCTGGAGCTGGCCAGCCACCCGGTGGCCACGAATCCGGCGCCCTCGCTGGAAAAGATTGCCGCCGAACGCGGCTGGCCCATCCTGAAACTGTTTGCATGATCAAGAAATTCATTGACAAGCTGCTTGGCAAGCCCGGTTCCGTGCTTGGCAAGCGCGTCGAGATCCCGGTCTCCGAGCACGGCATCGACCCGAACCTGCTCGACGACCGCGCCGTGCGCGTGGTCGAGACGCTGACCGACGCCGGCTTCGAGGCCTACATCGTCGGCGGCGCCGTGCGCGACCTGCTGCTGGGCCTGCGCCCCAAGGATTTCGACGTGGCCACCAACGCCACGCCCGAGCAGGTCAAGAACCTGTTCCGCCGCGCCTTCATCATCGGCCGGCGCTTCCGCATCGTTCACGTCGTCTACGGCCGCGGCCGCGAGCACGAGGTGATCGAGGTCTCGACCTTCCGCGCGCTGCTCGGCTCCGAAGCCGCCGAGCAGGTCAAGGGCAACGAGAAGACCTCCAAGGCCGAACTCGCCGGCAAGAGCCACGTGGTGGACGCCGAAGGCCGCGTGCTGCGCGACAACGTCTGGGGCCCGCAGATCGAAGACGCCGCCCGCCGCGACTACACCGTCAACGCCATGTACTACGACCCGCGCCGCCAGCTCGTGGTCGACTACCACGGCGGCCTGGCCGACAGCCGCAAGAAGCTGCTGCGCATCATCGGCGACGCCGAGACGCGCTACCGCGAAGACCCCGTCCGCATCATCCGCGCCGTGCGCTTCTCGGCCAAGCTCGGCTTCGAGCTGGAAGGCAAGACCAAGGCGCCGATCAAGGCCTGCCTGCCGCTGCTGGAGAACGTGCCGGCCTCGCGCATGTTCGACGAAATGATCAAGCTCTTGCAGACCGGCCACTCGCTCGCGAGCCTGGACGCGCTGCGCAAGCTCGGCCTCGCGCGCGGCGTGTTCCCGATCCTGGACGCCACGCTCAACGGCAAGGGCGAGCTGGCCGACGACGCGGCCGGCAAGTTCGTCCGCATGGCGTTTGAAGACACCGACCGCCGCGTGGCAGAGGGCCGCAGCGTGGCGCCGAGCTTCATGCTGGCCTGCATGCTCTGGCGCGAGGTGGAAGAGCGCTGGGCCAAGAACCGGGATGCCGGCGAACCGACCGTGCCCGCGCTCTCGATGGCGATCGACGCTGTCTTCGATGCCCGCATCGGCGACATCTCCGGCCGCGGCAAGCTCGCGACCGACATGCGCGAGATCTGGATGATGCAGCCGCGTTTCGAGCGCCGCACCGGCTCGGGCGTGTTCAGTCTCGTGGAACAGCCGCGCTACCGCGCCGGCTACGACTTCCTGCGCCTGCGCGCCGATGCCGGCGAGATCGAAGGCTCGCTGGCCGACTGGTGGGACGACTTCGCGCAGGGCAACGAGGACGAACGTTCCGCCTTGCTGGCCGAAGCTCGCGAAACGAGCAAGCAGCAGCCCAAGCGCGTGCCGAAGACGCACCAGCTGCCGCGCAACAAGGATGCGGCGCCGAAGGCGGCTTCCGCTGCCCCGGCTCGCGCGGGTGACGAAGGCGAGGAGGGCGGTGATGAGGGCGGCGAGAGCGCTTCGTCTGCACCGAAGAAGCGCCGCCGCCGCCGCAAGCCGCGTCCCGCGGGTGCCGCGCCCGCTGCGGCTGAGTGAGCCCAATGACCGAGGCCTTCATCGGCCTGGGTGCCAATCTCGGCGATGCCGGCGCCGCGCTGCGCAGCGCCCTCGATGAGCTGGCCGCGCTGCCGCAGACGCGTTTGATGAAGGCTTCGAGCCTCTACCGCAGCGCGCCCGTCGATGCCGGCGGCCCGGATTACCTGAACGCGGTCGCCCGCATCGAGACGGGCCTGGCGCCGCTCGACCTGCTCGACGCGCTGCAAGCCATCGAGCTGGCCCACGGCCGTGAGCGCCCCTACGTCAATGCGCCCCGCACGCTGGATCTGGACCTGCTCCTCTACGGCAGCGAACAGATCGCCACCCCGCGCCTGACCGTCCCCCACCCGCGCATGCTGGACCGCGCCTTCGTGCTGCTGCCGCTGACCGAGATCGCGCCCGAGCGGCTTGACCTCACGGCGCATCTCCCCTCGCTCTCCGACCAGAGGATTGAACGCTTGTGAACCTGCTCACCTCCATCGCCGGCTGGCAGACCATCGGCCTGCTCATCTGCTCCAACATCTTCATGACCATGGCCTGGTACGGCCACCTGAAGAACCTGTCCAACAAGGCCTGGTGGGCGGCGGCCATCATCAGCTGGGGCATCGCGCTGTTCGAGTACCTGTTGCAAGTGCCGGCCAACCGCATCGGTTTCAACGCCGGCTTCAGCCTGGCGCAGCTCAAGATCACGCAGGAGGTGATCACGCTGGGCGTGTTCGTGCCGTTCGCCATGATCTACATGGGCCAGCCCTTCAAGACCGATTTCATCTGGGCGGGTCTCTGCCTGATGGGCGCGGTTTATTTCATCTTCCGATCAGCTTGACGACGGCCGGCGCACGCCGCCGGACCCGCCAGCCCTTACACTCCCGGCCGCGCCATATCGGATGGCCGTGACGTCATGATGACGTCGAGATGACGTATTGATGACGACGTGCGGGACCTGGCTCCCGCCTGGGAGATGCCATGTTCTTCGGCAAGTTGCTGCCCCGCGAGGGCAATTTTTTCGAGCTTTTCAACACCCACGGGAATCACATCGTGGAGGGCGCGCGCGCCTTCATGCTGATGATCCAGAACTACGCCGACCCGGACAAGCGTGAGAAGTACGCCCTGGAAGTGGACGCCGCCGAGCACCAGGCCGACCGCGTCACCGCCGAGGTCAACCGCCTGCTGCACCGCACCTTCATCACCCCGATCGACCGCGAGCAGATCCACGGCCTGATCAACGCCATGGACGACATCGTCGACCTGCTGCAAGACTCGACCGAGACGATGCAGCTGTACGACGTGCGCTCCATCCCCGACGACGTGATCCGCCTGGCCGAGCTCTCGGCCAAGTGCTGCGAGCGCGTGCAGCACGCGGTCAGCCTGCTGCCCAACATCAGCGAGCCCAAGACCGCCGAAGCCGCGATCAAGACCTGCGAAGAGATCGACCGCCTGGAAGGCGACGCCGACCGCGTGATGCGCAAGGCCATGTCGGCCCTGTTCCGCGAGCAGGACGACGTGCGCGAGCTCATCAAGCTCAAGGCCATCTACGAGCAGCTGGAGTCCATCTCCGACCGCTGCGAAGACGTGGCCAACCTGATCGAAGGCATCGTGCTGGAAAACGCCTGATCATGGCCGCCGATTCCGTCTTCTGGGTCGTGGCCTTGCTGGTGGTCATGGCCTTGCTGTTCGACTTCATGAACGGCTTCCATGACGCGGCCAACTCGATCGCCACCGTCGTCTCCACCGGCGTGCTCAAGCCGCAGCAGGCGGTGCTGTTCGCCGCCTTCTTCAACGTCGTGGCGATCTTCGTCTTCGGCACGCACGTGGCCGCTGTCGTCGGCAAGGGCGTGGTGGATCCGAGCATCGTGGACAACCATGTGATCTTCGGCGCGCTCGCCGGGGCGATCGCGTGGAACGTGATCACCTGGTGGTACGGCATCCCGTCCAGCAGCTCGCACGCGCTGATCGGCGGCCTGGCCGGTGCGGCCGTGGCCAAGGCCGGCGCGCACAAGCTGGTGGCCTCGGGCATCCTCAAGACCGTCGCCTTCATCTTCATCTCGCCGCTGCTGGGCTACCTGCTCGGCTCGATCCTGATGGTGGCCGTGGCGTGGCTGTTCCGCCGCTCCTCGCCGCTGCGCGTGGACAACTGGTTCCGCCGCCTGCAACTCGTGTCAGCCAGCCTCTACAGCCTGGGTCACGGCGGCAACGACGCGCAGAAGACCATCGGCATCATCTGGCTGCTGCTGATCAGCTCGGGCTACGCCAATCTGCAAGACGCCTCGCCGCCGATCTGGGTGATGGTCTGCTGCTACTCGGCCATGGGCCTGGGCACGATGTTCGGCGGCTGGCGCATCGTGCGCACCATGGGCCAGAAGATCACCAAGCTCAAGCCCGTGGGTGGCTTCTGCGCCGAGACGGGCGGGGCGATGACGCTGTTCCTGGCCAGCGCGCTGGGCGTGCCGGTCTCGACCACGCACACCATCACCGGCGCCATCGTCGGCGTGGGCTCCACGCAGCGCGCCTCCAGCGTGCGCTGGGGCGTGGCCGGCAACATCGTGTGGGCCTGGATCTTCACGATCCCCGCTGCGGCCTTCATGGCCGGCATCTGCTACTGGGTCTCGCTGGGCCTGTTCTGATCGAGCGATCCCCGCATCAGCCCTCGGTCTGGCTCTCGAAGTAGCGCTGGGCCGAGAAGGCGATGGTGGACATCAGCGTGATGCCGCCGATCGCCACCGCGAGCACCACCGCGATGATCGGGCCCCAGCGCGTGGTGCGCGGGGCTTGATTCGCGTTGTAGAGCGCGTCCCACTTCGCATCCGGCGTCAGGCCGAAGTAGATCGCGCAGGCGGCGCCCTGGAACAGCATCAGGCCGAGGATGGGCAGCAGCGCCCAGGCGAGCCGGTCGTCCTGGCCGAGCGCGCTCATGCGCTGCGCGCCGTACAGGCCGATGGCCGTCGGCACGAGGTGCAGCCAGCCGAGCTTGTCCGAGAAGCCGCGCAGGTACAGGCGGTGCAGGCCGAGCGAGCCGCCGATCAGCGCGGTCCAGGCGGCCACGGTCTTCGATTTGTAGGCGGTCATCGATCAGCCGGCGTCCACGGTGTCGCCCTGGCCGAGCTGGCGCTGCATCAGCACCACGTCGAGCCAGCGGCCGAACTTCCAGCCGGAGCTTTTCAGCACGCCGGTGTGTTGGAAGCCCAGCGCCGTGTGCAGGCCGATCGACCCCTTGTTCTCCGCATCGCCGATCACGGCCAGCATCTGGCGGCCGCCGGCGGCCTCGCAGCGGGCGATCAGCTCGGCCAGCAGCAGCTTGCCCAGGCCCTGACCCTGCGCCGTGGGTGCGAGGTAGATCGAGTCTTCCAGGCAGTAGCGGTAGGCCATGCGGGGGCGGAAATAGTTGGCGTAGGCATAACCCGTTACTTCCCCGTCAACCTCGGCGACGATGAAGGGCAGGCTGCGCGACAGCACCTCGGTGCGGCGGCGGGTCATCTCGGCCACGTCGGGCACGTCGGTCTCGAAAGTGCCCGTGCCATGGAGCACGGCGTGGGCGTAGATCGCCTGGATGGCGGGGAGATCGGCCTCTGTGCTGGGCCGGATAAGAATCTTCGGTGTCATGGGGTTTCCAGATATTGCGCAGGCAGTTTATAATCTTTGGTTTTCGGCGCTGGTCTGGCAGGTGTCAGGCGTATCTACAGCAAGCTGAAGACAATGATTCTCTCGCCCTGAGTGTCTCCCGGAGCGTTGGATCGCAGATTCATTATTCAAGGATTCATCATGGTCGTGATTCGTCTTACCCGCGGCGGCGCCAAGAAGCGCCCGTTCTACAACATCGTCGTTGCCAACAGCCAGAACCGCCGTGACGGCCGTTTCATCGAGCGCGTGGGCTTCTACAACCCCGTGGCTTCCGGCGCTGCCGAAACCCTGCGCGTCCAGCTGGACCGCGTGGCCTACTGGGCCGGCGTTGGCGCCCAACTGTCGCCCGCAGTGACCCGCCTGGTTGCTGAAGCGAAGTCGAAGGCCGCAGCCTAAAGCTTGATGACGCCCGACGTACAAGACACGGCCTTCCCGGCCGACGCGATTGAAGTCGGGCGCATCGCAGATGCCTGGGGCATCAAGGGCTGGTTCAAGGTCCAGTCCTATTCGGCGACGGCCGATGCGCTCTTTGCTTCCCGCCGCTGGTTTCTGCAACCGGCCGAGGATGCCAAGAAGCCCCTAGTGGCAGTGAAAGTGGCGGTGAAGGCCCAGAGCCTCCCGCCGCTGCTCAAGATTCTGGCCTGCCGCGACCACGGCGACACCATCGTCGCCAACGCGGAAGGCGTGGCCGATCGCAATTCGGCCGAAGCGCTGCGCGGTGCGCGCATCTTCATCTCCCGCTCGCTGTTCCCGAGCGCCGACCCCGACGAGTACTACTGGATCGACCTGATCGGCCTCTCCGTGGTGAACCGCGAAGGCGAACAGCTCGGCACCGTGCTCGGTCTCATGGACGCCGGCCCGCATAGCGTGCTGCGCATCGCGCCGGTCGGTGCGGTGGAGCCGCTCAAGCCGGAGCAGGAGCGCCTGATCCCCTTCGTCGGCGCCATCGTCGACGACGTGAGCCTCGAGAAGAAGCTCATCACGGTCGATTGGGGCCTCGACTACTAGGCGGTGGGTTGACCCATGCGCTTTGACGTCATCACGCTCTTTCCGGAGCTGTTCGATCCCTTCCTGAAGACCGGCGTCACGCGCCGTGCCTTTGAATCCGGCTTGGTCGATGTGCGGCTCTGGCCGCTGCGCGATCACGCGCTGGGCAATTACCGGCGCGTGGACGATCGCCCGTTTGGCGGCGGCCCCGGCATGGTCATGCTGATCGAGCCGCTGGAGCGGGCGCTGGAAGCGGCCAAGGCGGATCGAGGGGGCGAGGCGCCCGCGATCATCCATTTCACGCCGACCGGCCGCCGAATCGACCAGACGCTCGTTCAAGAAATGGCTGCTGGCCCCGGTGCCGTGCTGCTCTGCGGCCGCTACGAGGGCATGGATCAGCGCTTCCTGGACCGCCACGTCACGCTGGAGCTGAGCCTCGGCGATTTCGTGCTCTCCGGCGGCGAACTGCCCGCGCTGGCTCTGCTGGACGGCATCGCCCGCCTGCAAGAGGGCGTGCTCGGCGACGCCGCCTCCCACGAGCAGGACAGCTTCTCCGACGGTCTGCTCGACTGCCCGCACTACAGCCGCCCCGAAGTCTTCGAGGGCCTGCCGGTGCCGGAGGCGCTGCTCTCCGGCCACCACGCCAACATCGCCCGCTGGCGCCGCGAGCAGTCGCTGCGCATCACGCTGGAGCGCCGGCCGGAGCTGATCGAAGCGGCCCGCGCCGCAGGCAAGCTCACCAAACAGGACGAACGTTTCCTCCAGAGCCTCATCGGGGCTTGATCAAGGGTTAATCCTCGGGTTATACTAATGGGCTTGATCCTCTGGCGGGTCGAGCATGGGGACTGAATGCCCCATGCACTCCACAAACAACTTCGCCGCCACGATCACGGAGAAACCACCATGGACCTGATCCAAACCCTTGAGCAAGAAGAAATTGCTCGCCTGAACAAGACCATCCCGTCGTTCGCCCCCGGCGACACGGTGATCGTCAGCGTCAACGTCGTTGAAGGCACCCGCAAGCGCGTGCAGGCTTACGAAGGCGTCGTGATTGCCAAGCGCAACCGCGGCCTGAACAGCAGCTTCATCGTGCGCAAGATCTCGAGCGGCGAAGGCGTGGAGCGTACGTTCCAGCTGTACAGCCCCCTGATCGCCACGATCGAAGTGAAGCGCCGCGGTGACGTTCGCCGCGCCAAGCTGTACTACCTCCGCGAGCGTTCGGGCAAGTCGGCTCGAATCAAGGAGAAGTTGGCCTAAGGCCAGAGCAACTCGGCCCGTCTCGCGACCGGCCAGTTGTGAACAAAAGCCGCCTTCGGGCGGCTTTTTTATTTCCGGCCCCTGTTTCAACGCAAAGCAGGGATTGGCATGCGCTGAGTTCACACGTTAGATTCCCTGATTACTGGACGTTAGGGGACGGGCGGATGGCGGGACTTCGGATGCGGCGCAGAGCATGGCTTGCAGCCGCCGCATGCGCGTCGCTGTCGGCCACGCCTGCGGTGCGCGCTGCATTGCCGCCGCCCCGCACGCGCTTCAAGGTCGGCTTCGTCGTCGACCTCGTGCCCTTCGTGATCGAGCAGTCCCGCGGCATCTTCCCCGACCTGATGCGCGAGGCGCTGGGTCGCCTCGGTTACGCGCTCGACCCGTTCGAGTTCCCGAGCCGCCGCTTCGACTTTGACCCGCTCGGCCAGTTCTCCAACCTCGACCTGTTCGTCGGCACGCCGGCCACGCACCGCGAGGACAACTTCTACGCCCCGATCTACGAGTTCAGCAACGTCGCCGTTTCGCTGACCAGCGCCCACCTGAAGGTGCAGAGCGTGGACGATCTGCGCGGCAAGGACATCGTCGCCTTCAACAACGCCAGCATCCATCTCAAGGAGCCGTTCACCTCGCTCTACGAGCGCGAACTGAAGGGCTCGACCCTGTACCACGAGGTGGAGAACCAGCGCGCCCAGTTCAACATGCTGCTGCAAAAGCGCACGCAGCTGATCTTGCTGGACCGCACGATGGTCCGCTACCGCGCCGCGCAATCCGGCATCAAGGGCATGAAAGGCCTGACCCTGCACGAGATCTTCCCGCTCACCAACACCGTCTACGTCGTCGGCCGCGATGCGGAGCTGATCCGCCGCCTGGATGAGACGATCCGGGCCATGCAACAGGACGGCAGCTTCCGCAAGGTGCTGGCCGCCTACGAATGAGCATGGACAACAGCACGACTATCAAGATCCATCCGCGCTCGCGGCTGAACCGCCAGCTGGCGCTGCGCATCGTCCTGTTCAGCTCGATGGTCACCATCGTCACCACGCTGCTGCAACTCTGGACCGACTACCGCAGCAACGTCGGCCAGCTGACCGAGCAGCAGAGCTACATCGGCCGCTCCTACATCGACACGCTCGAAGCCAGCGTCTGGACGCTCAACGAGGAGCTGATCCAGCGCCAGGTGGAAGGCATCGCGCGGCTGCCGGGCTTTACCTTCGTGCAGGTGAACTCGCGCACCGGCCAGCAGTGGCAGGCCGGCAAGCACACGGAAGGCTCGAAGCTGCAAACGCACTTCACGCTCGGCCACCGCTACCTGAACAACCAGCTGGTCACCATCGGCACGCTGGACATCGAGTCCGACCTCTGGCCCGTCTACGAGAACCTGGCGCGCAAGGCCGGGCTGATCCTGCTGTTCAACGGCATCAAGACCTTCATCGTCGCCGCCTTCATCCTGCTGCTGGTGCGCCGGTTGATCACCGACCCGCTGGCCCGCATCGCCGACCACTTCGCGCAGCGCCCGAACGAGATGCTGCACCTGTTCCGCCACCGCGCCGGGCGGCAGGATGAGATCGACCAGCTGGCCTCGCAGCTCAGCGGCAGCTACGCGCAGCTGGCTGATTCGCTGGATCGCATCCGCGCGTCGGAACGCAAGCTGGAGATTGCATTGGCCGACCGCGAGCGGCTGCTGCGCCTGGAGCAGGGCTACAAGTCGCAGCTCGAATACGAGGTGAACGAGCGCACCCGCGAGCTGGAACAGACCGTCGAGCGCATGGGCCGTCTGCAAGGCCTGCTGGTCGAGCGCGAGCGCTTGGCCTCGCTCGGCCGCATGCTGGCCGGCCTGGCGCAGCAGGTGGACGGTCCGCTGGACCGCGGCCTGGACGCTGCCCGCGAGCTGACCCGCGGCTGCACCCAGCTGCGCAGCCAGCTGCCGCGCGGCAGCGAGCTGGACCGCATCGCCCGCGACCTCGAAGACCAGGGTCTGCAATTGCAGAACGACCTGCGCCAGACGCACGAGCTGACCAACAGTTTCAAGCAGGCGGCGCTGGACCGCGGCGGCGAGCCGCTGACGCGCTTCCACCTCGCCACGATGATCGAGGAAGCCGTGCGGCCCGAGCAGGAATTCGTCGACCTGCAATGCCCGATCGGTCTCTGGCTGGAGGGCTACAAGGGCGCGCTGACGCTGGCGCTGCGGCATCTGGTCGGCAACGCCTTCACGCACGCCTACGCCGGCCGCCAGCCGGGCCGCGTGCAGATCCTCGTTCGCCAGTTGGAAGACGACACCATCGAGCTGAAGGTCGAAGACACCGGCCGCGGTATCGATCCGGCGCTGCAAAGCCGCATCTTCGACCCGTTCTTCACCACCCAGCTGGGCCTCGGCGGCAAGACGCCGGCCGGCACGGGCCTGGGCCTGTACGTGGTGCACAACATCATCGTCGGCCAGTTCGGCGGCACGGTGCGTGTGCAGTCGATGCCCGGCACGGGCGCGGCCTTCATCCTGCGCTTCCCGCGCAACCTCGACCCGCGCGCCCACGTGCTGGAAAACCTCGACGCTCAACGTCTGAGTTAGCAGCGGGTAGAGTGGGGCGCATGTCGTCCCCCGCCCCTTCATCTGCGCCCACACCCCGCCTGCCGATTCTGAATCCCGAGGCCGTTCCCGTCACCGGCGTGGACGACCACCTGCCGGCTGTTTCTCCCGCGCGGCTGACGCCCGCCGCCCTGCGCGAGCGCTTCACCGACGCCCGCGACTGGGAGCACGAAATCCCTGGTGACGGCGGCCTCTTCGCCACCCGCGCGCCGGCCCAGGCCGCGGTGCTGATCCCGCTCGTGATGCGCGAGAGCGGCGTCACCGTGCTGCTGACCCGCCGCACCGCGCACCTGCGCTCCCACGCCGGGCAGATCAGCTTCCCCGGCGGCGCTACGGAGCCCGAAGACGGCAGCAGCGAAGCGACCGCGCTGCGCGAGACGATGGAGGAGATCGGCCTGGCCGCCGAACACATCCAGATCCTCGGCCGCCTGCCGGAGTACGTGACCGTCACGGCCTTCCACGTCACGCCCGTGGTGGCGCTCATCACGCCGCCGTTCGAGCTCAAGCTCGACGCTTTCGAGGTCGCCGAAGCCTTCGAGGTGCCGCTGGAATTCCTGATGAACCCGGCCCACCACCGCCGCCACCTCTACGAGTTCGAGCAGGACGGCCAGGTGAAGATGCGCAGCTTCCTGTCCATGCCGTTCGGCGACTATTTCATCTGGGGCGCCACGGCCGCGATGCTGCGCAATCTCTATCGCTACCTGTCTGCCTAGATGGCGTGCCCCCGCGGCTATGATTTCGGCATGAACTTCTTCGCGGTCCTGCTGGCGCTGCTGTGCGAGCAGCTCAAACCCCTGAGACATGGCAACGCGGTGCACGAAGCCGTGATCGGCTGGGTGCGCTGGACCGGCCGCAATTTCGACGCCGGCCGCGAGCACCATGCGGGCGTGGTCTGGGGCGTCACCGTGCTCGGCCCGTCGCTGGTGATCGCCGCGATCTATCTGGCCGTCCACCGCTTCAGCTCGGCGCTGGCGCTCGTGGTCGACGTGCTGATCCTGTATTTCACGCTCGGCTTCCGCCAGTTCAGCCACTACTTCACCGACATCCGCGATGCGCTGGAGCGCGGCGACGACCTCGAAGCCCGCCGTCTGCTCAGCGAATGGCGCCACCTGGACGCCAGCGAGCTGCCGCGCACCGAGCTGCTGCGCCACGCCATCGAGCACTCGCTGCTGGCCGCGCACCGCCATGTGTTCGGCGTGTTCTTCTGGTTCATCGTGCTGTCCACGCTGGGCCTCGGCCCGGCCGGCGCGGTGCTCTACCGCATGGCCGAGTTCGCCGGCCGCTACTGGGCCTTCAAGAGCCGCACGCTGGACGCGCCGACCAACGAGCGCCTGATGCAGCTCTCGCGCCGCCTGTTCGCGCTCATCGACTTCATCCCGGCGCGCCTGACGGCCACGGGTTTCGCCATCGTCGGCAACTTCGAGGAAGCCGTGAACGGCTGGCGCCGTGATGCGAGCCTCTGGCTGCATCCGAACGAAGGGATCATCCTGGCCTCGGCCGCCGGCGCGCTCGGCCTCCAGCTGGGCGGCGCCGCGCCGCCGGGCGTGACGCCGGACCGCAGCAAGACCTTCGAGAGCGGCGTCGATGCCGAGTTCACGGGCGCCGACGGCTCCACGCCGGGCGCGGAGCCGGTGCTCGGCCATCTGCAAAGCGTCGTCGGTCTGGTGTGGCGTTCGGTCGTGCTCTGGATGCTGCTGCTGGCGCTGCTGACGTTGGCGAATCTGCTCGGCTGAATCCCGCTGCGGGATTTTCAATCCCCTTGTGGCGGTTGTGGAAATATGATGATCATCATATTTTTGCTACATTGGCGACATGGCTAACCGATCCACCCCGCAGACCAAGCGCGAGCAGACGCACGAGCGCATCGTCGAAGTCGCCGCCCGCGCATTGCGCCGGCGCGGCTATGACGGCGTCGGCGTGGCCGAGGTGATGAAGGAGGCCGGCCTGACGCATGGCGGCTTCTACGCTCACTTCGAGTCGCGCGAGGCCTTGCTGGTCGAGGCGATGGAACGCGCCAGCCGCGACAGCGCCGCGCAAATCGACGAAGCCGTCGCCGCGCGTGCAGCCCGCGGTGAATCGCCGCTGCGCGCGCTGATCGAGCTGTATCTGGCCGATGCCCACGTGGCCAGCGCCGAACTCGGCTGCCCGGTGGCGGCGCTCGGCTCCGAGATGTGGCGCCAGTCGCCCGCGCTGCTGGCGGCTTCGGCCGAGCGTGTGCAAGGGCTGATCGCCCGCGTGCGCGCGCTGCTGCCGGCCGAACATGCCAAGGAACAGGCGCCGGCGCTGGTCGCCAGCCTGGTCGGGGCGCTACAGATGGCCCGCACCCTGGGGCCGAACGCCCAGGGCAGAGCGGTGCTGGCCGCCACCCGCAAATCCCTCTGCGAAACGTATTCACTCTGAGGCAGGACCGCTTCAGCTAACGTCCATTTCAATCGCCTGAAAATATGATGATCGACATATTTCGTGGCCTCCAACGTCTCTCGATCCGACCCTGACAGAAAGCCCATCATGAAACTCCAGAACGCCGTCGTCTTCATCACCGGTGCCAACCGCGGTCTCGGCCTCGCCTTCGCTCGCGAAGCGCTGGCCCGGGGGGCCCGCAAGGTCTACGCCGCTGCCCGCGATCCGTCCAAGGTCACGCTGCCCGGCGTCGTGCCGGTGAAGCTCGACGTCACCAAGCCCGAGGAAGTCGCCGCCGTGGCGCGCGACCTCAAGGACGTGACCGTGCTCATCAACAACGCCGGCATCGCCGAGCTCGGCGGCTTTTTCACCGAAGGCAGCGCGGCCTCCGCCCAGCGCATGATGGAGACGAACTTCTTCGGCCCGATGCTTTTGACGCAAGCCTTCGCGCCCACGCTGGCCGCGAACGGCGGCGGCGCCGTGATGAACGTGCTCTCGGTCGCCAGCTGGATCAACGGCCCGCTGCTCGGTGCCTACGGCGCCACCAAGTCGGCCGCCTGGGCGCTGACGAACGGCCAGCGCATCGAGCTGAGCGAGCAGGGCACGCAGGTGGTCGGCATCCACGCCGGCTTCATCGACACCGACCTGACGACCGGCATCGACGCGCCCAAGAGCACGCCCGAAGCGATCGTGAAAGCCAGCTACGACGGCCTCGAATCGGGCGCGCTGCAAGTGCTCTCGGATGGCATCAGCCAGCAGGTGCACGCCGGCCTCTCGGCCCCTGAGTCGGTTTACCTGCGCAAGCTCGGCGAGTGAGCTGCTGACGTGGATCAGGCGTCTGCTTTCAGACGCCTGACTTCCAGACACCGCTGTCAGCGCGCATACAACAAGGGCTCCTCCCGAGTCGACTTGACCGGCGGCTTCGTGCATCCTGCATTCGCCCTTCCATGATCTTGGGCGAGGAGGACCATGGACCTGCGTCTTGAGCTGCGCGGCATCAGCAAGCAATACCCGGCCGTGAAGGCCAACGACGGCGTGAACCTGCGGGTGACGCCGGGCCAGATCCATGCCGTGCTCGGCGAGAACGGCGCGGGCAAGTCCACGCTGATGAAGATCATCTACGGGGCGGTGCAGCCGGACGAAGGCGAACTGCTCTGGAACGGCCAGCCGGTGCGCGTGCGCAGCCCCGCGGAGGCTCGGGCTCTCGGCATCAGCATGGTCTACCAGCACTTCTCGCTGTTCGAGACGCTGACGGTGGCGGAGAACGTGCTGCTGGGGCTCGATGAGAAGCTCGGCCGCGAGGCGGTGTCTTCGCGCATCCGCGAGGTCGGTCAGGCGTACGGCCTGGAGATCGATCCGGGCCGGCCGGTGCACACGCTGTCGGTCGGTGAACGCCAGCGCGTGGAAATCATCCGCGCGCTGCTGACCCAGCCGCAGCTGCTGATCCTCGATGAACCGACCTCGGTGCTCACACCGCAGGCGGTGGAAAAACTCTTTGTCACGCTGCGCGCGCTGGCCGCGAACGGCTGCTCCATCCTCTACATCAGCCACAAGCTCGACGAGATCCGCGCGCTCTGCCAGCACTGCACGGTGCTGCGCGGCGGCAAGGTGACGGGCGAGGTCGACCCGCGCGAGGTGGACAACGCCGAACTCTCCCGCCTGATGATCGGCAGCGCGCCGCAGCGGGCGGTGCACACGGCGCACGCCACCGGCGATCTGGCCTTGCAGGTGAACGGGCTCTCGCTGGAGAAGTCCTCGCCGTTCGGCACCACGTTGAAAGAGATCGCGCTCGAGCTCCGTGCAGGCGAGGTGTTAGGCATCGCCGGCGTCTCGGGCAACGGGCAGCAGGAGTTGCTGGCGGCGTTGTCGGGTGAAGACGTGCGCTCACCCAAGGGCTCGATCCGCCTGTTCGGGCAGGACATCGCCCACGCCGGCGCGCGCCAGCGTCGCGCGGGCGGCCTGCACTTCGTGCCGGAAGAGCGCCTCGGCCGCGGCGCCGTGCCGACGCTCTCGCTCGCGCAGAACGTGCTGCTCACCCGCACCGAAGCGCTCAAGCGCCTCGGCTGGATCGCCCCGGTGAACATGGACAAGCTGGCCGACACGCTGATCCACCGCTTCGGCGTGCGCTGCGGCGGGCCGGGCTCGGCGGCGAAGAGCCTGTCGGGCGGCAACCTCCAGAAGTTCATCGTCGGCCGCGAGATCGACGCGCACCCGCGCGTGCTCGTGATCGCGCAGCCGACCTGGGGTGTCGACGTCGGCGCCGCGGCGCAGATTCGCGCCGAGCTGCTCAAGCTGCGCGACGAAGGCTGCGCGGTGCTCGTGGTGAGCGAGGAACTCGATGAACTGTTTGAACTCTCGGACCGCATGGTGGTGATGGCCCAAGGGCGCGTGTCGCCGTCGATCCCGGTGGAGGAGGCGACGGTCGAGCGCATCGGCGCGTGGATGAGCGGCCTCTGGCCGACTGAAACCAACGCGGAGGCGCGCCATGTTCCGGCTTGAGGCGCGCCCGCAACCTTCGAAGGCGATGTCCATCGCCTCGCCGCTCCTCGCGCTGGTGGCCACCGTCGTGCTCGGCCTGTTGCTGTTCACGCTGCTCGGCAAGGACCCGATCGCCGGCCTCTCGATGTTCTTCTGGGAACCGATCCGTAGCGGCTACGCTTTGAGCGAACTCACGCTCAAGGCCACACCGCTGATCCTGATCGCGCTGGGCCTGGCCGTGTGCTTCCGCGCCAATGTGTGGAACATTGGTGCCGAGGGCCAGTTCATCGTCGGCGCGCTGGCGGGCGGCTGGGTGGCGATGCAGGCGGGTGCGCAGAGCAGCGGCGCGATCGTCGTGGCCGTGCTGATCGCCGGCATGCTCGGCGGCATGGCGTGGGCCGCGATCGTGGCGCTGTTGCGCGACCGCTTCAACGCCAGCGAGATCCTCGTCAGCCTGATGCTCGTCTACGTGGCGATCCAGCTGCTGAACTACCTCGTCTACGGGCCGTGGAAGGACCCGAACGGCTACAACTTCCCGCAGACGATCACCTTCCTCGCGCCGGCGCGCATCCCGAAGCTGTTCGACGGTCTGCGCGTGAACATCGGTGCCCCGATCGCGGTCGTGATGGTCGGTCTGGCATGGCTGCTGATGTTCCGCACATACGCGGGCTTCGCGCTTCAGGTCGGCGGGCTGGCGCCGGCGGCGGCGCGCTACGCGGGCTTCTCGGCGCGGCGGTCGATCTGGATCTCGCTGCTGATCTCGGGCGCGATGGCGGGCCTCGCTGGCGCGCTCGACGCTGCCGGCCCGCAAGGCCAGCTGACGCCGCACATCCCGGTCGGCTACGGCTTCGCGGCCATCATCGTGGCCTTCGTCGGGCGGCTGCATCCGGTCGGCATCGTGTTCTCGGGGCTGTTGATGAGCATGTTCTACATCGGCGGCGAGTACGCGCAGTCGCGGCTCGGCTTGCCCAAGGCGCTGACGGGCGTGTTCCAGGGGCTCCTGCTCTTCATGCTGCTGGCGGCGGACACGCTGATCCACTTCCGCCTGCGTCTGCAATTGCGTTCGGGGAAATAGACGATGGACCTCGCCACTCTTGCCAACCTCATCGCCGCCACGCTCAACGCCGGCACGGTGCTGGCCATCGCCGCGCTCGGCCTCCTGATCAACGAACGCGCGGGCGTCGTCAACCTCGGCGCCGAGGGCATGATGCTCGTGGCCGCCATCGCCGGCTTCGCCACCTGCGCCGGCACCGGCAGCGACACGCTGGGCTTCCTCGCCGGCATGGCGGCGGGCGCGCTGATGGCGGCGCTGTTCGGCTGGCTGGTCATCTGGCTCAACACCAACCAGTACGCGGCCGGTCTCGCGCTGAGCCTGTTCGGCGTGGGCTTCTCGGCCTTCGTCGGCATCGGCTATGCGCAGGTGCAGCTCGGCCCGCGCCCGCATTTCGAGATCCCGCTGTTGGCCGACATCCCCTTCCTCGGCACCGCATTGTTCAAGCAGCACCCGGTCGTCTATCTGGCGATCGCGCTGATGTTCGCACTCAACTGGTTCTTCGACCGCACGCGCCCCGGCTTGGTGCTGCGCGCCATCGGCGAATCCCCCGAATCGGCGCATGCGCTCGGTTATCCCGTGAGACGAATCCGCCTCGCGGCGGTGATGGTCGGCGGTTCGCTCTGCGGCCTGGCCGGCGCCTACGTCTCGATGATCTACACACCGCTCTGGGTGGACGACATGATTGCCGGCAAGGGCTGGATCGCGCTGGCCCTCACCACCTTCGCCACCTGGCGGCCGGCACGCGTCTTGCTCGGTGCCTATCTGTTCGGGGGCATCACGATGTTGCAGTTCCTCTTGCAGGGGCAGGGTGTGCAGGTGCCGAGCCAGGTGCTCAGCATGCTCCCTTACCTCTCCACCATCGTCGTGCTGGTGTTGATTTCGAGCAGGGCCGGCAGTTTCATTCGCGTCAACATGCCGGCGTCGATCGGCAAGCCTTTCTTCCCGGGCGCCTGAAGAAGCGCTCACGTTCCATTCAAAAGGAGAGTCAGTCCATGCGTGCTCATCACCGTCTTGCGGCAGTTTCCACCGTGCTCCTCGCCGCGGCTTTGGCCGGTTGCGGCAAGAAGGATGACGCTCCGCCGCCCGCCGCCGATGCGGCCAGCGCCGCCAGCGCGCCAGCCACGGCGGACGCACCGCTGAAGATCGCCTTCGCCTACGTCGGCCCGGTCGGCGACGGGGGCTGGACCTTCGCGCACGACAACGCACGCAAGGCGCTGGAGAAGGAATTCGGCGCCAAGATCGCGACCAGCTATGTGGAGAAGGTGCCCGAGGGCCCGGACGCCGAGCGCGTCATCCGCGACATGGTCGGCCAGGGCAACACGCTGATCTTCGGCACGACCTTCGGCTACATGGAGCCGATGCTCAAGGTGGCGGCCGACAACCCCAAGGTGATGTTCGAGCACGCCACCGGCTACAAGCAAGCCGCGAACATGCGCACGTACGACTCGCGCACGTATGAAGGCGCCTACATGGCCGGCGTGGTGGCCGGTGCGGTCAGCAAGACGGGCACGGTCGGCGTCGTGGGCTCCATCCCCATCCCCGAGGTGATCCGCAACATCAACAGCTTCACGCTCGGCGCGCAGAGCAGCAACCCGAAGATCAAGGTCAAGGTCGTGTGGGTGAACGACTGGTTCAACCCGCCGAAGGAAACCGAAGGCGCGCAAAGCCTGATCGACGGCGGTGCCGACGTGCTGATGCAGAACACCGATTCCTCCGCCGTGCTGCAGGCCGCCGAGAAGAACGGCAAGTACGCCTTCGGCTGGGATTCCGACATGCACAACTACGCGCCCAAGGCGCACCTGGCCTCGGCCGTCATCAACTGGACGCCGTACTACATCAAGGCCACGCAGGAAGCACTGGACGGCAAGTGGACCGGCAACATGCACAGCTGGTGGGGCGTGAAGGAAGGCGCGATCGACTTGGTCGCCATCGCCGACGTCGTGCCCGCCGAAGCCAAGGCCCACATCGAGAAGGTCAAGGCCGGCCTCAAGGACGGCAGCTTCGTGATCTGGAAGGGCCCGATCGCCGGCCAGGACGGCAAGGACATCCTGAAGAAGGATGAAGTCGCGGACGACAAGTTCCTCTCGGGCATCAACTTCTACGTCAAGGGCGTGGAGGGCAAGGTGCCGAGCGGCAAGTAAGGCGAGTCAGCCATCCCCACATCAAGCAACCACAAGGAGAGGCCCATGAAATCGAAGATTCCGCTGATCGCGCTCGCCACCTTGGCCAGCGCGGGCGCGCACGCCGCCGACTGGAGCGACACCTCCATCGGCGTGCGCTACGGCACGCAGTTCCGCGAGCCCTACAACTCCGAAGACATCAGTAAATACGTCGTCAACCTGACCCACGCGAGCGGCTACAAGTACGGCAGCAACTTCCTGAACGTGGACCTGCTGATGTCGGACAGCAAGGACCCGTCCAACATCTCCTCGGGCAACGGTGCGCATGAGGCCTACGTCGTCTACCGCCACACGCTGGACCTGGGCAAGGTGATGGGCTCGAACCTCTCCTCGCCCGGCATCCGCGGCTGGGGCGTGATGGCCGGCTTCGACTGGAATACCAAGACCGACGCCACCTACAACTCCAAGAAGCGCATGTTCGTGCTCGGCCCCACGGTCATGCTCGACGTGCCGGGCTTCCTGAACGTCAGCCTCGTGCTGCTCAAGGAAAGCAACCAGCCCAGCGGCTTCAGCTTCGCCACCAACTCCAACTACTCGATCAGCCGCTACTCGTACAAGACGCACCCGATGCTGACGGCGGCCTGGGGCATCAACTTCTCCGACCGCCTCTCGTTCGAGGGCTACGCCAACTTCATCGCCTCCAAGGGCAATGACGAGTTCGGCGCCAAGACCAAGCCCGAGACCAACATCGACATGCAGCTGATGTACGACGTGACCGGCACCAAGACCTTCAAGGTCGGCGTCGAGTACCAGTACTGGAAGAACAAGTTCGGCAACGACTCGGGCGGCCCGGCCGGCAGCGGCGCGTTCGCGAAGACGCCGATGGTTCGGGCGGAATATCACTTCTGATTTCAGCGCGACCATGAAGAAGGGCTCCCTCGGGAGCCCTTTGCTTTTGTCGCTGCGATCAGTTGTCGCGCACGTCTGCGAGCACCGTCTCGCCGAAGTCGGTTCTGCGCAGGTAACGCAATACTTTGGCGGCAGCGCTCTCGGGGCTGTCCAGCGCGCCTTCGCTCTTGAAGGCGGCAAAGCGCGGTTGGTCGGGGAACAGCGTGGGGTCGCCGCTGCGCAGGCGCGCCTGCATGTCGGTGTCGATGATGCCGGGCGCCAGCGAGACGACCTTCGCGCCGTCCAGTGCCATCGCGCGGGAGAGGTTGTCCACGCCGGCTTTCACCGCGCAATACGGTGCTGCGCCGGCCATCGCACGGCGGCCCAGGCCTGACGAGATATTCAGGATGCGCTTCTCCGCCGCCGTCATGTGTGCGCTGCCTTCGATGAATGCGTGCGACAGCAGCGCCACCGCTTCGAGGCCGACGCGCACCGTCGCCGACAGCTCTTCGAGCGAGACGCTTTCCACCGGCCCCGGCTGGCTCACCAGCGCCGCGTTGTTGATCAGGTGAATGCGCGTGAAGCGGTTGGCCGGCAGCGCCTTCAGCCAGTCGCGCAGCTTCTGCGCCACCGCCAGCGGCTCGGCCAGATCGGCCTGCCACTGCAGCAGCTCGACGCCGCGGTTGCGCGCCGCGATGGCCAGCGCCGTGCTCTGCTGGCGTGCGATGCCCAGCACCACATGGCCGGTCTCCAGCAGCTGCTGCGCCATGGCTTCGCCCATGCCGCGCGAGCTGCCGGTGATGATGAAGAGTTGTTCGCTCATGTCTTCAGAAGGTCGGTGAGGATTCGAGCCGCAAGCCGCGGCCGGGCAATTCGAGGAAGGCCGCATGCAGCATCAGCCGCGGCGCGCTGGCGCCACCATAAAGCGTATCGCCGAGGATGGGGTGGCCGAGGGCTTTCAGATGCACGCGGAGCTGGTGCGAGCGGCCGGTGACCGGTTCCAGCTCCAGCCGCGTGGCGCCGTCTTCATGGGCCAGCACGCGCCAGCGAGTCAGTGAAGGTTTGCCGTTAGCGGTGTCGACCTTTTGCAGCGGGCGGTTCGGCCAGTCGGCCATCAAGGGCAGGGCGATGTCCTGCCAGCCGTCGGCGCTCAGCTCGCCGCCCACGCGTGCCACGTAACGCTTGTTCACGCGGCGTTCGGCGAAGTCCAGGCTCAGAGCGCGCTGCGCATCGGCGCCGCGGGCGAACAGCAGCAGGCCGGAGGTGGCCTGGTCGAGTCGGTGCACGGTCAACGCTTCCGGGTGGACCTGCTGCAAGCGCGCGATGGCGCAATCGGGCTCGGTACGGCCCGGCACCGAGAGCAGCCCGGGCGGCTTGTCCACGACGATCAGATCGTCGTCGAGGTGGACGATGTCCATCGATCAGAACTGGTGGATCCAGCCGGTCTGCAAGGCCGATTGCGGGTTCGAGCCCGCGTCTCGCACCTGCGTCAGCGCCTGCAAGGTCGGCAGGCCCAGGGCCTTGAGCGTGCACGCAGCCACGGTGCCCGTGCGGCCGATGCCGTGGGCGCAATGCAGCAGCACCGAGCCGCCGCCGCGCAGCGTCTCGGCGATGCGGGTCACGGCAGCGCGCAGCTCTTCCCCGTCGTCGCCGAGACCGAAGTCGCGCATCGGCATGTGCAGCAGCGCCGCAGGCAGGGCGCCCTGCTCGATGGCGCGGAAGTACTCGGGCGAGGCGCGCTGGATCTCCACATCCGGGTTCAGGCAGACGATCAGCCCGAGCTTCGTGCGTTGCGCCTCCTTCAGGAAATCGTCCCAGCTCTCGAGGCGGCCGGGCATCGAATGCAGCCAGAGCTTGCCGGGAACGGTGGCGGGGAGGGTGACGGAACGGAAAGGCATGGTGGATGCTATTTTCAACCGAGCTTTTCAGCCGAGCCAAGGCCCCTCGATCTGTTCGCGGGTTTCTTCCACGGCGATCTGCCAGAGCTGCTTCATCACGTCGTCATCGCGCTCGTAGTAGCCGCCGTAGCAGCCGTCGCCCAGGTACTCGCGCTTGGCTTGCGGTGTCATCAGCGCCATGCGGGCGTAGTCCACCAGCGGCTTGGGTTCACTCGGCTGCATCACGCCTTCCAATCGGGTGAGGCCGGCGAAGTTCTCCATCCACGAGGCGTGGGAAGCCTGCGGGTCCTGCGACCGAACGAAGCCCATCGTGCGCGGCGCTGCCCACCAGTTGTGCCAACGCAGTTGCATGCCGGGCAATTCAGCCGTCAGCTCTTGCAGCAGGCTCGCCGCGCCGTTGTTCCCGCCGTGGCCGTTGACAATCAGCACGCGTTTGAAGCCATGTGCGCTCAGCGAACCGATCAGATCGCGCAGCACGGCGAGCAGCGTGTCGAGCTTGAGCGTCATCGTGCCCGGATAGGCCATGTAGCTCGGCGTGAACCCATACGGCTGGGCTGGGAAGATCGGCACGCCCAATGGCTCGGCCGCGGCCACCGCCACCGCTTCGGACAGCGTCGCATCCACGGCCAGCGACAAGCCCGCGTGCTGCTCGATGCTGCCCAGCGGCAGCACCGCTCGGTCGTCGCGCTTCAGATAGTCCTCGACCATCCGCCAGTTGCAGTGCTTGATTTGCATGACGGAATTGTGCGACCAGATTCGCAGCATGGATATGTAAACAGTTTGTTTATAAAGTGAGATGATGCGCGCCATGAGCAGCACCGCCGTCCCCGCATCCCCAGCTTCACCAGAGCCCCTCAAGCATCCGTACTGGGTGCTCGCCACCGTCTGCGCCATGGCGCTGATGAGCACGATGGGCGTCTCCATGCCGTACCCGATCCTCGCGCCGATCTTCGTCGGCGGTCCGGTGGACGGCTTCACGCACTTCGCGGGCCTGGACCCGCGCCTCTTGATGGGCGCGGCGCTGGCCGCCAACCCGCTGGGCATCCTGATCGGCAGCCTGTTCATCGGCCCGCTGTCGGACCGCTACGGCCGCCGCGCGCTGCTGAGCTTCACGCTCACGGCCTGCCTGGTCGGCTATCTGGTCACGGCCTTCGCGCTGGATCAGCGGCTCTACCCGCTCTTCGTGGCGGCGCGCTTCATCACCGGCCTGACAGAAGGCAACACGGCCGTGGCCCGCGCGCTGATCGCCGACATGAGCGGCCAGATTGATCGCACGCGCGCCTTCGCATTGCTCAACGCCTGCTTCTACATCGGCTGGCTGGTCGGCCCGCTGGTCGGCGGGCTCACGCTGCATCTGGGCGATGCCGTGCCCTTCCTGCTCTCCGCCGCGGCCATGCTCCCGCCGCTGCTGATCCTGTACCTCGCGCTGCCGGCGGGCGAGCGGCACCACGGCCCGCTGCACCTGCTGCGTTCGATGCGCGAGCAGCAGTCGCTCGGCCTGCTTGCGCGTGATCCGCGGCTCGTGCCGCTGTTCCTGCTGCAGCTGTCGTACACGATCGGCATCAACGCGCTGTACGAGTTCTCGCCGCTGTGGCTGCTGGAGGTGCTCGGCCTGTCCAGCGCAGGCATCGCCTGGGTGACGGCCGCGCAGTGCGGCGCCATGACGCTCGCCAGCCTCGTGGCCGGCCGGCTGATCAGCGGCCCGCCGCAGCTGCGCCGCGCGGCGCAGGCGGCGCTGCTGGCGGCGGGCTGCATCCTGCTGCTGGCCGGCGTGCCCGGCTGGTTCGGTGTGGCCTGCATCATCGGCGCCGGGGCTTCGCAGTCGCTCTACAACGCCGTGCTGCCGGCGTGGATGTCGGAGCGCTTCGCCGAGCACGGGCAGGGCCGCGTGATGGGCTTGCTGACCACCACCTTCTGCATCGCCAACGTGACGATCGCGCTGGTGGGCAGCGCGCTCTCGCTGCTGTCCGTGCGCTCGGTCATGGCGTTAGGCGGCGTCTGCTGCGTGATCTCGGCCAGCCTGCTTCTTCGGCACGCCAAGCGCACGGCATGAAGACCACCGAAGACCGGCTGCTCCAGGCGCTCAAGAGCGCCGGCCCGCAGGCCGCCGCCACGCTGGCTGCCGCCTGCGCCATCACGCCGATGGGGGCGCACAAGAGCTTGCAAGGTCTTCAAGAGCAGGGTCTGGTGGAGAGCGTGGACGAAGCCGGCGCCGTCGGCCGCCCCAAGCGCATCTGGCGCCTCACGCCGGCCGGCCACGGTCGCTTCCCGGACCGTCACGCTGAACTCTTCGCCCAGATGATCGGCTTCATGGAGCCCGCCGCGCTGGACCGCCTGATCGGCCAGCGCGAGGCGCAGATGGTCGAGCAGTACGGCGCCGCGCTGGCGAGCGCCAAGACCGTGGGCGAGCGCGTCCGCCGCCTGGCCGAGCTGCGCGCCGCCGAGGGCTACATGGCCCGCGCCGAGAAGTCCGGCCGCGATTGGCTGCTCATCGAGGACCACTGCCCGATCTGCACCGCAGCCGCTGCCTGCCAAGGCTTCTGCCGCTCCGAGCTGGCCTTGTTCGAGCAGGTGCTCGGCACGCCCGTGACCCGCGAGGAGCATCTGCCGGCCGGCGGCCGACGTTGCGTCTACAGAATTCATGCAGCCTGATGCGTCGACTTCGCGCGTTACGTTCGATTTCAGCGTTACGCTGAGAGGATGAGTTCCCCGCGCCCTCGGCTTCTTTCCCTGGCCTGGCCCATGTTCGCCGAGATGCTGCTGGGCATCGGCGTCAGCGTGCTGTGCACCGGCATGGCCGGCCGCCTCTCCGACGACACCGGCGCCGCCTTCGCCATGGGCACCCAGCTCGCGGCCACGCTGTTCCTGCTGTTTCGCATCATCGGCGCGGGCGTGAGCGTGGTCATCACGCAGAACCTCGGCGCCGGCCGGCCGGAGCAGGCCGACGCCGTGGCCCGCGCCGCCGTGGGCGCCAGCAGCTGGATCGGCGGCTTCTCGATGCTGTCTGCGCTGATCTTCGCCGCGCCGCTTCTGCGCCTGCTGAACACACCCGAAGACGTGCTGCCGCTCGCCGTGCCGCTGCTGCGCTGGCTCGCGCCGGCCATCCTGCTGGACGTCTGGAACGCGTCGATGGTGAGCGTCATGCGCGCCCACATGCGCTCGCGCGACACGCTGGTGGTGATCATGATCATGCAGGTGATCGTGATCGCCATTGCCACGCCGCTGATGCCGCGCCTCGGGCTCGAAGGCTATGCGCTGGCGCTGTTCGTCAGCCGCGTCGTCGGTGTGGTGCTGCACCTCTGGCTCTGGAAGCTGCGCCTGGGCCTGAAGCTGCGCGCCCACGACTGGTGGCGCCTGCCGCGCCGCGAGCTGGCCGACGTGTTACACATCGGCCTGCCCGGCGCCGCCGAGAACCTCGCCTATCGCCTCTGCTTTATGGCCGGCGTGGCCGCCATCGGCACGATGGGCACGCACGCCGTGGCCACGCATGCGTACACGATGCAGCTGATGTGGGTGGTGCTGCTGTTCGGCCTGTCCATCGGCTTCGCGGCCGAGATCATGGTCGGCCACATGATCGGCGCGGGCCAGCTGCACGAGGCCAACCGCCTGCTGCGCAAGGCGCTCAAGCTCGGCCTGATGGCGGCGGTGGTGATCGCCAGCTGCTTCGCGCTGGCTGCGCCCCATCTGCTGACCTTCTTCACCAACGACCCGGCGATCATCCGCCAGGGCACGGTGCTGATGTGGCTGACCGTGCTGATCGAGCCGGGTCGCACCTTCAACCTCGTCGTCATCAACGCGCTGCGTGCCGCTGGCGATGCGCGTTATCCGGTGATGGTCGGCGCGTTCTCGATGGTGTTCGTGCTGGCCGGCGGCGCGTGGGTGCTGGGCGTGCACTTCGGCCTCGGCCTGGTGGGCGTGTGGATCTCATACGCCGCCGACGAATGGATCCGCGGCCTGCTGATGTGGCGCCGTTGGGCGCAGCACAAGTGGGTGCCGTATGCGCGGGCCACCCATCGGCGCGTGCGGCTGCGGGCGGCATGAGCGCGGAGCCCGTGGTACTCGTCTGCTTGTGTGCGGCCTGGTGCCGCGTCTGCGACGAGTACCGTCCGATCTTCGATCGTGTGGCCGCGGAGCTGCCGCAGGCGAGGGCGCTCTGGATCGACATCGAGGATGAGGCCGAGCTGATTGGCGATCTAGACGTCGAGACGTTCCCGACGCTACTGATCGCCGGCGCAGATGGCGTGCGTTTTGCCGGGCCGGTGTTGCCGCAGGAGGAGACGCTCAGGCGCCTGGTGAAGCACACCCTTTCCCAGGCCGAAGCGGGCACGCGAACGCCGCATGGAGATGCAGCGTTCGCGACCCTGGCGGAGAGGCTGCTCGCGCGCGGTGCTTAACCGTCGGCGGGCAGTGCCTCGAAGCCAGCTCTGCGTCTTTCGCGCTTCGGATCGTGCGGCCAACACCAACTGGAGGCGCTAGCCTCGTGCTTGCGACCTCGATCATCGATGACCGTTGCGCTACAGGTGAAGGGCTTGCAGCCGGCGTACAGGCCCAGGTGGCTCGGCATCGAAGCGCCTGACTCGAACTGCACGCGCAGTTCGGCTGAGACCAGCCACGTCGTCGGTACGCGTCTTCTTTCCAGCTGAAAGGCGAGGACCTCCTTGAACGATCGCGCGACGGCGTCCAGCATTTCGACGGCGACTATCGGCTCGTCTGGAGTGAGCACGAACGACAGCTCCAACGTGCCGCGCTCGCGAGCGAGTCGATACAGCACGCCGGGCGCCCAGTAGCCGTCGAGGTCGTTCGTCCGGCTCACGAAGGAGCTGGCCATCGCTTGAGCGATGCCTTTCAGCTCGCGCCGCCTTGGCACTCAGACGGTCCTCGGCAACACCCAATCCTTGCGCGGGAAATGGCAGGTGTAGCCGTTCGGATGCTTCTCCAGATAGTCCTGGTGCTCCACCTCGGCCTCCCAGAAATCGCCCACAGGCTCCAGCTCGGTCACGACCTTGCCGGGCCAGAGGCCTGAAGCATTTACATCGGCGATGGTGCGCAGTGCCTCGGCCTTCTGCTCCTCGCTCGTGTAGTAGATCGCCGAGCGGTAGGAGGTGCCGAGGTCGTTGCCCTGGCGGTTCTTCGTCGTCGGGTCGTGGATCTGGAAGAAGAACTCCAGCAGCTTGCGAAAGCTCGTCTGCGACGGATCGAAAACGATCTCGATGCCCTCGGCATGCGTGCCGTGGTTGCGGTAGGTGGCGTTCTTCACGTCGCCGCCGGTGTAGCCGACGCGGGTGGAGATCACGCCGGGCAGCTTGCGGATCAGGTCCTGCATGCCCCAGAAGCAGCCGCCGGCGAGGACGGCACGTTCGGTGGTGGTACTGCTCATTTCACTTGCTCCAGATACTGCCCATAACCCTGAGCTTCCATGTCATCGCGATGGACGAAGCGCAGCGAGGCCGAGTTGATGCAGTAGCGCAGACCGCCGCGGTCGCGCGGGCCGTCGGGGAAGACGTGGCCGAGGTGGCTGTCGCCGTGGGTGGAGCGCACCTCGGTGCGGACCATCCCGTGGCTCTCATCGCTCAGCTCCCGCACGTAGGCCGATTCGATCGGCCGCGTGAAGCTGGGCCAGCCGCAGCCGGACTCGAACTTGTCGGTCGAGGCGAACAGCGGCTCGCCGGAGACGATGTCCACGTAGATGCCAGGTTCGTGGTTGTTGAGGTAGGCGCCGGTGCCAGGGTACTCGGTGCCGCTCTCTTGCGTGACGCGGTATTGCTCGCGGGAAAGGCGGGCAATGGCGTCGGGGTCTTTGCGGTATTCAGACGTCATGGGAACAGCTCACTCCACTTTGAAAGCTCCCACGATTTTGACCAGTTCTGCCGCTTGCTGCTTGAGGCTGTCCGCCGCGGCCGATCCCTGCTCGACCAGGGCCGCGTTTTGCTGCGTCATGCCGTCGAGGTGGCCGATGGCGGCGTTGATCTCGCCGATGCTGCTGTTCTGGCCGGCGGCGGCGCTACTGACCTCGGTGATCAGGCCGCTCACGCGTGCCACCGAAGCCACCAGATCCTGCATCTGACGCCCGGCCTGCTCGACCAGAACGCTGCCGCCCTGCACCTGTTCGACGGAGGCGCTGATCAGCCCGCGGATCTCCTTCGCGGCTTCGGCCGAACGCTGCGCGAGCGTGCGAACCTCGCCCGCCACGACCGCGAAACCGCGCCCCTGTTCGCCGGCCCGCGCGGCCTCAACAGCCGCATTCAGAGCAAGGATATTCGTCTGGAAGGCGATGCCGTCGATGGTGGCGATGATGTCGGCGATGCGGCGCGAGGAGTCGCTGATCTGGCCCATCACGTTGACGACCTGGCCGACCTGCTCGCCGCTCTCGTTTGCGGCTTTTCGGACGCCGTGGGCGAGGCTTTCGGCCTCGCGGGTGGAGGCGGTCGTGTGGCCGACGCTGTCGGCGAGGCTGGCGCTGGAGGCGGCGGTCTGCTCCAGCGCGGCCGCGGCCTGCTCGGTGCGCTGGCTCAGGTCGAGGTTGCCGGAGGCCACATCGGCGCTGGCGCTGGAGATCTGGTCGGCCGCCTGGCGCACCTGGCCCACCATCACGGCGAGCCGTTCGACGAAGCGGTTGAAGGCGTCCGAGAGCCGGCCGAGTTCGTCCTCGCTGTTCACGTGCATGCGGCGGGTGAGGTCGGCATCACCGCTGGCGATGTCGTCGAGCAGGCTGGCGGCGCGCTGCACGGGCGCGGCCACGGCGCGGGCGACGACGATCACGACGAACAGCGCGACGGCGCCGCCAACGAGCGCGGCCAGCAGCGTGGCCTTCATCACCGCGGCGCGTGCGGGGCCGAGCAGTTCGGCCTCGGGCACGTCGGCGACGACGTAGAGCTTGAGGTCCGGCATGAAGGCGGCGGCGGCGATGTGGCCGCCGTGCTCGATGCTCGAGAACTCCTTGCCGTTCAGCAGCGCCTTGGCCGTGGCTGCGTCGAAGCCGGGCAGGGCTTCGAGCGAGGTCTTGGCTTCGACCAGCTTGGCGTCGGTGTGGACGAGCAACTGGCCGTTGTCGCGCACCAGGAAGACGTGGCCGGTGTCGCCGATCTTGAAGCCGTTGACCAAGCCGCTGACGGCCTTCATCGTCAGACCCAGACCGGCCACACCGCGCTTGCCGCCAGCGGCCTCGAAGCGCGTGTTGATGAACAGCATCAGATCACCGCCGGGCTCGCGGTCGATGTCGAGCGAGTAGGGCTTGTTGCCGTTCAGGAAACCGGTGAACCACTGGTCCTTGTCGGTGATCTGGCGCAGATTGCCGGCTTCGGTCAGGTATTTGCCGGTCGCTTCCGAGACCCAGAACACGGTCGCCGCCTGCTGCTGCGCCTTGAAGTTCTTCGCGTGCTTGAGCCAGGCCGGCATGCCATCTTCAGCGAGGCCGGAAGCTTCCCAGGCGAGGAGATATTCGTTGCCGGCAAGCGCACGCGCCGCGGTCAGCGGAATGTCGAACTGCCGTTGCAGTTCCGCGCGCACGCTGCTCAGCTGAGCGGGCAGTTCCGTGGCCGTGACGCGCTCGCGCATCGCGCTGCCGGCCAGCCAGGTGTTGAGCACCCCGGAGATGAGGATGAACACCAGCAGGCATCCCGCCATGCTCCAGACGAGCTTGCCGTTGATCGACAGACGGCGCCACAACCCTTGCATACACGCTCCGGAAGTCCGTTCAGGAGCGGTCGAGCATAACGTTTTGTTTCAGCTGAGTAGGACAGTGCTGACACGGAAGGTGATCCATGCCGCCAGGTAGGCCAGCCCGAACAGGTACGCCAGGATGATCAGCGGGTACTTGTAGCCGCCCGTCTCGCGGCGCACGGCCGCCAGCGTGGACAGGCACTGCGGCGCGAACACGTACCAGGCGAGCAGCGAGAGCGCCGTCGGCAGGCTCCAGCTCGACGAGATCAGCGGCATCAGCGCGTCCGCCGTGTCTTCGCCGGTGGCGGAGAGGGCGTAAACGGTGCCCAGGCTCGACACGGCCACTTCACGCGCGGCCATGCCGGGGATCAGTGCGACCGAGATCTGCCAGTTGAAGCCGATCGGCTCCAGCACGTGGGCCAGGCCCTTGCCGAGCATGCCGGCCACCGAGTATTCGATCGGCGCGCCGGTAGCGCCCGGTGGCGGGCTGGGGAAGCTGGCCAGCACCCAGAGCGCCAGCGTCATCGTCATGATCACGCCGCCCACGCGCTTGACGAAGATGGTGGCGCGCTGCCAGAGGCCGATGGCGATGTTGCGCGGCGAGGGCCAGTGGTAGATCGGCAGCTCCATCATCAGCGGGCGCACCTGCGAGCCGCTGCGGGTGAAGGTCTTGAGCACCCAGGCCACGCCCATCGCGCCGACGATGCCGGCCAGATAGAGCGCGAACAGCACGAGACCTTGCAGCTCCAGCCCGCCCCAGACCTGGCGCTGCGGGATGAAGGCGCCGATCACGAGCGCGTAGACCGGCAGGCGGGCCGAGCAGGTCATCATTGGCGCGATCAGGATGGTGACGATGCGGTCGCGCGGGTTGGCGATCGAGCGCGTGGCCATGATGCCGGGGATGGCGCAGGCGAAGCTCGACAGCAGCGGGATGAAGCTGCGGCCCGACAGGCCGACCGAGCCCATCAGCCGGTCCAGCAGGAAGGCGGCGCGCGGCAGGTAGCCCGACTCTTCCAGCACGAGGATGAAGAAGAACAGGATCAGGATCTGCGGCAGGAACACGAGCACCGAGCCGGCGCCGGCGATCACGCCGTCCACGATCAGGCTGCGCACGTAGCCGAAGGCGCCGTCGCCGGGCAGCACGTTGCGGATCAGCTCGCCGAGCGCGCTCATGCCGTCCTTGATGGCGTCCATCGGCGGTTGCGCCCAGGAGAACACGGCCTGGAACAGCAGGAACAGCACGACCATCAGGATGATCGGTCCGGCCACCGGATGCAGCAGCACCCGGTCCACGCGGTCGCTGGGCAGGTGGGGCAGGGCCTGGTCGGCGCCGAGCGCTTGCAGGATGCGGCGCACGGCCTGGTGGTCTTCGGCCGGGTCGGCTTCGGTCATGACGACCGGGCCGCTCGGGATCCAGACGTTCGGCTCGTCGAAGATGGCGCGCAGCTCGTCGATGCCTTCGCCAGCGGTGGCCACGGTGCGGACGACCGGCACGCCGAGTTGTTCGGACAGCGCTTGCGGATCGATGTGCAGGCCGCGCTTGGCGGCGAGGTCGGCCATGTTCAGCGCGACGACCACCGGCAGGCCCTGGCGCTTGACGGCGAGCACCAGGCGCAGGTTGCGGCGCAGGTTGGTGGCGTCGACGACGCAGACGACCAGATCGGGCTTCTTCTCGCCCGTGGCGCGGCCGGCCAGCACGTCGACCGTCACGCGCTCATCGGGCGAGCGCGGGTGCAGGCTGTAGGTGCCGGGCAGATCCAGCAGGCGCAGCATCGTGCCGGCGGCGCTCTTGAGGCGGCCTTCCTTGCGCTCGACGGTCACGCCGGCGTAGTTCGCCACCTTCTGGTTGGAGCCGGTCAGCCGGTTGAAGAGGGCGGTCTTGCCGCAGTTCGGGTTCCCCACCAGGGCCAGCAGCTTGCCGGCCGGGTGGATGTGAATGATCGACTCGCTCATGCTTCAGATACCGCCACGCACTCCGCTTCCGCACGCCGCAGCGCGAAGGTCGATTCGCCGACGCGGATCACCAGCGGGTCGCCGCCCGGCAGACCGCGCGCCATCACGCTGACGGGCTCGCCCGGCAGGAATCCGATCTCTTCGAGCCACTGCGCCCATTCGGGCGCGTGTTCCGGGGCCTGGACGCGCTGCACCAGGAGCGCATCGCCGATTTCGGCGTGGGCAAGGCTTGAGGGGGCGGGCATGGAAACTTGTTATCGAGAATTATTCTCATCATTGTAGCCACGGACCGCTGTTCGCTGCCTGACGGGGTTGTGATCGGCTCTTAGGGTCTTCTCTGACTGTTGCGCAAACGTTTGGCAAAGCAACAGTCCGGTCGATTCGGGCCCCTACAATGCGCCCTCCTTGCACCATTTATTGCTGCCATGAAACTTGTCGTTAGCTCTGCCCTGGCCGCCGCTGCCGCCCTGCTGGCCACGTCCGCTCAGGCCGATCCCGCCATCATCTTTGACATGGGCGGCAAGTTCGACAAATCCTTCAACCAGAGCGCCTACGAAGGCGCGCAACGCTGGGTGAAGGAAACGGGCAAGAAGTACATGGAGTTCGAGATCTCGAACGACACCCAGCGCATGCAGGCGATCCGCCGCATGGCCGAGCGCGGCGCCGACCCGATCATCTCGATCGGCTTCGCCCAGGCTTCGGCGCTGGAGCAGATCTCCAAGGACTTCCCCAAGACCCACTTCGCCATCATCGACGCGATCGTGAACAAGCCGAACGTGCAGTCGGTGATGTTCAAGGAGCACGAGGGCAGCTACGTCGTGGGCGCTATCGCCGCGACCGCCAGCAAGACCGGCAAGGTCGGCTTTATCGGCGGTATGGACATTCCGCTGATCCGCGCCTTCCAGTGCGGCTACGAGCAAGGCGTGAAGGCGACCAACGCCAAGGCCGAAGTCTTCTCCAACATGACGGGCACGACGTCCTCGTCGTGGAACGACCCGACCCGCGGCGCCGAGCTCGCCAAGGCGCAGTTCGCCAAGGGCGCCGACGTGGTGTTCGCCGCAGCCGGCGGCACGGGCGTGGGCGTCTATCAAGCGGCCAAGGACGGCGGCAAGCTCGCCATCGGCGTGGACAGCAACCAGAACCACGTGCAGCCCGGCACGATGCTGACCTCGATGGTCAAGCACGTGGACGTGGCCGTGTACAACGTGCTCAAGGGCTGGACCGGCGGCGTGCAGGTGCTGGGCCTGAAGGAAGGCGGCGTGGACTACGCGCTGGACGAATACAACGCCAAGGTCTTCACGCCCGCGCTGAAGGCCGTGGCCGAGAAGACCAAGGCCGACATCGTGTCCGGCAAGGTCAAGGTCGTCGACTACCGCGCGGCCAACGCCTGCAAGTAAGCCAGGCATGGGCTCGCAGCTCGCCGTTCGGCTGAACGGCATCTCCAAGCGCTTCGGCGCCGTGCAAGCCAACCGGGGCGTGAGCCTCGAGGTGGCGGCCGGCACCGTGCACGGGCTTGTCGGCGAGAACGGCGCCGGCAAGAGCACCCTGATGGCCATCCTCTACGGCTACTACCAGGCCGACGAGGGCGAGATCGAGATCCACGGCCAGCCGGCCCGCATCGCGAACTCGCACGAGGCGATCGCTCTGGGCATCGGCATGGTCCACCAGCACTTCATGCTCGTGGACACGCTGACGGCGCTGGACAACATCATGCTGGGCGCGGAGGGTGGCTTCTTCCTGCGCAACTCCGAGGCCGCAGCGCGCAAGAAGCTCGAAGCGCTGATGGCGGAGACGGGGCTGACGGTGCGCCTCGACGCATTGGTCGGCGATCTGCCGGTCGGCGAGATGCAGCGCCTCGAACTGCTCAAGGCGCTGTACCGCGGCGCCAAGGTCCTGATCCTCGACGAACCGACGGCCGTGCTCACGCCGCAGGAAACCCTGCAACTCTTCGAGACGCTGCGCCGCCTGCGCGAGCTGGGCACGACGATCATCCTGATCACCCACAAGCTCAAGGAAGTGATGGCGCTTTGCGACGCCGTCACGGTGATGCGCCAGGGCCAGGTCGTGCACAAGACGCCGATCGGCGAGACCAGCCCCGAGCTGCTCGCTGAAGCGATGGTCGGCCGCAAGGTCAACCTCGGCCGCGTGGCCGCGGAGCAGTCGGCGCAGGACGTGCAACTGCTCGCCGTCCAGAAGTTGAACCTGAAGGACGCCGCCGGTGTGGCCCGCCTGAAGGACATCAGCCTGAGCCTGCGCGCCGGCGAGATCGTCGGCGTGGCCGGCGTCTCCGGCAACGGCCAGAGCGAGCTGCTCGAAGTGCTGTCCGGCATGGCTGCGCCCGCTTCCGGCGAGATGCAGCTCGGCGCCGCGCGCTTCACGGCCGATCAATGGCTCGACCCGAGCCGCGCCCGCGAACTGAAGTTGGCCCACGTGCCTGAAGACCGCCACGCCTGCGGCATGGTGATGAGCTTCCCCGCGTGGGAGACGGCCGTGCTCGGCTACCAGCACCAGTCGCAGTACAAGAAGGGTGCGTCGATGAACCACGCCGAGATGCGTGCGCAGACGGCGCAGATGCAGGAGCGCTTCGACGTGCGCCCGCGCGACGTCAACCTCGGCTCCAGCAAGTTCTCGGGCGGCAACCAGCAGAAGCTGATCCTGGCGCGCGAGATCGGCCAGGCTCCGGCCGTGCTGCTCGTCGGCCAGCCCACGCGCGGCGTGGACATCGGCGCCATCGAGTTCATCCACGGCCAGCTGCGCGCCTTGCGCGATGCGGGCTGCGCGGTGCTGCTGGTGTCGAGCGAGCTGGACGAGATCCTCGCGCTGGCCGATCGCGTGATCGTCATGAACGCCGGCCACATCACCGGCGAGCTGCCGATCGAGGCTTGCGATGAAAAGAGTCTGGGCCTGTTGATGGCCGCGGAGAAGGCTGCATGAGCCAACCCTTGAATTTGCCGCGCTGGGTCGACATCGGCCTGCTGCCGCTTTGGAATCTGGCGATTGCGATCGTCGTGACCGGGCTTGTCGTGCTTGCGATCGGGCAGAGCCCGCTGCAGGCTGGCATCACGCTCGTGCAGGGCGCGCTGGGCTCGGCCCGCGGCCTCGGCTACACGCTCTACTACGCCACCACGTTCACCTTCACCGGTCTCGCCGTTGCAGTCGCCTATCACGGCGGTCTGTTCAACATCGGCGGGGAAGGGCAGGCCACGATCGGCGGTCTCGGCGTGGCGCTGACCGCGCTCTGGCTCGGCCCGCATCTGCCGGCCGTCGTGCTGCTGCCGCTGCTCGTGGTCGCCGCTGCGCTGTTCGGCATGTTGTGGGCGGCCATTCCCGCCTACCTGCAAGCCTGGCGCGGCAGCCATGTGGTCATCACGACCATCATGTTCAATTTCCTGGGCGCCACGCTCAACGTCTACCTGCTCGTGAACTGGCTGCGTCCGGCTGGCGGCATGGCGGTGGAGAGCGCCGAGTTCGCTGACAGCGCCCGCATGCCGGCGCTGCACGAACTGGCGGCGAAGCTCGGCTTCGAGATGCCGTCCTCGCCGCTGAACCTCAGCGTGTTCATCGCCATTGCGGCTTGCTTCTTCGTCGCCTGGTTCCTCTGGAAGAGCCGCGCCGGTTACGCGATGCGCGCCGTCGGCAGCGCCCCGCGCGCCGCGCACTACGCCGGCATCCATCCGCGCATGCAGGTGCTGATCGCCATGGGGCTGTCGGGCGCGCTGGCGGGCCTCGTGGGTGTCAATGAAATCTCGGGCGTACAGGGCAAGCTCACGCTGGACTTCGTGGCCGGCGCCGGTTTCACCGGCATTGCCGTCGCGCTGATGGGCCGCAACCATCCGTTCGGCATCGTGCTGGCCTCGCTGCTGTTCGGCGTGCTGTACCAGGGCGGCGTCGAAGTCTCGTTCGACATGCCGGGCTTCACCCGCGAGATGGTCACCACCGCGCAGGGCCTGGTCGTGCTGTTCGCCGGCGCGATGGCGATGGTGAGCGCACCGATGTTCGCCAGGCTGTTCGGCAAGTCGGCCAAGGCCGTCAAAGCGGTGAAAGGGAGCGCGTGATGGACGAAATCCTCATCGGCTCGCTGATCGCCTCCACGCTGCGCCTCACCACGCCGCTGCTGCTTTGCGCGCTGGCCGGTCTGGTCTCTGAACGCTCCGGCGTCATCGACATCGGCCTGGAAGGCAAGATGCTCGGCTCGGCCTTCGCGGCCGGCGCGGTGGCCGCTGCCACGCATTCGACGGGCCTCGGCCTGCTCGCCGCCATCGTCGTAGCCTGCATCTTCTCGCTGATCCACGGCTTCGCCTGCGTCACGCACCGCGGCGATCAGGTGATCTCCGGCGTGGCGCTGAACATGGTGGCCGCCGGTCTGACCGTGGTGCTGGGCATTGCCTGGTTCAACCAGGGCGGGCAGACGCCCGCGGTGGACGATACCGTGCGCCTGAAGAGCGTGATCCCAGGCTTCGAGGAAATCACTTCGGGCTGGGGTTCGGCGCTGGGCAATGCCTTCCTGAGCCATAACGTCCTGGTCTATCTGACTCTGGCGCTGGTCGGCGGCGTCTGGTTCTTCCTTGAGCGCACCCGCCCGGGCCTGCGCCTGCGCGCCGTCGGCGAGAACCCGGCGATGGTGGACGCCGCCGGCGTGTCCGTCCCGATGCTGCGTTATGCCGCGCTGATGATCAACGGCGTGCTCTGCGGCCTGGCCGGCAGCTACCTCGTGCTGGCGCAGAACGCCAACTTCAGCCCCAACATGACCGCCGGCCGCGGCTACATCGCGCTGGCCGCGATGATCTTCGGCAAGTGGAAGCCTGTGCCCACGCTGTTCGCCTGCCTGCTGTTCGGTTTCCTCGATGCTGCCGCAATCCGCCTGCAAGGCGTATCGTTGCCCACGTGGCTGGGCGGCGGCGAAGTGCCGGTCCAGTTGATCCAGGCGCTGCCCTACCTGCTGACCGTGGTGCTGCTGGCCGGCTTCATCGGCACGGCCATCGCGCCCAAGGCGCTGGGCCGCCCCTACGTCAAGGAGCGCTGAAGTGAACCCCGAATTCCTGCAGCGACTGCTCGAAGCGTCGCTTGCGGCGCGCGCGCATTCGCATTCGCCCTATTCGGGCTATGCGGTCGGAGCGGCGATCGTGGATGAACACGGCCGCATCTTCACGGGCGCCAATTTCGAGAACGCCGCCTATCCGCAAGGCTGGTGCGCCGAAACCTCCGCGCTGTCCGCCATGCTCATGGCCGGCGGCAAAAAGGCCACCACCTTGCTCGTGACCGGCCCCGGCCCCGGCGTCATCTCCCCCTGCGGCGGCTGCCGCCAGAAGCTGCGCGAATTCGCGGATGACGACTTGGTCATCATTGCCGGCGACCCGAGCGGCATCAAGCACCAATGGACCCTCGGCCAGCTGTTCCCGCACAGCTTCGGTCCCGACCATCTCAAGTGAACAAGTAGAGCCCATCATGATCGACAACAAGACCCTCGAACCCAAGATCTCCGAAACCGTCGACAAGCTCCAGCGCACCTTCGGCGCGGCGCCCGAAGTGGCCGTGGTGCTGGGCTCCGGCTGGGCCGGCGCCGTGGACCAGGTGCAGGGCGCGCAGCACATGGCCTACACCGAGCTGTCGGCCTTCCCGCAGCCCAAGGTCGAAGGCCACGTGAACGAGATCGTCGTCGGCAAGATCGGCGAGCAGCGCGTCGTGATGCTGCGCGGCCGCGCCCACACCTACGAGAGCGGCGACTGCACCGGCATGGCCGGCGCGCTGCGCAGCCTGGCCCGCTGGGGCGTGAAGGCCGTCGTGCAGACCAATGCCTCGGGTTCGCTGCGCTCGCACAACCCGCCCGGCAGCCTGGTGCTGATCTCCGACCACATCAACGCCCCGCAGCGCTCGCCGCTGATCGGCGAGCAGGGCAGCGGCCGTTTCGTCGACATGAGCGCCGCCTACGACCGCGAACTGCGCAGCCACGCGCTGAACTGGGCCCGCTCGCAGGCGACCGTGGTCGGCGAGGGCGTGTACTGCTGGGCGGTTGGCCCGCAGTTCGAGACGCCGGCGGAGATCCGCATGTTCGCCGCCTGGGGCGCCGACGTCGTCGGCATGAGCACCGTGCCCGAGACCATCCTCGCCCGCCACGCCGGTTTGCGCGTGATGGGCATCGCCCTGGTCACCAACATGGCCGCCGGCATGTCCGACGAAGCGCTGACGCATGCGCTGACGCTGCAACAGGCCAAGGCTTCGAGCGAGCGCGCCGCCGCCTTCCTGGGCGGTGTGATCGCTTCGTTCGCCGACCTGCCTTCGCTCCATGGCTGATCAACAAGCCATCGCGCGCGAGGTCCTGGCCTGCCTGGACCTCACGAGCCTGAACGACGCGGACACCGCGGCCGACATCGAGCAGCTCTGCCACCGCGCGCAGACGCCGTTCGGCCCCGTGGCCGCCGTCTGCGTGTGGCCGCGCTTCGTCACGCAGGCGCGTGCGCTGCTGCCGCGCGTGATCCGCGTGGCGGCGGTGGCGAACTTCCCCGATGGCGCGCTCGATCAGGCGCGTGCGCTGGCCGAGATTTCTGCCATTGCGCAGGCTGGCGGCGATGAAGTCGACCTCGTGCTCCCATACCGCGCCCTCAAGTTGGGCAAACGCAGCGAAGTGGCCGAATTCCTCGGCGAAGCACGCTTCGCCACGCGTCCGCTGACGCTCAAGGTCATCATCGAAAGCGGAGAACTCAAGGACCCGGAGCTGATCGCGCAGGCCACGCGTCTGGCGCTCGCGGCTGGTGCCGACTTCGTCAAGACCAGCACCGGCAAGAGCGCTGTCTCCGCCACGCCCGAAGCGGCTCGCGTGATGCTCAAGGAAATCGCCGCCAGCGGCATGAGCAACGCCGGCTTCAAGGCCAGCGGCGGCATCCGCACCGTGGCCGATGCCGCCGTCTACCTGGAGCTGACGCGCGCCGCCCTCGGTACCGTGAACCCGCAGCGCCTGCGTTTCGGCGCCAGTGGCCTGCTGACCGATATCGAAGCTATTCTTGCCGGCACTGAACCCACCGCCGCCGCTGATCCCTCCAGTTACTGATTGATGTCCGACGACGATTCCACGCCCGCTCAAGAGCCGGGCACCGACCCCAAGCGCCGCACGATCAAGAGCTTTGTCGTGCGTGCCGGCCGCATGGGCACGGGCCAGATCAAGGCCCTCGCCGAGCTCGGCCCGAAGTTCGTCCTGCCTTTCGAGCACAAGCCCTTCGATCCCGCCGCCGTCTTCGGCCGCACGGCCCCGGTCGTGCTGGAGATCGGCTTCGGCATGGGCGGCGCCACCGCGCAGATCGCCAAGACCTTGCCCGATCACGACTTCATCGGCTGCGAAGTGCACGAGCCCGGCGTGGGCGCGCTGCTCAAGCTGATCGACGAACAGCAGATCGGCAACATCCGCATCTTCCAGCACGACGCGGTGGAGGTGCTGGAACACATGATTCCGCCCGGCTCGCTGGCCGGTGTGCACATCTACTTCCCCGATCCCTGGCACAAGAAGAAGCACAACAAGCGCCGCCTGATCCAGCCGGAGTTCGTGGCCAAGCTCGTCAAGCACATCAAGCCCGGCGGCTACCTGCACTGCGCCACGGACTGGGAGCCGTATGCGCAGCAGATGCTCGAAGTGCTGAGCGCCGATCCGATGCTGGAGAACACGGTGGCTGGCTACGCTGAAAAGCCCAGTTATCGCCCGCTGACGAAGTTCGAGAACCGCGGCATCAAGCTCGGCCACGGCGTCTGGGACCTGGTGTTCAGAAAGCGCTGACGCCTGAGCACCTCGCCCTGAGGTGGCAGTCGAAGAAACCGACCAGGCGCTGGTCGATCGCGGCGAGCTGCTTGCGATCGAAGCCGGCAGGATCGTCCAGCAACTCGCGCTCCAGATCGGTCAGCACGGCTGACGGCGGAGGCGGCGAGAGGTAAGCGCCGTGTCCGGCATCGGGCAGCTCCGCCAGGTGCACGCAGATCTTGCAGACTGCGAGGATGCGGTCAGCATGGAAGCTCGGCACCAGCCATCGATCATGACCCGAGGTGAGCAAGGCCAGCGGCACTCGTGGCGCGGCGAGCGTGGCGGGATCGAAGTCCGCTGCGAAGGGAACGGCTGCGGCAATGGCGGCGATGCGCGAGTCGGTGTGCGTGTAGAGCGTCTCGTCTCCGAAGCGCAGGTCGATGATCAGCCGCGCGACGCCGCGCTTGAAGGAGCCCCACGCGCCTTCGCTCGCGTGAGTGGCGAGCCCGACGCAAGCGTAGAAGTCCGCCTCAAGGTGCTCGTTGCAATGCTGTTTGAAGCGCGCCGGTGACCATGCACCGCCCGCGAGGCTGAGCGCGGTGTGGCCGCCGGCGGACATGCCGTACATGCCGACCTTGTCGAGTTGCAGCAGCGGCGCGAAGCGCGGGTCCGCCGTCACGGCGTCGATGGCATTCGAGACTTCCAGCGGGCGCAATTTCCAGCTCGTCGGGCCGGGCGTGCTCTTGTCATGCATGTTGTCGCCCCGGTCCTGCGGGAAGGCCACAACGTAGCCGGCCTGGACAAGCGCCTGCGCCAGGTTGGCGTGCACCCACGGTCCGCCGCCGGAGCCGTGCGAGATCACCACCAGCCGGCCGTTGCCGCGCTGCGGCTCTCCTTGCCAGGCCAGCTCAAAGCTGAACGGGCCGCGGCGCACGGTCTGCGGCGGCGCCTCGCTCGGATAGAAGACGGTGACCGGGCCGTTGTCAGCTGAGGCAGGCAGTTCGGTCAGGCCGACCGAGGCGCCGGCCGTGCCGGACCTGCAGGCCAGCGCCAAGGTGAGGGCGACCGCTGCGGCGCGTGTGATCCAGGAAATCATCTGGTGCTCCATCGCGGATGAAGTTCCGCGGTGGCTGCACGATGCGCGGTGCGGGCTCGCGCGTCGCGCCGAATCCTGCGTGCCGCGCTTTCGGCTGGCCGATTTCAGGAATCGGCCAGCTTTTGTCTGCGGAATTCCGTCGGTGTGAGGCCCGTCTCGGCCTTGAAGGCGCGGTTGAACGGGCCGATGGAGCCGAAGCCGGCCTCCAGCGCGATGGTCAGAACGGGCGCGTCGCGCTGCGTGGGCGAGGCCAGCGCGGCGCGCGCTTCGGCAAGACGGAAGCCGTTGACGTAGACGTTGAAGTTGCGGTGGCCCAGGTCCTGGTTGATCACGCGACGCAGCCGGTACTCCGGCACCTTGAGACGGGCGGCGAGGCTGGCGATGGAGAGCGTCTCGTCCTGGTAGGCGCGGTCGATCTCCATGGCGTGTTGTAGATCGGCGGCCAGGCGCGTGTCGGCGGGCGGCAAGGCCGGCTCAACAGGTGGTACCGATGCGCTCTCGGCGCACGGGACGGTGCGTGGCCGGAAGAGAAACGTCTCCGGCATCCGCAGCGAATAGGCCGCAATGACCGCGGTGATCGCCAGCAGCAGCGCCACGTCGAGCCAGGCCATGAACCCGGTCACGCGGCCTTGCGCCTCGTGCAGACGCGCCGCAACCATCATCACCGTGTCGATCGCGCCCGCGACGATCACGAACAGGCGCAGTCGCCGCCTTGGCTCGACCAGATCCGCCCGCCAATGCCGCGCCACTGCGGCCAGCGCCAGCACGGCGAAAGCGAGCGGCAGCCAGTTCTTCAGCCAGAGCAGCCCTTGGCGCGGCGAGTCGATGAACTGACCCGGCCCGCAAAACGCGCAAGCCAGCGCGCCGAGGATCGCCACCGCCAGCCACAACAGTGCATGCCAGGGGTGCGGCCGGAACTCGTCGTCGAACAGCGCCAGCGCAAACAGCCAGAACAGCATCGAGTTCGCCACCGAGATGCCGACGACGGGCGAGAGCAGGGCGCGCGGGATCGACTCGTCCACCGCAGGCGTGCCGAACACGACCTGAACCATGAGACCGACCGCCAGCGCCAGGCCGACCGGCGCAAGCGTCAGCCCGCGCCGCTGCCGCCACAACATCGCGGCCAGCATCGCCAGCAAGACGGTCAGGGCGCCGCGCGTGGCGGCGTCCAGCAATTCCCAGTGGAGCATCGACATGGGCCCGAAGCGTAGCCGAGCTTGAAGGCGCGGCGCCGGGTAAAGTCCGCCCCATGCAACTCCAAGGCAAACACATCCTGCTGGGCATGTCGGGCGGCATCGCCTGCTACAAGGTGGCTGAACTCGTGCGCCTGCTGGGCAAGGCGGGCGCGACGGTGCAGGTCATCATGAGCGAAGGCGCCGAGGCGTTCATCACGCCGGTGACGATGCAGGCGCTCTCGAACCGCCGCGTGGTGACGAGCCAATGGGACGCGCTCGAACCCAACAACATGGCGCACATCAACCTGAGCCGCGAGGCGGACCTGATGCTGATCGCGCCGGCCAGCGCCGACATGATTGCCAAGCTGGCGTTCGGCCGCACCGATGAGATTCTTTCGCTGACTGCGCTGGCGCGCCCGATGGAGCGCTGCCCGCTGCTGGTGGCGCCCGCGATGAACCGCGAGATGTGGGCGCACCCGGCCACGCAGCGCAATGTGGCGCAGATCCAGACCGATGGCGCCGTGGTGCTCGGTGTGGGCTCGGGCGATCAGGCCTGCGGCGAGATCGGCGATGGCCGCATGCTCGAAGCGGCGGAACTGCTTGAGGAAGTCGTCGCGCATTTCCAGCCGAAGCTGCTCGCCGGGCGCAAGCTCCTGATCACCGCCGGCCCGACGTTCGAGCCGATTGATCCGGTGCGCGGGATCACGAATCTGTCGAGCGGGAAGATGGGCTTTGCCATCGCTCGCGCTGCCGCCGAAGCCGGCGCGGACGTGACGCTGGTCGCCGGCCCGGTGCATCTGCCGACGCCGCGCCACGTGCGCCGCATCGACGTGCAGACCGCGCAGCAGATGTTCGACGCCGTGATGCCCGAAGCGGCCCGCCACGAGATCTTCGTCGCCACCGCCGCTGTCGCCGACTGGCGCCCGCTCAAGGCCAGCGATCAGAAGATCAAGAAGGACGGCTCCGGCGCTAACGCAACGTTCGAGCTGACCGAAAACCCCGACATCCTCGCCGCCGTCGGCGCGCTGCCCAAGCCGCCGCTGTGCATCGGCTTCGCCGCCGAAAGCGAGAAGCTCGCCGAGCACGCACGCGCCAAGCTCGTGCGCAAGAAGGCCGCGCTGATCGTCGGCAACATCGGCCCGGCCACCTTCGGCCGCGACGACAACGCGCTGCTGCTCGTGGACGCCCACGGCGAGCGCGAAATCCCCCACAACGACAAGCTCAGCCTCGCGCGCGAGCTGGTCCGTGAAATCTCCAAGAAGCTGCCATGACCGCCACTGTTGACCTGAAAGTGCTCGATGCCCGCATGGCCGAGCAACTCCCCGCCTACGCCACGCCCGGCAGCGCCGGCCTCGACCTGCGCGCCTGCCTCGATGCAGCCGTGACGCTGGAGCCCGGCCAGACGACGCTGATTCCGACGGGCCTGGCGATTCACATCGCCGATCCGGGTCTTGCTGCGCTGATCCTGCCGCGCTCGGGTCTGGGCCACAAGCACGGCATCGTCCTCGGAAATCTCGTGGGTCTGATCGACTCCGATTACCAAGGCCAGCTGATGGTGTCCTGCTGGAACCGCGGCTCGACGACTTTCGTCATCAACCCGATGGAGCGCATCGCGCAGCTGGTGCTGGTGCCGGTGGTGCAGGCGGCGTTCCGCCGCGTCGATGAGTTCGGCGAATCGGAACGCGGCGAGGGCGGTTTCGGCTCGACGGGCAAGCACTGAGCGCCTGCCCGGCGCAGTTCAGTGCAACGTCGCGTCCGGCGGCGTACCCATCTCCACCGCGAACATCGGCTCGCCGACGCTGCCGGCGGCGATCTCTTCTTCCGTCGCCTCGCGCACATCCAGCACCGTGACGTGCATGCGCAGGCCGATGCCGGCGAGCGGGTGGTTGCCGTCGAGCACGACATGCTCGGGGTAGACCTCGGTCACGGTGTAGATCGCCTCGGCGGGCATGTCTTCGGTGGCGGCGCCTTCGGGCATGCCTTCGAACTGCATGCCGACTTCCACGCCGTCCGGGAAGATCGAGCGCTGTTCGAAGCAGACGAGGTGCGAGTCGTACTCACCGAACGCGTCTTCGGGTTCGAGCGCGATGGCGGTCGAAAAGCCGGCTTCCTGGCCTTCGAGCGCGGCCTCCACCTTGGCGAAGAGGTCGTCGCCGCCGTAGAAGAATTCCATGGATTCGGCCAGTTCGTCGATGAGCTGGCCCTGGGCGTCTTCGAGCTTCCAGCGGAGCGAGACGACGCAAGGGGAGGTGATTTGCATGGTTGCCATTTTAAGGTCGTGATAATTCCTGGATGGACACGACCCTCAAGACGCCCCTGCTCGCCGGACTTTCGCCCGACCAATTCATGCGCCGCCACTGGCAGAAGAAGCCGCTGCTGGTGCGCCAGGCCTTCCCCGGCATCACGGCGCCGGCCACGCGCGCCGAGCTGGCCGAACTGGCGGCGGGTGAGGACGCCGAGGCCCGCCTCATCACGCACTTCGACGGCCAGTGGAAGCTGCGCCAGGGACCGATCGCCAAGCTGCCGCCGTTCTCCAAGGCCGGCTGGACGCTGCTGGTGCAGGGGCTGGACATGCACGTGCCCGCTGCACGCGAACTGCTCGACGCCTTCCGCTTCGTGCCGGAGGCGCGGCTCGACGATCTGATGATTTCCTACGCCTCGGACGGCGGTGGCGTCGGCCCGCATTTCGATTCCTACGACGTCTTCCTGATCCAGGTGGCCGGCCGCCGCCGCTGGCGCATCGGCGCGCAGAAGGACGCCGTGATGCGAGACGACGTGCCGCTGAAGATCATCGGCAATTTCGCGCCTGAGGAAGAGTTCGTGCTGGAGGCCGGCGACATGCTCTACCTGCCGCCGGGCTGGGCGCACGACGGCGTGGCCGAGGGCGGCGACTGCATGACCTGCTCGGTGGGCTTCCGCTCGCCGTGGTCGGTCGACCTGGCCCGCGACCTGCTGCCGCGCCTGCTCGACGACGCTGAAAACAGCCGTTATGCGAATCGCATGTACGCCGATCCCAAGCAAGAGGCGACCGCGCAACCCGGGCTTGTGCCGATGGTTTTACAAAACTTTGCCCGTGATGCGGTGGAGCGCGCGCTGAAGCAGCCGCTCGCGCTGGAGCGCGCTTTGGGCGAGGCGCTGACGGAGCCGAAGCCGCGCGTGTGGTTCGCGATCGGCGATCCGTTGCCGGAAGGCGCGGGTGCGCGGCTCGATGCCAAGAGCCGGATGATGTACGACGCGCAGCACGTGTTCATCAACGGCGAGTCCTACCGCGCCGGCGGTCGCGATGCGCAGCTGATGCGCAAGCTGGCCGATGCGCGCGAACTCGGCGCGCGCGAAGTGGGGCGGCTCTCTGAGGGCGCGCGCGAGCTGCTCGATCAATGGACCGAGGACGGATGGGTGCAGCCATGGATGGCGTGAAGACCGGTGTTTTCGAGGGGCGCGGCGCATATGAGGAAGCCCTGCGCAGCGGCCTGCTGGCGCTTTGTGCGCAGGGCAGCCGCGAGATCTTCTGCGTGGCCGAGGACTTCACGGACTGGCCGCTGTCCGATCGCGCCGTGGTCGACGCGCTGACGCAATGGGCGCGCCGCGGCCGTACGCTCCATTTGATGGCGCGCAACTTTGATGCAATTCGCCAGCGCCATCCGCGTTTCGTTCAGTGGCGCACGACCTACGACCACTGCGTAGATGCGCGTGAACACGAACCGGAGTCGGAGGACACGCGTGCCCCGAAGGCGGCGCTCTTCGAGGCAGGCGGCCTCGAGAGGCTCTCGGTGCGGCTGTTCGACGAGGGGCACTTCCGCGGCGCCCTGAACCTCGATGCCGGCGACGCGCTGCGCTTGCAGGAATGGTTTGACGTTCTGGTGCAACGCTCTACCCCAGCTTTCCCTGCCTCGACCTTAGGGCTTTGACGGATTTCTTGCATATAATGCGCGGCTAGGCGAGGGAAGCGCTCGAGGTTTTCCACGTCTTTTCTGCGAAGCCACACCGGCGTTGTTGCTTGTGTGGCTTCAAAATTACCGGTAATTGAAAAACGTCGTTTAACGATCTTGAGGACAAGTATGAAAAAGTCGATCCTGCTGGCTTCCCTGGTTGCTGCTGTTGCTCTGGCCGCTTGCGGCAAGAAGGAAGAGACCACCGTGGTTGCTCCCGCTCCTGCCGCTTCGGAAGTCGCGTCGGCTCCGGCCATGGACGCTTCGGCTCCCGCCACCCCGGTTTCGGACGCTGCTTCGGCCGCTTCGGACGCCGCCAGCAAGTAATTTCAAGGCGCCCTCGGGCGCTTTTGAAACCTGCTGAAAAAGCCGCTTGGCGCAAGCCAGGCGGCTTTTATTGTTTCTGGCGTCCGAGTTTGTCTTCGGGATTGCCTCAGATATCCGTCCAGCCCAGGCCTTCGAGCGGATCGGCCACGCCGATTTCGGCCGCGAGGCAGCCGCGCACCGCAGCCAGCGCCTCCGTGGCCAGCGTCGGGTTATTGTTGCGCTCGGAAAGATGCGCGGCCACGACGGTGTGCAGGCCCGCGTGCTGGATCTGCGCCAGCAACGCCGCCGCCGTGGCGTTCGAGAGATGCCCGTGCGTGCCGAGGATGCGCCGCTTGAGCGATTCGGGATAGGGGCCGCTGCGCAGCATCGCTTCGTCGTGATTGCATTCGAGCAGCAGTGCGTCGAGCGCCTGCAGTGCTGCCAGCGGCCGGGGCGCGATCGAGCCGATGTCGGTCAGGACGCCGAAGCGGCGCAAGCCGTCGGTGAGCGTGAGTTGCAAGGGCTCGCCGGCATCGTGAGGCACGGCGAAGGGCTGCAAGAGCAGGTCGCCGATCTCGATGTCCTGACCATCGCTCACGAAGCGCAGCTGGCGCGGGGTGTCGAAGCGGTCATCACCGAAGGCGCGCCAGGTGCCGCGGCTGGTGACGATGGGCACGCCGTGCTTGCGCGCCAGCGTCAGCACGCCGGTCGAGTGGTCACTGTGCTCATGCGTGACAAACACGGCGGCGAGCTGGCTCGGGTGCGTGCCCACGCGCTCCATGCGCCGTGTGAGCTCGCGCAGCGAGAAACCGCTGTCGATCAGCACCAGCGTCGTGGTGATGCCTTGCGAGGCTTCCACCAAGGTGGCGTTGCCGCTGCTGCCGCTGCCGAGGCTGGTGAAGCGCATGTGCTTGCCGCTCCCGATTCCCTTGGTCAATGAAAAACGCCGCTGCGTGGGCAGCGGCGTCGGTCGAGCCCGGAAGGCTTACTTGATGTCGTCCATGAGCATGGACAGGATGCGCTTGGCGTTCTCGTCCGTCGACTGCTTGCCGGTGTTGTCCAGGATGAGCACCGTGCTCTTCTCGCCCTCGGACTGCACCTTGACGCGGTACTTGTTAGCCCAGCCGGATTCCTTGGCACCGAACAGCTTCTGGAAGAAGTTGGGCTCTTCCTTGCCGGCTTGCGTCGGGTCGGCGTAGCGCAGGTAGAACAGGCCTTGCGTGCGGTCGCGGTCTTCCACGGTGAAGCCGTGGCGGTCCAGCGATTGGGCCACGCGGCGCCATGCGCGGTCGAAGCCTTCGGCCATCGCGAGCTGGTTGGGCACTTCGGCCAGCGAGCGCGGCTTCTGGGCGACGGCAGCGTCGTCGAGCTTGGGCGTGTTCGGTGCGGGTGCGGCGCTGTCGGCCACGGCCTTGGCATCGGGTTCCGCGCCGCCGAGCTTGAGCATCAGGCGCGAGAGCATCGTCGCTTCGAGCTGCGGGTCGTTCGGGCGCGAACGCCAGACCAGGTTCGAGCGGCTGTTGTCCGAGAAGACTTCGGCCATGCCCTGCTGGGTGATGTAGATGTTGGTGCCGCCGGCGGGGTCGCGCTCCAGGCGGGTGCGGTAGCGGTCGCGCAGGCCGGTGTCCCAGAGGTTGTCGAAGATCTTGCCCAGCGTGCTGCGGATCAGGTCGCTCGGGATCTTGGAGCGGTCTTCGTACCAGTCGGTTTCGATAGCGCCGACTTCAGGGGCTTCGCTGCCGATCGCGTAACCCTGGTCCAGCCAGAAATTGCGGACCTGCGGCCAGAGCTGTTCGGCCGGTAGGGCGCTGTGCAGCCAACGCTCGCTGCTGTTCTTCTCGAACTTGACGTCGCCGACGGCGTTCAGGGCCACGCGGGCCGGGCCGCCCACGCCGGGCGTGCCGGCGGTGCGCGGTGCGCCGCCGTTCGCGGCGTTGGCTTGCATTTCAGCAGCGCTGATGACGGCGCCCGGGGCGACCGTGCGGTTGTTCAGCTGGCTCAGATCGGGCGGGACCTGCAGGGCCTCGACCTGGCGGGCCTGGGTGCGGTAGCTGGTCTTGTCGTTGCCGAACCAGTCGGAGATGGTGGTGCAGCCGGCGAGCGATGCGGCGAGCGTCAGGACGGCGACGCGCACGGGCGTGGAAGAAGGGGCCAAACTGGTCATGGAACGGATCACGCTGGGAATCTCCAAGGGGCGGCCGCCGGGAAAAACGGCCGCGGCAAAAAAGTACCGGGTGCGATTAGAGCAGACCCGCGTCCACCATGGCCTGAGTTACGCTGGCTTGACCAACAGCGGTCAGCGGCGTGATCGGCAGGCGCAGACCGCCCTGGATCCGGCCGAGCTTGGCCAGCGCCCACTTGGCCGGCGCGGGGCTCGGTTCGCAGAACAGCTGCTTGTGCAGGCCGAGCAGCTTCATGTGGGTCGCGGTGGCGGCCTTCACGTCGCCGGCCAATGCGGCCTTGCACATCTCGCTCATCTGGCGCGGCGCCACGTTGGCCGTCACGCTGACGTTGCCGTGGCCGCCGAGCAGCATCAGCGCCACGGCCGTGCCGTCGTCGCCCGAGTAGATGCTGAAGCTCTTCGGCGCATGCTTGATCAGCCACGCCGCGCGCTCGATGTTGCCGGTGGCTTCCTTCACGCCGAACACGCCGGGCAGCTCGGCGCAGCGGATGGCGGTTTCGGGCTGCATATCAGCGACGGTGCGGCCCGGCACGTTGTAGAGCATCATGGGGATGTCCACGGCCTCGGCGATCGCCTTGTAGTGCTGGTAGATGCCTTCCTGCGAAGGCTTGTTGTAGTAGGGCACGACCGAGAGCGTGCAATCGGCGCCGACCTTCTTGGCGAAGTGGCTCAGCTCGATGGCCTCGCGGGTGTTGTTGGCGCCCGTGCCGGCCATGATGGGAATGCGGCCGGCGGCGTGCTCGACGGCGGCGCGGATCACTTCCGCGTTCTCCTCCATGCTGACCGTGGGCGACTCGCCCGTGGTGCCCACGACGCAGATGCAGTTCGTGCCTTCGGCGATGTGCCAGTCGATCAGGTTGCGCAGCGCCGGGTAGTCGATGGCGCCGTCTTCGAGCATCGGCGTCACGAGGGCAACGATGCTTCCGGAAATGGGCTTCATGGAATAGGTGTCGAACAAATTGGAATCGCTGGATTCTAGTCGGGGCGCACTGCGGCGATCCGCTGGACGAAACGCGGGTTTTCGCCGGGCTCGTAAAGATCCTCGTAGGCGGCGATGCGCAGGCCGGCGCAGGCCTGGATCAGCTCGCCGGGCTGGAGCAGGAAGTCGGGGCGTGACGGGCGGCCGATCGTTTCCTGGCCGGCGGCGAAGGTCTCGTAGATCAGCCAGCCGCCGGGGGCGACGCTATCCACGATCGTCGGCAGCAGCGGGCGCCAGAGGTAGTTCGTGACCAGCACGAGGTCGAAGCGGCGACCGTCGAGCGGCCAGGGGTTGGCTTCGATGTCGGCGGTGATGATTTCAACCTGGTCCTTCCACGGGTCGGTGGCGGCAAAGTCGCGGTCGACGCCGGTGACGGTCATCCCGAGGTCGAGCAGATGCGGCAGGTGCCGGCCGCTACCGCAGGCGAGGTCGAGCGCGGTCTTGCCCGGTTGAGGCGTGGCGGCCCAGCGCAGCAGCCAGGGCGAGGGATCGGAGAGCTTGTGCATGGCGGTCAGTGCTGGGTGCTGGTGGTCTTCTTCTTCGGGGCGGGCTTCTTCTTCGCCGTGGACTTTTTCTTGGCTGGCGCGTCGGTCGTGCTCTGGCTTGAAGCATCGGCGCTGTCAGCCACCGCTTCGTCCTGCGTCAGCAGCCGTCCACCCTTGACGCGCAAGAGCGGCTGCTGGACGGTGTCGATGTCCTGCGTCGGGTCGTTCGCCAGCAGCAGGAAGCTCGCCTCGCAGCCCGGCTCGAAGCAGGCGAGCTGGCGCTTGGGGAAGAGGGCGTGCGGCGTGGTGATCGTCGCCATGCGCAGCAGCTCTTCGTTTGAGAACAGCCTGGTCGCGGCCAGCGCCTTCAGCTCGGCCTGGGCGGTGTCGGTGAACAGGTCGGAGCCGATCAGCAGGTTGACGCCGGCCTCCTTCAACACCTGGAGGTTGCGCTTGAGCATCTCGCTCTGCGCACCCTTGAGCTTGAACAGCTGCGAGGCGGCCAACCCGGTGATCACCGAGACCTTCTGCCGGTTCGCCTGCACGGCGCTCTCGGCGCTGATCTGGAAGCGCTCGGGCTGCTCGCCGGCCGGCTGCGAATAGCCGGGCACGTGATCGATGAAGTCCACGCCGGCGCGCAGGGCGAGATCGAAATCGGCGGCCGTTTCCACATGAGCGATCACACGCAGGCCGGCTTTCTTGGCGCGCTGGGTCAGGGCGATGGCCGTCTCGGCGTTCAGGCCGTGGCGGCCCGAGTAGCCGAGCACCAGCCGCAGCGCGTCGCTCTTGCGACCCGTCACCAGCGGCCACTTGCGCTCCACGTCCTCGGGCTTGTCCATCACGATGACGGCCTTGTCCACGAAATCGGCGCGGGTCTTGCCCGGCGAGGCCGCGAGCAGCGCCGGCAGCGGCTGGCCCTCGCTGCTCGTGACGCAGGCGGTGACGAAAACGACGTCCGGCGTCTCCGGCTTGGCGAAACGCGGCCGCACCGGATCGACGCCGGCCGGGTCGCCGCAGAGCATCGCCGCGTAGAACACGCCCTCGGCGATGTAGCGATTGGCGAAGCGGTCGGCGCCCCAGTCGTTTTGCAGGTTGTAGTTGTGCGCCTCGGCCAGCGGCGGCAGCAGGAACTGGTTCTTCAGGTCCATGCTGCGGTTGACCGTCTTGGGCTTGGTGGCGGTGAAACGGCCGTCCACGACGTAGAGCGTGCCGCGCTTGAAGCCGGCGCCGTCGAACCAGCTGGCGTTCTTGAGCATCAGGCTCAGTGGGGCGCTGGCGACGAAGGGGCGGGTATTGGCAGCCGCCGGGGGCTGAGTTTGGGCTTGCGCCGGGACCATCGCGCCAAAAATGGCAGCAAGGATTGCGGTGACAGAAAGAAAGCGGAGCGAACAGGGCATGGGAGGCAAATCCTAGTTCATACAATCCCGCGCCATGGCAAGCAAAAGCAATTCCGCCCAACCGGGCAGTTATGGGGAAGCCTCGATCCGCGTGCTCAAGGGCCTGGAGCCCGTCAAGCAGCGGCCGGGCATGTACACGCGCACGGACAACCCGCTGCACTGCATCCAGGAAGTGATCGACAACGCGGCCGACGAAGCGCTCGCCGGCTTCGGACGCCGCATCGACGTGATCCAGCATGTGGATGGCTCGGTCTCTATCGCCGACGACGGCCGCGGCATCCCCTTCGGCCTGCACCCCGAAGAGGGCGTGCCGGTCGTCGAGATCGTCTTCACCCGGCTGCACGCCGGCGGCAAGTTCGACAAGGGCTCGGGCGGCGCCTACAGCTTCTCGGGCGGCCTGCACGGCGTGGGCGTCTCGGTGACGAACGCGCTGGCCAAGCGGCTGGAGGTGACCGTCTGGCGCGAGAAGCAGGTGGCGAGCCTGGCCTTCGAGCATGGCGACGTGGTCGAGGCCGTGAAGGTGCGACCGGCGGCCAGCGGCGACCGCAAGCAGGGCACGACCGTGCGCGTCTGGCCCGACGCCAAGTATTTCGAGAGCGCCGAGCTGCCGAAGAACGAGCTCGTGCACCTGCTGCGTTCCAAGGCCGTGCTGATGCCGGGCGTGACCGTCACGCTCAAGAACGAGAAGTCCGGCGAGACCCAGACCTGGACCTACGCCGGCGGCCTGCGCGACTACCTGATGCAGACGCTGGTCGCCGACCCGCTGATCCCGCTGATCGAAGGCCAGCAGTACGCCACCGCCGCCGAGAGCGAGAACTTCGCCGAAGGCGAGGGCGCCGCCTGGGCGCTGGCCTTCACTGAAGAAGGCGCCGTCATGCGGGAGAGTTATGTCAACCTGATTCCGACGGTGGCCGGCGGCACGCACGAGAGCGGCCTGAAGGACGGTCTGTTCGCCGCGCTGAAGGGCTTCATCGAGATGCACTCGCTGCTGCCCAAGGGCGTGAAGCTGATGCCGGACGACGTGTTCTCGCGCGCCAGCTTCGTGCTCTCGGCCAAGGTGCTCGACCCGCAGTTCCAGGGGCAGACGAAGGAACGGCTGAACTCGCGCGACGCGCTGCGTCTGGTGTCGACCTACGTGAAGCCGATGCTGGAGCTCTGGCTCAACCAGCACGTCGACGCCGGCAAGAAGCTCGCCGAGCTGGCCATCAAGCAGGCGCAGACGCGCCAGCGCGCCGCGCAGAAGGTGGAAAAGCGCAAGGGCTCCGGCGTGGCCGTGCTGCCCGGCAAGCTCACCGATTGCGAGAGCCGCGACATCACGCTGAACGAAGTCTTCCTCGTGGAAGGCGACTCGGCCGGCGGCTCCGCCAAGATGGGCCGCGACAAGGAAACGCAGGCCGTGCTGCCGCTGCGCGGCAAGGTGCTGAACTCCTGGGAAGTCGAGCGCGACCTGCTCTTCAAGAACAACGAGATCCACGACATCTCGGTGGCGCTGGGCGTCGATCCACACGGGCCGAACGACACGCCCGATCTGACCGGCCTGCGCTACGGCAAGGTCTGCATCCTCTCGGACGCCGACGTGGACGGCTCGCACATCCAGGTCCTGCTGCTGACGCTGTTCTTCAAGCACTTCCCCAAGCTGATCGAAGCAGGGCACGTGTTCGTCGCCCGCCCGCCGCTCTACCGCGTGGATGCGCCGGCCCGCGGCAAGAAGCCCGCCGCCAAGATCTACGCGCTGGACGAAGGCGAGCTGACCGCCACGCTGGACAAGCTGCGCAAGGAAGGTGCCCGCGAGAACGCCTGGAGCATCAGCCGCTTCAAGGGCCTGGGCGAGATGAGCGCCGAGCAGCTCTGGGACACCACGCTGAACCCCGAGACGCGCCGCCTCTCGCCCGTGAGCCTGGGCGAGCTGGACCTGGCCGCCACCGTTGAGCTGATGAACAAGCTGATGGGCAAGGGCGAGGCGGGGTCGCGCCGGGAGCTGATGGAGCTGCACGGCGACGCCATCGAAATCGACGTATGAAGCAGCTCGCCGTCGCCTTGCTCCTCGGCTCGGCCGCGCTGTCCGCGCACGCCGAACTGTGGGGTTATGTCGACGGCGCCGGCGTGGCTCGTGTGGCCGACCGGCAGCTCAACGGCAGCTACAGCCTCATCATGGGCGACGCCGGCACCGAGCACGGCCGCGTGCCCGGCAAGATGGATGGCAGCGAGAACCTGCTGACCTGGCTGGAGATCGCGCCCGAGGTGAAGGTGCAGCAACTGCTGCTGCGCGAAGCGGCCGCCAAGCACGGTGTGGACATGGAGCTGCTCAAGGCCATCATCACGGTGGAGTCGGGCTTCAAGGTCGATGCCGTCTCGCCGCGCGGTGCTTTAGGCCTCATGCAGCTCACGCCCGACGCCGGCGAGCGCTACGGCAAGACGCGCGACCGCCACGCGCTGCTCAACCCCAAGACCAACATCGACGCCGGCGCCCGCATGCTGGCCGACCTGATCCGCCGTTTCGGCCGCATCGACGCGGCCCTGGCGGCCTGGAACGCGGGCGAGGGCACGGTGCGCCGTGCCGGCAACCGCGTGCCCGACATTGCTGAAACCCAGGCCCATGTGCAGCTCGTGCTCGAGCTGTACTGGGCCCTGCTGCAACGCAGCCTGCCCGCCACGGCGCGGCAGATCCGCATCGAAACCCAATGACGACTCAACAGACCTCGATCGACTTCACGCCGCCCGCCGAGCCGGGCGATGCCCTGACGCTGGCGCACTACGCGCAACAGGCCTACCTCGAATACGCGCTCTCGGTCGTGAAGGGCCGCGCGCTGCCCGATGTGTGCGACGGCCAGAAGCCCGTGCAGCGCCGCATCCTCTACGCGATGGAGCGCATGGGCCTGACCTTCTCGGGCGCGAGCGGCGCCAAGCCGGTCAAGGGCGCCCGCGTGGTGGGCGACGTGCTCGGCCGCTTTCACCCGCACGGCGACCAGTCGGTGTACGACGCGCTGGTGCGCATGGCGCAGGACTTCTCGCAGCGCTACCCGCTGATCGACGGCCAGGGCAACTTCGGCTCGCGCGACGGCGACGGCGCCGCGGCGATGCGATACACGGAAGCGCGTCTCGCGCCGATCGCGCGGCTGCTGCTCGATGAGATCGACGAAGGCACGGTGGACTTCCGCGCCAACTACGACGGCTCGACCGAAGAACCCGCCACGCTGCCGGCGCGCCTGCCGTTCGTGCTGCTCAATGGCGCGAGCGGCATTGCGGTCGGTCTGGCGACGGAAATCCCGAGCCACAACCTGCGCGAAGTGGCGGCCGCTGCCGTCGCGCTGCTGCGCAACGAAAAGCTCACCGACGACGAACTGTTCACGCTGCTGCCCGGCCCCGATTTCCCCGGCGGCGGCCAGCTGATCAGCAGCCCGCAAGACGTCCGCTCGGCGTATGCGTCGGGCCGCGGCAGCTTCAAGCTGCGCGCCCGCTGGAAGATCGAGGACATGGCCCGCGGTCAGTGGCAATTGGTCGTTACTGAACTGCCGCACGGCACTAGCACGGCCAAGGTGCTCGAAGAGATCGAGGAGCTGACGAACCCCAAGGTCAAGACCGGCAGGAAGACGCTGACGCAGGAGCAGATGCAGCTCAAGGCCAGCGTGCTGGCCGTGCTGGACACGGCGCGCGACGAATCGAGCAAGGACGCGCCGGTGCGCCTCGTGTTCGAGCCCAAGAGCCGCACGGTGGAGCAGCAGGAGCTGATCACGACGCTGCTCGCGCACACGAGCCTGGAGACCTCGGCCTCGGTCAACATGACGATGATCGGCGGCGACGGCCGGCCGACGCAGAAGAGCCTGCGCCAGATCCTCACCGAATGGCTCACGTTCCGCCAGCAGACGGTGCAGCGCCGCACCGAGCATCGCCTGGCCAAGGTGATGGAGCGCATCCACGTGCTCGAAGGCCGTCAGCTGGTGCTGCTGAACATCGACGAGGTGATCCGCATCATCCGCAACAGCGACGAGCCCAAGGCCGCCCTGATCGAACGCTTCAAGCTCTCCGACCGGCAGGCCGAGGACATTCTTGAAATCCGCCTGCGCCAGTTGGCGCGGCTGGAGGCGATCAAGATCGAGCAGGAGCTGGCCAAGCTGCGCGAGGAGCAGGCCAAGCTCGAAGACATCATCGGCAGCGCGTCGAGCCTGAAGCGCACCGTGATCAAGGAGATCGAGGCCGACGCCAAGCAGTACGGCGACGAGCGCCGCACGCTGATCGAGGCGGCCGAGCGTGTCGTCGCTGAAGTCAAGATCGTGGATGAGCCGGTGACGGTGGTCGTCTCGATGAAGGGCTGGGTGCGCGCGCTCAAGGGCCACGAGGTCGATCCGGCGGCGCTGTCCTTCAAGAGCGGCGATCAACTGTACGGCACCTTCCCGTGCCGGAGCGTGGACCCGCTGATCGTGTTCGGCTCGAACGGTCGCGTGTATTCGGTGCCCGTCTCGGTGCTGCCGGGCGGCCGCGGCGACGGCTCGCCGATCACGACGCTGATCGAACTCGAAGCCGGCACGCAGATCGCGCACTACTACGCCGCCACGCCGACGCAGAAGCTCGTGCTGGCCGGCACGGGCGGCTTCGGCCTGATCGCGCAGGTGGGCGATCTGGTCGGCAGCAAGAAGGCGGGCAAGACCTTCCTGACGCTCGAAGGCAAGGAAGCGCCGCTGCCGCCGGCTGCGGTGCCGGCCGGCGAGGTGATCGGCGTGCAGCTGGCGTGCCTGTCGATGAACGGAAGGCTGCTGACGTATGCGCTCGATGAGCTGAAGCATCAGCCGAAGGGCGGACGTGGTCTGACGCTGATCGATCTGGAGCCGAAGGATGCACTGGTCAGCGTGGCCGCCTTCACGCAGGCGCTGCAAGTGTTCGGCAGCGGCCGTGGCGCCAAGCCGAAGGAAGAGGTGCTCAAGGGCGCCAACCTCGCCGGTTATGCGGGCAAGCGGGCGCGCAAGGGCAAGGCGGTCGAGGGGATGCAGAAGGTCTTCAGGGTTCTTGCTGCCTGACTTTTGTCCAGGGCCCAGGGGCCCTGGCTATGCTCGCTCCACACCCCAAAGGAGCGAGACATGCATGACCTCCAATCCCCGCAGCGCCGCCAGCTGATGGCCGCCGCTGCCGGCCTGGCGATGAGCTCGGGCTCGATGGCCGCGGCGCTGGATTCGCCCAAGCCGCTCAACATCCTGATCCTCGGCGGCACGGGCTTCATCGGCCCGCACCAGGTGCGTTACGCGCTGGAACGCGGCCACAAGCTCACGCTGTTCAACCGCGGCCGTCGCCCCAAGGAGTGGCCGGCGCACGTGGAAGAGGTGACCGGCGACCGCGACACCAACGACTACGAGGTGCTCAAGGGCCGCAAGTGGGACGTCTGCATTGACAACCCGACCACGATCCCCGCCTGGGTGCGCGGCGCGGCGGCGGTGCTCAAGGGCAATGTCGGGCAGTACATCTTCGTCTCGACGGTCTCGGTCTATTCGGACGGCACGAAACCCGGCCAGGATGTGGACGCGCCGCGCGCCGTCTACAAGGGCGCCGATCCGTTCGCGGAGACGACGGCCACGCTGCGCAAGGACATCGGCGGCTTGTATGGGCCGCTGAAGGCGCTGTCGGAAGACGAAGTGAACAAGCAGTTCGCCGGGATGGCGACGATCGTGCGGCCCGGCCTGATCGTCGGCCCCGGTGACGAGACGGACCGCTACACCTACTGGCCGGTGCGCCTGGCGCGCGGCGGCAGGGTGCTGGCGCCGCCGCTGGCCGATCCGGTCAAGTACATCGATGCGCGCGATCTCGGCGAGTGGATCATCCGTTTGGCCGAGCAGCGCACCTTCGGCGCCTTCAACGCCATCGGCCCGAAGGAGGAGCTCAAGACCGGCACGATGCTGGAGGGCATCAACCGCGCGGTCGGTGGCAAGGCGCAGCTCGTGCCGGCGACGGCGCGATGGCTGGAGGACCACAAGGTCGAGGCCTGGAGCGATCTGCCGGTGTGGGTGCCGGGCGAGGGCGAGACCGCCGGCTTCCATCGGCGCTCTGTGGCGCGCTCCTTCGCGGCGGGCTTGAAGTTCAGGCCGGTCGAGGAGACGGCGCGCGACACGCTGGCCTGGTGGAATGCGCAGGATGAGAAGCGCCGCGCCAAGCTGCGCGCCGGCCTCTCGCCCGAGAGGGAAGCTGAGCTTCTTGCCCAACTGGCGGGCTGATCCGGTGTATGGTTTCGGGCATCGAACGGAGGATGCGATGCACGACAACCACCATAGCTTTCGCGAGCTCTTCAAGCAGCTCGGCTTGCCCGCCGACCCGCAGGGCATTCAGGACTTCATCGCCGCGCACCGGCCGCTGCCGGACACGGTGCGCCTGGCCGATGCGCCGTTCTGGAACCCCAACCAAGCGGCTTTCCTGCGCGAGGAAATCCAGCGCGATGCGGATTGGGCGGAGTTGGTCGACCAGCTGAACGTGGCGCTGCGTCAGGCCTGACCGTTTTCCGCCGAAGGTTCGGGCAGCCCCGGAGCCATGAAGCCGCCTTCGGCATCCTGCGTCCAACCGCGGAACAAGCTCTCCTGCGCCAGACTCGCCACCACGTCACCGCTGCGTGAGTAGACCGTGGCCGTCGACAGGCCGCGTGCATTCGCCGTGCACGGGCTCGTGGCGTCGAACAGCAGCCATTCGTTCGGATTGACGGGCCGGTGGAACCACACGCTGTGGTTCAGGCTGGCGATGTACAGCCCCGTGCCGAGCTTGGTGCCGACCAGCGGCTCCAGCGCCGTGAGCGGGAACCAGTAGTCCGACAGATAGCCGAGCGCCGCCTGCTGCAAGGCCTGCGCCTGGGGCGCGATCGGCTCCAGCACGCGGGCCCAGTAGCGGAAGCGCGCCTGCTTGCGGTTGCGCTCGAAGAGGAAACGTTCGGCATCGACGGGGCGCAGTTCCACGCTGCGCGTGTTCCCCAGTCGATCCTTCACCAAAGTTGGCAATGGCGGCAGCAGGTCGGCGCAGTCGATCAGCACCTGGCGCAGGCTGCGCAGTTCTTCGGGCGGCGGCACGCCTTCGGGCATCGCGGAGCTGAATTCGGGCGCGGGCTCGCCGCGATGAAAGGACACGTTCGCGCTGATCACCGTGCGCGTGCCCTGCGTGCCCAGCACCTGCTGCACGCTGAAGTTCAGCCCGCGCATCAATTGCCTGACCTCGTAACGCATCGGCACGCCGGGCTTGCCGGCAGTGAGGAAGTTGACCTGCACGCAGTGCACCGGTGCCGAGCCGCGATTGGCCTCGGCCGCAGCCATCATGGCCTGGCCCACGAGTTGGCCGCCGTAGAGCGTGCCGTGCATGTTCGCGTCGGAATGGGGGCTGTAGAACGCGCCGTCCTCGCCGGGCGCGACGCTCAGCAGCACGCCGAGGTCCTTGCGGTCCCAGGAGGGGTCGCTGCCCAGCTCGGGCACGACGGTGTTGATGGGGGATTCAGCGCGGTGCACCGGGGGAACGCCAGGGGAAACGGGAAAGGTCATTGAAGGTCTGGAAACGCGAGCCCGAATCATAGACAAGCGGGTTTTGTATCTGCGTCGGCACACACGCGCTGCCCGCATGGCGATTCATGAAGCGACGTCAACGGCAGGTAAATAGCCCGGCCGCGGCCCGCCAGTTCGACGCATCCCCCGGGCACACCCTGCCCAAGCATGTCGGGGCTTCCTCACCCATCGAAAGGACGAAGCCATGAACGTTTCATCAACCGGGAGCTCCGGCGTCGACTGGGCATCTTTATTGATGCAGCAGGCGAGCAGCAGCTCGAACACTTCCTCAACCCAGAGCGACAGCTCCTTTTCGTTCGCCATGGACGAGGGGCCGCCGCCACCTCCACCGATCTCCTCAACGGACAGCAGCTCCACCACGGGCAGCAGTTCGTCGGACTTGCAGATGCCCACCACCTCCATGGGTGGCGGGCATCACCATGTCCATGGCGGGCACGGCGGTGGCGGCGGCAAGGACCCGCTGGCCGCACTCGACACCAACGGCGACGGCAGCGTCTCCTCGGACGAGTTCGGCCTCTCCACCGCGACCGACTCGGAGAAGAAGCTCTTCTCCGCGATCGACAGCAACGGCGACGGCACGCTTTCCAGCACGGAGATGAGTGACTTCAAGTCCAAGATGCACGACGCGATGGAGGCCAAGATGGCCGCCTCGCAATCGAGCGACGGCAGCGACGGATCCAGCAGCGTTTCGGGTTTCACCGACGCGCTGCAAAAGCTCGTCTCCGCCATGGACACGAACGGCGACGGTTCGATCTCGGCCTCCGAGATCAGCGACTTCAAGACCGAGGTCACCAACGCCTTGGAGGCGATGCAGGGCAGTTCGTCCACGTCGGGCAGCAGTTCGACGACGACAACAACGTCGACGAGCGGCAGTTCATCCAGCAGCGACAGCAGCAGTAGCAGCGGTTCGGGCAGCGACAGCAGTTCGAGCAGCAGCGCCAGCAGCAACAACGCCCTGCAAGCGATGCTCCAGCGCCTGAGCCAGGACTACCTGAGCATGAGCGCCAGCGGGTATTTCGCCAACGCCAGCGGCAACACGGTCAACCTCACGGCCTGACCGACGCTTTGGCCAATGACGACTGTCATTTGGAAACTGCGACAATCGGGGGTTAGGTCCTCAGACCCCCGATTCCCAGCTTTTTCCGAAGAGAGCCCATGGCCCAATACGTCTTCTCCATGAACCGTGTCAACAAGACGGTTCCCCCCAAGCGCCACATCCTCAAGGACATCTCGCTGAGCTTCTTCCCCGGCGCCAAGATCGGCGTGCTGGGCGTGAACGGCTCGGGCAAGTCCACGATCCTGAAGATCATGGCCGGCGTGGACAAGGAATACGAGGGCGAAGCGATCCCGATGCCGGGCATCAAGATCGGCTACCTGGAGCAGGAGCCGCGCCTGAACGCCGACCAGACCGTGCGCGAAGCGGTGGAAGAGGGCATCGGCGGCGTGCTGGCCGCCAAGAAACGCCTCGACGAGGTCTACGCCGAATACGCCGAGCCGGACGCCGACTTCGACAAGCTGGCCGCCGAGCAGGGCGAGCTGGAAGCGATCATCGCCGCCGCGGGTTCCGAGAACACCGACTTGCAGCTGGAACTGGCCGCCGACGCGCTGAACCTGCCGCCCTGGGACGCCGTGATCGGCGTGCTGTCCGGCGGTGAAAAGCGCCGCGTGGCGCTCTGCCGCCTGCTGCTGTCCAAGCCCGACATGCTGCTGCTCGACGAACCGACCAACCACTTGGACGCCGAGTCCGTCGAGTGGCTGGAGCAGTTCCTGCAACGCTTCCCCGGCACCGTCGTGGCCATCACCCACGATCGCTACTTCCTCGACAACGCCGCCGAGTGGATCCTGGAACTGGACCGCGGCCACGGCATCCCCTGGAAGGGCAACTACACCGAGTGGCTGGACCAGAAGGAACGCCGCCTGGAGCAGGAGCAGAAGTCCGAAGACGCCCGCATGAAGGCGATGAAGGAAGAACTGAAGTGGGTGCGCTCCAACGCCAAGGGCCGCCAGGCCAAGAGCAAGGCGCGTCTGGCCCGCTTCGAGGAACTCTCCGACGTCGAATACCAGCAGCGCAACGTCACGAACGAAATCTTCATCCCCGTGGCCGAGCGCCTGGGCAATGAAGTGATCGAGTTCGAGGGCGTGAGCAAGAGCTTCGGCGACCGCATGCTGATCGACAACCTGTCGTTCAAGGTGCCCGCAGGCGCCATCGTCGGCATCATCGGCCCGAACGGCGCCGGCAAGTCGACACTGTTCCGCATGCTGCAAGGCACGGAAACGCCGGACAGCGGCACCGTCAAGATCGGCAAGACGGCCAAGATGGCCTTCGTCGATCAGAGCCGCGCCAGCCTGGAAGCCGACAAGACCGTGTGGGAAGACGTTTCTGGCGGCCTGGACAACATCACGGTGGGCAAGTTCGTGATGCCCAGCCGTGCGTATCTGGGCCGCTTCAACTTCAAGGGCAACGACCAGCAGAAGTTGGTGGGTTCGCTCTCCGGCGGTGAGCGCGGTCGCCTGCACCTGGCCAAGACCCTGGCCCAGGGCGGCAACGTGCTGATGCTGGACGAACCGTCCAACGACCTGGACGTCGAAACCCTGCGCGCGCTGGAAGAAGCGCTGCTGGAGTTCGCCGGCTCGGCCATGGTGATCAGCCACGACCGCTGGTTTCTGGACCGCATCTGCACGCACATCCTCGCGTGCGAAGGTGACTCGCAGTGGTTCTTCTTCGACGGCAACTTCCATGAGTACGAAGCCGACAAGAAGAAGCGCCTGGGCGAAGAAGGCGCGCGTCCGAAGCGCATGCGCTTCAAGCCGATCAAGTGATCGAAGGGCCCCAAACGGGGCTCGCCATAGAGAAGGGGCCGGCATCGCTGGCCCTTTTTGCTTTCCAGTCTTTCCGTGTCCGTTTTGAAACCTTTCAAAAAGCCTTCAAAACGTCTTTACAATTGTTTTCCCCTTGCCAATCAGTGGCTTACGCGCGCCGAAGAAGATTTCCCTACCGCAGCAAGAACGCTGCGCACCTAGCAGGAGATCTGAAGATGGAACTCAGTCGAATCCTCAAGACCGGCACCGCCGCCTTGGCTCTGGCCCTCGGCGCCGCCGCTGTACAAGCCCAGCCGCCGGCCGGTGGCATGCCGCCCCCGCCCCACCACGGTGAGATGGGCCGCCCCGGCATGGGCATGATGCACGAAGGCATGATGCGCGACCTGAAGGCCGTGAACGCGACCGACGCCCAGAAGCAGCAGCTGCACGCGATCTTCAAGCAGGCGATGACGGACAACAAGTCCGCCGAAGACCAGCTCCGCAAGCTGCACGATCAGATCGGCGCGCTGCTGGCGGCCCCGGTCGTCGACGCCAACTCGGTCACCTCGCTCTCGCAGCAGGCCCAGACCCAGCACGACGCCATCGCCACCCGCATGACGCGCGCCATGATCGACGGCGCCAACGTCCTCACGCCCGACCAGCGCTCCAAGCTGCAGGCCCTCCACCAGGAGCACGCCGAGCACATGAAGGAACGCTTCAAGGAACATGCGGCCAAGCGCGGTGCTTCGGCACCGCAGTAAGCCCTTCGTCAGTCCCTCAACCGATCAGCCTCAGAGAGCTCGCGTATGCTTGATACCTCCCACGCCAACAGCCGGGCGCAATCGCGCCCCCTCGATGCCCAAGCTGCAACCAAGCCGATGAATGCAACGCCCCAGCTGCTGCTGATCGACGACGATTCCCGCCTGACCACCATGTTGGGCGACTACCTCAAACGAGCCGGCTTCGAAGTCACCGTCGCCGGCTCCCTCGCCGCCGGTCGAGAGCAGCTCAATCACGAGCGCTTCGACCTGCTGGTGCTGGACATCATGCTGCCCGACGGCGACGGCCTGGAGTTCTGTCGCGAGCTGCGCGGCGGCGCCAACAAGCGCCTGCCGGTGCTGATGCTGTCCGCCCGCGGCGAGCCGATGGACCGCATCCTCGGCCTCGAACTCGGCGCCGACGACTACCTCGCCAAGCCCTTCGAGCCGCGCGAGCTGCAGGCCCGCGTGAAGGCGCTGCTGCGCCGCGCCGAGCCGCAGACCGAGGAGAGCGACGAAGTGCTGCGCTTCGGCCGCCTGGAGATCGACCTGGCCGCCCGCATGGCGCGCCTGGACGGCAAGCCCTGCGAGCTAACCAGCCACCAGTTCGACCTGCTCGTCGTGCTGGCCCAGAGCCCGGGCCGCGTGCTGTCGCGCGACCAGATCATGGACGCGCTGAAGGGCCATCCGCTCGACGCGTTCGACCGCTCCATCGATGTCCACGTTTCGCGCATCCGCGCCGTGATCGAGGAAGACGTCAAGAACCCCCGCCGCGTGCTCACCGTGCGAGGTGTGGGTTATGTCTTCGCCAAGAAACAAGACGCCGAATGACGCGTTCCCGTCGATGAAAGGGCGGCGATGAAGTCGCTCTACTTCCGCATCTACATCACCCTCGTCGCGCTCCTGATGGCTTTTGCCTTCGGCGCGACGTGGCTTTTTCAGCGCCAGATGGAGCACGAGCGCGGCACGGCCGACGCCGCCGCCAACGAGCGTCTGGTCGCCATGGGCACGCTGATCCACCATGCTCTGCCGCCGGCCAGCGCGCCGCGGGAACAGCAGGCGCAGGCCGTGGCCGAGTGGGGGCAGAAGCTGCGCATGGCCATCGCGCTGCTGGACTCGCACGGCGAGCGCATCGGTGCCAGCGAACTCTTCAAGCGCCGCGAGGACGAGCCGCTGTCGCGCCTCGTGCAGGTGGCGCTGGACGACGGCCGCAGTCTCGTGCTGATGCGCGCCTGGCGGCCGCAGCCGGGCGCCTTGCAGGGCTCAGGAGCAGGCTATGGCGGTGCTTCCGGCGCGCAGCAATGGGCCCAGCGCCGTGAAGCCGCTCGCGAAGCCGCACGCGGTGATCCGGCGCGTGAACCCGGCCGCGATCCCGCCCGTGAGGGCCCGCCGCTGCTCCAGCCGCAGATGCAACCGCAGATGCAGCTCTGGGGCCTGCCCTTCCTCGGCCAGCAGCCCAGCGGTGAAGCGCTGGCGACGGTGCTGATCCTGCTCTTCATCGGCGTGGCCGCGGGCGCCTACCCGGTCGTGCGCCGCCTCACGCGCCGCCTCGAAATGCTCAAGGCCGGCGTCGAACAGTTCGGCGCGGGCAACCTGGCCCAGCGCGTGGACGACAAGGGCAGCGACGAAGTGGCCGCGCTCGCGCGCAGCTTCAACGACGCCGCCGGTCGCATCGAATCGCTGCTGCGCTCGAACAAAGCGCTGCTGGCCAACGCCAGCCACGAGCTGCGCTCGCCCCTGGCGCGCCTGAAGATGGCCTTCGCCATGTTCGACGAGACGCCGCCCGAGGGTCGCCCGCACCTGGCCAAGGAAATCAACACCAACATCGCCGAACTCGACGCGCTGGTGGAAGAGGTGCTGCTCGCCAGCCGCCTGGAAGCCGGCAGCGCGGTGCCGCCGCCCGAGGCGGTGGACATGGTCGGCCTGGCCGCGGAAGAATCCGCTCGCGTGGGCGCCGATTTCGAATCGAGCGATGCCAATCTGACGCTGCAGGGTGAAGAGCGCCTGCTGCGCCGCGCGCTGCGCAACCTGTTGGAGAACGCGCGCCGTTACGGTGGCGACGATGTGCACGTGTGCCTGGCGCGCGTCGGCGGCAACGCCGAACTGCGCGTGCTGGACCGCGGCCCGGGCGTGCCCGAGCCCATGCGTGAACGCATCTTCGAAGCCTTCTTCCGCCTGCCCGGCCATGCCGAGCAAGCGGGCGGCGTGGGCCTCGGCCTCTCGCTCGTGAAGCAGATCGCCGAACGCCACGGCGGCACGGTGCGCTGCGAAGCGCGCGAGGGCGGTGGCTCGGTCTTCGTCTTCAGTGTTCCCGTGCCTGCTGCTGGTGCAGCCAGCGCATGAACAGAGAGAGCCCCAGCGCCGCGAGCACCAGGCCCGCGGTCGCTGCGCTCCAGAAGCCCGAAGCGCCGCGCAGTGAATCGGGCACCCAGGCCGCGCCGCTGAACGCCAGCGTGTAGCCGCCGCCGATGCCCACGCCCCAGATCGCCAGCGCGTAGATCACGACCGGCGCCGTGGCGATGTGATAGGCCCGCAGCACGTTCGCCGCCACGGTCTGCGCCGCATCGGCCGTGTGGAAGATCCAGACCCAGAGCAGCAAGGGCAGGGCGGCCGCGAGGATGCCCGCATCGTGCGTGTACAGCCGCAGCACTTGCTCGCGGAACAGGAAGCAGGCGCCGCCCATGACCGCGGCGACTGCGAGGCCCAGCTCCATCGAATGACCGGCCACGCGGCGCGCGTCTTCATGGTCGCGCGCGCCGATGGCCTGCGCCACCAGTGTGCCGGCCGCGCTGCCGATGGCCATCGGCATCATGAACATCATCGACACGAGGTTGATCGCCAGCTCGTGGCCCGCCACCGTCGTCGGGCCCAGGCGCGCGATGAAGATCGCCATGAAGGTGAAGCCCGTCACTTCGATCGCGATCGAGCTGCCCATCGGTACGCCCAGGCGCAGCAGGGCGCGCAGGTCGGGCCAGTGCGGGCGTTCCAGCTTGCCGTGGCGCAGGCCGAACTGGTCGTAGAACTCATCTCTGTGCAAGAGCCATAAGCCGGCTGCGCATTGCAGCCACATCACGATGGCCGTGGCGATGCCGCAGCCCAGCGTGCCGAGCGACGGGATCGGACCGACGCCCCAGACCAGCACCGCGCTCAGCGGGATCTTGAACAGCAGGCCGGCCACCTGCAGGCTCATCACCGCCTTGGGCCGCGAGACGGCCGTGTTGAAGCCGCGGTAGGCCGTGAACAGCAGCGCCGGTGGCAGCGCCACGGCCAGTGCGTCGAGGTAGTCGCGCACGCGGCTTTCAACCTCAGCACCGGCGTGCGCGATCGACAACAGCGGTGCGGGAAATAGCAGGATCAGGTCGCCCAGCACCGCGAGGAAGATCGCCAGCCACGCCGCCTGGTGCAACTGCCGTCCGGCCTTGTGCAGATCGCCCGCGCCGAACAGCTGCCCCACGATCGGCGAGACGGCCAGCACCACGCCCATCAGGCCCACGAAGACGCTGACATAGATCGCCGCGCCGACGGCCAGCGCCGCGAGGTCGATGGCCGAGTAGCGGGCGAGCAGGAAGGTGTCGACGGTGGCGAAGGCCAGCACGGCGACCTGGCCCACGAACACCGGCCAGGCCAGCGGCACGATGCGTCGCAGGTCGGCTCGGAAGCTATGTCTCATTCGGTATCTGTCTTCTTCTCGACGGCGCGCTCGGCGTAGCGGTTGAAGCGCCAGGATGTGGCCTCGATGGAGATGCGGCGCCAGGTCACGCGCTTCTCGATCGGCGTCATCACGCACCAGTTCTGCACTTCGTCGAAGGTGCGGCCGCAGCCCTTGCAGAGTTCGTCGCCCTGGCTGGTGGAGCAGATGGCGATGCAGGGCGCGTCGGGGGTGGTTTCGTACCAGGCGAGCCAGGCGCTCATCGCGGCGGCGGGGAGGGCGTCTTCTTCGATCTCGGCGAGGCGATTGAAGACCATCAGCCCGTAGGCCTCGGCCAGCGCGGTCAGCTCGGGCGACATCGGCTCGCCGACGGACGTGGGCGAGTGCTGCCGCCACCAGTTGATGGCGGATTCGAGGTCGGTGATGTGCAGCAGCGCCATCAGTAGGCGAGGCCCATCGAGGTGCGCACTTCGCGCAGCGTCTTGCGCGCGACGGCGCGAGCGCGCTCGGTGCCCAACTCCAGAATCCAGTGCACGCGCTTCGGATCGGCCAGCCATTCGTCGGCGCGCTCGCGCCATTGCGCCTGTTCCTTCTGGATCGACTCGATCAGCGGCTGCTTGCAGTCCAGGCAGCCGATGCTGGCCGACCGGCAACCCTGCGACAGTTCGCCGCGCGTGGCTTCATCGGTGTAGATCTCGTGCAGCGACCACACCGGGCATCGCGACGGCTCGCCGGGATCGGTCAGACGCACACGCTGCGGATCGGTCGGCATCGTGCGCACCTGCTCGGCCACGACTTCCGGCGCCGCACGCATGGCGATGCCGTTGTTCAGGCTCTTGCTCATCTTGCGGCCGTCGAGGCCGGGCACGCGCGAGGTTTCGGTCAGCAGGGCCTGCGGTTCGACGAAGGCCGTGCCGTATTGGTGGTTGAAGCGCCGCGCCACTTCGCGCGTGACTTCGACGTGGGCCGATTGGTCTTCACCGACCGGCACGAACGCCGCGCGGTAGATCAGGATGTCCGCCGCTTGTAGCAACGGATAGCCCAGCTGCCCGTAGCTCGGCGACGCCTGGTCCTTGTAGCCCGGCACGCGCTCCAGCCACGAAACAGGCGTGTTCATCGCCAGCAGCGTGAACAGCTCGGCGTGCTCGGGCATGCGGCTCTGGATGAAGAGCGTGCATGCTTCAGGGTCGATGCCGGCGGCGAGCCAGTCCACGACCATGTCGTAGACGTTGTGCTCCAGCTGCCCGGGCGGCAGCGGCTCGCCGGTCAGCGCGTGCCAGTCAGCGACGAAGAAGAAGCAGTCGTGCGTGGCCTGCAGCCGCACCCAGTTCTTGAGCGCACCGTGGTAGTGGCCGAGGTGGAGGGAGCCGGTCGGGCGCATGCCCGAAAGCACGCGGGGGCGTTGTTCAGCAGCGTTCATGTGAACCGGTGATTGTTACACTGCCGGCCCCATGAAGCGCATTGTCATTCTGATCTCGGGCGGTGGCTCGAACATGCAGGCCATCCACAAGGCCTGCGTGGCCGAGGGCTGGCATGCCCGGGTCGCGGCCGTCATCAGCAACCGGCCGGACGCCGGCGGGCTGACCTATGCGCGCGAGCACGGCATCAGCGAGGTGGTGCTGGACCACAAGACCTTCCCGAACCGCGAGGCCTTCGATGCCGAGCTGATGAAGGCGATCGACGCGCACTCGCCCGATCTCGTCGTGCTGGCCGGCTTCATGCGCATCCTCACACCGGCCTTCACCGCGCACTACGCGGGCCGCATGCTCAACATCCACCCCTCGCTGCTGCCGGCCTTCACGGGCCTGCACACGCATGAGAAAGCGATCGAGATGGGCTGCAAGTTCGCCGGCGCCACGGTGCACTTCGTGACGGCCGAGCTGGACCACGGCGCCATCGTCGCTCAGGCCACCGTGCCCGTGCTGCCCGGCGACGACGCCAAGGCGCTCGCCGCGCGCGTGCTGGTGCAGGAGCACCGCATGTATCCGGCGGCGGTGCGCTGGTTCATCGAAGGCCAGCTCGAGGTCGACGGGCTCAAAGTGCGCCACAAGGGCGGCGCGTCCCAATCCTTCAGCTGACGCAACGCGTGATCAGCCGACCGCACCCGCCAGGATGTTGATCGACAGCGCCAGCACCCCCGTGTTGAACGCGAAGGCCAGCACCGTGTGGATCAGCACCAGCCGGCGCATCGGCCGCGAGTTGACGGTCACGTCGGAGGTCTGCGCGCAGGCCGAGATGGTGGCGGAGAAGTAGAGGAAGTCCAGGTAGTCGGGCGCTTCCTCATCGCCGGGGAAATCGAGCCCGTGGCAATGGCCGTGCCGGTGGAAGATGCTGGCGTAGGCGAGGGCGAACTCCACCGCCAGAAAGAGCCAGGTGCCCGCCACCGTGACGAGCGCCAGGATCAGGTGCGGCCAGCCCTGACCGAGCGCGATGCCGTTCTTCACCTGCCCCTGTTCCAGAGCCACGGCGATCAGCGAGGCGACCGCGCCCGTGCCGGCGAGCAGCAGCACCGTGCCCATGCCGTCGACGCTGGCGCGGGCGTGGCGCTCGACGTCCTGGTCGGTGATGCGGGCCATCATGTACAGGGCCAGCGCGAGGTAGAGCCACACGCCCACGTTCCAGCCGAGCAGGGCGCGGCTGAGCACCTCCATGTGACCCGGCCAGCCGATGGCGCAGACGATGCCGACCACCAGCGACGCCATCAGCCGCTTGCGTGTGCGCAATTGAGGGAGCCAGTTCATTGTTCGGCCGACACCGGTGTGAAGCGGCGGCGCTCGGTGCCATCGACTTCGAGCGTGCCGAAGAACATCGCATGGGGCCGCAGCCACACGCCCGACTCGTTGTAGAGCGGTCGGTAGATCACGAAAGGCTCCAGCGTTTCGCTATGACGGCCGACCCCGATCACTTCGTACTCGCCGCCCTTGTAGTGGCGGTAGAGGCCGGTCGGTGTATCGGGCAGCGGAGGCAGGTCGTCGCTCATGAATCAAGGGCTGGGATAATCGCGGTCATGCATCCTAATGCCCTCCTGGAAATGACCACCGAGCTGGTCAGACAAGTACTCAAGCTCGACATGCCGGCCGACGGCGTCGTCTCCGCCTTCTTCCGCAAGAACAAGAACCTCGGCCAGCGCGAACGCCACACGCTCGCCGAGACGGTCTACGCCGTGCTGCGCCAGCGCCTGCTGTTCCAGCATCTGGCGCAGAGCGGCAGCGGCCCGATGGAGCGCCGCCTCGCGATCCTGGCGTGGCAGGGCAACCCCGGCTTCCTGAAGAGCGCGCTCCAGCCGCAGGAACAGGCCTGGCTGGACCAGCTCGCCACCATCGACCGCAGCACGCTGCCGCCGAAGCTGCGCCACAACATGCCCGACTGGCTGGCCGAGCCGCTGCTGGCGCGCCTGGGGGAAGAGCAGTTCTGGCAGCTCGCCGCCGCGATGAACGAAGGCGCGGCGCTGGACCTGCGCGTGAACACGCTCAAGGCCAAGCGCGACGAGGTCATCACCGCGCTGCACGCTGCCGGCATCGCCTGCGAACCGACGCCCCATTCGCCCTGGGGCCTGCGCATCCAGGGCAAGCCGGCGCTGGCCAAGCTCGATCTGTTCACCAGCGGCGGCATCGAGGTGCAGGACGAGGGCAGCCAGCTGCTGGCCCTGTTGCTCGACCCGAAGCGCAGCGAGATGGTGGTGGACTTCTGCGCCGGCGCCGGCGGCAAGACGCTGGCCCTGGGCGCGTCCATGCGCAACACCGGGCGGCTCTATGCCTTCGACGTCTCGGGCCATCGCCTCGATGCGCTGAAGCCGCGTCTGGCCCGGTCCGGCCTCTCGAACGTCTACCCCGCCCAGATCGCCCACGAGCGCGACGAACGCATCAAGCGCCTGGCCGGCAAGATCGACCGCGTGCTGGTCGACGCGCCTTGCTCGGGCCTCGGCACGCTGCGCCGCAACCCGGACCTGAAGTGGCGCCAGTCGCCCCAGGCCGTGGCCGAATTGCAGGAGAAGCAGAAGGCCATCCTGGCCAGCGCCTCGCGCCTGCTGAAGCCGGGCGGCCGGCTGGTCTACGCCACGTGCAGCCTGCTCGACGCCGAGAACGAAGTCATCGCCGACGATTTCTCCGCCGCCCACCCGCAGTTCAAGCGCCTCGACGCCGCCGAGCTGCTGACCAAGGCGCAGGTCGCCGGCGCCGACAGCCTCTGCGAGAACGGCATGCTGCGCCTCTGGCCGCACGTGCATCACACGGACGGCTTCTACGCGGCGGTGTGGGAGAAGGCGTGAAAGAGGGCGTGAACTGGGACCTGCCCGACCCGTTCATCCTGCCCGTCAGCCCCGAGGCCGCCGACATCGACGGCCTCAACCACACCAACAACGCCGTCTACGTGAAGTGGTGCGAGTGGGCCGGCTGGGCGCATTCCGAGGCACTCGGCCTCTCGATGGCGGACTACCAGCGCCTGGACCGGGCGATGGCCATCCGCCGCGGCGAGTACGACTACCAGCTGCCGTCCTTCCTCGGCGAACAGCTCCAGCTCGGCACCTGGCTCGTCAACAGCGACGGCAAGCTCTCCATGCAGCGGCGCTTCCAGCTCGTGCGGGAGAGCGACGGTGCCACCCTGATGCGCGGCGTCTGGGACCTGGTCTGCATCGAAATCTCCAGCGGCCGCCCCAAGCGCATGCCCCCCGAATTTGTTGCCACCTACACGTCTTCTCAGAGCGAGTCTTGATGTTGGCGGCACGGTTATTCCGATTTTCTCAATAGTCAGTTTGCGGTCTGCTGGTTTTTCCCAGTGGCGATGATCTTCAGAATTCAGTCCATGGTTGCAGCGGTCGTTGCAACCGCCGACAGAAGCAGTACCCCCTGAAGGACAAGATCATGAAGAACCTGACCGCTTTCACCGCCGTTGTTGCTACCTCCCTCATCTCCGCCGCCGTGCTGTTCTCGGCGCCCGCTTCGGCCGACGTGAGCCGTGCGCAAGTGCAGGCCGAGCTGGCTCAGGCCCGCGCCAACGGCGAACTGCCGAACTACGGCATGGACTCGGCTTACGTGACCACGCAGGCGCCCGCCCAGGCTCAAGCCATCGCCCAGGCCAAGACCCGCGCTCAAGTCCGCGCCGAGCTGAAGACGGCCCGCACGGATGGTTCGCTGGCCGCCCAGCGCGCAGACAACGGCAATACCCCGGCCGCCGTCCAGCGCGCCGTGAAGACCGAAGCCACGGCCACCGCCGAGTAATTTCGACGATGCGCGGCTTGGGCCACAATGGCCCGATGCAGCTCGATCTTCCCGAACAAGCCCGCAGCAATGCGGGCTTTTTGCGTGTCAGCGCTGCGCTGGCCGCCCTGAACCACCCGCACGTGCCGGTCTGGCTCGAAGCCTCGGCCCGCACCTCGCAAGAGGCCGCCGACGCGCTCGGCGTGCAGCTCGGCCAGATCGCCAAGTCGGTCGTGTTCCGCCGCAAGAGCGACGAATCCGCCGTGATGGTGATCGCCTCCGGCGATCGCCGCGTGGACGAATCGCTGCTCAAGTTCCACACCGGGCCGCTCGGCCGCGCCGACGCCGACTACGTGAAGGCGCGCACCGGCTTCTCCATCGGCGGCGTCTCGCCGCTGGGCTTCGCGCCCGAAGCCGGCGAGGGCCCGCTGCTCTTCATCGACCGCGAGCTGTTCCGCTTCGACATCGTCTGGGCCGCCGCCGGCCACCCGAACGGCGTGTTCAAGATGACACCGGCCGAGCTGGAACTCTTGACGAAAGCGCCGGTGATCGACGTCGTGAAGGCATGACCGACCCGGACGTTCCTTCGCCCTGCGTGCTCGTCTGCCGCATCCACGCGGAAAGCGGCTGGTGCGAGGGCTGTGCGCGCTCGATCGACGAGATCATGGTCTGGAGCCGCGCCAATGCGGCCACCAAGCTGGCGATCTGGGAGCAACTACCGGAGCGCGCCGCCTGGCTGCGTGAGCTGGGTGTGCCGATTCCTCTCCTTGCGCCGCCTTCCAGCCAGAGCTAACGCCTGCGTCAGGCTGACAACCCCTGTCAGCTTCACCTAATGACATTCCCTGACGGCCCTGAATTTGCCGCATTGTGAAAGCGTGAGCGAGGGTTCGACCTGAGATTGTCAGCGTCGTTTCAGTCTCGCGTCAGAGCCGGGTCAGTGCCCGCGATCAAAGTCGCGCCCCAGGAGACGCCGGGTGGCGGCTTCGCGCACAAGAACGGAGACAACACATCATGGCAACTGCAAGCGCAGCGTCGTCCGCCGCGCCGATGACGAAAGAGGAAAAGAAGGTCATCTTCGCTTCCTCGCTCGGCACGGTGTTCGAGTGGTACGACTTCTACCTCTACGGCACGCTCGCCGCGATCATCGGCAAGCAGTTCTTCGGCAACCTCGACCCGACCTCGCAGACGATCTTCACGCTGCTGGCCTTCGCCGCCGGCTTCATCGTGCGTCCGTTCGGCGCGCTGGTCTTCGGTCGCCTGGGCGACATGATCGGCCGCAAGTACACCTTCCTGGTCACCATCCTGATCATGGGCCTGTCGACCTTCCTGGTCGGCCTGCTGCCCACCTTCGGCACGATCGGCACGGCGGCTCCGGTGGCGCTGATCGGCCTGCGTCTGCTGCAGGGCCTGGCTCTGGGCGGCGAGTACGGCGGTGCTGCCACCTACGTGGCCGAGCACGCGCCGCAAGGCAAGCGTGGCGCCTTCACGGCCTGGATCCAGACCACGGCCACGCTCGGCCTGTTCCTGTCCATCCTCGTGATCCTGATCACCCGCACCTCCATCGGTGAAGAAGCCTTCGCCGACTGGGGCTGGCGCATTCCGTTCCTGGTCTCGGCCCTGCTGCTGGCCATCAGCGTGTGGATCCGCCTGTCGATGAACGAGTCGCCCGCCTTCAAGAAGATGAAGGCCGAGGGCAAGACCTCCAAGGCGCCGCTGACCGAGTCCTTCGGCCGCTGGAAGAACCTCAAGATCGTGATCCTGGCGCTGGTCGGCCTGACCATGGGCCAGGCCGTGGTCTGGTACACGGGCCAGTTCTACGCCCTGTTCTTCCTGACCGGTCCGCTCAAGCTCGACGGCCCGACCGCCAACGTCCTGATCGCCATCGCCCTGGCCATCGGCACGCCGTTCTTCATCATCTTCGGTTCGCTGTCCGACAAGATCGGCCGCAAGCCGATCATCATGGCCGGCTGCCTGATCGCGGCGCTGACGTACATGCCGCTGTTCAAGGCGCTGACGAACGCCGTGAACCCCGATCTGGCCGCCGCGCAGGCGTCCTCGAAGGTGCTCGTCACGGCCGATCCGAACGAGTGCTCGATCCAGTTCAACCCGACCGGCACGGCCAAGTTCACCAGTTCCTGCGACGTCGCCAAGCAAAAGCTGCTGGCTTCTTCCGTCAGCTATGACAACGTCGCCGCTGCCGCCGGCACGCCGGCCACCATCACGGTGGGCGACAAGGTCATCTCCACGGCCGTCACGCCCGAAGAGATCGCCACCGCCAAGGCTGCCGCCGAAGCCAAGCTGGCCGACCTGAAGGCTGCCGCCACGCCCGACGCCAAGGCCATCAAGGCCGCGGAAGGCAGCGTGAAGGCGCTCAGCGACGCCAAGACCGCCAAGGACGCCGTGCTGACCAGCAGCATCAAGACCGCGCTCAAGGCCCACGGCTACCCGGACAAGGCCGATCCCGAGAAGGTCAACAAGCCGATGGCCGTGCTGATCCTCGTGGTGCTCGTGATCTTCGTGACGATGGTCTACGGCCCGATCGCCGCGATGCTCGTCGAGATGTTCCCGACCCGCATCCGCTACACCTCGATGAGCCTGCCGTACCACATCGGCAACGGCTGGTTCGGCGGCCTGCTGCCTGCGGCCGGCGTGGCCATCGCGGCGCAGACCGGCAACATGTACAACGGCCTCTGGTACCCGATCATCTTCGCCAGCATCACCTTCGTGGTGGGCATGCTGTTCGTGAAGGAGACCAAGGACGTGGACATCTACGCGAACGACTGATTGCGGTCCTCGCGAGAATGAGAAAGGCGGCCTGCGGGCCGCCTTTTTCTTGGCCTTGCCCGTTGGTTGGTTGCACGCTGCGCGCGCCTCGGGTCGGTTTGGGCCGTTGTTTGAGGGTCTGAGGGGGCAGCCGCCGAGCCGCTGCTGTCGTTGGAGGCGCAGATCAACCGCTCGAAAACAGACTGGTGTCGACGCGTCGTAGGCTCGTTTCACCGGCCGCAATGCCAGCGGAAGCGGACGTTGGCGCTCCCATGCATTGAGGGTGCTGGGCCAACCAACGCATGGCAACCCTACCCTCGCTGATGGCGCACTTATTGGCGGCCTGCTTTGATTTGTTGTCTTCCAAGCCAACCGAGTGACACAAGAACTACAGGCCAGCCAAACATAAGTAAGGTCTGCCAACGGTCGTACATTTCAAAGTCGTGCTTCGTATGCGTCTGCCCTTGTTTACCGCAGTACTGCGAACCGCATTGACGTATTGGTCCGTCTGGGAACATTGCGAGTCCCCCGAAAAACCAAACGAACCCTGCAACAACGAAGGTGATGAAGATGTAGCGCATGGCACGAGCAGCTTGAGGTTTTGAATGTCTATGGATTTCCGATTCCTAGCAACATTCGAGCACGCGTTGTTCAAGGCGGACTGAAGAAGTCCCGAAGTCCGCTTCCAGCCTGAGGCTGCCTGCCGCACCGCAGCGGGAGCGGACCTAGCTGCCGACGGTGGACAGGTGGCGGATTCCGGGCGCGGTGATTCGACAGCACCATTTCACATGCGGAGCCCAACCTCGCCCGGCCGTCGCCTCAACGAGGCCGCTCGCAATCAACGCGTCGGGACGGCCATCGTCGCCCTCATCGTCCATGTAGATGTCAATCGCAAGGCCCTCGTGAAGAACGATGCTCGCACCCTCGGAGTCACTCTTGGAGTCGCCAACGGACAAAAGAACCAAGTCGTTTTCAACCATCTCGTTGAAGTCGACGCATATCCGAGGCCTATCCAAGAGAGTGCGAATCATGCTCATGCTGAGGCCAATTTGGCGAGGTCAATGGCAAAAGCATAAACGACCGCTTCCAGCCTGACTCAGCCATCGACCTGCTCGAGGATCGGCAAGCCGCCTCCTGTAGCTTGCACACATATTTGTCTGCTGTACGCATGACTGCGCTCGGAGATCGAGCCAACGACAAATGATGGAGGCGCATGAGATTCAAGCTCAACCGTTACGTGCCAATCTTGGCGATCTGCTGGATCTGTGCCGCTGGCAACTCATTCGCCCAGGGATGCACTACGAATTCCGTGGCTCCCTTCATTCGACAGTTTTACGCGGCAAGTGGTCATCCAAGCTCTGTCCCGTCGTCAGCCGAGCTTCGCCAGCCAGAATCCCCGTTCAGTCAGCGGCTCCGAAAACTGCTTCTCGCTGCGGCGATGGCCCGCGAAGACTTCGTGAGCGTTTTTCCAGACCATCCCACTGGCGACGGGGAATCATTGGTGTACAAGCCCCCCTTCGTTGACGGCGACATTTTTCAAGGTTCACCGGACGGCTCCCTGGGCTTCGAGATTGCCGAAGTTCGCGGCACTTCCGGGGGCAGCTGGCAAGTGCGAGTGCGTTCCGTTGAAGAGCCTGGCATGAGCCCGTGGGACGTCACCGTTGAGGTTGAGCAAGAGTCCAAGCGATGCGTCATTGACGACGTAATTTACGGGTCGAGCCTCGGTGCACATAGCCTGGCGGCGTCGCTCAGACGAAACGTCAAGTTGGTTCAGTCGGAGGTGGCGGCCGAAAGAAAGCGTTCCACGGCACACGGCCATTCATGCGCAACTGTGGGTGACTGCTGAAGAGCGCGGCGAATCTCCTCCCGCAAAGGTGATCTACATGCTGCTTGCCATACGGCGCGCGTAGACGGCCTATGACGGTTTCCAGCCCGAAGCCGCAGGCGGGGCATGGAAGGGCAGGCGATCGGCCGCTTAATGTTCCTCGCGCCACGCGTGCAGCACGACAACGACTCCGTCGGCTAGGCATTGCTCATAGTGCGAGAGGCCGTCGCTGTCATCGAGAAACGACTCGGGCGAAACCACAACTACCTGTTGGGGGCTTGCCAACGTCCAACCTGCGTTGAGCACCTCCCGCTCCGCTTGCTGGCGCGCGAACTCGTCGCTGGATGCAAGCAAATAGACCTTTGCGAAAGCACCAGAGGTAGCCTCGGCAGCCCGTGTACCCTTGAGCGGAGTTGCTTCGAATGACACGACGCGGACTGTCGAATTCATGCTGTGCAAGTTTGGATGTGCAGGTTGAGGCACGGTCAGTGTGCCGGAGTCCGCCAAGGGCCGCTTCCAGCCCAAGGCCGCAGCGCAAAGAAGCGAGTCAGCCCTCAGGCGGCATTGGAATGCTCTGTTGTCCGGTCCGTGGCACCTGCGCCTCGGAGCTTGAGGTACATCTGCCGGAGCGCATAGAGCACCATCACTTGGCAGGCCGCGAGCAGCCAGGCCAGGCCCGCCGCGGTCCGTCCTTCAATACCGGCCGTTTGTGAGGTGATGTACGCGGTGACGCCGACGAACAAGAACGCGACGCCCAAGAAGCGTGGCCAAGTTCCAACTGCAGTACCGGACCATCGAACCGGGTCAGTGAACAGATTGCTCATGCAAGTTTCTCCCAAGCAGCAGACGTCAGTGGCAGCTTTCACTTCGCTTGATTACTTCTGCAGCAAGCTGGCCCGATGCCTGCAATTTCGCGAGTTCGTCGAACTCGCGAATAGCCAATGCTGGCTTGACGGCCTTCATTGAGGCGTAAGTCCTCAGGACACCCGCTACGCCGGCCACATTGACCGCCCCTTGGTCAGAGGCCTGATCGGGATGATCAAGAATGAATTTCGCTTCCGAGAACATCAGCTGTACCACCAGCGTGCCCCCTTCGTCGCTCTTGATCTTCGTGATGTCGCCCAGCAGGCTCGGACAAAGTGCGACATGAATGTCGGGCGCATCAATGAGCCAGGTGGTGACCTCGCCCCGGATTGCCTTGCCGTTCCTGATGAAGGGGTCCGTTTCGAGTGTTTCGATGAGTTGAAGCATTCGCGCCTTCGTCTCGGGCGTCGTGGAGCCAGCTGCAGCAGAAACACCCGTCGTCGCGAGCGCCAGAGCCGCAGCGAGGAGCAGTACTCGGCAGATCGACGAAGCAGCTTTTGTCACGTATCGCTCCTGCGGAAGTCAAGGTGGATGGGGCTCAAAGAATCGCCTCCTCTGTCCCCGCCCGCTGCGGTGCCACCAGCGGCAACACGATCACCATCTGCGTGCCTTCACCCGGCGTGCTGCGCACTTCGATCTGCCCGCCGAGCACGTTCGTCACGATGTTGTGCACGATGTGCATGCCGAGCCCGGAACCGCCGGTGCCAAGCTTCGTGGTGAAGAAGGGGTCGAAGATGCGGCGGCGCACGGATTCGTCCATGCCGCGGCCGTCGTCGGTGACGGAGAGCAGCGCCTCGCCCGGCCCGGCGGAGCAGCAGCGCAGCTGCACGCGGCCGTGGTCCAGGCCGTCGAAGGCGTGCACGAGCGTGTTCATCATCAGGTTCGTGATCACCTGGCCGAGCGCGCCGGGGAAGCTGTTCATCATCAGCTCGGGTTCCAGCTCCAGCTCGATGATGTAGGGCGTGCGCTTGAAGCGCGGCTCGACCATCACGAGCACGTCCTGCACGACGGAGTCGAGCGCGAAGTCGCGGCGCAGGTCAGACGTCTGATCGATGGCGAGCTGCTTGAAGTCGCGCACCAGATCGGCGGCTTTCTGCACATTGCGTTGCAGGATGTCCTGGCCGCGGCGGGTGTCGCGCACGAGTTCTTCGAGCGAGCTGCGGCGCATCGGCGTCTCGCCCTTGAGCATGCCTTCGAGCTGCTTGTAACGGTCGTCGAGGGCGGTCACGACGGTCAGCGAATTGCCCAGCGGCGTGTTGAGCTCGTGCGCCACGCCGGCCACGAGGCGGCCGAGCGAGGCGAGCTTCTCCGATTCGACGAGCTCGCGCTGCGCCGTCTTCAGATGCTCCAGCGCTTCGGACAATTCACCGTTGCTGGCCGTCAGTTCGGCCGTGCGCTGCTCCACCGTGTCTTCCAGCGTCGCTGCATGTCGGCGCAAAGCCTCGAAGGCCGAGAGCAGGGCCTGGCGCATGCGCTCCATCGCCATGCCCACGCGGGCGATCTCGTCCGTGCCGCCGGGCTGCACGGGGCGGTCGAGCCGGCCGGCGGCCAGCGCTTCGGCCGCGTCGGTGAGTTTGGTCATCGGCTGCAGCGTGCACATCTGCATCACCCAGAGGATCAGCGCCGAAGACACGGTCAGCGTCACCAGGCTGCGCCAGAGCGTGCGCAGGATGTCGGCGCGCTTCTCGGCCAGCACGGGCGCGGCGCTCATCGTGATGGTGAGCTTGCCGATCTCGCGGCCGTCGCGCAGGATCGGGCGCGTCTCGGTCAGCGTGGTCTCGTCGGCCTCCACGGCTTGCGCACGGTGGTGCGTCAGGAAGGGCTTCGGGGAAGATGCATCCATCACCTGCATCGAGACGAAGCGCGGGTCGTCGAACTGCGCCTTGACGATCGGCTCGGCCAGCTCGGCCGTGAACTGCCAGACCGGCTCGGCCAACGAGAGTGCCATCACCTCGGCCGTGCGCGAGATTTCGCGGTGCAGGGAGTCGAGCGCCTGGCGCTTGGCGGCCTGCGCGTCGTAGAGCAGCACGAGCGCCGTCGGCAGCAGCAGGCCGAGCACCAGGGCCAGCACCACGGCGTAGCGCAGCGACATTCGGCGCAGCAGGCGCATGCCGATGTTCTCGATCCGCTCCAGCGGAGCCGCAGCTCCGGGTTCCAGCCCCTCGCCAGTTTCTGTCGACATGCTCTCGTCTCTGTTCTTGGCGGCGCCCACGGCGCACCTTGCACGCGAGGATAACGTTAGCACCGGACGAATTGGAGCCTGCCGGCGCATTCGTGTGTGGAGGAGTGCGACATGGCGCCTGCCGAAATCCCCGGCGCTGCGCGGCCGCCACAAGCCGGCAAGAATGACGACCATGAAGAATCACAAGCTCTGGCCTGGCATCACTCTGGCCGTGCTCGGGGCCATTGCCTTCGCCGGCAAGGCCATCATCGTCAAGCTCGCCTACCGCTACGGGGTGGACGCCGTCACCGTGCTGATGCTGCGCATGCTGTTCGCGCTGCCGATGTTCCTGGCCCTGGCCTGGTGGGCTGGGCGCAATGCGCCCCCTCTGACGCGCCGCGACTGGCTGGCCATCATCGGCCTGGGCTTTTCGGGCTACTACCTCGCCAGCTTCCTGGACTTCGCCGGCCTCGCCTACGTCACGGCCAGCTTCGAGCGGCTGGTGCTCTACCTCAACCCGACGATGGTGCTGTTCCTCGGCTGGCTGATTTACAAGCGCCGCGTGAGCGGGCGGCAGATGCTGGCGCTGGCGATCAGCTATTCGGGTGTGCTGCTCGTCTTCGGCCAGGAGATGGGCGAGCAGGGCACGCATGCGGTGCTCGGGGCGGGGCTCGTGTTCGGCAGCGCGCTGAGCTATGCGTTTTACCTGCTCTACAGCGGCGAGGTCGTGAAGCGCCTGGGCGCGATGCGGCTCACGGGGCTGGCGTCGAGCGTGGCTTGCGGCTTCTGCATCGGCCAGTTCCTGCTGCTGCGCCCGCTCCGCCTGATCGCCACGCTGCCGCATGAGGTGATCTGGCTCTCGGTGCTCAATTCCGTGGCCTGCACGGTGGCGCCGGTGCTGATGCTGATGATGGCGATCGAGCGCGTCGGGGCGGCCTTGGCGGCGCAGGTCGGCATGATCGGGCCGATGGCGACGATCCTGATGGGCACGTTGTTATTGGGTGAGGCGTTCACGCCTATCGTGGCAGCGGGTACGCTGCTGGTCATGGGCGGCGTCTGGCTGCTCGCGAAGTGGAGATAGCAAGATGGACTTTGGACTGAAAGGCCGCTGGGCCCTGGTGTGCGCCGCGAGCAAGGGCCTGGGGCGCGGTTGCGCCGAGGCGCTGGTGGGCGAGGGCGTGAACGTGGTGATCACGGCACGTGGGGCCGAGGCGCTGGAGGCCACGGCCGCCGCGCTGCGTGCGCTGAATCCTGCTGTTAGCGTGATTGCCGTGCCCGGCGACATCGCCACCGAGGCAGGCCGCAGGGCCGCGCTCGCCGCCTGCCCGCAGGTGGACATCCTCGTCAACAACGCCGGTGGCCCGCCGCCTGGCGATTTCCGCGACTGGGGCCGCGAGCAGTGGATTGCTGCGCTGGACGCCAACATGCTGGCGCCCATCGAGCTGATCAAGGCGACGGTGGACGGCATGGCCGAGCGCGGTTTCGGCCGCGTGGTGAACATCACCTCGGGCGCCGTGAAGGCGCCGATCGACACGCTGGGGCTCTCGAACGGTGCCCGCTCGGGCCTGACGGGTTTCGTCGCCGGCCTGGCGCGCCAGCCCAAGCTGGCCGGTCGCAACGTGACGATCAACAACCTGATGCCCGGCGCGTTCGACACCGAGCGCTTGCAGAAGGGCTTCTCCACCGCCGCGGCCAAGTCGGGTCAGGCGGCGGACGACATCGCGGCCAAGCGCCGCGCAGGCATCCCCGCCCAGCGCTTCGGCAACGCCGCCGAGTTCGGCGCGATCTGCGCGATGCTCTGCGCCGCGCAGAGCAGCTACCTGACCGGGCAGAACATCCTGCTCGACGGCGGCGCCTATCCGGGCACGTTCTAACGTTTCTTCTCGACGAAGGCCTTCAAGCGGCCCAGCGCCTGGTCCCAATCGCGGCCGATCTGCTCCAGCGCCCGCTGCGCCAGCGCGATCTGCCCCGGCTCCAGCTGCCAGAGCCGCTCGCGGCCCTGGCGCAGGTCGCGCACCACGCCGGCGTCGGCCAGCACTTGCAGGTGCTTGGTCACGCCCTGGCGGCTGATCTCGGTGCTGGCGGTCAGCTGCGCGATCGAGAACGCGCCGCCGGCGCAGAGCAGGGCGATCAGCTTCAGGCGCGTCGGGTCGCCCAGTGCGGCGAAGATGCGCGCCACCTTGGCTTCGCGGTCCTCAGCCATGGAGATGCTTCGTGATGTTGCGCAGCTGGCCATCCCAGCCGCCGCTGTTCATGCGCCAGGCTTCGAGCCGGCGATGCGCGGGCACGCGGTCGAAGCCGCTTTCCACCACCGTCAGCCGCGTGCCGCCGTCGGCCGCGTCTGCGAGCGTGAAGGTCACGAGCGTCGGTTCCTCGACCGAGTAGTCCACGCTCGGGTCCACGGCGAACGGGTGCCAGCGGTAGGCCATCGTCGTCTTCGGCTCGATGCGCTCGATCCGCAAGTGCAGGGACACATGCTCATAGCCCTTGATGCTGAGCTGGGCGTGGTTGCTCTGGCCCGGCACGAAGCGCTGGCCTTGCAGCTTGAGGCCGAACCAGTCGCCGAATTCCTCGGCGTCGGTCAGCGCCTGCCAGACGCGGTCGCGTGGGGCTTGCAGGTCGATGCTGCGCTCGATGCGGTCGGCATAGGTGGGGGTGGCAACAGGGGCGGTGTCGTTCATGTGAGTCTCCCGGCTGAAATGAAAACAAGCAACCAATCGGTTGCTTGTCGAGATTGTGGTGCCGGGCTTCAAGAAATGCAACCATCAGGTTGCTTTTAAGGTCTCACGGCTTGCCGATCACCTTGTAGACCGTCGCCCCCAGCACTGCACCGATGATCGGCGCCACCCAGAACAGCCAGAGCTGCTCCACCGCCCAGCCGCCGACGAACAGCGCCACGCCGGTCGAGCGCGCCGGGTTGACCGAGGTGTTGGTCACCGGGATGCTGATCAGGTGGATCAGCGTCAGGCACAGGCCGATGGCGATCGGTGCGAACCCGGCCGGTGCGCGCGCATCGGTGGCGCCGAGGATCACGAGCAGGAACATCGCCGTCAGCACCACTTCGCAGACCAGCGCGGCCGTCATGCTGAAGTGGCCGGGCGAGTGCTCGGCAAAACCGTTGGAGGCGAAGCCGCCCGCCACGTCGAAGCCCGGGGCGCCGCTGGCGATCGTGTAAAGCACGCCGCCGGCCGCGATGGCGCCGATCACCTGCGCCGCGATGTAGGGCACCAGATCCTTGGCCGGGAAGCGCCCGCCGACCCACAAGCCCACGGACACTGCCGGGTTCAGATGGCATCCCGAGATGTGGCCGATGGCATAGGCCATCGTCAGCACCGTGAGGCCGAAGGCCAGCGAGACGCCCACGAAGCCGATGCCCAGGCCCGGGAAACCAGCCGCCAGCACCGCGCTGCCGCAGCCGCCGAGCACGAGCCAGAAGGTGCCGATGAATTCCGCCGCGTATTTCTTCATAACTGCTACTCCTTGGGTGAAGAAAATGAGGTGGCGCAGTTGTAGTCGGCGCCGAGGGCCTCGCGGCGAAGGGTCTCCCTGGTTCGAAGGCGCTCGATTGAGCGGTGGCAAACGATGTTCGTGAACGATGCACGCGCAAGTCACTTCTCTAGGGATTGGCGGGCACCGATCAACTGCATAGCGACCACTAGGGTCTATGCCGACCGAGGGGGTTCTCGCCAACCCCGACAATCGCCGCCATTCCAAAACCAAAGAGACGAGACAGCCGATGTCCTTGTTCCGCAAGCTCTTCTTCGTCCTGCTGCTGCTGGTCATCGCAGCCGCGGGTGGTCTTTACTACTTCCTGCACGGCAGCCTGGCGCAGCTCGACGGCCAGCGCGCCATCGGCGTGAGCGCGCCCGTCGAACTCACGCGCGACGACCACGGCTACCTGACTGTCAGCGCCGCGAACCGCCTGGACGCCGCCCGCGCCCTCGGTTTCGCCCACGCGCAGGACCGCTTCTTCCAGATGGACCTGCTGCGCCGCAATGCCGCGGGCGAACTGTCCGCGCTGGTCGGTGTGAAGGCCGTGAACCTGGACAAGAGCCGCCGCATCCACCGCTTCCGCTCGCGCGCCGAAGCGGCGTTCGCCACCCTGAGCGACCCGGAAAAGGCGCTGCTGCAGGCCTACACCGACGGTGTCAACCAGGGCCTGAACGCGCTCGAAGCGCGCCCCTTCGAATACGGCCTGCTGCGCCAGAAGCCGCAGGCCTGGAAGCCCGCCGACTCGCTGCTGGCCGTGCTCTCCATGTACCTCGACCTGCAACGCGGCGAAGGCCTTGACGAGCTGGCGATGGGCGCGCTCAAGGAGAGCGTGCCGGCCGACTGGTACGAGTTCCTGACGCAGCAAAGCGCCGACTGGGACGCTGCCGTGGACGGCAGCAAGCCCAAGGCCATCCCCGTGCCCGCCACGCCCTGGCCGCAGCAGCTCGGGGCCGGCGCCAAGACCGCCTGCGCCAACGACTGCAAGCTGACCGACTCGCGCGACATCGGCTCCAACAACTGGGCTGTCGGCGGCAGCCTGACCGACACCGGCGCGGCCATCGTCGCCAACGACATGCACCTGGGCATCCGCGTTCCGCACACCTGGTACAAGGCCCAGCTGCGCTGGAAGGAAGACGGCAAGAACTTCGTCGTCACCGGCGTCACGCTGCCCGGCATGCCTGCGGTCGTCGTGGGCTCCAACGGCAAGGTGGCCTGGGGCTTCACCAACAGCACGGCCGACTGGACCGACGTCATCGCGCTCAAGCTCGACCAGACCGGCACCAAGTACATGAGCCCGACCGGCGAGAAGCCGCTGGCCATCTACAAGGAACGCATCGACGTGGCCGGCGCCGCGGCCGTCGAGATCGAGGTCAAGGAAACCGAATGGGGCCCGGTGATGGCGCCGCCGTTCGACCGCTACGCGCTGCGCTGGGTCGCCTACGACAAGGAAGGCCTGAACCTGCGCTCGATGGGCCTGGAGCGCATCGAGTCCGTGGCCGACGCGCAGAAGTTCGCCGTCGGCGTGGGCATCCCCGCGCAGAACTTCATGACGGCCGACGCGCAGGGCCACATCGGCTGGACGCTGATCGGCTCCATCCCCAAGCGCCACTACGCGCCTGGCGCCGACATGGACACGCCGCAGGACTGGTCCACCGGCGCCACCGGCTGGGACGGCTACTACACCGAAGGCGAGAAGGTGCCCAAGGTCTACGACCCGGCGGACGCGCGCCTCTGGAGCGCCAACCAGCGCATGGTCGGCGGCGCGGACTTCGCGCAGATCGGCACCGGCGGCTACGACATCGGCGCCCGCGGCCAGCAGATCCGCGACGACCTGCGCGCCAAGAAGCACTTCAAGGAATCCGACCTGCACGACATCCAGCTCGACGATCGCGCGCTGTTCATGCAGCGCTGGAAGCGCCTGCTGCTCGACGAAGTGCTGACCGGCGAATTCGTGGCCCGCAACGGCCTCTCGGACTACCGCCACGCCATCGAGACGAGCTCCGATCGCGCCAGCGTCGACGCCGTCGGCTACACCTGGGTGCGTGCCTTCCGCGACCGCGTGCTGGAGCAGCTGTTCCAGCCCATCGCCTCGATGCTGGAGACGCGCAACCTCTCGGCCAGGGACCTGAAGTTCCCGCCCGAGACGCCGGGCTGGGCACTGATCCAGGCGCGCCGCACCGACGTGCTGCCCTCGGGCAACAACTGGAAGCAGTTCTTCGAGCGCGCCGTGCTCTACAGCCGCGAGCAGGTGCTGCAGAAGACCGAAGGCAACCCGGACAACGTGCGCTGGGGCCGCCAGAACCTCTCGGCCGTCAAGCACCCGCTTTCGGCCGCCGTGCCGCTGCTGGGCCGCTTCCTTGACATGCCCGAGACCGAGTTCAACGGAGACCGCCACATGCCGCGCGTGCAGCAGCCCGTGCACGGCCAGAGCGAGCGCATCGTCGTTTCGCCGGGTCATGAGGACAAAGGCATCATGGAATTGCCGGGCGGCCAGTCGGGCAACCCGATCTCGCCGTACTACCGCGCGGATTACGCCGACTGGGTGAACCACACCTCGCTGCCGTTCCTGCCGGGCCCGGCGCAGCACAAGCTGACGCTGACGCCTTGATCGGCGTATCCGCTCCCGCTTGACCATGCGTGCCGCACTGCTCCTCGATGCGTTTCGGGAAGCGGTGCTCACGCTGGCGGCGGCGCTCGTGGCGATGGGCGGGGCGCTCTGGCTGGATCCTGAACCGGCACCCGCCGTGCTGGCGGTCGTGCTCACGCTCTCGCTGTCGCGCAGCCATCTGGATCGCAGTTGGCGCGAACGATTGGAGGCGGCGCTGGTGCTGCCCGTCGTGGGGATCGGCGCCCTCGGCATCGGCTGGCTGCTGAAGAACTGGCCCTGGCTCGGCGCGGCGGCCTTCACGGCGGCGATGTCGGGCTCGATCTGGCTGCGCCGCTTCGGGCCCGCGGGACGCAAGGCCGGCACGCTGATCGCGCTGCCGTGCCTGGTGCTGCTGGTGGTGCCGCATGTGCATGCCGCGAAAGTCGGGCCGGCGATGCAGCTGGCTTTGCCGGTGCTGGTGGCGGTGTTCGCGCTGGTGTCGGTCAGTGCGTTTCATGCATTAGGGCTGGCGCTCGGCTGGCGTGATCCGCCTGGGCCGGCGGTCGAACCTGCCATGGCTCCTGCGTCGAACGAATCGGGCGTGAAGAAACTCCCTGCCTGCACACGCATGGCCTTGCAGATGGCGGCGGCGCTGGCGGTGGCCTTCGTCGTCGGCTATCTCGCCTTCGGCACGCACTGGGCCTGGATCGTGCTGACGGCCTACATCGTCGGCAGCGGCAACCAGGGGCGGCTCGACGTGGCGTACAAGAGCGTGCAGCGTGTGCTCGGCGCGGCGGCGGGCACAGTGGCGGCGCTGGCGGCGAGCTACGCGCTCGGTGCTGCGGGCACGCCGACCCTGAAGACGGCCGCGCTGATCCTCGCCGCCGTCTTCCTCGGCCTCTGGCTGCGGCCGATCAGCTACGCGTGGTGGGCGCTGTTCATCACGGTCGCGCTGGCCTTGTTGCAAGGCTTTGAAGGCGCTTCGGTACCAGCACTGCTCGGCGCCAGATTGTTGGAGATCCTGATCGGCGCACTGATCGGCGTGGCCGCCGCGTGGCTGGTGCTGCCGGTGCGCTCGACGGACGTGTTACGTCGACGCATGGCGGAGGCGCTGGCGGCCTTGTCCGATGCGGCCGATCCAGCCAAGGCTGAGCGCTCGCCGCAAGTCTTCATCGCCCGGCTCCACGCCGTGCGCAAGGTCGGCGCCGCCTTCCGCGCCTCTCGTTCGATCACGCAGCGCTGGTGGCAGCCGCACCCAGCCGACTGGGTGGACGCGCTGCAAGCCTGCGCCGATCCGGCGGTGGCCATGATCGAACGCGGCGAGCCCGCGCCCGGCGCCGTCCGCAAGGCCATCGGCGCTGCCCGCAAGGCGATGCGCGAGCCAGCCGAGATCAGCGCAGCGCTTTCCGATCTGCAAGCCGCGCTGACCCGCGCATGACACCTGTCATGCGCTCCGCATGACACCCGCGACTGCACGCCGCAGCCCTCGATTCCTACAGTGGACCCATCGCCACCCCACTTGAGGAACCGACCATGAAAGACTTCCAGAAGATCGCTCCCTGGCTCGCCATCGCCATCGGCATCTGGGCCGCCTGCCAGTCCGGCGCCAAGGCTGCACCGGTCGCCGACACCGCCACCTTCGCCGTCCACGACGCCACCGTCTTCGACGGCAAGAAGCGCCTCGAACACATGGACGTGCTGGTCAAGGACGGCCGCATCGCCGCCGTCGGCGCCAAGCTCTCGCTCCCGGCCGGCGTGAACGTCATCCAAGGCGCCGGCAAGACCCTGCTGCCCGGCCTGATCGACGCCCACGTCCACTCCTGGGGCACGGCCCGCCGCGACGCGCTGCGCCTGGGCGTGACCACCGAGCTCGACATGTTCACCGACCCGCGCCAACTGCCCGAAGCCCGCCGCCAGCGCGCCTCGCTGGCCTCTGCCAACATCTCCGAGCAGGGCGCCGACCTCTGGTCCGCCGGCACCCTGGCCACCGCGCCCGGCGGCCACGGCACCGAGTACGGCTTCAAGATCCCCACACTGACCCAGCCGGAAGAGGCCGCCGCCTTCGTGGCCGCGCGCCAAGCCGAAGGCAGCGACTACCTGAAGATTGTCATCGAGGACGGCTCCGCGTACGGTCACCCGATGCCTTCGCTGAGCGGCCCCATCGTCGGCGCGCTCACGCAAGCGGCCCGTGCGCGCGGCATGCTGTCCGTCGCCCACGTCGCCACTGCCGCCGATGCGCGCCTGGCCTTCGACAACGGCGTCACCGGCCTGGCCCACATGTTCATCGACCGCGAACTGGACCCGGCCAACGCCACCGATGCCGCGTTCATCCAGCAAGCGCGCAAGCACTTCATCGTCGCCACGCTGGCCGTGAACGCAAGCCTGTCCGGCAAGCCCTACGGCCGCGAGCTGGCCGCCGATCCGCGCCTCGTGCCGTGGCTCAGCATCACGCAGAAGGGCAGCCTGGAAGGCGGCTTCGGCCCGGACTGGAGCAAGCCCCAGTTCATCGCCAACGCCATCGCCAACACGCGCCGCCTGCACGCGGCCGGCGTGACGATCCTGGCCGGCACCGATGCCGGCAACCCCGGCACCGCGCACGGCGCCAGCCTGCACGGCGAGCTGGCCCTGCTCGTGCAGGCCGGCTTCACGCCGAGCGAGGCGTTGGCCGCCGCCACGGCCGAGCCCGCACGCGTCTTCGGCCTGAGCGACCGCGGCCAGATCGCCGTCGGCCAGCGCGCCGATCTGATGCTGGTGGAGGGCGACCCGACGAAAGACATCACCGCCACCCGCGCCATCGTCGCGCTCTGGAAGAACGGCCTGTCCGTGGACCGCACGCTGCACGCCGATGAAAAGCCCGGCATGGCCGCAGCCAAGGCGGCCAGCTCGACGCTGATTGCCGACTTCGGCGGCGAAGGCCTCGCCGCGCGCATGGGCCAGTCCTTCGCCGTCAGCACCGACGCGATGATGGGTGGCAAATCGACCGCCGCGCTCAGCGTCAAGGACGGCGCGCTGCACGTCCAGGGCAACGTCGACGGCGGCCTGCCGTTCGCCTGGGCTGGCACGCTCTGGATGGCTGGTGCCAAGCCGATGGACCCGGTCGACTTCAGCGGCCGCAAGGAGCTGGTCTTCAAGGTCCGCGGCCCGGCCCGCATGGCCACGGCGATGATCTTCAGCGGCGAGCAGGTGCAGAGCCGTCCCGCGATGCAGCCCTTCACCATCCAGCCCGAGTGGACCGAAGTGCATCTGCCGATCGACAAGTTCACCGGCGCCGACCTGGCCCACCTCCGCGCACTGGCCTTCACTGCTGGTTTGCCCGCAGGCGAGTTCAGCTTTGAGCTGGACGACATCGAACTGCGCTGATACTGAGCGTCATGCGATTCCCCAAACCGCACCCTAACTCGCTGCTGACCACGGTGGCTCGTGGTCAGCTGGCCTACCCGCTCGGCAACCTGTTCTGGCTGGTCTATGTGCTGGTCGCCGCGATCTGGATGCCGCTGAGCTTCGAGCTGCGCACCTTCACCTGGGCCAGCCTCGCCATCTTCCTGCCGCTGTACTTCATCGGCTGGTGGGGCGACATCGCCAAGCTGCCGCGCTACACGCTGGCGATCGCCGTGCTGGGCCTGGTCAGCATGCCACTCAACACGGTGTTCAGCTATGTGCTCTACGCGGCCGCGTTCATCCCCTACTGCGGCACGCGGCGCCAGTCGGCCGTGGCGATGTTCGTGCTGCTGGCCGCCTTCGTCGGCCTGGCGCTGACGGACCCGCGCTTCCCGCCGCTGATGATCGGCTTCGGCGTGCTGCTGAGCCTGGTGATCGGCTTCTTCGGCTGGAGCTCGCGCCAGGGGGCCAGCCGCGATGCGGCGCTGCGCCTGACGCACGAGGAGGTCCGCCGCCTCGCCGCCAGCGCCGAGCGCGAACGCATCGGCCGCGACCTGCACGACACGCTGGGCGCCACGCTGGCCCTCATCGCGATCAAGAGCGAGCTGGCGGGCCGGTTGATGGAGCGCGATGCGGTGGCCGCGAAGGCGCAGGTGGCCGACATCGAAGCCGTGGCCCGCGAGGCGCTTGTTCAAGTGCGCGCCGCCGTGGCAGGCATCCGCTCTGCGCTGCTGGCTGCGGAAGCGGCTTCGGCGCGCGTGCTGCTCGAATCGAGCGGCGTGGCCTTCGGAGCGGACCTCGATCCGATCCGCCTGCGACCCGAAGCCGAAAGCGCGCTAGCCCTGGCGCTGCGTGAAGCGGCGACGAACGTTCAGCGCCATGCGCGTGCGCAAGCCGTCAGGGTCCGGTTGCGCGCCGAAGACGGCCACGCCGTGATGACGATCCAGGACGACGGCAGCGGCGCTTCCATCCGCCGCGGCCACGGCCTGCGCGGTATGGAAGAGCGTCTGGGAAGCGTCGGCGGCACGGTCGAGATCGCCTCGGTGCAGAAAGGTGCCGAGCGTGGCACGCGCTTGACGCTGCGCGTGCCGCTGGCCGAAAGCCTGGCTGATGAACCGACGCCGCAATCCGAAGCCAGCAGCTCTTTCACGGTGCGCCCCGCATGACGATCCGCGTCCTCCTGGCCGAAGACCAGGCCATGCTCCGCGGCGCCCTCGTGGCGCTGCTCTCGCTCGAAGAGGACTTGCAGATCGTCGCCGCCGTCGGCGATGGCGAGGCCGCCGTGCGAGAAGCCCACACGCTGCAACCGGACCTGCTCATCACCGACATCGAGATGCCCGGCCTCTCGGGCCTGGAAGTGGCGGCGCGCGTGGCCCGGTTCGACAAGCCCTGCAAGGTTGTGATCCTCACCACCTTCGCGCGCGCCGGCTACCTGCGCCGCGCGCTGGAGGCGGGCGTCTCGGCCTACCTGCTCAAGGACACGCCGTCCGAGCAACTGGCCGATGCGCTGCGCCGCGTGCACGCCGGCGGCCGTGTGATCGCGCCCGAACTGGCCGCCGAAGGCTGGGTCGAGGCCGACCCGCTGCTGGAGCGCGAGCGCCAGGTCCTGCGCCTCTCCGGCGAAGGCGCCACGGCCAGCAAGATCGCGGATCAGCTCGGGCTCTCGGCCGGCACGGTGCGCAACTACCTGTCAGCTGCGATCGGCAAGCTCGGCGTGGACAACCGCATCGAGGCCTACCGAATGGCCCGGCAAAAGGGCTGGCTCTGAGCGCCTAACGCCGTGCCGAGACGGCAATCCCCGCCACGATCAGCGCGAACGCCGCGCCGTGGTACCAGGCCGGCCCTTCGCCGAGCAGCGCCAGCGAGAGCAGGGCGGCGAACAGCGGCGTGAGGTTGAAGAAGAACGCGGCAGTCGCCGGCCCGGCTTCGGCCACGCCCGCGCCCCAGCAGCGGTAGGCGATCAACGAAGCGGCGATCGTGACGTACGCGAGCGCGAGCAGCACGGTCAGGCTCCAGTGGACGTACGCGGCGCCCAAGGCGAACTCGACGCCCGTGAACAGCAACGCCCACGGCGCGCCGAACACGCACTGCGCCATCAGCGCGCCGGCCCAGTCCCACGGCGGCTTGCGGTCGAACGGCGGGCGCACCAGCATCCAGCTGTAGATCGACCAGAGCACGATGGCCACGAGCATCAGCAGATCGCCGACGACCAGATGCACGGCGGCCAGCCGCTCCCACGAGCCCTGGCCCAGCACCAGCGCCACGCCGGCCAGCGAGAACACGGCGCCGACGATCTCGCGTTGCCGCGGCCTGACGCCATGCTTCAGCGCACCCACGGCCAGCATCCAGGCCGGCATGCTGGAGGCGATCAGCGTCACGTTCAAGGCGCTGGAGCTATGAACGGCCGCGTAGAGCATCGCGTTGTAGCACCCCATGCCGAGCAGGCCGAGCAACGCGAAGTAGCGCCAGTGCTGGCGCAGCACCTGCGGCGCCTTCCTGAGAGAACCGGCCAACGGCACCAGCAGCACGAAGGCCAGCGCCCAGCGCAGCCCGTTGAGCAGCACCGGCGAAATCGAGCCGACCACGTGCCGGCCGAGCACGGCGTTGCCCGCCCACATCAGCGGAGGCAGGGTCAGCAGCAGGGTCAAGCGGGGCGTCAATCGCATGGTTCGCGGCGGACCTTACCATCGCGGGCCATGAGCACAGAACACGTCATCCGCATCCCTCAGGCCGGCGGACCTGAACTGATGAAGCTGGAGGCCGTCGAGGTCGGCGCGCCGGGGCCGGGCGAGGTCCGCATCCGGCATCACGCCTGCGGCGTCAACTACATCGACGTCTACCAGCGCACCGGCGTCTATCCGCTGCCGATGCCCTTGTCGCTCGGCATGGAAGCGGCCGGCGTGATCGAGGCGGTGGGCGGGGGCGTGACGCACCTGAACGTCGGCGACCGCGCGGCCTATGCCAGTCAGCCGCCGGGTGCCTACAGCACGGCGCGCGTGCTGCCGGCGCGCTCGGTCTTCAAGCTGCCGGATTCGATTGGCTTCGAGGCGGCCGCCGCGCTGGTCTTCAAGGGTTTGACGGCGCAATACCTGCTGCGCCGCACCGCCTGGCCCGGTCTCGTGCAAGCGGGCGATTTCGTGCTGTTCCACGCAGCGGCCGGCGGCGTGGGCCTGATCGCCTGCCAATGGGCGAAGGCGCTCGGCTGGCAGCTGATTGCCACGGCGGGTTCCGATGAGAAATGCGCGATGGCCCTGGATGCTGGCGCGGCGCACGCGATCAACTACCGTCGCGAGGACTTCGCCGCCCGGGTGAAGGAGATCACCGGCGGCAAGGGCGTGAAGGTCGTCTACGACTCGGTGGGCGCGGACACGTTTGAAGGCTCGCTCAATTCACTGGCGCCGTTCGGCCTGATGGTCTCCTACGGCAACGCTTCCGGCGTCGTGCCACCGGTCAGCGTCGGCACGCTGGCCGCGAAGGGTTCGCTGTACCTGAGCCGCCCGACGCTGTTCACGCACATCGCCACGCAGGAATCCGCGCAGGCGATGGCCGATGATCTGTTCTCGTTCGTGACCAGCGGCGCGATCCAGGTGCACATCGGCAAGCGCTATGCACTGGCGGATGCGGCCCAGTCGCACCGGGATCTGGAATCGCGCTCGACGGTCGGATCGAGCGTGCTGCTCGTTTAAGCCAGCGCTTCGTCCAGCTCCCCGGGCCGGCTCTGCGTCAGCATCTCGCAGGCCTTCATCTGCACCTCGAAGCTGAACGACGAGCCCTGGCCGGGCGTGCTCTGCACCTGCACGTGCCCGCCCATCAGGTCGACGAGGCGCTGCACGATCGTCAGGCCCAGGCCCGTGCCGCCGTAGCGGCGCGTGATGGAGCCGTCCGCCTGCGTGAACGGCTCGAAGATCTTCTCGATCTGCTCGCTGTTCATGCCGATGCCGGTGTCCGTCACCGCGAAGCGCAGACGCAGGTCTTCGCCAACCGTGGCCACGCGTGAGATCTCGACGCGCACTTCGCCGTTGTCAGTGAACTTCAGCGCGTTGCCGACCAGGTTGATCAGCACCTGCCGCAGGCGCAGCGCGTCGCCGACGACCATCGCCGGCACGTCGGGCTGGATGCGCGCGTGCAGCCGGATCTGCTTCTCGTGCGCCTGCACGAGCAGCGGTTGCAGCGATTCGCGCAGGTTGTCCTGCACGTAGAAGGGCTGTTCGTCCATCTGCATCTGGCCGGCCTCGATCTTGGCCACGTCGAGCAGGTCGTTGATGATGACCATCAGCGCCTTGGCCGAGTTGTGCGCCAGCTCGATGTACTTGCGCTGGCGGTCGTCCAGATCGGTCTGCAACACGAGCTCGGTCAGGCCCAGCACGCCGTTCATCGGCGTGCGGATCTCGTGGCTCATGTTGGCGAGGAAGCTGCTCTTGGCCTGGCTCGCGGTTTCGGCGGAAGCGCGGGCGGCTTCGAGAGCGTCCTGGCTGGCCTTGAGGTCGGCGATGTCGCGGGCGTCGAGCTGGAGCACGCGGTCACCGGTGACGGGGTCGCGCATCGGCCGCATGTCGACGGCGTGCCAGCGTGGGCCGGCGGTCGTCAGAAGTTCCAGATCGGCGCGGTAGCTGCCGCCGGACTGGACGGTGTCGAACGCGGTTCTGCCTTCCTGCGCGTCCGAGAACAGGCTCTCGAATTCCATGCGGCCGATCACGGCGGCGGGCTTGCCGAAGGCGAGGGCGGCGGCCGGGTTGCGCATCAGCGTGCTGCCGTCGCGCAGCGAAAACACGGCCACGCGCATCGAGCTGTGCTGCAGCGCCTCGACGCCGCGCAGCATCGACTTGTCCGAGCCGCTGTCGAGCTGATCGGCTGCAATCAGCATCACCTGACGGCCTACGGGCGTGCGGATTCCGCGCGAAACGAGCATCACCGTGGTCGGCTTGCCGCGCGGGAAAAGGGTCCATTGCTCGCGCACGAGCTTGCCCAAAGCATGTTCCGCGGCGGCGGCCTGGAGCCGTTCGCTGAAGCCTTCGTTCTGGCCGGCGAAGTGGTCGAAGCGGCGCGACAGGAACTCCTCGGCCCGCTCGACACGCCAAAAGCTCAGGGCCGCGGCATTGGCCCAGAGGTTGCGGCGATGTTCGAAGTCGAACACCCACATCGGGACGTCGAGCCAGTCGTAGTGGCTCAGGCTGGAGAAGTCGAGCATGGAGGGAACTGCGTAGATGTGCGCGATTGTCCGGTCCGTGTCGGACACGGCGCGTGCTCAAAATCACACTCCGTCCTACTTGGACGTTAGGATTTATGCCCAGCCCTTGTCTTGTGATGCCGGGAGGCCAGGAGTAAAACGGTTCGACGGACAGCCACTCCGGTTGTCACTGGAAGGAGACCGTCATGCGCAAACGCATCTACTGGCTCCTGCCTGACGGCGATGCCGCCCGCAGGACGATGAACGAGTTGTTGCTCGCAAGAATCGGCGAGATGCACATCCACTTTGCCGCCGCCGACGGGGCAGACATGCGCGGCCTGCACGCGGCCAATGTCTTGCAGACCTCGGACTTGATCGGCTCGGCCCAGATGGGTGCCCTGATCGGTGCTGGCCTGGGTGCCGCGGCCGGTGCGTTGGCGGCTTATGTGCTGTCCGAGACGGGCGCCACACCGCAAGTGTTGGTGATCGCCATGGCCGCCGTCGGCGCTGCTCTGGGCACCTGGATGTCGAGCCTGATCGGCAGTTCTACGCCGAGCCGGCGCTTGAGGCGCTTCGAGGATTCGATCAGCGCCGGCCAGTACCTCTTGATGGTGGACGTGCCCAACGGCCGCGTCGCCGAGATCGAGGAACTGCTGGAGCGCACGCACCCCGAAGCGCGCTTCGAGGGCGTGGAGCCGAACGTGCCGGCCTTTCCCTGACGGAACGGTCCGATCAGCCGCGCTTGACGCGGCGCAGTTCGTCGAAGATGAGCAGCGCCGCGCCGATCGTGATGCCGCAGTCGGCAACGTTGAAGGCCGGGAAGTAGTAGGTGTTCTTCCAGTGGAAGAGCAGGAAGTCGACCACATAGCCGTGCCACACGCGGTCGATCACATTGCCCACGGCGCCGCCGAGGATCAGCGTCAGCGCCAGCGCGAACAGCGTCTGGTGGCCGTAGCGCTTGAGCATGACGCAGATGAACACGACTGCCGCCACGGCCAGGCCGACGAAGAACCAGCGCTGCCAGCCGCCGGCACCCGCCAGGAAGCTGAACGCCGCGCCCGTGTTGTGGGCGCGCACGATCGAGAAGAAGCTCGTGACGTAGTGGCTGTCGCCGAGCTGGAAGACCGAGACGATCAGCGCCTTGACCAGCTGGTCCAGCACGATGACCAGGGCGGCCACGCAGAGCCAGAGCTTGAGGTTGGTGTTGGAAGGCTTGGCAGGCATCTTCTGTTTTCGGTTCTCGTTGTTCTTCTTCAGGCGATCGTGCGGGTCTCGCCCGCGCCGTACAGGTTGCTTTCGCAGCGGCCGCAGAGCGACGGGTGCTCGGCGCTCTGGCCGACGTCGGCGCGGTAGTGCCAGCAGCGCTCGCACTTGGTGTGCGTCGAGGGCGTGACGGCGACCGAGAACGCATCGGCCAGCACGGTGCTCGCAGCGGACGTGATCAGCACGAACTTCAGGTCGTCGCCCAGGCTTTGCAGCAGCGCCAGGTCTTCCGCCGGCACGCCGAGTTGCACTTCGGCTTGCAGCGAGGAACCGACGGCGCCGGTGGTGCGCACATCCTCGATCGCCTTGTTCACCGCATCTCGGATCTCGTGGATGCGATTCCATTTGGCGATCAGCGCTTCGTCCGGCGTGCCGAGCTGGGCGTAAGTCTCCACGAAGATCGAATCGGTCTTGCCGCTGAAGATCGTCCACGCCTCCTCGGCCGTGAAGCTGAGGAAAGGTGCCATCCAGCGCAGCATCGCGTGCGTGATGTGCCAGAGCGCGGTCTGCGCCGAGCGGCGGGCCAGGCTCTTGGGGGCGCTCGTGTAGAGGCGGTCCTTCAGCACGTCGAGGTAGAACGCGCCGAGGTCTTCGGAGCAGTAGACCTGGAGCTTGGCGACGACCGGGTGGAACTCGTAGCGCTGGTAGTGCGCCAGGATGTCCGCTTGCAGCTCGGCCATGCGGGCGAGGGCATAACGGTCCACTTCCAGGAGCTGGTCCAGCGGCACGGCGTCCGCAGCAGCGTCGAAGTCGCTGACGTTGGCGAGCAGGAAGCGCAGCGTGTTGCGAATGCGGCGGTAGCCGTCCACGACACGGGCGAGGATCTTGTCGTCGCCTGCGATGTCGCCCGAGTAGTCGCTTGCTGCCACCCAGAGGCGGATGATCTCGGCGCCGAGCTTCTTGCAGGTGTCCTGCGGGTCCACGCCGTTGCCCTTGGACTTGCTCATCTTGTGGCCCTTGCTGTCCACGGTGAAGCCGTGGGTCAGCAGGCCCTTGTACGGCGCGCGGCCGTTCATGGCGCAGGAGATCAAGAGCGACGAATGGAACCAGCCGCGGTGCTGGTCATGGCCTTCGAGGTAGAGGTCGGCCTCGGGGCCGGTCTCGTGCGCGGCACCCTTGTGGCTGCCCTTGAGCACGTGCTGGAAGGTGGAGCCGGAGTCGAACCACACGTCCAGGATGTCCTGGCCCTTCGTGTACTGCTCGGCCTCGTCGCCCAGCCATTCGCGCGGGTCGAGCTTCGCCCAGGCTTCGACGCCGCCTTGCTCCACCAGCTGCGCGGCGCGGTCGATGAAGGCGAGCGTGTCCGGATGCGGCTGGCCGCTGTCCTTGTGCAGGAACACGGGCAGCGGCACGCCCCAGGAACGCTGGCGCGAGATGCACCAGTCCGGGCGGCCGGCGATCATGTCGTGCAGGCGCGCCTTGCCGTTCTCGGGGTAGAAGCTCGTTTGCTCGATGGCGGCCAGCGCGGTCTTGCGCAGCGTCTCGGGCGCCTTGTCGACGGTGAACACGCCATCGCCTTCGTCCATGCGAACGAACCACTGCGCCGCCGCGCGGTAGATCACCGGCGACTTGTGGCGCCAGCAGTGCGGGTAGCTGTGCGTGATCTTGCTCTGCGCCATCAGGCGGCCGGCGTCTTCCAGCGCCTTGGCGATGACGGGGTTGGCCTTCCAGATGTGCATGCCGGCGAACAGCGGCAGCTCGGGCGCGTACACACCGTTGCCCTGCACGGGGTTCAGGATGTCCTTGAAGTCCATGCCGTGCGAGATGCAGCTCTGAAAGTCGTCCAGGCCGTAGGCGGGCGCGGAGTGGACCACGCCGGTGCCGTCGTCGGCGGTGGCGTAGTCGGCCAGGTAGACGGGGCTGGTGCGGTCATAGCCGGCATCCACTTCCGACAGCGGGTGGTGGAAGCGGATCAGGTCGAGGTTCTTGCCCTGCGTGGTGGCGACCACCGTGCCTTCGAGGTTCCAGCGCGCCAGGCACTTCTCCACCAGCGCCTCGGCGATCATGAACAGGCCGCGCGGCGTGTCCACGAGGGCGTAGGGCAGCTCGGGGTTGAGGTTGAGCGCCTGGTTGGCAGGGATGGTCCAGGGCGTGGTCGTCCAGATGACGGTGTACGCGTCCTTGTCCAGCTTGGATAAGCCGAAGGCGGCGGCGAGCTTTTCCGGCTCCGCGCACTTGAAGGCCACGTCCACGGCGGGCGAATGCTTGTCGGCGTACTCGATTTCGAATTCAGCGAGCGAGGAGCCGCAGTCGAAGCACCAGTACACGGGCTTCAGGCCGCGATAGACGAAGCCGCGCTCGAACAGGCGCTTCAGGACGCGGATCTCGCCGGCCTCGTTCTGGAAGTCCATCGTGCGGTATGGGTGGTCCCAGTCGCCGAGCACGCCCAGGCGCTTGAAGTCCTCGCGCTGCTGGTCGATCTGCTCGGCGGCGTAGGCGCGGCTCTTGGCCTGCACTTCGTCGCGCGGCAGGCCGCGGCCGTAGGTCTTCTCGATCTGGTTCTCGATCGGCAGGCCGTGGCAGTCCCAGCCGGGGATGTAGGCCGCGTCGAAACCTTCGAGCTGGCGCGCCTTGACAATCATGTCCTTGAGGATCTTGTTGACCGCGTGGCCCATGTGGATCTGGCCGTTGGCGTAGGGCGGGCCGTCGTGCAGCACGAACTTCGGGCGGCCGGCGCTGGCGACGCGCAGGCGCTGGTAGCGGCCTTCGTCTTCCCATTCCTTCACCCAGCCCGGCTCGCGCTTGGGCAGGTCGCCGCGCATGGGGAAGGGCGTGTCGGGCAGGTTCAGCGTGGAACGGTAGTCAGCGGGCTTGGCGGCGTCGGTCATGGCGGGGCTGCGGCGTGTGGCGCCGCGATGCAATGTTTGGGGGCGAGGGCGAAGAAGGAGGCCAGCACCGAGCGGCGAATTGCCGTCCGGTGGCGGCCCTCAAATTCGGTCGCGGGTGGTCTGGCGGCGGGTGGCGAGCCAGGCGCGCGCATCCGTCACATCCTGGCGGATGGCAGCGGTCAATGCGTCCAGGCTGTCGAACTTGGCCTCGTCGCGCAGTTTGTGCAGGAATTCCACGCGGGCGATTTTACCGTAGGCCCCCTCGGCACCCAGGGCGGCGGGCCAATCGAGGCAATGGACCTCCAAGAGGACGCGGCCGGCGTCTTCCACGGTGGGGCGGTTGCCGAGCGAGGCGACGCCGTCGAGCGGCTTGTCCGCCAAGCCGTGAACCTGCACCGCGAAGATGCCGTGAGCGGCCGGTTTGTCGTGGCCGAATTCGAGATTGAGCGTCGGGAAGCTCAGCGTGCGGCCCAGCTTGGCGCCGTGCACGACGTGACCCGAGATCGCATACGGCCGGCCGAGCAGGGCGGCGGCACGCTCCATCTCGCCGGCGGCCAGGGCCTCGCGCACGGCCGAGCTGGACACGCGCAGGCCGTGGACCTCATAACTCATCATTCGAGCGACATCGAAGCCGCGCTGCTGGCCGGCAGCGTCCAGCGTGGCGTAGTCGCCCTGGCGCTTGGCGCCGAAGCGGAAGTCGTCGCCCACCAGCACGTAGCGGGCGCCCAGTCCCTGCATCAGCACCTGCTGGATGAAGTCCTGCGCCGGCAGCGAGGCCAGATGCTCGTCGAAGCGCAGCACCACGACCTGGTCCACCCCGCAGCGCTCCAGCTCGCCGAGCTTGTCGCGCAGCGTGGCGATGCGGGCCGGAGCCAGCTCAGGCTTGCCCAGCTTGTGGGCGAAGAAATCGCGCGGATGCGGCTCGAAGGTCAGCACGCAGGCCGGCAGGCCACGGTGCCGCGCCTCGGATTTGAGCAACGCCAGCATGGCCTGGTGGCCGCGGTGGACGCCGTCGAAATTGCCGATGGTCAGGGCGCACTGGCGCGCGATGCCGGGGTGGTGGAAGCCGCGGAAGACTTGCATATCAACGAATCAGGAGGCGGCGATCGAGCGATGAGGGGGTGGGGTCATTTCGAGTATTGGCGCGCTCGAACGGCGGCCCCGATGCCGTCGTCCATCGCGGCGACAGCCAAGGCATCGCGAGCAGGATTGTGCAGGAGGCCGAAGAGGCTTGCCGAACCCGACTGAAGCACCCGTACGCGGAGCGAGCCGTCAGGCAGCGGCTCGAAGTCGAGTTTGCTGCCTGGCCCGATCCCCAATCCCTCGCGAATGGCTTTCGGCAATGTCAGGCGGCCATTGGCGGTCACGGTGGCAAGCATCGAATGCTCCAGCCTTGTTGTTCGGTATTGGATTCCGCGGCGATGCTCAGTCGGAAACCAAAGACGGACTCGCCACCCAGGTCCACTGCCCCGGCTTCAAATCCTCAGGCAAGACCAGCCTCCCGAACTGCGGCCGATGCAGGCTCTCGCACCGATTCCCCATCGCCGCCACCATCCGCTTGACCTGGTGGTACTTGCCTTCCATCAGCGTCAGGCGCAGGCCGGTTTCGTCGAAGGCTTCGGCCGCATGGGCGACGACCGTCTCCGGCGGGCGCTGGAACTTGGCCGTCTCCGGGTCGCGCAGCACGACGCCGTCGAGGAGCTTTTGCACCTGCTCGGGCGTGACCGGGTGCTTGCAGCGCGCCTCGTAGACCTTGGGCACGTGGTGCTTGGGCGAGGTCAGCTTGTGGATCAGCGCACCGTCGTCGGTCAGCAGCAGCAGGCCGGTCGTGTCTTCGTCGAGGCGGCCGATCGGCTGGACGTTGCGCTCGCGCAGCGGCGGCGGCAGCAGGCTCATCACGCTCGGGTGGTGCTTGGGCTTTTGCGAGCACTCGTAGCCGGCCGGCTTGTTCAGCAGGATCAGCGCCTTCTCGTAATACGGCCAGGACTTGCCGCTGACTTCAAACGTGAGGCCCTCGGGCTCGAATTCTTCGTCCGGGTCTTCGACGACCTCGCCGTTGACGCTCACCTCGCCGTGCTGGATCAGGCCCGAGCAGAGGCGGCGGGTACCGAAACCCTGGGAGAAGAGGATGTGGGACAGCTTCATAGGTCGCCATCGTAACGGGGCGACCGCTTCCGATGGTTTGCTCTCGCCGCATTGACAGTTGCCTACCAACTAGTAGAATAATCGCATGTCAGTCGAACTCTCATCCAAAGCCGCGGAAATCGTCGCCCACACGCGCGTGCTGCTGGCGGCTGGCGGCTACAACAGCTTCAGCTACGCCGACCTCGCCGTGAGGGTCAAGATCAGCAAGGCGAGCATCCATCACCACTTTCCGAGCAAAGCGGTGCTGGTGCAGACGGTCGCCTCCTTGTATCGACAGGAAGCCAAGGCGGCGCTGGGTTCGCTGGCGGCCCACTTCGATGACCCCTTGTCTGAACTCAACGCCTACGCAGACTACTGGGCCGGTTGCATCCGCAGTGGCGAGTCGCCGTTCTGCATCTGCGCCATGCTGGCCACCGAGATGCCCACGGTGCCGCCCGAGATCGCTGTCGAGGTCAAGGCGCATTTCCAGGATCTGCATGACTGGCTGGCAGCGCTGATGAAACGTGGCGTTGCCCGGGGCCAGTTCCACTTGCTCAACAGCGCCTCTGTTTCGGCGACGGCTTTCATGGCCGTGGTGCACGGTGCGATGCTGATGGCACGCGCCTTGGACGACCCGAAGGTCTTCTCGACGATCGTGCAACCGGCCATCCTCAAGCTGACCCAGTCCACCTCCACCTGATCTCACTCGGCGGCGGCAATTGCCGTCGTTCTTTTTTACTCGACAGTCTACCAACTAGTAGATAAATATAGATAGGAGAACTTCCATGCCGCATCCTCTGTCGTCGCTCGGCATCGCCCACACCGCGATCAGCCTCTTGCCCGTCTTCACGGGGCTCTACAGCTTTTGGCGTTACCGCCGAATCGAACCCGCGAGCCCGGTCGGCAAGCTCTACCTCATCGGGTTGACGTTGTCGGTTTTGACATCGTTCGGCCTGTCGAGCACCGGCGGCATCAATCCGGGTCACGTGCTCGGCGTGCTGGCGATGCTGGCCGCGCTGGGCGGCGCGTGGGTGGCGCCGCGGCTGAATGTGCTTGGGCGGTTGAAGCCGCACCTGCAAGCGTTCGGACTCTCGTTCAGCTTCTTCCTGCTGATGGTCCCGGGTCTCAATGAGACGCTGACGCGATTGCCGGCTGGAAGTCCGCTGGCGACCGGCCCGGCAGACCCGGTCGTGCGAACGGCTTTGCTGGCCTGGCTGATCTTGTTCGTGGCCGGATTTGTCTTCCAGAGCCGCAGCATTCGTGCGGCTGCTCTCGGCCGCGATCAGCGCTGAGTCGCAGGCGCGCGAGTCCGACCCGACGAGTCATTCAAGCGGCAGGCGCTCGGACAACCGCGGCATTGCCACGGTGCCCCCGATCAAGCGCTGATCGTGACGGTAGTCCTCGTGAACTTCGATGTTCCAGTCCGCGCGGCCAAAGCGCTTCTTCAGCCCGGCAGCCACGCGGTCGAAACCGAAGGCATCCTCCGCATTGCTGTCGAGGTGATGGATGCCCGGCTGAGGCGTTTGCATCAGCCCCAGCAGCGCCGCCGCCGTGTCCGTCATGAACGAGCACGCCGGGCGCCACGCACGGCTGCACGCCACGCGGCCTTGCGCGCGCTGCCACTGGTCCAGCGTCAGCAGCATGTTGTTGCCCGGCCGTTCGGCGTCGATCTGCCAGCCGATGCGCACGAGCTGCGTGTTCGCGTTGGCGGCGAGCACCGCGTCTTCGCAGGCGATCTTGTATTTGCCGTAATCGGAGGACCCCGTGCGCGGCGAATCGGGCGCGTGCGGGCCGTCGGGGTCGAAGACCATCACGGTGCTGGTGAAGAGGAAGGGCAGGTCGCGCTCGGCCGCGTGGGAGGCCAGCATTGCGGACCATTCGGGGCTGCCCATGGCGAGGTGGGCGATGCCGTCCGGGCGCTGCGCGTCGAGCCACGACTGCGCGGCTGCGGCGTCATCGGTCGCCACGCTTTTCCGATCCCACGCCAGCACATCGATGCCCGCGGCCGCTGCCGCTTCAGCGAGCCGGGGTGCGAGCGTGCCGCTCAGCCCGGTGATCAGGAGCTTCATGCGCAACGGATTTCCAGCACGTTCACTTCGGGCTTGAGCTGCGCACGGAACGCCGCCAGATCGAGCGATGCAGCGCCCAGTCGGTACGGATGATCCGCGCGGTCGAATTGCAGCGCCAGGCCGTTCAGCACGAGCGCCTGCACGCCGTGGCCCTTGGGCCCGAGCTGGTAGCGGATCTCGAAGTCGTGCTCCAGCCAGCGGCGCTGCACGGTCAGCCCTGAGAAGCGCTGCGGGATCACCGGGTCGATCAGCAGCGTCTTGCTCTCCGTGCGCAGACCCAGCAGGCTGCGCATGATGAGGCTCAGCGCAATGCCCGCGCCGCTCGAATACACCCGCCAGCCGCCCTCGAACGCGACACGGCCGGAGTTGATGTCGCCATAGCGCTCCTGCGCCACATAACGGTCCGGGAAAGCGGCGTCCGAGCTGCTGTAGTAGCAATTGGCCTGGCGCGGCGCGGCGCCGGGCACGATGTCGGCGAGCGCGATCGGGTGCGCGCGCTCCAGTGCGGCGAAGAACGCTTCCGCGCGGCCCAGCACAGCCAGGCTCTCGGCATAACGCAGATGCGCGTGCATGTACATCAGCCCGATCTCGCGGCCGAAGTTGGCGGCGCTCTCGGCGCGCTGGAACAGAATCTGCGGGCCGCCGCGGTAGACCATCGGCGCGTCGAACAGGCGCGCGCCATCGGGGCCGAGCAGGTGGCGCTCGATCAGCGCGAAGTGCGCCTCGGCCTGCTGCGGGCTCAGCATGTGCGAGAGCACGCCGTGCATCATCGGCAGCAGGCTGTAGGCCACGCCCGAGCGCTGGTCGCGCGGGTGGAGCAGGTACTCGGGCTCGGCCGATCCCGGGTTGAACAGCGCGTAGCCGGCCAGCACGCCATCGGGCATCAGCAGCCGCTCGAAGTCAGCGCGCACGGCGGCGGCCTGCGCTTCCAACGGCTCGGCCAGCGCGGTGCGGCCGACGGCGCGCAGGCCGCTGGCCAGCGTGTCCAGCATCTGCACATGCAGCGTGACGGTCCAGCTCGAGCACATGTGCTCGCGCATGCGCGGGTCGGCCGGTTGCAGCGAGTCATTCCAGTCGCCGTGGCCGTACGAGACCAGCTGCGTGCCGACCACGCTGCGGGAGGCGATCAGGGCGAGCGTGCGCTGCACGTGTTCGATCAACGGCGCCGTATCGCCGCCGTGGAACGGCAGCGCGACGTCGAGCAGCGCCGCGTCACCGCTGGCGAGCAGGTATTGGCCGAGTGCCAGCAGCGGCCAGAAGACGATGTCGCCGTGCGAATCGTCGGCGCGGATGCTGGCCTGCGCGTCGAAGAACATGAACCACTGCGGCCAGTCGCCGTCGGCGTTCTGGTTGGCGTAGAGCAGTTGCAGCAGTTCGCGCACGGGCTCGTGCCGGCCCAGCGAGAGCAGCAGCTCGACCGGCCCCTGGCTCACGTCGCGCGTGCCCCAGCCGCCGCCGGTGAACTGCTCCAGCCCGCGCGGCGCGAGGTAGTGGATCAGCGCGTTGTGCTCGTACCAGGGCAGGATGTCCTGCAAGCGGCGGATCGCGGCGGGCGCATTGGCGTCGAGCTTCGGGAGGCTCGCCGTCAGGTCCGATTCGGTCGGCAGCTGCGGCGCCGGCTGCGGTTCGATCAGCGCGCCTTCGAGCTTGATCTCGAGGTGCGAGCTGGCCGCGAAGCGCAGCGCCAGCAGCGGGTGGCCGCGCGAATTGCCGTCGGCCATCACGAGGCTGTCGTCGCCGATGGCGAGCCACGGCTGGCTGGCCTTCAGGCGCAAGCCCAGGCGCGCATCGCGGCGTGAGCGCAGCAGCAGAGCGCGGTCGCTCTCGACATCCATCGGCGGCATGCCGGGGCAGGCGGCGTCGTCGCCGTCCAGCGCCAGATCGAGCGTGATCAGCAGCGGCAGGTCGGCGCGAACGCTCAGGCCCACGCGGTTGGCGGGCTCGGCGGAAGCCGAGGCTTCAATTTCAATAACGCCTTCTTCATGCGCATAGAACCAGCGCACGGCGTGCGGCTGCATCTCGAAGGCGCTGGGGCGGTCGAGCAGGTGCCATTGGCCATTGCTGCCGCCGATCTCCACGAACACGCGCAAGCCCTGCGAGCGGAACAGCCCGAGCAGGCTGCGCTGCGAGCTGAGCATGCGGTTGGCCGCCACATGGCCCTGCGTAAGCATCGAGTGGAAGACGCCGTCCATCCAGCACGTGCTGGTCATCGCCGATTCGTCGGGCACGAGGCGCTGGCCGCTGCGCAGCAGGTGGCCGTGCGGGCGCAGCACGGCGGCCTGCTTGGCGGCCATCACAACGTGGCACGAGTCGCCGTGGAAGAAGCTCAGCAGGGCGCCGCTGCCGTCGCGCTCGACGTGGCGCCACGGGGCGGCGAAGTGGTTTTCGGCGGAGAAGCGGCGTGTGGCGAGCACCGGTGCGCGGGCGAAGAGGCTCGGCGCGGAGGCTTGCCCGGCAACTGCGGGCTCGAAGGCTGCGAAGCTCGCTTCCGGCAGCGCGAGCAGGCCGTCGGCCAGTGCCAGATCGGCGTCGGAACTGGCCGCCGGATGATCGGCTTGCAGGAGCGAGAAGAAGCCGAAGCGGCCCGTCTCGCCGGCAGCGAGGTGGATCGGTTCGTCTTGCAACAGCTGCATGGCGTGCTCGCCTTGCAGGCGGTGGCTCGGCAGGTCGGCCAGGAAACCCGCACCCCGCTGAACTTGCAGGTTATCGGTGCCGTAGGCGACCGCGTTGCGCAGTGAGCCGCTCAACAGCCACGGGTTCTTGCCCTGTTGCGCGAGGTTCTGGCGCGTGGCGATCAGCCAGCCGCGGCTGGCGTGCTGCAAGGGCGCGTGGTCGAGGTACTGGCTGACGTAGTACTCGTTCGTGCGGACCGCGCCGGCGCTGGCCAGGGCCACGTCCTGCGCCAGCACGGCGTCCAGTTCGACGGCATCCGGCCCGAGGTTCTCGACCTGCAACTGCCAGAACCATGCGGCTGTGGCGTTGGCCAGGCGCAACTGCAGGCGCCACTTCACGCCTTGCCATTCGCCTTGCCATTCGGCCTGGGTGTCGGTGGCCGAGAGGCTCTGCTGCGCGCCAAGCAGCGGCAGCGCCGCGGACACCAGCTGACCGGTGCGACGGCGCAGCACGAGGTTCAGCGGGCCGCCTTCGAGCTCGTTGCCGGTGAAGAGATTGAGCCGCAAAGCGGCGGCGTCGATCGTGGCGACGCCGCCCTGGCGCAGCAGCTGGACTTGGATCTGGGTGGGGCTTTGCAGTTTCATGGTGAACCCGTCGGTTCTAGCAAGACTTCTTCGGAATCGGGAGGCAGGAGCAGCTCGCGGCCCTGCCACGGGAGCGGCCGGCCCTGGCTGCTCGCGCGCGGCAGCATAACGGTGTCGTTCCAGGCCAGGCGCAAGGTGAGACCGGGCGGAGGTTTCACGCTCAGTCGCCAGCCGCGGCCTTCGCGCTTGAGCAGGTAGGAGAGCGGGCCTTGCGGCGTGTTCAGGTTCTGGATGCCGACGCCGTGGTCGAGCCACGCGGTCGGCACGCCGGCCGCCAGCACCATCAAGCCGGGCTGGCGTTCATAGGCGAACAGGTCGAGCGCGGCGCGGATGTAGTCGGAAGAGACCCAGGCGTGCGGCATGTCGCCGAGGAAACGCGGCTCGCGGTAGCTGCGGCGCAGCACGACTTCGGCCCACTGGTTCCAGCCTTGCGGCCGCTGGTCGGCGAAGAAGAAATCGAGCATCGCCTGCGCTCGCTCGGGCCAGCCGAGGCGGGCGAGAGCGCCGACGTTGCGCAGCTCGTAGGGCGTGTAGTCGTCGCTCTTGTTCAGCCCTTGGCGGCGCGCTTCGGATTCCTGCCAGTAGCGCTCGTACGTGCCGCGCAGCAGATCCTGCGGCACGTCGGCCTGGGCTGGGTCCAGTGCCATGCTCGACGACGTCGGGTCCACATCGCCGCGGTCCGCGGCGCCGGCCAGCGTCTTCAGCTTGAAGCGCTCGGCCGTGGCGCGCAGAGAGGCGTTCAGCTCGGTGGCGAATTCATCGCGCCAGCCGGCCCATTGCCGCGCTTCGTCGGCGTGGCCGAGGCTTTCGGCGATGTCGACGGCGTCCTTGTAGCCGCGCAGGCCCCAGAAGTCGTCCCAGTACGAGTAGGCCGGTTTGTCGGAATAGCCTTCGTGGCTGATCGACGGCGGCAGCAGGCCGAACAGGTGCTTGCGCTCAGGTGACTGGTTAGTTGCAGTGCGTTCGCTCTGGCGCTGCTGCTCCATGTAGAGCAGCGCGCCGCGCACGTGCGGCCACATGCGGGTCAGCCATGCGCGGGCGTGGGCGCGATCTGGGTCGTAGCGCCAGACCTCGGCGATGGCGAAGATCAGCTCGCCCTGGCTGTCGTTTTCGGCCACCGGATCGGCGCCGCGCGCGTCGACGCAGCAGGGCACCTTGCCGGAGGTGTACTGATACGGCGCGAACCAGTCGACGAACTCGCGCGCCACGTCGAGGCGGCCCAGGCGGGCGAGGCCTTCGACCATCATGGCGCCGTCGCGGATCCAGCTGCGGGCGTAGGAGCGGGTGCCGGGGCGCAGCGCGGCGTTCTGGCGCGAGAGCAGGATGTGGGCGAGGGCGGTTTGCAGCGTGTCGGCGATGCGCTGCTGCTCGGGCGGCAGGGTGATCTGGACGCCGCCGAGCTTGTCGCGCCACTGCGCTTCGGATCGGGCGAAGAGCGCGCCCCATTGCGCGATCGGTTCGGCCTGCGGCGTCTCGCCGTTCAAGGCGAGGACGAAGCCGAAGCTGCGCGTCTCGCCGGGCGCGAGTTGCAGGGGCTCGCCGATCCATGCGGAGGCCATCTGGCGTGGATCGACCAGCAATGGTGCCAGCGCGGGCGAGCGGCGCAACGCGTCCAGGTCGAGGCCGACGTTGGCGGGCGCCGCGCGCCATTCGTGCATCGGCTGGGCGGCGCGGAGGAATGGCTTTTTGCTGATCAGGAGCTGTTGATCGACATGCGCGATGCGATCTACCGGGCTGACTCCGCCCGGCGTGCTGAGGAACTGCTGCGGCGGATTGACCTGCCACGGCCGCAGCACGAGGCCGAAGTCCAGCCCGAGCGGCGTCGCGCCGCCATTGCGCAGCGTGTAGCGCGCCAGCAGGCGGCCGTCGTCGAGCGTCGTGGTTTCGAGCCGCATCGTCAGACCGCCAGGCCAGGTGAAGCTCACCTGCGGCATGGGCAGGCTTTGCCCGCGCAAGGTCTGCTTGATTTCAGCGTTATGCCAGTTGAGCCAGCGGCCGTCGGCAAGGCGGATCTGCGGCTCCAGGCTCGGGCCGCCGCGGGAGGGTTCCAGCGCGCCGTCTTCGCTGATCAGGGCGGCCGGGCCGCCGGCGGGGGCGCCGATGATCGTCCAGTAGTTTTGCTCGCCGAGGAAGGCGCGTGGCATCGATCCTTTGGGCAACGCGGCGGCGAGCGACTTGAGCATCGCGTTCGGGTCCGGCCATTCGGCCGGCGACGGCAGCGTCAGTCGACGCAGGGCGGTGGCCCCTTCGAGGCGCACGTAGCGCCATTCCTGTTCGGGCCACCAGAAGGCGTCGAGCAGGCCGTTGGTCGGTTGCGGGACGCCGACGGCCCAGGTCTTGCCGTCGTTCGAGCCTGCGACGAAGACGGCGTTCTCGGCTTTCAAACCCTCGACCAGCAGGCCGCTGAACTCGCGCGGCCGACCGAGGTCGATGAACAACGCTTGCCCGTCCTTGCGGATCACGGGTTCCGGCGGCGGACCTGATTGCGGCTCGCGCGGCGTGAGGCTCAGGCCCGAGAGACAGAGCTGTCCGGCCCCGCCGCCTTCCGGCGTGTTCGCGGCCGACACCACCAGCTCCAGCGCTGCCGTGCGCTTGAGCGTCCGATCGGCCTGCGGGCCCCAGGCGAATTCGACCTGGCGGCGCTTGATGTTCCAGACCTGGCCGCTCGCGCTCGGCTTGTAGTTCAGCTTGCGCGCCCACCAGACGTTGTCGCCGCTCGCATCCACGAGCTTGAGCTGCGCGTCGTTGGCGTTGCCTTGGCCGGTGAGCGTTGCAGACAGCACGAAGTCCGCCGGCCAGTCGATGGGCAATTCGCGGCGCATCACGGCGTAGCCCGAGACGCCGTGGAAGTCGTAGTCGAGGCAGAGCTTGCCGGGCTCGTGGCTCAGCTTTGCGCCGACCTGATCGGACGCGCTGGCCTTCCATGCGGCGACGGATTTGAAATCGTCCAGCACCGCCGCATGCGCCGCAGGCAGCGCGAAGGCCAGCGCCAACAGCACCGCCTTCATTGCTTCACCCCACCGAGCATCAAACCCTGCATGTAATACCGCTGCAAGGCCAGGAACAAAAGCAGCACCGGCAGCACCGTGATCACCGCGCCGGCCATCATCAGCTCGCTGTCCTGCACGTGTTCGCGCGAGAGCGAGGCGAGCGCCACCGGCAGCGTGTAGAGCTGCCCATCGGTCAGCACGATCAGCGGCCACATGAAGTCGTTCCAACTGCCGAGGAAGGCAAACACCGCCAGCGTCACGATCACGGGCTTGAGCAGCGGCAGCACGACGGCCATGAAGATGCGCCACTCACCCGCGCCATCCATCCGCGCCGCCTCGATCAGTTCCCCGGGCACATTGCGCGCGTACTGCCGCACAAGAAAGATGCCGAAGATGCCCGCAAAGCCCGGCACCAGCACGCCGAGATACGTGTTCACCAGCCCCATCTGCTTGAGCAGCAGGAACAGCGGCAGCATCGCCACCTGGCCGGGGATCACGAGCGCGCCGATCAGGCCGCTGAAGATCGCGTCGCGCCCGCGCCATTGCAGCTTGGCGAAGGCGTAGCCGGCCAGCGTGTTGAAGGTGGTGGACAGCAGCGTGGACGAAACCGCGAGCAGCAAGCTGTTGCCGAAGGCGCGCGCCAGCCCGCCGCCGAGCAGCAGCGTGCGGTAGTGCACCAGGCTCGGGTGGCTCGGCAGGATGGGCGCGGGGTTGTGGCTGGCTTCGCCGAGCTGCATGAAGGAGACGGAGACCATCCAGAGCAGCGGGAAGCACACGAGCAGCGCCGCCGCGCTGAGCGCGATGTTGATGAGCCAGCGTTTCATCTTCAGTTGTTGTGTGGCGTTCATGTTTCCACCCCCGCGCGCCGCGTGAGCCACAACAGCCCGCGCGACACCGCCACGATGATCACGAACAGCACGAAGGCCAGCGCCGAGGCCTGCCCCAGGTTCCACCACTTGAAGCCGTCCTCGAACATCAGGTAGAGCACGCTCTTGGTCGATTCCAGCGGGCCGCCCTGCGTCATCACATACGGCTCGGCGAAGAGCTGGAAGTAGCCGGCGATGGTGAGGATGGAGACCATCAGCATCGTCGGCGCGATGCCGGGCAGGGTGATGTGGCGGAATTGCGCAAAGGATCTGGCGCCGTCGAGTCGCGCGGCTTCGTACAGGTCTTCGGGAATCGCCTGCAGCGCGGCGATGAAGATGATCATGTTGCCGCCGAAGTTCTTCCACGCGGCGAAGAGGATGATGGCCGGCATGGACCAATGCGGGTCGCCGAGCCAGTCGATCGGGTGCAGGCCCAGCGCGACCAGCGCGTGATTGATGAGCCCGTAGTTCGTGTGCAGCAGGTAGCGCCAGATCACGGCCACGGCCACCAGCGTGGCGACGACGGGCGAGAACAGCGCCGTGCGCAGGATCGGCTTGAAGCGCACGAGCTTGCTTTGCAGCGCCACGGCGAACAGCAGCGAGAGGCCGACCGACAGCGGCACACCGAGCGCCACGAAGTACAGCGTGTTGCCCAGCGCCTTCCAGAACAGCGGCCTTTGCAACACGCTCACGTAATTGTCCAGCCCGACGAAGCGCAGGTTCTTCAAGGAGGCCAGCGCGTAGAGGTCGAAGTCCGTCAGGCTCAGGCCCAGACCGGCCAGCACGGGCAGCAGGAAGAAGAGACCGATGACGGACAGCGCCGGCGCGGCGAAGCTCCACGCGGCGAGCTGCTGGCGTCCGAACTGGGAACGGCCGGCGCTCATTTGCGATTCCTCATCCAGCGCCGCTTCTCGAGGATCTTGTCCACGATGCGGTCGATGGCGGCCGCGGTGGCCTCGGCCGAGGTGCCGTCATGCGCGGCGTGGGCGGCGAGGTTCTGCATTTCCTGCACGATGCGTTCCCATTCGGGCACCGGCGGCACGGGCTTGGCGCGGCCGAGCTGCTCGCGGTAGGCGCGGGCTTGCGCGTCGGCGGCGAGGCGGGGCAGCTCCCAGCTTTTCTCGCGCGGCGGCAGGCTGCCGGTCAGCTCAAAGAAGCGGCCCTGGATCGCGGGGCGGCTCAGGTATTCAAGGAGCTTCCACGCGTCAGGCTTGCGCTGCGAGCGGCGGAAGACGGCGAGGCTGGCGCCGCCCGCGATCGACGCGCCGGGGCCGTTCGGGCCGGGCAGCGGCGCGGTGGTCCAGCGCGACTGGAAGTCCGCGGGCAGGCGGCGGCGGAATTCGCCGATGTTCCAGGGGCCGGAGATGTAGAACGCGAACCGGCCCTTGCTGAACTCCAGCCAGAGGTTGGAGATCTCCTGGTTCGATTGCAGCGGCGCGTAGCCGCGGCGGATCAGGTCCAGGTAGAAGGAGAGGGCGCGGCGGAAGCCGGGCGAGCTGAAGTTGCCGCGCGTGTCGTCGTCGCGCAGCAGGCGGTCTTCGGTTTGCAGCGCCAGCGAGAGCAGCGGCTCGAACTCGTTTGACGGCAGCAGCAGCGGATGCGGCACCGGACCTTTGGACAGCGCCTCCATGCACTGCAACCACTCGGCCCACGAGCGCGGCGGCTGGCGCCAGCCGACTTGGGCGAGCAGGTCGCTGCGGTAGTAGATCAGCCGCGTGTCGACGTACCAGGGCAGGCCGAGCAGTTGGTTGTCGACCTGGTTGGTTTGCCAGATGCCGTTGAAGTAGTCGCCGTGATCGAAGCCGCCGCTGGTGAGCCAGGGATCGAGCGGCTCCAACGCACCGAGCGCGGCCAGCTCGGGCACCCAGGTGTTGCCGAGCTGCGCGATGTCGGGCGTGGCGTCGCCGGCAAAGGCGGTGAGCAGCTTTTCATGCGCAGCGGTCCACGGCAGTTGCTCCACTTGCACGGGCACGCCGGTCTCCTGCGTGAAGCCTTGCAACAGCTCCTGCGCCACCTCGCCTTCGCGGCCCATGCCCCAGAAGATGAGGGGCTTGTCCGTGCGCGCGCAGCCGGCGGTGGCCAAGGCCGCCGTGCCGGCCAGCCATTCGCGTCGATTCACCCCAGCCACCCGCCCTGGAAGCCGGCGCGCTTGAGACCCGTGCGCAGATGCTGGTTCTTGCGCATCGTCTTCCACACCAGCTCGCCGCGGTAGTTGCCGAGCATGGCCAGCATCGGCCCCTGGTCGATGCCGAGGTAGTCGTTGTTGAACCAGCCCTGGCCGGGCACGACGCGGCCGCTGCGGCTTTTGGCACCGGGGAAGTCGAAGGTCGGGTTGAAGCTGTCGAGGAAGCCGTACTTCTGGTAGAGCTTGTCGCCGTAGCGCGACTTCATTTCCATCAGCGCGGGGATGCAGATCTCGGGCGCGAAGGCGATCGAGGCGCCGGGGCCGTAAGGCGCGATCGTGCCGTCGTCGATCGGGCCCCATTCGCCGTTCACGCCGCGGCCTGCGTAGGAGATGAAGCGGCGCTTGCGGCCTTCGACTTCAACTTCGATGTCGGCCGGGCCGTCGCTGGCGGTCACGCCCCAGATCTTGTCGCCATACCCTTTGAATCCCATGGGGTTGACCATCGCATACGCACGTTGCGCTTGCGTGGCGCGGCGGGAGTTCTCGAAGTAGTCCAGCTTCTTGTCGGGCGACTGTTCGCGCAGGTACGGGTCGCGCATGCCGCGCATGTCCACCCAGCACTGCGTGAACTGGTGGCCAAACAGCGGGCCGAAGCGCAGGAAGCGCTGGCCGTAGGCCTCGCCCCAGGCGCGTGGCAGCGTGGCGGACCAGGCGGCGTAGGCTTCGCTGCTGACCTGCTTGCCGGGCGAGCCGAGCGCCAGCAGATAAAGGATCTGCGATTCGTCGTACGCGCGCCAGTCGTGATCGAACAGGCCCTTCTCGGGCGACCAGCCGTGGCAGATCGCGGGCGAGCGCGGCATGAAGCCGTTCCAGTCGATGCGGGCGTAGATCGCGTCGACGATGCGGCGCACTTCGCCTTCACGCGCATCGGCGCGGTCGAAGAAGCTCTGCACGCAGAGCATGCCGGCCAGCAGCAGGGCGGTGTCGATCGTGGAGAGCTCGCAGTCGCGGAAGCGCGTGCCGGTCTCCATGTCGAGGAAGTGATAAAAGAATCCACGATGACCGGCCTTGCCGGAGGCCTCGGGGCCTTGAGGAGCATCGCGGAAAAACTTGAGCGTGGTGAGCACGCGGTTCAGCGCCTGGTCGCGCGTGATGTAGTCGCGCTGCACGCCGACGGTGTACGCCGTCAGGCCGAAGCCGACGGCGGCGATCGAGCAGAAGCTCGGTGTGGGCCAGCGGTCGGGCACGAGGCCGGTCTTGGCGTCGGTCGTTTCCCAGAAGAAGGCGAAGGTGCGGCGCTCGAGGTCGTCGAGGAACGCGGCCTGCGCTGCGGAATGAGGGGCAGGATCTGCGCGTGCCCAGGAGGGAACAAGCAGGGCGCTGCCGGCGCCGAGCAGGAGTGCGCGGCGTTGGATGAGTAAATCGTTCATGCTGAGGCGACGGGTGACTGCGCCGGAGTGTCGGGCGCAGTCACCTGAACTACAAGGTTAGGACGTCAGGTCAGAAGGCGTACGACACGGTCACCTTGTAGGTGCGCATGCTGCCGCGGATGTCGTTGGCCTTGCCCAGGGTCGGGTTGTCGCCGCCAAGATAGTTCTGCGGGTTGCCCGGGCCACCGCCCCAGTCGTCGTAGTAGCCCCAGTTGGTGCGGTTGAACAGGTTCAGCGCGTCGGCACGCACCTTCAGAGCGCCGGGACCGATCTTGAAGTCCTTGAAGATGCCCATGTCGAAGGTGCTGAAGTTGCCGGACTTGCCTTCCACGTAGACGCACTTGTCCCAACCGGCGGCGCAGTTGGTGATGCGGCGCGGATTGCCCGTGTCGTACGTCCACTTGCCCGAAACGCCCAGGCCCCACGGCAGCTTGTCGGTGAAGCCGGCCAGCACCAGGCGGTCCTTGGCGAGCATGTACGACGGGTTCCAGCCGTGCGTGCCCTTGCCGTAGGTCCAGTCGAAGATGTCGGTGCCCCACTCCTTGTTGGTGGTCTTGCCGTCGGCGTGCGTGTAGGCCGCCGAAACGCTCCAGCCGCTGGCCACGGTATAGGGCTTCTCGAGCTTGAAGAACAGGCTCGTGGTCTTGATCTGGCCGACGGTGTCGCCCAGGATCAGGTTGCCGTAGCCGTTCGGGCCGCCCCAGAGCGGGTCGATGTTGCTCTGCGTGCCCCAGCCGCCGTTCGGGTCGCGGTTGCCGCTGAACCAGACGAACTGGTTCTTGGCGTGCTGCTGGGTGACCGACACGTCCGCGTTCCACTCGCCGATGCCTTGGCGCAGGCCCAGGCTGAACTGGTCGGCGTAGGGCATCTTGTAGTCGTTCTTGATCAGCCAGATCTCGCCGACCTGCGCGTTGTGCTGCTTCTCCTGCAGGGCCTGGTTGGCCATGGTGCGGTCGTAGCTGCGGCCTGCACCGCCGTAGATCACGGTCTGCTTGTCGCCCAGCACGTCGTACGAGAAGCCCACGCGCGGTGCGAGTGCGCCCTTGTAGGCCTTGCGCGAGCTGCCGTTGGCGATGAAGTCGTCGATGTTGACGCCGCCCTTGGCCAGCGACTGCGCGTAGGTCTGGCCGGCCGGCGCGGTGATGCCGCCGATCGTGCGGCCATCCAGGCCGTGCAACGCGGTCACGATGCCGCCCGGCGTGACGTAGTCGTTGTTCAACATGTTGTCTTCGTAGTCCCAGCGGGCGCCGAGCGAGACATCGAGTTGCTTGGTGATCGACCAGTCGTCCTGCAGATACAGACCGTACTGCTTGTTGTTGAAGTTCACGTCGATCGGCGTGGCTGCCGGCGTGATCTGGCACTGGTCGCTCTGCAGGCCGTTGCTGGAGATGTTGGTGCCCGTGCAGGCGCCGTTGGCGTAGTAGGGCAGGCCGGTGATCGTGTCGACGATCACGTTGACCGCCGCCACGCCGTACTGGGTGCCGCCGAGACGGTACTTCATCGCCTTGAGCTGCGCGCCGCCCTTGATCACGTGGCCCGCGATGCCGGTGTAGGTCAGGTCGTCCTTGAGGTAGACCTCGCCCTGCTTGCGGTCCTGCTCGTCCGGCGAGCCGCCCACCCAGAGGATGTCCTGAGAGTTGTTGAGCGCCGGCGCCGTGGCCGAGATCGGGTACTTGTAGCGGAACAGCGTGCCGCCGGTGACCGAGTGCGGGTTCCAGCGCGAATCGGCGAAGCCGACCTTGGCCTCGTTCAGCCAGGGGCCGCGCGTCCATTCGTGCGAGATGTCCAGGCGCGATTCGGTCGTCTTGCTGTCGGACTCGGTGGAGGCGGCGGCGATGCCGGTGGAGTCGGTCAGGTTCTTGGCGTGCTCGTCACGGAGCGTGAAGCTCACGTCCAGCTTCTGCTCGTCGTCGATCTGCGCCGACAGCTTGCCGAACAGCAGGTTCTCCTTGAAGCTGCGCTTGTACTGGCCTTGCTGCGACTTGAGGTTGCTCACCAGCGTGGCGCTGGGCGCGTACTTGTCGAAGTTCTTGCCGACGATCTGCATCGGGTTGTCGATCTGCTTGCCGTCGTACGCGAGGAAGAAATGCAGCTTGTCCTGCACGATCGGGCCGCCCAGCGAGAAGCCTTCTTCGTACTGGCTGAAGGAGGGGCGGGCCACGCCGGCTGCTTCGCCGTCCTTTTCCTTCGGGCTCAGCGCACGCCAGTTCGAGCCGGTGCGGTTGCCGTAGACCTCGCCGTGGAACTCGTTCGTGCCGGACTTGGTCACGGCCGTGATGCCCAGCGAAGTCAGCTGGTCGTACTCGGCCTTGTAGTTCTGCGTCAGCACGCGGTACTCGCCGATGGCGCCCTGCGGGAACGGATTGCCCTGGCTGCTTTCCTGGCCGACCACGCCGCCGCGCAGGATGTTGTTCTTGCGGCCCACGCCGTCGATGAAGATGTTGACGCTGTCCTCGTTCTGCGCGCCGCCGCGGATGCGGGTGCTGCCGTCGGTGCCCGTCTCGAACTGCGCGCCCGGCGCCAGGTCGACGGCCGAGAGGAAGTTGCGGGTGAACTGCGGCAGGTTCTCGATCATCTTGTTCGAGACCAGCGTGCTCACCTGCGTGTCGCGCACGCCCTGGCGCTGGGCGGAACCGGTCACCACGACGGTCGCCAGCTGGTTGGCGCCGCTGGCGAGGTCCAGCGTCGCGCTTTCACCGACCGAGAGCGTGACCACGCTGCCCTGCGTCGCGCCCGCAACGCGGATCTCGTAGGTGCCCGGAGTCAGGCCGACCAGCACATAGCTGCCGTCGGCCAGCGTCTTGGCGCGGTAGGTGTTGCCGTTGGCCTTGTTCACGGCGAGCACGTCGGTGCCGGCCGGCGCCTTGGCGCCCGCGGCGGTGATCTGGCCGCGAACGGAAGCGGACGCGGTCTGCGCCTGTGCCATCCCGCCGGCCATCAGGGCGGCGGTCAGCACGCCCAGGCGCATCAGCTGCCGAGGCAGCTGGGTTTTCGTTTGTCTGTCCATGGTTTGTCTCCTGCTGTTGTGGTTTGGTGAACGAGAAAGGTCAGCCGCTAGCTCGGTCCCTTGCCGGCTGCGCTCTGGCTGGACGGCCGAACCATCAGTTCGACCTCCAGGATCTGCTGGTGCTTGTTCAGTTCGCCGTCGCCGCCGATCAGGCCGACCAGCGCCTCGACGGCCAGCCGGCCGAGCTCGACCACCGGCACGCGCACGGTGGTCAGCGCGGGCGTGAGGTAGCGCGAGATGGGGATGTCGTCGAAGCCGGCCAGGGCGAGGTCGCGCGGCAGTTGCAGGCCGGCTTCCTGCAAGGCGCCGTGCAGGCCGATGGCCGTCATGTCGTTGGCGGCGAAGACGGCGTCGGGGCGCTCGGTCATGGCCAGCATCGCGCGGGCAGCGGATGCACCGGCGCCCTCCGTGAAGTCGCCGTTGAATTCGATCGGCGCCGCGCCGGGCCAGAGCGCGGCCAGCGCCTCGCGATAGCCGCGCTGGCGTTCGGCGGCCTCGAAGTTGCCCGCCGGACCGCCGACGAAAGCGACGCGACGCAGCCCCTGGTCATGGAAGTGGCGCATCACGGCGCGCGCGCCGCCGTAGTTGTCGACGGTGAAGGACGGGTGCGGCGTGCGGCCGGCGGCCGTGCCCATCAGCACGGCGGGCACGCCAGAGGGCAGGTTCTGGTCGAGGAAGTCGGGGTCGGCGTGCGGCGAGAGCACCAGCAGCCCGTCCACCCGGCCGTGCATGGCGCGCAGCGCGGCGGCGGCTTCGCGGGCGTCGCCGTGGGAGCTGGACAGCAGCAGGTGCTGGCCGCGGGCGCGGGCGGCCACGTCGATGCCGCGGATCAGTTCCGAGAAGTACTCGCCGTGCAGGTCGGGCAGCAGGGCGCCCAGCGTCTGCGTGGTCTTGGTGATCAGGCTGCGGGCGGCGCCGGACGGGCTGAAGCGCAGCGCGAGGGCCGCGGCTTCGATCCGTTCACGGGTGCCGGGCAGCACGTTGTTGGCGCCATTCAGGGCGCGCGAAACCGTTGCCACGGAAACGCCCGCGGCCTTGGCGACATCCCGGATCGTGGAGGCCATCTCAGGCTTTCGATCCTGGCGGGGTGAGGGGGCGGCTGGTGTTCATGACGTCATGTAAACGTTTACATGGGTCGCAAATTTAGGTGTCACGTAAACCAGTGTCAATACGGATCAGCGGGTGCTGTGGCGCCGCCGACTCAGCTAGGGCTTGCCCTTGGGCGGGTCTGGCGGGGGCTTGATTTGGGTCGCTTCACTGGGAGAATTCGCAGCTGCAGCCCCCGAAACAAGGGGGAAATAAAAAAATTTGAGGCCGAGCCCTAAAGTCCACCGCGGGAAGGCCGAAGTACTCGATACGACCCGGCCGGCAGGAGTTGGTACCCGTAGATAAAGAAGGAAGGGGTACCGAGCGCAGGGATCGAACGCAAAGGAGTCATCACCCATGGTCAACGCCGTCAACAGCACCAGCGCCGATACCCCGGTCGTTGCGGTTGCGCGCGTCCATGTGGCTGACGCACCGGCGCCCGCACCGGCCCCGGCTCCTCTGCCCAAGCTCGCGCCGGCCCCGGCGCCTGAATCGACGCATGTGACGATCTCCCCCGAGGCGCACGCCACCGCCGCGCGCGACGTGGCGGCGAACAACGCCTCGCGGCTGGCCGCCGGCGCACGCGACGTGGCGGCGGACGCCAACGCCAGCGCCAACGCGCAGGCCCAGAAGACCGCCGACGCCCAAGCCAACAGCCGCGCGCTGGCCCCGCAGACGCGCGAGGCCCGGGTGAACCCCGCCCCGGCGCCGCTGAGCCTGAACCCGCTGCCGCGCCAGCACGTGCCGGCCATCGCGTATTCGCCGGCCGATGCCAACCAGGACGGGCAGGTGACCGCTTCCGAGCGTGAGGCCTACGACTTCCACCACCCGCCTTCTCTGGCCGCGGACCCCGGCCAAGAGGCCCTCAGCGCCTACACCTCGATCGCCAGCAGCTGATTGAATCAAGGGTTAGCCCTGATCGGGTGACGACCGGCCGGCTGTCCCGCTTGCACTAGGCTTGCCGCTTTCCCAATTTGGTGAGCCTTTGATGTCCAAGTCTTCCTTGAGCCGCGCCTTCCGTCTGGCGCCGCTGGTCCTTTCCCTTGCCGTGGCTGGTTTTGCCGGCCTGGCCCACGCCGACGACAAGATCCCCGGCCTCGACACCGCCGGTTTCGACACCGCCGTGCGCCCGCAGGACGACCTGTTCGATGCCTTCACCGGCACCTGGCGCAAGAACACCGAGATCCCGGCCGACAAGTCCGCCTGGGGTTCGTTCAGCGTGCTGGCCGAACTCTCCGACACGCGCCTGCGCAGCATCGTCGACGAGCTGGCCAAGAAGCCCCAGAAGCCCGGCACGACCGACGCCAAGGTCGCCAGCTTCTACGCCGCCTTCACCGACACCCCCCACATCGACAAGCTCGGTCTCGCGCCGCTGGGCCTCGACCTGGCCGCGCTCGACGCCGTGAAGACCCCCAAGCAGCTCGCCACCTGGATGGGCAAGGCGCAGGGCGTGTGGCTCACGCCGATCGGCCTGCAGGTCGAAGTCGACTTCAAGGACCCGAAGCGCTACACGGTGCTGACCGACCAGTCCGGCCTGGGCCTGCCCAGCCGCGACTACTACCTCAAGGACGACGAGCGCATGAAGGCCGCGCGCGCCGCCTACGAGACCTACCTGACCACGCTGGGCAAGCTCTCCGGCGACAAGCAGGCCGCCGCCAACGCGAAGATGGTGCTGGCGCTGGAGCGCCGCATCGCCGAAGTGCACTGGGCACCGGAAGAGATGCGCGACCCGGTCAAGATCTACAACCCCAAGACCGTCGATCAGCTCGCCGCCAGCGCGCCGGGCCTCAACTGGGCCGCCTTCTTCGCCGCCGCCGACCTGAAGAACCTCGACCGCGTCTCCGACACGCAACCCAGCGCCACCACCGGCATCACGAAGCTGCTGGCCGAAGTGCCGCTGGCGCAGTGGAAGACCTACCTGCGCCTGCACATGCTCGACGAAGCCGCCGGCGTGCTGCCCAAGGCCTACCGCGATGCGCGCTTCGCGTTCCGCGGCGCGGCGCTGAGCGGCGCCAAGGAGCCCAAGCAGCGCTGGCAGCAAGGCATCGACGAGCTGAACGGCGCCATGGGCGAGGCGCTCGGCCAGGTCTACGTGCAGCGCTACTTCCCGGCGGAGAACAAGGCGCGCATGCAGAAGCTCGTCGACAACCTGCTCGCCACCTTCAAGGACAGCATCGACGGCCTGACCTGGATGACGCCCGAGACCAAGGCCGCCGCGCAGGCCAAGCTCGCCAAGTACACGACCAAGATCGGCTATCCGGAGAAGTTCCGCGACTACAGCGCCCTCGATGTGCGCGCAGGTGACGCGTTAGGCAACCGCACCCGTGCCGGCCGTTTCGAGTGGCTGCGCGTGGCACACCGCGCCGGCGGCCCGGTGGACCGCAGCGAGTGGGGCATGAGCCCGCAGACCATCAATGCCTACTACAACCCGGTCTACAACGAGATCGTGTTCCCGGCCGCCATCCTGCAGCCGCCGTTCTTCGACATGGCCGCCGACGACGCCATCAACTACGGCGCCATCGGCGCGGCCATCGGCCACGAGATCAGCCACGGCTTCGACGACGAGGGCAGCCAGTTCGACGGCGACGGCGCGCTGCGCAACTGGTGGACCGAGGCCGACCGCAAGGCCTTCGACGCGATCACGAGCAAGCTCGTCGCCCAGTTCGACGGCTACGAAACGCTGCCCGGCAAGCACGTCAACGGCAAGCTCACGCTCGGCGAGAACATCGCCGACCTCTCGGGCCTGCAGATCGCCTTCAAGGCCTACAAGCGTTCGCTCGGCGGCAAGCCGTCGCCGGTCATCAACGGCACGACCGGCGAGCAGCGCTTCTTCATGTCCTGGGCCCAGGTGTGGCGCGACAAGATCCGCGAGCAGCGCCAGCTGCAGCTGCTGACGATGGATCCGCACTCGCCCTCGATCACACGCGTGAACGGCGGCGCCATCAACCACGACGGCTTCCACGACGCCTTCGGCACCAAGCCCGGCGACAAGATGTACAAGCCGAGCGAAGAGCGCATCCGCATCTGGTGATCGCCATCGCCCCCACTGCGTCCACTGCGCCCGCCGCCAAGCGCGACCTCGCCACGCTCGCCGTACGGTATCGCGCGGAGAGCGGGCGCACGGTCGAGCGGCACGAGCACAAGGGGTCGTTGCGGCTGCTCAAGAGCCTGCACCCGGAAGGGCCCGGCATCTGCCACAGCGTGCTCGTGCATCCGCCGAGCGGCCTGGTCGGCGGCGACACGCTCGACATCACGCTCGACGTGGGCGAGGGCGCGCACGCGCTGCTCACCACGCCGGGCGCCACGCGTTTCTATCGCAGCCGCGAGGGCGCACCGGCCTTGCAGCGCGTGCATGCCCGGCTGGCGGAGGGCGCGCGGCTGGAGTGGCTGCCGCTCGAATCGATCGCCTATCCCGGCTGCGAGGGCGTGAACGAAGCGCGCTTCGAGCTGGCGCACAGCGCGGAGCTGCTGGCCTGGGACCTCACGGCGCTCGGCCTGCCCGGCGCGGGCCAGCCGTTCGAGAGCGGGCGCTTCACGCAGCATCTGGAGATTCCCGGGCGCTGGCTGGAGCATGGCCGGCTCGCGGCCGATGACGAGCTGCTGATGAACGGTGCGCTCGGTCTTGCCGGCCATCGCTGCCTCGGCACGCTGGTGTTCGCTTCGGGTTCGGGCATCGATCGCACGCGGCGCGAGCGCGCGCTCGACGCCGTGCGAGCGTTGATCGAAGCGCATCCGCTGCGCTTGCAGGCCGGGGCGACGGCCGCGCAGGACGACGTGCTCGTGCTGCGCGTCGTCGCGCCGCTCGTGGAGCCGGCGACCGAACTGCTGCGCCATTGCTGGGCGGCATGGCGGCGCGAGTTGTGGGGCCTCGCCGGCGATGCGCCGAGGTTGTGGTCGACCTGAGTCGAGCGCGGGTCCAGTTCCGCGCCAGAGGTCGCGCGGGACGTCGGCCTTCAGATGCCGTGTTGAAAAACCATTCAAAGTCAAACAGAGGGCGCTTGTGAGTTGCATCCGATTCAAATTCTTGGCGATCGCCTTTGTCTATTTCTTGGGGGGCCTGCTGGTCGGATGTGGCGGCGGTGGTGGCGACGGGCCAAGCGGCGTGCCGCCTCCGACGCCCAAACCGACCGAGCTCACCCTGCTTTGGTCCAGCATTCCCGAGGCCGCTGTCGCCGTGGTGACCTCGCCGGACTTGCTCTACGAATTCGACACGCCGGTGGCGGATCAGAATCTCTCCACGTTCGTCGAACTCAAGACCGGCGCGACATCGGTGCCTCTGCTGCTTGAACTCAATGCCGGGAAGATCCGCATCCGAACGGCACAGCCACTGAAATTGCGCCAGGACTACGTCCTGACATTCAAGGCGGGTCTCAAGGGCACCAACGGCACGACGGTGCGCGCAGACATCGTGCGCCATTTCCGGACGATCATCATCGACGGAGCCTTCAAGACGGTGTTTCCTGCCATTTCCGGGCTGATGAATTTCTCGGGCAGCTACATGATCCGAGTGGCGGACGTGAACGGAGACGGCCTGCCGGACATTGTCCAGATGGGCGGCGACATGTCGCTCAGCCAAACCAACAACGCCTTTGGCGTGCAGACCATTCTCCAGAATCCTGACCATACTTTCAGGCTGGGCCAAAACCTTTCCATCTATTCCAGCGAAAAGGTCTACAGCGAACAAAAGGGCGATATGGCTATCGTCGATCTGGATCACGACGGCGTACCAGAGATCGTCATTGCCATGCTGCGGCACGCTCCGCTGAAGGACGGCCTGATGGTGCTCAAGCAGGATTCGGCAGGGAACTACCAGGTCTCCGAATTCATCGAGACCGAGTTTGCCTTCCGCCTGGCCGTGGCGGACATCGATGGGGACGGGAAGCCGGATCTGGTGGGGGTGGGAGCTGGCAGTTCCACCACCGACGGCATCACACGCTGCGGCGCCGTCGCCGTGCTCAGCAGCGCGACGGGCGCTCGACTGCAAGCGCCCAATCCATTGCCTTGTGGTGCGTTCGCGTCAGTCAACGTGGCGCGGATGGAGAAGTCCGGTTCGCTCACGCTGGCCTTGCTTGCGGCCGACAACGGCAGCGGCGTCGCACAGACGGTGAGCCAGAGCGCGTCGTTCTACGACATCGATGCGCGGGGCCATCTGGACGTGAACGTTCATCTGATGACGGCCATCCAGCAGATTTGCCCGACCGGGATGACCTGCAGCTGGTTCAAATTGTTGGATGCGGACGGTGACGGCATCCAGGACTTGGCGATCTTTGGCAAGATCATCGACACCGAAATCACTGCGGTCGTCTTTCACCAGAACAGCCTCGGCACGTACACGGAGCTCTGGCGCACCCCCGCCGCCAGCGTCCTTCGAGTTGCGGACATGGACCGTGATGGCATCGACGACTTCGTTGCCCTGCCGCTTTGGTTCGGTGGACAGGGACTGGCGTTCATTCTCGGCGACAAGCAGAAGCAGAGCATGGAGCTTTCTCATGTCACGATGCTGAGCGTACCGGACTTGATGTATTCGGACATCGTCGCAGTGCAGGACATGGACGGCGACGGTTGGCCCGACGTCGTGATCTCCAGTTACAACATGGGGATTCTGGTCTTTTATCAGACGGGCCGATGACGATGGCCTGTAAGCGGCCATGCGTCGGAACCTTGAGTTAGGCTTTGCGTACTTCAAAGTCCACGGAGTTTTCAGATGACGCATCAAGGCTCATGCCACTGCGGCGCTGTCCGCCTCACGCTGCCGTCCACACCCGAGGTCGCCACGAGCTGCAACTGCTCGCTCTGCCGCCGCATCGGCGGCCCCTGGGTCTACTTCGAGTTCGGCACGGTCAAGATCGAGGGCCACCCCGAGTCCACCGAGAGCTACGTGCAGGGCGACAAGACGCTGCGCACGATCCGCTGCCGGCTCTGCGGCTGCGTCACGCACTGGGAGCCGATCGGGCAGGAGGCGGGGGCGCGGCACGGGGTGCATCTGGGGAGCTTCGATCCGGCGTTGATCGCCTCGGTGCGGGTGCGCCGGTTCGATGGCGCGCAGACCTGGACGTTCCTCGACGCGTGATGGCCTAGCTCGGCGTGCGGTCCCTCTGGCCGCCGCTTAACAAGCGGTTCACAAGTTCGCCCTAGCATCGACGCCGCCACTCCGTGAGGAAGACCGTGAGACAAGCCCTCATCTCGCTCGCTGTCATGGCCTTGCTCTCACCGGCGCTGTCCTTCGCCGCACCGGCCGCCCAGCCCGAGACGGTCGTGTTGCTGGCCGCCATCGGCGACCGCATCGACGTCGTGCGGCAGCGCCCGCAGACCGACAGTCATGTCGAGCCGTACACGCGAGAGACGCTGCAGGTGCCGAACCAGTTGCTGAACTACGCGGTGCTGCGCGGCCTCGACCGGGCGTTGACCGAAGAGGAGCCCGACGCGCGGCACGTGCTGCTGCAATGGACCATGCCCGCGGACCTGGCCGGGAAGCTGGAGAAGATCTCCGGCAGCCAGCGCCAGGAGCTGGTGCAGGCGGCGCTGATCGAACACCTGAGGCAGTTGCCGGAACGACAGGGTTGGGACCGCATCGAGGTGATCGTGCCGGCCTATACCTACCTGGAGCTGCGCGGCATGGGCACCAAGCTCAACGGCATCGGCATCTACATCCAGCCGCTGGCGCACCAGGACATCAACACGGACACGATGGCCACCAACGGCGATGTCTCGACAAGCGCCTCCAACGGCGATCTGCGCACCCTCAATCCGCACACCGGCGAGATCGGGCATTCCTCGGTCTATGTGGCGCCCTACATGTACTTCGAGCGGCTGACCTTCTCGGCCAGGACGCTGGAGCTCATCAAGCGGCAGCGCTTCTTCGACAACACGAAGTACGCGGACCCGATGTCCACGGCGGTCGACGTGGGCAACCAGATGACGCCGCAGGAGAAGCTCGGCAAGCTGGTCGAGTCGGTGGAGCGCTCGGCGTACCGTTCGATCCGGCCGGTGACGAGTGAAGTCACCACCACGGCGCCGCGGCCGGTCGATCCGGCGAGCAGCCCGCGCTGAGCGGCCCGCATCGGCGGCGCGCTTCGCAGTTGCGGGGTTCGGGCCACAGAGTTTGCAAATGGTTTGCAAAGCAGGCCGAGGTCCGGAAGCAGGCCGGCCGGGTCGCGCCTAGCATCTTCGCTGCGTCAATCCATGACGCGAACGAAGCGATGCTGGGAGGCATGGGTGGTGTTGAAGATCGGGCAGAAGCATCCCTACGAACTCGCGCGCGCGGCCGTGACCGCAGCTGCACTCTCGCTGGCCTGCGGTCTTTGCGCCGCCGAGCCCGTGCCTCCCGGGCCGCCGCCTGCGGCGGTGTTCTTCGAGCAGCCGGACATCGGCGAAGTGCACTTGTCGCCGTCGGGCCGTTATCTCGCCTTCACGAGTCCGCGCGGGGAGGACCGGCACCTGGCCCTGTTCATCATGGATCTCGCGCCCGGCGGCGGCGTCAAGCAGCGGGACCATGTGGCGACCACCGACATCTCCGAGGTGCAATGGGTCACGGACGACCGCCTGCTCGTCACCCTGGCCAATGTGCGTACCGCGGACACGATGTGGCCGGCGCACTATGTCGTTGAGCGCGAGGGAACCGGGCGCTACCAACTGCGGGAGACCGGGAGCAACACGTCGTTCCGGGTGCTGCAACCCGGCCCAGAACACGCGGACAACGAGGTGCTCGGCACCTCCTACGGCGAGCGCGTGGAGGGCACGCCGTGGTCCGAGCCGTTCTGGCTGAACATCGAGAACGGTCGCACGCGACCGGTCAAGCCCAGGGCCGACGACACGGCCCACATGTCCGACTGGCTGTTCGACGACCAGGGCGTTGCGCGCATCGTCACCACGCACAACCTGTTGAACCTGGCCGCCTTCTGGCGCGAGAAGGATTCCGACCAATGGCAGCCGCTCGTGCAAGGCACGGTTCGCGACATTGCGTTCTGGCCGGTGGCGGTCGGGCGCAACGGCGAGATCTACGTCGCCTGGCGGGAAGGGCCGGACCAGCGCCTGGTCCTGGGCACCTACGACAGGGCGGCGAAGCGCCCGTACCCCAAGCCGCTGGTCACGGTGCCGGGTTTCGATTTCGACGGCGGCCTGATCTTCGATCCCCGCTCGGGCGCGCTGCTGGGCGTGCGTGCGAACGCGGATGCGCAGACGGCCTTCTGGTTCGATCCGGCAATGAAGAAGCTGCAGGCGGAGGTGGATGCGCAACTCCCCGGCCACGTGAACCAGATCACCTGCCGTCACTGCGGCGAAGCCGGGGAAACGGTGCTGGTGCGCTCATCCTCGGACCGCGATCCGGGCCACCTCTATCTGCGCCGGCGCGTCGACGGCGAGATTGCATGGACGGCGCTCGGCGCCGTGCGCAAGGCGGTCGACCCGGCGCGGATGGCCGATGTCGACATGGTCCGCATCAAGGCCCGCGACGGCCTGGAGATCCCCGTCTGGATCACGCGATCCCCGCAGGTCCAGGCCGGGCATCCGGCGCCGGCCGTCTTGCTGGTGCACGGCGGGCCGTGGGTGCGCAACGGCGAATGGCACTGGGACCCGATGGCGCAGTTCCTGGCCTCGCGCGGCTACCTCGTCATCGAACCCGAATTCCGCGGCAGCACGGGCTACGGCGACCGGCTCTACCACGCCGGCTTCCGGCAATGGGGCCGCGCGATGCAGGACGACGTGACCGACGCGCTGCGCTGGGCCCAGCAGCAGGGGCTGGCCACCGACAAGGCCTGCATCATGGGCGCCAGCTACGGCGGCTACAGCACGCTGATGGGGCTCATCAAGGACCCGGACCTCTACCGCTGCGGCATTGCGTGGGTGGCGTTGGCGGACCTCGATCTCTACCTGAAAGGATCTTGGCGTGTCGCCGACGACATCAGCGACGTCGGCCGCCGCTTCACGCTGCCGGAGATGGTCGGCGATGCGGAAAAGGACGCGGCCCTGCTGGCGGCCGTGAACCCGCTGCGGCGCGCGGCCGAGATCAAGAAGCCGCTGCTGCTGGCCTACGGTGGCTACGACCGGCGCGTGCCGCCGGTCAACGGCGAACGGCTGCGCGATGCGCTGATCCAGGCGGGCAATCCGCCGGAGTACGTCGTCTACGAGAAGGAAGGTCACGGGTTCCTGGAGCCCGTGAACCGGATCGACTTCGCCCGGCGTGTCGAGGCCTTTCTGGCGCGGCATCTGCCGGTACCGAGCGCGCCCTGAACCCCGGCCGGCGCCGGGCGCGGCGCCGTGTTCGTGGACCAGTTCACGCCCGGGCGTGAGGGGCCGCCGCACGTAGGCAATTTGCCTACACGAATACCGGGAAACCCCCGGAACGCTGCCGTGGCGGTCTGCCGCTCCCGCGAAAACGTGTCAAAAAGAAAAATTCGGTTCATCGCAGCGAGGTGACCGAAACAAGCGCAAAGCGCATCGATCCCTCCGCTCCAAGCAACTGGATACAAGGGAGAGATGACATGAACGCCAAGCGCCTCGCACTGATCGCCACCGCTGCCCTGAGCCTGGGCTCGGTCTCCGGCCTCGCATCCGCTGCCACCGCGACCAACACCTTCCAGGTCACGGCCACGATCATCAGCTCCTGCACCGTCTCCGGCACCACGCTGAACTTCGGCAACGCGATCAACGCGCTGTCCACCCCGACCCCGCTGGACGCCACCTCCACGCTGAGCGTCACCTGCACCAACACCACCCCCTACACCGTCTCGCTGAACGCCGGTGCCAACGCCGGTGGCGCCTCCAACTTCGGCGCCCGCACGATGAAGAGCGGCACCAACACGCTGGCCTACCAGCTGTACCTCGACACCGGCCGCTCCAGCGTCTGGGGCGACGGCACCGCCAGCAGCGCCACGGTCGCCGGCACGGGCTCGGGCAGCGCCCAGACGCTCAACATCTACGGCCGCATCCCCTCGCTCGCCTCGGCCGTGCCGGGCAGCTACACGGACACCGTCACGGTCACCGTCACGTACTGACCGGGAGGCCCGCCATGACCACGGCCATTGCCTTCAACGACTACCGGTTCGACGCCGCGCACGACGCGATCCGCTTCAGCTTCAGCGACGGTCGTCGCAAGGTGCAGGGGCTGGTCTCGCGCGAATGCCTGGAAGAGGACTTCAGCGTCCGCACCGACGACCTCAAGGACTGGCTCAGTGCCTGCCTGCAGTTCGCGGACCAGATCGAGACCACCGCCCGCGTGCTCTGGCACGAAGGCGCCCCCGAGCCCGTCGTGGTGCGCTCGGGCAACGTCAGCTTGTTCAACTGAGCGCCCAGGAGCGCGCGCCTGGAGGAGAACTTTCATGGACGACAACACCTTCTTCAACTGCATCGTGGCCGCGTTCGCCGGGCCCTTGTTCTCGGTGCTGTGGTGGGCGGCGGACCTGCTGGCGCACCGGAAATTGCAACAGCAGAAGATTCAGCGCGAGCGTCGCGTCGGCCGCGACTTCTGATCGCCTAGGATAGAAAGACGACCGGAGCATGGATGCAGAGACGGCAACTGGTGTTGGGATCGATCGCGAGTCTGTGGGCAGCGCGCGGGGCTTGGGCCGACGCCGCTGAACCGACCCTCTCGTTCGCCTTCGACCAGGACGCCTTTCCCACCCAGTACAGCCTGCGCGCCGGCACCTCCGTCGGCGTCTACCCGGCCATCGTGGCCGAACTCTGCCGCATGGCCGGGCTGCCGGTGTCCAACCTCGCCGCGCCGTTCAAGCGCGTGGTCGCCGGCTACATCACCGGCGGTTTTGCCGGCGGCGCGCTGATCCAGACGCCCGAACGCCTCGCAGCCGGCCTTTACACGCGGCCTTACTACGTCGAACGCCTGAGGCCGTACTTCGCGCGCAAGGGGTCTGCGCCGGTCCGCTCCGTTGCGGATCTGGCCGGCATGCGGGTGGGCGTCATCCGCGGCTGGGCCTACGGGCAGGAATTCGACGAAGCGCGCCGCAAGGGCCTGTTCCAGGCCGAGGAGGTGGCCACCGGCTTCCAGAATTTCATGAAGCTCCAGCGCGGACGGCTGGACTGCGCCGTCGAAACCGAGCTGGCCGCCGCCTTGTTCATCCCCAGGCTCGACGGCCTGGCCGTGGTGGCCGGCGATTTCACGCTGCTGCAGGCGCCGATCCACATCGGCATCCCGAAACAGGCCCCGAACGCCACGCTGCTGGTGGCGAGGCTGGACAAGGCGATCGCCGATCTCACCGCTTCGGGCGCCTTGCAAGGCGTCATCGAGCGCGAATTGCGCGCCTCCGCCGACTACCTGCCGCTGTGGCTGCGTGAGCACAGGCTGATGAACGAATAGCCGCTGGCCGGTGCGATCCTGCGCACTGCGGCAAGGCCAGGGCGCGCGTCATCATTCTTGACTTGACGCAAAGAGATATAACACGCCCTTCGTGTTGTGATTTTTCCCCGCCGTTCGAGGCGGATGCAGGTATCGATGTACCGACCCCTTTCGCTTGGCCGCTGGCTGGTGCCCGGCTTGCTGGCCTTGATGTTCGCGCTGCCGGGCGCACAAGCCGTCGCTGCCGCGACCGCTCCGGTGAACGCGCCCGCGCTCGACGACCCCACCTACGCGCTCTCCCAGTACAAGGTCGACCTCTGGCAGACCGAGCAGGGCCTGCCGCTGAACACCGTGCAGGCGCTGCTGCAGACGCGCGACGGCAACCTCTGGGTCGGCACGGCCGGCGGTCTGGCGCGCTTCGACGGCGTGCGCTTCAAGACCTTCAGCGCGGAAGAAGCGCCGCTGATGGCTTCCGAGCCCGTGTTCGGGCTGATGCAGGCGCGTGACGGCGCCTTGTGGATCGGCCACAGCAAGGGCGCCGCGGTCTACCGCGACGGCAAGTTCGAGCCCGTCATCACCGCCGCCATGACGGCCGGCCGCCGCGTCTGGAGCTTTGCTCAGGCCGCCGACGGCGTGATCTGGGCCGCCACCGAGAACGGTCTGCTGCGCTGGGAGCAGGGCAGGACGAAGCTGTTCCAGCAGGCCGACGGTCTGCCCAGCATTCGACTGCGCGCCTTGGCGTTCGACCGCAAGGGCGTGCTCTGGATCGCCACCACCGGCGGGGGGCTCGTGTCCTTCGCCGACGGCCGGTTCAAGACCTTCAATCCCGAGAACGGATTCCCGCACCTGCAGGTCCGCTCCGTGATCGCCGATCCGGAGAGCGGCGTCTGGGCGGCCACGGCCGGCGGCGGGCTGGTGCATGTGGACGACGGCGCGATGCAGGTCTACCGCGTCGCCGACGGGCTGCCCACCGATCACCTGACCGCGCTGGTCTTCGACGCCCGCGGCGACCTCTGGATCGGCTCCTGGGGCTCGGGCGTGATCCGCATGCGCCGCGATGCCGACGGCGGCGTGCGTTTCAGCTCGCTCTCCAGCGCCGAGGGCCTGGCCGGCAGCCAGATCTGGTCGCTGCAGGTCGACCGCGAAGGCAGCCTCTGGGCCGGCACCTGGGTCGGCGGCCTGAACCGCCTGCGCAACCGCTCCTTCGTGCTGCTGGGCGCGGCGGAAGGGCTCTCGCACGACAATGTGCGCTCGGTGCTGCAAGGGCGCTCAGGCGTCACCTGGGTCGCCACCTCGGGCGGCGGCCTGAACCGCATCGCGGACGGCAAGATCACCACGATCGGCAAGTCGGACGGACTGCCTTCGGACGAAATCTCCAGCCTGCACGAGAGCCGCGACGGCGCCTTGTGGATCGGCACCTACACCTCCGGTGTCGTGCGCATGAGCGGTGGCCGCCTCGAGACCTTCGGCATGGCCGAGGGCCTGCCCGGCAACGAGGTGCGCGCGATCCTGCAGGACAGCCGCGGCACCTTGTGGGTCGGCACGCGCTCGGGCCTGGCGCGCTTCGACGGTCATCGCTTCGTGCCGGTCGTGGCCGAAGGGCTGCCGCAGGAAGGCATCGCCGCCATCCTCGAAGACCGCGCCGGCACGCTCTGGTTCGGTACGACGGGACAGGGCCTGACGCGGCTGCGCGACGGCGCCTTCAAGACGTTCACCGTGAAGGACGGGCTGGTCTCGAACTGGGTCATCGCACTCTACGAAGACGCCGCCGCCACGCTCTGGATCGGCACCAACGGCGAGGGCATGAACCGCCTCGGCGCCGACGGCCGCATGACCGCCGTCCGCACGCGCGACGGCCTCTGGGACGGCCTCTCGCAAACCATCCTCGAGGACCGCCAGGGCTACCTCTGGATGACCTGCAACCGCGGCTTCTACCGCGTGGCGCGTGCCGAACTCGACGCCTTCGCGCAGGGCCGCGCGACGCGCGTGAACTCGGTCGGCTTCGGTCCCGGCGATGCGCTGCGCGGCACGACCTTCGCCGGCGGCCTGCAGCCCGCCAGCGCCATCGACGCGGCCGGCCGGCTCTGGCTGCCGTCGTCGAACGGCCTCGTGATCGTCGATCCGCAGCACCTGCCGGGCCTGGGCCCCGCGCCGGACGCACGCATCGACGAAGTGCAGGTCGACGGCGCCAGCGCGCCCGCCGCCGCGGACGTGGTGCTGCCGCCGGGTGCGGCGACGCTCTCCATCCGTTACACGGCGGCCACGCTGCTCTTCGCCGACCGCGTGCGTTTTCGCTACCGCATGGACGGCCCGACGAGCGGCTGGATCGACGTCGGCGCGAGCCGCGAGGCGACGTTCCCCGCGCTCGTGCACGGCCATTACCGCTTCGAGGTGCAGGCCTCGACCGACGGCATGCACTGGAACGCCGCGCCGCCGCTGGCCATCACGGTGCAGCCGCGCTTCTTCCAGACCTGGTGGTTCCGCGCGCTGGCGGCGCTGGCCGTGCTGGCGCTGCTGATGGCCGGGCTGCGCTGGCGCACGCGCAGCCTGCTGGTGCGCCAGCGCGAGATGGAGCGCCTGGTCGAGCAGCGCACCGAAGAACTGCGCCAGGCCAACGAGCACTTGTCCAAGCTCTCCTTCAGCGATGCGCTGACGGGCCTGGCCAACCGACGCCGCTTCGACGAGGCGCTGCACGACGAGTGGCGCCGCGCCCACCGCCAGCGCAGCCCGCTGTCGCTGGTGATCGCGGACATCGACGCGTTCAAGCGCTACAACGACCTGCTCGGCCACCTGGAGGGCGATCGCTGCCTGACGGCCGTGGCCTCGGTCTTCGCGCAAGCGGTGCACCGCGCGGGCGACCTCGCGGCGCGCTACGGTGGCGAGGAGTTCGTCGTGCTGCTGCCGAACGTGGAACTGGCCGCCGCGCAGCGCGTGGCCGAAGAGATCCGTGCCGCCTGCGAGGCACTGGCGATCCCGCACCCCGAGTCGGCGGCGGGCACGGTCGTGACCTTGAGTCTCGGCGTGGCGTGCTGCGTGCCGGCCGAAGGGCTGGGCATCGAATCGCTGATCGCGGCCGCCGACGTGGCGCTCTATCGCGCCAAGCAAGCCGGGCGCAATCGCGTGGTCAGCTGAGCGCCGCCGCAACACCCTTGCGGTGTTATTCACGTTTCTTTCCGAGAGTGCGGAACCGCCTACGGCCTGTCACGTGCCGAACCCTAAACTGCGCCCGAATTTTCTCGGCCTGCGCGCGTGCGGAGGCTTCACAAGGAAACACTGGGAGCGGATGAATGCAGGGTGACTCACGCAAGCGTTTGACTTGGGCCGCGGGCGCGGCGATCACGTGGTCGATGGGCCTGGCGGCCTGCGGCGGCGGCGGCTCGGCGAACCAGGGAACGCCGGTGCTGCCGGCAGCGCAGACGCCCAGCATCGGCGCCCAGCCGGCCGATGCGAGCGTGCTCCTGGGCGGCTCCGCCACCTTCTCGGTGACCGCAAGCGGCCCCAACATCACCTACCAGTGGAAGAAGAACGGCAGCGACATCGCCGGCGCCACGACCAATTCCTACACCACGGCGGCGGCCACTTCGGCCGACGACGGTACGCAGTACGCCGTGACGATCACGAACGCCGGCGGCAGCGTGACGAGCTCGACGGCGAAACTCAAGCTCAAGCTCAGCGGCGACCAGCAGGTCTACGAGAGCCTGATCGTCGCGCCGGGTGCGGGCAGCTATTCGCTGCGCTGGAACCTGAACTACTCGGGCGGCGAGATCTCGGGCACCAACTACGCGATCTCGGACTACGCGCTGCTGTCGGCTTCGCCACTGACGCAGGGACCGCAGAACTCCTTGCAAAGCGCACCGCGCAACCTGGCCGCGAATCTCGCGCTGCTGACACCGACGCCGGACCGCGTGCTCGTGCAAGGCGCGATCCTGCTCGTGCCCGCATCGAGCAGTTCGTCGAAGGTCAGCTACGTCGGCAGCCAGGTGCGGGTGGACAACTTCGCCGCCGACAACAGCACCGTCGCCTACTCGGTCATGCGCAGCAATTATTCGAGCACGAGCCTCACCGGCACGATGGGCACGACGCCGCCCGAGCTGGCGCACTATTTCAACTCGTTCTTCTCCAACCCGATGGTGCTCAACGCCGCCGGCTCCTGGGCCACGGGCTCGGGATACATCAAGTTCTCGGAGACCAATCTCGGCGACCGCTACAAGGTCTTCGACTGCAAGGCGGCGACGCTGACCGCGGCGGTCTCGGCCTGCGCCACGAACACCACGCTGAATTCGCTGCTGACCGCGGGCTTCACCTCGAACAGCGACGGCACGACCTACCACCTGAGCGACGGTGCGGTGAGCACGGTGGGCGGCGTCACGGTCTGGGTGGCGACCGCGCCGCGGCCGCAGTCGGCCACGCTGAGTTCGACGGTGGAGTACCGCATCTATTTCGAGCTGGGCGGCAACGTCTACACGGGCGCCCTCATCAAGGACGGCGCCGCGGTCGGCGGCAGCTACTACGTCTCCAACCCGAACGGCGCCACGGCGACGGACCGGCTGACCTTCCTGCCCTACGCGATACGGCTGAACAAGGCGGCGCACGACAGCCTCGCGGCCGCCTCGCTGCTTTGACCGGGATGCGCTTTCAGTAGGGCAGGCTCAGGTAGTACTGCCCCAGCTCGGTCACTTGGCCGTTCGCGCCGAGCAGGCTCGTGAAGTGCACGTCGTTGTCCCAACGCCCGGTGAACCAGGCATAACGGAACACATCGGCGCGCCCTTCGCAGAGCTGGACCATGTCCTGCATCTGCGCCTTCTGCTTGGCCACGCTGTCGATCTGCGCCGTGCCGTCGCCGGTGTGCCAGTTCGCCATTTCGGTGACCCAGAAGGGCTTGCCGTACTTGGTGAGCCGGTCGAGCTGGTCCTTCAGGCCGTAGTCGTACCAGTGGAAGGCGAGGTAGTCGATCTGCGGATCGCGGTTGCCGTTGGCCGAGCGATACGCGGCGTAGAAGGCATCGAGCCACACGACCGGGTCGGCGTAGCCGGCCATCGTGCCCCAGTTCATCGCCGGGCCCACGAGCTTCACGCCCGTCTTCGCGGCCACGGATTCGTACTGCGGCCAGAGCTGCGCGGCGGCTTGCGGCGTGAGGTTGGCCTGGTCGACGAGGTTGGGCTCGTTCATCAGCAGCAGGTACTTGATGCGGGTGTCGGCGGCGAGCACGGCCTCGATGTCCGAGGCCGTGAAGGTGCTCCAGAGCATGGGGATGAAGTCCATGCCGTAACGCGACGAATGATCGGCGGGCACCGTGCTCTTGGGCTTCTGGCCCCAGCCGTACCACCAGCTCACGCCGGGCGCGAGCGCCTGCAGGTCCTCGGGCGTGGCGAGGTCGTAGGCGATGCCGCGCTTGGCGCTCTTGGTGGCCGGCGGGCTCGCGGCAGGCGGTGTCGAAGCTGGCGGCGTTGCAGCGGGTGGGGTTGACGCGGGAGGCGTCGACGTCGGGGGCGTCGATGCGCTCGCGCCGCCCCCACCGTCACCTCCGCCGCCGCCGCCGCAGGCCGTGAGGCCCGCTGCAGCGACCGAGGCGAAGAGACCCGTCAGCAACTGCCGGCGCCGCAGCAGGTCGAGATCAGAGGAACTTGCGCTCATAGCGATTGCAGGAACGCCAGCAGCGCATCCCGGTCCGAAGCGGAGAGTTGTTCGAAGCGCTGGCGGCTCGTGGTCGCTTCGCCGCCGTGCCACATGATGGCTTCGATCAGGTTGCGTGCGCGGCCGTCGTGCAGGTAGCCGACCTTGCCGGCCGTGCCTGCCACGCGCTCGGTGTAGCCGATGCCCCAGAGCGCCGAGGTGCGCCAGAGTGTGCCGGTGGCCTGGCCTTCGGTGAGCTTGTCGGCCATGTCGGGGCCCATGTCGTGCAGCAGCAGGTCGGTGTAGGGCTTGATCGACTGGTTGCGCAGTTCGGCGAACTCGGTGTTGGAGCCCGTCTTCAGGTCCGTCACGTGGCAGGCGTTGCAGCGGTTCGCTTGGAAAACCTTGAGGCCCGCGGCGACCTTGGCCGGGTCGACGTCCAGGTAGGGCAGGGGGCTCACGCCTTTCGGGAAGCCGCTGACCTGGCTGCGCTGCGCCGGCACGGCGAGCAGGCGCAGGTAGCGCGTCATCAGCTTGAGCTGGTCGTCGGTCAGACCCTTGTCCACCTTGCCCGGCGTGCACTTGCCGGTCATGCAGTCGCGGTTCGGAAAGACGGGGGTGGTGACGGACATGTCCAGCAGCGCCGCGCTCGCCGCCTGGTGGCGCAGGCTGAACTTGGAGGCCTTCCAGCCGAATCGGCCGACGCGCACGAGGCCCGTCTCGGGGTCGTACACGTAGTTGGCCGTGCCCTTCACGCCGTCAGCGTCGGGCGTGGTGCGCACGCGCGAGAGGATGTCGGCATCGGACACCGCTTCGAGCAGACCCGCGCCGATCAGCGGTTGCGCACTGCGCAGCGAGTAGATCGTCGGCGTCGGCCCGTCGAAGCTCACGCGCGGCTTGCTCAGGCTCACGGCAGTGCCGTCGGCCAGCGTCACCGTCTTCGTGTCGAAGCCGGCCACGCGCACCGCGGTGCCCCAATCCTGCGGCGTGCCGGCGCTCAGCGAGCGCGCGTTCATCTGCACGTTCATGCCGTAGATCGGGTGCGGCACCTGCTGTCCGTTGGCATCCAGCGTGGCGACGCGCACGGCCATCGTGTCGAGCTTCTGGTTGATCGTGCTCGGCGCCAGGCTGCGGCCGTTGCCGATGTGGCAGGCAAAGCAGGACGACTGGTTGAAGCGTGGTCCCTGCAGGCCCACCGCGTCGGTGTTGCGATCGTTGCCGGTCTCGTTGTGATCGCCGGTCCAGAGGTTGGTGTGGATCCAGCGGCGGCCCTCGACGAAGGTCTGCATGTTCTGCATGCCGACCTGCAGGTTGGGCTGCTGGAAGATGAAGCTGGCGTTGTCCGCGTAGTCGTACGAGACCGAGCCGATGCCGCCTTGCAGCGTCTCGTCGGGCAGCGGCGCATTCATCAGGCGCGGCTGCACGCCGTACCAGGGGCGCAGGCCGGTGCCGACGACGTAGGTCACCTCGTTCGTGTAGTAGCGGAAGGCGCCGCTGTCGCCGACCGCATCCATCGAGGCGCGCGACGAGAAGAACGAGCCCGTGAACTCGATCGCGTCGCCGACCTTGAGCGCGCGCGAGGCCACGTTCGTGCCATTGGGCACCATCACGCCGTTTGCGTTGGCCGAGAGCGCGTTGTAGCCGGGCACGTTGTCCAGCACCACGGAGCAGCCGTCGTTCGCGTACTTCACGCCGTTGTAGCCGGCGCCCGGCGTGCGCAGCGAGGTCTGGGGTGGCTTCGGCACGACCTGGCAGGCGGTGATGTCCTGGAAGCCTGCCGTGTAGGTCGTGTCGTCGAGCAGATCGCCGGGTGACATCCAGCCGTAGCCCGTCACGCCCGGATCGTCGAAGCGGCGGAAGAAGGACTGGCCGCCGCCCTTCTGCGCTTCCTGGTAGTACTGGTTGACGATGATGGTCGGCTTGGTGACGCCGGCCACGCGGCTGTTGTCGATGAACTCGACGCCCCAGGTGCGGTTCTTGAAGTAGTTGGCGACGAAGTTCAGGTGCGCGCCCGGGCCCTTGTCCTGCGGGTTGCCGTTGGCGTCCACCGTGTCGTTCGGGCCGTAGCCGATCTCGTTCCAGTCCTCACCGCGCTCGCGCGCGTGGCGCGAGCGGCCGACCATGCCGAAGCGCGTGACGAGCGTGCCGTCGGGCAGCGTGAACTGCACGGTCTCGATCGGATCCGTGACGGCCGCGGGCGGCGCCAGCGCGTTGCCGTTGGCCGGGAAGGAGAGGGCCGAGGTGGTCAGCACAGGCAGGGAGTTATCGCTGCCGGGCGACTTGAACGTGACTTCGAGCAGCGAGTAGCCGTACTGCGAACCGCGCGCCACGCCCTGCATGCGCACGTAGCGCACGTTGGCGTTGAGGTTGTAGAACTCCTGCACGCCGCCGGTGCCGCCGACCACATAGCGGATCTGGTACCAGGTCACGCCGTCGTCGGAGCCCTCGATGATGTATTCCTTGCCGTAGGCCGCCTGCCAGTTCAGCTGCATGTAGCCGAGCTGCGTCTTGGCGCCGAAATCGAACTGGATCCACGCGGCGTCGTCCTGCGCGCTGGACCAGCGCGAGGTCAGGTCGCCGTCAATCGCGTATTGGGCTGCGAGGTTGTTGCCTTCCACCGCGGACGACGTCGCCGCGACGACCTTCACCGCCACACCGGGCTTGCTGACGTCGACGCCGGCGGGCAGCTGCATCGAAGGCGGCAGTGCGGCCAGCCCGCTGGACGTGCCGGAGGGCAGGTCAACCGGCGTAGAGGTGGGCGGCTGCTCCAGCACGGGCTCCGAAGAAGCCGGGGCCGGCGGCGAGGCCGGCGTGGAGACCGGCGGCGGCGTGGGCGCCGAAGGAGTCGGGCTGCCGGAGCTGCCGCCGTCTCCACCACCACCGCCACCGCATGCAGTGACTGCGGCGGTCATGGCGAAGAGCAGCGAGAGCTTGGACAGGGTGCGCGCGGTGCGGCGCGGTCCGACGTCAACACGGGAAACAAGGAAATGCTGGTTCATGGTCGATTCGCTGTTCGAGAGCGTCGGGCGTGCGTTCCGGCAAAAGTGGGAACGGTTCCACTCTTGCGTGCGGTTCATGCCCGGCGTTCGTTTGTTCTTGGGGATCGGCATGCGACGGAGAACCCGACGCATTGCCCAGAAATCATGTCAGCGCAGGTGTCCGCAGCTTCGCGTACTTGTAAGCCGATATGAACTGGGCACGCGCACGCTCTTGGGGCGGCGCGGATTCGGGGCGGTTGGCTGCAACAGGACGTGCTGATCAGGTCAGTGCAAACGCGGCGTTAGCCCTCGCGCGCTCACAGCGAGTCAGCTTGCATTCAGGTTGCAGTTGGTTGCAGTTGCCGCAGCCGGGCGCGCGGCTGTCGCATCGCGGCGACGGCCTGAGCACTCCGGCTCATCGCGTCATCAATTTGTCATGTGCGTGCGCGTCCGCACCCGCGTGGCGCTGCGCCGGGGTGGGCCCGGCGCAGCGTCTCCGGATGACTGAGCGCGGCCTCAGTTGCCGGCCGTGCAGCTGTACACCGTCACATCGTCCAGGTACCAGCCAGCGATGCCGCCGCAGCCGTCGTTGCCCAGCTCGAAGCGCAGCTTGATCCTGTCGCCGGGCTTGGCATAGGGCGCGAGGTTGACGATGGAGCGGCCCCAGGAACCCGAGAAGCCGCCGGCGTCGGTGCCGGAGAAGAAGGGCTCGCCGGTCAGCGGGCTGTCGTTGCCGTTGTCGGAGGCCTTGTTCATCGAGTTGTAGGCGTTGTAGACGAAGTCGACCGCCGAGATCAGTTTCCACGCGCCGCCGTTGACGCTGACCTTGACGTTGCCGCCGTCGTAGCCGGCCTCGGTGGCGATCCAGTGGTCGAAGCTCAGTCGCGTCACGCGGCCGTCGGCGGGCAGGGCGATCTCGGGGCTCTCCAGCCGCTGCAGACCGGCCTGGTTGCCGCCCGGCGTGCAGGTGCCGCCGCCGTAGTCGGCCGCGAAGAGGGCGGAGCCGCTGCGGCCGCCCGGCAGCGCGCTGACCACGGCCCAGTTGCGTTTGACGAACTCGGGCTGGCTGCCGGTGGCGCTGATCGTCCACTTGACGCCGCCCTTCTTGCCGCCGTCGAAGCTGTCGGTCATCAGCGGCGTCGGGCTGCCGCTCGGGCATTGCGGCGGCGGCGACTTGGCGAGCAGGGGCTTGAAGCCGCACTGCGCCGTCGGGTCGTCGCGCATCTGCACGGCGACAGCGGCCTTGGCGACCTGCGCGCAATCGGAGGCGGTGATGATCTGGCCTGAAGGCGCGCCGGTGCTCAGGTCGTTGAGGTTGGCGCCGGTCAGGTCGGCGCAGGACTGGGCCAGCGCGTCGGCGTGATCGGCGAAGTTGCTGGTGGCCACCTGGTAGGCGCTCTGGGCGCGGAAGTAGATGTGTGCGGCCTTGGTCAGACCGATGCCGGCGACGGTCTGGCCGTTGTAGGTGCCGCCGTCCACCGTCAAGGCATAGGCGTGGTTCGGGATGCCGGAATTCGTGTGCACGCCGCCGTTGTCGGCGGTGGTGCAGGCGTAATAGGCGTCGGACACCTTGCCCGGATTCGCGAAGCAGCTCGGGTTGTACATGTCGCGGCTCGCGCCGCCGGCCATGTCCTCGCCGATCAGCCAGGAGACGGAGTTGTCGGTGCCGAGGCCGCGGCGCATGGAGAGGCGCACGCTGCCGGTCTGCGCCTGGGCCTTGAGCGCTGCACCGTCGGCCTGGCTGATCGACAGCGCCGGGATGGTGACGTTCTCGCCGCTGCTGCCCATCGTGGCGATGCCGGCCTGGTTGTTGCCGATGATCACCGCGATGGCGCCGGCGTCTTCGGCGCGCTTGGTCTTGGTCGAGTAGCCGCAGGTGCCCCGGTCGATGTAGGCGATCTTGCCGGTCAGCGCAGCGGCATTGACGAACGGCGTTTCGCAGGCGTCGGTGGTCGTGCCGACGCCGTCGTTCACGACGACGACCTCGGTGCTGTTGACGACGAAGGTCTGGGCGCCGAAGGCGGCCGTGCCGGAGAGCTTGACCCCCGCGATCGCGGCCGGCTGATTGACGACGACCTGGCCGACGCTGGTCTGGAAGGTGCAGGCATCGGCCGTGCGCGGCGCGTTCGGCGTGTCCATGCCGCGGCCGTTGAGGCGGTCCACTGTTTCGCCCCAGATGTCGGAATAGGCTTCGTTGAGTGCGCCGGGCTGCCAGGCGTAGATGAGGTCGTCGGTGTAGTCGGTATAGGCGTGGCCCCATTCGTGGGCGGTGATGTCGTCGGTCGTGAAGCCGGGGCAGAAAGAGATCAGCCTGCCGTTCCATGAGGCGTTCGGGCAGAGATCGCCGCGGTTGTAGACCATGTCCATCCGGGCGCCCTTGCCGTCGAAGCTGTCGCGGCCGAAGGCGTTCTTGAAGAGCTTGTAGGCGTCCTGCGCCGCCAGGATCATGTTGTCGGCCTCGGTGATGCCGGTGGGGAAGGGCTGGCCTTCGACCCAGCTCGGGTTGTTCGGGTAGTTGGGGCCGGGCGTGGTCTGGTTGGCGCCGTCGTAGGCGCGGCGGTTGAGGTCGGTGTGGATGCCGGAGAAGGTGTCGATCGTGCTGCCGTTCTGAGCGTCCACGTAAACGAACATGCGCACATCGCGGCCGTTGCCGACCTCGACCTGCCAGGCCAGATGGTTGGCGCCGGGGACGCCTCGGACGAGGCCTTCACGGTAGACCATCAGCCGCGGTGTGCGGGTGCTGAGCGAGGCGCTGCGGCCGAGTTCCTTCTGCACGGCGGCCGAGGCGGTCAGCGCAGCAGTGGCTGCGGCGACGGTGGGCCGCACGTCGATGGCGATGTCGGGCACGAAGGTGCCGTTGGCGGCGGTGATGGCTCCGGCCGGGTTGAAGTGGATCTTGATCTCGGCGCCAAAGACCGGCAGGCCCTGGTAGATCTGCGCGTGCGTGATGTGCAGACCGCCCTGCTGGTCCTGGAAGGCGGTGCCGGCGGCGAGTTCGGTGGCTGCGTTGCGCACGCCGAAGACGGCGCCGTAGCTGCTCAGGAACTGGAGCGAGTCGCTCTTGCCGACGGCCTGCCGAGCCTCGTCGCCGGCGGCGGCCGAGCGCAGGGCGCTGGCCATGACGGCTGGGCGTGCCAGGCGCACGAAGCGCGCCGTGCCGGTGGCGGTGTGCAGCGACACCTGCGCGGTGCCGCCGCTGGCGGCGCTGAGCTGCGTGACAGCCTGGTCGCGCGAGAGGCTCGGTGCCGATGCGGGTTGCGCCTGCGCGGTGGCCGCGAAGGCCAGGCTCAGCGACAGGGCGAGCACGGAAAGACGGGTGCTTTGAATGGGCATGACGGCTCCCTGGTTCGATCAGCTGGTCTTGCGGCGGCGGGCGGCGGCGAGGGCGGCCAGGCTCAGGCCGACGAGGGCGAGGCCGTTGGGCTCGGGGATCTCGCCGACGGTGAGGTTGTCCAGCGTCGGGTACAGGCCGTTGAGCGGCAGGTCTGCGGCGGTGATCGAGAGCGAGGTGATCGTGCCGTCATAGGTGGCGAAGCCGAAGTAGCTGTCTTGCATCGAGGGGGATTCGAAGCTGTAGCTGCTGCCGTCGCTCAGGGCCACCGTGATCACCGAGGGCACGAAGTTGTCGCCGAGATCCAGGGCAAAGAAGTTGGCCCCGAAGGCCGTCACGTTCATGCCGGTGAAGCTGAGGGTCAGCGTTTCGTACGGCTGGTTGGTCCCCAGCGAATCGCCGTTGCTATAGAGGCCGCTGGCGGCCGAGACGCTGTAGCTGTAGCCGTTGCCTGAGTAGACGGAAGGCGGATCAGCGGCGAGGCCCGTGAAGGTTTCGGTGTAGGCGCCGGGCGCCAGGCGCTGCATCAGGCTGGCGGCGGAACTGAAGGTCAGCGTCGATGAAGCGAAGGACGCCGAACAGAGCAGGGCCAGTGAGGCGCCCGCCAGCGAACGGGGAATGAACTGCATGGAACAACCTCGGGGAGTTGGAAAGTCCGCCGATGTTCATCGCCGTTCCTGCGCCCGAGTAGTCGTTCTTGTGCGCAGCTGAAAGTTGCGACACGCGCGCGAAGCCGCGGTCAGCTCAGTCGCGCCAGCGTGTCGCTGCAGAGCTCGGCCGTGGCGATGCAGCCCAGCCCGTTGCGCTCCACCTCGGCCATCAGCCGCAGCCATTGGGGCAGGCCTTCGAGGACGACGCGCGTGCGGTTCGTCGTGACCCAGCCGGCCTCGGCCAGCTGGCCCAGATAGATCCAGGTCTGCCGGCGCGACAGGCCTGAAAGCTGGCCGATGCAGGCCTGTGAGACGGGCAGCGAGAGACGCGGGTCGTTGCGGCCTTCGCGGTCCACGGGCGCCAGCGCAGTGGCCAGCGTGGCGACCACGCTGACAAGGCGCTGGAAGCCGGTGCCGGCCAGGCGCATGGAGATCTGGTCCTGCAGCCGCGCCTCGGTGGCCGCGTGGAGCAGCGCGGTGTCGGTGCGCTCCTGCGGCGCGCGCTGCGAGGCCAGCTCGCTGCGCGGAATGTTGATCGTGACCACATCGACGAGCGCGTTCACTTCGTACAGCGCCGCGAGCTTGCCCAGCGGCGAATTCCAGCCGATCACGTCGCCGAGCCAGAGCGCGGCCACGGCCACGTTGGTGCTGCCGGCCACCTTGGACATCAGGCAGGCGGCGCCGCTGCTGATGGCCACCCATTCACCAAGCTCGGCGCCGGCTTCGATGATGGTCTGGCCGCGGCGGTAGGTCTTGATCGTGGCTTCGGCCATCCACTGCGGATCGTTGCCGTCGGTGGGCGACGGGGCCGCGCGGGAGGACTCTGCCAAGGATGCTGGGGGTTTCATGACTTCTTGTTGTTGCGCGTGAGCTTGTAGTTCGAAGGGGCGCGGCACGTTCGCCGGATCAGCGGCCGTGCACACCCCGCAAAGCGGCTTGACGGATCAGCGGACAGGCCTCACCAGATCGAGAGGCTGCGCGCCAGCACGCGCTGCAGCCAGGTGCGCGAGGACGCGTCGTTGACGTCGCCCTGCGCCACCGACTCGAAGCTGGCGTTGACCACGTCCTTGGAGTCGACGATGTTGCCGGTGCGGATGTCGCGCGGGTCCAGCGTGCCGGAGAAGCGCAGCGTGTTGCGCCCGCCGTTCAGGCCGATGTTGCGTTCACCGGCGACGACGAGGTTGCCGTTGGGCAGCACGTTGATCACGGTGACGGCGATCTGCGTGGCGAAGCTCGTCGAGGCTTCTGTCGTGCCGTTGCCCTTGTACGAATCGCTGCCGGAAGCGCTGGCGTTCGCGTTCAGGATCGCATTGAGCGGGCCGCCGGTGCCGCCGGTGCCCGGGCCCTTGACGGTGAGCGCGTTCTGGCGGCTCGTGTCGGTGGACTGCGCGTGACTGGCCTTGAGGCTTTCGGCGATGTCGACCTTGAGCGTGTCGCCCACGGCCTGCGGCCGGCGCTCGGAAGAGAACAGCGCGTTGGAGGTCATCCAGGGCTGATAGATGGCGCCGTTGGCGGGGCGTTCCAGGTACATCGGAGGCTTGATCGGGGTGGCGACGACGGGACCGGGCACGATACCGGGCGCGGGCCCCGCGCAACCGCAGAGCGAGGCAAGGAAGAGTGTCGGCAGGGCAAAGTAGTGCGGGCGTTTCATCACTGTCCTGTCATGAAAGTTCAACTGGTGAATCCGGTCAGGATGGCCTTGACCACGGGCGCGAGCTTGCGCTGCGTGGTCGACCATCTGCTGACGCCGTAGTCCGGGTCGATCGCGTAGGCGCTGCTGGAGAGCAGCGCACCGTCTGCGCGGTGCAGGCTCAGCGACGCGGAGGTCAGATAGGCGCGGTAGTTGTTGCTCATCGGCGGCGATCCCCACTCGATGGTGGCGGCGTAGCGCAGCCAGACCTTGCAGTCCTGCAGGCCCGAGCCGACGGGGTAGACGCGGCTCGTCACGCCTTGCTCGACCAGCGCCTGCTGGATCGCCGGCACGAGGTCCTCGAGCTGCGCGAGCGGGTTGTATTCGATGCACACGCTGCTCAGCGGTGCGTCGGCGTGATGGATGGTGTTGATGGCGCTGGCCGGGCTGTGGTTGAGCGCGGTGTTGCCGGCGAAGTCGGCCACCTTCACGAGTCCCCAGGCCTGCAGCGGCCCGAGTGCCGTGCAGCCGGAGAGCAGGGCGAGCGATGCGGCGAACGATGCGGTGAGCGATGTGGCGGAAGAAGCGAAACGCATGCGGATACAGCTCATGGTGCTTGCGCTCAGACGAGTTCGTTCAACAGCACGCCGCCGGCCAGCGCACCCACGGCGGCGTACTGCGTGGCGGTGTCCACGGCGTTGCTCACCTGTTGCGTCACGCTGGACATCGCCTGGCTCGTCGCGTTCGCGACGCTGCGCACGCCACTGCTGACCGTGCGCGCGCCTTTCGCCACCGCGTTGGCGGTGCTGGCGATCGTGTGCGCGGTCTCGCTCCCCGCGTGTGCCACGGTCTGGGCGGCCGCGGCGGCGAGATCCACACCGGCTGCGCTGATGTCGTGCACGAAGTGCTTGGCCGCGTGGACGAGGTCGTCCCCCGACGCCTCCAGTTCGTGCAGCCCTTGCTTGCTGAGCGAAACGTGCGCGCTCTTCGCCGTCTGGGCGGCAGTTTGCGTGCTGGCTCCCTGACTGGCGGCGCGCGCCGAAGCCGTGTCGGAAGACGGGCTGCGGTGCGCATTGCCATGGCCGTGGCGCGCGGCGGCGACGCTGTGCAGATCGCTCATGGCGACGTGCTCAGGCGACGGCGTTCAGCGAGGTCGTGGGTCGCGCGGCGGCGGGCGTTGCCGCCGTGGCTGCTGCTGTTGTTGCCGATGCGGCGTGGGGCGCCGCAGTCGCAGGATTCGCGCCGGTCGGCGCCGCGGCAGAGGCCTTCGCGCTCTTGAGCAGATCGCCGAAATTGCCGCTCGAGGTCTTGTCAGCTGTCGACGGCTTGGTGCCTTGCGACGCTTGAGCGGTCGATTCGGTGCGGGTGCGTGGCAGGTTCACGTGCATGGCAACACTCCTCAGTGGTTGATGAGGTCATTGTTGGCAGCGGTGAATTTCTGAAAGGTCCGAGTACGGTGCGGGAGACTCGGGACTTCGCGTGCTCGGTGATGGATGTCACTCAGCGGGTGCGACTTCGAGCTGCGCGACTGCGGCGTGCAGCAGGTCCGCAACCTTGTGCAGCACTCGCTCACGTTCGGCGTCGATACGTGTCCGCATCGTATCCATGACGACAAGGTCTGATCGCTCGAAATCCGCCAATAAAGCGTGAAACGGCAACAGCAGCGGCCAGCCTTCCATCGCGCCTCGCGGGCCCTCGGCCAGGCCGGTGCGCGGCGAGGGCGGGCGCGCGGTGAGGTCGATCATCGTGCCCACCATGCGCGTCACGCGGCCCTCGGCACTGCGCTCGATCACGCGGCCGCGCGAATGCACGGTGCGGTAGCCCGAGCCGTTGCTGCGGATGCGGAACTGCGCGATGTAGCAGTCGGCCTGACCCTGAAAGTGCGCGCGCATGGCTTCCAGCATCGGCTCCAGATCGTCGGGGTGCACGCGGCAGCGCCAGAAGTGCGTGCTGTCCGCGGACTGCGGGTCGGGGTAGCCCAGGCGGACTTTCCATTGCGGCGAGTGGTGCACGGTCTCCAGCTCGGGGCGCAGGTCCCATGCGTCCAGGAGCCCCGCTTCGATGGCCCGTTGCCAGCGAAGATCGACCGTTTGCTGCAGATTCATAACGGCGATGTTATGCGGGGAAACTTGCGCTTACGCTACGCGTTAGCCGAAATCACCTGATGGGGGGACATTCACCATGGCGGAGAACAAGACCCAGGCCACCGAGGCCAGTGTGGAGGACCATTTCGCGGCGATCCAGGACGTGGCGCGGCGCAAGGATTGCGAGGCGCTGGCGAAGCTGCTGAAGAAGGTCACGAAGCAGCCCGCGAAGATGTGGGGCACGAGCATCGTCGGCTTCGGCAATCGCCACTACAAGTACGAGAGCGGCCGCGAAGGCGACATCTGCCTGGTGGGTTTCGCCTCGCGCAAGGGTGATATCGCGATCTATGGCACCGGTAGCGCACCGGAGCGCGACGAGATCCTGGCGCGGCTCGGCAAACACAAGACGGGCAAGGGCTGTCTCTATATTCGCCGGTTGGCCGAGGTGGATCTGACGGTGCTGGAGGAACTGGTGAAAGCTTCGATCTTGAACGGCGGGGGTGATCAATGACGCGTCTTGGACAAGCCTTCCGACGCGCGGTGGTGCTGGCGGCCGTTGCGGCGACTTGTGGCCCAGCGTCCGCCTTCGCATCTTCCGCGCCCGATGACTGCAAGGCATGGCCGACGTCGAGCCGCGAGCTGCTGCTCGTGCTGGGTCAACGGGCTGTCGAAGCCGCTGCCCTGGTGCAGGCTGGTGAGCGCAGTGACGCAAGGTTGGACGCGTGGATCGCGCGTGATGCCAGCTTTGACCTTGGCGCTGGCGATGTTGGCCGTCAGATGGGCAAGGGCGCGGCCGGCTTTCGCAAGCTGCTGGAAGAAATTCATCCCGATCACTACCGCTTTGACGGCTGGGACTTCATGAACAGCAAGAAGGCACCGTGCAGCGCCAGCGAGGTGACGGTCGAGTTCAGCTCGCAGAAGGAAGGCGGACGAGCCGAAGTGACGTTCAGGTTCGTCGACGGAAGGATCGTGCAAGCCAAGGGCTGGTATCGAACGATGACGGCAGGGGAATTTCCGATCACGACGCTCGCCCGCTGAGCGCCGTCCGGCGTGCTCAGATCGCCACCAGGCCGCGGATTTCCGCGCTCTGCATCCTCGCGTTGTCGCCGCTGGCGATCACGCTGCCGCGCTCCAAGACGAGGAATTCATCGGCCAGTTCCGCGGCGAAGTCGTAGTACTGCTCGCAGAGCAGGATTGCCATGCCTTGCTCCGTGGCGAGACTGCGGATCACGCGACCGATGTCCTTGATGATCGAAGGCTGGATGCCTTCGGTCGGCTCGTCGAGGATGAGCAAGCGCGGCCCTGCCGCGAGCGCGCGGGCGATGGCGAGCTGCTGCTGCTGACCGCCCGACAGGTCGCCGCCGCGGCGGCTCAGCATCTGCTTCAGCACGGGAAACAGCTCGAACAGGTGCGGCGGCAGTTTCGCGCTGCCGGGCTTGCTGGCCAGGCCCATGCGCAGGTTTTCCTCGACGGTCAGTCGCGCGAAGACCTCGCGGCCTTGCGGCACATAGCCGATGCCGGCTCGGGCGCGCTCGTACGGCTTGGCGCGCACGATGTCCTTGCCCTCGAAGCTCACGCTGCCGCTGCGGATCGGCACCAGGCCCATCAGGCTCTTGAGCAGCGTCGTCTTGCCCACGCCGTTGCGGCCCAGCAGCACGGTGATGCGGCCGGGGCGGGCGCTGACCGACACATCGCGGAGGATGTGCGAGCCGCCGTAGTACTGGTTGATGTTCTCGGCCTTCAGCAGAGGAATGGCGTCAACGTCCAAGGTATACCTCGATCACGCGTTCATCGGCTTGAACCTGGGCCAACGTTCCTTCGGCCAGCACCGAGCCTTCGGCCAGCACCGTCACCTTCTCGGCGATGCGGTCCACGAAGCCCATGTCGTGCTCCACCACGATCAGCGAATGCTTGCGCTTGAGCGTGAGGATCAGCTCGGCCGTGCGCTCGGTCTCCTGATCGGTCATTCCGGCCACGGGTTCGTCCAGCAGGATCAGCTTTGGGTCCTGCATGAGGAGCATGCCGATCTCGAGCCACTGCTTCTGGCCGTGGCTCAGCAGGCCGGCGCTGCGCTGCATCTCATCTTCGAGGCGGATCTGCTCTAGCACTTCGGACAGCCGATCCTTCTGCGCGCCGGAGAGCCTGCCCCAGAGCGAGCTGCGCAGCGTGCGCGGACCTTGCAGCGCGAGCTCCAGGTTCTCGAAGACGGTCAGCGCCTCGAACACCGTCGGCCGCTGGAACTTGCGCCCGATGCCGAGCTGCGCGATCTGCGCTTCCGAGTGGCGCAGCAGGTCGATCGTGCCGCCGAAGAACACTGTGCCTTTGTCGGGCCGCGTCTTGCCGGTGATGATGTCCATCATCGTCGTCTTGCCGGCGCCGTTCGGGCCGATGATGCAGCGCAGCTCGCCGGCCTCGATGGCGAGCGAGAGGTCGTTGATGGCGCGGAAGCCGTCGAAGCTGACGGTCACGTTGTCGAGGTAGAGGATGTGGCCGTGCCGCACATCCAGCTCGCCGGGTTGCACGGCGCGGCCGTAGCCGGGCTCGCCGCTCAGGCTCGGGTCGTTCGCTGCCTCTTTCACTGCTTCGCTCACGACCGATCGCTCCCGCGCTTGCTGAACTTCTCCACCAGCCCCACGATGCCGCGCGGCATGAACAGCGTCACCGCCACGAACAGCGCGCCGAGCAGGTAGAGCCAGAACTCCGGCGCCACCTGCGTGAGCCAGCTCTTGGCGCCGTTCACCGCGAAGGCGCCGGCGATCGGCCCGATCAGCGTGCCGCGCCCGCCGACGGCGGCCCACACCGCGATCTCGATGCTGTTGGCCACGCTCATCTCGCTCGGGTTGATGATGCCGACCTGCGGCACGTACAGCGCGCCGGCCAGCGCGCAGATCAGCGCCGAAAGCACCCAGGCCGCGAGCTTGTACGGCAGCGGCGAGTAGCCGCAGAACATCAGGCGCGATTCGGCATCGCGCACGGCGCTGAGCACGCGGCCGAACTTGGCCTGCGTGAGCCAGCGCAGCAGCACGTAGCAGCCGGCCAGCGCCAGCACGCTCAGCACGAACAGCAGCACGCGCATGCCGGCCGTGGTGACGGAGTAGCCGAGGATGCGCTTGAAGTCGGTGAAGCCGTTGTTGCCGCCGAAGCCCGTCTCGTTGCGGAAGAAGAGCAGCATGGCGGCGTACGTCATGGCCTGCGTGATGATCGAGAAGTACACGCCCTTGATCCGCGAACGGAAGGCGAACCAGCCGAACACGAAGGCCACGAGGCCGGGCACGAGCAGCACGAGCACGACGGTGGCGACGAAGCTGTCGCTGAGCAGCCAGTGCCAGGGCAGCTCCTTCCAGTCGAGGAACACCATGAAGTCCGGCAGGGTGCTGCGGTACTGGCCCTCGTTCCCGATCTGGCGCATCAGATACATGCCCATCGCATAGCCGCCGAGCGCGAAGTACAGGCCGTGGCCGAGCGAGAGGATGCCGGCATAGCCCCAGATCAGGTCCATCGCCAGCGCGCAGAGTGCGTAGCAGCAGAACTTGCCGAGCAGGCTGATCCAGTAGCCGTCGAGGTGCAATGCGCTGCTCGTGGGCACGGCGAGGTTGAGGATCGGCAGCAGCACACAGCTGATGAGCAGCAGCGTGATCAGCGCGAGCCCCGCGCGGCGCGAGAGCAGGAGAGGTCGTTGAGGGAGTTGCATCTTCATCAATCCAGCTGTCGGCCCTTCACCGCGAACAGCCCCTGCGGCCGCTTCTGGATGAAGACGATGATGAACAGCAGCACGGCGATCTTGGCCAGCACCGCGCCGACGACGCCTTCGAGCGCCTTGTTCGCGAGGCCCAGGCCCATCGCGGCGAGCACGGTGCCCGCGAGCTGGCCCACGCCGCCGAGCACGACGACCATGAACGAGTCGACGATGTAGCCCTGGCCGAGATCGGGCCCGACGTTGCCGACCTGCGAGAGCGCGCAGCCGGCGAGACCTGCCAGGCCGGAGCCGAGCGCGAAGGCGTAGGTGTCGACACGCGCCGTCGGCACGCCCATGCACGAAGCGATCGGCCGGTTCTGCGTCACGGCCCGCACGAACAAGCCGAGTCGCGTGCGCGCGATCAGCAGCGCCATGCCGCCGAGCACCGCGAACGCAAAGCCGATGATCACGATGCGGTTGATCGGCAGCGCCAGCCCCGGCACCAGCTCGACACTGCCGCCGAGCCACGCGGGGCTCTCCACGGCCACGTTCTGCGCGCCGAACAGGCTGCGCACAGCCTGGATCAGCATCAGGCTCAGGCCCCAGGTGGCGAGCAGCGTTTCCAGCGGCCGGCCGTACAGCCAGCGCAGCACGGTGCGTTCCAGCACGGCGCCCACACCCGCCGAAGCCAGGAAGGAGACCGGCACGGCGGCGAGCAGGTAGGCGTCAAACGCCTCCGGCGGCAGCCAGCGGCGGAAGGCGATCTGCACGAGGTAGGTGGCGTAGGCGCCGATCATCATCAGCTCGCCGTGCGCCATGTTGATCACGCCCATCAGCCCGTAGGTGATGGCCAGGCCCAGCGCCACGAGCAGCAGGATGCTGCCCAGGCTGATGCCGCTGAACAGGCTGGCGGCGCGCTCGCCCCAGACCAGGGTGGCTTCGACGGAGCGCAAGGAGAGTTGCAGGGCCTGGCGCACTTCTGCGTCGGTTTCATCCGTTAGGCGCTGGTTCAGCAGCAGCCGGGTTTCGGGCGTGTTCGAGGTGCCCAGCGCGCGGGCGGCTTCGAGGCGCTTGCTGCGGTCCGGGCTGGCGGCGAGGGCGGCGGAGCGCGCGAGGTTCAGCGCGGTCTTGACCTTGGCGTCGGACTCTTTGGTGAGCGCCGCTTCGATCAGCGGGACGCGCGCCTCATCCGGCGAGTCGAGCAGTGCCTTGGCGGCGGTCAGCCGATCCTGTGCGTTAGCGCTCTGCAAGGCAAGCGCCGCCTGCACCGCCTCGATGGCGCCGCGCAGGCGGTTGTTGAGCAACACGTCTTCGACCGCGTCGGCGGCCGGCGCAGGCTCGACCTTGGCGCCGGTCGCGGCATCGGTCAACGCGCCTTGCTCGTCCGCCACCAGCACGCGCCCGCTGGCCGAGACGAGCTTGAGCCGCTCATCCGCAAGCGCCTGCACGAACGCAGCCGCTTGCGGATCCGGCTTCGCGAGCAGCGCGTTCAGCGCCGCCACGCGATCGTCGGTCTCGCCCTGCGCCACGGCGCGCGCCTGCTCCTGGGTGAGCGCGCCAGCAGAGCCGGCCAGCGCCCAGAACATCAACAACAGCAGCCCGCGCCGCAGCATCGAGGACATCGCTTACTTCTTGACCGGTTCGTCAGGCTTGCCCTCGTTGCCCGCGATGTACGGGCTCCACGGCTTGGCCTTGACCGGCGCGGGCGTCTTCCAGACCACGTTGAACTGGCCGTCGGCGCGGATCTCGCCGATGAACACGCTCTTGTGCAGGTGATGGTTCTTCTCGTCCATCTTCGACGTGATGCCCGATGGCGCGCTGAAGGTCTGGCCCGACATCGCGGCGATCACCTTGTCCACGTCCGTGCTCTTGGCCTTCTCGACGGCCTGCTTCCACATGTTGATGCCGATGTAGGTGGCCTCCATCGGATCGTTGGTCAGCGGCTTGTCCTTGTGGCCCGGGATGTTGTGCGCCTTGGCGTAGGCGCTCCACTTCTTGATGAAGGCGTCGTTGGTGGGGTTCTTCAAGGACATGAAGTAGTTCCATGCCGCCAGGTGCCCCACGAGCGGCTTCGTGTCCACGCCGCGCAGTTCTTCCTCGCCGACCGAGAAAGCCACCACCGGCACGTCCTTGGCCTTCAGGCCGGCGTTGCCGAGTTCCTTGTAGAAGGGCACGTTGGAATCGCCGTTGATCGTGGAGACGACGGCCGTCTTGCCGCCGGCCGAGAACTTCTTGATGTCGGCCACGATGGTCTGGTAGTCGCTGTGGCCGAACGGCGTGTATTTCTCATCGATATCGCTGTCCTTCACGCCCTTGCTGTGCAGGTAGGCGCGCAGGATCTTGTTGGTCGTGCGTGGGTAGACGTAGTCCGTGCCCAGAAGCACCCAGCGCTTGGCGCCGCCGCCGTCCTTGCTCATCAGATAGTCCACGGCGGGGATGGCCTGCTGGTTCGGCGCGGCGCCGGTGTAGAACACGTTCTTGCTGAGTTCCTCGCCCTCGTACTGCACCGGGTAGAACAGCAGGCCGTTCAGCTCCTCGACCACCGGCAGCACCGACTTGCGGCTGACCGAGGTCCAGCAGCCAAAGATCACCGCCACCTTGTCCTGCGTGAGCAATTGGCGCGTCTTCTCGGCGAACAGCGGCCAGTTGGAGGCCGGGTCGACGACGACGGGTTCGAGCTTCTTGCCCAGCACGCCGCCCTTGGCATTGATCTCCTCGATCGCCATCAGCACCGTGTCCTTGAGCACGGTCTCCGAGATCGCCATCGTGCCCGAGAGGCTGTGCAGCACGCCGACCTTGATCGTGTCGGCAGCGAAAACGGGGGCGGCTGTCAACGCAGCGGCGGCGGCGAGCATTTTCAGGGCGTGGCGTCGAACGATGGTGTTAGCGGGCATGGCCGGCTCCGGTGATGAGGTAGGCTGATGCTAGGAACCGCAGGCGCCCGAGCCCATACGTCAGATGGCGTATGCCGCAGTCCGGAAAACCCGAATGGAGAAGGAAACAGAACATGAAGAACAACTCGCGCCGCCAGCTGCTGGCCCTGCTGCCCCTGCTCGCGCTGCCGCTGGCCCCCGCAGCCTTTGCCCGCCGCGATGAAGACGAAGGCGAGTTTCAGATCCTCGGCGCCCGCTACGGCACGCCCGACCGCAACGTGGACGTGACGCCGCGCCTGAAGGAGCTGGCCCGCAGGGACCGCCGTTTCCGTCTGGAAAACGACATCTTTGGCGTCGACCCGGCTTTCGGCGTGCGCAAGGTGCTGCGGATCTACGCCCGAGGGCGAGACGGCCAGGTGCGCCAATTCGAGTACGCGGAGCACGACTGGATCGACGGCCGGCAGTTCACGGGCTGGAGCCGCGGCGACTGGCGCGGTGAGCGCCGTGATGACTGGGACGGTGGCTGGGAAGTTCGCCCGATGCCGCCGGGACGCGGTCCTCGGCTGGAGATCGTGCGTGCCACGTACGGCACGCGCCGCCGCAACATCGACGTGACCCGTCGCATCCGTGAGCTGGCGCGCGATGGGCGGGTGGATGTGGAGGTCAGCAACGACCTGTTCGGCAACGATCCGGCCTACAAGGAGCGCAAGGCGCTGTGGGTCGTGATCCGGGGGGAGCGCGGCGAGCGTGAGATCGAGGTTGCGGAGGGCGATCGCCTGCGATTGCCTTGAAACCCTGACTCAGCGCTGCTCGCAGCCTCCGCTGCACGACCCGAACGTGTGGGCAAACACCTTGCTGAACTCGGCCCCCAGCAAAAACACTTGTGCCGAGTAGTACACCCAGAGCAGCAGCACCGCCAGTGAACCGGCGGCGCCGAAGACCGAGGTGACGCCGCTCTTGCCGATGTACAGCCCGATCAGCAACTTGCCGACATTGAAGAGCAGCGCCGTCACCAGCGCGCCGACCCACACGTCGCGCCAGGCGATCTTCACGCGCGGGATGGTCTTGAAGATCAGCGCGAAGACGAGCGTCTCCAGCCCGTAGCTGACGACGAAGTTCAGCGCATTGGCGAGCACCTCCCAGGACGTGGCGAAGCGCTCGCCAGCCCAGCGGCCGACCAGCGAGATCGCAGTGCTGAACACGAGCGAGGTCATCAGCAGGAAGCCGACGCCCATCACCATGCCGAAGGACAGCAGCCGCGCGCGGACGACGCGCAGGAAGCCGGCGAGGCCCGTCTCCTTGACCGCCGTAGGGGCGCGCCAGACGCGGTCGAGCGCGTGCTGCAGCTCGCTGAAGACGCTGGTGGCGCCGACGAGCAGCAGCACCGAGCCGATCATCGTGGCGGCGAAGCTCTGCGAAGGCCGGGCGGCGCTCTCCAGCATCGCCTGGACGGCGGTGGCGCCCGCATCGCCCATCAGGTCGCGCAACTGCTCGATCACCTCGCCGCTGGCGGCCTGGCGCTCGAACACCAGGCTGGCCATCGAGATGGCGATCAGCAGGAGCGGCGCGATGGAGAACATCGTGTAGTACGCGATCGCCGCGCCCAGGCTGGACGCTTCGTCGTCGATCCAGGCGCTCACGGCCTGCTTGCACAACTGCCAGAGCTGGGCCGGAGTCATGGGGGTCAAGCCTCGTCCGGTTTGCCTTGCTCGAAGACGACCGGCCGGCGCTGCGCCGGCAGGGCGGTCGGCGGCGGCGCATTCGCCAGGATCACGTGCACGCTGCCGTTGGGCCAGCGGTCCAGCTCGATCGGCTCGCCGACGTTGCCGACCGAGGCCGCGCGCTCCTTGGCCAGCGTGGCGTCGACGGTGGCCGCGTCTGCGCAGACGATGACGCGGTGCAGATGCCCTTCGTGACGGATCGCCACTTCGGCCGAGGGCCAGTGCGCCGGCAGGCAGGGCTTGACGACGATGTGCCCGTCGGCCACGGTCACGCCGCAGATCGACTCGACGCCCGCGCGCAGCAGCCAGCCGGCCGAGCCGGTGTACCAGCTCCAGCCGCCGCGACCGGTCCAGGGCGGCGCCGTGTAGACGTCACCGGCCATCACGTAAGGCTCGATCGCATAGGTGGCGCCGCGCTGCGGGTCGAGCCAGCGGTGCGCGGGGCTCAGCGCCGTGAAGACCTGCCACATCGCTGCGCGCTGGCCGAGCTGCGCCAGGGCCATCAGCGCCCACACCGCGCCGTGGTTGTACTGGCCGCCGTTCTCGCGCACGCCGGGCGGGTAGCTCTGGATGTAGCCGGCGTAGGGCGTGTTGTGCTGGAGCGGCGGGTCGAGCAGGTGCACCAGCTGGTGCGTGCGGTCGAACAGGTGCATGACGACGCTGCTCATCGCCTCGCGCGCCCGCGGCCGCTCGCCGCAGGCCGAGAGCACGGCCCACGCTTGTGCAATGAGGTCGATGCGGCATTCGGCTTGATGGCTGGAACCGAGCGGCGTGCCGTCGTCGAAGAAGCCGCGCATGTACCAGAGGCCGTCCCAGGCCTGCGCGTCGAGCGCCTGCGCCCAGGCCAGGCGCGAGGCCTGCCAGCGGCGCACGCGGGCCGTGTCCTGCCGAGCCTTGGCCAGCGGCAGGTAGTCGTCCACCACGCGGCAGAGGAACCAGGCGAGCCAGACCGATTCGCCCTTGCCGCCGGAGCCGACGCGGTTCATGCCGTCGTTCCAGTCGCCAGTGCCGAACAGCGGCAGGCCGTGCGCGCCGACGGCGAGGCTGCGGTCGATGGCGCGCGCCGCGTGCTCATAGACCGAGGCACGCTCGCCGCTCAGGGCCGGCGCTTCGTACACGTCCTCCGCGCCTTCGGGCACCTGGCGGCCGATCAGGAAGGGCAGTTGCTCGTCCAGCAGCGCGAGATCGCCCGTGCGCTTGCAGTAGTGCGAGACGGCGTAGGGCAGCCAGAGGCGGTCGTCCGAGAAATGCGTGCGCACGCCGGCGCCGCCCGGTTCGTGCCACCAATGCTGCACGTCGCCCTCGGGGAACTGGCGCGCAGAGCTGCGGCGGATCTGCTCGGCCAGCAGCTCGGGTGCGTGGGTGACGAGCGCCATCGCGTCCTGCAACTGGTCGCGGAAACCGAACGCACCGCCAGCCTGATAGAACGCCGCCCGAGCCCAGATGCGGCAGGCCAGCGTCTGGTACGGCAGCCAGCGGTTCATCAGCGCGTCGAAGCGCGGGTCGGGCGTGTGGACCTGCACGGCGCCGAGCTGTTCGTCCCAGCGTTGCTGCTGGCGCGCCAGGCGCTTGGCGGGTTCGACCTCCCAGGCCTGGGTCAGCAGGTCGTGTGCCGCTTCGGCATCAGGGGCATGACCGAGCAGCACGGTGATGCTCGCGGGTTCGTCGGCGCGCGGCGTCAGCAACGCGGCCAGCGCGGCGCAGGCATCGAGGCCCGGGCCGGTGCGCCGGCCGAGTTGCGTCGGCAGGACCGGCTGGCCGGACGGGCCGAAGAACTCACGCCGGTCGCAGGTCCAGTCTTCCGCGAGCAACTGGCTGGTGTCGCCCTTGCGCTGCGGGCGCAGACTGAGGAAGGCCGTGCTGCCGCCGAAGCCGCCTTGGTGGTCGAGCTGCGTGCATTGCAGCGCGAGCGCTTGCGGCGGCATCGGCAAGCCCGCACCAGCGGGGCCGGCATTGAGCCAGCGCGTGCGCGTGGTCAGCGAGAGCCGGTCGCGCCGCGAAGCCCCCATCTGCCACTCGGCCATCGCGACCAAGCGCAACCGCCGCGGGCTGCTGGCGCTCACCTGCACCTGCACCTGCTTGATGGCGGTCTGGTCGTCCACGCACCAGGTCAGCGTGACGTCGAGTCCGTCGAGATGCTGCGTGATCTTGCTGCTGCCGATGCCGTGCTCGATCTGCCCCGGCATCAGGCTGTCCAAATGGCGGCCGAGCGCCCAGACGCGGCCCAGGTCCAGGTCGTGCAGCAGCAGCCATTCACCGGCGGGATCGACGAGCGGATCGTTCGACCAGCTCGTCACCATGTGCATGCGGCTGTTGCCGGCCCAGGTGTAGCCGGCGCCGATCTCGGAGACCTGGCAGCCGAAGTTCGGATTGGCCAGCACGTTGATCCACGGGCGCGACGGGCGCAGCACCGACGAGACGTCGAACTCGAACGCGCCGCCATGCGCCTGGAAATTGCCTTGCGGCGGCTGCGGCACGGCCTGCGGGTGCGCCGGCAGCGGTACGGCGATCGGCCAGCGGCGCGAGGACGCGGAGCCCGACGTCCGCCACGGTTGGCGCGTGACGCCGGCGTCGGCCGAGCCGCCGGGCGGCAGCATCGTGTCGTCGAGCAGGCGCTCGATCTGGTGCGCCAGCGTGCGGCCGTCGGCGATCAGCTTGATGCGCGCCAGCGTCTGCAAGGTGAAGCGCTCGTCGGGTCCGAGTTCGGCCTCGCGCACGACGTGCAGCTTGCAGCGCAGGTTCTCCGGCTGATCGTGATGGGCCTGCGCCTGCTGACGCGCCTGCAAGGAGAGCAGCGCGTTCTGCACCGGCGCGAGATAGGAATGCGGCTCGCCGTTCGTGACGAGCAGGTCCACGCCGAGGCCCGCAGCCGTCCACCAGCGCAGCGCCTTCTTGAGCGACTGCACGAGGTCGAGTCCTTCCTCGCCGCTGATCGCCACCCAGACGAGCGGCCGCTCGCCCGAGATGCCGCGCTTCCACAAGAGGCTGTGGTCGCAGCGCACGTTGGACGGCAGCGGGCTGCGCAGCGCGCCGAAGCCGGCCCGCGAAGCCAGGCTCGTGACGAGCGTGTTCAGCGTCAGCATCGCGCCCCAGGTCTCGGCGTCGAACTGCAGCTCGCGGATGCGGATGCCGGCCATGGTGTGCGACATGTTGGCCGCGCGCTCGATGTGGGTCGGCTGCTGGTACTTGTCGATCAGCGCTTCGAGCGCGGCGGCGTCGTGCGAGGCGGCCGTGCAGAAAGTCAGCTTGAGCGTGGCGCCGGCCGGCAGGTGCAGCGTGGCGATCAGGCCGGCCAGCGGGTCCAGCCCGTTGTCGAGCATGCCGTCTTCGGTGAAGTCGCAGCCGCCGTCGCCCAGCGGCTGGGCGGGGCTGCCGTAGCGGCCGATCCAGCGCGAGCGGTCGGCGCATGGGCTGAGCGCTTCGATGGCGCCTTCGGCCGTGGCCAGGAAGTGCACGGCGCGCACCACGGGCTCGTCGGGCAGGCGCGGGCGGCGTTCGATGAACATCGCGCGGTCGGGCGCGTTCCAGCGTTGCTGCAAGAACATGTTGGAGAACGCCGGGTGCGACTCGTCGCCGGCCTGTGGTGCGAGCGTCGCCTCGAAAATCGAGCCGAGCCGCAGCGCCAGCGGCGCATCGCCGAGATTGACGAGTTCGATCTGGCGCAGCTCGCAATCGTCCTCGGGGCTGACCCAGTTGGTGCTGCGCGCGAGCAGGTCGGGCCAGCGGGCCTCGAAGACGACGCGGTCCGTCATCATGCTGCTGTCATAACGCGCTGCCCGATCGGGGGCCGGGTGGGCGGTGATGGAGCGCCAAGGCGTGTCGGCGGTGGCCGTCTCGGCGGAGCTGGCGCGTTGCAGGTAGAAGAAGTGTCCGTATTCGCCACGCAGCAGGTCGTCACGCCAGCGGTTCAGGCCGACGCCCTTCCAGGTGCTGCAGCCGCTGCCGTCGTGGCGCAGCATCAGCGCGTGGCGTCCGTTGGTCAGCAGCTGCGTCAGCGGCAGGCCGGTGTCGGAGAGCGGCTGGCTTTCGCGCAGCAGACGCAGGGCGCGCGGGCTGCGTGTCTGCACGGGCGGGGCCGAGGCCAGACGCGCCACCTCGCGCGGCGCGCGCTCGTGCAGCAGGTCGGTGACGGCGCGCATGTGCGGGTCGCCCATGGCCCAGCGGCGCGGGGCGTTGTCGGCCAGCAGGTTCGTGATCGACACCAGGATCATCGACTGGTGGTGGGTCATGAAGGTGTCGACGAGCGTGAAGCCCTTGCCGGTCGATCCTGCGCTCTGGTTCTGACGCACCGGCGTGTAGTCGAGGGCCTCGATGAAGCCGAGCGACTGGTGTGCGCCGAGCGCCTGCAAGGCTTGCAGGTTCGCCACCGCGGCGCAGGGGGCGACCATGGCCGCCAGCACCGTGGCGTAGGGCGCCAGCACGATTTCATCGGCCGGAATGCGGCGCAGCGCCAGGCGTGCCGCGCCTTGTGGACCGTACTGATACGCCAGCGTGTGGTCGCGGCTGGCGATGGCCGATTCGCTGATGCCCCAGGGCATGTGGCGTTCCTGGCCTTCGCGCTTCTGTTCGGCGACGGCGCTGCGGCAGACCTGCCCGAGCACCGAACCGTACGGCTCGTCGAGGACGAGCGAGGGCATCAGGTACTCGAACATCGAGCCGGACCAGGACTTCAGACCGACCTCGCGGCCTTCTGCGAAGAACGGGCGGCCGAGCGCGGACCAATGTTCCACCGGTGCGTCGCCCTTGGCGATGGCGAACAGGCTGGTGAGCCGCGCCTCGCTGGCGAGCAGGTCGTAGTGGTTCTCGTCGAGCGCGCTGGGCTGCATCTGCGCGTCGAAGCGCACGCCGATGTGGAGCAGGCGGCGCTCGCGGTCGTAGAGCGCGGCGTAGTCGGGTTCGAGCGCCATGGTGCGGCAGCGGCGGCCGAGCACGCGCAGGCGCTGGCGCAGGCTGTCGAGTTCTTCGAGGCCGTCGCGCAAGGCCGATTCGATCGTGCCGACGAGATCGCCGAGCATCGACATCGCGCCGCGGTCGACGCCGGCGCTGGCCAGGCGCTGGTGCAGCTGGTCGAGCTCGCCGCGGGCCTGGCTGACGCGCAGTTGCAGTTCGCGGGCGGCTTCCGGGTCGGTCGGCCATTGCCACGGCGTATCGACGAGATACCAGAGTGCGCGCAGATCCGGCGCGCCGGACAGCACCGGCCGCAGCACGCGCAGCTTGGCCTGCGTCTGTGCCAGCGTCTCGTTCATGCGCTCGTTCTGAATCTCGGGCTTCTTCGCAGCCAGTTCACAGGCACGGGCCACGGCGAGCAGGTGGACCGAGCAGTTGCCGCTGTCGACGGAAGAGACATAGGCCGGCTGCAACACGGTCAGCGTGCGCGTGTCGATCCAGTTGTAGAAGTGGCCGCGCCAGCGCGGCAGGCGGTCCAGGGTGTCCAGCGTGGCCTGCAGTCGCTCGGCCATCGTGACCAGACCGATGAAGCCCATCTCGCGGGCGCAGGAGACGGCCAGCAGATACAAACCAATGTTCGTCGGCGAAGTGCGGTGCGCCACCATGAGCGTCGGAGAGAGCTGCACGTTGTCGGGCGGCAGGTGGTGGTCGTCCACGCCGATGTGGTGCTCGTAGAAGCGCCAGGTCTCGCGCGCCAGGCCGTGCAGGTACAGACGCCCGTCGGCGTCGAGCTGGTCCTTCGGCGGCTTGCGGCGCGGGCGGGCGGCGAGCCAGGTCCAGACCGGCGAGGCGGCCCAGACGAGCAGCAGCGGCACGGCGTACATCCATTGCACATCGGTGCCCGGCAGCCAGGAGGCAGCGATCAGCGCGACCAGCAGCACGCCGGCCGCGATCGGCACGCGGCGGTGCTGGCGCACGAGCTTGTCCAGGTCGGTCTGCGCGGCGGCCTGCGCCTGCGCGGCCGTGGTCCATTCGAGCAGGCCGCGGTGCGAGACGGCCTGGCGGTAGAGGGCGCGGGCGATCGCGTCCACCTGCATCAGGCTGTCCTTGAGCAGTTGCGCGCCGTGCCAGACGGCCAGCATCAGCGCGCGCAGCACGTCGGCCACGGCGTGGTGATAGAAGTGCTTGAGGGCGATGTCGTCGCGGTTGGGCGCGAGGCCCGCGACGGCGCCGAGCAGCGGGCCGGCGCTGAAGGCCGCGGCCACCACAAGCAGCGCCCAGGCCGGCGAGATCACGCCGGTGACGAGCGTCAGCAGCAGGAGCAGCAGCGAGACCGGCGCCACCAGCGAACGGCGCAGGTTGTCGATCATCTTCCAGCGGTTGATGGGCGCGATGCCTTCGCCGCCTTTACCGGCCAGGAAGGGCAGCAGCTGCCAGTCGCCGCGGGTCCAGCGGTGCAGGCGGGCGGCGGCCACGTCGGGGTGGGCGGGCGAGTCTTCCATCAACGTCACGTCGCTGACGGCGGCGCAGCGCGCGATCGAGCCTTCGAGCAGGTCGTGGCTCAGCACCTGCGCTTCGGGCAGACGGTGGCTCAGCACGGCATGCAGCGCCTGCACGTGCATCAGCCCCTTGCCGGTGAAGGTGCCTTCGCCGAACACGTCCTGGTAGATCTCGGAGCTGGCGGCGCTGTAGGGGTCGATGCCGCCCTGGCCGCTGAACAGGCGCAGGAACGGCGTGGCGCTCACGGGGTCGGGCAGCGGTGCGCTGACGCGCGGCTGGAGGATGGCGTAGCCGCCGATGACGCGGCGGCGCTTGGCGTCGAGCAGCGGCTGGTTGAGCGGGTGGGCGGCCATGCCGACGAGGGCGCGCAGGCGGCCCGGCGGCATGTCGGTGTCGGCGTCCAGCGTGACGACATAACGCGTGTCCTCGACGGGGGTCGAGAGTGCGCCGAGGTCGACGAAAGGCGAGGCCTGCGCGGCCGGTGCGGCCAGCATCGAGATCAGCTGTTCGAGCTTGCCACGCTTGCGTTCCCAGCCGATCCAGCGCTGCTCGGATTCGCTCCACTGCCGCTCGCGATGCAGCAGCAGGAAACGCAGGCCGCCGGCGGTCTGCTGCGTGGCCTGCGGGTAGCGCAGGTTCAGCTCGGCGATGCAGCGGCGCGCGGCGCCGAGCAGGGCCGAGTCGGTGTCGAGGTGTTCGGCAGCGGCGTCACGGTAGTCGCTCAGCAGCGCGAACTGGCAATGCGCCTCGGGGTTGGCGAGGTGGTGCTGTTCGAGCTGCGCGGCCAGCGATTCGATCTCGGCGTCGCTGCCGAGCATCACGGGCATGACGACGAGCGTGCGCTGCTCGGCGTGCAGGCCGTACGAGAGGGCGAGCCTGGGCAGGCGGCGCGGGCTGACGGACTCGCTGATCAGGCGGCTCACGAAGGCCACCACCGCTTCGCTCGCCGGACCGAGCAGCAGCAGGGCGGTGAGCAACAGCAGCCAGGTCGGCGTTTCGAGCCGCATCTCGTGCGTCAGCATCCACTGCACCCCGGCCAGGCTGAAGGCCGCCAGGCCGCAGATGTAGACGAGCGTGAGCACCGTGCGGCGCAGCGCGGAGTCTTCCAGCCAGCGCGCAGGCTGGGCGAGACCGAGCTGCTCGTACAGCTGCGCCTTGCCGGCGCCGCGCCACCAATAGGCGGGAGCGGCGCCGTGGTTGGCGCCGCTGGGGTCGATGTTCGGGTCGGCACCTTGCGTGCTTCCTCGGGTCAGCTCCACCAGCAGTTCGGCCACGGTGGCCTCGGCGTGGCCGGAGCGGCGTGCGAGCCGTTCGACGGCGTGCAGCGTCTCGTCCTGCGTCATCTCAGATTCGGCGGCGTAGACGGGCACTTCCTGCAGGATGCGCATCACGGCGCAGCTCGCGCCGATCAGCTTGCGCCAGTCCACGCGGTCGAGCTGGCGCAGCGTCAGGATGGCGTTGCGCACGCTCTGCTGGTCTTCGGTCGATTCGTTCTGCTGGCGGGCCAGCGTGCCGGCCGGGTCGGGCAGGCGCGGGGCGAGCCAGGTGTCGAGCGCGGCGGCCATCTCGGGGCGCAGCTCGTCCTGGCGGTGTTCGAGCTGCAGGTAGAAGGCCTGTTCGACGCCGCGGGCGCGGATGCCGGGCTCGAGTAGCTCGAGTTCCTTCAGCGCCTCGGGGTTCTCGGGCGCCTTGTCGAACCAGTGATGGGCGGCGTCACGGGCGGCCTGTTGCGTGGCCGAGCGCTCGGCCAGGCGGCGCAGGTTCTCGATCAGCACGACGCGCAGCGTCGTCGGCAGCGCCCAGAGTTCGGCCAGCGAGAGCGCCCGTTGCGCCTGGTATGCGCTCAGGTAACTGTGCAGCAGCGCGGGGTCGAAGCCGCTGTCGGTGTGGGCCACCCAGGCCCAGGCGACGCCGTAGATGCGCGGCAGGCCGGCCAGCGGCTCGTCGCGCAGGCGCGGCAACAGGCGGAAGAAGCTGCGCGGCAGGCCGCGGCGGATGGCGTGGACCTGCTCGTCGATCAGCGTGGCGTTGTCGAGCAGCCAGTGGGCCGCGGGCCCGAGCTGGCGGCCTTCGGCCACGCGCCGCTCCAACTGCGCCCGCGAACGCCGCAACATCTCGATGTTGCCGGCCAGGCGCGGGAAGAAGCGAGATCCGGAGCGGTTGCCCGCTACGACTTCATGTGTGAGGGCCAGACTCTGGCCGTGCTGCTCGAAGCGCGCGGGGCCGAACAGCACCGCGCGGACCGGAGGGTCCAGCGGGCCGGCGCTGGCATCGAGCAGCGCGGCGTCTTCGGAGTGGGCGGCGGGCACAAGTGACGTCCCGCGCATCAAAGCCACGTGCAGGCGACCAGGACGACGGCTGCGAGCATCACCGTGGTGGCGAAGCGCGGGGCCATCAGGCGGTGCAGCTCCTCGGCCAGCATGGCGGCGCCGAACCAGCGGCCCCGCGCGAGATCACATTGGCGCAGGTGGCGGCTCAGTGCGGTGTCGGAAGAAACGCGGGCAGCGCCGCGGGTGATCGTGGTGCTGCTCATCGCACTCCCCTGGTGTTGTTGTCGGCCGTGAAGTCGATCGCGCCCAGGCTCGACGCCAGCGCCACGGCGTTGCTCTCGGGCGTCTGCTCGGCGGCCGGCTGGGCCACGGAAAAGACGATCGATGCGACAGCGATCAGCAGGTAGGCGAGGGTGGGGTGCTTGTGCTTCATGGTGGTTCTCCTGCCTCCGCTTCGCGCTCCGAAATGGCTCGGTGGCGAGGGGGAGGGACGGTGGAGTTCACTCTATCGACGGCACCCCTCTGCAACGATCGGACACAGGCCCAAGGGTCTGTAGGCGCCGTCCTGCGATGAGTCTTTTTGTAAAGAACCCGTAGGAGCCCAACTACAGCAGCGCGCGGTGCAGTCCGCTGACCGACGGGGCCTCGCTCGGCCAGACTGAATGCATCGGTGCGCAGATCCGTGCGCCGCTCAAATGACGAGGAGAGAACGATGATTTCAAGAACTGCAATCGGATGTGCCCTCTGCGCGGTCGGCCTGGTGGCTGCCTCGCAAGCGATGGCGGACATCACCTTCTACGAGCACGACAACTACGGTGGCCGCACGTTCGTCACGGGTGACGACATGCGCAACATCGGCCGCGTCGGCTTCAACGACCGCGCCTCCTCCATCATGGTGGACCGTGGCCGCTGGGAGGTCTGCGAGGACGTCAACTACGGCGGCCACTGCGCGATCCTTCGCCCCGGCAGTTACCCGTCGCTGCAGTCCATGGGTCTGAACGACCGCATCTCTTCGGTGCGCCGCGTCGGCCCGGGCGATGGCGCCCCGCCACCGGTCTCCAGCGACTGGCGGCCGCGCCACGGCGAGCGGCTCTATGAGGCCAACGTGGTTTCTGTCCATGCCGTGGTCGGCCCGCCCGAGCAGCGTTGCTGGGTGGAACGCCAGAGCGTGGTGGAACAGGGCGGCAATCGCACCGGCGGTGCGCTGGCCGGCGCGCTGATCGGCGGCATCCTGGGTCACCAGATCGGTGGCGGCAGCGGCCGCGACCTGGCCACGGTGGGCGGCGTCGTCGCCGGTGCCGCGGTCGGCTCGAACATCGCGGGCAACCAGGGCGACCGTGTGGTGTCCCAGGACGTGCAGCGTTGCCGCACCGTGCCGAACAACTCGCGCCCCGACTTCTGGGACGTCGGCTACACCTTCCGTGGCTATGAACACCACGTGCAGCTGACCGACCCTCCGGGCGCGACGATCACCGTGAACGACGCGGGCGAGCCGCGCATGCGTGAGTAAGCAGTAGGCAGTAACAAGACCAAACCCACCCACTCAGGAGAAAACATCATGCCCGCATCTTCATTCGCCAAATCCGCCCTGGTCGTCACCGCTGCACTGGCCGTCATGCCCGTCAGCTTCGCCTGGGCCATCGACAAGTCCGAATACAACACCACCAAGTCCCGCATCGAAGCCGACTACAAGGCCGACAAGGATGCCTGCAATGCGCTGAAGCACAACGAGAAGGATGTGTGCGTCGAACAGGCCAAGGGCAAGGAAAAAGTCGCGAAAGCCGAGCTCGAGTTCAACTATTCCGGCAAGGAGGCCGATCGCGTCAAGCTGATGGAAGCCAAGGCCGACGCCAATTACGCCGTGGCCAAGGAACAGTGCGATGACAAGGCCGGCAACGACAAGTCGGTGTGCGTGAAGGAGGCCAAGGCCACCCACACCACCGCCATGGCCGATGCCAAGGCCAGCAAGAAGATCACCGAAGCCCGTGTTGACGCCGCCGATGACAAGCGCGATGCCAACTACAAGGTCGCCGTGCAGAAGTGCGACGCCCTGGCCGGCACCGCCAAGGACAACTGCATTGCCGCCGCCAAGGCGCAGTACGGCAAGTCCTGAGCCACCGAGAGTCCTTCACCCTCACTGAAGTAGGAGTTGATATGAACAAGCAAAGCTTCAAGAAGACCGTCTCCGTCGCCCTCGTGGCCGCGCTGACCCTGGGCGCCGGCGGCGCTGCGTTCGCCGAGCCGGATCGCCACGATCACGACCGCAACGACCACCACGACAACGATCGCGACCGCTGGGGCAATCACGTCGACATGCACCGCGGCTACGGCCCGGACCACAACTACCGCATCGGTCAGCGCCTGCCTTCGCGCTATCACGAGCGCACCTATGTGGTGGACGACTGGCGCGGTCATCACCTGCGCCAGCCGCCCCGTGGCTACCACTGGGTGCAGTCGGGCTCCGACTACCTGCTCGTGGCCGTCGCCACCGGCCTGATCGCCTCGGCGATCGTGAACAGCAACTAAGCGCTGTTCACCCCACGGGGAAAAAACGAAGCGCGCCGGAGAGCGCGCTTTTTCTTTGTCTGCCGAGATCCGAAGTCAGGGCGGCGTGAGGGTGCCCGTGCGCACCTGGTTGCGGCCCGCGGCCTTGGCGGTCAGGCAGGCGGCATCGGCGGCGGCCATCAGCGCTTCCTCGTCGTCGCCGGCATGCGCGGCCACCAGGCCGGCGCTCACGCCCACATGCAGGTCCTGACCCGCGTGGCTGAAGCGCTCTCGCCACATCGCCGAACAGAGCTTGTTGGCCACCAGATCGGCCTCCTGCAGCGAGCAGTTCTCCAGCAGCACAGCGAATTCGTCGCCGCCCAGGCGCGCGACGGTATCGCGGGCACGAACCGTGTGGCGGATCAGATGGGCGATCTGGCGCAGCACGGCATCGCCGGCGGCGTGGCCGTGCGTGTCGTTCACGGCCTTGAAGTGGTCGAGATCGAGCGCCAGCAGCGCGTGTTCGCCGGGGCGCTGCAGCGCGTGCTGAAGGCGGTGCGAGAACTCGGCGCGGTTCACGAGACCCGTCAGCGAATCGTGTGTGGCGCGGTAGTGCAGCTCGTCGGCCTCGCGGCGCAGCGGCGTTTCGTCCCAGTTCACGCCGGTCAGGCGCAGGGCCACGCCGCGGGCGTCGCGCATCACGCGGGCGGCGCTGCGCAGGTGACGCAGGTCGCCGTTGCGGGTGCGAACGCGGAAGCGGATGTCCAGCGGTTCGGCCGTCTCGATGGCGTTCTGCATCGCCTGGCTGACGGTCTCGACGTCGTCGGGGTGGACCCACTCGGCCCAGGATGTGCGCGAGGCAGTGGCCGGCGCACTGCCGGATTCCTCGCCGTAGAGCCGCCACATGGTGGCGTCCCAGTGCATCTCGTTGGTCTTGAGGTCGAGCTGCCAGACGCCGATACGGCCGCTGCGCGTGGCGAGTTCGAGCCGCGCGAGCGCGTCTTCGAGGTCGGCGCGGGCGCGCACGCGGTCGCTGATGTCCTGCAGCGCGACGAGCACGCGCAGGTTCGGCGGCTCGCCTTCGCAGCCGCCCATCACGCGCAGCGTGCGACCGTCCTGCAGCAGCAGCTCGGCGTCCCAGCCTTCTCCGGTTTCCGCGGCACGGTCCAGCGCCGCGCCGAGCATGGCCTGGCCGTCGATGTCGAAGGGGCTGGTGACGGATTCCAACGTGGGGTTCGCTTCGGCGGGCACGCCGAGCAGGCCGTAGACGCCGTCGCTGACGAAGACCGCGCCCGTGGTCGTGTCCCACTCCAGGATGGCCACGGCAGCAAGACGCCCGCTCCATTCCAGGAAGCGGGCGGTGCGTTTGAGGGCCTTGGCGGCGACCGAACTGGTGGCCAGGGCCGAGGCGGGGGCCGGATCACCCGCGAAGGGGGCGGGTGCCCCCCGGCGCATGGTCATTCCCACAGCAGGTCTGCCAGATCCTCTGCGTGTTCTTCTTCCTGTTCCAGGATTTCCTCGATCAGGCGGCGCGTCGTCGGGTCCTTGTCGCCGATCAGCACCACCATCTGGCGGTAGGCCTCGATCGCAATGCGCTCGGCCGTCAGGTCGGCGCGCAGCATCGCCTTCAGGTCGGTCAGGCCGTCGTAGTCGGCATGGCTGCGGCCGGTCAGCGAATCGGGCGAGAAGTCGGGCATGCCGCCGAGTTGGACGATGCGCTCGGCCAGACGGTTGGCGTGTTCTTCTTCCTGGCCGGCGTGCTCGAGAAACTCGTCAGCGACGCCCGGCGCGGCGATGCCGCGTGCGGTGAAGTAGTGGCGCTTGTAGCGCAGCACGCAGACGAGCTCGGTGGCGAGCGAATCATTGAGCAGCGCGATGATGTCGTCGCGCCACGGGCCGTAGCTCGGTGTCACGGGGCCTTCGTCGAGCTGGCCCTTGGCGCGGTCGAGCGCGGCCATGTCGAGCTTGAGCGAGCCTTCCTTCTTCGGGGGCGCATCCTTTTTGTTGGAGTCCTTGGAACCCTTGGCGGTGTTTGGGTGCGCAGCGACGAGCGTGGCTTGGTCGGTCATGACGGTTCCTTATTTCTTCAAGGCATTGACGCCTGCCACGCCCAGGGCCAGCAGCACCAGGAAGATCAGCAGGAAGACGAAGAACAAGAGCTTGGCGATGCTGGCTGCACCGGCGGCGATGCCGGTGAAACCCAGCACGCCCGCGATCAGCGAGACAACGGCAAAGATGAGAGCCCAGCGGAGCATGGGAGGAGCCTTTCCGCGCGCATGGCGCAACACAAATACTCTAGAAATTCCGTGACAGCTGCGCTATCAGCGTCGGCTGCGTGAGGGTGTAGGACGCGGCGCCATCGCCCGTCAGGCACTGCAATACAGCGCGGGCGGCGAGAAATCCTTCCCGACCATCAGGCGGGCGAAGTAGTAGTTCTGCCGCGCCATGCGGGGCAGGGCGTCCAGATCGACGTGGCCGTGGTCGTCGCAAGGGAAGACGAAGGCGCGGCCCGGGTGGAAGAGGGATTCGAAACGGATCTCGAAGCGATCAACACTGGAAGGGTGGTGGTTCATGAGTACTCCTTCAGGTTCGTTGCAGATCGGGGGACGCTTTCGCGGAGCCCTCGTCTCTAGCTTCGTCCATCGGCGTCACAAGCGGCGTCGGTGTGTAACGAGTCCGCTTGTCGGCGCGAACAACGCGCGGGCGGCTCAAGCGTCCGACGGCGGTGTCCTACGCCCGCGGCGCCGTTGATAGGCATTCATCAGCGGCGTGGTCGACACGCCGTGCAGCGCGATGGAGAGCGCAATCGCCACGAGGCTGGCCGACAGCAGCGTCTGTGCCGTGTGGCCCTTGACGCCGTGCTCGAAGGCCAGCATGAGGTAGAACACCGTGCCCACGCCGCGAATGCCGAGCCACGCCGTGAGCCGGCGCTGCGGCCGCGAGAGGGCCCGGCCCGGCAGGCTCAGGAACACGCTGATCGGCCGCACCAGCACCACCATCGCGAAACCGAACACGACGACCTCGAAGCTCCAGCGCACCTGCGTCAGGCCCGCGCCGATCAGCAGCACCATCAGCACCTCGACGAGCCGCTCGCACTGCGCGCCGAAGTCCAGCAGCTGCTGGCTGTAGTCCTTGACGTCCTCTTCGTGCGTCTGCCCTGGGTGCCGGCGCAGCAGCGTGGCGCCGGCCGCGAACATGGCGAGGAAGGGCGAGGCGCCGATCAGCGTCGCCAGGCCGTCCACCAGCGCGATCGTGCCGATGTAGAGCAGCTCATCCCACTCTGCGGTGATGCCGGCACGGAGCTTTCGCCGCATGACGTGGCCGATGCCGCGTCCGCAGGCGATGCCGACTGCGGCACCTGCGCCCATGGACCAGAGCAGGTCGACGCCGAACCAGCGCAGGCCGGCGGGGCCTTGGTCTGCGTTGATCTCGTGAAGGCCGAGCAGGCCGAGGGCGAGCATCACGACGGGATAGGCCGTTGCGTCATTCAGCGCACCTTCGGCGCTCAGACCCAGCCGCAGCGCATCGCGGTCGTGCTCGCCGTGCACCTGCAGTTCAGACGCCAGCACCGGGTCGGTCGGCGCCAGCATGGCCGCGAGCAGGAAGGCTTGCGGCACCGAGAGCGGCAACAGCAGCCATGCCAGCCCGGTGCCGAGCAGCACCGCCCAGAGCACACCGAAGGTGGCGAGCAGCACCGGCACGCGCCAGGCCGCCCAGCCGCGGCCCATGCGGATCTTCAGCCCGATGGCGAACAGCGAAAGCAGCACCGCGATTTCGGCCAGCTCGCGCAGCACGGCGCTGCCTTCATTGCCGGCGCGCAATTCCAGGCTCGGTAGCGGTGGCGTGGCCAGCGTGGCGGCCAGCCAGCCGCAGAGCAGATAGACCAACGCGGGCGACAGCGGCAGCCGCTTGATCGCGGGCTCCGCCAGCGCCATCGCCACGAGCAAGCCGCCTGCCAGCAGCAGGCAGGCGGTGAGGCTGGAGATCTCGATCAAACCTTGGCGGAACGCGCGGCCGCCTGGATTGCGGTATCGCGGTGCGGGTCCTGCAGCTGCGCGTCATCGTCCGCGCTGCCCGGGTCTTCTTCGCCGGCGACGGACTCGTCGCTCAGGTGCGGGTTGTGCGTGCGCACCCAGGCGAGGAACTTGTCCATCCAGCCTTGCAGGAACTTCTGGCTCTGCTGGCCGATGCGGCCGTTCTCGTCGAACAGGCCGTCGTGCATCTGCAGGAACACCTCCGGCTGGCCGAGCGTGGGCATGTCGAGGTAGGCCAGCACCTGGCGCAGATGTTGTTGCGCCAGCGCCGTGCCGATGGTGCCGATCGAGATGCCCAGCACACCGGCCGGCTTGCCGCTCCATACGCTCTGGCCATAGGGGCGCGAGCCGTGGTCGAGCGCGTTCTTCAGCACGCCGGGGATCGAGCGGTTGTACTCGGCCGTCACGAACATCACGCCCTGGCAGGCGCGGATGTCGTTGCGCAGCTGGGTGACCGGCGCAGCCGGGTTGTCATCGTCGTCCTGCGAGTAGAGCGGCAGCTTGCCGATGTCCACATGCTTGAACACCACGTCGCCGGGGGCCAGCATTTCAAGGGCGCGGGCCAGCTTGCGGTTGTTGGAGTCGCGGCGCAGGCTGCCGACGACGACGGCGATCTTGAGCGGGGCCATGGCGGGTCCTTTGTTCAGTGCTTGGCAGAGCTTAGAAGCCGGATCGAGCGGACCGTGAAGGATCGAACCGGGGACCGCCGTCGGCGCCGTCCTACCCGGCAACTAACCTGTTATTTCGACGGTGCCTGATCCAGCCAGCCGCCCGTGAACCCGGCCCGCTTCAAGCCCTCGCGCAGCGGCGCGCAGCGCTGCATCAGCGTCCAGATCATCGCGTTGCGGTGGTTCTCCAGCATCAGCACGGTCGGCCCCTCGTTGATGCCGAAGTGGTAGGGCGAGACCCAGCCGATGCCGTCGCTCGGGTGGTCGTGATAGACCGGGTTGAACGAGGCCTTGAAGCCGTAGCGGTTGGGCACCGTGAAGTGAAGGTGCGCCATGTGCGCGATGCTCGGCGCCACGATCTCCGCCGCGAACGGCAGCGAGGCGGCGACGGCCCAGGGCGCGACGGTGCCGTCGTCCGGGCCGTAAGGCACGCCGCGGGCGATGTAGTCGAAGAAGCTGCGCTCGATGCCATCGATCTTCTTGGTCATGCAGCCGGGGCCGTCGCTGGCCGTGACGCCCCAGACCAGCGCGTTCAGGTGCTTGAAGCCCTGCGGGTTCTCGATCGCGTAGCGCTGCTGCACCTGCGTGGCGCGGCGGCTGTTCTCGAAGTAGTCGATGCCGCGCTCGCGCATGAAGGCGTCGCGGATGCCGCGGAAGTCGCACCAGATGTGCGACATCTGGTGGATGAACAACGGCCCGGCGTAGAGGTGCTCGATGCCGTAGATCTCCTTCCACTCGTAGGTGCTGCACCAGGCGGCATAACTCTCCGGCGTGACGGGGTGCGTGGGCGAGCCGAGCGCGAGGACGTAGAGGATCAGCGCCTCGTCGTAGCCTTCCCAGCGAAAGGGCAGGAAACCGGATCCGGCTTTCCAGCCATGGCGCAGCGTGGGGCCGCCGTCGAGCATCCAGGCCCAGTCGACGCGCTCGTAGAGCGTTTTCGCGAGCTGTCGGATCTCGGCCTCGCCGGCGTGGTCTTCGGCGTCGAAGTACTGTGCCGCGGCGAGCACGCCGGCGATCAAGAGCGCCGTGTCGATGCTGGAGAGCTCGCAGTCCCAGGCGCGGCGGCCGGTCTCCATGTCGAGGAAGTGGTAGTAGAAGCCTTTGTAGCCGGTGGCCGTGGGGCTCTCGCTCTGCTCGCTCTTCTCCAGGAAACGCAGCATCGTGAGTGTGCGCTGCACGCCTTCGGCGCGGCTGATGTAGCGCCGCTCGACGCCGACGGGCCAGACCGTCAGCGCCATGCCCATCGCGGCGATGCTGGCGGGCCAGCCCTCGGCCGTCTTGTCGCGCACCAGGCCGTTCGTCGGGTGGCTCTCCTGGATGAAGTAGTCGAAGGAGTTGTGCTGCAGGCGGCTCAGCAGGCGCGGCGTCGGCAGCGCCGCATCGGCTTGCGTGAGTCGGTCAGGCGGCGTGGGCGAGGGGGTGGGCGTGGGGATGGACTGCTGCATGCGGGCATGTTCGGCGTGGGCGCCTTGCCGCCCCGTCGGCGGCCACGCGCAGGGCCTGTAGGACAGTGCCAATGTAGGCCGACTCCTCAGGGTACGCCGCGTTTTCATCTGACATGTGTCCCGAAACACGCTGCCTAGTATTCGTGCCATGGACACCGCCCTCCCACCCACCACAACACGCCGTCGCGACAGCGGCTGCTGCAGGGCCTCGCGCGCTTGGTGGGGTGCTGTGCTGTTGCCTCTTGCCCTCGGCCTGCCGGCCCGGGCAGGCGCCAGTGGCTCGTCGCTTGCCGAGCGCGTGGGGCTCGACGGCCGGCCGGCGTCGTCGAACGGCGCGAGCTGGCGGGTGACGCAGGACGTTTCGGAGCCGCTGGCAGCCGGTGCTGCGGTGACGCCCGCCGACGCGCTGCGCGGTGATCGCGCCGACCAGGTGCGCCAGACGATGCTCTGGCGTGAGCACGACGGGAGCCGTCTAGGGTGGGGCGTCGGTGTCGAGCAGCGCGGCCCGGTCGCCGGTCCGTACAGCGATCCGAGCTATGCCAATGCGAGGCAGCCTTCGCAGAATGGCGCAGCCCTCGTGGGCGTCTCGCTCGCCACCAGCGAGCGTTCCCGGCTGACCGTGCAGACCCCGCTCCTCAACAGCGCGAATGTCACCTCTTCCGCCTACACGGGGGCCTACCCCGGCATCCAGGACGACCCGGCGCTCGCCGGCCAGCGCCAGGTGCGTGTAGGGCTCGTCTTCAACAGCAAGAAGCCGCTGAGCGATCTCCGCCAGGGGCTGCGCACCGAAGTCAACGCGCAGACCACCGTGGCCCTGAAGCTGCGCGGCGGTCGCCTGGGCTTCGCATTCAGCAAGGTCTGGTAGCTCATGCGTCACCATCATGCAGGACGGGTCCCACGGCCCGATGAGGCGCCGATCCCTACTTTACGAGGCGCCGGCCGATTACCCTTAGACATGAATCCGACTTCTGCCATTGCCGATCCCATCCCGACCGGCCAGCACCCCGCGCGCAGCCCGCTCGCGGGCAAGCCCGTGCCGGTCCTCATCCGCCTCGATGTGGCGCGCCTGGAGCGCGCCTTCTACGCCGACCGACCCGATGCTCACGAGCCTTCGCAGCGCGTGGCCTTCGGCACCTCGGGTCACCGTGGCAGCGCCTTCGACCGATCCTTCAACGAGTGGCACGTGCTGGCCATCACCCAGGCGATCTGCGACTACCGCCGCACGCAGGGCGTGCACGGCCCGCTGTTCCTGGGCGTGGACACGCATGCGCTGTCGGGCCCGGCCTGCGCCGCGGCGCTGGAAGTGCTGGCCGCCAACGGTGTGGATGTGATGCTCGCCGCGCACGACGAGTTCACGCCGACGCCGGCCGTCTCTCACGCCATCCTCACGCACAACGCCCGCAACCCGGACCGGCTCGCCGACGGCATCGTGATGACGCCCTCGCACAACCCGCCGCGCGACGGCGGCTTCAAGTACAACCCCACGCACGGCGGCCCGGCCGGCGAGGACGTGACGAAGCCGATCGAGGCTGCTGCCAACTACCACCTCGAGCGCAAGCTCGAGGGCGTCAAGCGCATGCCGCATGCGCAGGCGCTGGCCGCTTCGACGACGCACCGCCACGACTTCCTGCACGCCTATGTGGAAGACCTCGGCCAGGTCGTCGACATGGACGCGATCCGCCAATCGAAGGTCCGCATCGGCGTGGACCCGCTCGGCGGCGCCGGCGTGCACTACTGGGCCGCGATCGCGCAGCGCTGGGACATCGACCTGCAGGTCGTCAGCGAACAGGTCGACCCGGCCTTCGCCTTCATGACGGTCGACTGGGACGGCAAGGTCCGCATGGACCCGTCTTCGCCCGACGCCATGCAGCGCCTGATCGGCCTGCGCGGCCAGTACGACATCGCCATGGCCTGCGACACCGACCACGACCGCCACGGCATCGTCACGCCGGGCGCGGGCCTGCTGCCGGCCAACCATTACCAGTGCGTGGCGATCGACCATCTGTTCCGTCACCGGCCGCAGTGGCCGGCGGGCGCGGCCATCGGCAAGTCGCTGGTGAGCACGCAACTGATCGACCGCGTGGCGCGCAGGCTCGGCCGCAACGTCTTCGAGACGCCGGTCGGCTTCAAGTGGTTCGCGCCGGGCCTGCTCGACGGCAGCCTCGGCTGGGCCAGCGAGGAAAGTGCGGGCGCGTCGTTCCTGCGCCGCGACGGCGGGGTCTGGACGACGGACAAGGACGGCATCACCGCCGCGCTGCTGGCGGCCGAGATCACGGCCATCCACGGCTGCGATCCGGGTCAGCTCTACCAGGAGCTGGCGGAGAAGCTCGGCGCGCCGCAGAGCGAGCGCGTCGACGCGCCGGCCACGCCGGAGCAGAAGGCGAGGCTGGGCGCCTTGACGCCGGCGCAGGTCACAGCGGAAACGCTGGCGGGCGAGAAGATCACCAGCGTGATCGACCATGCGGCCGGCAACGGCGCGGCGATCGGCGGCATCAAGGTCAGCGCCGCCAGCGGCTGGTTTGCCGCACGGCCGTCCGGCACGGAGAACCTGTACAAGGTCTATGCCGAAAGCTTCCAGGGCAGCGAGCATCTCGCGCGGATCCTGGAGGAGGCCCAGAAGATGGTGGATACCGCCCTGGCTCAGCCAGGTGGTCAGAGCTGACCGCACCCGTCTCGAGCAGAAACAAAAACGGCGCTGAAATGCGCCGTTAGCTTTTGCGAGGATCGCTGTCTCAGGTCTTGATCGGGGCCTTGTCCGAAGGCGCGGCCATCACGGCGGCCGCTTCCACTTCTCGCGGCGCCGTCGGCTCGCTGCTCTCGGCTGCGGCGTCCTCTTCTTCAGGCGCCTGCGTGTCCAGCGTCTCGGCCAGCGCCGCGCAATAGGCGATCAGGTCGTCGAGCTGCTGGCTCTTGTCGAAGACGCGTTCGGCGCCGAGGCTGGCACAGCGTCGGCGCATGTCGTCGGTGGCGTAATTGGTGAGCACGACGCGGCGGGCGGAAACACCGAGGCGTTGCGCGGCTTGCAGGACACCGAGGCCGGTGCCCGAGCGCAGGAACACGTCCACGATGAAGATGTCCGCCCCGTTCTGCGGGTCCTGGCGCATCCAGCTGATCGCAGCCGCTTCATCACCCACGCTGCCGATGACTTCGACGTTGGCCACCTCTTCGAGCGTGTCCATCAAGTTTTCGAGAATCACCGGGCTGTCTTCAACGATGAAGGCGCGGAGTGCGGGCATGACTGCTTTGGAGGTGTGCGAAGGGGTAAGTAATGCTAGATACATTTCGTCAACCTTTGCGGCGGCAGGTTGTAGGACGTGTCCTATTTGTTGCCGCTGCAAGCTTTCTGCAGGCTCCGTCAGGCGCCGGGCCTCGTTGAGGAGCCCGGCGCCGCCGGTGGATCAGGAAGTCCGGATGGCGATGTCGTTACGCACCGCGCGAACACCCGAGGTCTCGCGGGCCAGGCGCTCGGCCACGGCACGCTCTTCGTTGCTCTTGGCGAAGCCCGAGAGCTGCACCACACCCTTCATCGTTTCCACGCTGATGGCCATGGCGCTGACCGTCGGGTCGGCCGCGAACTTGGCCTTCACGCGGGTGGTGAGCGTGGCGTCGTCCACGTAGGCGCCCACGGATTCCTGGTTGCGCGTGACGGCGCAGCCGGTGGTGGCGAGGACGGTGGTCAGGGCGAGGGCGGCTGCGACCAGCATGCCGCCGCGGTGAGTGGTCTTGTTCATGGTTTGCTCCTTGGCTTTACATGGGGATCGTGGGGGGTACTGCTGGCTCAACTATGGGCTGGCGCCGCAGTGGCCGGGATCGGCGGGAGGGCTGCCCGCTTGTCAGACAGCGCCCCTGTCGTGCCGGCCGGTCAGTGGTGCTTGCGCGCCTCGCGCACTTCGCGCTTCGTTTCGAGCCAGGTCTCCTGGGCGGAGTCGGCCCAGGTCTTGATCTGCTTCTCGGCCTCGTCCTTCTCGATGCCGTAGCGCTCCTGAATGCGGCCCGCCAGGGCCTGGCGCTTGCCTGCGGCGACGTCGAGGTCGTCATCCGTCAGCTTGCCCCATTGCTCCTGAATGCGGCCGCTGAGTTGCTTCCAGTTGCCTTCGATTCGGTCCCAATTCATGGTGAACTCCTTGCATGTGTTGACGGGCGGAGCCGGAGCCCCGCGCCACGGAAGATGTTTCATTCCGCGACGTTTGAACGTTAGGGCGTGCGTCCAGCGCGCAGAATCGGCCTCGGCCATGCCGGCGTGTAGGACACGGCTGATCGAAAGTCGCAATTGCGGCTGCTACGCTTACTTCACATCAATGAAGAGGAGGTTGCCCATGATCCGAATTGGCATCGTCGACGACCACGCCATCGTCCGTTCCGGCTTGCGCCAGTTCCTGGGCGAAAACGTGGATCTGCGCGTCACCAGCGAAGCGACCAATGGCCGCGAGGCGCTGGAGATGGCCCGCGCCGGCGACGTGGACGTGATCCTGATGGACATTTCCATGCCCGACCAGAGCGGCGTGGACGCCCTGGCGGCCATCAAGGTCCGTTTCCCCGAACTGCCGGTGCTGATCCTCAGCGGCTTCCCGGAATCGCACTACGCCACCACGCTGCTGCGCCGCGGCGCCAGCGGCTACCTGAACAAGGAATGCGACCCGGACGAGATCGCCAACGCGATCCGCACGGTGCACCGCGGCGCCCGCTACATCAGCCCGGCCGTGGCCGAACTGATGGCCGACACCATGGCCAACGGCAGCTCCGACAAGCCGCTGCACGAAGGCCTGTCCGAGCGCGAGCTGCAGGTCTTCCTGCGCCTGGCCAAGGGCGAAACGGTCGGCGAGATGGCCAAGGCCATGTTCCTGAGCGTCAAGACGGTCAGCACCTACCGCACGCGCACGCTGGAAAAGCTCAAGCTCGAGACCAACAGCGACCTCACGTACTACGCGCTGAAGAACGGTCTGATTCAGTAACGCGTTATTTCAACGGGGCTCTGAAGCTTCAGAGCCACCGCTCCAACATCCGCCCGAGTGTCTGCATGAAGCGCTGGCTGAACGCCCGCTTCTTCCAGTCCTCGGGCGTGATTTCGTGGGCCGAGGCGCGGTCGTGCTCGAACATCGCCGTCATCTCGGTGCCGAAATCGTCGCCCAGCACCACCACGTCGAGCTCGTTGTTGTCGGCGAAGCTGCGCCAGTCCATGTTGCTGGAGCCGACGCTGGACCACACGCCGTCCACCACCGCCGTCTTGGCGTGCAGCACCGCGTGGTCGATCTCGTACAGGTGGACGCCGGCCTTGAGCAGGTCGTCGTAGTAGGAGCGGCCGGCCTGCATGATCAGCGTGAAGTCGGTACGGCCGGGCAGCAGCAGCTCGACGCGCACGCCGCGCTTCGCGGCATCTTCGAGCGCCTTCGCCATCTCTCGACCCGGTGCGAAGTAGGCCATCGTCAGCTGCACGCTGCGTTTGGAGGCGGTGATGGCCGCCATCAGCGATTGATAGATGCGGTTGTCCGGCTCGCGTGGATCGCTGGTGACCAGGGCCACCACACGCGGCCCGGCTTCGGTCGCGGTCGGCAGCGCATGCAGGTCCAGCGCGCCGGGGCAGGACTGGCCGTGCCAGGTCTGCGCGAAGCTGCGCGCCAGCGATTGCACGATCGGGCCGCTCAGCCGCACCTGCGTGTCGCGCCAGCCGTGCTTGAGCGGATCGTTCTTGCCGCCGGGCTCTTCATCGTCCTTGTCCTTCTTGCGCAGGCTGGCCGAGCCTGAGCCGTACACGCCGCTGATGTTGATGCCGCCGGTGAACGCCACGCGCTCGTCGACGACCAGCAGCTTGCGGTGGTCGCGCTGCGTGATGCTCATCGTGTCGGAATGGCCGGAATGCTTGTCGCGCTGGATCAGGTCGTTGAAGCTGCACACGGCCACGCCGGCGTCGGCGAGCTGCTGGAAGAAGGCGGAGTCGGTGCTGATGGATCCGACGGCGTCGCGCAGCAGCGCCACGCGCACGCCGGCCTTGGCGCGGGCGACGAGCAGCTGGCTCATCTCGGCGGCGATGCCTTCGTCCTCGAAGATGTAGCTCTCCAGCAGGATCACCTGGCGTGCGTTCTGGATCGCCTCGCGCATGGAAGCGAAAGTGGCCGGGCCGTCGATCAGCAGGTGGGCGGAATTGCCGCGCACGAGGTCGATGCCGCCGACGGCGGCCAGCGCCTTCAGGTGCGTGTCGAGCAGATCAGGCTTGCCTTCCTGGGCGACCGCACGCAACGTTGGGGCAGCAGGCACGGGGCCTGCGGCCCCGATGACGGTCAGAGGAGCAGCTTGAGCGCCGCCCTGCTGGAGCAACGGCGGCGGGCCGCTCGGCTCCGGCGCACATCCCACCACCACCACCACGGCGATGGCGAGCAGGCCGAGGGGTGGGAGGGGGCGCACGGAGCACCTGCCGGGAAATCAGGCCTGGCCAGGCGGCGAGTGCTCGGGCACGAGCCAGGGCAGGGCGGATTCGAGCCCCACGTCCGGATCGCTGGCTTCCTGCGGCATGCGCGACAGGAAGGCGCTGCGCCAACGCGTCAGCATGCCGAGGGATTGCGGGGAGACGTCGGAGCGTTGGTCTTCTTGCATGGCGGCCTCGCTGGTGCGTTGAAGTGGGGCGTTAGGAAATCGGATGGGTGGATCATTCAACGCCGCACGGATTTCGTGCGTCGGCGCCTTGCTGCTCCCGCTGTCAGCCGTCGCCGACAGAGAAGGGCCGGGGCCGTGTCCTACGCGCAGCGCGTGCCGCGTCCCACGAGGGAAACCAGCCCCTCGGCGGACCATCCGGCCATGAAACGCTCCCAACGTATCGGCCTCATCGGCTTGTCTGTCGTCGGCGCCGTCGTGGTGCTTGTGGCCGCGGGCGAGCTGGCCGGCTGGCCGGGCCTCGCGCCGCGCCTGGTGGCGCAGTTCGCGCCGGCTCTCGGTGTGTCGGTCGACGCCGGCACGCGCACCCACCTGATCCTCGATCCCCGCGTGCTGTCGCCCTCGGTGACCGTCGTACGCGCAAACACCCAGCTGGCCCAGGCGCAACAGCTCGAAGTCCACTGGACCTGGCGCGACCTCTGGGAATGGCACCACGACCGCGCGCCGCTGCGGCTGCGCGAAGTCAGCGCCGAGAAGCTCGACCTGGCCTGGACGCGCGACGAGCTCGGCCGCAGCAACTGGCAATCCGGCACCAAGACCAGCACTGAACCGACGCCGCTGCCGCAGATCGACGCGCTGGTGATCCGCCACGGCCTCGTGCAGGTGGACGATGCGCCCTTGCAGCTCAAGGCCAACGCGAAGTTCGCCACCGAGGCCGACGGCCGCTGGAAGGCGGAGATGAACGGCGCGCTGCGCGGCCAGCAACTCGCCTTGCAGGCCGAGGCGAGCGTCGGCATGTCGCTGCTGTCTTCCGAGCAGGGCAAGCAGCAACCCGCGCAACTCGAAGCCACGCTGAGCCAGGCGACGAGCCGGATCCACTTCAAGGGCACGGCCGCTTCGCTGCTCGATGCGCGCGCGCTCGACGGCCAGGTCGAAGTGCGCGGTCCGTCGCTGGCGGCGGTCGGCCGGCCGATCGGCATCACGCTGCCGGCCACGCCGCCGTTCACGCTGGCCGGCCGGCTGCAACACGCCTCCGGTGTCTGGCAGCTCAACAAGGCTGACGCCACCATCGGCCACAGCATGCTGGCGGGCGATTTCAAGTTCAACACCCGCACGCCGCGGCCTTTGCTCACCGGTGAACTGCGCGGCGGCCCGCTGCTGCTGGCCGACTTGGGCCCGGCCGTCGGTACCGATGCGGCGCCGAGCCGCAGCGGCCGCATCCTGCCGGACCGCCAGCTCGACATCCCGTCGCTGGCGCGCATGGACGCGGACCTGACCATCCGCCTGAGTTCGCTCGACCTCGGCAGCGCCGCGCTGGCGCCGCTGGCGCCGGTCAGCGCGCACCTGAAGCTGCAAGACAGCCTGCTGAGTCTGAACGACCTGAAGGCCGGCATCGCCGGCGGGCAGCTGAGCGCCGATACCACGCTCGACGCGCGCGTGGAACCGCCGCTCTGGAAGTCGAACCTGCAGGTGCAGAACATGGAGCTGCAACGCTGGCTGCGCACGACGACCGCGATCACCGGCAAGCTCGGCGGCGACGCGCGCGTGCAGGGCCACGGCCGCAGCACGGCGGCGCTGCTCGGCTCGCTCGACGGCGAGCTGAACCTGGCGCTGCGCGACGGCACGCTCTCGCACCTGGTCACCGAACTGGCCGGCCTCGACCTGGCCCAGGGCCTGGGCGTGTGGATCCGCGGTGACGACAAGCTGCCCTTGAACTGCGCACGCCTGGAAGGCCGCTTCAAGTCCGGCGTGCTGCGTCCGCGCGTGGCCGTGATCGACAACAAGGACAGCCGCATCGAGCTGGACGGCGGCGTGAGCCTGGCGACCGAGCAGCTGGCGCTGCGTGCAGTGACGGAGCCGAAGGACTTCACGCCCTTGTCGCTGCGCTCTCCGATCCTGGTGCAGGGCACGCTGGGTGACCCCCACGTCAAGCTCGAAGCCAAGAAGATCGGCGGCCGAGCCGCCGCGGCGGTGGCCCTGGGCCTGATCACGCCGCCGGCCGCGCTGCTCGCCTTCATCGATCCCGGCGAGAAGCTGCCGCCGGTCGCATGCGATCTGAACAAGTCCGCCAAGCCTGCAGGATGAAATCTCGAGGAGCTGCCATGCCCGTTTCCCCGCCTGCCGAGCAAGCCTCCATGTCCGAGGCGCTGGCCGAAGCCCTGGAGCACCACCTGCCGGGGCTTCGCTTTGTCGTCGGCGGGCTGGCGATCGCCCTGGGCATCGCGGCGCTGCACTTCGGCAAGCCGCTGCTGGCCCCGCTGGTGATGGCGGCGCTGCTGGCTTTCGCGCTGGCGCCCGCCGTCTCCCTGCTGCGGCGCTGGCGCATGCCGCACATCCCGGCCGTGATGATCGTGATCGCCGGCCTCGTGTCGATCTGCGTGAGCCTGGGCTTCGTCATCGGGCAGCAGGCGCTCGGCCTGAGCCGCGACCTGCCGGCCTACCAGGACACCGTGCGGCACAAGCTGCGCGAACTGCGGCCGAGCAACACCGAAGGCCCGTGGGCCGACGGCCTGCGGTTGCTCGGCGTGGTGGAGGTCGAACTCGACGCCACGCGGCGCGCGCTGGCGCCGAAGGCCACGGCACTGCCGCAGCGCGTGCAGGTGGAGCCCGTGCCCCCGCCGCCCTTGCGCGCCATGGGCGAGCTGGCCGCGCCCATCCTGCTGCCGCTGGCGCAGATCGGCCTGATGCTGGTGCTGCTGTTCTTCATGCTGTTGCAGCGCCACGAGATCCGCGACCGGCTGCTGCGGCTGCTCGGGCAGGATCTGACGCGTTCGGCCGAGACGCTCAGCGAAGCGGGCGAGCGCGTCAGCCGCTACCTCGTGGCACAGGTGATGGTGAACACGAGCTATGCCGTGCCGCTGGGCCTGGGCCTCTGGCTGATCGGCGTGCCGGGTGCATGGCTCTGGGGTCTGCTCGGTGGTGCGCTGCGCTTCGTGCCGTATCTCGGTCCGGTGGTCGCTTCGATCTGCCCGCTGCTGCTGGCCTTCGCCGTCGACCCGGGCTGGAGCATGGTGCTGCTGACGCTGGCGCTGATCGTGAGCCTGGAGCTGCTGCTGAACAACGTGATCGAGCCGCTGGCGTACGGGCAGAGCACGGGCGTCTCGTCGCTGGCCGTGCTGCTGTCGGCCGGCTTCTGGAGCCTGGTGTGGGGCCTCGAAGGCCTGGCCATCGCCACGCCGCTGACCGTGTGCCTGCTGGTGCTCGGCCGCGACCTCGGCCCGCTGCGCATGCTCGACCCGCTGCTCGGCGCTGAGCCTGTCTTCGATCCGCCGACGCGGCTGCACCAGCGGCTGGCGTCCGGCGATCTGGCCGACGCGCTGGAACAGGCGGACGATGTCTCCACGCCCGACGGCCTGCTGGCTTTCTACGACGGCGCGGCGATCGGCGCGCTGCAGATGCTCGAAGACGAGGCGCGCGTGTCCAACGGCTCCGCGATGGGCGCCTCCCGGCGCCAGCGCGTGGTCACGGGCATGGCGCGGATGCTCAAGGTGCTGCAGCACGAAGGCCCGGAGTGCATCGAGGACCCGGCGCTGACCGTGCTCGGCCCTTACGTGCTCTGCTTCGGCGCGCGCACCGAGGTGGACAACCTCTCTGCCCAGATGATGGCCCACCTGCTGCGCACGCAGGGTGTGCAGGCGCGCGCGGTCTCGGCCACCGCGCTGGGCGCGGAGCAGATCGCCAAGCTCTCGATCGAGGGCGCGGGCGTGGTGTGCCTCTGCAGCTTCCATCCCGCCGCGGCCGCGCAGTCGCGTTTTGCTTTGCGCCATCTGCGCCGGCGCTACCCGAATCTGCCGCTGCTGCTGGCGGCCTGGTCGAGCGAGGCGGAAGCCGCCGGCGCAGGCTCGCTCAACGCGCTGCTGGACGGCGTTCATCGAGTCGAGTCGCTGATGGAGGCTTGCATGCTGGCCGCTGAGCTGACGGCACAGGCCGCGGCGGCTGCAGAGGCGAAATCCCCAGGCGAGTCGGTAGCGTCCTACCAGGAGGCCCGGTCAGAGCCGATACCTCAGCCCATCCACGAAGTTTAGATTTGAGTCATCAACCGACCCTCAGGAGACGCTCATGCTGCGCTACGCCATTGCCTTCTTCGTCATCGCGCTGATTGCCGCGCTGTTCGGCTTCACGGGCATCGCCATCGGTGCGGCGAGCATCGCGCGCCTGCTGTTCTACGGCTTCGTGATCCTCGCCCTCGCCAGCCTGATCGCGGGCCTGATCCGCAAGGGTTGACGGCGAACGCAGACAGAACTTCTTTCCAACACCCACCCCTCCAGGAGAACGACCATGAAGCAATCACAAATCAGTTCCGCAGACGGCGCCGTCGCCGAGACCGTGCAGGCCGCACAGGCGATGAAGGAAGACATGAGCAAGGTCGTGCAGGGCGCCGGTGGCGTGCTGCGCGGCGTCGTGCATGACGCTTCCGCCCTGGCCCGCAACGGCATGGAACGTGCCCGCGAAACCGGCCAGCGCGTGCGCGTGCAGGTCAGCGAGGCCGGCGACAAGACGGTCACTTATATTCGTGAGGAGCCGGTCAAGTCGGTGCTGATCGCCGCGGCGGTCGGCGCTGCCAGTGCCGGTCTGATCGCATGGCTGGCGCGTTCGCGCTCGCGCTCTGACTCCTGAAGCTGTCGCTGCTTGCGGTGAAGTGGCAGTCTTCGGGCTGCCATTTCTTTTGTCTGGCTCTGGAGAACCCCGATGCTGCATCCCTTCTACAAGACCCTGGCCAGCGAGCCGCAACTGCTGCTCGAACATGCGTCCGCCTACATGCAGCTGGCCGGCGTGGAGACCAACGAGGCGCTGATGCACTGGCGCCTGCGACTGATGGTGGCCGTGGTGGCGGTGTTCGGCGCGGTGCTGTCGCTGGCGCTCGCGGGCGGCGCTCTGCTGATGCTGTCCGCGCATCCGTGGGAAACGCTCGCCACGCCGTGGCTGCTGGTCGTGACCCCGCTGATGCCGTTGCTGGCCACCGTGGTCGGCGCGCTCTGGCTGAAGAACGCCGGTTCGATCAAGCCCTTCGAGCTGCTGCGTGAGCAGTGGGCGCTGGACTTGCAGGCGCTCAACCAGGCGGAGCAGAAGCAATGACCGATCAAAACCCACGCGACGCAGCGCTCGCGCGCCTGCAAGCCTCCCGCAGCAAGCTCGCGCAATCGATGCGGCCGGGCCAGGAGCCCTCGCTGATCGGCGCGCTCGAACATCCCTTGCGATTCCTGCGCCACTGGTGGCGACAACTTTCCCCAGCGCTCATGGCCGGCCAATGGCTGCGCGCCTCGGCCGGTGGTACGCCCGAGGCCTTGAAGGAAGTCGGCGGTGCTGCAGTGAGCAGCACGCGCAGCTGGGTGCGTGAGCATCCGCTGGCCAGCGTGACGATCGCTGCCGCGCTGGGCGCCTTGCTGATCGGCAAGCGCGGCATGCTCTGGGGCCTGCTGCTGGGCGTCGGGCAGGGGGCGATCCGGCAAGGCAAGGGCTGGCTGATGCATCGGCTGACCGATCCGGCGCTGTACATGGCGCTGGTCACCGCGATGATGGCCAAGCAGGGCGCTGAAGCGTTCGCCGACGCAACAGATCCGATGCATCCGGATATGCAAACGCCGCCGGATGAAGCATCCGACGGCGTTGCCGAGCAGGGCCGCAGCTAGAAGTCTTCGCTGCGGCTCCTCCTGCTTACTGCTCCTGCGTCTGCGTCTGCGTCTGCGTGGCCGATGTGTCAGGCGGCGGGGCGGATGCAGCGTTGCTCGGCGGCACCACCGGGGTGGCGTCCACGGCCGGCGGGATGACCGGCGGCGTGGTCACTGGCGGCGTCGTCGTCACGGGAGCAACCGGAGTGACCGGCGCAATCGGAGTGATCGGCGTGATCGCTTGCGTCGTCGATTCGCTCAACCTGGCCGTCGTGATCGTCGAAGGGGTGGCGTGCGCGACTTCAGGCGTTCTCACCGTGGCTGGCGCGGCGCGCGGCGGGGCTTCCTGTGCCGGTGGCGTCGCCACCTCGGGCGTGATGGCCGGCTTTGCTGCGGGCACCACACCGGCCGACGGCGCTTCGTTCATCGCCAGGCGGTCCGCGTCCTGCGGGCGGCCGATGTCGGCCACCTTCACGCCGACGGCGGGCTTGCCGTTGTCGAAGAAGTCGGCGATGCGCTCGCCCAGGTGGTGGGCACCGTCGACAGCCGAGTCGTATTGCGCCGTGACGGCTTCCGGATCGCGCTGGTAGGCGGCACCGATGCCGGCTGCGCCCACCACGATCACGGCGGCCACGACCCAAAGGGCCGTGTGCGAGCGGCGCTCCCGGCGCTCTGCGGGCGTCTCGTATTCAGATGCGTAGGGATTGAGCCTCACATCGCGCTTGTGGCCATCGGGCATTTGATCCCACCAGCCGTCTGCATGGACGCTGCCGTTGAATTGCATGCTCATTTGGACTCTCCTCGGTTGGACATGAACCAAGTCTGGGCGAGCGAGCAGGGGTGACGCGTCGGTCATCGGGGCGCAGGCTTGTAGGACAGCGTCCAGCGCCTGCAACCGTTTGGATACAAATTCAGGCGGGAGCGGGGCGTTCCACGGGGAGATCGGGCAGATCGGTGTCGTCTGCCAGCTCGGGGGCGCCGGAGGGGCTGACCTCGTCCGGTGCCGTCTCGGGGCAGGGCAGGCGCGCCTCGATCAACGTGCCGCGGCCGACCTCGGAGCGCAGCCTGAGCGTCCCGCCGAGGTTCTCGAGCCGGTAGCGCATGCCGAGCAGGCCGTGGTGGCCCGCGGGCACGGCGGCGGCGTCGAAACCGCGGCCGTCGTCCTGCACGCTCAGCGCCAGCTCCTCGCCCTCGCGCACGAGCGAGACGCGCACGCTGCGCGCCTGCGCATGGCGCAGCACATTCGTCAGCGCCTCCTGCACCAGACGGTAGAAGGCGAGCTTGCCTTCGTCGCCGAGCGCGCGGTCGTCGATCTCGTCGTCGAGTGCCAGCTGCACGTTCAGCGAGGCACGCTCGCCGAATTCGCGGCCGAGGATTTCCAGCGCCGGCGTCAGGCCGAGGTTGGACAAGGCGGACGGGCGCAGGTCTTCGATGATGCGCCGCTTGAGGGTGATGCCCTCGTCGATCAGGCCGCCCATGTGCTTGAGCCGCTCGTCGATGTCGGCGACCGAGCCCTTGGCGATCAGGCGTCGCACGCGGGTGACGTCGAGCTTGGCCGCGGTGAGCAGCGCGCCGAGTTCGTCGTGCAGCTCGCGAGCCAGGTGGGCACGTTCGTCTTCACGCACGGTTTGCAGATAGCGCGCGAGGTCGGTCAGCTCGGCCGTGCGGCGGCGCACCTCGCCCTCCAGCCGGTCGCGTTCCTCGCTGAGCAGCCGCGTGTGTTCGCGGCGCGCCTCGTGCATGGATTCATTGCGGCGCAGGTAATAGAGCAGCCAGAGCAGGCTCGACAGCGTCAGCGTGTGCACACCGAAACGTCCGAACAGCAGCGCGCGGTAGATGGCGTCGCGGTCGGTGGCGATGCGATTGCTCTCGTGCTGCTCCAGACGCAGCAGCGCATGGGCCAACGCTTCCATCTTCTCGCGGCCGATGTCGGATTCGAGGATGGCCTGCCAGGCCGGGTGCGAACCGGCGCGGTAGAGCGCGACGGTCGTGCGCAGCTCGGAGAGCTTCTCGTCGGTGCGCTGGCGCGCCTCGGCCACCAGGCTCGCCCACTCGGAGCCTTTGTATTGCGCCGAGAGCCGGTCGATCACCATCGGGATCTGCGACTCGGCGGCCTTCATCGGCTTGAGGTATTCCTCGTGGCCGGTGAGCAGGAAGCCGCGCTGCGCGGTCTCGGCGTCGGACATCAGGCTGCGCAGCAGCAGGGTGTCGAAGCGGGCGGCGTCGCGGGCGCGCACGCTCTCGACGGCGCGCTCGGCGAACTGGTAGGCCGATTCGCTGATCGCCATGACGGCCAGCGCCACGAGCGCGGCGATGGCCACGGTGGCGAGCCGGCGGCGGCTGCTGGTCTTGAACGGAGGGGTGAAGTCGAGCACCGGCATGTCAGGATTGGAGCGGCGGGATCGGGGTCAGGGGCGCGGGCTGGCTCGGCGTGCCGGCCAGACCGGCGCAGTAGCTGATCAGCTCGTCGAGCTCCTGGCTCTTGTCGAACACGCGCTCCGCGCCGAGCAGCTCGCAGCGGCGGCGCATGTCGGGCGTGGCGTAGTTGGTCAGCACCACGCGGCGTGCGGCCACGCCCAGGCGCTGTGCCTCGCGCAGCACGCCCAGGCCGCTGCCCGAGTGCAGAAAGATGTCGATGATGAAGAGATCGGCCCCGTCTTGCGGGGCGCGGGTGATCCAGCCGATGGCGGCAGCTTCGTCGCCGACGCTGCCGACGACTTCCACGTTGGCCAGCTCTTCGAGCGTGCCGATGAGGTTCTCTAGGATCACCGGGCTGTCTTCGACGATGAAGGCGCGCAGGACTGTCATGGGGACACGGTCCAGAAGGTGACGGTCTGGGAAGAATACCCCAGCGCGGCGTGCATCAATGAGTCTCCAGCGAATGACTGCAAAGGCGAAGCGTGGCGACCGGTCCCGGCCACCACGCCCGCAGCGTAGTTCTAGTTATCTCCCCGGGCTTTTTCTGGATCAGCCCTTCGGCGCAACGACCAGCTGGTTGTCCACCGAGCGCACGCCGTTCACGGCGAGCGCCAGGGTGCTGGCGCGGCTTTGCGATTCCGAGTCGGGCGCGGTGCCGGTCAGCGTGACGCGACCGTCGTTGGCCTTCACGTCGATGTGGCCGGCCTTGAGCTTGTCGTCGGCGACCAGGGCGGCGTTGATCTTGGTGATGATCGTGGCGTCGCTGACGGCGGCTTCGGCGCCGGCCACGGCTTCGTTCACCTTGGCCTTGGCCTGTTCGCTCGACTGCTTGGTCTCGGCGATGGCGCCGTCCAGCTTCTGGCCCGGCGTGCGGGTGTCGTCGTGGCGGTTGCAACCGGCCAGTGCAGCCATCAGTGCGATGGCGCCCAGCATCGCCGCGCGGGAGGTGGTGAGGGTGGTCGTGTGCATGATCGCTCCTTTGTTTCCAAGCCGTTTCGGCCTTGGAGCAACTATGCGTGGTCACGGGGCCCGAGGGCATCGGCAGCGGCGCCTACTGGGTGTCGGCGCCGGCCTACACAACTTTCATTAAGGATATTCGGTGCGGGTGGCCGTGTTGTTGCCGGCGCAGCGCGCGGCATCGCCGACGTCGTTGATCACGTGCTCGATGCTGCCGTTCTTCACCAGGCAGACGGTGATCATGTGGTGCAGCCGCACACCGGGCGCATCGGGCGCTTCGATGGCGCTGTCCAGCACCACCTCCGGGTGCGTGAACACGCTGTAGATGCCCATGCCCCAGATCTCGTGGCTCTGCACCCGTGCGTCCACGCGGTAGGCCGCATAGCCGCGGCCGTGCGAGCTCTGCCAGTCGGCCTGCGTGGGCGGGTCGTAGGGCAGCTCGGACTGGTAGAAGTAGACGCGCCCGCCGTTGCCCTTCCAGAGCACCTGCTCCTTCTGGAAGTGCTCGACGAAGAGGCCGTAGATCGTTACGTCGTCGGCGTCTACCACGAGGCCGTGCGCCGAAGGATTGCTCGTCCAGCCCACGCCGTCGCCGTGGTCGGCGCGCCAGATCCAGGTATGGTCGACCAGCGTGTCGTGCGCGTGGATGCGCATCGCCGTGTGGACGCGGCCGGGCGCGGCGCCGCCGATGCGGAAGAACACGTCGCTCAGCACGATCGGGTCCTTGGCGTGGCGGCGCTTGGCGTCCGTCGGGCCGATGGCGAGCAGGTGGTCGGCCTCTTCGGCGCCGGCGTCGAAGAACAGGCCGGCGAGCGTGAGCCCGTCGACATCGGCCGTGTCCATCAGCGCCTTGCCGTGGTCGTTGCGCAGCGTCGGGAAGCCCAGGCCGAGCACGACGGTGCCGGGCTTGGTGACATGAAGCGTGTCGTCGAGCAGGTATTCGCCCGGCGTGAGCAGCAGGTGACGGCCGGAGGCGAGCGCGGCGTTGATCTTCGCGGCGCTGTCGGTCGGGTGCGCGATGAAGAAGCGCTCGATCGGGATCGTCTTGCCGGCGGGGATGGCGCCCTTGGCCCAGCTGATGCCGGCGCTGTCCTTGCGCAGGGCCGGCACGCGCACGGCGAAACGGCCTTTGGCATCGACGAACAGATACGGCTTCTCGCGCACGAGCGGCGTGAGGTCGACCTTCGTGTAGCGCTTGCCGAACGTCGGGAACGTGCCTTCAGGCGCCTGCGGCACGCCGAGGAAGACCATGTTCCAGTTCGAGCCCGTCCAGCTCGCCCACTCGGTGTTGCGCGAGATCCATTGCTGCTGGCTGACCGAATCGACCTGGCCGTCGATCAGCACGTCCGAGAGCCAGCCGCCGCTGGACCAACCGGTCTTCTGCGCCAGCCGCATGTTGCCGCGCACGTGCATGCGGCGGAACGGCACGGCCTGCGAGACGGCCCACTGCATCGTCGGGCTTTCGGCCGTACCGATGCCCTTCGTCGGTGTGACGGAAAAGTTCTCCGCGCCGCGCCAGAAGTTCAGCGTGGCGTTGTCGTTCTCGAGCAGCGCGTTGGAGCGCAGGTCGCCGATCACTTGCACGTCGTCCGGATGCGCGCCGAGACCGAGCACCTGCGTGTAGAAGCCGACGCCGATCGAGAGGTTCTCGTAGCGCCCGGGCATCAGCAGGATCGCATCGCGGCGCGGGCCGAAATGGTTGGGCTGCTGCGCCGCGTAGATGGTGTCCACGCGCTGCTGCAGGTCGGGCTGATCGGCCCGCAGGATGTGGACGTTGGGGCCGAAGTTCGGCGGCGCAGCGTGTGCGGACAGCGATACGGCAAGGAGGACGGAGGCGAGCGAGCGGATCAAGGCGTGGTACCCACGGGTTTGAGCCCGCCGCAGTCGCTGCCGAGCCAGCGGGCGTCGCCCGTCACAGTGATGGTTTCCGGCTTGCCGTTGCGCTGACGCACGATGCGGGCCTTGTTGGTGAAGCCGTCGCTGGTCAGCGTGACGTCGCTGTCGATCACGGACTCCGGATCGGTACAGACGGCATGGGTGTGGATGGTGTTGCCGCTGCGCTTGACGTCGTGCGTGCAGTGGTTCTTGGCGTCGGTGACCGGCGCCATGTTCTTTTCGGCCTGCTCCTTGCTGAGGCAGGTCTTGATCGTGATGGTGCCGCCGTTCATGTCCATGGACACGCCCTTCTGCGCCATCATCTTCTCGATCATGGCCCGTTGCTCGGGCGGCATGCTGGCCATCGCCTTCTGCGCCTGTTCCATCTTGGCCTGCTGCTCAGGGGGCAGCTCGGGCTTCTGGTGCATTTCCCAGAGGCCCGGCTTCATCGCGATGTTGTTCTGCGAAGCGGCGGGGAAGGCCGCCACGATCAGCGGGCAGAGCAGCAGAAGAGAACGACGCATAACGAGCTCCTTGAGCGCAAAAATGGCGCTCCCGAACTCTATGCGAACACGCCGGCCTTGTCTTCCATCCGACCGCTCACCTCGCCCAGGTGATGCAAGGTATCGCCCCATTGCATCTCCATCGCTGTCAGCCTTTTGAAATAGTGGCTGCCGATGTACTCGTCCGTCACGCCGATGCCGCCGTGCAGCTGCGTGCACTGCTGGCCGACGAAGCGCATCGACTGGCCCAGCTGCACCTTGGCCTGCGCGATGGCGCGTTGGCGCTCTGGAGCCGGGCTGCCGAGCTTGAGCGTGGCGAAGTAGCTCATCGAACGCGCCAGCTCGAGCTGTATCTTCACGTCGGCCATGCGGTGGCGCAGGGCCTGGAAGCTGGCGATCACGACGCCGAACTGCTTGCGCGTGTTCAGGTACTCGGCGGTCAGCGTGACGAACCTGTCCATGGCGCCGACGGCCTCGGCGCAGAGCGCGGCGATGGCGATGTCGGCCGCGTGTTCGAGCACGGCAAGGCCTTGCGCGGGGGCGACGAGTTCGATGGCCGGCGTGCCGGAGAAGTGCGCTTCAGCGGCGCGCGAGCCGTCCTGCAGCGCATAGGCACGCGTGCTCACGCCGGCGGCGCTGCGCTCGACGAGATAGAGGCCGATGCCGCCGTGAGCGAGGGCCGGGACGATGAACGCATCGGCCACGTCGCCGGCGGGCACGAGGCTCTTGGCGCCCGTGACCTGACCGTTCTCGAACCGCGTGGCGACCTTGTCGAGCGCGTAGCGCGCCGCGCGTTCCTGGTGTGCCAGCACGACGAGCGCCTCGCCGCCGACGATGCGCGGCAGCCAGTCGGCTTGCACGGCTTCAGGCGCATGCGCGAACACGGTCGGCGCCACCAGTGCGGCCTGCGCGTAGGGCTCCATCACGAGGCCGCGGCCGAGCTCTTCCATCACGACCATCGCCTCGACGGCGCCGAAGCTCAAGCCCCCGTGCGCTTCCGGCACGGCCAGACCCATGAGGCCGAGGCCGGCCAGACCTTCGTGCGCCGCGCGGGAGAAGCCGCCTTCGCGGACGATCTTTTGACGCTGCTCGAAGCTGTAGTCGCCTTCCACCCAGCGGGCGACGGCGTCGCGCAGGGCCTGCTGGTCTTCGCTGAACTCAAAGTCCATGTCGTGTCTCCTCAGCCCAGCACCGTCTGCGCGACGATGTTGCGCTGGACTTCGTTGGAGCCGCCGTAGATGGTGGTCTTGCGGGTGTTCAGATAGGCGGCGGCCAGCGGCGCGCAGTGCGCGGCGCCGACGTACTCGCCCTGCCAGCCGGCTTCCATCGCCTCGCGGATGAAGGGCAGGGCGAACGGGCCGGCGGCCAGCATCATCAGCTCGGTGTAGCGCTGCTGGATCTCGCTGCCGCGGATCTTCAGAAGGCCCGCGACGTCGAGGCTCTGCTTGCCGCTCTTCTCGGCGGCCAGCACGCGCAGGACCATCATTTCGAGCGCGACGACATCGACTTCGAGCAGCGCGATCTGGTCGCGGAAACGCGAGTCACCGAGCAGCCCTTCGGCGCGGGCGATCTGCTTGAGGCGTTCGAGCTCGCGCTTGGCGCGGGCCACGTCGGCGATGTTGGTGCGCTCGTGCGCGAGCAGGTACTTGGCGTAGGTCCAGCCCTTGTTCTCTTCGCCGACGAGGTTGGCGGCGGGCACCTCGACGTTGTCGAAGAACACCTCGTTGACCTCCGGCTCGCCGTCCAGCATGACGATCGGGCGCACGGTGACGCCGGGCGACTTCATGTCGACCAGCAGGAAGGAGATGCCGGCCTGCGGCTTCACGGTCGGGTCGGTGCGCACGAGGCAGAAGATCCAGTCGCCGTACTGGCCGAGCGTGGTCCAGGTCTTCTGGCCGTTGACGATGTACTTGTCGCCCTGGCGTTCCGCGCGGGTCTTGACCGAGGCCAGGTCCGAGCCCGAGCCCGGCTCGCTGTAGCCCTGGCTCCACCAGACCTCGCCGCTCATGATGCCGGGCAGGTGCTGGTGCTGTTGCTCCGGCGAGCCGAAGGCCATGATCACGGGCGCCACCATCACCGGACCGAAGGGGACGATGCGCGGCGCGCCGGCGAGGGCGCACTCCTCTTCGAAGAGATGGCGCTGGATGGCGTTCCAGCCGGGGCCGCCGAACTGCTTCGGCCAGCCGAAACCAAGCCAGCCCTTGCGGCCCAGCAGTTTGGCCCAGCCTTGCTGGTCTTCGCGGGTCAGGTGCAGGCCGCTCTTGACCTTGTGCGCGGTCTCGGCGGGCAGGTTCGCCGCCACCCAGTCGCGCACTTCCAGCCTGAAGGCCTGTTCTTGCGGCGTGAAATTCAAGTCCATGCTGCTTGTCTCCTCGGAGCGCGGTTTTTAGCACGACCGTGCGATTCAAACTGTCTCCCGGCGGACAAGGCGTCGCCAAGATGAAGGAGCGCAGACGGGGCGCGAGCTGCACAAAAACAAAAACGGCCCCGAAGGGCCGCTTTGCTGGAGCCGAGGCTCGGGGCGGGATCAGACCAGCTGTGCAACCACCTTGCGGCGACGGCTGAAGAACACGCCACCGATGGCCAGGCCGGCGAGGGCCAGCGAGCCCGGCTCGGCCACGGTCTTGCCGCTGCACACGTTCTTGGTCGTGTCGCAGGTCGTGGCGGCCACGGCGTAGATCTTGAAGTAGTCGTCGCCCTGGCTCAGGCCGGTGCCGCCGCCGTAGCTGGCGTTGTAGGCCGTGACCAGCCACCAGCTCGAACCCTTGGAGTCTGCGCCGGCGTCGGTGTTGGTGTTCGGGCTGCCGTCGGCCTTGGCGTTGTTCACCAGGTTGTACGGCGAGCTCGTATCCGTGGTCATGTTGGCGTAGTTGCCAACCAGTTCCCAGCCAGCGGCGACCATGCTGGCGTAGTCAGCGCCGCCGGTCATCGTGGGGGCAGAGGTGCCGGTGTAGCGCCAGACGGACAGGTCGGCATCGCCGCTGACGTAGCCCAGGCCGATGCTGGTCAGCACCTGGCTGCTGCCGAAGCTCAGCAGCACGCCTTCGGTGTAGGTGCCGCTGTTGTCGATGGCGTGGTTCGGGGTGCTGCTGCCGTCCGAGGACATGCCCAGGCCACCCGAGTAGTGCGTCAGCGTGCCGGACTGCCACTTGGCGCCGGCGGCGAAGCCGTTGTTGTCGCTCGTGTCGTTGGACGCGTAGACGCCCGAGATGGTGAGCTTGCCAGTGCCGGTACCGTAGACGGTGGTGGCGTTGGCGCCGTCCGTCGAGGTGACGCCCGTGAAAGCCCAGGTCGAACCGGCATGCGCGCTGGTCGCCAGTGCGAGGCCGGCGATCAAGGCAGCCAAGCGGGCGCTCAGGATGGTGGTCTTTTTCATTCGGATTCCCTCAAAAGCGAACGACCTGTTGTGGTCCTTGTGTCCTGTCATGCAATTGCAGTGCCAGAACCGAAAACTTCTTTTGCGTCAACCGCTTGTAGGACTTCAGGCGGTTACACGTAGGACCTGTCTGATTCGATTGTAAGAAGTCTCGACGCTTAAGTAACGGGTTATGTCCACTCACTTGAGGGTGTCGAGCAGGGCGCGCGCTTCCTTGTCGCCCTCGAAGGTTTCGCCCGGTTTCAGGTTGGCCAGGGCGGCCTTGAGCTCCTCGCGGGCCTCATCCTTGCGGCCGGCTTGCACCAGCACGGCGGCCAGGTGGTAGCGGATCTCGCGGTTGGCCGGCGAGCGCAGCCGGGCGTCGCGCAGCAGCTGCAGGGCGCGGTCCTTGTTGCCGGCCTGGAAGGCGGCCCAGCCGGCGGTGTCGATCACCAGCGGCTCCTTGGGCGCCAGGGCCAGGGCCTTGTCGGCGATCGGCGCGGCGCCGGCGTCCTTCTGGTGCAGCAGCACGTTGGCCAGGTTGTTCAGGGCCTCGACGTGGTTGGGCTGCTGCTTGAGCACGCCCTCGAACTGGCGGCGCGCGCCGGGCAGATCGCCCGAGCGGGCCAGCGAGTTGCCCAGGGTCATGGCGACGGCTGAGTCGCCAGGGTGGCTCTTGAGCCAGTTCGCCAGCGGGTCGCGGGCGGCCTTTGCGTCCACGCCCTCCTGGATGCTGAAGACGTGCAGCAGCGTGCGGGTGGAGTTTTCGAGCTGGTGGGCCCGGCGCAGCGCGTCGAGCTGGGCCGGGATCTGGCCGCGCCGGCCGGCCACGTCGGCCAGCAGCTCGTAGCCGATCGGCTGCTGCGGATTGGCGCGGATGATGGCCTGCGCGCGGCGCTCGGACTTGTCCAGCGCGCCTTGGCGCAGGTCGATCGAGGCCATCAGCACCTGGGCGGGCAGCAGATCGGGCGAGGTGGAGAGGGCCTTGTCGGCGCTGTAGGCGGCGCCGTTCAGGTCGTCGTACTGCAGTTGCTCGCGGGCGATGGCGACCAGGGCGGAGGACTCGAAGCCGGCGCGGCGAACCGCGTCTCCCAGGGTCTGGCGCGCTCCGGCGAGATCGCCGTTGGCGGCCCGGGCCCGGGCGTAAGTGCGCAGCGCGTCGACGTCGTCGGGCGCCTTGGCGACCAGCATCTTGGCCGCTTCAAGCGCTTTCTTGGGGGCGCCCTTGCCCAGGTGCCAGGCGACCAGGGCCTGGTTGGGCTGGGTCTGGCGGGAGTCGCTGGCGTCCACGGCGGCCTCCAGCCACTTGAGCGCCTCGTCGTCACGACCCCACTGTTCATACAGGGTGGCCACTTCGAACAGCACGTCGACGTTGCGGTCGCTCTCGCGCATCAGCGTGCGCAGGCGGGCGTCGGCGGCCGGGAACTTGCGGTCGAGGATGTCGGCATGGGCCAGGCCGAGCTTGGCGGCCATCAGGTCGGGCGCGAGCTTGAGCGCGGCCTCGAAACCCTGGCGGGCGCCGGGCAGGTCGCCCGAGCGCATGCGCGCCTGGGCCTGGACCAGCAGCATGGTCGGGTTCTTGGGTGACTGCTTGACGAGCGCGTCGGCGGTCGCGCGCGCCTTGGCGGCGTTGCCCGAGCGCAGGTACAGGTCCACCAGGGCGAGACCGGCGTAGGCCTGGCGCGGGTCGGCCTTGAAGGCCTTCTCGAGCTCGGGCAGGGCGTTGGAGCCCTGGCCCGAACGCATCAACGAGAGGCCCAGTGCGGTGTGGAACTCCGGCGCGTCCTTGGCACGCAGCGCCATCTCCATCAGGCTGGCCGCCTTGGAGTAGCGGCCCTGCGCCATGTGCGCCGAGGCCAGCATCAGCAGCGCCTGGCCGTCGCCGGGGCGGCTCTTGAGGTAGTCCTCCAGCACCTCGATGGCGCGCGGCGCGTTGGGCTCGGCCATGGCGAGCTGCGCCACGATCTTGGCCAGCGGGCTGGCCGGCTGCTGGCGGTAGGCCAGATCCAGGTAGGGACGCGCCTTCTCGTATTCGCCGAGGCTGAAGTGCGCCAGGCCGTTGAGCATCAGCGTCTGCACGCGGTAGCGCAGGTAGTCGATCGGCACGGGGTCGAGGAACTCGGTCACGTCCTTGAGGGCGGCCTTGGCCGTGGCGGTATCGCCGGCGCGTTGGGCCAGCAGTGCGGCCAGATAGCTGATGCGCGGGTCGGCGTCGAGCAGCGAGCGCAGATTGGTGATGTCGGCCGCCGCTTCCTTGTCGCGGCCCAGGTCGATCAGGATGCCGGCGCGGGCCAGGCGGGCGTCGACATGCCCGGCGTCGACCTTGAGCGCTTCGCCGTAGCCGGCCAGCGCGTTGAGCAACTGGCCCTGCACGTGCTGGATGGAGGCCTTCTGGTAGAGCGCGTCGGCGTTGCCGGGCGCCATCTTGAGCGCCTGGTCGGCGGCGGCCGCGGCCTCAGGCAGCTGACGGGCGCGCAGGCGCAGCGGCACTTCGGCCAGATAGCTGGTGGCGTTGGTCGGGTCGAGTGCACGCGCGGCCAGCAGCGTGTCCATGGCGTTGCGCTTGTCGCCCACATCCGAATAGGCCGAGGAGCGCAGCAACTGCAGCTGGAACTGCACGTCGCGCGGCAGGCCGTCGGGGCGAAGGCGCGGATCCGTGCAGACCTGGCTGGGCTTGCCCTGGCCCATCAGCGACTGGGCCAGCGGCACCACGACCTCGCTGCGATTGACACCCAGGCGCAGCGCTTCGCTGAACTCGAACTCGGCGTTGGCCACGTCCGAGGCGGCCAGCAGGGACTTGCCCAGCAGCAGGTGGACGGCCAGCTGCGAGTTGTCGACTGCCAGCGCGTTCTTGAGCTGCACGGCGGCGCCGGAGTAATCCTTGCGCTCGTAGCGCTTGAGCGCGTCTTCGTAGAAGCGGGCGACCTTGCCGTTGGTGGGGGCGGGAGCCTGGGCGGCGGCGGGGTTGCCGGCCAGCGTGGACAGCGAAAGGGCCACGGCGAGCGCGAGCGCGCAGGGGAGGGCAGACGACCGGGTTCTAGTCTTCATCGTTGGAGGGCGTGTCCCGCCGTTTTGAGTTTTGAGGCGTCAGCGCGTCTTCAGTACGCGAGGGTCAGGGTAAGTATGTCGTTATCTCGACGCATCTGGAAACGCGACAGGAAGGTGTTCCCGAGCAGAACGTGACTCATTTGGGCCGGAATGACGAGTGCATCGACGCCGTGGACCTCGACGTCTCCAATTCGCACCGTCGTCAGGTTCACGACATAGGCCTGGACGGCGCCGTTGGCCGTCTGGGCGACGAGCTTGCGGCCCTCGCGGTAGCGCACGCCGAGCTGCTCGGCCGTGGCCTGGCTCATGGAGACGGCGGTGGCGCCGGTGTCCACCAGGAAGGGCACGGCCCGACCGTTGATCGAGCCGAGCGCCGTGAAATGCCCGCCGCTGCCGGCCGTGAGCACGATCTGCCGCCCGTTGGCGCCGCCGCCGTTGCCGCCGACGCTGGCCGGCGTGCCGCCGAGCGTCAGGCTGCGCCGGGCGCCGCCGACCTCGACCACGGCCTGGCCGCCGTCCAGCGAGACGAGCTTCACGCCCTGCACCGATTCACCGAGGCGCACGGTGCGCGGCTGGCCGTCGATCATCAGGAGAGCGGCCGAGCCGCCCATGCTGCCGCTGAAGGCGATCTGCTGGGCGCCGGCGCTCAAGCTCGACGCAGCGAGCAGGCCGGCGAGCACTCCCACGAGAACCGGGCGCCGCATGGCGGGCTCAGGCCTCAGTCGCGGAAGTTGTTGAAGGAGAGCGGCGTGTCGGCCACGTCCTTGCGCAGCACGGCCATCGCCGCCTGCAGGTCGTCGCGGTTCTTGCCGGTCACGCGCACGGTGTCGCCCTGGATGGAGGCCTGCACCTTGAGCTTGCTGTCCTTGATCGCGTTGACGATCTTCTTGGCCAGCACGGCCTCGATGCCGTCCTTGATCTTGTAGCTGCGGCGCACCTTGTCGCCGCCGAGCTTCTCGATCTTCTCGGACTTGTCGAGGAAGCTGATCACCACGTCCTGCTTGGTCAGCTTGGCGTAGAACACGGCCTCGATCTGCTCGAGCTGGAAATCGCTGTCGCCGGTGGCCTCGATGACCTTGTCTTTCTCTTTCAGCTCGATCTTGGCGCCGGTGCCCTTGAAGTCGAAGCGGGTGCCGATCTCCTTGATGGCGTTGTCCACGCCATTCTTGATGCGGACCATGTCGGGTTCGAGAACGGTGTCGAAGGTGGGCATGTCGGGATCTTCCTTTTAATAAGAGAAAATTCTCTCATGCAGGAATCCGCTCCCCAAGCTTCGACGCTCACGCTCGAACGCGACGTCAATCTCAAGCCCTACAACACTTTCGCGCTGCCGGCCACCGCGCGCCGGCTCGTGCGCATCCGCGAACCGCTGGACGTGCGCCGCGTGGTGGACCACCCGGAACTGGGCCGCGCGCCCAAGTTCGTGCTGGGCGGCGGCAGCAACCTCGTGCTGACCAAGGATCTGGAGGCTGTCGTCCTCAAGATGGAAATCCAGGGCATCCGGCTGCTGGAAGAACGCGATGACGCCTGGATCGTCGAGGCCGGCGCCGGCGTGGTCTGGCACGAGCTCGTGCAATGGACCGTCGAGCACGGCTACCCGGGCCTGGAGAACCTCGCCCTGATCCCCGGCACGGTCGGCGCGGCGCCGGTGCAGAACATCGGCGCCTACGGCATCGAGGTGAAGGACCGGCTCGAATCGGTGGAAGTGGTCGATCTGGTCACCGGCCGCACCGTGATCCTGCCGGCGGAGGCACTGGCCTTCGGCTACCGCGACAGCGTCTTCAAGCAGGAGGGCTTCGGCGGGCTGGCGGGCAAGAGCGTGATCACGCGCGTGCGCTTCAAGCTCCCGCGCCCCTGGGTGCCGGTGCTGGGCTACCTGGACCTGGAGCGCAAGATGGCCGAGACCGGCATCACGGCGCCGAGCGCGCGCCAGATCTTCGACTGGGTCTGCGCGATCCGCCGCGCCAAGCTGCCCGATCCGGCCGTGATCGGCAACGCCGGCAGCTTCTTCAAGAACCCGGTGGTGACGGAGGAGCAGTGCCGCGACATCATCGGCCGCGACCCCGGCATCGTGCACTACCCGATGCCCGACGGCTCGATCAAGCTCGCCGCCGGCTGGATGATCGACGCCTGCGGCTGGAAGGGCAAGACCGTGGGCGGCGCCGCCGTGTACGAAAAGCAGGCGCTCGTGCTGGTGAACCGCGGCGAGGCCCGCGGGGCGGAAGTGGTGACGCTGGCGCGCGCCATTCAAGAGAGCGTCTATGGCCGCTTCGGCATCCGCCTGGAGCCTGAACCGGTCGTCGTCTGATCTTCAAAACGTTTGAGATGGGTCTGGGCGTGACGGAATGCCGCCCCGGATCTCCCTGACCTTGGGGGAGCGCAAGCGCCGTTCTCAAGGTCCCGTGCCGACAATCTCGGCATGACGGTGCCCACGCTCCAATCCCTGCTGCAGACGGCCGGCCAACTGGCCGTGCTGGCTGCGATCTTCGTGCCCGTCGAGCGCTTTTTCGCCCTGCGCCAGGAGAAGGTGCTGCGCAAGGAGTTCTGGAACGACATCGGCTACTACCTTGTCAACGGCCTGCTGCTGGGCACGCTGATGGCCTTCCCGGTGGCCGGTCTGGCGCTGCTGGCGCATCACTTCGTGCCAGGCTTCGTCCTGCAGACCGCGCAGGACCTGCCGCTCTGGGCGCGCGTGCCGCTGGTGCTGGTCGTGGGCGACATCGGCGCGTACTGGGGCCACCGTCTCTCGCACAAATGGCGGCTGCTGTGGCGCTTCCATGTGATCCACCACAGCCCCACGCATGTGGACTGGCTCGTCAACACCCGCGCCCACCCGATCGATCTGGTCTTCACCCGGCTCTGCGGCCTGGCGCCCCTGTTCGCCTTCGGCCTGGCGCAGACCACGCAGGGCGTCAACGCGATGCCTGTCCTGCTGACGATGGTCATGCTGTTCTGGAGCTTCGTGATCCACGCCAACGTGACGTGGCGCTTCGGCTGGCTCGAATACCTGGTGGCCACGCCGGCCTTCCACCACTGGCACCACACGAACGACGAGCTGCGCGACAAGAACTTCGCCGCCATTTTCCCCTTCGTGGACATGCTGTTCGGCACCTTCGTGCTGCCGAAGCACTATCCGCGCGTCTATGGCGTGGACGAACCGCCGGCCGAGGGTTTCGTGGCGCAGCTGGTCGACCCGCTGCTGCCCACGGCACGTCCGTCGCAAGCCGAGCCGAGGTGACGATTCACCTCTGGTGAAGTCACCAATCGACGGCCTCCTGAAGGCTCACCAGAATCCGCTCCTCGTTGCAGGGGAGAACTGGATGACTGAAGCGGCGGACCCGCGGTTTGCACCACCGACGGCCCATGTCGAAGACATGGGCGTGCCGGGGGCCGTGCAGGAGCCGGGCGGGCGGGGCATGCGGCTGCTCGCCGCCGTCGCCGACGGCCTGCTGATGGCCGTTCTGGCGGGCCTGCTGCTGCTCCTGCCGATGTTCGAGCAGCTCTCGCAGGAATCCTCGCGAGTCTGGCGGTTCGGCAGTGACGCCGTCGGCATCGTCCTGTTCCTGGTCGTGCAGAGCTGGCCGCTGGTGGCGCGCGGCCAGACGCTGGGCAAGATGATGTGCGGCCTGCGGATCGTCCGCACCGACGGCTCCAGGGCGAGCGCCTGGCGCCTCATCGGGCTGCGCTACGGCGCCGGCCTGCTCGCCAACCTGAACCTGGTGATCTCGTCCATCTATTTCCTGATCGACTCCCTGCTGATCTTCCGCGAGTCGCGCAAATGCCTGCACGACACGATCGCCGACACGATGGTGATCAAGGTGAACAAGGCGGTCCCGCTCTGAACACCGCTCCCAGTGCGGCCGCGCGGCGGCTCGACACCCTCCTCATCACCGAGACGCCGGAAGGCATCGGCCTGTCGCTGCAGCCGGCCGGGCTGGTCTCGCGCTCGATGGCCTTCCTGCTGGACCTGATGATCCGGATGGTCATCGATCTGGTCATCATGATGGTGGCCGGCTTTCTCGGCGGCACCGGCTTCGGGCTGGCGTTGATCGCGATCTTCTGCGTGGAATGGCTCTACCCGATCGCCTTCGAGCTCGGCCGCTCCGGCACCACGCCGGGCAAGAAGGCGATGGGCCTGCGCGTGGTGATGGACACCGGCCTGCCGGTCACGCCGGCGGCCTCGTTCACCCGCAACCTGCTGCGCGCGGCGGATTTCCTGCCCTTCGGCTACGGCCTCGGCCTGGCCTGCCTGCTGCTCAACCGCGACTGCAAGCGCCTGGGCGACCTGGCGGCCGGCACGCTCGTGGTCCATGACAAGCCCGTCGTGCTGCACGACGCGCTGGAGCCCGGCCCGAGCCTGGCGCCCGTGCGCACGCTGACCCAGCGCGAGCAGGTCGCCATCCGATCCTGGGCGGGCCGAGCCAAGCGGCTCACGCCGGCGCGTTTCGAGGAGCTGGCCAAGCTCGCCCGCAGCGTGCTCCCGCCGCAGGAGCCAGGCACGGAAGGCGGCACGCGAATTCCCGTGGCGGACGCGCCGCGCCTGCTCGGCGTGGCGCAGTGGCTGATGGGGCGCAAATGAGGAGGTCTGCGCCGTGACGCCGCTGTTCTTCGAGACCGAGCACGCCGCGCTCTGGGACGCCTTCGCCGGCCAATTGGCCGAGGCGCGCCGCGGCGCGGGCGTGGACGGCGCGTTGCTGGCCGAGCGCTACCGGCGCGTCTGCGAGCACCTGGCGCTGGCGCAGTCGCGCGCTTACCCGATCCATCTCGTGGCGCGGCTGGAAAAGCTGGCCGGCGACGCCCACCAGCTCATCTACCGCAAGCAGGACTACGGGCTGGCGCAGTTCGCGCGGCTGCTGACGACGGACCTGCCGCGCGGCGTCCGCGCGCAAGGGCATTATGTGCTGCTCGGCCTGCTGCTGTTCGTGCTGCCGCTGGCCGCCTCTTTCCTGCTCGCCTGGCAGGGGCCGGACTTCGCGCTGCGCATGCTCGACGCGGGCCAGCTGCGCGAATACGAGGGCATGTATTCCGACGGCAAGCAGGCGGTCGGCCGCGGCCTGGACGGCGGCGGCGACTGGTCGATGTTCGGCTTCTACATCCTGCACAACGTCGGCATCGGCTTCAGCTGCTTCGGCTCGGGCATCCTGGCCGGCGTGGGCAGCGCGTTCACGCTGCTGTTCAACGGCCTGGCCATCGGCACCGTGGCCGGCCATCTCACGCGGGTCGGCCTGGGCCACAACTTCTGGCCCTTCGTGGTCACGCACTCGGCCTTCGAGCTGACGGGCATCGTGCTGTCCGGGGCGGCGGGGCTGCGGCTGGGGGTGGGCTGGCTCGCGCCCGGCCGCCTGGGCCGGCTGGAAGCGCTCAAGTTCTCAGCGCGGGCGGCGATGCCGCTGGTCTATGCCGCGTTCTTCCTGCTCGTGGTGGCCGCCGCCTTCGAGGGTTTCTGGTCGGCCGCCGTGTGGATCACGCCGACCGTCAAATACACCGTGGCCAGTGTCTGCTGGGCGCTCGTGGCGAGCTGGTTGTGCCTGATGGGCCGCCAGCGCAGCAGACCGGGAGGCGGCCATGCGGGTTGAGGGCCTGGCCGTCGCGCTGCGCCCGCGCAGCCAGGGCGAAGCGGCCGATCTCGGCCTGGCGCTGGTGCGTCAGCATGCGCGCTCGGTCTGGCTGACCTTCGCCCCCGTGTACGGCTTCGTGGCCGTGCTGGCGCTCTGCACGGTGGACACCGCCGGCTGGCTGCCCGCACTGATCGTCTTCTGCCTCAAGCCCTGGCTGGACCGCAGCCTGCTGTTCGTGCTGGCCCGCGCCGTGTTCGGCGAGAGCACGCGCTTTGCCGATCTCTGGCGGGCGCGGCGGCATGTCTTCTTCGGCCAGTTCCTGCGCACGCTGTTCTGGCGGCGGCTCTCGCCGTGGCGTTCGTTCACGCAGCCGGTCGAGCAGCTCGAAGGTCAGCGCGGCAGCGCGCGGCGCAAGCGCACGCGTCTGCTGCTCAACGACAACCGCGGCGCCGCCACCGCGCTGCAGGTCGCGTTCGCGCATGCGGAAGCGGTGTTCGTCTACAGCGGCATGGCTCTGGTGTTCTGGCTCGCGCCCGAGGGCAGCCGCCATGTCGTGTGGGACTGGTTCTGGCACGCCGACAGGCACGCCGCCGGGCAACTGCTGCTGAACGTGCTGAGCTCGGTCTCCTACCTGTCGGTGGTGTTCGTGCTGGAGCCGTTCTACGTGGCGGCCGGCTTTGCGATGTACCTGAACCGCCGCGTGGCGCTCGAGGCCTGGGACATCGAACAGGAGTTTCGCAATGCGTTCGCGTGATCGCTGCGCGGCCTGGCTGATGGCGCTTGCGATGGGCGTCGCCGCGCCGTCCTGGGCGCAACCTGCGGTGCCTGCGTCCGCGCCAGCTTCGGGGCCTGCGATGAGCGCCGCCCTGATCGAAGCCGCCGCCTCCGCCGTGGCCGCCGATCCGCAGCTCGGCGGCAAGGAGAAGTTCAAGGCCCTGCGCTTCAAGGACGACAAGAAGGACAAGAAAAAACCGAAGAAGGAGGACGGCGACGGCCTGCGCTGGTGGCTCGAATGGATGAGCAGCCTCTCCTCCGGCCTGCGCATCGCGATCTGGGTGCTCGGCGCGGCGTTGCTGATCTGGGTGCTGCTGCGCCTGCGCGACTGGTTGATCGCCCGCGAGGGTGGCGGCCCGGCCTTGCCCGCGCTGCCCACGCACGTGGGGCAGTTCGACATCCGGCCCGAAAGCCTGCCCGACGATGTTGGCGGCCAGGCGCGCCGGCTCTGGCAGGCCAGCAACACGCGTGCGGCGCTCTCGCTTTTGTACCGCGCGGCGCTCTCGCGGCTCGTGCACGGCCACGGCGTGAAGATCCGCGCTGCCAGCACCGAGGGCGAATGCCTGCGCCTCGCGGCCACGCGGCTGCCGATGGCCTCGCACGAGTTCCTCGCCGTGCTGGTGCGCAACTGGCAGGGCGTGGCCTATGCGCAGCGCGAGCCCTCGGGTGAAGAGATGGAGCTGCTCTGCGAAGAATTCGACCAGCGCCTGAACTCGCCGGGAGCCGCGGCATGAACCCGACGACCCGCGACCGCCTGATCTGGCTGCTCGGTGCGATCGGCCTGGCCCTGGGTCTCTGGTGGCTCGAAGCCAACACCGAGTGGGTGGAGGAGGAGCGTTCCATCGGTGTGCACGGCGAGGCGCAGACAAACCCGGTCTATGCCACCGAACAGTTGCTGCGGCGCCTGCAGGTGAAGGCGGAGCACCACGAGGCACTGGACCGGCTGCCGCCCCGCGGCGCGCGGCTGGTGCTGCTGTCCAACGACTGGGAGCTGCTGCCGGGCAAGGCCGAGCAGCTGCATCAATGGGTGCTGGCCGGCGGGCATCTCGTGGTGCCGACCGGCTCGCTGCCCGAAGACAGCCTGCTCAAGCCCTGGCTGCCTTACACGTCCGAGAACCGCAAGAGCACAAAGCAGCAGCCGGCGGACGCGCCGCCCTCGTCGCCCACCGCCGCGGCATCGGCGGCCATGGCGATGGCGTCTGCCGCGGCGCAGGACGAGATGGAGCTCGATTCCTCGCCCCCGCTTTGGGAAGGTGTCGATCAACTCTTCGTCTGCACGAATCTTCTCTCGTGGCGGCGCCTGCAGGTCCGGGCCGGGCATCAGGCCAGCTGGAGCCTGCTGCGCGACGAGGGCCTGGACGCGCTGCGCGTGCCGATGGGGCAGGGCAGCGTGACGGTGCTGAACGTCTACCCCGGCGCCTTCCAGCGCAGCCAGGCCTTGGACTGCGACAACGCGCTCCTCATCGCCGCCGCCGTGCAGGCCGAACCCGGCGCCACCGTCTGGTTCTACCTGAACGAGAAACGCGAGCCGCTGCTGCCCTGGCTCTGGAACGGCGGCTGGATCGCCATCGTCACCGGCGGCCTGGCGCTGGCCGCGCTGCTCTGGCGTGGCACGCTGCGCTTCGGGCCGCGCGTGGCGGTGCCGCCGCGCTTTCGCCGCTCGATCGGCGAGCAGGTGCGCGGCACCGGCGCCTGGCTGCAGCGCCACGGCCGCGAGGCGCTCATCGCCGCGCAGCTGCGCGCGCTCGAAGACACCGCCGGCCGCGTGCTGCCACGCTACCGCCGGCTGAAAAACAAAACCGACCGCGTCAAGGCGATCGCCGCCGCCACCGGCCTGCCCCAAGACCCGCTTGCCGCGCTCTTCAAAGAGCCGTCCTGCAAGGCTGCCGAACTTCCGGAGCGGCTGCGCCTGTTGGAGAACGCGCGCCGGCTGCTGCTGAACAAGACCCCTGGAGAAAGACCCACATGATCAAGCCCGAGGAACTCAAGCTCGCCACACAGTGGCTCGAAGCGCTGCGCCGCGAAATCGCCAAGGCCGTCGTCGGCCAGCAGGCCGCGGTGGAGCAGGTGCTCGTCGCGCTCGTCGCTTCAGGCCACGTGCTGGTGGAAGGCGTGCCCGGCCTGGGCAAGACGCTGCTGGCCCGCGCGCTGGCGCAGGCGCTGCGGCTGCAGTACGCCCGCGTGCAGTTCACGCCCGACCTGATGCCGGCGGACGTGATCGGCCACAGCGTGCTGGAAGAAGCGGCAGCCGGTAGCGGTTCGGCGATCGGCACGCTGCGTGTGCGCAAGGGTCCGGTCTTCACGAACCTGCTGCTCGCCGATGAAATCAATCGCGCCCCCGCGAAGACCCAGAGCGCGCTGCTCGAAGTGATGCAGGAATACCAGGTCACGCTCGAAGGCCAGACGCTGGCGCTGCCGCGGCCCTTCATGGTGATGGCCACGCAAAACCCCGTGGACACCGAAGGCACCTATCCGCTGCCCGAGGCGCAGCTCGACCGCTTCCTGCTCGAGATCCGCATCGGCTACCCGACGCATGCGGAAGAAGCCGCTGTCGTCCAGCTCGTCACCACCGGCCGCGCCGGCAACGAGCTACCGCTGCAGGAGGTGCAGCCCGCGCTGGACGATGTGCAGGTGCAGGAGCTGCAGCGCCTGGCCGGCCTGGTGCATGCCGACGAGAAGGTGCTGGACTACGCCGTGCGCGTGGTGCGCGCCACGCGCGACTGGCCGGGTCTCGCCGTGGGCGCAGGCCCGCGCGGCAGCGTGGCGCTGGTGCGCGCCGCGCGTGCCGTGGCGCTGATCCGCGGGCGCGACTTCGTCACGCCCGACGACATCGCCGATCAGGCACTGCCCGTGCTGCGCCACCGCGTCACCGTGGCGCCCGATGCGCAGCTCGAGGGCCGCGAGGCGGACGAGCTCTTGCAGGCGGCGCTGGAGAGCGTCGGGGCGCCGCGCCTCTGAACCGCGTGATGAAGCAGCGCCTGCGCATCGTCGTGCCCACCCGGGCCTGCATCGCCGTCCTGGCGGGGCTGGCGCTCGCCGGTACGACGGCGCTTGCGGCCCGTGCGCCGCTGAACGGGGTGGTGGCGGTGATGGTGCCGCTGCTCTCGCTGCTGTTCTTCGTCGCCGGCTTCGACCTCTGGCACAGCCACAGGCTCTGGGCGCAGTCGGGCGTCACGGTCGAGCGGCGGCTGCCGGCGGCCTTCGCCATCGGCGTGTCCACCGAACTCAGGCTCGACCTGATCAACACGAGCCGGACGCCTTGGCAGGTGCAGGTGTTCGACGAGCTCGATCCGCTGTTCGACTTCGAGGGCCTGCCGCAGAAGCTGCTGCTCGATGCGCAATCGCGCGCCACGATCAAGTTCCGCGCCACGGCGCGCCAGCGCGGCCTCGTGCAGCTGGGCCGCACGCAGCTGCTCTGGCGCAGCCGCGCCGGGCTTTTCGAGGTGCGCCAGACCGTCGGCCGGGCGGCGACATTGCGCGTCTATCCGAACTTCGCGGCCTTGGCGCGTTATGCCTGGCTCTCCGGCGACCGGCGCTTGGCGCAGATCGGCATCAAGACCTTCGTGCAGCGCGGGCAGGGCACGGATTTCCGCCAGCTCACCGAATACAAGCGTGGCGACCCGCTGCGCCACATCGACTGGAAGGCCACGCTGCGTCAGCGCAAGCCGATCGTGCGCGAGTACCAGGACGAGCGCGACCAGTGCGTGATGTTCCTGCTCGATTGCGGCCGCCGCATGCGCGCCGACGAGCAATCGGCGCGCGCCGGCGAGAACAGCCACTTCGACGACGCGCTCGACGCGATGATGCTGCTGGCCTACGTCGCACTGAGCGAAGGTGACGAAGTCGGCGCGATGACCTTCGGCTGCGCCGCCGAAGCGCAGCGCGACTTCGCGCCGCGCAAGGGCATGGCCACGCTCAACGCGCTGATGAACAAGATGCACGACGTGCAGCCGGGCAGCGAGCACTCCGACTACCTGGCCGCCGCCGAGGGCCTGTCGCGCCGCCTGCGCCGCCGCTCGCTCGTGATCATCCTGACCAACTTCCGCGACGAGGACGCCACCGAGCTGCAACCCGCGCTGCGCCTGCTGCGCCGTCGCCATCTGGTGATGCTGGCCAGCCTGCGCGAGACGGCGCTCGGGCGCATCGCCCTGCAGCCGCTGGAGCGCAATGAAGACGCCGTGGCCGTGGCCAGCGCGCACCTCTTCGCGCAGGCCCGCGACGACGCCTTCAGTCGCGTCGTGGACCACGACAAGCTCTCGATCGACGTCGAGCCCCGTGCACTCGCCGCCTCGCTGGTGAACCGCTATCACGCGGTCAAACGGGCGGGGCTGCTTTGAGCATCTGTTTCAACCAGGAGAGGACATGCAAGAACCGACCTTCAATCAATATGCCGCACCTGCGGCTGAAGTGGCCGACGTGGGGCACGCCACCGGCTTCGGCGAGCTGAGATACTTTTCCGCCAAAGGCCGCATCGGGCGGCTGCGCTATCTGGCCTGGACCTGCGGCGCCTGGGTCATCTACGCGGTGGTCTCGGGGGTCCTGGCAGGCCTGGGCGGGCCTTTGGCGCTGCTGACCACGGTGGCGATGGTGGCCTATGTGGTCTTCTATGTACTGGCCAGCATCCAGCGCGCCCACGATTTCGACAGCTCGGGCTGGACCGTGATCGCGACGATCATTCCGCTCGTGGCACTGGTCTGGGTTTTCAAGGCGGGATCCGGCGGCAACAACGATTACGGCCCGCCGCCGCCGCCGAACACCACGGGCGTCAAGATCATGGCGTGCATCATGCCGGCGCTCTTCATCATCGGCATGCTGGCGGCGATCGCGATCCCGCAGTACAAGCACTACACCGACAAGGCCCGCGCCGCCGCCCAGCACCAGCAGCCCTGAAATGCAAACGGCCCGGGCCGGGAGGCCTGGGCCGTCTCACGCAACGCCGTCGCGCTGACGCGCTACTTCAGCTGCGGCAGGCTCGTGCTGCCACCCGCCGCCAGCAGGCCGGCTTCCGAGTAGATCCCGAGCTTGGCGCGCGTATCGGTGATGTCGAGGTTGCGCATGGTCAGCTGGCCGATGCGGTCGGCCGGGCTGAACGGCGCGTCTTCGACCTTCTCCATCGAGAGGCGTTCCGGCGCGTAGGTCAGGTTCGGGCTCTTGGTGTCCAGCAGCGAATAGTCGTTGCCGCGGCGCAGTTCGATCGCCACTTCGCCGGTCACGGCGCGGGCCACCCAGCGCTGGGCGGACTCGCGCAGCATGATGGCTTGCGGGTCGAACCAGCGGCCCTGGTAGAGCAGGCGGCCGAGCTTGAGGCCGTTGATGCGGTACTGCTCGATCGTGTCTTCGTTGTGGATGCCGGTCACGAGGCGCTCGTAGGCGATGTGCAGCAGCGCCAGACCCGGGGCCTCGTAGATGCCGCGGCTCTTGGCCTCGATGATGCGGTTCTCGATCTGGTCGCTCATGCCCAGCCCATGACGGCCGCCGATGGCGTTGGCTTCAAGGATCAGCGCCACCGGGTCGCGGTACTCGACGCCGTTCAGCGCGACGGGCACGCCTTCCTCGAAGCGCACGGTGACGGTCTCGGCCTTCACCGCGACGTCTTCCTTCCAGAAGGCCACGCCCATGATCGGGTTGACGATCTTGATGCCGGTGTTCAGGTGCTCCAGATCCTTGGCCTCGTGCGTGGCGCCGAGCATGTTGGAGTCGGTCGAGTAGGCCTTCTCCGCGCTCATCTTGTAGCCGAAGCCGGCTTGCGTCAGGAAGGCGCTCATCTCGGCGCGGCCGCCGAGTTCGTCGATGAAGGCCTGGTCGAGCCAGGGCTTGTAGATCTTGAGCTTCGGGTTGGTGAGCAGGCCGTAGCGGTAGAAGCGCTCGATGTCGTTGCCCTTGAAGGTCGAGCCGTCGCCCCAGATGTTCACGTCGTCCGCGGCCATGGCGGCGACGAGCATCGTGCCCGTCACGGCGCGGCCCAGCGGCGTGGTGTTGAAGTAGGTGACGCCGCCGGTGCTGATGTGGAAGGCGCCGGCCTGCAGGGCGGCGATGCCTTCATGCGCGAGCTGCGCGCGGCAGTCCACCAGCACGGCCTTCTCGGCACCGTATTCCATGGCCTTCTTGGGGATGGCGTCGTAGTCCGGCTCGTCGGGCTGGCCGAGGTTGGCGGTGTAGGCGTAGGGCTTGGCGCCCTTGAGCTTCATCCAGTGCAGCGCGGCGCTGGTGTCGAGGCCGCCGGAGAAGGCGATGCCGACCTTCTGGCCGGTGGGGATGGACTTGAGGATGGTGGACATGACGGGCAATCTGGCGGGGACGGGAACCCGCCATTGTCTCAAAACCCGGAGCCGGGCTGGGCGAGGTAGGCGAGCTCCTCCGGCGTGCTGGCGCGGCCGAGGATCGCATTGCGGTGCGGGAAGCGGCCGAAGCGCTGGATCACGTCGCGGTGTTTGCGGGCGTAGTCGAGGGCGCTGGCGAGACGGGCGTCGCGGGCGGCGAGGCGCTCGAACTCGCTGACGCTGCGGTCTTGCAGCGCGAGGTCTTCGGCGTGCTCCAGCGGCATGAGCAGGAACCAGTGTTCAAGCGGGTCCAGCTCGATATTCGCATCGAGCATTTCCAGCGTTGCGGCCAGCGCGAGCGGGTCGCCAGCGAAGGATTTCGCGTCGCCGCGGAAGGCGTTGCGGCTGAACTGGTCGAGCAGGATCACGAGCGCGAGCTGCGCCCATCCGCGGTCGTGCCAGGCTTGCAAACGGCCGCCTTGCGCTTCGCTCAGCAGCGCGCCGAAGCGCGAACGAATCTCTTCATCGAAGGCTTCGTCCTTGATGAACCAGGCCTTGCGCTCTTTTCCATCCTCGGGGCCGCCGAGCGGGCTGAACCAGAAGTTCAGCACGTCTTGCGCCGCCGCCGGGATGAGCAGCCGCTGCCAGCGCGGATGCCGGCGCAGCCAGACCTCGACGTAGGAACAGCTCGGGATGACTTGCAGCCCGGTGCTTGCCGCCCAAGTGAGGCCGCGCTCGACGATCACCCCCGCCAGCCCCTGCCCGCGCAGGGAGGGCGAGGTGCCCGTGTGATGGAAGTTGATCGCCGTGGCGCTGCGGGCGTAGTCGAGCTCGATGCTGCCGCCCCCGACCTGCGCCTCGAAACGCCCGCCGCCGGGGAACTCCCGGTGGACGATGTTCAACGCAGCTGCTGCCACAGGAAGCTGAACTCCAGGGCCTGCATCGTCGCGCGCTGCTCGTTGTCCGCCGCGCCGCCGTGGCCACCCTCGATGTTCTCGTAGTAGAGGAAATCGTGGCCCTGCTGCTCCATCAGCGCGGCCATCTTGCGGGCGTGGCCGGGGTGCACGCGGTCGTCGCGCGTGGAGGTCACGAACAGGACCTTCGGGTACTTCTTGTCGGCCTTGAGGTTCTGGTACGGGCTGTACTTGGAGATGTAGGCCCATTCCTCCGGCTTGTCCGGGTTGCCGTACTCGGCCATCCAGGAGGCGCCGGCCAAGAGCGTGTGATAGCGGCGCATGTCGAGCAGCGGCACCTGGCAGTCGACGGCGTTGAAGAGGTCCGGGCGCTCGACGTAGACGGCGCCGACGAGCAGGCCGCCGTTCGAGCCGCCCTGGATTCCCAGGTGGCGCGGGCTGCTGATCTTCTTGGCGATCAGGTCTTCGGCCACGGCGATGAAGTCGTCGAAGACCTTCTGCTTGTTTTCCTTGACGGCAGCGGTGTGCCAGTCCGGGCCGAACTCGCCGCCGCCGCGCAGGTTCGCCAGCACGAAGACGCCGCCGCGCGCCAGCCACGCACGGCCGCGGCCGCCCGAGTAGCCGGGCTGCATGGAGACCTCGAAGCCGCCGTAGCCGTAGAGCAGGGTGGGGGCGTTGCCGTCGGCCTTGAAGCCCTTGGGCGTGATGACGAAGTAGGGTACTTTCGTGCCGTCCTTGCTGGTGGCGAAGAACTGCTCGGCCTTCATGCCTGCCGAATCGAACTGCGCGGAACGGCTCTTGAGCGTCTCGCGCTTGTCGTTGCCGGCGTGGGCGAGGTAGAGCGTGTCGGGCGTCAGGAAATCCGCGTAGTTGACGAAGTAGGCCTCGGCCAGGTCGTCCTTCTTCAGCTCGTTGTCGTACAGGCTCGCGATCGAGAGCGTGCCGGGGAAGGGCGCCTGGATCGTGCGGTGCGTCGGCGTCTTGCCGGCGAAGTTCCACTCCTCGAGGCGGCTGGCGACGTTGTCGCTGATGTTCATCACCACGTGCTCGCGGGTGACGACGTAGCCGGCCAGCGAGCGGGTCTTGGTGGGCGTGAACAGGACCTCGGCCTTGAGCGAAGCAGGCGGCGTGCCGCTCTCCAGCGCCTTGGCGTCGGCCACCAGCAGGCTGCCTGCGGCGTAGCTCTTGCCGCCGAGCTTCAACTCGCTGCGCGGGTGGATCAGCACACGCGCGCCCCAGAACGCCCACTCGGTGTCACTCGGCAGGTCGATCTTGGCGAGCTTGCCGTCCTTGCCGACGAGGAACATCTCGCGGTTGTAGAAGTCCATCGAGCGACCGACGACGGTGCGCTCATGACCCGGCGTGTGGTCCACGAAGGCGAAGGCGGAGACGTCTTCCTTCTTGCCTTCGAAGACGGTGACGGCGCTGCTCAAGGGCGTGCCGCGCGTCCATCGCTTGATCACGCGCGGGTAGCCGGAGTCGGTGAGCGAGCCGGCGCCCCAGTCGGTGCCGATCAGCACGTGGTCGGCGTCCTGCCAGTCCACATCGCTCTTGGCTTCGGGCAGCTGGAAGCCGTCCTTGACGAAGCTCTTGGTGACGGTGTCGAACTCGCGCACGACGTGGGCGTCCGAGCCGCCGCGGGAGAGCGAGACGAGGCAGCGGCGGTAGTCGGGGCCGAGGCAGGTGACGCCGTGGAAGACCCAGCTTTCGCCCTCGGCCTGGCCGAGCGCGTCCACGTCGATCACGGTTTCCCACTTGGGCTCGGCCTTGCCGTACTCGGCCAGCGTCGTGCGGCGCCAGAGGCCGCGCTTGTGCTGTTCGTCCTGCCAGAGGTTGTAGAACCCTTCGCCCATGCGGCGCACGCCGGGGATGCGGTCCTTGGCGTTGAGCACGCCGAGCAGCTCGCCGCGCAAGGCGGTGTAGTCGACCCCCTGCGCGCCCTTTTGCAGCTGGGCCATGCTGGTGGCGTTGTGCTCCTTCACCCAGGCGAGAGACTTCTCGCCGAGCACATCTTCGAGCCAGAGGTTGGGATCGGCCGGAGCCGGGCTGGAGGCGGGTGCTTGGGCCATGGCGTGCAGAGAAAGGGCGCTCGTCAGCGCGAGGGCGAGGATTCGTTTCATGTCGGATGTTGCCGTGAAAGGACGAACGGCAACTGTAGGACAGGAAACAATCCGCAAACGAAAGTCAGATCAGCGGCGTTTCAGTCCAGCCGGCCGCGCAGCAGCACCGGCGTGATTTCGACGTTGCGGTCGTTGCTCGACACGTAGATGTGGCCGTCCTGGATGCTGACCTGCAGCACCATGCTGCGCTCGCTCAGCGCGGCGAGTGCCTGCGACTGCTCGTGCGGGATCTGCCAGACCTCCAGCCGCTGCGCGCGGGTGATCTTGTTCTCCAGCCCGGCCCACCAGACGGGCGTGCTCGACGCGAACGAAATGACGGTGACCCGCTCGGCCCGGCCGTGCGCCTTGAGCAGGCGGCGGTCGTCCGGTTGGCCGAGGTCGATCCAGTGCACGACCTCGCCTGTCAGGTTGAGCTGCCAGAGGTCGGGCTCGTCCACGTCGGACAGGCCCTTGGTGAATTCGAGCTTGCCGTTCAGGTCGTCGGCCGGCAGGTGCAGCGCGTAGGCCAGCACGCGGATCATCATGCGCTCATCCGTCTCGGACGGGTGGCGGGCGATGGTGAGGTTGTGCTCGCCGTAGACATGGCGATCCATGTCCGCGATGTTGAGCAGGGCTTTGTGGATGGTGGCCTTGAGTGCCATGGGTGTGCTTCTTGTTACCTGCGCTAAAGCACGGAATTATGGCTGGCTGGGTTTGCGGCGCCGCTCGTGGCATCATTGCCGGGTTTTTCTCAACAGCACGAGACAAGTTCCATGAAGAAGCTGCTCACCGCCCTGACCGCGTTCAGCGCACTGACCCTGATCGCCACCGCGGCACAAGCCGACACCAAGCCTGCTGCCAAGACGGCCGCCAAGCCCGCCGCTGCCGCCCCCGCAGCCCCGGCCGCCAAGCCCAAGGAGCCGCTGATGACGCGCGACGAGCTGCGCGCCTGCCTGGATCTGCGCGACAGCAACGAAGCCGAGACCAAGTCCGTCAACGCCGACAACAAGGCCTTCCAGGAGGAAGACGCCCGCCTCAAGGCCGAGAAGGAAACGCTGAGCAAGGAGAGCGACGAGATCTCCGCCCGCGTCACCGGCGTCAAGGCCGAAGTGGAAGCCATCACCAAGGCCATCGAAGAATTCAAGACCACCGGCCCCAAGATGGAAAAGGCCGATTTCGAAGCCAAGAAGAAGGAGCTGGACGACCGCAGCGCCGCCTTCAACGCCTCGCGCGAGAAGTTGATCGCCGACGACAAGGCGCTGACCGAACGCAAGGTCGCCTTCGGTGACGCCATCGACAAGCGCAACGCCAAGATGCAATCGCTGCAAGACCGCAGCGACGCGCTGCTCGACAAGGTCGACGACTGGAAGGCCAAGTGCGCCAACAAGAAGTACGACGAGAACGACGAGAAGGCCCTGAAGAAGGAGCGCGCCGCCGCTGCTGCGGCCGCTCCGAAGTAAGCACGCTTGCTTCCTGCCTGACCTGACGGCGCCGCGCTTCACAGCAGGCGCCGTTTTGCATTGCTGAATCGAGATTCATGACTGCTGCCAACCCGCTTCTCTCCGCCTGGACCGCCGAGCACGGCCTGCCGCCTTTCGGCCAGTTTGAAGCTGCGCATTTCAGGCCGGCGTTCGAGGCCGCGCTCGTCGCGCACCGCGCCGAAGTCGAAGCGATCGCCACGCAGGCCGAGCCGCCGAGCTTCGAGAACACCGTCGCAGCCTTCGACCGCTCGGGCCGGCTGCTTTCGCGCACCGAGATGCTGTTCGGCACGCTGACCTCCTCCGACACCTCCGCGGAGCTGCAGGCCGTGCAGCGCGAGATGGCGGCACCGCTGGCCGCGCACGAGAGCGCGATCTACATGAATGCGGCGCTGTTCGCGCGCTTCGAGGCGCTGCACCGCGAGCGCGCGACGCTGGGCTTGACGCCCGAACAGCTGCGTCTGCTGGAGCGCGTGCATCTGGATTTCGTCCGGGCCGGCGCGCGCCTCGGCGCCGCTGAATCTCAGCGTTATGCACAGCTGATGCAGGAACTCGCCGAGCTGCATACGCGCTTCGGACAGAACGTGCTGGCCGACGAGGCGGACTTCCGCCTGCTGCTCGACGGTGAGGAAGATCTTGCCGGTCTGCCGGACTTCGTGCGCGCCGCGGCCCGTCAGGCGGCGGTTGATCGCGGCGTCGAAGCGGGGTCCGTGATCACGCTGTCGCGCTCGCTGATCCTGCCCTTCCTCACCTTCAGCGAACGCCGCGACCTGCGCGAGCGCGCATGGAAAGCCTGGGTCAGCCGCGGCGAGCACGAGGGCGCCACCGACAACCGCCATGTCGCCCGCGACATCCTCACCCGCCGCAAGGAACAGGCCGCACTGCACGGCCACGCCTGCTACGCGGACTACGTGCTGGCCGACACCATGGCCGGCAGCCGCGAGGCGGTGCAGGGCCTGCTCGGTCGCGTGTGGCCGGCCGCGCTGGCTGCGGCCGAGGGCGAGCGCAAGGCGATCGTCGAACAGATGCGCGAACTGGGTGTGACGCATGCGCTCGAAGCCTGGGATTGGCGCTTCTACGCCGAGAAGCTGCGCCAGCGCCGCTACGCGCTCGATGAGGCCGAGCTCAAGCCTTACTTCCCGCTGGACGCGATGGTCGGCGCGCTGTTCGACTGCGCGCAGCGGCTCTTCGGTCTGTCGTTCCAGCACCGAGCCGACCTGGCCGGTTATCACCCGGACGTGAAGGTCTACGAAGTCCGCCGCGGCGACCGACTGATCGGTCTCTTCCTGCACGACAACTTCGCCCGCCCGGCCAAGCGCAGCGGCGCGTGGATGAACGCGCTGCGCTGGCAGGCCCGCAACGGCCTCGATGCACTGCCCATCATCCTGAACAACAACAACTTCGCCAAGGGCGCGCCGGGCGAGCCGACGCTGCTGGGTTATGACGACGTGCGCACGCTGTTCCACGAGTTCGGCCACGGCCTGCACGGTCTGCTGAGCAACGTCGAATTCGAGCGGCTGTCCGGCACTCAGGTGTTGCGTGATTTTGTCGAGCTGCCTTCGCAGATCTTCGAGCACTGGATGGCCGAGCCGGAGGTGCTTCAAGCGCACGCGCGGCACTACAAAACCGGCGAGCCGATTCCCGCGATGCTGCTGGGCCGGCTCAAGGCCGCGCGCAATTTCAACCAGGGCTACGAGACCGTGCGCTACACGGCGAGCGCGCTGATCGACATGGCGATCCATTCGCTGACCGAGGAGCAGGGCCCCGACATCACGGCCTTCGAGGCCCAGGTGCTGAGCGATCTCGGCGCACCGGCCGTGATGGGCGTGAACCACCGCTTCCCGCATTTCCAGCACCTGTTCAGCGGCAGCAGCTACGCGGCCGGCTACTACGTCTACATGTGGGCGGAAGTGCTCGATTGCGACGGCTTCGACGCGTTCACCGAAGCAGGCAACGCGTTCGATCCGGACGTGGCGAAACGCCTGCTCGACAACGTGCTGAGCGTGGGCAACAGCCGCGAACCGGGCGCGACGTACCGCGCCTTCCGCGGCCGCGATGCGCAGGTGGAACCGATGCTGCGTGAACGGGGGCTGGCATGAGCGTCAAAGGCAAGACGGCGCTGGTGACCGGCGCGGGCAGCGGCATCGGCCGCGCCGTGGCGGTCAAGCTGCTGGCGCTGGGCTGGCGCGTGGCGCTGTGCGGGCGTCGTGAAGACAAGCTGCGCGAGACGGCGGCCGGTCATGCGAGCGCACTGGTCGTGCCTTGCGACGTGACGCAGCCCGCCGAAGTGCGCGCGATGTTCGACCGCATCGAAGCCGAGTTCGGCGGGCTGGACCTGCTGTTCAACAACGCCGGCATCTTCGTGCCCTCCGTGCCGTTCGACGAACTGCCGATCGAGGACTGGCTCACCAGCGTGAACGTCAATCTCACCGGCAGCTTCCTCTGCGCGCAGGCCGCTTTCGGCCTGATGAAGCGCCAGGCGCCGCAAGGTGGCCGCATCATCAACAACGGCTCGATCTCGGCCCACGCGCCGCGCCCCAACTCCGCGCCGTACACCGCCACCAAGCACGCGATCACGGGGCTGACCAAGTCGCTCTCGCTCGACGGCCGCCCCTTCAACATCGCCTGCGGCCAGATCGACATCGGCAACGCCGCGACCGACATGGCCGCGCCGATGAAGACCGGTGTGCGCCAGGCCAACGGCCAGCTCGCGCCCGAGGCGACGATGGACATCGAGCATGCCGCCAACGCCGTGCTGCACATGGCCAGCCTGCCGCAGGAGGCCAATGTGCAGTTCATGACCGTGATGGCCACGACCATGCCTTTTGTCGGCCGCGGCTGAGGCCTTGAAAATGCGCGGACTGCCCCGACATCAGCCGGACAGCTGCGACCCCTGAGATATGAACGAACTGCTGACCCTGATCCGCCGCATCGTGCTGGGCCTCATCGGCCTGGCCGTCGGCCTCTTCGTCTTCCTGCTGGCGCTGACCGCGGGCCTGATCTTCGTGATCTACACGCTGCTGCGCGGCAAGCGGCCGCAGTGGCGGACGGTGCACTTTGGCCAGTTTGGCCGCCGTGGCCCGGTGCCCGGCTCAGCGCCGCAGCGCGACATGGGCGATGTCGTCGACATCGAGGCGCGCGAGGTTCCGGAGGACCCGCGGCGTCACCAGCGCCTGGACGACAGCTCTTCCAGGATCTCGCCGTAGATCCGGAAGCGCGAGGCCGCGATCTGTCCGGCCTCGACCGCGGCGATCACGCCGCAGCCCGGCTCGTGCTGGTGCGTGCAGTTGTAGAAGCGGCACTCGGCGTGGGCGCGGATATCGGGCATCAGCTTCGGCAGCTGCTGCGGCTCGATCTGGCGCAGGCCGAATTCCTGGAAGCCCGGTGAGTCGATCAGCGCCGTCTGCGCGGCGCGGTCCTGCCAGTACCATTGCGTGGTCGTCGTCGTGTGGCGGCCCGAGTTCAAGGCTTGAGAGATCTCGCCGATCTGCGCCTTCGCATCCGGGATCAGCAGGTTGATCAGCGTGCTCTTGCCCGTGCCGCTGGGGCCGAGCACGAAGGTGCTCTTGCCTTCCAGCCAGGGCAGCAGCAGATCGCGCGAGGCTTGCGGGTCGGCTCTCAAGGCCACATCCATCACTTCCAGACCCATCGCCGTGTAGGGCGCGAGCCGTTCGCGGGCCTGCGGCGTGCCGGGCAGGTCGGTCTTGTTCAGCGCGATGCGCGCGGGGATGCCGGCGCTCTCGGCCGCGATCAGCGCGCGGGCCAGCTGGCTCTCGCTGAACACGGGCTCCACGGCCACCAGCACCAGCAGCTGGTCGAGGTTGGCGGCGAAGCTCTTGGTCTTCCATTCGTCCTGGCGGAACAGCAGGTTGCGGCGCGGCTCGACCTTCTCGATCACGCCTTCGTCACCGCTGACCACCCATTGCACGCGGTCGCCGACCACGCACTCGCTCTTCTTGCCGCGCGGGTGGCAGTGGTGCTGAACGCCTTGTTCGTCTTCGACGATGTAGTGACGGCCGTGGCCGCGAACGACAAGGCCTTTCATGCCAGCTTCGCAATCGCGGCCAGACGTTCCGAGGCCGGCGGATGCGAGTAGTAGAAGCGCGCGTACACCGGGTCCGGCGTCAGCGTACCGGCGTTGTCTTCGTGCAGCTTCAGCAGGGCGCTGGAGAGCTGGGCGCCGCTGGCATGGGCGCAGGCGTAGGCGTCAGCCTGGAATTCGTCGCGGCGCGAGAAGTGCGCGGCCAGCGGCGTGAAGAAGAAGCTGAAGACGGGCAGGGCGAGCAGGAACAGGATCAGCGCGAGCGCGTCGTTAGGCGCGCCGAGGTTCGGCCGCACGCCCAGCGCCACATAGAACGCGACCTGGTTCGACAGCCAGCCCAGCAGCGCGAAGCCGGCGAGGCTGATCGCGAACATCGTGATCACGCGCTTCATCACGTGCTTGTGCTTGAAGTGGCCGAGTTCGTGGGCCAGTACGGCTTCCACTTCTTCGCCGCTCAGGCGCGAGAGCAGCGTGTCGAAGAACACCACGCGCTTGGCCGGGCCGAAGCCGGTGAAGTAGGCATTGCCGTGTGCCGAGCGGCGGCTGCCGTCCATCACGAACAGGCCTTTGGAGGCGAAACCGCAGCGCTGCATCAGCGCCTCCACGCGGGCGCGCAGCCGCGCATCGGCCAGCGGCTCGAACTTGTTGAAGATCGGCGCGATCACGGTCGGGTAGATCACGAGCATCAACAGGTTGAACGCCATCCACGCGCCCCAGGCCCACAGCCACCAGGTGTGACCGGCCGCGCCCATCAGCCACAGGATCAGCGATGCGATCGGCAGCCCGATCACCACGCCGACCAGCAAGCCCTTGGCCAGATCGGCCACATAGAGCTTCCAGCTCATTCGGTTGAAGCCGAAGCGCTGCTCGATGCGGAAGGTGTTCCACAGCTCCCAGGGCAGGTCCAGCAGGCCGCCGATCAGGGTGAAGGCCGTGAGCAGCACGAGCTGGTAGACGAGGCCGGGCGTGCTGACCGGCAGCAGATCCATCACCAGGTTGTTCAGCGCATCCAGGCCGCCCAGCAGCGTCCAGCCGAGCAGCACGACGCCGTTGAAACCCAGCGTCAGCAGGCCGAAGCGGCTGCGCACGAGGGTGTAGTCGGCGGCCTTCTGGTGGGCGTCCAGCGCGATGGTGGAGGCGAAGGCTTGCGGCACCTGGCCGCGGTGCTGCGCCACGTGGCGCGCCTGGCGGTTGTTGAGCCAGAACTTGACCAGCAGAGAGAGGGTGAGGGCCGCGACGAAGGCGTAGCTCAGGACTTGAGGATGCATCTTGCAAGTGTAGGCGCGGCACAATGTCGCCCAAGACGCGCAAATCAGGAGCAAAAATCATGACCCAACTCGCCATCAGCGACACCAACCTCATCTGGATCGACCTCGAAATGACGGGCCTGTACCCCGACAAGGACCGCATCATCGAGATCGCCGTCGTCGTGACCGACGCGCATCTGAACAACCGCGTGGAAGGCCCCGTCTTCGCCATCCACCAGAGCGACGCCACGCTCGACGCGATGGACAACTGGAACAAGGGCACGCACGGCAAGAGCGGCCTGATCGACCGCGTGAAGGCCAGCACCATCGACGAGGCCGAGGCCACCCAGCAGACCATCGCCTTCCTGAAGCAGTACGTGCCCAAGGGGAAGTCCCCGATGTGCGGGAACAGCATTTGCCAGGACCGCCGCTTCCTCGCCAACTACATGCCGGAGCTGGAGGACTTCTTCCACTACCGCAACCTCGACGTGTCCACGCTCAAGGAGCTGGCCCGCCGCTGGAAGCCCGGCATCCTCGACGGCTTCAAGAAGGCGCAGGCGCACACGGCGCTGGCCGACATCAACGAGTCCATCGAGGAACTCGCCTACTACCGCGAGCATTTCCTGAGCCTCTGATGCTCCACGCCGCCTTCGACTTCCCGCGGCACCCGCTGGCGCGGGAGGATGGGGAGCGGGTACGTGGGGCCTGGACGGAGGCGCCGGCGCGGTGGTTGCGGGCGCGCTCTGTCGGTGAAGTGGCCGCCGTGATTGAGGCGGCGCATGCGGCGGCGCGTGCGGGGGCTTGGGTGCTTGGCGGGCTGCGTTACGAGGCGGCGTCGGCCTTCGACGCTGCGCTCGCGGTTCATTCGAGCGACAAGCCGTTCGCCGAGTTCGCCGTCTATGAAACTGCCCCGCAGGAGTGGCCTGCTGCTGACGCCTCAGTTCAGCTGACCGCCGACTGGCACGACGTCCAGCCCGAGGCCGTCGAGCACGCGCAGATCGAACGCATCCGCGAATACATCCGCGCTGGCGACTGCTACCAGGTCAACCTCACGACTCGCCTGGAATCCGAACTGCAGGCCGACGACCCGGCCGCGCTCTTCCTGGCATTGCACCGCAGCCAGCCGGGCGGCTTCTCGCTCTTCCTGCGGGAAGCCGGCGCCGCCAGCGTCTCTCCCGAGCTCTTCTTCGACTGGCGCCCGCTGCCCGAAGGCCCGCACACCTGGCTGCTTGCGGCACAGCCCATGAAGGGCACTGCACCGCGCGGCGACGACCGTGTCTCCGACGAAGCGGCGCAGGCCCACCTCCGCACCAGTGAGAAGGAACGCGCCGAGAACCTCATGATCGTGGACCTGCTGCGCAACGACATGAGCCGCGTCGCCGAGATCGGCAGCGTGCGCGTGCCGCGGCTGTTCGAGCTGCATGCGCTGCCGACGGTCTGGCAGATGACGTCCACCGTCACGGCGGTGGGTCGCCGTGGCTTGAGCCTGGCCGAAGTCTTCGGCGCGCTGTTCCCTTGCGGCTCCGTCACCGGCGCGCCGAAAGTGCGGGCGATGCAGATCATTCGCGATCTGGAACCTTCGCAGCGCGGCTGGTATTGCGGCGCACTCGGGCTGATTCAGCCGGGTGGCATCGCGACCTTCAACGTCCCGATCCGTACCGTCGAATTCGGCGAGGGCAGGGCGCTGAGCTGCGGCATTGGCAGCGCCATCACGCTCGATTCCTCCGCCGCGGGCGAAGTGGCTGAGTGGCGCGCCAAGCAACGTTTCCTGCTGCGTGCCCAGGCGCCCATCGCGGCGCTGGAGACGATGCGCCTGCATCGCGGTGTATTCGAGCGCATGGAGGGCCACCTCGCGCGACTGGCTCGCACGGCACGTCACTTCGGCATCCGCTATTCCACGACGGCGGTGCGCGAGGCCTTGAAGAACGAGTCCGCCATCGATGGCGATTGGCGCGTGCGCCTCACGGTTGGCGAGAGCGGCATCCGCATCGAACGCTTCCCGTTGCCGACCACGCCCGCCAAGATTCGCCTGGCGCTGGCCGATCAGCCCATCGCCACCCTCGGGCCGCAAGCCGAGTTCCTCCACCACAAGACCACCCGCCGCGAGATCTACGCGCCCTTCGCCGCCACGAAGCCGCCCGACGCCTTCGACGTGATCCTCTGGAACGAGGCGGGCGAGCTGACCGAATGCAGCTTCGGCAACCTGGCCCTTCAGATCGACGGCGAATGGCTGACTCCGCGCCGCGAGGCCGGGCTGCTGCCGGGCATGTTCCGCGAGGAACTGTTGCGCGCCGGGACGATCAAGGAAGCGTCCATCACGCGCGAGGATCTGCCGCGCGCCGAAGCGCTGGCTTTCTTCAACAGCCTGCGCGGCTGGATCGAAGCGGAACAGATCGGGCCCATGCAAGAGGCCTGAGGGCTCAGGGTTTGGCGGGACGACAGCCCGGCCGTCACTGGGCAACATGAGGCCTCCGACACTCTCGATCCGCCTCGATGCGCACCCAAACCCGAATCGCCCTGCTGGCCTGCATGCTGCTTCCCGTCCTGCCGGCTTGGGCCGACGACATGCCCTGGGCCTTCCGCAGCGGGCGAGGTGAGGGTTACGGCGTGGCGCTGGGCGGCGCGGACCCCGCGCCCGGTACGCCGGTTTGCGCCGGTGCGGCCCAGCGTTTCGAGTTCAGCGTGTTGTACGAGCTTCAGGTCAAGGACAGCGGCAAGGTGCTGCTCGTGATCCAGGACGAGAACGATCACGCGATCGAGGGCGCGGATGTCTCCAAGGGCAGCCAGCCCGCGGCAAAGGGCCGTGGCAAGGTCAGCTTGGCGGCCGTTGTCACGGCGCCGGGTAAAGCCAAGGAAGTGCGGATCTTCATCCCCATCGTGCCCGACGGTGTCGAGAACACCAGCGGCGAACTGGTCCTGCGCTACCCGATCCGCAACTGTCCCAGCAGCTGACACGATCAGGGCTTGCGCAAACGGCACTTGACCAGGAAAACCCTAATCGCATAGAATGGCGTTCTTGCCTGGAAGTAGCAGGCAATTCGTTCGTCACCTCTGACCTCGTCGAAGTCTCCCAAGCCCTGCATTCAGCCAGTGCTTGCCTTCGACACCCTCGTGGATCGGTCGGCGGCGATGCCGTCGCTTTGACTGTTCCACCGGCGCCGCACAGGCCTAGATCCTGCTGTACGACGCGAGCATTTCTCCCAGCGACCTGACCTGTCTGCCGCTTAGCAAGTAGCGCGGCAGAAGCCTCATCGTGCCCCAACTTTTTGATGGGCAGGGCGAGGTCTTGTTGAAAGAAGACGCGAAATGAGTTTCGAGAATCTCGGCCTGAACGCCGCCCTCCTGCAAGCCGTCAAGACTTCCGGTTATACGGAAGCGACCGAAGTGCAATCCCTGGCCATCCCCGCCGCCATGGCCGGCAAGGACCTGATGGTCTCTTCCCGCACCGGCTCCGGCAAGACCGCTGCCTTCATCCTGCCCGCGCTGGAGAAGGTCCTGGCCGCCCGTGCCGACAACGACAAGCGCCGCGAAAAGGGCAAGATCTACGGCCCGCGCGTGCTCGTGCTGGCCCCGACCCGTGAGCTCGCCATGCAGGTGGCCAAGGCCGCGCAGACCTACGGCGCCCAGATCCCGGGTCTGAAGGTCGCAACCGTGCTGGGCGGCATGCCCTACCACTTCCAGATCCGCGCGCTGACCGGCCCGCTGGACATCCTGATCGCCACCCCTGGCCGCCTGATCGACCACATCAACTCGGGCAAGTGCGTGCTCGAGAACGTCGAAATGCTGGTGCTGGACGAAGCCGACCGCATGCTCGACATGGGCTTCATCGACGACATCAACTTCGTCGCCAACTGCACGCCGGCCGAGCGCCAGACCGTGATGTTCAGCGCCACCTTCGCCGGCTCCGTCGGCCGCCTGGCGCAGAACCTGCTGCGCGACCCGCAGCGCATCGATGTCGCGTCGCACACCGACACGCACGAGAACATCACCCAGCGCCTGCACTGGGCTGACAACAACCACCACAAGGACCAGCTGCTCGAGTCCCTGCTGTCGGATCCCAAGATGGACCAGGCCGTGGTGTTCACCAGCACCCAGCGCGACGCCGACTGGCTGGCCGAGCGCCTGGCCGAACTCGGCCACGCTGTTGCCCCGCTGCACGGCGCCATGCCGCAAGGCAAGCGCAACCGCGTGCTGATGGGCCTGCGCCGCCGTGACCTGCGTGTGCTCGTGGCCACCGACGTTGCCGCCCGCGGCATCGACGTGCCCACCATCACCCACGTGATCAACTACGGTCTGCCGATGAAGGCCGAGGACTACGTTCACCGCATCGGCCGCACCGGCCGTGCCGGCCGCGAAGGCCTGGCCGTGACGCTGGCCGTGCCGGACGACGTGTCGATGATCCGCCGCATCCAGCAGTTCACGACGCAAGAGATCCCGGTCGCGCTGATCGAAGGTCTGGAGCCCAAGCGCCAGACGCCGCGCATCTTCCCGCCCCGTCCGGCGGGCGAGCGTGGCAACTTCGCCGACCGTGGCGGCAACTTCGGCGGTGATCGTCCGCGTTGGAATGATCGCAAGCCGCAAGGCAACTTCGGCGGTGGCGGCTACGGCGGCAAGCGCTTCGACAACAACAACGGTGACCGCCCGCAGCGCATGCACGACGGCAAGACCAGCTTCCACCGCGATGCCGGCAAGCCTTTCGTTCGCGAAGACCGTCCGCAGCGCGAAGGCTTCCAGCCGCGCGGCGATTTCCAACCGCGTGGCGACTTCCAGCCCCGCGGCGAATTCCGCGGCGGCGGCAAGCCGTTCGAGCAGCGTGGCTTCCAGCCGCGCGGCGAGTTCCAGCCGCGTGAACAGCGCGGTGAATTCCAGCCGCGTGGCGAGCAGCGCGGCTTCGAGCAGCGCCAGGACCGTCCGCAGTTCGAAGGTCGCCGTGAAGGCGGCGCCTTCCGCAGCGAGAAGCCCGCGTTCGGCGGCAAGCCGTCCTTCGGTGGCAAGCCCTCGTTCGGCGGCCCGAAGCCCGGCTTCGGCGGCAAGCGCAACGGCCCCCCGCGTGGTGGTTTCGGCCGATAAGATCTGAGCCTCACCGCTCACAAGCCCGCCTCGGCTTCCAGCCCGGCGGGCTTTTTCTTTGTGCTCTCCAGATGCTCCTTGCGCTTCTCGTTTGGTACGGCTTCTTCAGTCTGCTGACCTTTGCCCACTACGCCGTCGACAAGCGCGCCTCGCGGCTCGGCCGCTGGCGTGTGAGCGAGGCGCGCCTGCATGGCCTGGCCGTGCTCGGCGGATGGCCCGGCGCGCTGCTGGCGCGGCGATGGCTGCGGCACAAGAGTTCCAAGCGAGGCTTCGGCTTCGTCGTGGCCTGTTGCGCTGTCGGCAACCTTGCGCTGCTGGCGCTTGTGGTCTGGGCGATACCCGCATTGCGTGAGATTGTTGTCTCCGACTGATCTCCTGGGCTAACCCCACGATTCAGCGCAGAGGCGTGGGACTATGCTGCCTTGAAACGTCTGGGCGAACTTCGCCCGAGATGCGACGAGGGAGCGCCGGATGCAGGTCTCAGAACGCTTGCTGGCAGTCAATCTCTGGTCCGCGGGCCTGGCCGTCTTGCTGGGCGCGGGCCTGCTGGCGTTGGGCGCTCAGCTCTTCGATGCGCAGCGCGCGCGGCCCAGCGCCAGCACGCGGCTCGCGGCCGCAGCTGCAGCGGGCACGGGCTTGTGGTGGCCGCTGGCCTCGCTGCTGGCGCGCAGCTCCGCCGATTCGGTGCTCAGCGCGCTCGCGCCGCTGGCCTCCGTGCTGGGCTGGATGATCGCGGTCGGCGCCTCGCTGCTGACCCTGCACTTCAGCCGCCTGCTGCGCAGCGGCCGTCATCGCAGTCTCGCTTTTCTGCTGCCCACGCTCGGCCTCGTCGCCTGCGGTTGGACGCAGTTGCTGATGTGCTGGGGGCACGCCCAGGATTTCGTCCCGATGGTCGCCGGCAGCCTGGCGCTCTGGGCCGGTCTGATGCTGCTCTGGATGCCGCTCGGCCGCGGCGTGCCGGCCCTGTTGTGCCGCGGGGCGCTCGCGTTGTTCACGGCGCTGGCGCCGGCGGGTGCGGTGCTCGTGCTGCGGCCGGACCTGCTGCAACTGAACGACCTCACCGCGGCCAGCCCGGCGCTGCTGCTCGCGATGGCAATCAACAGCGCACTCGTGATGCACCTGCGCAAGGCGCCGGTCAATGCGCTCCAGGCCATGATCGAGAACGAGGAGCAGCAGCTCGAAGTGGACAAGCACACCGGCCTCTCCACCCGCATCGCGCTGGAGCAGCAGCTCGCCGCCGCCGCATCGGACTGCGATGCGGCCAGCGCTCGCATGGCCGTGCTGATCGTCGAGCCTGACGGTTTCAATCCCATCAACAGCAGCTTCGGCCACGACTTCGGTGACAAGCTGTTGGCGCAAGCCGCAGCGCGCTTGCGCACGCGCCTCGGGCCACGCGGCGTGGCCGGGCGGGTGGGCGGCGACGAGTTCGGTGTCGTGCTGCTTGAGGTCGGCACGGACGATGACATTGGTCAGCATTCGATGGCGCTGCTCGCCGAGCTCTCGCGGCCCTACGTGATCGAAGGGCGCGAGGTCTCGCTGTCCTTCTCCGTCGGGGTGGCGCGTTATCCCGACGACGGCGGCCCCACCCGCATGCTGTCCTGCGCCGAGGCGGCGAAGAACGCTGCCGTGCGCCTGGGCGGCGGCTGCCACTGCTTCTACCTGCAGGGCATGGACGGCGATGCGCGAGAGCAGATGGACCTGCTGCGCGACCTGCGCCACGCGATCGAACGCGGTGAGCTCGAGCTCTTCTTCCAGCCCAAGATCGACGCGCTCTCCGCCCAGATCACCGCCGCCGAAGCGCTGCTGCGCTGGCGCCATCCGACCCGTGGCCTGCTCTCGCCCACGCTCTTCATCCCCGTGGCCGAGCGCTACGGCTTCATGCGCGAGCTCGGCAACTGGGTGATCGAGGACGCCTGCCGCCAGGCCCGCATCTGGCGCGACGCCGGCCTGCGCATGCGCGTGGCCATCAACCTCTCGGCCCAGCAGATGCGCGAGGACGACATCGTCGAGCGCGTGGAGAAGGCGTTGAAGGACTACCGCGTGCATCCCTCGCTGCTGACCTGTGAGATCACCGAGTCGGTGGCGATGGAGAACACCGAGGCCACGCAGACCACCTTCCAGCGTCTGGGCCAGCTCGGCGTGCATTTGTCGATCGACGATTTCGGCACCGGCTATTCGAGCCTCTCGTACCTGCGCCAGTTGCCGGCGGCGGAGCTCAAGATCGATCGTGCCTTCGTGACCGACATCGAGCACAGCCAGGACGCGCGTTCGGTGGTCGACGCCGTCATCAAACTCGCGCACGCGCTGTCGCTGCGCGTGGTCGCCGAGGGCGTGGAGCGCCCTGCGCAGCAGGCCATCCTGACCGAGATGGGCTGCGATGAACTTCAGGGTTATCTGTTCTCGCGGCCGATGTCGGCGCAGGCCATCCAGCTCTGGGCGGTTGGCTCCTCAGGTGAGGAGGAGCAGGCCTTCCGCGCCTCACTTTTCGGCGATACGCGCATGTAGAACGTGATGGGCTGTCGGACACTGCCTCATCTTTGAGCAGGCCAACTCCTCCCCCGCTGAATCAAGCACTTAGGACGGCCCTGCCCAGCCCGTCCACTGAGTTGTCCACAGATGCTGTGAATGGACTGCGCCGAATCCACGGCGCAATCCACGCCCTCTCAGGTGCAGCCTGTCGCATCGGCGTTGCCACGAAGGCGGCGGCCGGCGAGGCTGCGGACCTTCAACAACGCTCACAACGGAGAAACGATGCGACCGCAAAACCTTGCCCTCCTGCCGCTGCTGATTCTGATGACGGCCGCCGCCCAGGCCGGCACGCCCGCCACGCCGGCCGCCATGGCCGCTTACACCGAGAGGCTGCTCGACGAAGAGAAGCTCGGCCGTGACGGCCCCGGCGTCACGATCCTCGTTGCGCGCGGCGATCAGCTGCTGGTGGAGACGGCGCGCGGCATGGCCAGCCTCGAGCTGGGCGTGCCCTTGAAGCCCGATCAGCTGATGCGCATCGGCTCGATCACCAAGCAGTTCGCCTCGGCCACGCTGCTCAAGCTGATCGACGAGGGCAAGGCGAGCCTCGACGATCCGCTCTCCAAGTTCCTGCCCGACTACCCGAACGGCGCGCAGATCACGCTGGCGCAGCTGCTCAACCACACCTCGGGCGTGAAGAGCTACACCGGCATCAAGGGCTACATGAACGGCCCGATCCGCCGTGACCTGGAAACCGCCGCGCTCATCAAGGAGTTCAAGGACCTGCCGGTGGACTTCGCGCCCGGCGCCGACTGGGCCTACAACAACTCCGGCTACGTGCTCGTCGGCGCCGTGATCGAGGCGATCAGCGGCAAGCCCTGGCACCAGCAGCTGAGCGAATCGCTGCTCAGGCCGACGAAGCTGGACAACGTGCGCTACGAGGATCCGGACCTGCTGTTCAAGGGCATGGTGCGCGGCTATTCGCAGAATGATCACGGTGAGGTCGCACCGGCCGGCCTGCTCAGCATGACGCAGCCGCATGCGGCCGGCGCGCTGATAGCCAACGTGGAGGCGCTTTGGCACTGGAACCAGGCGCTGCACGGCGGCGAGCTGCTCTCGCCCGCAAGCTACCAGCGCATGATCACGCCCGAGGGCGCCGCCAAGGCACGCGGTTATGGCTTCGGCATCGAGTCCACGACGCTGCGCGGCCAGCCGATGCTGGCGCACGGCGGCGGCATCCACGGCTTCTCCAGCATGCTGGAGTACGTGCCGAAGGAGAAGGTCACCGTCGCCATCCTGCGCAACAGCGATTCCACCGGGCCCAACGTCGGCCTGCTGGCGCGCAAGCTCGCAGCCTTCGCCATTGGAGAGCCGTATGCCGAGCGCAAGGCCGTGGCCGTGCCGCTCGAACAGCTGAAGTCGGTGGAGGGCGTCTATCAATCGCCCGACAAGCGCAGCCGCGAGCTGCGCGTGCGCGACGGCGTGCTGATGAGCCAGTCCGGCGGCAGCAGCTTCACGGCCCTGGTGCCGCTCGGCGGCGAGCGCTATGCGTTTGCCAACTCGCTGAGCGAGCTGCTGGTCGAGCGCGGCGCTGACGGCCGCATCACCGGGCTGCGGGCGTTCGCCAACGGCGAGGGCGCGGGCGAGGTGTGGCCGCGCACCGGCGACCTGCCGCTGCCAACGCCGACCGGCAAGCCCTGAGGCTCCAAGCCCTGCAAAAGGGCCCGCGCAAGACGCATGCGGGACAATCGGCCCCATGATTCTTCTCGCGCCCATGGAGGGCCTGCTCGACCACATGCTGCGCGACGCGCTCACCCGCGTCGGCGGCGTGGACCGCTGCGTCTCCGAGTTCATCCGCATCACCGACATGCTGATGCCCAACCGTGTCTTCACCCGCATCGTGCCGGAGCTCAAGACCGGCGGGCGCACGGCCGCCGGCGTGCCGGTGCGGCCGCAGCTGCTGGGCTCGGATGTGAACTGCATGGCGGAGAATGCGGCCAAGCTCGCGGGGCTGAACCCGGAGGGTATCGATCTGAACTTCGGCTGCCCGGCCAAGTGCGTGAACCGCCATCGCGGCGGCGCGGTGCTGCTCGACGAGCCTGAACTGATCCACGAGATCGTCGCCGCCGTGCGCCGCGCGGTGCCGGCGCACATTCCCGTCAGCGCCAAGATGCGCCTGGGCTACATGGACGATTCGCGCACGCTCGATTGCGCGCAGGCGATCGAGAGCGCGGGTGCGGTCGAACTGGTCGTGCATGCGCGCACGAAGGCGGATGGCTACAAGCCGCCGGCGTATTGGGACCGTATCGCGGCGGTGCGCGAAGCGGTCAACATGACCGTCGTCGCCAACGGCGAGATCTGGACGGCTGACGATGCGCGTGCCGCGCTTGCGCAATCCGGTTGCGAGCACTTGATGCTCGGCCGCGGCATGGTGGCCGATCCGGGTCTGGCGCTGGCAGTCTGCGGCAGCCAGCACCAGGTGACCTGGCAGGAACTGCTGCCGCTGATGCGCGACTTCTTCGCCGTGGTGCGATTGAACGTGCAGCCCAAGCACCAGGCCGGGCGGCTCAAGCAGTGGCTTCACTACCTGCGTCGGCGCCATCCGGAGGCCGAAGCGGCCTACCTGGAACTTCGCACGGTGAACGCGCCCGACGAACTGGCGACGCGACTGTTCGCGCCGCTGCAGCCTCTCACTCCAGCTCGTACAGCGCCCAGCCCGCTTCCTGCTTGCGAACCAGCTTGATGCGCGGCACGAGCGGCAGATAACGCTCTGCGCTGGCGGCGGAGACGAACAGCAGCTTCACACCCGGCACGGGCTGGATGCGCCAGTTGCCGTCGGCCATCGCGTTGACCTTGCCCGCGCGCGCCAGATAGTTGGCCAGCGCCTGGCGCGTTTCCATTGGCGTGGCGTTGACGATGCGCGAAGCATCGAGGCCCGGGAAGTGGCCGCCGCCGTTGGCGCGGTAGTTGTTCGTCACGACGAGGAACTGCGCGTTCTCGTCGATCGGCTTGCCTTGATAGCTCAGGCCGACGACGCGGTGCGACTGCGGGTTCACCAGCTTCCCGTCGATGTCGTAGCGGGTCGGCTGTGTGACGTCGATTTCATACGTCACGCCGTCGATCGTGTCGAAGTTGTACGAGCGCGCATTCGGGTCGACCAGATCCTGCTCGGCCGGGCCGGCGGGATTGATGCGGCGGAGGGCGGAGGCGCTCATCTCCAGCCACTCGCGCACCTCGGCGCCGCGGATCTTCACGATCGTGACCAGATTCGGGTAGACGTAGAGATCGGCCACGTTCTTGGCCAGCAGCGGGCCGGCGGCGATCTCGGTGTAGTTGGCCGACCCCTGGCGGCCGCCGGCCTTGAACGGCGCCGCGGCCGAGAGCAGCGGCAGCGCGGCGTCCGGCGTGCCCTTGAGCAGCTCGCGGGCGTAGGCCGCCTGCGCGTCGGAGACGATCTGCACCGAAGGATCGTCACCGACCATGGCGAAGTGGCTGAAGATCGGCGTGAGGTTCTCGGCCACCGGGCTGCGCATGTCCTGGAGCGTGCCCTCGTGCTCATGTGCGATCAGGTGGCCGACCAGCGGATCCGCCTCCACCAGCGGCTCGCGCTTGGCGGCATCGAAGATCGGGCGCAGCGTGGACTTCGAATCGAGCACCTTCCAGTGGCCGCCGACCTTGTCCAGCTTCAGGTCGATCTGACCGAGGTGGCTGCCCCAATGGCCGGGCATCACGGCCGGCACGCCGTGCAGGCGGCCGTTGACGGCATCGGCATTGGGATAACCGGCAAATTGAGCGCCAGGGAATTCGGCGTGTTGATGGCCCAGCAGCAGCGCATCGACACCCGGAATCGTGGCCAGCTGCGCGGCCATGTACTCGCTGCCGGACGGGAGATCGGCGTCGCGGTCGAGGCCCGTGTGCGCGATGACGACGAGCACATCGACCTTGCCCCGCAGCTTCGCGGCTTCGCGTTGCGCGGCCTCGACCATGTCGGTGGCGATCAGTCGGCCTTCGAGGTTGGCGTGGTCCCATTGCAGGATCTGCGGCGGCACGACGCCGATCACGCCGATGCGCAGCTTCTGCGTCTGGCCCGCCTCGTCCTTGAAGCTGCGCGTGAGCACGATGCTCGGCGTGAAGGCGTGGCGCGTAGGCGTTGTCGCCTGCATCGCGTTGGCGTTCACGTACGGGAAGCGAGCGCCAGCAATGGCCTGACGCAGCAGCGGCAGGCCGTAGTTGAAGTCGTGGTTGCCGATGTTGGCGGCGTCGTAGTGCAGGGCGTTCAGGATGCGGATCGCCGGGTGCACTGCACCCTTCTTGAGCGGTTCGATGCGCGCCACGTGGTCGCCGAGCGGCGTGCCTTGCAGCAGGTCGCCGTTGTCGAACAGCAGCGTGTTGGCCTGCTCGCTGCGCGCCTGCTTGATCAGCGAGACGGTGCGCGCCAGACCGAACTCGGGCGTGGGCCGGTCCTGGTAGTAGTCCCAGTCCAGCAGGTTCATGTGGATGTCGGTCGTCTCCAGCAGACGGAGCTGGAGCGGGGCGGCTTGCGCGGCGGTGGCTGCGAAGGCGGCGGCGAGCGTGAGGGCGATCAGTGCGGTGCGGCGAATCATGGCGTTATTCTCGCCGCATGGACAAGCCGGAACTCAAGCTGCGAATGCGTGTGAACGTGGGCGACGTGATCGCCGTCGGCCCGGGCAAGATCGCGCTGCTCGAAGCGCTGGCCGAGACGGGGTCGATCACCGCGGCAGCGAAGACATTGGACATGTCGTACCGCCGCGCCTGGATGCTGATCGATCAGCTCAACAGCGCATTGAAAAAGCCGGCCGTGGAGACGGCTCAAGGCGGCGCCAAGGGCGGTGGCAGCCGGCTCACGCCCGAGGGCGAAGCGCTCGTGGCGCTGTACCGCGCCATCGAGGCCGAGGCGCTGGCGCATTGCGAAGGACAGATCAAGGCGCTGCAGAAGATGCTTCGTTAGGTCTCGCGAGGCCGGCGAGGCTTGGGCTGCGGATCCAAGAAAAACGGCCCGCTGATCAGCGGGCCGTTGCTTTGGAAACGAGGCTCGTCAACCAAGCCCGTCGCTTCAGCAGCTCGGAGCAACCGCCTTCGCGCCTTCCACATACTCTTCGAGCTGGTCGAAGTTCATGTAGCGGTAGACGCTGGCGGCGTCCTTGTTGACGATGCCCATCTCGGCTTCGTACTCGGCCTTGGTCGGCAGCTTGCCCAGCTTGGACGCGATGGCGGCCAGTTCGGCAGAGGCCAGGAACACGTTGGTGTTCTTGCCCAGGCGGTTCGGGAAGTTGCGGGTCGAGGTGGAGACCACGGTCGCGCCTTCACGCACCTGCGCCTGGTTGCCCATGCAGAGCGAGCAGCCCGGCATTTCGGTGCGTGCACCGGCGGTGCCGAAGGCGGCGTAGTGGCCTTCCTTGATCAGCTCGCTCTGGTCCATCTTGGTCGGCGGGGCGACCCAGAGCTTGACCGGGATGTCGCGCTGGCCGCCGAGCAGCTTGGCGGCGGCGCGGAAGTGACCGATGTTGGTCATGCACGAACCGATGAAGGCTTCGTCGATCTTGGTGCCGGCCACGTCGGACAGCGTCTTGGCGTCGTCCGGGTCGTTCGGGCAGCAGAGGATCGGCTCATGGATGTCGGCCAGGTCGATCTCGATGACGGCGGCGTATTCGGCGTCCTTGTCGGCTTCGAGCAGGTCCGGCTTGGCGAGCCAGGCTTCGACCTTCTCGATGCGGCGGGCCAGCGTCTTCGCGTCGGAGTAGCCGTCGTTGATCATGTTCTTCATCAGCACGACGTTGCTGTTCAGGTACTCGATGATCGGTTCCTTGTTCAGCTTGATCGTGCAGCCGGCGGCGGAGCGCTCGGCCGAAGCGTCGGACAGCTCGAACGCTTGCTCGACCTTCAGGTTCGGCAGGCCTTCGATCTCCAGGATGCGGCCCGAGAAGATGTTCTTCTTGCCAGCCTTGGCGACGGTCAGCAGACCGGCCTTGATGGCGTACAGCGGGATGGCGTGCACGAGGTCGCGCAGCGTCACGCCCGGCTGCATCTCGCCCTTGAAGCGGACCAGCACGGATTCCGGCATGTCCAGCGGCATCACTCCGGTGGCGGCGCCGAAGGCCACGAGGCCGGAGCCGGCGGGGAAGGAGATGCCGATCGGGAAGCGGGTGTGCGAGTCGCCGCCGGTGCCGACGGTGTCGGGCAGCAGCAGGCGGTTCAGCCAGCTGTGGATGATGCCGTCGCCGGGGCGCAGCGAGACGCCGCCGCGGTTGCTCATGAAGGCCGGCAGCTCGCGGTGCGTCTTCACGTCCACGGGCTTCGGGTACGCGGCCGTGTGGCAGAAGGACTGCATCACCATGTCGGCCGAGAAGCCCAGGCAGGCCAGGTCCTTCAGCTCGTCGCGGGTCATCGGGCCGGTGGTGTCCTGCGAGCCGACGGTGGTCATCTTCGGTTCGCAATACGTGCCCGGGCGCACGCCCTGGCCTTCCGGCAGGCCGACGGCGCGGCCGACCATCTTCTGCGCCAGCGTGAAGCCGGCCTTGGTTTCGGCCGGGGCTTGCGGCAGGCGGAACACGGTGGAGGCGGGCAGGCCCAGGAACTCGCGCGCCTTGGCGGTCAGCGAGCGGCCGATGATCAGGTTGATGCGGCCGCCGGCGCGCACTTCGTCGAACAGCACGTCGCTCTTGAGCTTGAACTCGGCCACGGTCTCGCCGTTCTTCACCAGCTTGCCGTCGTAGGGCAGCACGTCGACGACGTCGCCCATCTCGAGCTTGCTGACGTCGACTTCGATCGGCAGCGAGCCGGAGTCTTCCTGCGTGTTGAAGAAGATCGGGGCGATCTTGCCGCCGAGCGTGACGCCGCCGAAGCGCTTGTTCGGCACGAAGGGGATGTCGTCGCCCGTTGCCCAGATCACCGAGTTGGTGGCGGACTTGCGCGAGGAGCCGGTGCCGACCACGTCGCCGACGTAGGCCACGACGTGGCCCTTCTTCTTGAGGTCGTCGATGAACTGCATCGGGCCGCGCTTGCCGTCTTCCTCGGGCTTGAAGGCGGCGTCCGTGCGCGTGTTCTTCAGCATGGCGAGGTAGTGCAGCGGAATGTCCGGGCGGCTCCATGCGTCGGGGGCAGGGGAGAGGTCGTCGGTGTTGGTTTCGCCGGGCACCTTGAAGACGGTGACGGTGATCTTCTTGGCGACTTCGGGGCGGGTCGTGAACCACTCGGCGTCGGCCCAGCTCTGCATCACTTCCTTGGCCTTGGCGTTGCCGTCCTTGGCGAGCTTGGCGACGTCGTTGAAGAAGTCGAACATCAGGAGCGTCTTCTTCAGCGCTTCGGCGGCCACGCCGGCGACTTCAGCGTCGGAGAGCAGCTCGATCAGCGGATGGACGTTGTAGCCGCCGACCATGGTGCCGAGCAGCTCGGTGGCCTTGGCCTTGGAGATCAGGCCGACCTTGAGGTCGCCGTGCGCGACGGCGGCCAGGAACGAGGCCTTGACCTTGGCGGCGTCGTCCACGCCCGGGGGCACGCGGTGCGTGAGCAGGTCGAGCAGGAACGCGTCTTCACCGGCCGGCGGGTTCTTGATCAGCTCAATCAGCTCGGCCACTTGCTTGGCGTCGAGCGGCAGCGGCGGGATGCCGAGCGCGCGGCGCTCGGCTTCGTGTTGGCGGTAGGCTTGCAGCATGGTGTTGTTCTCCGTTGAAGCAGGTGGTTAGGGCTGGGCCGGAACGATGATTCTCAGCCCTTTGAAATAGTCTCGGTAGAAGCCGTCGTCACGCGTGATCAACGCGTTGCATTGCATCATGGCGTGGGCGCCGATGAGGAAGTCCGCTACGGTACGACTGCGGTTGCCTCCACGCTGGCGGTAGCGTCTTTGCATTTCGCCGGCGCGCAAGGCCGACTTGGCCTCCATGGGGTCGAAGCGGATGCCGAGGTCTTCCAGGAATTGGAGCACGTCCGCGCCGCCCTTGAAGGCCGTGCAGATCTCCGCCAGCGCGACCTCGCAGACCACCAGCGGCCCGGCGTGCAGCGCTTCGCGGATGGCTTCCGCTGCGGCGCTGCTGGCGTCGTCGTTGCCGCTGATGAGGTCGATCAGCACGGAGGAGTCGGCGGCGATCAAGGCTTGGAGTCCTCCGGCTCGGGAGGCAGGTAGGGATCGCCGGGCGCGTGGCCGCGGATGGCGCGCATCGCTTCGTCGGTGTTGGCGAAGCCGTCGAGCTTGAAGCGGCCACGGGCGCGCGAGATGGCGTCATCGACGTTCTTGCGCAGGATGATGCGCCCGCCGTCGAGTTCGACCTTGAGGGTGGTGCCCTTGGTCAGGCCCAGTGCATCACGCACGGCCTTGGGCAAAGTGATCTGGCCGCGTTCGGCCACGGTGGCTTCCATGGGACCCTCCTCTCAGAGGTGGTATGGATGAGAAAGTATGCAGAGATTCTACATACTTCCAGGCGCCGACCGGGCCGAAACGCGTGGAATCCTGAGGATTCCAGGAGGGTTTTACAGCGAGATGACGGGCCGGCTTACTTGCCGATGCCCAGGCCGTTGTCTTCCTCGGCCACGCCGGAGGCGGCGCGGGCGGCCTTCTCGGCAGCCATCTGCGCCATCAGCTCGCGCTGGGCGGGGCTGATGCAGTCGTCCACGATGCGCTGACCGACCTTCACGTCCAGCAGCATGGACTTGTTGGCGATCTGGATCATCAGCGTGTGGCCCGTCACGTCTTCCAGGCGCAGGGCGCCGGTGCTGGAGCGCACGGGCTTCATCGTGTAGGTCTGCTTCAGGTGGTGCACGTCCACATAGCCTTCCTTCTTCGGGTTCGGCTCGATCTGGATCGTCTGCTTGAACTCGCACTCGTAATTGCCGAGGTAGGCGAGCTTGGCGGCTTCGAGCTGTTCGGCGTCCGCGTCGGGCAGCACGATCTCGACCGGCTTGGGCGGCAGCTTCTTGACCGGGGCGGCCTTGGAGGTCGTCTTGGACTTGGGCTTGGCGGCCGGCGTGGTCTGGGAAGCTTGTGCGCAGAGGGCGGTGCAGGCGATCAGAGCGAGAGCGAGAGCTTGTTTCATGCGGTGCTGCTGGAAGGAGTGGAATGCAAATGGCGAGTGTCGAACTGTAGACGCGTCGCTGTCAGCTGAAATTGATCGTTAGTGAGCAAATGTCAGTCGGCTCCTACGTGGCTTGCGACGCGAACCAGGCCTGCTGCGCTCCCGCGGGCAAGGGCTGGCCAGTGCGGTGTGCGCGCTCCAGCAGTTGCCAGTAGTAACGGTAGCTGGCGCGGTCGTGAAGCTGGTCATGGTGACGGATCGGAGCCCAGGATGCGGCTTGTGCGGCATGGATGATGTCGGCGGCGAGGGCGACTTCATCGGCGTCGGGCGCGAAGGCCTGGAGGATCGGTTCGATCTGCGAGGGATGGATGCTCCACATGCGCGTGTAGCCGAGTTCGGTGGCCGCGCGGCGTGCGGCGGAGTGCAGGGCTGCCGTGTCTTTGAATTCGGTGACGACGCAATGCGACGGCGTCTTGCCGAACGCGTGCGCTGCGGCGGCGATCTCGATCTTCGCGCGCAGCACGAGCGGGTGGCTGAACTGGCCTTGCACGCCCATCGCGCTGCCGGGGATCGCGCCGCGGTGTGCGGAGACGAAGTCCATCAAGCCGAAGGACAGGCTCTCGATGCGCGGGTGCGCGGCGATGTGGAAGACCTCGCGCAGCGCGCCGTGGGTTTCGATCAGCGTGTGGATGGGGAGGGGTTTCTGGATGCCATGGCGCTTCAAGGCTGCGTCGATGAATTCGCAGCCGGCGTTCACGTCCGAGAGGCTCTCGGGCTTGGGCAGCATCAGATAGGCGAGCTGCTCGCCGCCCTTGGCGACGAGTTCGTCCACATCGGCTTCAAACGCCGGATGGCCGAATGGATGCACGCGCGCCCCGACGCGGCCGTGCTTGTTGTCCGCGGAATGCAGCATCGACAGCACAAGCTGCACATGCTCCGCCTCGCCGCTGATCGGCGCGCCGTCTTCGCAATCGAGCGTGATGTCGAACAGCGGGCCCATCTGAGCCTGCAACTCCAAGCTCTTCTTCATGCGGGCTTCAACGCCGCAGTAGTGATCGACGACGGGAAGAGTCGCGACAGTCGCGCCTTCCTCGAACAAGGCAAGTTTCGGATGCATAAAAAGAAAAGGGCCGGATCAACCGGCCCTCAGTGTCTCTCAAGCGAGAGGGATCACAGCAGGTGCTTCACGCCGTCCTGCTCGTCCGTCAGTTCCTTCAGCGTCTTGTTGATGCACTCTTGCGAGAAGGCATCGATCTCCAGACCCTGGACGATCTTGTATTCGCCGCCTTCGCAGGTGACGGGGTAGCCGAACATGACTTCCTTCGGGATGCCGTACGAGCCGTCCGACGGGATGCCCATCGTGACCCACTTGCCGTTGGTGCCCAGGGCCCAGTCGCGCATGTGGTCGATGGCGGCGTTGGCAGCCGAAGCGGCCGACGACAGGCCACGAGCCGCGATGATGGCGGCGCCGCGCTTGCCGACGGTCGGCAGGAAGGTTTCGCGGTTCCAGGTCTCGTCGTTGATCAGGCCCTTGACGCCCTGGCCGTCGATGGTGGCGAAGCGGTAGTCGGCGTACATCGTGGGCGAGTGGTTGCCCCAGACGGCCAGCTTCTCGATCGAGCCCACGGCCTTGCCGGTCTTGGTCGCGATCTGCGAGGCAGCGCGGTTGTGGTCCAGGCGCAGCATGGCGGTGAAGTTCTTGGCCGGCAGGTCCGGGGCCGACTTCATGGCGATGTAGGCGTTGGTGTTGGCGGGGTTGCCGACGACCAGCACGCGCACGTTGCGCGAAGCGACGGCGTTCAGGGCCTTGCCTTGCACCGTGAAGATCTGGGCGTTGGCGGCCAGCAGGTCAGCACGCTCCATGCCGGGGCCGCGCGGGCGGGCGCCGACGAGCAGGGCGTAGTCGGTGTCCTTGAAGGCGGTCATCGGGTCGCTATGCGCCTCGATACCGGCCAGCAGCGGGAAGGCGCAGTCTTCCAGCTCCATGATCACGCCCTTGAGCGCGTTCTGGGCCTTCTCGTCGGGGATCTCCAGCAGTTGCAGGATCACGGGCTGGTCCTTGCCCAGCATTTCGCCGGAAGCAATGCGGAACAGCAGGGCGTAGCCGATCTGGCCAGCGGCGCCGGTGACGGCAACGCGAACGGGTTTCTTGCTCATGGATGAACTCCAACAGAGATGGTTGAAATCGGGGCGGGTGCCGCTGAGCAGATCAGTGTAGTTCCGGCTCAGGGTTGTCCCGGGGCGGGCGGATTATGCGCCCAAAACAACGGGCCTGCTTGCTGGTCTTGTGTCTTATAGAAGATTGTTCGGGTTTTGATGGACTTCGGCCCGGCGGTGGTGCTCCAATGCGCGCCATGTCGGCGTCCGCCCCATCCGTATCCATCCCGGCCTTCAGTCCGCTCTACCAGCAGATCAAGGCCTTGCTCATCCAGCGCCTGCAAGCTGGAGAGTGGAAGGCGGGCGAGGCGATCCCGAGCGAACAGGAGCTGGCCGCCCGCATGGGCGTGAGCCAGGGCACCGTGCGAAAGGCCATCGATGAGATGGCGGCCGAGAAGCTGGTGGTGCGCCGGCAGGGCAAGGGCACCTTCGTGGCCACTCATGCCGAGCAGGAGGTGCGTTACCGCTTTCTGCGCCTGGTGCCGGACGAAGGCGAGCGCGAAGGCAAGCTGGAGCGCGAGCTGCTCGACTGCCAGCGCCAGCGCGCTCCCGCCTGGATCGCCAAGCAGCTGCAAATGCGCTCGGGCGACAACATGATCGAAGTGCGCCGCCTGCTGCGCTCCCGCGGCCGGCCCATCGTGCTGGACGACATCTGGCTGCCGGGCGCGCTGTTCAAGGGGCTCACGCTCGAGAAGCTCGAACAGCAACGCGGCCCGTTCTACGGCTTCTTCGAGGCCGAATACGGCGTGCACATGATCCGCGCCGAAGAAAAGATCCGCGCCGTGGCGGCCGATGCCGAGACCGCTGCACTCCTGCAAGTGCAGGAGGGCGCGCCGCTGCTGAGCGTGGAGCGCCTCTCCTTCACCTATGACAACAAGCCCGTGGAACTGCGCCGGGGCCTTTATCACACCGCCGAGCATTACTACCGCAATGAATTGAATTGACCCGGCATACGCGTTTCTCCCTAACGCGCTGCTGCATCGCAATAGAATCCCAAGGTTTCAGTCGATTACAACCAAGGTCGGACCCATGCCAACCGAAGCACAAACCAAGAAGCGACCCGTCTACCGCAACATCAACGTCTTCACCGACGTGCGGACCTACCGCCTGCCCCCGGCCGGTATCGTGTCGATCCTGCACCGCGTCAGCGGTCTGATCATGTTCCTGCTGCTGCCGTTCATCCTCTGGATGTTCGACAACAGCCTCTCCACCGAGATCACCTACGAGAGCTTCACGAACATCTTCGTGGGAGGCTTCCTGGGTTTCCCCGCCTGGTTCGTCAAGCTCGGCGTGCTGGTGCTCTGCTGGGGCTTCTTCCACCACTTCATCGCCGGCGTGCGCCACCTCTGGATGGACGCCACGCACAGCGTGAGCAAGGAACAGGGCCGCTCGTCCGCCATCGTCACGCTGGTGCTGAGCCTGCTGCTGACGGCCGGCACGGCCGCCAAGCTGTTCGGCCTGTACTGAGCTGAACAGCTGAATACCCCTTAGATAACTACAAGGTTCAACGCAATGAGTACCTTTGGCTCCAAACGCCTGGTCGTCGGCGCGCACTACGGTCTGCGCGACTGGCTGGCCCAGCGCATCACCGCCGTGCTGATGGCTGTCTTCACCGTCGTCGTGCTGGTGCAGTTCCTGCTGCCCGGCCCGCTCGGCTACGAACATTGGGCCGGCATCTTCGCTCCGCAATGGATGAAGCTGCTGACCTTCGTGACCATCGTCGCCCTGATCTACCACGTCTGGGTCGGCATGCGTGATATCTGGATGGACTACGTGCAGGCCGTGGGCGTTCGCCTCACGCTGCAAGTCCTGACGATCGTCTGGCTGACCGGCTGCGCCGGCTGGGCCTTCCAGGTGCTTTGGAGAATTTGAGAATGCAAATCGGAACGACTCTGCCCAAGCGCAAGTTCGATGTCGTGATCGTCGGTGCCGGTGGCTCCGGCATGCGCGCCTCGCTGCAACTGTCCCGCGCCGGCCTCAATGTGGCCGTGCTGTCCAAGGTCTTCCCGACCCGCTCGCACACCGTGGCGGCGCAGGGCGGCATCGGTGCCTCGCTCGGCAACATGAGCGAAGACAACTGGCACTACCACTTCTACGACACCGTCAAGGGCTCCGACTGGCTCGGCGACCAGGACGCGATCGAGTTCATGTGCCGTGAAGCCCCGAAGGTCGTGTACGAGCTCGAGCACTTCGGCATGCCCTTCGACCGCAATGCCGACGGCACGATCTACCAGCGCCCCTTCGGCGGCCACACCGCCAACTACGGCGAAAAGCCCGTGCAGCGCGCCTGCGCCGCGGCCGACCGCACCGGCCACGCGCTGCTGCACACGCTGTACCAGCAGAACGTCAAGGCCCGCACGCAGTTCTTCGTCGAATGGATGGCGCTGGACATCATCCGTGACGAAGAGGGCGACGCCGTCGGCGTGACCGCGCTGGAAATGGAAACCGGCGAAGTCCACATCCTCGAAGCGAAGACCGTCCTGCTCGCCACCGGCGGTGCAGGCCGCATCTTCCAGGCCTCGACCAACGCCTTCATCAACACCGGCGACGGCCTGGGCATGGCCGCACGTGCCGGCATCCCGCTTCAGGACATGGAGTTCTGGCAGTTCCACCCGACCGGCGTGGCCGGCGCGGGCGTGCTGCTGACCGAAGGCTGCCGCGGCGAAGGCGCGATCCTGCGCAACGCCAACGGCGAGCGCTTCATGGAGCGCTACGCCCCGACGCTGAAGGACCTGGCACCGCGTGACTTCGTCTCGCGCTCGATGGACCAGGAGATCAAGGAAGGTCGCGGCTGCGGTCCCAACAAGGACTACATCCTGCTGGACATGACCCACCTCGGCGCCGAGACGATCCACAAGCGTCTGCCCTCGGTGCAGGAGATCGGCCACAACTTCGCCAACGTGGACATCACGAAGGAAGCGATCCCCGTCGTGCCGACCATCCACTACCAGATGGGCGGCATCCCGACGAACATCAACGGTCAGGTCGTGGTGCCGAACAACGGCATCCACAACGAAGTGATCAACGGTCTATACGCCGTGGGCGAATGCTCCTGCGTGTCGGTGCACGGCGCCAACCGCCTGGGCACCAACTCGCTGCTGGACCTGCTGGTCTTCGGCCGCGCGGCCGGCAACCACATCGTCGACTTCAACCTCAAGAACAAGTCGCACAAGCCCCTGCCCAAGGACGCTGCCGACAAGACGCTGGCTCGCCTGGCGCGCCTCGACTCGAGCAGCAGCGGCGAGTACTCGCAAGCCGTGGCCAACGACATGCGCACCGCGATGCAGCAGCACGCCGGCGTGTTCCGCACGCAGAAGAGCATGGACGAAGGCGTGGTCAAGATCGACGAGATGCGCGAGCGCGTCAAGAACATCACCTTGAAGGACAAGTCCAAGGTCTTCAACACCGCCCGCGTGGAAGCGCTGGAAGTGGACAACCTGATCGAAGCCGCGCAGGCCACCATGACGTCGGCCGCAGCCCGCAAGGAATGCCGCGGCGCCCACACGGTGTACGACTACGAGCACCCGGCCGATCATCCGACCGCGCCGCTGGGCCGTGACGACGCCAACTGGATGAAGCACACGCTCTGGTATTCCGAAGGCTCGCGCCTGGACTACAAGCCCGTCAACCTGAAGCCGCTGACGGTGGACTCCGTGCCGCCCAAGGTCCGTACCTTCTAAGCCAAAGAGAAGAGCACTCACATGAAGCGCACATTCCAGATCTACCGCTACGACCCGGACAAGGACGCCAAGCCCTACATGCAGACCGTGGAGCTCGAGCTCGACGGCCACGAACGCATGCTGCTGGACGCCCTGATCAAGCTGAAGGAAGTCGATCCGTCGATCAGCTACCGCCGCTCCTGCCGCGAAGGCGTCTGCGGTTCGGACGCGATGAACATCAACGGCAAGAACGGCCTGGCCTGCCTGACCAACCTGCGCAGCCTGCCCGAAGTCATCGTGCTGAAGCCGCTGCCGGGCCTGCCCGTCGTGCGCGACCTGATCGTCGACATGACGCAGTTCTTCAAGCAGTACGACTCGATCAAGCCGTACCTGGTGAACGACACGCCGCCGCCCGAGAAGGAGCGCCTGCAGTCGCCCGAAGAGCGCGAAGAGCTCGACGGCCTGTACGAGTGCATCCTGTGCGCGAGCTGCTCCACGAGCTGCCCGAGCTTCTGGTGGAACCCCGACAAGTTCGTCGGCCCCGCCGGCCTGCTGCAAGCCTACCGCTTCATCGCCGACAGCCGCGACCAGTCCACCGGCGAGCGCCTCGACAACCTCGAGGACCCGTACCGCCTGTTCCGCTGCCACACCATCATGAACTGCGTGGACGTCTGCCCGAAGGGCCTGAACCCCACCAAGGCGATCGGCAAGATCAAGGAACTGATGGTCCGCCGCGCGGTTTGAGCGCGCGCAGATCTTTACGTTCCGCTTGAACGAGCTGTTATTTATGGAAGCGATGATCGATGAACGTCAGCTCTCCAAGCTGCGTTGGCGCTGCCGGCGCGGCCTGCTGGAGAATGACCTCTTCATCGAGCGTTTTTTCGAGAAGAACGAGAATCTGACGGAGACACAGGCCGACGGCCTGACCCGGTTGATGGATCTCTCCGACAACGACCTGCTGGACCTCATGCTGGCCCGCAAGGAGCCCGAGGGCGACATGGACTGCGCAAGCGTCCGCCTCGTGGTTCAGCAGCTCAGGACAACGAAGTAATCACATAGAGTAAGGAAGCGATATGACTCCGTCCGACGTCAAAGCCACCCTGTCATTCACCGATGGCAGCCCGAGCATGGACATGCCGATCTACAAGGGCACTATTGGCCCGGACGTGATCGACATCCGCAAGCTTTACGCCCAGACCGGCAAGTTCACGTACGACCCGGGCTTCCTGTCCACGGCCTCGTGCAACTCGACCATCACCTACATCGACGGCGACAAGGGCGAGCTGCTGTACCGAGGCTACCCGATCGACCAGCTCGCGGTGAACTGCGACTACCTCGAGACCTGCTACCTGCTGCTCTACGGAGAGCTGCCGAACCAATCCGAAAAGGAAAAGTTCGCCGACCGCGTGATGCACCACACGATGGTCAACGAGCAGATGCAGTTCTTCCTGCGCGGCTTCCGCCGTGATGCGCACCCGATGGCCGTGATGACGGGTCTGGTCGGCGCGATGTCGGCCTTCTATCACGACAGCACCGACATCAATAACCCCGAGCACCGCGAAATCGCCGCGATCCGCCTGATCGCCAAGATGCCGACGCTCGTGTCGATGGCCTACAAGTACACCATCGGCCAGCCCTACATCTACCCGCAGAACGACCTGAGCTACGCCGGCAACTTCATGCGCATGATGTTCGCCACGCCGTGCGAAGAGTACAAGCCCAACGACGTGCTCGTGCGCGCCATGGACCGCATCTTCACGCTGCACGCCGACCACGAGCAGAACGCTTCGACCTCGACCGTGCGCCTGTGCGGCTCCTCGGGCACCAACCCGTTCGCCGCCATCGCAGCCGGCGTGGCCTGCCTCTGGGGCCCGGCCCACGGCGGCGCCAACGAAGCCGCACTGAACATGCTCGGCGACATCCAGAAGCAGGGCGGCGTGGCCAAGATCGGCGAGTTCATCAAGCAGGTCAAGGACAAGAACAGCAGCGTCAAGCTGATGGGCTTCGGTCACCGCGTCTACAAGAACTACGACCCGCGCGCCAAGCTGATGCGCGAGACCTGCCACGAAGTGTTGAACGAACTGGGCCTGCACAACGACCCGCTGTTCGAACTGGCCATGACGCTGGAGAAGATCGCGCTGGAAGACGACTACTTCGTCTCCCGCAAGCTCTACCCGAACGTCGACTTCTACTCGGGCATCGTCCAGCGCGCCATCGGCATCCCCGTGCCGCTGTTCACCGCCATCTTCGCCCTGGCCCGCACGGTCGGCTGGATCGCCCAGCTGAACGAGATGATCGGCGACCCGGAGTACAAGATCGGCCGTCCGCGTCAGCTGTTCGTGGGCGCCACCGCCCGCGACGTGAAGCCCATCGGTCAGCGTTGATCGACAGTTAGCTTCGCAAAGTAAAGCCCGCCTCGAGCGGGCTTTTTTGCGTCTGTTTCAAGCCGAACGGGCAGGGTCAACACCATGGATTCCGTGGGGGTCGACTCATAAACTGCGGCGCGTCCATGCGCCGGGTGCCTTCGTCAGCGGCTCCTGCGGGACGAACCAGAAGAAGGACAACATGCCCGCCATTTCCATGTCTCGACGGCTGCATCTCGCGGCTTTCGCCGCGATCGCTTTCTCCCTTGCCGGCTGCGCCACACCACCGGCCCCGATCCCGCCGGAACTCCAATACCGGGAGCCGCAGCTGGCGCCGGACAACGGCTCCATCGTCGGCTCGCAGGAGGACAGCTCCTGGGCCGACAACTTCACGGCCTACGTCTTCGCTGTGGACGGCAAGCGCGTGATGGTCGGCCGCAAGGGCTGGAACGTTCCGCTGTCATTGCCGCCGGGCGCGCGGAAGGTGACGGTTCAGTTCAACCGCGGCGTGTTCGCGGCGAGCGCGGAGCTGAGCATCGACGTCGCTCCCGGCGCGGTGCTGGAGCTCAAGTACTCGACCGACGTCGGCTTCAACGGCAAGAACAGCTACTGCGATTTCTGGATCGTGGACACGAAGACCGGGAAGGCCGTGACCGAGGTCGTGCGAGGCCCGGTCGGCGGCCATACCTCGAGCACCTACATCCCGATCTTCATCCCCAGAAAATAAGCCTGCGCGAGGCGGCTGCATCGCCGCCTCGTGCTGGATCAATTGGCCTCGGCCAGCTGATCCAGGATCGCCGGATTCTCGAGTGTGCTGGTGTCCTGCGTGATCGCCTCGCCCTTGGCAATCGAGCGCAGCAACCGGCGCATGATCTTGCCCGAGCGCGTCTTCGGCAGGTTGTCGCCGAAGCGGATGTCCTTCGGCTTGGCGATCGGACCGATTTCCTTGGCGACCCAGTCGCGCAGCTGCTTGGCGATGGCTTTGGCTTCTTCGCCGGTCGGGCGAGGGCGCTTCAACACGACGAAGGCGCAGATCGCCTCGCCGGTCGTGTCATCCGGGCGGCCGACGACCGCCGCTTCCGCCACCAGCTCCGTGCAGCTCACCAGCGCCGATTCGATCTCCATCGTGCCCATGCGGTGGCCCGACACGTTCAGCACGTCGTCGATGCGGCCGGTGATGGTGAAGTAGCCGGTCTTGGCATCGCGGATGGCGCCGTCGCCGGCGAGGTAGTAACCCTTGAGTTCAGCGGGGTAGTAGCTCTTCTTGAAGCGCTCCGGATCACCGTAGATCGTGCGGATCATCGAAGGCCAGGGCTTCTTCACGACCAGGATGCCACCCTGGCCGTTGGGCACGTCGTGGCCCATCTCGTCGACGATGGCCGCGGCGATGCCGGGGAAGGGCAGGGTGCAGGAGCCGGGCACGAGCGTCGTCGCGCCGGGCAGCGGCGTGATCATGTGGCCGCCCGTCTCCGTCTGCCAGAAGGTGTCGACGATCGGGCAGTTGCCGCCGCCGACGTGCTGGTGGTACCACTCCCAGGCGGCCGGGTTGATCGGCTCACCGACCGAGCCGAGCAGGCGCAGGCTGGTGAGGTTGCTGTTCTTCGGGTGCACGGCCTCGTTGGTTTCCGCGGCCTTGATCAGCGAGCGGATCGCGGTGGGCGCCGTGTAGAAGATCGTGACCTTGTGCTTCTCGACGGTCTTCCAGAAGCGCGCGGCGTCGGGGAAGGTGGGCACGCCCTCGAAGACGATCTCGGTGCCGCCCAGCGCGAGCGGGCCGTAGGTGATGTAGGTGTGGCCGGTGACCCAGCCGATGTCGGCCGTGCACCAGAAGACGTCTTCGGGCTTGAGGTCGAAGGTCCACTTGGTGGTCAGCGCCGCATGCAGCAGGTAGCCGCCGCTGCTGTGCTGCACGCCCTTGGGCTTGCCGGTGGAGCCGCTGGTGTAGAGCAGGAACAGCGGGTGCTCGGCTTCGACCCACTCGGGCGTGCATTCGGCGGCCTGGTCGGCCATCAGCTCGTGCAGCCAGAGGTCGCGGCCTTCCACCCAGTTGATCTTGCCGCCGGTGCGCTTGTAGACGATCACGTCCTTGAGCGTCGGGCAGGCGCCGGCGTCGAGCGCTTCGTCGACGATGGCCTTGAGCGGCAGCGCCTTGCCGCCGCGCTGCTGCTCGTCGGCGGTGATCACCATGACGGCGCCGGCGTCCTGCACGCGGTCGCGCAGGGATTGGGCCGAGAAGCCGCCGAACACCACCGAGTGCGTGGCGCCGATGCGCGCGCAGGCCTGCATGGCGGCCACGCCTTCGACCGACATCGGCATGTAGATCACCACACGGTCGCCCTTCTTCACGCCGCGGCTCTTGAGCGCGTTGGCGAAGCGGGAGACGGTGGCGAGCAGTTCCTTGTAGGTGACCTTGGTGACGGCACCATCGTCGGCTTCGAAGATCAGCGCCACCTTGTCGCCCAGGCCCCGCTCGACGTTGCGGTCCAGGCAGTTGTAGGAAACGTTGAGCTTGCCGTCCTCGAACCACTTGAAGAAGGGCGCGTCGGCGTCGTTGAGCACCTTGGTGAACGGCGTCTGCCAGGTGATCAGCTCGCGGGCGAGGCGGGCCCAAAAGCCTTCGTAGTCGGCCTCGGCTTCGGCCACCAGGGCGTTGTAGCCGTCCATGCCCTTGACGTGGGCGTTCTTCTGCCAGTCGGCGCTGGGCGGGTAGAGATGCGTCTCGCTCATGGATGTCTCCTGTTTTTCTGACTGGCCGCGACTGTGCCGAAAGTCTCTGACGAACCGCTTACTCTAGTCCACGCCCATAGAATCGCGGCCATTCCAGTTCTTGTTCCCACCATGGCCAATGCACCCCGCCCGCTCCGCCCGCTGCCCAGCCTGATCTTCGCCAGCCGCTGGCTGCAGCTGCCGCTGTACCTGGGGCTGATCGTGGCGCAGGCCGTCTACGTGTTCCAGTTCTGGACCGAGCTTGTGCATTTGATCGAGGCTGCCTTCGGGCATCAGGAAGCCTTGCAGACGCTGGTGTCGAGCGTGGGCTACAAGGGCGACATGAGCCAGGGCAAGCTCAATGAGACGGTGCTGATGCTCGTCGTGCTCGGCCTGATCGACGTGGTGATGATCTCCAACCTGCTGATCATGGTGATCGTCGGCGGCTACGAGACCTTCGTCTCGCGCATGGACCTCGACGGCCATCCGGACCAGCCGGAATGGCTCTCGCACGTGAACGCCTCGGTGCTCAAGGTGAAGCTCGGCACGGCCATCATCGGCATCTCGTCGATCCACCTGCTCAAGACCTTCATCAACGCGGACAACTATCGCGTCGAAACGATGATGTGGCAGACGATCATCCACGTCACGTTCCTGCTGTCGGCGCTGGCCATCGCCATGGCGGACCGCCTGCTGCCGCACCCCGAAGAGCACGGCGACAAGCACTGATTTCGCTCAGCGCTTGCGGCTCGACCGCGCCAGCACCACGGCCCCGATCACGCCCGACAGCAGCGAGCCGCCGATCACGCCGAGCTTGAGGTCCGTCTCGAAGATCGGCGGCAGGCCCTCGAACGCCAGTCCGCCGATGAACAGGCTCATCGTGAAGCCGATGCCGCAGAGCACGCACACGCCGAGGAACTGACCCCAGTTCGAGCCGCTGGGCTTCTTCGCGAAGCCCAGCTTGATCACCAGCCAGCTCGAGCCGAACACGCCGATGGCCTTGCCCACCAGCAGGCCCGCCGCGATGCCCAGCGGCAGGGGCGCCATCAGGTCTTTCAACGTGATGCCCGCCAGCGAAACACCGGCGTTCGCGAACGCGAACATCGGCAGGATCAGGAACGCCACCCACGGGTGCAGCGCGTGCTCCAGCGCCATCAGCGGCGATTGGCCCTCATGGCCGGCGCGCGTGTCCTTCATCGGAATGAACAGCGCCGTCGCCACACCGGCCAGCGTGGCATGCACGCCGGACTTGAGCAGGCCGAGCCACATGATCGCGCCGATGACGATGTAGACATCTGCGCGCATCACCTTCGCCTTGTTCAGCGCCGCCAGCACGGCCATCGCGCACAAGGCGAGACCCAGCATTGCCAGCGAGAGCTGATCGGTATAGAAGATCGCGATCACGACGATGGCGCCGAGGTCGTCGAAGATCGCCACCGCCGTCAGGAACACCTTCAGCGAGGTCGGCACGCGCGAGCCCATCAGCATCACGACGCCGAGCGAGAAGGCGATGTCGGTGGCGCTCGGGATCGCCCAGCCGCGCAGCGCCTGCGGATCCGCGTGGTTGAACGCGGCGTAGATCAGCGCCGGCACGGCCATGCCGCCGAGCGCGGCCACGGCGGGCAGCATCGCCTGCGAGCGGTTGGAGAGTTCACCGGCCAGCAGCTCGCGCTTGATCTCCAGGCCGACGAGGAAGAAGAACACCGCCATCCAGAGGTCGTTGACCCAGACGATCAGCGGCTTGGCCAGCACCAGGGCGTCGCCGCCGATGCGGAGCTCGCCGGGCAACTGGACGAAGGACTCGTAGACCGCGCTCCAGGGCGAATTGCTGACGATCAGCGCCAGCGCCGCCGCCACGCCCAGCACGACGCCGCCTGCCGATTCGCTGCTCAGAAAGTTCCTCAACGCTCGCCGCACCATGCCGAATCCTTCCATTGGATGGACCATTGTGCCGGCTGGGCAAGCGGGCTGGCGGCTGCTATAACGCCGCAGCAGTTCCGTGGGCGCAGGACTTTTGTGGAGACAACTGCCGATGCAAGCCGACGTCACGTGGACGCAGAACTCGAATCTGCCCGAGCTGGCCTGGTGCCTGAAAGTGCAGGCCGGCGCGCGGCAATGGCAGGTGACACTTGGTGCTGGCGTGCTCGTCGGCCCCGACTTCTTCGCGGAGGGTCCATGGGCCGGCGAGCTCGATGCGACGGGCCTGGCTTCCTCGCTCCTTTGCTGCGCAACCGGCGCGGCATGGCATTCAGACCGCTTGCTCCTCGTCACGCCAAACCACACGCTGACGCGCCTGCACACCGTGCGCCTGGGCGACGCGCTCTGGGTCTCCAACTCGCTGGCCTGCGTGCTGGCCGCATCCGGGCAGCAACTGCACCCGGACTACGGGTTCCACCGAGAAGACCTCAGCTCGATCATCGACGGGCTGCACAAAGCACGGCTTTCGGTGCCGCTGGCCGGCGGCGGCGAGCTGCGGCTGCACTACCACTGCAACGTGGAAGTCGATGCGGCGCTGAACCTGAGGCGGCTGGAGAAGGTCGAGCCGCCGGCGACTGCATTCGCTGATTTCGACAGTTATCGCTGCTTTCTGGTCGAGGGGCTGCGAGCCATCCTCGCCAATGCCGCTGATTCCCGCCGACCGATCCGGTGCGAACCGCTGGGCACCATCTCGCGCGGCTACGACTCTGCCACCTGTGCCGTGCTGCTGCGTGAAGCGGGAGGGCGTGAACTGATGACCTTTTTCGATCCGGACGCGGAGGATCCTGTCGCCGACGACGGTGCCCCGATCGGCGATGTGCTGGGCATGCACACGCATCGTTTCTCGCGTTCGGCCTACCGTGATCTGGACCAGGAAGATGAGTTCCTTGCCGTGGGCACGGGCGGCGAAGACGCGATGTTCGCGGCAGCCGAGGGCCTGTTGAAGCATTGCGTGCTCGTAACCGGCTTCCACGGCGACAAGGTCTGGGAGCGTGTCAATCCGAAGGTCTCGGACCAGATCATCCGCGGCGATCCGAGTGGTGCGGACCTCGAGGAAATTCGGCTGCGGCTGGGCTTCAGCATCGTCGCGCCGCCGTTCTTCGGCTGCCGCTCCCATGCGCGCATCGCGGCGATCTCCAATGCGGCGGAGATGCGGCCGTGGAGCTTGGGCAACGACTACGACCGGCCGATCTGCCGCCGCATCGTCGAGGAGGCCGGCATCGGGCGCGAGGAATTCGGCCAGCGCAAGCGCGTGGCAAGCCGGGCGTTCAAGCGGCGCGAAGGTCTGGCCTGGTATTTCGGTCCCGTGTCCCTGGCGGAATTTTCGAAATACCTTGCCACCGCGCCGCAGCACGCGCCGCTGTCGTTGCGGTTCATGCATCGGCTGTTGCGCTTGCGAGAAGGATTGATCGCCGGCGTCGGCCGTTTTTCTTACCGCCTGGCCAGCGAATTGGAGCACCGGCTCCCCAAGCTGGACCGCCACGCCGCCCCGTTCGACGAGACCCGGGCGATGTTCCCCTGGGCGCTGGCACGGCAGCGCCGCCGCTATGAAGCGGCGTTAGCAGCCAAGTCCGCTTGACCCCATGACCGCGCACGCCCTCGGGCCTGCGGGATAATCCCGCGCGTCCCCAATGGAGCCTTCCGGATCACCATGAGCACCACGATCAAGTACACCGACCTCGTCGAGAGCGTCGCTTCCGCCTTCCAGTTCATCTCGTACTACCACCCGTCGGACTACATCGCCCATCTGGCGCGTGCCTACGAGCGTGAGCAGAGCGCCGCGGCCAAGGACGCGATCGCGCAGATCCTGACCAACTCGCGCATGAGCGCCACCGGCCATCGCCCGATCTGCCAGGACACCGGCATCGCCAACGTGTTCCTGAAGATCGGCATGGACGTGCGCTTCGAGGGCTTCCCCGGCTCGCTGGAAGACGCGATCAACGAGGGCGTGCGCCGCGCCTACAACTTCGAGGACAACAAGCTGCGCGCCTCGGTGCTGGACGACCCGATCTTTGCCCGCAAGAACACCAAGGACAACACGCCGGCCGTCATCAGCATGAGCCTGGTACCGGGCAACACGGTGGACGTGATGGTCGCGGCCAAGGGCGGCGGCTCTGAGAACAAGAGCAAGTTCGTGATGATGAATCCGAGCGACGACATCGTCGACTGGGTGCTCAAGACCGTGCCGCAGATGGGCGCGGGCTGGTGCCCGCCGGGCATGCTGGGCATCGGCGTCGGCGGCACGGCCGAGAAGGCGATGCTGCTGGCCAAGGAATCGTTGATGGACGACATCGACATGTACGAACTGCTCCAGCGCGGCCCGCAGAACAAGCTCGAAGAGCTTCGGATCGAGCTGTACGAGAAGGTCAATGCGCTGGGCATCGGCGCGCAGGGCCTGGGTGGCCTCACCACCGTGCTCGACGTCAAGATCAAGACCTACCCGACGCACGCCGCTTCCAAGCCCGTCGCGATGATCCCGAACTGCGCCGCCACGCGCCACGCGCACTTCGTGCTCGACGGCTCCGGCCCGAGCTTCATCGAAGCGCCGAGCCTGGATCTCTGGCCCGACGTGACCTGGGCGCCGGACTACAACAAGAGCAAGCGCGTCGACCTGAACACCCTGACGAAGGAAGAAGTCGCCAGCTGGAAGGCCGGCGAGACGATCCTGCTCAACGGCAAGATGCTCACGGGCCGCGACGCCGCCCACAAGCGCATCAACGACATGCTGGCCAAGGGCGAGCCGCTGCCGGTGGACTTCACCAACCGCGTGATCTATTACGTCGGCCCGGTGGATCCGGTGCGCGATGAGGTCGTCGGCCCGGCCGGCCCGACCACGGCCACGCGCATGGACAAGTTCACCCGCATGATGCTGGAGAAGACCGGCCTGATCGCGATGATCGGCAAGAGCGAGCGCGGCCCGGTTGCCATCGAGGCGATCAAGGACAACAAGTCGGCGTACCTGATGGCGGTCGGCGGCGCGGCGTACCTGGTGTCCAAGGCGATCAAGGCGGCCAAGGTCGTCGGCTTTGCAGACCTGGGCATGGAAGCGATCTACGAGTTCGACGTGGTGGACATGCCCGTGACCGTGGCGGTGGATGCCGGCGGCACCAGCGCCCACATCACCGGCCCGGCCGAGTGGAAGGAACGCATCGCCACCGGCAAGACCGTGGCGATTCCCGTCGTTCAGGCCTGAACTTCGGGGGCGGTGTAGGGCAGCTTCAAGATGAAGCGGCTGCCCTCGCCGGGCGTCGATTCCAGCGTCAGTTCGCCGCCGAGCACTTCGGTGGCCAGTTGCCGCACGATGTGCAGCCCCAGGCCCGAACCGCCGCCGCCGGCGCGGGTAGTGAAGTAGGGCTCGAAGGCGCGTTCGCGCACGGCGTGTGGCATGCCGACGCCGTTGTCGCGCACCTCCAGCTCCAGCATCTGCTCGCCGAGTTCACGAGCGGTGATCTCGATGCAGCCTGTGCGCCCCTCGGGGAAGGCGTGCGTCAGCGCGTTCTGCACCAGGTTCATCAGGATCTGGCCGAGCGGGCCGGGGTAGCTGTCCAGTTCGCGGTAGACGCGCACGTTGGTCACCAGATCGCAGCCGGCGCGTGAAAGTGTGCGGCCGAGCAGGGTGACCACGTCGTCGACCGGCGCTTGCAAGTCGAAGCGGCGGCGGCGCTGACTGGCCTGATCGACGGTGAACTGCTTGAGGTGGTTCACCAGCTCGTTGGCCAGGTTCAGCGTGCGCAGCAGGATCTCGGACGCTTCGTGCATGTCATGCACATAGGCGGCCAGCAGAGAGCGGCGCAGGCTGCCGGTTTCCAGGGCGCGGGCGAGCTCGAGCGTGCGGTCCTGGAGCAGCGAGGCGGTCGTCACCGCCGTGCCCAAGGGGGTGCAGAGGTCGTGGGCCACGCTGGGCGTCTGGGCACCGATGGCGGCCAGGTGGCTGGCCTGGGTCAGGGCGGCGCGCATTTCGGCGAGTTGCTGGTACAGACCGGGCTCCGCCGGCGTGTCCTCTCGCTCCGCCCCAAACTGCACGGACACCACTTTCGCGCTCGCTGCATTCATCGAAAACCTCCACCGTTGAATGTCGAAGTGACAGTAGCACGCTGTCCCTTTTTTCTGGCGTCTGACGAATGACTCAAGTCAACACGGCCCACGCCCACCCCTAAACTGCGGGACCCATGAATTTGTCGACTATTACCGCGCGCCAACCCCGGCTCGACGCCCTGCGCGGCGCGGCCATGGTCTGGATGACGGCGTATCACTTCTGCTTCGATCTGCACCAGTTCGGCGTGCTGCCGAATGCCGATTTCTATTGGGACCCGCGCTGGACGATGCAACGAACGGCGATCGTCAGCCTGTTTCTGCTTTGTGCGGGCCTCGCCCAGGCGCTGGGCGAACCGGCGTGGCCGCGCTTCTGGCGCCGCTGGTTGCAGATCGTGGGCTGCGCGCTGGCCGTGACGGCGGGTTCGATGTGGATGTTCCCGAACAGCTTCATCAGCTTCGGCGTGCTGCACGGCATGGCGGTGATGCTGCTGTTGCTGCGGGTCTGGAAGCCGGCGCCGATCGTCTGCCTGCTGGCCGGCTTGGCGCTGGTGGCGGCGCCGCAGTTCGTGCAAGCGCCGTTCTTCGACACCCGCTGGACCGACTGGGTCGGCCTGGTCACCCACAAGCCGGTGACCGAGGACTACGTGCCGCTGGCACCGTGGTTCGGCGTGATGCTCTGGGGCTATGGCCTCGGGCGCGCCTGGCCGGCAGCGCTGGCCGGCGAACTGCCCGCCTTCTTGCGACCGCTGGCCTTTCTCGGCCGCTGGTCGTTGTCTTACTACATGTTGCACCAGCCTGTGATGCTGGGCCTCCTAACGCTTACGATGCGCGCATGAGCTCCTCCAAGATCCTGTTCGGCTTCCATGCCGTGACGGTGCGTCTCAAGACCCACCCGAAATCCGTCCTCGAAGTCCATGTGGATGCGGAGCGCCGAGACCAGCGCATGAAGGGCCTCAAGGAGCGCGCCGAGGAAGCCGGCGTCAAGCTCGTAGACAGCGACGGCGAGCGCCTGCAGCGCCTGGCCGGCAATGACCGCCACCAGGGCGTGGTCGCCCGCGTCAATCCGGTGGCGATGAGCCACTCGCTCGACGAAGTGCTCGAAGGCGTGGAAGCCGGCGTGGAGGAGGGCGGTGCCCAGCCGCTGCTGCTCGTGCTCGACGGCGTGACCGACCCGCACAACCTCGGCGCCTGCCTGCGCGTGGCCGATGGTGCCGGTGCGCACGCGGTCGTCGCGCCGAAGGACCACGCCGTCGGCCTGAACGCCACGGTCGCCAAGGTTGCCAGCGGCGCGGCCGAGACGGTGCCCTACCTCATGGTCACCAACCTGGCCCGCACCCTCAACGAGTTGAAGGAGCGCGACATCTGGGTCGTCGGCACCTCGGACCGCGCCGAACGCTCGATCTACGACGTCGACCTGACGCGCCCCGTGGCCCTGGTCCTCGGCGCCGAAGGCACCGGCATGCGCCAGCTGACCGGCAAGACCTGCGACGAACTGGTGCGCATCCCGATGGCCGGTGCGGTGGAAAGTCTCAATGTGTCGGTGGCCGCGGGCGTGTGCCTGTACGAGGCGTTGCGTCAACGTCGGCACGCGAAGGCCTGAAGCCGGGTCCGAGCGCCGATAATTCCCGAATTCAACGCATTGCAAAGAAGAACATGGCCGTCATCGAAGTCCGCCACCCCCTGGTCAAGCACAAGATCGGCCTCATGCGTGAAGCCGACATCTCGACCAAGAAGTTCCGCGAGCTGACCGGCGAAGTCGCGCGCCTGCTGGCCTACGAGGCCACGGCCGACTTCCCGCTCGAGAAGACCACCATCGAATGCTGGAGCGGCCCGACCGAGGTCGACCAGATCGCCGGCCGCAAGGTCACCGTCGTGCCGATCCTGCGCGCCGGTCTGGGCATGCTGGACGGCGTGCTCGACATGATGCCCAACGCCAAGGTCAGCGTGGTCGGCCTGGCGCGCGACCACGAGACGCTGCAGCCGGTGCACTACTTCGAGCGCTTCGTCGGCCAGCTGAACGAGCGCACGGCGCTGATCGTCGACCCGATGCTGGCCACGGCCGGTTCCATGATCGCCACCATCGACCTGCTCAAGAAGCGCGGCGCCACGGACATCCGCGCGCTCGTGCTCGTGGCCGCGCCCGAAGGCGTGAAGGCGCTCAATGAAGCGCATCCCGACGTGCGCTGCTGGACCGCCTCGGTCGACAGCCACCTCAACGACCAGGGCTACATCATCCCGGGCCTGGGTGACGCCGGCGACAAGATCTTCGGTACCAAGGACGCTTGAAGTCCGGGGGACTTCCAGCGAAGTTTCAAGCGATCGCAACCCGCAACTGCATGCGCTTCCAACACCTGCTTCGTGGTTTCCTGATCCTCCTCCTGGTGCTGCTGGGCCGCTCGGCCCTGGCCGACACCGTGCGGCTGGATCATCTGCCCTCCGGCCCGCTCGGCCCGCACCTGCTCTACCTGCAGGAGCGCGAAGGCGTTCCGCTGAATCTCGAACAGGCCCGCGCCGCGCTGGCGCAAGGGGCGTTCCGCACGCAGTCCAACCCCGTCTTCAGCCCCGGCCTCTCGGCACCGCCGACCTGGATCTACCTGCGCCTCGTGAACGGTCTGGACGACCCAATCCGCGTGCAACTCGACGTCGGCATGAGCTGGCTCGATCACGTGGACGTGTTCCAGGTCCAGGGCGGCCAGGTGGTGGCGCGCTGGCATAGCGGCGATGAAGCCACGGCGCTGGACGGTGTCGTCACCGTGATGCCGGGCCGCGGCTTTGCCTTCCCCCTGAGCGTGCAGCCTGACCTCACCGAGATCTTCATCCGCGTGGAGTCCGAAGGCCCGATGGTCCTGCCCGTCTCGATGGAGCTGCAGGCCAACGCCTCGCGCAGCCAGGCGGCGGTGCAGTACTTCTACGGCCTGCTGTACGGCTACATGGCGGCGCTGATGACTTACAACATCATCGTCTTCCTGGGCGTGCGCAAGTCCAGCTACCTGCTCTATGCGCTGCACCTGAGCTGCTTCGTCGGCGCCAATCTCGCCTACTCTGGGCACGGCCTCGCCTTCCTCTGGCCGGACTCCGTCTTCCTGCAGCGTTACGCGTCCTACACGCTCATGGTGGCCTGGGCCATCAGCGGCATCGCCTTTGCCTGGAATTTCCTGGAGATCGGCCGCACTGCGCGGCTGGCGCGGCGCATTGCGATCGGCGTCTGCGTGCTGCTGGGCGGCACGGCGCTGGCCAGCCTCGTGTTCGATTCCTCGGCGCTCGCTTATCGCGTGGCGTACCTGAGCGTCTCGGCCGGTGTGGTCGCGATGCTGGTGTTCGCCGTGCAGGCCCTGCGCCGCGAGATCGCGTCGGCCATCTATTTCGTGGCGGCCGCATCGATCAGCCTGATCGGCGTGAGCATCTCGCTGCTGGCCGACGCCGGCGTGCTGCCTTTCGGTGACTGGACCTTCCGCGCTGCCGACGTGGCCCTGGCCATCGAAGCGACGCTGCTGGCCCTGGCCCTGGCGCGCGACATCCGCCGCTTCGAGCTGGCTCGCCATGAGGCCGAACTGCTCGCGCGCCTGGACCCGCTGACGGGCCTGCTGAATCGCCGTGCGTTCATCGAACGCGCCCAGGGCATCTGGAACACGGCCGCGCGCCGCGGGCGCCCGCTGACCGCCGCGATGATCGACATCGACCACTTCAAGCAGGTCAACGATCAGTACGGCCACGTGGCCGGCGATGTGGTGCTCAAGACTCTCGCCGGCTTGCTGACCGGCACCTGCCGCACGAGCGACCTGATCTCGCGCTGGGGCGGCGAGGAGTTCCTGCTGCTCCTGCCCGAGACGACGCTGGAGCAGGCCCATGTGCTGGCCGAGCGGCTGCGCGTGGCGCTGGAGAACATGACGATCACGTCCGGCTCCAAGTCGATCAAGGTCACCGCCAGCATCGGCATGGCCGACCTGCGCGGCCAGCCGAACCTGGAGGTGCTGATCGCCGATGCCGATCAGTGGCTCTACCGTGCCAAGCACTCCGGCCGCAACCAGGTGATGGGCCCGCCGCTGGCACCGCCGTTGCCGACGATCGAAGTGCGGGAAAGCGCATTCACCATGCCCACGGATCTCTGAGATTCCTGAAAAGAAAAAAGCCCCGCGGCGAATGTGCCGCGGGGCTTTTTTGTTGGTGGCTTCAGGGAATCAGAAGCTCGCCGGACGCCACTTCAGCATCCGCTTTTCCATCCGCGTCAGCAGGAAGTCCGCGGCCAGTGCCACGATGGCCAGCACGATCATCGCGGCGAACACGCCGGCGGCGTTGAAGGCGCCTTGAGCCGTGGAGATCAGCAGGCCGATGCCTTCCTTGGCGCCGAGGAACTCGCCGACGACCGCACCGACCAGCGCGAAGCCGAAGCTCACGTGCAGGCTGGCCAGGATCCACGACATCGCCGACGGAATCACCACCGCGGTGGTCAGCTGGCGCGGCGAGGCGCCGAGGATCTGGGCGTTGGCGATCAGGTACTTGTCGGCTTCGCGCACGCCCTGGAAGGCGTTGTTGAAGACGACGAAGAAGACCATCACCACGGCCAGCGCCACCTTGGACGCCATCCCTAAGCCCAGCGCGATCACGAAGATCGAGCCGAGCACCACGCGCGGGATCGAATTGGCGATCTGGATGTAGAGGCTGAAGATGTCCGACAGCAGCTTGTTGCGGCCCAGCACGATGCCGCAGAGCACGCCGGCCACGGAGCCGATCAGGAAGCCGATCACGGTTTCCTCCAGCGTCACTTCGACCTGGCGCCAGAGCGAACCCTGCGCCGTGCCGTTCTGCACCCAGTCGACGATCTGGTCCCAGATGGTCGACGGTTGGGCGTAGAAGAACGGATCGATCCACTTCTTGCGGGCGGCCACTTCCCAGAGGATCAGGGCCACGATCAGCACCGCGAAGCGCAGGCCGATGATCATGTAGCGGCGGCTGCGGATGGCGCGTTGCGCGATCTCGGATTCGCGGGCGAGGGCTTCGTCGCTGAGCGCGGCGGGCAGGGTCAGATTGGGCGTTGTCATGGGCTTGCTCCTTTGCGCTCAGTGCAGGACGGCTTCGTCGCGCAGGTCGTTCCAGATCTGCTTCGAGAGTTCGATGAAGCGCGGGTCGTAGCGCACTTCGCTCATCACGCGCGGGCGCGGCAGGTCGATCTGGTAGACCTGTTTGAGGTGGGCCGGGCGGGCCGAGAGCACGAACACGCGGTCGGCCAGGGCGATGGCTTCCTCGATGTCGTGCGTGACGAACACGACCGAGCCGCCGCTCTCGCTCCAGAGGCCCAGCAGCTCGTCCTGCATCAGCGTGCGGGTCTGCATGTCGAGCGCCGAGAAGGGCTCGTCCATCAGCAGGATCTCGGGCTTGTTGATGAAGGTCTGCGCCAGCGCCACGCGCTTGCGCATGCCGCCGGACAGCTGGTGCGGGTAGTGCTTGCCGAACTTGCCGAGGCCGACGCGGTTGATCCAGTCGTTGGCCAGCTCGTGCGCTTCCTTCTTGGCCATGCCGCGGAACATCGGACCGGCGGCCACGTTGTCCAGCACGTTGCGCCAGGGGAAGACGGCGTCGGCCTGGAAGACGAAGCCGATGCGCGGATCGATGCCCGTGACCTTGTTGCCCATGACCTTGACCTCGCCCACGGTGGGTTTGAGGAGGCCGGTGATCATGTTCAGCGTGGTGCTCTTGCCGCAACCCGTGGGGCCGACGATGGCGATGAACTCGCCCTTGGCCACGCTCATGTTGAAGTTGCGCAGCGCGACCGTGGCGTTGCCATCCTGCGAGATGAAGCGCAGCGAGACATCTTTGAATTCAATAGCGGGTTGGCTCATTCAGCCCTCACAAAAGTCGTTGGAATCGGCCGTCGTGTTCCTGCCGCCGGCCACCGACATCAGCGGGTTCGGAGATGGACGGCGGCAGGGACGCGGCGGCCGAACGCTCGGTCGCCGCAGTGCAAAGCAGCGGACTTACTTGATGTCCGCAGGAATGAACGCGTTGGTGTACGTCTTGGACAGATCGATGTTCTTGCCCTTGATCGCCGGCTTGGTAGCGGCGAGCACCTTCAACACCGACTCCGGCCCACCCGCGGGCATGCGGCCGTCGTTCGTGTACATCGGCAGCGAGGCTTGCAGCGCCGCAACGTACAGCGCCTTGTCCGCACCGTAGTAGTCCTTGGGCATCTTGTCGGCGATCTCGGCGGCGCTGTGCGTGCTGATCCACTTCATCGTGCGCGCAAAGGCCTTGGCCAGCTTGCCGGCCTCGACCTTGTGGCTCGCGGCCCAGTCGTTCTGCACGTACAGGCTCGCCGCCGGATAGATGCCGCCCAGCGCCGCGATCGTGTCCTTCTCGTTGCGCAGGTCGACCATCACCTTGCCGTCGCCGCTCTTGAGCACTTCGGAGATCGTCGGCTCCGTCGTCATGCCGGCCTGGATGCGGTCCTGCTTCATGGCGGCGATGAAGGTGTTGCCGGCGCCCACGGGCAGCAGCGTGTAGTCCTTCGTCGGCACGCCGGCGCGCTCGGCCAGGTAACGGGTCAGGAAGTCGGTGGAGGAACCCAGGCCCGTCACGCCGAAAGTCCAGTTCTTGCCCTTGGCATCGGCCATGCTCTTGAAGCCGGCGGCGGCGGCCTTGGTGGAGACCACTTCGGCCTCGCCCGGCACCTTGCAGAACACGGCGATCGCCTGGATTTCCTTGCCCTTGCTCTGCAGGTCGATCGTGTGGTCGTAGAAGCCCACCACGCCTTGCACGGCGCCGGCGATCAGCTGGTTCTCGGCGTCCACGCCGGCCGGCTGCGATTGCAGCTCGACGTTCAGACCTTCGTCCTTGAAGTAACCCAGCACCTCGGTCAGCTTGGCCGGCAGGTAGATGATCTTGTTGATGCCGCCGACCATGATGGTGATCGGCTCGGCCGCCTGGGCGGCGATGCCGGAGAAGGCGAGGGTGGCAGCGAGAATCGTGCGGGCAGGGAAGCGCATGGCTTTGTCTCCGTCGTTTGTTGTAGGCTCGCCCAGCTTAAAAACCCCCGTCTTTCGAAGCGCTTTCGCTGTGTTCGCCAAAACATCCTGGTTATCCCTATGAAGATCCTGCTGGTCGAGGACAGCCCCGAGCTGTCGAACTGGCTGGCCCGACTGCTGCGCGAGCAGGGCTTCGTCGTCGATCCGGTCGCGGACGGTGAGGCGGCCGACACGCTGCTGCGCGATCACGCCTATGACGTCGTCCTGCTCGACCTGAACCTGCCCGGCGCGCTCAGCGGCAAAGCCGTGCTGCGCCGGCTGCGCGAGCGCGGCGATGCCGTGCCCGTGCTGGTGCTCACCGCCAGCGCCTCGCTCGACCAGAAGGTGCTCTGCCTGGAGATCGGCGCCGACGACTACCTGGTCAAGCCCGTCGAGATCCGCGAACTCGTCGCCCGCATCCAGGCGATGGTGCGCCGGCAGATGCCGGGCAAGGCGAACACGCTGGTGTGCGGCGATCTGGCGTATGAGCTGCGCACGCGGCAGTTCGCGCTCAAAGGCTCGGAGCTCGCATTGCCGCCGCGCGAGCGTTCATTGCTCGAAGCGCTCATGCTCAAGAACGGTCAGGCCGTCTCCAAGCCGACCTTGCAGAACGCCATCTTCAGCCTCGACGAGGAGGCCAGCGCCGACGCCGTCGACCTCTACGTGCACCGCCTGCGCAAGAAGCTCGAAGCCAGCCAGGCGACGATCATCACGCTGCGCGGCGTGGGCTACATCCTGCGCATTCGCGAGGACGCGTGACCGAAGCGGCCAAGCCCAGCCTGCGCCTGCGGCTGCTCCTGTGGCTGCTGCTGCCGATGTCGCTGTTCGTCGGCATCTGCGCCTGGCTCTCGTGGAACAACGCCACTGCGGTGGCCGATTACGTCCAGGACCATGACCTGCTGTCCTCCGCGCAAGTGCTGTCCGATCGCCTGATCTGGGAGGGCGACAACATCTCCGCCAGCGTGCCGCCTTCGGCGCTGAGCCTCTTTGCCTCGCCCGAGCGCGATCAGGTGTTCCTGAGCGTGAGCGGCGACGGCCGCCTGCTCGCCGGCTCCGCGCATTTCCCGCAGCCCGACCCGAACAACGTGGCGGACCCGCAGTGGTACGACGCCACTTTCGAGGGCCAGCATCTGCGTGTCGTGTTCACGCGCCGCTCGATGTACGAGCTGGGCAGCGCGCAGGTCGTCAGCATCGCCGTGGGCAAGACCCAGCGCAGCCGCGACGCGATGCGGCTCAAGCTCTGGTGGCCGAGCGTTGTCTACTTGCTCGTGGCGTTAGGTCTGGCCGGCGGGTTGGCGATCCTGGCGTTGACGCTGGAATTGCGCCCGTTGATGCGCTTGAGCAGGCAACTCCGCCGCAAGGACCCGCTGCACCTCGACCTGCAAGTCGACGCCACCGACCTGCACCGCGAACTGCGCCCCGTCGCCGACACGCTCAATGCCTTCACCGAGCAGCTGCGCGAGCACTCCGAAGCGCAGCGCCGCTTCATCGCCGACGCAGCTCACCAGCTGCGCACACCGCTGGCGCTGCAAGCCAGCCAGATCGAATTCGCCCGCTACACCCGCAGCCACCGCAAGGACGAGGACTGGCCCCAGCGCCGCGCCGACATGGACGCCATGTGGCAGGAGATGCAGGCCAGCAACCGCCGCCTCGTGGCGGTGACGAACAAGCTGCTGCTGCTGGCGCAGGCCGAGCAGCACGACGCGGGTGCGCGGCTCGAAGCCGTGGACATCTCGGCGACCGCGATCAAGGTGATGGAGCAGCTCTCGGCGCTGGCCGACCGGCGGCGCATCGACCTGGGTCTGGAAGCGCCGGAGGGTGCGGTGCATGTCCTCGCGCAACCGGCGTTGCTCGACGCATTGCTCGCCAACCTGCTCGACAACGCGCTGCGCTACACGGAGGAGGGCGGCCAGGTCACGCTCGCCCTGGCCCGTGCCAACGACGAAGTCGTGCTGACGCTGGACGACAGCGGCCCAGGCATCGCGCCGGACCTGCGCGAGCGTGTGTTCGAGCGCTTCTACCGCGCCGCACCGGATACCGAAGGCACCGGCCTGGGCCTGGCGATCGTGCGCGAAGCGGCGCGCGCCTTTGGCGCTCTCGTGCAGCTGGAAGGCCGACCCGACGGCGCCCGCGGCCTGCGCGTGCGCGTGGCGTTCAAACCCAGCCCATAGCCCCGATCACTCCACCGGCCAGCACCAGCCACACCGGCGAGATCTTGGTCTTCTGATCCAGCAGGATCGTCATCGCGATCAACGCGACGGCGCCCACGGTCAGGCCCTCGGCGCCGCGCAGGTAGGGCAGGGCGAGCACGAAGCCGGTGGACAGCGTCAGGCCCACCGTCAGCGGTGCCAGGCCGGTCTTGAAGCTGCGCACGACGCAGCGCTGGCGGTGCTCGTGCACCCAGTGGCTGGCGAGCAGCACCAGGATCGTCGACGGACCCATGATGCCGACCGTGGTCGCCAGCGCGCCCAGCGGCCCGGCCACGTTCCAGCCGAGCAGCGTCACGAACAGCACGTTCGGACCTGGCGCGGCCTGGGCGATCGAGATGGAGACGGTGAACTGCGTGTCGGTCAGCCAGTGCTGCTGGTCGACCAGGAAGCGGTGCATGCCCGGCGCCGTGGTGATGGGCCCGCCCACCGTGACCAGCGAGAGCGTCGCGAAGTAGCCGAACAGCGCCAGCAGCTGATGCCAGTCGACGGCGCCCCAATTCATGCCGCTCATGCGGGCGTCCCCCGCCAGGCCAAATACCAGCCGAGCACGCCGATCGGCAGCACCACGGCCAGCAGCGGCAGGTGCAGCCAGAGCATGCCGATCATCGCCGCGATGGACAGCGCCCCCGCGGCCAGATGGCCCATCGGATTCTTGAACAGCGCCGGCACCATCTTCAGGCCCGTGCTGGTGATCAGTCCGGCCGACACGGCGCCCATGCCGCGCACGGTGTTCACCACGACCGGGTGCGTGGCCAGGTGTCCGTAGATCAGCGCCAGGCCGATCACGATCATGCTCGGGACCAGCATCATTCCCGCGAAGGCCGCGAAAGCGCCGCGCAGGCCGAAGTGGCGGTAGCCGAACATCAGCGAGACGTTGATGATGTTGGGCCCCGGCATGACCTGGCAGATGGCCAGCAGCTCCACGAATTCGTCGGCGTCGAGCCAGCCTTCCTCATCCACGAGCACATGGCGGGCCACGGGCAGCACGCCGCCGAAACCTTGCAGCGCCAGACGATTGAAAACCCGGAAGAGCTGGCCCAATGACTGCGGCGCCGCGCGACTCACCGGATGACCTTCAAAGCCTCGGGGTTGACGATGTTCGTGGGCGCGCCGTTGATGAAGGCGAGCACGTTGTCGAATGCGGCGGAGAAGTAAAGCTCATAACTGTCCTGCTCGACGTAGCCGAGGTGCGGCGTGCACACGGCGTTCTCCAGGCGCAGCAGCTGGTGGCCCTGCAGGATCGGCTCGGTCTCGAACACGTCAACCGCAGCCATGCCGGGCCGGCCGCGGTTCAGAGCCGTGACCAGCGCGACGTCCTCGATCAGCTCGGCGCGCGAGGTGTTGACGATCAGCGCCGTGGGCTTCATGCGAGCCAGGTCGTCGGCCGTGACGATGCCGCGGGTTGCGTCCGTCAGGCGCAGATGGAGCGACAGCACGTCGCTGCTCTCGAACAGTTCCTCGCGGGTCTCCGCGACTTCGAAGCCGTCGGCCTGAGCGCGCAGTCGCGAGGACTCGCTGCCCCACACCCGCACGGTCATGCCGAAGGCGCGGCCGTAGCCGGCCACCAGGCTGCCGATGCGGCCGTAGCCCCAGAGGCCCAAGGTCTTGCCGCGCAACACCATGCCCACGCCGAAGTTCGGCGGCATCGAGCCGGCTTTCAGGCCCGCCTGCTGCCAGGCGCCGTGCTTGAGGTTGCCGATGTACTGCGGCAGCCGGCGCATCGAGGCCATGATCAGCGCCCAGGTCAGCTCGGCCGGCGCGATCGGCGAGCCGCCACCTTCGGACACGGCGATACCGAGGCGCGTGCAGGCGTCCAGGTCGATGTGGCTGCCGACACGGCCGGTCTGCGCAATCATCTTCAGCTTGGGCAGCTTCTCGAGCAACTGGCGCGGAAACTGCGTGCGTTCGCGGATGGCCACGATCACTTCGGCGTCGCGCAGGCGCACCGAGAGCTGGCCGATGCCCTTGACCGAGTTGGTGAAGACTTTGGCGTTCAGCGATTCAAGCTTGGACGCGCACCGCAGCTTGCGCACCGCGTCCTGGTAGTCGTCAAGGATGATGATGTTCATGGCTTGGCGGACATTGTGCCTAGGTCTGCAGGGATTTCCGCGAAGGGCTAGCATCCGCCGCCTTGATATTTACCCCTGGAGACAACTCATGACCCTCTCGATGTACAGCGCCAGCGCGCCCGTGTTTGCCCGCATGCTGACCAACATGCTGCAATGGATGCAGGCCGCCAAGGCCCACGCCGAAACGAAGAAGTTCGACACCGCCAACTACCTGGGCCTGCGTCTCGCTCCCGACATGCTGCCCTTCACCCGCCAGATCCAGATCGCCAGCGACGCCGTCAAGGGCTGCATGGCGCGCCTGTCCGGACAGACCGCACCGAGCTGGGAAGACAACGAAGCGACGTTCGACGACCTGATCGCCCGCATCCAGAAGACGCTCGACTACGTGAAGACCTTCTCGGCCGCCGACATCGACGGCAGCGAAGAGCGCGAGATCACCATCCCGCGCCGCCAGGGCGATCCGTACAAGTTCTCGGGCGAGGTCTACCTCAAGCACTTCGCCACGCCGAACTTCTACTTCCACGCGACGACCACGTATGCGCTGCTGCGCCACGCCGGCGTCAGCATCGGCAAGAACGACTACCTCGGCGCGCCCTGATCCTCGAGCGGCATGAAGTAGCCGCTCAAGCCCGCCAGTCGCTGCTCGGCCACGCTCTGGGCGAGCTGGCGGGCGATTTCGTTGTAGAGGTCGGTGCGCACGTGCCAGAGGTCGTGCATCGAGCAGGCGCGGCGGATGGCGCCGCGCACGCGGACGAAGCCTTCGCCGGTCACGCCCTCCAGTGCCATCTCGAAGGCGACGCGCGCCGCGGGCAGCGTGGCGGCGCAATCGACGGCCGCCTGCAGCCCGCCGCTGTGCCGGGGCGGCGGCGTCTGTGTGGACAGCGTGCTGCTCGGTCCGCGCAAGGCGGGTGCAGAGACTGCAGCGCGGGAGGCCGGCAGCGAGAGATTCCAGCGGGAGCGGAGGCTGTTCAGCATGGAGCCGGGCAGGGTGCCGAGTCAGGCGGGAGAGTGGGTCTGCGTGGCATTCTCGACAGCGCATGTATGCGCTGAACCGTGGAATTAGCCCGTTTTGCCCTCGCTGCTTGCGCCATAGACCCTCCAGCGCCGGACGGAACCTGCCGATAGGCTTGGAAATACGGTTCAATTCGGCCCCATATCGGCCTTCTCTCCTGGGGGCTGGCCTTCAAAATCGGACCGTCAGATGCCCCTTCTGTCGCCGAGACCCCGGCGGCACGCTCCGCCATGGATCTTTCCAGCCCTGCCAAGCCCATGACCAACACCGCACTCCAGCAGCTTGAAGCGCTGCTTGCGTCTGCGCGTTCGGGCGGCATGGCCATGGAGCTCGTGATCGAGCGCGCCAACACGCTGCAAGGCCTGGGCATGCCCGAGGCTGCGGCGCTGCTGTACCAAAACTGGATCGTCGGCACGCCCGATTCGCCGTTCCGCCACGTCGCCCTGTTCAACTGGGGCACGCTGCTGGGCAGTCTCAAGAAACACGCAGAGGCCGAAGCCGCCTACCGCGTGGCGCTCACGCTGCTGCCCAACTTCACGCAAGCCAAGCTCAACCTCGGCCACCAGCTCGAACAGCTGGGCCGGCAGGACGAAGCGCTGAAGGAATGGCGCGAGGTGTATGAGAACCCGGCCACGCACACCTCGGACGCGCTGGACCTGCGCCTGCACGCGCTGAACAACTCGGCCCGCCTCCTGGAGCTGCAGAAGCGCTACGACCAGTCCGAGGCGCTGATGAAGCTGAGTCTGGAGCTCAAGCCGACCCAGTCCGACGTGATGCAGCACTACGTGCACATCCGCCAGAAGCAGTGCAACTGGCCTGTCTACCAGCCGGTGGGCGAGGTCACGCACAACCACCTGCTCGTGGCCACCTCGCTGCTGTCCATGCTCAGCGCCACGGACGACCCGGCGCTGCAGCTGATGTCGGCCCAGCGCTTCGTGCATGAGAAGGTCAAGAAGAGCGACGCGCGCCTCTATGCCCAGGCCAAGGTGCCGCGCGAAGGCAAGATCAAGATCGGTTATCTCTCGGGCGACCTCTGCATGCACGCCGTGGGCCTGCTCACCGCCGAGATGTTCGAGCTGCACAACCGTTCGCGCTTCGAGATCCACGCCTTCGAGTGGAGCCGCGACGACGGCACGCCGCTGCGCGAGCGCATCATCGCCTCGATGGACCACCATGTCCGCCTGCACGGCATGACCGACGAGCAGGCCGCCCAGGCGATCGCCGACGCCGGCATCGACGTGCTCGTGGACCTGCAGGGTCTGACCAACGGCGCCCGCCCCGGCATCCTGGCGATGCGCCCGGCGCCGATCCAGGTCGGCTACCTTGGCCTGCCCGCCACCTCGAGCCTGCCCGGCGTGGACTGGATCATCGCGGACCGCTTCGTGATGCCGCCCGAGTACCTGCCGTACTGCACCGAAAAGCCCATCTACCTGGAACACACCTACCAGGTCAGCGACCGCAAGCGTCCCGTGGGCGAGATGCCCACCCGCGAGCAGTACGGGCTGCCGGAAGACGCCTTCGTCTTCTGCAGCTTCAACAACAACCACAAGTTCCGCGAAGACATGTTCGCCGCCTGGATGCGCATCCTGTCCCAGGTGGACAAGAGCGTGCTCTGGCTGCTGGCCGACAACGAGTGGGCCAAGGCCAACATGCTGCGCGTGGCCGCCGAACATGGCGTGGCGCCCGAGCGGCTGATCTTCGCCCCGCGCGTGATGCCGCAGGACTACCTGGCCCGCTTCCAGCTGGCCGACCTCGTGCTGGACACCTTCCCCTACAACGCCGGCACCACGGCCAACGACTGCCTCTGGGTGGGCACGCCGATCCTGACCTACTCGGGCCGCAGCTACATCTCCCGCATGGCCGGCAGCCTGCTGTCGGCCGTGGGCCTGCCGGACCTGATCACCTTCAGCCTGGCCGAGTACGAACAGCGCGCCGTGCAGATCGGCAACGCGCCGGCCCGCGCCTGGTCGTACAAGCGCTTCCTGCGCGACCACGGCCGCGGCTCGCCGCTGTTCGACATCCCGGCCACGGTGCGGGATCTGGAGGCGAAATTCGAGCGCATGGCGCTGGAACAGCGCCAGCGCGAGCTGCAAACCCATGTTTCCCATGGCGGGAAGCGGTAAAGTCCGGACTACGCTGAAGTAACAAGTTATGTCCAGCCAGCGCCGCGACACCTTCTTCGACAACGGCACGCCGCCCAAGGCCGCCGTGAAGGGCCTTCGCCTGGCCGATCCGGCCGCGCCGCCGGACCCGATGCAGGGCATGGTGGACCAGCCCGCCACCGACCCGCTGCTGCAGGCGCTCTCCTGGATCACCCGCCATCACGGTGCCGCCCGCTCGCCCGAGTCGCTGCGCGCCGGCGCGCCCGTGGAGGGCATCCTCGCGCCCGACCAGGGCCTGCGCGTCATGCGCGAGGCCGGCTACAACGCCGGCCTGCTGAGGAAGGGCATTGACGAGATCAACCCGCTGCTGCTGCCCGCGGTGCTGATCCTCAAGGGCGGCGACGCCTGCGTGCTCGTCAAGCGCCTGGACGACGGCGCCGGCAGCAGCCCGGGCCGCTACGAAGTCGTCTTCCCCGGCCCTGAAGCCGCCGCCGTGGCCGCCACCAGCGCCGAACTGGAGCCCGAGTACACGGGCTTCGTCATGGTGGTCACGCCGCAGCAGCAGAGCCAGGCCGCCAGCCGCAACCCGCACGAGGCGCCGCTGCTCGCGGTCGGCGAATCGCACTGGCTCTGGAGCACGCTCAAGCGCTTCATCCCGTATTACCGCTCGGCCATGATGGCCGCGCTGCTGTCCAACGTGCTGATGCTGGTCTCGGGCCTGGTCACCTCGGTCATCTACGACAAGGTGATCCCGCACCAGGCCATGGTCACGCTCTGGACGCTGGCCATCGGCGCCGCGCTGGCGCTGGCCTTCGACCTGTTCTCGCGCCAGCTGCGCGCCCACCTGATCGACCTGGCCGGCCGCAAGGTGGACCTGATCATCGGCGCCAAGCTGTTCCGCCAGACCCTGGGCGTGCGCATGGAGCACAAGCCCGCTTCAGCAGGCAGTTATGCCCACTACCTCGGCCAGATCGAGGTGGTGCGCGACTTCTTCACCTCGGCCACGATGTCGGCGTTGACGGACCTGCCGTTCATCGTCATCTTCGTCGGCATGACTTTCGTGATCGGCGGGCCGCTGGGCTGGGTGCTGGTGCTGGCGATCCCCATGATCCTCCTGATCAGCTTCGCCATCCAGGGCCAGCTGCGCCGCGCCATGCGCGAGAACATGGCCGAGATGGCCGACCTGCACGGCACGCTGGTGGAAGCCATCGAGGGCCTGGAAGATCTGAAGACCTCCGGCGCCCAGGGCCGCTTCCTGCGCCGCTACGAACACAGCACCGCGCTGGCGGCCGAGAGCGGCTTGCGTTCGCGCACCTATTCCAGCTGGGGCATGAACCTGGCGATGTCCATGCAGCAGCTGATCAACCTGGTCATGCTGGTGGTGGGCGTTTATCTGATCCATGACGGCCAGATCAGTGCCGGCTCGCTGCTGGGTGCCGTGATGTTCGCCGGCCGCGCCACGACGCCGCTGGGCAGCGTGGTGGCCCTGGCCACGCGCTACCAGGGCGCGCGCGCGGCGATGCTGTCGCTGAACCGCATCATGAACGCGCCGACCGAACGCGAAGGCCAGCGCAACTACGTGCCGCTGGCCCAGGTCACCGGCCGCATGGCGCTGAACGACGTCGGCTTCGCGTATCCGATGGCGCCGACGACCGGCGCAGGGCACTCGAACATGTCGGCAACCGGCCTCGGCCCCAAGGTGCTGAAGAACGTCACGCTGCGCATCAACGAGGGCGAGCGCATCGCCATCCTCGGCCGCATCGGCAGCGGCAAGTCGACGATCCTGCGCATGCTCGCCGGCCTGTACCAGCCGACCGAAGGCATGGTGGAGCTCGAAGGCATCGACCTGCGACAGATCGACCCGGCCGAGTACCGCAACAAGATCGGCTTCGTCTCCCAGGAGCCGCGCCTGTTCCACGGCAACCTGCGCGACAACGTCGTGATGGGCCGCCCGATCGACAGCCAGCGCCTCGTGGACGTGGCCCAGCTCACGGGCCTGGACCGTGTGGTGGCCGGCCACCCGATGGGCTGGGACCTGCCGGTGGGCGAAATGGGCGGGCTGCTCTCCGGCGGACAGCGCCAGCTCGTCGCACTGGCGCGTGCGCTGGTGGCCAAGCCGCAGATCCTGCTGATGGACGAGCCGACGAGCTCGATGGACGCACAGTCCGAAATGGCCTTCCTGCGCCAGTTGCGCGACGCGGCGGGCAAGTGCACCTTCATCGTCGTCACCCACCGGCCGGCCGTGCTGGAGCTGGTGAACCGGATCGTCGTCGTCGACGCCGGCCGCATGGTGATGGACGGCCCGCGCGACCAGGTGCTGGCCGCGCTCTCGGGCGTGCGCCCGGCCGCGCAGACGCCGCCGGCCGATGCCGCCGTGCACATGCACCCCGCGGCCCAACCCGTGCAACGCGCGCCGTCGGTCTAAGAAGTTATCTCCATGGCTGGCAATGAGCTCACCCGCGAAGAAGGGCTGTTTGTCGGCGGCCTGAACGCCGCCATGCTGGACGAGCCGCTGCCGCGCGCCGTCTGGGGCATCTACCTGCTGATGGCGGTGGTCGTCGTGGCCATCCTCTGGTCCGCGTTCGCGCACGTGGACGAGATCACCCGCGCCGACGGCCGCATCGTGCCGGACGGCTCCGAGCAGGTCATTGCGAGTCTGGAAAGCGGCATCCTCTCCGCCGTGCTGGTGCACGAGGGCGAGGAGGTCGGCGTCGGCCAGCCGCTGGCGCAGCTCGACCCCACGCGCGCCGAAGCCTCGCAGGCCGAAGGCCAGGCCAAGTTCGCCTCGCTGAAGGCTCAGGTGGCACGCCTCTCGGCCGAGTCGCTGGGCAAGCCGCTGGTGTTCCCGCCCGATGTGCAGAAGACGCCGGCGCTCGTCGCCTCAGAGACGGAGGTCTTCGAGTCGCGCGCCCGCACGCTCAACGAATCGGTGGCCAGCACGGACCGCTCCATCGGCCTGATCCAGCGCGAGCTGAAGCTGGCGCAGAACATGTCGTCCAAGGGCCTGATGTCGGACGTGGAAGTGATGCGTCTGAACCGCCAGGTCAACGAGATGCAGGCCGTGCGCAACGAGCGCGTCAGCCGCTTCCGCCAGGACGCCACCGCCGAGCTGGCGCGCGCGCAGACCGAGCTGGCGCAGATCTCCGAGCAGATGGTCGTGCGCCAGGACACCATGCAGCGCACGGTGCTGAAGTCGCCGGTGCGCGGGCTGGTCAAGTCGATCAAGATCGGCACCGTCGGCGGCGTCGTGCCGAGCGGTGCGGCGATCATGGAAGTCACGCCGCTCGGCCCGCGCGTGCTGGTGGAAGCGCGGATCAAGCCCAAGGACATCGGCTTCGTGCAGCTCGGCCAGAACGCCATCATCAAGCTCAACGGCTACGACTACAACGTGCTCGGCGGCCTCAAGGGCACGATCGAATACATCAGCCCGGACGCGCTGGGCGACACCGACAAGAACGGCGCCAACGCCTACTACCGCGTCGTGATCGGCACCGAGCGCAACGACGACCTCGAATACAAGGGCAAGCCGCTGCCGGTGTTGCCGGGCATGACGGCGACCGTCGAGGTCCGCACGGGCGAACGCTCGGTGCTGTCTTACATCCTGCGGCCGATGATGAAGTCGCGCGAAGCGCTGCGAGAAAGATAGCCTCCCCATGGATCTGGCCCAGAGTTGTGTCGTCTGCAGTTCGCGCAGGATCGAGAAGCGCATGGGCATCGTGATGCCCTTCGTTGCGCACCGGGTGATGGAATATCCGGCGGCGGCCATCATGTACGGCGGCCAGGAGATCGTGCCGACGCTGTTCACCAACTCGCTGCGCTGCGAGGACTGCGGCTTCATCTTCTCGCAGGTCCGCTACAGCGACGACCAGATGGCGCGCCTGTACAAGGGCTATCGCGGCCCCGAGTACAACGAGATGCGCTCGGTCTACGAGCCCGCCTACGCCGAGTTCGCCGCGCGCGTGGGCACCGACGAGATCGAGATCCAGGCGCGCCAGATCGCGATGCGCAGGTTCCTCGACGGCTCCCTCGACTACGACGCCATCGAGAGCCTGCTCGACTACGGCGGCGACCACGGCCAGCACATCCCGGCCTTCATCCCGGCGAAGAAGAAGTATGTGTACGAGGTGTCGGGCGTGGAGGTGCTGCCCGGTATCGAACTCGTGCGCGATCTGGACCGCATGGCGCCCGTCGACCTCGTCATCAACGCCAATGTGCTGGAACACTTGCCGTACCCGCGCCAGGCGCTGGAGCGCATCCGCCCGCTGTGCCACCGCAACTCGCGCCTGTTCGTCGACGTGCCCTTCGAGCTCAAGAGCGAAGACCACTACCCCGGCGGCTTTCACGAGCACATCAATTTCTTCTCGCTCAAGTCGCTGCAGGCGCTCTTGAGCACGTGCGGTTTCGAGGTGCTGAAGATCGAGATGATCGAATGCGACTACGAATGGCAGAAGGTCCGCAGCGTGTACGCGCTGGCGCGGCCGGCGTGGTTCGGCTGAGCGCCGCGCATCCGTTACGCTAGCGGCCCGACCGCAGGCCATTCCACGGAGACGGCGCATGACAAAAATCCGCGTTGACGGTTTCACGATTTCGCTCGACGGCTACGCCGCGGGCCCGGACCAGAGTCTCGACAACCCGATGGGCGTGAACGGCCCCGAGCTGCACCCGTGGCTGCGCTCGACGCGAACCTTCCAGAAGAAGGTGTTCGGCCAGGACGGCGGCACGACGGGCCTGGACGATGCGTTCGCCGCGCGCAGCTTCGAGAACGTCGGTGCCTGGATTCTGGGCCGCAACATGTTCGGCCCGGTGCGCGGCCCATGGCCCGACTTCGAGTGGAAGGGCTGGTGGGGCGCCGAGCCGCCGTACCACGTGCCGACCTTCATTCTGACGCACCACGCGCGCCCTTCCATCGAGATGCAAGGCGGCACGACCTTCCACTTCGTCACCGGCGGCATTCACGAGGCGCTGGACCGCGCACGCGCCGCGGCTGCGGGCAAGGACGTGCGCATCGGAGGCGGGCCGGGCACGATCAGGCAGTACCTGCGCGAGCGGCTGATCGACGAGCTGCACATCGCGGTCTCGCCGGTGCTGCTGGGCCGCGGCGAGTCGCTGTTCGAGGGCATCGACCTGCGCGCGCTGGGCTATGAGTGCACGAAGACCGTCGCCTCTGAATTGGCCACGCATCTGATCATCCAGCGCAAGGACGCCGCGGGCGGTTGAAGTGGAGGCGGCGCCCATGTTCGACCACGTCAAGTTCGGTGTCAGCGATTTCGCCGTCAGCAAGGCTTTCTATGTCCGTGTACTGGAGCCGTTGGGCGCCGTGATCGTGGGGGAGGGCGAGCCGAGCTACGGCGTCGAGATCTGCCCGCGCGACGGCAATGTGTCGCTGGTCCTGTTCCAGACCGACGAACGGCCGGCTCATCTGCACATCGCCTTCCAGGCGAAGACGCGCGAGCAGGTCGACGCGTTCTATCGCGCGGCGCTGGCTGCGGGCGCCAAGGACAACGGCGCGCCGGGCCTGCGCCCCAAGTACCACGCGAACTATTACGCGGCCTTCGTGATCGATCCGGACGGGCACAACATCGAGGCCGTCTGTCACGCCGCAGGCGGTGGGAACGCCTCGGCTGCCCGTCCTACGCAGCCGCCCAACCCGCCCTGACAGCCTCCGGCGCCCTGCGCGTCTAGCCTCGAAGACATGGTCCACAACCGTCGAGGAGCTGTCATGAAGCCGCAAACCCATCTTCTGCGCGCCGGCCTGCTGGCCTGCGCCGCCGCCCTGGCCGTGCCGGCCGTCGCCCACGCTGACCAGATCGAAAAGACCTATCAGCAAGACCGCGCCAACTGCATGAACGGCAATACGAGCGAAGATCGCTCGACCTGCCTGAAGGAAGCCGCTGCCGCACGCGCCGAAGCCCGCCGCGGCGGCCTGACCACCCCGTCGCCGCAGGCCCTGGCCAGCGCCGCCGACCGGCGCTGCCAGGTGCAGCCGCTGCAGGACCGCGAGGACTGCATCCGCCGCAACCGGGACGGCATCGTCGTGGCGCAGGGCGTGCGTGAGTCGGACTCGATCACGATCTCGCCGGCTGCCGGCCCGGCGAAGGCCAAGCCGGCGACGTCGACGCCGAAGCGTTGAGGCAGGGTGCTGCAATCGAGCGCGGATCAGGCGCCCGGTTGCAGCGCTTTTCTGCCGATTGGGGGCAGTCTGCCCATGGTCTAGTGCTGGCATCGGGGTCCTGCGCCCTGCGTCTCGCCGTTGACCATGTCCCGCCTGCACCTGCCTGCCCTGCTGTTGTTCTTCCTGGCTGCTGCCGCGAGCGGGGCCAAGCCTGCGAATCCGCCCAAGGCGGCGCCCAAGCCAGCGCCTGTCGCGCCGGTGGCCGACTCGTCGTTCTGCAATGACGATGGCACGGTGAAGGTGGCGATGTCGTCCAGCACGCCGGCGGCTGCCGCTGCGTCGGTCGACCCGGTGGACACCGATCCGCGCACGCAGTTGCAGACGCTCGTGCAACAAGCGCTGGCGCGCAGCAAGACCGTGGGCACCGCCCAGCTGCTCAAGCTCGCCGCGGAGGCCGACGTGGACGAAGCCCGGGCCCAACGTCTTCCCTCGCTCTCCATCACCGGCACGGCCGGTCAGGTGGGGACGGTGGTCAGTGGCATCACGACCAGCAAGGGCCAGCAGATCCGCGGCGTGGTCTCGGCCAGCATGCCGATCTGGGATTTCGGGCGCATCACCAAGCTGACCGAATGGCGCCAGCAGCTCAGCGAAGCTGCGCGCTACAGCCAGAGCAATGCGGAGGAGCAGGTCGCGCTGCAGACGGTTTCCCTGGCGCTGGACCGCAGCCGCTACACGCTGCAGGCGCAGGTGTACGGCCAGTACGTGCGCCGCATGAGCTGCCTGGTCTCTGCACTGACGATCATCACGGACGCGGACCGCGGCCGCTCCAGCGAACTCGTGCAGGCGCAGAAGAGCCTGCAGCAGGCGCAGCTCTCGCTCGACCAGACCACCTCGGTGCTGAAGCAGATCGAAGTGCGCCTGACACGCTATGTGGGCGACCGTCTGCCTTCGCCGACCGGACTGAGCACGGTGCTCTCCACCGTGCCCGACCTGGCGCAGGCCGAGGCCGACGTCAGCCTGGGCGCGGATGTGTCTTCCGCCGAGGCGCAGGCGCGCGCGGCGCGCAGCTATGCGGAATCGGTCAGGGCCGGACAGTTGCCGAGCGTGAGTCTGCAGGTGTCTGCGGACACCTCGCGCGGCGCGGCGCGCCAGACCGACTGGTCCGGCGGCCTGGCCGTCAACGTACCGCTGCTGCAGCCGGGCGCCAGTGCTTCGCTCGATGCGGCGATCCGCCGTGCGCAGGCCGCGGGCATGCAGCGCGACGATGCCGTCGAATCCAAGCGTTATCGCGTGCGCGAGATGTATGAGAGCGCCACGTCGGCCTTCGACCGCGCCAAGTCCATCGTCGACATCCTGCGCAGCAGCGAGCAACTGCGCGCCAGCACCCTGGAGCAATGGCGCCAGCTCGGCCGCCGCTCGTTGTTCGACGTGATGGCCGCCGAGAGCGACTACTACGCGATGCGGGTGGCGCACGTGAATGCGCTGTTCGACGCGGAGCAGGTGGTGGCGATGATCTGGTCGCAGGGCCGCGGCGTGATGGTGCCGCTGCGCTGACGGGTCAGCTGCTCGGCTCGCTGAGTGCCAGCCAGCCGCGCCGGCTTACCTTCAGCAGCACGAAGCCGGCTGCCAACGGGACGAGATAGCAAAGCACCTGGACCATGAAGCTGAGCGCCGGCCATGCGGTGAGCTGGCCGAGGAAATTGCGCGCGTACAACGCGAGCAGCAGCAAGGACAGCGATCCCAGCGGGCCTCGAATGGCATCGCTCGTCCCCCGTACCACTTCGCGACCGGCCAGCAGAAACAGCGCTGAAGTGATGAAGATCAACGTGTAAAAGCTGCTGGCGATCGGTTCACCGCCGCCCATCGCAGCCCGGCAAGGCCAGTAAACCAGGAAACTCAGGCAGCACACACCGAGCACCGCGGCCGTGAGGCGCGCCCGGGCCGAGCCCTTGCCATCGGGCCTGGCGGCAGCCGCTGTCATGCGTGGGATCAGCAGCACGCACAGCGGGCCGGTGATGGCATCGATCAGAAGCGTGGTCGGATAGCCGAACGCCTCGACGGCGAGACCCTGCCACGTGGCCGCGAAAGCGATCGCGAGATTGCTCATTGCCATGTAGGCCGTGAACTGCGTGGCGGCCACTTTCGGGTTGGTCACGTCCATGAAGGCCGCGGTCTTGGTGCCGTACATCAGGCCTTGCGCGGCGTAGTAGGTCAGGGAGGCGATCCAGAGCGCGGTGCAGAGTTCGTCGTTGCGCGCCGTCATCTGGCGGGCCATCACATAGCCGTGCTGTTCCAGCACGAACATCAGGTAGAGCACCGGTGGGCTCATCAGCAGCAGGTAGGCCGCGAGCGTCTTGCTGCGACCGAGCCGGTCGGACAGCCATCCGCCCACGACCATCATCGCGGCCGAGAGCACCAGCGTGATGAGGTTCAGCCAGGCGATCTCGTCGTCCTTCATGCCGAACTCGACGGCCAGATTCGATTGCAGCGCCACGCCGAGCGACATCGCACCGGCAGGCAGCAAGGCGAAGAAGACACCGGCATACGCCCCGCGCGAACCCGCAAAACTGCGGAAGGACTGCGCAGCGAACTCCTGGATCTCCTTGATGACCTCGCCGACCGTTCCCGCGGTCTGCTTCATCCCTTCGACAAACGCCTCCTTCATCGGCAGCACCACGAAGCCCGTCACGCCCAGGATGCACGCCGAGACGAACACGAAGGTGGCCGGAAAGGGGATGTACGACATCAGGAACAGCACGCCCGAGGCACCCACGGCCTGGCCGATGCTGGCGCCGCCGAACATCAGCCCGTTCGCCAGCCCGCGTTCATCCTCGGCCAGGGTGTTGACGGCCAGCGAATCGATTGCCACGTCCTGCATCGCGCCGAAACTGTTGTGCACGAGCAGGATGCCCGTGAACAGCGCCAGGCCCTGCGGCAGCGGCACGAACATCAGCGAGAGCAGCGTCAGCACCATCATGGTCTGCGTGAACAGGATCCACGCGCGGCGGTGGCCGAAGCGCTTGGAGCGGAACACGTCGATGAAAGGGCCGAACGCCCACTTGAACGCCCAGGGTACATAGAACAGGCCGACGAAGGCGCCGATCTCGGCCGGGCCGATGCCCTGGCGGCGCAGTTGCGTGGCGACCGCCGTGGCGGCGAAACCGAGCGGCACGCCCTCGGTCACGTAAAGGAAGAAGAAGGCCGTCAGCCGCCCGTTGCGGGTGGCCAGAAGGTTGAGGAGTCGCATGGCGATCCAGCTGAATCTTGAAATGCGCGGATTATTGGCGGTGCGGGCAGCGCCCCCGCTGCACAATTTCCCGTAGGACAGCGCTGGTGCATAACGTCGAAAACTGCTGGCATGATCGGTTTCATGAACCTTTCGATGATGGATGTATGGAACCTCCCCGCCTGGCCACCTCACCCGGACCTGATCTTCTGGGTGGCGTTGACCTTGGTGGCGGCAGCTCTTTTGGGGGAGCTCGTATGGCGGGTTGCTGGCCTGCCGCGCGTGCTCGGCTATGGCGCCATGGGCGTGGTCTTGTCGGCGTTCGGCGCCAAGCTGGGCGCGAACGTGGGCGAACTGGGCGGCATCTATCGCCAGCTCGTTGATCTGGCGCTGGCCGTCTTGCTGTTCGAGCTGGGCAGCCGTGTCTCACTGACTTGGCTGCGCGCTAACCTGATGCTTCTGCTGACCAGCATGCTGGAGTCCGGGCTCACGCTGCTGGCGCTGTATTGCCTGCTGCTCTTCTTCGGCTTTGAGGCCGACGCCGCGCTGGCCGGTGCGGTGGTGATGGGTGTGAGCGCCGGCGCGCTGCTCGGGCGCGTGTCGCAGGAGACGCGCTCCAACGGTCAGGTGACCGAGCGCATGCTCGTGCTCGCCGCGTTGAACACGCTTTACGGTGTGCTGCTGCTGGAACTGCTCATCAGTTCGACGCACGTCGGTCGTGGCGACTGGGTGCGCGGTCTGGCGCGGCCGATCTATGTGTTCGCCGTCTCAGGCGTGGCCGCCGCGCTGCTGGCGCGTGCCGTCGGTGCGGTGCTGCGCCGCTTCGAGCTGCGCGAGGAGAACCCGGCGCTGCTGGTGCTCGGCCTGCTGCTGCTCGGCCTGGCGGTATCGCGCATGTTCGCGCTGTCCACGCTGCTGGTGCCGCTGCTGGCCGGCGTGCTGCTGCGCAACGGCAACCCGCGCCCCTGCGTCTGGCCGCGCCACTTCGGCACGGCCGGCGGCGTGCTGGTGCTGCTGCTGTTCGTGGTCGTCGGCGCGAGCTGGTCCACACGCTCGCTGCTCGCGGTCGGCTTGCTGGCCGGGACGCTGCTGCTGCTGAGGTTGCTGGTCAAGGGCATCGTGCTGATCGTGATGGCACGGCTGGCCCACAGCTCCTTCCGCCAGGGCGCCGCGCTGGCGCTCACGCTCGCGCCGGTCTCGGCCACCATGCTCGTGCTGCTGGCCGAGCTGCGCATGAACCTGCCGGACCTGGCGCTGCAGATCGCACCGCTGGTCACGGCTTCCATTTCTCTGATGGCACTCTTTGGTCCCTTGCTGATCTGGGCCGGGCTGTCTCTTGCCAAGGAGCGCGCAGCATGAGCGCCACCACCAACAGCCTGCCCAAGCTCGAACGCTTTGCCGACTCGCGCCCGCTCACCATGGGCGTGGAGCTGGAACTGCAGATCGTCAACCGGCACGACTACGACCTCAGCCCCGGCTCGCCCGACCTGCTGCGCCTGATGGAAAAGCACAAGCTCCCGGGCAGCATCACACCCGAGATCACGAGCAGCATGATCGAGCTCTGCACCGGCGTGTGCGACAACCACGCGATGGTGCTGGAGCAGCTCACGCAGACGCGCGACGCGCTCGTGGAAAGCGCCGACCGCCTGAACCTCGGCCTCTCAGGCGGCGGCACGCACCCGTTCCAGCACTGGAGCGAGCGCCGCATCTACGACAAGCCGCGCTTCCACGAGGTCTCGGCGCTGTACGGCTACCTGGCCAAGCAGTTCACCATCTTCGGCCAGCACGTGCACATCGGCTGCCCGGGGCCGGATCAGGCGCTCGTGCTGCTGCACGGCCTGTCGCGCTTCATCCCGCACCTGATCGCGCTCTCGGCGGCGTCGCCGTTCGTGCAGGGGACGGACACGGGCTTCCATTCCGCACGGCTGAACTCCGTCTTCGCTTTCCCGCTCTCCGGCCGCGCGCCGTGCGTGACGACCTGGGCCGAGTTCGAGACCTACTTCGACAAGATGACCCGCACCGGCGTGGTCAAGAGCATGAAGGACTTCTACTGGGACATCCGGCCCAAGCCCGAGTACGGCACGATCGAAGTCCGCGTGCTCGACACCCCGCTGACCATCGAGAAGGCCGCCGCGCTGGCCGGTTTCGTGCAGTGCCTGGCGCGCTGGCTGCGGGTCGAACGCCCCTTTGAGCCCCAGGAGGACGACTACCTGCCGTACACCTTCAACCGCTTCCAGGCCTGCCGCTTCGGCCTGGACGGCACCTTCGTCGACCCGAGCACCGGCGAGCACCGCCGCCTGCGCGACGACATCGCCGATCTGTTCAAGAAGCTCGAGATCCACGCGATGGAACTCAAGGCCGAGCCCGCGCTGGCGCTGCTGAACGCTGAACTTGACGGTTATGGCAACGACGCCGGCTGGCTGCGCGCGCAACACGAGGACGACCAGCTGCTGCCCGAGCTGGTGCGCAGGCAGTGCCAACGCTGGGCGGGCCGCCATGGCTGATGCCCCACTGAGGATCGGGATGTCGGCGCGGCTGATGCACCAGCCGCCGGCCGAGCTCGGCTTCAAGGGCAAGACGCTGCAGTACCTCGAGCAGGCGGCCGCGCACTGGGTGATGCGCCGCAGCGCGCTCGTGCTGATGGTGCCCACGCTCGGCTTCGACGCCGAGGTCGAGCGCCGCCGCGTCTCGCTGCGCCAGTATGTCGACCTGCTCGACGGCCTGGTCATGCAGGGCGGCGCGGACGTCAGCCCCAGCACCTACGGCCAGGAACCGCTGCGCCCCGAGTGGGGCGGCGATCCCGTGCGCGACCGCTACGAGATCGAGCTGATCGAAGGCTTCCTCGAACAGGGCAAGCCCGTCTTCGGCATCTGCCGCGGCGCGCAGCTGCTCAACGTCTTCTTCGGCGGCACGCTGTATCAGGACATCGCGACGCTGCGCGAAGACGCCAAGGCCCACGTCGACCGCGACGCCTACGACCAGCATCTGCACCACGTCCACTTCGAGCCCGGCTCGCGGCTGGCGACGATCTACAAGGGCGAGGAGGGCGGCCTCGTCACGAGCATCCACCACCAGGCCGTCGACAAGCTCGGCAGTGACCTCATGGTGGAAGCGCGCTCGGACGAGGACGGCATCGTCGAAGCCATCCGCTCGCGCGGCTCGGGCTTTGTGGCCGGCGTGCAATGGCACCCGGAATTCCATGGCCCGAACCAGCCGGAGCTGCTGGATCCGATGCCGCTGATCGATGATTTCCTGAAGGCGGCCGCGAAGGCGCGGCGGTAGTTTTGCCTTTTCGGTTGAAACCCGCTGCGCGCTGCTGGAAATTCTTTGTAGGCTCGCGCCATCTCGAACCTGGAGATGGTCTTGACGATTGACAACCCTTACGCGCCGCCGCAGTCACCTTTGGAAAGCGAGCCCGCAGTACAAAAGGCAGGCGGAGCGTCGCGGCGAGGATTCCCGTGGCTGATGGTGCTGCGCTGGCTCGCCGGGCTCGGCGTGCTGGGAACGGGGCTGTATGGGCTGCTGATGCTGATGAGCAACTGGTCCGCCTTGGCCGAGCAGGCCATCATCCTGCCGAGCTATGCGCCGGTGCGGCTGCTGCCGGCCGTGACGCTCAAGATCGCGGCCGGCGTCGCCATCCTCTTGCGCACGCGCTGGTGCATTGCACTGGCCGCGGCCTGGACTGCGGCATGGGTCTACTGGGCCATCGGTGACGCATCGGCCAGCCGTTGGCCATGGCAATTCCTCGCCTTCAGCCTGGTCGAGCAATGCGGCCTGCTGGCATTTCTGGTCTTGCTGTGGCTCCGGGGCCGACTGAAATAGCCGTTAGCCTTTCCGCGCGGTATTCGGTACGCTGCGCGCGCAGACACCTGACAAGAAGGACCATGAGACAACTCGCCCGACATCTTGCACTCGGCCTGGCGCTGCTCGCCGCCCACGCTGCTTCTGCCGACTGCGGCCCGGACGCCCTCGGCACCAGCCGCGTCATCACGCTGGCGCACGCCGCCGCGGCCTACGGCACCTTCCAGCATCCGCCGCTGCCCTTGGCGCCCGGTGAAGTCGTGCTGACCTTCGACGACGGTCCGCGCCCCGAATCCACGCCGTTCGTGCTGAAGGCGCTCGACGCGCAATGCGTCAAGGCCAGCTTCTTCATGATCGGCTCGGAGATGCTGCGCTCGCCCGATCTGGCGCGCCAGGTCCGGCAGGCCGGCCACGCGGTCGGCGGCCACGGTTTCCAGCACGACCACTTTCCGCAGCTCAAGCCGGAGCAACAGCTCGACAACTTCAAGCAGCTCCAGCAAGCTTTTCACACCGTGTTCGGCTTCGCGCCGGCGGCGTTCCGTTTTCCGTACTTCGAGGAATCGCAGCCGCTGATGGGCGCGCTGCAGAAGCAGGGGCTGATCGTGATGTCGGCCGACGCGGCCATCGACGACTGGCTGCCCGAACAGACGCCGGCGATGCTGGAGGCGCGGCTGCTGGAGCGCATCCGCGAGAAGAAGGGCGGCATCGTCTTGATGCACGACGCCCAGGACCAGACGGCGCGTGCGCTGCCGCAGTTGCTGGCCGCGCTCAAGCGTGAGGGCTACAAGATCGTGCAGGTCCGCTGGGAATGACGGCCTGACGAAGGCGTGCAGCCTTCGCCGGGCTCACTTCACCACTGCAGAGACAGCTGACGGCGGTCGGCCGGTCCGGCGCCGGCGAGGACGCGACGCTCCTCCTGCGGCCGCATCAGGCCGGGCGTTCGAGCCGGCACACCGGGCATGGCGATCTGGCGCGGGACTTCGCGGCGTTGTTGCGGCTGGGCGGCGGTGCGGGACGGGTTCATCGTTCGGAGGCGGGTGGCGCGTAGGAGGAATCCGACGTTTCCCGTCGGTGCCGCATGTTGTACCGACCATCCATGTCAGGCAACTCCGTATGGGTCAAGCTCCGTGAAGTTCTGCGCAAGGCTGTCGAAATCAGCCCACAGATGAGGGCCCGAGTTGACGGTCAGGCCTTGCGAAAGAGACGGGAACGCCTCACTGACCGAGGAGGTCCAGCGTTGTGCTCAGGGGCAGCGAGAGCTGCCTGACCTGATCCCGGACCGTGACGTTGAAGCGCCAGACGCCTTCGGGATCGTCGGGGTCTCCGGTGAATCGGAGCACGGCGCCCGTCAAGTAGGTGGAGCTCGTGTTCGCCACTTTCGCCTTGAAGCAAGGCATGCCGCGCTGCGTGGACGAGACCGTGCCGTCGGGCTTGACGACCTCGATATCGCAGCTGATCTCGGCCTCGCCGTCCGCATTGAGCCTGGGGTTGGTGAAGAACGTCAGCACGAAGACGGGGATGCCGCGACGAATCTTGTTGACGGTGTGGAACTCCGGCTTGGTCTCGGGCGGCGTGTTCCATTTCGCCTGCCAGTCTTCATCCGTGCTGACGAGAACCAGGCCACCGAAGCCGTTCACGAATGCGCGGTCGGGAGGATGGGCCGACTGCGCCATCAGCTTCAGCACGAGGGGCTTCGCCTGCGTCAGGGCCACGAAGACGTAATGCCGCTCGCCGGACTTCACCGACGGCGTGATTCTGCAGATGGCAAACGCTTGATCATGGATGCAGTCCGCCTGGGCGTCTTCCGGAACCGCGCCGAGAAAGCGCGCCACGTCCGCGGCGGACGACTCCACCATCGCGCAGGCCTTCTCGCAAGTGACGTCATGCCAGGCGCCGTCCCGCTGCTGCTCGACATGCCAAGCGTTCTTCTGAAGCGAGAGCCGGAACACGGTGCCCGGCGTTCCATCCTTGCGCTGGACGGCGTAGACGCCTTCGTCGCTGGCGTCCAGCGAGGCTTTTGCGGGCGGCGCGGCAGCGAACAAGCCCCCTGCACAGGCGAGGGCCGCCCAGAGGCGAAGCGTCTTCATCACGGGTTCACGATGGCCTTGATCAGTTCAGGGAAAGCCTGTGCCCCGGTCTTGCGGTCGAACAGGCCCATGCCGTGGTCGGCCGCGCCGTAGCCGTTGTCCCAGTAGACGGGCACCAGACCGTGAGCGCGGGCGGAGCGCGCAATATAGCCGTTCCAGGCCTGGCGATAACGCTCCGAATCAGCGTACTCGGCGCGGCGGATGACACCGAACTCGCCGAGGATCACCGGTACGCCCTGATCCACGAACCTCGCCTTCATCTTCTGGAACTGCGTGTCCGCATGCGCCTCGTCGCCCCAGCCGGCGGTCAGGCTCTTGGCCGTGGCGTTCTTGCCCCATTGCCAGGTCTTGCTCTTCTCATCGATGGTGAAGTTGTAGGGGTCGTAGTAGTGCACCTCCACCATCAACCGGTTCGGCGTCGGGTCCTGTGGCATCACGAAGAAATCGAGGGTGTGGTCGATGTTGGTGTTGAAGCCCTGGACGATCAGCACGCGCCGCGCGTTGTTGCCGCTGGTCGATCGCACGGCTTTCACGAACGCCTGGTTGAAGCCGTTCTGCACGGTGGCGTACTCGAGCTTAGGCTTGCCCCAGTCGCCTTCGACCATCACCTCGTTCGTGCCGGCGAAGAGCACATGCTCGTCGGCGTCTTCGAATCGCTTGGCGATCTGGAGCCAGAACCGGGCGAGCCGCGTCGTGGCCTCGCGCTGGCGGGCGTAGGTGGGTTGCAGCCAGCCGCCGTCCCAATGTGTGTTGAGGATGACGTAGAGCCCGGCCTTGCGCGCATAGCCCACCACCTCGGCCACGCGGTCCATCCAGGCCGGGTCGATGATGTCGTCGGCATCGGCATGCGCTTTCCACGCCACGGGGATGCGCACGGTCTTGAAACCGGCCGCCTTCACTGCGTCGAGCAGCTCCTGCGTGATGGTCGGATTGCCCCAGGCTGTTTCGCCAGCCGGCTTGCCGGCCTCCTTGCTCATCGCCTCCATGGAGTTGCCGAGGTTCCAGCCGGTGCCCATCTCAGCGGCGAGCTGCATCGGTGTGAGGTCGCGCATCGGTTCGGCCAGAGCCGGCAACAAGGCGAAGGCGAGCAGGAGCGTGAGCAGTCGTTTCATGAGCGTTCGTGATAGAGCTGCGAGCGGCCGCCATCGATGAGGATGTCGCTCGCGTTGATGAAGGTGGCTTCGTCGCTGGCGAGGAAGAGGGCGGTGTTCGCCACTTCCTCGGGGCGGCCGATGCGCTTGCACGGCAGCAGGTCGGCCTGGGCTTGCGCCTGCTCGGGCGTGAGCGTGTCCAGCCAGGCCTGCACGCGCTCGGTCAGGATCAGGCCCGGCGAGATCGAGTTCACGCGGATGCCGCGCGCGGCGTACTCGATGCCGAGGGCCTTGGTCAGCCCGATCAGCCCATGCTTGGCGACGGGGTAGGGGAAGCAGCCCGGGATGACGCGGTGCCCATGCACGCTGGCGATGTTGACGATGCTGCCGGCGCCTTGCGCGAGCATGCTCGGCAGCACGGCGCGGGCGCAGTGCCAGGCGCCGTCGAGGTCCACCGAGAAGCAGCGGCGCCACTGTTCGTCGGTCATCGCGAGCGGCTCCGCGAACACGTCCATGCCGGCGTTGTTGATGAGGACGTCGATGCGGCCGAACTTGGCAAGCGCGGCTTCGGCCATGGCTTGTGTGGCTGCTGAATCGGCGATGTCGGCGTGGAAGAAGAACGCGCGATCCGCGGGCAGCTCGGCGCGCAAACGTTCGGCGGCTGCGTCGTCCACATGGCTGTTCGCCACCACCCGCGCGCCTTCGGCCAGAAAGCGCCGCACCACGGCGAGGCCGATGCCGGCTGTCGACCCCGTGACGATGGCGACCTTGTCCTGCAATCGGCTCATGACTTGCTTCCCTTCCATTGGTCGAGGAGCACGGCAGCCAAGAGGATCACGCCGCGCACGAGGTATTGGTAGAAGGCGTCCACGCCTTGCAGGTTCATCACGTTCTCGACCGTGCCCATCACGAGCACGCCGACCAGCACGCCGACGATGGTGGCGCGGCCACCGGCCAGCGAAACGCCACCGAGCACGCACGCCGAGATCACATCCAGCTCGAAGCCCTGCGCCGCGTTCGGCTGGCCGCTCGTGATGCGCGAAGCGAGCACGAGTCCGGCACCCGCAGTCACCAGCCCTTGCAGCAGGAAGATCATCACCCGCAGCCGATCGACGCGCACACCGGCCAGCCGCGCGGCTTCAGGATTGCCACCGATGGCCAGCGTGTTCCGGCCGAAGGCCGTGTGGTTGAGCAGCACGCCGAAGACGAGGAAGCACGCCGCTGTCAGCCACACCGGCAGCGGCAAGCCGAGCATGCGCGTGTCGCCGAAGGCCATGAAGCCTTCGTCCGCGATGCCCACGGCCTGGCCTTGGCTCGCGATGAACGCCGCGCCGCGCACCATCAGCATCGTCGCCAGCGTGGCGATCAGCGCGTTGATGCGCGCCTTGGCGATCAGGAGGCCGTTGATCGTCCCGATGGCGGCACCCGCGGCGAGCGCCGCGCCGACGGCCATCGTCGAGCTGCCCGTGCGGTCGAGCACGATCGCGCCGAGCACGCCGGAGAAGGCGATCGTCGAGCCCACCGAGAGGTCGAAGTCGCGCGAGGCCAGGCAGAGCATCATCGTGCAGGCCACCATGCCGATCTGCGCAACGGACAGCAGCAGACCGATCAGGTTGACGGCGGAGAAGAAGTTCTCGACGGTCGCCGAGAGCACGATGAACAGCAGCGCGTAAGCCAGCGGCAGAGCGGAGTCGGAGAGCAGGCGTTTCATGATTGGGGGACGACGGAATCTGGAAGGGCGAGTGCGAGCACGGAGGCTTCATCGGCCGCCTCACGCGGCAGCTCGCCCGCGATGCGGCCTTCGCGCATGACGACGATGCGGTCCGCTATGCCCAGCAGCTCGGGCAGTTCGCTGGAGACGACGATCACCGCGCAACCGCTGGCGGCCACCTCGTGGATCAGGCCGTAGATCTCGCTGCGCGCGCCGACGTCAATGCCGCGCGTCGGTTCGTCGAGGATCAGCAGCTTGAGGTTCGGCTCGGCGAGCCAGCGCGCGAGGATCACCTTCTGCTGGTTGCCGCCGGAGAGCAGGCGCACGTCCTGGCGGCGGTTGGGCGTCTTGATGCGCAGGCGCTGGATGAACGCTTCGGCACGTTCGGCTTCGCGGGCGTGGCGCAGGAACAGTCGACCACGCAGTTCGCGGCGGCGCACGGCGATGTTGATGTTCTCGGCCACTGAGCCCGGCGTGACCATGCCTTGCTCCTTGCGGTCTTCAGGGCAGAGCACCACGCCGGCGTCGATGGCGCGGCGCGGGTCACCGCCGGGCAGCGGCGCGCCGTCGAGCGTCACCTGGCCGGTGCGCGGGCGGTCGGCGCCGCAGACCAGGCGCATCAGCTCGCTGCGGCCGGCGCCCACGAGACCGAAGAAGCCGAGCACTTCGCCGGCCTTGACCTCGAAGCTCGCCGGATGCGGGAGCTTGTCGCCACTGAGGCCGCGCACGGTCAGTCGCTCGGCGCCGTTAGGGTCAGCGGCGCGGCTGCCGTAGATGTCCTTCAGCTCGCGGCCGACCATGTCCTGGACCAGCCGCTCGCGCGGCACGTCGGCCATCGCGGTGTGGCTGGCCACGCGCCGGCCGTCGCGCAGGATCGTGCAGGAGTCGCAGAGCGCGTACAGCTCTTCGAGCCGATGCGAGATGTAGATCAGCGTGCGGCCCTGCTCGCGCAGCCGCCGCACGAGGCTGAACAGCACTTCGCTCTCACGGTGCGAGAGGCTGCTGGTCGGCTCATCGAAAGCGATCACACGGGCGTCGAGCATCAGCGCCTTGCAGATCTCGACCATCTGGCGCTCGCCGATGGAGAGGTCGCCAAGCTTGGAGTCGGGATTAAGCGTGACGCCCATGTCGGCCAGTCGGTCCACCACGATGCGCCGCGCTGCCGCGTGATCCACAAAACCGAGCCGACGCGGCAACCGGCCGAGCAGCAGGTTCTCCGTCACCGAGAGCTGCGGCACATAGTGCAGCTCCTGGTGGATCACCGCCACGCCGGCTGCGATGGCCTCGCGCGCGGAGCCGAAGCGCTGCTCGCGGCCTTCGATCAGCAGTCGCCCCGCATCGGGCCGATATTGGCCGCCAAGGATCTTCAGCAGCGTGGACTTGCCCGCGCCGTTCTCGCCGAGCAGGCCATGCACCTGACCGGCGCGGGCCTCGAAGTCCACGCCGTCCAGCGCCAGCACGCCGGGGAAGCGCTTGCTGACCGCTTCAAAGCGAAGGCTCATCGCGTCACAAGCCCATCTTGGCGCGGACTTCGGCCTGGTTGGCGCGCGTCATCAGCGCGCCGCTGGTGAGTGTGAGCGGCGGCGGCGCTTTGCCCTCGCGCACCCAGTCGAACACCAGGCTGGCCGTCTCGTAGCCGTGACGCTTCGGGCTGATCAGCACGGTGCCGAAGAAGCCCGTCGTGCCCGGCTTGGCGAATTCGTTCAGCGCCGCCTTGGAGCCGCCGATGCCGATGCCGATCAGCGATTTGGCGTCCACGCCTCGGCCTTCGCCGGCGCGCACGGCGCCGAGCACGGCTTCGTCGTTCAGGCCGAACGCGAACCAGTGCTTGAAGCGCGCGTTCTTGGTGAAGGCGATGTTGGCGGCGTTGAAGGCGTTCTCGGTGTCCGTCTTGGCCTGCGGCGCGTCGACGACGCTGCCGGCCGGCAGGCCCGCGGCTTTCAGCGCATCGACAGCGCCCTGCGTGCGTTCGTGCGCGGTCGGCAGCTGATCGAAGGCGATGCGCAGCGCGCCGACTTCCTCGAGCTTCCAGCCGCGCTTCTTCGCTTCTTCCACAAGACCCTGGCCGACCTGCTTGCCGATCTCATAGCCCGAGATGCCCATGTGCGGAATGGCCGCGAGAGGCTCGCCCTTGCCGTCCACGAGGCGGTCGTCCACGGACATGAACTTCAGGTTGTTGCGGTTCGCCGCGCGCTGGATCGCGGCGCCGAGCTTCACGTCCGGCGCGCAGATCACGAAGCCGCCGGCCTTCTGGGCGGCGAGGTTGTCGATGGCGGCGAGCGTCTTCTCGCCGTTGGGCACGGCGATCTTCACGAGCGTGAAGCCGCGGTCCTTGGCAGCCGCTTCGGCGAAGCGCCATTCGTCCTGGAACCACGGCTCCTCGGCCTGCTTCACCAGGAAGCCGATCTTGACGAGGTCTGCGGCGCGAGCGAACGGCGCGGCAAAGGGAGAGGCGAGGGCCGCTAACGCGACAAATGAACGGCGTTGCATGGGGTGGTCTCCTTCATTGCTGTTCTTGCCAGGCGTGCACGAAGGCGCGCGCGCGCTGGCCGACTTCTTCGGCGGTGTAGCCGGGCGCGTAGAGCGCCGAGCCGAGGCCGAAGCCGTTGGCGCCGGCTCGGCGGTACGCAGCCATGCCATCGGGCGTGATGCCGCCGACGGGCAGCACGGCCATGTCTTTGGGCAGCACGGCACGCAGGGCCTTCACGACGGCCGGCGGCATCATCTCGGCGGGGAAGAGCTTGAGCGCGTCGGCGCCTGCATGGATCGCTGCGAACGCTTCGGTCGGCGTCACGACGCCGGGCAGCGCAATCATGTCTAACGTCTTGGCGAAGCGGATCACCGCCGGGTCGCAATGCGGACTGACGATCAGCTGGCCGCCGGCGTTCTTCACCTGCTGCACGGCTTCCTGCGTCAGCACCGTGCCGGCGCCGACCAGCGCGTCTGCCGGCAGGCTGCGTGCCAGCCGAGTGATCGAGGCGAGCGGCTCGGGCGAGTTCAACGGCACTTCGATCAAGCGGAAGCCGGCGGCATAGAGCGCCGCGCCGATGGCCTCGACTTCATCCGGCTTCACGCCGCGCAGGATGGCCACGAGCGGCAACTGCCGGAACGCGGATTGCAAAGCGGAGCTCATGCGATCAATCCCTTTTCAAGCGCCAGCCGCCAGAGGCCGCGCGGGGCGGTGTTGCCCAGGCGCGCGGCCGGTGTCACGCCGAACTCGGCGAAGGCGAGAACATAGCGTTGGCAAAGCGCCGGGTCGCCCACAAGCATCAAAGGCACCGTCGAATTGCCGCGCAGCGCCAGGTTGCAGGCCAGTTCGTGGCCGATCAGCAGGCCGGAGAGGTAGTCGGCCATGTCCGCAGCGGGCAGCGTGTCGACCAGATGGCGGGCGCGCACGCTGAAGAGTGCGTTGGTGAAGGCACGGCCATCGGTTGCACGCGCCGTCTCGAGGCCCGCCTTGAAGGCCGCCGGCCGCGCCTCATCGCGCTCCGGCATCAGTCGTTTGAGCACCGAATGCTCGCGCAGCAAGGCGTACAGCTCGCCCGTCTGATGCGTGGCGATGGAGACGATCTGGCCGCCCTCGATTCCCACCCACTTGGAATGCGTTCCCGGTAGCACGAAACAAGCGCGGTCGGCGAATTCCGACGCTTCGGCGAGTGCGCCGAGGACCTGCGTTTCCTCGCCGCGCATCACGTCGGGGTGTGCGCCCAGTTCGGCGACGCCGGGCACCAGCCAGAGTCCGGCCTCGAGCTGATGCATGCCGGCAGCGATCTGCGTCGCGCCGGCCGGGCAGGGCCGGTAGGGCATCTCGCGCCAGCCGAAGCGCGCACCGACCACGCCGCAGGCGAGCGTCGGCAGCGTCGGCCAGCCGGCGACGATGTGGTGCAGCGCCGCGGCAAACGCGGGCTCGCGTTGCAAGCGATCCACGCCTTCATCGCTGGCGCGCGTCTCGATCACCCCACCCGTGCCGTCGATCAGGAAGGCGCGCAGGCGCGTGCTGCCCCAGTCGATGCCGATCAGTTTCGCGGCGGAATCAGGCATGGCGCAGGCTCAGGGAAATCACATCGTGTTCGCGCAGCCGGACGATCACGCCCGTGGTGCCATCGGCCTTGACTTCGACGTTGCCCGTGATCACGGGCCGATCGGCCGTAGCAGCCTGCAGACGGCGCAACTGCTCGGGGTTCAGCTCCTTGGGCGAGCCCATGCGCAGCCAGGCGGTGTGCGCGTCGTTGGCATCGAAGCCGGTGTTGCGGATTTCCAGTTGATAGCGGCCAGGGCGCATGCCGGCCAGCGTGATCCGCACATTGCCTGCGATGGCTGCTGCAGGCCGCACCTGGCCGAAGAACGGCCGATTGGTTTGCTTGCCCATCGCGACCGTGCGCTGGTCCCAGAGCACGGCGCTGACGTTGCCAGCATCGTCGCAGGAGGCCCAGGTCGCCGCGTCGTTGCAAGGCAGATCACGCCCCAGGAGCGCATGCAGGTAGCGGTACGCAAACCAAGCCGGCTTGCGAATGCCGTCCTTCGTCATGAGGCCGAAGCCGCCGTGGAAGGCCGAGTCCGGCGGGCCGGGCTCCTCGAAGAGGTCCGTGTACGTCCAGTAGCTCATCGACTGCGCCAGACCCTGGCTGCCCTTGAGCTTGGCCAGGATCCACGCCGGGCTCTCGTAGCTGTCGTGCACGCGGTCGCGCGGGTTGTAGCTGGTGCTCCATTCGGTGAAGAACAGCGGGAGGCCCGGGCGGTGCGAAGCCTCGATCTGCGCGCGCACGCGCTTGACGTCGCCGATGATGGAGTCGGGGTTGGGCGAGAGCTGGCGGTCTTCCTCGCCCTTTTCGTCGAGGAAACCGCCGTCCACACCGTAGGAGTGCGTGGCGATGAAATCGACGGGCGCGTCCGTGGCCTTGCAATGCGCGAGGAACTCATCCACCCAGGCTGCGCCGGCCGTGGCCGGGCCGCCGACGCGCAGCTGCGGATCGATGGACTTCAGGATGCGGGCGGTGCGCGTGTAGAGGTTGAAGTAGGCCGGCTTGTCGGCCTTCTCCCAGAAGCCGTCGAGGTTCGGCTCGTTCCACACCTCGAAGTACCAGCGCCGCACTTCCTCCACGCCGTAGCGCTTTTGCAGGAAGGGGATGAAGGCGCGCATCAGCTGCTCCCAGCCTTCGGGCTGCGGGTGCGAGGTGTTGCCGGCCCAGTAGAAGATCGTCTGCTTGGAGGTGGCGAGCGCGTCCGGCGTGAAGCCGAGTTCCACGAGCGGGCGGATGCCCTTGGCGAGCAGCGCGTCGTACAGGCGCGCGATGCCGCTGAAATCGAACGTTAGCGCGCCCGCTGCGTCGCGCTTCACGGTGTGCAGCACGTCGTGGAAGATGGCGTGGAAGCGCAGGTAGCGAAAGCCCAGCTCATCGACCGTGGTCTTGAGCTGCGCCTGCGCGTCGTCGCGGCCCGTGGTGCCGGGGTAGTCGGCACCGACGCAGTGGTCGAAGAAGCGGTCGAGCGGGCCGGCGGACTGGCGCAGGTCGAGCGCAATGAGCCGATCCGGCGTTGCGGCATGACCGAACGCGGGGATGAGCGGCAACGTGCTGGCAGCCAGGATTTGACGGCGGGTCATGCTCATGCAGGAAGTCCTCGATATTTGAAGTTGCGGGCGCGCAATTCGCCAGTGCCGGCCGCAAAGAGCGCCAGGCGCAGCGAGAGAAAGCCGCCGAACACGTTGTGGTGGAAGCCGGAGACTTCCATCTGCCACGGGTATTGGCGCCAGCTGCGGCCGTCGCTGGAGGTGGAGAGGGTGACGACGTTCTCGCGGTTCACGAGTTTCAAGAACACCTTGCCCGGCTGGCGCGGCTCGCGCATCCAGCTCTGCTCTTGGCCGTAGCCGTAGGTGATCAGCTGCGTGGCGGAGAAGCCGAGGCCCGCGTGGCCCCGTTCGTCGTAGAAGAGGGCGAGGCCGCCGTGGCCGTCGCCGGTGAATTCGAGTTCGACGATGGCTTCGTACGAACGATCGCCGACGACGACGCAAAGCGGCGAGCAGTCGGCAAGCGCCGTGCCCTTGCCGCGCAGCACCAGCGTCTTCGGCTCGAAGCGAACGCGTGCGGCTTCGTCAGCGCTGGGCGCGTGGAAGGCCCATTGCAGGCCGAGCTTGCCGCTGGAGAAATCGTCGGAAAGCGCCATGCCGCCGGGGCTTGGTTTGCCGCCACGCGGCTTCTTCAGCGGCTTGTCCAGCGTGCCGCCCTTGGCGCGGAGCCAGCCGTCCTTCGTCCACTCGACGGGTTCCAGCAGCACCTGCCGGCCGAGCGTGCGGAAGTCCTTCTCGTAGCCGTGATAGACCAGCCACCAGTCGCCGGCCGGGCCTTCAACGGCGCTGGCATGCCCGCGCGACCACCACGGCTCGTCGGCACTGACCGTGCGCACGATCGGGTTGTGCGGGCAGTGGTCCCACGGCCCGTGGATCGAGCGCGAGCGGGCCACCGTCACCATGTGGCTGGTGGGAGGTCCCGCCGTGCCGCCGACGGCGGAGATCAGGTAGAACCATTCGCCGCGGCGCAGCAGCTTCGGCCCTTCGGGCGCGAACATCTCGACGACCCAGTCCTTCGGGTATTGCCAGGGCGTCCACGCCTTTTCTTCGAGCGGGCCGTCGGTCGAGAGGCCATCGGCCTTCAGGCGAACGCGCCGGCCGCCGTTGACGAACAGGTAGCGGTGGCCGTCTTCGCCGACCGCATGGCCCGGGTCGATGCAGCCGTCCACGTGCAGGTCGATGGGCGTGCTCCACGGGCCGCGGATGTTGTCCGCGTGCGTGACGTAGATCGCCGTGCGGCCCGGTTGCAGCACGGGGATGTAGATGAAGTACCGGCCTTCATGCTTGATCAGATCCATCGCCCAGACGGTGCCGATCGGCTCGGTCAGCGCGGCGGTGATCGGCGTCCAGTTCACCAGGTCCTGCGAGTGCCAGATCACGGCGCCCGGGTAGGCCTGGAAGGACGAGAACGTCATGTAGTAGTCGGCGCCATCCTTCAGGATCGTCGGGTCGGCATGGTCGCCGGCGACGATCGGGTTGCGGTACGTGCCATCACCGAGATCGGCCTTGCGCTGGCCTTCGATGCCTGCGCCGAACTGCGGCGTTAGCGCTTGCGAGGCCTGCGACGCCAGAGGCGCGCCGGCCAGCGCGCTGACAAGGGCTTGTCGACGGTTCAGCATGGCCGTGCGCTCAGACCTTGCCGCGGCGCGCTTCGAGCTGCGTGCGGATGTCCAGCATCTTCGCCTCCGTCAGCGGGAAGCGCAGGATCGCGATCAGCGCCAGCACCAGGCCGATCACCGGAATGACGGTGAGCAGGATGCGAATCATGAAGATCGCGTGATCCGTCTGCACCGGCAGCTTGGAGTCGAAGCCGGTGAACTGCAGGATCCAGCCCGAGGCCAGCGCGCCCAGCGCGATGCCGAGCTTGGAGATCCAGCTTTGGCAGGCGGCGAAGCTGCCTTCGCGACGCTTGCCGGTGTCGAGCTCGTCGGCATCGACGACGTCGGCAATCGCGGAGCCGTACAGGGTCCAGAATCCGGCCCCCGTGAAGGCTACACAGCCGCAAGCCAGCAGTTGCAGGATGGGGTGCTCGGGATCGTAGAACCACCAGTCGCCGACGAAGGCACAAATGGCGAGCGACAGCACGGCGGCGAGTGCAGGCCGCTTGCCCCAGCGGCGTGCGATCGCGGAGAAGAAGGTGATGCCCGCAAAGCCGAACGCCATGCCGGCCAGGCCCATCTTGAAGTTCCATTCGCTGCCCAGCGTCACATCGCCCTTGCAGACGTAGTAGACGGTGGCGTAGTAGCCGAGCGCGGCCACCATCGAAGTGCCGATGCCGTAGGCCAGCGACATGCCCAGCACATTGCGGAAAGGGCGGCATTGGAGCGTGCGGCCGAGCGTGTCGAGAAAGGGCACGCGCTCTTGCCGTACCGCCACCTTGTCGTAATAACGTTCATGCACGAGCAGGAAGATGGCGACGGCGACCACCACCATCAGCGCGCCGAGGATCATGCAGTAGACCTGGGCGCCGCGCAGGATGTCGGGCTTGCCGGTCGCGTCATGGAACCAGGCCAGCGTGGTGAACTGGGCAGCGAAGAACATCGCCAGCTCCGGTCCCTTCTGGATGGCATTGCGGATGGACATGACGCTCGTGCGCTCGTGGTAGTCCGGCGTCATTTCCGAACCGAGGCTCGACCATGGCATGTTGAAGCAGCTCATCACGGGCACGTAGAGCGCCACGCTGACCATCATGAAGATGAAGTATTCGCTGTCGCTCCAGCCGCGATTCACGGCGAACAGCAGCGGCAGGCCGATGCCGGCCAGAACGCCGCCCACGAGGATGTAGGGGCGGCGCCGGCCGAAGCGCGTGCGCGTGTTGTCGGAGACCCAGCCGAACAACGCGTCGGAGGCCGCGTCGATGAAGATCTTGATGAACTGCACCGTCGAGATCAGGCCCGGCGCCACGCCGAGGTAGATGTTGAAGACCTGGAACGCCAGCGACGGGTAGAGCCAGTGGCCCCACATGTCGATCAGCGAGCCGAGGCCCCAGCCGGCCTTCTGCTTCATCGGCACGCGGTCGCGCGTGGGTGCAGCCTCGGGCTGGTCGGCAGCGGACATGGGAACAGCGCTCACGGGAAATCCTTTGTCTCATTCGCCTTGCTGCGTTGGCAAGGCTTGTGTGTTTGTCAGGTCAGTTCAGGTCAGCACGAGCTTCTTCGCTCTGGGCTTGGCCACGGTGTGGCCGTCGACGATCTCGGTCGGGAAGACGGTGTTGGCAGGCGCCTGCAAGGGCGCGTTGTTCAGCTTGGCTTCGACCTGCGCCACGAGCAGTTGCACCGCGCGGTGACCCATCTCGCGCAGCGGCTGGCGCACGGTGGAAAGGTGGGCGGAGCGGGCGAGCATGGTGTCGTCGAAGCCGGCCACGGAGACGTCGGCCGGCACGCGCAGGCTGCGCGAGAGCAGGGCATCGATGCAGCCGAGCGCGATCGCGTCGCTGCCGCCGAAGATGGCGTCGGGCACGGCTTGGCCGACATGCGCCTTCATCCAGGCGTCGAGCCCATGACGGCCAGAATCGAAAGTGAAGTTGCCGTGCACGAGGTAGTCCTCCGGCACATCCAGACCGGCGTCCTTGTACGCGCGCCGCCAGCCGGCCACCCGGCGCTGGGCACCGATGAACTCCGCCGGGCCGGCCATGTGCAGGATGCGGCGGTGGCCGAGCGCGATCATCCGCGCCACCTGTTCGTATGCGCCGACCTCTTCATCCGATTCGAGGTTGGGCACGCCAGGCAGCTCCACGTTGGCGTGAACGGAGACGAAGGGCGTGTGCTCGGGCAGCTGCACCGCCTCGATCACCGGCGCGAGCAGGATCAGCCCGTCGATGCGGCCGTCGCAGAACTGCGGGATGCGCTGCGGACCCTCGGCCCAGCTGTTGAGCGCGAAGACGGTGGTGTTCTGGCCTGCCTCCGCGGCGCTTTCCATCACGCCGTTGAAGACTTCCAGGAAGTACTGGTTCAGCTCGTTGCGCGCCAGCATGGTGACCACGCCGATCACGTTCATGCGCCGGTCCGCCAGCGCGCGTGCGGCGGCGTTGGGGCGGTAGTTGAGCTTGCGCGCCGCGATCAGGATCCGCTCGCGCGTTTCGGCCGAGAAGCGCGAGCTGGTCTTGGCGCCGTTGATCACCGCCGACGCCGCCATGGCCGACACGCCGGCCTCGCGGCCCACGTCAGCGAGCGTGGCCGCGTGGCCGACCTTGCGGGTCTTGGCGGTCTTGGGCGCTGCGGCTTTGACAGCAGCCTTGGCAGCGGGCTTCTTGGTGCTCATCGGCGATGGATCGGTCAAACGATGGTCCGGGTGCGGATCACGTGCGAGTAGTAATGGGCCGAGAGCTTCGGCGTGCGCTCCAGCGTCTCGTAGTCGCAGCGCACGATGCCGAAGCGGCGCTGGTAGCCGTCTTCCCACTCGAAGTTGTCGATGAAGGACCAGAGGAAGTAGCCGTCGATGGGGCAGCCGTCCGAGATCGCGCGGTGCACTTCGCGCAGGTGGTTGCGCAGGTAGTCGCGGCGGTGCAGGTCGATGATCTCGCCGTTGACCAGCGGCTCGTCGTTGTAGCCGCAGCCGTTCTCGGTGATGTAGATGCTCTTGAAGCCATACAGCTCCTGGCACATGCGCGGCGCCCAGTAGATGCTTTGCGGCACGAGCGAGAGCCACGAGCTGTCGGCCTTCGGGTAGCTTGGCGGCAGGGCCAGCGCTTCGTACGGCTCGCCGTTCTTGCCGGCACGCACGTAGGTGGCGGTGTAGATGTTCAGGCCGAGGAAGTCGGTCGGGAGGCTGATGAGGTCGAAGTCGCCGGGCTCGACGTGCGGTGCCGCGGCGCCGACGCGGTTCAGGTAGTCGGGGTGATACGCGCCGTCATGGATGGCGCCGAGCACGTGCAGATTCTTGTCAATGAACCAGGCCTTGGCGGCGGCGATGTCTTCCGGCGTTTCGGTGAAGGGCACTGAGACGTCGCAGTTGTCCGTCAGGCCCACGCGGGCGTGCGCACCGCCGTAAGCCCGCACCGCGCGCACGCCGTGGCCGTGGGCGATCAGCGCGTGGTGGAAGGTCTGGTTCACGACCTGCTCGCTCTCCTTGCGGCCCGGCGCCTTGGTGCCGTAGCCGTAGGCCAGCATCGTGAAGCAGCGGATCTCGTTGAGCGTGATCCAGTGCGTGACCTCCTCGGCGAAGGACTTGACGATGGTGTCGGCGTAGTGGGCGAAGGCGTCCACCGTCACGCGGGCCGTCCAGCCGCCGCGGTCTTCCAGCGATTGCGGCAGGTCCCAGTGGAACATCGTCACCCACGGCGTGATGCCGTGCTTCTTCATGCTGGCGAAGAGGCGATGGTAGAAGTCCAGGCCGGCTTGATTGAGTTCGCCGTCGCCGTTCGGGAAGATGCGCGGCCAGGCGATCGAGAGGCGGTAGTTCTGGATGCCGAGCGACTTCATCACCGCGAAGTCTTCGTCGAAGCGGTTGTAGTGGTCGCAGGCGCGGTCCAGCGTGTCGCCGTCGTGCACCTTGCCGGGCTGGCGGGCGAAGCGGTCCCAGATGGATTCGCCCTTGCCGTCGGTGAAGGCAGCGCCCTCGATCTGCGCGGAGGCAGCGGCCACGCCGAAGGTGAAGCTGGCGGGGAAGGGGTTCGAATAGGTCAGTGCGGTCATGAAGTTAGCGGCCAAGCAGCTCATGGAACATCGGGCCCATGGCCCGGGCCCAGATTGCATAGCCGTTTTCGTTGGGGTGAAGCAGGTCGGGCATCACCTCGCGGGTGAGCGTGCCGTCGGGTTGGAGGAATGCGCCGTTGATGTTCAGGTAGTGAATGTTTGCGTTATCAGCGAATTTCGCAATCAGGGAGTTCACGCCCTCGTTCAGGCGGCGCAGGCGGGAATCGGGCTTTTCGTCGCGGGGGAAAACGGCCAGCAGGAGGATCTTGGCGCCCGGCGTGCGCGTGCGGATCTCGCCCAGGATCTGGCGGATGCCTTCGGCGGTGGTCACCGGGTCTTCCTGGCGGTCGCCGGTGTTGTTGGTGCCGATCATCAGGACGACGACCTTCGGGTGCAGGCCGTCGATCTCGCCGTGTTGCAGGCGCCAGAGCACGTTCTCGGTGTGGTCGCCGCCGTAGCCGAGGTCGAGCGCCCGGTACTGCGCGTAGTTCTCGGCCCAGACCTTGGCGCCGTCCTTCTCCCAGTTGTGGGTGATGGAGTCGCCGATGAAGACCACCTCAGGATCGGTGCTCTTGAGGGCGAGCTTTTCTTCATGGCGCTTCATCCACCAGTCGACGGACCAGGAGCGGGCAAGCGTCTGCGGCGTGACCGATTCTTTGCGGTAGTCGACGCACGGCGTGGCCGAGGTGCCGTGGCGGTTGAAGCGGATGTTGGCGATGCGCGCTTCGCCGCTGCCGCTGGCTTCGAGGGTGAAGGGATCGTTCACCGCAGAGAAGTCCGCGCCGTCGCGCTGAAAGCAGCTCATCGCGAGGGCGATGTGGCGCTTGCCCTTGCCGGCCATGGCGTGGGCTTCGTCCATGTAGTGCACGCTGCGGTGGCAGTCCTTGCCGCAGCCGACGGTGAACCAGAGGTCGCCTTGGATGTTCTCGCGGCTCATCGTCGGCACGGTCAGGTCGAACTCGACGGTGCCGTTCATGTAGGGGCGCAGGTCCAGCGGCTCCGGCGTCGTGAGGTGCAGCGTGGCGTACCAGGCGCGGTGGAAGTACAGGGTCAGCTGGCCTTGGTCGTTAGCGGCCCAGGTCTGGCTTTCCGGCACTTGCTTGGGCGGCGGCACGGTGGCGCGTTTGCCGGTCAGCGGGACCTTGGACTCGAAGTCGGCGAGGGTGATCGAGACGTTCTTGTCCAGCGGCAGCGCGTCGGGCACCTTCGCGCCCTGGATGTGGCGGGTCTTGCCGTCGGCCGAGCGGATCGTGGCCTGCTTCAGCAGCCCGTCCTGCCAGTCGATGTCGACCTCGAAGCCGCCGCGCGCGCGCAGGCCGCGGACCGAGCCGGTCTTCCATGCCGAGGGCAGGGCGGGCAGCAGTTCGATCTGCTCGCCGTGCGACTGCACCAGCATCTCGGCGATGGCCGCCGTGGTGCCGAAATTGCCGTCGATCTGGAAGGGTGGGTGCGTGTCGAAGAGGTTGGCGTAGCTGCCGCCGGCGCCGTCGCTCTTGTTGCCGGCGGCGCGTGCACCCGGCGTGGCGAGGATGCCGCGCAGCATGCGGTAGGCATGGTCGCCGTCCTTGAGGCGCGCCCAGTACGCCATCTTCCACGCCATCGACCAGCCCGTGCCGGCGTCGCCGCGGGCGATCAGCGTCTTGCGCGCGGCGGCGCTCAGCTCGGCCGAGTTGGCGATCTGGTGGCCGGGGAACAGGCCGAACAGGTGCGAGACGTGGCGATGCGTGTCTTGCGGTGTGTCGAGCACGGCGTCATTGCGCTCGGCCGTCCACTCCAGCAACTGGCCCCAGGCACCGACGCCGGGCGTGGCGAGCTTGTCGCGCAGCGCGAAGTAGGGCGCCGGGTCTTCGCCGAGCACGCGAGCGGCGCTCGCGGCGTTGTCGAACAGGTCCCAGAGAATCTCCTGGTCGTAGGCCACGCCGTCTTCGATCGGGCCGTGCTCCGGCGACCAGCCGTTCGGCGCGACGAGCTTGCCGTCGGCGCGCGTCTTCAGGTGGTCGATCCAGAACTCGCAGACTTCCTTCAGCAACGGCCACGCCTGCGTGCGCAGGAACTCGCGGTCCTGCGTGTAGGCGTAGTGCTCCCAGAAGTGGCGTGCGTACCAGGCGTTGCCGGTCTTGTTCCACAAGTACGTCATTGCGCCGAAGGGGCTGGTTTCGGTGCGCACCGTCCAGCCACGCAACGGCTTGCCATCGGCCGTGAGGAAGGTTTCCTTCGGCGGCGTGAAGTGCTCGCCCCAAGGGACGATCTCATCGGGCAGCGCGGCGGGGTTGCTCTTGGCCAGCGCCGCGCGCTCGGCGACCACCTGGCGGTAGACGGGAATCTGGCTCTGCACGAAGGCCAGCATCGGCCGGTGCAGCTCGCTGAGGTTCGTCACCTCGGCGGGCCAGTAGTTCATCTGGAGGTTGATGTTCGAGTGGTAGTCGTCGTTCCAGGGCGGCGTGTTGCTGGCGTTCCAAAGGCCTTGCAGATTGGCGGGCAGGGAGTCGCGCGAGCTGCTGATGAGCAGGTAGCGGCCGTACTGGAAGTACAGCGCTTCGAGGCCGGGGTCCTTGCCTTGCTGCGTGTATTGCGCGAGGCGCTCGCCAGTCGGCAGCGCGTGCTGGGCCGCGGTGCTGACGCCGAGGTTCAGCGTCATGCGGTTGAACAGCGATTGGTAGTCGGTTCGGTGCCTGGCTCGGAGTTTCTCGAAGGGCTGCGCTGCTGCCTGATCGACCTGGCCGCGAACACGCACGAGCGGCGATTCGTTCGACAGGAAGCCGCGCGATGCGTCCGGCACGTAGCTGGTGCCGGCGCCGAGCACGAGGGTCAGGGTGTTGCAGCCCTTGAAGGCCAGCGCTTGCGCTTCGACGGCGATCTGGCCGCCTTCGCATTGCAGTGCCACGCGGCTCGCATATTGCAGACCGTTGGGCAGTGCGCCGGTGGCTTCGATCGCCGAGCCCTGCGCGAGGATCACGGCGCCGTGCGCGTCCTGCAGTTGCAGCCGGCCGGTGTACTTGCCCTTGGCCGATGCGGTGAGCCGCTCGACGACGACCTGATCCGGATGGCTCGCGAACGCCGTGCGCTCGAAGCGCGTGCCGCCGATCGAATAACTCAGGTGCTGCTCGGCGGTCGACAGATCAAGCGTGCGGTTGTAGTTCGTGGCCTTGCCGTCCTGGCCGTGCAGTTCGAGACGCAGATCGCCGAACGCTTGGTACGCGCCCATCGTCTTCGCGTCGCCGGTCCAGAGCGTGATCTCGTTGAACTGGATGCGCTCTCTGGCGACCTGGCCGAACAGCATCGCGCCGAGGCGGCCGTTGCCGAGCGGCAGGGCTTCGCGCTCCCAGCCTTCGGCCGAGTCGGGCGCGGGCTGCGTGTAGCGCAGCGTCAGATCGGTGGGAGCAGCTTGCGTGGATGCAGCAGCCACGAGCGCAGACAACAACAGGAAGTTCTTCATCGCGGCTTGCCCACGAAAACACCGCGGCCGTGCGCCGCCACATAGACCGTGCCGTACTCCAGCGGGTCGGCCGTCATCGCGAGCAGGTAGCCCCAGCGCTGCGCATCGGTGTTGATGCGCTGCCAGGTCTCGCCGTTGTCGTCGGAGCGGTGGATGCCTTCGACGATGGCGTCGCCGTTCTTGGCCTTGCCCCAGAGATAGACGCTCTGCGTGCCGTCCTTCGGACCCTTGCCGACGGCGATGAGCCACGCCTCGGCCACGCTGCGCGACTGCCGCATCGGCGCTTCCAGGCCGGGGAAATGGACGAGGCCGTCAGGCAGCGCCAGCCAGAGATCGCGCACGCGGCCCGGCACGCTGACCAGGCAGGCGTGCTGGTCGGTTCGCAGCGGCGTCAGCCCGGTGACCGAGGTCTTGAAATTGCGCCCACCATCCACGCTGACCAGCAACTCGCCGCGCGCTTCGTCGAACAGATGGAACACGCCGTCCATCGCGCGGTCGGCCACGGGGATGAGGTGGCGTTCGCCATCGACTGCGGGCCAGCCTTGCACCGCCGTCCAGCCTTTTCCCAGGTCGTGCGAGACCATCGCCGCTTCGCGCCGCGGCGACCAGACGATGGCCGTGCCTTTGGCGGAGACCGCGAGCGTGCCGGTGTCGGACTTCGGCTTGCGCGCCGAAGGGCCGAACGCTCGCCAGCTCACACCGCCATCGACCGAGACATAACCGCCAGTTGCAGCGTGGTCCGAGGTGCGGGCGAGGATCGCCGGGCGGTCCTGCGCGAAGTCCACCGAGCGATTGGTTTCGTTGGTCGGCGCGAACAGGCCGGCCTGCGGCGTCTTGGTGATGTCGTCCCAGGCGGCGCCTGAGACATCGCCCATCGCGGCCAGCAGCGTCGCGCCGCCCGAAGGGCTCTTCACGTCCAGCGTGGCGGTCTCCTCGAAGCCGGCCACCGTGAAGTCCCACTCCACGCGCGGCGCCGAGAGCTGGCGGCTGATCCACAAGCCGTAGCCCGTGCCGTAGATGGCGCGCTCGGGGTTGTGCGGATCGAGCTTGACGTCGGCGATCCAGTGGCCCATCGAGTGGCTCATGTGGCCGTGGCCGCTCATGTAGTTCACGAGCCAGGGGTAGGGCTCGTTGTTGTGGTGCGAGTTGGCGCCGAGGCCGCGCCAGGTCTTGCCGTCGTCTTCGGAGACGAAGAGGTCGTCGCCCTCGCTCCAGCGCTCGATGGTGGAGACGATCAGGCGGCCGGGCTTCTTTGCATCCACGTCGAGGCCCGAGTAACCGAATTTGCCGGCGGGCAGCGGAGAAATCTCCGCCCACTTCTCGCCGCCCTGGCCGCGGCCTTTGCCGCTGACCTTCATCTTCCACACGCTGCCCTCGGCGGCATTGCCGGGGTTGGTGGCGAAGGCCGCGGGGCCTTTGGCGAAGCTGATGTAGAGCGTGCCGTCCGGGCCGAAGGCTGCGCGTTGTGGCACTTGCGACGGAACGCCGTTGGCGCGCTCGAAGGTGGCGCCGCCGTCGCGGGTCACGTAGAGGCCGGGCAGGTCATGGCAGCCGACCCAGACCACGCGCGGATCCTGCGGGTCCACGAGCACGAGCGACACGTGGTTGCCGAGGAAGTCCAGCTTGGTGAAGTTGCGGCCGCGGTTGGCGCTGCGGTGCAGGCCCGCCTTGGTGGTGCCGAGCCAGATCACGTCGCCGTTGCCCGGGTCCACGCACAGGCGTTCACCGGTGCCGCGGCCCGCTTCGTTGCCGCCGAGGCGGAAGTCGAGGTCGTTGATCTGCCAGGTGGCGCCGCGGTCGTTCGAGGCCAGCAGCGCGGCCTTGCGCGCCGCATCAAAGGTGTAGATGCCGCAGGCGGCGTAGACGCGGTTCGGGTCGCGCGGATCGACGGCCATCGCGAGGACGCCCATCAAGTCGCCGTCGCTCTTGCCCAGGAAGTCGAGCAGCGGCGTCCAGCTCTGCGTCTTCGGCTCGAAGCGGTAGGCGCCGCCGATGTCGGTGCGGGCGTAGAGCAGGCCCGGTTCCTTGGGATGGAAGACGAAGCCGTCGATGAAGCCGCCGGCGCCGTAGGGCACGGTCTTCCAGCTGTAGCCGGCTTGCGCTTGCGCCTGCGCGAACGAAGCGAATCCCAGGGCACTAACGCCCAGAACGAACTGACGACGGTCCATCATCTCAATACTTCCCCATCCGTACCTTGAGCGCCACGGGTTCCTCGGGGAAATTCAGCCCCCAGTCGGTCTGGTCGCCGTTCCACACACGCTCCATCTGCCACTGGCCCTTGGCGTCGAAGTGGCCCTGCTCGGCGCGGGCGATCATGGCGGTGTTGCCCTCGATCGGATCGATACGCACGCGCGCACGCTGGCCGACCAGGATGAATTCATCCGGCCCGATCTGCGCCACCGACACGCCGCCTTGCAGCGTGGTGGACCAGGCCGGGTTCTCTTTTTTGTTGCCCGGCCATTCGCGCTCGCCGAACTGCCATTGGCCGAAGGTGACGTTGGCCTTCCAGCCCTTCATCGTCAGCAGCTGGTCGCCGTGGTCGTCGGGTTCGGCGGCACCGTAGGTCTTGCCCTCGAAGGCCCAGCGCGCCCATTGGCGGGCCATCGGCGCGAAGGCCGAGTAGGCGCGTGCCCAGGGCTCGATCATCGATTTGTCGGTCGCCTTCGAGCCGAGCGGGAAGTTGGAATACGGGAAGTAGTCGATGCCGAAGGGCACGATGCCGATCGCGCCGGCGCCGAGGATCGGGTAGACATAACGCGCGATCGGAGCGGCGTTGGAAATCTCGGGCACGAAGAGCGCGTTGCCTTCGCGCGTGAACGCGGCGAGGTTGGCTTCCATGCCCTTGGAGTCGTGGCCGTAGATGTCGGGGCCGATCACGGCGATGGAGGGCGCGGCGGCCTGGTAGAGGCCGATCACGTCCCAGGTCGGGCCGCCGCTGGAGAAGTCCTTGTTCCAGGGCTTGGCCGGCGGGGTGGGATCGCGGAGCGCGTTGTTGACGTACAGCGGCAGCTTGTAGGCGGCGCGGCCGGGCTTGGCGACGGCTTCGATGTAGCGGGCGATGGCCCAGACGTGGAAGTACTGCGCGGCGTAGTCGCCGTAGACCTCGGACCAGTTGCCTCCCGGCTTGGCATCGGCCTTCTTGGCCGGCTGGCGCTTGAGCACCTCGGCCGGCACGGGCTGCGCGAAGGCGGCTTGCGCGGCGGGGCCGTAGTCGCGGTCGGTGCCCCAGGTGCCGACTTCGTTCTCGACCTGCACCATCAGCACGGTGTGCTGTTCGCCGTCGAGCTTCTTCAGATGGCCCATCAGCGCCGTGAAGGCGCGCGAGTCGGCCTTCATGGTTTCCATGCCGAACGGCGAGAGGCAGTAGCTGGTCTTGCCCTCCGCGTCGATCATGCGCGGGAAGCGCTTGTTGTCGAACTTGACCCACTCGGGCACGTACTGCGGGCTGGTGTTCTTCCAGGTGCCGAACCAGAGCAGCACGAGGCGGACCTTGTGATCGCGGGCCTCTTTCACGAGGCGGTCCACGAACGAGAAATCGAAGGAGCCCTCACGCGGCTCGACCTGCTCCCAGGCCACGGGCACGGAGACGGTGTTGGCGCCGAGGTCGTGCACAGCCGGCCACACCTGCTTCAATGCAGCCGGGTAATTGCTGGAGTTGTGCACCTGCGCGCCGAGCATCAGGAACGGCGCGCCGTCGACCATCAATGCATGGCGGCCGTTCTGCGTGACGAGCTCGGGCAGAGGTTCAGCGAAAGCGCTTGCACAGACGAGTCCGAGCAGCGCAGCACAGCGGGCAAGTGAGGACATGACGGTCGGTGTGGACGGAGTTCAGGAAAGGGGTTGGCACGGCGGCGAGTCGAATGACCCGGCCGCGCCAACCCTCAGCGGGCTCAGAAGCTGTAGCGCGCCTGCACGGTGTAGCGCGGGCCGGTCACGAACCAGGCGCGGCCATTGGTGCCGATGTGCTGCTGCATGAGCTGCTTGTACACCGAGTCGGTCAGGTTCTGACCTTCGATGCCGACCTGGAACTTCTCCGTCACCTTGTAGAACAGGCTGGCGTCCAGCTCGCCGTAGCCGTCGGCCCAGGTGGGCAGGCCCCAGGCGATCACGTGCTGGCCGTAGGTGGCGCTGTTCGGGTTGGTGTCGGTGCCGTCCGTACCCTGCGTGCCGTTCACGTTCACGGCCTGCAGGTACTTGGAACGCCAGCTGTAGGCCACGCGCGCCGAGATCGGGCCGTAGTCATACAGCAGCGCCAGGTTGAAGGCATTCTTCGACAGGTTCTGCAGCGGCAGGTTGGCGAAGGAGCGGCCATCCACGTCGCAGCCGTTGAGGTTCAGGTTCAGGTTGTCGGCGCCGCCGCTGCTGCCTGAGCAGTAGGCGCTGTACACCGGGTTGTAGAGCTGGGTCTTGCTCTTGACGTAGGTGTAGTTGGCCTGGATGCCGATGCCGGCGAGGTAGCCCGGCAGCTTGTCGAAGTACTTCTGGAACGCCAGCTCGAAGCCGCGTGCATAGCCCTTGGCGCCGTTGATCGGTGCGGTGGTCATGAACGGGTAGCTCGTGCCGTTGACGTCGGAGACGGCCACTGGCGTGACCTGGTTGACGATCACGTCCTTGAGCTGCTTGTCGAACAGCGCGAAGGTCAGCGAGCTGCTCTTCTCCGGGTACCACTCGGCCGTCAGGTCGAACTGGTTCGATTGCGTCGGCTTGAGCATCGGGTTGCCGGAAGCGGTGCCCGACTGGTTCACGCTGTCGATGACCAGCGTGGAGCCGTTGACGTGGCTCGTGGTGCTCTGCGTGAGCGCGCTGTACGCCTGCAGTTGCGTGAAGTCGGGGCGCGTCATGGCCTTGGCGATGGCGAGACGGAACTGCAGGTCCGAACCCGACTTCATGCGCAGGTTCAGGCTCGGCAACACGTCGGTGTAGCTGTTGTCGAAGTCCGAGGCCTTGCTGCTGTTGGCGATGTTGGGAATGCCCGCGCCGCCGACACCGGTCACGCCGCTCGGGATCGTCGGCGCCTGGTTGGTGATGACGGTATACCCATGCGCCGTGTTGTTCGAATGGACCACGCGCAGGCCCAGGTTGCCGTCGATGGGCATCGGCAGGTCTTCCCAGCCGAAGCGCAACTGGGCGAAGCCGGCTTCGGTCTTCTCTTTCTGGCTGTTGGTGCCGGCCGGGTCGGTGCCGAAGGTGGCGGGCGCCCAGGTGGCGCAGCCGCTGCTCCAGCCTTGCGCGGCGGCCTGCTCGGCGCAGAGGATGTCGTGGTAGCTGTGCAGCGTGGCGTACTGGCCCGGGAAGCCGGCGGCCGTGGCCGTGGACTGGGCGGGGAACACCAGTGCGGGCACGGAGGCGCGGCCGTTGAAGAAGTTGTTGAAGGTGTAGACCTGGGTCGGTCCGGCGAAGCGCGGGTCGTTCAGGTAGGCCAGGTGGCTGATGTCCCAGCCCACTTGCCAGGGCTGCGTGATGGCGGCCCAGTTGTAGCTCGGGTTGGAGTTCTGCGTGACCGCGCTGCGATCCGTCAGGCGGACACCGAAGCGGATGTCGTTCAGGAAGGAATCGTTGAACTCGTACTTGGCGTCGGCCTTGATCGCCTTCTCCGTGGCCTTGCTCTTGTCCATGTGTTCCATGGTGAAGGCCCAGTAGTAGTTCGCCGGGTCCGCGAGGCGGGCCGTGTCGGCGGCGTCGAAGGTGATCTTCGGATAGGAGCCGGAGAGGTCGAGCTGCTCCTTGGGCATCTGCACGCCGGTGGCCACGGTGGAATCGAAGCTCGAGGTGGTGGCGCGCACGTACTGGGCGTCGAAGTTCACGGTCCAGCGCTCGGCCGGGCGGAACTTGATGTGCCAGGCCAGATCCTGCGTGTCGGACTTGCGATCGGCGCCGCGCACGTCGTCGTTGAAGTTGATGCCGCCATCTGTCGCGTCACGCAGCGTGCCCTTGATGAAGGCGCCGGTCGAGCTGTAGGTGGCGCCCGGGTCGACGGTGATGTTGTACGGGCTGCTGGAGGCGAACAGCGCGTTTTCGTCCCAGTGCATCTTGTACTTGGACTTGAAGAAGGTCAGCGAGGATTCGACGTCGCTCTTCTTGTACTGGGCGGCGAGGTAGATGCCGTCGCGCTTGCGGTCGAACAGCAGTGTGCGCCACTGCGAACCCTTCGGTACCCAGACGTTCTGACCGTTCTGGCTCAGCGGGTAGTACGGCTCGACCTGGAAGGCGTCGGTGCGGTTGGCGCTTTCCGAATGGGCCAGGTCGACCAGCAGGCCGAAGTCGCCGGCGTCGGTCTTCCAGCGGTTGGACAGCAGCAGCGACGCCGACGGCTTGCTCTTGCTGGCCAGCTTGGAATACGTGTCCGAGACCGACACCGAGGCCTTGAAGCCGGGGAAATCGAAGGGAAGGGCGGTGCGCAGGTTCACCAGGCCGCCGATGGCGCCTTCGATCTGCTCGGCCGAGGGGTTCTTGTAGACGTCCACCGCAGCCATCAGCTCTGGCGGCACGTCCTCGAAGTTCAGCGAGCGGCCGCCGTTGGCCGAGAAGGAATCGCGGCCGTTCAGTTCCGAGCGCACATAGGACAGGCCCCGGATCGTCACGCCCGAGCCTTCGACGGAGAAGTGCTCCGGGTCGCCCTTGGACATGGTGCGGTCGATGGTCACGCCCACCACGCGCTGCAGCACTTCCGTGACCGAGCGGTCCGGCAGCTTGCCGATGTCGTCGGCCACGATCGAGTCGACGATCTCGTCCGAGTTCTGCTTGATCTTCTGCGCCGACTGCAGCGCCGCGCGCTGGCCGCTCACGACGACCGTGTCGAGCTTCTGGGTCGCCTGGGTGTCGGTCGTCTGCGCGAGCGCAGCGCCGCTGAACATCAGCGCGGCCTGCGCCGCGGCGATGGAGAGAGTGGTCCGCCGAAAATGTCTCATGGTGTTGTATGTGGTTTGGGTTTCAGGGAATGCCTAACTGCAAGGCAGGGCGTACTTCGGATCAGCAATCACGATGGAGATGAGCCCCGGGCCGCTGCAGGCGGTCCGAGAGTCGTGGGAGATCGAGGGGAGCCGCCAAGGGGCTTGGCGCGCGGCAGCGCGCGAGCGCACACGCCGCCCATGCGGTCGCTCTGGCCGGTCCGGGGGGGTGTGGCTGAAGTAGCCAGCCGATGGGGCTCGCTGGTGCAAGGCGTTGTCTCCGTCCTCAGGTCGTTTTCCGCATGCGTTGTGCGTTGACAGCGTTGTCAGCTCGAGACCAAAACCGTCGCGGTGCTTGGCTTTCGAGCTGATTAATCGTTAAACTAGATGTTAGTTTGGGCGCTGGACGAAATAAAGCAAGTGCAAACACCTAGGCGTTGGCTTGTGGCGCGTTCGATACGCTCGGGCTTGGCGTTAGGTGTGTTCACGAGGCTTGGATCACGCGCCAGCAAAACAAAAAAACAGTCAGGAGACTCTGCTCATGCCCACGAACGAGATGCAGGCGGCGGCGCCGATCCGCAGGATCGTCATCGTCGGTGGCGGTACCGCCGGCTGGATGGCGGCTGCGCCGCTGGCGCAGCGCATGGGCACGCGTTGCGAGATCGTGCTGGTGGAGTCGCCGGAGATCGGCACCATCGGCGTGGGTGAGGCCACGCTGCCGACGATCCGTGCCTACAACCGTTCGCTGGGCCTCGATGGCGCAGACTTCGTCAAGCGCACGCAAGGCACGTTCAAGCTCGGCATCGACTTTCAAGACTGGGGCCATCTCGGCAACCGCTTCTTCCATGGCTTTGGCGACTTCGGCCCGGCGATCGAGAACCGTTCGAGCTTCGCCTGGTGGCTGCGCCTGGCGAGCCGCGGCAACATGCCCTCGTACGAGGACTGGTCGGTCGCCACGAAGATGGCCTACAGCCACCGCTTCACGCCGCCCGAGGGCGATCAGCCCTCGGCGCACAACGCGTTCTCGTTCGCGTATCACTTCGATGCCGGCCTCTATGCGGCGTACCTGCGTGAGTACGCGATGGCGCGCGGTGCGCAGCGCGTCGAAGGAATGATCAACGAGGTGGAACTGCGGCCCGCGGACGGCTTCGTGGCGGCGCTGAAGTTGAAGGACGGCCGCCGCATCGAAGGCGATCTGTTCATCGATGCTTCGGGCTTTCGCGGCCTCCTGATCCATGGCACGATGCAGGTGCCGTTCGAGGACTGGACGCACTGGCTGCCGTGCAACAGCGCGCTGGCCGTGCCGTCGGAACGCGTGGAGCCGCTGACGCCGTACACGCGCTCGACCGCGAAGCGCAGCGGCTGGCAGTGGCGCATTCCGCTGCAGCACCGCACCGGCAACGGCCATGTGTATTGCAGCGAATTCATCAGCGACGACGAGGCCGCGCAAGTGCTGCTGCAAGGCCTCGACAGCCCCGCGCTCGACACGCCGCGCCAGCTGCGCTTCACTACGGGTCGGCGCGCGCAGCACTGGGTGAAGAACGTTGTCGCCGTGGGCCTTTCAGCGGGCTTCGTGGAGCCGCTGGAATCGACGAGCATCCAGCTGATCATGGACGCGGTCGGCCGGCTGATCCAGTTCTTCCCGGACCGCGATTTCGCACCCGCGCTGGCGGTGGAGTTCAACCGCCGCATGGCGCGTCAGTACGAGTCGGTGCGCGACTTCATCATCCTGCACTACAAGCTCAACCGCCGCGACGATTCGGAGTTCTGGCGCCACGTCGCGGCCATGCCGATCCCGGACGATCTGGCGCACCAGATCGAGCTGTTCCGGCGCACCGGCCACGTGGCCATCCTCGATCCGGAAGGCTTTGCGGAGCCGTCGTGGATCTCTCTCATGATGGGCCTGGGCTGCACGCCCGAGCGCGTCGATCCGTTCACTGGCTTTGTCGATGAACAGGCGCTGCGCACGCATTTCGAGCGGCTGCGCCAGGTCATCGCGGCGGTGGTGGGCGGCATGCCCGATCACGCCGAGTACATCCGTCGTCACTGCCGGGCGGCCTGATGTCTTCTTCCTCTTCCTTCACCCCTTCCTTCAACCCCGAGTCTCATGAAATTCACTGACGGCCAATGGATGCTGCAGCCCGGTGTGGCGGCGCATTACGCCAGCGAGACCTATGCGGTGCAGGTGTTTCCTGACCGCATCCAGGTGCTGGCCACCACCCGTGCGATCAAGCATCGCGGCGACACCCTGCAAGGGCCTACCCTCACGCTCACACTGACCAGCCCGACCGAGGGCGCGATCCGCGTGCAGGTCGAGCACTTTGCCGCTTCGGAAGCGCCGCGGCTGCACATCCCGATGGTGGGTGCGGTCTCTGCGCACGTCAGCATCGTGGAGAGCGACACGCACATCACGATGACCAGCGGCGCGCTCACTGCCGAGATCAGACGAGGCGAGGGCTGGAGCCTCACCTTCCGCGAGGGCTCGCGCGTGCTCACCAAGAGCGACTGGCGCAGCCTCGGCTACGTGCAGTGGGCGGGCAAGGGCAATCACATGCACGAGCAGCTGACGCTCGGTGTCGGCGAATCGATCTACGGCCTGGGCGAGCGTTTCACGCCCTGGGTGAAGAACGGTCAGATCGTGGAGAACAGCAACCGCGACGGCGGCACCGCCTGCGAGCAGGCCTACAAGAGCGTGCCGTTCTACCTGAGCAGCAAGGGCTACGGCGTGCTGGTCGATGAAGCCGGCCCGGTCTCGTTCGAGATCGGCTCGGAGAAGGTGGCGCGCGTGCAGTTCTCGCGCGAGGGTGAGAGCCTCGCCTACGTCGTCTTCGCCGGCCCGACACCGAAGGACGTGCTGCGCCGCCTGACCGCGCTGACCGGCCGCGCGCCGCTGCCGCCGGCCTGGAGCTTCGGTTTGTGGATGACGACCTCGTTCACCACGCAGTACGACGAAGCCACGGCCACGCACTTCATCGACGAGATGAAGCGCCGCGAACTGCCGCTGGCCGTCTTCCACTTCGACTGCTTCTGGATGCGCGAGTTCCAGTGGTGCGATTTCCAGTGGGACAAGCGTGGCTTCCCGGAGCCCGAGGCGATGCTGGCGCGACTGAAGGCCAAGGGCCTGCGCATCAGCTTGTGGATCAATCCGTATGTCGCTCAGCAATCGCCGCTGTTCGCGGAAGGCGTGGAGCACGGCTACTTCATCAAGAGAACCAACGGCAAGACCTGGCAGACCGATCAATGGCAGCCCGGCATGGCGATCGTGGACTTCACGAACCCGGCCGCGAAGGCCTGGTATCAAGGCCATCTGCGCCGCCTGCTCGCGATGGGCGTGGACTGTTTCAAGACCGACTTCGGCGAGCGCATCCCCGACCAGGGCGTGCAGTACTTCGACGGCTCCGATCCCGTCGAGATGCACAACCTCTACGCGCTGCAATACAACGAGGCGGTGTTCGACCTGATCCGCGAAGTGCGCGGCGATGCCGAAGCCGTGGTGTTCGCGCGTTCGACATACGCGTCGGGCCAGCGCTTCCCGGTGCACTGGGGCGGCGACTGCTGGTCGACGTTCGAGTCGATGGCGGAGAGCCTGCGCGGCGGGCTTTCGCTCTCGGCCTGCGGCTTCGCCTTCTGGTCGCACGACATCGGCGGCTTCGAGGGCAACCCGCCGCCGGCCGTCTACAAGCGCTGGATCCAGTTCGGCCTGATGTCTTCACACAGCCGCCTGCATGGTTCCAGTTCGTACCGAGTGCCATGGCTTGTTGACGAAGAAAGCTGCGATGTCTTGCGAGAGTTCACGCAGCTCAAGCACCGGCTGATGCCCTACCTCTACGCCCGCTCCATCGAGGCCACCGAGACCGGTGTGCCCGTGATGCGGCCGATGGTGGTGGAGCATTCGCAGGATCCGGCCTGCGCCACCTTGGACCGCCAGTACCACCTGGGTTCTGGCCTGCTCGTGGCGCCGGTGTTCACGGAGAGCGGGGAGGTGGACTTCTACCTGCCCGACGCTGATGGCACGGGCGAAGGCCGCTGGACGCATCTGCTCTCGGGCAAGAAGCGTGCGGGTGGCCGCTGGTACCGCGAGACGCACGACTTCATGAGTCTGCCGCTGTACGTTGCGCCGGGCACCGTGCTGCCGTGGGGCAACGAGACCGGGAAGCCCGACTACGACTACGAGCAGGGCGTGACGCTGCGCGTGTTCGAGCTGGCCGATGGTGCTGTTGCTGCGTTCGATGTGGCGGCCAAGGACGGCCGCATCGCCGCACGCGGCACCGTGCAGCGGCAGGGCGCGCAGTACACGGTGACGATCACCGAAGGCTCGCTGCGCCAGTGGCGCCTCGACGTCGACGGCGTGGCCAGCCCCGTGCAGGCCGAAGCGCGCGAGCTGCGCTGGAGCGCGTAACTTTACGGACCGGGACGACGACCGGGCATGGCTAACCCTAGGCCGTGCCCGGCCGTTCGCAAGTCAAAATGACAACGTTGTCAATTGATTTGCCAGAAGAGCAATAACGGAGACTGCATGTCCTCGACTTCCCGCCACCCGCTGAGCTGGGTGCCGTCGCTGTACCTCGCCATGGGCCTGCCCAACGTCATGGTCGGCGCGGTGGCCGCCATCCTCTACAAGAACCTCGGCGTCTCGAACGAGGACATCGCGCTCTACACCTCGCAGATGTACCTGCCGTGGGTCTTGAAGCCGCTCTGGGCACCGCTGCTCGAGATCGGCCGCAGCAAGCGCTGGTGGGTCATCAGCATGGAATTCCTGATGATGGCTTCGCTGGGTCTCGTGGCGATGTGCCTGCCCGTCGAAGGCTTCTTCCGCCTCTCGCTGGCCTTCTTCTGGATCACCGGCTTCGCCTCCGCCACGCAGGACACGGTGGCCGACGGCGTGTTCATGACCACCGTCACCAAGACCGAGCAGGCGCGCTACGCCGGCTTGCAAGGCATGTGCTGGAACATGGGCGCGGTGATCGCGTCGGGCCTGCTGGTCTCGCTGACCGGCTTCCTGCACGATCACCAGGGCATGCCTTGGGTCCAGTGCTGGATGATCGTCATCATGGGTGCCGCTGCTGCGATGGGCTTGTTCGCGCTCTGGCACCTGCGCGTGCTGCCGCCGGGCTCGCCGCCTTCGCTGCAAGGGCAGGGCATGGGTGTCGGCCTGAAGGCCACGCGCGAAGCCTGGGCGACGTTCTTCGCCAAGCCGCAGATCTGGATGATGCTGGCGGTGATCTTCTTCTACCGCTTCGGCGAAGGCTTCATCGAGAAGTTCGGGCCGCTGTTCCTGCTCGATGATCGAGCGGCCGGCGGCCTTGGCCTGAGCAACGAAGCGCTCGGCCACATCAACGGCACGGTCGGCACGATCACCTTCATCGCGGGCGCGTTCCTCGGCGGTTTCCTCGTCGCGCGCCGCACCTTGCCGCGCAGCTTCTTCGTGCTGGCGCTGGTGCTCAACATTCCGCACCTGACCTACTTCTATCTGAGCCAGACGACGCCCACGGACACCGTGTGGATCGCCACCATCGTCGCGGTGGAGAAGTTCGGCTTCGGCATGGGCTCGGTCGGCCACATGCTCTACATGATGCAGCAGATCGCCCCCGGCCCGATGCGCATGACGCACTACGCCATGGCCACCGGCGTGATGGCGCTGACCAAGTGGGCCACGGGCACGGCCAGCGGCTGGTTGTGGAACGGCGTGGGCCACCACTACGTGGTCTTCTTCGGCTGGGTGTTGGCGTTCTCGATCCCGCCGGTGCTGCTGGCGTGGTTTGCGCCGTTCCCGCATGCGGAGGAAGAGGCCGAAGGCGAGGGCGGACTGGCCGCCACCGCTCATTGATCGATCACGCGATCAGGCGTGGCCAGCCCACGCCGGCTGCCCCTTCACATAAGGCACGCACCCGTTGTAGCGCCCCGGCGTCTCCTCGTAGTGCAGCGCCTGCGTGCAGCCGATCTCCGAGGTGAAGTAGCCGACGAAGGTCAGCTCCTTCATCATGCGGAAGAAGTGCTCCTGCGGTGCCATGGCCTTCTTGCCGACGCCGCGGCCGCCGCGCGTTGCGAGCTTCTGCGCGGCGTCGAACTCGGTGAGCAAGGCGAGCCGTTGTTCGGGCGTGGCCTCCATGAAGGAGCGCGAGAACTTCTTGCGCGCCGCGGCGTCGATCTGCTTCATGCCGTCGCGGAACATCGCCTGCTGCGGCGCGCGATAGCAGTCCGTGACCATCACGGCCATGAACGCGCCGACCTTCGCGGCCTTCGCGCCCGGCGTCTTCGTGTCGGGAATGATCGTGTCGGCGATTTCGTCGAGATAGGCGATATCGGCGGCGGTGAAGCTGCCGGTGTTGCCCTTGTCGCTGGCGTTCTCCATCGCGGCCAGCAATTGCGGTGCCGAGATCAGTGCGGTGCCGCCGAGCAGGGCGGTCACGCGAAGGATCGCGGCGCGACGGTCGATGCGTGTCGGTGTCGTCATGTTGCCGTCCGTTCAGAGGTTGCCGCGCTTGAGTTCGGCCACGGCGAAATCTGCGGCGCGGGCGGTGATCGCCATGTAGGTCAGCGAAGGGTTCTGACAGGCCGACGACGTCATGCAGGCGCCGTCCGTCACGAACACGTTCTTGGCATCCCACACCTGGTTGTGCGCGTTCAGCACTGAGGTCTTCGGATCGCGGCCCATGCGCGCCGTGCCCATCTCGTGGATGCCGGCGCCGGGGAAGTATTCGGCGTCGTAGGTGCTGATGTCCTTGAGGCCGCAATGCTCGAGCATCTCGGCCATGTCGTTCGCCATGTCCTTGCGCATCAGGCGTTCGTTCTCGCCGAGGGCGCAGTCCATCTTGAGCACCGGCAGGCCCCATTTGTCCTTGCGCGAGTGATCGAGCGCGATGTGGTTGGCGTGGTTGGGCAGCGTCTCGCCGAATGCCGTGGAGCCGAAGCGCCAGGCGCCCGGCGTCGCGGCTTCTTCCTTCGCTGCGGCGCCGATGCCCAACTCCGCAACTGCACGGCTCCAGTCCTCGCGGCTGGCGCCGCCCTGGTAGCCGAAGCCGCGCAGGTAGGAGCGCTTGTCGCCGAAGAGGTTGCGGTAGCGCGGCACGTAGATGCCGGTCGGGCGGCGGCCTTCGACGGTCTTGTCGTCCAGCCCGTCGATGCGGCCTCCCGCGCCGACGCGGAAGTGGTGGTCCATCACGTTGTGGCCGAGCTCGCCCGAGCTGCTGCCCAGACCCTCGGGCCAGACGTCGGTGGCCGAGCGCATCAGGAGCCACGCCGAGTTCAGTGCAGACGCGCAGACGAACACGATCTTGGCGCTGTAGTCGATCGTCTGTTCGGTGACGGCGTCGATCACGCGCACACCGCTGGCCTTGCGCTTTTCCTTGTCGTAGATGATCTCGGTCACGATGGACCACGGCTTGAGGGTGAGCCGGCCCGTCTTCATCGCGGCGGGCAGCGTGGACGACTGCGTGCTGAAGTAGCCGCCGAAGATGCAGCCGAGCCAGCAGGCGTCGCGGTACTGGCAAGCGGTGCGGCCTTCGAGCGCGCGCGTGGCGTTGGCCGTGCGGCCGATGATCAGGCGGCGGTTGCCGCCGAAACCCTTCTTCAGCCGCTCGGCGATCAGCTCCTCGCCGCAGTTCAGTGCCATCGCCGGCTGGAACTCACCGTCGGGCAATTGGGCTAAGCCCTCGCGCGAGCCGGAGATGCCGGCGTGGCGCTCCACATGGTCGTACCAGGGCGCGAGTTCTTCGTAGCGGATCGGCCAGTCGACGGCGATGCCATCGCGTGCATTCGCGGTGAAGTCGAAATCGCTCCACCGATAACTCTGCCGGCCCCACACCAGCGAACGGCCGCCGACCTGGTAGGCACGGAACCAGTCATAACGCTTCGTCTCCGTGTACGGCGAGTCCTGCTCGTTCACCCAGTAGGCGAGGTTGGTCTCGTTGAGCAGGTCGCGCCGCAGGACCTGGTACTTCTCCTCCATCGACACCGTGCGCCGGCCGCGGTGCAGGTACTCCCACGGGCCCTTGGTGGCGTTGACGTAGTCCTTGATGTGCTCGACGTTGCGGCCGCGTTCGAGCAGCAGCACGCGCAAGCCTTTTTCGGTGAGTTCCTTGGCGGCCCAGCCGCCGGAGATGCCGGAGCCGACGACGATGGCGTCGTAGGCGTTGGAGTCTGTCGTCATCGTGCTTCCCTGATGGACCAGCCTGTGACGCTACCGAAGCGCCGGCGGGTGTCAATCATGGTGAACATGAGTGCGGCGGTGCGCGGTGCGAGCTGCGATCATGCGGGCCGTTAACTTCGATGGAGACCTGCATGCGCCCAGACCTGTTTCGCAGTCTGTTACGTTGCTCTTCTGTTGCCGTGCTGCTGTGCAGCACGTTCGCTGCTTCGGCGGGCGGCGAGGGATTCACCGACACGCCGCTGGTGCCGGGCCTGCCGTTCCATGTGCACGATCCGGCACGCCCGCAGCCGCCGCTCGTGAAGCCGGGCGCTGCGCCGGGCGCTGCGCCTTCAGATGCCGTGGTGCTGTTCGATGGCCGGGATCTCTCGCGCTGGGGCCAGCGCAGCGGGACCGCCGCGGACGCGCCGCTGAGCGATGCAGGCAGCATCAAATGGCCGGTGCGCGATGGCTACTTCGAGGTCGGCCCCGGCAGCGGCGACCTGGTCTCGCGCGACAGCTTCGGTGACGTGCAGGTCCACATCGAATGGGCCTCGCCGCCAATGGTCAAGAGCAACAGCCAGAACCGCGGCAACAGCGGCCTGTTCCTGATGGGCCTGTACGAAGTGCAGATCCTCGATGTCTTCGACAACCGCACCTACGCCGACGGCATTGCCGGCTCCATCTATGGCCAATGGCCGCCGCTGGCGAATGTGGCGCGCGGGCCTGGCGAATGGCAGACCTACGACATCGTCTTCGAGGCGCCGCGCTTTCAGGACGGCAAGCTGGTCAAGCCGGCGTACCTGACGCTGTTCTGGAATGGTGTCGTCGTCCACAACCGCAAGGAGCTGCTCGGCCCGACGGTCTGGCGCAACACGGCGCCGTACGCGCCGCATGCCGCGGAACTGCCCATGAAGCTGCAGGATCACGGGAGTGCGGTGCGGTTCCGCAATATCTGGGTGCGGCGCCTGGGTGGGTATGACGGGCAGGCGTTGCGTTAGGCCTTTGGAAACGAGCACGTCATGCACGACTGTTAGACTCGTTCAACAGCAGAAATCCGAGCCGGTCATGCCTTCCCGAACCCCGCAGTCACTCTCCGAACACGCGATGCAGATCGCGGAGCGGCGCTTTCCTGAATTGGCGGCCAAGTCGGGGCATGAGGCATACAAGGCGACGCTGGCCAGTACCGGCGCTGTTGTCGTGAAGACCAGCAAAGGCCAGCTCGTTGAGCGTCGCGCCGATGGCAGTTCGACCGTGATCAAGGATCTGCCTGTCGGCAAGCGCGCCAAGATCGGCGTCGTGCTCACACGAATCAAGTGAGTTGCCCGGCGGTGAAGCGGTGAACAAGCCGGTCCCGACCGAGAAATCTGCTCAACCGCGATTGCGAGTCCTTGCCGGCCCCAATGGGTCCGGCAAGAGCACCATCAAGAGCGAGCTCAAGCCTGAATGGATCGGCGCGTTCATCAACGCCGATGAGATCGAGCGGGAGCTCAAATCATCGGACGGCGGGTTGGATCTGGGCCGGTTGGGCCTCAGTGCGAAGCCTTCGACTCTGCTTCGTCGACTTGAAAAGCACATCAAGAACTCGAAGTTCGCCGAGAAGCTAGGTCTGCATTCATTGCTGGGCGCAATGTCGGTGGAAGTGCCGCTGGTGCTACGAGTTCCCGGGCCTTTCAATTCCTATCTGGCGTCCGTGCTGGCTGACGCCATCCGCCGCGAATTGCTGGACGAAGGGCAAACCTTCACCTTCGAGACGGTGATGTCGTCCCGCGACAAGGTCGATTTCATGGCCGAGGCGCGGGTGCGCGGTTATCGCGTCTACCTCTACTTCGTGGCGACCGACGATCCGGAGATCAACCTGGACCGCGTGCGTCGGCGCGTGCTCCAGGGCGGGCATCCGGTGCCGGACGACAAGGTGATCAAGCGCTACGCGGAATCGATCGGACTGATGACCGAAGCTTGCGAGATGGCGCACCGCGCCTACGTCTTCGACAACTCCGGGTCGAAGCACAAGCTTTTGGTCGAGCTTGCGGAAGAAGACGATCGGGTGACGATCAAGATCGCTTCGAGCGTTCTGAGTCCGTGGTTTGTGAAAACGGAGCTCTGGCGCTCGTTCTCCTGAACTCGAGCGACGGTCACGACAGCAGCTTGTGCACCAGCTCCGGCGTGCTGTTCGCCGCATACTTGCGCATCAACCGCGCTCGATAGATATCCACCGTCCGCGGACTGATCTCCAGCCGCTTGCCGATCAACTTGCTCGTCAGCCCCTCGATCAGCAGGGCCGCAATCTCCCGCTCCCGCGCCGTCAGATCCGCCTTCACCGGCCGCAGCGCCGACAGATCGTCGAAGCTCCAGATCCCTTCCGCATGCGGATCACCGGGCTTGAGCGCGCGCCCCGACACCTGGCACCAGAACAGCTCGCCACCCATGCGCCGCATCACGCGCTCATCGGAGTAGAAGCCGCGCTTGTCCAGACTCGCCACGATGCGCGCGCCGGTGCGCTCGAACTCCGCCGGACTCGGGTAAAGAATCTCGAAGCTCTGCCCTACGAGCTGCTCGCGCGTGGCGCCGAACATCGTCAGCAGCTGCTGGTTGCAATCCTTGATCAGCCGCTTGGCGGAAATGACCATGCCGACCGGGGCCAGCTCAAACGCAGTTCGATAGTCCATTAGGCGATTTTGCGTAATCGACTACGTATGGGAATAGGTAGTACGCTCCTGTCTCCTCAGCAGGAGACATGAATGAACAAGCTCTATCCGAGCGCGGCGGCCGCGCTCGAAGGCGTGGTGGCCGATGGCCAATTGATGGCCGTGGGCGGCTTCGGCCTGTGCGGCATCCCGGAGGCGCTGATCGCGGCGCTGCGCGATTCGGGCGTGAAGGACCTGACGGTCATTTCCAACAACGCGGGCGTGGACGGCTTCGGCCTCGGCCAGCTGCTGGTCACGCACCAGATCAAGAAGATGATTTCCAGCTACGTGGGCGAGAACAAGGAGTTCGAGCGCCAGTACCTCGCCGGCGAGCTGGAACTGGAATTCACGCCGCAGGGCACGCTGGCCGAGAAGCTGCGCGCCGGTGGCGCCGGCATCCCCGCGTTCTTCACGCGCACCGGCGTCGGCACGCTGGTGGCCGAAGGCAAGGAGACGCGCGAGTTCGACGGGCACGTCTACGTGATGGAGCGTTCGCTCAAGCCGAATGTCTCGCTGGTGAAGGCGCACACGGCCGACAAGAGCGGCAACCTGGTGTTCCGCCGCACGGCGCGCAACTTCAATCCTGCTGCGGCGATGGCCGGCCAGGTCACGATCGTGGAAGTCGAGCACGTCGTCGAAACCGGCGCGCTGGACCCTGACGCGATCCATCTGCCGGGCATCTACGTGCACCGCATCGTGCACAACCCGAATCCTGAGAAGCGCATCGAGAAGCGCACCACTCGTCCCGCTTAAGGAGATCGTTATGCCCTGGACCCAAGACCAGATGGCGGCCCGTGCCGCCCAGGAACTCGAGGACGGCTTCTACGTCAACCTCGGCATCGGCATCCCGACGCTGGTGGCCAACCACGTGCCTTCGACGAAGGAAGTGTGGCTGCAAAGCGAGAACGGCATGCTCGGCATCGGCCCGTTCCCGACGGACGACGAAGTCGACGCCGACCTCATCAACGCCGGCAAGCAGACCGTGACGACGATTCCCGGCTCCGCCATCTTCGGCAGCCACGACAGCTTCGCCATGATCCGCGGCGGCAAGATCAACCTGTCCATCCTCGGCGCCATGCAGGTCACGGCCTCGGGCGACCTGGCCAACTGGATGATCCCCGGTAAGATGGTCAAGGGCATGGGCGGCGCCATGGACCTGGTGGCCGGCGTGCCGCGCGTGATCGTGCTGATGGAGCACGTGGCGCGCAAGAAGGACGGCACCGAGGACCTCAAGATCCTGCCGGAATGCACGCTGCCGCTGACGGGCAAGGGCGTGGTCAACCGCATCATCACCGACCTCGCGGTGATGGACGTCACCCCGGCGGGATTGAAGCTGGTGGAACTGGCGGAAGGCGTGAGCCGCGAGCAGGTGCAGGCAAAGACGGGCGTGCCTCTGCTTTGAGCTGAGGTCGCACTGGCGTCTCGTACGCCAGTGCGTTCGCCGCTATCACGGCGACCAGGCCGAGCGCCAGCCAGAAATCCTTGTTGCCGTCGTTCATTGCCGTGACTCCCTGGGCAAATGGGCACTGACGTGTGGCCCTGCGTCCATTAAAGTGGTTTCAATTCGCTTGCAAGGGGAGGTGGGGCAGTGCTTTTGCGATTTGCAGATCTGGGCGTCAAGGGGCGAGAAATCCTGCACGGATTCCTGGCGTTAGCGCTCGCGTGCGGCGTCGGTCTTGCGCCCGGCGCGTCGCAGGCGCAGACGCAGCTCGTCCAGCCTGAAGCCGCCACCGGCCGCCAGACCAAACCGGGTTGGCAGTTCCGACATGAAGCGGTGGCCGCTGCCAATCCGCTGGCCGCCGAGGCCGGCGAGCAGATGCTGCGGGCCGGGGGCTCGGCCGTCGATGCGGCCGTGGCCGTGCAGATGGTGTTGACGCTCGTGGAGCCGCAGTCCAGCGGCATCGGCGGCGGGGCCTTCATGGTCAGCTGGGACGGCCGCAAGGTCGAAGCGTGGGACGGTCGAGAGACCGCGCCGGCCGCCGCCGATCCGCGCCAGTTCTTGCGAGCCGACGGCCGCGCGATGAGCATGCGCGATGCGATTCCTGCGGGTTTCTCCGTCGGTACGCCGGGTGTGCTGGAACTGCTCTGGCAGGCGCACCACGAACAAGGCAAGCTGCCGTGGGCCAAGCTCTTCGAGCCCGCGATCCGATTGGCGGAGAAGGGCTTTGCTGTCAGCCCGCGCTTGGCAGGGCTGCTGCAGGACGATCCCTCGAACCTGCGCGCCGACAAGCAGGCTTCAGCTTATTTCCTCGATGCCAAGGGCCAGCCGTGGCCCGTGGGCCATGTGCTGCGCAATCCGGCGCTGGCCGCGGTGCTGCGCCAGATCGCGCAACGCGGGCCGCGCGCTTTCTACGAAGGCCGCATGGCGGCGGACATGGTCAAGCGCATCCGTGGCGCCGCGCTGCCCGGCGTGATGACGGCCGCCGACCTGCGCGGCTATCACGCGGTCAAGCGCGAGGTCTTGTGCGCTGACTGGCGCAGTTATCACCTCTGCGGCATGCCGCCGCCGTCCAGCGGGTTCATCGCCGTGGCGCAGATCCTCTCGATGCTGGGCACGGACCCGCCGCCGCTGTCGGTCGCCTTCCTGCATCGCTTCACCGAGGCTTCGCGCCTGGCATTCGCCGATCGCGCGCTGTACGTCGGCGATCCCGACTTCGTGCCCGCGCCTGCGGGCAACTGGAACAGCCTGCTCGACGCGGCCTACCTGCGCGACCGCGCCACGCTGATCGGCGCCAAGGCCATGCCCGAGCCCGCCGCCGGCTTGCCGCGGGCCGCCACCGTCGCCTTCGCGCCGCAGGCCGAGCAGGTCGAGCACGGCACCAGCCACATCAGCATCGTCGACGCACAGGGCCATGCGATCGCGCTGACCACCAGCGTCGCCACTGCGTTCGGCTCCGGCCTGATGAGCGACGGCGGCACGGGCCTCCAGGGCGGCTTTATCCTCAACAACCAGCTGACCGATTTCTCCTTCCGTCCCGAAGGCAATGACGGCAAGCCGGTGGCCAATCGCCTGGAGCCGCACAAGCGCCCGCGGTCCAGCATGACGCCGGTGCTGGTGTTCGAGAAGACGGAGGATCCGGGCAAGCCGCGGCTGTTCATGAGCCTCGGCGCGCCCGGCGGCTCCGTGATCATCCCGTTCGTCGCCAAGACGCTGATCGGGACGCTGGCCTGGGGCATGGATGCGCAGCGCGCGATCGATCTGCCGAACTTCGGCTCGATCGGCGGGCCGGTGTTGCTGGAGTCGGATGCGTTCGACGAGGCGACGATCAGCGGACTGGTCTCGCTCGGCCATCGCGTCCAGCGGCTGGATCTGCCGAGCGGGACGCAGGCGATTGAGCGCAAGGACGAGGGATGGTTCGGGGCGGCGGATCCGCGGCGGGAAGGGGTGGTCAGAGGTGATTGAAGTCCGCCTCTGTTAAACTGGTCAGCAATCTGGTCAGTTGGAGGTGTGCCATGAATTCTTGGCCTGTTCAGGACGCCAAAGCGCGTTTCAGCGAATTCCTCGAGACCTGTCTCACCGAAGGGCCGCAACTTGTGACCAAGCGCGGTGCGGAGGCTGCGGTGCTGATTTCCGTGGATGAATGGCGGCGTCTGCAATCCCGGGCGCGTCCGTCGCTCAAACAGTTGCTACTCGCCGACGCGGCGCGCACGGATGATCTGGCTTTGCCCCAGCGCGGCCAAGCACGGCGCCGCGCGCCCATCGTGATCGATTGAGAGATGTACCTGCTCGACACCAATGTCATCTCGGAACTGCGCAAGCGCAAGCCGCATGGGGCCGTGCTCGCGTGGTTGCAGGGGTTGGAGGACGCCCAGGTGCATCTGGCCGCGGTGACCATCGGCGAGATACAGGCCGGTGTCGAGGTCACGCGCGAGCAGGATGCTGCCAAGGCGCAAGAGATCGAAGCGTGGCTGGATCAGGTCGCTGCGGCCTACAACGTGCTGCCGATGGATGCGCCTGTGTTCCGAGTCTGGGCGCAACTGATGCACCGTCGATCGGACACTCTCTATGAGGACGCGATGATCGCTGCAACTGCCAAGGCGCACGGACTGACGGTGGTGACGCGCAATGTGGCCGACTTCAAAGCCTTTGGCGTGCCATTGTTGAACCCGTTCAAAGCCTGAGAGCTCACAGCGCCTTCAACCCCGACTTCAAATACCACCCCTCGATCCGCTCCCCATTCCACCGCAATGTCACATGCTCGGCCTCCTTGGCCGGTGGCACGGTGGCTTTCGGAGTGAACAGGGCCACGCATTCGCCGCTCGGATCGCGCACGCTGTCGTAAGCGATGCCGGCCAGGCCTTCGGCGCAGACCTCGCGCGCGAACACCTGCGAGGCGGCATAGCTGTCGGGCGAGTAGACGTCCGCCTGATCCTCTGCGCCACGCAGCTCGCAGAGCTTGGCCTTGACCTTCACGCGATAGCACCGCATGTCGATCTCGATCGGCGGCTCTTTCGTGCGCTCCAGAAACCGGGCGCGGTGATAGCTGACCTCGGCCACGGCGGTCTCGAGCTTGTGTGCCGCGTAGTAGACGCCGTACGTGCCATCCGAGAAGCGGCTGCCGTCCGGATTCAGATGCGTGAACGCCGCCATGATCGCGCTCGTGCCGTGGCCGCTGATGCGCGCGTGTTCGGGGACGAGGCGCAGTTCGCCGACGGCGTCACGCAGGCGTGGGTTGCCGAGCGCCTCGATGGCGAAGATGGTGTCGAGGTCGGCCGGATCGGCGACGTCTTCAAAGAGGCTGACGGGCGGGAAGCGGCTGGGGATCAGCCGGCAGGAGTCGCGCCAGTTCAGCTGCGTGGTCTTCTTCAAGCCCAGCCGCCGCGTTGGGCGTCCAGGTATTGGCGCACGACGAAGAGGTCCGAAACCTGTCCGCCGCGCAGGCGATCCAGCGCACTGCCGCCGCCGAACAGGGGCGCGGTGTTGGGCTGCTTGATCCAGGCGTTGGCGCGCTCAGGCACCGGCAGCAGGATCTGCAGCGCGGAATAGATGCCGAACAGATGGGAGAGCCGCTCCAGCGTGGCGGCGTCGAGCCCGCTCTTGATGCGGCCGGCCTTCCAGTCGAAGAAGGTGCTGCGGCCGCAGCCGAGCAGGCGCTGCTGATCGTCGTTTGTCAGGCCCCAGGCCTCGGCGATGCGGAAGAAGGTGCGCAGCGCAGCCTGCGCGGCCCCGGGCGTGTACAGCGCGGGGACTTCGTGCTTGGGGGCGAGGACGGCAGCCATGGACCAAGTCTAACCGCCGGTGGACGCAAATGCAAATCCAGTCCGGCGGTGGACTTCGGTGACTCAACGGCGGCCGTTGCCCTTCGAGACCGCGAGCAGCGCCACTGCAGCCGTCAGGATGTAGAGCAGGCCGCTCCACACCTCATACGGCAGGCCCAGCAGCCGGTACGCCGCGGCCTCGGCGCAATTGCCGGTGACCATGAAGACATAGGGCCAGAGGTCTTCGAGGCCGAGCGCGGTGTTGATGCGATCCGCCAGCGTCAGCGCGCAGCTGTAGGACTGCGAGGCCACTTCGTGCTGGTAGTAGGCCGAGGCGATGCCGGCCACGGCCAGCGCGGCCACGACCAGCAACGCGCCGCGGCGCACGACACCGCGCAGCACCAGACCGATCAACGCCACGGCGCCGATCAGCAGAAAGATGAAGCGCTGCATCACGCACCAGGGGCAGGGTTTGACGCCGAACTGGTGCTGGGCGATGACGGCGATGGCCACGGCGGCGAAGGACACAGCTGCAATGCCGGCCAGCGCCCGGGCCGGAAGCTTCGAGGGCTGGATGAACATCAGTCGCGCACTTCCGCGATGAGTTCGATCTCCACGCAGGCGCCCATCGGGATCTGCGCCACACCGAAGGCGCTGCGGGCGTGCTTGCCAGCCTCAAGGAACACTTCGCCCAGCAGCTCGGAGCAGCCGTTGGTGACGAGGTGTTGCTCGGTGTAGTCGGGCGTGCTGTTCACCAGGCTCATCACCTTGACGATGCGCACGACCTTGTCCAGGTCGCCGCCGACCGCGGCCGAGAGCGTGCCCATCAGGTCAATGGCGATGGCGCGGGCGGCCTGCTTGCCGGTGGCGGTGTCCACATCCTTGCCGAGCTGGCCGGCCCAGACCTTGCCGTCTTTCTTGGCGATGTGGCCGGAGATGAAGACGAGATTGCCCGTGCGCACGAAGGGCACGTACGCCGCTGCCGGAACGGCCAGCGGCGGGAGCTCGATACCAAGGGACTTCAGGCGGTCTTGAATGCTGCTCATGATCTGTGTGAGGGTCAGGAATCGGCGGGCATCGTACACCCCGGAGCATGAAGCCCGCAGCACTGCTCTGGATACTCGCCGGCCTGGCATGGTTGTCGGGATTGCTGCTTCTGCAAGGCTGTGAGCGCTTGCCCGACCCCGGCGAGACGGCAGTGCTGTGGGCCGCCGTGGCGGCGAGTCTCGTCCTGATGCGCGGATCGCGCTGGTGCTTGCTGCCGGCGGCGCTGCTGCTGGCTTTCGCGCAGGGGGCGTGGCGGGCGGATATCAGGCTGGCAGACGCCTTGCCGTGGGCCTGGGAGGGGCGCGACGTCCAGCTTGCCGGCCGCGTCGATTCGCTGCCCGCTCGCATCCAGGGCCAGGGCGGTGTTCTGGGCTGGCGGTTCGAGTTCGCGGTCGAGTCGGCGAGCGAAGGCGGCCGACCGCTGAAACTGCCGGCACGGCTGCTCCTCTCCATCTACGGCGACGCCCAGGCCGCGCCGACCCTGCGCGCCGGTGAGCGCTGGCAATGGACGGCCCGTCTCAAACGGGCCCACGGCGCAGTCAATCCGGCTGGCTTCGACTACGAGCTGTGGATGTTCGACCAGGGCTTGCGCGCCACGGGCAGCGTGCGGCCCGATGGGCGGCAGCGGTTGGCGGCGGCGCCCTGGTGGTCGATCGACAGCCTGCGCCAGCAGATGCGCGATGCGATGGGGCGTGTCGTGCCGGAGGCGAGCCGCTTCGGCGTGCTGGCGGGGCTGTCGCTGGGTGATCAGGCGGCCATCCCATCGGAGGATTGGGCACTGTACCGGCGCACCGGCACGGCCCATCTGCTCAGCGTTTCGGGTTCCCATATCACGATGTTCGCGTGGCTCGCCCAAGCCCTGGCGCTGCGCTTGTGGCGGCGCTCCGCGCGCCTGTGCCGGTGGGTGGCCGCACCGCGCGCGGCGCTGTTGCTGGGGAGCTTCGCGGCGCTGGCCTACGCGCTGTTCTCGGGCTTCGGCGTGCCCGCGCAGCGCACGGTGGGGATGCTGGTGACGCTGTCGGCGCTCCAGCTCCTCGGGGTACGCTGGCCCTGGGCGTTATGCCTGCTGACGGCGGCCTTCGTGGTCACCTGTGCCGATCCGTTCGCGGTGAGCCAGCCCGGCTTCTGGCTCTCGTTCTGCGCGGTGGCGTTGCTGATGTCGGGCGCGGGGCGCGGCGTGTTCCGGGAGCAGATGACTGCGAGCATCGGCCTGGCGCCGCTGGGCCTGCTGCTGTTCCAGCAGGTCTCGCTCGTCGGCCTGATCGCGAACCTGGTGGCCGTTCCGCTGGTCGGCTTCGTCCTGACGCCGCTGTCGATGCTCGGTGTCGTCATCCCGGCGCTGTGGAGTCTGGGCGCCTGGTTGGCCGACCTGCTGTTGCTCTGGCTGCATTGGCTCGATGGGCTGCCGCTGGCCGTGCTGTATCTGCCGGTCGCGCCCGTGTGGGCGCAGGCCACCGGCCTGCTCGGTGCGGTGCTCCTGGTCCTGCCCCTGCCTTGGCGCCTGCGCGCGTGCGGCCTGCTGCTGCTCGTGCCGCTGTCATGGCCGGCGCCGTGGCGACCCGCGTCCGGCGAGTTCGAGTTGATCGCCGCGGACGTGGGGCAGGGCACGGCAGTGCTGATTCGCACGTCGGCGCACGACCTGCTCTTTGACAGCGGCCCGCAGTTCGCACCCGACGTGGACGCGGGCCAGCGGGTGCTGCTGCCGCTGCTGCGCGCGCTCGGCACCCGACGCCTGGACATGCTCGTGCTCAGCCATCGGGACATGGACCACGTCGGCGGTGCGGATTCGGTGATGGAGGGACTGCCGGTGGCGAAGCTGCTGAGTTCGCTCGAAGCCAGCCATCCGTTGCTGCGCAGCGCGGTCCCGCATGAGCGCTGCGTTGCGGGCCAGCGCTGGGCATGGGATGGCGTGCGTTTCGAGGTGCTGCAGCCGCCGCCGGAGCGCTATCTGCGGCCAGCGCCCACCAATACGATGTCCTGTCTCATTCGCGTGATCTCCGCCAACGGCCGCGCGGCGCTGCTGACGGGCGACATCGAGGCGGTGCAGGAACGCGAACTGGCGGCTTTCGGCATCCCCATGCGCAGCGAACTGCTGATGGCGCCGCATCACGGCAGCAAGACCTCGTCGAGCGATGAGCTGTTGGACGCCGTCCGGCCCCGGCTTGCCGTGATCCAGGCCGGCTACCGCAACCATTTCGGGCATCCGGCGCTGCCGGTGCTGGCGCGGCTGCAGGCTCACGACGTGGCGCCGGTGGACTCGCCGTCCTGCGGGGCCTTGCGCTGGCGCAGCGACGAACCCGGCTGGCGCTGCGAACGCGCTGAACACGCGCGTTACTGGCGCGACGCGCCGGCGCCCTCGCTGGCTGGCGAAGCCTGGGGCCCGTGGCCCGAAGGCACTGCTGCGGAAGATTGACGGCGGGCCTTACTGCGCGCTTTGCCTGCGGGCGGCCGCAACTGCTCGCCCCAGCTCGATCACCGCCATCGCGTAATAGCTCGAATGGTTGTAGCGGGTGACGACGTAGAAGTTCTGCGTGCCCAGTACATAACTCGGCGCCTTGACGCCGTTCTGCAGCTCGATCACGGCCAGCTTGCCGTCGAACTCCAATGCGGCTTCGGAAGGCTGCGCGCCGGCCGCCTGCAGCTCGCGTGCGGTGAAGCTCGGTACCACGTCGGGCGAGAGCAACCTGGCGCGCACGGCAGTGTCGGCTGGCAACGCGACGCTGTAGTGTGTGGTGGCGCCGCGCTGCCAGCCGTATTCGGCGAGGTAGTGGGCCACGCTGCCGATGGCATCGGTCGGGTTGTTGATCAGGTCGATGTGGCCGTCGCCGTCGAAGTCCACGGCGTGGCGGTTCCAGCTGCCGGGCATGAACTGCGGCAGGCCCATCGCGCCGGCGTAGGAGCCGGTGTAGCTGAGCGGATCGACGCCTTCACGCTTGGCGAGCTTGAGGAACTCGATCAGTTCGGCGCGGAAAAAGGGGCTGCGGTCGCTGCGGCCCGTGGGGAAGGCGAAGGCCAGCGTGGCGAGCGCATCGACGATGCGGTAGCGGCCCATGATGCGGCCGTAGAAGGTTTCCACGCCGAGCACCCCCATCACGATCTCGGCCGGCACGCCGTACTGCTCTTCGGCTCGGACCAGCGCGGGCGCGTTGGCGGCCCAGAAGTCCACGCCGGCCTGGATGCGGCGCGGCTCGATGAACAGCGCGCGGTACGCCGACCAGTCCTTGGCCTTGCCGGCGGGCGGCGGCATGACGAGCCGCTGCACCGAGGGCTGGATCTGCGCCTGCGCCAGCACGGGCAACACTTCGCCGGGGTCGAGGCCGGCGTCGGCGGCGAAGCTGGCCAGCTCGGCCGGGCCGATCTTGTCGGTCAGCGCGTAGGGGGCGGGATCCTTGGGGGCGGACGGCTTGTGTGCCTTGGCGGGCTTGGCGGCTTGGGCGCCGGTGACGGCAAGGGCAACAACGAGGGCGACGGCGAGACTGCGGAACATCGGTGCTTTCATGAAGACAGCATACGGGCTTGGCGACGCAGCTCCTGGCGCCAGCTCAAGCGCTCGCGCCAGGATGTCGCACGCGACCCTCCAGCTGCGGGGGCATAACGGGAATGTTCGATGGACAGCAGCAGCGCCGCCAGCGCTTCCCCCCGCACACCGAAGCGCTGACGCACCTGCTCGGCCCAGCGCAGCGGCGCCTCGTGCGCCTGCGCCGGCAGGCCGATGCGGTGCAGCTCCTTCAGCACCGCCGCGCGCTGCCGGCTCCACGCGTCGTGCGGCCGGCGCTGCCAGATCGTGACGCCTGCGGCGCCCAAGGCCAGCACGGCGATCACGAGCGCGCTCACCCGCCCCAGCGCGAGCCAGTCCGGCTGGCTGAAGCCCATCGACTTCAGCAGGTCGAACTGGTCCTGTCGCGAGTAGTTGAGGATCAGTTGCTGCCAGCGGTTGTCGATGCGTTCCCAGAGGTTGCGCATGCCGCGCACCATCGGCCCGAGCTGCGGGCTGAAGCGTTCCAGCGCGCCCGGCGCGGGCCGCAGCGCCACGCCTTGCTGCACGCGGTCGGGGGCGATGGCTGCGGTCGGATCGGCGCGCTGCCAGCCGCGGCCCGGCGCCCAGTACTCGGCCCACGCGTGAGCATTGCTGTTGCGCACGATCCACCAGCCGTCCTGCGGCTCGGCGTCGAAACCCTGGAAACCGGTGACCACACGCGCCGGCACGCCGGCCGCCCGCATGATGACGACGAAGGCTGCAGCGAAGTGCTCGCAGAAGCCCAGGCGGCGATCAAACCAGAACTCGTCGATCACGTTCGGCGTGGTCTCGCCGTAGCGGCCGGGAGAGAGGGTGTAGATGTAGTCGCCGGTGGTGATGTGCTGCATCAGCGCCTGCGCCAAGGCCGCGGGGCGCTCACCGTCGTCCAGGGCGGTGAACCGAGGCTCGGCCCGCAAGGCCTTGGCCCAGGCGATCGTGCGCGGGTTCAGGCCGGCAGGCAGGCCGAGGTCGACGCTCAGGCTGCCGAGACTTCGGTCCACGCCCGCACGCTGCGAGGGCCAGGCCTGGGCCGAGAAGCGCAGCCGCTCGGTGATGGGCAGCGGCGCGAGCCATTGCTGCTCGGGCCCGCGCTGCACCGTGTAAGGCCCGGCCTGGAACGCGGCGCCGGCGCCGCTCCATTCGAGCATCGGCACCACACGGATGCGCAGCGGCTCCACGGTCATCTCGTAGTTCCAGGGCGTGCCTTGCGGTTGCACCTCGTCCGCGCGGCGCACGCCGGAGCGTGCGGTCCAGCGCGTGCCGTCGAAGGCCTCGAGCACAGGTCCGCGCAGGTAGCGGTTGCCCGGCGGCGGCACGGCGCCGCTGAAGCGCAGGCGCAGGGCGACGCTCTCGTCGTTGGCGATCTCGGACATGGCGCCGAACGCCATCTGGTTGGACAGCCCGGTCTTGCCCACCGTCTCCGCCGGAATGCCCCAGAGCGGCGCGATGCGCGGGAACAGCAGGTAGAGCAGCACCATGGCCGGCAGACCGAAGGCGGTGACGCGCAGCGCCTGGCGCGCGGCCAGCCCGAGGCTGGGTTGGCCGACCGGCATTTGCGCAAGGACGAGCGCCGTCAGCAGTGCCCACACGACGAGCAGCATCCAGAGCGCCGTGGGCAGGCTCTGCGAATAGAGAAACTGCGTGAGCACCAGGAAGAAGCCGAGGAAGAACACCACGAAGGCGTCGCGCCGGGCGCGCAGTTCCAGTGTCTTGAGCGCCATCAGCAGACTGAGGAAAGCGATGCCGGACTCGCGGTTCAGGAAGCTGCGGTAGGTGAGGAACACGCCGGCGCCGGCCGCCAGCGTGACGACGGCCAGCATCCAGCGGCCGGGCAAATGCAGGCCGCGCCACGCGAGCCAGCCGCGCCAGCCGAGCATCAGCGCGCAGAAGGCCTGCACCCAGAGCGGCAGGCGCGGGCCGTGCGGCGCGATGACGGCGGCGATGGTGGCGAGCAGGAAGAAGGTGTCGCGGGTCTCACGCGTCATCCGACTCATGCGGGGGAACGCGCTCATGACCAGAGCGCCAGTTGTTCCAGGCACTCGCGCCGGTGCTGCGGGCCGAGCTCGGGCTCCGTCTCGCGCGCGCCGAGCCGCAGGCCGTAGGGCGATTGCATGCGTTCGGCTTCCAGCACCCAGGCGGTCATGCGCGAGAGCCGCGTTTCGAGCGGGCCGTGCGTGTCCTGCAGGTCGAGCCAGAGCTGGCGCGAGGCGGGGGCGTGCGTTTCGCGCACGGGCAGCAGCTGGTCGGTCTCCAGTGTCAGCGCGGCCTTCTTCCAGAGCACCTGGCGCAGCGTGTCACCGCGACGGTAGGGCCGCACGCCTTCGAATTCGAGGCCCTTGTTCAGCTGCGCGACGCTGGCCAGTTCGCCTTCCTGGCTCGACTGCTGGGGCGGGAACGGCGGCACGGGCACTTCGGGCTGCGGATAGACCCAGAGCTTCGCTGCGGGGCGCCAGTAGCTCCAGGCGCGGAACAGGCCGAGCGGGAAGCGGGTGATGATCTGCAACTGCGGCAGCTCGTGCAGGCCACGCAGCGGTGCCGGTGAACTGAGCGTCAGCGTGGCGTGGCCTTGGGCGGGAACGTCGACCCAGGCGATGGCGCTCTCGGGCGCCTTGTCCACGCGCAGGCCGACGCCGAAGCGCGCGCGGCCTTTGTTGTGCAGGCGGATTTCGAGCCGCGATTCCTGACCGGCGAACACGGCCGGCGGCGCCACCAGATCGAGTGAGAGCCCGCGCAGGTTGCCGTGCGTGGCCTGCATCGAGGACAGGCCGGCGCCGGCGAGCAGGAAGCTCAGCATGTAGCCCAGGCTCAGCTGATCGTTGATGGAAGCGACCAGCAGCACGCCGATCGTCACGCAGAAGAACAGGCCTGGGCGGCTCGGGACGATGTAGATGTTGTGCTGGCCCATCGCATGCACATCGCTGCGCGGGTGGCGCTTGTCGAGCCAGGCCTGCCAGCGCCTGCGCGGGCTCAGGTTCACGGCAGGACCGACTCCAGCATCGCCCGCACCTGCTCACGTGCGCCGCGGCCGGCACCGGCGCGCGGATGCAGGCGGTGGGCGATCGTTTGCGGCAGGATGGCTTGCACGTCGTCCGGCGAGACGAAATCGCGGCCCTGCAGCAGCGCCATCGCGCGCGCCGCGCGCAGCACGGCCAGACCGGCGCGGGGCGAGAGGCCTTGCACGAACCACTGGCCCGAACGCGTGGCCTCGATCAGCGCCTGCAGGTAGTCGAGCAGCGCGCTGCTGGCGTGCACCTGCTGCACGGCGGCCTGTACGGCCACCAGATCGGCCGGGTTCATCACCGGCTGTAGGCTGCGCAGGGCCACGCGACTGTCGATGCCTTCGAGCAGCTCGCGTTCGGCATTGCGGTCCGGGTAGCCGAGCGAGATGCACATCAGGAAGCGGTCGAGTTGTGACTCGGGCAGCGGATAGGTACCGAGTTGTTCGCTCGGGTTCTGCGTGGCGATCACGAAGAACGGTTGGGGCAGGGCGTGGCTGGTGCCGTCGATGGAGACCTGCTGCTCCTCCATCGCTTCGAGCAGCGCGCTCTGGGTCTTGGGGCCGGCGCGGTTGATTTCGTCGGCCAGCAGGACCTGCGCGAACACGGGACCGGGGTGGAAGATGAAGCCGCTCTTCTCGCGGTCGTAGACCGAGACGCCGAGAAGGTCGCTCGGCATCAGGTCGGCCGTGAACTGCAGGCGCGAGAATTTCAGGCCCAGGCTGATGGAGAGCGCGTGCGCCAGCGTCGTCTTGCCGACGCCGGGCAAGTCCTCGATCAAGAGGTGGCCGCCGGCGATGAGGCAGGCCAGCGCGTCACGCACCTGCGAGGGCTTGCCCTTGATGATCGTGCTAACCTGCTTTTGCAGCTCAGCGAGCTTCACGGATGTCTGCATGCGCAGACCATAACGCATAACGCTTCCCTTCGACGCCAACCCCGCCAACCCGCCCGATCGATGCCGACCGCCTACCTCACCCATCCCGACTGCCACAAGCACGAGATGGGCGCGATGCACCCGGAATGCCCGCAGCGTCTGGCGGCGATCGACGACTGGCTGCTGGCGACCGGCCTCGACGTGGCGCTGACCAAGGTCGAGGCGCGCAAGGTCACCGAACCGGAGCTCGAGCGCGCGCATGACGCGCTCTACGTCAAGCAGATGATGGATTCGCTGGCCCATTGCGAAGGCCTGGGCGAACGCCGCGCGCTGGACCCCGACACGATGGCCGGCCCCGGCACCTACCAGGCCGCCTTGCGCGCCGCCGGTGCGGCCGTGCAGGCCACCGACATGGTCATCGACGGCGAGGTCGACAACGCCTTCTGCGCCGTGCGCCCCCCGGGCCATCACGCGACGAAGAACGAGGCGATGGGCTTCTGCTTCTTCAACAACGTGTGCGTGGCGGCCCGCCATGCGCTGGACGTGCGCGGCCTCTCGCGCGTGGCCATCGTCGACTTCGACGTGCACCACGGCAACGGCACGGAAAACATCATTGCGAACGATTCGCGCGTGCTGATGGTCTCGATCTTCCAGCACCCGCTCTACCCGGGCAGCGGCACGGAGCCGCTGGGGCTGAACATGCTCAACGTGCCGCTGGCGCCATACACGCGCGGGCCGGAGGTGCGTTCGGTGATCGCCTCGCAATGGATGCCGGCGCTGGAGGATTTCCGGCCCGAGATGATCTTCATCTCGGCCGGTTTCGACGCGCACCGGCTCGATGAACTCGGCCAGCTCGGCCTCGTGGAAGAGGACTACGCCTGGATCACCGAACAGCTCGTGCACATCGCGCAGCGGCACTCGAAGGGCCGCATCGTTTCCTGCCTCGAAGGAGGCTACAACCTGGACGCCTTGGCCCGCAGCGTGGCCGCGCATGTGCGGACCCTGGCCGGAATCTGAAGTATGGTGAAGAAAGAACTGACCCAGCCGATGTCGCTGGATGAACTGGAATCCCTGGGTCGCGCGCTGCTGCAGCCGGTGACGCTCTCGGAATGGGCGCTGCTGCTGGTTTGCCTCGGGTTCTCGTGGCTGGTCGTCTCGCGGTTGAAGAAGGGCGGGCTGGGCGCCAAGCTCGGGCCGTTCTCGGTGCTGCTGGGGCAGCGCGCGGTGGACGGCATGCTGTTCCCGCTGCTGGCGCTGGCGCTGGCCTGGGGTGCGAGCCACCTGCTGCCGATGATGGGCGTGCCGCGCGTGGTGTTCCGCGTGGCGATCCCGCTGCTGATTTCGTTGACGCTGATCCGGCTGATCGTGCGCGTGCTGGGCGCCGCGCTGCCCGATTCGAGCCTGCTGCGCCCGCTCGTGCGCACGATGTCCTGGCTGGCCTGGGGCAGCTCGGTGCTCTGGGTGCTGGGGCTGCTGCCGCTGCTGCTCGATGAGCTGGACGACATCAGCTACAAGATCGGCGGCCGGCAGATCTCGGTGCTGGACCTGCTGCATGGCGCGTTCGTCGCCTTGATCGTGCTGGTGCTGGCCCTGTGGATCTCGGCGGCCATCGAGTCGCGGCTGATGAACTCGAAGCGGCTGGACCTCTCGATGAAGAAGATGGCGGGCAGCATCACGCGCACGGCGTTGCTGTTCGTCGGTTTGCTGATCGCTTTGTCGGCGGCGGGCATCGACCTGACGGCGCTGGGCGTGCTCGGCGGCGCCTTGGGCGTCGGTATCGGCTTCGGCTTGCAGAAGCTGGCGGCCAACTATGTGTCGGGCTTCGTGATCCTGGCCGAGCGGTCCCTGCGCATCGGCGACATGATCAAGGTGGACAACTTCGAGGGCCGCGTCACCGACATCAAGACGCGCTACACCGTGGTGCGCGCGCTCTCGGGCCGCGAGTCGATCGTGCCGAACGAGATGCTGATCACGCAGCGGGTGGAGAACTCTTCGCTGGCGGACAGCAATGTCTACCTGAGCTCGATCATCGTGATCGCGCTGGACGCCGACGTGGAAGCCTTGCAGACGGCCATCGTCGAACTGATCCGCAAGGTGCCGCGCGTGCTGGCCGATCCGGGGCCCGGCGTGCAGCTGAGCAACTTCGCGCCCGACGGGCTGGAGCTGACGATCGGCTTCTGGATCGCCGACCCGCACAACGGCACGGGCGGCGTGAAGTCGGACGTGAACCTCGCCGTGCTGAAGCTCCTGCGCGAACGCAACATCGACATCCCGTATCCCCAGCGGGTGATTCACCAGGCGCCGGACTGAGCGTGTCAGCTGACTTTGTCGGGTAGACGACTTTGTTTTCGGCAAAAAACCGCTGAGGCGTGAAGTTATGTTCTAGCTTGCATTCCAGCCCCGGCCTAGCATCGCTGGTTGCCTGGAAATGAGGGAGAGAACATGCAATTCATCAAGCGTGTCATGCTGGCGCAGGCTGTCCCTGCTGCGCTGTTGGTGGTGCTCGGCGGCGTGGCCGTGACCGGCACCGCGCGTCTGGAATCGCGCTTCGGCCAGTACTTCGATCACAAGGAAGCGTGGGCCACCCAGGCCAACGAGATGTACGCGCAAGGCCTGCAGATGGGCCAGGCGCTGCGCAACATCGTGCTCGATCCGGCCAACAAGAAGGCCTTCGAGAATCTGGAGAACGCGAACACGGCGTTCGACAAGGCGGCTTCGGCGGCGGATGCCGCAGCGGAAGGCGCCGACCAGAAGAAGCTGATGGGCACGATCAAGGAGCTGCGCGGCAAACTGTCTGCGGTGCAGTCGCAGGTCGTGCCGCTGGCGGCGTCGGACCGCGATGCGGCCATCGCGCTCGTGAACAAGCAGGAAACGCCGGCCTGGCGCGAGCTGCGCGGCGTGCTGTTGGATCTGAAGAAGAGCAGTTCGGCCGACAAGGAAGCCGAACTGAACGACGCGCTCGATTCGATGCGCAGCGCGCGCAACATGACGCTGGCGCTGGTGCTGATCTCGCTGGCGGTCGGCTTGTGGTTCTTCTTCAGCCTGCGCCGCGCGTTGCGCGTCGAGCTGGGCGGTGATCCGGCCCTGGCCCGCGAGGTGCTGGAGCGCGTGGCCGCTGGCGACCTGCTGGTGGATGTGCCTGTTCAACCTGGCGACGAACGCAGCATGATGGCCGCGCTCTCGCGCACCCGGGATGCGCTGCGCGGCCTGGTGTCGGACGTGAACGAGGCGGCGCATTCGATCGCGCTGGCGTCGAACGAGATCGCCGTGGGCAACCAGGATCTGTCGAATCGCACCGAGCAACAGGCGGGCAATCTGCAGTCGACCGCGTCGGCGATGGACCAGCTGACCTCCACCGTGCACAACAACGCCGAAGCGGCGCAGCAGGCCACGGTTCTCGCCAGCGAATGCAGCGGCGTGGCCAGTCAGGGCGGCACGGCCGTGGGGCAGGTGGTGCAGACGATGGAGGCAATCAGCGCGCAGAGCAACAAGATCGCAGACATCACGGCGGTGATCGACGGCATCGCGTTCCAGACCAACATCCTGGCGCTGAACGCGGCGGTGGAAGCGGCCCGTGCGGGCGAGCAGGGGCGTGGCTTCGCGGTTGTCGCGTCGGAAGTGCGTTCGCTGGCTCAGCGCAGCGCGCAGGCGGCCCGCGAGATCAAGGGCCTGATCGCGGAGAACGTGGAGAAGGTGGACAGCGGCGCACGCCAGGTGCACACGGCCGGCCAGACGATGGATGCGCTCGTGGGCCAGGTGCAGCGCGTGAGCCAGCTGATCAGCGAGATCTCGAACGCCACGCGCGAACAGAGCGGCGGCATTGCGCAGGTGAGCCAGTCGGTCAGCGAGCTCGACGAAGTGACGCAGAGCAACGCGGCTCTGGTCGAGGAGAGCACGGCGGCGGCGCAGAGCCTGAATCAGCAGGCCGAGAAGCTGACTGCCCTCGTGAAAGTGTTCCGCGTGGCCTGAGCAAGCGCTTCAGGCCAGCGCGGGGACGGTCACTTGACGGAGAGAACCCACTTGGCCAGGGTCTTGGCTTCGTCTTCGGTGACGGCGTTCGGCGGCATCGGCACGGGACCCCAGGTGCCCGTGCTGCCCTTGATGATCTTCTGCGCCAGCTTGTCGGCGGCGTCCTTGTCCTTGGCGTACTTGGCCGCCACGTCCTTGTAGGCCGGGCCGACGATCTTCTTGTCCAGGCCATGGCAGGCCAGGCAGTTCTTCTTCTGTGCCAGGTCCATGCCCGGGTCGGCGAAGGCGACGGCGGGAACCAGGGCGGCGACAGCGGCCAGTGCGGAAACCAGATGCTTCATGGCGTTCTTTCTGTACAAGCGGGTTTAAAGTGCGGCAATTCTAGAGAGAACCGGGAGTCGGAACATGGCATTCATCGTGATCGGCGTGCTGCTCATCTTGCTCAAGTTCGGCGAGATCGGACCGGTCGCAGCCTGGACCTGGCCGTGGGTGCTGTCCCCGTTCGGCCTGGCCGTGCTCTGGTGGGCCTGGTCAGACTGGAGCGGGCGGACGGCCAAGAAGGCCATGGACCGGATGGAAGGCCGCAAGGAAAAGCGTCGCGTCGAGGCGATGGAGAAGCTGGGACTGGATTCCCGCAAGCGCAAGTGAGGTTCAAACAGCTGCGGGCCTGAGGGCTCAGTCGCCGCCGCCGCAGCCGCCGCAACCCCCGCCGCTCCCGCCACCGCTGCAGCCGCTGCCGCCATCTCCGCCACCGCCGGAAGCATCTCCGCCGCGCATGCGCTGGTGGTAGCCGGCGTAGGCTGTATCCGCGAGCACCACCGTGCCGGCCAGCGCGACGGCCAGTGCCAGATCAGCCTGCCGCGGCGCCCGCACGCTATGGTTTCGGCTCAGTTGCAATTCGTTCAGCAGCCGGTCACCGGCGCGCGTGCGCCACGGGTGATTGACCGCCGTTGCGAGGGTGGCGATGAAGGTCACGAACATCAGGAAGACCAGGAACTCCACGGGCTTGTCGTGCGCAACGCCGATCTGGATCTTGGCGGCGCCGAACAGGATCAATGCGAAGCCGAGCACGGCGGGGCGCCACCGCACGGTGCTGGCCTGCTGACTGTCGAGCCAGAGCCCCAAGGTGTGCAGCCGGGCCTCGAGCGGTTCGACCAGTGATTGGACCCTGTTCGCAGACAAGGGCGGGCGAGGGCTCTTGCGCATCAGCGCGAGCACGCCGGCCAGCAGCGGGTCGGCGGGAGCCGGCGCGGTCTTGTCCTGGACGACGAAGACGTGTCTTTTCTCGTCCCAGCTCGCGTGGCCCTGGGCCAGCAACTCGGTCACGGCGACGTCGATCACGCGCTGACGGCCGCCGGCGAGCAGGGCGGTCTCGAACGGTGTGAGCGAGCCGGCCGTGGGGGCGGGCGTGCTCGCCTCGCGCAGCGCGCGCCGCCACAAGCTCATGGCCGAGAAGCCCACGATCATCAACGCGACATAGAGGCCGAGGAAGTTGGGCCCCGGCCAGTTCAAGGGATTGGGGCCGAGCGCGGAGGCCAGTGCGGGTGTCAGCAGCAGCGCGGCGAGGCCCGCGATGCGGAGCCGGAAACTGCGGCGCCTGCCTGAGGGAAACCGGTCTCGCATGCCGGGCCACCAGCGCGCCGGCGGCGGCCCGAAGGTCTCGGCGTAGCGCGCCAGCGTTTCGGCATAACGCTCCCGCATGGCGGCGTCGGCCGGGCCGGGTTCGTGGTGCAGATCCGTGCCGAGCGCCTCGGGGCAGAAGCGCAGCCAGTAGTCGCGGGTGAAGGTCAGGTGCAGGTGCCAGACCTGGTCGACTTCATCGCTCGGGATCGCCGGGCTCGCAGCCGTGGCCGTGGCGGCCAGCAGGCAGAAGCGCCGGTATTCCTCGATCGCCTCGCGCGCTTCGGCGGGCGACCAACCCTGCTCGGCGCAGAGCTTGGGAACGAGGAACTCCAGGGAGTGGGCCGACAGGCGCTGCCAGATCGCGTTCATGCGCGAATCATGGCAGCGCGCCGCCTTTCAGTCGAGATGTGCTGCGATCAGTCGAGCACGGCGCCCGAGCTGGCGCTCGACGCATTGCGCGCGAACTTCGCCAGCACGCCGCGCGTGTAGCGCGGTGCAGGCTGCTTCCACGCCGCGCGGCGCTTGGCGATCTCTTCGTCGCTGACGTTGAGTTGCAGCAGCAGCTGGTGCGCGTCGATGGTGATCGAGTCGCCTTCCTGCACCAGCGCGATCGTGCCGCCCTCGTACGCTTCCGGCGCCACGTGGCCGACGACCATGCCCCAGGTGCCGCCGGAGAAGCGGCCGTCCGTGATCAGGCCGACGCTCTCGCCCAGGCCCTGGCCGATCAGCGCGCCGGTGGGGGCGAGCATCTCGGGCATGCCGGGGCCGCCCTTGGGGCCGAGGTAGCGCAGGATCATCACGTCGCCGGCGTTGATCTGCTTGGCCATGATGGCGGCCAGCGCCGATTGTTCGTCGTCGAACACGCGGGCCGGGCCGGTCATGACCGGGTTCTTCAGGCCGGTGATCTTGGCGACGCAGCCGTCGGTGGCGAGGTTGCCGCGCAGGATGGCGAGGTGGCCTTGCTCGTAGATCGGCTTGGCAACGGGCTGGATCACCTGCTGCTCGGGGCTCAGCTCCGGCACGTCGGCCAGGTTCTCGGCCACGGTCTTGCCGGTGATGGTGATGCAGTCGCCGTGCAGCAGGCCGGCCTTGAGCAGCTCCTTCATCACGGCGGGCACGCCGCCGGCCTTGTGCAGGTCCACGGCCAGGAACTTGCCGCTGGGCTTGAGGTCGCAGAGCACGGGGATCTTCTTGCGCATGCGCTCGAAGTCATCGATGGTCCATTCGACTTCCGCCGCGTGGGCGATGGCCAGGAAGTGCAGCACGGCATTGGTCGAGCCGCCGGTCGCCATGATCACGGCTACGGCGTTTTCGATCGCCTTCTTGGTGACGATGTCGCGCGGCTTCAGGTCGGCCTTGACGGCTTCCACGAGGTACTTGGCGGCGCGCTTGGTGTTCTCGACGACTTCATCCTCGACGTTCGACATCGACGACGAATACGGCAGGCTCATGCCCAGCGCCTCGAAGGCCGAGCTCATCGTGTTGGCCGTGTACATGCCGCCGCAGGAGCCGCTGCCGGGGATCGCGCGCTTCTCGATCTGGCAGAAGTCTTCCTCGCTCATCTTGCCGGCCGAGAACTGGCCCACGGCCTCGAACACGCTGACGATGTTCAGGTCCTGGCCCTTGTAGTGGCCCGGCTTGATCGTGCCGCCGTAGATGTAGATGGCCGGCACGTTGGCGCGCAGCATGCCCATCATGCCGCCGGGCATGTTCTTGTCGCAGCCACCAATGACCATCACGCCGTCCAGCCACTGGCCGCCGACGCAGGTCTCCACGCAGTCGGAAATCACCTCGCGCGAGACCAGCGAGTACTTCATGCCTTCGGTGCCCATGGCCATGCCGTCGGAGATCGTCGGCGTGCCGAAGATCTGCGGGTTGGCGCCGGCGTCCTTCAGGCCGATCACGGCGGCGTCGGCGAGCTTTTGCAGGCCGGAGTTGCAGGGCGTGATGGTGGAGTGGCCGTTGGCCACGCCGATCATCGGCTTGCCGAAGTCGCTCTCCTGGTAACCCATGCCGTAGTACATGGAGCGGTTGGGCGCGCGGGCCACGCCTTCGGTGATGTTCTTGGAACGGCGGTTGAAGCCTTCGCTCATGGTCGTGTCTCCTGGGGATGCCTGGGTGGAATGGCCGAAGTTTCCTCCTGCGGCGGATTCGATTCAAATATATTATTCAGCGCTGATTGATACGTTGGATGAATCAATGATCGAGCTGAGGAGCCTGCGCCAATTCGTGGCCGTCGCCGAGGAGCTGCACTTCGGCCGCGCCAGCCTGCGCCTGCACATGACGCAGCCGCCGCTGACGCAGGCGATCCGCAAGCTCGAAGCGGACCTCGGCGCCCAGCTGTTCGAGCGCAGCAGCCGCAGCGTGGCGCTGACACCGGCCGGCGAGGCGCTGCTGCCGGCGGCGCGGCGATTGCTGGCGGAGGCGCAGGAGCTGGGGCCGTTGGTGCAGGCCGCTGCGGCGGGGCAGCGTGGGCGTCTGCGCTTGGGTTTCGTCTCGACCGTCGGCTACGGCGCGCTGCCGCGCTGGCTGCGCAACTTCCGCGAGGCGCATCCCGAGATCGAGCTGAGCCTGCGCGAAGCCACGCTCGACGTGCAGCTGCGCGACTTCGCCGCCGCCGAGCTGGATGCCGGCTTCATCGTCCACGCACCGGGCGTGCTGCCCGCCGGCTTCGAGGCGCTGCCGGTGGCGCGCGAACCGATGGTGCTGGCGATGAGTTCCGCGGCGCCGGTCGCGCTGCGCAAGCGCCTGGCCGCGGCCGACTGGCTCGACCTCCCGCTCGTGATCTTCCCGCGCGCCATCGCGCCTTCGCTGTTCGACGCCGTGCTCGGCTGCTACCGCGACCACGGCGCGACGCCGCGCATCGTGCAGGAGGCGATCCAGATGCAGACCATCGTCAACCTCGTGTCCGCCGGCATCGGCGTGGCGTGGGTGCCGGAGACCATGACCGACCTGCAGCGCAGCGGCGTCGTCTATCGGCGCATGGGTTCGACGGCGCCCGTCTGCGAAACGAGCCTGATCTGGCGGACCGACGCCACGCCGGTCGTGCAGCGCTTCGTGGAGCACGTGCGGGTTCAGCTCCGCCTCAGTCAGAGAACCGATCGGCGCTGAGCCTGCTCGTTATGATGCCGGGCTTCTCTCCCGCGCATCCATGACCGCCCCGCTCGTACACCCCCAATTCGACCCCATCGCCATCCATCTGCGCTTCATCGGCCCGGATGCCGGCGTGCATTGGTACGGCCTGATGTACCTGCTGGCCTTCGGCCTGTTCCTGTTCCTCGCGAACCGCCGCCTGCGCCAGCCGCAGTGGGCCAACGGCGGCTGGAAGAGCACGGACGTGGACGACCTGCTGTTCTGGGGCGTGCTCGGCGTGGTGCTGGGCGGGCGGCTCGGCTATGTGCTGTTCTACAAGCCGGATTTCTATTTCAGCCATCTGCCCGACATCCTGAAGGTGTGGGACGGCGGCATGTCCTTCCACGGCGGGCTGCTGGGCGTGATCCTGGCGATGATCTTCTTCGCGCGTCGGCATGGCCGCACGTTCTTCGAGGTGGCGGATTTCGTCGCGCCTTGCGTGCCCACGGGCCTGGGTGCGGGGCGCATCGGCAACTTCATCAACGGCGAGTTGTGGGGCCGCCCGGTGAACATGGATCTGCCGTGGGCGATGGTCTTTCCGCAGGCGAACGACGGCGGCGTGGCGCGCCATCCCTCGCAGATCTACCAGTTCCTCGGCGAAGGCGTCTTCCTGTTCCTGCTGATTTGGTTCTACGCGCGCAGCCCGCGCAAGACGGGCCAGGTCTCGGGCCTGTTCCTGATCGGCTACGGCGTGGTGCGCTTCGTCTGCGAGTTCTTCCGCGAGCCCGATGCCTTCATCCCGCTGGACACGCGCTGGCTGCACCTGAGCCAGGGGCAATGGTTGTCGCTGCCGATGATCATCGGCGGCATCCTCATCATGGCGTGGGCCTCCAAGCGCGCTGCTAACGGAAAGGTTGCCTGACATGCGCCAGGTCTTCTTCGACACCGAAACCACCGGCCTTTCCGCCGAGGGCGGCGACCGCATCCTCGAACTCGGCTGCGTGGAGATGGTCAACCGGCAGCTGACCGGCAAGTACCTGCACCTCTACATCAACCCCGAGCGCGCCAGCCACGAAGACGCGCTGCGCGTGCACGGCATCACCGAAGCGTTCCTGGCCGACAAGCCGAAGTTCCACGAGATCGTCGAGGAGTTCGTCGACTTCGTGCGCGACGCGGAACTCGTGATCCACAACGCGGCCTTCGACATCGGCTTCGTCAACGCCGAGATGAAACGCCTGCGCCGCCCGCCGATCAACGACGTGGTCAACGGCGTGCGCGACACGCTCCTGATGGCGCGCGAGATGTTCCCGGGCAAGGCGAACTCGCTCGATGCGCTCTGCCGCCGCCTGGACGTCGACAACTCCAAGCGCGAGCTGCACGGCGCCCACATCGACGCGGAGCTGCTGGCCCAGGTCTACATCAACATGACGCGCGGACAGGATGCGCTGTTGATGGAAGAGGGCTCGGAGTCGGGCAACCAGAACGGCGAGATGCAGATTGCGAAGCAGGACCTGAGCAGCTTCGTGCTGCCGGTGCTGCTTGCGACGGAGACCGAGCAGGAGGCGCACGCCAAGGTGCTGGCCGAACTCGACAAGGCCAGCGGCGGAAAAAGAGTCTGGCCGACCGAAGAATCCATGGCATAATCGCAGGCTTTCCAGAAATGGAAACGCATCCCGGAAGGGAAGCAGGCTTGGGCGGTTAGCTCAGCGGTAGAGCACTGCCTTCACACGGCAGGGGTCGCAGGTTCGAACCCTGCACCGCCCACCAAGCCTTGCCTCACGAATTCCGGGCGGTTAGCTCAGCGGTAGAGCACTGCCTTCACACGGCAGGGGTCGCAGGTTCGAACCCTGCACCGCCCACCAAGATCAAAGGCCTGCAAACAGCGATGTTTGCAGGCCTTTTGGTTTTTGCGCTTCGATTTCGCGTCAGTCGCTCGCCGGACTCCACACGCCATCGCGAAGCAACTCGTGCGGTCGGAAGTTCGCCTTGTAATCCATCTTGCCGCTGTCCGCGATCCAGTAGCCGAGGTACAGATGAGGCAGGCCCAGGCGGCGCGCCTGGTCGATCTGCCAGAGCACGTTGTAGGTGCCGTAGCTCGCGCCGTCCTCGGGCTCGAAGAAGGTGTAGACGGCCGAGATGCCGTCCGAGAGCAGGTCCACGATCGAGACCATCTTGAGCTGGCCCGTGGCGCCGTCGCGGAACTCCACCAGCCGCGTGTCGATGCGGCTTTGCAGCAGGAACTGGGTGTACTGGTCCACGCTGTCGTGGTCCATGCCGCCGCCGGCGTGGCGGCCGTTCTGGTAGCGCAGGTAGAGCTCGTAATGCTCGGCCGAGAAGCCCAGCGCCATCACGCGCGTCTGCAACTCGCCGTGCTGCTTGCGGGCGCGGCGCTGGCTGCGCGTGGGCTGGAACTTCGCCACCGGCACGCGCAGCGGCACGCAGGCCTTGCAGCTGTCGCAGTAGGGGCGGTAGGTGAACAGGCCCGAGCGGCGAAAACCGGCAGCGACCAGATCGGAATACGTGTCCGCATGGATCAGGTGGCTCGGCGTGGCGACCTGGGAGCGCGCGAGCCGGTCCGGCAGATAACTGCACGGATAAGCGGCAGTTGCATAGAACTGCAACTGCGCCAGGGGAAGGTCCTTGGGATAGGTCACGGCCTTGCTCGCTAGGGATGGGCCAATGATAAGCGCGGTCAAGACGCCGATTCAGGCGAGTTGCTCGAGCCAATCCCAGTCGGCCGGGCGGAATTGCCAATCCGGCGGGGTCGCCTGCTCGGTCGCCCAGGCGAGGTGGGATTCAAACTGGAACCGCGCCACCTCCGCCGCGCCCAGCGAGGCCAGATGCCGCGTGTTCTGCTGGCAGTCGATCCATGGGATGCCGTTGCGCCGGCAGAGGCACACCAGCGCCGCGAGCGCGATCTTGGAGGCGTCCGTGCGGCGCATGAACATCGACTCGCCGAAGAACATGCGGCCGATGTTGACGCCGTACAGGCCGCCGGCCAGTTCGCCGTCGATCCAGGTTTCGACGCTGTGCACGGCGTCCTGGCTTTCGGCCCAGCGCAGGTAGGCGGCCTGCATCTCCGGCAGGATCCAGGTGCCGGCCTGGCCTTCGCGCGGCGCGTTGGCGCAGGCGCGCAGCACGTCGCGGCGGGCGCTGTCCACGCGGATCTCGCAGCCGGGTGTTCTGGCGAAGCGGCGCAGCGTCTTGCGCAGCGAGTGGCTCGGCTCGAAGTGGCGCGTTTGCAGCACCATGCGCGGGTCAGGCGACCACCACAAGGGCGGCTGGCCGTCGCTGTACCAGGGGAAGATGCCTTGCCGGTAGGCCTCGCGCAGCCGTTCGGGGCGCAGGTCGCCGCCGGCGGCCAGCAGGCCCGGCGCCTCGGAGTCGGCCGCAAGCGCACGCGCCGTGGGCGGAAAGGCGATGGAATCCTCTGCCAGCCAGTCGATCATTGCGGCCATGGTAGCGTGTCGGGATGAAGACGATTTTGTATGGCATTCCCAATTGCGACACCGTCAAACGCGCCCGCGTTTGGTTGACCGACAACGGCGTGGACTACGAGTTCCACGATTTCAAGAAGGCCGGCGTGTCGGCTGACCATCTGGCCGCCTGGATGAAGGCCGTCGGCTGGGAGAAGCTGCTCAACCGTGCCGGCACCACCTGGCGCAAGCTCGACGCCGACACGCAGGCCGGCGCGGCCGATGCGGCCGGCGCCGCCGCCTTGATGCAGGCGCAGGCCAGCGTGATCAAGCGCCCGGTTGTGGAATGGGCCGATGGCCGCATCTCAGTGGGCTTCAAACCCGAATTGTTCGAGGAGTACGTCTGATGTTCACCGGCATCGTCCAGGGCGTCGCCCGCATTGCCCGCATCCAGGAAGCGCCGGGGCTGCGCAGCTTCACGCTCGAATTCCCGGCCGGCTTCACCGCGGGTCTGGAGATCGGCGCCAGCGTCTCGTGCGACGGCGTCTGCCTGACCGTCACGCGGCTGAACAGCGACACGTCGGCCGACTTCGACGTGATGCTCCAGACGCTGAACCTCACGACGCTCGGCGTGCTGTCCACCGGTGATTCGATCAATGTCGAACGCGCGGCCAAGGATGGCGCCGAGATCGGCGGCCACCCGCTCTCCGGCCACGTCGACTTCACGGCCAGCCTGAAGGACATCCGCGAGCCCGAGAACAACCGCGTGCTGCGGATCTCGGTGCCCGGCCACTGGATGCGCTACATCTTCGCCAAGGGCTACATCGCCATCAACGGCGCCAGCCTGACCGTGGCCGAGGCCAACAAGACCGAGAACTGGTTCGAGGTCTGGCTGATCCCCGAGACGCTGCGCATGACCACCTTCGGCGCCAAGGTGGTGGGCGACGACCTCAACATCGAGATCGAGCGCCAGACGCAGGTGATCGTGGACACGGTGCGCGCCGTGGTCGAAGAGCGCCTTGGCCCGCTGTTGCCCGCACTCGACAAGCTCCTCTCCCAGCAGTGATCGAGTGCGAACAGCGGTGACGCTGTTCGCAGATGCTTGCAATTCGTCTCGACTGTCAGCTTGAATTGGCAGTAATGTCGCTGGTTGAATGTCGGCGGGATTCCCCCGTGGGAGCGAAAGCAGGTGAGTCAGGACGATCTGACCCTGCGGCGTGTGCAGCGCTTGCGCGAGTGCGTGATGCAGCGCCTGGGTCTCAAGATGAGCGAACGGCACCAGCCTTTGCTGGTGCGCCGGCTGGCGGAGCGCGCGCTGGAAGGCGACGTTGACGGCTGGCTGGATCGGCTGGAGCAGCCGGCTGGCCGGGCGGAGCTGTTCGCGCTGGCCGATGAGCTGGCCGTGGGGGAGGGCTGGTTCTTCCGTCACGCCGGGCAGTTCGAGCGGCTTCATTCGCTGCTGGATTCAGCGAGCGATAGCGGCCCTTTGCGCGTACTGAGCGTCGGTTGCGGCGCGGGCGAGGAAGCCTGGTCGCTGGCGATGAGCCTGGCCGATCTGCGGCCCGGCAGCCGGATCGAGGCCTTCGATCTCTGTCCCGAGCGCGTGCAACACGCTGAAACCGGCCGTTATGGCGACTGGTCCATGCGCGTCACGCCGGGTTCGTTGCGGCGGCGCTGGTTCAGCCGCGACGATGGATTCCATGAAATCGCGCCGGAGCTGCGCGGCGGCGTCCAGTTTTCGGTCCGCAATGTCTGCGAGGCCGACGCGGGTTTCTGGAACGAGCCGCGCTTCGATCTGGTCTTGTGCCGCAATGTGTTGAGCGCGCTGGAGCCGGCCGCCGTCGAGACGGCGATCCATCATCTGGCGCAAGTGCTCAAGCCCGGTGGCTGGTTGTGGCTCGGGCGTGACGAACAACTGCGCGGCCGCGACGATTTGTTCAAGTCCCACGCATCGGACGGCTGGAATTTCTACGAGCGCACCGCGGCAGCCGTGGTTGGCGCGACGCGTGATCAGCGCACGCGCCTCAAGCCGGGCCCCGGTTCGCTCTGGCTGCGCAACGGGCGCGACACCGTCTTCGAGTTGTGGCGGCAAGGCCGCTTGCGCCAGGCGCTGCACCAGGCGGATTCACTGCTGGCGCACGACCGCAGCGACTGCGAGCTGCTGCTCGCGCAGGTGATGCTGCAACTCCAGACCGGCCATGTGCCGGAGGCGCAGCGCATCGGCATGCGGCTCCTGAATCTGGCGACCACGCCAGCCATGGGCGCCGCGGCGCGTTACGCGAAGGCACGCGGGCATGAGCTGAGAAACGAATCGGGGCAGGCGCTGGAGAACTACCAGCAGGCCGCGCGGCTGGACTCGGGCTTCGCGTTGGCGCATCTGCGCCTGGGCCTGCTCCTGCGCGAACGCGGCGGCGAATCTGAAGCAGCCCACGAAGCACTGCGCCGCGCATCCGAACTCATGGCGTTCGAGGATGAGCGGCGCATTCTGGTCTTCGGCGAAGGGCGGTGCCGGCGGGAACTGGCGGCCCTTTGCGAGCAGGAAGCGATTGCGGCTTGACGTTCAGGCCGCAGCGGCCGTGTTGATGATCCGCTGCAAGCCCAGCTGGTCAATGATCCGGATCTGGCGCTGCTTCACTTCCATCACGCCCTCATCCTGGAACTTCGAGAATGTGCGGCTGACCGTTTCGAGCTTCAGGCCGAGGTAGCTGCCGATCTCTTCACGCGTCATGCGCAGCACGAGGCTCGAAGCCGAGAAGCCGCGCGCTTGCAGGCGCTGCGTCAGGTTCAGCAGAAAGGCAGCGAGGCGCTCCTCGGCGCGCATCGAGCCCAGCAGCAGCATCACGCCATGGTCGCGCACGATCTCGCGGCTCATGATCTTGTGGAACTGGCGTTGCAGGTCCGTGAAATCGCGCGAGAGGTGTTCGAGCTGATCGAAGGGGATCACGCAGACGTTGGAGTCTTCCAGCGCGACGGCGTCGCAGGAGTGGCGCTCGGTGCTGATGCCGTCCAGCCCCAGCAGTTCGCCGGCCATCTGGAAGCCGGTGACCTGGTCGCGGCCGTCTTCCAGCGCGACGCTGGTCTTGAAGAAGCCGGTGCGCACGGCGTAGACCGATTCAAAGACGTCGCCGCTGCGGAACAGCGTGTCGCCGCGCACGACGGTGCGGCGCTTGGAGACCAGGTTGTCGAGCTGCTCCAGGTCAGCGGGCGAGAGGCCCACCGGCAGGCAGAGCTCGCGCAGGTTGCAGCTGGAGCAGGCGATCTTCACCGACTCCCCCTTGCCCAGCGGCGCGGCTGGGGCGGCCGGGCGGGCCGGGCTGTTCGTCGTGGACTTGACGGTAACGGGGGTCAGGCTGGGTGTAAACATGATGCTCCTCAACGGGTTAACCATTCTTTGCCGCTAGGTTCTCTCAGCGCTTGACTGAGGTCAATCAGGCGCATGTGGACTTGTTGGCACCCCTGTACCTGAGTGTGGGGACAACCCGCCTGAACAGGGGGCTTACCAAACGCGAACCCTGGCTTGCGCAGGCGCAACGGTCGCTGCCTTACAGTTCGGGGCTCCCCGTCATTCCCTCATCCTGCTCAAAAGCGGAGACGAAGATTCATGTATCAGCACATCCAGGTGCCCGAAGGCGGGCAGAAGATCACCGTCAACACCGACTTGACGCTGAACGTCCCGGACCACCCGATCATTCCGTACATCGAGGGCGACGGCACCGGTCTGGACATCACGCCGGTCATGATCAAGGTGGTGGACGCCGCTGTTGAAAAGGCCTACGGCGGCGCGAAGAAGATCCACTGGATGGAGATCTTCGCCGGCGAGAAGTCCACAAAGCTCTACGGCCCCGACGTGTGGCTGCCCGAAGAGACGATGCAGGTGCTCAAGGACTACGTCGTCTCGATCAAGGGGCCGCTGACCACGCCCGTGGGCGGCGGCATCCGCTCGCTGAACGTGACGCTGCGCCAGACGCTGGACCTCTACGTCTGCCTGCGCCCCGTGCGCTACTTCGACGGCGTGCCGAGCCCCGTGAAGGAGCCGCAGAAGGTGAACATGGTGATCTTCCGCGAGAACTCGGAAGACATCTACGCGGGCATCGAGTTCGCGGCCGAGACCGACAACGCCAGGAAGCTGATCAAGTTCCTGCAAGAGGAACTCGGCGCCAACAAGATCCGCTTCCCCGAAACCTCGGGCCTGGGCGTGAAGCCGGTCTCGCGCGAGGGCACGGAGCGGCTGGTGCGCAAGGCGATCCAGTACGCCATCGACCATGACAAGCCGAGCGTGACGCTGGTCCACAAGGGCAACATCATGAAGTTCACGGAAGGCGCCTTCCGCGACTGGGGCTATGCGCTGGCGCAGAAGGAATTCGGCGCCGAGCCGATCGACGGCGGCCCGTGGTGCCGCCTGAAGAACCCGAAGACGGGCCGCGACATCACGATCAAGGATTCCATCGCCGACGCCTTCCTGCAGCAGATCATCCTGCGGCCGGTCGAGTACTCGGTGATCGCCACGCTGAACCTGAACGGCGATTACATCTCCGACGCGCTGGCCGCGCAGGTCGGCGGCATCGGCATCGCGCCGGGCGCCAACATGAGCGATTCGGTGGTGATGTTCGAGGCCACGCACGGCACGTCGCCGAAGTACGCGGGCAAGGACTATGTGAATCCGGGTTCCGAGATCCTGTCTGCCGAGATGATGCTGCGCCACATCGGCTGGGGTGAGGCGGCCGACGTGATCATCTCCGCGATGGAGAAGGCGATCCTGTCGAAGAAGGTCACGTACGACTTCGCGCGCCTGATGGACGGTGCGACGCAGGTGTCGTGCTCGGGCTTCGGGCAGGTGATGATCGACCAGATGTGAGCCTGCGATGAGCGACGTCCACTCCGCAGCACAAGGGGGTTACGCCGCCGAGGCGGGGCGTTATGCCAAGGGGCGACCGGAATATCCGGCGGCTTTGAAAGGCTGGCTGGCGGGTGAGCTGGGTCTCGGCCCGGAGCGCAAGGTGATGGACCTCGGCGCGGGCACGGGCAAGTTCACGAAGCTGCTGCTGGAGACGGGCGCCGATGTGTGCGCCGTCGAGCCGGTGGCGGCGATGCGCGAGCAACTGGCGGCGAAGTTGCCGGGCGTCGAAGTGCTGGAGGGGAGGGCGCAGGCCATTCCGCTGCCCGATGAGAGCGTGGACGCCATCGTCTGCGCGCAGGCCTTCCACTGGTTCGCCAGCGTCGAGGCGCTCGAAGAAATGCACCGCGTTCTCAAGCCGGGCGGCAAGCTCGGCCTCGTGTGGAACGTGCGCGATGAATCGGTGGACTGGATGGCCGCCGTCACGGCGATCATCACGCCGTTTGAGGGCGATGCGCCGCGCTACTACAAGGGCGATTGGTACAAGCCATTCGAGATGTTCGACGGCTTCGGCCCGCTGGAGTTGCAGAGCTTCCCGCACGAGCATGTCGGGCCGCCGTCCCAGGTGATCCTGGATCGGTTTCTCTCGGTCAGCTTCATCGCAGCGCTGGACGACGCGGCCAAGGCCGGCGTGGCGGCGCAGTTGCAGGATCTGATCGACCACCATCCGGACCTGCGCGGCAAGCAGACCGTGGCGGCGCCGTATCGCACCGAGGCGTTCATCGCCAAGCGCTGCTGAACACTCAACGGCGACGGACAAAAAAAACGGAGCGCCGCGGCGCTCCGTTTTCATTTCAGCCTGCGACTGACTTGACGATCAGCCCGCCAGCGCAGCCAGCGCCGCGTTGAACGTTGCGCTCGGGCGCATCACCTTGTCCAGCTTGGCCGTGTCAGGCAGGAAGTAGCCGCCGATGTCGGTCGGCTGGCCTTGCACTTCCTTCAGCTCGGCGGCGATCTTGGCTTCGTCGCGGGTCAACGCTTCGGCCACGGCCTTGAACTTGCCGGCCAGTTCGGCGTCGTCGGTCTGCGCAGCCAGTTCCTGGGCCCAGTACAGGGTCAGGTAGAAGTGGCTGCCGCGGTTGTCGATCTCGCCGGTCTTCGGGCTCGGGCCCTTGCCGTTGTCCAGCAGCTTGCCGGTGGCGGCGTCGAGCGTCTTGGCCAGGACCTTGGCCTTGGCGTTGTCGTTCTTGATGCCCAGATCTTCCAGGCTGACAGCCAGGGCCAGGAACTCACCCAGCGAATCCCAGCGCAGGTGGTTTTCTTCGACCAGCTGCTGCACGTGCTTCGGGGCCGAGCCGCCGGCGCCGGTCTCGTACATGCCGCCGCCGGCCATCAGCGGGACGATGGACAGCATCTTGGCCGAGGTGCCCAGTTCCATGATCGGGAACAGGTCGGTCAGGTAGTCGCGCAGGATGTTGCCGGTGGCGCTGATCGTGTCCAGACCGCGGATCACGCGCTCCAGCGTGTAACGCATGGCGCGGACCTGGCTCATGATCTGGATGTCCAGGCCGGTCGTGTCGTGCTCGTGCAGGTACATCTTGACCTTGGTGATCAGCTGCGCCTCGTGCGGACGGTACGAATCCAGCCAGAACACCACGGGCATGCCGGAGTTGCGGGCGCGCGTGACGGCCAGCTTCACCCAGTCACGGATGGCGGCGTCCTTGCACTGGCACATGCGCCAGATGTCGCCTTGCTCGACGTTCTGGCTCATCAGCACTTCGCCGGTGGCCAGGTCGGTGATGTTGGCCACGCCGTCTTCCGGGATCTCGAAGGTCTTGTCGTGCGAGCCGTATTCCTCGGCCTGCTGGGCCATCAGGCCGACGTTGGGCACCGTGCCCATGGTCTTCGGGTCGAAGGCGCCGTGCCACTTGCAGAAGTTGATGATCTCCTGATAGATGCGGGCGAAGGTCGATTCGGGCATCACGGCCTTCACGTCCTTCAGGCGGCCATCGGCACCGTACATCTTGCCGCCGCTGCGGATCATGGCGGGCATGGAAGCGTCCACGATGATGTCGTTGGGCGAGTGGAAGTTGGTGATGCCCTTGGCGGAGTCCACCATCGCCAGCTCGGGGCGGTGTTCGTGGCAGGCGTGCAGGTCGCGGCGGATCTCTTCTTGCTTGGCGCTCGGCAGCGTGGCGATCTTGGTGTACAGATCGACCATGCCGTTGTTGACGTTGATGCCGAGTTCGTCGAACAGCTTGCCGTGCTTCTCGAAAGCCTCACGGTAGAAGATGCGCACGCAGTGGCCGAACACGATCGGGTGCGAGACCTTCATCATCGTGGCCTTGACGTGCAGCGAGAACATCACGCCGGTCTTGCGCGCGTCTTCGATTTCCTTTTCGTAGAAAGCCAGCAGGGCCTTCTTGCTCATGAACATCGAGTCCACGACTTCGCGGTCCATCAGCGAAACCTTGGGCTTGAGCACGATGGTCTTGCCGCTTTTGGTGATCAGCTCCATCTTCACGTCGCGGGCGCGGTCCATGGTCATGGACTTTTCGCCGTGATAGAAGTCGCCGTCGTGCATGTGCGAGACGTGCGAGCGCGAGGCCTGGCTCCACTCGTCCATGCGGTGCGGGTTCTTGCGGGCGTATTCCTTGACGGCCTTCGGTGCGCGGCGGTCCGAGTTGCCTTCGCGCAACACGGGGTTCACGGCCGAGCCGATGCACTTGTTGTAGCGGGCGCGGACGTCCTTCTGCTCATCGGTCTCGGGCTTCTCGGGGTAGTCCGGGATCTTGTAGCCCTTCTCCTGCAGCTCCTTGATGGCGGCCTTGAGCTGGGACACCGAGGCGCTGATGTTGGGCAGCTTGATGATGTTGGCGTCGGCCTTGAGCGTGAGCTTGCCGAGAGCGGCGAGGTTGTCGGGCACGCGCTGTTCTTCGGTCAGCAGTTCCGGGAACTGACCCAGGATGCGGCCGGCGACGGAGATGTCGCTCGTGGTCACGTCGATGCCGGCCTGCGCCGCGAAAGCTTGGACGACCGGCAGCAGCGAGGCAGTGGCCAGTCGCGGTGCTTCGTCGGTCAGGGTGTAAACGATCTGGGTCTTTTCGGCGGTCATGGAAGATGGTCCGTTCAAGGGAAAACTCGTGCCGCGCGCAGCTGAATCGCGCGCTGAGGGTGCGAACTTTATCAAGCTCGGGCGCAGGAACACGCAGTTAGCAAAAAGGCCCGCTGTTGCGGGCCTTTTCAAAGGGTGTTCGATCGGGTCAGGCTTCGGGCTGACCGGCGCTCGCGGCTCCCTCGACTTGCACGATGTTCTGAGCCAGCTGGCCTTTTGGGCCCTGGATCAGCTCGAAGGTCACCTGGCTGCCCTGCTTGAGGGTGCGGAAACCTTCCATCTGGATTGCAGAAAAATGGGCGAACACATCCTCGCCGCCCGCTTCCGGTTCGATGAAGCCAAAACCCTTGGCGTCGTTGAACCACTTGACAGTACCGTTTGCCATAACTCCTCCATCCCTGATGGCTACTACACGGACAGCAATTGTTGAGATTTGTCAAATGACTGTCAAATTAGGGGGTCCCCGGAACGGGTCTTCCCGAATCCCTTGATTCAAATCTTGAATATTCCGGTACGAATAGGGCAATGAATCTTGCGGGAGGCTTTCTTGAATGGCTCAAACGGCCCGTTGTTTTGCAGCTCTTGCAAATGGCCTTGGCAACCCTAGGTGGGGTGGGAGCCTCTCAGCGCATGCTGAGGCCGCTCATTAGAATTCGCCCATGCCCGAAAACCCACCTCAGCCGCCCCAGCCTCCCGGACAGATTCCGGGTCAGGACGAAGGCGGTGGCGCGACCACGGTCGAGCGCCAGACCCAGAAAACCGAGCCGCCTCGCCTCTACACGGTGTTGATGCTCAATGACGATTTCACGCCCATGGAGTTCGTGGTCATGGTTTTGCAGGAATATTTCCGGCACGACCTCGACACGGCCACGCAAATCATGCTCAAAATCCACCACGAGGGGCGTGGCGTGTGCGGTGTCTTCACCAAAGACGTCGCCGCGACCAAGGTGGAGTTGGTCCTGGCCGCCGCCCGGCGGGCCGGACATCCCTTGCAGTGCATTATGGAGGCCGCATGATTGCGCAAGAGCTTGAAGTCAGCCTGCACATGGCGTTCGTGGAGGCGCGTCAGCAACGCCACGAGTTCATCACCGTCGAGCACTTGCTGATGGCCCTGCTGGACAACCCTTCGGCTGCCGAAGTGTTGCGAGCCTGTTCGGCCAACCTGGACGACCTGCGCAAGTCGCTGGCCCAGTTCATCAAGGACAACACGCCGACCGTCGGCGGGACCGACGAAGTCGACACCCAGCCCACGCTCGGGTTCCAGCGCGTGATCCAGCGCGCCATCATGCACGTGCAGAGCACGGGCAATGGCAAGAAGGAAGTGACCGGCGCCAACGTGCTGGTCGCGATCTTCGGCGAGAAGGATTCGCACGCCGTCTACTACCTGCACCAGCAGGGCGTGACGCGCCTGGACGTGGTGAACTACATCGCCCATGGCATCAAGAAGAGCGAGCCGCCTGAGCCCCCGAAGGGCCAGGAAGGCGGCTCGGGCAATGAGGGCGAGCGCGAAGAGGCCGAAGGGCCGGGCAGCAAAGGCTCGCCGCTGGAGCAGTTCACCGCCAACCTCAACCAGCTCGCCAAGGACGGCAAGATCGATCCGCTGATCGGCCGCGAACTGGAAGTCGAACGCGTGGTGCAGGTGCTCTGCCGCCGCCGCAAGAACAACCCGCTGCTGGTCGGTGAGGCCGGCGTGGGCAAGACGGCCATCGCCGAAGGTCTGGCCTGGCGCATCACCGAGGGCGACGTGCCCGAAGTGCTGGCCGACTCGGTCGTCTACTCGCTCGACATGGGTGCGTTGCTGGCCGGCACCAAGTACCGCGGCGACTTCGAGCAGCGCCTGAAGGCCGTGCTCAAGCAGCTGAAGGACCAGCCGCAGGCGATCCTCTTCATCGACGAGATCCACACGCTGATCGGCGCAGGCGCCGCTTCGGGCGGGACGCTGGACGCGAGCAACCTGCTCAAGCCGGCGCTGTCTTCGGGCCAGATGAAGTGCATCGGCGCGACGACGTTCACCGAGTACCGCGGCATCTTCGAGAAGGATGCGGCGCTCTCCCGTCGCTTCCAGAAGATCGACGTCGCCGAGCCTTCGGTGGAGCAGACGATCGAGATCCTGAAGGGTTTGAAGTCGCGCTTCGAGGAGCACCATAGCGTCAAGTACGCACTGGGCGCCTTGCAAGCCGCTGCTGAGCTCTCGGCCAAGTACATCAACGACCGCCACCTGCCCGACAAGGCCATCGACGTGATCGATGAAGCCGGCGCGGCGCAACGCGTGCTGCCCAAGAGCAAGCAGAAGAAGACCATCACCCGCAGCGAGGTCGAAGACATCGTCGCCAAGATCGCGCGCATCCCGCCGGCCTCGGTGTCGAGCGACGACCGCGGCAAGTTGAAGAGCCTGGACCGCGATCTGAAGAGCGTGGTGTTCGGTCAGGACCCGGCCATCGACGCGCTCGCCGCCGCCATCAAGATGGCGCGCTCGGGCCTGGGCAAGCCGGACAAGCCGATCGGCTCCTTCCTGTTCAGCGGCCCGACGGGCGTGGGCAAGACCGAAGTGGCGAAGCAGCTGGCCTACATCCTGGGCATCGAGCTGATCCGCTTCGACATGTCCGAGTACATGGAGCGCCACGCCGTCAGCCGCCTGATCGGCGCGCCTCCGGGCTATGTGGGCTTCGACCAGGGCGGCCTGATGACCGAGGCGGTCACGAAGAAGCCGCACGCGGTGCTGCTGCTCGACGAGATCGAGAAGGCGCACCCGGATGTCTTCAACGTGCTGCTGCAGGTCATGGACCACGGCTCGCTGACGGACAACAACGGACGCAAGGCTGACTTCCGCAACATCATCATCATCATGACGACGAATGCGGGCGCCGAGGCCATGAACAAGGCGACCATCGGCTTCACCACCCAGCGCCAGCAGGGCGATGAGATGGCCGACATCAAGCGCCTGTTCACGCCGGAGTTCCGCAACCGCCTGGACGCGATCGTGTCCTTCCGTGCGCTCGATGAGGAAATCATCATGCGCGTGGTCGACAAGTTCCTGCTCCAGCTGGAAAGCCAGTTGCAGGAGAAGAAGGTCGAGGTCACCTTCACCGACGCGCTGCGCCAGCAGCTCGCCAAGAAGGGCTTCGATCCGCTGATGGGCGCGCGCCCGATGCAGCGCCTGATCCAGGACACCATCCGTCGCGCCCTGGCCGACGAGCTGCTGTTCGGCGATCTGGTGGACGGCGGCCGCCTGACGGTCGACGTGGACGAGGCGGGCGAGGTCAAGCTGGACATCCAGCCGGCCAAGCGCGACAAGCCGAAGGCGGAGCCTGCGACTGCCGACTAACTAGTCGACGCGGTAGAAAGAGGAGAGCAGCCGGTGCAAAGCCGGCTGTTCTTTTTTCAGGGCCTCGGGCGCGACGAAGAAGGCCTCGCTGGCGACGGCGAAGAACTCTTCGAGGCTCGTGGTGCCGTAGTCGTCGATGCAGCTGGCGGCGCCGCGGTCGACGCGGCGGGTCCAGCGGTTCCAGATCGATTCGAGCAGATCGTCGTCCGCGCGGCTGCGACGTTGATCGAGCACGTGCGCGAACTCGTGAATCACGACGTTGAACACGGCATCGTGTTCCAGGCCGGCTTCCTGCACGGCCGACCACGCGAGCATCAGCGGGCCGCCTTCCATCGCTTCGCCGACCAGCTCTTCGTCGTAGGTGTGGACGATGCCGTCTTCATCTGCGTACTCGCGCGGCGCCACGACTTCGCCGGCGTGCATGACGATGCCCTTGAAGCCGTCGAGCCATTCGAGGCCTAACTTCAGGATCGGCAGACAGGCTTGCGCCGCGACGGCGAGCGCCACTTCGTCGGTGACCTCGAAGCCGGCCACGCCGTGGAATTCCTTGTCCGCGAGGAACAGCGAACAAAGTCGGCGCAGCTCGGCGAGGTCTTCATCCGAGCGTTGCGAGAGAAAAGGGTAGTTGTGGAGCGTCTGCTGCCACAACTCATCAGGGATCGCGTGGCGCGCCAGCGCCTGGGCTTCACGGCGCTTCTTCAGCCAGCCGAACATGCGCGTTCAGTCAGGCCAGCGGGATGCGGCGCAGCCCGGCCTGGCGCAGGCGCAGCACCTCGGCGCGCGGCGGTTGATCGCCGTGATGGCCGTCGCAGTCCCAGTCGCTGAGCACGTGGCGCGAGAGGCCCGGTGCCAGCTCATGCTGACCCGGGCGATGCGTGTGCCCGTGGATCATCGCGTGGCAGTTCGCGGCTTGCAGCCACTCCACGCACGCGGCGGTGTCCAGATCGGCCCAAAGCTCTTCGCCGGCCTGCTTCATCTGGCTCGCAGCGCGCATCTGCTGGCCGATCATCCGACGCTCGGCGAGCGGCTTCGACAGCAGCGCAGCCTGCCAAGCGGGCGAGCGCACCTGCGCACGAAACGCCTGGTAGGGCTTGTCTTCCAGGCAGAGCGCATCGCCATGCGTGAGCAGCCAGCGTTGCCCGAAGGCGCTCAGCACCGTCGGATCCGCCAGGCCCTGCATGCCGCAGTCGGCCAGCATCTCCGGCCCCACGAGGAAGTCGCGGTTGCCGGCCATGAAGAAGAGATTCAGCCGCTGGCTGGCGCGCTTCAACAACGCGCAGCACTCGGCCTCGAACGGATCGAAACGCGCATCGTCACCGACCCACACCTCGAAGATGTCGCCCAGCAGCACGACGGCCTCCGCCGCCGTCTCTTCCAGATGCGCGGCAAAGGCCGCCAGCGTCTTGGGCGTCGTCGGCGACAGATGCAGGTCGGAGATGAAATCGATGCGCCGCCACTCCGGCGGCGCGATCAGCTCCGCGAACTCAGGCAGCAACTTCGACGGCCTTCTCGATCACGACCGCTTCGAGCGGCACGTCATCGTGGTGGCCCGAACGGCCGACCTTGACCTTCTCGATCTTGTCGACCACGTCCTTGCCCTCGACGACCTTGCCGAACACGGCGTAGCCCCAGCCGGACGGCGACTCGCTCTTGAAGTTCAGGAACTCGTTGTTCGTGCTGTTGATGAAGAACTGCGCGGTGGCCGAGTGCGGTGCGTTGGTGCGCGCCATGGCGACGGTGTAGTGCTCGTTCTTCAGGCCGTTGCCGGCTTCGTTCTGGATCGGCGAGCCGGTGTCCTTCTGGCGCATGCCCACTTCCATGCCGCCGCCCTGGACCATGAAGCCCTTGATCACGCGGTGGAAGATCGTGCCGTCGTAGTGGCCCTTGCGGACGTACTCGAGGAAGTTCTCGGTCGAGACGGGCGCCTTGACGTCGTCAAGCTCGAGCTTGATCAGGCCCTGGTTGGTATGCAGTTCGACGAACTTGCTCATTTTGTTTTCTCCACGATGGCTTTTTTGATGAGGATGGGCTTGGCCGGCAGGTTCTGGAATTGACCCTGCTCGACCGTCGGCGTGTCGCGGATCTTGTCCACGACTTCCATGCCCTCGATGACCTGGCCGAAGACGGCGTAGCCGAAGCCGTCACGCGCGTTGGCGGCGTCCAGGAAGGGGGCGTCGACGACGTCGATGAAAAACTGCGAGGTCGCCGAATTGGGATCGTTGGTGCGCGCCATCGCCACGGCGCCGCGCACATTGCTCAGGCCGTTGTTGGCTTCGAGCGGGATCGGCGGCTTGGTCGGCTTTTGCGCGAGCTTCTCGGTGTAGCCGCCGGTCTGGATCATGAAGTCCGGAATCACGCGGTGGAAGATCACGCCGTTGTAGTGGCCGGCCTTCACGTATTGCAGGAAGTTGGCGACCGTCTTGGGTGCCTTCTCGGCGTCGAGCTGGATGCGGATGTCGCCTTCGCTCGTGGTGAGCTTGACGACCTGGGCTTGCGCCACGGCGGCGAACAGCAGTGCGGCCAGCACGGACACGGACTTCTTGGCGGTGTTCATCATGGTACGGCTCATGGAGTTGCGGTTGGAGAGAGCTTGAGAACGAGCGCCTGCGTCATTTTGAGCTTCTGCTCCAGCGCCGTGCTCGGGGCGGGCAGGGCGGCCTGGGCGCGCTGATAGGCCCGTGCGGCGATGCGCAGCATCAGGTCACCGAAATTCTCCTGCGCCTGCGGGTGCTCGGGCTGTAGGCGCAGCGCCTGTTCGAGGTCGGCGCGCGCTTCGTCGAGCTGGCCCTGGCTGGCGTGGATCACGGCCAGGTTGTTGTACGGGTCGGCCAGATCGGGGAAGTCCTGGCTCAGGCCGGTGAAGATCTGCAAGGCGTCGGCCGTCTGGCGCAGCTCCATCTTGTAGACGCCCAGCGCGAAGCGCAGCTTCAGGTCGTCCGGCGTGGCCTTGAGCGCGGTCTCGATCTTGTCCACGGCTTCGCCGCGGTGGCCGCCCAGCCACAAGGCCTGGGCCTGGTCCAGCGGAGTGTTGGCTGCCGTTGCGGCTTGCGCCACGAGGCTGCTGCCGAGCAGCGCCAGGGCGAGGAGGAATGAGCGGAACATCATGGGGAGGCGTCCATCACAGCGGGGGCTTGCGCGGGGGCGAACCTGCTGGGCAAGGGGCCGGCGGCAACTCGACTTCAGAGGCCTGCCGGTATACTGGCGCGCATTCTATGGCGGGGCGCATGTCCCTGCTCGCAGTCCCTGCTTCCCTGGCGCGCGTCTTCCTTGTACAAGGAACGGCCCGACGCCCCTTCCCCTGGTCATGTCCCTGCGCATCTACAACACGCTGGCCCGTGCGGTCCAGCCATTCACTCCGATCGACCCTGGCGCTGTCCGCATGTACGTCTGCGGCATCACGGTCTACGACCTCTGCCACATGGGCCACCTGCGCATGAACATGGCGTTCGACGTGGTCTACCGCTGGCTGCGCGCATCGGGCTACGCCGTCAACTACGTCCGCAACATCACGGACATCGACGACAAGATCATCAAGCGCTCGGTCGAGCGCGGCATCTCCATCCGCCAGCTGACGGATGAGATGAGCGCCGCCATGCACGAGGATTTCGACGCCGTCGGCCTGCTGCGCCCGGACCACGAGCCGCGCGCCACCGAACACGTGCCGAAGATGCTGGAGATCGTCGGCAAACTGGAAGAGAACGGCCTCGCCTATCAGGCCCAATCTGCTGATGGAAGCGGCGGCGACGTGAACTACGCCGTCCGCAAGTTCCCCGGCTACGGCAAGCTCTCGGGCAAGAGCCTGGACGACTTGCGCGCCGGTGAGCGCGTGGCCGTCGATGATGGCAAGCTCGACCCGCTCGACTTCGTCCTCTGGAAGTCCGCCAAGGCCGAGGAGCCGGCCGACGCCAAGTGGCCCAGCCGCTGGGGCGACGGTCGCCCGGGCTGGCACATCGAGTGCTCGGCCATGAGCTGCGACCTGCTCGGCGAGAGCTTCGACATCCACGGCGGCGGCGCGGACCTCCAGTTCCCGCACCACGAGAACGAGATCGCCCAGAGCGAAGGCGCAGGCTACGGCTTCGCCAAGTACTGGCTGCACAACGGCTTCCTGAACGTCGACGGCGAGAAGATGTCCAAGAGCCTGGGCAACTTCTTCACCATCCGCGACGTGCTCAAGAAGTTCGACGGCGAGACGCTGCGCTTCTTCATGCTGCGCACGCACTACCGCCGGCCGTTCAACTTCAGCGACTCGCATCTGGAAGATGCGCGCACGGCGCTGACGCGTCTGTACACGGCGCTCGACACCGTGCAAGCGGCCGATGTGACGATCGACTGGACCCAGCCGCAAGCCGCCGCCTTCAAGGCCGCGATGGACGAAGACTTCGGCACGCCCGGCGCGCTGGCGGTCCTGTTCGAGCTGGCCGGTGAAGTGAACCGCGACCGCTCGGCTGAGAAGGCCGGCCTGCTGAAAGCCCTGGCCGGCGTGCTCGGCGTGCTCCAGCAAGAGCCGCGCGCCTACCTGCAAGGCGGCAACAGGCCCGGTTCGGGCCTCGACGCCGCCGCCATCGAGCAGCGCATCGCCGACCGCGCCGCTGCCAAGGCCGCCAAGGACTTCGCCGGTGCCGACCGCATTCGCGCCGAGCTGCTGGAGCAGGGCATCGTCCTCAAGGACTCGCCGACCGGCACCACCTGGACGAAGGCCTGACGTGGCGCGCGCATCTGAAGCGGGCGCAGCGCCCGAAGAAATCACGCCGGAATACTGGGACGAGGCCTGCCGTCACCTGGTCAAGCGCGACCGCGTGATGAAGAAGCTGATCCCCCAGTTCGCCGAAGCCCGCCTGCAGAACAAGGGCGACGCCTTCACCACCTTGTGCCGCGCCATCGTCGGCCAGCAGATCTCGGTGAAGGCCGCGCAGTCGGTCTGGCATCGTCTGGTCGAACTGCTGGACGGCCCGAGCGAGCGGGTGCTGCCCACCGCCGTGCTCGGCCAGAAGGTCGAGACGCTGCGCGCCGCCGGCCTGTCGGCCCGCAAGGTCGAGTACCTGCAAGATTTGGCCAAGCACTTCGAGGCCGGCAACGTCCACGTCCAGCAATGGGCGGGCATGGACGACGAAGCCATCATCGAAGAGCTGGTCGCCATCCGCGGCATCGGCCGCTGGACGGCCGAGATGTTCCTGATCTTCCACCTGATGCGCCCGAACGTCCTGCCGCTGGACGATATCGGCCTGATCAAGGGAATTAGCGACAATTACTTCTCCGGAGAGCCGGTTTCGCGTGCAGAAGCGCGCGAAGTGGGCGACGCCTGGGCCCCCTACCGTTCGGTGGCCACATGGTACATTTGGCGTAGCCTGGATCCGCTACCCGTGGATTACTGAGAGAGCGATGAGCAAGAAACACTTCCTCGAATTCGAGCAGCCGATCGCCGAGCTCGAAACCAAGATCGAAGAGCTGCGCTATGTGCAGAGCGAGTCCGCCGTGGACATCACGGAAGAGATCGACCGCCTGTCCAAGAAGAGCCAGCAGCTGACCAAAGAGGTCTACGCCAACGTGGCGCCGTGGCAGGTCTACCAGATCGCCCGCCACCCGCAGCGTCCGCAGACGCTGGACTACTGCAACGAGATCTTCACCGAGTTCCAGGAGCTGCACGGCGACCGTCATTTCGCCGACGACGCCGCCATCGTGGGCGGCATCGCCCGCTTCAACGGCCAGCCCTGCATGATCGTCGGCCACCAGCGCGGTGCGGACGCCAAGGAGCGCACGCTGCGCAACTTCGGCATGCCGCGCCCCGAGGGCTATCGCAAGGCCCTGCGCCTGATGAAGACGGCCGAGAAATTCGGCTTGCCGGTGTTCACTTTCATCGACACCATGGGTGCCTACCCTGGCATCGGTGCCGAGGAGCGCGGCCAGTCGGAGGCCATCGGCCGCAACATCTTCGAGATGGCGCAGCTGGAAGTGCCCATCGTCGCCACCGTGATCGGTGAAGGCGGCTCGGGCGGCGCGCTGGCCATCGGCGTGGCCGACCAGGTGCTGATGCTCCAGTTCTCGGCCTATTCGGTGATCTCGCCGGAAGGTTGCGCCTCGATCCTCTGGAAGAGCAGCGAACGCGCGGCCGACGCCGCTGATGCGCTGGGCATCACCGCCCACCGCCTGAAGGCCCTGGGCCTGATTGACAAGATCGTCAGCGAACCCGTGGGCGGCGCCCACCGCGACGGCAAGCAGATGGCCGCCAACCTCAAGCGCGCCCTGGGCGAGTCCCTGCGCCAGGTCAGCGACCTGAAGCCCAAGGAACTGCTGGAGCGCCGCTACGAGCGCTTGCAGGCCTATGGCCGATTCGGCGACACGAAATCCCGCTGACGCCTCAGTCGCCGTCGCCTTCAGCGGCGGCCGGGATTCCACCGCACTTCTCCACGCCACGGCGCTCGCAGCCCGTGGCGTTGACGTTTGGGCGCTGCATGTGCATCACGGGTTGTCGGTGCATGCCGATGAGTGGTTGGCGCATTGCCAGCGCTTTGCCGAAGGGCTCGGCGTTCGGTTCGCCTCGCGGCGGTTGAGCGGCAAGCCGGCGGCGGGCGAAAGCGTCGAGGCGTGGGCAAGGGCAGGGCGGCACGCCGCGTTGCAGGAGATGTGCGTCGAGGCGCGCTGCGATCTGCTGCTGCTGGCGCATCATCGACGCGATCAGGCGGAGACGTTTCTGCTTCAGGCTTTGCGGGGCGCCGGCGTGGCTGGAATGGCTGCGATGCCGCAGAGTCAATGGCGTGAAGGCGTCTGCTGGGCGCGGCCGTGGCTCGATCAGCCGCGCGAGATGATCGAGGCCTATGTCCAAGAGCACGGCCTGAGCTTCATCGACGACGACAGCAACAGCAACGACCGCTTCGCACGCAACCGCCTGCGCAACACGGTTTGGCCGCTGCTGAACGATCCTGAGGCGGCGCTCGCGCAATCGGCGCGCTGGGCGCAGCAGGCGCTGGCGTTGCAGCGGGAGATGGCGGATGTCGATCTGGCTCCGCTGATGCAAGGCGACGCGCTCGACCTCGCCGGCCTGCGCCAACTCTCACCGGCCCGCTCAAGTAACGCGTTACGCCAATGGCTCCTCGACCAGCTCGGCGGCGCCGCGCCCGCGAGCCTCATTGAACGCCTGCTTGCCGAAGCCGAAGACCACGGCGAATGGCCGGCCGGCGACGGCGCGCTGCGCCTCTACCGCGGCCTCCTGAGCTTCCACGAGCCGTCCGCCGCCGCCGCAGGTCCTTCGCAAATCGTGAACCTCAACTTTGCCGGCGTGCATGAACAAGCCGATTGGAAAGGCTCCTGGCACGTCGAATCGGCGCTCGAAAACGGCATCGCCGCTTCGCGCCTCGAAGGCCTTTTGCTCCGCCCGCGAACCGGCGGCGAACAATTCCAGAAAGCCCCGCGCAGCACGCCCCGCTCTCTGAAAAAGGCCTGGCAAGAGGCCGGCGTCCCGGCGTGGGATCGCACCGGCCCGCTGCTCTTCGACGGCGACCAGATCGTTTTCGTCCCCGGCCTCGGCATCGACGCACGAGCCTTCGCCAAACCTGGAGAAACCCAGTTCAAATTGCGTTGGCAGACGAAGGCTTGACCGAGGCGTCCCGCGCCATCGACCCATAGAATCGAAGGCTCGACCTGGAATCACCCCTGCACCATGGCCTTGATCGTTCATAAATACGGCGGAACCTCGATGGGTTCGACCGATCGCATCCGCAACGTCGCCAAGCGCGTCGCCAAATGGGCGCGCGCCGGCCACCAGATGGTCGTCGTGCCCTCGGCGATGAGCGGCGAGACCAACCGCCTGCTCGGCCTAGCCAAGGAGCTGTCGCCGGCTTCCATCACCGATGAGACCATGCGCGAGTTGGACATGATCGCCGCCACCGGCGAGCAGGTGTCCGTCGGCCTGCTGGCCATCGCACTGCAAGCCGAAGGCCTGGACGCCGTCAGCTACACCGGCTGGCAGGTGCCCGTGCAGACCAACTCCTCGTACACCAAGGCCCGCATCGAGAGCATCGATGACGCCAAGGTGCGCGCCGACCTGGCCGCCGGCCGCGTCGTCGTGATCGCCGGCTTCCAGGGTGTGGACGAAGAGAAGAACATCACCACGCTCGGCCGCGGCGGCTCCGACACCTCGGCCGTCGCCATCGCCGCCGCGATGAAGGCCGACGAGTGCCTGATCTACACCGACGTGGACGGCGTCTACACGACCGACCCGCGCATCGTCCCCGAGGCGCGCCGCCTGCACACGATCAGCTTTGAGGAGATGCTGGAGATGGCGTCGCTCGGCTCCAAGATCCTGCAGATCCGCTCGGTGGAATTCGCCGGCAAGTACCGCGTGCCGCTGCGCGTGCTGTCCAGCTTCACGCCGTGGGACATCGACATCAATGAAGAGGCCAAGTCAGGCACGCTGATCAGTTTTGAAGAGGACGAGAACATGGAACAAGCCGTCGTTTCCGGCATTGCCTTCAACCGCGACGAAGCCAAGGTGACCCTGCTGGGCGTGCCCGACAAGCCCGGCATCGCCTTCCAGATCCTGGGCCCGGTGGCCGACGCCAACATTGACATCGATGTGATCATCCAGAACGTCTCGCAGGACGGCAAGACCGACTTCTCCTTCACCGTTCACCGCAACGACTACGCGCGCACGATGGAACTGCTGGAGAAGACCATCGGCCCGTCCGTGCAGGCCGCCAAGGTCATGGGCGACCCGAAGATCTGCAAGGTCTCCATCGTCGGCATCGGCATGAAGTCGCACGTCGGCGTGGCGTCGAAGATGTTCCGTTCGCTGTCGGAAGAGGGCATCAACATCCAGATGATCTCCACCAGCGAGATCAAGACCTCGGTCGTCATTGACGAGAAGTACATGGAGCTGGCCGTGCGCGCGCTGCACAAGGCCTTTGAGCTCGACATGGAAAAAACTGCCTGACTTTTTCCGGAGCCTCGAATTCTTGCTATAGAATGCGAGGCTCTGCTGGAGTCGTGACCGAGTGGCCGAAGGTGCTCCCCTGCTAAGGGAGTATGTGGGCAAAACCTGCATCGAGAGTTCGAATCTCTCCGACTCCGCCAGAAAAATCTGAGAACCCGCCGTTGGCTTGCCAGCGGCGGGTTTTTCTTTTTCCGGCCTGCGTCCTGGCTTGAGCGCAGTTAAGCTCGCGCCGCATGCAGCACGACCTCCTCACCGTCTTCATCGTGACCTTCCTGTCCGCGATCGGCGTGCCCATCCCGGCGCTGCCGGTGCTGCTGCTGGCGGGTGCGGATGCGGCGGGCCATGCGCTGCAAGGCTTCGAGGCGCTGGGCGGGGCGACGCTGGCTTCGCTGGCGGCGTCGACGGTCTGGTATGGCGCGGGGCGCAAGCTCGGCCGGCGCGTGTTGTCGCTGCTCTGCTGGATCTCGATCTCGCCCGACACCTGCGTGCGCAAGAACGAGCTGAGCTTTGCCAAGCGCGGGGCGCTGACATTGGTTGTCGCGAACTTCGTGCCGGGGCTCTCGATCCTGGCGCCGCCTCTGGCCGGCGCGCTGGGCATGCCGGTGGCGCAGTTCCTGTTCTTCAGCGCGATGGGATCGCTGCTGTACGTGGCCGTCGGACTGCTGGCGGGGCTGATCTTCCAGGAGCAGATCCACGCGCTGCTCGATCTGCTGAGCCAGCTCGGTGGAGCGGCAGTGGCCGTGGTCGTCGGCCTGCTCGTGCTGTACGTCGCCTGGCGCTTCGTGCAGCGCCGGCAGGCGGCGCGCGAGCTGGCGCAGTTCGCGCGCATCGATTCGGGTGAACTGGCGACGCTGATCGCCGCGGGTTCGGCGCCTCTCATCGTGGACGTGCGTTCGCTGGCGCTGCGCACCGGGCCAACGCTGCGCCTGCCCGGCGCGCTGAACATCGACATGGCGCATCTCGAAGAAGCGCCGCTGACCGACTGGCCCGCTGGCATCGAGGTGGTGACCTATTGCGACTGCCCGAACGATGCAACGGCCGTGAAGGCCGCGCAGCTGCTGGTCAGGCGTGGGCGCAAGGCCAGGGTGCTCTCGGGCGGCCTGGACCACTGGACCCGCTCGGGCCATCCGATCGAGACCTTCGAGCTCGAATTGCGCAGCTGACGGCCAGCTTCTTTCGGCACCGTGGGTGCTTGTGGTTAGCATCGCGGCTTCTTCGCCAACGCCGAACAAAAACCATGCGCCACACCCTCGCTCTCCTGGCCTTGTCCGCCGCCGCCATCGCGGCTCACGCCGACACCGTCGTCGTCACCGCCGACCGCATGCTCGACGTCGCGGCAGGCCGTTATGTCGAGCGCCCGCAGATCACCATCGTCGATGGCCGCATCACCGCCGTCGGCAAGCAGGGCGATGCGCCGGCCGCAGGCGCGCGCATCGTCGCGCTGCCCGGCATCACGCTGCTGCCGGGCCTGATCGACATGCACGTCCACCTGACCGGCGACCCGCGCTACAGCGGCTACCGCGGGCTGGAGTTCACCGATGCGTTCTGGACCGTCGTCGGCGTGGCCAATGCGAAGAAGACGCTCGAAGCCGGCTTCACGACCGTGCGCAACGTCGGCTCCGACAATTACGCGGACGTGGCGCTGAAGCAGGCCATCGAGGAAGGCCAGATCACCGGCCCGCGCATCGTGCCGGCCACGTACGCGATCGGCGCCACGGGCGGCCATTGCGACACGACCGAATTCCCGCCGTCGATCAACGTGCCCACGCCCAATGTGGCCGACGGCCCGCAGGCGATCCGCGCCGTGGTGCGCAAGCTGCGCAAGTACGGCGCCGAGGTGATCAAGTTCTGCGGCACCGGCGGCGTGCTGTCCAAGACCGATACGGTCGGCGCGCAGCAGTACAGCCTCGAAGAGATGAAGGCGCTGGTCGACGAAGCGCACATGCTCGGCCTGAAGGTCGCGGTGCACGCGCACGGCACGTCCGGCATCAAGGACGCGATCCGCGCCGGCGCCGACACCATCGAGCACGCGAGCCTCGCCGATGAGGAAGCCTTCAAGCTCGCCAAGGAGCGCGGCACCTGGTTCTCGATGGACATCTACAACGACGACTACATCCTCGCCGAAGGCGAGAAGAACGGCCTGTTCAAGGAGTCGCTGGAGAAGGAGCGCATGGTCGGCCTCAAGCAGCGCCAGACCTTCCAGGCGGCGGTGAAGTACGGCGTGAAGATGGTCTTCGGCACCGATGGCGGCGTGTACCCGAACGGCTGGAACGCGCGGCAGTTCGCGACGATGGTGCAGTGGGGCATGACGCCGCTGCAAGCCGTGCAGGCGGCCACGCTCAACGCGGCGGAAGCGCTCGGCCGGCCCGGCGACGTGGGCCAGATCGCGGTCGGTCGCTGGGGCGACATGGTGGGCGTGGCCGGCGATCCGCTGGCTGATGTGAAGAAGCTCCAGGCGCTGGACTTCGTGATGAAGGGCGGCGAGGTGGTGAAGAACACCACCCGTTGAACTGACGCGTTACTTCAACGCAGTTCAGGCGCCCAACTCGCGGATCAAACCCATGGCCGCAGCGGGCGCCTTTTCCTTGGCGCCGCTGATGAAGAACATGAACACGTCGCGGCCCGCTTCGTGCGCTGGTCCGGCGGGTTCGACGCGCGGCAGGTCGACGGGCTCGGAGCCGCTCGCCCAAGCCTTGCCGCAAGCGGCGAGCGCCTTCAGCACGTGCGGTTCGCAACCCTCGGCCAGATTGGAGCGCGTGCGCATCATGCGTGTGTAGACGAAGTCGCCGGTGAGGTCAGCGATCGGCGGATAGTCGTCCGAATCGGTGAACACGGTGGCGGCCTTGTAGCGGCGGGCCAGCGCGAGGTATTCGGGCGTGCGGAAGCTCTCATGCCGCACGTCAAGCGCATGGCGCAGCGGGCGGCCGGCAACGCTCGACGGCAGCAGCTTCAGGAACGCCTCGAAGTCCACCGGATCGAAACGCTTGGTCGGGGCGAATTGCCAGACGATGGGGCCGAGCTTCTCGCCCAGCTCCGCGATGCCGCCTTCCACGAACATCCGCACCGATTCCCCAGCCTCGCCCAGCACGCGCCGATTGGTCGCGAAGCGCGAGGCCTTCACCGAGAACATGAAGCCGTCCGGCGTGTCCTTCGCCCACTTGGCAAAGGTGCTGGGCTTTTGCGAGCTGTAGTACGTGCTGTTGATCTCGATGGCCGTGAGCTGGCGGCTCGCGTATTCCAGCTCGCGCGCGGCGGACCAACCCTGCGGATAGAAGTTGTTCTTCCACGGCTCGAAACTCCAGCCGCCGATGCCGACGCGAATACGATGTGCCATCTCTCTTCTCCTTGAAGATCCGCCATGTACAACCCCAGGCATTTTCAGATGAACGACGCCGCGATGGCGGCGAAGCTGATCGCGGAAAACCCGCTGTCCACGCTGATCGGGCCGGATGCGCAAGGCCGCAGCTTCGCCACGCATGTGCCGCTGACGTTGATCGAAGAAGGCGAGGGTGCATGGCAACTTGAAGGGCACATGGCACGCGCCAATCCTCACTGGGAATGGCTCAACGCGCAGTCCGAGGTGCTCGCTGTATTCACCGGACCCGATGCCTACATCTCGCCGAGCTTCTACGACACCAAGCTCGCCGTCCCGACCTGGAACTACCTCGCCGTCCATGCCTACGGCACGCTCGAGATCATCGACGAACCCGAGGCCAAGGATGCGTTGCTCAAGCGCCTGATCGCCAAGCACGACGAACCCTACATCGAGCAGTGGAACAACGACCTGCCCGAGGACTTCAAGAGCAAGCTGCTCGGCGCGATCGTGGGCTTTCGCCTGCGCGTGACGCGCTGGGAAGGCAAGGCCAAGATCAGCCAGAACCGCGCGGCCACGGAGCGTGAGCGGCTGATGGCCGAGGCCTCGCCCGAGATGCGCTGCTGGATGGAAATTTTCACCTGATGCTGAAATCGCGCGAGCCGTGTTTGATGTAAATCAGTGTTCATCCGCGATTGCAGAAAACCCCATATCCGCCGTGCCTGAATCCGCACCACGACCCGAAACGGAGTGACATCCCCCCTAGTACTAGGGGACACATTCAGGGTCGCTGTTTCTAGACTCCGCTGCAACTTGATCTCGGGACAACCCGGATCAGGCGTATTGACAGCGAAGGCGCCGCAAGCCCTGCAAGACAGGGCAACGGACGCCGACGCTGATCGCCAATAAGCAGTACCCCAACCGGGGCCTGAGCAGTACCGCGAGAGCGGGGGGAGTCACGGTGTTGAAGTCGTTTGAACAGCGCAAGCGCGCACAGCAGGTCCGCCTGCACCCTCTTTTCACCCTCGGTGTGCTGGGCGCCGGCCTGGGCGCCCAGGTCGGCGCCCAGGCGCAAACCCCGCCGGACGCCGGCTCGCTGCGCCGCCAGATCGAGCAGGAACAGAAGCCTCAGCTGCCCGCCCGCGGAGCCGGTGAACTGGTCAAGCCCGGCACGGTGAACAACTTCCTGCCCGGCGCCACGCGCGTGCAGGTCAAGGCCTTCGATTTCGTCGGCAACCGGCTCATGACCGACGCCGAGCTCAAGGCCATCGCCGCGCCGTGGGTCGGCAAGGCGCTGGACATGGCTTCGTTGCAGGCGGTGGCCGCCGCGGTGGGGCAGGCCTACCGCGAGCGCGGCTGGGTCGTGCGCTCGCTGCTGCCGCGCCAGGAGGTCAAGGACGGCATCATCCGCATCGAGATCGTCGAAGCGCGCTTCGGCAAGCTCACGGACGACGGCACGCCTTCGGGCCGCGTCTCCGCCGAGCAGGTGCGCGCCTTCGTGCAGAACCGTCTGGTGCACGGCGAGGCCGTCAACACGGTGCCGCTGGACCGCGGCCTGATGCTGGCGGACGACCTGCCGGGCGTCACGGTCTCCGGCCGTCTGGTGCAGGGTGCGCAGCCGAACGAGACCGACATCGCGCTCAAGATCACGCCGGAGCCGCTGCTGGTCGGCGATGTCGGCATCGACAACTTCGGTGCGCGCAGCACGGGCAACGCGCGCGCCAGCGCCAACGTCGGCCTCAACAGCCCCCTGGGCTTCGGCGACATGGCCAGCGGCTCGCTGATCCACACGAAGGGCACCGACAGCTACGCCACCGGCGACGTCACCAGCAGCAGCAGCCAGACCGGCGGCCTGATCGGCTCGGTCAACCAGACCGGCAGCAACCTGGCGGGCGTGACGCTGAGCAATGTGTACGCCACCGGCGACGTCACGGGCACGACCTACAGCGGCGGCCTGGTCGGCGCGCTGACCGGCGGCTCCTCGGCCAGCCACAACAAGCTCAGCGATGCCTACGCCAGCGGCAGCGTCACCTCCGACGGCTCCAACACCGGCGGCCTGATCGGCGGCGCCTCCGGCTACCTGGACATCACCAACAGCCACGCCAGCGGCGACGTCGTCACCGACCAGTCCACCGCGGGCGGCTTGATCGGCAGTTCCAGCGGCACCATCACCATCGCCAAGTCCTACGCCACCGGCGACGTCACGGCCACCGCCTCCGGCGTCAGCAACATCGGCGGCCTGATCGGCAGCATGGCGGGCACCACGGTCAACACCTCCTTCGCCAGCGGCGACGTCACGGGCACCTCCTATACCGGCGGCCTGATCGGCGCCATGACGTCGGGCAGCCTGAACGGCAAGCCGCTGCCGGCATGGTTGCAGTACGGCGCCAAGCAGCAGGCATTCGGCGGCCGGGTGCCCCAGGGCAAGGCCTTGCCGCTGAACGTGCTGGTGCGCATCGGCAAGCAGAAGGCGGTGGTCACGATCGCCGCCAAACCCGCAGCGCCCAAGCCACGCTGAGCGGCACTCGCCAAAGCAAAAGGGCGGCCTTCATGGCCGCCCTTTTTTATCCAGCCGAAGCCGGCTTACATGCCCACGTAATTCGGCCCGCCGCCGCCTTCCGGCGTGACCCAGACGATGTTCTGCGTCGGGTCCTTGATGTCGCAGGTCTTGCAGTGCACGCAGTTCTGCGCGTTGATCTGCAGGCGGTCGGTGTTGTCGTCGTTCTTCACGAACTCGTACACGCCGGCCGGGCAGTAGCGGCTCTCGGGGCCGGCGTACTTCGCAAGGTTGATGGCCACGGGCACCGAAGCGTCCTTTAGCGTCAGGTGCGCCGGCTGGTTCTCCGCGTGGTTGGTGTTGGAGATGAACACCGAGGAGAGGCGGTCGAAGGTCAGCTTGCCGTCCGGCTTCGGATAGGCGATAGGCGTGCATTCGGCGGCGGGCTTGAGCGTCTCGTTGTCGCGCTTGGTGCCGTGCAGCGTCCAGGGCGGGTTCTTGATGCCGAGCTTGGGCAGCAGCCATTGCTCGATGCCGGTCATGAGGTTGCCGACCAGCTTGCCCTTCTTGAACCAGAGCTTGAAGTTGCGCGTCGCTTGCAGCTCTTCATTGAGCCAGCTCTTCTCGAAAGCTTCCGGATAGGCCGTCAGTTCATCCGCAGCGCGGTTGGCGGCCAGGGCAGGGCAGATCGCTTCGGCGCACATCATGCCGCTCTTGATCGCGGCGTGGCTGCCCTTGATGCGGGCGGCGTTCAGGTAGCCGGCGTCGCAGCCGATCAGCGCGCCGCCCGGGAACACGGTCTTGGGCAGGGCCTGCGGCGTGCCGTTGTTGATGGCGCGCGCACCGTAGCCGATGCGCTTGCCGCCTTCGATGTGCGCCTTGATCGCCGGATGGTTCTTCCAGCGCTGCATTTCCTCGAAGGGGCTCATGTACGGGTTCTGGTAGTCCAGACCGATCACGAAGCCGAGCGTGACCTTGTTGTCTTCGAGGTGGTAGAGGAAGCCGCCGCCGAAGGTGTCGTCCACCATCGGCCAGCCAGCGGTGTGCACGACGCGGCCGGGCTTGGCCTTGTCCGCGGGCACTTCCCAGAGTTCCTTGATGCCGATGGCGAAGCTCTGCGGGTCCTTGCCGGCGTCGAGCTGGTACTTGGCGATCAGCTGCTTGCCCAGGTGGCCGCGCGCGCCTTCGGCGAACACGGTGTATTTGCCGAGCAGTTCCATGCCGAGCTGGAATTCATCGGTCGGCTGGCCGTCCTTGCCGATGCCGAGATTGCCGGTCGCCACGCCGCGCACTTCGCCGTTGTCGCCGTAGAGAACTTCAGCCGCCGTGAAGCCGGGGAAGATCTCCACGCCGAGGTTCTCGGCCTGCTGCGCCATCCACTTGACGACGTTGGACAGCGAGATGACGTAGCAGCCTTCGTTGTGCAGGTTGCCGGGCACGAGCCAGTCGGGCGTGCGGGTGCTGCCGGTCTCGGACAGGAACAGAATGTCGTCGCCGCTGACGGGCTGGTTCAGCGGCGCGCCGAGCTCCTTCCAGTTCGGGAACAGCTCGGTGATGGCGCGCGGGTCCATCACGGCGCCCGAGAGGATGTGCGCGCCGGGCTCCGAGCCCTTCTCGATCACGACGACCGAGACGTCAGCGTTGAGCTGCTTGATGCGGATGGCGGTGGCCAGGCCCGCCGGGCCGGCGCCGACGACGACCACGTCGTATTCCATGCTTTCGCGCGGGCCGTACTGGGCAAGCAGTTCTTCGGAGGTCATGAATTTCCTTGTTTTGCGGACCAAAGTTTGCGGCGCATTCTACTGAGGTGGCGGAGAAAAAAGAACGATCGTTCTTTTTTGAGTCGACGGCCCTGATCAGGACGTGATTCTCGTCAGAGGCAGCAAGGCTCGCGTGCTATCGTTTCTGCGAGTTTTTGCAGAAGGACGAGCATGAGCTACAGCATCGATCTGGCGGGCCGCGTGGCCTTGGTGACGGGCGCGTCGAGCGGCCTGGGCGAGCAGTTCGCCAAGACGCTGGCGCAGGCCGGCGCGTGCGTGGTGCTCGCCGGCCGGCGCGTGGAGCGGCTCAAGACGCTGCGCAACGAGATCGAGGCCCACGGTGGCAGCGCCTACATCGTGGCGATGGATGTGACCGATCTGGACAGCATTCGCTCCGGGGTGGCGCACGCTGAGACGGAGGCGGGCACGCTCGACATCCTGATCAACAACTCCGGCGTGAGCACGTCGCAGAAGCTCACCGATGTGACGGGCGACGACTACGACTTCGTCTTCGACACCAACGTGCGCGGCGCCTTCTTCGTGGCGCAGGAGGTCGGCAAGCGGATGCTGGCGCGCGCACGCGGCGCCGCGCCGGGCACGTTCACGGGCGGGCGCATCGTCAACATCGCCTCGATGGCGGGGCTGCGGCCGCTGAGTCAGATCGGCATCTATGCGATGAGCAAGGCGGCGGTGATCCACATGACGCGTTCGATGGCGCTCGAATGGGGCCGCCATGGCATCAACGTGAACGCGATCTGCCCCGGCTACATCGACACCGAGATCAACCACCACCACTGGTCCACCGACGCCGGCAAGAAGTTGATCGACATGCTGCCGCGCAAGCGCCTGGGACAGCCAAGGGACCTGGACTCCGCGCTGCTGATGCTCTGCGCCAACGAGAGTCACTTCATCAATGGCGCCGTGCTGCAGGCCGATGACGGCTTCGGTGTCTGAATGAGGGGGCTGATCAGACGTTTCGCGTTTGTCTTTCTCCTTGCGATTGCCGGCCCGGCGCTGGCGGAGCAGGGCACGGCCATCGTCATCGGCGGCGCGCTGCGCTATGACAACGTGGCGGTGTGGCAACGCGTGGTCGATGCCGCGGGCGGGAAGGGCGCGCGCATCGCCGTGTTCGGCACGGCTTCGGGCAATCCGGAAGCCAGTGCGAAACGTATCGTCGAGACGCTGAACCGCTACGGCGCGAAGGCGGAGGCGATTCCGGTCTCGCCGCGCTGGCCGGGCCTCGATCTGCAGGCGACGCTCAACGACCCCGCGCTGATCGAGAAGGTGCGCACATCCGGCGGCGTGTTCTTCGGCGGCGGCGCGCAGGCGCTGATCGTCGACACGCTGCAACCCGAGGGCAAGCGCACGAAGATGCTCGATGCGATCTGGGAGGTGTATCGGCGCGGCGGCGTGGTGGCCGGGTCGAGCGCAGGCGCCGCGATCATGAGCCGCGTGATGTTCCGCGATGCACCCGATCCGCTGCTGGTGATGAAGGGCGGGCGCTTGCGCGAAGGCCGCGAAGTGGCGGCTGGGCTCGGTTTCGTCGGTCCGGATCTGTTCGTCGATCAGCACTTTCTCAAGCGCGGGCGGCTCGGCCGCTTGCTGCCGCTGATGCAGTGGCAGGGTTACAAGCGCGGCCTCGGCGTGGAAGAGAACAGCGCGGCCGTCGTGCGCGGCGACGAGGTGGAGGTGATCGGCGCCAAAGGCGTGCTCTTCGTTGACCTCACCGAGTCGGCCACGAACGACAAGCTCGCCGGCTTCAACATCAGCAACGTTTCCTTGAGCTGGCTGGACAGCGGCGACAAGCTCCAGCTCTCGACCGGCGTGCTCACGCCCTCCGCGGTCAAGCTGGCCGATCCGGCGCTCGACGCCAGCCAGCCGGACTTCCGCCCGTCGAGCCGGCGCGATGCCTTCTACCCGGACATGTTGGCCGACGGCGTGCTCTGGAGCGCCATGACGCTGCTGATCGACAGCGCACGCACCGAGTTCCGCGGTCTGGCCTTCGTGGACCGGCCCTACAGTTTCGACAACCAGCCGGATCTCGGGTTCGAGTTCCGGCTCTACAAAGGCCCGGGCAGCATCGGCTGGTGCAGCGGTGCGATGGGCGGTGACGATTGCACAGTACACCGGCTGCGGCTGGACGTGCGGCCGGTGCTGCTCAACAGACCTTGGTACAGCGCCTTGCAGGAGGGGAGATTGGTGATGAACAGAAAAGTCAGCGGCGAGTTCGAAGTCAAGATGGCGCCGCAGGACGGCCCGGCCGACCAGATCGGCCGCATGCTGCTGGACAAGCAGTTCCACGGCCCGCTGGAGGCACACAGCCTCGGCCAGATGCTGGCCTGGCGTACGGCAACGCCGGGCTCGGCGGGCTACGTGGCGATGGAGCGCGTGACGGGCGAGCTCGAAGGCCGCAAGGGCAGCTTCGTGCTGCAGCACAGCGGCAGCATGGACCGAGGCGCACCGACGCTGGTGGTGACGGTCGTGCCCGATTCCGGCACCGACGGCCTCACCGGCCTCAGCGGCCGCATGACGATCCGCGTCGAAGGTGGCAAGCACTTCTACGATTTCGATTACGCGCTGCCCGAAGCCAAAGCGGAGTAGTTCTTCACCGTGACTGACGTTTACCTTCAGCGCATCGCCGATGCGCGCGCCCGCCTGGGCATCACCGACGATCTGCTGGCCGGCCGCGAGCTGGCCTTGCAGCTCGAAGCGACCGAGCTGGAAGTTGTGCACCGCGACCCGGACGGCCGCGAGTACCGCCTCACGCCCGAGGCCGCACAAGCCTGGTTCGCCCTGCAGCGTGCCGCGGCTGAGGAGGGCGTCGTGCTTCACATGGTCTCGGCGTTCCGCAGCTTCGACTATCAGATCGAGCTGATCGAGCGGCAACTTCGACTGGATCGGCCCATTGCCGACATCCTGCGTGGCAGCGCCTGCCCCGGCTACAGCGAGCACCACACCGGCCGTGCTGTCGACATCGACACGCCCGACAACCCGGGCCTGGGCGAAGACTTCGAGCGCACGGCGGCGTTCGCCTGGCTCGGCCGCCATGCCGGGCGCTTCGGCTTCACGCTCTCTTTCCCCCGCGGCAATGCCGCCGGCTACATGTACGAGCCCTGGCACTGGCTGTTCAACCCGGTGCGGGGAATCGCGTAGGACGCTTTACAAAGATGTGACAGCTTGTAGAAAGCGTGCACGGGACAACCCTGGGCTGCGTTCAAATCTGGAACCAAGGAGGTTCCATCATGAAACGCAAACTGTTCGCCCAAGTCGCCACTCTGGCCGCTACCCTTGCCGCCGCTGCTGCCCCGATGGGCGCCGCTCAGGCTGCTGACGTCGGCGTGTCCATCAGCATCGGTCAGCCGGGTTTCTACGGCCAGATCGACCTCGGCAACGCGCCGCGCCCGCAGCTGGTCTATGAGAATCCCGTCATCATCACCCGCGCCGGCCCCCCGATGCCGCCGCTGTACCTGGTGGTGCCTCCGGGCTACCAGCGCAACTGGGGCCGTTACTGCGGTGCGTACCACGCCTGCGGCCGTCAGGTCTATTTCGTCCGCCAGGACTGGTATGACCGCGTCTACGTGCCGCACTACCGCGATCATTACTACGGTGGCGGCTGGCATGACGTCCGCCGCATGGACCGCGACCGCGACGGCGTGCCGGACTACCGCGACCGCGATCACGGCCAGGGCTGGGCCAACGGTCATCGCGATGACCGTCGCGATGACCGCCGGGACGATCACGACCGCGGACGCGGTCACGACCGGGACCATGACCGCGGTCACGATCGCGACCACGACCGGGATCACGACCACCGTTGATTCCCTGGGGCGCGGGCCGGCAATTCCGCACGACCGCCCCCTCTTGCTGACCTTGCAAACCTGATGCAAGCCCTCAGAAAGACCTGGAAGCCCGATCAGTTCATCTAGGCTGATCGGGCGGTCCTCCCTTACAATCAGGGCCTCTTTTCATAGGGTGCCGGGGCTGTTGTGCCCGGTGCGGAGCAAGGAACGCATGACTCTTCTCTCTTCCCTCTCGACGATCTTCGATGCAGTGCTGAACTGGCTCGACGGCGGTCTGCTGGACTTTTCGGCCTGGCAGGTGCTCGTCTACGCCTTGGTCACCACCCACATCACGATCGCGGCGGTGACGATCTTCCTGCACCGCGCCCAGGCCCACCGCGCCCTGGATCTCGGCCCGATCCCCTCGCATTTCTTCCGCTTCTGGCTGTGGATCGCCACGGGCATGGTCACCAAGGAATGGGTGGCCATCCACCGCAAGCACCACGCCAAGTGCGAAACCGAAGAAGACCCGCACAGCCCGCAGACGCGCGGCCTCAAGAAGGTCATGCGCGAAGGTGCCGAGCTGTACCGCGCTGAATCGAAGAACCAGGAAACCCTGGCCAAGTTCAGCCACGGCGTGCCCAACGACTGGATCGAGCGCAACCTTTACAGCCGCTATTCCTGGCAAGGCGTCGGCCTGATGCTGATCCTGAACCTGGCCCTGTTCGGCGCCCTGGGCGCCACCGTCTGGGCCGTGCAGATGGCCTGGATCCCGTTCTTCGCCGCTGGCGTGATCAACGGCGTCGGCCACTTCTGGGGCTATCGCAACTTCGAGGCGCCGGACGCTTCGACGAACATCTCGCCCTGGGGCATCATCATCGGCGGCGAAGAGCTGCACAACAACCACCACACCTACCCGACGTCGGCCAAGTTCTCGGTCAAGCCGTTCGAGTTCGACATCGGCTGGGGCTACATCCGCGCGATGGAGATGATCGGCTGGGCCAAGGTCCGCAAGACGGCGCCGAAGCTGCAACTCGGCGAGATCCGCGCCGCCGACCAGCGTACGCTCGAGGCCATCATCGCCAACCGCTACGAAGTGATGGCGTCGTACGCCCGCAAGCTGCAAGCCGCCTGCTCGGAAGAACTCGGCCGCCTGAAGGCCGAGGGTGCGCAGCAGACTGCCAAGTTCAAGCAGGTCAAGCTGGCGCAGCGCTGGCTGCACCGCGACGAAGACAAGATCCCGGCCGACGTGCACGGCGATCTGGCCCATGCCCGCGCGGCCAGCCCGGTGCTGGACAAGCTGGTGACCATGCGCGAAGAGCTGCGCCAGCTCTGGACCCGCACCAACGTGTCGGCCGAGCAGCTCGTGGCCGACCTGGAAGCCTGGTGCCACCGCGCCGAGGCCAGCGGCATCGCCGAACTGCGCAATTTCTCGCTGACACTGCGCACGGCGCACGTCTGATCGGAAGCGCCGCGCCTCGGTAGAAGCCCGGCCCCCACGATAGAAAAGGCACCTTCGGGTGCCTTTTTGTTGGGATATGCTCGGCGCGCCCAGCACAAACACGAACCCGCCCCAGTGAGCACCATCAAAGACGTCGCCGCGATGGCCGGCGTCTCCTTCACCACGGTTTCCCACGTCCTCAATGACACGCGGCCGGTCAGCCCGGAGGCGCGTGCGCGCGTGCTCGCGGCCGTGGAGGAGATCGGCTACCTGCCCAGCGCCGTGGCCCGTTCGCTGCGCAAGAGCGAGACCAAGACCGTCGGCGTGCTGGTGCCGAACGTGCAGAACCCGTTCTTCGGCGAGCTCGTCTGCGGCGTGGAAGAAGCGTGCCGCCAGGCCGGCTACTCGGTGCTGATCTGCAACTCCGACAACGACCCGACCACGCAGCAGCAGTACATGCGCACGCTGCTGGAAAAACGCGTGGATGGCCTGCTCGTCTCCTCGGCCGGCGACGACGACGCGCTGGCCCAGATCTTCAAGCTGGCCAAGCTGCCCAGCGTCACCGTGGACCGCCTGGTGCCCGGCGTGCGCGCCGACCGCGTGACGGTGGACAACGAGGGCGGGGCGCGCTCGGCTGTCGAGCACCTGATCGAGATCGGCCACCGGCACATCGCCTGCCTGAGCGGGCCGCAGCAGTTCGCCGTGTCGCGCGAACGCGTGGCGGGCTGGCGTACCGCCATGATCGCTGCGGGCCTGCCGGCGGATGACAGCCTCGTCTTCGAGAGCGACTTCTCCAGCGCCGGCGGTCACATCGCCGCGCGGCGCCTGCTGGCCCAGCGGCCCGAGGTGACGGCCGTCTTTTCCTCCAACGACATGATGGCCTACGGCGTGCTCCGCGCCGCGGCGGAAGCGGGTCGGACGGTGCCGCAGCGCTTCTCGGTCGTGGGCTTCGATGACATCGAAATGAGCCGTTATGTGCTGCCCGCGCTGACCAGCGTTGGTGTGCCCGTCCAACAACTGGGACGAGAAGCCGGCCGTGCGCTGATCGAACGCATAGACAATCCGGACATGGCCCTCAAGGAGGTGTTGCTCAACCCGCGCCTCACGCTGCGCGAAAGCACCGCCGCCCCGCCCAGGAAGAAATGATGACTGAACAGAAAAATACCAAGCCCAAAGTGGCCGTCGTGGGGAGCATCAACATGGACATGGTGTCGCACTCGCGGCGCCTGCCCGCACCCGGCGAAACGCTGATGGGCGAATCCTTCGTCGCCGCGCCCGGTGGCAAGGGCGCCAACCAGGCCGTGGCCGCTTCGCGCCTGGGCGCCGCCGTGAGCTTCGTCTCCCGGGTTGGCACTCGCGAGCATGGCGAGACGCTGCTGTCCGCGCTGGCCTCGGAAGGCGTGGCTTTCGGCGGCTCCCGCGATCCGCAAGCGCTGCCCGGCATCGCGGTGATCATGGTGGCGAGCGAAGGCGGTGAGAACGCCATCGTCGTGATCCCGGGCTCCAACGCCGATCTGCGTGCATCTGACGTGGACTCCGCTGCGGCTGAATTGCAATCCGCAAACGTTGTCGTGGCCCAGTTGGAGGTGCCGCAGCCGCCGATCCTGCGTGCTTTTGAAATTGCGCGCGCCGCGGGCCGCACGACCGTGCTGAATGCTGCGCCAGCCCTGAAGCTGGTCGACGGCCTCCTGGCGCTGACGGACTGGCTGGTGCTGAACGAGACGGAAGCGGAGCAGCTCTCTGGCCTGTCCGACGTGGAAGCGGCCGCCCAGGCGCTGCTCGCGCGCGGCTGCAAGGCTGTGCTGGTCACACTCGGCGCCGATGGCGCCTTGCTCTGCAATGCCGCCGGCGTGGAGCGCTTCGGCGCCCGCAAGGTCCATGCAGTTGACACCGTCGGCGCCGGCGATACCTTTGTGGGTGGTCTGGCGACCGGTCTGGCCGAAGGCCGCAGCGCGGGCGATGCGATTCGCATGGGTCAGGCCGCGGCCGCGATCGCCGTCAGCCGCAGCGGCGTGCAAAGCGCCATGCCCCAGCGCGCCGAACTGGGCGCCGAATTCGCTTGAGGTTTGAGATGAGAGACGTGATTTTCGACACCGACCCTGGCATCGACGATGCCATGGCGCTGTACCTGCTGGCGCGTTCGCCGGCGATTCGCTTGCGCGCCGTGACGGCCATCTTCGGCAATGCTGCGGTCACCACGACGACGCGCAACGCGCGCGGTCTGGCGGGCCTGTTCGGTCTGCACGATCTGCCGGTGGCCGCGGGTGCTTCGCGTGCGCTGAATGCGACCGCAGACCATCACTACCCCGACTTCGTCCACGGCGGCGACGGCCTCGGCGGCATGGCCGATCAGGCCACGCCGCTCGTGCCGCTGGACCCGCGCCCCGCGCACCAGCTGATCTGCGACATGGTCAACGCCGAGCCCGGCCAGATCACGCTGATCGCCGTCGGCCCGATGACCAATCTGGCGCTCGCGCTGCGCCACGATCCGTCCATCACCAGCAAGGTCAAGGAAGTGATCATCATGGGCGGCGCGTTCGGCATGAACGGCCACTCCGGCAACGTCACGCCCGTGGCCGAGGCCAACATCATTGCCGACCCGCTCGCCGCCGATGAAGTGCTGACCGCCCCGTGGCCCGTGTCCATCGTCGGCCTCGACGTGACGCACGAGGTGATCATGAGCGAAGCGCACCTCGCCAAGCTGCAGGGCCGCGGTGGCAAGGTCGGCGACTTCTTCTGGAACATCAGCCGCCACTACCAATCGTTCTATCACTCCGTCGCCGGCATCCACGGCATCTACTGCCACGACGCCAGCGCCATCGCCTACGCCATCGACGACAGCGCCTTCACCACCCGCGCCGGCCCGGTCCGCGTGGTGCAGGACGGCATCGCCAAGGGCCAGACAATCCAGGATCATCGCTACCTCGGTCACAACAACGCCACGGCGTGGAGCGGCAAGCCGGCGCAGAAGGTCTGCATCGGCGTGGACGCCCGCCGCGTGCTGGAACTGTTCGACGCCGCGTTCGATTAAGCAGGAAGACAAGACACCATGACCACGAAGATTCTCAAGCCGCGCTGGATGCTCACGATGGCCGCCGGCAGCCAGGTGCTGACCGAGCATGCGCTCGTGATCGAAGGCGAGCGCATCGCCGCCGTGCTGCCCTGGGCCGACGCCGAAGCCAAGTACCCCGATGCCGAGCGCGTCGAACTCGGTGACCACATCGTCATCCCCGGCCTGATCAACGGCCACACCCACTCGGCCATGAGCCTGCTGCGCGGCGTGGCGGACGACCTCGGCCTGATGGACTGGCTCAACAACCACATTTGGCCGCTGGAGAAGAAGTGGGTCAGCGAGGACTGGGTCCACACCGGCTCGATGCTGTCGGCTGCAGAAGCGCTGCGCGGCGGCGTGACCTACCTGAACGACATGTATTTTTTCCCGACCGCGATGGCGCGGGCGGCGATCGACAGCGGCATCCGCGCGGGCGTCTCGATCAACGTGATCGACTTCCCCACCGGCTACGCCGCCAACGCGCAGGACTACATCGCCAAGGGCCTGGCGGCCTACGAGCAGTTCAAGGGCGAGAAGCTGCTGGACTGGACCAGCTCGCCGCACGCGCCGTACACGGTGTCCGATGAGACCTTCACGGCGCTGCGCGAGCTCTCCGAGAAGCACAACCTGCAGGTCCACTGCCACATCCACGAGACGCTGGACGAGATCGAAGGCAGCCTCAAGCAGTTCGGCGTGCGCCCGATCGAGCGCCTGAACAAGCTCGGCCTGATGAACGAGCGCATGATCGCCGTGCACATGGTCCACCTGACCGAGCCCGAGATCGAGCTGATGGCGAAAAACGGCGTGCACCTCGTGCACAACCCGAACAGCAATCTCAAGCTCGCTTCCGGCATCCAGCCGGTGCGCGCGCTCGAAGCCGCCGGCGTGAACACGCTGCTGGGCACGGACGGCGCCGCCTCCAACAATCGCCAGGACATGTTCGGCGAGATCCGCTCCGCCGCGCTGCTGGCCAAGGGCGCCAGCGGCGACCCGGTGACCGTCAGCGCCCGCACGGCGCTGGAGATGGCCACGATCCGCGCTGCCAAGGCGATGGGCCGCGGTGACGATCTTGGTTCCCTGGAAGTGGGCAAGCTGGCCGACGTGACCGCGGTCTCGCTGGCCGCGCTCGAATGCCAGCCGGTGTACGACCCGGCCGCGCAACTGGTCTACGTGGCCGGCCGCGAGCACGTCAGCGACGTGTGGGTCGGCGGCCGCCGCGTGCTGGAGAACCGCGAGGTGAAGAGCTTCGATACGCGTGCGCTGGTGGCGAAGGCCAATGACATCGTCACGCGGATGAAGACCGAGCGCTGATCAGCGCCGTGTCGCCCGCGCTACTTGCGCGGCGGCAGGAACGGGTCGAGCAACTGCCCCGTGAGCTTGGGCGATAGCGGCGCCTCGATACCGTAGGCCCGCGGCAGCCGATCCGGCAAATGCTGCGTGCCGAACAGCCGGTCCAGCCACGGCAGCACCGCCGCGTAGTTCTTGTTGTTCGTCTGCGGACCCTCGTTGGCGTGATGCCAATGGTGGAACCCCGGCGTGGTGATCAGTCGCTCCAGCCAGCCGAAGCGCCAGCGCAGGTTGGCGTGGATGAAGAAGGCCCACAGCACGTTGAAAGCGACGATGGCGAAGACCAGCAACGCCGGGTTGGCGCCCGCGCGGGTCTTCAGGCCGAAGAAGACCGCCGGGATGCTGGCCAGCGTGTGCGTCACGATCAGGTCGATCGGGTGCGCCCGCGTGTTGACCATCCAGTCCATCTGCTCCGCGCTGTGGTGGATCGCGTGGAAGCGCCAGAGCAGCGGGTTGTGGTGCGACCAGCGGTGCGCCCAGTAGTAGAAGAAGTCGCCGATCACGATCAGCGCGGGCACAACGATCCAGGGGCTCAGGTCCTCCAGCCAGCGGAAGTAGCTCTTCGGCAGCGTCGCCTCAGCCAAGGCCAGCACGGCCACGCCGACGGCCGCGCCTGCCAGCGGCGGCAGCCAGCCACCGAGGAAATAGAAGGCCACATCGTTGTCCCATTGCGGGCGCAAGACCGGCTGGCGGCGCGCGGCGAACCAGCGCTCGAGCGGAACGAAGATCAGCGCGGCGAGCAGCAGCCAGGCGAGCAGCGAGATCGTGCTGTTCAGCCAGGCGGCGAAGGTGGTGTGGAGCATGAGCGGACGTAACGGCGGATTCAGGCGGTGAGCGGCGGCATGGTCGTGCCTGCGCGACGCCGTCACAACATCAAAACGTGGGGGAGTGCGGCCGTCGGCCGGTGAAAGCACTCGAAGTCATGATTTGAGTCACGGAGCGGCAGGGGCCCCCGATCAGGAAGCGCAGAGTCGCCCGGCTGCGAGTTCCTCTGGGTCACCCTGGTCATTCAGTAGAATCCCGGGTTTCCCGGCCAGGTCAACCCGACCCGGCGCGCCCGCCCTAACGTGCTCCGGAATTCCATGGCTTCCACCCAAAAGCTCCTGCTTTCTTTCGAGGGCGGCAACGCTCTTTCGGCTTTCCGTGCTCAGGCCCTGCTGCCGCGCCTGCAAGCGATCAACGAACGCGTGACAGGCATTTCGGCCCGCCATGTGCACTGGGTGTGGAGCGAAACTGCGCTGTCCGGCGAAGACCAGGACAAGCTGGCCGCGCTGCTGAACTACGGCGACGCGTATGAGGGCGCCACGGACGGCCAGGTCGTCGTCGTCGCGCCCCGCCTGGGCACCGTGAGCCCCTGGGCCTCGAAGGCCACCGACATCGCCCACAACTGCGGCCTCGCCGTGAAGCGCGTGGAGCGGGTCACCGAGTACCGGATTAAGCTCAAGAGCGGCTTGCTGGGTGGCGCCAAGACGCTGACGGCCGAAGAGCTGCAAGCCTGCGCCGACGTGCTGCACGACCGCATGACCGAAAGCGTGCTGCTCGACCGTGCCGCCGCCGCGCACCTGTTCGACGAAAAGACCGCCCAGCCGCTGGAGCACGTGGACGTGCTCGGCCAGGGCCGGGCCGCGCTGGAGCAGGCGAACACGCAGTTCGGCCTGGCGCTGTCCGTCGACGAAATCGATTACCTCGACGCAGCCTTCCGCCAGCTCGGCCGCAACCCGAGCGACGTCGAGCTGATGATGTTCGCGCAGGCCAACTCCGAGCACTGCCGCCACAAGATCTTCAACGCCAAGTTCAGCATCGACGGCCAGGAGCAGGACCTGAGCCTGTTCGGCATGATCCGCAACACCGAGAAGCTGCACCCGCAGCACACGGTGATCGCCTACTCGGACAACGCCGCGGTGATGGAAGGCCACACGATCGAGCGCTGGATGCAGGCCGGCGATGCGCGCGCGCCGAAGTACGAAGCACGCACCGAGACGGCCCATGTGCTGATGAAGGTGGAGACACACAACCACCCGACGGCGATCTCGCCGTTCCCAGGCGCATCCACCGGCGCAGGCGGCGAAATCCGCGACGAAGGCGCCACCGGCCGAGGCGCCAAGCCCAAGGCGGGCCTGACCGGTTTCAGCGTTTCCAACCTGCGCCTGCCGGGCCTCTCGGAGCCGTGGGAACAGACCGAGATCGGCAAGCCGGCGCACATCGCCAGCGCCTTGCAGATCATGATCGAAGGCCCGATTGGCGGCGCCGCGTTCAACAACGAATTCGGCCGCCCGAACCTCGGCGGCTACTTCCGCGTCTATGAGCAGGAAGTCGACGGCATCACCCGCGGCTATCACAAGCCGATCATGATCGCCGGCGGCATCGGCGCGATCCGCTCGGACCTGACGAAGAAGATCGAGTTCCCCGCCGGCAGCCTGCTGGTGCAGCTCGGCGGCCCGGGCATGCGCATCGGCATGGGCGGCAGCGCGGCGTCCTCGATGGCGGCGGGCACGAACACGGCCGACCTGGACTTCGATTCGGTCCAGCGCGGTAACCCCGAGATCGAACGCCGCGTGCAGGAGGTCATCAACCACTGCTGGGGCCTCGGCGAGAAGAACCCGGTGCTGGCGATCCATGACGTGGGCGCCGGCGGCATCTCGAATGCGTTCCCCGAGCTGGTGAACGACGCGGGCCGCGGCGCGCGCTTCGATCTGCGCTCGGTGCCGCTCGAAGAATCTGGCCTCGCGCCCAAGGAAATCTGGTGCAACGAGAGCCAGGAGCGCTACGTGCTGGCTATCGCGCCGGAATCGCTGGAGCTGTTCCGCAGCATGTGCGAGCGCGAGCGCTGCCCGTTCGCCGTCGTCGGCGTGACGACCGAGACGCGCGAGCTGATCCTCGAAGACGGCGGGGGCGGTGAACGCGCCATCGACATGCCGATGGACGTGCTGCTGGGCAAGCCGCCCAAGATGCACCGCGACGTGACGCACGTGGAGCGCTCCGGCGGCACGCTGGAACTGACCGGCGTGCAGCTCGACAAGGTCGCCTTCGACGTGCTGCGCCACCCGACCGTGGCCTCCAAGCGCTTCCTGATCTCGATCGGTGACCGCACCGTGGGTGGCCTGAATCACCGCGACCAGATGGTCGGCCCGTGGCAGGTGCCCGTGGCCGATTGCGCCGTGACGCTGGCCGACTTCAAGGGCTTTGCCGGCGAAGCGATGAGCATGGGCGAGCGCACGCCGCTGGCCGCCATCGACGGTCCCGCCTCGGGCCGCATGGCCGTCGCCGAAGCCATCACCAACCTGCTGGCAGCGCCGATCGAACTCTCGCGCGTGAAGCTCTCCGCCAATTGGATGGCCGCCTGCGGCGAGCCCGGCGAAGACGCGGCGCTGTACGACACGGTCAAGGCCGTGGGCATGGAGTTGTGCCCGGCGCTGGGTGTGTCGATTCCGGTCGGCAAGGATTCGCTGTCGATGCGCACGAAGTGGGAGGACAAGCAGGTCACTGCGCCGGTGTCGCTCATCATCAGCGCCTTCGCCTCGATCAACGACGTGCGCGGCACGCTGACGCCGCAGCTGCAAGCCGGCGACACCAGCCTGATCCTCGTGGACCTGGGCCAGGGCAAGAACCGCATGGGCGGCTCGATCCTGGCGCAGGCGCTGAACCAGTTCGGCGGTGCGGTGCCGGATCTGGACGATGCCGGTCAGCTGAAGTCCTTGGTTAGCGCTGTCAACGAACTGCGCGCCGCAGGCAAGCTGCTGGCGTACCACGACCGCGGCGACGGCGGCCTCTGGGCCACGGCCTGCGAGATGGCCTTCGCCGGCCACATGGGCGTGGCGCTGAACGTCGACATGCTTGTGCAGGAAGTGGAAGAGGGCGACGTCAAGAACTGGACGCAACAGGTCAGCGCCCGCCGCGACGAGCTGACGCTCAAGGCGCTGTTCAGCGAGGAACTGGGCGTGGTGCTGCAAGTGGCCACGGCCGACCGCGACGCGGCGCTGCAAGTGCTGCGCGCGCATGGCCTGTCCAAGCACAGCCATGTGGTCGGCAAGCCCAACGCGAGCGGCCAGGTGGAGGTCTGGCGCGATGCCAAGAAGATCTTCGGCGCGCCGCTGACGCAGCTGCACAAGAGCTGGGATGAGGTGAGCTGGCGCATCGCCCAGCTGCGCGACAACCCGGCCTGCGCGGACAGCGAGCACGCCGTGGTCGGCGATGCCGCCGATCCTGGCCGTCATGTTCAGCTGACGTTCGATCCCAAGGAAGATGTTGCCGCGCCGTTCATCTCGACCGGCGCGCGCCCCAAGCTCGCCATCCTGCGCGAGCAGGGCGTGAACTCGCACGTCGAGATGAGCTACGCGATGGCGCAGGCCGGCTTCGACACGTACGACGTCCACATGAGCGACCTGCAAACGGGCGCCGCCACGTTGAAGAACTTTGCCGGCTTCGTCGCCTGCGGTGGCTTCTCCTACGGCGACACGCTCGGCGCCGGCGAAGGCTGGGCCCGTTCCGTGATGTTCAACCCGCGCCTGGCGGAAGACTTCAAGGCCTTCTTCGCCCGCGGCGACAGCTTTGCGCTCGGCGTGTGCAATGGCTGCCAGATGATGGCAGCGCTCTCGCCGATCATCCCCGGCGCGCAGGACTGGCCCAAGTTCACCCGCAACAAGAGCGAGCAGTTCGAGGCGCGTCTGGCGATGGTCGAGGTGCTGAAGTCGCCGAGCCTGTTCTTCCAAGGCATGGAGGGCTCGCGCCTGCCGATCGCGGTGGCGCACGGCGAAGGCTATGCCGACTTCTCGCAGCGCGGCAACGAGGCGCGTGTTCACCGAGCCCTGCGTTATGTGGACAACGCCGGCTTGTCCACAGAGACCTATCCGCTGAACCCGAACGGCAGCCCGGATGGCCTGACCTCGGTGACCACGGCCGACGGCCGCTTCACCGTGCTGATGCCGCACCCGGAGCGCGTGTTCCGCAATGTGCAGATGAGCTGGACCAGCGGTGACAAGAGCGAATTCAGCCCGTGGATGCGGATGTTCCGCAACGCGAGAAAAGCGCTCGGTTGATGGCGCGACGGTAAAGAAAGGCCACGGTGCTTGCAGGCATTTGGTGCCTGCGGTACACCCGGGTCACGAGGTGCATTTCAGGAGGTTGATCATGAAGTTCGCAAAACTCGCCACTGCGCTGTTGATCGCAGGCTTCAGCATGCAGGGCATGGCCGCCGACAAGGCGGACAAGGCCGACGATGCCGACAAGGACAGCAGGGTCAAGGTGGAGTTCGTCCACCCGGAGAAGTTCATTGACACCGGCAATCGCTGGAGCGGCGTCAATGACAGCGATGACTTCCTCAAGGATCTGAAGCACGCGCTGGTGCAGCGCGGTGAAGCGGTGCTGGCGGATGGCCAGGACATGAAGATCCAGGTCACCAACGTGGACCGCGCCGGGGATGTGCATCCGGTCGGCCGGGACATGACCATGGTTCGCGTCGTCAAGCCGATCTATCGACCGTCCATCGAGTTCAGCTACCTGGTGGAAGAGGGCGGCAAGACGGTGCGCGAAGGCAAGGCCGACATCTCGGACATGAACTTCATGGATCGCTTCAACCGCTACTTCCGCGGCGACACGCTGTACTACGAGAAGCCGATGCTCGACTCCTGGTTCAGCAAGGAATTCGGCAAGGATGTGAAGGTCGCGCGCCGCTGAGTCGATAGCAGCAGCGGCGAACGGACAAAAGAAAAGCGCCTCCGAGGAGGCGCTTTTTCTTTGGGCTGCAAAGCCTGAGGCCGAATTACTTCAGCTTCGTTTCCTTGTACAGGACGTGCTTGCGGGCCTTGGGGTCGAACTTCATGAATTCGAGCTTTTCGGGCGTCGTCTTCTTGTTCTTGTTCGTGGTGTAGAAGTGGCCGGTGCCAGCGCTGGATTCCAGCTTGATCTTCTCGCGTCCGCCTTTGGATGCCATGTTATTTCTCCTAAATCAGTGAATCAGGGGCAGGCTTTACAGCTCACCCTTGGCGCGCAGGTCAGCGACGACCTGTTCGATGCCGACCTTGTCGATCAGGCGCAGCGCGGCGTTGGAGATGCGCAGGCGAATCCAGCGGTTTTCGGTTTCCAGGAAGAACCGGCGGTATTGCAGGTTCGGCAGGAAACGACGCTTGGTTTTGTTGTTGGCGTGGGAAACATTGTTGCCCACCATCGGCTTCTTGCCGGTAACTTGACAGACGCGTGCCATGACGCTTCTCCTTCACAGTTTCACTGACCAGCCGTCAAAAGACTTCAACGGCCACATGATCGCTCGTTGCCTGCTAAATCCAGGAGCCTGAAACGAATCCAGGCCACCAGAGGCGATCCATCCGGCAGGCAAGCCCGCGAGTGTATCAGGGTTTATGCCGGATGGGAAGGCAGGAAGCAAATCAGGCGGGAGGTCAGCCCTTTTCGTTCTCGAGATAGCGCTGCGCATCCAGCGCGGCCATGCAGCCCGTGCCGGCGCTGGTGATGGCCTGGCGGTAGACATGGTCCTGCACGTCGCCGGCCGCGAACACGCCGGGGATGCTCGTCATCGTGGCGAAGCCGTTCAGGCCGCTCTTGGTGATGATGTAGCCGTCCTTCATCTCCAGCTGGCCCTTGAAGATGTCGGTGTTGGGCTGGTGGCCGATGGCGATGAAGCAGCCGTGCAGGTCGATGTCGGTCGTGGCGCCGTCGGTCGTGCTCTTGATGCGCACGCCGGTCACGCCGCTGGCGTCGCCCAGCACTTCGTCGAGCGTGTTGAAGGTGTGCAGCACCATCTTGCCGTCGGCGACCTTGGCCATCATCTTGTCGACCAGGATCGGCTCGGCGCGGAACTTGTCGCGGCGGTGGATCACGTGGACCTTGGAGGCGATGTTGGAGAGGTAGAGCGCTTCTTCCACAGCAGTGTTGCCGCCGCCGACCACGCAGACGTCCTTGCCCTTGTAGAAGAAGCCGTCGCAGGTGGCGCAGCCGGAAACGCCGCGACCCATGAACGCTTCTTCAGACGGCAGGCCCAGGTACTTGGCCGAGGCGCCGGTGCAGATGATCAGCGCGTCGCAGGTGTAGACGCCGCTGTCGCCCTTGAGCGTGAACGGGCGCTTGCTGAAATCGACCTCGTTGATGTGGTCGAACACGAGCTTCGTCTCGAAGCGCTCGGCGTGCTCCTGGAAGCGTTGCATCAGCTCGGGGCCCTGCACGCCCATCACGTCGGCGGGCCAGTTGTCCACTTCCGTCGTCGTCATCAGCTGGCCGCCCTGGGCCATGCCGGTGATGAGCACCGGCTTCAGGTTGGCGCGGGCGGCGTAGATGGCGGCCGTGTAACCGGCGGGGCCGGAACCGAGGATCAGGAGCGGATGGTGTTGGGTGGCTTGGCTCATGGGTCGCTAGATGGGGTTGAAAGCGTGCGCCGCAAGATCGGAAGCGGTGCCCGGATGGGGCGCCAGGCGACCTGCTAACGCAATATCTATGCAGTGTCTGTTTCCTAGGGTCTACACAGAGATGTAAAACCGTGAATCAGTTGGCACAATCGCGCCATTCTAGGCAGGCCGCCCACGCCGGGTGTCCAAGGCCAGTCCAAATCCCCGTACACAGGAGACCCTTCATGGCGATGTTGTCCAATCTCGACCTGATCCGCCGCGTGCCCTTGTTCTCGCTGCTCACCACCGATCAGGCCCAGTCGATCGCGGACAGCGTGGTCAAGCGCCGCTTCAAGCGCGGCGAACTGATTGTCGAGCAGGGCACCAAGTCGAACGCGCTGTTCATTCTGCTCAACGGCCGCGCCCGCGTGCTGACGGCCGACAGCCGCGGCCGCGAAGTGATCCTGGCCGTGCTCCAGACCGGCGATTACGTCGGCGAGATGAGCCTGATCGACAACGAGCCGCACAGCGCCACCGTGCGTGCCGAAGTGCAGACCGACATGCTCGTGCTCGGCCGCCCCGAGTTCGCCCGCTGCCTGCCGGAAAGCTCGAGCCTCTCCTACGGCATCCTGCGCGGCCTGGTCGCCCGCCTTCGCAACGCCGACCGCCAGATCGAATCGCTGGCCCTGCTGGACGTGTACGGCCGCGTGGCCCGCACGCTGCTGGACATGGCCGAGGAGGAGAAGGGCGTCAAGATCATCCGCGGCAAGGTCTCGCGCCAGGACATGGCCAAGGTCGTCGGCGCCTCGCGCGAGATGGTCAGCCGCGTCATGAAGGACCTGGAAGAGCGCGGCGTGATCGAAACGCTGGAGAACGGTTCCGTCGTGATCAAGGAACGCCTGCACGACTGAGGATAATGGGGGAATGAGCTTCCCCTTAGGTTCCCTCACGGGCGACGGCGCTGACAGCGGCGCCGCGCCTTCCTCCGAAAAGACCTACAAGCGCCAGCAGCGCAAGGCAGCGCCGCCACCGGCGCCGCGCTCGAACGTGCTGCGCTCGCCGCTGTTCCTGCTGATCGCCGCGCTGGCGTGGCTGCTGCTGGTCGCCGCCATGGCCACCCACAGCAAGGCGGATGCGGCCTTCTCCACCTCCGGCACGCCCGGCCTGTACGCCAACCGCCTCGGCGCGGTGGGCGCGTGGATTTCGGACCTGCTGCTCTACGTCTTCGGCTACTCGGCCTGGTGGCTGCCGCTGATCGCGCTGCGCCAGTGGCTCGCCGGTCTGGCTGGCCTGATGCGCCATGAAGCGCCGGCTGCGGATGAACGTCCCGCCTGGCGCCGTTGGAGCGTCCTCGTCGGCGGCATCGTGCTGCTGATGATGGCCTCCACCACGCTCGAATGGACCCGCCTCTACGGCTGGGAGCCGCGCCTGCCCGGCCCGGCCGGCGGCGTGCTCGGTTACGCCCTCGGTCCGGCGCTGATGCGTGGCCTGGGCTTTGCCGGCTCCGGCGTGCTCGCCATAGTCGCGCTGCTGGCCGCCATGTCGATGGCGCTGCGCTTTTCCTGGGGCCATCTGGCCGAACGCATCGGCACCCTGATCGATGAGAAGCGCGAAGCCAGCAGCCAGCGCCGCGAGGTCAAGGAAGACAAGAAGGTGGGCGCGCGCGCCAAGAAGGAGCGCGCCCAGGTCGTCGAAGAAGAGCGCCAGGTCGTGGTGGAGCACGAGCCCATCGTGATCGAGGCGCCCGTCGTCGAGGTGCCGCAGTCCACCCGCGTGGCCAAGGAGCGCCAGCAGACGCTGTTCACCGACCCCGGCGACACCAAGCTGCCGCAGGTCGACCTGCTCGATGCCGCGCCGCCGCGCCAGGAAACGGTCACGCCCGAATCGCTGGAAATGACCTCGCGCCTGATCGAGAAGAAGCTGCGCGACTTCGGCGTGGAAGTGCGCGTCGTCGCCGCTTCGCCGGGTCCGGTGATCACGCGCTACGAGATCGAGCCGGCCACGGGCGTGAAGGGCTCGCAGATCGTGAATCTGGCGAAGGACCTGGCGCGTTCGTTGAGCCTCACCAGCATCCGTGTCGTCGAGACGATCCCCGGCAAGAACTTCATGGCGCTGGAGCTGCCCAACGCGCGCCGCCAGACCATCAAGCTGTCGGAAATCCTCGGCTCCCAGGTCTACGCGGATGCGTCCTCGCTGCTCACCATGGCCCTGGGCAAGGACATCGTCGGCAGCCCGGTGGTGGCCGACCTCGGCAAGATGCCGCACTGCCTGGTGGCCGGCACGACCGGCTCGGGCAAGTCGGTGGGCATCAACGCGATGATCCTGTCGCTGCTCTACAAGGCCGAGGCGCGCGATGTGCGCCTCATCATGATCGACCCGAAGATGCTCGAGATGAGCGTCTACGAAGGCATCCCGCACCTGCTGGCGCCGGTGGTCACGGACATGAAGCAGGCCTCCAACGCGCTCAACTGGTGCGTGGGCGAGATGGAGCGGCGCTACAAGATCATGTCCAAGATGGGCGTGCGCAACCTCGCCGGCTACAACAAGAAGATCGACGACGCGAACGCGCGTGGCGAGAAGATCCCGAACCCGTTCAGCCTCTCCGCCGAGAACCCCGACGGCGCCGAACCGCTGGAGCGCATGCCCTTCATCGTCGTCGTGATCGACGAACTGGCCGACCTGATGATGGTCGTCGGCAAGAAGATCGAAGAGCTGATCGCCCGCCTGGCGCAGAAGGCTCGCGCCGCCGGCATCCACCTGATCCTGGCCACGCAGCGCCCGTCGGTGGACGTGATCACCGGCCTGATCAAGGCCAACATCCCGACGCGCCTTTCGTTCCAGGTGTCGAGCAAGATCGACAGCCGCACCATCCTCGACCAGATGGGCGCCGAAGCACTGCTCGGCATGGGCGACATGCTCTACATGGCCTCCGGCACCGGCCTGCCGGTGCGCGTGCATGGCGCCTTTGTCAGCGACGACGAAGTCCACCGCGTTGTGGAGTATCTGAAGGAGCAGGGCGGCGAGCCGAACTACATCGAAGGCATCCTCGAAGGCGGCGTGCTGGACGGCGATGGCGGTGGTGAAGGCGGCGCGCTGCCGGGCATCAGCGGCGACGGCGAAGGCGATGCGATGTACGACCAGGCCGTGGCCATCGTGCTCCAGCACCGCAAGGCGTCGATCTCGCTGGTGCAGCGCCACCTGCGCATCGGTTACAACCGGGCGGCGCGATTGCTCGAACAGATGGAGAAGTCGGGCCTCGTGGGCTCGATGAACACCAACGGCAGCCGTGACCTGATCATCCCCAAACGGGACGAATGAGAGACGAATGAAGAAACTTCTGATTGCGCTGAGTCTGACGGTTAGCGGCCTTGCGGCTCACGCCGATGCCATCGATACCCTGAAGGCCTTCGTCTCCGACATCAAGACCGGCCGCACCAACTTCACCCAGACGGTGACCTCGCCCGACGGCAAGCGCACCAAGACCTCCAGCGGCAGCTTCGAGTTCCAGCGCCCGGACCGCTTCCGCTTCGTCTACAGCAAGCCGTTCGAGCAGCTGATCGTCGGCGACGGCACCAAGGTCTGGCTGTTCGATCCCGACCTGAACCAGGCCAGCTCGCGCAAGATGGACAAAGCGCTCGGCGCCACGCCGGCAGCCCTGCTCGCCGGCAACAACCTGGAGCGCGACTTCAACCTCAAGGCCGAAGGCGCCGACGTGGTGCTCGCCACGCCGAAGCAGGCCGACGGCACGCTGCAATCGCTGCGCATCCACTTCACGGGCAAGGCGCTGACGAGTGTGGAGATCGTCGACGGCTTCGGCCAGAAGTCGCTGCTGAAGTTCGACGGCATCACGCCCAACGTGGCGATCCCGCCAGAACAGTTCAAGTTCACGCTGCCCAAGGGCGCGGACCTGATCGAACAATAAGCAGCGAGGCGCACTGTCGATGCCCCATGACGTCAGTCTCATCGCCACCATTGCCACCGGCCTCGGCCTGGCACTGATCTTCGGACTCATCGCGGCGCGCCTGCGCATGCCGCCGCTGGTCGGCTACCTGTTCGCCGGCATCCTGATCGGCCCGGCCACGCCCGGTTTCGTCGGCGATGTCGCACTCGCCGGCCAACTCGCCGAGATCGGCGTGATGCTGCTGATGTTCGGCGTCGGGCTGCATTTTTCGCTCGACGATCTGCTGGCCGTGAAGCGCATCGCGCTGCCCGGCGCCATCGTGCAGATCGCCGTCGCCACGCTGCTGGGCGCAGGCCTCGCGTTCACCTGGGGTTGGTCGGCCGATGCGGCGCTGGTCTTCGGCCTGGCGCTCTCCGTCGCCAGCACCGTCGTGCTGTTGCGCGCACTCGAAGCCAGCGGGCAGATGGAATCCGTCAACGGCCGCATCGCCGTCGGCTGGCTGGTCGTCGAAGACCTCGTGATGGTGCTCGTGCTCGTGCTGCTGCCGCCGCTCGCGGCGATCTGGCACGGCGGCGGTGCCGATGCGCAAGCCGGTGGCCCCAGCATCTGGCTGACGCTCGCGATCACGCTTGGCAAAGTCGCCGCCTTCGTCGCTTTGATGCTCGTCGTCGGCCGCCGCGTGCTACCGCGTCTCTTGTGGGTGGTGGCCGGCACCGGCTCGCGCGAGCTATTCACGCTCGGCGTGATCGCCGCTGCACTCGGCGTGGCCTTCGGTGCGGCCAAGCTGTTCGACGTGTCCTTTGCGCTCGGCGCGTTCTTCGCCGGCATGGTGATGCGCGAATCCGAGCTGAGCCACCGCGCGGCCGATGAGTCGCTGCCGCTGCGCGATGCTTTCGCGGTGCTGTTCTTCGTCTCCGTCGGCATGCTCTTCGATCCGCGCGTGCTGCTCGAAGAGCCGCTGCGCGTGCTCGGCGTGGCGGCGGTGATCATGGTCGGCAAGACCGTGGCTGCCGTCGTGCTCGTGCTGCTGCTGCGCTACCCGCTGAACACGGCGCTGACCGTCGGTGCGGGCCTGGCGCAGATCGGCGAGTTCTCCTTCATCCTCGCGGGCCTCGGCTTGCACCTGGGTGTGCTCGATGAGTCGGCCCAGCAGCTGATCCTGGCGGGCGCGCTGATCTCCATCGCGCTCAATCCCGTGGCCTTCGCCTGCATCTCGCCGGCGCGTGCGTGGGTGCTGCGGCGCTCGGCTCTGGCGCGCAAGCTCGAAGGCCGCGACGATCCGCTGGCCGAGCTGCCCGCGACGGTTGATCAGGAGCTGCTGCACGATCAGGTCGTGCTCGTGGGCTACGGCCGGCTGGGCCGCCGAGTGGCTGAGAAGCTGCGTGCGGCCGGCGTGCCATTCGTCGTCGCCGAGCAGCAGCGCGAGATCGTCGAAGCGCTGCGTGCCCAAGGCCAGCCCGCCGTCAGCGGCGATGCAGCCGAGCCAGCCGTGCTGATCCAGGCCCATGTCGCGCGCGCCGCGATGCTCGTGATCGCCGGCGGCGACGCCGTGCAGGCGCGCCGCATGGTCGAGACCGCGCGCACGCTCAACCCCGGCATCCAGCTGCTGATCCGCGCCTACAGCGAGGAAGAGGCGAAGCTCCTGGAAGAGGGCGGCCAATGCCACGGCCTGCTGGCCGAAGACGCGCTGGCCGAGGTGCTGGGCGACCGGGTGATCGCCGCGCTCAAGCCTAAGGCTTGAATTCGTACAGGGCCTTGCCCTTGTCCGCCACATGCACGGAGAACAGCACCAGCGAGCTGGGACCGACGACCTTGTAGCCGCCGTGCATGGCATCACGCAGGTTCAGCGCTGAGGCGCCTGTGGCCATCGCCGTGGGGTCTTTGCCGGGCAGCTGGATCGTCGAGCCCTGCACCACGTAGACAGCCTCCACGCCGTTGTGGAAGTGGGCGGGGATGACCTCGCCCGGCTTGATCTCGGTGGTGGAGACGATCACTTCCATGTTGTTCGGCGTGCCGGTGAGATCGGTGCGGCGCAATTCCTTGCGCAGCTGGAAGTCACCGCCGGTCTGGGCCAAGAGGCCCACGCCGAGGCCGGAGCCGAACAGAAGAACACCAACGACTGCACGCGAGAGCTTGTTCATGAGCGAGGTCTCCAAGTGTTGTAGGGACAGGGAAGGGCGAGCGAGTCTCCCTCTGCTGAGACAATCCGGCAACCATGCCTCCCGCGTCCTCCGAATCCCTGTTCCCCGAGCTGTCCACCACCCAGGCCGGCTCGCAGCCGCTGCCCGAACGCCTGCGCCCGAAGACGCTCGCCGACGTGATCGGCCAGCAGCACCTGCTCGGCCCCGGCATGCCGCTGGCGACCGCGTTCGCCTCCGGCAAGCTGCACTCGATGATCCTCTGGGGCCCGCCTGGCGTCGGCAAGACCACGCTGGCGCGGCTGATGGCCGAGGGCTTCGACGCGCAGTTCATCCAGATCTCGGCCGTGCTCGGCGGCGTGAAGGACATCCGCGAGGCGGTGGAGCGCGCGCAATCTGTCTTGCCACGGCGCACCGTGCTGTTCGTCGATGAGGTGCACCGCTTCAACAAAGCGCAGCAGGACGCGTTCCTGCCGCATGTGGAGTCGGGGCTGTTCACCTTCATCGGCGCGACGACGGAGAACCCGAGCTTCGAGGTCAACTCGGCGCTGCTTTCGCGCGCCACCGTGCACGTGCTCCGTTCGCTCGATGAGAACGATCTGCGAGCGCTGCTCGAACGCGGCACGAAGGAGCTGGGCAGCGCGCCGTATTCAGCCGCCGCGGCCACGCGCGTGATCGCGTATGCGGACGGCGATGCGCGCCGGCTGCTGAACACCGTCGAGGCGGTTGCGCAGCTCACGCCGCCTGGCACGACTGAAGTCGACGAAACGCTGCTCGAGAAGACGCTCGGCGAGCAACTGCGCCGCTACGACAAGGGCGGCGACCAGTTCTACGACGTGATCTCGGCCCTGCACAAATCGGTGCGCGGCTCCGACCCCGACGGCGCGCTCTACTGGCTCGTTCGCATGCTCGACGGCGGCGTCGATGCCCGCTACATCTCCCGCCGCCTCGTGCGCATGGCCAGCGAAGACATCGGCAACGCCGATCCTCGCGCGTTGCGCATCACGCTCGATGCGGCCGAATGCTACGAGCGGCTGGGCACGCCCGAAGGCGAACTGGCTCTCGCACAAGCCGCCGTTTATCTCGCAGTGGCGCCCAAGTCCAACGCCGTCTACACCGCCTACAACGCGGTCCGCGCCCTCATCAAGCAGGACCAGAGCCGCCCCGTGCCCATGCACCTGCGCAACGCGCCGACCAAGCTGATGAAGAACCTCGGCTACGGCGAGGAATATCGCTATGCGCACGACGAGCCCGGCGCTTTCGCGGCTGGCGCGACCTATCTACCGGAAGGCCTGATCGGCCAGCACTTCTACGAACCGGTCCCGCGCGGCCTTGAAATCCGCATCGGGGACAAGCTCGCCGAACTGCGTCGCCTTAACCAAGAGGCAACGCAGCCGCTGGGGGATACCCCAGGGAAAGCCCGCAATTCGGGCTCCTAGAATGCCGACCAAGCCGTGAGCAGGCCCGTCACCCCTGGCGGGCCTTTTTGTTTCGCTCTCGCAGGTAATCAATGGACATTCTTCTTCAGCAGTTGATCAACGGCCTGGTGCTCGGCGCCATGTATGCCTTGGTCGCCCTGGGCTACACGATGGTCTACGGGATCATCAACCTGATCAACTTCGCCCACGGCGAGATCCTGATGGTCGGCGGCATGGTGGCCTGGACGGTCACCTCGGCGCTGGCCGACTCCGGCATGCCGGGCTGGCTCCTGATGCTGATCGGCCTCGCTTGCGCCATCGTCGTGTGCTGCGTGCTCAATTTCGTGATCGAGAAGGTCGCCTACCGGCCGCTGCGGAGCGCGCCGCGCCTGGCGCCGCTGATCACGGCGATGGGCATGTCGCTGCTGCTTCAGACGCTGGCGATGATCATCTGGAAGCCGAGCCCCAAGCCCTTCCCGCAACTGCTGCCCAGCGACCCGCTCGAATTCGGCGGCGCGGTGATCACGGTCACGCAGATCCTGATCCTCGGCCTGTCGGTCGCGGTGCTCGCCGGCCTGATGTGGCTCGTGCACGGCACGAAGCTCGGCCGCGCGATGCGCGCCACGGCGGAGAACCCGCGCGTGGCGATGTTGATGGGCGTGAAGCCGGACTTCGTCATCTCCGCCACCTTCGTGATCGGCGCGGCGCTGGCTGCCGTGGCCGGCGTGATGTGGGCGGCCAACTACGGCACGATCCAGCACACCACCGGCTTCATGCCGGGCCTCAAGGCCTTCACGGCAGCGGTGCTCGGTGGCATCGGCAACCTCGCCGGCGCGATGGTCGGCGGCGTGCTGTTGGGCCTCGTGGAATCCTTCGGCGCCGGCTATCTGCCGGACTTCACGGGCGGGCTGTTCGGCAGCCAGTACGTGGACATCTTCTCCTTCCTGCTGCTGATCCTCGTGCTCACGCTGCGGCCCTCGGGCCTGCTCGGCGAACGCGTTGCCGATCGCGCGTGACGGGGAGTCTTCAGCCATGAACACCAAGAAGCTTTCCGTTTTCCTGATCGCGGCCCTCGGCCTGCTGATCCTGCCTTTGTTCGCGCAGCAGTTCGGCAACGCCTGGGTGCGCATCGTCGACCTCGCGCTGCTGTACGTGCTGCTGGCGCTGGGCCTGAACATCGTCGTCGGCTATGCCGGCCTGCTGGACCTCGGCTACGTCGCGTTCTACGCCGTCGGCGCGTATCTGTTCGCGCTGCTCTCCAGCCCGCACCTGACCGAGAACTTCCCGGCCATCGCCGCGTATTTCCCGAACGGCCTGCACATGCCGATCTACGTGGCGATCCCGCTCGGGGCGCTGGTGGCGGCGGTGTTCGGCATGGTGCTCGGTGCGCCTACGCTGAAGCTGCGCGGCGACTACCTCGCCATCGTCACGCTCGGCTTCGGCGAGATCATCCGCGTCTTCCTCGTGAACTTGCAGGACCCGGTGAACATCACCAACGGCCCGCAGGGCATCGGCCAGATCGACCCGATCCACCTCGGCGCGCTGGACCTGTCGCAGCCGCTGACCATCGCCGGTTTCACGCTGCCCTCGGTCTCGCTGTACTACTACCTGTTCCTGGCGCTGGTGGTGTTCGCGGTGCTGATCTGCTTCCGTCTGGAAAACTCCCGTATTGGCCGCGCCTGGATGGCCATCCGCGAGGACGAGATCGCCGCCAAGGCCATGGGCATCAACACCCGCAACCTGAAGCTGCTTGCCTTCGGCATGGGCGCCACCTTCGGCGGCGTGTCGGGCACGCTGTTCGCCTCGTTCCAGGGCTTCGTCAGCCCGGAGTCGTTCAGCCTGCAAGAGTCGATCATGATCGTCGCCATGGTGGTGCTGGGCGGCATCGGTCACATCCCGGGCGTGGTGCTCGGCGCGCTGCTGCTGGCCGCGCTGCCGGAAGTGCTGCGTTATCTGCCGCGTGAATTCGTCGAGGCGACCGGTGGCCGCATCGACGCCTCCATCCTGCGCCAGCTGCTGATCGCGACGGCCATGATCGGCGTGATGCTGCTGCGCCCGCGCGGCTTGTGGCCTTCGCCAGAGCACGGCAAGGCGGCGCCGAGGAACCTGAAATGAGTGATGTTGTTCTCGACGTCTCCGGCGTCTCCAAGCGTTTCGGCGGTCTTCAAGCCCTGTCCGACGTCGGCCTGCGCATCGAGCGCGGCCAGGTCTACGGACTGATCGGCCCGAATGGCGCCGGCAAGACGACCTTCTTCAACGTGATCACCGGCTTGTACACGCCCGACGCCGGCCTGTTCTCGCTGGCCGGCAAGCCTTATCAGCCGCAGGCCGTGCATCAGGTGGCGCAGGCCGGCATCGCACGCACCTTCCAGAACATCCGCCTCTTCGCCGACATGACGGCGCAGGAGAACGTGATGGTCGGCCGCCATGTGCGCAGCAAGTCGGGCCTGTTCGGCGCCGTCTTCCGCACGCCCGGCTTCAAGACCGAGGAAGCGGCGATCGCGGCGCGTGCGCGCGAACTGCTCGACTACGTCGGCATCGGCCACCTCGCCGACTACAAGGCCCGCACGCTGAGCTACGGCGACCAGCGCCGCCTCGAGATCGCCAGAGCGCTCGCTACCGACCCGCAGCTGATCGCGCTCGACGAACCCGCCGCCGGCATGAACGCGACCGAGAAGGTCGTGCTGCGCGAGCTGATCGACCGCATCCGCAAGGACGGCCGCACGATCCTCTTGATCGAGCACGACGTGAAGCTGGTCATGGGCCTGTGCGACCGCGTGACCGTGCTCGACTACGGCAAGCCCATCGCCGCCGGCACGCCGGCCGAAGTGCAATCCAACCCCAAGGTGATCGAGGCTTACCTCGGCGCCGGTCATCATTGATATGACGTCGATTCTGAAAGTCAGCAACCTGGCCGTCGCCTACGGCGGCATCCAGGCCGTCAAGGGCGTGAGCTTCGAGGTGCGCGAGGGCGAACTGGTCAGCCTGATCGGCGCCAACGGCGCCGGCAAGACCACCACGCTCAAGGCGCTCACCGGCCTGCAGCCGATCGCGGGCGGCACGGTGGAGTTCATGGGCAAGCCGATCGCGGGCCAGGGCGCCTGGGATCTGGTGCGCCAGGGCCTCGTGATGGTGCCGGAAGGCCGCGGCACCTTCACGCGCATGACGATCACCGAGAACCTGATGATGGGCGCCTACATCCGCAAGGACAAGGAGATCGACGCCGACGTCGAGAAGGTCTTCGCCCTGTTCCCGCGCCTGAAGGAACGCCGCGCGCAGCTCGCCGGCACGATGAGCGGCGGCGAGCAGCAGATGCTGGCGATGGGCCGCGCGCTGATGGCCCGCCCGAAGCTGCTGCTGCTGGACGAGCCGTCGATGGGCCTCTCGCCGATCATGGTGGACAAGATCTTCGAGGTCGTGAACGACATCCACCAACAAGGCGTCACCGTGCTGCTCGTGGAGCAGAACGCCAGCCGTGCGCTGCAACTGGCCAACCGCGGCTATGTGATGGACAGCGGTGAGGTCACCATGACGGGCTCGGGCGCCGAGCTGCTGGCGAATCCGAAGGTCCGCGCCGCCTATCTCGGCGAATAAGCGCCGGGTTACTCGGTCAGCTGCGCACGCGAGCGCTGCGCCAGGTTCCGGTAGCGAGCGAGATCCGCCCTGACCAGGGCCGCCAGCTGTTCGGGCGTGCTCGGCGCCGGCTCGGCCTTCAGCGCGCGCAGCCGCTCACGCAGGCCGGGGCCGTTGAGTGCATCGCCGAACGCGGCGTTGATGCGCTGCGTCGTCTCACGCGGGATGCCGGCCGGGCCGAACAGGCCGATCCAGATGCCGACGTCGAAGCCGGCCAGGCCGAGGCCCGACGGGCTCTCGTTGAGCGTCGGCACATCGGGCAGATCCACCGAGCGCCAGAGCGAACTGACGGCCAGCGCCTTCAGCCGGCCGGCGCGGATGTCCGCCGCGGAAGACGAGAGATTCTGGAAACTGAAGTCCACCTCGCCCGCGAGCAGCGCCTTGATCGCAGCGTTCACGCCGGCATAGGGCTGGTGGTTGATCTGCGTACCCGTGCGTTCCTTGAACAGCTCGGCGGCCAGATGCCCGGTCGAGCCCATGCCGACCGAGTCATACGTCAAACGGCCCGGGTGCGAGCGCGCGTACATGACGAGGTCCTGCACGCTGTTGATCGAGAGCCGCCTCGCCACGTCCGAATTGATCACCAGCACATTGGTGATCCGCGCGAGCAGGGCGACCGGCGTGAAGTCCTGGACCGGGTCGTACAGCTTGCCGGCGCCGATCCAGGGGTTGATCGCCTGCGTGATGACGGAGCCCATCAGCAAGGTGTTGCCATCCGGCTTGGATCTGGCGACGGCCGCCGCACCGGTGCTGCCGCGCAGGCCGGCGACGTTGTCCACGTAGACCGGGCCGAGGCGCTCGCTCACGCGGTCGACCAACGGACGGGCCAGCGCGTCGAGCACGCCGCCGGGCGCGAAGGGCACGACCAGGCGGATGCCGCGCTGCGGTGCTGCGTTGACAGGCTGCGACGGCGGTGCGGGTTGCGCCCAAACCGGCAAGGAGGCCGGCAGTGCGGCTGCGCCGCTGGCGGTCAGCAGCTGGCGTCGGTTCATCAACAGCAAGCGAGCAGAAAACATAAGGCCCGAAGCCTAGCAGGCTTCGGGCCTCAATTGACCTCAGATCAATACGTGGAAATCACATCGAAATCAGACGGTTGTATGAGCTGAAGGAATCCGCTGAAGTGATCAGTTAGAGCGGACCAGCTTGGAACGGGCCCAGGCGTCGGCCGCGCGGGCCGGGGTCTGGCCGCCGGTCTTCACGCGGTCGAGCAGTTCGGTCACACGATCGGCGATGCGGCTGACTTCGGCCATCACGGCCATCTCTTCGCCTTCGCCGCGGAACTCGCGGGCCACCGAGATGATGCCGCCGGCGTTCACGAGGTAGTCCGGCAGGTAGACGATGCCGCGCTGTTGCAGTGCATCACCGTCGGCCACGGTGGCCAGCTGGTTGTTGGCGGCGCCGCAAACGATGCGGGCCTTGAGCGTCGGGATGCTGCGTTCGTTCAGCGAGGCGCCGAGGGCGCAAGGCGCCAGCACATCGACATCGGCGGACAAGATGTCGTTCACGCCGACGGCGGTGGCGCCGAATTGCGTTTGGGCGCGTTCGACCTTGGCCGCATCCACATCGGCCACCACCAGCTTGGCGCCGGCGCGGTGCAGGAACTCGGCCAGGTGCCAACCCACGGCACCCAGGCCTTGCAGCGCGACGCGCACGCCGTCCAGGCTGCTGCGGCCGAGCACGGCCTTGACACCGGCTTCAATGGAGACGAACACGCCCCAGGCGGTCTTGGGGCTCGGATCGCCGCCGAAGCTGCCTTCGCGGGGGATGCCGCTCACGTATTGCGTGACCTGCTGCATGCCAAGCATGTCGGCCGTCGTGGTGCCGACGTCTTCAGCGGTGATGTACGCGCCGTTCAGCGATTGCACGGCGCGGCCGAAGGCGGCGAACAGCGCGGCGCGGTCGGTGATCTGCGCGGGCTTGATGATCACGGCCTTGCCGCCGCCGAAGGGCAGGTCGGACAGCGCGTTCTTCAGGCTCATGCCTTGCGAGAGGCGCAGCGCATCGTTCATCGCGGCCAGCTCGTTGTCGTAGCTCCAGAAGCGGCAGCCGCCGAAGGCCGGGCCGCGCGCGGTGCTGTGCACGGCGATGATCGCCTTCAGGCCGGTGGCTTCGTCGGCGGCCAGCAGCACGCGCTCGTGCGGGGCTTGGTCGGGCAGGCCGAAGAGGGAGGAGGGGAGGCTGCTCTCTTGGGTGAGGGCGCGGGCGAGATCGGTGACGGCGTTCATGCGGGTGGCACTCGTGGTGCGGAGTTGAATGAAAAATCGCCCGCGCTTGTGGCACGGGCGATTCGCAGTTTAGAGAGCGGGGCGCCGGGTGCGCGGCATGGGGTCATGCCGTTGGTGCATTACTGCGCGGCGATGGGGCTCAAGGGCCCTGGAAGCCGCCCGCGCGCAAGGTGACGACCAGCGTGTCGCGGTGGCCGGGAGCGGCGCCTTCCTGCTGGATCGGCGTCGTCTCGTGGATCACGCGCTCGTCGTCCAGCAGCAGCAGCGTCCACGGCTCGGTCATGGTGAAGCGCTGGCCGCTCGGGCCTTGCGCCTCGAACACGCGCGATTCGCCGCCTTTGATGGCGTGGCGATCGACGAGGAAGACGGCGACCAGATCCACGCCATCGCGGTGTGCGCCCTCCGGCGTCGGACGGCCGATGCCACTGGCCGTGTCGATGCGGAAGGCGTGCGATTCGATGAACCACGGCCGCTCACTCTTGAGCTGCGATGCCACGCCGGCCAGGCCCAGCAGCAGGCCGTGCCACGCGGGCAGCGCGCACATCTCGGGCGCCAGCGGCTCGAACATGCGCTCGATGCCGCCGTGCAGGGCGTTGTAGTCCAGCGGTTGCCAGTGGGCGCGGTGTGGCGCCTGCGTGAGCTGCTGGCCGTTGGCGACGAAGCAGCTGTGGCGGCGGAAGCGGTAGCGGCCGCCGTCCTTCAGATACGCATCGGCCGGCAGGTCGTTCCAGAAGCGTGGCAGCTCGGCCAATTGCTCGGCCTCGATGTCGAACGAGCGCTGCACCGTCGAAGGCGAAACGACCGCATGGCCCAGCGCTGCGAGCTGGCCCTCGAAACGATCAGCGGCAACGTAGGGCGGGGCGAACATCAGTGCTTGTCGGCTTCGGACGTGAACGAATCGGCGTAGAACTCTTCGTCCGGCAGGCCGCATTGGGCGACGAAATCGCGATGTGCCGAATCGACCATCACCGGCGCGCCGCAGGCGTAGACCTGATGGCCGGACATGTCAGGCAGATCGGCCATCACGGCCTGGTGGACGAAGCCCGTGCGGCCCGTCCAGCCGGCTTCGGGTTCCGACAGCACCGGCACGAAGCTCAGGTTCGGCATCGCGGCAGCGGTGGCTTCGGCCCAGCTCTTCAGATAGAGGTCCGATTCCTTGCGCGCGCCCCAGTACAACACGGCCGGACGCGTCAGCCCCAGCTCCTGCATGCGCTCGATGATCGCCTTGATCGGCGCGAAGCCCGTGCCGCTGGCCAGCAGCACCATCGGCTTGTCGCTGTCCTCGCGCAGGAAGAAGCTGCCGAACGGGCCTTCCATGCGCAGGATGTCCTTTTCCTTCAGCGCGCCGAAGACGTGATCGGTGAACTTGCCGCCGGGCATGTGGCGGATGTGCAGCTCGATGGCCGGTGGCGTGCCGAGGTTGTGCGGCGCGTTGGCCATGCTGTAGGAGCGGCGGGCGCCGTCGCGCAGGATGAACTCGACGTACTGCCCGGCGTGGAACTGGAAGTTCTGCTGGGCGGCGAGTTGCAGCTTGAGGACCGCGACGTCCGACGCCGGCTTGTCGATCGTGATCACCCGGCACGGCAGCTTCAGCACCGCGAATTCGCCGGCGCCCGGCACCGTGCGGGCTTCGAGCGTGCAGTCGGTCTGCGGGCGGGCGCAGCAGGTCAGGACCATGCCGGCGGCTTCTTCTTCAGGCGTGAGCGTCTTGGGCTGGTGCGGGCCGTGGATGACGGTGCCATCGAGCAGCTTGCTCTTGCACGAACCGCAGGCGCCGTCCTTGCACCCGTAGGGCAGGCCCACGCCCTGGCGGATGGCCGCGGCCAGCAGGGTCTCATCGCCCTCGGTGGTGTACTCGCGGCCGCTGGGCTGCACGCTGATCTTGAAGCTCATGGATTCTTTCGACGTAAAGATGGCCCGACAAGCGGGCCTGAGATGCGCCGAATTTTAAGCGACCCGCCTCAGAAGGTCGGATCGTCGTCCGGCAGGCGCAGATCGGGCTGCATCGTGCGCGCCGTCGTGCGCTCGCGCGGCGTCGTCCACACCTTGCGCAGCGTGACGCGCATGAAGGCGGCCTGGTCCTGCTCGCAAGCGTTGAGCTGCGCGTTCAGCCACTTCGATTCCACCAGATCGAAACGGTGCTCGAACCAGCCGAGGTACCAGAACCAGTCGGTGTAATAGAGCCAGGAGTTCTCGTTCATGGCCCGCACATGCGTGGGGTCCTGCCAGGCGGAGAGGGCGCGCTCGTAGGGCACTTCGATCTGGAATTCGCCGTCGACTTTCAACAGGCGCAGACAGTTCGTCATCAGCGCCGGCAGGTCGGGCACGTGTTCGAGCACGTTGTTGGCGTAGATGAGGGAGAGGCTGTCTTCCGCCAGTTCGATCGGGCCGGAGCGGGGCGTGTCGGCGCGCAAGGGCAGGTCGAGCGGCGCCGCGAGATCGAGCACCAGATCGGGCATGGCGCGGTCGAGGATGTCGATGTTCAGCCAGCCGGCTTTGTAGTCGCGGCCGGAGCCAAGGTTCACACGGTCCGGGCGCCATGGCTCGTTCGACCGGCGCTCGTGGTGCACCTTGCCGTAGCCGGCGACGAAGGCGAGCGCATCGGCGTAGGCCTCGACCGGATCGGCCGTCTCGAAATGCTGGAGCGCGGCGCGGGAGACATCGAAGAAGGCCGGCGTGCCAAAGTCTTCGGTAAAGAACTGCTCGAGCTGATCGCCTTCCAGCCACAGCACGCAGTTCTCGAAGGCCTCGTTCGGGCGCGTCTGCTCGGTGCGCTCGGAGATCACGGGCGTGCCCAGCGACAGGCAATGCGCCACCCGTGCCTGCTCGAAGCGCGCGCTCTCGTAGAAGTGGCAGTTCACGACGGCCTTGGCCTGGCGGATGAAGGCGTCGCGCTCTTCTACGTAGAGCGCCGAATCGAAGACCGACACCGTGCGGCCGCAAGCCTCGATGCGATCAAGCCACGCGCGACGACGGTCGTTCATGCTCCCGATGAAGAGCAGGTCGATGGGGCGATCTTCGAGTGGGATGTTGTCTTGTGATCGCAGGTACGGCCCGTACTGGAAGCTGACGATCGGAACATCCTGCGGCGCATCCGAATAAGCAGTGACGTTGTCCACGTCGTAGTCGATCACCGCCGCCTGCTTGAGCAGCCGCAGATAGTCCGGCCGCAGGTTGGCCCCGCCTTCGCCAATCTGCTCCAGCTGCACGAAGACGCAGGCATAACGCTGCGTCTGAGCGGCGTCGAAACCCAGGTGCGCGCCGAAGATCACGTTGACCGCGTCATGCCGCAGCCGGTTCTTCGCCATGCTGACCTCTGCGCCCATCCGACGGAACTGGTAGCGGAAGTAGCGGGCCTGGTCGATGAAGCCGAGCGAGTGGACATAACTCGATGGCTGGACGATGCAGAGGTGAACAGCGGGCAAGGTGCTCATCCGAACGAGCCTACACTGAAATCATGCGTCCTAGTCTTCTGATCATCGGCTGCGGAGACGTGGGTCTGCGCGTGTTGAAGCTGCTGCACAAGCGTTGGCGAATCGTGGCGCTGACCTCGAGTCCGGCGCGAATTCCGGAGTTGCGGGCGACCGGTGCGAAGCCGTTGGTCGGCAATCTGGATGAGCCCGCCAGCCTTTGGCGGCTCGGCCGCTTCGACGCTGTACTGCATCTGGCGCCGCCACCTTCAACCGGGAGCGAAGACAGCCGCACCCGCCATCTGCTCCAAGCCCTGGGCCGCGCCGGAGCGCCGAGCGTGCTGGTCTACGGCAGCACCACCGGCGTCTATGGCGATTGCGCCGGCGCCTGGGTCGATGAAACCCGCGCCGTGAATCCGCAGACGGATCGCGCCCGTCGTCGCGTCGACGCCGAAAACCAGCTCCGATCCTTCGGCCGCCGCTTCGGGTCTAACGTCAGCGTCCTGCGCATTCCCGGCATCTACGCCGCCGACCGTGAAGGCGGTCCGCGCGAGCGGCTCCTGCGCGGCACGCCGGTGCTCAAACGCGAAGACGACGTCTTCACCAACCACATTCACGCAGACGACCTGGCCCGCGCGTGCGCGCTGGCGCTCTGGCGCGGCCTGCCGCAGCGAGTGGTCAACGCCTGCGATTTCACCGATCTGCGCATGGGCGACTATTTCGATCTGGCTGCCGATCTGTACGGCCTCCCGCGGCCCGAGCGCCTCAGCCGCGCCGAGATGGCCGGGCGAACATCGCCCATGTCGATGACCTTCATGAGCGAGTCGCGGCGCCTCTCCAACCGCCGCCTGACTCAAGAGTTAGGTCTCGCCCTGCGTTATCCCCACGTCCAGGAAGGATTGCTCGCGCCGCCTCTATAATTTGATTAGACATCTAATCATTAGTGCGCTTGCAATGACGACTCCCGTCGACGAAAGATTCTCGGCCGCCCTCCATGGCGCGGCCCGCCAGTGGCGTTTGCTGATCGACCGACGCTTGAAGGGCCTGGGCCTGAGCCAGGCCGGCTGGATGACCATCACCATGGCGGCCAAGGCGAAGACGCCGATGTCGCAGTCGGAGCTGGCCAACAGCGTGGGCGTGGAGGGCGCGACGATGGTCGCCATGCTCGACCGTCTGGCGCGCGCCGGGCTGGTGGAGCGGCTGCCCAGCGAGACGGATCGGCGGGTGAAGCTCGTGTCGGTCACGCCGGCCGGCCGAGCGCTCTATGAAGAAGTGAAGCGCGAGGCAGGCGCCGTTCGCAAGGAGCTGCTCGCGGGCATCGACCCCGCCAAGCTGCTCGCCGCCACCGAACTGCTGGAAGCCCTGAGCGAACACATCGAGCGCATCGAAGGCAGCGAATGAGCCGGGTCATCAACCGGCCGATGATCACCGTCTCGGTGATGCTGGCCACCATCATCCAGGCGCTGGACACGACGATTGCCAACGTGGCGCTGCCGCACATGCAGGGCAGCCTGTCCGCGTCGCAGGATCAGATCACCTGGGTGCTGACCTCGTACATCGTGGCCGCCGCCATCGCCACGCCGCTCACCGGCTGGCTCTGCGACCGCTTCTCGCAAAAGCGCGTGTTCCTCGCGTCGATCGCCGGCTTCACGGTCGCGTCGGTGCTCTGCGGCCTGTCGGTCTCGCTCGGCGAGATCGTGCTGATGCGCCTGCTGCAAGGCCTTTTCGGCGCGGCGCTGGTGCCGCTGTCGCAGGCCGTGATGCTGGAGATCAACCCGCCCGAGAAGCGCGGCTCCGCGATGGCCGCCTGGGGCATGGGCGTGATGCTCGGTCCCATCCTCGGCCCGTCGCTGGGCGGCTGGCTGACGGACAACTACGACTGGCGCTGGGTCTTCTTCATCAACCTGCCGATCGGGCTGCTCGCCTACTTCGGTGTGGCCCGCTTCCTGCCGACCGAGAAGCCGCGCCGCGCGATGCGCTTCGACATGTTCGGCTTCGCGACGCTGAGCCTGGCGATCGGTGCGCTGCAGATGCTGCTGGACCGCGGGCAGGACAACGACTGGTTCAACTCGATGGAGACGTGGATCGAGGCGGCGCTGTTCGTCGGCGGCCTCGCGTACTTCCTGGTCCACACGCTATTCACGAAGCCGTCCGAGGCCTTCCTCGACCTGCGCGTGTTCAAGAACGCCAACTTCACCAGCGGCGTGATCATCATCTTCGTCGTCGGCATGGTGCTGTACGCCGTGCGCGCGCTGACGCCGCCGATGCTCGCCACGCTGATGAGCATGCCGATCCTGGCCGTGGGCCTGCTCACGGCACCGACCGGGTTCGGCACCATCATCGCCATGCAGATGGTGGGCAAGATGGTCGGCAAGGTCGACGCGCGGTTGCTGCTGCTGACCGGCTTCCTGATCACGGCGTATTCGCTCTGGCAGATGGGCAACTACACACTGGAGATCTCGAAGGCGGACATCGTGATCCCCGGCGTGATCCAGGGCTTCGGGCTCGGGCTCGTGTTCGTGCCGCTGTCCACGGTCACGTTCGCTACGCTGGAGCCGGCGATGTTCCCGCAGGCGACCGCGCTCTACAGCCTGGCGCGCAACATCGGCAGCAGCATCGGCATCTCGATGGTGCAGACGATCCTGGTGCGCAACACGCAGGCCATTCACGCCTCGATGGCGGAGCGCGTCAGCCCGAGCAACCTGGCGTTGCAACTCGGTGGGGCAGGGCCGCTCGACCCGTCAACGCCGCAGGGCCTCGCGCTGATCAATGGGGAGGTGACTCGCCAGGCCGCGATGCTCGCCTACATCGACGACTTCCGCCTGATGCTGATGCTGACGATCGCGGTGCTGCCGCTGCTCTGGCTGATCCGACCGCCCAAGCGCAGCGCGGCCAAGCCGGACCCCGCTCACGCGGTGGTGGAGTAACGCCGAAGTTCAGCGGCGATTCAGCGGCGACGGAGGCCGCGCCAGTAGCGGATCAGCAGCCACGCACCGAGCATGCCGCCCAGGTGCGCGAAGTGCGCCACGCCGTCGCGGCCGCTGTAGCCGAGGAACAGTTCGATCGCACCGTAGATGGCGACGAAGACCTTGGCCTTCATCGGGATCGGCGGGATCAGCGGCACGATGATGCGGTCCGGGAACAGCATGCCGAACGAGAGCAGCAGGCCGAACAGCGCGCCGGAGGCGCCGATCGTGGGTGCACCCGAATGCATGATGTACGTGACGAGCAGTTGCACGAGCGCCGCCGAGAGCGTGCTGGCGACGAGGATCTGCACGTAGCGCTTCGGACCCCAGACGCGTTCGAGCTCATTGCCGAACATCCAGAGGCCGAACATGTTGAAGAAGATGTGCAGAAAATCGCCGTGCAGGAAGGCGTAGGTGAACAGCTGCCACGGCTCGAAGGCGCCCGACTGGAGCGGCCAGAGCATGAAGTACAGCTCGTAAGGCATGCCCAGGCGGTTGAGCAGCTCGAACAGACAGAAGACGCCGATGCAGATCAGCAGGAAGGCCTTGGTGACCGGTTGAATCGGGGGCATCTTCGACAGCATTCCTTGGAAACAGACGCGCGCCAGTGTATGCGTGATGCCTGAGCGTGCAAGAAGAAATGTGTCGGCTGGATTACGGCAAAACCCAGGGCGGGTTTCGCTGGAGGAACCAATGCTCTTGTCGTGGTGCCCGGGGCCGGACTCGAACCGGCACACCTTGCGGCGGGGGATTTTGAGTCCCCTGCGTCTACCGATTTCGCCACCCGGGCCACGGTGAGCATCTCGCGATGTTGCACCGCTCGAAGAGGCGCGATTATGCCATGCAAGATCCATCTCGCCGGCAAGGCTCTTCGGTGTGCGCCACAATCAATGCATGAGCACGAACAACGACTACCCGACCCTCGAAGACGTGATCGGCAAGACGCCGCTGGTGCGGCTGCAACGTCTGCTGCCTGAAGCCGAAGCGCGCGGCAACGTGATCCTCGCCAAGCTGGAGGGCAACAACCCCGCAGGTTCGGTGAAGGACCGCCCCGCCATCAGCATGATCAGGCGCGCCGAGGAGCGCGGCGAGATCAAGCCGGGCGACACGCTGATCGAGGCCACCTCGGGCAACACGGGCATCGCGCTGGCGATGGCGGCGGCGATCCGCGGCTACCGCATGGTGCTGATCATGCCGGAGGACCTCTCCGTCGAACGCGCCCAGACCATGAAGGCCTTCGGCGCCGAGCTGATCCTGACGCCGCGTTCCGGCGGCATGGAATACGCCCGCGACCTGGCCGAGCAGATGCAGAAGGACGGCAAGGGCCGTGTGCTGGACCAGTTCGCCAACGCCGACAACCCGCGCATCCATTACGAGACTACGGGGCCCGAGTTGTGGGCCGACACCAAGGGCCGCATCACGCACTTCGTGAGCGCGATGGGCACGACGGGCACGATCACGGGCACGTCGAAGTTCCTCAAGGAAAAGAACCCGAACGTGCGGATCATCGGCGCGCAACCGGCGGAAGGCTCGCGCATCCCCGGCATCCGCAAGTGGCCCGAGGCCTATCTGCCGCGCATCTACAACCCGGCGGCGGTCGACGAGCTGGTGCTGGTCAGCCAGGCCGATGCGGAAGACATGGCTCGCCGCCTCGCGCGCGAAGAAGGCCTGTTCGGCGGCATTTCGGCGGCCGGCGCCTGCTGGGCTGCGCTGCAGCTGGCGAAGCAGGTGGAGAACGCGACGATCGTGTTCGTCGTCTGCGACCGCGGTGACCGCTATCTGTCCACGGGCGTCTTCCCCGCATGAGCGTGCAGGCCGCGCCTCGCTACTGCCCGCAGTGCCGCGCCGAGCTGGCGCTGCGTGTGGCCGAGGAGGACGGCGGCCCCAAGGAGCGGCTGCGCTGCCCGAACTGCGATTACGTCTACTGGAACAACCCGACGCCGGTGCTGGCGGCGGTGGTGGAGTGCATGGACCGCGAGGGCAAGGTCTTGCTCGCCCGGAACGCCGCATGGCCCGGTAAGTTTTTCGGTCTGGTGGCCGGCTTCCTGGAAGCCGGGGAGGCGCCCGAAGAGGGCATGCGCCGCGAGGTGACCGAGGAAACCGGCCTGACCGTGGATGCGATCTCGCTGCTCGGCGTCTGGGATTTCCAGCGCCTGAACCAGATCATCATTGCCTACCATGTGCAGGCGCGCGGCGAGATCCGGCTCTCTCCCGAGCTGGCCGAAGTGCAGCTCTTCGCACCCGAAGACGTGAAGGTCTGGCCGCAGGGCACGGGCCAGGCGCTGGCCACCTGGCTGCGCTCCAAGGGTCTGGAACCTAAAATGCTGGGCAACTAGCTAGAAACACTGGATGACCATGGATGCAAATCGCGATCTCGACACCCGCGGCCTGAACTGCCCGCTGCCCATCCTCAAGGCCAAGAAGGCCCTGGCGGAGATGGAGAGCGGCCAGCTGCTCAAGGTGATCGCCACCGACCCCGGCTCGATGCGCGACTTCCAGGCTTTCGCGCGCCAGACGGGCAATGAACTCGTGGAGCAGACGACGTCTGCCGACGAGTTCATCCACGTCCTGAAGCGCCGCTGAAGCCCGGCGCTGCAGTCGCTCAGAGTTCGAGCGACTTCAGGTACTCGCGGAAGCCCGGGCCGAGCGCCGGGTGCTTGAGCGCGAGATCCACGTTGGCTTCGAGGAAGCCTTCCTTGCTGCCGCAGTCGTAGCGCTTGCCTTCGTAGCGGTAGGCGAACACCTTCTCGCGGCGCAGCAGGCCGGCGATGCCGTCGGTCAGCTGGATCTCGCCGCCCACGCCGCGCGGCTGGTTGGCGATCTCGTGGAACACGCCGGGCGTCAGGATGTAGCGGCCCGCCACACCCAGGCGCGAAGGGGCGTCTTCCGGGGCGGGCTTCTCGACGATGCGGGTCACGTCCATCACGTGATCGTTCACCGGGGCGCCGGCCACGATGCCGTAGCGGCGGGTGTGCTCGGCCGGCACTTCCTGCACGGCCAGGATCGAAGCACGCCATTCCTTGAACTGCTCGACCATCTGCTTGAGGATCGGCTGGCCGCCGGGCGGGCCGACCATCAGGTCGTCGGCCAGCAGCACGGCGAAGGGCTCATTGCCGACCAGGCGCTGGCCACAGAGCACCGCATGACCGAGACCTAACGCCTGAGCCTGACGCACATAAATACATTCCATATCGTCGGGCTTGACGCTCCGTACGACCTCAAGCAGCTCACGCTTACCCGCTTGTTCAAGGGCTACCTCGAGCTCGAAAGTCATGTCAAAGTGATCTTCGATCGGGCGCTTGTGGCGGCCCGTCACAAAAATCATTTCACGGACGCCGGCGGCATAAGCCTCTTCGACGGCGTACTGGATCAACGGCTTGTCCACCACCGGCAGCATCTCTTTGGGCTGCGCCTTGGTGGCTGGCAGAAAACGGGTCCCGAGACCCGCAACAGGGAAGATAGCTTTCGTGACAGATGCGTTCGTCGCCATGGGTGTGCCGAGGTGGATGGTTTGCGCTGATTGTTGCATGCGCACATGGCCTCTTGACACCTCGCTCACGTCGGCGGAGAGGCCGACATGAGCCTCCTGATCGTCGAACCGCTGGAAGCGGACGTCATGCAATGGTTGTCCGAACGCCACGCCGTGCAGTTCGCCCCGGAGCTGGCTGTGGAGCCCGCCGCCCTTCGCGAAGCGCTGCATGGCGTGCAGGCGCTGATCGTGCCGCCCTCGGTGGCCGTGGACATGAGCCTGCTGCGCGCGGCGCCGCGTCTGCGGGTGGTCGGCCGCATGAGCGGCGGCGGTGAGAACATCGACCAGGAGGCCTGCCGCGCCGCCCGCGTCGAAGTGGTGCGCAGCCTGACGGCCACCGCTGCGGCCGAGGCCGAATTCGCCATCGGCGCGCTGCTGGCCATGCTGCGACGCGTGCCGGTGCAGGCCAGCGACGGCATGCTGGTCGGCCGCGAACTGGGCTGCGCAACGGTCGGGCTGATCGGCCTGTCGGCTTCCGCCCGCATGCTGGCCCAGCTGTTGCCGGCCTTCGGCACCCGCGTGATCGGCTATGACCCGAGCCTGCACCACAACGACCCGCTCTGGGCGCAGTGGGGCATCGAGCCGCTGCCGCTGCGCGAGCTGATGGAGCAGAGCGACGGCCTGACCGTCCAGCTCGCCTACTTTCCGCGCTACCGCGGCCTGATCGGCGAGCGCGTGCTGTCCTTCGCCAAGAGCGGCCAGGTGATGGTCAACATGGCGCATTCGGCCCTGTTCGACGAAGTCGCGCTGGCGGACGCACTGAACACCGGCCGCGTGCTGGCCGCGTGGTTCGACACCGTCGAGCCCGGCCTGCTGGAACCGGGCCGTGCGCTGCATGGCGCCCAGGGCCTGCAAGTCACGCCGCGGCTGGCGGGCACCACGCGCGAGTCCCGCACCCGGGCGGCCTGGGGCGTGGCGCGCCGGATCGACGAGCTGCTCGCCATCCCGGCCGATCCCCCGGCGGAGTACCGCACGAGCATGCCGATGGATCTGCCCGAGACGTCGGATCGGCGCTGGCGCTGATCCGCCCTGCGCACTTATGCGTTCAACTAACTAGTTAGTTGAACGTCAACGCCGCGGCAGAGTCCAGCTCTGCGCGCCGATCGGCGTGAAGTGGAAGTTCATCACTTCGCCGGTGTGTTCCTGCAACGCGCGTATCACGGACATCCGCTTGTGCGGCGGCACATAGAACATGAAGAAGCCGCCGCCGCCCGCGCCCGAGATCTTTCCGGCCAGTGCGCCGGCGTCGATGGCGCTTTCGTAGATGGCGTCCAGCCCGGCATTGCTGACCGAGCTGGCCAGCTTCTTCTTGGCCTGCCAGGAGCGTTCCAGCACCGTGGCGTAGCCGCGGAAGTCGCCACGCAGCAGCGCCTCTTTCATCGACACGGCGTCCGTCTTGAGCGCGAACATCGCCTCCAGCGACGAGCTGCCCTTGTCCTGGCTGCTTTTGATCTGGTGCTCGATGATGCGCGCCGATTCGCGCGACTGTCCGGTGTAGTAAAGCACCGTGGCTGCTTCGAGCTCGTGCAGCACCCAGTCCTTGATGCGCAGCGGGTTCACCAGCACCTTGTCCTCGGCGCCGAACTCGATGAAGTTGAATCCGCCGAAGGCAGCGGCGTACTGGTCCTGTTTGCCGCCGGCGAGCTTGAGCTCCACCCGCTCGATCTCGTAGGCCAACCGCGCCACTTCGTATTCACCGAGGCTCAGCTGCAGCCACTCATTGAAGGCCTGGATGATGCAGACGACCATCGTCGAGCTGGTGCCCAGGCCCGAACCGGCCGGTGCATCGGCGAAGGTCGTCAGGCGGAACGACAGCGGCTTGCCGCCGTTGAAATCGCGCACGATGCGGTTGTAGATACCGCGGTGCAGGCGCAGCGGATCGACGTCGGGCAGCTGCGGCGTGGCTTCCAGCTCCACGCATTCCTGCCGGTCTTCGGCGTTGAAGCCGACGCGGCCGTCGTCCGTCGGCTCCAGGATGGCCTGGGCGTAAAGATCGATGGTGGCGTTGAAGACGTAGCCGCCGTGCTCGTCGCTGAACGGCGCCACGTCCGTGCCGCCGCCGGCCAGGCCCAGGCGCAGCGGTGCGCGGGCGCGGATGATGTCTCTCATGCTCGGCCTCCGGGTCGATGGACGATCCATTCTGCGGCAGCGCGCAGGTCCTCCGCCACGACGTCGGCCGCGGCTTCTGCGGCGGCGTCGAATTCATGGCCGGATCTGACGAGCACCTTCAGCGGCACGCCGGCGGCGCGGCCGGCGTCGAGGTCGCTGCGCTTGTCGCCGATGAGCACGCTGCGGCTCAAATCCAGGCCCAGTTCCCGCGCCGCCTGCAACAGCATGCCGGGCGCCGGCTTGCGGCAATCGCAGTCGATGGCGTATGCGGGCACCTTGCCTCCGCTGCCTGCAGGCAGGTGAGGGCAGTGGTAAATGCCGGCGAGTTGCACGTCATGGCCCGCCAGCACCGCTCGCACGTGCGCGTGCAGCGTGTGCATGTCGGACTCGGTGTAGTAGCCGCGGGCGATGCCGGCCTGGTTGGTGACGACGACGAGCTGGTAGCCGGCCGAGGCGAGCTGCTTCAGGCCCTCGGGCACGCCGTCGATCAGCTCGAAGTCCTCGACGCGATGGACGTAGCCGTGCTCGACGTTGATGACGCCGTCTCGGTCGATGAAGGCGGCGGGGCGGAGCTCAGCGGAGGCGGTCATGGTCGCGGCAATAGCGGTGGTAATCCTCGGGCACACCGATGTCGATGAAGTCGCCGTGGATCTCGACGGCGCTCAGGCGATGGGCCTGGGCCAGCGCGGGCAGTACGGCCGTCTCGAAGGAAAAACTGGACTGAGGTTGAGTGGCGAATGCGGAGGCTCGAACCCGGTAGAACCCGGCGTTGATCGGGCCCGGCCCTTGCGAGCCTTTTTCGAGGAAGCGTTCGACGTGGCCTGCCGCATCGACCTGGATGCCGCCGAAGCGGCCGCGATCAGGGACGTTCACGGCGGCCAGGCGCACGTCCTCGTTCTCGATCAGCGGTGCAAGCATCGCGCTCAGATCACCGCCGAGGAAGGTGTCGCCGTTGGCCACGAGCGCTTCATCCAGGCCCCGCTCACGCATGGCGAACGCGATCGCGCCGCCCGTGCCCAGCGGCTCGGATTCCACCACCGACGCGATCCGATCCCGAAGCGGCCAATCCGCGACCGCCATCTGGACCAGATCCGCCTGGTGATACAGCGACAGCACGAAGCGCTCGACCCCGCGCGCCGCCAGTGATTCCAGCTGCCGCCGCAGAAACGGTTGCCCGTCGACTGGCGCCAGGCATTTGGGCAGATCCGCCACCGCCGAGCGCAGGCGCGTGCCGAAGCCGCCGGCCAGCACGATGCATACCGAACCCGCCATCACCTGTGCGGAGCCAGCTCGCCGAACATGCGCAGCTCGACTTCGGCGCAGATCATGTGGCCGATCAGGATGTGGCTTTCCTGGATGCGCGGCGTGTGGCCCGAGGGCACGCGCAGCACGTGGTCCACGCCGTCCAGCGTGCCGCCGGTGCCGCAGAGGGCGACCGAGGTCACGCCCAAATCCTGGCACGCGCCGAAGGCGGCCAGCACGTTGGGCGACTTGCCCGAGGTGGTGATGCCCACGAACACGTCGCCGCTGCGCGCCTGCGCCTGCAGCTGGCGCAGGAACAGCTTGTCGTAGCCGTAGTCGTTGCCGATGGCCGTGAGCATCGAGGTGTCGGTGGACAGCGAGAGCGAGGGCAGGCCGGGCCGGTCGAACTCGAAGCGGCTGACGAACTCGGCAGCCAGGTGCTGGGCGTCCGCCGCGCTGCCGCCGTTGCCGGCAAAGATCACGCGGTTGCCGCGGCGCAGCGCCGTCTCGATGGTGTCGATCACGGCGCCGATCTGAGCCAGCAGCGCGTCGCTGTCGAGCATCTGCTGCTTGGTGTCGATGGAGGCCTGGATGCCTTGGCGAAGGCGGGCGAGGGAGGCGGTCATGCGCTGGCCTGATTCGTTAGGTTTGCTCGATGGTACGCGCGCCATGGACGCGCGACCGCCGCATCAAGGCCGCCTTGGCCCGCCATTAGCCCGCCTTTAGCCCAGACGCGCCAACTGCTCGCGCAGGCGGACCACGGTGGCGCCGAAATCGGCCACGCGCTGGCGCTCCTGGGCGACCACCGCTTCTGGCGCACGTGCCACGAAGCTCTCGTTGCCCAGCTTGGCTTCGGCCTTGGTGATCTCGCCTTCCAGGCGGGCGATCTCCTTGCCCAGACGCGCACGTTCGGCTTCGACGTCGATCTCCACCTTCAGCGCCAGGCGCGCTTCACCGTGCACCAGCACCGGCGACTGCGCGCTGGCGGCGGCGAAGGCGGCTTCGTCTCCCATGATCTGCACCTCGGCCAGCTTGGCCAGCACCTTGAGCACCGGCGCGGCTTGGGCGATGAAGCCCGTGTCGCCGCCCACCAGCAGCGGCACGCGGTCGCTCGGCGAGAGGTTCATCTCGGCGCGCAGGCTGCGGCAGGTGCTGACGACTTCCTTCAGCTGACCCATCCAGGCGATGGCGGCTTCGTCGATGCGCTCGGGCACGGCGACCGGGTAGGTGGCGGTCACGAGGTATTCCGTGTCCTTGCGGCCGGCGATCGGTGCGACGGTCTGCCAGAGTTCTTCGGTGATGAAGGGCGCGATCGGGTGCAGCAGGCGCAGGATCGTCTCCAGCACGCGGATCAGCGTGCGGCGGGTGGCGCGTTGCGCAGCCTCGTCACCGGTCTGGATCTGCACCTTGGCGATCTCCAGATACCAGTCGCAGTACTCATCCCAGACGAAGCTGTAGATCGAGTTGGCGACGACGTCCAGGCGGTAGTCGGTGAAGCCTTGCGCCACCGTCTGCTCGACCTTTTGCAACTCGCTCGTGATCCAGCGGTCGGCCTGCGAGAACGTCATGTAGCCCGGCGGGCACTGACCCTTCTCGTGCGCGAGGCCGCAGTCCTGGCCTTCCGTGTTCATCAGCACGAAGCGCGTCGCATTCCAGAGCTTGTTGCAGAAGTTGCGGTAGCCCTCGCAGCGCTTGGTGTCGAAGTTGATGTTGCGGCCCAGCGTGGCGTAGCTCGCCATCGTGAAGCGCAACGCGTCGGCGCCGTACGCCGGCATGCCTTCGGGGAACTCCTTCTTCACGCGGGCGGCCACCTTGGGCGCCGTCTCCGGGCGACGCAGGCCGACGGTCGACTTCTGCACCAGCGTCGCCAGGTCCACGCCCTGGATCAGGTCCACCGGGTCCAGCACGTTGCCTTCGCTCTTGCTCATCTTCTGGCCCTGCGCGTCGCGCACCAGGCCGTGGATGTAGACGTGGCGGAACGGCACCTTGCCGGTGAAGTGCTTGCTCATCATGATCATCCGGGCGACCCAGAAGAAGATGATGTCGTAGCCGGTCACGAGCACGGAGGAGGGCAGGAACAGGTCCTGCTCGAGCGTCTTCTCGGGCCAGCCGAGGGTGGAGAAGGGCACGAGGGCGGAGGAGTACCAGGTATCCAGCACGTCTTCGTCGCGGGTCAGCGTCTTGCCGGGGGCCTGCGCCTGAGCTTCGGCCTCATTGCGCGCAACGTAGACGTTACCTTCAGCGTCATACCAGGCCGGGATCTGGTGGCCCCACCAGAGCTGGCGCGAGATGCACCAGTCCTGGATGTTGCCCATCCAGTGGTTGTAGGTGTTGACCCATTGCTCGGGGTAGAACTTGACCTCGCCGCTGCTCACGGCCTCGACGGCCTGGTCCGTGATGCTCTTGCCTTCGCGGCCCGGCTTGGTCATGGCGACGAACCACTGGTCCGTCAACATCGGCTCGATGATCTGGCCCGTGCGGGCGCAGCGCGGCACCATCAGCTTGTGCTTCTTGGTCTCGACCAGCAGGCCTTGCGCGTCCAGCTCGGCCACGATCTTCTTGCGGGCCACGAAACGGTCCAGGCCGCGGTAGGCCTCGGGTGCTTCGTCGTTCACGGTGGCGTCCAGCGTGAAGATGGTCAGCATCGGCAGGTTGTGGCGCAGGCCGACCTGGTAGTCGTTCTGGTCGTGGGCCGGCGTGACCTTGACCACGCCGGTGCCGAACTCCTTGTCCACGTAGGCGTCGGCGATCACCGGGACCAGGCGGCCGGTGATCGGCAGGCGCACCTGCTTGCCGATCAGGTGGGTGTAGCGCTCATCTTCCGGGTGGACCATCACGGCCGTGTCGCCGAGCATCGTTTCCGGGCGCGTGGTGGCGACCACGAGCGATTCGTCCGAGCCGTCGATGGGGTAGCGGATGTGCCACAGCGAGCCGTCTTCCTCTTCGCTCTCCACCTCCAGGTCCGACACGGCGGACTTCAGGATCGGGTCCCAGCTCACCAGGCGCTTGCCGCGGTAGATCAGGCCTTCCTCGAAGAGGCGGCAGAAGGTCTCGGTCACGACGGTGGACAGCTTGTCGTCCATCGTGAAGTACTCGTGCTGCCAGGAGACCGAGTCGCCCATGCGGCGCATCTGGCCGGTGATGGTGTTGCCGGACTGTTCCTTCCACTCCCAGACGCGGGCGACGAAGTTCTTGCGGCCGAGGTCGTGGCGGCTCTGGCCCTTGTCCTGCAGCTGGCGCTCCACCACGATCTGCGTGGCGATGCCGGCGTGGTCCGTGCCAGGCACCCACAGCGTGTTGTGGCCGCGCATGCGGTGGTAGCGCGTCAACGAGTCCATGATGGTCTGGTTGAACGCATGGCCCATGTGCAACGTGCCCGTGACGTTGGGCGGCGGCAGCTGGATGCTGAAGGATTCGCGGGCCGGATCGAGCGTGGGCTTGTACAGGCCCTTCTCCTCCCACAGCGGGCCCCAATGGGCTTCGAGGGCGGCGGGTTCGAAGGACTTGGCGAGTTCGGTCATGACGTGGGCTGCTGGCGGCCGGGGCCGCTCCGGGTTTTCAAGGTTTCGGAAGAAGGGCGATTGTAGAAGGCGATACAAACCGAAACCCCCTTGCGTCGCTTGCCTTGATAGGCTCACGTCCTGACCTTATGCATGGACTGATCCAACAACTACAACGGCTCGCCCCTGAGCCGGTCCGGCGCCTGGCCTGGGTGTTCTCGCTCCTGGGCCTGTTCGGCGTGGCGGACATCGTGGCAGCGGCGCTGCTGCCCTACGGCTTTGTCTGGGGGCCTTTGCTGCTGCTGGCGCTGGTCTGGATCGGGTTCGCGGTGTTGCGAGACATGCTTCAGCCGCTCGCGGCTCTGGGCGCCGGTGAAGCACCGTCGACCGACGATCCCGCCTGGGAAGCCGTTGCCCAACGTCTGCAGCAGCTCGAAACCCGCATGCGGCACGCACGCCGCAGCCGCCGTGCGCTGCTCAAGGCGATCCGGCGCGAGCTGCGCGGGCCGCTGTCCCGGGCGCGGCTGCATGCCGAGCTGGTCGAAGCCGGCCCGTCGCGCGAGGCACTGCTGGGCGAGCTGTCGCAGATGCGCGAGCTGGTTTCGGCCCTCGTCGAGGTCGAACGCCTGGGCCTCGGCCGCAAGGCCTTGCGTCGCACACCTTGCGACCTGCTGCGCCTGCTCAAGGGCTTCTCCCGCCAGGGCCTGCTGATCGAGCACGACGACAACCTGCCCGAGCTGCTGCTCGACGCCACCCGCATGCAACTCCTGCTGCGCAACCTGATCAACAACGCGCTCTGGCACAACGACAAGTCGCGCGGCGACGTGCGCGTGCAACTGCGCCGCGAGGGCGACCGCGGTCTGAAGCTGACCATCCGCGATTTCGGCCCCGGCGTGGCCGCTGAAGCGTTGCCGCACCTGGGCGAGCCGTTCTACCGCATCGAGCGGCCCGGCAACGAGCTGACGCCTGCCGTCGGCGGCCTGGGCCTCGGCCTGCACCTGGCCCGGTTGATCGCCGCAGCGCACGGCGCGCAACTCGTGTTCCGCAACCGCGAGATCGGCTTCGAGGTTCAGCTCACGCTGCACTGATCCGGCCCGGGCGCTAGGATGGCTGCAAAACAGCAGTCAGACAGGAGACCCGCCATGCCCAGCCTTCGCCCCGAGCTCGACCCCGACGGCCTGCTCGAATACTCGGTCGTCTACACCGACCGCAGCCTCAACCACATGTCCAAGCGCTTCCAGCAGGCGATGCGCGACATCTCGGCCACGCTGAAAGAGGTCTACGGCGCTCGCTCGGCGATCGTCGTGCCGGGCAGCGGCAGCTACGGCATGGAATCGGTCGCCCGCCAGTTCGTGCAGGGACAGAAGGTCACCATCGTGCGCAATGGCTGGTTCAGCTTCCGCTGGAGCCAGATCCTGGAGACCGGCAAGATCACGACGGACATCGAAGTCCACAAGGTACGCCGTACGCACGAAGGCGTCGAAGCGCCGTTCGCGCCGGCGCCGGTTGCCGAGGTGGTGGAAGGCATCCGCCGCCAGCGGCCGGGCGTCGTTTTCGCGCCTCACGTCGAGACGGCCTCCGGGATGATCCTGCCGGACGACTACCTGCGCGCCATCGCTGAAGCCACCCATCAAGTCGGCGGCCTCTTCGTGCTCGACTGCGTGGCCTCCGGCGCCGCCTGGGTCAACATGCGCGAGATCGGCGTCGACGTGCTGATCAGCGCCCCGCAAAAAGGCTGGAGCGCCAGCCCGTGTGCCGGCCTGGTGATGTTGAGCGATGCCGCCCGCGAACGCATCGATACGACGCAGAGCGATAGCTTCAGCATGGACCTGAAGAAGTGGCTCTCCATCATGGAGACCTACGAATCCGGTGCGCACGCGTACCACGCCACCTTGCCGACCGACGCGCTCGTGGGCCTGCGCGACGCGATGAACGAGATGCGCGAACTCGGCTTCGACAAGGGCCGCGACGCGCAATTCGAGCTGGGCCGCCGTGTGCGCGCGCTGCTGGCCGACCGCGGCATCGCCAGCGTGGCCGCACCGGGCTTCGAAGCACCAGGCGTTGTCGTCTGCCACACGAGCCGCGACGATTGGCACAAGGGCGCGGCCTTCGCAGCACAAGGTCTGCAGATCGCCGCCGGCGTGCCGCTGGCCTGCGACGAAGGCCCGACGTACAAGAGCTTCCGTCTGGGCCTCTTCGGTCTCGACAAGCTCAAGGACGTGGACGCCGCCGTTGCCCGCCTTCAGCAGGCGCTCGACCGCATCGCCGGCTGATCGATGAAATAAAACGAAACACGACGATACGGCGTTGAGATGCTCCAAAAGGTGGATCGCGGAATCATGGGAACCGTTGAGTCAGGAAGGTCCTGCTCATCAGCAACCCCCCGAGGACACACCATGCGATTCATGAACCCCTTTCGTCACTTTCGTGATCATCACCACTTTGGCCATCATTTCGGCGGTCATCATCACGGCGCCTTTGGCGGCGGACCTGGAGACAACAACGAATTCCTGGAGCACATCGTCCACCGCGCCAGCCGCAAGCTCGACCTGAACGAGAACCAGCAGACGCTGCTGGCCACCTTGCTCAAGGAATTGCAAACGCAGCGCGCCGCCATGAAGTCCGGCCTGCCCGATCTGAAGAACCTGCTCTCCGGCGAAACCTTCGACCGCACCGCCGCCACGCAGATGCTCGACTCGCGCCTCGATGCGCTGCGCGCTGCCGGCCCCGGCGTGATCAACGCCGCCGGCGACTTCTTCGACAGCCTGGACGCCGAGCAGAAGCAGGCGCTGCGCTTCGTGATGCGCACCCGCTCGCGCCGCTTCTCCTGATCCACTGAGCCACTGAAGAAGACGATGCATCGCCTGCTGCTGCTCGACGACGACGAAGCGCTCGGCCCGCCGCTGGCCCAGTACCTGAAGCGCTTCGACCTCGAACTGCACCAGGTCGTCCGGCCCAGCGAGGCGCTCGAGCGTCTCGCCGCCGAGCGCTTCGATGCGCTGATCCTCGACGGCATGCTGCCCGAGATGGACGGCTTCGAGTTCTGCAAGCGCCTGCGCGCCGGCCCCGAGGCCTGGGCGCAGATGCCCGTGCTGATGCTCACCGCCCGCGGCGACCTGACCGACCGCGTGGTGGGCCTGGAGCTGGGGGCGGACGATTACCTCGCCAAGCCTTTCGAGCCGCGCGAGCTGGCGGCGCGCTTGCAGACGATCCTGCGGCGCACGCGCTTCGCGCCGGCGCCGCAACCGGCCGGTAAAGGCCTGCATTTCGACGGTCTGGACATCGACCCGGTGCGCCGCGAGGTCAGGACTGCTAACGGCCTGATCGAGCTGACCAGCACCGAATACGAGCTGCTCCTGCTGCTCGCCCGAGAGCCTGGCCGTGTGTTCAGCCGCGACGAAATCCTGAACGACATCCGCGGACAGGAGGCCGAGCTGTTCACCCGCGCCGTCGACATCCTCATCAGCCGCATCCGCAAGAAGCTGGAGCCGCTGGAGGCCGTGAAGACGTTGCGCAATGCCGGCTACTGCTTCGCGCTGCCGGCGAAGGCATCGACGCCATGAGAAGAGAAGAACGCGAGGCGCGGCGGGCCCACAACGCGCGCGAGTTCGGCATCCGGCACGGCCTGACCGACGAAGAAATCGAGGTGCTGCACAAGCTGCACCAACGCCGCCAGGAAATGTGGGGCCGTGGGGCACGGGAAGGGCGCGGCGGCCGGCATTGGCGCCACCGCATGCACCACCATCACGCGCAGTTCAGCTATTCGCTGAGCGCGCGCCTGATCGCGACGTTCATCGTCCTGGCGCTGCTGGCCGGCGGCATCGTCTATGGCGCTCAAACGCACAGTTATGGCGCCTTGTGGGCCGTGCCGCTGATGCTGCTCGTGATCGGCGCCGCCTTCGCCACCGTCGGCCGGCTGATCTGGCCGCTGCGGGCGCTGTCCCGCGCGGCGGAAGCCTACGGCCGGGGCGATTTCTCCATGCGCGTGCCGGTCTTTCGCGGCGACGAGATCGGCGAGCTGACGCACCGCTTCAACCAGATGGCGACCGACATCCAGGCCATGCTCGACGGCAAGCGCGCGCTGCTGCTGGCGATGAGCCACGAGTTGCGCAGCCCGCTGACCCGCGCGCGGCTGCATGCGGAGCTGATCGAGGAGGGCGCTTCCAAGGAGGCGCTGCTGAAGGAACTCGGCGAGATGCGAGAGCTGATTTCGGCCTTGCTGGAAAGCGAGCGCCTCGGTGGCGGGCATAGCGCACTGCAATTGCAGAACGTGGATCTGACAGCATTGGTCTCGGGCCTGGAGGGCGTGCAGGCGAAGGTCGAACAAGTGCCGACGCTGCAGCTCGACGCGATGCGCATTCAACTGCTGCTCCGCAACTTGGTAGAGAACGCCAAGCGCCACAACGACGAAGAAGCCGGACCGGTGGTCGTCTCGCTGAAGCGGGAAGAGCAGGGCGTCCGCCTGACCGTGCGCGACCACGGCCCCGGCGTGCCCGAAGAAGCGCTGGAGCACCTCGGCGAGCCGTTCTACCGCCCCGATGCGTCCCGCAGCCGCGCCAGCGGCGGCGTGGGCCTCGGCCTCTCGCTTTGCAAGCTGATTGCGAAGGCCCACGGCAGCGAGTTGGAGTTGCGTAACGCATTGCCCGGCCTGGAAGCCAGCGTGCTGTTCCCGCTCTCGGCTGCTAACGCCTGATTCACCGGCCATAGATCCGCAATACGGCGCTGCTACATTGCGCGGCTTCTCTTTGCGAGTCCGCCATGCAAGTCTTCACCCGCCTCACTTCCGCCGTCGCCCTGGCGGCGGCCTTCAGCTTCCAGCCCGCGCACGCCGATTTCAGCGTGTCCGGTTTCGAGCTGGTCCACACCTCGCCCGTCGAAACCACGCTGGTGAACACCGACCTGCGCGAGCCGGCCCAGGTCTGGCGCGAGATGATCGACGGCGCGAAAAAGGAAATCGTCTTCGGCGAGTTCTACGCCTCCGGCAAACCCGGCGGCGGTGACCGGCTCGACGGCATCCTGGCCAGCCTCGAAGCGGCCGCTGCACGCGGCGTCAAGATCCGCTTCCTGCTCGAAGCCAAGGGCGTGAAGCTGTCCACGCCTGAGACGATCGAGCGCCTGCAGAAGATCAAGGGCCTGGAGTTCCGCACGCTCGATTACTCCAAGATCACCGGCAACGGCATCATCCACGCCAAGTACTTCGTCGTCGACGGCCGCGAGGCCTACGTCGGCAGCCAGAACTTCGACTGGCGTTCGCTCCAGCACATCCACGAGACGGGCCTGCGCATCACCGATGCCGCCACCGTTGCCGAGACGCAGGCGATCTTCGAGCAGGACTGGCAGGCGCAGGCGTTGATCGCCGCCGGCAAGCCCGTGCCGCAGCTGCCGCAGCCGACGGCCGAGTTCGACATCCAGCGCCCGGTCTTCCTGCTCTCCAGTCCGCGCGCCTACAACCCGCCGGGCGTCGGTGATTCGGAAACCGTGTTGCCGCGCCTGCTCGCCGAAGCGCAGAACGAAGTGCGCATCCAGCTGCTGGACTACGTGCCGCTGAGCTACGCGCCGGGCAAGCGTCCGTTCTACGCCGTGATGGACAACGCGATCCGCGCGGCGCTGGCGCGCGGCGTGAAGGTCAAGCTGATGGTGTCCAACTGGAACACCGAAGCCGCGGCCGTGCCCTGGCTGAAGAGCCTGGCCGTGCTGCCGAACATGGAGCTGAAGATCGTCACGCTGCCGCAGGCCAGCACGGGCTTCATTCCGTTCGGCCGCGTGATCCACACCAAGTCGATGGTGATCGACAACAAGGTCGCGTGGGTCGGCACGAGCAATTGGAGCGGCGGCTACATGGACAAGTCGCGCAACATCGAAGTCGTGCTGCGCAATGAGGCGATGGCGCAGCGCGTGGCGGCGCTGCATGAGCAGACGTGGAGCTCTCCGTACGCCGTGGCGATCGACATCAACAAGACGTATCCGAAGCCGGCGAAGGGTGAGCCGGAAGCCGCAGGCAAATAAAAAACGGGGCCTCGGCCCCGCTTTTTCATTCAGGCTAACGCCTTACATGAACAGATGTTCGCCCGCGTTCTCGCCGCCGAGAACCACGTAGTTCACCTTCTTCAGATCCGCCAGCGTCTGGCCGCCGGCATACGAGATCGAGCTTTGCAGGTCTTCCTGCATCTCGCGCAGCGTGTCGCCCAGCTTGCCCTTGACGGGTTCCAGGATCCGCTTGCCCTCGACGTGCTTGTACTCGCCCTTGTTGAAGTCCGAGGCCGATCCGTAGTACTCCTTGAAGAGCTTGCCGTCGACCTCGACCGTCTTGCCCGGCGATTCCTCGTGGCCCGCGAACAGCGAGCCCACCATCACCATCGAGGCGCCGAAGCGCATGCTCTTGGCGATGTCGCCGTGGTGGCGGATGCCGCCGTCGGCCACGATCGGCTTGGTGGCCACGCGTGCGCACCACTTCAGCGCGGAGAGCTGCCAGCCGCCGGTCCCGAAGCCGGTCTTCAAGCGCGTGATGCAGACCTTGCCCGGGCCGATGCCGACCTTGGTCGCGTCCGCGCCCCAGTTCTCGAGGTCGATCACGCCTTCGGGCGTGCCCACGTTGCCGGCGATCACGAAGGCGCTGGGCAGCTTCTTCTTGATGTGCTCGATCATCAGGCGCACGCTCTCGGCGTGGCCGTGGGCGATGTCGATGGTGATGTAGTCGGCGCCGACGCCTTCCGCGGCCAGGCGGTCGATGATGTCGTAGTCCGCCGGCTTCACGCCCGCGCTGATCGAGACCAGCAGGCCCTTCTCGCGCATGGACCTGGCGTAGGCCACCGTGTCCAGGTCGAAGCGGTGCATGACGTAGAAGTAGCCGTTGGCCGCCATCCACTCGGTGATGTTCTCGTCCACCACCGTTTTCATGTTGGCGGGCACCACGGGCAGCTTGAAGCGGCGCGGGCCGAATTCGATGGTGGTGTCGCAATCGCTGCGGCTTTCTACCCGGCACTTGCGCGGGAGCAGCAGGATGTTGTCGTAGTCGAAGATTTCCATGAGACAAGTTCGCAAAACGGTGCGCGTTGGAGCAGTGCGGCACCTGGGCTGCGAGCGCTTGACTTGGCGACCCGGCAATAAAAAACCGGGTCCCAAAATTTGGGCCCGGTGATTGATTCTACGCGGATTGCCGGAACTTGGCTTGCATTGACCCCTCGTTAAACTCCGGGGATTCGAAAGAGCCTCGCGCACCAGGATTCCCCATGAGCAGCCCCACCATCGTCATCAGCGGCACCGGTCTCTACCAGCCGCCGCACGTCATCACCAACGCCGAGCTGGTCGAGTCGTTCAACAAATACGTCGACCTCCAGAACGAGAAGAACGCCGCCGCCATCACGGCCGGCGAAGCCACGGCGCTCGTGCACTCCAGCGTGGAGTTCATCGAAAAAGCCTCTGGCATCAAGCAGCGTTATGTGATCGACAAGGACGGCGTGCTGGACCCGACCCGCATGTACCCGCGCTTCGAAGGCCGCCCGGACGACCAGCTCTCGCTGCTGGCCGAGATCGCCGTCGACGCCGCCACCAAGGCGCTGGCTGCTGCCAACCGCAAGCCCGAGGACGTGGACTTCGTCATCTGCTCGAGCGCCAACATGCAGCGCGCCTACCCGGCCATGGCCATCGAGATCCAGCAGGCGCTGGGCGCCAAGGGCTACGGCTTCGACATGAACGTTGCCTGCTCGGCCGCCACCTTTGCGCTTGAACAGGCCGTTAACGCCCTCAAGGCCGGCACCGCCAAGTGCGTGCTGATGGTCAACCCCGAGATCACCTCCGCCCACCTCGAGTGGAAGGACCGCGACTGTCACTTCATCTTCGGCGACGTCTGCACGGCCATGGTGCTGGAGCGCGCGGAAGACGCCGTCTCGACCGAGCAATGGGAAGTGCTGGGCACCAAGCTCGCCACCCAGTTCTCGAACAACATCCGCAACAACTTCGGCTTCATGAACCAGGCCGAGGACAGCGATCCGGACGCCCGCGACAAGAAGTTCCGCCAGGAAGGCCGCAAGGTGTTCAAGGAGGTTGTGCCGATTGCCGCCGCCCACATCGAGGGCCATCTCAAGGCGCTCGGCATGGAGCCGACGCAGGTGCGCCGCTTCTGGCTGCACCAGGCCAACCTGGGCATGAACCAGCTCGTGATCAAGAAGCTCGTCGGCGCAGAAGCCGAGGCTGGTGCCGACATCGCGCCGCTGATCCTCGACACCTACGCCAACACCGCGTCGGCCGGTTCGATCATCGCCTTCCACGAGCACCGCGGCGACCTGAAGGGCGGCGACCTCGGCGTGATCTGCTCGTTCGGCGCCGGCTATTCGGTCGGCAGCGTGATCGTCCGCAAGCGCTGATGCAGAAGGCGCTAACGCGCCGCTTCAGCGCAGCTTGAACTGCGCGACGGCCTTGGCCAACGTCTCGGCCTGATTCTGCAGGCTCTCGGCCGCCGCGGCGCTTTCTTCCACCAGCGCTGCGTTCTGCTGCGTCATGCGGTCCAGCTGCTGCACGGCCTGGCCGACGGCGCTGATGCCCTGGCTCTGCTCGTGGCTGGCGTTGTCGATCTCGCGGATCAGCTGGCTGACCTTGCCGACCTCGGTCACCAGCGCTTCCATGCTGGCGCCGGCCGCAGCCACCTGCGCTGAGCCGGCCTCGACCTTGCCCATGCTGTCGCCGATCAGCGATTTGATCTCGCGCGCGGCCTGGGCGCTGCGCTGCGCGAGGCTGCGCACCTCGCCGGCGACCACTGCAAAGCCACGGCCTTGCTCGCCGGCGCGGGCCGCTTCGACGGCCGCGTTCAAGGCCAGGATGTTCGTCTGGAACGCGATGCCGTCGATCACGCCGATGATGTCGCCGATCTTGTTCGAGCTGCTCGAGATCGCCGCCATCGTCTGCACGACCTGGCCCACCGTTTCGCCACCACGCGTGGCCGCACCCGCGGCGCTGTCGGCCATCTGGGCGGCGCGGCGGGCGGTGTCGGCGTTGTTCTTCACGGTGGCCGTCAGCTCGTCCATCGCGGCCGCGGTCTCCTGAAGGCTGCTCGCCTGCTCCTCGGTGCGCTGGCTCAGGTTCAGGCTGCCGGCCGCAATTTCCGTCGAGCCCGTGGTGATCGACTCCGCACTGCTGCGCACCTGGCTGACGATGCCGCCGAGGTCCGTGTTCATGCGGCCCAGCGCGTTGAGCAGCTGGCCGGTTTCGTCGCAGCCGGTCGATTCGATGTGCTGGCTCAAGTCGCCTTCGGCCACGCTCTGCGTCACGCGTACCGCCGCTTCGAGCGGCCCGGTGATCGAGCGGCCCACGCTGACGCTGACGATCAGCAGCAGCACCGTCGCCGCCAGCGCCGCGCCGATCAGCATCCAGCGCGCATTGCGGGCCGTGGCCTGCGCCTGCTCCTGCGTGGCCTTGGACTCGGCCTCGATCAGGTCGCTGAGCTTGGCCATCACGTCCTCCAGCGTGCTGAAGGCTTGCCCGAAGGCCGGCAGCCGCGCCTCGGCGCCGGCCGCATCCTTGAACGACAAGCTGACGATCTCGCCGGCGCTGGCGATGTAGGCGTTCAGCCCGGTCTGCGCGCTGCTCAGCGCCGAGGTGATCTCGGGGCTCAGCGCCATCTTCTGCAGCTCGTCGATCTGCTTCTTGAAATCGGCCACATGCTCATCGAAGTCCTTGCGGATGTCGGCTTGTTCCTTGGCGTCGCCCTTGCCGGCAGCGAGCATCGCGCGCAGCACGTCGCCGCGCAGCGCGTCGTGCATCATGTCCGCCTCCATGTGCGAACGCAGCGCGGTGTTGGTGCGCGTGAGCGCCGCCGTGCTCGCGTCCATGCGCTCGATGGCCAGGTACGCCACGAGGCCGATCAGCACGACGAAGCCGAGGCCGGAAAGGGTGAGGGCCAGCATGCGCTGGCGGATCATCAGGCGGTCGAACAGCATGTGGGGAAGCTCCGAGCTCTTGTTCTTCAGAATTTGACCGAGAGGCCGACGGTCCAGGCGAAATCGGGCGCGGCCTTGCTGATGCCGGCCTGCAGGGCGGTGTCGAGCTGCACTTCGCGCGCCACCTGCCAGGCCAGACCCGCGTCGAAGGTGACGATCTTGCCGCCGTTGCGTTGCGAGGCCAGTTCCTGCCCGGCCACTTCGACGAAGCCGCGCAGCGATTCGCGGATAGGCGCGCCGACGGTGACGGCGAGGATGCCGCCGGTGTAGCTGCGGCCCGCGTCGTTGTGCTCGCGGTAGAAGCCGCCCATCACGCCCATCGACCAGTCCTTGGGCAGGTCCCATTCGGCCGTCAGCCGCAGCGAGGGGCGCCAGCCCTGGCCCTTGAAGGCGGCGGAGCCGGTCGGCCCGTCGAAGTGCAGCAGCCAGGCCATCGAGGGACGCGAGCCGGCTTCGTCGCCGTCCATCCAGTGCCATTTCACGCCGAGCGCCGTGTCGGCCATGCCGCGCGTGCGTGCGCTGCCTGAAGCATCGCTGACGCGCTGACTCAGCGCACCATCGGTCTCGACGCGGAACTCCAGATCGTCGGCAAAGCCGATGCGCAGCAGCGTGGGTGTGGAGCGGGTTCGGCTCGTGATGCCGGCGGATTTGTCGCGCTCGAACGCAACGCTGGTTTCCAGCTGGACGCGGCCCTTGCCGACGGTGTCGCTCGATTCGACGAAGTCCGGCCGGTCGGTGACGATGCCTTCGTCGGCGGCCAAAGCGGGGAGGGCGCCGAGCGTTCCCAGCGCCAGCGCCGCGAGATGGAACAAGAGACGGGGGCGAATCTGCATCGGGGCTCTCCTGACCCAGTGGATTCGCCGACTATAGGAGCGGGGGCCTCGCTTGTTGCCGGTTTGTGTGTGCGAGTTGCGAACAATTAACGGGTTAGTTCAGCGCAGCTGTTTCGAGTTGTCTAGAACCTGGCCGACACGCCGACGGTCCACTGCCAGTTCGGCGCGTCGTGCGAGACGCCGCGGAACACGGCGGCGTCCAGCATCACGTCCTTGCTGATCAGCCGGCCCACGCCGGCGTCGAGCGTGACGATGCGCCCGCCGTTGCGCTCGGAAGCCAGCCGCTGGCCGGCCACTTCGCCGAACACGTTCCAGTCGTCGGGCAGGCTCTTGGTGAGGCACAGCGTCAGCACGCTGCCGGTGTAGCGCTGGCCCGCATCGTTGCGGTCCTGGTAGAGGCCGGGCATCACGCCGAGGCTCAGGCCGGTGCCGAGGTCCCAGCTCAGCGGCACGTCGATCTCGGGCCGCGTGCCCTGGCCGCGGAAGGCGCCGGAGCCGGTGTCGAAACTCAAGTGGCCGAGCAGGCCGATCGAGGGCATCGCGCCGTCGCCCTCGCTGATCTTCCACTTCGCGCCGAGGCCGATGTCGTTCCAGCCGTGGACGGTGATGCCGTCCTGGCGCACGCGCTGGTAGCCGCCGCTGTCGATGCGCAACTCCACCGCGTCGGACAGGCCGACGCGCAGCACCCAGGGCAGGGCAGTGCTGCGCACGCCGGAGTCGCTCGTGCCTGCGGGGCCGGTCTCGATCTGCACGGTGCCGCGGCCGACCACGTCCGGGCCGTTGGTGGCGCTGGGGCGGTCGGGGCTGATCGCGTCGTCGGCGTGGGCCGCGAGCGAGAGGCCCAGCAGCGAAAGGGCAAGGAGCGTGCGGTTCACGTGTAGCGTCCTCGTCAAGGGTTGTCGGCGGCGGACGCCGCCGCGCTGGCCGCGCTTGCGGCGCTCTCGACCAGTGCCGCCTGCGTGGCTTCATCCAGGCCCAGCGTGCGCACACCGTTCTCGCCGGCGAACTCGGTGAAGCTCCAGTCGCCGTTGGACATCACGAGCCCTTCGCTCGGCGGCTGGATCTCGCGCACCGGCACGCCGCGCAGGGCGACGCCCATGGCGTCGATCCAGACGGGCAGGGCCAGGCCGCCGCCGGATTCGCGGTCGCCGAGGCCGCGCGGCTGGTCATAGCCGATCCAGACCACGGCGGCGAGTGTCGGTTGGAAGCCGGCGAACCAGGCGTCCACCGAATCGTTGGTCGTGCCGGTCTTGCCGTAGAGGTCGGGGCGCCGGAGCGTGGCTTGCGCGCGGGCGGCCGTACCGCTGCGGGCCACTTCCTGGAGCAGGCTGCTGATGACGAAGGCGTTGCGCTCGGAGATGGCGCGGCGCTCGTCCTGCGCGCCGGCCACGGGGCCGCCTGCGTCGCTGGCCGCCGAGGCGGCCGCGGCCGCCTGCGCGGAGGTCATCACGGGCTTGACCTTGGTGGCTTCGAACAGGACCTTGTCGTCGGCATCGGTGATCTTGGTGATCAGGACCGGCGTGGTGCGCAGACCGCCGGTGGCGAAGACGGAGTACGCCGCCACCATCTGCATCGGCGTGACCGAGCCCGAGCCGAGGCCGAGCGTGAGGTTGTCCGGGATCTTGTCCTCGTCGAAGCCGAAGCGGCCCGCCCACTGGCGCGCCCGCTCGGCGCCGAGCATCTGCATCACGCGCACGGTGACGAGGTTCTTCGATTTGGCCAGCGCCTGGCGGATCGTCATCAGCCCGTCGTACGTGCCTTCGTAGTTCTTGGGCGACCAGTCGCCGATGGTGATCGGCGCGTCGTTCACGATCGTCGAGGGGCTGACGCCTTGTTCCAGCGCAGCCGAATAGACGAAGGGCTTGAAGCTCGACCCCGGCTGGCGCCAGGCCTGCGTGACATGGTTGAACTTGTTGCGCGCGTAGTCGAAGCCGCCGACCAGCGCGTGGATGCGACCGGTGCCGGGTTCCATCGAGACGAAGGCGCCTTCGGCCTCGGGCGGCTGCGCCACCAGCCAGCGCGTGCCGGTGTACAGCACACGGATGATGGAGCCGCGCTCGATGCGGATCGCGTCGCGCGCCTTCGGTTGCAGGGCGGGCTGAACGTTGCGCAGGCCTTCGCCGGTGATCTCCACCTCTTCGCCGCTTTGCAGGCTGGCGATGACCTTGGTGGTCGAGGCCTTGGTGACGACGGCGGCGCGCAGGTCGTCGTTGTCGGGGTGATCGGCCAGCGCCTGCGTGATCGCGGCGTCTTCTTCCGCCGCGTCCGTGGGCAGATCGACCGCGCCTTCCGGGCCGCGGTAGGTCTTGCGGCGCTCCAGATCCATCAGGGCGCGGCGCAGTGCGCGATAGGCGGCCTCCTGCTCGGGCGCGACGATCGTCGTGTAGACCTTGAGGCCGCGGTTGTAGCTGTCCTCGCCGTACTGGTCGACGATGACCTGGCGAGCCATCTCGGAGGCGAACTCGGAGTGCAGCCGCGCGTCCTGGCGCGTGCGGATGTGCAGCTTCTCGTCGCGGGCCTTTTGTTCCTCTTCGGCCGTGATCACGCCGGTCTCGCGCATGCGCATCAGCACCACCTGCTGCCGGCGCGTGGCGCGCGCGAAGTTGACCACCGGGTTGGCGTAGTTCGGGTTCTGCGGCAGGCCGGCGAGCATGGCCGTCTCGGCGGTCGAGAGCTGGTCCAGCGGCTTGTTGAAGTAGGCGCGCGAGGCGGCGGAGAAGCCGTACGCACGGTTGCCCAGGAAGATCTGGTTCATGTAGATCTCGAGGATCTGGCCCTTCGAGAGCTCGCGCTCCATCTTGTACGAGAGCAGGATCTCCACGAACTTGCGGCCCCAGTCGCCGTGGCGCTTGGTCAGGAAGTAGTCGCGCGCGGTCTGCTGCGTTATGGTGGAGGCGCCTTGCAGGTGGCGGCCGAACAGGTTGTTGGCCGCGGCGCGCATCACGCCGGTGTAAGAGATGGCGCCGTGCTCGTAGAAGTCGGCGTCTTCCACCGCGAGCAGCGCCTTCTGCATGCGCTCGGGGATCTTCTCCAGCGGCAGGAAGTCGCGCCGCTCGGCGCCGTACTCGGCCATCAGCTGGCCGTCCGCCGTGTACACGCGCAGCGGCATCTTGGGCCGGTAGTCCTGGAGCTCGGCCAGATCGGGCAGCGTCGGGTAGATGTAGGCCGCCGAGAGGCCCACGAGCAGCACGAGCGTGCCGAAGAAGACGGCGAAGCTGATCGCGATCCGCTTGCGGCCGATGGGCGAGATCGCCCAATTGAGGGCCGACTTCAGGGCGGCGACGACGGTCGACAGGGAGGGCAGTGCCAGACGCATTACGAAGGTACAGATCTCAGGGAATGGCGATTATGGGATGCGTTATCGTGCCGGCATGACCGAGTTGACTTTTTTCTGGCACGACTACGAGACCTTCGGGCGCGTGCCGCGCCGTGACCGCCCGGCCCAGTTTGCGGGCATCCGCACCGATGCGGATCTGAATGAAATCGGCGAGCCGCTGATGCTGTATTGCCAGCCGGCGCCGGACTTCTTGCCCGACCCCGAGTCCTGCCTGCTGACCGGCATCGTGCCGCAGACCTGCCAGCGTGAAGGCGTGCCGGAGCACGAGTTTGCTGCCGCCATCGAAGACCAGCTGGCCCGCGCGGGCACGGTCGGCGTGGGCTACAACACGATCCGCTTCGACGATGAGGTGACGCGCTTCCTCTTCTGGCGCAACCTGATCGATCCGTATGCCCGCGAGTGGCAGAACGACTGCGGCCGCTGGGACCTGCTCGACGTGGTGCGCTGCTGCTACGCGCTGCGGCCCGAGGGCATCGAGTGGCCCAAGCACAAGGGCGGCGAGATGGACGGCCGGCCGTCGTTCAAGCTCGAACATCTGAGCGCCGCCAACGGGCTGCTGCACGAAGCAGCGCACGATGCGCTCTCGGACGTGCGCGCCACGATCGGCCTCGCGCGGCTGATCCGCGACAAGCAGCCCAAGCTGTTCGAGTTCTGCCTCAAGCTGCGCCGCAAGGAAGCGGTGTGGAACGAGATCGGCGTCGGCCGGCCGTTCCTGCACGTCTCGGGCATGTACGGGCCGGACCGCGGCTGCATCGCGCTGGTGTGGCCGCTGGCGCCGCATCCGACGAACAAGAATGAGCTGATCGTCTGGGATCTGGCGGTGGATCCGGCGGAGCTGCTGACGCTGAACGCTGACGCGATCCGCGGGCGCATGTTCGTGAAGAGCGAAGAGTTGCCGGAAGGCGTGACGCGCCTGCCGATCAAGACCATTCATGTGAACAAGTCGCCGGTCGTGATCGGCAACCTGAAGACGCTCTCACCCGCGATGGCCGAGCGCTGGGGCTTGGACATGGAGCAGGGCCTGGCGCACGCCAAGGTGCTGGCGGAGAAGGGCAGCTTGCTGGACGGGCTCTGGAGCGATGTGTTCCAGCGGCCGGCGCTTGCCGCATCCGATGTGGATGAGGATCTCTACGGCGGCTTCGTCAGCAATGACGATCGCCGGGCTTTGCAGCGTGCGCGTGGCCTGACGCCCGAACAACTTGCGCAACGCGCTTCGGAAGGCAAGCTCGCGTTCGCCGACCATCGGCTGGACGAACTGGTGTTCCGCTGGCGCGCACGCAACTTCCCGGCGAGCCTGTCTGAAGCGGAAGCCGAGCGGTGGCAGACCCACCGCGCCGAACGTCTGAGCGGCGAGACGATGGGCGCCTTCTTCGAGCGCATCGACACGCTCGGCGAAGGGCTGGCCGAAGACGACGAACGCGGCCAGGACATCCTCGGCGCGCTCTACGATTACGCGGAATCGATCGCTCCCGAGTGAGGTCCACGCCATGAACAAGCTGCTGCCTGCGCTTCTGTCGTTCCCCTTGGCGGTCAGCGCGAATCACGCGTTAGCCGTCGATTCGATGCAGACGCAGAAGGAGCTTTGGCAACAGCAGGTCCGCCAGACCGAATGCCGGTTCGCAGCCAGCATGGCGCGGCGCGACGTGGCGGCGTTCGAGAGCTTTCTCGCCGACCCGGCCGTGTTCTTCAGCGATGGCGGCCCGCTCGAAGGCAAGGCGGCGGTGATGAACGAATGGCGCCGCTACTTCGAGGGCGCCAAGGCACCGTTCTCCTGGGAGCCGGATCAGGTCACGGCCGTGGCCGACGGCAGCCTGGCCCATTCCTCCGGCCCGGTGTTCAGCGCGAATGGCCAACTCATCGCCCGCTTCAGCTCGATCTGGCGCCAGGAGGCGCCCGGCCGCTGGCGCATCGTGATCGACCGCGGCATGCCAGTTTCAGCGGCCGAGCGCGCCAAGCCGCCGGTGCCCGGCAAGGGTTGCGAAGGTCCGTGATTTCCCGGCGAGGGGGCTAACGCGATACGCTAGCGGTGTCTTGTGCTACACCATCGGCAAATTTCCAGGAGTCACGCAGATGAACAACGAGCCCGCAGCGTCCATGACGCCGGAGCTGCTTGCAGCCCGCATGCGCGCCATGCTCCAGCGCTCGCCTTCGGCCATGGCCTTCGTGAGCCAGGGGCGCTTCGAGCAGGTCACCGAGGCGTTCAATCACCTCTTCGGCCATGGCGACGACACGGACCTGAGCGGCCAGTCGGCGGAGTCGGTGCATGTCTCGGCTGCCGCCGAGGTGGCCGTGCGCGAGCGCATGCAGGAAGCCTTCAGGGCCGGCCGGCCGTTCGACGAAGAGGTCGAGTACGTGCGCCATGACGGCCACCGCTTCTGGGGCCGCCTGCAAGCCACGCCGCTGGACTGGGACGCGCCCGAGGGCGAATCGATGTGGGTCATGGACGACGTGACCGCCGCGCGCAAGGAGCGCATGCAGCCGACCTGGACGGCCAAGCACGACGCGCTGACCGAGCTCTCCAACCGCCGCGAATTCGAACGCCGCCTGACCGAGCACGTCGGCAGCCAGCGCAACGCGCCGGTCTCGGTGCTCTGGGTGGACGTGGACAAATTCAGCGAGGTGATGCGCGCCATGGGCCCCGAGGTCGGCAACCATTTCCTCTACGGCCTGGGCCAGATGCTGATCACCAAGGTGCGCGCCTCCGACATCGTCGCGCGCATGGAAGACGACCGCTTCGCCGTGCTGCTGCCCGATTGCGACCAGCACTTCGCCGAGATCGTGGCCGAGAAGATGCGCTCCTCCATCGCCGGCTACCGCCTGCGCTGGGGCCTGCACCGCGCGCGGGTCAAGGCCTGCATCGGTGTGGTCCAGGTGCAGGGCTCGCTCGAGACGGTGGATGCCGTCATCGGCGCCGCCAGTCACGCCTGCGCCGAGGCCAAGGCGGCCGGTGGCGACAGCGTCCGGGTGTTCGTCTCGGCCGGCAAGTTCGAGGAACTGGCGGGCTGAAAGAGGGGTTCCGGGCCCTGCGAAGCGCCCAGGATTCCCGGAAATGGGTGGGAATGGCGTGCCATTTCCGCCGATTGCGTCTATCCTTGGCGTTATGACCGCCGACCTCTCCACCGCTCTTTCCGGCATTTCGGCCGCCAATGAGCGGCTGCGCGCCTCCGCCAGCAACATCGCGAACCTCGCCGATGCCAACCAGAAGCGCGCCCAGGTCAACCTCAGCAGCGTGGCCGGCGGTGGCGTTCAGGCCGAGACGGTCATGACGGATCAGACGATCCAGCCGAGCAACGAAGTGGTGGAGCAGCAATCCGCCACGTACGCCTACGTGGCGAACTTGAAGGTGCTTCAGACGCAGCTGCGCGCTGAAGGCGCCGTGCTCGATATCAAAGCCTGAGCCTGTCGGCTCTTCTGAGCATCCCGCTCAGACCAAGCCCTGCTTGCTCGCCAGCACCGCCGCTTCCGCTCGGCTCGACACATTGAGCTTCTTGTAGATCGACTTGATGTGGTCGTTCACCGTGAACCACTTGATCCCCATGAGGTTCGCGATCTCCTTGATCGTGAAGCCTTTGCTCAGGTAGGTCAGGACTTCGTTCTCGCGCGGGGTCAGGCGTTCCCACTCCGGCGGCGGATCGAGCGTCACGCCGCCGCTGCGGCCGGGCGCGAATTGGGCGCTGGAAGAGAGGCCGCCGAAGCCGGAATGCAGCGGGATCGGGCCGCTGTCGCCCGTGGAGCCGGGGCGGAAGTGCGAAAGCAGGCGCCGGGCGATGGCCGGCGAGAGCGGCGGCTGGCCGCGGACGATGCGTTGCAGTTCTTCCACCAGCACCTCGAAGCGGTCTTCCTTGAGCAGGTAGCCGTCGGCGCCGCATTGCAGGGCGGGGAAGAGATGGTCGTCGTCCGAATACAGCGTGGTGACGATCTTCGTGGTGGGCGTGCCGGCCAGTTCGGCCAGGAATTCCATGCCGCTGCCGTCGGGCAGTTCAAGATCGACCAGGATGAGCTTGAAGCCGTTGTCGGGGCCCAGATGCGCCGCCTGGGCGACCTGGCGGCGAGCGCCTTCAAGGTCGCCGACCTCGGTGATCTCCATGTTGTCGCTGAAGCTTTCGCGCACCACACGGCACAGGAAACTCCGGGCAACCGGGTTGTCTTCGATGATCAGGACTTTGACGGCCATTGGCGCTCCGCTCCTCACTTGTTCGTTCTTTTTCGATACTAGCTCACAAGCCTAGCGCCTCCTAGCTTCCTGGCACCCAGTTGCGGGCTCACGTGCCGGCGCAAACGTTGCGCGCTTGTTCAGGATCAGTTGGGCACTCGGGGCGAAAGCGAGCCGCCGCGGAGCTTTCGGGTTGGAATTTTGCACCGGGCGGCCACGGCATGCCTGCCTACAATCCCCCGCATGCACATCCTCATTTCGAACGATGACGGTTACCTGGCGCCGGGCCTGGCTGCCCTGGTCAAGGCTTGCGAGGGGCTCGGCGAAATCGACGTCTTCGCGCCCGAACAGAACGCCAGCGGCGCTTCCAACTCCCTGACGCTCAGCCGCCCGCTGAACGTGCACCGGGCGGCGAACGGCTTCCGCTTCGTCAACGGCTCGCCGTCGGACTCGGTCCACCTGGCGCTGACCGGCGTGCTGGACCGCAAGCCCGATCTGGTGATCTCCGGGATCAACAACGGCGCCAACATGGGCGACGACACGATCTACTCCGGCACCGTGGCCGCGGCCACCGAAGGCTATCTGTTCGGCGTGCCTTCGATCGCGTTCTCGCAGGTGGACAAGGGCTGGGGGGAACTGGACGCCGCCGCAGCCGCCGCGCGCTCGATCATCGAGCAGGTGATCGCCGGCGGTCTGGCCCAGCCGTTCCTGCTGAACGTCAACATTCCTAACCGCGCGGATGCACTGACCCTGCCGCGCCGGATCACGCGCCTGGGCCGCCGCCACGCAAGCCAGCCGGCCGTGCGGCAGGAGAGCCCGCGCGGCGAGACGATCTACTGGATCGGCCCGGCCGGCGATGCGCGCGAAGCCGGGGAGGGCACGGACTTCCACGCCACCAGCAACGGCGAGATCTCGATCACGCCGCTTCAGATGGACTTGAGCGACCACGCCGGCATCGCGCCCTGGAAGACGCGGCTGGGCTTGCTGAAATGAACGAGCGCACCAAGCGCTTCCCGCTGTCTCTGGACAAGGTGGCAAAGCCCGCCGGTGGCGGCGCGCGCAGCGTGCTGATGCCGCAGCGCCACCTGCGCGAAGCGACGCTCGATGCGCAGCGCCATGCGGCGCCGAGCGGCCTGGGTCTCGACTCGGCCCAGGTGCGGGCGCGCATGGTGCATCGCCTGAAGCTCGACGGCTTGCAGGATGAGCGTGTGCTCGCGGCCTTCGGCGCCGTGCCGCGCCATGTGTTCGTGGACAGCGCGCTGGCGATCCAGGCGTATGAGGACACGAGCCTGCCGATCGGCCTGGGGCAGACGATCTCCAAGCCTTCCGTCGTGGGCCGCATGCTCGCGTTGCTGATGCAGGGCGAGAAGGCTCGTGCGCAAGGCGGCCTTGGCCGGGTGCTGGAGATCGGCACGGGCTGCGGCTACCAAGCGGCGGTGCTGAACCAACTGGGCAGCTCGGTCGTGTCGATCGAGCGACTCAAGCTCCTGCACGACAAGGCGCGCGAGAACCTGACGGCGGCCGGCAACGGCGCGCGCATCCGCCTCGTGTTCGGCGACGGGCGGCTCGGCCATGTGCCGAATGCGCCGTACGACAGCATCGTGGCCGCCGCCGGTGGCGAAGACATTCCGCCGGCCTGGCTGGAGCAGCTCGCACCCGGCGGCCGACTGGTGGCGCCGATGGCCGTGCCGGGCACGCGCCAGCAGGTGCTGGTGGTCGTCGATCACCAGGTCCAGGGCGGTATCAGCCGCTTCCTACGCAGCGAGCACGAAGGCGTGCTCTTCGTCCCTCTAAAATCAGGCGTTGTCTGACGGCGGTGTGCCGCCATCCGATGCCAGTCCAACAAAAGCGACGCATGAGCCCTATCCGTTCTTCCCACGTCCTTCTCGCCTTCGTGATGCTGGCGTTGTCCGCCTGCACGCACGTGTCCCTGAACCAGCCCGCGCCGGTCGAGCAACGCCAGGTCGGCAAGCCCGCGCAAGCGGCCTCGGCCGCGAGCAGCCCCGCATCGGCGGCCAGCACGCCCGCGCCTGCCGCTGACACCAAACCGCAGCCCGGCTTCTACGTGGTCAAGCCCGGCGACAGCCTGCTGCGCATCGCGTTGGACAACGGCCAGAACTGGCGCGACATCGCCAAGTGGAACAACATCACCAACCCGGATCGCATCGACGTCGGTCAGGCGCTGCGCGTGGTGCCGCCAGGTGTCGATCCGACTGGGGTGCAGACCAAGCCGATCGTGACGGCCAAGACCGATGCGCCGCGGCCACTGGATACAAAGCCTGACACAAAACCTGAGGCCGCCAAACCGGCTGCTTCGGCGCCCGTGATCCCCGCGCCGTCGACGGGTTCGTCGGGCAAGGACGACGATCTGAACTGGGGCTGGCCCGTGAACGGCCCGGTGATCGCCAACTTTGATGAGCCGCGCAGCAAGGGTCTCGATTTCGGCGGCAAGGCCGGCGATCCTGTCTACGCCGCGGCAGATGGCCGAGTGGTCTATGTCGGGAATGACTTGCGTGGCTTCGGCAATCTGGTCATCATCAAGCACAACGACACCTACCTCACGGCCTACGCGCACAACCAGACTTTGCTGGTGAAGGATGAGCAGGTGGTTCGCAAAGGCCAGAGGATTGCTGAGATGGGTTCCACCGACGCCGATCAAGTGAAGCTGCACTTCGAGGTGCGCAAGCAAGGCAAGCCGATTGATCCTGCGCGCGTTCTGCCGAACCGCTGAGTCGCCGATGAGGCAAGGAGCACTCTCAGATCATGAAGCGCGCTTTGCCCAAATCTTCGGAAACGTCCGGCGCTCCGCCGGTCTGGCTCGCCAACGGGCATGACGGAGCGGGCGACGGCCCGCATCACAACGGCCATCGCGCCAGCTCTGGCGACTCCGAGCCCGCTCCGCTCGATGAAGAAGCCGAGGTGCTGCACAAGGCGGCCGCGGTCGTCGAAGACATCGAGGTCGGCAACGCGCTGCAAGCCTATCTGCGCGACATCCGCCGCACGCCGCTGCTGAACCCCGCCGAGGAATACGCGACCGCGAAGGCCGCACGCGACGGCTGCTTCAAGTCGCGGCAGGCGATGATCCAGCACAACCTGCGGCTGGTTGTCAGCATCGCCAAGAACTACCTGGGCCGCGGCCTGCCGATGAGCGACCTGATCGAGGAAGGCAACCTCGGCCTGATGCACGCGATCAGCAAGTTCGAGCCCGAGCGCGGTTTCCGTTTCTCGACGTACGCGAGCTGGTGGATCCGCCAGGGCATCGAGCGCGCGCTGATGCACCAGGCGCGACTGGTGCGCCTGCCCGTGCACATCGTCCGCGAGCTGAACCAGGTGCTGAAGGCGCGCCGGCTGCTGGAGACGCGGCGCAGCGAGCGCGGCGAAGACACGCAGGTGAGGGCGGACGACATCGCCACGCATCTGCATCGGCCGCTCAACGAAATCACGGAGCTGCTGGCGTATGCGGAGCTGCCCAGTTCGCTCGATTCGCCGGTCGATCGCACGACCGAAGGCGGCGAATCGCTGATGGATCTGGTGGCCGATGAGCAGGCTGTCGATCCGATGGGCCTGCGCCTGAGCCACGAGCTGGAGCATCTGCTCGACACGGGCCTGGCCGCGCTCAACGACCGCGAGCGCGAGGTGGTGGCGGGGCGCTACGGCCTCTCCGACCGCGAGCCCGAAACGCTCGATGTGCTGGCCGTTCGCCTCGGCCTGACGCGCGAGCGCATCCGCCAGATCCAGCTCGAAGCGCTGGCCAAGCTCAAGCGCAACATGCAGCGCAAGGGCATCGATCGCGACTCGATCTTCTGAACTGCGCGGGGCGCTCCGGCAAGCCCTTCTAAAATCGCGTCCTATGACGCAAGTATCGGAATGGCTCAAGGTCCAGTCGCTCGACCTCGAAGCCCAGGGCGTGGCCCACAACGCAGAAGGCAAGGTCGTTTTCATCGAGGGCGCGCTGCCCGGTGAAGAGGTGCAGGTCACCGTCGGCCGCAAGAAGAACAACTGGGAGCAGGGTGCCTTGGTCGCCATGCGCCGCGAAAGCTCGCAGCGCGTGCAACCGGGCTGCCCGCACTTCGGCCTGCACGCCGGCGCCTGCGGCGGCTGCAAGATGCAGCACCTCGCGCCCGGCGCGCAGGTGGCCGTGAAGCAGCGCGTGGTCGAAGACAACCTCTGGCACCTCGGCAAGGTCAAGGCGGAGACGCTGTTGCGCCCGATCGAAGGCCCGGCCTGGGGCTACCGCTATCGCGCGCGCTTCTCGGTCCGCTACGTGGCCAAGAAGGGCACGGTGCTGATCGGCTTCCACGAGCGCAAGAGCCGCTACGTGGCCGACATGCAGGTCTGCAAGGTTGTGCCGCAGGTGGTCAGCGATCTGCTGATGCCGCTGCGCGAGCTGATCGCCAGCATGGCCGAGCGCGACCGCCTGCCGCAGATCGAGCTCGCCATGGGCGACAACGTGATGGCGCTGGTGCTGCGCCACCTGAACCCGCTGCCCGACGGCGACAAGGCGCTGCTGCGCGCCTTCGCCGAGAAGTACGCGGCGCACGGTGTGCAGTGGTGGTTGCAGCCGAAGGGGCCGGACACGGTCAAGCTGCTGGATGAAGGCGGTACCGAGCTGTCGTACGCGCTGCCCGAGTTCAACGTCGTGATGCCGTTCAAGCCGACCGACTTCACGCAGGTCAATCCGCACATCAACACGGTGCTGGTCGGCCGCGCGCTGCGGCTGCTGCAAGTGCAGCCGAACGAGCGCGTGATCGACTGGTTCTGCGGCCTCGGCAACTTCACGCTGCCGCTGGCGACGCAGGCGCGCGAAGTGCTCGGCATCGAGGGCAGCGAGGCGCTGGTGCAGCGCTCGCGCGAGAACGCCAAGCGGAACGGCCTGGATCACAAGACCAGCTTCGTGGCCCGCAACCTGTTTGAAATGACGCCCGAGCTGCTGGCCGCCGATGGCATCGCCGACCGCTGGCTGATCGACCCGCCGCGCGAAGGCGCGTTCGCGCTCGCCAAGGCCGTGGCCGACATCGCGCAGGACCCGTCGCTGGCGCCCGGCTGGACGCCGCCGCGCCGCATCGTCTACGTCTCCTGCAACCCGGCCACGCTGGCGCGCGACGCGGGCCTGCTGGTCAACGTGGCCGGCTACCGCTGCACGGCGGCGAGCGCGGTGAACATGTTCCCGCACACGGCACACGTGGAGTCGATCGCGGTCTTCGAGCGGTAACCGTTTCGTACCTGAAGCTGCGCTGAATTTCGGTGTTAGCCCGGGGTGCATCCCCGGGCGTCACGGTCACAATGGCTAAACAAAAGGCTGTTTAGTGCTTGGGCCAAGACTGATAACACCGGAGACAAAGCCATGTTCCAGAAGATCGCACGCCTGCCCGTGCTGCTGAGCCTGCTTTGCTGCGCCTGCCTCGGCGCGGCGCACGCGCAGGAAGCGCCCGCCACGCTCAAGCGCGGCGTCAACATCGTGGGCTACGACCCGATCTGGACCGATCCGGCGCAGGCGCGCTTCCAGCCGCGCCACATGCAGGCGATCAAGGACGGCGGCTTCGACCACGTCCGCATGAACCTGCAAGCCTTCGCCTACATGGACAAGGACGGCCAGCTCTCGCCGGCCTGGTTCAAGACGCTGGACACGCTGGTGGATGCGGGCCTCAAGGCCGGCCTGCAAGTGATCCTCGATGAGCACAACTTCGAGGATTGCGCCAAGGATCTGCCGGGCTGCCGCACCAAGCTGCAAGCGTTCTGGCGCCAGGTCTCGCAGCACTACAAGGACGCGCCGGCCGGCGTCGTCTTCGAGATCCTCAACGAGCCCAACGGCGCGATGAACGACGCGTGGAACGACGTGCTGGCCGAGAACCTCGCCATCATCCGCGCCACCAACCCGACGCGCCGCGTCGTGATCGGCCCGCGCATGTGGAACTCGATGGGCGAGCTGGACAACCTCAAGCTGCCCGCGAACGACCGCAACATCGTCGTGACCTTCCACTACTACACGCCGATGGAGTTCACGCACCAGGGCGCTTCGTGGACGCCGCAGTTCGTCAATCTCTCGGGCGTGACCTGGGGCACGGCGTTCGATCGCGACCGCCTGAAGAAGGACTTCGCGCAGATCGCCACCTGGGCCGAGCGCAACAAGCGGCCGATCCTGCTCGGCGAATTCGGCGCGCTGGAGAAGGCGGGCGCGCTCTACCGCGTGATCTGGACCGATGCCGTGGCGCGCTCGGCCGAGGCGAAAGGCTTCGGCTGGACGTACTGGCAGTTCGATTCCGACTTCGTGCTCTGGGATATGAAGAAGGACGGCTGGGTGAAGACCATCCACGGTGCGCTGATCCCCGAGCAGATGGATCCCGCGATCAAGGCGCAGATCGAGCGCGCCACCGATCCGGCGATGGAGTTCGTGATCAACACCCCGCGCGTGGCCGCGTGGAACGTCTACGGCGACAAGCAGACGAACCAGCAAGTGGCGTGCGAAGCCTCCGGCAAGACCTGCCTGCGCGTGGACATGAAGCAGCGTTTGGCGAACGCCTGGGACATCGGCGCCGTCTCGCCGGTGCTCGCTGACTTCAAGAAGGGCGACGAACTTCGCGTGTTGCTCTGGGCGCGGCTCGACACCGACGACCCGAAGGCGCAGGCGACCGTGCCGGTGCTCGTGCAGATGGGCTCGGCACCGTACACGGCGGTGATCTCTGGCACGGCGACGCTGACGTCGAAGATGGAGCCCGTCCTCGTGGCCGGCATCGCGCCCGAGGGCTACACCGGCGGCACGGTCAACCTCGCGCTGCAACTCGGCCAGGTCGGCCAGCCCGTGGTGCTGAGCGCACCGTTCGTGCTGCGGAACTACAAGCAGGCCGCTGCTGCTGCCGCCAAGTAACAAGACGGGCTGATTGCGCGGTATCGTTGCGGCAGGTTCAACACTTGCCGCAATGATCACCATGAAGACCAAACCCACCCTGACCGCCGACGACGCCCGCCGCATTGCCCAGGCCGCCGAGGCCGAAGCGCAGAAGAACAGCTGGGCCGTGTCCATCGCCGTCGTCGATGACGGCGGCCATCTGCTCTGGTTCCAGCGCCTGGACGGCGCCGCACCGATCTCGGCGCAGATCGCCGTCGCCAAGGCCAACACCTCGGCGCTGGGCCGCCGCGAGTCCAAGGGCTACGAGGACATGATCAACCAGGGCCGCACCTCGTTCCTGTCCGCGCCGGGCCTGCAAGGCATGCTCGAAGGCGGCGTGCCGATTGTGGTCGAGGGCCAGCATGTCGGCGCCGTGGGTGTGAGCGGCGTGAAGTCGGTGGAAGACGCGCAGATCGCGCGCGCCGGCATCGCCGCGCTCTAATTTGCATTAACCCAGGCTTGCGAAAAATCTGTGTCCGGGCCTCCGATTTGAGGCCCGGGATAACCCTGGCCGGGTTATACTCGTTCGGTTTACCTGCAACCTACCGCACCCCAGCGAAACTCGACCGTTTCCCCCACCGGAATCCTGCAAAAAGTTAGGCGCCTGACCGTGCCTGATGGAAGAGCGGAGCTGGGCGCGCGAACCATACCGGAGTTCCCGTGCTGCCCGACTCTTCCTCCGCCCCTCTCGCGATTCTGGCCCTGGCAGACGGCACGATCTTCAAAGGCGCTTCCATCGGCGCCCCCGGCCATACCGTCGGCGAAGTGGTGTTCAACACCTCGCTGACCGGTTATCAAGAAATCCTCACCGACCCGAGCTACTGCCAGCAGATCGTCACCCTGACGTATCCGCACATCGGCAACTACGGCGTCAACGATGAGGACGTCGAAGCCAAGAAGGTTTTTGCCGCCGGCCTGATCATCAAGGAGGCGCCCCTCCTTGAATCCAACTTCCGCAAGACCCGCACGCTGCAACAGTACCTGCGCGACGAAGGCACGGTGGCGATCGCCGACATCGACACCCGACGCCTGACCCGCGTGCTGCGCACGACCGGCGCGCAGAACGGCTGCATCCTCGCGCTGGAACCGGGCGAGCAGATCACCGACGCGCTGATCGCGGATGCGATCGCCAAGGCCAAGGCCGCGCCGAACATGGCCGGCCAGGACCTGGCCAAGGTCGTCAGCACCACCGAGACGCAGCACTGGACCGAAACCGAGTGGAAGCTCGGCAGCGGCTACGGCACGCAGGAGCATCCGAAGTTCCACGTTGTGGCCTACGACTTCGGCGTCAAGGCCAACATCCTGCGCATGCTCGCCTCGCGCGGTTGCAAGATCACGGTCGTGCCGGCGCAGACGCCCGCATCTGCCGTGTTCGACCTGGAGCCGGACGGCGTGTTCCTCTCCAACGGCCCCGGCGACCCGGAGCCTTGCGACTACGCCATCAAGGCCACCGCGCAGCTGATCGAAGCCGGCATCCCGACCTTCGGCATCTGCCTGGGCCACCAGATCATGGCGCTGGCTTCCGGCGCCAAGACCTTCAAGATGAAGTTCGGCCACCACGGCGCGAACCACCCGGTGAAGGACCTGGACAACGGCCGCGTCTCGATCACCAGCCAGAACCACGGCTTCGCGGTCGACGCCGACACGCTGCCCGCCAACCTGCGCCCCACGCACATCAGCCTGTTCGACGGCACGCTGCAAGGCCTGGCCCGCACGGACAAGCCGGCCTTCTGCTTCCAGGGCCACCCGGAAGCGAGCCCCGGCCCGCACGACATCTCCTATCTTTTCGATCGTTTCATCAGCTTGATGGCGAAGGCTTGAGGACATAACGCCATGGCAAAACGTACCGACATCAAGAGCATCCTCATCATCGGCGCCGGCCCGATCATCATCGGCCAGGCCTGCGAGTTCGACTACTCGGGCGCCCAGGCCTGCAAGGCGCTGCGCGAGGAGGGCTACAAGGTCATCCTCGTGAACAGCAACCCGGCCACGATCATGACGGACCCGGACACGGCCGACGTCACCTACATCGAGCCCATCACCTGGCAGGTGATCGAGAAGATCATCGCCAAGGAGCGCCCGGACGCCGTGCTGCCCACCATGGGCGGCCAGACCGCGCTGAACTGCGCGCTCGACCTGCACCGCCACGGCGTGCTGGAGAAGTACAAGGTCGAGATGATCGGTGCCAACGAGCACGCGATCGAGAAGGCCGAAGACCGCCTGAAGTTCAAGGACGCCATGACCAAGATCGGTCTCGGCTCCGCACGCTCGGGCATCGCGCACTCGATGGAAGAGGCGCTCGCGGTCCAGAAGAAGATCAAGGAAGAGATCAACGGCACCGGCTTCCCGATGGTGATCCGCCCGAGCTTCACGCTCGGCGGCACCGGCGGCGGCATCGCCTACAACCCGGAAGAGTTCGAGGAGATCTGCAAGCGCGGCCTCGACCTCTCGCCGACGAACGAACTGCTGATCGAGGAATCGCTGATCGGCTGGAAAGAGTACGAGATGGAAGTCGTGCGCGACCGCGCCGACAACTGCATCATCGTCTGCTCGATCGAGAACCTGGACCCGATGGGCGTGCACACCGGCGACTCGATCACCGTCGCGCCCGCGCAGACGCTGACCGACAAGGAATACCAGCTGCTGCGCAACGCCTCCATCGACATCCTGCGCGAGATCGGCGTGGACACCGGCGGCTCGAACGTGCAGTTCTCGATCAACCCGGTCGACGGCCGCATGGTCGTGATCGAGATGAATCCGCGCGTGTCGCGCTCGTCGGCACTGGCCTCGAAGGCCACGGGTTTCCCGATCGCCAAGATCGCCGCCAAGCTGGCCGTGGGCTACACGCTCGATGAGCTGAAGAACGACATCACCGGTGGCGTGACGCCGGCTTCGTTCGAGCCGTCGATCGACTACGTCGTCACCAAGATCCCGCGCTTCGCCTTCGAGAAGTTCCCGATGGCCGACTCGCGCCTGACGACGCAGATGAAGTCCGTCGGCGAAGTGATGGCCATGGGCCGCAGCTTCCAGGAATCGTTCCAGAAGGCGCTGCGCGGTCTGGAGACCGGCATCGACGGCCTGACCGAACGCTCGACCGACATCGAAGAGATCAAGCAGGAAATCGGCGAGCCCGGTCCTGAGCGCATCCTGTTCGTGGGCGATGCGTTCCGTCTGGGCATGACGCTGCAGGAAGTGTTCGACGAAACCGCGATCGACCCGTGGTTCCTCGCGCAGATCGAGCAGATCGTGAAGATCGAGCAATCGCTGAAGGGCCGCGACCTGGCGGGCCTGTCCACTGAAGAACTGCGTTATCTGAAGAAGAAGGGCTTCTCGGACAAGCGCCTGGCCAAGCTGCTGGGCACGAACCAGCACGAAGTCCGCAAGGCGCGTCACGCTCAGGGCGTGCGCCCGGTCTACAAGCGCGTGGACACCTGCGCGGCCGAGTTCGCCACCGAGACGGCCTACATGTACTCGACGTACGACGAAGAGTGCGAGGCCGAGCCGACGAACAAGAAGAAGATCATGGTGCTGGGCGGTGGTCCGAACCGCATCGGCCAGGGCATCGAGTTCGACTACTGCTGCGTGCACGCCGCCCTCGCCATGCGCGAAGACGGCTACGAGACCATCATGGTCAACTGCAACCCCGAGACGGTCTCGACCGACTACGACACCAGCGACCGCCTCTATTTCGAGCCGGTCACGCTGGAAGACGTGCTCGAGATCGTCGCCAAGGAAAAGCCGGTCGGCGTGATCGTGCAGTACGGCGGCCAGACGCCGCTCAAGCTCGCGCTGGACCTCGAAGCCAACGGCGTGCCCATCATCGGCACCTCGCCCGACTCCATCGACGTGGCCGAAGACCGCGAGCGCTTCCAGAAGCTGCTGCATGAGCTGAACCTCAAGCAGCCGCCCAACCGCATCGCCCGCAACGAAGATCAGGCCGTGGCCCTGGCCAACGAGATCGGTTACCCGCTGGTCGTGCGCCCGAGCTACGTGCTGGGCGGTCGCGCCATGGAAATCGTGCACGGCGACAAGGACCTGGAGCGCTACATGCGCGAGGCCGTGCGCGTGAGCGAGAAGTCGCCCGTGCTGCTCGACCACTTCCTGCAAGACGCGGTGGAAGTGGACGTGGACTGCATCAGCGATGGCACCGAGGTGATGATTGGCGGCATCATGGAGCACATCGAGGCGGCCGGCATCCACTCCGGCGATTCGGCCTGCTCGCTGCCGCCGTACACGCTGGCAGCCGACGTGCAGGATGAGCTGCGCCGGCAGACGGCCGCAATGGCCAAGGCGCTGAAGGTGATCGGCCTGATGAACGTGCAGTTCGCCATCCAGGGCGATGCCGCCAAGGGCCTGTCCGGCTGCACGATCTACGTGCTGGAAGTGAACCCGCGTGCCTCGCGCACGGTGCCTTATGTGAGCAAGGCCACCGGCCAGCAACTCGCCAAGATCGCCGCGCGCTGCATGGCCGGCGTGAAGATCTCGGACCAGAAGGACCGCAAGGGCCGCAAGCCGGCCGAGGTCGTGCCGCCGTACTTCAGCGTCAAGGAAGCCGTCTTCCCGTTCAACAAGTTCCCGGGCGTGGATCCGATCCTGAGCCCCGAGATGCGTTCGACGGGCGAGGTGATGGGCGCTGCCAAGACCTTCGGCGAGGCGATGCTCAAGAGCCAGATCGGCGCCGGTTCGCGCCTGCCGCGCCAGGGCAATGTGCTGATCACGGTGAAGAACGCCGACAAGGCGCGCGCCGTGGCCGTGGCCAAGGATCTGCATGCGCTGGGATTCGGCGTTATTGCCACCAAGGGCACGGCAGCCGCCATCACCGAAGCCGGCGTCCCGGTGACGCTGGTGAACAAGATCAAGGACGGCCGTCCGCACATCGTCGACATGATCAAGGGTGGCGACATCCAGCTCGTGTTCACGACCGTGGATGAGACCCGCACTGCGATCGCGGACAGCCGTTACATCCGTCAGGCTGCGCTGGCCAACCGCATCACGTACTACACGACCATGGCCGGCTGCGAAGCCGCCGTGGAAGGCATGAAGCACCAGGACGGCTTATTGGTGCAATCGCTACAAGAACTGCACGCCGAACTGGCCTAAACTTCGCTCCATCCATTCCGCCGCCGTGCCCGGGGTTGCCCCGTGCGGCGGCGGAATTGCTTTTATTGAAGAGATATCGAAATGGCTACCATCCCTTTGACCCAGCGCGGCTTCGAGAAGCTCAAGGCCGAGCTGCACCAGCTCAAGACCGTGGAACGCCACGCCGTGATCCAGGCCATCGCCGAGGCGCGCGCCCAGGGTGACCTGTCGGAAAACGCCGAGTACGAGGCGGCCAAGGACAAGCAGGGCTTCATCGAAGGCCGCATCCTGGAGATCGAAGGCAAGCTGGCGGCGGCGCAGGTGATCGACCCGTCGGCGGTGGATGCCGGTGGTCGTGTCGTGTTCGGCACGACCGTGGACCTGGAAGAGGAATCCAGCGGCGCCGAAGTGACCTACCAGATCGTCGGCGACGACGAAGCTGACCTGAAACTGGGCCTCATCTCGATCAGCTCGCCGATCGCGCGCGCGTTGATCGGCAAGGAAGCCGGTGACGTGGCTGAAGTGCAGGCGCCCGGTGGCGTGAAGCGCTACGAGATCGTCGAAGTTCGCTACGTCTGATCCCATGACGAAGCTGCACCGCCTTCACGTGCTGCTGGCCGCCCTCTGGGGCGGCTTTTTGCTTTGCGTGGCGGGCGTGGCTGCGCCCACCGCGTTTTCCGCGCTGGAGCGCTCGGGCGCGATCGTCTATGTGCGGAAGCTCTTCGAGACGGAAGCGCGCGTGGCGCTGTTCGCCGGCCTCGTGCTGATGATGCTGGAGCGCCGCGCGGCCAAGGATGCGGGCGGGAAGGGCGCCACGGCCGAGTTTCTGCTGCCCGCGGGCGCGCTGCTCTGTACCGTGGTGGGCTATTACGTGCTCCAGCCGCAGATGGAAGCTGCGATGGGAACGGCTCTGGCGATGCAACTGCACGGCGCCTCGATGGCGCTCTTTGCGGTCAAGACCGTGCTGGTCCTGACCCTGGCCTGGAAGCTCAGTCGACAGCCTTCTTCTTGACGCTGGTGATGCGCTTCTTGGCGCGCTTGATCTCGCCGCCTTGAGCCACGCGCTGGTTGCCCAGCACTTGCAGCTGCTTGATCTGCGGCTTGCCGTTGCCGCTCTTGGAGAACTTGACGATCTTCACCGTGCGCGGGCCCGGCTTGGCGTCTTCGTCGCGGGTGACGACCTTCTCGGGCATCGGGCGCCAGAGCACCAGCAGCTTGCCGATGTGCTGGATCGGCGCGGCGTCGAGCTTGTCGGCGAGCAGGGCGAACATCTCTTCGCGGCCGGCGCGATCATCGGAGAACACGCGCACCTTGATCAGGCCGTGGGCCTTCAGGGCGCCGTCGATCTCCTTGGTGACGGCAGGCGTGAGCCCATCGCCGCCGATCATCACGACCGGGTCCAGATGGTGGGCGTCGGCCCGCTTTTCCTTGCGCTGGGCAGGGGTCAGTTGAATCATAGGCATAACCCGTATTATCTCCGCAGTATGAAAGTTCAAACAAAAAGCAAGAAGCTCAACAAAGCTTGGCTGCACGACCACATCAACGATCCCTATGTGAAGGCGGCTCAGCGCGAGGGCTATCGCGCCCGCGCCGCCTACAAGCTCAAGGAGATCGATGAGGAGCTGAAGCTCATCCGGCCGGGCCAGGTGGTGGTGGATCTGGGCGCCACGCCCGGTGCCTGGAGCCAGTACCTGCGCCGCAAGTTCGCGCCGGCAGGGGCGGGCCAGGGGGCGCTCAACGGCACGATCATTGCGCTGGACCTGCTGGAGTTCGAGCCCATCGAAGGCGTGCAGTTCATCCAGGGCGACTTCCAGGAGGAGGCCGTGCTGGCCCAGCTCGAAGAAGCGCTCGCCGGTCGCCCGGTCGACGTTGTGGTTTCCGACATGGCCCCCAATCTGAGCGGAGTCGAAGGCGTGGACGGTGCCCGCATCGCCAACCTGATCGAGCTGGCCGTGGATTTCTCCCAACACCACCTGAAGCCTGAAGGGGCGCTGGTGGCCAAGGTCTTCCACGGCAGCGGCTACACCCAGCTGGTGGAGCTGTTCCGACAGCACTTCAAGAAGGTGAAGCCGATCAAGCCGAAGGCGTCGCGGCTGCGCTCCTCCGAGACCTTTTTGGTCGGCATCGGGCTCAAGAACCCGCCAGCGCCCCGGTAATCCTCGGCACACGCCTGCTCCCTATTACGCCTGATAACGGGCTCGGGGGCTTGACTGCAATAGAATCAACCCCATGTCCCCCCGAAGCGGACATGCGTTCAAGGAGATGCAGTGAACAATCAGTGGTTCTCAAAGTTGGCAATCTGGGTGGTGATCGCCCTGGTGCTGTTTGCCGTGTTCCAGCGCCTTGACAAGGGGGCGACGACGGGCAATCAGCTTGCCTACTCGGACTTCCTGGACCAGGTCCAGGCCGGCAAGATCCGCAGCGCGAAGATCCAGGAAGGCACGACCATCGAGATCGAGGCCGAGCCCAAGGACGGCGGCAAGTCGCAACGCGTGAACGCCCCGTTCGCCGACGGTCGCGGCCTGTACGCCGACCTGCGCAACGCCGGCGTCAAGTTCGACGTCAAGCCGCGCGAAGAGCAGTCGGTGCTGCTCTCCATGCTCATCTCCTACGGCCCGATGCTGTTGCTGATCGGCGTCTGGATCTACTTCATGCGCCAGATGCAGGGCGGCGGCAAGGGCGGGGCGTTCAGCTTCGGCAAGAGCAAGGCCCGCATGCTGGACGAAGCCAACAACTCCATCACCTTCGCCGACGTCGCCGGTTGCGACGAGGCCAAGGAAGAAGTCAAGGAGCTGGTGGACTTCCTCAAGGACCCGCAGAAGTTCCAGAAGCTCGGCGGCCGCATTCCGCGCGGCGTGCTGATGGTCGGCCCTCCGGGCACCGGCAAGACGCTGCTGGCCAAGTCCATCGCCGGCGAAGCCAAGGTTCCGTTCTTCACGATCTCGGGTTCCGACTTCGTTGAAATGTTCGTCGGTGTCGGCGCCGCCCGCGTGCGCGACATGTTCGAGCAGGCCAAGAAGAGCGCGCCCTGCATCATCTTCATCGACGAAATCGACGCCGTCGGCCGCCATCGTGGCGCTGGCCTCGGCGGCGGCAATGACGAGCGCGAGCAGACGCTGAACCAGATGCTCGTGGAGATGGACGGTTTCGAGACCAACCTCGGCGTGATCGTGATCGCCGCGACGAACCGCCCCGACATTCTCGACCCCGCGCTGCTGCGCCCCGGTCGCTTCGACCGTCAGGTCTACGTCACGCTGCCGGACATCCGCGGCCGTGAGCAGATCCTGAACGTGCACATGCGCAAGGTGCCGATCGGCCAGGACGTCAATGCGTCGATCCTCGCCCGCGGCACGCCCGGCATGAGCGGTGCCGACCTGGCCAACCTCGTGAACGAGGCCGCCCTGTTCGCCGCCCGCCGCAGCGCCCGCCTGGTCGAGATGATCGACTTCGAGCGCGCCAAGGACAAGCTCTACATGGGCCCCGAGCGCAAGAGCATGGTCATGACGGACGACGAGAAGCGCGCAACCGCTTATCACGAGTCCGGCCACGCCATCGTCGCCGAGATGCTCCCTGGCACCGACCCGGTCCACAAGGTCACCGTCATGCCGCGCGGCCGCGCCCTGGGCGTGACCTGGCAACTGCCCGAGCGTGACCAGTACAGCCGCTACTACAAGCAGATGCTGAACGAAATCAGCATCCTGTTCGGCGGCCGTGTGGCGGAAGAGCTGTTTCTGAAGGACATCTCGACCGGCGCCTCGAACGATTACGAACGTGCCACCCGCGTTGCCCGCGACATGGTCACCCGCTACGGCATGAGCGAAGCGCTCGGCCCGATGGTCTATGCCGAGAACGAGGGCGAAGTCTTCCTCGGCCGCAGCATGACCAAGACCTCGAACATCTCCGAGACCACGCAGCAGAAGGTCGACGCCGAAATGCGCCGCATCCTGGACGAGCAGTACAGCGTCGCCCGCCGCATCCTCGAAGAGAACCGCGACAAGGTCGAGACCATGACCGACGCGCTGATGAAGTGGGAAACCATCGACCGCGAGCAAGTGCTCGACATCATGGCCGGCCGCCCCCCGCGTGCCCCTGGTGAAACGCCTGCACCGCCGAGCGGTGGCCCGAGCGGCGGCACGCCGCCGGTGAGCACGGATGGCGCCCCGGCGACGGCCTGAGGCTCGAGCTGATATCGAAGGCCCGACTCTAAGAGTCGGGCCTTTTTCTTGGCGTGTTGACGACAGCTACACATTAGTCGAAAATGTGTAGCTGTTGAATACACATTTGAGGCGAGCCATGCGTGACGCTGCGATCAATCTTCGAGCCAAGCCGGAGCAGCGCGACCTGATCGATCAGGCCGCCACGTTGCTGGGCAAGAACCGCTCCGACTTCATGCTGGAAGCGGCCTGCGAGCGCGCGCAAGCCGTGGTGCTCGATCAGGTGTTCTTCTCGCTCGATGCAGAGAAGTTCGCCCAGTTCAATGCGTTGCTGGATGCTCCGGCCGCACCCAACGCCGGACTTGAGCGCTTGATGGCCGTGCAGGCGCCCTGGGCCTCCAAAGGCAAGTGAGCGTGCGTCTCTCTGCGCCGCTGACGGCTGCGCACGATCTCAGCCCGTTCTTGTGTGGAGAGCCGAGCCTCGACGATTGGCTCAAGCGTCGTGCGCTGACGAATCAACTTGCGGGCGCAAGCCGCACGTTCGTCGTCGCCGAAGAGCCGCAGATCGTGGTCGGCTACTACGCACTGGCCGCTGGCGCCGTCGCTCATGAAAGGGCGACCGGTGGTGTCCGTCGCAACATGCCCGATCCCACTCCCGTGCTGGTCCTGGGGCGGCTCGCCGTGGCGCAATGCGCGCAAGGGCACAAGCTGGGCGCCGCGCTGCTGCAAGACGCGGTGAACCGCGCAATGGCAGTCTCGGAAAATGCCGGCGTGCGAGCGCTGCTCGTGCACGCACTGAACGACAAGGCGAAGGCCTTCTACGAGTACTACGGCTTCCAGCCTTCGCCGCTGGACGCCATGACCTTGATGCTGCGGCTGTCCGCGAAATAACGAGGTGCTTCACGCATGCACTGGCAAACCGCACGCTTCCTGATCGACCTGAGCCGCCCGAAGGTGATGGGCATCGTCAATCTCACGCCGGATTCGTTTTCGGATGGGGGCGAGCACGCGACTGTCGAAGCGGGCATCGCGCATTGCGAGCGGCTGGTGGAGCAGGGCGCTGACATCCTCGATCTGGGGGCTGAGTCGAGCCGGCCGGGGGCGACGGCGCTGTCGGACGATGAGGAGTGGGCGCGGCTGGCGCCGGTGCTGGCGCGGGCGGTGCGGCTCGGCGTGCCGATCTCCATCGACACGTTCAAGCCGGAGACCATGCGGCGTGCGCTGGCTGAAGGCGCGGATCTGATCAACGACATTCATGCGCTGGAGCGCCCGGGCGCGCTCGAAGCCGTGGCGGCCGTGCCGAACGCGGGCGTCTGCCTCATGCACATGCGCGGCGAGTCGCAGACGATGCAGAGCATGGCCGAATACGACGATGTTGTCGCCGAGGTGGCGCGTTATCTGGCTGAGCGCATGCAGGCGGCAAAGCAAGCCGGCATCGCAGCTGAGCGCATCATCCTCGATCCTGGCTACGGCTTTGCCAAGAACTCCACCCACAACCTCGAACTCCTCCGCCGCCAGGCCGAACTGCTCACGCTCGGCCGCCCGCTCCTCGCCGGCTGGTCCCGCAAACGCACGCTCGGCGATCTCACCGGCCGTCCGGCGAACGAACGCGTCGCCGCCAGCGTCGCCGCGGCATTGTTGGCAGTTCAGCGCGGCGCATCCCTTGTTCGGGTGCACGATGTGGCTGAAACCGTTGATGCGCTCAAGGTCTGGTCGGCGGTGAGCGAGAATCCGGCCCACTGAATCCAGAAGAGACACGAAGACAATGAGCCGCACTTACTTTGGCACCGACGGCATCCGTGGCACCGTCGGCCAATCGCCGATCACGCCGGACTTCATGCTCAAGCTCGGCCACGCCGTGGGCCGCGTGCTGCGCAAGGACAGCGCGGGCGCCAAGCCTAGCGTGATCATCGGCAAGGACACCCGCATTTCCGGCTACATGATCGAATCCGCGCTGGAAGCCGGCTTCGCCTCCGCCGGCGTGGACGTTCTGCTGACCGGCCCGCTGCCCACGCCCGGTGTGGCCTACCTGACCCGCGCCCTGCGCCAGGACCTGGGGGTGGTGATCAGCGCCTCGCACAATCCGTTCCCCGACAACGGCATCAAGTTCTTCTCCGCCAAGGGCGAGAAGCTGCCGGACGCCTGGGAGCTGGCCGTGGAACAGGCGCTGGAAGAAGCGCCCGCCTGGGTCGATTCCGCCAGCCTGGGCCGCGCCAAGCGCATCCCCGAGGCGCGCGGCCGTTACATCGAGTTCTGCAAGAACGCCTTCGGCCAGGAGCTCTCGCTCAAGGGCCTGAAGATCGTCGTCGACGCGGCCAACGGCGCCGCCTACAACGTGGCACCCGAGGTGTTCCACGAGCTGGGCGCCGAGGTGATCTCGATCGGCTGCAAGCCCGATGGCATCAACATCAACGCCGGTTTCGGCGCCACGGCGCCCGCTGCGCTGGTCGCAGCGGTCAAGGAGCACGGCGCCGACTACGGCGTGGCCCTGGACGGCGACGCCGACCGCCTGCAATTCGTGGACGCGCAAGGCCGTCTCTACAACGGCGATGAGCTGCTCTACGCGCTGGTGTCCGACCGTCTCGATCAGGGCATCCGCGTTCCCGGCGCCGTCGGCACGCTCATGACCAACATGGCTGTCGAAGTGGCCCTGAAGTCGCGCGACGTCGAATTCGTCCGCGCCAAGGTCGGCGACCGCTACGTGCTCGAGGAGCTGGCCGCCCGCGGCTGGCAGCTCGGCGGGGAGGGCTCCGGCCACCTGCTGGCGTTGGACAAGCACACGACCGGCGACGGCATCGTCTCCGCGCTGCTGGTGCTGCAATCGGTGAGCCGGACCGGCCGCACGCTGGCCGAGCAGCTCAAGGGCGTGGACCTGTTCCCGCAGACGCTGATCAATGTGCGCCTGCAACCGGGCCACCAGGACTGGAAGAGCAACGCCACGCTGGCCCGCGAGCAGGCCGAGGTCACCGCCGAGCTGGGCAACCGCGGCCGCGTGCTGATCCGCGCCTCGGGCACCGAGCCGCTGCTGCGCGTGATGGTGGAAGCCAGCGATCCGGCCCTGGCCAAGCAGTGCGCCGAGCGTCTGGCCGAGGCCGTCAAGGCCTGATTCGGCAGAAACGCACCGGCAAGCCTGAAGAAACGCGCCCCGGGATGGGGCGCGCAGGCTGCCAAATCCGTCACGGCGCCCACCGTTCGTGACAGTTGGGTGACGGAATATGACAAGCGCAGGAATTGTGACGATCGCGTCACGGCACTGTCATAAAGCCTCCCTAGGATGCAAACTGTTCTCCACAACCCTGAGACAGGTCATCCATGAACTTCGCTCATCTCCGTACCGCGATCACCCTGGCAGCCAGCATGGTGCTGCTGCCGCTGGCCAACGCGCAGGATGTGACTGGCGCTGGCGCCTCTTTCCCCGCCCCGGTCTACGCCAAGTGGGCTGACGCCTACGCCAAGGCCACCGGCGCCCATGTGAACTACCAATCGGTGGGTTCGGGCGCTGGCATCAAGCAGATCACTGCCAAGACCGTCGACTTCGGCGCGTCCGACATGCCCCTGACCGACGACAAGCTCAAGGAAGCCGGTCTCCTGCAATTCCCCACGGTCATCGGCGGCGTGGTGCCGGTCGTGAACGTGCCGGGCATCGCCGCTGGCCAGCTGAAGCTGACCGGTGAAGTGCTGGCCGACATCTACCTCGGCAAGATCAAGAAGTGGAACGACGCTGCCATCGCCGGCCTGAACGCTGGCGTGAAGCTGCCGGACGCCGACATCACCGTGGTTCGCCGCGCTGACGGTTCGGGCACGACCTTCCTGTTCACGAACTACCTGAGCAAGGTCAGCGCTGACTGGAAGACCAAGGTCGGTGCCGACACGGCCGTGAACTGGCCCACCGGCGCGGGCGGCAAGGGCAACGAGGGCGTGTCGTCCTATGTCCAGCGCATCCCGAACTCGATCGGTTACGTCGAGTACGCCTACGCCAAGCAGAACAAGATGGCCTATGTGCAGCTGAAGAACCGTGACGGCGCCTACGTCGAGCCGACCGACACCGCCTTCAAGGCTGCCGCTGCCGGCGCCAAGTGGAACGAAACGTTCTACCAGGTGCTGACCGACCAGCCGGGCAAGACCAGCTGGCCCATCTCCGGCGCCACCTTCATCCTGATGCACAAGCTGCAGGACAAGCCCGCCAACGCCACCGCCGTGCTGAAGTTCTTCGGCTGGGCCTACGCTTCGGGCGACAAGATGGCCGACGACCTCGACTACGTGCCGCTGCCGGACGCCGTCAAGGGCCTGATCGCCAAGCAGTGGGCCGAGATCAAGGACGCCGGCGGCAAGACCGTCGCGGCCAAGTGATCGACACGCTCGACCTGACCGTTAGCAGATAAGCAGTCCCAGGCCCGCTGCGCCATTCGGTGCACCGGGCCTGAACCACAAGACAAGAGTCGCAAAAAGAGAGAGAAGGAGTCACGCGATGGCCGCCGTCCTCCCCCCGCAGCCCCTGGAGCTGCCGCTGGCCGAACAAGGCCGGCGCCCGCCCGAGCGGCGCCGCACGCTCCCCTGGGGCGATGCCGTGTTCGCCTTCCTGGCGCAAGGCGCCGCCTGGCTGACCCTGGCCCTGATGGCCGGCATCATCGGCTCGCTGCTGGTGGGCGCTTCGCCCGCCATCAAGCAGTTCGGCCTGTCCTTCCTCTGGACCAGCGAATGGGACCCGGTGCTGGAGAAATTCGGCGGCCTGGCCATGATCTACGGCACGCTGGCCACCAGCGTGATCGCGCTGCTGATCGCCGTGCCGGTGAGCTTCGGCATCGCGCTGTTCCTGACTGAACTTTCGCCCAGCTGGCTCAAGCGCCCGCTGGGCACCGCCATCGAGCTGCTCGCTGCCGTGCCGTCCATCGTGTACGGCATGTGGGGCCTGCTCGTGTTCGGCCCGATCCTCTCCACCTACGTCCAGCAGCCGCTGCAAAAGCTGCTGAATGGCGTGCCGGTGCTGGGTGGCCTGGTCTCCGGTCCGCCGGTGGGCCTGGGCATCCTGGCCGCGGGCATCATCCTGGCGATCATGATCATCCCGTTCATCGCCTCGGTGATGCGCGATGTGTTCGAGGTCACGCCGCCCATGCTCAAGGAATCGGCCTACGGCCTCGGCTCCACCACCTGGGAGGTCGTCTCCAAGGTCGTGCTGCCGTACACCAAGACCGGTGTGATCGGCGGCATCATGCTGGGCCTCGGCCGTGCACTCGGCGAGACCATGGCCGTGACCTTCCTGATCGGCAACATGAGCCAGCTGAATTCGCTCTCGCTGTTCGAGCCGGCCAACAGCATCACCTCGGCGCTGGCCAATGAATTCGCCGAAGCCGGCGAAGGCCTGCACCGCGCCTCGCTGCTGTACCTCGGCCTCGTGCTGTTCTTCATCACCTTCGTCGTGCTGGCGCTCTCCAAGCTGCTGCTGGCCCGTCTGAAGAAGGCCGAAGGAGGTCGCGCATGACCGCCACCGTCGACTCTCGCCTGCGCATGCACAACAAGCGCAAGCGCACGAATGCTGTTGCCTTGACCCTCTCGCTGGGCGCCATGGCGTTCGGCGTGTTCTGGCTGCTCTGGATCCTGTACGCCACGGTGGACAAGGGCATCGGCGGCATCAACTTCGCCACCTTCACGCAAATGACGCCGGCCCCGCAGGCCGACGACGGCGGCCTGGCCAACGCGATCTTCGGTTCGCTGCTGATGGTCGGCCTGGCCACGGCGATCGGCACGCCAGTCGGTGTGCTCGCCGGTGTCTACCTCGCCGAGTACGGCCAGAAGACCTGGCTCGGCAGCACGGTGCGTTTCGTCAACGACATCCTGCTCTCGGCCCCGTCGATCATCATCGGCCTGTTCGTCTACGCGCTGCTGGTCATTCCGATGCGCGGCTTCTCGGGCTGGGCCGGCACGCTGGCGCTGGCGCTGATCGTGATCCCGGTGGTGCTGCGCACGACCGAGAACATGCTGAGCCTGATCCCCAACGCGCTGCGCGAAGCGGCCTACGCACTCGGCACGCCGAAGTGGAAGGTGATCCTGAGCGTGACGCTCAAGTCGGCCCGCTCCGGTGTGATTACCGGCGTGCTGCTGGCCCTGGCCCGCGTGTCGGGCGAGACCGCACCGCTGCTCTTCACCGCGCTGAACAACCAGTTCTGGAGCGCTGATCTTTCCAAGCCGATGGCCAACCTGCCGGCCGTGATCTGGAAGTTCGCGATGAGCCCCTACGAGAACTGGCAGAAGCTGGCGTGGGGCGCCGTCTTCCTGATCACCATGGGCGTGCTGCTGCTGAACATCGCCGCCCGCGTGCTCTTCAAGAACAAGCATTGAGAACGGAACGAATCATCATGGACGCAAAAGTCGACATGCCCGTGACCGAAAAAGCAAAGATCTCGGTCCGCAATCTGAACTTCTACTACGGCAACTTCCACGCGCTGAAGAGCATCAACCTCGACATCCCGGAAGGCAAGGTCACCGCCTTCATCGGCCCGTCGGGCTGCGGCAAGTCCACGCTGCTGCGCACGCTCAACCGCATGTTCGAGCTCTACCCCGAGCAGCGCGCCGAAGGCGAAATCATTCTCGACGGCGAGAACATCCTGAAGAGCAAGGAAGACGTCTCGCTGATCCGCGCCAAGGTCGGCATGGTCTTCCAGAAACCCACGCCGTTCCCGATGTCCATCTACGACAACATCGCTTTCGGTGTGCGCCTGTTCGAGACGCTGCCGCGCGTGGAGATGGATGAGCGCGTGGAATGGGCCTTGAAGAAGGCTGCGCTCTGGAACGAAGTCAAGGACAAGCTCGGCCAGAGCGGCGCCGGCCTCTCCGGCGGTCAGCAGCAGCGTCTTTGCATCGCCCGCGGTATCGCCATCAAGCCTGAAGTGCTGTTGCTCGACGAGCCTTGCTCGGCGCTGGACCCGATCTCCACCGGCAAGATCGAAGAGCTCATCCACGAGCTCAAGAGCGACTACACCGTGGCCATCGTGACCCACAACATGCAGCAGGCCGCACGCTGCTCGGACTACACGGCCTACATGTACCTGGGCGACCTGATCGAGTTCGGCCCCACCGCCGAGCTGTTCATGAAGCCCAAGCGCAAGGACACGGAAGACTACATCACCGGCCGTTTCGGCTGATCGACGAACGCTGAGTGAGGAGAAACACAATGGTAGACAAGCATCTTTCCACCCAGTTCGACGCCGAACTCTCCGGCATCTCGACGCGCGTGCTCGAGATGGGCGGCATCGTCGAATCGCAGGTGGCGCAAGCCGTGCAGGCCCTCGTGGACTTCAGCGGCGAATCCGCCAGCGCCGTGCTGGAAGCCGAGGAGAAGGTCAATGCCATGGAAGTGGCGATCGACCGCGAACTTCATTCGATCATCGCCCGCCGCCAGCCGACCGCGCGTGACCTGCGCCTGCTGATCGCGATCTCCAAGTCGATCGCGAACCTCGAGCGCGTCGGTGACGAAGCCGCCCGCGTGGCCCGCACCGTGCAGCGCCTGATCAACACCGGCGTGTCGAGCCGCCTGCGCCTGCCGATGGCCGACCTGGCCTTCGAGGCCGAGCTCGCCACCGCCTCGCTGCGCAAGGCGCTCGATGCCTTCGCCCGCCTGGACGTCGAGCGCGCGCTCGAGGTGCTCAAGCAGGACGACGCGATCGACAAGGAATTCGACGGCCTGATGCGCAAGCTCATCACCTACATGATGGAAGACCCGCGCACGATTTCCTCGGCCATCGACCTCGTGTTCGTCGCCAAGGCGATCGAGCGCGTGGGCGACCACGCCAAGAACCTGGCCGAAGTGATCATCTACGTGGTCAAGGGCACGGACGTGCGTCACAACACGCCCGAAGCCGTCGAGACGATGGTTCGCTGACGCCATAGCCTGACGGGAGAGAAACAATGAGCCGTATCCTGGTGGTGGAAGACGAATCGGCGATCGCCGAACTCATCTCCATCAACCTGCGTCACGCAGGCTTTGAAGTCACGCTGGCGGCCACGGCCGACCAGGCGCAAGTCGAGATCGACGGCGTGCTGCCCGATCTGGTCCTGCTGGACTGGATGCTGCCCGGTCAGTCGGGCCTGGCCCTGGCCCGCCAATGGCGCGGCGCCGCGCGCACCAAGGAGCTGCCGATCATCATGCTGACGGCACGCGCCGACGAAGGCGACAAGGTCTCGGGCCTCGACGCCGGCGCCGACGACTACCTGACCAAGCCGTTCTCCACCAAGGAACTGCTGGCCCGCATCCGCGCCGTGCTGCGCCGCAAGGCGCCCGAGGCGCTCGACGCTGCGGTGGAAGCCGGCGGCCTGGTGCTCGATCCTTCGACGCGCCGCTGCGCCAAGGACGGCGTGGAAGTGAAGCTCGGCCCGACCGAGTTCCGCCTCCTGCATTTCCTCATGACGCACCCGGAGCGCGTTCATAGCCGCTCGCAGTTGCTGGACCGCGTGTGGGGCGACCATGTGTTCATCGAAGAGCGCACGGTCGACGTCCACGTGAAGCGCCTGCGCGAAGCCCTGGACAAGGTCAACTGCGCGCGCCTGATCGAAACCGTGCGCGGCGCCGGTTACCGTCTGACGCAATCCATGAGCGCGCTCCAGGCATAGACTGCAGCCGATGGGAGAAACGCTGAACTGGCTGTTGCCGCGCCTGCTGCTCGCGCTCGCGGGCGTGGTGATCGGGGCGCTGGCCTTCTGGTGGGCCGGACAGATGCTGACGATTCCGATGCTGACGGTGGCCCTCGGCCTGATCGTCGGCGTGGGCTTCATCTTCATCGTCGACACGTGGCGTGCGCACCGCCTGCTGGCGTGGCTCAAGGGCCCGATGCAGGACGGCGCACCGCGTGACGCGGGCCTGTACGGCGAGATGGCCTACCGCATCGAGCGCGCCATTCGCGCCCGCGACCGCGGCATGGGGCAGCAGCAGCGCCAGCTCGAAGACTTCCTCACCGCCATCGAAGCCTCGCCGAACGGCGTGCTGATGATCGATGCGAACGAGCAGATCCTCTGGTGCAACCACCTCGCGGCCACGCACTTCTGCCTCGATCCTGAGCGCGACCTGCAACAGCGCATCACCAACCTCGTGCGCTCGCCGGGCTTCGTGACCTACCTGCAAGCCGGCGCGTACAACGACCCGCTGCTGCTCGCCAACCAGCGCGGCGGTTCGGGGCGGCAGACGCTCTCCGTGATCGTCCGGCCTTATGGTGAGGGCATGCGCCTGATCATCACGCAGGACGTCACCGAGCGCGAACGTGCGGACGCGATGCGCCGCGACTTCGTTGCCAACGTCTCGCACGAGATCCGCACGCCGCTGACCGTACTCGCGGGATTCATCGAAACCATCGCCAGCCTGCCGCTGACCGAGGTCGAGCGCGGCCGCGTGCTGGTGCTGATGGAGCAGCAGACGCAGCGCATGCAGACGCTCGTGTCGGACCTGCTCACGCTGGCCCAGCTCGAAGGCAGCCCGCGCCCGGGCACGGATCGCTGGCTGTCGCTGGACCCGATGCTGAACCGCCTGCTTGGCGACGCGACGATGCTGTCCGCCGGCCGCCACCGCATCACCGGGCCGGAAGAGGCCACGCAGACCGAGCTGGCCGGCTTCGAGCCCGAGATGCTCAGCGCGGCGGGCAATCTGCTGTCCAACGCCGTGCGCTATACGCCGGCCGGCGGCGAGATCCGCCTGGAGTGGCGCATGCTGCCCGACGGTTCCGGCGAGATCGCCGTGGCCGACACTGGCCCGGGCATCGCTCGCGAACATCTGCCGCGGCTCACCGAGCGCTTCTACCGCGTGGACGGCAGCCGCTCACGCGAGACCGGCGGCACGGGCCTCGGCCTGTCCATCGTCAAGCACGTGATGCAGCGCCATGGCGGCGAACTGCGCATCGAGAGCGAACCGGGGCAGGGCTCGCGGTTTGCGCTGGTGCTGCCGGCCGCGCGGCTGCGCTCGGTCGAGCCGGCGCACGTGGACTGAAGCGTCAGGCGCCGCCTGGCTGCCACTGGAAAACTTCTTCCAGCGGCACGTTGAACACCTGAGCGATGCGGAACGCCGCTTCGAGCGACGGCGAATACTTGCCGGCCTCGATGGCGGCGATCGTCTGCCGCGTGACGCCGATCTTCTCGCCCAGCTCGCTCTGCGACATCTCGCCCTGGTTGAAGCGCAGGTTGCGGATGCGGTTCGAGAGCACGCCCCCGGAAACGGCCGTCATGCCTGCCTCCGGTAGCTGAACACCAGGCTGCCGTAGTAGACGACCTCGGCCAGCGAGACCATGAAGACCATGGTGTTCACGATGTACCAGCCGCTTGAGTAGAAGGGCATGAAACCGCCCACCCAGACGATGCCGAACATCAGCACGTAGTAGGCGATGGTGCGGCCCCGGTGCATCAGAGCGCGGTCGCGTTCATCGGGAGGCATGCGGGCGTCTTCCGGGGCGCGGAAGCGCATCCAGAGATTGCCGATGCCCAGGATGGCGACCTGCACGGCGCAGACGCTCGCATACAGGCCCATCATCTGGAAGTTGGGCAGACCTTCCATCGGAATGCGGCCGGAGGCCACGATGGCGAAGTAGGGGCCGAAGGTCAGCAGGATGGCGGCCAGGGCCAGCCAGGCGGATTTTTCGCGGTAGGGCATCTCGACACTCCTTGGAGCGGGTTGTTGATGTCGAGAATATTAGCCATGATGTTAAATAAATTCAACATCATGTTGGATCAATTTGACATTTATCAGGCGCCAGCCCCGCGCCCGCTCAACCCATCCAGTGCCTCCGCAGCACGGCCAGGCTGCCGATCCGGTCCGACGGCCGGCGCACCAGCGCCACGGCCTCCCAGCCGTCCGGCACGACGGCCGTGCTGGCCTGGATCGCGTAATGGCAGCCCGTCGTTTCCAGCGACTGGCGGGCATCGACCTTCCAGTGGCCGATGAACTCCAGCGCGGCGAGCGTCGCCAGCGCCTGGCCCGGTGCGGCCACGCAGTTGGCATCCAGCGGCACGTGCACACGCAGGCGCTCTACCAGCGGGCGGTTCGAGCGGGCGTAGTCCAGCGGCGGCAGCATCAGCGTCAGCGTCAGCAGCCAGCCCAGGGCCACGCCGCCGGCTGACAGTGCCAGGCTCTTCCAGAGCGCGTGGCGGTGGCGCGCGGTGCGCCAGCGAACGAGGGCGAACCACGCCGCCGTACCGGCCAGCGCCACAACCAATGCCAGCAGGCTGAAGCGCGGCTCGAAGCCCTCCGCCAGCTTGCGCAGGTTGGCCAGCGGCTGCGCCGGCCAGCCCGTCTGCATGGAGACGTAGTAGAGCCAGATGAACAGCGCGCCGGCGCTGAAGAAGAACACGGCGAACCAGTCGATGGCCGCCGCGATCGAGCGCTTGAGCGTGGGCAGTGCGAAGGCCGAGAGCACCGCCAAGGCGGGCAGGGCGAGCAGCAGGGCGCGGTCGCTGCCGTCCATCAGCAGGCTGGTGAAGATCGGCACCAGCGCGGCCACCAGCGGCAGGAAGATGTGGCGGCGCTGCCAATGCTTGCGCCAGCGCCAGAGCGTCCAGAGCGCCAGTGGCCAGGCGGGCCAGCAGAACCAGGCCAGCAGCGTCAGCTCCTGGCCGGCCGAAGCCCAGTGCGGCTGCAAGGTGACGCGCCAGGCCCAGGCGTTGAAGGCCAGCGCCGAGATGGCCGAGAGCGAGCCGGCGGCCAGCATCCAGGGCATCAGGCCGCGCACCTGCTCGTAGGTGGAGCGCAGGCAGAGCACCAAGCCGAGCAGAGCGAGCGTCACCGCCACCGCGGGCGCGCCGCTGGCGGCCAGGGCGGGCAGGGCGACGACGATCGCCCAGCGCGCGTTGTTCAAGTGGAAAGGCGCGACCGCCAGACCGTAGAGGAACAGCGTGATGAACAGCAGTTGCAGCAGTTCCGGCGTCGTCTCATGGCCGAGCTGGAGCAGGCCCAGCGTGCCGATCAGGGCGAGCAGGGCGCCGTCGGCCAGCGTGCGGGCGTAATCCGTGGCGTCGGCCTCACCACCGAAGGCGAAAGCCACCGGCTGCGCTGCCTCCGTGCGGGCCAGATAGAACGCGCTGTACCAGACCAGCGCCATCACCCCCACCAGCGCCAGCGCGTAAGGCAGGCGCGCGGCGAAGGCCGGATCGAGGAACGGGAAGATCTTGATCGCCAGCGCGCCGATCCAGTAGGGCAGCGGGCCGCCCACGGCCGGGATGCCGGCAATCGCCGGCTGCCACCAGGGCGCGTGGCCCTCGGCGATCGAGGCCATGAAGCCGAACGAAGACAGATCGGCATTGCGCCACGGGTCGCGCCCGAACAGGCCGGGCAGCAGGTAGGCGGCGCAGAGCAGGATCAGCGGCAGGCGCGGCAGGCGCTGGGCGCCGCGTTCGGCAACGATGGCGGGGTTGGCTGGAGCGTTCACGCGTCTCTTGTCCGTCTCTGGTCGGGGTTCGATGGGGCTATGTCTCGGCGCGAATCATGCCCCAAGAATGAGAAAAGGCAGCCGAAGCTGCCTTTGCTGAATCTGTCGCTTGCGCGAGGCAGATTACTTCTTGAATTGCGCAAACTTGTTGCGGAACTTCTCGACGCGGCCGCCCAGGTTGTCGATGGACTTTTGCGTGCCGGTGTAGAAGGGGTGCGATTCGCTCGTCGTTTCCAGCTTCACCAGGGGCATCGTCTTGCCTTCGAATTCGATGCTTTCCTTGGTCTGGATCGTGGAGCGGGTCACGAATTGGAAACCGTTCGACTGGTCAACAAAGACCACGTCGCGGTAGTTGGGGTGAATGCCGTCTTTCATGGGAGCCTCTTGGGATCAGGGCCGGGAGCCACGCGCCGCACCATTGCAGCCGCACTTTCCGGGTGTGAGGGAAACGCGAGAGTATAGCAGAAGCGGGTTTCCCCGCCCCAATCTGCTTAACCGCCCCGTCGCATCATGTCGAAGAAGTCGTGGTTGTTCTTCGACGCCTTCATCTTGTCGAGGATGAACTCCATCGCCTCGATCTCGTCCATGTTGTAGAGGAGCTTGCGCAGGATCCAGCTCTTTTGCAGGATCTCGGGCTTGAGCAGCAGCTCTTCACGGCGCGTGCCGGACTTGTTGATCAGGATCGACGGGTAGACGCGCTTCTCGGCCATGCGGCGATCCAGGTGGATTTCGCAGTTGCCGGTGCCCTTGAACTCTTCGTAGATCACTTCGTCCATCTTGGAGCCGGTGTCCACGAGCGCCGTACCGATGATGGTCAGCGAGCCGCCTTCTTCCACATTGCGCGCCGCGCCGAAGAAGCGCTTGGGGCGTTGCAGGGCGTTGGCGTCCACACCGCCGGTCAGCACCTTGCCGGAGCTGGGCAGCACGTTGTTGTAGGCGCGGGCCAGACGGGTGATCGAGTCCAGCAGGATCACGACGTCCTTCTTCAACTCGACCAGGCGCTTGGCGCGCTCGATCACCATCTCGGCGACCTGCACGTGGCGGGCGGCCGGTTCGTCGAAGGTCGAGGAGATGACTTCGCCGCGCACGGTGCGCAGCATTTCGGTCACTTCCTCGGGACGCTCATCGACCAGCAGCACGATCAGGTGGCAGTCCGGGTGGTTGGCCACCAGGGCGTGCGCGATGCTCTTCATCATCTCCGTCTTGCCGGTCTTGGGCTGGGCGACGATGAGGGCGCGCTGGCCTTTGCCGATCGGCGAGGTGAGGTCGATGATGCGGCCGACGATGTTTTCGTCGCCCTTCATGTCACGCTCGAGCTTGAACTGCTCCTTGGGGAACAAGGGCGTCAGGTTCTCGAACATGATCTTGTGCTTGCTCTCCTCGGGGGTGAGGCCGTTCACACGGTCCACCTTCACCAGGGCGAAGTAGCGCTCGCCGTCCTTGGGGACGCGGACTTCGCCTTCGATCATGTCGCCGGTGTGGAGGTTGAAGCGGCGGATCTGGCTCGGCGACAGGTAGATGTCGTCGGTCGAGGCCATGTAGCTGGCTTCGATGGAGCGCAGGAAGCCGAAGCCGTCGGGCAGGACTTCGAGCACACCGTCGCCGAAGACCTGTTCGCCGGCCTTGGCGCGCTTTTTCATGATCGCGAACATCAGCTCCTGCTTGCGCATGCGAGCGACGTTCTCGATCTCCAGCTCTTCGCCCATCGTGATGAGGGCGGAGACGTGAAGCGCTTTCAGTTCGGAAAGATGCATGGGTGAACACCCGGTGAGAGGGCTGCGTCCTGCCCAGGAGCAGCAGCCAGAAACTTCGGCCTTGTGCCAAGCGCTCATGCGTGACCTGTTGAACAGGCCATCACGAACAAATTCGAAATCGGTACGCGGGAGAGCTTGGGCGCCGAGTCCATGCGCGGTCACCCAAGGCGGGCCGGCATGTTGGCAATCGGGCCGGCACTCAACTCAGTGAGCGCCGGCCTTGGGGAAGATTATAGGTGCTGGTCGAGGAAAGCCGTCAACTGGGCTTTCGAGAGGGCGCCGACCTTGGTGGCGGCCAGCTGGCCGTCCTTGAAGAGCATCAGCGTGGGGATGCCACGGATGCCGAACTTGGCCGGCACTTGCGTGTTCTCGTCCACGTTCATCTTCGTGACTTGCAGGCGCTCACCGTATTCCTTGGACACGTCGTCCAGGATGGGGGCGATCATCTTGCACGGACCGCACCACTCGGCCCAGTAGTCCACGAGGACGGGCTTGCCGGATTGAATGACGTCGGTGTCGAAAGATGCGTCGGAAATATGTTTGATCAGTTCGCTGCTCATGGCGGTTGTCCTTGCACGGAATGCACAATGATTCTGACATATGAAGGAGACCCGACGTTTTGCAAGTGATATCGCTGCCTCTAAGTGAGGGCTATGGGGCGGAGGAGATCTGGACCCGTGTGGCGGAGACGGTCTCGGACTGGCTGGCCGGGCAGGGCGTGCCGGCGCGGGATGCCATCGTCTTGCTGCCGTTCGCCCAGGCGTTGGCGCCGGCGCGGCGGGCTTTCACGCGTTTGGGCGGCTGGGCGCCGAGGTTGGAAACAACACACAGCCTGGCCGCGGCGCTCGGTCCGAACCACTTCGCCTTGCCGGGACAGATCAGCTTCGATGCCGCTGTCGACGGGCTCAGCGCCGCCCAACTGCTGGCCGGCCAGAGCTGGGCGCAGGAGTTGCGGCGCAGCGATGAGCGGGCTTACCGGGTGGCCGTGGCGCGGTTGGTGGAGCTGGCTCACGCCTTGTTGCGTGCCAGCGGGCAATGCGCGCCTGCGGCTCGTGAAGCCTTCTGGGATAACGCCCGCGAAGTGCTCGGCGCCAACCCCGGCCCGGCTGGGATCGAGCGCGCGCTGTCGCTCGTTGCCGTCGAATGGGCAGCAGCGGATGGGCGTATACCGCCCACCGATGCACTGTTCGGGCTGAAGGCCGGCGCCTGCATCGTCGTCGAGGCCGGCGGAGCCGATCCGCTGGCCGACGCGCTGCTCGGCGCCGTGGCCGCGCCCACGCTCAAGATGATCGCCGACGTGGACCTCGACGCTGCGCTGCCGCTCGGCCATGTCGAGCAAGCCGCCTGCGCCGAATTCGAGGAACTCGCCCAATGCGGCGCCGCAGCCGTCCTCCAGCACCTGATCGAAGGCCGCGCACCCGTCGCGCTCGTGGCCCAGGACCGTGTGCTGGTCCGCCGCATCCGCGCGCTGCTGGAGCGCCAGGACGTCGCGATCGGCGACGAAACCGGCTGGACGCTCGCCACCACGCCACCCGCCGCCGAGCTGATGGCGCTGCAACGCGCCGCTTCTCGCGGCGCCAGCATCGATGAGCTGCTCGCCTGGCTGAAGACCCGCATGGCCCGCGAGCTCCGCGCTGACTGCGCCAAGGAAGGCGAGGGCGGAGCGCTCGACCAGCTCGAATCCCGCTGCCGCGCCCGCGGCTGGCGCCATCTGCAATCGCTCGACGCCGCCGTCCTGCCGCCGGCCGCGGCGCTGTTGTGGGTGCGCGCCAAAGGCGTGCTCGGCCACCTGCAAGCCGGCGCATCCCGTCGCCCGCTGCTCAGCTGGATCCAGTCCATGCAAGGCGCCCTGCGCGAATGCTGCGGCATCGACGCGCTGCGCGAACACGAGGCCGGCGAGAAGGTGCTCGACGTGCTCTGGCTGACCCGCTCTCCCTGGCCCGGCAGCGCGCACGAAGAAGTGCTGCAACAGGCCGTCGTCAGCGAATCCGAGTTCCGCGACTGGCTCTCCGACACACTCGAAGGCGAGCAGTTCGCCGCCGATCCCGGCGAGGCGCCGCAGGTCATCGTCACGCCGCTGGCCCGCGCCATCCTGCGGCCGTTCAAGGCGGTCGTGCTGCCGGGCGCCGACGCGCAAGGCCTGGGCTTGAGCGCGCGGCTGCCGGTCCTCATCAGTGATGCGCAGGCCAAGGCGCTGGGACTGCCGAGTTTGGACGATCAACGAGCGGCCGCGGCCTTTGCCTTCGCCCAACTGCTGCGCTCGCCCGCATTGACGCTGCTGCGCCGCACGGCGGTCGGCAGCGAACCTTTGGCGCCGAGCCCGCTGGTGGAGCGGCTGAGCCTTGCGCTCGCGCGAGCCGGACAACCGCCGCTGGCGAACTGGAGCGACGCGCGGACCACAGAGTCCGTCGCGCCCCATCCCGGCACCCGCGCCGCCGCGGCCACTCCCGGCCTGCTACCAGCGCGGCTCAGCGCCAGCGCCGTCGAATCGCTGCGCCAGTGCCCGTACCAGTTCTTCGGCCGCGTGATGCTCGGCCTGCGCGAGCAGGACGAACTCGAAGCCGAGGTCGAGAAGCGCGACTACGGCACCTGGCTGCACGACGTGCTGCAAGCCTTCCACGAAGGCCGCCCCCACGAGTTGGACGACGAAGCCTGGCTGCGCGCCTGCGCCGTCGCCCAGACCGAGAAGCACGGCTTGCTGCCCGAAGAATTCCTGCCCTACGAGGCCAGCTTCGAGCGCTTCGTGCCGCGGTACCTCGAATGGCTGCGTGCAACTGAAGCGTTAGGTCAGACCTTCGAGGCCGGCGAAATCGACCGCGCCATCACGCCGTGGACCGATCCGCCGCTGCAAGGCCTTCTGCTCCAGGGACGCATCGACCGCGTGGACACGAGCAAGGAAGGCCACGTGCTGATCGACTACAAGACCAGCTCCGCCGAACGGCTCAAGTCGCTGGTCAAGCAGCCGCTCGAAGACACGCAGCTTGCGGTCTACGCGGCGTTCATGAGCGAAGACGGCGCGAGCCTGAAGGCGCGCTATCTCGCGCTGGACGACAGCAAAGGTCTCGCGGAGATCGAGCATCCGGATGCGTCAGCCACCGCCGAAGCGCTGATTGACGGCCTCGGCGAGGACCTGCGCCAACTCCACGCCGGCTCTCCGTTGCCCGCTCTCGGCGAAGGCATGGCCTGCGACTACTGCGCGATGCGCGGCCTCTGCCGCAAGGACGATTGGCAATGAGCGCCGCTTACTTCATCGACGGCAAACTGTCCGACAGTGCCGATTTCTATACCCGTGCCTGCGACCCGGCGCGCAGCGTCGTCGTCGAAGCCTGCGCCGGCGCCGGCAAGACCTGGATGCTGGTCTCACGCATCCTCCGTGCGCTCCTGGCCGGCGCCGAACCGCAGCAGATCGTCGCCATCACCTTCACCCGCAAAGCCGCGGGCGAGATGCGCGAACGCCTCTCCAAATGGCTGGGAGACTTCGCGTTAGCAAGTGCTGAAACTCGCATCGCCGAACTCCGCCTGCGCGGCATGACCGAGGCCGAAGCACGCGCCGCCGAGCCGCGCCTCGCCGGCCTGCACGAGCATCTGCTGCGCGGCGGTCGTTTCGTCGAGATCCGCACCTTCCACGCCTGGTTCGCGCAGCTGCTGCGCGCCGCGCCGCTGGACCTGCTGCGCTCGCAGGGCATCTCGCCCGAACTGCAACTGCTCGAAGACGAATCCGAGCTGGTGCCCGAGCTCTGGCGCCGCTTCCACCGCTCGCTGCTCGCCGATCCGCCGCTGCTCGGCGAATTCGAGGCGATGGTGCAGCGCCATGGCCGCAACAAGCTGCGCGACTGGCTGCTGGCCGGCTTCTCCAAGCGCGTGGAACTTCGATTGGCGCAAGCGCACGGCCGGCTGATGAGCAGCATGCCCGAGGCTGCGAGCGTGCTGCCCGAGTGCGTCGGCCTGAGCCACCCGCGCGAGCTGTTCGCCACGATGCGCGATGAACTGCTCGCGTTGGCCCGCCAACTCGGCCAGTCCAAGGGCAAGCTCCCGCAAGACGCCGCTAGCGCCATCGAACGCGGCATCGACGATTTCGACGCCGTCTTCGCCGCGCTGTTCACCGCCAAGGGCGAACCCAAGAGCCGCCTCGGCGACAGCGCCGAACAACTCGCCGCCTGCGACCGCCTCTCGCGCATCGCCGCCGCCACCGCCCAGCATGAAGCCTGGCTCGACCATGGCCGCATGTCGCGCCTGACCTTGCTCCTCTGCCGCGAGTTCGACGAACTCAAGCGCGAGCGCGGTCTGGTGGACATGAACGACATCGAACGCGGCGCGCTGGCCCTGCTCGGCGACGCCGAACTCGCCGGCTGGGTGCAGCAACGCCTCGACGCGCAACTGCGCCACCTGCTGATCGACGAATTCCAGGACACCAGCCCGCTGCAATGGCACGCCCTGCACGGCTGGCTCTCCAGCTACGTCGGCGCCGGCGCGGGGCAGGGGCTGAGCGTCTTCATCGTCGGCGACCCGAAGCAGAGCATCTACCGCTTCCGCCGCGCCGAGCCGCGCATCTTCGCGGCGGCGCGCGAGTTCGTCGTGCAAGGCCTGGCCGGCACCGCGCTGGCCTGCGACCACACGCGGCGCAACGCGCAAGGCGTGCTCGATGCGGTGAACGCCGTGTTCGACGGCGAGCCTGGATTCCGCACGCACACCACGGCGGCGAAACGCGACGGCGGGCTCTACAAGCTCGATGTTCCCGCCGCCGAGAAATCCGCTCGCGAATCGCGCGACGACTGGCGCCCGAGCTTGACCGAAGCGCGCCACGAGCCTGAGCTGGCGCGCCGCGCGGTGGAGGCAGGCGAAGTCACCCACGCCATCCGCCAACTGCTGACCGAAGGCGTGAAGCCCGGCGACATCTTCGTCCTCGCCCGCAAGCGCGAAGGCCTGCGCGTGCTGTCCGAAGCGCTGCGAGCCGCCGGCGTTCCGCATGCCGCGCCGGAGAACCAGGCGCTGCTCGATTCGCCGGACGTGCGCGACCTGATGGCGCTGCTCGATGTGCTGGCCTCCAACCATCACGACCTTTCGCTGGCGCACGCGCTACGCAGCCCGCTGTTCGGCGTGGAGGAGGGCGATCTGCTGCGCCTGGCCCGCGAAGCCGGCAACGTCCAGTGGCTGGGCGAAGCGATCCCCGAGCCGCGCCGCAGCTGGTGGACCGCTTTGATGGCGCTTGAATCGGACGTTAGCGACGAACTCCATCGCGCACGCCGCCTGCTCGCCACCTGGGCCGAGGCGGCGCAAGGCTTCACCCCGCACGAGCTGCTCGACGCCATCGTCTGCGAAGGCGAACTGCTGGAGCGGCTCGCCCAGCGCGTTTCCGCCAGCGAATGGGCTGCGCGCAGCCACGCGGTGCAATCGCTGCTGGCGCTGGCGCTCGATCTCGACGGAGGGCGCTTCGTCCATCTCTACGGCTTCGTTCGCGCGCTGAAGAGCCGACTGCTGGAGCTGCCGCTCGCCGCACACGCCGATGCCGTTCAACTCCTGACCGTTCACGGCGCCAAGGGTTTGGAAGCCAAGGTCGTCTTCCTGCTCGACGCCGACGCCGGCCCGGCTCGCGCGGAGACCTCGACGCTGCTGGTCGACTGGCCCGTCTACGAACAGGTCCCGCGGACCGTGGCCTTCGTCTCTTCAGAGGCCAAGGCGCCGCCTGCGCTGCAACCGCTGCTCGACGAAGAGCGCATCGAACGCCAACGCGAGGAGATGAACGCCCTCTACGTCGCCATGACCCGCGCTGAATCGCGCCTCGTTGTGAGCCGCACCGTCGGCGCTCGCGCGCCAAGCAGCGCGACCTGGTGGAGCCGTCTCCAGGAGCGCGCAACGCCCTGGGCGCTGACCGAAGCCGCAGAAGCCGACGCCGCGCCCGCCCACAACACGCTCGCCCAACTTCCTCGCTGGACGCCACCACCCGCCGCCGCAGCCCGCCCACCCGCCGACGACGCACTCGCCGCCCGCATCGGCGAAGCCATGCACCGCGTCCTCGAATGGAGCAGCCAGCCCGGCCAGCGCCTCACGGTGGAAGACCTGACCGCCGCCTGCTCCCAGATGTACGGCCTCGACAAGCCCGGCCACGAGCGCCTCACGCGGGGCGTGCAGGCCATCCTCGCCAGCCCCGACTGCTCGCCGTTCTTCGACGCCACGCGCCTTGCCTGGGCCGGTAACGAAGTGCCGATCAGCTTCGAGGGGCAGGACCTGCGCCTGGATCGCCTGGTCAAGCTCGACGGCTGCTGGTGGGTGCTCGACTACAAGCTCGGCGCCGACCCCGAAGCGCGGCCCGAATACATCGAGCAGATGCAGCGCTACGTCGCTGCCGTGCGCGTTTTGCAGCCCGGTGAAGAGGTCCGTGCCGCCCTCATCAGCGCCAAAGGTCGGCTGGCCGTGATTGATGGGCTAGAATAGCGGCTTCGTCGGAGCGTAGCGCAGCCTGGTAGCGCATCTGCTTTGGGAGCAGAGGGTCGCGAGTTCGAATCCCGCCGCTCCGACCAATATGCAAGTGGCCCGCAATGGAGTTTTCCGTTGCGGGCCATTCTGTTTTTGCGGCGCGATTTCTACTTGTTGAGGAAGTCCACCAGCTTGGGAACGACCTGGCCCGTCGCCTCTTCCATCAGCCAGTGGCCCGAGCCGGGAATGATCACGCCATCGACGTTCGAGGCGACCAGGCGGGCCTGATCGATCAGCGTCTGCCCGGAGGCCTTCTCGCCCGTCAGGACCAGCATCGGCATGGTCAGCGGCGTCTTGGCCAGGCGTGCAAAGTCCGCCGCGTCCTGCTCGAAGGCATGGAACACCTCGAAACCGGCGGCCATGCGCCCCGGGCGGCCGTACGCCTTGGCGTAGAACTGGCGGTCGGCCTCGGGAATCGAATGCTGCGGGTTGGCGGCGAAGTCGTTCCAGAAGTGCTCGAAGTAGATGCGTTCACGTCCGGCGACCAGGGCCAGCGGCGTCTTGCCGTAGAAGTGGAAGTGCCAGAGATCGCGCAGCAGCCAGACGTCGCGCCAGTTGCCCACGCCCGGCAGGAAGGCGTCCATCAGCACGATGCGGTCGACGTCCTGCGGATACTGGGCGGCATAGGCGTACGCGACCATCAGGCCGATGTCGTGACCGACGATGCGCGCCTTGCCCAGCTTCAGCGTGGCCGCCAGGGCATGGATGTCTTGCGCCATCGCGACCTTGGTGTAGCCCGACGGGGTGACTGCCGTCTCGCCGAAGCCGCGCAGATCGGGTGCGATGACCAGGTGGGTCTTCGCGAGTTCCTTGATCAGGGGGAGCCACATGTGGCTGGTCTCTGCGTACCCGTGCAGCAGGATGATGGGCTCGCCTTGACCGGCCACCAGGTAGTGCATCCGCAGGCCGTTCGCGTCAGCGAACTTGCTTTGCGGGGCCTGAGCCCAGGCTGCGCCTGCCAGCGTGATGGCGAAAAAGGCGAGGACGGCCCGCAGGCCCCAATGACGTACGCGATTCCAGTGCTTCATGAGATTCCTTGGTTGGCAAAGAAATTTCATTGTGTGGAGCGCGATGCGGGCCGGCATCGCCTCGATGGGGCCGGGTCACCGAACGGCAAATGTGGTGGCGTCAGGTCCCTCTTCAGCCAGAGGCGGCCCGACACGAACGCCCGCAAGCTCGAGCTCGGGCACTGAGCCCCTCGAAACTGACTGGAGCCCCCCGATGTCGAAATTTGTTCCTGGCGGCGCGCTGATCCGCCCGGCCGTTGTTCATGCCCTGGCGCTGGCGATGGCCTTCGCACCGTTGGCGGCGGCCCGCGCGGCCAGCGCGCCGCCGGCGCAGATCGTGATCACGAATGCCAGGGTGACCACGCTGGACGCGAGCCGGCCGAATGCCGAGGCGCTCGCCCTGAAGGACGGCAAGATCGTCGCCGTGGGCTCCAATGCCGAGATCCTCCGCTTCAAGGGCCCGGCGACGACCGCCATCGACGCGCATCAACGCCGCATCATTCCCGGCTTGACCGATTCCCACGGCCACTACCTGCGCGCGGGCAACTCCTTCACGACCGAGCTGCGCTGGGACGGGATCCCCACGCTGGCCGAGGCCCTGCGCCGAGTTTCAGAACAGGCGAAGGTGACGCCGCCCGGGCAATGGGTGCGCGTCGTGGGCGGCTTCTCGCCGTGGCAGTTCGCCGAGCGGCGCATGCCCACGCCTGAGGAGCTGACGGCGGCATCGCCCAACGTGCCGGTCTACGTGCAGTACTTCTACAGCGTGGTCGTCCTCAACCGGGCCGGCGTGGCGGCGATGGGTCTGAAGGCGATGAAGGTCCCGCACGGCACCGAAGTCGAGCTGGACAAGTCCGGCGAACCCACCGGTCTGGTGAAGGCCACGCCGAGTCCGGAGCTGTTCTACGCGATGGTCGCCAAGCTGCCGCCGCTCGACTACGAGACCGCCGGCAACTCCACCCAGCAGCTCTTCCGCGAACTGGCCCGCTTCGGCCTGACGAGCGTGATCGACGCAGGCGGCGGTGGCTTCAGTTTTCCGAAGGACTACGGCGCGCCGATCCAGGCGATGAAGGCGGGCAAGCTGCCGCTGCGCGTGTCCTTCTACCTGTTCACCCAGCATCCGGGCAAGGAACTGGAAGACTACGAAAACTGGATGAAGGACAACCAGGTCGGCGAGAACCTGGACGAGGCGCGCGAGCACGGCTTCGAGCTGGGCGGCGCCGGCGAATGGGTGTTGTGGAAGGCGGGCGACTACGAGAATTTCCGCTCCGCGCGCCCGACGCAGGACGCCGACATGGAAGACAAGCTCGAGCCGATCGTCCGGCTCTTCGTCCAGCACCGCTGGCCGTTCCGCATTCATGCCACGTACGACGAATCGGTCTCGCGCCTGCTCAACGTCATCGAGAAGGTCAACCGCAGCACACCGCTGAACGGGCTGCGCTGGGCCATCGACCACGGCGAGACGCTGCAGACGCCGAACATCGAGCGGATCAAGGCGCTCGGCGGCGGCGTGGCGATCCAGGACCGGATGTATTTCCTCGGCGACGACTTCGTCGATCGCTACGGCGCGACGGCAGCGGCCCACTCGCCACCGGTCCGCGAGCTGCTGGCCAAGGGCGTGCCCGTGGGCATGGGCACGGACGCCACGCGGTCCTCCTTCAACCCCTGGCTCGGCCTGTACTTCCTCACGTCGGGCAGGGTGGCATCGGGTCGCACCGTGCTGGCCGCGAACAACCGGCTCACGCGCGAGGAAGCGCTGCGCCTGTACTCGAATGGCAGCGCCTGGTTCTCGCAGGAGGAGAAGCTCAAGGGGCGACTCACCGTCGGCCAGTTCGCCGACCTGGCCGTGCTGTCGGACGACTACATGACCGTGCCGGACGAAGCGATCAAGACCATCGAATCGGTCCTGACGATCGTGAACGGGAAGGTCGTGTACGCCGCGGGCGCCTATGCGCCACTCGCGCCCGAGATTCCACGCGCGCTGCCGGCGTGGTCGCCGCTGATCCGCTTCGGCAGCTTCTATCGCGAGAGCCAACCGGCCCCCTGATCAGCGCCTCAGAGATCGTGCCGCACGGCGAACACGACGGTGCGCGGCAGGTTGTAGCCGCCCGCGTCGATGCCCAGCGGCGGGATCATCTGGCGAAGGATGACCTGCGTGCGGTTCAGCGCGTTGCGCACCACGACCGAGAACGTCCACGGGCTGTTCGAGAGCGTGGAGAAGGCAGCGCCCAGCTGCGTGTAGGTCTGCGCACCGATGCGCAGCGCGGCGGAGTTCGCCACATCCGCGTACTGCGCGCCCTGGTACTGCACCGAGGCGCTGAGCGAGAGCTGCCCGCAGTCGGGAATCGGCGCGCTGTAGCGCAGCGATGAACCGCCGCTCAGGCGCGAGGCATTCGGCAACTGGTTGCCCACGTAGTTGGCGCCCGACGAGGTCGCGAGGAATTCATCGAAACGCGTGCGCAGCACTTCGACCGACATGCTCCATTCGAGCTGCTCGGTCAGCTTGGCCGCCAGGTCGAGATCCACGCCGTAGGTCTTGGCGCGGCCGGCGTTGAGCAGCACCGTGTCGTTGATCTGCACGCCGTTGATCTTCGGGTTGGCCAGCGCGGCGAGGTAGTCGCGGTAGTCGTTGTAGAACGCGGCCAGCTGCGCGGTGGCGCGGCCGTCTGCCAGGCGCCATTTGCCGCCGGCCTCGTAGGTGAGCACGTTTTCGGGCTTGGTCGGGTACTCGGCCGAGGCGAGCGAGTTCGCCGCCCGGTTGTAGCCGCCGAACTTGGCGCCCTGCGCGACGCTCAAGTAGCCGTAGCTGTCGGCGCTGAACTGTCGATCGAGGCTCAGGCGCGGCAGCAGGCCGGACTTGTGCGTGGAGAGGTCCTCGGCGTCGTAGATCGTCGTGCCGCGCACGTGGTTCACGTTGGTGTTCCAGTAGGCGTTCGAGCCGGTCTGCGAGGTGCGATAACCCCGCAGGCCGAACGTCAGGCCGCTCTTGTCATCGAGCGCGTAGCGCAGCTGGCCGTAGACACCCAGGTCGGTCGTCGCGAGGTGCGTCTGCGCGCCGTTGTAGACCGGCGCCGTCAGCGCCAGCGGCCATGTGGCCGTGAAGCGATCGAAGTGGAAGTCGTCGTGCACGGCGATCAGGCCGGCCGTCCAGCCCAGCACCGGGCCGGTCTTCTGCCACTGGAATTCCTGCGAGTAGGCGTTCTGCTTTTCCTTCTGCTCCAGGTAGTAGCGCGGGATCACGACGCCGCCGAAGTCGCCAATGTACGGATCGTCCCGGTAACCGCGCCAGGCCGTGATCGAGCGGAAGGTCAGGTCGGGCGCCAGCCGCTGGCGCAGCTTCAGCTCCACGCCGCCGGCGTTGCGCTGGAACGGGCCGTCCGTGCTCGAGACGTAGGTGACCCGCGGCGGTGCGCCCGGCACGTTGAACGGGTAGCTGGCGCCGTTGGTGTCCGAGCGGTCCTGCAGCCCGTCGACGGCGAGCACGGCGTCGAAGTCGCCGCTCGGCGCATAGCGCAGCTTGGCGCGGAACTGCGTGAAGTTCAGCTTGTTGACCTTCTCGTTCAGGGTCGCGTTGTAGCCGAAGCCGTCGTTCTCGCGGTGAGAGAACGCGAGGCTGGCGGAGTAGGGCCCTGGGCCGAGCGCGCCGACGGCGTAGCCCTTGGCCTCCTTCGCACCGCGATTGCCCACGCCCAGTTGCAGCCAGGCCGACTGCGCCGCCACCGGATCGAGCGAAATGATCTTGACGGCGCCGGCCGTCGAGTTCTGTCCGTACAGCGTGCCCTGCGGCCCGCGCAGCACCTCGAAGCGCGCGATGTCGGGCAGATCCCAGACGCCGGTGGCGTACCCGCGGATCAGCGGCACGTCGTCCACGTACAGGCCCACGGCCTGGCTCATCGCTGGCAGCGAGACGCCCACGCCGCGGATGCCCACGGCCTGCGGCGCGCTGCTGAAGCCGTTGGGCACGGTCACGCCGGCGACGGCGCCGGCCAGATCGCTGAGCGTGTAGATGCTGCGGCGTTCGATCTCGTCGGCGTCCACCACGCCGACCGACACCGGCGTGCGCCGCTGCAGCGTCTCGGCGCGCTCGGCGGTCACCGTCACCTCGGGCAACTGCTCCTTGGTGGCTTCCTGCGCAGGGGCCGCGGTTGACCCCAGCATCAGCGCGGGAATCCAGACCCAACCCTTGTTGTTTCGACCTTGCATGAACCAATCGCTCTTGATGGAATGGCGCCGAGCATCGGCGAGCGCACCCCCGGCTGCCAAGTGAGTTCGCGTGAAATCTTGAGAAATCGTCGCGGACAAGACGCCGCTCGGTTCACGCGTTAGCAATCGGGCCGCAGAATTCAGAAACCCCCTCAGGAGTTTTGCGTGCGCCAAGAATCGCGATGAACCACTCAACCCTGGCCGGCAGTCTCTGCTTCGGCCCCTTCGAGCTCATTCCCGAGCGGCGCCAGCTGCTCGAACGGGGCGAGCCCGTGCGGCTGGGCAGCCGCGCGCTCGAACTGCTGATCGCGCTGACCGAACGGGCCGGCGAGCTGATGAGCCGCAGCGAACTGGAGTCGCGCCTCTGGCCGAGCACCGTGGTCGAGGAGACCAGCCTGCGGGTGCATGTGTCGGCGCTGCGCAAGGCGCTGGGCGACGGCGTCGATGGCGCGCGCTACATCACCAACGTGCCGGGCCGCGGCTACAGCTTCGTGGCGACCGTGGTGCGGCGGAGCGGCGCTTCGACAGCGGCGGAGCCCCACTTCGTGGCGTCGGACTCAGTCATCGCGCAGCCCGATCTGACGCACAACCCTGCCGCCCACAACCTGCCAGGCCGCCTGGCCCGCGTCTTCGGGCGCGACGCGATCTGCGAGGCCTTGCTGGGCGCGCTTCGCGAGGGCCGGCTGGTCTCCGTGGTCGGCACCGGCGGCATCGGCAAGACGACCGTGGCCCTGCGGGTGGCGAACGGCAGCCTCGGGCGCTACGCGGGCGGCGTCCGTTTCGTGGATTTCTCGCCGCTGCCCGCGGGTAGCGCCGCGTCGGCCTTGCTGCCGATCCTGGCCGACGCCTTGGCGCTGGAGAACCGCACCGGCGATCTGCGCCTGTCGGTGCAGGAGCACCTGCGCCACCACGGCACGCTGCTGGTGCTGGACAACTGCGAGCACGTCGTGCAGTCCGCGGCCGAGCTGGCGGAGTGGCTGATGCAGGTGGCGCCGGAGGTCCGCATCCTGACGACGAGCCGTGAGCCGCTGGAAGTGCAGGGCGAGCATGTGTACCGCCTGGACGGCCTGCAGACGGCCGAGGACGACGAGGACGCGAGCCTGGAGCAGGTGCGGCAGACACCGGCCGTGCAGCTCTTCATCGAACGGGCGTCGGCCGCCACGGCGGCCTTCGAGCTGCGCGACGACAACCTCAAGGCGGTCTGCGAGATCTGCCAGCACCTCGACGGCATGCCGCTGGCGATCGAACTGGCGGCGGCGCGCGTCGATGCGCTCGGCGTGGAAGGCGTGGCCTCGCGCCTCGGGCACATGTTCATGATGCTGACGCGCGGCCGGCGCACCGCATTCCCGCGCCATCGGACGCTGCAGGCGCTGCTGGACTGGAGCCACGACCTCCTGATCGAGCCGGAGCAGCAGGTGCTGCGCCGGCTTTCGCTGTTCCGCGCGGGCTTCAGCCTGGAGCTGGCGGCGCAGCTCTGCAGCGATGCCGCCCTGAGCCGTGCGGTGGTGATCGACGCGCTGATGAGCCTCGTGGCGAAGTCCCTTGTGGCCGTGGACCGCGACGGCCAGGAGCTGCAATACCGCCTGCTCTACACGACCCGCAGCTACGCCGAGAACAAGCTCGAAGCCGCGGGCGAGCGCTGCGCCTGGCAGCAGCGCCACGCGCAGCTCTTGTGCAGCCTGCTTGAAAAGGCGCAGCGCCAGCCTGCCGGACCGCTCAGCAGCGAGATCGCCCACATGACCGAGGACCTGAACCAGGCGCTCGAGTGGACCTTGCCGGAGCGCAGGGACCTGGGCCTGAGCGCCCGGCTCGTGACCAGCGCCTTCCTGTTCATGCAGCGCGGCGGCGTCGTGCGCAACCTGCGCGAGCCGCTGGAAACGCTGTTCGAGCGGCTGCCGCTGTTTCCGGAGCCGCAGCCGCGGCTGGAGCTGCGCCTGCGGCTGGCCGCGTACTTCGTCATCCCGACGCCGACGAGCCGCCATCGCGCGGATGAGGCGTGGACCGAAAAGGCCGAAGCGCTGGCCGCCGCCGTCGGCGATGCCGATGACCGGCTCGAATTGCAATACGCGCTGTATGCGGCTGCGATCCGTCGCGCCGACTATCCGTCCACCCTCAAGCACGCGGATGCGATCCGCCAGCTCACGGTCGGCGATCACGAGCCGCTGAGCGTCGTGCTCGGTGATCGCCTGCTGGTGCTGGCCTTGCACCATGGCGGCGAGCATGAACGGGCCTGGGCGCTGTCCGAGCGCGTGCTGTCACACCGCGTGGCCGCGCCCATCGAACCGCGCTTCAGCACCGCGATTCCCTATGCCGTCTCGATGGGCGGCATGCAGGCCCGCATCCGGTGGCTCACCGGCCGGGCGGACGATGCGCAAGCTCTCTGCGACCGGTTGATGCCGCTGCTGCCCGGCGCCGCGCCGATCGCGACCTGCCAGTTCATCGGCTTCACCGCGCTGCCGCTGGCATTGTGGCGCGGCGATCTGGCGGCGGCGCAGCGGCTGCACCACGTCATGGAGGGCGCCACGGCTCGCGCCGCGAACGGCTACTGGATTTCCTGGGTGCGCATGCTCGGCTGCGCCTTGCAGGCTCTGCTGCCGGAGGGTTCGGGCCGGGATGCTCCGGACGAGAACGAGATCCGCGGTGACGCGGAGCAGGAGATGCTGCACACGCTCGTGCCGGGCTGGGTGAATGCGCGCTCCGTCGAAAGAGCGAAAGCCGGGCAGGCCGGCTGGGTGGCGCCGGAGCTGCTCAGAGCGGCGGCGGAGAAGCTGATCGCCGGCGGTCGGGCCGCAGACGGGCCGGCCGCAGCCGAACTCCTGCAGCGCGCGCAGGAGTTCGCTAACGTTCAAGGTGCGCTGGCCTGGGAGTTGCGGATCGCCAGCAGCGGGCTGCGGCTCGCACGCATGACGGGCGAGTCTCAGGAGACAGCGCGTGAGCACCTGGCCGCCGTGCTCGCTCGCTTCACCGAAGGCCTGAACGACGCCGATCTGCGCGAGGCCCGGCGCCTGTTGGAGCCGCTCAGCTGACCGACTGTCGCTGCAATCCTTGTGGCGACAGTGCCAGCACGGCCACGCTGGCGACCAGCGTGGCGGCGATGACCGCGAACATCGCTTCCGGCCCCTGCAGCTTGAGCAGGGGCAGCAGCAGCAGCGGCGCGGCGACCGCGCCCAGCCGGTTCATCGACCACGCACCGGCCAGCGAGCCCGCGCGCCGGGCGGTCGGGAACAGCTCCGAGGCGTACAGCGTCATGCCAGAGATGTAGATCGCGCAGCTGATGCCGAACAGCAGGTTCGCCAGCACCAGCAGGACTGGCTCGGCGGTGCCGATGAACAGCACTCCGCTGACGACCATGGCCGCGGCGCACGCCATCAGCAGACGGCGCCGATCGAACTTGTCCAAAGCGGCGGCGGCCAGCGCCTGACCGATCGGCGGTCCGAAGGTGCTGACGCCGACATAGAACAGCGTGTCCGAAATCCGGAAGCCCTTCTGCGCCAGCACGGCGCCCGACAGCAGCGGGAAGGCGACGGTGGCCCAGGGGCTGAGCAGGAAGAGCGCCGCGATGCGGGGCCACGGACCCTTGCGCAGCGGCGCGGTGGCGTTCTCGTCGCGCCGGGGCTCGGCCACGGCAACCGCGCCGGCCGACAGCATCGCGCGCGACCGCTCGAACCTGCCGCAGGCACGATCCGCCTCGGCCGCACGACCCTTGGCGTGGAGCCAGCGCGGTGACTCCGGCAGCAGCAGGAACAGCAGGCCGATCGCCACGGCGCCCACCGCGCCGAAGCCCAGGCCCCAACGCCACGCGTCCATGCCGACCGAGGGGTGGGACGCCAGCGCGCGCACGCCGAACACGCCCAGCGGCGCTCCGAGCGAAGCCACGCAGCCCATCAGCATCAGCAGCGGGCCACGGCGCGCCGGTGGCAGCAGGTCGGTCATGTACGCGAACATCAGTGGCGGATAGGCCCCCAGCGCCAGACCGGACAGCGCGCGGAACAGGGTCAGGCCGTTCAGGCCCGCGCTGAGCGCCGCGCCCATCGAACAGGCACCGAGCCAGAGCAGCGCGCCGACCAGCGTGACGCGCCGGCCGAAGCGATCCGCCACCCAGCCGAGCGCTGGCGCGCCGATCACGGCACCCACGTACATCGACGACAGCAGCACCGCCAGCTGCTGCGACGGGACCGCATTCGGCGGCGTGGAGAACACCGCCGAGAGCACGCTGCCGAGCGCCACTTCCATGAGGTCGAAGACGAAACCCAAGGCACAGAGGCCGACGGCGAGCAGATGCAGCGCCGTGACCGGCAAACGGTCCAGACGCGCGGTCAGATCGGCATTTCCGGCCTGCTGGGCGGGAGTGGCCGGTGTGGTCTGGGGAACGGGAAGGGCGGTTGCGGTCATGAGCATGCGGCGACGATAGCGCCGGCGCGCTCGCGCGGCGCATCCGGCCCTGCACGATTCACATCAATTCACGCGGCCGGCCGGTCCGTCCGGGTGCGGCAGCGGCGCCGGGCTCTTCATGCAGATTCACGCCGATTCACTGGATTCGCGCAGGGCGAATCGCCAAGATGCGCCTCCTGATCCTCAACCGAGTGGGCCCATGCTCGAAAGCCGTCCTGCATTTTCAGTGGATGCCTCGCGCCGGCTCATCCGCTTCGGCGCGGAGTTGTTGAGCCTGGACGCGGCGGAGTTCGAGATCCTGGCGCAGTTGATCGTCGGTGCCGGTCGACCGCAGACGGGTGCGGCGCTTCGGCAGGCGCTGCGGGCCGGCGGTGTCCGGGAGCTCGGCACCTTGTGGGACGCCGTGGTGCGGATCAACCGCGCGCTGGCGGAGTGCGGCACCGAAGCCGGCCATGTGGAGTACACGCCCGAAGCCGGGTTCACGCTGGTGCAGCCCGCTCTGGACATGCAAGCCCAGGGCGCGGGCAGCGCGGGCCAGCGCCAGTTCCCCCTGGTGGGCCGCGCCGAGAGCGTGGAGGTGCTGGTCTCGCAACTGCCCGCGCGTCGCTTCGTCTCCGTCGTCGGCCCGGGCGGCATCGGCAAGACCACGCTGGTCCTGGCGACGGCCGAGGCGCTGCGGGCCGCCTATGCCGACGGCGTGTACTTCGTCGACCTGGCGCCGCTCAGCGAAGGGCGTCTGGTGCTGGGGGCGGTGGCTGCCGCCTTGGGGGTGCCAAGGGTCGGCGGCCTGACCGACCTGCTGGCCTTCCTGCAGGGGCGCCAGTTGCTGATCATCCTGGACAGCTGCGAGCACCTGCTGACGGACGTCGCGGCGCTGGTGGAGTCCTTCCTGTCCGACGCCCTGCAGGTCCATGTGTTGACGACGAGCCGCGAGCCGCTGCGCGCGCTCGGCGAGTGGCTGCACCGGCTCGAACCGATGCGCCTGCCGCCGCGCGCGGACGCGCTGACGGCGGCCGAAGCGGCCTCGTATGCCGCGATCGAGCTGTTCATGGAACGCGCGCGCAGCGGCCAGAGCGATTTCGAGCTGACGGACGAGCTGGCGCCGGTCGTGGCCGAGCTCTGCATCAAGCTCGACGGCGTCCCGTTGGCCATCGAGCTGGCCGCCGCCCGGCTGCCGCTGCTGGGCGTGCACGGTCTGGTCTCGCAGCTCGACGACCGGCTGTTGCTGACGCTGGGCGGCTCGCGCCGCAAGCCGCACCGACATCGCACGCTCGAAGCCATGCTCGACTGGAGCTACGACCTGCTCTCCGAGGTCGAGCAGCGCGTGTTTCGCTGGTTGTCGGTCTTCCGCGGCAACTTCAATCTGGCGATGGCCGCGGCCGTGATCGGACCGCTCGAAGGGCGCGAGCGGCTCGAGGAGCTGATCCTGGATCTGGTCGCCAAATCGCTGGCCTCGCGGACCCCCAGCGGCGTGGGCGCCGCGACGTTCCGCTTGCTGGACACGACGCGCGCCTATGGCGTGTCCAAGCTCGCGCTCGATCCGCAGCAAGACAGTGTGCGCAGGCGTCACGCCTTGGCGATGCAGTCCTTGCTCGCCGAGGCGGAGCAGACCTGGGTGCAGATGACGCGCAGCGCCTGGCGTGCATGCTACGCACCCTGGGCCAGCGACGTGCGCGCCGCGCTCGACTGGGCGTTCTCGACTCCGGGCGAAGACGAGCGGGCCCTGTACTTGACCAATCTGGCCTTCCCGCTGGCCGACCAGACCTCGCTGATGCTGGAGTATGGCGAGTGGGCCGAGCGCGCGCTGGAGGTGCTGCCCCGCCTGCACGGCCGGCACCCGGTGCTGGAAATACGCCTGCGCACGCTGAAGGTCTTCCTGAATCTGCGCGGCCCGTCCGACGACCAGACCGCCGACCTGCGCATGCAGGACATGGTCAAGCTGGCCGAAGCCCATGGCGAGCCCAAGTGCCAGGCCGGCCCGCTGACGGCGTCCTGGGCCTTGCGGTTCCAGAACGGCGACTACGCCGGAGCGCTTCCCTGGACCGAACGTCTGGGCGAATTGGGCGCGCAGGCCGACGACCCGTTTCTGACGCAGCTGTCCAGGCGCACGCAGGCGCAGACACGGCATTTCCTGGGGGATCACGAGCAGGCGTGCATCCGGGCCCGGGAGGTGCTGGAGTCAGCGGGCCAGCGCACGCCCTGGGTCTACTTCCCATCGCCGGTGCATGTTCGCGTGTCCATGCGCCTCATCCTGGCGCGGCTGACCTGGATGCAGGGCCGGCCCCGCAAGGCGCGCGAACTGGTGCAGGACTGTCTGCAGTTCGCGCGGGCTGACACGCCGCTGTCCTTGTGCCAGGCGCTCGCGCTGGCGACGATCCCCGTCGCGCTCTGGTGCGGAGACCTCGCGTTGGCGGCTCGCTGGAACGAGGAACTGCGCAACCTCGAAACGACCTACGCGGCCCGCTACTGGCGCCCTTGGTGGCAGGCCTATGCGGAAGTGCTGGCGTTCTGGTCCGGCGGCGCAGCCAGCGGCCCCGACCCCGTGCTGCTCGAGGACCGGCCTGCCAAGCTGCGCGACCAGCTGCTGAGCTTCGATCCGCGCTGGCTGAGCGAGGAGAGCGGCGCACGCTCGGACGCGGGCCAGGTGGGCTGGTGCACGCCCGAAGTCTGGCGTGCGCGAGGCAGCCGTCTCGCCGCCACCGATCCTCGGGCAGCCGAAGCGCACTTCCAGCGCGCGCTGCAGGTCGCACGTCAGCAGGGCGCGCTGGCGTGGGAGCTTCGTGCCGCACTGAGCCTGTCGGAGCTCTGGCATGGGCAAGAGCGCACGCGCGAGGCGGTGGTGCTGCTGAGCAGCGTGCGCGCGCAGTTCGTCGATGAGCAGCCGACGGCGGACCTCGACGCCGCAGACGAGTGGCTGCACGCCTGGGGCGCGTGAGCCTGCCGCCGGGCTCCACCAAAAGAGAGAGTCCACCGGCCCGCACCGGAGGGAAGTTGCGCCGGCGCGGCTGTCCGAAAGTCCTTGCACCCGACTGACGCACAAGGAATTCCCATGTTCATCCCCCAGTTGCTCCGACCCGTTCTCGCCACCTTCGCCACGCTCACCCTGACGCTGGCCGCGCCGACTGCCGGTGCAGCGCCGGACGCGAAGCCGACCATCGTGCTCGTGCACGGCGCCTTCGCCGAATCGGCCAGCTGGAACGGCGTGGTGGACGAGCTGCGCAAGAGCGGCTATCCCGTCATCGCCGCGGGCAATCCGCTGCGCAGCGTCTCGGGCGATGCGGCGCAGGTCGCCGCGCTGGCGCGCTCCATCAAAGGGCCGGTCGTGCTCGTCGGCCACTCCTACGGCGGCGCCGTCATCACCGCGGCCGGCAACGGGCTGCCGAACGTCAAGGCGCTGGTTTTCGTCGCCGCCTTCGCACCCGACACGGGCGAGACCTGCCTGGGCCTGACCGGCAAGTTCCCCGGCTCCACGCTGCCAGCGGCGCTGGCCCAGCCCGTCGCGCTGCCCGAAGGCGGCGAGGACCTCTACATCCTGCAGGACAAGTTCCCGCAGCAGTTCGCGGCCGACGTGCCGGTCGACGCCGCGCGCGGCATGGCCGCGACCCAGCGCCCGATCAAGGGCGCGGCGCTGGCCGAACCGATGGGCACGCCCGCCTGGAAGACGATCCCGTCCTGGGCCATCTACGGTACCGGCGACCTGAACATCCCGCCGGCCGCGATGGGCTTCATGGCCGAGCGCGCCCATGCGAAGAAGACCGTGGTGGTGGAGGGCGCTTCCCACGTCGTGATGGTTTCGCACCCGCGCGAAGTGGCGGCGCTGATCCAGCAGGCGGCGGCGAATTGAGCCGGCCGATGAACCGCGTCCTGCGATGGCTGGCCGTCCTGCTCTGCGCGCTGGCCTGCGTGCACGTTCACGCACAAACGGAGGCTGGCGTGTTCCCGTCGAACTTCAAGGTCAGCGATATTGCGGTTTCGGGCGTGACGATCCACGTTCGCACGGGCGGCCAGGGCGAAGCGGTGGTCCTGCTCCACGGCTTCGGCGAGACCGGCGACACCTGGGTGCCGCTGGCCGCCGAGCTGGCGAAGGACCACACCGTCATCGTGCCGGACCTGCGCGGCATGGGCCTGTCCTCGCGCCCGGCCGGCGGCTACGACAAGAAAACGCAGGGGCAGGACATCGCGCAGCTGCTCGATGCGCTGCACATCCGCCGCGCCGCGCTCGTGACGCATGACATCGGCAACATGGTGGGCTACGCGTTCGCGGCGCAGTTCCCGGACCGCGTCAGCCGCTTCGTGATCATCGACGCACCGCTGCCCGGCATCGGCCCGTGGGATGCGATCGCGAGGCGACATGCGGTCTGGCACTGGTCGTTCTGGGGCGCCGACGCCGAGCGGCTGGTGGCAGGGCGCGAGCGCATCTACCTCGACCGCTTCTGGAACGAATTCACCGCGCCCGGCAACCGTTACCCCGAGGCGCTGCGTCAGCACCATGCTGAGCTGTACGCCTTGCCCGGCGCCATGCACGCGGCCTTCGAGCAGTTCAAGGCCTTCGACCAGGACGTGATCGACAACCAGGCCTTCGCGGCCAAGGCCAAGCTGCGCATGCCCGTGCTGGCCGTGGGCGGTGAGCGCTCCTACGGCGCCACCATGGCCACGATCATGCGCGAGGTGGCGACGGACGTGACGGGCAAGATCATCACCGGCTCCGGGCACTGGGTGCTCGAAGAGCGGCCCGCCGAGCTGATCGCCGCCGTCCGCGGGTTTCTCGGGAGCGGGAACTGATCCCGCCCTTGCCGCTTCGGCGTGAACGCGCGTGAATTCTTGAGAAAGCGCTGTCAACGGCGCGTGCCAACCGTTCCTGAAGCCGGCCACCCACCGCAGAATCCCGCCAGCGCCCGAGTCACGGGCGCCGTCAACGAGATCTGAACGATCGGGGCCAGGGAGCTCAAGAGCGGCACGTTATGCGATGAACACGTCAACGACGGCGGGGGCGATCTGCTTCGGCCCGTTCGAGCTGTATCCGGAACGCCGGCAGTTGCTGGAGCGGGGCGAACCCGTGCGCCTGGGCAGCCGCGCGCTGGAGCTGCTGATCGCCTTGACGGAGCGGGCCGGCGAACTGGTGAGCCGCAACGAGCTGGAGTCGCGCCTCTGGCCGCGCACGATCGTCGAGGAAACCAGCCTGCGGGTGCAGATGTCGGCGCTGCGCAAGGCGCTCGGCGACGGCAATCACGGCGTGCGCTACATCACCAACGTGCCGGGCCGCGGCTACAGCTTCGTGGCGTCGATCCATGCCCACGGGCAGGGCATGCACATCGCCGTGGCGCCGCCGCTCCAGGCCGTGGCGGTGCTGCACAACCTGCCGACCCGCATCGACCGCATCATCGGGCGGGAGGCCGTCAGCGCGGCGCTCGCCGCCGAACTGCGGGCCGGGCGCATGGCGTCGCTGGTCGGCGCCGGCGGCATGGGCAAGACCACGGTGGCGCTGCATGTGGCGAAGCAATGCCTGCCCGAATTCATTGACGGGGTGCGCTTCGTGGACCTGGCGCCGTTGCCTGTCGGCAGTCTGGTGTTGCCCACGCTGGCCGACGCGCTGGAGATCCCGGATGGGGTGCGCGACCTCTGGGCCGCCGTCGAGGATCGTCTGCGCGGGCGCCGCATGCTGCTGGTGCTGGACAACTGCGAGCACGTCGTTCAGGCGGCGGCGGAGCTGGTCGAGCGGCTCATGGTCGTGGCGCCGGACGTGCGCATCCTGGCCACCAGCCGGGAAGCACTTGAGATCCAGGGCGAGCGCGTGCACCGCCTGGAGGGGCTGCCGGCTCCGCAGACGGAAGAACTCGGCCTGGAACAGTCGGGCGCACTGGGCGCGGTGCAGCTCTTCGTCGAGAGAGCCGCGGCCTGCAGTGCCGGCTTCCGGCTGACGGCGGCGAACCTGCAGCCCGTCAGCGAGATCTGCCGCCGGCTGGACGGCATGCCGCTGGCCATCGAGCTGGCGGCGGCGCGGGTCGATGCCCTGGGTGCGGAAGGCGTGGCGGCGCGGCTGGAGCAGATGTTCGAAGTGCTGACGCGCGGCCGACGGACGGCCCTGCCGCGGCACCGCACACTGCTCGCGCTGCTGGACTGGAGCTACGGCCTGCTCAGCGAGGTCGAGCAGACCGTGCTGCGCCGGCTGTCGGTGTTCCGCTCAGCCTTTTCGCTGGACCTGGCCGCGAGGCTCTGCGCGGACGAACACCTGAGCCCGTCGGCCATCGTCGAGGCGGTGCTGAGCCTGGTGGCGAAATCGCTGATCGCCGTCGGGCGGCGCGGCGATGCCTTGCAGTACCGGCTGCTGTACACGACGCGCGGCTACGCCGAGGACCGGCTGGCCGCGTCGGGCGAGCAGGACCGCTGGCAGCGCTGCCACGCGCAGGCGCTGACCGAAGTGCTCGAAGCGGCGCAGGCCGAGACCTGCTCACCCTGGGCCGGCGAATTCGCGCGGCGCATCGAGGATCTGCATGCGGCGCTGGACTGGACGCTGACGCCGGCCGCCGACCTGGACACCTGCACCCAGCTCGTGACCGTGGCCTACCTGTACGTCTGGCGCGGCGGCGCGGTGCGCAACCTGCATGCGCCGATGGAGGTGCTGCTCGAGAAGCTGCGCACCGTGTCGCCGCCGCAGCCGCAGCTCGAGCTGCGCCTGCGCACGGGTCTGACCTTCCTGGCGCCGAGCTTCGACGCCCGCTACACCTCCGAACAGCTGGCCGGCCGGGCGATGGAGCTGGTGTCGGAGGTCGGCAACGCGGGCGACCGCATCGAGCTGCATTACGGGCTGTTTCTCGACGCGCTGCGCCGCGCGAACTATCCGGCCTCGGTCGCTCACACGCGCTGCATCGCCCAGCTTTGCACGGGGCCGTATGAGCATCTGCGCGTGGCGCTGGCCGACCGCCTGCTCGCGCTGACGCTGGGGAACATGGCGGAATACGAGCGGACCTTCGAACTGGCCGAGAGGGTGCTGAACCACCGGTCTGCGGTGCCGATCGAACCGCGCTTCGGCACGATGGTGCCGCTGGAGATGTCGATGGGCGCGCTGCAGGCGCGCATCCGCTGGCTGCAGGGCCGCGCCGAGGAGGCGCAGGCGCGCTGCGATCGGATCATGCCGCTCGTGATGACGGCGCCGCCGCTGGCGACCTGCCAGTTCGTCGGTCTGATTGCCATGCCCACCGCGCTCTGGCGCGGCGATCTGCAGGTGGCCAGCGAGCTGCAGCAGGTCCTGCACGACACGGCGGAGCGTTCCTTCAACCCGCACTGGATCGGCTGGGCGCGGATGATGGGCCGCGCGCTGCAGGTGCAGCTGTCGGGCGTGGCGAGCACCTGGGGCGATGCGCTCGAGCTGCCCGATGTGCCGTCCGCGCAGTACGACATGGAAGTGGACATGCTGCCCACGCTGGTGCCGCAATGGCTGACGCCGCGCGCCATGCAGCGCGCCGAGGCCAACGCCGCGCCTTGGTGCGCGCCGGAAGTGCTGCGCGCGGCGGCCGAGCAGCGCATGGCCAGCGGCCGGCCCGGCGACTGGCCGGCGGCCGAGGCGCTGCTGGCGCGGGCGCGAGAGCTCGCGTCGGCCCAGGGGGCGCGCGCCTGGCAACTGCGCATCGCCTGCAGCCAGGCGCGGCTGGAGCTCGCCCGCGGGCGGGCCGAGCAGGGCCACGCGCAACTGGTGGAGGCGCTCGCGCAGATGAGCGAAGGGCTCGCGGACGCCGATCCTCAGCAGGCGCGGCAGCTGCTGGTGCAGCTTTCGCAGGCGATGGACGCTGTTCGCACGGAGGGTGGCTTTGACGGCGGAGATTCACGTGATTTCACTGGCCGCGACGGTGCCGACTCCTCAACATCCAGGCATTCGACAGGGCCGCGACGTGGGCGGCCGTGAACCAACGTTGGGAGGTTCCATGCCCGGCAACCAGCCCGCTTTCGTGGTGCTCCGGCTGCAGCGTCTCATGCGCTTCGGCAACATGCCGCTGAGCCTGGACGCACTGCAATTCGACATCCTTTCGACGCTGGTCGAGCAGGCCGGTCGACCGGTGTCGGAGCCCGACTTGCGGGTCGCCGCGGGTCTGGCCGCGGCTGGGTCGGAAGCGCTCTGGGAGGCAGTCGGCACGATCAATCTCGTACTGGCAGCCTGCGGTCCCGAGGCAGGGTATGTCGAGCACGTGCCGGAGACGGGCTACGCACTCGTGCTGCCGCCGCCGGCGAAGGTGCCGTCGCCCGGCGCGGCCTGGGCGCGCTGGCGCACGGCGGCCGTGCTCGGCCGTGAACGCAGCATCGAGATGCTCGCCGAGCAATTGCCCCTGCGGCGGTTCATCACCATCGTCGGGCCTGGCGGCATCGGCAAGACCACGCTGGCACTGGCCACGGCGCAGAGGCTGCAAGGCGCCTATCCGGACGGCGTGCACTTCGTCGACCTCTCGCCGCTGAGCGACGGACGGCTCGTGCCTGGCGCGCTGGCCGCGGCCCTGGGCATTCCGGCTTTCGTCGGCGCGGCCGACCTGGTGGACTACCTGCGCAGCCGGCAGCTGCTGATCCTGCTGGACAGCTGCGAACACCTGCTGGCCGATGTGGCGGCCTTGGTGGAATCCTTCCTCTCCGATGCCGTGGATGTCCACGTGCTGGCCACCAGCCGCGAGCCGCTGCGCGCCATCGGCGAATGGCTGCACCGTGTCGAGCCGATGGGGCTGCCCGCGGATCCCCGCCATGCGGCCGCACTCAGCGCCGAACAGGCCTTGCTATTCCCGGGCATCCAGCTCTTCGTCGAACGGGCGCGAGCCGGCCGCGCCGGTTTCACGCTGACGGACGCGCAGGCGCCGGACGTGGCGCAGCTCTGCCTCAAGCTCGACGGCATCGCGCTCGCCATCGAACTGGCGGCGGCGCGCGTGGCGGGCCTGGGCATCGAAGGCCTGGCGTCGCAGCTGGAAGACCGGCTGCTGTCGTTCGAGCATTCATTGCGCGGCCCGCGCGCGCCGCAGCGCCATCGCACGCTCGAGGCGATGCTGGACTGGAGTCACGAACTGCTGTCGGAGGAGGAGCAGCGGGTCTTTCGCCGTCTGTCGGTGTTCCGCGGCAACTTCAACCTGGGGGCCGCAGCCGCGGTGGCGAGCCACGGTTTTCCGTCAGCGCAGGCAGAAGCGCTCGCCACCGAACGGGTCCTCGACCTGGTGGCCAAGTCACTGGTCTCCAGCGTGATGGACAACGGCGTGCCGGCGTTTCGCATGCTCGACACGACGCGCGCTTACGCGCGGGCCAAGCTGCAGCAGGCGGCGGACCACGAGACGACGCTGCAGCGCCATGCGCAGGCGATGTATGCACTGTTGGCGGAAGCGGAAAACGCATGGGTGGAGATGTCCCGCGGCCCCTGGCGAGCCACCTATGCGCCCTGGGTCAACGACATCCGCGCCGCGCTCGACTGGGCCTACGCTGCACCCGGCGAGGAGGAGTTGGCACTGCAACTGACGAACGGCGCCTTCCCGCTGGCCGACCACACGGCGCTGATGGCCGACTACGGCCAGTGGTCCGATCGCGCGCTGCAACTGCTGCCGCAGCTGCAAGGCCGGCATCCGCTGCTGGAGATCCGCCTGCGCACGCAGCCGGTTTTTCTCTACCAGCGCGAGCCCGCGGGCAATGCGGCCATCGAGCGACTGGAAAGCGTGCTCGAGCTGGCGCAAGCTGCAGGCAGGCTGGAGGACCAGGTCGGCCCGATCATCGGCATGTGGGGTCTCGCCTGCCAGACCGGCGACTATCCGGCGTCGCTGCGGCGGGTCCGGCAGATGGAAGCCGTCGGCCGGGCGACGGGCGATCCGGTGATCGCGCTGATCGCGAAACGGACCGGCGCGCAGTCGAGTCACTACCTGGGCGACCATGAGCAGGCCTACCGGTCGGCGAGCGAGGTGTTCGAGCGCGCCGCCACACCGATCCCCTTGGCCTACTACCCGTCGCCGGTGGATCACCACGTCTCCATGCAGATCGTGATGGTGCGCGTGCTCTGGTTGCGCGGGCAGCCCAGCCAGGCGTTTGCCAGGCTGCGCGAGTGCCTGCAGTTCGCCGGCGCCGACATGCCGCTCGGCCTCTGCCAGGTGCTGGCGCTGGCCGCCGTCCCGCTGGCGCTCTGGTGCGGAGATGTCGGGCTCGCGCGGCAGTTCAACCGCCAGCTGCGCGACGTGATCACGGCGCACGGCATCAAGTACTGGCTGTACTGGTGGCCGGCCTACGAGCAGGTGCTCGCGCTGCGCGAGAGCGGCAGCAGCCTGTCGCCCGACCTCGATGCGATGGCGCGCTCCTGCCCGGCGCTGCTCTGCGAACAGCTCGCCACCTTCGAGCTGCGCTGGCTCAGCGCCGAATCCGAGCGGCGGGTCGAGAACAGCACCGTGGGCTGGTGCGCGCCCGAGGTCTGGCGTTTGCAGGGCGAACGCCGGTTGCAGCAGAGCGACGGTGCCTTCGCGGCCGAGGCCGAGGCCCTGTTCCAGCGCGCGCTGCAGACGGCGCGGGAGCAGGGCGCGCTGGCGTGGGAGCTGCGGGCTGCGTCGAGCCTCTCGGACCTCTGGCGAGCGAACGGGCGCGGCGCAGAGGCGCATGAGTTGCTCCGCGGCGTGCGGGACCGGTTCACCGACGCGTTCGAAACCGCCGATCTTGCCGCCGCCGATGCGCGGCTGCGGGTCGATCACTGATCGGCGTCGGCGAAGCTTCTCGAGGGCAGCCAGAGTTGCGCATCGAGCCCGGCGGCCGCTGCGAGGGCGCGCTCGACGGCGGCATGACGCGCCTTCACCTGGCGGGCTTCGGCGGCATCCGCACGCAGCTGCGCAGCGGCATGGCGACGGACCGTGTTCGGCAGCCGGTAGGCCGCGTTGGGCAATGCCAGGACGAGTGACTTCTCGACGAGCTGCAGCACGAGATCCTCGCTCACGTCTTCATCGCCGGGCGCCGAGGCGACGACCGCAGCAGCACTCGCGAGCGAGAAGCGGGCGGGGAACACCGACAGTGCGGCGAGCGCGCGGCGCTCGGCCCCGTCGAGCAGCGCGCAGCTCCAGTCGATGTTGGCGTCCACCGAGCGGTGGCGCGGCAGCGCGGTGCGACGGCCGCGCGTGAGCAGGCTGTTCAGTTCGTCCACGCGATGCAGCAAACCTTTCAGCCCCAACGCGCGCACGCGGGCTGCGCCAAGCTCCAGCGCCAGCGGCAGGCCGTCGAGCTGGCGGGCCAGCTCGCAGAGCGCGGTCGCATCGGCGTCGGTGAAGACCACGTCGTTGCCCGTCGCGCGCGCCCGTTCCGCGAGCAGACGGACCGCCGGCGCTTCGAGGGCCTCGGCCAGGGAGGCGGGGCGTTGGACGGGCAAGGCCAGCGCCTCGAGCCGGAGCACGTGTTCGCCGGCCATGTGCAAGGGTTCGCGGGTGGTGACCAGCAAGCGGAGGTCGGGTCGCTCGGTCAACAACACTTCGACGAGCCGCGCGGCCGCGTCGATCACGTGTTCGCAGTTGTCCAGGAGGAGCAGTCCTCGCGCCGCCGATGCGTCCTGATCGTCGAGCACTCGCTGCGTCACTTCGTGTTCGCTGCTCACGCCGGCCAGGTCGATCACGCAGATCGGCATTGCGGCGGTCTCGGCCCAATGCAAGGCCAGGCTGCTCTTGCCGACGCCGCCGGGGCCGACCAACGTGACCAGGCGGTTCGCGTTGAGGAGCCGTGTGAGCGCAAGCAGCCCGGTCTCGCGGCCCAGGAGCGTGGGCAGCTTCCCGATCTGGGAGAGCGGGGCGAGCGCGGCAGCTTCATGCGTCGTCGCGCGTCTCGGCCGGTGGCTCACTGCGGCAACAAAGCCGTAGCCGCGCCCGGGCACGGTGGCCACGTAGCGTCGGCCGTCCTGCCCATCACCCAGCGCACGCCGCAGCGCCGCCATGTGCACGCGCAGGCTCGATTCCTCGACGACCGTGCGCGGCCAGACGCGCGAAGTCAGGTGCTCCCGGCTCAGGATCTCGCCGGCCTGCTCGACCAGCGTGATGAGCAGATCCAGCGCCCGGCTGCCCAGCACCACCTCGTCCTCGTCGCGGGCGAGCACGCGCCGCGACGGGTCCAGCGTGAAACCGTCGAATGCGTAGACAAGATCGTTTGAATCCGCGGTCAGGGGCGACATGGGAAAACAGGGCCGGGTGTGGGCCGGATGTTAGCGTGACCGTCGCCCCGACAACAGCCACGACACCACGCCGATCGCGACGATCGTCATGCCTGCCGCACACACCGGCAGCAGGCGCAGCGGCATCGCAGCGCCGATCCACACACTGCCCAGCCAGGCGCCGAGCGCATTGCCGACGTTGAAGGCCGAAACGTTCAGCGTAGAGGCCAACGCCGCCGCCTCGTGAGCCTGGTTCACCACGTTGGACTGAAGGCCCGGCACAAGCGCGAACGCCGCCACGCCCCAGACGAAGATCATCGGAATCGCCAGGGCGCGGAAAGGCAGCACCAGCGAGAGCAGCAGCTCGATCACCAGCAGCGCCAGCAGGATGCCGAGCAGGGAGGGGAGCAGCTTCCAGTCCGCGAGCCGCCCGCCCAGCGCGTTGCCGAAGCTCAGGCCCAGGCCGAACAGGAACAGGCAGGCGGTGACGGCCGCGGCGGCCAGCCCGGTGACCGTCGTCAGCATTGGCGTGATGAAGGTGAAGGCCACGAACACGCCGCCGAAGGCGAACACCGTCAGCGCCAGGCCGAGCAGCACCGGTGCGCGCAGCAGCGAGCCGAGCTGGCCGGCACCCTGGCCGCTGGCGGTCTTGGGGCAATGCGGCAGCGCCAAGCCGACGGCGATCAGGGCCAGCACGCCGAGCGCGGACACGGTGACGAAGGTCGCCCGCCAGCCGGCCCATTGGCCGATCAAGGTGCCCACCGGCACGCCCAGCACGTTGGCCAGCGTGAGCCCGCTGAACATCAGCGCGATGGCCGCCGCACGCCGCTCCGGCGGCACGATGCTCGACGCCACCACGGCACCGATGCCGAAGAACGCACCGTGCGCGAACGAGGCCACCACGCGGCCGACCATCAGCAGCACATAACTCGGTGCCCAGGCTGACATCAGATTGCCGACGATGAAGACCAGCAGCAGCCCCATCAGCGTGGCCTTGCGCGGCCAGCGTGCCGTGGCCCAGACGATGATCGGCCCGCCCACCGCCACGCCGATGGCGTAGCCGGTCACGAGCAGGCCGGCCATCGAGAGCGAGACGCCGATGTCCGTGGCGACATCGGGCAGGAGACCCATGATGACGAACTCGGTCGTGCCGATGGCGAAGGCGGCGAGGGCGAGCGCGAGGATGGGCAGCGGCAGACGCGAGGTCGAGGCGGGCGCGGCGGCGGCGGTGGAGGAGGGCAGTGCGGACATGTCGTTCGCTCCTCAGACCCAGCAGCTGCAACCGAGCATGCCCCAGAACTTCGGATCGTTGGCGCCGGGGATTTCGCTCTCCGCCGCGAACAGATGCTGGTGGCCGTGCACGCCGCAGACGTTCGTGCAGCCGCACATTGAGGCATAGCGTGTCTTCAGCTCCTGCTGCGACTTGCGGCTCTGGTAGCCGCCGAAGGTCGCCACCGGCGACCAGCTCGGCGAGACGGGCGGCATCGGCGGCGACAGCGGCGAGAACGGCCCGGCGGCGTAGACGATCTTGCCGCCGACGACGGTCAGCTCCGACTCGATCTCGCCGATCTCGCCCTCGGCGACCTGGAAGTAGTCGCGGTCGAGCACGGCCACGTCGCCGAGCGCGCCGACCTTGAGCACGCCCTTGCGGCCCTGGTCGCGCGAGAACCACTGGCCCTCCGAGGTCATGAGGCCGAGTGCGGTGAGGCGGTCCAGCCGCTGCTCTTCCGCATATAGCACAGCGCCTGACAGCGTGCGGCCCGAAATCAGCCAATGCAGCGCCTGCCACGGGTTGTAGCTGTTCACGCGCGTGGCGTCGGTGCCGAGCGTGACGGGGATGCCCATCTCGATCATGCGTTTGACGGCCGGCGTCTCGGCCGTCGCCGCCATGCCGTAACGGCGGATGAAGTAGTCGCCCTGCGTGGACATCCGGTTCTGCACCGCGATGCCGCCGCCCAGCCGCTTGATGCGCTCCAGCGTCTCGGGCGTCACGGTCTCGCAGTGGTCGAAGAACCAGCCGAGCTTGTCGATCGGGATGTCCTGGTGGACCTTCTCGAACACGTCGAGCGAGCGGCTCACCGTTTCCTCGTAGGTGGCATGCATGCGCCACGGCCAGCCGTTGCCGGCGAGGAAGCGCACCACGCCTTCGAGGTCGGCTTCCATGTTGGCCGGCATGTCGGGGCGCGGCATCAGGAAATCCTCGAAGTCCGCGGCGGAGAAGGCCAGCATCTCGCCGGCGCCGTTGAGGCGGTACCAGTCGGTGCCGTCGCCGGGTTTGCCCATCGCGGCCCAGCGCTGGAAGTCGGCGAGCTCGGCCTTCGCCTTCTGCGGAAACAGGTTGTAGGCGATGCGGACCGTGAGGCGGTCCTCCTTCGCCAGCTTGTCGATGATCTGGTAGTCGTCCGGGTAGTTCTGGAAGCCGCCGCCGGCATCGCCGACCGAGGTGACGCCCAGCCGGTTCTCTTCGCGCATGAACTGCAGCGTGGAGTTGATCTGGTCCTCGGGGCTGAGCTTCGGGCCCTTGGCCAGCGTGTTGTAGAGCAGGAAGGCGTTCGGCTCGGCCAGCAGCAGGCCGGTAGGCTCGCCCTTGGAATCGCGCTCGATGATGGCGCCGGGCGGCTGCGGCGTGTCACGCGTGTAGCCCACGGCGCGCAGCGCGGCGCGGTTGAGGTAGGCCATGCTGTAGAGATTGAGCACGAAGACCGGCGTGTCGGGCGAGACGGCGTTGATCTCGTCGAGCGTCGGGCCGCGCTGCTCCTCGAACTGGAATTCGCTCCAGCCGCCGACCACGCGCACCCACTGCGGCGGCGGCGTGTTGCGCACCTGCTCGCGCAGCATCTCCAGCGCCAGCGCCAGGCTGCGAACGCCGTCCCAGCGCAACTCCATGTTGTAGTTCAGGCCGCCGCGGATGATGTGCATGTGCGAGTCGGTCAGGCCCGGGATCACGCGGCGGCGCTGCAGGTCGACCACGCGCGTGCCGGAACCGGCCAGCGGCACGACGTCCTTGTCCACGCCGACGGCTGCGATCGCGCCGTCCTTGAAAGCGATCGCCGTGGCCTCGCTGCGGTCGGCGTCCATCGTGGTGATGCGGCCGTTGTGGAGGATGAGAGTGGGCGAGGTGTCAGTCATGGGCAGGAGTCTCCGTCCAAATCAGGCCGAGGCCAGCGCCGGGGGAAATGCGACGACCTTGGGCGAACTGCGCCCGTGCCGCAGGTGTGCGAAGCGGACCACGCCGAGGGCAGCAGTGCTGCCGTCGCGGTCGAGCAGGCCGCGCCGGTCGGCGGTGGCGGCAGCCTCGGTGCGGGTGGCGGCGCCGAGCTTCTGCATCAGCGCCTTCACGTGCGTCTTCACCGTGCCGACCGAGATGCTCAGCTCCAGCGCGATCGCCTTGTTGCCCAGGCCCATGGCCATCAGGCGCAGCACGTCGATCTCGCGTTCGGTCGGCAGGTCGTTGATCATGCTTTCGGCCAGGCGTTCGGCCACGCCGGTGGAGAGGTAGCGGCCGCCGCGCGCCACGCAGCGCACGGCGATGGCGAGTTCCTCGGCCGAGCAGCCGGTCAGCAGATAGCCCGTAACCCCGCTTTCAAGCGCAGCGCGGATGCCGACTTCGCTGGCGCAGGAGGTCAGCACCAGCACGGCGGGGCGTTTGCCGCCGCGAGGCACGATCTGGTCCCGCAGGGCGAGGGCCTGCTCGATGCCCGCGGCGTGGTCGGCGATCAGCACGCGCATGTCGCCGAGCGGGCAGGTCCAGCCGGCGATCGGATCGGCCTCGCGAATGTCCGCTGCGCTGAGCTGCAGCTCGCCGAAATGACCGAGCGCCGTGTGCAGGCCGAGCTGCAGCAGCGGGTCGGCGTGGGCGATGCGCACATGGATCAGGGATGGAATCTGCATGTTGTCCTCCAACGTTGCCGGCTGAGCTGAATGCAAGCCGGCTGAAGGCAATCATGCAGACCGGGCCGGTGTGAAGCGAGTGAATCGACGTGAAATGCTGGAGGGCGCGAATTCGCACGTTGACGATGATTCACGGCATTTCACTCGCGGGCATCGAACCCCGCGCCGCTCTCCCAAACGGGTCAGCCGTCGATGGCCCAGGCAGTGGATCCGTCGCGGCGGCTTGAAACCTAGCCTGGAGTCCTTGCAACCCATCGACTGAAAGGCAAGTCATGACTCCCGATTCCAAGATCCGCGTCGCCATCGTCTATCACAGCGGCTACGGCCACACCGAACGCCAGGCGCAGGCCGTGGCCCAGGGCGCCGGCGAGGTGAGCAACACCGAAGTAGTGCTCGTGAAGGCCGGCGAAGTCTCCGACCACTGGGCCACGCTCGAAGGCGTGGACGCGATCATCTTCGGTGCGCCGACCTACATGGGCAGCGCCTCCGCGCAGTTCAAGACCTTCATGGACGCCACCTCGAACACCGTGTTCGCCAAGGGCGGCCTCTGGAAGGACAAGCTCGCCGCCGGCTTCACCAACTCGGCCGCGCGCTCGGGCGACAAGCTCATCACCCTGCAACAGATGGCGATCTTCGCCGCGCAGCACGGCATGCACTGGATCAACCTCGGCCTGCCGCCGGGCCACAACAACTCCAAGTCCACCGAGGACACGCTGAACCGCCACGGCTTCTTCCTCGGCGCCGCGGCGCAGTCGAACGCCGACGAAGGCGCCGATGTGGCCCCGACACCGGCCGACCTGCGCACCGCCGCGCACCTGGGCAAGCGCGTGGCCACCGTGGCCAAGGCGCTGGCGCTGGGCCGTCACGCGATGAGCTGATCCTCGGGCGTAGCCTCGGCCTGCCACGCATCCCAGTACGGCGGCGAGCCGATCGCCGCGCGCAACGCCTCGGTCATGGCTCGCAGCTTGACCGAGGCGTTCCTGCCTTCGGGGTGGGCGACGTAGAGGAACTCTTCGGCGGTGGCGGCGCCCACGTCGATCACGGTCAGCTCGCCGCGCTGGATCGACTCGCCGGCGATGAAGCTCGGCAGCAGCGAGATGCCGACGCCGTCGATCGTGGCGTCCAGCATCATGTCGCCGTTGTTGGTGCGCAGCGCCACCTGGGCGCGCACGCTCTGCGTCGCGCCGGATGCGCCGACGAACTGCCAGTCCGCCACGCCGCGGTTGACGTAATAGATGCCGCGGTGCGCGCGTAGCTCGTCCAGGTCTTTCGGCGTGCCGTGCTGCGCCAGATACGCCGGTGAGGCCACCAGGACCCGCCGGCTCGGTGCCAGCGTCCACGCCACCAGGCGTGAATCCTCGATCACGCCGTTGCGGATCACGGCGTCGTAACCCGCGGCCGCCGCGTCCACGCGCCGGTCGTCCATGTCCAGGGTCAGCTCGATCGCGGGGTTAGCCCGCAGGAACGGGTAGAGCGCCGGGCCGAGGTGGCGCCGCCCGAAGGTGACCGGCGCCGAGATCCGCAACGGGCCGGAGAGCGTGCCGCGCCGCTCCCTGATCTCCGCTGTGGCGTCCTCCATCTCCCGCAGGATGCGCGAGGCCCTCTCCAGGAAGGTGGCGCCATCCTCCGTCAGGCTGATCTTGCGGGTGGTGCGATGCAGGAGCCGGGCGCCCAGGCTGCTTTCAAGATCGGCCAACCGTTCGCTCACGACGGATTTCGACTGATGCAGACGCCGCGCCGCCTCGCTGATCGAGCCGGCCTCCGCCACGGCGACGAAGCTGGCGATTCCCTCGAGCTTGAGCATGATTGTTCGGTCTTTCCGGAAGGCAGTTCCGAGTTCTGCAATCTACCCCGAACAGTGACCGGTCTCCATACTGAATCCAAGGCGAAGAGATGCGCGATTTCCGTGCATCGGAGCCCTCAACCACTTGGAGTTCATCATGGGACGTCTGTCCGGAAAAGTAGCCCTCGTCACCGGTGCCAGCTCGGGCATCGGCCGCGCCACGGCATTGCTGTTCGCCGCTGAAGGCGCCAGCGTCGTCGTCACCGCGCGCCGCGCGGCCGAGCTCGATGCGCTCGTCACGGAAATTCACGCCGCCGGCGGCCGTGCCGTCGCGCTGGCCGGCGATGTGCGCTCGGAACTGCACGCCAAGGCCGCCGCCGAACTGGCCGTGAGCCGCTTCGGCCGCCTCGACATCGCCTTCAACAACGCCGGCACGCTCGGCGAAGCCGGCCCCAGCACGGGCGTCTCGGCGGACGGCTTTGCCGACACGCTGGCGATCAACCTGACCGGCTCCTTCCTGGGCGCCAAGCATCAGATCGCGCAGATGCAGAAAACCGGCGGCGGCACGGTGATCTTCACCTCGACCTTCGTCGGCCACACCTTCGCCTTCCCCGGCGTGGCGGCGTATGCGGCGAGCAAGTCCGGCCTGATCGGCCTGACGCAGGCGCTGGCGGCGGAGTTCGGCCCGCAAGGCATCCGCGTCAATGCGGTGTTGCCGGGTGCGGTCGACACCGACATGTACCGCGCGATGAACAACACGCCGGAATCGCAATCCTTCGTGACGAACCTGCATGCGCTCAAGCGTGTGGCCAAGCCGGAAGAACTGGCGCGTGCGGTGCTGTACTTCGCTTCGGACGATTCGGCCTTCGTGACCGGCACGGCGTCGCTTGTCGACGGCGGTGCCTCGATCACCCGCACCTGAGCTAACGTCCCATCGCAGCGGAGGAACCGCCATGCCGATCCAGTCGGGACACGAAGCAGCCAGCGCGCTGTGGCGGTTCACCTCCGAGCACCGCGCCGGCGAGCGCGATTCGCAGAGTTTCGGCCAGGCGCTGGCCGATGTCGTCTGCGACGCGCTCGGCGTGCCCAGCGCGACGATCTGGACCATCGACGACACCGAGGCGCAGGACTGTCTGCGCCCGCTGGCCTCGTCCTGCAAGGGCGGCGGCGTGGACACGCCGCTGCCGATCCGCTGGCCCAACTCGGCCGTGCTGCTCGCCGAGATCGCGCACCACTCGGTCGTCAGCTGTACCGACACCGCCTTCGCCGTGCTGCCGCTGGCGCTCCAGACCATGCGGCTGGCGGCGGGCACGCCGAAATCGCTGATGGTCGTCGGCGGTTACCTGAACGGACTGCTGGTCAGCCTGATCTGCGTCACCTCCAACGACGGCCCGCGCCGCTGGAGCGGGGGCGAGCGCCGCTTGCTGCAAAAACTCTCGGGTCAGATCGTGGCTTGTGTGGCGCATCTGAGTCAGGCCGGTGTTTTGCGGCTGGTCGGACGGAGCCTGGGCTGATCCACTCCCTCCTTGGAGGCAGCCGCGCGTCGCTCCAACGCAGCGTGCGCCGCCCCAGGTCGGCGCTCACGATGCACGCGCATCGCAACCTCACGGAGAGATTCCCATGACCACCGCACTCACGCCGCTCGGCACCTTCCACACCCTCGTCAGCGTCGTGGCGCTGATCGCAGGCGTTGCCGCCTTCGTCCGCCACCGCGAGATCTCGCCGCGCACGCGATCGGGCCAGCTCTACATCCTGGCCACCGTCATCGTCTGCGTCACGGGCTTCGGCATCTTCCAGCACGGCGGCTTCGGCAAGCCGCACCAGCTCGGCGTGATCACGCTGATCACGCTGGCGCTGGCGGCCGTGGCGGGCAAAGGGTGGTTCGGCCGCGCCTCGATCTACATCGAGACGGTGCTGTATTCGCTGACCTTCTTCTTCCACATGATCCCCGGCTGGACCGAGACGCTCACGCGGCTGCCGAGCGACGCGCCCGTCTTCACCAACCCCGAAGACCCGTCGCTGCAGGCGCTGTACGGCCTGAGCTTCCTCGTCTTCCTGATCGGCGCCTTCTTTCAAGTGCGCCGGCTGCGTTCGGAGCAGCGCAAGCAACGCGCCGCGCCGGGCTCGGTGAGCTTCGTCTCCAGTCGTTGGTAAGCGCCGCTCCCTCCATGGGGAGATGGCCCGGGAGCCGCTGAACCTCAGACTCGTCAGCAAGATGAGTTTCGAGGTTCGGAGGTTCCATGAAGAAGAAGTTGTTGTGTGCGGTCTCGGTGCTGCTGCCTTGCGTGGCGTCGCGCGCCGAGGACGCCTCGGTCACGATCTACGGCGTGGCCGATGCCTTCGTGCAGACGCTGAACGGCATTTCGACGGTGAGCCGCGTGCAGTCGGGCGGCCTGGTCGGCAGCCGGCTCGGGTTTCGCGGCCGCGAGGATCTCGGCGGCGGGCTCAATGCCTTCTTCACGCTCGAATCGGGCCTGAACATGGACGAGGGCGTGATCAACCAGAGCGGCACCTTCTTCGGCCGCCAGGCGCAAGTCGGCCTCTCGGGCGGTTTCGGCACGGTGAGCCTCGGGCGGCAGTACGGCTCGCTGTACTTCGCCACGACGGACATGAGCGTCTTCACCAACGCCTCGGCCGGGCCGAGCACGGTGCTGATCGGCGGCTTCGGCGGCGGCTATGAGCCGGTGCGCGGTGCGACCGCAAGTGCAGTGCCGCCCGCCAGCGGCGCCACCGGCAACGGCAGTCCGCTGCGGGTCAACAACTCGGTGCGCTACGAGTCGCCGAGCTTCGAGGGCTTCAAGGCGATCGCGCTGTACGGGGCGGGCGAGCAGGCCGGGCTGACGAACGCATCGCGCGTCGTCGACTTCGGCGTGCGCTACACGCGGTACGGGCTCGATGTGATCGCTTCGTTCGTCTCGGACCGCACGGCGGCCGGCGGCCTGCTCGACGCCACGAACGCGCAGACGCGCACGCTGGCCGCGGCCTACAGCTTCGATGCGGTGCGCGTCGTCGCGGGCTATGTGGATTTCAAGGACAAGCGACCCGTGGCAACGGCACTGGACGGCCGCGGCGCGTGGCTCGGCGCCGAGTACCGGATGGGCCCGCAATTGCTCAAGATCCAGTACGTGCTGAACAAGCCGCGCTACGGCAGCGACAACAAGACGCAGGCGCTCGGCGTCGGCTGGGTCTACGACCTGTCGCGGCGGTCGGCCCTGTACTCGTCGCTCACGCGCTTCAAGAACGACGACCGCGCCTTGCGCTTCAACGGCGCCATGCCCGACGGCCTCACCAGCGATGGCGACCGCTCGGTGACCGAGTTCGCGCTGGGCGTGCGGCACAACTTCTGAGTTGGCCTGCCGAAGAAGGAAGGACACCACCATGGTCCTGAAACTCCACCAATGCCCGACCGCCGGCATCCCCTGCGACGAACGCCAGTTCCAGCGCATGCACGAGATCTATGTGCGCACCGGCGGCCTGGTCAGCGGCGATTCGCTCGCCTGGCGCTTGCGTGAGCGCTGCGACCAGCCGATCTCGAAGCTGGCGCGCTGGGTGGTCGACCGCTCGGTGGTGGCCTTCGAGTGGCGCGCGGCGCTGCGCATTCCGCTGTTCCAGTTCTCGGACGACATCATGGTCCCGCAGCCGGCCGTGACGGCCGTGATGAAGGAGCTGACCGCCGCGCTGACCGATTGGGAAATCGCCGACTGGTTCGCTTCGCCCAACGCCTGGCTGCTGGAGCAGCCGCCGTGCGAGGTGATCCGCCACGATCCGGCCGATGTGATCGCTGCGGCGCGGGCGGCGCGCTTCGTCTCGCTCGGCTGAGGCACGGCTCTCCCGAAAGGCGGATGGCGTGGGACGGCCTCGATCGCAGACTGTCCGGACCCCATCCCTTCAGGAGTTCCGCCATGCCCATCCGTGCCACTGCCGTTCCCGGCCCGCTGCTGCTGTCGCCCACCGATCACGCGCTGATCATGATCGACTTCCAGTCGCAGATGGCCTTCGCCACCAAGTCGATCGACCCGGTCCTGCTGCGCAACAACGCGGGCCTGGTCGCCAAGGCCGCCGCTGGCTTCAAGGTGCCGACGATCCTCACCACCGTGGCCGAGAAGAGCTTCTCCGGCCCGATGTTCAAGGAGGTGACCTCGCCGTTCCCGAGCCAGGAATGCATCGACCGCACCTCGATGAACACCTGGGAAGACGCCGGCGTGATCGCCGCCGTCAACGCCATCGGCAAGGACCGGCTCGTGATGTGCGGCCTCTGGACCTCGGTCTGCATCGTCGGCCCGACGCTGTCAGCGCTGGCGCAGGGTTATGAGGTCTATGTGATCGCCGACGGCTGCGGCGACGTCTCCACCGAAGCGCACGACCGCGCCATCGACCGCATGGTCCAGGCCGGCGTGCGCCCGATGACTTCGCTGCAGTACCTGCTCGAGCTGCAACGCGACTGGGCACGCGGCGAGACCTACGGGCTCACGACCGGCATCGCCAGCTCGAACGGCGGCGCGTACGGCGTCGGTGTCGACTACGCCAAGGCGATGTTCGGCGGCCACGAGGGCTGACATGCGTTCCTACCTCGTTGCGCTGGCCGCAGGCCTGCTCGTCGGCGTCATCTACGGGCTGCTGCGGGTGCGCTCGCCGGCGCCGCCGCTGGTGGCGCTGGTCGGGCTGCTCGGCATCCTGATCGGCGAGCAGATCCCGCCGCGGCTGCACCTGTTCGGCGCCGAGAAGGCCGCCGGGATCGCCGCCGAGAGCGCGCCGGCCGACATCACGGCGGCCAAGCCTTCGCAAAGGCAGCCATGAGCGAGAGAAAAAAGCCCCCGCTGGTCCTGCAGTCGATCGCGCTGCTGTCCTTGCTGGCCTTGTGCTCGGCCTACCTCGTCGGCGGCATCACCAAGCTGCTCGACTTCGGCGGGGCCGTGGCCGAGATGGAGCATTTCGGCCTCGCGCCCGCTGCGCCGCTGGCCGCGGCGACGATCGCGCTGGAGATCGGCGCTTCGGTGCTGATCCTGATCGGCCGCCAGCGCTGGCTCGGCGCGCTCGCATTGGCGATCTTCACGCTGGCCGCGTCGGTGCTGGCCAACCCATTCTGGGGGATGGCCGGCCCGGAGCGCTTCGCCGCGAAGAACGCTTTCTTCGAGCATCTGGGCCTCGCCGGCGCCTTCCTCCTGATAGCCTTGCATGATCGGGTCTCGAAGCGGAATGAACATGAATCGTGAGTACCTCGTCGCCTCCTTGCAGAGCTTCATGGCCGGCTTTGTCGACACCGTCGGCTTCGTCGCGCTGTTCGGCGTGTTCACGGCCCATGTCACCGGCAACTTCGTGCTGCTCGGCGCGCAGCTGGCGCGGCCGGGGCAGGGCGCGCTGATCAAGCTGCTGGCCTTCCCGGCCTTCATCGTCGCGGTGGCGGTGGCCACGCTGATCGTGCAATGGGCGCAGCGGCGCGGCCGCTCGGGCGAGCGCTTCCTGCTCGGCCTGCAGGCGCTGCTGATGCTGGCCTTCATGTGCGGCGGACTGGCGGCCGAACCGCTGACCGATCCCGCCGCCGGCCTCGCGCTGCTCGCCGGCATGCTCAGCGCCGCCGCGATGGGCGTGCAGAACGCCGCCAGCCGGCTGCTGTACGGCAAGCTCTCGCCGAGCACGGTGATGACGGGCAACGTCACGCAACTCGTGATCGAGTGCGTGCAGCGCCTGGCCGGGCCGAACGAGGGCTTCGGCCAGCGGGCGCGCAAGCTGTTCTGGCCGGTCGTCTCCTTCGCGCTCGGCGCGGTGGGGGGCGCGCTGGGCTTCGTGGCGGTCGGCTTCCTCGTGCTGCTCGTGCCCGTGCTGCTGCTGGTGAGCCTGCTGGTGTGGAGCTACCGGCGCACGAGCCTGCTCGCCTGATCCGCCTTTAGAGAGAGGCCTCGCACCACCGATCGCGAGGCGTGCACGAAGAGGCTGCGTTCGAGACTGCCACGGTCCCCTTACCTGTGGAGCTCTCATGCAAAAGAACGCTTTCCGTCTTTCCCGTCTGCCTGCGCAACTGCCAGCGCAACTGCTCGTCGGCGCGGCACTCAGCGCCACCGCGGCACTGGCCGCCGCCGGCCCGATCCGCTCCGTCGGCTCGATGACCTTCGTCGATGCGAACACGCTGGTCGTCGCCGACCGCCAGGGTGGTGAGATCCACGCGATCACGCTGTCCGGCGCGGCGCAGGCGCAGCCCGGTTCGTTCAACCTCAAGCAGCTCTCCGGCCTCGTCGCCAAGGCGCTGCACACCACGCCCGAGAAGCTGCGCTTCGAGGATCTGGCCTTTCGGCCCGGCACCGAACTGGCCTACATCAGCCTCTCGATCGACCGCGGCGCGTCGCAGGCGGCCAGCCCTGCCGTGGTCTGGGTGGACCGCACGGGCAAGGTCAAGGCGCTGGACCTGGCGCACGCGCCCCACACTTCGGCCGCCATCAAGGATCGACCGTCCCCCGACAAGGCTTTCTGGAACGACATGCCGGCATCGACCCTCACGGTCACTGACATGACCTTCTACAAGGGTCGGCTCTACGTGGCGGGCCTCTCGAACGCCACGTTCGCCTCGACGCTGCGGATCTTCGACTACCCGTTCAACGGCCAGTCCACGGCCACGAGCGTGGAGATGTACCACGCCGTGCACAACCAGACCGAGACGCGCGCGCCGATCCGCAAGATGACGATCGCCGAGCTCGGCGGCGAGCCGACGCTGATCGCCGCCTACACCTGCACGCCGCTGGTCACGATCCCGCTGAAGGACCTGCAGGACGGCGCGCACATCGTCGGCAAGACCGTGGCCGAGCTCGGCTGGGGCAGTGCGCCGGTCGGCATGGTGAGCTTCGACGCAGGGCAGGGGCCGATGGTGCTGCTGGCGAACTCGCACAAGTCGGCCGACCTGATGACGGTGGCCTCGATCGCCGACGGCGCCGCCAAGCCCGGCCTGCACGAGCCGATCAAGTGGCCGGCCGAGCCCTACCTCGGCGTGAAGTCGATCCCGGTGCCGCTGTCCGGCCTCGCCAACCTCGCCGTGCAGGACAAGGAGTTCCTCGCCGCCCTGCGCCGCAATGCCGCCACGGGTTCGATGGAACTGGTCTCGATGCGCAACTGGGCCTTCCTGCGCATCAGCGACTTCGTCAACGAGTACGACTTCGCCGACTTCAAGTACCCGCCGGGCGACCCGTTCATCGGCATGCACCACCAGCTGCGCGGTGACGAGGGCTATCCGAACCTGGCGGACAGGGCGAAGCCTTGAAAACCATCGTGCGCTGGCTCGCGTGTGCGCTGGTTTTCGGCGTTAGCGCCGGCGCCGCGGCGGCGCCGGCGGGCGGTGTCGAGGTCTATCCCTCGGGCCGACAAGTGCCCGAGAACCTGATGCGCATCGAGCTGCGACTGCCCAAGCCGATGCGCCGGCCGCTGGACATGAGCCACGTCACGCTGCAGGACGGGAACGGCAGGCCGATCGCCGAGCCCTTCCTCGACCTGCCGCTGCCGAGCGCCGATGGCCGGCGCATCGCACTGCTGATGCACCCGGGGCGGGTGAAGACGGGCGTCGGGCCGAACGTGAATCTCGGCCGCGCGCTGCATGCGGGCGAGGTCGTCACGCTCGTCATCAACGATCCGGCGCTTGGCCGGCCCGTGCGCAAGACCTGGCATGTGACGGCCTTCGACGACAGTCGCCCGTCGCCCGCCCGCTGGACCTTCTCGCCGCCCAAGGCCGGCACGCGCCGCCCGCTGCTCGTGCACCTGCAATCACCGATCAGTGCCGCAGCCGAAGGGCTGATCGCCGTGAAGGGCATCGACGGCGAGCGGCTCGCCGGCCGTGTCGTGCTGTCGGACGGCGAGACCACCTGGTGCTTCATCCCCGCACGGCCGTGGCGCGCGGGGCAGCACGGGCTCGTCGCGCATCCGGACCTGGAAAACGCGGCGGGCAATCGCAACTGCGCGCCGTTCGAGGAGAGCGGCGGCGCCAGCGCCCGGTGCGAGGCCGGCGCGGAGCGGGCCTTCGAAGTGAAGGCGCGTTGAACAGGAGAAAGGGAAGAACGTCATGAACACCCACGAAAGTCACCCGGTGGACTCCGGCCGGCGCGACCTGCTCGTCAGCACCGCGGGCCTGGTGGCCAGCGCCTCGCTGCCGCTGGCGCCCGTGCTCACGCCCATGCTGTCCACCTCATCGGCATCCGCCTCGACCCCTCTGGAAAGGAAATCCGCCATGTACATCACCACCAAGGACGGCACCCAGCTCTACTACAAGGACTGGGGGCCGAAGAACGGCAAGGTCGTCGCGTTCAGCCACGGCTGGCCGCTGAGCGCCGATGCCTGGGACTCGCAGATGTTCCACCTGGCCTCGAACGGCTTTCGCTGCATTGCGCACGACCGCCGCGGCCACGGCCGCTCCAGCCAGCCCTGGAACGGCAACGACATGGACACCTACGCCGACGACGTGAACGAGCTGTTCACGCAGCTCGACCTGCACGGCGTGATGATGGTGGGCCACTCCACCGGCGGTGGCGAGGTGGCCCGCTACATCGGCCGCCACGGCACGAAGCGCCTGTCCAAGGCCGTGCTGATGGGCGCCGTGACGCCGATCATGGTGAAGTCGCCGAACAATCCGGTCGGCCTGCCGGTCGAGGTGTTCGACGGCTTCCGCAAGGCCTACCTTGCCGACCGCGCGCAGTTCTTCCTGGATGTGGCGAGCGGCCCGTTCTTCAACTTCAACCGTCCGGGCGCCAAGGTTTCTCAAGGTCTGATCCAGTCCTGGTATCTGCAAGGAATGATGACCGGCCACAAGAGCGCGTACGACTGCATCCAGGCCTTCAGCGAAACCGACTTCACCGAAGACCTGAAGAAGTTCAACGTGCCCACGCTCATCATCCACGGCGACGACGACCAGATCGTGCCCATCCAGGGCGCGGCGCTGCTGTCGGCCAAGCTGGTCAAGGGCGCGGAGCTGAAGATCTACAAGGGCGGCAGCCACAGCCTCGGCGACACGGCCAAGGAGCAGCTGAACGCGGATCTGCTCGCTTTCGCTCAGCGATAGAAGAACGGTTTTTCAAACAGGCATTCAAGCAAGGAGCTTCGACATGGATCTGCAACTCAAGGGCAAGCTGGCCCTCGTCAGCGGCAGCACGGCCGGCATCGGTTATGCGATCGCGCGCACGCTGGCGCAGGAAGGCGCACGCGTGATCGTGAACGGGCGGACGCAAGCAGCGGTGGATGAAGCGGCAGCGCGCATCCGCTCGGAAACGGGCGGCACTGTCGAGGCCTTCGCGGGCGACCTGAGCCAGGCCGAGGCGGCGGAAGCCGTCGTGAAGCGCTACGCTGGCATCGACATCCTCGTCAACAACCTCGGCATCTTCGAGCCCAAGGCTTTCGAGGACATCCCGGATGCCGACTGGATGCGCTTCTTTGACGTCAACGTGCTCAGCGGCGTGCGCCTGTCGCGCCTCGTGCTGCCGCACATGAAGCAGGCGAACTGGGGCCGCATCGTTTTCATCTCCAGCGAAAGCGCGGTGCAGATCCCCACGGAGATGATCCATTACGGCATGACCAAGACGGCTCAGCTGGCAGTCTCGCGCGGGCTGGCCGAATCGGTGGCCGGCACGGGCATCACGGTGAACAGCGTGCTGCCGGGGCCGACGAAATCGCGCGGTGTGGGCGACTTCGTGCAGGACATGGCCAAGGCCAACGCCAAGAGCTTCGAGCAGGTAGAGGCCGAGTTCTTCGACCACGTGCGCCCGACCTCGCTGATCAAGCGTTTCGCCTCGCCGCAGGAGGTCGCCTCGCTGGTGGCCTATGTGGCGAGCCCGCTCGCCTCGGCCACCACGGGTGCGGCGTTGCGGGTCGACGGCGGTGTCGTCAAGAGCCTGGTCTGACCATGAGCAGCGCAGCGCAACCCACCGGCGCGGAGCAGGTGTCCTTCGTCGTCTACCTGCCAATGAAGCCGGAGCAGAAGGCCCGCGGCCGGGCGATGCTGATGGAGGTGGTCACGGCCATGGCCGAGGAGCCGGACTTCATCAACACCTGGGTCCACGAGAAACAGGACGACCCGGACGTGGTCGTCCTCTACGAGACCTGGGCCTGCTCGAAGGACGACTTCATCGCCCACCACCTCTCCAAGCACTACCGGCTGAGCTACGAGGCCTCGCTGGCGGACATCCTCTCGGGTGATCGCAAGATCGAGTTCCTGAACCCGCTGGCGGCTTTCCCCGGCCGAGCGTGACCTGGGCCGCCGGTGGGCGGCGTTCACGCGGAGTTACCCGTTCGGGCGATGCGCGCCGCTGAACCTGGGTGTTATGTTGCGGGCTTCGACTTTCAGCCATGCACATGCCCGATTCCCTAGACCCATCACCGCGGCCCATCACGGTGCTGGCCGTCGACGACCACAGCCTGATGTTGCAGGGCATCGTCGGCGCGCTGGAGACCGAACCCGACATGTGCGTGGTGGCGCAGGCGTTCGACGGGCTGAGCGCATTCCAGCAGTACATGGAACACCGCCCCGACGTCACGCTGATGGACGTGCAGATGCCGCGCATGGACGGGATCGAAGCGCTGCGCCTGATCCTGCAGGCGAACCCGCAGGCCAAGGTGGTGATGCTCACGACCTTCGAGGGCGATGTGCAGGCGCACCGTGCGATTCGCGGCGGCGCCAGCGGATACCTGCTCAAGGCCGACCTGCGCCATGACCTGCCGCACGTGATCCGCAGTGTCCACGCGGGACGCCGTTATGTGCCGCACCAGCTGGCCGTGGACCTGATCCACAACGCCGACTCGATGCTGTCAGAGCGCGAGATCGACGTGCTCAAGCTCGTCGCTGCCGGTTATTCGAACAAGGGCGTGGCCCGCGAGCTCGACATCTCCGAAGACACGGTGAAGGCGCACGTCAAGCACATCATGGCCAAGCTCGGCGCGCGCGACCGCACGCACGCCGTGACCATCGGCCTGCGCCGCGGCTTCATCCAGATTGCCTGAAAGCGCTTTCGTCAATGACCCGAACGGGTAAGGCCGATGCCACCGTCCTGAGGGCTGCGCGCGCAGACGCCTCTTCCTAGCATCACTCCAGCTGCCGAGAAGGCGACTGGAGGATGGATGAACACTGCGCCTGTTGGGATTCGTGAGCGGCCGGCGAGCGTGCTGGAGTTCGGGACATTTCGCTATGAGCCCAAGCGCTGGCAGGTCTCGGACGCCGACGGGCCGTGCCGCATCGGCAGCCGGGCCATCCAGCTGCTCGACGTGCTGCTGGAATGCCCGGGCCGGCTGTACAGCCGCGAGGAACTGGTGTCCCGCGTCTGGCCGGACACCGTCGTCGAGGAAACGAGCCTGCGCGTGCAGATGTCCGCGTTGCGGCGGCTGCTCGGCGGCGAGGCGGAGGGCGCGAAGTTCATCGCCAATGTGCCGGGGCGCGGCTATGCGTTTGTGGCGCCGGTCCGCGAGGTGCGCCTGGACGTGCCCGTGGTGCGCAAGCCGACGTTGAGTGCGCCGGATGTGCCGGCGCGCCAGGCGAATCTCGTCGGGCGCGAAGCCGGGCTGGAGCAGCTCGGCGAGCTGATCGGCCGGGAACGCCTCGTTTCGGTGGTGGGCCCGGTCGGTGTCGGCAAGTCAGTGGTGGCTGCAGCGGCCGCGGGAAGGTTCCGCGGGCTTGCGCAAGTCGACGACTTCTGCCTGGCTGACTTTTCAGAGATCTCCGAGCCGTCTCGGGCGGCCGAGGTGCTTGGCCAGGCGTGCGGCCTGATGGGGGCGGATGAAGACCCGTTCCCGGCAATCGGCGCTGCGCTGGGACAGCGGCGGGTGCTGCTCGTGCTGGACAACTGCGATCGGCTGATCGAGTGGGTGGCGCGCTGTGTCCTGCGGGTCATGCCGCGTTGCCCCGGCTTGCGAATCCTGGTCACGAGCAGCGAGCCGTTGGAGGTCGATGGCGAGTGGGTGTATCGCCTCGCGCCGCTGGAGTTTCCGGCGGATGCGAGCGCTCTGGATGCGCAGGCGCTGCTGCGGTATCCGGCGATCCGCCTGTTCGTCGAACGCGCGCAGGCGTCGAGTGCGACCTTCACGCTGACGCGATCCAATGCCGCCGCCGTGTGCCAGCTCTGCGCCTTCCTGGACGGGGTGCCGACGGCCCTGGAGCTGGCGGCAGCGCAGATGGGCCTATGCACTGCCGAGCAACTCGTGGCGCGGCGCGACGGTCTTCTGGACATCCTCACGCGCGGCCGACGCACCGCAGCCGCGCGACATCGCAGCCTGACCGCATCCGTCCGCTGGGGCCTCAGCCAGTTGAGCCGGTCCGAAGAAGCGGCGCTGCAGCGGCTGTCCATCTTCGCGGGCACGTTCGGGCTCGACGAGGCGGTCGGTCTGCTGGTTCGCCACGGGGCGGCGCCTCAGCAGGCGGTGCAGGACGTGATGAACCTCTGCACCAAGTCGATGCTGCTGCTGGAGCCGTCGGCGGAGGTGCGTCAGCGCTACCGGCTGCTGCAGATGAATCGGCTGTTCATCGAGAAATCGGCGTCTGCGGCAGTGCCGAACGAGCGGGTTCAGTTCGCGATCGCGCCGCCCCCGTCCACCAGCACCGTGCTGCCCGTGGCGTAGCCATTGCCGGCCAGGAACAGGATCGCCTCCGCGATGTCGCCCGCAGTGCCGGCGCGTCCCGCAGGCAGGCGCTGGGCTGCGCCCTCGAACATCGCGTGGCGTGAGGCCTCCGGCAGCTTGTTCCATAGCGGCGTGTCGATCAGGCCGGGCGAGACGGTGTTGACGCGCACCGGCGCGATCTCGAGGGCCAGGCCCCGCGCCAGCGATTCCAGCGCGGCGTTGATCGCGCCTTGCAACACCGAGGTCTTGCTGGGCCGCACGCTCAGGAAACCGGACACGAAGGTCAGCGAGCCGCCGGGCGTGATGCGCGCGAATCGGGCCACGCGGTAGGCACCCCAGAACTTGCTGTCCATGGCCTTGTGCGCGTCTTCGAGCGGCAGTGTTCGCACCGGCCCGGACGGTGTCTGCGCGGCCGAGACCACCACATGGTCATACGCGGAGCGCTGCGCGAAGAAGGCCTCGACGCCGGCGGCGTCGGTCATGTCGAGCACCGCGGTCTCGATGGGCTGCGGCGCCTGGTCGGCGACGGCGCCGAGTCGGTCCGCGCTGCGTGCTGCGATCGTCACCCGTGCGCCAGCGGCAGCGAACGCCAGCGCGGTCGACGCGCCGATGCCCGAACTGCCGCCCACCACGAGGACCGATTTCCCTTGAAAACCGTGCATGGCAAATACCTCCGGCGCCGATGATCGGCAGTGTTGCGATGCGGCGCCTCATGCCGTCGAGGGAGTTGCCGGTCCGCGAACAGGGCGAGTGCGGGATACGCACGCCGAGGCATGCCCTCGGGCTTGCGGATGACCAGACTGGCTGCTGGTCTTTCTAGGAATGCTCATGAACGCAAGCTTCGCCATCCCTGCACTGGTGCTGTCCGTCTCCCTGGTCAGCGCCGTCGCGCTGGCGGCAGAGGAACTGCCCGAGCCGCGTCACCTCAGCGTGGCCACCGACATCGACAGCGCTCCCATCCTGCTCGCCGGCCGCCGTTACGCCGCCTTCTGGAACACCGGCGATCCCCGCTACGCCAAGCTGGCGCTGGCGCCGGACTTCATGGACCGCACGCTGCCGCCGGGTCGGCCGCAGGGGACGTCGGGGCCGCTGGTCGCGTCGGCAGGATTCCGGGCCGCGGTCCCGGACCTGACCGCCGAGATGGAGGATGTGGTCATCGCCGGCGATCGGATCAGCATCCGCTTCCACTTCCGCGGTCACTTCACCGGAAAGATGGGCGGGCTGACCGGCGCGGGCCAGGTGGTCGACTTCCAGGCCTTCGACATCTATCGGGTGAAGGACGGTGTGATCGCCGAGAACTGGCACCTCGAAGATAACCTGACGTTCAAGCAGCAGATCGGGCTGATCGCTCCGTAGGAGCGTTCGCGTGATCCAGGACTTTCGATGGATGCCGGTCTACTCCGATTGGAAGAGAGGGCCGTCAAATTCCGTGAATCGCTCCCTCTGAATTGGTGTGAAATGCGGCGCTCACAAAAGCGCACGTCGCAAACCAGGATGGGGGGAATCAGCCAATGAGGATCAATTCACGGAACGTGGCACGCTGGGTCCGCGTGGCGCTGGCGCTCGCGGCTGCATCGGGCGCCGCATCGGTGCACGCGCTCGATCCGACGTTGAGCCTGGCCCAGCTGAACCACAAGACCTGGCTGACCAAGGATGGAGCGCCCGTTGGCGTCATGAGCATGGCGCAGGGCAAGGACGGCACGCTCTGGATCGCCTCGCGGACAGGTCTGTACCGATTCAATGGCCTGAAGTTTTCCAAGTACGGCGCGGAAGGCGAGGAGGCGCTGCAGTCCGACCAGCTGATCAACGCCGTGATCTCGAAGGATGGAAGCCTGTGGGTGGCACCGCTATTCGGCGGCCTCGATCGGATTCAGAACGGCCGTGTCACGCACTTCCCGCCGGGGCAGGAGCTGCCGCGCGGCACGGTGCGCAGCATCGCAGTGGACCGCGACGGCGTGGTCTGGGCTGCCGCCAATGGAGGGCTGTCGCGGTTCGTCGGCGGTCACTGGGAGCGCCTGGGTCCCGAATGGAAGCTGCCACCCGGACCGACCGTGGATGTGGTCGCGACGCCGAGTGGCGAGATCTGGGTTCGCACGCTGGGCGGGCTCTACCAGCTGCCGGCGGGGCAAAAGGAGTTTCTGGAGCGCAATCGCTACAAGCCCCTGGACATCTTCAATCAGGCCACGGCGGTGGCCCGGGACGGTTCGATCTGGAGCTTCGATACTGCGGACCGCTTGAACCGTTCCACGCCGGACGGGGCGACCGTGCCGGTGCCCGGCATCGAGCGCGTCGGACAAGTGCTGTTCGACCGCGATGGGCAGCTGTGGGTCGGCGGCGCCCACGGCGTACGCCGCTTTCGCCCGGCTGGCGAGGCCAAGAACGCCGGCGCGAGTTTTGGCGCGGCTGAAGTTCTCGCTGCACCGGACAACCTGAGCGCGCCCTACATCAGCTGCATTTTCGAAGATCGTGAAGGCAACATCTGGGTCTCCACGACCGGCGGTCTGGACCGCTTCAGCAACACGGACCTGGTACGTATGACGTCGCCGTTCAACAGCGGCTACCTGTCGCTGTCGCCTGGAACCCCCGGGGCGGGTGATCAGGTGTTCATCAACGGTCAGGTGAACGATGGCGACGGGGATGTCGGCGGCACCGCGCGGATGCGGGACGGCATCGTGGAGAAGCAATGGTCCGGCGGCACCGCGCTCGCCTCGATGCGGGGGGCGGACGGATCGAACTGGTTCGCCAGCATGGGGCATCTGAACCGGATCGCCGGTGACGATCTGCGGGTCTGGCCGATGCCGGCCGAGCTGGCGAGCCGGCCCGCGCAGACGCTCGTGCAGGACAGTGAGGGGGCCATCTGGGTGTCGATCGGTGGCTTCGCGCTCCAGCGCTTTGCGGACGGTGAATGGAGCCCGGTGAAGGTGGCGGGACTGCCGAAGACCACTGCCATCGCGTCGGGCCGTGATGCCAAGGGGCGCCTCTGGTTCGGCTTCCCCACGGGCGTTGCCGTCGTCGACCAAGGCAAGGCGCGCAACTTCACCCAGGAAGACGGCCTGGACATCGGTCCGGTCACCGCGGTCAGCGTGACCGGCGCGCGCCAGTGGCTGGGCGGTGAGCGGGGCGTCGTGCATGTGGAAGGCACCCGCTTCGTTCCGCTCGAAACGGCGCAAGCCCGGGTGCTCTCGGGTGTCTCGGGGCTTGCCGAAGACATGCAGGGCGGGCTCTGGGCCGCCACCTACTCCAGCGTCGTCCACATTCCTGCGGCCGAGCTGAAACGAGCCTTCAGTGACGAGACGTATCAAGTCCGCGCCGACATCTACGACTACCTGGACGGCATGCCCGGCGTGCCGCGCCAGTTGCGCCCGACGCCCTCGCTGGTGCTCGGCGGTGACGGCAAAGTCTGGGTGGCGACGGACTTTGCCGTCTTCTACATCGACCCCCAGCGTCTGCATGCGGACACGGCGGCGCCGCCGGTGGTGCTGCGCGCGCTGCGCTCTGGCGGGACGTCGACGAGCCTCGACGCGCTCGCGTCGGTACCGACTGTCGGCGCGTCCAATCTGGAAATCGACTATGAGGCCTGGAGCCTCAAGGTGCCCGAGCGCGTCCATTTCCGTTACCGGCTCGTCGGCGTCGACGAGGCCTGGCAGGACGCCGGCACGCGACGCACCGCGTACTACTCGCACCTGAGCCCGGGCCGCTATGTGTTCGAGGTCAGCGCCAGTGTCGGCAACGGCGAATGGAATGCCACGCCCGCCACACTCTCGTTCTCCGTCCCGCCCCTGTGGTTCCAGACCTGGTGGTTCCGGCTCCTCTGTGTGCTGGCCGGTCTGGCCCTGTTGTGGCTGCTGTACCTGTGGCGCGTCGCCAAGGTGTCGGACTCGGTGGCCCGGCTGGTGCGCGCGCGCCTGGAAGAGCGGCTCAGCGAGCGCGAACGCATCGCGCGCGAACTGCATGACACGCTGCTGCAGAGCGTGCAGGGCATGATCCTGGCCTTCCACAACATCCGTTCGCGAATGCCCGGTGGAGACCCCTTGCGGCAGCAGATCGACGGGGCGCTGGACCGCACCGACGAAGTGCTGGCCGAGGCGCGCGACCGCGTGCGCGATCTGCGCACGCCAGGTCGGGAAGACGCGGAATTGTCCGAAGCGCTCAAGGCCGCCGCAGCCGACATCGGCGGCGAGCGCAACACCTTGTGCACGGTCACGTGCAGCGGCCAGCCGGTGCCTCTGGAGGGCACCGTGCGCGATGAGATCTACCGCATTGCCCGCGAAGCCATGGTCAACGCGTTCGAGCACGCGAAGGCGCGCGAGATCCGGGTCGAGGTGCGCTACGAGGCGGAGGAGCTGGTCGTGGCCGTCAGCGACGATGGCGTGGGGATCGACGCGCAGGTGCTGGAGCGCGGCGCGCTGGCGGGCCACTGGGGCCTGCCGGGCATGCGCGAAAGGTCGGAGCGCATCGACGCAGAGCTGGAGCTGACGAGTTCTCCGCAAACGGGAACGCGTGTGTGTGTGAAGGTGGCTGGCCCTGTGGCCTACGGCAGCGCTGAGCCCCGAGCCGGATCTGGGCCGTTGGGGCGCATCCGTCAGGCCCTGAGCGGCGACGAGCCGTTGCGCCGCCGGGCTTGACGGGTCAAGTCGGCTTCAGACACAGGCTCTGGGTGTCCAGCCGCCAGAGGTTCACGCCTCGCTGGCTGGCCACCGCCTTGGGCACGGCCGGCGTCACCATGTGCTGGAAAGCCTCGTCCGTCCCGACGATCCACACCGTGCGGGAAGTGCAGAGCCGCAGCGGCAGATCGGCGGGCGTGAGCAGCAGCCTGGCGGCCAGATCGGGGGCGAAGCGGCCGGCGTCGAAGATCTCCTTGCGCCAGGTGTCCTTGCGCAGGATCTCGGGGTTGCGCCAATCGTCGACGATGGCGTTGGGCTCGCTCAGGTGCGCGTAGAAGGGCAGGTCGAAGTAGTACTGGTCGAGCATCAGCACGGGCTCGCCGGCTTGCCGGCCGGCCGCCAGCGCGCGGCCCAGATCACGCTCGCTATGCGGCGGGCGCAGGGCCAGGAAGGCGATGATCGCGAGGCTGAGCAGGCCCGCGCCGATCGCGGCCGCCCGCCAGCCGCGGCGCGCGGCCTCGCCGCTGGCGCGCCAGCCGTCGGCCACCAGCCAGGCCAGCGGCGGCACGGCAGGCAGCACATAGCCGAGCAGCTTGGACTGCGGCAGCGAGAAGAACAGCACCGGCATCGCGAACCAGCACAACATCAGCAGGCGCAGCGGCCGCGTCTCGGCGTCCGCCAGGTAGCTGCGCGTGAACAGGCGGCGCAGCCACGGCCACCAGGGCAGGCTCACGAGCAGCAGGATGGCCGGGTAGAACCAGAACGGCTGCACGTTGTTGAAGCCGCCGGCGGCGAAACGCTTGAAGTGCTGCACCACGAAGAAGTAGTACAGGAAGTCCGGGAAGCGCTGCTGCATCGCCAGGAACCAAGGCGCCGCGATCGCCGCGAACACGAGCAGACCCGAGAGCGAGAACAGGCGCAGCAGCAGGCGCCATTGGCCTTGCAGCGTCAACCAGGCGAACAGCACGAGGCCGGGGATCACGAAGCCGATCAGGCCCTTGGCTAAAACGCCGAGCGCGGCCATCGCGTAAGCCGCAAGGAGCGCCTGCCGGTACGGCTGGCCCTTCATCATCGACAGGACCGCGTTCGCCGCGAGCGCGACGGTGGCGGTGATGCAGCCGGCCACCAGCGTGTCGAGATTGGCGAACTGGCCGCCGAGGAAGAACAGAGGCTGGGCCATCAGCGCGAGCAGCGCGGCGTTGGCGCTGCGCTCTCCGCCATGCCGACGCGCCAGCAGCCAGAGCGACAGCGCTGCCAGCGTGCCGCCCAGCAGCGGCGCCGCGCGCGCGGCCCATTCATTCACGCCGAACACCGACATCGAGGCGGCCGTGATCCAGTAGAACAGCGGCGGCTTGTGGAAGTACGGCAGGCCGTCGAGCGTGGGCGTCAGCCAGTCGTGCGAGCGCATCATCTCCCAGGCCACGCCGACGTAGCGGCCCTCGTCGGGCAGCATCAACGGGCGGGCCCAGGCGGTGAGGGCCAGGGCCAGGAAGATGCCGAGCGCGACCCAGAGGGCGCGTCGGGTGTCACGCGAGAGCAGCGGCTTGCGCGTGCCGACGGCGTCGGCTGAAGGAGAGATGAGACTGCGGGCCATGGTGATTCAGGAAGCGGGGGTGCCGCGAGGCGCTGTCGAGTGCCCCAGACGGCCGAGCTGCACGCCGCGGCGTTGCAGCACGAGCGGGAAATCGGTGCTGCCGAGCACCGTGTGTTCACGGCGGCGCGCCACGGCGATGCTGTCGCCGCGCAAGTCGCCGAGGCCGGGGTGGCACATCAACAGGCTCTGGTGCTCTGCATCCGCCAGCCAGCCGTCGAGATGGCGCAGATAGCCGGCCTCGTCGGCGTCGAAGCCGTAGACGCCCACCAGCCCGCGGTTCTGCCCGAAGCCTTGCGCCCTTGCGCGCTGGCGCAGCCGCCCGGCGCCCAGTGCGGCGATCAGCGCGTGCTTGCGGCCGGCGGCGTCGAAGCGGAGGGCGGCAGGCGGTGCGGTATCGCGCAGCCAGGGGCGATGCGCGCCGTAACGGCGCAGCAGCTCCTGGATGAGGACGTCGCGCACGACCGGCAGCTGGTGCACGTGCTGGTGGCCGTCGACAAAGTCCGGCGCGCGGCCCACGGCCTGCTCGAAGGCATCGAGCTGCAGGGCGACGCGCAGTCGCATTTCGGCGGCGGACAGGCGGCCCGCGTAGGCGCGAAGGATCAGGCCGCGCAGCCCATAACCTTCCGGTTCGGCGGAGAAGTGTTCGCTGAGGTTCAGGTGCAGGCCCAGGTCCGCGCGGCCTTGCGCGGCGGCCACCAGCGGCGCAGCACCTTCGCGCCAGGCCGGTGCCGTGCTCATGCACGAGACGGCCGTGAGCCAGCCGGCCTGCACGCCTTCGAGCACGGCGTCGTTCACGCCTTCGCTCAGGCCGTAGTCGTCGGCGCAGACGGCGATCGTGCGCGGCGTGTTCATCTCACCTCGAAGCCCGTGGCCGGCTCGTAGGCCTGGATCAGGAACAGCGGCCGGCGCTTGCTCTCGAGGCTCAACCTGCCGATGTATTCGCCAAGCACGCCGATGGCCAGCAGCTGCAGGCCGCCGAGCATCAGCACCACGACGATCAGCGTCGGGTAGCCGCGCACCGGGTCGCCGTAGATGAGGGCGTGGATGAAGCTGTAGAGGCCGAAGACGAAGGCCATCGCGGCGCTGGCCATGCCGAGCTTGGTGGCGACCTTGAGCGGCGCCACCGAGAAGGCCGTGATGCCTTCGACGGCGAAGTTCCAGAGCTGCTTGAAACGCCACTTCGTCTCACCGGCGGCGCGTGCACCGACCTCGTAGTCGAGTGTGACCTGCTCGAAGCCGATCCACGCGAACAGACCCTTCATGAAGCGGTTGCGTTCGGGCAGCTGGTTCAGCGCGTCCACGGCGCGGCGGCTGAAGAGGCGGAAGTCGCCCACGCCGTCGGGGATCGGGATGTCGCTCAGCCGGTTGATCGTGCGGTAGAAGAGGCCGGCGGCGCGGCGCTTGACCCAGGACTCGTCCTCGCGGCTCGTGCGGCGCATGCTCACCACGTCGGCGCCCGCGCGCCAGGCGGCGACCATGGCGGGGATGTGCTCGGGCGGGTGCTGCAGGTCGGCGTCCATCAGGATCACGGCCTCGCCGCGCGCCATCTGCAGGCCGGCGGTCAGCGCCTGTTCCTTTCCGAAGTTGCGCGAGAAGCGCAGCACGGTGACGAGCGGACAGGCAGCGCGCAACTGCTTGAGCTTTTGCGCGGAGCCGTCGGTGCTGCCGTCATCCACGTAGACGATCTCGACCGTCTCCTGCACCTCGCGCAACGCAGCGAGCAGGCGCTGCTGGAGCAGCGGCAGCGAGGCCTGTTCGTTGAAGACGGGCACGACAATGCTCAAGGCGCAGGCATGGGCCTGCAGCAGCGGCGAGTGGGGGTTCCACAGCGGCATGTTCATGCGAAGCTCCAACGCTTGTTGAGGCCGTAGCCCGCGCCCAGTGCGGCGGCGCTGGCGATGACCTGGGCCAGCAGGTAGTGCATGCCGAAGGCCTGGCCGCAGGCGACGACGGCGCCGTGGCCGACGGCCATCAGGGCCGCCACGGCGAAGAATCTCGGCAGCGCTCGGCGATGTGTGGCCGTGCGATCGGCGAACGTGTAGCGGCGATTGCCGGCATAGGCCCAGATCGCGCCGAGAAACGCACCGAGCGCCGCGCCGAGCGCTGCCGGCACATGCAGGACCTCCACGCAGCCGATCAGCACCGCGTAGTGCAGGGCGGTGGCGGATCCGCCGACCAACAGGTATTTCAAGAAACGCAAGACACGCCCTCCGAACTTCTGGGCGTGACCTTATCGAGACGGCCGTTAAGAGCGTGTGAAATTCAGCGTGAAACGGCTGCCCCGACCTTGCACTTGGCTGTGCGAGATCGACCAGCCGAGGTGCTCCGCGATGCGCTTGACGAGCGCCAGGCCCAGGCCCGAGCCGCCGCCGGCGCGGGGGCTGTCGCCGAGCCGCTCGAAGAGGTGCGCCTGCACGTCGGGCGGCAGGCCGGGCCCGGTGTCAGTCACTTCGAGCCTTTGTGCGCTGAGCTGGACGGTTATTTCGCCGGCGTCGGTGTATTGGCAGGCGTTCCTCAGCAGGTTGCCCACGGCCATCTCGACGAGTTCCGGCGGCGCATAGACGTGCGTGGCGGGTGCCAGCTCCAGGACCAGCTTCACCGGCTTGCCCGTCAGCAGGTCGCGGCAGCGCTCGGCCTCGCGCTCCACCAGCGGCGCGAGCTCCAGTCGCGGCGCTGCGAGATTCTCCGGCGAGCGGGACAGCAGCAGCAGTGCCGCCACGCGCTCGGCCGTGCTGTGCGCCGTGCGGCGGATACGCTCCACCGCGGCCTGCTGCGGCGCCGCGGCCGGCAATTGCACGGCCAGCACTTCGGCGGCGCCGAGGATCACCGTCAGCGGCGTGCGCAGCTCGTGGCTCACGTCGCCGGTGAAGAGGCGCTCGCGCTGCAGATAACGCTGCAGTTCAGCGTTGCTGCGCACCAGCGCGCGGGCCAGCGTGCCGATCTCGTCGTCGCGCGCCAGCAGCGGCGATGCCTGCGTGAGCCGGTGCTCGGAAACGGCATCGGCCAGCTCCACAACGGGCGCCAGCACGCGGCCGGCCGTGGCTCGGGCCAGCAACAGCGCCAGCAGGGCGGCACCGACGATGCACAGGCTCAGGCCCGCGAGCACCTGGCCTTCGATGCGCTCGAAGTCGCTGACGAGGTCCACCGCCGCGTAGGCCTCGCCCGAGGGCAGCACGCCGACGAGCGCGTCAAGCTTGCGTTCGCCGTCGTGCACTTCCTGGAAGCCGGGCTGGAGGCCGCGCAGCCAGCTCGGCATGCGGTCGCCGCGATAGAAGGCGATCTCGGGGGTGAGTGCGGCCGGATCGCTCACCTGCGCACCGGCCAGGCGCCAGCGGATGACGAGATCCAGGCGGTGCTGGACAAGGTATTTGTCTATCTGGCCGCGCGCGTAGTCGACCACCACGGCGAAGCAGCCACAGAGGCCCAGGGCGAGCGCCACATAGGCCGCAACGATGCGCCGGCGCAGGCTGCCGCCGGCCTTCATTCGGCGGCGCCTTCAGCCGGCGCGACGATGGCGTAGCCCAGGCCGGGGCGCGTCTGCAGCAGCGGCGTGCCGAAGGGCTTGTCGATGGCCTGGCGCAGCGCGTGGATGTGGGTGCGCAGCGCGTCGGAGTCGGGCGGGTCGTCGCCCCAGAGGGCGTATTCGAGCGCCTCGCGCGCCACCAGCCGCGGCGAGGACTGCATCAGCACAAGGAGCAGCTTGTGCCCGCTGGGCGTGAGTTCGAGCGTGCGTCCGGCGCGGCTGGCCTGGCGCGTGGCCGGGTCGAGCACGAGGTCGGCCACCTGCAGCGGCGCGGGCACGTGGGCGTCGAGCGCGCGGCGGTGCAAGGCCTTGAGCCGCACGTCGAGCTCGGCCATCGAGAAGGGCTTGACGAGGTAGTCGTCAGCGCCGGACTCGAAGCCGCGGACCTTGTCGGGGATCGTGTCCAGCGCCGTGAGCATGAGCACCGGCACGGGCAGGCGCAGCTCGTGGCGCAGGCGGCGGCAGACCTCGAGGCCGTCGAGGCCGGGCAGCATCAGGTCGAGCACGACGGCGTCGTGCACGCGGCGCGCGGCGCTGGCCAGGCCGGCCTCGCCGTTGCGCTCCCAGTCGATGACATAACCGAGAGGTTCCAGGTAGGCGTGCAGGTTCGCGGCAATGTCCGCGTTGTCTTCGACGATCAGGATGCGCATGGCGGCGATGTTATCGACGCTGCGCCGAGGTTCCGCGTTAGAGGTCTTCAGTGCACGCCGGGCAGCGCGGTGTCGCCCACGCGGACGACGGGCCAGTTCACGACGATCCTGGTGTGCGTCAGCTCGACTTCGCCCTTCTCGGCAGCAGCCAGCACCGCCTCTTCCGAGTTGAGCAGGTGCGGCGTGACGCCGGCCTTCCACTTCACCATCACCAGGACCCAGAACGGGTGGTAGTTCTTGTCCGCGTTGTCGGCGCCGAGCGGGCGCGGGATCGACGGCAGCACCGCGCCTTGCTCTTCGTTCGGGAACTTGTAGGCCTTCTCCACCGGGCCGGTCTTGAGTGCGTCGGCCAGCGCGGGCACGTAGTTCAGGCCCTGCTTGCGGGCGAGGTTGGGATCGGAGACGTCGGTGCTGATGTAGTTCACGCGCTGCCCGTCGAACCAGGCTTCCTTGAGGGGCAAGGTGATCTCGGCGGCGCCGGCGCAAAGCGCGGCGGCGAGCAGGGCTGGCAGAACGAGGACGCGGGCGAGGCTGGGCATCTGAGGCTCCGGGTGTTGGAGAGAGGGGCGCACGCAGTCTATGTGCGGGGCAGGGGCCCGGGCTTGTTGGGGCAAGCCCGCACCTGGGGCGCTTTACAAGCCGTTGACAATCGCGCCTTCGGCCTCACGAGGGCCTTCTCTGAGATACCCATGGCGATCCCACACCTCACCGACGAACAGATCCGCAGCTGGAGCCGCGGCCAGAAAGACCAATGGTGGCTGGACACCGTCTACCGCGGCAACATGGCGCAGCTGACCTTGCGCTCGGCGCTGACCGGTTTCCTGCTCGGCGGCATTCTCTCGGCGACCGGCATGTACATCGGCGCCAAGACCGGCATCACGATCGGTGTGGGCCTGACCTCGGTGATCCTGGCGTTTGCGATGTTCCGCATCCTGCACGGCGCGGGCCTCGGCTCGGACTTCAGCATCCTGGAGAACAACTGCACCCAGTCGATCGCCACGGCCTCGGGCTATGTGGTGAGCCCGCTCTATGCGGGCCTGGGCGCGTACATGCTCGTGACCGGCCACATCCCGCCGTGGTGGCACATCATGCTGTGGATGACTGTCGTGGCCGTGCTGGGGGTGCTGGTGGCATTCCCGATGAAGCGGCGCTTCATCAACGAGGAGCAACTGCCGTTCCCGGAAGGGCGTGCTTCCGGCGTGGTGCTCGATTCGCTGTACTCCGGCGATGCGGGCGAAGGCATGTTCAAGGCCCGCCTGCTCGGCATCACGGCGCTGGGCGCCGCGCTGTACCAGGCGGTCATCAGCGACGGCTGGATGAAGCTCCTGCAGGTGAAGGCCTTCGGCGCGCAGGCCGCGTGGACATTCCACGAGCGCATCGACACCTACTATTACGAGGCCGCCAAGAAGTTCGGCTGGGCGATCCCGAGCATCCTGGGCACGGACGTGCGCACGCTCGGCCTGCGCCTGACGCTGGACGTGGCGATGATGGGCACGGGCGGGCTGATGGGCATGGCCATCGCCATGAGCTGCCTGATCGGTTCGCTGGTGAATTTCGTGCTGCTCGCGCCGCTGATGATCCAGTGGGGCGACATTGCGCCGCGTGTGGCACCCAACGGGAGCCTCGTGGCGCTGAACCGTGTGGAAATCGTCAACCAGTGGTCGCTCTGGTGGGGCGTGACGATGATGGTGGTCGGCTCGCTCGTGAGCCTGGCGGCCAAGCCTGAACTGTTCACTGGCGCGTTCAAGTCGGTCTTCGGCAAGAAGACCCAAGGCGGGACGCGCGCCACGGGCAAGGACGTGCTGGCCGACATCGAAGTGCCGCTCTGGATCTCCTATGTCGGCGTGCCGATCTTCGGCGCGCTCGGCGTCTGGGCCACGCACGCGTTCTTCGGCGTCTCCTGGCTGCTCTGCACGGTGGCGCTGCCGCTGATCCTGGTGCTCACGGTGATCTGCGTGAACTCGATGGCGCTGACCTCCTGGACGCCGACGGGCGCGCTGTCCAAGATCACGCAGTTCTCGATGGGCGCGATCGACAGCGCCAACCCCGCCAGCAACCTGATGCCCGCCACGATGACCGCCGAGGTCGCCACCAACGCGAGCAACCTGCTCTCCGACATCAAGGCCGGCTACATGCTGGGCGGCAAGCCGCGCCACCAGGTGGTGGGCCATGTAATCGGCATCTTCGCCGGCGTGATGGCCTGCGTGCCGCTGTTCTTCCTGCTGTTCCTGCAGCCGGATGCCAACGGCGTGCGCTCGACGGCCAACATGGTGTCCGACCAGTTCGCCATGCCCGCCGTGATGCAGTGGAAGGGCGTGGCCGAGTTGATCGCCAAGGGCGTGAAAGACCTGCCGAGCTCCGCCGTCGTCGCGATGGCCGTGGCGGCACTCGTGGCACTTGTGATGGAGGTGACGCGCATCCTGACCAAGGGTCGCTTCAAGCTGTCTTCGGTGGCGATCGGCCTGGGCGTGGTGCTGCCGCCGGAGTCGGTGTTCGCGATGTTCGCCGGCGCGCTGCTGTTCTGGGTGGCGGAGCTCCGCCTCAAGGACAAGCCCGCGACGCTGAGCCGTCGCATCTGGGTGGACGGCTGCGAAGCGATCTGTGCCGGCGCCATCTCGGGCGCCGCATTGATGGGCATCGGCAACGCGATCCTCAATGTCCTGATCTGACACACCCGATGCACCGATAATGGCGCTCTTCGGCTGACCGTAGCTCAACTGGATAGAGCAGCTGCCTTCTAAGCAGCAGGTCGGGGGTTCGAGTCCCTCCGGTCAGGCCAAATCAGAGTGTCATGTTTGATCAGAACATCGCAAGCCGCTAAGTGAATCAATCGCTTGGCGGCTTTTTTCATGTCACGTTGAATCACGACAACGCATTGCGGCGCAGGGGAACAAGGGGCACACTTCGGGGAACAAACCCGCTTTTCGGGATCCTGGTCTGCCTTGTTCCCCTATGCTCACCGACCCAGCCTGCAAGAACGCCTCCTGCCCAGCTGACAAAAAGAGGGTGCGGCTCACTGATGCCGGCGGCCTCTATCTCGAGGTCGCGCCGAACGGCTCTAAGCGCTGGTTCTGGAAGTACTACTTCGCGGACAAAGAGAAGCGCCTGGCGTTGGGCAGCTACCCAGATGTAACCCTGAAAGCCGCACGGACGGCCCGTGACGACGCACGCAAGGTGCAGCAGGGCGGCACTGACCCGGCGCAGCGCCGGCAGCTCGACAAGTTGGAAAGCAAAGCCGAGCAGGGCAACACCTTCGAGGCGATCGCGCGGGAGTACCACGGTACCCGGAAGGGCGCCGTCAGTCCGCTCTACTCGGCCAGGTGGCTCGAACGAATGGAGAAGGACCTGTTCCCTTGGATCGGTAGCTTGCCGCTGGCCGACATCACGGCCCCTCTGCTGCTCCAGGTCTTGCGCCGGGTTGAGCAGCGGCAGGCTATCGAGACCGCACACACGCTGCGCCAGACCGCGGGCCAGGTCTTCCGCTACGGCATTGCAACTGGCCGCTGCGAACGCAATCCGGCTCCCGATCTGAATGGTGCACTCAAGCCGGTGCTGGTCAAGCACATGTCGGCGGTCCTTGAGCCTGAGAAGGCAGGGGAGCTGATGCGCAGTATGGCCATGTACGCAGGCCAGCCGGCTACACGGGCCGCGATGCAGCTGTCGGCCATGCTGTTCCAGCGGCCGGCCAACATCCGAATGATGGAATGGGCCGAGCTAGACCTCGACGGCGCGCTATGGACGATCCCGGCGGCCAAGATGAAGCGCTCGGTGCACGGTAAGACGAATGGGCGGCCGCACATGGTGCCGCTCTCGACCCAAGCCGTTGCGGTCCTGAAGGATCTGCAGCCACTCACCGGGCATGGCCGATTCGCCTTCCCGTCGCTCATCACGGGCGAACGGCCCATGAGCGAGAACACCGTGAACACCGCACTGCGGCGCATGGGCTATGGAAAGGAAGAGATGTCGGCGCACGGCTTCCGATCGATGGCTCGCACCATCATTGCGGAGCAGTTGCCCGGCATCGCTATCGACGTCATTGAAGCGCAGCTGGCTCACGGCAAGAGCGGCCCGCTTGGCATGGCATATGACCGAGCCGAATACATGCAGCAGCGCAGGCAGATGATGCAGACGTGGGCCGATTACCTGGATCAGTTGAGGACGGCGCCAACGTGATTCAGTTCAGATCGGCCTGATAACTTGGGCCTTTACGGGTCCCGGGGAGGCCGAAGCCGAAGAGCAGGAAGCAGCAGGCGGTGCTGGACCGCGTCGCGACGATGGCGCCCGCGCGCCTCTTGAAATGCCTGCGATGCGGCTCGCTGGAGCTCATCGGGACCCGCCGGAGCCCTGGGGGCAGGAAGGCCCAAGGCCGGAGCCAAGGCGCTGACCTGCGTGTACTGCGTGATGAAGGTGGAGCGGGTTGTGATCCACTAAGCCGGGTGTGCATGTGTTAGATGCCGGCCGCAGCAAGTATTCAGCGAGCTCTGATCGCCCGGCTTCGTCTGCAAGATTGCTCCGCAGGTTCCTCGCTGCGTCAGCCTATGCCTGCTCTCTTGGGCGGCAGTCGCCCAAATTCTCGGGTCGCCGCCACCTTGCTCCGACACCATTGCGCGCTGGCAACATCCGGAATGGCATTCGTCAATTGCTTTCAGCCAATTTGACCTAATATTGTTGCAAGGACGGCACGTTTGCCGTCTTGAGGCAGAGAAGGGAGGGGCATGACCGACACAACCACGTTCGCCACCTATGAAGAACGTCTTGCAGCACTGGACGCTGCTGATAGTGGTGAACTGATCAACAACAGCTCGACCGAACATGCAGTTCCGCTGATCGCCCGTCTGTTCGCTCGCGGCCGCCGTCAAATCGATATTTTCACAGGTTCGCTCGAGCCTGAGATCTATTCCAAGGACCCGGTCGTCGAGGCTTTGGGCGTTTTCCTGCTTGGCCGGGAAGGTACAAAACTGCGCGTAGTAGTGCAAGGTTCGCTTGAAGAGGTGCCGGACGCGAAGCTGCTCGGCGCGGGCGGCCTTTTTGCTGTCCTTCGCAAGCGTTTCGGACCTGAAATTCTATCGCGCGTGTCGTTGCGACGAGGCACGGATAAGGCGCGTGAGATTAGCAGCCATTTCTTGATCGTTGACAACGAAGGTTTTCGACTGGAGCCGGACAGCACAAAGCATGAGGCAGTTGCATCATTCAATCGCCCGGAATATGCGAAGCAGCTGAGAATGCCGTTTGATAAGCTCTTTGATTCGAGTGAGGCAATCGAGCTGCGGTTTGATGAGGAACTGGCTGCAGTCTGATAAATAATTCTAATGGGCCGCCTTCGGGCGGCTTTGTTTTGCCGATGGAGACGGTATGGCTTCTGGTCTCATGACCCTGGCTTATATGATTGAAATGGCGGCTGTATTCAATCTTGCATATTTGGAGCTTAATAAAGCTCGCTACGTCGAAGGTCCGAAGAAACTAATTGACGAGTTACGCAAGCGCATCGAGCGCGAAGAAGAAGGTCCCGTTAGCACGGCGGATTGGTTCAAAGCTAAAACCGAACTTCTGGATAAGCTTGATGCCTTGACAAGTCATCATCGATTGAAGCGTCAGGCTGGGTGGCAGACGAAGAGCGGTGCCAATGGCAACGAGAAATTGAGGCACTACGATCGCATGGCTTGCGAGGTGTACGAGTTCTTCGACAACGAAAAAGATAAGTCTCTCGCTCAGCACTATCTCATCGTGACGGCTGCTCTCCTGCCCATTATCACAATTTTTGATCATCAGGGCCTTCATCAGCTGGAGAACACGTACTTTACTGTCGCCTGTATATCTGTCATCGGGCTAATAGTGTGGACATTTCATGTCTCAGTGAATGTATTTCCGCGAACTTTGATGCTCTGTATGGTGGCCCTCTGTCTGATTCTTGATGGAATTGCGTATTCCGCTCCAGATTTGACTCCGCATTCATATCATTTTGACGCTTGGTGGTTCTTTTTCTGGGTCCTAGCGGTCGCTCTAGTGCTGCCAGCTGCATTTATCATTTCTGGGCGACGACTTCGTAAGGTGCTCACGGACGTTCAGGATCGCTACGCCCGCGAGTTCGATGATTTGAAATCCTCACCGGTTGAAGATGCACTGCAGGCAATGCCTAGAAGCCTTGCGCGTTAGTCCCTCGATGCCGCCTTCGCTGCGACTACAAGAAAACCCGCGTCGAGCGGGTTTTTTCATGCCTATGCCGGGGCGCGGTCAGAACACCTTGCCGATTGAGGGTAAGAAGGCGAGCAGATGCGCGTGCACTGCTCTCTGGCGCCGCTGCCGCGTTTCAAGCGGAAGCGGTACGCCATTCTTTGCTTTTGACTTCGCTTGCCTGTGGTCCTAGGTGCCGGTCAGAAGTCGTGTTTCCCATCCGCCGGGCAGGAATGGTAGTTCTCGCCATAGGCGCCGCGACCGACGCGCAGCACTGACTTGTTGCCGGTGTCAAAGCATGGCTGGCAAAGGTAGTGTGATGGCTGCTTGCCATCGCTGCGGGCATAGGCGAACTTGCCGGACTCGACCTCCGCAAGCGCGTAGTTGTCGCGCTCTTCGGATTTGGTCTTGATGGCTCGAAGCTCATCGTGAAGTTCATTCAGTTCTGCTTGGAGGTTGCTTGCCTTCTCGATTGACGCGAGGGCAGCCATGGACAAGGCATACATCTTCGTGTTGGCCTCGGTTAGCGCGGCCTTGATCTTGGCGTCGTCACGCGCTTCGACGGCGCCGCTGATCATGTCGAAGGCGACTCGCAGACCTTGAATGGCCGAACTGATCTCAATCATTCGGATCCTCCTTTGGATTGACACGCGGGAGCATACCCAAGCCGAAAAAATAGAGCTCCGAGGTGGCCAGAGCACGCAGCGCACGCGTCGGCTCAAACTTCCTTCCGCGCAATCCAATGCATCAGCCGGCACTCAAGCAACCGCTGCGACGGTCCGCTCAGTCCGTCAAAGGGAAGTGCGACCACGCGCTTCTTGGTGATCAAGATCGGGAATTCGTCTAGATCTAGCCTGTCGATCGAACCGCTGACGCTGAAGACGAGGGGTTGCCCGTCCTCGAGCATTGGCACAACGCGGAGCTGATAGCGGCAGTGTTGACCGTCTGGCCCCAAGAAGGCGCCGCTGTAGTCGGCGTAGATGAGCATGGGTTGCGCCTCCTGGATGCTGGTGGCGGAATCTTTCCATGCCCTGCAGGTGGAGTGACCGGGATTTGCCCGACCTTGCAACCCGCGGCTCAGCCGCCAGTGCGAGGAAGGTCGGCATCGATGCCGCCGGTGCGCGGCAGCTCTACCCGGTCGATGCCACCCGTTCTGGGCGGCTCAGGCGCAGCCTTGCCGCCGCCGGTACGGGGGATGGAGTACAGAGCGTCGCGCTCGGCCTTGATGATGGTGACTTCGGTCATGGGTCAGGGCCTGGTGCGGACAAGGGCAATGATCGACACCACGAAAGCTGCCAGCGCAATAAGCGCAGACGCGAACGCAGCCCGGGTCGCCCACTTCGTAGCAGAAGCACTTGCCTCGGCAGCCTGCGTCATCCGCTCGGAGCGAGCGTCCGCCTTTGCTTCCCGCTCGTCCGCGTTCTCGTTGAGCCACCGACGCACCTTGGCGCGGTTGTCACCGCCATACGTCGCGTTCGCCTCGTAGTCGGCCCGAACAGCGCCTTCTCCACGTTCCAGAAGTCTGGCAACGAACACCGGATCTTCGTCTGCCAACCTAGGCATAGGGGTCTCCCTTGAAAGAGCGATGGATTCGAAGGACGAGCCGGGCATTGCCCAGTGCTAGGCAGGCACCTGCCAGCTCCCTTGTCGCATCAATCAGAATGCCTCCATGAGCACCGCGCGCGCAAGCGTATAACGATCCATCAGCGTGGTGTCGATCTTGAAATGCTTTCGAGCACCTTCCTCTAGGATCCAGTCGTGCGCAGTTGCGGCGCTCAATTCATCCTCCTCCTCGAGGACGTCGCGAGCATGGCGAACGCAGTCTTCGGGCCTCTCGTTTGAGTACATGGCGACTCCAGGAAAGCGGAGGAGTAACTCTACGTTAGGTCAGGCAATCCAATGGATTTCAAATGTCAATCAAAACTCAGCTTGACGATGCACTTTTCCTGAAGGCCAACGGGCGGTACCTTGGCGCTTTCACTGTGCTTATGCTCGCAGTTGCTGCGTCTTCGCGCTTGACCTTTCCGCAGGGAACACCGTCACGAGTCGATGCAACCAAGGCAATGGGCGATGGGGAGGCCTTCCGGCTGTTCATTGGCGGTCGCATCCGCAAGATGCTCCTGGGTTTGGATCGTGGTCCTGACGAAGGCAGTGCCGGGGTCACTGTGCCAGTCAAGGGCAAGAGCCATGACCTCGCATACATCTTCTACAAGTACTACCGCAACGGCTTGATTCACGAAGGCGAACTGCCAAGCGAGGTGGAGTTCGTTCCGTCTGAGCAGGCGTGCCAGGGGCTGAGAATTCTGAACCGCGGCTTCTCGGTATGCATTCAGGCCAGCGACACCAAGCTCTCGCTCGACTATGGGTGGATCGACCTGCTGATCGGCGCCGTAAAACACGCGCGCTGCAACGGCATGGAGTTCGGCATCGAGCACTACGATCTTCTGCCGAATGAAGGCCTCGATCCGGCCGCATTCCTAACGTCCTTGGCGGAGCAGCACTCGACTAGTCGGGGGCGCTTGGAAATTCTCCAGTACGGACTTGAATCAATGTCGCCAGAGTCGATACCGGCGAGATCGGACAAGGACATCGCGAAAGGCTTTAGGGCCCTCTGTGCAAATGAGACCATAAACGGCGGCGCGATGACCGGATTGCGGCACCACAATCTGATGGACGACGCTGGCGCCATAACGCCGCGCGGCATCGACATATTCAGGCAGCTTGCCGCGGGATTCAGAAGAGTGCGCGTCGCCTAACGCTGCCGCTGCACGCTGTCAGTGAGGCGCGTTCTGGACGATGCGTTGCGACTGGCCACCGCTACAGTCCGCCTCGAGCGTTGAACTCTGATGATCCCTGCTTCACCTAACTGAGTAGGCGCTCTGGCGCGATCACCGCGACTGAGCGTTGCAGCCCCGGCTGAGTGTTGGGTGGCTCCCTGCGCCCTGATACTGAGCCATGGACAAGGATCAACTGATCGACAGCGCCGCTAGGCTTCATCAGGCCCTTCAAGAGCAGCTCAAGATCGCGATCGATCGCCGGCTTGGCCCTGGGGCCTGGACCTGGGACGAACTGGAGGTCCGTATCCAGATCGTCAATCGTCCCGAGGATGGGCCCGGCGTGGACACCTATTGCCTTGACCGCGAGCCGCTGTTGCGCGCGCACGCGATTGAGGCAGAGTCACAGGGTCGAGCAGTCAGATTCATTCGGCGCATCGAGCACCTAATGGCGGGTGGCGACCCGCAGGAGTGTTCGGACTAGAACGAAGCCGGCAGGTGATTCACCATGATTGTCGTCATTTGGAAGTCATGACCGTCCTGCAGTCGAATCTACACCGCCGGCGGGGAAGGTTGGCTCCGCGTTTGAATTTGCGGTCGCGCAAGACCTTAGGCGTTCGGGCTCCGGACATTTATCGCTCAGCTTTCGGCTGAACAAACCCAATTTCGAGTTCCCCGTTCACCATGCCGCTGAGCGACCTTTGTCGGTTGTGCGGGTCAACCGGCCTCTTGTCCGTCATGCGCTAGAAGCCGCCATATGCGCCTTGCATTCTTGTTCGCCACTGCGACTGCCGCTTTTCCGTTACCCACGCGGGCTCGAAGCTGAATCGCCCACTTGGAGATTGCGTCGTCGTGCTTCGGGGCGTCGCGCAAGACTGCATAGGCGCCAGTGACTAAGAGCCGCCTCAGGTAAACGTCTCCACGCTTAGTGATTGCTCCCAATCGCTCCTTGCCTCCGGAAGACCGCTGTCGCGGAACCAAGCCGAGCCAAGCACTGAATTGACGACCATTTTTGAACTGCTTGAAATCGTCAACAGTCGCCGCGATAGCTGAAGCACCCAAGGCGCCTACTCCGGGAAGGGAGTGAGCCAGCTTGGCATTCCTGTCCAACGCGACATGCCTTGCGATCTCACGGTCACACCATGCCACCTGGCTGTCAATCGCCTGAAAGTGCCGGAAGCATCGCCGCAATGCGGTCCTGGTGAGCGAAGGGAGGTCGTTGTCCGTGGAGCGCACGACTTCAAGCAAGGTGTCGCGAAACTTGACCCTCGACAGCGGAAAGAGCACGCCAAACTCGGCGAGGATGCTGCGCACCCTGTTCATGCAAGCTGCGCGGTCTTTGATGTATCCAGTGCGAAGAGTGTGCAATGCCAACCATGCCTGCTGGGTTGGGCTCTTTGGCGGCACGAATCTCATCTGCGGGCGGCTGGCCGCCTCGCAAGCCGCGGCCGCGTCGTTGGCATCGTTCTTTGCCATGTCACCGTTGATTCGGTATGGCTTAACGAAGGTTGGTGATATGAGTCTGGCAGATAGGTTGAGCTCCTGGAGGCGCCTTGCCCAGAAATGGCACGCGCAACTTGCCTCCATTGCGACCATGGTGCCTTTGGGGAGACGGGAACACCAAGGCAGGAACTCCTTCCGTTGAAGCTGCTTGGCAGCGATCACCTTTCCATCGACGTCGACGGCATGAACTTGGATGACCGAGTGCGACAGGTCAACTCCAACCCGGACGATGCTGGCGTATGGTTTCATGCGCAGCCCTCCCTTGATCAGCTTAGTGCCTGTGCTTGATATTTCTAGTGGCATTGCGACGATCGCAGAGGCGCCGACCTACTCGCACGGTGGACGTGCCGGGGAACGCGGGGCTGCATGAAGTTAGCCAAGCCTCCTCACGGTCATCGCGCGCAGTTCGCTAACGCACTCCCTGATTGTGGCGACGCGCTCTATGCGCTGAACATGGGCAAGCGCGGTCGCGCCGATCACTCCGCCAAACATCGCGTCCAGTCGCATGTCGGCTTCATACTGTCTGTTCAGCCGCTCAATTCGACGCGTCAGCGCTAGTGCGGCGCCGTGCGGATTCCGTTTCGTGTTCATCGGTCTCTCCGGTCCAGTGCAGGTGAAAGCATTTTCGGTGGACGACGAGGTGAAAGGCTAGCTGCCGAGCTTCCAAGATCGCTGAAAGCTGCGAAGGATGAAGGCAGCGAATGGTGGAGGCGATGGACTACGCCCGCTCTCCGCCCGCCGAGAGGGAACTAATGGGCATGGGAACTGGCCCAGCCTGCGGCCACCAAGGCAGTGAGCCGCCCCACTGAAAGAAAATGGCGAAGCTCATCGCAGGAACTGCGGCCGCCTGCGAAAGCTCAGCGGACGCTGGCGGCGCTGGAATGACGGCGAAAGCCTCATGGAAACGAGTTGGAGAGGTACCCATGGCTGAGATCGAAGTCTCTCCGCGCGGCGCGGTGACGTCTGCGCGGCGGGTCACCATTGACCTGGCGGCCACGATGACGGGCCTCACGGCGAACGCGATCCGCGGGAAGATCCGCGAGGGCGTTTGGCTGGAAGGCTACGAGTACCACCGTGCTCCCGACGGACGGATCTATATCGACATTGAAGGATTCGAGTCGTGGGTCGCGCGAGGACGGGGCTGATGGCTGGGGAGCGGCATCACCTACCTGAGCAAGCCCTCCAGCACCCTTCGCATAGCGCGAATGGGGCTAATTGCGGATTTCGGCAATCGAAATTCGTTTCGAAATTCGACCAGGAAGTGCGCAGTTTTCGCCTGGGGAATTTCGATGAAAGCTAGCAGTGGCGCCGGTTCCCATCGATCTGAGTGCGTGGGAATGTGCGCAGAAATTTTTGCGAAATTGACGCCTGGCAGGCCACTCCGCATCCGAAATCTGTCGGGGTCTGGTCGGGGTAATTGGGGCGCCGGTCGTGGGCCGGCTAAGTGGAAGCTTCGGTGTTAGGACCGGGTACGTCGGGTCAATATTAGATTGACGGATTGCGGGTCCTCAGCGTCGCTGAAATCCACCTATGTTATTGATTTGAAGGGGTTTTCCAGGCTTGATGCGGCCAAGTTCACGGTGCGTTTTGTCTAGGCCCTGTCAAGGTAATGGCGGCGGAAGACGCCTCTTCGGTGGTCGAGTTCCTAGATCCCGACCACCGCTGCGACAGGGAGCCAGTCTTTACGAGCCCAACAGCCAGATCCCGCCGATGGACGACCAAGCCGCCTCTTCGTCACTCTGCTCTGGCGGGCGTCTGCGGACGACGCCGGTATATTCACCCGAGGGGGATATATGACGTTGAACGAACAATGGACGCTGGCCATTGCCGTCTATGGCGCGGTGGTTGCGACGATGGTCTTCGGGTGGGACGTCTTTAAGTGGCTGTATGCAGGCCCCAAGCTCAAGGTGACCGTAACGGCGGGGATGGTCGAGGTTGGCATCAGAGCTCAGACTCATCGCAGGATCGTCTGTACGGCCGTCAATCGGGGCGACCTGCCGACCACGATCACGCACTTTTCAGGCCATACCTATCGGAAGGCCTGGCACCGGTTTGTGCCTTGGATTCGACCGGCGGAATTCTTCATTAAGGGCTCGCTTGCCAATCAACCGCTGCCGTTCGTCTTGAATGCGGGCCAGCAGTGGATGGGTGTCGCAAACCAAGGCGAAGAGCTGCTCAAGCAGATGACCGAAGAGGCTTTATACATGGGAGTTGTGCACTCCCACAGCGATAGGCCCATGTACGTCCGGGTGCGGCCGCCGGCGCCGGCAGCAGAGGTGGAGGCCTAGGCTTCCTCGAATCCGGCCGGATGGCTGAGCTGATCAAGGTCCCATTGCCGCGCAGTCATTCGGTGCGCCCCGATGAGCTATGTCGATCTCCTGATCCTGAAAGTCTGCTTCGGCGGCCGCGGCAGGACCTGCCGAGCGCGCCTGGCTGCCTCACGTTCGTGCCACTCCGCCGTGTCGAGGTAATGGATCCGTCGATGCACGACGAGCCCAGCTGAGCGTTCGATCTGCCGATGCACGGCGTTTTGGATCGAAACTGGCTCGTCGTTCGCTGCGCACCTCCGCTTTCGGGGCGCGTCATTCAAGAGCATAGAGGCGGCGAAGTCAAAGACTGAGGGCCATCCCGTGGTATCTGGAAGCTGTTGCCCGGCGGCCGGCACCAGCAGGCGCACTATCGGTTCGCTATCCGTCTCGAGATCGAGGTCTTCGTCTTCAGCGCTCATGCGCCAAATGCTAGGAATCCCTCCGACCGAGCTCCGAGGCGTCCGTCGAGTAAGCGCGCCGTTGCTGACGGTCGTCAGATCGCTTGCTTCTTAGCGTCTTCCTTGCGGGCGTTCGACCGATAGCTGGGCCAGTCGAAGGGAATCCAGTCGTGCGTTTGGCGCAGGCGATCCGCCACCCGCTCCCCGACGAAGCCGATGAACCCTTGCTTGTCCTGGTTGGTGATGAGTACCGTGGGCCGCATCTCGGCATAGCGGCGGTCAATGATCTCGAAGACGATGGTCTGCTCGCCGTCAGTGCCGTACTGAACGCCGATCTCATCGATGACCAGGAGGTCAATGCGCTGCCCAAGCAGCTTCAATACGTCGCGCTCTGTACGCTCGGAGTCTCGGCGCCAGGTCTCACGGACGAGTCGGATCATGTCTAGGCAGCTCAGGTACTGGACCCATCGACCGGCAGCGATCAGCTCCAGCATCGCAGCTGCGGCGAGATGCGTTTTACCCGTTCCAGGCTTACCTGCCAGTACCAGGCCGCCGCCTCGCTCGGCATGTGCATCGAATTGCTCAACGAAGTCACGGACGGCGGTGGCAGCGTGAACCTGGGCCGGCGAATCGGCGGTGAATGATTCAAAACTGTGGCGTTGAAAGCGCGCCGGTATACAGGCTTGGCCGATCAACCTTGTGCGCTCACGGTCAAGCCTTGCCGCAGCTTCCTTCGCCGCCTCGGCCTTCCGCTCCTGTGCAGCCGCCGCTGAGCACTTTGGGCAGCCGGACCATAGGTCCCGCTTCAGCCCGTCAAGCCGATGTCCGGACTCTTCGAAGTCGCCATGGAGCGGGCAAGACGAACGCCGTGACCCAAGGTCGACTCGAGTCAGGGCCGCCTTGAGATCGACCGCGGAATCAGAACGATCCATCTGCGTTTGCCCCCTGGCGATAGTTCTTGTCCGCGAAGCCGGCGTGCGTGCCGCCAGTGCGCGCACGCCCTGACGTAGCGGCCCTAGGTGCGAAGAGCCCAGTCCAGCCATTCATGACGGATCGCTCTAGGATCTCGCTGATGTCGTGGCCTTCAGCGCGAAAGCGATCGAGGTGTCGAACGCTCAGCGCCACCGCCTTTGGCGTCAGTGGCCTGCGAAGCTTGGTTCGCATCTCAGCGAAGTCTCGCCATGCTTGCTCTGGCATCCAGGCCGGAATATCGGCGCCTGCCTCTGCGGATTCAGGCCTCTTGTGTTGGCTTTCGGTCCGACCCTCAAGAGAAGCAATCTCAGCGAGCGCCTCGCTCGACGAAGCGGGCGCGCCCTTGATGCTTTCTGATGCTTGATTGATGCTTATTGATGCTTCGGGTCCGCCTGCCGGACGGGTGTAGTCCGCTTGGCGGACGGGTGGGGGTCCGTCTGCCGGACTGGTGGCGTCCGTTTGGCGTACCGGTCCGTCTGGCGGACCTGTCCGTTTGCCGGACTGGTTTGGCGCCTCCATTGGCACGGCTTTGATCTGGCCAATGGCTTCGAGATTCATTTGGCAACGGTTGTTCTTGCCGCACTCCTTCACGACGCTCACGAAGCCGGCGGCCTCAAGCGCCTTCAACGCCTCGATCACTGCTGTGCGTTTCAAGCAGGTCCATTCGCAGATGCCAGGAATCGAGGGCCAAGCGGCGCCGCCATCGTCAGAACGGTCAGCCAGGCACATCAGGACCGACTTCTGGGCTGCGGAAACGGCAATAGGCCTGCAGAGCTGCGTGACGCGATTGCTCAATTGCCACCTCCGAGGTAAGTGTCTGAATATCGCGCGCGGCTTCGGCGCTGGGCCCGTGGGAGCCGAATCGACTGCCTTGAAACTCGTGTCATGCTCAGCCCCGCAGTGCGAATCTGGCCTTGGTCGCACGTGCGACGGTGCCACCCGTTGCGATGTTGTCGGCGACTGCTTCCAGCACAAGCTTGATCATCAGGTTGCCGTCCTGCCGCGAGCTACTTCCCGACACTTGAGCCGGTCCTGCGTTGTTCTCCACCGTGATGTAGACATTTCCACCGCCACTCAGCTGATCGGCTGGCGTGACCCGTCCATTGGACGAGCTCATCATGTACTGGTTGCCGTTCGAGGCGGTGAACATCTCAGGCGCGCCGGTTTCGTTCACGCGGTACAGGCTGCCGCCGACCGTGGCGCCGCCGTATTGGCGGCCACCGCCATAGTTCGTGCCTCGGATGGTGCTGAGAATCGATGCAGTGGCGGCGACAACGGACGCCATCGCTGCCAAGTTCGCCGGCCAGGGCAAGCGTGCAGCGCCCGCGATACCGGCCTGGATGTTCACGATGGAACTAGCGATTGCGAACGCCTTCTGAGCAGCGAACATTGCCTTGAAGATTCCAGACTGCTGGCCCGATGAGTTCTGCAGAACGTTAACCATCGCGCCGAAGGAATCGGCAGTGGCGCTAAGGGCACTTGCGTTCGCTTCAGCGCGCATCGCCTCAATCCGGCGATTCATGTCCTCTTCAATGGCGACCTTCTGGTCGGCGTAGATCTGGCTGCTCGCCAGGTCCTTCATCTGCGCCTCTTGCACTGCTTTCAACTGCTGGGCGGCTTGGGCGCGAATCAGCGCCTCTTGATCATCCATGCCGCCTGCGTTGGCCTTGAGCTGAAGCGTCGTGATCACCGCGTCCTGGCGCTGGTTGTTCAGCGCCTTGATAGCATCCTGCGCGTCGACCGTCGCCTTGATGACGGCCGCCAAGTACTCCGCCAGCGTCTTCTTGCCGGCGTCGTAGTCCGCTTTGGCGGATCGCAGCGATTCCTCGCGCACGAGGCCGATCCTGGTTTCCTGGTCTTGCGTGATCGTGATGAGCGCGTCAGCGGAGGCCCGCGCGTTCCGGTCATCGAGCGCGGCCCGGGCCTGCGCCGCCTGGAAATGGGTTAGCGTGACCTGACGGTCGGCCTCCGCCTGGGTGATGAGGTTCAGCTTCGCGCGCGCCTGCGCCCGCCTGACAGCCTCGTTCTCGATCGCATCGATCTTGGCCGCCTCATCGAGCATCAGCGCGATGTTCAAGTCGGAGATCTGCTCTTGGGCCGTCTCTTCGATCAGCGCGCGCTCGCGGGCGTACTTCTTGATGATCTCGTTCTTGGCCTTGGCGTAGATCTCGGCATTGGCGACGTCGTCCAAAGACCGCTTCTTGTTGTCGGCCAGCGCGGCGTTCTCATCGGCGTCGATCTTCCCGAGCGCGTCAGCAGTCGCCGCGACGAGACTCTGATAGTAGGCTTGGGCCTTCTCCGACTTCTGATCCGCACCATATGCCTTCCGAATCGCCGCGATTCGAGCATTGATCTGCGCCTCCGACTCCTCCAACTGCGCACCCACATTCCGAGCGATCTTGATCTGGTCCAGCATCTTCTCGTTGCTGGTCTTCAGTGCATCGCCTTGCGCTTCCCATGCCTTCGTGGCGTCGGACTTGATCTGTTTCTTCGCGCTTGTCCCCGCCGCCTTCTGCCGCTCCGCTTCGAGCTTCTGCTCCAGGGCGATCTTGTCGCGCAGGGCTTGAATCTCAGGGTCGATCTGCGCAGCCTTGAGCTTGTTGGTCTGCGATGGGCCGCCCGCTAGGATGGCGTCACGCTTGGCGACGAGCTTCTCCAGCTCGGCCAGGTTTTCCTCCATCGTCTTGTCGCGACCCCAATCGACAACCGCGCCCTTAGCCTTCTCGATGGCCGTCTTGATGGCGTTCCAGGCTTTCTCGACATAGCCGAGGTTGTCCAGGATCTTCGGCGCGCGTTCCAGGATCGCGTCCGCGTAGGCGTTCTGCGCCAGGCGCGCGGCTTCAACGTGCTTGCCCTGCTCGTCCAGCGCGCGGATCTGCAGATAGACGTCGCGCGTCAGGTAGTTGACCTGCTGGTTCAGCTTCTCGGAAGCCGTAACGGGTTCGCGGCCGAGTGCTTCGAACTCCTTGGCCGTGTTGGCAACCGACTGCCCGCCCGCCTTCTCCAGGCGAATCGCCGCCTCGGTGAACTTGCCCAAGTTGTCCGTGCCCTGAATACCGGCTTGGACCATGACGTTCAGGCCTTCGGCTGCCTGCCCGCGCGCGATGCCGGCCATGTCACCGAGCGACTTGGACAGCTCGTTCAGCTGCGCGACCGTGACGCCGCTCTGGTTCCCCGACAGCACCAAGCTGCGATTGAACTCCGCAGACTCCTGCTTCGCCTTGACGAGTGCATAGACGTAGGTGACCACGGCCGCAGCCGCCGCTGCGAAGACCCCGGCGATGACGCCGCCGACGACTCCGAGTCGCCCGGCGGTGCTCGCCACTTCGCTGACTGCCTCAGCTGCGCGACTGCCCTGCGTCGCCATCTCGCCCAGTTGGCCGCTGCCTTGCGACAGCTTGTCCAAACCGCCCTTCAGCTTGTCGGCGAGCTGCGCTGCGTTCGAGGTGCTGGAGTTGGACTTGTCCTGTGCCGTCTTGAGTTGGTTGGCCGCATCGGCGGCGCGCTTCTCCGCCGCGGCCTGGTTATCGTTCGCCTTGGCGGCGGCCTGCGCGGACTTGGCTGCGTCGTTCGTCGACTTCGTGGCGGCGTCTTCCGCCATTGCGGCAGCGCGGGCGGCATCCGCTGCGGCGCCGGCGGCGGCGGAGTATTCCTTGGCAGCTTTTGAGACCGCCGTCAGCGAGGTGGCCATGTTGGCCGCGGACTTGTTGGTTGTGCGCTCGGCATCGATTAGCGCCTTCGTGTCGACGTCAACGACGTAGTAGATCCCGCCTACGTTGACGGCGCCGCCGCCTGTTTCATCAGCCATGCTGATCCTCCTGGCTGACGGCACGCGGGCTTAGCAAGTCGTCGGCTTGCTGCACCAAGGGGGGCGTCCTAGAGACGACCTTGAGGGCGAGCCTCTCAACCCTGGCCCAGTCTGTGAGAGTGCGTGAGTAGTTCCAACTGCGGACAACGTAGACCGGGCGGTCGCTGTCATCGGCAAGATGCAGTTCGTAGCCGGCCAGAGCAAGCCGAGCACGTGCGGTGGCGAACGCCTTGGCTGAACGATCAATTGAATGTTCGCTCGCCGGTTGGGCCCTCGATGTTGACCGTGACTGTTGTTCCCCCTGCGTCCCGGCCCGCTGTGATGCCGATGTCGCCGCCACGGCGCAGCGGTACGCTGACCGTAGTCCCTCCCGGAGTGGTAATGAACACGGTGATGTCGTGACCGTTGAGTTCGTGCCGGATCTGGACGACGCCGGTTTGGCCGATTTCGAGCACAGGAAATGCAATTGGCAGCTGTTGCATGGGGCTCCTCGGAATGGGCTGATCAGATTGGAGAGGGCGCTACCGATCATGCCTTCCCCTTAACGAGGGTGTACCGGCCGATGCGATGGCGAACACCTGCTTCAGTTTCGGTCATGCTCCATGTCATCAGCACACGATGGCCAGCCTTGACGAGTTCCATCTTTCGAGCGCGCGGGTCGTACAGGTCAAGATGCCGCGAGGCCTCGTAAGTGGTGCACGATCCGAGCGTTTGCAAAGCGTCCAGTAGACGGTTGCGCTGTGCCGCTGCCACTAGGCCGGGATGCCGATCCCTGATGGCGTGAAGGGCGGCGATCCGGTCGCGCGGGGTAGCGGGTTGCCAGCTCATCGCTGCACCCCCTGCGACTGAATGAACGACCTGGCGTCGGCAGAACGGACGCGCGTGCAGCGGGTTCCGATCTTGACCAGCGCGAGTTCGCCGGCGGCGGCTTTCCGATAGAGGGTAGCGATGGAAAGGCCGGATGCAGCAGCCAGCGTGTCCAGACGCAGTAGCGCATCGGGAAGCTGAATGGCCTCGAGCGGTTGGGCACGGTGCGTGGCGACGATACTCATGCCGCAATCCCCAGCACCCGGCGCAGGTCGGCAACTGGCCAGGCCAGACGGCCATTGATGCGCAGCGGGCGGACCGGTCCGACACCGGACTTGCAAGACCAGCCAAGAAGTGTCTGCGGGCTGCGGTTTAGGTAGTACGCCGCCGCGGCTGTATGCACCGTGGGGCGTTGTTCAAGCTCGAGGGGAGGGAATTTGGCTGTGGCGGCTGTTGCCTCGACCGAGTGGACGGTTGCACGAATCACGGGGCATCCTTTCCCGCATTGGTTGCGGCGCTTAGATGCTTCGCAGTGTTTCGGCGAGCTTGATTGCACTCAAGCTCGCGGTCCTTGACGGTCCTTGACGGTCCCTAGCGGCCCTCTGGCGACAGTTTTCCGAGTCTCTTCAAGCGTTGACCAAGAGCCTTGGAACTCAATTCTTGTAGCTCGTCATTGCTGTCGAGCCACTTCAGCCCCGTATCTGACACCCCTACGAATGGCGGCCGTCGAGGCGACTGCGTTGCCCAGGACCTCAGGAGAACGAAGACGGCCGCTGTACTGGACGAATCAGTGCACTCTTGTCGGGCGCTTTGTATGACCGATGTCAACGGATCACTTCTTCGTCGTTTGGTCTGCTCCGGCGACCCCGTCGAGGTCGACTTTTTGAGTTCCTCTGCGTCCTGCTGATTGGCGGACGCAGGTCGCGATGACGTTATCTCGGTCACTAGGCGCAGGACCGGGGCCCTGTTGGAGCGACCGCGGGCGGCGTGTTCGTCTCTAGCCTGTAGCCTTCCGAGTTCGTCAAGGCGCGCCATGTGCTGGTGGTGCCGCCCCATATGCCGATGAATGTCCCCAATGCTCGGGATCGAAGGCCGACGGGGCTCCGCCGAGGCTCGTGGTAAATAGCCCTCGAGCTTTGGAGCAGGCGTGCCGAACGTGCTCCGCGATTTGGAAATCGGGTCCAGTCCAGCTACGCGCGAAGTAGCGGCCGCAATCTGAGACAGACTGGCGAGGATCTCGCCGTCAGGGCCTGTCATCCAATGCTTGGCGGCTTCGTCTGCGCGCGCCGTGGCCAGTAGTTGGGCGCCCTCGGCGTCAATCTGATAGGTCACCCCGGCAGATGGGAGGCGCTCCCACGGAAGCTTGTCCACATGCACCCCCTGCGTGCAGCCCTGCGAAGAAGCGCCCCAGCAGGCGGGCAGGGAAACCCGCTCTTCGGTTCGCGGGCCTAGCTGGGGCGGACAGAGTCTAACTAGTTGCATTGGGTCTGGCGCGCGCCGCAACCGCATCAGCCTCGAAGCTCTCGAATCAGCGAGAGCATCTCGCGGCCAATCGGGCTTTACTTGCGCTGTCAACGTAGTTGCAGGCTACGCCCTCTGCTTCGGCATTGATCCAGTTGCAGGCGTAATCACTCTTTTGCCAGATCGCCTTGAAGGCGTTTGCGAGTTGATCTGTCTGTTGGTATGCCTCTGGTCGCTCCATGTAGGCGAGAGCCATTTTTGACATCGTGGCGATCTCGCTGAAGGCAGCCTGTGAGATTGCGTCTATGTCAGAGACGGCCGTCTTCAATTGAGACAGCGATGGAGACTCCTGGTCTTGCGTACCCGTATGCCTTGGCGTCTCCACGCACTCGGCCTTGCTGGTTGCCAGCATTGCACTCGATTCGGCTGAGGGGCGTTGCCCTTCGGCTAGTTCAAGCGAGCCTTGAATTCGGTTCCGTAGGGCGGTGTCGCCCAGGCCATAGTCACCAACGGGATCCGTACTGACACAGGCGCTCAGCGCCTCGCCGAGCTGCTCGATGCGTATCAGAATCCCGCAACAGGCCTTGCCGAAGCCGTCGAGGTTCTCTGCGTGGATCATCCGCTGCAACGCAGAGGCCAGGGACGAGACCTCATAGCTGGCCTCAAACGCCAGGGCCGCGCGAGCGGCTGGAATTGTGATGGCCGCTGCCTCCGACATGGCACCTGATCGCTCAGCGGCCAGTTTGCCCGCCGCGGCCCGTTCGAATCCGAAGTTCGGTTTCGCTGGCTGACCGGCTGTGAGCGTCTTGGTCTGAGTTGTCTTTCGAGCGGTGGGAGAATCAGTCTTAGCTTGCATGGTCTGCTCCTTAATAGCAGGGTGTGCCGGTCAGAAGGTCGGGGCAGTTGGCGCTGCTTCGGCCTTCGCTCTTTTGCCTCAATGCCTGCTGTTGGCGCAGCGGGCCGTCCTGAGGCGCGACGTTCACTCTTTGGCCGGTTCCTTGCCAGGCTTGGCTGGCGCGATGTACTTGGCGTGCAGTGCCGCGAGATCGAGCATGGCACCCAGATAAGCCGGTACCCAGTCGGGGATCGGCGTATCCAGCGACATCCAACGGGACGGAGTGCGCGGGGCGAGGCCAGTCTTCCTGGCAAAGTCGCTTTGCTTCCATCCCAACTGTTCGAGCGCTGCGGCGAATTCTTCTGGTGTCATTTGGGATCCGTCTTGACCTGCTGCTTGATTGCTGTCAGTCTATCAGGTTTGACAAAATGTCTACAAATAGATTATTTCTATAGACATTATTTAACATAATTTCCGTTGTCGAACGGCTCTCGAGCTTTTGGCCTGCCTGGATTGGTTTCGCCTATCAGCGCCTCTGCGGCTCAGAAATCGATGGGCGACGCGTCGCAGGCCTGTGCCTAGAAGGGTGCGCTTGACGCTGGGGCCCGGAGTGTTGCGGATGGCCGGAGCAATTGTCGAGGCGCCCGTAGTGAAAGGCCTACCTTGAGGGCCGCCGAGCGCATCGGTACCGTGGACGCCAAGGGAGCCGACATGAGAATAGAACGCGCAATTGCGGCGGCGCTGCTGGCCGCCATGACAATTAGCTGCACGCAGCAGCCCCAACTACCGCCTGACGTTAAGAGCGCCTGCGAATTTGCGGCGGAGGTGATCGATCAGGACCTGAAGGAATACGCCGCGATCGGGCAGTCTGGCGTCACGGACGACAGTGCGATTCGAGAGGGCAACAGGCTTGCCATGCAGCAGCTGGCTCTCACGGAGGTGCAAATCCAATACGAGCACATGCGCGCCTTGCATTGCCCAGTCGCTCCGCGAATGAGCCTAGGCCGCAACTCATACTTCCTTGCCGCTATGCAATGCCGAACTGAGGAGCTGAAGGCTGGACTGAAGCAGCCAAGCAATCAGGCAGCCATGTGCAACCGATCGAACTGGAAAGCGGAAGGCCCAGAGCCGCCGGCATCAGCGGCTGCATCGGCAACGTCCGCTCGCTAACCTCCCACGCGCTGCATCTCGGTCAATCACCCCGTGGGGATTCAAATGAGGAGCGCGGCCTGAACTCAAAGACTGCTGCGCTGGGCGGCAGCACGTGCCAGGGCTTCGGAGGCCTCTCGAACCCTGGCCCCGAAAAGTTTGGTCGGGGGCGGGTCGGATCCTCGCGTCTAGCCAAACCGTCTTTGGCTAGGCTGCAAGCGGCAGCGAACACGCTACAGGCATAGGCCCCATTGGAGCCGAGCAGATGCCTTTTCAAGCCGGTTGGGAACGAAAAGCCGTCGCCTCCATAGACGTTGCGCGCCTCTTCGTCGCACAGCGGACAGTTCGCGCGCCATTGGCCGGGTAGCGCGTCAACGTCGGCGCTTTCGCGCCGGTCCGCGAGTTCTAGCAATCCGTCAATGGCCCACCACATCCAGGCTCGAAAGTCCTCTCGGTCATCAATGCGCAGCCACGCCCGCAGGTACTCCTGCTGGCGCTGCGGAACGAGCTCAATGTGCGCTGAACGGAGTCGATATAAGTCCGCCTCCAATTGCGTGATGCGGGCTCGCAGCCTGTCGATTTCGGCTGGCGGACTGGGCTTGGGGGGAAGGCGTGGCATCGTGGCAGTCTCCAAGGAGCCGGGGCGCCGGCAGCCGCACTGATTATTCGCGCGTGCGGCATGGACCACCAATGCCAATCGGCGTGCTGGTCACTTGACATCGTCGCTCCCGCGTGCCACCTGAGAAGCAAGACAACTACTTGGCGTCAACTAAGCGGCCTCGCGCTGTCGGCGCCTAGCTCTGATTTCTGTCGCAGCTGATTGGACTCGAGCCTTGGGGCGCCTCCCCTCCATGACGACGTCCGGAATCACTGAAAAGCGGCGCAAATGCGGTGCTATTCCGTAAGGCGTGACGGAGTACCGCCAGAATGCAGCAGCGCCACAACAGCGGTGCTACCAATTCGCCACTGAACGGTTCACCATCAGCGTCCCGCTGCAGCCCTAGGGAGGGTTCATGGTGAGGGTTCAGACCGTCGAACGCGTCACGCCAAAGCTGACACCCGCTGAGTTTGTCAGGAAGTGGGGCGTTGGAACAAAGGCCGATAAGCTCAATGAGCGAGCTGGCGCTCAGTCACATTTCAATGACCTCTGTTTGATGCTCGGCGTGCCGTCTCCCACGGATGATGAGGGGGATGGGTACTGCTTCGAGCAAGGATTTCAGGGCGTTGCAGGGCGTCAGCTTTATGCCGACGTCTGGAAGCGGGGATGCTTTGCTTGGGAATACAAGCGTCCAGGCGCGGACCTACGGCACGCGCTCCAGCAGTTGATGCAATATGCATTGCCTCTTGAGAATCCGCCGCTGTTGATCGTGAGTGACCGACGGCGTATCGAGATACACACGCACTTTACGGGTTGGCCGAGCGTTAGCCATGAAATTCAGCATGAACAATTGCTGGACCCTAAGGTCACTGCCAGACTCCGGCAGATCTTTGTTGATCCCAGTCAGTTCAGACCCGAGCGCAGTTCAAGGCAATTGACCACCGATCTAGCGGCTCGCTTCGCTCAGATTGCAGCTGGCCTGAGAAACAGGGGGGAGGATTCCTTCAAGGTCGCCCACTTTCTGACGCAGTGTGTTTTTTGCTGCTTCGCGGAAGACGTCAACCTGCTCAAGAACAACGAGTTTCGGCGCGTGGTGCAAAGGCGGCAAGATCCTGACCGCCTGCGAGGGAAGCTGGCTGAGTTGCTTTCTCAGATGCGGACTGGTGGCGATTTTGGTGTCGATGAGATCGCATGGTTCAACGGCGGTCTTTTTGCTCAGGTCGACGTACCAGCTCTAACGCTTGAAGAGATCAAGATACTTGGTGAAGCGGCGGAGGCCGACTGGCGGGCGATCGATCCGACCATCTTGGGTACGCTGTTTGAAAGAGGACTCGATCCAGCGAAGGCCAATCTTGTCGGAGCTCACTTTACGGACCCGGCCACGATCGAGAAGCTCATCGATCCGGTCCTGCGAAGGCCGTTGCTTGCCGAGTGGGCAGCGGTGAGGGATGAGATTTCCGGGCTGCTGAGTTCTCGCGATTACATGAACGTCCGGGCTCGAGGTGTGCCAAGCAGAAACCCGAGCCTGCATCCTCGATACGCAGCGCTGCGATCGCAGGCTAGTCGGGCAGGGAACAAGGCAGAGGCGCTATTTTCGGCTTTCCTTGAGCGCCTGAAGAACTATCGCGTGCTTGATCCTGCATGTGGCAGCGGCAATTTCCTCTACCTAGCGTTGCGTGCGCTGAAGGACATTGAGCTGCAGGCGAATCTCGACGCCGAGAGGGTGGGCCTTGGGAGGCAATTGCATTTTCAAACCGGTCCCCAGAATGTCCTAGGGATCGAAAGGAACGAATTCGCTGCTGAATTGGCTAGGGCTACGGTCTGGATTGGGGAACTGCAGTGGCTACGGGACAACGGGCTCACCCCCGATGAGCGGCCGGTGCTCAAGCCGCTCAATCAAATCGAGTGCCGTGACGCCCTGATAGACGCCGAGGGATCCGAGGCTCCTTGGCCGCCGGCAGATGTCGTCATTGGGAATCCTCCTTTCGTCGGTGACAAGAAGATGCGCAGCGAGCTGGGCGATGGGTACACCGAAACGTTGCGTTCGACCTTCAAGGGACGCGTTCCTGGTGGAGCTGATCTAGTTTGCTATTGGTTTGAAAAGGCCAGAGCGCAGTTCGATGCGGGCCAGCTGCACTGTGGCGGCCTTGTCGCCACGAATTCGATCCGTGGAGGTAAGAATCGTCAGGTCTTGGACCGCTTGACTGGGACAACACCAATCTTCGACGCTTGGAGCGATGAGCCCTGGATCAACGAAGGCGCGGCGGTTCGGGTCTCTCTGATTGCATTCGGCGACTCTGGACAGAAGGCGCGCCTGGACGGCCAAAACGTCACCGCCATCAACAGCGATCTGTCGTCCCGGTCGGCCGACTTGACTCGCGCCCAGAGACTCTCTCAGAACCGCGGCGGCTGCTACTACGCCACCGTGAAAGCAGGAAGCTTCGACGTCCCTGGCGAGGTTGCTCGCGCATGGCTACAGCTGCCGAATCCGCACGGCCGGAGCAATGCCGATGTGGTGAAGCCATGGATGAACGCAATGGACGTGACCAGGCGCTCGGCAGACAAATGGGTCGTGGACTTCGGCGCGGAGGGCGACATCGCGAAGGCAGCCCTCTACGAAGCGCCCTTTGCGCATGTGCTCGCGCATGTAAAGCCGGAGCGCGACAACACGCGTCGCGAAAAGTATCGGAGGATCTGGTGGGAATTCGCCGAGCCGATACCCGGGATGCGCGCCGCGCTTTCTGGCCTTCGCCGCTATATCGCGACGCCTGCTCTCGCAAAGCATCGGACCTTTTGCTGGGTGGATGCGAGTGTCATTGCGGATCACGCCTTGATGGTTATTGCGCGCGCCGATGACTCGACCTTGGGCGTGTTGCACAGTCGGTTTCACGAGCTCTGGTCATTACGTCTTGGCACTTCACTCGAGGATCGTCCTCGCTATACGCCGACTAGTTGCTTTGAGACATATCCGTTCCCTCCCGGTCTTGCGCCGGCCGAGACCGCTGGCCAACGCGTAGAGGCTCTACAGGACGGGGCTTCGATTCCGCGCGAAACGCCCGTGGTGATGCGGGATTTCGCGGTCGCAATAGCTACCGCAGCCAAGCGTCTCGTCGATCTACGCGATCAGTGGCTCAACCCGCCTCAATGGTGTGAACGCCAACGAGATGTTGTCCCTCTTGGGATGAAGCGCTCGCCGTACTCCGATCGCTGGGTAGCGCGGCCAGGGTTCGAGAAGGAGCTTGCAGCACGCACGCTGACGAACCTGTACAACTTGCGGCCGGCTTGGCTGGTCGCAGCTCATGAGTCCTTGGACGCTGCGGTCGCGATGGCATATGGTTGGACGGACTACACGCCGCAACTGCCAGATGACGAGGTCTTGGCACGGCTCCTTGCGCTGAATCTGGAGCGCGCAGCGGTTCAACCTGGCAAACAAGCCGAATTGCCGCTCTTAGGCCTGTTGCGCGAACAGCCAAAAGTTGCCGCGAAACGACCAAGCCAACGCGGTAGAAAGCGGCAGAGTGCTGAGCGCGCCGCCTGACGGGGCGGCTGGGGCGAAGGCTGCCGATAGCTGACCCGAAGCGCGCCGCAGCCTAGGCAGTGGTGCAAAAGTAGGGGAACAAACAGGGGAACAGTCGAGAACCGAACGAGCTTCACCCAAGTAAAAATGCGGCCTGCAGGCGATCTTGTGGACCCCTCCGGTCCAGATCAAGTGAACCGCGAAAGCGCCTGGAGTCTTCCTAGACCCAGGCGCTTTTTCTTTGCCTGCGCAGAGTGTGCCTACACGATCAGCTAGCAAAGCGTTATGACCCCGTACAGGGGTTTGTTTACCTACACCCCCTCGATCACGGGGGAGGGTGGGCAGCACCCGATGCTGAGAGTTGCTGAACGTTGCCCAATCGCAAAGCGAGATCGGTACTTTGTCACCGTTTTTCCAATTCAGCGGTGCCGGTCGATCGTGTATTTGCAATGGAGCATTCATGCAATTCAATAAAAAGCTTGGCTTGGGCCTGACGGCCCTGACGCTCGCTGCAGCGGCGCACGCTGACGTGGTCTTCACCGAAGGCTTCGACAATCTGGCCGCATCAGGCTGGACTTCAAAGAACCTGAGTTCGCCGGTCGGCATTGACTGGTACCAGGGCCTGGGTGACCCCGCCAGCATCGTTGCCCAGAGCGGCAGTGCCACGTCTTACGCACAAGCCAACTTCAACAGCGCGCTGAACGGTGTCGGCAGCATCGACAACTGGCTGATCAGCCCGCTGATCACGCTGGGCAGCGCTTCGACGCTGACGTTTTACGCCCGCGGCGAGAACACCGACGGCTTCACCGACACGTTCAAGGTGCTCTTCAGCGCCGGCTCCGGCACGGACACGTCCAGCTTCTCGGCGGTCTCGGCCACGATCACGGCCACGACGTCTGGCTGGACCCAGTACACGATCGCTCTGCCCAACGCAGCCACCGGCCGCATTGCCTTCGAGTACGTGGTGGCCGACGCCAACAACGCCAACATCCTCGGCATCGACACCGTGTCGATCGCCACGGTCAGCGCCGTGCCCGAACCTGCCACCTACGGCCTGATGGCCATGGGCCTGATGGGCGTGGCGCTGCTGCGCCGCCGCAGCAGCAACGCTTCCTGAGCGCTTCAGCTGCTCGCGCCGACCGGCGTTGCCCATGAGGCGCACCGGTCAACTTCCAAGAACGAGGACCAAGGACAAACCATGTCTCTTCACATCGCAAAGGGCCGCGTCGCCCTGGCTGCAGCGTTCGCGCTCGCAGCCCTGATCGGCAGCCCCGCCGCCCAGGCCCAGGTGGTCGCCCAGCAAGTCGCCAAGGATCCGGTCACCGGTGAACTGGTGGCGCCCACCGCCACGCAGAGCCGCTCGCTCGCCGCCCAGTCCACGTTGGGTCGCGCCGCCGCTCCGCGCGGCCTGCTGACCGGCAAGATCAGCCCGCAGCCCATCCAGCACGCCGACGGTACCGTCGAGCAGGAACTCGACGAGAGCAGCCTGCAATACACGGTCGTCGTGCGCAACGCCGACGGCAAGCTCGAGACCGATTGCGTGACCGGCCAGGAAGCCGCCGACGCCATCCTCAAGAGCAAGAAGACCACCAAGGCCAGCAAGGAGCGCAACTATGAAACCAAGTAAGTCTGTCTTCGGCGCGGTCGCGCTCGCCGCCGGTCTGCTCGCCTCGGCCGGTCAGGCCCAGGCCGCCGCCACGATCATCATCAACAACATCAACGCCGCCGGTGTCGGCTTCAACGACTCCACGCCGGCCACGCCCGTCGGCGGCAACACCGGCACGACGATCGGCCAGCAGCGCCTGATCGCCTTCACCTACGCCGCCAACATCTGGGGCGCCACGCTGACCAGCAGCCAGCCGATCGTGATCAACGCGCAGTTCTCCGCGCTGGCCTGCGATTCGTCGAGCGCCACGCTCGGCAGCGCCGGTGCCACGTCGACCTTCCGCAACTTCGCCAACGCGCCGCGCACCAACACCTGGTACTCGTACGCGCTGGCCAACAAGCTCGCGGGTGCCTACCTGGGCACGGCGAACGCGGCGCAGATCAACGCCAACTTCAACGTGAACCTGGGCAACACGGGCTGCCTGGACGGCACGCACTGGTACCTGGGTCTCGACGCGGCGCATGGCAACGACATCGACTTCGTCGCCACGCTGCTGCACGAGATGGCCCACGGTCTGGGCTTCCAGACCTTCACGAACGGTTCGAGCGGCGCGTTCAGCAGCGGCTTCCCGTCGGTCTGGGACTACTACCTGACGGGCACGGCCACCGGCCTGGCCTGGGCTGACATGACGGCCGCCCAGCGCAAGGCTTCGGCGCTGAGCGTCACCGGCCTGGTCTGGAACGGCCCGATCGTCACCGCTGCGGTGCCGAGCGTGCTGCGCCAGGGCCAGCCCGGCCTGGCCATCACGGGCACGGCCGCAGGCACCGCCGCCGGCAGCTACGCCGTCGGCGAGGCCTCGTTCGGCAACCCGCTCACGGCCAGTGGCATCAGCGGTCAGGTCATGCCGGTGGTGAACGCCGACGGCAGCCTGAGCCTGGCCTGCGACCCGATCTCGGGCAGCGCAGCGCTGGCCGTGCGCGGCAACGTCGCGCTGGTCAGCCGCGGCACCTGCGGCTTCACCGTCAAGGTGAAGAACATGCAGGACGCAGGCGCCATCGCCGTGCTCGTGGCCGACAACGCCGCAGGTGCTCCGGCGGGCATGGGCGGATCGGATGCCACCATCACGATCCCCTCGGTGCGCATCGAGCAGGCCGCCGGCGCCAAGCTGCTGGCCTCGCTGGCTCGGCGTTCGCGCACGAGCTCCGGCGTGGTTGCGCTGCTGAGCATCAGCGGCACGCAGTACTCGGGTGCGGATGCGCAGAACCGCATCCTGATGTACGCCCCGGCCACCTACGCCAGCGGCTCGTCCGTGTCGCACTACGACACCACGCCGTTCCCGAACCAGCTGATGGAGTACGCGATCAACGGCGATCTGACCCACTCGGTCATCCCGCCGCAGGATCTGACCTACCGTCTGCTGCAGGACATCGGCTGGTAATCAGCAGCGTCCGCTCCAAATGAGAAAGCCGCCGTGGCAGTGCCCGGCGGCTTTCTTCTTTTTGGGCTCCCCAGCTCCCTGACCTCAACGCATGGACGTGAGTGACAGCAGTTCTTCGATGTGCCGGTGCGAGGCCGCGTCATCGCGGCAGCAGGCCTCGGCGTAGGCTTTCATGGTCTGGTCCCACTGACGGCGGCGGCGCCAGCCGAGCTGCTGGCGCAGGGCGGCGACGGCGTCCAGCGGCAGTTCCGTCGATTCGCAGCCCTGGCGGCGCAGGCGTTGCAGACTCACGTGCACGCGCATGGCCGGTTCGCTGATGCGGCGGCGGCGCAGACGGGCCTGGTGCAGGCGGTGCGCCAGCACGAGGGTGAGCAGGCCTGCAAGCAGCAGCGAGACGGGAAAGTACAGCAAGATCTCGGGCGCGGACGGAGCCGCATAACGCAGATGCAGCGAAGGTACAGCCCCGCACAAGGTAAACCGGGTTTTGCTGATCGGACATCCGTGCAGGATTGCGCAGAAGGCTCGCTGAAACTGTTACGCTGCGCCCCGCAAGCAACAGGAGGGCACGATGCGGAGTCTGAATGTGAACGGCGAGCGGCACGATTTCGATGCCGAAGACGACACGCCGCTGTTGTGGGTGCTGCGCGAGCAGCTCGGGCTGACGGGCACGAAATACGGCTGCGGCATCGCCCAGTGCGGGGCCTGCACCGTGCACATCGACGGCGTGGCCACGCGGTCCTGTGTCTACCCAGCGAGCGCTGTGGACGCCAAGGCGAAGATCACGACGATCGAGGGTCTGTCGCACGATTGCTCGCACCCCGTGCAGCGCGCCTGGGACGAACTCGACGTGCCGCAGTGCGGCTTCTGTCAGAGCGGCATGATCATGGCGGCCGCGGCCTTGCTCAAGACGAAACCGAAGCCGAGCGATGCAGACATCGACGCGGCCATGACTAACATCTGCCGCTGCGGGACCTACAACCGCGTGCGCGCCGCCATCCATCTGGCGGCCGGGCAGATCGCGCGCAAGAGCATCCCGATCCACATCGAGAAGAGCGGCGGAGGTGCAGCATGAGCGCCGTCCCCTCAACGACCCGTCGCGGGTTTCTTCAGACCGGCGCTGCAGCGGCCGGCGGCCTGATGGTCGGCCTGCATTTGCCGGCGCTGGCCGCCGAAGGCGAGGCCAAGGAGATCAACGCCTGGGTCGTCGTCGCGCCGGATGAAACCGTGACCGTGCGCATCGCGCGCTCCGAGATGGGGCAGGGCACGCTGACGGGCCTGGCGCAGCTGGTGGCCGAGGAGCTCGACTGCGACTGGGCGCGCGTGCGCACCGAATACCCGACGCCGGGTCAGAACCTGGCCCGCAAACGCGTCTGGGGCAACTTCTCGACCGGCGGCAGCCGCGGCATCCGTGAATCGAACGAATACGTCCGCAAGGGCGGCGCGGCCGCGCGGATGATGCTCGTGCAGGCGGCCGCGAATGCGTGGAACGTCGGCGTTAGCGAGTGCGCCGTCAGCCGCGGCGTGATCAGCCACAAGGCCAGCGGCCGGCAGACGACGTTCGGCAAGATGGCCGAAGCGGCGGCCAAGCTCGAAGCGCCGACCGAGATCGCGCTGAAGAAGCCCTCAGACTGGGTGATCGCCGGCCAGCCGCTGCACCGCCTGGACACGCGCGGCAAGCTCGACGGCTCGCAGGTCTACGGCATGGACCTGAAGATGCCGGGGCTGCTCAACGCAGCGATCCGCGATTGCCCGGTGTTCGGCGGCAAGGTCAAGAGCTTCAATGCGCAGGAGGTGCAGAAGAAGCCCGGCGTGAAGGCGGTGCTGCAGGTCGGCGATTCGGCCGTGGCCGTGGTGGCCGACACCTGGTGGCGGGCGAAGACGGCACTGGATGCGCTGACCATCGAATGGGATGAAGGCCCGAACGCCAAGGCGTCGAGCGCGGAGACGGCGGCGATCCTCAAGGCGGGGCTCGATGCGGACGATGCCGCCGCCTTCAACACCCGCGGCGATGCGCGTGCCGCGCTGAAGAACGCAGCGCGCACCGTCGAGGCGACGTACGCCGTGCCGCACCAGAACCACGCCTGCATGGAGGTGATGAACGCCACCGCCGTGTGGACCGACAAGCGCTGCGAAGTCTGGACGCCGACGCAGAACGGCGAAGCCGCGCTGGCCGTGGCGGCCGAGGCCTCGGGCCTGCCGGCGGAGCAGTGCGAGGTCTACAAGCTCCATCTCGGCGGCGGCTTCGGCCGGCGCGGCGCGGTGCAGGACTGGGTGCGCCAGGTCGTGTTGATCGCCAAGCAGCTGCCGGGCACGCCGATCAAGCTGCTCTGGACGCGCGAAGAAGACATGAAGCACGGCCGCTACCACCCGGTCACGCAGTGCAAGCTGCGCGCGGGGCTGGACGCGCAGGGCAAGCTGAAATCGCTGCACATGCGCATCTCCGGGCAGTCGATCATTGCGGGGATCTTTCCGCAGAACATCAAGAACGGGCTCGATGCGGCGGTGTTCCAGGGCCTGAATCCGGGCGGCGCGGAAGGTGCGTTCGGATACAGCGTGGACCACCTGCTGATCGACCACGCGATGCGCAATCCGAGCGTTCCGCCGGGCTTCTGGCGCGGCGTGAATCTGAACCAGAACGCGATCTATCTGGAATGCTTCATCGACGAAGTGGCGCATGCGATGAAGCGCGATCCGCTGGCGCTGCGGCGCGAGTTGCTGGCCGAATCGCCGAAGCAGTTGGCCGTGCTGAATGCCGTGGCGGAACGCGCAGGTTGGGGCAAGCCGGCGCCGAAAGGACGCTATCGCGGGCTGGCCTGCATCATGGGTTTCGGCAGCTACGTGGCAGCGTGCGCCGAGGTTTCTGTGACCAATGGCGAGCTGCGCGTGCACCGCATCGTCGCGGCCACCGATCCGGGGCACGCCGTCAATCCGCAGCAGATCCAGGCGCAGGTGGAGGGCAGCTTCGTCTACGGGCTGTCGGCGGCGTTGTATGGCGAATGCACGGTCAAGGATGGCCGCATCGAGCAGAGCAACTTCAACGACTACCCCGTGATGCACATGGACAAGATGCCGGCCGTGGAGGCCATCGTCATGCCCTCGGGCGGCTTCTGGGGCGGGGTGGGCGAGCCGACGATCGCCGTGGCGGCGCCGGCGGTGCTGAACGCGGTGTTCGCGGCGACGGGCAGGCGGGTGCGGGAGCTGCCGTTCGTCAAGAGCGGCATGAAGGCTTGAAATGGACCGCTCGGCCTGGCTTGTTTTGCTGACCCTGACGTTCAGCGGCATGGCCTGGGCGGAGGGCGATGCCGCACGAGGCCGAGCCGTCGTCGCCAGCCGGCAGACCGGGCTCTGCCTGCTCTGCCATAGCGCGCCGATCGCGGAGCAGAAGCTGCAGGGCAATCTGGCCACGAACCTGGCGGGCGCCGGCTCGCGCTGGACGGCCGAGCAGCTGCGTCAGCGCATCGCCGACGGCCTGCCGGGCGGCTTGATGCCGGCCTACGGCCGCGTGGAGGGGCTGGATCGCGTCGGCGCGAACTGGCAGGGCAAGCCGATCCTCGAGCCGCAGCAGATCGAGGATGTCGTGGCGTACCTGTTGACGCTCAAGTAGCCGGTTATGCAGCGGCGCATCTTTCTTTCGCTCGCCCTGCTGGCTCCGGCTGCGCGCGCCAGCCGCGCCGAACTGGATGCCGCCGTGTGCGACTACGCCGGCGGCACGATGCCGCCATCCGGCCGCGTGAAGATCGACATCGCGCCGCTGGTGGAAAACGGCAATGCGGTGCCCGTCGGGCTCAAGGTCGACAGTCCGATGAGCGAAGCCGATCATGTCACCGGCCTCGCGCTGTTCAACGAACTCAATCCGCAGCGCGACGTCGTGCGCTTCACCTTGAGTTCAGCAATGGGCCGCGCCGAAGTCTCCACCCGCATCCGGCTGGCCACCAGCCAGCGCCTCGTGGCCGTGGCGAAGCTGAGCGATGGCAGCTGCTGGATGCAGACCGTGGACGTGGTCGTCACGCTCGCGGCCTGCGTGGAGTGAAGGAGCGGGCATGGCGCGCGTGCTTATCACCTTGCCGGCCAGCGCTGCGTCTGGCCAGATCATCGAAGTGCGCTGCATGATCGCCCACCCGATGGAGACCGGCTACCGCGTGGACGACGCCGGCAAGGCCGTGCTGCGCGACATCCTGCGCCGGCTGCGCGTGGACTATCTCGGCCGCACGGTCTTCGAGGCGGAGATGTTCCCCGCCGTGGCGGCGAATCCGTTGATCGCCTTCTGCCTGCGCGCGGAGAAGACCGGGCCGCTGCGGTTCGAATGGAGCGGCGACCACGGTTTCTCGCAGGTCGAGGAACGCACGCTCAACGTGACATGAGGCTGATCCTTCCCCTGTTGCTGGCCTTGCTGGCCCTGGGCGCCGACACGCGGCTCTCCGGCTTCCAGACCATGAGCCCGGCCTTGCAGGCCATGCAGCGTGACGACACCAGCAACCCGGCGATGCTCTGGGTGCAGTCCGGGCGTGAGCTCTGGGGGCAGCGCTGCGCGGTCTGCCATGGCGAGACGGAGATGCGCGGCGTGGCGGCGCGCTATCCGATGTTCGACCCCAGGATGGCGCGGCCGATCACGCTGGAGGGGCGCATCACGGGACACCAGAGACTCTCCGCCGACGACCTGCTGGCCGTCACGGCGCTCATCGGCCTGCAATCGCGGGGCCTGCCGATCACGGCGCCGGAGGATCCGCGGCTTGCGCGCTTCGTCGAGCAGGGGCGCCGCCTGTTCCAGCGTCGCATGGGCCAGCTCAATCTGTCGTGCGCGCAATGCCATGACGAACGCGCCGGCCTCTCGCTCGGCGGCAGCACGATCCCGCAAGGCCACCCGACGGGCTATCCGCTGTACCGCCTGGAATGGCAGACCTTGGGCAACCTGGAGCGCCGGCTGCGCAACTGCGTCACGGGCGTGCGAGCTGCGCCGTTGGCAGAAGACGAACTCGTGGCGCTGGAGCTTTACCTCAAGCAACGCGCGGCCGGCTTGGCCGTGGATGCGCCCGCAGTGCGGCCCTGACCGATCGGTGAACGCGTTACTTCTGCGTCACCTGCCGGTCGCCGAACAGCACTTCCCGCGCCTGGTCATCCAGCAGTGGTTTGCGCCGATTCTCCAGCACCGCCACACCGCGTTGCACGGCGGGCCGCGCGGCGATCTCGTCGAACCAACCCTTGAGGTGCGGATAGTCGCTCATCTCCACGCCCTGGTTCTTCCAGGAACGCAGCCAGGGGAAGATGGCGATGTCGGCGATCGAGTAGTCCTTGCCGGCGATGTAGGTCCGCACGGCCAGACGCTTGTTGATCACGCTGTACAGCCGTTTGGCCTCGTTCGTGTAGCGGTTCACCGCGTAGTCGATCTTCTCGGGCGCGTAGATGCGGAAGTGGTGCGCCTGGCCCAGCATCGGTCCGACGCCGCCCATCTGGAACATCAGCCACTGGAGCACGTCATACTTGCCGCGCACGTCCTGCGGCAGGAACTTGCCGGTCTTGCCGGCCAGGTAAAGAAGGATGGCGCCGGACTCGAACATCGAGATCGGTTCCCCGTCCGGCCCCCGCGGATCGACGATGGCGGGGATCTTGTTGTTGGGGCTGATGGAGAGAAACCCTGGCTCGAATTGCGCACCGCTGCCAATGTCCTCGGGGATCACCCGATAGGGCAGGCCGCATTCTTCCAACATGATGTGAACTTTGTGGCCGTTGGGAGTGGGCCATGAATACACTTCGATCTCGAAATTCGACATAGGTGTCTCCGACTTCGCGTCAGGCCATTCTCCCGACACATGGTATTTAAGCAAGTCAAGAATTGGTTCATCGCCCGTGCCAGTGCCGCACGCTGGCGCAGCATTCACGATTGGGCCGACAGCCGCAAGGCCGGCTTCAAGATCGCCCGCGACGGCAGCGGCTTCGCCATCGACAACCCGCGTGCGCTGCCCGGCGGCATGCGCATCGAATGGGGGCCGTCGCAGCGCAGCTACATCTCGGGCCACGAATTGCGCATGCGCTGCGAGCTCAAGCTGCATAGCGACCTGCAGATGATGGTGCTCTGCCGCGAGCTGATGGATCAGCTCGAGAAGTCCGTCTTCGAGGCCTACACCGACACGCTCAAGACGCGCGTGGACACCGACACGCCCGAAGAGATGCGCTGGCTGGTGATGTTCCCCAAGTACGGCAGCTTCCAGTCCAAGCTCGTGCGCCAGCGCTTCGGTGCGCTGGGCGTCAACAAGGACCTGACCGGCGCCTGGCTGGAGGGCGAGTTCTCGGACGCGCTGGCGCAGGCCAGCCAGGATCTGCTGCCCACGGACCATCCGATCGTGATCATGACCATGCGGGGCAACGTGTACCTGCGCACGGCGATGCCGGATCCGGAGCTGGACAAGGTCAAGGCGCTCGTGAGTCTGCTCGAAGTGGCCTGCCGCGAGGCGCAGCGTGTGAACGCGCGCGTGGCGGACGGCAGCGGTCCGTGGCCGACGACGACGTCGGTGGCCTGGCAGAGCTCGCGGCCCGAAGACGAGGCCGAGCAGTAATCACGCGTTACTTCATGGACTGGGCGAAGCGCCAGCCCAGTTCCGCCATCGGCCGCGCCGCAGCGGCCGTCTCCCGGGCCTGCTGGCTCGAAGCCGTTCCGGCCTCCACCCGCTTGGCGATGCCTTGCAGGATGGCGGCGATGCGGAACAGGTTGTAAGCGAGGTAGAAGTTCCAGTCGCGCATCAGCGCGTCCGCATCACCTCGGCCGGTCAGTTGGCAATAGCGCTGCACATGCGCGTGCTCGGACGGGATGCCCAGGTCCAGCAGGTCGGCGCCGGCCAGGCCGCGCGCCGCGCCGGAGCTGCTGATGTGCCAGGACATGCAGTGGTAGCTGAAATCCGCCAGCGGGTGGCCGAGCGTGGACAGCTCCCAGTCGAGCACCGCGATCGCACGCGGTTCGGTGGCGTGGAAGACGACGTTGTCGAGGCGGAAGTCGCCGTGGACGATCGCCACCTCCGACTCATCGCGCGCCGAAGCCGGCATGTGTGCGGGCAGCCACGCCATCAGCTTGTCCATCGCCTCGATCGGCGTGGTGATCGAGGCCTGGTACTGCTTGGCCCAGCGGCCGATCTGGCGTTCGAAGTAGTTGCCGGGCTTGCCATAACTGCTCAAGCCGACGGCGTCCACGTCCACGCTGTGCAGCGCGGCGATCACGCGGCAGAGCTCGGCGTAGATCGCCGCACGTTCGGGCTTGGCAATGCCGGGCAGGGTCTGGTCCCAGAGCACGCGGCCGGGCATGAACTCCATGATGTAGAAGGCGCGGCCGACGATGCTTTCGTCTTCGCAGAGCGCGAGCATGCGCGGCACGGGCACGGCGCTGCCGGCAAGGGCCCTCATGACGGTGAACTCGCGCTCGATCGCGTGAGCCGAGGGCAGCAGCTTGGCGACCGGACCGGGCTTGCTGCGCATCACGTATTCGGCGCCGGGCGTGATCAGCTTGTAGGTCGGGTTCGACTGGCCACCCTTGAACTGCTCGATGCTCAGCGGGCCGGAGAAGCCGGGCACGTGTTGCTCCAGCCAGCCGGTGAGGGCGGCCGTGTCCAGGGCGTTGCTCGGGGCGCGCGTGCCGGTGAAATTCGAATCGCTGCTCATTGACCTGCCACTTTCAGGAGGATGTTCTTGTCCAGGACCACGAGCCGCGCCGGCTCCACGCGCAGCGCGCCTTCGCGCTCCAGCGCCTTGAGTTCCTGGTTGACGCGCTGGCGCGATGCGCCGAGCAGTTGGGCCAGGTCTTCCTGCGCCAGCTGCAGACCGATGCGGATCTCGCCGTCCTGCGCCATGCCGTAGGAGCGCGCCAGGCCGAGGATCTGCTTGGCCAGGCGGGCGGCCAGCGGCAGGCTGTTCAGGTCCTCGTAGACGTCGAACATCAGGCGCAAGCGGCGGCAGTTCAGGCGCAACAGCGCTTCGTAGAGTTCGACATGGCGGGCCAGCAGCGACTTGAAGTCGGCCTTGGGGACGACCAGCAGCGTCGTCTCGCCGTGGGCTTCAGCGTCGTGCGAATGGGGCCAGCCGTCGAAGGCGGCGATGTCGCCGAACCAGACGCCGGGTTCCACATAGGTCAGCGCGATCTGCTTGCCGGCCAGGGTGATGGTGCTCACGCGCACCGCGCCCTTGGCGACGGCGCACCAGGCATCGGCGGCCTCGCCCCGATAGGCGATCTGGGTGCCGTCGGCGACGCGGCGCACGCTGGCGGCGGCCAGGATGTCGGCGCGAAGCGCAGCCGAGAGCTTGGAGAACCAGGAGCCGGTCTCGATGTTGCGGCGCTCCTCGGGGGAGAGGGCGCTCAGGTCGTTCTCGTTCATGCGGCTCGGGCGGTGGTCATTCGTACGGCATTTTGCGGGCGCGCCGATTGTGCCGCAGGGCCTCCCGGGCCCGCTGCCGCCCAGGGGACAGTGCGCAGACCGTACAGGGACCTTGCTAACGTCGTATTCCCGCTGACAAAGTAGCAACAGCCACCCATGCGGGTGGTCACATCGCGCCCCGTCGCGGGCAGACTGCGTGCTAGAGTCAGTAACAAAATATTCGCCAGTGGCATGGATCGAGACTCCCGCGTAAACACGAAAGCCCCGAGTCCCTTGCACCCCGGTGCCGTCACGGCCGGTGTCATCGGCCTGTTGATGGCCCTGCCGCCTGCAGCGCAGGCGCTTGGCGTCAGCGCTCCCCAAACACGCTCCTACCTCGGACAGCAGCTCGATCTGGTGTTCCCGGTTTCGCTCGCGCCCGGTGAATCCCTCACGGCCGAATGCGTTCGCGCCGAGGTGATGGCGGGCGATTCGCGCATCCCGCCGAGCCTCGTGACGATCACGCTGGAAGGCCCGAACGAGAGCAATGTGCGCGCCGTGCGCATCGGTAGCACCAGTCCGATCAACGAGCCGATCGTCTCCGTCAGCCTCACGCTGAGCTGCCCGATCCGCATGACGCGCCAGTACGTGGCACTGATCGATCCCCAGAGTTCCGCCGTCGCGAACGCCGCGCCTTCGAGCTTGCCCGATGCGCCGACGCAGGAAGTCGAGTCGCAGAAGTATTCGCCCGCCTTGCGCGCGGCGCTGGGGACGTCCGAGAGCAAGCCGGAGATGCTGCTGGACAAGCCCCCCGTGGCGCCGACGGTGACGAGCCGCCCGTCCGCGGCGCGCCCGCCTTCACCTGCGAGGCCCGCTGTTCAACCGCCGATCGCTACCGCCTCGGGCGGCGGCGAAGGCGCGCCGGCCGAGAAGCCTCGCAAGACCGGCAAGAAGCGCCCGGCCAAGCCGACCGAAACGCAGACGGCTGCCGCAGGTACGGGCAGCATGGCCGCCAGCGCGCCGGTTTCACGCCTGCGCCTGGATGCGCCTGAGCCCGTCAACGCCACGTCGCCGCTGGCCTCGGCATCGGCCCCGGCTCGCTCCGCTTCAGAAGTGGCCGATGCGGCGCTTTCCGCCATCGCGGCCTCGGAGGCCATGCAGTCGCGCCTGACCGCCCTCGAAGCCGGCATCAACAAGATGCAGGCCGAGAACCAGGCCCAGCAGGCGCGCATGGCGCAATTGCAGGCCCAGCTCAACGCCGCGCAGGCGGACCGCGGCAACGGCACGCTGACCTGGCTGCTCGGTCTGCTGGTGCTCGGCCTGGGCGGCTTCAGCATCTTCCAGTGGCGCCGCCACGAACAGCAGCGCGCCGAATGGTGGGCTGCCGCGGACGCCGCGCGGACCACCGAACGCTCGGCAGCCGCGCCGGTCAATTACGCGCCCACGCGGGCGCCTGCGGCGGCAGATGTCGGCAACTCGACGTGGCAGGCGCCGATGACCTCGCCGATCCCGCTGGTGGACGCGCAAATCTCCGCACTGGCCGATCTGGATGCCGGCGCGCCGACCGTGCCCGGCGCCCCTGCCGGCTATCACGACACGACGACCCTCTCGCTCGCCGACACCGCCCCGATCCCGTTCATGGACTCGCAGATGAAGCCCATGGACATGAAGCTGGCGGCGCCGGCCGATCCTTCGGGCCCGGTGGTGACGGTCGAAGAACTGCTGGACATGGAACAGCAGGTCGAGTTCTTCATGGTGCTCGGCCAGACCGATGCCGCCATCGACCTGCTGCGCAGCCGCGTGGACACGGGCACGTCGAGCGCGCTGCCGTACCTGAAGTTGCTTGAGGTCTACCAGGGTCTCGGCGATGAGGAGGCCTTTGCCGAACTCTCCGGTCGTTTCGCGCGCCGCTTCAACGCGCTGCCGCCGGCCTGGGGCGGCATGGCCGGCGACGGTCTGGGGCTGGAGACGGCGCCCGGCGCGCTGCGCCAGGTGCAGGCCGTGTGGACCGATCCGGCCGCCAGCATGGAAGTGCTGCAAAAGCTGCTCGTGCACGGCGAGCAGAGCGAGAACGGCACGGCGCAGGCCTTCGACCTGCCGGCCTATCGCGACCTGCTGCTGCTCTACAGCGTGGCCCGGGACTTGTCCGAACAAGAAGTACGCGGCAACGAGATCGACGTCTTTCTGCCGCTCGATTCCAGCAACCCGATGATGGCGACGCAGCCCTGGCAGCGCCCGGGCGGCCCGGCGCCCGCGAGCAGCGTGGCGGTGGACATCTCGCTCGACCCGCTCGAGCCGCCGCGGGGCTGATTCCCGCGATGCGGGCCTGACCGATCAGGCCTTCTTGAGCAGCTCCAGCGCCTGCTTGAGCGTGCTGTCCTTCTTGGCGAAGCAGAAGCGCGCGATGCCTTGTTCCGGCTCGCCCTTGGCTTGGAAGGCCGAGAGCGGAATCGCGGCCACACCGATCTCGCGCGTCAGCCACTCACAGAACTCGCGTTCGGGCAGGCTCGACACGGCGCTGTAGTCCACGCACTGGAAGTAGGCGCCCTCGCAGGGCAGCAGCTTGAAACGCGTCTCGGAGAGACCGGCACGGAACAGGTCGCGCTTGGCCTGGTAGAAATTCGGCAGCTCCAGCGCGGGGCGGATGTCGGCCATGTAGGTGGCCAGGCCCTGCTGCATCGGCGTGTTGACCGAGAAGACGTTGAACTGGTGGATCTTGCGGAACTCGGCCATCAGCTGCGCAGGCGCGGCCACATAACCGACCTTCCAGCCAGTGACGTGGTAGGTCTTGCCGAAACTCGAGATCACGAAGCCACGCTCGGCCAGCTCGTGATGGCGGGCCACGCTCTGGTGGGCGATGCCGTCGAACACCATGTGCTCGTAGACCTCGTCGCTGATGACGATGACCTCGGTGCCGTGCAGCAGCTGGCCGAGACGGCTCATCTCAGCGGCGGTCCAGCTCGTGCCAGTCGGGTTGTGCGGCGTGTTGAGGATCAGGGCGCGGGTGCGCTTGGTGATGGCGGCTTCGATGGCGGTGAAGTCGGGCCGGAAGCTGCGCGGCGTGAGCGGCACGCGCACGGCCACACCGCCGGCCATCTCGATCGAGGGCACGTAGCTGTCGTAGCTCGGGTCGAGCACGATCACTTCCTCGCCCGGATGCACCACGGCCAGCAGCGCGGTCAGGATGGCCTGCGTGGCGCCGGCGGTGACGGTGATCTCGGTGCCGGCGTCGTAGCGGTGGCCGTAGAAGGTGCTGATCTTGGTGGCGATGACGTCGCGCAGCGGTGCGCAGCCGGGCATCGGCGCGTACTGGTTCTGACCGGCGCGCATGGCTTGCGAGACGGCGTCCTGCAGCGCGGGGTCGCAGCCGAAATCGGGGAAGCCCTGGCCGAGGTTGACAGCACCGTGTGCATCGGCGAGCGCCGACATGGTGGTGAAGATGGTCGTGCCCACGTGGGGCAGGCGGCTTTGCAGGGCTTTCATAGTTCGAAGTCCGACGTCGTGCCGCTCATCGCGCGCTCCAGCAGCTTGCGGTTGAGGCGGTCGGACAGCAGTTCGGCGAAGCTGTAGACATAGTTGCGCAGGTAGGCGCCGCGCTTGAAGGCGATGCGCGCCACATTCTGACCGAACAGGTGGCCGAGCGGTCGGGCGACGAGGTCGCTCCCGGCGGTTTCTTCGCGCATGGCCATCTCGGCCACGATGCCTAACCCCATGCCCAGACGCACATAAGTCTTGATCACGTCGGAGTCGATGGCCTCGAGCACGATGTTGGGCTGCAACTGGCGCGAGGCGAAGGCCCGGTCGATGCGCGTGCGGCCGGTGAAGCTCGGGTGGTAGGTGATGATGGGCTCGGCCGCGAGCTGGTCGAGCGAGATGCGCTCGACCGAAGCCAGCGGGTGCGCGGCCGGCACGACCAGCACGTGCTGCCATTCGTAGCAGGGCAGGGTGACGAGCTCCTCGAACTGCGAGAGCGATTCGGTCGCCAGGCCCAGGTCCGCGCTGTCGTCCAGCAGCATGCGCGCCACCTGCTCCGGGTTGCCCTGGTGCAGGCTCACGCGCACCTGCGGCAGTTGCTTGCGCAACTGCGCCACCGGGCCGGGGAGCACGTAGCGGGCCTGGGTGTGGGTGGTGGCGATGGACAGCGTGCCGGTGTCCTGCTTGGAGTACTCCTCCCCGATGCGCTTCAAGTTGGCCACCTCGCGCATGATGATCTCGATGCTGGCCAGCACTTGCTGCCCCGGCTCGGTGATGCGGCGCAGGCGCTTGCCGTGGCGGCTGAAGATGTCGATGCCGAGTTCTTCCTCCAGCTCCAGGATCGCCTTGGAGACGCCCGGCTGCGAGGTGAAGAGCGCCTTGGCGGTCTCGGTCAGGTTGAGGTTGCGGCGGGCCGCTTCCTGCACGAAACGGAACTGGTGGAGGTTCATGTCTTGGCGAGCGTATTCAAGGCGACTTCGGTGATGGCGCGGCTCACGGGTTCAGCGTCGCCGACGGGCGGGTGCAACTGCCAATCGACGGCGCCGCCGAAGCGGGTTTGCAGCCGTTCGACAAGTGCCGGTACGTCCCTGCGCACGTGGCCGCCGACGCCGAGGAACAGCGGCAGGATGTGGACGCGGGTGCAGCCCGATGCGACCAGCGTGGCGGCGGCGGTCTCGAAGTCAGGCTGCATGAATTCGAGGTAGGCCAGCGCCACCGGCAGCTCGGGCCGTTCGGCATGGATGCGCGCAGCGACGGCCAGGAACGGCCGCGCCCATTCGGGATCGCGGGCGCCGTGGCCGAACAGCAGCAGGCCTTCCATCATCGATACCTCACCAGCCACCAGAAGGCGATCATCGAGAGCCCGAGGTAGGTCAGGCTCGGCGCGGCGGCCACCGCCCAAGGTGTCCAGCCCTTGAGCAAGCCCAGGTGGCCGGCCACGTTGTTCATGAGCACGAAGCTCGAACCCAGCATGATCCCGCCGAACACCTTCAGGCTCACGCCGCCGGAACGGGCCGAGAGATAGGCGAAGGGCAGCGCCAGCGCCACCATCACGAAGCAGGCGAACGGGTAGATCGCCTTGCGCCAGAACTGGATGCTGTAGGCCTGCGCGGATTGCTCCTGCGCGGACAGATGCTGCGTGAAGCGGTACAGCTCCAGCGTGGACATCGACCACGGCGGCAGCACCGCCGCGGCCACCACGCCGGCGTGCAGCGTGCTCTGCCACTTCATGAAGGGCACGTGTTCTTCGGTCACCAGCTGGCTGCGGCGCTGTTCGCCGGTGATCTTGGGATCGCTGTCGGGGATCGGCTGCCAGGCGGTGCGTTGGACGTCGCGCAGTTGCCAGAGACCGTCCTTGTCCACGACGGCTTCATGCGCTTCGACGCGCGAGAGCAGGGCGCCATGGCGGTCGAAGCCGAAGATCAGCACGTCTTGCAGATGCCCGTTGGTGCTCGCCTTGCCGACCTTGACCGAGTAGTTCAGCTCCTGGCCGTCGACGGTGACGCGGTCCTTCAGCCATGCACCCTTGCGGGCCGAGGCCGTATCGCCGATGAAGCTGGCGCGCACGCCGTCGCTCTGGCGCTCGAACCACGGCGAGACGAAATCGCCGACGGTGAAGGTCAGCACCGCGAACACGGCGGCCAGGCTGGCGAGCAGGCCCAAAGCGCGGCTCGGGCCGAGGCCACCCGTGCGCAGGATCGTGTACTCGCTGCTCTGCGCCATGCGGGCCATCGAGAAGATCGAGCCGATCAGCACGGCGCTGGGGAACAGTTCGTAGAAGTGCTCGGGCACCTCCATCAGCGCCATCAGCGCAGCGGCGGCGGCCCCGGCGCCGGCGCGATTCATGCGTTCGATCTCGTCCACGAAATCGAAGAAATAGAACAGCGACAGGAAGGCCAGCGTGACGAAGAAGACCGAGCTGATGATGTCGCGGTAGAGCAGGCGGCGGACGGTTCTCATGCCGGGGCTCCAGCAGGGGCTGCGACGACGTCGGTGCGCCGGCCAAAGCGGATGCGGTTGTCGCGCCAGACGATCATCACCAGCGCCAGCACGAAGGCCGTGCCGTGCACGAGGATCAGCGCCTTGGGCAGGGCCAGGCGGCCGTTGCCGACCCAGCTTTGCGTCAGGTTGATCATGTTGAAGTAGATGACGAAGCTCAGCAGCGCGAACATCAGGTTCCAGCTGTTCGGGCGGCGCGGGTTGGTGTGCGCCAGCGGCAGCGCCAGCAGCACCATGTTGACGGCCCCGAGGATCATGCCGAAGCGCCAGGCCAGCTCGCCTTGCTGGCGCGTATCGGTGGACTTGATCAGGTCCACGGTCGACATGGCCTTGGGCGGCAGTTTGCCGGCCGAGGCGAGCACCTGACTGTCGGCGAGCACTTCGTAGCGCTCGAAGCGGGAGAGGGCGGTCTCGTGCGTCTCGCGGTTTTCCTCATTGCGCTGGCCCTTGTCGAGGATCAGGAAGCGGTCGTCGCCATGGACCTCGACATGGCCCTTGGCGGAGGTCGTGACGGCCTCGGTGCGGGCGGTGTTGGCGAGGATGAAGACGTTGCGGCCGGTGGCGCCGTCGGCGCTGTCGCGCTCGATGAAGAAGACGCGGCTGCCGTCGCGCGAGCTCTGGAACTGGCCGGGCGCCACGCGCGAGAGGTCACCGCGGCGCTCGTAGCGCTCCTTCAGCTGCGCGCTGTTCTGGTTGCTCCAGGGCCAGACCATCAGCTCCAGCACGACGACCAAGACGAGGATCGGCGCGGCCATGCGCAGGACCGGTCTGACGAAACGCTTCAGCGGCACGCCGCTGGCGAACCAGATCGTCATTTCCGACTCGCGGTACATGCGGCCCAGGCTCGCCACGATGGCGATGAACAGGGAGAGCGCGAGCATCGTGGGCAGGTAGGCCAGCGAGGCGTAGCCCATCAGCAGCAGCACGTCCTGCGGCGCCACGTTGCCGCCTGCGGCCTGGCGCAGGGTGCTGATCAACATGGACGTCAGCACGATCGTCAGGATGACGACCAGCGTGACGCCGAAGCTCCGCGCCAGCTCTCTTCTTACTGTGGAATCGAATAACATTCGGGCACTTTATCTACTTCGAGACATTATGGACTTCCGTACCCAGCCCGCCGCCTTTGACGCCCTCTCCGGTGTGGCGGCCGATGCACTGCTGGTGATCGTGGCCGGCAGCGCTTTGCCCAAGAATCTCGACAAGGCCGTGGCTGCGATCGCTCAAGACGCCATCAAGCTCGGCGACTTCGAGCTCAAGGGCGGCCAGACGTTGACCGTGCAACGCCCGCAAGGCCTGAAGGCGCCGCGACTGGTGCTCGCTGCCAGCGGTTCCGTCACCGTCAAGGCGGCTCGTGGCGCTCTGGCGGCTGCGCTCGGCCAAGTGAAGGCGCGCGGCGTGTCCAAGGTGGCCGTGGCCTTCGTCGGCTTTGAATCCTTCAGCGAGACGCTGGCCGAGCACGTGGTGCTGGCGGCGCGTGACGCGTCCTACGTCTATCGCTTCACCAAGGCTGCCGCGCCGGCTTCCAAGCTGACGCAACTCACGCTGCTGACGGACAAGGCCGACGCAGACGCCGCCAAGGCAGCGAAGGCCGGCATGGCGCTCGGCGAGGCGATCGCCAACGGCATCGAGATGGCGCGCGAGTTCGCCAACCGTCCGGGCAACATCGCCACGCCGACGTTCCTGGGCGAACAGGTCAAGCAGCTGGGCAAGCAGTACGGCTTCAAGGTCGAAGTGCTGGACCGCAAGGCGGTCGAGAAGCTCGGCATGAACACCTTTGTCTCCGTCGCTCAAGGCTCGGCCGAGCCGCTGCGCTTCATCGTGGCGCGCTACGAAGGCGCGGGCAAGACCGACGCGCCGGTGGTGCTGGTCGGCAAGGGCATCACCTTCGACTCGGGCGGCATCTCCATCAAGCCGGGCGCCGGCATGGATGAGATGAAGTTCGACATGGGCGGCGCCGCCAGCGTGATCGGCACGCTGCGCGCCATCGGCGAGATCAAGCCGAAGCTCAACCTGGTGATGCTGGTCCCCGCCTGCGAGAACATGCCCAGCGGCACCGCCGTGAAGCCGGGCGACGTGGTCACGTCGATGTCGGGCCAGACGATCGAGAACCTCAACACGGACGCGGAAGGCCGCCTGATCCTTTGCGACGCGCTGACCTACGCCGAGCGCTTCAAGCCGGCCGTGGTGGTCGACGTGGCGACGCTGACCGGCGCCTGCGTGATCGCCCTGGGCGGCATCCGCAGCGGCATGTACGCCACGGACGACGCGCTGGCTGAAGAGCTGCTGTCTTCGGGCGAAGCGGCGCTCGACCCGTGCTGGCGCATGCCGCTGGACGACGAGTACGAGGAAGGCCTGAAGTCCAACTTCGCCGACCTCGCCAACGTCGCCGGCCGTGAAGCCGGTTCCGTCACCGCCGCCAAGTTCCTGCAGCGCTTCGCGAAGTACCGCTGGGCGCATCTGGACATCGCCGGCACGGCCTGGAAGGGCGGTGCCGCCAAGGGCGCGACGGGCCGTCCGGTCGGTCTGCTGACGCACTTCCTGCTGAAGCAGGTCGCCAAGCCGGCCGCGAAGACCGCTGCCAAGCCTGCGTCGAAGCCGACGGCCAAGGGTGCTGCCAAGGCCGTCAAGGCCGCTGCTGTGGCGAAGAAGGGCTGATGAGCCAGGTCAGCTTCTACACCGGGGTGCCGGAGAGGCTGGCCTACCTGTGCCGCTTGCTGCGCAAGGCGCAGCAGTCCGGCGCGCGCATCGGCGTGGTGGGGCCGACGCCGCTGCTCGACCGGCTCGACCGTGAGCTCTGGGCGTTCGCCTCGACCGAGTTCGTGCCGCATGTGCGCGTGCGCCCCGGCCGCGTGCTGGCGCCGCGCCTGGCGGCCACGCCGATCGTGATGGCGGAAGAGGCCACGGATGTGCCGCACCGGGAGGTGCTGCTCAACATCGGGCCGGAGATTCCGGAAGGCTTCGAGGCCTTCGAGCGCGTGCTGGAAGTGGTGTCGCTCGACGCCGAACAGGTGCAGCGCGGGCGGCAACGTTTCCGCCAGTACCAGAGTCAGGGGCACCCGGTCGCGCATCACGTGATCGCGGCCTGATCGTCGCTGGATCGTCATCCAGGCGACGCTTCAAATCGCAGGGCGCACCGCCCCGCATCACCCTCGCAATTCCCCGATGGAGGCACCCCTTGATTTGGGGTATGGTCCGGCGAATCTTTCGTCACTCCCAGACCTTCTTCGGAGGAAATCCATGCAGAGCAAGTTCCATCTCGTTGCCGCCGCCGCTTTCGCCCTCGTCGCCGGTTCCGCCCAGGCCCAGGACCTGATCGTCAAGATCGGCCACGTGGCGCCGACCAGCGGCAACCAGGCCCACCTGGGCAAGGACAACGAGCTGGGCGCCAAGATGGCCATCGACGAACTCAACGCCAAGGGCGTGAAGATCGGCGGCAAGACGGCCAAGTTCGAACTGCTGGCCGAAGATGACGGCGCCGACCCCAAGCAAGGCACCGCGGCCGCCCAGAAGCTGGTCGATGCCAAGGTCAACGGCGTGATCGGCCACCTGAACTCGGGCACGAGCATCCCGGCCTCGAAGATCTACTCGGACGCCGGCATCCCGCAGATCTCGCCGTCCTCCACCGACCCGGAATACACCCGCCACGGCTACAAGACCGCGTTCCGCGTGGTGGCGAACGACACGCAGCTCGGCGGCACGCTGGGCCGCTATGCCGTCAAGGACATCAAGGGCAAGTCGATCGCGGTGATCGACGACAAGACGGCGTACGGCGTCGGCGTGGCTGCGCAGTTCGAGAAGGCGGCCAAGGAATCCGGCGGCAACATCGTCGGCCATGTTTACACCAACGACAAGGCGACCGACTTCGCCGCCATCCTGACCAGCCTGAAGGCCAAGAAGCCGGACGTGATCTTCTTCGGCGGCATGGATGCCGTGGGCGGCCCGATGCTGCGCCAGATGAAGTCCCTAGGCATCAAGTCCAAGTTCATGGGCGGCGACGGCATCTGCACGGCCAACCTGCCTTCGCTGAGCTCCAGCAGCATCGGTGACGGCCAGGTCGTCTGTGCCGAAGCGGGTGGCGTCGAAGGTTCGGCCAAGGTCGGCATGGACAAGTTCCGCGCCGACTTCAAGAAGAAGTACGGCGTCGAGGTGCAGATTTACGCTCCGTACGTTTATGACGCCGTCAACGTGATGGTGGACGCCATGGTCCGCGCCGGCTCGGCCGACCCGGCCAAATACCTGCCGTTCCTGGCCAAGACCGACGGTTACAAGGGTGTGACCGGCACGATCGCCTTCGACCAATACGGTGATATCAAGAATGGCGCCTTGACTCTTTACACCTACAAGAACGGCCAGCGCGAGCAGATCGCGGTGGTGCGCTGAGGTCAGAAAGACCGCTCCACGTCGGGAGGCGTTGAGCTAACTCGCAATGTCAGCGCAGGCTGACGTCGACGAATGGCGAGTGTTGTAAAAACCTGCGAACCGGGGCCCTCGAGGCCCCGGCCGCGTAGGACGGCGTGCATTTCGACACGCCCTCCTGCAGGGTGAGGATTTCTTCGACCCTCTGCTCGGGTCTACTCGCATCCCGCAAGTGGTGTGGCCCGAAACGGCGTCCCTGAAGCTCAGCAACAGGAATGCCCCCCGATTCAAGCCCCTGTCCCCTGCAAACAGGGGGCTTTCAAGGTCGATTGGGGCGGGCATCATCGCTCGCACTTAAAAGGTTCTTGCGTTGCGACAAAGTCGTGCACAGCGGGACCTACATGGCGCGCGAGGTTTTCGCTGTCGAAGTCGGACATGCAGTCTCCTTGTAGCTCCAGGCAACAGCAAGCATGGAAACGTGCATCGGGGAAGAGCATGATTCGAATTTTTAACCATTACCTGCATCGGCAGACGCTACTCCAGGCGTTCTTCGACCTCAGCCTCATCCTGTTCGCAGTGGTGGCTGTGGTGATGGCGCAGGGAGACTCCGGCAGCCACCTGCTGTCGTTCGCGGCGTCGCAAGGGCTCTCGCTGGCGGGGGGCATGTTCGTCATCAATTCGGCGACGGGTTTCTACCAGCACGCTCACAAGCGCACCATCACGGAGTCCTGCGCACGCGCACTTTTGGGGATGATGTTCGGCCTGCCGCTGGCCTACGCAATCTTCAGCCTGCTGCCGGCGGACGTCACCCACCGCGAACTGATCACCCAGGCCGCCATGGCTTCGGTGGCGATCGTGATGGTGCACCGCGTCTACGCTGCCCACGTCGGACCGCAATCGCGCCTGCGTTCGCGCATCCTGATCTTCGGTTCGGGTCAGCCCGCGAAGACCGTCGGCCTGACGCTCAAGGCTGCAGACCCTCACGCTGAAGTGGTCGGTTATGTTGCCGGCCCGAATGAAGACCACGCCGAAGTGGCCCGCGACCAGCTGATCGAATCGCGCGGCACGCTGACCGCCACCGCTCAGGCGCTGGGCGTCAATGAAATCGTGATCGCGCTGACCGAGCGCCGCGGCGGCAGCATGCCGATGCGCGAACTGCTGGACTGCAAGCTGGCCGGCATCCGCGTGGTCGACATCGCCACCTACTTCGAGAAGACGCTCGCGCAGATCAAGATCAGCCACGTCAACGCCGGCTGGCTGATCTTCGGCGACGGCTTCAACCAGGGCTGGCTGCGTTCGGCGGTCAAGCGCGTCTTCGACGTCGTCTCCGCCGCGCTGATCCTGGCCGTGACCTGGCCGATCATGCTGATCACCGCGATCGTGATCAAGCTCGAATCGCCGGGCAAGGTGTTCTACACGCAGGAGCGCGTCGGCCAGAACGGCGTGCCCTTCAAGGTGGTGAAGTTCCGCAGCATGTGCTCGGACGCCGAGAAGGACGGCAAGCCGCGCTGGGCCAGCCAGAACGACAGCCGCGTGACCCGCGTCGGTCGCTTCATCCGCAAGGTCCGCATCGACGAGCTGCCGCAGCTGATCAACGTGCTGCGCGGCGACATGAGCCTCGTCGGCCCACGTCCGGAGCGCCAGTTCTTCGTCGACGAGCTCGTCGCCCAGATCCCGTTCTATGCCGTGCGCCACAGCGTCAAGCCGGGCGTGACCGGTTGGGCCCAGGTGCGCTACGAGTACGGTTCGACGATCGAAGACTCCGTCGAGAAGCTGCAGTACGACCTGTACTACGTGAAGAACCACACCCTGTTCCTCGACCTGCTGATCATGCTCGAGACCGTGGCCGTGGTGCTGACGGGCAAGGGCGCCCGCTGATCGGCCCGCGCCCCAGGCTTGGCCGGGGCGCACTCCTTCCTGCATCTCGTGCAATCTTGCTGATGGTTGGCGTCCGCATCGCGCGACGTCAGGGCTTGCGACGATCCGCCGCCGGCCCGGCTCATGCTTGAATACTCCATGCTCAGCGGCGCACCCGATCTCGCTCTCGTCAGCGGTCTCCTGGCCTGTCTGGCCTATGTCGGCCTGGCCGCACACGCCGGGCTCGGGCTCCTGCGCCAGAAGATCCAGTCCAGCGCAGGCTCCTTGCTCTACGTGGCGGCGCTGCTCATCACCGCGCTCTGGGCGGGTTTGGGTTCCTGGGGCGGCGAGCCGCACGCGCCGGCCCTCCTTTCGAGCTTCTGGGAGCCACTGCTCAGCCATCTGCGCTACGGCCTCCTGTTCGCGTTCCTGCTGCTGCTGATCCGGCCCGCTCGCGGTGCACCGGTGCGCACGGAATACCGGCTGCTGCTGGCCGTGGCCGTGCTCGCCGTGCTCAGCGGATTCGTGCTGGTGGCGGGGGGCGCCGTGCACTGGCGCGATCTGGACTCGAACGGCCGCGGCAACGCGCTCGTGATCCTGTCCGAGGCGGTTGTCGGTCTGATGCTGGTGGAGCAGTTGCTGCGCAACCTGCCGCCGGACAGCCGCTGGAACGCCAAGCCGGTCTGCCTGGGCCTCGGCCTGGTGTTCTGCTTCGATCTGTTCCTGTATTCGCAGGCCGCGCTGTTCCGCAACTTCGACAACGACGCCTTGAGCGTGCGCGCTCTGGTGCACGCGGTGGCCGTGCCCTTGCTTTGGCTGGCGGCGCGGCGGCAGGCCGATTGGATGGGCCGGCTGCATGTCTCGCGGGCGGCGGTGTTCCAGTCGGCCGCACTGCTGCTGGTCGGCGGCTACCTGCTGCTGGTGGCGGGCCTGGGCTACTACGTGCGCTACACCGGTGGCGAATGGGGCAGAGCGCTGCAACTGGTGCTGACCTGCGTGGCGCTCGTGGTGCTGATCGTGGTGGTGCTGTCGGAGTCGATCCGCGCGCGGCTGCGGGTCTACATCAGCAAGAACTTCTTCAACTACCGCTACGACTACCGCGAGGAGTGGCTGCGCTTCACCTCCGTGCTGTCCAGCGGCGGCGACGCGCAGATGGGCGTCATGGCCATCCAGGCGCTGGCGAATCTGGTGGAAGCCGGCTCGGGCATGTTGCTGCTGGTCCGCGACGGCGATCTGGTGCCGGCGGGTCTCTGGAACGTCACAGCCAACGGCGAACGCGAAGGCGTGGATTCGCCGTTCAGCGAATTCCTGCGCTCCAGCGGCTGGATCATCGACCTCGACGAGGTGCGCGGCGGCCGCGCCCACAACCTGCCCGTGGCCGTCCCGGGCTGGCTGCTGGAACAGCCGCGCTTCTGGCTCGTCGTGCCGCTGCACGGCGGCAGCGGGCTGCTTGGCATGGTGGTGCTGGGGCGCTCGCGCACGCCGGTGGATGTGAACTGGGAAGTGCGCGACCTGCTCAAGACCGGCGCCTCGCAGGCGGCCAGCTACCTGGCGCGCGTGCAGGCGGCAGAAGCGCTGCTGGAGGCGCGCAAGTTCGAGGCGTTCAACAAGATGTCGGCCTTCGTCGTGCACGACCTGAAGAACATCGTCACCCAGCTCTCGCTGATGATGAAAAACGCGCAGCGCCTGCGCGACAACCCGGAGTTCCAGCAGGACATGCTCGACACGGTGGAAAACTCCGTCGAGAAGATGCGTCAGCTGATGCTGCAGCTGCGCGAAGGCGCGAAGCCGCACGGCGTGAGCAGCGGCGTGGACCTGGAAGCGATCGCGCAACGCCTGGCCAAGGCGGCGACGGCCAAGGGCCGGCGGCTGGATCTGGCGCTCAGTGGCGCCGTGAGCACGCGCGGGCATGACGAGCGTATCGAGCGCGTCATCGGCCATGTCGTGCAGAACGCTTTCGACGCCACGCCGAACGAGAAGCGCGTGAGCTTGCGCCTCGATCGGCAAGGTAGCCAAGCCCTTGTTCAGGTGGTCGATGAAGGCTGCGGGATGAGCGAGGAATTCATACAAAATCGTCTCTTCAAAGCGTTCCAGACGACCAAGCCGAACGGCATGGGCATCGGCGCTTTCGAGAGCTACCAATATCTGCAGGAACTGGGGGGAAAGATCACCGTGGAAAGCAAGCTCAACGAGGGCACGACCGTCACCATCCTGCTGCCGCTGTTTCACGCCGCGTCGCCGGCCGATACGGCCATGGTGGTGGGTTCATGAGCGCTGAGAAGCTTCCTCCCCTGCTGATCGTCGAGGACGACACCGCGCTGCAGAAGCAGCTCAAATGGTCGCTCGATCGGTTCGAGTCCGTGCTGGCCGACGACGTCGCGTCGGCCGTGCTGCAGTTCCGTCGCCATTCGCCGGCCGTGGTCACGATGGACCTGGGCCTGCCGCCGGATGCCGACTCGGTGTCCGAAGGCTTCAAGTGCCTGGAGAAGCTCATCGAGCTCGACCCGTCGGTGAAGGTGATCGTGCTGACGGGCCAGAACGACCAGTCCAACGCGCTGCGTGCGATCCGCATGGGCGCCTACGACTTCATGGCCAAGCCGGTCGACGCCGACGTGCTGGCGCTGACCGTCGAACGCGCCTTCCGCCTGTACGAGCTGCAGCGCGAGAATCGCCGCCTGCTCATGCAACAGCAGACCGACGCGCTCGGCGGCCTGATCACGCGCGACCCCGGCATGCAGCGCATCTGCCGCACCATCGAGAAGGTGGCGCAGACCGACGCGACGGTGCTGCTGCTCGGCGAGAGCGGTACCGGCAAGGAAGTGCTGGCTCAAGGGCTGCACGACGCCTCCAAGCGCAAGGGTCGTTTCGTCGCCATCAACTGCGCGGCGATCCCCGAAAACCTGCTGGAGACCGAACTCTTCGGCCACGAGAAGGGCGCCTTCACCGGCGCCAGCAAGGCCACGATCGGCAAGATCGAGACCGCCAACGGCGGCACGCTCATGCTCGACGAAATCGGCGACCTGCCGATGTCCCTGCAGGCCAAGCTGCTGCGCTTTCTGCAGGAGCGGGTGATCGAGCGCGTCGGCGGCCGCCAGGAGATCCCGATCGATGTGCGCATCGTCGGCGCCACGCACCAGGATTTGAAGAAGCACATCGCCGAAGGCCGCTTCCGCGAAGACTTGTACTACCGCCTCGCCGAGATCGTCGTCGACATTCCGCCGCTGCGCGAGCGGCTCGGGGATGCCGTGCTGCTGGCGCACGGCTTCCTGCGCCGCTTCGCGACCGAGCAGCGCCGGCCGGCGCTCGGGCTGTCGGAAGATGCCATTCGCGCGATCGAAACGCACAGCTGGCCGGGCAATGTGCGCGAGATGCAGAACCTGATCAAGCGCGCTTCGATCATGGCGGACGGCGAACGCGTGACCGCCGAGGACCTCGGCCTGCGCGCGCCGATGGAAGAGGGCGCCGAGGAAGAGGCCTCGCTCGACCTGCGCACGGTGCGTGAACGCGCCGAAAGGCAGGCGGTGGTGGCGGCTCTGGCGCGCGCCAACGGAAGCATCGTGAAGGCGGCCGAATTGCTGGGGGTGAGCCGGCCGACGCTCTACGATCTGATGAACCGGTTGCAGGTCAAATAAGAAGAAATCAAATGAAAGATACCAGGGGGGGCCTTCCAGTGATTCCATCATCCAAGTCTCGGGTCGCCTTGGCGGCGATCCTGTCTGCGGCGCTGCTGGCCGGTTGCTTCGGCAAGTCGGCGCAGGAGGACCTCGACGCCGCCAAGGCGTCCAGGGACAAGGGTGAGCGGTCCACCGCCATCATCCAGACCAAGAGCGCGCTGCAGAAGAATCCGAACATGGTGGAAGCGCGCGTCCTGCTGGCACGCGTCCTCTACGAGACGGGCGACATGCAGGCGGCGGCACTGGAGCTGGACAAGGCGACGAGCCTGGGCGGTCAGGAAGATGCCGTCGTCGCACTGCAGGCGCGCGTGATGCTGGCCCGCGGCGAGGGCGCGAAGGCCATCGAGCAGCTCGGCGGCAAGACGCTCAAGGACAAGGCCGAGCAGGTCGACCTGCTCACGACCCTGGCCATGGCCTACGGCGCGGAGCACAAGGTCGACCAGGCGGTGCAGTCCGTGGACGAGGCGCTCAAGCTGGACCCTGCGAACCGCCGGACGCAGTTGGTGCGCATCCGGATCGTTCGCGTGCAGGCCGGCCTGGACACTGCGATGAAGGAGATCGACGCCTACCTGGAGCGCCAGCCGCGCGATTCCGAAGCCTGGCAGATCAAGGGCGAGTTCGCGGCCGCGGCCGGCAAGACCGACGACGCGATTTCGAGCTACCGCCAATCCGTGACCGCGGCCAAGCGCAACCTGGCCTCGCAGTCGGCGCTGATCCGTCTGCTGCTCGACAAGAAGGATCTGGTCGCCGCCGCCGCGCAGATCAAGGAAATGCGCACCGTCTCTCCCAAGGGCGTGGAAACCGAATTCCTGGCCGCCGGCCTGGCCCTGGCGCGCAACGAGATCGGCGAAGCGAACGAGCGCATCCAGCGTGTGCTGAAGGTGGCCGGCGGAGATCCGCGCGTGATGCAGCTGGCCGCCACGATCGATCTGCGACGTGGTGCGCTCCAGGAGGCCGATGCCTTGCTGGGCAAGGTCGTGCTGGCGCAACCCGAAAACACCACGGCGCGGCTGATGCAGTCGCGGCTCCAGCTTCAGCTGGGCGACTCGAACAAGGCCGAGTCCATCCTGCAGCCGCTGCTGGACGTGCCCAACCCGAGCGCCGATACGCTGGCGCTGGCCTCCGAAATCCAGATGAGCGAGGGCGACGTCAAGTCCGCCGATGAATACCTGCAGAAGGTGGCGCAGCTCAAGCCCAACGATGTCCGCGTCCAGGTGGCGCTGGCCATGTCGGCCGTGCGCACCGGCAAGTCGGAGCGGGGCATCGCAGACCTGCGCGCCATCGCCGCCAAAGACCGCGCGGTCTACGCCGAGATGGGCCTGGTGAACATCTTCATCGACAAGCATGACTACGCCCAGGCCCTGGCGGTGACCGACGGCATGGAGAAGAAATTCCCGGGCCGGGCCGGCGTGGCCGCCTTGCGCGGGCGCATCTTTGCCTTGAAGGGCGATCAGGACAAAGCGCAGCAGGAGTACGACCGTGCGCTGAAGATCGACCCGCTTTACTACCCCGCGGTGACGGCGGCGGTGGCACTGGATTCGGCCGCCGGCAAGGTCGCCCAGGCGGAAGCTCGCCTGCAGCCCGTGTTGAAGGCCAATCCCCGGCACGTGCAGGCGCAGATGACCGCGATCGCGCTGCGCCAGCGGGCCGGCGCTAAGCCGGAAGACACCGTGCAGGCGCTGCGCGCGTTGATCAGCAAGATGCCCTCCGAGATGGAGCCGCGGCAGGCCCTGATCAACTTCCAGATCGAGCGCAAGGACTTCAGGCAGGCGCTGGCAGCGGCGCAGGAGGCCGTAGCCGCCTTGCCGGAGGCGCCGGAGCTCTGGACGGGGCTCGGCCGCGCCCAGGCCCTGCTGGGCTCGGACGACCAGGCCATGACCGCCCTCAACAAGGTGATCGGCCTGCGCCCCAGGCAGCCTGACGCGTACATGCCGCTGGCCCAGCTGTACGCGGCCAAGAAGGACAGCGCAGCGGCGGCGCGGGTGCTGGACCGTGCCCTGAACGTCAAGCCCGACTATTTGCCCGCGCAGATCGCGCGGATGCAGATGGCCAATGCCACTGGCGACAAGGCGACGGCCATGAAGATGGCCAAGCAGGTCCAGACGCAGCAGCCGCAGAACCCCATCGGCCTTGTGATGGCGGGCGATACCGAAACTGTCGGCGGCTCCTGGAGCGCCGCGGCCGACGACTACCGGGCGGCGCTGGCCAAGGGTGCGGACACTGAAGTGGCGATCAAGCTCGACATCGCGCTCGCCAGCGCCAAGCGAGTGGCCGAGTCGGCCAAGTTCGAGGCCGACTGGCTGGCCGCACATCCGAAGGACGAGATGTTCCTCGGCCACCTGGGATCGCAGGCCATCGTCGCCAACGATTTCCCCAAGGCCGAGGCGCAGTTCAACGCGCTGCTGAAGATCAAGCCGGACAACGCGTCCGCGCTGAACAACCTCGCCTGGGTGCTGGGCATGCAGAAGAAGCCGGGCGCGATCGACGCGGCGGAAAAGGCCAATGCGCTGATGCCGAACCAGCCGTCGTTCATGGACACGCTTGCGGATCTGTATGCGCAGTCGGGTCAGGTGGCAAAGGCCATCGAGCTGCAGAAGAAAGTGGTGGCGCTGACGCCGGAAAATCCTGCCGTCAGGCTGAGCCTGGCGCGCTACTATCTGGCTGCGGGCCAGAAGGATGCGGCCCGCGAAGAGCTCAAGCGCCTGGCTGCGCTGGGCGACAAGCTGCCGCAGCAAGCAGAAGTTCAAAAACTGCTCGGCACCGTCTGACGTCAGTTTTGGGGGAGGCACCGTCGATGCCGGAAATTCGCAGGTCCAGCGTACGCAAGAAGCTGCGCGGACTGTTGCGGCGTTCGATAGCGTCGCTGCCGACGCCGTTGCGCTTTGCCGTGTACCGGCTGATGGTCGATTGCGACCCGGAGCCGGATGCGCGCCTCGTCCTCAAGATTGCGGAGACGCAGGACGAGCTCGAGCAATGCTTCCGCATCCTGCACGACGCCTACGTCGACGCCGGCTTCATGAAGCCGGACCCGAGCGGCATCCGGGCCACGCCCTATCACGCGCTGCCGACCACGACCACCTTGTGCGCGAAGTACGACGACCGCGTCGTCGGCACCATCTCCATGATCCGCGAGGGCGTGTTCGGCTTCCCGCTGCAGGCCGTCTTCGACCTGGAGAAGGTGCGCGGCAAGGGCGGCCAGATCGCCGAGATCTCGGCGCTGGCGGTGCACCCGGACTTCCGCAAGACCGGCGGCGCGATCCTGTTCCCGTTGATGAAGTTCATGCACCAGTACTGCACGGAGTTCTTCGACACGCGTCACCTGGTCATCGCGGTGAACCCGGACCGGATCGAGATGTACGAGGCGTTGCTGTTCTTCGAGCGCCTGCAGGAAACCACCGTTGCCGAATACGACTTCGCCAACGGTGCGCCGGCCGTGGGCGCGAACGTGGATCTCAAGTACGCCAAGGAGATCTTCCGCGCCGGCTACCGTGGTCGCCCGGCTCGCAAGAACATGTACAAGTACTTCTTCGAGCTGACGATGAAGAACATCCAGCTGCCGCAACGCCGCTACTTCACGACCAACGATCCGGTCATGACGCCTGCGCTGCTGGATCACTTCTTCAACCAGCGCACCCAGGTCTTCGACAACCTCGACGACCGCAAGAAGCAGCTGCTCTGGTCGATCTACAACTCTCCCGACTACCGCGGCGTGCTGCCGATGATGCAGGGCACCGCGCTGGCCGGGCATCCGCTGCGGCAGCACCAGCGTTTTTCGATCCGCTGCCCGGGCACCGTCGCCATCGAGATGAACGGCGACGTCAAGGAATTCCCGCTCAACGTCATCGAGCTGTCCTTCGCCGGTTTCCAGGCCGAATGCAAGCTGGAGCTGCCGACCGGCTCGGTCGGTCACGCCGACGTCGAGCTGGGCAAGGACGAGTTCTCGCACGTCACCATCCGCGTCATGCGCCGCAAGGACACCGACGGCGGTTCCTTCTACGGTTTCAAACTTGACGAGCCGGACAACGTCTGGCGCCGCTGCGTGGCGGCGCTGGAAATGGGACAGACGTCAGGGGATCTGCTGCAATGAGGCCGATCCGTCGCAAGGTTTGCGCGGGCGTGATGCTCGGCGCGCTGCTGGCGACGGCGCCGCTCGCGCGGGCCGGTCTGCCGGAGCTGATCCAGGCTGCGCGGCCGTCGGTCACGCTCGTGGGCACCTTCGCCGCCACGGACAGCCCGCGCTTCACCTTCCGCGGCACGGGTTTCGTCGTCGGCAACGGCAACAGCCTGATCACGAACGTCCACGTGCTGCCGGACCCCGACCAGGTCGGCGGCGAAGCAGGGCGGAGCCTCATGGTGCAGGTGAGGCGCCCGGACGGCACCTGGAGCGAACGCGCCGCGCAGGTGATCGCCCTCGACCGACCGCATGACCTGGCGCTGCTGCATTTCGAGGGTTCTGCGGCGCCGGCGCTCCGGCTTCAATCGACCTTTGCCCGGGAGGGCTCCGACGTCGCCATCATGGGCTTCCCCATTGGCGGTGCCCTGGGCTTCACGACCGTGACCCACCACGGCGTGGTCGCGGCCGTCACGCCGATCGCGCTGCCGACGGCCGGGGCCAACGGCCTGAACGAACGCGCGATCCGGCAACTGCGCAGCGGCAGCTTCGACATCTACCAGCTCGACGCCACGGCCTACCCGGGCAACAGCGGCGGCCCGGTCCTGGAAGTTCAGTCCGGCGCTGTCATCGGCATTCTGAACATGGTCCTGGTCAAGGGCAGCAAGGAAAGCGCGCTGGCCTCGCCGACCGGTATCAGCTACGCCATTCCGGCGCTCCACGCCGCGCAGCTGCTGCGCGAGCATCCGGGCAACTGAGCCGCGGCAGCCGCGCCGCAGCTGCCGTTTCCACCTCTGTAACCTGTTTGAGCGTTGTCGGAAGGTTTTACACCTGTCCCTTGAGGTGTTAGGGGGTGGAAATTAAGTTGTTGATTTGACTGAATAAATTGATGTTGGCACACCGCTTGCGTAAGAGTGTGCGTTCAACCCAATTTCGTGTTCTGTCAGAGGAGCGAGTCATGAATCTCAAGAAGATCCTTCCCGCAGTCGTTACCGTCGGTGCCCTGGCATTCGCGGGTGCGGCGAGCGCATACCCCACCTTCACGGTCAACCCCACGGCCTACTCGAACAAGGCTGTGTTCACCGCTGACAAGATCACCGGTAACTACTCCGAAGTGATCACGCTGAACCCGACGAGCGCCACCGGCGGCACGTTCACGTTCTCGCTGCTGTGGACCGCCGGCCAGTTCGCCCAGAACAACGGCCAGACCACGCTGCAGCCGATCACCACCGGCCTCGGCGCCAGCTACGGCCTGTACGCCACGTTCACCGGCACCGGCTCGTTCACGCTGAGCGGCTCGACGATCACCAGCTTCTCGCTGGCTCCTGGCGGCTCGCTGAACATGTACCTCGACACGTTCGCCGGCGGCAATCCCACGACGTTCACTGACCCGCTGATCGGTGGCGGTGCTTACACCAAGGCCAACGGCGGCGACGACGTGCTGATCGCAACCGGCTCGGGTGTTTCGGGTGCTGCGAACTTCAACTCGGTGGACAACTTCAACAGTGGCGCCTTCGGTCAAACGACGTCGTTCCTGCTGACCACCGACGGCAGCAGCTTCTTCACGGCTCCGAACCCGTTCTACTCGCTGTCTTTCGAAAGCGGCCAGCTGAACACCGGTTTCTCGACTTCGGGCCCCCTGACCACGACCCGCAACGGTTCGCTGGACGTGATCTTCGCCGTGCCGGAACCTTCGAGCCTGGCCCTGATCGGTCTGGCCCTGGTCGGCCTGGGTGGCGTTGCCCGCCGCCGTCAAAAGCAGCAGTGATCTTGCAGAGGCTGCCGGTGTGAACCGGCAAGTCATCTGACACAACTGGACGAGGTCGGTTTCCGACGCTCGTCCAGTTGCCTTTTGTGCTTCGGACTCGCATTGAATGGAGGAATGCATGGCGGCTCAATTCGATTACCAGCGAGCTTTCTCCCGCAATATCGGCTGGGTCACGCGCGAGGAGCAGGAGAAACTCCGCCGGTCGCGCGTGGCGATCGCCGGTGCGGGTGGCGTCGGGGCCATCCATGCGGTCACGCTGGCGCGCCTGGGCATCGGTGCGTTGAATATCGCGGACTTCGATGAATTCGACGTCCACAATTTCAACCGTCAGGTCGGCGCATTCATGTCGACCGTGGGCAAGCCCAAGACCGAGGTCATGGCCGGGGTGGTTTCCGATATCAATCCAGAAATGGACGTCCGCGTATTCGGCGACGGCGTGACGCCCGAGAATCTCGATGCCTTCCTGGACGGGGTGGACGTCTATGTGGACAGCATCGATTTCTTCGCCTTGCCGGCGCGCCGCATGGTATTCAAGGCCTGTTACGAGCGCGGTATTCCGGCGCTGACGGCTGCCCCGCTCGGGATGGGCGTGGCTTTCCTGTATTTCAAGCCGGGCGGCATGAGTTTCGAGGAGTATTTCCGGGTCGAAGGCCACGACGAGCAGGAGCAATATGCCCGCTTTGCCGCAGGGCTTTCTCCGGCGATGCTGCAGCGGCGCTATCTGGTCGACCCGAGCGGTGTCAGTTTCACCGAGAAGCGCGGACCGTCGACGATCATGTCCTGCAACCTCTGTGCGGGCGTCATGGGGACGGCCGTCCTCAAGGTCCTGCTGGGACGGGGTGAATTGCGGGCAGCGCCCTGGTCCATGCAGTTCGACGCCTATCAGCAGCGTTTTCGCCACGCCTGGCGCCCGTTCGGCAACGCGAATCCGCTCCAGCAGTTGCTGCTGATGTTTGTCCGCCCGGTTTTGCGGGGTCGTGTCGCTTCTAAGCGGGATTGACTCGTAGGAAGCGGCCGCGACATCCCCGGAACGAATGGGAAGTCTCCGTTCCCGTGATGAATTGTGTGGTTAGGATCGCCACATCGCGTCAAGCACGGACCAACCCTTGTTCGCCACTGTGGCAACATGGTTGGGTTGTTTTCCCAGAGGCGGGCAGCTGTCAGGCCAGGCTCATCGGGGCGAGATTGATCGTCGAAGAACGATCAAACGGTTTTGTGTGCGCTTGACGCTGCACGGGGGAAAAATAATGAAGGTTTCGTTTGACCAGTTCCGACGCGGCGTGGCCCTGCTCGCCGCAGTGGCCGGCTTGGGATTCATGGGTGGATGCGCCGGTCCGCAATATCCGGCTGCGCCTGCCCAGGCCGCCAAGGATGACTACAGCTACGTGGTGGGCGGCGGAGACACGTTGAACGTGATCGTCTGGCGCAATCCGGAGCTGTCCATGTCCGTGCCGGTGCGTCCGGACGGCAAGATCTCGACACCGCTGATCGACGATCTCGTGGCGCAGGGCAAGAACTCCGTGGAGATCGCCCGCGACATCGAGAAGCAGCTCAGCAAGTACGTCCGCGATCCGGTCGTGACCGTGATCGTCACGAGCTTCGTGGGTCCGTTCAGCGAACAGATCCGCGTGGTGGGCGAAGCCGCCAAGCCCCAGTTCCTGCCGTACAAGCAGAAGATGACCGTGCTGGACGTGATGATCGCCGTCGGCGGTCTGACCGATTTCGCAGCCGGCAACAGCGCCACGATCCTGCGCACTTCGGAAGGTCCGAACAAGCAGTACTCGGTCCGCCTGAAGGACCTGCTGCGGCGCGGTGACATCTCGGCGAACGTCGAGGTGCGTCCCGGCGACATCCTGATCATTCCCCAGAGCTTCTTCTGAGCGGAATCCTGCGCTGCGTTTTCACGCAGCGCTTCAAGCTTTGATTGCCAATCCATGGATCAACTGATCAGCCAAGTGCTCGCTCTCGCCAAGCGAGCCTGGAAATACCGCTGGACCGGCGTGGTGGTGGCCTGGCTCACGGGTGTCATCGCTTCCATCGTGGTCTTCGTGCTGCCCGATCGCTACGAGGCTTCGGCGCGCATCTACGTGGACACGCAGTCCGTGCTGAAGCCGCTGATGCAGGGCCTGGCCGTGCAGCCCAATGTCGAGCAGCAGGTCGGCATGCTCAGCAAGACGCTGATCACGCGCCCCAACGTCGAGAAGCTCGTGCGCATGGCCGACCTCGACCTCAAGACCCAATCCAAGGCCGACCAGGAAACCCTGATCGACACCGTGACGCGCAACCTGGGCATCCAGAGCGCCAACCGCGGCGACAACCTCTACACGCTGACCTACCGCGACTCGCAGCCCGACCAGGCCAAGCGCGTGGTGCAGGCGCTGGTCACGATCTTCGTGGAGTCCAGCCTGTCGTCCGGCAAGCAGGGCACGGCGCAGGCGGTGACCTTCCTGAACGACCAGATCAAGTCGTACGAGGGCAAGCTGGAAGAGGCTGAGAACCGCCTGAAGGAATTCCGCCTGCGCAACATGACGGCCGTCTCCATCGACGGCAAGGACAGCGCAGCCCACATCGGCGAGCTGAGCCAGCAACTCGAACGCGCCAAGCTCGACTACCGCGAGGCAGTGAACGCCCGCGACGCCGCCAAGCAGCAGCTCGAGGCGATGCGCACTGGCAAGGCCGTCGGCGAAGGCAAGAGCAACTCGGCCAGCCTGCTCGAGGAGTCCGCGATCGAAGTAGCGACGCCCGAAATCGACGCGCGGCTGCAGACGCAGCGCGCCAACCTCGACGCATTGCTGCAGCGCTACACGGAACAGCACCCGGACGTGGTCACGACCCGCAAGCTCATCAAGGACCTGGAAGAGCAGAAGCGCAAGGAAGTGGCCGAGCTGCGCAAGAAGGCGCTCGCCGCGCCGGTGATCGGCGGCAAGGACGCTGGCGGCAATCCCGCGGCTCAGGAACTCGGCCGCCTGTTGGCCACTGCTGAAGTGCAGGTGGCCCAGCTGCGCGCCCGCGTCGACGAATACAGCTCGCGCTATGACAAGGCCATCGGTGCGCTCAAGACCGCGCCGCAGCTCGAAGCCGAGTTCGCTTCGCTGAACCGCGACTACGAGATCCAGAAGAAGGCCTACGAAGACCTCGTGCGTCGCCGTGAGTCGGCCAACATGTCGACCGATCTCGACAGCTCCACCGGCATCGCCGACTTCCGCCTGATCGAGCCGCCGCGCGTGCCGCCGCAACCGGTGGCGCCGAACCGCCTGCTGCTGCTGGCCGGTGCGCTCGTGGTGTCCTTGATCGCCGGCGTGTTCGCGGCCTTTGCCGCCAGCCAGTTGCGCCCCGTCTTCCACGACGCCAACGAAGTCCGCCTGCGTCTGGAACTGCCGGTGCTCGGTGTCGTTTCCCGTCTCGTGTCCGATACGGACAAGCGCCGCAACAAGGTGGATCTCTACCGTTTCGGCGCCGCCTCCGGCAGCCTGATCATGCTCTTCGTCGTGGGCCTGACCGTGCTGGTGATCATCCAAACCCAGCAGGTGACCTGACATGAGCAGTCTGATCGAACAAGCCGCCCGCCGTCTGGAGCAGCTGCGCCAGGCCGGCGTGGAACTGCCGGATGCCGCGCTGGTGCAGCCTGCAGCGGAGAGCGCCGCCGCCGTGCCGGCTGCGGTGGCCGCCGCAGCCGCCCGCGCTGCGGAAGAGGTCAAGTCCAAGTCCAAGCAGGTCGACCTCGACCTCGACGCGCTGCTCGCGCAGGGCTACCTGACGCCGCAAGCCGGCCGCACGCAGCTGGCCGACCAGTACCGCGTCATCAAGCGCCCGCTGATCAAGAACGCCATGGGCAAGGGCGCGGCTTCGCTGAACCACGCCAACCTGATCATGGTGACCAGCGCGCTGGCCGGCGAGGGCAAGAGCTTCACCTCGTTGAATCTTGCGTTGAGCATCGCGTCCGAGCTCGACAACACCGTCATGCTGGTCGACGCCGACGTGGCGCGCCCGTCCGTCATGCGCGTGCTCGGCCTGCCGGCCGGCCCCGGCCTGCTGGACGTGCTGCAAGGCACGGTCGACATGGCCGATGTGATGCTGCGCACCAATGTCGACAAGCTCACGCTGCTGCCCAGCGGCACGCCGCAAGGCCGTGCCACGGAAATGCTGGCCAGCGACGCCATGACCCGGATGCTGGACCAGATGGCCCGGCGCTATCCGGACCGCATCATCATCTTCGATTCGCCGCCGCTGCTGCTGACGACGGAATCCCGGGTCCTGGCCTCGCACATGGGCCAGATCGTCATCGTCGTCCATGCCGAGAAGACGCCGCAGAGCGCGGTCCAGCAAGCGCTGGCCACGATCGAAAGCTGCCCTCTCAAGATGATGCTTCTCAACCAGGCCGCCGAAAACGCGGCCGGCAGCTATGGCTACGGCTATGGCTACGGTTATGGCTACGGCTACGGTTATGGCAATGAGGCACCGAAGGAACAGGCCTGAGTCCGGGCGCGGCCGAGGGGCCGCGCTGCTCTGTCTCTCGGTGCTGGCTTCGGCGGCCCAGGCGCAGAGCAATGACGGCGCCCAGCGCAGCAGCGGCCTGGTGTGGCAGCCGCGCGTGTCCGTGCAGATGACGGCGACCGACAACGTCGCGCTGTCCGCTCAGAAGGACGACGCGCTGGTCACCACGATCTCGCCGGGCATCAGCCTGAGCAGCCGCGGCGGACGCTTCGTCGGCAGCCTGGACTATTCGCTCAGCGGCATCCTCTACACGGGGACGACGCAGCCCGATCGCTTCCAGCAGAACCTGCGTGCCAGCGGCACGGTGCAGGTGATCGAGAACGTCTTCGCGATCGACTCGGCCGCCAGCATCAGCCAGCAGGCCACTTCGTTCCTGGGCGCGCAGAGCTCCGACAGCACGCTGGGCAGCAACAACCGCACCGAGGTCGCTTCGCTGACGATCTCGCCGGTGGTGCGCTCGCGGCTCGGCTCCGTGGCCAGCGTCGATCTGCGCGGCAACTTCGGTGAAACGCGCGCCAAGAACAACGCCCTGGGCAATGTGACCCAGACCGGCGGCACCTTGAGCCTGGTCGGCCTCAACCCGGGCAAGGTGAACTGGTTGGGTACGCTCAGCGATCAGCGCCAGACCTACCGCGGCTACGGCGACAACTACAACAGCGCCCAGGCCTATGCCGGCCTGCAATTCCAGCCCGACGTCGACTTCGGCGGCAGCCTGAGCCTGGGCCGCGAGCGCAGCAACTACCTCGGCCAGGAGGAGACGACCGGCCTGTACGGCGCGAGCTTCATCTGGACGCCTTCGCCGCGCACGCGCGCTTCACTGGACTGGATGCACCATAGCTACGGCGATTCGCACACGATCAACATCGAGCACCGCCTGGCCCGTTCGGCCTTCCGCTATACCGACACGCAAGGCGTCTCGCAGCAGCCCCAGGTCGGCCAGTCGGCCATGGGCAGCATCTACGACCTGCTGTTCCAGGAGTACGCCTCGATCGAGCCCGATCCCGTCAAGCGCGATCAGCTGGTCCGGGCCTATCTGCTGAGCAACGGCGTCAACCCGGATGCGCAGCTCGTCGGCCAGGTGCTGACCAATGCGCCGACCATCCAGCGCACGCAGCAGCTCAGCTATACGTTCACCGGTGCGCGCCTGTCCTTCATCCTGAGCGGGCAGATGTCGCGGACCGACCGACTCGGCACCACCACCATCGTCGCCGGCGACCTGACCGCCTTCCAGCGCGTCATCCAGCGCGGCGTCACGGCGACCGTCACGCACAAGCTCACGCCCATCTCTTCGGCCGGCGTCAGCCTGAGCCTGCTGCGCAACAGCGGCCAGTTCGGCACCAGCCTGCTGGGCAATGAAGTGCAGCTGCGCACCGTCACCATCAGCTGGGACACGCGGCTGGCCCAGCGCACGCAGTTCAGCGTGATGGCGCGTCATGCGCAGTCCACCGGCGCCGCCAACTACACCGAGAACGCGCTCACCGCGAATCTCGTTCAGCTCTTCTGAGGATCGGCCATGTACGAGTCGTTTTATGGCCTCACCAGCAAGCCCTTCCAGCTGAGTCCGGACCCGAATTTCTATTTCGGCTCCAAGCAGCACCGCCGCGCCAAGGCCTATCTTGACTACGGCGTGCTGCGCAACGACGGCTTCATCGTCATCACCGGCGAGATCGGCGCCGGCAAGACCACGCTGCTGCGCGGCCTGCTCGACAGCCTGAACCGCAGCAACGTCGTGATCGGCAATCTGGTCACGACGCAGCTCGATGCAGATGACACGCTGCGCATGGTCGGCTCCGCCTTCGGCGTGCGCGTCAAGGACCTGCCCAAGTCCGAGCTGCTGATGACGCTGGAGGCCTTCCTCGTCAGCCAGACGGCCCAGGGCAAGCGCTGCCTGCTGATCGTCGACGAGGCGCAGAACCTCACCGCACGTGCGGTCGAGGAACTGCGCATGCTCTCGAACTTCCAGTTCAACAACCAGTCGCTGCTGCAGACCTTCCTGGTCGGCCAGCCGGAGTTCCGCGGCATCCTGCAGAGCTCGGAGATGGAGCAGTTCCGCCAGCGCGTGGCGGCCACCTGCCACATCGGCCCGCTGGACGAGGACGAAACCCGCGCCTACATCGAGCACCGCCTCAAGTGCGCGGGCGCCAACGGCAAGCCCAGCTTCGACGACGCCGCCTTCGGCGCGATCCACAAGGCCAGCGGAGGCATTCCGCGGCGCATCAACACGCTGTGCGACCGGCTGCTGCTGCTCGGTTTCATGGCGGAGCGCACCCATCTGGCACTGTCCGATGTCGAAGAGGTGCTCAACGACATCGCGCAGGAATCCAAGGTGCCGAAGGCCCCGATCACCGAGGTCGACATCGACACCGGCGCCGGCGAGCTGACGGAAGTGGGCGAGGGCGGTGAAGTGCGCAAGCTGCGCATCAACGGCCATGCCGCACACGAACTCGGCAGCGAGATCACGGCCTTGGGCGAGCGGCAGTACGCCGACCGTCTGGCGCGCCTCGAAGGCGGCCTCGCGCGTCTGGAGCGCATCAACCTGCAGACGCTCGACCTGCTGCAGCGGCTCGTCACGGCTGCGGCCAAGAGCGATTGACGGGGCGCGACCATGCTGATGCGCACTCAACCCACGGCTGAATCGAAGGTGATCCGCAACGCGATGACCATCGACGTGGAAGATTATTTCCAGGTCTCCGCCTTCGCGCCCTACATCGAGCGCGGCGACTGGGACCGCCGCGAATGCCGCGTCGAGCGCAACATGCGCGTGATCCTCGATCTGCTCGACGCCCGCAACACCAAGGCCACCTTCTTTACGCTCGGCTGGATCGCCGAGCGCTACCCGCACCTGGTGCGCGAGATCGTCGCGCGCGGCCATGAACTGGCCAGCCACGGCTATGGCCACCAGCGCGCCAGCGACCTGAGCCGCGAAGCTTTCGCCGAAGACGTCGGCAGCGCCAAGAAGCTGCTCGAAGACCTCGGCGGCGTCGCCGTGCGCGGCTACCGTGCGCCGAGCTTCTCGATTGGCGAGGGCAACCTCTGGGCCTTCGACGTGCTCCAGGAAGCCGGCTACCGCTACAGCTCCAGCGTCTACCCGATCGCGCACGACCACTACGGGATGCCCGATTCGCCGCGCTTTGCCTATCCCGTGCGAGACGGCCTGCTCGAAGTGCCGGTCACGACGCTTCGCATGTTCAGCCGCAACCTGCCGTCCAGCGGCGGCGGCTACTTCCGGCTGCTGCCTTATGCGCTGTCGCGCTGGATGATCCGCCAGGTCAACGAGCGCGACCAGCAGTCCGCCGTCTTCTACTTCCATCCCTGGGAGCTCGACCCCGAACAGCCGCGCATCGCCGGCATCGACGGCAAGACGCGCTTCCGCCACTACGTGAACATCGGCCGCACCGAGGCGCGCATCGCGCAGCTGCTGTCCGATTTCTCGTGGGGCCGGATGGACCAGATCTTCCTCGGGTGCGACTGAATGGTCGCGCCCTTGTCCATCCAGCGCCTCGCGGCGCGGCAGGCCGATCTTGCCCGTCGCTGGGATGAATTCGTCCTGGCCTGCCCGCAGGCGACGTTCTTCCATCGCGCGGCCTGGCTCGAACTGATCGAGCAGCAGTTCGGTCATCGCACCTTCTTCCTCTTCGCTGAACGGGCCGGGTGCATCGTCGGCGTGCTGCCGCTGGCGCAGGTCAAGAGCCGGCTGTTCGGTCATGCGCTCGTCGGCCTGCCGTTCGGTGTCTACGGGGGTGTTGCGGCTGAAGACGAAGAAGCCGCAACCGCGCTGGAAACCGAGGCCCGCCGCATCGCCGTCGAACTCGACGCCGAGCACCTGGAGCTGCGCAACGTCCACCAGCGTCACGCCGACTGGCCGACGCAGGACTTGTACGTCACCTTCCGCAAGGAGATCCTGGCGGAAGAGGAGGCCAACATGCTGGCCATTCCGCGCAAGCAGCGCGCGATGGTCCGCAAGGGCATCAAGAACAACCTGAAGAGCGAGATCGACCCGAACGTCGACCGCTTCTTCGCGCTCTACGCAGACAACGTCCACCGCCACGGCACGCCGGCCATGCCCAAGCGCTACTTCGCCGCGCTGCTGACCGCCTTCGGCCAGGACGCCGAAGTGCTGACCGTCACCGACGAAGCCGGCCGCCCGCTCTCCAGCGTGCTGAGCTTCTACTTCCGCGACGAATGCCTGCCGTACTACGCCGGTGACGACGAATCCGCGCGTGACCTGGCGGCCAACGACTTCAAGTACTGGGAGCTGATGCGCCGCGCCTGCGCCCGAGGCCTCAAGGTCTTCGACTACGGCCGCAGCAAGCAGGGCACGGGCTCCTATTCGTTCAAGAAGAACTGGGGCTTCGAGCCGACGCCGCTGCATTACGAATATTGCCTGCTCAAGCGCGACGCCATCCCGCAAAACAACCCGAACAACCCAAAGTACCAGCTGATGATCAAGACGTGGCGCAAGCTGCCGATCAGCGTGGCGAACTGGCTGGGCCCGTTCATCGTGCGCAACCTGGGCTGACGGTATGGCGAAGCTGCTCTACCTCGTCCACCGCATGCCGTACCCGCCGAACAAGGGCGACAAGGTGCGCTCGTACCATCTGCTGCGCCATCTGGCGAAGCAGCACCAGGTCTATCTGGGCACCTTCGTGGACGATCCGGACGACTGGCAGCACCTGCCGCAGTTGCGCGAATGGTGCGCCGAAGTGCAGGTCCTCGGCCTCAAGCCGCGCCAGGCCAAGCTGGCCAGTGCGCGCGGCCTGCTGACGGGCGAGGCGCTGAGCCTGCCGTACTACCGCTCTGCTGCCATGAGCGACTGGGTGCGCGAGGTCGGTCGTCGCGTGAAGTTCGACGCCACCGTGGTCTATTCGTCCACGATGGCGCAGTACGCCGAAATGCTGCCCGAAGTGCCGATGCTGGTGGACTTCGTGGACGTCGATTCGGCCAAGTGGACCGAATACGCCCACGCCCATCGCGGGCCGATGTCCTGGGTCTACGCCCGCGAAGGCCGCAAGCTGCTGGACTACGAACAGCACGTGGCTGCAAAGGCGGCGTACAGCTTCTTCTCCACGGTCAACGAGGCGGAGCTCTTCCGCAAGCTCTCGCCGGGTGCCCCATCGCTGCGCGTCGGCTCGTTCAACAACGGCGTGGACGCGGTCGCGTTCTCGCCGAAGGCGGACCTCGCCAGCCCGTACCCGGCCGGCGAATTGCCGCTGGTGTTCACTGGCGCGATGGACTACTGGCCCAACGTGGACGCCGTCTGCTGGTTCGCCTCGGAAGTCTTCCCGCGCCTGCGCGAGAAGCACCCGCACTTGAGCTTCCACATCGTCGGCCGCAGCCCGACGCCTGCTGTCACCGCCCTCGGCGAGCTGCCCGGCGTGGTCGTGACCGGCACGGTGCCGTCCGTCCAGCCGTATCTGCAGCACGCCGCCGCCGCCGTGGCGCCGCTGCGCCTGGCGCGCGGCATCCAGAACAAGGTGCTCGAAGCCATGGCCATGGGCCGCCCGGTCGTCGTCGCGCGCAACTGCGCCGAGGTGATCGACGGCCAGCCCGGCGAAGACCTGCTGACGGCCGTCACCGCCGACGACTACCTGACCGAGATCGGCCGCCTGCTGGCCGACCCCGTGCTGGCCGATCGCATCGGCGCCGCCGGCCGCGCCTGCGTGCAGGCCCGCTACAGCTGGGACGCGCATCTCTCCCAGGTCGATCATCACCTCGAAGCCCTGCTGCAAGAAAGAGCGGCCGCATGAACATGAAGTTGCCCCCGGCCTGGCGCCTGCCCCTGGCATGCCTGCTGGTCATCGAGCTGGCGATCCTGCTGCTGTACTCGCGCACCGGCCTCGCCATGGTCGAGATCTGGGACCGTTCCGGCACCTTCGCCCATGCCTGGGTGGTGCCGCCGATCAGTCTCTGGCTGATCTGGCGCCAGCGCGACGAGCTGCTGGCACGCCTTCCGCGCTTCATGCCGTGGATGCTGCTCCCGATGCTGCTGCTCGGTGCAGCCTGGCTGATGGGCGACCTGGTGGCGGTCAACGCCGTCACGCAGTTGAGCCTGGTGGCGATGGTGGTCTGCGCCGTGCCGCTCTGCCTGGGCTGGCAAGCCACCCGCGTCATCGTGTTCCCGCTGCTGTTCCTGTTCTTCTGCGTGCCCATCGGCGAATTCATGCTGCCCACGATGATGGAGTGGACCGCCGATTTCACCGTCTCCGCCCTGCAATTCTCGGGCGTGCCGGTCTATCGCGAGGGCCTGAGCTTCGTGATCCCGAGCGGTTCCTGGTCCGTCATCGAAGCCTGCAGCGGCGTGCGCTATCTGATCGCCTCGACGATGGTCGGCACGCTGTTCGCCTACCTGAACTACAGCTCGATGAAGAAGCGCGTGATCTTCATCGTCGTGTCCATGGTCCTGCCAGTGATCGCCAACTGGCTGCGCGCCTACATGATCGTCATGCTGGGCCACCTGTCCAACAACGCCATCGCCACCGGCGTCGATCACCTGATCTACGGCTGGGTGTTCTTCGGCATCGTGATGCTGGTGCTGTTCCTGGTCGGCATGCGCTGGGCGGATCCGCTGCCGCAGCAGAACGCTGCCCCGGCGCCTGCGCTGGCGGCTGGCGGCGCCTCCTTCGCCCGCAACGGCGTGCTGACGGTCGTGGCGCTGGTCCTGCTGGCCGCGCCGGTGTTCGCCATGGAGCGCATCACGGGGCAGGGCAACGCGAATCCGGTCGTGCTGAGCGCCCCCGATGTCGAAGCGAAGGGCTGGCAGCGCACCTCGCAGCAATTCCCGGGCTTCAAGCCGCGCTTCGAGGCGCCGCGCGCCGAAGTCGAGGCGTTGTACGACAGGAACGGCGGCCCGGTCGTGGGTGTCTACCTCGGCTACTACCGGAACCAGGACTACCAGAGCAAGCTGATCTCCTCCAGCAACGTCCTGACGGCGGTCGACGACAAGACCTGGCGCATCAACAAGCAGGGCACGTTCGACGTGCCGCTGGGCGACAGTTCGATGAAGGTCCGCACCGCGGAACTGCGCAGCGTCGGCTTTGCCGGCGGCACGCAGGTCCAGCGTCTGCAGGCCTGGGAAATCTACTGGGTGAACGGTCATTGGACCCGCAGCGACGTAACGGCCAAGCTCTACGGCGCCTGGGCCCGCCTGCTGGGTCGGGGGGACGACGGCGCGGTGCTGGTGCTCTACGGAGACCGCGGCGAACCCACCGCCGACGCAATGACTGCGTTCTTGCGTGAAAACCTTGTGTTGTTCGAGCAGCGTTTGCAGGCGACCAAGGCGTCGGCTGACACGGGTGCTCGGTCACAATGAAGAGATGGAATTGAGGAGAGGAACATGACAGTTGCAGTGATCGGCCTGGGCTATGTGGGCCTGCCGCTGGTGGTGGAATTCGGCAAGCACATGCGCACCATCGGCTTCGACATCGCCAAGCACAAGGTCGAGGCCTGCCAGCGCGGCACCGACCCGTCGCGCGAACTGACCGACGCCGAAGTGCAGGCCGGCACGCAGGCCATCTACACGGACGACGGCGCCATGCTGCGCGAGGCGGATTTCGTCATCGTCGCCGTGCCCACGCCCGTGGACGACGCGCACGCACCCGACTTCAAGCCGCTGATCGGCGCGTCCACCAGCGTCGGCCGCAACCTCAAGAAGGGCGCCGTCGTCGTCTACGAGAGCACGGTCTACCCCGGCGCCACGGAAGAGGTCTGCATTCCCATCCTGGAACGCGAATCCGGCCTCAAGTGGAAGCAGGACTTCTTCGTCGGCTACAGCCCCGAGCGCATCAACCCGGGCGACAAGGAACACACGCTGACCAAGATCCTCAAGATCGTTTCCGGCGACACGCCCGAGACGCTCGAGAAGGTGGCCAAGCTGTACGAAACCATCATCATCCCCGGCGTGCACCGCGCGTCCAGCATCAAGGCCGCCGAAGCCGCCAAGGTGATCGAGAACACCCAGCGCGACCTCAACATCGCGCTGATGAACGAGCTGGCCATCATCTTCGACAAGATCGGCATCGACACGAGCGAAGTCCTCGAAGCGGCCGGGACGAAGTGGAACTTCCTGAAGTTCAAGCCGGGCCTGGTCGGCGGCCACTGCATCGGCGTGGACCCGTACTACCTGACGCACAAGGCGGACATGCTGGGCTACCACCCGCAGGTCATCCTCGCCGGCCGCCGCATCAACGACGGCATGGCCAAGTTCGTGGCCGAGCAGACCATCAAGCAGATGATCGCCGCCGGCAGCTACATCAAGGGCGCTCGCGTCAACGTGCTGGGCCTGACCTTCAAGGAGAACTGCGGCGACCTGCGCAACTCCAAGGTCATCGACATCATCCACGAGCTGCAGAGCTACGGCGTGGACGTGTTCGTCAGCGACCCGCAGGCCGAAGCCGAGGAAGCCATGCACGAGTATGGCGTGCGCCTGCTGCCCTTCGAGGAACTGCCGCGGGCCGACGCCATCGTGGCGGCTGTCTCGCACCGCGAGTTCATGGACCTGAACATGGAAGAGATCGGCAAGAAGCTGATCAAGGGCGGCGCCTTCATCGACGTGAAGGCCGCGTTCGACACCCAAGCCCTGCTGGGCGCCGGCTACAAGCTCTGGCGTCTTTGAGCATGAATGCTCGCGTTGCCCTGTCCGTCTATTCGTCGCGCGAGGAGATCGAGCGACTGATGCAGACGGTCGGGCACGCGCAGGCCACCATGGCGGGCACCGAAGGTGTCATCGACCTGATCATCAACGGCAACGCGTCGCTGGCCCAGGAGGCTGCGGCTCGCGTTCGCGCGTTGCCGGCGGCTTCCGAGGCCACGCCACTGCGCGTCTGGCACATCGCCTTTGGCGACAAGTGCGGTGCCTGGAACCAGTACATCCACGAGATCGCGCCGCCGGCCGGGACCTATGTGATGGTCGATGGCTACGCGCTGGCCAACCGCAATGCGGTGGCCAACCTGCGCAGCACGCTGGACACGCACCCGGAAGCACTCGCCGCTACCGGCCTGCCGGGCAACGGCCGCACGGCCGAGGCGATGGCGCGCGGCATTCGCGCCGAAGGCGGCCTGATCTTCTGCCTGCACGCCCTGCGCGGCGACACGGTGAAGGAGATGCGCCGCATCGGCTTTCGCCTGCCGCTGGGCATGTACCGCATCGACTCGGCCCTCGGCGCCGCCTGCGCCTTCGGCCTGAACCTGCGCGAACGCCGCTGGGCGCCGCGCGAACGCGTCGCCGTGGCCGACGACGCCAGCTGGCTCGCGCCGCCGCAGCGTTGGTGGCACCCGTCCGACATCCGCGGCCAGTGGAAGCGTCTGCAGCGCCAGGCCCAGGGCCATCTGGAGAACGCCGCCATCCGCAGCTGGTTGCATCTGCGTGACGCGCCGTTCGAGCAGCTGCCGCGCACCTTGCCCGAGCTGATCCAGGAGTGGATGGGCTCGTACCCGGAAGACGCGAAGCGTCTGTTGCGCCGCCATCGCCTCTCGCGCCGCGCGCTGCCGCGCATGCTGGAGGCGCGCGACTGGTCGCTCGCCCAGCAGCCGCCGCAATGCCTCGTGGACCAGACGCAAGGAGCGCTGCCATGAACGACACGCGCCCGCTCGTGCTCCACGTGATGAACCGCTTCGACACGGGCGGCTTGGAGAATGGCGTCGTCAACCTGATCAATCACATGCCGGCCGAGGCCTTCCGCCACGCCGTGTTGGCCCTGACCGAGGTGACCGACTTCAAGCAGCGCGTGAAGCGCGCAGACGTCGAGTTCATCGCGCTGCAGAAGCCGCCGGGGCAGGGTTTCTGGCAGTTCCCGAAGCTCTATCGTCTGTTCAAGCAGCTGCAGCCGGCGATCGTGCATAGCCGCAACCTCGCCGCACTCGAAGTGCAGCTGCCCGCGTGGGCGGCCGGCGTGCCGGTGCGCATCCACGGAGAGCACGGCCGCGACGTGGGCGATCTGGACGGCTCGAACAAGACCTACCAGCGCGTGCGCCGTTTCTACAAGCCCTTCGTGAACCACTACGTCGCGCTGTCGCGCGATCTGCAGTCCTACCTGGTCGACGCGATCGGCGTGGCGCCCGAGCGCATCACCCAGGCCTACAACGGCGTGGACATGGAGCGCTTCCGTCCCGCCGTCGATGGCCCGGAGCGTATCGAGGGTTGCCCGTTCGACCCGAAGGCGCACTGGATCGTCGGCACCGTCGGCCGCATGGCCGAGGTCAAGGATCAGACGCTGCTGGCCCGTGCCTTCATCGAAGCGCTGCGGCGCGAGCCCGCGCTGCGTGATCGCGTGCGCCTCGTGATGATTGGCGAAGGCCCGCTGCGGGCGCGCGCTCAAGCGCTGCTCGATGACGCCGGCGTCGCCGATCTGGCCTGGCTGCCCGGCGAGCGCAGCGATGTGCCGGCCGTCATGCGCGGCCTGCACCTTTTCGTCCTGCCTTCGCTGGCCGAAGGCATCTCCAACACCATCCTCGAAGCCATGGCCAGCGGCCTGGCCGTGCTGGCCACCGAGGTCGGCGGCAATGCCGACCTGATCGCCGCCGGAGAAACGGGCCTGCTCGTGCCGGCCGCTCAGCCCGAACCGATGGCAGCGTGGATGGTCGAGCTGGCCTCGTCCCCCGAACGTGCCCAGGCCATGGGCCGGGCAGGGCGCGCGAGGGTGGAACAGAAATTCAGCATGGCGGCGATGATGCGCAACTACCAGGGCGTCTACGAACGCCTGCTGGCCGAGCGCAGCGCCGGCACCGGCCGAGCCCGGCCCACCACACAACGCGAGGGAACCTGACCATGTGCGGCATCACAGGCATCTTCGACACCCGAGGCACGCGCGACATCGATGGCGCGGTCCTCCAGCGCATGAACGACTCGCAGCAGCACCGCGGCCCCGATGAAGGCTCGCTGCACCTGGAGCCCGGCCTCGGCCTGGGCCACCGGCGTCTGTCCATCATCGACATCGCCACCGGCCAGCAGCCGCTGTTCAACGAGGACCGTTCCGTGGTCATCGTCTTCAACGGCGAGATCTACAACTACCAGCCGCTGATGGCCGAGCTGCAGGGCCTGGGCTACCGCTTCCACACCAAGAGCGACACCGAAGTCATCGTCCACGCCTGGGAAGCCTGGGGGCCGGACTGCGTCAAGCGTCTGCGCGGCATGTTCGCCTTCGCGCTCTGGGACCGCAACAAGCAGCAGTTCTTCATGGCGCGCGACCGCCTCGGCGTGAAGCCGATGTACTACGCCGTGCTGGACGACGGCCAGCTGCTGTTCGGTTCCGAACTGAAGTCCGTGATGGCCCACCCGGGCCTGCGCCGGGACGTGGATCCGCTGGCGGTGGAAGAGTATTTCGCGCTCGGTTACGTCGCCGAGCCACGCACGATCTTCAAGACGGCGAAGAAGCTGCCGCCGGCCTCCACGCTGCTGATCCGCCGCGGCGAATCGGTCGGTGAGCCGCGCGAGTACTGGGACGTGAAGTTCTCGCTCGACGCCAAAATCACCGACGCCGAAGCCTGCGAGGTGCTGACCGAAAAGCTGAAGGAATCGGTGCGCCTTCGCATGATCGCCGAAGTGCCGCTCGGCGCCTTCCTCTCCGGTGGCGTCGATTCGAGCGCCGTCGTGGCGATGATGGCCGGCCAGACCAACGGCCCGGTCAACACCTGCTCGATCGCCTTCGACGATCCGGCCTACAACGAATCCGCCTTCGCCCAGCAGGTGGCCGATCGCTACGCCACGAACCACCGCGTGGAGATGGTGCAGAGCGATGACTTCGACCTGATCGACACGCTCGCACACCTCTACGACGAACCCTATGCCGACAGCTCGGCCATCCCGACCTACCGCGTCTGCCAGCTCGCGCGCAAGCACGTCACGGTGGCGCTGTCGGGCGACGGCGGCGATGAAAGCTTCGGCGGCTATCGCCGCTACAAGCTGCACCTGCTGGAAGAGAAGATGCGCTCGGCGTTGCCGCTCGGCCTGCGTCGGCCGCTGTTCGGCACGCTCGGCACGCTCTATCCGAAGGCCGACTGGGCGCCGCGCGTGTTCCGCGCCAAGACGACCTTCCAGGCCCTGGCGCGCAACTCGGTCGAGGCCTACGCCCACAGCATGAGCTTCATCAGCGAGGCCGACCGCCAGGCGCTCTACACCCCGGCCTTCAAGCGCGAGCTCGGCGGCTACAGCGCCCGTGAGGTGTTCAACCGCCACGCCGAGCGCGCCAACACCGATGATCCGCTGGCATTGATCCAGTACATCGACACGCACACCTACCTCGTGGGCGACATCAACACCAAGGTCGACCGTGCCAGCATGGCGCACTCGCTCGAAGTCCGCGAGCCGCTGATGGACCACGAGCTGGTCGAGTGGCTGGCCACGCTGCCGTCTTCGATCAAGCTGCGTGGCAGCGAAAGCAAGTTCCTGCTCAAGAAGGCGATGGAGCCGCACCTGCCCGGCGACATCATGTACCGGCCCAAGATGGGCTTCTCGGTGCCGCTGTCGCGCTGGTTCCGCGGCCCGCTGCGCCAGCGCGTGCGTTCGGCGCTGCTGCAAGGCCCGCTGGTCGAGAGCGGCTGGTTCGAACCCGCCATGCTGCGCCGTCTGGTCGAGCAGCACGAGAGCGGTGCCCGCGATTTCTCCACGCCCTTGTGGACCCTGCTGATGTACGACGCCTTCCTGCGCAACGTGATGGGTCAGCCCGCACGCGCGCCGATGGCCGCCTGAAGAATTCATGAAAATCCTCTACCACCATCGCACCGCGTCCAAGGACGGCCAGGCCGTCCACATCGAGGAAATGATCGGTTCGCTGCGCGCGCTCGGTCACGAAGTGCTCGTCGTCGCGCCGGGTGGGGAAGCCGAAGGCGCGGACAAGGGCAAGATGGGCGACGACGTGAGCTGGGTCGGGCGCCTTCGCCAGCATCTGCCGCGCTGGTTCTACGAACTGCTGGAGCTGGCCTATTCGCTGGTGGCCTATCGCAAGCTGAGCAAGGCCGCGCGCGAGTTCAAGCCCGACGTGCTCTACGAACGCTACAACCTGTTCCTGCTCTCCGGCGTGATGCTGAAAAAGCGCACCGGCCTGCCGCTGCTGCTCGAAGTGAATGCGCCGCTGGCGCTGGAGCGTGAACAACACAGCGGCCTCAGCCTGCGCCGACTGGCATATGCCACCGAAGCCTGGGTCTGGCGCGGGGCTGACTTCGTGCTGCCCGTGACCGAGGTCCTGGCCCAGGATGTACGTGCTGCCGGCGTGCCGTCCGAGCGCATCGTCGTGGCGCCGAACGGCATCAACGAAGACCATTTTTCCCACGCACCCGACATGGCCGCCGCCAAGGCCCGTCTGGGCTGGCCCGATGCCCTCGTGCTCGGCTTCACCGGCTTCGTGCGCAGCTGGCACAGCATGGACATGGTGCTGCGCTGGCTCGCTTCCGCGCAGGCGCCGGCGCATGCGCGGCTGCTGCTGGTCGGCGACGGTCCGGCGCGCCAGGAGCTCGAAGACCTCTCGCGCGAGCTCGGCATCGCCGACCGCGTGAAGTTCACCGGCGTGGTGTCGCGCGACGAAGTGCCGGCGCTGGTCGCCGCCTTCGACATCGCGCTGCAGCCCGCCGTCACGGCCTACGCCTCGCCGCTCAAGGTCGTCGAGTACCTCGCGCTGTCCAAGGCCATCGTGGCGCCGGACCAGCCCAACATCATGGAAGTGCTGGAGCACGAGCGCAACGCGCTGCTGTTCACGGCCGGCTCGGAGGCTTCGCTGCGCGCGGCGCTCGAAGCGCTGAGCAAGGACGCCTCGCTGCGCGAGCAGCTCGGCCGCGAAGCCCGCGCGACGATCGACCGCATGGGCCTCACCTGGGACAACAACGCGCAGCGGGCCGTGGACCTCGGCCGCCGCGCCCTCGTCCGGGCATGATCCGCGTCCTCACGTTCTCGAGCCTGTTCCCGAGCAGCGTGCGGCCGGGGCACGGCATCTTCGTGGAAACGCGGCTGCGCGAGCTGATCAAGACGGGACAGGTGGAGTCGCGCGTCGTGGCGCCGGTGCCGTGGTTTCCGTCGACGCAGGAACGATTCGGCGACTACGCGAAATTCGCGCGCACGCCGCGGCGCGAGGAGCGCAACGGCATCGACGTGCAGCACCCGCGCTATGCCTTGCTGCCCAAGATCGGCATGACGCTGGCGCCGCTGCTGATGGCGCTCGGCGCGCGTTCCGCCGTGCAACGGCTGATCGACGAAGGCTTCGACTTCGACGTGATCGACGCGCACTACTACTATCCGGACGGCGTCGCTGCCGCCTTGCTGGCGCGCTGGTTCAAGAAGCCGTTCACGGTGACCGCGCGCGGCAGCGACCTCAACCTGATTCCGCAGCACCGCTTGCCGCGCCGGATGATGCAGTGGGCTGCACGCCGCGCTGCAGCGTCCATCGGCGTCAGCAGCGCGCTCGTGCAGGTCCTGCGCAGCTGGGGCTTGGAAGAGGAGCGTCTGCACGTGATGCGCAACGGCGTCGACCTGCAGCGCTTCCGGCCCGTGCCGCAGGCCGAGGCGCGCGCCAAGCTGGGCTTGCCCGCCCAAGGCCCCGTGCTGGTGGGCGTCGGCAATCTTCAGGAGCACAAGGGGCAGCGCCTGCTCGTCGAAGCGCTCGGCTTGCTGGCGCCGCGCCTGCCGGGTCTGCAACTGCTGCTGATCGGCGAAGGCCCGGATCGCGGCTGGCTCGAAGCGCGCGCCGCCGAGCTGGGCGTGAGCACGCAGCTGCGCCTGCTCGGCACGCGGCCGAACACCGAGCTGCTCGACTGGTACAGCGCCGCCGATGTGTCGCTGCTGGTGTCCAGCCGCGAGGGCTGGGCCAATGTGCTGCTCGAATCGATGGCCTGCGGCACGCCCGTGATCGCCACCGACGTGGGCGGCTCGGCCGAAGTCGTCGGCGCCTCAGGGGCCGGCTGGCTGGTGCGTGAGCGTGAACCGGCAGCCGTTGCGGCCGCCGTCGAAAAAGCGCTGGTTGAACTGCCGCCGCGGGCCCAGGTGCGGGCGTACGCGGAAGGCTTCAGCTGGCAGGCCACGAGCAATGCGCAATTGGCGCTGTTCGGCCGTTTACAAGGACTGCGAGAACTGCAGGGAGGACGCGCCCATGCGTGACCTGGTCATTGGCTTGTTGATCCTGGCGCCCATGCTGATGGCGTTGCGCCACCCGTGGATCGGTGCACTCGGCTGGACCTGGATCAGCACGATGAATCCTCATGCCTACAGCTGGCGCGTGTCCAGCATGCCGGTGGCCGCGGCCATGGCGGGCGCCACCTTCATCGGGCTGCTGATCTCCAGCGACAAGAAGCGCTTTTTCATCACGCGCGAGACGTTCGTGCTGATGTTGTTCATGACGTGGATCACCATCACGCTGCCGTTCTCCTTCTACGTGGACAACAGCGCAGAGATGTGGAACCGGGTCATCAAGATCGACTTCATGATCCTGGTGACGCTGATCGTCATCCACAGCCGCCAGCACCTGATCGCCTTCGTCTGGGTCGTGGCCGGCTCGCTGGCCTTCTACGGCGTCAAGGGCGGGCTGTTCACGTTGGCCACCGGCGGCAGCTATCGCGTCTGGGGGCCGGACAACAGCTACATCGCCGGCAACAACGAGATCGCGCTCGCCCTGGCGATGATCATTCCATTGCTCTGGTTCCTGCGCGGCACGCTGGTCAAGCCCTGGCCCCGGCGCGCGATGGTGGCGGCGATGGCGCTCTGCGCGATCGCCTCGCTGGGCAGCCAGTCGCGCGGGGCGCTGCTGGCCATCGGTGCCATGTTCACGATGTTCTGGTTCCGCGGCCGTCACAAGCTGGCCACGGGCGTGGTGCTGGTGGTGCTGGGCATTGCGGTGCTGGTCTTCATGCCCGACAGCTGGACGCAGCGCATGGGCACCATCAAGACCTACGACCAGGACGCCAGCGCCATGGGCCGGATCAACGCCTGGCACATGGCCTTCAACCTGGCCAAGTCCAACCTCTTCGGCGGCGGTTTCGAGATCTACACGCAGAAAATCTTCAACATGTACGCGCCGGACCCCACCGACGTGCACGCCGCCCACAGCATCTACTTCATGGTGCTGGGCGAGCAGGGCTTCATCGGCCTGTTCCTGTTCCTGCTGCTGTGGGCGCTCACCTGGGGCTCGACGCGCAGGATGATGAGAGAAGGGCGCAAGCAGCCCGAGACCAAATGGCTGGCCGACCTCGGCGCCATGATCCAGGCCAGCTTCGTCGGCTATTTCGTCGGCGGGGCGTTCCTGAGCCTCTCGTATTACGACCTGCCCTACAACCTGATGGTGATGGTCATCGTCGGCTGCAAGTACCTGGAACGCAAGGACTGGCTCAACGAGCCGGCCGCCAAGGTCCTCCCGGTGGCCGACGGCCCGCTGGCTGGCGCGGGGGCCATGAAAACGTGATCCGTCCTGCACTCAGTGTTCTCTCGCCGGGCGGCCCCGGCGCGCGACTGTCGATCCTGATTTTCCACCGCGTGCTGCCTGAGCCGGACGCCCTGTTCCCCGGCGAAGTACATGCGGCGCAGTTCGACCGCCAGCTCGGCTGGCTGCGCCAGTGGTTCCAGGTACTGCCTTTGAGCGAAGCGGTGCAGCGTCTCGGCGCCGGCACGCTGCCCGCGCGGGCAGCGGCCATCACCTTCGACGACGGCTACGCCGACAACGCCACCGAAGCCACGCCGCTGCTGCAAAAGCACGGCCTGAGCGCCACCTTCTTCGTCTCCGCCGGCTTCCTCGACGGCAGCTGCATGTGGAACGACGGCGTGATCGAGGTGCTGCGCGCCACGCGCCGTGAGCAGATCAACCCCGCCGAGATCGACCCGGCGATGACCGCGCAGACGCTGCCGCTGCAGACGCCGAACCAGCGCCGCGCGGCGATCGAGGTTTTCCTCGGCCACATCAAGTACCTGCATCCGGCGGAGCGCCTGGATCGCGTCTCGTGGCTTTCAGCGGCCTGCGGCGTGGAACTGCCGCGCGGCCTGATGATGACGCCGGACCAGGTGCGCGGCATGCAGCGCGGCGGCATGACCATCGGCGCGCACACGATGACGCACCCGATCCTGGCCAAGCTCGACGACGCTTCGGCCCGGCACGAGATCCAGGAAAGCAAGCGGGTGCTCGAAGACGTGACGGGCGGGCGCATCGGCCTGTTCGCCTATCCGAACGGCAAGCCTGCGCAGGACTACAGCCTGCGCAGCGTGGAGCTCGTGCGCGAGGCCGGTTTCGATGCCGCGGTCGCCACGGCCTGGGGCACGGCCGATGCCGGCACGGACCGCTTCCAGCTCCCGCGCTTCACGCCCTGGGATCCGCAGCGGCTGCGTTTCGCGGCACGCATGGCGCAGAACCTCATGCGCCGCGAAACCTTGCCCGCGCTGCTGTAAGACCTTTACAACTTGTAGTCGGGCGCATGCCCCTGGAGCCAGAACTCCAGCATGCACAGCAGCCACACCAGCTCGCCGAAGTAGTGCGGGTGGCTGGGCAGCAGCTGCGTCATCAGGCGGCCGGGCAGGTCCGGCAGGATCACGCCGCGCGCCGCCAGCGAATCCAGCGCGCCGCGCGCCATCGTCTGCATCGCCGCATTGCGGTTCAGCCAGGTGCCGAACGGCAGGCCGAAGCCCTGTTTCTTCTTGGTGATGGTGTCGTCGTGGAGGAAGCCCTTCATCGCTTCCTTGAAGAACCAGCGCAACTGCAGGCCGCGCAGCTTGTAGTCGCCGGGCAGGCGCGTGGAGAACTCGATCAGGTCCTTGTCCAGGAACGGGAAGGCCACGCCGAGACCGGCCATGGCGGCGGCTTCGCGGACCTTGGGTAGATCGCTGTCGGCCAGGGTGAAGCGCCAGTCGAAGCCGAGGTGGCGGTCCAGTTCGCTGGTGGCTTGCACACCCGACCAGACCTGCCGCTGCAGCTGCAGGCCGGCGCTCATGTCCACGCGTTCCAGCAGCGCGGGCGAGAAGATCGTCTGCGGGCCGACGTGCAGCAGCAGGTTGTACTTCTGCAGCCGGTCCGGCATCGGCGAGGCCGCCTGCTCGACATAGCTGGCCGCCTTGCTGGCGCCGGGAACGGCACGCATCGGCGCGCTGTCGATCAGCGGCTCCAGCGGCTTGCGCAGGAAGGCGGGCACGCCTTGCCACCATCCGAACACGCGCTGCTTGGCGTAGCGCGTGTTGCCGCCGAAGAGTTCGTCGCCGCCGTCGCCCGCGAGCAAGCGCGTGGCACCGTCTTCACCGGCCATCTTGGCGCAGTAGTAGGCGGGCACCGCCGAGGAGTTGCCGAAGGGTTGGTCGTGGTACGCCGCGACCGTGGGCATGCTCGCCAGCAGGTCGTCCGGCGTCACGTAGTACTCGCGGTGGCGGATGCCGAAATGGCGGGCCGTCAGGCGCGCGTACTCCATCTCGTCGTAGCCCTCGGCCTCGAAGCCGATCGAATACGCGGTGCTGTTGCCGCCGAACTGGCGCGCCAGCATGCCGGCGACCGAGGAGCTGTCCGTGCCGCCGCTCAGGAAGCAGGCCGGCGGCTGGCCGGCCATGTCGCGCTGCACGGCGCTCCCGAGCAGGTCCTTGAACTCCTGGCTCAGGGCCTTGAAGTCGGGCGCGGGCTGCGGGTCGAAACGCGGCGTCCAGTACGGCGCGGTGCGCAGCTGGCCGGACTGGAATTCCACGTGATGGCCGGCCGGCAGACGCGACACGCCCTCGAAGATCGTCCGCGGCGCGGGGATCATGTGGAAGTACAGGTAGTCGTAGAAAGCCTGCGGCGAGAGCGGATGACCGCGCTCGACGAGCTGATCGGCCCGCGGCGCGCAGCGCAGCTGGTCGCCTTCGACGCGGTAGCAGAGCGGCTGGATCGCCATGCGGTCGCAGGCAGCGATCTGCAGGCCTGAGTCCAGCGTCAGCGCCACGGCGAAGTCACCGCCAACGCCGGCCAGTGCCGCGGCACGATCGGCGCGACCGAGCAGCGCACGCCAGGCAGCCTCGACGCCCTGACTGCGAGCGATGTCAGCCAGCGTGTCCGGGAACACGGGCGATCCGCTGCAAAAGAATTGACTAGCTACTTGAGTTTCCATCCATCAGGCTCACGGTCGAGGGTCGCGCAAGGTTTGGCGTCCAGGCGGGCGCGATTATCAAGGGCGAACGGGGCGGCGGCGCATTCGTCCTGCCCCGGAATGGGCGGAATGCCGCCGCGCAGCCATCAAAGTGCGAGGCTGCGGTAAGTCTGCAACATCGAATGGACGTGTCGGCAGTCGCGCAGCCCCAACGCATGGAGCAGCGCGGCGGTGCCGACGCGACTGCGAGAGAACAGCTTGGGGCGCGATCGCAGGGGCAGCATGGAGATCATCTGACCGGCCATGCGGGCGCGTGCCACCGGGCCGGCCTTGTAGGGCTTGAAGCGGTTGGCCCATTGGTACAGCGCCTCCGCGTCGGGGTTCGGCACGGGGCAGGGCACGTGGCCGGGGTAGGTCTGCCAGGGCGTGCTGTGCGCGAATGCCGGCAGCAGTTCGAACCACTTCGCGTAGACGCGGTGCAGGATGCCCCAGCGGGCGGGCAGATTGGCGATCAGTCGCAGCAGGGCCGCGTCATAGAACGGCGTCAGCAATTCCAGGCCGTGCTGGTCAACGGTTTCCAGGTGCTTGAACAGCAGCCGGCGCTGGCCGTTGAACATCAGGAACAGGTAGATCTGCTTGCCGACGTCGGCGCGCGGGAAGCGCTTGAACTCTTCGAGCAGGCCGCGCTCCAGCTCGGCCGAGAGTTCATCGCGCACGCCGGGTTCCAGGATGCCCACGCTGGGAATGCCGATGCGGTTGTATTGACGGAAGTGGCTCAACGCTGCCTCGATGCCTTGCTTCTCGGCGAGATCGAGCATCGCCTCGTCCATGTAGATGTGGCCGAGGCCGACGCTCCCGCCGTCGCCCGACCAGATCATGCGCGGCCTGTCCACATTCAGCTGTTCGCGCTGCTCCAGCGCCTTCTTCGCTGCATGCGCCAGCAGAGAGAAGTTCGGAAAGGGCTGGCGGGTGGCGCAGTGCAGGCGGCACTGGCCGTTCATCTGTTCGACCAGTCGCTTGGCGAAAATCTGGTCCTGCGAGCCGTCGGGCGAGAAGTTCAGCGCCTCGATCTGCTTGCCCATGCGGGCGAGGACGGCCACGATGGCCCGCGAGTCCATGCCGCCGCTGAGGAAGCTGTAGACACGCTCGTCCTGCCCGGCACGCAGGCGCACGGCCTCGGTGAATTCGGCGTCGATCAGGCGGGCGGCGGTCTCCATGTCCGGTGCGTCGACGGCTTCCTCGTGCCAGTCGAAATAGCTGCTGAGCGCCAGCTCGCCGTTCGCGATCCGAAGCACCTGCGCCTCGCGCAGCAGGTGAATGCCCTGGTAAGGCGTCCGGTTGCCCAGCGCATAGCGGCAGGCGCTGAGTTCCACGAAGCCTTGCTTCGAGAGCGCCTTCGGCACCTCGGGCATCGCTTCCAGAATGCGCAGCGCGGTTGCGAAGACGAGCACGTCGCCCACCACCGTGTAGTAGATCGGGCGCAGGCCGACCATGTCGGTGGCCAGGGTCAGCCTGGAACTTGCAACCTCGTAAGCGGCGAGAGCGAACGACCCGCGTGTGCGCACGAGCATGGCGCCGTCCGCGATCCGGCCATCGGCAACCAGCGCATCGAGCTGGCTCGCACGGCTGGGGACGCGTCCCTCGTGGACCAGCAGCGGATTGCCCGTCAGCGCCGCGAACGAGCCCGAGTCCCCAGCGCGCCAGGCCGGCTCCGCGAACGCGCCGGAATCCCAGCCCGCGATGAAGAATCCCGGTGCACGGTGCTGGCGCGTCTCGCCGAAATCGGCGGCCTTCGGCGAGCGCAGGTGCGCGCCGAGCGATGCGATCAGCCCCGGTGGCAGCTCCTTGCCGCGCTTCAAGGCGAGCGCTCCGCAAAAGAGAGTCATGACGTCGATTCCTGGTGATTCGAGTTCAACAGGTCCGTACGGGCGTCCCGATGCTGGCGGCGAAGCTGAGCTTCGCTGCGCTCACTGCTGCACGGCAACGCCGGAAGGCGCATGCCCCCGGACCATCCCCCAGATGTGACGCAGGTCGGCACGCCGGAACAACCAGTAGCCGCCGAGGTACGTCACGCCTCCCACAACAACGGATACTGCAAGCTGAATCGGCAAGGGGAACGCATCGCGAGTCCCGAGCTCCACAAACTTGATGACCGCCATCATCGCGATCGACAGCACCGCCGGTGCCGCCATCGCCAGATACACCTCGCGCTGCCCCGCATGCGTGACAGCCAGCAGGCGCTTCATGTTGATGAGGAACAGCGCCGGCACCGCGACGATCCACGCCACGCAGATACCGCCCAGGCCGAACTGGCAGCCGACGTAGAAGGCCGGCGGCAGCACGCAGAAGGTCAGGATGGTGTTGCGCAGGTCGACGTCCGGGCGGCCGATGCCCTGCACGGCCGTCGAGACGTACGAGGCGATCATGCGCAGCGGCATGCACAAGGGAATCAGCTGCAGCGGCAGCGTGGCAGCGGACCACTTGTCGCCGAGCACCAGGTGCACGATCTGGTCCGCCGTGGCCGACATGCCGAAGAAGACGGGGAAGGCCGCGAAGGCGATCAGCGAAACGCCGGCGACGACGCTGCGCACGACGGCGTCCTTGTCGTCCTGCACGCGTGCGAAACCGGGCAGCGCCACCTGATTCACGATGCTCATCAGCTTGCTCATCGGCAGCGAGGCCAACTGGAACGCCACGGAGTAGTGACCGAGCGCCTCTTTGCCCAACAGCTTGCCGACGATGAAGACGTCGGCCTGCGTCGTGACGTACCAGAGCATGCGGCTGGCGGTGACCTTGCCGCCCACCGAGACGAGCCGGCGCGTGTTGGTCCACGCGAATCTTGGCATCACCAGCAACGGCGCAGCGACGTAGGCCGTCACGCTGCTCCACACCGCGCCGACCAGCGAGCCGGCCACGAGCGACCAGACACCATGGCCGGTCAGCGCGAACCCGAAGGTCGTCACGCCGGTGACCACGGCCGTGCTGACCTCGATCATCGAGAAGACCTTGAAGCGCATCTCGCGCTGCAGCAGCGCCTTCGGCACGGCCGAGAAGGCGCCGATCGGGAACTGCAGCGCCAGCGCGCGCAGCACGTCACCGAGGTGCGGTTCGCCGAAGAAGAGGGCGATCGGCTGCGACAGTGCCAGCAGGATCAGGCAGATGCCCACGCCGATCAGGAGCAGCATGCCGAACACCTCGGCGATGTGCTCGCGCGGGCATTCCTTGGCCTGGATGATCGCCACGCCCAGCCCCAGGTCCGAGAACATCGCGCCGAAGCTGATGAAGGCCATGGCCAGCGCCATCAGGCCGTAGTCGTCGGCGGACAGGAGGCGGATGACGACGAGCGTCATCGCCCAGGTCAGGATCTGTCCGAGGAGCTTGGCCGCCGAGATCCAGCGCAGGGAAGAAACAATGGTGCTGCGCATGCGATCAGCTCATGGACGACGGAAGACGCATCAGCGCGAGGCGGCGGAAGCAGGGAGAAGGACGGGGGCGGCCGGCGCGGCGGCCTCGACGGCCGAAGCACCGCCGGCCGGCGGCAGCGGGTGCCCGGCGGCGGCGAGTTGCTGGCGCAGGTCGGCCACGGGGTGGCCCAGCGCCTCCGCCTTGGCGGTCCGCATCGCGGCCTTGTCGAACTCGCCGGCGCTCAGGTACAGGCGTGCCAGGTTGTACTGGGAGAGCGGGTTGTCCGGCTCGGCCTGCGTGCCGACGTAGTCGAGCTGGTCGATCGCCTCGGCCTTGCGGTCGCGCTTGGTCAGGTACTCGGCGTACAGCATGCGCACGATGAGGTCGTCCGGGCGGAACTCGATCGCGCGGGCGAAGAAGCAGGAAAGCGAGTAACGCGCGTCGGCGAACTTGTCCGTCTTCATGCGGTCGCTGAGCCGCATCATCGAGACGAGCGCGCGGTGGTAGTTCGGCAGGGCGACCAGCGTGTAGCTGAGGTCGCTGGACAGGGTGCCGGAGCGGGCACGGATCAGCTTCTCCACGTCGGGCGTGAAGTGGTGGGTCACCACGACGATGATTTCGTTCGGATTGGTCCGGAAGTCGAACGGGCCGTAGCTGCCGGTGCCGTAGAGCTCGCCGCAGTCGGGGCTGAGCGTGTAGGCCGATGCGTTCGAGCCGGGCAGCGCGAGCGCCGCCAGAGCCAGGGCTTGCCAAACGAACGAAGGTGTCTTCATGGTGTTGCTGCCGAGGAAGAAAGACTTCGATGCGGAGCTTGCGGGAGCAGCTCCTCCAGGACACGCGACAGGACCTGCGCGCGGGAGCGCCGCGAGTGTGCCATTGCCACTTCGAGGCCCGTGCGCTGCAACGCGCGGGCGCGCCATTCGCCTACAAACTTTTCAATCCCGTCACGGATGCTCGCGACATCGTCGATGTCCGCGATCTGCGCGGCGCCGATGGCGCGCAGGCGGTCGGCCGTGTCGCTGGTCGGGTCGGTCAGGCCAAGCACCGGCGTGCCGGCGCGGGCGTATTCGTACAGCTTGGCCGGGATCTGGTGGTTGCACACGCGGCCCTGCATCAGCAGCAGGCCGTCGGCGCGGATCATCTCGCCGAGCGCCTTGCGGTAGGGCATTGGCGGCTCCAGCGTCACCAGATCCTCGATGCCGGCGGCCGCGATCATGGCGCGGAACTCGCCCTCGTTGCCCGGCGCGCGCAGCAGCAGCTTGAAGCCTTCGGCCGTCAGCTTGCCTTCGGCCTTGAGCTGCTTGATGGCCTCGAACATGGGGCGCGGATCGCGCTCCTTCGGGTAGACGATGCCGCTATGCAGCAGCACGCACTGGCCCGGATTGCCCAGCGGCGAACGCTCCAGGCCGATCTCGGCTTCGCGGAAGTTCTCCTCGTCGAAGCCGTTCTCGATCACGGCCCAGCGCGAGGCGGGCAGGTCGGCGTAGCGCTCGGCGTACATGCGCATCGTGCCCGGCGCGGTGAACAGCGCCTTGGTGCAATTGCGGACCACCTGCTCCTCGAGCTTGCGGTTGCTGGCCCAGGTCATCGGGTCGCGCGGGTAGCCGGGCTCGGTCATCGCATCGCGGAAGTCGGCGATGAAGGGCAGGCCGGAGACGCGGTGCAGCGACAGGCCGATCTGGTGCGCCGTGGCGATCGGGTAGGTGGCGAAGATCGCTTCGGGCTTGTACTTTCGGATCATCGCTCGGCCCTTGAGCACGGCGGCCGGCCACCAGCTGGCGTAGCGGTCCGGCTGGGCCATGAAACGGAAGTATCGACCCTTGATGGACAGGTGACGCGAGGTGTCGAGGCCGAAGGCGCGCTCGACGATCATGTCCGAGGGGATGTCGCCCAACTGGTCCGGCGTCGTGCGCTCATAGGCGCGCGGCGAGACGGTCAGCACCATGGGGTCCCAGCCGTGGTCGCGCAGATAGGTGGCGAACTTGAGCGTGCGCTGGATGCCGCTGGACCCCTGCACCGGCGGGAAGTGGAAGGCGACGAAGAGGATGCGGCGGCGTTGCATGGTGGGCCCGTGTCAGAGATCCATGGCCATGGATTCCGAATAAAGATAGTCGATCTCGCCCGGCAGCAGGCTGTCGGAGCGGTAGACCTTGGCGTTGAAACCACTGCGGATGCGCGTCGGCCAGAGCGTGGCAGGCGCGCGACGGGTGTCGATGTGGACGCTGGCGAAGCCTTGCCAGAGCAGCGCGTTCGACAGGCGCCGCCAGTGCTGTTCCAGCAGCTCCGGCCGGCTCAGGTGCAGCACGCGCGCGGCGGGCAGGCCCTTGAACTCGGTGCGCTTGTAGATGACGTGGCACCAGTCGGAACCGCTGCCGACAGCCATGTGGCGCAGCCACGGGAAGTCCTTGTGGTCGCGGTACTGCTGCAGCGCTTCGCCCTTCAGGCGCGATTCGATGTCCTGCGGCCGGTGGAAGGACTGGCCGCTGCCGAGCAGCCAGGGCAGCGGCAGCAGCACGGTCTGGCGCTCGTCGAGCGCCGTGAACTTCAGGAAACGCAGCACGCCGCCGACGACTTCGGTCGGCGAGAAGTCGGTGTAGTCCCAGCCGGGCTGCCCCGTCAGCGTCATGGCCAGACGCATGCTCTGCTTGCGGTAGTCCTCCAGCACGCACCAGCTGGTGATGTTGCAGGTCTTGTGCAGCCGGCCGTTGATCTGGCGGCTGGCGTAGAGCGCGCCGATGCCGCCGACGATGCGGCCCTCATCGCGCAGCACGAAACCGTGGTTCGGCCGCGGCTCATCGCCCCAGTGGTGGGACAGCGCGCGCACCCAGTCGTCCACCGACATGCCCGGGTTCAGGTGCTGGTGCAGGAAGGCGGCAAACTCGCCGAGCGTCTCGGCGCTGACCGGTTCGATGAGAGGGCGTGGCATGCGGATCAGGGTTCGGGCAGGGCGCGCAGCCAGGCGAGCGTCTGCGTGCAGACCTCGTCGCGCTGCTCGGCCGAAGAAAAGGTGTGGTCGCCCAGCGCCATGTCGTGGCGGGTGGTCGGCTTGTCGGCCAGGGCGGCCTGCCAGGCGGGGCTGCCCTTGACCAGCAGGGCGAATTCCTGCGCGATCAGGTCGCGGCCGCTGATGACCATCTGCACCGGGCCGCGGAAGCGGCGCAGGCCTTCGAGCAGGCGGTCGGGCAGGGGGAGATTCGTGGGCAGGGCGTCCTGCAGCTGCGTGCCGCTTTGAACGACGGCGGCGGCCGGCTTCGCCGCCCGGGCCTTGCGGACATAGCCGATGACCTCGCCGAAGGTCTTCAGTGGATTGAACTCAAACCGCACGACCTTGCGCCAGAAGCTCGGCTGCGTGAGCCGGTCCCAGTAGTAGCTGCGCAGGATGGTGCTGGCCTGACCGGCCTCGGTGCGGACGAATACGTTCTGCAGCGCCATGCCCTTCACGCGCGGGTCGCGGTAGGCGTAGGTCAGGATCGCGGAGGTGGCATCGCACTCGCCCCAGAGCACGACTTCGCGGGTCTCCGGCAGCTGGCGATGGAGTTCGTCGATCGCGGCACGCAGGTCTTCGTCGATGGTCGTGTAGCCGCCGAATACGCCGGTGCTGTCGCCCATGCCGCGGTAATCGAAGCGCAGCACCGGATAGCCTTCGCTGGCAAGCTTGCGCGCCCAGAGCAGCAGTTGGCGATGGCCGCCGCTGCGGTACTGCGGACCGCCGCCGACCACCATGACGATGGCGCGGCGGGAGGCACCGCTCGCGGGCGCGTGCAGCACGCCGACGAGCTGCTCGCCGCAGCACGGAATGACGAGAGCTTTCTCGGTCAGGGCGCCGCTCATGATTGCAAGGCCTTGCGGCTCAGTTCGATCAGCTCGGGCGCCGAGGCGCGCTGATGCACCTGCCAGAACGCTTCGCCGTTGAAGACTGCAGCCTGCACGTGGGCGCCGGCCTGCTTCCAGGCTTCGATGGCCTTCAGGTCGGCCGGCGTGGCGCCGTTCGTGGCGGCATTGAAATGCGAGAACCAGTGCACCTGCGTGCCGGCCGGCGGCACAAGGGCGGGCAGCTTGCGCGCGTCGATGGCGCGGGCCAGGTCCGGGTGCATCTCATAACCGGCCACTTCGACGGACTCGCCGCGGGCCCATTGCTCGCGCATGCCTTGGGTCGTTTCCTTGGGCAGATCGCTGCGGTCCATGTTGGCGGCGATGCGCACGCGCAGGAACTGGGTCATGAAGGTCTGTCCGTCCAGCACGGGCTGCCACATCAGCAGGCGTGGCACGAGGCCCGGGGCCGAGCGCAGCCAGTCGGCGGCCAGCATGGCGCCCAGGCGTACGCCGAGCAGCGCCACGCATTCGCCGCGCTGCTGCAGCCAGGCCACCGCCGCATCCAGGTTGCGCAGCCAGCTGTCCCAGCGCGCGTCGCCGTGGTTGCCTTCGCTCTCGCCGGTGCCTTGCAGGTCCAGCAGCAGCGAGCCCATGCCTTGCTCCGCCAGCGCCTGGGCCATGAAGGCCATCATGCTGCGGCAGCGATTCATCTCTTCGTTGAACGGCGGCACGAACAGCACGTGCTGCCTGGCGCCGCCCTCGGGTGTGCGATGCAGGGCGAAACAGCGCCCGGCGTCGGTCTCCAGGAAGAAGGGATGCAGCTCCATGCCCAAGGGTTCAGCCGCCGGCCTGACGGGCCAGCGCGAAGCGGGCCATCCGTGCCACCGTGCCGAGGTTGTCGATGGTGATCTCGGCCGGCGCCAGCTCGATGCCGAAGAACGATTCGTACCAGGCCAGCAGCTCGAGCAGCGCGGCCGAATCCACGAGGCCGGAGCCCGGGATCGATTCGTCGAAGCCGAGATCGCTGGCGTCTTCGCCCAGGCCCTCGCAGAGCTTGACCAGTTGGGCGTGGATGGCTTGCTGGGCTTCGTCCAGCGTGAGTTTCTTGTCCGACATGTTCAGGAATCCTGTTCAGGAGTGGCGCCGGGCTTGGCCAGCTTGCGCAGCAGTTGCGCGACCTGGAAGCCGCTCAGCACGCGGTGGTCGTAGGTGGCGCCCAGCGTGTGCACACCCGATTGCGACTGCGCATGCGCGACGATCAGCGCCGTCTGCGGCGGCAGCACCGGGATGTGGCGGCTGACCTTCCAGCGCGCCATGCTGGAGAAGCTCACCGTGGCGCCGGTCAGTTCGTCGACGCTCAGCTGGTGCTTCATCGCGCGGCGCTGGATCTCGCCGAGCTGGTTGACGAAGCTTTCCTCGCCGAGCTGGTCGGCTTCGCGCGTGACGGCCAGATAGAGGGTGTCGCCGGCCTGCACGGTGAAGCCGAGATTGACGGCGTCGAATTCGTAGCGGTCGTTGCCGGCGATGGTGGCATTGAGGACCGGCGTCTCGCGTGCCAGTTCCACCAGGCGCCAGGCCATCAGCGGCAGCAGCGGCGTCATCATCAGACGGCGCGCTTCGGCCCAGCCTTTGGCATAGGCGTCCCACGCGGCCGGGTCGAATTCGATTTCCAGGTAGCCGGGCACGGCGTGTTCGCGGCTCCAGCTGACCGTCTGCAGCATGCCGCGCTCGGAGCCGGACAGCGCCTTGCGGGCGCCGGCCACTTGCGGGGCGGAATCGGCCACGGGTGCGCTGGCGCGTGCCGTCTTGGCGGCGCCGGGGCGCTGGGCGACATAACGCAGCACATCATCGGCACTCAGACGGTCACTCGAAGCCGGCACCTGATCAGCCTGCAAGCCGTGCTGGAGCAGCAGCATGCGCGCCTTGGCGGTCGGCTGGCCGGTGGTGGCCGCGCCCGTCGCGGCCGGAGCCTGCGCCTCGGCCTTCGGCACCGGCTCGTCCTTGGACTCGCCGATCCAGGCCAGCACGGAGCCGACGGCGATCATCTGGTCGACCTCGGAGGTCCAGCCGAGCAGGAAGCCCGCGGACGGCGCCTCGACCTCGACGATCGCCTTGTCGGTCTCCACCTGGGCGACCATCTGGCCGGCCTTGACGGCGTCGCCGACCTGCACCTCCAGGGTGATCAGCTTGACGACGTCGTCGTTGTTGTTGACGCGTGGCGTGTGGATGGGGGTGGCCATGGAGTTCTTCAGACGAGTTCGAGGACGGCGGCGATCACGGCATTCTCATCCGGGATCTGGTCGCGCTCCAGGCTGCGGGCGGAGGCGATGGGCGCCGGTGCGGCGCCTATGCGCTGGACTTGGCCGCCGTAACCGGCTTCGGCGAGCAAGGCGACGATTTCGGCGCTGACGCCGAATTCGTGCTGCGATTCCTCGACGATCAGCAGGCGCGGGCGGTGCAGCAGGGCGTTGAGCAACGTGCCGCGCGGCAGCGGGGCGAGCAGGGCGGGCGAGACGATCTCGATTTCAAGCTCTTCCTCGCTGCGCAGCTTCTCCACCGCGGCTTCCACCACGGGCAGCATGCCGCCGAAGCTCAGGACGGTGACGTCGGGCTCATCGCTGCCGGAACGCAGCGTGGGGAACAGCGCCGCAGCGTGGTCGCCCGGTGCCGCTGAAATAACCTGGTAGTTGCCGGGATCCTGCGCCTGCCCGTAGAGCAGCTTGTGCTCCAGGTAGACCGCAGGATTCGGCCAGCGTTCGACCAGGTCGACGAGGATCTGGCCGGCGTTGTGCCGGTGGCTCGGGAATACCACGGTCAGGCCCGGGATCGAGACCAGCAGGTTCTCCGGGTTCTGGCTGTGCGTCGGACCATAGCCACGGCGGCCGCCGGCCGGCGTGCGCAGGACCAGCGGCACCGAAACGCCTTCGAACATGCCGGCGAACTTGACTGCATGGTTGTAGAGCTGGTCGAAGGTCAGCGTCACGAAGTCCGCGAACATGATCTCGACGATCGGGCGCGCGCCTTCCATGGCCAGGCCGATGCCGGCGCCGCTGATGCCAGCCTCGGAAATCGGCGTGGAGATCACCCGGCCGGCGAAGTCTTCCGACAGGCCTGCCGTGACCTTGAACGCGCCGCCGTAGGGCTCGTGCAGGTCCTCGCCGAGCAGCACCACGCGCTTGTCGTGGGTGAGCAGGGCGCGCAGCGCGTCGTTGATCGATTGGCGCAGGTTGCGCGAAGCGGCTGCCTGCGCGGGCACGGGCGCCTCTGCTTCGAGTTGCGGGCGCAGACCGTGCGTGGGCACGGTCTTGAACGTGGCGGCGGGCGATGCGAGCACGTCTTTCTCGACGGCATCGAGGAAGGCCTCGTTGCGCGCCTCGATGGCCTGCACCGTGTCGGCCGGCAGCTTGCGCGCCAGCGCCATCAACGGGTCGCGGGCGGCGATGCGGGCCTTGTCTTCCTCGGGGCGCAGGTCGTCGCCCTTGCTGTGAGGGCCGAGGCGGCAGGTGTCGATCACCAGCAGGCCGGGGCCGTTGCCTTCGCGGATCGCTTCGACCACGCCGGCCACGGATTGCAGGAAGTCGGGCTCGGCATCGTCGAAACGCCAGGTGCGCAGGCCGAAAGCAGCCCCGCGCGCCTCGATGTTGTTGCCGCCGATGGTCTGCGAGGTGGGCGTGGTCTGCGCGATGCCGTTGTGTTCGACGACGATCAGCACCTTCAGGCCCCAGATGGCCGCGAGGTTCATGGCTTCGTACAGGAGGCCTTCACCGAGCGTGCCGTCGCCGATCATCGTGGCGACGATGGCCTTGGAGCCGGCTTGCTTGCGGTGCAGCGCCATGCCGACGCCAAGCGCCGTCATGCCGGCCTGCACGCCATTGCTGTGGAAACCGCGCCACGCCATGTGCTGGCTGCCGCCGTAGCCGCCGTTCACGCCGGCCTCGCGCCCGAGCACTTCGCCGATCAGGCCGGCAAAGCCGCCCGAGTAGCTCATGAAGTGGCCGTGGTTGCGGTGGTTCGAGAGGACGACGTCGTCCTCATGGTCGAGCGCCCGCACGACCGACATCTGGCAGAGCTCCTGGCCCAGGCAGGTGTGCGTGGTGCCGGAAACCAGCCCGCGGCCGAAGAGGTCGAGGATGCGTTGTTCGGTTCGACGGATCAGATGCCCGTAGGCATAGCAGCTTGCATCGTCCAGCGGGATGCTGGGGCGGCCGTGGGAGTCTCGTTCGAAGCCGGGCAGGGGCCTCAGCATGCGACCTGGCTGGGTGCGTACTGCGCTTGCTTCTGCTCGACGAAATCTTGCAGCGAACCCACGGTGGCGAACACGTCGGCGCTGATCTCACTGTCGTCGATGGTCAGGCCCCAGGTCTCTTCGAGCGCCGAGATGACGCTGACCACGGCCATGGAGTCCATTTCAGGCAAGGCACCGAGCAGGCGTTTGCTGCGGTCGAACTGCAGGGCGCGGCCGCCGAGATTCAGCGCGTCGTCAAGCAGTTGCAGCAAGGCTTGAGAGTTATCCATGTCGATTTTCCCCGTGTAGCTGGATTTTCTGATGCGTATTGTCTGCCAGCCCTTGTTCCCCTGGGCGGCTGCCACTGTTGTAAGCCACCCATCCGGGGGGCGTTGACGCCGCGGATCAGGGTGGATGGCACCTAACTGAAAGCCTGCGCAAGCTAACATGCGCCGCCGTATCCGATCTATCGGCAGGATACTTTGTCCCTTCTCTGGCCATAACCGTATGTCAGCCAAGAATTCTTCAGAGGCAAACCTACTTCACGAATTGATTTGGACGGCAGCCGGGCGCCGTGGCGAAGCCGCCGCAGTTTCCGCCTCGAATCAGCGCTTGTCCTACACGGAATTGGCCGACGCCACGCGGGGTTTTGCCAGTGCGCTGATGGGTCTGGGCCTGGCGCGGGGCGAACGGGTGGCCGTTTATCTGGAAAAGCGCTTCGAAACCGTCATCACGAGTTTCGGCGCCGCCGCCGCCGGCATGGTGTTCGTGCCGATCAACCCCTTGCTCAAGCCGGAACAGGTCGGATTCATCCTGCGCGACTGCGGCGTCAAGGCAATCGTCACCTCGCCGGAGCGGTACGAATTGCTCGGCGATGTCCTCAAGGCTTGCGATGAACTGCGCCATGTGGTGCTGACGGAAGGCACGGCGGAGGGCGTCGGCCCGGCCATGCATGGCTGGGCGGAGATGCTGCAGGCACCCGCGCGTGCCGGCCACCGCGTCATCGACACGGACATGACGGCCATCCTCTACACCTCGGGTAGCACCGGCAAGCCCAAGGGCGTGGTGCTGTCCCACCGCAACATGGTGGCGGGCGCCAAGAGCGTGGCCTCGTACCTTGAGAACCGTGAAGACGACAAGCTGCTGGCCGTGCTACCGCTGTCCTTCGACGCCGGCTTCTCGCAGCTCACCACCGCCTTCCATGCCGGCGCCCAGGTCGTGCTGCTGAACTACCTGCTGCCGCGCGACGTGTTGCGCACGATGGAACGTGAGCGCATCACCGGCCTGACCGCCGTGCCCCCGCTCTACATCCAGCTGACGCAGATGGAATGGCCGGCCGCGATCAACGAACACCTGCGCTACTTCGCCAACACCGGCGGCCGCATGCCGCGCGAGACACTCGCGGCGCTGCGCCAGCGCGCCCCGTCGGCCAAGCCCTTCCTGATGTACGGCCTGACCGAGGCCTTCCGCTCCACCTACCTGCCGCCCGAGGAGGTCGACCGCCGCCCCGATTCGATCGGCAAGGCGATCCCGAACGCCGAGATCCTCGTGCTGCGCGAAGACGGCACGCCCTGCGCGCCCGAAGAGCCGGGCGAGTTGGTGCACCGCGGCGCCCTCGTCGGCATGGGCTACTGGAACGATGCGGAAAAGACCGCCGAGCGCTACAAGCTGCTGCCGCCCGGCGACGGCCGGCCCGCAGCGTTGCAGCAGCCCGAATACGCCGTGTTTTCCGGCGACAACGTGCGCATGGACGCCGAAGGGTTCCTGTACTTCATCGGCCGCCGCGACGAGATGATGAAGACCTCGGGCTACCGCGTCAGCCCGACGGAAGTCGAAGAAGTCCTGTACGCCACCAAGATGGTCGGCGAGTGCGTGGCCTTCGGCGTCGATCATCCGGCGCTCGGCCAAGCCATCCAGGTCATCGCCACACCCCTGGCGGACACCGAAACGCTCGACGTACCGGCCCTGCTGGCCGAGTGCAAACAGCGCATGCCGGCCTACATGGTGCCGGCCAACATCGCCGTGCGTGCCGGCCCGCTGCCGCGCAACCCGAACGGCAAGATCGACCGCAAGCTGCTCTCCACACAATGGGTGGCGGCTTTGGCGGAAGGAACCGCTTGATGAATTCAGCCAAGACCGCACCGGTTCACGTGCCGATGTCCCAGTTCGCCGTCGAGAACGGCGAGTTGATGATCGGCGGTCAGCCGGTCAGCCGACTGGCGGAGCGGGTGGGGCGAACGCCGTTCTACGCCTACGACCGCAGCCTGATCCAGGAGCGCGTGCAGCAGCTGCGCAGCACGCTGCCGTCGGCCGTCAAGCTGCATTACGCGATGAAGGCCAATCCGATGCCGGCCGTCGTCGGCCTGCTGGCCAGGCTGGTGGACGGCATCGACGTGGCCTCCGCAGGCGAGCTGCAAGTGGCGCTGGACGCTGGCGCCAACCCCGCGGAGATCAGCTTCGCCGGCCCCGGCAAGCGCGACATCGAGCTGCGCCAGGCCGTGGCCGCCGGCGTGCTGGTGAACGTGGAGTCCGAGCGCGAGCTGCCGGCGTTGGCCGTGGCTTCGCAGGACCTCGGTCTGCCGGCGCGCGTGGCGCTGCGTGTGAATCCGGACTTCGAGCTCAAAGGCTCGGGCATGAAGATGGGCGGCGGCCCGAAGCAGTTCGGCATCGACGCTGAATCCCTGCCGGCCGTCATGCAGAAGGTGAAGACGCTGGGCCTGTCTTTTGAAGGCTTCCACCTCTTTGCCGGCTCGCAGAACCTGCGTGCCGAGTCGATCTGCGAGGCGCAGCAGAAGTCCTACGAGCTGGCCCTGCGGCTGGCCGAGGCTGCACCGGCGCCGGTGCGCTTCCTGAACCTCGGCGGCGGTTTCGGCATTCCGTATTTCCCGGGCGAGCAGCGGCTGGACCTTTCGCCGATCGCCGCCAACCTGCATCAGCTCGCCGAACGTGCGGCGAAAGAGCTGCCGGAGGCACACCTCGTGATCGAGCTGGGCCGCTACATGGTGGGCGAGGCGGGCCTCTACATCACCCGCATCGTCGACCGCAAGGTTTCGCGCGGCCAGGTATTCCTGGTGACCGACGGCGGCCTGAATCACCACCTCTCGGCCTCGGGCAACTTCGGCCAGGTGATCCGCAAGAACTATCCGGTGGCCATCGCCAACAACACGGCGGCGGGCGGGCTCGAAGTGGCGTCCGTCGTCGGCCCCCTGTGCACGCCGCTGGACATCCTGGCCGACCGCATGGAACTCGCCGTGGCGGAAGCCGGCGATCTGGTGGCCGTTTTCCAGTCGGGTGCCTACGGCCCGACCGCCAGTCCGAAGGACTTCCTGGGCCATCCGCACTGCGCTGAAGTACTGGTTTAGGCCTTCGCCAGCGCAAGCTTCCGGAAAGCCGTACATTAGCGACCGCCTGGGTGTGCGGGAGCGCGAATCTCCCTCTCAAACCGGCGATTCGCGGGCCTCGTAAAGGGCCTGTAAAGCTCCCCCTCAAGTTCCCTTCCGGAAGGCCAGTTCTCCGATGCTGATCGACGTTGTTCGCGTCGCGCTGAGGCGCCCCTATACCTTCGTCGTCCTGGCCCTGCTGCTGCTGATCATCGGCCCGCTGGCCGCGCTGCGCACGCCGGTCGACATCTTTCCCGAGATCCGCATCCCGGTGATTGCCGTGGCCTGGCAGTACACCGGCCTGCCGCCCGACCAGATGGCCGGCCGCATCTCGACGCTGTTCCAGCGCAGTCTGACGACCACGGTGAACGACATCGAGCACATCGAGGCGAACACGTATCCGGGCATCAGCGTCGTCAAGATTTATTTCCAGCCTGGCGTGAACGTGGCCGTTGCCAACGCCCAGGTGACCGCCATCGCGCAGGTCGCCGTGCGCCAGATGCCGGCCGGCACCACGCCGCCGCTGATCCTGAACTACAACGCGGCGACGGTGCCGATCCTGCAGCTGGCGTTGTCGGGGCAGGGCCTCTCGGAACAGAACCTCTTCGACCTCGGCTTCAACACGGTGCGCACGCCGCTGGTGTCCGTGCCCGGCGCCGCGGTGCCGCTGCCTTACGGCGGCAAGCAGCGCCAGGTGCAGATCGATGTGAACTCGGCGGCCTTGCAGGCGCGCGGCATGTCCTCACAGGACATCGCCAACGCGCTGGCCTCGCAGAACGTGCTCACGCCGATCGGCACGCAGAAGATCGGCGAGCTGGAATACACGCTGCAGCTCAACAGCGCGCCGTCGGCCATCGCCGATCTGGCCAAGCTGCCGATCAAGGTCGTCAACGGCAGCACCATCTACCTCGGCGACGTGGCCGATGTGCATGACGGCAACGCGCCGCAGACCAACGTCGTCCACGTGGACGGCGGCCGCTCGGTGCTGCTGTCGGTGCTGAAGAACGGCGCCACCTCCACGCTCTCGATCGTGGACGGCATCCGCTCCAAGGTCGAGGACCTGAAGTCCTCGCTGCCCGAAGCGCTGAAGGTGCTGCCGATCAACGACCAGTCCGTGTTCGTGCGCGCCGCCGTCAAGGGCGTGGCGATGGAAGGCGCGATCGCCGCCACGCTCACGAGCCTGATGATCCTGCTGTTCCTCGGCAGCTGGCGCTCGACGGTGATCATCGCCGTGTCGATCCCGCTCTCGATCCTGGGCTCGATCATCGGTCTGGCCGCCATCGGCGAGACGCTCAACCTCATGACGCTCGGCGGCCTGGCGCTCGCAGTGGGCATCCTGGTGGACGACGCCACGGTGACCATCGAGAACATCAACTGGCACCTGGAGCACGGCAAGGACGTGGAGACCTCGATCCTCGACGGCGCCCAGCAGATCGTGACGCCGGCGCTCGTTTCGCTGCTGTGCATCTGCATCGTGTTCATCCCGATGTTCTTCCTCGAAGGCGTGTCGCGCTTCCTGTTCGTGCCGATGGCCGAGGCGGTGATCTTCGCGATGGTCTGCTCCTTCATCCTCTCGCGCACGCTGGTGCCGACGATGGCGAAGTTCCTGCTCAAGGCGCACGCCTCGCACCTCGACGCCGAAGGCCACGCAGCCCCGGCGTCCAACCCGATCGTGCGTTTCCAGCGCGGCTTCGAGGCCAAGTTCGAGAAGCTGCGCGGCGGCTACCGCAACCTGCTGGCGCTTTCGCTGGCGCAACGCCCGCGCTTCCTGATCGGCTTCGCCGTGGTCGTGCTGGGCTCGTTCGCGCTCGTGCCGTTCCTGGGCAGCAACTTCTTCCCGCAAGTGGACTCCGGCCAGATCCTGCTGCACGCCCGCGTGCCGGTCGGCACCCGCGTGGAAGAAACCGCGGCGCGCTTCGCTGCGATCGAAGCGGCGATCCGCCGCGTGATTCCCGCCGACCAGATCACCACGCTGGTCGACAACATCGGCATGCCGGCGTCGAGCATCAACCTGACCTACAACAGCACCGGCGTGATGGGCACGCAGGACGGCGACGTGCAGATCGCGCTGAGCGAAGAACACGCGCCGACCGCCGACTACGTGCGCAAGCTCCGCGAGGTGCTGCCGCGCGAGTTTCCGGACACGACCTTCTCGTTCCCGCCGGCCGACATCGTCAGCCAGATCCTGAACTTCGGCTCGCCCGCGCCGATCGACGTGCAGGTGCGCGGCCGCGATCTGGACGGCAATTTCGACTACGCGCAGAAGCTGCTCAAGAAGATCAAGGGCATCCCCGGCGTGGCCGATGCGCGCATCCAGCAGAGCAACAAGTCGCCCGTCTTCAACGTGGACGTGGACCGCACGCAGGCCCAATTGCAAGGCCTGACCACGCGCGACGTGACGAACAGCCTGGTCGTGAACCTCGCCGGTTCCAGCCAGGTGGCGCCGACCTTCTGGCTCAACCCGGCCAACGGCATCAGCTACGCCATCGTGATGCAGTCGCCGCAGACGCAGCTCGATTCGCTGGCTTCGCTGGGCAATCTGCCGGTGGGCAACGGCGCGGCTTCGAACACCAACACGCTCGGCGGCGTGGCGCAGTTCACCCGCACGAACGCGAACGCGGTGATCAGCCAGTACGACGTGCAGACGATGGTGCAGATCCACGCGACCACGCAGGACCGTGACCTCGGCGCCGTCGCCGCCGACATCCGCCGCGTGATGGCCGAGACCTCGGCCGACGTGCCCAAGGGCTCGAACGTGCAGCTGATGGGCCAGGTCCGCATCATGGACCGCGCCTTCTCCGGCCTGCTGTTCGGCCTGCTCGGCGCCATCGTGCTGATCTACCTGCTGATCGTCGTGAACTTCCAGTCCTGGCTCGATCCGGCGGTGATCGTCTCGGCGCTGGCGGCCGCGCTGGCCGGCATCGTCTGGATGCTGTTCGCCACCGACACCACGCTCTCCGTGCCCGCGCTCACCGGGGCCATCATGTGCATGGGCGTGGCCACCGCGAACAGCGTGCTGGTCACGAGCTTCGCGCGCGAACGCCTTGAAGAGCTGGGTGACGCACACGCTGCGGCGCTGGAAGCCGGCTTCGTCCGCTTCCGCCCCGTGCTCATGACGGCGCTGGCGATGATCATCGGCATGCTGCCCATGGCGCTCGGTGCCGGCGACGGCGGCGAGCAGAACGCGCCGCTCGGCCGCGCCGTGATCGGCGGTCTGGTGTTCGCCACCATCGCCACGCTGATCTACGTGCCCGTCGTCTTCAGCCTTGTCCATGGCCGCAAGCCCCGCGAGCCGAAACAGATTTCCGGAGAACCCGTCCATGCGCTCTGAACATTCGCGCCTCAAAGTTGCCGGCGTCGCCGGCCTCGTGATCGCCGGCCTGGTCGTGGCCGGCGGCTTGTGGACGCGCCAGTCGCGCGCGGCTCAACTCAAAGACCGAGCGGCTGACGCCGTCGTGCCCACCGTCGCGCTGGTCAGCCCGAGCAAGACCGGCGGCGGCGGCCTGGAGCTGCCCGCGCGCCTCGAAGCCTGGTCGCGCGCCCCGATCTACGCCCGCGCCAGCGGCTACCTCAAGCGCTGGTCGGTCGACATCGGCGCACCCGTGAAGGCCGGCCAGGTGATGGCCGAGATCGAAGCGCCGGACCTGCAACAGCAGCTCGCCCAGGCCAAGGCCGAAGCGGCCACGGCCAAGGCGAACGCCGAGCTGTCGGCGCTGACGGCCAAGCGCTGGAAGTCGCTGCTCGAATCGAACTCCGTCTCGCGCCAGGACGTGGACGACCGCGTCGGCGACGCCACGGCCAAGCAATCGACCGCCAACGCGGCCAAGGCCAATGTCGACCGCCTGGAAAGCCTCGCCGGCTACCTGAAAGTCACGGCCCCGTTCGACGGCGTCGTGACCGCCCGCAACACCGACGTCGGCGCGCTGATCAACATCGGCGGCGCCGCCGGCAGCGAGCTGTTCGTCGTCTCCGATATGCGCAAGCTCCGCGTCTACGTGAACGTGCCGCAGCGCCAGGTGCCGCAGGTGCGCGTGGGCGTCAAAGCGCGCCTGGCCGTGCCGGAGCGGCCGGGTCAGTTCTACACCGCCACGGTCGCCTCGCTCGCGCAGTCGATCGCCAGCGGCAGCGGCACGATGCAGGTGCAGCTGAGCGTGGACAACAGCAAGGGCGAACTGCTGCCCGGCGGCTTTGCCACGTTGCGCTTCGATTCGCTGGCCGCCGAAGGCCTGGCCGTGCCGCCCGGCGCGGTGATCACCGGCAAGGCCGGCGTGCGGGTGGCGACGGTGGACGCCAGCAACCATGTGCGCCTGAAGCCGGTCACGATCTCGCGCGATCTGGGCAATGTCGTCGAGCTGGAAGGTTTGACCGCGCAGGACCGCATCATCGACAGCCCGCCGGACGGCCTGGCTGAAGGCGATGAGGTGCGCGTGATGGCTGCGCCGGCCGCGAAGAAGAAGGCGGGTTGATCCGCGCCTGAGCGGCCAAAGGAGCGGCAAAAGGAGCGGCCGATATACTGCACCGCACCATGCGCCGTTGCCTGCTCGTCCTGCTGACCTGGCTTGTCGCCGTCCAGATGGCCTGGGCGGGCGCGGCCGTGTGCTGCATCGGCGAACTCGGGGAAGCACCGGCCGGCGAGGCCGTGATGGTGCTCGCCTCCGAGGCGGCGCACACGGGCGGCGAGGGCGCCCACACCTGCGCAGCCGGCCATTGCCACTGCCACCACGCGGGCCAGGCCACGCCGGCCGCGTGCTTCGAGGCGCAGCCCATTGAGGCCGCCGCGCTGCTCGATCCCATCGAGGCCCATCGCCTCAAGTCCCACATTCCCGACGGGCTCGACCGCCCCAATTGGCTGCGCGCCTGACCCGGCGCGCCACTCCACGCTTCTCCTGCATTGCGTGAGGCCCGATGAACGGGCCGGGCTGCGCCGTTCGAGGTTTGCAGCTGGCATTTCGGGAATGGGCGATGAAGAAGACTTTCATCCAGAACAAGGGGCAGACCCTGGCCGTGGCATGCGTGCTCGGCGCGGGGCTGCTGATCGGCGCATGGATCTTGCGCGGCGATGGAAACAAGGCCGTGGGCGAGGAGGCTCGCCAGGAGGCGGATCATGGGCATGAAGCGGGACCGGGCGGCGAGCACGCCCGCATCACCGACGAACAACTGCTGCACAACGGCATCGTCATTGCGACCGCCGGACCGGCGCGCATCGGCGGCGCGCTGCAACTGCTGGGGGATGTGCGGCTGAACCAGGATCGCGCTGTCTTCGTGACGCCGCGTGTCGCGGGGCTGGTGGAGAGCGTGCATGCCAATGCAGGCGACCGCGTGCAACGCGGCCAGCTGCTGGCGGTGATCTCCAGCCAGCAGCTCGGCGACCAGCGCGCCGAAGCGCTCGCGGCGCAGAAGCGCCTGGCGCTGGCGCGCACCAACCACGACCGGGCGCTCAAGCTCTGGGACGAACGCATCATCGCCCGGCAGAACTACGAGGAAGTGCGGCAGGCGCTGCACGAGGCCGAGATCGCCGCCGACAGCGCGCAGCAGAAGCTCGCGGTGCTGGGCACGGCGGCGGTCGGCGGCAGCCTGACGCGCTACGAGGTCCGGGCGCCGATCGCCGGTGTGGTGGTCGACAAGAAGCTCAGCGTCGGCGAGGCGCTGAAGGAGGACGCGGCGATCTTCCAGCTGGCCGATCTCTCCACCGTCTGGGTGGAGCTGACGGTGCCCACGCAGGAGCTCGGCCGCCTGAACATCGGCATGACCACGACCGTGACCGCGCCGGGCCTCGAAGGCGAAGGCCGCATCAGCCACATCAGCGCGCTGGTCGGCGAGCAGAGCCGCAACGCGATGGCGCGGGTGGTGCTGCCGAACCCGAAAGGCGCCTGGCGGCCTGGCTTGCCGGTGACGGTGGCCGTGCACGCGGAGGAGGGCGAGGCGCCGGTCGCCGTCGCCGCCGAAGCCGTGCAGACGCTGGAGGGCGCTTCGGTCGTGTTCGTGCGCGAAGGGCAGGGCTTCGCGCCGCGCACCGTCGAACTCGGCCGCAGCGATGGCCGCTTCACCGAAGTGCGCCAGGGCTTGAAGCCCGGTGAACGCTACGCCGCCAGGAACAGCTACCTCGTGAAGGCCGTGCTGGGCAAGGCCGCAGCCGGCCACGACGACTGAAGGGGCGGCGACCATGTTCGAAGGAATCATCCGCTTCGCCATCGCGCAGCGCGCCCTCGTGCTGCTGGCCGTGCTCGGCGTGGCGCTGCTGGGCGTGTTCAGCTACCAGCGCCTGCCCATCGATGCCGTGCCCGACATCACCAATGTGCAGGTCCAGATCAACACCGAGGCGCCGGGCTACTCGCCGCTGGAGTCAGAGCAACGTGTCAGTTATGCCATCGAGACGGCGATGGCCGGCCTGCCGGGGCTCGAATCCACGCGCTCGCTCTCGCGCTACGGGCTCTCCCAGGTCACGGTCGTCTTCAAGGACGGCACCGACATCTACTTCGCCCGCCAGCTCGTGGGCGAGCGGCTCCAGCAGGTGCGCTCGGAGCTGCCGGCCGGCCTGCTGCCGCAGCTCGGGCCGATCTCCACCGGCCTCGGCGAGATCTACATGTGGACCGTGGAGGCCCAACCCGGCGCGCTCAAGCCCGACGGCACGCCGTACACGCCGATCGACCTGCGCGAGATCCAGGACTGGATCGTCAAGCCGCAGCTGCGCACCGTGCCCGGCGTCACCGAGATCAACACGATCGGCGGCTACGCCAAGGAATTCCAGGTGGCACCGCGCACCGAGCGGCTCGTGGCCTACGCCCTGAGCCTGCCCGAGCTCGTGCAGGCGCTGGAGCGCGGCAACGCCAACGTCGGCGCCGGCTACATCGAGCGGCGCGGCGAGCAGGTGCTGATCCGCGCGCCGGGGCAGGTGGCCGGCATCGCGGACATCGAGAACATCGTCGTCGCGCAGCGCCAGGGCGCGCCCGTGCGCGTGCGCGACGTGGCGGAGGTCGGCATCGGCCGCGAGCTGCGCACCGGCGCGGCCACGGAGAACGGCCGCGAGGTGGTGCTGGGCACCGTCTTCATGCTGATGGGCGAGAACAGCCGCAAGGTCTCGCTCGCGGTGGATCGCAAGCTCGAAGAGATCAACCGCAGCCTGCCGCCGGGCGTGGTCGCGCAGACCGTGTACGACCGCAGCGTGCTGATCGACAAGGCCATCGCCACCGTCAAGCGCAACCTGCTTGAAGGCGCGGCGCTGGTGATCGGGGTGCTGTTCCTGTTCCTCGGCAATCTGCGCGCGGCGGTGATCACGGCGGCGGTGATCCCGCTGGCGATGCTGTTCACCTTCAGCGGCATGGTGGCGCAGAAGGTCAGCGCGAATCTGATGAGCCTGGGCGCGCTGGACTTCGGCATCATCATCGACGGCGCGGTGGTGATCGTCGAAGCCTGCGTGCGGCGGCTCGCGCATGCGCAGGCCGCAGCGGGCCGCGTACTCACGCGCGAGGAACGGTTTGCCGAAGTCTTCGCCGCCGCCCGCGAATCGCGCCGGCCGCTGCTGTTCGGGCAACTGATCATCGCGGTGGTGTACCTGCCGATCTTTGCGCTCGGCGGCGTGGAAGGGAAGATGTTCCATCCGATGGCGTTCACGGTGGTGGCGGCGCTCCTCGGCGCGATGCTGCTGTCAGTGACGTTCATTCCTGCCGCCGTCGCGCTGCTGATCGGCGAGAAGGTCGAGGAGAAGGAGAACCGGCTGATGGCTGCGGCGCGCCGCGCCTATTTGCCGCTGCTGGAGTGGGCGCTGGCGCACCGGCCGCTCGTGATCACCATCGCTGCGGTGTCCATCGCGCTGAGTGCGCTGCTCGCCACCCGCATGGGCAGCGAGTTCGTGCCGAGCCTCGATGAAGGCGACATCACGCTGCACGCGATGCGCATCCCCGGCACGAGCTTGAGCCAGTCCACCGAGATGCAGCGCGAGCTGGAGCGCACGCTGCGTGCTGCGCCCGAGGTGCTGCGCGTGTTCTCCAAGATCGGCACGGCCGAGGTCGCCACCGACCCGATGCCGCCCAACGTGGCGGACACCTACGTCATGCTCAAGCCACGCTCCGTGTGGCCCGACCCGCGGCGCAGCACCGCCTCGCTGGTGGCCGAGCTGCAAGAGCGCGCCGAGAAGCTGCCGGGCAACAACTACGAGTTCACGCAGCCGATCCAGATGCGCTTCAACGAGCTGATCTCCGGCGTGCGCAGCGACGTGGCCGTCAAGATCTTCGGTGACGACATGGCGGTGATGGAGAAGCAGGCGGTGGAGATCGCGCGGCTGTTGGAGGGCGTGAGCGGTGCCACCGACGTGAAGGTGGAACCCATCAGCGGCCTGCCGGTGCTGACCTTGCAGATCGACCGCACGCGGCTTGCGCAGTTGGGACTCGGTGTGGACGATGTGCAGGAGGCCGCAGCCATCGCCATCGGCGGGCGCGAGGCCGGCGTGCTGTTCGAGGGTGATCGCCGCTTCGACATCCTCGTGCGCCTGGACGATGCGCAGCGCAACGACATCGAAGCGCTGAAGCGCCTGCCGATCCGCCTGCCCGGCGGCTCGCATGTGCAGCTGGGCGAAGTCGCCGCCTTCGAGATCGCGCCGGGGCCGAACCAGGTCAGCCGGGAGCAGGGCAAGCGGCGGGTCGTCGTCACGGCCAATGTGCGCGGTCGGGACATCGGCTCCTTCGTGGCGGATGCGCAGAGAGTCGTGCGCGAGAAGGTCCGCTTGCCCGCGGGCTACTGGATCGGATGGGGCGGCACGTTCGAGCAGTTGCAATCGGCCAGCGAGCGGCTGAAGATCGTCGTACCGGTCGCGCTGGCCTTGGTCCTCGCGCTGCTGTTCGCCATGTTCCGCAACCTGCGTGACGGGCTCCTCGTCTTCACCGGCGTGCCGTTCGCGCTGACGGGCGGCATCGTGGCCTTGTGCCTGCGCGGGATTCCGCTGTCCATCTCGGCGGGCGTGGGATTCATCGCCTTGTCTGGTGTGGCGGTGCTCAACGGGCTCGTGCTGATCGCGAGCATCCGCGCCTTGGTCGATGAGGGCCGCTCGCTGGATTCAGCGGTGAAGGAGGGCGCGCTCACGCGGCTGCGGCCGGTGCTGATGACCGCGCTCGTCGCCTCGCTCGGCTTCGTGCCGATGGCGCTCGCCACGGGAACGGGCGCCGAAGTTCAGCGGCCGTTGGCGACGGTCGTGATCGGCGGGATCCTGTCGTCGACGGTGTTGACGTTGCTGGTGTTGCCGATGCTGTATCGGTGGGTGCACGGGAGGCGAAGGCGCTGAGACGGGAAATGGCTTCAGGCCGGCTGTCAGAGGGATGGTGCGGGCTCTGCGGAGCCTGCACGCTACTAAGCTGATCCCTTGGACGTGAGCTGTGCAGACCATGAAACACCTGGGTTTGCGAGACAAGTGAGGTCGGAAATGCTGAGCTACCCCGCAAGGCTCGTGCGTGATGGTGAGGAATACGTGGTGTCGTTCCCCGACATTCCCGAAGCCCTGACTGGCGCCGACACGAGAGAAGCAGCCATCGAGATGGCCATGGACGCATTGACCACCGCAATGGACTTTTACTTCGAGGATCGCAGAGCCGTGCCGGCGCCATCACCGGCCAAGCGCGGCCAAATCTTGATCGACCTACCGCCGAGCGTGGGAGTCAAGGTGCTGCTGCTGAATGAAATGATCGCTCAGGGAACGCGGACTCGGCGCGGCGCATGAATGTGCGACCTCAAGAGGTGAATCGGCTGACCGATCTGAAACACCCCACCAAGATTGATACCGTTGCTCAGGCTTTGAAGGTGCGAGGGGGCGACTCGAGTTGAGTCTCGCGTAAGTGCCAGCTTTTGAAGCGTTGGGGCTTGTGAAAGCGTTGCGTATGAGCCTGCTAAAGGCTGAGAGCGATCATCGCCCGTCCATGGGAATTCTGCCGGCCAAAGGAGAGGACGGCGTGCTCAAATCCTTGGGGAATCGCTGACAACTTCGCTGGGATTCACATGTTCGGACTATGGCGCGAACGGAAATTCGAGGACCCGGAACTCGGGCAGTTCATTCGTACGGGAACGATGTGGTATCCCGCAGTCAACCGGGCCGGCCTTGGGGTCAGCATGCACGGCGACAAGGACGGTCCCAGCCCCAGTGCCGTGGAAGTTGCGCGGCAGCTTCTGCGAAATCCGACGGATTTGATTCAGGCGGCCGAAGCGTACGTCACTGCTGACGCGCAGGCTCAGGGCTTCATCGCGGGCAATGGGGCGCTCGTTTGCGACGGCTTCACGGTATTTCAGTCTGGAAAAGTCGCTGTCGAGTTCTCCCTAACGGCCTGGCTCGACGCGATGATCAGCGTGTCGTTTGAAGAGGGCTCGCCTTGTGCAATCTCCCTCGGCGATTAGCTGTCGGCTTTCGCTGCAAAGCAGGCAGCCGCTTGCCCTCATCGTCATGGCGAACGGTAGGCAGGTATCCCCGTCCGGTGCAGGTCGCGCTGGTCGGGGCGCACTTTGAGGTGCTTGTGGCTCCGGCCGCGAGCACCTGCTTTTTTACTGTTGGGAAGCTTCGCTCCGCATGTCGGCCATATGCGCCGCCACGCGGGCCTTCATTTCGGCGAGTGCGGCCAGGGCGTCCACACGCATCTGTTCGGTCTGAGCCTTTATCGCCTCCTCGTCCGTTTTCAGCTCCAGCTCATCCCGCACTGAGAACACGAGCTGATCCAGTTGGATCATGAGCGCCTCTATGAAGTCCTGCAAGGAGTCGGCGTACTTCTGACGGATTTCAACGATGGAATTGCGTGCTGCGTTCTCAGCGTCTAAATGGCGTTGGAAGCGTGCCCGCTGGGCTTCCATCGACCGCTGCAACGCAGCGAAATCTTCGGGGTCCGCTTTCCTGGTTTCGTTGTAGTTCGTCATTGCCGCCAAGATGCGCTGGATCTCCGCTTGAGCCGCAACCCTCTCCGCGACGTCTACTTTCAACCCACCATTCACTGCGCCTAGCGGAATCAACTCGATCATGCTTTTCATGAACCTCATGTTCACAAGCTTGTTGAGTTCTCTGGCGAGCAATACTGTGTGGGTGTTGCCCACGATGGAGACTTTGGAAATCGCCGCGACGAAGCCGCCTAGCGAGGCGGCGTAATCGAGGTTCTCCAGGTCCTTCGTCGGCAGGCTCGCAATGAATGTCTGCGCCTTGGTCACTTCGCTTACCGCTTCGACATACACCTCTCGACGAACGGAGGCTAGACGCTCCTTGCGAGCCTCATCAGTTGAATGCTCACGGTCCTGCGAAGCCCGCTCACGAGCCGCCTCACGCTCTGCGCGAGCCCTTGCTTCGGCGGCGTCAAGTTCACGCCGTGACCGGCCCTCGGCAGCATCAAGTTCGTGCCTCGACCGCGTGTCGGCGGCATCGATTTGCTTCCTGACTTGAATGTACGAGAGCACCAGCGTTAGGACCACGCCCAGCAGGGTGGCGCCTGGCACGATGAAGGGCTCATAGGCAGCCTTCTCGGGCTTGTCTGGCGTCAGTGCAATTGCAAGGGTGTTCCCGTTCCATGCAACTGAAGCCGCTGACGCTGGCGGTTGAGCCGCTGGGGTGTCGGTGACCTTCGGCGCGTCTAATTGGCCGGTGCCGCCGCGTGCTGAACTGGCTGGCGTAGGTGTTGATGAGGCCATGAGGAGCGAGGTTGCACTAATGGTTGTTTTGGCCGTTGTAGCACGTCAGCGGACCGTGCCTCGCCCAGTTGGCAAGCGTGGGGAAGTGCGTGGGGAAATGGAAAAAGCCCTATTTCTCTAAGTCGTTGATTTGACTCGTGAAATAGGGCTTTTCAAATCCTGGCGGAGCAGGCGGGATTCGAACCCGCGGGGGGCTATTAACCCCCACACGCTTTCCAGGCGTGCGACTTAAACCACTCATCCACCGCTCCAGGTGAGCCCGCTACTATAGCGCACTTTCGCGGGCCTCCTGGAGAAAAACGGCGGATCGAGCGGTCGAAGTTCAGTCGACGCTCAGCTGGCCGCTGCCGTCCGGCTTGCGCTTGGCCAGGGTCAGCGTGAGCACGCCGTTATCGAGCTTGGCGACGGAGCCGGTCTGGGTGATTTCCAGCGGCAGCGAGAGGCTGCGGGCGAAGCGGGTCGGGGCGCGTTCGGTGTGCAGGGCCTTCTCGCCTTCGGTCGGCGTGACGCGGGCTTGCTCGGCGTCGATGGAGAGGCGGCGGCCGTCGATGGCGATCTTCACGGCATCCTTGGCGACGCCGGGGAGGTCCAGGCGGACGACGTAGGTGGCATCGGTCTCGCTGACGTCGAGGGCGGGGCTTTGCAGGGCCAGGGCTTCCGGGTCGACGGCGAACAGGCGGTCGAGGCGGCGCGAGAGGTCGGCGTGGCTGCGGGTCAGGGGAATCAGGAACATGGTGCAATCTCCATTACAGGGTGGGGAAGGGCGCTCGCTGTTTCGTTTGCTGCTGCCCATGCACCCGAATTTGGACCATTCGCAGGGGCTTCAAGGGCCCGCAAAAATATGGTTTTGAAGGCCTTGAAGCGGCCGGCGCTGGCACGATATGGCCGCGTCCGACTGGTCTGGATGCCAAATCTGGGCTAGAATCGCGTGTTCCCTGGTTGGAAGACCGAGGAATATTGAGTAAGAAGAGCACGGCTCGAGTCGGTTTCACTCGTGTCCGCAAGTCAAAACTGGAAACCGTCTAGCGAGTGCGTCGTGGTGCAAAGCCACGCGTCCCCGAGGGCGGAATCCGCACCGGGGCCAAGTCCCCAGGAACGCATCATGATCAACAAGCAAGAAGTCGTCGCCGCCAACGCTCGCGCCGCAAATGACACCGGTTCGCCGGAAGTCCAAGTGGCCCTGCTGACGGCCCGCATCAACGCGCTGACCCCCCACTTCAAGACGCACGCCAAGGACCACCACGGTCGCCGCGGCCTGCTGAAGATGGTCAACAGCCGCAAGAGCCTGCTGGCCTACCTGAAGCGCAAGGACGCTGACCGTTACACGGCGCTGATCCAGAAGCTGGGCCTGCGCAAGTAAGCTGCCGCGATGAACGAAGAGCCTGTCTGGTCTTTCCCAGTACAGGCTCTTTGCATTTCATTCAAGGCAATCCGAAGAACGAAGGAGTTGGGCTGACGTGACGCTGCTGTGTCATTCCAAGGGTTCTGCACCGCACCGCAGAGTCGTTGGAATGGCATTGCGTCAAACCCAGACTACTCCCTGAGACATCCACAAAGACAAACCAGGAGAGATGCAATGAGCATGTTCAACAAGATCACCAAGACGTTCCAGTGGGGCAACCACACCGTCACGATGGAAACGGGCGAAGTGGCCCGTCAGTCGACCGGCGCCGTCGTCGTCGACATCGAAGGCACCGTGGTGCTGGCCACCGTGGTCGCCAAGTCCGAAGCCAAGGCCGGCCAGGACTTCTTCCCGCTGACCGTGGACTACCTCGAGAAGACCTACGCCGCCGGCAAGATCCCCGGCAGCTTCTTCAAGCGTGAAGGCCGCCCGAGCGAGCACGAGACGCTGACCAGCCGCCTGATCGACCGCCCGATCCGCCCGCTGTTCCCGGAAGGCTTCTTCAACGAAGTGCAGGTCGTGATCCACGTCCTGTCGCTGAACCCTGAAGTGCAGGCCGACATCGCCGCCATGATCGCTTCGTCGGCAGCCCTGGCTGTCTCGGGCATCCCGTTCGCCGGCCCGATCGGCGCCGCTCGCGTGGGCTATGTCAACGGCGAGTACATCCTGAACCCGGGCAAGCATCAGCTGGTCGACAGCAAGATGGACCTGGTCGTCGCCGGCACCGAAGCCGCCGTGCTGATGGTCGAATCCGAAGCTGACGGCCTGTCGGAGGAAGTGATGCTCGGCGCCGTGGTCTACGGCCACGACATGGGCAAGATCGCCATCAACGCCATCCATGAGCTGGTCCGCGAAGGCGGCAAGCCGGCCTGGAACTGGACCGCTCCGGCCAAGAACGAAGAGCTGATCGCCAAGGTCGGCACGCTGGCCAACGACGCGCTGGCCGCCGCCTACCAGATCCGCAACAAGCAAGCCCGCACGCAAGCTTGCCGCACCGCCACCGCTAACGTCTTCGCTGCACTGACCGCTGAAGGCATCGCCTTCGACAAGGTGGAGGTGGAAGGCATGCTGTTCGAGATCGAAGCCCGCATCGTGCGCGGCCAGATCCTGGCCGGCGAGCCCCGCATCGACGGCCGCGACACCCGCACCGTGCGCGCCATCGAAATCCGCAACAGCGTGCTGCCCCGTACCCACGGCTCGGCCCTATTCACCCGCGGTGAGACGCAGGCCCTGGTGATCGCCACGCTCGGCACCGACCGCGACGCCCAGCGCATCGACGCACTGGACGGCGAGTTCGAAGACCGCTTCATGATGCACTACAACATGCCCCCCTTCGCCACCGGCGAAACGGGTCGCGTGGGCAGCCCGAAGCGCCGCGAAATCGGCCACGGCCGCCTGGCCAAGCGCGCGCTGATCGCCGTGCTGCCGAGCAAGGAAGAATTCCCGTACTCGCTGCGCGTCGTTTCGGAAATCACCGAGTCGAACGGCTCCTCGTCGATGGCTTCGGTCTGCGGCGGCTGCCTGTCGCTGATGGACGCCGGCGTGCCGCTGAAGGCGCACGTGGCCGGTATCGCCATGGGCCTGATCAAGGACGGCAACCGCTTCGCCGTGCTGACCGACATCCTGGGTGACGAAGATCACCTCGGCGACATGGACTTCAAGGTGGCCGGCACCACGGGCGGCATCACCGCCCTGCAGATGGACATCAAGATCCAGGGCATCACCAAGGAAATCATGCAGGTCGCACTGGCGCAAGCCAAGGAAGCCCGCCTGCACATCCTGGGCAAGATGGTCGAAGCCATGGGCTCTGCCAACACCGAGGTCTCGCAGTTCGCTCCGCGTCTGTACACCATGAAGATCAATCCGGAGAAGATCCGTGACGTGATCGGCAAGGGCGGCGCCACCATCCGCGCGCTGACGGAAGAAACCGGCACGACGATCGACATCGGCGAAGACGGCACCATCACCATCGCCTCGACCGACGCTGAAAAGGCCGAATACGCCAAGAAGCGCATCCAGGAAATCACGGCCGAAGCCGAAGTGGGCAAGGTCTACGAAGGCCCGATCACCAAGATCCTGGACTTCGGCGCCCTCGTGAACATCCTCCCGGGCAAGGACGGCCTGCTGCACATCAGCCAGATCGCCCACCAGCGTGTGGAGAAGGTCACCGACTTCCTGCAAGAAGGCCAGATCGTCAAGGTCAAGGTCCTCGAGACGGACGAGAAGGGCCGCATCAAGCTGTCGATGAAGGCGCTGCTGGACCGCGATGCGGCTCCCGCTGCTGCCCCGGCCGCTCCCGAAGGTTCGGCGGAGTAATTCGCCCGATCTGACGACGATGAAAGCCATCGCCATCACCCGCCCCGGCGGGCCCGAGGTGCTGCAAGTCATCGAGCGTGACGCTCCCGTTGCCGGGAGCGGCGAATGCTTGATCGCGGTCGAGGCCTACGGCATCAACCGCCCCGACGTGCTGCAACGCAAGGGCCTGTACCCGGCACCGCACGGCGCCAGCGATCTGCCTGGCCTCGAAGTGGCTGGGCGCATTGCTGCGGGCGATGAAGTGGCGCTGGCCGAGGCTGGCTTGAAGATCGGCGATGCAGTCTGCGCGCTGGTCGCTGGCGGCGGTTATGCCGAGCAATGCGTGGCGCCGGTCGCGCAGTGCCTGCCGGTGCCTTCGGGCTGGTCGATGGCCGAGGCTGCGAGCCTGCCGGAAACCTTCTTCACCGTCTGGGCCAACGTGTTCGGCCGCGCCAAGCTGCAAAGCGGCGAGACGCTGCTGATCCACGGCGGCTCCAGCGGCATCGGCGTCACGGCGATCCAGCTGGCCAAGGCTTTCGGCGCACGCGTGCTCGTCACCGTGGGTTCGGCGGCCAAGGCGGAGGCTTGCCTCAAGCTCGGCGCCGACGTGGCGATCAACTACCGCGAACAGGATTTCGTCGCCGAAGCCAAGACCGCCACGGGCGGGAAGGGCGCTGACGTGATCCTGGACATGGTGGCCGGCTCGTATGTCGAACGCAATGTGCAGGCACTGGCGGACGACGGCCGCATCGCGATCATCGCGGTGCAGGGCGGCGTCGAGGCCAAGTTCAATGCGGCGGAAGTGCTGCGTCGTCGCCTGACGATCAGCGGCTCCACGCTGCGTCCGCGCCCGGTCAGCTTCAAGGCTGGCGTGGCGCGCGAACTGCGCGAGAAGGTCTGGCCCTTGCTGGCCACGCGCCAGATCCATCCGGTGATCTTCCGCGAGCTGCCGGCTTCGGCCGCCGCTGAGGCGCACGCGCTGATGGAATCGGGCGAGCACGTCGGCAAGATCGTTCTGAACTGGAAGGCTCAGCCATGAACCGCAAACCTCTGGTCGTCGGCAACTGGAAGATGAACGGCAGCCGTGCCGCGAACGCGGTGCTGCTGGCGGGCCTGCGTGAAGCGGGTCCGTGGGCGGCCGAAGTGGCCGTCTGCGTGCCGTTCCCGTACATCGCGGAAACGGCACTGGCGCTGACCGGCGCGCAGATCGCCTTCGGTTCGCAGGATTGTTCCTCGCACGAGTCCGGCGCCTTCACGGGCGAAGTCTCGAGCGCGATGCTGGCCGATCTGGGTTGCCGTTTCGCCATCGTCGGCCACTCGGAGCGCCGCGCTTATCACGCTGAAAGCGACCAACTGGTCGCCGACAAGGCCAAGGCGGCGCTGGCGCACGGCGTCACGCCGATCGTCTGCGTCGGCGAGACGCTGGCCGAGCGCGAAGCGGGGCAGGCCGAGACCGTGGTCAAGCGCCAGCTCGCCGCGGTCGTGCACACGCTGACGCATTGCATCGGTGAGATCGTGCTGGCTTATGAACCCGTCTGGGCCATCGGCACCGGCCGCACGGCCACGCCGGCGGACGCGCAGGCGATCCACGCCGTGCTGCGCCAGCAGCTGCACGCCGCCACGAAGAAGGCGGACGCGATCCGCATTCTCTACGGCGGCAGCGTGAAGCCCGACAACGCGGGCGAACTGTTCGCCCAGGCCGACATCGACGGCGGCCTGATCGGCGGCGCGGCCTTGAAGGCGGCTGATTTCGCCGCCATCTGCTCCGCGGCCAACCGCCGCGCCGCAGCTTGAATCTGATACTGAATCCACTTGGAGTTTTTTGAATGCAAGTCTTTGCGAATCTGATCCTGGTCCTTCAGCTGCTCTCCGCGCTGGTGATGATCGGCTTGGTGCTGGTCCAGCACGGCAAGGGCGCCGACATGGGCGCATCCTTCGGCTCGGGCGCTTCGGGCAGCCTGTTCGGCGCCACCGGCAGCGCCAACTTCCTGTCGCGCAGCACGGCCGTCTGCGCCACCGTGTTCTTCGTGTGCACGCTGGCTCTGGCCTACACCTCCAACCACCGCGGTGGTTCGGGCGTGGACGACAAGCTGCTCGACAAGGCGCCGGCCGCTGCCGCTTCGGCGGTCCTGCCGGCCGCTCCGGCTTCCGGCGCTGCTGCGATTCCTGGCGCTGAAGCTGCCAGCGCAGCCAAGTAATCGGGTTACAAGAACAGTCCGTCGATCGACCGAGTTAACGCTTGCAAAGCAGAGCGGGTTTCTGCTGAGAAAGTTCATGAACTTCCTCTGAGAGCCAAAAATTTCGGTATAGAATCTTGGTCTGTTCTGAGAGCACAAAGCAACTCCTCAAGCGAGTGCTCAAGAGCAAGAAAACACGAGCGGTCGTGGTGAAATTGGTAGACACGCTATCTTGAGGGGGTAGTGGCGAAAGCTGTGCGAGTTCGAGTCTCGCCGACCGCACCAAATGACATCGGTTAGGATTTGCCGTTGCCCTTGAAACAGGGGCTCCAGCAGTCCCGGTCGAAGCGACCTGTCGCAATACTCGGAAACCGTATGGGATTCGATTTGCAAGGGGCAAGACGGGCGCGTTCCGCGAAGCAGCCAAGGCTGCGGGGCGGCGCGCCCTTTGCTTTGGGTCGCGATATTTGAATCGTTCGCATCTACTGCCTGTTTTTGGGGTGGGTGGTGCGAGCACTGCAAGAGCATCGCCATGAATCTGGAACAGTACCTGCCCGTCATCCTCTTCATCTTGATCGGCGTGTTCATCGGCGTTGCGCCCCAGGTGCTGGGTTTCATCGCCGGCCCGCGTCGTCCTGACGCCGCCAAGAACTCCCCCTACGAGTGCGGCTTCGAAGCCTTCGAAGACGCACGCATGAAGTTCGATGTGCGCTACTACCTCGTCGCCATCCTCTTCATTCTTTTCGACCTCGAAATCGCCTTCCTGTTCCCCTGGGCCGTGGCCCTGCGCGAGATCGGGTTCTGGGGCTTCGCGTCGATGATGACCTTCCTGACCATCCTGGTCCTGGGTTTTGTCTATATGTGGAAGAAGGGCGCCCTTGATTGGGAATGAAGCAAGCCATGGCCAATGAAGAAATCCTGAAGAACGGCTTCGTCACCACCCAGGTCGACAAGCTCGTGAACTGGTCCAAGACCGGTTCCCTGTGGCCGATGACGTTCGGCCTTGCCTGCTGCGCGGTCGAGATGATGCACGCCGGTGCGGCGCGTTACGACATCGACCGTTTCGGCATGCTGTTCCGTCCGAGCCCGCGCCAGTCCGACCTGATGATCGTGGCCGGCACGCTGTGCAACAAGATGGCCCCGGCCCTGCGCAAGGTGTACGACCAGATGGCCGAGCCGCGCTGGGTGCTCTCGATGGGCTCCTGCGCCAACGGCGGCGGCTACTACCACTACAGCTACTCCGTCGTGCGCGGCTGCGACCGCATCGTGCCCGTGGACGTCTACGTGCCCGGCTGTCCGCCGACCGCCGAGGCGCTGCTCTACGGCATCCTGCAATTGCAGCGCAAGATCCGCCGCGAAAACACCATCGCCCGCTGAAGAAGGTCGCACAAGAATGAGCACCAACGAAACGCTCAAGTCGGCTCTGGAAGCCGCGCTGGGCGACAAGATCAAGAGCCTGGTGATTGCGCTGGACGAAGTCACGCTGACGGTTGCCGCCGCTGACTACGAAGGCGTCGCCAAGACGCTGCGTGACCACTCCGAGCTGCGCTTCGAGCAGCTGATCGACCTCTGCGGCGTCGACTACTCGGCCTACAAGGACGGCGCCTACGAAGGCCCGCGCTTCGCCACCGTCTCGCACCTGCTGTCGATCACGAAGAACTGGCGCGTGCGCGTCGTCGTCTTCGCGCCGAACGACGACCTGCCCGTGGTCGCCTCGGTCACGCCGATCTGGAATGCCGCCAACTGGTTCGAGCGCGAGTCGTTCGACCTCTACGGCATCATCTACGAAGGCCACGAAGACCTGCGTCGCATCCTGACCGACTACGGTTTCATCGGCCACCCGATGCGCAAGGACTTCCCGGTGTCGGGCCACGTCGAGATGCGCTACGACAGCGAGCAAAAGCGCGTGATCTATCAGCCGGTCACGATCGAACCGCGCGAAATCACCCCGCGGATCATCCGCGAAGAAAACTACGGTGGTCTGTAAGTCATGGCCGATATCAAGAACTACACGCTGAACTTCGGTCCCCAGCACCCGGCCGCCCACGGTGTGCTGCGTCTGGTGCTGGAGCTGGACGGCGAAGTCATCCAGCGCGCCGACCCGCACATCGGCCTGCTGCACCGCGCCACCGAAAAGCTGGCCGAGAGCAAGACCTTCATCCAGTCGCTGCCCTACATGGACCGCCTCGACTACGTGTCGATGATGTCCAACGAGCACGCCTACTGCCTGGCCATCGAGAAGATGCTCGGCCTGGAAGTGCCGATCCGCGCCCAGTACATCCGCACGATGTTCGGCGAGCTGACCCGCATCCTGAACCACCTGCTGTGGATCGGCGCGCACGGCATTGACTGCGGCGCGATGAACATCCTGATCTACGCGTTCCGCGAGCGTGAAGACATCTTCGACATGTACGAAGCCGTCTCCGGCGCGCGCATGCACGCGGCCTACTTCCGTCCGGGTGGCGTCTACCGCGACCTGCCGGATTCGATGCCGCAGTACCGCGAGTCCAAGATCAAGAACGCCAAGGCGATCGCCAAGCTGAACCAGAACCGTTCGGGCTCGCTGCTGGACTTCATCGAAGACTTCTGCAAGCGCTTCCCCGCCAACGTCGACGACTACGAAACCCTGCTGACCGACAACCGCATCTGGAAGCAGCGCACCGTCGGCATCGGTGTGGTGTCGCCGGAGCGCGCGCTGAACCTGGGCTTCACCGGCCCGATGCTGCGCGGCTCGGGCATTGCCTGGGACCTGCGCAAGAAGCAGCCGTACGACGTCTACGGCCAGATGGACTTCGACGTCGCCATCGGCACGAACGGCGACACGTACGACCGCTACCTGGTCCGCGTGGAAGAGATGCGCCAGGCCAACCGCATCGTCCAGCAGTGCGTCGCCTGGCTCAAGGCCAACCCCGGCCCGGTCATCACGGACAACCACAAGGTGGCGCCGCCGAGCCGCGAGACGATGAAGTCGTCGATGGAAGAGCTGATCCACCACTTCAAGCTCTTCACCGAAGGTTTCCGCGTCCCCGAAGGCCAGGCCTACGCCGCCGTCGAGCACCCCAAGGGCGAGTTCGGCATCTACATGGTGAGCGACGGCGCCAACAAGCCGTACCGCCTGAAGATCCGCGCCCCGGGCTATTCGCATCTGGCCGCGCTGGATGAGATGGCCAAGGGCCACATGATTGCCGACGCGGTTGCCGTCATCGGCACCATGGACATTGTTTTCGGTGAGATTGACCGATGAGCGATCAGCAATACGTTTTGAGCGAGGCCACGGCCGCGCGTTTCGCCCGTGAAGTGGCGAAGTACCCTGCCGAGATGAAGCAGTCGGCCGTGATGGCCTGCCTGTCCATCGTCCAGCAGGAACAGGGTTATGTCTCGCGCGCCAGCGAGGACGTCATCGCCGAGTACCTCGGCATGCCGGCCATCGCGGTGTACGAGGTCACGACCTTCTACAACATGTACAACCAGCGCCCGGTCGGCCAGTTCAAGCTGAACGTGTGCACGAACCTGCCTTGCCAGCTGCGCGACGGCACGAAGGCGCTGGAGCATCTCTGCTCCAAGCTCGGCGTGGAGAAGGGCGGCACGACGGCCGACGGCCTCTTCACCGTGCAGGAGAGCGAGTGCCTGGGCGCCTGCGCCGACGCACCGGTGATGCTGGTGAACGACCGCCAGATGTGCAGCTTCATGAGCCACCAGCGCCTCGACGAACTCGTCGACGTGCTCAAGGCCAACGCAAAGAACTGAGGCCGGCCCACCATGATCGATCTCTCCAAATTTCAATCGACGGGCAACGAGACCTGCTTCCATGATCGCCACCTCGGTGCGCAGATCTATGCAGGCCTGGACGGCAAGAACTGGTCGCTCCAGGACTACGTCGCCCGCGGCGGCTACCAAGCCCTGAAGAAGATCCTCGCGCAAGACGGCGGCGAGGGCATGACCCAAGACCAGGTGATCGCCGAAGTGAAGACCTCGGCCCTGCGCGGCCGCGGCGGCGCCGGCTTCCCCACGGGTCTGAAGTGGAGCTTCATGCCCCGCCAGTTCCCGGGCCCGAAGTACCTGGTCTGCAACTCGGACGAAGGCGAGCCGGGCACCTGCAAGGACCGCGACATCCTCATGTTCAACCCGCACATCGTCATCGAAGGCATGGCGATCGCGGCGTATGCCATGGGCATTCCGGTGGGCTACAACTACATCCACGGCGAGATCTTCGAGGTGTACGAACGCTTCGAGGCCGCGCTGGAAGAGGCGCGCGCCGCCGGCTTCCTGGGTGACAAGATCATGGGCTCGAACTTCTCGTTCCAGCTCCATGCGTTCCACGGCTTCGGCGCCTACATCTGCGGCGAAGAAACCGCGCTGCTCGAATCGCTGGAAGGCAAGAAGGGCCAGCCGCGCTTCAAGCCGCCGTTCCCGGCCAGCTTCGGCTACGCCGGCAAGCCCACGACGATCAACAACACCGAGACCTTCGCGGCCGTGCCCTGGATCATCCGCAACGGCGGCCAGGCCTACCTCGAAGTCGGCAAGCCCAACAACGGCGGCACGAAGATCTACTCGGTCTCCGGTGACGTCGAGCGCCCCGGCAACTACGAGATCCCGATGGGCACGCCGTTCAGCACGCTGCTGGAGATGGCGGGCGGCGTCCGCAAGGGCCGCACGCTCAAGGCCGTGATCCCGGGCGGTTCGTCGGCCCCGGTGCTGCCGGCCGACATCATGATGAACTGCACGATGGACTATGACTCCATCGCCAAGGCCGGCTCGATGCTGGGCTCGGGCGCCGTCATCGTGATGGACGACTCGCGCTGCATGGTCGAGAGCCTGCTGCGTCTCGCGTACTTCTACGCCCACGAATCCTGCGGCCAGTGCACGCCGTGCCGCGAAGGCACGGGCTGGATGCACCGCGTGCTGGAACGCATCTATCACGGCAAGGGCCGCCCGGAAGACATCGAGCTCCTGAACTCGGTCGCCGACGGCATCATGGGCCGCACCATCTGCGCCCTCGGCGACGCCGCGGCCATGCCGGTGCGCGCCATGCTCAAGCACTTCAAGCCTGAGTTCGTGGCGATGATCGAAGCCGCCGCCGCCAAGAAAGCCGCCTGAGAAGAACCATGATTGAAATCGAACTCGACGGACAAAAGGTAGAGGTCAAGGAAGGCAGCATGGTCATGCATGCTGCCGAGAAGGCCGGCACCTACATCCCGCACTTCTGCTATCACAAGAAGCTCTCCATCGCCGCCAACTGCCGCATGTGCCTGGTGGACGTGGAGAAGGCTCCGAAGCCCATGCCCGCGTGCGCCACGCCGGTCACGCAAGGCATGATCGTGCGCACCAAGAGCGAGAAAGCCATCAAGGCCCAGCAGGGCGTGATGGAGTTCCTGCTGATCAACCACCCGCTGGACTGCCCGATCTGCGACCAGGGCGGCGAGTGCCAGCTGCAAGACCTGGCCGTCGGCTACGGCGCCAGCAAGAGCCGCTACTCCGAAGAGAAGCGCGTGGTCTTCCACAAGAACGTGGGCCCGCTGATCTCGATGGAAGAGATGAGCCGTTGCATCCATTGCACGCGTTGCGTCCGCTTCGGCCAGGAAATCGCCGGCCAGATGGAACTCGGCATGGCGCACCGCGGTGAGCACTCCGAGATCCAGACCTTCGTCGGCCGCACGGTCGATTCGGAGCTGTCGGGCAACATGATCGACGTCTGCCCGGTCGGCGCGCTCACGAGCAAGCCGTTCCGCTACAGCGCCCGCACGTGGGAGCTGTCGCGCCGCAAGAGCGTCTCGCCGCACGATTCGACCGGCTCGAACCTGATCGTCCAGGTCAAGGGCTCGCAGGTCATGCGCGTCGTGCCGCTGGAGAACGAAGATGTCAACGAATGCTGGATCGCCGACCGCGACCGCTTCTCGTACGAATCGCTGAACAGCGACCAGCGCGTCACCGCCCCGATGCTCAAGCAGGGCGGCGCCTGGAAGACCGTCGATTGGACGACGGCGCTGGAATATGTGGTCAACGGCCTCAAGGGCGTGAAGAACGACCACGGCGCTGCCGCCATCGGCGCGCTGGGCTCGAACCATAGCTCGGTCGAAGAACTGCACCTGCTGGCCAAGCTGGTCCGTTCGCTCGGCAGCGAGAACGTCGATACGCGTCTGCGTCACGCCGACTTCGCCAACGTGGCGGAAGAGGGCAAGGCGCACTGGCTCGGCGCTTCGATCGCAACGCTTTCGACCGTCGATCGCGCCTTCGTGATCGGTTCGTCGCTGCGCAAGGATCACCCGCTGTTCGCCCAGCGTCTGCGCCAGGCCGCTCGCCGCGGTGCGCAGATCACGGTGCTCGGCGCCGGTGAAGAAGACTGGCTGATGAAGGTCACCGCGCGCGCCAACGTGGCGCCGAGCGGCTGGGTGCAAGCGCTGGCCGATGTGGCCGCCGCGGTTGGCGCCTCGACCGGAGCTGCGGCTCCTGCTGCCGGCACCGCAACGGACGCTGCTCAAGCCATCGCCAAGTCGCTGCTCTCGGGCAAGACCAAGGCCGTGCTGCTGGGCAACGCCGCTGCGCAACATCCGCAAGCTGCCAGCCTGCTGTCGCTGGCGAACTGGATTGCCGCGCAGACTGGCGCCACGGTCGGCTACCTGACCGAAGCCGCCAACACCGTCGGCGCGCAGCTCGTGCGCGCGCTGCCGGGGCAGGGCGGTCTGAACGCCGGCCAGATGCTGGCGGGCGAAAAGCTGAAGGCCATCCTGCTGCTGAACACCGATCCGATCCTGGAAAGCGCGAACGCCGCTGCCGCCGCCAAGGCGATGGCCGGCGCCGAAATGATCGTGGTGATGAGCCCGTTCAAGACCGGCGTCGAGTACGCGGACGTGATCCTGCCGATCGCCCCGTTCACCGAGACCTCGGGCTCCTTCGTCAACGCCGAAGGTCGCCTGCAAAGCTTCGTCGGCGTGGTCAAGCCGCTGGGCGATACCCGTCCGGCCTGGAAGGTGCTGCGCGTGCTGGGCAACCTGCTCGGCCTCGACGGCTTCAACCAGGACAGCTCGGAGCAGGTCAAGACCGAAGCGCTGGGCGTGCATGCCGATCTGTCGGCGCGCTTGTCGAATGCGACGAACGCTGCTGTTGCCACCGGCGCAACGGCTGCCGGCGTCGAGCGTCTGGCCCCGGTGCCGATCTACGCGACCGATGCCCTGGTCCGCCACTCGACCTCGCTGCAACTGACCGCCGATGCCCGCAAGGCCCCGGTCGCCTCGCTGCCGCAAGCCTTGTGGAACCAGCTCGGCCTGGTCGACGGTGCCCGCGTGCGTGTCTCGCAAGACGGTGCCGGCGCAGCCGAACTGCCGGCCGTGCTGGACGCCTCGCTGCCCGCCAACGTGGTTCGCGTGCCGCAAGGCCTGGCTGAAACCGCGGCCCTCGGCGCTGCCTTCGGCGCCCTCAACGTCGCGAAGGTGTAAACAGAGATGAACGCATTGAACGACTTCTTCGCCATGGTCCAGGCAAGCGCGCTCTGGCCGGTGATCTGGAGCGTGCTCAAGATCGTCTTCGTGGTGCTGCCGCTCCTGGGTTGCGTGGCCTACCTGACGCTCTGGGAACGCAAGGCCATCGGCTGGTCGCAGATCCGCCCGGGTCCGAACCGCGTGGGCCCCTACGGCCTGCTGACCCCGATTGCCGACGCCGTGAAGCTGATCTTCAAGGAGATCATTTTCCCGTCGGCCGCCAACAAGGGCCTGTTCTTCCTCGGCCCGATCATGACCATCATGCCGGCTCTCGCCGCGTGGGCCGTGATGCCTTTCGGCCCGGAAGTGGCGGTGTCCAACATCAACGCCGGCCTGCTGTTCGTGATGGCCATCACCTCGCTCGAGGTGTACGGCGTGATCATCGCCGGCTGGGCCTCGAACTCGAAGTACGCCTTCCTCGGTGCGCTGCGTGCCTCCGCTCAGATGGTCAGTTATGAAGTCTCCATGGGCTTCTGCCTGGTGATCGTGCTGATGGTGACCGGCAGCCTGAACATGACGGAAGTCGTCATGAGCCAGGAGCGCGGCACCTTCGCTGCGATGGGTGTGAACTTCCTGTCCTGGAACTGGCTGCCGCTGTTCCCGATCTTCATCGTCTACTTCATCTCCGGCCTGGCCGAGACGAACCGCCACCCGTTCGACGTGGTGGAAGGCGAATCCGAGATCGTGGCCGGTCACATGATCGAGTACTCCGGCATGTCCTTCGCCATGTTCTTCCTGGCCGAGTACGCCAACATGATCCTGGTGTCGGCCCTGGCCGTGGTGATGTTCCTCGGCGGCTGGAGCGCACCGATCAGCTGGTCCGCGCTGGGCATGCAAACGCCCGAGTTCATCCAGCACACCCTGGGCTTCTGGAACTGGGGCTGGCTGTTCCTCAAGACCTTCTGCGTGGTCTCCATGTTCCTGTGGGTCCGCGCCACGTTCCCGCGCTACCGCTATGACCAGATCATGCGTCTGGGCTGGAAGATCTTCATCCCCGTGACCCTGGTCTGGCTGCTCGTTGTGGGCCTGTGGATCCAGTCGCCCCTCAATATCTGGAAGTAAATCTGATGAGTGCCTTCAAAGACTTCATCAAGAGTTTCATGCTCCTTGAGCTGCTCAAGGGCATGAAGCTCACGGGCAAGCACTTCTTCTCGCCCAACATCACCGTGATGTTCCCGGAAGAGAAGACGCCGCTGTCCCCGCGTTTCCGTGGCCTGCACGCGCTGCGTCGCTACGAGAACGGCGAGGAACGCTGCATCGCCTGCAAGCTCTGCGAGGCCGTGTGCCCCGCCATGGCCATCACGATCGAGTCCGACGTGCGTGCTGACGGTTCGCGCCGCACCACGCGCTACGACATCGACCTGACCAAGTGCATCTTCTGCGGCTTCTGCGAGGAAAGCTGCCCCGTGGATTCGATCGTCGAAACCGACATCTTCGAATACCACGGCGAGAAGCGCGGCGACCTGTACTTCACCAAGGACATGCTGCTGGCAGTCGGTGACAAGTACGAGCCCCGCATCGCAGCCCAAAAGGAGGCAGACGCAAAGTACCGCTGAACGGTTGCGTTAGCGACCCGGAAAGCTGCTTGCGCCATAGGACACCCATGGACATCACAACTGCACTCTTCTACGTCTTCTCGGCCGTCTTGCTCGGCTCGGCGGCGCTCGTCATCACGGCGCGCTCCACCGTGCACTCGGCCCTGTTCCTGATCCTGGGCTTCTTCAGCGCCTCGTGCCTGTGGATGCTGCTCAAGGCCGAGTTCCTGGCCATCACGCTGGTGCTGGTCTACATCGGCGCCGTGATGGTGCTGTTCCTGTTCGTGGTGATGATGCTCGATTTCGATGCGTCAACCGTGCGCACGAACTTCTACAAGCACCTGCCGCTGGCCGGTCTTGTGGGCGCGCTGATCGCGCTGGAAATGGCTGCCGTGCTCGTGCCCGGCTTCCGCCTGACCGAAGCGCCCGCCGCCACGGCTGAAGCCCTGAAGATGGGCAACACCAAGGTGCTCGGCATCGAGATCTACACCCAGTACCTGTACCCGCTGGAAATCGCCGCGGTGCTGCTGCTGGTGGCCGTGATCGCCGCCATCGCGCTGACCCTGCGTCACCGCAAGGATGTGCGCACGCAGAACCCGTCGCAGCAGGTCCGCGTCAAGAAGGCCGACCGTCTGAAGATCGTCAAGATGGCGCCGACTGTCGCCACCCCGGCCGCTCCGGCTGAAGAGAACAAGGGAGCCGCATGATGGGCGCTTTGACCCTCGGACATTTCCTCACCGTGGGCGCGATCCTGTTCGCGCTGTCGGTGATCGGCATCTTCCTGAACCGCAAGAACCTCATCGTGCTGCTGATGGCCATCGAGCTGATGCTGCTGGCGGTGAATCTGAACTTCGTGGCCTTCTCGCACTACCTGGGCGACGTGGCCGGCCAGGTCTTCGTGTTCTTCATCCTGACCGTGGCAGCTGCCGAGTCGGCGATCGGCCTGGCCATCCTGGTCGTGCTGTTCCGCAACCGCGCCACGATCAATGTGGATGAGCTCGACGCGCTCAAGGGTTGAGAAAGGGATAACAACATGATGTCTGCAACTCTCAACGCATCCACGCTGCTGATCGTGCCGCTGGCGCCGCTGGCCGGCGCCGTGCTGGCCGGTTTCTTCGGCAAGCAGATCGGCCGTGCCGGCGCGCACTGGGCCACCATCATCGGCGTGCTCGTCTCTTTCATCATCTCGGCCATGACGCTGTACAGCGTGGCCGTGGACGGTGCCCGCTTCAACGCCACCATCTATGAATGGATGAACGTCGGCGGCCTGAAGATGGAAGTCGGCTTCCTGGTCGACGGCCTCACCGCCATGATGATGTGCGTGGTGACCTTCGTCTCGCTGATGGTGCACATCTACACCATCGGCTACATGGAGGAAGACCCCGGCTACCAGCGCTTCTTCAGCTACATCTCGCTGTTCACCTTCAGCATGCTGATGCTGGTGATGAGCAACAACATGCTCCAGCTGTTCTTCGGCTGGGAAGCGGTGGGCCTGGTCTCGTACCTCCTGATCGGCTTCTGGTACACCAAGCCGACGGCCATCTTCGCCAACATGAAGGCCTTCCTGGTCAACCGCGTGGGCGACTTCGGCTTCATCCTCGGCATCGGCCTGCTGGTCGCCTACGGCGGCACGCTGAACTACGCCGAGACGTTTGCCAAGGCCGGTGAACTCGCGCAAGTGAAGTTCCCGATGCCCATCCTGACGGGCCTGTTCGGCTCCGACTGGATGATGCTGACCGTGGCCTGCATCTGCCTGTTCATCGGTGCGATGGGCAAGTCGGCGCAGTTCCCGCTGCACGTCTGGCTGCCGGACTCGATGGAAGGCCCGACCCCGATCTCCGCGCTGATCCACGCCGCCACCATGGTGACGGCCGGCATCTTCATGGTGACACGCATGTCGCCGCTGTTCGAGCTGTCGGACACCGCGCTGAACTTCGTCATGGTGATCGGTGCGATCACGGCGCTGTTCATGGGCTTCCTGGGCATCATCCAGAACGACATCAAGCGCGTGGTGGCGTACTCGACGCTCTCGCAGCTCGGCTACATGACGGTCGCCCTGGGTGCCTCGGCCTACTCGGTCGCCGTGTTCCACCTGATGACGCACGCCTTCTTCAAGGCCCTGCTGTTCCTCGGCGCCGGTTCCGTGATCATCGGCATGCACCACGACCAGGACATCCGCAACATGGGCGGCCTGCGCAAGTACATGCCCATCACCTGGATCACGTCGCTCTTGGGTTCGCTCGCGCTGATCGGCACGCCGTTCTTCGCCGGCTTCTACTCGAAGGACTCGATCATCGAGGCCGTGCACGCCAGCCACCTGCCGGGCGCGGGCTTTGCCTACGCCGCGGTGATCATCGGCGTGTTCGTGACGGCGTTCTACAGCTTCCGGATGTACTTCCTGGTCTTCCACGGCAAGGAGAACTTCCATCACAAGCCGTTCCCCGGTGAGCACGATCATCATGACGACGACCATGGCCACGGCCATGACCACACGCCGCACGAGTCGAAGTGGGTCGTGACCCTGCCGCTGGTGCTGCTGGCGATCCCGTCAGTCATCATCGGTTTCATCGCCATCGAGCCGATGCTCTACGGCAGCTTCTTCAAGGACGCGATCAGCTTCAACCTCGAAGCGCATCCGGCCATGGAAGAACTGGCGCACGAGTTCCACGAAGTGGGCGGCGCCATGGGCATGGGCCTGCACTCGTTCACGAGCCTGCCGTTCATCCTGGCGCTCTCGGGCGTGGTCGCGGCTTACGTCTGCTACATGGTCGCGCCGGTCATTCCGGCCACCTTCGCCCGCGTGCTGCGTCCGCTCATCGTCGTGCTTGAGAACAAGTACTTCATGGACTGGATCAACGAGAACATCCTGGCGCGCCTGGCGCGCGGCATCGGCCTGACCGCCTGGAAGGTCGGCGATCAGGGCGTGATCGACGGCGTGATCATCAACGGTTCCGCCAAGACCATCGGCGGCATCGCCGGTCTGGTGCGCCGCGTGCAGTCGGGCTTCCTGTACTGGTATGCCCTCGTGATGATCCTGGGCGTCATCGGCCTGATGACCTGGCAGCTCTGGCCGTACATCAAGCCTCAATTCCAAGCCCTCGTCGGCTTCTGAGGGGCGGAGAACAAGAATGGGAATTTTGAGTCTTGCCATCTACCTGCCCATCGTCAGCGGCGCCTTGCTGCTGCTGTTGGGTAAAGCCGAACAGGCCAAGCTCGTGCGCTGGCTGGCCCTCGCGGCCGCCGTCGCCAGCTTCGCCGTCACGGTGCCGCTGATCACGGGCTTCCAGCTCGGCACGGCCGCCATGCAGTTCGTCGAGCACTACACCTGGATCGAGCGCTTCAACATCGACTACCACCTCGGTGTCGACGGCATCTCGATGTGGTTCGTGCCGCTGACCGCCTTCATCACCGTGATCGTCGTGATCGCCGCGTGGGAAGTGATCGAGTCGCGCGTGAACCAGTACATGGGTGCCTTCCTGATCCTGTCCGGCCTGATGGTCGGCGTGTTCAGCGCGCTCGACGGCATGCTCTTCTACGTGTTCTTCGAGGCCACGCTGATCCCGATGTACATCATCATCGGCGTCTGGGGCGGCCCGAACCGCGTCTACGCAGCGTTCAAGTTCTTCCTGTACACGCTGGCCGGCTCGCTCTTGATGCTGATCGCGCTGCTGTACCTGTACGTGCAGTCGGGCGGCAGCTTCGACATCGCCACCTGGCACAAGCTGCCGCTGTCGATGCAGGAGCAGACGTACCTGTTCTTCGCCTTCCTGGCCGCCTTCTCGGTCAAGGTGCCGATGTGGCCGGTGCACACCTGGCTGCCGGACGCCCACGTGGAAGCGCCGACCGGCGGTTCCGTCGTGCTGGCCGCGATCATGCTGAAGCTCGGCGCCTATGGTTTCCTGCGTTTCTCGCTGCCGATCGCGCCGGATGCCGCTCACCACTTCTCGTGGCTGATCATTGGCATGTCGCTGACGGCCGTGGTCTACGTCGGTCTCGTGGCCCTGGTGCAGAAGGACATGAAGAAGCTCGTTGCTTATTCGTCCGTTGCGCACATGGGCTTCGTGACCCTGGGCTTCTTCATCTTCAACGAGCTGGGCGTGCAGGGCGCGATCGTGCAGATGATCTCGCACGGCTTCGTTTCGGGCGCGATGTTCCTCTGCATCGGCGTGCTGTACGACCGCGTGCATTCGCGTGAAATCTCGGCCTACGGCGGCGTGGTCAACACCATGCCCAAGTTCGCCGCGCTGGCGCTGTTCTTCGCGATGGCCAACTGCGGTCTGCCCGCCACGGCCGGCTTCGTCGGCGAGTGGATGGTGATCCTGGGCGCCGTCGGCTACCAGTTCTGGATCGGCGCCATCGCCGCCACGGCCCTGGTGTTCGGCGCGGCCTACACGCTCTGGATGTACAAGCGCGTGTACTTCGGCGCCGTCACCAACGACAACGTCAAGTCGCTCACCGACATCAACGGCCGCGAGTTCGCGATGCTGGCGGTGCTGGCGATCGCCACGTTGTACATGGGCCTGTATCCCAAGCCCTTCACCGACGTGATGCAGGCCTCGGTCACCGAGCTGCTGCACCACGTGGCGCAGAGCAAGCTGTAAGAAAAGGGCCATAGACAAAATGAACACCATGAACTGGCTCGCGATTTATCCCGAAGCGCTCCTGCTCGTGATGGCGTGCGTGATCGCCATCGTCGACCTCTTCGTCACCGACCCGGTCCGCCGCGTCACGTACTGGCTCACGCAGGCGACCATCGCCGGCGTGGCCGTCATGCACCTGGTGAACTTCAAGGACGGCCTCACGGCCTACGCCATGCAAGGCATGGTCGTGGCCGACCCGATGGGCCACCTGCTGGCGCTGTTCGCCTGCATCGCCACGATGGTCACGCTGGTCTATGCGCGCCCCTACGCCGCACCGCGCGAGATCCTCAAGGGTGAGCTGTTCACCCTGAGCCTGTTCTCGCTGCTGGGCATCTGCGTGATGGTGGCCGCCAACAACTTCCTGATGGTCTACCTCGGCCTGGAGCTGATGACGCTGTCGCTGTACGCGCTCGTGGCCCTGCGCCGCGACCATGCCATCTCGACCGAAGCCGCCATGAAGTACTTCGTGCTCGGCGCGCTGGCCAGCGGTTTCCTGCTGTACGGCCTGTCGATGATGTACGGCGCCACCGGTTCGCTGTCGATCTCCGAGTCCTTCAAGGTGATCAGCGCCGGCGTGCCCAACAAGGCCGTGCTGGTGTTCGGCGTGGTCTTCGTGGTCGCCGGCCTGGCCTTCAAGCTTGGCGCCGCTCCGTTCCACATGTGGGTGCCGGACGTCTACCAAGGCGCGCCGACGGCCGTCACGCTGCTGATCGGCGCCGGCCCCAAGCTGGCCGCCTTCGGCATCACCATGCGCCTGCTGGTGGAAGGCATGATCGGCCTGGCGATCGACTGGCAGCAGATGCTGCTGGTGCTGGCGCTGGCGTCGCTGGTGATCGGCAACCTTGCGGCAATAGCGCAGACGAACTTCAAGCGCCTGCTCGCCTACTCGACCATCGCGCAGATGGGCTTCATGCTGCTGGGCATGGCCTCGGGCGTGATCGAGGGCAGCACCGCCAACGGCCAGAACGCCTACGGCTCGGCGATGTTCAACTCGGTCGTTTACGTGCTGACCACGCTGGGCACCTTCGGCATGATCATGCTGCTGGCCCGCAACGGCCACGAAGCCGAAGAGATCAAGGACCTGGCCGGCCTGGCCAAGCGCAGCCCCTGGTTCGCGCTGCTGCTGACCATCTTCATGTTCTCGCTGGCCGGCATCCCGCCGACGGGCGGCTTCTACGCCAAGCTGGCCGTCCTGCAAGCCGCGGTCGCCACCGGCTCGACGCTGTACCTGCAGCTGGCCGTGGCCGCCGTGGTGCTGTCGCTGATCGGCGCGTTCTACTACCTGCGCGTTGTGAAGGTCATGTTCTTCGACGAGCCGTCTGACACGCAAGCGCTGGTTGTGCCGGCCGATGCCAAGATCGTCATGTCGCTCAACGGCGTGGCCGTGCTCGCCTTCGGTATCCTGCCGGGCGGCCTCATGACCTGGTGCGTCTACGCGATTCACCAGGCGCTGACGACCTGATGAACCAGGGCGCCGCGATCTGGGTGGTGCTGTTGGCCGCCGCGGTGGCGGCCAACTGGCCTTACTTCAGCGAACGCGTCCTGCTGGTCGGGCCGCGTCGAGCGTCCAAGCACTTCGGCTGGCGCCTGCTGGAGCTGGCCATCCTGGGCACCGCTGCCTTGTGGCTGGGCTTCGGCCTCGAAGCCCAGATCGGCCAGCGCCAGGAGCAGGGCTGGGCGTTCTACGCCGCCACGGCCTGCCTGTTCCTCACGCTCGGCTTCCCCGGCTTCGTCTGGCGCTACCTGCGCAAGCATCGCGAGCAGGCTGCCGATGAGTGACAAGGACTCCAGCGAAGACCACCTGGTCGAGCGCACGCTCACCAGCGAAACCGTCTACGCCGGCAACTTCCTCAAGGTCAGCCGCGACACCATCGCGCTGCCCGACGGCAAGCAAAGCACCCGCGAGTTCATCCGCCACCCCGGCGCCGTGATGATCGTGCCGCTGCTGGACGACGGCACGCTGCTGCTGGAGCGCCAGTACCGCTACCCGCTCTCCCGCGTGATGCTGGAGTTCCCGGCCGGCAAGCTCGATCCGAACGAAACGCCGCTCGCCTGCGGCCAGCGCGAACTGCGCGAGGAGACCGGCTACAGCGCCCGCGAATGGGCCTACGCCGGCGTCCTGCACAACGCCATCGCCTACTCGGACGAAGGCATCCACATCTTCTTCGCCCGCGGTCTGACCCTGGGCGAACGCCATCTCGATGAGGGCGAGTTCCTCGACCTCGTGACCCACACGCCGGCCGAGCTCGACGCCCTGGCCTTCAGCGGCGAGCTGACCGACGCCAAGACGCTGATCGGCATGCTCTGGTTCAGCCGCTGGCAGACCGGCCAGTGGAACCTCCCATGGCAATCGTCCTGAACCTGCAGTGCGGCGCCGGCCATGCCTTCGAGGGCTGGTTCGGCTCCAGCGAGGCCTGCGACGACCAGCAGGCCCGCGGTCTGCTGAGCTGCCCGCTCTGCGCTAACGCCCAAGTCAAGCGCATGCCGAGCGCCCCGCGCATCAACCTCGGTGCTGCCGAATCTGCACCGCAGGCCGCGGCCGTCACGGAACCGACACCCACACCGGCTGAAATTCAAGGCCGGGTGCAGCAGTTCATCCGACAGCTTCGGGACAATTCGGAGGATGTCGGCGAGCGCTTCACCGAGGAAGCGCGCCGCATCCACCAAGGCGACGCCGAGGAGCGCGCCATCCGCGGGCAGGCCAGCCCTGAGCAGACGCGCGAACTGGTGGAGGAGGGCATCTTCGTCCTCCCGCTGCCGGACATCGGCGATGAGCCGCTGCACTAGGTCAGCCCCCTGATCCGCTGACGCAAGCGGTTAGCTTGCCCGGATCGGACTGCAGTTCGTCGCCTCAGGCTGCAACCCGTCGGCCTATCCCCCCGACCGTCGCGCGACTTTTGGCATCCGGTCCCTCGGCCGATACGATGCCGGCAGTTTGTAAAGAAGCCCACTTTGGAGCATTGGAGAAGAGATGATCATCCGCCCGCGAATCCCCGTCGCCCGAACCCTGTTGATCCTGAGCCTCGCTGCGTCCGCTGCGGTCCTGGCCGGTTGCAACAAGTCCGGCGCCAAGGAGGAGGAGAAGAGCAAGCTGCCACCCGCGCTGCAGCTCTCTGCTGAAGACACGCTGGTGATGGGTCAGAGCACCCACAGCAGCGGCCCCCTGATCACCGGTTCGGTCCAGGCCGAACGCCGCGCCGATCTGCGTGCCGAGCAGCCTGCTGTCGTGCTGCAGGTGCTGAAGGAAAACGGCGAGGCCGTGCACAAGGGCGACCTGCTGGTCCGCCTGGACGCCACCTCGATCCGTGACGGCCTGACTTCCGCCGAGGAAGCCGCCCGCGCCGCGCGCGAATCCTTCGAGCAGAACGACCGCCAGTACGAGCGCCAGAAGACCCTGCAAGCTCAGGGCATGGTCTCCATCCAGGCGCTGGAAGACGCGCAGAACCGCCGCACCGCCGCGCTGAGCGAGCGAGTCGCCGCCGACGCCCGCCTCGTGGCCGCACGCCAGCAGCTGACCCGCACCGAATCCCGCGCCCCGTTCGACGGCATCGTCAGCGAGCGTCAGGTCTCGGCCGGCGACACCGCCCAGGTCGGCAAGGCGCTGCTCAAGGTGATCGACCCGACCTCCATGCGTTTTGAAGGTTATGTCCAGGCCGACCAGCGCGCCAACCTCAAGGTCGGCCAGATGGTCGACCTGCGCATCAACGGTCTGGGCAAGACACAGCTCGAAGGCCGCGTGCGCCGCATCGACGTGGCGGCCGACCCGGTCAGCCGCCAGGTCGCCGTGATCGTGGACTTCACCGACCCGCACCAGGCCAACGTGGCCGGCCTCTACGGCGAAGGCACCGTACGCACCACCAGCACCAGCGCCCTGATGCTCGGCGACGGCGACATGCAGCGCGACGGCGACGCCGCCTTCGCCTGGGCCGTGCGCGACGGCAAGCTCGTGCGCCAGAAGATCACGCTCGGCGAGCGCGACGCGCGCACGGGCGACTACGTCGTCACCGCCGGCCTGAAGGACGGCGACGTGCTGATTCGCAACCCCAGCCGCACGCTGGTCGAAGGCACCGCCGTGCAAGCTGCGGCCCGCGCCTCCGCTCCGGCCAGCGGCGCCAAGGGAGCCTGACCACCATGCTGATTTCAGATTTCGCCATCAAGAAGCCACTGGCGACGGTGGTCTTCATCATCAGCATCATGGCGCTGGGCTTGCTCGCGCTGTCGAAGCTGAAGGTCAACCAGAACCCCGACGTGCAGATCCCGATCCTGGTCGTGATCATGCCGTACCCGGGCGCCTCGCCCGAGACGGCCGAGCGTGAGATCGTCAACCGCCTGGAGCGGCCTTTGCAGGCCGTGTCGGGCGTGACCGAAGTGCAGGCCAACGCCCAGGAAGGGCAGGCCGTCTTCGTGATGAAGTTCGACTTCAAGAAGAACCTGATCGAAGCCACCGACGACGTGCGCAACGCCATCGCCCAGGTGCGCTACTACCTGCCGCAGGAAATGCGCGAGCCGATCGTGCAGCGGGTCGATCCGTCCGCGGACCCGATCATGCAGCTCTCGCTGGAATCGACGTCGCTGAGCCACGCCGAGATCTCGCGCATCGCCGAGGACGATCTGGCCGACAAGTTCCGCGCCATCAACGGCGTGGGCACGGTGGAGATCTACGGCTCGCTGAACCGCGAGCTGTCGGTGCTGCTGTCGGGCGCCAAGCTGCGCGAGTTCAACGTGTCGGTCACCGACGTGGTGAACGCGCTGCGCAACCAGAACATGTCGGCCCCGGTCGGCAAGGTCAAGGGCGCCTTCGAGGATCAGAGCATCCGCCTGATCGGCCGCCTTCCGACGCCGGAAGAGTTCAACACGATCGTCGTCAAGAAGAGCGCCGGTGAACTGGTGCGCCTGGGCCAGGTGGCGCAGATCGAAGACGGCTTCGCCGAGCGTTCGCACCTGTCGGTGCGCAACACGCGCCCGAACGTCGGCATCAACATCACCCGCTCGCGGGAGGCGTCGACGGTGAGCGTGGCCAAGGCCGTGCGCAAGATCGTCGAGGAGACCCGCAAGACGCTGCCCAAGGGCACGACGCTGGACATCATCGACGACGGCGGCGAGCACGCGCAGGACAGCCTGAACAACGTGGTGGACGCACTGAGCCTCGGCGCCGTGCTCACCATCTTCGTGGTGTACGTGTTCCTGAACAGCTGGCGCTCCACGCTGATCACGGCGACCTCGCTGCCCACCTCGGTGATCGCGGCCTTCATCGCGGTCTGGTTGTGCGGCTTCACGCTCAACTTCATGAGCCTGCTCGGCCTGTCGCTCGCCATCGGCGTGCTGATCGACGACGCCATCGTGGTGCGGGAGAACATCGTCCGCCACATGGAACGCGGGGCCGACCGACGCACGGCGGCTTTCAAGGGCACGGCCGAAATCGGCCTGGCCGTGGCGGCCACCACCTTCTCCATCGTGGCCGTGTTCGTGCCGGTGGCCTTCATCCCGGGCATCTCGGGCGAATGGTTCCGCCCGTTCGCGCTGACCGTGGTCGCCTCGGTGCTGGTGAGCTTGCTGATCTCGTTCACGCTCGACCCGATGCTGTCGGCCTTCTGGGGAGACCCTCCTGGGCACCACGAGGCGCCGAAGAAGGGCATCTCGCTGATCCTGCAGCACTTCAACCACTGGTTCGACCACCAGGCCGACCGTTACGGCCGCGTCGTGGGCTGGGCGCTGCATCACCGCCGCATCATGGGTGTGATCGCCTTCCTGAGTTTCGTCGGCGCCATCTTCCTGCAGGCCAAGTTCGGCGGCACCGAGTTCGTGCCCAAGTCCGACTACGGCATGATTGCCGTGGACATCCGCACACCGCCGAGCGCGAGCCTGGAGTACTCCCGCAAGAAGTTCGCCGCGGTGGAAGCCATCACCCGCCAGATTCCTGAGGTGAAGAGCACCGACAGCGGCATCAACAACACCGGCGGCAAGGTCTGGATCAACCTCGGCAAGAGCACCGAGCGCAAGCGCAGCGCCCAGGAGATTTCGAGCGATCTGCGCGAACGCCTCAAGGTGCTGACCGGCGCCGAGTACGTGGTGCTGGACGACCTGAACAATGGCGCGCAAAAGCCTGTGCAGATCAATTTCTACGGCACCGACACCCGCACGCTGATGTCCATGACCGAGGACTACATGCAGCGCCTGCGCAAGGTGCCCGGCGCCGTGGACGTGGGCCTGTCGCGCCAGGACACGCAGGACGAAATCCAGATCGAGCTGCACCGCGGCCTGGCCAACGCGATGGGCATCTCGGTCGGCGATGCCGCCAACGCCCTGCGCGTGGCCTTTGCCGGCCTGCAGGTCGGCGACTGGATCGACCCGACCGGCAAGACCCGCGACGTCTCCGTGCGCCTGCAGGACACCGACCGTGTGGACGCCAACAACATCGAGCGCCTGCCGATCACCGTGGCCGGCACCGGCCAGATGGTGCCGCTGGGCCAAATCGCCACGGTCACGATGGGCAAGGGCCCGGCCGGCATCCAGCATCTGGACGGCAAGCGCACGGTCGGCGTCAGCGCCAACGTGCAGGGCCGCGCTGCCGGTGAAGTCTCCGCCGACGCGATGAAGCTGGCCAAGGCCATGAGCTTCCCGCCCGGCTACGGCATCAAGCTCGGTGGCGCCTCGAAGGACCAGGAAGAAGTGTTCGGCTCGCTCGGCATCGGCCTTCTCTCGGGCATCGGCCTGATGTACCTCGTGCTTGTGATCCAGTTCAACTCGTTCACCGCGCCGCTGGCCGTGATGCTGTCGCAGCCGCTGTCGCTGATCGGCGTGGTGCTGGCGCTACTGCTCACGCATGGCACGCTGAACCTGATGAGCCTGATCGGGATCGTGATGCTGGCCGGCCTGGTCGCGAAGAACGCCATCCTGCTGCTCGACGCCGCGCGCGCCGAGGAGAAGGCCGGCGTGCCGCGCGAAGAGGCCCTGATGCACGCAGGCCGCAAGCGCTTCCGTCCGATCCTGATGACGACCTTCGCGCTGATCGCCGGCATGATGCCCGTCGCCATCGGCATGGGCGAGGGCGGCGAGTTCTACCGTCCGATGGCCGTGGCCATCATCGGCGGCACGATCACCTCGACCTTCCTCACCCTGCTGATGGTGCCGAGCTTCTACGACAGCATCGAGATCTCGCGCGACCGCATGTTCGCCAAGTTCAGCCGCCGCTCGGCGCGCTGGACGGCATTGCCGGCCTTCGTCATGACGCTGGTGGAAGCCATCCTGACCGTCGTGCTGGTGCGCTTCGTGTTCCGCATGATCGTCAAGGGCTTCAACTGGCTGCGCGGCAAGCGCGGCGGGTCGGCGGGGCCGATGACGCCGGCTGGCGTGGATTGAGGCGACTGAAACGCCGAACGGAAGGCCCCGCAGAAGCGGGGCCTTTTTCTTGGTCGGATCAGAATTCCGGCGTCGGATTGCGCCCGCTGAACAGGGTGTAGCCACGTTCGCCGTACCGATAGACCGCGGTCTCGCGGACGGCGGGAGCCAGTTTGTGGTTGAGTGTCTGCCTGCCGCTGAAGGTGATGTGCAACTCGCCTGGGGCGTCGTCACTGCCCGGCGCGAACGTGTAATGGCCGGCGACGTCAAAGCATTCGTACGCCGGCAGCTCTTCGCTCGGCGTCTTGCCGGCCAGCAGGTCTTCGCAGGCTTCGCTGGCCTCTGCGTCTGAAGCCTGCAGCGGCAGATCTTGCAGCAACAGATTCACGCGGTCCTTGTCCAGTTCGTAGACGGACATCCAGGTCCCGCAGGTGCCTTGCCAGCAACTGCCGCGCTCCAGAACGAGTGCATAGCGGTGCGGCGCGATGCGTTCGACCTTTGACTTGCCGAGCTCCCCCGAAAAACCGCCGTAGTCCACGCCATCGACGTGCGAGCTGAGCGTCCAGCCCTCGGAGCTGTGCGTGAAGAAGTAAGCGCCGAGCCAGGCGCCGACGGCATGGGCCTCCTCCGGCTCACCATCCGGGCCGACCGGGGCCGCTTGGGTCAGCAGGACGGCGTGCTCGTCGTCGATGCGCACCACCTGAAGCGGCGAGACGATCGCGGCCGCGCCGGTGCTGCCGCCCATGGCCAGCCTGGTGTTCGGATCCTGCTTCGGCAATTGCAGCTGGACCAGGCGCCCTTCGGCACGGTCGCGGCCGACCGGAAACGCCGCGGCCATCAACTGCGTGCGTTGAAGGCTCGCGGCGGTTCTGGCCGTGTCTGTCGCGTGAACAGGCAGTGCGGCGAGAGCCAAGGCGGTTGCGGCGATGCGGTGATGGAATTGCATGCCGCGCATGCTAGAGCACGCGACCTGGATTCAGCAGGCCGCGAGGGTCGAGGGCCTGCTTGATCGCGCGCATCATCCCCAACGCGACGGGACCCTTGCGCGCCGCCAGTTCGTCCCGCTTGAGCCGGCCGATGCCGTGCTCCGCCGAGAACGAGCCGCCGAAGCGGCCGACGATGTCGTAGACCGCCGCGTTGACGGCGGCCTCGTGATCGAGCGACGCCTGCACGTTGTAGTGCAGGTTGCCGTCACCAAGATGGCCGAAGTTGATGAGCTGCGCGTCGGGGATCAGGCGCAGCACGGCGGCATCGGCTTCCTGCACGAAGGCCGGAATCGCGGAGGCAGGCAGGGCGATGTCATGCTTGATGTTCAAGCCTTCCTGGCTCTGCGCCAGCGGGATCGACTCGCGCAAGCGCCACATGCCCTTCGATTGCGTTGCGTTCTGCGCCACGGCAGCGTCCGAGATAACGCCTTGTTCAAGCGCAGCTTCGAGCAATGCCACGAACTGCGTCTGCGCGTGCGCTTCGCTCTCGCTGTCCGAGAGTTCGAGCAGCACGGTCCACGCTGCGACGAACGGCTGCGCGAGCTGCGGGAAATGCTTGCGCACCAGCGCCAGCGAGTTCGCGTTCATCAGCTCGAAGCCGCTCAGGGTCGAGCCGGCGCGCGCGCGGGCCAGCGTCAGCAACGCCAATGCCTGCTCGACGGTTTCGCATGCAGCCAGCGCCGTCATTTGAGCGGCCGGTTGCGGATACAGCTTCAGCGTAGCCGCCGTGATGATGCCGAGCGTGCCTTCGCTGCCGATGAAGAGGTCGCGCAGGTCGTAGCCGGTGTTGTCCTTGCGCAGGCCGGAAAGGCCGCTCCAGATCTCGCCCTGCGCCGTGACGACTTCAAGGCCGAGGCACAGCTCGCGCGCATTGCCGTAGCGCAGCACCTGCGTGCCGCCGGCGTTGCTGGCGAGGTTACCGCCGATGGTGCAGCTGCCCTCGGCGGCGAGGCTCAGCGGGAAGAGCAGGCCGGCATCCGCCGCCGCTTCCTGTACCGATTGCAGCACGCAGCCGGCCTCGACCGTCATCGTGAGGTCGGTCGCGTCGATCCCGCGCACGCGGTTCATTCGGGCCAGGCTCAGCACGAGCTGCCGGCCGCTTTCATCGGGCGTGGAGCCGCCGACCAGGCCGGTGTTGCCGCCCTGCGGGACGATGCTCACGCCGGCTGCGGCGCACCACTTCACGACCGCCGCGACCTGCTCAGTCGTGCTCGGCCGCGCCACGGCGAGCGCGCGGCCCGTGTAGCGGCGGCGCCAGTCGGTCTGTTGAACGGAAAGCTCATCCGTGAGCAGCCCGGCCTCGCCGAGCAGCTCGCGCAGGTCTTCCAGCAGCATCATGTCGAGGAGGCTTTGGCAGCGGCCAGACGCTGGCGCACATGCAGCGTGCAGGCGACGAAGACGACGACGCTCAACGCGACTTCCAACGCAGCGAGCCCGGCGCCGAGGCCTTTCTCGCTCGTGGCGCGCACGGCGCCTTCCAGAAAGTACAACCACACCATCAGGCTCAACCAGCGGAACGTGTACATGCGGTACCGCCAAAGCCCTCTGATCGGCACGAGCAAAGGCAGCGCCTTGATCGCCAGCGTGCCGCGGCCGGTCGGCGCGAGCCAGAGTTCCCACACCACGCAAAGCACGAAGAGCGAGATCAGCCCCGCAAGCGCGATGCGGCGCGAGAGCATCTCGCGCGGGCTGGCTTCGGTGCGTGCGGACGGAGAAACAGCGGAAGAAACAGCAGGATTGGCGGGAGCGGCGTCGGGCATGCTGGCATCATAGCCAGCCATGTTCCAGCACTCCTCCTATTCCACGGTCTTCGCCAGCCGCCCCTGGCTCGCCACGCTCCTCGCGATCTTCCACAACCTGCGCGAGCGTTTCCGCGAAGGGCGCCTGGGCCAGACGGCCGGCAGCCTGACCTTCACCACGCTGATCTCGCTGGTGCCGCTGCTGACGGTGATGCTCGCGCTGTTCACGGCCTTTCCGATGTTCTCCTCGTTCCAGTCGGCGCTGGAGCAGTACTTCCTCAAGAGCCTGATTCCGCCCAACATCGCCAAGCCGGTGCTGGGCGCGCTGACGCAGTTCTCCACCAAGGCCAGCCGCCTTGGGACGGTGGGCCTGGTGTTCCTGGGCCTGTCCGCGCTGATGATGATGTTCACCATCGACCGCACGCTCAACACGATCTGGCGCGTCAAGCGCCCGCGGCCGATCGCGCAGCGCGTGCTGGTGTACTGGGCGGCGGTCACGCTCGGCCCGCTGGTGCTGGGCGGCAGCCTGGCGCTCACGAGCTACGCCATCTCGGCGGGGCAGGGGCTGGTGCAGGTCATGCCCGGCAGCCTTGCGGCGCTGTTCACGGTGCTGGAAGTGGTGCTGCTCGCGCTCGGCGTGGCGGGGCTTTTTCACTATGTACCTAACACCCACGTCCGGTGGCGTCACGCGCTGTTCGGCGGCATCTTCGTGGCGATCGCGTTCACGCTGGCCAAGAGCGGCCTCGCCTGGTACGTGAAGAAGATGCCGACGTACTCCACGCTCTACGGCACCTTCGCCACCGTGCCGATCTTCCTGATCTGGCTGTACCTGGGCTGGGTGATCATGCTCGTCGGCGCCGTGCTGGCCGCCAGCGCGCCGAGCCTCTTCCAGGGCTTGCGCCCGCAGCTCGACGTGCCGGGCAACTCGCTGGCGCTGGCGCTCGATGCCATCCGCGGTTTGCGCGAAACGCGCGAGCAGGGCGCGGGGGGCATGTCAGCCTTGGATCTGGCCCGTTTCCTGCGTATCGACCCGCTCACGCTCGAGCCGGTGCTCGATGAACTCGTGGCGCTCGACTGGCTCGGCCGGCTCGAAGAGGAGGGCGCGCAACGCCTGATCCTGCTGGCCGACCCGGCGCAGACGCCGGCCGCGCCGCTGCTGCGCCGCCTGCTGGCGACCGAGCGCCGCGCGCTCGTGCCGCTCTGGCAGCGCAGCCACTGGAACGAGATCAAGCTCGCGCAGCTGCTCGACTGATCGCGGCGATCAGAAGCTCAGGACTTGCCGGCGTAGTCGCCGTACTCCCAGTCGTACGGCACGCCCGTCTCGCCAAGCAGGAATCGCACGAGTTCGACGTAACCCTTCTCGGCGCGCACGTCGTTGGACATGACCAATGCGCAGCGCTGCGCATCGACCAGGCAGACCAGCGTGTTCGCCGTCTGTCCGTCGTGCCCGCCCTTGAAGAAGCCGCGGCCCTGCGGTCCCTTGAAGACCACCACGCCGAGGCCTGCATACAGGTCCGGCCGTTGCTGCTCGGCCGGCAGATGCGGCCCGAAGTTCGGGAACTGATGCGCCGTGACGATCTTTTGCGAAGGCTTGATCAGTTCCTCGAACGAGGCCGGTGAGAGCCCGTCGCCACGCACCAGCGCCGCGGCGAATTGCGCGAGATCGGCGATCGTCGTGTCCATCGAGCCCGCGGCGCGGACCTTCGAGCGTTCGTCGTGCTCCTCGACCTTGCCCTGGTCGTTCCAGCCATCGGCGAGGTTCGGGCGAAAGTCGGCCCGCCACTTGAGCGCGGTGCGTTTCATGCCGAGGCGGGCGAATGTTGCGTCGGTCAGCGCGCCCACGTCCACACCGAGCCCCTGCGACTTGCGGCCGTTCTCGATCACGAACTGGAGCAGGATGAAGCCGTCGCCCGAGTACGAGAAATCCGTGCCCGGATCGAAGTGCAGCCTCAGCTTCTGATCCGGCTCGAAGAACCAGAAGTTAGCGAAGCCGGTGGCGTGCGTGAGGCACATGCGCGGCGTGATGCGCTTCCAGCGCGGGTCGCTTGCGAGCTGCTGGTAGGGCGCGTATTTGCCGCGGTAGATGGCGTCCGGGTCGTACTCGGGCAGCGGCTTGTCGAGCGCATCGGCCAGCGGCGTATCGAGGCCGATGCGGTGCTGATCCACGAGCTGAAGCGTCGTGTACGCCATCACCGTCTTCGTGATCGAGGCGCCGTACATCACGGTGTCGGTCTGAAGCGGATGGCCTTCGGCGTCGCGCTGGCCCCAAGCTTGAACGAAGCGCACCTGGCCGCCGTCGATCAGCGCAACGGCCAGGCCTTGCGCGTGGTCGCGGGCCATCAGCGCGCGGACCTTGGTGTCGATGGCTTCAGGCGTGGGGAGGGTAGGGGGCGGGGCCGCTGCGGCGTTCAGCGCCAACGTCGTCAGCACGCAAGCGGCAATCCCGAGAACCTTCGTCATCGCGTCTCCCGAACATCGGCACGGACGGCCGACGACGGACGAAGGATAGCGGGCGATCAGGGATGCAGCACCACCAGCAACGCCACCGCCGGCTGCTGCGTCCGATTGCTGATCGCATGCGGCCCGTCCACCGCATAACGCGCTGTTTCACCGGCCTTGAGCGACTGGTTCTTGCCGCCGGCGCTGACCTCCAGCTCACCGCTCAGCACGCTCAGGTGCTCCCGCGAGCCCGGCTCGTGCGCAGCGGATTCGAGCGAGCCGCCCGGTTCGACTTTCAGCTCGTACCACTCGAACTGCCCGGCCAGATCGATCGGGCCGAGGATGCGCAGCTGGCAGAGTCCGTCCGGGCTGAAGAGGGCGGGCGTGGCGTGCGCCGGTACCGTTTCGATCGCCGGACCGGCGACCTTTTCACCGCCGAGCAGTTCGCTCAGCTCCACGCGCAACGCATTCGCCAACCGCCAAACCACGGCGACCGTCGGGTTCGCCTGGTTGCGCTCGATCTGCGAAAGCATCGACTTCGACACCCCGGCCCGCCGCGACAGTTCGTCCAGCGAGAGGCCCTGCGACTGGCGCAGCACCTGCAAGGTGGCGCCGACCTGGGGCGGTGCGGAAGACTCGACGTTCACAGTGGACATGCTTGACCTGAGTGCCTGATTTCGTGATACTGCACATCTGTTCGATATATCGAACTGCGTTCAGTTTGTTGAATTGTGCACCAGGAGCCGCCTAATGACCACCACCGCCGCCTTTTATGACCACCTGAAGCAGGAACTGGACGGCATCCGTGAGGCGGGCCTCTACAAGACGGAGCGCATCATCACCAGCGCCCAGGGCGCGACGGTGAAGACGGCCGACGGCCGCGAGGTGATCAACCTCTGCGCCAACAACTACCTCGGCCTGTCTTCGCACCCGCAGGTGATCGAAGCGGCGCACGAGGCGCTGCGCACCCACGGCTACGGTCTGTCGAGTGTGCGCTTCATCTGCGGCACGCAGGACCTGCACAAGCAGCTCGAAGCCCGCATCGCGAACTTCCTCGGCACTGAAGACACGATCCTCTACGCCGCCGCGTTCGACGCGAATGGCGGCCTCTTCGAGCCGCTGCTCGGCGAGCAGGACGCAATCATCAGCGATGAGCTGAACCACGCCTCCATCATCGACGGCATCCGCCTCTGCAAGGCCAAGCGCTTCCGCTACAAGCACAACGACATGGCCGATCTGGAGCGCTGCCTGCAAGAGGCCCGGGCCGCCGGCGCGCGCTTCACGATGGTCTTCACCGACGGCGTGTTCTCGATGGACGGCACCATCGCCCAGCTCGACGTGATGCGCGAGCTGACCGACAAGTACGGCGCGCTGCTGGCCATCGACGAATGCCACGCCTCGGGCTTCATGGGCACGCGCGGCCGCGGCACGCACGAGCACCGCGGCATCTTCGGCAAGGTGGACATCATCACTGGCACGCTGGGCAAGGCGCTCGGCGGCGCGTCGGGCGGTTTCACCACCGGCCGAAAGGAAGTCATCGAGCTGCTGCGCCAGCGCTCGCGCCCCTATCTGTTCTCCAACACGGTGGCGCCGAGCATCGTCGGCGCAAGCATCGCCGTGCTGGACCTGCTCGAAGCTTCGACCGAGCTGCGCGACAAGCTCGAAGACAACACCAAGTATTTCCGCGAAGCCATCCAGGCCGCCGGCTTCGAGATCAAGCCCGGCACGCACCCGATCGTGCCGATCATGGTCTACGACGCCGTCGTCGCGCAAAAGCTCTCGGCCCGTCTGCTGGAGCTGGGCGTGTACGCCGTCGGCTTCTTCTACCCCGTCGTCCCCAAGGGCCAGGCCCGCATCCGCACGCAGATGTCCGCCGCGCACGACCGCAGCCATCTGGAAAAGGCCGTCGCCGCATTCACGCAGGCCGGCCGCGAACTGGGTCTGATCAAGTAAGCAGTTATCTCCCATGACCACGAAGATCCTCATCATCGGCGCCAACGGCCAGATCGGCACCGAGCTGGCGACCGAACTCGCCAAGCGCCACGGCAACGCCAACGTCATCACCAGCGACATCGCCCCCGAAGGCCGCGTGCACTACCTGCGCCACGAGATGCTGGACGTGACCGACGCCGGCGCGCTGGCCGAAGTCGTGCGCCGCAACGGCATCACGCAGATCTATCACCTGGCTGCGGCGCTGTCGGCCACCGGCGAGAAGCATCCGATGTGGGCCTGGGACCTGAACATGAAGGGCTTGCTCAACGTGCTGGAACTGGCGCGCAGCGAGAAGCTCGACAAGATCTTCTGGCCCAGCTCCATCGCCGCCTTTGGCCCGAGCACGCCGCAGCTTGACACGCCGCAAAGCACCGTGATGGACCCGACCACCGTCTACGGCATCTCCAAGCTGGCCGGCGAGGGCTGGTGCCGCTGGTACTACGAGAAGCACGGCGTGGATGTGCGCAGCCTGCGCTATCCCGGCCTCATCAGCTGGAAGACCCCGCCCGGCGGCGGCACGACCGATTACGCCGTGGACATCTTCCATCAGGCGTTGAAGACCGGAAAGTACAGCTGCTTCCTGGAACAGGACCAGGCGCTGCCGATGATGTACATGCCCGACGCGCTGCGCGCCACCATCGAGCTGATGGAAGCGCCGGCTGAACAGATCCACCAGCGCGGCAGCTACAACCTCGCGGGCGTGAGCTTCACACCGGCCGAGATCGCGGCGGCCATCAAGAAGCGCATTCCGGACTTCGAGATGTCTTACGCGCCCGACTTCCGTCAGGGCATCGCCGCCAGTTGGCCGCAACGCATCGACGACAGCGTGGCCCAGGGTGACTGGGGCTGGAAGCTGCAATACGACCTCGATGCGATGGTCGACGACATGCTGGAGAACCTGCGTCCGCTGACGAAGGCCTGAGGCGACACGCGCCTGCGGTACGCTCGCGGCATGGTCCGCAAGTTGGCTGCTTCTGTCGTTTTCTTTGCTCTGGCGCTTTCCGTTGGCCCGGCGTCAGCGGCTGACGATGAGTTCACTTACGCTCTCGGCGCAGTGCTCAAGAACGAGCCGGAGAACCCCGGCTCCGATCTGCGCCAGACGCGGCTCAAGCCCGTCTGGGCCTTGCGCTGGGGTCGATTGCGCATCTCCACTGGCGGTGGCAACGGCTTGCTCGGCTTCGGCAGCGAGGTCTACGGCCCGGGCGCTAGCGCCGATCTGCTGACGACCGACAAGCTGCGCCTGGGCGTGGCCTTGCGCTTCGACGGCGGGCGCGACAGCGGCGATGCGCACGCCACGCAAGGCCTGCCCAACATCCGCCGCACGCTGCGCGGCCGCTTCTTCGCCAGCTATGCGTTCACGCCGGACTTGCGCTGGACGAATGCGTTATCTCCCGACCTGCTCGGCCGCGGCGGCGGCGTGGTGTTCGGCAGTGACATCAGCTACCGGCTGATGCGCCGTTCCTTCGATGAGTGGTCCGTCAGCACGGGCTTCAACGCCGGCAGCGGCACTTACATGCGAAGTTACTTCGGCGTTAGGCCGGAAGATGTGCAGGCGACCGGATTGCCGGCGTACGAGCCCGGAGCGGGCATGCGGGAAGTGTGGGCCGGCACGAGCTACACGCACGCGCTGACCAAGCGCTGGATCACGCAGGCCAATGCCGGGGTTTCGCGCCTCGTGGGGCCGGCGGCGAACAGTCCGCTCACGGTGAAGCCCACGGGCACGGCCGTTTCGATCAGCCTCGCTTACAGAAACTGATCGTCCGCGATCACTGATCCGGAATCTGCGCTTCCACCAGTTGCGCCAGCAGCACCAGCGATTCCTGCCATCCGAGATAGCACATCTGCACCGGAATCATCTCCGGGATGCCGGCTTGCTCGACATGGATCTCCGTGCCGCAGAACACCGGCGTGAAGCGGATCGTCGTGATCATCTGGCCGGGCAGGTTCGTGTCGTCGAACGCGTCCGTGTGGCGCAGGAGCTCACCGGGCACGAGGTCGAGGTACTTGCCGCCAAAGCTATGCGAACTGCCCGTCGAGAAGTTCGTGAACGACATCTTGTACGTGCCGCCCACGCGCGCATCCAGGCTATGCACCGTGCCGGTGAAGCCATGCGGCGGCAACCATTTGCACATGGCCGCAGGATCGATGAAGGCGCGGTAGACGCGCTCGGCGGGCGCCTTGATCACGCCGTGCAGGGTGACGGTTCCGGTCGGCATGCTGCGCTCCTTGAAGTCTTCGTTCAGAACTTGATCTTGCCGGTGAGGATCTGGAAGCACATCACCCAATCGCCCATGAAGCTGTAGAGCGGGCGCGAGAACGAGGCGGGCTTGTTCTTCTCGAACACGAAGTGGCCGACCCAGGCGAAGCCGTAGCCGACGAAGAGGCCGTACAGCAGCCAGATCGGCGTGCCCGAGAAGATGCCATTGAGGAAGCAGAGCAGCGCGAGGCTGGAGCCGACGAAGTGCAGCCGGCGGCAGGTGGTGTTGGAGTGCTCGCCGAGGTAGTAGGGATAGAACTCGGCGAAGCTCTGCATCTGCTTGACCTGTTCCTTGGCGGTGGTCGTCATGGGCTTGTCTCCTGGATCGCTTGGTTCAGCGTATTGAACACGAGTTCCCGAGCCTCGGCCATCAGTGTGTGTCCGGCTGTCCCCGTGGCGACATGGGCACCCAGCTTCTCCAGCAATTCACGCGAGCGCTTGGGTGGCGTCATTTTGTCGAGCTCGCCGACCACGGCCCAGACCGAGCAGCGCACGCGCTCCGCCGCCGCCAATCCGCCGGCGTAGTTGTCGCAGAGCGCAAGTTCGTGCGCGAGCAGGCCGGGGTTGGCGGCTTCCAGCCGGCGCATCAAATCCATGAGCCGGCCGCCGTCTTCCTGCGAGCGGCTGTACTGATCGATCAGCGCCATCGCCGCTTCAGGTGCCGTGCGTGCCTGCTCCAGCAAGGCCGGCGAGACCTTCATCGGAAACGCCGTCCCCACGAGCACCAAGCCCGCCACACGCTCGGGCCGACGCGCCGCCGCTTCGAGGGTGATCAGCGAACCCATGCTGTGCCCGGCCAGCACCACGCGGTCGATGCCACGCCCATCCAGTTCGGTCCAAAGCCAGTCCGCCAGCGCCTCGATCGAGGGCAGGGCGGGCGAGCCTCGCCCCGGCAGATCGAGTGCCAAACCGTCCGGGTGCGCGCCGGCCCAAACGCTGGCGTCGTTGAGCGCGCCATGCAGCAGGATCAGGGTGTGATTCATGCAAATCCAGGTTCTAAGCTGCGGGCATTGTGTGCTATGTTGACGGCCAGTATTTCCGAGGAGACTCCCATGAAAGTCATCGACATCCTGCGCGTCAAGGACGGCAAGGGCGGCACGCTGTTCACCGCCACGCCGGACGAGCCGCTGGCCAAGGCCGTCGGCATCATGAGCGAACGCGACATCGGCTCGCTCGTGGTCATGGAACACGGCGAACTGGTGGGCATGCTGACCTTCCGCGAAGTCATCCAGGCCATCACCAAGAACGGCGGCGCCGTGGGCACGACGATCGTTCGTTCCTGCATGGAAGACCACCCGCTGACCGTCACGCCAGAAACCGAGATCGACGAAGTGCGCCGCATGATGCTCGGCCGCCATGCCCGTTACATGCCCGTGATGAACGGCCGCACGCTGATGGGCGTGATCTCGTTCTACGACGTGGCCAAGGCCGTGGTGGACGGGCAGGACTTCGAGAACCGCATGCTCAAGGCCTACATCCGCGACTGGCCGGTTGAAGAAAACCCCGAACCCGCAGAGCCCAAGTTCTAAGCCGAAGTTCTGATTCTTTGATTGCGAAGTGCCAGCGGCCCTCCGGGGCCGCTTTCGCTTTCTACAATCAACGATTCAAAGGAAGAACCCCACCATGTCCGGCAGCACCTTCGGCCACCTCTTCACCGTCACCAACTTCGGCGAAAGCCACGGCCCAGCCATCGGTTGCGTGATCGACGGCTGCCCGCCCGGCATGGAACTCTCCGAAGCCGACATCCAGCCCGAGCTGGACCGCCGCCGCCCCGGCACCTCGCGCCACGTCACGCAGCGCAATGAGCCGGACGCGGTCGAGATCCTCTCCGGCGTCTACGAGGGCAAGACCACCGGCACCCCGATCTGCCTGCTGATCAAGAACACCGACCAGCGCAGCAAGGACTACGGCAACATCCTCGACACCTTCCGCCCCGGCCACGCCGACTACACCTACTGGCGCAAGTACGGCCTGCGCGACCCGCGCGGCGGCGGCCGCTCCTCGGCCCGCCTGACCGCGCCGATGGTCGCCGCCGGCGCCGTCGCCCGCAAATGGCTGAAGGAGCAGTACGGCACCACCTTCCGCGGCTGCATGACGCACCTGGGCGAGCAGGCCATTGCCTTCGAGGGCTGGGAACACGTCGGCAGCAACCCGTTCTTCGCCGCCAACGCGAGCCAGATCGAGGCGCTGGAAGCCTACATGGACGCGCTGCGCAAGAGCGGCGATTCCGTCGGCGCGCGCATCCGCGTGGAAGCGCAGAACGTCCCCGTCGGCCTGGGTGAACCGCTGTTCGACAAGCTCGACGCCGACATCGCGCATGCGCTGATGGGCATCAACGCGGTGAAGGGCGTCGAGATCGGCGCCGGCTTCGACTGCGTCGCCCAGCGCGGTAGCGAGCACGGCGATGAGATCACCCCGCAAGGCTTCGCCACCAACAACGCCGGCGGCGTGCTCGGCGGCATCTCGACGGGGCAGGACATCGTCGCCTCCATCGCCATCAAGCCGACCAGCTCGATCCGCCTGCCCAAGAACTCCATCAACCGCGCCGGCGAGCCGACGGTGGTCGAGACCTTCGGCCGCCACGACCCCTGCGTGGGCATCCGCGCCACGCCGATCGCCGAAGCGATGCTGGCCCTGGTGCTGATGGACCACGCGCTGCGCCACCGCGCCCAGTGCGGTGATGTGCACCACGAGCTGCCTCCGATCCCGGGGCACCGCTAATTGAAAGACTCCCGGCGGATGCTGCGCGCCTGCGCGGCGCTGTACCTGACGTACTTCGTCTCCGCCGGGCTCTACGGCACCTACGCGCCGCTCTGGTTCGAGTCGCTCGGGCTGCCCATCGTCACGATTGGCTTTCTGCTCTCCGTGCCGAGCTGGACGCGGCTCTACGCGTCCTTCGTCTGGGGCTGGCTGGCGGACCGCAGCGGCAAGCACATCGCGCTGCTGCGGCTGTCGGGGCTGCTGAGCGTTGTCGCGGCCTGCGCGCTGCTGGTCAACGCCGGCTCGTGGCTGCTGGCGGCGGTGATCTTCGTGTTCTACAGCTTCAACGCGGCCTTCGTGCCGTTGACGGACACGGTCGTCGCCGCCGAGCTGTCGACCGCGGAAGGAGGCGTCGATGCACGGCGTTATGGCCGCGTGCGGCTCTGGGGATCGCTCGGTTATCTGGCCGCCGTGCTCGGCTTCGGCTGGCTGTTCGACCAGGTCGGCATGGGCGCCTTCGTGCCGGCCATGATCGGCGCGCTGGCGGTGCTGTTCCTCTCCAGCCTCGCGCTGCCGAACCGCCGCCTGGCGACGCATTCGCACGAGAAAAGCCCGCCGCTGACCGAAGTGCTCGCCCGCGCGGAAGTCCGCTGGTTCCTCGCCGGCATCTTCCTGCACGTGCTGGCGCACCAGGCGCTGTACTGCTTCTACAGCCTCTATCTCGCCGAACAGGGCCATAGCAAATCGACCGTCGGCCTGCTCTGGGGCGTCGGCGTGGTCGCCGAGATCGGCTGGTTCGCGCTGCAAGGCCAGCTGATGCAGCGCGGCACGGTGCACCGTTGGCTGGTCGTCGTCGCGATGGCGACCGCGCTGCGTTTTGCGCTGACTGCCGCTTTCCCGGAACAGCTCTGGCTGCTGGTCGTCATCCAGCTGACCCACGCGTTGACCTTCGCCGCCCAGCACATGGCCTGCATGGCGCTCATCACGCGCTACTTCCCCGGCAAGCTGCGCGGCCGCGGGCAGGCGCTGTACTTGGTGATCGGCTACGGCCTCTCGGGCGTGATCGGCGCCATCGGGGGCGGCTGGCTGGTCGAGGGCTGGGGTCTTTCGAGCGTGTTCTGGGCGGCCGCCGCGGCCGCCGTGGGCGCCGCTGCCTGCTGCTGGCTCAGCCAGCGAAGCCAGTCCCCCATGAAGCTGCCGTCACCGGCCTGAGCAGGTCGTCACGCGCAAACGGCATTTCGTCGCACACGCGGCGGCATGTCACGTTTGTGTTTCTAAACTTCAAGAATTGCATAAATGGGTGAGGGGATGACCATGCGCAAGCAATGGTGGTTAGGTGGCGCGGCGGTGGCAGTTCTGGCCGTCTGCGGCGTCGTCTACGCAAACAAGAGCGACAACTCGAACAACAAGAAGGATGCGGCAAACAAGGCCGCCCTGGAATTCCTGTCCGCCGAGGTCACCAAGCCCACGCTGACCACGATGCCAGGCCACGTCGAGTTCTCCGGCCCGCTCGTCGCGCCGGGCACCGTCACGATCAAGGCCAAGGCCGCCGGCACGCTCGTGAGCCTGGCGGTGGGCGAGGGCAGCCGCGTGCAGGCCGGCCAGGTGCTGGGCCAGCTGGACCTCGAAGAGCTGCGCTCGCGCGTGGCCGAGCGGCATGCCGGCGTCGCCTCCGTCAAGGCCCAGTTCGAGCAGGCCGAGCGCACCTACAAGACCAACGAGGCGCTCGCTTCCAAGAACTTCATCGCCCCGACGGCGCTGGACAACTCCCGCGCCGCCATGGAAACCGCCCGCGCCCAGTGGCAGGCCGCGCAGGCCCAGCTCGACACCATGCAGGTCACGCTGCGTCAGGCCGCCCTGGTGGCTCCGATCAGCGGCGTGATCGCCAAGCGGCTGACGCTGCCGGGCGAGAAAGTCGCCGCCGAGCAGCCGCTGCTGACCATCGTCGATCTCTCCAAGCTCGAACTCGCCGGCCTGGTCGGCACGCACGAGGTCGGCCGCCTGCAACCGGGCATGGCCGTGAACATCAAGGTCGAGGGCGACGACACGCCCGTTGCCGCCCACATCAGCCGCATCAGCCCCGCCGCCGAACCGGGCACGCGCTCGATCGGCGTCGTGCTCGCGCTGGACAACCCGAAGGAGCGCTTCCGCGCCGGCCAGTACGGCGTGGCCAGCGCCGATCTGCCGGATACGACCGAGCGCCTGACGCTGCCCGAGACCGCTATCGGCTCCAACTCCGGCCAGGAGCAGGTCTGGCTGATCGAGAACGGCAAGCTCGCGCGCCGCATCGTCACCACCGGCCGCCGCGACGTGCGCGATGGCCGCGTCGAAATCATCAAGGGCATCACGCCCACGTCGCAGGTCCTCGCCCAGCGCTTCGACAACCTCAAGGAAGGCGACAAGGTGGCCGTGGTGAGCAGCCGCGCCAGCGTCGCCAGCGGCGCGGCTTCCGCGGCCGCCCTGCGCTGAACACGGGCCGACGATCATGTGGATCACCAAGGTCTCGATCAGGAACCCCGTCTTCGCCACGATGGTGATGGTGGCGCTTTGCGTGCTGGGCATGTTCTCGTACGCACGCCTGGGCGTGGAGCAGATGCCCGACATCAGCCTGCCCGGCGCCTACGTGGACGTGCGCTGGCCCGGCGCCAGCCCGGAAGCCGTGGAGCGCTCGGTCGCCAAGCCGCTGGAGGAGGCGATGAACTCGATCGCCGGCGCGCGCCGCATCCAGTCGCGCAGCTTCGAGGGCCGCGTGCAGGCCAACATCGAGTTCGCGCTCGACACCGACATGGGCCGCGCCATGCAGGACCTGCGCGACCGCGTCGCCGCCGTGCAGGCGGCCTTCCCCGTGGACGTGAAGCCGCCCACGGTGATGCGCTACGAGGGCGAGAACGCGCAGCCTGTCGTCGTGATGGCGCTGCTGTCCGACCAGCGCTCGCCACGCGAGCTGTCGATGATGGCGGACCTGACCGTCTCCAAGCGCCTGACGCGCGTGGACGGCGTGGCCCGCGTGGACATCGGCGGCCTGGTGCCGCGCGAGGTCCGCATCGACCTGGACCCGGCGCGTCTGCGCGCCTACGCGATCACGCCGGCCGAGATTTCCGCGGCGCTGGCGAAGGCGAACGCCGATTCGCCGGTGGGTCTGCTGTCCGATCGCTACACCGACGCCACCTTGCGCGTGGAAGGCCGCATCAAGGACCCGAAGCAGTTCGCTAACGTCGTCGTCGCACGGCGTGGCGAGCTGGCGCTGACGCTGGGTGACCTCGGCGTGCTGGTCGAGCGCGAACGCGAGGCCGACACGCTGGCCCGCGTCAACGGCAAGCCGGCGGTGAACTTCTACGTCTTCAAGCAGCAGGACGCCAACGTCGTCGCCACAGGCGAGGCCGTGAAGGCGGCGATGGCGGAGTTGCAGAAGACGCTGCCCGGCGACGTCGAACTGCGCCTCATCAACGCCACCAGCGACTTCACCAAGGAATCGCTGACCGGCCTGCGCCACACGCTGATCGAGGGCGCCCTGCTGACGGTGGCCATCGTCTTCCTGTTCCTGCATAGCTGGCGCTCCACCATCATCACGGGCCTGACGCTGCCCATCGCCGTGATCAGCAGCTTCATCGCCGTGCATGCCTTCGGCTTCACGCTGAACTTCATGACGATGATGGCGCTGTCGCTCTGCATCGGCCTCTTGATCGACGACGCCATCGTCGTGCGCGAGAACATCGTGCGCCACGTTGGCATGGGCAAGGACCATTACAAGGCGGCCGAAGACGGCACCAACGAGATCGGCCTGGCCGTGATGGCCACCACCTTCGCCATCTGCGCCGTGTTCGTGCCCGTGGCCTTCATGGGCGGCATCATCGGCAAGTTCTTTTACCCGTTCGGCATCACGGTCGTGGTGGCGGTGCTGGTCAGCCTGTTCGTGAGTTTCACGCTCGACCCGATGCTGTCCAGCGTCTGGGCCGATCCGCCGTCGACGCATCTGCGCCGCATCCCCGTGCTGCGCCAGCTGATCAACGGCACGGATGCCGCCCTCGACCTGCTGCACCGCGTGTACGAGCGCGTGATCCGCTGGGCGTTCTCGGGCCGCCGCTATCGCCTCTTCATCCTGCCGATGTTCGGCCATCCGTTCACCCGCCACGGCGTCCGCGACAAGACCGAGCCGCGCACCTGGCGCAGCGCCACCATCACCCCGCGCGGCATCGTGATGTGGGTGGCGGCGGCGAGCTTCGGCGTGGCGATCGGGCTGGCCGGCGTGGTCGGCAGCGAGTTCGTGCCGCAGACGGACCAGGGCTTCACCTCGCTGGCGCTGCGCATGCCCGTGGCCACGAGCCTGGAGCGCGGCGACGCCAAGGTGGCGCAGGTGGAAGACATCGTGCGCAGCTTCCCGGAGGTCGTGACGGTGGTGACGACCGTCGGCTCGACGGGGCAGGGCATGGCGCTCGGCCGCAACTCCGCGCAGCTCAACATCAAACTCACGGACCGCAAGGACCGCAAGCGCTCGCAGACGGAGATCGAAGACGCGCTGCGCTCGCAGCTGGCCAAGATCCCGGGCGTGGAGCTGTCGGTTGGCTTCAACCGCCCGGTCTGGGTCACGCTGCTGGGCAACGACCCCGACGTGCTGACGCAGACGGCCAAGGACTTCGCCGAGCGGCTGAAGAAGATCAACGGCGTGGTGGACGTGGACAGCACCGTCAAGCCCGGCCTGCCGGCGTTCGCCGTGCGGCTGAAGGACTCGGCCGCGCGTGAACTCGGCCTGACCAGCGCGCAGGTCGCCGCCGCCCTGCGCACCTACGTGAACGGCGACATCGCCACCTACTGGACCACGCCCGACGGCAACCAGGTCGAGGTGCTGCTGCGCCTGGCGCAGAGCGAGCGCCAGCGCATCGAGCAGATGAGCAAGCTGCCCGTGGCCTTCGCCAAGGACGGTTCGCCGATCACGCTCGACCAGGTCGCCACGATCGATTCCGTCTTCAATCCCGAGGTGATCCGCCGCCAGAACCTGCAACGCCGCGAGGCGGTGTACGCCGGCGTGCAGGGCCGCCCGGCCGGCGACGTGAACGCCGAGGTGCAGAAGCTGATCGACGGTTACCAGCTCCCACCCGGCGTGAGCTTCATGGTCGACGGCCAGGGCAAGGACCAGGACGAAGCGTTCAAGGGCCTGGTCGGCGCCATGGGCCTGGCGGTGATCTTCATCTACATCGTGCTGGCCAGCCAGTTCGGCAGCTTCCTGCAACCGATCGCCATCATGGCCTCGCTGCCGCTCTCGCTGATCGGCGTGATGCTGGCGCTGCTGGTCACGAAGTCCACGCTGAACGTGTTCTCGATGATCGGGCTGGTGATGCTGATGGGTCTGGTGACCAAGAACGCCATCCTGCTGGTGGACTTCGCCAACCATGCGCGCAAGGAAGGTGCGACCGTGGCCGATGCGCTGCGCGAGGCGGGCCTGATCCGGATGCGGCCGATCATCATGACGACCGCGGCGATGATCTTCGGCATGTTGCCGATGGCGATTGCGATGAACGACGGCGGCGAGATCCAGGCGCCGATGGGGCGCGCGATCATCGGCGGGGTGATCACTTCGACGCTGCTGACGCTGGTGGTGGTGCCGGTGCTGTACAGCTATCTGGTGCGGGACAAGAAGCCCGCGCAGGTGGCGAGTTCGCACGCCGCACAGGCGGCCGACGATGGCGTGATTCCGGCGAAGTAGCGGTCAGTCCATCCGGGTTGTTACGCGCGGCAATTCCATCCCCTTCTGGCAGCATTTGCGCCTCACCAGAAGGGGATGAAATCCATGTCCGACAAGACCTTGCGCCGCAGCTTGCCTGCGGTCCTGCTCGCCCTCGCGATCTGCGAGCTGGCCTCGGCGCCCGCTACGGCCGCTGACTCTCCTGCCACCGGCTACAGCCAGCCGCCGCAGAACATCCTCGACGTCATGCGTGCGCCTTCGCCACCGTCGCCGAGCGTCAGCCCGACGAACGACCGGATGATCCTGGTCTCGATGCAGGACTACCCGCCGATGGCCCGCGTGGCCGCGCCGTTCCTGCGCCTGGCCGGCGTTCGCATCGAGCCGAAGAACCACAGCAAGCACGACACGCCCGGCGGCTACGGCATCACGCCCTGCGCCACCGGCTTCGAGCTGGTCAAGTTGCCCGACGGCGCGCGCACGCCCGTCACGCTGCCGGCGGGCTGCCCGCAAGGCCCGATGTGGAGCGCGGACGGCAAGCGCTTCGCCTTCGCCAACCTCGCGGCCGATGCGGTCGAGTTGTGGATCGGCGATGCCGCCACCGGTGCCGTCAAGAAGGTGCCCGGCGTGCGCCTGAATCCGATGTTCGGCAGCGAGATGCAATGGCTGCCCGACCAGAAGACGCTGCTCGTGAAACTCGTGCCCGAGCACATGGGCCCGCCGCCGCCGGAGCCGATCATTCCCAGCGGCCCGAGCATCCAGGAAACGACCGGCGCCAAGGGCCAGAGCAGCACTTACGAGACGCGCGACACGCTGAACAACCCGCACGACGAAGCGCTGTTCGACTACTACGCCGCCACGCAGCTGGCCACCGTGGACGTCGCCACACTCAAGGCCACACCGCTCGGCAAGCCCGGCATCTACGACGACCTGGGCATGGCGCCGGACGGCCGCCATCTGCTGGTCGAGACGATCCACCGCCCGTATTCCTACGTGACGACCTACGACCGCTTCCCGCACAAGGTCGAGGTCTGGGACATCACCAAGCGCGGCGCCATCGCCACGCATGAAGTGGCCGACCTGCCGCTGGCCGACCGCGTGCCGATCCGCGGCGTGCCGCTGGGCCCGCGCGACTTCGCCTGGCGCGCCACCGATCCGGCCACGCTCGTTTGGGCCGAGGCGCTGGACGGCGGCGACTGGCTGGTGAACGTGCCGCAGCGCGACAAGGTGATGATGCACAAGGCGCCGTTCAGCGCGCCGGCGGTCGAGATCGCGCGCACGACGCAGCGCTTCGTCGGCTTCTCGTGGACCGAGAAACCGGACCTGGCCTTCATGACGGAATACGACTCCAACAAGCACTGGCGCAAGACCTTCGTTGTGGATGTCGACCGGCCCCAGACCGCGCCGCGCGTGCTGTTCGATCTGTCCACGGATGAGAAGTACGCCAACCCCGGCAACTTCGTCACCAAGCGCCAGCCGAATGGCCGAGTGGTGGTGCGCCTGGACGGCGAGACGGTCTATCTGTCGGGCACCGGTTCGTCGCCGGACGGAGATCGGCCCTTCCTCGACAAGCTCGATCTCGGCACGCTCAAGACCCAGCGCCTGTTCCGCAGCGACAAGACGTCCTATGAGCAGTTCCTGCGCTTCAACGGCGATGCGGCGAACAGCTTCATGACCTGGCGCCAGTCGCCGATCGACACGCCGAACGCATTCCTGCGCACGCTGGGCAAGCCGGTGGGTGGGGCGGAGAAGGGCGAGCCTGACTATGAATCCACACGGACTGCGATCACGCACATCCCCGATCCGTCGCCGGTCGTGCGCCAGATCGCCAAGCGACTGGTGAAGTACAAGCGCGCGGACGGGCTCGAACTCTCGTTCACGCTCTACACACCGCCCGGCTACAAGGACGGCACCCGCGTACCGACCATCCTCTACGCCTACCCGCTTGATTACGCGGATGCGTCGAAGGCCGGCCAGGTGAGCGGCTCTCAGCAGACCTTCACGCGTCTGCGCCAGTACCGCCTGCTGCTGCTCGCCGGTTACGCCATCATCGACAACGCCTCCTTCCCGGTCGTCGGGGATCCGAAGCGCGCTTATGACACGTACCTGGAGCAGCTCGTGGCCGATGCCAAGGCCGCCGTGGACGAAGCCGTGCGCATCGGCGTGGCCGATCCGGACCGCGTGGGCGTCACCGGACACAGCCACGGTGCGCTGATGACGGCCAACCTCGTCGCGCATTCGGACCTGTTCCGCGCCGGCGTGGCCACCAGCGGCTCGTACAACAAGACGCTGACGCCCTTCGGCTTCCAGAGCGAAAGCCGCTCGGTGTGGGAAGCGCCCGACGTCTACAACAAGGTCTCGACCTTCTTCACCGCCCACAAGCTCAAGACGCCGCTCTTGATCATGCACGGCGCCGACGACGCCAACCCCGGCACCACGCCGCTGCAAAGCGTGAAGCTGTACGAGGCGATCCGCGGCAACGGTGGCACGGCGCGCCTGGTGCTGCTGCCGCACGAGCCGCACTGGTACACGGCGATGGAATCGAACGAGCAGGAGGTCTACGAGATGGTCCGCTGGTTCGACAAGTACGTGAAGAGCGCGGCGCCGAAGGGTGCGCTGCAATCGCCGGTGCAGCAGCAGACGAAGTGATCCGCGGCTGAGCGGAGAGAACGCGCCGTGGATGTCGCACAATGCCCCATCCATAGCGCGTTGCTCCTTGCATTTCCCCCATGACGAAGAAGTCCGAACTCTCCACCCGTCTCGTTCACGCCGACCGCAATTTCGGCGCCGAGCACGGCGCCATCCACAAGCCCATCCACTCCTCGGTCCAGTACGGTTTCGAGAAGGTGGAGGACCTGATTGGCGTGTTCCAGGGCACGATCAAGGGCGGCTTCAACTACGCCCGCCAGGGCACGCCGACCACGGCCGCGCTCGAAGCGCGCATCACGGCGCTCGAAGACGGCGTCGGCTCGATCTGCTTCGCCACCGGCATGGCGGCAATCTGCGCCACCTTCCTCACGCTGCTCAAGGCCGGTGACCATCTGGTGTGCAGCCAGTTCGTGTTCGGCAATACGAACAGCGTCGTCGGTACGCTGCGTGACCTCGGCATCGAGGTGACGATGGTGGACGCCACGCAGCTCTCGGCCGTCGAAGCTGCCTGCAAGGCGAACACGCGCATGGTGTTCGTGGAGACGATCGCCAACCCCGGCACGCAGATCCCCGACCTCGAAGGCATCGGCGCGCTCTGCAAATCGCGCGGCCTGGCGTACGTGGTGGACAACACGATCACCTCGCCGGCATTGTTTCAGCCGAAGGCCGTGGGCGCGAGCCTCTCGATCAACTCGCTGACCAAGACCATTGCCGGTCACGGCGCGGCGCTCGGCGGCGCGGTGACCGATACCGGCCTGTTCGACTGGTCCGGCTACCCGAACATCTTCGCGTCCTATCGCAAGGGCGACGCCAGGCAGTGGGGCCTGCAGCAGATCCGCAAGAAGGGCCTCCGCGACATGGGTGGCGCGCTGTCCAGTGAACACGCGCACCAGATCGCGGTCGGCAGCGAGACGCTGTCGCTGCGCGTCAAGCACAGCAGCGCGACAGCGCAAGGCCTGGCGGAATGGCTGGCGAAGCACCCGGCCATCGGCAAGGTGCATTACCCCGGCCTGGCTGAGCATGCGCAGCACGCCACGGCGCAAAAGCTCTTCAAGGCGGCGTCGTGGCTGCTCTCGTTCGAGCTGCGCGACGCCTCGCGCCTGAACGCCGTGATCAACGCCTTGCAGCTGCCCATCAAGGCCACCGGTCTGGGCGATACGCGCACGCTGATCATCCCGGTGGCGCCGACGATCTTCTGGGAAGCCGGCGCCGAAGTCCGCCAGCAGATGGGCATCAGCGACGGCATGGTGCGCCTCTCGCTCGGCCTGGAAGATCTCGACGACCTGATTGCAGACTTTGAACAAGCCCTCGCCTAAAGCACGACGATGAAGCCCGAAGACCAGCAGCAGTTGATCGCCACGCTCGAAGCCCGTTTCGAGAAGCACAAGGCCCGGCACAAGGGCGTCGAATGGTCGGACGTGCTGGCGCGGCTCGAAGCCGCCAAGCCGGCGCTGCTGGAGACGCTGGCGAAGATGGAAGCCACCGGCGGCGAGCCCGACGTGATCGGCCGTGATGCCAAGAGCGGTGTGGTGACCTTCTGCGATTGCGCGGCGGAAACGCCGACCGGCCGCCGCAGCCTCTGCTTTGATCGCGAGGCGCTTGATGCCCGCAAGGAGCACAAGCCCCAAGGCAGCGCCCACGAACTGGCGGCCGAGATCGGCATCACGATGCTCGACGAAGACCAGTACCGCGCGCTCCAGACGCTCGGCAAGTTCGACCTCAAGACGTCGAGCTGGATCGCCACGCCGCCCGAGATGCGCAAGCTCGGCGGCGCGCTGTTCTGCGACCGCCGCTTCGACCGCGTCTTCACGTATCACAACGGCGTGCAGTCGTACTACGCAGGGCGGGGCTTCCGCGGCTGGGTCCAGGTCTGACGCCGACTCAGAACTTGCATCCCTTGTCGCGCAGCGTGTCGATGGCAATGGGCAGGGCGGCGAGCAGGCCCATCTGGCTTTCGGAATAGGCCTTGCGGCAATCGGGCCGGTCGCCTTTCTTGATGGCCTTCTTCATCGCATCCTCCGTCTCCGGCGGATTCGGCACGACCGCCAGCATGCCGCTGCCCGAGCCGGCCCGCGCCAGCGGCCCACGCGACGGCAGGCTGAGGTTCAGCGGTGCCTTGCTCGCCGCGGCCGAGGGGGCGGTGGCCACGTCGTGCCCCTGCTGAGCGCCCGCGTTCGGCGAACCGCCTGAAGCCACCGCCGGGCGCTGGGATTGCCCCGGCGACGGGCTGCCCGCCACCGGCGCCGCCACATCCAACTTCGGCGCCGCGCCAATGTCCTGCGCTGCCGTCTTCGCAGCCTCCAGCTTGCTCATGGTCGCGGCCTTCTCATGACGCAAGGCCTCTGCGGCGCTGCTGGCGCTGGCGGCGTCCAGCGTGGCCGTGCTCATCGGCTTGACGCCCTCCAGGCTCGGCGTGTTCAGCTGACTCAGATCGTTATGCGGCGCGGCCGGCGCGAGACGCGTGAGCTTCTCCGCAGCCTTCGCCGGCGCGGGTGTCGGCGTTCCCGTGGCGCTGAGTGTGGCGGTGCTCAAAGGCTTGACGCTGTCCAGGTTCGGCACGGCCAGGCTCGGCACTTCGGTGCTCTGCGTGACCGACGGCTTGGCGATCGGCGCCGCCTTGGGCGCTTCGGCACGGGTGGCGGGGGCGTCAGCCAGTCGGGCCGTGCTCATGGGCTGGACCTGATCGAGCGCCGCCGAGGGCAGGGTGGGGACGTTCACGCTCGGGGTGCTCGGCGTGACGTTCGCCAGTGCACCGCTTGTAACGGGTGAAACGAGCGGTGTCGTGCTGTCCGTGAGCAACGGTTCGTTCGGGTTTTCGACCGCTTTCCACTGGCCAGTCTTCTCGGCGCCCGCCTGGTCGAGCGCCTGCGAGCTCTGCGGCCGCACCGTACCGCCGGAGCGCTGCTGCTTCGCCTCGCCGACCGGGCCCGAGTCGGCGGGGGCCGTCACGTCGGGGCTGCCCGCGTTCGCCGGGCCTTGCAGCCGCACGCTCAAGGCGCCCCAGGCGCCTTCGCCGGACTCGGCCGAGCCGCCGGGCGCCGTGCCGAACACCACGACCAGCCAGAGGTGCAGCAGCAGGGCCAGGGTGATGCACTGGCGCATGCGCGCACGGCCGGGCGCATCGGCCTCGGACAGCGGCGAGGGCCGGTTCAGCAGATCCTGGGCCAGGGTGAAGGCATGCACGGCCTGATTCTGCCGTGTGGCGCGTCGGACGAAAGCTGATGGAAGACGTCTTCAATGGTCAAATCCCGCGCAACAAGATTTGAAGAGGGAGATTTCCAGTGCCGAAATGGTCTGCGTTCAGCCTGCGCGCCCAACTCACCCTGCTGATCGGCGGCCTGAGCCTGGCGGCCCTGGCGGGCATGGGTGCCTACGCCGGCAACATCGCCATCGAACGGCAGCAGGAGATCGGTGGGGAACTGCTCCAGGCCACGACCGAGTCCGCCGCCGTGCTGCTGGCCCAGGGGCTGGACGAGCGGCGCAAGGAAGTGCAACTGCTGGCCCGTTCGTTCCTGATGCGCACCGGCGATCTGGCCGGCGACGACGTGCGTTCCGCTCTCGAATCCCGCCAGCGCTATTCGCCCGAGTACGCCTGGCTCGGCGTAGCGCGGCTCGACGCCACCGTGGCCCAGGCCACCGGCGGCATTCTCCAAGGCGTCTCGGTGGCCCAACGGCCCTGGTTCAAGGTCTCCAGCCAGGGCGAGTACTACACCGGTGACGTGCACGAAGCCGTGCTGCTGGCACGGGCGCTCAAACGCGCCGACCCCAACCAGCCGCTGCGCTTCATCGACTTCGCCGCGCCGATCTTTTCTCCGAAAGAAGAACTGCGCGGCGTCGTCGCGGCGCACGCGCACTGGAACTGGGTGACGGACACCATCGTCAAGGCCACGGTCGACCGCCTGAAGGCGCCCGGCGTGCAGGTGCTGATCGCTCAGCGCAACGGCACGGTGCTCTATCCGGAAGCGCTGATCGGGCATGCCAAGCTCCCCGGCGCCGACGTGCAGGACGGCCACGCCCGGCTGATGCGCTGGGACGACGGCCAGTCCTACATGAGCGCCTTCAGCTCGGTACCTGGCAAGCAAGGGCTGGATTGGGTCATCGCACTGCGACAACCAGCCGACCTGGCTCTGCGCGACGCCGCCCAGCTGCGCAAGCGCATGCTGATCGGCTCGCTGTTCGGCGCGGTCCTGGTGGCGGGGCTCTGCTACTGGCTGGCCGTGCGCCTGAGCCGTCCGCTCGAGCGCCTGGCTCATGCGGCCGAGGAAGTGCGCGAGCGCCATGCCGGCGCTTCCGCGCTGCCGCGTGAGGACAGCTCGCCCGAGCTGCTGCGCCTGTCGGACTCCTTGGCCAACATGACCCGCGCGCTGCTGGCCACCGAGACGCAGTTGCTCGCCACGAACCAAGGTCTGGAGAACATGGTGACGGCCCGCACCGCCGAGCTGAGCCGCGCCAACGAGGAGCTGGCCCGCCAGGCCTCGATGGACGGCCTGACGGGCGTGTACAACCGCCGCAGCTTCGACGCCCGCATGCACGAGGTCTTCGTCGCCCACGGCCGCTCGCGCCGGCCTTACTGGGTCGTGCTGATCGACGTGGACCACTTCAAGCGTGTCAACGACACGCACGGCCACCAGGTCGGCGACGATGTGCTGCGCGAGGTGGCGCGCTGCATCTCCGCCGCGGTGCGCGAGACGGACTTCGTGGCCCGCTACGGCGGTGAAGAATTCGTCGCCGTGCTGAACGACACGCAGGACCGCGCCGCCGCCCAACTGGCCGCCGAGAAGATCCGCCAGGCCATCGCAGCCTGCAAGATCACCATCGTCGGCCATGTGACGGCGAGCCTGGGCGTGAGCCGCGTGCAGGGCGGCGACGCGGGCGCGCAGGACGCCATCAAGCGCGCCGACCTGGCGCTCTACGCCGCCAAGTCGGCCGGCCGCAACCGCGCCATCGTCACCCCGGAAGACGTTGAGGGGTGATTCTCTGTAGACAGTGAGTCCATCGATCTGTATACAATTTTCCGAATATCGAAGTTCGGAGTTGTTGGCATGGACGCTGTCTTTCACGACTGGATCAATCTGCTCTTGCGCTGGCTGCACGTGGTGGCCGCCATCGCCTGGATCGGCGAGTCCATCTACTTCGTCATGCTGGACAACAGCCTGCATGCGCCGAAGAGCGAAGAGAAGAAGAAGCTCGGCATGTTCGGCGAGATGTGGGCCGTGCACGGCGGCGGCTTCTACAACAACCAGAAGTACCTGACCAACCCGCCCGAGCTGCCGGACGACTTGCACTGGTCGTTCTGGAAGTCGTACACGACGTGGCTCTCCGGCTTCGCGCTGTTCTCGGTGCTGTACCTGGCGAGCCCGGCGCTCTATCTGGTCAACACCTCGGCGCCCTGGGCGTGGGCGGCGCAACTGTCCGAAGTGGACGCCGCCGGCACCGCCGTGTGCTTCCTCGTCTTCGGCTGGCTCGTTTACGACTTCCTCTGCCGGACGATCAGCCCGAACATGCAGCGCGACGGGCTGCTGAGCATCGCCGTGGCGCTGATGATGGTCGGCGTGGCCTACCTCACCGCCCACATCTACCAGGGGCGCGCAGCCTTCCTGATCACGGGCGCGGTGATGGCCACCTCGATGTCGGCCAACGTGTTCTTCTGGATCATCCCCGGCCAGCGCCGCATGGTGGCGGCGCTCAAGGCCGGCGAGAAGCCCAACCCGCTGGACGGCAAGCGCGGGAAGCAGCGCTCGGTCCACAACACGTACTTCACGCTGCCGGTCGTCTTCCTGATGATCAGCAACCACTACGCTTTCACCTACGGCAGCGAGCGCGCCTGGATCGTGATGGTGCTGTTCATCGTGGCCGGCGCGTTGATCCGGCAGTTCTTCGTGCTGCGGCACAGCGGGCGCAATGTGTGGGCGCTGCCGGTGGCGGGCGTGTTGCTGCTGATGGTCAACGCCTACCTGACGGCGGCGGTGACGGCACCTGCGGCTTCTTCAAAGACGGCCGCGGCGCCTGCGGCCGATCTGGCGGCGGTCAGCGCCATCGTCCAGCAGCGCTGCGTGGCCTGCCATTCGGAGCATCCGACGCAAGAGGGCTTCTTCGCCCCGCCGGCCGGCGTGCGCCTGGACAGTGATGCGGCGGTCGTCGCCGCCGCCGAGCGCATGAAGAAGGCCGTCGGCACGAACACCATGCCCCTCGGCAACCTCACGCAGATGACGCCCGCGGAGCGCGAGGTGATCGCGCGCTGGTCGGGGCACTGAGCGCGCCCCGCCAGAATCAGCCGAGCAGATCGAGCAGCGTGCGCGCCACCACCTTAGTGGCGCGGCGCAGCTCTTCGAGCACGATGTGCTCGTCCGCCCGCTTCGCGTTCGACTCGCGCACGGTGCGCGGCCCGGCGCCGTAGATCACGGCCGGGATGCCCTGGGCGCAGTAGAGGCGCACGTCGGTATACAGCGGCGTGCCCGATTCCGGGATCGGCTCGCCGAACACCGCCTCGCCGTTGCGGCGCAGCGCCTCCACCAGCGGCTTGTTGCCGGGCAGCGGCGTCAGTGCCTGGGCCAGCAGCAGGCGCTTGATGTCCACGGTCACGCCGGGATAACGCGCAGCCGCAGCGGCGATCACGCCGCGCACGCTGGCTTCGACTTCGACCGGGTTCTCTTCCGGAATCATCCGGCGATCGAGCCGCAGCACGACCTTGCCCGGCACCACGTTCGTGTTCGTGCCGCCTTCGATGCGCCCGACGTTCAGGTACGGATGGTTGATGCCGGCGATCTTCGAGCGCGTCTGCTTGTAGATCGCGTTCTGGGTGTAGAGGTCGCTGAGGATGCCGGTCGCCGCCTGCAACGCGTCGACGCCCGTCTCCGGAATCGCCGCGTGCGCCATCACGCCGTGCACCGTCACTTCCATTTGCAGGCACCCGTTGTGCGCGGTGACGACCTGATAGCTGAAGCCGGCGGCCACGAGGTAGTCGGGCTTCGTCAGCCCTTGCGCCAGCAGCCAGCCGGGGCCGAGTTCGCCACCGAATTCCTCGTCGTAGGTGAAGTGCAATTCAGTGCCGCCCTTGAGCGGCCGGCCCAGCGCTTCGATCGCGCGCACGGCGAAGGTGAAGGTGGCGAAGTCGCACTTGCTGACGGCGCTGGCGCGGCCGTAGAGCTTGCCGTCCTCGATGTCGCCGCTGTAGGGGCCGTGCGTCCAGCCTTCGCCGGGCGGCACGACGTCGCCATGGGCGTTCAGCGCGATCACGGGACCGCCTTCGGCGTAGCGGCGGCGCACGATCAGGTTGGTCAGGCTTTGCAGGCCGTAGGCGCGCACCTCGGCTGCAGGCACCGGGTGCTTCTCGGCCTCGAAGCCCCAGGCCTTCAGCAGCTCGGCCGTCCGTTCGGCATGCGGCGCGTTATTGCCGGGCGGCGTGTCGGTGGGCACCCGGACGAGCTCTTGCAGGAAGCGCGTCTCTTCGTCGAAGTGCGCGTCGATCCAGGCGTCGAGTTGTTGGTGGAGGTCGTTCGTGGACATGCGGCGGTTCTCTGTTGTTCAGGAGGCGGCGAGTTGTTCGAGCAGGCGCTCGAAGGCGCGTACGCCCAGTTCGGCGTCATCGGCCGTGATCGACTCGCGCGGGTTGTGGCTGATGCCGGCGTTCAGGCCGCGCACAAAGAGCATCGCCTGCGGCATGCGTTCGTGCAGCTTCATCGCATCGTGGCCGGCGCCGCTGGGCATGCGGTGCACGGGCAGGCCGAGCGAATCGACGGCCGACTCCCATTGCGCCTGCCAGGCCGGATCGCTCGGCGCCGCGCTGGCGCGCAGGCTCTCTTCGAGGCGGTAGCTCAGGCCGCGGCGCGCGCAGATCTCGGCGAGCTTGGCTTGCACATCGGCCACGCAAGCATCGCGCACCTCGTTGGTCGTGGCGCGGATGTCGAGGCTGAAGCTGCACTTGCCGGGCACGACGTTGACCGAGCCGTTCGGCACATGGAGCATGCCCATCGTGCCGACGAGATCCGGCACCGCCGCCGCGCGTTGTTCCAGATAGAGCGCCAGCTCGGCCACGGCAGGTGCTGCATCACGGCGTTGGCCCATCGGCGTCGTGCCCGCGTGGCTGGCCATGCCGGTCACCTCGCCCACGAAGCGCGCCGAGCCGTTGATGCTGGTGACGATGCCCAGCGGCAGATCCAGCGCGTTGAGCACCGGGCCTTGTTCGATATGGACCTCGACGAAGCCGCGGTAGTGCGAAGGGTCGCGCTCCAGGGCCGGAATGTCGGCCAGGTTCAGGCCGGCGTGCGCCATCGCCTCGCGCAGCAAGATGCCGCCCGCGTCCCGCTGGTCGAGCCAGCGCTCGTCGAAGGCGCCGACGAGCGCGCCGGAGCCGAGGAAGGTGGCCTTGAAGCGCTGGCCTTCCTCTTCGGCAAAGCCGACGACTTCGAGCCCGAACGGCAGCCGGCGCCCAGCTTCGTGCAGCTCGCGCACCACGGCCATCGGCGTGAAGATGCCCAGGCGGCCGTCGTATTTGCCGCCGTTGCGGACGGTGTCGTAATGGCTGCCGGTGAGCAGGCGCGGTTCGGCGCGGTTGCTGCCGTGATAGATGCCGACGACGTTGCCCACGGCGTCGATCGTCACCTCGTCGAACCCGCAATCGACCTTCATCCAGTGCGCCAGCAGCCGCGCGCAGTTGCGGTGGGCATCGGTCAGGTAGGTCACCGTCAGCTCGCCCGGCGCGTCACTGAACTGGGCGAGTTGCTCGGCCCAATCCCACACCAGATTGCCGAGCGTCGGATGCTCTCCGAACTTGTCGTTCAGGCGGATCTCGGCGATGCGATGGATGTTGCGCAGGCACTCGGCGAACTCGAAGTCGGGCGGGTTCTCCAGCCGTTCCGCGAAGCTCGCGATGATGGCCTGCCGGTTCAGCCCCGTGCCCCGCGGGCCGCGCACGGCCAGGATGAAGGGGAAGCCGAACTTCGCGTTGTAGTCGGCGTTGAGCTGCTGGAGTCGCGCGAATTCCTCGGGCGTGCAGTCGGTCAGACCTGCGCGGCCTTGCTCGCCGGTGGATTCAGCCGTTAGCGTCTTGGCGACCATCGCCTTGCCAGCGAGCTCCGGGTGGGCGCGGATCAACGCCAGTTGCGCATCGCGGCCGCCTTCGCGAAGTACGGTGACCATCGCGTGCTTGAGCTGGGCGAGGCTGCGGAACGGCCGGTGCTTCGCCACCGCTTGTTCGGCGATCCACGGCGAGTGCTCGTAAATGCCGTCGAGCAGCCGCGCCGCTTCGGCCGGCGTGGCGGCGTTGATGTCGTCAAGGGTCAGCGTGTTCGACATGATCGGGACTACCTCAGGGCGAGTTCAGGGACCGGGCCGCAGCACGGCGGCGAGGTCGACCGATTGGGGATCGAAGCAGAGCGCGTCGCGCACCGCATGGATGTGGTGCGCCATCAGCTTGGCGGCGGCGCGCGCATCGCGGCGGGCGAGGGCGTCGACGAGAACGACGTGCTCGGCGTGCGACTGCTCGGCCGAATGCGCCGACTGGTACATCAGCGAGATCAGCGAGGAGCGGTTGAGCAGGTCGCCCATCAGCTGGGCCATCACCTCGTTGCCGGCCACGCGGGCGAGCAGCACGTGGAAGTCGGCCAGCAGGCGCGTGCGGCCGGGCACGTCGGCGGCGCGCACGGCCGCTTCCTCCTGTTTCAGGTGGTCGCGCAGGACGTCGACCTGATCCTTCGTGATCGTCGTGACCAGGTGCTTCACCAGCGCCGATTCGAGCATCTCACGCAGCTCGAACACCTGCCGCGCTTCCTCCACGCTCGGCTGCGCCACGAAGGCGCCGCGCGCGGGCTCCAGCGTGACGAGGCGGTCGCGGCAGAGCTGGTTCAGCGCCTGGCGCACCAGCGTGCGCGAGCAGCCGAAGATGTCGGCGAGCTTCTGCTCCACGAGCTTGGTACCCGGCATCAGGCGCCGCTCGATGATGGCCTGCGTGATGCTGGCCACGATGCGGTCCGTGACGCCCTGGGCTGGTGCGTCGGGCGGCGAAATTGCGGTGCGCTTGCTGCGTGTCATGCCTGGGAACGGCGTGGTTTGAGAGAGTGACGATCCGAAGTGTATACAGACGCGGCCTCCGCGCAAGCGGCGCTCACGATTGGTGCAGGGCGGGCGCCGAGTCGGCGCTCAGGGTTAGCTCTCGTCGATTCGCGCAGGTCGATGTGTATACACTTTTCTCGCAAAGGAGGTTCCCGATGTACACGCCCCCGACCGACCTTGTGGACGAACGCCTGCCGACGGCGCGTCTCACCGCCCTCGGACTTCAGCACGTGCTGGTGATGTACGCGGGCGCCGTGGCGGTGCCGCTGATCATCGGGCGAGCGCTCGGCCTGAGCCCAGAGCAGGTGGCGATGCTGATCTCGGCGGACCTGTTCTGCTGCGGCCTCGTCTCCATCGTCCAGTCCTTCGGCGTGACGCGCTACTTCGGCATCCGGCTGCCGGTGATGATGGGCGTGACCTTCGCCGCCCTCGGACCGATGCTCGGCATCGCCGCCCAGCATCCGGGCGTGGAGGGCGCGCGCTACGTGTTCGGTGCCACCATCGCATCCGGCATCTTCGGCATCGCGATCGCGCCGCTGGCGAGCCGGCTGCTCAAACTGTTTCCGCCCGTCGTCACCGGCAGCGTGATCGCCGTGATCGGCATCAGCCTGATGAAGGTCGGCATCAACTGGATCTTCGGCCTGCCGGTCGGCCCGACGGCGCCGAAGCTGGTGGACCCGGCGCACGCGCAATGGCTGCATGCGGCAACTGCAGCCGCTTCGGCGCCTCCCGGGCTGGCGCTCGTGCCCACCGTGCCGAATCCGGCCTACGCCACGCTCGAAGGCATGGCGATCTCCGCGCTGGTGATGGTTGTGATCCTGCTGGTCTCCAAGTTCGGGCGCGGCTTCCTGAACAACATCTCGGTGCTGATCGGCATCGTCGTCGGCGCCGTCGTCTGCGCGGCGATCGGCACCATGCATTTCGACAAGGTCGCGCACGCCGCGTGGCTGGCGCCCGTGGTGCCGTTCCAGTTCGGCATGCCGCAGTTCGACATCGGCATGATCCTGACGATGTGCGTGGTCATGATCGTGACGATGATCGAGTCCACCGGCATGTTCCTGGCGCTCGGCGAGATCACCTGCCGCAACGTCACCACGCCGATGCTCACGCGCGGCCTGCGTACCGACGGTCTGGGCACGCTGCTCGGCGGCATCTTCAACACCTTCCCGTACACGAGCTTCTCGCAAAACGTCGGCCTGGTCGGCGTCACCGGTGTGCGAAGCCGTTATGTGTGCGTGGCCGGCGGCGTGATCCTGATCGTGCTGGGCCTGCTGCCCAAGCTGGCGGCGCTCGTGGAGTCGCTGCCCAGCGCGGTGCTCGGCGGCGCGGGGCTGGTGATGTTCGGCATGGTGGCGGCCACAGGCATCCGTATTCTGTCCTCCGTGGACTTCAAGACCAACCGCAACAACCAGATGATCGTGGCGCTGTCGATCGGCTTCGGCATGATCCCGCTGGCCGCGCCGGACTTCCATCAGTGGGTGCCGCGGTCGCTGCACTCGCTGGTCGACTCGGGGATCATCCTGACCTCGATCGTCGCCGTGGTGCTCAATCTTTATTTCAACGGCGTGAGCAAGACCAATTTGCGGGATGCCGTCGAGGCTTCAAAATCCTTCGATTCCCATTGATCCGGCCTTGAGTTGTACGCCATGAGCACCCTGTTGATCCGCAACGCCCAGCTGCTTGTCACGATGGACGCGCAGCGGCGCGAAATCCCCGACGGCGCCGTGTTCGTGCGTGACCACGTGATCGAAGCGGTCGGCCCGAGCCACGAGCTGCCGCAGACGGCCGATGTTGTAGTCGACGCCCGCCATCAACTGGTCATGCCCGGCCTGGTGAACACCCACCACCACATGTACCAGACGCTCACGCGCGTGATCCGCCCCGCGCAGGATTGCGAGCTGTTCGACTGGCTGCGCGTGCTCTATCCGATCTGGTCCGGCATGACGCCCGAGCACGCCTACGTCTCCACGCAGACGGCGATGGCCGAGCTGCTGCTCTCGGGCTGCACCACCAGCAGCGACCATCTCTACATCTACCCCAACGGCGTGCGCCTGGACGACACGCTGGACGCCGCCACCGAGATCGGCATGCGCTTCCACGCGGCGCGCGGCTCGATGAGCGTCGGCCAATCGAAGGGCGGCCTGCCGCCGGACCGCGTGGTGGAAGAGGAGGGCGCCATCCTCGCCGACACGCAGCGCGTGATCGAGCGCTGGCACGATCCGGCGCGCTACGCGATGCAGCGCGTCGTGGTGGCGCCTTGCTCGCCGTTCTCGGTCAGCCAGGATCTGATGCGCGAGGCGGCCGTGCTGGCGCGCGCGCACGGCGTCTCGCTGCACACGCACCTGGCCGAGAACGACAAGGACATCGACTACACCCGCGAGAAGTTCAACTGCACGCCGGCCGAGTACGCGGAAGCGCTCGGCTGGGTGGGCCGCGATGTGTGGCACGCGCACTGCGTGAAGCTGGATCCGGCGGGCATCGAGCTCTTCGCTCGCACCGGAACGGGCGTGGCGCATTGCCCGGGTTCCAACATGCGGCTCGCTTCCGGCGCCGCGCCGATCCGCGCCATGCGCGATGCGGGGGTGCCGGTGGCGCTGGCCGTCGATGGCTCCGCCAGCAACGACAGCGGCCACATGCTCGACGAAGGTCGCCTCGCCTTGCTGCTTCAGCGCGTGGCGAACGGCCCGATCAAGGGGCCGACGGCCATGACGGCCCGCGAGGTGCTGGAGATCGCCACGCTCGGCGGCGCGCAGGTGCTCAACCGCGACGACATCGGCGCGCTCGCGCCCGGCATGGCGGCGGACATCGTCACCATCCCGCTCGACGAGATCGGCATGGCCGGCGCGCACCACGATCCGCTGGCGGCGCTGTTCTTCTGCCATGTGCCGCGCGTGAAGCACTCCTTCGTGCACGGCCGGCAGGTGGTGCAGGACGGGAGGCTGGTGACCCTCGACCTGCCGCGCCTGATCGAGCGGCACAACCGGCTGGCTGGGCAGCTCGCGGACGCCTGAAGTAAACGCCTGAAGAGTTACTCAGGCGTCACGCCGCGGTGCCGTTTCGCGTGCAAGATGCGGCGGTACGCAACTCGGCATCCGCCCCCGCTCCGATGATCACCATCCACCACCTCGAGACGTCCCAATCGGAGCGCATCGTCTGGCTCTGCGAGGAACTGGGCCTGCCCTACATCCTGAAGACCTATCCGCGCGACCCGGTGACGCGCCTGGCGCCGCCGGAATTGCGGGCACTTCATCCGCTGGGCAATGCGCCCATCATCGAGGACGACGGGCTCGTGCTCGCCGAGTCCGGCGCCATCGTGGAATACATCCTGGCCAAGTACGGCGAAGGTCAGCTGCAGCTCGATTCCGAAGATCCGGACTTCGCGCAGTACCTCTACTGGTTCCACTTCTCCAACGGTGGCTTGCAGCCGACGCTCGGCCGCAACATGCTGATGCACCTGCTGAAGCTGCCGGCCGACAACCCGATGGTGATGGCGATGCAGGGGCGATTGAATCGGGCGCTGAAGCTCGTGGATGCACGGCTCGGCGAGGCTGAATATCTCGCCGGCTCGGAGTTCACCGCAGCGGACATCATGACCGTCTTCTCGCTGACGACGATGAAGAACTTCGTGCCAGTCGACCTGACGCCGTACGCGAACACCAAGGCCTACCTGGAGCGCATCGCTGGCCGCGAGGCGTACCAGCGGGCGCTTGCCAAGGGCTGATTCAGCCCTTCATCAGCACTCGACGATATTCACCGCCAGCCCGCCCCGGGCTGTTTCCTTGTACTTGGTCATCATGTCCGCGCCGGTATCGCGCATCGTCTTGATCACCTTGTCCAGGCTGACGAAGTGCGTGCCGTCGCCGCGCAGCGCCATGCGGGCGGCGTTGATGGCCTTGACCGAGGCGATGGCGTTGCGCTCGATGCAGGGGATCTGCACGAGGCCGCCGACCGGGTCGCAGGTCAGCCCGAGGTGGTGTTCCATGCCGATCTCGGCGGCGTTCTCCACCTGCTCGGGCGTGCCGCCCATCACCTGGCAGAGCGCGCCGGCGGCCATCGAGCAGGCCACGCCGACCTCGCCCTGGCAGCCCACTTCGGCGCCGCTGATCGAAGCGTTTTCCTTGTAGAGGATGCCGATGGCGGCGGCGGTCAGCAGGAAGTCGATCACGCCGTCTTCGCTGGCGCCGTGGAAGAAGCGCGAGTAGTAGTGCAGCACGGCGGGCACGATGCCGGCCGCGCCATTGGTCGGCGCGGTGACGACGCGGCCGCCGGCGGCGTTCTCTTCGTTGACGGCGAGCGCGTAGAGGTTCACCCAGTCCATCACCTGGAGCGGGTCGCGCAGGGCGGCTTCGGGGTTGCTGGTCAACGCACGGAACAGGTCCGGCGCACGGCGCTTGACCTTGAAGCCGCCGGGCAGGATGCCTTCGGTGCGCAGGCCGCGGTTGACGCAGTCCTGCATGACCTGCCAGATCTTGAGCAGGCCGGCACGCGTCTCGGCCTCGGGGCGCCAGTGCACCTCGTTGCGGCGCATCACTTCGGCGATGGAGATGCCGTAGCGCTTGGTCAGCGCCAGCAGTTCGTCACCGGTCTTGAAGGGGTAGGGCAGGACGGTGGCATCGGGCGCGATGACCTTCTGCTTCGAGCCGTCGGCCAGCACCTCTTCACTGACGACGAAGCCGCCGCCGACCGAGTAGAAGGTTTTCTCCGCCAGCACTTCGCCCGCAGCATCCTGGGCGATGAACTTCATGCCGTTGGCATGCAGCGGCAGGCTCTGGCGGCGGAAGAAGGTCAGGTCCTTCGCCTCGTTGAAGGCGATCGGCTTTTCGCCGAGCAGCGCCAGCGAGCCGGCGCGGATGGCGCTCAGGTAACCGTCTATCTGCTCGACGTCGACCGTGTCCGGCTCATGCCCAGCCAGGCCCAGCAGAACGGCCTTGTCCGAGCCATGGCCCTTGCCGGTGGCGCCGAGCGAGCCGTACAGCTGCGAGACGACGCGATCGGTCTTGTCCAGCAGGCCCTCGTGCTTGAGGCGCAGGACGAAGAGCCGCGCCGCCCGCATCGGGCCCACGGTGTGGCTGCTCGACGGGCCGATGCCGATCTTGAACAGGTCGAAAACGGAAACGGCCATCGGGTGCTACCTCGGGTGACTCTTTGCTTGCTTACTCTTCGGCGTACGCAGACAGCGGCACGCAGGAGCAGAACAGGTTGCGGTCGCCGTAGACGTTGTCCACGCGGCCCACGGGCGACCAGTACTTGGTCTTGCGCAGCGTTGCCACCGGGTAGGCGGCATCGTCGCGGCTGTAGCCGTGGGTCCAGTCGGACTTCATCAGGCTTTCGGCCGTGTGCGGGGCGTTCAGGAGCGGGTTGTCGTCCTTGGCCCATTCGCCGCTCTCGACCTTGGCGATCTCGGCGCGGATTTGCAGCATGGCGTCGCAGAAGCGGTCCAGCTCGAACTTGGATTCACTCTCGGTCGGCTCCACCATCAGCGTGCCGGCCACCGGGAAGGACAGCGTCGGCGCGTGGAAGCCGTAGTCGATCAGGCGCTTGGCCACGTCTTCGGCGCTGACGCCGCTGGTTTCCTTCAGCGGGCGCAGGTCCAGGATGCACTCGTGGGCCACGCCGCCGCCCTTCACGCCGGCGATGTTGCCGCTGAAGTGGATGTCGTAGGCGTCGCTGAGACGCGCGGCCACGTAGTTGGCCGAGAGGATGGCCGTTTCCGTCGCGGCGGTCAGGCCGTCAGCGCCCATCATGCGGACGTACATCCACGAGATCGGCAGCACCGCGGCGTTGCCCAGCGGAGCGGCGGAGACCGCGCCGATGTTCGTCGCAGCACCGATGCCAGCCGCGCGGTGCGCCGGCAGGAAGGGCACGAGATCTTCCACCACGCAGACCGGGCCGACGCCCGGGCCGCCACCCCCGTGCGGGATGCAGAAGGTCTTGTGCAGGTTCAGGTGCGAGACGTCGCCGCCGAACTCGCCCGGTGCAGCCACGCCGACCAGCGCGTTCATGTTGGCGCCGTCCACGTACACGCGGCCGCCGTGCTTCTTGACCAGGGCGCAGATCTCCTTGACGTGCGTGTCGAACACGCCGTACGTCGAGGGGTAGGTGATCATGATCGCGGCCAGATTGGCGGCGTGCTGCACGCACTTCGCTTCGAGGTCGGCCAGGTCGATGTTGCCTTCCTTGTCGCACTTGGTGACCACGACCTGCATGCCGACCATCTGGGCGGAAGCGGGGTTGGTGCCGTGTGCGGATTCGGGGATCAGGCAGATCTTGCGGTGGCCTTCGTTGCGCGACTCATGCCACGCCTTGATGGCCAGCAGGCCGGCGTATTCGCCCTGCGAACCGGCGTTCGGTTGCAGGCTGATGCCGGCGTAACCGGTGGCCTGGCAGAGCCATGCGGTCAGTTGCTCGTTGAGCTGCCAGTAGCCGGCCAGTTGGTCTTGCGGCGCGAACGGGTGAACCGAAGCGAACTCGGGCCAGGTGATGGGGATCATCTCGCTGGTGGCGTTCAGCTTCATCGTGCACGAGCCCAGCGGGATCATGCTGCGGTCCAGCGCCAGGTCCTTGTCCGAGAGCATGCGGATGTAGCGCAGCATCTCGGTTTCGGAGTGGTGGGTGTTGAAGACCGGATGGCCCATGAAGGCCGACTTGCGGACCAGCTCGGACGGGATCAGGGCGGCGATGCCCTTCTCGAAGCCGGCGAAGTTGACGGCCTTGCCGAAGACAGCGGCGACGGCCGAGAGGTCGGCGCGGGTCGTCGTTTCGTCGAGCGTGATGGAGACGCTCGAGGCCGAGGCACGACGGAAGTTCATGCCGGCGGCGCGGGCCTTGGCCAGCGTGCCTTCGACATCGGCAGCCTGCACTTCGACGGTGTCGAACGCCGCCGCCTTCACGCCCAGCGTGTCCGCCAGGATCGCGGCGTAGCTCGCCACGCGCTGCGCAATGCGCTTCAGGCCGACCGGGCCGTGATAGACCGCGTACATGCTGGCCACGACCGCCGGCAGCACCTGCGCCGTGCAGATGTTGGAGGTGGCCTTCTCGCGGCGGATGTGCTGTTCGCGCGTTTGCAGCGCCAGGCGATAAGCCGGGTTGCCGTGCGTATCGACGGACACGCCGACCAGGCGGCCCGGCAGGTTGCGCTTGTATTCGTCTTTGCAGGCCATGAAGGCGGCGTGCGGGCCGCCGGCGCCCATCGGCATGCCGAAGCGCTGGCTGGAGCCGACGACGATGTCGGCGCCCATCTCGCCCGGGGGCGTGATCAGGGTCAGTGCGAGCAGATCGGTCGCGGCAATCAGCAGACCACCTTGCGCATGAACGGCTTCCGAAATCGGCGCCAGATCGCGCACCACGCCGGTCACGCCGGGGTACTGCACGAGGGCGGCGAAGCACTCGGTCTTGCCGGCGTCTTCGGCCTTGCCGACGACCACTTCCATGTCGAGCGGCTCGGCGCGCGTGCGCACGACTTCGAGCGTCTGCGGCAGCACGTCGTCGGCGACGAAGATGATCTTGGACTTGCTCTTGCCCACGCGGGCGGCCAGCGTCATCGCCTCAGCGGCGGACGTGGCTTCGTCGAGCATCGAGGAATTGGCGATCGCCATGCCGGTCAGGTCGGTCACGAGCGTCTGGAAGTTCACCAGCGCTTCCATGCGGCCCTGCGAGATCTCCGCCTGGTACGGCGTGTAGGCCGTGTACCAGGCGGGGTTCTCGAGGATGTTGCGCAGAATGACGCCCGGCGTCAGCGTGCCGTAGTAACCCTGGCCGATGAAGCTCTTCAGCAGCTGGTTCTTGCCGGCCAGTGCCTTCAGCTCGGCCAGTGCTTCGGCTTCGGTGCAGGCGGGCGGCAGGTCCATGCCGGCCGAGCGCTTGATGCTGGCGGGCACGATGGCCTCGATCAGCGCGCGGCGCGATGCCTGGCCGATCACGGACAGCATGCCGGCTTCGTCGGCAGCGTCGGGGCCGATGTGGCGGGCGTGGAATTCAGCGGCGTTCTCGAGCTCGCCGAGCGGCTTCAGGGCAGACATCAACATGATGGCGATCGCTTCTTCGTCGTCGGGAAAATTACAGGGTCTTCAGCAGCGCGTCGTACGCCGTGGCGTCCATCAGCGCGTCCAGCTCGGCCGGTTGGCTGAGCTTGACCTTGAAGAACCAGCCGGCCTTGAGCGGGTCGGTGTTGGCCAGGGCCGGGTCGTCGCGCAGGGCTTCGTTGACTTCGACGACTTCGCCGGTCACGGGCATGTAGACGTCGGCGGCGGCCTTGACGGACTCGACCACGCCGGCCACTTCCTTCTCGGCAAAGCTCTTGCCGACTTCGGGCAGGTCCACGAACACGATGTCGCCCAGGGCGTCCTGCGCGTGCACGGTGATGCCGACGGTGGCGACGTCGCCGTTGACTTCAATCCATTCGTGGTCGGCGGTGTACTTGATGCTCATGGTCAGGGCTCCTTAGCCTCGGAAGTAGTTGTTGGGGGTGAAAGGGGTCGGGGAAACGGTCATCGGCGTGCGCTTGTCGCGCACGATGGCGAACACTTCGGTGCCGGCCTTGGCGTTGGCCGTGGTCACATAGGCCAGGGCGACGGGCTTGCCCACCGTCGGGCCGAGCGTGCCGCTGGTGACGACGCCGATCTCGGTGCCCGCGGCGTCGACGATCTTGCTGCCTTCGCGCACGGGCATGCGTTCGCTGCTCACGAGGCCGACGCGCTTCTTGGCGGCGCCTTCGGCGAATTGCTGGTCAATCACCGCAGCGCCCGGGTAGCCGCCGGCACGCGCGCCACCGGCGCGGCGCACCTTCTGGATCGCCCAGGTCAGCGAGGCTTCGACGGGCGTGGTCGTCGTGTCGATATCGTGGCCGTAGAGGCACAAGCCCGCTTCGAGGCGCAGCGAATCGCGGGCGCCGAGGCCGATGGGCTTCACTTCGGCGTGGGCGAGCAGCTTGCGGGCGAGCGCTTCGGCTTGATCGCCAGCGACGGAAATCTCGAAGCCGTCTTCGCCGGTGTAGCCCGAGCGGGTCAGGAAAGTGGGGATGCCGTCCAGATCGAAGTAGCCGCCAGTCATGAACACGAGCTGGGCGACGCCGGGGTTCAGGCGCGAGAGCACGGTCACGGCCTGCGGGCCTTGCAGGGCGAGCAGGGCCTGGTCGGGCAGGGGCTTCACTTCGCACTTGCCGCTCAAGTGCTTCTGCATGTGCGCGATGTCCTGGTCCTTGCAGCCGGCGTTCACGACGACGAACAGCTCACCATCGCGACGGCAGACCATCAGATCGTCCAGGATGCCGCCCGCGTCGTTCGTGAACAGGGCGTAGCGCTGCTTGTGCAGGCCGAGGTCGACGATGTCGACGGGCACGAGGGTTTCGAGGGCGGCGTCAGCGTCGGCGCCGATCAGCAGCACCTGGCCCATGTGCGAGACGTCGAACAGGCCGGCGGCGGCACGCGTGTGCTTGTGCTCCGTCATGACGCCCGTCGGGTACTGCACCGGCATGTCGTAGCCGCCGAAGGGCACCATCTTGGCGCCGAGTTCGACGTGCAGGGCGTGCAGCGGGGTTTTCTTGAGATCGGCGGACATGGCAAAGAGGCTCCAAGGGTATAGAAATCAACCGTTGATGCCTCGCTGTCCGGGGTACCTGAGAGATTGACCGCAGCGCGTGCGGCTTGCCCCTTCGGTGGGCGGACTCCAAGATCCGCCTCTCTCCAGTGAGGAACGCTACATCCGAGATGGAACGTCTTGTCAGTCCTTTTGCCTGAGCGTTCATGACCTGAGCCACTGCGCCTTCGGCGGCCCACCGACTTGGCAGACTCTCTCCTGACAGGGCGGGATTCTATGGCAACAATGCCGGCATGAAATGCTTCAAGCTTGGGTTCGCTTTCCTTCTGTTTCTTGTTCAAGCCGTGGCCAGTGCCCAGGTCGTCCAGACCGAGCACGTCAAGGCCGAATTGCTGGCCTATACGCCCGAGGCCGGCAAACTCTGGCTGGGCTTGAGGCTCCAGCACATCCCGCACTGGCACACCTACTGGAAGAACCCCGGCGATTCCGGCGAACCCACGCACCTGACCTGGACATTGCCCGACGGCGCCACCGCCGGCCCGATCGCCTGGCCCGCACCGAAGCGCCTGCCGTTCGGCCCGCTGCTGAACTACGGCTACGAGGGCGATCTGCTGCTGCCGGTGGCGATCGACGTCAGCCGGGTGAAGACGCCGGCGCTCGACGTGCGGCTCAAGGCCGAATGGCTGGTGTGCAGCGAGAGCTGCGTGCCGGAGTCGGGGGAGTTCCAGCTGAGCGTGCCGATGGGCGGGGCGATCCTGGCGAACGCGCCGTTGTTCGAAGCGGCGTTGGCGCGGCAGCCGGTCAAGTTGGATGCGGAGGCGACGGCGCGCGTCGATGCCGGGCATTTGAAGCTCCAAGCCGCCGGACTGCCGTCCGCCCTGCAAGGCAAGACGCTGCAGCTGTTCGCGGAAGAGGGCGGTGTGATCGAAACCGCCGCCCCCGTCCAGCAGGCGTGGAGCGGCGACAAGCTCACGCTGACCGTGCCGATCTCGGCCCAGCAGAGCGAGTTCCCAAGCAGCCTGGGCGTCGTGCTCCGGACCGAGGGCAGCGAGTCCGCTTACGCACTCCGTTATGCCTTGCCCGACGGCTGGCCCGGCCACGCACCGGAAGTGGCCGACGTCAGCGTCGCCAGCGCCCTGGGCCTGGCCTTCCTCGGCGGCTTGCTGCTCAACCTCATGCCCTGCGTGTTCCCGGTGCTCTCGCTCAAGATCGTGAGCCTGGTCAGCGGCACCCGCGGCCGCGGCGAACTGCTCGCGGGCGGCGTGGCTTACACGCTCGGCGTGCTCGCCTCCTTCGTCGGTCTCGCCGCGCTGCTGCTGACTCTTCGCGCCGCCGGTTCGAGCCTCGGCTGGGGCTTCCAGCTGCAATCGCCGGGCTTCGTGGCGGTGCTGGCGGTTCTGTTTCTCGTGATGGCGCTGAACCTGCTCGGCGTCTTCGAGTTCCGCTTCTCGCTGCCGGGCAATCTCGGCGGATTGCGCTTGAATCACCCGTTACTGGATCAGGCCCTGACCGGCGTTCTCGCCGTTCTGGTCGCTTCGCCTTGCACCGCCCCGTTCATGGGGGTGGCGCTCGGCGCGGCCCTGACGCTGCCGCCCGCGCAGGCGCTGGCCGTCTTCGCCGCCTTGGGGCTGGGCATGGCCCTGCCGTACCTGCTGCTCGCGGCCTGGCCGCGCTTCGGCGCGCTGCTGCCACGGCCGGGCGCCTGGATGGTGCGCTTCAAGCAGATCATGGCCATCCCGCTGCTGGCGACGGTCGTCTGGCTCGGCGTCGTGCTCTGGCAGCAGCTCGGCGCCGCGAACGCCCCGCACGATGAACGCTGGAAGCCCTGGTCCGCCGAGACGCAGGCCGACCAGCTCGCCGCCGGCCGCCCGGTCTTCGTCGATTTCACCGCCACCTGGTGCATCAGCTGCCAGTACAACAAGCGCACCGTGCTGGCCGACAAAGACCTGTTGTCCGACATGGATGCGCGCGGCTTCGTGTATCTTCGTGCCGACTGGACGCGCCGCGACGCGGTGATCGCCGCCGAACTGCGGCGGCTCGGGCGCAGCGGCGTGCCGGTCTATGCGATCCACGTCCCGGGGCAGGACGCGCCGAAGCTGCTGTCCGAACTGCCGAGCAAGGCCGAGATCGAGGCCGCCGTGTCAGCGCTGCCCAAGCGTTAGCTCTTTGACGACGTCTGAAGGAGATTGCCATGATCGACCGTCGCTATGCCATCGCCGCGCTCGCCGCGCTGACCTTGCAGGCCGCGCCTTTCACGATGTCGGCCGTCTCGGCCAACACCGCCGTCGTCAACCAGCCCGCGCCGAACTTCAGCTTGCAGGATGCCAGCGGCAAGACCGTGAGCCTGGCTGACTTCAAGGGCAAGTTCGTCGTCCTCGAATGGGTGAATCCCGGCTGCCCCTATGTGCGCAAGCACTACGACAGCGGCAACATGCCCGGCACGCAGAAGGAAGCCGAGGCCAAGGGCGTCGTCTGGCTCTCCGTCTCGTCCACGGCCACCGATTCGCCGGACTACAAGAACGGCGCCGACCTGCAAGCCTGGCTCAAGTCCAAAGGCGCCGCGCCGACGGCCGTGCTGATGGACGAGAAAGGCATAACGGGCCAGGCCTACGGCGCCCGCACCACGCCGCACATGTACATCATCGACAGACTGGGCAAGCTCATCTACGCCGGCGCCATCGACAGCAAGCCGACGAGCCGCGCGGAAGACGTCGCCACCGCTACCAACTACGTCAAGCAAAGCCTGAACGAGGCACTGGCCGGCCAGCCCATCTCGCAGGCCGTGACCAAGCCCTACGGTTGCAGCGTCAAGTACGCGCACGGCTGAGCGCTTGATGATTAAGGCGGAGCTAAGACCTGCCATGCCAAACTGCCCGCCATGAGACTGCTCCTCGTCGAAGACGATCAGATGATCGGCGAACAGATGCTCGACATCTTGCGTGCCGAGCGCTATGCCGTGGACTGGGTGCGCGACGGCGAAATGGCCGACACCGCGCTGGCCGGCCAGAACTACGACCTCGTGCTGCTCGACCTCGGCCTGCCGCGGCGCGACGGCATGAGCGTACTGCGCGGCCTGCGCGCCCGCAAGGACCGCACGCCGGTGCTGATCGCGACCGCCCGTGACTCGATCAGCCAGCGCATCGAAGGTCTCGATGCTGGCGCAGACGACTACGTGCTCAAACCCTTCGACCTCGACGAGCTGCTGGCCCGCATCCGCGCGCTGCTGCGCCGCTCCCAGGGCCGCGCCGAGCCGGTCTACGAGCACATGGGTGTGGCGCTGAACCCCGTCACGCACGAAGCCACGGTGGACGGCAAGCCGGTGCAGCTCTCGGCCCGCGAATGGTCGGTGCTGGAGCCGCTGATCGCGCGGCCTGGCCTGGTGCTGTCGCGCCAGCAGCTCGAAGAGAAGCTCTACGGCTGGAAGGACGAGATCAGCAGCAATGCCGTCGAGGTCTACGTTCACGGCCTGCGCAAGAAGCTCGGATCCAAGCTGATCCAGAACGTGCGCGGCCTCGGCTACATGGTGCCCAAGACCGACGCAGCGTGAGGCGCCCATGAAGGTGCTCTCGCGCGTCCGCAATTTCCTGCTCGCCTCGCTGCGCCGCCGGCTGCTGCTGTTCCTCTCTGCAGCGGTGGTGGCGGCTGCGCTCGTGCAGGGCTTCAGCAGCTACAGCGCGGCGCTGGACGAAGCCGACCTGATGTTCGACCACCAGATGCAGCAGGTGGCGCTGTCGCTCGGCGGCGGGCTCGGCGGTGGCGCGATCCACACCGAGGACGATCTCGAGCTGATGGTGCAGGCCTGGTCCGAGCAGGGCTTGCAGGTGTTCCAGTCGGCCGGCCGCGCGCGGTTGCCAGCGCGGGCCGTGCTCGGCTTTGCCGATGTCGAATCCGAAGGCCGGACCTACCGCGTGCTGTCCGTGCAGGCGGGCGGGCAGATCGTGCAGGTGGCGCAGGACCTGGCGGTGCGCAGCCGCCTGGCCGGCAAGCTGGCGCTGCGCACGGTCACGCCGATCGCGGTGATGCTGCCGCTGTTGATGATCGTCGTCGGCTGGGTGGTCAGCAGCACGCTGGCGCCGGTGGAGCGCGTGCGCAAACAGATTTCCGAACGCCGCGTGCAGGACCTCGCGCCGGTGAACGCCGCGGGTCTGCCGGCCGAGGTTCAGCCGATGGTCAGCGAGTTCAACGCGCTGCTCGAACGCGTGCGGCATTCGTTCGAAGCGCAGCAGCATTTCGTGGCCGATGCGGCGCATGAGCTGCGCTCGCCGCTGACGGCGTTGAAGCTGCAGGTGCAGGGCTTACAGCGCGCGAGCGATGAAGCCGCGCGCGCAACGGCGCTGACCCGCCTCGCCGCCGGCATCGAGCGCGCCACGCGTCTCGTCGAACAGCTGCTCCTCCTCGCCCGCCAGGAGGCCGAGCCGCCGAAGGCACAACCCGTGGCGATGGAGCCGCTGCTGCGCCAGCTGGTGGGCGAGCAAGCCATGCCCGCCCGCGAACGCGGCGTGGATCTCGGCCTCGTTCACGCCGACGCTGCTCAGATCGAAGGCCAGCCCGACGCGCTCGCCGTGCTGATCCGCAACCTGATCGAGAACGCCGTGAAGTACACGCCGCGCGGTGGCAAGGTCGACGCGAGCCTCACGCAGCAGGCCGGCGGCGCGCTGCTGCGCATCGAGGACAGCGGCCCCGGCATTGCGCCCGAGGAACGCGCCCGCGTGTTCGACCGCTTCTACCGCGGTGCGGACACGGCCACCACGGCCGGCGGCAGCGGCCTCGGCCTCGCCATCGTCAAGTCGATCGCCGAAGCGCACGGTGCGCAGCTGCGGCTGGACAGCGCGCCGCGGCTCAAGGGCTTACGCGTCGAAGTGTTCTTTCCGCGTCTGCATTGAACACGCGCTGAAGCCCCCCGGGCGGACCACTAAGGTTCCGCTAACTTCGATTAAGAGCGCACTAAGCGCTGCCCAGCAAAGTCACGCTCATCCCAAGTCTTCAGCCTCTTTCCAAGGAGTACCCCATGGCTTCCGAAACCCTCATCTCCGTCAAGCGCCTGACCCTGGTGCTCGCCAGCGTCGGCGTGCTCGGCCTGGGCGGTGGCGCACTGGCCGCCGTGGCGCTTCAGAAGACGGCGAACAACAGCGCGGCCGCCGCGCCCGTGGCCCTTGCCGCACCGACGGTCGCTGCGGCCGGCGCAGCCGCAACGCCCGCCCTTGCACCGCTGCCGTCCAACGCCCCCGCAGGCCCGACCGTGCTGCCCGACTTCGCCGCCATCACGCAGGCGATGGGCCCGGCGGTGGTCAATATCAGCGTCAGCGGCACGGTCAAGACCGGCAACCGCGTGCAGGTGCCCGAAGGCATGGACCCGGACGATCCCTTCTTCCAGTTCTTCCGCCGCTTCCAGGGCCCGCAAGGCCCGCAGCAGCGCGAGATCCACGGCCAGGGCTCGGGCTTCATCGTCAGCGCGGACGGCATCATCCTCACCAACGCCCACGTCGTGCGCAACGCGAGCGAAGTGACCGTCAAGCTGACCGACCGCCGCGAGTTCAAGGCCAAGGTGCTGGGCAGCGATCCGAAGACCGACATCGCCGTGCTGCGCATCGAGGCCAAGAACCTGCCCGTCGTGCGCATGGGCGATGCCAAGGCGCTGCGCGTCGGCGAATGGGTGCTGGCCATCGGCTCGCCGTTCGGTTTCGAGAACAGCGTGACGGCCGGCGTCGTGAGCGCCAAGGGGCGTGCGCTGCCGGACGAGAACGGCAACCTCGTGCCCTTCATCCAGACCGACGTTGCCGTGAACCCTGGCAACTCCGGCGGCCCGCTGTTCAACTCGCGCGGCGAAGTCATCGGCATCAACTCGCAGATCTACAGCCAGACCGGCGGCTACCAGGGCCTCTCGTTCGCGATCCCGATCGACGTGGCGCGCCGCGTGGAACAGCAGATCGTCGCCACCGGCTCGGCGCAGCATGCGCGGCTGGGCGTGACGATTCAGGACGTGAACCAGGCCTTCGCCGATTCGTTCAAGCTGGAGCGTCCGGCCGGTGCGCTGGTGTCGAGCGTGGAGGAGGGCGGCCCGGCGGCCAAGGCCGGCGTGAAGGCCGGCGACGTGATCCTCGAAGTGGACGGTCGCCCGGTCATCGCCTCGATCGACCTGCCGGCCCTGCTGGCCGAAAGCGACCCCGGCACGCCGGCCAAGCTGACCGTCTGGCGCGCCGGCAAGCGCGAGACGCTCACGGCCAAGCTCGGCGCAACGACCGACAAGGCCGCCGTCGAGGTGGCGCAGGACAAGAGCGCCAAGGGCGGCAAGCTCGGCCTCTCTCTGCGCCAGTTGCAGCCCGATGAGAAGCGCGAAAGCGGCATCCGCGACGGCCTGGTGATCGAAGACGTCGGCGGCGCCGCGGCGCGGGCCGGCGTGCAGCCCGGCGACGTGCTGCTGGCCGTGAACGGCACGCCGGTCAGCTCGGTCGATCAGGTGCGCCGTGTGGTCGACGGCGCCGAGAAGTCGGTGGCGCTGCTGATCCAGCGCGGCCGCCAGCAGATCTTCCTGCCGGTACGGATCGGCTGATCTCGCAGTTCAGGCTTCGGCCTTGAGCATCGGACCCGCCCCGGGAGCCTCGAGCTCCTGCGGCGGGTCTTCATACATCTCGCCGCCGAACTTCAGCGCCGTGTGCGCGCGGCGAGAGTGCATCAGCGGGAAGAACATCTGGTCGGCCCAGTGCTCGTCGCCGAACAGCAGGTCGTCCTGCAAGCCGACCTTCGCCGGGAACTGCCGCGTGATCTTGGCAGTACCAAAGAGCACGTCCCACACGAACAGCAGGTTGCCGTAGTTGCCCTTGTAGTGGCCGATGCCGTCGGCGTTCGTCAGCGCATGGTGAGCCGTGTGCGTAGCCGGCGTGGAGATCGTGCGCTCCAGCGCCCACATCAGCGGGCGCAAGGCCTTGATGCGGTAGAGCGGCTCGTCCCAGCGCCAGGCGCAGTGCGCGCCGAGGATCACGGCGATCTTCACGACGAAGTAGCCGGCGTAGAGCCACGGATCTGCGCCGAGGAAGCTCAGAACGCCCGCCATCCAGAGGCCCGGCATCATCAAGTAGTAGAAGAAGTTGTTGCGGTAGGTGATGCGGATGCTCATGTAGCGCGCCGAGTGGTGCGCGCGGTGCAGCGGCCAGAGCAGCGGCGAGTGCGAGGCGCGGTGCCACCAGTACTGCGTCATGTCGTCGGCCACGACGATGAAGAGCAGCCAGGCCCAGGTCGACAAGCCGGAGAGCGCGCCGTGCCACGCGGGGATCAGCCAGCCGCAGAGCTTAGTCGCACCGAGGAAGGCCAGCGGCTGCGAGACGGCCAGCAGGCTGATGAACATCAGCAGTTCGAGCTTGGTGTCGTTGGCGCTGGCCACCACCGTGTTCTTGTAGCGGCGGCTCGTGTATTCCATGCCGGCGAAGCCGAGGATGGTGCAGACGATCAGGCCGTTCTGCAGCAGGGCGGGGGTCATCGATGTGTCTCCTGGGCCCACGGACCGGGGCTCCTGGAGGCGCAGTCTAGGAATCGCGCATCGATGCGGCAATTGAATTGTTATTATCGATTCGATGCAGCTAACGCATCGAATCGACGCCATGCATTTGGATCTCAAGAAGCTGCACCACGCCGTGCTGCTGGCCGATGAACGCAGCTTCGCCCGTGCCGCCGAAAAAGCGCACCTGAGCCAGCCCGCGCTGACGCGCAGCATCCAGGCGCTGGAGGCGCAGCTGGACGTGCGTCTGTTCGACCGCGACCTCAGCCACGTCACGCCCACCTCGGCCGGCGCCGCGCTGATCGCCAAGGCGCGGCCGCTGCTGCTGCATGCGGCGACGCTGAGGCGCGAGGTCGGGCTGATGCGCAGCATGGAACTCGGGCAAGTGGCGCTCGGTGTCGGCCCGATCCCGGCCAGCGTCCTGCTGCCGCCGGTGCTGGCCCGGCTCGCCCGCGAGCATCCGCGCGTGCAGGCCGTCGTCGAGGTGAACAACTGGCAGGTGCTGACCGAGCATCTGCTGAACGAACGCATCGAGTTCTTCGTCGCCGATGCGCGCGAGCTCGTCGGCCATCCGCAGCTGCACGTCACGCCGATCGGCTCGCAGGGCGGCGGCTTGTTCGTTCGCGCGGGCCATCCCTTGCTGGGGCAGCGCAAGATCGTGCCGAAGGATCTGGCCGATTGGCCGACCGCGGCGATGCGGCTGCCGCCTCAGGTTCAGACGCAACTGCGCGAATGGATCGGCGAAAGCGAGAACTATCCGGCCCTGCCCACGATCAGCTGCGACCGGCTGGAAGTCATCAACGAGATCGCGCTGAACAGCGATGCGATCGCGCTGAACGTCTTCGCGGCGATGCGCGGAGAGATCGAAGCTGGACGGATGCGCGCGCTGAAGCTGCCGTCGATGCCGAAGATCGCGTCGGAGTTCGGCGTGGTGTCGCTGGCGGGGCGGACGTTCTCGCCGAGCGCGAAGTGGCTGGTGGAGCAAATGCGCGAACTGTCAGCTGAACTGGCAGCCTAGCTGCGCAGAAGCAGGGTTTGCAGGAGTCGGTGCGACCCGGCGCGCGTGGCAACATGCCGCCGCAAGAACTGACCGTCCATCCGAGCTCATGAGCGAAAAGAACGAAGACTTCCCGAACGGTTTTCAGGCGTTCCTGCTGGTGGTCGCGCTCGTGCTGGTCGAATGCATGATCGGCCGGGTTCTCTACCAGTGGCGCGGGGAAGGCTCGGCCGGCTGGTCGCAGGATCTGATCGCGCTGGACATGTTGCTTGCCAACGGCTGCGTCTTCACCTTCGTGATGCACTTCAAGGGCTTGAGCTACGCGGACCTGTTTCATGCGTCCGTGTCCGCTGCGCGCCCGAAGTTCATCCTGCTGCTGCCCGCCGTGCTGATGACAGTTCCCTGCCTCGTCCTGGCGACCTCTGCCGTGGTGAACCTGGTGGCGCAGGCGTTTCCGATGTCGCCCTCGGAAGAGATGATGTTCGAGCGCATGGCCTCCACGAGCCCGAGCTCGCTCATCCTGGTCTGCCTGCTGGCACCGGTGCTCGAGGAGATGCTGTTTCGCGGCGTGATCCTGCGCAGCTTCCTGCACCAGTACGCGAGGGGGCCGGCGATCCTCGGATCTGCGGTGCTGTTCGGGTTCGCACACCTGAACCTCTACCAGTTCATCGCGGGACTTGTCACCGGGCTGTTCTCCGGCTGGCTGTACGAGCGCACGCGCTCGCTGATACCGTGCGTGCTCCTGCACATGGCCTACAACTCGGCGCTCGTGCTTCCGCCGCTGTTCAACGCCGGTGATCCGTACAGCGACCCCGTCGGACTGCCGCCCGCCTTCTGGTTCACCGCGTTCGTCGCATGCGCGCTCGGCGTCCAATGGCTTCGCAGCCTGCTGCGCGAACCCCTGGTCCGCCAAAGATAGGAGTCAGCCCATGACCATCACCATCACCGCCTTCGAACGCTCGCCCGACGGCGGCAAAGGCCTCGCCCGCGATTGCCGCGTGCGCTGGGCGCTGGAAGAAGCCGGCCTGGCGTACGACGTGCGCCTCGTGTCCTTTGCCGCGATAAAGGAGCCGGCGCATCTGGCGCTGCATCCCTTCGGGCAGATTCCGACCTATGAGGAAGACGGCCTCGCGCTGTTCGAGTCGGGCGCGATCATCCTGCACATCGCCGAGAAGCACGGTGGTTTGCTACCGGCAGACGCCAACGCCCGAGCGCGCGCCATCATGTGGATGTTCGCCGCGGTCAACACTGTCGAGCCCCCGATCCTGGATTTGACGGTGGCGCGGATCGTCGAGGCGAAACAGCCGTGGGCGGCTGAGCGCATGCCGCTGGTGGTGGAGCGCATCCACGAACGCTTGAAGCTGCTGAGCGCGCGGCTCGGCGATGCCGAGTGGCTCGACGGCGAATTCAGCGCCGGTGACCTGATGATGGCCTCGGTGCTGCTGCGTCTGAAGCCCTCAGGCCTCATCAACGAGCATCCGACGCTGGCGGCGTTTGTCTCCCGTGGCGAGGCGCGGCCGGCGTATCAGCGGGCGTTCGCGGCGCAGCTGGCGATCAACGCGCCGCAGGGCTGAGCGCGGCTGCAACAGGCTTCGGCAGTACGCGGCCTTCGGACCGATCCGGCGCGGGCAATCCGAGGATGGCCGACAGCGTCGGCGCGATGTCGACCACGCCGACCGGCATCTTCACCTCGCCACGACCCAGCCATGCCTGACCCCAGCCGAGCAGGGGTACGTGATAGTCGTAGTCCCACGGTGTGCCATGGCTCGCACCGCGACTGGCGCTGGAGAGCAGCCAGTTGGGCTTGACCACGATCTGCAAGGGTGCGGCGCGTTCCGGATCCCAGGATTTGCGCATGGCGTTCAGCACCGGGTCGCTCGTGTTGCTGCCGGCCAGCTCAGTGCGCGTGAAGGCGGTCGCAATGCCAGGCACGGTCTTCGCAGCGTCGCGAGCCACCGCGTAGACGGCATCGCGATCGAGGCCGGCGGCTGCGATCTTCTTTTCGTCGAACAGGTAGCCCATCGCCGACATGCCGCGCAGCCACGGGCCCGCGCCGAAGCGCGTGGCGATGGCGTCTTCCATCGCCTTGCTCACGGCGGCGGGCGGCACGCGGCCGGCGTCGCGCCCCTGGAGCTTGGCCCATTCCGGCGTATCGCCGAAGCCATGATCGGCGGTCAGCAGGATCATGTAGTTATCCCGCCCGATGCGCTGGTCCAGATCCTGGAAGAAGGCTTGCAGCAGCCGGTCGAGTTGCAGCAGGTGTTCCTGCGACATGCGCGACTCCGGGCCGAAGCTATGGTTGATGTAGTCGTGGCCGGAGAGGCTGATCGAGAGGAGGTCTGTCCCGCGTTTGCCGCCACGGTCAACGCCAAGTTGCTCACCGGCGATCGCGGCGCGAGCGAACTCGAGCGAGAGCGCATCGGCATACGGCGAGGGCAGCAGCGCCGCATAGAACTTCGGCCCGGGCGCGCTCAGGCCGCCGGTGACGGCGACCGGCAGGCTGCGGCCGTTGCCGGCGTCGTTCTGCCACGGCTGGTCCCAGCCGGCGGCGGTGCTGTCGGCTACCAAAGGCGCCCAGGTGCGGCCGAAGTAACGCTCGGCCGCACCGGAGGTGTTGAAGTCGTCCACCCACTTCGGATGCTTGGGCAGGTAGTAGTCGCTCGTGGCGAAATGGCCCGTCGCGCCCATGTACATGTAGGCCGTACCGAGGTGACCGCCCGGCAGGATCGCGCCGCGGTCCTTGCCGGAGATGGCGATGACCTTGGACTCCGGGTGCGCAGTGCGCAGCACGTCGCCGACGGTCTGCGCCTTGAGATTCTTCGGGCTCGTGCCGGCGAGCTTGGCCGTCGTCTCGCCGAGGTAGTGGTGGTCTGCGTCGCCGGTGCAATAAACGGCGTCGAAGGTCTGCGGGTCGCGCCACTCGTTGCCGATCACGCCGCTCTTGTACGGCGGCGCGCCGGTCAGCATGGTGGCGTGGCCGGCGGCGGTGACGGTGTAACCGTGGCTGTAATAGGCGTTGGAGTACCAGGCGCCCTGATCGAGGAAGCGGCGGAAGCCGTCCGGCGCGAAGCGGGCGCGCTCGTTCATGACCTGGCGCATCGGCAGGCCGTCGATGGCGATGAAGACGACGAGGCGGGGCTTGGCGGCGGGTGCCGCCGTCGGCGTTTGTCGAACCGGCGCCTGCGCGCAGGCCGCCAGCACGGCCGCGCAGGCCGCGGTCAGCAGGGTTCGTCGCTTCATCTTCATCATCACTTCAGTCGTCTCCGTGGGTGCGTCCGAGTTCCTCGTTGATCGGCGTCGTCTGACCGTTGGCGCCTTCAAAGAAGAACGGCTTGCGCGCCTTCTCGCGCGAGACCTTCTCGTTCATCGTCGCGACATCGTAAAGGCGGCCGTTGACCATCACGGAGTCGATGCGATCGCTCTGGCGGATGTCCTTCAGCACATCGCCGTTGATCACCACCAGGTCCGCCAGCTTGCCGACTTCGAGCGAGCCCACGTCCTTGTCCAAGCCGAGGTAATGCGCCGGGTTGATCGTCGCCGTGCGCAGCGCTTCGAGCGAGGTCATGCCGCCGATGCCGAAGCTCCACATCTCCCAATGCGTGCCCAGGCCTTCGCGCTGGCCGTGGGCGCCGATGTTGACCTTCACGCCGGCGCGCGAAAGCTCGGTCGCCGTCTTCGCCACCGTGTTGACGTTGAAGTCCTGCTCCGGCGCCGTCTCGCGGCGCACCGAGCGCGGTTGCAGCACGCTGGCCGGCACGTACTTGGAGAGAATCGGGTGCTTCCACACATCGGTGCGCGCATACCAGTAGTGCTCGCCGTCCAGGCCGCCGTAGGCCACGATCAGCGTCGGCGTGTAGCCGACCTGCGTCTGCGGCCAGAACTGCTTGACGTCGTCGTACACATTGGCGACCGGCAACGCGTGTTCCACGCCGGTGTGGCCGTCGACCACCATCGTCATGTTCGCCTCGAACAGCGAGCCGCCTTCGGGCACGACCATCATGCCGGTCTGACGCGCCGCTTCCAGCACCTGCTGGCGCTGCTCGCGGCGCGGCTGGTTGTAGCTCTTCACGCTGATCGCGCCTTCGGCCTTCTGGCGCTTCAGGTGCGTGAGTGCGTCGTCCAGGCTGTTGATCACGGCGGTGTACGGGGCCATCGCGCCGTAGAGGATCGTGCCGGTCGAGTAGATGCGCGGGCCCACGATCTTGCCGGTGCGCTGCAGCTCGGAAGAGGTGAAGACCTGCGCGCTGTCGTTGCTCGGGTCGTGGATCGTCGTGACGCCCATCGACAGCGAGGCGTAGTTCACCCAGCTCTGCTGCGGGATGAAGCCGCTCTCGCCCATGCTGCCGTGCCAGTGGGCATCGACGAAGCCAGGGACGATGGTCTTGCCCTTGGCGTCCACGCGCTTGGCGTCGGCGGGGATCGTGGTCGATGCGGCCGGGCCGATGGCGGCGATGCGGTTGCCGTCGATGACGATCACGCCGTCCTCGATCACTTCATCGCCCTTCATCGTGGCAATGCGCGCGCCCACGAGCGCGATCTTGCCGGTCGGCTTGTCGCTCTTGGCCGTGAAGCCGATCTTCACGCCTTGCTCGGGCGCCTTGCCCTTGCCGTCCACTGGAACGACAAACAGCTCATCGCCGAGAACGAACGAGAGGTTCTTGCCGTCCGCTGTCCACGACATCGCGTTGGCCGAGTTCACGTCCAGCTGGCGCACCGGCAGCGCGTCCATCTTCGGGCCGACCTTGAGCGGCTTGCCAGTCTGAGGCAGGGCGGTGACGAAGGCGTGATAGCGCTCGGTGAAGCCGAGCTGCTGGCCGTCGGGCGAGACGGCATAGGCCGACGCGAAATCGCTGCGCGCCACTTCGGTTTCCTTGCGCGTGGCGAGGTCCAGGCGGATCAGCTTGGTCAGCTGATCGACTTCGCTTGTGTCCTCGTTGCGCGTCAGGTAGACGGCCTTGCTGTCCGCGCCCCACTGCGGCGAGCTGCCGCTCTTGGCGATGCGCTCCGGTGTGCCCTTGCCATCGGCCGACACGAGATAGATACCGGTATCCAGCCCGTGCCATGGCGAGAGCAGGAAGCCACCGCGGCTCTTCTGATAAGCGACCGTCTTGCCGTCCGGCGAGAAGCTCGGATTCATGTACTTGGCCGGCTCGGTGGTCAGCACCGTTTCGCGGCCCGAAGCGATGTCGAGCTTGCGCACGCTGCCGAGCTTTTCGTCGTTCCAGCTGACGTAGACCAGTTCGCGGCCGTCGCGCGAGAAGCTGGGGAAGAACTCGAAGTTCTCGTCCTGCTTGGTCAGGCGGCGAGCGGCGCCATCCGGCAAGGGCTTCACGTACAGCTGACCGAGCGCGGAATACACCACCGACTTGCCATCCGGCGCCACCTTCGCCCAACGCAGCTGGTGCACGTCGAACTGCGCCGGCGCCACGTCCTGCTGCACGCGCAGCGCGGGGCGCACTTCGCGCGTGTCCTTCACGTGGAAGGGGATCTCCGCCGCCGTGCCCTTGAACGGATCGACGCGCAGGATCTTGCCGCGCGCCCAGAGCACGATCGTCTTGCCGTCGGGCATCCACGCGAAGCTCGGATAGACGCCGTAGACCGACCACGCCTCCTGCATATCGCGCTCGAGGCCCGCGTAGGCCGGGCGCTCTTCGCCAGTCGACAGGTCCTTCAGGAACAGCGTGCTGACCTGCACGTCCTTGGCGTTGCGCACGCGGCGCACGAAGGCCAGGTACTTGCCGTCCGGCGAGGGCACCGGCCGGATCGCGCCGCCCGCGCCTTGCACGAAGGCCTCGGTCGTGCCGTCGCGCAGGTCCTGGCGGTAGATCTTGAAGATCTCCTTGTTCGAGTCCTTGTTGTACTCGAAGGTCTTGCCCGGCGTCGCGTCGTGCGAGTAGTAAAGGTAGTTGCCATCCGGCGAGAGCGCGGGTTCGCCGAGGTCCTTCTCCCAGTTCGGCTTCTCGTTCAGCTGCACGCCTTTGTTGGCCGTGCCCGCGCCATCCAGCGCGTACAGCCAGATCTCGCCCGAGCCGGCCGAGCGCGTGCCCGTGTAGTGCTTGCGCGCCAGGATGAATTTGCCGTTGGGATGCCACACCGGGTTGTTCAGCATCCGGAAGTCTTCCTTCGTCACGGCCTTGGCATCGCTGCCGTCCGCGTTCATCACCCAGACGTTGTCGCCGCCGCCGGCATCGGACACGTAGGCGATTTTCTTGCCGTCCGGCGAGAAGCGCGCCTGCTGCTCCCAGGCGATCGAATGCGTCAGGGCCTTGGCCTCGCCGCCGCCGATGGGCAGCACATACAGATCGCCGAGCAGGTCGAAGACGATCTGCTGGCCATCCGGGCTCACGTCCACGCTCATCCAGGTGCCGGAGTGGACGTCGATGCTGGCGGTTGCCGACGGGCCGGGCGGGTGGTTGACGTCCCAGCTGGGCTTCTTGGCGTCCTTTGGGGCGTCCTTGGCGTCGTCAGCTTGTGCGCTGAAGGCGAGGGTCAGGGCGGCGAGCAAGGGGAGGAGTTGAGGGCGCATGGCGGGCGGATTCATTGGAAGAAGCGGGCGAGCATAAGCGAGGGTCCCTGGGGGTGACGAAAGCTCAGGTCGTCCGGCGCGGGATCGATACAACGGTTGATCTTGTCGCCGTTTTCAAGGGCCGGAGGCCGATCCACCGCAACTTCCCGGCACGCGCCGCCTCGAAGAATGCTTGTGCGTCGAATTTCGGAGGTCGCGATGAAGAAGACTATCCTCGCTGCGCTTGGTGCGAGCGTCCTGTTCCTGGCGAACGCTGCCCATGCCGATCCGGCGGTGTCGGCCGCGCAGCGCGTGGAGGGTGTCGAGACGATCTGGCAAACGGCCGAGCGCAGTTTCCCGTTCCGAGATCGGCTGCCCGAGTTCAAGCGGCAGGTCGAAGTGGCGAAGACCGATGTCGCGGTGATCGACGGGCTGCCTCAGTACTACGCCCGCCTGGAACGCCTGGTGGCGAGCTTGAACGACGGCCATACCTTCGTCGTTGCGCCTTCTGGAGCGCAATACTTGAGATCCAAACCCGGCGTGGGTATCGAGCGGATCAACGGAGTGCCGGTCGTCAGCTGGGTGCGCAGCGATCTGGCGGCGGACATTCCGCTGGGCAGCATCTTGCTCGGTGTGGACGGCGTTGCTGTCGTCGAAGTGGCGGCCGGCAAGATGGACCGCGTGTCCGCATCGACGCCGCATCAGGCACTGGACCGCGCCGCCTCCAGAATCCTCGAAGGTCAGAGCGGCAGCAGTCTCGCGATCCAGTTCGAGACGCCGGACGGCCAGAAGCGCGAGGCGAAGCTCAAGCGCGGCAACTGGCCGGACGGAACGACGCTCAGCTTCTTGCAACCGTGGTTCGAGCAGCCCACGGAGTTCCGGCTGCTCGCCGACGGCCACCTGGCCTATTTCGCGGCACGGAACTTTGGCGACGATGCGATCTACAACGCGTTCGCCAGCCACCTCGCCGAGATGCAGAAGGCGCGGGCCGTGCTCATCGATCTGCGGCACAACTCGGGTGGCGACGAAATGATCGGCCTGAACATGCTGGCCCACTTCCTGAAGAATCCCGTGATGGAAGGACGCTCACGCGTAGTCAACCCCGAGAAGCCCGGTGAACTGATGGATCTGCCACGAGAGCCTTTGGAGCCAACGCCGGAGCCGTCACGCATCAACGCGATGCTCTTCGTCCTGACCGATCACCAGACGATCTCGGCCGCCGAAGACTTCCTCAGCTTCGCCTTGGCCGCAGGCGCCGTGCAACTGGGCGAGGTGACCGCCGGCAGCACCGGCGAGATGGTCCGCGCGGACCTGCCGGGCGACGGCAAGCTCTGGATGGTGTCGAAGTGGGATCAGGCCGTCTCAGGCATCGAGTTCGTCGGCCACGGTTTCGTGCCGACGGTGGCGCTGGTGCCTTCGCCACAGGCGCTCGCAGCGGGGCATGACTCGGTGCTCGACGCCGCGGTCGAAACAGTCCGCACGCAAATCGACGCCCAAAAAGAAAACCCGCCGCGGTAAGGCGGCGGGTTTCGTTGAACTTGCGCTCGAACTGACCGTTACGGCGCCAACGGCTGCGGCGCGTGATTGACGAAGTAATCCGGCCGGAACGAGCGCGTGATCTCGATCACCGGCAGCACATGGTCCAGATGCTCACGCATCGCGGCCGTGGCCTGCGGTGCGCGGCCTTGGGCGAGTTCATCGACCACTCGGCCATGCTCTTCGACCACACCCTTCATCCGGCCTTCGATCGGCAAGGTCAACCGCCGGAAGCGGTCGACCTGCGTCTTGGCCTGCTGAATGGTGCGCCACACACCCGGGCAACCCGCGATCTCCGCCAATGCGGCGTGGAACGCTTCGTCGCCCTTGTGGAAGCCGTCGGCATCCTTGGCCTTCATGCTCGCCAGCTGGTCATTCAGGATCGAACGCAGCCGCTCGATGTCCTCGGGCCGGGCTTGCGCCGCGGCCTTCTCGACGATCGTGACTTCCAGCGCCGTGCGCACGAGCATGGCTTCTTCCAGCTCGTTGATCGGGATGCGCGCGACGAAGGTGCCCACGCGCTGCTGGATGTCGATCAAGCCTTCCTCGGCGAGTCGCTGCACGGCCTCGTGGACCGGGGTGCGGCTCAGGCCGTGCTCGGCGGCGATGTCCAGCTCGACGATGCGCGTGCCCGGGGGCAGGTCCATGTCGATGATGCGCTGGCGCAAGGCCAGGTAGACACGCCGTGACGCGCTGACCGCAGTGCCGCCTCCCGGAGCGGCTGCCGATTTTTTTGGAAGTCTTTTCTCGCTCATTTGCGGCGGATTATGTTCACAACTGCAGCGCTCCGGGATCAGGAGAAACCGGGGCGCCGCAGCCGGATCACCAGCTGGTGCCGGTCGGGCTCGTGCCGCTCGGGAAGTCCACGTAGGCGCGGCTGCAATCCACGACCTTCGAGGTGTCCACGGCCTGGGTGGCCGTGCCGTTCACGACGATGCGGCTGGCGGCCGAGGCGATGATCGGCAGGTTCACGCCGGAGATCGTCAGGTTGGCGTCCGAGGAGATGATCTGCGTGCTGTTCGGGCTGTCCGTCACCACGTTGGTCAGCCACATGGTCAGCGGGTACTGCGGGTTGGTGTAGCCGCCGGTGTTGGCGGCGAAGCCTTGCAGCTTGACGCCGCTCGAACCCTGGATGCTGACGTTGCTCAGGTGGATGTCGTGGAAGTTCGGGAACAGCGGGCCGGCGGCCGGCAGGGCCTTGGTGCTGTAGTACGGCGTGAACAGCAGCGAGTTGGTGACGTCCTTCGCGCAGATGTTGTTGTAGTAGATGTTGCTCACCTCACCACCGCGGGCGTAGTCCGACTTGATGCGCAGCGCCTCTTCCGAGCCGTTGAAGCTGTTGTCGTAGACCTGCACATTGGTCACGCCGGCGTTGGTTTCGCTGCCGACCGAGATGCCGTGGCCCCAGTAGATGTGGTTGTGCGCGATCACGATGCCGTACTTGCGATCCGAGCGCACGTCGCGGTTGCCGTCGATGGCGAACAGGCCCGAGCCCGCGGGCGTGGGGTTGCTGCTGCCCTTGAGCGCGATGTCGTCGTCGCCGGTGCTGACGTAGTTGTACGCGAACACGAAGTTCTTCAGGTAGCCGTCGAAGGACATCGCCGTGGACGACGTCGTCGTGCTGCTCGTCGTCAGCTTGACCGAGGTGGCCTTGCTGGCCGAGCCCGGGTCGAAGGCGTCGGTGTTCTTGACGTTGTCCTCGCCCCACTGGTCACCCGTGTAGAGCGGGTTGCCGTTGCCGGCTGGGTTGGCGTAAGCGGCCAGCGAAGGCGTCTGCACTTTCACGCCCCAGATGGTCAGGCCGTCGATGCCGCTCGGCACGACGTGGAAGTTCGCGCTGTTGTTCAGCGTGATGCGATACAGCGTCAGGTTCTTCGCGTAGTTGAAGACCATCATGCGGAAGTTCGACTGCGAACCCGTGCCCGTCGTGCCGTTCTGCACCAGGTTGCCCAGCCAGGCCAGGTCCCACCAGCCCATGTTGCGGGCGGAGGACTTGGAGTCCACGACCGTGCCGCCGTTGTCGCACGAGGTGCCGTCGGTGGCCTGCGTTGCCTTGGCGTAGGCGGCGTAGGTGTTCGAGCAGGTCATGTCCACCTTCATCAGCGGATAGAGCTTGTTCGAGGTGACGATCTCGGCGTAGCCGCGGCTGTCGATGGCGCCATCGCCCATCACGGCGGAGTTGACCAGGTTGGTACCGGTGATCAGCGCCGTGCAGTTGCTGGAGCTGCCGGCCTTGGTGGCGCTCACGGCGGTGTTGCCGCAGTAGGGGCCAGCCGCGTTCGGCGAGTACAGCGTCACGTCACGCGAGGCGAACAGGGTCACGCCCTTGTCGATCCAGAGCGTCACGCCCGAGGGCAGGTTCAGCGGGCCGCTGATGAACGAGTCACCCACGCCGGTGCTGTTGACGACCAGGCGCACGGCGAACTTCGTGGCCTTGTATTGCGGCTTGGCGAGTTCTTCGCCGCTCACGCCCGCGATGTTGATGTTGGGCACGGCCGCGGTCTTTTGCGCAGCGGTGGCAGCGGCATCGGCGCTGGCAATCGCAGCACCGACTTCGGCGTCCACGGCGGCGCCGCAGGCGTCCAGAGCCGCCTGGATGCGGGCCTGGTCAGGGTTGGAGGTGGTCTTGCTCACGGCCACGCCCACGCCCGGCGATGCGGGGTCGGCTTCGGGCGGCAGGGCGCCGTCGGGGCGCTTCACGAGCGTGGAGCTGGCTTGCAGCGTGGCGCAGACCTGCGCGTCCGTCGGCAGGCTCGGCTCGGCCGGCAGGTTGGGGTCGCTGGTGCTGACGCCGACCTGGAAGGGCTTGGCCGACTCGTAGCTCACGGAACCGGCGTTGCTGGAACCGCCGCCGCCGCCGCAGGCGACCAGCAGCAGGGTGGCGAGGCTGGCCACGGCGAGCGCCGCGGCTTGTGGCCTGGTGAAGTGGATCTTCATGGAAGTATTTCCTGTCTCTTTATTTGTGTGCGCTGTAGGCGTTCAGAAGCTCGCAATCAGGCCGACGCCGATCGCCTGCGGGCTGTCGCCGGGCGAGAGGAAGGCGCCCGAGCTGCCGGTGTTCAGGCTGTACAGGGGATTCTGGCCGAGGTTGACGCTGGCTTGTGCGTGGTTCTTGATGCGCGTGCCGTAGGCGTAGGTGGCCAGGTTCTTGTTGAAGCGGTACTTGGCGCCGAACGAGAACTGCGTGGCGCGGTAGTCGGACTCGTTGCCGAAGATCGCATCCTTCATCTTGCCCAGCGCGCCGGCCGAGAACATCACCGTGGTGTTCGTCGTCACGTCCTGCGCCACCGAGACCATCGCGCCGACCTGCTTCATGTGGCCGGTGGTGGTGATGGCGTAGAAGTTCGAGCCGCTCGGCGGCGTGAAGGTGCCGAAGCCGTAACTGCTCTGCTCGATGCCGACGCCGATGTAGGTGTGCGTGGGCAGCGTGTACGAAGCCACGAGCTTGGCATAACGCGTGTTCACGGCGGGCTGGTTGTCCAGCTGGAGGCCCCAGCCTTGCTGGAGGCGGTCCACGTCCACGCCGGTGTTGGCTTGCTGGTCCACGGCGGCACCGATCTTGAACGGGCCGTTCTCGTACTTCACGGCGAGCGACCAGCGGTTGTGGTTCAGGCCGTCGTTGTGGGCTTCGTCGAAGCTCAGCGAGGCGGCGGCGGTGAAGCCGTAGACCGTGGGCGTGTTGTAGTGGACCGAGTTCTTGTAGCGCGCTTCGCCGCGGCTGAACAGGCTGTAGTTGTTGCCCGTCATTTGCGCGGAGGTGTTGTTCCAGAGGTCCAGGCCGGACACGCTCAGGCCGAGGTTGCCGCCGAAGTCACCGCCCGAGCCCACGAGGCTGCGGTAGGCCGAATCGACGTTACCGACGATCAGGCGGCCGAAGCGCGTGTCTTCGATGCCGAGGTAGGAGTTGCGCGAGGTCAGCGTGGTCGACTGGCCGAGGTCGTTCACGCCGCCCTGGTCGAAGTTGTTCAGGCTGGCTTCGATCTGCCACACGGCCTTGGTGGTGGACGACACGTTGATCGTGCCGTTCACGCCGACGCGCGAGTTGCCGTCCGTCACGCGGCCGCGTGCAGAGTAGGGCGTCGTGCCGCCGTTGGCCTTGACGCTCTCGACTTCACCGTTGAGGAAGCCGTAGAAGTTGGTGGCGGCAATCGCGTCGGCAATCGCCTGGGAATCGATGGCGTGGGCCATGGGCGCGTAGGTGCCGCACAGCGTGGCCACGCCGAGCGCGAGGCAGCTCAGGCTTTTTCGCTTTGTGTTCATCTCAATGTCTCCTGTCAGATGAGGAACGGAACGTGAATGAAGGGAAGGAAGGTCAGGCGCGCGCAGGCACGGACGTGCTCAAGCCCTGCGCAGTCGGACTCTGGGATTGCCGTGCCAGCAGGCACACGGCCACGGCGGCGACGATGTCGAACACCGCCAGCACCACGAACAGCGGGCTGTATCCAATGCGCGTGACGAGCACGCCGAAGGCCACCGTGAACGCCGCGGCGCCCAGGTAGCCGAACATGCCGCCCATGCCGGTGGCCGTGGCCACCTCGTGCTTGCCGAACATGTCCGAGGTCACGGCGTACAGCGCGCCGGAGAGGGTCTGGTGAGCGAAGCCACCCACGCACAGGAGCGCCACCGCCGCCAGCGGGCTGCTGACCAGGCCGACGCAGGCCGGGCCGATCATGCAGACGGCGCCGGTCACGACGACCAGCTTGCGCGAGGTGAGCAGCGAGACCTTGAAGGTCTTGTGATAGATCGGGCTCAGATAGCCGCCGAGCACGCAGCCGATGTCCGCCGCCAGGAAGGGCAGCCACGCGAACAGCGCCACTTCCTTCAGATTCATGTGCCGGTCCGTGATCATGTAGAGCGGAATCCAGGCGTTGAAGGTCTGCCAGGCCGGCTCCGAGAGGATGCGCGGAATGCCGATCGCCCAGAAGTTGCGGCTGCGGATGATCTCGGTCCAGCTGCGCTTCCTGACGTTCGGGTCGGTGTACTGGGCTTCCTGGCCGCTGACGATGTAGTCGCGCTCTTCATCGGTCAGGCGCGGCTGCTTGCGCGGGTGGCGGTAGAACAGCATCCAGAGCGCCGTCCAGATCACGCCGAGCCCGCCGACGATCACGAAGGCCCAGTGCCAGCTGCCGTGCAGCAGCGCCCAGACGACCAGCGGCGGCGCCAGCAGCGCGCCGATGGAGGAGCCGATGTTGAACCAGCCGATCGCGACCGAGCGCTCCTTGGCCGGGAACCATTCGGTGGTCGCCTTCACGCCGGCGGGGATGCCGGCGGCCTCGGTCATGCCGAGCAGGCCGCGGAAGAACGCGAGGCTCACCCAGCCCTGCGCGAGCGCAGCCGCCGCGCAGGCCAGCGACCAGGCCAGCGCGAAGATGCCGAAGCCGAGTTTGGTGCCGACCGTGTCGATCACCCAGCCGGCGATCGGCTGCACGAAGGCATAGCAGAGCTGCCAGGCGACGACGACGTGGGCGTACTGCTCGGTCGTGATGCCCAGCTCGGCCATCAGCGTGGGCGCCGCGACCGACAGGGTGTTGCGTGCGAGGTAGTTGACGATCAGACCGGCCGTGACCAGGCTGACCATCCACCACCGCATGCCTTTGAACTTCTTCATCTTGTCTCCTGCTGTTCTTCGTGAAACTCTTGAGAACGGTTGGCGCTAGAGCCGCGCGAGCAGATGGTTAATGCCGTGCCGGTCGATGTCGCGCAGGTAACTGGCCAGTTCGACTGACAGACCGGGAACTTCGTTGAGATCGCGGCCCCAGAGCGCCGTGCGGCCGAGCCAGCCGCTCGCCACGTCGCCGAAGGTCCACGGGCCGTTGGCGAGCTGGGCGCGCGCCTCGGCGAACCAGGCCAGGTGGGCCGGGTCGTCGGTCAGCGGAATCGTCTCGCGCAAGTACACGGCCATCGTGGCCGCTAGTGCGAGCACCAGCCGCTGCGGCAGCGCGCCCTGTTCGGCCTGGAAGCGCAGCAGCTGCGGCATCACGCGGGCGGCGAACTTGGCCCAGCTGTTCAGCGCGATGGAGGCGAGCCGATGCTGGATGAACGGGTTGCGGAAGCGGCGCTGCACGTCGGCGGCGAACGATTCGAGGTCGTCGCGCGGCAAGGGCAGGGCGGGGATGATTTCCTGGTGGATCGCGTCGTTCAGGAAGCGGCCGACGGCGGCGTCTTCCATCGCTTCGCCGACCGTCGTCAGGCCGGCGAGCAGCGCCACCGGCACGATCACCGTGTGGCCGCCGTTCAGGATGCCGACCTTGCGCTGCTTGTACGGCTTGATGTCGTGCACGAGGCGGATGTTCAGGCCGGAGCCGGCGAGCTTGAGCTCATACGCGAGCCAGGCCGGACCTTCGATCACGAACAGGTTGAAGTGCTCGGCCGTGACCAGGAAGGGGTCGGCATAGCCGAGCTCTTCTTCGAGCGCCGACATCTCTTCGGTCGGGTGGCCCGGCACGATGCGGTCCACCAGCGTGGAGCAGAAGGTGCAGTGCGTGTTCAGCCAGTCGTCGAAGCCGGCAGGCAGCTGCCAGAGCCGCGCGAAGTGCAGCACGGCGGCCTTGAGCGCCGGGCCGTTGTCGTCGATCAGCTCGCAGGGCAGGAACACGAGGCCGCTGGCCTCCGTGCCGCCGAGGTTCTCGAAGCGCTCGTACAGCCAGCGCGTGAGCTTGGCGGGGAACGAAGCGGGCGGCGTGTCCTCGAAGCGGTCCGTGTCGTTGACGGCGATGCCGGCCTCGGTCGTGTTCGAGACGACGAAGCGGAACTCGGGGTTGCGGGCCTGTTCGAGGTAGTCGTCCCACATCGTGCGCAGGTCGATCTCGCGCTGCACGCAGTCGATCTGGCGGAAGGTGCGGACGGCCTGGCCCGATTCGTCGATGCCGCGAACCAGCGTGGTGAACAGGCCGCCTTGCGTGTCGAGCAGCGGCGCGGTGGAGCGCAGCGTGGGGCGCACGACGACCACGTCGGCGTTCAAGCCGGTGCGCTCGTTCAGCACGTCCACATACCAGTCGATGAAGCCGCGCAGGAAGTTGCCGCCGCCGAACTGGAAGAAGCGAGCCGGCCTCTTTGCTTGGATCGAGGCCTCAGTACGTTGCAAAGCCTTCACAGCGAGATGTCCCGCTTCCAGAAGATGAAGTCGTACTGCTGCAAGCGGTCGGCCTTGGCGGTGTACTGGCCGCTGGCGGTGGCGATCACCTGGTCCAGCAGGCCGGCGGCGACTTCGGGCACGGGCTTGCCTTCGATCACGGGGCCGCAGTCGTAGTCGATGATTTCCGAGAGCTTGTTGGCCACGCGGCTGTTGCTCGAGATCTTGAGCACCGGCACGATCGGGTTGCCCGTCGGCGTGCCCAGGCCCGTGGAGAACAGCACCACGTTCGCGCCCGAGGCGACGATGCCGGTGACTGATTCCACATCGTTGCCCGGCGTGCAGAGCAGCGAGAGGCCGGGGGCGTCCGTCTGCTCGCCGTAGTCCAGCACGCTGACGATCGGCGAGGTGCCGCCCTTCTTGGCGGCGCCGGCGCTCTTCATCGCGTCGGTGATGAGGCCGTCGCGGATGTTGCCGGGGCTCGGGTTGTCGGCGAAATGCGTGCCGACCGCTTCGGCCTTGGCCTCGAAGTCGCGCATCAGGCCGAGGAAGCGGCGCTTGTCGTCCTCATTGACGCAGCGTTCGATCAGGTTGGCTTCGACGCCGCAGAGCTCGGGGAACTCGGCCAGGATCGAGGAGCCGCCGAGGGCCACGACCATGTCCGAGACCATGCCCATCGTCGGGTTGGCGGAGATGCCGGAGAAGCCATCCGACCCGCCGCACTTCACGCCGATCTTCAGGTGCGAGAGCGGCACGGGTTCGCGCTTGACCTTGTTGGCTTCAGCGAGCGCGCCCAGCGTGTCCTTCAGGACCGACTGCATCATGGCCTGCTCGCCGCCGTCCCACTTCTGCTGCTCCACGATCAGGCAGGGCTTGTCGAAGTTCGGGTTCTGCTTGTCCAGCGCTTCCTTGAACATCGCGATCTGCGCGTTCTGGCAGCCGAGCGAGAAGACGGTGATGCCGGCGACGTTCGGGTGGTCCGCATACGCGGCCAGCACCTTGCAGAGCACGCGCGCATCGGCCCGCGTGCCGCCGCAGCCGCCGGTGTGCGTGATCATGCGGATGCCGTCGATGTTCGGGAACGGGCGGGTCACCGTCTTCGGCGCCTGCATGTCTTCGTTCAGCAGCGAAAGCGTGAACGAAGCCAGGTCGTCCTGCGCATAGCCGAGCGGGCGCTCCAGCGCGTTGCGCAGGTGCTCGACGTTGCGGTTCTCGCAGAACACCAGCGGGAAGATCAGCCAGTAGTTGGCCGTGCCCACGCGGCCGTCCGCGCGCTTGACGCCCATGAAGTGACCGTCTTCCCAGCGCGCCACGTCGGGCGGCGTCCAGTGATAGGGCTTGGCTTCGCCGAGGTCGACGTCGGCCGCGTAGTGCGCGAGGTTGTCGGTCGTGACGGCCTCGCCCTTGCGGATCGCTTCGGTCGCCTTGCCCACGGGCACGCCGTAGAGCTTGAGCACGTCGCCCACCGCGAAGCTGCGGCGCGCGAACTTGTGCTTGCGCTGCACGGGCGTGCCGATCAGGAAGGATTCATCTTCCCAACGCACGACCTCGCCCTGGGCCAGATCGACCAGGGCGACGAGCATGTCGTCGTCCGGGTGGATCAGCAGCAGCTTCTGGGTGTCTTGGCTCATGGTCTTTTACAGCTGGAAGTAGCGCTTGGCGTTCTCGTAGCAGACGCCGCGCACGACGGTGCTCAGCGCCTCGAAGTCGTTCGGGTACTCGCCCGCTTCCACCCACTGGCCGAGCTGGCGGCAGAGCAGGCGGCGGAAGTAGTCGTGGCGCGGGTAGGAGGCGAAGCTGCGCGAGTCGGTGACCATGCCCACGAAGGTGCCGAGCACGCCGTGGTTGGCCAGGGTGGTCAGCTGCGCGAGGTTGCCGTCCTTGTGGTCGTTGAACCACCAGGCCGGGCCGAATTGCAGCTTGCCGGCGATGCGGCCGTCCTGGAAGGCGCCGATCATCGTCGACAGCACTTCGTTCATCGCCGGGTTCAGGCAGAACAGCATCGTCTTCGGCAGCTCGTCGGTGGCGTCGAGCGCGTCAAGCAGGGCCACCAGCGAGTCGCTGCACGTCATGTCCGAGATGGAGTCGTAGCCCGTGTCGGGGCCGAGCGTGTTCATCTGGCGCGTGTTGTTGTTCCGGTGGGCGCCGATGTGGAGACACATGGCCCAGCCGTTCTTGGCGTAGACGCGGCCCAGCGCTTCCATCAGGGCGCGCAGGTAGGCGCCGTGTTCGGCTTCGGTCAGCTCGCGGCCGCTCAGGCGCTTGGCGAACAGGGCTTCGCAAGTCTCGGCGTCCACGGGCGTGACGGACATGCGGATGTCCAGCGCGTGGTCGGAGATGCGGGCGCCGCGGGCGTGAAAGTAGTCGACGCGGTCGGCCAGCGCCTTGATCAGCGAGGCGAAGGAGCTGACCTCGAAGCCGCAGGCGGTGCCCAGGCTCTTCAGGTACTCGGCGAAGTCGGCCTTGTTGATGCGCATCGCCTTGTCGGGGCGGTAGGCGGGCAGCACGCGGGTCTTCAGGTCCGACTTGGCGATTTCGTCGTGCTGGAGCAGGTCGTCGGCCGGGTCGTCGGTCGTGCAGGCGATCTCGACCTTGGCTTGCTCCAGGAAGGTCCAGGTGTCCATCGTCGCCAGCTTGGCGTTGGCCTGTTCCCAGATCGCGGTGGCGTTGGCCTCGTTGATGGTCAGCGTGATGCCGAACAGGCGTTTGAGCTCCAGGTGGCACCAGTGGTGGATCGGGTTTCCGATGGCCAGGGGCAGCACCTTGCAGAAGGCTCGGAACTTGGCTTCGTCGGGCTGCGAGCCGGTGATGAAGTCTTCCGGCACGCCGGCCGTGCGCATCAGGCGCCACTTGTAGTGGTCGCCGCCGAGCCAGAGGTCGGTCAGGTTGCGAAAGCGCAGGCGGGTGGCGATCTCGCCCTGCTGGAGGTGCGAGTGGTAGTCGATCACCGCCAGGTCGACGGCGACCTCGCGGTAGAGCTGGCGGGCGACGGGGGTGTCGAGGAGGAAATCGTCGTCAAGAAAGCTGCGCATGGGGGCTTGTCTCTGGTGGGGCCGATTTGGTGCGTAAAGCTTCACGTCGGCCTGTAGGAGGGCGTTTTAGTGGTGCTGAAATATTAATATACTAAGACTGATATTTCATCTGCGCAAGCGGCTTTACCCCCGATTCGCACAAGGCTGGTGCCCTCACGCACGCATCCGGGCGCAGCAAAAACAGACGGAGACAACAGATGCGTTGGAACGAACTGAAGATTTCTCAGCAGCTCACGCTCGCCTTCGCGCTCGGCGTGGCGATGATCGTTTTGGTGGGCGCCACCGGCGTGTACCGCCTGCGCCAACTCAGCCAGATGCAGTCGGAGATGTACAGCTCCGAAGTCGTGCCGCTGGGCCTGGTGCGCACGGCCTCCTGGCAGGCGGCGACGCACTTTCGCCGCATGTACCCGTTCCTCCTCAAGAGCGACCCGAAGTCGCGCGAGGAGACGCTCACGCTGAACCGCAAGAGCGAGGAAGACATCATCAAGCTGATCGACTTCGAGCGCGCGCACACGGTCAGTGCGGAGCAGAAGGCGCTGCTGGAGCAGTTCGATCCGCTCTGGCAGAGCTACCTCGCTTCGGTCGCGCAGTACGAGCAGATCGCCACGACCGGCGACCAGGCCGCGGCACTGGCGCAGCTGAACACTTCGACCGACCCGCTGCACGTGCAACTGCGCAAGCTGCTGATCCAGCTCGGCCAGATGCGTGAGGACGCAGCCCGCCAGCGCGCCGAGAACGGCGCCGCGCTCGTGCAGAGCGAAGCGTATTGGATGGCCGGCTACGTGCTGCTGGGCATCGTCATGACGACCGTCGCCGGCTGGTTCGTGACGCGCCACATCACGCGCCAGATCGGCGCCGAGCCGGCCGAGGCCGTGCGCTTCGTCGAACGCGTGGCCGCCGGTGACCTGACCGTGCAGGCGCCGCTGCGCGCTGGCGATCAGGCCAGCCTGATGGCGCGCCTCATGACGATGAACCAGAGCCTGATGCGCGTGATTGCCGGGGTGCGGGGCAGCGCGGAAGGCGTGGCGAACGCCTCGGCCGAGATCTCGCACGCCAACCTCGACCTGAGCCAGCGCACCGAGACGCAGGCCAGCGCGCTGGAGCAGACGGCGGCGTCGATGGATGAGCTGGGTTCGACCGTGCATCAGAACGCCGACAACGCCCGCGTGGCCAACCAATTGGCGCAGGACGCGCAGGCGGTGGCCGGGCGTGGTGGCGAAGTCGTGCAGAAGACGGTCGGCACGATGCGCCAGATCTCGGAGAGCTCGGGCCGCATCGCCGAGATCATCGGCGTGATCGACGGCATCGCGTTCCAGACGAACATCCTGGCGCTGAACGCCGCCGTGGAAGCGGCGCGTGCGGGTGAGCAGGGCCGCGGCTTCGCTGTCGTGGCCGGAGAAGTGCGCTCGCTCGCCCAGCGCAGCGCCACCGCCGCCCGCGAGATCAAGGCGCTGATCGAGACCAGCGTCGAACGCGTGGATCAAGGCACGCGCCTGGTCGGCGAGGCCGGCGCTTCCATGCAGGAAATGGTGGCCGCTATCGACCGCGTGACGCAGATGATGGGCGCCATCAGCGACGCCAGCCGCGAGCAGAGCGCGGGCGTGGCGCAGGTCGGCCAGGCCGTGACGCAGATGGATCAGATGACGCAGCAGAACGCGGCGCTGGTGGAAGAAACCGCCGCCGCCGCCGACGGGCTGCGCCAGCAGGCTCAGCAGCTGGTCGAGGCCGTGGCGGTCTTCAAGCTGGCGCAGTAAGTCGCGCGAGCCTCCAAACAAAAAGGGCAGGCCCGCAATCGCGGCCTGCCCTTTTTCCTGCGCGTTCATCTCAGGAACGTCGTCGGTGGCTCAGGGCTTGATCATGACCTTCTGAATCACCATCGTGCCGCTCGTGTTCACGTTCGAAAGGCGCAGCAGCAGCGGCTGGGTGATCGGCGCGGTCGGCGTGAACGAGGTAGCGCCGGAGGCGGCGGTCGTCAGCAGGCCGACTTCATCGCAGACGGAGCCCGTGCAGGCGCCGCGCGAGGAAGAGGTGGTGACGATGTTGTGCCAGGTCGTGCCGTCCGTGCTGTAGTCCAGCGAATAGCCGTTGGAGCCGGCGCGGAAGAACTCGAAGCTGAACTCGCTCAGGCTGCGCAGGTTGAACATCACGAAGCCCGGGTTGGCGCCGACCTGCTTGGAGATCTGGAGGTTGCCGGCCAGGCTGGTGGGCGTGCCGCTGGTGGGGCTGGTCAGGTCGGAGCTGAACTTGACCGTGGAGCTGGCGCCCGTGGTGGCGCTGCCGTTCTGGCTGGCGCAGATGAACTGCTGGCCCGTGGCCGTCACCATCGTGCCGCTGGCCGGGCCGTTGGCGGTGGTGCCGGGCCAGCTTTCCAGCACGGCCGGGTCGCCCGACGCGGCGAGGCCGGCGATGTAGGTGCCGACGTTGGTGCCGCTGGCGGCCGTCGTGCCGAGCTGGACCAGGGAGACCATCGAGTTCGAGGTGCCACCGAAGCTGGCGTTCAGCGTGGCCACGTCCATCATGACGCCGCAGGAACCGGTGATCTGCACCGGGGTGGAGGCGATGGTCGTCGTCGTCGTGCAGGCGCCCGCGGTGCTGCAGGTGGCGCCCGTGCCCGGGGCGACCGTGTTCACGAGGCTGCCGCTGGCGGTCGCCGTCGAAGACACCACGACCGAAGCCGTGCCGCCGCCGGACGCGAGGCCCGCAGGAATCGTGCAGGTCAGCGTGTGACCAGAGACCGCTGCGCAGGTGGCGCCCGTCGGCGTGGCGGTGACGGTGCCGATGCCGGCGGACGGCAAGGTGTCGGTCAACGTGATCGCGCCCGTGGTGGCGCCGGTGCCGGTGTTGGTGGCCGTGAGCGTCCAGGTCAGCGCATCGCCGACGAAGCCGGTCGTCTTGTTGACGCTGCTGCTGACGGTGACGTTCGGGATCGCGGCGGCGGCGACGCTGGTCGTCGTCGTGCAGGCGGCGGTCGTGCTGCAGCTGGCGTTGGTGTCAGGCGCCACGGTGTTGACCAGGCTGCCGACGGCGGTCGTCGGCGCCGAGACCACGATGGTGGCCGTGGCGCTGGCGGCCATGCCGGTCGGGATCGTGCAGGTCAGCGTGCGGCCGGAGACGGCGTTGCAGGCCGCGCCGGTCGGCGTGACGGTCACGGTGCCGATGCCGCTGGCAGGCAGCGTATCGGTCAGCACGATGGGCGAGGTGGACGGGCCGCCGGTGTTCACGGCGGTGAGCGTCCAGGTGACGGTGCCGCCGACGGTCGTGGACGTCGTGTTGACGGCGGTGCTAACCGTCACGTTCGGCGGAATCGGGCGGGCGCTGACGGTGGTCGACGCGCTGCAATCTGCGGTCGACGCGCAACCCTTGGCGCCGGCGCCGAGGCCGGTGACGGAAGTGGTCAGCGCGCCGGGCGTGGTGGTCGTGCCCGAGACCAGGATGGAGGCGGACGCGCTGGGCGCCAGGCCGCTGGGAATCGTGCAGGTCAGCGTGCTGACGGCCGGGCCGCAGCTGGCGCCCTTGGCGACGACGGAAACGCCGGTGACGTTGGCAGGCAGCGCGGCCACGAGCGTCGTCGTGTCGGCCGTGGCGGTGGCGCCGCTGTTCGTGGCAGCGATCGTCCAGGTCACGCGGTCGCCGACCAGCACGGCGGCGTTGTCCACGGTTTCCTGGATGGTCATGGACGATTGGTCGGCCGGGACGTGGCTCTTGTCGTCACTGCCGCCGCCGCCGCAGGCGGTCAGCAGCGCGGGCAGCGCGAGCACGGCGAGGGCCGAGGCGCGAAGCTTGAAGGAGGGTTGCATGGCGTTTTCGTCTCCGTTGTGATCTGTTTTGGATGGATTGGGGTCAGTGGACCGACATCGGCGCGTTCGCCGCCGGGAAGTCCACGAAGGCGGCGCTGCAGTCGTAAGGCGAGGCGCTGCCGGTGCGCACGTCGAGCACGCTGACGTCGTTCACGCCCTTGGCCGAAGCGAGCAGGCTGTCGAAGGAGACCGGGCCGGGGCCCATCGTCAGCTCGGCATACGAGGGCATCGGCGCGGTGAGCGTGGTCTTGGCGAAGGCGGGCAGCGAGTCGAAGACCACGTTGTCCAGCGTGATCGCGTAGAGGAAATTGAACTGCCCCTGCGAGGAATAGCCGCGGAACAGCAGCAGCGCGTTCGCGCCGTTGTAGATCGAGCCCGTCACGTCCGTGTAGCGGAAGTTGCGGATCGTGATGTTGTGGATGTTGGGGAACAGCTTGTTCGACGCGCCCGAGGCATCGCCGTAATACGTGTCGATGGCGATGGGCTGCTGCACGCGGCGCGCGCACATGCCGTCCACCGTCACGTTCTGCACCTCGCCGCCGCGGCTGTCGTCGGTCTTGATGCGGAAGCCGCTGGTGGCGCCCATGTCGAAGCCGTCGATGGCGAGGTCCTTGATCGTCACGCCGTTGATGCCGCTGTCCGTCTCGCTGCCGATGGACATGCCGTGCGTGAAGTAGAAGCGGTTGTGCAGGATCTGCACGTTGCTGGTCACGCCGGTGGTACTGCTGTGCGACTTGATGGCAATGCCGTCGTCGCCGTTGCTGATGTGGTTGAAGGCGATCAGCACGTTCTGCGACTGGCCGGGGTCGATGCCGTCGGTGTTCTTGATCGTCGTCGGCGTGAAGCAGGTGCTCGGCGTGGTGAGGTTGGCCGCACCGGAGACGACCGGCGTGGTGCCGGCCGCGCACTTGTAGCCGGCGACCGAGTACTCCATCGACGGCGACAGCAGCTTGGAGCCCCAGGCGGTGACGCCGTTCGTGCCGCTGGTCACGACGTGGAACTTCGGCGCGTTTTGCAGCGTGATGCGGTAGAGGCTGAAGTTCGTGCCGTTGTTGACCTGCACGAGGCGCGGGTTGTTCTGGCTGGCGTTGGAGAGCGTCTTGGTCAGTGCGCCGACGTCCCACCAGGTCAGCTTGTTGGCGTAGAGCCCAGAGGTCAGCACCGCGCCGCCGCGGCCGTCGATCACGCCTTCGCCGACCACGCCGTTGCCGTTCGGCGTGGTGGTGATCAGCGCGCTGCAACCGTTGTCGCTGGACGCGGTTTCGCCGCAGTTGTTCTTGCCGGTGATCTGGTAATCGGAGGGCTTGCGCGAGGCGAACAGCGTGACGCCGGCATCCACCCAGAGCGTGACGGTGCCGGTCAGCATGAGCGGGCCGGAGAGGAAGGCGTTCTCGCCCGCGCTGCCGACGACCAGCTTCACGGCCTGGCCGGCCGGGCAGGCGTTGATGGCGGCCTGGATGCGGGCGGCGTCGGGTTGCGAGGGGGCCGGGGGCGCATCGAGCGTGGCATCGAGCAGGCCGGCGGCGTTCTTCTTCAGCGTGGCGGGGAGGGTGGCGCAGACCGTCGTGGGCATCGCCGGCTCCTTGCCTTGCACGGCCGGGTCGGCGAGTGCGGCGGCGGGCCAGCCGGGTGTCGTCGTGCTGCTGATGGTGGGCGGCGGCGTGGTGCCGGCGCTGCCGCTCGTGCCCGAGGTCGAGCCGCTGGAACCGCTGCTGCTACCGCCGCCGCATGCGGCGAGGGCGGCGCTGACGGCGAGCGCCAGCAGGCAAAGCGGGAAGCCGCCGGTGCGGGCGGACTGGGGGTGAGTCATCTGCTTGTCTCCGTTGTGCCGGCAGGTCCGTCTTCGCGGCTTGCCGGCTTTTGTTTTCTTGATATATCAACATTGCAGAAACAATTGTTGAATTGATATATCAGATGGAGCGGGTTGTAGCAGACGCGATCGCCCGGCGTCAATCGGTGCTTTGCGCCGATCGATCGCCGGGCGATCTGGTGAAACGCGAGGTCGCGTGGCTTCAGCCGCCGGTGCTGTACGAGCGCACGAGCTGGGCGAAGCGCTCGGAGTGGCGCAGGGCTTCGTAGCGTTGCAGGGCTGCGCGGTACTGCGCGTCGGTCGTGCTGGTGCTGCTGTCGCGGTCCAGTTCGAGCAGGCCGGACTCGCGGTAGATCACGAGGTCGGCCAGCACTTCGGCGCGGGTCAGCGGGGCGTTGTCCGCGGTGGCGAGCACCGAAGCCGAGGCGAGGGCGGCGGCCAGCAGCGATTTGAGAACGATGTTCATGGCGGGCTCCTCTTCAAGCCAGCACGTCGTTGAAATAGACGCCCTGCGAGAGGCCGGCCTTGACCTGCCGCGTCGCGTCGTCGATCAGCACTTCCAGCTCGCCGGCCTCGATCGCGGCGAAGGACTGGCGCACCACATCCTCCGGGCTGGCCTTGGGCACATCGAAGCTGCGGATCATGTCCGTGTCGATGAAGCCGCCGTGGAAGCCGACCACCTGCGTGCCCTGCGCGCGCAGCTCATGCCGCAGGCCGTTCGTCAGCGCCCAGGCCGCGGCCTTGCTGACGCCGTAGGCGCCGATCATGGGCGTGTTGACCCAGCTGAGCAGCGAGAGCAGGTTCAGCATCGCGCCGCCGCCGTTGCGGCCGAGCACGGGCGCGAAGGCCTGGCTCATGTGGAGGATGCCGAACAGGTTGGTCTCCAGCTGCTCGCGCAGCACGGTGACGCCTTCTTCGCTGCTCGTGCCGGTGGTGAACCCGCCGATTCGCCCGATGCCGGCGTTGTTGATCAGCAGCGTGACGTCCTGCGCCTGAGCCGCGACGGCGGCAACCTGCGCGACATCAGTAACGTCCAGCTTCAGCGCAATCACGCCGGGAACGTCGATCTGCGACGGATCGCGCGCCGTGGCGTAGACCTTGGCGGCGCCGAGCGCGACGGCCTGGCGGGCGAACTCACGGCCGAGGCCGCGGTTGGCGCCGGTGACAAGAACGGTGGAACCTTGGATCTTCATGGTGGGGCTTCCTGCTTTTGGGGAGTGGAGCTTCCAGTCGTATGACGATCGTCATATTCATGGTTGCGGTGGAACTGGTGGTCTGGGTAGGTGACGCTCGGATGGAGAGTTAGGTCTTGCTGGCCGGCGCCCAGCCGCCGCCGAGGGCGCGGAACGCTGCGACTGCGGCTCGCGAACGGGCCGCCTGCAACTGCGCGAGCTGATCGTTCGCGGCCAGCAACTGGCGGTCTTCTTGCAGCACTTCGATCAGGCTGAGCGCGCCGCTGCGGTAGGCGTCGGCGGCCTCATCGCGCGCGATCCGGCGGGCGTCGACTTCCTGCACCAGATCGGCCTGCTGCGCTTCGAGTTGGGCCAGCGTCACGAGCGCGTTCTCCACGTCTTCGGTGGCGCGCAGCATGCTGCGGCGCAGGCGGGCCAGCGCTTCGGCGCGAGCGCCGCGGGCTTGAGCGACTTCGGCATCCACGCGACCGAAGTCGAACAGACGCCAGCGCAGGCCGAGAAAGGCTTGCGGCTGGAACGCTTCCGAAGAGAACAGTGCGCCGCGGAGGCTGACGCCGCCGAGCAGTCCGCCGAGGCTCAGGTGCGGGTAGTACTCCGCGGCGGCGACGCCGATGCGCGCCTGGCTCGCGTCGAGCTGGCGTTCGGCGGCGATCACGTCCGGGCGGCGGCGCATCAGCTCGGCGGCGGTGATGTCGGCGGGCAGGGCAGGGATGTTCGATGAGCCGGTGGATGCGGTGAAGAGAGGCAGGCCTTGCGTCCCCGCCTGTTCGCCGACGAGCACATCGAGACGATGCAGCTGCTGCGCGAGTTCCGCTTGCAACGGCGGCAGCGTGCCGCGCGCTTGCAGCAATTGAGCGCGAGCGGCGGCGGCTTCGCGCTGCGTGGCCATGCCGTGATCGAGCCGGTCCTGCACGAGGCCGAGCAGCTGATCCTGCTGCCGCACCTGCGCTTCGGCGATGGCAATGCGCGCTTGAGCGCCGCGGGCGCGGAAGTAGGCATCGGCCACTTCTGCAACGACCGTGACGCGCGCTCCGGCGCGCGCGGCTTCGGCGGCCTGCCATTCGGCGACGGCGGCGGCTTCGCCTTGCTTCAAGCCGCCCGCGAGGTCCGCCTCCCAGCTGGCGCCGACGCCGAGTGACTCGAAAGTCTGGTTGCGCTCATAGCCGGGGAACGCGCTGGCAAGCTGGCCTTCCGGACTCTTCAACGACTGGCGCTGTTGCAGCACCGTGCCTTGCAAGTCGACTTGCGGCAGGCGTTGCGCTCCCGCGCCCTGCGCCGCCGCGCGAGCCTGTTCGGCGCGGGCGAAGGCGACGGCCAGATCAAGGTTCTGATCGAGCGCGCGCTGCACGAGGTCGGTCAGTACAGGATCGTTGAAGCCCTGCCACCAACTATCGAGCGCAGGCGCCGGAGCGTCCGCATGCAACGCGGCCGGCGAAGACAGCGCCTTGTCCAGCGGCCTCGGCGCGACCGACGCCTCAGGCATCTGCGCACAAGCCGCCAGCAACGCAGCGAACGCCAGCGCAGTCACGGAAGAAGGAATTCGACGAAGCATCACAAGCTCCTTGAAAAAGCTGAGGTGGCAGCGCTCAGTGCGCATCGGCCGAGGGCGCCTTCGGCGGCGCGATCTTCTTCAGCCACGGCACGGCGACCATCGCGAGAAGGAAGCACACCATCACGATCAGGAAGGCGTCGGAGAAGGTCATGGTCAGCGCCTCGCGATACGTCAATTGCCAGAGCTGGCGCAGCGCGAACGGCGCAGCGTCACCGAGGCCGCTGACGTCGGGCGCATTCGTGTGCTCGGCCAGCCGCAGGAAGTGCAGGTTCGTGCGGTCGTTGAGCACCGTCGCGCAGGCCGCGATGCCGATGGCGCCACCGAGGTTGCGCATCAGGTTGAACAAGCCCGACGCGAGCTTCAGCCGCGCCGGTGGCAACCCGCCGAGCGCCAGCGTCACCACCGGCGGCACACACAATTGCTGCGCCATGCCGCGCAAGGCCTGCGGCAGCAGCAGCTCGTGCGAGCCCCAGTCGTGCGTGATCGGCGCGAAGTCCCACATCGACACGGCGAACAGCGTCAGCCCCGCCATCAGGATCCAGCGCAGGTCGAAGCGGCTGGCGAGCAGCGCGTACAGCGGGATCGTCATGACCTGGAACACGCCGGTGGAGAACACGGCCAGGCCGATGTCCAGCGCGCTGTAGCCGCGCACGCGGCCGAGGAACAGCGGCGTCAAGTAGATGGTCGCGAAGATGCCGATGCCCGTGATGAAGGAGAACAGGCAGCCGAGCGCGAAGTTGCGGTCCTTCAGCGCGCGCAGATCGACGATCGGGTTGTGGACCGTGAGGCTGCGATAGAAGAACGCGATGCCGGTCAGCGTGGCCGTCCAGGCGGTGGCGACGATCGTGCTGTCGCCGAACCAGTTCCAGCGCGGGCCTTCCTCGAGCGTGTATTCCAGGCAGCCGAGGAAGACGGCGAGCAGCAGCATCGACGCGTAATCGGCGCCCTTGAGCAGGCCGAGGTTGGGCTTGTCCACGCGCACCATCAGCGGCACGACGACGGTCACCACCAGGCCCGGCAGCAGGTTGATGTAGAAGAGCCACTGCCACGACAGCGTGTCCGTGATCCAGCCGCCAATGACGGGGCCGAGCGTCGGCGCGAGCGAGGCGATGGCGCCGATGGTGGATGCCGCCACCACGCGCTGCTTGCCGTTGAAGTACATGAACGCCGTGGTGAAGACCATCGGGATCATCGAGCCGCCGAGAAAGCCTTGCAGCGCGCGGAAGGCGATCATGCTCTGGATGTTCCAGCTCAGCGCGCAGAGCAGGCTGGTGAGCGTGAAACCGAGCGCCGAGATCGAGAACAGCCAGCGCGTGGACATCACGCTGGCCATCCAGCCCGAGAGCGGGATCACGATGATCTCGGCGATCAGGTAGGCGGTCTGCACCCAGGTCGTGTCGTCCGCGCCTGCGGAGAGGCCGCCGCCGATGTCGCGCAGCGAGGCGGAGACGATCTGGATGTCCAGCAGCGCAATGAACATGCCCAGGCACATCGTCGCGAAGGCGAGTACTTTCTCGCGCGTCGTCAGCTGGTCGACCGGCGTGACGTCGTTGGACCAGAAGCTGCGCTTCAAGGCAGCGGCGTTCATTGCAGGGCGGTCTTGGGGGCCTGGGGAGCTTGCGGGGCCGAAGCGGTGTCGACATCCGCAACGACCGAGAGCCCGGGACGCAGGCGGCCGAACTGGCTGTCTGCCGTGTCCAGCTCGATCCGCACCGGCACGCGTTGCACGATCTTCGTGAAGTTGCCCGTCGCGTTCTCGGCCGGCAGCACGCTGAACTGCGTACCCGTGGCCGGCGCGAGGCTGGCGACGCGGCCGTGCAACTCCTGCCCCGGCCACGCGTCAGCCCGCAGGCTCACGCGCTGGCCGATCTGCATGCGGCGCAGCTGGTCTTCCTTGAAATTGGCGTCCACCCACAGGCCCTGCGACGGAACCAGCGCGAGTAACGCGTTACCTGGGCTGACAAAGCTGCCGACACGCGCCTTGCGGTTGCCGATGTAGCCGTCGCGCGGGGCGCGGATCTCGGTGTAGCCGACGTTCAGTTGCGCGATCTGCTGCTCGGCCTTGGCCTGTTCCAGTGCGGCCGCCGCTTGCAGGCGCTGCGCGGCGATCACGTCGAGCTGGCGTTCGGTCGCTTGCAGGTCGGCGCGGGCTCGGGCGGTGCCGGCCAGTGCCGATTGATAGGCGGCCTGCGCGCGTTGCGCGGCTTCGAGCGAGACGGCGGAGCGCTTCCCCAGGTCCTGATGGCGCTGCGCGTCGTCGCGCGCCCGGGTCTCTTCGGCCTGGGCCGCATCCACACCGGCGCGGGCCTTGGCGATCAGCGATTGCTGGAGCGACAGGCCGGCCTTGATGTTGACCAGCGCCGCCTGCTGCGCATCGACAGAGCCGGCGGCGCGTTGCAGCGCGGCGCTGTAGTCGCGGGTGTCGATGCGGGCCAGCAGGTCGCCGGCGTGGACGAACTGGTTGTCGGAGACCGGCAGCTCGCTGATGTAGCCGGCGATCTTGGCGCTCATCACGGTGACCTCGCCGCCGACGTAGGCGTCCTCGGTCTCCTCATGGAAGCGGCCGACGGACCACCAGTGCAGGCCCCAGGCGGCCACGCCCAGGACGATGGCGGTGGGCACCATCCATTGCAGCAGGGTGCGGCCACGCGAGCGCCGGGTGGGGCGAGGTTGTGGCGATGCGGTGTCGGCGGGTGTGCTCATGGAATGGATCTCCGATGCGATGGGCCAGACTTTAGGTTAATCACTTCAATCATGCAAGTAACATGGTTATTGCCAATGCCATGCCCGCAAACGGCTTGCGGAAAGCAGCGTTGATTGCATAATGAAAGCCATCGCCTGACCCCAGGCCCGATCCAGGAGACGCGCCATGAAACGCACGAGCTTTGAATCCATGCATTGCCCGGTGGCCCGCGCGGCCGACACGCTCGGCGACAGCTGGAACGTGCTGATCCTGCGCGAGGCCTTCTACGGCCGCACCCGCTTCGACGAATTCGTGGCCGAGCTGGGCATTCCGTCCAACACGCTGACGCGCCGGTTGAACGACCTGGTCTGCTCCGGCCTGCTGGAAAAGCAGCTCTACAACGAGAAGCCGCCCCGCTACCAATACGTGCTGACGCCCAAGGGCCGCGACCTGCGTCCCGTGCTGCTGGCGCTGCTCACTTGGGGCAACCAGCACGCCACGCCGAAGCAGCAGCCGGTCCGCTTGATCGACACGACGACGGGTGAGGCGGTGGAGCTGGCGTTGATCGACGCGAAGACCGGCCGTCGCATCGGGCCGGAGCACAAGGTGATCCGTCAGTCGGCCCGGCCGGTGAAGGTCGAGGTGTTCGACTTCGACGGCTTGGTCGAGGCCGAGGAGGCCAAGGCAGGCTGAAGCACTGCGGCCGCCGGGCGGCCTGGCATTGGCGCACTAGTTGCTTGCTCCGCAGCGGAGTGTCATCCGCCGCGGGAGGCTGCACCAATGAAGATCACCACGATCGAAAACGGCTCATTCACGGGCCGGCTTGGGGCGCGCAGCTCCGATGTGCCGGTCGATGAGGTCGGTGTCGTGCTCGAGCGGGAGCCCGCGGGCCGGTTTGCAGCATTGGACGGCGTTCGCGGCATCGCGGCCCTGGCGGTCCTCCTGCATCACTACAGCGCCTTCAACGGCACGCCGTGGCTGCTGCACGGCTGGATCGCGGTCGACGTGTTCATCTGCCTGTCCGGCTTCGTGATTGCCCACAAATACCGCGCAAGCATCGAGAGCGGCCTGCCGTTCACGCGCTTCGCCCGCCGCAGGCTGAACCGGCTCTACCCGTTCTATCTCGTCGGCCTCCTGCTCGGCGGCATCGCATTCCAGGCCTCGGAGCCGGTCCGCAACTCGTTCGGCGGACTCGACGCGCTCAAGGCCTTCGCCTGCGGGCTGTTCGTGCTTCCGTTCCAGAATTCGGCAACGGTGCCGGTCGGGATGGGTATCGCTCACGGCCAGATGTTTCCGTTCAACGGACCGTCCTGGTCGATGTTCTTCGAGCTGGCCGTGAACGTCCTGTTCTTCGTGCTGATCGCCTTCAGGGTACGGCGCCTGCTGTGGATCGCGGGGTTCAGCGCCGTTCTCTACGTTGCGGCGGCGCTGTCCGGCGCGGGCCTGAACAGCGGCATGGACACGGGGGATGCCCTGGTCGGACTCCTGCGGGCGAGCAGCTCGTTCTTCCTCGGCGTCGTGCTGCACGGCTGGCACGTCCGCGCGCCGGCCTGGCGCCTGCCGATGCGGTACGCCTGGCTCGGCATCGGTGTGATGCTGCTCGTCTTTCTCGCGCCGGCTTCAAAGCTGGCCTCGCTGCTCGGCGTGCTGCTGCTCGGCCCGTTTGTCGTCTGGACCTGCGCCGCCGTTCGACCCGGCCCGCGCCTGAGCCGGGCCTTCGAGCTGCTGGGCCGGATCTCCTACCCGCTCTACATCACGCACATGCCGTTGATGGGCGGGCTGACCGTGCTGGTCTTCGGACCGGGGCCGGTTCACCCGCAAGGGGCGGGCGTGACCGTCGCGGCGGCGGTGGCGGCCATGGCTGTGGCGTTCGGCCTGGCGGCGCTGGACACGAGGGTCCGCAAGCTGGTCCGACGCCGGACGGAGGCTTGACATGCACGCCGGACACGAAGGACGTCGTGCGGCCCTCCGACGCCTCCTGCTCGCGTTGGGCGTGCAGAACCTGGCGACTGGGCCGAGCCACGCCCTCGACCGCGCGATCGAGGGGGCGGGCGGAAGGCCGCGCAGCTTCCAGGAGATCCTCGGCTTGAACGTGAAGTTCGCGCAGGGCCAGCCGGCGTCGCAGCTGCCGCTGCTGGCGGATTTGAACGTCCGCTGGGTGCGCGACACAGTGCTGTGGCAGACGCTCGAGCCGAAGGCCGGGCTGTTCCAGCCGTTTCCCGCCGACTTCGACGAGCGGCTGCGGTTCTATCGCAGCCACGGGATCGGCGTGGTGTTCATCCTGGCCTACGGCAATCCGCTCGCCTATCCACCGACGGCCGAGCAACCCGACCGCGATCTCGACCCATTCGCGTTCGGACGTTACGCGGCCGAGGTGAGCCGGCGGCTCCGCGCCGCGAAGGTCGAATTCGTCCTCGACATCTGGAACGAGCCCCACAACTTCGGTCTGCGGCCGCGACTGGGTGGCGCCTGGAACGGCCGGCCGCCGTCGCCCTGGGTCGACCGCTACGTCCAGATGGTGCACCAGGCCGTGCGGCAGGTGAAGGCCGTGGATGCCGGCATCCGTCTGCTCAGCGACGACGACATGTGGGTGCTGCACTACTGGTTCCTGGAGAAGGGCCTGCCGCGCGATCTCGACGGCTTTGCCTTCCACCCCTACGTGAACGAATCTTCACCGGGTCCCGAGGTTGCGGCCGTCAGCGCCGACACCGAGTGGATGCGGCCCTTCGTGGCCGTCGACGCCGACCGCTCGTTCACCTCGGCCGTGCGCCGTCTGCGCGCGCACGGCGCGGCCCGGCTGGGTCGGACACCGCAGATGTGGGCCACCGAATGGGGCTGGGCCATCGGCCAGGCCACGCCGCTCGGCCCTGCCGACGAAGACAGCGTGGCCGGCCTGCTGCCCAGGGCCTTCATCGTGGCCGAGGCGGCGGGCGTCGAAGCGCTCTGCTGGTTCTCCATGCAGGACAGCGTGGACGGCCCGATGGGGCTGATCACCAACGACGGGCGCCGGCGCAAGACCTACCAGGCGTACAAGACGCTGGCGGAGCAGTTGGGTGCGTACGAACGGGTCGCGCAGACGGCCGGCCGCGACACGCCGACGAAGGGCCTGCAGGCGTTCGTGTTCCGCAGGGGCGGCGCGAGCAAGACGGTCGTGTGGTGCGTCGAGCCGCCGGCGCGCATGCTGACCTGGGCCGACGACGGCAGCGATGCGGCGGCCGTGAACGCGCTGGGGCAGCCGGTGACGATCGAACGCGGCGCGGACGGCACCCGCCGCATCGAGGTGTCCACATCGCCGCTCTACATCACCGGCCTCCTGCCCGGCGCCACCTTTGCCGGTATTGCGCTTCCAGCCGCCCGACCGGCGCGGCCCTGAGGCAGTCCGCCACTCAGGCCCGGCTCGCCGGATTGCAGACGTAGCGCGCCACCGGGAAGCCCAGCCGCCGCGGCGCCAGCAGCACCAGCGCGCACCAGGCGGTCAGCCCCAGCTTCTTGGCCGCCCGCATGTCCTGGCGCAGCCAGAGGGCCCGCAAGGTCGTCGGCACCGCCAGCGCGCCGCGCCGGACCCCCTGGAGGTAGTTCTCGGACTCGAAGATGGCGCGCGCCAGCCGGACCTTCTCGATGGAGAAATCCAGAAAGCGAGCGGGCGGCACCACGACACCGCGCGTGCAGGCCGAGAGCCAGCGCTGCAAACGCGCCGAGCGGTTGTTGAAGCGTTGCAGCTCGTCGACGGACCGCGCCGCATTGCCGAACACCAGCCCGGCTGGCTCATCGCTGCCGCGCCCGTGCAGGCGGTAGCTGCCCGCAATCTCCGGCAGGGCCCGCACTTCGCCGAAGACGGCCACGCCGTAGATGGTGAAGAAGTCCGCCCCGTGTCGATCGACCGCATCGGTGGGCAAGGGAAATAACGAGGCGAGGGCGCTTCGGCGATAGGCGTTGCCCGACCCCGGCGCCGACGCGTAGAGAAAGCCGTGCCGCAGGAACGCCTTGCCGACGTCACCCGTGGCCAGCGCGTTGGGCGTGCGCCCGCCGATCGGCTGACCCGCCTCGTCGATGAGGCGCATCGGCCAATGCACCTTGACCACGCCGGGTGCGAAGGCGTGGCTGAGCTGCTCGGCGAGGTCGGGGTCGAGCAGGTCGTCGGAGTCGAGGAACACGACGACGTCGCCCCGGCTTGCGGCGAAGCCCGTGTTGTAGGCCGCGACCTGGCCGCCGTTGGGCTGGAGAATCACCTTCACGCGGCCGGCCCACCGCGCGAGGATGCCCGGCGAGTCGTCGGTCGAGCCGTCGTCCACCACGATGACCTCGCAGGGCACGGTCTGGCCGACCACGGACCGCAGGGTCGCTTCGAGGAAGCGGCCGTAGTTGTAGTTGCACACGACGACGGACACGCGCGGCCGCTGCAGGGCGGGCAGATCGAGCGCGGCGGGCGCGACGGTCGCCGCCGTCTCGGGCGCCGGCTCGTCCGGCGCAGCATCGGCGCTGGCGCGCTGAAAGATCCGGCGCAGCTCGGGCTGCCTCAGGAACATGCCGACCATCAGCGAGGTGGTGGCCAGCTCGCCGAAGATCTTCGCCGCCACCAGCCCCGCGCCGCCCCACGGCAGCACGAAGGAAGCCATCGCGGCCCAGGTGATCAGGCCGCCGGCGATCGAGATGTTCGCCACGGCGACGTCGCGACCCAAGGGGATCAGCACATACATGCGCGCCGCCTGGTTGAACGCCGTGAGCGGCAGCACCAGGCCGTAGAGCTGCACCAGCACGACGCTCGGCACGAAGGCGTCGCCCATCACCAGCGGCACCAGCCAGGGCGCCAGGATCAGGCACATCAGCATCACGACACCGCCGGCGGCCGTCATCACGATCATCGAGCTGCGCATCAGGCTGTAGGCGGATGCGGCGTGGCCGTTCTCGGAGAGCCGGCGCGAGACCGTGCCGACCAGCACCTGGTTGGCGGGCGCCATCAGGCCGATGCAGAGGTTCGCGATGCGGTCCGCGGCCCCGAAGAAGCCGACGCTCTGGACGCTGGCGACGAGACTCAGGACAAAGGTCGAGGCGCTGGTGGTCAGCGCGCCGATACCGCTGGCCGTGAACATCGCCGTGGATTCCCGCACGAGGGAGATGCCGCCGCGGATCCGGATGTGCCCGCGCTCGAGTTCGGCCAGGGCGATCAGGTAGGAGACCAGCGTGGTGGTGACGCCGGAGGCCAGCAGGGAGAGCAGCACCAGCAGGCCGTCCCGGCTGTCATGCACCGACAAGAGGATCAGCACGAGGCTGATCGCGAAGCCGGCGACCTCGAGCAGCACCGAGGTTCTGAAACGGCCGCGCCCCTGGAAGTACCAGCCCAGATTGAAGGCGGAGACCAGGCCCAACGCAGTCGCCGCGGCACCGTAGCCGGGCTCAGCGCGCAGCACGGGCGAGAGCAGCGTGCCGCCGAGCCCGACGAGCAGGCCGAGCACGCACATCAGCAGACGCGCCTGGACGTGGCGGCCGAACTCGGCGGCGGCGCTGCGCAGGTCCGAAGCGCTGGCGACCGCCCGCGTGCCCACCACGGCGAACCCGTAGTTCGTCAGCAGCCACACGACACCGTACAGCGACATCGCCGCCAGCACCTTGCCGTAGGCCTCCGGCCCGAGCACGCGGCCGTAGAACGGAATGAGGATCAGCAGGTAGAGGTAGCGCGCCGCATAGCTGGCGTAGACGAACACCAGCGCGCTGCGGGTGGAGGGCTCGCTCACGCGCTCACTCCGCCGGCAAGCGCCGCGTCCACCGCGGCGCGCAGGCCCTGGGCGAAGACCTGCGGCGAGAAGCGCAGCGCATTCGCCCGGCACACCTCGGGCAGGTACGGCCCGCGGGCCTCGAAGGTCTCGACCGCCTCGCGCAGCGCCTGCGCCGTCTGCACGCCGAAGAACACGCCGGTCCGGCGCTGCACGTCCGGCGAGTCGATCACGGTCTCGCGGACGCCGCCGGCGCCGAAGGCGATCACCGGGGTGCCGCAGGCCTGGGCCTCGACGGGGATGATGCCGAAGTCCTCCTGCGCGGCGAACACGAAGGCGCGGGCGCGCGACATGTGATCGACCAGCACCTCGTTGGACTGGTAGCCGAGCACGCTGACGTTGGCGGCGCCGCGGGCCGCCTCCTGCACGCGCGCGAAGTCCGGCCCGTCGCCGATCACGATCAGCCGCTTCCCGGGCATCGCGGCGAAGGCCTCCACGATCATCGGCATGCGCTTGTACGGCACCATGCGCGAGGCGGCGAGGTAGAAGTCCTCCTTCTCGGCGCGCAGGACGAAGCGGTCGACGTCGACCGGCGGGTAGACGACCGTCGACTTGCGCCGATAGACCTTGCGGATACGGCTGCCGATGTACGACGAGTTCGCCAGGAAGACGTCGACGCCATTGGCGGTGCGGGTGTCCCAGTTGCGCACGTAGTGCAGGGCCGCGCGCGCGATCCAGGACTTGAAGCCCGAGATCAGCCCCGACTCGCGCAGGTACTGATGCTGCAGGTCCCACGCGTAGCGGATCGGCGTGTGCACATAGCTCACATGCACCTGATCGGGCCCGGTGATCACGCCCTTGGCCACGGCGTGGCTGGAGGAGATCACGAGGTCGTAGTCCAGCAGGTCGAACTGCTCGATGGCCAACGGCATCAGCGGCAGATAGTTGCGATAGGCCCGCCGCGCGAACGGCATGCGCTGCAGGAAGCTCGTCTTCGCGCGGCGTCCGCCGAGGAAGCCCCGCTCGTCGTCCTTCAGGAAATCGACCAGCGCGAACAGATCGGCCTGCGGGTAGATCTTGAGGATCTGCTCGACGACCTTCTCCGAGCCGGCGCAGTTGACCAGCCACTCATGGACGAGCGCCACCTTCAGCGGAGCGCCGCTCACGGCTGACATTGCGCCTCCTGGATGAAGTCCAGGTTCAGTCGGGCGCATTCCTTCCAGGAATACGAGGCCGCGCGGCGCACGCCGGCTTGCGACATCCGCTGCGCCAGCGACGCATCGGCGAACAGCTGCAGCAGCCGGTCGGCGAGCGCCCGAGGATCCTGAGGGTCGAAGTACAGCGCCGCATCCCCGCAGACCTCCTGCAGCGCCGCGGCCGTCGATGCGATGACGGGGCAGCCGCAGGCCATGGCCTCCAACGGCGGGATGCCGAAGCCCTCGTAGAGCGAGGGCATGACAAAGCAGGTGGCATGCAGGTACAGCGCCTTGAGCTCGGCGTCGCTGACGAAGCCGAGCCGCAACGCCGGGCCGGACTCGCGGCCCGGCCCGAGGAAGATGGCCGGATCGGCGTTGCCCGCGATCGCAAAGCGCGGCGCGTCCGGACCGAGCAGGGCCAGCGTGCGACTCACCACTGAGAAATTCTTGCTCGGTGTCGGGCTGCTGACTGCCAGCGCGAAGGGCCGGCCTCGCAAGCCGTGGCGGTCGAGCACGGACTCGTCCGGCGTCACGCGGTCCAGGTGCTGCCACCCTTCGGTCGAGACGCGCATCCGCGCGGCGGGCGCGTCAAAGCATTCGACGGCTTCGCGCGAACTGAACCTGGACACCGCCACGATGCGGGGCGCGGCCTTGACGATCCGGCCGATCAACAGCCGGTACCAGAGCCGAAAGCGCCAGTTGTAGGCTTGCGGAACCCGCACGACGGCAGCGTCGTGCACGGTGATGATCTGGCGCCGCAGCAAGGCCGGCCCGGTCAGGGCAAAGCTGAAGAGCAGCCCCCGTCGAGCGCGCCAGGCCAGTTCGATCTGCTCCCACGCATGCCCCTTCATGCGGCCGACGGTTTCCACGCGGATGCGCTGCAGCGGCGGCGCCTCGGCACCGGCCGGCGTCAGCAGCGTCCAGCGGGCGAACCCGCCCGCGCCCGTGGCCAGCAGCTCGTCCAGGTTCTGCAGGGCTTCGCGCGCATAGCGCTGCACGCCGGTGACGCGCTGAACCAGGAAGCGCCCGTTGATCAGGACCTCGGGCAGTTGCAGGTCGGGAGTCGGCGTTTCAGGCATGGACGGGATGCTCGTGGGTGGAGACGCGGCGGGGCGTGGCCGTGCCGGCAGCCGCAGCTGCGAACATGTAGAACAGCATGCCCAGGTCGAAGACCGTGCCCGACACGCAGGCGCAGATCAGGTTGGCGACGACGGCCTGGCGCGCGGCTGCCACCACGGCCGAGTCGGCACGAGGCAGCGTGGAGCGGTCCGAGAGCAGGACGCTGCCGACGAAAGTGGCGTAGGCCAGGGTGCCCAGGCCGCCGAGGTTGGACAGCAGCACCAGCAGGAAGCTCGACGCTCTCGCGCTGCCGAGCCCGACGCCGATGCCGTGCGTGTCCTTGAAGTTCGACCAGGCCTGGGCGTTGAGCTCGCCCCGGTCCAGCCCCGAACTGCTCTGCGACTTGTCCAGCACGGAGGCGTTGAAGAAGTCCAGCACGCGGTCGAACCCCTCAGGGTGCCAAAGGATGCTCAGGCAAGCCGCCACCACCAGAGCGGCGGCCAGCGCGAGCAGGGCGCCCAGCCGCGGAATGGCCCGTCCCGCCACCACGGACCTCAGCGCAAGCACGCCGACCAGGCCGAGGTAGGCCGCCAGGCCGACGTAGGCCGTGCCGGATGTCGAGAACAGCAGCAACAGCAGCGACGCGACGGCCAGCGCGGCGCTGGCCCGCGGCCGGATGTCGTGCAGCCAGAGCGTGGCGCAGAAGGCGAAGAGCGGCAAGGTGAAGGTGCCGAAGGCCGACGCCTCGGAGAACGTGCCGGAGATGCGCTGCAGCCCGCCCACGCTGCCGCCGTCGAAGATCGCGTAGCCGGCCGTGCGCACGTAGGTCAGCAGCTGCGGCGCGCCGAGATACAGCTCCGCGAGGTTGTAGAGCGCCGCCGCCGTGTTCAAGGCGGCCAGGGTCATCACGGCGCTGGACATCCTCGCGCCGCCGCCCGGCTTGGACAGCAGCTGCGTCGCCGCCACGAAGATCGCCACGCTCCCGAGCGCGTAGGCGGCCTGGGTCAGGTTGGTCGACACCGGACGCAGCGGCATCAGCGTCCCGTCCAGTCCGAACAGGCCGGTGCGGTCCATGGTCCGGATCTGAACCTCGCCGGCGAAGAGGCGCGGGAACGCGAAGGCGCTGAACACGCCGAAGAGCGCGGTGACCCCCAGCCAGAAAGCCGGCTGCGGGTAGGCGAACCGACGCGTCATGGCGTCGAGGCGGCCTTCCTCCAGGCCGCGAACCAGCAGGAACGGCAGGAACACCAGCGCCGGCGCCACGGTGGCACCGCCGAGCAGCGGCAGCTCGATCGCGGCGCAGGCGCCGAGGAGGCAGAGCGCGACCGCGATGTGAATGGTCCGCTCCCGCGGCGCGAGGAAGCCCAGCAGGATCACGAGGCAGCCGATCGCGGTGGGGTACATGTGCGTGCCCGCCCGTTCAGCCCAGTTCCAGCACGCGGCTGGGGTGGCAGCGGCCTCGCAGCACGTCGACGATGGCCATGACGTTGCCGCGCAGCCGCCCGCGGTAGTCCACCTTCGGATTCCACTTGATGCTGCGGACGCTGTTGGACAGCAGGTGCCGCAGGATGAAGCGGGCGCTCTTGGCGCGGTCCATCGTGCCCTTGCGGATCAGGTAAAGCGGATTGGCGATCTGCGAATAGCCGAAGCGCAGACCCGAGGTGCGTCCGCCCTTGCTGCCCAGGTGGACGCCGCGGCAGCCCGGCGCGAACACGATCCGGCCGTAGCGGCGCGCCTGCCCGGTGTAGTCCTGGTCCTCCTGCCAACCGTACAGGGGCAGGTTCTCGTCGAAGCGGCAGGTCTGAAGCACCCGGTCGCGAAACGCCATGTTGCAGCCGTAGACCGACACCATCTCGCGCTCCGTCGTGCCGCCGGCCCAATGCGGCTCGGGCGGGCGCGCGCCGACGAGGTAGGCGAGGGCATCCGCCTCGCCGAGGCCGGGGCCGCCCACGCCGTCGGCCAGCACGCGACCCGTGACCGCGACGACATCGGCCTGCGCGACGAAGACATCGCGGCATTGCGCGAGCCAGTCGTCGGCGGGCCGGAAGTCGTCATCGAAGAAGACGACGAAGTAGCCGCGCGCCTGATCGCGGGCAGACGCATTCGCCACGACGTGTTCGATGCCGACATTTCGCTGCAGACAGGTGCCCGCCCGCTGGGTCACCAGCACGTGGGCGGACTCCCCGCCGGCGCAGGGCCGCCCGGCCGCTCCGCGGACGTCGTCCTCCGTGACGCCGATGACGGTCACGGAGGTCGGCTGCAGCGTCTGCCGCTGCAGCCGATCGAGCAGCAGGTTCAGCGGCTCGGCCCGGCCCTTCGTGGCCACGATCACGTGCGCCTGCAGGCTTTCAATGCTCATTGATGACGACTCCCGCCAGTTTTTGCGTTCCTCGGCCCAGGCCGTCCACCAGTTCGTGCAGTGCCTTCATCCGGCTCGTTCCGCGCCGCCCGATGACCAGCGAGGCGCCGCATTTGGCGGCCAGCACGCGTGCGTCAAAGCCGTGCACCGCGGCAGGCGTGTCGACGATGACGTGTTCGAACTGGCTCAGCAGATCGCGGAGGAAGCGATCGAACGCGGGCCGCTGCAGCAGCTCGACCGGATTGGGCGGCAGCGCGCCGACGGGCAGCACGAACAGGCTGGGCAGCTCCGGCACCGCGTGCAGACCACCGATCACGGCGCGGCTGGCCAGGATGTCGCTCAGGCCGCTGGCGTTCGAGACGGCGAAGAGCCGGTGCTGGCGCGCCGATCGGAGGTCGGCGTCGAGAAGCAGCGTGCGTGCCCCGAGCTGGCTGAAGGCGATGGCCAGGTTCGCCGCGAAGTAGCTCTTGCCGTCGCCGACGTCCGGGCTGACGACGGCCAGCGCCTTTCGCCCGCTATCGGGCGCCATGACACCCTGCAGCAACTGGCTGCGGATGCTGCGGATCGCCTCGGCCTGCGCGTGGAAGGGGTCGACCGCCGCCACCAGTTCGGCGCTCAGCCGCGTGTTGCCGTCGGCCGCGTACGGGTAATGGAATTGCCTGGACAGCGCCCAGAGCACGTCGCCGGGCGAAGCCAGCCGCAAGGCCACGGCGGCTTCGCCGAAGCGCAGGTCGTGCTGGCGCTGATGCGCCATGATGTCCTGGACCTGGCTGTCGTTGAGCCGTCGCAGCTGCCGGATCAGCTCGCCGATCGAATGCCGGTCGGCCTGCCGATCCGCAGGCGGCGTCTGCATCGGTTCACCGGGGAGGGCGCGCGCATTCATGGCTTCAATGGCTCGGCTGGGTGGAGGAGGTCTTCGGCAGAAGCCGGGGCAGCAACCGGCGCATCGCCGCACCGCCGCCGCCCGACATCGGGCCGCGGACGGGCAGCACGCCGAGCAGCGGCACGTTCAGGGCCTGGCGCACGTCGTCCTCGCTGCGCAGGCGCTCGTCGCGGCCTTCGCGCAGCGCGGTCACGACCAGCGCGAGCACGAGTGCCAGCACGCCACCGACCACGGCGTTGAGCACCAGTCGGGGCGACGAAGGGAAGGGCGGCGGACTCGCCCACTTGAGCACCGAGACGTTGGTCTGCGTGGCCTGGCTCTCCAGCGTGCTCTGGCTCAGGCGCAGGAAGCCGGCGTCGTAGACGCGCTGGGCGTTCTCGACATCGCGCTGCAGCACCGCCGCCTCGTCGCGCAGGCCTTTCATCTGCAGGACGCGGGCGCGCTGCGCCGCCAGCTCGCCGCGCAGCGATTGCAGCCGGGACACGTTCACTTCGTTGTTCACGGCGATGCTGCCGGAGATGCGCTCCTTCTCCACGTTCATGCGCGCTCGCAGCTCCTCGACGCTGGCCGCCTGCTCCAGCACCTGCGGATTGCGCTCGCCCAGGCGCGCACGCAGCTCGCTCAGCCGGGCCTGCTGGCGTGCGAGATCGGCGCTCAAGGTCTGGATCATCTGGTTCCCCAGCACCTCCTGCATCTTGCTGCCGTCCACATGCGCCTGCTGCGAGCGGTTCTTCGACTCGGTGGCGGTGCCTTCCATCGTCAGCAGCTGCGCCGACAGCTCGTTGAGCCGCGCGCTCTCGATGTCGAACTTCTCGTCGTTCGTGACGATGCCCTTCTCCTGCTGAAAGGCGGACAGCCGGGCCTGCGCCGCCTCGAGCGACTCGCGCAGGGCCTTGGTGCTGTCGTTGAAGAGCTCGTTGAACTGCTTGGCCGGCTCGGTGCGCAACTCGAGCGTGGTGGCGATGTAGGCGCGCACGACGGCGTTGGCGGTGCGCGCGGAAAGCTCGGGATCCCGGCTGGTGAAGGCCACGGCGATCACGTTCGATTCACGGCCCGGCATCACCTTGAGCCGCGTCATCGCATCCTCGGCCAACCACGCGCCGAAGTCGCCGCGGCCCTGCGTCCGGCCCTGCCATTGATCGCGCAACTGCGGGTCCTTGTCGGCCTGCAGCGTGCGCAAGGCCGCCAGCACCACGCGCTCGCTCTGCAGCACGTCGACCTGGGTCGCCATGTAGCTCGAGACGGTCATGCCCGGCAGCACGACGCCGACGATCGGGTCGGGCGACTTCACGTCCAGCACCACGGTGGCCGTGGCCGTGTAGGCCTTGGGCTGCGCCAGTGTGCCCAGGAGGACGAGGCCGAAGACGCAGAGGAACGTCAGCAGCGCTGCACGGCGTCGCGCGCGCAGCACCGTGAGGGCTTGGGCGAGGGTCATGCCTGGGCGCTCCCGCGGTGGCCGATGTCAAGACTGGATCGCATACGCCGCCAGCAGCTTGCTGTCGAATTCGGCCAGCCCGAAGCGCGTTCTCGCCGCCACCCGCGCGGCCAGGCCCACACGCTCGCGCAGGGCCGCGTCGTCGATCAGCTCGGCAACGCGCGCCAGCATCTCGCGCACGTTGGCGCAGAGGAACCCGGTCTCGCCTTCCAGGACCAGCTGACGATGGGCCGGGCAATCGAGCACCACGCAGGGCAGGCCGGCCGCCATCGCTTCGGCGAGGGAGAGGGCGAAGCCGCGCGAAGGCGCCGGCGCCACGTACAGCCAGCCCGGCGCCATGCGGGCCGCGCACTCGGGCTCGTCCTGCACCTCGAAGACGCCGATGCCGGCAGCGTTGAGCTTGACACGCAGGCCGTCGCTCACCGCGCCGATCCAGTTGAAACCGATGCGCAGGTCCGATCCGCTCAGCAGCACGGCCAGCTGCGCCACCGGCTCGGCGTTGCGCGCATCGTGCGCCCGTCCGCCGGCGATGACGAGCGGATGGCGCGCCTCGCGCCGCGTCACGCCGAAGAAGGCGTCAGCGACGGGCGTCTCCACGAGTTCGGACGCCGGCCAGTCCTCGAACTGGCGGCTTTCCTGGGGCGCGTTGACGATGGCCGCGCCGCGCGCCACGTTCAGCAGCGCCCGCAACACGCGCGCCGTGCCGGCCAGCCGCGCCAGCACCATCGAGCCGTGCGGCGAAAAGTACACCGGCACCTGCGAGGCCCGCTGCGCCCGCAGCGCCTGGGCGCCGACCAGCGCCGGCAACAGCCCGTGCAGATGCACCGCATGCAAAGGCCCCTGGGCCAACGCCGTGCAGCACGCCTGATGAAACGCCGCCCACTGTTTGAAAGGGTTGTGATCACGCGGCGCCAGCACCACCTCGGCCGATGCGTGCAGGCGCGGCAGATGGTGCCGATAGCGCGCCTGGTCGATCACCGCGACGGTCTGCTCACGCCCGCTGCGCGCCACGGCCTCGGTCGCGGGACCGATGAAGCGGCAGACCTCATCGCTGAGCGTGCCGACCACGTGCACGACCCGGCCCGCTTCGTCGTCCATGGCCCGGCGCATGTCATTTCGCTCCGTCGCGCAGCAGCACCACGCGCACGGTCTTGGCCAGGATGCCGAGATCGCCGATCAAGGTGTGCTGCTCGACATAGCGCCGGTCCAGGGCCACGCGCTCTTCGTAGCTGGTGTTGTTGCGGCCGCTGACCTGCCAGAGCCCGGTCATGCCCGGCCGAACCGAAAGGTAGTGCCAGCGCGTGCCACCGTAGCGGTGCAACTCCTGCACGGTGATCGGGCGGGGGCCCACCAGATTCATCTCGCCGCGCACCACGTTCAGGAGCTGCGGCAGTTCATCCAGGCTGGTCAGGCGCAGGAACTTGCCGATCGGCGTGATGCGCGGATCGTGCGTCAGCTTCTGGTCCCGCTCCCACTCGGCCCGCGCGGCGGGATCGTCCCGCAGCAGCGCCGCGAGCACCTGGTCCGACTCGCGCAGCATCGAGCGGAACTTCATGCACGGGAACAACCTGCCGTGCGCGCCGACCCGGTAATGCGCGTAGAAGATCGGTGCGCCGTCGCGCTGCCAGATCAGGAAGGACACGACCGCCAGCACGGGGCTGAGCAGGATCAGCAGTACCAGCGCGGCCAACTGGTTGAGCCGCAGCGCCAGCGCTTCGCTGAACCGCACAGCGGGGTTTTGCATCGACTGAACATGTCGGGCCTGAGCCACAAAACTTGCAACGTTCATGCGCCTTCTCCCTCGGTTGAGGCGACCTCTGAGTCACGTTTTGTGCGCTGCAATATGCGGGCCAACTTGTTGCCGAATCGCAAAGCAAGGGAAGGGCGCGGGCAAGCGGTCCGCGGCCTTTGCACCGCGATGGGTGCGGGCGCACCGCGTTTGATGCGCAATGAACTGAGCGCGTGCGCGATTTGCTGCCGCGTGGTGCGCGCGCGGGCTTGGGCATTCGATCGAGCGGCGCGATCCCTCAACAGAGTTGAGGATGGCCGCAATGCGGACGCATGCGTGCGGCGACAAGGCGGAACGAGCGCTCCGCACGCGCACTGTTCATTCGCGGCGCGGTCGTTCCCGGTTCAGGTGCCGACCGCCCCAGGACGAGGCAGCGCTCTAACCGAAAGTGAACGCGTTGGCGCGCCCCCCTGCGTCGAGAAACTCGATCTCGAACAGCCGTTCACGGCCGTCGCGCGCTTGCCGGACCAGCTGATAGAGACGGTACGCGTCGACGGCGCCGCTGCCGTCGGCCATCGCATCGCTGCCGTGATCGGCGCCCGGCGGCTGGCCGTCGATGCGGACGCGAAAGCGCACCGGGCGACCGTCAGGCCCCGGACCGAGCACCAGGTGCAGATCGCGGGCGCGGAAGCGGTAGGCAATCACGCCGCCCGCCTGCGCCAATTCCAGCTGCTGGCCCTGCACGCCCCAACGGCCGGACAGCGTCCACTGGTTCAGGCGCAGTTGCCGAGCCGGCGCGTAAGTGCGCGGGCCGCCGGTGTCGAGCGTGCCGGCGGCAGAGACGAAGCCGTCGGCCCGGTCCGAGCCGAGATAGGTCTCGTACGACGCGGGCTCCCAGCGGCCCGCCGGCGCCTGCGTGCCCGCGGCCTGCGGCGTCACCAGATCGCTCGGCACCTTGTCGTGGCCGGCCTCGCGCAGCAGCTGCTGGATCATCCGCTCGGCGCGGTCGTAGCCGCCTTCGCCGAGCTGGCGGTCACGGATGCGGCCCGTGGCGTCGACGAAGTAGAAGCTCGGCCAGGCGCGCGTGCCGAAGGCGCTCCAGAGCTGCTGGCGGCTGTCGATGGCGACGGGGTAGGTGATGCCCAGGTCGCGCACGGCGCGCTGCACGTTGTCAGTCGTGCGCTCGAAGTCGAACTCCGGCGTGTGGACGCCGATCACGACCAGGCCGTGCGGACCGTACTTCTGCGACCAGGCCTTCACGTAGGGCAGGGTGCGCAGGCAGTTGATGCAGGAGTAGGTCCAGAAGTCGACGAGCACGACCTTGCCGCGCAGCGCTTTGGCGTCGAGCGGCGGGGAGTTGATCCAGGCGGTGGCGCCGTCGAGCGGCGGGAGCGGAGATGATTGCATGGCGGTGGCTGCGGCCCCGGCCAGCGCCACCCCGAGGGCGAGGGCGCCGGTGCGGACCAGGCGGGTGACGTGGCGCTTGAACATGGCGTCAGGCTCCTTCGGCGACTTGCAGCGTGACGTCGATGTTCCCGCGCGTCGCCTTGGAGTACGGGCAGACGGCATGGGCCCCGTCCACCAGCTCGCGGGCAACTTGCGGATCGATGCCGGGCAGGCTGATGCTCAGCCGCGCTTGCAGGAAGAAGCCGCCCTCGCCGGTGCCGAGATCGACTTCGGCGTTCACCGCCACGTCGACCGGCATCGCGACGCCGCGTTGGCGCGCCACGCGGCCCATTGCGCCGATGAAGCAGGCGGACCAGCCGGCGGCGAACAGCTGCTCGGGGTTCGTGCCTTCGCCGGCGCTGCCGGGCGGGCTCAGGCGCAGGTCGAGGCGGCCGTCGTCGCTGCGTGCGCTGCCGTCACGGCCGCCACGGGTCTGGGTGCGGCCGGTGTAGAGGACCTTGTCGATGCGGGCCATGGTGGATGCTCCTTGATGAATGAATGCGTGAGTGAAGAGGGAATCAGAGTCGGCTGGATCAGAGTCGGGTCGAGTCGAGCACCGCCTGCGCGAAGGCGTCCGGCGCCTCCTGTGGCAGGTTGTGGCCGATGCCGCCTGTCAGCAGCCGGTAGGCGTACTTGCCGGTGAACTTCTTGCGGAAGGCCGCGTCGCCGTTGAAATGCGGGGCGCCGTTGGCATCGCCTTCGAGCACGATCGTCGGCACGCCGATCTGCGGGCCGGCGGCCAGGCGCTGCTCCAGTGCGTCGTAGCGGCGCTCGCCGTCCACCAGCGCCTGGCGCCAGCGGTAGTTGTGGATCACGATGTCCACGTGGTCGGCGTTGTTGAGCGATGCGGCGCTGCGCTCGAAGGTGGCGTCGTCGAAATCCCACTTCGGCGAGGCGGTGCGCCAGATCAGGCGGGCGAAGTCCTTGCGATTCTTCTCGTAGCCGGTGCGGCCGTGCTCGGTGGCGAAGTAGAACTGGTACCACCAGGCGAACTCGGCCTCGGGCGGCAGCGGCGTGTTCTTGATGGCCTCGCGGTTGCCGATCAGGTAGCCGCTCACCGACACCAGCGCCACGCAGCGTTCCGGCCAGAGCGCGGCAATGATGGCGGCAGTGCGGGCGCCCCAGTCGAAGGCGGCGAACACGGCCTTCTCGATCTTCAGCGCGTCGAGCAGGGCGATGATGTCCAGCGCCACGGCGGACTGCTGGCCGTTGCGGAAGGTGTCGCTCGACAGGAAGCGCGTGCTGCCGTGGCCGCGCAGGTGCGGGACGATCACGCGATAGCCGGCGCGCACGAGCTGCGGCGCCACATCGACGAAGCTGTGGATGTCGTACGGCCAGCCGTGCAGCAGCACGACGACCGGGCCGTTCGCCGGGCCGAGGTCCGCGTAGCCGACGTTGAGCAGGCCTGCGTCGATCTGGCGCAGGGGGCCGAAGGAGGAGGGCGCTGCTGCGTCGCCATTGCCAGCGACCGAAGCCGCGGCGGCGCGGGCCGTGCCGGACAGGGTCAGGCTCGTGAGCGCACCGAGCCCGAGGGCGCCGGCGCTGAGGAAACTGCGGCGGGAAGTGGCGGTCTGGATCATGGCGGGCTCCTGGGTTTTGCGTGGCGCGTTGTCGATGGCGAGACTGTCGGCGCTCGCCTGAAATCGAACAAGAGCAACTAAGATCACATTTCGTTGCCCGATGAGCAACACAAGGACAAATCGATGCGTGAAATCAACCAGCAGCGGCTGCGCTACTTCCGAGAGGTCTACGCGCACGGCTCGATCCGCGGCGCGGCGGACAGCCTGAACACGGCGCCTTCCGTGATCACGCGGCAGATCCGCCTGCTCGAAGAAGAGCTCGACACCCGCCTCTTCGAGCGCGAGGCCCGCGGCGTGAAACCGACCGAGGCGGCGGCGCACCTGCTCGAGTTCTGGCGCGGCTACCGGTCGCACCAGGAGCATCTGCACGAGCGCTTGCAGGCGATGAAGGGCTTGCAGCACGGCCAGGTGCGGCTGTCGATCAGCGAGGGCTATGTGGACGTGCTGGTCCGCGAGGTGCTGGCCGAGTTCTGCGCGCGCTACCCGAAGCTGGAAGTGGCCGTCGACATGGTCTCCATCGAGGAGCTGGTGGCCAGCATCGCCGAGGCGCGCGCCCATATCGGCCTGGCGTACAACCCGCCGGCGCACGACCATGTGGAGTGCCGCGCCAGCGTGGCGCCGCCGATCGTCGTGATCGTGCATCCCGTGCATCCGCTGGCGCAGCTGGGCCGCGCAGTTGACGTGCGCGATCTGCTCGATCATCCGCTGGCCTTGATGCCGCCGGCGTTCGGCGTCGGCAAGGCGGTGGAGATGCTGGCCTTTGCCGAGAACATCGAGCTGCGGCCGACCTTCGTCACCAACTCGCTGACGGCTCTGAAGCGCATGGTGAGCGAAGGCCGTTTCGCCATGCTCGGCGGCGAGTTCGCGGCGCGGCACGAGATCGACGCGGGCGAACTGGTGGCGGTGCCGATCGAGCATCCGCTGTTCCAGGGCACGCAGGCGAAGTTGCTGGTGAAGGCAGGGCGGCCGCTCGGCGCCGCGGGCGATGAGTTGCTCAGCTGGATCCTGAAGCGGATGCCGATGTTCAGGGCCGGTCGGCGGCCCTGATTCGCCGCGAGATCAGGCCAGCGGCTCCAGGCTCTGCAGCAGCGTCGGCACGAGTTCCGTCACCGTCGGATGGATGTGCACCGTGCGCGAGATCGCCGTGTACGGCTGGTTGGCGGCCATCACGTCCAGCAGCGAATGCACGACTTCATCGCCGTTCATGCCGAGGATCGATGCGCCGAGCAGCCGGTTCGTGTCGGCATCGACGATCACCTTCATGAAGCCCTGCGTCTCGCCCGATTCCACTGCGCGGCCCACGCGCTGCATCGCGCGCTTGGCCGTGAGCAACCGCTTGCCGCTGGCCTTGGCCTGCGCCTCGGACATGCCGATCCGGCCGAGCGGCGGGTCGATGAAGAGCGCGTAGCAGGGGATGCGGTCGCTGATGCGGCGCGGGTCGTTGTCGAACAGGTTGGCGACGACGATTTCGTGGTCGTTCCAGGCCGTGTGCGTGAAGGCGCCGCGACCGTTGCAATCGCCCACGGCCCAGATGCCATCCGCGTTGGTGCGGCACTGGTCGTCCACGGCGATGTGGCCGTGTTCATCGGTGCGGATGCCGGCGGCTTCCAGGCCGAGATCGTCCGTGTTCGGCACGCGGCCGACGGCCAGCAGCACGTGGGTGCCGACGACGCTGTCGCCGCTGCTGCAGCTCGCGCCGACGCGGATGCCGTTCTCAGCGGGCGATAGAGAGATGCACTCGGCGCCCAGCTCGAAGCGTACGCCCTCGGCTTCGAGAATGGATTGGATGCCGGCGGACACGTCCTCATCTTCACGCGGCACCAGCCGGGGAGAGCGCTCGACCACCGTCACCTGCGCGCCGAGCCGGCGCATCAGGTGCGCGAATTCCAGGCCGATGTAGCTGCCGCCGACGATCACCAGGTGCTCGGGCACGGTGTCGAGTTCGAGGATGGAGACGTTGTCGAGCGTCTTCACGTCGTCGATGCCGGGCAGGGCGGGGCGCAGGGCGCGCCCGCCGACGTTGATGAAGATCTTGGGCGCGGTCAGGCGGCGGCCGTCCACCTCCAGCACCGAGGGCGCGACGAAGCGCGCATGACCGCGGATCAGCGTCGTGTTCTGCATGCCTTGCAGCCACGCCTCGACGTTGGTGCGCGACTTCATCACGATCGCGTCCTTGCGCGCCTTCACGCGGGCCATGTCCACGCGCAGGCCGGTGATGTCGAAACCGTATTCGGCGCCGCGCTGCGCCTGCCGGACGGCGCGCGCGCTGGCGACCAGTGTCTTGGTCGGGTAGCAGCCCGTGTTCACGCAGGTGCCGCCGACGTGGTGGCGCTCGATCACCGCCGTCTTCAGCCCCTCGCGGCTGCAACGCTCCGCGATGGCCGGGCCGGCCTGGCCGGCGCCGATGATGAGGACGTCAAAGGCTTCGGTGTTCTTTTCTTCCACGCGCGGCTCCGGTGCTGGGAAGAGGGCAGTATGCGACGGAGTCGGTCAGCGGGTGTCAGGACCGAAGAGGGCGTTGAGCTGTCCGCCCGTGGCGTTCTGGGCGAAGCCGTCGAAGCGGCCTTCCGACAAGGACAGGGCCGCGCGCATGAACCCGCCCCACGCGGCGCGGGCGAGGGCGCCGCCGACGCTGATTCTTCGCACGCCGAGCGCTGCGATTTCATCCACGGTCATCGAGCTCGCACTGCCGATCAGCAGGTTCACCGGCTTGGGCGCGACGGCGGCGACGACGGCGCGGATGTCTTCGGGAGCGCCGATGCCCGGTGCGTAGAGCACGTCGGCGCCGGCGGCCGAATAGGATTTCAGGCGGGCGATGGTGTCGGCCAGATCGGGGCGACCGACGATGAAGTTCTCTGCGCGGCCGATCAGCAGCACGTCGCCGCCCGCTTCGTCGATGGCTGCGCGCGCGGCCTGGATGCGCGCCGTTGCGTCCTCGATCGTCCGCAGCGGTTCGGGCTGGTCACGCACGGAGTCCTCGATCGAGATGCCGGCCACGCCAGTGGCGACCGCCAGCGAGACGCTCTCGCCCAACTTCGCAGGCGTCGCGCCGAAACCGTCCTCGAAGTCTGCATTCACCGGCAGATCGGTGGCGTTGACGATCTCGACCAAGTGAGTGAGAACCGCGTCGCGCGACAGCTGGTTGTCCGCCCGACCGAGCGACCACGCCAGACCCGAACTGGTGCTGGCGAGCGCCTTGAAGCCGAGGCCTTGCAGGAACTTGGCGCTGCCGACGTCCCAGGGATTCGGAATGACGAAGGTGCCCGCCTGATGCAGTTCACGGAAGGCTTTACGGATGGAGGCGATCTTTTCGGGCGTGTGTGTCATGGGATGCTTCACTTGGATTTCATGCGCTCGACGAACCGCTTCACGCCCACCCAGCCCCAGTAGACGCGGTGGTAGGCGATCTTGCCGTCCACCACATCGATCGATTCCACGATGTCGTTCTGGTCGCCGTGTGGCGTCTGGCGTGGGTACTCCCACATCAGCAGCTTGCCGTTGAAGAGATAGGTGCCGTCGCGGAACCATTCGACCGCTGGCGCGCCCAACTTTTCGAGAAAAGACTCGAAGTAGGTCTGAATGGCTTGCCGGCCGCGGAGCAGGCCGTCGGACTGCTCGTTCAGCACCCACACCGCTGGACTCTCGAAGACGGCGTCCTCGGCATAGAGGTCGGCCAGACCACGGATGTCGCCGCTCATCAGCGTCTGGTGCCAGCGCTCGAAGATGAGGCGAGCTTGCGCGTCTGCGTTCATGTCGGCCATGGTCAGAACAGGTTTTGAAGTTGGCCGTAAGGCATCTGGCCGGCCAGCGTTTCCGACTTGCCGCCCGCCAGGAAAGCTTTCGCCAGATCCTCGGCGTGCTTCCAGAGCACCTGCGAGATGCCGGAACCCGCGCTCAGGCGGCTCACGCCCAACTGCGCCAGTTCGGCGGCTGGCGCCAGACCGTCCCAGGCCAGCACATTCAACGGCAGGCGGATGCCGGCCACGACGGCGCGGATCTGGTCGGGGTTCACGAGCGCCGGGACAAAGAGGCCATCAGCGCCCGCCTTCGCGTACAGCCCCGCGCGATGCAGCGTCTCCGTGACGCGCTCATCGCTCGGCGCCAGACCGGCGAGGAAAACGTCCGTGCGCGCGTTCACGAAGACGTTCAGTCCTCGCTTGCCGGTTTCCTCCTTGATCTTCTCGATCTTGGCAGCCAGCAACGCGGCCGGGCGTGGGCCGTCTTCGAGGTTGATGCCGGCGACGCCCGCGTCCACGAGGCGCAGCACGGTCTCCGCAACGGTGGCCGGATCGTCCGAATAGCCGTCCTCGATGTCGACGGACACCGGCACCTGTACGACGCGGGCGATGTTGGCGGCCAACGCGACCGCGACATCCGTCGGCAGCTTGTAGCCATCGCGGTAGCCGAGCGCCCAGGCAACGGCTGCGCTGCTGGTCGCGACCGCCGCGGCCCCCAGGCTCTCGAAGAGCCGTGCGCTGCCGGCGTCCCAGACGTTGGGCAGGAGCAGGGGCTTCGTGGGCGTGTGCAACTGACGGAAGTCGTCGTAACGGGTAGGCATGGAGTCTCCTTGGCGTTGTGGGCACGGACGCTAAGTCAAATCGAACGGATCTGCTTTGCGCCGTTCAGCAGGTCCCGGCGGAGTGGGGTTGTTCAGCAATGTGCGTCCATTCTTCAGGTGAGACTTCGGTGCGTTCCGAAGCATTCCGCCGCTCGCATTTGTTATTTGACATAATATACATTGTCGATCATTTAGATGAACGGCCGCCACGTAAGCTCCCAGTCTCAAACCCCAGCAATTCCGACTCTTCCCGTGTGCACGAACTACAAGCCCGTCACCCTCCAAGATCGGCTCCTGGCCCACTTCGGCGTCATCCGCCCAGACACCGAAGCGCCGCCCGAGTTGACCTACATCGGCTACGAGGCGCCATTCATCGTCCGACCGGAGCACCGCGAGGAGCTGGCGCGCGAATGCCTCGTCGGCCTGTTCGGATTGCTGCCTGATTGGGCGCCCAACCTGGCCTTCGGCCGGAATACCTACAACTGCCGCACGGAATCCATGCGGCAGTTGCCTTCGTTCAAGCAGGCCTGGTTCTCGGGCCGGCGCTGCGTCATCCCGTGCGAGCTGCTGTACGAGAACTGCCACGAATCCGGCGATCCGGTGCGCTGGTCGATCCGGCTGGCCAGCGGCGGCCCGATGGGCGTGGCCGGCCTCTGGGGCATCTGGCGGGACCCGAATGGCGTGGACACGTTGTCGTTCACGATGCTGACGATCAATGCGGACGAGCACGCGGTCTACAGCCGCATGCACCCACCGGGCGACGAAAAGCGCATGCCGGTGATCCTGGCCAAGGAGGACTACGACGCGTGGCTGAACTGCGCCGTCGCCGATGCCGAGCAGTTTCTGAAGCCGTTTCCGGCCGAACTCCTGAAGGCCGAGCCGGACCCGGCCCCCTTGGAAGCCTCTGGCTGAGCCCAAGTCCTGGGAATCGTCGCCGGACATGTTCGAGGACGCGTGGAAGGAAGCCGCCGAAGATCCGAAGGCGCGCGCCTTGAAGGCCCGTCGCGCCCGGCCCAAGCCCAAGTCGGAACCACCGGCGCCCCCCGAGGTCGGCCCCGAGAGCGGCGATCTTTTCTAGCGGCGAGGTCAGCCGGTGGCCCGCAGGTCACCAAGCTGTCATCGAGCGCGGCCAAGATCGTCGGGATGAACATCTCCCCCCGACTCCTCGCCACCGCGGCTGCGGTGATGGCCTGCTCCGCAGCTTCGCAAGCCGCTCCGACCGTGAGCCGCCTGACGCCGCCCAGCGAGCTCTTCGCCAACAACCGCCCTGCTCCGATCGTTGCGCGCTTCCTTCCCGGTCAGCGCTTCGACCTCCAGGCCACGATCAAGCCAGACGCGGGCCAGCGCATCACCGAGGCGCGCTTTTTCATCGACGGCAAGCCTGTCGAGATCACAACCACGTTGCGCGATTGCGCCGAAGGCTGCGTCAAAGGCCTGCCGACTGAAACCGCCATCGCCACCGCCCGCGCCGTCAGCCTGGACCGCGCCGGCATCCACGAGCTGACCGTCACCGCCAAGCAGGCCGACGGCCAGTCCGTCACCGCCAAGGGCAATTTCGAGATCGTGCCGTTCACGACCGCCTTCGGTCCGAAGGTCAAGAACGTGATCATCATGCTCGGCGACGGCATGGGCGGCGGCCACCGCACGGCGGCGCGCGTCGTGCGCGGCTATTCGCAAGGCAAGGCGTTGGCGCCGCTGGCGATGGACAGCTTCCCGGCCACGGGCCTGGTGAAGACGGCTTCGCTGAACTCGATCGTCACGGACTCCTCGCCGGGCATGACGTCCTACGTCTCCGGCAACAAGAACAACAACAACGAGGAAGGCGTGTTCCCGGACGATACGGTCGACCCCTTCGACAACCCGCGCATCGAATACCTCTCCGAATATCTGCACCGCACGCAAGGCAAGGCGCTGGGCATCGTGACGACGGCTGACGTCTACGACGCCACGCCCGCCGGCAACGCCGTGCACACGAGCGACCGCCGCGCCGGCACGGGCATCGTCGACCAGTTCCTGGACGACCGCGGCAACACCGGCCTGACCGTGCTGATGGGCGGCGGCCGCCGGTGGTTCATCCCGGAAGGCGGCTACGGCTCGACGCGCAGCAACGTCAACGACTACGCCTTCACCGCCGACACGCCGCACCTGGCCGAGATCGCCAAGCGCTGGAACGTGGCGCCGGGCCAGCGTGACTCCAAGCGTGACCTGATCAAGGACTTCCAGGGCGCCGGCTACAGCTATGTGTCGAGCAAGACCGAGATGGATGCCGCAAGCAACTCCGGCAAGCTCCTCGGCCTGTTCGCCTGGGGCGACATGAACATGGCGGTGGACAAGATCGCCGGCCGCCGCGGCGTGAAGACGGGCCTGCAAGGCAGCGTCGTCGAGGACTTCAAGCAGACCGACCAGCCGATGCTCGACGAGATGGTCGGCGCCGCGCTGAAGGTGCTGGACCGCCAGCCCAAGGGCTTCGTGCTGATGGCCGAAGGCGCGTCGATCGACAAGCAGTCGCACGCGATGGACTCGGACCGCTGGATCGAGGAAGTGCTGGAGTTCGACCGCGCCGTGGGCGTGGCGCAGGAATTCGCGGCCGAGCGTGGCGACACGCTGGTGATCGTGACGGCCGACCATGAGACGGGCGGTGCTTCGGTGGTGGGCGCATCCAAGGTGACGGACGAGCAGCTCAAGCAGCTGATCAAGGACAAGGGCGCCGCGAACCTGCGCGACAAGGTCGTCGGCTACTACGAGGAAGCCGGCTTCCCGCGCTACAAGCTCGCCGCCGACGGCTATCCGGAGAACATGGACGTGGACCGCCGCCTCTTGATCAGCTACGGCTCCGGCGCCGACCACTTCGAGGACTGGCGCTCAAACAACACGCCGCTGCGCGAGCCGGTGCATCCGGGTTCGAAGGAAGAGCCGCTGAAGTACTACCCGGTCAATCCGATGGAACGTGACGACGCGGTGGGCGAGTACTTCGTGCCCGGCGCGGTGCGCGGCGAGTCGGCCGTGCACACGGGCGTGGATGTGCCGCTGTCGGCCTTCGGCCCGGGCGCCCTCGCCTTCACCGGCGTGATCGACAACACGGACGTGTTCTTCAAGCTGGCGCAGGCGACGGTGAAGGGCGCGACGGCGCCGGCCGATGCGAGCGGCGCGAAGGTGCCGAAGAAGCCGGCGAAGAAGACGCAGCAGTAAGCAAGTCAGACCGGCGAGGCGCGGGACAATGCGCGCATGTCCACGCTTCGCCACCTTGCGCTCGAACTGCTGCGCATCGCCGACCCGCACGAGAAAGCCCGCCGCACCCGCGCGCTCGACTTGAGCCTGCCCGTGGGCGCTGACGACGACATCGCCGAGCCGCCCGATCTCCCGGGCCGGCCGGACAAGCCGGTGCTCGTGCATCACGTCGATGTGCCCAAGCCTTCCATGCGCACGCTGGAAGGCCGCGCCGCCCTGCTCCACTCGCTGGCGCACATCGAGTGCAACGCGATCAATCTGGCGCTGGATGCGACCTGGCGTTTCGCCGGTCAGCCCGAGGCCTATTACCGCGAGTGGATGAACATCGCGCAGGAAGAGGCGCTGCATTTCGAGCTGCTGCGCGACCATCTGCGCTCGCAAGGTTTCGAGTACGGCGATTTCCCCGCCCACAACGGCTTGTGGGAACTGGCCGAGAAGACCCGCCACGATCTGCTGGCCCGCATGGCCCTGGTGCCGCGCACGATGGAAGCGCGCGGCCTGGATGCTTCGCCGCCAGTCAAGAACAAGCTCGTCGGCGCCGGCGACAAGCGCGCCGGCGAGATCCTCGACATCATCCTGCGCGACGAAATCGGCCACGTCGCGGTCGGCAACCACTGGTACCGCCTGGCCTGCGAACAGCGCGGCCTGGACCCGATCGAAGCCTATGCCGAGATGGCCGAGCGCTACGGCGCACCGCGCCCGCGCGGGCCGTTCAACTTTGAGGCACGTCTCGCTGCGGGCTTTACGCAGGAAGAACTCGACCGCCTCGCCTAGAATGCCCACATGATCCGTCGGATTCTGGCCTTGTGCTCTCTCCTGCTGCTGCTCGTCGTGACGATGCAGACGGCCGCTGCGTGCGAGCCGCTGGGGCAGGACTCCGGCATCGTCGCCCAGCTCGACGATGACAACAAATCACCGGCACCGGACCTCGCGCCCGAGCTGCCCGAACTCTTCTTCCTGCCGGCCGGCCACTTCCTGCCGCAGCCGGCCAGCGCCACGCCCGCTGCCCGTGCCGAGCTCGCCAGCCCGGCGCCCTACCTCGGCGGCCTGCTGCGGCCGCCCTGCCCTCGGGCCTGACATCTCACCCGCACGGCCTGCGCTCGGCTTTGATCCAGAGCGAGGTGCCGGCTCACTCGTGAACCGCAGGAACCATGGACATCCTTCTCGACCCCAACACCTGGCTGGCCTTTGCCATGCTGACCGCCCTGGAAATCGTCCTGGGCATCGACAACATCATCTTCCTCGCCATCCTGGTCGGCCGCCTGCCGCCGGAGAAGCGCGACAGCGCGCGCAAGCTCGGCCTGGGCTTCGCCATGGTCACGCGGCTCCTGCTGCTGGCGTCTCTCAGCTGGGTGATGGGCCTCGAGGCCGAGTTGTTCAGCGTCTTCGGCCACGGCTTCTCGGGCCGTGACCTGGTGCTGCTGGGCGGGGGCGTGTTCCTGCTCTACAAGGCCTCGCACGAGATCTTCATGGAGGTCGAGGGCGACCCGCACGAGGATGAGCCGAAGAGCAGCGGCGGTTCTGCCGCCTTCTGGAGCATCATTGCCCAGATCGCCATCATCGACATCGTGTTCTCGCTCGACTCGGTGATCACGGCCGTCGGCATGGTCGATCACGTCGGCGTGATGATGGCCGCCGTGGTGGCCGCGGTCGGCGTGATGCTGTTCGCCGCCAAGCCGATCGGCGACTTCGTGGAGCGCCACGCGTCCGTCAAGGTGCTGGCCCTGGCCTTCCTCGTGATGGTGGGCATGGCGCTGACGGCCGAGGCTTTCGACCAGCACGTGCCCAAGGGTTACCTGTATGCCGCGATGTGCTTCTCGCTCGCGGTGGAGGCGCTGAACATCCGTTCGCGCAAGAAGCGCCAGGCGGCGAAAGCCGCTGCCGCTGCATCGTCCCAGTCTTGATTTTTCAGTAGGAGGCCTCACCTGAGGCCGAGCAAAGGAGTTCAACCATGAACCAGAACGTCTTTCCCAGCGTCACCACGATCGCCAATCCGGCGGAGACCAACCGCGTGCTGCGTAACACCTACGCGCTGCTCGCCCTGTCGATGGTCCCGACGGTGCTGGGCGCCTGGGTGGGCCTGTCCTTCCACCTGATGAACAGCATGGCCGGCCTGCTGATCACGCTGGTGGCCTCGTTCGCGCTGATCTTCGCAATCAAGAAGACGCAGAACTCGTCGACCGGCGTGTTCATGCTGCTCGCGTTCACCTTCGTGATGGGCATGATGCTGTCGGGCTCGATCGGCCTGGTGCTGCACCGCCAGGGCGGCGCCGAGATCGTGATGCTGGCCTTCTCGGCCACCGCCGCGGTGTTCTTCGGCATGACCGTACTGGCCGCTTCGATCAAGCGTGACCTGTCCAGCATGGGCAAGTTCCTGTTCATTGGCCTGATCCTGGTGGTCGTGGCCTCGATCGCGAACATCTTCATGCAATCCAGCGCGCTGATGATCACGGTGGCGACGATCTCCGCCGGCCTGTTCTCCGCCTTCATCCTGTACGACCTGAAGGCCGTGCGCGACGGTCTGGAGACCAACTACGTCAGCGCCACGCTGAACATCTACCTGGACCTGGTCAACCTGTTCACCAGCCTGCTCCAGATCCTGGGCTTCCTGGGTGGTCGCGACGAGTAAGTACAGCGAACAAGCCGATCAATTCGGCTGCGACAATCGGGGGCTTCGTGCCCCCTTTTCTTCGCCTGTACTCCCCGTGACCCGCGTCCAAGCCAACCTCCTCCTGCTCGCCATCGCCCTGATCTGGGGCTCGGCCTTCATCGCCCAGGTGTGGGGCATGCAGGGCGTCGGCCCGCTGATGTTCACGGGCATCCGCTTCCTGATCGGCGCCACGGTCGTGGCCCCGCTGGCAATCCGCGAATGGCGGGCGCACCCGAGCGGCGTGCATCTGCGCGACGCCTGGCAGATCGGCGGCCTGGGCCTCTTGATGCTGGCCGGTGCGGCGCTGCAGCAGATCGGCATCCAGTACACGACAGTGACGAACGCGGGCTTCCTGACCTGCCTGTACGTGCCGATGGTGCCGCTGCTCTCGTGGATCGTGCTTCGGCATCTGCCGCACTGGTCCGTGTGGCCGGGTGCAGCGGCCTGCGTGGCGGGCGCGTATCTGCTGTCCGGCGCGCAGAAGCTGGAAATCGCGCCCGGCGACTTCTGGGTGATCGCCTCCGCCGTGCCCTGGGCCTTCCACGTGCTGTTCGTCGGCCGCGTGGCGGACCGGCTGCATGCGCCCTTCCTGGTGGCATGCGGCCAGTTCCTGGTTTGCGGTCTGCTGGCGACCATCTGGGCCGTGGCTTCCGAGCCGGTGACGGCCGAAGGCCTGCGCATCGCCATCGGCCCGATGCTCTACGGCGGCGTGCTGTCGGTCGGTGTCGCGTTCACGGCCCAAGTGGTGGCGCAGCGCTACGCCCACGCCTCGGACGCAGCCATCATCCTTTCGGCCGAAACCGTGTTCGCGGCCTTCTTCGGCTACCTGATCCTGGGCGAGCGGCTGAGCCCCGCCGGGCTGGCCGGATGCGGTCTGATCCTCGTGAGCATGCTCGGCATCCAGCTTTTGCCGCTGATTCGTGCGGTACGCGCACAACCGTCGAGTTAAGGTGCGATTAGTGTTAACCCTGTCATAGGGTTTTCACCAAGTCTTGGGCACAATACGGTTCGCCGCCTCAAAAGGGCGACTTAACCAAAAGAGAAGAGTCCAAGACCATGAGCAAGATCCACAAGTTCCTGAACCAATCCGCTTACGAAACGCAAGGTCGCGTCGGCGCTTACGCCCCTGAACTGCGCGGCAACGCCGTCGAAGTGTTCGGCATGCCGCTGCTGCTGGGCGCTTTCACGTTCGCGATGATGGCCGCGCTCGCCATCGCTCTCTGAGTTCGGCCTTGATGCCGAACTGAACTCCGCGAGCCGCTCCGCACCTGTCGGAGAATCGCGGCTCCATGAAATCTCCCGCCGCGGCGCCGCTGAGCGCCTATCTGTTTCTCGCGCTCAGCATGAGCCTCGTCGGCAGCTACGTCGGCCTGGCCAAGCTGCTGGTGGCGGTGTTCCCCATCTTCCTGCTCGCGGGCTTGCGCTTCGGCACGGCCGCCGTGCTGATGGTGCCCTGGTTGCGTGCCGAGCCTGGTGCCGCGCCGATGGACAGCCGCACCCGCGCGCTGCTCTTCCTCGAATCCTTCTTCGGCAACTTCCTGTTCTCGATCTGCCTGCTGTTCGGCATGCGCGAATCGTCGGCGGCCGTGGCCGGCGTGATCATGGCCGGCATGCCGGCTGCCGTGGCACTGATGAGCTGGCTGTTCCTGCGCGAGCGCGTGGCACCGCGGATGTGGATCGCCGTCATTTGCAGCGTCGGCGGCATCGCCATCGTGGCCGCGCAGCGCGAAGGCGGGGCGACGACCACGCCACTCGGTGCCGCGCTGCTGCTGGGCGCCCTGCTCTGCGAAGCATCCTATGTGGTGATCGGCAAGCAGCTCACCGCCAGCCTCTCTCCCAAGCGGATCAGCGCGCTGATGAACCTCTGGGGTCTGGCGCTCACACTGCCGCTGGCACTCTGGCAGGCGTCGAGCTTCGATTTCGCTTCGCCGACGCTCGCCAACTGGGGCCTGACCGCGTTCTACGCCGTGGCAGCGAGCATCGTCACCGTCTGGCTCTGGATGCGCGGCCTGCGCCATGTGCCGGCTGCCAAAGCGGGCGTTTTCATGGTCTTCCTGCCGATCTCCACGGCGCTGGTCGGCGTGTGCCTCGGCGAGACGCTCAGCCATGCCCAAATGCTGGCCTACACGCTCGCTTTGGCAGGAGTCGTGCTCGCAACTTGGCGACAATAGCGGGCTATGAACAAGCCCACCCACCTCCGCGTTCACCAGTTCGCCGGCCTCGAGCCCGGCCCCAAGCTGCTCATCTCGGCCGCCGTGCATGGCAACGAGATCGCCGGCGTGGGCGCCATCGAGAAGGTCATGGCAGCGCTGGACAACGGCGCGCTGACGCTGCTGCGCGGCACCGTCACCTTCATTCCCGTCGTCAACCCGCTGGCCCACCAGCTCGGCCGCCGTGAGGGCGACCGCAACCTGAATCGCAACCTGCGCCCGCCCGTCGTCGTGCAGGATTTCGAGGACCTGATCGCCCGCCAGCTCTGCCCCTGGCTCGCCTGGGCCGACGTGCTGCTGGACCTGCACACCTTCCAGGGTCAGGGCCCCGCCTTCGCCATGATGGGCCCGCGCAACAACAGCGGACCGCTGGAGCCCTTCACGCACGAGCAGGCCGAAGGCCAGCTGGCGCTTTGCGTGGGCACGGATCGGATCGTCGAAGGCTGGCTCTCCACCTACGCGCTGGGCCTGCAACGCCGCGCGGAACGTGACGCCACCATCGGCGGCGGCGGCCGCACCTCGGCCTTGCAGCAGGACCCGCACTACGGCGTGGGCACCACCGAGTACATGCGCTCGCAGGGCGGCTACTGCATCACTTTGGAATGCGGCCAGCACGCCGACCCGCACGCGCCGGAAGTGGCGCACAAGGCCATCCTGCGCGTGCTCACCCAGCTCGGCATGATCGCCCCGGGGGCGGTCGAGCCGCGCTCTGACAACAAGCCCGAGCTGCTCCAGCTCTACGAAGTGATCGACCGCGAAAGCGAAGGCGACCAGTTCGTGAAGACCTGGGCCAGCTTCGACCCCGTCTCCAAGGGCGACCCCATCGGCGCCCGCGCCGACGGCACGCCCGTGCTCGCCCCGAACGACGGCCGCATCGTCTTCCCCGCCGCCAACGCCAAGCCCGGCAGCGAATGGTTCTATCTGGCCCGCCCGAGCAGCCGCCAGATCTAAGCTTTCGTTCGCGTATGAAGCTCAAGCTCGAATTCGTCACCGACCTGATCGACGGCTGGAGCGCCCTCAATCTGGTGGCGCTCCAGCAGGCGATCGCCGACCTCGGCGCGCTGGAGGTCGAGCTCGAGCTGCGCCCCTTCGAGCTGCACGCCGACCTGCCGCCCGAAGGCGTGCCGGTGGCCGAGCACCTCGCCCGCACCTACGGCGCCGACATGGCCGCCGCCATGGGCACGCGCGACGCGCTCGGCGCCTGGGCGAACGAGCTGGGCTTCGACGGCTACAAGCCGGAGCTGCGCCAGAAGTACCACAACAGCTTCGACGGCCACCGCCTGCTGCGCTGGGCCTGGGCGATGGGCGGCCCGGCGGCGCAGGCGAAACTCGCGCAGGAGTTGCAGCGGCTCACGCTTTGCGAGGGCGGCGATGTGTCCTGCCATGGCGAGCTGCTCGCCAAGGTCGAAGCCGCGGGGCTCGATGTGGCGATGGCGAGAGCCGTGCTGCAAGGCCCGGCCTTCGCCGACGAAGTCTGCTCCATCGAGCGTGAGTACCGGGCCCAAGGGCTGGAGACGATCCCCGCCCTGTTCGTCGGCGGCAAGCTGGTCTGCCAGGGCAGCCAGACGAGCGAGGTGTATGCCACGCTGATCCGTCAAGCGGCCACATCCCACTGAGCCGCCCACCGATTCACTTTTGATATTCGACCGCGGCGCCTGCCTCCACCGCAGGCGCCCAAAGAGGAATTGCCTTGTTCAAGAACCTGATGATCTACCGCGTGGGCGCCGAGTGGCAGCCCACCGCCGCGCAAGTTGAAGCCGAACTCGCCAAGGGCCTCTTCCTGCCCTGCGGCCCGTCGCAGCCGCAATCGCTGGGCTGGGTGCCGCCGCGCGGCGTCGAGCACGCACCGCTGGTGGAAGACGTCGGCGGCCACTGGCTGCTCAAGCTCATGATCGAGCAGCGCGTGCTGCCCGGCGCCGTCGTCAACCGCCGCGCCGAAGAGCTGGCCGCCCACGTCGAGCAAGCCACCGGCCGCAAGCCCGGCAAGAAGGCGCTCAAGGAGCTGAAGGAACAGGCCACGCACGAGCTGCTGCCGCTGGCCTTCACCAAGACCAGCGCCGTGCGCGTGTGGATCGCGCGCAGCGAACGCCTCTTGATGATCGACGCCGGCAGCCCCAAGCGCGCCGAAGAGGTCGTGAGCCTGCTCGTGAAGGCGCTCGACGGCCTGGCCCTGCACCTGGTGCAGACGGCCGAATCGCCGGCCGCGTGCATGAGTGCCTGGCTGCTCGACGGCGTGCCGCCGGCCGACTTCTCGATCGACCGCGACTGCGAACTCAAGGCGGCGGATGAACAGAAGTCCGCCGTGCGCTACGCCCGCCATTCGCTCGACATCGAAGAGATCCGCCAGCACCTGATCGCCGGCAAGCAGCCCACCCGCCTGGCCATGAGCTGGCGCGACCGTGTGAGCTTCACGCTGACCGACACGCTGCAGCTCAAGAAGATCGCCTTCCTCGACCTGGCGTTTGAAGGCCGCGATGCACCGAGCAAGGACGAAGCCTTCGACGCCGATGCCGCACTGGCCACCGGCGAGCTCGGCAAGCTGATCCCTGCGCTGATCGACGGCCTGGGCGGCGAGCACGACTTCTTCGCGCCGAGCGCGGCGCTGATCGCGGCCGACAAGCCGTTGCCTGTTGCTTCGACGCCGGAAGAGCTGACGGAAGCACCCTGGTAAATCCTGCCGCCGGGTTTGCCCGCTCACCCGCGGCGCGGGGGGCGGGCGTAGACTGGGCCGACGAAAGCGCACCGCAAGCCTTGCGGGAAGCGCTTCACATTCGGCACAGGAGACAACCCAAGTGCAGAGAAGCGATAGCGCTGACCCGGCCTATTTCCACAAGGTCGTCGATTGCCAGTGGGCCTGCCCGGCCCACACCCCCGTCCCCGAATACATCCGCCTGATTGCCCAGGGTCGCTACGACGACGCCTACCTGGTCAACTGGACGTCCAACGTTTTCCCCGGCGTGCTCGGGCGAACGTGCGACAGGCCTTGCGAGCCGGCCTGCCGGCGCGGTCGCGTAGAGGAGCACAACGCGGCCAAGCCGGAAGCGGTCGCCATCTGCCGCTTGAAGCGTGTGGCGGCGGACAACAAGAGCGATGAGCTGCGCGCGCAGCTGCCGCAGCCGCTGCCTCGCAATGGCAAGCGCGTTGCGTGCATCGGGGCCGGGCCGGCTTCGTTGACGGTGGCGCGTGATCTCGCCGCGCAGGGCTACGCGGTCACCGTCTTCGATGGCGAGGCCAAGGCCGGCGGCTTCATTCGCACGCAGATTCCGCGCTTTCGCTTGCCCGAGAGCGTGATCGATGAGGAGTGCGGCTACATCCTCGGCCTCGGCGTGGAGTTCCGCGGCGGGCAGCGGATCGACTCGATGAAGGCTTTGCTCGGCGAAGGCTTCGACGCCGTCTTCGTCGGCTGCGGCGCTCCGCGCGGGCGCGATCTGCCACTGCCCGGCCGCACCGAAGCCGCCGCCAGCATCCACATCGGCATCGACTGGCTCGCCTCCGTCTCCTTCGGCCACGTCACGTCAGTGAAGTCGCGCGTGATCGTGCTCGGCGGCGGCAACACGGCGATGGACTGCTGCCGTTCCTCGCGCCGCCTGGGTGCCACCTCGGTGACGGTCTGCGTGCGCAGCGGCTACGCGCAGATGAAGGCCTCGCCGTGGGAGAAGGAAGATGCCGAGCACGAGGGCATCCCGATCCTCGACTTCCACGTGCCGCTGGCCTTCGAGCATGACGGCGCGGGCAAGCTCACCGGCATGCGCTTCAAGAAGGCGCAGACCGGCGAGGAAATCAGCATCCCCTGCGACGAAGTGCTGATCGCCGTCGGTCAGGAGAACGCCTTCCCCTGGATCGAGCGCGACAGCGGCATCGACTTCAACGAGCACGGCATGCCGGTGCTCGATGCCGTCAGCCTGCAATCGAGCCGGCCCGACGTCTTCTTCGGCGGCGACGCAGCCTTCGGCCCGAAGAACATCATCTGGGCCGTGGCGCATGGGCACGAAGCTGCCGTCTCCATAGACCGTTACTTGCACGGCGAGCCCGTCACCAAGCGCCCGCCGCCGCACGTGAACCTGCTCTCGCAGAAGATGGGCATTCACGAATGGAGCTACGACAACGGCCCCGTCAACGACCTGCGCTACAAGGTGCCGTGGACGAAGGCCGAGAAGGCGCTGGCGAGCATCAAGATCGAGGTCGAACTCGGCTTCGATGCCGCCACCGCTTTCAAGGAAGCGCAGCGCTGTTTGAACTGCGACGTGCAGACGGTCTTCACCGACAAGCTCTGCATCGAATGCGACGCCTGCGTGGACATCTGCCCCGTGGACGCCATCACCTTCACCACCAACGGCGATGAAGCCGATCTCCGCCAGCGGCTCAAGGCGCCGGCGTTGAATCTCACGCAGGCCCTGTACGTCAGCGGCGAGCTGAAGACGCAGCAGGTGATGGTCAAGGACGAAGACGTCTGCCTGCACTGCGGTTTGTGCGCCGAGCGCTGTCCGACCGGGGCGTGGGACATGCAGAAGTTCCTCTTGCAGACGACCAAGGCGGGCGCGGGTTGCCGCGATACGTCGGTGCGTGCGGAGGTGACCGCATGAGCCGCATCGAAGCAACGAACGACTTCGTGATCAAGTTCGCCAACGTCAACGGCTCGGGCTCGGCCTCGGCCAACGAGCTGTTCGCCAAGGCCGTTCTGCGCATGGGCGTGCCGGTCAGCCCGCGCAACATCTTCCCCAGCAACATCCAGGGCCTGCCGACCTGGTACGAAGTCCGTGTCAGTGAAGCCGGCTGGTTAGGCCGGCGCGGCGGCGTGGACATGATGGTGGCGATGAACCCGCAGACCTGGGCGCAGGACGTGGCCGAGGTCGAGCCCGGCGGCTACCTGTTCTACGACAGCACCAAGCCGCTGCCGCCCACGGCCTTCCGCGAGGACCTGCACGTGATCGGCATGCCCGTCACGGCCATCTGCAACGCCACCTACGAGGACTCGCGCCAGCGCCAGCTGTTCAAGAACATCATGGTGCTGGGCGCGCTCTCGCAGCTGATGGACATGGACCCGGCCGTGATCGAGAAGCTCTTCGCCGAGCAGTACAAGGGCAAGGAGAAGCTGCTCGACTCGAACGTGCGCGCCCTGCATGCCGGCCGCGAGTTCGCGCGCGACCACCTGGGTGCGCCGTTCGGCCTGAAGGTCCGCCGCGCCGACCTGATCGGCGAGCGCATCTTCATGGAAGGTAATGCGGCGATCGCGCTGGGCTGCGTCTACGGCGGCGCCACCGTCTGCGCCTGGTACCCGATCACGCCATCCTCTTCCGTGGCCGAGGCCTTCGAGAAGTACTGTTCCAAGCTGCGCGTGGACGCCGATGGAAAGAAGCGTTATGCCATCGTGCAGGCCGAGGATGAGATCGCCAGCATCGGCATGATCACCGGCGCCGGCTGGAACGGCGCGCGCGCGTTCACTGCCACTTCGGGGCCGGGCGTCTCGCTCATGACGGAGTTCCTGGGCCTGGCCTATTTCGCCGAGATCCCGATCACCGTCATCGACGTGCAGCGCGGCGGCCCGTCCACCGGCATGCCCACGCGCACGCAGCAGGCCGACCTGATCAGCAGCGCTTACGCCTCGCACGGCGACACCAAGCATGTGGTGCTGCTGCCGGAAGATCCGAAGGAGTGCTTCGAGCACGCGGCGGCGGCACTCGACTTGGCCGACCGATTGCAGACGCCGGTCTTCGTGCTGACCGACCTCGACATCGGCATGAACCAGCGCTTGTGCGAGCCGCTCGAATGGGACGACGCGCGCACGTACGACCGCGGCAAGGTCATGACCGCCGAGCAGCTCGAAGCCGGCAAGGAGTTCGCCCGCTACAAGGACGTGGACGGTGACGGCATCCCGTGGCGCACGCTGCCCGGCACGCACCCGAGCAAGGGCGCCTACTTCACGCGCGGTACGACGCGCGACCCCGCGGCGCAGTATTCGGAGAAAGGCCCGGACTACATCTACAACGTCGAGCGCCTGCTGAAGAAGCTCGCCACCGCCGCGACGCTGGTGCCGCAGCCGCTCGTGCGCGCCGCCAGCGTCAAGACGCGGCTCGGTGTGATCTATTTCGGCTCGACCTCGCCTTCGATGAACGAGGCCCTGCACGCGCTGAACGACGCCGGCATCCACCTCGACGCCATGCGCCTGCGCGCCTTCCCCTTCCCGCCCAGCGTTCGCGAGTTCGTGCTGGCGCATGACCAGGTCTTCGTCGTCGAGCAGAACCGCGACGCGCAGATGCGCACGCTGCTGGTCAACGAGCTGGAACTCGATCCGGCGCGATTGCCCAAGATCCTGCATTTCGACGGCACGCCGATCACGGCGAGATTCATCACGCAAGCGATCACCCGCCACGTTCATGCGCTGGCAACAGAGCCGAGGTCCGCATGACGTACCTCGCCAAACCCAAGCTCCACCACCCGAGCCTCACCAAGAACGCCGTCGGCTACACGCGCCGGGACTACGAGGGCAAGGTCTCCACGCTCTGCGCCGGCTGCGGGCATGACTCCATCTCTGCCGCCATCGTGCAGGCCTGCTGGCAGCTCGACATCGCGCCGCACCGCGTGGCCAAGCTCAGCGGCATCGGCTGCTCCAGCAAGACGCCGGACTATTTCCTTGGCGCCAGCCACGGCTTCAACACGGTGCATGGCCGCATGCCGAGCGTGCTGACGGGTGCCAATCTCGCCAATCGCGATTTGCTCTACCTCGGCATCAGCGGCGACGGCGACTCCGCTTCCATCGGCCTCGGCCAGTTCGCCCATGCGATGCGGCGCGGCGTGCGCATGGTCTACATCGTCGAGAACAACGGCGTCTACGGGCTGACCAAGGGCCAGTTCTCTGCCACGGCAGACAAGGGATCGGTCGCCAAGAAGGGCGCGACCAACAGCGACACCGCCATCGATCTGGTCAGCCTGGCCTTGCAGTTAGGCGCGACCTACGTGGCCCGCTCCTTCAGTGGCGACAAGGCGCAGCTCGTGCCGCTGATCGAAGGCGCGATGCGCCACGGCGGCGCGGCCTTCATCGACGTGGTCAGCCCCTGCGTGGCCTTCAACAACCACGCCGGCAGCACGCGCAGCTACGACTACGTGCGCGAGCACAACGAGGCCGTCAGCCGCATTGACTTCATGGATCTGGCGCCGGAGCAGACCGCGGCGGGCGACGAGGCGTTGATCCTCGTGCCGCAGGCCGACGGCACGACGATGCGCCTGCGACGTGTGAAAGCCGACTACGACCCGACGGACCGGCTCGAAGCAATGAAGCAGGTGCAGGCCCTGGCCGCCGCCGGCGAGATCGCTACCGGGCTGCTCTACGTTCACCCGGAGGCGCACGACATGCACGAGGGGCTGAAGACAGTGGCGCAGCCGTTGAATCAGTTGGGCACTGCCGAGTTGTGCCCGGGCGCGACGGCGCTGGCGAAGATCAACGCCGGCCTGCGCTAGCTAGAACAGACCGCCCTGCTCACCCACGAACTGCCCGGCCGCGCGGGCCTCGATGGCGAGCAGGCGCAGCTTGGTCTGCACGCCGCCGTGGGCCGAGAAACCCGTGCCGATGCCGCCCGCGCCCATCACGCGATGGCAAGGCACGATCGGCGCAAACGGGTTGTGGCCTTCGGCTTGGCCGACCGCGCGTGCGGCACCGGGCTCACCGAGCTTCGTGGCAACTTCGCCGTAGGTCAGTGTCTGGCCAACCGGGATGCGGCGTGTCAGCGCCAGCACGCGGCGGTTGAAATCGGGGAGCTGGCTGTCGTCCAGATCGATGGACAACAGCTCGCGTTCATCATGCGTCTGGCCGGCCAGCAAGCGGCGCACGGCATCGACAGCATTGAGCACCGTCGGCGGCATGTCTTCGCTTTCGCGCGCCGTCGGGAAGCGCGCCCGCATGCGTTCACGCGTCTCGCCGGCCGTGGCTTCGGGCAGCTGCGAGCCGACGATGCGCCCGCCCGCGTTCCAGGCGATGCCGCAGGCGCCTAACGCCGTGTCGTAGCAGACAAAGAAGGTGTTCATGACGCGCTGACTATGCGCCGCGGCGGGCGGCGCGGCAAGTCATTCCCCTGTCACGCCGCCTGCGCAATCCGGGCGGTATTCGTACGCGTCTCGGTCGCGATTTCAGCAACCTTGGACGGCGACAGGCTCTTGAGCTTGTGATCGCTCCAGACCTGCCGCCAGCGGCGCGCGCCGGCCTCGCCGTTCCACAGGCCCAGCGCGTGGCGCATCGCCTGCGGCCAGCGTTCGCCCTGGCGTTCCAGGTATTCGATCCAGAGTGCCTCGACCTGCTCGCGCGACTGCGCCGGGCCGGCATGGCCGAAGAAGCGCTCATCCCACGCCTGCATCTGCCAGGGCTCGTGATACGCCTGACGGCCGACCATCACGCCGTCCACGTGCTTCAACTGCTCCTCGATCTCGGCATCGTCCTTGACGCCGCCGTTGAGGACGATGGTCAGGTCCGGGAATTCCTGCTTGAGGCGATGCACCAGCTCATACCGCAACGGCGGCACTTCGCGGTTTTCCTTGGGCGAGAGGCCTTGCAGCCATGCGTTGCGCGCGTGGACGATGAAGACCTTGCAGCCCACATTCGCGATCGTGCCGACGAAATCGCGCACGAACTCGTAGCTCTCCGTCCGGTCGATGCCGATGCGGTGCTTGACGGTGACGGGGATGCTCACCGCATCCAGCATCGACTTGATGCCGTCGGCCACCAGGTCCGGCTCGGCCATCAGGCAGGCACCGAAAGCGCCTCGCTGCACGCGCTCGCTCGGGCAGCCGCAATTGAGATTGACCTCGTCATAGCCCCACTGCTCGGCCAGTTTGGCGCAGGCGGCCAGATCGGCCGGCTCGGAGCCGCCAAGCTGCAGCGCCACCGGGTGCTCTTCGTCGTTGAAGTCCAGGTGCCGCGGCCGGTCGCCATGCAGCAGCGCGCCCGTCGTCACCATCTCGGTATAGAGCAAGGTGTTGCGGGTCAGCAGGCGGTGGAAGCGGCGGCAATGCCGGTCTGTCCAGTCGAGCATGGGCGCGACAGACAGGCGCCAGGGGTTGTGATTCGGGGTTTGCACGGACTGAATTATCCCAGCTGGCACGTTCCAGCGTCTGCGCAAGGTTGCAGGCAACGCCGGCCTCATGCCATCATCGGCCACAAAGTCCGTCGGCTCGTGCTGTTAGGTACGAAGCAAGCCGGATGTCGACCGGGAGGGTCCATGGGCATCAGCGGAGTCCTGCGCAGCGCGTTCCGGCCGCACGAGGCGCCGCTCGTGCGCTGGTTGCAGCGCCTGAACGATCGCGAATCCAAGCCGCTGCCCGCCTTCGACGCGCGACGCCGGCGGCTGCTCTACTGGGGCACCGGCACGATGCTGCTGCTCACGATCTGGTGGGGCGCGTATTTCGCCTATCAGCGCCAGTTGGGCCATGCGCTGACCGAGCTGGGCGGCACGACGATCGCCATCCTCACACTCGGCATGATCCGCCGCGACTGGCTGCGCCTCGCGAGCCTGATGCTGATCGCGCTCTGCACGGCGATGATCCTCTGGGTGTCGGTCTTCGTGGACATCCCCACGCCCGGCGTACCGCGGGCCGTGTCGCTGTACTTCCTGCCGCTCTGCGCCTTCAGCCACTTCATGCTGCAGTTCGAGACGCGGCAGATGCGCGGCGTGATCATCGGCGTGCAGATGCTGCTGTTCAGCGCGCTGGAGGTCACGGGTCTGAGCTTCGGCGTGGCCAGCATGATGGCGGATTCGGACCGCTACATCGCCGGCGTTGCCACCTCGGCCAGCGCCTTCGCGCTGACCTGGGTCTTCGTCCATCTGATGCTGTCGGACGCGCGCGAGCGTTCGGCGCTGGAGCTGGACTTCGCCCGCGCCATCGCGGCCGGAGAACTGCAGCCCTTCCTGCAGGCGCAGTGCGACGAACAGGGCCGCGTGATCGGCGCCGAAGCGCTGATGCGCTGGCTGCACCCGCGCCGCGGCTTCATCTCGCCGGCGGAGTTCATCCCGATGGCCGAGCGCAGCGGGCTCATCATTCCGGCCGGCGAGCGGATGATCGCCGAGGTCTGCCGCCTGCTGGAGCGCTGGCGCGGCGATCCGGTGATGGACGAACTGGTCGTGGCCGTGAACGTCAGCCCTGCGCAACTCTTCGATGACGAAGGCCCGTCGATCCTGGAGCGCGTGCCGCAGGCCCGGCAAGGCCGCGGCCGGCTCAAGTTCGAGCTGACCGAATCCATCTTCGTGCAGGACGTGGACAAGGTGCGCGCCAAGCTGAACGAGTTCCGAAACGTCGGCATCCGCATCGCACTGGACGATTTCGGCACCGGTTTCTCCTCGCTGAGCTACCTGCGCCAGCTGCCGCTGGACCAGCTCAAGGTCGACCAGAGCTTCGTGCGCGAGCTGCCCGAGGAACAGAGCGCCTGGCACATCGCCGAAACCATCATCAAGCTCGGCCGAGACCTCGGCATGGAAGTGGTGGCCGAGGGCGTGGAGACCGAAGCACAACGCGCGGCGCTGCAGAACATGGGCTGCCGCTGCTTCCAGGGCTGGCTGTTCGCCAAGCCGATGCCGGCCGATGCGTTCGAGGATTTCGTGCGATCCGGCATGGCTTTGAAACCGGCTTTGGCGACTGAAGTCCGGGAAAACGGCGACGTTCTGGTCGAAGAGTCGTGAAGGATTGCTCAGGCGCAAGGCCCGCATTCAGGGAGTGAGGGAAGGACAATTGCGTCTGGCTCAAGACCGAGCCCCTGACCCTCACAACAGAATCGACTGGAACCCTGCACCTTTTGCAGGCTTGCAGCCCGCCAGATGGCCAAGACTGACTCCATGTCCTTTCGCACCGGGCCGATGGCCTGGCTGGTGCGCCCCTTGCGCCGCTTCGAAGCGGCCGAGCCGGCGAGCTCCATCGCGTTCAAGCTGCGCCGTGAGCGGCTGCTCAAGGTCGGCAGTCTGGCGCTGCTCGGCCTGTCCACCTTCTGGTTCTGCGCCTACCTCTGGATCGACCAGCCGGCGCATGCGCTCTACAACCTGCCGGGCGTGGTCCTGGCGCTGCTGATCCGCATCGGACTGCGCCTCGGGCTGCAACGCATCGCCTCGCTGCTGATGATCTTCACGGCGTTGCTGACGGTCACGCTCGTTTCGCTGTTCGTCGATGTGCCGACTGCGCTCGTGCCGCGTTCCGTGCCTTTGTACCTGCTGCCGCTGGCGGCGCTGACGCACTTCCTGCTGCAACATGAACCGTGGCGCCGGCGCGGGCCTTTCCTGGCCTTGCAGCTGATGCTGTTCGTGGCGCTGGCCGTGAACCAGCACGACTACGGCCAGCCCAACCTGCTGCCGGACACGCAGCGTTACCCCGCGTCGCTCGGCACCGCGCTCTGCGCCTTCGCGCTCTTGTGGTGGGTGGTCCACGTCATCATGACCGAGGTGCGCGAGCGTTCGCGGCTCGAAGTGGAGTTCGCCCGCGCGATCGCCGAGGGCGAGCTGGACTTCCACCTGCAGGCGCTGCACGACGAGTACGGCCGCGTCGTCGGCGCCGAGGCGCTGATGCGCTGGAATCACCCGCGCCGCGGCGTCGTGCCGCCGGCCGAGTTCATTCCGATGGCCGAACGCACGGGGCTGATCGTGCCGGCCAGCGAACGGCTGCTGCGTGACGTGTGCAAGCTGCTGCAACGCTGGCAACACGAGCCGGCGCTCGCCGATGTGTCGATCGCCGTGAACATCAGCGCGGTGCAGTTCTTCGAGGACGGCGCGCCCGTGCGCCTGCTGGACCGCGTGCCGGCGATGTACGCCGTGGGTGACCGGCTCAAGCTGGAGCTGACCGAATCGCTGTTCGTGCAGGACATCCACCAGGTGCGCGCGCTGCTGCAGGAGCTGCGCAGTGCCAGCATCCGCATCTCGCTGGACGACTTCGGCACCGGCTTCTCATCGCTGAACTACCTGCGCATGCTGCCGCTGGACCAGCTCAAGGTCGACCGCAGCTTCGTCAGCGACCTGCCCGACGATCCGGACGCGCTCAAGATCGCGCAGACCGTCGTCCAGCTCGGCCGCGACCTGAATCTGGAAGTCGTGGCCGAAGGCGTGGAGACCGAGGCGCAGCGGCTGAGCCTGCTCGAGATGGGCTGCCACTACTTCCAGGGCTTCCTGCTGGCGCGGCCGATGACGATCGATGCGTTCGAGGCGCATGCGCGCGCCTCGAACCGCCTGCGCTGAAATTCGGCGTCAGGCCAGGTGCTTGAGCGGGTGCGCGTCCGCGCTCCAGGGGCTCTTGAAGAAAGCTTCCACATTGGCCGGCGTGGCCGCCGCGAAATTCCACTGCGGCGCGTGGTCCTTGTCGACCGCCAGCGCGCGGATGCCTTCCACCGCATCACCATAGGGGCCGTGGAAGGCGTGCCACATCATGTCGCGCTCCATGCGCAGCTCGTCGGCCAGGCTCATGCTGCGCGCGCGGCGCACCTGATCCAGGCTGACGGCCAGCATCAGCGGTGAACGCTTGGCGATCGCCGCCGCCCATTCGTGATCACCGAGCGAGGCCAGGATGGCAGCGACGTCGGGCTTGTCGAAGTGCGCATCGATCTCGGCCAGCATCGGCACGACCGGGCCTTCCGCAGCCACCTCAGAGCGCTGCATCACCGTCGCGACGACGTGCTCCGCACTGCCCTGCTCGCCGCTGCGCAGCGCTTCGATCATGGCGGGCCATTCGCTGGCCGGCACGAACACGTCCGCGAGGCCCAGCTCGATGGCGTCGCCGGCACCCAGCGGCTGGCCCGTCAATGCGAGGAACTCGCCCGCATGACCCGGCGTCTGCGCCAGGAACCAGCCGCCGCCCACGTCGGGGAACAGGCCGATCATCGTTTCCGGCATCGCCAGCTTGGAATGCTCGCTGACCACGCGCAGCCGCGCGCCCTGGCTGATGCCCATGCCGCCACCCATCACCACGCCGTCCATCAGGGCGATGTAGGGCTTGGGGTATTGGTGGATCAGGTGGTTGAGCGCGTACTCGGCGGTGAAGAACTCATCGAGCGCCGGGTCCTTGGCCGTGGCTGCAGCGTGGAAGAAGCGGATGTCGCCGCCCGCGCAGAACGCCGCCGGCTTGCCCTCGCGGCCCTGACCGAGCACGACGACGGCCTGGATGGCGGGATCGACCGCCCAGGCGTCGAGCAAGGCCGTCATGTCCTGGATCATCGCCAGCGACAGGGCGTTGAGCGCCTGCGGGCGGTTCAGGGTGATCAGGCCGAGACAGCCGTTGACTTCGGCCAGCACCTGGCCTTCGGAATGCAGTGCGGGGATCAAGGGGGAAGCTTCCTGGAATGCGCGAAACCTGGATTATTCCCCAGCGCCATACGGCTCTGTCCGAGCCTGGAACCTGCGGCGTGACCGCGACGGTGCATGGGATGACAGTTGCCTTCATCGCAACGACCCGCGGGTCAGGAGATGGCCTTGAAGTACCGCAGCCTCACCGTGTTCTCGACCTTGCTGCTCGCCGGCCTCGGCGCGTCAGCGCAATCGAACGTGACCGTCTACGGCGTGGCCGATGTCTACGTGCAGATCGGCAACGGCGGCAGCGGCTCGGCTTCGAGCGTGCAGTCGGGCGGCGTGCAGGGCTCACGCGTCGGGTTCGAGGGCAGCGAGGACCTGGGCAGCGGCCTGCGGGCGGTGTTCCAGCTGGAGACCGGTCTGGCGCTGGACACGGGCACCGTGACGCAGGGCGGCACGTTCTGGGGGCGGCATGCGTACGTCGGCCTCAGCAGCGCGGACTTTGGCAGCCTGACCGTGGGGCGCCAATGCACGCCGCTGTTCATCGCAGCCGATGCGGCGGACCCGTTCTCGACCGGACTCGGCAGCGTCGTCTCCAGCGGCATCATGACGCTGGTTGGCGGGCCACGCGCCAACAATTCGGTCGTGTACGCGACCCCAACCTGGGGCGGCTTCAGCAGCACCTGGATGGCGGCGGCCGGCGAAGGCGTGAAGGGGCGATCCTTCGGTGCGGACCTGCGCTACGCCAGCGAGAAGCTGATGGTCGCGCTGACGCTGACGCAACAGGACCCGCCGGCCGCGGGCATGGCGAGGGCCCGCTCTGCGCTGCTGTCGGGCGCCTACGACTTCGGCGCGTTCAAGCTGATGGGCGCCGCGCAAGCGGTGAAGCACGCCAATTTCGTTGCCACGCAGGACGATCGGCAGGAGTTCTACATCGGCGCGCAAGTGCCTATCGGCGCCGGCACGGTGCAGGCGGTCTACGGCGGCGGCAAGACGAAGGGGATCGCCGGCTCCAAGGCCTCTGAACTCAGCCTGGGCTACGACCACGCGCTCTCCAAGCGGACGAACCTGTACGTGATCGGTTCGCGGATCGACAACGGCACCCTCACGGCCTTCACGACCGACGGCTCGACAGGCAGCGGCCCTTCAGCCGTCACCGGTCACGGCGTCAGCGCCGTTCAAGTCGGCATGCGCCACCGGTTCTGATCATTCGCCCGCCGGCGCCAGTTCCTTGACGACGAGCGCGCCGATCACCAAAGCTCCGCCGACCAATGCTGCGGTGCTGGGCTCCTCGCCGGCGCCGAGCCAGGCCCAGAGCACGCCGAAGACGACCTCCATCAGGCCGATCAATGCCACCTCATGCGCGGGCAGCTCGCGCGAGACGCGCACCAGCAACAGGCAGGGAACGGCCAACTGCATCACGCCAAGGAGGCCCAACAGAGCCAGGTCGTGCGCACCGGCCTGCAAGGGCCACGCCAGCGGCAGCGCGGCGGCGGCACTCAGCAGCGCGCCGATCAGCACGGCCAGCGGCATGTCGCTCGACGCGCGCCCTTGCAGCAGCGTGTAGTTGCCGGCCGTGGCCAGCGGCACGGCGAAAGCGACCAGCAGGCCGAGCAGATGCGTGCCCGCACCACCGCCCTCCCCGGCCGCCGAGCCCAGCTGACTCACGAACATCCCCGCCACGCCGATGCTGCCGATGACGATCGCCACCCAGCTGCGTACCCCCAGGCGCTGACGCAGGAAAAGGCGCGAGAACAGCGCCGTGAGCAGCGGGCCTAACGCCATCGTCACCAGCACATTGGCAACCGTCGTGAGCGTCAGCGCCACCATGAAGGCGGTGTACATCACGGCCCAGAACAGGCCTGAGATCCAGACCGGCGCGGACGCCTGGCGCAATTGCCGCGGCAGTTCGGCGCCGCGTTGCCAGCCGAGCACAAGCACCAGGGCCAGCGCATTGAACGCACTGCGCCAGAACGTCAACTCGAAGCTGCGCGCTTGCTCCAGATGCCGCGTGATCACGCCCGCGCTGCTCCAGAGCAGCGTGACGAGGAACATCAGCAGGACGGCTTTGCGGTGGCCCATGGACGTAAAAACGGCCCCGAGTGGGGCCGCCTTCATCAAGCGCGGGAAGCGCGCTTGCGTTCGTTTTCCGTCAGGAAGCGCTTGCGCACGCGAACCGACTTCGGCGTGATTTCCACCAGCTCGTCGTCCTCGATGAACTCGACACCGTACTCCAGCGTCAGGTCGATCGGCGGCGTGATCTTGATCGCGTCTTCCTTGCCAGAGACACGGAAGTTCGTCAGCTGCTTGGTACGCGTGGCGTTCACGACCAGGTCGTTCTCGCGGCTGTGGATGCCAACGATCATGCCTTCGTACACCGGGTCGTTGGGCTTGACGAACATGCGGCCGCGGTCGTCGAGCTTGCCCAGGGCGTAGGTGAAGATTTCACCGGCGTCCATCGAGATCAGCACGCCGTTCTTGCGGCCGGCGATGTCGCCCTTGTGCGGCTCGTAGCCGTCGAAGATGTTGGAGATCAGGCCGGAACCGCGCGTCAGGTTCAGGAACTCGTTGGTAAAGCCGATCAGGCCGCGAGCCGGGATGCGGTACTCGAGGCGCACGCGGCCACGGCCGTCCGGCTCCATGTTCACGAGTTCGCCCTTGCGCTCGCCCAGGGCCTGCATGACGCCGCCCTGGTGGGTTTCTTCGACGTCGGCGGTGACCAGCTCGATCGGCTCGTGCTTCTCGCCGTCGATGGTCTTGAACACCACGCGCGGCTTGGAAACAGCCAGCTCGTAGCCTTCACGGCGCATGTTTTCCAAGAGGATGGTCAGGTGCAGTTCACCGCGGCCCATCACCTCGAAGATGCCGTCTTCGTCGGTTTCCTTGACGCGCAGCGCGACGTTGCTTTGCAGTTCCTTTTGCAGGCGGTCCCAGATCTGGCGGCTGGTCACGAACTTGCCTTCGCGGCCGGCCAGCGGGCTGGTGTTGACGCAGAAGTTCATGGTCAGCGTCGGTTCGTCGACCTTCAGCATCGGCAGCGGGCTCGGCGTGACCAGGCTGGTGACGGTCACGCCGATGCCGATCTCTTCGAGACCGTTGATCAGCACGATGTCGCCGGGGCCGGCTTCGGGCGTCTGCATGCGGTCCAGACCCTGGAAGGTCAGCACCTGGTTGATGCGGCCTTTGGTGGACTTGCCGTCCGGACCTTCCATCACGGCCACGTCCATGCCGGGCTTGATCGTGCCCTGCGTGATGCGGCCCACGCCGATGCGGCCGACGAAGGTGGAGTAGTCCAGCGCCGAGATTTGCAGTTGCAGCGGCGCTTCCGGGTCACCCTTTTGCGAGGGCACGTGCTTCAGCACGGTGTTGAACAGGGCCGACATGTCGGGGCCCCACTGCTCACCGGGAGCGCCTTCTTCCAGCGAGGTCCAGCCGTTGATGCCCGAGGCGTAGACGACGGGGAAGTCCAGCTGTTCGTCGTTGGCGCCGAGCTTGTCGAACAGGTCGAAAGCCGCGTTGATGACGGCGTCGGGCTTGGCGCCCGGCTTGTCGACCTTGTTCACGACGACGATGGGCTTGAGGCCCAGGGCCAGCGCCTTCTTGGTCACGAAGCGCGTCTGCGGCATCGGGCCTTCCTGCGCGTCGATCAGCAGCACCACACCGTCGACCATCGACAGCGCGCGCTCCACTTCACCGCCGAAGTCCGCGTGGCCCGGGGTGTCGACGATGTTGATGTGCGTGCCTTCCCAAGCCACGGCGCAGTTCTTGGCCAGGATGGTGATGCCGCGCTCGCGTTCGATGGCGTTGTTGTCCATCACGGTATCCACGACCTTTTCGTGGGCCGCGAAGGTGCCGCTCTGGCGCAGGAGCTGGTCCACCATGGTGGTCTTGCCATGGTCCACGTGGGCGATGATGGCGATGTTCCGGATTTGCTTGGTCATGACGGTACTTTCAGAAATTCGACTTCCTGCGGGCTGAGCAGGCGGCTCGGGATCAGTTCCCCGGCCTTGATGGAGGCACTGCCGAGCAGGGCCTTGTCTTCGTAGACGCGCACGAGTGGCGCGTCGCCAGACTGCACGCGGCGCTTGAGGCCGTTGAGGAAGCGCATCGCGTCCTCGCCGGCCAGTTGCACCGCGGGCCAGTCGGCCAGCAGCAGGTCGGGGGGGTGAAGCAGCGATTCGCGCTCCACCTCGTTCATTTCGGCGAGCCGGTCCAGGCTCACGGCATCTTCCACCTTGACCGGGCCGCAGGCCGTGCGGCGCAGGGCCGACAGGTGCGCGCCGCAGCCGAGCATCTCGCCGATGTCTTCGGCCAGCGTGCGGATGTAGGTGCCCTTGCTGCAACGCACGGCGATGCGCAGTTCCTCGCCGTCCTCCTCGCTGCTCTCGGCGCCGAGGATCTGGATCGAGTGGATGGTGACCTTGCGCTTCTCGCGCTCGATCTCCACGCCCTGACGGGCGTATTCGTACAGCGCCTTGCCCTCGTGCTTGAGGGCCGAGTACATCGGCGGCAGCTGTTCGATCTCGCCCGTGAAGGCCTGGCACGCGGCGAGGATTCGCGCTGCGTCGACTTCCACCGGGCGGGTCTTCACGACTTCGCCTTCGGCGTCGCCGGTCGTCGTCGTAACGCCCAATTTGAGCGTAGCGATATAGGTCTTGTCCGCTTCCAGGCTGACCTGGCTGAACTTGGTGGCCGCGCCGAAGCAAAGCGGCAGCAAGCCCGTGGCCAGCGGATCGAGCGTGCCGGTGTGGCCGGCCTTTTCGGCGCGCAAGAGCCACTTGGCCTTCTGCAAGGCATCGTTGCTCGACATGCCGAGCGGCTTGTCGAGCAGCAGCACACCGTGCAGGGCACGGCGCTGGATGCGGATGCGGGGGGCCTTCTCGGTCATCTCAATCAGTCGTTCGGTTCGTTCTCGGCGCCATCATCGACAGCGCGCGTGGCATTGGCACGACTGATCAGCGAATTCATCTCCGACGCACGCTCGGTGGTGCGGTCGAAGTGGAAATGCAGCGTCGGCACGGTGTGGATGGCCAGGCGCTTGAACAGGCCGTTGCGCAGGAAGCCGGCGGCTTCGTTCAGCGCTTCCTCGGTCTCTGCCGGGTCGCCGAGCAGCACCGAGAACCAGACCTTGGCGTGGGCGTAGTCGGGCGTGACTTCCACGGCCGAGATCGTCGGCATCTTCACGCGCGGGTCCTTCAGCTCACGGATGAGCTCCGCCAGATCGCGCTGGATCTGGTCGGCCACGCGGAAACCGCGGTTGGGAATAGCTCTTTTGTGTCGCATCTTGATGAACTCCTGCACCGAAGAAGTGGCGAACCCCGCCCAGGGGCGGGGTTTCCACTAGGGTGGCCGGACCGCTGATTACAGCGTGCGGGCCACTTCCTTGATCTCGAAGAACTCCAGCTGATCACCTTCCTTGATGTCGTTGTAGTTCTTGAGCTTGATACCGCACTCGAAGCCTTCCTTGACTTCGCGGACGTCGTCCTTCTCGCGGCGCACCGACTCGACTTCGCCGGTGTAGACCACCACGTTGTCGCGCAGCAGGCGGAAGCGCGCATTGCGGCGCACCAGGCCCGAGGTGACCATCGAACCGGCCACGGTACCGATCTTGGAAGCCACGAAGACGACGCGGATCTCGGCGGTACCGAGCGCTTCTTCCTTCTGCTCCGGCGCCAGCATGCCGCCCATCGCTGCCTTCACCTCATCCACGGCGTCGTAGATGATGTTGTAGTAGCGCAGGTCCACGCCATTGCCCTCGGCCAGCTTGCGCGCGCCGGCTTCGGCACGCACGTTGAAGCCGATGATGATGGCCTTGGAGGCGATCGCCAGGTTGACGTCCGACTCGCTGATGCCACCGACGGCGGCGTGCACCACTTGCACCTTGACTTCGTCGGTCGACAGCTTGAGCAGCGAGGAAGCCAGCGCTTCCTGCGAGCCCTGCACGTCGGCCTTGACGATCAGCGGCAGGGTCTGGACATCGCCAGCGGTCATGTCGGAGAACATGTTCTCCAGCTTGGCAGCCTGCTGCTTGGCCAGCTTGACGTCGCGGTACTTGCCTTGGCGGAAGGTGGCCACTTCACGGGCGCGGCGCTCATCGGCCAGCACCATGAACTCGTCACCGGCTTGCGGCACTTCGGTCAGGCCCTGGATTTCCACGGGGATCGACGGACCGGCTTCGGTACACGCCTTGCCGTCTTCGTCGAGCATGGCGCGCACGCGGCCGTAGGTCGAACCGGCCAGCACGACGTCGCCGCGCTTGAGCGTGCCGCTCTGCACCAGCACCGTGGCCACCGGGCCGCGGCCCTTGTCCAGCTTGGCTTCGATCACGAGGCCCTTGGCCATCGAGTCCTTGGCGGCCTTGAGTTCCAGCACTTCGGCTTGCAGGAGCACCTGCTCCAGCAGTTCGTCGATGCCCTGGCCGGTCTTGGACGACACGCCCACGAACGGCGAGTCACCGCCGAATTCTTCCGGCACGACCTGCTCGGCCACCAGCTCGCTCTTGACGCGCTCGGCGTTGGAATCGGGCTTGTCGATCTTGGTCATCGCGACCACGATCGGCACGCCTGCAGCCTTCGCGTGGTGGACGGCTTCCTTGGTCTGAGGCATCACGCCGTCGTCAGCCGCGCAAACGAGGATGACGATGTCGGTGGCCTTGGCACCGCGGGCACGCATGGCCGTGAAGGCCGCGTGACCCGGGGTGTCCAGGAAGGTGATCATGCCGCGCGGCGTGTTGACGTGGTAAGCGCCAATGTGCTGCGTGATGCCGCCGGCTTCGCCCGCCGCCACACGGGCACGGCGGATGTAGTCCAGCAGCGAGGTCTTGCCGTGGTCGACGTGACCCATGACGGTGACGACCGGCGCGCGCGGCAGCAGCTCGTGCTGCTGTTCGGCTTCGGCGCCCTCTTCTTCCAGGAACGCGTCCGGGTCGTCGAGCTTGGCGGCGAACGCCTTGTGGCCCATTTCCTCGACGAGGATCATGGCCGTTTCCTGGTCCAGCTGCTGGTTGATGGTGACCATCTGGCCCAGCTTCATCATCTGCTTGATGACTTCGGACGCCTTCACCGACATCTTGTGGGCGAGATCGGCCACGGAGATGGTTTCGGGAACGTGCACTTCCTGGATGACGGCTTCCGTCGGCGCCACGAAGTTGCTTTGCGAACCGTTGTCGTCACGGCCACCGCGGCGGCCGCCACGGGCCGGCGCGCGCCAGCCGGCGGCACCACCACGGCCACCCGCGGGGGCGCCGGGGCCGGTGGTCTTGAGGCCACGCTTCTTGGCAGCGTCGTCCGCCCAGCTGGAGGACAGCTTCTCGGACTTGACCGACTTCTTGTCGCCAGGCGAACCCGGACGCGCACCGGCCGAGCTCGGCGCGGGCGCGGCGCCCGGAGCGCCGGCCTTCTTGTGGATCGTGCCCTTGATGCCTTCCTTCGGCGTCTCGGCCGGCTTCGGCTCTTCCTTCTTCGCGACCATGACAGCCTTGGGCTTGTTCATCATCGCGCGGATGGCGGCGGCTTCGGCCTCGGCAGCCTTGCGGCGGCGCTCGAGATCGACGGCCTTCTGCTTCTCTTCGGCGCCGGCGTCCACCGCCTTCACCACGCGCAGGGCGGGCTTGGGGGCTTCGACCGGTGCAGCCGGAGCGGCCACGGGCGCAGCGGCGGCCGGGGCTTCAGCCACGGTCTCGGTTGCGGCAGCGGCGGGCGCAGCAGCAGCAGGAGCGCGCTTGGCAGCGGCAGCCTTGTTGATGGCATCGGCTTCAGCAGCGGCAGCTTCGGCGCTCTTCTTCTTGCTGGCGCTCTTGGCGGTGGCAGCAGCAGCGGCGGCGGCAGCTTCGGCTTCCGCGGCGGCGATGGCTTCAGCGGCCAGGCGTTCCTGGCGGCGCTGTTCCTCGGCGGCCTTGGCGGCGCGTTCGGCTTCCTCGCGTTCGCGCATCTTGGCGGCGAGTTCTTCCTCTTGCTGGCGCAGCGCTTCGGCTTCGGCGCGGGCCTCATCGGCGCGGCGTTGCAGATCGGCTTCCTCGGCGGCCGCCACGGCGGCTTCATCCACGCCCGGCGTTTCATCGCGCTTGACGAAGGTGCGGGTCTTCTTGACCTGGACCTGGACGGTGCGGGTCTTGCCGGAGGAATCGGCTTGCTTGATCTCGCTGGTGGAGGTGCGCTTGAGCGTGATCTTCTTGCGATCGTTGCTCGAAGTGCCATGCGCGCTGCGCAGGTGCTCCAGCAGGCGTTCCTTGTCCGACTCGTTCAGCGCGTCATCAGGCGACGCCTTGCTGACGCCCGCTGCTTGCAACTGCTCGAGCAGCGCGCTCGCAGGGCGTTGAAGCTCTGCGGCGAACTGGGCGACGGTGGTCACGGCCATTGTTGAATCCTTGTTTTCTTGCGTGCTGTGCGTGGTGGAGTGGGCTTCGGTCCTGATCAGGCGGTGAACCAGTGTTCACGGGCCTTCATGATCAGGGCGCGTGCCGCGTCCTCCTCCATGCCGGCGATCTCGACGAGTTCGTCGACGGCCAAATCGGCCAGGTCGTCACGGGTGTTGATGTTGCCGGCGGCCAGCTTGGACAGCAGCTCGGGGCTGACGCCTTCGAGGTCGCGCAGGTCTTGCGACACTTCTTCGACCTTCTCTTCCTTGGCGATTTCCATCGTCAGCAGCGCATCCTTGGCACGGGTGCGCAGCTCGTTGACGGTGTCTTCGTCGAAGGCTTCGATCTCGAGCATTTCCTGCATCGGGACGTAAGCCACTTCCTCGAGGCTGGTGAAGCCTTCGTTGATCAGGATGTCGGCCACTTCCGCGTCCACGTCGAGCTTGTCGACGAACAGCTTGCGCACGTTCTCGGATTCGACTTCCTGCTTGGCGGCCGATTCCTCGGCCGACATGATGTTGATGCGCCAGCCGGTCAGCTCGGAAGCCAGACGCACGTTCTGACCGCCGCGGCCGATGGCGATGGCGAGGTTTTCCTCGTCCACGACCACGTCCATGGCGTGACGCTCTTCGTCCACCACGATCGACTGCACATTGGCCGGAGCCAGCGCGCCGATCACGAACTGCGCCGGGTCTTCAGACCAGAGCACGATGTCCACGCGTTCGCCGGCCAGCTCGTTGGTCACGCCGTTGACGCGCGAACCGCGGACACCGACGCAGGTGCCGATCGGGTCGACACGCTTGTCGTGGCTCAGCACGGCGATCTTGGCGCGGCTGCCCGAATCACGGGCGCAGCTCTTGATCTCCAGGAGACCTTGCTCGATTTCCGGCACTTCTTGCGCGAACAGTTCCTTCATGAACTCGGGCGAGGAGCGCGAGAGCATGATCTGCGGGCCGCGCTGGGTCGGGTCCACGCCGAGGATCACGGCACGCACGCGGTCGCCGGTGCGCAGGTTTTCCTTGGAGATCATCTCGCTGCGGCGGAGGCGCCCTTCGACACGGCCCGATTCGCAGATCAGGTCGCCCTTGTCCAGGCGCTTGACGGTACCGACGAAGATCTTCTCGCCGCGCGACATGAAGTCGTTCAGCAGCTGCTCGCGCTCGGCGTCGCGGATCTTTTGCAGGATCACCTGCTTGGCGGCTTGCGCGCCGATGCGGCCGATCGGCACCGATTCGATCGGCTCTTCGATGTGGTCGTCCACCTCGATGTCGGCGATCTGCTCTTGCGCCTCGAACAGCAGGATTTCGGCTTCAGGGTTTTGCAGGCCGGCCTCGTTGGGCACGACGTGCCAGCGACGGAAGGTCTCGTACTCGCCGGAATCACGGTCGATGGACACGCGAATGTCCACTTCGCCGCCGGTATCGCTGCCATGCAGTTTCTTGGTGGCCGAGGCCAGCGCGGCTTCGACCGCACCGAACACGACATCGCGCTCCACGCTCTTCTCGCGCGAGATTGCATCCACCAGCATCAACAGTTCGCGGTTCATGTATCGGACCTTTCGTCAACCCTTGTTGTTTCGTCTGCGGCCGCCACTTCGTCGGTGACCTGCCGGGCCTTGGCATTGCTGCGTTTGGCCGTCTTCTTGGCGGCGCCCTTGCCAGGCGCCTTGGCTGCGCCCGCCGGGCCAGCCGCATTGCGACCCTTGAAGGTCAGCTCGGGCACCAGACGGGCCTCGCGGACTTCTTCAAGGGAAAAATCGAGCGCCTGCTCCACCTTCTTGTCGTCGGCGAAGATCAGGCGCCAGCCTTCTCCATTCGCTTCGAGCAGGCCTTTGTATTTCTTGCGGCCCTGGAACGGGGCCTTGAGCGTGATCTGCACTTCGCTGCCGGCGAATCGGGCATAGTCGGCCGGCTTGTTCAGCGGGCGGTCCACACCGGGCGAGGAGACTTCCAGCCGCTCATACAGCACGTTCTCGACTTCGAGCACATACTGGAGCTGGCGTGTGACACGCTCGCAATCGTCCACGGAAATGATCTCGCCGGCGGCCGCGGCCTCCGGCAGCTTGTCGATGTACACGCGCAGCAATCCCGCGGCGCTGCGTTCGCACGCCACCACGTCGTAACCGAGGCCGGTCACGGTCTTTTCAATGGACGCTTGCCAATTCATTCCTGCGCGTTTTTCCGTATCTGATTTCGTTTGACCAAAAAAAATGGGCTGGATGAATCCGCCCAAGTCCTTGGGTTGAATAATTCAACCCAATCCATACTGCATCCGGGCGTTCAACCCCGGTTACAGCTCACCAAAGAGGTATCCGCCTCTGCAGTGAAGCTCAGGATTGTACAACGCAATAGCCGTGCCAACAACATTGCGTGACAGAATTCAGGGCTTGAATCACTAGAACCGGAGCATCTCCATGGGTTTCCTCGCCGGCAAGCGTTTGCTGATCACGGGCGTCCTGTCCAACCGTTCCATTGCCTACGGCATCGCCCGCGCCTGCCACCGTGAAGGCGCCGAGCTGGCGTTCAGCTACCAAGGCGAGCGCTTCAAGGACCGCATCACCGAATTCGCCGCCGAATTCGGCTCGAAGCTGGTGTTCGATTGCGACGTCACCGACGACGCCCAGATGGAAGCCCTGTTCGCCGGCCTGAAAGAAGCCTGGGGCGAATTCGACGGTTTCGTCCATTCCATCGGTTTTGCCCCGCGCGACGCCATCGCCGGCGATTTCCTCGGCGGCCTGACCCGCGAGAATTTCCGCATCGCCCACGACATTTCCGCCTACAGCTTCCCCGCCATGGCCAAGCTGGCCGCGCCGATGCTGCGCGCCGGTTCTTCGCTGCTGACGCTGTCGTACCTGGGCGCCGACCGGTTCGTGCCCAACTACAACACGATGGGTCTGGCCAAGGCTTCGCTGGAAGCCAGCGTGCGTTACCTGGCGTATGACCTCGGCGCCAAGGGTGTTCGCGTGAACGGCATCTCGGCCGGCCCGATCAAGACGCTGGCCGCCTCGGGCATCAAGGACTTCGGCAAGCTGCTGAACCAGTTCGCCGCGAGCGCGCCGATCCGCCGCAACGTCACCATTGACGACGTGGGCAACACCGCCGCCTTCCTGTTCTCGGATCTGGCTGGCGGCATCAGCTCGGAAATCATCTACGTGGACGGCGGTTTCTCGCACGTCGCGATGGCCGGCGAGGCCTGATCAGGCGGATTGACCCGCCCACGGCGCCGGCCTGAGCGATGCCAGGCTGGCGCGCACGACGCCCTCGAACCGCTCACGGCTGAAAAACTCCTCCACCACGCGGCGGCCCTTCTCCACGAGCGGCTCCGCGGGCTGCGGGTTGATCAGCATCCCCAGGACGAGTTCGACCATGTCGGCGTCGCTGTCGGCCACCAGCAGCGATTCGTTGTGCTGCAAGTGCGGCGCAAAGCCGGCGGCCACGAAGTTCGACACGACTGGCGCCCGGCCCTGCGCCAGCGACTCCAGCACCTTGATCTGCGTGCCACCGCCAGAACGCACGGGCACCACCGTGACACGCGCCCCCAGGTACTCGGCGGCCAGATCGTCGACAAACCCAGGGCATTCGACGCCCGGATGGCGCTCCCAGAGGCTGCGTTGCTCGGGCGGCGCCGCGCCGACCGCCCGAAAGCGCGCCTCCGGCATCTCCCGCCGGATCCGCGGCCAGCAGCGATGGAGGAAGCGCTCCAACGCCTCGCGGTTCGGCCCGTACCAGAGCGACCCGACCATCAGCACGACCGGATCAGCGTCGCGGACCGACTCGACCGATGTCCCCGAGCAAGTCGCGACATTGGGCAGCACACTGGAGCCCTGCAGCTGAAAGCGCTGGCGGTCCCGGTCGCAGCAGAACCAGGCGTGGTCCACGCGTTGCAGCGCCCGCTGGCCCAGCTGCGTGCGCGCCTGGGTCTTCAGCGCCGCGAGCACGCCGGAAGCCATGCGATGGCCGCCCGGGTAGCGGTAGTAGGCGTCGTCCGCATCCACCACCGAACGACCGCGAAACGCCGGCAGGGCCAGCAGCGGGCCGAGGTAGCGGCCGACGACGAAGTCGAACTCGTCGAGGTCCAGCAGATCACGCAGCAGCGGCTCCAGCACTGGCTCGCGCTGGTATTTGCGCCGCAAGGAAGGCTCGGGATAGCCGATCTCGGCCAGCACGCCGGGTGCGGGGTTCGGCTTGCTCTGCAGCGAATGGCCTTCGCGCATCACGAGCATCGTGACCTCGCCCGACTGCCGCAGCGCGCGGTACATCAGTGCCGTGCGCTGACCGCCGCCGAAGGACAGATCCTCAGGATACTGGGCCGAGACGAACAGGATGCGCATGTCCAGTGTCCCGGTCCGCCGCCCTCAGGCCTCTGCCTGCGCCCGCAGCAGCTTGACCATCCGCGTCTGGTCGGCGCCGCGCCTGGAGCCGAGCTTGCGGGCCGCCGCGAAGGCCAGCCCGAGCGCCAGGATGCGGTTCGTGGCCAGCTTGAGCCGCAAGGCGGACACCGGCCGGCTCGTGAGCAGGTGGATGCGCCCGAGCGGGTGGTAGTTCAGCCCGAGCCGCGCGCCCAGCTTCCTGAGGCCCTCGTCGGAGAAGAACGCGATGTGCTGGCCCGTGTCCAGCGAGTAGTAGCTCCATTCACGGGCGCTGGGCGGGCGGCCGGCGGAGAAGGTCTCGGTGGTGAAGACCATCGTGTCCGCGCCGTGTGTGCGCAGGTTCGTCTGCAGGAATTCCAGCGGATTGACCGTGTGCTCCAGAACCTCGATCGCCGAAAGCGCGCTGCAGGCGCCGTCTTCCGCCGCGTACTCGAAGCCGCGAGCGAACAGGTTCTCGGCGTACGGATCGCTCCAGCGGTAGTCGAAGCCCATGTCTCGCATCAGCCTCGTGAGCAGGCCGTAGCCGCCGGCCACGTCCACGTAAGTACCCTGCCCGCGGCCGTCCAGCGCGAAGTACAGGAGCGCGGCCAGCCGCAGCGAGGTGAAGACATTGCGCGCGGCGATGTCGGTGTCCGTCTTGACGATGGCGTCGGTGTACGCCTCCTCGAGCCAGAATGGATCGGCGGCGAAGACGTGATCGCAGGCAGCGCAATAGCGGTAGTCGGCGTCATATTTCCCCAGCACCCGGGCTTGGAAGTGCAGCTTGGTGTCGCCCTGGCAGATACGGCAATTCATCGATGACGGTTCCAGCAATGCCCGTCGTTCCAACTGCGGAGCGGCGGCTCGGGAATCAGTATCCGCGTGCAAGGCGTCTTTCCCAAGACGCGAAAACGCGACGTCAGCCGCATGCAAGCCTGGTTCAAAGGCCTGTCACGACGCTGACTTAAGGCGTTAGAACTGACGGCCCAGCGAGCGTTTGGCGGCCAGCACGAGCTGCGAGACGCCGGGAATCCGCTTCAGCTTGCGCATCAGCCGGCTGGACGGCAGGGCATTGCGGCGGAAGTGGCCGCGCTCCAGACCATAGAAGGCGCTCGGCGCGGCGATCTTGTAGCGCGTGCGCATGCGGCGGATCGAACCGAGCGACTCCGACAGGTTGTGCTCCACGTAGTCGAGCATGGCGGCCCAGCCGATGTCGTTGCCCAGGTGGAAAGTCAGCCGCTCGGCGTCCAGGCTGCGGACCCGGTGTCTGCTGGCGGCGTCGAGCGCCATGAACAGCAGCAGGTCGAAGTGCGGCGCACCGATGCAGCATGCGCCGAGGTCCAGCTCCTCGATGAGGTCGCGCGGGATGACGAAACAGTCATAGCCGACGCCGACGGGTCCGGTGGCCGCGTACATCGCCTCCAGCGGACCGCCGGCCAGCGACTTCTCGATGTTGAGCCGCGGCACGGTGAACGGCACGTCGCGCCCGACCCGGCCCTCGATCAGGTCGCGCAGCGCTGTGTAGAAATGCGGCTGCACGGCGATGTCCATGTTGCTGAAAATCACGTGCGAGGCGCTCGATGCGCGTGAGCCGAGCCTGAGCAGGTCGGTCGCCAACGGGAAGAGTCGCGCCGGTCGCATCGGATGGACGTCCTGCACCGTGCGGTCGAGATAGACCGCACGGCAGGCCGGCAGATGCACGGCGGCCTCGTCACCCGGCAGGATGACGGCGCAGCAATCGACGTCGATGCCATGTTCGCGCGCCACGGCGTCGGCCCGCCGCAGCGACTCCCAGGTCACGCGGCTGGCCACCTCATGTTCGGAGCCAGCCTGGGCCACGAAGGGGTTGAGGATGTGGGTGAAGGAGATCGTGTCGGTCATGGACTGCTGTTCGGAACCTGCGCGGCTTCACGCAGGGCGGAAGGACACAAGGAAATGGTCACGGAAGATGCCCGGCTCACCCACGGAGAACCAGGGGCCGAGGCGTCTGGACTCGCCGGGAAGTTGCATCAGGGTCAGACGCTCGAGGCTGGAGAGGCCGTATTCGACGGCCGTGCGCAGCACCTTCTTGACGTTCACCTGCTCCACCGCCTTGGGCCGCTGGGTGTGACGGAACCCGCCTTCAAGAACCTCGCATTGCAGCCCCGCCACCGCCGCCGCCTTGCACCAGGCCGGCGAGATGAAGCTGATGTGCTCGAAGTTGTGGCAGTAGTAGTAGCTGGGACCGATGACGCGCCAGGCGCTGGCGTCGGCATTGCCGGTGCTGACGATGATCTCGCCGCCCTCCTCCAGGTGCTCGGCACACTTGAGTAGGAAATTCAGCGGTTCGGGCACGTGCTCGATGACGTCGATGGCGGTGATGACGCGGTACTTCGATGACTGGGCGAAGAAGTCGCTCGTCGAGGCGGCGACGATGGCGATGCCCTTGGTCTGCGCATTCTCAGCCGCCGTCAGCGAGGGCTCGACACCGTACTTGCTGTAGGCCGGGCCGAGCAGTTTCAGGAAGTCACCGGAGGAGCAGCCGATGTCCAGAATCGAAGCCGGCGCCGGGTGGCGCGCCTGGATGTAGTCCTTGATGCGCACCTGGTCCGGCCGCGGGTGCGGCTGCGCCCAGCGGTCGACGGCGGCGCGGTAAAGCTGGCCGTACGCGTCCTCAGCCAACAGCGGGCTGCGCTGCAGGAAGTTGCAGGCTGCGCAGCGATACAAGGCCGCGCCGTGAAGCGCGGGCGTGACGCGCGTCCCCGCGAACCAGCGCGCACGCGGCGACCGGCCGACGAACTGGGCGCTCATCGACTTGCACGAACGGCATTCAACGCGGTTCCTCAACGGGTCACTCCCCTCGGCATCCTCACAGCGACGAGGATGCTAGAGGGGAGATGTGACCGCCGTCTGTAGGCGGCCATGCCGCCAGCTTTCAGCCGCCCGTGGGCAGGCTGTCAGGCGCTCAGGCCACGCAATCGACGAAGAAGTTCAGCTTGCCGTTCGCATCCATCTCGGCCACCAGGCCGTGCACGTCCGTGGCGAAGCCCGGGAACTTGACATTGAACTCGCGCGTGAACTTCAGGTAGTCGACGATCTTCTTGTTGAAGCGCTCGCCCGGGATCAGCAGCGGGATGCCAGGCGGGTAAGGCGTCAGCAGCGAAGTCGTCACGCGGCCTTCGAGCTTGTCGATCACCACGCGCTCGGTCTTGCGGTGGGCGATGCAGGCGTAGGCGTCGCTCGGCTTCATCGCCGGCTCCAGCTCCGACAGATACACGTCCGTCGTCAGGCGCGCGATGTCTCCTTCGGCGTACGCCTCGTGGATGCTCTGGCAGAGATCGCGCAGGCCCATGCGCTCGTAGCGCGGCTGGGCGGCGACGAACTCCGGCAGGATGCGCCAGAGCGGGGCGTTCTTGTCGTAGTCGTCCTTGAACTGCTGGAGCGCCGTCACCAGCGTGTTCCAGCGGCCCTTGGTGATGCCGATGGTGAACATGATAAAGAACGAGTACAGGCCCGTCTTCTCCACCACCACGCCGTGCTCGGCCAGGAACTTGGTGACGATGGACGCCGGAATGCCGGTCTTGGCGAACTTGCCGCTCATGTCGAGGCCGGGCGTGATCACGGTGGACTTGATCGGGTCCAGCATGTTGAAGCCGTCGGCGATCGGGCCGAAGCCGTGCCACTTTTCGTTGGCCTTGAGCATCCAGGACGCGGCCTTGCCCACGCCTTCGTCGGCGAGCTTGTCCGGACCCCAGACCTTGAACCACCAGTCCTTCTTGCCGTAGTCCTGCTCCACCTTGCGCATGGCGCGGCGGAAGTCCACGGACTCGATCAGGCTCTCGGCCACCAAAGCCGGGCCGCCGGGCGGCTCCATCATGGCGGCGGCCACGTCGCAGCTGGCGATGATGCTGTACTGCGGGCTGGTCGAGGTGTGCATCAGGTACGCCTCGTTGAACAGGTGCTTGTCCAGCTTGACCGTCTGTGAGTCCTGCACCAGCACCTGCGAAGCCTGCGAGATGCCGGCCAGCAGCTTGTGCGTGGATTGGGTGGCGTAGACCATCGCCGTCTTCGGGCGCGCGCGGTGCTTGCCCATGGCGTGGTAGCTGCCATAGAAGGCGTGGAACGCCGCGTGCGGCAGCCAGGCTTCGTCGAAGTGCAGCGTGTCGATCCAGCCGTCGAGCTTGCCCTTGATCGTCTCGGTGTTGTAGAGCACGCCGTCGTAGGTCGACTGCGTCAGCGTCATGATGCGCGGCTTGACCTTCTTGGCGTCCACGCCCTTGAGCAGCGGGTTCTTGGCGATCTTCTTGCGAATGGTCTCGGGCGAGAACTCGCTCTCCGGGATCGGGCCGATGATGCCGTAGTGGTTGCGCGTCGGCGTCATGAACACGGGCACGGCGCCGGTCATGATGATCGAGTGCAGGATGGACTTGTGGCAGTTGCGGTCCACCACGACGACGTCGCCCGGGGCCACCGTGTGGTGCCAGACCATCTTGTTGGAGGTGGACGTGCCGTTGGTGACGAAGAAGCAGTGGTCGGCGTTGAAGATGCGCGCGGCATTCTTCTCCGAGGCCGCGACCGGGCCGGTGTGGTCCAGCAGCTGGCCGAGTTCTTCCACGGCATTGCAGACGTCGGCGCGCAGCATGTTCTCGCCGAAGAACTGGTGGAACATCCGGCCGACCGGGCTCTTCAGGAAGGCGACGCCGCCCGAGTGGCCGGGGCAGTGCCAGGAGTACGAGCCGTCGGCCGCGTAGTCCATCAGCGCCTTGAAGAACGGCGGCGCCAGGCCGTCCATGTAGCTCTTGGCCTCGCGGATGATGTGGCGGGCCACGAACTCCGGCGTGTCCTCGAACATGTGAATGAAGCCGTGCAGTTCGCGCAGGATGTCGTTGGGCAAGTGCTGGCTGGTGCGCGTCTCGCCGTAGACGTAGATCGGGATGTCCGCGTTCTTGAAACGGATTTCCTCGATGAACTTGCGCAGGTTCAGCACCGCCGGGTCCAGCTCGGGGCCCGGGGTGAATTCCTCATCGTCGATCGACAGGATGAAGGCGCTCGCCCGGCTCTGCTGCTGGGCGAACGACGACAGATCGCCGTAGCTCGTCGCGCCGACCACCTCGAAGCCTTCCTTCTGGATCGCCTCGGCCAGGGCGCGGATGCCCGAGCCCGAGGTGTTCTCGGAGCGGAAGTCCTCGTCAATGATGACGATGGGGAAGTTGAAACGGAGCATTAAGGTGCCTCCCGGGCAGCTAGGGACGTCAGGAAAAGGGGGCGACGAGGAAAGGCGCGCAGTTTAGGGCAATCCCGAGGTTCCTCGATGACGAATCACGCATTAGGAATCCGTAAGGAGCTGCGCGCGCCGCCCTGCGGGCTTGCCGGAGGCGGCCTACACTCGGGCTGGACAGAAACAAGAGGGAAACAAATGAGCTCAGCAACCTTGTGGTGGATCGGCTGCGGCGCCCTGGTGGCGGCGGAGCTGGCGACGGGCACCTTCTATCTGTTGATGCTGGCGCTGGGGGCCGGTGCCGCGGCGCTGGCGGGCTGGCTCGGCTTCGATCTCTCGACCCAATTCATTGCCGCAGCGGTGGTCGGCGTCGGCGGCGTGCTGTTGTGGCACCGACACCGCCTGCGCGAGACGGGCGAGCTGCCGGCGCACGCCAACCCCGACGTGAATCTCGACATCGGCCAGACCGTGCAGGTCTCGACGTGGGCGGGCGACGGCTCCGCCACCGTCAAGTACCGCGGCGCTGACTGGCGCGTGCGCTTCATCGGCGATGGTGCGCCGGCCGCCGGCAACCACAAGATCCGCGCCGTCGAGGGCAGCACGCTTCTGCTCGATCGCTGATTCGCTAACTCCAAGGACAAGCGCAAATGGATTTCCAATTTATCGCCCTGGTGGTTCTGGTCATCGCGGCCATCTTCGTGTTCCGTGCGATCAAGGTCGTGCCGCAGCAGAACGCCTGGGTCGTCGAGCGCCTGGGCAAGTACCACGGCACGCTGACGCCAGGCCTGAACATCCTCGTGCCTTTCGTCGACCGGCTCGCCTACAAGCACTCGCTCAAGGAAATCCCGCTCGATGTGCCCAGCCAGGTCTGCATCACCAAGGACAACACGCAGCTGACGGTCGACGGCATCCTCTACTTCCAGATCACCGACGCGATGCGCGCGAGCTACGGCTCCAGCAACTACATCGTCGCGATCACGCAGCTGGCGCAGACCACGCTGCGTAGCGTGATCGGCCGCATGGAGCTGGACCGCACCTTTGAAGAGCGCGACACCATCAACCACGCCGTCGTGCAGGCCCTGGACGAAGCGGCGCTGAACTGGGGCGTGAAGGTGCTGCGCTACGAAATCAAGGACCTGACGCCGCCGCCCGCCATCCTGCACGCCATGCAGGCGCAGATCACGGCCGAGCGGGAGAAGCGCGCGCTGATCGCCGCATCCGAAGGCCGCCGCCAGGAGCAGATCAACATCGCGACGGGTGAGCGCGAGGCTTCCATCGCCCGATCCGAAGGCGAGAAGCAATCGGAGATCAACAAGGCCCAAGGTGAGGCTGCAGCCATCACCGCCGTGGCCGACGCGACGGCCGACGCCATCCGCAAGATCGCCGCCGCCATCCAGTCGCCCGGCGGCGAACAGGCCGTGCAGCTCAAGGTCGCCGAGAAGGCCGTGGACGCCTATGCGCAGCTCGCGCAGAAGAACAACACGATGATCGTGCCCGGCAACATGACCGAAGTCGGCGGGCTGATCGGGACGGCGATGGCGCTCATGAAGGGTGGGAAGGCTATTTGAGCAAACCTTCCATCAGCGTCCGCATCGCCGCATAGCCGGCCACGTTCGGATGCACGCCGTCGTCACCGAACTGCGGCTTGAGCGCTCCACCCTCGCCGACCAGCACGGCGTAGTAGTCCACGTAGACCAGATTCTGCTGCCGCGCGTACTCGCGCAGCCAGTCGTTCAGACGCACGATCTGCGCCGCCGGTTTCATCCCCGGCTTCCATGCGAAGCGCGCCGCCGGCGGGATGCTGGCGAGCACCGGCTCGATGCCGTTGGCGCGGGCCAGTTGCACCATCGACAGGATGTTGTTGCGCCAGGTCTGCTCGCTCGTCGGCCCCTGGTTGCCGGCCACGTCGTTGGTGCCGGCCATGATCTGCACGCGACGCGGCTTCAGGGCGATCACGTCGGCCTGGAAGCGCACGAGCATCTGCGCCGTGGTCTGGCCACTGATGCCGCGGCCGATGATGCGCGAGCCGAACAGCTCGGGCGCGAAACGGACCCAGCCTTCGGTGATCGAGTCGCCGTAGAGCTCCAGCTCTGGTGGCGTCTTCAGCGCCATGTTGTCGGCGCGATAGCGGCAGAGGCCGGCCCAGTCGATCTTGCCCGACCAATCGATCGTGCCGGGCGCGAGGCCGGCGCAAGGGTCTTCGACCATGCCGAGCGGTACATCGGCGATCGGCGCGGCGGGCGTGGTTTCAGGTTCGACGGCGCTGGCGACGTTCAAAGAAAACGCCAGGGCCAGTGTGAGCAAGCTAAGCGCGCGGCTTGAGTGCATTGAGCGGAATCCTCAGGTAAGAAACACCGTTGTCGTCCTCGGGCGGCAACTGGCCGGCGCGCACGTTGACCTGGATGGAGGGCAGGATCAGCGTGGGCACGTCCAGCGTGGCGTCGCGCTTCGTGCGCATCGCCACGAACTCGTCTTCGCTGACGCCGTCGCGCACATGGATGTTGGCGGCGCGCTGCTCGGCCACCGTCGTCTCCCAGCGCGGCGCGCGGCCATTGAGGCCGCTGGGCGGGTAGTCATGGCAGACGAAGATGCGCGTCTCGGCCGGCAGGCTCAGGATGCGCTTCATCGATTGATAAAGCTGGCGCGCATCACCGCCCGGGAAATCGGCTCGGGCCGTGCCCACGTCGGGCATGAACATCGTGTCACCGACGAAGACGGAGCCGTCGATCTGGTAGGCCATGTCGGCCGGCGTGTGGCCCGGCACGAGCAGCGCCGTCGCCTCCAGTTCGCCGATCCGGAACGTCTCGCCGTCCTTGAACAGATGGTCGAACTGGCTGCCGTCCGGCAGGAAGCCGCGCTCCAGGTTGTAGAGCTTCTTGAAGACGGCCTGCACCTCGCGGATGTGCTCGCCGATGGCGATGCGCCCGCCCAGCCGCTCCTGCAGCCAGCGCGCACCCGACAAATGATCGGCGTGGGCATGCGTCTCCAGGATCCAGTCGATCGAGAGCCCTTCGGCCTGCACGTGCGACACGATCTGCTCGGCCGAATCGGTGGCCGTGTGGCCGGACTTGAAGTTGAAGTCCAGCACCGGATCGATGATGGCCGCGCGGCGCGTGGCGGAGCAGGCCACCACGTAGGAAACGGTGGAGGTCTGCGGATCGAAAAAGGCCCGGACAATGGCGTGCGAATTCATGACCGTCATTTTGACCGGAGTCTGTGCATGCAAATCGACTGGAACCATTTCACGCCCTGGGTGTCGCTGATCGGCGGTCTGCTGGTCGGCGCCGCCGCAGTAGGCCTTGCGCTGTTCAACGGGCGCATCGCGGGCATCAGCGGCATCGTGGGCGGCTTGCTCAAACCAGTGACCGGCGATTGGGCTTGGCGGCTCGCCTTCGTCGGGGGCCTGCTGGGCTCGACGTTGCTGATCGCAAAGCCGGAGATTCGTATCGAAGCCGACACACCGACGCTCATCATCGCCGGCCTGCTCGTGGGCTTCGGCACGCGGCTCGGTTCGGGCTGCACGAGCGGGCACGGCGTGTGCGGGCTCTCGCGGCTGTCGCTGCGCTCGTTGGTGGCCACCCTGCTCTTCATGGGCTCGGCCGCCGTCACCGTCTATCTCGTTCGCCACTGAGGACTCGAAGCCATGCCCGCCCTTCTTTCAGCGCTCGTCTGCGGCCTCGTGTTCGGCCTCGGGCTCATCCTCTCCGGCATGGTCGACCCCGGCAAGGTGCTGGGCTTCCTCGACCTGGCCGGCGTGTGGGATCCCTCGCTGGCCCTCGTCATGGGCGGCGCGATCGCCGTGGGCCTCGTCGGATTCGGCTTCGCCAAACGCCGCGGCCGCAGCTTGCTCGGCCTGTCGATGCAACTGCCTGCCCTGCGCGCGATCGACACGAAACTCGTCATCGGCAGCGTGCTGTTCGGCATCGGCTGGGGCCTGGCCGGCATCTGCCCCGGCCCCGGCGTGGTAGCCGCTGCGTTCGGTGAATACAAAGCCTTCATCTTCCTGTTGGCCATGTGTTTTGGAATGGTCCTATTCCAGTTGTTTGGACCTCGGCCGCGGTGAGAGACACCCATCTGAAGGGGCCGACCTGAAAAGCAAGCTGACTGACAGGTGAAGCAAGGCATCTCGAATGTGTCGGAACGTAAATTGCGCGACTTCAGCCAATCGCCTGGTTCGCGCACATGCCTCCCTCGCCGCTCACCATCGTTCATGTCGTGTTTTCTTCCCGCATCGCAGGGGGGGAGCAGTACTGCATCGACCTCGCGCACGCGCAAGCGGCGCAAGGCCATCGCGTCCACCTGATCGGCCCGGAGCGTTCGGTGATCCCCACGGCACTCGACGGCAACGTGCAATACCACGGCCTCAAGCTGCCGCTGCTGCGCGCCTGGCGCGTGCGCCGCATCGCCCGCCGCCTCGGCGCCCACGTGGTGCACGGCCACCTCGGCCCGGCCTGCAAGGCCACCGCGCATTGCGACGACTCGGCCCGCGTCGGCACGCTGCACGTCGGCTACAAGCCACACCAGCACGCGCAGCTCGACGGTCTGGTCTGCGTCAACCATGCCCAGCCGCAGCAACTCAAGGGCTACGAAGGCCGCCACCGCGTCATCAGCAACTGGGCGCCGGAGCGCTCGTTCACCGCCAAGCAGAGCCTGCGCGACGAACTTGGCCTGAACCCGGCGCAACTGCTCGTCGGCGCCGTCGGCCGCCTGGACGCCAGCAAGGGCATGGACCTGCTCGTCACCGCCTTCAAGCAGTACGCGCCAACCGATGCCGTGCTCGCCATCCTCGGTGAGGGCAAGCAACGCGCCGAGCTGGAAGAGCTGGCCGCCGGCGATCCGCGCATCCACCTGCTCGGCTTCCGCCGCGACGTGGACGCTGCGCTCCAGTGCATGGATCTGTTCGTCTCGCCCTCGCGCGAAGAGAGCTTCGGCCTGGCGATCCTCGAAGCAATGAAGGCCGGCCTGCCCGTGCTCTCCACCGCCACCGAAGGCCCGCGCGAACTGCTGCGCGACCAGCCGGGCGTGCTCGTGCCGATCAACCAGGCCCCGGCGCTCGGCCGCGCGCTGCGCAACGCCCTCGCCGGCCTGCGCGGCGGCCAGCACGGCCAGCGCGAACCGGTGCGCTACAACATCAGCGCCTACGACCGCCAGAACGCGGTGCGCCAGGTGATCGGCTTCTACGGCGAGCTGCTGGCCCCGCGCTCGCAGGCGCAGCACGCGATGCCCAGCGGCATGCCCGTCCACGCCTGATGCTGAAGCGACCGAGCAGCGACATGTGGCGCGTGGGCATCGTGCCCGCGCCGATCAAGGGGTTGGACGAGGCCAGGCTCGCCAGCCTGCGCGAGTCCGTCTGCTGGCTGCCTGACGCTGGCCCATGGCGTTATCTGGCCGACCCGTTCGGCCTGGTGCGCGGCGACACGCTGCACATCTTCGTGGAGGCCTACGACTACCGCACCAAGCGCGCCAACATCGAGCGCCACGAGCTGGCGCTCGACGGCCTCGTGTGGCGGAGCAAGCAGGTCGTGCTCGATCTGCCCGTCCATCTCTCTTTCCCGCAAGTGTTCGAGCATGGCGGCGACACGTGGATGCTGCCCGAGACGCATCAGGCGAACGAACTGGCGTTGTATCGCGGCGATGCCTCGCTGAACCGCTGGGAGCGCGTTTTGCCGCTGCTGCAAGGCCTTCCGGTGGCCGATGCTTCGCTGATCGAAGTGGATGGCCGCTGGTGGATGTTCTACACGCTGGTCGGCAAGGGTGGACGCGATCAGCGCGAGTTGCATGTTGCGCATGCCGACAGCCTGTTCGGCCCGTGGCGCGAATGCGCGGGCAATCCGGTGTTGACCGATCTGTCGGGCGCTCGCCCGGCCGGGCGGCCCTTCGTCGATGCAGCCGGTCATGTCTGCCTGCCGGTGCAGGATTGCAGCGGCGGCTATGGCAGCGCCACGCGCATGCTGCGCATGCTCGAACTGACGCCGGACCGCATCCGCATCGAGGCGCTCGACCTGCGGCTGACGGGCGATCTCGTGTCGAACGAATTCATGGCCGGCCTGCACACGCTCTCGGCCTGCGGTGAGTTCACGCTGATCGACGTGAAGCGCATTGACCGCTCGCGCGGCCGGCAGTGGCTGGACCTGAAGCGCCGCGTGCGGCGCCTCGGCGGCAAGCTACAGGCTGTCCAGGCTCCAGCGCGGACGGATCTCGAAGCCACCGCCCTCTGAGGGCGCGGCCAGCCCGCGTTGCAGGCGCAGCGCGGCGGCCATGGCGATCATGGCGCCGTTGTCGGTGCACAGGCGCAGCTCGGGGTAGTGCACGCGGATGCCGCGCTTGGCGCAGGCGGCGTTCAGTTGCTCGCGCAGCGACTTGTTGGCGCCCACGCCGCCGGCGACGACCAGGCGCTTGAGGCCCGTCTCCTTCAGCGCCAGCAGTGATTTCTTCAGCAGCACTTCGACGATGGCGGCCTGCGTGGATGCGGCCAGGTCGGCGCGCTGCTGCTCGGTCGGTTTGTCGCCCAGTTTCTTGACCTGCGTGAGCACGGCCGTCTTGAGGCCGGCAAAGCTGAAGTCCGGCTTGCCCGAATGCAGCAGCGGGCGCGGCAGCGCGAAGGCTTGCGGGTCGCCGCTCTCGGCGAGCTTGGCCAGATGCGGGCCGCCGGGATACGGCAGGCCGAGCAGCTTGGCGCTCTTGTCGAAGGCTTCGCCGGCGGCGTCGTCGATCGTCTCGCCGAGCAGCTCGTAGCTGCCGACGTCGTCCACGCGCATCAGCTGCGTGTGCCCCCCGGAAACGAGCAGCGCGACGAAGGGGAATTCGGGAGGATCGGCGGAGAGGAACGGCGAGAGCAGATGGCCTTCGAGGTGGTGCACGGGCATCGCCGGCTTGCCGAGCGCAGCCGCGAGCGAGACCGCAACGCCAGCGCCCACCAGCAATGCGCCCGCCAACCCCGGCCCCTGCGTGTACGCAATGACGTCCACATCGGCCAGTTCGCAGCCTGCCTGCTGCATAACTTCCCGAGTCAGCGGCAGCACGCGGCGGATGTGATCGCGCGAAGCCAGCTCGGGCACCACGCCGCCATAGGCCTGGTGCATGCTGATCTGGCTGTACAGGGCTTCAGCGCGCAGCTGCGGCGCCGCAAGCCCGTCGAACTCCACGAGCGCCACGCCCGTTTCGTCGCAGCTCGACTCGAAGCCCAGGACTTTCACTTCTCTTTGGCGTGATTGATCGAGTACTTCGGGATCTCGACCGTGACGTCCTGCTGGCCGATGATGGCCTGGCACGAGAGCCGCGAATCGGGCTCCAGACCCCAGGCGCGGTCCAGCATGTCTTCCTCGCCCTCTTCCATCTCGGAGAGCGAACGGGCGCCGGCGCGCACGATCACGTGACAGGTCGTGCAGGCGCAGACCTGATCGCAGGCGTGCTCGATCTCGATGCCGTTTTCGAGCAGCGCCTCGCAGATCGAGGTGCCGGGCGGGGCCGAGACTTCAGCGCCGTTGGGCGCGTACTCGGCGTGCGGCAGGATCTTGATGATGGGCATTCAGAGATTCTCGATGTTTCGGCCGGTCAGCGCTTGCTGAATGCCGCGGTTCATGCGTTCGGCGGCGAAGGCTTCGGTGCCTTCGGCCAGCGTTTCGACGGCGGCGGTGATGGCGTCGGCGTCTTCGGTTTCGGCGGCGCGAATGACGGCGGCCATCAGATCGTCGATGGCAGCGCGGGCTTCGGCGCTCAGCAGATCGCCGTCAGCCATCAACGCCGAATGCGTCGCCAGCACCATGCGTTCAGCTTCGACACGCGCCTCGCGCAGCTTGCGGGCGGCCATGTCGGCCTCGGCGCTGCTGAAGCCGTCCTTGAGCATGTTGGCGATCTGATCGTCGGCCAGGCCGTAACTCGGCTTGACCTGCACGGCCGCTTCCACGCCCGAGGTCAGCTCCTTGGCGGAGACGCTCAGCAAGCCGTCCGCATCGACCTGGAAGCTCACGCGGATGCGCGCGGCGCCGGCCACCATCGGCGGGATGCCGCGCAGCTCGAAGCGGGCGAGCGAGCGGCACTCGCTGACCAGCTCGCGCTCGCCCTGGACGACGTGCAGCGCGAGCGCCGTCTGGCCGTCCTTGAAGGTTGTGAAGTCCTGCGCGGCGGCGACGGGGATCGTCGAGTTGCGCTCGATGATGCGCTCGGCCAGGCCGCCCATGGTTTCCAGACCCAGCGAGAGCGGGATCACGTCGAGCAGGAGCAGCTCGCCGTCGCGGCCGTTGCCGGCCAGCGCATTGGCCTGGATGGCGGCGCCGAGCGCCACGACTTCATCCGGGTTCACGTTGGTCAGCACTTCGCGGCCGAACAGCTCGCTCACGGCCACGCGCACGCAGGGCATGCGGGTGGAGCCTCCGACCATGACGGTGCCTTGCACTTCGTCGGCCTTGACCTTGGCGTCGCGCAGCACGCGGCGGACGCTGGTCAGGGTCTTGTCGATCAGGGGCTTGGCGATTTGTTCGAACTGGGCGCGGGTGACGGCGACGTTCAGGGCGCCTGCGTCGAGCTTGGCGGTTAGCGTCGTTTGATCGGCGCTGGACAAGGCTTCCTTGGCGGCGCGAGCGGCCACGAGCACGGCGCGCTTGTCACGGGCGGTGGCGGCGCTCAAACCGGCCTGAGCGAGCGCCCAATCGGCCAGCGCATGATCGAAATCGTCGCCGCCGAGGGCCGCATCGCCGCCGGTGGCGACCACCTCGAACACGCCCTTGGTCAGACGGAGCAGCGAGATGTCGAAGGTGCCACCGCCGAGGTCGTACACGGCGTAGAGGCCTTCGGAGGCGTTGTCCAGACCGTAGGCGATGGCCGCCGCGGTCGGCTCGTTGATCAGCCGAAGGACCTTGAGACCGGCCAATTGAGCGGCATCCTTGGTGGCTTGGCGCTGCGCATCATCGAAGTACGCCGGCACCGTGATCACGGCGCCGAACACGTCGTCCATGAACGTGTCTTCCGCGCGGAACCGCAGCGTGGCCAGGATCTCGGCCGAGACTTCGACGGGCGACTTCAGCCCGTGGCGCGTGTGGATCGACAGCATCCCCGGCGTGTCTTCAAAGCGGTACGGCAGCTTCTCCGCGCCAGCCACGTCCGCCACACGGCGACCCATGAAACGCTTGACGCTGACGACCGTGTTCTCCGGATCTTCGGCTTGCTGAGCCAGCGCATCGGCGCCGATCTGCCGGCCGTTGTCTTCGAGATAGCGAACAGCCGACGGCAGGATCACGCGACCCTGCTCGTCCGGCAGGCATTCCGCATGCCCGTGCCGCACCGAGGCCACGAGCGAATGCGTCGTGCCCAGGTCGATGCCCACGGCGATGCGGCGTTCGTGCGGGTTGGGCGACTGGCCCGGTTCGGAGATCTGGAGCAGGGCCATGGTTCAGGAAAGGTTGTCGATTCGCTTGGCGATGTCGTAGCGGAAGCGCTGGATGAACATCAGCGCCCTCACCCGCTGCGCCGCGGTGGTGGCGTCATTCGCATCATCGAGCAGGTGCCGGACTTCTTCGAGCAGCGCGGTTTCTCGCTGCTCCACTTGGGTGTCGATGGCTTCGACGGCGGCCAGCGTGGCCGCATCGTCGAGCGCCTCGCGCCATTCCATCTGCTCCATCAGGAAGGCAGCCGGCATGGCGGTGTTCTCGTGCGCCTGGATCGGCGCGCCGCGCAGCTCGCTCAGGTAGGCGGCGCGGGCCAGCGGATCGCGCAGGCGCTTGTGGGCTTCGTTGACGCGCACGGCCCATTGCATGGCGATGCGCTGCGCGGCGGCGCCTTCGGAGGCGAAGCGGTCCGGATGCACCTGCGCCTGCAAGCGCTTCCAGCTCGCATCGATCTCGGCGCGCTCCTGCTGCTGGCGCTCGGCCAGTCCGAAGAGTGCGAAGTCGTTGTCGGTCAGCTTCATCAACGGGGGTCAACAGAAAGGAAAAAGCGCGACCCGAGGCCGCGCCCTGAACAGGAGACGGCGTTCAGATGCGGAAGGATTCACCGCAGCCGCAACGATCCTTCTCGCGCGGGTTGCGGAACTTGAAGCCTTCGTTGAGGCCTTCGCGGACGAAGTCGAGTTCGGTGCCGTCGAGGTAGGGCAGGCTTTTCGGATCGATCAGGATCTTCACGCCGTGGCCCTCGAAGACCATGTCTTCGGGCGCCACTTCGTCGGCGTACTCGAGCTTGTAGGCCAGGCCCGAGCAGCCCGTGGTCTTGACGCCCAGGCGCACGCCCACGCCGCTGCCGCGCTTGGCGATATAGCGCGTGACGTGGCGTGCAGCCGCTTCGGTCAGGGTCACCGACATCGCTTGCGTTCCTTTGTCTTGTTCTTCTTGTGGAGCCGGATCAGGCGTTGTGCTTGGCGCGGTAGTCGTCCACGGCCGCCTTGATGGCGTCTTCGGCCAGGATGGAGCAGTGGATCTTCACCGGCGGCAGGGCCAGTTCTTCGGCGATGGCGGTGTTCTTGATCGTCAGCGCTTCGTCGAGCGACTTGCCCTTGACCCACTCGGTCACGAGCGAGCTGGACGCGATGGCCGAGCCGCAACCGTAGGTCTTGAACTTGGCGTCCTCGATCAGGCCGGTGGCCGGGTTCACCTTGATCTGCAACTTCATCACGTCGCCGCAGGCCGGTGCGCCGACCATGCCGGTGCCGACGTCCTCGTCACCCTTCTCGAAGGTGCCGACGTTGCGGGGGTTTTCGTAGTGGTCAACGACCTTTTCGCTGTAAGCCATGATTGATCTCCAGTACTACTTTGTTCAGTGAGCTGCCCACTTGATCGTGGAAAGGTCGATGCCGTCCTTGAACATCTCCCAGAGCGGCGAGAGTTCGCGGAGCTTGGCCACGCGGTCCTTCAGGACCGAGATGGCGTAGTCGATCTCTTCCTCGGTCGTGAAACGGCCGATGGTCATGCGCAGCGAGGAGTGAGCGAGCTCATCGCTGCGTCCCAGGGCGCGCAGCACATAGCTGGGCTCCAGGCTGGCGGACGTGCAAGCCGAACCGGACGACACCGCCAGGCCCTTCACGCCCATGATCAGCGACTCGCCTTCCACGTAGTTGAACGAGATGTTCAGGTTGTGCGGGACGCGGCGTTCCAGGTCGCCGTTGATGAAGACCTGCTCGATGCCTTGCAGGCCGGTCAGCAGACGCTCATGCAGGGCGCGGATGCGCGTGTTCTCTTCGTGCATCTCGGCCTTGGCGATGGCGTACGCCTCGCCCATGCCGACGATCTGGTGCGTGGCCAGCGTGCCCGAACGCATGCCGCGCTCGTGGCCGCCACCGTGCATCTGGGCTTCCAGGCGCACACGGGGCTTGCGGCGCACGAACAGCGCGCCGATGCCCTTGGGGCCATAGGTCTTGTGCGAGGCCAGGCTCATCAAATCGATGGGCAGCTGGGCCATGTCGATGTCGATCTTGCCGGTGGCCTGGGCGGCGTCCACGTGGAAGATGATGCCCTTCTCGCGGCAGATCTTGCCGATCGTGACGACGTCCTGGATCACGCCGATCTCGTTGTTCACGAACAGCACCGAGGCCAGGATCGTGTCTTCGCGCAGCGCAGCCTTGAAGGCTTCGATGTCGACCAGACCGTTTTCCTGGACATCGAGGTAGGTCACGTCGAAGCCCTGGCGCTCGAGTTCGCGGCAGGTGTCCAGCGTCGCCTTGTGCTCGGTCTTGAGCGTGATGATGTGCTTGCCGCGCGTCTTGTAGAACTGCGCAGCGCCCTTCAGCGCGAGGTTGATCGACTCGGTGGCGCCGGAGGTCCAGACTATTTCTCGAGGGTCGGCGTTGATCAGCTCGGCCACCTGCACGCGCGCCTTCTCCACGGCTTCTTCAGCCTCCCAACCCCAGGCGTGGCTGCGGCTGGCCGGATTGCCGAAATGCTCGCGCAGCCACGGGATCATGGCGTCGACGACGCGCGGATCCACGGGCGTCGTTGCGCCGTAGTCCAGGTAGATCGGGAAATGCGGGGTCATGTCCATGGAACGGAGACTCTTCTTTGTTTATTGTTTGGTGAAGCTGTTGCCCAGGGCGAACACGGAGTTCGGCGCGGTGATGCGGATGGGCTTGACGACGGGCGTGCTGGAGATGGCACGCTTGATCGGCGCGTCCTCGATGACAACGCCCTTGGCGAGCTGGTCGTCCACGAGTTTCTTCAGCGAGACCGAGTCGAGGTACTCGATCATCTTGGCGTTGAGCGCGGTCCAGAGCTCGTGCGTGATGCACTTGCCGGTGTCCTCGCCCATGCAGTTTTCCTTGCCGCCGCAGCCGGTGGCGTCGATGGGCTCATCGACGGCCACGATGATGTCGGCCACGGTGATCTCATCGGACTTGCGGCCGAGCGAGTAACCGCCGCCGGGGCCGCGCGTGCTTTCCACCAGCTCGTGGCGGCGCAGCTTGCCGAACAGCTGTTCCAGGTAGGACAGCGAGATCTGCTGGCGCTGGCTGATCGCGGCGAGCGCAACCGGGCCGCTGTTTTCGCGCAGGGCCAGATCAATCATCGCAGTGACGGCAAAACGACCTTTGGTGGTGAGGCGCATGAGTACTCTCCTTCAGGGCCTTTTACGGCAGAGGGGCCTCGAAGCTGCCTACAACGGGATGAAGCAGACGGAGCCCGGACCGGGCCAACCTGTCGCCGATCAACGGATCAAGCGGTGACGGGTTAACCCGGAGCAATTTCCGAGCATTTTACTCGATTACTCTGAAGCTTGCTTGGCGCGCCTCAGTCCGGTCTCAGGAAGCCTTGATCGGCACCACGTTGTCGTGCAGCGCAGCACCGAAAGCCTGCTCCTTCAGCTGCGACAGCTGGTCCCGCACGCGGGCGGCCTGCTCGAATTCCAGGTTGCGGGCGTGCTCCAGCATTTTCTTCTCGAGCTGGGCGATGCGCTTGCCGAGGTCCTTCTCGGACAGCTCCTCCACCTCGGCCGCCTGGATCAACTTGGCATCGTCGCGACCGGATTTCTCGGAGTAAACCCCATCGATCAGGTCCTTGATGCGCTTGTTGACGCTCTTGGGCGTGATGCCCATCTCCTCGTTGAAGGCCAGCTGCTTGGTGCGGCGGCGTTCCGTCTCGCCCATGGCCTTGCGCATCGATTCGGTGATGCGGTCGGCGTAGAGGATCGCCTTGCCGCGCAGGTTGCGGGCGGCGCGGCCGATGGTCTGGATCAGGCTGCGCTCGCTGCGCAGGAACCCTTCCTTGTCGGCGTCCAGGATGGCGACCAGGGAGACTTCGGGGATGTCCAGGCCTTCGCGCAGCAGGTTGATGCCGACCAGCACATCGAAGGTGCCCAAGCGCAGGTCGCGCAGGATCTCCACGCGCTCGACCGTGTCCACGTCGGAGTGCAGGTAGCGGACCTTGACGCCGTTGTCGCTCAAGTAATCCGTTAGCTGCTCGGCCATGCGCTTGGTGAGCACGGTGATCAGCACGCGGTCGCCTTCGCTGACGCGCTCCCGGATTTCCTGGAGCACGTCGTCCACCTGGTCACGCGCCGGGCGCACGATCACTTCGGGGTCCACGAGGCCGGTCGGGCGCACGAGCTGCTCGACCACCTGGCCGGCGTTGTCCTTCTCATAGTCGGCCGGCGTGGCCGAGACGAACACGGCCTGGCGCATCTTGCGCTCGAACTCGGCGAACTTCAGCGGGCGGTTGTCCATGGCCGAGGGCAGGCGGAAGCCGTATTCCACGAGCGTCGATTTGCGCGCCCGGTCGCCGTTGTACATGCCGCCGAACTGGCCGATCAGGACGTGGCTTTCGTCGAGGAACATCAGCGCGTCGGGCGGGAGGTAGTCCACCAGCGTGGGCGGCGGGTCGCCGGGCGCGGCGCCGCTCAAGTGGCGCGTGTAGTTCTCGATGCCCTTGCAGTGGCCGACTTCCTGGAGCATCTCCAGGTCGAAGCGCGTGCGCTGCTCCAGGCGCTGCGCCTCCACGAGCTTGCCTTCCTTCACAAAGAAGGCCACGCGCTCGCGCAGCTCTTCCTTGATCGTCTCCATCGCGGCGACCACGCGCTCGCGCGGCGTCACGTAATGGCTACTCGGGTAGACCGTGAAACGCGGGATCTTCTGGCGGATCTGGCCGGTCAGCGGGTCGAACAGCGTCAGCGTCTCCACTTCGTCGTCGAACAGCTCGATCCGCAGCGCCAGTTCGGAATGCTCGGCCGGGAAGACGTCAATCGTGTCGCCGCGCACGCGGAAGATGCCGCGGGTGAATTCCATCTCGTTGCGGCTGTACTGCATGCGCACGAGCTGGGCGATCACGTCGCGCTGGCCCATCTTGTCGCCGGTGCGCAGGGTCATGACCATCTGGTGGTAGTCGGCCGGGTTGCCGATGCCGTAGATGGCCGAGACGGAAGCCACGATCACCACGTCGCGCCGCTCCATCAGGCTTTTGGTGCACGAGAGGCGCAGCTGCTCGATCTGCTCGTTGATCGCGCTGTCCTTCTCGATGAACAGGTCGCGCTGGGGGACGTAGGCCTCGGGCTGGTAGTAGTCGTAGTAGCTGACGAAGTACTCGACGGCGTTGTTCGGGAAGAAATCGCGGAACTCGCTGTACAGCTGCGCCGCCAGCGTCTTGTTGGGCGCGAAGACGATGGCCGGCCGACCCAGCCGGGCGATCACATTGGCCATCGTGTACGTCTTACCGGAGCCCGTCACGCCCAGCAAGGTCTGGAAGGAAAGCCCGTCGCCGATGCCCTCCACCAGCTGCTGGATCGCCGCGGGCTGATCCCCCGCCGGCGGGAACGGTTGGAAGAGCTGGAACGGCGAGCCTTCGAAGGAGACGAATTCGCCCTTCACGGCTTGCGCGTCTTCCTGCTGTTGATCTGAGTCGTTAGATGCTGGCCGCATGGGGCTTACCCCTAGAATTCCGTCGTTGAACCCGCGAGCGTAGCGCACTGCTGCTTCGCACCCTCACCCGTTATTGCCACCGTCTTGTCAGGAAGAACCATGAGCTTGTTTGCCGCCGTCGAAATGGCCCCTCGCGACCCCATCCTGGGCCTGAACGAACAGTTCAACGCCGACACGCGCGCCAACAAGGTCAACCTGGGCGTGGGCGTCTACTACGACGAGAACGGCAAGCTGCCGCTGCTCAAGTGCGTGGCGCAGGCCGAGGCCGAGCTGCAAGCCACGCCGAAGCCGCGCGGCTACCTGCCCATCGACGGCATCGCCGCCTATGACAAGGCCGTGCAGGAGCTGGTCTTCGGCGCCGGCAGCGCCATCCTGGCCGCCAAGCGCGTCGCCACCGTGCAGGCCATCGGCGGCACGGGCGGCCTGAAGATCGGCGCCGACTTCCTGAAGCGCCTGAACCCGAACGCCGAGGTGCTGATCTCCGACCCCTCCTGGGAAAACCACCGCGCGCTGTTCACGAACGCCGGTTTCAAGGTCGGCACCTACCCGTACTACGACGCCGCCAACCGCGGCATCAATTTCGACGGCATGCTGGCTGCGTTGAACGGCGCCGCTGCGGGCACGGTCGTCGTCCTGCACGCCTGCTGCCACAACCCGACCGGCTATGACCTGACGCCCGCCCAGTGGGATCAGGTGGTCACCGCCGTGAAGGCCCGCAACCTCGTGGCCTTCCTCGACATGGCCTACCAGGGCTTCGGCGAAGGCATCCAGGAAGACGGCGCCGTGATCGAGCAGTTCGTGGCCGCCGGCCTGGACTTCTTCGTCTCCACCAGCTTCTCCAAGAGCTTCTCGCTGTACGGCGAACGCGTCGGCGCCCTGAGCGTGGCTTGCGCCACGGCTGAAGACCAGGCGCGTGTGCTCTCGCAGCTCAAGATCGTCATTCGCACCAACTATTCCAACCCGCCGACGCACGGCGGCACGGTCTGCGCGCTGGTGCTGAACACGCCGACGCTGCGCACGCTCTGGGAAGAAGAGCTGGCCGGCATGCGCGTGCGCATCAAGGCCATGCGCAGCGCGCTGGTCGAGGCGCTGCAAAAGGCCGGCGTGAAGGACGATCTGTCCTTCGTCACCCGCCAGAAGGGCATGTTCAGCTACTCGGGCCTGAACGCCGAGCAGATGCAGCGCCTGCGCAGCGAGTTCGGCATCTACGGCGTGGATTCGGGCCGCATCTGCGTGGCCGCGCTGAACGAGAAGAACCTGCCGGCGGTGGCTGAAGCGATGGCCGCCGTGATGCGCGGATAAAGGGCGGCTGATTTCACGCCAAAAAGGTGCGCCAAGGCATCTCCCGATGCTGCGGCGCACAAAATCTGGCACCATGGAGGCAGTACCCAACTTCCGGCGACCCCGATGCTCTACCAGCTCTATGAAACCCAACGCGCGCTGCTGAGCCCGTTCGCCGAGTTCGCCAGCGCGTCCGCCAAGCTGTACAGCAACCCGCTGTCGCCGTTCGCGCACACGCCGCTGTCGCCGCGCGTGTCGGCCGGGCTGGACCTGATCCACCGCCTGGCCAAGGACTACGAGAAGCCGCAGTTCAACATCACCGGCGTGGACGTGGACGGCGCCGAAGTGGCCGTGCAGGAACTCGCGCCGCTGGTGAAGCCCTTCTGCCGCCTGCTGCGCTTCAAGCGCTACACGGACGATCTGGCCGTGCTGGAGAAGATGAAGTCGCAGCCGACCGTGCTGGTCGTGGCGCCGCTCTCGGGCCACCACTCCACGCTGCTGCGCGAGACCGTGCGCCAGCTGCTCAAGGACCACAAGGTCTACATCACCGACTGGACCGACGCGCGCATGGTGCCGCTGGAATCCGGCCCGTTCCACCTGGACGACTACATCAGCTACGTGCAGGAGTTCATCCGCCACGTCGGCGCCGCCGATTGCCACGTGATCTCCGTCTGCCAGCCCACCGTGCCGGTGCTGGCCGCCATTTCGCTGATGGCCTCCAACGGCGAACAGACGCCGCGCTCCATGACCATGATGGGCGGCCCCATCGACGCCCGCAAGAGCCCGACCGCCGTCAACAACCTGGCCATGAACCGCAGCTTCAGCTGGTTCGAGACCAACGTGATCTACCGCGTGCCCACCAACTTCCCGGGCGCCGGCCGCGCCGTGTATCCGGGCTTCCTGCAGCACACCGGCTTCGTGGCGATGAACCCCGACCGCCACCTGAGCTCGCACTACGACTACTTCATGGACCTGATGCGCGGCGACGACGACGAAGCCGAAGCGCACCGCAAGTTCTACGACGAATACAACGCCGTGCTCGACATGCCGGCCGAGTACTACCTCGACACGATCAAGACCGTGTTCCAGGACTTCGCGCTCGTGAACGGCACCTGGGAAGTCAACGGCCAGCTGGTGCGCCCGCAGGACATCACCGGCACCGCGCTGCTGACCGTGGAAGGCGAGCTGGACGACATCTCCGGCGCCGGCCAGACCCGCGCCGCGCACGACCTCTGCACCGGCATCTCGCCCAAGGACCAGTTCCACTACGACGCCATCGGCGCCGGCCACTACGGCATCTTCTCGGGCCGCCGCTGGCGCGAGAAGGTGTATCCGCAGGTGCGGGACTTCATTGCGGCTTATGACAAGCCGGCGGCTGCTGCGAAGACTCCAGCCAAGAAGGCTGCGGCAAAGGTTGCAGTGAAGGCTGCCGCCAAGACCCCCGCCGCAAAGAAGGCCGCGCCTCGCAAGCGCACGACCGCCGTCAAGTGAACCTCGCCGAACGCATCGACGCCGCGCTGCCGCAGACCCAATGCACGCGCTGCGGCTACCCGGACTGCCGCTCCTACGCCGAGGCCGTCGCCGCTGAAGAGGCGGGCATCAACCAGTGCCCGCCTGGCGGTGAGGAAGGCATCGTTCGCCTCTCCTCGATCACCGGCCGCCCTGCTCTGCCGCTGAGCGCCGACCACGGCGTCGAGGCCCCGCGCGTGCTGGCCGTGATCGATGAGAGCTGGTGCATCGGCTGCACGCTCTGCATCAAGGCCTGCCCGGCGGACTGCATCGTCGGCGCGCCCAAGCAGATGCACCTGATCGTCGCCGAGCAATGCACGGGCTGCGAGCTTTGCGTGCCGGCCTGCCCGGTCGATTGCATCTCGCTCGTGGAAGCCACGCCGGGCAAGAGCGGCTGGGCAGCCTGGAGCCAGCCGCAGGCCGAGGAGGCCAGGCAGCGCTTCGAGTTCCGCAAGTTCCGCCGGCATCGCGAGAAGGTCGAGAACGACGAACGGCTCGAAGGCAAGCTGGAACACAAGCTGGCCGATCTGCCCGCCGCGAGCAAGATCACCGAGGCGCCGGAACTCGACCGCAAGCGCGCGATGATCGAAGCTGCGCTGGCACGGGCGCGAGCCAAGCGATGATTGCGGCATGAACGCCGCCGACATCGAACACTTCTTTGCCACGCTCAAGGCCGCCAACCCGGCGCCGCAGACGGAGCTCGAATACACCAGCGTCTTCGAGCTGCTGGCCGCCGTCCTGCTCTCCGCCCAGGCCACCGACGTGGGCGTCAACAAGGCCACCCGCAAGCTCTATCCGGTGGCGAACACGCCCGCCAAGATCCTGGCGCTGGGCGTGGACGGCCTCTCCGAATACATCCGCACCATCGGCCTCTACCGCACCAAGGCGGCCAACCTGATCAAGACCTGCCAGATCCTGATCGAGAAGCACGGCGGCGAGGTGCCGGGCACGCGCGAGGAACTCGAAGCGCTGCCGGGCGTGGGCCGCAAGACGGCCAACGTCGTCCTCAACGTCGCCTTCGGCCAGCCGACGATGGCCGTGGACACGCACATCTTCCGCGTCTCCAACCGCACGGGCCTGGCGCCGGGCAAGACGCCGCTGGCCGTGGAGCTGCAATTGCTCAAGCGCGTGCCCGAGGAATACGCCGTCGATTCCCACCACTGGCTGATCCTGCACGGCCGCTATGTGTGCAAGGCTTTGAAACCCGATTGCGGAGCGTGCCAAGTCCGACCGTTTTGCGATTTCGGTCGGGCCCTAGAATTGCCCGCTTGAACCTTAGATTCGGGAAGCCATGTCCAGCATCTCCGACCTGATCGAGCGCGTCGAGCGCCTCCTGCTGCGCCATGAGGAACTCCAGCGCACGAACGCCCTGCTGCACGAACAAGTCCAGGCCTTGAGCGTCGAGCGCGACAGCCTGCGCTCGCGGCTGTCCGCTGCGCGCTCGCGCGTGGACGCCCTGCTCGAACGATTGCCTGCGGAAGCCGAGACCACGAACGGCAAGGGAGAAGCATGAAACAGATGGAAGTCACCATCATGGGCCAGAGCTACCTGCTCGGCTGCCCCGAGGGCGGCGAAGTGGCGCTCACCAAGGCCGTGACCCAGGTGGACAAGGAAATGAGCGCGATCCGCGATGCGGGCCGCGTGAAGGCGCGCGAGCGCATCGCGGTGCTCGCGGCGCTGAACCTCGCGTATCAGCTGGCCGAGGGTGGCCCGGCGCCGAAGTCGTCTGCCGCGTCTTCCGGTGATGCGAGCGCCGACGGTGCCGCAGACAGCGCCGCTTTGAAGGCCCTCGTCAAGCGCCTCGATGAAGCCCTGAACCAAGACGGGCAATTGCTCTGATTTGCACGAAGGCGTCACACCGGACGCCGTAGAATCGACCCTGTCCATCGCCTCCGTGCGGGCTATATATTTCCTGTTCCGATGCTCATATGAGCCTGGGCTTGGAACATCGTCCGTCCAGCGTGATCGTCTCGCGTCAGATGAACCCAAGGTCGGTCTGACCTCGCCCACCTGAATCCCAGGATTCAGGAATGCGGCCCGCATGGGCTCCGGCGGTGGACACCTAATTTCTCGCCTCACCAGCAGCGCCCTCGATGAACTACTGGCTGATGAAGTCCGAGCCCGATGAGTGCTCGATCGACGACCTCGCGAAAGCGCCCCGGCAGACCGTTCCCTGGGTTGGCGTGCGCAACTACCAGGCCCGCAATTTCATGCGCGACGGCATGCAGATCGGCGATCTGGTGCTGTTCTATCACTCCTCCTGCCCGCAACCGGGCGTGGCCGGCATCGCCGAAGTGGTGAGTACGGCCTACCCGGACGAAACGCAGTTCGACCCGAAGAGCCCGTACTTCGACGCCAAGGCCAAGCGCGAGGAACCGCGCTGGCTGCATGTGGATGTGCGACTGGTGCGCAAGACGCGCCTGCTCTCGCTGGCCGAGATGAAGACCGATTCAAAGCTGGCGACGATGCGAACGCTTCAGCCGGGCAATCGGCTCTCGATCACGCCGGTGACGCCGGCGGAGTGGGCTCGCATGGGCGAGCTGCTGGTGCCGGCTTAGTTCTCGGCTCAGTTGCCGTGCAGTGACCCGAACGGGATCGACGCCAGCACGACCTGATTGCCGCCCCGGCGCTGGGCTTCCACCACGGCCGATTCGCTGGCATGCACCAGCTCTTCCTGCTTGGAAGCCGTGTGCGGGAAGCTGCAAACGCCCATCGAGAGCGTCAGGCCCAGGTCCTCGCCGTTGAGCACGACGATCTGCGCCGTGCACTGGCGGCGCAGTTGCTCCATCCGCGCATGCGCCGTGGCCAGGCCGACGCCCGACAGCAGCACCGCGAAGCGCTCCTCGCCGATGCGGCAGGCCGAGTCCATCGCGCGGGTGTTGGCCCGCAGCATGCGGCCGACGCCTTCGAGCATGCGCTGGCGCGCTTCCTCGGGCTGGGCCTTCACGTCGGCCTTGAGCGGGTCGAGCGCGATCACCACGAGTGCGAACTCGCGGTGCTCACGCGTGGAGAGATCGATCTCGCGCAGCAGCTGGTCATCGAACTGCGCACGCATGTACATGCCCGACTCGACATCGCGTCCGCTGCCGGCCTGCACCTGGCGGCGCGCCTCTTCCAGCGCCTGCTGCTGCTGCTCGATCTGGGTCAGCGCGCGTTGCAGATGGCCTTCGCGGTTGCGCTCTTCGGTGCGCTCGTGCCAGACGGCCAGCAGATGGTCGGTGCCCAGCGGCACGCGGGCGACCGAGAACTCGCGGCGGCGGCCGCCGATCTCCAGGCGGTGTTCGCTGACGATCAGGTTGCGCTGCGCCATCACGGTCTGCTCGACGCGACGCATCGCGATCGCTTCGTCCGAGCGCATCAGCTCGTTGTCCATGCGGCCGGCCATCGGGCCCTTGTCGAAGACGGCGGCAAGATGGTCGGAACCGTAGACATAGCGACCCGTCGTCACCTGCTTGATCGCCGCATGGGCGTGCAGCGGCTCGATCAGGCCGAGCAGGGCGGCACCCAGTTCGCTGGCCGGAGCGGGCTGCTCGGCCAGCCAACGCGTCAGGCTGGCTGCACCGGAGTTCGGCTCGTCAGGTGATGCGGCGGAGGTGTTCATTTGTCCCTGATGTTTTTGCCAATGTCTGGGGATGCGGGCATCGGCGAATAGTATCCAAGAACCCTCGGGGTTACAGGTCTAATATTGGGTTTTTGTTGCGGCGGCGAAAACGCTTTCGCAAGTCTCCTTCCCCTCCCCCATGCAAGCTTTTGATCTGGTCGTCGTCGGAGCCGGCGCGGCCGGCCTTTTTTGCGCCGGCATCGCCGGGCAACGCGGCCTCTCCGTCCTTGTCATTGACCACTCGGAAAAACTGGCCGAGAAGATCCGCATTTCCGGCGGCGGCCGCTGCAATTTCACCAACCGAGAAGCCACGCCGGCGCAGTTCCTCTCCGACAACCCGCACTTCTGCCGCTCGGCGCTGGCGCGCTACACACCGCAGGATTTCATCGGGCTGGTCAAGCAGCACGGCATCGCGTTCCACGAGAAGCACAAGGGGCAGCTGTTCTGCGATGAGTCGAGCGAGCAGATCATCGAGATGCTGCGCCGCGAGTGCGAGGTCGGCGGCGTGCAGCGCTGGCAGCCGTGCACCGTTGCTGCGGTGCGCGATCGAGCCGAAGGGGGCTTCGAGCTGGAGACCTCGCGCGGCCCGGTGACGGCGCGCAACCTGGTCGTCGCGAGCGGCGGCCTCTCGATCCCCAAGATCGGTGCCAGCGACTGGGGCCTGCGCCTGGCCAAGCAGTTCGGCCACCGCATCGTCGAGCCGCGTGCGGCGCTCGTGCCGTTGACGTTTGATCCTGAGCTTTGGGCGCCGTTCTCTGCGCTCTCCGGCCTCTCGCTGCCCGTGAAGATCGCCACCGGCAAGGGCAAGGCGCGCGGCGAGTTCCTCGAAGATCTTTTGTTCACCCACCGCGGCCTCTCCGGCCCGGCCGTGTTGCAGATTTCCAGCTTCTGGCTCGAAGGCCAGAGCCTGCAAATCGACCTGCTGCCCGATCAGGACGTGGCCGAGCAGCTCAAGGCGGCCAAGAACAGCTCCCGCAAGCAGCTTGCGAACGAGCTGGCAGGCCTGATGCCCCAGCGCCTGGCCGATGCCTGGCTCGAACGCCTGAAAATCCCCGGCGACCGACCGATGGCCGAGTGCAAGGACGCCGCGCTGGCGCAGCTCGCCGAGCAGCTCCAGCGCTGGCAGCTGGCACCCAACGGCAGCGAAGGCTGGCGCAAGGCCGAGGTGATGCGCGGCGGGGTCGATACCCGCGACTTGAGCTCCCAATCCCTGGAAAGCCGCCTCAAGCCCGGCCTGTTCTTCATCGGCGAAGTCGTGGACGTGACGGGCTGGCTCGGCGGCTACAACTTCCAGTGGGCGTGGGCCAGCGCGGCCGCTTGCGCACGTTCTCTTGAAGTCAATCTGGTAAACACTTGATTTTCGGGTTAGAATCTTCGTCTTTGCTGGCAAACCGCGCGTCGATCCGGAACTTCTATCCGGAAAAAAGACTTTTCGGACACCGAGCGCAATCAAACTAGGAATACTTGATGACCACCATCCGCGTCAAAGAAAACGAGCCGTTCGACGTTGCCCTGCGTCGCTTCAAGCGCACCATCGAAAAGCTCGGTCTGCTGACCGACCTGCGCGCCCGCGAGTTCTACGAAAAGCCGACCGCTGAGCGCAAGCGCAAGAAGGCAGCCGCCGTCAAGCGCCACTACAAGCGCGTGCGCAGCATGCAGCTGCCCAAGAAGCTGTACTGATCTTTATTGATTGGACGGCAGCAGCTTTTGGCTATTCAGCCAAAGTAGCAGCTCAAGAAGCCCGCGCAGGACGCTGCCGCGGGCTTTTTCGTTTCTGGAGTTTGGAAAAATGACCCTCAAAGAACGCATCACCGAAGACATGAAGGCCGCCATGCGCGCGAAGGAAGCCGACAAGCTCGGCACCATCCGCCTGCTGCTGGCCGCCGTGAAGCAGAAGGAAGTGGACGAGCGCGTGGACGTCGACGACGTCGCGCTCGTCGGCATCGTGGACAAGCTGATCAAGCAGCGCAAGGACTCGATCAGCCAGTTCACCGCCGCTGGCCGCATGGACCTGGCCGACAAAGAATCGGCCGAGCTGAAGGTGCTGGAGGTGTACCTGCCGCAGCGCCTGTCTGCCGATGAAATCACCGCCGAGGTCAAGGCCATCGTCGCCGAAGTGGGCGCCACGGGCCCCGCCGACATGGGCAAGGTGATGGGCGCCGTGAAGGCCAAGCTGGCCGGCAAGGCGGACATAGGTCTGGTGTCGGCAGCGGTCAAGGCCGCGCTGGCCGGTTGAGCCGAGGAGCACGAACATGGAAATCTCGGTCCAACAGATCGCCCCGGACTTCTGCGTCGCGCCCCAGCTGGAAGCGGGCGCCATGCAGGCCCTGGCTGACGCCGGCTTCAAGAGCGTGATCAACAACCGTCCCGACATGGAAGGCGGCCCCGATCAGCCGCGCTCGGCCGATGTGGAAGCCGCGGCCCGCGCCGCCGGCCTCGAATACCGCCACCTGCCGGTCAACGGCGCGTACCAGTCGCCCGAGGAGATCGAGGCGATGCGCGCGCTGGTGGATGCGTTGCCGAAGCCGATCCTGGCCTTCTGCCGTTCGGGCGCCCGCTCGACGAAGCTTTACATGCAGGCCACTGCCGCCTGATCTCTCTCATTGAGGGAAAGCCTGAGGAGCGGTGGGCCTACGGCCCCGCTTCTCAGGGCTACAGTGCCGGGCGATGGATGTTCTTCTCAAACTCGCCCGCGCGATCGATCGCCTCTGCGATGCCTTCGGCCAACTCGCCGCCTTCGCCGCCCTCGCCGCCTGTTTCATCAGCGCCGGCAATGCGCTGATCCGCTACGGCGTCGGCGTCAGCTCCAACGCCTTTCTCGAAATCCAGTGGTACCTGTTCGCCGCCTGCGTGATGCTGGGCGCGGCGCAGGTTCTGCGGCTGAACGAACACGTCCGCGTCGATCTGATCTACGGCCGCATTCCGGTGCGCGCGCGGGTCTGGATCGACATCCTCGGCATCCTGCTGTTCCTGCTGCCGGTGATGGGCTTCTGCCTCGCGCTGAGCTGGGACTTTTTCATCGCCAAGTTCCAGAGCGGTGAGATGTCCAACGACGCCGGCGGCCTGATCCGCTGGCCGGCCGCGCTGCTGCTGCCGCTGGGCTTCGCGCTCGTGTGCCTTCAAGCAGTGGCTGAACTGATCAAGCGCGCAGCCTGGCTGCAAGGCCGCATCGAGATGGACCTCCAGTACGAGAGGCCGCTGCAATGATCTCGATGGAACATTTCCCTGCGCTGATGTTCGCGGGCCTGATAATCGTGATGCTGATCGGCTTCCCCGTCGCCTTCTCCTTGGCCGCGCTGGGCCTGGCCTGCGGCTTCTACGCGATCAGCCAGGGCTGGTTCCCGGCGGAGTTCATGCTGAGCCTGCCGCAGAACATCTTCGGCATCCTCTCCAACGACCTGCTGCTGGCGATCCCGTTCTTCACATTGATGGGCTCGCTGCTGGAGAAATGCGGCCTGGCCGAAGACATGCTCGACTCGATGGGCCAGCTCTTCGGCCCGATCCGCGGCGGGCTCGGCTACTCGGTGATCATCGTCGGCTTCATCCTCGGCGCGATTACGGGAACGGTCGCCGGCCAGGTGATCGCGATGGCGATGATCGCGCTGCGGGTGATGATGCGCTGGGGTTACAGCATGCGCTACGCCACGGGCGTGCTGGCGGCATCGGGCACGATCACGCAGCTCGTGCCGCCGTCGCTCGTGCTGGTGGTGCTGGCCGATCAGCTGCATCGGCCCGTGGGCGACATGTACAAGGGCGCCTGGGGTCCGTCGATCCTGCAAGTGCTGATCTTCGCCCTGTACACCTTCTTCCTCTCGCGCCTGCGCCCTCAGGACGTGCCCGGCGTGCCCCGGTCAGCGCGCACGCTCAGCGGCTGGAAGCTCGTGCGGCGCTGCCTGCGCGGCATCGTGCCGTCGGCCGTGCTGATCTTCGCGGTGCTGGGCAGCATGGGCGGCCTGCCGGGCATCGACAAGGCCATCTGCACGCCGACCGAGGCCGGCGCGATGGGCGCCGTCGGCGCCTTTGTGCTCGCCGCGCTGCACGGCCGGCTGACCTGGAAGGCCGTCTGGGAATCCACGCAAGGCACCATGCGCATCACCGCGATGGTCGTCTTCATCCTGATCGGCTCGCGCACCTTCTCGCTGGTGTTCCAAGGCGTCGAAGGCGGCGCGTGGCTGGAGCACATGCTGACCGGCCTGCCGGGCGGGAAGATCGGCTTCCTCATCGCCGTCAACGTCTTCATCTTCTTCCTGGCGTTCTTCCTCGACTTCTTCGAGATCGCCTTCATCATCCTGCCGCTGCTCGGGCCCGTGGCCGAGAAGATGGGCATCGACCTCGTGTGGTTCGGCGTGATGCTCTGCGTGAACATGCAGACCAGCTTCATGCACCCGCCGTTCGGCTTCGCGCTGTTCTACCTGCGCGGCATCGCGGACACGCTGTTCAAGAACGGCTCGCTGCCGAAGAAGGTGGAGTCGGACGACATCTACCTCGGCGCCCTGCCCTGGGTGCTGATGCAGTTGCTGCTGGTGGCCGTGGTGATCTTCTGCCCGCAGGTGGTGACGGTGTTCCTGGACAAGCCGGAAGCGCTCGACCTCAACAAGGCGACCGAAATCCTTCAGGACATCGGTCGCTGATCGATCAACCGATCACAAGCCGCGCTGCGACTGCATGAAGTCGTCGAATCCCGCCTCAGCCACACGGAACCAGAGGTTCTGGTCGCGGCGGAACAGCACGAAGTCGTCGTAGATCTTCTTCCAGCGCGGGTTCTTGGCGGAGATCTCGCTGTACAGCGCCTGGCTTTCCTTGAAGGCCTGGTCCATCGCGTCGCGCGGAAAGCGGAACAGCTTGGCGCCGCCGGCCACCAGCTCCTTGAGGGCCTGCGGGTTGCGGGCGTCGTACTTGGCGAGCATGTCGGCGTGGCAGAGCGCCGCAGCGCATTCAACCATCGACTTGTACTCCGCCGACAGCCCGTCCCACGCCTTCGAGTTGATGAAGAAATCGCACTGCGGGCCGCCCTCCCACCATGACGGGTAAGCGTAGTACGGCGCCACCTTGTTCAGGCCGAGCTTCTTGTCGTCGTACGGGCCGACCCACTCGGCGGCGTCCACGGTGCCCTTCTCCAGCGCCGAATACAGCTCCGTGCCCGGGATGCTCTGCGTCACCACGCCGAGCCGCTCCATCACCTTGCCGGCGATGCCCGGGATGCGCATCTTCAAGCCCTTGAGGTCCGCCAGGCCCTTCAGCTCCTTGCGATACCAGCCGCCCATCTGCGCGCCGGTATTGCCGCCGGGGAAGTTGACGATGTTGTAGCCGCGGTAGAACTCGCGCATCAGCTTCAGGCCGTTGCCTTCGTACATCCAGGCGTTCATCTGGCGCGCGTTCAGGCCGAACGGGATCGCGCAGCCGAGCGCGAAAGCTTCATCCTTGCCGACGAAGTAGTACGGCGCGCAATGGCCAATCTCCACCGAGCCGTTCTGCACGCCATCGACCACCGCAGGCGGCGGCATCAGCTCACCGCCGCCGTGCACGGAGATCTGGAACTTGCCGCCGCTCATCTCGCTGATCTTCTTGGCGAAGAGTTCGGCGGTGCCGGCGAGCGTGTCAAGACTCTTGGGGAAGCTCGATGCGAGGCGCCAGCGCAGTTGCGCCTGGGCGTGGACGATGGCCGGAGCCGTGCCGGCGGCGAGCACGCCGGCCAAGCCGGCGGCGCGAACGAAATGACGACGTTCCATCGTTTGTCTCCGTTGGATTTGCTAGTTATGCGCCGGCCAGCTTCATCTTCGAGATCAAGATCGACCCAACCGTCTTCGTGCCAAGCGTGTACGTGTCCGTGCCGATGCCGATGATGTCCATGAACATCTGGCGCAGGTTGCCGGCGATGGTCACCTCGCTGACCGGGAAGGCGATCTCGCCGTTCTCCACCCAGTAACCGCTGGCGCCCCGCGAGTAGTCGCCGGTCACGTAGTTGACGCCCTGCCCCATCAGCTCGGTGACGAACAGGCCGCGGCCGAGGCGGCGCAGCATGGTCTTCAGGTCGTCGCCGGGCGCGGTGAGGCGGCTGGTCATGGTCAGGTTGTGCGAGCCGCCCGCGTGGCCCGTGGTGCGCAGGCCGAGCTTGCGCGCCGAATAGGTGGACAGGAAATAGCCTTGCAGCACGCCGCCATCGACGACCTTGCGCGCATGCGTGGTCACGCCTTCGTCGTCGAACGGCGAGCTGCCCTTGCCTTTCAAGACATGCGGGTCTTCGTCGATGTCGATGTGCGAGGCCAGCACCGGCGTGCCCAGGCTCTCCAGCAGGAAGCTGGCGCGGCGGTACAGCGCGCCACCGCTGGTGGCCTGCACGAGGCCACCGAGCAGACCGGCCGCCACCGTCGATTCAAACAGCACCGGCACTTCGGCCGTCGCCACGCGGCGGGCCTTCAGCCGCGAGAGCGCGCGCTCGGCAGCGTAGCGGCCGACGGCTTCGGGCGCGGCCAGGTCGGCGGCGTCGCGCATCGAGCTGTACCAGGCGTCGCGCTCCATGCCGTTGCCGCGGCCGGCGATGGGCGCGACGGAGATCGAATGGCGCGAGCTGGCGTAACCGCCGCGGAAACCGCGCGAGTTGCCGGTGAAAAAGTGCGATTGCTGGGCGGAGACGCCGGCGCCTTCGCTGTTGGTGATGCGCTTGTCGACGCTGAGCGCCGCCGCCTCGCAACGCAGCGCCAGTTCGGCCGCCTGCGCCGCATCCACATTCCACGGGTGGAACAGATCCAGCTCCGGCCGCGCCGCTTCATCGAGCGAGAGGTCTTCCGCATCCGGCAGGCCAGCCACCGGATCTTCCGCCGTGAAGCGGGCGATGTCGTACGCCGCGCGCACCGTGTCGCGCAGCGCCTGCGGCGAGAAGTCCGAGCTGCTGGCGTTGCCGCGGCGCTGGCCGATGTAGACCGAGACGCCCAGCGACTTGTCGCGGTTGCGCTCGACGTTCTCCAGCTCGCCCTTGCGCACCGAGACCGAGAGGCCGCAGCCCTCGCTCACCTCGACGCCGGCATCGGTGGCACCGATCTTCTTCGCCTCGGCCAGCACTTCCTCCACCAGTTCGCGGAATCGTTCGGGGCTGTAGGAAAAAACGGCGTCTGCGCTGCGGGTGTCGGACATGAAAAGCTTTGTTGACGGGAGTGGGCGACAATCATACTGATCATGAATACCAACGACGCCCACGACGCTTCCGGTGCGGAAGACGACGATTTTTACGACAAGCCCAGCAAGAGCCAGAAGAAGCGTGACATGCACGACCTTCAGGACCTCGGCGACGACCTGCTCACGCTGCCCATGACGCGGCTGGAGCCGCTGGACCTGCCCGAGATCCTCATGGACGCCATCAAGGCGGCCAAGAAGATCACCAACTTCGAGGGCAAGCGCCGCCAGATGCAGTACATCGGCAAGCTGATGCGCAAGGTCGATCCGGAGCCCATCCGCGAGGCCGTGGCCGCCTTCAAGCTCGGCCACGCGCAGGACAGCCTGGCGCTGCACGAGAGCGAAGCCTGGCGCGCGCGTCTGCTCGGCAGCGACAACGAGTTGCAGGTCTTCATCTCGAAGCACCCCGGCATTGACGTGCAGCAGCTGCGCAGCCTGGTGCGCGCCGCCCGCAAGGATGCGGCGCTGGAACCCGAGAAGCGCAGCGGGCGCGCGTTCCGCGAACTGTTCCAGTTCATCAAGGCCGAGGCGAAGCGCGCGCAATCCGGAGCGGCTGACACTCACGAGCCGGAAGCCGACGACGATGAGTGACCCGGTCAAGATCGGCATCGTCTCGATCAGCGACCGCGCCTCCAGCGGCGTCTACGAAGACAAGGGCCTGCCCGCGCTTCAGGAGTGGCTGACCCGCGCTTTGCACAACCCGATCGAGTTCGTGCCGCGGCTTATCCCCGACGAACGCCCGCTGATCGCCGCCACGCTGCGCGAGCTGGTCGACGACGCTCATTGCCACCTCGTGCTGACCACCGGCGGCACCGGCCCGGCCGTGCGCGACGTCACGCCCGAAGCCACGCTCGACGTGGCCGACCGCGAGATGCCGGGCTTCGGCGAGCAGATGCGGCAGATCTCCCTGCACTTCGTGCCGACCGCCATCCTCTCGCGCCAGGTCGCCGTGATCCGCGGCCACGCGCTCATCATCAACCTGCCGGGCCAGCCCAAAGCCATCGCCGAAACGCTGGCCGGTCATGAGAAGGCCAGCGGCATCTTCGCCGCCGTGCCCTACTGCATTGACCTCATCGGTGGGCCTTACCTCGAAACCCGGGAGGACGTCTGCAAGTCCTTCCGCCCCAAGAACGCCATCAAGAAGAACACCCCATGAAAGTCGCAAAAGACACCATCGTCACCATCCAGCTCAAGGTCGCCAACGGCAAGGGCCAGATCATCGAATCGTCGAAGGAACCGGTCGCCCTGCTGATCGGCCACGACAACACCATGCCCGCCATCGAGGAAGCGCTGATGGACCAGGAAGCCGGCTTCGCTGCCAACCTGGACCTGAGCGTGGAGCAGGCGTTCGGCCCGCGCGATGAAAGCCTCGTGCGCAACATCGCCAAGAAGGACTTCCCGGCGGGCGTGAAGGTCGGCGGTCAGCTGGAAATGCGCGAAGGCGATTCCGGTGAGTTCAAGGTCTACACGGTTGCCAAGATCAAGGGCGACACGGTGATCCTCGACGGCAACCACCCGCTGGCCGGCGAGTCGCTCAAGATCGGTCTGAAGCTGATCTCGGTGCGTGCGGCTTCGGCGGAAGAGCTGGCGCATGGTCACGCCCACGGCGACCACGGCCATCACCACTGAAATCAGGCGTCAGCTACTTGACCAGACGCTGAAGGGATTCAGCGTCGAACGCCTCAACCTGCTGGGCATCGCCCGGCACGCAGTCGCGCTTGGTTTCGACCGACAGCTTGCCGATCGCGGCCCAAAGCAGCGCGATCTGGTGGTCCTGTCCGGCGGCGTTGTCGATCAGCCCCTTCATCGCCTGCGCCACCGGGTCGTCGCCCTGCGTGATGCCGTAAGCCGAGAAGCCCATCTTGGCCGCAGCTTCCTCGCGCTTGGCGTCGGCCTGCGCCTCGATGATGCGAGCCGGATTGCCGACAGCGGTAGCACCAGCCGGCACGGGCCGCGTCACCACGGCGCCGGATCCCACGCGCGCGCCAGCGCCGACCGTGAAGCCCCCGAGCACGCACGCATTCGCGCCCACGACCACGCCCGGCTCCAGCGTCGGATGCCGCTTGGCGCCCTTCACCAGCGAGGTGCCGCCCAGCGTCACGCCCTGGTAGATCGTGCAGTCGTCGCCGATCACGCTCATCTCGCCGATCACCACGCCCATGCCGTGGTCGATGAAGACACGGCGGCCGATGGTGGCGCCCGGGTGGATCTCGATGCCCGTCAGCCAACGGCAGAAATGCGAGGTCGCGCGGCCGAACCACTTGAAGTCGTTGCGCCAGAAGGCGTTTGCCGTGCGGTGCAGCATCAGGGCGTGCAGACCCGGATAACACGTGAGCACCTCCCAGGTGGTCCGGGCGGCCGGATCGCGGTCAAGGATGCAGGCGATGTCTTCTCTGAGGCGGGCAAACATAGGTGGCGGAGTTTATCGAGGGCGATCAACCCTTGCCGGCCTTGGTCATTTGTCGTGCAAGACCTCGCAGGATGTGGACCTCTTCCTGCGTGAGGCCGGCGCGGTTGAACAACTGGTTCAGGCGCGGCATCAGCTTCTTGGGCGCGGCGGGGTCGAGGAAGCCGATGTCGGTCAGGCCTTGCTCGAGATGTGTGAGCAGGCCTTGCACGGCTTGTCCGTCGGCCAGTTGCGGATCGGGCGTGCGCGGCGCCACGTTGAAGCCGCCGAGCGCCTGGCGCCAGTCGTAGGCGAGCAGTTGCACGGCCTGCGCCAGGTTGAGCGAGCCGTACTCCGGATGCGTCGGAATCGAGATCACGGCGTGGCAGCGGTAGACGTCCTCGTTCGCCATGCCGTAGCGCTCGGAGCCGAACACCAGTCCGACCGTATGCGCTGAAGCAGCCAGTTCGGCGAACAGCGAACGCGGCTCCCGCGTCGGTGGCCCGAAGTCGCGCGGCGTCATGGCGGTGGCGCAAGCGAAGGTCACGCCTTCGAGCGCCTCTTCCATCGTCTCCACGACGCGCGCCCGCGCCAGGATGTCGGCCGCGCCGCTGGCCATCGCCACGGTCTCCTCCTGGCAGAGCACATCGGCGAAGCGCGGCTTCACCAGCACCAGCTGCGAGAAGCCCATCACCTTCATGGCGCGGGCGGTGGCGCCGACGTTGCCAGGGTGGCTGGTGTTGACAAGAATGAATCGTGTGGATTCCACGCGGGATAACCCTGAGGTTTGCTAGAATCCCAAGATTATCCGGGCCACGCTGCTCGCGATACGCTCTTTCCCATCGCCAGTCCACCTCACACCCGTCACAGGATCCCCGCATGACGCAGCAAGCCGCTCTCCATCCGATGCTCAACGTCGCCATCAAGGCCGCACGTGCAGCCGGCGCCATCATCAACCGCGCATCGATGGACCTGGACATCCTGAAGATCAACACGAAGGCGCCCAACGACTTCGTGACCGAGGTGGACCAGATGGCCGAAGAGATCATCGTCCAGACCCTGCTCGAAGCCTACCCCGACCACGCCATCCTGGCCGAAGAGTCGGGCCGCGGCGGCGCCAAGGATTCCGAATACGTGTGGATCATCGATCCGCTGGACGGCACCACCAACTTCATCCACGGCTTCCCCGTGTACTGCGTGTCGATCGCGCTGGCCCACCGCGGCGTGGTGCAGCAGGCCGTCGTGTACGACCCGACGCGCGACGACCTCTTCTACGCTACCAAGGGCCGCGGCGCCTTCGTGAACAACCGCCGCCTGCGCGTGTCCAAGCGCACCCGCATGAGCGACGCGCTGGTCGGCACCGGCTTCCCGTTCCGCCGCGGCGACAACCCCAAGCGCTACCTCAAGATGTTCGAGGAAGTGATGGCCGAAGTGGCCGGCGTGCGCCGCCCCGGCGCCGCTGCGCTGGACCTCTGCTACGTGGCCGCCGGCTACTACGACGCCTTCTTCGAGACCGGCCTGCAACCGTGGGACGTGGCCGCCGGCTCGCTGATCATCACCGAGGCCGGTGGCCTGATCGGCAACTTCACCGGCGAAGCCGACTTCCTGTACCAGCGCGAAGTCGTCGCCGGCTCGCCCAAGATCTACGGCCAGATGGTGCAGATCCTGGCACCGTACACGCGCGTGATCAAGGAAGAAGACACGACAACCTCGGAAGGCGAAGGCGCTGTCAAACCGACCGCCGCAGACGCCGTGGCCGCTGCTGCCAAGCCGGCAGTCAAGAAGGGTCCCGTGCGCATTCGCAAGACCGAGGTCTGACCCAACTGATGTTCAAGCGCCGCCTTCTCGGCCTGCTGCTGGCGCTCGGCATCGCGGCGCCAGCCTGGGCCGCCGATCCCGTCTGCGTGCTCACTCAGCGCTGGAACGAGGATCCGCCGTTCAGCATGAAGACGGCCGACGGTCAGATCGTCGGCGTCTACGTGGATCTGGCGGCCGCCGCCCTCGCTCGCATGGGCTGCACCGCCAAGCTCATGGAGATGCCGTGGGCGCGGGCGCTGGCTGAACTCAAGGCTGGCAAGCTCGACATCCTGCCGGGCACGCTGCGCAACCCTGAACGCCAGGCCTTCGCGTATTTCGTGGCCGGCCGCTGGTATTCGCGCAACCTCCTGTTCGCGCACGTGGCGACCAAGGAGTTGTGGCCGAAGGCAAGCCTTGAGGAAATCCGCCGCAACGGCTTCCGCCTCGGCGCACAGATCGGCGTGAGCTATGGCCCGGAGTTCTTGGCGCTCGACCGCGAGCCCGACTTCCACGCCCAACTGGCGCTGAGCGGCTCGCGCCAGGCCTTGTGGAAGATGATCGAGCTGCGCCGCATCGACGGCCTGATCGCGGATGAGTGGACGGCCCGCTACGAACTGGCGCAGCTCGGCCTCTCGGCCACGATTCGCGCCACCCCGCTCGTCGTCTCGGACGAAGCCGCCAGCTTCGCCTTCAGCAAGGCCACCGTGCAGCCCGAGTTCGTCGAGCGCTTCGAGGCGGCGCTCGACGCGATGCTCAAGGATGGCAGCTACGCCGCCATCGTCCGCAAGTACGTGCCCGAGGCGACGCCGCCGAAGCGGTGAGTTAGCTCTTCAGCTCAGTCCGCGAGCCGGAAGCTCGCCACTGTCTGCACCAGTTCCGCCGCCTGCTCGCGCAGGCTCTCGGCCGCTGCGGCCGATTCCTCCACCAGCGAAGCGTTCTGCTGCGTCATCTGGTCCAGCTGTTGCACGGCCTGGCCGATCTCGCCGAGCGTGCGCGCCTGGTTGGCGCTGGACGTCGAGATCTCGCCGATGATCTGCGTCACGCGGCGCACGCTGCTGACCACCTCGCCCATCGTCTCGCCGGTTTCGCTGACCAGACGGCTGCCGCCGTCCACGCGCTCGACCGAGGCCGAGATCAGCGCCTTGATTTCGCGAGCCGCTTCGGCGGAGCGTTGGGCCAGCGAGCGCACCTCGCCCGCCACCACGGCAAAGCCGCGGCCCTGCTCGCCGGCACGCGCGGCCTCAACAGCCGCATTCAGCGCGAGGATGTTCGTCTGGAAGGCGATGCCGTCGATCACGCCGATGATGTCGCCGATCTTGTGGGACGCCTGCTGGATGTCGCTCATCGTCTGGACCACCTGCTGCACCATCGCGCCGCCGCGGTCGGCCACGGCCGAGGCCGTCTGCGCCAGCGTGTCGGCCTGACGCGCCGCATCGGCGTTCTGGCGCACGCCGTCGCTGAGCTGGTGCATGGCCGCGCCGGTTTCTTCCAGGCTGCTGGCGGCCTGCTCGGTGCGGTTGGACAGATCCTGGTTGCCCGTGGCGATCTCGCTGGACGCGATGCGCACCTGCTCCGCCGCGCCGCGCACCGAGGCGATCGTGCCGGAGAGCCGCTGCTGCATCTCGGCCAAGCTGCGGCCCAGCGCCGCGAGTTCATCCTGCCCCTCGGCACGCAGCTGCGAAGTCAGATCGCCCTCGGCAATCAGCGCCGTGTGCTGGCGCGCTGCATCGAGCGGCGCCGTCACCGAGCGCGTGATCACCAGCGCCACCGCCACGCCGAGCAGCGTCGCTACCGTCAGCAGCACGACGATCAGGCTGCGCGTGGCGCGCGCCTGGTCCTGCGTCTCGGCCACGGCCTTGATGAGGCTCTCGTGCGTGTAGTCGGCATAGGCGTTGATCGCGTCAAGATAGCTTTCCATCGCCGGGATCAGCTCGCCCGAGATGCCGGCAACCACGTTCTCGCCCGCTTCCTTCTTCTTGGCCAGACCGTCGCGCAGACTCTGGTACGCCTTGCGCTTTTCGCCGATCGTCGCCACGAGGCGCTCTGCCTCCGGCGCCTGCTTCAGGCCATCCAGTTCCTTCTGCACCGCGTCGATGCGGGCGGAAGTTTCCTTGGACTTGCGCGTGAAGGCCTTGACGAAGACGCCGTCCTCGACCGCCATGCTGACGAGCCGGCGCTGGATGCTGACCTCGGTGAGGCCCGCCCACTGGCGCGACAGCTCCAGCGAATGCATGTCCACCTCGACCAGTTCCTGGATGCGGTCGTTGAGCTGGCCCACGCGGACCACGCCCACCACGGAGGCGCCTATCAACAGCGCCATCACCACGCCGAAGCCCGCGAGCACGCGGTTGCGCAGCTTCCAGTCGTTCAGGAATTTCATGTTCTGGTTCTCCTTCGCCCAGGAACGGGCGACCCCTCAACTTACAAAACCCGACATTCTTTCCTGGCAGTGTGACAAGGACTGAAAGGAAAGGGGCGGCATGTGCCCAATATTTGTAAAAATGCGCCAGCCCTCGCGTCCGAGGGCTTCGTTTTTCGCCCCGGCTCAATGACCACTCCAGACTTTTCGCACCACACCCCCGTCATGCAGCAGTACTTCCGCCTCAAGGCGGACCACCCTGACGTGCTGGTGTTCTTCCGCATGGGCGACTTCTACGAGGTCTTCTACGACGACGCGCGCAAGTGCAATGCGCTGCTGGACATCACACTGACCGCCCGCGGCCAGAGCGGCGGCGAGCCGGTGGTGATGGCCGGCGTGCCGGTCCACGCACTGGAGAGTTATCTCGCCAAGCTGATCAAGCTCGGCGAGGCGGTGGCGATTGCCGAACAGGTGGGCGACGTAGCCACGGCCAAGGGGCCGGTGGAGCGCAAAGTGGTTCGGGTGGTGACGCCCGGTACCGTGACGGACTCGGAGCTGCTGGCGGACAAGCAGGATTCGGTGCTGCTGGCGGTTGTCTCTCAGGGCAAGAAGCTGGGTCTGGCCTGGCTGTCCATGACGCAGGGGGCGATCGGCTTGGCCGAGTGCGTGGATCGTGAGTTGCCGTCCTTCCTCGCCCGCCTGATGCCGGCCGAAGTGCTGGTGGACCGCGAGAAGCAGCCCGCCGCCGTGCTGGCCGCCCGCTGCGCGATCACGAACCGGCCGAGCTGGCAGTTCGATTCGGCACTCGGCGTGCGCAAGCTCTGCGAGCAGCTCGGCGTCGCCAGCCTGCAAGGCTTCAACGCGCAGGACCTGCCCGCCGCCCAGGCCGCTGCCGCTGCTTTGCTCAGTTATGCCGAGCACACGCAGGGCCGTTCGCTGGCGCACGTGCGCAGCCTCGCCGTGCAACGCGCCTCCGACCTGCTGGATCTCCCGCCGGCCAGTCAGCGCAACCTGGAGCTGACGCAGACGCTGCGCGGCGAGTCCAGCCCGACGCTGCTTTCGCTGCTGGACAGCTGCCGCACCGGCATGGGCAGCCGCGCGCTGCGGCACTGGCTGCTGCATCCGAAGCGCGAGCGGAGCGAGGCGATGGCCCGTCACGGCGCGATCGCGGCCTTCATGGATGGCGGCTTCGACCCGCTGCGCGATGCGATGCGGGGCGTCTCGGACGTGGAGCGTATTGCCGCCCGCGTCGCGCTGCGCCAGGTTCGCCCGCGCGAGCTGGCCGGATTGCGCTCGACCTTACAGTTACTCCCGGCCCTGGCCCGCGCCCTGCCCCCGGGCTCCGCGCTGATCGACCACCTGGCCGCCGGCCTTGCTGCGTCTCCGCACATCGAAGAGCTGCTCCGCCGCGCCATCGCCGAAGAGCCGGCCGTGCTGCTGCGCGACGGCGGCGTGATCGCCACCGGCTTCGACCCCGAACTGGATGAACTCCGCGGCATCTCCGAGAACTGCGACGCCTTCCTGATCGACCTCGAAACCCGCGAGCGCGCCCGCACCGGCATCGCCAACCTGCGCGTCCAGTTCAACAAGGTGCACGGCTTCTACATCGAGGTCACTCAGGGTCAGGTGGACAAGGTGCCGATGGACTACCAGCGACGCCAGACGCTGAAGAACGCCGAGCGCTACATCACGCCGGAGCTGAAGACCTTCGAGGACAAGGCGCTCTCCGCGCAGGAGCGCTCGCTGACGCGCGAGAAGTATCTGTACGAATTGCTGCTCGACCAGCTGACCGAAGAACTGCAGGCATTGACGACGCTGGGCCGGGCACTCGCAGCGCTCGACGCGCTCGCCGCCCTGGCCGAACGCGCCGCCACGCTCAACTGGTGCCAGCCGGAGTTCGTCAGCCAACCGGCGATCGACATCGTCGGCGGTCGGCATCCGGTCGTGGAAGCGCGGCTGCGCGAAACCGCCGGCGCCGAGTTCATGGCCAACGACTGCCGGCTCGACGCCCGCACCCGCATGCTCGTGATCACCGGCCCGAACATGGGCGGCAAGAGCACCTTCATGCGCCAGGTGGCGTTGATTGCGCTGCTGGCCGCGATGGGCTCCTACGTGCCGGCCACGAGTTGCCGACTCGGCCCGATGGACGCCATCCACACCCGCATCGGCGCGGCCGACGATCTGGCGAACGCGCAATCGACCTTCATGCTCGAAATGACCGAGGCCGCCGCGATCCTGAACGGCGCCACGGACCAGTCGCTGGTGCTGATGGACGAAATCGGCCGCGGCACCTCGACCTTCGACGGCCTGGCCCTGGCTGGCGCCATCGCCAGCCATCTGCACGACAAGACGCGCGCCTTCACGCTGTTTGCGACCCACTATTTCGAGCTGACCGAGTTTCCGACCAAGCACGTGCGGGCGCAGAACTGCCACGTCTCGGCGGTGGAGAGCGGTGACGACATCGTCTTCCTGCACGAGATCCAGGCCGGCCCGGCCAGCCGCAGCTACGGCGTGCAGGTGGCGCGCCTGGCGGGCATGCCGTCGAGTTTGGTGCGGCAAGCGCGCGCCACGCTGGAAGCGCTCGAAGCCAAGGCCGGCGAAGGCGAGGCGCAGATCGACCTGTTCGCCGCGCCGCCGCCCGCGCCCGTCGCCGAGGAGACACATCCGCTGTTCAATGCGATGGAGACTGTTGACCCCGATGCGCTCAGCCCCCGCGAAGCGCTTGAACTGATCTACAAATTGAAAAAGCTTTCCAACGCATGACGCGCACGCTGGTCTTCAGCCACGGCAACAGCTTTCCGTCCGCAACCTACGGCACGCTGTTCGAGATCTGGCGCGCTGCCGGCTGGCAAGTGCACGCCCTGCCGCAGTTCGGTCACGACCCGGCGTTCCCCGTCACCAGCAACTGGCGTGGTCTGCGCGATCAGTTGATCCGCTTTATCGAGCAGGATGTGAAGCCCACGGGCCCAGTTGCGTTGGTCGGCCACTCGCTCGGCGGCGCTTTGAGCCTCATGACGGCCTGCCGCCGCCCGGACTTGGTGTCCGAGCTCGTGATGCTCGACTCCCCCGTCATTGACGGCTGGCGCGCACACAGCATCCGCATGGCCAAGGCAATGCGCCTGATGGCCCGCATCTCGCCCGGCAAGATCTCGGCGCAGCGCCGCTACGAGTGGCCGGACCGGGCGGCGGTTGCCGCGCACTTCGGCGCCAAGGGCAAGTTCGCTCGCTGGGACCCACGCGTGCTGGCCGACTATGTGCAGCACGGCTTCGAGGAGCGCGACGGCAAGACGGTGCTGAAGTTCCGCCGCGAGGTGGAAACGCGCATCTACAACACGCTGCCGCACCACCTGGGTTTCTTGCTGCAACGACACCCACCGCAATGCCCGGTCGGTTTCATCGCCGGCACGCAGAGCGAGGAAATCCGCCAGGCCGGCGCGCAGGGCAGCAAGGCGCTGGCAGGCAAGCATTTCCACTGGTTCGAGGGCACGCATCTGTACCCGTTCGAGCGGCCGGACGACACCGCCGTGGCGGTGTTGCAGATGCTGGACACCCTGCGGGCGGAGTCGGCCGGCGCGGCCTGATCGATCAGGCCTTCTTGCTGCGGCGGCGCATGGCCAGAGCCATCGCGCCAGCGGCGCCCAGCAGCAGTGCGTAGGTTTCGGGCTCCGGCACATCGTTGCTCGGCGTGTCGGCAGAGATCGTCAGCACGTAGTGCTGGCCGTCGTAGCCAGTCATGTCATAGCTTCCAACGGAAAAGATGGGCTCTTGATCGGTGCCCGAATAGATCTGCTGGCCTTTGGCAGAGTACAGCTGACCGAGGCCAATGGTGTTGTCCCAGATCTGCAGGCCACCTCCCACTGTGGGGTCGTAAAAGCGCAAATCCACTACGTTGTGGTCCGAGTTCTCGAAGGTGCCGCTCACGTTTGTGAACCAGGCGCCGTTGAACACGATATTGGGCGTTGGCGCCGAGTCCAGCTGCCAGCTCGCCGTGTACGCCCCGCTCAGCGAGAAGTTGTAGAGATCGGCATGTGCAGCGCAAGCGCCGAACGCCAGGGCCGAACAAGCCGCGAGCTTGGTGATCGAAGTTTGGATAGAGCGCATCCCGTTTTCCTCCTAGATGGGATTGATATGAACCAGTTCGCCATGCGGCAATCCGGCTGCGCGAAGTTTGGGGACGACCGTCACCTTTGTATGGCCCCTCTAGGCGTGACAGTCCCCTGAACCGGTGCTTCCACGAACGCGAGCTCGACTCACTGCAACGCCTAGGGCCATCCCCTATAATCAACATTTCCCACCACAGCGCCGACGCAAGGCCGGCGCTGCAAGACCAAATGACCAAGTACGTCTTCGTCACCGGCGGTGTGGTGTCCTCTCTCGGCAAGGGCATCGCGTCGGCTTCTCTGGCTGCCATCCTCGAATCGCGCGGCCTCAAAGTCACCCTCATCAAACTGGACCCGTACATCAACGTCGACCCCGGCACGATGTCCCCGTTCCAGCATGGCGAAGTCTTCGTCACCGATGACGGCGCAGAGACCGACCTCGACCTCGGCCACTACGAACGCTTCATCACCACACGGATGAAGAAGAGCAACAACTTCACCACCGGCCAGATCTACATGTCGGTGCTGGAGAAGGAGCGCCGCGGCGACTACCTCGGCAAGACGGTGCAGGTGATCCCGCACATCACGAACGAGATGCAGGAGTTCATCCGTCGCGGTGCCGGCCAGAACACGCCGGATGCCGTGGACGTGGCCATCGTCGAGATCGGCGGCACGGTCGGCGACATCGAGTCGCTTCCCTTCCTTGAGGCCGCGCGCCAGATGAGCCTGAAGGCCGGCCCGAACAACGTCGCTTTCGTTCACCTGACCTACGTGCCGTGGATCGCCGCTGCCGGCGAACTCAAGACCAAGCCAACCCAGCACACGGTGCAGAAGCTGCGCGAGATCGGTATCCAGCCGGACGCCCTGCTCTGCCGTGCCGACCGCCGCATCCCGGACGACGAGCGCGAGAAGATCTCGCTGTTCACGAACGTGGCCGAGTACGGCGTGATCTCCATGTGGGACGTGAACACGATCTACAAGGTGCCGCGCATGCTGCACGAGCAGGGGCTGGACCAGCTGATCTGCACGAAGCTGCAACTCAACACCAAGTCCACCGACCTGAAGCGCTGGGACACCCTGGTGCACGAGGTCGAGAACCCCGCACGCCAGGTCACCATCGCGATGTGCGGCAAGTACACCGACCTGTCGGACTCGTACAAGTCGCTGAACGAGGCGCTGCGCCACGCCGGTATCCACAACCACTCGGGCGTGAAGATCGAGTACGTGGATTCGGAGCTGCTCACGCCTGACAGCATCGACCAGCTCGGCCAGTACGACGCCATCCTCGTGCCCGGCGGCTTCGGCAAGCGCGGCGTGGAAGGCAAGATCCTCGCCGCCCAGTACGCCCGCGAGCACAAGATGCCCTACCTCGGCATCTGCCTGGGCATGCAGGTCGCGACGATCGAGTACGCGCGCCACATGGCGGGCCTGACCGGCGCCAACTCGACAGAGTTCGACCCCGAGACGCAACACCCGGTGATCGCCCTGATCGACGAATGGCAGGACGCCGACGGCTCGATCCAGAAGCGCGACGCCAACTCCGACCTCGGCGGCACGATGCGCCTGGGCGCGCAGAGCTCCGACGTCAAGCCGGACACGCTGGCCTACGAGATCTACGGCCCCGTCGTGACCGAGCGCCACCGCCACCGCTACGAGGCGAACGAGCATTACCTCGACCGCCTGCAAAAGGCCGGCCTGGTGATCTCCGCCATCACCCAGCGCGAGAAGCTGACCGAGATGGTCGAGCTGCCGCAGAGCGTGCACCCCTGGTACGTCGGCGTGCAGTTCCACCCCGAGTTCAAGTCCACGCCGTGGGACGGCCATCCGCTGTTCACCGCCTTCATCAAGGCCGCGCTGGACCATCAGAAGAAAGCCTAACCATGAAACTCTGCGGATTCGACGTCGGCCTCGACCAGCCGTTTTTCCTGATCGCCGGCACCTGCTCGATCGAAGGCATGGACATCACCATCGACGTGGCTGGCCGCCTCAAGGAAGCCTGCGCGTCGCTGGGCATCCCGCTGATCTACAAGGGTTCCTTTGACAAGGCCAACCGCTCCTCCGGTACCAGCAAGCGCGGTGTCGGCATGGAAATGGGCCTGAAGATCCTCGATGAAGTGCGCCGCGTGCATGGCCTGCCGATCCTGACCGACATCCACGACGCCACGCAGGTGAAGGAAGTCGCCAGCGTCGTTGACGTCTTGCAAACCCCCGCCTTCCTCTGCCGCCAGACGGACTTCATCCGCGCGGTCGCGCAATCGGGCAAGCCGGTCAACATCAAGAAGGGCCAATTCCTTGCGCCCTGGGACATGAAGAACGTCATCGACAAGGCCCGCGCCGCTGCTGCGGAAGTCGGCCTGCCGGAAGACAGCTTCCTGGCCTGCGAGCGTGGCGTGAGCTTCGGCTACAACAACCTCGTGGCCGACATGACCAGCCTGGCCGTGATGCGCGACACCGGCGCGCCGGTGGTGTTCGACGTGACCCACTCGGTGCAGAAGCCGGGCGGCCTCGGCGGCACCAGCGGCGGTGCGCGCGAGATGGTGCCGGTGCTGGCCCGTGCCGGCGTGGGCGTCGGCGTGGCGGGTCTCTTCATGGAGACGCACCCGAACCCGGCCGAAGCCTTCAGCGACGGCCCGAACGCCGTGCCGCTCAAGCACATGAAGACGCTGCTGGAGCAGCTCGTGGCGCTGGACCGCGTGGTCAAGAAGCAGCCCTTGCTCGAGAACGACTTCAGCTGCTGAAGCTGAGCCAAGAAACAAGCCCCTCATCTTGTTCAGCGGCCGTAACGAATCGCTGGCAGGATGCGCAACGATTTTGAACTACGGAGACTATTCAGATGAGCGCCATTGTTGACATCGTCGGCCGCGAGATCCTCGACAGCCGCGGCAACCCCACCGTCGAATGCGACGTGCTGCTGGAAAGCGGCGTGATGGGCCGCGCGGCCGTGCCCTCGGGCGCGTCCACCGGCTCGCGCGAAGCCATCGAGCTGCGCGACGGCGACAAGAGCCGCTACCTGGGCAAGGGCGTGCTCAAGGCCGTCGAGCACATCAACACCGAGATCTCGGAAGCCGTGCTGGGCCTCGATGCCTCCGAGCAGGCCTTCCTCGACAAGACCCTGATCGACCTCGACGGCACCGAGAACAAGAGCCGCCTGGGCGCCAACGCCATGCTGGCCGTGTCGATGGCCGTGGCCAAGGCCGCCGCTGAAGAATCTGGCCTGCCGCTGTACCGTTACTTCGGCGGCATGAACGGCTGCCAGCTGCCCGTGCCGATGATGAACGTCATCAACGGCGGCGAGCACGCCAACAACAACCTCGACCTGCAAGAGCTGATGATCATCCCCGTGGGCGCACCGTCGTTCCGCGAGGCGCTGCGCTGGGGTGCCGAGGTGTTCCACGCACTGAAGAAGATCCTCAACGACAAGCACATCAGCACCGCCGTCGGCGACGAAGGCGGCTTCGCCCCGAACGTCGAGAACCACGAAGCCGCGATCCAGATGATCCTGGAAGCCATCGACAAGGCCGGCTACACCGCCGGCGAGCAGATCGCCATCGGCCTGGACTGCGCTGCCAGCGAGTTCTACAAGGACGGCAAGTACGTGCTCGAAGGCGAAGGCGGCATCGCGCTGGATTCGCAGCAGTGGACCGACATGCTGGCCACCTGGGTCGACAAGTACCCGATCATCTCCATCGAAGACGGCATGGCCGAAGGCGACTGGGACGGCTGGAAGATCCTGACCGACCGCCTGGGCAAGAACGTCCAGATCGTCGGCGACGACCTCTTCGTCACCAACACCAAGATCCTGCAAGAGGGCATCGAGAAGGGCATCGCCAACTCGATCCTCATCAAGATCAACCAGATCGGCACGCTGACCGAAACCTTCGCCGCCATCGAGATGGCCAAGCGCGCCGGCTACACCGCCGTCGTGTCGCACCGCTCGGGCGAGACCGAAGACTCCACCATCGCCGACATCGCGGTGGGCCTGAACGCCGGCCAGATCAAGACCGGTTCGCTGAGCCGCTCGGACCGCATGGCCAAGTACAACCAGCTGCTGCGCATCGAGGAAGACCTCGGCGATGTGGCCGTGTACCCGGGTCGCGCTGCCTTCTACAACTTGAAGTAAGCACTGCAAAGTGATGCGCGGCCGAAACGCCGCGATCCCTTGAAACGGCGATGGATGCGAGTCCATCGCCGTTTTTCATTCCGTTGCGAATACACTCCTGCCCGTGAAAGTGCTGACCGTCATCCTCACTGCGTTTCTCGTGCTGATCCAGGGCCAGCTCTGGTTCGGCAAGGGCAGCATCCCCTACGGGGTCAAGCTGCGCGGTGAACTGGCCGAGGCCAAGGCCGCCAACGAGACGGCCAAGGCCCGCAACGCCCAGCTCCAGGCGGAGCTGCTGGACCTCAAGGAAGGTCTGGAGATGGTCGAGGAGAAGGCCCGCATGGAGCTTGGCATGATCAAGCCCGATGAGGTCTACGTGCAACTACGACGTCAGTAGTGCGCCGTCAGTGAACCTCCTTCACGCGTTTCTAGAACCCGCCTTCACGCTCCTCGGCAGTCCCATCAGCTTGCTCGAGATCGTGGCCTTCGCGCTGTCCATCGTCATGGTGGTGCTGAACATGCGCGTCAATCCGCTGGCGTGGCCGTTCTCGATCGTCGCTTCCGTGCTCTACGGTTGGTTGTTCCTGGATGGCAAGCTCTATGGCGAGGCGAGTCTGCAACTGATGTTCGTGATCGTCTCGTTCTGGGGCTGGTGGCAGTGGCTGCGCGGCCGGGCTGACGATGGCGAGAAGCTGCATGTGCAGAAGCTCTCGAATCGCGGCCTCGTGATCGCCCTGTTGATCACCCTCGCCGGCTGGCCGCTGCTCGGCACCTTCCTCGCTCACGCCACCGATTCGCCGCTGCCGTATTGGGACGCGCTGCCCACCGTCGGCAGCCTGGTCGGTCAATGGCTGCTCGGCCGCAAGTACGAGGAGAACTGGCCGACCTGGATCGCCGTCAACGCCATCAGCGTCGTGCTGTTCGCGCTCAAGGGCTACTGGCTGACGGTCGTGCTTTACGCGGTGTTCATTCCGATGTCGGCGATCGGCTGGCGGCAATGGCGCGCGATGCGACTGGCGCACACGGCATGAGCATCGTCGTCGGCATCGTCGGCGCCGAGAGCACCGGCAAGACCAGCCTCGCGCAAGCGCTGGCTGGTCGCTTGAATGCGGAAGGCATCATCGCCACCGCCGTACCCGAGCTGCTGCGCGGCTGGTGCGAACGCGAAGGCCGCACGCCGCGGCCGGATGAGCAAGCTGGCATCGCGGCATCGCAAACCGACGCCATCGACGCGGCCTCGCGCCAGTTCGACGTCGTGCTCTGCGACACCACCGCGCTCATGACCGCCATCTACAGCGAGTACATCTTCAACGACCGCTCGCTGATCGAAGCCGGCCTGGCCTTCCATCGCCGCTGCGACCTGACGCTGCTGACGGCGCTCGACATCGAGTGGGTCGCCGACGGCCTGCAACGCGAAGGCCCGCACGTGCGCCCGCCGATCGACGCGCTGATCCGTCACGCGCTCGACGAAGGCCATCTCCCCTGGACGCTGGTCAGCGGCCAGGGCGAGGCGCGCGTGCAAACCGCGCTGGACGCAATCCGGCCCTTGCTGGCCGGCCGCTGAGTTACTTGGCGGCGGAAGCCGCAGCAGCAGGCGCTGCCGGCGTCGCGCCACCGCGGCTGTAGACGATCCGGCCCTTGCCCGCATCGCAGCTGCCCACCACCTTGGCAGCGCCCGCATCCACGTCGGCCTTGATCACTTCAAGGCTGTAGCCCTTGACGCCGGCGGCGTCGAGCTTGGCGGCGATCTCGGTCTTCAGTTCATCGCAGGGCTTGGCGGCGAAGGCGGCCATCGGGAGGGTCGAAGCAGCGGCCAGCAGGAGGGCGGTGGCGAAACGTTGCATTGCGCTGTTCCTTGGAGTTGTGGGTGAGATACAAAGTCTCGCATGTCGGATGAACAATCCCGTCACACGCATCCAGTAGAGTGCGCCGATCCCACATCCCGCCCCACGAAGCTCAAGGATCCCCAGCATGAGTTCGCGCCGCCAGTTCCTCCGCAACGCCGCCGCCACCGGCGCCCTCTCCGCCCTGCCGCCCGCCATCCAGCGCGCGCTGGCCATCGAGCCGAACCAGGCCACGGGCACCATCGCCGACGTCCAACACGTCGTCGTGCTGATGCAGGAGAACCGCAGCTTCGACCACTACTTCGGCACGCTCAACGGCGTGCGCGGCTTCGGCGACCGTTTCACGATTCCGCAGCCCGAAGGCCGCTCGGTCTGGCAGCAGGTCAAGAACGAGAAGGGCGAGCTGCTGATGCCCTTCCACCTCGACAGCGCCAAGGGCAACGCCCAGCGCGCCCACGGCGCCCCGCACACCTGGATCGACAGCCACCAGGCCTGGGCGGACGGCCGCATCAGCGAATGGCCTCGCTACAAGCATGTGAGCTCGATGGGCTACATGAAGGAAGCCGAAGTGCCCTTCCAGTTCGCGCTGGCCAACGCCTTCACGATCTGCGACGCCTACCACTGCGCCATGCACACCGGCACGCACGCCAACCGCTCCTTCCACTGGACCGGCACCAACGGCCCGAGCGGCGAAGGCCCGCTGCTTGGCAAGGCGGCCTTCGTGAACAACGTGGACGAATGGGCGGACACCGGCCCGTCCGCCAGCGGCTTCAACTGGACCACCTACGCCGAGCGGTTGCAGACAGCCGGCGTGAGCTGGAAGGTCTACCAGAACATCCCGAACAACTACGGCTGCAACCCGCTGCTCGGTTTCACGCCGTTCCGCGTGGCCAACGAGAAGGCCAAGCGCCCTGTCAACAGCACGCTGAGCTACGCGCAGAACCCCGCGTTCGACGCCGCCGAAGAGGCCACCAATCCGCTCTGCAAGGGCACGGCCAACACGCTGCCCGCCGACTCGAAGGAAGCCTTCGACGCCGGCCGCTTCGTGGAAGCCTTCGCGCGCGACGTCAAGGAAGGCCGCCTGCCGCAGGTCTCCTGGATCATCCCGCCCGACGTCTACTCCGAGCACCCCGGCCCGTCGAGCCCCGTCCAGGGCGCCTGGTACATCTCCGCCATCCTGGACGCGCTGACCGCCGTGCCCGAGGTCTGGAGCAAGACCGTCTTCCTCGTGAACTTCGATGAGAACGACGGCTTCTTCGACCACGTGCCGAGCCCCTCGGCCCCCTCGCCGCGCGGCGACGGCAGCTTCGCCGGCAAGACCACGCTGCCCGAAGCCGAGCTGGCTGCCGAGTACTACACGCAGCAGCCCTACCCCGGCATGCCCGGCAAGCAGCCGCCGCCGGACGGCAAGGTCTTCGGCCCCGGCATGCGCGTGCCGATGTACGTGATCTCGCCGTGGTCCAAGGGCGGCTACGTCAACTCGCAGGTGTTCGATCACACCTCGGTGCTGCGTTTCCTCGAAACGCGCTTCGGCGTGCGCGAGCCCAACGTCTCGCCGTATCGGCGCGCGGTCTGCGGCGACCTCACCAGCTGCTTCGACTTCGGCAAGGCCGGTGCGCTAACGCAGACGCTCGACGGTGCCCGCAGCAAGGCCGAGGCCGACACACTGCGCATGAAGCAGCAGGCGCAGGCCTTCATCCAGCCGCCGTTGCGCCAGGCCGCGCCGAAGCAGGCCAAGGGCGCACGGCCTTCGCGCGCCCTGCCCTATGAGCTGGCGGTGAATTCGTCGGTCGACGCCTCGGCCGTGAAGCTCGACTTCATCAACACCGGCACGCAAGCCGCCGTCTTCCACGTCTACGACAAGCACCAGCTCGACGCGCTCCCGCGCCGCTACATGGTCGAGGCCGGCAAGCAGCTCTCGGATGCGTGGACGGCTCACGCCGACGGCGCCTACGACCTCTGGGTGCTCGGCCCGAACGGCTTCCACCGCCACTTCACCGGCGCGCTCGCGCAAGCCACGGCCGACATCAGCGTCCGCTACGACAAGGCCGGCCGCCAGCTCGGCCTGCTGCTCAAGAACGACAGCACCGAGCCGCGCCAGTTCAAGCTGACACCCAACGCCTACGGCAAGGACAGCCGCACCGTGAAGGTGGCGGCCCAGGGCAACCAGTTCGTGAACTGGCCGGTGGCGCAAAGCGGCAACTGGTACGACCTGACGGTCAGCCTCGACGGCGCCAAGGGCTTCAGCCGCCGCCTGGCAGGCCGGATGGAAACCGGCGCCGACTCGATCAGCGATCCGGCCGCCTGAGGCTCATCCGACGCCGCGGCACGACCGCGTTACTGCATCGTCCCGCTGCCGCCGCCCTGGGCGGCGCTGTCCGCGAACAGGCTGCCCACGTCGACGGCGTCGAAGTGGTACTTCAGCCCGCAGAACTCGCAGCCGATCTCCACATCGCCACGCTCGGCCAGCACTTCGTCGATCTCGGTGCGCCCCAGGCCCTTGAGCATCTGCCCAACGCGCTCGCGCGAGCAGGTGCAGGCGAAGCGCGGCTGAGTGGGCTCGTAGCGCTGCACCGGCTCTTCCCAGAACAGACGGCGCAGGATCGTGTCGGCGTCCAGCGTCAGCAGCTCTTCCGAGGTCAGCGTGGCGGCCAGCATCGAGATGCGGTTGTAGTCTTCCGAGAGGCCGATCTGGTCCTCGTTGCGCTCCGCCGCTTCACCCGACAGATTGCCCTCGCCCTTGATCGGCAGGCGCTGGATCAGCAGGCCCGCCGCGATCTCATCGTTGGCGGCCAGCACCAGACGCGTGTCGAGCTGCTCGGATTGCAGCATGTAGTGCTCCAGCACTTCCGAGAGCTTTTGCAGCGGCTCGCGCTGGTCGCCAAACAGCGGCACCACGCCCTGGTACGGCTGCTGGCCCGGCAGGCGGTCCTTCGGGTCGAGCGTGATCGCGCAGCGGCCCTGGCCGTGCACGTTGAGCATCGCTTCGAGCTGCGCGCCTTCGGGCACCTCGCCCACGCGCTTGGCCATTGCGCGGAAGCTCAGGTCCGGCTGCACCTCGGCCACGGCCAACTTGACCGGGCCGTCGCCGAAGATCTGCAAGATCAGCGCGCCGTTGAACTTGATGTTGGACTGCATCAGCACGCCGGCCGCGGCCATCTCGCCGAGCAGCGCGCGCAGCTCGGGCGGATGTTCGCCGGCTTCCTGGCGGCGGCGCAGCACCTCTTTCCAGCTGTCGGTCAGGCGCACGAGCATGCCGCGAACGGGCAGGCCCTCGAACAGGAATTTGTGGAGTTCGCTCATTTGATTTTCTTCAGTTCCGCCGCATAACGTTGTGAGTTGGCGGTGTAGTGCGCGGCGCTCAGCTTGAGGCCCGCGAGTTGTTCGGGTCGCAGCTCTTTCACTGCCTTGGCCGGCGCGCCGATGATCAGCGAGCCCGCGGGGAATTCCTTGCCTTCGGTGATGAGGGCGCCCGCGCCGACCACACAATTGGGGCCGATCACCGCACCATTCAAGACCACCGCGCCGATGCCGATCAGCGAACCGTCGCCGACCGTGCAGCCGTGCAGCATGACCTTGTGGCCGACGGTCACGCCCTCGCCCACCACCAGCGGGAAGCCGTGGTCGGCGTGGCAGACCGAGCCGTCCTGGATGTTGGAGCCGCGGCCGATGGTCAGGTGCTCGGAATCGCCGCGCAGCACGGCGTTGAACCAGATGCTCACGTCTTCGCCGAGCGTGACGCGGCCGATCACGTCGGCGCTGTCGGCCACCCAGGCGGAATCGGCGATCTCGGGCTGGTGCTCGCCCAGGGCGTAGACGGCCATGACGGCGCTCCTGCAAGAAAAGGCGCGATTATCCCCGTCTGTTGAGCCAGGTGAATGTTCACCGGGCCGCCTGGGCGATTCCTGACCTGATGCCGGATTTCGGCAGGCCTGGCCCGCATAGACTGCGCCGCAGATTCAAGGAGCAAGCCATGTGGGCATTCGGTGCCTTGTTGGGGTTGGGCCTGGGCATCCTGATGGAGTCCTTCGGTGGAGCGCTGGTCCTGGCCGCGATCGGGGGCATGGTGGCCTTCGCGATCGCGCGGCAGATCCGGAACTCCGATGGCGAGGCGGACGAGGTGCTGCGTCAGAAGCTGGAGCGGCGCGTGGCGGCGCTCGAAAGCCGCGTGGAGCAACTGACCCGGCAAGTTCAGCAGCCGCCCGTTGCCGCGCCTGCGACGGGCGGCGGTCACCGGCCCGTGGAGCCAGCACCGCAGCCCGCGCCTCTCGAGCCCCCCGCGCCTCAAGTCACACCCTCCGCAGTTGCGGCGCCGATGCCCGTGGTGCCGCCTGCGCCCGTGGCCGCGCCGAACCCGCCCGCCCAGCCCAAGCCGATCTTTGCCTCCGAGCCGGCCCTGCAGTCCGTGCCCGTGCCGCCACCGCGCCCGCCCGCGCCGCCTCCCGCGCCGGCCGTGCCCCTGCGTGACCGCCTGCCCGCCCCCATCGCCCAGCTGATCTTCGGCGGCAATCTGCTCGTCAAGCTCGGCGTGCTGATCCTGTTCCTGGGCCTGGCCTTCCTGCTGCGCTACACGGCCGAGCGCGTCACGCTGCCGGTCGAGTTCCGCTATGCCGGCGTGGCGCTGGCCGGTGTCGTGCTGCTGGGCATCGGCTGGCGGCTGCGCACCAAGCGGGCCGATTACGCGCTGACGCTGCAAGGCGCCGGCATCGGCGTGCTCTACCTGACCACGCTGGCGGCGATGAAGATCAGCGCGCTGCTGCCGCTCACCGCGGGGTTCGGCGTGCTTTTCGCCGTGGCCGTCCTGAGCGCGATCCTCGCCGTCCTGCAGAACGCACCGGTACTGGCCATCGTGGCGGCGCTGGAAGGTTTCGCGGCACCGGTGCTGTCGTCGAGCGGCTCCAACCAGCCCGTCGGCCTCTTCAGCTACCTGCTGATCCTGGACCTGGGCATCGCGCTGATCGCCTGGTTCAAGGCTTGGCGGCCGCTGAACCTGATCGGTTTCGTCGGCACCTTCACGCTGGCCGGCGCCTGGGCGCACCAGCACTACAGCGACGACCAGTACGCGCTGATCCAGGCCTTCCTGATCGCGTTCTTCCTGCTCTTCACCGGCATCGGCTTGATGTTCGCTCGCCGCACGCTGTTCGACTTGCGGTTGCAGGACGACCAGCCGCTGCGCGTGCGCGCCGTCAGCACGCTGCAACGTGCTGGCCGCGTGGACAGCTCGCTGGTCTTCGGCACGCCGATGGTCGCCTTCGCGCTGCAGTACTTGCTGATGCGCCCGTGGGAATACGGCGCGGCGATCTCGGCCGTGGTGCTCGCGACCTTCTACGTGGCGCTCGGCTGGGGCGTACTGAAGACGCAGCCGCGTGGCCTCGCCTTGCTGGCCGAGGCCTACGCCATCGTCGGCGTCATCTTCGGCACGCTGGCGATCCCGCTCGGCCTCGAAGGCCAGTGGACGGGCGCCGCCTGGGCGGTCGAAGCGGCCGGCATGTACTGGCTCGGCGCGCGGCAGCAGCGCCGTTATGCGCGCTTCTTCGCGTTCGCCGTCTTCCTCGGCGGCACCTGCAAGCTGCTGGCGGCCACGCAGATCGACGGTCTGCCCGGTCATTCGCTGCTGCACGGCACGCTGATCGGCCCGCTGCTGGTCGCCGGCAGCGCCTTCGCGATGTGGGCGAGCCACCGGCGCGCGAAGCTCGATCAGGAGGACGGCCTCGAAGCCGGCCTCGCCCGCCTCCTGCCGTGGTTCGGCATGGGCGGACTCGCGCTCCTGCCCTGGCAGTTGCTCACGCCGAACTGGGCGACGGCGGCCACGGCCCTGCTCGGCTCGGCCACGCTGCTGGCCGCCACGCGCCTCACGCTGCCCGCGCTGCGCCGGATCGGCCACACCTTGCAGGGCCTGGCCGTCGCCGGCTTCGCGCTCATGCTGCATGCGGGCACGGTCGAGGGTCAGGCGCTGCAAGGCGGTTGGGCGCAGATCGTCGCGGCCTGCCTGATCGCGCTGAGCCTGCTGGCCAGCGCGGTCGTGACGCTGCTGCGCGTACACCGCGCGGCACTGGCTGCGGACGCGCGACCGCAGTGGTCGTTCGGCTCGGTGTTGGGGTTGGGCGCAGGCGTGGTGCTGCTGCACCTGGCGATGCTGTTCCAGCTGAGCACGGCGCAGGCGGCCCTGGTCTGGCCGCTGACGGCCACGGTGCTGCTCTGGATCGCGCTGCGAATGGCGCACGCGCCGCTGGCAACGATGAGTGCCGGGCTGCAAGTCGCCTCCGCGATGCTGTTCATCAGCGCATGGATCGGCCAGCCGGTTTCGGAAAGCGCCCCCGCCTTTGCTCACCTCGCCTTCTGGACGCCGGCCGTGCTGGGCGTCTGCGCCCTGCTCGGCGGTGACTGGGCGCGCGCTGCCGGTGTCAAGGGCAAGCCGTGGCCTCTGCCCTGGGCGACCGAATCGCTGACGCTCTGGATGCCCGTCGTCTGGGGCCTCGGCTGGTTGCTGTTCGGGCTGCTGGAGGAGACCGGCCGCGTGCTCTGGATACGCAACCTCGTGGCCTACATCGACCACGCCACGCTGGCCATCGTGCTGATCGTCTCGGCCGCATCGAGCTGGATCGCGCAGCGCCGCGACTGGCGCCAGCTCGCGCAGGCGACGCTGGCGACCTTGCCGGCGCTCCTGCTGATCGCCCTGGGCATGGACGGCGCGGCGCAGCCCTCCGCGCACCTGGGCTGGCTGGTCTGGCCGCTCGCCCTGGTCTGGCATGTGACGCTGCTGCACCGCCAGCAACCGTGGGCCTCGAAGCGCGTGCTCCAGCCGCTGCACGTCGTCGGCTTCTGGCTGTTCCTCGCCCTGGCCACCCGCGAATGCGAGATGCAGATGAGCGCGCTCGGCGACAGGTGGTCGAGTTGGCCGCTGCTCGGCTTCGCGCTAGCCCCGGCGCTCGCCTTGTGGGCCTTGCGCTCGCCGGCTCTGCTGGGCCGGTGGCCGCTGAGCGAATTCCGCCTCGCCTACCTCGGCGCCGCCGCTGCGCCGGTGGCGGCCTTCCTGCTGCTCTGGGTCTGGACCACCAACGCCTGGAGCGCCGGCGATGCCGCCCCGCTGCTCTACCTGCCCGTGCTCAACCCGCTGGAGCTGGCGCAGCTGCTCGCGCTGTTCGCCATCTTCCACTGGTGGCGCCGCCTGCAAGCCGACGACCGCTGGCCCGGCCCGCCGGCCTGGGCACCCGCCGTGCTCGGCGTGACGGCCTTTGCGCTGCTCACGGGCGCCGTGCTGCGCGCCTGCCACCATTACGCCGGCGTGCCCTGGGACTTCGATGCGCTCTACGCCTCCCGGCTCACGCAAGCGGCGCTGTCCATCACCTGGTCGATCTGCGCCGTGGCGACGATGATGTTCGCCAATCGCAAGGTCTCGCGTGTGATCTGGATGGCCGGCGCGGCGCTGCTGGGCCTGGTCGTGGTGAAGCTGTTCCTCGTGGAGCTGGCGGACCGCGGCGGGCTGTTCCGCATCGTCTCGTTCCTGGTGGTGGGTGTGTTACTGCTGCTGGTCGGTTATTTCGCACCGGTGCCGCCCAAACGTGAAGATGGGCGCGAAGATGCGCCCATGCAAGGAGAGAAGACATGAAGTTCTGGCACCGGGCGACCGTGGCGCTGCTGCTGAGCGCGCCGGCCGCGTTGAGCCTGGCGGCCAACCTGCCCCTGAAGCTCGCGGGCGAAGGGCCGTACTACCGACTCACGCTGCCGCTGTCCGTCTACGGCATGGCCGAGCATGGCGATCTCGCGAACCTGCGCATCCGCAGCGCCGCCAGCGAGGCCGTGCCCTACGCCTGGCTGCGCGACGACGCCAACCCGCCCAAGCTCGCCGCGGCCACGGTGCCGATCTTCCCGCTGCCCGGCGATGAAGCCGCCACCACGACCTCGCCACCCAGCGGCGACGCCAGCCTGAGTTTCACCATTCGCCCCGACGGCTCGCTGAGCCTGAACGCGAAGACCGCGTCCAAGCGCCGCACGGCCGACAAGGCCACGCAATGGATCATCGACGCCAGCCAGATCAAGGGCAGCCTGTTGCAGGCGCGCTTCGAGCTGGCGGCCGATGCGCGCGGCGTGTTCCCGCTCGAACTCGAAGCCAGCAACGACCTCAAGCACTGGAGCCCGGCCGGCGGTGCGAGCGACCAACTGCTGCGCCTGAGCCACGGCGGCCGCTCGCTGGAGCGCCTGGCGCTCGACCTCGGCGGCCTGCGCGCCCGCTTCCTGCGCCTGCGCTGGCTCGATCCCGCGCAGCGCGCCGCCCTGGTCAGCGTGGACATCGACAGCCTCGACGAGGCCGAACCGGTCGCCCCGCTGCAATGGTCGGCCGCCATCGCGCCAAGCTCCTGCACGGTCGGCGCCTGCGACTACCTGCTACCGCGCGGCCTGCCCGTGCAGAGCCTGCGCATCGAGCTGGCCGCCACCAACACGCTGGCGCAGATCGAGGTCATCGGCCTGCGCGACATCGCGCCGGTGGAGATCGTGCCGCGCCACCACCACAACCCGCTCTACGTGCTGCGCCACGGCCGCCGCCATGAAGTGCCGGCCACCACGCGCGAGGTGGCCGTGCAGCAGCCGCTGGTCTACCGGCTCATGCAGGGCAAGGTGGAAGTGCGCTCGTCGGACATCGCGCTCGATGGCTCGGTTTTCGACCGCCTGCGGCTGAAGACGCGCGGGCCGATCAGCGCGCTGGGCGCCACGGCGCCGACGATCCGCGTGGGCGCGGTGCCGCCGAGCCTCGTGTTCCTGGCGCAGGGCACGGCGCCGTATGCCGTGGGCTGGGTCAGCGCGTCGGATGAAGCGGGCGTGGCGCTCGCGCTCGATACGCTGCTGCCCGAGCGCAAGACGGATGAACCGATCGCGGCGGGAGATGCTGAAGTCGTCGCGCCCGCGCCGGCCCGGCCGGCGTCCGCGGCACCGTCAGCCGTGACCGTGGCAGCTTCAGCACCGGCCGAGCCGCGGAGCCACCGCCGCTGGGCGCTCGGCACGGTGCTGGCCATCGCCGTGGGCGTGCTGACGGCCATGGTGCTGCCGCTGCTGGCGGCGAGCAAGAAGAAGGCGGCCGAGGACGAACCTCCGGCCTGAAGCGCCAAGCTCAGGCGATCTGCAGGCAGTGACTCAGATCGCCCATGAGCTTCTGCCCGCGCGCAGCCATCGCCTTGTCGCGCCGCACCACGCCCTCCAACGGCACGAGCCCATGCAGCCGGGTGATGAAACGCAGGATCGAGTTGGTGTCGCAGACCGTGTGATCCACGTGGCCCTTCTTCGCATGCGGCGAGATCACCATCGCCGGGATGCGCGTGCCCGGCCCCCAGCGGTCACCGAACGGCGGGCTCACGTGGTCCCACCAGCCGCCGTTCTCGTCGACGGTCAGCACGACCAGCATGTTGGCCCACTGCGGGCTCTTCTCCAGGTGCTCGATCACGGTCGCCAGGTGCGCGTCGCCCGAGGCGATGTCGGCATAGCCGGCGTGCAGGTTCAGGTTGCCCTGCGGCTTGTAGAAGCTCACGGCGGGCAGCTTGCCCGCGTCGACGTCGGCCAGGAAGTGGTTGGTGTCCGGCGTGCTGCCGAGGCCGCCGTCGCGCAGGTGCTCTTCGCGCGCCTTGGTGCCTGGCGCGAAGCTGGCGAAGAAATTGAACGGCTGGTGGTGCGACTGGAAGTTCGGCACCGGCGGGAAGCCCTTCTCGTGGGCGTTGTCCAGTGCCGCCTGCCAGGCGCCGCCATACCAGGCCCAGCTGACGCCTTTGTCGCTGAGGCGGTCGCCGATGGTGGCGTAGGTCTGCGGCGGCAGCACACTCGAATCGTCGGGGTTGGCAAAGCGCTTGTCGCCGTCGGGCGCCGGCTTCACGTAGCTCGGCTGGTAGGCCGGCGCGGCGCTGTTCACGCAGTAGAAGTCCGGCGTGAGCATGCTGTCGTGCGCGTACTTGGGCGGGCCATCGAGGCAGGAGGTCGGGTTGTCTTCCGCCAGTTTCAGACGCGTGCCGGTCGGGTCGTCGCCCTCGACCACGCTGATCTTGTGCTTGGCCGGGCTGTTGGTCGCGTCCGGGTAGAACGGCGGCGCGGCGGAGATCAGGAACACGTGGTTCAGGAAGGAGCCGCCGAAGGCCGACATGAAGAAGTTGTCGCAGAGCGTGTAGCGCGAGGCGATCTTGCGCAGCTTCATCTCGCTGCCCGCCTGGGCGTAGTGGCCCATCACGAGCGCACCGCTGTCGCCCCAGGCGACGAACTGGTTGCAGCGGCCGGCCGCGATCTGCATCTGGTTGTTGTAGAAGCGGTGCGTGAGGTCGCGCGTGACGACGCTCAGCGGCAGCGCCTGGCCGTCGCCGTCCTTCAGCGCGAAGGGCTTGTTGGCCAGGCCGGTGATGGCCTTCTCGTCGATGAAGTAACGCTTGCCCTCGACGGACTGCTGCGCTTGCGGCACCAAACCGCCCCAAATGGCGGGCAGGGTCCTGAGCGGTGTCTTGCCGTCGCGGTCGTACTGGATGTAGTCCGCGGGCTTCAGGCTCGAGAGCGGTTTCTCGAGGCCCGGGAAATCATGGAAGAGATTGTTGAAGCTGCGGTTCTCGGCGTAGAGCACGACGACCGTCTTGATCTTCTCGCGCAACTTGGCGTCGGTCAGCGCGCCCGGGGTTTGAACCGCCGCGGCTTGTGCTACGTCGGCCGCCGCGCCGCCGAGCAGCGAAACGCCACCCGTGGCCGCCAGGCCCTTGAGCAGCTTGCGCCGCTCGATGTCCACCGATCCGCTGTTGTCGTCCTTCTCGCTCATCCGCGCTGCTCCTTCTCGTGAAGCCGGCGATTATCGGCCGGGCCTCCAGGGCGCGCGATGAGGGAATCCCGTCAGGATTCCTGTAAAGAACGGTGCAGCTCAGTGCGTATCGGTGGCGCCGAAATCGTCGAATTCATCGCCGATGGTGTCGCCGATCACGCCGTCCTTGCGCGGAATCTGCGGCTTGTCCAGCGGGTGGTAGACGCGACTGGAGAGACGCTGCAGGCGCTCCGAGCGCGCGACTTCGGCAACGACGCTGTCCAGGTCGAGCAGCATGGCAAAGGGGTCAGTCAGGGCGGGGTTCAGCATGGTCTTCTCCTCCAAAGAGCGATCACATGCTGCGGACTCTAGTGGCCGCAACGCATCCGTAACAGGGGGTCACGATCCAAAAGCCGTGTAGGGCCAATTCCTACACACTCGCTGCGGTCTCAACGTTCGGCCGCACGCAACAGGGTCTGCAATCCGTCACGACCTGCGGCTTGTGCGAAGTCCGCCGCTGTCAGGCCCTGCTCGTTGCGGGCCTTTGCGTCGGCGCCCGAAGCGAGCAATTGTTCCGCCAGATCGTAGGGGCCGTACTTGGCGGCCATCATCAGCGGCGTGTTGCCGTTGGCGGCACGGGCGTTGACGTCAGCGCCCTCCCCGATCAGCCAGGCGCTCACGCCCTGGTCCGGGCCGCTAACGGCGTAATGCAGCGGCGTCCAGCCGTGACGATTGATCTGCGCGCGCATTTTGTAGAGGCGCCGCACCAGCACCAGGTCGCCACGGATGGCGGCCAGCATGATCGCGGTTTCGTCGGCGCGGTTGGGGCGATTGACGTCGATCTTGGGCGAGGCGAGCAGCACATCGACGACGCGGCTGTTGCCGTAGTGGATGGCCAGCGTCAGCGCCGTGCTGCCCTTGGGATCGATCAGGTTCGGGTCGATGCCGCCCGCCAGCAGTTCGCGCATCGTGCCGGCATCGTCGCGGTAGGCGGCGGTGGTGAGCTGTTCGGCGATGGCGTCTTCGACTTTGTCGGCGCAGGCCGGCTGCGCTGCAAGAACGCAGCTCAGCAGCAGCGCCGCGAGCCGCTTCATGCCGCCGCCGGCATGCCGAACAGGCGGCGTGTGTTGGCGCTCGTGGCCGCGGCCAGCTCTTCCACGCTCACGCCCTTCACCTCGGCCAGCACCTTGGCCACATGCGGCACATAGGCCGGCGAGTTGGTCTTGCCGCGGTACGGCACCGGCGCCAGATACGGGCTGTCGGTCTCGACCAGCAGGCGGTCCAGCGGCACCTGCGCCGCCACATCGCGCAGATCGGCCGCGTTCTTGAAGGTCAGGATGCCGCTGAAGGAGATGTGATAACCCATGTCCACCGCGGCCATCGCCACGTCGGCGCCTTCGGTGAAGCAATGGAACACGCCGCCGGCCTGCTCGCCGCCCTCCTCGTTCAGCACGCGCAGCGTGTCGGCGGCGCTGGAACGGGTGTGGATCACGAGCGGCTTGTTCGCGGCGCGCGCGGCGCGGATGTGGGTGCGGAAGCGCTCGCGCTGCCACTCCATGTCCTCGATGCTGCGGCCGTTCAGGCGGTAGTAGTCGAGGCCGGTTTCGCCGATGGCGACGATCTTCGGGTGCTTCGCGCGCTCAACCAGCTCTTCGAGCGTGGGCTCGCGCAGGCCTTCGGTGTCCGGGTGCACGCCGACGGAGGCGAACAGCTGCGGGTGCGCTTCGGCCAGGCCGAGTACTTCGTCGGCCTCTTCCATCGTCGTGCAGATGCAGACGGCCTGCTCCACGAGGGCGGTGCGCATCTCTTCGAGAATGCGCGGCAGTTCAGCCTTCAGCTCGGGGAAGCTGAGGTGGCAGTGGGAATCGATGAACATCTGGAGAGAGCCGCGGGAGAGCGGCTAGAAAGTCTGGGTCGGCTTGCTCGAAGAGATCTGCGTGCCCAGGATTTCCTCGATGCGCAGCTTGATCAGCCGCGTCTTCTCATCAACGGGGAAGCGCACGCCGACGCCCTGGGTGCGTCCACCCGGCGCGTTAGGCGGGGTGATCCAGGCCACCTTGCCGGCGACCGGGTAGCGCTGGTTGTCCTCGGGCAGCGAGAGCAGGAGGTAGACGTCGTCGCCGAGCTTGTAGTCGCGGTTGGTCGGCACGAACAGGCCGCCATCGCCGAAGCCCGGGATGTAGGCCGCGTAGAGCGCGCCCTTCTCCTTGAACACCAACTGCATCACGCTCGGACGCGGCCCCGCCGCGCTGCTGGCGCCGGAGACGCTGGCGGTGGGCAGCGAGTTCAGAGGGGATTGCTTGGTGTCGGCCATGGGGCGAAGTCTAGCGTTCGGCAGCCGGCTGGCGGCTGGCCTGGTGCAAGGCCTGTTGTCCCTGAGCGACCAAGGATTCCATGAGCAGTGCGCCGTTGACCGGGTGCTCTGCATGGCGGGCGGCGCGGCGCAGGACCTGTTCCCAGGCTAGCAGCGGCGCTGCGGCGCGGGGCTTGGGAAGGCTGTCGGCCGGGAAATAGCTCGGCGGCGCGCCGTGCGAGACGCGTAGCAGGTCGTGGCAAAGCCGCTGCAAGGCATCGATGGCGCGCGGCACGCTGAGTTCGTTCAGCACCAGCGTCTGGCCCTTGTCGAGTTGCTGCGGCAACGCCTTCCAGAGGCTCGCCTTCAGGCCGGCCTCGAACCAGTCGCGCGCTTCCTGCGGGCGGCCACCGGCGGCGGCCAGCAGCGTGGCGGCTTCCGGCGCCGGCAGGCCTTGCGATTCCAGCCATTGCAGGGCCGGCGCTTGTTCAGGCAGCGCCATGTTGAACGGCTGGCAGCGGCTGCGGATCGTGGGCAGCAGAGCTTCAGGCGCGCTGCAAGTCAGCACGAAGCGCAATTGGCCGGCCGGCTCTTCCAGCGTCTTGAGCAGCGCATTCGCCGCCACGGTGTTCAGCGCCTCGGCCGGATGCACGACGACGACCTTGGCTCGCCCGCGCGCACTCGAAGCCTGGGCGAAACCCAGCATCGCCCGCACCGCGTCGACCTTGATCTCTCGGCTCGGCTTGGTCTTGCTTTCCTTCGTCGACTCGGCTTCGTCGACCAGGCCGAGGCCCTCGCGCAGCGCCTCGGGCACGATGATCTGGAAGTCCGGGTGCGTGCGGGCCTTGAAGAGATGGCAGCTGGCGCAATGGTCGCAGGCGCGGCCGTCGGCTTGCGGCGTCTCGCAGAGCCAAGCTTGGGCCAGGCCCATCGCCAGCTCGAACTGGCCGACGCCGGCCGGGCCTTGCAGCAGCACGGCGTGCGAGCGCACCGAGGCCAGCGCCGCAAGCAAAGGCGATTGAAGCCAGGGCAACATCGTCACCACCCGCGGGAAACCATCACCGCCTCGATCTGCGCGGCCACTTCGGGCACCGTCAGGCTGGCGTCGATGCGGGCGAAGCGCTCGGGCGCGGCAGCAGCGCGGGCCGCATAGCCGGCGCGCACGCGCTCGAAGAAGTCCAGGTCCTGCTGCTCGAAGCGGTCGGCGTCGCGGGCCGCGGCGCGGCGCTCGGCGGCCATCGCGGCGGGCAGGTCGAACCAGAAGGTCAGGTCGGGCTGGCGGCCTTCGAGGACCCAGCGCTCCAGCGTGTTCAGCACGTCCAGGCTCATGCCGCGGCCGCCGCCCTGGTAGGCGAAGCTGGCATCGGCGAAGCGATCGCAAAGGACGGTCTTTCCCTCTTGCAAAGCCGGCTCGATCACGGCGCGCACATGGTCGCGGCGGCCGGCGAACACGAGCAGCGTCTCGGTCAGATCATCCATGGCGTTGTGCAGGAACAGGCCGCGGATCGTCTCGGCCAGCGCCGTGCCGCCGGGCTCGCGCGTGGTGACCACCGGGCCCTGGGCGCGCAACCTTTCGGTCAGCGTCGCGAGGTGGGTGGACTTGCCGGCGCCGTCGATGCCTTCAAAGGTGATGAATCGTCCCGTCACTGCTGCTTGCGGATGTATTTATTGACGGCGCGATTATGCGCGGCGAGGTCTTCGCTGAATTCGCTGCTGCCGTCGCCGCGGGAAACGAAGTACAGCGCCTTGCTCGCCGCCGGATGCAGCGCCGCTTGCAACGAGGCTGCGCCGGGCATGGCGATCGGCGTGGGCGGCAAGCCGCCGCGGGTGTAGGTGTTGTAGGCCGAGTCGGATTGCAGGTCGCGCTTGTGCAGGTTGCCGTCGTAGTTCTCGCCCAGACCGTAGATCACGGTCGGATCGGTCTGGAGCGGCATGCCGATGCGCAAGCGGTTCACGAACACGGCGGCGACTTGCCCGCGGTCGGCCGGCGTGCCGGTTTCCTTCTCGACGATGGAGGCCAGCGTCAGCGCTTCGTCCGGCGACTTGAGCGGCAGGCCTTCGGCGCGGCCTTCCCAGGCGGTAGCCAGGCGCTCGCGCATCTGGTGGTAGGCGCGCTTGAGCACCGTGACATCGCTAACGCCGCGGCTGTAAGCATAGGTATCCGGGAAGAATCGCCCTTCCGGCGCCACACCGGGCGCGCCGACGGCGGCCATCAGGTCGGCATCGCTCATCTGCGCCGTGGTGTTGCGCAGCGCGGGCGCGGCGGCCAGCGCAGCGCGCACCTGGCGGATGTTCCAGCCTTCGATCAGGCGCAGCTGCTCCATCGTCTGGTCGCCGCGGACCATCTTGTCGAGCAGCTGGACGGGCGTGATGCCGGTCTGGATCTCGTAGCTGCCGGCGCGGATCTGGCGCGCGCGGCCGGACCAGCGGAACCATTCGTACAGCCACAAAGGCTGCTCCTGGACACCCGCGCCGACCCAGGCGTCGGCCACGGCGCGCGGCGAGGTGCCGGGTTCGATCGAGACTTCGACGGTGGCTTGGGCCAGCTTCAGCGGCGCGTTGAGCCACCACGCAACGAAGCCGACGGCCCCGCCCGCGATCAGGACAATGAGAAGGAAAAAGCGCTTCATGGGGGCGCTGATGATAATTGCGTCATGACGAACAAAACGCACGGCGCTGCGCGCCTGACCGATTGGGGCGTGATCCGCGCCGAGGGCGAGGAAGCCGCCAAGTTCCTGCACAGCCAGCTGACCCAGGATTTCGCCCTGCTGGGGCTGGACGAAGCGCGCCTGGCGGGCTTCTGCTCCGCCAAGGGCCGGCTGCTGGCCACGATGATCGCCTGGAAGGCCGACGCGAACACGGTGCTGCTGGCCCTGCCGCAGGACGTGCTGCCGGCCATCCTCAAGCGCCTCTCGATGTTCGTGCTGCGGGCCAAGTGCAAGCTCACTGATGCGTCGGGGCAGTATGCGCTTTGGGGCGTCGTTAGCGCGCCGGACAGCGCGCCGCGCTGGTCGCTGGTTCGTGAGGGCGAGGCGATGAAGGTGCGCCTGCCCGATGCGGGCGATGCCAGCCTATGGCTGGTCGCTCAATCTCCGGAAACCGAGGCACCGGCAGCCGCGCTGCCCGAGGGCGCCTGGTCCTGGGCCACGCTCGAAGCTGGCCTGCCGCACGTGCAGGCCGCCACCACCGAGCAGTTCGTGCCGCAGATGCTCAACCTGGAGCTGCTCGGCGGTGTGAACTTCCAGAAAGGTTGCTACCCCGGCCAGGAAGTCGTGGCGCGCAGCCAGTACCGCGGCACGCTCAAGCGCCGCACCTACTTGTACGAGATGGCCGGCACCACGGCCCAACCCGGCCAGGAGATCTTCCATAGCGAGGATCCAGGCCAGCCGGCCGGCCTGATCGCCAACGTAGCGGAGCAGGACGGTCGAAGCCTCGTGCTCGCCGAGACCAAGATCGCCGCGCTGGCTTCCGGCAGCCTGCACCTGGGCTCGGCCGAAGGCCCGCTGCTGACGCCACGCGCCCTGCCCTACGCGCTGACCGAGGCGCAGTGAACGAGCTGTACGTGTACTACAAGGTACGCCGCGCGGATGCCGATGCGTTGCGCGCCGCGCTGAAGGCATTTCCGTCGGTTCGGGTGCTGGTTCGTGCAGACGAAACGGCCGATCCGCAAACGTGGATGGAAGTCCATACCGACGAAGGAAGTGAGCCGGCGGTGGCCCGCGCCGTGGCTCATCTCGTCGTCGGCGAGCGTCACGTCGAGCGTTTCAAAGCGCCCTGACCATCTCCACATGGCCGATTCCAGCCTCCTCGAACACCGCACCCCGCTGCGTGAAACCGAGCCTCAAATAGAAGCCGACCGCGCTCAGCTGCGCATGCAGCAGCACCTCGCGGTAGCCTGATTCGCGCGCCTTCTTCATCAGCGCTTCGAGCACCTCGCGCCCCACGCCGCTGCCGCGCATGCTGCGCAGCACGGCCATGCGGCCGATCTTTGCGACGCCGGGCACGTGCTCCAGCAAGCGGCCGGTCGCTAACGCCACGCCAAAGCGGTTGCGCGCGACCGCGTGCAGGCAGGTGGCGTCGGCTTCGTCCCATTCCATCTCGATGGGAATCCGCTGCTCCTGCACGAAGACTTCGGTGCGGATGGCGCTGGCGTCTTCGCCGAGATCGGTCCAGCCGCCGACTTCGACCTGCACGACCGATTCGCCGGCTTCGAAGGCGGCGATCACCTCGCGCAGCGGCGCGGGTAGCGGCACGGCCATGCCGTCTTCGGCCAGCACGTAGACCAGTTCGCCGGCGGCCAGCAAATCCTCGCCGCGGAACAGCGCGCAGTGCAGCGTCATCGAGCTGGTGCCGAGCTTGCTGGCACGCACGGCGAGGTCGAGCAGTTCCTCACCACGGGCCGGCGCGAAGTACTCGACCGAACTCTTGCGCATGAAGAACTCGCCGCCGAGCTGGGCGACGGTGTCGGCATAGGGCAGCGCCAGTGCGCGCCAGTAGCCGCTGACGGCCTGGTCGAAGTAGTTGAGGTAGTGGCCGTTGAAGACCACGCCTTGTGCGTCCACTTCGGACCAGCGCACGCGCAGGCGTTCGGTGAATCGGTAGTCCTGTCTTTTCATTGCTGAAAGGCTTTCTGGAGGGCGGCGCCGCAGGCGTCCAAGGCCTGAAGGGCTTCGGGGATCGCGCGGCCGAGCTTGATGAAGTCGTGCGTGACGCCGCGGTAGATTTCGAGATCGACGTCGTTGCCGGCGGCGCGCAGGCAGTCGGCGTAAAGGACGCCTTCGTCCACGAGCGGGTCGGCTTCGGCGAGCACGATCAGCGCCGGCGCCAGGTCCGCATGGTCGTCGGCCAGCAGCGGCGCGAAACGCCAGTCTTCGCGCTGGCCCTCGGGGATGTATTGGTCGAAGAACCAGCGGATGCTGTCGGCGTCGAGCAGGTAGCCGTGGGCGAAGCGCTGGTGCGATGGCGTGTCGGCGTGGGCGACGGTGCCGGGGGTGATCAGCAGTTGCAGGCGCAACGCCAGGCCGAGGTCGCGGGCATGCAAAGCAGCAACGGCGGCGAGCGTGCCGCCGGCGCTGTCGCCGCCGACGGCGATACGCTTCGCATCGAGCCTGAGGCTGGCGGCGTTCTCCGCGAGCCAGCTCAGCGCAGCCCAGCAGTCGTCAACAGCAGCGGGGAATTTGTGATCGGGTGCGAGGCGATAGTCGAGCGCAATCACCGCGCATTCGCCGCGCAACGCGAGCTGGCGGCAAAGGCTGTCATGCGTTTCAAGCGAGCCGATCGTGAAGCCGCCGCCGTGGAAGTACAGCAGGACGGGCAGATCGGATTCCACGCTCGGCGCATACAGCCGCGCTCGGCAGCCAGCAATTTCGAGGTTCTCGACCCGCGGCAAAGGCGCGCGCGGCAGATCGAGGATCTCGGCGCCAAGCTGGTAGAACTTGCGCGCCTCGACGGGCGTCATGGCGTGGAAGGGAGGCCGGTCGGCGCGCTGGATGCGTTCCAGCACGCCGGCCATCTTGGGCGTTAGCAATGCGTCGTCATTCTTCATCGGACGCCGAGTTTGCCTCAGAAGCTCGTGTCGCCTCCGCCCGAGGAGCCGCCGCTGTCGAAGCTGGTGTCGCCCATCGAGCTGCCGCCGATGTCGATGCCGAAGGACGGCTTGTCGTCGAACGCGGGGATGTTGAGCGGCGTGGAGTCGTAGCCGTCGCCGCTCGCGCTGCTGGCGTGCGACACGCCTGCGTTCGCGTGCGAAGCGTTGCTGAGCATCGAAGCCACCACGAGCGTGGACAAGGGATCGATGCCGCCCACGTTGCCGCCCACCGAGGATGCGGGCGTATTTCGTGCACGCTCCATGTCGAGATCGAACTGCCGCTGCTTCGCGGCCTCGGCGGCCCGTGCGCGCACGACGCTGGGCTTCTCCAGGCCGCGGATGTCGGCTGCCTCGTCCTCCGCGCGGGCAACCAGCGCCATCACCGCGCCCATCGCGGGCTGGCTCTGGATCTGAGCCGCCAAGGTCGAGATCTCGCCCTTGAGCTTGTTCACACGGTCGTAGTTGCCGAGCTTCTGCTCGGGGCTCAAGGCGGTGTTGCCGTCACTCCAGAGACGCGCGTCTTCGAGCACCTGCTTGGCGTCTTGCAGCGCCGTGCGGCATTGCTCCAGCTCCTGCTTGCGGGCCCGGCGCTTTGCGGCGCCGAACACGAAGATCAGCAACCCGACGACGGCGGCAATGACGACGGCAAGCACGGCAAAGGGCGAACGCTTGGCCGGCTTCGGCTCGGCCGGTTCAGGCGACTGAATCTGCGGCACGACGGCTGGCGCAGCCTCGACGGCCGGCGCCACCTTGCCCTCGTTCGCCGTGCCCTTGCGAATGGCCGCTTCCAGCCCCGCCAGAGACTGCGCGTTACCTGCGAATTTCTGCTCCGGGTCGATGCGCTTCGCCGCCGCCAGTTCATCGGCCGCCACCTGCATCCGCCCGAGCTTGGCCTGCACCTGCGCCCGCCAGTAATGCGCCAGCGCGTTCTTCGGATGCGTGGCCAGCGTGGTCTGCAAGAGCTCGTCGGCGCGCGCCCAGTCCTGCGCCTGCATGGCGGCCTGGATGTCTTCCTTCTGACCGGCGAGAGCTTGAACACTCAGCACGAGGGCCAGAAGAGCGAGGGCGAGAAAGCGAAAAGGCTTCATGACTCGATGAAAAGCTGCGAGAGCCACATCATCGGCTATGAAGCCTCGTTCCGCAGCGGGCGAAACACCTGACATGTGCAGGTGAATCGTCACCGCCCCTCGATCAATGGAACTGCTCTTCTTCCGTCGAGCCCGTCAGCGCCTTGACCGAGGACGTGCCGCCCTGGATCACGGTGGTCACGTCGTCGAAGTAGCCGGCGCCGACTTCCTGCTGGTGCGAGACGAAGGTGTAGCCCTGCTCGCGTGCGGCGAACTCGGGTTCCTGCACCATGTCGACGTAGTGGCGCATGCCTTCGCCGCGGGCGTAGGCGTGGGCGAACTTGAAGGTGTTGAACCAGTTCAGGTGGATGCCGGCCAGCGTGATGAACTGGTACTTGTAGCCCAGCGCCGAGAGTTCGTCCTGGAACTTGGCGATCGTCTTGTCGTCCAGGTTCTTCTTCCAGTTGAACGAGGGCGAGCAGTTGTACGAGAGCAGCTTGCCCGGGTGCTTGGCGTGCACGGCCTGCGCGAATTCACGGGCGAAGCCGAGGTCGGGCGTGCCGGTCTCGCACCACACCAGGTCGGCATAGGCAGCGTAGGCGACGCCGCGGCTGATCGCCTGCTCCAGGCCGTTCTTGACGCGGTAGAAGCCTTCGGGCGTGCGCTCGCCGGTGAGGAAGGGCTTGTCGTTGGCGTCGTGGTCGCTGGTCAGCAGGTTGGCGGCTTCGGCGTCGGTGCGGGCCAGGATCAGGGTGGGCACGCCCATCACGTCGGCGGCGAAGCGGGCGGCGAGCAGCTTCTCGCAGGCTTCCTGCGTCGGCACGAGCACCTTGCCGCCCATGTGGCCGCACTTCTTCACGGCAGCGAGCTGGTCCTCGAAGTGAACGGCGGCGGCGCCCGAGCCGATCATGTTCTTCATCAGCTCGAAGGCGTTGAGCACGCCGCCGAAGCCGGCTTCCGCATCGGCCACGATGGGCAGGAAGTAGTCGACGTAGTCCTTGTCGCCGGGGTTGATGCCGCGGCTCCACTGGATTTCGTCAGCGCGCTTGAAGGTGTTGTTGATGCGGCGGACCATCGTCGGCACCGAGTCGTAGGCGTACAGCGACTGGTCGGGGTACATGGTCTCGGAGGTGTTGCCGTCGGCGGCCACTTGCCAGCCCGACAGGTACACGGCTTCCAGGCCGGCCTTGGCCTGCTGCATGGCCTGGCCGGCGGTGATGGCGCCAAAGGCGTTCACATAGCCCTTGGCAGCGCCGCCGTTCACGAGGCCCCAGAGGCGCTCGGCGCCGCGCTTGGCCAGCGTCTGCTCGATGTGGACCGAGCCGCGCAGGCGCACGACGTCAGCGGCGCTGTAGTTGCGCTGGATGCCTTTCCAGCGCGGGTCTTCGGCCCACTCTTTTTCGAGGGCGGCGATCTGCTGTTCGCGGGTCAGGTTCGTCATGGAGAGCTCCTTTGAGGGGTTTGCTGCGGGGTTGCTGATGGACTCAAGCGTAGTCTCCTCAGGGCCTCCATGTAAGACTTATGTCTTATATAAGACTAAAAATCTTTTCTTTATGAATCAACAGGTTGAATTTCAAATTCCTGATCGTGAAACGACATCTACCATGATGAGAAATTATTGCGCAGCGCAGCAAGCGGCGCCACCGTGATGTGAAAGTGCCATTTCACATCACGAGAATCGCGCAAATTCAGGGCGAGAAGAAGTAGTGTTTCAGGCCGGCGAGCACCATCTCCACGCCGATGGCGGTCAGCACCAGACCCATCAGCTTCTCCAGCGCCTGGATGACCGAGTCGCCCAGCAGTCGGCGGATGCGGTCGGCCAGCACGAGCACGAGGAAGGAGATGAACATCGCCGTGGACAGCGCGCCGATCCACGACCAGATGCGCTCCGGCTGGCGCGAAGCCAGCAGCAGCACGGTGGCCATGGCGGACGGGCCGGCCAGCAGTGGCACGGCGAGCGGGAAGATCGTCGGCTCGCGGCCGCGTTCGATGCCGTAGGCCGTCTCGCCACCGCCGCCGAAGATCATGCGGATGGCGATGATCAGCAGGATCACGCCGCCGGCCACTTCGAGCGAACGCTCCGAGAGGTGCATCACCTCCAGGAAGCCGTTGCCGAAGAACATGAAGACGAACAGCACGCCGAAGGCGATGCCCACCTCGCGCACGGCCACGCGCGTGCGGCGCTCGGGCGCGACGCCGCGCATGATGGGAATGAAGATCGGCAGGCTGCCCAGCGGGTCGAGCACCAGCAGCAGCAGGATGAGCGCGGAGAGGAAGTTGTGATCCATGGGGTGGGATTGTCGCCGCCCCGCGCCCTGCCCTCAGCGCATCAGAAGCTGCCCGAGACCGAGATGCCGATCGTGCGCGGACGCATCGTGTACGCCTGCTGCACGTACTGGATGTTCGGCTGTTGCAGCACCTTGTGGTTGTTGGACAGGTTCTTGACCGACAGGTCCACGTCCCACTTGTCGATGGAGAAGCCCCAGCTGGCGTCGTAGGTGGCGTAGGCCGGGCGGTTGTAGTCGGTGTCGTCGCGCATCAGCGAGCCGTGGCTGCTGCCGGTCCACTGGCCGTTCAGGCGCAGCACGGATTCGATGTTGCCGAGGTTGAAGCGGTACTCGCCGCCGAGCTTGAAGCTGTACTTCGGCACGCCGATGATCGAGTCGCCCTTGCGCACATTGGGCTGGCCGTTGGCGTCGGTGCCGAGGTAAGGCACGTCTTCGGCGAAGACGGCGCGGTTCACGCCGCCGCCGGTCGTCAGCGTGAAGTCGCCGGTGACGCGGGCCTTCAGCTCGAACTCGAAGCCGTCGCTCGTGGCCTTGCCGACGTTGGTCTCGAAGTCGAAGCCGGCCGACGGCAGGCCGATGTCCTGCTGGATGTTCTTCCAGTCGATGTGATAGGCCGCCAGCGCCAGGTTGATCTTGCCGCCGGCCAGGCGCGACTTGGTGCCGATCTCGTACGAGCGCAGGCTGTCCGGCGCGAAGGTGGCCGGTGCGGCCTTCAGGCCCAGCGCGGCGAGGTCGTCCACATTGCCTTGAATGGTCAGCGGAATCGGACGGTTAGCACCGCCGAGGCGGAAGCCGTCCGCGACGTTCGCGTAGAAGGTGTTGTTCTCGTCAATGTCCCAGTCCAGCGCGAAGCGCGGCGTGGCCTTGTTGGCCTTGCTCGTGATGTGCGTCGGGTTGGCCTTGGCGTCGGAGCCGGCGAAGAAGAAGTCGCCCTCGCGGCGGAAGTCTTCGCTGGAGCGCAGGTAGCGCAGGCCGGCCGTCAGGCGCAGGGCCGGCGTCACGTGGTACGTCACCTCGCCGAAGATCGAGTTCTGCTTGGTGTTGTAGTGGCGGGCGCTGTAATAGCTGTTGTCGCCGGCGAAGGCGCCGTTGTAGATGCCGGAGTCGGCCACCCACTGCGTCGGGTCGTAGATGCTGACGCCGTTGTCGGTGAAGGCCTTGGTCAGGCCGAACACGGGTTCGTTGTCGATCACGTCGGTCTTGGTGCGGGCGCTGTACAGGCCGGCCACCCAGGTGATGGGCAGGCCGCTCTCGTGCGTGTCCTTGGAGGCCAGGCGCAGTTCGATCGAGTCCTGGTTGATCTTGTTGTTCAGGTAGACGGCCGACGGCAGGTAGCTGGCGATGGCCGAGACGGCCGGGTTGGCGATCAGGCTGCCGATGTAGCTGGAGTTGACGCTGGTGCCGTCCTGCGTGCGGTCGAACTTGCGCTGGTAGCTGTTGACGATGCCGGTGAAATCGGCAAAGCCGATGTCGCCGTTGACGGTGATCGAGGGAACGAGCAGCTTGTCCTTGCCCGGCTCCTGCACGATCTTGGAGGTCTGGAAACGCTCCAGCGCCACGCCGGCGTTGGCCGACTGGTAGTCGCCGACGGTCTTGTAATAGGCGTCGATGTCGCCCGTCTTGCTCTGCTGGTAGAACAGCGCCGGCAGCACGGTCCAGTCCTTGTCGATGCGGAACTTGGCCGAGAGCTTGAGCACGCTCCAGCTCTGGTCGTTGATGTCCTTGTTGATCACCTTCAGCGTCTGCGGGCTCACCTGGTCGATGTAGCCGCTGTCATGGCCGGCCTGCACGCCGATGCGGATGGCGGCCGTGTCGCGCGAAAGCGGCAGGTTCAGCACGGCCTGCGCCATGTAGTTCGTGCCGCCGCTGGCGGTGCTGGAGACCTCGGCGCGTGCCTCGGTCGTCACGTTCTTCAGATCCGGCTGGCGACTGATGAAGCGCAGCGTGCCGCCCATCGAGCCGGCGCCGTACAGCGTGCCCTGCGGGCCGCGCAGCACTTCCACGCGCTCGATGTCGAAGAAGCGCGGCTCGGCCGTGCCCTGGCTGTAGAGATTGCGGGTCGTGAGGGACACATCGTCCAGATAGACGCCGACCGTGGCCGAACCGGCCTGCGAGCTGACGCCGCGGATCTCGATCGTCGACAGGCCCGGACCGGCCTGGCTGTTGAACGAGACGTTGGGCAGGTTGCGGGTCAGATCGCTGAAGTCGGTGATCTGGTTGTCCTTGAGCGATTCGCCCGTGATCGCGGTGACCGAGAGCGGCACCTTGCGGACGTCTTCCACGCGCTTTTGCGACGTGACCAGCACCGTGTCGAGCACCTGGCGGTCCGGCGTGGTGGCGGGTTTGTCCGCCTCTTGGGCCGTGGCATTCAGGGCCAGCAGCGCGACGGCGGAAGCGATCAGGGTGGGCTTGAGCATTGTTGTGTTTCCCTCTGGGATCAAAGCAAAAACACGATGCTGCATGAGCCCATAACCTGGGGCAATGAGAGCTAACAAATAGCTGTCACATAGCTTTCGCTATGTTGGATTCGAGCCACCAATTGCAGCGATGCACCACGGCTTGCACCGGGCTGGCGCGAATCAGGCCCTGGGATGGTGCTCAGCGTGCAGCGCCTTGAGCCGGGCTCGGGCCACGTGGGTGTAGATCTGCGTGGTGGACAGGTCCGAGTGGCCGAGCAGCAGCTGCACCACGCGCAGATCCGCGCCGTGGTTCAGCAGGTGCGTGGCGAACGCATGGCGCAGCGTGTGCGGCGACAGCGGCACGTGGATGCCGGCGGCCAGCGCATGCTTCTTGACGATGTGCCAGAACATCTGCCGCGTCATGCCCTCGCCGCGGGCGGTAACGAAGAGTTCATCGCTGCTGCGGCCCGCCAGCAGCTCCGGCCGGGCATCGCTCACGTAACGGGTTAGCCAGGCGGCGGCGTGTTCGCCGTAGGGCACGAGCCGCTCCTTGGCGCCCTTGCCGGTGATGCGCAGCACCATTTCCTTGAAGCCGACGTGCACGCTGCGCAGCGTCACGAGCTCCGTCACCCGCAAGCCGCTGGCGTACATCAGCTCCAGCATGGCGCGGTCGCGCAGGCCGAGCGCCGTGTCGACGTCAGGCGCGTTCAGCAGCGCTTCGACCTGCGACTGGGAGAGCAGCTTGATGTTGCGGTTGGCCGCCTTGGCGCTGCTCACACGCAGCGTCGGGTCGGCCGAAATGCGCCGCTCGCGCAGCGCCCAGCGGAAGTAGCGTTTGAAGACGGAGAGGCGCCGGTTGGCGCTGGTCGTCTTGTCCGAAGCCCGCGCAGCCGCATACCCGAGCAGGTCGACTTCGGAGCAGGCGTCGAGTGTTCGACCCTGCTCCGTGTCCAGCCAGGCCGCGAAGAGGTTCAGGTCACGCCGGTAGGCCTCCTGCGTGTTGCGCGAGAGGCCGTCTTCCAGCCAGAGCGCCTGGATGAACTCTTCGATGCCGGCTTCGCTCTCGCGAAGTTCAGTCGAGCTTGAGCTTTTGCTTGGCGACGACGTTTTTGTAGACATCGAACTCGGCCTTGATCTGGGCCGCGAACTGATCGGGCGTGTTGGCGACCACGAGCGAACCCGTTTCGTCGATGCGCTTCTTCACCTCGGGCAGATTCAGCGTCTGCTTGAAGGCCGCGTTCAGCTTGGCCACGACTTCAGGAGGCAGGCCCTTCGGACCGTACACGCCGTAGTAGGCCATGCGATTGACGGGCTCCAGGCCGACTTCCTTGAACGTCGGCACGTTCGGCAGCACGGCCAGGCGCTCAGGCGCGGCGACCACGATGGCGATCAGGCGGCCGTCCTTGATGAACGGCAGCGCGGACGGCAGGTTGTCGAAGATCATCGGCACCTGGCCCGAGACGGTATCGGCCAGCGCCGGGCCGGCGCCGCGGTAAGGGATGTGCAGCACGAAGGTGCCGGTCAGGCTCTTGTACAGCTCCATCTGCAAGTGGCCGATGCCACCCGTCCCGGAGCTGGCGAAGCTGTACTTGCCCGGGTGCGCCTTGATCTCGGCGAGGAAGCCCTTGTAGTCGCGCGCCGGAAAGCTCGGGTGCACGGCGATCACGTTGGGCGTGGCCGCCATGTTGATGATCGGCGTGAAGTCGGTCAGCGGGTTGTACTGGATCTTCGGATTGATGGCCGGGTTGGCCGCCGTGGTGGAGACCGTGGCCACGCCGAGCGTGTAGCCATCGGGTGTGGCGCGGGCCGTGTCGGTGGCGCCGACCACGCCGCCGCCGCCGGCCTTGTTCTCGACCAGCATCGTCTGGCCGAGCGCCAGGTTCATCTTCTCGGACACCACGCGGGCGATGATGTCGGTCGTACCGCCGGGGGCGAAAGGCACCACCAGCCGGACCGGCTTGTTCGGATAGGGATCGGCCGCCAGGGCCGCTGCACTGCTCAGGGCCAGGCCTGCACCCAGACTCAAAGCCAAACCACTCTGGATCCACTCACGTCGTTGCATCTTGTCTCCTTCGGTTTACTTACAGCAACGATGCTATGTCAGGTCGGCTGTCCCTTGTATGTGGGTTGCCCCAACAAGCCGGCCTTCAGTCGATCGTCGCTGACCCGGTTGCCGATGAAGGCCTTGAGGAAGGCCGAGAACACATCCGCGCCGGGCACGGGTTCGCCGAGGGCCTTGCCGTTGACGACGAAGGTCGTGCCGCGATCAGGCACGAAGTCGATCAGGATCAAGTCGCCCTTCTTGACGCTGCCGACCAGGGCGATGTTGGCGTTCAAGCGCTGGATGCGCTCGCCGACCGCCGCACGCTCCTCTTCGGTGCAGTTGCGGTCCATGCTCTTGTTGATGGCCTTGATGAACTCGTTGGCACCGATGGATTTCATCGGCAGCGTGATGCGCATCTCCAGGCGCTTCGGGCCGGTTGTGGCGTAAACCTCCTCGGGCGTGGTGGCCTTCTTGGTCATGTACAGCGCCGCCGTGTAGCCGTGGAAGCCGTAGGCCGCGCGCTCGCCGATGCCGGAGAGGACCAGCGGCTTGCCGCCGACCTGCAATGTGTCGGGGAATTCCTGCCCTTGGTATTGCACGGCCTGAGCGCTGACGCCAAGCGCCAGCAGGCCCGCCATGAGGGCGCCAGAAAAGAAAGATCGGTACGTCATGAACAGCTCCACGGGCAAAAAACTGGGGGAGAAGATAGCAGCCCAACGCCGCAGTTCCGCTTAAGGCTGACCCGCTGGACGACACAATGCGGCGATGACCGACATCCAGTTGCTGCTTCCGGACTTCCTGCTCATCGTTTGCGGTTTCGTGCTCTGCCGCTACACGAGCCTGGACCGTTCCGTCTGGGATGCAGCCGAGCGGCTGGTCTATTACCTGCTGTTCCCGGTGCTGCTGTTCAACTCGGTGCTGCGCACGCCGCTGGACCCGGGCAACACGGCGATGTTGGCGCTCGGCGGCTTGTGCACCGTCGGTGCGGGTATCGCACTGGCGTACTTGCTGGCGCGCTTACCCAACGTCGAGCCGCTCGCCCATGCCTCAGGCGCGCAGGTCGCCTTCCGCTTCAACTCCTTCATCGCGCTGGCCGTCAGCGAGCGGCTGCTCGGCACGCAAGGCGTGGCCTGGGCGGCGCTGCTGGTGGCGTTCTGCGTGCCGGTCTGCAACGTGGCCGCCGTCTGGCCGCTGGCGCGGGCGGGTGGGCACGGCTACCTGGGCGAGCTGGCGCGCAACCCGCTGATCGTGGCCACGATTTCCGGGCTGCTGGCGAACCTGGCGGGCTTGAAGTTTCCGGAGCCCGTGGCGCTGACGCTCAACCGCATCGGCCTGGCCGCCCTGCCCCTGGGCCTGATGGCCGTCGGCGCCGGCCTGCGTCTGGGCGCGCTGCGCGAGTGGCCGAAGCTGGCCGTCGGGTTCATCGGCATCCGCCATCTGGCGCTGCCGCTGGTGGCGCTGGCGATGGGCGTGCTGTTGCACCTGCCGGCGCCGCAGGCCTTGATCCTGCTGATGTTCGGTTCGCTTCCGACCGCGTCGAGCGCCTACGTGCTCGCCGCACGCATGGGCGGCCGTGCCGATTTCGTGGCGGGGCTGGTCACGCTCTCCACGCTGATCGGGATGTTCACGCTGCCGTTGTGGCTGCTGCTAGCGCCCAGGTGATGTGCTCGACGAGCAACGGTGAGGCAGTCGGCAGCGCTTGCTCCAAAGCCTGACGTAAGACCGGCTGCTCCTGCTTCCGCAGGGCATTGCCCATCACCACCGCCACATTGCGGCGCCAGCGCTCATGGCCGATGCGGCGGATCGCCGAGCCTTCCATGGCGGAGAGGAATTCGGCCTCGCTCCAGCGCCACCAGCGCAGCAGATCGCCACCCTCGAAGTGCTTGCGGGCGTCGAAGTCCGCCAGCTGCGCCGGCCGGGCGAACTTGTTCCATGGGCAGGCCAGCTGGCAGTCGTCGCAGCCGTAGACGCGGTTGCCGATCAGCGGGCGCAGCTCTTCGGGGATCGGGCCGTCGTGCTCGATCGTCAGATACGAGATGCAGCGGCGGGCATCGAGCCGGTACGGAGCCACGATCGCCTGCGTCGGGCAGACATCGATACACGCCGTGCACTGGCCGCAGTGCGAGCTAACGGCTGAAGTCGGCGGTAAGGCCAGATCGACGTAGATCTCGCCCAGGAAGAACATCGACCCCGCCTCGCGGTGCAGCGTCAACGTGTGCTTGCCGCGCCAGCCGATGCCCGACCGGGAAGCCAGCTCCACTTCCAGCACCGGTGCCGAATCGGTGAACGCGCGATGGCCCAGCGGCCCGACGGCGGCGGCGAGCTTTTCCGCCAGCTGTTGCAGCCGGTTGCGCAACACCTTGTGATAGTCCCGACCGCGGGCGTACAGCGCCACCTGGCCGCGAGTCGGGTCTTCGAGCGCATCAAATTCGATCACCTGCCAGCCTTCGGGCGTATCCCGCGGCAGGTAATCCATCCGCGCCGTGATCACCGAGAGCGTGCCCGGCACGAGCTCCGCCGGCCGCGCCCGTTTCACGCCGTGGGCGGCCATGTAATGCATCGAGCCATGAAAACCGGCCGCCAGCCAATCGAGCAAGCCTTGTTCTGCGCCCTCGAGTTCAATCGGAGCCACGCCGATCTGGGAGAATCCGAGCTCACGGGCCCAGCCCTGCAATTCCGCAACAAGATCCGTCGACATTTGCGCATTCTAGAAACCCGGCATCTGGTGTGGCCCGACGAGGCCGCCTGCGAGAGCTTCGCCCGCGAACTGGCACGCTGCCCCGGGCTCATGAATTGCAGCATCGAACTGCATGGCACGCTCGGCGCCGGCAAGACCACGCTCGTGCGCCATCTGCTGCGCGCGCTGGGCGTCACGGGCCGCATCAAGAGCCCGAGCTACGCGGTGCTGGAGAGCTACGAGCTGGCCCAAGGCACCGCCAGCCACTTCGACTTCTACCGCTTCGAGAACCCGCGCGAATGGGAAGACGCGGGCTTTCGCGATGTATTCACCGCTCCGGGCCTGAAGCTGTCCGAGTGGCCCGAGAAAGCCGCCGGCATGTTGCCCGTGGCGGACATCCAGGTCTGGCTCACCACCCGGGAAACCGATGAGGCGCGTCTTGTCGACCTGCGCGCAGGTACGGCGTTAGGTGTCCAGGTACTGAACGGCCTGGAGGGCCAGGAATGAATTCCCGCAGACAAGCGTTGCGCGCCATGGGGGCACTGGCCTTCACGCTGCGCATCCCGAAGGCGCTCGCCGGCAACGGTCCGACGATTATCGCCGTCCGCGTCTGGCCTTCGGATTCCTACACCCGCGTCACGCTCGAATCCGACAAACCGCTGGAATCCCGCCACGTGCTGGTCGAAGCGCCCTATCGCCTCGCCATCGACATCGACGATCTCGAACTGAGCCCGCGCCTGCGCGAGCTGCTCGGCAAGGTGCAGGCGGACGACCCGTACATCGCCGGCGTGCGCGTCGGCCAGAACACGCCGCGCACCGTGCGCATCGTCTTCGACCTCAAGCAGCCGATCGCGCCGCAGGTGTTCACGCTGGCACCGGTGGCGGCATATCAGAATCGCCTCGTGTTCGACCTCTACCCAAAGGAAGAAGTCGACCCGCTGCTGGCCCTCGTGAGGGAACGCGAGCGCGACGCCGCCAAGAGCGTGCGCGATGCACTGGCACAAGCCGCCTCGCAGCCAGCGCCCGCCGCCTCGACGCCGAGCACCAAACCGGCGGCGCCTGCCCCGGCCCCGAAGCTCGCCGCCAAGGAACAAGCCAAGCTCGACCGCCTGATCGTCATCGCGCTCGACCCCGGCCACGGCGGCGAAGACCCCGGCGCCACGGGTCCCTCCGGCCTGCGCGAGAAGGACGTCGTCCTCGCCATCGCCCACAAGCTGCGTGAGCGTCTGGAGGACCAACCCGGCATCAAGGTGATGATGACCCGCGACGCCGACTTCTTCGTGCCGCTGAACGAACGGGTTAGAAAAGCGCGCCGCGTGCAGGCCGACCTCTTCGTCTCCATCCACGCCGACGCCTTCATCACGCCCAAGGCGCGCGGCGCTTCCGTGTTCGCACTGTCCGACGGCGGCGCCAGCAGCGCCCAGGCCAAGTGGCTGGCCGACAAGGAGAACGCCGCCGACCTCGTGGGCGGCGTGAACGTCAACGTCAAGGATGCCCACGTGCTGCGCGCCCTGCTCGACATGAGCACCAGCGCGCAGATCAAGGACAGCCTCAAGCTCGGCGGCGCGGTGCTCCAGCAGATCGGCACCGTCGGCAAGCTGCACAAGGGCGCGGTCGAGCAGGCCGGCTTTGCGGTGCTCAAGGCGCCCGACATCCCGAGCATCCTCGTGGAGACGGCCTTCATCTCGAACCCGGAGGAGGAGTCGCGCCTGCGCGACCCCGACTACCAGGAGCAGCTCGTGAAGGCGCTGGCCACCGGCATCTCGCGCTACTTCGCCAAGAACCCGCCGCTGGCCCGCCATCGCGCACTGACCTGATGATCGTGTCCAAGCCCCAATGACCCTCGACGTCGGTTCGCTTCTCATCGCCCTGACCGTCAATATGGTCACCATCGCGGTCGCTTTGCCGGCCGTGATGGGCAAGGTCAACACGCCGGCCCGGCGCGTGCAGATCGGCGCCATCGTGCAGGCGGCGGCGTGGGTGCTGCTGCTGGCCTCGGAAACCGTCGATCGCGGCTCGATGACGGACCGCGTGCTGTCCACGCTGTCGATGGCCGGCATCGCCAGCGGCGTGGCGCTGTATGCGACGGCCTTCAACCTCTGGTGCGGCCATCCGGACGACGCGGCACGGGCGCGCTGGGTCGTGGTGCTGGCCGTGGCGCTGCCGCTGGGCTATTGCGTCGGCTTCTCGAATTACGCCTTCCGCGTCGGCTGGGCGAACGGCCTGGCTGCGGTGCAGATGATGCTGGTGGTCGTGGCGCTGACGCGCAGGCCGGCCGTGGCCGTCGGCCGCTGGCGCTGGCTGGTGGTCTTCTCGATGGTCTTGCAGTCGATCTTCACCGCCTGGCGCGGCGTGATCGGCGCATTCCAGACCGAGCTGATGCCCGAGTTCCTGGCTGGCAACACGGTCAATGTGATCTTCGCGTTAGCGGCCAACACGACGGCCGTGCTGTCCTTCCTCGGCATCCTGCTCGCGCACCGCGACGAAGCGGCCCGCGCGCTGGAGCAACTGGCGATGATGGACGGCCTGACCGGCGTGCTGAACCGCCGCGCGTGGATGGTGCAGGCCGAGCAGGAGCTGGCGCGCGGCATCCGCTACGGCAACCCGGTCACCGTGCTGATGCTCGACCTCGACCACTTCAAGCAGATCAACGACCGGCTCGGCCATGCGGCCGGCGACCGGGCGCTCTGTTTCGTCGCGGCCGCGCTGAAGGCATCGGCGCGCACGGGTGATCTGGTCGGCCGTTACGGCGGCGAAGAGTTCTGCGTGATGATGAGCCACGCGCTGCCCGATGCGGCCGTCGCCTTCGACCGCCGCATGCGCGAGCAGTTGAACGGCAACGCCGCTGCCGCCTTGGGTCATGCGCTGGATTACAGCGCCGGCACGGCCTTGCGGCGCACGGGCGACACGCTGGAATCGCTGCTCAAGCGCGCGGACGATGTGCTGTATCAGGCCAAGGCGCAGGGCCGTGGCCGCACGCTCGACGACGGCCCGTGGCAACCGCCTGCGCCGCCGCCCTTGACGGCCAACCTCGCGCTCGGCTGACCCGAAAAACGATCAGGCCGACTTGCCGCCCTTGCGCTTGCGGCCCTTCCAGGCACCGTACAGCGCGATCACGCCGGGGATGAAGATCATGGTCCAGATGATGATCTCGAGGTTCATCTTCACCCACGGCATGTTGCCGAAGAAGACGCCGCAGGCGCTGACGGAGAAGATCCAGAGCGCGCCGCCGGTCACGTCGTAGAGGCTGAACTTGGCGCGCGTCATCGCCGCCACGCCGGCCACGAAGGGCGCGAAGGTGCGCACGAAGGGCATGAAGCGGGCAATGATGATCGTGATGCCGCCGTACTTCTCGTAAAAGGCGTGCGCCTGGTCGAAGGCGCGGCGGTTGAAGAAGCGCGACTGCTCCCACTGGAACACCTTCGGCCCGATCAACCGGCCGATCGTGTAGTTGCTCTGGTTGCCGGCCACGGCGGCCGCGAACATCAGCGGCGCGGCAATCCAGTATTCCAGCAAGCCCGCGCCGCACATGGCGCCGACGATGAAGAGCAGCGAATCGCCGGGCAGGAAGGGCATCACGACGACGCCCGTCTCCACGAAGATGATCAGGAACAACAGGCCGTAGACCCAGGCGCCGTAGTGCGCCACGAAGTTGTTCAGGTAGACATCGACGTGGCGGACGAAGTCGAGAAACAGGTGCAGGAGTTCCATGGCCGCGGATTATCACCACGCGGCCGTGACGATCACGTCAAGGTCACGGTTTCTTGACGACCGGGATCTCGATGGTGGTCGCCTTGGCTCCAGTGCGGAACACGCGCACCGTGGCCGCCTTGTAGTCCTGCGGCTTGGCATCGAAGATGTTCGCCACGAAGGTCTGCGGGTTGCGGTCGTAGAGCGGGAACCAGCTCGACTGGATCTGCACCATGATGCGGTGGCCCGGCAGGAAGACGTGGTTGACCATCGGCAGGCCGAAGTCATAACTCAAAGGTTCACCGGGCTTGAGCGCTTTCGGCTGCGACCACGATTCGCGATAACGGCCACGGAAGATGTCGGCCGAGACCATCAGCTGGTAGCCGCCGAGCTCTGGCGTCTCGGCCACTTCGTCGGGGTAGACGTCGATGATCTTCACGACCCAGTCGGCGTCGGTTCCGGTGGTGGAAGCGATCAGATGCGCGATCGGCTCGCCGGCCACCTTCAGCGGCGCGGTCAGCACTTCGCTCTTGTAGACGAGCACGTCGGTGCGACCCGAGGCTTCGCGCTGATCGTCGGCCAGCCAGCGCGGCCAGCTGAAGCCCTTGCTCTCGTCGTAGAGCGAGGGGCGGATCGGGCGGGCGCGGAACGGCACGGGCTTGGCGGGGTCGGAGACGTACTCGTCATAACCGGCATCTCCAGCGGAGGCCGCAGCAGCGCCGCCGACCGTCAGCTTGCCTTGCGGCTGGAGCACCAGGCGCGTGGCCTGGGTCGTGCAGCCGCTGGTGCAGCCGCGCGGCCAGTCGTCGAGCGACTGCCAGCGGCCGGTGCCGGTTTCATACGCGGTGACGCGCGCCAGCGGATGCGCCGGCGCCTCGCCCTTCAGATGCTCCGCCAGGAACGGCGCGAGGACGTTCATCCGGAAGTCCCACGCCGTATCGGTGCGGAAGCGGATCGCGCCGATGTGCGTGCCGTCCTGGATCGCGCCGCCGTGGACCCAGGGGCCGAAGGCGAGGTGCACGTTGGCGGCGCTGTCGGGTCGCGCGCGCAAAGCCTTGTAGACGGCCATCGGGCCATAGATGTCCTCGGCATCCCAGAGGCTATGCACGAGCAGCGTCGGCACCGTCAGCGGCTGCGAGGCCAGCAGCTTGTCCATCGCCTGCTGGCTCCAGAAGCTGTCGTACGCCGGATGCGCGACGACCTTGCGCCAGGTGCCGCTCTGCTCGAGGCCGCGCTGCTTGGCCAGCGCACCCGCTGAGCCGGCTTCGAGGAAGGTGTCGTATTCGTCGTAGTGCGTGGTGTACCAGTGCGCCTCGTTCGCCCGCGAGACGACCTGCTCGTACACGTAGGGCATGTTGAGCTGGCGGAAGGCGCCGTGGTGGAACCAGTCGTCCCCGCGCCAGCCGTCGACCATCGGGTTCATCGGCACCGCGGCCTTGAGCGCCGGATGCGGATGCACGAGTGCGGCCAGCGAGAGGAAGCCGTCGTAGGAGATGCCGATGATGGCGACGCGGCCGTTGCTCTCGGGCAGGTGCTTCACCAGCCAATCGATGGTGTCGTACGTGTCGGTGGCGTGGTCGACGGGCGTCGCGTTGAGCGGGCCGCGGAAGGGCCGCGTCATCACGTAATCGCCCTCGGAGCCGTACTTGCCGCGGATGTCCTGGATCACGCGGATGTAGCCGCCGTCCACGATCACGTCGGTGGCGTTGTCGTAACCCTGGAGCGCGCTGGCGAGGTGCGAGCTGGCGTTGTGCGAAGTCAGCTCGACGGCGTTGTAAGGCGTGCGCGTCAGCAGGATGCCGGCGTTCTTGGCGTCCTTGGGGATCAGGATCACCGTGTTGAGCTTGACGCCATCGCGCATCGGGATCTGCACAACGCGGCGCTCGTGATCGAAACCGTAGGTCGACTCGACGAGCTGGTCCGGCGTCTCGCTCGGCAATGCCGGGTACTGAGGCGCTGACGCAGCGGAGGAAGGCGGCGGCGCGGTCTGCGCGCCGGCGAGACCTGCCAGCAGCAGGCCGAGACTCAAGGCTAACGGGCGCAATGAGCGCATGGCGGGTCCCCTCTTCGCATGGAAGCCGCCGATATTAGAGACAGGCTCCCCCGGCGCGCACCGGGGAAGCCCGAGGGCGAGCTTGCTTTTACTTGCCCAGCTCGGTCGGGATGGCCGGCGGCGCGGTGCGGCGCACCGGCTTCCAGCCCTTCAGACGCTCCGCCACGTTGGCGATGGCCGCGTCGAGCTGCGGATCACGGCCCGCGTTGACGGCGCGCGGGTCGAGTTCCACTTCCACGTCCGGCGCCACGCCTTCGTTCTCGATCATCCAGTGCCCATCGGCGCTGAAGAGGCGCACATACGGCACCGTCACCTTGCCACCGTCGATGAACGAGGCGTTGACCGAGATGCCGATCACGCCGCCCCAGGTGCGCGTGCCGATCAGCGGGCCGACGCCCGTCTGGCGGAACAGGTAGGGCATGATGTCGCCGCCCGAGCCGGCGTCCTGGTCGATCAGCATCGCCTTGGGGCCATAGATGCCGGCCGTGGGCGAATCCAGCAGCGCGCCGTCACGGTCCTTCGCGGCGAGCAGGTACTGGCGGTGCAGCAGCTCGATCACGTAGTCCGCCACCTGGCCGCCGCCGTTGCGGCGCTCGTCCAGGATCAGCGCGTCCTTCTGTGCCTGCGGGAAGAACATGCGGTTGAAGTAGTTGAAGCCGCCTTTGCCCGTGTCGGGCATGTAGACGTAGGCCATGCGGCCGCCGCTCTTCTCATCGACATACGCGCGGTTGTGATCGACCCAATCCCAGTGGCGCAGGCCCGCTTCGTTGGCGACGGGAACGACGACCACGCGGCGCGTGTTCTTGCCGGCCGCGTCGTCGGCCACCGTCAGCGTGACCTGCTTGCCCACCGTGCCGGCGAGCAGCTCGAACAGGTTCGCCTGATCGGCGCGCAGCTCCACGCCGTCGACGGCCAGCAGGAAGTTGCCCACCTTCACGCCCAGACCCGGCACGGCCAGCGGCGCGTTCAGGAACGGGTTGTAGCGGTCGCCTTGCAGGATGCGGGTGATGCGCAGCTTGCCGCCTTCGGGCGCGAAGTCCGCGCCGAGCAGGCCCACGGGCACCGACTTCTCGCTGAAGGTGTCGCCGCCGCTCGTGAAGTTGTGGCCCGTCTGCAGCTCGGCGTTCATGCTGATGATCAGGTCGTTCAGATCCTCGCGGCGCTGCACCGAGGACAGCAGCGGCAGGTTGCGGTTGTAGACCGCGGTCGCGTCCAAGCCGTGCAGCTTGGCGTCGTAGAAGTACTCGCGCTGCATCCACCAGTTCTCGTCGAAGATCTGGCGCCATTCGCGCTTCGGGTCCACGCGCATGCGCAGGCCGGAGAGCTCCACCGGCTTGGCATCGGGCTTGTCGCCCGCGTCGCCGACCTGCAGCGAGTCGCCGGAGCCCTGGATCAGCAGCTTCTTGCCGTCGGCGCTGAAGCTGAAGGTCTTGACGTCGGTAGCGACGGATTTGGCCTTGAGCGATTCGAAGTCGAAGCGGAACAGCTGGTTCGACGCGTCTTCCGGCGTGCCGGGGCGCGTGCCGCTGCCGCCGGGCTGCTCGTGCTCCACGTAGAACAGTGCGCCGTCGGCCGCCACGCTCAGCGTGTCGTAGTTGCGTTCAGGCACGGGCAGCGCGGCGGTGCGCTGCGCGAGGCCGTCGAAGTCGATGCGCGTTTCCTTCTTGGCTTCCTTGGTCGCCTTCGCGTCCTTGGCTTCCTTCTCCTTCTTGTCGTCCTTCGGCGGCTCGTCCTTCTTCGGCTCGGGCTTCTTCTCTTCCAGGCCGGCCTTGGGCGCCATCGGCGACTTGCCTTCGGACGACAGCACCAGCGCGTACAGGCCGGCGCGCCGCGGGCGGTCGTTGCTGGTCATGTCCAGCGACGGATCGGTCGGGCCGGCGTTGGTGGACGCCGCGAAGAACAGCAGATCGCCCTTCGGCGAGAACGCCGGCGCCGTGGCCGAGACGAGCGGATCGCTGACCTTGTGGACCTGCTTGGTCGTCAGGTCGTAGATGCGGACCTGGCTCAGGTAGTTGGCGAGGATGACCGAGTACGCCAGATAGCGGCCATCGGGCGAGAAGCTGACGCGCTGGCCCAGCTGGTCCTCCAGGCGGCGATCGGCCGTGTCGACCTTCGTCTGCGTGCCGGTCGCGATGTCCAGCACGTAAAGGTTCAGGTGGTTGTCGGACAGCGCGAGCGTCTTGCCGTCGGGCGACCAGCTGACGAGCGCGTAATAGCCCGGCTGCTTGAGCTGGATCGTGCGTGGCGCCTCCAGGCCTTCCTGGTCGCGCAGCATCAGCACGTGGTGCAGGCTCATGCCCTGCCCGGCTTCCGACAGGTACGCCACCTGCTGGCCGTCCGGGCTGTAGAGCGCGCCGCTTTCACGCACGCCGTCGGTGTGCGTCAGGTTGCGCACCGAACCGTCCTTGACCGGCACGCTGAGCACCTCGCCGCGCGCCGTCACCAGCACGCGTTTGGCGGTCGGCGAGAGCACGGCGGTGGTCAGCGCCTTGCCGGCGTCCTTCCACTGCACGCGCGCCTGCGGGCCGCTGGCGTCGATCTGGATCGGGAGTTCCTGCTGCTGGCCGCTGGTGAGGCTGAGCTGCTTGAGTCGGCCGCCGACTTCATAGACGACCGTGTCGCCGTCCACGTCGGCCGAGCGCACATCCCACACCTTCTCGTGCGTCAGCTGGCTGACCTGCTTGGAGGCGGTGTCGTAGACGTAGAGGTTGGCCGCGCCGTCGTTGCGGTCCGAGATGAAGACGATCTTGCTGCCCGTCCAGCGCGGGTTCGTGTCCGAGGCGTTGACGTGCGGCACCTTCTCCCACTGCTGCTCGGCGGCGGGCGAGCCCGGGTCGAGGATCCAGATCGGCGGCGTGCTGCCGCCGCGGTGCTGGCGCCAGCCGGCCGCGCCGGCGTAGGCGGGGTTGATCGGCATGTAGGCCAGGCGCTTGCCGTCGGGCGACCAGTCGCCGGCGACGCCCACGGCGGCCATCAGCTTCTTTTCCGGCCCGCCGTCCATCGGCACTTCGTAGAACTGGCTGCTGCGGCTGTTGCCGATCTCGCGCGCCGAGGTGAACAGCACGCGCTTGCCGTCGCGGCTCCAGCCGCTGACGATGTCGGCGCCCGGATGCCAGGTCAGGCGCTTCGCTGCGCCGCCGCTGACCGGGATGACGTAGACGTCGGTGTTGCCGTCGACCGTCGCCGAGTAGGCGATGAAGCGGCCGTCGGGCGAGAAATGGGGCTGGAATTCGGCGCCGGCGCTGGTCGTCAGCTGGCGCGGGTTGTTGCCCAGGCGGTCGGTGATCCAGAGGTCGCCGCCGTAGACGAAGGCGAGGCGGTCCTTGGACAGCGTGGGCTGATGCAGCATCAGCGTGGGTTCTGCATGGGCGGCCAGGCCGGCGGCCAGCAGCGAGGCAAGAAGGATGGATTTCATGTGTTCTGTCTCCTTGAAGCGCGGGATCATAGAAGCGAAAACTACAATCCCCAGATGAATGCGAGAGATACGGCTGCTACGCGCCGTCCCATCCGGGAACTCCCCGATGAACTGATCAGCCAGATTGCGGCCGGCGAGGTCGTGGAGCGCCCGGCGTCGGTCGTGCGCGAACTGGTGGACAACGCGCTGGACGCCGGCGCCACGCAAATCAATGTGAAGCTGATGGCCGGCGGCGTGCGCGCCATCGTCGTCGAAGACGACGGCCACGGCATCCCGGCCGACGAATTGCCCCTGGCGCTGCGCCGCCACGCCACGAGCAAGATCCGCTCGCTCGATGAGCTGGAATCGGTGGCGACGATGGGTTTCCGCGGCGAGGCGCTGGCGGCGATCTCTTCCGTTTCCGAAATGGCCGTGATCAGCCGCGAGGAGCACACGCCGCATGCGCACCGCCTGGATGCCCGTTCCGGCGAGCTGGAACCCGCCGCCCGAGCGCGCGGCACCAGCGTGGAAGTGCGCGAGCTGTTCTTCTCGACGCCGGCGCGTCGCAAGTTTCTGAAGACCGATGCGACCGAGCTGGCGCATTGCGTGGAATCGGTGCGCCGTCACGCGCTGGCGCGGCCCGATGTGGGCTTCGGCATCTGGCACGAAGGCAAGCTGGTGGACCAGTGGCGCGCGGGCTCGATCGAGCAGCGCATCAAGGACGTGCTGGGCGAAGATTTCATCGACGAGAGCCGCGCGCTGACCCGCGAAGCCGGCCCGCTGCGCATCCACGGCCGCGTCGGCCTGCCTGAAGCGGCGCGTTCGCGCGCGGACATGCAGTACCTCTACATCAACGGCCGCTACGTGCGCGACAAGACGATCGCCCATGGCATCCGCTCGGCGTTCGACGATGTGCTGCACGGGCAGCGTCAGCCGGCCTACGTGCTGTTCATCGAGATCGCGCCGGACCGCGTGGACGTGAACGTGCATCCGACCAAGATCGAGGTGCGGCTGCGCGACGGGCGCGAAATGCACCAGCAGGTGCGGTATGCGGTGCAGGATGCACTGGCCTTGTCGCGGACGGGAGATGTGCCGACCGCGGTGGCTGCCGCGCCTGCGCCGACGGTTGCCGTCGGCATAACGGGTTATTCGGCGCCGTCACCGCAAGCGCCGAGCTGGTTCGTCGCCGAAGCCGCGCCCGCCTACATGCCGCCGCCGAAGCAGGCGAGCCTGGCGCTGGCCGAAGCGGCGCAGCTGTTCGACAAGCCACTGCCGGCTGCCTTCGCCCCGCAAACGCAAGCTGCGGCGCCCTCGCCCGCCCTGCCCGACCACGATTGGCCGCTGGGCCGCGCCGTCGCCCAGATCCAGGGCGTCTACGTGCTCGCCGAAAACGCGCAGGGCCTGATCATCGTGGACATGCACGCCGCCCACGAGCGCGTCGTTTACGAACGCCTGAAGGCCAGCCTCGGCGCAGCGCGCATCGAATCGCAGCCGCTCTTGATCCCCGTGACCTTCGCCGCCACGCCGCAGGAAATCGCCACGGCAGAAGCGCACACGGCCACGCTCGAAAAGCTCGGCCTCGACGTCGCCCCCCTCTCCGCCAAGATGCTCGCCGTGCGCGCCCGACCGGCCGCACTGGCCGGCGGCGACGTCGTGGAACTCGCGCGCAGCGTGCTGGCCGAGCTGGGGCAGTTCGACGCCTCGCAGGCCATCGAGCGCGCCCAGCACGAGATCCTGGCCACCATGGCCTGCCACGGCGCCGTGCGTGCCAACCGCAGCCTGACGCTGGACGAGATGAACGCGCTGCTGCGCGACATGGAGCGCACCGAGCGCTCCGACCAATGCAACCATGGCCGCCCGACCTGGCGCCAACTGACGATGCGCGAACTCGACGCGCTGTTCCTGCGGGGACGATAGGAACACACCGATGGCCACACTGAAACTGAACAAGAAGCCCGCGGCCCCCGCTGCGCGCAAGCCCGACGGCGAGAAGCGCAGCCCCGTGCGCGGCAAGGGCGTCTCGCGCCCGCGTCAGACGCTGGAGCAGGCGCAGGCCGAGCGCCAGGAGAAGCAGGCGCGCTATGAGCAGCGCCGTCGCGAGGAGGAGGCGGCGCAGCAGCGTCCGCCTGCGCGTCCGGGTTCGCGCAATGCCGCACCGGCTCGGCCGAAGCCGCCCGGAAGGACAACCTTCCAGCGTGAAGCGCCGCGCGACGACCGCCGCGATGGCCCGCGCGAGGATCGCCGCGAAGGCCCTTGGGAAGACCGACGCGAGCCCCGCCGCGAAGTGCGTCGCGATGAACCGCAACGCGCCGCGCCCGCTCGCCCCCCGCGCCAGGATCAACGCCGCGCCACGGGTCCGCGCGATGAATACGCCCAGCGCCCGCCCCGCGCGCCGCGCGAGCCCAGCCCCAACGCCGCCGAAGGCGAACGCCTCTCCAAGGTGATGAGCGAACGCCAGCTCGCCTCCCGCCGCGAAGCCGACGAATGGATCGGCGCCGGCTGGGTGCGCGTGGACGGCAAGGTGGCCGAACTGGGCCAGCGCGTCGGCCCCGACGTGCAGATCGAGATCGACCCGCGCGCCCGCCAGGAGCAGAACAAGCAGGTCACGATCCTGCTGCACAAGCCGATCGGCTACGTCTCCGGCCAGGCCGAGGACGGCTACGAGCCTGCCTCCGTGCTGATCAAGAGCGACAAGCACTGGAAGGACGACGCCTCGGGCATCAAGTTCAACATCGGCCATGCGCGCGGCCTCGCGCCGGCGGGGCGCCTGGACATCGACTCCACCGGCCTGCTCGTGCTGACGCAGGACGGTCGCATCGCCAAGGTGCTGATCGGCGAGGACTCGGACATCGAGAAGGAATATCTTGTGCGCGTGGAGTTCGACGGTGAAGGCGCGCCGATGGAGCGCTTCCCCGCCGAACAGCTGGAGCTGCTCAACCACGGCCTGGAACTGGACGGCGTGCAGCTCAAGCCGGCGCGCGTCTCCTGGCAGAACGAGGACCAGTTGCGCTTCGTGCTGCGCGAGGGCCGCAAGCGCCAGATCCGCCGCATGTGCGAGCTGGTCGGTCTGAAGGTCGTCGGCCTGAAGCGCGTTCGTATCGGCCGCATTCCGCTGGGCAAGCTGCCCGTGGGTGAATGGCGCTTCCTCTCGCCGTGGGAAAAGTTCTGAAGCACACGACGCCGATCTGCATCGCCGGCCCGACCGGCTGCGGCAAGACCGCCGCCGCGCTGGCGATCGCCGAGGTGTTGCCCGTGGAGATCATCAGCGTCGATTCGGCGCTGGTATACCGCCACATGGACATCGGCACGGCCAAGCCGACGCCGGCCGAGCTGGCCGCGGTGCCGCACCAACTGATCGACATCATCGAGCCGACCGAGAGCTACTCGGCCGCCGAGTTCGTGCGCGCCACGCGCGTGCTGGCCGAAGAGATCGCGGCGCGCGGCAAGCTGCCGCTGCTGGTCGGCGGGACGATGCTGTATTTCAAGGCGCTGTTCGACGGCCTCTCCGCCCTGCCCCAGGCCGATGAAGCGCTGCGCGCCGAGATCGACGCGCGCGCCGCCGAGCTCGGCTGGCCAGCGCTGCATGCGGAGCTGGCGAAGGTCGATCCGGTCACGGCCGCTCGACTGGCGCCGAACGATTCGCAGCGCATCCAGCGTGCGCTCGAAGTCTGCCAGCTCGCCGGCAAGCCGATGAGCGAGTTGCACCAGGAGCGCGAGGCCGGCGTAGATTGGCCGCTGTTCTCGCTGGAGCCGAACGACCGCGCGTGGCTGCACGAACGGCTTGGGCTGCGCTTCACGCAGATGCTCGATGCGGGCTTGGTCGATGAGGTTCGCGGGCTACGAGCACGCGGCGACCTGAGCCTCGATCTGCCGTCGATGCGCTGCGTCGGCTACCGCCAGACCTGGGAAGCGCTCGACAACAACGACTTCTCCACGCTCCACGAAAAAGGCACCGCCGCCACCCGCCAGCTCGCCAAAAGACAAATCACCTGGCTGCGCTCGATGCCGCAGCGGCAGGTGATTGCTTGTGATGGGCCTCAGCCCGTGGCGGAGCTGCTGGCCCGCCTTCAGAAGATGCTCAGCTCCTGAGCGCCTTGCTGGCCGTGGCCGGCTCCGGCGCTTCGAGCGCGCGCACGCAGTCGCGTCCGGCGCGCTTGGCGGCCTGCAAGGCCATGTCGCCTTCGTTGAGCATCTGGTCCAGCAGCGCGTGATCCTCGCGCAGCGTGACGACGCCCACGCTCAGGCACACCGGCACGCGGTGGCCCAGCCATTCGAAGTTCATGCCGGCCACGCGCATGCGCAGGCGGTCGGCGGCGTCGAGCGCGCCGAGCGGGTCGGTGTGGGGCATCAGCACGACGAACTCTTCACCACCGAAGCGCGCCAGCACATCACCGCGACGCAGGCCGCGGCCGAGCGAGCGGGCCACGCGGCGCAGCAGCTCGTCGCCGCAGCGCTTGCCGTATTGCATGTTGACGCGGGCGAGGTGATCGATGTCGAGGATGGCGACCGAGAGGTCGTGGCCGTGGCGGCGGGACAGCGCCCATTCGCGCTCGATCGCGCTGATGAACGGGCCTCGCGGCATCAAACCAGTGAGGCCGTCGACCGGCACCGAGGCGTTGCGCTGTTCAGCGCTCTCAAGCAGCTTCAGCGACAGCTCGCCGACCAGCCAAGCCAGGGGCAAGGCGGCAATGACGGCGCAAGCGGCGGCGGCGAGGCGGTCGCCGCCGAAGACGCTGACGATCAGTTGGGCAAGGCTCAGTGCAAGCAGAGCGGTGGCCAGCGCGATGACGGCGGGCACGCCCTTGCGACCGAGGCGCTGTTTGATGAGGAGGAGCGCGGCGCCGGTCGGCGTGCTGGAAAAAGCGGTGGCATTCATGAGGCAAGTCCTGCGGGAACGACTACTTGCCGTCATCAAATCGCAATCGGAGCAAGGCGCGAACCCCCCATCACCGGGGATCACGCCTTGAAGTCAGCGACTTGTCAACTAACGCACGGTGCGATCTCCGCACCGTGCGTACCACGCGCATACCAGCCCCTTTTCGGTGCCGATGTGAGCGCTATTCCGCTCAGTGCGCGCCACCCGCATCCGCACCGCCGGCTGCATGAGCCGCCGGGCGCCGCGTCAGCCAGATCGTGCCGATCAGCAGCAGGAAGCCGAAGGCCGACGCGATGAAGATGTCGTCCGCCGCGCGCGTGAACGCCTGCTGGTCAATCAACCGGTTCAGGAAACCCGAAGCCTGGCCGTTCGTCATGCCGAGCTGGCCGAGCTGCTGCACGGTCTGCGTCAGGATCGGATCACCGACCTGAGCGCGAGCTTCCACCAAGTGCGCATGGTGCAGCGTGGCGCGGTTCTCCCAGATCGTCGTGGAGATGGAAGTCCCCATCGCGCCCGCCGTGATCCGCACGAAGTTCGACAGACCCGCCGCCGCCGCCATCCGCTGCGGCGGAATGCCGGCCAGGATGATGGTGGTCAGCGGGATGAAGAACATCGCCATCGCCGCGCCCTGGATGATCGTGGGGATCATGATCGTGCCCAGGCCCGTGTCGGTGGTGAAGTTCGAGCGCATCCACAAGACCAGCGCGAAGATCAGGAAGGCCGCCGTGCCGAGGATGCGCGGGTCGCGCTTGCTCACCTGCTTGCCGACGATCGGCGACATCAGGATGGCCAGCACGCCCACCGGCGCGAGCGCCCAGCCGGCGTCGGTCGCCGTGTAGCCCATCCACTGTTGCAGCCAGAGCGGCAGCAGCACGACGTTGCCGAAGAACAGGCCGTAGGCGATCGAGATGCTGATCACGCCGAAGGTGAAGTTGCGGCCGGTGAACAGGTGCAGGTCGACGACCGGATGCTCATCGAACCACTCCCAGATCACGAAGAACAGGAAGGCAACGACGGCGGTCACGGCGAGCACCTGGATCGTCGTGCTATGGAACCAGTCGAGCTCCTTGCCCTTGTCCAGCATCAGTTGCAGCGAGCTGACCCACACGACCAGCAGCGCGAGGCCGATGGCGTCGATGGGGAGCTTGCGCGTGACGGTCTCGCGCTTGCGGTAGATGCTCCACGTCAGGAACGCCGACAGCAGGCCCACCGGCACGTTGATGTAGAAGATCCACGGCCAGGAGAAGTTGTCGGTGATCCAGCCGCCGAGCAGGGGCCCGGCGACCGGCGCGACAAGCGTGGTCATGCCCCATAGCGCGAGCGCCGTGCCGGCCTTGGCCTTCGGGTAGCTCGCGAGCAGCAGCGTCTGCGACAGCGGGATCATCGGCCCCGCCACGAAGCCTTGCAGCGCGCGGAACAGCACCAGCGTTTCCAGCGAATGCGCGAAGCCGCAGAGCCACGAGGCAACGACGAAGGCGAGCACGCTCATCGTGAACAGGCGCACCGCGCCGAAGCGCTGCGTGAGCCAGCCGGTCAGCGGCACGGAGATGGCGTTGGCCACGCCGAAGCTGGTGATCACCCAGGTGCCCTGCACCGGGCTCACGCCCAGGTCACCCGCGATGGCGGGCAGGGACACGTTCGCGATGGACGAATCCAGCACGTTCATGAAGGTCGCCAGCGACAGCGAGATGGTGCCGAGCACCAGCGCTGAACCGGTCAGCGGTTTCGGGTCGGAATCACCCATGATCAGTGCGCCTTCTTGGCTCCGGTTTGCGTGCCGAGGTTGGCCTTGATGATGCGCTGAATCACGGCGTCAGCATCACTGTCCTGCTTGGTGAAGACGGCGGTCTCGACGGTGGACTTCGCGCGTTCGGTCGAGGTCAGCATGGCGCCGCTCTGGTCCTGCACGTCCGCGGTCACGTTCATCGACAGGCCGACGCGCAGCGGGTGCTCCGCGACCTGCTTCGGGTCCAGCGCGATGCGCACCGGCACGCGCTGCACGACCTTGATCCAGTTGCCGGTGGCGTTCTGCGCGGGCAGCAGCGAGAAGGCGGCGCCGGTGCCGGCCGAGAGGCCGACGATGGTGCCGTCGAACTCGATCTTGCCGCCGTAGACGTCGGCGTCGAGCTTGACCTTCTGGCCGATGCGCAGGCGCGCGATCTGGCTTTCCTTGAAGTTGGCATCGACCCACGCGTCCTTCAGGCCGACGACGGTCATCAGCGGCGTGCCGGCGGCGACGCGCTGGCCCAGCTGCACGCTGCGGCGGGCGACCCAGCCGTCCACCGGCGCCACGAGTTCGGCGCGCTGGAAGGCGAGGTAGGCCTCGCGCACGCGGCCGGCGGCGCGCTGCACGCTCGGGTGGTCGGCGGCGGAGGTGCCGTCGGTCAGCGAGCGGTTGGAGTTCAGCTGGTCACGCGCGGCCTGGACGGCGCTTTGTGCGGCGGCGACGGCGCTGTTGGCGGCGGTGACGGCCGTCTTGGCGTGGTCGAGTTCTTCCTTGCCGACGGCGCCGGTGGCCAGCAGCGGCGCGCGGCGCGATTCGTCGAGCTTCGCGCGGGCGAGATCCGCTTGCGCGCGGCTCAGGTCGGCCTGGCGGGCTTCGACCTGCGATTCGTAGGTGCTGTTGTTGGCGTACAGCGTGCGCACTTCGCGCACCGATTGCGCCAGCGCGCTTTCGGCCTGGTCGAGCGCCACGCGGGCGTCGGCCGGGTCGAGCGTCACGAGCTTCTGGCCGGCCTTGACGAAGTCGGTGTCGTCGGCGTGGATGGCCGTCACGGTGCCGCCCACCAGCGGCGTGATCTGCACGACGTTGGCGTTGACGTAGGCGTTGTCGGTGGACTCGTAGCGCTTGCCGATGATGAACTCGTAACCGCCGTAGACCACGCCGATGGCCAGCACGGCCACGGTGAGGATGGTCAGGGCGCGCTTGCGCTGGCCGCCGTTGGCGTTGGCGTTGCTCGGTGCCGGTGCGGCGGGAGCAGCGGGCGCAGCAGGCGTGTTGTTCGTCGTGTTGTTGTCGCTCATGGTGTGTCTTTCGGGATTCTGTTCTGACGTATTAGTTCGTAGCCACGCCGCCGCCCAGGGCGCGCAGCAGATTCACTTGGGCATCGAGCGCCTGGGCCTGCAACTCCAGCAGGCCGCGCTGTTGCAGCAGCACCTGGCCGTGAAGCTGCAGCACGACCAGCTTGTTGCCCATGCCGGCGTCGAAGCGCTGCTGCGCCAGGCTGTAGGCGGCGTTCACGGCCGTCAGCCCCTGGTTCATCTGCTCCTGCTGCGCCTGGACGGATTGCAGCGTGGCGAGCTGGTCGGACGCGTCACGCACGGCTTCGACGACGGTGCCGTTGTAGCTGGCGACGGCCGTGTCCAGATCGGCGGACTTGCCCTTCAGCTGGGCGCGCAGCGCGCCGGTGTCGAACAGCGGCACGCGCAGGGCGGGGCCGAAGTTCCAGGCCGCGCTGCCCATCTGGAACAGCTTGCTGAAGGTGGTGGCATTGAAGGCGTATTGCGCGGTCAGCGTCACGTCCGGATAGAACTGCGCCTTGGCGACCTTGATCTGCTGCGTGGCGGCTTCGACGCGCCAGCGCGCGGCCTGCACATCGGGGCGGCGGCCGAGCAGGTTCAGCGTCGGTGCGCCTTCGATGCCGAGCATCGCGGGCAGCTGCGGCTTGAGGTTGGCGAGGTTCGCGGCCGGCTGTACGGTCAGCGCGGCGAGCTGGTTGCGCAGCAGCGCGCCCTGCTCGTTCAGTGCGGCTTGCTGGCGGCGCAGGTCGGGCAGCGGGGTCTCGGCGGTGCGCAGGTCCTGCTGGTTGTCGAGGCCGGCTTGCGCGCGTTGGCGCACGAGGTCCAGCGCGACTTGGCGGTCGTCGAGCTGCTTTTGCAGCAGATCGCTCTGCGCCTGCACGCGGGCCAGGCCCAGGTAGGCGCGGCTGACTTGGGTCGCCAGCGTCAGGCGAGCGGCGACGACGTCCATCTCGGCAGCGCGGCGGGCGCCGATGGCGGACTCGATCTCGGCCTTGTGCTTGCCGAAGAAGTCCCAGTCGTACGAGACGCCGACGCCCACGTTCATGACGTTGTAGACCTCACCTGCGAACGGCGGCGGGAAGAAGCCGTTGTCGGAGATGCGCTGGCGGCTCCAGTCCACGCCGGCGCCGATCACCGGGCGTTCGGCGGCGCCGGCGGCTTCCGCCAGCGACTGAGCCTTGGCCACGCGCGCGGTGGCGGCGGCCAGGTTCGGGTTCTCGGCCAGGGCACGGTCGACCAGGGCGTTCAGCTGCTCGTCATGGAAACCGGTCCACCAGCGGGCGTCGATCTCGGCTTGCTTTGCGTCGGTCAGGCCGAGCGCCGTGCCCTGCATCGGCTGCGCCGGCTCGGCCAGCTTGGGGATCGGCGCGCAGGCGGCCAACGAGGCGGCCAGGGCCAGAAGGGTGAGTTGGGTTTTCATAGGATTCTTGTTGAATCAGGTTTTGTTCTTCTCGCGCAGCGCCTCGCCATTGGCGACGAAGCGCTTGAGCAGTTGCAGGAGCAGCTGCCATTCTTCTTTGCTGAAGCCTTCGAGGTGGGCATTGAACACGTCGGCGATGACGGTCTTGAGATCATCCGCAATCGCACTGCCAGCTTCTGTCAGGTGGATCAACACGACGCGGCGGTCTTCGCTCGAGCGTTCGCGGCGCACCAGGCCTTTGGCTTCGAGGCGGTCCAGCAGCCGGGTGACGGCGCCGGCGTCGATGTCCAGCTCGCGCACGAGGTTGGCGACCGGGTTGGGCCCGCACATGCTCAGCTTGAGCAGCGGCATCCACTGCGAGGAAGTCAGGTCGTGGCCGGCCAAACGGTCATCTGCCGCCTGCATGATGCACTGCTTCGCGCGCCCGAGCAGGTAGCCGACACTTTCGTCGCGCTCGTACTGGTTGGCCTTGTAAAAGGGCTTGCTCATGGTGGAGCGAAATATAGTTGCCTAGGCAATGATTGTCAAGGCAATAATGTCATTGCTACCTTTTCTGACCATGGCAATTGAATCTCCAAAGTCTCATCCCCGTGCGCTGTCGGGCCTTTCGCCATTCCTGAAGCCTTACCGGGCGCGCATCGCTGCGGCGGTGTTCTTCCTGGTGGCGGCCGCGGTGGCCACGCTCGTGTTCCCGCTCGCGCTGCGCGGGCTGATCGACCAGGGCTTCGTCTCGTCCGATCCGGGCGGGCGGGTGATGGCGCTGCGGGAGCACTTCCTCGCGCTGTTCGCCGTCGGCGCGGCGCTGGGCGTGTTCTCGGCGCTGCGGTTCTACGCGGTGACGTGGCTCGGCGAGCGCGTGACCGCGGACCTGCGCCAGGCCGTCTACACCCACGTGCTGAAGCAGAGCCCCGAATTCTTCGAGACCACGCAGACCGGCGAGGTGCTCTCGCGCATCACGACGGACACGACGGTGGTGCAGACCGTCGTCGGCTCCAGCCTCTCCATGGGCCTGCGCAACACGGTGATGGGCATCGGCGCGCTGGTCATGCTGGTGGCGACGAACCCGCTGATCATGGTCCAGGTGCTGGTGCTGCTGATCCTCGTGGTCTCGCCGGCGATCTTCTTCGGCCGCCGCGTGCGCCGCCTCTCTCGCGACAGCCAGGACCGCGTGGCCGACACCAGCGCCATCGCCGCCGAGGTGCTGAACGCCGTGCCGGTGGTGCAGAGCTACACGCAGGAAGCCGCGGAAGCCAAGCGCTTCGGCGCGGCCAGCGAAGCGGCCTTCGAGACGGCGCGCAGCCGTACGCGGGTGCGTTCGCTGCTGGTCGCCTTCATCATCACCGCCACCTTCGGCACGCTGCTCTGGGGCCTGTACCAGGGCACGCAGGCGGTGATGGCCGGGCGCATCACCGCCGGCCATCTGGGCCAGACGGTGGTCTATGTGATCCTGCTCGTTTCATCGGTTGCCGTTCTGGCCGAGGTCTATGGCGACGTGCTCCGCGCCGCCGGCGCCACCGAGCGGCTGATGGAACTGCTGGCTGCGCGCTCGACCGTGCAGGATGCGCCGTCGCCGCGCGCCCTGCCCTCCTCCACCGGCGGGACGGAAGTCTCCATCGACGGGCTGAACTTCCACTACCCGGCGCGGCCGCAAACCGCGGCGCTGGCCGATATCCATCTGCACATCCGCGCGGGCGAGACGGTCGCTTTGGTCGGCCGTTCCGGCGCGGGAAAAAGCACGCTGTTCCAGCTGCTGCTGCGCTTCTACGACGCGAGCGAAGGCCGCATCCTCGTGAACGGCGTGCCGAGCAACGAGGTGGCGCTGAAGGACCTGCGCGCCACGATCGGCCTCGTGCCGCAGGACAGCGTGATCTTCTCGACCAGCGCGATGGAGAACATCCGCTACGGCCGCCCGACCGCGAGCGACGAAGAAGTGATCGCCGCCGCGCGAGCCGCCTACGCCGACGACTTCATCACCAAGCTGCCCGGCGGGTATCAAGCCTTCCTCGGCGAGCGCGGCGTGCGCCTCTCCGGCGGCCAGCGTCAGCGGATCGCCATCGCGCGCGCCATGCTGAAGAACCCGCCGCTGCTGCTGCTCGACGAAGCGACCAGCGCGCTCGATACCGAGAGCGAACGCGTTGTGCAGGCTGCGCTCGAAGCGGCGATGGAAAACCGCACCACGCTCGTGATCGCGCACCGGCTGTCCACCGTGCAGAAGGCGGACCGCATCGTCGTGCTCGACCATGGCCGCATCGTGGAGATCGGCAGCCACGCCGAGCTGCTGGCGCACGGCGGGCTGTATGCCCATCTCGCCTCCATGCAGTTCACGGGCTGAGTTCCCGAGCGCGCGCGGCACGCGCCTAGAATTTCCGGCTTCCGCCGCTCATCGAGAGAGAGACCGCCATGAAAGCCCTGCTCCGCCTCGCGCTCTGCCTGCCGTTCACGTCTGCCTTCGCCGCTGACCTGCCCGGCCCGGTCGTCGACGCCACCTGGCTCGCGGCCCATCTCGACGAAGTGCAGATCGTCGAAGTGCGCGACGACGTCGCCACCTTCGCCCGCGAACCCGTGTTCATCACCGACGCCAAGACGGGCAAGAAGACGCTCACGCAGATCGGCGGCCACCTGCCGAACGCGCGGCTGCTGGACTTCAAGTTTGTGCGCGGCGAACGCCAGGTCGGCGAGAACAAGATCAAGGTGATGCTGCCCGAACGCGCCGAGTTCGAGGCCCGCATCCGCGCAGCCGGCGTGATGGCGGGCAAGCCGCTGGTGCTGGTGCCCGTCGGCCTGGACGTCGGCGACGTGGACGAAGCGCTGCGCCTGTTCTGGAGCCTGCGCGTCTACGGCGCGGATCAACTCGCCGTGCTCGACGGCGGCGCCGCCGGCTGGATCGCCGAAGGCCGCGCGGTCACCACTGCTGCCGTTCCCGCCGTCACCGGCGACTGGAAGGCCGGCCCCGAACGCACGGAACTGATCGCCGATTCGGACGAAGTGGCCGGCGCGTCCTCACGCAACGTGCAGCTCGTGGACGGCCGCCCGCAGCCGCAGTACTACGGCCTGGTGAAGACCTCCGCCGTCAACGGCTTCGGGCACATCGCCGGCGCCAAGGACTTCGCGCCCGAGCTGCTCGCCCGCGACAGCAACGGCGCGCTGCGCTTCCTGCCCGCTTCGACCTACCAGGCGCTGATGCGCACGGTCGGCATCGACCCGAAGGCCGAATCGATCACCTACTGCAACACCGGCCATCTGGCCTCCGGCCCGTGGTTCGTGATGCACGAGATCCTCGGCAATCAGAGCACGCGCCTGTACGACGGCTCGCTCAACCGCTGGACGCTGGAAAAGCGCCCGCTCGTGACCGTCCAGTAAAAATAGAATCCCGCCCATGACCGCGAACTCATCCCAGTACGAAGACTTCATGCGCCATGTCTACGAGCATGGCGTGACCAAGACCGACCGCACCGGCACTGGCACCCGCTCGGTCTTCGGCCACCAGATGCGCTTCGATCTGGCGCAGGGCTTCCCGCTGGTGACGACGAAGAAGGTCCACCTCAAGTCCATCATCCTGGAACTGCTCTGGTTCCTCCGCGGCGATTCCAACGTGAAGTGGCTGCAAGAGCGCGGCTGCACGATCTGGGACGAATGGGCGCGCGACGATGGCGACCTCGGCCCCGTTTACGGCGTGCAGTGGCGCAGCTGGCCGACGCCCGATGGCGGCCACATCGACCAGATCGCCGAGGTGGTCAAGCAGCTCAAGACGAATCCCGACTCGCGCCGCATCATCGTGAGCGCGTGGAACGTGGCGGACCTGGGCAAGATGGCCCTCATGCCATGCCACGCTTTTTTCCAGTTTTATGTGGCCGAAGGCAAGCTCTCCTGCCAGCTCTACCAGCGCAGCGCCGACATCTTCCTCGGCGTGCCCTTCAACATCGCGAGCTACGCGCTGTTGACGATGATGCTGGCCCAGCAGTGCGACCTGGAGCTCGGCGATTTCATCTGGACCGGCGGCGACTGCCACATCTACAACAACCACTTCGAGCAGGTGCAGATGCAGCTGTCACGCGCGCCGTTCCCGTACCCGCAGATGCAGATCAAGCGCCGCCCGGCCAGCATCTTCGATTACGCGTACGAAGACTTCGAGCTGGTGGGCTACGAGCACCACCCGCCGATCAAGGCTGTAGTGGCAGTTTGAGGGCTTCGTCGCGCCCTGCGGCGAAGACTGAAAAGAGGCCGGCGCTGTCCGTCCACTCCTTGAGCGGCTGCCAGCCTCCGGCGCGCAGCAGCGCGTGCGCGTTGCCGGGCGTGTATTTGTAGCTGTTCTCGGTGTGGATGGTCTCGCCTTCCGCGAGCGAGAACGGCTGGCCGTCCACGGTGAATTCGACGGCATGGCGCGCGCGCAGGTGCATCTCGATGCGCGAGCGCTCGGTGTTCCAGCGGACCTCGTGGTCGAAGGCCGAGAGGTCGATCGTGCCGCCCAACTCGGCGTTGATCCGCCGCAGCAGGTTCAGGTTGAAGCGGGCCGTCACGCCTTGTGGATCGTCGTAGGCCGGGATCAGCCGCTGCTCGGACTTGCTGCGGTCCATGCCGATCAGCAGCACCGCGCCTTCGCCGAGCGAGCCGTGCATCTGGCGCAGCAACGCCACCGCGTCGTCCTCATCGAGGTTGCCGATCGTCGAGCCCGGAAAAAAACCGATGCGCCCTTCGCCGAAGCGGGACTGCGGCAGTTCGATGTAATGGGTGAAGTCGCCCTCGATGGCGTGCACCGCCAGCGCCGGGAAGTCCCGCGCAATCGCATCGGCCGATTCGCGCAGGAACTCGCCCGAAATGTCGATGGGCACATACGTCGTGGCCGCCGTGCCGATCAGCACGGCCGGCGTCTTGGTGGACGAACCGGAGCCGAACTCCACCACCATCTTGCCCTGGCCCACCACGCCGGCGATGTCGGACATCTGCGTGGCGAAGATCTCGCGCTCGGCCTCGGTCGGGTAGTACTCGGGCAGGCGGGTGATCTCCTCGAAGATCTCGGAGCCGACGCGGTCGTAGAACCAGCGCGGCGGGATCGATTTCTGGCGCTTGCCCAGGCCGTTCAGCACGTCGGTAAGAAATTCGTTCATGAGATCTCTTTGCACTTGCACCGACGGATGCTAGCGAATCATGGTGACAGCGTCTGTCAGTACAGTCCTAATCCTTGACCCGCATTGACCTTGGGCTCCGCCAGCTGAGAAGATTTCCCTCATGGACCGAACCCATCACACACGGATAGCACTCGCCAGCGCCTATGCGGAAACCCGCCGCGCCACGGTGGCGCTCGCCGCGCCGCTTTCGGCCGAGGACGCGCAGGTGCAGTCGATGCCCGATGCGAGCCCGACGAAGTGGCATCTGGCGCACATCACCTGGTTCATCGAGACCTTCGTGCTGGAGCGCTTCGAGGCGGCGTTCCGACCTTTCGATGCGGACTTCCGCGTCCTGTTCAACAGCTACTACCAGGGCGTAGGCGAGCGGTATCCGCGGCCCAAGCGCGGGCTGATGACGCGGCCGACGCTGGAGGTGGTGATGCAGTACCGCGCCGATGTGGACGAGCGAATGCAGGCCGTGATCGCGGCGCATGTGGGCCATGAAGAATTTGAGGCGCTGGTGACGCTCGGCCTGCATCACGAGCAGCAGCATCAGGAGCTGATCCTCACGGACATCCTGCACGCGTTCAGCGTCAACGCCGGGCGCGCGGTGTACACGCCGAAGCCGGGTGTGAGGCCCGCGCAGCCGCAAGCGCTGCAATGGGCCAGCTTCGATGGCGGCGTGGTCGAGCACGGCTTCAACGCCGACGACGACGGCGCCTTCTGCTTCGACAACGAACTGCCGCGCCACAAGGTCTATCTCCAACCGTTCGAGATCGCCTCACGTCCCTCGACCAACGCCGAGTACCAAGCCTTCATCGCTGACGGCGGCTATCAGCGCGCCGACCTCTGGCTCTCCCAAGGCTGGGACTGGGTCACGCAAGGCGAGCGCCAGAGGCCCCTCTACTGGACCGCTGACGGCCGCCACCACACGCTGCACGGCCTGATCTCTATCGACCCATACGCCCCCGTCTGCCACCTCTCCTACTTCGAGGCCGACGCCTTCGCCCGCTGGTCCGACGCGCGCCTGCCGACCGAGCAGGAATGGGAGCACGCCGCCCGGCAAGGCATGCGCCACGGCGAGGTCTGGGAATGGACGCAGTCCAGCTACAGCGCGTACCCGGGCTTCAAAGTGCTGCCCGGCGCCGTCGGCGAATACAACGGCAAGTTCATGGTGAACCAGTACGTGCTGCGCGGCGGCTCCATCGCCACCCCGGCCGGACACGCGCGTGCCAGCTACCGCAACTTTTTTCCGACCGACGCGCAGTGGCAGTTCACGGGCGTGCGGCTCGCGCGCTGAACTGAAGCGTCAGGCGTCCGCAGTGGCTGCGGGCGTGGCAGCCGGAGCGGGCGTCGCAGCATTTGCCGCTGCCGCTCTGATCTGCTCCGCCGCGATGAACGAGTGAATCAAGGGCACCACCGCCGCGCCCTCACCGATCGCGCCACCTACACGCTTGACCGACCCCGAGCGCACATCGCCGATCGCGAACACGCCGGGAATCGCCGTTTCCAGCGCCGCCGCCGGCCGTGACGGGAAGCCGCGGCTGGCCTCGCTGCCGGTCAGGATGAAGCCGTGCGGATCGGTCGTCACGCCGCAGTCGCCGAGCCACTCGGTTTCCGGATCCGCACCGATGAAGAGGAACAGATGCTTGGTCGGGCAATCGTGCATCGCCCCGCCGCGCCGGCTGCGCCAGGTCGCGCCTTCCAGTCCGGTTTCCAGGCTGCCCTTCAAACTCACCAGTTCGGTGTGCGGATGCAGCTTGATATTGGGCGTGGCCTCGATGCGCTCGATCAGGTAGCTGGACATGCTGGCCGTCAACGAAGGCCCGCGGATCAGCAGGTTCACGAGCTTGGCGTGCTTGGAGAGGAACACCGCCGCCTGCCCAGCCGAATTGCCGCCGCCGACCAGCGCCACTTCCTCTTGCGCGCACAAGCGCGCCTCGATGGCGGAGGCCCAGTAGGCGATGCCGCGGCCCTCGAACTCCGCCAGCCGCGGCACATCGGGCCGGCGGTAGCGCGCGCCGCTGGCGATCACCACCGTGCGGGCGCGGATGCGCCGGCCGTCCTTGAGCGTCAGGCCGTGGTGCGAGGTGCCGTCGTCCTGCTTGCCGCAGGCGCAGTCGAGCGTGGCGACCTGCGCCGGGATCATCAGCTCGACGCCGAACTTCTGCGCCTGCACGAAGGCCCGCGCCGTCAGCGCCTGGCCGGAGATGCCGGTCGGGAAGCCGAGGTAGTTCTCGATGCGCGCGCTCGCGCCGGCCTGGCCGCCGAAGGCGCGGCAGTCGAGCACGAGCACGCGCAGGCCTTCGGATGCCGCATAGACGGCCACGGACAAGCCGGCCGGACCGGCGCCGACAACGGCCACGTCGAACAGCTCATCGTGCGCGGCCGTGTCGACCATGCCCAGGCAGCGGGCTAGCTCTTCTTCGCTGGGGTTCTCCATCGCCGAACCGTCCGCGCAGACAACCAGCAGCTCGCAGCCGCGGTGCTGCTCCAGCAAGGCCGCCGCGTCCTTGTCCTGCGCCGGGTCGGCCAGGTGGTACGGGTGGCCGTTGCGGCGCAGGAAGTTCTCCAGCCGCGCCAGATCCGGCGATTGCGGATGGCCGATCAGCACCGGCCCGGCCGAGCCCGAGTTGATCAGCGCCACGCGGCGCAGGATCAGCGCGCGGGTGATGCGCTCGCCGAGGTCGGCTTCGGCCACCAGCAACGCGCGCAACTGCGCCGGCGGCACGAGCAGCGCTTCGACGTCTTCGTCGGCGTGGCCGTCCACCAGCGCCGGCCGGCCGCTGAGCTGGCCGACCTCGGCAAGGAATTCGCCGGGACCGTGGCGCACGATCGGGATCACATGGCCCAGGCCGTCACGCTGGGTGATGGACACCATGCCCTTGAGGATCACGAACATGCCCGGCCCGATCTCGCCGGCCGTGCAGAGCTTCTCTCCGCGCTTGAAGTGCTGCAAGGTGCCGAAGCGCCCGATCCGCGCGATTTCGGCGTCCTGCAACATCGGGAAGGTCTGGTCGCGGCGGTTGGCCGGCAGGCCGGGGGTTTCGTTGCTCATGGCGGGCGGTGCTTTCTACGGCTTCAATGCTCGTGATGATGGCCCTCCGGCTTGCGCACTGCAACATCGCTTGCCTGTGGTGTGGGACCTGGCACTCGTTTGGGCTCCGTCAAGGGCGCGCCGGTCCACTCGTAGGCTTGCGTGCCTTTCGGGTGCTGGAACCAGCCCGGATCGCTGTAGTCGCCCTTCTTCTGATCCCGGCGCACCTTGACCATCGAGAACATGCCGCCCATCTCCAGCCCGCCGAACGGCCCGTCGCCCATCATCATCGGCAGCGTGTTCTCGGGCAGCGGCATCTTCATCTTCGCCATGTCGGCCATGCCGGCCTGGCCCATCGCCATGTAGTCGGGCACGAGGCCGTTGATGCGGTCGGTCAGATCGCTCGCGTCCACGCCGATCATGTTGGGCACGCCGTGGCCCATCGCGTTCATCGTGTGGTGGCTCTTGTGGCAGTGCAGCGCCCAGTCGCCCTCGGCGTCCGCCACGAACTCGAGCTGGCGCATCTGGCCAACCGCCACATCCGCCGTCACCTCAGGCCAGCGGGCGGTGCGCGGGATGGCGCCGCCGTCGGTGCCGGTCACGGTGAACTCGTGGCCGTGGACGTGGATCGGGTGGTTGGTCATCGTGAGGTTGCCGACGCGGATGCGCACGCGGTCGTGCTGGCGGACGTTGAGCGTGTCGATGCCGGGGAAGACGCGGCTGTTCCAGCACCAGAGATTGAAGTCGGTCATGGTGCTGGTCTTGGGGGCCGCGGCGCCGGGGTCGATGTCGAAGGCGTTGAGCAGGAAGCAGAAGTCGCGGTCGACGGGGTCGATCAGCGGGTGTGCGGCCTTCGGATGAGTGACCCAGAAGCCCATCATGCCCATCGCCATCTGCGTCATTTCATCGGCGTGCGGGTGGTACATGAAGGTGCCGGGGCGCTGGGCGACGAACTCATAGACGAAGGTCTTGCCCGGCTGGATCGCCGGCTGCGTGAGGCCGGAGACGCCGTCCATGCCGTTGGGCAGGCGCTGGCCGTGCCAGTGCATGCTCGTGTGCTCGGGCAGGCGGTTGGTGACGAAGATGCGCACGCGGTCGCCCTCCACCACCTCGATCGTCGGGCCCGGCGACTGGCCGTTGTAGCCCCAGAGGCGCGCGGTCATGCCGGGCGCCATCTCTCGTACGACCTGCTCCGCCACGAGATGGAACTCCTTGACGCCCTGATTCATGCGCCAGGGCAACGTCCAGCCGTTGAGGGTGACGACGGGGTTGTACGGGCGGCCCGTGTTGGGCACGAGCGGCGGTTGCGTGTCGGCGCTGGTCTGCAACGCGGGCTCGGGCAGCGCGGCCATCGAGACGCGGCTGACGGAGGCGGCAGAAACGGCGGCGGCAGCGCCGAAAAACGTTCTTCTCGAAAACTTCATGTCTTGATTCCTCGATTCAGCGGGCGGTGATCGTCTTGCCGACCCGCGCCATGTCCAGTTCCGCCTGCGCGATCCAGAAATCGCGCTGCGCCTCGATGGCCGCGTTGACGGCGGCGACCTGCGCGCGCGCATCGGCCAGCAGCTCGAACACGCTGATGAGCATGCCGTTGTAGCGGAGCTGGTTTTCGTCGGAGACCTTCTTCGCCAGCGGCACGAGGTCGTCGCGGTAGCGCCTGGCGATGTCGAAGGCGCTGCGGCGGGCTTGCGTGGTTTCTCGCAGTTCGGAGCGTGCGTCGACGGCCACTTGCGCGGCGCGTTGGACGGTCTGCTGGAAGAGCGCCTCGGAACGCTTCACGCGTGCATCGCCCCAGTCGAACAGCGGAACTTCGACACGCAACTCGTAGCCGGTCTGACGCGGCAGGCTGGTCTCGGTGTTGCGCTGGTAGCCGAAGTCGAGGAGGTTGATGAAGCGGGTCGTGCGCGTCAGACCGAGATTCTTGGCTTGCGCTTCGACCATCGCCTTGGCTTGCTGGATGTCGAGGCGCTGGTCGAGCGCGGATTGCTCGATGTCCGGATCGGCGCTCAAGGCTTCGGGCAGATCCGGCAAACGCTCGGGCAAAGTAAAGCTGCTGCTGGCGAGGCCAAGCAAGCGCGTCAGCCGCTCGCGGGTCGCCACGCGCTGTTGATCGGCACGCGCGACGGCCAGCGCGGCTTCGGCTGCGAAACCCTGCTCGCGGGCTTGCTGGAGCGCGCTCCAGTTGCCGGCGGCGACCATGCGCCTGGCGAGTTCGGCACCCGCTTCGGCGGCGCCTTGCACGTCGTGCTGGTAGCGGGCGCCCTGCTCTGCCGCGACGGCGGCGTAGAACGCCTTGCGCGTCTCGGCCGTGAGGTTGAACATTTCCAGCGAGACGGCGCGCTGCGTGGCCGTGAGGCGTCGCGCCTCCAGGTCGCGCGCCATCGGCAAGGTGATCAGCCGCGCGATGTCGAAGCTGAAGCTGCGGTCGATCTCGGTATCGCCGCCGCTGCGCCTGAGCCGCGCGAAGCCGAAGCCCGGGTTCGGCAGCCGGCTGGCCTGCACCATCTCGGCTTCGGCGATGCCGATCTCCTGGAGGCTGGCTTGCAAGCCGCGGTTGTTGAGTAGGGCAATCTGGACGGCCCGATCCGCGTCGAGCGGCTGCGCCAGCAGCTCGCGGACGCGATCGGCCACGCGCTGCTCATCGGCGGCATTCCGGATCGCCGGCGCGGGCAGGAGGCTGCCTTCAGGGCTGAACGACGCGCAGCCGGCCAGGCTCAGGACAGCCACGGCAGCAGCCACGCGCAAAGGCGTGAGTCTGTAATTCATGAAGAACTCGCGAATGAGGGAAACCAGGCGCCGCCGTCCCCGACGAAGAGGCAAGGACGCGACGCCGCGACTCAGGCGAGTTCGGCTCTGGGCGGTTTCTCGATGCCGGCGGGCGGCACGCTGGCGTGCGCCGCAGGCACGGTGGGCACCGCCACGGGCGCGGCGGCTTGGGGCTCGATCAGCAGTTCGGTGTGCGTCATGGCCACCGCGTGGCAGCAGCAGGCGCCGGAACCGCACTTGTCGGCCGACATCTTGGCCGCTTTGCCGGCGTGGTGCGCCGGGCAGTCCTCGTGCTGGGCATCGGCCATCACGGCCTGAGCCTGCATCTGCGCCTTCCCGCAATCCGCATGCGCCGCCCAGCCTTGCATCGGCAAGGCCAGCGCGATCAGGCAGCAGACGAAAAAGCGCATCCAGCGGGACATGGTGCGGCAGTTTAGCTCCGACATAATCGCCTGCCTCGACGCTCTGCCATTCCCGCCCGCCATGTCCTCTGAAGTTCCGCGCAACCTGGTGCTGATCGCCGCCGTCGCCCGTCACGGTGCGATCGGCCGCGACAACGAGCTGCTCGTGCGCATCCCCGAAGACATGGCGCGCTTCAAGGCGCTGACGATGGGCCACCCGGTCGTGATGGGTCGCAAGACCTGGGATTCGATCCCCGCGAAGTTTCGCCCGCTGCCGGGCCGGCGCAATCTCGTGCTGTCGCGCACGCCCGATCTCACGCTTGAAGGCGCGGAAGTCTTCACCTCGCTCGATGCAGCGCTCGCCGCCTGCGCCGGCACCGAGACCGTCTGCATCATGGGCGGCGCTCAGATCTATGCCGAGGCGCTGCCGCTGGCCACGCGCCTGGAACTGACCGAGATCGACGCCGACTTCGAGGCCGACGCCTTCTTCCCCGCCTGGCCGCGCGAGCAGTTCGAGCAGACGGCCAGGCAAAGCGCGGTCACCGCCGCCGGCCTGCCTTACCACTTCACCACCTACGACCGCCTCTGAGAGAGTTCCCGCCATGTCCGAACACGGCTTCCACGTCCACGGCCCGCACGACCACGAGCTGGAGCATCAGGCCCAGCACGAACCCAAAGGCCTCGCCGGCCAGTTGGCGGTGATCACGGCCATCCTCGCCACCATCGGTGCCTTCTTCGGCTACATGGGCGGCCTCACGCAGGCCAATGCCGTGCTGTACAAGAACAACGCGGCCATCGCCAAGACGGAGGCCGCGGACAAGTGGAACTACTACCAGGCCAAGGCCAACAAGCAGAACCTCTCCGAGCTGGCCGCCGAGCTGGTGACCAGCGAAGACAAGCGCCAGAAGTACCAGGAGAAGGTGGCCCGCTACGAGAAGGAAAAGGCCGACATCAAGGCCGAGGCGGACAAGCTCGAAGAGAAGTCTCGCGAGTGGGACGAGAAGAGCGAACACCAGCTGCATGTCCATCACCGCTGGGCGCAAGCCACGACGGCGCTGCAGGTGTCCATCGCCCTGGCTGCCATCGCGCTGCTGACGCGTAAGCGCTGGATGGAAGGCTCCACGCTGGTGGCCGGCGGCCTCGGCATCGCGCTCGGCGTGCTGGCCTGGTTCAACATCTGACCGATCGACGACCGGTTCGTTTCAGCTCATGAGCGGCTTCGGTCGCTCGATGCCATAGCCCTGCGCGTAGTTCACGCCGATCTGGCGCAGCAGCTCGACGATCGCCTCAGTCTCCGCGAACTCCGCCACCGTCTGCCGGCCCATCACCTGGCCGATCTCGTTGATGGCGCGGACCATGGCGCGGTCGACCGGGTTCTCGGCGATGTCGCGCACGAACATGCCGTCGATCTTGAGGAAGTCCACCGGCAGCGTCTTCAGGTAGGCGAACGAGGAAACGCCCGCGCCGAAGTCGTCCAGCGCGAAGCGCACGCCGGCGCGGCGGAACTTGTGCATGAAGCGCACGCTGCTTTGCAGATTGGTGATGGCCGCCGTCTCGGTGATCTCGAAGCAGAGCTTGTCCGCCGGCAGGCCGCCCTCGGCGAGCTGATCGGCGACGAAGGCGTCGAAATCCGGGTCGCAGAGCGACTGGCCCGAGAGGTTGATCGTGCAGCGGTCCAGGCGCAACAGTCGCTCGGGGAACTCACGATAGAAGCGGAAGGCACGCCGCACGACCCAGCGGTCGATCTGCGGCATCATGCCGAGCCGCTCGGCGGCGGGGATGAAATCGTCGGGCTCGATCAGCTCGCCCTCGGCGCCGCGCATGCGCAGCAGCAGCTCGAAGTGCTCGCCGATCTCCGGCGCGTCCAGGCGCAGGATGCGCTGGCTGAACAGCTCGAAGCGGTCCTGCTCCAGCGCTTCCGTCAAGCGCGGCGCCAGTGCCAATTGCGCGCGGCGGGACTGGATGTCGAGGATGCGTTCGTCGTAGACGTGGACGCGGTTGCGCCCTTCTTCCTTGGCCGCGAAGCACGCCGCATCGGCCTGGCCGAGCAGTTCCTGCACTCCGTGCGCGGCCGAGACCGTCGTCAGCCCCACGCTCGTCGTCTGCGTGAACACCTGGTTCTGCCAGTTGAAGCGGAACGTCTCGACCGCCTTGCGCAAGCGCTCGGCGACGCCGCGGCCGCGGGTCAGGTCGGCGTCCACCAGCACGAGCGTGAACTCGTCGCCGCTCATGCGCGCGAGCAGGTCCAGCGGCTGCAGCTCGCGGCGCAGCAGCTCGGCGATCTCCCGCAGCAGTTCGTCGCCCGCGACGTGGCCGCAGACGTCGTTGACCACCTTGAAGCGATCCAGGTCCAGATGGATCAGGCAGTGGCTGCGCTGGCCGGCGGCGGCGAGCAGTTGCGCCAGGCCCGCTTCGAGGGCCGGGCGGTTCATCAATCGCGTCAGAAAATCGTGGCGGGCGAGGAAGTTCAGCCGGTCTTCGGCCACCCGGCGCTCCTGCACCTCGTTGTGCAGGTTGGCGTTGGCGACCGACAGCTCCCGCGTGCGCTCCTCCACACGGCGCTCCAGGGTGCGGCGCGCTTCTTCGAGGCTGGCGTTGCGCTCGGCCAGTTCGCGCAGCAGCCGGCCACGTTCGAGATGGGCGGAGACGCGCGCACGCAGGTCATTGGCGCGGACGGGCTTGACCAGGTAATCGACCCCGCCGGCCGCAAAGCCCGCATCGACGTTATCTCCCGCGCCGGTGACGAAGATCACCGGGATGTCGGCCGTCGCTTCGTTGGCTTTCAAACGGCGGCAGACCTCGATGCCGTCGATGCCGGGCATCATGATGTCCAGGAGGATCAGGTCCGGCGCGAGCCGCACCACCACCTGCAACGCGCGCTCGCCGCTGCTGGCCGTGGAGAGATCGAGGCCCAGCGGCTGCAGCAGGCCTTGCAGCACATCGAGGTTGACGGGCGTGTCGTCGACGAGCAGCACGCGCGCCATGCGTTGGGTGCTGAGGTAGGCAGGGCTCATGGCGTGACGGTCTGGAGGTCGTGGATGAGGCCGTCCCAATCGTAGGCCTGAACGCGCGCTTGCAGGCGCGAAAGCGTGGCGGGATCGGCGCCGTCGGCAGCCCAGTCTTCGAGCAGACGGCGGGCACGGGTGAGCTCGCCGAGTTCGGCGGCGTTGAGCAGCGCGGCGCGCAGGGGTTCGGGGATGTCGATCGGCCTGTCGGCGGAAGTGTGCGATTCGCTGCGCGCAGCGGGGGAGTTGGCGGCACGCGGGCGCCCGCTGCCGAACGGCTCGGTCACTTCGAGGGGCAGCTCCACGACCGCCTCGCAGCCGACGCCGGGACTCAGCAGCTCGATCGAGCCCCCCATCGCCTCGACCAGTCCGCGCGTGATCGCCAGGCCCAGGCCCGTGCCGCCCTTGGAGACGCCGGCCTCGCCTTGCTGGAAGACCTCGAACACACGCGCCGCCTCGCCGGCGCCCAGGCCCGGCCCGTCATCGCGCACGACGAATCGGAACGCCGTCTGAAGCGGCCCCGGCGGCTCGATCTCCAGCGTGACCTCCTGCCGGGCGAACTTCTGCGCGTTGCCGATCAGGTTGATCAGCACCTGGTTGAGGCGCAGCCGGTCGGCGCGGGCCATGCAGGGTTTGGGCAGCCCGTTCATGCAGCGCCAGGTGAGGTTCTGCTGCTCGCAGCGCAGGGCGAAGATCTCGTCCAGGCCGGTGGCGAGCTCGTTCAGGTCCAGCTCTTCGACACGCAGCTGGATCTGCCCCGCCTCGATCTTGGCCATGTCGAGCACTGAGTTGATCAGGCCCAGCAGGTGCTGGCCGGCGCGCAGGATGGCGTCGACCTTGCGGCGCTCCTCAGGGCCGAGTCCGCCGTCGAGCTGCAACAGCTGCGCGTAGCCGAGCACCGCGTTCATCGGCGTGCGGATCTCGTGGCTCATGTTGGCCAGGAAGTGGCTCTTGGCCTGCGAGGCCTGCTCGGCCTGCTGGCGTGCGTGCTGTTGCTGCTCGGCGACCTCGCGGCGCTCCATCAGGTCCACGAGCGTGAGCAGCAGCGAATCGTCGAAGGCGGCGATGCCCACTTCCACCGGCAGACGGCCTTGATCGGGCGTGATGAGGTCCGCCTCGCAGCGGGCGGCGGAGAGCATGTCCTTGTTCAGCGCCGAGCGACCCAGGCCGACCACGTTGGCCACGTCGTCCGGCGACATGAAGTCCGTCAGCGGCGCACCGTGCAACTCCGCGGCACGCCGCTGCAGCAGCCGCGCCGCCTGCTCGTTGCACATCTCGATGCGCAGGTCCTGGCTGACCAGCAGGCTCGGGTACGGCATGCCGCCAGCCAGACGCCGTAAGCGCGATTCGCTGCTGCGGCGCCGCACGATCTCGGCCTCCAGCGCCTCGGCCTGCAGGCGCTGGCGGCGCTGCAGCCAGCCGAGCGCGGCGCTGGTCAGCACCAACAGGCCGCCGAGCACCACGAAGGTTTTCGTCAGCGCGTGCTTGAGCCGGAAGGCTTCGGCCACGTCGATCTCGGCCACCAGGCCGATGCCGTAGGTGTCGATCCATTGCCAGGCGCCGACGACGGGCACGCCGCGGTAATCGCGGTAGCCGAGCACGTCCACGCCCTGGGCGGTCGGGCCGCCGCTCACGGCGCGCGCGGCCATCGCGGTGAGCGGCCAGTCGGCCTGCGGCCGGTCGGGCTTCTCGCCGTCGACCAGATCGGCACCGGGGTCGGCCACCTTGAGCCGCAGGATGACCGAATCCTCGGTCGGGCTGAGCAGGCCGATCTGGCGCAGATGATCGGGGAAGCGGCTCTCGGTCAGGAAGTGGCCTTCGCGGTCGAAAGCGTAGGACTCGCCGGATTCGCCGAAGCGCGCCACGGTGAGCACCCGCGTCAGGTGCGCCGCGGCGCTGCGATGCAGGACCAGGGCACCCTGCAAGCGATCCTTCACGTAGAACGGGACAGCCAGGCTGACCAGCGCATGACCGCCGATGCCGCGCGCCACGCCCGCAAAACACGGCTCGCCGCGGCCGAGCCGGTCCCAGTCGAGGTGCAGCTCCGGCGTCTCGCCCTCGTAGGTGCGCGCCAGCAGGTGGCCGTTCAGGTCGACGAGGCTCAGGCCCTGCGCGTTCAGTCGGTCGGCCGACTGGCGCATGCTGCTGCGCAGCGCCTCCACGTTGGCGGGGTCGTCCAGCCGCGACAGCATCGACGCGGCCTTGTTCGCGCGCTCCCACTCGTAGTCGAGCCAGAGGTCCAGCGCCTCGCGGTTGGCCCGCAGCGTCGCCGAGAGCTGGCTGGAGAGCGAATCCTGCAACGCCCGCTGCACGCCGATGAAGCAGAGCAGCCCGATCACGGCCACCGCCACCAGCGGCAGCCAGATGGGGACCTGCATCCACCAGCGTTGCGGTGAAGTCATGCGCGGGGACTCTGCCGACTTCTCTTGCACGCAACGCTCCTGAGCTTGAGCTCGCCAATTGCCTTCGGTCAATATTACAGGCGGGACGGCGTGCCGCTCAACAAAGAAGACGGCCCGCGTCAGGCCGTGGACAATGCGCCACCTTCCCTGTTCCCTTGCTTGCACCGACGCCATGAAACTCGCCACCTGGAACGTCAACTCCCTCGCCGTGCGCCTGCCGCAGCTGCTGGACTGGCTGGCCGCCCACCCGGACACGAACGCCATCGTCCTGCAAGAAACCAAGCTCACCGACGACAAGTTCCCGCACGCCGAGCTGACCGCCGCCGGCTGGCAGGTGCAGTGGTTCGGCCAGAAGACCTACAACGGCGTGGCGCTGCTCAGCAAGACGCCGGCCACCGACGTGGTCAAGAACATCGTGGGCTATGCCGACGAGCAGGCCCGCGTGATCGCCGGCACGGTCGATGGCGTTCGCGTGATCGGCGCCTACATCCCCAACGGACAGGCGCTCGACAGCGACAAGTTCGTCTACAAGATGGCGTGGCTTGACGGCCTGCGCGCCTGGCTCAGGGACGAGCTTTCCAAGCACGACAAGCTGGTGCTGATGGGCGACTTCAACATCGCCCCCGAAGACCGCGACTGTTACGACCCGGCCGCCTTCGTCGGCCAGACGCACACCTCGCCCCAGGAGCGCGCCCACTTCCAGGCGCTGCTCGATCTGGGCCTGACCGACGCCTACCGCATGTTCGAGCAGGCGCCCAAGAGCTACAGCTGGTGGGACTACCGCATGCTGGGCTTCCAGAAGAACAAGGGCCTGCGGATCGACCACATCCTGGTGTCGAACGGGCTGAAGCCGGACGTCAAATCCTGCGTGATCGACCGGGCGTGGCGCAAGCTGCCGAAGCCGAGCGATCACGCGCCGGTGTACGTCACGATCGGCTGAACGCGGCCGCCCCGACCCGCGCCCGCCTGGGGCGAAGCCTGACTTGACCGCAGCCGGCCAGCCGGCACACTGCCTGCACCACAACAAGCAGGAGACAAGCGATGTCCGTCACGCGCCGACAACTCGTTGCTGCGGGGGCTCTGTTGCCCGGCATCAGCTGGGGCCAGAGCAACTGGCCCACGCGCCCGATCCGACTCATCGTCCCCTTCACCGCCGGCGGCACGACCGACATCCTCGCCCGCGCGCTGGCGCCTGAATTGCAGAACGCACTCGGCCAGACGGTGGTGATCGACAACCGGCCCGGCGCTGGCGGCAACCTCGGCGCGGCGGAATGCGCCCGCTCGACCGACGGCCACACCCTCGTGATGGGCACCGTCGGCACGCACGCGATCAACGCCGCGCTCTACGGCAGCCGCATGCCTTACGACGTGCAGCGCGACTTCGCGCCGATCACGCTCGTGGCCAGCGTGCCGAACGTGCTGGTGATGAACCCGAAGAAGGCGCAGGAGCTCGGCGTACAGACCGTGCCGGACTTGATCCGTGCGCTGCGCGCACGGCCGGGTCAGCTCAACTACGCATCCAGCGGCAATGGCACGTCGATCCATCTCGCGGCCGAGTTGTTCAAGACGATGACGGGGACCTTCATGGTGCACTTCCCGTACCGTGGGTCGGGGCCGGCGCTGATCGACCTGATCGGCGGCTCGATGGACCTGATGTTCGACAACCTGCCGTCATCGATGCCGCATATCAAGTCGGGGCGGATCAAGGCGATCGCGGTCACCTCGGCTTCGCGCTCGACCGCACTGCCCGATCTGCCGACGATTGCCGAAGCCGGCGGACCGCAGCTGAAAGGCTATGAGGCCAGTTCGTGGTTCGGCCTGCTCGGGCCCGCGTCGATGCAGCCGGACCAGATCGCCCGGGTGCAACGCGAAACGGCAAAGGCACTCAACACACCGACGCTGCGCGAAAGCCTGGCCAGTCAAGGCGCAGTCGCCAGCGGCATGAGCAGCGCCGACTTCGCCGCACTGATCCGCGCGGAGACGAAGAAATGGGCGGAGGTCGTGCGCGTCTCGGGCGCCAAGGTGGACTGAAGCCACATTCAAGCGACACGGCCGACGCCGTTCGTCGGCCCAATTTGCAGCTCGTCACATGGACGGGCTATCACCTCTTGCACGAGTGAAACCCACGGCGATACTCGCGCCCGGCGAGAGAGCCCCGCTCTCTCAAATGACCGACCGCACGGGAGAAATCGCATGGGTTCCAAGGCCGCCAAGCTCAAGAGCTGGCTGCGCAAGTTGCGCTGGTGGATCGCGATCGCGATCGTGATCGTCGGATGGATCGCGTACAGCCGCGCCACCACACCGCCTCCCCCGCCGCCGCCCACGGGCGAGGTGAAGCTCTCGGACATCGTGCAGACGGTGCAGGCCGCCGGCACCTTGCAGGCGCAGACCCGCGTGGACGTGGGCGCGCAGGTCAGCGGCCAGGTCAAGGCGATCCCCGTCGTGCTGGGCCAGATGGTCAAGAAGGGCGACCTGCTCGTGCTGCTCGACCCCGAGCTGGCGCAGAGCGATGTGGTGCGTGCAGAGGCCACCGTGGCGCAGCAGCAGGCGCAGCTCGAAGCGAGCAAGGTGGACCTGCAAGCCGCCAAGCGCGAACTCGACCGCCAGCGCCGCCTGCTCAAGGGCGACGCCACCGCGGCCACCGAAGCCGAGAAGGCCGAGAACGACTTCGCCAAGCTCGAAGCAAACGTGCGCGGCCAGGCGGCGAACCTGGCGCAGCTTCAGGCGCAGCTCGATCGCAGCAAGCTCAATCTGGCGTATACGCGCATCACTTCGCCCATGGACGGCGTGGTGGTGAATATTCCCGTCCAGGTCGGCCAGACCGTGATCGCCGTGCAGGTCACGCCGGTGATGGTGACGGTGGCCGATCTGGACACGATCACCGTGCGCACCAAGGTGCCGGAAGCCGACGTCCAATCGCTGCAAGTCGGCCAGAAGGCCAGCTTCACGACGCTGGCCGGCGACGGTCGCCGCTATGAAGGCAAGCTGCGCGTGATCCAGCCGATCCCCGAGCGGGCCGGCAACGCGGTGTTCTACAACGCGCTGTTCGAGGTGAACAACAAGGACCGCAAGCTGTTCGCCGACATGACGGTGCAGGTGGACATCGAGACCGGCGAAGCCAAGCAGACGCTGGCAATGCCCGTCGTGGCGCTCGGCGAGCGCGGCAAAGACGGCGCCTATGCCGTCACGGTCGTCGGCAAGGACGGCAAGAACGAGCCGCGCCAGGTGCGCACCGGGCTGCATGACGCAGGCAAGGTGCAGGTGGTGTCGGGCGTGAAGGCCGGCGAGAAGGTCTTGCTCGCTCCGCCGCCCGCCGCATCGGCCGCATCCGCTGGCGGCTGACATGGCACTGATCGAACTGCGAGACGTCGAGCGCCACTACAAGCTCGGCGACAACGACGTGGCCGCGCTGGCCGGCGTCAGCCTGACGATCGAGGCCGGCGAGTACGTGGCCATCGTCGGCCAGTCGGGCTCGGGCAAGAGCACGCTGATGAACGTGCTCGGCTGCCTGGACAAGCCCTCGAGCGGCCACTATTCCATCGCCGGCCGCGACACGTCGCAGCTGGACCCGGACGAACTCGCCGCCCTGCGCCGCGAGCACTTCGGCTTCATCTTCCAGCGCTACCACCTGCTCGGCCACATGGATGCGCGCGCCAACGCGGCGCTGCCGGCGGTCTACACGGGCGAAAGCGGCGGGCGACGCCTCGGCCGTGCGCAGCAACTGCTGGAGCGGCTGGGCCTCGGCGAGCGGCTGCATCACAAGCCGAATGAACTCTCCGGCGGCCAGCAGCAGCGCGTCTCGATCGCACGCGCGCTGATGAACGGCGGCCAGGTGATCCTGGCGGATGAGCCGACCGGCGCGCTCGACTCCGCCAGCGGCGCCGAGATGCTGAACCTGCTCGCCGAGTTGAACTCGCGCGGGCACACGGTGATCGTCGTCACGCACGATGCCGGCGTGGCCGCCAAGGCGCGCCGCGTGATCCAGATGCGCGACGGTCTCGTGGTCAGCGACGGCGGCACGCCCGGAGGGCACGTGCCGCGCATGGCCGATCTGCCGGCGCCGCCACGCAGCTCTTCGCTGCAACGTGCCGCCGTGCAATGGCGCGAGGCCGTGCAGACTGCATGGTCCGCGCTCAAGGGCAGCCGGCTGCGCACGGCGCTGTCCATGCTCGGCATCAGCATCGGCATCGCGTCGGTCGTGTCGATCGTGGCGCTGACCAGCGCGGCCAGCGAATCGTTCGAGTCGGACCTCGCGAGCTTCATCTCGGGCCGCATCTCGATCTGGCGCGGCAACCCGCGCCTGCCGCCGGGCTCGCAGCCCAAGGCGTTCATTCCTGCCGAGATCGACAGCCTGCGCGCCCTGCCCGGCGTGATCGGGACGAACCTCGATCGGCAGGCGCAGCTCACGGTGCGCCAGGGCTCACACGACGCGATGATGTCCGTTCGCAGCGGCGGCCCGCAGACCCTCACGGCGCGCAAGCTGCGCATTGCCGAAGGCCGCTACTTCAGCACGCTGGACCTGCGCGACAGCGCGCAGGTCGTCGTCATCGACAAGAAGGCGCGCGAAACGCTCTTCAACAAGGACGAATCGCCGATCGGCAAGACGCTGATGCTCACGCTCGGCGGCGCGCCAGACCCGGCCGCGCTGGCCGCTGGTGTGGTTCAACCCGCCTGGGCGGCGCTGCCGGTGACCGTCGTCGGCGTGATGGAAAGCGACGCGGCACTGCTCTCCGGCGGCAGCTGGCTCGGCGAAGTGCTGCTGCCGTCGAGCACCTTTACCCGCAAGGTGGATGCGCGGGTGGACTACGACCAGTTCGACCTGCTGATCGCCCCGACCACGCAACCCGAACAGATCCGCGCGCAGATCGTCCACCGCCTGCGCGCGCTGCACGGCGCTGAAGACTTCTCCACCTGGAGCGGTGAAGAGGAGTTCCGCAAGATCACCAACGTGACGCGCGGCCTCGCGGCCGTGTTCGCCGGCGTGGCAGCCATCGCGCTGCTGGTCGGCGGCGTCGGCGTGATGAACATCATGCTGGTGTCGGTCTCCGAGCGAACGCGCGAGATCGGCATCCGCATGGCCGTCGGCGCACGACGCAGCGACGTGCTGTTGCAGTTCCTCGTCGAAGCCGTCGTGCTCTGCTGCCTCGGCGGCGGCGTGGGCGTGTTCCTGAGCTGGCTGGCGGCGCTGGGCTTCAACACCGTGCAGCAGCAACTCCATGTCTCGATCAGCTGGTCGGCCGTGCTGGTGGCGTTCGCCGTCTCCAGTGGCGTGGGCCTGATTTTCGGCACCCTTCCCGCACGGCGCGCGGCGGCCCTGAGCCCCGTGGACGCGCTGGCCCGCGAATGAGGACCCTCATGCGATCCGTTCTTCTTCTCCTGCCCATTCCCTTGCTGCTGGCCGCGTGCGCCGGCGGGCCGATCGAGATGCCGGCCACGCCGGCTGCGACCGCCGCTTGGACTTATCAAGCCACTTCGGCCGAAGCCGCCGGCTGGGCGCCGCTGCTCGATCCGACGCTTCAAGCCTTGCAGGCCGATGCGCTCAAGGCCAACACCGACATCCGCCGTGCTGCGCTCGCGCTGCGGGATCAGGAAATCCGCGCGAAGCAGCAAGGCCTGCGGATCACCCCCTCAGCCAGCCTTTCGTACAGCGCCAATCGCCCGCTGAAGGACGAAGGCGCCACCGTCAACATCGACGGCGTGCTGGTGCCGGTCGGCCAGGCCGCGCAATGGACGCACAGCTACGGCGCTTCGGTCGGCGCCGGCTTCGAGCTGGACCTCTGGGGCCGGCTCTCGCAGCTCGACGTCCAGCAGGCGCGCCTGAGCGAAGCGGCGCAGGCCGACATCATTGCGGCGAGACAGTCCATTGCCGGCCGCGTGGCGGAGACCTACTGGACGCTCAGCGCCAATCAGTATTTCGCGGCCATCGCTGCCGAGAAGCTCAAACTCTCCGAAGCCGCCTTGCCCCTGGTCACGGCCCGCGTGCGCGAAGGCAAGCTCGTGCCGCTGGAAATCGGCAAGGCCGCCGCCAGCGTGCAGCAGGCGCGCCAGACCTTGGCGGCGGCCGATGCTGCCGTGGACAAGGCACGGCTCACACTCGCACAGTTGCTCGACGCGCCGCCGCCTGGTCCGTCCGTCAATGTGAGCCCGCTGCCCCTCGCCCTGCCCGCATGGTCACCCGACCAGCCGGCGCAGGTGCTGGAACGCCGCCCCGATGTCCACCGCGCCCGTCTCGAAGTCGACGCCGCCCTGGCCGGCGCCCGCGCCACCCGCGCCGCGCGCTATCCGCAGCTGAGCTTCAGCGCGGGCCTGGGCACCGGCGGCGCACGGCTGAGCGACTGGTTCGGTCAGCCGCTGTTCTCGCTGGCCTCGAACCTCACCGTGCCGCTGATCGACTGGCGCCGGCTCGACATGCAGGACGCCCTCGCCCGCAACGACCTCGACCGCGCCGCGCTGAACCTGCGCGACAAGGTCAACGGCGCGCTGTCCGAGGTGGAAGGCCTGCTCGTGGACCAGCGCCGCATTGCGGCCCAGCGCGCCGCGGCTGATCTGCAACTGACGCAGACGCAGGACGCGACGCGGATCTCGCACCTGAAGTGGGAAGTGGGGGCCATCGCACGCGCGGACGATCTGCAAGCCGGCATCGCCGACCTCGACGCACGTCAGGCCGTGGCGCAGGCGCAGCTCGATGCCGTGCTCAACCGGATCTCCTTGCTGCGCGCGCTGGCGGTGCCGCTAACGCAGTAACTCCACGCATTCATCGAGCAGTGCGTGCAGCTTTGCCACGCGCTCCTCGCCGAGCTTCTCGTTCAGCCCGAGCTGGGCGCGCTTCCAGTCCGCCTTCATCGCCTGTCGCTTGGCGTGGCCTTCGGGCGTGACCTGCACGAGCCGGCTGCGCGCATCCTCGCCCGGCCCCAACTCCACCCAGCCGCCCGCCACCAGTGGCTGGAGGTTGCGCGTGAGCGTTGACGCATCGAGATCCATCCGCCGCGCCAACTCGCCGGGCGCGATCGGACCGAGGTGGTCGATGTGCGCGAGCAGCGAATACTGCGTCGTCTTCAGCCCGGCCTCCGCGAAATGCGGCTCGCAATGCTGCGACACGAGCCGCGTCAGCTGGCGCAGCTTGAAGTTCGTGCAGCCCTGCGGCGATGCGGCGCGGGATGTCACCTTGGCGACCTTGCTCATGATTTCATTGTATCTACAATGATTGCATCTACAAGCATTGGAGCCGCGATGGACGCCACGAACCACGACGCCGTGTTGAAGCAATGGCAGGCTGAAGAAGAAGCTGTTCGCGCCCGCCAGCAACCGGTCGGCGTGGCGCGGCCGGATCAGGTGATGCACCTGAGCGGCCTGGAGATCCTCCAGCAGATGCTCGAAGGCAAGCTCCCGCCTCCGCCGATCGCGCAGACCATGGACTTCATGCTGATCAGCGCCGGCAAGGGCGAGGCCACGTTCCAGGGCACGCCGCTCGTGAAGCACTACAACCCGATGGGCGGCATCCACGGCGGCTGGTTCGCCACGCTGCTCGACTCAGCGCTGGGCTGCGCAGTGATGAGCGCGCTGCCGCCGGGCCGCGGCTACACGACGCTGGAGCTGAAGATCAACCTCGTCCGCGGACTGACGGCCAAGGTGCCGGTGGTGCGAGCGGTGGCGAAGACGGTCCACGTCGGCAAGCAGGTCGCCACGGCGGAGGCGCAGTTGATCGGGCATGACGGGAAGCTGTATGCGCACTCGAGCACGACGTGTCTGGTGTTCGATCAGGTGGCGCGGGGCGGCTGACGGGCCTTCGACAGGCCCACTCGCTCGGGTGCATCGCTCACCAACGGACAGTCCAACTTCACCCGCATCGCCAGTTGCTCCCGCAACGCGCGCAGCCCCTTGATCCGTTCGTCGATCTCTTGCAGTTTTTCCATGAGCAGCGCCGTGATCGCAGGCCCGGGCTCCTCGGTGTTCCACAACGCCGGCAGCTTGTGGCCGACCTCGGACAGACTGAACCCGAGCTTCTGCGCGGTCTTGATGTACTTCACCAGCTCCTGGACCTCTTCGGGATAGTCCCGGTACCCGTTCTCCAGCCGCCGCGCGCGGATGAGGCCCTGCTCCTCATAGAACCTGAGGGTGTCGCGGCTGACGCCGGTTGCTGCTGAGAGTTGGCCGATGCGCATGGTGCGCGAGATTGTGCTTGACCTTGGAGTCAGGTCCACGGTTGAGACTGCGCGCTCGCCAACTCTTCAGACCTCCGCCGTGAAGCAAGCTCGATTTCTCTCCGTCGTGAAGGCCAGCGCCTGGTACGACCTGATCGTCACCTGGCCCTTTGCCACGCCCTGGACGTTTGCGCTGCTTTTCGATGCGCTGACGTCCACATCCCTGCGTTTGGGTCTGCCCGGCGCGATGCCACCCTTGAACGCTGCGACGGTGCTGTTCGCCAACCTGCTCGGATCGATCGTGGTGGTGTGGTCCATCGCCCGCCTGCTCTCGCCCAGTGTTCGACTGGGCCGGCTGGACGCCGTGGCGCGGCTCCTGTTCGCCGCATGGCAGATCTACGCCGTGGTGAACGGCGCCGGCGCGATCGTGCTGGTGTTCACCACCGTCGAGCTTGTGTTCGGCGTGCTGCAGTTCCTGCCGGTGGAAAAGGCGGGCGAACGGGCCTCCCGCCAAATGGGCCGGCAAGGCAATTCGTAGATCAACGTACCTCACTCCAGGCTGGGCGCCAGACCCCTTCAACGTCGCTCCCTGATCACTGAGGAGCCGCTCCCACGCTGAACTGGCGGCGGCCGGTTTCCGTGTTGTCTGCGATCGGTTTGTACGTATCGATTTCTTTGCGCCGTTGACAAGAATCGCCACACATCAACAACAACGGAGACATGCGATGAAATCGCTCACCCTGGCCGTCGCGCTGCTGGCGCTGGCCGGCACCGCGCGTGCCGATGACCCCATCAAGATCCTTTTCGTGGGCAACAGCTACACCTTCGGCCGCGCCGACCCGGTGATGAGCTACAACGCCGCGAACGTGCACGACCTCACCGCCGGCTATTACGCGCTGAACCAGAGCGGCACCAACCCCTGGGAGCCGCATCCCTGGGGCGGCGTGCCCGGCATCTTCAAGGAGATGACGGTACAGGCCGGGCTCAACTACGACGTGTCCATCTCCGCCCGCAATGCCGCGACGTTGCGCGGCCAGTTCCTGAACACGGCCAACAGCACCTGGGACATGCGCGGCAACGTCGCCAGCCAGGACTGGGGCGTGGTCGTGCTGCAGGAGCAGAGCGACGCGGCGCTGCCGGCCGGCAAGGGCAAGAACGCCAACGCCGCGCAGTTCCAGGCCTACGCCAACCAGTTCGAGAAGTTCATCCACAACGGTGCGGCGCAAAGCTACACCGAGACCCAGCTCTACGGCAGCCTCGCTGCCTGCATGGCGACGGGTCTGAGCCAGGGCTCCTGCAACACCACCCGCAACATCGCGGCCAACCCGAACGCCGACGCCAACACCAAGGTCTACCTCACCGACACCTGGGCGCGGCCGGACATGGTCTTCGCGCACCAGAACATCACCAACGATCCGAACACACCCGACGGCGCGCCCATCCTCGACGGCACCGGCACGAGCGCCCAGCTCTACTACGCGAACCTGCAGGGCATGACGACCGACCTGCACAACACGATCTACGGCGTGGCCGCGGCCAACAAGGGCTTCGCGGGCGTGGTGGCGGCCGGCGATGCCTTCCAGCTCGCCGTCAATACCGGACTGGCCGCAGGCAACGGCTTCTACGACGCCAACGGGGTCTGGCAGACGCCCACCACCGGCATCGACCTGTGGTGGAAGGACCGGTTGCACGCGAGCATGTACGGTTCCTACCTCGACGCGCTGATGCAGTTCGGCACGATCACCGGCCTGGACCCGTTGTCGCTCGGCGCCGGCGAGCAGTCCGCCTTCGACCTGGGCATCGACAGCACCACGGCGGTGGCGCTGCAGAGGGTTGCCAGCATGCAGCTGGGGTTCACGGCCGCGGTGCCGGAACCGGGTTCGTGGGCGCTGTTCGGCGCGGGGCTGGCAGTGGTCGTCGGCCTGCGCCGGCGCCGTCCGCACGCACGCTGAGCCGGTCCGCCGGCGGGCGTCGCGTACAGTGACGCCGATGACGAACCGACTGCAAGACGAAGCTCGCCGCCTGTTCCCGCCACCGCTGCAGGACGGGCGCGTGCGCGCGCTCTGCATCGAGCTGACCGGCCCGGCCGGCTGGCGTGCGCTCGGCGCGCTCTGGCGCGGCGTGCAGGCCGAGCTGGACCTGCCCGCGCCGGCCATCGCCGTCAACGGCTGCGACGGCCATCAGCTCTGGTTCTCGACCGCTGCGCCCGTTGCAGAGCCCGAGGCCGCGGCGTTCGGCGAGGCCGTGCGCCGCCGCTGGCTGGCCGAAGCGGCCCCGCAGCGCGTGCGCGTGCTGACGGCCAGTCTCGACGGCATCCTGCCGCCGCGAAAAACAGCCGACGAGCAGTGGGCCGCTTTCGTCGCCCCGGACCTTGCACCGGTGTTCGAGGAGACGCCCTGGCTCGATGTGGAACCCGGCGCGGACGGACAGGCGGACCTGCTGTCCCGGCAGCAGCCCATCCCGAACGATGCGTGGCAAGAGGCGGTGCGACGGCTCGGCACCGCGCCCGCGCAGGCCGTCCGGCCCGCTGCGGCAGAGGCGCCGCTCGTCAACAACGAGCGCGATCCCCGTGCCTTCCTGCTGCGCGTGATGAACGACCCGCAGGTGGAGATGGCGCTGCGCATCGAGGCGGCCAAGGCCTTGCTGGCGACTTGAAGGCGGGGCCGCTGAGCGGCCACCGGTCCACTGTCGACGGCCACGCCTATTTATCGGCCGTACCTTTCGGCAGGGTTGCAATCACTTCGGGATGCTTCGGCAACGCGCTCGCCGCGGTGTCCGACTTGCCCTCGCCGAGCGCCGCGCTGTCGGACACGATGCTGACGGCTTCGTTCAACAGCGTGTCGGTGACGGTGTCCCGGGTCTTCTCGCGGGCGAGGTCCTTGTCGAGCTTGCGTTCGTTGAACTGCAGGCCGTCGTCGGACAGCGCGGTGCCGGTGCCCTGCCCTGCAGTCGCTCCGGAGGCGCCCAGCAGCGCGGCCAGGCGCTTGTCCGTGGCGGCGCGCTCCTTGCGACGCACGTCCTCGTTCAAGGAGATCACATTGCTCTTGCGCTGCTCCTGAGCCTTGGCCAGGTCTTCCACCAGGTTCTGGTAGTCGGGGTCGTGCTGAACGCGACTCTGGTGCCAAGCCTGCAGCCGCGGCAACTGCTTCGAGATGTCGCCGACCGGCGCATAGTCGGCCGACGCGATGCGGGTCCACGGCAAGGCGTTGTCGTAGCTCGATTCGCCGAACAGCGTGTCGTCGCCGGATTTCGGATAGGCGATGTCGGGGGTCACGCCGCGGAGCTGCGTCGTGCCGCCGTTCACCCGGAAGAACTGGGCGACGGTCATCTTCAGCTCGCCGAACGTCGGCGCGACGTTCCTGGCGATCTGGTCCAGGCTGACGACGGTCTGGACCGTGCCCTTGCCGAAGCTGGGCTCTCCGATGATCACGCCACGACCGTAGTCCTGGATCGCCGCGGCGAAGATTTCCGTGGCCGACGCCGAGCCCCGGTTGATCAGCACGCCCAGCGGGCCGTCCCAGGCCTGGCTGGTGCTGGTGTTCCGCTCCACGGAGATGCCGCCCTTGGCATCGCGCGTCTGAACCACGGGCACCTTGCCGACGAACAGACCGGTCAGGTTCACCGCTTCGCGCAGCGAGCCTCCGCCGTTGTTGCGCAGGTCCATCAGCAGCGCGTCCACTTTCCGGGCCTTCAATTCCGCCACCAGCCTGGCCACGTCGCGCGTGGCGCTGCGGTAGTCCTTGTCGCCCTTGCGCAGCCCGTCGACGTCCTCATAGAAGGTGGGCAAGGTGATCACGCCGACCGAGCGCTTGCCCTTGCCCGTCGTCACCGAATAGACCTTGGCCTTGGCCGTGCTGTTCTGCACCGTGATGGTGTTGCGCGTCAGGACCACAGTCTTGTTCGAGGCGTCAGCCCCGCCGTCGGCGGGCAGGATGTCGAGCCGGACCGTCGAATTCACGCTGCCGCGGATCAGTGCCACCGTGTCATCGAGGCGGCGGCCGACCACGTCCTCCATCGGGCCGTCCGCGCCCTGCGCCACACCCACGATGCGGTCGCCGACCTTCAACTGCCCCGACAGGATCGCGGGACCGCCCGCAACCAGTTCGCGGATGGTGGCGTAGCCGTCGATGTCGGTCAGCACGGCGCCGATGCCCACCAGGGACAGCCGCATCGAGATGTCGAAGTCCTCCGAGGCACGCGGCCCCAGGTAGTTGGTGTGGGGCTCGATCGCCATCGTGTAGGCGTTCATGAAAGCCTGGAACGCGTCGGCGCTGGAAATCTTGCCCAGGCTCTTGATGGCGCTGTCGTAGCGCTTGTCGAGGATCTTGATGATCGCCGCATCGCCCTGACCGGCCAGCTTGAGGCGCAACCAGTCGTTCTTGACGCGCTTGCGCCAGAGGTCACGGGCCTCTGCTTCGGTCGCGGGCCAGGGGGCGTCCTTGCGCGTGATCGGCAGCGTTTCGTCGCGGTCGAAGTTGAAGCCCTTGCTCAACAGGCTGCGGGCGTAGGTCAGGCGCTCCGCCGCCCGGCGTTCGTACAGGTTGAAGATCTCGAACGGCGTGCTCAGGTCGTCGCTGAGGATCGCGTCGTCGAGCCGTGTGCGGTTGACGGTGATGCGATCGATGTCGGCCTGCACGAAGTAGGACTTCTCCGGGTCCAGCGCCTTCAGGTACTGGTCGAAGGTCTTGGCCGACAGCGCATCGTCGAGCGGCACGGCCTTGTAGTGGTAGCGGGACAGCAACTCCGCGGCCAGATGAGCGGCCTTGGCCTCTCGAGCCTCCGGCCTCAGCTGCGCCGGGTAAGCCGGTTCCGAATCCGCAGCGGCGAACTGCATTGCGGCCGCCAGGGCGAGCGCACACCAAACCAGCTTCTGTTTCAAACTCACTCCACCACCGTTGAACGATCTGCCAAAGTCTCTCACACGATCCCGCCCCGTGGATGAGGGGCATCTGAAGCCCATCGGACCAAAGGTTCGCCCAGCCGCAGTTCGTGGACGAGGCTGATCAAGGCGCGCAATCGCGCGGGCACGAAGCGGTGCCCCGAGTAGTACAGCCGCAAGCCGCCGAAGGACGGGCACCAGGACCGCAGCACCGGAACCAGCGTCCCGCTTCGGAGCTCGCCCTCGATGAACCATTCCGAGATGAAGCCGATGCCCAGCCCCAAAAGGACCGCCTGCTTGATGGCGAGCATCTCGTTGAGCGCGAGGCGCACCGGCAGGTCCATCTGCAGCTTCTGGCCGCCCTTTTCCAGCTCCCACTGGTAAATGCCGCCGTGCGACATGCGCATGCCGATGCTCTGGTGCTTGAGCAGATCGCGCGGCTGCCGCGGCGTGCCGTGTTGTTTGAGGTACTCGGGCGTGGCCACCACGAGCATGCGAATGTCGGGAGAGAGCGGCACGGCGATCATGTCCTGCGGCACGCCTTCGGCCAGGCGGATGCCGGCATCGAAGCCTTCGGCCACGATGTCGATCATGCGGGACTCGCTCACCACGTCGATGCGCACATCGGGGAAACGCTCGGCGTATTTCGACAGCAACGGCCCCATCAACAGCGTCGCCGCGCTCTGCGGCGCATTGATGCGCAAGGTGCCGCTGGGCACGTCGTGGCCGCCAGCCGCCTCCTCGCCCGCGCTCTTGATCGCCGCCAGCGCCGGGGCCACGCGCTCGACATAGCGCTCCCCCGCATCGGTCAGCGCCACGCTGCGCGTCGACCGGTTGAACAGGCGCACCTTCAGCCGCGCCTCCAGCCCGGCCACGGCGCTGCTCACCGAGGTGGTGGACATGCCCAGCTCCTGCGCCGCGCCGCGAAAACTCCTGCGGCGCGCCACGGCGAGCACGACTTCCAGCTCGGTCATTCCGGTTCGGTGCATGGATCATCCTGAATATACGGATACATCATCTTCAAAAAGACGGCTTATCAGAACAATAAACCATTCCTAGACTGCGTTCCATCCCGCTTCAGGACAGCCACCATGCAACGCATCGAGCACCACTACATCAACGGCGAGTTCGTCACGCCGCACGGCCAGGAATGGTTCGACCTGCACAACCCGAGCACCGAGGACGTGATCGGCCAGGTGCGCCTCGGCGACGCGCAGGACGCGCAGCGCGCCATCGCAGCGGCGCGGGCCGCCTTCCCGGCCTGGTCGTGCACCTCGCGCGAGGAGCGGATTGAAGCGCTGCAGCGCATGCACCTCGCAGTGGCGGCGCGCGAATCGGCGCTGATGGAAGCGATCCTGGTCGAGTACGGCGCGCCGTCGGCGCGCGGGCGCTGGATGGCAAGCTACCCGGCCGACGTCATCCTGCAGGCGATTGAAGCGCTGAAGGCCTTTGCCTTCGAGGAGCAGGCCGGCGCCGCCACGGTCGTGCAGACGCCGGTGGGCGTGGCGGCCCTGATCACGCCCTGGAACAGCAACGCAGGCTTCATCTGCAACAAGCTCGCCACGGCGCTGGCGGCCGGCTGCACGGCCGTCATCAAGCCCAGCGAGATGAGCGCCCTGCAGACGCAGGTGGTGATGGAGGCGCTGCACGCAGCCGGCCTGCCGCCGGGCGTGCTCAACATCGTCAACGGGCGCGGCGACGTGGTCGGCGAAGAGATCGCCCGCCATCCCGACGTGGCCAAGATCTCCTTCACGGGTTCGTCCGCCGTCGGGCAGCACCTGCTGGTCGCGGGTGCGACGACGATGAAGCGCATCACGCTGGAGCTCGGCGGCAAATCACCCACCCTCGTGCTGGAAGACGCGGACTTCGCCGCCGTCATGCCGCTGGTGCTGCAGGCGGGCTTCATGAACAGCGGCCAGGCCTGCGTTGCCGGCACACGCATCCTCGTGCCGCGCAGCCGGCTGACAGAGTTCGAGCAGATCGCGGCGGCCGCCGTCTCGCAGGTGCGCTCCGGCGACCCGCGGCAGCCCGAGACCGAGATCGGCCCGATGGTGAGCCGCAAGCAATGGGAACGTGTGCAGGACTACATCCGCATCGGCCAGGAAGAAGGCGCGGCGCTGCTGGCTGGCGGCCCCGGTCGCCCCGAAGGCCTGCAGGCCGGCTGGTTCGTGAAGCCCACCCTCTTCACCCGCGCCCACAACCAGATGCGCATCGCGCGCGAGGAAATCTTCGGCCCGGTGCTGACGATCATTCCGTACGAAGACGAGGCCGACGCCATCGCCATCGCCAACGACACGCGCTACGGCCTCAGCGCGCTCGTGCTGGGTGCGGACGCCGAGCGCTGCGAGCGCGTGGCACGCCAGATCGATGCCGGCCGCGTTCTCGTCAACACCTTGACCCACGAGCCGCGCGCCCCCTTCGGCGGCTTCAAGCATTCCGGGCTCGGGCGCGAGATGGGCAAGTGGGGCATGAGCGCGTACCTGGAACCCAAGACCCTCGTGAAGGCGAAGCCTCAGTGATGAAGATCGTTCTCTTCGGCGCCAGCGGCATGGTCGGGCAAGGCGTGCTTCAGGAATGCCTGCGGGATTCGCAGGTTCAGCAGGTGATCAGCGTGGGGCGCGCCGCGCTCGAGGGCGCGCCGCATCCGAAGCACACGCAGCTCGTCTGCGCGGACCTGTTCGATATCGATGCCTTGCAGCCTGAGCTGCTGGGCGCAGACGCCTGCTTCTTCTGCCTGGGTGTCTCTTCGGCCGGCCTGAGCGAAGCCCAGTACCGGCGCCTCACCTACGACCTCACCGTCTCCGTCGCGGAGCGGCTCGCGCGCTGGAATCCCGCGATGACCTTCGTCTACGTCTCGGGCATGGGCACCGACAGCACGAGCGCGGCCAAAGCATGTGGGCGCGGGTCAAGGGAGCGACCGAAAACGCGCTGCTGCGCCTGCCCTTCAAGGCGGCCTACATGTTCCGGCCGGGCGTGATCATTCCGCTGGACGGCATCCAGTCCAAGACGCGCAGCTACCGGATCTTCTACGCCCTGCTCGGGCCGCTCCTGCGCGGCCTGTTCCGCTGGCGGCCGGGCTCGATGACCACGACGGCCAACATGGGCCGGGCGATGCTGCATCTCGCTCGCGCGGGTGGGCCCGAGCCGATTCTGGCCGGCAAAGCGATCAACGCAGCCGCGCAGTTCCGCCGCTGATCCCTCACCGGCGCCCGACCCGTTACTTCGAGCGAATCTCCACGACCTGCATCACAAAGACCAGCGTCGAGCCTGCGGGGATCGGGCCGACGCCCTTGTCGCCGTATCCGATGCTGGACGGGATGACGACCACCGCCTCGTCACCGAGACCCAGCTTGAGCGCCACTTCGTCCATGCCTTTGATGACCTGCCCCGCGCCCACCGCGAAGCCGAAGGGCTGGCCGCGGTCGAAGGAGCTGTCGATCTTCTTGCCGTTGGTCAGCAGCAGCGTGTAGTTGCTGTAGAACATGTCGCCCGGCTGCGCATGGCGGCCCTTGGCCTGCCGGGTGATCATGTAGCTCAGCCCGCTGGGCGTGGTGACGTTGACCGGCGCAGCAACGACCACGGCCGGTGCCACATCGGCCAGCGTCTCGGCGAGCGCCGCGGGAGCGGCCCCGCCAAGCAGGGCGGCGAGCGAAAACGCCATCGTCGGCAGACGGCCAGGGAGCTTGAACATGGCTTCAGTCCTGCGGCTCACCGAGCCGGATCTTGGAATGCGCCAAATTCTAGGTCGCGCGCTGCGCCCCCCGTGTTTCGCTACTTCTTCTTTCCCTGGTCGTAATGCCACTTGATGGCGAAAAACATGCCCACGCCGAACACGAGGACCTTGAAGGTCACGAAGACGATGGGAACCCAATCCATGATTTGAAGACTTCCAGGCTGTTGCTCGAGCAGGTTGAAGACTGTGCCCAAACCAGCGCCGAAAGCCCAGACTCAGATCCGGGCCAGAAGTACCGGATCAGGCCGCGCGCAGCGCCTGCGCCTCGCGCGCCAGCTGCGTGATCCGCGCCCAATCGCCCGCGTCGATCGCGGACTGCGGCGTCAGCCACGAGCCGCCACACACCTTCACGTTCGGCAGCGACAGGAACTGCGGCGCCGTCTCGGGCGTGATGCCGCCGGTCGGGCAGAACGCCACGTCGGCGAACGGCCCGGCGAGCGCCTTGAGCAGGTTCACGCCGCCCACGGCCGTGGCCGGGAAGAGCTTGAGGAAGCCGTAGCCTTCGTCCGCGGCCATCATGACTTCGCTGGCCGTGGACACACCCGGCAGCAGAGGCAGGCCGGCGGCCTTGCAGGCGTCGGACAGGCTCACGGTGAAACCGGGGCTCACGCCGAAGACGCAGCCGGCGTCGCGCGCGGCCTTGGCGTCTGCGGCGGTGCGCAGCGTGCCGGCGCCGACGATGGCGTCCGGCACGGCCTTGGCGATGGCTTCCATCGCCTTGAGCGCCACGGGCGTGCGCAGCGTCACTTCGAGCACCTTCACGCCGCCGGCGACCAGCGCTTCGGCCAGGGGCACGGCGTCTTCCAGGCGCTGGATGACGATGACGGGAATGACGGGGCCGTGGGAGGCCAGCTTGAGGGTGTCGCTCATGACTTTGATTACATCCAGGTGATCGCGCCTTCTTCGGCGCTCTTGGCATTGCGGCGCATGCCGGCGAACAGTTCGCGGCCGATGCCGTGGCTGTTGCCGTCGACCGCTTCGGGTGTGATTTTGACAAGCTCGCGGGCGTCCCACTCGGCGGCGGGCACCAAGGCCTCCAGCTGACCGTTGACACCGCACAGGCGCACCAGGTCGCCGTCGCGCAGCTTGGCGATCGGGCCGCCGTTCAGCGCCTCGGGGCTGACGTGGATCGCGGCCGGCACGTTGCCGGAAGCGCCGCTCATGCGGCCGTCGGTGACCAGCGCGACGCGGAAGCCCTTGCCTTGCAGCACGGCCAGCGGCGGCGTGAGCTTGTGCAGCTCGGGCATGCCGTTGGCGTGCGGGCCCTGGAAGCGCACGACGACGATCACGTCACGCTCCAGCTCGCCGGCCTTGAAGGCGTTCTGCATCGCTTCCTGCGAATCGAAGATGCGGCACGGCGCTTCGATGGTGTGGCGGTCTTCCGGCACGGCCGAGACCTTGATGACGGCGCGGCCAAGGTTGCCCTTGACGAGCTTCAGGCCACCGGTCGGGCTGAACGGATCGGCAGCGGTGCGCACGACATTGCTGTCACCGCTCTCGGCGGGCAGGTCGGCCCAGGCGAGCTTGCCGTCGGCGAAGGTCGGCGTGCGGGTGAACGGGCGCAGCGACTTGCCGGCGACCGAGAGCACGTCCTCGTGCATCAGGCCGGCGTCGAGCAGCTCGCGGATCACGAAGCTCGGGCCGCCGGCGGCCTGGAACTGGTTCACGTCCGCCGAACCGTTCGGGTAGACGCGGGCCAGCAGCGGCACGACCGACGACAGTTCGGAGAAGTCGCTCCAGTCGATCAGGATGCCGGCCGAGCGGGCCACGGCGACCCAGTGGATCAGGTGGTTGGTGGAGCCGCCGGTGGCGAGCAGCGCGCACATGGCGTTGACGATCACGCGCTCGTCGACGATGCGGCCGATCGGCGTGAAGTTGCCGCTCTGCGGCGTGATGGCGAGCGCGGTGCGGACGGCGTCGTCCGTCAGGTGGGCGCGCAGATCATCGTGCGGGTGCACGAAGGCGGCGCCCGGCACGTGCAGGCCCATCGCTTCGAGCAGCATCTGGTTGCTGTTGGCGGTGCCGTAGAAGGTGCAAGTGCCCGCGCCGTGGTACGCGGCCTGCTCGGCCTTGAGCAGCTCATCGCGGCCGACCAGGCCTTGCGCGTACTGCTCGCGGACCTTGGCCTTTTCCTTGTTCGGCAGGCCCGAGCCCATCGGGCCGGCAGGCACGAACACGCAGGGCAGATGGCCGAAGTGCAGCGCGCCGATCAAGAGGCCCGGCACGATCTTGTCGCAGATGCCGAGCAGCAGCGCGGCGTCGAACACATCGTGCGAGAGCGCGATCGCCGTGCCCATCGCGATGCTGTCCCGCGAGAACAGGCTCAGCTCCATGCCGGGCAGACCTTGGGTCACGCCGTCGCACATCGCCGGCACGCCGCCCGCGACCTGCGCAGTAGCGCCAAGGGCATGCGCCACTTCGCGGATGCGCTCCGGGTAACCCTCGTACGGCTGGTGCGCCGAGAGCATGTCGTTGTAGGCCGTGACGATGGCCAGGTTCGGTGCGCGCTCGGCGACGATGCGCAGCTTGTCGTTGGCCGGCATGGCGGCCACGGCGTGGGCGACGTTGGCGCAGCCGAAACGCTCGACACCGCGCTTGCGGCCGGCGAGCTGGTCCACACCGGCGAGGTAACGCTCGCGCGTGGCGCGGCTGCGCTCACGGATCCGTTCGGTGACGGCTTGAAGAGTCTGGTTCATGTTGTAACCCAGTCCTTTGATTTCATGTAACCATATTACAGGATCAAACCCGCGCTATGGTTACTTCTGCGGTACGAAGCCATGACGTCAGACGCCCCATCCATTTCTCATCCGACAGTTCACCGGGATCCCCACCGGGACCCGCAAGCGCTGCTCGCGCGCACCCTCGAGGAATGGCGGGCGCTGGCGGGGCGCCAGGACTTCCATCTCTTTGCGTACGGCTCGCTGATCTGGCGGCCGGAATTCGAGTTCATCGACAAGCAGCTGGTGCGCATTCAAGGCTGGCACCGCGCGCTGCGCATGCGTTCTCGCACCAATCGCGGCACGGCGCAAGAGCCGGGGCTGGTGCTCGCGCTCTTGTCCGGCGGCTGCTGTCGGGGCGTGTCCTACCGCATGCCCGCCGATCAGGGCGAAGCGGTGCTGCGCGGCATGTGGGACCGCGAGATGCCCAACGGCGTGTACGACCCGCGCTGGATCTTGTGCCGCACGCCGCAGGGGCCGGTGCGCGCGCTGGCGTTCACGCTCTCACGTCTGAGCCCGAGCTGGACGGGCGAGATCAGCGATGCGGAGCTCGTCCACATCTTCCGCCACGCACGCGGCCGCTACGGCACGACGCTGGACTACCTGCTGGCCACGGTGAAGGCCTTGCGGGAACATGGGATTCATGACGCTGAACTGGAGCGTCAGGCCCGGCTCGCGGGCCTGCACGGGCTCTGTCAGGCGACGCTCTGAAAACCGGCGTTCACGCGCTGCAGGTCGGCCTGGGTGTCGATGTCGAGCAGCGCGCCCGGGTCGTCCAGCTCGATGCCTTCGGCCGGATAGCGCGCAACGATGCGGCGTGCGCCTTCGTCGCCGCGCAGGGCGATCAGCTCGGAGTACAGCTCGGCGGAAAAACCGACCGGATGGCCGCGGCGGCCGCGATGCTGGGCATAGGCCACGGGATACTGATTCAGCGCGTCGGCCACGGCGAGGATCGTCGACGGTTGCACGAGGGGCATGTCGCCCGGCAGCACGAGCCAGCCGTTGGCGTCGCCCGTCGCTTCCACGCCCGCCGAGATCGACAGGCCCATGCCCTGATGACGATGGGCCGCAGGAATGATCACGGTATCACGCGCGGCCATGTGATTCAGAACCATGGGCGCGAGCTTTTCGGAGCACACGACCACGACTCGCAGCTCGGTCTCGATGGCATGCCGCAACGTACGCGCCAGCAGGGTTTCGCCATTCGGCCCGAGGCGCTGCTCGAGTTTGTGGCCGGGCCCGCTGAAGCGCGAACCCTCCCCTGCGGCAAGCACGATGACAGCAGGTCGGCCGTTCGTCATTGCTTGCTGGTCCTTCCCTGAGAGCGTGACGCTGCATGCACAGGCATGGCTTCACGTCTCAATGTAAAGACAGCATGCCGGGTGCCTAACGCTCTAAACAGTGGGACCTTCACTTAAGGGTTCGCGGCAGTCAGAGAGAGCCTACAAAGCAGGCGCGGCATACTTGTCGTCATGAAAGACCTCTCCGAATTGCGCAAGAGCTACGAGCTGAACGAACTCGACGAAGGGGCCAGCGCCTCTGAACCGCTGGTCCAGTTCAAGGCCTGGTTCGACCAGGCGCTGGACAGCCAGATCCCGGAACCCAACGCGATGACCGTGGCGACAGTGGGCGAAAACGGCCGCCCGTCCACGCGCATTGTCCTCATCAAGGGTATGGACGAGCGTGGCCTCGTCTGGTTCACGAACTACGACAGCCGCAAAGGCCACGAGCTGGCGACGAACCCGTATGCCGCGCTGCAATTCCATTGGGTGGAACTCGAACGCGTGGTGCGGATCGAAGGCCGCGTGGAAAAGGTGTCGGCTGAAGAGTCCGATGCCTACTTCGATTCGCGCCCGCTCGACTCGCGCCTGGGCGCCTGGGCCAGCCCGCAAAGCCAGGTGATCAGCTCGCGCGCGGTGCTGGTCGCGAACGCCGCCAAGGCCGCCGTGCAACACGGCCTCAAGCCGAGCCGGCCGCCGCATTGGGGCGGTTACCGGCTCGTGCCTGAATCGTGGGAGTTCTGGCAAGGGCGCAAGTCGCGATTGCATGATCGGTTGCGCTACCGGCTGGAAGGCGGGCTCTGGGTGCGCGAGCGTCTCGCGCCCTGAGCGTACTTCGCGCCTTCAATCCACGCCCAGCTTGAGGTCGGCCTTCGGCTTCCAGTCCTCGGACAATTCGCCGCCCTCACGCGGCGCCGCGAGGAAGATCCGCGCGTTCGGCACGCCCTTGGCGATCAGCGCGTCGCGCACGGTCACGCTGCGCGCCAGCGCGAGGTCGTGGATGCGCTGCGGCGTGACGACGTAGCTCGGCAGCAGCAGCGCCTTCATCTCGGCCGGCGGCAGGTCCTTCTCCAGGCCGATCAGGTTGCGCGGCTTCTTCGGCAGCTTGGCGGCCGAGTAGACGCTCTTCATCAGTCGGTCGCGGTCAGCGTCCGACAGCTGGCCGACCTGCACTTCCTTGTCGGCCGTGGCCTGCTGACGGCGCAGTTCGCGGCGGCGTTCGGCGACGAGCGCATCGTCCAGCGCGCGCTGCTGGATCGCTGCACGTTCGCGCTCCAGATCCGCCCAGCCGGTGATCGAGAGCGTGACGGCCGGCCGTTCGTTCATCAACTTGGCGATCTGGTCGATCTGCGCGGGATCGGCCACGTCGCCGCTGCCGGGCGCGAACGCGACCTGGCTCATGTCCACGCTGCCCGAGCCCGAGAACAGCGAGAACGGCGAGGTCAGCGCCTTGCCGATCAGGTTGACGATGGCCTTCCACACCAGCCCGCCGACGGAGAACTGCGGGTCGTTGACCGAGCCGCTGACCGGCAGGTTGATCTCGATCACGCCATTGCGGTCCTTCAACAGCGCAACGGCCAGACGCACCGGCAGCTTGGTCGCCTCGGGGCTGTCGATGGCGTTGCCGAAGGTCAGCTGGTTGAGGATCACCTGGTTCTCGGCCTGCAAGCCGCCGCCCGGTTCGATCTTGTAATGGACCTTGCTGGAGAGCTTGCCGCGCTCGATCTCGTAGCCGGCGTACTTGCCCGAGTAGGGCGAGAGCGGTGCGAGTTCGATGTCGGTGGCGGAGGCCGTGATGTCCATCTCCGGCGGCGAGACGCCGGGGTTGATCTGGCCGCTGACGTCGAGCAGGCCGGTGCCGGCGACCTTGCCGCGCAGTTGCAGGGCGGCGGTGGCGGGCTTGTCGGCCGCGAAGGCGCCGAGGCTGCCTTCGAGTTCGCTGAGCTGCGCGCTGTAGTTCGGCTTGACGAAGTGGTCGGTGAAGTCGACGCGGCCTTTGCTCAGGATGCTGGAGCCGATGGCCAGGCGCATCACCGGGCCCTTGATCGGCGTGGCCGGGGCGGAAGCGCCGGAGGCTGGCGCCGCCGCAGCCACCGCAACCGCGGCCGGCGCGGATGCCGTAGAAGCCGCTGCCGCCGGTGGCGAACTGCCGCCGAGCTGTTGCAGGTTGAGCTTGCCCTGTTCGTCGATCAGCAGACTGGCGAAGAAGTCATCCAGGCGCAGCTGCTTGACCGCCATCTCCGGCGGCTGGCCCGGCACGACCTTGAGCTTCATGCCGTCGAGATTGAGCGTTTGCCAGTTCAGAAGCGGCGGGCCGGCCACGCGCTTGCCGTCTTCCATCGCGAGCTGCGACAGGCGCAGATCGGCCAGTTGCAGGTCGCCCTCCGCGCGCGCCTGCCAGCCGGCGGGCTGCTGCTGCACGGCGAAGTTGCCGCGCCAGCCGAGGTCGGCACGGCGCAGGCGCAGGCCGAGGCTCGGGTCGAGCGCGTCATCCAGCCATTGCAGCGGCAGGCCGGCGAGGCGCAGTTGGCCCGAGACGGACAGTAGCGGCGCGAGGCCGAACTGGCCCTTCCATTGCAGCGTGCCGCGCTGGTTGGCGCGGGCTTGCGGGGCGCCGAGGTTGAGGCTCAGGGAAGCCGCGACGGGCTTGGCATCGGCAGGCCACGTGACTTTGCCGACTTGCAGCTGGATGGCGTCGGCATCGACGGTCAGCGTGTCGTCGGCCGAGCCGTCGCCGTAGGTGGCGTCGCGCAGCTTCACGCCGCCGTGGTCGAGGTTCAAGCCGGCGAGTTCGAAAGTCCAGGGCTTGCCGGCCGGAGCAGACGCCGCGGTGCTCGGCGCGCTCGGCGCTTGATCATGGCGCCAATGGCCTTGGTGGTCGCGCATCAGTTGCACGACGGGTTTGCTCAGCGTGAGCTGCCCGAGCGCGATGTGCTGCGTGCCGGTCTGCACGTCGGCCTGATCGAGCTTGATGGAAGCGGCATCGAGCAGCGTTTCGCCCTGCGCGTTCGCCACCGCCAGGCTCGCCAGCGAGAAGCCGCTCAGCTTGACCTCGGCACGCGTGGCGGCGTCCGGCTTGAGGGGATCCGCGACGACGAGTTGCGCCTGGCCTTCGGCCTTGCCCTTGAGCTTGTACGGCACCGAGGGCGGGATCCAGGCGGCGAAGGCCGACAGATCGAGGTCCTGCCAGCCGAGGCCGACGTCCAGCTGTTCGGGCGACAGACCGCCCTCGCCTTTCAGTGCTGCGCCTTGGACCTGCGCGACATAGCTCAGCGGCGTGCGACCGGCGAGCGGCCATTGCAGCGCGCCGATCTTGAGCTGCACCGCCTCGGCCTTCAGCTCGCGGCGCGGCGAAGCCTCGCTCCAGGCGAACTCGGCGCCGTCGAGCGTGAAGCCGTCCAGGCCGAGGCGCCAGGTCGGCGTTTCCGCCTTCGCGTCCTTTGCGTCCTTCGCGTCTTTCGCTTCAGGCTTGGCGGGCGACGCAGCCGGCAAGGCCTCGGGCGACAACGCCACCTTCAGGCCGTCCCACTTCACCTGCCCCAGCAGCACCTGCCGGTGCAGAGGCTGCACGTCCTTCAGGCCGATCGCCAGGTTCTGCCACGCCGCCAGCGGCTTGCCGGCCGGCGTCTGCAACTCGAAGCGCGACAGGCCCACATCGCCCGACAGCGCCGCCGCACCCTTGGCGAAGCGCAGCTTGAGCTTGAGGTTGACCACGCCCTGGGTCAGCCGCGCGGGCAGGCTCTTGGGCACGTAGCCGAGGTAAGGCGCCAGGTCGAGCGCATCGACGTGGAAGTCCAGGCTCGCCTCGGGCGGTTCGGCGAACGGCAAGGCCTCGCCCTGACCGCCGAAGGCCACACCGCCGAGCTTGCCGCTCCAGGCGGGCTGGACCTCGATTTTTTCGTCGGCGTCGAAGCTGGAGATGAACGGCAGGTCGAACTGCAGCTCGGTCAGGTCGTTCTTCTTGCCGATCGGCCGGTCGTCGAAGTGCACTTCGGCGCCGCGCACGCGGATGTTGTAGACGGCGAAGTCGGGCGCGTCGCTCTTGGGCGCGTCCTTCGGCTTGGGGCGGGAGAAGCGCTCGATCAGGTCGTCGATGTCGAAATGCCCGTCTCCCGTGCGCGCCACGCGCAGCACCGGGCGGTCGACGCTCACGGAACTCAGCACCGGGCTGAAGTGCAGCAGCGAGCGCAAAGAGACGGCGGCATCGACCTTGTCCACCGCGAACAGCGACTGCGCCTGGCCCGGCGCACCGGCCACGCTGACGCCTTCGACCACCAGGCCGAGCCGCCAGGGCTGGAAATGCACCTGCTGGATCTGCACTTGGCGGCCCAGCGCTTCGCTGGCCAGCTTGGCGCCACTGCCTTGCAGCCAGCGCGGCAGGATCAGCCACACGAGGGCCAGGATCAGGACGATGAGACTCAGCAGCACGAGCGCTGCGCGGCGGAGGGTCCTCAGCCAGGGATGATTCATGAATTGCGCTCCTCCGCGGGCATTATCCTTGCGGCCCTTGACCTGAACCTGATCGACTGGACACGCGTTTGAACCAGCTAACGCCCGAACTTCGCTACCTGCTGACTCAGCTGGCATTGCCGCCCGTGCCGATGCTGATCCTGATCATCGCGGGCGCCATCCTGCTGCGCCGACGGCCGCGGCTGAGCCGTTCGCTGATCGGCGTCGGCGTGCTGGGGATCTGGCTGGTCTGCACGGAGGGCGCTGCGCAGTGGTGGAGCCTGAATGTGCTGCACGTGCCGCCGGCACTGAGCAAAGAACAGATTCAGGCCTTGCACGATCAGCAGGCGTTGTCTCACGACGTGGCCGTGCTCGTGCTGGGCGGCGGCGCGCTGCAAGACGTGCCGGAATACGACCGCCCGGACCTCAAGCCCAACTCGCTGGAGCGGCTGCGCTACGGCGTCTGGCTCTCGCGCAAGCTGGCCGCGCCCTTGGGCTTCACGGGCGGCACGGGCTGGAACGAGCAGAACTACGACATGAGCGAGGCCGAATTGGCCCAGCGCACCACGCTGGAGGAGAACGGCCTGAACCTGCGCTGGGCTGAGAACCAGTCGCGCGACACGCGCCAGAACGCGGCCTTCAGCGTGCCGCTGCTGGTGGAGGATCACGTCAAGACGCTGGTGCTGGTCACGCATGGCTTCCACATGCCGCGCTCGGTCCGCGCCTTCGAGCACGAGGCCCAGGGCCGGCTCCAGATCGTGGCGGCGCCGATCAGCCTGCGCTCGGACGCGATGTCCGAATGGCGCGACTGGATGCCGTCTTCGACCGGCTTCGAGCGCTGCCGCTACGCCGCCTACGAGCAGCTCGGCCTCCTCGCCGGCCACTGATTTCCTCGGCCCACAAATAGAAACCCCTCCCAGCGTTCACCGGAAGGGGTGGGGTGGCATGCCACCTTGGGGCTCCGAGGCGTTTTGCCTCAGGGCTCCTGGCGCGCAACGATTGCGCCAGAGGATTTGCCTGAAGTAGGCCTCTTTAAGTTAGGCGCTGGCTCTGGGCGATTCAAGACAATTTCGTGACATTCAGCCCCGGGTAAACAGCGCTTGATAAAGCTCCTCGGCGCGGCGGGTGGCTTCCGGGGTCATGGTGATCGTCGTGCCCCACTCGCGGGTCGTCTCGCCGGGCCATTTGTTGGTGGCGTCGAGCCCCATCTTGCCGCCCAGGCCGCTGACCGGAGAGGCGAAGTCCAGGTAGTCGATCGGCGTGCCTTCCACCAGCGTGGTGTCGCGCACCGGGTCCATCCGGGTCGTGATGGCCCAGACGACTTCCTTCCAGTCGCGGATGTTCACATCCTCGTCCACCACGACGATGAACTTGGTGTACATGAACTGGCGCAGGAAGCTCCAGAGGCCGAACATCAGCCGCTTGGCGTGCCCCGGGTAGGCCTTCTTGATGGAAATGACCGCCATCCGGTAGCTGCACCCTTCGGGCGGCAGGTAGAAATCGACGATCTCGCTGAACTGCTTTTGCAGGATCGGCACGAAGACCTCGTTCAGCGCCACGCCGAGGATGGCGGGTTCATCCGGCGGCTTGCCGGTGTAGGTCGAGTGGTAGATCGGATCGCGGCGCTGGGTCAGGCGGGTGACCTCGAAGACCGGGAACCAGTCCTGCTCGTTGTAATAGCCGGTGTGGTCGCCGTACGGGCCTTCGAGTGCGTGGAGGTAGCCGCCCTTCTCTTTCAGCGGGATGCCGTCTTCGCTGGTGCCGGTGAAGCCGGGGGCGGCGACGGGGATGCGGCCTTCGAGGACGATCTCGGCGCTGGCCGGCGCCTGAAGCATCTTGCCGGCCTCGCCGACGGCGGTGTCGACCAGCTCGGTCCGCGAGCCGCGCAGCAGGCCGGCGAACTGGTATTCAGAGAGCGTGTCCGGCACGGGCGTCACGGCGCCGAGGATGGTGGCCGGGTCGGCGCCCAGCGCCACGGCGATCGGGAACGGCTGGCCCGGGTTGGCCAGCGCGAAGTCGCGGAAGTCCAGCGCCCCGCCCCGATGGGCCAGCCAGCGCATGATCACCTGATTCTTGGCGATCAACTGCTGGCGGTAGATGCCCAGGTTCTGACGGGCACGCGGCTTGGCAATGCCCTGCGGGCCGCGAGTAATCACCAGGCCCCAGGTGATCAGCGGCGCCACATCGCCGGGCCAGCAGGTCTGGATCGGCAGCTTCTTCAGGTCGACATCCGGCCCCTCGAAGATCTCCTGCTGGCAGGCTGCCTTGCCCACGACCTTGGGCTTCATGTCCCAAAGCGCCCGCGCCATCTCCACAAGTTTGCCGACGTCCTTGAGCTCGCGCGGCGGCTCCGGTTCCTTCAGGCTGGCCAGCACCTGGCCGACCTGGCGGAGCTCGGACAGGTTCTCGGCGCCCATCCCGAGCGCCACCCGGCGGGTCGTGCCAAAGAGATTTGTAAGCAGCGGGATGCGGTGCCCTACTGGATTTTCAAACAGCAGTGCCGGGCCTTCGGCGCGCAGCACGCGGTCCGAAAGTGCCGTCACCTCCAGGTGAGGGGACACCGGAGCGGTGACGCGCTTGAGCTCGCCCAGGGCCTCCAGACCGTGGAGAAAGTCGCGTAAATCCGTGTACTTCATTACTTTTAAGAATTAAAAGAAGTTTTGATATGCTTGACGGGTTATTTCAAATTCCTAGAATCCGCGCTGCTCTGGATCCCCAGGGTTAACCCGCGCGCCAGCCTTCGGGACGGTTGGAGCGCCACGCTGCCGATGGACGCCGGTCCGCAGCGGTCGCCAGTTCAGGGACCGTTTGCTGAGTTGACCGGCCCATTATCACTGCCGCCCTCCAGGCCGCTCGTCTGCAAAGACGCCAGCGGCTGAACGGGCGATAGAGAAGAAAGGAGTCGCATGACAGCGCGTCTTGAAGTTCTATCCCTCGCCCGCAATGCCCGGGGCGCCGGAGCCTTGTTCGTCAAGGACATCGGTCAGGGCATGCTGGTCGTGAGCCACAACACCCTGGCCCTCGTGGGCCTGGCCGTGGTCTCGATCGTTTTGATGTTCGGTAGCCAGTCCGAACTGCGCCGCCAGGTCGAAGACAAGGCTTTCAGCTGGCTCAACGCCCGCCAGGAAGCCCGCTCGGAAGCCTCGGGCGACGCCCTCGTGAGCGCCGCCGAGCCGGATGCCGTGGCCCGCGCCACCGCCACTGACCCGCGCGAGCTCAACCGCCAGCAGATGGCGCTGACCAAGTACCTGTCGCACCGCTACAAGGTGGCGCCGGAGCCCGTTGCCCGTCTGGTCCAGGAAGCCTGGGCCGCCGGTCAGCGCGCGCAGCTGGAGCCGACGCTGATCCTGGCCGTCATGGCCGTGGAGTCGGGCTTCAACCCGTTCGCCCAGAGCCCCGTCGGCGCCCAGGGCCTCATGCAGGTCATGACCCGCGTGCACGACGACAAGTACGAGGCCTACGGCGGCAACATGGCCGCCTTCGACCCGGTCACGAACCTGCGCGTCGGCGTGCAGGTGCTCAAGGACGCCGTGCGCCGCACGGGCAGCGTCGAGGAAGGCCTGCGCCACTATGTGGGCGCTGCCAACCTGGCTGACGACACCGGCTACGCCGCCCGCGTGCTGGCCGAGAACGAGCAGATGAAGGCCGTCATCGCCGGCCGCCCGGTCCAGGTGCAGGCCCCGGTCCAGCAGGCCGCCAAGCCTGCCACCCCGGCCGGTGACGAACGCGTCGCCCTGCTCCAGCATTGACCCCGTCACACTGAACTACACTCTGTAGCTCGCGCGACTGGCGATCAAGGTCGCGGCCCACTCGAAAAGTAGGCCGGCGACCTGAGGTGACGAACACCGGGGAGCGCGAACGATCTCTCTTTGGATCGTCATCAGCCGTTCGCCTGGGCAGCCCTGTTGCATCTCTTCTTCCGAGGAGATGCGCGGGCGTCAACGTCTAAGCCCCAACATCATGTTTGATCGCAACACCTCCACCCTCGCCCAGGTCGATCCCGATCTTTGGGCCGCCATCCAGAACGAGAACCAGCGCCAGGAAGATCACATCGAGCTGATCGCCTCGGAGAACTACACCTCGCCGGCCGTGATGCAGGCGCAGGGCAGCCAACTGACCAACAAGTACGCCGAGGGCTATCCCGGCAAGCGCTACTACGGCGGCTGCGAATACGTGGACGTGGTCGAGCAGCTCGCCATCGACCGCATCAAGCAGCTGTTCGGCGCCGAGAACGCCAACGTGCAGCCCAACTCCGGCTCGCAGGCCAACCAGGGCGTGTTCTTCGCCCTGCTGCAACCGGGCGACACCATCATGGGCATGAGCCTGGCCGAAGGCGGCCACCTCACGCACGGCATGCCGCTGAACATGAGCGGCAAGTGGTTCAAGGTCGTCAGCTACGGCCTGAACGCCCAGGAAGACATCGACTACGACGCGATGGAAGCCACGGCCCGTGAGCACAAGCCCAAGCTGATCATCGCCGGCGCTTCGGCCTTTGCTCTGCGCATCGACTTCGAGCGCTTCGCCAAGATCGCCAAGGAAGTCGGCGCCTATTTCATGGTCGACATGGCCCACTACGCCGGCCTGATCGCCGCGGGCGTGTACCCGAACCCGGTGCCGCACGCCGACGTCGTCACCTCGACCACGCACAAGAGCCTGCGCGGCCCGCGCGGCGGCTTCATCCTGATGAAGGACCACGTCGCCAAGCAGATCAACAGCGCGATCTTCCCCGGCATCCAGGGCGGCCCGCTGATGCACGTGATCGCCGGCAAGGCCGTCGCCTTCAAGGAAGCGCTGTCGCCGGAGTTCAAGGCTTATCAAGAGCAGGTCGTCAAAAACGCCAAGGTGCTGGCCGACACGCTGACCGAGCGCGGCCTGCGCATCGTCTCCGGCCGCACGGAAAGCCACGTCATGCTGGTGGACCTGCGCCCGAAGAACATGACCGGCAAGGAAGCCGAGGCCATCCTGGGCGCCGCCCACATGACCTGCAACAAGAACGGCATCCCGAACGACCCGCAAAAGCCGATGGTCACCAGCGGCATCCGCCTGGGCACCCCGGCCATGACGACGCGCGGCTTCAAGGAAGAACAGGTGCGCCTCACCGCCCACCTGATCGCCGACGTGCTGGACAACCCGCACGACGAAGCCAACCTCGCCACCGTGCGCGAGAAGGTCGCCGCGCTGACGCGCGACTTCCCGGTCTACCGTTAAGCCCTCAGGCCAAGCCCGGTGCGCTGCCCGTTCTGCTCTCACACCGAAACCCAGGTCGCCGAGACCCGGGAATCGGATGAGGGCGACGTCATCCGCCGCCGCCGGCGCTGCCTGCACTGCGACAAGCGCTTCACCACGTATGAGCGAGCCGAGATCGCCCTGCCCTTGGTGGTGAAGAAGGACGGCACGCGTGCCGACTTCGACCCGAGCAAGCTGCGCGCCTCCATGACGCTGGCGCTGCGCAAGCGGCCGGTGAGCGTGGAGCAGATCGACGCGGCCTTGTCCCGCATCGAGGAAAAGCTGCTGACCAGCGGCCTGCGCGAAATCGCGACCACCAAGCTCGGCGAGTACGTGATGCGCGAGCTGAAGAAGATCGACAAGGTGGCGTATGTGCGCTTCGCGTCGGTCTATCGCAGCTTTGAAGATGTGGATGAGTTCCGGCAGTTGATCCGGGAAATCTGAGTCCCCGGAAGTTCCGAGCGACGGGCGCTCCCTGCCTGTTCGACACACCCTTTGGTGGGTGCATTCCCCTCCAGGCCGGCTTCCTAAAGTGCGCATCCGCACTTCAAGGACAGCACCGTGTCTCACCGTTTCACTCCTCCATCCGCGCAAGCCGGCGTCACCCTCATCGGGATGCTCATGAGCCTGGCCATCGTCGGCATTCTGGTCAGTCAGGCCTTGCCCGCGATGGGAGGTTTCAGAGACCGACAGCAATTGCGCGCCGTGGCGGATCAGCTCCGCAGCGACTTGCAGGAACTCCGGCAGCGCGCCGTCAACGGCCAGCGTGACCTGAGGCTTCATGTGGAGGCCGTGTGCTACCTGATCCACGACGGCGCGATCGACGCCTGCCGCTGCGACACGAAGAAGCAGGAAGCCGTGTGCACCTCGCCCGCCAACGTGCTGGAGCTGCAATGGACGCCGGTCACACTCGCCTCGAACTACGCGCATGACAGCACCTTCAACGCGCAAAACGGAACCGTCACGCCGGCCTCGACGCTGAGCCTGCGCAGCGCCCGCGGTGAGGAACTGCGCGAGATCATCGCCATCACCGGCCGGGTGCGCGGCTGCGCGGTCGGCGGCGGCTTCAGCGGCATGACGACGTGTCAGCCGAGCTAGGGACGCGCCGACGGCCGGCATCCGCGCGCCGATCAACGGCTCATGGAATTTTGTGATTCCGGTCCGGGCCGCCGAGCATTCGCCCCCATGCAGTCCCCAAGCGCGCGCATCAAGATTTTCGACGGCTTCACGCTGATCGAACTGCTCATCGTTCTGGTCGTGCTCGGCATCCTCGCCGCCATCGCCATCCCCTCCTACCAGCAGCACCTCCAACGCAGCCGCCGCGCCGCCGCGCAAGGCGTTCTTGCCGCCGTCGCGCAAGCCCAGGAGCGCTACCGGGCCAACAACCCCGCCTACGCCAACAGCTTCGAGAGGCTGGGCTACGGGCTGCCCGCTGGCGGTCACTACCGCTACACGCTGGAGTCCAACACGGTCCCGCCCTTCGTCGGAGGCTACGAGGTGCACGCCTACCCGCGCGAGGACGGCCCGCAAGCCGCGGACACCGCCTGCAACGACATGTTCATCGGCATGTCGCAAGGCCAGATGCTCTACCGCGACCGGAACCCGGCCTCCACGCCGGCCAAGCCCGTCTGCTGGCCGCAATGAAGCCGATGCGCATGGCAAGCGGTGTCACCCTCGTCGAGCTGCTCGTCGCCTTGGCCGTGCTCGGCATCCTGATCGCAGTGGCCGCCCCTTCGCTCGCCGATTTCATCAATCAGCGCCGCACGCTGGCCGTGGCCGAGCAACTCGCAACGGACATGGCCTTCGCCCGCTCGGAAGCCGGCCTGCGCCTCCAACAGGTGCTGATGGACTTCAGGGCCGACGCCGACAGCAGCTGCTACACGCTGCACTACGCCTTCGAGGACAGCGACTGCAACTGCCTGCGCGGCGTTGGCACCGCCTGCATGAGCGTAGCGGGGCACCCCTTGCCGGAGGTCGAGCTGCGCACGGTCAGCGTGCCAACGGCTCACGGCGTCGTCATCGCGCCGGAGCCCGGCTCCTGGCCGTCTGGCGAAGCGGCGCAAAGGGTCGCCTTCGTCGCGCCGCAGTTGGCGGCCTATCCGCCCTCGGGCCGCATCGCCATCACCGGCAATCGCGGCTTGAAACTGCAACTTCGGTTCAACGCCTCGGGTCGTGCCAGCCTCTGCGCGCCGGACGGCACCCGGCACGGCGTCCCGGCATGCGCACCTTGAGCCTCATGCGCCGAAGCCAGCGCCGCCCGCGGCTCGCTGGCCAGCACGGCCTGAGCCTCGTCGAACTGATGGTCGGACTCACCATCGGCCTGATCGTCACCGCCGCCGCCAGCCTCGTCATGGTCCAGCAGGTCGTCGCTCACCGGCGGCTCGCATTGGAGATCCAGCTTCAGCAAGATCTGCGCGCAGCGCTCGACCTGATGCAGAGCGATCTGCGCCGCGCCGGCTTCTGGACGACGGCGGAACGGACTGTCTGGGCGGAGGGGGAATCGACGGCGGTCAACCCCTATCAGGCGACGCCCGGCTGCTCGGCCGTCAGCATCGACGACAAGCAGGTCGTCTATGGCTATTCGACCGCCGACTACGCCAACACCGCCAGCCCGCGCGCGACGGTGGATCCCGCCGAGGACTACTTCGGCCTTCGGCTCAGCGACAAGACCCTGTACTTCATGCGCGGCTGCTCAGGCGGCCGCCCCAACTGGCAGCCGCTGACCGACACCGCCACCGTCGTCGTCGACGTGTTCACCATCAAGACGGTGACCGACACGCTCCCGCTCGCCGCCTATTGCAGCCAGGGCTGCCAGACCGGCGACTGCCCGCGCCTGGAGCAGCGCCGCATCGACATTCAGGTGCAGGCGCATTCGCCGTTCGACCCTGCGGTGAAGCGCGGCCTCTCGATCAGCACCCAGCCGCGCAACGAAGCCTTGATCGGCGCATGCCCCGCATGAGCCGGCCTGCTCAACGCCAAGCCCAACGCGGCGCCGCCACACTGGTGGTCGTGATGGTGATGTTCCTCGTCGTCGCCATGCTGGCGGCCTACGGCGGGCGCAACCTGATCTTCGAGCAGCGCGTGGCGGCCAACGACGTGCGCGCCGCCAGCGCTCGGGAAGCCGCGGAAGCGGGGCTCGAATGGGGGCTGGCCCAGCTCAACGCCGGCAAGATGGACGCGGCCTGCCGCCCTTCTTCCAGCGGCACTGACACGTTCCGCGACCGCTATCTGAGCATCGACGTCGAGCGCCGCATCACGCCACGCCGCCCGGCCAGCGGGCTGGTGGCGATTGCAAATTGCGTTCGCGATGCCGAAGCCGGCTGGCAATGCCAATGCCCGCCGCCGGGCACCTTGCAAGACCCGGGCGTGAACGGATCCCCGGCGCTGCGCCCCAGCTTCCTGCTGCAGTTCGAACCGATCGGCCGCAACGGCGTGGTGCGCCTGCTGGCCAAAGGCTGCAGCGACAGCGCGCTGAGCGTCTGTAACGATCTCGACCGGCAACAGGAGGCCAGCGTCTTGCTGCTTGGCGCATCGCTGGCGCGCGTGAACGCCGCGCTGCTGGTCGCCCTGAAGACGCCGCCTGCCGCGCCGTTGACCAGCCGGCTCGCCGTCACGACGGACGCGCAAGGCGTCGGCCTGCACAACAGCGACCCGCGCTCCGGCGGCCTGCTGCTGCTCACCGGCGCCGCCCTGCCCGCACTACCGGCCGAGCGGCTCGACAGCCTGCCGGGCGCGGCACCGGAGCAGGCCTTGGTGGGCGATGACGCTCGACTTGCGGTAGCGCGCGACGACCGCCTCTTCCGCCAGACCTTCGGCATCCCGCCCGACGCCTACAGTCAGCAGCCGACCGTGCAGCGCATCGCCTGCGCGGCCGATTGCGTCACCGCGCTGGCAGGCGCTCAGGCGAACGGTGTTCGCGTGGTCTGGATCGAAGGCGACGCCACGCTCGCGAAGAACCTGGAAATCGGCACCGACGACGCCCCGCTGCTCGTCGTCGTCAACGGTTCCGCGCAGCTGACCGGCCCGATGATCCTGCACGGCCTGCTTTATGTGCGCGGCGATCTCCGCTGGAGCAATGCCAGCGGTCAACCCGCACTGCTGAGCGGCGCCGCCGTGGTCGAAGGCGGCGTCGCCATCTCCGGCCGCGTGGACTTCAACTACCAGCGCGCCGTGCTGGACCGCCTCGCCAATGTGACCGGCAGCTTCGTGCGCCTGCCCGGCAGCTATTCGGACGCCAACCGATGAGCCGGCGCGCGCAGCAACGACCGGACGCCCGCGGCGTGCTCCTGATCGAAGCGCTCGTCGCCCTGCTGATCGTCGCCTTCGCCATCGTCGCGCTCGGCGCGGTGCAAGCCCAGTTCCTGCGCAGCGCCGACCTCGCCCGCCAGCGCGGCGACGCACTGCGCCTCGCCCAGCAGGACCTCGAAACCCTGCGCGGCTACACCCGGCTCGAAGGTCCCGGCAGCTACGCCAGCATCGGCGCGGACAGCCGCCAGATCACGCCCGCGCAGAGCGGGTTCAACGCCGATTTCGTCTTCAAGCGCGAAGTCGAATCACTGGACGGCGACGCCGCCAAGGCCGTGCGCGTGACCGTGACCTGGCAAGACCGCGCCGGCGAGACGCAGCAGGTGCGGCTGGACGCGTTGATTCATCGCGCCGATCCCGCCCTGGCCTTCGCGCTGAGCCAGCCGCCGGACCTGCAACTGCACACCGCCGCCGGCCGCAATGCAGCCATTCCGCCCTCGGCCCGCGATCTCGGCGATGGCCGCAGCGCCTACCGTCCAGCGGGCGTCCCGAACCAAGCCTGGATCTTCGACAACGGCACCGGTGTGATCACCAGCCGCTGCAATCTCGCGTCCCCCACGCGAGACAGCGAGCTGATCGAGTGCGTCAACGTCGCCAACGGCTACCTGCTCAGCGGCACGGTACGCTTCTCGATGGACGCTCCGCCCAGCAGCGACAAGCCGGCGAGCGCCGCCCTGCCCTTGTCGATCCAGATCGTGCTGACGAGCAAAGGCCATCTGCTCACGCCAGCCTTCGAGTGCGGCACGAACGAGCCGAGCACGCACAAGCGCGTGGACTACGACTGCCTCGTCTCCGGCAATACCGCCGCGCCGCCGATCTGGTCGGGCTACGCCGATCTCGCCGGCCTGGCGTTCACCGGCCCGCACCCCGTCCAGAGTTGCCGTTACAGCGCCGACTACGACGGCGACGGTTTCATCGGCAACGCCGAGCATCCGGAGCAGTACATCGGCGTGCACGCCAGCCTGCGCAACCAGAATTTCCTGGTGATTGCCGCGGATCAGACCTGCCCGGCCGGCCACGGCATCGACCCCGCACGCGGCTGGTTCACGAACACAGCCACTGTCCTGCACCAGAGCGCGGCGCGCCCCAGCCACGGCAGCTAGACGGCCGGCTCCTGGCGCATGTAGCAGGCGCCTTCGCCGTAACTCGCCAGACGGGCGACCAACGCGGAGTCCGCCGGCACTACCCTGAAGCCGTGTCGGGCCCAGAAGCCGCTCGATCCGTTGACCGCCGTCAGGCAGGCGAAGCGCAAACCGAGTTCGGCACACGCCTGGAAATAGCGAGCGATCAGCGCATCAGCCACCCCCGCACCGCGCGCATCGGGATGCACGGCCAGATCGTGCAGATAGAGGCTGTTGGCGCCCACCGCCACCTCATAGGTCGACCCATGCAGCGGCGGCGGCTCGTCGGCATCGGCCGGCATCGCGAAGAGATAACCGGCCACCTGCTCGCCGAACAGGGCCAGGAAGCAGGAAGCCGGCGCCGCCTGCAACTTGACGAGAAAGGACTGCGCCGATTCCAGCTTGGCGTCGTCATAGCACCGAGCCTGAATCTTCAGCACGGCAGCAACGTCGTCGGCCCGCAGCGCCCTCAAGGTGACGATCGGACTCATCGCTTCCACCTGCCCTCGAACACCCGGTTGAGCCCGAAGCCCACCACCGCACACACCGCGATCACGGGTGGATAGACGAACACCGTCCAGTGCAGATCGTCGCCCAAGGTCATCCGATACAGGCCCGTGACCGGCAACACGATCAGCATGTGGCTCAGGTAGATCTCGTAGCTGTTGCGCCCCATCGCTGCCAGCCAACGCAGACCTCGGGGACACGGACGCTCGGAGCCCTTCGCGGCCACCAGCCAGCAGGCCGCGCCGCCGCAAAGCACAAGCATCATGTGGTCGTGCATCTGCTTCCAGAGCACGCCGCCGTAAACGAACGTGGCCCAGAGCGCGACCACGCCCAAGACCGCCAGCCACCGCGCGGTGCTGCGCGGCACCCCCCACCGCCGCGCCAGCAAGGCCGCCAACACCCCCAGCGCAATCGCCGACATGCCCGGCAGGTACGCCTTCTCCTGCCAGATCTCCTGGCCTTGCAAGGCGTGGCGCGTCCACGGCAGGGACAGCACCAGGACCGACAGCGCCGCGACCAACCAGGGCCCGCGCAGCAGCAGGCACACCACCGGGAACGCGAGGTAGAACACCTCCTCAATCGACAACGACCACAGCACGTCCCAGCCGCCGGGCAGCCAGGCGTCGGTCAGCGCGCCTTCGTACCAGTTCAGCGTCATCGTCACGGCCGAGAGCAGCGCGCCGCCGAGCGACTGCTTCGGGCCGATCACGAACTGCGGCACGTTCAGCAGATGCAGCGCGGTGAGCACCGCCAGCAGCGCGAACAGCAAGGGCAGGATGCGGCGCGCCCGCTGCACGTAGAAGCCGCGCCAGTCGATCGCGGCGAGCGATCCGTCGCGCTCCAGCACGCGGCTCGCGATCACGAAGCCCGAGATCACGAAGAAGACGAACACGGCTTCATAGCCGTTGAAACTCAAGGCGTTGATCGCCCGCTTGGGCAGCCAGTCGCCGAGGAAACTCGGCCCCAGCGGGAGCCGGAACGGCAGGGCCAGGTGATGGATGACGACCAGCAGGATGGCCAGCCCGCGCAGCAGGTCGATCGCATCGTTGCGGCGCGAAGGCAGAGACATTTCCGATTTCATGACGGCGCGATTAGACCAGCGCGCGAGCAGCAGGCAGATAGACTTCCCGCCATGTTCCCCACGCACCATCCAGACGATCTCTCGGCCATGCGCCACGCCCTGGCCCTGGCCGAACAGGCCATTGGCCTGACCGACCCGAATCCGCGCGTCGGCTGCGTGATCGTCGGCGCGGACGGCGCGGTGCTCGGCAGCGGCCACACGCAGGAGGCCGGCGGGCCGCACGCGGAGGTCATGGCACTGCGGCAGGCCCGCGAACGCGGCCACAAGCTGGGCGGCGCCACGGCCTATGTGACGCTCGAGCCCTGCTCCCATTTCGGCCGCACGCCGCCGTGTTGCGATGCGCTGATCGAAGCCGGCGTGAAGCGTGTGGTGGCCGCCGTCGAGGATCCCAATCCGCAAGTCGCCGGCCAAGGCATGGCGCGGCTCGCTTCGGCCGGCATCGAGGTCGCCAGCGGCCCGGATGCCGCATCGGCCGACGCATCGCGCGAGCTCAACATCGGCTTTTTCTCGCGCATGCAGCGCGGCCGGCCCTTCGTGCGGCTGAAGGTCGCCGTTTCGCTCGACGGCCGCACCGCGCTGAACGACGGCCGCAGCCAGTGGATCACCGGTGAAGACGCGCGCCGCGATGGCCATCTGTTCCGCAAGCGCGCCGGCGCGATCGTCACCGGCATCGGCACCGTCCGCGACGACGACCCGCGCCTGGACGTGCGCCTCGTCGACACGCCGCGCCAGCCGCTGCGCGTCGTCATCGACTCGCGTCTGGAGATTTCGCCGCAAGCCCGCATCCTCCAGCCGCCAGGGCAGGTGCTGATCTATTGCGCGACCGAGGAACGCAAGGACTTGCCGGCAGAGATCGTCACCCTGCCCAACCCTCACGGCAAAGTCGACCTGACCGCCGTCCTCGCCGACCTCTGCAGGCGGGGCATCAACGAACTCCACGTCGAAGCCGGCCACAAGCTCAACGGCTCCTGGCTGCGCGAAGGACTGGTGGACGAACTGCTCGTCTACATGGCCCCCAAGCTGATCGGCCCCGGCCGCGAGCTGGCCGCCCTGCCCCAGCTGGCCGGGCTGGACGCCGCCACCGAATGGCGCTGGCTCGATTGCACCCCCATTGGCCCCGATCTGAGACTGCGGCTGCGGCCCATTTAGAATCAGGGTTATGCCTATCTCCCCCGTCCCCGAGCTGGTTGCCGAACTGGCAGCCGGCCGCATGGTCATTCTGGTTGACGAAGAAGATCGCGAAAACGAAGGCGATCTGGTCCTCGCCGCCGACCACGTCACCCCGGAAGCGATCAATTTCATGGCCAAGTTCGGCCGTGGCCTGATCTGCCTGACCCTCACCCGCGACCGCTGCGAGCGCCTGCAACTGCCCCCGATGGCGACGCGCAACGGCACCCGCCACGGCACCGCCTTCACCGTCTCCATCGAGGCGGCCACCGGCGTGTCCACCGGCATCTCGGCGGCCGATCGCTCGCGCACTGTGCAGGCCGCCGTGGCCCGCAACGCCGTGGCGACCGACCTCGTGCAGCCCGGCCACATCTTCCCGCTGCAAGCGCAGGACGGCGGCGTGCTGATGCGCGCCGGCCATACCGAAGCCGGCTGCGACCTCTCGCGCATGGCCGGCCTCGAGCCCGCCGCCGTGATCTGCGAGATCATGAAGGACGACGGCAGCATGGCGCGTCTGCCGGATCTCGAAATCTTCGCCAAAGAGCACGGCCTCAAGATCGGCACCATCGCCGACCTGATCGAGCACCGCAGCCGCAACGAGAGCCTGATCGAAGCCGTGGCCCGCCGCCCGCTGCAAACGGCGCAAGGCACTTTCGACTGCCGCGTCTTCCGCGACCGCACCGGCGCCGTCCACATGGCGCTGTCTGTTGGCCAGTGGAGCGCCGGCGATGAAGTGCCCGTGCGCGTGCACGAGCCCTTCTCGGCCCTCGACCTGCTGGACACCGGCGCCTGTGGCCATTCGTGGCCGCTGCCCACCGCGCTGGCCGAGCTGCAAAAAGCCGGCCGCGGCGTGGCCGTGTTGCTGAACTGTGGCGCCGAAGACGCCACCAGCCTCATCACCCGCGTGCAAGGCGCTGCGCCGAGCCCCGCGGCCGTGATGGACCTGCGGACCTACGGCGTCGGCGCGCAGATCCTGCGCGAGCTCGGCGTGCACCGCATGAAGCTGCTCGGCAGCCCGCGCCGCATGCCGTCCATGACCGGCTACGGCCTCGAAGTCACCGGCTTCGTCGCCCCTTCCACTGGCTCTAACTGCTGATTCACATGCAAGGTTCCGACCAAGGTCTCCCGACCACACTCGCCGGCACCGGTCTCAAGATCGGCATCGTCCAGGCACGCTTCAACCACGCCATCACCTCGGCGCTGGCCAAGAACTGCATCGGTGAACTGCACGCCATGGGCGTCGACCCGGCGAACATCGAGCACCACCAGGTGCCCGGCGCGCTCGAAGTCGGCGTGGCGCTGGCCGCGATGGCCGAGAGCAAGCGCTTCGACGCGCTGATCGCTCTGGGTTGCATCATCCGCGGCGAGACCTACCATTTCGAGCTCGTTGCCAACGAGAGCGGCGCTGCCGTCACGCGCCTCTCGCTCGACCACAAGCTGCCCATCGCCAACGCCGTGCTCACCGTCGAGAACGAAGCGCAGGCCTGGGCCCGCGCCGATGAAAAGGGCCGCGACGCCGGCCGCGTGGCCGTCGAGATGGCCCACCTGATGAAAGCCCTGAAGTGAGCACCAAGCCTTCCACCCCGGCCGCCAAGAGCGCCGCTCCGACCAAGAAGGCCGCGCCGAAGTCGGCCCGCCGCCGCTCGCGCGAATTCGCGCTGCAAGGCCTCTACCAGTGGCTCGTGACCGGCGACGACTTCGCCGCCATCGACACGCACACCCGCGAGCAGGAAGGCTTCGGCAAGGCCGACAAGGCCCACTACGAAGCGCTGCTGGGCGGCTGCATGAACGAAGCGGCCGACCTCGACGCCGTGCTGGCGCGCCACGTCGACCGCAAGACCACCGAGCTCTCGCCCATCGAGCACGGCGTGCTGATGATCGGTGCGTATGAGCTGAAGCACTGCATCGACATCCCGTATCGCGTCGCCATCAACGAAGCCGTCGAACTGGCCAAGGCCTTCGGCGGCACCGACGGGCACAAGTACGTCAACGGCGTGCTGGACCGCGCGGCCACCGATCTGCGTCCGCAGGAAGTGGCGGCGCACATGAACGCGCGTTGAGTCGTCTCTCGTGCGTCAGACAGGGGCCGCTTCAGCGGCCTTTGTCGTTTCTGGGGCCGGCACATCCCACGCCAGCGCCACGCGGTTGCGGCCGCCGCGCTTGGCCTGGTAGAGCGCTTCGTCGGCGTCACGCAGCAGCAGCAGTCGGTCGCCAACGGCCTCGGGTTGATCGCATGCCGCGCCGATGCTGATGGACAGGCGCTTCGTCGGTGCACCCTCGTTGGCGAGTCCGGCTCTGTCAATGGCCGCCCGCAACGCTTCGGCCATCAAGGCGCTGCCCGCGCGATCCGTGTTCGGCAGCAGCACGACGAACTCCTCGCCGCCGTAGCGCGCGACCAGATCCTCGGGTCGTTTCAGTCCGGCTCGCAGAGTCTGCGCAACTTCACGCAAGGCTTCATCACCGGCCTGATGACCGCTCGTGTCGTTGAGCAGCTTGAAGAAATCGATGTCGATCAGCAGCACGCCCAGCGGCTGCGCATGGCGCATCGCAGCCTTGCATTCACGCTCCAGCGCCAGGTCGAGCGAGCGACGATTGGCCACGCCCGTGAGCGCGTCGACCAAGGTCAGCGCCTCCAGCGCCGCATGCCTGCTGCGCAGCATCGCGCGAAGCTCCACGTGCTGCACTTCGCGCAAGACATTGCGCAGGCCGTAGCCGACCACGGCCACGAGCACGCCGGCAGCGCCGTACGCGTACTGCGTGTGCGCCAGCACCAGGCCCGTGCCCAGCACGGCCATGCACATAATCAGCGGGCTTGCACTGCGAACGTACCGGGTGCGCAGCGCCAGCACGCGGCGGTCCGCCCTCGCCTCGCGCGCATTGACCAGCGTGGACGCCACGAAGGCCATGAACGGCACCGGGACCAGCACTTCATAAAGAGAGCCCAGCTCGGTGTTCAGCATCAGCGTGACCACATGGTTGTTGAACGCTGCGGCGACGAAGTACAAGGCCGCGTAGATGCGCAGCGAAGCGAACAGCTCGCGCTCTGCCCGCGAGCCTGCGGCCCAGTGGCGCAGCTGAATGCAGAGCAGCAGGTACAGGTTCTCGACGTCGAACAGCCAGGACAGGTGCTCGGCCGAAACGTTCGACGCGCCGGGCGAGCCATCGCCGCGCGTGGCGATCACGACCGTCAGCAGGAAGAACAGCACGCCGAGGGCCAGAGCCACCGCGCCGTCCACGATCTGCACGGGCACGGTGTCGCGATGGCGGAACGGGCTCGCGGCGATCCACGTCAGGGGCACGGCGTAGAGCACGAAAAGCAGGATGTCGCCGTAGCGGACCAGCACCGAGGTGGACTCGATGTGCTCCTGCACGAGCGGCGCTGCCATGCCCAAGGTCCAGAGCAGAAACGCCAGACCGGCCATGCTCCAGCCATCGGACGGGCGCCAGCTGCTGGAGCTGCAGCGACGCCACGCCGCGAGCATCGCAAACGCGGGCGGCAGCGACAGGCAGATCAGCGACAGCTTGGCGGCGCCCGATGCCGGCGCCAAGAGCAGCGCCACGGCCTGAAGCGCCGCGTACCCCAGCGGCACAAGAACCAAGGCGGAAGAGCGAGACAGGCGCAAGGTCATCGATGCAGTCTTCAGACCGGACATAACGGCCTGGTTCGACGAATGGTGCCCGGCCATCGCCCCTCGGTCAACCGGCCATGACGGGCCGCTTAAACTCGGCCCGCATGAAGCTCGCCGGACGTCTCGACTCGATCAGCCCTTTCTATGTGATGGAAGTCGCCAAGGCCGCGGATGAAATCGCCCGCGGCCCCTTGTGCGATCCGGCCCGGGGCGGCCGGCCCATGATCTACCTGAACATCGGCGAGCCCGAATGGGGCGCGGCGCCGCTCGTGGAACAGGCGGCGCGCGACTGCATCGCCGAGGTCCGCACACGCTACACGCAGGCCACCGGCACGCCGGCGCTGCGCGCGGCGATCTCGCACTGGTACGCGCAGCGCTTCGGGCTCGACATCGCGGCGGAGCGCATCGTCGTCACGGCTGGTGCCTCGGCGGCATTGCAGCTCGCCTGCCTCGCCTTGTTCGAGCGGGGCGACCGCGTGCTGACGCCAGACCCGAGCTATCCGTGCAACCGCCATTTCGTCGCCGCGGCGGATGCCGAGCCGGTGCTGCTGCCCTGCGGACCCGAGCAGCGCTTCCAGCCGACCGCCGCGCAGATCGCCAGCGCATGGGACGAACGCACGAGCGGCGTGCTGCTGGCCTCGCCGAGCAACCCGACGGGCACGTCGATCCCGCCGCAAGAATTGCGGGCGATTTCGGAGTTCGTGCAGGCGCGCGGCGGTGTGACGATCGTGGACGAGATCTACCTCGGCCTGAGCTTCGACGATCGCTACGGCGACAGCGCCCTCGCCTTCGGCGACCACATCGTCTCGATCAACAGCTTCTCCAAATACTTCGGCATGACCGGCTGGCGCCTGGGCTGGCTGGTGCTGCCGCCGGAGCTGGTCGGCCCGGTGGAGAAACTGGCGCAGAACCTGTTCATCTGCCCTTCCGCCGTCGCCCAGCATGCGGCGCTGGCCTGCTTCGAGCCCGCGAGCCTGTCCGAATACGAACGCCGCCGCGCCGAGTTGCGCGAGCGCCGTGACTTCATTGTGCAGGCGCTGCGCGATCTGGGCTTGGCGGTGCCCGTCGTGCCCGACGGTGCGTTCTACGCCTGGATCGACGTGAGCAGCGTCGGCAAGAACAGCTGGGACTACGCGTTCGAGCTGATGGAGAAGGCGCAGATCGCGCTCACGCCGGGCCGCGACTTCGGGCGCGACGACCCGGGCCGTTGGCTGCGCCTCTCGTTCGCAGGACCGATGAGCGACTTGCGCGAAGCCGTTTCCCGCTGGAGGGCCTGCTTGTGAACACGCCCTTCGAGATCGAACTGAAGGTCCGCGACTATGAGTGCGACATGGACCACGTCGTCAACAACGCGGTCTACCTGAACTACCTGGAGCACGCGAGGCACGAGCTGCTGCTGACGCGCGGGCTCAAGTTCGGCGAGCTGTCCAAGCGCGGCATCAGCCTGGTCGTCACGCGCATCGAGATCGACTACAAGGCCTCGCTGGTCAGCGGTGATGGCTTCGTCGTGCGCACGAGCCTGAAGCGCGTCGGGCGCCTGCGGCTGGTGTTCGACCAGCACATCCACCGGCGATCGGACGACCGCCTGATGCTGAGTGCGCTTGTGACGGGCACGGCCTTGAACGCGCGCGGCCGGCCGGAGTTCCCGGACGAACTGGCGGACGCACTCGGCCTAGATTGACGCCGGGCCGGCGTCCGGCGCTGGCTCACGTCGACGCTCGCTGATCACCACGAAGTCGATCGCAACGCCGATCGCGAGGCTCGCCGCCGCGATCAGGAAGAGCTGCCGATGGTTGCCGTGGCTCGCGTTGAACAGCGCCGAGTACGCATAGCCCGCCACCGCCTGCGCCGCGGCGAACACCGTCGTCGCATGGCTCCAGCTGCGGTTCTGCCGCGCCGCGCTGTGCGGCTCCAGCTCATGCACGCGGGCCAGCACGATCGGCACGATGCCCGGCGGGAACGTACCGATGAGCAGCGCCACCGCCCCAAGCATCCAGATGCTGTGCAGCAGGTACAGCGCCACCAGCGCGACGGCCTGCACCGCCAGCACGGCGCGCAGCGTGCTGCGCGCGCCGATCCGGTCGCCGAGCAGCCCGTAGAGCACCGGCCCGAAGATGGCGCCGATGCCGTACAGCACCCAGAACAGCGCGCCGACGTGGGCGCCCTGGTTCAAGCCGCGGGCGATGAAGTCGACCAGGAACACCATTGCGGGCACGACGCCGAAGGCCATCAGGCCGTACTGGAGGTAGAACGGGACCATGACTCGCAACGGCGCGCCGGCCGGGTGCGCCGGACCGCCTGAAGCCGCGGGCGCATCGGCCGCCGAGCGCGGCCAGGCGAACCAGCTCGCGAGCGTGAACGCCGCCGAGACCGCAGCCAGCCCGAGCCACGTCGCGCGCAAGCCGACGCCGAGCAACAGCGGCACGACCGTCCCCGATCCCGCGATGCCGAGCCCGAGGCCCAGAAAGATCGCCCCGCTCGTCAACCCGCGCCGCGCCTGCGGCACATGCGGCAGCAGCGTGGCCGCCACCAGCACCATGATCACGCCGCCCGCCACGCCCGAGATGAAGCGCCATAGGAAGAACCAGCCGACCGACAGCGGGAAGCCGCAGGCGAGGAACGCCGCCGTCACGGCCAGCATCATCGCGCGCAGCGTGTGCGCATGGCCGGCCTTCGCCCCGAGCGGACGTCCGAGCAGCGCGCCGACCAGATAACCGGCCAGATTGGCGGCGCCGAGGTTGATCACATCGGAAGCGGCAAACCAGTGCGCCTGGATCAGCGGCGGAATCAGCGGCGTGTACGCGAAGCGCGCCAGGCCGATGCCGACGAGGCTGGCCGAAAGCCCGGCGAGGACGGTGCGCCAGGCGGCGGGTGGAGATGAGTGTTGGTTCGACATGAGATTTCCCTGCATTCCGATGTTTGACAACATCGTCAATGATGCGAAATCTAGCCAATCTTGACGACATTGTCAAAGACGGGTCCAATTCCCTCATCAATTCATAACGAAGGAACAGGGTCATGGCCGGCGTGCGTCAGTTCGACGAGCAGGAGACGTTCGAGAAGTCGATCGCGCTGTTCTGGCGCAAGGGGTTCGCGGAGACGTCCATGCAGGACCTCGCCAACGCCACCGGCGTGCTGCGCGGCTCGCTCTACAACGCCTACGGCAGCAAGGACGAGCTGTTTCTGCGCGCCTACGCGCTGCATGCCGAGCGCTATCTGGCCAAAGCGCGGCAGGCACTGGCGCGGCCGACGCTGAAGTCCTCGCTGAACAGCTTCTTCGACTTCATCGTCGACTGGCTGCTCGAAGGCGAACCGGCGCGCGGCTGCCTGAGCACCAAGACCGTCTTCGGCGGCGTGATCGTCGACGAGCCGATCCGCGCGGCCGTGGGCGGGCTGCTCGATGCGATGGAAGCCGCCGTGCGCGAGCGGCTCTCGCAGCCCGACAAGTCCGATGCGCACCCGCTCGCGCTCTCCCCGGCCAAGGCCGCGCGGCTCGTGATCACGGTGACGCGCGGCATCGTCGTGCTCGAGCGGATCTACCCCGACGACCGCCAGCGGCTGCGCTCGGCGGCCGATTCGTTGCTGGACGTCCTGTTCGACTGACAGCAACGGACAACGACCGTCAGCGACGGCGCTTTTGCTGACGCGGCCCTAAGCCAGGCCTCATTCAGAATTGAGGGAAAATCCCTCGCATGAACAACGACCTCTCCATCGTCTCCCTGATCCTGCATGCCAGCTTCACCGTGCAGCTCGTCATCGCCGCCCTGCTGCTGGTGTCAGTCGCCAGCTGGACGGTCATCTTCGGCAAGCTGATCTCGCTGAAGAAGGTGCAAGCCGGTAACGAAGCGTTCGAGCAGGAGTTCTGGTCCGGCAAGAACCTCAACGAATTGTTCAACGCGGTCGGCTCCCGCAAGGACGGCGCGCCGCTGGAGCGCATCTTCGCCTCGGGCATGCGCGAGTTCCTGAAGCTGCGCGAGAAGCGCATCGCCGACGGCGGCGCCATGCTCGACGCCTCGCGCCGCGCCATGCGCGCGAGCTTCCAGCGCGAGCTCGACGCGATGGAGAGCAACCTCTCCTTCCTCGCCTCGGTGGGTTCAGTCAGCCCGTACGTCGGCCTGTTCGGCACCATCTGGGGGATCATGCACGCCTTCGTCGGCCTCTCGAATCTCACCCAGGTGACGCTGGCCACCGTGGCGCCGGGCATTGCCGAAGCGCTGGTCGCCACGGCGATCGGCCTCTTCGCCGCCATCCCCGCCGTGCTGGCCTACAACCGCTTCGCGCGCCAGATCGACCGCAGTGCCATCACGCTGGAGACCTTCATCGAAGAGTTCTCCAACATCCTCCAGCGCAACGCCGGTTCCTCCACGCAGGCGAACTGAGATGGCGGCAATCTCTTCCCGCGGCCGCGGACGCCGCCGCACCATCAACGAGATCAACATGGTCCCGTTCATCGACGTGATGTTGGTGCTGCTGATCATCTTCATGGTCAGCGCCCCGCTGATCACGACCGGCGTGGTGGACCTGCCCAGCGTGGGCCGCGCCAAGACGCAGCCGGCGCATGTGATCCACCTGACGATGGGCACGGACGAACGCGTGCAGTTCAAGGTCGACGAAGGCGGTGAAGAACGGCCGCTGCCGCTCTCGAACGTGGCCGAGGCCGTGAAGCTGGCGCAGGCCGGCGATGCGGACACGCCCGTCGTCATCTCCGCCGACAAGGCCGTGAAGTACGAGGCCGTGGTCAAGCTGATGGACACGCTGCAGCGCGCCGACATCAAGCGCGTGGGCCTGGCCGTGCGCAACTCGGGCCAGTGAAGAGTCACACGACGAGATGACCGGCTTCGCCCTCTCCCGCTTTCACGATCCCCTGCGCCCGCCCGAGGCGCCCGGCCTGGGCCGCGGCTTCGCCTTTGCGGCGGTCGCCCACGTGCTGCTGTTCATCGCGCTGAGCGTCGGCGTGGCCTGGCACACCGCCACGCCGCCGGCCTTCGAGGCCGAGCTCTGGTCCGCCGTGCCGCAGGCCGCCGCGCCGAAGGAAGTGCTGCCCGATCCGCCGCCCGAACCCGAAGTCAAGCAGCCCGAGGTGCAGACGCAGCCGCCTCAGCCCACGGCGGAGCAGGAGCAAGCCCGCGTCGATGCGGAGATCGCCATCGCCAAGGCGAAGAAGCAGAAAGAGCGTCAGGCCCAGGAAGAGAAGGAAAAGGCGCTGGAGAAAAAGCGCCTCGAAGACAAGAAGGCGGCCGACGACAAGAAGAAGGCCGAGCAGGACAAGAAGGACAAGCAGGAAAAGCTGGACAAGGAAAAGCAGGAGAAGCTCGACAAGCTCAAGGCCGACAAGGCGGCGAAGGACTCCGACGCCAAGCGTGAGGCGCTGCGCAAGCAGAACCTCGAACGCATGATGGGCATGGCGGGCGCCAGCGGCGGCCCGACGAGCACCGGCACCGCGCTCAAGAGCTCGGGCCCCTCTTCGACCTATGCCGGCCGGATCATCGCCCGGGTCAAGCCCAATATCATCTACAGCGGCACACCCGCCGGCAATCCGGCCGCGACAGTGGAGGTGCGAGTGGGCGCCGACGGCACCATCCTCGGCCGCAAGCTGATCAAGCCCAGCGGCGACCCCGATTGGGACAACGCCGTGCTGCGCGCCATCGACAAGACCGAGATCCTGCCGCGCGACACCGACGGCAGCGTCCAGCCGCTGATGCAGCTGGTCTTCAAGCCGCGCGACTGAACGCCGCGCTCAGCGACGCGAGAGCAGCAGGTGGTCCACCGACCACCGGCCCGCGCCCCAGAGCGCCACCACCACGAGCAACACGCCCCACAGCTCGTGCCCCATCAGCGCGGCCGGGGCGATATCTTCCAGGCTCAGCGCGGCCATGATGTTCACGACGAACAGACCCAATGCGGCGAAACGGCCCATGAAGCCGAACGCCAGCAGCGGCGCCAGGCCCAGCTCGCCGGCCGTGCCCATGTAGGCCGCCAGCTCCGGCGGCAGGAAAGGCACGTGGTACTCGTTCTCGAACAGCGCCAGCGTGCTGCTCCAGTCGCGGATCTTGGTCAGGCCGGAGAGCCAGAACACCTGCGCGACGAACAGGCGTGCCGCCAGCAGCGCGATCGATTGCAGATGGCTCACCGGCAGCGCCACGCAGTCCGGCATGCGCTGCTTCACGCCGGCATCGGTGAACGACCGCCACTTCATCAGGGCAATGGACTTGAGCGTCATGGTGCTTCTCCTTCTTGTTGCACGCCGATCAGCCAGCCCAGACGCAGCGCGTCCTGCAGCCAGCCGCCGAAATCGAATTCCGGAGGCCAGGCGGCCTCCACGCTTTGGCCGTCGAGCAGCGCGCGCATGAAGCGCGCGGTCGATGCATCGAGGGCTTGAGACTCCGCGCGCCAGCCGCTGCGCCAGACGAGCAGCGCACCGGTGCTCTGGTCGATCACGGCCGCGCCGGGCCGCAGCAGCAGGCGCAGCTCACTCGCTTCGCCACTGGCCAGCAGCCCCAGCGAATCAGCGTCGAAGGCGGCGTCGGCCGCGCGCTCCGCATCGTGCCGCGCCCAGTCGAGGCGGGCCAGATCGACGAGCGCGGCGTCCATGCCGGGCTGCGCCGCGAGGAATTCGGCCAGCTCGCCGCCCCAGTCCGCCAGATCGCCGCTGCGCGGCGGATGGCGGCGCCAGAAGCTCGGCGCCATCGCATCGAACTCTTCTTCGCCTAACGCCGCTTTCAGCTGCACAAAGACAGCGCCAAGCGCGCGGGCGGCCAGCACCGATGCGTTGCCGCGATAGGTCTGCAAGCCGCGCGCCGCGCCGCCTTCGATGCCAGGCAGGCCGCGCGATGCAGCACTCTCCCCGCGGCCGAGAATCGCGGCGAGCAACGCTTCCTGCCGGGATTGCGCGCTGCTCATACGGCCTTCCCCGCCTCTTCCAGCAGCACGTCGAGCGCAGGCACTTCGGTGTCCCACTCGATCAGCACCGGCGCCTCACCGAAGCGAGCCCGCGCATGGCGATAGACCTGCCACACCGCATCGCTCACGCGGCTGCCGTGGTCGTCGATCACGAGGCCGGGCAGCTCGGCGTGGCCCGCCAGATGGATCTCGCCGACGATGCCGTCCGCCAGCCGATCGATCCACGCGCAAGCCTCGCGCGCCGCCGCCTGGGGCAGGTGTCCGGCGTTGCGGGCGTTAACCACCAGGTTGTTCACGTCCAGCAGCAGACCGCAGCCGCTGCGGGCACAGAGTTCGTTGAAGAACTCGGGCTCGGCGAGCGTGTCGCCGTCCCACGCAAGATAGGCGCTGAGGTTCTCCACCAGCATCGGCCGGCGCAAGCGCTCCTGCACCTGCTGCACATGGCGCACCATCAGCGCGAGGCTCTCGTCGTCGAACGCGATCGGCAGCAGGTCGGCCGCGTGCAGGCCCGAGCCGACGCGGGCAAAGCTCGCGTGGTCGGACACCATCAACGGATCGACGCGCTCCACCAGCCGCGCCAGCCGTTCCAGGTGTCGGTCATCGAGCCCGCAGGCCGATCCCAGCGACAGCCCCACGCCGTGCAGGCTCACCGGGTACTGCGCGCGTCCTTCCATCAGCACGGCCAGCGCCGCCCCGCCCTCGGCGAAGAAGTTCTCGGAGTGGACCTCGATGAAGTCCAGCGCCGGCTTCTCGCGCAGGAGCGATTCGTAATGGGGCTGGCGCCAGCCGATGCCGATCATGACAACGCCCGCGCCTTACTTCTTGACCTTGGCCTTGGCTTCCGCGGCGCTCATGCCGCCTTCCTTGGCGCAGGTGCCCTTGTTCACGTACTTCCAGTCGTCGGGCGACTTGTCCATCTTGGTCTGGCCGGCGCAGGAGTGCGTGCCGCTCAGGTTGGCGCAGTCGTTCTGGCCGGCCTTGGCGATGCCGTAGCACTTCTCCTTGGGCGACTTGTCTTCGGCCTGGGCCTGGGCGACGAGGCCGAGTGCGAGGGCGGCGGCCAGGCCGCTGGCGAGGATCTGCTTGGTTTGCATGTGAATCTCCAGTTAGGTTCCGAGGGTTGAAAGCGGCAAATGATGTGCCGGCGAGGGAAGAGTCGCAAGAAGTCATGAGTTCCTTACACTCCCGCCTCGATGAATGATTTCGCCGACGAGCTCCAAGCCCTGCGCCCCCGACTGCTGAAGTACGCGCTGCTTCAGCTGCGCAATGCCGCCTGGGCGGAGGACGCCGTCAGCGAAACGCTGCTGGCCGCGCTGGAGAAGCCGCAGTCCTTCGCCGGCAAGTCGCAGCTCAAGACCTGGCTCGTCGGCATCCTCAAGCACAAGCTCGTGGACCAGATGCGCCGCAACTGCCGCGAGATGTCCATGACCGCCGAAGATGGCGAGGACCTCGACGAGGAGCTCTTCAAGCCCGACGGCCACTGGCGCGACGCGCCGCAGGAATGGGGCGACCCGGAGCACACCCTGCACCAGCTCGACTTCATGCGCGTGCTCGACGCCTGCGTGGAGAAGCTGCCCGGTCAGCAGGGTCGACTGTTCATGATGCGCGAGTGGCTGGAGCTGGAGACGGACGAGATCTGTAAGGTTCTCGACATCAGCCCGACCAACCTCTGGGTGATGTTGCACCGCGCCCGGCTGCGGCTGCGCGAATGCCTGCAATTGAACTGGTTTTCGACCGCATCATGAGACTCAGACGCACCTGCAAGGAAGTGACGCATCTGGCCCTCCAGACGCTGGACGACCCGCGCCCGTTGCCCTGGCAGGACCGCCTGGCGATGCGCCTGCACCTGCTCGTCTGCAAATTCTGCCCGCCCTTCATGCGCCAGCTCGAGCTGATGCAGAAAGCGACCGGCCAATGGCGGCGCTACAGCGAAGAATCGCTGGAAGACTGAGCGGCCTCAACCCGTCTTGAGCTGAAACCGCGCCACCACCTCTGACAAGCGGGAAGCCTGTTCCCGCAAGGACTCCGAAGCCGCCGCCGATTCCTCCACCAGCGCCGCGTTCTGCTGCGTCATGCCGTCGAGCTGGCTCACTGCGCTGTTGACTTCCGTGAGGCTGCCGGTCTGGCTCTGCACGGCGCCGGCGATCTCGGCGATCAGCAAGGAGACCTGCTGCACGGCGTGCACGACCTGCCCCATCGTCGAACCCGCATCGCCGACCAGACGCGAGCCGTCCTCGACCTGCTGGACCGAGCTGGAGATCAGCGTCTTGATCTCCTTGGCCGCCTGCGCGCTGCGCTGCGCGAGCGTGCGCACCTCGCTCGCCACCACTGCAAAGCCCCGCCCCTGCTCGCCCGCCCGTGCGGCTTCCACCGCCGCGTTCAGCGCCAGGATGTTGGTCTGGAACGCGATGCCGTCGATCACGCCGATGATGTCGTTGATCTTGCGCGAGGACTGCTGGATGCCCTCCATCGTCCTCACCACCTGTGCCACCACGCTGCCGCCCTGCTCGGCCACGCTCGATGCGTTGATCGCCAGCTGGCGCGCTTGCTGCGCCGAAGCCGCGCTGCTGCGGGCGGTCTCGGTCAGCTGCTGCATCGCGGCCGAGGTCTCTTCGAGGTTGGACGCTGCCTGCTCGGTGCGGGCCGACAGATCGGCGCTGCCCGAAGACACCTCGCGACTCGCCTCGGCGATGTAGTCCGCGCTGTGCTTCACCGTCGCCACCGAGGCGTTGAGCGCCTCCTGCATGCGCGAAAGGCAACGCAGCAGATCGCCGAGTTCATCGCCTCTGACGCTGCCCACCTCGGCACTCAGGTCGCCGCCCGCAATCCGGTCCGCGGCAGCCGCGGCCTCGCGCAGCGGATGCGTCAGCGAGCGCGTCATCAGCCACGCCACCACAGCACCCAATCCCATCGCCACGGCCACCATCAGCCAGATGCCCCAGAGCACCGAGCGGTAGCTCACCAGCGAGTCCTCGTGCGCCGCCTGCGCGCCGGCCGTGTTCAGCTCGGTCAGCCTGGCGATCGAGTCGGCCGTGGAGCGGAACACCTTGCGCGACTCGCCGCGCAGGAAGGCGAGCGCCTCTTCCTGCTGGCCACCGCGGGCCAGCTGCACGAGCTTGTCCTGCGTGGCGTGGTAGTTGTCGACGATGGCGCTGAAGTCCTTGAACTGCGCGCGCTCGGCCTCGCCTTCGATGTCGGCGCCGTAGCTCTTGAGCAGCGGAGGCAGCACTTCCCACTGCTTGACGAGGCGAGCGTTCTCGTCGTCCACCGCCTTGGCGCTGCCGCCGAGCAGCATCTGCAGCTCGGCGCGGCGCATCTGGTTCAGCGATTCGTTGATGGCGGCGAGCTTCTGGCTGCTGGGCAGCCAGTGGTCGCTGAGCTCCACCACATTGCCCTGCACCTTGTTGACGCGGCCGACGGCGTACAAGCCCATCGCCAGCATCAGCAGCAGCAAGACCCCGAAACCCAGGCCCATGCGCGATCCCACGCGCACATCGGATAGCTTCATCGCTCGTCCTCCCCTTGTTCGCCGGTGCTGCAAGGTAGCACGGCTGGCTGAACCGTGCATGACGTCGATATACGACGTTAGCCGTATTCAGCCGTACCCACCGCCGCCGGGCGTCTCGATCACGAAGGTGTCGCCCGGCTGTACCGGGACGGAGCCCAGCGCGCCCAGGAGCTCCACAGAGCCGTCCGCGCGTTCCACGCGGTTGAGCCCGACGGCCCCCGGCGCGCCGCCGGCCATGCCGAACGGGCCTTCGGCGCGGCCGTTGGAGAGGATGGAGGCCGTCATGGGCTCCAGGAAACGCACGCGGCGCACGGCCCCGTCGCCGCCGCGCCACTGACCTGCGCCACCCGAGCCGCGACGGATCGAGTGCTCTTCCACCCGCACCGGGAAGCGGAATTCGAGCACTTCCGGGTCGGTCAGCCTGGAGTTGGTCATGTGGGTCTGCACCACCGCCGTGCCGTCGAAACCCGGCCCCGCGCCGCTGCCGCCCGACAGCGTCTCGTAGTACTGGTGGCGGGCGTTGCCGAAGGTGAAGTTGTTCATCGTGCACTGCGCCGCCGCCATCACGCCGAGCGCGCCGTAGAGCGCGTTCGTCACGCAGCTCGACGTCTCCACATTGCCCGCCACCACCGCGGCGCCTGGCTTCGGGTTGAGCATGCAGCCTTCGGGCACGATCACGTCCAGCGGCTTGAGGCAGCCGGCGTTGAGCGGGATGTCGTCGTCCACCAGCGTGCGGAAGACGTAGAGCACGGCGGCCATGGTGACCGACCGCGGCGCGTTGAAGTTGTCGGGCGTCTGCGCGCTCGTGCCGGTGAAGTCGATGCGCGCGCTGCGGCGTTCGCGACCCACGCTCACCTTCACGTCGATGTGCGCGCCGCTGTCCAGGGTCAGCTTGAACCGGCCGTCAGACAGCGCGCCGATCACGCGGCGAACCGAGGCCTCGGCGTTGTCCTGCACGTGCTGCATGTAGGCCGCCACGGTGGCCCGGCCATGCAAGGCCACCATCGCGAGCAGCTCCTGCGCGCCCTTTTCGTTGGCGGCGATCTGCGCACGCAGATCAGCGATGTTCTGCTCCGGATTGCGCGCACCCTGCAGCGCCGCACGCAGCTCGGCCTCGCGCAGGCGGCCGCCTTCCACGAGCAGGAAGTTGTCGAAGCAGAGCCCCTCTTCGGCCAGCGTCTTCGAGAACGGCGGCATCGAGCCCGGCGTGGTGCCCCCCACGTCGGCATGGTGACCGCGCGAGGCGACGAAGAATGCGGGCGCTGGCTCTTCATCGAGGAACACAGGGCTGACGACCGTGATGTCCGGCAGGTGCGTGCCGCCGCGGCTCGGGTCGTTGAGCATGAAGACCTGGCCCGGCCGCATCTGCGGATTGGCTGCGATCACCGCGCGGATCGATTCGCTCATCGACCCGAGATGCACCGGCATGTGCGGTGCGTTGGCGATCAGCTGGCCGGCGGCGTCGAACAGCGCGCAGGAGAAATCCAGCCGCTCCTTGATGTTGACCGAGTGCGCCGTGTTCTGCAGCCGCTGGCCCATCTGCTCGGCAATGTTCATGAAGAGCTTGTTGAAGACTTCGAGCAGCACGGGGTCTGCCGCGGTGCCCAGTGCCTGGGCGGCGATGCGCGGCTGCACCCGCGCCAGCTCCAACGCGCCGGAATTGAAGCGGCGCGCCTGCCAGCCGGGCTCGACGATGGTGGTGGCATGCGGGCCGCAGATCAGGGCCGGGCCGTCGATGCGCGCGCCGCTGCGCAACTCGGCTTCGAGATGCAATGCCGCATCGCGCCATGCGCCGTCCATGTGCACGCTCACGCGCTCGGCCGGCGCCGGCTCGTGCGCGACGCCGCCTTCCTCGATTGACGGAACGCCCTCGCCGGTCGCCAGCACCTCGACCGAAACGGCTTCGATCACGAGCGCTCGGTCGGGACTCAGGAACGCGAAGCGCTGGCGGTAGGCCGCCTCGAAGCGCTGACGCAATTCGTCGACCGAACCGAACGCGAGGGTCAGCGCCGTGTCGGTGCCCTGGTAGCGGACATGCGCACTGCACCGCGCCTGCATGTCCGGCAGATCGAGTTCGGCGCGAGCCGTTGCTTCCAGTTCGTCGAGCTTCTCGGCGGCGCGGACGAGACCGGCTTCGTCCAGCGGCACCTCGAGCTGCGCCTGGCGCATCGCCGTGCGATCGGCCAGCCCCATGCCGTAGGCCGACAGCAGCCCGGCCAGCGGATGGATGAAGACCCGCCCCATGCCCAGCGCGTCGGCCACGAGGCAGGCATGCTGGCCGCCCGCGCCGCCGAAGCATTGCAGCGTGTAGCGCGTCACGTCATGCCCGCGCGCCACCGAAATCTTCTTGATCGCGTTGGCCATGTGCGCCACGGCGATCTGCACGGCGCCTTCGGCGGCCTGCTCCGCGCTGACGCCCATGTCGAGTGCCATCGCCGCGAAGCGTTCGCGCACCACATCGGCATCGAGCGGCTCGTCGCCACGCGGCCCGAACAGCGAGGGGAACTGCGCCGCCCGGATCTTGCCGAGCAGCACGTTCGCATCGGTCACCGTCAGCGGTCCGCCGCGGCGATAGCTGGCCGGCCCCGGCGCTGCACCGGCGCTCTCCGGCCCGACGCGCAGCCGCGCTCCGTCGAAACGAACGATCGACCCACCGCCGGCCGCCACCGTGTGGATCGCCAGCATCGGTGCGCGCACGCGCACGCCGGCCACCTGCGTCTCGAACTCACGCTCGAACTCGCCGCTGAAATGCGAGACGTCGGTCGACGTCCCGCCCATGTCGAAACCGATCACGCGCTCGTGCCCAGCAGCCGCAGCCGTGCGCGCCATGCCGACGATGCCGCCGGCCGGGCCGGAGAGGATCGCGTCCTTGCCCTGGAAGCTGCCGGCGTCCGACAAGCCGCCGCTGCTCTGCATGAACAACAGCGGCACGCCGGGCATGGCGGACGCCACGCGCTCCACGTAACGCCGCAGCACCGGCGAGAGGTAGGCGTCGACCGCGGTCGTGTCGCCGCGCGAGACCAGCTTCATCAGCGGGCTGACTTCGTGCGAGACGGAAACCTGCGCAAAGCCCGCAGCACGCGCCAGTTCGGCCGCACGCGCTTCATGCGAGGTGAAGCGCCAACCGTGCATGAAGACGATGGCGCACGCCTCAATGCCCGCCGCACGCGCCGCCGCCAGCTCGGCGGCCAAGGATTCTTCATCAAGCGGCAGGACGATCTCACCGCCGGCACCGATGCGCTCTTGCGCCTCGATCACGCGCTCATGGAGCAGCTCGGGCAGCCGGATCTGCCGCTCAAACAACCGAGGTCGGTTCTGATAGCCGATGCGCAGCGCATCGCCGAAGCCGGCCGTGGTGATCAGCACCGTGCGCTCGCCCTTGCGCTCCAGCAGCGCGTTGGTGGCCACGGTCGTGCCCATCTTGACGCTCTCGACGCGATCAGGCGTGATCGCCTCATGCGGCTGCAGATCCAACAAGCGACGGATGCCTTCGACCGCCGCGTCCGCATAACGCACAGGATCTTCTGACAGCAGCTTGATTGCGTGCAAGCTGCCCGAAGGCGAACGGCCCACCAGATCTGTGAACGTGCCGCCACGGTCGACCCAGAATTGCCAGCGACCCGTGTTGTTGTTCATGCTCGAAATGCCTGTAACTTGGGGGTTAGCACTGCGATTTGGAATTACAGTGGGAAAAGTACCATCGCGTGGAGGGCGCCGAAAGCGCGCCGCCTGGAGATTCTGATGCCAGATTTGTCGCCGCTGAACTGGACGATCGACGCGCCCGACGACTCGGGCGCGGGCAAGTCCCGTTCGGCCACAGTGACGCAGGAGCCTGCTCTGGACTTCCGCTGGCCGACCCCGCCTTTTGCCGCCTACCCGCAGCCGACCGAACAGCTCGCGCCTGAACCCGTCGAGATCCTCGGCCTGAACAACAGCCGCAGCGCCGGCCACATGATCCTGATGGCGCCACACGAGCGCCTGGCCCACATCAACGTGCCGCCGGCCCGCTCCAGCGTGCCGCTCAAGTTCACGCAGTTCCGCGCCCTGAAACTGCTGCGCCCGGTGCCCGCCGGTCCGCGCATCCCCAGCGCCGGCAAGGATGCGCTGAGCCTGGACGAACGTCCGCGCACCGAGTTCAAGCTGAGCTACATCGGCGGCGGCGAGCTGCGCGGCATCACCATCGGTTATCTGCAGGACAGCATGGGCCTGTTCCTGTTCCCGCCGATCTCGAACGACAGCGACGACGTGCTGCGCGTGTTCGTGCCGGCCGAGGTGCTGGACCATTTCGACATCGGCGAGCGCATCGGCGACCTGCTGCTCAAGGACAAGGCCGCCACCTCCGAACAGATCGAGGCCGCCGCGAGCGAGCAGGCCAACCTGCGTTCGCGCCGCGTGGGCGACATCCTCGTTTCCAAGCACGTGGTGTCGGCCGACCAGCTGATGCACGCGATCGAGCAGCAGGCCAAGATGCCGATGATCCGCATCGGCGAGGCGCTGCTGGCGATGGAGCTGATCAGCCAGGACCAGCTCGACGAAGCGCTGGCGCAGCAGCGGCTGGACCGCACGGTGCCGCTGGGCGAGCTGCTGGTGCGCAAGGGCGTGGTTTCGCGCCAGGCGCTGCAGGCCGCGCTGGCTCGCAAGATGGGTTATCCGCTGGTGGACGTGGAGCATTTCCCCGTCGAGCCGGACGCGATCAACAAGCTGCCCTACGCCGTGGCCAAGCGCCTGGAGGTGCTGCCGCTGGTGCTGCGCGACGGCCGCCTGATCGTGGCCATGGAAGACCCGACCCGGCGCGACGCGCTGGACGAGATCGAGTTCATCTCGCAACTCAAGGTCACGCCGACGCTCTCGAAGATGGGCGCGCTGCAGTTCGCCGTGTCGATGGCCTACGAACGCTTCAGCGGCGAGAGCGTGGCGCGCAGCGAGCTGAACCTGCCGTCCATCAACCTGGACTTCGGCCAGAGCGACACCTCCGGCAAGCTGATGGAGACGCTCGAACGCGAGGTCGTGGAGAGCGACGGCGAGGAAGACAAGTCCATCGAGCAGAGCGACAACTCGCTGGTGCGCCTGATCAACACGATGATCAGCGAAGCGCACGCGATGGGTGCTTCCGACATCCACATCGAGACGCAGCCGGGCAAGGAAAAGCTGCGCATCCGCTTCCGCAAGGACGGCGCGATGCAGCCCTACCTGGAGCTGCCCTACACCTATCGCAACGCCATGATCGCGCGGATCAAGATCATGTGCGACCTGGACATCTCCGAGCGCCGCAAGCCGCAGGACGGCAAGATCAACTTCGCCAAGTTCTCCGCCCAGCACAAGCTGGAGCTGCGCGTGGCCACGATCCCGACCAACAACGGCCTGGAAGACGTCGTGATGCGTCTGCTGGCGTCGAGCAAGCCGCTGCCGCTGGATGGCATCGGCCTGTCGGACCGCAACCTGCAGGAGCTGAAGAACGCCGTCTCGCGCCCCTACGGCATGGTGCTCTGCGTGGGCCCGACCGGCTCGGGCAAGACGACGACGCTGCACTCGGCCCTGGGCTTCATCAACACGCCCGACCGCAAGATCTGGACGGCCGAAGACCCGGTGGAAATCACCCAGGCCGGCCTGCGCCAGGTGCAGATGAATCCGAAGATCGACTGGACCTTCGCGAAGGCGCTGCGCTCCTTCCTGCGCGCGGACCCGGACGTGATCATGGTCGGCGAAATTCGCGATGAGGAAACGGCCGAGATTGCCGTGGAAGCCTCGCTGACCGGTCACTTGGTGCTGTCCACCCTGCACACGAACAGCGCGCCCGAGACGATCACGCGTCTGCTCGACATGGGCATGGACCCGTTCAACTTCGCCGACTCGCTCCTGGCCGTGCTGGCCCAGCGCCTGGTGCGCCGCATGTGCTCGAACTGCCGCGTGGCCGAGCCGATGCCGGCGCTGCTGCAGGAAGAACTGCTGGCCGACTACCTGCACGTGTTCCAGAAGGACATGCGCCCCGACCCGCTCAAGGAACTGGACCGCTGGAAGGCCCGTTTCGGTGACAAGGGCCAGCTGATGCGGTACCACTGCAAGGGCTGCGCGAAGTGCGAGCAGAGCGGCTTCAAGGGCCGCGCCGGCCTGCACGAGCTGCTGTCCATGTCCAAGGACCTGCGCCGCATGATCCAGACCGGTGCGCGCGCCGAGGAGATCGGGCAGCAGGCGCTCGCCGAAGGCATGCGCACGCTGCGCCAGGACGGCATCGAGAAGGTGCTGATGGGCGTGACGACGATCGAGGAAGTGCGCGCCACGAGCAACGCCTGAGGCTTGCGCTTCGCCTTCCTCTGCTGCGTCGCAAAATCCGCTTTTGCGCGCTTGTGCGATAGGCGCTCACCGCTCCCCTTTACACAGCCCGCACCTCGGGTCTGCCCTTGATTGTCTTGCCGCCCCGGCTCGGCGATAGTCGCGCTTTTCCAGGGCGGGCCGAGCCTCACTCGAACCTCCCAGTACCCAGGGATGCAGCCCTCGCGAAGCTGCCGCAAGACGTGTCGGAAAGGGAAGGGAGTGACGTCCATGGTTCATCCGCAAGGCCCCTCCGCCGGAGCGGCCGCGCAGCGCCTGCTTGGTGAGGGAGCGCAGACGCAGGCCATCTTCAGCTCGCACGCCCGCAGCGCCGCCTTCGGGCTGAACCCGCAGACGGCGCCCGCCCCCGAACTGCCCACCCCTGAACAACTCCGCAGCCACCGTGAGCGCCACTCACGCCTCATGGCCCAGGCCGCGCCGTTGATGGACCTGCTGGCCGAGCAGCTCGGCCAGGGCCGCCAGCTCGTGCTGCTGGCCGACGCCAGCGGCATGGTGCTGCACCTGACCGGCGACGCCGGCTTCATCGAACGCATGCGCGGCATCGGCCTGCAGGTCGGCGCGCTCTGGTCCGAGGCTGCGCGCGGTACCAACGCCATCGGCACCTGCCTGATGAGCGAGCGGCCGACGATGATCCACGGCAACGAGCACTTCCTGCGTGCCCTGCACGGCCTCTCCTGCGTGGCCACGCCGCTGCTGGATCACAAGGGTGGTCTGGCCGGCGTGGTCGGCATCGCCACCGAACGCCGGGGCTATCACCCGCACAGCCTGGCGCTGGTCGGCATGACGGGCCGGATGATCGAACAGGCCTGCTTCGAGGACCGCTTCGGCGCCTACGGCCGGCTGCACTTCCACGCCGAGTCCGCCGCGCTGGGCACGCCCGCGCAAGGTCAGCTGGCCGTGGATGAAGACGGCCGCTGGCTCGGTGCCGACCGCCGCGCGCTGGAGCTGCTCGGCGAGGACATGGTGCGGCTGCGCCGCGAAGGCATCGCCTCGGTGTTCGGCCTGGCCGGCCCGCAGCTGCTCGAGATGGCCTGCCTGCGCCCGCTCGCCCTGCCCTTGCCGCGCACGCTGCACGGCTACATCCACCAGCTGAGCTTCTATTACGTGCCGGGCCGCTCGCGCGGCGCGGAGAACATCACGCTGCCGGACGAGGCGGAAAGCGCCCGCGCCGCTTACACGATGTCGGCGACGCTTTCGTCTTCGACTTTGAGCACGCCGCTGCACGTCTCGCACCACGACCGCGCCACCACGCTGCGCGAGGCCGAGCTGCACGCCATCCACGCCGCCGTGCAGTCCTGCGCCGGCAACCTCTCGATGGCGGCGCGCCAGCTCGGCATCGGCCGCAGCACGCTCTATCGCAAGATCAAGATCTCGCCGCCGCTGGGCTGAGTCTTCAACGGCGCGGCTTGATCACGCCAAGACCCAACGCCGTGCCTCCCAGCACGATGGCGCAGCCGACGATCATGCGCGGCGTGATCGCTTCGTCCAGGAAGAGGAAGCCCCAGAGCAACGCGAACACCGGGTTCAGGAAGGTCACGGCGATCGCGTTCGTCGGCCCCACACGCAGCATCAGCCGGAAGTAGATCAGGTAGGCCACGGCCGTGCAGAGCACCGCCAGCAGCACGACGGCCATCCACGCACGCGCGCCGGGCATGGCGGCCGGCCATTGCACGACGGCGAGCGGCAGCAGCCACAAGAAGGCCGTGAACTGACTGCCCGTGGCGATGGCCACCGGTCCCAGGCCCTTGACGTGCTTCTTCGTGTAGCTGGCCGCCACGCCGTAGCAGAGGGCCGCCACCAGGCAGGCCAGCACGGCCCAGCCGCTGCCGCCGGGCTTGAATTCGGCGTGGTCCCAGGCGAGGAAGACGACGCCGGCGAAGGCCACGAGGAAGCCGACGGCGCGCGACACGGTGATCTTGTCGCCGAGCCACACCGCCGCCACGAGCGCCCCGAACAGCGGCGTCGTCGCGTTCAGGATGCTCGACATGCCGGCCGTGATCGACAGCGCCGCGAACACGAACAGCGCGAACGGCAGCGCGCTGTTCACCAGGCCCAGCACCAGCATCTGCCGCCACGCGCCGCGCGCCTCGGCCAGGCCACCGCGCCAGAGCAGCACGGGCAGCAGCACGAGGCTGGCGATGCCCACGCGCAGGGCCGTCATCGGCGCGGCGCCGAATTCATGGGCGCCCAGGCGCATGAACATGAAGGAGCCGCCCCAGATGGCGGCCAGTCCGATCAGCTGGAGGAAATCAAGAGGCTTCAAGTTCGAGCAGCGCTTTCTTGCGTTCGAGGCCGCCGGCATAACCGGTCAGGTCGCCGGTGCTGCCGAGCACGCGGTGACAGGGGATGAGGATGGAAATCGGGTTGCGACCCACGGCGGCGCCGAGGGCGCGTGCCGCCGACGGACGGCCGAGCCGGGCCGCGATGCTGCCATAGGTCGAGGGCTCGCCAGGCACGATCTCGAGGAGCGCGCGCCAGACTTCTCGCTGGAACTCGGTGCCGGCCGGGTCGAGCGGCGGCAGCGGGGGCAGCGGCTGTCCGTCGAAGTAGGCCGTCAGCACGCGGCGCAGCTGGGCGAAGAGTGCGTCGGTGCCGGCGGCGTCGCTCGGCGCGTCGATTTCGCCGGGATGGTGCTTCTGCCCGTCGAACCAGAGGCCCGAGAGCCCCTTGGCGCTGCGCGTGGCCAGCATCGGTCCGAGCGGCGTGTCGATGCGACATTGGAGGGTGTGATGGGTCGTCGTGTTCATGCCAAGGTTCTCCAGTAGTGCAGCACGGCGTAGCTGCGGTACGGCCGGTGTTCTTCGCCGGTACCCAGGACGCCGCCGCGGGCCTTCTTCAAGGCGACATCGCCCTGCAGCCAGGCGTCGGGCCAGCTCCAGCCGCGCATCAGCATGTAGCGGGCCGTCCAGGGGCCGATGCCGGGCAAGGCCTGCAGCTCGTGCAAGGCTTCGTCGATCTGTTCCTGATTGCCGAGATCGGACTGCGCAAACGCCAGCTTCGGCCACGCAGCGGCGATGGCGCGCAGCGCTTCCCCGCGCTGACGAATGATGCCCAGCTCGGCGATGCGCTCGACCGGCGTCTCGGCGATCGTCTCCGGCTCCGGGAAGCCGAGCAGGCCGTCTTCGAGCGGCACACCGAAACGCTCGACAAAGCGGCCGGCCAGCGTGCGTGCCGCGGCGACCGTGACCTGCTGGCCGAGCACGGCGCGAACAGCCAGCTCGAAACGGTCGAGGCTGCCGGGCAGGCGCATGCCCGGCGTGGCACCTTCCGGCAGCGCGGCCGCGATGGCCGACGGCTGCGCGTCCAGATCGAGCCACCGGCGCAGCATCGGCAGCAGGCTCGCCACGGCCGGCCAGAGCTGCGGCGCGAGGCGCACCTGCACGCCGTCCTTGCCGAACTCGACGGAGACCGTACCGCGCAGCAGCTGGCCTTGATGCTTCACCTTCACGCTGCGCTCGATGCGGCTCGCCTCGATCTCCACGCGCTCCACGCCGGTGATGGCGCGGGCGGCCAGGAAGCGCAGCATGCCGTCGACGTCGTACGGCCCCCGCCAGGCCAGGCGCAGGGCCGGCGGTGCGTCGGCGTTCACGGCGCTGCCTTCACGGCGCAACGCCGTGGGCTGCAGGCGGTAGTGCTCCAGGAAGGCCGCGTTGAAGCGACGCAGACTGGAGAAGCCGGCCGCCAGGGCGACTTGCGACACCGGCAGCGCGCTGTCCGTCAGCAGCTGCTTGGCGAGCAGCAGGCGGCGCGTCTGCAGGTATTGCAGCGGCGTCACGCCGTGCTCGGCCGCGAAGATGCGGCGCAGATGGCGGTCGGTGATCCCCAAGCGCGCAGCGAGCGCCGCCATTGAATCCTCACCCGCCTCCATCAGCCGCGCCGCCTCCTGCGCCAGCTGTTCCGAAGCCTCCATCGCCGTGAACGCACTGCGCGGCGCCAGCTCCGGGCGACACTTCAAACAGGGTCGGAACGCCTGCGCCTCTGCCTGCGCCGCGGAGGCGAAAAAGCGGCAGTTCGCGAGCTTCGGCGTCCGCACCCGGCAGATCGGCCGGCAGTAGATGCCCGTCGATGTCACGCCGACATAGAAATGCCCGTCGAAACGCGCATCCCGGGCGACGAGAGCGGGGTAGCAGGCGGTGGCGTCAAGTACTTCCATGCCTTCATCTTAGGACGGGTGCTCGCGCTTGACTGGCCGTTTCCGGACATGCCCCTGAACCCGCGACGGCGATGCCTACAATGCCGCCGATCCAACAAGCAACGAGAAGCACAACCCATGCAAGTCGCAGCATCGATCTTCAAGGCCTATGACATCCGCGGTGTCGTCGGCCAGACCATCGACGAAACCTTTGCCGAGCACCTCGGCCGGGCTTTCGGTACCGAAGCCCTCGCCGCCGGAGAAAAGGCCGTGGCCATCGGGCGTGACGGTCGCCTCTCGGGCCCCGGCCTCGTTGCCGCCCTCGCCCGCGGCCTGCGTTCGACCGGCATCGACGTCGTCGACTGCGGCGCCGTCACCACGCCGATGCTCTATTACGTCGCGGCCACGCGCGGCGAGCACGGCTGCACGGCCGGCATCCAGGTCACGGGCAGCCACAACCCGAAGGACTACAACGGCTTCAAGATGGTCCTCATGGGCGCCGCCGTCTACGGCGAGCAGATCCAGGGCCTGAAGCGCCGCATCGAGGCCGAGGACTACGCCAAGGGCAAGGGTCGCCTCGGCAAGATGGACGTGGTCGCGGAGTACACGCACCGGATCGTCAACGATTGCAAGCTCGCCCGCCCGATGAAGATCGTCGTGGACAGCGGCAACGGCATCCCCGGCGCCACCGCCCCGGCGATCCTGCGCGCCCTGGGTTGCGAAGTGATCGACATCTTCTCCAAGGTGGACGGCGACTTCCCCAACCACCACCCGGACCCGAGCCGCCCCGAGAACCTGGAAGACCTGAAGAAGATCGTCCACGCCTGCGACGCCGAGCTGGGTCTCGCCTTCGACGGCGACGGTGATCGCCTCGGCATCGTCACCAAGGACGGCGAGATGATCATGCCGGACCGCCAGATCATGCTGCTGGCCGCCGACATCCTCAAGCGCAACAAGGGCGCCGAGATCATCTTCGACGTCAAGTGCACGCAGCGCCTGGCGCCGTGGATCAAGAAGCACGGCGGCAAGCCGCTGATGTGGATGACGGGCCACTCGCTGGCCAAGGCCAAGCTGAAGGAAACCGGCGCGCCGATGGCCGGCGAACTGTCGGGCCACATCTTCTTCAACGAACGCTGGTACGGCTTCGACGACGCGATGTACACGGCCGGCCGCATGCTGGAAATCCTGTCGCGCTCGAAGGACCCGAGCGCCGTGCTCAAGGCGCTGCCGAACAGCTTCAACACGCCGGAACTCAACGTGGCCTGCGCCGAGGGCGAGCACTTCGAGGTGGCCGCCAAGCTCAAGGAAATCGGTGAATTTCCGGGCGGCGAGCTGACGACCATCGACGGCGTGCGCGTGGACTACCCGGACGGCTTCGGCCTCGTGCGTCCGTCGAACACGACGCCGGTGCTGGTGCTGCGTTTCGAGGGCCACACGCAGGAAGCGCTGGAGCGCATCCGCCATGACGTGCTGGAACAGCTCAAGCGCGTGAAGCCCGAGCTGCACTTCAGCGCCGGCCATTGAAAGAAGCGCTCGCGCTCTGGCTCTACGGCGCGCTGCTGCGCCTCGTCACGCCGCTGTACCTGCTGCGGCTGTGGCGGCGCGGCGCGGCGGAGGCGCCGTATCGCCAGTTTCTGGGCGAGCGATTGGGCTTCTATGGCGGCAACCCAGTGTCGTCTGGCTGGATCTGGGTCCACGCTGTCTCGCTCGGTGAAACGCTGGCCGCGGCGCCGCTGATCAAGGCGCTGCGTGAGCGCCGGCCCGGCATGAAGCTGCTGCTGACGCATAGCACGGCCACGGGGCGCAACGCCGGGCGCGATCTGCTGCAGGACGGCGATGCGCAATGCTGGCTGCCGTTTGACACGCCGGGCGCTGTGAAGCGCTTCTTCCGCCAGTGGCAGCCGAGTGTGGGCGTGCTGATGGAAACCGAGATCTGGCCGCGCCTGCTGCACGACGCCACCTGCCCCATGGTGCTGGCGAACGCGCGCCTCTCGGAGAAAAGCGCCCGCCGCGGTCAGCGCTTCGCCGCCCTGCTCCATCCTGCCGGACGCCGCTTGAAGCTGGCGTTGGCGCAGACGCAGGACGACGCCGAGCGGATCGAAGCCGTCGGCGTGGCCGATGTGCGCGTGACGGGCAACCTGAAATTCGACCTCAAGCCGAACGAGGCGCTGATCGCCCGCGGCCGCGAGTGGGCCGCGCGCCTGGACCGACCGGCGCTGCTGGCCGCCGTCTTCCGCGAAGGCGAAGAGGCGATGCTGCTCGAGGTGTGGAAGACCGTCGAAGGCCCGAAGCCCTTGCTGGTGATCGTGCCGCGCCATCCGCAGCGATTCGATGAAGTGGCGGAGCTGGTGCGCAGCGCCGGCCTCGCGCTGGCTCGCCGCAGTTCGTGGGTGGACGAGCCGCCGGCTGAAGCGCTGAGCGCCGACGTCTGGCTCGGCGACTCTTTGCGCGAAATGCCGATCTATTACGGCCTCGCCTGCGCCGCCCTGCTCGGCGGCAGCTTCGCGCCGCTCGGCGGCCAGAACCTGATCGAAGCGGCCGCCTGCGGCTGCCCGATCGTGATGGGCCTGCACACCTTCAACTTCGCCGAAGCCTCGCGCCTGGCGGAGATGGCCGGCGCCGCTCACCGCGTGGACGACATGCAGGCCGGCGTGGCCGCCGCGCTGCGCCTGTGCCGCGAGCCGGCGCTGCACGACCGCCGCGCGCAGGCGGCATTGGACTTCGCCGGCGCGCACCGCGGTGCGGCGGCGAGCATGGCCGAGGCCGTGGTGGCGCTGTTGCCCGCACGGTAAGGCCAGCGGCGCAGCCCGCCTGCGCCGGTTCCGTCAAAGATTCTGCGTGGACACCAGCGACCAGCGGATGCGCCCGCGCAGCGCGTTGACGAGGTTGTCGCAGTACTGCGCGAAGCGCAGGTCGGCGGCCACCACCTTGTCGCCGCTGTAAACGATGTTGTCGACGGCGAACCAGCCGTTCAGCGTGTTGCAGCCGCGGCCGTCCATGCTGACGCTCAGGCCGCCGCGCCGCGGGTTGTGGAAGGGGTAGCGCTGGACGATGCCGTAGTAGCCCGGCTGCAGGTGTGCCAGACCGTCCATGGCCTTGAACTCGGCGTCCCAGGTGACGTTGGTGCCGGTGAGCGTGATCCGCAGCAGGCCGGCCGTCTCGGTGATGGCCAGCGCCGCGCTGCGCGTGGTGTCGGCCGGTGGCGACGTGCCGCTGCTGGACCCGCCGGTCACCGTGTAGCTCCAGCCCTGGCCTATGAAGTCCTGCGGGTCGCTGATGAAGAACATCGCGTTCGAGGTACTCGGCATCTGGCTCGCGGTGGGCGCCCAGAGATCCGTGGGGATCGGATTGACCGGCAAGGCGGGCGTGACGGGCCGCTGCGAATCCCAGTCCACGTGGCCACGCAGCGCGGGCGCGGCGCCCTCGCAGTGCTGTTCGAAGTCAAGGTTGATGGCGGAGAGCACGGCCCCGTCGTAGCGGACCGAATTGACCTTGACGGTGGCCGCCTGCTGGTTGCAACCGTGGCCTTGGCCGGTCCAGTCCATGCCGCCGGTCGCGGCGGAGTTGAACGGGTAGCGGATCAGCCCGGTGTAGGTGCCGACCTGCCACTGGCTGACCGCGTTGGGCAGCTGGAAGTTGCCATCCCAGTTCTGGTTGCCCTGCACGGTGATGTGCAGGTGCGTGCCGTCGTTCTGGACGGTGATCCGTGCGTTGTCGTCGTCGTAGGCGTAGCTGTTGCCACCGCCGACGAAATCGCCGGCATCGCTGGAGAGGCTGATCACCGGGTGCGCCGGCGTCGTGTCCAGCGGCACGCCGGCCAGAGAGGAAGATGTGGGCGCGGAGGCCACGGTCGTGGGGGCGGCGGCTGGCGGCGGGGTGCCGGCACTGGAGCCGCTGCCGCCGCCGGAACCACCACCACCGCAGGCGGCCAGTCCCACGGCCAGGGAAAGCGCGAACGCGAACTGCCATGCGAACGCGAGTACGGCCCGGGCGCGCGGCCGGGTGGTCTCGGATGTCATGTGTGTCTCCCTCGTAACGGAGGGAGCATAGCCTGAGCCGGAGCCGCCCGGCTCCGCTTGAATGCGCAGTCAGCGCGCCGCAGGCTCAGCGGTAGAAGGCCTCGACCTTGCCCTTGAGCTTGATGCAGAGCGGGCGGCCCTTGCGGTCCAGGCTCTTGCCGGCGGGGACCTTGATCCAGCCTTCGCTGATGCAGTATTCCTCGACGTCGTGGCGTTCCTTGCCGTTGAAGAGGATGCCGACCTCGTGCTCGAACACGGCGGCGACGTGGTGCGGGCTGCGCGGATCGACGCTCAGGTGATCGGGCAGTTCGGGGCGTTGTTGTTGTTCGCTCATGGCTGAGAAGTCTTCGTTCAGTTCGTTTCGGGCGGGGCGGCCAGCAGCGCTTGCAGCCCGGCTTCATCCAGGATTGTCACACCGAGTTCGCGCGCCTTGTCCAGCTTGGAGCCGGCCTCCTCGCCCGCCACCACGTAATGCGTCTTCTTGGAGACCGAGCCGCTGACCTTGCCGCCCGCGACCTCGATCAGCTCCTTGGCTTCGTCGCGCGAGAGCGTGGGCAGCGTGCCGGTCAGCACGAGCGTCTTGCCCAGCAGCGGGCGCGGGCCCTGGTTCGCGTTGGCGCCATCGCCCTCCTCCCAGTGCAGACCGGCCGCGCGCAGCTGCTCGACGACCTCCACGTTGTGCGGCTGCGAGAAGAAGGTGCGGATGCTCTCGGCCACGATCGGGCCGACGTCGTTCACTTCGAGCAGTTCCTCGGCGCTGGCGTTCATCAGCTTGTCGAGCGAGCCGAAATGCTTCGCCAGGTCCTTGGCCGTCGTCTCGCCGACCTGGCGGATGCCCAGGCCGTAGAGGAAGCGCGCCAGCGTCGTCTTCTTGCTCTTCTCCAGCGCATCGACGATGTTCTGGGCGCTCTTCTCGGCCATGCGGTCCAGCGCCGCGAGCTTGGCCACGCCGAGCTTGTACAGGCCCGGCAGACTCAGCACGATGCCGCCGTCCACGAGCTGGTCCACGAGCTTGTCGCCGAGGCCTTCGATGTCCAGCGCGCGGCGGCCGGCGAAATGCAGCATGGCCTGCTTGCGCTGCGCGGGGCAGAACAGGCCGCCGGTGCAGCGGTGGTCGATGCCGCCCTTCTCGCGTTCGGCCTTGCTGCCGCAGATCGGGCAGGCGCGAGGCATATGGAAGTTGGGCACATAACGGGCGCGTTGCTCTGACACCTTGCCGACGATCTCGGGGATCACGTCACCGGCGCGGCGCACGATCACGGTATCGCCGATGCGCACGCCCTTGCGGCGCAGCTCGAAGACGTTGTGCAGCGTTGCGTTCGTCACCGTCGTGCCACCGACGAAGACCGGCTCCAGGCGCGCCACGGGCGTGAGCTTGCCGGTGCGGCCGACCTGGATGTCGATGCCGTTGAGCCGGGTGAGCTGCTCCTGCGCCGGGTACTTGTGCGCCACGGCCCAGCGCGGCTCGCGGGTGACGAAGCCGAGCTTGGCCTGCAGCTCGCGGCTGTTGACCTTGTAGACGATGCCGTCGATGTCGAAGGGCAGCGAGTCGCGCTTCTCGCCCATCTTCTGGTGGAAGGCCACGAGGCCATCAGCCCCCTGCACCACCTCGCGGTCCTGGCTGACGGGCAGGCCCATTTCGGCGAACGCGTCGAGCATCGCGCTGTGCGTGACGGGGATCTCCCAGCCCTGCACGTCGCCGAGCCCGTAAGCGAAGAACGAGAGCGGCTTCTTGCGCGCCTGCGCCGGGTCGAGCTGGCGCACGGCGCCGGCCGCCGTGTTGCGCGGGTTGACGAAGGTCTTCTCGTTGGCAGCGAGCTGGCGTTCGTTGAGCGCGTCGAAATCATCGCGGCGCATGTAGACCTCGCCGCGGATTTCCAGCACCGGCGCGGTGATGCCCTTCAGGCGCAGGGGGATCTGGCCGATGGTGCGGATGTTCTGCGTTACGTCCTCGCCCGTTTCGCCGTCGCCGCGCGTGGCGGCCTGCACGAGCTGACCGTTCTCATAGCGGAGGTTCATGGCCAGGCCGTCGAACTTCAGTTCGGCGGCGTATTCGACGGGCGCATCGGCTTCGGTCAGGCCGAGTTCCTTGCGCACACGGGTGTCGAAAGACACGGCCCCGTTCGCGGTCGTGTCCGTCTCGGTACGGATCGAGAGCATCGCCACCGCATGCCGCACCGGCGTGAAACCCGGCAGGATCTGGCCGATCACGCGCTGCGTGGGCGAGTCCGGCGTGAGCAGCGCGGGGTGCGCAGCCTCGATCGCCTGCAGCTCCTGGAAGAGCTTGTCGTACTCGGCGTCCGGCAGTGCCGGCTGGTCGAGCACGTAATAGAGATGGCCGTGGTGGTTGAGCAGGCGGCGCAGCTCGGCGGCGCGCTGTTCCGGTGCATCTGCGGCTGCGCCCGCTTGGGAAAACAGATCGTTCTGGCTCATGCGCAGATTGTGACGCAGTCATTTCGTCGCACCGCTTGCGCTTCGTCGCGCATCGGCGCCGCTTCATCACACCGCAGCTGCAGGTCGTCGCTCTTTGCTGTTGCGCGGAAGGCCGCGCAACTAACTTTGAGCCTGAGCTGACAGCCGTCACTCGAGTTCAGCAAGACCTGAAGCACCAAGGAGCGAACCATGAAGACCTGCCTCACTCTTCTCTCTCTCGTTCTCGCAGCCGGCGCAGCCGGCGCCGCCCCGCGCGACGACATCAACCGCGTGGAAGTGACCGGCCAGAAGGCCGAATCGATGGAGCGCTATGACGTTCGGCACGCCTGCCCGCAGATGGACGTGGACCTGCGCGACAAGCTGGCCCGCAGCTTCACTTACGAGAAGCCCGTCGGCGAGATGCTGGTGCGCTTCAAGCTGCAGGGCAGCGAAGTCAGCAACGTCAAGATGGAAGGCATGTACTCGCCCGACTTCCAGCAGACGCGCGTGGCCGTGCGGCGCGGCGTGCGAAGCCTGAGCTGCGCGGGAGATGCGATGACCGCACAGAACTACGCGTTCCGGCTGGTCTTCGTCGACGGTGATTCCGGCTCCTCGGCCGACCGCGTCGCGCTGGTCGAGATGATCCCCGCGCAGCCCTGAACGGCTGAAGCGCCCACGTTCAACCCTGCTTGCGCAGCGCTTCGCTGACGAGTCCGGCGAGCCAGTCCATCACCACGCGCAGCCGCTGCGAGAGATTGCGGCGGTTGGCGTAGACCAGGTTCACCGGCATGGGCGGCGCGCGGTGTGCGGGCAGCAGCTCGATCAGGCCGCCGGATTCGATCCACGGCTTCATCGCGAGCAGCGGCGCCTGCACGATGCCGAGTCCTGCGAGGCAAGCCGCCTCGTAGGCATCGGCGTTGTTGACGGTGATGCTGCCGGTCATCGCGATCTCGCCGCCTTCGTGTTCGAAGCCGGGCGCGCGTGAGCCGAGCGTGCCGGCGAAGTGGACGAGGCGGTGGGCTTTTGCTGGATCGGCAAGGTCTTCGACCTTGCGCGGCTTGCCGTGCTTGCGGACGTAGGCGGGGCTGGCGCAGTTCACGAGGATCAGCTCGCCGAGCGGCCTCGCAATCAGCGATGAATCGCCTACACCGCCAGCACGGATGACGCAGTCGAAGCCTTCGCGCACGAGGTCCACGCGACGTTCGGTGCTGGAGATCTCAAACTCCAGCTCGGGATGCTTTTTCAGCAGCTCCGGCAGACGCGGAATCACGATGCGGCGCGCCAGACCGGTGCTCATGTCCACGCGCACGCGCCCTCGCAACGTTTGCTCCGGCCCCGCCTGGAACATCGACTGCAGTTCCTCCAGATCGGCCAGCACGTCGAGGCTGCGATCAAGAAAGACCTGACCGTCCTGCGTCAGTTGCACGCGCCGCGTGGTGCGGTGAAACAGCCGCGCGCCGAGCTCGGCTTCGAGCTGCTGCACGGCGGTGGATGCGCGCGCCTTCGGCAAGCCAAGGCTCTCGGCCGCCTGCGTGAAGCTGCCCAGCTCGGCCACGCGCTGGAAGATGCGGATGCGTTCGATCTGGCTCATTGGTCGAATGGAAGAGAACAAACAAATCAGATTCAGCCAATTTATCAGCTTCCATCGAATCAATACAGTCTCTTCTGACCCGCAACACCTTGGACAGGAGAGCCCCATGACCCAGCAAAATACCCAACGACCCATCACCCTGATCACCGGCGCCAGCCGTGGCCTGGGCCGCAACGCCGCCGTGCACCTGGCCTCGGCCGGGCACGATCTGATCATCACTTACCGCAACGGCCGTGCCGAAGCTGAAGCCGTGCTGGCCGAAGTGCAGGCCAAGGGCGCGCGCGCCGTGGCGCTTCCGCTGGACGTGGGCGTCAGCGCGAGCTTCCCGGCCTTCGCCGCCGCCGTCGGCACCGCGCTGAAGGAACACTGGCAGCGTGATCGCTTCGACCACCTGGTCAACAACGCCGGCATGGGCATGCACGCCCTGGTTGCCGAGACAACGGAAGAAGTCTTCGACTCGCTCGTGAACGTGCACTTCAAGGGCGTGTTCTTCCTGACGCAGAAGCTGCTGCCGCTGCTGGCCGACGGCGGGCGCATCGTCAACGTCTCCAGCGGCCTGGCGCGCTTCACGCTGCCCGGTTACGGCGCGTACGCCGCCATGAAGGGCGCGATCGAAGTGCTGAGCCGTTATCTGGCCAAGGAACTCGGCGCGCGTGGCATCTCGGTGAACACGATCGCCCCGGGCGCCATCGAGACCGACTTCGGCGGCGGCCGCGTGCGTGACAACGCCGATCTGAACGCCTTCGTCGCCAGCCAGACCGCACTTGGCCGCGCGGGCAAGCCGGACGACATCGGCGGTGCAATTGCTGCTCTGCTTGCGCCGGGCAGTGGCTGGATCAATGCGCAGCGGATTGAAGTCTCGGGCGGGATGTTTATCTGAGTTCCCTCAGATGAAGGTTGGAGCGTACGCGCCGGGGAGCGGGCGCGCGATTGCTCCATGTCCACCTTGACTTCCGCAATCACGCGCCCACTCCCCGTCGCTCGGCAACCGTTGCAGTAGTGTCACGACGGGTCAGGCCCGTCCTCCCGCGCTCTCCGCAAAGCAGCAAAAGACGCCGCTCTACGCCATCACCCACCCAGGCAATGCCGTCGCAATCTGCGGAAACACGCAAATCGCCAGCACCGCCGCGAACATCAGCAGCACGAACGGCAGCACGCCCCAGATGATCTGCGAGAGCGTGATGTCCGGCGCGATGTTCTTGATCACGAAGATGTTCAGCCCGACCGGCGGGTGAATGAGGCCCGCTTCCATCACGATCGTCATCAGCACGCCGAACCAGATCAGATCGAAGCCGGCGGCCTTCAGCGGCGGCAGGATGATCGGCGCGGTCATGAGGATGATCGACACCGGCGGCAGGAAGAAGCCGAGCACCACGACGAGCACAAGAATCGCCGCAAGCAGCACCCACTTGGAGAACTGCATCGCCACGATCCACTGCGCCGCAGCCTGGCTGATGTGCAGGTAGCTCATCACGTACGAGAACAGCAGCGACATGCCGATGATGAACATCAGCATGGTCGACTCCTTCAGCGAAGCCGTGAGGATCGGCGCCACATCGCGCGGGCGCCAGACGCCGTAGATGATCGCGATCAGCGCCAGCGCCAGCACGGCGCCCAGGCCCGCCGTCTCGCTCGGCGTGGCGAAGCCGCCGTACAGCGCCACCATCACGCCGATCAGCAGCAGCACGAAGGGCACGACGCGCGGCAGCATCTCCAGCTTCTGGCGCAGCGTGAAGGTCTCGCCTTCGAGCAGCGCGGAGTGCGCGCCGGTGTTGCGGAAGTCGATCTCGGCGAGGCGCTGCTCCTTGCGCCAACGCCATGCGGCATAGATCGCGAACAGCGCCACCAGCAGCAGACCCGGGAAGATGCCGGCGAGGAACAGGCGGCCGAGGCTTTGCTCGGAGGCGACGGCGTACAGGATCATCGTGACCGAGGGCGGCAGCAAAATGCCCAGCGTGCCGCCGGCCGCGATGATGCCGGCCGCGAAGCCGGGCGAGTAGCCGCGGCGACGCATCTCAGGAATGCCGGCGCTGCCGATGGCGGAGCACGTGGCCGGGCTCGATCCCGCCATCGCCGCGAACAATGCGCAGGCCAGCACGTTCGCAATGCCCAAACCGCCAGGCACGCGACCCATCCAGGCATGCAGCGCCGCGTACAAATCCTGGCCCGCCCGGGATCGCCCAATGGCCGCGCCCTTCAGGATGAAGAGCGGGATCGACAGCAGCGTGATCGCCGACATCTCTTCGTAGACGTTCTGCGTCACCGTGTCCAACGCCGACTTCGGCATGAACAGCGCCATGAACAACACCGCCACGCTGCCGAGCGCGAAGGCAATCGGCGCACCGGAGAACATGAAGATCAGCGTGCCCGCGCCGAACAGCAGGCCCAGCTGCCACATCTCAAGACCGGCGATCATCGGGCGGACTTTCCAGGCAAGGCGCTGACACTGGCCAGCGCGTGAACGAGCAGTTGCAGGCTCAGGATCGTCATGCCTGCAGCCATCAGCGCGTACGGAATCCAGAGCGGCGGGCCCCAGGAGGAAGACGTCGTCTGCCCTTCCGACCAGGCTTCATGCCAGAGCGTCCACGACTTCCACGCGAAGAAGGTGCAAAACGCCAGGCTCAGCAGATCGACCAGCGCATGGCGGATGCGGTTCAGCCAGGCCGGCATCAGGCCGGACACCGCCTCGATGCCGACATGCCCGCGCAACTGCTGCACATAACCGGCGCACAAGAACGTGGCGCCGACCAGTGTGAACACGGCGGCCTCGTCTTGCCAGTCGGTCGAGGCGTGCATGAAATAACGCGTCAGAACGCTGGAGGTCAGGACCAGCGACGCGGCCAACAGCGCCAGCATGCCGAAGAACACCATCACGCGATGCAGCCCGTTCAGCGCGCGCTGGACAGGCCGCAGCCAGCCGGGCATTGCATCAAGGGCAACGGCAGCCGGCGTGGCCGGGGGCAATGCACTCATAGCAACTTCTGGGCGGCCTTGATCAGCGCGGCGCAGGTTTCGCTCTTCTCGCCGTAGTCTTTCCAGGCCGTGGCCTGGGCGATGGCCTGCCATTGCTTGAGCGTGGCTTCGTCGAGGTCGTAGATCTGCGCGCCGGCCTTGCCGTAAATCTCGGCGACCATCTTGTCGTCGGCCTTGGCGGCCTCGGTGCCGAAGGCTTCCAGCTCGCCGCCGACGGCCATGATCACGTCCTGCTGCGCCTTGGGCAGCGCCATGAACACATCCTTGGAGATCATCAGCGGCTCGAGCATGAACCAGTAGGCCTTGTTGCGGCCGGTGGTCAGGTGCTTGGCGAGTTCTTCGAGCTTGAAGGAGATGAAGCTCGTTGACGAAGTCATGGCCGCGTCCATCGCGCCGGTCTGCATGGCGGCGTAGATTTCGTTCGAAGGCAGCGAGATCACGGAAGCGCCGGCCTCCTTGAGCATCATGTCCATCTCGCGGCTGCCGCCGCGCACCTTCAAACCCTTGGCATCCGCCGGGCTCACGAGCTTGCGCGAACGGCTGGCCACGCCGCCGGCCTGCCAGACCCAGGAGACGATCAGCACGCCCTTCTTCTCGAGCGTGGACGCGAGCAGCTTGCCGACCTCGGCGTTCTTCCAGCGCGCGCCGACCTCGTAGCTCGGCACGAGCGCGGGCATCAGGCCGATGTTCGTTTCGGGCACTTCGCCGCCGGCATAGGGCAGCGGGTACAAGCTCATGTCGAGCGCGCCCTTGCGCAGCGCGGAGAACTGCGCGTTCGTCTTCATCAGCGAGGAGCCCGGGAAGACCGAAGCCTTGAGCGCGCCGCCGGTGCGCTTCTCCACTTCCGCCGCGAACTTGCGGCAGAGCCGATCGCGGAAGTCGCCGGCATCGACGGTGCCGCCGGGGAACTGGTGCGAGATCTTGAGTCCTGCGCCACCTTGTGCGAAGGATGAAACGCCGGCCGGGGCCAGTGCCGCTGCGCCCAGCGCCTGGACGATGGAACGTCGGGTGATCGTCATGTCTGTCTCCTCGTGTGACTCTGTCGGTCAGGGTCCGCCGATGATGAAGAACGACGCCCGCAGAGGCATCCGGTTGAACCCTGGAAACGGGCGCGGGCCGCGTACGCAATTCCACGCACTCCGGCGCACAATCTCGGCGCGCAAAAAAAGGCCGGCGAGTGCCGGCCTTTGTCGCGGAACAAGAGTCCTCAGGCGGCGATGTCGAACTCCGCCAGCATCGAATCGTTTTCCGACGTGTCAGCGAAGCCGGCCTGCTCGCTCGCGGCCATGGCCCAGTCGGCAGCCATTTCCATGTAGGCGAAGCTCGAGCGGATGGCGCGGCGGATGGCGGCCACTTCGTTGTACTCCGGCGCGTGACCGAGCAGCGTGGCGATGATCTCCAGCGCTTCCCAGGGGTGCGTGTCGTCGTACTCGGCGTGCACGCGCAGCCAGCGCATGGCCGGGCCGCGGATGTCTTCGGGCAGCGAGTTGGCGTAGTCCTTCTTGGAGCAGACGACGCAGGACCATTCGCCGGTGGCGCCTTCCACCGCGTAGTTGGTCGCAGCCATGCCGACGGCGAGCGTGGCGCGGTCGCTGATCTGCCAGCACCAGTGGGCCAGAGCCTGCATGGTGTCGTGGCCTTCGCTGTTGCGCAGGTCGTCGACCGTCACGCCGGCCGACTTGGCCCATTCCACCCAATGGTCGGCGTGCTTCTGCTCGACGCGGATGTTGTGCATCAGGTAACGGCGCGCCATGTCGTGGCCCTGGCTCTCGCCGAAGCCGACCTTCTCCAGGTTCTTGGCCATGAAGCGCGGGAACTGCTCGATCGTGCTCCAGGTGCCGATCAGGAAGCGGCGCATCACCGGCAGCGGCAGGCGCGCATCGCGCATCAGCGAGAACAGGCGGTGGTTGACGACACGCAGCTTGTCAGGCGTGGTCTCGCGCACCACCTGCTGCAACCACTGCGGGTAGCTGTTCAGGTCCTTGAGTTCACCGCTGCGCTGGAAAGGGACGAACATGGGAGCTCCTTGGAGATCGGGTTGTTTGAAGACAAGGCAATCGATGTCTTCTAGTGTTCCCAAAGTGTCAAGGCGCCGAAGATGAGAAATACATCACGAACCACGGCCATCTCTTTGGGCGGCTGCGATATTCGGGCGGCCGCAAGCGGAGGCTTCTGCCTCAGCTCAAATAGTTCGTTAGTTGCGCCGACGGTTGCGCAGATCGGGACCGGCCAGCCGACCAGCGGCTCGTTCAGCTGAACAGACGGCGTGCGGCGAGCGAACCGGCGGCCAGGTCACGCGCGGCCAGCGCCTTGTAGCGCTCGGCCAGCTGTTCGTCGATGGCGGCGAAGGCGTGCAGGTTGAGCACATGGCCGGTGTCGTCGCAGACGTCGGCTTCCAGCTCGCGCGCCAGGCCGCGGGCGGCTTCCTGCCAGGCGGCGAAGGGTTCCATCTCAGCCGCCGTCTGCGGCACGTCGAGCGCCAGCGTCAGCTCGCGCAGCGAAGAAGCTTGCGGATCTTCGGCCAATGCGGCCTGCGGCTCGAAGCCGATCGTCAGCACCGGCGGCATGCCTTCTTCGGCTGCGGCCATCACGAGGCGGCCGGGCACGGCGCCGGGCACGAAGCCCTGGCGCAGCGCCGCCTGCTGCACGAAGCCAAGCGTCCAGCTCGCGCCGTGAGCGCGCAGCAGCACGGCCAGTTGCGCGTCGTTCTCGGCCGCGAACTGGTCCAGCTCGCGGGCGCGGGCGACCACATCCAGCATGTCCGGGAACTGCGCGAAGCCGCCGATCCCGTCCACGAAGCCTTGCAGCTTCTGCACGAACTCGCTGTATTCGATCTCATTGAGCGCGCCGCTGCGGTTGGCCATTTGCAGTCCGGCCTGGAATTCGCTGTAGCGCTGGCCGGGCAGCGGCTGTTCCCAGTCGCCGGTCTCGGCGTTCAGGCCTTCGATGTGGAAGGGCTTGGTGCCGGCGCGGCGGCTGCCGGGCAGGTGCGCGATGGCCATCTCGCCGCTGACGGGCGAATCGAGCGTGACGGTGGCGATGGCGTCGATCAACGCGTCGATGCGGGCCGAGTTGCGGCGCGGGCGGGCGATGTCGGCGATCACCGAGGTTTCGGGTTCAGCGGCGGTCCCGCCGTCCATCGACGGTTCCATGGACGGCTCCATCGAGGGTTCGACGCCGCCCTGCATCGGCACCGCCTTGCGCGGGCCGGCCTTGCGCGCGGCCCAGGCGCCCTGCCCGATCACGTACGCGAGAACCAGGCCACCCACGATGGCCAGCATGGCGGTGAGCGTCATGCCGCCTCCGCCATCGTCAACGCCTTGTCCATGTCGACCGCGACGATGCGCGAGACGCCCTGCTCCTGCATGGTCACGCCGATGAGTTGCTCCGCCATTTCCATTGCGATCTTGTTGTGCGAGATGAAGAGGAATTGAGTGCCCGCGCTCATCTGGGCGACGAGCTTGGCATAACGCTCGGTGTTGGCGTCGTCCAGCGGTGCGTCGACCTCGTCGAGCAGGCAGAACGGCGCCGGGTTGAGCTGGAAGATGGCGAACACGAGCGCGATCGCCGTGAGCGCCTTCTCGCCGCCCGAGAGCAGGTGGATGGTGCTGTTCTTCTTGCCGGGCGGCTGGGCCATGACCTGCACGCCGGCGTCGAGGATTTCGTCGCCCGTCATCACCAGCTTGGCCTGCCCGCCGCCGAAGAGCACCGGGAACATGCGGCCGAAATGCTCGTTCACCTGGTTGAAGGTGGAGCCGAGCAGGTCGCGGGTTTCGAGGTCGATCTTGTGGATGGCGTCTTCGAGCGTCTTCATGGCCGATTGCAGGTCAGCGTTCTGCGCGTCGAGGAAGGTCTTGCGTTCGCGGGCGGAGGTCAGTTCGTCCAGGGCGGCGAGGTTCACGGCGCCGAGGGCGGCGATCTCGCGGTTGATGCGGTCGATCTCGCCTTGCAGGCCGTAGAGCTTGACGGCGCCGTCCTCGATGGACTTGGCCAGCGCTTCGAGGTCGACCTCGGCGGCGCTGAGCTGCTCCATGTACTGCGCGCCGCCGAGCTGGGCGGCCTGCTCTTCGAGTTGCAGCTTGGTCAGCCGCTCGCGCAGCGGCTCCAGGCTGCGCTCGAATTCGAGGCGCTGTTCGTCCATCTTGCGCAGGCGCAGGCTCAGGTCGTCGTAGGCCGAGCGCACGGCGGCGAGCTGCTGCTCGCGCTCCATCTTGAGTTCGAGCGCTTCCTGCAAGCCGGCTTGCGCGGCGGCGTCGTCGAGCGCGGCGAGTTCGCTGATCAGCGTTTCGGCGGAGATCTTGTTGGCCTGCACCTGCTGGGCCGCCGTCTCGATCGAGCGCTGCAATTCCTGTCGGCGCGAAGCGAGCGCGCGGGCGCTGAACTGCGCCTCCTGCGCGCGGCGCTCCAGGCCGCGCAGTTGCTCGCGCGCTTCGGCGAGCTTGCGTTCGCCGGTGATCACGGCTTCGTCCAGTTCGGCGTGGCGTTCCTGCGTGGTCGCCAGCTGCATGTCGAGTTCCTCGAAGCGCGCTTCGCCCATGGCGCGGCGCTCTTGCAGCTCTTCCATCTGCGCGTCGATCTCGGCCAGTTCCTCGCCGAGCTGGCTCAGGCGGCTGCTCGCGGCTTCGGCCTGGCTGGACAGGCGCAGCAATTCGACCTGGATCGCGTGGGCGCGGTTCTGCGCCTCGGTGGCGTCGCGGCGCTCGGCGACCAGGCGCGTGCTGGCCTCGGTCAGCGCGGCCTCGGCACGCACGAGCTGGCTGCGCGAGTCTTCGGCGATCAGGCTTTGTGCGCGCAGTTCAAGGGTTAGATGTTCGATCTCCTGCGCGCGGGCCAGCAGGCCGGCAGCTTCGGAATCGGGGGCATAGAAGCTCACCGAGAACTGGCCGACGGCGTGGCCCTCGCGGGTCATGATCAGCTCGCCGTGCGTGAGCTTGTCGCGGGCGGCCAGCGCTTCGTCGAGCGACGTGGCGGTGTAGATGCCTTCGAGCCAGTCGTTGAGCAACGCCTTGAGACCGGCGTCGTCGAGGCGCAGCAGGTCGCTGAGCTTGGAGAGCGTCTCGTGCGTGTTGACGATGCCGGCTTGCGGCGTCGAATAGAAGGCCAGGCGTGCGGGTGGCGCGTCGGCGGCGAAGGCGCGGACCATCTCCAGGCGGCCGACGGACAGCGCGCCCATGCGTTCGCGCAGCGCGGCTTCGAGGGCGTTCTCCCAGCCTTGGCTGATGTGCAGCTTGGTCCACAAGCCTTGCAGCCCGTCGAGGCCGTGCTTGGCGAGCCAGGGCTTGAGCTTGCCTTCGGTCTGCACCTTCTCTTGCAGCGCCTTCAGCGCTTCGAGGCGGGCGGACAGATCGGATTGGCGGGCGGCCTGCGCGTTGGCGTCGTCCTGCGCGGTGCGGCGCTGGTCTTCGAGCTGCGGCACGCGTTCCTGCGCGTCGTGCAGGCGGGCGGCGAGCATCTCGTTTGCCTCAACGGCGGCGGCGCTCTGCGTCTTCAGCTCTTCGAGGCGCGCCATGTCGGGCAGGCCGAGCTGCTGCTTCTCAAGCGCCAGACGTTCGCGGCGGGTGCGCAAGCCGCGCTGCTGCTCATCGGTCGAACGGCTCTCGGCCGCCAGCACCTGGATCTGCTGCTGGACTTGCGCGACGACCGAGCGCTGCTCGTTCGCCCGCGTCTGCGCCGTGCGCACGGCTTCCTCGAAATTCGGCAGGCCGTGCTGCTGCTCTTCGGCCTGCGCAGCGAGCAGCTCGCTCTGCTCTTCGGCGGCGGCGATCTGCTCGGCGATGGTTTCCTGCTCGGCTTGCGCCTCGGTGGAGCGCTCTTCCCACTGCGTGCTCTGCGCCTGCAATTCGACCAGGCGCGCCTGCACGCGATTGCGGCCTTCGACCACGTAGCGGATGCGCTCTTCCAGCCGGCTCACGGCCAGCTGCGCTTCGGCATAACGGCCTTGTTCAGCGTGCAGGTCGTCGCCGGCCTTGTAGTGGGCCTGGCGGACGGTTTCCAGCTCGGCTTCGACCTGGCGCAGCTCGGCCAGCCGGGCTTCCAGCGCGTTCGTGGCTTCGAGGTGCGCGGTCTTGACGCGGGCTTCTTCACCGGCGGCGTCGCGGTGCTTCAGGAACCAGAGCTGGTGCAGCTTGGTCGTGCCGGCTTCCTGCAAGGAGCGGTAGCTCTGCGCCACCTCGGCCTGCTTCTCCAGCTTCTCGAGGTTGTTGTTCAGCTCGCGCAGGATGTCATCCACGCGGGTCAGGTTCTCGCGGGTGTCCTTGAGGCGGTTCTCCGTCTCGCGGCGGCGCTCCTTGTATTTGGAGACGCCGGCGGCTTCTTCGAGGAACAGGCGCAGCTCTTCCGGCTTGCTCTCGATGATGCGGCTGATCGTGCCCTGGCCGATGATGGCGTAGGCGCGCGGGCCCAGGCCCGTGCCAAGGAACACGTCCTGCACGTCGCGGCGGCGCACGGGCTGGTTGTTGATGAAGTAGCTGCTCGTGCCTTCACGCGTGAGCACGCGCTTGACGGCGATCTCGGCGAACTGGTTCCACTGGCCGCCGGCGCGCGCGTCCTCGTTCGAGAAGATCAGCTCCACGCTGGCGCGGCTCGCCGGCTTGCGGTTGCCGCTGCCGTTGAAGATCACGTCCTGCATGGATTCGCCACGCAGCTCGCTCGCCTTGCTTTCGCCCAGCACCCAGCGCACCGCATCCATGATGTTGGACTTGCCGCAGCCGTTCGGCCCGACAACGCCCACGAGCTGCCCGGGGAGCTGGAAGTTGGTGGGCTCCGCGAAGGACTTGAAACCCGCCAGCTTGATCGAATTCAGACGCATTGAGTTCGCTATCTAAACCGTTGATTCATTTGCAGAAAAGCCCCTCTGAAGGGGCCTACATTGGGGTCGGATGATACCATTCGCCCTTCAATAAAAAGCCGATCCATCATGGCCAAGACTCCTGCAAAGACCGCTGCCAAAGCCGCCCCCAAAACTGCCGAGAAAGCTGCCGCAAAAAGCAGCACCAAGAAGCTGCCCAAGACGACGATGAAGTCCGCGCCCAAGATGCGCGAGATGCCGCCCAACCCGCCGTCTCGGCCGAGCAAGGAACTGCACGTCTTCCCCAACCCCGCGCCCGAGCGCGACTACGTGATCCAGTTCCAGGTGCCCGAGTTCACCTGCCACTGCCCGCTGACCGGCCAGCCCGACTTCGCCCACTTCGTGATCGACATGATCTGCGACCAGTACTGCATCGAGCTGAAGAGCCTGAAGATGTACTTCTGGAGCTACCGCGATGAAGGCGCGTTCCATGAGAAGGTGACCAACACCATCATGGAAGACATCATCAAGGTGACGGACCCGCGCTACATCCGCATCACGGCCAAGTGGTACGTGCGCGGCGGGATCTACACGAACGTGGTGACGGAGCACCGAAAGAAGGGGTGGAAGCCGCAGCCGCGCGTGGATCTGCCCTCCTTTGAGATGCAGACCGGCCTGATCTAAAGAAGTCGCGTATTCGCCAGATAGCGGGGACGCTGTCTGGCGTGCGTGCCCTGCTCGTACGCATAACCCAGCGAGAGCAGCAGGTTCTCGCTCCACGCCCGGCCGACGAAGGACAAGCCCATCGGCAGGCCGTGCACCAGGCCGGCCGGCACCGTGAGGTGCGGGTAGCCGGCGACGGCGGCGGGGGTCGAGAAGCTTGCGCCGAAATGGTCGGCGTTGATGGGGTCGGTCAGCCAGGCCACGCCGCCGGTCGGGGCGATGATGGCGTCGAGCTTGTGCGTGTCCAAGGCCTTGTCCAGGCCGTTCGCGCGCGAGCCCTCAGCGCATTGCTTCAGTGAATCCAGGTATTCCTTGGAGTCGAGGCCGCCGAGCTTGTCGGCGCGCTCGAAGAGTTCCTGACGAAACCACGGCATTTCCTCATGCGCGTGGGCCTTGTTGAAGGCGATCACATCGGACAGGGTCTGAATGCGATGACCCGGGGCGAAGGTCTTGAGCCATTGCGCCAGATCGGTCTTCAATTCATACAGCAGCACGTTCAGTTCGCCCTCACCGTAAGCCGGCTGCGCCAGGTCGATGGGATCGACGATCTCGGCGCCAAGTTCACGCAGGCGCCGGATCGCCGCCTCGATCACGGCATCGGCTTCGTCGTAGCCGGTGAAGAAGTTGCGGGCCACGCCCAGGCGCTTGCCTTTGAGGGCCTGCGGGTCCAGAACCAGCGCATCGGGCTTCTTCTCGCACAGCGCGGCATAGAGCAGCGCGCAATCGACCACCGAGCGAGCCATCGGGCCTGCCGTGTCCTGCGTGTGGGAGATGGGGATGATGCCGTCGCCGCTGATCCGGCCGACGGTGGGCTTCAAGCCAACGAGGCCGCAGATCGAGGACGGTGAAACGATGGAGCCGTCCGTCTCCGAACCGACAGCGAACGGCGCAAGTTCCGCAGCCACGGCCGCCGCCGAGCCCGAGCTGGAGCCGCTGGTGTTGCGGTCCAGCGCGTACGGGTTGCGCGTCAGCCCGCCTCGCCCGCTCCAGCCACTGGTCGAGCGCGTGGAGCGGATGTTGGCCCACTCGCTGAGATTGGTCTTGCCGAGGATGAGCGCGCCGGCGGCGCGCAACTGCTTGACCAGCGTCGCATCCCGCGCTGCATGCAAACCCGCCAACGCCAGCGAACCCGCCGTGGTCTGCATGCGATCGCCGGTGGCAATGTTGTCCTTCAGCAGCACCGGCAGGCCATGGAGCGGCCCGCGCAGATGCCCGGAGCGCCGCTCGTCGTCGAGCTGCTTGGCCAGGGCGCGTGCCTCAGGGTTGAGTTCCAGGATGCTGTTGACCTTCGGCCCCGTGCGATCCATTCCTTCAATGCGCTTCAGGTACGCATCGAGCAAATGGACGGCACTCAGCTGACCGGAGGCCAGGTCGGCTGCCAGCTCGGCGGCCGATTTCTCGGTCAACGCGGTCAGCTCCGTCTTGGCGTTAGCGGTCAACGGCAGCGCAGCAGCGGCACCGGAGGCGAGAAGCAATGTTCGGCGTTTCATCATGGCGGACAGGATAGAGAAGAGGTATCGGGCGCGCAGCCCGGGCTTGCGAGGATGTGGCGCCGAGCTTCAGCGCACCATCACGGGTGATCGGCGCCAATCGTCGAAGCTGGCGCTGACCATGGTGGCCGGCTTCACGCTGGCCATGTAGTGCCGGAGCGTGGCGTCGAATTCCTTCAGCCGATCGAGGCAGGCGCTCTTGCGCGACCAGCCGACGAAGACCTGCGCCTCCGCCACGAAGGGCTTGAGCACCTCGAACTTCGCCTCCTGCCCGCTCGTGATCAGGTAGGTCACGGCCGGATAGTGAGGCGAAATGAAGTAGTCGAAGCGCTTGGCTTCCAACTTGCTGAAGTTTTCGTGGATGCCGGGCCCCTCCTCCGCCTTCAGCTGCCGGGCGACGAATTCATCGAGCCCGCCGCCGAAGCGCGTGCCCCGCGTGACGCCGCCCTTGAGTCCGCGCAGCGACTCCCGGCCTGAGAAGCTCTTGATCCCGTCGCCCTTGCGCACGAACACCGACGTTGGATTGGCGAAGATCGGCGTCGGCGCGTAGGCGAGGAAGGCCTCGCGCTCCGGCGTGCGCTTGAGCTCGGCAATGATGTCCACCTCGCCGATCTCCGCACCGTGCAGCAGCCGCACAAAGGGGCCGGTGTAGCGCAACTCGTAGGGCAGCTTCATCGTCAGCAGCACGGTCAGCACCACATCGACGCTGGCCCCGCGCAGGGTCTTGCCGTCGTACCAGGCGAACGGCGGGAATTCAGGATCGGCACTGACGACGACGCGGCGACATTCCCCCGCCGCTTGCGCGCCGACGCCGCAGGTCAGGCTCGAAGCCACGGCCGCTGCGATCCCCAGACGAGACCATTTCATGAGTACGCCCACTCCTCACTCACTCGTGACCGACTTGCGCGGTCTCAGGCCTGCCCTCGTCCTATGATCCTGCCATCATTTCCGAGGCGGAGCCCATCCTTGAATCCCCGACTGCGACTTTTGCAGCCCTACCCCTTCGAGCGCCTGCGCCAGCTCAATGCCAGCGTGACGCCGAATCCGGCTTTTCGATTCATCAGCCTGGGCATCGGCGAGCCCAAGCATGCGGCGCCCACTTTGGTGCAGCAGGCGCTGGCGGACAGCTTCTCTCGCCTATCCGCCTACCCGGCCACGGCCGGCGAGCCCGCGTTGCGCGAAGCGACCAGCGCCTGGCTGGAGCGCCGCTATGGCCTGAAGGTCGACCCGGCCAAACAGGTGCTGCCCGTCAACGGCTCGCGCGAAGCGCTGTTCGCCATCGCGCAGACCGTGGTCGACAGCAGTCGCGCCGGCGCCACGGTGGTCTGTCCGAATCCGTTCTATCAAATCTACGAGGGCGCCGCCCTGCTGGCCGGCGCGCAGCCCGTCTTCGCCAACAGCGACCCAGCCCGCAACTTCGCCGTGGATTGGTCGCAGATCGACGCCGCGACCTGGGCGAAGACGCAACTGTTGTATGTGTGCTCACCCGGCAACCCGACGGGCGCCGTGATGCCTTTGGAAGAGTGGAAGACGCTCTTCGCGCTTTCCGATGAGCACGGCTTCGTGATCGCCTCGGATGAGTGCTACTCGGAGATCTATTTCCGAGAAGAGGCGCCGCTGTCGGGACTCGAAGCCGCCGCCAAGCTCGGCCGCCACGACTTCAAGAACCTGATCGCGTTCACGAGCCTCTCCAAGCGCAGCAACGTGCCCGGCCTGCGCGCCGGTTTCGTGGCCGGCGATGCGGCGCTGATCCAGCAGTTTCTCCTCTACCGCACGTACCACGGCAGCGCGATGAACCCGATGGTTCAAGCCGCCTCCGTCGCCGCGTGGAACGACGAAGCACACGTGATCGCCAACCGCGACGCCTACCGCGCCAAGTTCGCCGCCGTGACGCCCTTGCTGGCCGAAGTGCTCGACGTCGCCCTGCCCGACGCGGGCTTCTACCTCTGGGCCGGCGTGCCCACAACAGTGCTCGGCGGCGACGACATCGCCTTCGCCACGCAGCTGCTCGCTCAATACAATGTCCAGGTCCTGCCCGGCAGCCTGCTCGCCCGTGAGGCCCACGGCGTGAACCCGGGCGCCGGCCGCATCCGCATGGCCCTCGTGGCCGAGACGGCGGAGTGCCTCGAAGCCGCCCAGCGCATCCATCAATTCACACGCAACCTCCAAGCGTCATGACCACACAACTGCAATCCATCATCGAAACCGCCTGGGACAACCGCACCAGCCTGCAAGCCACGGCCGAGCTGCGCGACGCTGTCGAGCACGTGATCGCCCAGCTCGACAGCGGCGCCCTGCGTGTGGCCGAGCGCCAGGCCGTCGGCCAGTGGACCGTGCACCAGTGGGTCAAGAAGGCCGTGCTGCTGTCCTTCCGCCTGAACGACAACAAGCTGATGGGCGAAGGCGACCTGACCTTCTTCGACAAGGTGCCCAGCAAGTACGGCACGATGAACGAAGACGCCATCCGCGCCAGCGGCGTGCGCGTGGTGCCGCCGGCCGTCGCTCGCCGCGGCAGCTTCCAGGCCAAGAACGTGGTGCTGATGCCCTCCTACGTGAACATCGGCGCCTACGTGGACGAAGGCACGATGGTCGACACCTGGGCCACCGTCGGCTCCTGCGCGCAGATCGGCAAGCACGTGCACCTCAGCGGCGGCGTCGGCATCGGCGGCGTGCTGGAGCCCTTGCAAGCCAACCCGACGATCATCGAAGACAACTGCTTCATCGGCGCCCGCTCGGAAGTGGTCGAAGGCGTGATCGTGGAAGAGAACTCGGTCATTTCGATGGGCGTGTACATCGGCCAGAGCACCCCGATCTACGACCGCGAAACCGGCGAGACCACCTACGGCCGCGTGCCCGCCGGCTCGGTGGTGATCAGCGGCAGCCTGCCCAAGGACGGCGGCCGCTACAGCCTGTACGCAGCGATCATCGTGAAGAAGGTCGACGCGGGAACCCGCGCAAAAACCAGTATCAATGAGTTGCTCCGCGCTTAAATAACGGTCCATTCGATCGCACAATCCGGCCGATAAATCCGAGCGACAAAAACGAGGGGAGTGGCATGAGCGGTGGAAACATGGAGCGCATCCTGCGCCTGATGGCTGAGAAGGGTGCATCGGACTGCTTCCTCTCCGCCAGCATGCCCGTGCTGGTCAAGCTCAACGGCCAGATGGTGCAGCTCTCCGACCAGGCGCTCACGCCGGGCCAGCCCAAGCAGCTGATCGCCGAGGTGATCGACGCCAAGGCGCTGGAGGAACTGGAGCGCGAAGGTGAGCTGAACATGGCCGTCTCCGTTCCCAAGGTCGGCAGCTTCCGGCTGTCCGGCTTCCGCCAGCGCGGCTCGGTGGCCGCCGTGTTCCGCCACATCCCGCACAAGATCCCGACGATCGAGAGCCTGAACCTGCCCTCGATCCTGGGCAAGCTCGTGCAGGAGAAGCGCGGCCTGATCCTGATGGTGGGCGCCACCGGCACCGGCAAGAGCACCACGCTCGCGGCCATGCTGGAAACGCGCAACCAGAACATGGCGGGCCACATCCTCACCATCGAGGATCCGCTGGAATTCCTCTTCCAGAACAAGAAGTCGCTGGTCAACCAGCGCGAGGTCGGCCGTGACACGCAGTCGCTGCACATCGCGCTGAAGAACGCGCTGCGCCAGGCGCCGGACTGCATCCTGATCGGCGAGATCCGCGACCGCGAGACCATGACGGCGGCGATCTCCTACTCGCTCTCGGGCCACCTCGTGCTCGCCACCCTGCACGGCAACAACACCTACCACGCACTGAACCGCGTGCTGTCCTTCTATCCGCCGGACGCGCGCCCCGCCCTGCTCAACGACATGGCGGCGGGCCTCAAGGCCATCGTCTCCCAGCGCCTCGTGCGCGCCGTGGCCGGCGGCCGCGTGCCGGTGATCGAGGTGCTGCTCAACACCAAGCTGATCTCCGAGCTGATCGAGCGCGGCGACTTCAACGGCGTGAAGGAGGCGATGGAGAAGTCCATGGCCGAGGGCTCGCAGTCGTACGAAGAGCACTTCGCCACCCTCATCAACGAAGGCACGATCACCCGCGAGGAAGGCCTGATGTTCGCCGACTCGCCGACCAACCTGCTCTGGCGCCTGCAGAACGACGGGCCCGGCAAGAAGAGCGACAAGCCGCAGGAAGAAGAGCCGGCGGACGACGACGCCAACTTCACCGAGATCACGTTGGACGTGCACAACGACGGGACTTGATCTGCTCGGTTCTCCGGGGCTTTCGCTGCGCTAAAGTGCGCCGCGATTGCTTCAGGGAGAACAAAGAGAATGAAGACGTCCTTGTTCAGGCGCGGCGCCGTGCTGCTGGGCCTGACCCTTGCTGCCTTGGCCCTTCCGGTCACAGCAGCGGCCGGCGAGCGCTGCACAGTCAGCAAGCTCGAGATGCCCGTGACCATGGTCGGCGCCCGCCCGGTGGTCAAGATCGGCATCAACGGCACGCAGATTCCCGTGCTCGTCGACAGCGGTGCGTTCTTCAGCTTTCTCTCGCCGGCGGCGGCGGACCAGCTCAAGCTGCGGCTGCGCTACCTGCCCTTCAACATGCGCATCGAAGGCCTGGCCGGCGAGGTGGAGGCACGGCTGACCGTCGTCGAGCACATGCAGCTCGAGGGCGGCGAGATCCCGAACATCGATTTCATCGTCGGCGGCAACGAGATCGGCGCGGGTGCGATGGGCATCCTCGGCCGAAACATCCTCACGCTGGCCGATGTCGAATTCGACCTCGCCAACGGCGTGATCCGCCTGTTCTTCCCCAAGGGCGACTGCAGTGAGACCTCCTTCGCCTACTGGGCCGGTGACAAGCCCTATGTCGTCCTGCCCTTGCTGCGTGACGACCGGCGCTCCCTTCGCCCGGAGATCCGCGCCGTGGCGCAGGTGAACGACCGCAAGATCAAGGTGATGTTCGACAGCGGGGCCTACTCCTCCATGCTCTCGCTCTCTGCCGCCAGGAGCGCCGGCATCAAGCCCGAACAGATGACACCGATCGGCGAAACCCGCGGAGCCGGCAAGGGCACCCTCAAGACCTGGAGCACCACGCTGGACCGCTTCGCACTCGGCGACGAACAGATCTCCAACATCCGCATGTTCGTCTCCGACATGGACCTGAACGACGAGGACATGCTGCTCGGCGCCGACTTCTTCCTGGCGCACCGCATCTACGTGTCGAAAGCGCAGCGGCGGATGTACTTCACCCACAACGGCGGGCCGGTGTTCGCGCTGAGCGCGCAGGCGATCGCGCAGGCGAAGGCTGCCGAGCCCGTCGCGCCGGCGTCCGCGGCTTCCCCGATGCCCGCCGCATCGGCAGCATCCAACACGGCTGCCGCCGAAGCCGATCCCGCGCTCGACGCCGCCGGCTACGCGCGCCGCGGTGCCGGCCACGCGGCCCGGCATGACTACCCCGCTGCCCTCGCCGACCTGAATCGCGCCTGCGCCCTGGCCCCGGACCAGCCCGACTATCTCGTGCAACGCGGCGTCGTGCATCTGGCGCTCCGCCAGGGCCGCGAAGCCCGTCAGGATTTCGACGCCGCGCTCCAGCTCGATCCGCATCACGCCGAGGCGCTGCTGCACCGCGCCGCGATGCAGCCCACCAGCACCGGCGGCGAAGCCGCGCTCGCCGACCTGAAGACGCTGGACGCCACGCTGCCGCCTCAGGCCGCCGAGCGCCGGCAGATGGCCCGCATCTACGAGCGTTTCGATCGCACGCCGGAGGCCATCGTCCAGCTGACCCACTGGGCCGCCACGCGCGAGACCGACATCGACCTGCCGACCGTGCTGAGCCTGCGCTGCACCTTGCGGATGAAACTCGGCGCCGAGCTCGACGAGGCCCTCAAGGATTGCGACCGTGCCGTGCGCGCCGACGGCAAGAACCCCGCCTTCCGCGAAGGCCGCGGCCTGTTGCGCCTCAAGCGCGGCGAACTCGACCGGGCGCTGTCGGATTTCGACAAGGCGCTGGAGCTCAAGGCCGACCTGCCCTGGTCGCTCTACGGCCGCGGCATCGTGCGCGGCCAGCGCGGGCAGACCGACGCCGCCCGTGCCGACCTGGAGGCGGCACGCAAGCTGCTGCCCAAGCTCGACGCCGAGGTGTCGAAATTCGGACTACCCCCACCATGAAGAGGCGCTCCTTGTTCCGAAAATCCGTGATGTCTCTGGGCCTCGCGGCCTCCGCGCTGGCCCCGCTCGCCGCTTCGGCGGCGGAGGCCTGCACCGCCTCGCAGCTCGAAATGCCGATCGAGATGGTCGGCCATCGCGCGATCGTGAAGGTCAGCATCAACGGCACGCCCGCGCGCCTGCTGGTGGACAGCGGCGCCTTCTTCAGCCAGCTTTCGCCGGCCCTGGCCAACCAGCTCAAGCTCAAGCTCGGCGAGCTGCCCGTCAACGTGGGCATCGAAGGCGTGACGGGCGAGATGGAAGCGCGTCTGACCACCGTCGAGCACTTGCAGATCCAGGGTTCCGAGATTCCCAACGTCCAGTTCATCGTCGGCGGCAACGAGCCGGGCGCCGGCGCCCAGGGCCTGCTGGGTCGCAACCTGCTGACCAACGCAGACATCGAGTACGACCTCGCCAACGGCACGATCCGTCTGTTCTTCCCGAAGGGCGACTGCAGCGAGGCCTCGTTCGCCTACTGGGCCGGCGACAGGCCTTACGCCGTGCTGCCGCTGATGCGTGAAGACACCCGAAAGCGCAACAACAAGCGTCCGCCGATCCGCGCCTTTGCCACCCTCAATGGCGAACGCATCGAGGTGCTGTTCGACACCGGCGCGCCCACCTCGCTGCTCGCCTATTCCGCAGCGAAGCGGGCCGGCGTCACGAAGGAGCAGATGAAGGCGCAGGGCCTGATTCACGGCGTCGGGCAAGGCAGCGTGAGCGCGTGGGACGCCAAGTTCGACAGCTTTGCCCTCGCCGAGGAGCGCATCGCCAACGTCCACCTGGAGGTGGCCGACGTGGACCTGCACGACGCCGAGATGCTCATCGGCGCGGACTTCTTCCTCGCTCATCGCATCTACGTGTCGCGACTGCAGCAGCGCATGTACTTCACGCACAACGGCGGGCCGGTGTTCGCGCCCGACGCCCCGGCCGCGCCCTCCGCCGCCAGAGGCGGTGAACGCCTGCCCGATGCCGCCGCCTACGCGCGCCGCGGCGCCGGCAGCGCCGCGCGGCACGACTACGCGGCGGCCCTGGCGGATCTCGACCAGGCCTGCGCGCTCGCGCCGGACCAGCCCGACTATCTCGTGCGCCGCGGCGGCGTGCACCTGGCGCTGCACCAGGTCCGCGAAGCGCTGGCCGACTACGACGCCGCCCTCCGGCTCGACCCCAAGCTGACCGAGGCGCTGCTGAGTCGCGCCGAGCTCCAGCCCGTTCGCACCGGCCGCGACGCCGCGCTGGCAGACCTGAAGACGCTGGATGCCGCCCTGCCCCCGCAGGCGCCCGAGCGGCTGCGCATGGCCCAGATCTACGTGCATTTCGAGCAGCCGCGCGAGGCCATCGCCGAGCTGACGCACTATGCGGCCACGCGCGAGACCGACGTCCACTTGCCCGAGATGCTGAGCTGGCGGTGCAGCCTGCGCACGCAGCTCGGCATCGAACTCGACCAGGCCCTGGCCGACTGCGACCGCGCCATCGACGCCGACGGCAAGAACGTCTACTACCGAGAGAACCGCGGCCTGCTGCGCCTCAAGCGCGGTGAGCCGGACCGCGCGCTGGCAGATTTCGACAAGGCGCTGGAGCTCAAGGCCGACGCGCCCTGGGCGCTGTACGGCCGGGCCATCGTGCGCCGTCAGCGTGGTCAGACCGAGGCCGGCCGCGTCGATCTCGACGCAGCGCGAAAGCTGCGGCCGCAGGTCGATTCGCAACTGGCAAAGTTCGGGCTGCCAAGCCCGGGTTGAAAGGGAGAGCAGAAATGGAAGCATCCATCTACAGCCGTTGCTGTGCGGCGTTGTGCCTGGCCTTGGCGCCGCTGGCGGCCGGCGCTGCCGAATCCTGCAGTCTCAGCGGACTGGAATTGCCCATCACGATGATCGGCTCGCGCGCCGTCACCAAGATCGGTATCAACGGACAGCAGGTGCCGATGACCGTGGACAGCGGCGCGTTCTTCAGCTCGCTCACGCCGTCTGCAGCCGAACAATTGCACCTCGAGCGCCGCGAGCTGCCGTTCGGCTATCGGATCAAGGGGCTTGTCGGCGAGGTGGAAAACGCCTACCGGGTCATGGTCGACAAGGTGGTGCTGGCGGACGGTGAGCTGCCGAACGTGGAGTTCATCGTCGGTGGCAACGAGATCGGCGCCGGCACGAAAGGCCTGCTCGGCCGCAACTTCCTGTCCATGGCCGACATCGAATACGACCTGGCCCACGGGATGATCCGGATCATCTTCCCGCAGGGCGACTGCAAGCCTGAGCAGCTGGCCTACTGGGCAGGCAACCAGCCGGTGGTGGAACTGAAGTTGCTGCGCGACCTGCACGACCCGAAGCGACCCGCGCTGCGCGCCGAAGCCAAGGTCAACGACTACGAGCTTCGCGTGCTGTTCGACACCGGCGCGCAATCGCAGCTCACACTCGCCGCCGCCCGCAAAGCCGGCATCGCCAAGGAGCAGATGACGCCCGCCGGCAAGATGTACGGCATCGGTGAAGGTCGGGCGGATGCCTGGACCGCGCCACTGCAACGCTTCGCGATCGGCGGCGAGGAAGTCCGCGACATCCGCATGCGCGTCGGCGATTTTTCGGACGGCGACTTCGACATGCTGCTGGGCGTCGATTTCTTCCTCGCCCACCGCATCTATGTCTCCAAGAGCCTGAAGCGCATGTTCCTCACGCACAACGGCGGGCCCGTCTTCGCACTCAGCGCCACGCCGGGCAACGCAGCGCGGCCCCCGGCCGATGCTGCGAACGAGGCGGCGCTGGACGCCGCCGGCTATCAGCGCCGCGCCGCAGCCAGCGCAGCGCGCAAGGACTACGCCGGAGCCCTCAGCGACCTGGAGCGCGCCTGCAGCATGGCTTCGCAGGACGCGGGATGCTTCGCCCAGCGGGGCCAGGTCCACCTGGCGCTGCGCCAGGGGCGCGAAGCGCTGCAGGACTTCGACACGGCGCTCAAGCTCGATCCCAAGCAGCCCGACGCACTGCTGCTGCGCGCCGGCATGCGCCCGACCACGGAACGCGAAGCCGCCTTGTCGGATTTGAAGACCCTGGACGGCGTGCTGCCCGCCCAGGCGGTCGAGCGCTTCCAGATGGCCCGCCTGTATTCACGCTTCGACCAGCCAGGGGAAGCCCTGGCCGAGCTCACGCAGTGGATCTCCACACGCCAGACCGATATCAACCTGCCGTCGGCCTTGAACTGGCGTTGCGCCATGCGGGTCCGGTCCGGCACCGAGCTGGACGAGGCGCTCGCGGACTGCAATCGCGCCGTTCAGGCCGACAAGACCAATCCCGGCTATCTCGAAACCCGCGCCCTCCTGCAATTGCGGCGCGGGCAGGCCGAGCCGGCCCTTGCCGATTTCGACCAGTCGCTGGCGTTGAAGCCCGGCGTGGCGATGGTGCTGTACGGCCGCGGTATCGCCCACGCCCGACTCGGTCACGCCGACGCGAGCCGGGCCGACCTCGACGCCGCCCGCAAGCTGCGCCCGCAGATCGACGCCGAGGCGCAGAAGCTGGGCCTGACGCCGCCGGGCTGACCGCCCCATCGGCGACAATCGGGGGATTGCTCACCGAATCCCCATGAATCTCCTGACCTGCATTGAAGCCCAGGCCGCCCGCTTAGAAGAAGCGGGCGTTTCGTTTGGGCATGGGACGACCAACGCCTTCGACGAAGCCGCGTGGCTCGTGCTCTGGTCGGTCGGACTGCCGCTCGACGCTTTGGACGAGCACGAGCAGCAGGAACTGACCCCTGAGCAGCAGGCCAAGGCGGAGGCCCTGGTGGCCGAGCGCATCGCCACCCGCAAGCCCGCCGCCTACCTCACGAAGGAGGCCTGGCTGCAAGGCGTGCCCTTCTACGTGGACGAACGCGCCATCGTGCCACGCAGCTTCGTCGCCGAGCTGATCGCCGATGCGAGCATCGACGCCTGGCTTTCGGACCAGACCGAGCGCGTGCTCGACCTCTGCACCGGCAACGGCTCTCTGGCCGTGCTGGCGGCGATGGCTTGGCCCGACGTCAGCGTGGATGCGATCGACCTGAGCCCGGACGCCCTCGAAGTGGCGCGCATCAACGTGGATCGCCACGGTTTCCAGGACCGCATCACGCTGCTGCAAGGCGACGGCCTCAAGCCCGCCGAAGGTCGCCGTTATGACCTGATCCTCTGCAACCCGCCCTACGTCAACAGCGGCTCAATGGCCAAGCTGCCCGCCGAGTACCGCGCCGAGCCCGAGCTCGCGCTGGCCGGCGGCGCTGACGGCATGGACTTCGTCCGCCAGCTGCTGGCCGATGCGCCGGCGCACTTGACGGAGCACGGCGTGCTGGTCCTGGAGATCGGCAACGAGCGCGAATTCTTTGAAACCGCATTCCCTGAACTTGAAGTGGCGTGGATGGAAACCAGCTCTGGCGAAGACCAGGTGCTGCTCCTCACGCGCGAAGCCTTGACCGCCTCCCGATAAATGATCACGCTCCAAAACATCACGCTGCGTCGCGGCACCAAGATCGTCCTGGACGACGCCAGCGTCACGCTGCAACCCGGCGAAAAGATCGGCCTCGTGGGCCGCAACGGCGCCGGCAAGTCGAGCCTCTTTGCACTGCTGACCGATCGCCTGCAAAGCGACAAGGGCGACGTGATGATTCCGCGCCAGTGGGCCGTCGGCGAAGTGGCGCAGAACATGCCCGAGACGGACATGCCGGCCACCGACTTCGTGCTGGAAGGCGACGTGCGCCTGATGGCCGCGCAGAAGGCACTGGCCGACGCCGAAGCCGCCGAGGACGGCCACGCGATGGCCGACGCCCACGGCATGCTGATGGATGCCGGCGCCTTCGACGCCCGCCCGCGCGCCCAGGCGCTGCTGATGGGCCTGGGCTTCAAGGGCGCGCAGGTGGATGCCCCGGTGAACAGCTTCTCCGGCGGCTGGCGCATGCGCTTGCAGCTGGCCCGTGCGCTGATGTGCCCGGCCGACCTGATGCTGCTGGACGAGCCGACCAACCACTTGGACCTGGACGCGCTCGTGTGGCTGGAAGCCTGGCTGCAACGCTACGACGGCACGCTGATCATCATCAGCCACGACCGCGAATTCCTCGACGCGATCACCAAGGTCACGATCCACCTCGATGACGCCAAGCTGCACCGTTATGGCGGCAACTACACGGCGTTCGAGAGCATGCGCGCCGAGCGCATGGTGCTGCAACAGGCCGCCTTCGAGAAGCAGCAGGACCGCATGGCGCACCTGCAGAAGTTCATCGACCGCTTCAAGGCCAAGGCCAGCAAGGCCAAACAGGCGCAGAGCCGCGTGAAGGCGCTGGAGCGGATGGAAAAACTGGCGCCGGTGCTGACGGCGTCGGACTTCTCGTTCGAGTTCCGCGAGCCGGTGTCGCTGCCGAACCCGATGCTGATGTTCGACGAGGTCGCGTGCGGCTACGAGGTCGACGGCACCGAGAACATCATCGTGCGCGGCATCGACCGCTCGGTTCTGGCCGGCCAGCGCATCGGCATCCTGGGCGCCAACGGCCAGGGCAAGTCCACGCTGGTGAAGACCGTGGCACGCATGCAGCGCGCGATGGGCGGCAAGATCACCGAGGGCAAGGGCCTCTCCATCGGCTACTTCGCCCAGCAGGAAATGGACGTGCTGCGGCCCGATGAAGGTCCGCTGATGCACATGATCCGCCTGGCCAAGGAGGTGAGCCCGAGTGCACGCGAGCAGGAGTTGCGCGACTTCCTCGGGCAGTTCCGCTTCGTCGGCGACATGGTGAACCAGGCCGTCGGCAGCCTCTCCGGCGGCGAGAAGGCGCGCCTGGTGCTGGCGATGCTCGTGTGGCAGCGCCCCAACCTGCTGCTGCTGGACGAACCGACGAACCACCTGGACCTGAACACGCGTGAAGCGCTCTCGATGGCGCTGAACGAGTTCGAGGGCACGGTGATGCTGGTCAGCCATGATCGCGCGTTGCTGCGCGAGGTCTGCGACGAGTTCTGGCTGGTGACGGGCGGCAAGGTCGGCCCGTTCGACGGCGACTTGGACGACTACCAGAAGTGGCTGCTCGATCAGTCGAAGGAAGCGGCCAAGGCGGCGAAGGAAGCGGCGAAGAAGGCGGCTTCTGCGCCCGCTGCGGCGCCTGCGCCGGTCGTCGAAGTGGTGGTGGCCCCGCCGCCGCCCGCCCCTGTCCCCATCGCGCCGCGCGAAGATCGCAAGGCTGCCGGACAGGCGCGCATGCGGCTGGCCGAGCAGACCAAGCCGATGCGCAAGGAGATGGAGGGTATCGACGCCAAGCTGAACCAGCTGGCCGCCGAGCGCGAGAAGCTCGAAGCGCGGCTGGCGGAAGGCGCGGCGCCGCCGGCAGAGATCGTCGACATCGGCAAGCGGCTCAAGGCCATCCACGATTCGCTCGAAGCGGCCGAGGCGCGCTGGCTCGAACTCAGCGAAGAGATCGAGGCGATCCAGGCCTCGGCCTAACTTCGGGAATCAGCGCAGCGAACCCGCCAGGCGCGGGTCGTCCACGAGGGTGAAGTCGAAGCCGTCCTTGCGGATCTGCTCGATCACCTCGGGCAGCTTGGCCAGCGTGTTCGGGTGGATCTCGTGCATCAGCACGATGCCACCGCGCCGCGCCCGCACGGCCGAGGCCACGTGACCGACGAAATCGCTGCGGAACTGCGACAGCACGCCGCAGGACAGCGCCTCGTGCGCGTCCACGCTGCCGGTGCGATCAAAGGCCCAGTCGCAGGTGTCCACGTGCCAGCCGACGATGCGGTAGCCCTGCTCGTGCAGCAGCGCGTTGCCCGTGCACGATGAGTTGCCGTAGGGGTAGCGGAAGATCTTCAGCGGCCCGCCCTCGGCCGGCATCGGCGCCAGGCCGCGCAGGATGTCGTCGCGCTGCGCTGCGTCGGCGATGTCGTGGAAGTTCGGGTGCGACCACGAGTGGCTGCCGATCAGGTGCTTGGCGGCCAGCACCTTGGCGACCAGCTCCGGGTGCTGCTGCATCTTCTCGCCGATGAAGAAGAAGGTGGCGTGGATCTGGTAGTGATCCAGCACGGCGAGGATCTGCTCGGTGCGCTCGGGGTCGGGACCGTCGTCAAAGCTCAGCGCGACCAGGCCCGAGGGCGGCGCGGTGGTGATGTCGGACTCGAAGCGGCATTGGCGCTTGAGTTCTTCGGGCTCGACCGTGAGCCGCTCGTAGAGGCGCGTCAAATGGGCTTTGCGAATCTGCGCATGCGGATGTTCGGCGACCGGCGCGGACGCAGCCGATGCAGGGGTCGCCGGCACCGCAGGCGCATCCGCCGCACTCGCCATAACGCACAAGCCCAGCGCAGCCAGCAACGCTGCGGCATCTCTCCAACCGCGCATCATCGAGCGATCAGCACCGCAGCCACGGCCAACGCCGCCGGCACCGCCTGCACGAACAGGATCTTCTTGCCCACCGTCGCCGCGCCGTAGACGCCGGCCACGATCACGCAGCCCAGGAAGAACAGCTGCGCCGGCACGTCGCCGCGGCAGAGCCCCCACGCCAGGCCCGCAGCCAGGAAGCCGTTGTACAGCCCCTGGTTCGCCGCCAGCACCTTGCTGGCCTCGGCAAACGCCGGGTCGAGGCGGAACACCTTGCGCCCGAGCGGCTTGGTCCAGAAGAACATCTCCAGCACCAGGAAGTACAGGTGCAGCAAGGCCACGAGGGCCACCAGCGCTTGAGCCAGCATCGTCATTTCTTGTTCGCTTTCTTCGTTCTGTCCGCGTTCTGTCCGATTTCTTCGGCATGTGGAATGCCCATATAGATTGTGTGCAATTAACTTGAGAACTACATTGTCTACCCATGACACGCGCCAAGCCTACCCGCAAGCCAGCCGCCGGCAAAGATGCCTGGCTGCAACTGGACAGCCAGCTGTGTTTCGCCCTGTATTCCAGCTCGCTGGCGATGACCAAGATCTACAAGCCGCTGCTCGAGCCGCTGGGCCTCACCTACCCGCAATACCTCGTGATGCTGGTCTTGTGGGAAGACGACGGCCAGAGCGTCTCGGCACTGGGCCAGCGGCTGCAACTCGACTCCGGCACGCTCACGCCGCTGCTCAAGCGCATGGAAACCGCCGGCCTGCTGGTGCGCCGCCGCTCCAGCGAAGACGAACGCCGCGTGGAGGTGAGCCTCACCGCCGCCGGCCGCGCACTGAAGGAGCAGGCCCTGGGCATCCCGCCGCAACTGGCCTGCGCCGCCGCCTGCACGGAGCAGGAACTGATTTCCCTCACCCGCCGTCTGCATGAGCTGCGAGAGCAGTTGAGCAAGGCGGCACTTTCCACCCCCACCGCGTAACTCGCACCCACTGTCCACAAAGGAACTTCATCATGGCACTCGACAAAGTCCTCTACACCGCCACCGCCACTGCCACCGGCGGCCGTCAAGGCACCGCTTCCAGCTCGGACGGCGCACTGAACGTCACGCTCTCCACCCCCAAGGAACTCGGCGGCGCCGGCGGCCCCGGCACCAACCCCGAGCAGCTGTTCGCCGCCGGCTACTCGGCCTGCTTCATCGGCGCGCTCAAGCACGTGGCGATGATGAAGAAGGTCTCGCTGCCGGCTGAAGTCTCGATCACCACGGACGTCGGCATCGGCCCGATCCCGGCCGGCTTCGGCATCCAGGTGTCGATGAACATCTCGGTGCCCGGCGTGGACCGTGAAGTGGCGCAAGACCTGATCAACACCGCGCACACGGTCTGCCCGTACTCGAACGCCACGCGCGGCAACATCGAAGTGACGCTGACGCTGGTCTAACGCGTTACGTCGCCAGCAGATCGAGCAGCAGCTCGATCCGCGCCTTCACGGGGCTCAACGCCCCGGCGGAAGGAAGGCTGCCGGGCAGGTCCATGACCGGCCCGGCATCGCAGCGTGTGCTGCGCAGCACCCGAACGCCGCATGCCTGCGCTTCGCGCAGCGCCGCTTCCATGCCGTTCGACAACGTGCCGTTGCCGGTGCCGGCGACGACGATGCCGTCGACCCCCTGCGTCAGCAGCGCCTGCACGATGGAGCCGTCGGCGCCAGCGTGGTTCATCACGATCTGGACGCGCGGCCAGTTGGCGGGATCACGCGCAATGCGGTCGAGCCCAAGCGCGGGTGCCGGCAGGCTCGTGCGCAGCAGCCAGCGTGCGGCGCCCTCCTCCACCACACCCACGCGCGCGCCCTCGCTCGATGCGAAGGCATTGACGCGGTAGCTGTGCACCTTGCGCACCTGCCCAGCCTCATGGATGCTGCCCGCGAAAGCCACGAGCACGCCTGACGCATAACCGTCTGCCGCGACGCACACCGCGTCGAGCAGGTTCTGCGGCCCGTCGGCGTTGATGGCCGTAGCCGGGCGCATTGCCGCCGTGATCACCACCGGCTTCGTCGGCGCGAGCACGCGTTGCATGAACCAGGCGGTTTCTTCGAGCGTGTCGGTGCCATGCGTGATCACGACGCCGGCCACTTCCGCCCGGTCCAGTTCGGCGGCCACGGCGCGCGCCAGTACTTGCCACGTGGCGAAGTCCATGTCCTTGCTGTCGAGCTGCGCGACCTGACGCGCTTCGATGTGATGGTCAGCCAGCGCCGGCACGGCGGCGACCAGTTGCTCGACGCCCAATTGCGCAGCGGTATAGCCGACGTTGTCCGTCGCCTGCGCGGCCCGGCCCGCGATCGTTCCGCCGGTACCGAGGATCACGACCAGCGGTTGTTGTTGTTTGAGGGACATGAATCTGGATAAATGAACAGTTACTGGATATATACTCAGTCAGCTTATCAGCCTGCGAGGAAGCCCCACATGGATGACACACCCAAGCTGACCGCCCGCCAGCAGCAGATTTTCGATCTGGTCCGCGAGGCCATCGAAACCACCGGCGCGCCGCCCACCCGGGCCGAGATCGCGGCCGAGCTGGGCTTCCGCTCCGCCAATGCCGCCGAAGAACACCTGCAAGCGCTGGCGCGCAAGGGCGTCATTGAGCTCGTGGGCGGCACCTCGCGCGGCATCCGCTTGAAGTCTGACACATTGCGGGCGGTGAATCGCCAACGCGAAGAGTCGATGCAGTTCAGCCTGCCGATCGCGCAACTGGCGCAGTTGACGCTCCCGCTCGTGGGCCGCGTCGCCGCCGGCAGTCCGATCCTCGCGCAGGAGCACATCGAGCAGACCTACACCGTGGAAGCCGGCATGTTCGCCAAGAAGCCGGACTTCCTCCTGAAGGTCAAGGGCCAGAGCATGAAGGACGTCGGCATCATGGACGGCGACCTGCTCGCCGTGCAGAAGGCCAGCGAGGCGCGCAACGGCCAGATCGTCGTCGCGCGCATCGGCGAGGAAGTGACCGTCAAGCGATTCCAGAAGGGCCGCGGCCACATCGAACTGCTGCCGGAGAACCCGGACTTCGAGCCGATCATCGTCTCGCCCGATGCGGACGGTTTCGCGATCGAAGGCCTGGCGGTCGGCCTGATCCGCAACGGCTTCTAAGCTCGCGCCTGACGCCGCTGAAATTCACCTAACGTCGACTTTCAGCAGCATCCAGCTGCAACACGCGATGGCCACCAAAGCACTCCACGCCGAGGACTGCAAAAGCCTCGCGCAGATCCCCAACATCGGCCCCGCCATGGTGGCCGATTTCCAGTTGCTCGGCATTTCCAAGCCCGAGCAACTGCGCGGCAAAGACCCGCTCCAGCTCTACAGCAATCTCTGCCAAATCACGAAGCAGCGCCACGATCCCTGCGTGCTCGATACCTTCATGGCCGCCGTCGATTTCATGGAAGGCGCACCGCCTCGGCCCTGGTGGCACTACACCGCGGACCGCAAGCGCAATCATCCAGAAATCTAGCAGCAACACAAATACGCACAACGAAGGCTTGCGCTCAGGTTCTACGTAATAGCGCTCTCTCGATCACTCCTAAGCGCCCTCTAAGCTGGCCTCCTCGACAACAAACATCGCCGCCCGGCTTTTCGGGTACGCCGAAACGAGGAGACTGATGAACAACCAGCAATTGATTAAGGGCCTGGTGCTGACCGGCGTGGCCCTTTTGTTCGGCCTGGCGTCGATGCGCTATTCGATGGGCAGCTTCACGCGGCCCGGCCCCGGCCTCTTCCCCCTCATCATCAGCGGCATCCTGCTGGCCATCGCGCTGGCAACGATCGTTCGTTCGCGATTCCTCGAGCGCAAGCCGATGGAGTTCAAGTTCAAGAACATCGCGCTGATCATGCTGAGCCTGTGCGGCTTCGCGCTGCTGTCCGAACTGGTGGACATGCTCGCCGGCATCACCTTCCTGGTCTTCGTGTCGGGCTTCGGCGCGGCGAAGTATTCGCTGGTGCGCAACCTGAAGATCCTGGCTGGCCTCGTGGCCATCGCCTGGGCGCTGGAGCACTTCCTCGGTCTCAACCTCCACCTGATCACCTGACATGGAAGTCCTCAACAACCTCGCCTTCGGCTTCAGCCACGCGCTGACGTGGAGCAACCTGATGTATTGCGCCATCGGTTGCTTCGTCGGCACCATCGTCGGGCTGCTGCCCGGCATGGGCCCGCTTGCCACGATCAGCCTGCTGCTGCCGCTCACCTATTCCATCCCGACCGGCGGCGCGCTGATCATGATGGCCGGCATCTACTACGGTGCGCAGTACGGGGACAGCGTGAGCGCGATCACGATGAAGATCCCGCACGCCAGCTCGATCGTCGCGTGTATCGACGGGTACCAGATGACGCTTAAGGGGCAGACGGGTCTCGCGCTGTTCACGGCCGGCATCTCGAGCTTCATCGGTGGCACGGTGGCCATCATCGTGCTGGCCTGGCTGGCACCGACGCTCGGTGAAGTCGCCTTCATGTTCGGGCCGGCGGACTACTGTTCGCTGATGCTGCTGGGCTTCGTCTGCGTGAGCTTCGTCAGCACGGGCAGCCTGCTCGACGGCCTGGCCATGGCCATGGTCGGCGTGCTGCTCGGCCAGATCGGCACGGACGTCACCAGCGGCCAGCAGCGCTTCACCGCGGACTTCGACTTCCTGCTCGACGGCATCGGCCTCGTGAGCGTGGCCCTGGGCTGCTTCGGCATCGCCGAGATCACGAAGAACCTGGACCAAGGCGTGGAACGCACGCCCTTCTCCGGCAAGATCAAGCTGATGCCGACCTGGCCCGAGTTCAAGCGCATCATCCCGAGCGCGCTGCGCGGCAGCGCCGTCGGTTCGCTCCTGGGCATCCTGCCCGGCGGCGGCCCGGTGATCGCGCAGTTCGGCGCCTACGCCATCGACAAGAAGTTCAGCAAGTACAAGCACGAGATCGGCCAGGGCGCGATCGAAGGCGTGGCCGGCCAGGCCGCTGCCGACGAAGCCGCCGCCCGCACGAGCTTCATCCCGCTGATGAGCATCGGCATCCCCGAGAACGCCGTGATGGCGCTGATGCTGGCCGCCTTCATCATCAAAGGCATCCAGCCCGGCCCCAACATGATTGCCGCCCACCCGGACCTGTTCTGGGGCCTCGTGGCCAGCATGTGGATCGGCGGCGTGTTCCTCGTGATCCTGAACGTGCCGCTGGTGCGCTACCTGCTGTCGATCTTCAAGATCCCGTACGCGGTGCTGTTCCCGTCGATCCTGTTCTTCTGCTGCGTCGGCAGTTTCAGCGTGAACAACAACCTGCACGACATCTACGTCACCGGCGGCTTCGGTCTGCTCGGCTACGTGTTCATGCGCGTGGGTCTGGAAGCGGCACCGCTGATGCTGGGCTTCATCCTGGGCCCGATGCTGGAGGAGTACTTCCGCCGCCAGCTGCTGATCAGCCGTGGTGACTTCACCTCCTTCGTGACGCGCCCGATCAGCGGCAGCCTGCTGGGCCTGATCGCGCTGTTCATGATCTGGCAGTGCGTGGTGTTCTTCCGCCAGAGCCGCAAGAAGCGCGAGCAGGCGCCGCTGGCCGCGATCGTCGCCGAGCAGCACCACTGATCGAAGCCGCTCCAACGACAAAAGGCCACCGAAACATCGGTGGCCTTTTTCTTTGGTGCTGCGAGATTTCGATGCCGCAAAAGAAAATACCCGCAAATGCCGAAGCACTTGCGGGTATCTCAATTTTGGCGGAGTGGACGGGGCTCGAACCCGCGACCCCCGGCGTGACAGGCCGGTATTCTAACCAACTGAACTACCACTCCGCAGTGGCTGAGATACTCGCTGGTCGCCAGCGAATATCCCATTAATGGTACCTCCAAGGGGATTCGAACCCCTGTAGCCACCGTGAAAGGGTGGTGTCCTAGGCCTCTAGACGATGGAGGCAAATGAAACTTTGCTTTGAACCGCGCGCCGCCTGACTCCCCGAAGAGGAACCTGGTGGAGGTAAGCGGGATCGAACCGCTGACCTCTTGCATGCCATGCAAGCGCTCTCCCAGCTGAGCTATACCCCCATGTCTGGGGACGCGCTGTTCAAGCGTGATCTCAATTGCAAACGGCCAATTGCTTGGCCGTTTTACGATATTGACGAATCAATACCCAAAAACTTTGGCGGAGTGGACGGGGCTCGAACCCGCGACCCCCGGCGTGACAGGCCGGTATTCTAACCAACTGAACTACCACTCCGCAGTGGTATCAATATACTACTTACGCAGTATATCGAATTTTGGTACCTCCAAGGGGATTCGAACCCCTGTAGCCACCGTGAAAGGGTGGTGTCCTAGGCCTCTAGACGATGGAGGCAATAAATTGCTTAAACCTAGAATCTGTATTCTAACTACTTAATGACGCCACCTAAGTAAATACCGAAGTATTTTTTGGTGGAGGTAAGCGGGATCGAACCGCTGACCTCTTGCATGCCATGCAAGCGCTCTCCCAGCTGAGCTATACCCCCTTGAGGATCTAGCGCCACCAAGTAGCGAAGACCAAGATTATAGGCAGGTTTTTACGCAGCGCGCAAGCGTTCGATGACAGATTTTTTATCGAACAGTTCCAGCGCCGCGTCGACCGACGGCGTCTGCGTGCGTCCGCACACGAGCACGCGCACCGGAATCGCCAGCGCCGGCATCTTGATGCCGTGCGCGCCGATCGTTTCCTTGATGGCGGCGCTGATCGCGGCCTTGTTCCATTCGGCGGCTTCCAGCTTCTCGGCCAGTGTGGAGAGCGCAGGCTTGATCGCGTCGGTCACGTGCTGCGCCACGTCCTCGGCGCTCGGGCTCACCGGCGCGAAGTACATCGAGAGCCAGTCGGCCAGGATCACCGTCGTCGAGCAACGGTCCTTGTAGAGCGCGCACATCGCCGGCAATCGCGCTGCATCGGCTTGAATGCCGCGCTTGGCGAGCTGCGCAGCCACCAACCCAGCCAGACGCACATCGTCCGCCTGCTTCATGTAGTGCCCGTTGACCCACTCCAGCTTGGCCGCGTCCCACTGCGACGGGCTCTTGTTCAGGTGCGTGCCGTCGAACCACGAGACCAGTTGCTCGCGCGAGAACAGCTCATCGTCGCCGTGACTCCAGCCCAGGCGCGAGAGGTAGTTCAGCATCGCTTCGGGCAGATAGCCGTCGTCCTCGTACGCGGTCACGCTCACGGCGCCGCGGCGCTTCGAGAGCTTCAGGCCGTCGTCACCCAGGATGATCGCCAGGTGGCCGAACTGCGGCATCGTGGCGCCCAGGGCCGCGTACATGTTGATCTGCCACGGCGTGTTGTTGACGTGTTCGTCACCGCGGAACACGTGCGTGATCTTCATGTCCCAGTCGTCCACCACGACCGCGAAGTTGTATGTCGGCACGCCGTCGGCACGCTGGATGATCAGGTCGTCGATCTCGCGGTTGCTGATCGTGATCGGGCCCTTCACGAGGTCGTCCCAGGTCACGTCGCCGTCCACCGGATTCTTGAAGCGCACGACCGGCTTCACATCGGCCGGCACGGGCGGCAGCGTCTTGCCGGCTTCGGGGCGCCAGGTGCCGTCGTAGCGGCGCTTCTCTCCCCTCGCCTCCTGCGCAGCCTTCATCGCGTCCAGCTCTTCGGGCGTGGTGTAGCAGCGGTAGGCGTGGCCGGCGGCGATCAGCTGGTCGATGGCTTCCTGGTAGCGGTCCAGGCGCTGCATCTGGTAGATCGGGCCTTCGTCGTAGTCGAGGCCGAGCCACTTCATCGCGGCAATGATCTGGTCGACCGAATCCTGCGTGGAACGGGCCACGTCGGTGTCTTCGATGCGCAGCACGAACTCGCCGCCGAAGTGGCGGGCGTAGGCCCAGGAGTACAGCGCGGTGCGGGCGGTGCCCAGGTGCAGGAAGCCGGTCGGCGAAGGGGCAATGCGGGTGCGGATCATGGTCGGCGAAATTTATTGTTCGGTACGGCTTTGCAGGGCGAGGCGGGTGCGGTTGTCCGCATCCTCTTCGTCGGCCTGCGAGGACTTGCGCTGCTCGCGGATGGCCTCGAAATCGTCGGCCGACACATCGCCGGTGACGTAGTGGCCATCGAAGCACGAGGCCTCGAAGGACTTCAGGCCCGGCTTCAGCGCCGCGACCACGCGCTTCATCGCGTCCACATCCTGATAGATCAGCGCATCGGCGCCGATGTACTCGCGGATCTCTTCCATCGTGCGGCCGTGGGCGATCAGCTCCTCGCGCGTCGGCATGTCGATGCCGTAGACGTTCGGGAAGCGCACCGGCGGCGCGGCCGAGGCGAGGTAGACCTTGTTGGCACCGGCCTCGCGGGCCATCTGCACGATCTCCTTCGAGGTCGTGCCGCGCACGATGGAGTCGTCCACCAGCAGCACGTTGCGGCCCTTGAACTCCAGGCCGATGGCGTTGAGCTTCTGGCGCACGGACTTCTTGCGCGCGCCCTGCCCCGGCATGATGAAGGTGCGGCCGACGTAGCGGTTCTTGACGAAGCCTTCGCGGTACGGCTTGCCGATGCGGTGCGCCAACTGCATGGCCGAGGGGCGGCTCGATTCGGGGATGGGGATCACCACGTCGATATCGGTCGGCGGCATCGTGGAGATCACGCGCTGGGCCAGCGTCTCGCCCATGTTCAGGCGGGCCTGATAGACGGAGATGCCGTCCATCACGGAGTCGGGTCGAGCGAGGTAGACGAACTCGAACATGCACGGATTCAGCGACGGCGAATCGTTGCACTGCCGCGCGTGCAGCTGGCCTTCGGTGTCGATGAAGATCGCCTCGCCCGGCGCCACGTCGCGTTCGAGCTTGTAGCCCGTGCCTTCGAGCGTGACGCTCTCGCTGGCGACCATCACTTCGCCGTCCGCGGCCTTGCCGAAGCAGAGCGGACGGATGCCGAAGGGGTCGCGGAACGCGAGCAGGCCGTGGCCGGCAATCAGCGCGATCACGGCGTACGAGCCCTTGATGCGTTTTTGCACGTTGCGCACCGCTTCGAAGATCTCATCCGGCGTCACCGGGCGGCCGCGTGCGGCGTTGTCCAGCTCATGGGCCAGCACGTTGATCAGCACCTCGGTATCGCTCTCGGTGTTGATGTGGCGGCGGTCCACGGCGGCCAGTTCGTCCTTGAGCGCGTGGGCGTTCGTGAGGTTGCCGTTGTGCACCAGCACCAGGCCGAACGGCGCGTTCACGTAGAAGGGCTGCGCCTCCTCTTCGTTGTACGCGTTGCCGGCCGTCGGGTAACGCACCTGACCCAGGCCGATATTGCCGGGCAGCGCGCGCATGTTGCGGGTGCGGAACACGTCGCGCACCATGCCGCGCGCCTTGTGCATGAAGCACTTGGAGCCTTGCATGGTGACGATGCCGGCTGCGTCCTGGCCGCGGTGCTGCAAGAGCAGCAGCGCGTCGTAGATGAGCTGATTGACGGGGGTCTTGGCAGTCACGCCGACGATGCCGCACATGGCAGGAATCCTTAAGAGAAAACTTTGGTGGCGCCCTGAACACTTTCAGGGAGTACCACTTGAATGTCAGCGAGCGCAGCCTCCAGCCACGGCACGGCCTTGGAGGCCTGCCAGGTCGGCGACTTGGCTGCGGGCGTCAGGCTGCCGACCAGCACGACCAGCATGCAGATCAGCACGCCGCGCAGCAGGCCGAAACCGGCGCCTAAAAAGCGGTCGATGATCGAGAGCGGCGTGGCCTGCACGAGCATGCGCACGAGCTTGGCGCCGATGCTCCAGACGATCAGGATCAGGATGAAGCTCGCCACCAGCGCGCCCATCTCGGCCGGCATCTGGCCGAACTTGCCTTCAGGCAAGAAGCGCAGCAACACGGGCGCCAGATACGGACAGGCGAAATACGCCACCACCCAGCCGGCCAGCGACAGCAGCTCGTAGATCAGCCCACGCCAGAGGCCCACCAGCAGCGAGATCAGCAGCACGGCAGCCAGTCCGAGGTCGATCCAGGCGAATTCCATGGTGGCGGGTGGTCGGTCGATCAGTCAGTGAGTCAGTCGATTCAGAGCGTCAGCACCGCGGTCGCCAGACCCGTGCCGCGCAACTTGGCCACGGCCTTGTCGGCTTCGCTGCGGTCGGCGAACGGGCCGATGCGCACGCGGATCACGTGCTTGCCGCCCGCATCCACCGCCTGTATGTAGGTCTTGAGACCCACCTTTTCAACCTTCATGCGCGCCTCGTGCGCGGCGGCGTTGTCCGCGAAGGCACCGACCTGGACGATGAAGCGGCCCTTGTCGGTGGCGGCGGTCTTGTCGGCCGGCTTCTCGACGGACTTGCCTTCGAGGATGGCTTGCGCGCGCGCAGCGTCGTCGCGGCTGGCCTTGGGCTTGTCCGCGGGCTTGGGCACTTCAGCCTTGGCCTGCGGCTTCGCCTCGGGCTTGACTTCCGGCTTGTCGGCCTTGACCTCAGGCTTGAGATCCGGCTTCGCCTCGGCGATCTTCTCGACCGAGGGCGGCTCGACGGGCTTGGCCTGAGGCTCGATCACCTTCTCGGTCCCTTCGATCACTTCAGCGCCGGCCGTCGTCACGCCCTTGGACGCCGCAGCCGAAGGCAGCACGGCCGCGGGCACGTTCAGCGCCGGCGCCTTGTCCTTGCCCGGAATGTCGATCGGCAGATCGACCGGAATCGGCCGCGGCTGCGTCTCGAACAGCAGCGGGAAGCCGACCACGCCGACGGCGACCAGCACGGCGGCACCGATCAGGCGGCGACGCGCCCTCACCCGCAGATGCTGCACGCCATCAGGCGAATCGACGACCGGCTTGGCGGCGGCGGCCTTGTCGCCGCGCTTGAAAAAGGATGTGAAACCCATGGACGCGAGGGGTTAGTGCTGGGAGCCCGGGGCCGCATTTGCAGCACCCAGACGGGGTATGCCCTTCTCGAGCACACCACCCACCGTGTAGAAGGATCCGAAGACCAAAATTCTATCAGCGGGGTCGGCCGCGGCCGCCGCTGCGGAGAGGGCTTCGAGCGGGCTGGCGTGGGTATGGAGCGTTAGATCTTTCGGGGAAGTGAAACCACCCGCTTCAAACTGCGCCTTCAGCTCCTCCGCCTTCGCTGCACGCGGGATGGCGAGATTGCAGAAATGCCAGCTGTCCACCAGGTGCGAGACCTTGCGGAAGATCTCGCCCAGGTCCTTGTCCGCCATCGCGCCGAACACGGCGTGCGTGCGCGGGTAGAAGCCCATCTGGTCGAGGTTCTGCGCCAGCGCCGCCACGGCGTGCGGGTTGTGCGCCACGTCCAGCACCAGGGCCGGCTGGCCCGGCACGACCTGGAAGCGGCCCGGCAGTTCGACCATCGCGAGACCCGTCTTCACGGCCTGCGCGCTGATCGGCAGGCGCTCGTACAGCGCTTCAAACACGGCCAGCACGCCCGAGGCATTGAGCAGCTGATTCACGCCACGCAAGGCCGGATATGCCATGCCCGAGAAGCGCCGCGAACGGCCCGACCATTGCCATTGCTGGCGGTCACCGCTGTAGGTGAAGTCGCGGCCGAGCTGGCGCAGGTCGGCGCCCACGGCCGCTGCGTGATCGGCAATCGACGCCGGCGGCACCGGGTCGCTGCACACCACCGGCCGACCCGGCCGCATGATGTGCGCCTTCTCGCGGCCGACCGACTCGCGGTCCGGGCCGAGGTATTCGGTGTGGTCGAGGTCGATGCTGGTGATCACCATGCAATCGGCGTCGATGCAGTTCACGGCATCCAGCCGGCCACCCAGGCCCACTTCGAGGATCACCAGATCCAGCGGTTCGCTCGCCAGCCGGCGCATGATCGCCAGCGTCGTGAACTCGAAGTACGTCAGCGTGAGATCGCCGCGCGCCTTCTCGATGGCCTCGAAGTGCTCCAGCAGCGACTCCGCCGCCACCGGCTCGCCGCCCACGCGGCAGCGCTCCTGGAAGTGCACGAGGTGCGGCTTGATGTACAGGCCGACGCGGTAGCCCGCGCGCAGGGCGATCGATTCGAGCATCGCGCAGGTCGAGCCCTTGCCGTTGGTGCCGGCCACCATCACGACGGGCGCGTCGAACTTCAGGCCCAGGCGGTCGCGCACGGCGTTGACGCGGGCCAGCGTCATGTCGATGGTCTTGGGGTGCAGGCGCTCGCAGTGGGCGAGCCAGTCTTCTAGCGTGTTCATAAACGAAGACGGCCAGACCCGGGAAGGTCTGGCCGTTGAAGCAAGGCGTTAGGGATTCAAGCCACCGCGTCGGAGCTTTGACGTTGCAGCATGGCCAGTTGGCGCGCAATGGTCTCGCGCAGCTGGCGGCGGTCCACGATCATGTCCACGGCGCCCTTCTCGACCAGGAACTCGGCGCGCTGGAAGCCCGGGGGCAGCTTCTCGCGCACGGTGTTCTCGATCACGCGCGGGCCGGCAAAGCCGATCAGCGCCTTGGGCTCGGCGATCACGATGTCGCCCACGAAGGCGAAGCTCGCGGAGACACCACCCATGGTCGGGTCCGTCAGCACGCTGATGTAGGGCAGCTTGGCTTTGGCCAGGTGCGTCAGCGAGGCATTGGCCTTGGCCATCTGCATCAGCGAGAGCAGGCCTTCCTGCATCCGCGCGCCGCCGGTGGCGGTGAAGCAGATGAAGGGCACCTTCTGCTCGATGGCGGTTTCGACGCCGCGCACGAAGCGCTCGCCGACGACCGAACCCATCGAGCCGCCCATGAAGTCGAACTCGAAGCAGGCCACGACGACGGGCACGCTCATCACGGCGCCGCCCATCACGACCAGGGCATCCGTTTCGCCGGTCGACTCCAGGGCTTCCTTGAGGCGGTCCGGGTACTTCTTGCTGTCCTTGAACTTCAGGGCGTCGACGGGCAGCACCTCCTGGCCGACTTCGTAACGGCCTTCGCCGTCCAGGAAGTGGTCCAGGCGGGCGCGCGCGCCGATGCGGTGGTGGTGGCCGCACTTGGGGCAGACGTTCGCGTTGCTCTCCAGGTCCGTCTTGTAGAGCACGGTCTCGCAGGACGGGCACTTGATCCACAGGCCTTCAGGCACCGTGCGACGCTCGCCCGGGTCCTGTTGCTGCATCTTGGGCGGCAGGAGCTTTTCAAGCCAACTCATATTGCAGACTCTCCTCTAACTGGTTGTTCAGGCGTCAAGCGCAGCCCTGATCTCGTGGATGAAGGCGGCGCCGGCAGAAGCGACATTATCCCTTGGCTGGGCCTCGAGCAGTTCGACCAGCTTGGAACCGATCACCACGCCGTCCGAAACATCGCCCACGGCCCGGGCGGTGACCCCGTCGCGGATGCCGAAACCGACGCCCACCGGCACGCTCACATGCTTGCGGATGCGCGGCACGGCCTCGGCCACGGCGGCGGTGTTCAGGTGCCCGGCGCCGGTCACGCCCTTGAGCGAAACGTAGTAGACGTAGCCCGTCGCCAGCCGGCCGATGGCGGCCATGCGGTCGTCCGTCGAGGTCGGCGCCAGCAGGAAAATCGGGTCCATGCCGGCGGCGCGCAGGTCGGTGGCGAAGGCTTCGCACTCCTCGGGCGGGTAGTCCACCACCAGCACGCCGTCCACGCCGGAAGCCTTGGCATCGGCCACGAAAGCCGGCTGGCCGTAGCGCTCGATCGGGTTGGCATAACCCATCAGCACGACGGGGGTTTTGTCGTCCTGCTTCCGGAACTCGCGCACGTAGGCGAGCACCTGTTTCATGCCGACGCCGTGCTTCAGCGCCCGTTCGCCGGCGCGCTGGATCACGGGGCCGTCGGCCATCGGGTCGGAGAACGGCACGCCGAGCTCGATCACGTTGGCGCCGGCGCGGGCCATGGCGAGCATCAGCTCGACGGTGGCGTCCGGGTACGGGTCACCGGCGGTGACGAAGGGGATCAGGGCCTTGCGGCCTTCAGCCTTGAGCGCGGCAAAGGTGGCGGCGATGCGATTCACAGGGCACCTCCCTTCACCTTGTGACCGGCCTGGGAGGGCTGGTCGTACACCTTGGCGCCCGACAGGTCGGCCACCGTGCCGATGTCCTTGTCGCCGCGGCCGGAGAGGTTCACGAGCAGGATCTGGTCCTTGCGCATCGTCGGCGCGATCTTCATCGCGTGGGCGACGGCGTGGCTCGATTCCAGCGCCGGGATGATGCCTTCGGTGCGGCAGAGGCGGTGGAAGGCCTCGAGCGCTTCCTGGTCGGTGGCGCCGACGTATTCGGCGCGGCCGATGTCCTTCAGGTACGAGTGCTCCGGGCCGACGCCGGGGTAGTCCAGGCCGGCGGAGATCGAATGCGTCTCGATGATCTGGCCGTCGCCGTCTTGCAGCAGATACGTGCGGGTGCCGTGCAGCACGCCGGGGCTGCCGGCGGTCAGCGTGGCCGCATGCTTGCCGGAAGCGACGCCCTGCCCTTCGGCCTCCACGCCGATCAGGCGCACGCCGGCGTGTTCGATGTACGGATAGAAGATGCCGATGGCGTTCGAGCCACCACCCACGCAGGCGACAACCGCATCCGGCTGGCGGCCGGCAAGCTCAGGCATCTGCACCAGGCATTCATCGCCGATCACGCGCTGGAAGTCGCGCACCATGCGCGGATAGGGCGAAGGCCCGGCCACCGTGCCGATGATGTAGAAGGTCGATTCGATGTTGGTGACCCAGTCGCGCATCGCCTCGTTCAGCGCGTCCTTCAGCGTCTTGCTGCCGCTCTCCACCGGCACCACGCGGGCGCCGAGCAGGTTCATGCGGTAGACGTTCGGCGACTGGCGCTTCACGTCCTCGCTGCCCATGTAGACCACGCATTCCATGCCGTAACGGGCGCAGATCGTGGCCGTGGCCACGCCATGCTGGCCGGCGCCGGTCTCGGCGATCACGCGCTTCTTGCCCATGCGCTTGGCGAGCAGGGCCTGGCCGATGGTGTTGTTGACCTTGTGCGCGCCGGTGTGATTCAGGTCCTCGCGCTTGAGGTAGATCTGCGCGCCGCCGAGTTCGCGGGAAAGACGGTCCGCGTGATAGATCGGGCTCGGGCGGCCGACGAAGTGCGTCAGCTCGCGGCGGAACTCGGCGACGAATTCGGGGTCGTGCTGGTACTTCGTGTACGCGGCTTCGAGTTCATCGAGCGCGTGCATGAGGGTCTCGGCGACAAAGCGTCCGCCGTAGATGCCGAAATGCCCCTGGGCATCGGGTTGGTCGTAGTGCATGGTCTTCTTCAGTCCTTGATGTCTGCGCCGGCGGTTCGTGCTGCCGTGCAGAAAGGGTCGATCAGGGCGGAGGGCGCAACGGGCCCTCCGGAACTCACGTCAGCGGCCCGCAGCCGCCGCGCTGAAACGCCAGCTCTCGCATTTGAGGCACGCCACCCACCAGACGAAACGTCCGGACGGGGCGCGCTTGACGGAACCTGAGACCAATCGAAAACCTTCAGAAAGATGTGTCGCCGAAGTCTATCAAATCGACATTGGCGCCCCGTGCGCTCACGCATACTGCGGGCCACTGTTGAAAGGCATGTCGGCCGGCGACGCCAAGGACTTGCTCAAGCCGAACACCGGAAACAAGGTCAAGTTCAAGGTCCGCCGAGGTGAAACGCAGCTGGACATCCCGGTCGTGGCGGGCACGCAGCCCGACTGAGCGGCAGAGACTCGGTTCTTCAGGCCGCGCGAACCGCGGCGCAGAACGCGTCAATCAGGGCTGCGTCCTTGATGCCTTTGGCTGCTTCGACGCCTGAACTCACATCCACGGCCCAGGGCTGGACCTTCGCGATGCCAGCGCCAACGTTGGCGGCATTCAAGCCGCCCGACAGGACCAGTGGCAGCGGCAATCCAGCGGGCACCAGATCCCAATCAAACGACTTGCCCGCGCCGCCGTAGCTTTCCACATGGGCGTCGAGCAGCAAAGCCTGCGCCGAAGAATACGCCGCAGCGAATTCAACCAGATCGAAGCCCGGCGCCATCCGCGCGGCGCGGATGAACGGCCGCTTCACACGCTCGCATTCCGCCGGCGTTTCGTCGCCGTGGAACTGCACCAGCATGTTCGGCAACGCCGCCAGCGCGGCGTTCAACTCATCGTCGCTCGCATTGACGAACAGCCCGACCGGCGTGACGAACGGCGGCAGCCGGCGCGCCAGCTCGGCCGCGCGTTGCGGCGTGACGTAGCGCGGGCTCTTCGGATAGAAGACGAAGCCCACGGCATCGGCGCCGGCCGCGACGGCGGCGTCCACGTCCTGCTCGCGGGTCAGGCCGCAGATCTTGATTCGGGTGCGGTGCGTCGTCGTCATGTCAGGGCAACCAGTCCATCGCCGCCGTGTGCTCGGGCAGCTTCAATTCGGCATCGTAGTAAGGGCCGACGAAATACAGGCCATCGGGCGCAAAGGTGGGCGCCGCTGCGTCGCGATTCTTCGCCGCCAGCACGTCGATCATCCACTCGGCCTTCTGGTTGCCCGAGCCGATGGCAATCAGGCAGCCCATGATGTTGCGGATCATGTGGTGCAGGAAGGCAGAGCCGTCGAACTCGAAGCGCCAGTAGGCGCCGCGGCGGCTGATCTCGATGCGGCGCATCGTCTTCACGGGCGAAGCGGCCTGACATTCGGAGGAGCGGAACGAGGAGAAGTCGTGCTCGCCGATCAGGTGCGCGGCGGCGGCGCGCATCGCCTCCAGATCGAGCGGCCGGAACACCCAGCCCACGCCGCCCGCCTCGATCGCCGGGCGCACCGGCGACTCCAGCAGCAGGTAGGCATAACGCCGTCCCCGAGCGTGGTTGCGGGCGTGGAAATCCTCGCCGGGAAAGGCACACCACTGGATCGCGATGTCGCGCGGCAGGTAGCGGTTGGTGCCGCGCATCCAGGAGAACGGGTCGCGGTCCACGGGGGAGTCGAAGTGGACGACCTGGTTCAGGCCGTGCACGCCGGTGTCGGTGCGGCCGGCGCAGATCGTGCGGATCGGCTGCGCGGCGAATTCGCTTAAAGCGGCTTCGAGCGCATCCTGCACCGTGCCGCCGCCCGGCTGGCTCTGCCAGCCCTTGTAGGCCTGGCCGCGATAACTGACTCCGAGCGCAACGCGCATTCGATTCCCGTTCCCCAAAAGAAAAAGCGCCCGAGAGAATCTCGGGCGCTTGATTATCGAAGCAACTGGGGCGGGTTCGCTCAGTTCAAGTCGGCAAGCATCGCCTTGGCCTTGGCTTGCAGTTCGCCACTGGACTTGCCAATGACTTCCTGCAGCACTTCCCGCGCACCTTCCACATCGCCGATCTGCCGGAATTCATCCGCAAGTTCGAGCTGGCGTTGCAGCGGCTCGGCCTCTTCCGGCGTCAGCTCGCTCGGCGTGCCGAGGTCGAGGTTGACGGAGCCGAGGTCGAACTCCAGATGGTTCTCATCCGCCGCAGCCGGGGCCGGGGCCGGCGCGTGCACGGCCGGAGCACCTGCGGGCTCATCGAGATCGAACTTCAGATCCGTCGGCAGCGATTCGTCGTGCGACAGATCGAAGTCCATCGACATCGGCGCCTGCTCGACCGAGCTGTTCAGGGCCTGCGTGGCGGCCATCGCGTTCGGCGACGGTTCGGCGGGCGACGGAGCCGGCGGAGCGCCCAGGTCCAGGTCGAGGTCGAAGCCGCTCAGCGGGCCGCCATCGTGCTGCGGCGACAGCGGCATCGGCTCGGTGTGCATCAGGCCGGTGGCGGTGACGGTGGCCGGCAGCGTGCTGGCGTCCATCGGCTCGGGGCGCATCGGCGGGCCATCGTCGGTCTCGGCGGGGGCGCCGCCCGGCTGGTAGAGCGGGTTTTCCGGGTCGATGCCGCGGCCGAGTTCCTGGGCCTTGGCCCAGTCCTCGCCCTCGCCATGCGTCTCGGCGTAGAGCTGCACGGCCAGTTGCTCGAAGCCGCGCGTGTCGCGGCGCTTGCCGTACACCTCGAGCAGCTTCAGGCGGATGGCCAGGCGCTCGGGGTTGGCACGCAGGGCTTCCTTGAGGATTTCCTCGGCTTGCAGGTCGCGGCCGTAGGCGAGGTAGACGTCGGCTTCGGCCACCGGGTCCACGTCGCCGATGGCGTCGAGCTGGCTCAGCGAGTAGCTCATCGACGAAGCCGACGACGTCGCGTCGCGCGTGTCCACGCGCTGGCCGCCGGTGGCACCGAAGAACGAGTCGGGCGCCAGGCGGCTTTCGTGGAAGCCGGTGTCGGCCTTGCCGCTGTTGCGGTTGCGCAGGCGGTAGACACCGAAGCCGATCAGGCCGACCAGGGCGGCACCGCCCAAGCCCAGCAGCAGCGGGTTCTCGAACAGCATGTCCATGAAGCCCGGCTCGGGGCGCTGGACGACCGGCGGCGGTGCGGCCACGGGCCTGCTGGCCGGCTTGCTGGCAGCGGCAGGCACGGGCTTGGGTTGTTCAACAGCCGAGGGCGGCGTGGCCGGCGCGGCGGCCACGATGGCCGGCGGTGCGACGACGGGTGCCGGAGCCGGCGCAGGCGCGGGAGCCGGTGCGGGCGCCGCAGCGGCCGGCTTGGCATCGTTCGCCAGCTTCTTCAGCTCCTCGACGTTGCGGGTCAGCTCGGCCACGCGGGTGGCGGAATCCTTCTTCTCGGTGGCCTTGGAGGCCTTGACCTCGGCGGCGCTGCTGGCGGCCTTGGAGAGCATGAGCTTGTCCGGCGCCGGAGCGGCGGAGCCCTTCTTCTCTTCGACGGCAGCCTGCACCTGGCCCTTGGCCTGGCGTTCGTTCTCGGCGGGCTTGAGCGGGGGCGCAGCACCGGCCGCGCGCTGGCGGTAGGTGTTGAAGTCGGCGCTCTGCGCCTGGATCACCTGGCGCGCCTCGCCGGGCGAGAGGCTGGTCAGCGAATCGCTCGACGGCACCTGCAAGACCGAGCCGGACTTGAGCAGGTTCATGTTGTTGTCGATGAACGCGTCCGGGTTGTTGCGGTACAGGCCGACCAGCATCTGGTCGAGCGAGACGCCCGGGGGCTGGGTCTTGCCGGCGATGCGAGAGAGCGAGTCGCCAGGGCGGACCTTGTATTCGGAAGCGGCGGTCTTGGACGGCGCAGGCGGCACCACGGGCTGCTCGGCCTTGGCGACGGGCGCCGGAGCCGGCGTGGGCGCAGGACGGCTCGCAGCCGGCGCAGGCGCCGGGCGCTGCGGCGCGGGCGCCATCGTCAGCGCCGGTGCAGGCGGCTGGGCTTGCGGGGTGGCGGCGATCGGAGCGGGAGCCGGCGCTACAGGCGCAGGCGCCATGCTCGGCGCCGTGGCAACGGCCGGCGGTGCAGCCTGGGGCTTGCTCGTGGGCGGATCGAACAGCAGCGTGTATTCGCGCACCAGTCGGCCGCTGGCCCAGGACACTTCGAGGATCACGTCGACGAAGGGTTCCTGCACGGCGCGGTCGCTGCTGACGCGCAGCAGCGTGCGGCCGCCGCTCTGGACGACCTGCACCTGCGTGCTGGTGAGGATGGGGTTGTAGTCGATGCCGCTGGCGCGATAGGAATCGGCCGGCGCCACGCGGACTTTCAGCGTGCCGGCTTCTTCGGCGCTGAGGCTCGTGACCTCGATCTCGGCCTTGAGCGTCTCGCCCAGCGCGGATTGCACCGACAGCTTGCCGAGACCCACGGCCCATGCGGGCGTGCTGAGCACGCCCAGTGTCAGCGCCGTTGCCGTCGCCACATGGGTCAGCGCGAATCGGCGCCCGAGCAGGCTGGATTGGTATTTCAAGATCACCCCCAGAGCAGCCGGGCAACACCCAATTTGAGGGTCACCCGCTTCACAGATTGTTATCACGGCGGATTTGCGTCGCGCCACAGCGTTTTCCAGCACACAACGGCCACAAGGAAAACACAACGGCGACAAGCATATACGCTGCAACCCTCATGCGATGGCTGAAAAGGCGAGTTGCTTCACGCCTTTCACCAGTGGTAACAAGCTCGTGTCGCTCAACGGCAACGCCGCCGGGGTAATCCCGGCAACGTGTCCGCAGCGCTGGGACTCTACTCGCCGATTCAGCTTTCGAGAAGGATCCGCAGCATGCGGCGCAGCGGCTCGGCAGCGCCCCACAGCAGCTGGTCGCCGATCGTGAAGGCGCCCAGGTATTCCGGACCCATGGCCAGCTTGCGCAGGCGACCCACGGGGATGGTCATGGTGCCGGTGACGGCCACGGGCGTCAGATCCCGGATCGTGGCTTCGCGGGTGTTGGGAACGACCTTCACCCACGCGTTGTCCGCCGCGATCATGGCCTCGATATCGGCCAAAGGCACGTCCTTCTTGAGCTTGAAGGTCAGCGCCTGGCTATGGCAGCGCATCGCGCCGACGCGCACGCAGAAGCCGTCGACCGGGATCGCTGCGTCGCCAAGACCGAGGATCTTGTTCGTCTCGGCCATGCCCTTCCACTCTTCCTTGGACTGGCCGTCGCCGAGGTCGCGGTCGATCCACGGGATCAGCGAGCCGCCCAGCGGCACGCCGAAGTTCGCGGTCTCTTCAGCGGAGAGCGAACGCTGCTTGGCGATCACCTGGCGGTCGATCTCCAGAATCGCGCTCTTCGGGTCGTCGAGCAGGTTCTTCACGGCGGCGTTGAGCGTGCCGTACTGCGTCAGCAGCTCGCGCATGTGCTGCGCGCCGCCGCCCGAAGCCGCCTGGTAGGTCTGCGTGCTCATCCACTCGACCAGACCGGCCTTGTACAGCGCGCCCACGCCCATCAGCATGCAGCTGACGGTGCAGTTGCCGCCGATCCAGTTCTTGCCGCCGGCGGCGAGGGACTTCTTGATCACCGGCATGTTGACCGGGTCGAGCACGATCACGGCGTCGTCGCTCATGCGCAGGCTCGAAGCGGCGTCGATCCAGTGGCCGTTCCAGCCCGTGGCGCGCAGCTTGGGGAAGACTTCGCTCGTGTAGTCGCCACCCTGGCAGGTGATGATGATCTCGCAGCGCTTGAGCTGCTCGAGGTCGAAGGCGTTTTGCAGCTTCGTTTCGTTCTTCGCGAAGGCCGGCGCAGCGCCGCCCGCGTTGCTGGTGCTGAAGAACAGCGGCTCGATCAGGTCGAAGTCGCGCTCCTCGCTCATGCGGTCCATGAGCACCGAGCCGACCATGCCGCGCCAGCCCACCAGTCCAACCAATGTCGTCATCTTGCTTCCTTTACCCGAATGTCTCGAGTGACCGGCCCCCTCGGCTTCCCGGCTCGTTCGCCGGGGGTCGGAGGCGAGACGAACCGAGAGCCCTTAGCTCTTGATACCCTTGATGATGGTTTTCGTCGTCTTGGCAATGGCGGCCACGACCGCATCGCCCATCTCACGGGTGCTCACTTTTTGCGTGCCTTCGGACCAGATGTCCGCGGTACGCAGCCCTTGCGCCAGCACGGATTCGACCGCGGCTTCGATTCGAGCCGCAGCCTCGGGCTGGTGGAGGGAGAACTTGAGCATCATGGCAGCGCTGAGGATTGTAGCCAGCGGGTTCGCAATCCCCTTGCCCGCGATGTCCGGCGCGCTGCCGTGGCTGGGCTCGTAGAGGCCCTTGTTGTTCTTGTCGAGCGAGGCCGAAGGCAGCATGCCGATGGAGCCCGTCAGCATCGCGGCGGCGTCGCTCAGGATGTCGCCGAACATGTTGCCGGTCACCATCACGTCGAACTTCTTCGGCGCCTTCACGAGCTGCATGGCGGCGTTGTCCACGTACATGTGGTCCAGCTCGACGTCCGGATATTGCGCGTGCACTTCCGTGACCACGTCCTTCCAGAGCTGCGAAGTCTCCAGCACGTTGGCCTTGTCCACCGACGTGACGCGCTTGTTGCGCTTGCGGGCGGCCTGGAAGGCGACGTGGGCGATGCGTTCGATCTCGGGGCGCGAGTAGCGCATCGTGTCGAAGCCTTCTTCGCTGCCCGGGAAGTGGCCGTCCACCGCCGTGCGGCGGCCGCGCGGCTGGCCGAAGTAGATGTCGCCGGTCAGCTCGCGGATGATCAGGATGTCGAGGCCCGCCACCAGCTCGGGCTTGAGGCTCGACGCGTGCGTCAGCTGCTCGTAGCAGATCGCCGGGCGGAAGTTGGCGAACAGGCCGAGGTTCTTGCGCAGGCCGAGGATGGCCTGCTCGGGGCGCAGCGCGCGCTCGAGCTTGTCGTACTTCCAGTCGCCCACGGCGCCGAACAGCACGGCGTCGGATTCGAGCGCGAGCTTGAGCGTGGCTTCGGGCAGCGGATGGCCGGCGGCTTCGTATGCGGCGCCACCGACGGGCGCTTCGTTCATCTCGATCGGCAGGTCCAGCGCCTTCAGCACCTTGACCGCTTCGGCCATGATTTCCGGGCCGATGCCGTCGCCGGGGAGGATTGCAATCTTCATCGTCTTATCCAGGAATGCGGTGATTGAGCCACGGCTTGGTGGCGATGCGCTCGGATTCATAAGCCTTGATCTTGTCGGCATGGCGCAGGGTCAGACCGATGTCGTCGAAGCCGTTGATCAGGCAGTACTTGCGGAACGGCTGCACGTCGAAGGGCAGCTCGGCGCCGTCGGGCTTCACGACGACCTGACGCTCCAGATCGATGATCAGCTGGTAGCCCGGGAAGGCGAACACTTCATCGAACAGCTGCGCCACTTGCGACTCGCTCAAAGCGATCGGCAGCACGCCGTTCTTGAAGCAGTTGTTGAAGAAGATGTCGGCGAAGCTCGGCGCGATGATGGCGCGGAAGCCGTACTGCTCCAGCGCCCACGGCGCGTGCTCGCGGCTCGAGCCGCAGCCGAAGTTGCGGCGCGCGACCAGCACCGAAGCGCCCTGATAGCGCGGCTGGTTCAGCACGAAGTCGGGATTCGGTTTGCGCGACGCCGGATCCTGCCCCGGCTCGCCGTGGTCCAGATAGCGCCACTCGTCGAACAGGTTCGGGCCGAAGCCGCTGCGCTTGATCGACTTCAGGAACTGCTTGGGGATGATCGCGTCCGTGTCGACGTTCTCGCGATCCATGGGCGCCACGAGGCCCTTGTGAACAACGAACTTCTCCATCACGCAATCCTCCGCACGTCCACAAAGTGACCTTCCATCGCCGCAGCCGCAGCCATGGCGGGGCTGACCAGGTGCGTGCGACCGCCCTGCCCTTGCCGGCCTTCAAAGTTCCGGTTGCTGGTCGAGGCGCAGCGCTCGCCCGGCTCCAGCCGGTCGGCGTTCATCGCCAGGCACATCGAGCAGCCGGGTTCGCGCCACTCGAAGCCTGCGGCCTTGAACACCTGATCGAGACCTTCGGCCTCGGCCTGCGCCTTCACCAGACCCGAGCCCGGCACCACCAGCGCCAGCTTCACGTTCGACGCCACGCGGCCACCCAGGCGCTTCACCACTGCGGCGGCTTCGCGCATGTCCTCGATGCGGCTGTTGGTGCAGGAACCGATGAAGACCTTGTCGATGCGGATGTCCGACATCGCCTTGTTCGGCTCCAAGCCCATGTACGTCAGCGCGCGCTCGATGGCGCCGCGCTTGACGCTGTCCTTTTCCTTGTCGGGATCGGGCACGCGGTCGTCGATGGACAGGACCATCTCGGGCGAGGTACCCCAGGTCACCTGCGGGCGGATCTGCGAGGCGTCCAGCTCGACGACGGTGTCGAAATGCGCGCCGGCATCCGAATGCAGCGTGCGCCAGTAGCTGACGGCCTGGTCCCACTCCACGCCGCTCGGCGTGAACGGGCGGCCCTTGACGTAGTTCAGCGTCACTTCGTCCACGGCGATGAGTCCGGCCCGCGCACCCGCTTCGATCGCCATGTTGCAGACCGTCATGCGGCCTTCCATCGACAGCGCGCGAATGGCGGAACCCGCGAACTCGATCGTGTAGCCCGTGCCGCCGGCCGTGCCGATCTTGCCTATGATGGCCAGCACGATGTCCTTGGCGCCGACGCCGCGCGGCGCCTGGCCTTCCACGCGGATCAGCATGTTCTTGGCCTTCTTGGCCAGCAGCGTCTGCGTGGCGAGCACGTGCTCGACTTCAGAAGTGCCGATGCCATGCGCCAGCGCGCCGAACGCGCCGTGCGTGCTCGTGTGGCTGTCGCCGCAGACGACGGTCATGCCCGGCAGAGTCGCGCCCTGCTCGGGGCCGATCACATGGACGATGCCCTGGCGCTTGTCAGTCATCTTGAACTGCGTGATGCCGTTGCGATCGCAATTCGCGTCGAGCGTATCGACTTGCAGCTTCGAGACCGGATCGGCGATGCCGTGACTGCGGTCCGTCGTCGGCACGTTGTGGTCGCTCACCGCCAGGTTGGCCGACAGTCGCCAGACCTTGCGCGCCGCCAGATCGAGCCCCTCGAAGGCCTGCGGGCTCGTGACCTCGTGCAGCAGATGGCGGTCGATGTAGAGAACGGCGGTGCCGTCTTCCTCGGTGTGGACGACGTGCTCATCCCAGAGCTTGTCGTACAGCGTTCTTGCAGTCATTTCACTTCTCCTTCGGGCAGAGCGCATCGACGAAGCGCTGCACCACGGTCGGCAGCCGCTCGACGCGAGCCACCCCCAAAACATAGTCGCGCTTGGCCCAGACTTCCTCCAGGCGCACGGTGCGCACGGCAAAAACCTGAGCGAAACGCTGGGCCGGCGCCTCCGGCAGCACGGCCAGGCCCATGCCGGCTTCCACCAGCTGCGCAATCGCGTCGAAGCCGCGCACCTGCCAGCGCGCCTTGAGCGTGCGGCCGCGGGCCAGCGCTTGCTCGTGCATCATTTCCTGCGCCGATGCACCGGCGTGCAGGCCCACGATGTCGTGTTCAAGCAGGTCGTCGAAGGTGACCGACTTGCGTTCGGTCAGCGCATGGCCGCGCGGCACCAGCACGGCCAGGCGGCCGGCGGCGTAGAGGCGCGTGTCGATGCGGTTGTCGGTGATCGGCGGCGTGAACACGCCCACGTCGGCGCGGCCTTCGGCCACGGCCTGCTGCACCTCGGAGCTGGTCATGTCTTCGAGGCTGATGCGGATCTGCGGGTGCTTGGCGCTGAAGGCGGCCAGATCGGGCGGCAGGCATTCAGCGATGGCGCCGGCGTTGGCGGCAATCCGCAAATGGCCCTTGATGCCGCGCGCGAACTCGACGACCTCGCTCTCCAGCGCATGCAGCGACGCGTTCAGCGTGCGGATGTGACGCACCAGGGCGCGGCAGGCCTCGGTCGGCTCCACGCCTCGGGCGCGGCGCTCGAACAGCTGCACGCCGAGGCGCGATTCCAGGTCGGACAGGCGCTTGCTCGCGGCGGCCAGCGCCAGGTGCTCCTGCTGCGCGCCGCGCGTGATCGAGCGCGTCTGCTCGATGGCGAGCACGAGGTTGAGCGTGGTGAGGTCGAGGCGCATGGTGGAGTGGTCGAAGGATAAGACTTCGCCAGTTTCAGCAGAAGCCGTACATTTTCGATCAAGACTTCGCTTTTTGCGAAATCACGGCGAAATCGCCCCAAATACCCTACTGCCAGCGTCCGGGATCGATGTCGAATTCCTTCTCCGTCATGCGGCGCATGCGTTCGATTTCGCCCTGTTTCTGCATCTGGCTGATGGTTTCGCCGAGCTTCACGGCCAGGGCCGCGTGCCGGGGGTGCAGGTAGCCGTAGACGCCGATCGTGTCCAGCACGCCGGCATGAACCAGCGGCAAGCCCTGCAGATCCGCCTGGGACGACAGCGTGGACAGCAGCGTCAGTTCTTCATCCGCCATCAAGTCGCAGCGCCCGGCCGCCACCATTCGCGCGCCGCGCTCCGTATCCGGCAAGGCAAGCAGCTGCTTGGCAGGGAGCACTTCGCCCAGGTGCGTCGTCGTGGTGTGCACGCCGGACTTGAAGCAGACGATGCCGGGGTAGCCGCGCAGGCTGGCCCAGCCCTTGACGCGAAAGCTGCTCGGCCGCTTGCCGAAGGCGACGTAACGGACCTCGAACAGCGGCTCGGCGAGACGGATCGCCTGCGGCGCCGCCGTGGCATAGCTCGCCGGCCGGCCGCCTTCGCCGTCCACGAGGCCCTGCTCCAGCTCGACGCTGGCGCGCGGCCCCGGCAGGTCGCGGAATTCGACCGAGAGGCCGAGCCGCCCGAAGGCTTCGCGATAGATCAGGCGCTGCCAGCGCCCCAAGAACTGGGTCTCGGGCCGGAACATGGCCATGCGGAACGGCGCAGTCTGGACAACGGGACCGCTCGCCGCGGCGGCCAGCGCGCTGCAACTCGCCATGCATGAGGCGAACACCAGGCCTAACTGCCCGATTCGACGGCGATTCATCATCAACAGGCAGTCTCCCCGCGTCCGCACTTGTCCGGTAAGCATAGCGTTAGCACCTGTGCGAGGATCGGGGCTCGACCCAGCTTTTGCAATGGCAGCCATGCCGCCACGGCATTGAAACAGCGCCGGATTTGCGCTTTTGGGCGATGCTCGGACGGGAGGGTTGCGATGGAACAGCAGTTCGCCGGACTTCAAGCACGCTCGGCGCGGGTCGCCGGGGCCGTGCTGACGGCTGTCTTGGCCGCGTTGCTCGCCAGCTGCGCCGTACCGCCACCGGGCGAGCCCGCCGCGCCGCCGCAGGCCGACACCTCGCCGCCGCCGCCCGCGCCGGCTCCTGCGCCGCCCCCACCCCCGCCGCCCGCGCCACCTCCGCCGCCCCCCACGCTGCCCCACAGCGAAGCGGTGCTGAGCGCCGCCAACACGCTGTTCTCCAAGGCCAACCTGCCGCCCGCGGAGAAGGGCGCCCGTTACACCGTGCTGATCGACCCCCTGGTGGACGGTGTCACGCGCATGCAGACCAAGACCACGCAGGCCATGGAAGCGCGCATCACGCAGCTGGCCAAGCAGAGCTACCCGCAGTTCGACGTCCGCGCCTTCAACGCGGCCAACCTCGCGCAATCGCCGCTGCTGATCGTCGGCACCTTCACGCCGATCAATCAGGAAGGCAAGACGGAAGGCGAACGCAACCAGTACCGTTTCTGCCTCGTGATGGTGGACCTGAAGACCGCCAAGCTCGTCTCCAAGACCGTGGCCCGCTCGCGCATGGAGACCGTGGACGCCACGCCGCCGCCGTTTTTCGTCGACGCACCGGCCTGGAGCCGCGACCCCGTCACCGAGGGCTATGTGAAGACCTGCCAGGCTACCAAGCTCGGCGAGTCGATCCCGTTCAGCTACGTGGAAGGCCTGGTGGCCGCCAGCATCACCGACGAAGCGATTCGCGCCTACAACGCCCGCCAGTACAAGACCGCGCTCACGCTGTTCAACAAGGCCGCCGCGCTGGGCCAGGGTGCGCAGATGCGCGCGCTGACCGGCCAGTACCTCGCCAACTGGAAGCTCGGCCAACGCGAAGCCGCGATGCAGGCCTTCGGCAAGATCGTCGATTACGGTCTCGCGCAGGGCCAGCTTGGCGTGCAGTTCACCTTCGCGGCCGGTTCCACGGTGCTCGGGCCCGAAGGCATCGGCGTGCCCAACAACCTCTGGCTCAAGGCGGTGGCGCAGCGGCTGATCGCCTCGAAAGGCTGCGCTGAAATCGGCGGCCATGCCAGCCACGGCGGGCCGGAAGCCGTGAACGAGCGTCTCTCCGCCGGGCGCGCCGAGTACGTGATGCGCCGCATGGTCGATGAAGCACCGGCTCTGTCCAAGCGCCTGGTGGCGGTGGGCTACGGCTCGCGCGCCAACCTCGTGGGCACTGGCAAGGACGACGCCTCCGACGCGCTCGACCGGCGCGTCGAGGTCAAGCCGCTGGCCTGCAACGGTTAGCGATGGCCGGCCGCCTGCTCCGCGCGCTTGCAGCCTTCGTCGCGCTGCTGGCGCCGTGTGCGGCGTTCGCGGCCTTCGCCGACGCCGCCGAAGCGCCTCAGCTGCGCGTCGATGCCGGCGGCCACATCGCGGCCATCCGCGCGCTGGCCGCCGATGCGCGCGGTGAGCTGCTGCTGACGGCTTCGGAAGACAAGACAGCGCGGCTCTGGCGGCTCTCCGACCGCAGCCTGCTGCGCGTGCTTCGACCGCCGATCGGCGCGGACAATGAAGGCAAGCTCTACGCCGCCGCCCTCTCGCCCGACGGCCGCACCGCCGCCGTGGCGGGCTGGACGGCGGACAACGAGATCTACCTCTTCAACAGCGCGGACGGCCAGATGCACGGGCGCATCGAAGGTCTGCCGAACGTCGTTGACGCGCTCGCGTTTTCTCCGGACGGTCAGACGCTGGCCGTCTTGCTTTGGGGAGGCCAGGGGCTGCGCCTGTATGCGAGCACCGATGGCTGGAAGAGCGCCCGCGACGTCGGCAGCGATGCGACCTACGGCGGTTCCGGCTACGGCCTGGCGTTCTCGCCTGATGGTCGCCTCCTCGCTTCGAGCGACGAATCCGGCGCCGTGCGCCTTTACGCGATGCGCGGCGCGAGCCTCTGGTTGCAGGCCACCCAGCGCATGAGCGGCAAGCCGCACGGCCTGGCCTTCTCGCCCGACGGCAAACGGCTCGCGGTGGGCATGGCGGACAGTTTGCAAGTGCAGGTGTTGCGTGCCGACAACCTCGCGCCGGATTGGCAAGCCCCGGCGCAAGACGGCGGCGGCGCTCTGCCCTGCGTGGCCTGGTCACGCGACGGCAAACAGCTGCTTGCGGCCGGTACCTGGCGGAGCGCGCCGGGCCAGCACGGCGTTCGGCGATGGACCTTGTCGGACCGCAGCAGCGTCGATACACCCGCCGCCAGCGATGCGATCACCGCGCTGCTGACGAGCGGTTCAAGCGTGCTCTGGGCCTCGGGCGATGCGAGCTGGGGCGTGGTCGGCGGCGCGGCCATGCGTTCATTGCGCGCCGACTATCGCCTGCCCGCCGCGAAAGGCCCGAGCAGCCTGCGCGTCTCCGACGATGGCCATGAACTCAGCTTCGCCACGCGCTTCGGCGGCGTCGCGCCCGCCCGATTCGATCTCACCGGGCCGGCCTGGCGCGCGCCCTCGCCCTTCGATGCCGGTACGGCGCCACCCGCCGCGCTGCGCGACTGGCAGGACAGCACCGCACCGAAGCTCGGCAGCAAGACACTCGCCCTCGCACCCGGCGAGGTGTCGCTCGCCCTCGGCGCCGATCCGTCGAACCGCGGCTTCGCCCTCGGCACCAGCCAGCGCCTGCGCCTGTATGCCATGGACGGCCGCGAGCAGTGGAACGCACACATCCCAGCGCCCTGCTTCGCCGCCGCCCTGAGCCGCGACGGCCGCTGGGTCATCGGCGGATTCGGCGATGGCACGCTGCGCTGGTTCCGCCGCAAGGACGGCGCCGAGATGCTGGCCTTCTACCCGCACGCCGACGGCAAGGCCTGGGTGGCCTGGACGCCCGATGGCCGCTACGCCGCCGGCGGTGGTGGCGAGAAGCTCGTCGGCTGGCACCTGAACCGCGGCGCCGACCAGGCCGCCGAGTTCCTGCCGCTGTCGCGCTTTGCCGAGCGCTACTTCGACCCGCTCGGCGTGCTCAGCGCCGTCAGCCCGCAGCCGCAGGTGCGACCCGTGCCCGATCCGCGTGCAGGCCTGAAGCTGCCGCCGGTCGTCGCTTTCTCTTCGCCCAAGACCAGCGGCAACACCGACGACGACAAGGTGCATGTGGAGCTGGCCGTGACCGACCGCGGCGGCGGCATCGACGAGGTACGGCTGCTGCAGAACGGCAAGGTCGTGCAGACCACCGGCGCGCAGAAGGCGAACGCGCAACTTCAGTTCGAACTGCCGCTAGAGAGCGGCAACAACGTGCTGCAAGCCGTTGCGCTGAGCCGCGACCGCACCGAGTCCGCGCCGGTCGAGGTCACGCTGCGCGCGCCGATGCGGCCCGAGCGCCCGCGGCTGCACGTGCTCTCGATCGGCATCAACAACTACCGCAACGGCGCGCTCAGCTTGAGCTTCTCCGTCCCCGACGCCACCGGCATCGCCGACGCCTTCCGCACGCTGAGCCGCAAGCTCTTCGCCGACGTCGCCGTGACCGAGCTCTACGACGCCCGCGCCACGCGCGCCGGCATCCTCGCGCAGCTCAAGGACTTCTCTTCAGCCAAGCCCGAGGACGTGGTCGTCGTCTACCTCGCCGGCCACGGCGAGACGCAGGGCGACGACTGGTTCTTCGTGCCCTACGAGCTGACCCAGCCCGAGAAGCCCGAGCGGCTGCGCAGCGAGGGCCTGTCCTCGCGCGACCTCGCCGCCGCGATCAAGGCAATCCCGGCGCGCAAGGTCGTCGTGCTGATCGACGCGTGCAAATCGGGCGCAGCGCTCGCGGGCTTCCGCGGCCTGGAAGAACGCCGGCTGCTCGCCCAGCTCTCGCGCTCCACCGGCACGCACCTGATCGCCGCCACCAACAAGGAGCAGTTGGCCAGCGAACTGCTCAGCCTCGGCCACGGCGTGTTCACGTACACGGTGCTGCAGGGGCTCGAAGGCAAGGCGGCAATGAACGGGCAGGACGTGACGGCGCTGAAGCTGATGGCCTATGTCGAGCAGGAACTGCCGGAGCTGTCCAAGCGTTACCGCACCGAAGAGCAGTTCCCGGTGGTCAGCTCGACGGGCATGGACTTCCCGCTCGTGCTGCGCTGAACTCAGCAGTTGGTTACATCTTGTTGCATTCGACTTAACCCTGCGCCGGGGCGCTCTCCGTTCCTACAGAGCCCACAACTCGAACGGAGAAGCTCTGATGAAGCCGCAAGACCGCCCCCTCGCTCCGCTGTGCCTCGCCCTCGCCGCGCTCGCCCTCGCCGCCTGCAGCACGCGCGACGAAGCGCCCCCGCCACCGCCGCCGCAACCGCCGGGCCCGACAGCTCTGGAGACCGTGGCGGTGCCGGCTCCGGCGCAGACCGTGGCCCCGGCCCCGGCGCCGGTGGCCGCGCCGATGCCTGCGCCCGCAAAGCTCCTGCATGCCGACGCCCGGATGAAGTCGGGCGCCGTCGCGGCCTATGCGTCCGTCCCGCCACCCGAAGTGGTGGTCACCGGCTCGCGCGCCATGCCAGCCTTCGTCCAGGCGTCGCCCCCGAGCACGGCCAAGTACACGAACTTCAACGAGAACCCCTGGCACCGCGTCGCCGAGGCGCCGGTCTCCACCTTCAGCGCCAGCGTGGACACCGCGAGCTACGCCAACGTGCGTCGCTTCATCAACCAGGGCACGCTGCCGCCCAAGGACGCCGTGCGCGTGGAAGAGCTGGTGAACTACTTCGGCTATGACTACGCCGCCCCCGGCGCCAACGACAAGGAGCCCTTCAAGGTCGACGCGCGCCTGGCCGCCTCGCCGTGGAACCCAGAGCGCAGCCTGCTGCGCATCGCCATCAAGGGCCGCGACCTCGCCAAGCTCAGCCTGCCGCCGGCCAACCTCGTGTTCCTCGTGGACGTGTCCGGCTCCATGAGCCCGCAGGACCGGCTGCCGCTCGTGCGCTCGGCGCTGCACCTGCTCACGCGCCAGCTGCGCCCGCAGGACCACGTCGCGATCGTCAGTTATGCCAGCGGCACGCGCGTCGTCCTGCCGGCGACCACGGGCGACCAGAAGGAGACGATCGATGCCGCCATCGACACGCTCCACGCCGGCGGCGGCACCTACGGCGAAGCCGGCATCCGTCTGGCCTACCAGCAGGCCCACGAAGGCTTCGTCAAGGACGGCATCAACCGCGTGCTGCTGGCCACCGACGGTGACCTGAACATCGGCCTCGTCGACCCGGCGCAGCTCAAGGAACTCGTGGAGCGCGAGCGCAAGCAAGGCATCGGCGTGACCACGCTCGGCGTCGGCGACTCGAACTACAACGACGCGCTGATGAAGAAGCTGGCCGACGCCGGCGACGGCAGCTACCACTACCTCGACACGCTGCAGGAGGCGCACAAGGTGCTGGTCAACGAGATGACCTCCACCCTCGCCGTGATCGCGCAGGACCTGAAGCTGCAGGTCGAGTTCAACCCGGCGCTGGTCGACGAGTACCGCCTGATCGGCTACGAGCTCAACGGCCTGACGCGCGAGCAGTTCAACGACGACAAGGTGGACGCCGGCGACATCGGCGCGGGCCACACCGTGACGGCGCTGTACGAGGTCGTGCCCAAGGGCGCAAAGGGCACCGTCGATCCGCTGCGGTATGGCGACGAGAAGAAGAAGCCTGCGGCCAACGCCGACAAGTCCGGCGAGCTCGCCTGGATCAAGCTGCGCTACAAGAAGCCCGGCACGAGCACGAGCGAGCTGATCGCCTTCCCGGTGCAGAAGCCCGCGCAGATGCCGGCGCTCGCCCAGGCTGACACCGAGATGCGCTTCGCCGTCGCCGCGGCCGCGTGGGGCCAGTGGCTTCGCGGCAGCACGCTGATCGGCGACTACGGCCCGGCGCAGATCCTGCCGCTGGCCCGCAGCGCGCGCGGCGAGGACCGCTACGGCCATCGCGCAGAGTTCGTGCGGCTGGTGGAGCTCTCCAGCAGCCTGCAACGCTGAAGCGCAGCGGCAACTGCGTTACCCTCATGGCGCGCGAAACCACCCCGCTAACGCCATGAACCGACGCCATTGCCTCAGCACCCTCGGCGCTCTCACGCTCGCCGGCTGCGCCAGCCCGCCGACCGTCCCGGCGGGCCTGGCCGCCGGCACGCAGCGCGCCTTCACCATCGAGGGCTCGCCGATCGGACGGATGTGGGTGGTGCTGCCGGCCGGCTACGCCGAGACGCGTGAACCGTGGCCATTGCTCGTCTTCCTGCACGGCTCGGGCGAGCGCGGCACGGAGCTGGACAAGGTGCTGATCCACGGGCCGCCGAAGCACGCGGCCAAAGGTCGCGCCTACCCGTTCGTCGTCGTCAGCCCGCAGCTCGGCGACGACCGCGACTGGGAGCCGAACGAGCTGCACGCCTTGCTCGGCCAGCTTCGCTCACGCTTCAACCTGGACCCGGACCGCATCTACTGCACCGGCCTCTCGCGAGGCGGACACGGCACTTGGAACTGGGCCAGCCACTATCCAGGCGACCTGGCCGCCGTCGCGCCCGTCTGCGGCTACGGTGACCCGGCGCTCATTGCCGCGACGATGAAACGGATCCCCGTTCGCGCGTACCACGGCGATCAGGATCCCGCCGTGCCGATCGAGAAGCAGCAGGCCTGCGTCGATGCGCTGCGTGCCGCGGGCGGCGACGTTTCATTCACCGTTTACCCGGGCGTCAAACACGACTCCTGGAACCAGGCGTATGAAGACCCGGGCCTCGTGCCCTGGCTGCTGTCGAAGAAACGCGCTTAAGACAGCGCCGCCACGACCTCGGCCGGCGCCTGCACCAGCTCGATCAGCACGCCTTCGCCCGCGATCGGGAATTCGTCGTTGCTCTTCGGGTGGATGAAGCAGATGTCATAACCCGCTGCGCCCTTGCGGATGCCGCCCGGCGCGAGGCGCACGCCGTTGGCCGTCATCCATTCGACGGCCTTGGACAGATCGTCCACCCACAAGCCGACGTGGTTCAGCGGCGTGGCGTGCACGGCGGGCTTCTTGTCGGGATCGAGCGGCTGCATCAGGTCGACCTCGACCTTGTGCGGGCCGCTGCCGATCGCGCAGATGTCTTCGTCGACGTTCTCGCGTTCCGACACGAAATTGCCGGTGACTTCGAGGCCCAGCACGTCGACCCAGAGCTTGCGCAGCCGTGTCTTGTCCGTACCGCCGATGGCGATCTGCTGGATGCCGAGGATCTTGTAGGGCTTGGTGCTCATGGCGGACTCGAATTCAAAGGAGAGATGAAGGTTCAGAGATCGAGCCGGCCGTAGAGCCAGCCCGTCTTGTAGCCGGTCAGCGCGGTCATCGATTGTCCGCGCACGATCGGCAGCCGGCCGCCGAGGCCGAAGACCACGTCGCGCAGCCAGGGCCCGAGGCGCTGGTGCGACTGGAACAGCGGCGTGAGCGCGCGGCTGGCCTGCGTGTAGTAGCGCAGGTGCGAGCGGCGGCTCTGGCTGTAGCGGGCGAACAGTTCGGGCCAGTCGGCGCGATCGCGGCGGTGTTCTTCCGCCAGCGCGTGCGCATCGATCAGCGCCATGTTCGCGCCTTGCCCCAGCTGCGGGCTCATGCCGTGGCCGCAGTCGCCGATGGCGAGCACGCGGCCGTCGTTCCAGCGCTGCATCCAGACGTCGGCGTAGCGGGCCTGACGCAGCTGCGCGGGATCGTTCAGGCCTGCCAGCAGCGGCTCGCAGAGCGGCAACAGTTCGGCCATCTCGCGCTTGAGCGCAGCCAGGCCTTCGGCGCCCGCTGCGGGCCACGCGTGGACCTGTTCGAGCGGCAGGCTCCAGAACAGGTTGACGCCACGTTGTGACTCGCCGAAATTGCAGCCGACCGGCATCGTGCCGATCATCTTGCGCGCGGCGACGAAACGCTGACGCAGCCCGCGAACCGCGAAGCCCTCCGGCTCCGGCAGCACTGTCCATACCGCGCCCCACGGAAAGACCTGCGCGGATTGCTTCACGCGCATCAGCTCACGCAGCCGCGAGAAGCTGCCATTCGCAAGGATCAGCGCGGCGTGGCGATGCGTCGTGCCGTCGGCCATCCGCAGCGTCACGCCTTGCTCGTCCTGCTCGAAATGTTCGACGGCCTGCCCGCAGCGCCAGTCGATCGCCAGCTCGCGCACGCGCTGCCAGAGCACGCCCATCAGCGCGCCTCGCTGCACGCCGAGTCCGAAGGCCTGCGGCGCGAAATCGCTGTAGCGCATGTCCAGCACCTTGCGGCCGCCGGGCGTGTCGCCGAACAGGCCTTCGACGTGCGCGCCGTGCGCCAGCATCGCGTCGAGCAGGCCCATCGCGCCGAGGATCTTCTGGCCCGTCGGCTGCAGCAACAGCCCCGCGCCGATCGGCTGCGGCACGGCCACGGCTTCATAGAGCGTGACGGGCACGCCCTGCTCGGCCAGCTGGATCGCTGCCGCGCAGCCGGCCACACCGGCGCCGACGATGGCGACCGCTTCCGTGACCGAACGTTGGCGCAACTCAGGCAAAGCGCAGGATCGTCTGGTCCACGGCCAGGCTCTCGCCGACCTTCGCTTCCACCGCGGCGACGACGCCATCGCGCTCGGCCACGAGGATGTTCTCCATCTTCATGGCTTCGATCACCGCGAGGCGCTCACCGGCCTGCACTTGCTGCCCAGGCTGCACGGCGATCTGCACGAGCAGGCCCGGCATCGGCGAGAGCAGCATCTTCGACGTGTCCGGCGGCGCCTTGTACGGCATCAGCTCGAGCAACTCGGAAGCACGCGGGCTCAGCACGTTGGCGACGACCGAGCGGCCGTTGTGCTGGATGCGATACGCCAGCGGGTTGCGCGGCGTGCCGCGATCAGCCTGCGCCGCGAAAGGCTTGCGGTTGACGGTGCCCGTCAGCAGGATGTCCGAGAGGCGCGACTGGCAGGAGATCTGGTAGCTCTTCGCGTTTTCACCGTCGCCCACGCGCACGTTCGCCTCGCCGGAATGGCCGGCGTACTCGGCGATGTGCACCGGATGGCGCGAAGCCTTGCCGCCGCCCTCGTTGACCACGGCCACATAGTCGCTCTCGATCCGCACCTCGTGGCCCGGCAGCTGGCCGCTGATGCCGGCCTCGCGCTCGCGCGCCTTGCGGCGGATGAAGCCGGCCAGGGCGATCAGGAATTCCGGATCGTCGTGCGGCACGTCCTCGGCCTTGAAACCGCCGCCGTAGTGCTGGGCGATGAAGCCGGTGTTGAAGTTGCCGGTGGCGAAGTCGGGATGCGCGAGCAGCGCCGACTGGAACGGAATGTTGCTCGTGATGCCGCGGATCACGAAGGCGTTGAGCGCCTCGCGCATCTTGGCGATGGCCTCGGCGCGATCCTTCCCGTGCACGATGAGCTTGGCGATCATCGAGTCGTAGTACATCGGGATCTCGCCGCCCTCGTAGACGCCGGTGTCCACGCGCACGCCATAACGCCCATCTTCAGCGGCGACCATCGTCGCTGCCGGCGGCTGGTACTTCACCAGGCGGCCGGTCGAGGGCAGGAAGTTGCGGAACGGGTCTTCGGCGTTGATGCGGCACTCGATGGCCCAGCCGTCGCGCTTGATCTCTTCCTGCTTGAAAGCGAGCTTCTCGCCGGCGGCGACGCGGATCATCTGTTCGACCAGGTCGAGGCCGGTGATGCACTCGGTGACCGGGTGTTCCACCTGCAAGCGCGTGTTCATCTCCAGGAAATAGAAGCTCTGGTCCTTGCCGACGACGAACTCGACCGTGCCGGCGCTCTGGTACTTCACGGCCTTGGCCAGCGCGACGGCCTGCTCGCCCATCGCCTTGCGCGTGGCATCGCTGATGAACGGCGACGGCGCCTCTTCAATCACCTTCTGGTGGCGGCGCTGGATCGAGCACTCGCGCTCGTGCAGGTAGACGACGTGGCCATGCGAGTCGCCGAGCACCTGGATCTCGATGTGGCGCGGCTCCTCGACGAACTTCTCCATGAAGACGCGGTCGTCGCCGAAGCTGTTGCGGGCCTCGTTGCGGCAGGACGTGAAGCCCTCGAAGCAGTCCTTGTCGTTGAAGGCCACGCGCAGGCCCTTGCCGCCGCCGCCGGCGCTGGCCTTGATCATCACGGGATAACCGATGCCCTGCGCGATCTTCACGGCCTCTTCCGGCGACAGGATCGGCTCGTTGTGGCCGGGGATCGTGTTGACCTTGGCCTCGTTGGCGAGCTTCTTGGAGGCGATCTTGTCGCCCATCGCTGCGATCGAATAGTGCTTCGGGCCGATGAAGATCAGGCCCTCTTCCTCGACGCGGCGCGCGAAGTCCTCGTTCTCGGACAGGAAGCCGTAGCCCGGGTGGATCGCCTCGGCGCCGGTCTGCTTGGCGGCGGCGATGATCTTGTCGGCCACGAGGTAGCTCTCGCGCGACGGCGCGGGGCCGAGCAGCACGCACTCGTCCGCCAGCTCGACGTGGCGCGCGTCCTTGTCCGCTTCGGAATAGACGGCGACGGTCTTGATGCCCATCTTGCGGGCCGTGACGATCACTCGGCAGGCGATCTCACCGCGGTTGGCGATCAGGATCTTCTTGAACATGTCACTCTCCAAAATCTTTTCTCTTGTTCAGTTCGTGCGGCCGCGCAGGCAGCGGTCGGTCCACTGCACCGCGCGCTGCTGGAGCCAGACCTCGGTCTTGCCCTCGGCGGGGCCTGCGCCCTGGTAGGCGAAGTCGAGCATCAGCTTGGTGCGGCGCGCGTCTTCGCTGCCGTCGCCGATCTGGCCACCGGTCTTCAGGTCGTCGAGCGCGCCGGTCTTGCTGAGGCCGTCGCTGCGGTAGAGCAGGAGCACGGGCAGGACGTAGAGGTCGGCGGCGCAGCGGGGCGCGCGCGCCTCGGCGCTAGCACCGAACTCGCGTTTGGCGCAGGCCACGAAGGCTTCCCGAGCCGTGTCGGCGCTGCCGCCTTCGGCCTCAGCCGCCTGCGCGTGTTCAGCCACGCAGGCCGCCGCATCGGGCGCCGCGTGCGCGGTCCCGGCGGCGATCGCCAACGTGGCAAACGCGATCAGAGCGGAATGTTGCCGTGCTTGCGCCACGGGTTCTCCAGCTTCTTGTCCTTGAGCATCACCAGCGAGCGGCAGATGCGCTTGCGCGTCTCGTGCGGCTGGATGACGTCGTCGATGAAGCCGCGCGCGCCGGCGACAAACGGGTTGGCGAAGCGCGCCTTGTATTCGGCCTCGCGGGCGGCGAGCTTGGCCGGGTCGCCCTTGTCCTCGCGGAAGATGATCTCCACCGCGCCCTTGGCGCCCATCACGGCGATTTCGGCGTTAGGCCAGGCGAAGTTGACGTCGCCGCGCAGGTGCTTGGAGGCCATCACGTCGTACGCGCCACCATACGCCTTGCGCGTGATCACGGTGATCTTCGGCACCGTGCATTCGGCGTAGGCGTAGAGCAGCTTCGCGCCGTGCTTGATGATGCCGCCGTACTCCTGGCTCGTGCCGGGCATGAATCCGGGCACGTCCACGAAGGTCACGACCGGGATGTTGAACGCATCGCAAAAGCGCACGAAGCGCGCGGCCTTGATCGAGCTCTTGATGTCCAGGCAGCCGGCCAGCACCAGCGGCTGGTTGGCGACGATGCCGACCGTCTGGCCTTCCATGCGCGCGAAGCCGATCAGGATGTTCTTGGCGTAGTCGGGCTGGAGCTCGAAGAAGTCGCCGTCGTCGACCGTCTTCAGGATCAGTTCCTTCATGTCGTACGGCTTGTTCGGGTTCTCGGGCACCAGCGTGTCGAGCGACATGTCCACGCGATTCGCCGGATCGCCGCTGGCGCGCTTGGGTGCCTTCTCGCGGTTGTTCAGCGGCAGGTAATTGAAGAAGCGGCGCAGCATCAGGATCGCTTCGACGTCGTTGTCGAAAGCCAGGTCGGCCACGCCGCTCTTGGTGTTGTGCGTCGTCGCGCCGCCGAGTTCTTCCGCCGTGACTTCCTCGTGCGTCACGGTCTTCACCACATCGGGTCCGGTGACGAACATGTACGAAGAATCCTTCACCATGAAGATGAAGTCCGTCATGGCCGGCGAGTAGACCGCGCCGCCAGCGCACGGGCCCATGATCATGCTGATCTGCGGCACGACACCCGAGGCGAGCACGTTCTTCTGGAACACGTCGGCATAACCGCCGAGCGAAGCGACGCCTTCCTGGATGCGCGCGCCGCCCGAGTCGTTCAGGCCGATCACCGGCGCGCCGACCTTCATCGCCTGGTCCATCACCTTGCAGATCTTCTCGGCATGCGTCTCGGACAGCGAGCCGCCGAAGACGGTGAAGTCCTGGCTGTAGCTGAACGCGAGGCGGCCGTTGATCATGCCGTAGCCGATCACGACGCCGTCGCCGGGCACCTTCTGGTCTTCCATGCCGAAGTCCACGCAGCGGTGCTCGACGAACATGTCCCACTCTTCGAAGGTGCCGTCGTCGAACAGCAGTTCGAGGCGTTCGCGCGCGGTCAGCTTGCCCTTGGCGTGCTGCGCGGCGATGCGCTTCTCGCCGCCGCCGAGCCGGGCGCGGGCACGCTTCTCTTCGAGTTGTTTTTGAATTTCATGCATGGGGTTCGTCTCCGGAGAACTTCTTCAGCAATTGGCGCGCGGCGGTCGATGCGGGCAACTGGCCCGCGAGCACCTGGCGCGTGGTGTCGTTGAGCGCCTCGCGCACGGCGGGCGAGGTCGCGAAAAGGTGTTTGAGTCCGGCCTGGATGCGTTCCCACATCCACGCCAGCGATTGTTGTTCGCGCCGGGCGGCGAAACCTTGTTCGGATCGGCGTTCGATCGCATCCCAGAAGCGGTCGAGCCCTTCGGCCTTCAGCGCGGAAAGCTGCAGAACCTCGACGCTATGCCGCTGCAAGCGCAGGCTCGAAACGATCATCGCCTGGGCGCGTGTCGCGGCCGCGACGTCGATGTCGGCCTTGTTGATCACGACCAGATCGGCCAGCTCCATCACGCCCTTCTTGATCGCTTGCAGATCGTCGCCGGCGTTGGGCAATTGCAGCAGCACGTAGAGGTCGGTCATGCCGGCCACGGCCGTTTCACTCTGGCCGACGCCGACCGTTTCGACGATCACGATGTCGAAGCCTGCGGCCTCGCAGACCAGCATCGCCTCGCGCGTCTTCTCGGCCACGCCGCCGAGCGTGCCGCTCGACGGGCTCGGGCGGATGAAGGCGCGCTCATCCATCGAGAGCCGCTCCATGCGCGTCTTGTCGCCAAGGATCGAGCCGCCCGAGATGCTGCTCGACGGATCGACCGCCAGCACGGCAACCTTGTGGCCGCGCTCGATCAGCATCAGGCCGAGCGCTTCGATGAAGGTGCTCTTGCCCACACCGGGCACGCCGGAGATGCCGAGGCGCAGCGACTTGCCCGAATGCGGCAGCAGCTCGGTCAGCAGCGCATCCGCCTGCTCGCGGTGGTCGGCGCGCGTGGATTCCAGCAGCGTGATCGCCTTGGCCAGCGCGCGGCGCTGGCCTTGCAGGACGTCAGCGGCGAGGCCGCTCATCGCGCCGTGCTCCAGCGGTACTGCACGTCGAACTCTTCTTCGCCGGTCTGTACGAAGCCGTGGCGCTGATAGAAGCGGTTGGCGTTGCTGCCCTTGAGCGCATTGAGCACCACATCGCGCCCGTGCCCCTGCACCCAGGCCATCGCCCAGGCACCGGCGCCCGCGCCCTGCGAGCCCGGCGCGATGTACAGATGTTTGAGGTTCAGCGCATCACCTTCGCCGTCACCTTCAGGCAGCAGCGTGAGAAAGCCGATGCGCTCGCCATCCCGGCAGAGGTGGCGCATGTGCGTCGGATCGAACCCATCCGCCAACCGCGCCCGCGAGCGATCGGGGTCGAAGCGGCCGAGCCGCTCCAGGCTCTCGCGCATCGCCGCCATCCGCAACTCGTGCAGGGACTCGAAGTCCTCCTGCCGCACCGGCTCCAGGCTCAACACGGGCACGGACATCAGGCCGCCACCGCCTTGCGGATCTGCTCCAGCACATCTTTCGCGCTGGCCGGGATCGGGGTGCCAGGGCCGTAGATGCCCTTCACGCCAGCCTCGTACAGATAGTCGTAGTCCTGCTGCGGGATCACGCCGCCGACGAAGACGATGATGTCGTTCGCGCCTTGCTCCTTCAGCGCCGCGATGATGGCCGGCACCAGCGTCTTGTGGCCGGCGGCGAGCGTGGAGACGCCGACCGCGTGGACGTCGTTCTCGATCGCCTGGCGGGCGCACTCTTCGGGCGTCTGGAACAGCGGGCCCATGTCGACGTCGAAGCCGAGGTCGGCGTAAGCGGTGGCGACGACCTTGGCGCCGCGGTCGTGGCCGTCCTGGCCGAGCTTGGCGATCATCACGCGGGGGCGGCGGCCTTGGGCTTCGGCGAAGTCCTGGATCTCGCCTTGCAGCTTGGCCCAACCTTCGGCCGAGTCATAGGCCGCGGCGTAGACGCCGGTGACCTTCTGCGTGTCGGCGCGGTGGCGGCCGAAGGCGACTTCGAGCGCGTCGCTCACTTCGCCCACCGTGGCGCGCAGGCGGATCGCCTGGATGGAGAGGTCGAGCAGGTTGCCGGTTCCATTCTTCGCAGCCTCCGTCAGTGCAGACAGGGCGTTAGCCACCGCGGCGGCGTCACGCTTGGCCTTGATGGTATTCAATCGCGCGATCTGCTGGTCGCGCACGGCGTGGTTGTCCACCTCGAGGATCTCGATCGGGTCTTCTTTGCCGAGCTTGTACTTGTTGACGCCGACGATCACGTCCTTGCCGGAGTCGATACGCGCCTGCTTCTCGGCGGCGCTCGCCTCGATCTTGAGCTTGGCCCAGCCGCTGTCCACGGCGGCGGTCATGCCGCCCATGGCGTCGACTTCCTCGATGATCTTCCAGGCGGCATCCGCCATGTCCTGGGTCAGCTTCTCCATCAGGTAGGAGCCGGCCCAGGGGTCGATCACATTGGCGATGTGGGTCTCTTCCTGAATGATCAGCTGCGTGTTCCGGGCGATGCGGGCCGAGAACTCGGTCGGCAGCGCGATGGCTTCGTCCAGCGAATTCGTGTGCAGCGACTGCGTGCCGCCGAAGACCGCGGCCATCGCCTCGATCGTCGTTCTAACGACGTTGTTGTACGGATCCTGCTCGGTCAGCGACCAGCCCGAGGTCTGCGAATGCGTGCGCAGCATCAGGCTCTTGGGGTTCTTCGCATCGAAGCCCTTCATGATCCGGCACCAGAGCAGCCGCGCGGCCCGCATCTTGGCGATCTCCAGATAGAAGTTCATGCCGACGGCCCAGAAGAAGGAGAGACGCCCGGCGAAGGCATCCACATCCAGACCCTTGGCCAGCGCCGTCTTCACATACTCCTTGCCGTCGGCCAGCGTGAAGGCCAGCTCCAGCGCCTGCGTGGCGCCGGCTTCCTGCATGTGATAGCCGCTGATGCTGATCGAGTTGAACTTCGGCATCTTCTGCGCCGTGTACTCGATGATGTCGCCGATGATCCGCATGCTCGGCGCGGGCGGGTAGATATAGGTGTTGCGGACCATGAACTCCTTGAGGATGTCGTTCTGGATGGTTCCGCTCAATTGCTCCTGCGGCACGCCCTGCTCTTCGGCGGCCACCACGTAGCCGGCCAGCACGGGCAGCACGGCGCCGTTCATCGTCATGGAGACCGAGACCTTGTCGAGCGGGATGCCGTCGAACAGGATCTTCATGTCCTCCACCGAGTCGATGGCCACGCCGGCCTTGCCGACGTCGCCGGTCACGCGCGGGTGGTCGCTGTCGTAGCCGCGGTGGGTGGCCAGGTCGAAGGCGACCGAGACGCCCTGCCCGCCGGCGGCCAGCGCCTTTCTATAAAAGGCGTTGCTGGCCTCGGCGGTGGAGAAGCCGGCGTACTGGCGGATCGTCCAGGGCCGCACGGCGTACATCGTGGCCTGCGGGCCGCGCAGGAAGGGCTCGAAGCCGGGCAGCGTGTCGGCGTGCGGCAGGTCTGCCGTGTCGGCGGCCGTGTACAGCGGCTTGACGGTCAGGCCCTCGGGCGTGGTCCAGTTCAGCGCGGACACCTCGCCGCCGGGCGCCGACTTGGCCGCCGACTTGAGCCACTGGTCCAGCGTGGCCTTGTTGAATTCAGACATGGTGATCGGGCCAGTGATCGCGCACGGGCCGAGTCTTTTGAATAGGCGGAATCATAGCCTCGCCGCCGTCCGTAATTATGAATTCATTTGATCTACACTGCGCCGCATGACCGCCCCCGTCAAGGCAGCCGCCGCACCGTTCGCCTCGCGCGCCCTCTATCAAGAAGTGGCCGAGCATCTGCGCCAGCAGATCTTCAACCGCGAGCTGGAGCCGGGCGCCTGGATCGACGAGCTGAAGCTCTGCGCCGCCCTGGGCATCAGCCGCACGCCGCTGCGCGAGGCGCTCAAGGTCCTGGCCAGCGAAGGCCTGGTGACGATGAAGGTGCGCCGCGGCGCCTATGTGACCGAGATGAGCGAGCGGGACGTGCGCGAGGCGTACCAGCTGCTCGCCCTGCTGGAATCCGACGCCGCCGCCGGCGTCGCCGAGCGCGCCACCGACGAAGAACTGGCCGAACTGCGCGAACTGCACGACCAGCTCGAAACCCAGGTCGGCCGCCGTGACGCCTTCTTCGCCACCAACGAGCGCTTCCACATGCGCGTGCTGGAGATCGAAGGCAACCGCTGGCGCCAGCAGATGGTCACGGACCTGCGCCGGCTCATGAAGCTCAACCGCCACCACTCGCTGTTCCGGCAGGGCCGGCTGGCCGAATCGCTGGCCGAGCACCGGGCCATGATGCTGGCGCTGGAAAGGCGCGACGCCGGGATGGCAGCGAGCCTGGTGCGGGCGCATTTCGAGAACGGCTTGGCCGCAGCCTCGCCCGCCGCCTCTTCCGCCGCCCCGGCGGCTGTCGCAACGCCTTCTCAGTAATTTCCCGAGATCGGCTCGGCAATTTCCCTAACGCCATTTCCGGACTGACACAAAGCGTCCTTTCCGGCAAGCCGAGGCGCATCCCGCGACCCAGGGTTTTCCCACCGCCATAGCGTGAACTGGAGCGCGCGGACACGGCTTTTGTCTGAATTGTGAAGCCAGGACATGCCCTAGCATCGAGGCCGTGGAAACCCTATGCGCCGAACATAACGGTTATGCTCGGCGCGCAAGAGCGGAATTGTCAAAAAATAATTTCAAAAGTAACGCTCAAGTTCAGCGGCACTTAACCGAAAACCGAAACATGGCAGCAGGCTGACTGCTGCTTTTGTGTACTTATTTGTTGACTCTCGGTGCCGCCCCAAGCGACGCCGGGAACCCGAAATCACCGCCCTGTGGGCAAGTCGCCCATAGTCGAGGGAGCTGAAGATGGCATCGCTGATTACCAACCTGACCACGGAACAGATCGCGGCACTCTCTACGAGCACGCTGGCGCGATTGAACAGTGAAGATTGGGCAGCATTCGGAACGGACCAGTTCCAGGCACTGACGACGACGCAGTTCGCCTCACTGTCCACCAAGGCAATTTCCCTGATCACGACGGCCAGCCTGGCCGCGATCGAAACGGCCGACCTGCGGGCCCTGAGCACCGCGGCGGTCAAGCAGCTCGGCACCGATCAGATCGGCGCGCTGACCTCGGACACCTTCGCATCCCTGGACACGCGCCAGGTCTCGGTGCTGGGCACGGCGCAGATCAACCATCTCGCCTCCGACGCGCTGAACGCCCTGGGCACGGACCAGATCCGCGCCCTGAACACGATGCAGATCGGCGCGCTGACCACCGCGCAGGTCAGCACCATGGAGACGGCCGACGTCTCGGCCTTCAGCACCAGCCAGATCAAGACCCTGACCTCGGCCCAGGTCGGCGCGCTGGCCACCGATTCCGTCGGCGCCCTGCATTCGGACCAGGCCGCAGCGCTGAACAGCGCCCAGATCGGCGCCCTGCACTCCGATCAGGCCGCAGCCCTGGGCAGCGACTCGGTCGCGGCGCTGAACACGTTGGCCATCAAGGCGCTGGGCACCGATTCCATCGCCGCGATGGACACCAGCCAGATCGCCGCGCTGACCACCGGCCAGATCGGCGCGCTGTCCACCGCGCAGTTCACCCACATCTCCAGCGCTGACCTGGCCGGCTTCAGCACCGCCCAGATCCGCGCCATCTCGACGGCACAGGTCGCCACGCTGACCACCGACCAGATCAGCGGCGTCAACAGCGCCGACCTGGCCGCCTTCAGCACCGCGCAGGTCCGCGCCCTGTCCTCCGTGCAGCTCGGCGCCTTCGGCACCGACTCGATTGCCGCACTGAACAGCCAGCAGACCGGCACGCTGAGCTCCACCCAGATCCAGGGCCTGAGCAGCGACCAGCTGCACGCCTTCGGCACGGAAGATCTGCGCGCCCTCAGCACCGCCACGCTGCGCTCGATCGCCACCGACAGCATCGCCGCGCTGGACTCCAACCAGATCGCCGCGCTGAACACCGTCCAGGTCGGCGCACTGAACACCCTCCAGGTCCAGGCTCTGAACAGCATGGACCTGAACGCGCTGGACACCACCCAGCTGCGCGCCCTGACGACCAGCCAGATCTCCGCGCTGACGACCGACCAGCTGTCCAACCTGGCCAGCACCGAAGTCGCGGCCATGACGACGGCCCAGGTCCACGCGCTGAACTCCCTGCAGGTCGGCGCGCTGGGCACCGACAGCATCGCCGGCATGAGCTCGGCCCAGATCGGCACGCTGAACTCGCTGCAGGCCGCCGGCCTGACCAGCCTGCAGGTGGGCGCCCTTGAAACCGTGGACCTGCGCGCCATCGGCACCGCCGTGCTGCGCAGCCTGAGCACCGACCAGTTCGCCGGCCTGGATTCCGTCCAGGTCGCGGCGCTGACGACGGCGCAGGTCGCCTCGATCAACACCGCGCAGCTGGCCGTCCTGCATTCGGACGCCTTCAACGCCTTCGACAGCACGCAGATCCGCGCGCTGACCACCGCGCAGATCGCCGCGCTCGGCACCGACATCATCAGCACGATGGAAACGGCCGACGTGCAGGCCCTGTCCACCGCGCAGGTCAACACGCTGAGCTCGACGCAGGTGGGCGCGCTGTCCACCGCCGGCATCGCCGCGCTGACCACCTCGCCGAACCAGGTCGGCACGCTGAACTCCAAGCAGATCGGCGGCCTGACGACCGACCAGATCGCCGCCATCGAGACCATCGACGTCAAGGCGCTCGGCACCGCTTCGCTGCGCGCCATGGGCACCGACCAGTTCGCGGCTTTCGATTCCACCCAGATCTCGCAACTGACCAGCACGCAGATCAACTCGCTGCTGACCGCGCAGATCCAGGTCCTGTCGACCGACGAGCTGAACGCGCTCAACACGGCGCAGATCCGCGCGCTGAACTCGGCGCAAGTCGGCGCACTGACGACCGACCAGATCGCCGGCATGGAGTCGGCCGACGTCGCCGCGCTGTCCACCGTTCAACTCGGCGCGCTGAACTCGCTGCAGGTCGGCGCCATCTCCACGGCTGACATCGCCGCGCTGAGCACCACGCAGGTCGCCTCGCTCAAGTCCAGCCAGTTGGCAGGCCTGGGCACCGATCAGATCGAAGCACTGAGCAGCGCCGACGTTCGCGCCCTGGCCACCAACGCGCTGGCCTCGCTGAACACCGACCAGTTCGCCGCCTTCAACTCCACCCAGACCTCGGCCTTCACCACCGCGCAGGTCGCGGCGCTGACCACGGCCGACGTGGCCGTGCTGGGCACCGATGAGCTGGCCGCCTTCGACACCGCGCAGATCCGCGCCCTGACCACCGCACAGGTCGGCGCGCTGACCACCGCGCAGGTCGCCGGCATGGAAAGCGCCGACGTGCGTGCGCTGACCTCCTCGCAGTTCCTGGCGCTGGATTCCGCCCACATCGCCGCGCTGGCCACCAACGTGGTCGCCGCGCTGAGCACCGTCCAGATCGGCGCACTGAATTCCGCGCAGGTCGCGGGCCTGGGCACCGACCAGATCGGCGCCATCGACTCCTCGGCGCTCAAGTCGCTGAGCTCGCTGGCCCTGCGCGCACTGGGCACCGACCAGCTCGACGCGCTCGGCTCCGCGCAGATCGTGGCACTGACCACCGCGCAGATCGGCGCGCTGACCACGCTGCAGATCGCCAACCTCGGCACCGACAACCTCAACGCCTTCAACAGCGTGGAGATCCGCGCCCTGACCACCGCGCAGATCGCTGCCCTGACGACCGCGCAAGTGGCCGGCATGGAAAGCGCCGACGTGGTGGCCCTGTCCACCACCCAGATCGCCGCGCTGAATTCGATGCAGGTCGGCGCCCTGGGCACCGACAACATCGTCGCCCTGAGCAGCACCCAGGTGGGCGCCCTGCACTCGGCGCAGGCGCCGGGCCTGGGCACCGACCAGATCGGCGCGATCGAGACCATCGACGTCAAGGCGCTGAGCACGGCCGCACTGCGCGCCCTCGGCACCGACCAGATCCAGGGCCTGAACAGCCTGCAGATCGGCGCGCTGAACACGCTGCAGGTCGGCTCGCTGACCACCGCGCAGGTGGCCAGCCTGGCGACCGATGACCTCAACGCCTTCAACAGCTCGCAGATCCGCGCGCTGACGACGGCCCAGGTCGGCGCACTGACGACCGCGCAGGTCTCGACCATGGAAAGTGCCGACGTCGCCGCCCTGGCCAGCCAGCAGCTGCGTGCGCTGGACTCGGCCCACATCGGCGCCCTGTCCACCGACTCCGTGGCGGGCCTGGGTTCCAGCCAGATCGGCAGCCTGCTGTCCTCGCAGGTCACGGGTCTGGGCACCGACCAGATCGGCGCCATCGCGTCGGCCAACATCAAGGCGCTGACGACCAACGCGCTGAATGCGCTGGGCACCGACCAGATCAATGCACTGGGCACCGCGCAGATCCAGGGCCTGTCGACCGTGCAGGTCGCCAACCTGAGCACCGCGCTGCTCGACTCGCTGAACAGCTCCGAACTCAACGCCTTCAACAGCGCGGAGATCCGCGCCCTGACGACGGCGCAAGTCGCCTCGCTCGGCACCGCGCAGGTCAGCACCATGGAAACCGCCGACGTCGCCGTGCTGACGTCCTCGCAGTTCCAGGCGCTGAACTCGCTGCAGATCGGCGCCCTGACGACCGACAACATCGTCGCCCTGACCTCGGTCCAGGTCGGCGCGCTGACCACGGCGCAGGCCGCCGGTCTCGGCACCGACCAGATCAACGCCCTTGAAACGGCCGACCTGCGCACGCTCTCCTCCGCCGCCCTGCGCGCGCTGGGCAGCGACCAGCTCGCCGCCTTCGACTCGGTGCAGATCGGCGCGCTGACGACCTCGCAGGTCGCCTCGCTGACGACGCTGCAGGTGAGCCAGATGGCCACCGACGACTTCGGCGCCCTGGGCACCGCGCAGATCCGTTCGCTGACGACCGCGCAGATCGGCGCCGTCACGACCGACGAGCTGAGCGCCCTGAACTCGGTCCAGTTCGCCGCCCTGACGACGACGCAGATCGGCGCGCTGACCACCGCGCAGATCAGCCAGCTCAGCAGCGACAACCTGAACGCGTTCAACAGCACGCAGATCCGCGCGCTGAACTCCATGCAGATCGCGGCCCTGGGCACGTCCCAGGTCAGCACGATGGCCACGGACGACGTCCAGGCCCTGGCGTCCAACCAGCTCGTGGCCCTGAACTCGGCCCAGGTCGGCGCCTTCGGCACCGACGCACTGGTCGCCCTGACCTCGGCCCAGGTCGGCGCGCTGACCTCGGTGCAGTTCGCCGGCATGACGACCGACCAGATCGCCGCCATCGAGACCGGCGACATCAAGGCCATCAACACGATCGCCCTGCGCTCGCTCGACACCAACCAGCTCAGCGGCCTGACCACCGCGCAGATCGGCGGCCTGGCGACCAACCAGATCGTCGCGCTGACCACGCTGCAAGTCGGCGGCCTGAGCACGGCGGACCTGAACGCCTTCAGCACGACCCAGCTGCGCTCGCTCACGAGCGCCCAGCTCGGCGCGCTGACGACCGACCAGATCAGCAACCTCAGCACCGTTGAAGTCCACGACCTGGGCACCAACCAGCTCGCCGCGCTGAACACGCTGCAGATCGGCGCGATCTCCACGGCCGGCATCGTCGCCCTGGATTCCGCTCAAGTGGGCGCCCTGACCTCCGCGCAAGTGGCGGGCCTGGGCACCGACCAGATCGGCGCCATCGAGACGGTCGACATGAAGGCGATCAACTCGGCCGCACTGCGTGCCTTCGGCACCGACCAGCTCAATGCGCTGGGCACCGACCAGATCGCCGCGCTGACCACCGTCCAGGTGGGTGCGCTGACGACGCTGCAGGTCTCCAACCTCAGCAGCGCCGACCTGAACGCGTTCAACAGCTCGGAAATCCGCGCCCTGAACACCGCGCAGATCGCCGCCCTGACGACGAGCCAGCTCAGCACCATGGAAACGGCTGACGTCCTGGCCCTGAGCAGCACGCAGATCCGCACGCTCACCTCCACGCAGCTCGGTTCCATCGGCACCGACGGCATCGTGGCGATGAACAGCACGCACATCAGCGCGCTGACCTCGAACCAGGTCCTCGGCCTGGGCACCGACCAGATGGCGGCCATCGAATCGGCCGACATCGGCTCGCTGGGCACCTCCGCCCTGCGCGCCCTGGGCAGCGACCAGCTCGCCGCGCTCGACTCCGTGCAGATCGGCGGCCTGACGACCACCCAGGTCTCGGCGCTGACAACCCTGCAGGTCAGCCAGCTCGCCACCGACGACCTCGCCGCCTTGCGCACCGACCAGCTGCGCTCGCTGAACACGGCCCAGATCCAGGCCCTGTCCAGCGACGAGATCGGCGCGCTCAGCACCTCGCAGATCGGCTCGCTGCTGACCTCGCAGGTCGGCGCACTGACCACGCTGCAGGTCTCCTCGCTGACCAGCGATGAGTTCAACGCCTTCAACAGCAGCCAGATCAAGGCGCTGGGCACGGCACAGATCGCCGCGCTGACCTCGAGCGTCATCGGCTCGATGGCCACCGACGACGTCCAGGCCCTGAACACCAACCAGGTCGGCGCGCTGAGCTCCGTCCAGATCGGCCAGTTCGCCACCGACGCCATCGTCGCGCTGACGAGCCAGCAGGTCGGCGCCCTCAGCTCCGTGCAGGTCGCGGGTCTGGGCACCGACCAGATGGCGGCCATCGAATCGGCCGACATCCGCGCCATCAGCACGGCCGCCCTGCGCGCCCTGGGCAGCGACCAGCTCGCCGCCCTCGGCTCCGCCCAGATCGGCGGCCTGGCCACCAACCAGATCGCGGCGCTCACCACGCTGCAGGTCAGCCAGCTGGCCACGGATGATCTCGACGCCTTCAGCAGCGTCCAGGTCCGCGCGCTGAACACGCTGCAGATCGGCGCCCTGAGCACCGACGAAATCAGCAACCTGACGAGCGTGAACATCCAGGCCCTCGGCACCAACCAGCTGGGCGCCCTGAACACGCTGCAGATCGGCGCCCTGTCCACCGCCAACGTGGTGGCGCTGACCAGCAACCAGGTCGCGGCCATCAGCTCGGCGCAGGTCGCCGGCCTGACGACCGACCAGGTCGCGGCCATCGAGTCGGCTGACGTCAAGTACATCACCACGACGGCCCTGCGCGCCCTGGGCAGCGACCAGCTCAACGCGATGGACAGCACGCAGATCGGCGCCCTGGCCACCAACCAGGTGGCGGCGCTGACGACGCTGCAGGTCAGCACGCTGGCCACGGCCGAGCTCAACGCGCTCAGCTCCACGCAGCTGCGCTCGCTGACCAGCCTGCAGATCGGCTCGCTGACGACCGATCAGGTCAGCAACCTCGCGACGACCGAAGTGGCCGCCCTGGCGACCAACCAGATCACCGCGCTGAACTCGCTGCAGATCGGCGCCCTGAGCACCGACGGCATCGTGGCCCTGAGCAGCACGCAAGTCGCTGCGCTGACCACGCTGCAAGTGGCCGGCCTGGGCACCGCACAGATCGCCGCCATCGAAACCGCCGACATCAAGGCCCTGAGCACCGCCGCCGTGCGCGCCCTGGGCAGCGACCAGCTCGGCGCGCTCGACTCGACGCAGGTCCAGGCCCTGGGTACGAACCAGATCGTCGCCCTGAGCACCGCTCAGATCAGCACGCTGGGCAGCATCCAGCTCGACGCCTTCAACAGCGTGGAAATCCGCGCCCTCACGACCAACCAGATCGCCGCGCTGACCACTTCGCTGATCAGCACGATGGAGACGGCCGACGTGCAGGCGCTGGGCACCAACCAGCTGGTGGCGCTGAGCTCGCTGCAGGTGGGCGCCCTCGGCACCGACTCCATCGTGGCCCTGACCAGCACGCAGATCGGCGCGCTGAACTCGGCGCAGGTGGCGGGCCTGGGCACCGACCAGATCGCGGCCATCGAGTCGGCCGACATCAAGTCGATCAGCACCGCGGCGCTGCGCGCCCTGGGTTCCGCCCAGCTCAACGCCTTCGACACGACGCAGATCGGCGGCCTGACCACCAGCCAGGTGGCGGCGCTGACGACCTCGCAGATCGCCAACCTCGCGACGGACGATCTGGTCGCCTTCAGCACCACGCAGATCCGCGCCCTGACCACGGGCGAGATCGGCGCGCTGACGACGGTCCAGCTGAGCGCGTTCGAGACGGCCGACACGGCCGCCCTGAGCACCGCCCAGATGCGCGCCCTGAGCTCGCTGCAGCTCGGCGCCTTCACGACCGACAACATCGTCGCGCTCGACTCCACGCAAGTGGGCTCGCTGACCTCTGCGCAAGTGGCAGGCCTGGGCACCGATCAGGTCGCCGCGCTGGAAACCAACGACCTGCGTGCGCTGAGCACGGCCGCCCTGGTGGCCCTGAACACGCTGCAGCTCGACGCGCTCGACACGGCCCACATCGCCGCGCTGACCACGACGCAGGTCGTGTCGCTGACCTCCGCACAGGTCCACGGCCTGGGCACGGACAGCATCGCCGCCTTCTCCACCGATCAGGTGGCGGCGCTCACCACGCTGCAACTGCACGCGATGAGCACCGACCAGGTCGCGGCGATCGAGACGGTCGACCTCGTGGCCATCGGCACCAACCATTTGGTGGCCTTCGGTTCCGACGACATGCTGGCCTTCGACAGCGCGCAGATCCACTCGCTGACCTCGGTCCAGTGGGGCTCGCTGAGCAGCCTGCAGATCGGCGGCATCGGCACGGACGACATCTCGTCGATCAGCACCGACGGTCTCCACGCCCTGACCACCGCGGCCCTGCACGGCTTCACCACCGATCAGATCTCTGCGCTGACCAGCGACCAGGTCGCCGCGTTCACCACGTCGCACTTCCACTCGTTCGGCACCGACCAGATCGGCGCGCTGAGCACGGACGGCATCCACGCGATGAACACGGCGCAGATCGAGGCCTTCACCTCGAGCCAGCTGGGCGTCCTGCACACCGACCAGATCATGGCGCTGACCACGATCGACATCGCGGCGTTCACGACCGCCCAGATCCACGGTCTCACCACCGTCCAGCTGCAGGCCTTCACGACCGACCAGCTCGCCGGCTTCGAGACCCAGGACCTGGCGAGCATGACGATGACGCAGTCGCTGGCCTTCACCAGCGACCAGATCCAGGCCTTCAGCACGGAGCAGACCAACGCGCTGTTCGGTTCGACCCCGATCGTGCTCGACCTGGACGGCACCGGCATCCACACGCTGTCGACGGCGCAAGGTGGCACCACCTTCGACCTGACCGGCGCGGGCACGACGACGGCGCACGGCTGGGTCACCGGCAACACTGGCCTGCTGGCCATCGATCTGAACGGCGACGGCCAGATCAACAGCGGCACGGAACTGTTCGGCTCCGGCACGGTCCTGGCGAACGGCCAGCACGCCACCAACGGCTACCAGGCCCTGGCGGCGATGGACAGCAACCACGACGGCAAGATCACCGCCGCCGACGCCAACTTCAGCAAGCTGGTCGTCTGGGTGGACGCCAACCACGACGGCAAGTCCGACGCGAGCGAGCTGAAGGGTCTGGTGCAGCTGGGCATCGTCGAGCTCGACCTGAATGCCACCAAGGGCACGACGGTGGACAACGGCAACCTGATCGGCATGGTGTCCAGCTACAAGACGGCGGATGGCAGCACGCACGAGATGGCCGACGTCTGGCTGAGCAACAAGACCGACACGAGCAGCACGGCGAGCAAGACGCCGACGCTCAGCGAACTGGTGAGCGCGCCGAGCGACCACCTGTTGCCGGGCGCCAGCACCGGGGCGACAACGTCCACCGCGCATAGCACGTCGACCGATCACCTGCATCACGCGATGATCAAGCCGAAGACGGACGAAGACGAGAACGGACTCAAGCCACTGCTCTAAGCGTGAAATAACCCCGGGGGCCTCGTGCCCCCGGTTCCGCTTTTCAGATAGCCTTCTGGACCCATGACGGTCGACATCGCTTCCCTCTCGCCGGATCAGGTGGCTGCGCTGGGAACAGCGGAGCTGGCCACGCTGCGCCCGCAAGACTGGATGGCGATGTCGCCCAACCAGGTCGAGGCGCTGACCACCCTGCAGGTCGCCTCGCTCTCGGCGCGCTCGCTGCATTACCTCTCGCTCGGCAGCCTCGATGCGCTGGACCCGACCGACATCGCCGTCATCAAGACGGCCGCCATCCATTCGCTGAGCCTGGCCACCGTTGCCGCGCTCACGCCCGAGCAGGTCGCCCAGCTGACGACCACGCAGCTCAAGGTGATGACGATCGATCGCATCCACGCGATGACGACCGAGCAGTTCGGCGCGCTCCGCGGCAACCAGATCACCACGCTCTCCACGGCGCAGATCCGCACACTCACGACCGAGCAGGTCGGCACGCTGCTGGTGGACGAGCTGGACGGCCTGAACTCGCTGCAGATCCGCGCCTTCACGGCCGCGCAGATCGCCGCCTTCACGCCCGAGCAACTGGCCGGCCTCACGACGCAGCAGCTCGCCCAGCTCAAGTCCGCGCAGACGAAGCTCATCGGCGGCGACCTGCTCAACTCGCTGCCCGAATCCGGCCTGGCCGCGCTGTCCACCAGCGCGCTGCGCGGCCTGGCGACCGACACGCTGGCCGCCCTGCCCGGCGACTCGCTGCAGACGCTGCTGACCAGGCAGATCGTCGCGCTGACCAGCAACCAGATCAGCGCACTCGGCGAAGACGGCCTGAACGCGCTGACCTCCAACCAGTTCGCCGCGCTGACCACGGCGCAGCTGCGCGGCTTCACCAGCAACCAGCTCAACGCGCTGAGCGACGAGGACCTGCAGTCGCTCAATACGCGGGCAGTCCGCTCGCTGAGCTCCCTGCAGATCGGCGCGCTGGCGCCCGAGCAGGTCGACCTGCTGTCGAGCCGCCAGTTCCAGGTCCTGCAGTCCAACCAGACCAAGGGCCTCTCGGCCGACCAGATCCAGGCGATCAGCACCGACGACCTCGCTCTGCTCTCCACCGCCGCGCTGCGCGGCGTGCAGGCCGACGTGCTGAGCAGCCTCACGCCGGAGCAGATGGCCGCGCTGACGACGGTGCAGATCCGTTCGCTGACGCTGGTGCAACTGGCCGCGCTGGACAGCCTGGACATCCAGGCGATGACGAACACGCAGATCGGCGCGCTCAACTCGCGCCAGCTGCGCGCGCTGACCGGCGACCAGCTCGCCGGCATCGAGGCAGCGGAGATCGCCTCGCTGAGCACGATCACCCTCAAGGGCCTGAGCGCCAGCCAGCTGGCCGGCCTCTCGCCCGACCAGCTCGGCCAGATCACCAGCGTGCAGCTTGCTGCTTTGAGCACCACACAGCTCTCGCAGCTCAGCGCCGAACAGTACGAAGCGCTGGGCACGGCCGCCATCGCGGGCCTGTCCACGCGGGCGATCATGAAGCTGTCGGAAGATCAGCTCGGCCACTTCAGCTCCGACCAGTTCCAGGCGCTGTCGCAGGCGCAAGTGCGCGCGCTCACGCCGGACCAGCTCGCCAGCCTTTCCACCGACGAGCTGAACCTGCTGACCACCAGCCAGTTCTCGGCCCTGACCTCGCGCCAGTTCCGCGCGCTCTCGGCCGACCAGGTCGCCAACCTCGAGAACGAGGACTTCGCCGCCCTGCCCGCCTCGGTGATCCGAAGCCTCACGCCGGCGCAGGTACAGGCGCTGGACGACATCAAGCTCGCCTCCATCAGTCCGGCCCAGGCTGCGGTGCTGAGCACGCTGCAGGTCGGTGCGCTGACGCCCTCGCAGATCACGTTGCTGAGCTCGTCCGCCCTGCAGGCGCTCGACCCGGTGGCCGTGCGGGCCATGACCTCCGACCAGTTCAACGCGCTCGGCGACCAGGTGCTGATGATGCTGGGCACGAACCAGCTCGCGGGACTGTCGGTCGTGCAGATCATGGCGCTGGACGCCAACAAGCTCGGCTCGCTGGACAGCGCGCATTTCTCGATCTTCACCTCGCAGCAGCTGCGCGCGATCGCTTCGGACGAGCTGGCGCAGCTCTCGCCCGATCTCGTCGATTCGATCCGCCCGGCCAACCTCGGCGTGCTGCTGACCAGCCAGTACGCGGCGCTGACGCCGGACCAGATCAACGGCTTCAACAGCGCGCAGATCGCGGCCATCGATTCGGCCCACATCGCGGCGCTGTCGGCCCAGCAGATCAGCTCGATCGCCTCCAGCTCGATGACCGGCCTGCGCGCCAACGTGCTGCAGGCGCTGACCAGCGAGCAGCTCGATTCCTTCAGCGTCGACCAGATCCAGGGCCTGCGCACCAACCAGATCACGGTGCTGACCAGCAACCAGATCGGCCTGCTGACCGTCGACGAGTTCAACGCGCTGACGAGCAACCAGATCGCCGCGCTGAACAACCGCCAGCTCGGCGCGCTGACCGCCGCGCAACTCGCCAACCTGCAGCCCGATGACATCGCCGTCATCGGCACCGCGTCGCTGCAGGGCCTGACCTCGCTGCAGTTCGGCCTGCTCGATCCTGGCGTGGTCTCGCAGATGTCGACGGCGCAGCTGTTCTCGCTGAATTCGGTGCAGATCCGCGGCCTGACGGCCGACCAGATCGACCAGCTCGACACCAACCAGATCACGCACCTGAGCACGATCGCGCTCAAGGCCTTCAGCACCGAGCAGGTGGCGGCGCTGGACGACACGCAGCTCTCGGCGCTGACGCCGCGCCAGGTCAGCCTGTTCAACTCCGCGCAGATCGCCGCGCTGGACCCGAGCGAGATCACGGCGCTGAGCACCGCGCAATTCGCCGGCATGAAGGCCGGCCAGCTCGCCGGCCTGAACGCGGCGCAGATCGCCGGCATCGAGGAAGCGGACCTGGCGGCCCTGCCGGCCGCTGTCATCTCGAGTCTGACGAGCGACCAGGTCAGCGCGCTGAGCCTCTCGCAGATCGCCGCGCTGCGCCCCGACCAGGTCGCGGTGCTGACGCAGCAGCAGATGGCCGCCCTGCACGTCGACCAGATCGGCGCGCTGGCCAGCAACCAGGTCTCGGCGCTGGGCTTCCTGCAGATCCAGGCCTGGACCACCGACCAGTTCGCCTCGCTGACCACGGACGACATCCCGTTCATCTCGACGATCGTCTTCAAGAGCATCTCGGCCGCCGACATCACGGCGATGACGACCGACCAGATCCACATGCTGACCAGCGCGCAGGTGGCGGCGATGGGCCCGCAGCAGCTCAGCGGCCTGGAGCCCGAGGACCTCGGCGCGCTGAGCTCCGACGCCTTCCGCGGCCTCTCGCTGGCCGCCTTGGGCAGCCTGCCGACCAACGCCATCTCCGAGCTCGGCTCCGACCAGATCGCCGGCCTGAGCACGCAGGTGCTGTCATCGCTCTCGACGGCGGCGATCGCCAGCATGAGCACCGAGGCGATCGACGCCCTGAGCACCCGCCAGCTCGCGGCACTGACCACGGCGCAGATCCAGGTCATCGCCAGCGACGCCTTCGCCACGCTGAGCAGCACCGACCTGACGGCGCTGACCACGGCGCAGGTGCATGCGCTGACGACCGAGCAGATCCACGCCATCACGACCGAGATGGTCCACGGCTTCGAGACGCGCGACATCCTGCAGCTGAGCATGGACCAGGTGGCCGCCATCGCCACCGACACGCTGCAGGCCATGAACGGCAGCCAGCTCAACGCCCTGTTCCTGGCCACGCCGATCGCGCTGGACCTGGACGGCAACGGCATCCAGACCCTGGGCGCCGCGCACGGCGTGACCTACGACCTCACCGGCACCGGCACGGCGCAGAGGTACGGCTGGATCGGCGGCGGCGACGGCCTGCTGGCGATGGACGTCAACGGCGACGGCAAGATCAACAGCGGCGCCGAGCTGTTCGGCACCGGCACCCTCCTGGCGAACGGCCAGCACGCCGCCAACGGCTATATCGCCCTGGCCGCGCAGGACACCAACCACGACGGCAAGATCGACGCCCACGACGCCAACTTCAACAAGCTCGTCGTCTGGGTGGACGCCAACCACGACGGCAAGACCGACGCGGGCGAGCTCAAGACGCTGGCGCAGCTGGGCATCGTCGAGCTGGACCTCAACAGCAGCAGCTCGACGACCGTCAACAACGGCAACCTCGTCGGCATGATCTCGGGCTACAAGACCGCTGACGGCAAGACGCACGAGATGGCGGACGTGTACTTCGCCAAGGACACGTCAGCGACGGTGACGTCGACCAGCGCCGCCAGTGCGACGAGCACGACCGGCTCGACGCCGACGAAGGACGAGCTGCTCTCCGGCCCGCACCACGGCGACCATGAGCACCTGCATGCAGGAACGAGCGCCACCGGCACGGCGGCCGCGACGGTCGATGCCACGCAGCACCTGCATGCGTCCTTCCTGCACCGCAAGGCCGAGGACGACACACCCAATCCGGGCGCGCTCCTCTAGCCTTTCCTCAACCGATCACTCGAACAGCACGGCCCGGTCCATCTCCGGCGTGACGAGGTGGTAGATGTCCAGCGGCCCGTTGGCACGCTTGAGCTGGGCAAACGAGAGCGGCGACTTGATGTCGTTCGCGAACTCCCAGAGCTTGATCTTCTGCAGCTCGCCGCCGGCCTGGTGCGGGCGCTTGGAGAAGAAGGCGTTGACCTCGACGACCTCGTATTCGTAGGCGCCCTGGTGCTTGATGTCGCGCAGGATGAAGCCGTAGGACTCGAGCATCGCCTTCAGCTCGTAGAAGGTCTTCTGGTCCTTGTAGATCTGCTTGAACTGCGTCTCCACCTCGATGGCGAGCACCTGGTTCAGCAGGTCGCCGCAGCCGGCCAGCACCTGGTAGTCGAAGCCCTGCACGTCGCACTTGATGAAGTCCGGCACGGGCATGCGGCCATCCTGCACGAGCTTCTGGATCGTGGTCAGGTTGACCGTGGCCTTGCCGTGGACCTGGAAGCAGCTGAAGACCGGGTAGTCGCGCAGCACTTCGGGGTTGGGCTCCAGCACGGAGATGCAGGCCGGGCTCAGCGTCAGGTACAGCGGCGCCTCGCCTTCCCGGTCGCCCACGGCGACGGGCAGGAAGATGCCGTTGGGGAACATGCGGCGCAGGTTCTCGCATTCGGATTCCTGCGGTTCGATGCCCACGTAGGTGATCAGGTCATAGCGCGCGAGGTACTTGAACTGCTGCGACTCCGGCCCGCCCATGGCGCCGATGTCCAGGTACACGGCCTTGGTACCCAGCCCCGTGGCGAGGGCCTGGCAGGCCGCGTTGCGCAGCTGGCGTTCTTCATTCATGGTGCTTCACTCCTTGGCGAAGATGGAGGCGTAGCCGGCATGCCGGAGTTGGTAGCCGCGGCCCAGCAGGTAGGCCGCGAGCAGGCGGTGCGGGCCGTCAAAGCTCTGGGCATCGCGGATGCCGTCGAGCACGATCACGGGCCGCGCCGACAGCTGCGGCTCCACGGCCGTGAAGCGGTGCAGCGATTCGCGCTGGGCTTCGAGCAGGTCGGCCGCGTCGCCGAAGTAGTCCTGGCCGTCGATCCAGAGCACGTCGATCGGGGCCGCGCCGGCCGGGGCCGAGGTCACGAAACTCGTGCGCTCGTTCACCAGCCCGCGCGCGGTCAGCTCGCGGCGCGCATGGCGGCCGGCGCGCGCGTCGGCGTCGATCACTGTGAAGCGGCCGAGGCCGGCCAGGTCGTGCACGGCCCAGGCGAGGAATTCGGTGGCGCCGCTGTCGCCCTGCGCACCGAAGCCGGTCGAGGTGCCCAGCTCGGCCACATGCGACCAGTCCTCGCGCATCTGCAGATGGCGCAGCACCAGCTCGAAGGCATCGCGGCGCGAGATCGGCCGCTGGCGCGGCTCGACCACGTTCACGGCCTGCAGGAAACGGCTGTGGTACTCGGCGCGGGTCATCGCGGCATCGCGCTTGTGATGGAAGCCCGCGTTGGTCTGCTTGTTCCAGTCCGACAGGCGCGCATCGGCGCGGCGCGCCTTGGCGATGATGTGCTCGTAGGACAGGAAACGGTTGTGCAGGTTCCTGAACTCGAAGCGCTCGCTGCGCTTGACGGGGCCGGTCGGCTGGCAATGGTGGCAGCCGAGCGTGTAGTTGATCTCGATGCGCGGATCGAAGATCAGGTTCTTGTTGTAGGCGCTGGGATTGGCCACACCCGCCTGCACTTCTTCCCACAGGTAGTGGCCGGGGCGGTGCACGGGCTGGCGCTTGGAGATCATCTCGAAGCCCTCGACCATCGGCAGCGTCACGCCCTCGCGCTTGAACTCGGCCAGGCGCTCGCGCAGGTGCGGGTGGTAGAGGAACTCGTCCACGTCGCACACGACCATCCAGTCGCAGCCCTCGCGATGGTTCTTCCAGTACTCGTTGCGGATCTGCATGAGCTCGCGGTCGTCGATCTTCTCGGTCTTCTTGACGATCAGCTCGACCTGCGGATAGCGCGCGGCGATCTCCGCCGTCTCGTCCGTGCTGCCGCCGTCGTGCAGGAAGATGCGCGTGGCGCCGACGAAGTGGACGTAGTGATCGAGGAAGAACGGCAGGATCGCCGCTTCGTTGTAGCAGACGGCCACGACGTAGATGACGGGGGGCTTTTCTTCGGGCGTCCGGGCATTGGCCGCGATCGCGGCTGCGGCGGCAGTGGTCTGCATTTCGTTCTCCAGGCCGAGTCGCTGGGCGACCCGGTTCATCGCGCTCTGGGCCATCTGGCGCAGCGGGTTGTTCTCGTCTTCCGGCGTGCCGATCGGCCGCCAGGCCCAGAGGGCCTCGTGCAGGCGGGCCTGGCTCTCCAGGCAGAGGCCGAGGTTGAAGCGCGCCTCGGGCAGGTCGCGCTGGTCCAGGGCCAGGCGGTAGTGCGCCTCGGCGGCGTCCAGGCGGCCGAGCTGCTGGCAGGTGGTGGCGAGGTTGAAATGGCCGACATAGGCCTCGCGCGGGTCGGCCTGGGCCAGCCAGGCGGCGTAGAACGCGGCCAGCTGGGCAGCGTCTGGGGCGGGCTGCAGCGTGGGCAGCTTCTGCATCAATTGCAGGGCGGGCAGGCCGACCAGCCCCAGCAGCTGCGGGGGCAGGCCGGCGGATTCGTTTCGGGGAGCAGGTGGGCTCATGGAAGGCAGGGGGCGGATGTGCCCCGGAGTAGAACCGTGGCGCCGTTGCGGCGCTCTGCGAATGTACTGGTAAATAAGTCGTTATTTCAGCGCCGGTCATTCCCCGTCCCCGGGCGTCGGCTTGCGCATTGGGCGATAAGATCGAAATCCCCCCGGGGACAGTGCCCGCTCACATAACGCCGAGTTTCCCGGCGTTTTTCCGGCGAGCAAGGCCCGCGCCGTCTGGCGATGATCCGGGAGTCACCATTTTGGAAAGATCGAAGCGATGAGCGCAATTTCTCAAAGGGATAGGGATCTGTTCCAGAACCTGTTCGTCCTGGAACTGGCCAACAACCATTGGGGCCGGCTCGAACGGGGCCTGAAGATCATCAACGATCATGCCCGCGTGGTGCGCTACAACAATGTGAAGGCGGCCATCAAGCTGCAGTTCCGCGACGTGGACGAGTTCATCCACCGCGACTTCAAGGGCAGCACCGACCAGCGCTACATCAAGAAGACCGAGGACACCAAGCTGTCCAAGGCCGACTTCACCCGCATGGTCGAAGAGATCCGCCACCTCGGCTGCATCCCGATGGCCACGCCCTTCGACGAAGCCTCGGTCGACCTCTGCGTCGAGTTCGACATGCCGATCATCAAGATCGCCAGCTCGGACATGAACGACTGGGTGCTGATCGAGAAGATCGCCTCGACCCGCCGCCCGACCATCGTGTCCACCGGCGGCGCGTCTGAAAAAGACCTCGACGACCTGGTGCGCTTCTACGAGAACCGCGACATCCCGCTGGCCATCAACCACTGCGTCTCGCTGTACCCGTCGGAAGACTCGGAGCTCGAGCTCGACCAGATCGACTACCTGCGCAACCGTTATCCGCGCCACGTGATCGGCCTGTCGACGCACGAGTACCACGACTGGCACTCCTCGATGCTGATCTCCTACGGCAAGGGCGTGCGCTCCTGGGAGCGCCACATCGACATCGACTACGAAGGCGTGGCCGTGTCCTCCTACTGCTCGCTGCCCGAGCAGTGCGACACCTGGTTCCGCGCCATGAAGAAGGCCGCCGAGATGTGCGGCGGCCGGTCCACCGAGAAGCGCCAGATCTCCAAGAAGGAGATCGAGTACCTGAACGCGCTGGTGCGCGGCGTGTACGCCAAGCGCGACCTCGAGCCGGGCTATGTGTTCTCCAAGGAAAGCCTGGAAAAGGACTTCTACCTGGCGATCCCGCTGCAAAAGGGCCAGCTCTCCTGCCGCGAAGTGATGAACGGCGAGAAGCTGACGCAGGCCATCCGCGTGGACGAGACCCTGACCATCAATCACATCGACGGCCCGTACAACGAGAACGAGCACATGCGCAACCTCATCCTGACGCGCGGGCTGTAAATGCGCGTTGCTGAGCAAGTCGCCCACTGGCTGGCGAAGAACGGCGTCGAGCAGGCCTTCAGCGTCACTGGCGGTGGCGCGATGTTCCTGAACCAGGCTATCGGCGGTCACGAAGAGATCCGCTGCAGCTTCATGCACCACGAGCAGGCCTGCGCCATGGCGGCGGAGGGTTATGCCCGTGTCGCCGGCAAGCCGGCGGTGCTGATGGTCACCACCGGCCCGGGCGCCATCAACGCCTTCAACGGCGTGTTCGGCGCCTTCACCGACTCGATCCCGATGGTGGTGATCTCGGGCCAGGTCAAGCGCGAGACCTGCCTGGACTTCCGCGAGCTGCCCGGCCTGCGCCAGCTCGGCGACCAGGAAGGCCCGACCATCGCGATGGCTCAGCACATCTGCAAGTACGCCAAGCTGATCCGCGAAGCCAAGGACCTGGAGACCGTGCTGCCCGAGGCCCTGCGCCTCTCGCGCAGCGGCCGCCCGGGCCCGGTGTGGCTGGACATCCCGCTGGACATCCAGTCCTCGACCGAGGCGCTGAACATCCCCGACCTGCAAGCCGCCGACGAAGCGCCCGCCGCCGTCCCGGCCGAGCAGGTGCAGGCCGTGCTGGCCCAGCTGCGCAAGGCCAACCGTCCGCTGATCCTCGGCGGCACGGGCGTGCGACTGGCCGGCGCCGTTGACGCGCTGGTGGCGTTTGCCGAGCAGGCCGGCGTGCCCGTGGCCACGGCCTGGACGCACGACCTGATCGCCTCCGACCACCCGTTGTTCGCCGGCCGCCCCGGCACCATCGGTACCCGTGCCGGCAACTTCTGCCTGCAGAACGCCGACTTCGTGCTCGTGATCGGCTCGCGCCTGAACATCCGCCAGACCAGCTACAACTGGGACTGCTTCGCCCGTGACGCCCATGTGGTGCAGGTGGACATCGACCCGCTGGAGCTCAAGAAGCCGATGGTCGTGCCCGACCTCGCCATCGCCGCCGACGCCCGCGTCTTCCTCGACGCGCTGAGCGCCGAAGCCGCCAAGGCCGAGTTGCCCGACTACAGCGCCTGGGCCGAATGGTGCCGCGGCATCCGCCGCCAGTACCGCGTGGTGGACGAGCACGCCCACCAGCCGGCGCGCCAGCTCAACCCTTACCTCGTGGTCGAGCGCATCTTCGCGCAGGCCAGGCCGGACGACGTGTTCGTCAGCGGCAACGCCTCCGCCTGCATCCTGCCGTTCCAGATCGGCGCGCTGCAGAAGGACCAGCGCCTGTTCAGCAACTCCGGTTCCGCCTCGATGGGCTACGACCTGCCCGCGGCCATCGGCGCCGCGACTGCAGGCCAGGCCGAAGGCCGCCGCGTGATCTGCTTCGCCGGCGACGGCAGCCTGCAGATGAACATCCAGGAGTTGCAGACGCTCAAGACGCTGCGCCAGAACGTGATCGTCGTCGTCCTCAACAACGAGGGCTATCTGTCGATCCGCCAGACGCACGAGAACTTCTTCGGCCGCGTGATCGGCGCCAACCCGGCCTCCGGCGTGGACTTCCCCGACTTCGCCGCCGTCGCGCGCGCCTACGGCCTGCCCGGCGCCACGATCCGCGGTGAAGACCAGCTGGCGGCGCTCGACGAGCTGCTCTCGAAGGACGGCCCGCAGGTGATCGACATCCATGTGGACCCGCTGCAGGAGTTCACGCCGCGCATCAAGTCGCGCGTGGACGAGAATGGCAAGTTCGTGACGCCGGAGCTCGACGACATGTTCCCCTTCCTCGACCCGGCCGTGGTCGCGAAGGTGCGTCAGTCGGCGCAAACCGTTAGCGCCGGTCCGGCGAAGGCATGAGCGCCCTGCCCCGCATCGCGATCTTCGACCTCGACGGCACGCTGATCGACTCGGCCCCCGGCATCCTCGAAGGCTTCGGCCACGCGCTGAAGGCGGCCAGCATCACGCCGGTGGTGCCGGTGGAACCGGGCCTGATCGGCCCGCCGCTGGCGCAGGTGATGGCCAGGCTGAGCGGTCTCGACGACCCGCAGCAGCTCGCCGAACTCACCGGCCACTTCAAGCAGTTCTACGACAGCACCGGCTACCTGCTCACGCCGCCCTACCCCGGCGTGCAGGCCATGCTGGAGCAGCTGCACGCGCAAGGCGTGGCGCTGCACCTGGCGACCAACAAGCGCCATGCGCCGACCGTCAAGATCCTCGAAGCGCTGGGCTGGCTGCCGCTGTTCACCTCCGTCTACGCGCTGGACCGCGACACGCCGGCCTACGCCGACAAGTGCGCCATGCTCCGTGGCCAGCTGGCCAATGAGCGTATCGCCGCTGCAGACGCGCTCTACATCGGCGACCGCGACGAAGACCGCCACGCGGCCGAAGGCGCCGGCCTGCCCTTCGTGGCCGTGAGCTGGGGTTACGGCGAATTCGCACCCGACGCGGCGCACCCCGTGCTGCGCCGGGCGGACGAGCTGCCGGCGCACTTCCACGCCAAAGCCCGCGCCGGCCAGAAAAACCGTTAGATACAACGGCGCTCCGGTCCATTTCGGGCCTTCGTGCCCATGACGCTCCGCTATGCTCGCGCGTCATGGCCCAGCCACTCGTCACCATCCTGATCCCGACGCACAAGCGGCCGGGCTATCTGTCCGAGGCCCTGTCGAGCGCCCGCGCGCAGACCTACCCCAACCTCGAGATCCTCATCAGCGACAACAGCGGCAACGACGATTCGCGCGCCGCCATCGCCGACCAGCTCGCCGCCGATCCGCGCGTTCGCTACCTGCCGATTCCCGAGTGCAACGCCACCGAGAACTGGATGAACGCCTCCAGCAACGCCACGGGCACCTACGTGAACTGGCTGATGGACGACGACCGCTACGCGCCGACCAAGATCGAGCGCATGGTCCACTATTTCGAGCGCTACCCGAGCGTGGCCGTGGTCACGAGCTTCCGCCAGCTGATCGACGCCGACGGCCGCCCCATCGCGCCGTTGCCGGGCACGCAGCGCCTGTTCGAAAAGGACACCGTGATCGCCGGCGAGCAGATGGGCGAACACCTGCTGCGCGCCGGCCAGAACCTGATCGGCGAACCGACGACGGCGATGTACCGCCGCGCTGAAGTCGGCGGCGCCTTCGGCAGCTTCTGCGACAAGACCTACCTGGTGCTCTCGGACCTGGCCACCTGGCTCTCGCTGATGGCCGGCCGGCACGTGGTCTACATCCCCGAGGCGCTGTCCGAGTTCCGCCTGCACGGCGGCCAGGACCAGCGCAGCAGCGGCCTCTCGCTGCGCGCCAACATCGAGTGGCTGCGCCTGCTGCTGGACGCGCATGAGCGCGGCCTGTACTTCCGCGACAAGGTCGCCCTGCGCGAGCTGCTCGGCCAGAAGCTCACCGTGCTGCTGCCGCACCTGATCAATCAGCGAGACATCCTGCGCGAGCTCGATTTCGACACCGAGGAAATCCTGCGCCTGAACCGCCGCGCCCTGCGCCTGCTGCTGCAATGAAGACCCGCCCCTACATCATCGTCACGCCGGCCTGGAGCGGCCGCGACGACGTGCGCGTGCTGCACACGCTCTGCCACGAGCTCAACGCCCTGGGCTTCGACGCCAGCCTGCTGCTCACGGCGCAGGCCGCGCCCGGCGCCGGCCCCCTGCTCGGCCCCGGCCTGAACACGCCGGTGATGAACGGCCTGATGGACCGTCACTGGGCCGACCTGAACGAAGAGGCCATCGTCGTCTACGCCGGCGATGTGCAGGGCAACCCCTTCGGCGCCAAGCGCGTGATCCGCTACGTGATGGCCAAGGAGGCGCCCGACACCGAGGCACCGGCGGACGAATACCGCGTCTATCTCTCGAAGTCCTACCCGGCCAAGCGCCAGGTGTTCAAGCGCGTGCTCTGCCTGCTGCCGCTGGACCTCGGCGTGTTCCATGCCAAGGGCGTGACCACGCGCGACCAGGACATGCTCTGGCTCGGCCCGGACGTGCAGCTCGAAGGCGAGCCGCCGAAGCAGCTCGTTTCCCTCACCGACAGCTGGCCGGCCAGCGCGGAAGAACGTGCAGACCAGCTGCGCCGCACCCGCCACCTGCACTCCTACCAGCCGGGCGCGCTGGTCAACTTCGAGGCAGCACTCTGCGGCGCCGTCGTCATCCTGCGCAAGTTCAACGGCTCGACCGCCACCTTCCGTCCCGACCTCGAACTGCACGAGACCGGCAGCGGCGGCCTCGCCTTCAGCGACACGGCCTTCGAGATCGAACGCGCCGCGCGCACGCGCCAGGAACTCATCGAGAATCTGCGCTACCAGCAAGCCAGCTTCCGACAGCGCCTGCTGGACTTCGTCTCCGAGACCCAGCTGCATTTCTACAAGTGAGCCATCCCGTCCGCCTCACCCGCGGCGCCGCCTTCACCGCCACGCCGGACCGCACCCTGCTCGACTGCGCCGGTGACGCCGGCCTGCATCTCGAGCACAGCTGCCGCACCGGCCGCTGCGGCTCGTGCAAGACGCGGCTGATCTCGGGCTCCGTCAAGACCATCCGCACCGACCTCTGGCTAAAGCCCGCCGACCGCGCCGACGGCTGGGTGCTGACCTGCACCGACGCCGCCGAGGCTGCATGCGAGCTGGAGGCCCAGGATCTGCCGCGCCTGGCCGGCATCCGCACGCTGACGCAGCCTTCCCGCATCGACGCGATCGAGCGGCTGGCGCCCGACGTCGTGCACGTGACGCTGCGCCTGCCGCCGACCGTGAGTCTGCGCTTCCTGCCCGGCCAATACGTCAACGTGATCGCCGCCGGCGGCCTGCGCCGTGCCTACTCACTGGCGAATGCGCCGCGCGCCGACAACAAGCTGGAGCTGATGATCCGCGAGGTGCCCGGCGGGGTGATGAGCGAATACTGGTTCGGTACCGCCGCGGCCAAGGATCTGCTGCGCATCGAAGGCCCGCGCGGGACGTTCTTCCTGCGCGATGTGGCGGGCGTCGACGTCGTATTCCTCGCCACGGGCACCGGCATCGCGCCGATCCGCGCGCTGCTGACCGAGATCGAAGGGCTGGCGCCGGAAGCGCGCCCGAGGTCGGTCACCCTGCTCTGGGGCGGCCGTCACCCCGCGGACCTGTTCTGGCAGCCGCCGGAACTGCCGGGGCTGCGCTACGTGCCGGTGCTGTCCCAGGCGGATGAGGGCTGGACGGGCGCCCACGGCCATGTGCAGGACGTGCTCCTTGCCGAGAAACCCGACCTCACCCGCACCCAGGTCTATGCCTGCGGCTCCCAGGCGATGATTGTCAGTGCGGATGCGGCGCTAGCTGCTGCAGGATTGCCGCCCAATTCCTTCTATTCAGACGCCTTCGTTGCCTCAGAATAAGGGGGTCGAAAACCATCCGATCTCCCCATGAAAGCTGTCATCCTTGCCGGTGGCCTCGGAACGCGCCTGTCCGAGGAAACGACCATCCGGCCCAAGCCCATGGTCGAGATCGGCGGCCGGCCCATCCTCTGGCACATCCTCAAGATGTACTCGCACCACGGCGTCAACGACTTCGTGATCTGCTGCGGCTACAAGGGCTACGTCATCAAGGAGTACTTCTCCAACTACTTCCTGCACATGTCGGACGTCACCTTCGACATGCGCTCCAACCGCATGGAAGTCCACCAAAAACGCGCCGAACCCTGGAACATCACGCTCGTGGACACGGGCGACCATTCCATGACCGGCGGCCGCGTCAAGCGCATCGCCAAGTACGTGGAGAACGACGAAGCCTTCTGCCTGACCTACGGCGACGGCGTGTCCGACGTGGACATCTCCGCCTCCATCGATTTCCACAAGAACCACGGCAAGAAGGCGACGCTGACGGCCACCTACCCGCCGGCCCGCTTCGGCGCGCTGGACCTGCAAGGCCAGCAGGTGCGCAGCTTCATGGAGAAGCCGCGCGGCGAAGGCGGCCTGGTCAATGGCGGCTTCTTCGTGCTGAACCCTTCCGTGCTGCAGCTGCTGCACGACGACTCGACCGTCTGGGAACAGCAGCCGCTGGCCCAGCTGGCTACCGACGGCGAGCTGATGGCTTTCGAACACGACGGCTTCTGGCAGCCGATGGACACCCTGCGCGACAAGGTGCTGCTCGAAGATCTCTGGGCGTCGGGCAAGGCGCCTTGGAAGAAGTGGGACTGAACCCGTGAACCCGCAGTTCTGGCACGGCAAGCGCGTCTTCCTGACCGGCCACACCGGCTTTAAAGGCAGCTGGCTGGCGCTCTGGCTGCAATCGCTCGGCGCTGAAGTCACGGGGTATGCGCTCGCAGCGCCGACCGTGCCGGCTCTGTTCGACGAGGCCCGGGTCGCGCGCGACATGAGGGCCAACGTGATCGGAGACATCCGCGACCCCGCCGCCGTGCTGGCTGCGATGAACGCCGCGCAACCCGAGATCGTGATCCACATGGCCGCGCAGCCGTTGGTGCGCCTGTCGTACCAGCAGCCGGTCGAGACCTACGCCACCAATGTGATGGGCACGGTCCACGTGCTCGAAGCGGCGCGCCACGCCGGCACGGTCAAGGCGATCGTCAGCGTCACCACCGACAAGTGCTACGAGAACCACGAGCGTGCCGACCAGGGCTACCGTGAGGACGAAGCCATGGGCGGCCACGACCCCTACAGCAACAGCAAGGGCTGCGCCGAGCTGGTGACCGCGGCCTACCGCAAGAGCTTCATGCGCGAGGCGGGCATCGCGCTGGCCTCGGCCCGCGCCGGCAACGTGATCGGCGGCGGCGACTGGGCGCTCGATCGCCTGGTGCCCGACATCCTTCGCGCGCTGGAGAAGAACCAGCCCGTCGAGATCCGCAACCCGCACGCGATCCGGCCGTGGCAGCACGTGCTGGAACCGCTCTCCGGCTATCTGCAACTCGCCGAGACGCTCTACACCAACGGCCAGCAGGACGCCGAAGGCTGGAACTTCGGCCCGCGCGACGAAGACGCCAAGCCCGTGCAGTGGATCGTCGAGCGCATGTGCGCCGACTGGGGCGACGGTGCCCGCTGGCAGCAGCAGCCCGGTGATCATCCGCACGAGGCGCACTACCTCAAGCTCAACATCAGCAAGGCCGCCGAGCGCCTGCACTGGACGCCGCGCTGGTCGCTGCCAATGGCGCTGGAGCGCATCATCACGTGGCACAAGGCCTGGCTGACCCAAGCCGACATGCGCGCCTTGTGCCTTGAACAGATTTCCGAATACCAAAGTTCCCAGTCATGACCCAGACCGTCAACTTCAATCCTCAGCTCGACAAGCTGCGCACCCAGATCGCCGATCTGGTGCAGCAGTACGCCGACATCGTCTACGCGCCCAAACCCTTCGTGCCGGGCGAGAGCGTGGTGCCCGTCTCCGGCAAGGTGCTCGGCGCCAAGGAACTGCAGCTGATGGTGGACGCCTCACTCGACGGCTGGCTGACCACGGGCCGCTTCAACGCCGAGTTCGAGCGTCGCCTCGCGGAGTTCATCGGCGTGCAGCACTGCATCACGGTCAACTCGGGCTCGTCGGCCAACCTGGTGGCGTTCTCGGCGCTGACCTCGCCGCGCCTGGGCGACCGCGCCATCAAGGCCGGTGACGAAGTGATCGGCGTGGCCGCCGGCTTCCCGACGACTGTCAACCCAATCCTGCAGTTCGGCGCCGTGCCGGTCTTCGTGGACGTGGACCTGGCCACGCACAACATCGACGCCTCGCTGATCGAGGCTGCGATCTCGCCGAAGACCAAGGCCATCATGCTGGCCCACTCGCTTGGCAACCCGTTCAACCTCGACGTCGTTGTCGCGCTGTGCAAGAAGCACAACCTCTGGCTCGTCGAAGACTGTTGCGACGCGCTCGGCGCCACCTACCGCGGCCAGAAAGTCGGCACCTTCGGCGACATCGGCACCCTCTCCTTCTACCCTGCGCACCACATCACGATGGGCGAAGGCGGCGCGGTGTTCACCAATAACGCCGAACTCAAGCTGATCGCCGAATCCTTCCGCGACTGGGGCCGCGACTGCTACTGCCCGCCCGGCAAAGACAACACCTGCAACAAGCGCTTCTGCTGGAGCAAGAAGGAGCTCGGCGGCGACCTGCCCGATGGCTACGACCACAAGTACACCTACAGCCACCTCGGCTACAACCTCAAGATCTCGGACATGCAGGCCGCCTGCGCACTCGCGCAACTGGACCGCGTGGACGAGTTCATCGCCAAGCGCCGCGCCAACTTCGCCTATCTCAAGAACCGCCTGCAAGGCTGCGCCGAGTTCCTGCACCTGCCCGAGGCGACGCCGAATTCCGAGCCGAGCTGGTTCGGCTTCCCGCTGATCCTCAAGGAAACGAGCGGCGCCAAGCGTGCCGACCTGATCAACTATCTGGAACAGAACAAGATCGGTACGCGCCTGCTGTTCGCCGGCAACCTCACGAAGCAGCCCTACATGGCCGGCCGCAACTACCGCGTGGCGTCGAGCCTGGCCAACACGGATGTGGTGATGAACCAGACCTTCTGGCTCGGCACCTTCCCGGCCCTGGGCGAGCCGCAGCTCGATTTCATCGCCGAGAAGATCGAAGAGTTCTTCGGCCTGAACTTCTGACGCTTTGATGAAGCTCTTCGTCACCGGCGGCACCGGCTTCTTCGGCAAGGCGCTGCTGCGCCGCTGGGCCGGTAGCACCGACGGCGAGCTGCGCCACGCGCGCATCACGCTGCTCTCGCGCGACCCGGAGCGTTTCAAGGCGCAACACGGCGCGCTGCTCGATGGCCTGGACGTGACGCTGCACCGCGGCGACATCCTGCACCCGGCCAGCCTGCCGACGGCCGACGACTTCACCCACATCCTGCACGCGGCCACCGACTCCACGACCGGCCCGCAGCACACGCCCCTGCAGCGCTTCGAGCAGATCGCGGCCGGCACGCGCAATGTGCTCGAGTGGGCACGCGGGCGCGGCGTGCGGCGCGTGCTGCTGACCAGCTCAGGCGGCGTCTACGGCCCGCAGCCGGCCGACTGCGAGCGCATTCCAGAGCAATGGCTCGGCATGGCCGACCCGCTGGAGCCGCAGAACGCCTACAGCGTGGCCAAGCGCATGGCCGAGCACCTCTGCGCGCTCTACCAGCAGGCCTACGGCATCGAGTGCGTGATCGCGCGCTGCTTCGCCTTCGTCGGCGAGGACCTGCCGCTGGACGTGCACTTCGCCGTCGGCAACTTCATGCGCGACGTGCTCGCGGGCGGCGAGATCGTCATCCAGGGCGACGGCACGCCGCTGCGCTCGTACATGGATCAGCGCGACCTCGCGGACTGGCTCGGTACGCTGCTGCTGCGCGGCGTGGCGGGGCGCGCGTACAACGTCGGCTCGGACGAAGCGCTGTCGATCGCCGAGCTGGCGGCGCTGGTGTCGCGCGTGGGCGGCAAGGACACGGCGGTGCGCGTGATGCGCCAGGCGCCGAGCGGTTCGTCGGCGCAGCGCAACCGCTACGTGCCCGACATCAGCCGCGCCCGCGCCGAGCTGGGGCTCGACATCACGGTGCCGCTGGAAGACGCTGTTCGCCACGCGCTGGCCCGCATCGCGGGCGCCTGAAGCGCCGCCTCAGCCGCCTTTGCGCGCCACGATCACATGCGCCTGAATGCGCCCGGTGATCGGCCCATGCCCGTGCTTCTGCGCGAGCGCCGCCGCCACGCGATCGGTCGCGGCCTGCAGTTGCGCGGCGTCGCGCGCCTCGATCTCGCCGCGCAGCGGTGAACCCTGGCAGAACGCGAACGCCGCATCGGCGGCCGACGGCGCGCGGCTCGTCTCCGGGCGCGTGTCGATCTGCACGTCGGCAAAGCCTGCACCGTTCAAGTCCTGACGGATCAGCGCCGCATCCGCATAGCCGTGCGGCATGCGGGCGAGGAAGCGCGGCGGGTCCTGTGCGAAGACCTCGGCCAGCACGCGTGTGACCTCGGCCGGAAACTCGTTCGCGTCGAGCCGATCCCACACGGCCAGTACGAAACGGCCGCCCGGCTTGAGCACGCGGCGCGCCTCGGCATAACCCGCCATTCGATCGGGGAAGAACATCGCGCCGAACTCGCAGACGACGACGTCGAAGCTCGCCTCCTCGAACGGCAGCGCCAGCGCATCGGCCTGCCGCCATTCGAGGCGCGAGTCCGGCGGCTGGCGCTCGATCGCGTAGTCCAGCATCGCCTGATTCAGATCGGTCACCGCGTAGCGCGCGTCCGGCGGCAGCCGCGGCGCCAGCAGGCGCGTGACGGCGCCGGTGCCGGCCGCCGTCTCCAGCACCGCGTGCGGCGACCAGCCGGCCACGAGCTCGGCCATGTACGCCGCGTAGGGCTCGAAGATCATCGGCACCATCAGGGTGTCGTAGAGCTTCGGGATCGATCCCGAGAACTGCGTGTCGTTCGCGGCCATGGCGAAATCCTCCGAAGACTCCGCAGCATGCCAGGGTTAGCACCAATCCGTGAAGTTCGTCACGAATCTGTCGCGTTGCGTCCCTAAGCTCCGCGCCGATCAACCCCCAAAGGACTTCGACATGAACAAGACGACGATCTCGCGCGCTGCCCTGGGCGCCTTCCTCATCGCCAGCGCCTTCGCCGCACAAGCTCAGATCCGCATCACCGAAGTCGCGCCCTGGGGCAGCGGCACGTCGCAATACGGCGCCGACTGGTTCGAGCTGACCAACACCGGCGCGAGCGCCGTCAACATCTCCGGCTGGAAGATGGACGACAACTCGGCCAGTTTCGGCAGCGCCGTGGCGATGAGCGGCATCACCTCGATCGCCGCCGGTGAGTCGGTGATCTTCATGGAGACGAGCAGCACTTCCACGATCAGCTCCTTCCTCTCCACCTGGTTCGGCGCCAACGTCCCCGCAGGCCTGCAGGTCGGCATGTACAGCGGTTCGGGCGTCGGCCTGAGCACGACGGCCGATGCCGTCAACATCTACAACAGTGCCGGCGTGCTGCAGGCCAGCGTGAGCTTCGGTGCTTCCGATTCCGGCTCGATCCTCCATACCTTCGACAATTCGGCTGCCGCCAACAACGTCACGCTGACCCAGCTGAGCGCGGTCGGCACCAACGGCGCGCTCGCGGCGGCCGGCGACAGCGGCGAAGTCGGCTCGCCCGGCGTGATCGCCGCCGTGCCGGAACCCTCGAGCTACGCGCTGCTGATCGGCGGCCTGGGCCTGGTGGGCTTCGTCGCCCGTCGCCGCGGCATCAAGGGCTGAAGCGTCATGCGCAAGCTGCTCACCCCTCTCGCGCTGGCGCTCGCCCTGTTCGGCGGCGGCAGCGCCGCCCACGCGCAATCGCTGAACCTCTCGAACTACAGCGTCAGCGCCATCTACGCGCTCGACGCGCTGAACGGCACCAGCGGCGGCATCTCGGGGCTCGAAGCCTCGGCCGTCACGTACGCCAAGGACCGCGGCTCGCTGTTCTTCGTCGGCGATGAAGGCACCGGCGTGGTGGAGATCTCGCTGACCGGCAAGACGCTCGGCTACATGAACTTCGACTGGACCAACACCGGCAGCACGCACCACGACACCGAAAGCCTGGCCTATCTGGGCAACGGCACGCTGGTCGTCGGTGAAGAGCGCCTGTACGACGCGTACAAGTTCAACTACGCCGCCGGCGGCACGGCCCAACTGATCACCAGCTCGGTCTCGATCAGCAACGCCTACCCGGTCGACAACAACGGCATGGAAGGCCTGGCCTACGACCCACGCAACGGCGGCAGCTATATCGCCGTCAAGCAGCAGTCGCCCGAGAACGTGCTGAGCGCCACGCTGACTTTCGGCGGCGACCTCGGCGGCACGGCGACGGTGAACCAGCTGTTCGACCCAGCCAAGCTCGGCCTGGCGACGCTGTCAGACGTGGCGGTGCTGTCCACGGTCGATTCGCTCGCCGGCACGGCCGGCGCGGACCATCTGCTGTTCCTGAGCCTGGGCTCGCGCCGGCTGGTGGAGACCGACCGCAGCGGCAATGTGCTGAGCAGTTTCGACCTCTCCAACATCCTGCCGAACAATGCCATCGAGGGCGTGACGGTCGACGAGAAGGGCAACATCTACCTCGTGGCCGAACAGCAGCAGGACGGCGTGATTCCCGCCAACCCGCAATCGCAGCTGATCGTGCTGAGCGCGGCCGCCGTGCCGGAGCCGGCCAGCGCCACGCTGATGGTGATCGGCGCGATGAGCCTGCTGGTGCTGGCGCGCAAGCGCCGCGAACAGCAACGCTGAATCAGGGCGCTACTCGGAGGCTGAACCTTCGGCGCGGAACATGCCGGGGTTCAGCCCGTTGCGTTGCAGCAGGCGGTAGAACTCGGTGCGGTTGCGTTCGGCCAGACGCGCGGCGTCGGCCACGTTGCCGTCCGTCAGCTTGAGCAGGCTCACCAGGTACTCGCGCTCGAAGTGCTGGCGCGCCTGCGCATAGCTGAGCATCTCCATGCTCGGCACGCGCAGCGCACGCTGCACGAGCGAGAGCGGAATCAGTGGCGAGGTCGCCAGCGCGCAGACCTGCTCCACCACGTTGTGCAGCTGGCGCACGTTGCCCGGCCAGGAGGCCGTGCTCAGCGCCTTGAGCGCTTCGGGCGCGAAGCCGTTGACGCGCTTGCCGTGCTTGGCCGCGAGCTTGACGAGGAAATGCTGGGCCAGCAGCGGAATGTCTTCGCGCCGCTCGGCCAGGCCGGGCAGCTGCAGGCTGACGACGTTGAGCCGGTAGTAGAGATCCTCGCGGAAGAGGCCTTCGGCCATCGCCGCGTCGAGGTCGCGGTGCGTGGCCGAGAGGATGCGCACGTCCACGGGCACCGGCGCAGTCGCGCCGACCGGCCGCACCTGCCCTTCCTGCAGCACGCGCAGCAGCTTGACCTGCAGGGGCAGCGGCATGTCGCCGATCTCGTCGAGCAGCAGCGTGCCGCCGTTCGCCGCCTGGAACAGGCCCTGATGATTGGCGAGCGCGCCGGTGAAGGCGCCCTTGACGTGGCCGAACAGCTCCGACTCCAGCAGCGGCTCCGGGATCGCGCCGCAGTTCACCGCCACGAAGGGCTTGCGCGCACGCGGGCTGGCTGCATGGATGGCGCGCGCCAGGACTTCCTTGCCGCTGCCGCTCTCGCCGCGGATCAGCACGCTGGCCTGCGTGGCGGCGACGAGCTTGGCCTCCTCCAGCACCTCGGCCATCGCGTTCGAGTGGCTGACGATCTGCGCCCGCCACGCCTCCTGGCCCGTGGATTCGGCGTTCGCACCCTGCGGCGCCGTGAGCACCAGCGCCTGCGCGATCGTCTCCAGCAGCGCGCGGCCGTCGAAGGGCTTGGTGAGGTAGCTGTAGACGCCGCGCGCCGTGGCGGCCACCGCGTCGGGGATGGTGCCGTGCGCAGTGAGCAGGATCACGGGCAGCGCGGGGTGGCGCTCGCGCAGCGTGTCGAACAGGGTCAGGCCGTCCATGCCGGGCAGCTTGACGTCGCTGAGCACGAGCGCCGGACGGCGCAGCGCCAGCTCGGTCAGCGCGGCCTCGGCGGAAGAGACGGCGCTGACCTCGTAGCCGGCCGCCTCGAGCCGCATCGAGAGCAGCTTGAGCAGGTCGGCGTCGTCGTCGACGAGGAGCAGGCGCGCGCTCATCGGCGTTCTTCCTGCGGGTTGCGCGGCGCGGCGAGGCTGCGTTCGATGGCCTTCAAGGCTTCGAGCTTCTCGTTGGCGGCGTCGAGCTTGCGTTGCACGTCCCGCTGCTGCTGCGTGGCGCGATCGGACAGGTCTTCGAGGCGGCGTTGCTCGGCCAGCGAATCGCCGAGCAAGCGGGCCAAGCCTTGCCACGCGGAGGCTTCGGGGCGCGTGTCGCGCTGCACCTGGTCGAGCAGCCCCTGCGCCCGCGCGAGCTCGCCGTTGCCGTGGCTCGTCATCAACGCGAGCGCGAGCTTGGTGGCGGAAGCCGGCGCCGCCTCGTCGCGCACGCGGACCTCCAAGGCCAGCTCGCCCGAACTCATGCGCTTGAGCCGCGCGTGATAGGCCAGCAGCTCGCGCGCGGCGGCGTCGGCCGGCAGCACCTCGGGCACGCGCACGGGCACTTCCACCCGCACCTCCTGCACGACGGGCTTTTGCGGCAGCGCGCAGCCGGCAAGCCAGAACAAGGTGGCGGCGATCAAGACGCTGCGGAAGGAGACGTGTCGGAGCATGGCAGGCTGATCCTGAAATGGGCGCCGCGTTCGCTGGGCAGCAGTGTGATCTGCCCGCCGTGTGCGGCAATGTATTCCTTCACGATGGACAGGCCGATGCCCGTGCCGCGCAAGGCGTCTTCGGGCTGGCGTTCGCCGCGGTAGAAGGGCTCGAAGACGAGCGGTCGATCGGCCGGCGCGATGCCGGGGCCGTCGTCCTGGAGGTCGATCACGGCGCGGTGGCCATGGCGCGCGAGCGTGAAGGTGATGTGGCCGTTCACCGGCGTGAAGCGGATCGCGTTGGACAGCAGGTTGCCCAGTGCAACACCGAGCTTGGCCGGGTCGATCTCGGCTTGCAGCGGGCCGCCCTGCACTCTCACCTGCAGCTCGCGGCCCTGCCATTGCAGGCGCTGGGTGTCGATGACGGATTCGATGAACGTGGTCAGCTCGATCGGTTCGCGTTCCAGGTGGCGCGCGGCAAACGCAGCGGCGTTGAAGTGCAGCAGGTCTTCGATCTGGCGCTGCAGCAGCGCCGTGTTGTCGCGCAGGATGCGGGCGACCTCGCGCTGCTTGGGGTTGAGCGCGCCGGCCACTTCGTCCTCCAGCAGCGCCACGCCCTCGCGCAGCGCGGCCAGCGGCGTCTTCAGCTCGTGCGAGACGTGGCGCAGGAAGCGCGCCTTGTCGGCGTCGAGTTCGGCCAGGCGCAGGCGCAGCCAGTCCAGGCGCTGGCCCAGCGCGTGCAGGTCGGCGGGGCCGCGCACGTTGATCGGCGCGTCGAGCTGGTTCTCGCCGAGCCCGACGATGGCCTGCTCGAGGCGCCGCAGCGGGCTCGTCAGCCAGAGGCCGATGGTCAGCGAGAGCACCGCCGCCAGACCGAGCGCGCCCAGCACCTGCTGGCCGACGCGCACGCGGCCGGCTTCGAGCTGCAGCTGCAGCGTGCCGTTGCTGCTCTGCACCTGACGGCGCACGCCGTCGGCGAGGCTCGGCGTCAGCGTGGAAAGCTCGCGAAAGCGCGCGGCGAGGGACTGCTCGCGCTTGCGCGAGGGCCCGCTGACGCCCGCACTCCTGGCGGCTTCGTCCAGCAGGCGGCGGATCTCGGTGAGCTGGTCCTGCCAGGATTGCAGCGCCTGCGGGTCGAGTTCGCTGCCTTCGTGCTCGCGCAGCACGCCGAGCAGGCGTTCGCACTCGTCAGCATCGGCCTCGAAGCGCTGGCGCAGGCTGCGGTCTTCGAGCACGAGGAACTGCCGGGCCGAGCGCTCCAGGCTCACACCCCGCTCGCCGAGCTGGCGCACGGCGCCGGTCAGGCGGGCCGACTCCAGCACCGTGTCGCGGCCGCGGTCGGCCAGGCGTTCCAGCGTCAGCAGACCGCCGATCGAGGCGGCCACCAGCAGGCCGGCGACGGAGACGAAGCCGAACAGCAGGATCTGGCGGAAGGAGATGCGAGGGAGGCGGATCAAGCTTGAATCGGGGCCGGATCGTTGAAGGGCGCCGCAGTGTAGGTTCTGCACGCGGGCGCGGACGCAGGCCGAGTCCTACATGCCAGGCACCGCGCAGACACGAAAAAAGCAGGCCGTGTGAGGACACGGCCTGCGTGAAAACGGAGTCTTTAGGGGAGGCTCCGGTTGGGGATCGGGGTCTGGATCAGCCGGCCTTCAGCTCGTTCTTGATTTCCTTGATGCCGGAGACGCTGGCGACGGCCTTGAGCGTCGGGTCGATGGCCGCGGCGGGCACGGTGCCGGACAGCGTGACGACGCTGTCCTTGCAGCTCACGGCCACGCTCTCGGCGCCGGGTGCACCCTTCAGCGCAGCCTTGACCTTCTCCACGATGGCGGCGTCGCTCTCGGCCGGCGCGGTGGCGACGGGCTGAGCGGGCTGGGCCGGGGCGGCCTGACCCACGGCATCAGCATGGGCGCTGAGGGCGGCGGTCGAAACCAGAGCGGCAGCCAGCAGACGGGCCAGGGTGGTGCTGTTCTTTTGCATGAGGATCTCCTGATGAAAGTTGGAATCGAACTGTTGAACACAGGTGGGGCGCCGAGGGGCCCGCAGGCTGCATAGCGCAAGCGCCGTGCCAACTTGAAATTCCGTTTTGCATCAGGGACTTGCAACGCATCACGCGGTGCAAGCCGGCCGCAGGGGCCGTTTCGGACCGAATCCGGCCGCAATGTGTCGCCGCTCGGCGACGACGAGAGGCGCCGCAGGCCTAACGTCTTGAATCAGCGCATGTTTTTCTGTCGCCGTCGGACGACGAGACGGCTGCGCAAGCCGCCTGGTGAATGCTCAGAGGGCGGCGGCCTGCGGCTGGTTCGCGGCCACTTGCACGTCGTCCGTCGCCGGTGCGCGGCGGCCTTCGACCACCACGCGCGGCAGCATCACGACTTCGGTGCCGGCCAGCGTGTCGGCGCGCTTTGCGACGACGACGACCTTCTCGAGCTGAACAACTTCCGGGGCGGTCTGGGCCGTCCAGTCGGCCAGGCCCGAACCGATGCCGACGGCGGCGGTGACGGTGGCGACTGCGAAAACGAGGGCTTGTGCGCTGGTGTTCATGGTGGGCTCCGGTGATCTGCTGTTTGGGGAGTGATTGCAGTTTCGTCCTCGGGCCCGGTCGGCGCGAGCGCCAAGCGACGGAAGGTGACCGTCGGTGGACGAAATGCCGGCAGGCGCGACAAGCGGGGAATTCCCTAGGCATGTTCCCGATCCTGTAAGAGCTTGCAGTACCGATCAGAGACAGGGCCATTCATGATCCATCGCATAGCGTTTACAAAAGAGGCGGCAGGCGCCGCCGAACTCCAAACATGCATCAAGAGATCCAAGGCCTGGCCTTCCTGGCGGGCGAGGGACTGCTGGAAAAGCGCCCTGCCCGCAGACCCATCCCGGGCATGGCCGAGCTGGCCGCCATGTGGCCGGGCGGCCGCCGGGCCTTCCTCACCGATCTGGGCGACATGGAGGTGCGCCCGCGCGACTTCGGCGCCTGGGCCGACGGCCGCGGCGAACTGAGCCACGCGGCCATCCAGGCGATCAACGTCCGGGCGAACGTCCGCCCCGGCCCGGACCTGCGGGACCAGGCCGGCGGCGGTTACCTGCTCGTGGCGTCCAAGGCCAGGCAGCTCTGCCATCTCTACGATGCCCTGACCGACAAGGGCGGGGTCAGCGTGAGCCGCGAGGTCGTCAGCCCGGAGGGCCGGCCGTCCGGCTGGCGCTTCCTGCTGTTCCAGCGCGCCGGCTCGCGTGCCTGCATCGCCCTCGTCCAGCCCGGCAGCCCGGCGGGCGACATGCTGAACCGTCGCCACCTGATGAACTTCGGCGGGGCAGCGGTGGCCACGCCGGCGGTCTGGAACTCGGTGCAGTTCATCGTGCGCCACCATGAGGACCTGCGCGCACCGGGAATGGTGGGCGCGGATTTCGAGGCGATGCACGGCGGCTGGATGGCGACGCTGCAACGAGCGAGCGGGCAAGGCCAGCACTGACGATCGCGCCGTCTCCACGGCCGCAAAGGGCTCCCGGGCACGGCAGGTACCCGGGAGCCCTTTTTCCTGCCGGCGGGGTCTCGGGACCCTCAGCTCCTATGGGAAGATTGCCGCCCGCCTGAGCACCCAGGATTCGGGGCTGCGCTGAGAAGACCATGGACCCACTGAAAATGCACTCCCCCGACCTCACGCAGGAGAACATCGCCCGCCTGGGCGGGCTGTTTCCGGGCTGCGTGACGCAGGTTCGGGGTGCGGACGGCAGCGTCGGGCTGGTGGTGGACTTCGATCAGCTGCGGCAGGAACTGGCCGGGTCGATCGTCGAAGGACCGCAGGAGCGGTACCAGCTGAACTGGCCGGGCAAGCGCGAGGCCCTGCTGACCGCCAACGCGCCGATCGCGAAAACGCTGCGGCCGAGCCGCGATGAGAGCGTGGATTTCGACTCCACCCGCAACCTCTTCATCGAGGGCGACAACCTCGATGCGCTGAAGCTGCTGCAGGAAAGCTATCTCGGCAGGGTCAAGCTGGTCTACATCGACCCGCCCTACAACACCGGCAACGATTTCGTCTATGCCGACGACTTCGCGACGGACGCCGCTGAGTTCCTCCGCCGCTCCAACCAGGTCGACAGCCAGGGCAACCGCCTGAGCGCCAACCCCGAGACGAACGGGCGCTTCCATTCGGACTGGTTGTCCATGATGTATTCGCGGCTCAGGCTTTCGCGCAACCTGCTGCGCGATGACGGGCTCATCGTCATCCACATCGACGAGAACGAGTACCCGAATCTCGAAAAGCTGCTGAACGAGATCCTCGGCGAGGCCAACAACCTCGGGACCATCGTCTGGGACAAGCGCAACCCCAAGGGCGACGCCACGGGCATCGCGCAGCAGCACGAGCTGATCTGCGTGTTCTGCAAGAACCGCGAGTCCTTCAAGGCCAACGCCGAACTGCGCCGCCCCAAGGAGAACGCGGGCAGGATGCTGAGCAAGGCCGCTCAGATCCTCGCGAAGGAAGGCGGGGTGACCGACAAGGCGCGCAAGGACTACCGCGACTGGGTGAACCAGCAGGAGCTGACCGGCGGCGAGAAGGCCTACAACCAGATCGACGACCACGGCGACGTCTTCCGCACGGTCTCGATGGCCTGGCCCAACAAGAAAAAGGCACCGGACGATTACTTCATCCCGCTGGTCCACCCCGTGACCGGCAAGGCCTGCCCGATTCCGGAGCGCGGCTGGCGCAACCCGCCCGCCACGATGCGCGAGCTGTTGAACGCCGGCCTGGTCATCTTCGGCCCGGACGAAACGACGCAGCCGACGCGCAAATACCTGCTCAAGGACAACCTGTTCGAGAACATCCCGTCCCTGCTCTATCACGGCGGAAGCGACGACGCCTTGCTGTCCGAGCTGGGGATTCCGTTCGATACGCCCAAGCCCGTTCAGCTGGCGAAGCGGTTGATCCAATCCATCTGCCAGGGCGACGACATCCTGGTCGACTTCTTCGCCGGCTCGTGCACGAGCGCGCATGCGCTGATGCTGCTGAACGCCGAGGACGGCGGCAACCGCCGCTTCATCATGGTCCAGCTGCCCGAGGCCTGCGATCCGAAGTCCGATGCGCGCAGGCTCGGCTATGCGCGGGTTTCCGACATCGGCAAGGACCGCATCCGACGGGCGGCGGACAAGATCCGCGAGGAGTTGGCCGAGCGCCTCTGCGCCCGAAGCGAGCCGCTCGACCTGGGCTTTCGCGTGCTGAAGATGGACAGCTCCAACATGGCCGAGGTCTTCTACGCGCCCGAGGCGCTGGACAACGCCAACCTCGACCTGTTCGTCGACAACATCAAGCCCGACCGCACGCCGGAAGATCTGCTGTTCCAGGTGATGCTGGACTGGGGCGTGGATCTGGCGCTGCCCGTCGCCAGGCAGGTCATCGACGGCAAGGTGGTCTTCCTGGTCGATACGGACGAACTGGCGGCCTGCTTCGACGCACACGGCGGTGTCGACGAGACCCTGGTGAAACAGATCGCGAGGCGCCAGCCCTTGCGCGCGGTGTTCCGCGATGCCGGGTTCGAGAGCAGTGCCGTCAAGATCAACGCCCAGCAGATCTTCAAGGCCTTGTCGCCGGCCACGGATGTGAAGTGCCTCTGAGGTCGCCGCGATGAAGCTGCAGTTCAAGACGCAGGCCCACCAGACGGCGGCGGTACAGGCCGTGGTGGGGTGCTTCAAAGGGCAACCTCCGGCGTTCTCAGGCGGTGACGACTGCAAGAACGCCGATCTGGCGCTCTCCGATTCGGACCTGCTCGCCAACATTCACGCCGTGCAGCGCGAGCGGAACCTGCTGCTGTCGGATTCGCTCGTGAAGACGCCGGTCGCCCAGGTGAATCTCGACATCGAGATGGAAACCGGCACCGGCAAGACGTATTGCTACATCAAGACGATCTTCGAGCTGAACCGGCAATACGGCTGGAGCAAGTTCATCATCGTGGTGCCCAGCATCGCCATCCGCGAAGGCGTGATGAAGTCGCTGCAGATCACCGCCGAGCACTTCGGGGAGACGTATCGCAAGAAGGCGCGCTGCTTTGCCTATCACTCGAAGCAGTTGCATCAGCTGGAGAGTTTCTCCTCCGACGCCGGCATCAACGTGATGGTCATCAACGTGCAGGCCTTCGCGGCACGCGGCGCGGACAACCGCCGCATTTACGAGGCGCTGGACGACTTCCAGTCGTGCCGGCCCATCGACGTGATCAGCGCCAAGCGGCCCATCCTGATTCTCGACGAGCCGCAGAAGATGGAAGGTGCGACCACGCTCAGGTCGCTCGAAGCATTCAGGGCCCTGATGGTGCTGCGCTACTCGGCCACGCACAAGACCCCGCACAACAAGATCCACCGCCTCGATGCGCTGGACGCCTACAACCAGAAGCTCGTGAAGAAGATCGCCGTGCGCGGCATCTCGGTGAACGGGCTGGCGGGCACGGCAGGCTATCTGTACCTGCAGTCGATCGAGGTCTCGAACACGAGACCGCCCGAGGCGCGCGTCGAGTTGGAGCACAAGCTCGCGGGCGGGCGCATCCGGCGCACGCTGCGCAAGCTGAGCAAGGGTGCCGACCTCTTCGATCTGTCCAATGGGCTCGAGCAGTACCGCAACGGTTATGTCGTGACCGACATCGACGCCAACGCCGACACCGTGAGCTTCACGAACGGCGTCCAGCTCAAGGCCGGCGATGCGATCGGCGACGTGACCGAGGCCACGCTGCGCCGCATCCAGATCCGCGAGGCGATCCAGGCGCACTTCGACAAGGAACAGGCGCTGTTCGAGCAAGGCGTGAAGGTGCTGACGCTCTTCTTCATCGACGAGGTCGTCAAGTACCGCGACTACGCGGCGCTGGACGACAAGGGCGAATACGCCCGGCTCTTCGAAGAGGAGTACGGGCTCTACCTCGGCGAGCTGCTCGACCAGGCAGAGACGCCGTACATCCGGCACCTGAAAGGCATTCCCGCCGAGAAGACGCACCGCGGCTACTTCTCCGTCGACAACAAGAGCCGGCGCCTGGCCGACCCGAGCGTCATCGCGCGCGGTGAGAACGCCGGGCAGTCCGACGATGCGGACGCCTACGACCTGATCCTGAAGGACAAGGAGCAGCTGCTGTCGCTCACCGAGCCGGTGCGCTTCATCTTTTCGCACTCGGCCCTGCGCGAAGGCTGGGACAACCCGAACGTGTTCGTCATCTGCACGCTCAAGCAGAGCGACCACACGATTTCGCGCCGCCAGGAGGTGGGCCGCGGCCTGCGGCTGGCCGTGAACCAGCGCGGAGAACGGATGGACCATCCGGCGACGGTGCACGACATCAACGTGCTCACCGTCGTGGCCAGCGAGAGCTACAAGGACTTCGTGACGGCGTTGCAGAAGGACATCCGCGAATCGCTGTCGGGGCGCTCGCAACGGACGAGCAGCGACTTCAGCGAAACCCCGCTGCCCGACATCGGCGACGACCGCAAACCCAAGAAGAACCCGCTCAACGCCAATTTCGACCAACCCGCATTCCAGGAGCTCTGGGGCCGCATCAACCGCAAGGCCTACTACCGCGTCGCCTTCGAAGCCGAAGAGCTGGTGCGACGGGCGATCCGGCGCCTCAATGACCACGACACCGGATTGCGCGTCTCCCCGCTGCACTTCGCCATCCAGCACGGTGAACAAGCCGTTGCGGTGAGCCATGACCGGGCCCTGCATGGCGATACCTTCGAACTGAAACACACCGCAACGCAAAGCCGGCGAACCCCGCCGCATGCATCGGTCAATTACGACCTGGTCGGCAAACTGAGCGAAGGCACGCAGTTGACCCGGCGCATGGCGGCCGAGGTTCTCAAGGGGCTCGACGCCGCCGTCTTCGCGCAGTTCAAGACCCACCCCGAGGCCTTCATCGCCGAAGCGATTCGCATCGTCGCGGAGGAGAAGGCCGAAGTTGCCCGTCGCGAGCTGGGCTACGAGCCGCTGGACGACAAGTTCCCGCTCTCGATCTTCACCGCCGGCCAAACCAGACAGGACTTCAGCCAAGCGGTCAGGACGCCCAGGCGCCACATCTACGATTTCGTGCTGCCGGGCTCCGGGTCGATGCCAGAGCGCCTGGTCGCGGAGCTTTTGGAGACCCACGAGAACGTGGCCGTGTACGCCAAGTTGCCGCTTGGTTATGCGATCCCGACCCCCGTTGGCGACTACACCCCGGATTGGGCCATCCTGCTCCAGGAAGGCTCGGCGAAGCACACCTGCCTCGTTGTCGAAACCAAGGGAGCCCTGTCGTCGATGAAGCATCGCGGGGTCGAGCGGATCAAGATCGCTTGCGCGACCCGGTTCTTCGAAACCATGAACGTTCAATACCGCTTGGCCGATAGCGCGGAAAAGCTCATGGCGATTCTTCAGGGCGACGAGCGATAGGCACCGGCGAGAAAGTCGCTGCAGGCGAATTCGCCGATGCCTGCCGGTGAATCCGGTGAGGCATAGGAGAACACGGCAAAACGCGATGCGTCGTCGTGGAAGACCGGCTCGGTTTTCCTGACGTTGTAGGCGATGGTCAGGTCCATTCCAGCCTGCTGGCATGTGGCCAGCAGCAGGTTGAAGTTCACGTAGTCGACGGGATACGGTTTCCACGCTTGAAGCGCATAGAAGGACCGCTTCAACTCGATGACTTCAACGGGGTCGCCTTCTGCATTCAACCGGACCAGATCGATGTCCGTCACCTTGAGGGATGAACCCAGACTGCTCCTCTGCCAGTGGTGATACGCGCTGCTCGTCGCGTCATTGACGCTCTTGCCGCACGGCTGGTTGTTGACCGGCAATCCCAATGCCTCGAACTCGTCCTTCAGCTGATCCAAGGTCAGTTCGCGAGGCTGCTCGCCGGGCATCCCGAAGCCCACGCTTTCGATAGATTCGGCTTCGTCGTCGAATCTGACGAACAGCAGCCGGATGCCGGATCGGGACGCAATGCGCTTGGCGGTGCGAGTGACCTCCGGCTGGAAAGCCCAAGACTTGCCCAAAGCCAGCACGAGCGCTTTGGGCACGGCGGCTTGGTCGCCATAGACGAGCATCCACGCGTTCCCCGACACCCAGACGAACGGGTGCGACGGCACTGATTCGAGCCGCGCATAGACGGCGTTGGTCTTGTAGTAACTCATCACAAGCGGCCCGGTGAGATCCTGTCGAGGGTCCGGATAGTGCGGCCTTCTTGCGCTGAGCCATAGCCTCGGGTTTCGGGACAGGCACACGCGCGGCGCCTGCCGGTCCTCGCAGTGCTGCTATCTGGGGGCGTCGACCACGACAGGCGTTTGCAACGCGCATTGGTTGGGTCGGAACGTCTCCGTGGCTGCGATCTGCCCATCGACCCACAGCATCCTGATGGTGATGACTGGCGCTTCGGGCACATCACGCAGCAATTTGCAGGCATACGGCGTCATGCGCTTGCGCGCAGCGCGCGCCTGGTCCGGCGTGGTCAGGTCGTCAGGCCGGGCAGTATCGAGGGTCAACTCCATCGTCAGGCCGCCTTCGTGGTTGGCATAGACCGTCATCCGACGACCGTCCTCGCGCAGCAACTGTTCAGCGCGCTTGGCCAACTCGTCCATCCAGGCCTCGCCCGGCTTGAAGGCGACCTGTTCGCCGCGGTCGTACGCGATGGTATAGATCAAGCGCCCTTGAGCATCGTATGCCCGGACTTCGCCATCCTGCTTGCCGGCCAGATTGCGGCCGTCTCCGATGAGGCGTCGATCTGTCAGCGAAGAGACGCGGAACGGCCCCTGCCTGACGCCAGCCGCGTCCTTGCAACCTTCGTAAAGGAAATCCTGCTTCTTCACCTCGAGCTGGAAGGCGCGCAACCCGGCGGGGCATTCCCAAACCGACAGCGCGAGGCGATCGCTCGATGGGAGAACGTCCGTCGCGGACGCCAGAAGCAGGGCAATGGCAGGGATCAGCAATCTCGTCTCCGACGCTCGGTGCGCGGCAGCCCTGACTTCGCTGCGGGTCGGCGCATCTTAAAGAAATCGGGACAACATGAAAAAGGCTCCTAAGTAGTTGATTACCTAGGAGCCTGATTGCTCGTGAATCCTGATGATTCACCTAAATGGTGGAGCCGGGGGACATTGAACGTCCTATGAGTCCACGCTTCATTGATCAAAAGATGCCCCCAGAATTGCCCCCATGCTAGGCACGCTTGCCCCCAGCATCGGGCTCAATTCCGATATTTTGAGAGTATCTCAAAACTCTCCCACTTTTTCAGAACGAACTATCCTTTTATACCCCCTTGGATATCGTGATCTCGAATTTGCGGGAGCTCGCCAACGAGCGGGTGTCCTCGCGCGAAGGCTTGAAATATGGGCCCCTCGCACGGCATCTTTTAAAAACGGAGCCCCATCCCCAAACGGAATGCCCGCGAGCCCGCCTAGCTGATCGAGACGAGCTCAAGCGATTGCAGCAGACGCCGGGATCCGGCTAGTGTCTCTTGAGCTGGAACAGGCAAGGCTTGCACCAACCAATCGCCCGGGCACCTGCAAGATCGCCCCTAATGCCGTCAATTTGTAAGCGTTTTAGCTCGTAGAACCAATTTTTGAATCAAAATAGGTCACTCGTAAACGGAGTAAAGTGGTGGCAGACGTCGAGATGGGATTCCAATGGCTGGTGAGCAAGTTCGGGCTCGAGCTTGTTCAGAAGCTACCTTGCCGTAGCCGATCGGGCACAGTCCGCGGCCGCGAAGTCGTGAACGGTCAAGAGACGTTGACCTGGACGGCCCAGTATCGCCCCGAGGAAAGCTTCCGCGGCCATTTCGAGTTCGGTCTCAAGTACGAACGCCTGAACCTAGAGTTCCTCTCACGCTTGTTCGCTCGGATTGAGCCTGAAGAGGTCGCTGCGTGGGTTCGCGATGCGCCGACGGGGGCATACGCGCGACGCACCGCGTTCTTCTATGAGTGGTTCACTGGCCGGCAGGTGCCAGCCCCCGACACTCAGACAGGCAATTATGTCGACGCGATTGACCCCAAGGGCTACTTGGTCGGCCAGCCCATTCGCAACAAGCGTTGGCGGGTGAACGACAACCTGCCCGGCTCGCCCATTTACTGCCCCCTTGTCTATCTCGGGCCGTATGAACAACGCGAATGGCTCTACGACGTCAGTGCGGGCGTCAAGGCGCTTGACGAAACCTACGGCTCAGAGTTGCTCCTGCGCAGCGCCGCATGGCTGACTTTCAAGGAATCGCGTGCAAGCTTCCAGATCGAGCACGAGGCCGATCAGGAGGTTCGCATCCGGCGCTTTGCCTCAGCGATCGCGCAGTTCAGTGGTCGACTGGAAGAGCCGCTGCGTCAATCGTCACTTGTGGCGCTCCAAAGTAGCGTACTCGGCCAGTCCGCCATGCTACGGATGGGCGTTCGCCAATCGCCAGTGTTCGTGGGCGAGAGCGGCTACCGAGAGGTTATCCACTATGTGGGGCCAGATTCGGACTACGTGCCAGCCATGCTCGACGCGCTCCAGGCATTCGAGCTGAGAACCCGGGGCGCCAACTCGGTCATCCGGGCTGCCGCCGTCTCTTTCGCCTTCGTTTACCTGCACCCGCTTGCAGACGGGAACGGCCGTATCCACCGGTTCCTGATAAACCACTTGCTTGCCGCCGACGGCGTAGTGCCACCCAACATCATTGTGCCGGTCTCGGCAACCATCGCTGGCAGTGCTCGAGGCAGGGCGGACTATGACAAGGCGCTGGAGGTCATCTCCCGCCCGCTCATGCAGCGCTATGCGGATGCCTATCGATTTGGTGAGCAACGCACCTGCCCCGATGGCGTTGTGACCAATTTCGAGTTCCTGGAGGGACAGGACGCGCAGCACGTATGGCGGTTCCCCGACCTGACCACGCACGCTCACTACTTGAGTGGTGTGTTGCAGCAGACGGTCGAACACGAGATGGCACGGGAAGCACACCTGCTTCGCGTGCATGACCAGGCGCGCACCGCGGCGAAGGACGTCGTTGAGATGTCAAATACGGACGCTGATCGAATCATCCGTTCATTGAAGGAAAGCAACTGGATGGTGAGCAACAAGCTCCGCAAGACCTACCCAGACCTTTTCGACGAGAACGGGCGGCTGCACCCGCAGGCGACGCGCCTCGTGCAGGCCGTGCGCGCTGTCTTCGTAAACGACAAAGACCTATCCGAGGACTGAAGAGCTGATGCGCTTCGGAACCGAAGTCTGTGGGGTAGTGCGGCCTGCGGCTGTCGTCGAGTGGATCGGGCAGGCCATGCGAGAAACACTGGACGATGCAAAGGCGACACGCGGATTGGCTCGTCTAACAACGGCTCACAGGTTGAGGCTGCCAATTGCGCCGCGGATTTTCCTCATCAGTTGATGCGAACCTCAAGCGCGTCGACTCCCTTCGCCTTGATAGCGCCGGATCTCTTGAGGCCAACGGGCTTGCTATCGTTCTTCGCAATCGCCTCCTGCAGGGCGATGTGAGAATTGGGCTTCGGACACTCCCGTAGTTCAACTGAAACTTCCAGTTGTCGGAAGCGTGCGATCCAAGACGATCCACCTCGAAAACGGCGGGTATCGAATTGCCGGACACGCCGCGAAAAGCAAAAACGAGTCGCAGGTCACGCAGTTCCGGTCCGCCGTCATTCACCGTCTGAAAGCCGTCAGTCGTCCGCGCGCAGGAGAGCATAGGGGTCGCGGCTTCGATGCTACGAAGGTAGTGACGTACTCGGTGCGCGGCGCCTGACGGTAAATTACCTACAGGGATTTCCTCGATCGATGGCTAGCGCCGGTGTGCTCAGTCCGGAAAACTCCATGCTGTCCAACGTGCAGCGGGAGATATGGAGATGGCCACTGAATCGAGTCCCAGGAATCCTCGGCCGCGATACGCGCAGCACTATCTGCTGAGCACGCTGCTGACCATCGCCATGCTCTGCGCGATGACGCTCTACTACGGCTTGGGCGAGTTGCGCAATACAGCGCAGGACGTCGCGGCCTCAGTGCTCAAGATGGCCGATGCGCAGAAGGGTCGCGCCGTGCAGGTGGCAGTGTTCACCCGGCAGTCCCTGGCCGGCTTCCGCGACGCCGAACGGCTGGAGGTTTGCATGGGCAGCCAATGCGCGACGCAGAGTGCGCCGGAGGGCGCCCATTTCAGCGCCGGCCTGTTCGACAGCACGGGTCTCACCTGTGCCGCGGCGACCAACGAGACCAACGGGAACCGGGCAACCGCATGCATGGCCAGTGACGATGTGCTGGAAGACATTGCGCGCGACGTCGTCGTCCTGCTGATTGCACAGTCGATGGGGTTCGCCCTTTGGCTGGCCGCCAGCCGGCGATTCGCCGCACGCAGCAAGGTCTGGAGCGAGCGGGTGAACCAGGCCGCCATGATTGACGTCATCACAGGCCTGCTGAATCGCTCGTCCTTCCGTGAGGCCCTGGGCACGGCCGCCGGCCGCGGCGACGACGCTTGGCTGGTCACGGTCGGCATCGACGAACTCAAGTCAATCAACCAGCTCTACGGCTCGCCGGTGGGCGATCAGGTGATCCGCGCCGTGGCCGACCGGCTCCAGGCGCTCGAAGGGGCGCACACGCTGGGCCGGCTTGGCGGCGATGAATTCGCCTTCCTGATCGATGGCTCGGGCCCTGCCGTGCTCGAACGTTCGCTGTACGGGCTGCGCCGGGCGATGAGCGTGCCGCTGCAGATTCAGGGCCTGGTGCTGTCCGTGTCGGTCTGCGTTGGTGCCGTGCCGCTGGCGCCGGAGCTGGCGGCCACGGAACTCAAGCGGCGCGCCAACGTTGCGCTGCGCGCGGCCAAAAAGATCGGCGCCGATTCGCAATCGATCTTCAACGAGGCCTTCGACATCGAATTGTGCAAGGCGCATCAGCTGCGTCTGGACCTCATGGCCGCCGTCGACAAGGGCCAGATTGATCTGATGTACCAGCCCATCGTCGATGGCCGCGGGCAGGTGGTGATGGCCGAAGCGCTGGCACGCTGGAAGCATCCAACGCTCGGGTTCGTCTCGCCGGAGGTGTTCATCGCTGCCGCCGAGGCCAGCGGCCAGATCCACATGCTGGGCATCGCACTGCTGAAGAAGGCCTGCGCCGACCTGCTCACGGCACGCGGGCGCGGACTGCCGCTCAAGCGCATCGCGGTCAACGTCTCGCCCTCACAGCTGAACAACCCGGATCTCGCGCAGATCGTCATCGCCGTCGTGGAGGGGGCCGGCCTGGAGCCAACCGACATCGAGCTCGAACTGACAGAGTCGGCCGCCATGGCTTCGCGCCAGGATGCGACACAACAGCTGTATCAGCTGGCCGAAGCAGGCTTCAAGATCTCGATCGACGACTTCGGTACCGGTTACTCGTCGCTCAGCCGACTGCAGACACTGCCGATCAGCAAGCTCAAGATCGACCGCTCCTTCGTGCAAGCCCATGACCAGCCATCGGGCGCCGTATTGCTGGAGGCCATGCTCGACCTGTCGAGGCGGCTGGAGCTGAACTGCGTGGCGGAGGGCATCGAGACCGAGCAGCAGATGGGCTGGCTGCGTGACCGCGGCTGCAACCTGTTCCAGGGCTACCTCATCGGCAAACCGATGACGCTGGAGCAACTGACGGGGTTGGGCTTCCGTGTGCAGCTTCCGTCATCGCTGCAGAACGCCGGAGCCGTCCCCAGCCGAGTCTCCCTCTGAACTGAATCAGCGAGGACAAGCCATGCGGATCTCCAGTCAATTGCCGCACGAGCATGCCGACCGCCTAACGCGATCGCCAAACGAACGCGATCAAGGGCGCCCGCAACTCGGGACTCCTGCCTTACACGTCGTCGTTTCGAAGGAGGACCCGCCTGAAGAGTCGTGCAAGGCTGCGGCCAGTGCCACTGCTGCGGCGCCTGCTCACCGCGAGCACACTGTCTCATCAGGCTTCGGCCGCGCGCTGCTCAGCCCAAACAATCCGATTCTGCGGCGAATCGCGCGGGTGCTCGGACTGACACAGGTCCTGGCCCTGGTACTGGTTGGTTCGCTTTCAGCCATCCTGATTTCCAATGCACGGGCCTATGGCGAGTCCGACGATTGGGTCGAGCAAACCCATCGCGTACTCGACGAACTTGACCACGTTCGCGTGGCTCTGCTGCATGGGGACGTTGCGTTGCGCGATTTCGCCCTTGTTCCGAAAAGTAGCTCTCTTCAACGTACTCGCGCCGCCGCGGCTGAAGCGCTCCATGCAGCGCAACGCCTTGAGGCGCTCGTACAGGACAACCGCGATCAGGCCGTTCGAGCAGCCGAAGTGGTCTCGGAGGTGGGTGAGATCTCGGGCTGGTACAAGTCGTCTGCAACCGTCGGCGAGCGCGATGGCGGGCGTGTGCTGAACGGCCTGCTGATCGAGCGCGTCTCCGCAGACGGATCGCGAAGAGTTCGAGGAATTCTGGACGATATGGAACAGGTCGAACGACAGCTCCTTACCGTGCGCGAGAATGTGCAAGGGCAACAGTTGCGATCGCTGAAGGCTTGGTCAGCTGGCCTTGGGGCAGTGTTCCTTGCCTTCATGCTGGGCATGATCATCTACTCCAGACGACTGGTCTGGCTTGGAGATCGGGACATGCTCGATCTCGCCGCATCTGCAAGCACCGACCCTCTCACCGGACTTGGCAACCGTCGCGCGCTTCAAGACCATGTTGCACAACTGAAGAACCTACCGTTCAGCGTCATGGCGTTCGATCTGGATGACTTCAAGCCCGTCAACGATCGCCTCGGTCATGCGGCCGGAGATGAAGTGCTTCGCGTTGTGGCGCAGCGGCTCAAAGAACAATGTCGTGGCGATGATGTCCCGATTCGCCTGGGGGGCGATGAATTTTTGGTGTTGTTTCCCGGGCTGAACAATGCGAATCGACTGGAGCTGATCCAAGCCCGAGTCAGCGCGGCGATCACCGCGCCGATCCGTGTCGAGGGGACGGAGATCCAGGTGGGGGCATCCATTGGCTTCGCATCCACAGGTGGCGACTTGTCGTTCAAAGACCTTCTCGCTATCGCCGACCGCATGTCCTTCAAGAAGAAGAAACTGCGAAAGACGGAACCGGCTTGGGCAAGATGACGGCGCTGCAAGATAGGACCCGTACTGGGAAAATGCACTGAATCCGGTCGGCCCTCGACGCTACGATCTTCGGCATGAAAACAGCGAGGATCGTCGAAGTGAAGCGAGCGGAGGTCCTTCAGCACGGAGTGCTGCGTGAATGCACCTGCGTGCTGCAGCGCATATCGCGATCACCGCTCTTGCCGTGGGAAAAAGATCGCCGAGAACCAGACATACCCTTGCTAGCGGCAAAGATTGGCGGCATTGAATTGCAGGATGGCGGTGAATATCTGCTCATCTGCGACGAGAAGCGGTATACGGTCAGGATCGAAATGGCGTTAGGACTCAGCAACCACGGTCGGGTTGTCACTGAGTGGCCAGATAGAACCAAAGCTCTGGGGGCGATTCCGCCTCGACAGGTTGAGTGTTGGTGATTTACGCCCTTACGGGCGAGCGCAGTCTCTGTTCCGGCGCGCATGTCCAGTGGCTCGACCGCCAGCCACACGGCGTCAACGCGGGTCACCTCAGCAGCTCGCGAGCGAGCGCAGGCAGCTCCGCCGCTGCGCTCATGGGCCACAGCACCTTGAGGGCGACACTGTCGCGGCGCAGTTCGATCTCAACCGTACGGTCGTCGCCGTTGGCCGGCGCCATCGGTGCAACGGCCACGGGCACGAACTCGGCGTGGACCACGGCTGGCTGCGAACCCCTCGCCAGCTTGCGCCAGCCATGCTCGATGTTGGCGTTGATGCAGAGACAGCGCGACCCTGGACACCGAGGCCCCGGGTGCCTCGCACTCGGCCAAGATCTGGTCCTTCAGCTCGCGGTTTTAGCGCCTGCGTTTACGACTCTTCTGCGTCCATGCTGTCCAGTCATTTGCGTAACTGGACAGCATCGTTATCGCTGCGGGGCCTGTTCTCAAGATGTGTTCGCCGCGCGCTTACGGACAGCCGCTCGCGTAGGCTAAATATTGGCAAATTGCTACCATCTCGAGCCCCACTTCTCTAAGTATTCGTAGTGACGCGCCGTGAAGCGATGCCTCACACCCAGCATGATCTGTTTGCTGTCGTGCCGCGTAGCAAGCGCAACAGACTGCAGCGGGGAATGGATCGAGATATGGCCACCATTGACGTTCCGATGTCAGTTTCGAGTACAGGGGGCACACCATCAACATCACTTTCCGACAGTTGGAGAGGGGTTGGCGCTGGACGGCTGTAGTTGATGGTTCGATCAGGCTGGAAGATGACGGTGTTCAGTCCCCAAGCGCCGCGTTGGCGCTTCAACTTGGGAAGAGGCATGTCACTCGTTCGACTGGCGGCGACAGGTCTGGCATCTGGTAATCGCCGCTTCTCCTAAGCTTGGTTCAAAAGCGATGGCACGCATCAGACTCGACCGTCGTTCATGGCGGGCGCAGCAATGAGCAATCTGCAGCGACCGGGGTCTTTGCGCTTGCTTTCGTAAACATCCTGATGGAGTAGGACTGTTCCTATTCTTGCGTAGGAGGTGTAAAAAGTCATGCAGCGCTGCCGCCGCAGTGCACAGTTCTGGCTTCAGCAACTGTCGCATTGACCTTTGGAGCTGCGAACGATGAAGTCCGATGACCTCAGAGTTGTCATCGTCGATGACAGCCGCGACTTTCTCGATGCGCTTGCGCTTCTACTAGAGTTGGACGGCTACTTCGTTAAAACTGCGACAAATAGCGCGGACGCGCTAGCGCTGATCGCCGATTTCCATCCCGTCTGCGTGCTGACTGACATCAACATGGACGGCATAGGCGGAGTTGAGCTTGCAGCGCATCTCCGTGCTCAGTACGGACAGGGCATCGTCCTAATCGCTATCACTGGGTGGGGCGACCCAGATGATCGCGTTTCGAAGGAATTCGAGAGGTTCGATTTCTATCTTCGCAAGCCGATCGATATGGACAGGCTTCGCTTGTTCCTTCCCCCAGTTAGCGAGCGTTCATCGCAAACCTGATTGTGGCCGTCCTCTTCGATGCTTGACTGGGCATCAGATGGCCGTATTCCCGATGCCCAGCATCGTGCGACTAAGCAACTTCACTTCAATCGGCGCCGAGCAAGCCAGGATGTTCCACAACCCGGACGCTGAACACATGCTCGGGGCCGTTCGGCGGGCACTGGCGTTGAGCCTCAACTCGACGGTTAGTCGCTTTAGTCTTGAGGGTGCTTCGAATCCAGGCCGTCGCGACGACGCGCTCCAGCCTCAGGCCCGTCGCCGTCGCTTGATTAGCTAGCCCCGGCAAAGTCGAGTACGGTCCACGTCTTCGGGGCCGCCAAACCGCACCACGCTTACCTCTTCGCCAACCGCCGGGCCAACCGCATGAAGGCGCGCGTCGCCTTGGTTGCTCGCCGCCTTGGCTTGGATCTGCAAGAGGGGCATGTGCCGGCCGAGCGCTCTCCGTGAGGATGATGGCTCACCACTTGAACCGACGGAACGAAGCCACGGCGCCGCGCGTTACCGCGATCTTCGGCAAATGCGGGAGCAAGGAGAACTTGTCACGGTCAATGCACTGCACAGCCCGCAGGGACGCCCAACGCCTGTCCTGAGCAACGCTCGGCGAGCGCGTCAAGAGTAGCGAACTCGGCAAAGTCAGCTGCATCAGCGAGAGCCAGGCGGACACCTAACATCGAAGTCCCAGGCGGAGCGCTGAAGTTGCCCAACTCCCCGCTCCGGACCAGACAGCTTATTCAGGAAGCAAGGGGGCGACGAAGGCCTGCGCCTTTTCCAGATTGGCTCGAGCCAGCTCTCGAAACGCCGAGGAGACTGGCGCCTCCAGGGTTTCGGACATGGCCGAAGTCCAGAACTGCTGGGCAGCTCTCGCGGCGCGCCCCCAAACATCCGGCTTGGCGCCGACGGTGCCGACGCTGGGCTGAATGGGGGTCAAGTCCGGGTCCATACCCCCGCCAATCGATGCGTAACGCATGGGCAGGATGTCGTACGCGGGGGCGATACCCGCGTATTCCCCGTCCTCTCCAATCAGAACGGAAATGTTCTCGAAGTGGCGATCGGTGTTACCGATGAGCTCACTGAAGGCGGCCATCACGTCCACCCGCCGGGCATCCTGGGACGAGAGGTATCCAGCCTGTTCGCAGCGTGCGGCAAACTCTGACCACGAATCCCGCGCGCCGAAGAACTCATCGTCGACAGCGCCCGCTGAGAGCATGCCGATCCGGCCGTTGAGGCCGATCCGGTCAAAGCGTTGAACTTCCAGAAAGACATAGTCCCCAGCAGCACAGAGCGCCGTCTTGCTCGCGGGAACGTCCGCGACATCCAACGCTTTCAGAGCCAGATGCTCAAGGGGAAGAAGGTCGGCCATGCGACTGCCGCGCTTGGCGAACTTCACGATGACGTGCCCCATGTTCTGCGTGATCCAGAGGAACTTGGGCTGCTCTCCACCCGCACTCGAACCGTATGCCGCGCCCTTGAGTGCGGAGGCCATCGCAACGTAGTGTTCAAGCTTTTCACCATCGGGCGTGGGCGCGAGCCCGCGAAGCTCCATCTCCCTCTGCAGTGGCAAGTCTCCAAACACCAGGTTCCCAGGCAGATTCAGGCCCTGCGTGAAGAGGTAGGCCACGCGGTGATCGTCGCCCCAGTCTTTGAGGCTGGTCGGAAATCCCTGGGTTCTCGCAGCCTCGTGCGCCAATTGCCGCCCCAGGAATCCAGAGGGTGCCACGAACGCCATGTAAGGAGGCAACCCTTCATACAGCCGCGAAACGTCGTCGATCCGCTCCAACGTCGCGCCACCGACCAGAAATTCGACATCTGCGAAGGGCGCAATCCGTCCCGTGCGGAGGTAGCGGAAGATCTTCTGACGGGGATTGAGACCCAGGGGCAGGAGCCTCAACAAGGCGTACCTGGGCGTTCGATCTCCCGACACCCGGAACATCGTCACCGAGTAAATTCGGCGAATAGTTCGCGAGAGCGTAGGCTGGCTAACTCCGAGCAGTTCTTGAAGTTCCAACGACGTGCGAGGTCCCTGGCGGAGTGCCCGCTCAACCGCCTGGGACAGACTCGCGCTGGATCGCGGGGCCGCAGAGTTCATATGAATTTCACATGAATAGTTTGATGAATTATATGTACTGTCCTGTTTACAGCATTTCCAAGCCTGCGTTCGCCCCCAGTCCCGCTTCCATGATCGGTTACTGCATGGCTCACGCCTGAAGAGCAACCCACGACCGGCCTGATCGAGATCCATGATCCGTGCGGCTGCCAACCCAATGCAGCCAACGCAGCACTCTAGCCAGCCCCTCCAAGCACTCGGCCGGGCGGTGTGCTAGGCACTATCGCGCGAGCGGGACGATGGCATGCGCCACGCTCTGTGGGGGATTCCGAGCGGTGCTTGAATTCCATCGCGTACGTGGCGCGGCCTTGCGACATCAAGCGCACGATCGTCGAGTAGCCGAAGATTTCCGACAGTGGGCCTTGGGCCTTGACGACCTTGCCGCCCCGAACACGTTCTCCCCGCCTTGCACCATGGCGCGACGCCTGGACAGGCCACAGGCCAATCTGGTCGGGCGTTGTCGGCCTCACGCTACCGGAATCCCCTGGGACGACCTGTTGCGAACTGAACAGTCGAGCATTGGCGAAAGCACCGTATCCAAACTGGTTGCGCTACCAAACAATGGCGACACAAGAGCCGATTAGGAGACAGCGTGAAGATCCTTCCCATCGCCAGCCTCGCCTGGGGCGTGTTGTTCTGCAGCCTGACGACCGCTTCGCCACAACCCGATGCCGAGAGCCGTGCCCGTCAGATCGTCGCTCAGCTCACGCCGGACGAAAAGGTTGAACAGCTGCTCAACGGCGCGCCGGCCATCCCGCGCTTGAACATCCCCGCGTACAACTGGTGGACCGAGTCGCTGCATGGCGCCTTCGGCCCGGGCGCGACGACCAACTTCCCCGAGCCCATCGGTCTCGCTGCGAGCTTCGATGATCAATTGGTCGGGCAGGTCGCCACCTCGATCAGCACCGAAGTGCAGGCGGTCTATGCGCTGGGTCGCGGCAAGCCCAACCCGAACCGGATTGGCGGCTCGCTCGACACCTGGTCACCCAACATCAACATTTTCCGCGACCCGCGCTGGGGCCGGGGCCAGGAGACCTACGGCGAGGACCCGTTCCTGACCGGCACGCTGGCCAAGGCTTTCGTGCGCGGCATGCAGGGGCCGGACGCCGCGCGGCCGCTGGTCATTGCCAGCCCCAAGCACTTCGCCGTGCACAGCGGCCCGGAATCCACCCGCCATTCGGCAGACGTGTGGATCTCGGCCCAGGACCTGGAGGACACCTACCTCCCCGCCTTCCGCGCGGCGATCGTCGATGCGCAGGCCGGCTCGATCATGTGCGCGTACAACCGCATCAACGGAGAACCCGCCTGCGCGAGCCAGAGCCTGCTGGTGAAGACCTTGCGCCAGGACTGGCAGTTCAGCGGCTATGTGGTCTCGGATTGCGACGCGGTCGTCGACATCAGCGCGCATCACAAGTACGCGATCGACACCGCCGCCGGTGCCGCTGCCGCCCTGAAGGCCGGCATGGACAACGAGTGCAACGTGGCAACGCTGTCGCACACGCCGGGCCTCGGCGAGCGCTACAAGCAGGCGCTGGCGCGCGGCTACATCCGACAGGCGGACATCGATACCGCGCTGGTGCGCCTCTTCTCCGCGCGGCTGCGCAACGGCGACCTGCCCGGTCTGGCCGAACGCAGCTTCCCGGCCGCGGCGACGATTGACTCGCCCGAGCACCGCGCGCTCGCACTGCGTGCCGCGATCGAAAGCCTCGTATTGCTCAAGAACGACGGCACGCTGCCGCTGCGCGCGTCGGCCCGCATCGCTGTCGTGGGTCCGCTGGCGGATGCGCGGCGCGTGATGCGCGGCAACTATTCCTCCGGCCAGACGGGCCCGACGCAGACCGTGTTCGAAGGCTTGCGCCAGCAGTTCGAGCCGGAGCAGGTGAAGCTCGTGCCGTTCGGCGCCTCGATCACCGATGGCGACCCCGTGCCGGTGGGCGCTTTCCAGACGCCGGACGGCAAGCCGGGCTTGCGCGCCAGCTATTTCAACCTGCGGCCCGGTTCGCCCACCGAGGACGGCAAGCGCCGCTACCAGACGAAGCCCGTTGCCAGCCACGTCGTGCCGCAGCTCGAATCGCGTGCGCAGGACTTTGCCGAAGCCGGCCCGGCGACGCGTGTCGTCTGGACGGGCTTCTTCATCGCGCCCGAGACCGGCAGCTATCGCGTGGGCGTCGCCGGAGTCCAAGGGCACCTGCGCGTCGCCGGGCGCGACGTGGTCCTGGCCCGGCGTCCGACGCGGTGGGCCGAGCCCGTCGAGCTGAAGCTGCTGGATCTCAAGAAGGGCGAGCGCTGCGCCTTGCAGTTCGAGACGGAAGCCGGTTCGGCGGCTCCGCCCGCGATGATCTGGAAGCGCATCTCGCGCCAGCCGCTGGACGACCTTCGGGCGGCAGCAAAAGTCGCCGATGTGATCGTGGCCGTGGTGGGCCTGACGTCGGATCTCGAAGGCGAGGAAATGCCCGTCAAGATCGACGGCTTCCAGGGCGGCGACCGCACCCGGCTCGACCTGCCCGTGGACCAGCAGGCGTACTTGAAGGCCGCGGTGCAACTCGGCAAGCCGGTGGTCGTGGTGAACCTGAGCGGCAGCGCGGTCGACCTGTCCTGGGCCAAGGCGAACGCGGCCGCGATCGTGCAAGCCTGGTATCCGGGGCAAGGCGGCGGCGCGGGCATCGCGCAGGTGCTCGCCGGCGCGGCCAACCCCGGCGGGCGCCTGCCGGTCACCTTCTATCGCAGCGTGGCCGACTTGCCGCCGTTCGACGACTACCGGATGGCGGGCCGGACGTACCGCTTCTTCGAGGGCGAGGTCGTCTATCCGTTTGGCTACGGGCTGAGCTATTCGACCTTCAAATACGAGCCCACCACGGTGGAGGTGCACGAGGCTGGCGAGGAGACCAGCCTCGTGGTCCGCACCACCCTCACCAACACCAGCGCACGCGATGGCGACGAAGTGACGCAGCTGTACCTAGTGCCGCCGCATTTCGAGGGCGGCCCTCGGCTCGCACTGCGCGGTGTGCAGCGCCTGCATCTCAAGGCCGGCGAGCGACGCGAAGTCGTCTACCGGCTCAATGCCCGCGACCTCAGCTTCGTGGACCGCGACGGGGTCCGGCAAGTCATGCCCGGCAGCTACCGCCTCAGCGTGGGCGGCGCCCAACCGGACCTCCGGAGCGACACCGGAGGCACCACCTTCACGCTGACGCGCCCCGTCCTGCTGCCGCGTTGAGTCGCGCTCGAAACTCCTTGATGGTCATTGCCATGCACACCTTGCGCCCCGCCCTGCTCTGCTCCTGCATCGCACTGTTCCTGCTGCTGACGTCGCCCTCTCGCGCTCTGGCGCAGGACGGCGCTATCCATCCCCTCGAAGCGCCTGCCGAGCCAACAGCCATCCCGTTGCACACCGGCGGCGTGGCGCAGCAGCCCGCGGCCGAGAGCTGGTTCCGCCAGTGGGGTGAGCCCATGGTGCGCAACGTCAGCACCGCCACCCTCACGCCGTTCCTGCCGCCGCCCGGCAAGGCCACGGGCGCCGCTGTCCTCGTGGCTCCGGGTGGGGCATTTCGCTGGCTGTCGATCAACAACGAGGGATGGAAGGTCGCGCGGGCGCTCGCCGACCGAGGCATCGCCGCCTTCGTTCTCAAGTACCGGCTGCTACCCACGCCGGATTCGCTCGAAGGTCTGCAAGACACGATGACTCGCCTCTTCGCCGCTGCTGGACCGGGCGCAGACGGAAAACCGGCGCCCTTGAACCTGGATCTTTCAGCGCAACTCACCGACGCCGAGGCAGCATACGCCCTCATCTTGTCACGGGCCCAAGAGTGGCGCGTGGACCCTCACCGACTGGGCATGGCCGGCTTCTCCGCTGGGGCCGCACTCACGCTACACGCGACTCTGCATTCGAGGACCATGAAGCTCGCCTTCATCGCGCCGATCTACGGCAGTATGGGGGCGGTGGACGTTCCGAAGAATGCGCCGCCGATGTTCAATGTCATCGCCTCGGACGACTTCCTGTTCCAAGGTCAGTTCGGCGTAGTCAAGTCTTGGTTCGAAGCGGGGCGTCCGGTGGAGTTCCACCTCTACCAGAACGGCGGCCATGGCTTCGGCATGGGCTACCCCGGCAATACGGCCAATGGCTGGTTCCCAGTCTTCGTGCACTGGCTGGACGTGAACGGATTTCTCCAACCTGCAACGGCCTCACAATGACCTTCAAGGGGCGGCATCGAGAGAAGAGCGACGCAGGGCATGCCTTCATCGGACCGGTCCGTGCAGTCTTAACGTTGGCACACCGCTGAAATCAAGAGCGGGAACGCAGCGCGCCCGCAAGGGGCCGGATGCGGGGCACGGCGTCCGATTGGCGTCGAATCAATTCAAAGTCCATGACCCTCTGTTGGCCATCACCGGGCTCTCCTGCGCGCCGTGCGCGAATCTGACGCACCAGCATATCGACTGCAGCCTCCGCCATGGCCTGGATGGGTTGACGTACGGTGGTCAGCTCTGGCCAGATGGTCGTTGCTAGGGGGGCATCGTCAAAGCCGACAATGGTCAGGTCGCTCGGAACGTCCAGCCCCTTGCGGTGGGCGACGGCGACGGCGGCCGCAGCCATGTCGTCATTGGAGGCAAAGATCGCCGTTGGCCGTGCGTCGCATTGCAGCAGGATCTCTGCAGCGTCAAGGCCGGAGCGGTAGTTGAACAGTCCGCCGACCAACAAGTCCTCGTCGACAGCCACGCCTGCATCGGCCATCGCAGCACGAAACCCCTCCATCCGAAGCACGCTGGCGGTCTGGTCAGGGTGACCTGAGATGAATCCGAGCCGCCGATGACCCAAGCTCAAGAGATGGCGAGTCATGCGATAGGCAGCTAAGCGGTCGTCGACGCTGACGGCGCCGACGCGTGCGTCAGGCATGCCGCTGGCCACGACCACGGTCGGCACTTCCGCGGCCACCGCAGCGTCAACAAGGAGTCGTGAATCGCAAAACGGCGGAGGAAGGATCAGCCCGTCAATGCCCGTAGAGATCAGCCGTTCCATGACCTCTTCCTCATTCTCGTCGCCCTGGTGAACGATCAGCTGCACGTCCGTCAGGCCAGCCTTGTTGAGGAGCCCGATCAGGAAATCGTTGAGGTAGCCCGCAGAAGGATTGCCGCAGAGCACGCCAATACGAACGAGCCCGCCTATGGCGACATCGCGGGCCACCGAATTGGCCTTGTAGCGCAGCGCGACCATGGCGGCATTCACTCGTGCGCGCGTCGCCGGACGAACATTGCTTGCACCATTGACGACACGGGACACCGTCATGAGCGAGACTTCCGCCATCTTTGCCACGTCGGCGATGGTGGCAGCTCTCCAGTTTGACTCGCGACCGAGGCTTCTTGGCTTCATGGTTACCTAGGATTTGCTCTACAGATATGACATGCGCAAGAGCCGCCGTTATGAGTCACATCCTTCTGCCCGCGATCGGCACAGTGCTGCGGGAGTCAGCGTGAACGCCGCACGCGCGGATCTCCCGTCTTTCTCCGGGTGGACGAAGAGCCGGCGGCTCCAACCAATCCCTTGCACGCGTGCAGCCCTCCTCACCTATGAAAGCAATTTCGGATAACGCTATCATCAATTTTTGATTAGGCAGATAGGTCAAATCCTGAACTCGGTTAGAAATGGATGGTCGCGTTATCTTGATTTAACGATATCGCCAAAATCACCGATGAATGTTGGAGGCCTGGATGTTCTGCAAGGGGCACTTTGAACCCGAGATGCCCGACTGAGGAAGACCTGCCAATCAGGAGATTCAAAGCGTGCAAAGCAACCCCTACAAGCCCCCCACCGCACTTCTGGCGGATCTGGGTTCACCAGTCGTTGATAGCAAACTGCTGTCGACCACTCTGATGGCCGTCGGGGTTGCAACGTTCATTTACTGGGTCTATCAGTTCTTCTGGCATCTCCGACATTGGTCCTTGTACGCCCTGCAAGCCTCGTCCCATGCGTGGCTCGGACCCGTTCCCAGGGCAGCGATAGATGTCTTCGCCGTAGTCAGCGGCGCAATGATGGTTCGAGGCTCCAAGTGGCTCGCCTTGCCCCTGGCCTTTCACTGCATCGCGTTCTGGCTACAGCAGGGGAGCCTCTGGCCATCAGCCTCGATGTATTGGTGGAGTGTTTTGCCCGTCGAAATTCGACTGCAGCTGATCGCGCAATTCGTCTCGGTCGGGCTAGTGGCAGCGTGGTATCTCAAACGCCGGCCTGGGGCCGAGAATCAGCCCGGGGAATCAGTGAATTGCTGAATCCGGGGTACGCGCCTTCGGACGCAAACTCAACAAAGGCCGGTGCCTAGTGATTCAGCCGGAACGTCGCAACAGCCTGCACCAGTGAATCGGCCTGGTCCCGCAAGCTCATTGCTGCCGCGGCACCTTCTTCAACCAGCGCGGCGTTCTGTTGGGTCACCCGATCCATCTGCGTGATCGCATGGCCGACTTGGCCAATCCCGTTTGCCTGTTCGCCACTGGCTGAACTGATCTCGCTCACGATGTCCGCCACGCGTCGAATGGCGTTGACCACTTCCGTCATGGTCTCGCCAGCCTTGTCCACCTGGGCAGAGCCAATCTCGACGCGATCGACGCTAGTACCGATCAATGCTTTGATTTCCTTGGCGGCCAAGGCGCTGCGTTGGGCCAGCGTACGAACCTCGCCGGCCACGACGGCAAAGCCGCGGCCCTCTTCGCCGGCCCTAGCTGCCTCGACAGCGGCGTTCAAAGCCAGAATGTTGGTCTGGAAGGCGATCCCGTCAATGACGCTCACGATCTCAGCAATCTTGCGCGAACTCTCGTTGATGCCCCGCATGGTCTCCACGACCTGGGCTACGACCGCGCCGCCCTCGCGCGCCACAGTCGATGCGCCTTGGGCCAGATCGTTGGCCTGTCTGGCATTGTCCGCGTTGTTGCGAACCGTCGAGCTGAGCTCGTCCATGGTCGCAGCGGTCTGCTGAAGCGCGCTGGCTTGCTCCTCAGTACGTTGGCTCAAATCCGTATTGCCCTGAGCGATTTCCCCGCTAGCTCCGGCTACGCTCTCTGCATTAAGACGTACGCCTGCAACGATGCCGGACAGCTGAGCCTGCATGGATGCCAAGGCCGACATCATTCGACCGACCTCGTCCAAGCCATTCGCTCGAATCTCCGAGGTCAGATCCCCGTTGGCGATGGCTTCTACCGCGCGCTGGGCAGCGGTAATGTCACGCGACAGACGTTGGCTCAACAGCCATCCGATCGCGCTTCCTGCAGCGACCATGACGACGAGAGCGAGCACAAGAGTTGTCCGAGCATAAGCGTAAAGTTCATCGGCGTCCTCGCTAGCCTGACTGGCGCGATCTTTGTTGAGTTGAATGAGTTCGTCCAGAGTGTCGTTGGATCGATGAAAGCCCTTTGCAACTTCGCCCTCAAGAAGCGATTCCGCCGCAGCCGTCTGCTGGGCGCGTGACAGCTTGATCAGCTGCTCCTGCACTGATAAGTACTGCGCCCAATCGGCTTCGAACTTCTCCCAGAGCTTGCGTTCAGCGCTGTCGTTGATGAGGGACACGTAGCTCTTGCGGTTCTTGTCGAGCGCTGCCAACGCCTTCGCCATCGCTTGCTCAAGACGATCCATCTTCTCCGGGACGTCGGTGACGATGTGTTCGAACTGTGCCGTACGGAAGTCGCCCGTGTTGGTGTTGATGTCGCTGGTCAGTGCAACAGCAGGAAGTTGGCGGGTGGCAATATCGGTGGTGACTTCGTTGACGCGCTTGAGCTTCAGGATTGCGAAGAGCACGACGAATGCTGCTAGGAGCAGGACAACCGTGAAGCCGCCGAGCAGCTTGGTGCGAAGGGATTGGTCTTGTAGGCGCATGCGGAGACGTCTCAATTTGGCGGGATTCTGCAGGCGCTGTCCATTCAGGACAGTCCTGCAGACCTATGGAGTCCGCTCAGATTGCAGGTGGGCAAACGGCCTGTCAATGTGGTCGACGACACAGATGCGAGCTCCGCGACTTCGTACTCAGACATTCTGTAGGACCCGACGGCCTCCAGTAAGGCTGCGATGTTCGTGCGCGACCTCAACAGCGGCGCCCCTCATGGCTTAATTCGCTCGCCCAAGCCACTTCACCGCACGGCAGCTCTTACGACTTGCAAGCAAAGCCTAGCTCCTGGATTCATGTCGAAGCTCTCCCAGCCGGGATTCGGCAAGGGCGCAGTATCTGTTGAAGCGTTCCCATTGCTCGACGGTGGCGGCACGCATGTCCAGGTGAATCGGGGTACGTTCCAGTATTCGATACCACTCGTCATAGGTCCCGTGCGAACTCGCAATGGCTCGAACAAGATGCCCGAGTTCTTCCTCTATCCGGTCAGTGTTCCATGGGTACTTTTCGTTCGCGCCAAGCATGGCTCTCGTACTTGCACGCCTCAATGCTGAAGACGCATTTTGCCGTGGCGTTCCAATGCGACGTCTTGGTCTCGCGCCGCGTCGCGGGCGAACACCATCGGCCGGCCGTTGACTGGGTTCGCGCAGGTGAATGGCGACTTACTGGTGAAAGTCTTGCCCGCGCTCGCTCTTCCACAAGGTCGCCAAGCTCTCCTATGTGCCAGAGGCCCCGCCATTCGTCATCATCAGTTCCTTATCCCGCGCTTCGACAAGATGCGCCGCGAGTTGTCGATGAACGGCTTCTGCGCTGCCAGCGGTCCAGGTCCGAAGTCCCTGCCCGGACTTCATGCCCATAGAACCGGCTCCAATCAACCTATCAAGCAACGGCGAGGGTTCAGCGTTGGTCTTCAGCTCTGGGAAAAGCACCCGGTGAACCGCGCGCGTTAGTTCGAGCCCGACAAGATCCGCGTTCTCCATGGGGCCGAGCACGGGCATCCGCATGCCGAAGCTGTTCTTGACCACCACGTCGATGGCCTCGGCATCGCAGACGCCGTCCTCGACAAGGCCGATCGCCTCGCGCCACATCGCGTGCTGCAAACGGTTGCCGATGAAGCCGGTCACGTCGCGGTTCACCTTCACCGGCCGCTTGCCGACGGCGGCGAGCCAGTCGAACACGGCGTTGAACACGGCGTCGCGCGTGAACTCGGTGCGCACCACCTCCACCAGCGGCACGAGATGCGGCGGGTTCCACCAATGCGTGCCGAGCAGGCGGCTGCGTGCCTCATCGCTCAGCCGTTCACCGATGCGCGTGATCGGGATCACCGAAGTGTTGCTGGCCAGGATGGCGTGCGCGGGCGCGGCCTCGGCAATCTGCGCGAACAGGCGCTGCTTGAGCTCCAGCTGTTCGGGCGCCGCTTCGATGACGAGATCGGCATTGGCGACCGCCGCATCCAGATAGGGATCGACGGACATGAGCGCGAGCACCGGAGCGGGGTCCGCGCCTTCCTCTTCCAGATTGCGCCTCACGCGGGCGAGCGCGATGCTCAGGACATCTGCATCCCGATCGGTGATGACGACCGGATGTCCGGCCTGCGCAAACACCTGCGCGATGCCGTGGCCCATCAGGCCTGCGCCGATGACGGCGACTGTTTTCACGGGATTCATCGCAGCCATCACTGGGTGGCACAGGTGAAGGATTCGGCGGCATTCACATCGCCCGAGCCCTTGTACCTGGGCCACGACGGGTAGTTGCACAGCGGGCGCTTGCGGCCGGGCACGCCCAGCGTGTCGGTGGTGATCTGGTTGCGTGGCGCCACGCCCTTTTCGGCCCACTGCTCCAGCGCGGTCAGCGAGTCCCAGGTCGCGTTGAAGTGCGTGCTGACGGCGTGGCCGTAGCCAGGGACTTCGTAGTAGCGCGCGAAGCTGTCCACCCCGGCGGGGCCGAACTGCGCTTGCAGCTTCTGGTAGTAGAACGCCGTCGAGCGGGTGCTGACGAGCACGTCGGCCGTCCCGTGCGCCATCAGCAGCTTGCCGCCCCGCGCGACGAAGCGAGAGAGATCGGAGCTGGCGTCCATCAGCGCGCTCAGCTCGCTCACGCGACCGGCCCACGGGCCTGGGTTCTCGGGGTCGAAGTTCAGCGAGTTGAAGTTCGGATCGCGCATGATGGCCAGACGCACCATCGCGTCTTCCTGGCGGCTGCCGTAAGGCGCGCCCACCGGCATGGGGAACGTCGGCTGCACCGTGCCGAAGTTCAGGAAGGTGACCAGCGGCTCGTACGGCGACGGATTGCTGGCCTCGCCCATGTCGGAGCCCCAGACGTTGATGCCGTGGTAACCGGTCAGGCCGCTGGCGAGCGGGAAGTTGAAGCGCGCGTCGCTGTTGTTGATCATTTGCAGCGCCTGAATCTGCAGGTCGGACAGGCAGGTGTCGCCCGTGTCCGCGCCGCCGGGGCAGCGCAGCGGCTTGCCGTCGACGGTGGCCTTCATCGGGTCGAAGATGGCGTTGCAGCGGGCCTGGTTGCTCACAAGGCCGTCCTTCAGGCCGTCCAGCGCGTCGCAGGCTTGGAGCGAAGCCTGGCGCACGAGCACGCGCTTGGCCATCGACGGATAGGCGCCCGGCTGCGCCAGCACGCGACTGATGCGGTGGATGCCCATCATGGCGCTGAGCTGGTTCCAGCCGGGGTACCAGGCGATGGCGCCGTCCCAGTCCTCGGGCCAGCGCTGGATCGCTTGCAGCGTTTCGCGCCCGCCTGTCGAGCCGCCGGCGAAATAGGCCTTCTTCGGCGCGCCGGCCGCGTAGCGCAGCTTCAGCAGGTAGAGCGCGGCGTCGTGGGTCTTCTTGATCGAGTGGCCGCCGAAGTTGCCCAGCGCCTCGTCGTTGAGCAGGAACTCGCCTTCGAGCGAGCCCTCCAGGTAGTTCGGGTTCTTGGCCTGATGGCCGGAGTCGTCGGAGAAGGTGGCGTAGCCGCGGCCCAGCGGCGTCAACTGGTCCGCGGGGCCGGCCGAAACGTTGCCTGCCACGTTCGGGATCGTGCCGGTGAAGCCGCCGCCTCCGAACATCAGCACCTTGTGGTTCCAGACCGTCGGCATGGCCACGCGGATCATGATGTCCGGCGCGCTCGGGTCGACGGGAGCAATGGCCGCGGTGACCTTGCAGTATTCGGGCAAGGCGGCGGCGCCCGTGCCGGCGGCGGGAACCACCACCGCCTCGGTCACCTTGCCGCCGCTGGTGGGCAGGCCGATGGCGTCAGCCGGGATCGCCAGGCCGGCGAGCTGCTCGCAGCGCAGGGCGGGCCGCTCCTTGACCGTTGCCGCGGACGCGCAGTTCATCGCCAGCACGGCCGCCAGACCGCACAGCGCGGAGGAAGAAAGACCAGACTTCATGAGGACCTCAAGGCTTGGGATTCGGAAAAAGCACGCAGGCGCTCGTGCTCGAGGATCTGCACGCTGCCCGGGCCAAGGCGGATGACGCCGTCGCGCTCCAGGCGCTTGAGCACGCCGTTGACCCGCTGGCGCGAGGCGCCGACCAGACCACCCAGGTCGGACTGCGCGACGCGCAAGGCGATCGACGAACCGGCCGGTTCGTCCACGCCGAAGACACGCTCCAGCCGCAGCAGCTGCTTGGCCAGGCGCTGTTCGAGCGACAGCGACTGGATGTCGACCGCCTGCTCGAACATGATGCGCAGGCGCGCGCATTGCAGGCGCAGCAAGGCGCGCAGCAGTTCGGCGTGTTCGTCGCACAGGCGCTGGAACTCAGGCCCCGGAATGCGCAGCAGCTTGGTGGCGCCTTGCGCGAACGCGTCGTGTGTCATGGGCCGACCGTCGGCCAGCTCGACCTCGCCGAGCCAGCCGCCCGGATGGATGAACGCCGAGACGATCGGCCGCCCGCAGCGGCTCCACTGGCTGAGCCGGATCGAGCCGCGCACGACGCAGAACCAGCCCGCGGCCGGCTCGCCCTGCATGAAGATGCGCTCGCCGTGCGGCGCGTAGCGGATCTCGGCCCGCGAGAGGATGGCCTGGCGCAGCGCCGGCGAGAGCTTGGCGAACCACGGCGCCGACTGCACGACGCGCAATTCGTCGCGCAGCAGCGGCAGGCGCTCGAAAGACGCCGAGGGGGCTTGGGGTTTGTCGTTCATCGCGTCACCGAGATCTGTTTGGCGCCCTGGGACGCATCGAACACGAGGCTCTTCGGCCAGGTGGGCCAGGCCACGCCGAGCGATGCGTCGTTCGGATTGCCGTTGCGGGCGAAGGCGCCGATCGAACGCATCATCGCGTCGGACAGCGCCAGCCGGCCGGGCTCGTTGGCCTTGTTGAACAGCAGCCGGGACAGCACCGAGGGGCCGAAGTTGCCGAAGGCGAAGAAGAGGTCGAAGGCGTGCGAGGCGCCGTAGATGTCGTTGAACGGCGCAGGCTCCTGCGACCAGTCGAAGCGGTAGTGCCAGACCTCGTTCTGCTGCGAGCGCAGCGCGTTGAGTACGCTGTCGCGCAGCGGCGAGAACCAGAAGTCGTTCAGCAGCTGCGTGCGCGCATTGAAGCCCGTGTTCGGCGCGTTGACGGGCAGATAGCGCGCCGGGATCCACTGCTCGATGCGCAGCTGCGCGGGCGCTTCGGGGTCGTAACGCCGGGCCAGCTCGAACAGCTCCACATCGCTAAGCATGCGTCCGCTCACGCCACCCAGCGTGGGCGACATCGCCAGCAGGCTGGCGAAGAGCTTGGTCTCATCGCGCGTGTTGCCGGCGAGCACCGGCACCTTCAGGTAGCGGCCGGCCTTGATCGCGCCGATCGGGTCCTTCGACATGACGAGGCCGTCGGCAATCGGACCGGACACCGCGTGGTTTGCGGCCTTGAGCTGGTTCAGCGCCAGCGATAGCACGGCGTCCGTGCTCTGGCTGCGCAGGATGCCCGCAATCTCCGCGGACTTGTGCTCGGCGATGTAGGCCTTCGCGCCCGCTTCGTCGCGCGCCAGCCCGGCGCCGATCAACAGCTGCGTGGCGGCCAGCTCCGACTGCTCATCGAAGAACTTCGGATCGAGCAGCACCGGCACGCTGTAGGGCGGCAGATCCTGGGCGCGGGAGATGCCGCCACTCATGGGCAGCACGCGGTGCGCCAGCGCCGGCTGCGCGTTGAGCATCAGCGGCGAGGTCAGCAACGCATAGACGTTCACCGCACCAGCCGATTCGCCCATCAGCGTCACGTTGCCCGGGTTGCCGCCGAACGCCGCGATCTCGCGCTGGACGAACTGCAAGCCCTTGAGGATGTCGAGCAACGCGAAGTTGCCGGAGTCCTCGGCCGCATCCCCAGAGTGCAATTGCGCCGAGCGGAAGAAGCCGAACAGCCCGAGCCGGTAGTTGACCGTGACGACGACCGTGTTCGCCGTCCGGGCCAGCGCCGCGCCGTCGTACATCGGATCGGCGGTGTAGCCCGAGACATTGCTGCCACCGTGCACGAAGAAGATGACGGGCAGCTTTTCGCTCGCCGTCGCCGGCCGCCAGATATTGAGATAGAGGCAGTCCTCCGAGCCCACCGTCTTGTTCAGGCTGGCCGCGAGCGTTTCGTCGTAGCGGTTGTTGAGACCGGGTCCGTCGAGTCGGCCGGAAGAGGTGCAGGCCGAACCGAACTGCGTGGCTGGCCGGGGCGCCGTCCACGGGTTCGGGTCGGCCGGCGCCTTCCAGCGCAACACGCCCACCGGCGGCTTCGCGAACGGCACGCCCTTCCACGCATAGGTGCCGCTGGCGGCGGCATCGTCGCTGCCGACCACCACGCCGAGCGTGGTGGTCCGCTGCGTTGCAGGAAGGGTCTCGGCCGGCGACGCGCCGCAAAGCGCCAGCGCCACCGGCAACACGCACAAGGCTCGGAAGGCTCTCATCAGAAGAACTTCGTGATCCGCACGCCGTACTGGCGCGGGGCACCGGCATAGCGCAATCCCGCCGTGACGGCCGAGGTGTAGCGCGAGTTGGTGAGGTTGGTCGAGTACAGGCTCGCGGTGAAGTCGCCGCGCTCCCAGTCCAGTTGCGCGCCGACGAGGTTGCGATTGCCGAGCCGGTCGCCGAGCGTTGTGTTCTCGAACAGCGTGGCCCATTGCGCGGACACGTGCGCGTAGTTGATGCGCGGCGTGATGACGTTGTCGCCCACGACGAAGCGTTTCTCCAAACCCACGTTGAAAGTCAGCTCCGGCGCATAGGTCTGCTTGTGTCCGTCGAGGTTGATGCAACTGGTGCTGCCCGGGCCCTTGGCCGGATCGCAGGCCGCGGCGGCGGGAATGCGCGGGTCCGTCGCGAAGAACGCGCCCAGCGCGCTGTGCAGCAGCCCGAGGTTGGCGCGGGCCGACCAGCCATCGCCGAGCTGCGCCTGGATCTGCTGCTCGAAGCCGTAGATGCGCGTGGCATTGGGCGTGTTGACCTCCACGCCGAACACCGGAATGGCCGGATAGCCGATCGTGACCTGGAAGTTCTTGTAGTTGTTGTAGAAGACCGAAGTCTGCGTGTTCACGTGCCCGCCGAGCCAGCTGGCCTTCCAACCGAACTCCGTCGAGGTCACGCGTTCGGCGTCGAAGGGCGACGCCGGGCCGAGGCCGACCGGCACGTTCAGGCCGCCGGGCCGGTTGGCGCTGGCGACAAAGGCATAGAGGAAGTTCTGCGCGTCCAGCGTCCAGTTCAGCGCGGCCTTGCCCGAGAAACCGCTGAAATCCACCGACTGGCGCTGCGACAGCGGCAGGCCGTATTGCTGGATGTCGAGGTTCAGCGAGTGATGCGTCTTCGAGTAACGGGCATCGACCGCGAGCTTGAGCGAATCGGTCAGCTCGTAGCTGACCTGGCCGAACACCGCGCGCGTGCGGCTCGGCGTGGTGCCGTAGAAGCTGTACACGGTGAGCGGACTGCTCACGATGCCGGAATACAGGTTGCCCGGCAGCACGGTGAATTCATCCTTGTTGGCATACGCGCCGAGCACCCAGGTCAGCGGACTGGTGTCCGGTGAGATCAGGTTGAACTCCTGCGAGTACAGCGTCTCGTCGGTCGAATCGTAGAAGACGCTGTAGCCAGCGCTCGTGCCGTCCAGGTCGCCGGCGTAGGCGGTGTTGCCCGACTGCCGGCCGGTCAGTGAGCGGAACTTGGTACCGTCGTCGAAGGTGTACTCGACCCTCAGCACCGTGCGGCCGAAACGGTCGCGTGCCATCTGGTTGGCGTTGGCCGTGACCGTGAACGGGTCGTTCACCGTCGACGCTACCGGGCCGGCCGGATAGCCACCCATGCTGATGTTGTTGAGGTCGGTCTTGAGCAGGACCGAGAGTTCGCGCGTCGGCTTCCACAGCACGCCCAAGCGCACGCTCTTGGAGCGCAGTTCGCCGTTGCCGCCGGTGTACGGACCGCTGACGTTCCAGAAGCCATCGCGGCTCTCGGTGTTGAAGGCGATGCGCGCGGCCAGCGTGCTGCTCACCGGCAGGTTGACGGCGCCCTGCCCGCCGTAGTCGCTGTAGTTGCCGATCTGACCGAGCACATAGCCAGTGACGCCGCCGTTGATGACCGGGTCGTTCGAATCGACGATCACCGCGCCCCCGGTAGCGTTCTGGCCGCCGAAGGTGCCTTGCGGGCCGCGCAGGATCTGCACGGAGGCGATGTCGTAGTACGGCTCCGAGGCGAAGTAGCCCGGCGAGGTGGCGACGCCGTCACGGTAGGTGATGACACCCGTCTTGGTCTGGGTGTTGGTCTCGGCCTTGCCGATGCCGCGGATCGTGATGTTCAGGCCCTGGCCGTAGTTGTTGGCGGCCGTCGAGGGCGTCACGAACTGCATTTGGTCGAGCACGTTGACGCCGGACTTGAGCAGGTCGTCGCCCGACAGCACGGTGGCCGACAGCGAGGACTTCTGCAAGGGCTGCGAACGGCGTTCGGCGGTGACGACGACGGTGTCGAGTGTGGCGTTCTCAGCCTTGTCGGACTTGTTCGTCTTGTCGGTGTTGTCTGCGGGCACCGCTTGGGCGGCGGGTTCGGCAGCGGGCATTTCGGCAGCCTGGGCGGCCTGGGCGTGCACGACGCCGTACCAGGGGAGCGCCACCAGCGTCACGCCCAGCCAGCGGGCGCGGCCTTTTTTCGAAGGGGTCTTCATATGTCTCCTTGCTTCCTTTGTTCTGAATTTGTCGGGGAGGGAACCAGACACGTGTCGGGAAGCAAGTCTGTCCGCGCGGTCAGCGGCCACCAATGTCGGCCACTGACATGAACAACCCCTCGGAAATATGAATCAGCGCCACTGCACGAGCATGCCGCTGGAATCGAGCGTTAGCCCTTCAGGCTCCACAGCCGCAGGGCGACGTGGATCTCGAGCGCCCGCGAGGCGTGCCCCCAATGGCCCAGCAGGTTCTCGATGCTGCCCAGGCGTTGCCGCACCGTGTTGACGTGCAGGTCCAGCCGCTGGGCGGTGACCTTGGCGTTCTGGTTGCAGTCGAGGTAGCACAGCAGCGTGGCCGCGAGTTCGGTGTTGCGCTTGCGGTCGTACTCGAGCATCGGGCCGATGCTGGCCTCCAGGAATTGCCCGAGGCTGTGGAGGTCGTGCGTCTCGAACAGGGTGGAGTACAGCGCCAGCTCGTTCTGGCTGATGAGCTGGCCCTGCACGCCCAGGCGGCCGAGCACACTGAGCGCGCGCTTGAGCACCGCATACAGCGCCGGCAGCTCGGCCGGCGAGGCGGTCGGGCGCGAGAGCACACCGCGGTAGGTGCCGCCGGTCTCACGGCGAGCCCAGTCGGTGAAGGCCTGGCGAACGTCCAGCGAGCGGGTCGTGGAACAGATGATGGCCAGCGCGCCGTCCACTTCATCCAACAAGCAGCGTTCCATCGCACCGAGTTGCAGCAGGCGCCGCGCGGTGTAGGCTGCACCCGGGCTTTCGAGCTCGACGAGCATCAGCGTCATGGGCTGCGCCAGGTCGAGGTCGAAACGTTCGGTGCGCTTGGCCAGCCCGTCCAGTTCGCCCTGGCGCGGCGAGATCAGCGCGCGCAGCAGCGCCGACATGTCGCGACTCTTGCTGGCCTCCTGACGCTCCTGCGAGAGCAGCATGATGCCGATCACACTGGAGCTGCGCTCGAAGGTGCGCTCCTCCACTTCGGCCAGCGGTTCGCGGTGAAACAGCGCGAGCGCGCCGAGCGCATCGTCGCCGCCGATGACGGGCATGACGCGGCAGGTCTCGCCGTCGATCTCGTAGGCGGGCATCGAGCGCCCGGCCTGCCGCGCCTGGCGCAGCGCGCGGGTCAGCTCGGCGCTGTGCTCGCCGTGCGGCTGGTAGGCCTGGGCGCCGGTGCCGGTGTAGCCCTCCGCCACGCCGTGGCTGATGACCTGGGCCGCTTCGTCCAGCACCAGCACGCTGCCGCCGAGCAGGCCGGCCACGGTCTGGCACAGCGTGGCCAGAGAAGCGCCGCGGGCCAGCAAGGATGTGATCTGCGCGTGGGCGTCCGCGGCCGCCTGCACGCCACGCGCGTGGCGCTCCAGCTCGGCGTGGGCGGCGTCCGCCTTGTTCAGCGCGTTGCTGACACGCTCGAAGTCACGCGCATTCTTCAGCGCCACGGCGGCGTAGGTGGCCAGCGTGCAGAGGATGGCGATGTTCTGCGTGGTGTGTACGCGCGGATAGCGGTTGGCGGCGAACAGCAGGCCGATCACCTGGTCCTGCCAGATCAGCGGCACCCCGACCATGGCGGCGATGCCTTCGGCGCGAAAGATGTCGTCGAACTTGGGATCGTGCGGGAAGCGGTTGTCGTGCAGGTAGTCCGCCGTGGCGAAGGGCTTGCGCGTGGCCATCACGATGCTGGCCGTGCCACGGTCGCTGCGAATGCCCATCGCGATGCTGCTGCGCGTGAGGCCGCCCTCCAGGGCCAGCGACTGGAACACGCCGCGCTCCTCGTCCAGCGCCGAGATCCACGCCATGTCGGCGCCGAGCAGATTGCGCGCCCGGGTGACGATGGCGGCGAACAGGTTGTCCAGATCGAGCCGGCTGGAAAGATCCTGCGCGGACTCCATCACCGCCAGCATGCCCTCCTCCCGCTGTTGCAGCAGCTCCATGCGGTTGCGCACCGCCATCGCCATGCGCACGTTCTCCACCAGCCGCGTCTTGTCCGCGTGGCTGGGCGGCAAGGCCTCGGCCTCGGCCAGGCGCTGCGCAAACTCGTCGGCCGGCGCGCCTTGGTGCAGGTTGCCGATCAGCGCGCTCAGGATCTTCTCGCCGGTATCCATGGGACCGTCTCTCCTCCGTCGTCAAGCGGGCTGGAAGGGTAGCAGAGCGATGCGCGCGCAGAGCGAATTTGACTGGTGCTCAGTGACACATGCAGCCCGCTATTTGTGTGCGCAAATGACATAGAGGCCAGACCAGCAATTTCAGAGACTTTCGGCACTTTCCACACGCTCCCGCGCCTAGGAGACCCCATGAACTCGCTTCGCCTCGCGAGCCTGCCGCTGGCCCTGCTCGTCGCCGCTGCCGCACAGGCCGCGCCCGTCAAGATCGGCCTGCTCGAAACGCTGTCGGGCCCGCAGGCCTCGACCGGCCAGACCTACCGCACGGGCGTGCGCTACGCCATCGAGAAGATGAATGCGGCCGGCGGCTGGAACGGCCAGCCGGTGCAGCTCGTCGAATACGACAGCCAGGGCGGTCCGAGCGGCGCCTCCGACAAGCTCAAGGCCGCCATCGCCGACGGCGTGCAGATCGTGGTGCAGGGTTCGTCTTCGGCCATCGGTGGCCAGATCACCGAGGACGTGCGCAAGCACAACCTGCGCAACCCAGGCCATGAGGTCGTCTACATCAACATCGGCGCCGAGGCGTTGGAGCTGACCGGCGAGAAGTGCAACTTCCACCATTTCCGCCTGACCGCCAACGCGCAGATGCGCACGAAGGTGCTGGTGCAGGGCATGAAGCAGGCCAAGGCGCTGGGCACGCGCGTCTACTCGATCAACCAGAACTACTCCTGGGGTCAGGACATGGAGCGCGCCATCCTGGACAACGCCGCCACCGGCGGCTACACGGTGGTGGAGAAGACGCTGCACGACGTCAACAAGATCCAGGACTTCTCGCCCTATGTGGCCAAGATCAGCGCCTCGGGCGCCGACACCGTGCTCACGGGCAACTGGTCCAACGACCTGCTGCTGCTGATGAAGGCGGCCAAGGCCAGCGGGCTCAAGGCCCATTTCGGCACGGTCTACCTGGATCAGCCGGGCAACCTCACGAACGCGGGCGAACTGGCGCTGGGCCACTTCGTCGCGCACACCTTCAACGCCGAATCCGGCGGCGCGGACGGCGAGAAGTTCGTTGCCGACTACACGGCGAAGATGGGCCACGCGCCTGTCTTCGTCGAACCCCAGGCCGTCTATGGACTGGAGATGGTGGCCTATGCACTGCGGCGCACCAAGCCGGTGGGCGGCTCCGGCGGCGCGCTCGACGTCAACGCCTTCGCCCGCGCCATGGAAACAGCACGCATCAAGACGCCGATGGGCGAGTTCAGCATGCGTGCGGCCGATCACCAACTGCAGATGCCGCTGGTGGTCTCCACCGTGACCAAGGACGCGCGCTACAAGGCCGACGGCACCGACATGGGCTTCAAGCCCGTGCGCGTGTTCGACGCCGAGGCCTCGGCCGTGCCAGTGCAGGCAGCCTGCAAGATGCGGCGGCCCTGATCATGGTGATCATCAGTTGCGCCGTCACGGGCGCGGTCCACACGCCGACCATGTCGCCCTACCTGCCGATCACGCCGGATCAGATCGCCGAGCAGGCCATCGAAGCGGCCGAGGCCGGGGCGGCCATCCTGCACCTGCACGCCCGCGACCCGCGCGACGGCCGCCCGACGCCCGACCCGGCCGTCTTCGACCAGTTCGTGCCACGCATCAAGGCCGCGACGGACGCCATCATCAACATCACCTCGGGCGGCAGCACGCGCATGACGCTCGAAGAGCGACTGGCCTATCCGCTCCAGGCGCAGCCCGAGATGTGCTCGCTGAACATGGGCTCGATGAATTTCTCCGTCCACCCGCTGGCGCGCAAGTACCAGAGCTGGGTGCATGAATGGGAGAAGCCGTACGTCGAGGGCATGGAGGACCTGATCTTCCGGAACACCTTCCGGGACATCAAACACATCCTGAAGGTGCTCGGCGAAGACTGCGGCACGCGCTTCGAGTTCGAGTGCTACGACGTGGGGCATCTGTACACGCTGGCGCACTTCGTGGATGAAGGGCTCATCAAGGGGCCGCTGTTCATCCAGAGCATCTTCGGCATCCTCGGCGGCATGGGTGCCGACCCGGAGAACCTCGTCACCATGCGAACGACCGCCGACCGGCTGTTCGGCCGCGAGAACTACCGCTTCTCGGTGCTCGGCGGCGGACGCCACCAGATGCCGCTGCTGACCATGGCCGCGGTGATGGGCGGCAACGTGCGCGTCGGGCTCGAGGACAGCCTGTACATCGGCAAGGGCCAGCTCGCGCGATCCTGCGCGGAACAGGTGCGCAAGATCCGCCGGATCCTGGAGGAGCTGTCGCTGGACGTGGCCACGCCGGATGAGGCGCGCGCCATGCTCGGGCTCAAGGGCCTCGATACGGTCAACTTCTGAACAGGGCAAGACATGAGCAACAGCACCTTGCAAGGCCAGGTTGCCTGGATCACCGGCGCAGGTTCGGGCATCGGTCTCGCGGGCGCGCAGGCCCTCGGCGCTGCGGGCGCCACCGTGGTTTTGTCAGGGCGCCGAGTCGAGACGCTTGCTGCCGCGGCCAAATCGATTCGTGCGCAAGGGGGTCGGGCGGAAGTGGAACCGCTGGACGTGACCGACGCAGGTGCTGTCGAGGAAGTCACTCGACGCCTGCTCGATCGACATGACGGGCGCATTGACGTGCTGCTCAACAGCGCCGGTACCAACACGCCGGCGCGCTTCTGGCGTGACCAGAGCGCGGCCGGATGGCGCCAAGTGCTGGCCACCAACCTGGACAGCATCTTCTACACAACGAGCCTCGTGCTGCCGGCGATGCGCGCACGCCGCAGCGGGCTGGTCATCAACGTCTCGTCATGGGCGGGCGTCCACCACCCCAAGCTCACGGGGCCGGCCTACAACGGCAGCAAGCACGCCGTCACGGCGATGACGGAAACCATCAACATGGAAGATGGCGTTCACGGCATCCGCGCCTGCTGCCTCTGCCCAGCCGAGGTCTCGACGCCCATCCTCGATACGCGCCCTTCTCCGCCGAGCATTGAGGAGCGAAGCCGCATGCTGCAGGTCGACGACCTGGGGCGCGTGATCCGCTTCCTGGCGGAGTTGCCGCCAGGCGTGTGCGTCAACCAATTGATCGTGAGCCCGACTTGGAATCGGATGTACATCAACGATCTCTGACGTGCGGTGGTGGAACCTATCGCGGCAAGAGACACCTCCCTTGCCAATGGAATCGCACCAACCGACCAGGCGGTGGCGCCGCGATCCAAGCTCCTGCGGCGCTACCGCCGATGTGCCAGACATCTTAGAAGCGCAATAGAACAACTCGAGGTACGAATGCAGCCCGTCGCAAACACCAACAGCGTTGCTCGCGACCAGATGTGCAGGCCCGGCCCGGGGTTCGGCGTGCTGCGATGCACAATCCGCAGGACCAAGGTCATCAGGCCACTCAAGAGCGCGGCAGCCACCAGCAGCGCACGAGGGTCCAGGATCATGTCCGCCAGGCACGCAAGCGAGCAGAGGCGACGGCCGTTATGGTGACCCAAACGGAGATTGATTGAGCCACCGAAACTGTCGCGCAGCTTCCTAGGGCGCGGGAATGAATGAACGCGGGGAATGCGGAGTGCGGATCGCCACAACAAGTCCCGAAGTCCCCCTCTCAGGCGCTGCCCTCGGCCACATCCGAGCCCCACTTGGCGAAGAGCAGCCGCATGAGGATCGATGCAGCCCTGTGCTCGCGGCATCGGGCCCGCCGGACCTGCACCCCGCATGCGAACTTGCGAAGGCAGATGCAATTCCGAGGCCGGACTGCGCTTGGAGCGCGCGGCAAGCCGAGCGCTCCGCGGCCGCAGGTCCAACGCGTGGGCCAGCCCGCCACGCCGCTGACGAAATCTCAGCAGTACGCATCGCAGCTTGCGTCGACGCTGAGACTTTGATGAGCGCCTTGGGCGCTCTGATCAGATCAGGGCGAGCCTGAGAAAGTCTTAAGCAGTTGCCCCAGCTCGCCGTCCTTTTGCATTTCTCTCACTGCCACGTTGAAGCCAGCGAACAGCGCATGCGCGTCCGGCGACCGAGGCGACAGCGCGGTGTACAGCGGGACCTCCGTAACGGCCGGCTCAAGCCAAGTCAGTTCCGTCAAACCGCTCGGCAGTTGGGTTCGCAAAAGATGCTGTGCCACGCCCCTGTCGATCAATGCCAAGTCAACCCGTCCCACAAGGAGTTTGCGCAGATTGTGCAGGTCATCGAGCGCCGGATCCAGATGCAGCCCGGCGTCCTCGATAGCGGGCGGATTGGCGTAACCATTCACCACCCCAATTCTCAAGCCACGCAATTGGCGCAGGTCACTCACGGCGATCGAGCTCCCTGCGCGAGCCATGAAGCCGATTTGGTTCGTGATACCCAGGGGCCTCGGAAACAAGAACGAGCGCTCGCGATCCGGGTTGCGCCAGACGCCGATGAGCCCATCAAAGACACCATGTTGCGCTTCGCTCAGCGCGCGGGCCCATGGGCGCACACTGACGCTCATGTCCAGGCCCCGCCGAGCGAGCACCGCCCGCGTGATCAGGGTCGCAAATCCTCCGCCTGGAAGATTGCTTCCGGTGTACGGTGGGAACTCGGTCACGACCATCCGCACGCTTGCCCTTTTCACCGAAGGCGTAAGGGCAGGCGTCTTGGCGTTGCTCGGTACGGCTGGCAAGGCAGCGCAGCCCATGGCGAGCAACGCGATGCGGCGACGGATCATGAACTACGGATGCAGCTGACACCAATCATGGCGCCGAACGGTACTACACAACCACAAGGTTCGGCCGCTTCGCCACGGAGTCGCGCAAATCGCGCGCCACGTTGTTGACTTGGGTGCGCTGTTTTTCGCACGGGACGGAGTTGCTACAACCGGCCGGCATGGTCCCCAACTGCGTCTGCCGCGCTAGAGCCGCAGCCTCGAACACCCAACCCGCCGTCTCATCAACAACAAGTCCGGCCAGAAGCGAATTTCGCGGAGTCAACCAAGCGTCCGGCGATACTGCGGCCTGTTGCGTACTTCGCCACCGCCCATGCCATTGAACTATGCGCGACGCCTCACGGGGCGAAAAAGGACGGCTTCAGCCAACCAGGAACTGGGCTGTGTGTTGGCATTCGTCGCGGGCGCTGCCAATGCAGGTGGCTACCTGGCGGTCAAACAGTACACATCGCACATGACTGGCGTGGTCTCGGCAATGGCCGACGATTTGGTGCTTGGCGAGGTTCACCTGGCGCTGGAAGGCCTGGGCGCCCTGCTCTGCTTCGCATTTGGCGCGGCCTGCTCTGCGGTCATGATCAATTTCTCCCGACGCCGCCAATTGAACAGCGAGTACGCGATGCCGTTGATGCTCGAGGCTGCGCTGCTGATGGGGTTCGGCTTGCTGGGCCCCCAGCTCTCGCGCATGGAAGGCCTGTTCGTGCCAGTGACGGTCATGCTGCTTTGCTTCATGATGGGACTGCAGAATGCGGTGGTCACCAAGCTGTCGCAGGCGGAGATCCGCACAACGCACGTGACGGGGATGGTCACGGATGTGGGCATCGAGATCGGGAAGTTGCTTTATTGGAACCGGTCGATCCGTCCCAACCACCCCACCGTGCGGGCCAATTTGGGCCGGCTGCGCTTGCTGGGTGCTCTCGTGGCGCTCTTCTTCTCGGGTGGCCTGATTGGCGCACTCGGTTTCAAGCACCTGGGTTACATCACCACGCTGCCGATTGCGTTGCTGCTGGTCGCCATTGCAGGAATCCCGGTTTTCGACGACTGGGCAAACCGTCGCCGCCGCACCTGACAAGGGTTGGCTCGGTGGAACCGACAACACGCCGTTTTAGAACTCAACCGATCTTGCGACGTCTCGACGCCGTGCGGCAGGGCAGTTCAACATTCCTGAACTGGGCCGAACACGCCCTCGCAACAACCCTGTGTTCAAGGCCCCTTGCGCCTCGATCTGCTGAACTTCAAGCGTTTGGCCAAGGCATGGAGGGAGGGAAACAGCCCACCCCTGAAGGCATAGATCGCGAGCAGCACCGCAATAGTCAGCAGGACATGAGGCACGAAGCTCCAAAGGTATTCAATATCGAACGTGCTCTCTGCAGCAATCTTTTCGGCTCGCATCTTTTGATTGTTGCCCGCCCCACAACGGACCTGTTCGTGAGGCTTGATGAGTTCAATCATCCACGAAGATGGGCATCGCGCTCAAGGCCGCGAGTCAATTTCGGAAGACCAATCGCATCACACCAGAGGCCGCCGGCCTTGATCTGCGCCAATGATTCTCAATTCTCTTCAGCCGCTGCTGCCAGCACGCTCTGACGAACATCCTGAGGGACTGAAGTCCTAGGCTGAGGCCCAGCGCGTGCGCCACGCCTGAAACTCCGAAGCGGGCAGCGGCTTGGCAATGAAATAGCCTTGGGCGATGTCGCAACCGAGGGCCAGGAGCCTGTCCCAATGCGCTTGTGTCTCGATGCCTTCTGCCACGATGTGGTGACCGAGATCGTGCACAAGGTCAATCGTCGAACGAACAATGATGGCGGAGTCCTTGTTGGTGAGCATGTCCCGAACAAAGGACTGGTCGATCTTGATGCAATCGACGGGCAGGCGCTGCAGATAGCTCAGTGATGAATAGCCCGTGCCGAAGTCATCGACGTAAATCGGGATCCCCATCTCTCGCATGCCATCCAGGACACGCAAGGCGAACTCCGCGTCTTCCATCACCGTGCTCTCCGTGATCTCCAGCTCGAGCATTCCGCGCGGAGATGCAAATTCAGTTTGCATCCGCAGGATCTCGTCGAGCAGATCGGCATCCCTCAGGTTTCTCGCTGACAGATTGACGGCAATGGGCAGCGCAAGGCCTTCCCTCTCCCAGGCGCGGTTTTGCCGCAGCACGGCCATGAGCATCCAGTCCGTGAGGGGCTTGATCAACCCCGTGTGTTCGGCCAGCTCGATGAACTCCGCGGGAGGGATCAACCCACGATCCGGGTGCTGCCAGCGTACCAGCGCCTCGGCACCGCAAACCTCGCGGCTGCGCATCTCGACTTTGGGCTGCAAGTACAGGCGGAGCTGATCCGTCTCGATGGCTCGACGCAACTCGGAAGCAAGACTCAGTCGCCCCGGCTGATCGGCGTTCTTGACCGGATCAAAGATAGATTGAGGCGTGCCTCGTTGTCGGGCCTGCTGGACGGCGATGTCCATGCGGCGAAACAAGTCATGAGGTGTTCTTCCGTGCTCTGGGTACAGAGCGACGCCTGTCTTGGAGGAGATGGACAACGGAATATCCGCAATCTGAAACGGCTCGGAGAGTGCGTCTGCGACTGTGTGAGCAAAGCGGCTGCCCGCGTCTCTGTCAAAGCCTGGAAGGAGGATCGCAAACTCATCACCACGAAGCCGCGCGACCAATGCCGCCTCGGGCGCCAATTTCTTCAGCCGGGCGCCAAAGTCTCGCAGCATCTTGTCGCCCTGGCTGAATCCCAGCGCATCGTTGACCTCTCGCAAGCGATCGATGTTGATCTGCAACGCCGCGAAGGGCTCACCACTTGCTTGGCTGGCTTCGATGGCCGTGCGCAAACCTTCAGCGAATTGCGCCTCATTGGGCAAGCCGGTGAGCACGTCGTAGTGCGTCAAGCGATACAGGCTCTCGCGGTCTCTTTCCTGCTCTTCGCGTGATCGCAGCGTACTGATGCCGAATGCAAGGTCGTCGGCGGACTCCGTGAGCAGCGTCACTTCATCGCGATCGAAGGCGTCGGCCGCCGCTTCGTAGATCGCCAGAGCTCCGATGACGCGTCCGCCAACGCTCAGCGGACACGCCAGGACGGAGCGAAGGTCTTTGATGTGACTGAGCCAAGCTGCGTATCGCGGGCTGGCCGACATGTCCGCGATGACCGTGACTTCCTCGCTGCGCACGCACTGTGCGGCCGCCCCGCCGCTGAATTCGTTGTCATGCCAGCTGACCTTCAGGAAGCGAAGCGCTGCCAGGCCACCCGGATAGCCGCGCTGCGCAACGGGCTCCAAGGTGCCGAACTCATCATCTTGCCTGAACCAGATGATCGACATGCGATAGCCGCCCGTGGAAACGATGGCTTCGCACATGCTGTCCAGCAATTCCGGTTCCGTGCGGGCGCGCAGCATGGTTCGATTGCCCGCGCTCAACGTATGCAGGGCACGTGTCGTGCGCTGCAAGTCATGCAGGCGACCCGCCAACTCCACGTTCAAGGATTGAATGTGGGCCTCAGCCTGTTTGCGTTCGGTGATGTCTGAGCCAAGCACGTAATAGCCACTGACCAGGCCTGCTTCGTCGCGCTGGGGCACGTAGCTGATGGACTGCCAGACACCGGGAAACGGCTGCCAATCGTAGGTCTGCGGGCTTCCTTGCAGAACCTTCTCGACCATCGGAGCCACAATGGCGTAGCGTTCCTCGCCGAGAACATCCTGCACGGTGCATCCCAAGATATCGTTTCCTTCCGGGGCGAATCGCTCGCGGTACTGCTCGTTGACGTAGACATGGCGCTGCAGGTCGTCGATGTAGGCGATCAGAGCGGGCACGTTCGCAGTGACACTGCGCAGGTGCGCCTCACTCCTGCGCAGTTCCGCCGTTCGCTCGTCCACCCTTTCAGCCAACTGCCTGTTTTGGGCTTCGATGCTGAGTCTGGCGCTGCGCTCAAGGGTCTCATCCCTGAACACCACGACCATGCCGCGGACGTTTCCGTTGAAATCCCGTTTGGGCGATGCTGACAAGGCCAATGGACGCCGCGTGCCTTCGCGCGAGATCAGCAGCAAGTCAGCCTTGTCTCGCTCCCGCTCCGCATTGGCCAAAACGCTGTTCAGTTGCAAATAGCCGGGCAGCGGCGCGAGACCTGTCTCGCTGAACAGCGGAATCACCGACTCAACCGGCTGACCCAGGGCCTCCGTGACGCGCCAACCCGTGATGCGCTCGCCCGCAGGATTGATGCGGGTGACATGTCCGTTGATGTCCGTTGTGATGACACCGTCGGCAATGGAGCGCAGAGTGATCGCTAGCCGCTCTTCGCTGTCTTCCAGTTCGTGACGACTCACGTTGTTCCGACCCAACTGCCGCTGGATCAGCCAGTACGTGGCCGCAAGCGAGGCCAGCCACAGGCCGACCACCGCCCCCCCAACAGCATTGAGCAGGCGCGCTTGCCTCTGCCCAGCAGCCATGCGCTGTCCCAACTGGTCGCGCTCTTCCGCTTCCATGGCATCCAGGAGGCGATGCGTTCTTGCGCGCGTCTCTTGCAGCGGAGCCGTCGCCACAAAGGCGTCTGCAGCGGCACGCCCCTCGTTCTTGCGAAGCGCTTCGACCTGCCTGGACATGGCCAGGCGCTGCGCCATGACTTCGAGCAACTCTTTCCAGCGCGCCTGCTGCGCTGGCAGCTGAGAAGTCCATTTCCCAATCAGGCCCAGATACTCGTCGCGCCGCGTCACGGCTGCATCACGCGCTGCCAGATGCGCGGGGTCTGCGGAGATCCGAAAACTCTGCGTGCTCAGTTCAATCTGCAGGGTGGCCGAGCGCACATAGGCAAGGCCTTGCAGAACGTCCTGAGTTCGAGTCACCTCCCGAGCCGCTTCCGACGCGCTGTTGGCGACGTGCCAAGCAACGAACGAGAGACTCCCCACCATGAGGGCGGCCATGCCCAAGGCGAATCGGACTTTTGTCTCAAAGCCTGCAAGCCATCGCACGGAGCCCCTCCCTCAAGCAGCGCCGATGTCGTGCGCTCTGCCCTCCCGATTATTCTTTGTAAACCAAGAGATGATCAGCCGAACATAAATAAACCAAGGGCCGTCGCTAGCAGTCGACTTTTGAGTCGCCAATCGCACAAAGTGATGCTAAAAATTGAACCTTCACGCTGGACAGACCTCGGGAAGAGGCGAGCGACAAAGGACAAACACGGTGCATTGGCCGCGCCCCCTTCGCGCAGCGCTACCGAGAAGGCTCGCGCGGCCGGATACCGGCAAATGTCGCTGTTGGACTGACACCGAGCTGCAACCAAGTTTTCTCTCCCAACTTTTCCGCCCAGAGCAGGTGCCGAATTTCCTCGGCAGCATGAAGCATCCGAGATCCTGCGATCTGCCTGAGCCTGCCCATTTGGGCGCCGCCCGGCACACCGATGCGTCCTCGCAAACAAGGTGCCCATCGCGATGCTGTCCTGATCAGGACAGAACTGGACCAAGTTCCATCGTGAGCGGAAGCGTGTAAGCGAACCGCGCCGGCATCGAGACCGCGATAACTTTGGCCCATTCATTCAGAGCCCTGCTGCTGTCCAAGTTTCGCCAAATTCACCCCGGCCTGATAACGATGCAGTGGCGCAGCGCAAATATTCACCTCGCAAAGTAGCAATTCGCGCGCTGAGCGCACGTCGCACTTGCGATGCCACATGGCCCCGAACAATACTTCCCGCATGAATGCATTTTTCCGTCCTCGGCCGCACGGCGTCGCCACGTTGGACGTCCAGGATCAAATCGTCCTATTGAGGGTGAAAGGACCGTGGAATGCCGAGTTGGTGATGCAAATTCACGAGAATGTGCGCGAGGCACGCCCGCAACTCACCGGCGCGCGTTGGGGAATGATGGTGATCGTCACGGGGTCAGCGGTCTTTGGACCTGATGCCATGGAGGCCACGCGCACAGCCGCACTCCAACAGACACTAACCATGGGCCGCGCGGCGACCGCCTGGGTCATTGCCCCATTCGTCGAAGGCTCAACGTTCATGCCCAGAATTATTCAGGGCTTGTACAGCGATCCTGCGGATGTTCGAATCTTCGAAGCGGTACCGTCGGCGATGTCATGGCTGAACAAAAGGATTGCTGCGTCCACGCAATCTTTCAGTCATCGCAGCCGCCCCAAGGAACCCGCAGATCCACGCCTTTAGAAGCTCAGGCCCGCCGCGCCCGGCGCCTGCTACTCGACTTGCAAATCCACCAACCGGCTCGAATTACGATGGCGAGCCGCCGCAGATTCGTTGAACCTGGTTCATGCGCAGCAAAAATGATTTGACGGCCTCATGCAGCTCGTCGTCCTCAATACACACAGACGACAAGCTCCCGTCAATGCCCCGAACAGCCGTTTGCTTCGAGTCGAGCAAAACATACTCGCTCCACGGCCTCCCGAGATCCTCGAGGTAACGCTTGATGGATTCGTCCGTGAAAGGCATGGCAATCTCAAGTCTACCGGGCCTGCCAGAATTTTGGAACTTCGATACCAAAAGGTCTATCGGCATCCCATCGGCTCAAGACTGAAGATCCAATTCAAAGCGCTACCCCTCTGAAGCGAGATGCGCTGCGCGGCAATCCCTCGGTTCTTGATGCCCTATAAAAGAACCAAAGTGAACGCGGGCACAAAAGAGCTTGGAACCGACTGGTCAACAAGGCCTCTGATCACTGCCGAAAACCTGCATTCACCAGTGCACGTCACGCTAACCCCTGACGGGCCTCGCATGTTCCCGCCAGGCCGGACGAAATTCAGTATTGCAGACGAGCCGAAGTCATCTTGCACCTGGCCCCAACTGCGCCAAACTGACATGCCGCCCCTTCACGCCAGTTCGTGACGAACAACGGGTGCGCAAAGGAAAGCGCTCGACCAGCACGGCTTGCGTCAGAATCCGTGCCTAGTTGACGGTCCAGGCCAGTTTCCTGGGCATGTCATTCGTACAAACAAAACCATTCCATACCGGAGACTCGCGTGAGCGCGATGACCAGACTTCCAACGTTCGTTCCTGGGCTCGACGAAATATTGCATGGCGGCCTCTTCGAGGGCGGCGTGTACATCTTCGAGGGGCTGCCCGGCGCGGGCAAGACGACGCTTGCCAATCAGATCGCCTATGAGGCTCACGCCCGCTCAGGGAAGAAGACCCTCTACATGACGATGCTGGCCGAGTCTCACTCGCGCATGCTGCAGCACATGAGCGGGCAGACTTTCTTTGATCCCCTGGCCGTGAACTCGGCCGTGGTCTACATCAGCGGCTACCGCGAAATGGAAGAGCAAGGCCTCAAGGCCGTCATCGAGCTGATGCGCGGCGAACTCTCACGTCACCGCGCCGAGCTTTTCGTGGTGGACGGGCTGGTCGTGGAAAACCTGGCCGCCCGCCCCGAGGAAAGCATCCGGCAGTTCGTTCATGGGCTTCAAAGCCTCGCTTCAGCCATGGGCTGTACGGGCTTGCTGCTCACCAGTGGCGCTGGTCGAGCACTCAATGCCGAGCAGACGATGGTGGATGGCATCTTCGCCTTCGAAGACTACATCTACCAGTGGCGTGCTGAGCGCCGCATTCAGGTCCGCAAGTTTCGCGGCAGCGCAGTGGAGCGCGGCAAACATACGTTCTGCATCACGGAGAACGGCTTGCACTTCTTCCCTCGCCTGGAAGGGTTGCCGACGCAGGCTGGGCAGACACACACCGATGAGCCTGCGCTGTCAACCGGGGTTCAAGGGTTGGACGCGGCACTGAAGGACGGCGGACTCACGCCGGGCAGCAGCACGCTGGTTGTTGGCGAGAGCGGAACTGGTAAAACGCTGCTCGCGCTTGCGTTCGCCACCCAGGCAACCCTGAAAGACCGCAGCCTGTTGATGGCATGTACCGAATCGCCGCGCGAATTGCGACGCCTCGGGCACACCTTCGATCTCCAGGTCGGCGCATTGCTGGACAGCGGGGCACTCGAGATCCATGGCGGCGGTCAGGAAGAGGAGAGCATGGACGAGATGGGGCACCGGCTGCTGCGCTTGGCAAGCGAGCAGCCCAGCCGGCGCCTCGTGGTCGACGGCTTGGCCGGTTTTGCAGACACGGTCGCCTTCCCGGAGCGCGGCTACCGATTCATCGGCCGCCTGCTGCGAGAGCTCAAGCACCGCGGGATCACATCGATCTTCACGGTCGACCCAGATGCGCTGACGGCCGCCGCAGGCAGTTGTCTTACAGACGGCCTGCTCAGTTGGTTCGACAATGTGCTGGAGTTGAGAATTCAAAGCGACGGCGTAGCGCGATCGCTCGAGATTCGCAAGCTTCGGGGAACGCGGGCGGTCACAGCTAGAGTGGACGTGACCTTGCAAAGCTCTGGTCTTGCCGCGCCGGGGACCAATTGAGGGTGCAGACGATGAAGCTTGTCCTGCTGGTCGAAGACGAGTACGGAAATGCGGAAGTGCTCCAGCTCTTGCTGGAGGCAGAAGGGTATAGAGTCGTACACGCACCAAATGGGCGCGAAGCGCTCGCCCTGCTGTCGGGGGAAAAGCCGGCGCTGATCCTTTCAGACTTCATGATGCCCCACCTGACAGGTGGAGAATTGGGCCAGGCCGTGCGCAACACGCCAGCCCTCAAAGACGTGCCTTTCGTCCTGCTCAGCGGCACGGACGAGGCCATCGTCCGCCAGGCATTCGACGACTACGACGCGTTCGTATCCAAACCGTTCGCAGTGGAGAGCATGCTCAGCTTGGTCGCCCTGCTGGTGGCGCGTGGACGTCAGAAATCCGTTCTCGCAACCGATCCACAGCGTAGCGACGACATGGACTTCTCGCTACGGCAACTGCTGCGCGGCATCGACATTCCGCCGGGCTGAGCGCGCAGCGTTCACCGACGAACAGCCGCGTGATTGCGCCCCGCGTGTTGCGTCCTGGCGTCGAGGTACATGGAACCTCGTGTGAAAGCAGCGCATGCCGGGAAGGGCTGCACGCCAAATTCACCAAAAAGACCCCGGCGCTAGCCGGGGCTGGAAAGTCTCATCGTGGTCACGCTGAGACTCCTGCTCAGGGAGGTAAAGCAGGGGGCGATGGAAACCACCGCCCAAACACACTGTATCAGCGCTCTGAAGGAGTGCTCATCCCAGCAAGGTCAATCTCGCGAGTTGGGATGTGATCCGTTGTCAACGTCGCCAACACGTCAGCGTACCAGGCACAGTTCAGGCCCAGCGACTCATCCAGCGCCGTGTCACGGGTGTTCATGTCCAGGCGGCTCGAGTGCACACCAAGCAGCCACCAGCGGGGTCGGTCGGCGCTGTTCCGTTCCCTGCGTGCGAGTACGGGAGAGCCACTGCAGCCGCGATGCATGCGGGCGTCGGTCAGAAAGTAGCCTTGCCCCTGGAAGCGGACGCCGTAGAGCGACGCAATGCTGGCTTGTCGCACGACTGGCAGATGATGCACCGTGTCGAAGAAACCCAGCGGAAAACCAGGGACCGCCAGGCGATCACCGACTTCGAACAAATCGAAGTCGGCAGGAATGTGCTGCGGTCCGAAGGGCCGGACGACGCAGCCCACGGGAAGCACACTGCGGTGAATCGCGAGTGCGGCCACATCGACCTCCCCCCCTGTGTCGCGCGCCTGCCGCCAGACAGCCTTCCCGTCGCGATAAAGCAGGATGGACAAGGTCGTCAGCTGCGTGAGGTCCTTCGCGTCGGCATAAAGTTCAATCTCGATGCGATCCGGCGCGTGTCCGGTTGCCAAATCGAAGAGGACGTGACGACTGGTGACGAGAAAAAGATCCTCATCGCGTTGAAAGAGGAATCCGCTGGCGGACGTGAGGCCACGTCCACTCAAAAACGTCAACACGCGCGTCACCCCGAATAGCGCCTCGTCCTCCAGCCGTTCGCGAGCGGCTCCTTCCAGCGCTGCTGGCACAGCCGAATTGAACGAGTCTCGCTGCGAGGTGTGCCCGCTCTCCCATGCGTCACGACGCACCGACCACATCTGCTCGCTCTCCCCCGTGGCGAGCGGCTGGTTGATGGAGTCGAGCATGGGGTTCGTCCCCAATGCTTCGCCTCGCGCGGCCGCTTTTGCCCCTTGGCGCTGCAACTCCGCGTGTTCACCAGAACTGGACCTGGATTCAGCGGGCGAATGGGCGGGCGTCGAGTCGGACGTGGTGAACGGCGTTTCGCCAGCGGCGAACAGATCAGGCTTTGAGGCAGTCATGAGACAACTCCACTGAAGGACTTGTCCCGACAAAGGCGACGCTTCCGCCCCTGACGCTTCAAGCAAACCAAAAGGGGCAATGTCACGCATAGCGTGCCCCGGTGAACTGGCAATGTACCTCAGCAGCGGCGGCACGCCGGCAAATATCCAGTTCTAGACAATCCCACGTGCTGCTGGTGCTGCGCTCCCGCTCGCGTCGTTACACCCCAGCTTTGGGCGTGCTACCCTGCCCCATCAAGTTGGCGAATGAGGGATCGCGGGGCCGCACTGTGGTCTCACCGCTGATAGCCAACGGGAGATGCGGGGAACGTCCGGCCATTGCGCAGCATCCGCTTGCAGGGGCCGCTGCCCGGCCGCCAAATCCTTGCGCGTCCGTCGACCGTTGACCGTTGACGAAATTCCTCCGCGGCTCAGGAAACTTCCGTGAACAACGTCAGTACCCGGGTGGTTATCGTGGATAACCACCCAGACTTCCTTGACTCGCTCGGGCTCTTGCTCGAACTCGACGGCTACGTCGTCCAGCTTGCGCGCGGCGCTGAGGCTGCGACATCCCTTATCGCTGAATTTCAGCCCCATTGCGTGTTGACCGACATCGACTTGCTCAGTCCGGAAGGAGCGTCGATTGCCCCGCAATGGCGCCTCGAATGCCGTCCGGGCACGCTCTTCATTGCCATGGCCGGATGGCACGAAGGCGACGAGGTCGTAACACGCAAGCGCGCACAGTACGACCACTACATTCGCAAGCCCGTCGACATCACCCGACTCCAGGGCATCCTGAGCAGGATCTGAGCGACTGCAATGCCGGCTGGCTGCAGGTCGACAACTCAAGTCGCACCGAAGGGGCCCAAGCCGGCGGCCGGCAGAGCAATCAAGGCGCACTCGCACTTGCGCGCATCGGAGCGACCGCAATGCGTGGAAGGCTCAGTTCGAAGCGCGTCGTCGTGTCTTGGGATGTGACGCTCACAGATCCCCCGTGTGCGCTCGCGATTGCTCTGACGACGTACAGACCAAGACCGAGATTCGCTCCTGCCATTTGCGGCTCTGAGTTCCATCGAGCACCTTCCGCGCGGACCAGGGGATCGAACAGCCTGGGCAGCAAATCCAGGCCGATGGCTTCGCCCTGATTCTCGACCGTCAAAACAACGACGTCTGAGGAGCCGCCAGCCAGATGGATATGAATGTCGGTGCCTTCGAAGCTGTACTTCAGTGCATTGAAGACGAGATTTGAAAGGACCTGGTGCATCCGCCGCGCATCCCACTCAACCTGCATATTGCCTTGCGTCGTGAGCGTCAGGTTGCGCCCTCTGCCGACGACTGCGATTTCTTGCAGCGTGTCGCGCGCAAATTGGTCGAGCCGCAAGGGAGCTGGTTCGATGATGAGATGGTCCCCCAGGTGGCCTCTTGTGTACTCGACCAAGTCATCCAACAGTGCCTTCATTTGCGCCACGCTGCGAAGCACGATCGCTGACTGCGCAGCTGTGCTCGACTGAGTGCGTTGTTGAAGCGTGGCACAGGCCGCTATTGCGTTCAACGGTCCGCGCAGGTCATGCCCGAGCACACCGAGAAACAGGTTTCTCGTCCTGTTGACCTCCTCGACAAAGGCCGCCGTCGATCCTGCCATGGCCTGATCGATCGCCTCATTGAAGCGAACGACATCTGCAAGGTCTTGCGCGTCTTCAGTGCGGCAGGATGCGCTCCAGAGTCGAAGCACCGAGGCACGCAGCGCGCGGTACTCCGCCAACATCTGCTGAATATCAAAACCTTGTCGCTCACGCTGCCGGGCATGCTCCTGCGATGGAGAGCTTGACGACTCGAAGTGCTGATCCCGACCTCCCTCCGACTTTGCTTGACGCTCCCCCTCGCTTTCCGGACGAAGCATGTCTGCTGCGACTTCTCGGAGCAGCAGCTTGGCGTGGTCAAGCAACGCCGCCTCATTCAGTCCTGAAACGGCCGGCAGTTGTTTGCGGGCGAACGCCACCCAGTCCTCGAGGATCGAGTCGAGGTGTGTGGCAATGAAGTTGGACAAGCGCATGGGCGCATTCTGCGCCCGCAGATCAAGCGACTCTTCAGTCGCACGTCCCAGACAACGGGGCGAAGGGCGCTTCGGCGAGGCTGCGCAAGAAAGTCTCGGCGATCCGGGCGCACGAGCCGTCGGGCACCAGGCCCTGCTCGATCCAGTGGATCGCTCGGCCTGTGTTGTGCATTCAGCGCATGAAATCTCCTCGCGAATCGTTGCCGTGTGGCTCCTCATACGCAACGGGCATTCGCTTGGATCAACCTGACAGCTGCTGGCTCATATCCGACACAGCGGTAGGCGTTCAGGCTGGGAGTGATCCGAGACAGACTGAAGCAACGTAGAAGAGCAGAACCACCCGCAAACAAAGTCGCAGTCACACACACCCCATGAAACTCGCATCACTCGTCCGACGCATAGGACTTACCTTGATGACGATCGGCTTGAGCCAAGGCGCCGCGACTGCAAACGCTTTCGAAAATCGCCCATTGCCAACGGTGGATCAAGTCGACCTCGACCGGTACGTGGGTACGTGGTACGAAATCGCCCTGCTGCCCAATCGTTTCGAGAGCCAATGCGCATCCGACACGCAGGCCCGTTACACCGTCCAAGACGGCGGAATCCAAGTTCTCAACCGCTGCCGCAAGGCTGACGGCAAGGTCGACTCCGCCAAGGGCCGAGCGAAGATTGTGGACAGCAGCAGCAATGCCAAACTCAAAGTCACCTTCTTTTGGCCTTTCTACGGTGACTACTGGATCCTGGCGCTCGATGCCAACTACACCGAAGTCCTGGTGGGCACGCCGGACCGCCGCTACGGCTGGATCCTGGCGCGCCAGCCGGACCTGGCGGAGGCGCGGGTGCAAGCGCTGCTGGAGCGCGCCAGAGAGTTAGGCTTCGACGCGCAGGCCTTCAAACGGGTGCCTCATCTCAAGCCGCTGGACGCCGCACCTTGAGGAGCGGTGCAAAGTCGCTGCCTAGATGCCCTTATTCCAACGCCCACGGAGATCGGCCATGACCCCCACACGCATCGGACGACGAGCCGTGATGGCAGCGATTGGCTGCAGTTTTCTGCCCGCGCGAGGCTGGACAGAACCAGCCGCCAAGATCAGTGGCCCACGGCCGGCACAACGCGAGCTGATGGCCGATGTGCTGATCCTGCAGCAAGCCTACGAGGCGCTTCATCCCGGCCTCTACCGCTACAACACACCAGCGGTCATGCGTGAGGGCTTCGATCGCCTGCGCGAAGAGCTTGCTCGTGTGCCAGACTCGCCGCAATGGCCTGTGCAAGCGTATCTCGCCTACTCCCGTCTGGCCGCCCAAATCCGCTGCGGGCACACCTACGCGAATTTCTACAACCAGTCGCGCAGCATGCAGCAGCTCGTGCTTGAGAAGCCGGGGCGCTTACCCGTCGAATTTCGCTGGCTGGATGGGCGCATGGTCGTCACCAGAGATCTCAGCGAGGACAGCATCTTGCCGCGCGGCACGGAGATTGAAGCAGTCGATGGCGTCCGCTCGGACGAGCTGCTGCAACAGCTCATGACGTACGCGCGCGCCGACGGTGCAAACGATGCCAAGCGCGTGGCCCAACTGGAGGTGCAGGGGCTCGATCGCTACGAGAACTTTGATGTCTACGCAGGGTTGTTGCTCAACCTCGGCACCCATGTCGATTTGACAGTTCGGCCCCCCACGGAGCCTGGCTCGCGAAGCCTTCGAGTCGCCACACTGACGCACGCGCAGCGTCTGGCTTTGCGCAAGGTCGCAGACGACGACGCCCATGCAGGTTGGCGATGGAGCCGCGAAGCGCCGGGCATCGCTCGCCTCACCATGCCGAATTGGGCGCTCTACAACTCGAAATGGAACTGGCGTCAATTCATCCAGGAAGGCTTCGAAGACCTCGCCCGAGAGCCTGCCAGCGCCCTCGTCATTGATCTGCGGGGCAATGAGGGAGGTTTGGATGTCGGCAACGAGATCCTTCCCCACCTCGCCGAGCGTGAATTGGCCATCGAAGTGCCGGCTCGTCTGGTGCGCTATCGCGACGTGCCCGATGCGCTGAATCCGTATCTCGACACCTGGGACAACGCATTCAGGCACTGGGGCGACGACGCCCAGCGCATCAATGAAAGGTTCTACACGCTGCGCTCGGACAAGGAAGTGGCAGGTCAGATCCACATCGTTCCGCGAGGGCCACGGTTTGCAGGGAAAGTATTCGTCCTGATCGGGCCAGACAACAGCTCAGCGACCTTTCAATTCGCGCAAACGGTACGTGCCTCAGGACTTGGCCGCCTCGTGGGCCGCACAACGGGCGGCAACCTGCGCGGCATCAACGGCGGAGCCTTCTTTTTCGTCCACTTGCCGGCCAGCGGCATTGAGATGGACTTGCCATTGATCGGACGATTCCCCAAGGTCGAGCCCGCGGACGCTGGACTGGTTCCGGACGTCGAGGTATCGATTTCGAAGGCCGATCTGGTGCTTGCGAACGACGTTGAAATGCATGCTCTGCGGCAACTGCTCAAGAGCACGCCCTCCCCCACATGAAGCAAGTCGCTGTTCTTGGCGGGAGCGGCTTCGTGGGGCGAGCCCTGTGCAGGCAACTCAGTGCCCGTGGCGACTGGACCGTGACCGTCGTCACACGCAAGGCGCGCAACGCCGCGTCCGTCGCGCCTCTTCGCAACGTCAATGTGCTTGAGACTCCGATAGAGACGGAGGGCGAACTCCAGGTCGCCCTGGAAAGCGTTGACGCAGTCGTGAACCTTGTGGCCGTTTTGCACGGAGACGCCCATCGATTTCGAGCGGTGCACGTCGAGTTGCCGCGCAGGCTCGGAGATGTCCTGCGCAGCGTCGGAGGACACATCCGTCTCGTGCATGTCAGCGCGCTGGGTGTCGACTCCCATCGGCCAAGCCTGTACCTGCAATCCAAAGCGGATGGCGAACAGGTCTTGCGCGACCTTCAGCCGTCCTGTGCAGTGCTGCGACCTTCCGTCATCTATGGTGCGGAGGACAAATTCCTCAACACGTTTGAACGACTTCAGCGTTTCGCCCCCTGCGTGCCGTTGGCGTGCAGCGATGCGTTGTTTCAGCCGGTGTGGGTGGAAGATGTCGCCAGCGCCATCGTCGCCTGCTTGGAGCACGAGCACGCGTCCAGCGGCGTGTTCGAGTGCGCTGGCCCCGAGGTCTTCAGCCTGAAGCAGTTGGTCGAACTGGCGGGGCGAAGAGGCGGCTTCCACCGCCCAGTTCTGCCGCTGCCCCTGCCGCTTGCTAGAGCGCAAGCCTGGCTTCTGGAGCATCTGCCAGGAGAACCGCTCATGTCGAGGGACAACCTGGCATCCATGCAGGTCCCGAACCTGGCCACACCCGGCAGACCCGGACTGCACGATCTGGGCATCACGCCGCGCGCCTTGGGCGAGTTCCTCGCGCATTCCTCGACGACCTCGCCTCCCCCTCCACTCTGAGTCCCTGGCAGGAACAAGCCCTTGTGCTTGTGGAGCAGGCTCTGCCTCCCCATTCATCAGCTCAGCAAGATTGCGCGCAACAAAGACTTCAAGCCCTTCGCTCGGATTGAACTCGGGCTCATGCGCGGATCAACGCACGATCGGGCGCACGTGACTGAAGCCGCCGTCCACCTCCAGGATGGTGCCTGTCACGCGAGCGGACTCGGTACCGAGCAGCCATGCCATGGCAGCCGCTACCGCATCCGGTTGCTGGATGCCCCCCAGCGGGTATTGGCGCTCCGCCGCCTCGCGCATTGCTGGCATCTTCAGCAGACCCGCAGTCATCTCGGTCTCTGTCAATCCCGGCGCGACCGCATTGATGCGAAGGCCAGCAGGCGCGTAGCTCGCAGCGGCGCCCCGCACCATGGCCTCGATGCCGCCCTTGGCAGCTGCAATGCCTTCGTGATTGGAGATGCCAATGCGCGCCGCCACCGAGCTGACGAAAACTGCCGCCCCGCGGCCTTGGGCGCCGCGCAGCGCCTGCGACCAGGCGCGCAGCATCAGCAACGCGCTCATCAGATTGACGCGCAACACATCATCGAGCTGTTCTACAGAAGCGCGGTGTAGCGGACCGATCAGCGTGCTGCCCACGCAATGCGCCAGATGCGACGGCGGCGTACCCCAGGCGTCGCTGCAGGCTTGAACGGCGTGGCTGGCGCCGGCGGGCGTCGAGACGTCTGCCGCCATACGCAAGGCCGCGGGCACCTGCTCCAGGGCCTCGACCTCGCGCCCCACGGCTGCGACAAGCCATCCCGCAGCATGCAAGCGCTTCGCAAGCGCGCGCCCAATGCCGCCGCGCGCACCGGTGATCAGGACAGTGGGTTGGTCCATGGCAATTCCTCCTGGTGACTTGAAGAGACGGGCGCTGACCCGAGGCCCTGGCGCAGGGCCAAGCGCAAGGCAGCAGCCTGGTTCGCAATGGCGGACTGTTCCACCGATGTCATGCGGTCAAGATGGCGCAGTTGAGCCCCCAGCCGGGGGTGTTCACCGAAGCGATCCCGGTGCCGCTGAAGGAAATCCCAATACAGCGTGGTGAATGGGCAAGCCTGCGCGCCCGTCCGCACACCGGGCCGATAGCGGCAGCCAGCACAAAGACGACCGCTGCTCATGCGCTCGATGTACCGACCGCTGGCCACATAAGGTTTGCTGGTCATGCGTCCACCATCGGCATACTGGCTCATGCCCAACGTATTGGGCAGCTCGACCCACTCGACCGCGTCGACGTAAACGGCGAGATACCACTCGTGCACCTGCAACGGTTCAACACCAAGCAGCAGCGCAAACAGGCCCGTGACCATCAAGCGCTGGATGTGATGGGCATAGCCGTGTTGCAGCGTCTGTGACAGCGCGTCGGCCATGCAGGCCATGTCAGTCTCGCCACTCCAGTAGAAGCCCGGCAGCGGCTCGTGTGCATCCAGGGCGTTCAGGGTGGACAAGCGAGGCATCTGGGTCCAGTAAACGCCGCGCACATACTCCCGCCAGCCCAGCAATTGCCGGATGAAACCCTCGACGCTCGCCAAAGGCGCGCGGCCTTCTCGCCATGCAGTCTCGGCGCGAGCCACGACTTCGCGCGGGCTCAGCAGCTTGAGATTGAGCGCAGCCGACAGCTGCGAATGCCACAACCACACCTCGCCGGGCCACAAGGCATCCTGCCAGCGACCGAACGACGCGAGCCGAAAGCCGATGAAGTCATCCAGCGCGGCCAGCGCCTGATTGCGAGTCACCGGCCAGCGAAAAGATGCATCAAGCCGGCCCGGGTGCGCCGGAAATTCTCGCAGCACCAGCTCGATCACTTCCGAAGTGAGAGCGTCCGGCCGATGCGCCAGTGGGGGCACGGCAGCGACAGGGCCTTGCGCCCCGAAAGCTTCTCGATTGTCGACGTCGAAGTTCCAGCGGCCGCCCGCCGGCACGGCGCCATTCATCAGCACGCCGTGTCGGCGCCGCTGCTCGCGGTAAAACGTCTCCATGCGCAGCGTCGGATACCGATGCGCGTGGGCAGCGAACTCGCGCACCGAACAGTAGAAATGACGGTCGTCGCGCACATCGAGCGTCAGACCCAGGTCGGCCGCTGTCCTGCGCAGTTCCTGCAGCACACGCCAGTCGCCCGGCGCCGTGACCACCAACTGTTGAGGCGCCAGCTGCGTGACGGCGCGCGCCAGCTCGCTGCCCAGCCAACCCGTGTTTGCGGGGTCATCCAGCGGCACGTAGTGCACACATCGGCCCGCGGCGCGCAGCGCCACGGCATGGTGACGCATCGCCGCCAGGAACATGGCGATGCGAATGCGGCTTGACCAAACATGGGTGGACTCCTGCCTCACTTCGGCCATCCAGACTGCATCGCATGCAGGGTCGAAGCCGTCGAAGGCGGAGGACTCCAGATCGAGCTGATCCCCCAGGACCAGAACGAGGCGTCGCAATGCCTCAGGCATCGCCGCCGCCTTCCAAATCCGACCTTGCGCGTCCTCTACGGGTGCGGCAGGCTGAAGAGCAGTAGCGCACCTGCTCCCAATTGCGCGCCCAGGCCTTCCTCCAGCTCATGGGGCGGCCGCATCGGGCGCAGTGCTTCGTCGGCAGGTTCGACTTGTTGCCACGGAAGCCGCCCGGCGATGTAGACGCGCGTTTCATTCGGAAAGCCCAGCGTGCTGCGATGGACAACTCGACGCGCTGCTTGTTCAGTCGTTGACCCCTTCCAGCCACGCGTAAGCCGAATGGTTGTGGATAGATTCAAAGTTCTCGGAAGCGACGGTGAAGGCCGCTACCTCGGGCAGCGCCCGCATGCCCAGTGCGACGTCCCGCACCAAGTCCTCAACGAACTTGGGGTGGTCGTAGGCGTACTCCGTGACGTACTTTTCGTCCGGCCGCTTGAGCAAGCCCCAAAGCTGACAGGAGGCCGCGTTCTCTGCCACGGCGATCAAGGCATCCAGACTCAGCGCGCCGCGCAGCTGGGCACCGACAGTGATGATGGAGCGTTGGTTGTGTGCGCCGTAGTCCGATATTTCCTTCGAACACGGGCAGAGGCTGGTGACCGGCACTTCAACCGTCTGGTGCAACGTGCGGTGCTGGCCATCGACTTTCGCCTGCAGCGTCACACCGTAGTCAAGCAAGCTGGACACTCCTGACACGGGCGCCACCTTGCGTCGGAAGTAAGTGGCTTTGACCGTGATGCTGCCTTGAGCAGCCTGCAGCCGCGTCAGCATGCGGTCCAGCATCACGTCGAGGCCTTGCGCATCCAGCGGTGCCTCGTTCTGGTCGAGCACCTCGAGACAACGTGACATGTGTGTGCCCTTCACATGTTCGGGCAGCGCCACGGTCATCTCGACCTCGGCGATGCTGGGTTGCGAGCTGCCATCGGAGTTGCGCAACTGGATCGGGTGGCGTATGCCACGCACGCCGACCTTCTGGATCGGGATTTGTCGGCGGTCGGGCGCCGACTGGATATCGGGCAGTGCGTCGCGCAGGCCGTGCTCGAGCACGCGTTCTGGAGCATTCATCTGATACCTCTTTCGCAAGGAGGGCCGTGTGGCCTGGCTCAGGCCTGTGATCCAGCCCGGACACTTGTACGTACCAAACCAAGTCTTTGGATCACCATTCCCCTCGCCTCACCATGTATCACCCGTCCCGCAAGCATCTCTGGCTTCTCGTGCAGTTCGTTGCGTTCCAAGCCGCCTGGTTTGCGTGCGTGCTGGGCGCCGCACGCGGAACGCCCTGGATCGGCATGGCGGCGGTGGCTCTGGTCTGGGGCGTCCAGACAGCATTCAGTCCGGCGCGTTGCCAAGACATCATCCTTGCCTTGACGGCGGCAGCGCTCGGTCTGCTCTGGGACACGGCGATGCTGAGAACGGGTGTGGTGGTCTATGCATCTCCCGGACCCGTGAGTGACTGGGCTCCGGGCTGGATATTGGCTCTCTGGATACTCCTCTCCACCATCCTGCGGGAGCCGCTGCGCTGGTTGCACGGCCGATCGCTGCTGTCAGCGCTGGTCGGAGGCGTGGGCGGTGCCCTCTCCTATTGGAGCGCCGTACGCCTCGGCGCCGGCACCTTTGACAACCTGTCCCGGGCCCTGCCCGTCTTGGGCGCGGGGTGGGCCATCATCACGCCCGCGCTGACCGAATTCGCGCGATGGCTGGCAGCGCGCCAAATTCGATGTGGAAGAACAGCGAGGTCCTGACCAACGCATGCACGTGGGCACTGCACCGCTGCTGCATAAAGCCGAGGCCCATTGGCCCAACCCGCATCTGCCGATGGCCTCGCCACTGCGAACGGGAAAATGCACAGAATCTGCGCCGACGCTGCGTGTAGGATTTTCTGCATGGCGACCACAAGCACGGCAATGATGAAGGCGGAAGTGCTCGAACATGGCGTACTGAAGGAATGCACCTTCATGCCCGTGGGGCGCACCTGGAACGCGCAGTCCAAATCCTCGCCCATGCAAGACGGAGTTCGGGCTCACGCGGCCTTGTACGTTCGCATCGGCGGCGTCGAGCTCGAGGATGGCGAGCAATACCTCGTCATCCGCGGCGACAACCGCTACACCGTAAAGGTGGAAATGGCCCTCGGCCTGACCAATCATTGCCGCGTCGTCTTGGAATGGCCAGAAGTTGCTCCCTATCCCTCCAAGCCCGTCGCGGTGCAAGATTCAGGCTTTTGGTGATCGGCCAGTTCCGCAGGCGCATCGTGGTTCGCGTGGCAACGGCGCGCCGACGCGCCCATGCCCCCGGCCCTCCACGGATAGTGCTGCGCATGACAGAGGGCGTTCGCGGGCTCAGCAAGCCTGCAAATCTAAACAGCTGCTGAATGACTTGTCATAGCCTGTCCACGCGAACCGCGTCAGCAGGCTACCCCTTCGCCTTGATCGGGAATGCCACCCGCAAGCGCGCGACCAGCGCCTCCAAGGCCAGCGGCTTGTGCATCACATCGAGCCGGGCATCGAGCGCGGACTGCACGTTGTCCGCGTAGCCGGTAACGACGGTCACCGGCAACTCCGGGCGCTCCTTGCGCACCTGGATCGCGAGGGTCACACCGTCCATTTCGCCCGGCATGACCACGTCGGTCAGCAGGAAGCCGATGTCGCGGCCCTGCTCGGCCGAGCGCAGCACCTTCAGGGCCTCCGCCGCATTGACGGCACGCGTGACGCGCAGGCCGAGGTTGGTGATCAGCGAGGTCGTCACGGCCGCCACATCGTCGTTGTCTTCGGCGACCAGCACATGCCCTTCGAACCTGTCCGCCGGTGCGGGCCGCGATCCGTCCGGTGCGTCGGTTTCGGCCGAGGTCACGCCGGCATCGACTGCAGGCAGGACGAGCTTCACCGTCGTGCCCTGCCCGACGACGCTCTCGATCCGCAACTCCCCACCCGCCGCCTCGACGGCGCCGCGCACCTGGTTGAGCCCCAGGCCTGAGCCGGCCCCGGCTTCCTTGGTCGTGAAGAACGGCTCCGTCACGCGCGACAGGATCTCCGGCGGAATCCCCTCGCCCCGGTCGGTCGCGGCGATCACCACGGACCGCACGCCGTTCTCCAGGCTCGCGCCGGCCGTCAGCGCAAAGCTGCCACCGCCCGGCTGGGCGTGCTTCGAATTCACAGAGAGGTTGACGAGGGCCAGCTCCAGCTCGGCGGCATCGACCAGCACCGACGGGGTGTCCGGTTCGACCGTGACGCTCAAGGGGATGCGCGAGCCCAGCGTGGTTCGCAGCAGTTCCTCCAGCTCCGGCAGCCAGGCCTGCAGCTCGACGACCTCCGGCCGCAGCGTCTGCCGGCGGGTGAACGACAGCAGCTGGCGCGTCAGGCGCGTGCCGCTCTGGATCGCGCGGCGCATCGCCGCGTTCTGCGGTTCGGCCGCACGTTCCGGATGGCGGATGTTCTGGATGTGCAGGCTGTTGCTGAGGATGGCCAACAGGTTGTTGAAGTCGTGCGCGACTCCCGCGGTCAGGGTGGCGAGCGTCTGGCGGCGGTGCGCCTCCAGCGCGCTCTTCTCGGTGGCCGCGCGCAGCTCTGTCTGCTCGTGCAATTCCCGCTGCGCGCGCTGCTCGGACTGCACGCGCCGCCGCGCGATGGCCGTCACGGCGATCAGCATGAGCGTGATGGGCAGGGTGATGGCCGTCACGAGCCCCATCGTGCGGACCCAGCCGGCCAGCATCGCCGACTGGCTGAAGCCGACGACAACGTACACCGGCAGGTGCTCGAGGCGGCGGAACGCGCCGATGCGCCGCTCGCCGGTGCTGTTCAAGCGCCCGAAGACCACGCCCGAAGCCTTGCCCTCCTGCACCGCCAGCACCGAAGGCGAGCTCGCCGGGAGGATGGGGGCGCCGTCGGGCAGCGCCGGCCAGCGCGCCAGCACCACGCCGTCCGTGCGGACCAGGGTGATCGATTCCACCTCGGCGTTCTGCGCCACGATGGCGCGGTAGTAGTCACGGAAGTATTCCGGGCTCATCGACACCGCGACGATGCCAGTGAAGGCGCCGTCGGCCGAGGGCCGCCTGTGCGTCAGATTGAACAGCTCGCGGCCCGTCTGGCGGCCCAACAGCACCTCGCTGAAATCAAAACCGCGGTCCGAGGCAGCTTGCCGTTGAAAGTACTGCCGGTCTGCAACCGATACGCCAGGGTCGACAAAGCGGTCGCTCCTGACCAAAGGGATGCCCTGCGCGCTCCAGACATTGACATTGACGACCGCCGGAACGCTCAGCACCATGTCGCTCAATCGCTGGCGGGCATTGTTCTCCTGCGCTTGGATCTGCCGATCATCGCCGCGAGTCAGGGCGGCCACTTCAAGGGCAAGGCGCTCCGCCACGTCGAAGGTCCGCTTCGCATGTTCGTAGATCAGGTCGGCCCGCCGAATGACCGTTTCTCGATTGGCATGAAGCGTGCGGTCATAAGTCCACCAGCCCACGAGGACCAGGGCCGTCGCCGGCACGAGCACGGCAAAAAACAGGGCCGCGCTCAACCAGCGCAGGAGCGGCGTGTCGACATCAATATCAGGGCGTTGCACGCGATGCCGGGTAGCCTCAACACGCGCAATCAAGACGCACGCGACCGTCATCGCCATGGCGAACATCACGGACTTGCGCCCACCCTCGAGATTCAAAATGTCCGGCGGCAAACCGGGGAGAAGAGCCCCGACAAGACACACGACGGTCGCCACCGCGCCAGCGGAAGCGCCCCACATCAGCGCGCAGAACAAGGCCACGGGCGCAGCGATCACGAACGGCAGTTCATCACCCAGCGCTGGCTGAAGGAAGGCGCGCAGCGCGACCGCCAGGGCGGCAGCCGTCGCCGAAGCCAGCCATGGCGCCGCGGGCATATTCGCGAGATGAAACCGCCGGGTAGGGTTGAAGGTGCGATTGAGGCGCATGGAGAAGTTGGAGGCTCAACGCAAAACACCAAAGCGGCTGCATCCTACGTCACCGTCGCTCGATTCCGCGTACAACACAGGCCTCAATCCGCTGTGGGGGCAGAAATGCGGCTTTCAACAGCTCGTCAATTTGACCTTCGCTAAAAGGGCCGCATCATCAGTCTATGGGTTGCGCCTCGAAGCACCGGTTGGTCATGGGCGGCACTGATCGATGGCTCCGAGGGGATGGAAAGCGTCGACTCGGAAATTCCATCGATGGAATTGGCATTTGCCAATGGACTGGCCTCGGTCGAAGAGCACCTCGACTCCTGCCCGGCTCGCACCGGATTCCCAAACCGCTCCTTCTGCGAATGCGGCGGTGACTGTAGCGTCTGATTGGGCCAAGTGTGGCGCAGCCGTGTCCACTCCCGATGCTTTGACCAAGGAAGCGGCGCGTGCGGTTGACCGGGCAGCGCCCTGCTGGAAAGCCCAAGATGACAACAGAGAGGAGTTCCAGGCCCCTCGTCGACAGTAGCAGTACTGGCCAAGGGCGGCAGGCGCTTGCGAATTCTGGCGGCGCCGCAGTCAATACGCTCTGAGCATCTGCAATCATCAGTTGCGGCTTTGCAGACCCCAAAGTCCAAGTGCTAGGCATTGGATGCAAATCGCTCCAATGCGCAATCGGCGACGCAATCGTCGTGATACCTTATTGGCTGGAGATTGCACGAGATAAATTTATGCCAAACATTGCAACTGCGCTCAAAGAAGAGATCACTCGCCTGGCTCGCAAGGAATTGCGCACTGAAGCCGCGGAACTCAAGAAGACGGCGGCTTCGCACCGCTCCGAGATTGCTGCACTCAAGCGTCGGGTCGCGGATCTGGAAAAGGCCCTCAAGGGCGTTCTTCGGCAGAGCGAGCGCGCGCAGGCGAAGACGGCTGCGGCGGCCACCGTAGACCCGTCAGACGAGAACGGCTTTCGTTTTCGTGCAGGTGGCCTGGCCAGCAACCGTCAAAGATTGGGACTGTCTGCCGCGGACCTCGGTCTCTTGGTCGGAACCACAGGTCAGTCGATCTATGCCTGGGAGCAAGGTCGCGCAAAACCCCGAGCCAAAAATCTCGCCGCCATTGCAGCGCTTCGCGGGCTGGGGAAGAAGGAGGTCGCTGCGAAGCTGGAGGCGCTGAAGCAGGCGTCGTAAGAGGAACCGATGCGCTGCGGCAAACGCAGCAGCGTTCGCACCGCGAAGCCAGCAAGGCCCTCAGCCGCTGCGAAGCCTGTCCAGGCGCGATTCCATGATCGTGCAGTACCGACTGAATCGCTCCCACTGGCCTTTGGTGGCCGCTCGCATGTCAGCGTGAAGTTGCGTGCGTTCGAGCAGCACATACCAATCGTCATAGTCCAAGTCAGTCTGCGCGACTGCGCGCACGAGGAATTTCAATTCCTCCTCGATTTGTTCGGACGTCCAGGGCTGAGCGGGGAGCCATGTACTCATGTTTGCAATTTCGGGCCAGGCGTATTGCAAGGTCGGAACGGCCGCTGTAAGCAGCTCCTGCCATGCGTGCTCTTCAGAGGTTGAAGTGCACTTGCTGTGGAGCTCGCATTGCTTCTGATCCTGCAAGACCCTTGCACCTTCTGAGCAAGGTTATATCAAAGCGATCGCTCCACCTCTTGCACGCCATCGGCGCCCCACCTGCCCGAACTAGCAGGAAGCGAGCGGTTAGCAGCATCAGGCGCGCTCACGGAGCAGATTGCCGATCGGCACGACGTCCTGGCCCTCCCCGCCTTTTAAAACCCGAGACCTGCGAGTGGGCTGAGCCGAAGGCACCGACCTGGACCGGATGTGCGCTGCCCGCTCCGGGCCCCAACAGGAGAAGGACCCAAGCCTCCCCTCGGCAGACAGAGTCAGCCAGCAAGATGTCCGACAAATGTACCGATGCCGCAGGTGATGGCCATCGCAAGCGCACTCCAGAACGTGACGCGGACGACGCTGGGCAAGAGCTTGGCGCCGCCCATCACCGCAGCCAAGGCGCCAAGCACGGCGAGTGCAAAGAGTGCGGTGACAGCGGCTACGGCGACTACTTGCGGTCCCTGGTACAGGCTGACCACGACCAAGGGCAGCAATGCGCCCGCAGCGAAACTCAATGCCGAAGCGACGGCCGCTTGAAGGGGGCGCGCAGTTGCAATCTCGGAGATGCCCAACTCGTCGCGAGCGTGCGCGCCAAGCGCGTCATGGTTCATCAATTTTTGGGCGACCTGCCGGGCCAAAGCCAGATCCAGACCCCGACGGACATAGATCGCGGCCAGCTCGCGCTCCTCGCCCGCAGCGTCCCTAGCGAGCTCGGCCCGTTCTTCGTTCAAGGCCGCAGCTTCCGTGTCCGCCTGGGAGGAAACGGAAACGTATTCCCCTGTCGCCATCGACATCGAGCCCGAGACCAATCCAGCAATGGCGGCGACCAAGATGCTGCCATGGGTCGCGTTCGCGGCAGCCACGCCAATGACCAGGCTGGTCGTCGACACGATGCCGTCATTTGCTCCCAGCACGGCGGCGCGCAACCAGCCGATATTCTTGATCTTGTGGGATTCCTTCATGGTCACGCAGGCTCTCTCTGTCAAGCAGCGCCCTAAAGCGCGGCGCGCAAGGATGCCACGACTGGCGAGCTGGCGCCCCGTCCGGGCTGCCTGTAACGAAATGGCAAGTTGCTGTCACTGCTGAGCGGTTCGCCTTCCCAAGCTGGACCACGGCCGCGGGCATCTACATTTTGTAGGGTCCGCGCTCGTCCCGAGCGAAGCGAGGCTTCAGCTTCCTGACCAGGGTAGCGGGCCGACCTTGACCTCCCAGATGCCCAGCATCAGCATCGCAAACCCCAGCCCGATGCAGGCAGCGAATAAGCGGCGCGCGGCCGCACGGCGCCTCTCGACAGCCCTGCTGGCATAGGTGGTCCGCGCTGAAACCACACCGCCGTCCTGGACCAAGTACTGTGTGCCAGCCCCGGAGGCCGGTGAGCGTCGCGGGCGAATCGCAAGAGTGCCGACCAAGAGCAACAGCGCGCCCACGCTGACCAGGGGATTTGCAAGCAGGGATTGAAGAGTGTCCATTGCAGAATCACGTTCTCAATGCCTCGCGCTGACCACTGCTCCGCAGCGGTCAGCGCGAGGCGGTCGGAGCTTGCGAACATCGGGCCGATAAGAGGCTCAAAGCAAAGGGAGCCCAATCGAGGACTTTACGGCGCAGAGGCGAATAGGACTCCGGGCGACCCTGAAACCCCTACTGGAAGCGTCAGATCATGGAAGAAGAATCAGTCAGGCGCGCACAGGTGCGTACTTCCGCGGAACTCGTGGCGCTGCACGAGTCCTTCGAATACAGCATCAGAGCGCTGGCGTTGGCGCTGGACGGTTGCAGCGACGCACGAGGGCAGTTGGTGTCGGCGCTGGAAGCTTCTGCGCGCCAGTTCCGAAGCGGCCGGCTCTGCCTGGCAGTAACCCAAGGCTTGGATCGGGAACTTGCAGGCATGGCAAATGCGGCTTACCGCGACAGCATTGCACGCAGCATGGAGAGACTGATTGAAGCTGTGCAGCGCGCGGGAGCGTAGCTAGCAGCGCTGCCCAGGCGACCATTTGTCGGGCTCACTGTTCGGGAAGCTGTACGTGATCGACAACGGCAACTTGCTGTTTTGCGGCAAAGTCAAACACACCACGCGACCCGAGCCCCGCTCTTCGAACAGGAGGTACTGCATCTGCCCGTATCCCAGCAGCGTGCCGGATTGGGTCACCCGCGCCGCTCCAAACGTCCGTTCCAAGTCGGCTTGGGTCATGCTGCGAAGTTCGGCCATGCTCCTCTTGAGGGAGAACACGGTCAGGTCAACCCTGAAGAGCGAGGGCGGACGCGTCCCATTGCGGCGGAACTGGAAGGTCGGGATCGAGAGGCTTTCGCCATTTCCCACCTGAAATCGCCGCAGGCTTTCCTTCACGTCTTGGTCCGAAGGTCTCAGGACAAAACCATTCAGCGAGGGCCTGTCGGCAGGCGCTGCCGGCAAATCCGACTGAAGCCATTGAAACCTTTGCGGGAACTTGGCCTTGACCTCGTCAACGGAACTGTCCTCCAGCAACGCGTTCCACAAGACTCGCCGGGGCGCGCGAGGTTCCCCCTCCGCCGCAGCCTCCACCAGGATCAGCATCACCAGCAGGCATTGAAGGCAAGCCCAAGCCCGCCAGCTGGGCAGCCCTAATTTCAGACTTACTCGTCGCATCGGCAGTCTTTCGTTGCTGACGACCCATGCTACCGCGCGATCAAACGGTCTGCCGCGAGCGCGACTCGAAGAGGCTCGGCTTCTCATTCTGGGCACCGTCTATTGCGCAACCGACCGGCAGACCCCCTTTACTATCCAGGCATGGCCAAAGCCTCCCGTGCCCTGGCGGAGTTGCCCGCCGACACCGTCGCCGCGCTCGAAAAGCTCGGCGCTGATTTGGCCGCTGCACGGCGGCTGCGCAAGGAGTCCGTCACGAAATGGGCCCAACGAATGCGCGTCTCCAAGGGGACGCTGCAACGCCTAGAAGCAGGCGATCCGACCGTCGGCATCGGGATCGTCGCGACCGCCCTGCACCTGCTTGGCAGAGACGGTGAGTTGGCCAAACTGGTGACGCCGGCGTCCGAAGTCAGACGCCCTTCCCACCCTACAACTTGGACAGACTCGCGGGCCAATGATTGAAGGCGATCCGGAATCAGGCAGTCACGTGATCGAAGATTGAAGGCTTGGAGGCTTGGAGGACTATCGATTGTTGAAGGGCCAACCCGTGGCGAAGCTGACCTTGCCCCGTACGGGAAATATTCGGGGATAGATGCCTTCGCTCGGTAATGTCCCGTTTCGAATGCCGATGAGCGTCGCCTGGAGCGCGACGAGATCGTCCCGTGGAGTTCGGGTGCCTGAACCAGCTCTGCAGGATCTTCCATGTGCGCGCAGAAGATCCGTACGTCGGCAGGCAGAAGCTTCAACAGGCGAACCGTCATTTCCGGGTAGGCGCTTCGACTCGCCCCCGGCAAGAAGGCATGTGGATGGCCCGGATAGATGAAGTCCCCTGCAAACAGTTGATGCCGCTGCTCGTCCAGCAGAGCGACGCTGCTCGGCGTGTGTCCCGGCGCAGCCAGCACACGCAGACGTCGTCCGCCGAGATGAAGGACCGAGTCCGGCGCCCACCATTCATTGACTGAAAACGTCTTCCTTGGCAGGCGATCTGCAAATCCAAGAAACCCATAACGCGTCAGCGACAGTGGCCGGTCCGGCGCGCGCGCTCGCAGACCGACCGCGGATTTCCGTAGAAATTCAGAAGCGCTCCATTATCAAACCTTCCGGCTGAAAGAAGAAAACCTACAAATTGCCTGCGGCCTGGCTAACGAAGTCTGTTTCAAAATGGTAGGAAATTCTTCCTGTTGAGGCGCGTTGTGCAGGCAGGCAACCCCTGGCGTTGTGCCCTGCATCTGGAACAGCACCGATCGATGGCAGTCGGGACGAAGCGTCTGCTTGCCAACTGAATTTTTTCGGTATCTTGGCCGTAGCGCCGAAAAGAAGCATGGCAGCGAAGGTTCAATGAACCGGGCGCGCCCAGCGATTCGGCCTGGAACCCTTGCGGGCAGACTTGGCTGGCCAGCGGGGGCCTCGTTGCAAAAGCTGAGTGCCTGCTCCTTGGAGTTGAGCCAAATCACGAAGAGCGACGACAGGATGCGGAAATGCGCCTCACATGAAGACCCGGCCCTTGCCGGCGCGCTTGCCGCGAAGCATCACATGGTCCGCTCGGGCGATCAGTTCCTGGGCTCCGCCGCATTCGTCATAGGGCGCAATTGCAACGCCGATGGTCGCGCTCACCGTCACCCGTGCGCCTGATTCCAGCGTCATAGGCTCCTCGATCGAGGCAATCACGCGGTCAAGCACAGGCTCCCATTCGTCCTTGTCAATGCAAGTCAATACAAGGGCAAACTCGTCGCCGCCCAAGCGAGCCGCCGTATCGGATGGTCGGATAGCCGCCGCCAGCCGGTGGGCAACCGTCTTGAGCAAATGATCTCCGGCCGCGTGACCATGTTCGTCGTTCACTGGCTTGAACCCGTCCAGATCCAGATAGCAGACCGCTGTCTGCTTCTGCTGACGTCGAGCGACGCCGAGCGCCTGGCTCAGCCGGTCGTGCAGAAGCACCCGGTTGGGCAGCTGTGTCAACGCATCGTGAGAAGCGGCATGCAAGAGGCCTTCTTGCGCTTGCTTCGTAGCGGTGATGTCCACGAGCATCACGAAAACTTCGGTATCGGAGAACGGCACAGCGCCGAAGTCGATCCACACAAGATCGCCACCTTTGCTGCGCATGCGCAGCTGAGATCGGTAGTAGCCGGTCTCTTGAAGCGCGTGATAGCCCTCCACGCCGACCTGACGATAACCGGCATCATCCCAGTAGACGTTACGCACTGATTGTCCTTGCAGCTCGCCTTGGCCATAGCCCAGGATGCGCTCTAGCGCACGATTGCGCCAAGTGATCGTGCGGTCTTCAATCTTGGCCATGCCGATAAGGTCCGTGTCCAGCATGGCCGCTTGCTCACGCATCAATTGACGCTGTTGGGTCACGTCGCGCGCTGACGAGAAGACGAGGAGCTGCCCGGCAATGTTGGTGACACTCAACTGCAGCTCGACATCAATGATCCGCCCATCGTCGCGACGGTGCTGAACGTCCACCCGTTGGCGGTCCCCCGGCTTGACCTTGGCAAGCCATGCGTCGATCGCCGCCTGATCCTGATTGACGTCCCAACTGGAGATGTGTCTTCCCAGCAGCTTGTCGCGCGAGGAATGAAGCATGTCGGCGAATGAGTCGCTCAACTCCACAAGATGCCCCGTGCCATCGACAATGTGAATGCCGTCCCCCGCGGTTCTCAACAACACTTGAATTCGTTTGCCCTGATCCGCCAGCTGCTGCATGACGGATTCCAATCGACTCTGGGCGCGCCGACTCCCCCAGGAGCCGGCGACAACGAGCAACCAAGCAAGGCCGGCCAGGAGCGTGGCAATCCAAAGCTGATCTCGCCAAGGCTTGAAGATCCGCTCATTACTAACACCTGCAAGTACGACGAAGGGAGTTCCCTTCAACGTGCGGAAGGCAGTGGTCCGCTCCTCTCCGTCGACCGCAGTTCGCGAAACGAACTGGCCACCTTGAGCAGATGAAGCGAGGGCACTGATGTATTGCGCAGACACGGACGCGTCGCCGGGCTCCCCTTGGAATGTGCTCCCGGGCGAGTAGCGTGCGATGAGCTGATGATCAGACCGCCTCAGCGTGATCGCGTCCCGCGGTTCGAGCCTGTATTGCTGGAACATGCGCCTGAAATGCTCCGTGTCGATGCTCACGTACACGAGTCCGGCGAAGCGGCCGTCCACCTGCACGCGATGCATGAATGTGATGACCCAGTGACCAGACACACGCGACTTCAGCGGCCCGCCGATCAGCGTCGTGGGCTTCGACTGCTGCTTCAATGTTCGGAAGTAGTCGCGATCGGAAACGTCAGGCGGCGCGCCGCTTGGCAAGTCGGTGCCCCATCTGACACGACCGTGAGCGTCGGCAAGCCGAAATGCCTCGATATCGTTGAGCAGAGCGAAACGGGCGTGCAGGATGTCATCGAGTGTCGCGTCAGGTGGTGGCTTTGGACTTGCGAGCAGGCGATCAAGCTCGGAAACGGTCGCCTGCAGTACACCGTCTATCCGATCGATCTCGCTTTGAATGCTCAGCTGCGCCGCTGCAGCGAGACCGTCAGCCGCATTCTGCGCATCGTTTTGGAACTCGCGATAGGAACGGTCAAGCACAAGCCAGACCAAGGCGCTCAACAGCAAGGCCACAGTGGCGTTAACGCCGAAGAGCCATCTCGTCGTATTCCGCCGCCGTGCGGCAGCGCCATCGACAAATGCTTGCGGATCGCTGAGCGGCATATCGAAGGATGTCTCCGCGAGCGGCGGGCCGACGCGTCAGGCGCTCGCCGTGCCCACCCTGCTCTTCTTCTTTGGCTCCCCGGTTGAGTCTACAGGGGCCTATCGTTCGGTCAACCGACCTTGCATACCTGTGTCGTACCGGCCCGACTCGCCTGCATCAACGCCGTTGCCCACCTGATAGTTCGCGTGATCAATCAGCGTCCCGGTTGAGGCGTCCGGAGAGCGAGGCATGGGTGCATTGAGGTCCAGAAAGACCCATCGCGGCCCTTCCCGGGTCTTGCGTCGTCACAGCCGACAAGCAGCATGAGGGTACGGTCACGCGTACAGCCATGCCGCTGCGTTTCAGAACTCAGGAGGCGAGGTGCATTCGTCGCGCACCATGCAGGGTACGGCGCAACGTGTGATTGGCATTCGTTAGAAGGCGCCCCAGCGCCGAGGCATAAACGCAAAGCCCCACCTTTTCTGAACGAGTGATAAGCAATGAGCCGAGTGGCCAAGCCCTAGGGCGCTTGAGCTCTCCCTGCCAACGCTGCATCCGCCCAACGAGATCGGCTGCTTGCCACAGTGGACAGTCGCTTGTGAGAAGAATCCTCGCGGTTTGCCTGAAACGAACGGCGACGCCCGCTACACGCAGGACGCGCCCGAGGGGAACCGCGTGCCCGGCGCCGTGAACCGCGTCGCCTCGCTCGGCGTGACCTGGGCCGACCCGCGCTCGCCGTGGTCAGGCCAGTTCCAGCTCCGCCATTTCGGCCCGCGCGACCCGATCTAGGACGGCTCGCAGCGCTCCCGCGCCACCACGCTGGCTTACGTCCGCGCGAGCTGGCAGGCCAGCTCGCGGCTGAAGCTGAGCCTGGACGTCTTCAACTTGTTCAACAGCCGGGCCAGCGATGTGGACTACGCCTACGAATCGCAGCTGAGAACCGAATCCGCGCCGGTGGCGGATCGGCACTTCCATCCGGTAGAGCCGCGCAGCTTCAGGCTGACGCTCGCCATGGCCTTGCGCTGATCGAGTGCCGGTTCAGGGACGGGTCAGGTCCTCGATCAGCTACTCGAGAATTTAAAGGGAGACCGGCTTGACCATGTGCGCGTCGAAGCCCGCGGCTGCGGTCTGCGCCTTGTCCCCGTCGGCAAATCGATCGTCAAACTACCTATCGGCCTGATTCGTCGCCCTGGAATCGTCTTGCAATTGCGCTCGCAAGACCCTGATTTCATCGATGAGATCGACCACGAGAGCAGCAAGTTCCTGGTTGGCGTCGAAGTCCTGTTCAACGGCAAGCAATCGGCGCGCGCGTTCCAGCTGTTCGCTGCCGAAGCGACTCGCCAGCCCATCGCACGTGCCGCAGATCAGCAGTCCCGCGGTCAGACGCGCATGCAGCCATTCTTCGCTGACGCCGCAGGCGCGGGCAAGCTCCTCGTGGGTCAGCGGATGTTCATCCACCAGGACGCCGACGAGTATCGATGTTTCGTCCATGCGTATCCCCTCCTGCATCAGTCCTGGCCGCTCGGCCTGGGGTTGAAGCGCGAGCCCAGCGCTGCTTCCATCGTCTGGTAGACCGCGGTGGCACCCGGCAATGTGGAAGGCGGTAGCACCACCTGGACTTCGAGCAGCAGGTCGCCTGCCAGCCCATCGGCTCGGCCGCGCCCCTTGAGCCGCAGGCGCTTGCCATGCGGCGTATCCGGCGGCACGGCAACTCGCACCGGGCCTGCGGGAGTGGCTGTCGTGATTTCAGAGCCCAGGGCGGCCTCCCAGGGCGCCAAGGGCAATGTGCCCTGCACATCGGGGTTCGGCTCCGCGGGGGAAGCAGGCTTGAACTGGATCTCGACATACAGGTCGCCCGCGTCCGCCCCACCTCGGCCCGCCGAACCTTGCCCCGACAGCCGAATGTGCTGACCTGCCTTGATGCCTTTGGGGATCTGAACCTGCACCTGACGGGGCAACACCGCTCGATACCCATGTTCGTCGGAGGCCAGCCGGCGCATCGTGACCGAGCGGACAGCGCCCTCGAGAGCGTCCTGCGGATCGATGGCCAGGGCGACGTGTTCGTCTGCACCGCGCTCGTGTTGTACCGCTGGCTGCTCCGGCTTCGACGCGCGGCCGAACATGCTGGTGAAGAAGTCGGTGAAGTTCTGCCCCTTGCTTCCCGCCGTGGGCGTGCCTTCGAATTGGAAACCTTGCTTCCAGTCAGCGGGCAGATCGGACGAATCCGTCGCCCCGGCATCTGCAGCAGCCGGCGTCTGAGAAGCCATCGCGCGGCGGTGCCGACGTCGCACGCCGTCGTAGGCCTTGCGGCGCTCAACGTCCGACAGCACCTCATACGCCTCGTTGATCTTGAGCATCGAAGCGTGCGATTCGGCGCTTGGATGCAGATCAGGGTGATGCAGGCGCGCCAGACGTCGATAGGCCGGCTTGACCGCGAGTGGATCGGCGTCGGGCGCCAGGCCCAAGATGGCGTAGTAGTCCTCGAATCGCATCGCTGTCTCTCCGTTGCATCGAGCGCAGGCTAAGCCCGCGTGGCAACAAAAAACGATCCGGACGCGCGAAAACGAAGTTGGCCGGGTAAGCCGCGGCGTGCCCTCCGACAATTATCTTGTAGGAAATATCCGAGGCTCACGTAGGAGAAGACGCCGCGAATATTAAGAATTGAAAACGACACGAACAGCAGTTATGTAGGATATTGCCTACGCATTCCACTCGTCTCGTCACATTTTGTGTCGGCGCAATTTACAGCACGCCCCATCTGGCGCATTTCAGAAAATACATTAAAAGCTTTTATCCATTCACAAGCTATTGATTTATAAACAAACTCATCTCCACACCCAAGACACTAAAATTAATGGCATCAATATTGCAATCGGCGACTCGGTCTATCCACCATTCCTAGGAGACAACCGCATGAATCGCCTTGCCAAGATCGGACTTCTGTCCTTTGCATTCGCAGCGGCAGCTGCCAGCGCCGATACCGTGGACCCTTCCGCAAACATGTTCGGCGCGCAGCCGGGCATGTGTTTCGGCAGCCCCAGCTGCAGCATTTCCAATTCAGATGTTTCATACGCGCAGAACGCAGCCGGCACGCTCACCCTGGGGCTGACCGTGCACCAGCGCTTTGCCGGCGGCATGCTCTGGGGAACGACGGTCACGAACGATGGCGCGGGCACCTTCTCCACCGGCGCCGGCGGCAGCCCGGCGTTTTCCGGGGACACCAACCAGAACAACGCCGGCTGGAACTTCGCCTTCGCCGTCATCGGCAGTGCGGTGAGCGACTACACGTACCGCCTGCTGGCGGACTTCGATCCGGCCGCGAACAACCAGGCCACCTTCGACATCAGTTCGGTGCTTTCGCAAGCCGACAGCCAACTGGTCGCCGGCACCTTCCAGAATTCCGAGAACCTGGGCTTCTTCACGCCGGCCGGTGACTCGTTCGACCCGAACGTGTCGGGCCAGTACAGCTTCCTCCTGCAAGCCCTGGACGACACGGGCGCCGTGGTGGCCCAGGCCGCCATCAACGTGGACGTGATGGCCGTGCCGGAGCCGGCTTCCCTGGCGCTGGTGGGCATCGCCCTCATCGGCGCAGCGGGCGCAAGCCGCCGTCGCAGCAGGAAGTGATCCGCGGTTCGGGGGCCACGGGCTCCTGAATCGCTGGGCCCTTCACGGGCCCGCCATCTCGGCCATCCGCGCGGGGCCCAGTTCCTCGTCGCGGAACTCCCGCGCGATCCCGATGATCTGCGTTTCAATGCGCAGGAACGCGTCCAGGACGGCGGGATCGAAGGTCGTGCCGCGCATGGCCCGCATCATCGCGATCGAATCGGCGTGCGTGAACGGCTCCTTGTAGCAGCGCCGACTGATCAGCGCGTCATAGATGTCCGCGGCGGCCATGATGCGGCCGGACAAGGGGATGTCGTGGCCGGCAAGCCCCGCGGGATAGCCGCTGCCGTCCCATTTCTCGTGATGCGAGCCGGCAATCTCGGCTGCGATCACGAGGAAGTTGTCGCCTTCAATGCTCTTGGCCGTGCTGAAGATGATCTGCCGGCCGAACTCCGCGTGCTTCTTCATGATCGTCATCTCGTCCACGGTCAGCGGGCCGGGCTTGAGGAGGATGCCGTCGGGCACACCGACCTTGCCGATGTCGTGCAAGGGCGCCGACAGAAACAGCAGCTTGATGAATTCTTCCGTCAGGATCTCGCTGTAATGCCCCGCGCGCTTGAGCTCCTCGGCAATTGCGCGCACGTAGTTCTGGGTCCGCTTGATGTGGGCGCCGGTTTCCGGATCGCGGGTCTCGGCCACGGCGGCCATCGATTCGATCGTGACCTGGCGCGCGTTCTCGAGCTTGCGCCGCCACCGGCGCGCACGGCGCGTTTCCGCGGCAACGCGCAGTACGAAGTACGCGCAGACCAGCACGCCGACGACGGCCAGCGGCGCTCCTGCGGGCACCAGCAGCGCCGCGCGAGAGAACAGCACGGCGCTCGCGCCCAGAGTCGCCAACCCCGCCAGCGCGCTGAGGCTGACAAAGCCGAACGTGCCCAGGCCCGCGATGAACGCGGCGGACAGCAGCGCGCCCATGAGCACGCAGACGCCGAGAACGGCTGCAGTGCTCCACGCCGGGTCCCCGACCACGCGGTCCCGCAGGATCGCCTCGGACATCGCCGCATGGGTCTTGAGCCCGGGAAAGCGTTCGTCGACCGCCGTCTCATGGAGGTCGTTGAGGCCCGCCGCTGAACTGCCGATGTACACCACCTTGCCGCGCAGGCTCTGCGGGTCGACGGTGCCGTTCAGCACATCGACCGCGGACAGCGAGGCGTAGCCCGAGGGCGGCGCATCCAGCCGCAGCAAGGCGTTGCCGGCGGCGTCGATCGGCACGCGGTGTGCGCCGATGCGCAGGGCCAGACCGGAGGCGTCCGACTCGAGGGTGCCTGAACTGACCTTCAACGCCCGCATCGTCGCGGCCAGCGCCAGGCTCGGATAGACGACGCCGGCATGGCGGATCAGCATCGGCATGCGCCGCAAGACGCCGTCTGCATCGGGACGCACGTTCGTGAAGCCGGTCGAGCGCATCCGCGCGGCGATGGGCTCGGCGTTCGTCATCATGCCCGGCGCGTCCGGGAGGTCGAGCAGGTCCAGCCGCCCGTCGAAGCCCACGCCGGGCCGGGGCTGGACCGGATTGCGGGTGCTGTGGTCGAAATAGAAATACGTGGCGCCGACCACGCCCGCGCGCGCCGCCACCTCGCCCAGGAAGCCGTCGTTGTCCTGCATGCCGTCAGGCAGGCCGTTGAAACTCAGGTCGAGTCCGAAGTCGCGCTTGTAGGCCTGCTGGATGTTGGCCAGAGAGACGCGGTCGCTTTCCGGAAATCCGATGTCGAGCCCGATCGCGGCGGGCTGCTGCGCGGCGATGCGTTCGATCAGCGTCGCGACCCGGTAGCGCGGCCAGGGCCACTGGCCCACGGCGGCAAGGCTCACCTCGTCGATGTCGACGACCACTGCCTCGTGAACCGTGGCCGGGACGGCGAAGCGGCGTTGGAAGGTGTCGAGCAGCAGCGCGTCGAGGGGCGCAATCGGGGCGAGCCGCCCGAGCCCGGCGGCACCGATCGACAGGGCGACTGCGATGGCCGCGATGAAGAGGCCCGCAGCCTGGCCGAGCGTCAGGTCCTGCGCGAGCGCCCGCCCCCAGCCGAGCGGCTTCAAGGGCTGCATCGGCGCCCCCGGCGCGGCCCCGCTCAAAGGATCACCACCTCGGCGCGCCGGTTGCGCGGCTCGGGGTTGCGTCCCGTGTTGGGCACCAGCGGCGCGCGATCGCCGAAGTACTGGACTTCGATCTGATTGAACTCGGGATCGCTCCTGCGCAGGAGCTCGGCAACGGCCTGGGCCCGCACCTTGGAGAGCTGTTCGTTGTGCTCCTCGGCGCCGCTGGCGTCGGCGTGCCCGTAGACCGTGATCTCCGTCGGCTTGCGTGCCTTCGCAGCCTTGATCATCTCGGGCACCATGGACCTGGATTTCTCCGTCAGCGTGACGCTGTCGAACACGAAGTAGAGCGTGAAGCTCACCGGCTTCTCCGGCTGGGCCTTCAGCAGAGCCGCGAAGCTCTTGTCGATGGCGGCCTGTTCTCGCGGCTCGGCCTGCGACGGCTTGGCGTCACCGGCCGGCACGGTCACCGCGTCGAACGCGCGGTCGATCCGCTGATGGTTCTCGCCGCCGCTCACGACCACCGCGCCGACATGGCCGTCCTCATCCGGGAGCAGCACGACGGTCGTCCGCGGCCCGCTGGCGCAGCCCGCCAACACGGCACTCGTCGCGATGGCCCAGCCGAACAGCGCGCGCCGCAGCCATGGCCGGCCAACACGGCTTCTCATCACTGCGCTTCGACGATGAAGCGGGTGCCGCGCACACCGACGGTGGCGGTGGGCGTGTCCACCTTGACGGACTCGGGCGAGAGCTTGCCGATCTTGCCCGATGAGTAGATGGCCGAGCCCTTGGCCAGGTAGACCGAGAAGGCGTACTTCGCTTCCTTCGGCTCGAACACGTAGTCGCGCACCTTGATGTCGCTGCTCGCGCCCAGCGTGAGCAGCGTGCCGTCCTTGAACGTGATCCCGGCGGTGGCGCCGGCCTCCGACATCAGACGGTCCGCGATGAACAGCTGCATGCCCGGCAAGGCCGGGAGCGAGGCGTCCCCGCGCAGCACATGGACGTGGCCCGTGACGCTCTTGAACAAGGCCACGTGCTCATCGGCGGCGAACGCGGATGCCGCACCGCTGCACAACAGGACCACTCCCAGGACCTTGGCCAGACGATTGCTCTTGCTCATCGAGTCTCTCCCTTCGTGTTGAACGTGCGCGACGCTGCGGATCGATTGGAACTGGGAAGCGCAAACACGCGGTCATGACCCGAGGGCGCGGAGCGACAAACTTCACACGCAGGAGCGATATGGCGCGCCGATCTCAACGCGTCTTGTGAGGTGGAAGACACGCTCACGCCGATCCTGTAGGCGCACTCCTACGGCCGCTGTTCATGCGGCGCCCGGTAGACGCGCTAGCAGCTTGTCGACGGTGACCGGATAGTCGCGGACCCGCACGCCGGTGGCGTTGTGGATCGCATTGGCGATCGCCGCGCCCACGCCGCAAAGGCCGAGCTCGCCCACGCCCTTGGCCTTCATCGGCGAGATCAGCGGGTCGGTCTCCTCCAGGAAGATCACCTCTTGATGCGGAATGTCGGCGTGCACCGGCACCTCGTAGCCGGCCAGGTCGTGGTTGATGAACAGGCCGTGGCGCGTGTCCACGTTCAGGTCTTCCATCAGCGCGGCGCCGACGCCCATCGTCATCGCGCCGATCACCTGGCTGCGCGCCGACTTCGGATTGAGGATGCGGCCCGCCGAGCACGCGGCGAGCATGCGTCGCACGCGCACCTCGCCCGTGAACGCGTCGACACCGACCTCCACGAAGTGGGCGGCGAACGTGCCTTGCTGCGTCTGCTTGTTGAGCTCGCCGTATTCCATCAGGTCCTCGGCCACGAGTTCGCCGTCCTTCGCGGCCTCGCCCAGCGGCACGCTGCGGCCGGCGCCCGTGACCTTGCCGTCCGCGAAGCTGGCGGTGGCCGGATCGAGGCCGAGCTTCTTCGCCACGGCTTCACGCAGCTTCGTGCAGGCCGCGTAGAGGCCGGCGGTGGAGCTGGCCGCGCCCCACTGGCCGCCGGAACCCGACGAGACGGGGAACTTCGAATCGCCCAGGCGCACGGTGACCTGATCGACCGGCACGCCCAGCATCTCGGCGGCCGTCTGCGCGAGGATCGTGTAGCTGCCCGTGCCGATGTCGGTCATGTCGGTCTCGATCGTCAGGCGCCCGCGCGCATCCAGCCGCACGCGCGCGGCCGACTTCGTGATCGGCGCGCCGCGGTACGCCGCCGCCATGCCGAAGCCGATCAGCCAGTTGCCGTCGCGGGTGGTGCCAGGCTTGGCCGAACGCTTGCTCCAGCCGAAACGCTCGGCGCCGAGCTTCAGGCACTCGACCAGATGCCGCTGAGAGAACGCCTTGGGCTTGCCGGAGCCGTCCGAATCCGGCGCCGCCTGCGTGTCGTTGAGGACACGCAAGGCGACCGGGTCCATGCCGAGCATCTCTGCCAGCTCGTCCATTGCGATCTCCAGCGCGAGGTGGCCGGTCGCCTCGCCCGGCGCGCGCATCGCGTTGCTTTCGGGCAAGTCCAGCGTGGCCAGGCGCGTGGCGGTCATGCGGTGCGGCGCGGCGTAGAGCACGCGGGTCTGCGCCACGGCGCCGTCGGCTTTGCCGCCCGGCAGATCGCCGGACCAGCTCTCGTGACCGATGGCGCTCAGCCGGCCGTCCCGATCGGCGGCCAGGCGCACGCGCTGGATCGTCGCGGGGCGGTGCGTCGAGTTGTTCATCATCAGCGCGCGCTGCATCGCCACCTTGACGGGCCGCCTGACCGCCTTGGCGCCCAGCGCGGCGAGCACGCAATCGGCCCGCACGAACAGCTTGCCGCCGAAGCCGCCGCCGATGAAGGGCGACATCAGCCGCACCTTCTCCTTCGGCATGCCCAGCGTCTTGGCCAGGTCGCCGCGGCTCCAGTCGATCATCTGGTTGGCGGTCCATACGGTCAGCTCGTCACGGCGCCACTCCGCGACGGTGGCGAACGGCTCCATCATCGCGTGCGACTGGTCCGGCGTGCTGTAGGTGGCGTCGAGCTGCACCGGCGCGCCCGCGAAGGCGCTGGCGAAATCGCCGACCGCGGAATCGGGCTTGCCGCCGGTGATGTCCTTCGGCTTCACGGCGCCGGCCTTGCCAGCGGCGAGGTCGAAGCGGCCGGGCGTGGTGTCGTAGTCGATGCGCAGCAGCGCGGCGCCGGCGCGGGCCTGTTCGAAGGTCTCCGCCACCACCAGCGCGATGGCCTGGTGGTAATGGTCGATCTGCGGCCCGCCCAGCAGCTTGGCCGTGTTGAACTTGCCTTTGCCCAGGCGACCGGCCGAGCGCGCGGTGACGATGGCCAGCACGCCCGGCGCGCGACGCGCGGCGTCGAGATCGAGCTTGCGGATGCGCCCCTTGCCGATGCCGGCGCCGACGACGAAGCCATACGCGGGCTTGCCGCCGTCGGTGATGCGTTCGCCGGCGTACGGCGCGGTGCCGGTCGTCTTGCGGCGCCCGTCGATGCGGTCCGTCGCGTGGCCGATGATCTTGAGCTGATCGATCGGGTTGGTGGTGGCGGGGGTATCGAACTTCATGGCTCAGCTCCTCGCCTGATGCAGCACCGAGGCGAGCGTGCGCTCGACCAGCGGGACCTTGAATGCGTTGTCGTGCGTCGGACGCGCATCGGCCAGCAGCCGCGCGGCCACGGCCTTGGCGCCCTTGGGCAGCTCCTGCTCGGCCGCCTCCACCCGCCAGGGCTTGGGCGCCACGCCGCCGAGGGCCACGCGCCCTCGCCCATCGGGCAGCACGACGGCGGCGACCGACACCAGCGCGAACGCATACGAGGCGCGGTCCCGCACCTTGTGATAGCGGTGCACGCCGCCGATCGGCGGCGGCAGGCTGACGCTGGTGATCAGCTCACCGGGCACGAGCGTGTTTTCGAGCTGCGGCGTGTCACCCGGCAGCCGGTGGAAGTCGGCGATCGGGATCACGCGCGTCGAGCCGTTCGCCTGCACCGTTTCGACGGACGCATCGAGCAGGCGCATCGCCACGGCCATGTCGCTCGGGTGCGTGGCGATGCAGGCTTCGCTGCTGCCGACGATGGCGAGCGGCCGGCTGAAACCGCCGATGGCCGCGCAGCCGCTGCCGGGCTTGCGCTTGTTGCACGGCAGGTTGCCGTCGTAGAAGTACGGGCAGCGCGTTCGCTGCAGCAGGTTGCCGGCCGTCGTCGCCCAGTTGCGCAGCTGGCCGGAAGCCCCGGCGACGAGGGCGCGCGTGAGCACGCCGTAGTCGCGGCGCACGCGTGCATCCGCCGCCAGATCGGTGTTGCGCACCAGCGCGCCGATGCGCAGGCCGCCTTGCGGCGTCGGCTCGATCTTGTCGAGCGCCAGCTCGTTGACGTCGATGAGGTGCGTGGGCGCCTCGATCTGCAGCTTCATCAGGTCGAGCAGGTTGGTGCCGCCGGCGATGAACTTGGCACCGGGCTTTTGCGCCGCTGCCGCGGCCGCCTGCGCGGGCGTCTTGGCGATCTCGTAGGTGAACGGAATCATGACCCCACTCCCGCGACCTCGGTGATCGCCTCGATGATGTTCGAGTAGGCGCCGCAGCGGCAGATGTTGCCGCTCATGCGTTCGCGCAGCTCCTCCACGGACAGCAGCGGCTGGGCCGTGATGTCCGCCGTCACGTGGCTCGGCACGCCGCGCTTGATTTCATCGAGCACCGCCACGGCCGAACAGATCTGGCCCGGCGTGCAGTAGCCGCACTGGAAGCCGTCGTGCCGGATGAAGGCCGCCTGCATCGGGTGCAGCGCGTCGGGCGTGCCCAGGCCTTCGATGGTGGTGATCTTGTCTTTCTGGTGCATCACCGCCAGCGTCAGGCAGGACGCCGTGCGCCGGCCGTTGATGTGCACGGTGCACGCGCCGCACTGGCCCTGGTCGCAGCCCTTCTTGGTGCCGGCCAGTTGCAGGTGCTCGCGCAGCGCGTCGAGCAGCGTGGTGCGGTTGTCCAGGGTGAGCGTGTGGCTCTGGCCGTTGACGTCGAGCGAGACGGTCGAGGTCGGCAAGCCGTCGGCGGGCGCGGGCATCGCGGCGCGCTCGTGCGTCTTGGCAACCGCGGGCGCTCTCGCCGCTGCAGGGCCCGCAGCGGCGGTGGCCGCGCTGGCGATGAGCAGGTCGCGTCGGGAAAGCTGGATCACGTCCAGTGAGGTGTCGTCCATGGCTGCAGTCCTTGCGTCGCAATCGCACAAGCGTACGCACGCCATTCCCGGTGGCTGTCGGACAAGGGCGCATCCGCGCGGCGCGCCGTTTTCAGATGGGCTGACCCAAGGTAGGACGAGGCCCACTTGCGCAAGCGTCGCGCGCCTGCAAGCCGCATCGCCCTTCGTGGCTACCTTGTTCGGCTCAGCCCACCCGCCTTGCAGGAATCCGCCATGCCCAAGAAGCCCAAGTCCTCTTCCGAGCGCGCCGCCGCGCGCGTCCGCGACACCACCACCGGCACCGGTGGCGAGCTGCACCAGCAGCAGTCCGGGCAGCACGCCGCGCTGACGACCGACCAGGGCACGCCGATCGCCGACAACCAGAACTCGCTGCGCGCCAACGCCCGTGGGCCGAGCCTGCTCGAAGACTTCATCCTGCGCGAGAAGATCACGCACTTCGACCACGAGCGCATTCCCGAACGCATCGTCCACGCGCGCGGCACGGCGGCCCACGGCTTCTTCGAGCTGACCGCTTCGCTGGCCGACTACACGACCGCCAAGGTGCTGACCGAGGTCGGCGAGCGCACGCCGCTGTTCACGCGCTTTTCCACGGTGGCCGGCGGCGCGGGCTCGGTAGACACGCCGCGCGACGTGCGCGGCTTTGCCGTCAAGCTGTACACCAAGGAAGGCAACTGGGATCTGGTGGGCAACAACGTGCCGGTGTTCTTCATCCAGGACGCGATCAAGTTCCCCGACCTCGTGCACGCGGTGAAGATGGAACCCGACCGCGGCTTCCCGCAGTCGGCCACGGCGCACGACACCTTCTGGGACTTCATCTCGCTCACGCCGGAGTCCATGCACATGGTCATGTGGATCATGTCGGACCGCACGCTGGCGCGCTCGCTGCGCATGATGGAGGGCTTCGGCGTGCACAGCTTCCGACTCGTCAACGCGGCGGGCAAATCCACCTTCGTGAAGTTCCACTGGCGGCCCAAGCTCGGCCTGCAATCGACGATCTGGGACGAGACCGTCAAGCTCGCCGGTGCCGATCCGGACTTCCACCGGCGCGATCTCTTCGAAGCGATCGAGGCCGGCGCGTTTCCCGAATGGGAGCTGGCCGTGCAGCTCTTCACCGAGGAAGAAGCCGCGAAGTTCCCGTTCGACCACCTCGACGCGACCAAGCTGATCCCCGAAGAACTCGTGCCGCTCAAGACCGTCGGCCGCATGGTGCTGGACCGCTGGCCGGACAACTTCTTCGCCGAGACCGAGCAAGTGGCGTTCTGTCCTTCGCACCTCGTGCCGGGCATCGATTTCTCCAACGATCCGCTGCTGCAAGGGCGGCTCTTCTCCTACCTCGACACGCAGCTCTCTCGCCTGGGTTCGCCCAACTTCCACCAGCTGCCGATCAACGCACCCAAGTGCCCGTTCGCCAACCACCAGCGCGACGGTCACATGCAGATGCAGGTGCCCAAGGGCCGCGTGAACTATGAGCCGAACTCCCTGAGCGCCGATGCGCCGCGCGAGACGTCACGAGGCTTCCATTCCTTCGCGGCAGCCGAGAACGGCGAGCGCGGCCGCGTGCGTTCGGAGACCTTTGGCGATCACTACAGCCAGGCGCGGCTGTTCTTCCGCAGCCAGTCGAGCGTCGAACAGGCGCACATCGCATCGGCGCTGGTGTTCGAGCTCTCGAAGGTGCAGACGCCGCATGTGCGGGAAGCGCTCGTCTCACACCTGTTCCACATCGACGGGGATCTGGCGCGCCGCGTGGCCAACGGGCTCGGACTCGATGCGGTCAAGGCCGCGCCGGCGGGCAGCATGCCGGTCATGGACATGGACCCGTCCCCCGCGCTGCAACTGATCGGCAAGATGAAGGACACGCTGGAAGGCCGCTGCGTGGGCATCCTCGTGCACGATGGATCGGACGCAGCGGCTATCGCGGCACTGGTCAAGGCGGTCGGCAAGGCCGGCGCGTCCAGCAAGATCGTCGGGCCGCGCATCGGCGGCGTGAAACTCGGAGACGGCTCCGTGCTGGCGGTGGACGGTCAGCTGGCCGGAACGCCCTCGGTGCTGTTCGACGCCATCGCCGTCGTGCTGGCAGACGATGCCGCCCGAGCCTTGAGCCGCGAGGCCGCCGCCGTCGACTTCGTGCGCGACGCATTCGGGCACCTGAAAGCCATCGCCATCGATGCTGGCGGCCAGACCTTGCTTCAGGAGGCGGGCGTGCATCCGGACGCGGGCGTGATCGCGGCCAACGACCTGCCCGCTTTCATGGCGGCAGCGAAGACGCGGCAATGGGACCGTGAGGCTGCGTTGCGAGTGTTGGCGTGACCTCAGCAACACGCCGCACATGAATGCGTCCGTTCGAATAGGCACTGCCGGCTGGGCCATCCCCCTCGCCCTGTCCGATGAATTTCGGAGCGAAGGTCAGCATTTGCAGCGATATGCGCGCAGGCTCACCTGTACGGAGATCAATTCCTCGTTCTACCGCAGCCATCGGGCGCAAACGTACGAACGGTGGGCCTCCATAACGCCGCCAAACTTTCGGTTCTCGGTGAAGTTGCCGCGCACGATCACTCACGAGGCTCAATTGCAAGATCGGCATGAGTCTCTCGATCGATTCCTTGGCGAAGTCGCCGGGCTGGGTGAAAAGCTCAAGGTGGTCCTGGTGCAGTTGCCGCCGTCGTTGCCGCTTGAATCCCGAGTTGCCAGCAAATTCTTCGATAGTTTGGCCGAGCGCTGCACCGCAGCTGTTGTTGTTGAACCTCGCCATGCCAGTTGGTTCACCGCCTTGGCTGACCGGCTGCTGATCGCCGCAGGTGTATCCCGCGCCGGTGTCGATCCTGCGCCCTGTCCGCCTGCCGCATTCCCTGGCGGCTTGAGCACAATTCCTGGGCAAGGAGCGCTAAGGGGCGTTCCCTACTATCGCTGGCACGGATCGCCCCGAATGTACTGGTCGGCCTATTCAACGAATTGGCTTAGGGCGCGCGTGCCGGAACTGGCGCTGTATCGGCGCTCGAAGATTGAACCGTGGTGCATCTTCGACAATACCGCTGGCGGAGCTGCATTGACGAACGCACTCCAAGCCGTGCAGGCCTACGGAGCGTCTGGGCAGATACGTCGCTAGGGGCCACGTCAGTTACCAGTTTGAAGCCATGATGCAACGCCCAGGCCGAAGATTCGGGTGATCGCGCGCGTGGATGGAGGACATTGCGGTCAACTCTAAGCCTCCCGTCGTCTGAGAAAGCCTTCAAGACGGCGCGCGACGCGGCACACCGTGCGACCCGCTATCGCGGACATTACGCGCCAGCATTGAAATGCTTGTACGCGCCAGCCACCTAACGCCATTTGGCGTTTCCGTTGCGGACAGAGCATCAACACCAAGCTGTGAACTTCGGTCTGCATGGCACGGGATCGCCCAGACGCGATGCAATGGCCCGGCGAACCAGGGCGAACGGACTTGCTGGAGTGGGAAATTGCGCACTGGAGTTGTGCCCTCAGAGCGCCGAATCGACCGACCGTTTCCAGAAGTTTGATATGCCATGTGTCGCCCTGTCGATTGAAGACTGACAACTCGAGGCTTCTGAAGTTTCGCGTGCATCGCAGCCCATAGATGTAAGCGGGGAAAAGATCAATGACTAGTGATCTCTAACTGCATCGGGAGGCAGCGAAGACCCGCGCCAGCGCAGGTTGGCATTTCGTCAACATGCTAGTTCGCATCCGAGCGAACATGCCACACACGGCCTCCACCGATCGCGAATCGCGCGGCGCCCACCGGCACCCCTTGGGTGGTCGTTCCGGTGAAGGCACCGAACGCAGGCAAGACCAGCAGCCCGTCGGCCAGCGCGAAGCAAGGCAGGCGCTGACGCTCGTTGGCCCGCCCCCGCAAGTTCAGCGCCGGGTGGACATGCCCGGCCAGCACGAAAACGTCGGGCACGCTCAGCGGATGGTGGCAGGCGGCGAACGGCCCGAACCGGTGCGGCTCGGTCAGCACCTGGATACGTAGCGACGGTGGCGGATCGCCGGCATGCGCGTCGTGGTTGCCACGGATCAGCAGGCAGTCCAGCGTCGCGTGTCGCTCGCGCCATTGCTGCACTGCCGCGATCAATGCCGGGCGCTGCGCCGTTCGCGCATGAAGCAGATCGCCGAGCACGACGAGGCGCGCGGCGCCCGTGCTGTCGATCAGCTGGCTGAGGCGCTGCAAGTTGTCATCCGTCGTCCCAGCCGGAACGGGCTGGCCGAGCGCTCTGAAGCTCGCGGCCTTGCCCAAATGAACATCGGCCACGAACAATGTGATTGCCTGCGGCCACCACAGCGCGCGCTCAGGCAGCATCCACAGCGTCTCGTCCGCCACGGTCAGCGGCAAGGCACCATCGAGCGCCGTGGCCGCGGTCATCGCAGCCCTCGCGGCGTCCGACCGCCTTGCTGTGCTGGCCGTTCACGGGAGTGCGCACGCCGCGGCTTGGGCGGCTCGCCGCGCGCATCGAGCGCAAGCGCGCCGCTGACGTCCGGCTTCGCTTCGAAAATCGGCGGAGATGTGCCCACCGCGCCGCGATCGGCGTGCCGCTCCAGCTCGCCCACCATGCGAGCGATGCGCTCGGCCAGCGGCTCGTTGCTGAGCTTCTCGCGAAAGCGCTCGACCATCAGCGGAAAGGCCAGCGGCGTCGGCTTCTTCAGCACCTCGATGCGCAGCGTCTGGCGTTGCATGCGACCCAGGGCGGCGGCCAGGTGGCGCACGTCGAGTTCCTGCGTCAGCAGTTCCCGCTCGGCCTGTTTGAGCAGCTGGTTGCGCGGGTCGTACTGCTGAAAGACCTCGAAGAACAACGAGGCGGACGCCTGCAGCTGGCGGTTGCTGCGCGCCTCGCCGGGATAGCTCTGGAAGATCAGCCCCGCGATGCGCGCGATCTCGCGGAAGCGGCGCCGCGCGAGTTCGGTCGCGTTCAGGCTGCCGAGCACTTCGGCCAGCAGCGTGTCTTCGTCGGGCAGATACAGCAGTTCGGGCAGGCGCGCGGCCCAGTCGATCGGCTTGGCGCTGAGCAGCTCGAAGCCGTAGTCGTTGAGCGCGATCGAGAAGGTGCCGGTCTCCGCGCGCGCGGCGCGCCAGGACAGCAGGCCCGCGAGGCCGAGGTGCACCTGCCGGCCGGCAAACGGATAGAGGAACAGGTGCCAGCCCTCGCGCGACTTCAAGGTTTCGGCGACCAGCGTCTTCGGCGTGGGCAGCGCGGAGACGCTGCGCTGCAGATCGAGCAGCGGCCGGACACAACGCATCTCCGGACCGTCAAAGCGCCCTTCGTCGGCCGCCTCCAGCTCGCGAAGCACCGCGTCGGCCAGCGTGCTCGACAAGGGCATGCGCCCGCCGTTCCAGCGCGGCAGCGCCGCTCGCCCAGCCGGTGCCTTGCGCACCAGCGCGGTCATCTGTTCGACCCGCACCAGCTCCAGCAGCCGCCCAGCGAACGTGAAGGCGTCGCCGGGCCGCAGGCGGGCAATGAAGCCCTCCTCCACCGTGCCCAGCTTGCCACCGCCGAGGTATTGCACATGGACCGCCGCATCGCTGACGATCGTGCCGATGTTGCTGCGGTGTCGACGTGCCAGCCGGGCATCGGGCACACGCCACACGCCGTCCTCGTCGGGCAAGACGCGGCTGTAGTCCGGGTACGCGGCCAGCGAGGGGCCGCCCTGGCGCACGAAGTCGAGGCACCATTGCCAGCTCTGCGCACTCAGGTGCTCGTAGGCCACACAGCTACGCACCTCGGTCTGCAACTCCTCCGGGCGGAAACCGCCGCCGAGAGCCACCGTGACAAGATGCTGCACCAGCACGTCCAGCGGTTCGCTCGGCGTGTGGCGGGCTTCGATCTGGCCCGCATGCACGGCAGCCCGGGCCGCGGCGGCTTCGATCAGCTCCAGGCTGTGCGTCGGCACCAACGTGATGCGTGAGGGCCGGCCTGGCGCATGCCCCGAGCGCCCAGCCCGCTGCACGAGCCGCGCCACGCCCTTGGCCGAGCCGATCTGCAGCACGCGATCAACGGGCAGGAAGTCGACGCCGAGGTCGAGGCTCGACGTGCAGACCGCCGCCTTGATGCGCCCTTCCTTGAGCCCCAGCTCCACCCATTCGCGCGCCTCGCGCTCGATCGAGCCGTGGTGCAAGGCGATCAGGCCCGCCCAATCGGGCCGCGCATCGAGCAAAGCGCGGTACCAACTCTCGGCCTGCGAACGCATGTTTGTGAACACGAGGCAGCTCTGACTCTCCTCGATGGCCGCCACCACCTGCGGCAGCATGCGCAGGCCCATGTGGCCGGCCCAGGCAAAGCGCTCGACGGCGTCGGGCAGCAGCGTGTCGATGATCATCTGCTTGTCGGTCTCGCCGCGCACCAGCAAGGGCGGCGGTGCTTCGACGGGACGAGACACCGGCGCACTGCCGAGCAGTGTGCGCAGTGCCTCTTCCAGATTTCCCAATGTGGCCGACAGGCCCCAGCTCATCAACGAAGGATTGAAGCGCCGCAGCCGTGCCAGAGCCAGCTGCACCTGCACGCCGCGCTTGTTGCCGAGCATCTCGTGCCATTCGTCGACGACGACCAGCCGCACGCGCGAGAGCAGTTCCGGCGCCTCGGCGCGAGACATCAGCAGCGACAGGCTTTCGGGCGTGGTCACCAGCACGGTCGGCAGACGGCGATCCTGCGCGGCGCGTTCGGCGGCTGTCGTGTCGCCGCTGCGCAGGCCGGCGGTCCACGCCGGCGCCAAGTCGGCCATCGGCTCGCGCAAAGCGCGCAGCGTGTCGGCGGCGAGTGCGCGCATCGGCGTGATCCACAGCGCAGTCAGCGGCGGAGCTTTCGCTGCTTTCCCTGCTTTCTCGCTCTCCTGATTCTCCTCCGCAGCCTTCGCCAACGCCTGCAGCGCCCCAAGCCACACTGCGAACGTCTTGCCACTGCCGGTGCTCGAATGCAGAAGTCCGCTCCGGCCCTCGGCCATGCCTTGCCAGACTTCGCGCTGGAAGTCGAACGCCTGCCAGCCGCGCGCCTCCAGCCAAGCTTCGGCGATGCCGGGGGCGGGCTGCTTGGCGATGGCAGGCCGACGCGCCATGTCAGGCCGCGCCTTGGGCCGCATCTCCCGCACCCGGCAGCAGCGCCTTCAAGGTATCGAGCGTGTCAGCCTCCGCCACCGGCTTGTCCTGCCGCCACCGCAGCATGCGGGGAAAGCGCACGGCGATGCCGCTTTTGTGCCGCTTGCTCAGCGCGATGCCTTCGAAGCCCAGCTCGAAGACGAGGCTCGGCGTCACGCTGCGCACGGGTCCGAAAGTCTCGACCGTCGTCCTGCGGATGATCGCGTCGACCGCAAGGATCTCCGCATCGGTCAGCCCGGAGTAGGCCTTGGCGAAGGGCACGAGCTGCCGCTGCGGATCGTCGGGTGGGCGGTCCCACACGCCGAAGGTGTAGTCGGTATAGAGGCTGGCGCGCCGGCCGTGGCCCCGCTGCGCGTAGATCAGCACGGCATCAACGGACAGCGGCGCGATCTTCCATTTCCACCAGAGGCCGACATCTTTCGTTCGGCCCACGCCGTATTGCGAATCCAAGCGCTTGAGCATCATGCCTTCCACGCCCAGCTCGCGCGCCTGCTCCCGTTGTTGCGCGAGATCGGGCCAGCTGACGCCTTCGACGAGCGGACTCAGCGCGAGCTGCGGGCTCGGATGGGCCGCGGCCAGCGCTTCCAGCCGCTGGCGGCGCTCGTGTTGAGGCAGCGCGCGCAGGTCCTCGCCGTTCTCTTCGAGCAGGTCGTAGACGCACAGGACAACCGGCAGATCGCGCAGCAGCTTGGCGCTCAGGTTCTTGCGGCCGATGCGTTGCTGGAGCTCTGCAAACGGCTGCGCCCTGCCCTCGCGCCAGACCAGGACCTCGCCGTCCAGCACCGTGCCGTCGGGCAAGCCATCGCCGAGCGCTTGCAACTCAGGGAAGCGCTCACTGATCAGCTCCTCGCCGCGCGACCACAGCCACGTCGCGCCGGCGCGCCGGACGAGCTGCGCGCGGATGCCGTCCCACTTCCATTCGATGAGCCAGTCACCGGGCGGACCGAGTGCGGCATCGAACTGATCGAGCTCCAGATTGAACGGATGTGCGAGGAAGAACGGGAACGGCTGCCCGCTGATGCTGGTGGCCGCCCCGGCGTCGCCCGGTACATCGGGTGCCGTCAGCATTTCGTAGTCCGCCGCGACGGGGCGAGCGCCGATCTGCGTGTAACCCATCAGCCGCTGCGCGACGCGCTTGGCCTCCACGCCGCTGACCGCGGCCAGCGCCTGCGTGACCTGCAACTTGGAAACGCCGACGCGGAACGCGCCCGTGATCAGCTTGAAATACGTGAAGCGCTGGTCGGGCGCGAGCATCGCCCATTGCTTCTGCAGGGCGGCCCCAAGTTCCGCGGGCGGCTGGCCGCGAAGCGGCAGCAGGTAACGCTCCATCCAAACGGACAGCGGCAGCTCCTGCGGTGTGGGCGGTTCTGGCAGCAGCAGCGCAATCGTCTCGGCCAGGTCGCCGACGGCCTCGTAGCAATCGTCGAACAGCCATTCGGGCAAGCCGGCCGCGAGGCGCGCCTGCTCACGCAGCAGCTTGTTGGGAACAAGCTGGCGGGGCTTGCCGCCGGCAAGGAAGTAGACCGCCCACGCCGCATCGGCCGGCGGCGCCTGGCGCAGATAGTTCTGCAAGGCGGCCTGCTTGGCCAGGCTGCCCGACGAGGCGTCGAGTTCGCGGTAGAGATCGGCGAAGGCTTTCACGGCGGCGGCTCCGTCGGGGCCTCGGCCGTGTCAGCCGCTTCAGTCGGCTCAGCCGCTTCGATCTCTTCGTCGCCGTAGTCGGTCTTGAAGCCCTGCGCCTGCAGCCCGCGTTCTTCGCGCAGCCAGCGCACCAGCGTGTCGGTGCCGCCATGCGTGACGAGCACGCGTTCAGCGCCGGTCGCCGTGATGGCGCTCAGAAGGCCCGGCCAGTCCGCGTGATCGGAGACGACGAAGCCGCGGTCCACGCCGCGCCGGCGCCGCGGTCCACGCAATTGCATCCAGCCGCTGGCGAAGGCGTCCGCCGGATTCGCGCCGAAGCGGCGCAGCCAGGTCGAACGCGCGGCCGAAGGCGGCGCGATCACCAGCGCGCGCGACAGCAGCGCCTTGTCCACGCCGGGATCGGTGACCGACAGCGTCGGCGGCAGGCGCACGCCCGCAGCCCGGTAGATCTGGTTGATCGGCTCGACCGCACCGTGGCTGATGATCGGGCCGATGCCGGGGTTCAGGCCGTGCAGCAAACGCTGCGCCTTGCCGAGCGCGTAGGCGTAGAGGATCGACGTGCGGCCGGCGTCGGCATTGCGCTGCCACCAGGCATCAATATCGGCGAACAGCTGCGCCTGCGAGGGCCAGCGGTAGATCGGCAGGCCGAAGGTCGATTCGGTGATGAAGGTATGGCAGTGCACCGGCTCGAACGGCGCGCACGTGCCATCGTCCTGCAGCTTGTAGTCGCCCGACGCCACCCAGACCTCGCCGCCCCACTCCAAGCGCACTTGCGACGAACCGAGCACGTGGCCGGCGGGGTGCAAAGAGAGTCGCACGCCGTGGTGCTCGACGTTTTCGCCGTAGCCGAGCGTCTGCAATGCGATGTCCGCCCCGAGCCGCCGGCGCAGGATCGGCGCGCTGGCCTCGTGCGCCAAGTAGTGCGTGTTGCCAGCGCGCGCGTGATCGCTGTGCGCGTGGGTGATGACGGCCCGATCCACCGGCTGCCACGGGTCGATGTAGAAATCACCGGGCGGGCAATACAGGCCCTCCGGCCGGGCGACGATCAGGTCGGCCGCGGGTGTCATGCGCGACGAGAACGCCTGCCCGCGATCAAGACGCCGACCAGCGCGACACCGAACAAGGCGGCCAACACGATGCTCGCGAACGGCCTGGCCTTGACGAGCGCTGAGGCGCCTTCGTCTTGTTGATGCTCGTCGTTGTTTTCGCCAGTGTCCTCACGTGCCTCAACTGCCTCACCTACCTCGTCGGTCTCGGCGCTTTCATTCCGCGCGGCCGGCAAGGGAGACGCATCCTCGGGCGAAACGAAGCCGACGTTTTTCGGCGGAAAGACCGGCATGTCTTGCGCCGCTGATGAGAACGGTGCGTCCGCCGTGCCGTGCACGCCTTCGCCGCTTGCGCGCACAACGGGCGTCTCGTCCTTTTCCGGAAAGACGCTCGCCAGCGGCGGTTCATCGGCATGCCCATAAGGAGCTTTCTGGGGATCGAGGTTGGGCTTTCCTGGCTCGTCGTTGCTCTTGGACATAGGACCTTCTTTCGCTGTGAGGAGTGGGCGTGTGTGGAAATGCAGCGTTCTCAGCCGACGGGGGCGTCGGCCCGACTGCGTGGGCTTCTTGCCCGCTGCGGCTTGACGAAATCCGGGTGGAAGCAGCGCTGTTCCTTGACGGCATCGAACCGCACCGTGATGGACTCCGCGTTCGCTTCGATCACGGTACCCGCGCCATAACGCCGCACGCGCACGGCATCGCCTTCGGCGAAGCGCTTGCGCGCAGAGGCACCGGCGCTGGCAGCATCCCGTTCGGCAGGCACCGCGATGGATTCAAGCTGTCGTTCGTGAGCAGCCATCCGTTTGCAGTTGTCGCAAGTGTGGCAACGCTCGCCCTCGAAGGGCAATGGCTCCTCAAACGCGTCGAGCAAGGTCCGCCAGCGGCAGCCGCCCGTTTGCGCATAGGCCACCATCTGCTCCAGCCGTTCCTTGTCCAGCTCGCTCTTGTCCACATATCGGTTCAGCAGCGCTTGTAGTTCGGGGCGACTCCGTCCCGCTGCATCCGCCGTTGCTGCTGCTGCTGCTGCTGCTGCTGCTGCTGCTGCTGCTGCTGAGGGCAGGATCTTGCCGTTGTCATCGACGTGGACCCAGCCCTCTCGACTCAGCAGGTTCACAAGCACGCGCAGCTTGCTGATCGGGCGCTGCAGTTGCTCCTTCAACAGCGCGAGCGTCCAGGGACGCGTGTTGCCCTGACAGCCCTCTAGGGTCGTGATCAGCGCGTTGCCATCGTCCAGCGTCGGATAGCGACCATTGAGGAAGAACTGCTGCACCGCGCGGTCACCGGCCAGGAAAAGCAGCACGCAGCGTGCGGGTGCGCCATCTCGCCCTGCGCGTCCAGCCTCCTGGTAGTAGACGTCAAGGCCGGCAGGGACTTGATAGTGCAGCACGAGCCGGATGTCGGGCTTGTCGATGCCCAGACCGAAAGCATTGGTCGCCACCATCACGGAGGTGGCACCGCTCATGAACATCAGCTGGCTTGCCTGGCGCTGTGGGGCGCGCATCTTGCCGTGGTACAGACTCGCACCGATGCCGTTCGAGAGCAAAGCCCCGTGGACGCCAACCGCCGCTCTCACGGTCGCCGCGTAGACGATGGCGGGGCCTCCAGCATTGCGCACGATATCGAGCACCCGCTCTAGCTTCGCGGCTTCGTGGCTGACGGTTTCCACGGAGAACGCGAGGTTGGATCGATAGCTGCTACCGGACAGCACACCCGCTGCCGGAATGCGCAGCTGCCGCGCGATGTCGGCCACGACCTCGTCGCTCGCCGTGGCCGTCAGTGCCAGCACGGGCGGCGAGCCCAGCTCCGGAAGCATCGTCCCGATCTGCGTGAAGGCCGGGCGGAAGTCATGGCCCCATTGCGAGATGCAATGGGCCTCGTCCACCACCAGAAGAGAGATCGCACGGCGCCTCAGGCGTTCCAGGAATGCGGCGTCCACAAGGCGTTCCGGGGTCACGAAGACGACGCGCGCTCGGCCCGAGTCCAGGCTGAACAGGCTCTGCTGCTCAGCGTCTGCGCTCAAGCCGCTGTGCAGCTGCACAGCCTCGATGCCGAGCGCTTTGAGCCGGTCGCACTGGTCTTGCATCAGGGCAATCAGCGGCGAGACGACCACGGTCGTTCCGCTCAACAGCGTCGCTGGGAGCTGATAGCACAAGGACTTGCCAGCCCCGGTGGGCATGACTGCCAGGGTATTCAGGCCGCGCAGAACGCGAGACATGGCCTCGTGCTGCCCAGGACGCAACTTGCGCAGGCCGAACACTTGGCGAAGCTGCCCGGGAATTCGGCGCAACAGTGAGGAATGGGTGGATGAAACCGGCATGCACGGAAGGCTAGCGTTTGCGCGGGCGCAGCGCCCACCGACACCACAAGGACGCGATCTCGGCTGGGAAGTCGCTGGCGCGCCGACTTACACGAGAAGGCGAATGCCGCCGATTCGAACGGCGTCGTCCAACTCTCACGCCTGTGTGGCGGAATGCACGCGCCGGTCTCCTACACACGGAACCTGCCGCGAGGCCTACAACGGCCTGTGCACGCGCCCCGTCTGCAGCGCTTCGCTAGCTCCCGGACGCGGGCCAGCCTTGGAAAGGGACCCCAATGACGCCGATCACCCAAGCCCCCCAGACCGCGCAGCCCGGAACAACCGGTTCGAAGCAACCCCAGCGCAAGCCAGTTGGCGGCCAGCCGCGCAAAGAAGATGCACCTAAGCCTTCAGAACCCAGGCCCTCCATGCGGCCGGAAACCGGCAACCGCGACAAAGACGACCCGGCCTCCGACGCCAACACCGAGTCCGCGAATCACCCCAACGACGACGATCAATAACCCCCGATGCGTGTCGCGACCTGGAACGTCAACAATGTCGTGCGCAGGCTCGACTTGCTGCTCGACTGGTTGGAGCTGACGCAGCCCCATGTGGTGGCGCTGCAGGAACTGAAGTGTGAGGCCGCAGCCTTCCCCACCGATGCGCTGCGCGACGCGGGCTATGCGTCGATGGTCGTGGGGCAGCGCACATGGAATGGAGTGGCCTTGCTCGCTCGGGGGCACGAGATCGTCGAAGTCACGTCGCGACTGCCCGGCGACCCGAAGGACACCCAGGCCCGCTACGTCGAGGCAGCCATTCATGGCATCCTGTTTTGCGGTCTCTACCTGCCCAACGGCAATCCACAACCCGGCCCGAAGTTCGACTACAAGCTCGCCTGGTTCGAGCGGCTGCGCCAGCGCGCAGCGGCGCTATGGGCCAGCGGCGAGCCCGTCGTGCTGTTGGGTGACTGGAACGTGGTGCCGACCGATGCGGATATCTACAAACCAGACACTTGGCGTGATGACGCACTGCTCCAGCCCGAAGCTCGCGAGGCCTTCGCTCGTATCCTCGACCAGGGCTGGACGGATGCCATCGCGGCCACCCACAAGGGCCCAGTCCCCTTCACGTTCTGGGACTACCGGCGCCGTCGCTGGGAACGCAATGCCGGTCTGCGGATCGACCACATCCTCGTAGGCCATCAACTCAAGGTCACAGCGGCAGGCGTAGACAGGGAAGAACGAGGCCGGGAAGGCCCTAGCGATCACGCGCCTGTCTGGGCAGAACTCAAGCGTTTGCCGCACAAGGTTCGCAGTGAGTCGCCGCGCCGCAAAGGCAGGCTTCCTGATTCTGGCTGACGTCTGGCATGACAGGGCCTGCGCCCTTAGGCGTCGTCGGCGGAGTCCAGATAGTCCTCAACTGTTGCCTTGCCTGATGCGATTGCAAGCTCCGGCGTCGAGAAGGCCGGCCCCTCATGCTCCATGGGCTGCCGCTCATCGAGCAGAACCGCCCAGCTCCAGCCCTTGCTCTCCAGTTTCGGTGCAGCAATCACACTTGCGGCGCGGCCTTGATATCGGAAATCGAGCTGGCGCGGTGGGGCAGATGCCATGACAAGGTGAAGAAGCAAAAGGCTGTTTATATCCCTGCAACCTCAACTGTTTGTGTCAGCAGGCGCCGCGTGAGTGGTGATTATTCGCCTCACGAGTTCAGGGTCGCAGCGCGGCGCACAGGCCATGGCAGCGACTCGTTCCAGAAATCGACCATGCCCTGCGGTGTACCGCAGGGCATGGTGCTGCGTGTGCTTAGGGTGCCCCCGCGTGCCATCAGCGTCAGATGGCGCCCCAGGGCGCGCCGTAATAGTCGTACACGCCGCGGCCATACGTATCAGAGTAAACCGGCTCTTCGTTCTTGTCGTACTTCGGCGCGTTGTCCAGCTGCTCCTTGGTCAGGTTGACCAAATAGCCATCCTTGGTCATGTCATAGCGCAGCAGATCCCACGGCAGCGGATAGAGGTCCGTGCCCATGCCCAGGAATCCGCCGAATTCCAGGGCCGCGTAGCGCACCTTGCCGCTCACCTTGTCCAGAATGAGGTCATCGATCGATCCCAGCTTGTCGCCATTGGCGTTGTAGACGGGCGTCCCTTCGACCTTGGATGCGGGGATGGTCGAACCGGAAACATTTGTATCGCGTTCCATGATGGGCTCCTTCAGTGTGTGGTTGCCGCGCGGTGCGGCTCAAGAGACGATCTCCCAGAATTGATGGTCAATGCGTGGGCGTGCTGCCTGAGCGGACGTAGGCGGCTAACCAATTTCTGGCGTGCAGCCCGACGCGATCTCGCGGCCCATTCCCAAGAGCCTTTAAAACTGGATCGCGAAGGTTAAGGACTACCTTCATTGCAGTCGTCGACTGACTTCCGCTTCTGAACAGACGCCGCAGAGTGGGCCTGCGCCCGCGTTGGCAAGCGTCCCGTTACGCCCCGGAGTGCACATCACTGAGGATCACCATGGCAACTGCATCCACAAAGACTTCTCGCGCGGTCAAGGCTCAAGACGCCATCGCGCTGCTCAAAGCCGACCACAAAAAGGTGAGCGGGCTGTTCGAGGAATTCCAGACCTCGCGCTCCGCTTCGAAGAAGAAAAAGCTCGTTGCTCAGATTTGTTTGGAGCTGAACATCCACACGGAAATCGAAGAAGAGATCTTCTACCCCGCCGTCAAGGCCGCGCTGAAGGACAAGGAACTGGTCCCTGAAGCGACCGTGGAGCACGCGTCGATCAAGGACCTGATCGCGCAAGTCAAGGACGTCGAGCCTGACGGTGAGATGTACAACGCCCGTGTGAAGGTCATGTCAGAGTTTGTCAAGCATCACGTCAAGGAAGAACAGAACGAGATGTTCCCCAAGGCTCGAAAGACAAAGCTGGACATGGCAGCGCTTGGCGCCACCATGGCCGCTCGCAAGGCGGAATTACTCGCCGCAGCGAAATGAGGGCGAGCTGACGCCCTGAGCTCGGCCGGACCACATGGGCACGAGGTCTGACAAGGACGGCTTCGTCCGCGTTCGCGGCGCGCGCGAGCACAACCTCCAGAACGTCGATGTGGACATTCCGCGCGACGCCCTGGTCGTTTTCAGTGGCGTATCCGGCTCCGGCAAGTCCTCGCTGGCCTTCGCGACGATCTACGCGGAGGCGCAGCGGCGCTATTTCGAATCCGTGGCGCCCTACGCCCGGCGCCTGATCGATCAGGTCGGCGTGCCTGCCGTGGATTCCATCGACGGCCTACCGCCGGCGGTTGCGCTTCAGCAGCAGCGCGGCACCCCGAGCACACGGTCCTCCGTGGGCAGCGCGTCGTCGCTGTCGAGCCTGCTGCGAATGCTGTACTCACGCGCTGGGCACTATCCGCCGAAACAGCCGATGCTGTACGCGGAGGACTTTTCGCCGAACACCCCTCAGGGCGCCTGCCCGACTTGCCACGGCCAGGGGCGGGTCTTCGAAGTGACCGAGGCGTCGATGGTCCCGGATGATTCCCTGACGATTCGAGAGCGCGCCATCGCTGCCTGGCCACCGGCTTGGCACGGCCAGAACTTGCGTGACATTCTGGTCACACTCGGCCACGACGTCGACAAGCCTTGGCGCCAGTTGCCGAAGAAGACGCGCGACTGGATTCTGTTCACGGACGAGCAACCGACCGTGCCGGTCTATGCTGGATTCACACCTGCAGAGACGCACGCTGCGCTGCGCAGCAAAATGGAACCCAGCTACCAAGGCACCTTCATCGGTGCCCGCAAGTACGTGCTGCACACCTTCGCGACGACGCAAAGCCCCTTGATGAAGCGTCGCGTCTCTCGCTACATGGTGGCCAGCGCATGCCCCACCTGCGAAGGTAAACGGCTCAAACCTGAAGCCCTTTCCGTCACCTTCGCAGGCCTGGACATCGGTGAGCTTTCGAGGCTCCCGCTGCGTCAGCTGGCCGAGGTTCTGACGCCAGCCGCAATGGGCCGGACACGGTCAACGGGTCTCGACGGCAAAGGCCGGGCGGCCCGGCGCGCGAAGGACCATGCGCATGCCGCTGCCCCCGATGTGCGGCGCACACCCGATGAATCGGAGGAGAAGCGCATTGCCGCGCAGCGGATCGCCCAGGACGTACTCGAACGCCTCAAGACACTGAATGACCTCGGCCTGGGCTACCTCTCGCTGGACCGCGCAACGCCGACCCTATCCTCCGGCGAACTTCAACGTCTGCGCCTCGCCACACAGATCCGCTCGAATCTGTTCGGCGTGATCTATGTGATGGACGAACCATCCGCCGGTCTGCATCCGGCCGATGGCGAGGAGTTGCTGTCTGCGCTCCAGGCCTTGAAGGCAGCTGGGAATTCACTGTTCATCGTTGAACATGATTTGGACCTGATGAGGCAGGCCGACTGGATCATCGACATGGGACCGGGCGCGGGCGAGTTGGGCGGACAGCTGCTGTACAGCGGCCCGCCCCAAGGTTTGGCGAACGTGGCTGCGTCGCACACGGCGGCGCATCTGTTTCCGGCGCGGGCCGCTATTCGCCGGGAGCCTAGACCCGCTCGCGCCTGGCTCAAGCTCGAAGGCGTCGCGCGGAACAACCTTCGCGCCATCGACGTTGCCTTCCCGTTGGGGGCCATGACGGCGGTGACGGGCATCTCAGGCTCTGGCAAGTCCAGTCTCGTGAGCCAGGCCTTGGTGGATCTCGTGAGCGCAGAGCTTGGCCACGAACCACCCGAGGCGGACGACGATACGAGCGCAGACGCGACCCGCAGCGAAATCACGCACGGGCGCATCGTTGCGGGCATGGAGCAACTGCGCCGACTGGTGCGGGTCGATCAAAAGCCCATCGGCCGGACGCCGCGATCCAACCTTGCGACCTACACGGGCCTGTTCGATCATGTTCGCAAGCTCTTTGCCGCCACGCCGGCGGCTCGCTCGCGGCGGTTCGATGCGGGCAGGTTCTCGTTCAACGTCGCAAAGGGGCGATGCGAGACCTGCGAAGGCGAAGGGTTCGTCAGCGTCGAGCTGCTGTTCATGCCCAGCGTGTACGCCCCATGTCCAGCCTGCCACGGGGCGAGGTACAACGAGACGACCTTGAAAGTCCGACTGCGTGACCGCAACATCGCGGAAGTGCTAGGGATGACGGTCGACGAGGCGGCAGCCTTCTTTGGCGAGGACGTCGCGCTGTCTAGGCCGCTGACCCTCCTGAAGGAAATCGGGCTCGGCTACCTGCGCCTCGGACAGCCTGCGACGGAGCTGTCGGGCGGGGAAGCTCAGCGCATCAAGCTCGCCACCGAGCTGCAAAGAGCGCAACGCGGGCAGACGCTGTACGTCTTGGACGAGCCCACAACCGGACTGCATCCCCATGACGTGGACAAACTGCTGGCCCAACTGAACCATTTGGTCGACGCTGGGAACACGGTTGTCCTTGTCGAACACGAGATGCGGGTCGTTGCAGCGTGCGACTGGGTCGTTGACGTGGGTCCAGGCGCCGGAGCTGAAGGCGGGCGCCTTGTTGCTTGCGGTCCCCCAGACGACGTCGCGGCTTCCGCCGGAAGCACGGCCCGTTATCTTGCTGCCGAACTCGACGACAGGAGAAGAACATGCCCCGACTGAATACGTACGACGCTGAAGTGGTTCACCAGACCGTCGGCGTCTCGCCAGACGTGGCCTATGAATTCGCGCGTCGAATGGAGAACCTGCCCCGTTGGGCATCCGGCCTGGCGGCCGGTATCTCAGAGGAAAACGGCCAATGGTTCGCCGACTCCCCGATGGGGAGAGTCAAGGTGAAGATGGCGCCGATGAACCCGTTTCGCGTCCTGGACCATGAGGTCACGCTCCCCAATGGCGATTCCGTGTTCAACGCATTCCGAATCACGCCTGCCGGCCAGGGCAGTCTGCTGACGTTTGCGGTCCTGCGCCTGCCGGGTGCCACGGCCGAGATGCACCGGCAAGACGTCGCTCATGTGGCGAAAGACCTCCAGACCTTGAAACAGCTTCTAGAAGCCTCGCCCTCTACGAATTCACCGGACGTCTGATGTCTGCTTGTTGCCAATCAGGGCTGCATAAGCCTCGAATCGCTTCTGTTGTTGAGGCGTGGCAGCGCGCATGTCCATGTTCGAGATCTCGTCTTGCAGGTCCAGCCACGTCTGGGCTGTGTTTTGTGGACGCTCCACTGCTTTGGCGAGGAACGCCAGGTGTTCTTCGATCTCCATCAGTGTCCACGGGAGCGGGGCATGGTCCTTAGGGTTGTGCTCGTGTGTCATCTTCTCGTATTCCGTCTCCGTTCTAAGGAGGAGTGGGCTTCCTAAGCGCCTCTATCCCCTTTTCAGGTCGGATTTTTCTTCCCGGCGAACTTGATCGGGAGCGGTGAATGACGCAAGCCGACCCCGGCAAATTGCTGCGCGTGCGTGCCGGTGAATTGCCTACATCCGGCGAGCGGTTCGAAACGTGACTGACCAACGCAGTTCGTCGACGGGCGCAACGCTGTGCTGCCAGCCCCAGCGGGCTGATCCCCGCATGGCATAGATGGAGCGCGGCGCCACCTCCAACTTGAGGACATCCTCTTTCTTGGGCCGATCCGGCGGATAGGGACGAAACCGAAGCACCGCGCGGCCTCCCAAAGAGATGCCAAAGATGCTCTCGAAGTTCGGAACGTCCCGGTGCCAGCCGAGCGGCGTGCCCGGCGCGTACTCTGCGACCAAAGCATGAACCAAGTCCTCTGGCTTCAAATTGGCCCAGGCGGCGACGCGAGCACGCAGCGGATGCAGGGCCTCGATGAGCTCGCTGGACGGCAACAGCTCGTTCGAGTCGTAGTCAAACTTGCCGCCATAGCTCACAACCCGCCGGCGGGCGGTGTACTCCTTGTACTGCGCCGCCTGAAGTGGCAATTGCCGGACTGTTTCGATGAGCTGCGCCTCTTCGTCCGGCTTCAAGAATTCCGCTTGAATCTCCAGGCCTTCTGGAAGAGCGCCAGGGGACGGAGCCAGGTCTTCAAATAGCGATTCTTGCTGCATGGATCAGTTCCACATGCTCTGAATTCTTCCCTCAGCGTCCCGCGCTGAATCAACGAGCGGCGATACGAGCTGGTGACTTTGGTGTCGGACCGATAGGGCGCGCTCAGTCTTGCAACCTTGTCTCGCCTGAAACTGGTCAGGATTGCACCGTCTTCACGACGACCTTAGATCGGCGTCAGTCGTAGAGCGGAACTGGCGTCCATGCCAGTAGAGTGAACGGGAGGAAGCAGCTTCTTCAGTTGCTTCACGTCGACGGGCTTACGAAGGTAATAGTCGAAGTGCGCAAATGCCGGGGAGATGCGCATGTCGGATTCGCCCCAGCCCGTGACCGCGACCAGGGTGATGTCGCGGCCATATAGAGCACGAACCTTGGAGGCCAATTCGAGCCCCGTCGGGCCGCCCATGTCGATGTCTGTCAGAACGCAGATGGGCTCGAACGCAGCAATAGTGGTCAGCGCCGAGTGGCTATCGCTTGCAGTTTCGACGCTGTAGCCATCCATCTCCAGAAGGATCGACAGCGCTTCAAGCGTATCCGGGTTGTCGTCTACAACGACGATTCTTACGTCCTCGACTTCCATTGCGTCCCTTGTTGTGCCCGAAAACGCCGGCTCGTTGAGCGCCGACACTGTGTTCTGCCCGCTAACACTATGCTTGCAATTAACCTTCTGATCAACAACAACCGGGTTTCGCCCTGATGCTCAAGTAGATCGCGGTGTCTCGCTAGACAAGGGACCCGCATTCCAACCCGCCAAGCGCCCCGCGTCGACTCACCGCTTGCTCTTAAGAAGCTTCTTTGAGCCTATGCCCTCGCATGTGGAGGGCGCGCTATGCTGCGGGCATCAGATGGGCGGTCCTGTGGGAGACGTTCTCACGAGCGGGGTTTGCATGAGTGCATGCCGCTCAATCTGTCGGAGGCGGGCCATGTGGGTCTTCGACCGAGGTTTTGGGAGCCAGTCCTTGGTCGTTGAACTCCGCCTTCTGGCGCTACGCGCGTGCCCAATTTAGCAGTTCCAAGCCGCGATTACCGTGGACGAAACTCATCGAGCCTAGCTCTGATGGTTGCGCAGAGCCGGAAGAACTCGGCCCACTGCTCATCTGTCGCGGCGCGCATGTCTGAGTTCAGTTGAGTCCGCTCTTCCAAACGCCTCCATCCTTCGTAGCCGCGGCCCCGCACCTCCACTGCTTCGCCTAGCCAACGAAGCTCCGCCTGGATCTCTTCCGAGCTCCAAGGCTCTCCGTGACTCTTGTAAATGACAGGCTTGTCGTCCCTCATGGTCAGAGGTTAACAGCGCAGACCGACTTGCGAAACCCGCCTATTAATGGGCCAAGGCTGAGACGTTCTGCACAGCGAACAGGTCTGGGTTGCCGATGCGTAGCCCGCTGATGCACAAGGATCAGTAAATGGCGCGCCCTCCCCGCCGCAAGCTCGGTTCCAAGAGCAGCCCTGGTTGCCGTCGATAAGCGGTTGGGGCGAGTTGCCTGGACGTGGGAATTGCTTAGGCATCGGATGCGCATAGTCGGCGATCCGGAGAACACGAGCTCCGCTTTGCGCACAGCGCGATGCGCCAAGTTTGCGAGCGCCCGTGCCCCTCAACATCTCTAAAAAACTGATCCGTCACGACGCAAGGACACGATCTCCTCGGTACTCATTCCGAGTTCTCTGAGGACTTCATCGCCATGCTGCCCATGCATCGGCGCTGCGAACGGGTCGGGACCCGGCGTGCGCCCGAAGGTGACCGAGCGCGACAGGCCCCGGTAGTGGCCCAGCACCGGGTGCGGCATGCGGGCGATCATGCCCTCGGCCAGCGTCTGCGGATGCTCGAACATGTCCTCCACCCGCAGCGCAGCGGCACAGGGCACGGCATCGCCGAAGATCGCCTCCCACTCGCGCGCGCCGTGCCGGCGCAGCGCCTCGTGCAAGCGGGGCACGAGTTCGGCGGCGTGCTGGGCGCGCTTCTTGACGGTGTCGTAACGCTCGTCGAGTGCCAGCTCGGGCAGGCCGACCTTCTCGCACAGCGCGGACCAGAATCGCGCCGTGTTGGCCGAGATGTAGAGGTGGCCTTCGCGGGTCGGGTGGATGCCCGTCACGCCGCCCGAGCGCATGTCGCGGCCGATGTTCAGCGGTTCGCCGTCGGCCCAGACGAGCCGCGCGGACTGCATCGTCAGCGCGCTGCGCAGCAGCGAGACGCCGACGTACTGGCCCAGCCCGCTCTTCTCGCGCTCGAACAGCGCCGAGGCCACGCCACCAGCCAGCAAGGCGGCCGCGTAGTAGTCCACCACCGAGCCGTACAGAATCTCCGGCGCGCCGCCGGGCTTGCCCTGCAGCGCGCACATGCCGGTCATGGTCTGCAGCACCTGGTCGTAGCCGGCCTTGTCCTTCATCGGGCCGGTCTCGCCGTAGCCCGTGACAGCGCAGTAGATCAGCCGCGGGTTCAGCGCCTGCAGCGTCTCGAAGTCGATGCCCAGGCGCCGAGGCACGCTCGGGCGGAAGTTGTGCACCAGCACGTCCGCGTCGCGCACCAGGCGCAACAGCAGGGCCAGGCCCTCGGGCTTCTTCAGGTCGAGCGCGATGCCGCGCTTGCTGCGGTTGACGCCGAGGAAGGCGCGGCTCTCGTCGGCCAGCGTGGAGGGGTAGTTGCGCAGGTTGTCGCCGTCGGGCGGCTCGACCTTGAGCACCTCGGCGCCCTGGTCGGCGAGCAGGGTGCAGCCGTAGGGGCCGGCGATGTAGGCGCTGAGGTCCAACACGCGGATGCCGGCCAGGGGACCTTGAGAAGTGCGGCTCATGATGCGGAGGAAGGGGCCAGGGAAAGCCAGGTCAGACGCCAGGCGCCGTCGAGGCGGCCACCGGCACGGTAATACGGCTGCATGACGATGGGGCTGCGCTCGGCGAAGGCCAGCTCGATGCCGGGCGCGCCGTCCTGATCCTGCGTCTCGGGATCGGGCGGCAATTCGCGCAGACCAGAGGGCAGGCGCACGGTCTCTTCGGTCTTGAAACCGTCAATCAGCCCGTCGGTGGCGTAGACGAGCGGGCCGCGCGTCACTGCGATGAACTCATGGCGCAGCACCTGCTGGGCCACCGGCGAGCCGTCCGGCGCGCGTGACTCCTGCGTGTTCTGGTTCAGGCGGTGGTGCACGCACGGCGCCATCGGCAACTCCAGACGCACCACGTCCTCGCCGCGCCATTCGCGCACGGCGATCTCGGCAAAGCCTCCGGGCTGCGGCGCCGGCAATGCCCCGCCATTGAGGCTCAGCTGCGCGCCTTCGGCCCACGACGGAATGCGCAGGCGCAAGGCCAGGCGCGCGCCCGCGGCCGGCGCATGGACGCGCAGCAACACGCTGCCGTCGGCCGGATACGCCGTCTCCTGCTCGATGCGTACATCGCCGACCGTGGCGCTGCCGGCACAGTAGAGGTGCACCGCCAGAGCGCCGGCGCGCTGGTCCAGCGCATAGGCCACCGCCGGCAGTTCTTCGAGCGCCATCGCGCCGCTGCTCTTGCAGCAGCGCCAGTAGGTCGTGTGCACGCGCCGGCCGTTGGGGAAGGAGTAGTAGCACCAGTCTTCGCCGTTCGGCGCGAAGGCACCGAGCAGGTCGTTGTACGCGCTGCGCTCGATCTCCTCGGCATAGACGGCCTCGCCGGTGATCTGCAGCAGCTCGCGGTTGAGCTGGATCCAGGCCAGCGTCGAGCAGGTCTCCACATAGCCTTGCGGATTGAAGGCGCCCGGTGCGTTGAAAACCTCGCGCGAGCGGTTCGCTACGCCGCCCCACGGGCCGCCGCCCAGGCTCAGGTGATGGTCGCGGATGCTGTGCCAGAGCCGGCTCACGGCGTCGAGATACGCGGCGTCGCCAGTGGCGCGGTGCAGCTTGGCCAGGCCGACGAGGTTCCAGGCGAGCTGGTAAGCCTTGCCGGTGGCGATGTCGGCCGCATCCACGCCGGCGCGCGCGCGGCGCAGCAGCGCCAGTGCGGGGTTGGCGTCGGCCTGGGCCACGATGCGCTGTGCGAGTTCGAGGTAGCGTGGTTCGCCAGTGACGAGGTAGAGCTCCACCGCCGGGTCCATCAGCACCGTGGCCGACATGCCGTGGTGGTTGCCGAGCTCGTTGATGTCGATGCCGCCTTCGGTCAGCGTCTCCAGGCACAGGTCGCCGATGCGCCGTGCGGCCGCGAGCCAGCGCTCGTTCGGGAAGCAGCGGTGGGCCTCCAGCAGGCCCAGCACGAGGTAGCTGTGCGTCCAGATGTCCCAGGTGCGCACGCTCGGCTCGCCGTTCCAGCTCCAGGGCTTGGGCGGCTGCCCCACCATGAAGCGGCGCGGCGGGGCGTAGGTGCCCAGATAGCCATCGGGCAGCTGCACGTCGCAGAGGAAATCGGCCACGCGTTCGACCTGCGCGCGCAGTTGCGCATCGCCGCTGCGCACCGCCGCCTTGGCCGCCGCCGCCAGCCACTTGCCGGCGTGCTCGCCGTACCAGTCGCCTTCGAGGTTGTGCTCGCGATGCGCCGGCGCGAACACGGCGATCGCGGGACTGGTTTCATCCTGGATGAAGTGGAAGAGCCGGCCGCGCCGGTTGGCGTCCAGCGCCGCGCCGAGAAGGCCGCCGAGTTGCGTGTTCAGGATCGTCGTTCTTGTCATTGGAGGTACTCCGCTACCGCCGCGATCTTTAGGAGCGCGCAGGCCGCCAGCAAGAGCTTCTTGTTCACCCCGCGTCCACCGCGCAACGGAAGCCGATGCCGCCCGAGCGATCCTTGCTCGGCGCCATCAGCAGGTACTTGCCGTGCTGATCGAGACGGTACGCTTGTGGGAAGTACCAGTGCGAGGTCTGCGGCAGGTAGCTGCTGCCGCCGCGCAGGATGGCGGCGCGGGTGTGCTCGTCCTCGTGCTCATCGGTCCACTGCCAGACGTTGCCCACCAGGTCCAGCACGCCGAAAGGGCTGGCGCCGCGCGGGTGCGCGTCCACGTCGGCCGGGGCACGCAGGGTGCGGCCGCGGTTGGCTTCGGGCACGGCCTGGGCGTCCCAGCCGTTGCCCCAGGGGTAGAGACGGCCGTCCAGACCTTGGGCCGCGTACTGCCATTCCCATTCGCGCGGCAGGCGCTTGCCGGCCCAGGCGGCGTAGGCGCGCGCGTCTTCCAGGCTGACCCAGGTGACGGGCTTGTTCTCCCAGCCGGGCTGCGGCGCGCCGCCGCGCCAGTCGCGCAGGAAGTTGTGAGCGTCGCGCGGGACATAACGGCTCGCTTCGACGAAGCGCTGGAACTCGGCGTTCGTGACCGGATGGCGGTCGATGTGGAAGGCCGGGATCTGCAGGCGGTGGCGATGGCCGCGACGCGGGCTGCTCTCCCACGGGTACTGCACGTCCACGCCGGCCCAGGTCTGGCCTTCGATCTCGATGCCGCCGACGATGAAGTCATACTCGGCGGCGGGAATGCTGACCATGCCTTCGGGCGCCCGTGCCTGCGGCTTCGCCGCAGCCGTCTCGATCATCCGCTGCGGCAGCGCCTGCCACCGCGCCGAGAGGCTTTGCAGAGGCGTGCGCGCCCATTCGGCGGCGCGCGCCAGATAAGCCGGATCCACGCCCTGCCCCATCTCGGTCAGCAGGATCGCGCCGTAGCCGTGCGGCTCCAGCGCCAGCTCGATCAGCGCCAGCCCATCGAGGACGCGCGGATGCAGCTCGCGGCCGTTCCAGAGGTCGAAGTAGCGCGCGCCCTCGATGTGCGGCAGGGCCATCTGTTCACCGGCGACCTCGTACTCCATGCGGTTGACGAGCGTCCACAGCGTCTGGCCCGCGCCGGGGAAGCGGCTGGCGAACACGCCGGGCTGCAGCGTCGGCGCGTAGGGCCGCCAGTCCATGCTCACGAGCAGCGGCGCGAAGGCGCGTTGCAGCGTGGCGATGCGGCGCAGCGTCTGCGCGTCGCGCGGCGTCAGCTGGTTCCAGATGCCCCAGACGTTTTCCCAGGCGTTGTAGCCCACGCCGTTGAAGTGGATGTACTGCAGGTCGTTGGTGCGGTTGCGGCCCCAGCGGTTCTCCACGTTGATCATGTGGCGCGGCTCCAGCCACTTCCACTTGGCCACGCTCGGGATCACGTCGGCTGGCACCTTCTTGCCCCAGCTCTGCACGTTCCAGATCAGCTGCTCTTCCGAGGAGATCGTCGATTCCGGCTGCAGCACGACCGGGCAGCCCAGCGCGTCGCACGCGTCGAAGAAGGCGCGCGGCACGCCGTTGTAGGTGTCGCCGTTGATGCCGTCGGCGCCGACGGCCTGGATGATGCCGGCGATGGCGTGCCAGTCGCGCTGCTCGGGCGGGCGGGTGCCGTTGTCCCAGGGCTTGGTGGGCAGGAAGACGCGCACGCCCCGGCGGTGGAACGCATCCACCGCGCTCTTGAAGCCGGCCAGGCCGCCGGGCATGTCGTGCGCGAGGTCGGTCTGGTTGCGATCGTCCACGCCGATGTTCGGGTAGATGTACCAGATCAGCACCGAGTCGACGCCGCCGAAGCGGGCCTCAAGATCGTCGAGGTAGCGATCGACGGTGTACTCCCCCTTCTCGCCCTTCGTCGGGTCGAAGAAGTAGCGGTCCTCCACCATCATCTGCACATGGACGAAATTGCGCTGCGCCCATTGCAGTTCGGGCCGGCGGTAATTGGCGTCGTCGTAGCCGATGCGGATCAGGTGCTCGCGGCGCCAGTCGATCAGCTCGCGGATCCAGTCCTCGGCCGTGCCCTTGGCATCCATCTTCCAGTGGCCGATCTCGGCGAAGGGCCAGCCCGGGGCCTTGCCCGGCGTAGGCAGGTAGCGGCCGGTGGTGACGTGGGAGAAGCGGTACTCGGTCTTCAGCGCCTCGCGCTCGTCGTCGCCGGGGGGAAGGATGTGGTCGGTCATGCGGGAATCGTAGGGAATTCTTCGGCCAGCAGGCCAGCGACTTCTTGTGCCGTGGGGATGCTCGATTGCGCCCCCAGGCGCGTGCAGGCCAGGGCCGCGGCGGCGCTGGCGCGCCGCAACGCCTCGGGCAACGCGAGTCGCTGGCTCAGCGCCGCGGTGAGCACGCCGCAGAAGGTGTCGCCGGCGGCGGTGGTGTCCAGCGCATCGACGGGAAACGCCGGCAGGCGGATCAGCTCGCCGTGCTGGCGTGCCAGGCAGCCCTGGCTGCCGAGCGTGACGATGACGCAGGGCACGTCGAGCCGGGCCAGCGCGGCTTCGAGTTCGGCGCGGCCGCCGCTGACGGGCAGGCCCGTGATCGCGGCCAGCTCGCCCTCGTTGACCACCAGCACGTCCACGGCCGCCAGCAGTTCAGCGGGCAATGCGCGCGCCGGTGCCGCGTTGAGCACCACGTGCACGCCAGCGGCGCGGGCGCTGCGGGCGTAGGCGGTGACGGTGTCGAGCGGCGACTCCAGCTGCAGCAGCAGATGGCTGATGCCGCTGAGCGGAGGCAGGTGTTCTGCGCGCAGCGCCATGTTGGCGCCGGGCGCGACGGTGATGGCGTTCTCTGCCCCGTCGGCCAGGCAGATGAAGGCGCAGCCCGTGGCCTCGTGCTTGATGCGCACGATGTGCAGCTGCACGCCGGCACCGAGCAGCGACGCTTCCAGCGGCTCGGCCGAGGCGTCGTTGCCCAGGGCCAGGAGCATGCGCACCGGCACGCCGCCGGCGCGCGAGGCGGCCACGGCCTGGTTTGCGCCCTTGCCGCCGGGGAAGGTGGCGAAGTCGCGGCCCAGCACGGTCTCGCCGGGCGCCGGCACATGGCCGGCGCGCACGACGAAATCGAGATTGGCCGAGCCGGCAACGAGGACGCTGGAGGGTTTCATCAGAAGGTCACGGTGTGCGTCAGGGAGATCACGCGGCCGCGGCCCGACCAGTAGTTGCGGTAGCCGGCCAGCTGCGACCAGCTGAGGATGTAGAACTTGTTGGTCAGGTTCTCGATGCCCAGCGTGGTCTTGCCCGGGCGGCCCCAGTCGTAGTTGGCGCTGAAGTCCCAGAGCGTGTAGCCCTTGGTGTGCTCCTCGGCGCTCGTGCCGACGTTGAGGTCGCGGTCCAGCAGCTTGGTGGCGCCCAGCGTGAGTTCGGCGCCGGGGAAGAACTTCCAGTTCAGCGTGCCGCCGACCTTGTCCGGATTGGTGTCGTTCACGCCCATGCGCTTGGTCAGCGGGCCTCCGGCGGTGAAGGTGGTCTTGCCGAGGATGCGCGAGTACAGCGCGGTGACCTTCAGCTCGCGGCTGAGCGAATAGTCACCCGTGAGCTCGAAGCCGCTGATCTGCACCGGGGCGCGGTTCATGATGAAGTCGTTGGTGGCCGGGTCGATCGAGAGCGAGACGCCCAGGCTCGAATACGACTGGTAGACCGACGCGCCGAAGCTCGCGCCCTTGCCACGCCAGTTCGCGCCGATCTCCTTGTTCCGCACCAGGATCGGCTGCAGGTCCAGGATGCCGGCCACGCTCTGGCCCGGGTAGTTGATGTTGCGCAGCGGGATGCCGACGTTGGGCAGCGTGAAGCCCTTGCTGACGGAGGCGAAGACCGACCAGTCCGCCGGCAGGCGCAGCACCAGGCCGACGTTGGGCAGCGTGGCTTCGTAGTCGAGCTTGCCGCCCTGCACGGCCACGCGGTTGCGGTAGTAGGTGGTGGTGTAGCTGTCCACCTTGAGGTTGCCGTCCTCGCGGCGCACGCCGCCCGACAGCGTCAGCGGGCCCACGTCCCAGGACAGCTGGGCGTACGGCGCCCAGCTGCGGTAGATCATCGGCGGCACCCAGAGGCGGTCGGTCAGCGCCAGGCGCTGCTGCGCATTGTCCTCGGTCAGGTCGACGCCGCCGCGGAACTCGAGGCCCTTGACGGCGAAGATGTCGGAGCGGCTCCACGAACTGCGCAGGCCCTTCTTGCGGGCCAGGATCTCGGACTGGTCGAACAGCGTGCCCAGCGGCGCGATCAGCGGGTCCTGCTTGTCGTCGGTGTTCTCGGCCGGGTAGCGCATCGCCTGGCGGGCGATGTAGGCGTCCAGCTGCAGCGTGCCGCTCCACAGGTCGGTGTTCGTGTAGGAAGCGGTGGCCTGCTTGAAGTCGTTGAACTCCGCCTTGGAGCCGACGACCGTGTTGGGCACCGAGGTGTTGGTCACGCCGGTGGTGCGGTCGCCGTCCTGCAGCATGTAGTGGTTGCCGCCCTGCACCTTGAAGAGGCTGACGGAGAAGGCCAGGCGCTGGCTCTTGTTCTCGCCGAAGTCATAGCCGAACTTGCCGAAAAAGTTGTTGGACTTGGAGTCCATCAGCGAGCCGCTGGTGTTCAGGCCGATGAAGCGGCCGTGGCCGTCATAGCTCATGCCCCGGTCGATGTGCGAGCCGGCCAGCACGAGGTCGTAGTCGTCGGTCTTGCGCAGCCAGGTCAGGCCGGCCTTCCAGGTCAGGCTCTCGGCCTTGCCGTCGTCCGTGGACAGCCGCGTGGTCAGCTGAAACTCGTCACCCATCTTGGACGGCGTCTTCGAGATGTAGTTGATGATGCCGCCGGCGGCGCCGATGCCTTCCGAGGCCGAGGGGCCGTTGATCACCTCGATGCGGCCGACGATGCCCATGTCGGTGAAGGTCGCGTTGCGCGTGCCTTCGCGCAGCGGCGAGCCCTGCGGCACACCGTCGAACAGGCGCAGCGCGATGCGGCCGCGCAGGTTCTCGCCGGTGTTGCTCATGGCCTGCGACGATTCCGAGTAGCCGGGCACCGTGCGGGCGAGCACGGCGGTGGCGTCTTCGGTGACGGCCAGGCTCTGCATCAGCTCGGCCTTGCCGATCACGGTGATGGCGCCGGGGATCTTGTCGATGGCCTTGGCCGTGCGGGTGCCGGTGACGATGGTGCGCTCGAGCTGCACAGTCTTCTCGTCGCCGGGGGTGGCGGCGGCCGTGTCGGCGGCTGCGGGCGCCGCATCGGTCGCCGCCGGCGGCGGTGCCGCTTCCTGCGCGTAGGCTGCCGAGATGGCGGTGGCAAGGGTGAGCAGGGCAACCGGAACGACGACGTGTTTCATGGCTTTTGTCTCTGATGTGGTTATGAATGCACCGGCCAGATCGAGCTGACAGTGCGCGGCGCCAGTCTCGGACAGCGCAGAACAAACGGAAATGCCCCGGGTCTATGTTCAGACGACAGCTTTTGTTGCGTCTTCCGATCCTGCGCTAGCGCGCCAGCCGAGCCGCTGCGCGGCCCAAAGCAGACCCTCGTGGAAGGCGGGCTCCCAGACCAGCCAGTCGTGCCCGCCGTCGAGGATGCGCAACGCCGTCTGCACGTGCGGCGTGCGGCTGAGGCGGCTGAACAACAGATGCGCCTCCATGTCGATGTCGTGCAGCGCTTCGGCGGGGTCGGGGTTCTTGTATTCCTGGTCGCCGGCGGCGATGAACAGGCACAGCGGGAGGTCGCTGTGCCGCTGTGCAGCCTCGGCGACCAGCGCCGGATAGTTGTGCTCGCGGTAGATCGCGTCGACGAACAGCGCGGGCCCGCGTCCGAAGCCGCCGAACTCGCGCGCGCTCGACCCTTGAGGCGGCAGCGGCGTGTAGACGGCCGGGCTCAGCACCAGCGCGGCGGCGAACTGCGCGGGCCAGGCCAGCGCGTAGCGCAGCGCGCCATAGCCGCCCATCGAATAGCCGCCGACGACGCGCGCCTCGCGCTCGCGGCACGTGCGCCACCGTGCATCGACATGCGGCAGCAGCTCGCGCATCAGCAGCGTCTCGACGGGGCTGCCGGCCTCGTGCGCGGAATCGACGTAGTAGCTGCCGCGCCGGCTCCATGGCGCGTCGGGCAGGACGGCGATCAGCGGCGGGATGCGGCCTTCGCGGATCAGGCGGTCCAGCATAGGTCGCACGCGCGTCCAGGCCGCCATGCGGTCACCGCGGCCGTGCAGCAGCAGAAGAAGGGGGTAGCGCGTCTCGCCCGAGGTGGCGTAGCCGGCGGGAAGATAGAGCTGGAAGTCGACGGGGCCGTGCGAGGTATCCAGGCGCGACGCGAGGAGTTGCGAATCTTGCGGGCTTTGCGGGCTTTGCGGGTCTTGGGGGGCTTGCGGATATTGTGCGCCCTGCTCCGCCGTGCTCACCGCCGGCCCGAGCAACAGACCGCCCGCAGCGCCAGCCGCCAGGCCGAGCACCCGCCGCCGGTCAGCCATGCTGCGCCGCCATGGCCGCGCGGGCTTCCTGCAGAAACGCCTGCACGAGGCGGATGCGGATCGTCGAACGCGACCAGACCACGCCGATGCGGCGCGGCTCGAACTCCAGCGGCAGCGGGATGCGCACAAGGTTCAGCCCCTCTGGCCAGGGCCGCGCCCAGTCGGGCACCAGCGAGACGCCCAGGCCCCGGTCCACCATCACCGCGATCGCGCCGAGCGCGTTGAGCTCGAAGCGCTCGCGCGGCACGATGCCGGCGGCGCGCAGGTAGCGGTCCGCCTGACGCCCACCCCACTGGCTGCGGTCGTAGCGGATCAGCGGTTCGGTGGCGAGCAGCTCGTGCGGGTCGCGGTCGGCCATGCGCGCCGGCGCCAGCACCACGAGCGGCTCCTCGCGCAGCAGTTCCCAATCGCAGGTCTTGGGCAGCGCGAACGGCGCCTCCAGCACGATGGCGGCGTCGAGCTCGCCGCTGTCGACGGCGCGGTGCAGCTCGGGCGAGTAGCCGGGCTTGATGAAGACCTGGATGCCGGGGAAGCGCTCGACCATGCGGGCCAGGATGTCGGGCAGCATGCCGGTCAGCGCGTTGGTGCCGGCCCCGAGGCGCAGCTCGCCGGCGCCGGGGTCGTCGTTGGCGGCGGTGCGCAGGTCGGCCACGTCGCGCAGCAGCTCGCGCGCGCGCGGCAGCACGCGCGCGCCGGACTCGGTGATGTTGACGGTGCGCCCGACGCGGGCAATCAGCTGCGCGCCGATCTCGCGCTCGAGCGTGCGGATCTGCTGCGCCACCGCGGCCGGCGTGATGTTGAGCAGGCGCGCCGCCGCGGCCATCGAGCCCTGGTCGACGACGGCGACGAACGTGCGGAGGAACTGGGTGTCCATGAGTCCTCAATCATCGCGGTAGATCGTCAGCCCTTTCAAGGACTGTTGCGGCGGCGGGAACAGCAGGCTCGCCAGGTAGCCGATCACGATGCACAGCAGGATGGAGATCGCCAGGTAGAAGTACGGGTGCACGAGCTTGAACCACCAGGCGATGGTCGTCAGCACGATGGCCGAGGCCACGCCGATGGCCACGCCTTGCGAGTTCGCGCGCCGCGTGAACATGCCCAGCGTGTACGCGCCCGCGAAGCCGCCGCCGAGCAGGCCGGCCAGCTCGATCGAGACGTCGAACAGCGAGTGGATGTCGTAGCGCGAGAGGATCAGCGCGAAGGCCACCCCGATCACGCCGGCCGCCACCGTCATCAGCTCGGCGAACAGCACGCTCTTCTTCTGGTCCTTGTGCTTGACGAGCTTCTCGTAGAAGTCGACCGAGGCCAGCGTGGCGACGCTGTTCATGATGCTGGACAGCGTGGCCATCGCGGCGGCGAAGATGCCCGCGATGATCAGCCCGGTCACGCCCATCGGCAGCTCGGCGGCGATGAACATCGGAAACGTGGCGTCGATCGAGAGCAGCGGGTTCATGCGCCCCGGGTTGGCCTGGTAGTAGACGTACAGCGCCGTGCCGATCGAGTAGAAGACGAAGCCGCCCGGGATCATGATGGCGGCGAAGGCCCAGATCGAGCGGCCGGCGTCGCGGTCGTTCTTGGTGGAGAGCGTGCGCTGCATCAGCACCTGGTCCTTCGGGAAGGTCAGCACCACGTCGAACAGCACGAGGAAGATGAAGCCCCAGACCGTGGCCTTGGTCAGGTCGAAGCTGAAGTCGAACATGCGCGTCTTATTCGCCGCCGCCGCCTGATGCACCAGCTCGCCGAAGCCGCCGTGCAGGTGCCAGATGATGAAGCCGATGGCGAACAGCGCGCCGCCCATCTTGACGGCCAGCTGCACCACGTCGGTCCACACCACGGCCTTCATGCCGCCGAGCGCCGTGTACGCGATCGTGAAGCCGCCCATCAAGAGGATGCTCCAGACCATGTCGATGCCGGTGATGGTGGCGATCGCCAGCGAAGGCAGGAACAAGATCACGCTCATGCGGCTGCCCAGCTGCACGAGGATGCACAGCGCGCTGGAGAGCATGCGGATGGCCGGATGGAAGCGCGTCTCCAGGTACGAGAACACGCTCATCAGGTCGAGCCGGCGCAGCAGCGGCACGATCCACACGGCGACGAACATCAGGCCGACGACGGCGATGAGGTTGTTGGTCAGGTACTGCCAGTTGGTCTCGAAGGCCTTGGCCGGGATGGCGATGTAGCTGATCGAGCTGGTGTTGGCCGCGTACAGGCTCACGCCTGCGGCCCAAAACGGGATCGAGCGGCCGCCGACGAAGAAGTCCGACGTGGAGTTGCGCTTCTCGCGCAGGTAGAAATACAGGCCCATGCCGAGCATGGTGACGAGGTAGACCACGATGACGACCCAGTCCAGCCACTTGAGCAGCAGCTTGCCGGCTTCGACCTCGGCGCTGCCGGCGGCATAGGCATGGGCGCCCTTCCCCGCGTCGGCTGAGAGCCAGGCCAGGCCGGTCTTCCAAGGGGCGGCGAGCACGGCGCCGGCCGGCAGGCCGCCCTGCATCACGGCCCACGCGCCGGTGATGGTGTGAAAGCTCAGCAGCTGGTGCGGCTGATCGGCGGCGCCGGCCAGATAGAGCACGTGCGCCTGGCCGATGGCACGGCCGGACGCGGCGAGTAGCGGCACCGGCGGCGCGGTCTGCACGCTCCAGCCGCGGTCGGCGGACCAGCGCAGCTGCCGGCCCGGCAGACTCAGGAACAGCGCGTTGGTCTGGCCGACGAGGGCCAGGACGTCGCCCTCGCCGGGCCACCCGGGCAGCGCGGTCCAGGCAGCGCTCGCGTCGGCCTTCGCACCGGTGATCGGCAACTGGTACAGCCGCGCTTGCCCGTCCGCTGAACGGCCGGCCACGAAGATGCTGCCGCCCATCTGGGTGGCCTGCGCGTGGTTCAGCGGCAGCGGCAAGGGCGCGAGCGGCTGGTCCTGCAGCCGGCCGTCGTCGACGACGAGCCGGTCGAGGCTGACGACGGTGGTGGGCAACGCCGCGCCCAGCCAGGCCTTGCCCGCCGGCAAGGGTTGCGGCGCGCTCCAGGCGCTGGCGGTTGCGGTGTCCTTGTCGCCCTCCGGCAGCACCCAGGCCTGGCTCGTGCCGAGGGCGAGGAGGCGCCCGTCCACCGTCAGCAGCGCCTGCACCGGCTCGCCGGCGTTCAGCGCCGGCAGCGGCTCCACGCGCACGCTGGCGACCTGTTCGGTGGCGGCCAGCGCGGGCGCCGTGATCAGGGCGAGCGCCAGCCAGGCCAGGGCGCGGGTCAGGAGGGTCATGCGGAGAACTTTCTTGGGGCGGCAAGCAGCAGGCTGCGGGCCCTTTGCAGGAACGGTGCGTCGATCATGCGGCCGTCGACGACGAAGGCGCCGCGACCTTGCGCTTCGGCCTGCGCCGCCGCTTCGACGATGCGGCGGGCCCGCGCGAGCTCTTCCGCGTCGGGCTCGAAGACGGCATTGGCGGCGGCGACCTGGCTCGGGTGGATGCAGCTCTTGCCGATGAAGCCGAGCGAGCGGGCCATCTGCGCCTCGGCGCGAAAGCCCGCTTCGTCCTGCAGGTCGGGCCAGGCGCCGTCGCAGCAGAACACGCCGGCCTCGCCGGCCGCCAGGCTCAGCGCGAACTGCGCGGCATGCACGTTGGCGGGCAGGCGGCGGTCGATGCCGGCCGGCTCGAACAGGTCGCCCAGGCCGAGCTGAAGACCGGCCACACGCGTGTGCGCGGCGCCGATCTCGGCAGCACGGCGCAGCGCGGCGGGCGTCTCGATGTTGGCCAGCAGGGTGACGTCGCGCGCGATGCCGGCTGCATCCATGGCAGCCAGCGCCGCCTGCACGTCGGCGGCGGATTGCGGCTTGGGCAGGTTGACCATGCCGAGCGCCGGGTGCGCGATGGCGCGCAGGTCGGCCTCGAAATGCGGGCTGCCCAGCGCGTTCACGCGAACGATGATCAGCTTGTCGGAGGCTCGGGCGGCGTCGCTGGCCAGGAACTCGCTGACCGACTCGCGCGCCTGCGCTTTGCGGTCCTCGGCCACCGCATCTTCGAGGTCGATGGAGAGCGCGTCCGCCGCGCCCCCGAGGGCCTTGGCGAACAGCTCAGGTCGGCTGCCGGGAACAAACAGTTTGCTGCGCATCAGAGGCCCATCATGTCGGCCTCAGTATCGATTCAAGAAAACTGTCTTTCCATAGCTTCAGACAAAACATTCCGTTTCTTCTGCCGCGATCACTCACCGCCTCAGGCAACCGCGCCACCTTGTCTCTTCGCGAGCCATCGCGACAAAAAGGCCCCGGCATAGGGCCAGGGTGTCTAGCGTTCCTGTGGTCGATTCACTTCGAGAAGCCCGGACTAAACCCTGTCAAGCGACTCGCTGACCCAAACTTCGGTACCAACCGGGACATCTTCCTTTGTGACTCCGACAAGGATGCAACCCCATTGCGCAGCGATATGAAGTGGCGCCACCTGGGTCTGAGAAGTGTGCTGAAGAGTGACGCGTGCCCGCAGCGAGGTGCCGTCTGGGCGGCGAAGCTCGACGGGGAGGTCAGAAGCAGCGGCAAAGGCGGCCTGCAGGGGCCCCGGCACGACGACCAGCCGTTGGCCGGGTGCCTCGAATCGGTCTTCGACTTTGGTGAGTGGTTGCATGCGTGATCTCAGGCTATTCGGAGTTGCTGGCGGAACGTCCTCTTACCCGACTAACGCAAGAGGCCTGTGCCATGAACATTTCGTTTTGAATGTGCTCAATGCTTGAAACTCTTGTTCCCGAATTTTTATAAATTGGATATCCATTGCGAGGCATCGCTTGGGAACGTCGGCCGACGGCGATCGACGTGGCTGAAGACTGAGCAGGCACCAATTCGGTTCACTCCGTTTTCCCAGGGTTCGGCACTGGTATTCAGCACGGTGTCTTGATGGGGTGACGGCATCTCAATGGGACTTGAGACATTCATGTGGGGCGACTTAGGCGCCTGAAGCCCGCAGCCTGATAGACATAGCAAATCTTCGAGATTCGACGATGCCAAGCGACTGCCGAACGGGGATTCAATTGGCACTACCGTGAGCCTGCGGCTTCGGGGGCCAATCTCGAGCCACGTACGGATCGGGCGACAACTTGAGGCGGCGCAGGGTTTCCCGCGCAATCAAATAGGCATCCAATCGCAAGTCTCTCGACCTGTGCGGCGTCGCCAGCGCTGTGCGGTCATTAACGCCACCGGGACTTGCTTTTGACATGTTTCCTCCTCGCTCTAAAGGGAGGACGCTCGGTGCAATGCGCCCGAGCGCCCTCGCGCGACGAACAAGCGTCAACGCTAGTCAAGGATCAGCTTGAAGCCCATCGCTGCCCAGTTTGCGTCGCCAGCGATGCTCGCCTTGGCCGCTCGCCAGTGCAGAGCCGGCTCGCTAACCAACTGGCGCCGTCCGACCGCGCAGTCCAACAAGCGTCGTGCATCGTCAGGTCGCAGCGCCACCGAACCGACCAGCCAGTCTTGTAGGCGTTTCAGTTCGTAGGCATCCAAGGGAACCGATCGCGGCAGAGTTGGGCGCCGCCGCGCTCGCACGGGCTCAGGTGGGTAATGCGCGATCTGTTCGCGGCCCACTTGCGTCGCGGACCGGTCAGGGCGCGAGGTTGAGGGCCGGCTCATGTCAGAACTCCGCGCCAGAGAGACTGGGCGACTTGTCCTCCTTGCGAAGGTCGGCCACCGTCGCGTCCGTCGTGAGGATCAAACCAGCCACGGACACTGCGTTTTGCAATGCCGTCCGCGTCACCTTGGTGGGATCGATCACTCCCATCGCTAGCAGATCGCCGTACTCACCCGTGGCAGCGTTGTAGCCGTGGCTACCCTTGCCCTGGATGACACGATCGATCACCACCGACGGCTCATCGCCGGCGTTTGCGCTGATGGCCCGCAAAGGGGCTTCCAGAGCACGTCGCACGATGCCAATTCCGGCGTCCTGATCGGTGTTGGTGCCGCGCAGAGCTTCCAAGGACTGTCGTGCGCGAAGCAGCGCAACGCCGCCGCCCGGCACGATGCCTTCTTCGACGGCCGCACGCGTGGCATGCAGCGCGTCATCGACGCGGTCCTTCTTCTCTTTCATCTCGACCTCGGTGGCCGCTCCCACCCGGATCACCGCCACACCGCCTGAGAGTTTGGCCAAGCGTTCCTGGAGCTTCTCGCGGTCGTAGTCGGAGGTGGCGTTCTCGATCTCCGCAGTGATTGTCTTGCGGCGAGCCTCGATCTGCTCGGGATTTCCTGCGCCGTCGATGATGGTCGTGGCGTCCTTGTGGATATTGACGCGGCGGGCGCGGCCCAGGTCTGCCAGCGTGGCCTTCTCGAGCTGCTTGCCAACTTCTTCGGCGATGACCGTACCGCCCGTGAGCACGGCAATGTCATGCAACATGGCCTTGCGACGGTCGCCGAAGCCCGGAGCCTTCACGGCAGCGACCTTCAGCACGCCACGCATGCTGTTGACCACCAGCGTGGCCAGCGCCTCGCCTTCGACGTCCTCTGCGACGATCAGCAGCGGCCGACCGGCCTTGGCAACCTCTTCGAGCACCGGCAGCAGTTCGCGAATATTGGAGATCTTCTTGTCGCACAGCAAGATGGCCGGGTCGTCCAGTTCCGCGCTTTGCTTCTCCGGGTTGTTGATGAAGTACGGCGACAGGTAGCCGCGGTCAAACTGCATGCCCTCGACGACATCCAGCTCGCTCTCCAGGGACTTGCCGTCCTCGACCGTGATGACGCCCTGTTGGCCGACCTTCTCCATCGCTTGGGCAATCAGGTCGCCGATGGCGGGGTCCGAATTCGCGGACAGCGCGCCCACCTGTGCGATCTCCTTGCCCGTGGAACAGGGTTTGGAGAGGGTTTTGAGCTCGGCCACGACCGCCTCGCAGGCCTTGTCGATCCCGCGCTTGAGGTCCATCGGATTCATGCCTGTGGCCACAAGCTTCATGCCTTCAATGACGATGGCCTGCGCCAGCACGGTTGCGGTGGTCGTGCCGTCACCGGCGACATCGCCTGTCTTGGAGGCCACCTGCTTGAGCATCTGCGCGCCCATGTTCTCCAGCTTGTCGCTCAGCTCGATCTCTTTGGCGACAGACACGCCGTCCTTGGTCACGACGGGAGCACCAAAGCTGCGCTCGAGCACAACGTTGCGACCTTTGGGGCCAAGTGTGACCTTGACGGCCTCCGCGAGGATGTTGACGCCCTTGACGATACGGGCACGTGCTTGGTCATGGAATTGAACTTCCTTGGCAGCCATGTTCTTCTCCTTGAATCTCCTTGAGTTGAGTGGATGTTTGCTTGAGCGAGGCGCGCTTAGGCGGCCTTGAGCTTCGGGACGGCATTACCGCCATCAATGACACCGAGCACGTCTTCCTCGCGCAGGACCAGAAGTTCCTGATCGTCGAGCTTGACAGTCTGGCCGGCGTACTTGCCGAACAGCACCCGCTCGCCGGGTTGAAGTTGAAGCGCTCGCACGGAGCCGTCTTGCAGCAGGCGGCCGCTGCCGACAGCAATGACTTCGCCCTGTTCGGGCTTTTCAGCGGCGGTGTCCGGAATGACGATGCCGGATGCGGTCTGGCGCAACGGATCGATGCGCTTGACAATGATCCGGTCGTAGAGGGGACGAATTTGCATCTTGGGTCTCCTTTCAGATTGCAGATGATTGGCAAAAGGTGCTGAATTCCAGGGGTTCTGCGACAGAGTTGTCCGAGCGAGATTCAGCCGTTCAGCGATCTAGAGTTGGTGCTGAGAATTTCAAGACCCGCTGTCGCCACGAATGCCAAAGCCCTTGGGGTCAGAGCAGGACGATCCGGCTGCTGCGTCCGAGTTGGTAGCTGCTGCGCGAGACACGTGTACCTACAGCCGGCTTCGGCACCACCGGACAAGGCGGCAGGCGTCCGCCGTCTGGCAGCAAACTGTCGTCTTGCCCAGAGTGCCACCACAGGCCGTCCGCCACCGGGCGGAACAGCCATCTCACGTAGCCCAGTCGCGCAGCACTGTCCCGCAAATGCCTCCGGTCGGGCGCTTCCGCGACGAGGTGTGTTTCGTCGTCAGGCGATAGTGGGTTGTCGCCAAAGGCCTGACGACAGGACATCGCCTCGCGTGCCGAAGCGCCTACGTCGTTGCAACCGCGATGTTCTTCGCGCACCAGATTCCAAGCGCCCAGTTGCCATGCGGCGTCCAGCATCTGCTGATCAAGCTGCTCAAGTTGAGTCCAGCTCAGATTGAGCTGCAGAGCTGAGCTGGGTACCGGCTCTCGCCCCGGCCTGGCGGCCGATGGCAGCGAAGGCGAGCGCTCTCGCCCAATGGGTGCAAGGCCGTGCCAATGAAGCAAAAGCAGCATTGGAGAAGATCTGCGCGGGACCGTGCTGAGAACGACGGCGGCCAGAGGCCTGCGCAAGATCTTCACCTGCTGCCGAATGATGTCTAAGATCATGGTGCGCAGATGGGACTCGTACAGACGGGCCAAATTTTTAGTCATCCTCGACCCAAAAATCAAGAGCCGGGCGATGCTCCGTCAGGCGCGACCGCGCCGTACTCGGTCTCCGAGCAGCGTCAGGCAGCGGCGTCCGCCTTCAAGAACGGGCGTCAAAAGACCTTTCCTTTCCAGACTCAGCAGAATCGCTTCGGGGACCAAGCGGCCACCGGGAACCTGGGGGATGAAGTACAGCGCATCACGTTCTTCAGGGGTGAGCTCGATTTGCTTGGGTTCCATAAGCGCAAGCGGGCGCGGACACGGTCCTGCGCCCGGTCTTCGCGAATTTCGGATACCGCCGCCCGGCATAGACGGGCCGGCGGGGAGCGGCGGATCAGGTTGCGCGCACTTCAATTCGGCGCGGCTTGGCGTGCGCCGCTTTTGGAATGCGCAGCCTCAGCACACCGGCCTTGAGCTCCGCCTCCACCAGCTCCGTATCAAGTTCTGGACTGAGCGTGAAGACCCGCCGATACCTGGCCAAACCGACTTCGGCATGGCTGCTAGCGAGACCCTCGGGCACTGCAATCTCGGTCTCGGCTTCGATGGTCAGCGCTTCGCGCTCAATTTGCAGATTCAACCCCTCTGCCGTGACGCCCGGAAGATCGGCGTAAAGGGTGATGCCCCCTGCATCTTCGATCACGTCGACCGGCGGGGTGAGTGTGGCATCGCTGAAGCGGCTTTCACCGCGGCCGGCCGCACCCGTTGTAAGAGCGCCGGCGCCCCTTGCTTGCAACTGATTCATGATGATGTCCTCCTCAGGTTCAGGCTGCTTGCTGGATTTCGACGCGGCGCGGCCGCACCGCCGCCTTGCGAGGTACGGTCACCTGCAGCACACCGTTGCGCATCTGCGCCTTGACGCCGTCGGCGTCTGCATCTTCCGGCAACGTCAACACGCGGCGGAATTTCCCGTCAAAGCGCTCGTTGATGTGCACGGCGGCGTTCTCCTGGATCTGCGCAATGGGCGTCTTGCGCTCGCCAGAGATCGTCAGCAAGCCCCGCTCAAAGTGGACCTCGATCTCGGCGGGGTCAACGCCGGGCGCGAACGCGTAGATCTCGATCGCTTCGGGCGTGGCACCGACGTTCAAAGCCGGGAAGCCCTGGCGGCCAAAGCCTCTGATGGTTGGAGACAGATCGAAGGCCTGCTGCATTTCGCGTTGCAGGCGATCCACCTCCGCGAGAAAGTCGCGAGGAAACATAGATCGATACATGGCGAAACCTCCTTGGGAAGTCAATTGGATGGCGCGTGCAGCTGAGCCACACGCGTCCGCGGCAGAGATAGGAATGCCGCTTCGGATTTCAAGGGGCAGCAATTGACGAGGCTACTCATAGCTATGGGCGAAGCCCTAAACCCGAACGCGCTCCCGCTTCAATTCAGGGCGTTGGTATTGCCTAGACAAAGTTGAGCATTTGAATCTTGTGTTGCTGGAAAGGCGCCGGCGTGAGAGGCGCCTAACCGGGGATCTGTCAGATGCTGGGCAACCCACTCGCGCGTGAGGCAAGGCCTGCCATTGCCTAGAGTTGGTCGGAAAATTGAGGGAGAGTCCAATGTGGCTTGTGCAGAAGATCGGGCTTGATGCCTACGGATCGATTGACCGAGTGCAATGGCAGGAAGCGGACCTCGAACAGAACAAGTGGATCGGGCACCCTCGCGTCGCGCCCTTGATTGCGGTGGTTCATGAAATTCTGAAGAGCGGGGTTGCAACCCATTACCCCGGTCTTGGGAGTACGATGTTGGGGCCATGGCTCCGGACCGTCGCCATTGACGGAGGGCGTGAGCCGATTGCCGTCGACAATGACCGATCCCCCGGCGAGAAGCGATCGCTCTTCGACCTTCCCAGGCTTTAAGCTTGAGACCAAAGTCACCGGCGCAGGGGCTGAGACGCCATAGACGTCTCAGCATAAACAGGAATCGCACACCGCCCGTCAGCGGCCCACCGAAGCCGACTCTGCCATCCAGGGCCCATTTGCCGAGTCGGCCGTCAAGTTCTACGAAGACTACGCGTGCGCTCATCCATGGACACAAGGTCGAGCGTCGAGTTTGGCTGTCCGTATATCTAGTGGAGCGCCTTCGAAGAACCGGAGAGGCGGACCAACCTCCTCTATGGATCCAGAAGCACTTGGCCTAGACTAAAAACGGGGGGTGGGCATGGAGCACAACTCATATCATGCAACGGCAGGCCGACTCGCGGAATTGGCCATGAGCGCCCGGTAATGTCGATATCTACGATCGTCGACCTGATGCCTCAAGAGCAGCCGCGGCGTTGCATGTTGAATGAGTCGCACGATCAGCTGACCGATTCAGCGCAAGCTGATGCACGGATGTCGCTTCCACCGCTATCGCGCCGATCCCTGAACTCGACATAGGCTCGCGTTTGGGCGCGTGCGAATATGCGTGTCGCGCCCAAGTCCTATGTTCAAGGCCTTCGAGCATTTGAGGATGCGGCTTCCCTACCGGAGTTGCAGAATGCGACGCGCAGGTACACCGCCGCTTCAGCGCTCAATCTCAAATGGACTATTCTGACCATAAAGCGGTATCTTGACGGCTACGGCCGGCCATGGACGGCCTACGTGCTGATCGATGCGGTTCAGCCCGCAGTCCGCTCTGTCGAGGGCAGGCTCTCAGCGATCCGCATCGAAGATGATTCGCTCTATGAGGCCGTCAAGTCCTTCCTTCTGCGAATGGGCCAAGTTGAGCAGATCGGGAGCTAGAGCAATCGTGACCATCGGCAGCCGAATCGATTGCCTCTTTGACTAAGATGCGTGAGGTTTGTGCATCCTTATCCGTGCCATTGTTCAATGCCTCTCTCCTCAGTCCAGACCGCCGTCTCTTCTGTTGGCAACTCCGATTCAAGAACATTTGACATGGAAGCGCTGTGGGGTGTTGTGCCCTATGTCTTGTTTGCCCTTGCAATCCTCGTTATCTTTTGGGCCTACAAGGAAGAGGTCGAGCAAGTGCTTCGGTTGATCGCGAACCTGTGCAACAGAGCGCGGCGCAAATGAATGGGCGACGCTGGGTTGGACGTCGGTGCCGAGCGTGAGCGCAAATGCTCGGGTGACACTGCGCAGAGACTCACTTGGCACGGAGTCGTAGGACACCGCCAGCCCGCAAACTTGAGCCAGTCTGCGGGTGTTTTCAGCAACAGACCCAGCTGACCATTCACCTTCATTTCTCTCAAGCCGAAGTTGGATGCGGCTAGGTGTTGCTGGGCGTTTGGTGATCGACTTGAGAATGCTGAAAAGAGGGGAATCTCGGCTACAGGCGGTTCCAACCAAACAAGTGCATTGACGCGCAGGCCCGGAAACAGCACCACGAACTCGTCGCTGCCCAGCTTGTCACCGTACCGGCATTCCTCCTTGAGACGCTGGGCCATCGACCGAAGTACCTCGTCGCCGGCAGCAAAGCCGTGCCGATCATTGACCGGCCTGAAATCGTTCAGATCGTATGCCAGCACGCTCAACGCTTGGCCGCGAAGCTTCTTCAAGCGCTTCTGCAACGCGCACCTGTTCGCCAATCCCAGCAATGGATCGGTATCTGCGGAGACGGCAAGGTCGAGCAAGCTGCGGTCTCCGACTCTCCTCACGGGTCTTCAGATAATGATCCTCGACGTGGTTGCCATTGCGCTTAAGCAGATCCAGAGAACCCGAATGGGCAAATGTGGTTAGGCATGACTATTCGTTAGAGCACTGCGCGCCGAATCTCTGCCGCTGCGTTCAAGGTTTCCTAGTGAGGCGAGCCATAGGCTTAGTGTTGAGTCGCCTGGTGGCCTGAAGCTGCGTTGCGCTTGCGTGTTGCCGCAGCTTTCTTCGCCGAGGCAGACCGTTCGGCTGCCGTGCGGCTCGCGGACGCGGCCCCTCCTAGGCGGCCGCCTTTGCGCGAGGGCTCATGATTCTCCGGTTGCCCTCGCCCCGATCCAGACTTCTTGCCTCCTCCTGTTTCCTTGTTGACGGTCGCCCAGCCTCGCCGTTCCGCTTCGTCCTTGGGAACACCGCGGTCCTCGTAGCCGCTCTCAATATGCTCGGCCTGCCGCTTCTGCTTGTCCGTATAGGAAGACTTGTCACCTCTAGGCATGATTTCTCCTCGACATCATTGGTGGACTGGTCCCCGAGACGGTGGCACAGTCCATCGCCCATCAATTGCGATCGGCCTGTGGAACACGCGAGCTGTCCGAGGAGGTGTCGGACGAGTTACGCATGTCAGCGGTCGAAGAGTTGGCAGCGGCATTGCTTCCCGAGGGCTGCGTCACAGTGGTGACATCGCCAGTTGCCGATGCCGGTGGTGTCGGTGGCACAGCGGTCGGCGCCTGAGAGTTCTGGGCGCAGGCCAGACCAATTGCACTCAGCAGCGCCGCCGTAGCGGCTAAAGTTGGAATGTGCTTGTTCATGAAATGACTCCTTTGGTGCAAGTCCGAGGGCCCAAGCGCTGAAGCGCAACGTGCGCCTTGCCTGCAACAAACTTAGAGTCTTCGCTCCAACCTTTTAGTCAGCAACATCCGCGCGCGCCGGTAGGACTCAGTTACGTCGTCTGGCGCGACCTGGGCTGAACGCCCGCTGCCGCGATCGTTCAATCGCGTCCAAGGAAACCGAATGACCTCTGAAAGCCTTAGCACTGACGCAATAGGCAGCTTTAGTCAGGTGCTCAAGGAGTTGAGCACGCAGCATCGCAAGTTGCACGAGCTTAGCGAACTGCACACCGTTGACCTGAGCAACTACATCTTTGGATCCATCATCTGGCCGCGCTTGCTGGGCCGGCCATCAACGCCGGATCTCCGAGAAGGCATCAGCGTTGCTCTCGAGGAGGAGACCGAAAAGCTTGCTGAGGACGACGGGGAAAGTCCCGCGGCCATCGTTAAGCTGCGGACCGCATCCCGCATCGACACGTGGGAGAACAGCGATCCCAATCACTACATATTGCACTTCGTTAGCCGAATTCCAAGCTGCACGCGGCTGGCGGTATGTGTTTCCATCGTTCCGGGGATCTATTGGCTGGACGACGCAGGTCGCGCTGTCGCTGGTCCCCACGCCGTGACACCGTCCTATCACTCATTCGATAAGGCTCATCCCGTCCCAAATGTGATCGAGCCGTTCACGATTGTCGGGCCGACTGTTTTGAAAACCTATCTCCGCGCCGAGGCTTCCCGGCAACCTGCAACGAAATAGGCACATTGGTGTCCTGCAATTGCCCGCCTCTCGGTGGATTCAACCAAGTCTTCGCAGACGGGACACAGAGCTTGCCGCAGTCAACGACCGTGGCCGGCAGCCGCGGGTGGCCGTGGATGACGACGCTGCCAAAGCCGGTGATCGTTCCTTCGACAACGCTGAGCGTGGCGCTGGTGGGTGCGCTGGGCGCGGACTGCGGTGCGCTGCCGCTGCCCGCGGATGTGCCGCCGCCACCGCCGCAGGCCATGAGCACCGCGGCTGCCAGCGTAGCCATCAGGCCGGGCGCCGCGCGGCGCAGGAGTTGTTGAATCGATTGCATGAACTGAGCTCCTCGTTCCCAAAATGCGGGTGTTCGCAATGTAGGAATGAGGCGCGCGACGAGCCTGTCGAAAGCGTTTCAGGAGGTGTCAAACGGGGCTACGCAGCCGTGAGAAATCGCACAATCCGCAGGGGCCGGAAACGAACGGTCGAAATCCGGAAATCAACGGTCAGCGCAAATACAGCGCTTGAAAGCATGCCGAAGGGCGAGTTGAGCACCCTTGCGCGGTCCGCAGGTTTTCCTGGCGCACACCTTGTGCTTAGAGCCGCTACGAGTCAGGGCCGCTCGTGCTCTGAACGCCGACCGCCAGCCCATGCCGGCCATGGCGCGGCTCGGGCCGCAGCCCGAACGTAGCCGCGGACGAACGAGGTGGAAAGCACATTCAACCGCCCTGAGCCTTCTTCAGCTCCACGCGGATGGCATGCAGCGGGACACTCCCCACGTTTTCCATTGCATGCCCCTGCACGACGGGAAACCACCGCGCACCAGGTGGGCGCACTCCAAGGTCTCGAGTGCTGCCGTCCTGAAGGTGCTCCACCATGTGCGGCGAAGTGTCGATGATCATCACTGCCGGGTAGCGGTGCACATGCATCGGCTCCCGCTCGCCTGGTGCCACCGTCACTTCCAGTACTCGCACTTCGTCATTTTCTAGAAGAACCTTGTGGTGCTGAGGCGCAGCCGCGGTCGCGTCCAACTCCGGCCGCCACCAGCGGTCAGCGAAATTTGACTGCGCAGCTGCGATGCCCCCCGCAACGAAGCCTACGACCGCGACAGCGGCAAGACGCACGGTGCCGCGCTCAACGCGCAGCGATAGGTTGAGTCGTTTCATCTTCGTTTCTCCTCATGATGGCGAGCCGCAGGCTGCCGTGGCCCGAGTCCGGCGTGAGTATGGCGGCAATCGGAATTTTTCTTACACTGCATATAACGCGACGCAAATCTGACTCTGCGGGACATCCTGCAGCGGCGGGCGCGACCCAGCTGGCGCGCAAGATAGGCTAGGCCGCTAACGACGGCAGATTCAACCGGTCGATGCAACACTCCTTCCGCCTACGCGGTGGTTAGTGTGTTGCATCGACCGGTTGATCCGCCACCCATAGCAGTCACTCAGACATCCCACTGGAGTTCTCCGAAGCGGCGGCCATATTTCAGAACATATACGCCGCCTGGAGGTGTCAGCTAGCGCCCAGCCAAGTAAGCCTCTAAGCCCTGAGATAGCGCCTCAAACGCGACCCTGCAGCGTGGACTCCCGCGCTGATCCTCGTGCATGGTCACCCATGTATCGAGCGGGATTGAAAGCTCCTCCGGCATGAGCCTGACCAGCTTGCTGTCGCGCTTGGCCCAGGCAACTTGGCAGATGCCGATGCCGGCGCCTGCGCGGAGCAGCGCCGAAGACTTGGGACTTTTGAGCGGCATGATCGACTCCCATCGAACGGCCCAACTGGCACCAGTGCTCAGTAGCGCGTTGATGTGCTGTGAATTTAGGCCTGCGCTCGTCAAAACCATGTCAATTCTTGCTGTGGGCTCATCAAGAGATCATCAAGACCGCTCGTCACGGAGTCTCTCATCCGCTTTGTGGCCCATTGCGCTTCTAGCTCAGCTGGAACGCAAGGCCGGCGAGGCCAGCCCCCATCACCACTGGTATGACGCCGACCTTGAAGCGAAACAGCGCCAGTGCAGCCACCACGCCAATGACGGCCGATGGCCATTCAAAGTGACCGCCAAAGCCTTGTGGCCAGAGCACTTGATACGCGAAGAACAGCGCCAAGTTGACGATGACGCCAACGACGGCTGCGGTGATGCCGGTGAGCGGCGCCGTGAACCGCAGCTTGCCGTGCGTGGATTCGATGAATGGACCACCGAGCAAGATGAAGAAGAAGGACGGCAGGAAGGTGAAGAAGGTCACCACGCAGGCTGCTGTGGCCGCAGCCAGGAGCAATGAATCGGTACCGAAGAGCGCGTGATTCCAGCCTCCGACGAAGCCGACGAAGGCCACCACCATGATGAGCGGACCAGGCGTCGTCTCTCCCAGCGCCAGGCCATCGATCATCTGGGGCGCCGTGAGCCAATGGAATTGGTCCACCGCACCCTGGTAGACATAGGGCAGCGGAGCCAGCGGGGGCGTCGAGGTTTTCGCTTCAAGTTCAACGGTCATTGGATGCCTTCTGCGCGACGTGCATCGCGTCGGACACGGATACCACGGCGGTCAGCGGTGAGCACCTTATCGACCCACGGTACGAGAGTTGAATGCCGACGCCTACTCAGCCTGGGCGCAGGCGTTATAGCTTGGGGAGATCGAACAAGGTTCGGGTGTCGCCCGGCGTTCGGTCGTTGTCTGTGATGATCGTCTCCCGTCCTCCCGGCAGAACAATAGTCCTGAGCCAGGGTCCCATATGTGGCGTAGCCAGATCCTCGAAATGCGTCGCGACGCCGCCCTTGTAGATCTCGTTAATAACGGCGATTACGACAGCGACGTGCGGATGGCCAATCCACTTGTTCGACACGACATCGGCTTCTTGCCACTGCACGCGGTCAATCGAGCCGTACGCGTCTAGGCCGATCTTCTGTACAAGCCACATGGGAGCCTCCTGTGAAGAGGAGGCCGATTCTAGGCACGCGCCGCGCCGGCGTGGCGCGCCCGCGGCCACTCGGTACTCAAGACCGACAAATAACCCGGCCACGCGAGATGCTTTCACGAGAGTTGCACGATCCGCAGCGCGAAGCGCTAGTCCCCCGCACGGACTGCGCAAATGGACATCTACGAATCAATCCCTCCTTGGTCCTCAGAAGAAATCGAGATTGAACTCGACTTTCTGAGAACGGCGACTGCACGGCCGACGAACACGCCGGCAACTTGGCTATTGCTCTGGGTTCGCTTGAATCAGATGCAGGACCTCCGCATGGCGAGCAACGCGCAACGCGCGAGATTCGATGGCTATGCGGCGCTGATCTTCGACAAGCTGAGCGAGTCAGATGCAGGATAAGTGGCTTCCCATGGCTACGCGGTTCCAGGGGCTGGCTCCTCTGAGCATCTCTACGCTGTGCTGAACCGCCCCGGCTTCTGCGGAGGCCGGTTGGTTTAAGTCAGACGATCGCGGCCTGACCAGCGCGTTGTTGATGGTAATTGGCTTCGAACTCTGCAGGCGGTACGTAGCCCAACGGCCCCATCAGT